>Ga0207422_1000005_pt1 | contig 1587498 bp, 1230 predicted proteins | sample MarCyaLeptolynsp_FD_187757 | JGI IMG/M metagenome (GOLD analysis project Ga0207422, IMG submission 187757) | Marine cyanobacterial communities from Panama - species 1 Leptolyngbya sp. (SPAdes) | ecosystem: Environmental > Aquatic > Marine > Unclassified | place: Panama: Panama City... | reverse complement strand
TCACTTACAACTTTTCGGCGAAACGCGTCGCTATAGCGACGATGGATGTAAGGCTCTCTACTCATTGAATCTCTCCTTCATTACATTTACCCTAAGATTTCTGTAAACATAATTCAGGACGACACACTGTGTTCTGACTTCTGTGCTCTGACTTCTGTGCTCTGACTTCTGTGCTCTGACTTCTGTGCTCTGTGTTCTATCCATTGCTGTTTCCCCTTTGCCTGCTTATATTCTCTGCATGCCTCAAGAATCCAACCAAAAATTCATTTTAAAAGGACTGGCCGGGATCATTTTTGCCCTGCTCGGCTTCCTGGTTTTGCATCTGACGCCCCATCGTGAGGCTATTGCTACACATATCTCTATATCAGAGCTTGTTGAGCGCGCAGAGAAGGTGATGAATAAGTCATCACTGGCAGAAATGGGGTTGGCTCAGCGTGTTTCTGTGGAGCATGATAAAAGTCTGTCCCGTTATGCGCAGCTTCATGACCGCGGAAATAGCAGTCGGGAATATTCACCGCTGCGTTTAACGGTAAGCTATATACGTGATTTGGATATTGAAATGCGTGAAAACGGCATACGCATTTCCAGCGATACCGATAAAGATGCCAAGCTCCGTTTGTCCTACGACTCGAATGGTGTGTTGCGTGGATTCACCTACCGTAACCCACTAAATGTAGACTCAACAAATTTATCAGATAGCGAAGCATTAGAACTTGCGAATGCATTCCTGGCGAAAAACGATTTTGATTTCAGGTTGGAGTCGGGTGATGAAGAAATTCGCGATATAAAACGGGGTGTTCAGAGCATTCAGTATTTGCGGGAGATGCCGCTTTCGGATGACCTCGTTGGTGAATATACGCTGAAGTTAGTCGGCAAAAAGGTGGTTGAATTTGAAAATACAGTAACAATCAAAAAGGATTTACTTAAAAAAACCGACCTCATAAACTCACTGAACACCGGCAGCATTGTGCTGATGGTGGTGATCTGGCTGCTGATCTTCATTGTTATGATGATCCAGTTCTTTCGTCGATTACGACATGATGAGATAGAATTTCGTCGTGGAGTCTGGGTTGGTCTGATTTTCGGCGTTTTAATACTCCTGGCGATATATAGCAGCACGGGGTTTGAATGGGACGGTTTGCTCGGTGGCTTCTTTGGTGGCGGATTCTTTGGCGGAATGTTGATGCTGTTGTTTGCCGTTTCCGATGCTTATAGCCGTGATTACGCTCCCGAAAAAATAGCCCTGTCCGATTTGCTTCTACAAGGGCATATCCGCATTCGCGAAACAGGACATGCAGTGCTAAACGGCTTTTGGATAGCCGGTATAACTTTTCTTGCAGCGTGTGCAATAAGCTACCTTCTGGAAGAGCTTCAGCTGGGCTACTTTGTCTTCAATGAAGAAGACGAATGGGTATTTAATGAAGGCCTAACTGCTTTCGCCATGCTGGATGAATGGTTGCCAAACGCAGCAATTACGACTCTGACGGCATTGGTTTTTGCTCCCCTCTATTTAAGAAACCAGCTCAAAGACACATGGGTATTGCAGGTTGTGCTGACAGTGGTTTTTGCCATTCTCAGCCAGCACCTTTTTCAGTATGAACCACGTTGGATTTCGTTCCTGGCTATGTTGCCTCTTGCCTGGTATTGGAGTAAGGTCGCCTTTAAGTATGAGATGGTCACGCTATTTCTAACAGTATTGATATTGGGATATCTTCTCGGAGTCTCAGCGATCCGCTTTGTCCCAGATGGCTATCTGAATGTTGTTTTTATAACCGGCGGAATATTAGCAGTATTGCTTTTTATGGCCGGGATCTTTTTTGCGATGAGTCCACGTCGTATTAGCGATTACGAAAATTATGTTCCGCCTTACGTTAGCAAGATGGCGGAAAAGCAGCGTGTATTCAATGAGTTGGAGATCGCCCGAAATATCCAGGCCCGCTTTCTTCCCCAGGTTAATCCATCCGTTAGCGGTTTGGCCATCGCTTCAATTTGTCGACCGGCAAATGAGGTGGGAGGTGATTATTACGACTTTGTGCATAATGAAGATAAGCTGCACGTTATTGTCGGTGATGTTTCCGGAAAAGGGGTCTCAGCTGCCTTTTACATGACGATGACCAAGGGCATTGTTAAAACTCTGGCGAAGACTATTACCAGGCCCTCTCAGATGCTGAGTGAGATCAATGAGGTGTTCTATCAAAATACACCGCGTAATATTTTCATTAGCCTGCTTTACGGCGTTTTCGATATGAAGAAACGAGAGCTGCACTTTGCTCGTGCCGGCCATAATCCGCTGCTGGTATGGAAGTCTTCTGGTGAGCAGACATCACTTCTAAGTCCGGGAGGCCTGGCAATCGGTATGGATAACGGCAAGGTATTCCGAGAGGTGATACAGGAGCAGGTTATATCTTTCGAGCCCGGTGATATTTTCGTTTTTTATACCGACGGTATTTCCGAATCTATGAATTCGAAGGATGAAGAGTATGGTGAGGAACGCTTATCTGAAATTTTGAAAAACTGTCGGGAAGATTCTGCTGAAACTGTTTTACAAAAAATAAACACTGCAATCGGTGAATTTACCGGTGACACCCCTCAACATGACGATTTTACAATGGTGGTAATCAAAGTCGATGATTTATCTTGATTATAACGCTACCACCCCGATTGACCCTCGCGTGGCCGAGGCCATGCAACCATTTCTGAGTGGATATTACGGAAATCCTTCAAGTGGCCACCGCCTGGGAAAAGAGGCCAACGAGGCTGTTGAAAAAGCTCGGCAGCAAGTCGCAGAATGTATTGGCGCATCTCCTGAGTCTATTCTCTTTACCGGAGGTGGGAGCGAGTCCAATAATCTGGCCTTGAAAGGGGTAATCGAATCTGCCGGTGGGCAAGGGCGGATTATTACGTCTTCATTCGAACACCCAGCTGTAAGTGAGGTCTGTGATTGGTTGTCAGAGCAAGGAACAGAGATAGATCGTGTTTCAGTTGGCCAGGATGGAATTGTTGAGATTCCCGCTCTGCTTGAGCTGTTACAAAAACCGGTAAACCTTGTTTCTATCATGCACGCAAACAATGAGATCGGCACTGTTCAGCCAATAACGGAAATCGCCGAAGCTGTACTCAAGGTCGGCGCACTGGTTCATACTGATGCGGCACAATCCCTGGGAAAGGTTCCGGTAAATGTGAATGACCTTGGAGTAGATTTACTAACAATTGCCGGCCATAAGCTTTATACGCACAAGGGAATAGGTGCGTTATACGTCCGAGATGGTGTTCACCTGGCGAAGCAGATTCACGGAGCTTCACACGAACGCAACCTGCGAGCCGGCACGGAAAACGTGTTGCAGATAGTTGGTCTTGGCAAGGCCTGTGAAATTATTCGACTGGAGCAGAACGCGGAACAGCAGCGCCTTCAGGAAGTGCGGGATATGCTGTGGAAAAAACTGGTTGCAAATGTTCCCGGTCTCCGCAGGAATGGAGATCTGAATAAAGTGCTGCCGAATACGCTTAGCCTGATTTTCCCAGGTGTTAGCGCCGAGCTACTGTTTCAGGCGCTTCCGGATGTCGCCTTATCTGCTGGAGCTGCCTGCCACTCCGACGAAAGCGCCATGTCGGATACCTTGCGAGCCCTGGGGCTTTCTGCCGAAGAAGCAAGCAATACCGTTCGTCTGTCTATCGGTAGAATGACAAGCGTAGATGAAATAAATAGAGCTTCTGAACAAATTATAACTGCATGGAAGATGCTAACTGATGCCTGAAATCAAATCTGTTATTTTCGACATGGACGGTTTACTTATCGACTCGGAGCCTTATTGGCAGGATGCTGAAATAAAAGTATTCGGCGACATCGGCTTTGAACTTACGAGGGAGATGTGTAAGCAAACCACTGGCCTGCGAATAGATGAAGTGGTCGAACATTATTATCGAAGCGTTGGCTGGGAAAAGGAGAAGTTCCCACTTCAAGAAGTTGCCGAAAACATCGTTGATGAAGTTATATCTGCTGTTAGAAGGGAAGGAAAACCTTTACCTGGTGTTGAAAAAACCATTCATTTTTTTGTAGAGATGCGGCTTCCGATGGCTTTGGCCTCTTCATCAAACATGCGTTTAATTGAGGCTGTGTTACAGAAACTGGGCATACGGGATCATTTTTCTGTAGTTCACTCAGCTGAATTTGAGACTTATGGCAAACCACATCCGTCTACTTTTATCACAACAGCCGATAAGCTCGGCATAGCACCCCGGCAAAACCTGGTGTTTGAAGACTCGCTAAATGGAATCCTGGCTGCCAAGTCTGCCCGTATGTTTTGTATTGCGGTTCCCGAACCAGAATCTCCGCATCTGAAGAAAATGACCATAGCAGATCAACTATTACCATCCCTGGAAGAATTTACCCTGGAAACCTGGAAAAACATCACTCGTCAACCATAATTCATCAACTATAAATTTTAATCCGTTTTATTTGGAGGAGATGTGAAAAACCTACTTTTCTTAGTTATGATTGGGCTATTGCTCGGTTGTGGCGAAAAAGCTGAGGAAATGCCGCCCTTACAACAGTACACAATCGATCAATTCATGAATACGACGTCAGTCTTTGGCAGTTCTTTCTCGCCTGACGAATCGAAGATCCTTTTTACGTCCGATGCATCGGGCATCTACAACGCCTATACCGTTCCGGTTGGTGGAGGAGAGGCCGAGCAGATTACCTTCTCGGACAGTAACTCAATATTTATCACATCCTACTTCCCGGAGGATGAGCGCTTTCTGTATCGTAGCGATAAGGGTGGAAATGAGATCTGGCATATTTACCTCTATGACAATGGTGAAGTTCGTGACCTGACACCCGGAGAAAAGGCTCGTTCTACTTTCTTTGGCTGGAGCAAGGATAAGAAAAGCTTCTTTTATCAAAGCAATTCACGAGATCCGCGTTACAACGATTTATATGAAATGGAGATCGCTTCTTTTGAGTCAAGCATGATCTTTCAAAACGATGAGGGATTTAACCTTTCATCCATTTCTGATGACAAGAATTTGATTGCGCTGAATAAAACAATCACGCGAAATAATTCAGACATGTATGTGTTTAACCGAGCAGCACAGAATCTCTCACACCTTTCTGAGCATGAAGGTGATATAAATTATTTCCCCGTCAGCTTCAGTAATGATAATTCCACGCTGTATTTTCTTACGGATGAAAATAGTGAGTTTACTTATCTGAAAAGCTATAACCTCTCTGATAACAAAGCGTCGACTGTTGAGAAAAGTGACTGGGATATCATGTATTCCTATTTCTCTGAGAATGAAAACTATCGGGTTAGTGGTATAAACAATGATGCAAAGACTGAAATTGTTATCACCGACATGAAAACCGGAAAGCCATTGGAATTACCGCAGCTTCCCAATGCCGACATTACATCTGTGAACATGGCGGATAGTGAATCTATCATGACGTTTTATGTAAACGGATCGCGCTCTCCGAGTAATCTCTATGCTTATGATATGAAAAGTAAGGAATATCGTAAGCTAACGGATTCCATGAATAAAGACATTAATCCGGCCCATCTGGTTGAATCGACAATTGTCCGATATAAGTCATTTGATGGCATGGAAATACCGGCTGTAATGTATACACCTCACCAGGCAAAAGATGGCAAGGTGCCTGCTCTGGTTTGGGTTCATGGCGGTCCGGGTGGGCAATCCCGGGTTGGCTATAATCCTCTCATTCAGTACTTGGTAAACCATGGTTATGCCATACTTGCTGTTAATAATCGCGGCAGTTCCGGTTATGGCCGAACCTTCTTTACTGCCGACGATCGTAATCATGGGCAGGGAGACCTGCAGGACTGTATTTACGGTAAAAAATACATGATCGATAGCGGACTGGCCGATCCGGATAAGGTTGGAATTATCGGTGGTAGCTATGGTGGATTTATGGTGCTGGCCGCGCTGGCATTTCAGCCGGAAGCCTTTGAGCTTGGTGTGAATATCTTTGGTGTGTCCAACTGGCTCCGTACGCTGAAAAGCATCCCTCCCTGGTGGGAAGCGTTTCGTGAGGCGCTATATAAAGAGATGGGCAATCCTGAAACGGATGAAGAATATCTCCGCAGCATCTCTCCACTGTTCCATGCGGATAAAATCAAACGGCCGCTAATGGTTCTCCAGGGAGCAAATGATCCGCGCGTATTAAAAGTAGAATCTGACGAGATAGTCGATGCCGTGAGGAAGAATGAAGTACCGGTTGAGTATCTTCTTTTTGACGATGAGGGACACGGTTTTAGTAAAAAAGAGAATAGGATTGAAGCCTATAAAGGCATCCTCGACTTTGTGAATTATCATTTCAGCGCTGCAAATCAGTAATCATTCCCTACAGCCGGCTTATTATAAGCCGGCTGTTTTTTTTCCAACCCTTATTTTTCCAACTTTTCTCTTGACATCTTCACGAAAGTGTTTATATTTAACGCGTCTATTACAATGTAACAGGTGCATGAATGATGAATATGAAAAAACAATTCCCGGCCTTATCCCGCGCAGAATACGATATTCTGCAGGTCTTGTGGCGACAGGGAAGGCAGAGCGTACGAGAAGTACATGACCAGCTAGCTGTTTCTACCGGCTGGGCATATTCAACGACTAAGACCATGATGGATCGTATGTCCGGTAAATCGCTGCTGGAACGCAAAAACTTCCATGGTGTGTTTCTGTACGAGCCACTAATTGATCGCCCAACCGGGCTGGTGCGCTTTGTTGAGTTCTTTGCCAACCGGGTGCTGCAAACCGATTATGCGTCAGTTGTCTCGCTTTTTACAAAGAACGAATCGCTGAGTGAGACAGAGGTGGAAGAGCTAACAAAGATGCTGGAAGAACTTGATGATGAACAAAAGAGGGGAGGGGCATAATGGATTTGGCAAATCAGTTCCTCGCATTTATTGGCTGGCAAAGTGCTTTCGCAATTGTTATCGCCTTATGTGTCTGGCCGTTTGCGAAAGCATTTGGACGGCGTTCCTCTTATCTGGTTATCCTGCTTTGGAGCATTGTATTGCTTCGTCTGATATTGCCTACTGGTCTTGCCAGTGAATACAGTCTGCGTAGTTTTGTTGATTGGGCGTTAAGTTCCGAGGTCTCGGTTGAAGAGGTGGCAGCATTTGAAAACCCTGTCATCTCAGAGGTTGTAAGTGAAGGTGTAATGTCGGTAACGACCTCTACGAAAAAGGCGAGCATTCACTGGATGTTTTGGGCCTGGCTCATTGGCTTTGTCTCTTGCGTTACCTTTTTTGCCTATCTTAGGCGTCCCTTCAGGCGGCTCATAAAACAATCGCAGCCGGTAACTTGCCGTGATACCCTTGATTTCACGGAAAAATTACGTGGCAGCCTTAAGATTTCAAGGCTCGTAAACGTAAGAATAGCATCATCGTCTGTACCGTTCACGGTAGGATTTATTAGGCCAATAATAATTCTGCCCAAGGAGCTATTTAAGGAAGGGAAACAGTCGGTGATAGAGTGTATCCTGACGCATGAAATGCACCACGTACGTCATTGGGATGCGCTCTGGCTATACTTACAGGAAGCGTTACAATGCGTCTATTTTTTCAATCCGATAGTCTGGTATGCCAATGCCTCGATTCACCGTGCACGAGAATGTCTTCGCGATTCACAAGCATTAAGGAATAGCAACATAACCAAGCGGAGTTACGGAGAATCATTACTGTATTTCTCCATCAACTGCAATTCATCCTATCAACGCTATAAGCCCTATCCGGCATTTGCAGGGTCCCAAAATCAGCTTAAAAGAAGAATTGAATACATGGTAAAACAAAAGGATACAAAAATGAAAAACACGTTAGTCTTTCTGGCTGTTTGTCTCATCGCATTTATTTTGATACCGCTGGCACCCTTATCTACTCATGCGGCCGCAGCTGATCCTCCGCTATTTGTTGAAGACGTGAGTTATTTTAGCCCGATCAAAGAAGGTCGAATCTCATCATCTTTTGGAAAGCGGATGAATCCTTTCACCAAAAAGCTACAGCAGCATAAAGGAGTTGATGTTGCTGCACCAATTGGAACACCTGTCTTTGCAATTGCCGATGGAACGGTTCTGGAAAGTGAAATGCATGAAGCTTATGGAAACCTGATAAAAGTCCGGCATGACAATAATCGCGAAAGTTGGTATAGTCAGCTGAATGAAAGGAATGTTGAGAAAGGTGACAAGGTCTCCAGGGGACAAACGATTGCCACTGTTGGCAGTAGTGGTCGCTCTACGGGACCCCATCTTCATTTTGAATTTCGAATAGATGGAAGCCCAGTAGATCCGGAAGTTCACGTGCCCCTGTATCATCTTCCCAAATCGAATAAGGCTGATGACGACTGTTAATCCATTTTCGCTATTCCCGGCTCGCCGGGAATAGCTTCTCGCCATTATTTTAAAGTATTTTTATTTTTACCTGAACTTATTCATCATTTTTCAGTATACTCTCATATGTAGAACCTGAAAAAATATTCCGATAGGAAAACTTTTTCCGCATAAATCGGATAATTCTTTCGGTCATCAAATTCCCCTGCGCTGTTATTTATTTCCACAAGTTGTTGATTGTATTGCGTTTTGTCGTGCTACAATTCCTTTTGGTATTGTTTTTGTAGCAGTAAAAGTTACCTCCCATCACAATGCGCAATCGATCTTTAAATCGAATGATTGTAGTCATTCTTACATGTACTACATCATGAAAGGGGGAAGGGTTTTTATGAGACGCGTTGGGGTTTGTGAGAGGCAGTTTGAAGAGTTAATCGAGCGAATTAAACAGGGTGATCTTGAAGCAGAAAACGAGCTTTTCGAAGCTTTCAAGGTTTTTGATCGTGTGCAGGTTATGATTAATGCACGAGTTCAGGCAGCCAAAGAAGACAAGAATGATTTAATCGCAGAGGTGCTGCAGGCATTGGTACTCGGCCTTCGAAATGGCCGGTATGAGCCCTCCAGGGGGCCATTTGGTTCCTATCTTTGGGGAATCGCGCGAAACAAGATCAGAGATTATTTCAGACGCTGCAAGAACCAAAAAACATCATCATTGCTGGAAGAGCCGGTTGCAAAACTGCATACTGATGGTGGGATTTATCAGGAAGAGAAGAGTGCTCTAATTCAGATGAAAGTCGATTCATTGGAAGACAAATATCGCGAAGTGGTAAAGATGAAATACTTCGAAGAGCTTCCGGTTAGCGAAATTGCACTCAGGTTGAACCTGATACCAAAACAGGTTTATAATCGCCTGAATTATTCAATCCGGCTTTTAAGAAACGCATATTAAAATCTTTTCCCGGAGTTGGGAAAGGGGTTGAGAGGGGTGAGTGACCTTTGGTCGCTCACCCCTTTTCTTTTTGAGGGATCGATCTTGTTTTTTTAGGTGCTAAAATCTATATTTCAGACGATAATACGCTTCAACTATGGAGCTTTCACATATATATATGGAGGATTTATGGCAACCCCCTCAATTCAGGCTATTGACGCACTGAGAAATACGGCTAACCGCCTCGAAAACGGTGCAGAATATAAATGGACCCACATGGGCAGCTGTAACTGTGGACATCTTGCCCAAACAATTACTACGTTACCAAAATCAAAAATTCATGCATATGCACTGGAAAAAGAAGGTGACTGGAAAGAAAAGTCCATCGACTTTTGTGCGCAAAGCGGCTATCCGATTGATCATATCATCAGTGCCATTCTCGAAATTGGTTTTACCACAGATGACATTCGCCATTTAGAGCGTTTGTCCTCCCCGCGAATTTTAAAGCGCATCCCTAAAACATATCGTCCGCTGAATCATAAAGACAGAGATGCTGTGATTCTCTACTTAAAGACTTGGGCAGATATGCTGGAAGAGCAAATCCCACCGGTAATGGAAACTGCTGAGGTTAAAGAGCCTCTTAAACCGATCCTGGATGCTGAGTTAGTATAGAGCTTATCTTTGCGGCAGCTTCGGCTGCCGTTTTCTTTTTTTGAAAGGACTCCAATGACACGACGCGAAATGTTCATAACAGCATTTTTCATGCTGCTGCTTGCCATTGCCTTAAATGGTGAGCTTAAGAATAAAGCTGTTGAGGCAAATGATGTAAAAGCTGCGCAAAACCTTATCGGCCTCAATTTTACTCAGGCCGAAATCGACAGCATGTTACCGGGTTTACAGGATAATTTGAATAGCTATCGGGATATTCACGAGGTTGAGCTTCCGAATAGCGTAATGCCCTCTGTTCAGCTAAATCCGCTTCCACCGGGATTCCAGCTACCGACCGGTAAGGCTGAGTTTGGGCTTACGCCTAATATGGCTGTTAAGCGGCCGAATGATTTAAATGAGCTTGCCTTCGCTTCCATTCGCGATCTGGCTGGCCTGGTTAAACAACAAAAAGTTACCTCTGTTGAGCTTACGACCCTTTTTCTGGATCGATTAAAAAAATACGGCCCGGAACTCGAATGCGTTATCTCGCTCACTGAAGAACGTGCTGTGAAAGCTGCTAAAGCTGCTGACCTGGAAATCAAATCTGGAAAATATCGCGGCCTATTACATGGAATTCCCTATGGTGCCAAGGATCTGCTTGCAACAAAAGGTATTAAAACGACATGGGGAGCTGAAGCCTATAAAGAGCAAATGATCGATATGGATGCTACGGTAATTCGCAAGCTCGATGAAGCCGGCGCCGTTTTAGTTGCAAAGTTGACTCTCGGAGCACTTGCCTGGGGAGACGTTTGGTATGGCGGTAAAACGCGCAATCCCTGGAATAAGGAACAGGGGAGTAGCGGGTCATCGGCCGGCTCGGCATCTGCAACTTCCGCTGGCCTCGTACCGTTTGCCATTGGCAGCGAAACCTGGGGGTCTATCGTTTCACCAGCTACGCGATGTGGACTTAGCGGATTGCGACCGACCTACGGTCGTGTAAGCCGAACCGGAGCTATGGCGCTGAGTTGGACAATGGATAAGTTGGGACCACTGGCTCGATCAGTTGAAGACTGTGCAATTGTCTTTAATGCTATTTATGGCCCTGATGAAGCGGATCAGACATTAATCGATGCACCTTTTTCCTATAGCGGTGCTGCAGATTTAAAGTCCGTGCGTATAGGCTATTTAAAATCTGCTTTCGATCAGGATACTACAGGAGCCTCCTATAATCAGGCTGCACTGGATATTCTGAAAAAGAATGGTGTCGACCTTATACCCATCGAACTGCCTGATTATCCCACCTGGGATTTAGGTTTCGTGTTATCTGCAGAAGCCGCCGCTGCTTTTGATTTGCTAACCCGTAGCAATCGTGATGATCTGCTGGTTCGACAAATTAAGAATGCCTGGCCGAATGTATTTCGTACTTCGCGATTTATTCCGGCAGTAGAATATATAAATGCAAATCGAATTCGTGCACTGATTATTCAGGATATGGCGAAAGTTATGACTGAGGTGGATGTGTATATTACACCCTCATTCGGAGAGAATCTGCTGCTTACAAATTTAACGGGGCATCCTTGCGTTGTGCTGCAAAACGGTTTTGATGAAAAGGGAAATCCGGTGAGTATCAGCTTAATCGGCGACCTGTTTGACGAGGAAACAGTGCTTGGTGTCGCTCAGGCACTGCAGGAAGCAGCTGAGCATCATAAACAACATCCGGTATTGTAATGGCCAGAATTAGCAAACAGGACAAAGCTGATGCAATATCTGAAATATTGCAAAAGCTATATCCGAATCCACCGATCCCGCTCGATCATAGCGATGCTTATACGCTATTGGTTGCCGTTTTGTTGTCTGCACAGTGTACGGATGAACGCGTAAATAAGGTGACGCCGGCATTGTTTAAGCTGGCTAATAATCCGGCGGATATGGCGGTAAAGAACGTGGATGAGATACGCGAAATTATTCGTCCCTGCGGCCTTTCACCTCGAAAGTCAAAAGCTATTTACGAGTTGTCCAATATTCTGATGGATAAACATAGTGGAAGCGTCCCGCAAAGCTTTGAAGAGTTGGAGGCCCTGCCGGGTGTTGGGCATAAGACCGCATCGGTTGTGATGGCTCAGGCCTTTGGCGTGCCCGCTTTTCCGGTTGATACGCATATTCATCGTCTCGCCTGGCGATGGACGCTTTCTACCGGTAAGAATGTTGAACAAACAGAGAAAGACCTGAAGCGCCTGTTCCCCGAAGAAATCTGGAATGACCTGCACCTGCAGATCATCTATTTTGGTCGCGAATATTGTCCAGCCCGTGGGCACGATCCGACCGCCTGTCCGATTTGCAGTAAATACGGGCGGAGGGAGATGTTTAAATAGTGGGTAGTGGGTGGTGGGTGGTGGGTAGCGATTTCCAATTTGATTTCCAACATGTCAAGAAATACTTTCGGTTACCGATCACCGATCACAAACTAAATCCCACAAGCGAAGCGACCTACTTACTATAAACTACCCGCCACCAGCCACCAGCTATGTGCTACATGCTAATCTCATACTCCTTCCCCTCTACGGCGACCTCAACATCCCAACCGTAGCGTTCTCTGATTTTACCTGCAAGGGATTCGGCAGCGTCCGGCTCCCCGTGAACCAGGAAGGTCTTTTCGGGTGGTTTATTAAAAGCCATCAGCCAGGCCAGGATTTCATTATAGTCTGCATGTCCGGAGTAAGCGCAAAAATTCTCGATTTTTGCATTAGCTGGAATATGGCGTCCATGGATCTTAACGGTTTCATTGCCATCCAGCAAAGTGCGGCCACGTGTTCCGACAGCCTGATATCCCATAAATAAGACGGTGTTTTTCGGATCCGGTAAGCGTTGAACCAGATGATGGAGGATGCGCCCACCGGTAGCCATACCGCTGGCAGAGATAATGATTGCCGGTCCGCCTTCGTCATTTATTGAAATCGACTCTGCACGTGATTTACATATCTTTAGCTTCTCTGGATGAAAGATTTTCTTCCCCTCGATTGTGAGAATACGGCTGGTAAGGTTTTGGTCTGCAATACGTTCACGGAAGATTTTAGTAGCATCGATGGCCATTGGGGAATCCACATACACCGGTAGAGCAGGGATCTTCTGTTCCTCTTCCAGCTCCCGAAGCACATACAGGATCGTTTGGGTTCGTCCGACAGAGAATGCCGGTATAAGTAGCACGCCGCCATTGTTTACGCTTTTATTTACTACACGTGCCAACTCGGCTTTTGCGTCGACATCAGGGTGAAGTCTGTCTCCGTAGGTAGATTCGAGAACCAGATAATCGACATTGAAAGCCTGTACCGGATCTTTCAGAATCGGTTTGGCCGGCCTGCCAAGATCGCCACTGAATAGAATTTTTCGTCCAGTCTCACGATGCTTAATATCAATATGAGCAGAACCCAGAATATGACCTGCATCGCGATACTTTGCGCGATAGTCTCCGAGAATCAGGTTGTCGCCATAATACAACGGCTTAAAAAAGCTGAGTGCGTTTTCGGCGTCTTCAACCGTATACAATGGCTTGGCAGGCTTATGCTTGCTAAACCCCTTTTTGTTCGCCCACCTGGCATCTTCTTCCTGAATGTGAGCGCTATCCGGTAACAAAATCTTGCATAAATCAAATGTTGGCCAGGTGCAGTGAATATTCCCTGCAAAACCGTCTTTGCAGAATCTCGGGAGATAGCCGGTATGGTCGATATGGGCATGCGTTAACAGCATGGCATTAATGGTTTCTGGAGGAACCGGAAAAGGGTCGCGATTTTTAAGCCGATTCTTTTTAGGGCCTTGAAATAGTCCGCAGTCGATTAAAAGTCGTTGCTTATCGAGGTCGAGTAAGTGCCGTGAACCGGTTACAGTCCCTGCAGCACCGAGAAAGGTAATATGCGCCATGCCATCTCCTTGATATGTGCGGTCAATGCGTGAGCTCAAATAAAATAATGGGGCAGGGGAGAGAATGTCAAGTTATAAGGAGGCTAAGAAATTAAAAGGCAGGCATCCGTGGTTGAATGCCTGCCGACAAGATGTTCAAATGTTTCTTTGGTTAGGACTTTTTAAAGAGGCCTACGATAAACAGGAGCAATCCCCCGCCTACGGCTGAGCCGCCGATATCTCCGGCAAGTCCGGCTCCCTGCAGAACACCCAGGGCATCCAGTAACTGACCGCCAATACCGCCTCCCAGAATACCTACGACAGTATTCCAAAGCCCACCAAGGCTTTTTGCCTTCATCAGAAAACCAGCCAGGTTGCCACCGAGAGCACCACTAATTAATTGCCATAATAAAGCGTCCATACAACATCCTCCAATATTGGATTAACCTGATGTAATTATCAGGGGCGTGTAGGAAAAAGGTAAGTGTTTTGTCGGAAATCGGCAAGAGATGGCGGGAATTAACTGATGTAGATAAAACAGAATGTTAAACGTAATTTGGACTGAATGCAGCAGCTATTTCTCTTCGAGTCATCCGTTCCCCTCGATAATACTCAGGGAACGGATATAAAGAGATATTAGTTCGTGCCTGTCTTTTCCTTTAGTCGCTCTACATTTTGTAGATAGATACTGGTGTTTGGGTGATTTGACGCTTTTGCGAGTGTCCAGGCTTTGGTGTAATTCTGAAGTGCCAGCTTGCTGTCGCCATTGGCATCGTAGGCATCGCCAAGACTGTCGTAAACGTTTGCAGAATTCGGATATTGCTCAACATTGCGCTTTAATACCCGAATGGCCTCTTTGTATTCCTCGCTGCCGATATAGCGATAGCCAAGACCGTTTATCACACCCTCGGGAGTTGGAATGGTATAGCCGAACTGTTTAGATAACTTTTTATAATGCTTGTCGACCTGTTCCAGTGTTCCTTCACGTACAATGTCCCTTGGCAGGCGCCAACCATCAAAAAGCATACTTAGTCCGTCATAAGTGGTCTTAAACGGGATACTACCATGATCCTCATCCGGCATATGTTGAAATGCCCAGCGAACCTGCCCTTCACCATAGGCTTCGAGGCTCTTTGCAACGCGTTGTGTTGGCTCCAGCATGCGAGGCCCCTCATTGCCGGTCGTCATATAAAGAAATTTCCCCTGGGTAAGGTCGCGGCTAAGTTCACGTTCAGCATCGACAACCAGTCGCTGGTTATCCCACCAAAGGCTTGGACTGATAGCAATATACGCGTTGAACGATTCAGGCTCGGTTAACAGGGTGTTTACGGCAAAAAGCCCACCGAAGGAGTGTCCGATTAGTAAATCAAAATCCTGGGTTCGGTAATTCTTCTTGATGTGCGGTTTTAGTTCGGTATTGATGAACTTAAGAAAATTGGCCGATCCGCCACCCTGGGTGCGAGTGGTGTCATACTTCATTTCAGGTGTCAGGTCGCGTGTGCGATCGGTATTGGCAATAGCCACGATTATCATCTCCGGTGCCCGTCCACGGGAAGACAGGAAATCCAGTGAGCCTAGCGTATGTTGGTAATGTCCCGGCCCGTCCAGCAGGTAAAGAACCGGATACTTTGCTGTTCCTTCAGCGTAGCCATCGGGATGTGATACCCAAATACTTCGTTCTTCGCCCAATACTTTGGACGTAATTGTGATGCGCTCACCGTTGGTGATCATGTCGGGCTCATTTGCCAATAGGGGTAGGATGCTCATTAATACAAATAACAGGAGAGTTGCTCTCAGCATAATGCCTCCGTTTAAAGTGGAATAGCTAGTCAAACGTAGTCTGGAGTAAAAAGATTCAAGGTTTGTTGGATTACCCAAAAAGGCACTCAACCCTTATGGAACTGAGTGCCTTTTTCTGAGCCACCGAGCGGAGTCGAACCGCTGACCCCATCATTACGAGTTTTCCTAGGAAGACTAGAAGCTGTTCTAAATATATGTTATTAATGTACATAGGTAGACCAGAATAATATTTGTTGTCAAAAACTGACACAGATCATGAGTAAAATATCTATTCATTTTACTCTAAATTCATTTCAGAAAGTAACTCATTCAGGTTGTTTCGAGCGATATGGGTATTGGGATGATCCTCTCCCAATGCCTGTTCAAGAATCTCCAGCGCGCGCCTGAATAGCTGTTCCGCCTCGGCAAGCTTTCCCTGAGCCTGTAGTAATTTCGCCAGGTTATTTAAACTGATCGCCACAGAAGGGTGTTCAGACCCCAGCTGCGCATTCTCAATCTCCAGCGCGCGCCTGTGTAGCGGTTCCGCCTCGCCAAGCTTCCCCTGAGACCCTAACAATAGTGCCAGGTTATTTAAGCCGATCGCCACAAGCGGGTGTTCGGGGCCCAGCTGCACTTTATAAATCTCCAGCCCGCGTCTGATTAGCGGCTCAGCTTCGGTATATTTTCCCTGCTCTCTTAGTAACTCTGCCAGGTTATTTAAGCTCATCGCCAGATCCGGGTGTTCAGGGCCCAGTTGCGCTTCCTCAATCTCCAGCGCACGCCTGTATAGCGGTTCAGCTTTGGCAAGCTTTCCCTTAGTCTGTAGGAGTGCTGCCAGGTTATTTAAGCTGGCAGCCACAAGCGGGTGTTCAGCTCCCAGCTGCGTTTCTCTGATCTCCAGTGCGCGCCTGTATAGCGGTTCAGCCTCGGCAAATTTCCCCTGTGTCTTTAACAATAGTGCCAGGTTATTTAAACTGGTTGCCACAGAAGGGTGATCCGCTCCCAGCTGCGCTTCAGAAATTTCCAGTGCGCGCCTGTAGAGCGGCTCAGCATCGGCATAATTGGCTCGACCCAGTAAATAATTTGCAGCATCATTCAAGAGGTTGCTAGCTACTCCGGGGGCTACGTTATTTGTGTCCGCATAAGAGGTGGTGCTTAGGACATGAGGAAGAAGGAACTGGCAGATATCCCAGCTCTTGGGATTCTTATAGCCATCTCCAGGGTACACTGAATCAATCACGGTTAAAGCCGCAGCAATCCAGCTCTCTTTTGCTGCTGACTCCATCGCATCCTGCACCACCGCCTGCACCAGCCGGTGGATAGAGAAAACTTCCGTTTCCACCTCGATGAGGGAGAAGTGCTTTAAAGCTTCAATAGCCTCATTCACCTGTAGCGGGTCATTGAATTCTGCCGCTAGATCTTCTTCCGGCAAATGCTTAGCAATAAGCTCCAATAGCGACCGGGGAACGGCATCCGGTGCCAGCCAGGCACTGAAGTTGAGGATCGCTGCTCCAAGGGGAGCGGCCTTTTCAATCTCCTCCATTGCCAAGGTCCATGTGGTGGCAACGGTATCCTGATGGTAGGCCGCCGGTGCACGTTCCCTCTGCCAGAGCTCAGCGCGTCGTTTATCAAATAGCGCCAGGTAGGTTTCACAAGACAGGCTGCAGGTAATAAGGTATGCTGCTGCCTGCTCCAGCGCCAGCGGCAGGTCGCCCAGGGCTTCTGCCAGTTTGCCGGCAGCCTCCTCAGCTTCAATCCCGGTGCGTTTGGCAAGAAACTGAATGGCCTCATGTCGTGGCCAGGTCTTTACGCTAACAGATTTGCCGATGCTGCCCCAGTCCTGATGACGTGAGGTAATGAGCACCTGCTTGCCTGCCCCCCGCGGCAGATACTTCTGCACATCATCCAGAGTAACGGCATTATCAAAGATCAGCAGCCAGCCCTCACGCTGCTCCAGATACCGCTTGACAGCAGCAATAACAGCCTCTTGCTCCGGCAGGTCCTTCTCGGGCAGATTAAGATCTGTTGCCAGGGCCGCATAGTCTGCTGCCAATGATTCGCCTTCTTCCGAGTTAATCCACCAGATCAGTTCATAGTCTGCTGCATAGCGGTAGGCATATTCCATGGCAATCTGTGTCTTGCCGACACCACCCAAGCCCACAACGGCCTGCGTGAGTGCTGCTGCTTGACCGGAGGTAAGCGCGTCAGCCAGTGCTGTTAAGATCTCTTCCCGGCCGGTAAAGTTGGGGTTGCGCAAATGCGGCAGGTTGCAGATCGGCGGCAGTACGCCGGGATAGCGCGGTTGTTTATCTGCCACGTGCGTATTTGTGACCGGGAATCCAGGTGCACTGTCCGGTTTTTTGCGATTTCTACGAACTCCAGAGATAAGCTTCTTCTTAGCAGACTCTTCATCAAGACCGGTGAGATCAACGTAGACAATACGGCTCAACAGACCGGGTGGATCGCACTCACGTACGCGAACTGGCAGCAGTGTAGCCTCTATGCCTTTGGGATCTTTAACAAAGGCTGCCTCCCATTCGGAGGCGGTAAAATTAGATTCAAAAAAACTCGGAGACAATACTGCGATCGTCCGATCGCATTCGGTTGCTCCTTTTTGCATATTGGCGACAAAGCTCTCACCTGCCTGGAAATCCCAAGCCTGAACCAGTACCGTATATCCGGCCTCTTCTAAATGCCAGGAAATCCATTCAGCCCATTTCACATCTGCACGGGTGTAGCTAACAAAAAAGTCTTTCATCGTTGAGAGGCTCCGCTGCGTTTCGCCTTATTGACCCTGAGTAGTTGTTTCTTCAACTGTATAATACGCCTGCATTTTATCAATCGCCCTTACCAACATTCTGTTTGTCACCTTTAGATAGTGCTTAGTCGTCACGTCATTGCCCAGAGAATGGCCCATGAGGGCTTTAATAGGCACCAGACCTACATCTGATTCGCCTAAGCGAGTGCCGAAGGTATGGCGTAAATCGTTAAAGGTGCCGCGAATAATCGGCTTCTTTTCCTGCAGGCGGGTTTTATTGATAGCGCTTAATGAACGGCTCCAGAATCTTCTTACGCCATCAGTGCGAGTGAGCATCCAAAAGGGGTGGCCGGCCATGATGCGTTCTGCATATGTATCGATCAGTCCAAATTGGCGCGGCATCCATTGATCAATATAGGAATAGGGGGCCTCAACAAGCGCCTTTAATTCATCGAGTATCTGAATTACCCGTTTTGTGGCCGGCACCGACCGGGTTTTATTGCCCTTTTCGGTAAAGCGCAGAAAGTAGCGGGACTTTCCTTCAACGATATCGGTATAGGCGTCATTAAGCGTGCAGGATATTAAGCCGCTGGTCCGGCAGCCGGTGTCCAGGGCGAACAGCATGGCATAAAGCTGGTGGGGTGGAGAAGTGGCCTTGAAGTAGGATTCGAGATCATCGAGCTGGTCCGGATAATAGATGTTAATATTCTCCACGGAGCTGGGCTCAGGCAAGCGGCCAAATTCCTTAAATGGATTCTCCTTCCTTAGCCTGATCTTCCTGGCAAACTCCCAGGCACCGGAACCATGCGCCAGGTATTTGTTGATGGAGCGTGGCTGATAGGATGTATTAATCTTGGTCCGGGATTTTCTAAGCGAATCAACGAACCTTTTTACCGTTCCCGGCTTCACATGCTCCACGTTCATGGTTAAACCAACATGCCTGTCCCAAATCTTCCAGAATACCTCATCAGATTCATAGGTGTTTTTTGAGATATGGCCCCGCCCGACACCAATGATTTGCTTGCGGTGCTTCAGGTGAAGCAGTTTCAAAACTTCTACTGGTGTTTGTTTGCGCAGGCAGAGAGGGCCATCGATGTCAGGATTAAACGCATCCAGCGCAATTTTATCATTCATGCGCTGAGCCGTTTTCACAGCAACATCATAGGGATACGGGACGGTCTCGAATTTGCGGGTACCGTCATCATAGTAATAAATAAATCGCGTCTTTTTTCGCGAGGGTGTAGGCTTGCTGACGGATACTTTATAAATATTGGCCATGGTATCTGCTTTAATAGTTACTCAAAAATCTCTCATGCACCCATTTGAATTCGTAATGTTTATCCTTTACTTGCTTTAATCCACCAAAGCTCGTGTCTTTTTCCAATATGAACCTGTGAAGTTTCTTTAGTCCATAAATATCATGAGCCTCAATATATTTTTTATCATCCTTTAGGTGAACATATTTTGGTTTATTAAAGTCGATGTCCTTTCTAGAGGGTAGTCTTTCATTTAGGTCGTTTAGAACAAGATTGCTTAGCTCTTTACCGAACTCAAGCTGTTTTTCGTATCCTGCAACCAGAGCTTGATTTAGATTTAAGCCTGCAGTTACTACTGGCAGTAGACCAAGTAATACCTTGGATGCTGTCGAAATATACGGTGCAATATTTACTATCCATTCTTTAGGGAAGTCAATTTCATAAACTCCAATAGATTTATCTTCGTTGAGAAATGGCAGGGGTAGTCTACTATGTTCGCAGCAGAGAACAATTTTGTATTTGTCCACGGCAAGATTAAGCGGGTTATAGCTTTTCGGCTTAGCCGGAGAAATGATTATTAACCGGGGCCCATTTATGGAGATGCTGGTTAATGCAGTCATAAGACCATTAAATGCGCGATCAAGCCTACTGCGCACTTCCATAATATCTCGGGAAACACCCTCAAGCAGACCTATTGTTGTATCACTCTTGGCTGATAAGGTTGCCTTAACCGCATTTATATCTATACGGAGATCTTGAATATATTCTAAAACCTGCTCCACACTTCTGGGCTCTTGAGCCTGAGCGCTTTGCAGGAGTAGATTGATTGACTGTCTTTGGTTACACTTCGGGCAGGGTTGATCCTCATAGCCGCTTTTCATGCTATCAACTAAATCACGAATATAGAACCAGCCGGTTCCCGGCTTATTATACCTGCAGGGGGTAATGCAAGGAACCATCACATCACACCGAAGTCCTTTCCAGAATGAGGCTACAAGCACCCTTACTTCTGTAGTAAGCACTGACATAAACGTGACCGGATTGGGTGCTCTTACGGTAATGTGAATATCATTACCAATATGTTCGAGAAGTGCCCGGCCGTTATAGGTATCATCAAGGAGCAACCCCCTGCGCCAGTGTATGCTCTTTCTATGGTCGAGCCTTCCCATGGAATATCTATGCAGCCGCACGATTAATTGATAAAACAAGCCGGTTGCAGACTCAGATTGATTATTGTCAGCATCGACTATTTTACAGATACGGGTCTGTTCTCTAATCCCCTCGGTAGGATATTCATCCCACTCCATAATCTTATCTGGTCGTAAATCTGATACCAATTGAGCCACTAATATCAGAGAGTGTTCTGATAAAGCTGTGTTATCTTCCGATACCCGGTAGGAGAGGTCGAAGCGTTCCATTAATCGTTGAAAGATTGGGTGCACGTCATTCCGGTATCGAAAGGCTTTCTTTTTCTGTCTATTGTTCCAAAGAGATTTAAGATGACTAAATCTTACCAGGCCATGTTCTTCAAACGTTTTTCCGTCATCGAGCACAAAGCTGATTGCAGTTGCCAGCCAGTCGGGTTTGAGGATTATGATATCCTTTAGCAATTCATCATGTTGATAATGTATGAGATGGCCTAAATAGTGCGAAATTCGCAAGAATAAATGAACATCGTCCCCATTCATTTTCTCTTGTTTTAGGCAGAGCTTGTAAAAATCCTCAAGCTGGATATATGCTTTCCTCTTCTTTCGCAGAGTAGTAGTGATATTCAGCCATTCACGTGGGATCTTGCGTCCAGTCTCCGGAAGATCATTGGCAATTCGAAAAATTTCAGCTTTTAGCTCTGCTACATTTTTGCATATACCGTTCGAATCCGGCTTACTGTCAATGGAAAAGAAGCCCAAAATAGAGTCTTTGCCAAAGAGGTCATAAAGCTCCTGACGATCAATGTCCGCTATTCTTTCACCCGGACCACCGTGTGTCGAAACAATTAACATTTTGGCTTCCGGGGCTCGATACTTCACCAGCTTTATCCATTCCTTAACCAGCTCCTGGTCAAGACCCTCGCGTGGTTTCCAAAGAACCAGATAGATTGCAGGCTCACTAAAGAATAGCTGGTGAGTTGGCCTATACACCTGTTGACCGCCAAAATCCCAGCAGTTCAATGTGATGGTTTTATTGCTGTTTGGATCTGTAATTTGGATTGGTTTGATCTGGATTCCATGGGTGGTTTTTCGTCTGGGATTCCATGGCTCTCTGTTTAAAGCACCAACCAGACTACTTTTCCCTACAGCACCTTCACCTACGACTACCAGCTTTGCTTCATTGATTTCTATAAAATCTTGTCTAATCTTTTTTAGATAACCGAATAGAACATGTATTCCCTGATTTGCACTTGCTATAAGCTCTGGGGAAAGCTGATTACTGTCGAGATAGAGCTCTGTCAGGTTATTGAGTTTACCGACTTCCGGTGGTAGTGCCGTCAGCTGATTACTCTCGAGATAGAGCTCTGTCAGGTTATTGAGTTTACCGATTTCCGGTGGTAGTGCCGTCAGTTGATTGCTGTGCAGATTGAGCTCTGTCAGGTTATTGAGTTTACCGATTTCCGGTGGTAGTGAAGTCAGCTGATTGTCGTTGAGATCGAGCTTCGTCAGGTTATTGAGTTTACCGACTTCCGGTGGTAGTGCCGTCAGCTGATTGTCGTTGAGATCGAGCTTCGTCAGGTTATTGAGTTTACCGACTTCCGGTGGTAGTGAAGTCAGCTGATTGTAGTTGAGATAGAGCACTGTCAGGTTATTGAGTTTACCGACTTCCGGTGGTAGTGAAGTCAGCTGATTGTAGTTGAGATAGAGCACTGTCAGGTTATTGAGTTTACCGATTTCTGCTGGTAGTGCCGTCAGTTGATTGCTGTGCAGATTGAGCTCTGTCAGGTTATTGAGTTTACCGATTTCCGGTGGTAGTGCCGTCAGTTGATTGCTGTGCAGATTGAGCTCTGTCAGGTTATTGAGTTTACCGATTTCCGGTGGCAGTGAAGTCAGCTGATTGTCGTTGAGATCGAGCTTCGTCAGGTTATTGAGTTTACCGACTTCCGGTGGTAGTGCCGTCAGCTGATTGTCGTTGAGAAAGAGCACTGTCAGGTTATTGAGTTTACCGATTTCCGGTGGTAGTGAAGTCAGCTGATTGTAGTTGAGATAGAGCACTGTCAGGTTATTGAGTTTACCGACTTCTGGTGGCAGTGTAGTCAGCTGATTGTCGTTGAGATTGAGCTTCGTCAGGTTGTTGAGTTTATCGATTTCTGGTGGCAGTTCCATCAGCTGATTGCTGTGGAGATTGAGCCCTGTCAGGTTATTGAGTTTACCGATTTCTGCTGGTAGTGTAGTCAGCTGATTGCTGTGGAGATTGAGCCCTGTCAGGTTATTGAGTTTACCGATTTCTGCTGGTAGTGTAGTCAGCTGATTGCTGTGGAGATTGAGCCCTGTCAGGTTATTGAGTTTACCGATTTCTACTGGTAGTGTAGTCAGCTGATTGTCGTTGAGATCGAGCTCTGTTAGGTTATTGAGTTTACCGATTTCTGGTGGCAGTGAAGTCAGCTGATTGCTGTGCAGATTGAGCTCTGTCAGGTTATTGAGCTTACCGATTTCTGCTGGTAGTGTAGTCAGCTGATTGTTGGAGAGATTGAGCGTTGTCAGGTTAGTGAGCTCGCCTATTTCCGGCGGTAGTGCCGACAGCCGAAAATTGAATAAGTCTAGCTCTTCAGCACCCGAATATCTTGCCTGCTCAATGCTTTCCAGTGCCACTTTATAATTCGTATTCATAGGATTTCCTGCAAAATATGTATTACAAAGAATAGGAAAGTAGCGTTTAAGTTAATTTCACCAGCTCCAACCGAAATCGCTCGCCATTAACCTTAATATCCATCGGAAATATACTGGCCAGGTTGTTTCCATAGATGCTGGCATTGTATGCTTCTTTTTTAGTGAGCAAATAACTACGGACCGCATTTTGCCCAGAAGGGGAGAGCATGCCAGCACTATAACTACGCTGCAATTCCTCCATGCATTCTTTACCGCAAATAAGAAGCCCTTCTGAATTGACCATGCATATCATTCCTGCACGTTTTACAACCAGCCCAAAACCATCGCCGGCAAAAGCGATGTGTTTTATAGCTTCCAATACGATTGTTAATTCTGATATATCCAACTCCGGTAATACATCAAAAATATCATCCATAATCCCTCTGACTCCTAAATCTGCATATGGGGGTAGCAGATCGTGGTGCTTTCCTGTGTACATACTTCCCCTATAGGCAGGCGGGGAGTATTGTGTTAACTGATTTGGGTAACTTTACAAGTCAGAGTTTGTGCGGGCTATTCCTTTATCCCTAAAAATATCTTTACAGCATTGATCTGATCCGAATTAAAGAGACTTAACAGCGGATCCTGTTCAATGCCTAAATACATGTAAAAAGAGACTTAGAAACCTTGAGCCACCGAGCGGAGTCGAACCGCTGACCCCATCATTACGAGTGATGTGCTCTACCAGCTGAGCTACGGTGGCTGATGAAGGCAAAAAATAAAAGATCGACTTTCGGATTGCAATCTTTTTTTCTTCTAATTTACTTATGGACGGAGGCTTGGGTTAAAAATGAAGGGCATGGGAAAACGTGAATGGCAACAGATGTGAATGGTGAATTTAATCCCCGAGGCTGTCAGCTCAACTGCCCGTTTCTCACCATTTCTGCCCGTCTCTCACTGCCTTACTCATCATTGCCGACCTCCGACTTCTGGCTTCTGTGCTCTGACTTCTGTGTTCTGACTTCTGTGTTCTGACTTCCGGCATCTGTGCTCTGTGATCTAAAGAGGATCTTGCGCTGAAAATACCAGCTGCATAATCCGGCAGTAACTGCGCTAGAAGTAGCCGCTGCCAGACGTGCTTCAGGACGTGCCTCCGGCGCCAAAAATATAACCAGTGTCATTATTGCCAGGGAGACAATTAACATGATGCGGGGTAGAGAGAGGATATCCCGTACAACAAAATAGCAGGGCACCGAAATAGCCGTGGCGCTAAAAATGCTGCCTGCGATAGCAAAGCGGTATATAGAGTCACTGCTGAGCGGAGCGTAAATGTAGGCGATAATGGCAAGCTGAAGCGCCAAAGCTATTGATGCGAGGATTTTCACCAGACTAAATTGACTCATGTGCTTTCCCTGCAATAACCACTCACAGCTAAACATACAGCGCTGAATGAATCTTGTTTACGATAAACATCACAATCGACATGGCCAGGCTTTGGATTAACTACCTGCGTTTTACTATCGGACGCGAAGCATCGCGTCCCTGTCTTTTTTCGCCCGCTCCGGGACAACCGTCATATTTTAATTGCTGTCTTTAATCTGCCGTCCGTTAATTGCCGTTTGTTAATGATGCCCGATGCCCGATGCTAGTTCCGGAACGACACGCAGGTCGCCCCCTCTACCTACTGCCTGCTGCCCATTTCCTTTTATTTCCCCTTGTTAAGAATCTACCAGCAAATTATTATTCGGGATGCTATACGCAATACGATTCCTGAATATGTTTTTGCCACTCCTTTATCTGGGACTTATGGCGCTGAATATTGCTTGGTTTGTTTATCAGGACCAGCGAGCTCGGCTGCATAAAAAGTGGCTGTTGCCGACGACATTGGCACTGCATCTTGTGGAGCTTGTTTTGCGTGGACTTTATAACGGCTACTTCCCAATTGCAACGGTTTTTGAGGCGGCTAGCGTATTGGCGTTTTGTCTGATGCTGGTATACTATCTTGTAGAACATCTACAAAAGGTGCAGACGACCGGTCCGTTTTTTATGATTATCGTTTTTTCGCTGCAGCTGTTTTCTTCCGCCTTTGTGGAATTTAGCGGTGATATTTCTCCACTGCTCAGCAGCGGCATGTTCATTCTGCACACCAGCGCTGCGATGCTCAGCTATGCCACAATATTTGCCGCGTCAATATATGCTTTGATGTATCTGCTGTTGTTTTATCAAATTCGCAGTGCACGCTATGGCCTGTTTTACCGTCGCTTGCCTACATTGGAGCAGCTTGAGCTGCTCAATGCCAGGGCTCTGACCTTCGGTTTTCTTCTGCTAACCTTCCTGATCTTTCAAGGGGTGATATGGCGAAAAAGCCTCTTTCCTGAAGATGGGCATTTTGATCCGCAAGTCGTGTTTGCTTATGCGATATGGGTGTTGTATGGTGTGACGCTGCTGGTTAAACGCTTTGCAACGCTTAGTGGAAAGTGGTTGGCAATTTGCACGATCAGCGGTTTTTTGCTGATCCTTACATCACTGATCACCGTCAATTTTATCCTCAGCAGCTTTCATCGCTTTCACTAAGGCATTAATACGATGCCGATATCCATCACGTTTGTACCGGTTGGGCCGGTGCGTATTAGGCCATTGATTTGCTGAAAAAAAGTATAAGCGTCGTTATTACTGAGATAGTCACGCGGTTCAAGGTTCGCCATACGTGACAGGTGCCAGCTGTAGGGGGAGATAATTGCCCCGGCAGCATCGGTTGGCCCGTCGGTGCCGTCAGTGCCACAGCTAAGTAAGACAAACGAATCCGTTACGTCCTCCAGTGCTACCATTGCGGCCAATGCAAACTCCTGGTTGCGACCCCCTTTACCATCTCCGCGAAGCGTGACGGTTGTCTCTCCGCCAAAAAGCAAACAGGCCGGACGATTAACCACACCGTCGCCTGCCAGACTTTCACGAACATTTTGAGCCACTGACTTTGCCGTGGTTCTCGCCTCACCCTGTAAGCGACCGGTGAGGACCAGCGTGCTGTAACCAGCCTGGGAAGCAATTTTTTCCGCTGCATCCAGTGCCAGCATGTTATTCCCTAAAACAATATTGTGGATGCGTTTAAGATGTGGGTCACCGGGTTTAACCGTATCGGGGATCTGGCTTGATCGGCCGGATCCAAAATGGCGAACGACTGATTCGGGAAGCTGATCTGTAAGGTCATACTTTTGAATGATGCTCCAGGTATCCTCAAAAGTAGTAGGATCAGGTGCAGTAGGACCAGAGCCGATGGCATCCAGTGGATCACCAATCACATCACTTATTATTAATGATATGCAGGTAGCAGGATCTATAGCGCGGGTAAGTTGCCCGCCTTTTACACGAGAGAGGTGTTTACGAACCGTATTCAATTCCTGGATTTCAGCTCCACAGCCCAGTAGAGATTCGGTGATTGACTGGAGGTCTTCCAGTGAAATGGAGACCGGTAAGAATTCCAGTAACGCCGAAGCTCCTCCGGAAAGTAAAAATATAATCAGATCATCTGCTTCGGCAGATTCAACCAGCTCCAGGAGTTCTCTGGTAGCCTCAATCGTGTTCTTGTCCGGAACCGGATGACCGGCTTCACGAATGCGAATGTTCTTACATGCGGTAGCATGTTCATATTTGGTGATGACCAGACCGTCCGAAATACGATCACCCAGTTTTTCTTCCAGTGCTTCCGCCATATGCGCAGACGCTTTTCCTGCACCAGCAACAACAATTCTCTTAAAACCGGATAGACTAAATTCCCGGTCGCGTATTTTGAGTATACCCTCATTAACTGAGACGTGATCACTGATGAGTTTGTTGGGGCGAACGGCATTGATACCGGCTTTAAGTATTGCAAATGCGTGTTTTCGGAGAACGATTTCGCGCTCATTTAACATCTGGGGCAGCTCCTGGAATTGCCTGTTCTGGTTCAGTTGAAGCAATAATACGGTTTGAAATTTATCGCTATGTGATCCTATCCACAGCCACTAATCTGAAATTCGAAAACAAGGTTCAAAGACTGTCTTTGATTTCATTCTGTGGGTCTCGTATATTGCACTAATTTGATGATATAGTAAAGGATGATTTTGAATCATATACGATAATTTTTCTCAGGGAAAATCATGAAAACCAAATCCGTTTTAGTTCTCTTGTTTTTAGCTTTACCCATCCTGGCCGAAAACTGGCCTGGTTGGCGCGGACCGGCGGGAAATGGTGTCGCCCAATCGACGTCTTTGCCGGATAGCTGGTCTGCTGAATCTAATGTTGATTGGCGATTACCTCTTGATGGACCAGCAGCATCAACGCCGGTGATATGGGGAGACAAGATTTTCCTTACATATACGAATGAAGATGATTTCCTGGTCATGGCTGTCTCTACGGCCGGAAAGGTGCTTTGGCAAGAGGTAGTCGGGACGGGAAACAAAAGTTTCCGACAAGGGGAGAGTAATTACGCTGCACCTTCACCCAGCACGGATGGAGAAAACCTCTTCGCCTTCTTTGGGAACGGAGACCTTGTTTCCTTTACGCTGGAGGGTAAGCAGATTTGGAAGCGCAATCTTGCCGATGAGTTTGGTGCCTTTAATATGTATTTCGGCATGGCAAGTTCGCCGCTTCTGCATGAGAACAGCCTGTATGTATTGCTAATGCATAGTGATGCCCAGTTGGTATTGTCTATTGATAAAGCGACAGGTAAGACGGTCTGGAAGCATGATCGCAAAACCAATGCAAGACGTGAAAATTTACATTCTTATGCATCACCGATGATTTATGAAAGTGAAAATGTGACACAACTAATCATTCACGGGTCTGATGTTGTAACAGGACACAACATGGAAGACGGTAAAGAGATCTGGCGCTGTGGCGGCTTGCAGGATCCGGATAATTATAATGACTTTCTGAGGTTTGTCGCAACTCCAGTATCCGATGGAAATGTACTTGTCGTACCAAGCGCTAAAAACGGCCCGATTTTAGGTTTGAAGCCGGATAAAGCTATGGGAACGATTACCGGTGATAAGCAGTATTATGCCTGGAGGTGGGATGCGAATACGACGGATGTCCCTTCTCCGTTGATACATGATGGGCTGGTCTACATCTGTAGGGAAAATGGTGTGCTGATTTGTATTGATGCCGAAACGGGTGCAGAAGTCTACAAAGAGAGCGTTTATCGCAAGCGCCACCGTTCCTCGCTGGTTTATGGTGATGGCAAGATCTACATCTCGGCAATGGACGGCACGATTTCGGTTGTTGCAGCCGGTCGCGACTACAAGCTGCTCGCACAAAATAAGTTTGAAGAACACACCGCTGCTTCACCAGCGGTTGGAGACAAAACGCTTTATTTTAGGACATACCGCGCCCTGTATGCCATTTCATCTCATAAATAACATGATGTTTCGGGGGAAAGTGAAAGATGAACAAGCAGGATTTGCTTAAGCAGCAGGCGGCGTGGCACGCCGTAAAATCAGTAGAGTCGGGGATGGTGCTCGGTTTGGGTACCGGGAGCACCGCAAATTTCGCAATACAAAAAATTGCGGAGCAAATGAAGCAGGGCGAGCTAAAAGATATCGTTGGGGTTCCAAGCTCAATTCGCACTGAGTTGCTGGCTCGTGAACTTCACATACCACTCTCCGGCCTGGAAGAAACACCGCGCATCGACTTAACTATAGACGGTGCCGATGAAGTCGACAGCGATCTGAACCTGATCAAAGGTGGGGGAGGGGCTCTGCTACGGGAAAAGGTGCTGGCTCAGTCGAGCGCACAGAATATTATAATTGTAGACGAAAGTAAAATTTCCGAAATGCTGGGTGAGAATTGGGCCTTGCCGATTGAAGTGGTTCCTTTTGCTTTGTCTTCGGTTCAAAGATTCCTTGAGGCACTTTCCGCAGAAGCGCCGCTTCGTCGGGGTGAAGATGGTAAACCATTTGTTACGGACCAGGGGAATTGGATTGTCGATGCTTCAATGGGGCCGATGGTTGAAGCCGAACGCATTGCACAGACGCTGAATCAGCGCGCAGGCATTGTGGAGCATGGACTGTTTATTGGACTGGCAACAAAAGTTGTGATTGCAACTGCCGACGGTATTCGGGAGATGGAACCCTCCGGTAAATAAGGAATTTCAATGAATTCAAATACTTCTCTGCTGGTTTTTGAAAACCCCGGTCTAATCGCCTACTATGCTGCTCAAAAACTGGCAACGCTCTCTACAAAATTCACTCCGGCTAAACCGGCGAATATTGCATTGTCCGGAGGAAGTACTCCGAAAGCGCTATTCAAGCTGTTGGCTGAAGCGCCATTTTCAGAGGTGGTGCAGTGGAAAAACCTGCGCTTTTTCTGGGGAGATGAGCGCATTGTTCCACCGGATGACCCTGAGAGTAATTTCGGAGCTGCGAATGAGCTTTTGTTCAGACATCTCCCGGAGCCTCCGATGTATTATCGCGTTGCCGGACTGCTGGAGCCTGAAGAAGCGAACGTGCAGTACCGAAATGTACTTACTCAAATGGTGCCGATAAATGAATACGGCATTCCGGTGTTCGACTGGATCATGCTGGGTATGGGCTCGGATGGGCATACGGCATCCATTTTTCCAGGACAACCTCTACAATATGTTCAAGATGATATTTGCGGACTAGCCTCGCATCCTGAAACTGGCCAAAAGCGTGTCAGTTTTACGATGACCGTAATAAATGCTGCGCGAGATGTATCCTTTTTGGCCTCAGGTGCCGGAAAAGCGGAGATGCTAAAACGAGTAATTGAAGAGGAAGATACAACTTACCCCGCCGCTCAGGTAGCACCAACTTCAGGGGGACTGGAGTGGTGTATTGATAAGGCTGCCGCTGCTTTGCTAAGTCCAAAATAACAATAGGAAATAGCACTATGGATAGAGCAAGAGTTGACCAAATTTGTAATGACCTTCTAAAACAGACAGATTTACTTCACTTTCTACCCATGCTATTTGTTGGATGGGCTGACGGTGTACTTAGTCCTACTGAAATCGATTTAATCCGGGGAAAAATCACCAAAACCGCTGGAATTTCGCAGAAAACGAAAGAGACGCTCGCCGGCTATCTGGATCCGGCTAACCCACCTTCCTGGGAAGACATGGAAGCCTGGCTATGCATCATCCGAAAACATAAAGTTGACCAGTCCTCTCCGGAACGCCTGGGCCTTGTAGATCTCGGAGCCCGAATTGCCGGTATGGGAGAAGCAGAATACAAGCCTGATTCCGGCACTATGGCTGCCTTGCTTGAAGTCGAAGAGGCGCTGGGTGTTGTGAGCCACGAAGCAACCCGTCGCTTATTAAGTAGTGGTAAAAGGCCCTCTGCGCAAGACCTCGTAGAAGACTCTCCCAAGTTTGATGTTGCTGAAATGCAATCGCTTCTGGATGGAGAACAGCATGAGATGAGGCAGAAGATCCGTCAGCTACTTCGCGATCCGGCCTTTGCTTATCAAGAGTTTCAGAGCCGGAATGCGTATCGTGAGAAAGTCCTTGAGTGGTGTAAAATACTTGCAGAACAGGGAATTGGTGCACTGTCTTACCCGGAGAGCGTTGGTGGCAAGAGTGACATGGCCGGGTTTGTAGCTGCTTTTGAAACGCTGGCTTATCACGACCTCAGCCTGGTGATTAAGTTCGGAGTGCAGTTCGGGCTTTTCGGGGGAAGCATTCTGGGCCTGGGAACCGAATCGCATTATCAGAAATATTTACCTGCAGCAGGAACACTCGAATTGCCGGGCTGTTTTGCCATGACTGAGCTCGGACACGGCTCGAACGTCCGCGATATTGAAACAACAGCAAATTTTGACAAAAGCACCGACGAATTTATAATTCATACTCCTAACTATAATGCTCATAAGCATTACATCGGAAATGCTGCACTCCATGGAAAAGTTGCAACGGTTTTTGCTCAGTTGGAAATGAAGGGCGAGAGCTATGGTGTTCATGCATTTGTAGTACCCTTAAGAGATGATTCGGGCAATACATTACCCGGAGTTCGCATTGAAGACTGTGGACGGAAAATCGGCTTAAACGGTGTGGATAACGGCAAGATTTGGTTCGATTCCGTGCGCATACCTCGGGAGAATTTACTCAATCGCTTTGCAGAAGTCTCTACTGAAGGTTATTACAGTAGTCCGATAAGAAGCATCCCGGCGCGTTTTTTCACCATGCTTGGAACGCTGGTCGGTGGCAGGGTTAGTATTAGTGCATCCGGGTTAAGCGCTGCAAAATCGGGACTTGCAATTGCTATCCGTTACGCATCCATGCGAAGACAATTTGGGCCTGACAACTCACCGGAAACAGTTCTGCTTGATTATCGCACCCATCAGAGGCGCTTGATGCCGCTTCTCGCCAATGCTTATGCGCTGGACTTTGCACAAAAATATCTAACCAAACGATTTATTCATCGCACCGACGAAGATGTTCGTGAAGTAGAGGCTTTAGCTGCCGGTTTGAAGGCTTATTCAACCTGGAATACAACCAGGACACTACAGGAATGTCGTGAAGCCTGTGGTGGGCAAGGGTATATCTCCGCCAATCGCATTGGCGATCTAAAGGCAGACAGCGATATTTTTACTACTTTCGAAGGTGATAATACGGTGCTCCTGCAACTGGTTGCCAGAGGCAGGCTTACCGATTTTAAAAAGCAGTTTAGTGGTGCACGATTTTTCGGAATTTTGAAATACGTTGCCGGTCAGGCAGCAAATGTTCTGGCTGAGAAAAATCCGGTGATTGTGCGAAACTCGGATTCCTTCCATTTGCGCAGTAGCGAATATCATCTGTCAATATTCCGGGCCCGTGAAGCAGATCTTCTTTCTACTGCTGCGAAACGATTGAAAAAGCGCATCGATGCCGGGATAGATAGCTATGAGGCCTTTATTGATTGCCAGGATCATCTTATTACACTGGCAAAAGCTTATGTAGAACGGGTTGTGCTTGAACAGTTTCTGAATGGAATTGAAAACTGTAAAGATGCCGGGCTTAAAAATGCACTTGTTGCTTTAGAGCAGCTGTATGCCTTGTCAGTGATTGAAAAACACCGTGACTGGTATCTTGAAGAAGGATATCTGGAGGGAAACAAGTCAAAGGCGATACGCCGGGAAGTAAACCAGCTCTGCCTGGAAGTCCGCAAACAGGCTATTTACTATGTTAATGCATTCGGGATTCCAGATTCTTGTTTGTCTGCACCGATTGCCTTTCGTTAGCCGGCATAACAAAACACTTTTTTCCAGGCAATTAACTGCATATTTTATGTGCTTGAAAATGAATTAACTCTCAATCCGCGACTTAAGTCGTGGGTTAATAAGTCGTGGACTCTTAGGTCCCGGACTGAAGTGAACTCTGAACTAAGAACGTTGAACTGTTTTTAAAATGAAAAAAATATATATCGAGACATACGGCTGCCAGATGAATGTTTACGACACGGAGATCGTAAAGACCGTGCTGGCGGACAATAAGTATAAACTGACTGAAGAAGCTGAAGACGCTGATATCGTTCTCCTAAACACCTGCTCGGTACGAGAAAACGCCAATCGTAAGGTGTTTAACCGCATTTCCCACTTGAAACATCAGAGCAAGGATGTGCAGATTGGTATTCTCGGCTGCATGGCCACCAATTTTCGTAAGCAGCTGCTGGAAAACCCCAAATTACCCATAGATTTTATTGCCGGTCCGGATAGCTATAAGCGTTTACCGCAGCTGATACAGGAGATGGATCCAACCGACACCAGCGGTAATTTCGACGTAACGTTATCCGAGTTTGAGACCTACTCCGATGTTTATCCAACTCATCGTACCGGAGTAAATGCATGGATTGCCGTAATGCGTGGCTGTGATAATTTCTGCACCTTCTGCGTTGTGCCCTATACCCGTGGGCGAGAGCGCAGTCGCTCACCTGAAAATATCGTTGAAGAAGTTCATAAGCTTGCTGATGAGGGATTCCGTCAGGTTACCCTGCTGGGGCAAAACGTAAACTCCTACAAGTTTGAAGAGCATGACTTTGCACATTTACTGGAACAGGTATCTGCAGTTCCCGGAATAGAGCGTATTCGTTTTACGTCACCGCATCCGAAGGATTTTCCCAGGAACCTCCTGGAAGTGATTTCTTCAAACGACAAGGTTTGCAAGCAGATTCACTTACCGCTGCAAGCCGGTAATGATCGCGTACTGGAAATGATGAACCGCACCTATACGCGCAAGGAGTATATGGAGCTGGTTGACGAGATACGCACTCTCTATCCGAACATGGCTTTAAGCACTGACATTATTGTTGGGTTTCCGACTGAAACAGCTGAAGAATTCAACGAAACGGCTGAAATCATGGAAGAAGTAGAATACGATTCAGCGTTTATCTTCAAGTATTCTGAAAGACCCCAAACGATTGCCAAGCGCAAGTTCCCGGATGATGTTGCAGAAGAAGAAAAAACGCGGCGTATTGTGCAGCTTAATGAGATTCAAAAGCGTAATTCCTACAAGAGGAACCTGGCCCACATTGGAGAAACACAGGAAGTTCTGCTGGAAAAAGAATCTACCAAGAAATCTGATCAGGAATACCAGGGACGAAATGATGCAAATAAGATCGTTATCTTCCCAAAAGGTGGCTATTTAAGCGGTCAATTTTTGAATGTAAAAATTACAGATGCCACGCCACATGTGCTACGTGGTGAAGTTGTTGAAGTGCTGGGTAAATAACCCGGCACTTTTTTTTCAAATCTCCCCGTAACTTGCCGCAAATCACGATATTTGAATTCTCAGCGCTTTACACTTTTAGCGACCCAAGCTCTATACCCATCAATGCCTTAACAAACGCTCTTTGGACAAGCCGTGTCTAGTCGAATATTACCGATTCCACTTGCTGTTATTCTTATCTTTAGCCTGAACTTGCTGTTTGCTCAAGACTTCAAAAATGAACAGTTGCGCTACCAGCGCGTTAGAGATGCATACCGAACAAGTTTAGAGACCGTTAAAACCTATTTTTCAGATGTCAACGTAAACTTCCCGCCGACAGAAATGCTTATTCGTATTCTTAAGCAGGAAAATCTGTTGGAGGTCTGGGTTACTGCTGATGACACATCAGCGTTTACACTGGTCAAGGAATATGAGATCTGTTATTTCTCCGGTAAAGTTGGGCCTAAGCGGCAGCAGGGAGATCTGCAGTTGCCGGAGGGGTTTTACGTTGTGGATAGATTCAATCCGGTGAGCAGCTTTCATCTCTCACTGGGAATTAATTATCCGAATGCATCTGATAAAGCGTTGACAACAGCAGCTAATCCAGGTGGTGATATTTTTATTCACGGGAACTGTGTCAGTATAGGGTGTGCGGCTATGACGGATGAGGTTATGAAGGAAATATATGTAATGGCTGTTGAAGCCGGAGGGGAAGGCAAACCAATTTCCGTGCATATTTTTCCCACTCGAATGTCCGGTAATGGCTATCGGGAATTGGTGAGAGACTTTCCGGAACATCGCAATTTTTGGAAGAGCCTCGAAAAAGGCTACTTGTATTTTGAGAATAAGCGTAAGCTGCCGGATATTTGCATTACATCTGTCGGTTGGTATGGGGATTGCTTAGAATGAAATGTGGATTAAATCATTAGATTCGTTGGAGGACGAGTGATTAACACCGGCATGTATTTAAAACGTCTGGTTTTATCTGTATTGATTTTTATCGTAACTCTGTCTGGTAGCAGTTTCTCACAGGACAGGTTAAGTGAAGCAGCTACAAAACAATGGCAGGAAGCCAATATTGCGCTTAGACAGAATGAACTGTCAAGGGCGTTAAGCCTCTATAAGCGGGTAATGTATCACGCAGAAGCTAAAGGCATTACCTCTGCTGCTGTTCGGGCTTACGAAGCAATTGCCCTCGTTCATAAGAAGCGAAGTGATTATGATCAGGCGAGGGATTATTGCCGCCGCTCCATCCGCACCGGTGTTCCCACATTTAGAGCATATGCTATTTTTGCACAAACGTCCTACGAAGACGGCAAATCCTATGATGAAGCACTTCACTATTGCCAGGAGGGGCGTAAGCTCTTTCCGCATCAGGAATACCTCGTTTCATATTGCGATCTTGTAGAGAACGTTTGGCGTAAAAAAGTAGATAATGCAACAACCAGCGCGATACAGGAATACGAGTTAACCCGTATGGAGCGCGAGGTGATCAGGGAGCTGAACTACGCCAGAACAAAACCTGCAGAATATGCCCGGCACCTGATCCAGCTTCGCGAATATTATTCCGGTGTCCTTTTGAAGCAACCAAACAAGATTCCGGTAAGAACCAATGAAGGCGTTTCTGCAGTTGATGAAGCGATCCAGTATTTGCAGCGGGTAACACCGGTATCTGCCCTGAAATCGTCTATCGGTATGTCCTTGGCAGCCCGTGATCATGTAGTTGATCAGCAGAAAAGTGGACAAACCGGTCATACCGGCGGAGACGGAAGTGAGCCCTTTGAACGGCTGGAACGCTACGGCGTATGGGACGGTATTTCCGGTGAGAATATTGCTTACGGTGATGAGTCGGCGCGCATGATCGTGATGCAGCTAATCATCGATGATGGTGTTCCCAGCCGAGGACATCGCGAGAATATCTACAATCCGGAATTTCGCGTCGCGGGTACGGCCATCGGCACACATCCGGTCTATCGAACGATGTGCGTTATTACATTTGCCCGCAAGTTTAAGGATGGGGATCAATAATCCAACCTATTTTTTTTGATTGCAAGCATCCATTGACTATATTTTACCATTACAGCACGGCCCCTGCTAAAGGGGCTAATAGCGTCACTTCCCTTATGTATCTGCAATAGCGTTGATGATTATTCAGGAGTACAGAATGAGTCATACCAAAGTCGCCTCTCAGGATATCACCTTTCCCAATGGTAATACAGCAAAAACCTTTCAGCATACGCCGGATGTATCTATTAAGGATTTGGCTAATTCTTTGAAGCTTCCGGACTTTGAGGGCGTTATTGTTATCGTTGGCGGAACGAAGGATTCACCCGACCCCGAGAAAAACTCCAGAATTGACCAGCTATTTAATCGCGGTATACTTCAGGCTGCCCTCGACACAAATGCGTTATTAATTGATGGTGGTACAAATTTCGGTGTAATGAAAAAGCTTGGCAATGCTGCTGCTGATCGTGCCGATCGACCAATATTGCTGGGCATCGCACCCAGAGCAAAAGTGAACCTTCCGGGTGAAAATGTCGAGAAGCGTCATGCATTGGAGCCAAACCACTCCCATTTTGTTTTCGCTCATACCCCGGATGAAGGTGCGGCAAAACAACCCGGAGCCCCCGATAAATGGGATGCCAGCACCGCGCTTATGTTCAGGCTGGCCGAACAGCTTGGCAATGATAAGCCGGTCATCGCTGTATTGGTAAACGGCGGTGATACGTCCAGGGATTGTATTGTGCAGGCAACCCGTCGAGGATGGCGCACATTGGTATTGAAGGGAAGCGAGCGTCTAGCGGATCAGATTGCGGCTACTCATGACTTTTTTACAGAGCTCAATGAACCGAAAAAAACGGCTGGCGAAGATGAGAATCAGGATCCTCCACCCGCTATTACCACGACAGACAATCTGTACTGGGTTGATAAGAAAGAGGCTAAAAAAGCACCTTCATTGGACTCTCTGGCAAATGCGGACAAAGCTACCTTGCTTATGGCAAGCGATGGTTTTATTGCTGATCCTCAGCTGGCTGAAATTGTAGTAGATGGAAATCTCGATATCGTAGATTTAAATCTTGGCCTCGAAGAAACCATTGGGGCATTAAGAGATAAAGTAACCGAAAACCTGTTTAGCGACAACTATCTACAGCGAGCATGGCAGCGTTTTGTGGTGTATGATCATAACGCCAATATCCATCAGTCCAGATTTCGCAAAATGGAAAACTGGATTTTGATCTTAAGCGTTTTGTCGACACTGCTCGCTGTTATAAAAGTGGTGCTGGATAATCAGTTGCTGCTGCATCAGTTGAATGATCCGGAAAATCCGTCCTGGTTATTCAGTCTACTGCCTTCCGGTGATTTCCTGGCCTTTGCTAAGGTGCTGAATGAATCCTATTTGCATTGGAGTATCGTGCTCGTCCCGATCATTCTTACTGCAATGCTTGCTGCTGCAAATCGCTTCAAGTTTGGGAAAAAGTGGATCAATCTCAGATCCAACGCTGAATCGATTAAAAGCGAGATCTTTCGGTATCGCTGTCTCTCGGGGCCCTATGGTTGGCGCCCGGAGGAGGGGATTTCTCGCCAGTCCCAGTTGGCTAATCGCCTGAAAGTGATTACGCGACAGACAATGCTTACAGAGGTAAACCTGGCTGCGCTTGCTGAGGTTAAGGATAATGTGCCCAGGCTGTTGGAAAAGGATGACATCGCGAAAAAAGATCCCGATAAGGCAGAAGATCGCCTCTACTGGAAGCATGGTGATGACAATTTGTTTAGCTTACTCACACCCGAACAATACACCGATTGGCGAATCAAAAATCAGCTGAATTTCTTTGTTAGCAAGACCAATAGGTTGTCCCGACAGCTTACGCGAATGCAGTGGCTGATTTTTGCGCTTGCTGGTCTGGGAACATTGCTGGCAGCCTTTGGCCTGGAGATATGGATTGCCGTAACGACGGCCTTTGCGGTTGCGATTGGAACGAAGCTGCAGTATGATCAGGTTGAAGAAACGCTGATGATTTATAATCAGGCCAGAACGGATCTGGAGAATGTTCTGGAATGGTGGGAAGCGCTTAGTCCGCTTCAGCGCAAACAGCGTCGCTATTTTAATAAAATGGTTGAAACAACTGAGCAGATCCTGGAAGGTGAAACAAAAGGCTGGTCGCAGAATATGACGGATGCACTGGCTAAGCTGCGTGAAACTCAGCATGAAGACGGTTTTATGGGTAGCCTTGAGCATGCTGTGGAAAACTACAAAGATGAACGGGCTCGCGGAAACCTGATTCAGCAGATGGCTAACCTGATTAAAACTATCCCGGATCAGGAGAAGAAGGCGCAGCTTGCTACAGCAATGAAAGATGTGCTGGATGCTGCTGTAGATGAACCAGTTCCTGACCCGCTTGATATTGTGGAAGAGGAAGAGGAATAGCATGCCCTGGATAGACGTAGTTTCCGCGGAAAAGGCGACCGGAATGCTGAAGAAGCTATATGATGATGCCATAAAACGTGCCGGTCGTATTTGGGGGATTGTCGGGATTATGAGTCAGAACCCCAGAGCAATGAAGACCTCAATGGACTTTTATTCGGCAATTATGTTCGGTTCATCTCCGCTAACACGTGGACAGCGCGAGATGCTAGCTGTTGTTGTCTCTGCACGTAATCACTGCCTGTATTGAATCCGCGCTCATGCCAACGACCTCCGTGCTGAGGTTGCCGATTTTAATATTGCAGACGATGAGGCAGCAGACCTGTTTGTGCATCATCTGTCATCTGATTGGCGCAAAGCCGGGTTAAGCTCTGCTGACAGTGCACTTTGCGAATTTGCGGAAAAGCTGACTGTTAGTCCTCAGGAAATGTCGCCGGATGATCTCGATAAATTACGTGCTGAAGGCTTTGATGATCGTGGAATTCATGACGCAACCCAGGTTATCAGTTACTTCAACTATATAAACCGCGTTGCAGATGCGCTGGGTGTCGAGCCGGAAGAATTCATTCGAAGCTGGGAAACCTCCCCTCATAAATAATTGCGCTTTCCTTTTTACTTTTCCAATGACCTTTTGTAAGTTATGCCCAATTCTCTTTAACTCGTAAACAGGACCTTCCTTGGAAACACGCGAAAAAGTCTTCTTAATGCTGGCAGGTGTATTCATTACCTCGCTGGTAATGGCCAATATCGTTGGTATTACAAAAATCTTTTCATTTTTTGGGATTGGCATCCCGGTGGGAATTATTCCTTATCCGGTAACGTTTTTAGCAACTGATTTGATTTCAGAACTCTATGGTAAAAAGCGCGCCAGTTTTGTGGTTTGGGTAGGTTTTACCATGAACATGTTTATGCTTCTGGTAATGACTATTGGATATTATGCACCTGCGGATATGGGCTGGTTCGATGCGATAGTCGCCAGTGGCGAACCGGGTAAAGAATATACTTTTGACTACACCTACGGCTATATGATCCGTGGGACGATTGCCTCGATGATCGCCTATTTAATCGCACAGTTTGCCGACGTAAACCTGTTTCACTTCTGGAAGCGCCTGACAAAAGGACGCCATCTCTGGCTGCGTAATAATGCTTCAACGCTGGTATCGCAAATAGTGGATACGGTTGCGGTAATGATGATAACGTTTGTTGGAATTATGCCTATGGACCAGATCATCAATCTTATCATCTACGGCTATCTGTTTAAGGTCTGCGCAGCTTTGGTGGATACCCCGCTGTTTTATCTCGGCGTTCGGTTCCTCCGAAAGCGGGTTGCCGGATTGGAGTAGGGAAGAGGTTGTAACATCTTCATGTTAAGCACATCCAATTAGTAGATGACAAATTAATAACTGGAGCTAAACATGACGCCTTTTCCCAAAGAACGAATCCTTTCAGGACTTACCTATGACGCCTTCCTCGACCGCTTTGACAAACAGGTTCAGGGAGAAACACCAGAAACTGTAACGCCGGAACGACTGGAGCTGCTAAAGCTGAATTTACATCGCAGTAAGCGCGTAGCCCGAACAACCAAAATTTCTGAAGACCTTCAAAAACTGGTCGAGGCAATTAATGCGCCACAAATATGGCTGGTGCTAACCGAAGACTGGTGTGGTGACTCTGCTCAGATATTACCGCAAATTGTTCGCGTCGCTGAACTAAACAACAACATTACCTTACGCATTCTCCCAAGGGATGAGAATCTGGATATTATGGATGCTTATCTCACAGACGGAAACCGCGCAATCCCCAAGCTCATTGTCTATAACAATGACGGTGAAGAACTCTTTACCTGGGGACCACGTCCAATCGCTGCTGTCGAGCTGATCAAGGCAGAAAAAGAATCCGGCAAGAGCAAGGAAGAATGGCAGAAAGACTTGCATCTTTGGTATGCGAAGAATCGTGGTGAGGAAGTGAATACCGAACTAACGCGGATATTTTCTGAGCTTAACGTAGTCGCATAGAATTTGGCATCGGGCATCGGGCATCGGGCATCGGGCATCGGGCATCGAAAATTAGACTTGCATAGCTTCATGTCAAGTGTTTCTTTCGATCACCGATCACCGATCACCGATCACCCACAAGCCCGACGCAGAAGGGCGACCTGAAACCAGTTTTTCCTGTTTTTTTATTTCCACTTGCTTTTTCTACCTATAGGTAGGTAGATTCTCTGCATGACACCGAAAGAGAAAACCCGACGACGAATCCTGAAAACCGCTGGCAAGATGTTACTGGCTAACGGCTACAATGGATTTAGCTATCGCGATATCGCAGAAGAGGTCGGGATACGCAAAGCCAGCATCCACTATCATTTTCCCTCAAAAGCAGAGCTTGGCGCAGCAATCGTGCGCAACTACCATGAATGGTTGATAAAATGGGCCGATGAAATGGATTCAAAACACGATACCTGTTTTGCAAGGCTTGATGAATTTTTTAAACTGTATCGGGATTTTTTCGGAGTAGGGGAGAAGATTTGCATGAATGGCGTGCTGAGTGCAGACCTGAACGGTCTTCCGGAAGAGATGAAGGAAGAGTTTCGCAAACTGCTTCATTTCGAGCATTCATGGATGAAAAGGGTGATAAAAGAGGGTCAGGAAAGTGGTGAGTTTAAATCGGATCAATCACCCGGTAAGCTGGCATTGTTAATTGGTGCTGCATTGCAGGGAGCTATCCAGATCGCCAGAGCAAACGATCGCATGGATCTGCTCGATGTGTCTATAGATCAAATGAAGATCGTTTTAACCGGTTAATTTTTTTTGGCAAAAAATTCTACCTATTGGTAGGTCAGGAGTTGTCGCATGGAGAAAAGAAAAAGAAAGAAACCGTTGGTGTTGCGTTATATGCAGACGTTTTTTGCCACGCTAAGCCGCTTTTCGCCGGGCTTGGCTGTTGAACTGGCATTCCGCATGTTTTTCCGCCCCAGAAGCAGGATGAAGAATCTGGCCGGGCCGGACCTGACAAACAGTAAGTTTTACATCGACGTTAAGGGTAAGCGTATAACGGTAAACAGTTGGGGCAGGGGACCACTTGTTATTCTAGTGCATGGGTGGGAAGGGAGCGGTCTGCAGTGGCGCAAGTTTGTAGACAGACTCGTCAATGCAGGCTATCGCACCGTCACGTTCGATGCACCGGCACATGGCGAGTCTGACGGCAATTCGACTAATCTGCTCGAATTTTCAGCCGCTATTCACGCGATCCGCGATTTACTTGGTGAACCTTATGCTGTAATCGGACATTCATTGGGCGGTGCTGCTACAGCGATCGCTATAGATGAAGGACTGACCAGTGAAAAGATCGTTACAATCTCTGCCCCTGCACAATTGGATTTTGCTATTCAGCAGTTTTCCAACATCGTAAATATTAACGACAAGGTTACCCGTCGCATGCGAGATCGCATTTCCGAACATCTCAATCGGTCGGTAGATACAATGAACTTTGATGCCATATCCTCTTCGCTGAATATACCTGGATTGATTATACACGATTCGCGCGATCGAATAATACCACCCGTTAATAGTAAGCTGATTCACGAAGCCTGGCCAGGTTCAACTCTGGAGCTGACGTCCGGTCTCGGGCACGTAAGGATTCTGGAAGACGAAACGGTAATCGACAAAGTGTTGAGCTTTATCAGCAAAGAAAAATAGAACCACCTCCATAAGTACGGTGGGCGGTGCTACCCGGAATAGCGTCGCCCACCGGCTTAACAAACGATTCTTTTGACATTCACTCTTATTAGTCCTATCTTCTCCGCTGACTTCAGGAGAACCAAATGAGCCAGCCCAACCCCATCCGTATAGAACTACCTACCGTTTTTGGGATGTACACCGTAAACACCTATCTTTTCCCCGGAGATGAGCCGACGCTTGTTGACTGTGGTGAGGACAATGCTGCGGCCCTTCAAGCCCTCGAGGTCGGATTGCAAGCGCACGGACTGGCAGTCGAAGATCTTGCTCATATTTATATTACACATGCCCATGTAGATCATATAGGCATGGCTGGCAGGTTAGCCTCCAGGAGCGGTGCTACGGTGCATGTCTCCGACATGGTATACAATTGGGCCGTTCAGCCGCAGCAAAGCTGGCAGGTTCGCAAAGAAGCCTACATCCAGGCACTTGAAACATATGCTCCTGATAAGCTACAGATGTATATGGATACCTTTCTGGCCATGTTCTCAACTTTTGAAGAGTGTTGGGGGTTGGTTGATGCAAACTCTATTAAACAGTTCAAAATAAATCAAGCTGTGCAAATCGATGGTGACAACTGGCAGGTGATCCATGCTCCGGGACACTGTAGTAATCAGACCGTCTTTTATCATTCGGAAAGTAAAACGATGCTCTCGGCAGATATGCTTCTAAAAGTCACGCCCACACCTGTTTTGGATGATAGCCTTAGTGCAACCACTAAGCCGGCAATTCAACAACTGCTGGAAAGTTATGATCTGTTTCAAAAAATGGACATACAAACAACATTGCCCGGGCACTACGAACCGTTTGGAAATCCACAGCCCTTTATTAAAGAACAGGTCAGCCGTATAGAAATTAGAAAAGAAGAGTGCTTTCAAATCATTGCTTCAGAAAAACCCTCCTTTTTTAACCTTCTAAATAGCCTCTATGAGAATCGCGTGTCGCCCATGGCATTTTCCATGCTGGTTGGATATTTACAGCTGCTGGAAAAGGAAGAGCGCATCAAGTTGGACAAGCGTGACGGCCAAATATTTATCAAAGCACTATAGCTAATATTAATTTATAGACCTCCTGCCTTAAGTGCTCGTACAAAATATGTGCTATATACACATTATTTAAAGTTTGTTTTCCCGACGCGTCGGGACTATTGAGAGCTTTCTTAGCCTCTCGATAAGCTCGAGGTGACACAAGTTGGATTAAATTGATTTTGTCTTAGCTCTTAAACCCATAATCCCCCAAATAAGTGCTGGATTTTGGAACCTTATCTCCCCATATTTGTTAGCACATAGACAGTCGAAAAGAGTCATATATTGACCTGAGGAAATACATGCTTGGCTATAGATTTAGTGATTTCAAGCCGTCAGACGATGGTAAATCCCAGTTTGAGAAGCTGCTTGATTTGTTTATGCAGATTCTTACGCATACATCCGGAGATGTGTCGGAAGCGCTTCACTGGCTGAATTTGCTGGATAATAAATATGATCTGACGGATGATAACTATGGAATGGGAGACTTTATTCAGGACCTGAAGGATCGTGGTTACATTAAGGATGATGATGACCAGGGCCCTGGAAACTATATTATCACGGCCAAGAGCGAACAGACGATTCGCAAGCGTTCGCTGGAAGAGATCTTCGGTAAACTCAAGCGGTCGCGTCCGGGGCAACATCGTACACCCTTTCCCGGCATGGGAGATGAGCCCACCACAGACCGTCGTGAGTTTCAATTTGGAGACTCCATTGAACAAATTGACATGACCGATTCATTGCGCAATGCGCAGGTAAGGCACGGTATAAACGACTTTCACCTGACGGAAGGCGATCTGGAAGTTGTTGAGAATGAATACAAGGCACAGACCTCGACGGTGCTGATGATTGACATCTCGCACTCAATGATTCTATACGGTGAAGACCGGATTACCCCAGCCAAGAAAACAGCCATGGCGTTGGCGGAGCTCATTACTACGCGCTATCCAAAAGATACTCTGGACATCATTGTATTTGGTAATGAGGCCTGGCAAATAGAGATCAAAGACCTGCCGTATTTACAGGTTGGTCCCTATCATACCAATACAGTGGCTGGCCTTGAGTTGGCGATGGATATTCTGCGCAGGCGAAAAAACGCCAATAAGCAGATTTTTATGCTGACGGACGGTAAGCCAACCTGCCTTAAAGAAGGATTGAACTACTACAAGAACAGCTTCGGCCTGGACAGAAAGATTGTCAACCGTACGTTGAGGCTGGCAATGCAGTGCAGGCGGCTGGACATCATTATTACTACATTTATGATTGCACGAGATCCCTATCTACAAAAGTTTGTGCAGGAGTTTACGCGAGTGAACAACGGACGGGCCTTTTACAGTGGTTTAAAAGGACTTGGAGAATTCATCTTTGAAGATTACGTGCGCAATCGCCGACGGCGAGTTCGCTAGACCTACTACACACATTCCGAAATCCCAAATAATCCCATTGGAGAAAAAACAACATGATAGATACAGGTATAAAAACGCTCGGCCAGCTTAAAGCGAGCGGCTATCGCTCAAGACCTGTTAAGCAGGAGCTGCGCGAGAATCTAATCGCCAAAATGCAGAGCGGAGAAGAAATCTTTTCCGGCATTTTGGGATACGAAAAAACCGTGATACCAGATGTGCAGCGCGCGATATTGTCACGACACAATATGATATTGCTTGGTTTACGTGGACAGGCAAAGACACGTATCGCCCGCATGATGACCCATCTGCTGGATGAGTACATCCCAGTAGTTGAAGGAGCCGATCTATTGGACGATCCGCTCGCACCCTTGTCGCGCTTTGCAAAGGACCTTATTGCAGAAAAAGGGGATGACACGCCGCTTAGCTGGCTGCATCGCGAGGAGCGTTACTCCGAAAAGCTGGCAACCCCGGACGTATCGGTTGCCGACCTGATTGGTGATAGTGATCCGATTAAAGCTGCAAACCTGCGCCTGCCGTATTCCGATGAGCGGGTTATTCACTTCGGACTTATTCCACGATCGAATCGATGTATCTTTGTCATAAACGAATTGCCGGACCTCCAGGCACGTATTCAGGTTGCATTGTTTAATATCCTGCAGGAAGGGGATATTCAGATTCGCGGCTTCAACCTGCGCATTCCGCTGGATATTCAGTTTGTGTTTACCGCAAACCCGGAAGATTACACCAATCGTGGATCCATCGTTACACCACTGAAAGACCGTATTGAAAGTCAGATCCTGACGCACTATCCCAAGACGCTGGATATATCCCGTAAAATCACCGAACAGGAATCCCGTTTGCTGGATGAGCAAAAGTCACGCGTCGTGATTAACGACCTCGCTCAGAACCTGATCGAACAAATCGCCTTTGAAGCCCGAGACAGTGAATACGTCGACTTTCGCAGTGGGGTGTCTGCCCGTCTGACCATTTCTGCATTTGAGAACCTGATGAGTGCAGCAGAGAGGCGCGGCCTGCTATTTGGCGAGCAAACAACCAGCGTTCGAATATCCGACTTCTGGGGAGTTATTCCTGCGGTAACCGGAAAAATTGAGCTTGTTTATGAAGGTGAGCAGGAAGGTCCGGCAAAGGTTGCACAGATACTGATTGGAAAATCTGTCCGCACCATGTTTCCGCAGTATTTTCCCGATCCTGAAAAATTCAAGAAGGAAACGGATAATAATCCCTACAAGAAAATTGTGGATTGGTTTTCAAGCGGAAAAACGATCGATTTGTTAAATGACGTTTCAGAGAGCGAATACCGGCAGGCACTTTTAGGCGTACCGGGTTTAAGTGATCTGGTCAAGCGTTATCATTCCGATCTCCCGGAAGCCGCTACGTTTTTTATGATGGAATTTGCCCTTCACGGCCTGGCAGAATACTCGTTCCTCAGCAAACATCGCCTGGAAGCAGGACTACAGTTCCGCGATCTTCTCAGCAGCATGTTGGATGGTGGGGAAGAGGATGATATGGATAACTTGTCGGAATCAGACTTTTACGGATAGCCGTCAATGGATAACGAAGCCCATAGTCCTCTGTTGTTAAAGAAGCTGAACACTGCTTATTTACTACAGTTAAACAGGCCGGACGTACACAACGCCATAAATGATCAAGTCATGCAGAAGTTTGAGTCCGCGCTGGATCAAATTGAAGCAGACGACAGCGGCTTGCCGGTTATTTTGACTCATACAGGTGATAAAACATTCTGTGCCGGTGGGGACCTAAAATATTTCTCCGGACTCGATACCCCGGAGAAATGTCGCGAAATGTCCTTACGTATGCAGCGGATACTGGAGCGACTTGAGAACTGTGGGCACTTCGTGATTCTTGCCGCGAGAGGACAGATTCTCGGTGGGGGATGTGAAATACTGACCGCTTGTCATTATGCTGTTATCGCCGATAGTTGCAGACTATCTTTTCGGCAGGCTCCAAATGGAATTATCACCGGTTGGGGTGGTGGACGAAGACTTATACGCAAGGTCGGACGCGCGAAGGCTTTAAGGCTCACTCTGGGTGGAGAAAAAATCACTGCTGAAGAGGCTCTGCGTCTTATGCTCGTTGAAGAAATTGTTGCTGTTGAACAGGTTCTGGAGCGAGCACAGGAGTTAGCTCAGTATATTGCAAAGAATGATTCGCATGCGATTCGCGGATTTCTTGATTTGGAACGAGGACAACGTACTCTCCCGAACAAAGAACTTATCGAGTTGGAAACCGACATCTTTGTTCACCTTTGGCAGGGAGAACGATTCCAGGAAATCTTAAAACGCTTCCGTGAAGGAAACAAATAACCCACTTAAGTCGTTGAGAATTAAAAGTAAAAGTTGAATTTCCATCGCATTCGTCATTAAAGCTATCGGAAAAGTTATTAGATTTTCCTATTGCAAAAAACTTCGGAGTATTAGCCGCACGTGAAGCTTCCCAATATTGTTCAAAAGATCCTACATTTTACTCCAGTGCAGCGCAACTTCTGGGTGCTTGCCGGCATCATGGGCCTGGCAATTTATTGGCTGAATCATTTCTCTAATCTTCCGGGTGATAATGCGCGCATTCGTCTCTTAATCGGCCTGGTTACGCTGGTGTTCTGTGGCGCAATTTTACTCTTCAGCATCATCACACTGTTTCCAGCTTACGGCTTGTTTCGTTTTAAGAAGCGACTACTCTCTGATGGAACCCCGGCTAAACTACTTCAACTTCATCTACCGCCACAGCAGCCTCAATACGGCAAGGTGCCTGTTACAATAGAAGCTTCGGGAGTAGCAAAGCCCTTCCTCGGTGCCCTGCAGGCACGCGTTCTTTTTGAAAATCGCCCTCCTGGCTTGCCCGTTCAACTAAAATCAAAATTCCGTGATGCAGATGGCATCAAAGGACGACGTGCGACCAGGGATCTCCAGCTGCCCAATATTCGTAAATATCAAATAGAAGGCATTGTTCTTTATTTCGAAGACTTCTTTCGTCTGTTTTCACTGCCTTACTATGAGGCTGCAGACCGCACACTCATTACAACACCAACGGATGAGGCCGGAGCCGAGATTCGCATCGCGACCGAAAAAGCGAATGAAGCCGTTCTGAAAGTTTATCAGCATAAAAAAGCCCGTGGAGAGCTTTTTGACTATAAAAAATATGCTCCAGGAGACGATATTCGGCGCATACTCTGGAAAAACTATGCCCGCACCCGCGAGTTAATGGTTCGCATACCCGATCGGAATCTACCCTATGTATCTCATGTCAACCTACTGGTGAGCTTTTTTGATGGAAGTGGTCCGCAGGATCTTGAACTCAAAAACTATCTGCTGGATATGTACAAACAGCGCGTTCGCCAAATTGCTGATTCCATACTTGAGCAGGAATTCTCGGTGCAGCTGTTTACGGATCAAACATCCGGACAGGCGATTAGTGAATATGATGCAATCGTTCGCGGAATCAGCTCATCTGCCTGGCAAACCGAGCAGTCACCACAGGACTTTCTGCGAGCAAATGCTCATCGACTACGCGGGGCAGCAAATATATTCGTAATGTCTTCTCTTTGCCCGGTTGAACAATGGGATGAATTAGCCTCTACGCGCCGTGATCTGAGTCTATGCTACTTTAACATGAAGCAACCCCTTGCGGAAAGAAGCGGGCCACCGATCTGGAAGAAGCTGCTCCTGGTTGATATTTACGACCCATTTGAGCAGGCAAGAAGAAGCTTGCAGGCAAGAAAAGTTGAAAGCTATATCAGAAACAACAGTGAAGAAATCGAAAAGCGACTTGAAACAACGCGAGCCGTAACCGTATGAAAAAAGTTCAGTTTAGTGAAGTCCTCATAAAAGGTATTTTTACCATCGTTCCGACAGTAGCGATCATATTTTATTTATGGTCTCTGTCTACGTTCTCGACATCCGAGTTTCACACGAATCTTGAAATGAATCTCTTGATGTTGGCATCTGGTATGACCATCTCATACTTCATCTACAGCTATAAGTTAAGATTCTCCATCAGCTTTCTGCTGCTGGCTGGAATCCTCTACTTCGTCTATAACTCTATAGCCGGAGGCACCGGAGGCGAATTTGATTCCTTCTATCAGTCTGTTGCCTTCTCTGTATATGCGGTGGTTTTTTTACTGGCATGGATGGCCGGGTTTGGTTTTGCACGCTACAGTTATTTTCCATGGGTGATTTCAATTGGAGTCTTTGTATACGCAGCCGGGTTGCTCGTGACGAACTTTATCAGCCTGGAATCGCTGGTAGACACGCGAGTGATACAGCTGTTGGCTGGTGAATTCCTACAGGAAAGCCCGATACTTTATCGGATTTTCGCTTTTCTGCTGAGCCTCTTTTTGCCGGTCCTTTTCTACTGCATATATCTTGTTTTCGTAAATGATGTGCTGCGCAAAACAGCATCCACCGGACGCGCATCGGTTTTTACACTCTTGCGAAAAAGCATGTCGGTGGCAGGAGTATTGTTGGGCATTATACTGACGTTGATATTGATGGTGCGATATCTTGGCCTGCCCAACTGGATGTATGATGCGGTAAATCAGACCCAGATTAACTCATCCTCTTTTTTAAAGAAGACCTATAATGCGGGCACGAATCAGCCGGAGTTTGATCTCAATGATTATGCACAGCTTCTCCCGGAGGTTGAGCTTTCCGATGAAACGGTGTTCTGTACTTACATCGACAATTTTCTGCCTGCTGCAACGGGCGAAAACATTCCGCTGCCGCTTCATTTCCGCCGATACGTTCTGAATCGGTATGAACCGGCCAGCGAGAAGTTTGTTCTGGATCCTTATCCACCCTCGGCGATCCCTAACGACCTGTTTTCTCCATCTACCAAGGACGTGCCGATCGGTTTCTCGATCGAAGATCCTGTAATCGAGAGAGAAACGCTGAAATATGACAACCGCAAAAAGGTTGCTTCGACGGTATATGTCCAGGCACTAAATCCGGATGCCTACCTGGCTCCCAATACCGGCTATACCTATCAAAGATTGCCGGTGCCGCCGGAAGACAAGGAAACATTTCACACCGTTTATCAATGTTCATCTTTGATTTCTATCTGGAACCTGCCGCCATTCGTTTACAGTACGACCCAGCCGGATCTGGTCGAATACCGTGAACTACGGGCAAAGGAGCTGCGAAAGAACCGTAGTTATGCCGGCATAGATTCAACATTCATGCAGTATTATACCCAGTATGATACCACCGACTCGCTGATTAGAGATTTGTCCGACCGACTTACTGCAGGTATAGAAAACCCCTATGATCGCGTTGACGCCATTGTAGATTATATGACCGGTGAAGAGGATGGAGAGCCACGCTACACCTACACGCTGAAGCCCGGCTCCCCGGAAGACGGGAATCAATCCTTGATGCACTACTTCCTGTTTGATAATAAGCAGGGTTACTGCACCTATTTTGCCGGTGCTACGACGCTCTTATTAAGAGCTGCTGGTATTCCCTGTCGCATGGTGGTCGGATATGCCATATTTGACCGCAGCAATAAAAACACGGGCTGGTATTGGGTTTATGCAGATCAGGGTCATGCGTGGCTGGAAGTGTTTTTCCCGGAGCATGGCTGGATCGATTTTGATACTACGCCCAGTGACGATACTGAGCCAAACCGTCCTCCAAAACCGGACGCAACGCCGCCGGAATATGCACGAGAGCCACATCTGGCATTGCTGGGTGAATTGACCGGTTTTACAGCTGATTCTACTTCACTGCTCGTTAAGCCGTACACGTTCCGCTACAAGAGTAAGGCCTATGAAGTGCCTGAAGATCAGGCGGAAGTGATTACCATTCGCCCCGATGGAGGAGTGGTAACAATTGATGGTGAAAAACGCAAAATCGGTTCATTTGACATTGGTGCAAAGACCGTTGTGTCGGCATACTCGTTTAACAACAAGCTGTCGAAAATACGACGATATCGCGGCAAGCAGCCCTTTATGTCGTTTTATAAACGATATTTTCCGGATGAAACACCGGTTGATGAAGCCATAATAGTTTTTGAAGATGAAACCGAAAACACCGGACGGGTATTTGCCGTAAACGGCTTTCTACAGTCTGTAGATTCAGACTCAGGGTATCTTACCGTTCTTCCGCAGACCATAACCTACAGAGACAAAAGCTACCCGATAGAGCCTCGAAAGGCGCGTCCAATACAGTTGAAACCTGAGGAAGCCGTAATCTACAGTGGAGAAGACAAGGTTTCCCTTAATGCAGTTGTCATTACAGACTCAATGAGGATTACTGCTGAGTCGAGTGCAGCTGAACTGCATGAGATAAAACCTTTTCTCGGCACTGAGCCATTCAGGCAATGGTTCTCGAACAGCTTCCCGAGTATAATACCGGTAGACAAAGCTGAGCTGGAAATTCCGGCACCACCTTTGGTGCAGAGGATAGGATGGGGACTTTTGTTTACGATTCTAGCAATTGCTGTTGCTTTATTGCTGCTCGCCAGCATCATCTATTTGTATTTATCTGCACGAAGCCGAAGTGCTGCTGCAAACCAAAAGCCATATTGGGTATACCGATATGCCATGATGGCTTTAAATCAGATGGGGCTGGTTCGACATAGGGAAACCCCTACGGAATATGCAGCTGCAACGGTGGATCCTGCCCTGGACACGGATTTTCGTAAATTTATGAGTCTGTACCAGAAAATGAAGTACGCTCCGGACGGCCTTGCTCCTGATGAAAGTGACTTCCTAAGCCGATTCAAAAACGAGTTTTCCGGAAAACTGTTCTCAGCTTTTCCGCGTCAAAAAATTATAGCGAGCTTCCTGGACTTTCGCCGGACCCTTCGCTTTCTATTCGGTAGAAACTAGATTGATTTATAGAGAACATTATTCGACAAGGAACCTGAGATGACAGAGACTGAAAAAAATGCGCCTGCAGAATTAAGTAGCGAGTATAATGAAAAAATCGCTGCGCTATCCGATAGTGTTGGAAAAATTATACGCGGTAAAGATGCAGAAATTGCCAAAGTCGTGACTTGTATGATTGCTGGTGGACATATGTTGATGGAAGACCTTCCCGGCCTCGGTAAAACCACAATGGCCAAAGCACTGGCATATTCTATCGAAGGTGAACATTCCGGGGATAAAGGTGCAGATAAGTCTGTCGTATTTAAGCGGATTCAGTTTACTCCGGATTTACTTCCAATGGACTTGATTGGCACCTATATCTTCGATGATAAGAATAAAGATTTTATCTTTAAGCACGGTCCGATTTTCGCAAATATCGTTTTGGCTGATGAAATCAACCGAGCCTCTCCCAAGGTGCAATCGGCGCTGCTGGAGTGTATGGCAGAAAATCAAGTGACTGTTGCTGAACAGACTTATCAGCTGGACGACTTCTTTTTCGTTATCGGCACCCAGAACCCAATCGAGTTCGAGGGAACATATCCATTGCCTGCTGCCCAGCTGGATCGCTTCTTCATGAAAATAGACTTTGGTTATGCGTCGGAAGACAAAGAGCTCGAGATTTATAAAAACTATCGCCAGATCAACAACATCAAAGAAACGGTCTCTCCGGTAGTTAGTTATGCAGATGTCCTGGCATTGCGTCAAACTTCCGAGACGGTTCACGTGCACGATGAAATCATTCGCTCCGTAAACAATGTTATTCGAGCTACAAGAGAGAATGCCGGTATACGTCTTGGAGCATCAACGCGTGGCGGCATCATTTTTCTGAAATGCCTGCGCGCGTATGCGCTTATCAAAGGCAGAACGTACGTGATTGAGGATGATATTAAGGCACTTGCCAATGAAGTGCTAAACCACCGCATGCTGTATAAAAATCCGGAAGCCGGATCTGAAGCACTGGACTCTATTGTCCATCGTGAACTGGAACGGCTTGCCGCACTAAGACTTTGGGACTAGAAAGGTAGAGAATGGTATTGCGCCTTCTACACGTTGCGCTGGTCTTAACAACGATGGTCTTCCTGTTACCTGAACCATCGCTTGCTCAAAGTAAAGCGCAAAAACGCGAAACAATTGACTCTCTTCGCTGGGGATTCGATTATAAATCCGCTGAGGCATATCGTCGTGCCAATCAGGCTAAACAGCTCGACAGCACGTATTATGTTACCTATCTAATCGAAGGGTTGCACTATTACGAGAAAGCTGAAGAGCATAGCGGACTTCAGCGGGCGGTAACGCCCTTACGTAGGGCTGTAAACTATTTCGTAAAAGACTTTGGCCGGATAATCCCTCGAAAATTTAGTCAGGATCAAATTCGTCGGGGTGCCTGGAAAGACATACTGAAGCAAATCGATTACCTCATGCTGGCTGGAGCGTTGGCTGAGTGTTTTCAATCCTTAGAGCAGCCAGATTCTACTTATGCAGCCCTAATGGAGCTGAAAAAGAGAAACATGCCATTCGACTTTCGCTCTTATCAGGGCCTTGCCTGGCTTTACTTTCGCAGTAGAATCTATGGTCAGGATAAATACCCTTTCCTGAAGGAATCCATCGAGGGCAATATTGAAACGGCGTTTTTGTATACCGACAGCCTGGAAATGAAGTATAAACGCAATCTGTATTATCTGCGCAATCAATTGCTGGGAACCTTTCCAACCGACAGCCCTTTTTACGATTTTTTCAAAGGCGCATATTTAGACCAGCCGAAAAGCTACGTCTCCAATACGCGTGGAATACTGTATGGCTATCAGCTGGACCAAAATCGCTCAATCAGATTCTTTAAGCAAATGAAGGGTGAGGAAAACCTTGCCAAGACCGTGAACCTGGGCTATGCCTATCATTCGGCGCTGGATCTGAAATCTTCCGAACATTATTTCGGCAACGTACCTGATCTTGGTACAAAAGCCCGCGGCGGTCATTGGCAGGGATATTCGACGGTGTTTGTATTCAAAAACAAATCACTGGAAGGAGTGCAGACCTTAACGCAGGAACGCGCCGAAAGCGGATTTACCATCGGGTATGGTTGGGATAATCTTTGTCTTGCCAGGATGCAAATCTACAGTGGGCTCCTGGATGAGGCGAGCGTATCACTGGAAAAAGCCGACAAGTTTTCGGAAGTGCATTTTAACACTTCCTTCCGCGAAGATCAGTATCGTTTCATGCTGCGCACGCTCCAGCTGTTGCATCACGAATATTCCCTCAAAGCTCACCGCTTTGAAAACCGCAATCGCTGGCTATCGTTTGACTGGTGGCGCAATGCACCTCGTCTGGGGTATTTGAAATACAGCGGCGTGTATGAATTAGCGAATGAGCTGGCATTGAACCCCGAGCGGGAAAATGTTTATTACCATGTATTTCATTCCGAGTCAATTATCAGTTACGACGAACTATGGACAATCATCAGTAACTACAATCATGGATTCTTTCGCAAGCTCTTCACGAAGGTTTCACAGGATGATCCGCGTAGTGATGTGAATCGCTATTATGAATATTTTCGTGGTCGGCTATTACAGGAAGAAGATTTATATGAGCGGGCCTATAATAAGCTTACTGAATTGCTGACGGACCCAAAGCTTGACAAGGAATATGAAAAGCTGCTGATTGGCCGTGTTCAGGAGAACCTTTGTCTGATAGCTGAAGAAGAAGAATGGGAGCCACAGCGGCTTTATCATCTGGTTCAGCTGTATCAAACATATCCACAGCTGATTCCTTTCTCGGATGTGACCATGGGATTTCGCATGAATGTCTCTGAAGAACTCGCGAAATCGCGAGACGCAGACTGGCTGCGAACTATGGACGAGCTACGGAACTGCAATATCGATTTCGAAACCAATGCAGAGGAATATCCCGAGCTCCAGCTTGAGCTAAATAGTGATGGTCGATTATTCTATCAGGTGGTCGTTAACCAGGAGCCCTTTGCACGAGGTACTATCGATATGTCGCGTGAAGAATCCGGCAAAAACCTGGCCTATCAGCTTTTCAAGATTCCCAAATAGCTACATCAATAAAATATCCCCTTGTTTTCTGCGATCCGAAATTGTATATCTTCTTCTCATAATTTCGGATCATATTTATGCACCACCAGGCTAGCGGCCCGCATTCACGCAGCCGCCTCGAAGACATCAAACTCACATTGCAAATGAGCCTGCCAATTATTTTGGCACAGTTGGCGTCTATTGCCCTCGGCTTTATTGATACGGTAATGGCTGGTAATTTAAGCAGTCTTGACCTTGCTGCCGTTGCCATCGGCAGGACGGTCTATATGCCGGTATTTATTGTCGTATTGGGAGTGGTGCTGGCTGTAACTCCGATGGTGGCCCAAAATCTGGGAGCCGGTAAAACAGAGGGCCTGGAACAAACGTTCTGGCAAGGCATATGGGTGAGTCTATGTCTGGTTATTCCCTGTATATTGCTGGTAAGAAATATGGATTTCCTCTTAAACGTCATGGATGTTCAGGAAGAAATCGTCCCCGTGAGCATGGCCTACCTGCGCGCTGTTGCCTGGTCCCTGCCCGCTGCATTTATTTATCTGGTGTATCGTTTTTATAACGACGGAATCGGCATTTCCAAGCCGCATATGTATCTGGCACTGATGGCTATTCCGCTTAATATTTTCTTCAACTACCTTTTTATGTATGATGGAATGGGAATAAAGGGGATGGGAGCAGAAGGTGCCGGCTGGGCAACAACGGTCGTTTGGTATCTCCTGGTATTTGCTATGATCCTGCTCTCTAAAACGCTTAAAAATTTGCGTGAACATTTCAGCTTCAGGAAAATCACGCCCCCTAACCGTAAAATCATTGGAGAGCTGCTTTATATTGGCATACCAAACGGTATCGGTTTTGGTCTGGAAATCAGCATGTTTGCAGCTGCAGCGCTATTGATCGGTTCAATCAGCGTTACTGCACTGGCGGGTCACCAGATAGCCCTCAATATTGCATCGATTACATTCATGATCCCTCTCGGTGTTTCAATTGCTACCACATCAAGAGTTGGATATGCGATTGGAGAAGGTGATATCGATGCGGCGAAGCAAGCCGGCGGCAGCGGGATTTATGTTTCGCTGATCTTTATGCTGCTAACCGGCATCATCATGATATTAATACCGGAAATCCTGGTACAACTGTATACTCGTGAACCAGAAACGATTGCCGTCGCTGCCGGATTATTATTCTTTGCCGCAATTTTTCAGCTACCAGATGGTTTGCAGGTGAGTGCCGCGGGTGCATTGCGCGGACTAAAGGATACGCGTATTCCAATGATTGTGAACTTCATTGCCTATTGGGGGATTGGTATTCCTATGGGGCACTGGCTGGGTCTTACGTCTGGCTATGGGCCCGAGGGTTTATGGACCGGTTTGATTCTGGGACTTACCTTTGCTGCGATCGCCCACACTTCAAGATTCTTGCTATTGATTCGTAAGTCTCGTTTTAACAAAGGTTAGGGCGTATTGAAGAAGCTGATAGTTGCTGGTTGTTGTGTGTTGTTTATCCTGGCGGCTCTATTTGCCTGGAACGGGCTGCAAGCCCCAATTCCAATGCATGGAAAGACCGAACATCCCACAGCTCCGGTCGACAGCTTTTTAACAATCAAGGCTTATAACCTGGCAAAATGCTTCGTCTTCAAATCCGATACGTTTAAGTCCGTTCAGTCCATGGAGGAGCATCTAAATAAAATCGCAGCTCTTATTATAGCAGAGAAGCCAGACCTGGTATTTCTAAATGAAGTGGTAGGTGAGTGCGGGCCCTGTCCGGTAAATCAGGTGGAGTATCTGGCAAAAAAAGCCGGGTTTCCTTACTGGGCATTTGGAGAAAACTATAGTTGGGGGTTACCGTTTTACAGGATGCGTAGCGGGAATGGAATTCTCAGCCATTTCCCATTCGCTTCTCTTGAAGTTGTGCAGCTTACCGGCTCGAAGCCCTTTTATAACCCTACAAACAATCGCAGGTTGTTAAAAGCTGATATCAGGATAGCTGGGCAGGCATTAACGATAGCATCTGTGCATAATGACTCTTATTCTGCAGGGAACAACTTGAAGCAGACAATTGAAATTCTGGATATCGTAGAAGGCAAAGCTGTTTTAGCTGGTGACTTCAATGCTGATGTAGAGTCACCTTCTGTTCAGATGCTTCAGAAGAGCGGCAGGTTTGTAGCTAACTGGGATAGCCCGCCTACTTTTCCTGCACGTAAACCAAAAGAAGCGATTGATTTTATTCTCGCCCCATCAGATTGGCAGTTGATAAGTCATGATGTTGTTCAAAGCACTCTCTCTGATCATTTTCCGGTCGTTTCACTTTTCAAATTGAAGAATGGCGATTGACAACTACATGTTTTTACAATATCTTCTGTAGCTACGCCCTTCGATTTAACTACAACCGGAACGACTATGGAACTCCTGTTACCTTTTATTATATTTGTTGTCAGCCTGACTGTATTGATCAAGGCTTCTGATTATTTTACCGGAGCAGCAGAGCAGGTTGGCTTAATTTGCGGTATGTCTCCCTTTGCCGTGGGCGTAGTAATTGTATCGATCGGTACATCGTTGCCGGAACTCATTTCGTCACTTGTCGCTGTCTCTTCCAATTCTCCGGAAATCGTTGCCGGAAATGTTATCGGTTCAAACGTCGCAAATATATTTCTAATACTTGGTGTGGGGGCCATCATTGGTCGTGAACTAAGTATAAAACACGACTTAATACGGGTTGACTTACCGCTATTATTAGCCTCTGCGTTCTTTCTGGCATTAACATGTTGGGATGGCGTTTTTACCCGGCCGGAAGCAATCTTGTTTGTCGCTGCGTTAGTCGTATTTCTTCTCTATTTGCTTAAAGATGGAAAAGGCGCGCCTACTGATGGTGAGGAGGTTGTAAGCGCACCCTTTACAATTAAGCCTTTTGCAATCATGCTGATTAGCGCTGTGTTTGTCTTCTTTGGTGCGACCTATACAATTGATTCGGTGATTGCGATATCGGAAACCATGAACGTTGGTAAAGAGGTGGTTGCCGTAAGCGCAGTCGCACTTGGTACGTCTTTGCCGGAACTAATGGTTACGATTAGTGCAGTAAAGAAGAAGAATAGTGAGATGATTGTCGGCAATGTTTTAGGCTCTAATATTTTTAATACGTTTGCGGTTATGGGGATTCCTGGATTGTTTGCCGGCTTATCCGTTCCGGAAAACATGGTGTCCACCGGGATCACAACGATGCTGATTGCTACTGTTCTTTTCTTTGGGGTTACTCAGGACAAGCATGTGACTCGCTGGGAAGGTCTGATGTTCCTGCTAATGTATATTTACTTTATTGGAAAGATATTTAACCTGTTCTAGGAAGGCGGTCTAATGCCGACTATTGAATTTATATCCGGCCTAAAAAAGCCGATTGGTGATGTGTATTGTATCGGACGCAATTACGCTGCTCATGCCAAAGAGTTGAATAACCCGGTACCAAAGGAACCGATGGTCTTTTTAAAACCGGCATCTTCGATAGTTTCCGATAGCAATAATATTGTTCTTCCCAAGCAGAGTTCCGATGTGCATCATGAAGTTGAAGTTTGCATCATTTTGGGAGAGACAACCAAGCGAAACATGACAGTTGCGGAAGCGGAGAACGCTATAGACGGCTATGCAGTCGGCATAGACGTAACAGCTCGTGACATACAACAAAAGGCAAAGGAAAAAGGCCATCCCTGGAGCGTAGCTAAAGGATTTGCAACATTTGCACCCATTAGCCAATTTGTTAATACCGGGGAAGATCTGCATCATGCTGATCTGTCGCTGGAGTTAAAAATAAATGGTGAGGTACACCAGCAGGGCAATACGCGAGATATGATTTTTTCCATTCCATATTTGATTTCACACCTTTCCGGTATTTTTAATTTGCAGGCTGGTGATATTGTATTTACCGGAACACCTGAGGGTGTTGGACCAATAAAGAATGGAGATTCTCTGGAAGCCACTTTAGGGGATGGTTTGATAAGGCTGAATGTTAAAGCAGTTAGGGAATAGCTTCCAATTAGGAGGTGTTTCAGGAAGGATTTGCATGAAAATTATTACATGGGTTATGGGGATATTGCTTTGCCTGTCAATTTGCGCTCAGGCTCAACGGGGATACGAGCTTACAATAGACGGACAAATTCTGGAAGTAGAGGCCGAGAAGACATATACGGTTCAGTTGAGTTCAGGTGAAACTGTAGAGGTTTCAGTTCGTCCCAAGCCGGTAAATATATATGACGATGAGTTTTTAACATTCAGTTACTCACCTGAGCACACTCCTTCAAAAACAGAGATTCATGATAAGCTTGATCATGTCCAGCTGGTAACACAGCTGGGTACGTACTATTTGATTCAGCAGCATAGTGCTTATGACGAGATGGATGTCAACAGGTTGGTTCAGGTCGTTTTAAAAAAGATCAATGCTAAAGAGACTGCCCGAGGCTATACCGTGAATCAAATGCCCTTTAGCATTGCGATTGAAGACAGCGTTGTGCTTCAAGGGGTTAAGGCAGACGTATCCTCAGTGAATGACAGTGGTTTTGAGTGCGTAGTTGTTACTCACGGAGAAGGAAGCAAGGGAGTTGTGGTTGTTACCAGGATTCAGAAGGCCTTTCAAAGCAGTGAGCAGGGCATACTGGATATGCTTTGGGAAACGTTAAAAATAAAAAATTAAGTGGTATCTCTTGGATAGTCAGCTAATCCGTTCATCCCTGGCTACGGATGACATAATTATACATACATACAGCGTTCTTGAATCGACCAACACAACCCTCGGCGATATGGCCGTCGAGGGGGCCGGTGAATGGTCCGTCGTAACGGCAGATGAACAGTCTGCAGGGAGAGGACGCTATAAGCGCGTTTGGCATAGCGGGCCTGGGAAAGGACTTTATTTTTCCTTTTTACTGAGGCCGTCCATACCACCCCGATATTATAACCTAATTAATTTATTTACAGCGTTACAGCTATCTACGTATTTAAAAGAGCAGCTTTCAAACGCAGGGTGTCGTAAAGAAGTTGAGATGAAATGGCCAAACGATATTTATGTCGATGGCAAAAAGCTTTGTGGGATATTATTGGAAGGAAGCCTGATTTCCAATAAACAAGGGTCTTTGATAATCGGAATTGGCATAAACGTGAACCACACACAGGCAGATTGGCCGAAAGAACTTTCTGAGATTGCAACCTCCTTGCAACAAGTTTGTCCCGCCAATTGGGTTCGGGAAGAGTTGCTTGCCGGCTTTATGAATTTATTTTATAAAAATTTTTATCAACAATTTCCGCACAAAATGGATGATATAGTGCAGTTATATTGGCAAAAAGTAATGAACCGACATCAGGAAATAAGCGTTCTTACAGGTGGAAAGCGTTTAACCGGCCATTTTGCGGGACTTACCAGAGAAGGATATATGCGTTTATCAGTGGATGGAAATGAGCAGATTATTGCCACCGGAGAATTATTCCCTGAGCAACCATCCTGAGACCTTTGAGTATTAGCCACTGATATTGATGTATCGGAGTGAATTGAATGATCCTGGCAGTTGATGTTGGAAACACCCATATCGAAATCGGCGTTTTTGAAGAAGATACGTATTTAACCAGCTGGCGAATCGCCACTGGTGTGCATCGCACCGAAGATGAGCTGATGGCATTCATCCAGCAGTTTTTACAAACGATCAACCGCACTCCCGGTGACATCAGGGATATTGCCATTTCCTCAGTCGTTCCGACAATAACTCAGATCTTTAGCAAACTGGCTGAGAAATATTTTCAGCTCGAGCCACTGGTTGTTGGTCATCAATTGGATCTGGGCATAGAGATTGATTATGAGCCGAAATACTCAGTAGGTGCCGACCGGCTCTGTAATGCAGTTGCGGCTAAGGCAAAATATGGGTTTCCCTCTATTGTTGTGGATTTTGGAACAGCAACAACCCTGGATGTTTTAGGGGACAAGGGGGAGTATTGCGGCGGTATTATAACACCAGGTCTGGAAATATCTGCCTGGGGTCTATATAAACGCGCAACAAAGTTACCCAAAATCCCTTTGGAGTTTCCAGAGAAGGCTATAGGCCGCACCACCGAAACAAGTATCCAGTCCGGAATCATGTTCGGCACGGTGAAAATGATAGACGGTTTAATTGAATTGGTATCAGATGAATTAAAAGGTTCACCAACGGTTATTGCCACTGGTGGCATTAGCCCTTTGCTTGCCCCTAGAAGTAAATATATTGAGCATGTCGAACCAAGTTTGGTTCTGGATGGCCTGATGCTGATTTATCAGCTGCAGGATGGTCGTACGGCACTACGTAAATAATGGAAGATGAGCACGATCGTGTTTCAAATTGTTATTCAATCTCCCGATGAACAGCTAAAACAGCTTGTTGAACAGCAGTTGTCGCTGGAAAATGTTGAGATCTTTACAGTCAACAGCATTTTCGAGGTTGAACAGTTTTTTACCAGAATTAAAGCCGATTTGTTTGTGATGACGGTTGATCATGAGATTAATCGTATACGCAGCACTATCCATACCGTTAACAGCATTACCGAGTCCGACAATGCATCTGTTATTCTCCTGTTGAATCAGCAAGTTGAAGTGAATGAATTGCGGCTTTCGATCAAGAGCAGCAGGGTCACCTATCAAGACGCGCGTGCCGATATTGATCTTATAGCAGCGAATATCGCATCCATGGTCTTCCTTGAAAGGAGACTAAAGGAAGGCGGACAGCAGGAAAGACTGGAAGAGTTTTTTCAGACCTTTGCAAGATCTATGCGTTCCGAGCAGGAGACCGAAAAGGTTCTGAATACCTTTATCAATACCCTCCCAAAGCATCTATCCGTCACATACTGCGCTACCGGAGTATTGAATGACAAATTAAATACACTGCAATATTACACATCTTTTCAACCTCCACTGCAGCCTTATCCGGAGGATGTTAAAGATACAATTGCTTCCCTGGTTGAAGCTCAAATCAGAAGGGGAGAGGCTCAATATTTCAGTAACGTCAATCTGCCGGATCTATTTTCGCGAATTCGTGAAAGCGGTCTCAAGATCGACAGAATCTTTTTCATTCCGATGATGCATAATGACATTTGTATCGGGGGCACCCTTGTTGCAACGCGTGATGCAACAACCGGAAGAGATGAGGTGGAACGTCTCCTGATGCGTGCGCATGGAATGCTCGCTAATCGCATGGTAAATGAACACCTGCATATTACCCTTGCACCTGATGAGAGCGAATTTTCCGACAAGCTTATATCCAATCACCTTGATGAGGCATCGATACTTCAGCATGCCTGTAAGGAGCTTACCCGGGTTACCAGGGCAGCAAGCGTTATATTCTGGCAGTTCAACAAGGGATTCGGCTTTCTCTTTCCAAAACACTCCTACTTTACCAGTGAGCGATCACAAAAAGATTCACTGGAAAAGAACCTGGTTTTTCTCGGAAAGGAAAAATATTTATCCAGTTTGATCAACAAAGGCTTTATTAAGCGCATAGAATCTATTGTCGATGATGAACGTCTTGCTGAATCCACTCAGAACACGTTTAAAAAGTTGAACTACAAGAATACGCTTCTACTGCCGGTGCGTTTACAGAATGAGATCTCCGGTGTTTTCATTATCAACAAAACCGGTGAAAATGATCCCATAAGCTTGTGGGAAGTTTATAAAGCCGAAGAAGTTTTAAAAAAAACGCAAACGGTACTCGAAGATGCAAATACTGTTAAAGAAGCAAACTTCAAGCTTAAACAGCTTGCCAGAATATTCGAGCTGGGCAGTGAAATAAAGCTGGACGTGTCGTTAAAAGAGATTCTGACGCGTATAACTAACAGTGTCCGTAAGACCCTTGGCTGGAATGATGTCGCTATTTTTCTGGAAGATGAAACCAATAACAATCTTCTACCTGATATTGTGCTTGGGTTTGACAACCCTGCCCGATACCCCTCTTTGCCCATAAACTCTTTAGTTAGTGTAAAGTCTTTTATGGGCTTTTTAAAGCGATGTGAACAAATTAGCAGCTCCTATTTTTACAATGCCCGACAACAGGCGGATAACAACGATACGCGAACCGGATCACTGTCATTAACCGAATGGGACTCATCCGACTTACTGGTAATCCCTCTCGAGACGAGAAATGAGATATTGGGTTATCTGGCAGTTGGTGACCCGGTTGACAGACTGAAACCTACGACAGAAAAGGTGATACCGCTGGAATATTATGCCAACCAGGCATCGGTTGCGGTTGAAAATACGCATCTATACGATAGGTTAAAGGCAAGTCAGCAACGATACCGTTCTTTGGCTGAGACCATGAGTATGGGACTGTTGACCTGTGACAAACATGAGAATATCGAGTATACCAATCCGGCCTTTTGCAGACTCATCGATTACTCGATTGACGAACTGACTAATCGGCCATTAAAGAACTTCTTTTCAATTACCTCTCAAGAAAGCCTGCAAGAAGTTATTGATACATTATTGAACAATGAAAGTGTGCAGGGCACAAAAATTGAGAATCTTGAGTTTGAATTAAAAAGTAGCTCGGGAGAAATCATACCAGTCTCTCTATTCGGTTTCCCTCTATTTGAGCAGCGAGTAAAAACCGGCTTCTTTCTGATCTTAAATGACCTCCGGGTTATCAAACGCCTGGAACGTATGAAGTCTGACTTCAACTCCATGATCGTGCATGATTTACGATCGCCGATGAATGTAATTCAAGGCTTCCTCGAGCTGATACGAAATAAAGTCGTCGGTGATGTGAACGAGGAACAGGAAGAGCTGCTTGATATTTCCAAAGAGAATGTCAAGAAGGTGCTTACCCTTGTCGACAACTTTCTGGTTGCCTCAAAGCTGGAGGTCGGAAAGTTTCGTATCGACAAAAAGCTCGATGAGATTAATCAGTTGATTCGCCAGCAGGTTGAAAATCACCGGGTTCTGGTTAAAAATAAACATATAGATCTTCAGGTTGAACTGGATGAAAACCTGCCGCTGCTTGAATTCGATAGTCTGCGGATTGAGCAGGTTGTGAATAATTTGTTAAGTAACGCCATGAAGTTTACCCCGGAACGAGGCAAGATTTACGTTGCGTCCTCACTACAAAAGTCCAGTGAAAATGGATCGGACCAATACTTCGCCCGTATTTCGGTTGAAGACACCGGCATTGGCATTCCGGATTCCAAAATCGACCAGATTTTTGAGAAGTATGAGCAGGTCGAAGAAGGCCAAAGCTTTAACGTTCGCGGCACCGGACTGGGATTGTCTATCTGCAAGGAAATCATAGATCTGCATAAAGGACGCATCTGGGTAGAAAGTCCAACCGACTCCGGAAGTACCTTTACTTTTCTGCTGCCGATCGACCCGCCGGCTGTTACAGAAAACGGACATCATTCAAGCGAATAGCGTTTTGACATTACCCCTCAGTTTTGTATGTTTCTCTCTCCCGTCACCAAACACTGGTAAACACCGAACTTAACAACAGCGGACCAACAGGAATGTCCTCTAAATCTACCGGAAAGAAATCTAAAACTACTCCAATGATGGAGCAGTATCTTGAGATCAAATCACGTTATCAGGAAATGATACTGCTTTACCGGATGGGCGATTTTTATGAGACGTTCTATGAAGATGCCAAGACGATTTCCAGGGTTGTCGGTATAGCGCTTACAAAGCGTGCTCATGGTAAGACCGCAGATGTCCCATTGGCAGGCTTTCCTTACCATGCACTCGATAATTATTTACCAAAGCTGGTAGACGCCGGCTATCGCGTCGCGATTTGTGAACAGGTGGAAGATCCAAAAACGGCCAAGACGGTGGTGAAACGCGATGTTGTAGAAGTGGTGACACCCGGAACGGCGCTCTCGGATAAAATCCTGAATCAAAACAGCAACAACTATTTGGCGGCTATAACACTTGGTGGGCAAAAAGCAGGCATCAGTTACGGTGACTTTTCAACCGGAGAGTTTTTTCTCTGTGAAATCGATATCGAAAATCTGGTTAACTATATACAGGAAATCAGCCCCAGAGAGATACTTGTTCCCAAAAGACAAGTTGATGAGATACTTCCTTCGATAGAGCGCAAAATTCCCGCTATCGTAACCCGGATAGACGACTGGATTTTTTCGCATAAGTTTGCTTATGAAACCCTTACCCGTCATTTCGCAACGTCTACACTTAAGGGATTCGGTGCGGAAGGATATGAGCTGGGAACCACCTCAGCCGGCGTAATCCTTCATTATGCCGGTGAAAATGTTCAGGATCAGCTGAAACATGTTCGCAAGCTCTCCGTGATCAGTCCGGACGAATTTATGATTCTCGATCAGTCGACTCGCCGGAATCTGGAAATTACCAGCGCAATATCTGCAGATAGTAATGAGGGGACTCTGCTTGCGGTCATCGATCATACTGTAACTCCGATGGGCGGGCGACTTTTACGCCAGATCATTACGCATCCCCTAATCAAGCTTGAGGCAATTCAGGAGCGTCTTGACAAAGTCGAGTCGTTTTTTGAAAATGCTGACTTCCTGCAGCATACCCGGGACTGTCTGAAAGAAATCGGCGACCTTGAACGCCTCTTTGCGCGAATTACAACCGGGCGTGCATCACCAAGGGATCTGGTTGCATTGCGTAATGCGCTTGCAAATCTCGAACCCCTGAAAGACGTATTAAGGGGAAATCCGGCTGAAGTGATTCAATCTTATTTGAACAACATTGCGGATAACGCCACTGTAATCAATACAATCAGTGAGGCTATGGTTGATGAACCGCCTCAAACCATAACCGATGGCGGCATCATACGGGAAGGCTATAGCACCGAGCTGGATGAACTACGGATGATCAGTAGTGAGGGCAAATCCTGGATGGTTGAGCATCAGACCCGTGAAAAGGAGAGTAGTGGCATACCGTCCCTTAAGATTGGTTATAATAAAGTATTCGGATATTATTTTGAAGTCACCCGTGCTCATCAGGATAAGGTGCCGGAACACTTTATACGCAAGCAGACGCTGGTAAATGCCGAGCGATATATTACTCCGGAATTAAAGGAGTTTGAAGAAAAGGTGCTCGGGGCAGAAGAGAAAATGTCTGAGCTGGAACATCGCCTGTTTCAGGAGCTACGTGAACGGGTCGCTGGCCATGGTGAGACCATACAGCACAATGCTCGAGTGGTGGCCGAAATAGACGCTCTCTCAGGACTGGCCAATGTAGCCCGAGAAAATAATTATGTTCGTCCCAACGTAAATGACAGTGACGAAATTGTAATCGAAAAAGGACGTCATCCGGTTGTCGAACATCTACTGGGACACGACACGCCATTTATAGATAATGACACCACATTAAGTTGTTCCGATCAGCAGATCATGCTTATCACCGGACCAAACATGTCGGGTAAGTCGACTTATTTGCGTCAGGTCGGGTTGATTACGCTGATGGCACAAATTGGCTCTTACGTACCGGCCGAGTCTGCAAGCATAGGTATTGTGGATCGAATTTTTACCCGCGTCGGCGCATCTGACAACCTGGCCTTTGGTGAATCGACGTTTATGGTTGAAATGCTGGAGGCAGCTAACATCCTGAATAATGCCACTGCATCAAGCCTGGTATTGTTGGATGAAGTGGGCCGCGGCACTAGCACCTATGACGGCCTTTCGATTGCATGGGCACTAACAGAATTTTTGCACCACAACAAGCGGTTAGCGGCACGAACCCTGTTTGCGACTCATTACCATGAGCTAACCGAATTGGCGATGCTTTATCCGCGTATTCGCAATTTTCGCGTATCGGTTCAGGAATATGAAGACCATGTAGTTTTCCTGCATAAGATCGAACCGGGAGGAATGGATAATTCATATGGGATTTATGTCGCCCAAATGGCCGGCCTGCCGGCTGAGGTTGTAGAGAGAGCCCGGGAGGTGCTGCACAATCTCGAAAGTAACGAGCAGAAAAAGAACAAGCCGTCACGGATTCGGACCGGAGAGGGGAGTGCATTAGACAAGCAGCAGCTGAGCCTGTTTGCGCCTGCAAAACCCTCCGCTGTCGAACAGGAGCTGCAAAAAATTGATCTAAACAGCATTACACCAATCGATGCATTGCTGAAGCTGAGAGAGTTAAAAGAGCAGTTGAAACGCTAAATGCAACTCATTTGTATGCAACTACTTAATTCTAAAAAATTTATAAAATTTAGCCTTGCAAATTTTAGCAGCTTCGGTTATCTTCTCTAAAATTTCAAACCTGCACACTCGATACACAAGTCTTTGGAGGCGACTGTATGAGAACTGTTACAAAGAAAGAAGTCGCTAAACGCGTCGCCAAAATGATGGGCCAGAAAATCTACATTACCGAAGATTTCGTTAATGCGGTTTTTCAGTCCCTTCGCGAAATCCTGAGTGAGGCAGATCCGGAAATCCGGATTGAAATTCGCGACTTTGGTGTGTTCGAAGTAAAGGAAACCAAGCCGAAGCCGAAAGCTCGTAATCCACGAACAGGTCAGATTATTTATGTTCCTGCGAGACGGAAAACGCATTTCAAACCCGGTAAGCTATTGAAGGATATCCTTAAAGAGCCACTAGATCAGGATGATGGTCCTAAATAATATTTTGAGTTTGAACAAAACAAATCTATTGAATTTTTATTGCCGCTCTTCCTTACTAAAGGGGCGGCTTTTTCATGTCTTATAAGATTCATCAATTAATGGATTGCCTACTGGAGTTGCGACATGACTGATTCTCCCCGTAAACCTTTGCAAGTGGCAATCGTCGGTTGCGGCGGTGTTGCCCAAATTGTACACCTACCGGTTCTTCATACCATGAGGAATGTTGAGGTGGTGGCGCTTTGCGATATAGATACACGGAAGGCATCTATTCTGGCTAACAGGTTCAGTATCTCTCATATTTATGATGATATCGTTGCGATGCTCGATTCGCATGAACTCGATCTGGTTTTAATCCTTACTCCGAACAACATGCACCTTCCGATGAGCCTGATAGCTCTTGAGAAGGGGGTTAATGTATTTCTGGAAAGACCTGCTGCACGCACAACCGCTGAAGCTGAAAGAATTGCAGCTGCAGCTGCTAAATTCAACAGACATGTAATGGTCGGTATGCACAGTCGATTCCGCCCGGATATCAAGGCCATCCGAAAAGTCGTAGCCCAGAAAACCCTTGGTGAAATTTTCTTTATCCGTGCAGAGTGGATGCAGGCAAAATTTGAGGTTCTTAAACAACCCTGGCTGCTAAGCAAGAGAATCGCCGGAGGCGGCGTGCTGATGGATCTTGGCGTACAGCTCTTAGACACCACATGGTGGATGCTTGGTAAGCCTCGTTTAAAAAACGTCATGGCAACCTCGCATCAAATGGATGACAATCTGGAAGTAGAAGACTTCTGCAGTTTTCAGCTAAACTTTGAAAATAGCGCTACTTTTACCGCAGATATCAGCTGGAACTTTCCCATACCACAGGATAGGTTCGGAGCGGTTCTTTACTCTTCAATCGGTTCGTTTACGCTGAACCCCTTTCGAATTTCCAAGCTCTGGCAAGGAAAGCAGGTCGACATGACACCCCCAGTACCGCGAAATGGCGCCATACTGTTTCGTCAGGCCTATCAGAGTCAGATTCAGCATTATATCAACTTTCTTCAGGGTAGGGAAGAGGTGTTAGAATCGGATATCGCTGACGCCATTGAGGTGCACCGTATCCTGGATGCGATTTATGCATCTCTGGCAGGCAATGCTGACGTAGGCCCCGGGGCAAAGGGTGCACCGAAATGATCTACAGCAGACAGTTTTCATGCTGGTATTTTCTGATCATCCTTTATTTGTTTGCAAGCACCAGTTATGCTCATTCGCAGGAGATCTCCACGCTTACAAATGATGAAGTGGTGCTTAAACTTATTGAACAGGAAGTTCTTTCTGCCGTTGAACCTTCACTTGTAGCCAGGTCTCTTGTCGTCTCTGAAATCCAACCGGTTAATCCACTTTCTCAGTGGCTGAGAACGAAAATAACTCGAGCTTGCCTCAATAAAGATTATGTTGTTTATTCTACCGCGGATAGTGTCAAGTCGGCACCATCGCTACGCGTCGTGCAACCTGTCCTGCAGATTACGTATCACACCGCAGGGCGAAACTGGTTTTTTCGCAGCAAGGAATATACACGGCGCATGTTATTAAAGATGCAGTTGGAAGTTGTTGCTGCGGATGGCAGGGTGCTAATAAGCGAACCTGTCAATGCTATTTATGAAGATCGCATTAACCGCAGTGAGCTGGAGAGCTTTCAAAAATCCCCGCAATCTTTTCTGCGTGGAACAAAAAGCGATTCCGGACTTATAAAACGCTGGTTGGAGCCTGTTGCAACAACCCTGGCGACTACGACTGTTGTCTATCTTTTTTATTCACTCAGGAGCGATTAATAATGATGTCCAATAAAGTAACCTTTTCACTGATTGTTACCCTTCTCTTCTTGTTCGCTTGTGGTAGCGGCGTGCGTAAGCAGGACCTTGGTCCTGATGCATACTTTGAATACGCCAAGAAAAAATTTGATGATGGTGATTATGTTGAAGCGATTACTGACTTCACCGTTATTGTACTGAAATTCAGTGGTAATCCGGTTGTTGATGATGCCCAATACTACCTTGCAGAGAGTCACTTCAAGGAAGGTGAACACATTATAGCCGTTGCGGAATACAATAAGCTTCTCAGCGATTATCCGCAGAGTGAGTATCGTGTTTTAGCTCAGTTCAAGCGTGGCATGGCTTTCTACGAAATGTCTCCCCGCCCTGAGCTCGATCAGGAATATACGCGTAAAGCAATCCGTAGTTTTCAGGAGTTTGTTGAAGAAAACCCCGGACACGAGCTCACTTCAAAAGCGGAATCCTTTATAGCGGAGTTGCGCTCCAAGCTGGCTAAGAAAAAGCTTACCGGTGGAGATACCTATCGCAAGAAGGGTGAATACGAGGCCGCTATTATTTATTACGACCTGGTTATTAAAGAGTTTTTCGACTCTCCTCCAGCTGGAGATGCAATGTATTGGAAGGGCCATTCTCTGGTTAAGTTGAAGCAATATGATGAAGCTCAGACCACGCTGACGCTCTTTCTGGAAAAGTTTCCGGAGCATAAAAATGCTAATAAGGCAAAAGAGCTCATAGAGGAATCCCACGATAATCTTCAGAAAACCGCTAAAGGTGACTCCTGAGCGGCTCCACCAAGCGAGTTGGCCTTTTCGGTGGCACCTTCGATCCGGTTCATCTCGGACATTTGTTGATCGCAGAACTTATTAGAGATGAACTTCACCTCGACAAGGTGCTGTTTATCCCAGTAGGCACCCATGCCATTAAAAACAATGCTTCTATAACACCGGCGCATCATCGACTTGCCATGCTTCAAATCGCCTTAAGCACGAACGATCATTTTGAGCTGAGCGATATTGAACTAAATTCAGAGTCCATTTCTTATACCGTCGATACGGTTCGCAACCTGAAAACCGACCCTGTTAACAAAAACACCGATTTTTTCTTCCTTACCGGCATAGACAACATCAATACGTTTCATCTCTGGAAAGAACCGGAGACGTTACTGGGATTATGCAGGTTCATAGCATTCGGTCGTCCCGGGTATAAGCCGGTATCTGATGAAACACCTTTCAGAGAGCGTTTTCAGGAGGTTGAAATCCCCTTGCTTGAAATATCTTCTTCGCAGGTAAGAAAACGTATTTCCGAAGGAAAAACGATTCGTTATCTGGTCCAGCGTGGTGTAGAACGCTACATTCGCAAAAACGGACTATACCGTTAATTTTTATTGAACATTGCCTTCCTAAGTCCCAATTATACCTTGCAAAACTTGATAGAATGATTTATATTTTTCGGTCTCTTTCACGACTTAAAATCCTTTGGAGGGTTAATGGATATCCAGGAAATCAGGCAGTTAATCAAGCTCGTTGAAAAAAGTCGAATCGACGAGATTGAGATTGAGGAGGAAGGCAAAAAAATCCGCATCAGCAAGAATACCTATTCTGCTGAATTACCTGCTGCGGCATTGCAAACTCAGGCTTATTTGGCTCCGCCGATGCCGGCACCGGCACCTGCCGCACCAGCAGAAGCACCTGCTGCACCAGCAGAAGCAGCCGAATCCAGTGACTCATCAAAGTATCTGGAAGTACGCTCCCCGATGGTGGGCACCTTCTATCGCTCTCCGGCACCAGATCAGGATGCTTATGTGAATGAGGGGGATAAAGTGACTGACGGATCACCACTCTGTATTATCGAAGCTATGAAACTGATGAATGAAATCGTTTCTGAACACAGCGGTCGCATTGCCAAAATCATGGTCGAGAATGCATCGCCGGTAGAATATAATCAGGTTCTCTTTCTTATTGAAAAATAGCCCATCCAATCACGGATCTGCCTAAAACCCGGGAAGCCGTTTTGTTTTCAAAGATACTAATTGCGAATCGCGGTGAGATTGCACTGCGCGTTATCCGTGCCTGTAAAGAGCTCGGAGTTAAAACTGTTGCGGTTTATTCTTCTCAGGATGAAACCGCTGCTCATACGATATTTGCCGATGAGAGCGTTTGCATTGGTCCCGCGACTGCATCTCAAAGTTACTTAAATACGACACAGGTTCTCGCTGCTGCCGAAATAACCGACGCGGATGCTGTGCATCCAGGCTATGGTTTCCTTTCGGAGAATGCCGACTTTGCCGAAATGTGTAAGGCTGTAGGCCTTACGTTCATCGGACCGCCTGCTGAAGTAATCGAAAAGATGGGTGACAAGGCCAAAGCGAAGCACTATATGCGCAAGGCTGGTGTTCCCGTTGTTCCGGGAAGCGACGGTGTTATCGGCTCGATTGAAGAGCTGCATAAAGTTGCTGAAGAAACCGGGTATCCGGTTATCCTGAAGGCTGTTGCCGGTGGTGGCGGTAAAGGGATGCGCATTGTTCACGACTCCAAGGCACTGGAAAATGCATTTATGATGGCCAGCGCTGAAGCAGAAGCCGGGTTCGGCAATGCTGAGGTATATGTAGAAAAGTATATCGATAAACCCCGGCATATTGAGATTCAGCTGCTTGCAGATAGTCATGGAAATGTCATCCACCTGGGCGAGCGTGAATGCTCTATACAGCGGCGCCATCAGAAGCTGATTGAGGAAGCACCATCACCGGTAGTCGACGCAAAGATGCGCGAAGCTATGGGGGAAGTTGCTGTTAAGGGAGCCCAGTTTGTTGGCTATGAAAGCGCCGGAACCATTGAATTTCTGGTAGACTCACAAAACAACTTTTACTTCATGGAAATGAATACCCGTATTCAGGTCGAGCACACCGTTACCGAAATGGTGTACAATGTCGATCTGATCAAGGAGATGATCCGTGTTGCAGCCGGTGAAAAGCTAAAGCTTAAGCAAAGCGATATACAGCCGCGAGGTCACTCGATAGAATGCCGGATTAATGCCGAGGATCCGCTGGTTAATTTCATGCCGTCACCGGGAGAAATTACCAACCTTCACCTGCCTGGCGGACCGGGTATTCGAGTGGATACGCACATATATAATTCATATAAAGTGCCTCCGTTCTACGATTCACTGCTTGCCAAGCTGGTCGTTATTGCACGAAATCGTGAAGAAGCTATTCGTCGTTTGAATAGAGCTCTGGATGAGTTTATCGTTGAGGGTGTGAAAACAACTATTCCATTTCATAAGTACGTTATCAATACGCCGGAGTTCAAATCCGGTGATTTTGATACACACTATTTGGAAAAAATATACGAAAAAGCCAAAACTGCAATTCAGGAAGAAGCCTGAGGGAGACGAGCATGATACCTGCTGATTTGAAGTATACTAAAGAACATGAGTGGGCCAGAATTGAGGACGATGTCATTACGGTTGGCATCACAGAGTATGCTCAGGGCGAGCTGGGTGATATAGTATTTGTTGAGTTACCGCAGGAAGGTGACGCTGTAGAAAAAGATGAAACATTTGGTACAATCGAAGCTGTAAAAGCGGTTTCTGACTTATATGCACCACTTAGCGGTGAGGTTGTGGCCATCAATGAAGCATTAGCAGATGAACCTGCAGTGATTAATAGCGATCCTTATGGAGAAGGCTGGATGATCAAGATCCGAATCTCGGATGCATCACAGCTGGATGAGCTTTTGAGTAACGACGACTACAGCGCATTGCTGTAAAATAGACAGCAAGCAAAGGCTTCTGAAGTTGTCGTTTTAATTTTTTTGCTATACTCTGCACCAACCCCTTTCGATAAAAGAACTATGGCAAAAGTACTAATTGTCGATGACAACATGGATATGCTGGATACGTTGGAACATTTATTTATGTTCTACGATTTTCAGGTTGTCCGGGCAGTAAATGGCAGAGAAGCGATATCAACCGCGAAAAGTCAGAAACCGGATGTAATTGTGCTTGACGGATTAATGCCCGTCATGAATGGCTTTGAAGCGTGCGAAGTATTAAAAAAAGAAGTCAGCACCCGCGATATTCCCATTATCTTTCTTTCAGCAAATTATACGGAAGAAGAACATCGGCAGGAAGGATTTAAACTCGGCGCAGACGAGTATATGCTGAAGCCTTTCAATGCCAAGGAGTTGATTGCAAAAGTTCAGCAGCTGCTTCATCATCGGCAGCTGATTGAAAAACTACGCAGTGAAAATCAGTCCAGAATAACCGGTGATTTTAGCTCAACAGCAGTAAATCACTTAAAAACCGAAAGCTCCGAAGTTGACAACAGTCAAATATTGGACGCGTTGACTGGTTTATATAATAATACCCACTTTCTGGAGAAGTTGCACCTTGCCGTAAATCGGTACCGTCAACAGCAAGAGAGCTTGACTCTGCTGCTGGTAGATCTGGACAATTTCAAACAGATAAACTCTGCCTTCGGTGATTATGCAGGGGATTACGTTCTGATGAGAACTGCAAACGTTATTCTTGTCAATTGTGCCCTTACATCCTCCGTTTTCAGAATGGGTCGCAATCGTTTTAGTATTCTCTTTCATGGGATGGAGTCACAAGACTGCTTCTATGAGGCTGAAAAGATGCGTTCAGCAATCAGCCAAACGTCATTCTTTGATGGCAATTTGTTTGAGAGCCGCTTTAAGCATACCAGAAGAAGAAGTGTTGACAAGCGATTGACTGCAAGTATTGGTTTGGCTGAGGTCGAGCCCGATGAAGCCCCGACTCAGCTTTTGAGGCGTGCCGAGCAAGCCCTTATGAAAGCCAAGGCTAAAGGCCGCAACATGACCATACGACACAGTGAAATATTACCGGAAAAACTTCCGGGGAATTAATCAGGTATAAAAAACAGGATCGTCATGGCGAAAAAGATTTTGATCGTTGATGATAACGAACACGTCCTGAAACTTCTTCGGATTAGTCTGGAGAAAGCTGGCTACGATATAGCTCAGGCAATGAATGGTGATGAAGGACTCGAACGTGCCAAGGAAGTACTTCCGGATCTAATTATTTCGGACGTGATGATGCCGTTAACTGACGGTATTGAATTCTGCTGGATGATCCGTGACAATTCACCGATCCCTATGGTGCCCTTCATTTTTCTGACCAGCCTGGAAGATCAGGAGATGGAAATACGCGGATTCCGAGCCGGTGCAGATGAATATCTCATTAAACCAGTAGACAGATCTGTCCTGCTTGAAAAAGTTGAAACCCTTCTGGAGCGTGCTACGCGTGTAAAGTCAATGGATAGTAATCCCACTGAAGGCCTGAAGGGCTTTGAAGGAAATCTCGCAGACCTTTCTCTCGCAGAAGTTATTCAGCTTCTCAACCTGAATCAGCGTAGCGGTACACTGCATGTAGAAGCGGGTGATCGTGGAGAGATCTTTTTTAATAGTGGAAATATGTTGTTTGCAAGCTACGGAGATCTTACCGGCGAAAATGCGATTCACAAAGTTGTGCCTCAGAAAAAAGGCAAGTTCAGCTTTGAACCCGGCGAGAAAGAGGTAGAGCGCAATATTCAGGGTGCTACAATGAACGTATTATTGGAAGCATGCCGTCTTGCCGACGAACAGAATTTATCTGCTTAACCTTCTAAACCAGCAAAGAAATGCAGCCACCTTCAATCACATTGATGTGCAAATCGGTTTGTCGCTTCGTCTTTTTCCTGACCGTATTTGGGATTTGTGTACCAATTTCTGCCCAACACGCAGAAGGTGAACAAATCCACGTTATTTATACGGGCAATTTGAACGCAGCCTTGGATGACTGCCGCTGCGAAGGTAGGCTTGTTGGCGGAATGACGAGAATATTGCCGCTTATAGATCAACTGCGTGACTCACTTCAGGCTCCTGCTCTGGTTGATGCAGGGGACTTCCTTTCCAGCTACTCTTACCCGGACGTTAATCGTGCAATGCTCAGGCTTTTAAAACGAGCCGAATATGATGCGCTTAACCTCGGTGATCAGGAATTTGTAGAAGGCCTGAGTTTTCTGGAAAGATGGCAGCGCCCCACCCGAAGACGCCTGCCGCTCGTTTCGGCTAACGCTGAAGTGCAGTTTAATGGTGATGGACTGGTTGCGCCCTATAGTATTGTTCGCAAAGGAAAGCATATTATTGCGGTTATAGGAATTGTAGAGAAAGAAAGCTTTGAATTTATTTCTGCTGGTGACATACCGATAACTTCACCACGTGATCGCCTGCATACCCTGCGGTTTTTGGCCAGCGAGACGGATATTCAGCTTCTGCTTTATCATGGTGACAAAAATAACTTGCCGGCACTGATACGCGAGCATGAATGGCTGGATGCCGTTGTGGTTGGCAACAATCAGCAGTTGTCTGAGGATGTTGTTAATGGAACGCTCATTGTTGAATCCGGAACCGACGGTGAACAGATAGGCCTGCTAAGCGCAACCTTCAACAGAAATAAATGGCGCATAGAAAACCGTTTTTTTGAGATCACCCGAGATCTTGAAACAGATAAAAAAGCGATAAAGATTAGTGCACCTTACTATGGTGCGCAATAATCCATTCTTACTAAAACAGTTGCTTCTGAAATTTGCCAGGCTATATTAGGGCGTATTTGAAACGTAAATAGAATGAAGCAAACACTGACCTTCTGGTTTAACAGATTCGCATTTGCGATCTACTTACCGATTAAAGCTCTGCTCTATCTGATGAAAAAATTCTTCCTGGGAATCCTTCTACTTCTATTCGTTGTCTCTGTTGCTGTCGGCATCTGGGTATATAATGCTACAATGTCCCCATTGGCATTCGAAAAGGAGACGCGAATCCACGTAAAGAGGGGAAGCAACTATCACCAGGTAGCGGACACGCTTATGCAGAGGGGAGTTCTTCAGGAAAAGCGCTGGTTTTTACTAATTGGGCGCCTTACCGGTGCAGATACGCGCCTGCGCGCCGGATTATTTGATGTCCCAACCGGACTTTCGACCAAGGGGCTCGTCGAGCATTTGGATCAGGCACAGGTTGCACAAATAAAGGTTACCCTTCAGGAAGGTATTTTGTCGCATCGTATGGCGGCTATTTTTTCCAAAAAGCTCGGGACGGATTCCAGCAAGTTTGTCAAGCTGGTATATGATACTGCATTTGCTCAAACCCTCGTACCTAAAGCAAAATCACTGGAGGGGTATCTGCTTCCAGAAACCTACCTTTTTCAATGGAAGACTCCCGAAGAAGATTTAGTTAAGTTCCTGGTTAAGCAAATGCTGGATATTTTTGAGCCGGATAGTGTGCAGGCAAAGATGAAAAAGATGAAAATGAGTCAGCTGGAAGTGTTGACTCTTGCATCAATTGTGGAGGGAGAAGCGCTGGTTGATGCTGAGCGCCCAATCATTTCCTCACTGTATCACAATAGACTTCGACTAAAATGGCCTCTACAGGCCGATCCAACTATTCAGTTTATCCTCCCCGGTCCACCACGAAGGCTATTAAACAAGCATTTGAAAATCGACTCACCCTACAATACCTATAAATATGGTGGTTTGCCACCAGGGCCAATCAACAATCCCGGCAAGAATTCCATTCTTGCTACAATATACCCGGATAGCACGCCCTACCTGTACATGGTAGCCTCCGGTGATGGCGGACATAAGTTTAGCAAAACCCTGCGCGAGCATAACTACTGGCATGCACGCTTCAATGAAATCAGACGCAAATATCGGCGCGAACAACGGCTGAGACAACAACAGTAGCGGACTTCAATCCTCTAAAAAGACTTTCCTTAACAGCTATTTCTGGCTATATTTATCGCCGTTACTTTAATGCCGAAAGCCGCGTTTATGTCTGATATAACAGCCAGCCTGAATCCATCACAAAAAGAAGCCGTAGATCAACTCGATGGGCCGTTACTTGTATTGGCCGGAGCAGGTAGTGGCAAAACGCGCGTTTTGACTTACCGCATAGCCAACATCCTGCAAAAGGGAGCCGCACGCCCACATGAAATCCTTGCTGTAACGTTTACAAATAAGGCGGCAAGGGAGATGCAAAGGCGCATCGAGAGCATCATCTCATCAACCTCAAGAGGGATGTGGATCGGCACCTTCCACTCTATTTGCGCTCGAATTCTGCGAATGGAAGCCCAGGAGCTTGGCTACGATAGCAACTTCACGATTTATGACGTCGATGATCAGATTCGCTTGCTGCAAAACGTTATGGCCGGATTGAATATTAGCACCCAGACTTTAAAACCTCGCCAGGTGCAATACCGTATCAGTGACGCAAAAAACAAGATGATAACACCTGAGCGCTTTGATAAAATGGCGATGGATTATACCGACAGACGAATTTCGCAGGTGTTTTATGCTTATGAGGAAGCAAAACGCCGTAACAATGCCTTTGACTTTGATGATTTATTGATTAAACCGCTTGATGTGTTTACACGACACCCTCAAATACTGGAGCGCTATCAAACCCGTTTCAAATACATCCTGGTAGATGAGTATCAGGATACCAATAAGGCACAGTATTACTTTGTTAAACAACTCTCAGCGAAGCATCGTAACCTTTGTGTTGTAGGTGATGAAGATCAGAGTATTTATCGTTGGCGAGGAGCAGACATCGAGAACATACTCAATTTCGGCAAGGACTATCCGGAGGCTACCACTGTTCGTCTGGAACAGAATTATCGTTCTACCACAAATATTCTTGAAGCAGCCAATGCTGTTGTTGCCAATAACGAGAACCGCCTGGGCAAAGAACTATGGTCGAAAAGAGAAAATGGTGATGAGATTCAAATCAACCGTTGTGCTGATGAAGCGTCTGAGGCTTCTCAAATAGTTGAGATCATCCGTTCCGAAGTACGCAGCCACAACTATAACTATAACGACTTTGCCGTTCTGTATCGCACCAACGCGCAAAGCCGCGCGATGGAAGACCGTCTGAGAAGAGCAAATATCCCCTATACGATAGTCGGCGGGACCAAGTTCTATGATCGTAAAGAAGTGAAGGATATACTGGCATATTTGAGGGTTCTGGTAAATCCACTGGATGGCGTGGCTCTTCGCCGCATCATTAACTTTCCTCCGCGCGGTATTGGGAACGTAACGCAGCAGCATATAGACGACTACGCCACTGAGAAAGGCATTTCCCTCTTTCATGCCACTGAAGAAGCAGCGAATATTACCACCCTATCCGCTACAGCACGCACTAAAATTCAGGCATTTGCCGATCGCTTGCTACAGCTTCAAAAGAAACTGTTGACCGACAATGCCTATATCATTGCACAGGAAGTAGCCCAGGTATTTGGACTACGCGCTCACTATGAAAAATCTACGCTGGTGGAAGATGAATCGCGTCTGGAAAACGTAAACGAATTATTGAACAGTATTGCTGCCTTTGTAGAAAACGAAGGAGAAGAGGCGACCCTGGGTAAGTATCTTGAGGATGTGGCGCTACTGACAGATGTTGATCGATGGGATCCAGATCATCAGGCGATTACATTAATGACGTTACACAGCGCAAAAGGACTTGAGTTTCCAGTTGTAGTGCTAAGCGGAATGGAAGATGGCCTCTTTCCATTGTTTCGCAGCCTGAACAACCCTGAAGACCTGGAAGAGGAGCGCCGCTTGTTTTATGTGGGTATGACAAGGGCGATGAACAGCCTGCATCTGCTTTGGACAAATCAACGAAGACGTTTTACCGGGGAAAAAGCGGGTATGTCTTATCGGAATACGCCTTCACGGTTCTTGTTGGAGATACCGGCAAAGTTCAAGAACGAGCCAACCGTCGGCACTGCAACGTATCGACAAGAACGAAGGAGCTCCAGACCACGTGCAGCAATAGATTTTGCCGAGCAAATGTTGAGTGCCGACTCGACTTATAAGATCGGTGACTGGGTTCAGCATGAATCCTTTGGAAAAGGACAAATATTGGGAGTAGAGGGGAGCGGTAGTGGAACAAAGCTCACCGTTCTCTTTCAAAAAAAGCAGTTAAAGAAACTGATTGCAGAATATGCCAATCTAACGATACTGGATTCATAAGTATCGCGTCATTTGAGGAAGTAGCTATGAAGTTAAAACAATTTTTACTGACACTGATGCTTGGGCTTTTATTTGTTGCACCGCTACAAGCTCAGCAGTATAACGAAAGTAATGATTTTTCTTATGCCCTGAAGCTGTATAACGAAGGGTTTTACGATATTGCAGCGCAGCAGTTTTCCACCTTTATCAATCGCTATCCGGTTAGTGATCGTATGGGTGATGCCCGCTATTACTTTGCGGACTCATACTACAAACAAAAAAAATATGATGATGCCCGCATTGAGTTTCAGGGTCTTGCCGTCGGCTATCCCGATCACCCTCGCGCTGCTGATGCCTGGCTAAGAGTAGGGGAGTGTTATGAAATTCTTGGCAAACCAATCGAAGCTGCAAAAGCCTATGAAACCGTAAAAATTCTTTACCCCGGTAACCCCCTCGCACCGAAGGGCCTGATCAACTCAGGAAGATTGTATGCCTCTAATGGTGACGTAAACCGGGCAGAGCAGATCCTAAAAGAATTTCTGGATCGCTATGTGGAGTCTTCGGAATATCCGCGTGGACGAACGGAATTTGGCTATGTCCTGTTGGAAAAGGGTGAACTTGAACGCGCTATAGCGGAGTTTGAACGCGTGCCTTCACTTACTAGCGACAAAGATATTCTGGGACGCGCACTTCTGGGGCAGGGTGAAGCAATGCAGCGCCTTGGGTTAATTGGGCGTGCTACCGACGTGTATTCCGGTATCGTACAGAATTACGGGAGTCGAGCTGCAGCTTTTGCCGCATTGAGCAAATTGATCGGCATTCATCAGGGGAAAAGAGAATATGGTGCGGCATTATCACTGCTTAGCCGCCACGCTGGCACTTTTGCCGGCGGCAGCTACTCCGACGAATTAACGCTGCTCGAAGCTCAGTGCCTGCTATTAAAAGGCGAGGCTGCCCCAGCTGCAAGAAAACTACAGCCGCTTGGGAACTCCGGAACGCTTACCGAAGCTCAGAAGACCCGGGCTTCTTATTATCTCGCCTGTGCTTATTTGGAAAACAGACAGTATGATCAGGCACTACCCATTTATACGGAACTCTTGCAGCAGGAAGCATTGCCGGAGAGTTTCCGGACTCCGGTGATGATAAACCTCGCCAACCTACACCTTCAGAACAATAATATCGCATCGGCAAGAAGTGTTGTCCAGCAGCTCTATGAAACGGCACCCGGATCGCAGAATAACCGTGATGTTCAGGAAAAACTCATTAAAAAGGCATTTTCAAACGGCGAACTTACTATCGGGGTAGATGAATTACAGAGATATCTGGGCTCTTTCTCTACGTCGCCAAAACGCGATGATCTGACCTTCGCAGCCGGGAAAGCATATTTTACCAGTGGCCAGTTTCAGCGAAGCCTTATCTACTTTGAGCAGGTTGTAGAGGAATATCCGGCCTCCATAGTAGGTGACTCCAGTAAAGCATATATCGACTATATAAATAACTATGAGAACACGGGTGAACAGGCTGGTGTTTCGGATCTTGCCAAGCTTATGGGCAAATTGATAACCGGTGAAAAGAAAGAGACGCTGGTGTTTGAACTGGGTGAAATCTACATCAATAGACTGAAAGACTTCGAGGCTGCCGCAGGTATTTTCTCCAAATCGGGTAATGGCAATGAAGACTCATTGACCACTGCTAAACGACTTTACTATTTAAGTGAAAGCAAGCTTATGCTGGCCAGGAAAAAGGCCTTCCTGAATCAGCCTGCAGACAATGCATTTGAAGAAGCGGGAAATGAGTTGAAAAAGGCCATGGCCTATGTAAATAAAGCTCCGCATCCGGACAAGCTGATGTTTCGTTTTCTTACCATTACGCTGCCCGATGATTTGCCGATTGAAAAATATCTACAGTTTTGGTCCGTATTTGAATCATCGTATCCCGATAGTAAGCACCTTGCTGAAGCTTTTGTTGAGATAGCCGACAAATGTGAGCGTTCCGGCAAGCCGGATTTGGCTGCTACTTATTTGGATAAAGCGATTGCCTTGAAAGGATACTACGGCGGATTAGCTGCCGTCAGAAGAGGTAAGATGTATCTGGCTGAAGGGAAGCGAAGTGAAGGAGAATCCGTATTAAAAACGTATCTCCTTGAGTCGAAAAAACATTCCGGTCAGGCTGAGGCGTATTGGCTGTTGAGTGAAAGCGCACTGGCTGCTGGCGACACAAAATCATCCGCGGCTTTTCTTGAGCGACTGGCAGAAGACTTTGATTATACCGAACAAGGGGTTAAGGCTACTGGTAAGACAATTGAAAACCTGATCGCAAGCGGAGATTACGCCGCAGCTACGCGCAAAATCAATCGACAGCTTGAAGCGACAACTATCTCGGATCCTGTGGCTGCCAGCTATCTTGCTCAACCGGAACCAGCCTGGTATTTTTATGCCGGAAAAGCAGCTTATCGCCAGCAAAATTTTGCAGATGCCAGAGGCAATCTTCTTGAATACCTCAATCGCGTGCAGGTTTCCGGATTTCAGAATGAATCGCTCTATCTGCTTGGGAATATGGCCATTGAAGAACAGGACGTCGAGTCGGCACTCCTGCATCTTGAGCTGGTTGATAAGAATGGAGATCAGGAGTACTACCAGCGTGCCGGCCTTGAAGCTGGCCAGCTTTTATACGATAGCCGTCGATTTGAAGAAAGTTTAGCACGTTACAAAAGCCTGGCTGAGCTTCCCAGCGTTCAACAACAGATGCTTGCCGAAGCCATGCAGATCAGAAACCTTGTTCAGCTTGGGCGGGACAGTGAGACAAAGACACGGACTGAAGCGTTTAAGAAGAAATATGACAAGAATGAGTTGGCAAACGATCATCTGGCATCATTCGAATACGAGCGTGGTAAAAAAGCGTTTGCCAACAAAAGCTATGATCCGGCACTGCGCTATCAGAAGAACGTTCTGAAAAGATATAAGAACTCCAGCTATGCAGATGATGCAAAGTATTTTATTGCCCGAATTCAAACGACCATGAATCGCACAAAAGACGCTCTAAAAACCCTTGATGAGTTTCAAAAGCAATACCCCGGTAGCGATCTGCTGGGCAACGTTTACCTGACGCGTGCAGAAATCCACTTTCGCGATGAGCAGGAAGATCTGGGGCTTGCTTCAGTAAAGAAGGCTACAGAAATAGCAACCACGCCATCGGTAAAACGTAGCTCCCTGGCCCTGCTAATCAACACCTACCAGAATATGGGCTTGTGGGATGGGGCGCTGCAGAAAACCCGTGAATATATTTCTCTATATCCCAATGCATCTGATATTATGAGCAAAAAAATATCTGTTGGTATCTTTCTGTCACGTGCAAACCGCTATACCGAGGCACTTGACTATCTGCAAAAGATAAAGTTTGAGGTCAGCAGCCAGGAAGAGCCGGAGGTTCAGTTTTATATTGGAGAAGCGCTATACAACTCCGGTCAATACGACAGGGCCATCAATGAGTTTCTGAAAATTCCTCTGCTTTCCCAGAAAACCAAGCTGCAGTGGGAGGCCAGCGCCTTATACTTTGCCGGACAGTCCTACGAGAAGCTAAACAAGCCGGAAGATGCAATTCGCATGTATGAGGAAATTACCTCTCGACCAGGTATACAGGTAGAGCTGAAACGTGAAGCACGAAATCTGATAAATAAGTTACGTAATTTGAATTAAGATTGAATTTAATTACGCCTTTTACGTGATTTGTCCAACAGTGCCGGGTTAAGAAAACCACTATTTTTGCTGAATAATATTCTTAATCTGTCGAAATAATATACCAGAGCCATTGTTGGTTTTCTATGCATCCCGGCTCTGAAATTATTAAGGCCCTTATTGTCAGGAACCGTCCTGATCAGTTTTTAACCGGTGAATGCCGAATTATTACGGAGTGACTAATGAGTTCCGCTTCCAGCAAAGCAAATTTCGCACGTATCGTAAAATGGATGCTCATTGCCCTTGCAGCAGTATTTTTCAATGCCTGTGGCGGCAGCAAAAAAGTGAGCCAGTCTGAATATGCAGCAATGTCGCCTAGCGATAAGATCACCTATCTAAATACCCAGGTAGAAAAAGACACGGAAAACATCCTGCTTAAAAAGCAGCTTTATAAAGAATATCTGAATCTGGATATGGTTCCTCAGGCGTTGAATACGATGGAAGACATTCTGATCCTCGATCCTACACAGGTAGATATCCAGTTCGAATACGGAGAACTGCAGTATAAGCAGGGGAACACGACTTCTGCGAACCGTGCTTTTCTGAACGTATTGAACTCACCGAGTGGTGACTTCTATACCAGCCGCATCGCAAACTATGTATCCGGTAACTTCCTTGTTCAGGCCGTCACCTCTGCCGCTACAAACGAAGGTTTCCCGGCATTCTCTCCGGATGGAAAGAAGATGGCTTTTCAAAAGTTCAATGGCCAGAATTGGGATATCGTAGAATATGATCTTGAGACGCGTCAGGAAATACCGCTGGCAGCAACAACAGCAGACGAGGAAGCTCCGGCTTATTCACCTGATGGTTCGCAGATTGTCTACACCAGCACGGAATCGGATCGTCGTCCTATCGAGAACAAAGTAAAGGTGCGGGAAATTAAGGTGATGGAGCGCAGTGATCGCTTCTCCCAGAATCTGACTCAGTCCGTAGCTGATGATTGGCTTCCGCGTTACAGCCATGGTGGCGAGATGCTGCTATTCGTATCCGAACGCTCAGACCTTCGCAGAGTATCCTATGTAGACAAGCAAAGTGATATCTTTGTTATGGAACGAGACGGCGATTTCCAGCATCGTCTAACCGATTCGCCGGCCAATGAAGGTGGTGCCAGTTTTTCTGCTGATGATAAGCGCGTTTTTTATCATTCTAACAAGAACGGCGTTTATGATATCTTTAGCATGAAGGTGTCAGGCAAGCAGGCTCTCACGATCGTAGATTCTCCCGGAAATGATGTGAACCCGGTAGCATCTCCGGATGGCAAACACATAATCTTCATGAGTGATCGTGACGGTAATTTTGAGCTGTATCGCACTACAGCTGAAGGTGGGCAGCCGGAGAGACTGACCTATAGTCCCGGAACCGATTCAAATCCGGTATACTCCCCGGATGGTAAATCTGTTGCCTTTCACTCGGATCGCAACGGCAATTTCGACATCTACGTGATCAACCTTGATTATGAGTCTGGTGAACTTTCCAAGGCTGACCTTATCCGCAAACTTGGCGGATAATCATTTTTTTAATCCAATTTTCAAAGCGCCTGATTTCCTAGTAGAAGTCAGGCGCTTTTTATTTTAGCGATTTCCATTGTTTTGTCAGAGCAGCGTTACTATTATAGCCAAACGATTAATCCTGGTGTTGCCGAACATGATCCCGAAAAGCCATCGAAAACAACTGCTTACCTTTGCGCATCGCGGAGAAGCGAGAGCTTTTTTGAAACACCTGAAGCTTTCACCGGTAAAGGATGTTGAGAATCTCTATGAGGGGGATTCGCATTACCTTTTAATTACCGGAGAAGGAAGCGTTGAAACGCTAATGAGATTGTCTGCTGCTTGTGCACTATTGAAACCGGAGCTGATTGTCAACTATGGCACCTGTGGCGCATTAAGGGATCGTATAAACATCGGGAACATTTACCCTGTCAAAACTGCCTACGCAGCCGAGGGTGTTCGTCCTCTTTTCAAGTCGTTCACCACGAATATTGAAGATGCGAATGTCGATTGTATATCGGCAGGGGAGAGGGTTCAGGATAACGATACGGCAACACAGCTTGGCCATTTTGCACATGTTGTTGATCGTGAGGCTTGGTCTAACGGTGCAGTAGCACATCAATTCAAAATCCCTTTTTCAAGCTACAAAATGGTAACGGATTTGGCAGATGGCTGCCTGCCGATATCAGACCGAGATCAGGTTAGTGAGGCACTCTGGATACATTTCAGCAACTCATCGTTCGCACCGAGCTTGGTCAGACAGGGTATTCAAAATGAGATTCCACTGCCGGATGGTTTTTATTTCACAACGGCTCAAAGACGACGCTTCAAAAGCCTTTTTCGTTCTTTTCAGCTGAGAACAGATGATCATAGCGAAACGATAGCAAACTTTATCGCAGAATTGGATTTGCCAAATAGTCTTTCACCAAAGATTAAAGCCAGCAGATTGCTGGATGCTCTTGCGGATTATCTTTCGCCATTTGATGCGATGCTGAGAAAAAAGCTGGATGAGCAGACAACTGCCTTACGTAATGCAGGCTGGACTATTCAATTTGATCCTGAGATGGAGTCCGAGGAAATCTCGTTAAAAACGTCTTTTTCCTCTGAAAATAAGCTGGAAGAGTTAACCGAAGCCCTTCGGAAGCTGCCCTATGAGAAGATAGCAGGTTTGTTGAGAGGCCATGTTTCTAAAGAAAAGGATAGCCGCAATGTTTGAATGTCTTTTTCTGGAAGATCAGGTTAGCGAGAACCCCTATGCGAGACGCATTCTGGAGGCGTTCCCCGAGGTCCCCGTACGAAACATTCGCAAGATTGAAGATGTGTTTGGAAGAGTAAAAAAGCCTTATTTGCAAAAAAGAACCAATCTGAATCTGTTTATCGGCCGCAAGGAAGGTAGGCTCGTAAAAGAAGCACCGGACGCATATGGCCTTGAAGGGGAACCACATTATTATTTTATCCATGCCTATAACTGCATCTATGAATGCGAATATTGTTATCTTCAAGGTTACTTCAACTCACCGGATCTGGTGTTTTATGTAAATCACGATGAGATTGTCAATTCCATGAAAAATACGGTTCTGAAAAACCAGGATTCGAAGCGCGTGTGGTTTCATGCCGGGGAGTTTAGCGACTCCCTTGCACTAAGTCATATCACTCAGGAGTGGAAGGTTTACTGGGATTTTCTTGAAGATACGCCATCAGCAATGATGGAGCTCCGTACGAAGTCGGTTAATATAAAGTCGATTTTACAACTCAATCCCATCGAGAATGCAGTGATTTCTTTTTCCCTGTCACCGGCAGAGGCTCTTCGGCGTTACGATCATAAAACACCTTCACTCAAAGGACGGTTGAAGGCTATTGGAGAATTAGCTGATTCAGGATTCAAAGTTGCCTTGCATCTCGATCCGATTATTGATATCGAGACGCTGGATGAGGATTACAGCTTATTGCTTCAGCAAATCACACAAGTTGTAAAGCCGGAACAAATTGAATACATTTCTCTCGGTGTAGTTCGGTTCACCAAAGATGTATACCAGCAGTTTAAACGGAATTATCCGGAATCTCAAATGCAGGCAGCTGAGTTTGTAACCAGCTTTGATAATAAAGTCCGTTACAGCAGACCTCATCGATTAAACATCCTGAATCGGATTAAAGACATTTGCCTTTCTGCCGGGATGGCAGAGAAAAAAGTTTATCTATGTATGGAGAACTAGCCTCAATTGAGCTCCCAGCCCAAACATTCTTTTGATTCATCTATTCGATTTCGACTGTCCAGTAAGATCATACTCTTGCTGGGCGGATTAGTGACGCTCATAGTGTTATCCGTCGGAAGCTGGCTCTATCAGAAAGATAAACAGCGGGTGCTGGAGAACCTTCAAAATCAACTTCAGCTTGCCGCCAATACAATATCGTTGTCTATCGATGGTGATATGTATAAGATGCTGAAAGGCAAGGAGTCGGTTAATAGCAAGGAGTATGCTCAGGTCATTTCTGTTCTAGAACGTTTCATGGTGAACAGCTATTTGGGTTTTGAGCGGAATAACATATATACCTTCAGAGTTATAGATGACTCAACGCTGCAGTTTACAGCAATGCTGGATCAACAATACGTTGGCAATACCTATGCTATACGTGACGAGATGAGGCCTACACTGGAGAACGGCCAGCCTTCCTATACCGACATATACATGGACGAAAACGGAACCTGGGTGTCTGCCTATGCACCCATTCTGGACAGCGCAGGTGAAGTTGTAGGGTTGGTAGAAGCCGATTTCCAGAACAATGTTTATCTCCTGAGTCTGCAACAGGAGCAGCGCGAAATCTTCATTTTTATGGTAGTGGCTTTACTGATCTCATTGATTCTGTCACTCTTGTTCGCTCGCTATTTATCTCGTCCTATTACAGCCGTCTCCAAAGGTGCAATGGAGATATCGAAGGGTAATTTTGAAATCGAAATCCCTGTCAAGACATCAGATGAAATTGGCCGCCTAACCCGTGCCTTTAACTATATGGTGCAGGAAATACAGGAAAAGGAATATATTCGTAGTAAGAATGAAGAGATATCCGAAGCAAATCGCAAGCTGGATGAGCTGAACAAATCTCTTCTGGAAGCAAATCGCCTGAAGTCGGAGTTCCTGGCTATAGCAGCACATGACTTAAAGAACCCTCTCCAGGTGATCCAGGGCTATCTGGAAATTATCAGTGACAATACCAAGCCCGGTGAAAAAACTCATGAGTACTGCGAGAGCATAACAGCTGCCATTCAACGCATGCTGAAGCTCATCAGGCAGCTTCTGGATACTACCGCAATCGAAAGTGGCAAGCTGAAGCTAAAGAAAGAGAAGTTTAATCTTGCTGAGTTGTTAAACGACATTGTCATGGATCAGCAAAAGTTAGCCCAGAAAAAACAGCAGACTATCCACTTTACCGAGCATCCAAACGTCATCATAAATGCAGATCCATCCAGAATGCATGAAGTTTTTGAGAATCTGCTCAGCAATGCCGTAAAGTTTTCTCCTTACGGAAAGAACATTTTCGTATCGTTGAACAAGTTGAGTGAAAAGGGATCAACAGTCCAGGTAGCAATTCAGGATGAAGGTCCCGGGCTAACACCAGACGACAAGCAGAAGATCTTTGGTCGTTTTATGCGTCTGTCTGCTTTACCTACCGGTGGTGAAGTCTCAACTGGACTTGGATTATCTGTCGTTCGTCAGTTGACGGAACTTCACGGCGGCAAGGTATGGGCCTCCAGCGAGGGACGTGATAAGGGTTCAACTTTTTTTGTAGAATTAAAGCAAGCAGTAAACTGATTGGGAAGAATAGATTTTGCAGTATATTGATGATACTCTCGCATCCAGATTTGATTCGCTCTACCACTGGCTAAACAGCAAGTACGGGCTAAGTGAAATCACATATTCCTTTGATGATTTGACTTACCGGGTTTTTAAAATCAAGGATTTCGAACTGGCACTGGAAGAAGCGATTCGCGATCCCGGCAATCCGAATAACCGTAGTCCATACTGGACAGAGTTCTGGCCCTCAGCAAAGGCACTTTCGGCGTTGTTATTAAGACGGAATGTTGACTTTCACGGGAAGCAGGTAATAGAACTTGGTTGTGGACTGGGATTTACAGGCACCAGCCTGGGGCAATGTGGTGGAACTATTACGCTTTCAGACCGCGAGCCGGATGCACTTAAACTAGCCGAGCTTAACTGGATCGTCAATAATGGGCAGTTAGCACCGTCGATACGGCAGCTGGACTGGAACCATCTTTACGGCTGGCCTCCGAAGCCTGATGAGCAGTATGATGTTATCCTCGCGGCGGATGTCGCTTATGAAATCGAGATCTTTCCGGTCTTGATTCATGCTTTGTCCTGTCTGTTGAAAGACGATGGAGAAGTCTGGTTAAGTGAACCTAATCGTCCAATTGCAAATGGGTTCTTTTTACAGCTTGAGGCAAAAGGATTTATTGTGGAAAAACAGGAGCAGCTGGAAGAGTTTCCGAAAGTATCCATTTACCGAATCCTGAAATCGCCAGCCATTTAGATTTTCTGAAAAAACAACCGTAGCGCATCGGTGAGCAGGCCAGGACATTCCCTCGCTGGTATATGTCCATAACCCTTTAGAAGTTTGAAGTCTGCACCAGAGACATCTGCAGCTTCACGTGCTTCAAGTGGATAGAACAATCGATCTTTTTCGGTTTGGATGATGCAAAGCCGATTGCCAATCCTCTCCAATTCCGTACGTAGGTTTAGATTACAGTTAGAAAACAGAATCTCTTGCATCACGAACTGCTTCCAAAGTGGGTGAGTGCCAACCAGGCGCACGGAGTTCATTGCGTCCATTACCATTTCACGATTTATCTCGCGGCGCTTTCCTACCAGTTCCCCAAGTGCAATTCGCATTATAAGGCTTGAGCGTCCCAACACAAAGCGAAGAGCCTCTGGGAGAAAGGGAATCCTTGCAGTTACCCAGGCCAGTTGTTGCCGACGAATCTTCTCTGAGATTCCATAGCTGTTTATGACGGCGATCCGGTTAAAGTTATCCGGAAAGACAAGACCGTGGATTAAACAGATCGCACCTCCCATAGAGAAGCCTGCCAGGTTTGGCCGGTTAAGGCCTAGCTGGTCTATGAAACTCTTCAGGAAAATAGCATGCAATTCCAATGTAGAGGCGTCTGAGGTTGGCTGTAGTTTTTGACTGTTGGCGATACAAGCACTAATTTGTGAAGCGTCCGATGTAGAGTGGTATTTAACTGCAGAAGGCAGAGAGCTGTACCCGTAACCCGGTAAATCAGGAGCATAAACAGAAAAGTGCTTTGTTAATCCAGGGAGAACATCCCGCCAGGAGAACTCTGAATAATCACTCCCTCCGCCATGTAATAAAAGCAGTGGAGGGGAGTCTTCTTTTCCGGAATACAGATAAGAAACACGCTCCCCGAGAATTTTACATTCTCTTCGCTCAAACACCCGCGTGTTTCTCCTGTTCAGACTTTAGAAAAGCATAGGCACGATGATATCGCTGAAGTCTTTTCAGGTCTTTGTCTTTTAGCGTCTCAAGTCGGAGAATATTCATATTATCCGTGAGATCACCAAGTTTTACCTCTATGGCAATTGGTGAGACAGAGAGGCGTTTAATGTAGTCAAAATACTCGGTTTCGTCATCATGAGTTAAAAGATCTACTATCTTTACAACAGTGTCGTTGAATCCAGTTTCTGCTAACTGGGCCAGTGTCCAGTCCGTATCTTCAACTACATCATGCAGCACGGCCGCTATCCTGGCCTCCTCGGACGTCATATTAAACATTATCCTCAGGGGATGTAAAATATATGGCGCACCCGAACGATCTGTTTGACCAAGGTGCGCGCTGGAGGCGATATCGATCGCCTTATCTAATCCTGCCATTTATGTCCCTCTCGATATTTTTCTTTGGTATCTGTTTTATATAAGGAAAATCAACCACGTAGCCCGGAATCTCGTAAGGAAGTATAGTAAGACAACATCACTTAAATATATTTGTGTCACCCCGAGCTTATCGAGGGGCTAAGAAAGCTCTCAATAGTCCCGACGCGTTGGGATGACAAACTTTAAACAACGTGTATATAGCAAATATTTTTGTTCGAGCACTAAATAAAAAAATACAAAGGGGTTTTTGTCTATACAACCGGGATTGAACAATATTTTTATCTTCTGATTAATTTATACTTGATCGGGATTGTCTGTGACTCTATCTTCCGCCGACAGTCTAAACTAATGCCCCAATCAATCAAACATGATGTTGAAAAGGAGAAGCGAATGTCCAACAAAAACAATCAATTCATTACCCGACTGGACGCAGCTATTGCAAAATACAGTCTACTGGATCATCCTTTCTATCAGCTCTGGAATATGGGCAAGCTGGATAAGCCGACACTGGTAGAATATTCCAAGCAATACTACGCTCACGTAGATGCTTTCCCGGTTTATTTAAGCGCGGTTCACTCACGCTGTGAAGATACCGAGGCTCGTCAGTTAATCCTTGAGAATCTAATCGAGGAAGAGTTTGGCAAGGAGAACCACCCTGAGCTTTGGCTGCGTTTTGCGGAAGGCGTTGGTGGTAACCGAGATGAAGTAAAAACTGCAGCTCATTTGCCGGAGACTGTAGAGTCTGTAAACACCCTTAAAGAACTGACCTGCAGCGATAATTTTGCCGAAGGTATAGCTGCTCTCTATGCTTATGAATCACAGGTGCCGGAGATTGCCAAGAAAAAGCGCGAAGGCCTGAACGAATTCTATGGTGTTACCGATGAGAAAACCGTTTCCTATTTTAGCGTTCACGAGGAAGCCGACATCGAGCATAGTGATGCAGAGCGAGCGATCCTGCTGAAGTATGCAACCGATAGCGAGATGGAAGATCGTCTGGTTGCCGCAGCAGAGAAGTCTGCAAAGGCCATGTGGTTGCTTCTTGACGGAATATATGAAAACCATGTTTCAGCAGATGCAAAAGCCTGCCTGAACTAATCTATTTGTCCCGGCTACTGCACTGCGGTCGCCGGGATATTAACCCCCAAATGTTATGCCCTTTACCCTTGCACACCCGGCTGCTATTCTACCGCTCTATAAACGCGGGAATCTATTCTCATCGTTTTCCGCTCTATGTATTGGTAGTATGTCACCGGACTTCATTTATTTCCTTCCACTGGAGATCAGTAGACATACCACACATACGTTTGCTGCACTATTCTGGTTCTGCCTGCCTTTAGGGCTTATCGCTTATTTTTTATTCCATCACCTGTTAAAACTACCGCTTTGGTTCATTCTTCCACAAGCACTACGAAAGCGACTGCAGCCTTTTGCTTTTAATAATCAAACGATAGGAATCAAACAGATAGCGATACTCATTCTTTGTATTCTTGCCGGGGCAGCGACTCATCTGATTTGGGACTTGTTTACACATCCTTCCGTTATTACGGAGTCCTGGCTGCCATTTTTAAGCACTACTCTCTATGAAGGGCATGGGCAGATCGTGAAGGTTTACCGCCTACTTCAGCATGGCAGCAATACTATGGGCTTTATCGTATTAGGTGTCAGCTTAAAACTATTCTTACAGATAGAAGAACCTGCTGTTGAAGAGCCACTAAAGTGGGCAAATTCGTTGCGTAACGGACTTCGCCTAACAATTATTCTTAGTATTCTTTTTGTTGGTGTATACAGTGGATTGGCAGCACTTGAGTTTGAACAGACCACCCGAAAGATCACTTACTTTGTCAGATACTTTATTGTAAACGGTATGAATGCAGCCCTTACGACGATCCTACTCGCTGGCCTTGGATGGATTTTACTGAAACAAAAACATTCTACTGACGCTAGTGAGTAGACAAGCGACAAAATTCGCTTCTTTTTGAAATAAGTCTCAGGCTGTATTATATTATCCCGGTTCAGGGATAGACACATTGCCAGAAACGGAGAAACTATGTTCTTTCGGCTTTTTGCCTTATTTACAATTATTCCAATAATAGAGCTTTATCTATTGATTAACATTGGTGGTCAAATCGGTGCACTTAATACGGTGATCATCATATTCATAACGGCTACCGCAGGTGCCTGGCTAGCAAAGCGCGAAGGCTTTCAGGTTGTTCAGGATATCAAAAATGCCTTCTCCGGTGGTAAAATGCCGGCTGATGAGATTTTGCACGGCCTATTTGTATTGATGGGAGCGTTCACGCTCTTAACGCCGGGATTCCTGACCGATGCACTTGGTCTTACCATGCTCCTTAAGCCAATCCGAAAAACTTATGTGGCTTTGACGCGTCGTTATTTCGGCCATCTTATTACGATAAATGGCGGTAGCGGTGGAACTCGCAATACCACATATCAGGATATCAGCGGGGGTTCTTAGATGCTGGGATTTCACCCTGCGCATAGTGATAGCTGGCGGGCCAAACTGCATGAAATAATCTTCGAAGCAGATACTCCGGTCGGTAAGGCATTTGATATTACGCTTATTATTACGATTCTGCTAAGTGTTGTAATTGTTATGCTGGAGAGTGTCGCATCGATACGAGCTGAGCATGGCGAGCTCATTCGCACTCTGGAATGGATATTCACCATCCTCTTTACCATTGAATACATCCTCCGGCTTTTATGTGTTCGCTCACCACTTGCCTATGCTAAAAGCTTTTATGGCCTGGTGGATCTAATATCAATCGTACCTACTTATCTCAGCTTTTTCTTTCCAGGCACCCAATATCTGTTGGTTATACGCACGTTGAGAATTTTACGTGTATTCCGCGTGCTAAAACTCGTTCAGTATATAAACGAAGCAAATACTCTGGTTAGGGCACTACGGGCGAGCCGAAGAAAGATTTTTGTATTTATCTACACGGTTTGCATCCTCTCCATTATCGCTGGTTCGCTTATGTATATTATTGAAGGGGAGGAGAATGGGTTTACAAGCATTCCAGTGGGGATATATTGGGCGATCGTTACTGTAACAACCGTAGGCTTTGGCGATATTACACCTTCGACCAGTGTTGGTCAGATGCTGTCCGTGGTTTTGATGATTCTGGGCTATGGAATAATTGCAGTGCCTACGGGGATTGTAACCAGTGAGCTTACACGTGGGGAAAAAGAGGGCAGTACCACAACCCGTTGTTGCCGAAATTGCACACTGGAGGGGCACGACCAGGATGCGGTCCACTGTAAACGATGCGGAGCGCTACTCTAAAGACCTTCTCCCTGGTTTAGGTGGTTCAACTAAAAAACCAAGTCGGGTATGGATTCTATATTTCTCCGCCGAGATTAATTTTTTACACCCCGGACAGCAAAAGCGTCTTTTTAAACGCTGCTCCTTCGACAAGGATACTTCAATTCCACAATTCGGGCAGAGGACTTCGCCCGGAAGATAATGCTTCATAAACCTTCCCCTTGAAATTCATTCCGGCTAAGACATACTGGTTCCTGCGAAAACATGTTCACAGGTCTTCAATGGCAGCCGATACTCGCTTTGGTTTTGGGGAGCGAACATGAGATGCCGGGGCGTGGATATCATCTCATGTCCAAAGTTCTGGTCTGAAACAGGGGAGGGTACTTGCCTGTATCACAGAGTTGCGAAAAACGATTATAATTTTATGGTGAACGATAATCGTAGTGAACGATAGAATTCCGAGTCTATGACTTCAAGCTGATCACCGGTACCAAGAAAGCCCAACAAGTCCAGTTGAAGATGCTCTGTCGGTTCATAACCAAGGCCGTAAAAAAAGCTACTACTACTATTCACATCATTATTTTTCTCCAGAGTCGTTTGAAGCTCTGAGTCAAAAACCTGTGATGTGATATTGCCGTCTTCGAATTCAGTGATTGTTGTCCTGGGCGTAGATTCTTCAGGAGTCTCCGCAACTTCACCGCTAATCTTCTGATATTGAAAGAAACTGCCGAATCGCAGGCTCCACTTTTCATTCTTTGTAAAGGCGTATTCTATTCCGACCGGAACCGAAAGCGTTGTAATACGCTGCTCAAAGCGACTGATGCCGCTAAGCGTCTCCGTGGTTGTGCTGGTAAAATCATTCGAAGTTGTATTGTCCTGCAGCCTGAAGGTGCGGATATTATTTGACTCTTCTGAAAACTCACTGGTCTGATCGAAATCCGTAATGTTTAATCTGACAGCTGCTCCGGCATAGACTTTTTTGCCAAGTGGTGAATTGATGCGAAACTGTCCCATAAGGCGATTATAAACAGCTTCCCCGGTATCATCCCGACGCGTTTGATTGTTAGATAGGTTTTGAAAATCCAGTCCCAGTGTATCCAGGCCGTCGAATTGTATATCGTTAAAACTGACGTTGTTCTGAGCTAGAGACGTATAATCCAGCACCAGGCGTTGCCAGCTTAGCGAAAAACGGAAAAAACCGTCGTTTCGTCGTTCCTTTCCACGCGTAAAGACCTTGTGCAAGCTTCCGCCGAGCTCTACACCGGACCCGTCATAATTAAAAAAATCTCTAACGTTGGACGATTCACTGAAGCTATCGGTAAAGTCGGGGATCTGTGAGTTAAAGGCTGCAGTCTGCCCGAGGTAGGTGTCGCGCATATCCATTTCCTGTTTCTCGGATATAAACCCGGCATCAAGGCGTAGTTCTACTCGCTCCAGACCCGTCATGTTAAACGGCGTCATAAAGGAAAAATGAATATTATTACTCGTTGAGCTTCCGGAGTTCAGGAAATCTCCTTCTTCATCCTGCTGAAAAAGAAGATTGTTTGTAGCAAGGTCGGTAACTGTAAACTCCAAATCAAATGATGGGTCACCGGGAAAAACGCCGATTAGCTGTGAGCTTCCGTTGCCGTAAAAGCCACCGGAGGTGTTCAGGTTATTGTCATTTACAGCCCTGATATAACGAATGCCCAGCGTAGATCCTTCGCCAACACCGATGGCATTGTTGAGAATAAAGGCATGCCCACCAGCTTCATTGCGGCTTATTTTTCTCTGATCGACAAACCTGCGAATATCTGCTAGACCATCCCCGTTCGTATCCAGGAAAGCGCTGTAAATATTGCGAAATTCCCCTTCGCCACCTATGTCCGGAATACCGTTCAGGTCCTGATCGATGAACAGCGGATTGTCAGTCTCATTATTGCGAAATCGGATTAAAGCCGATGTCCACCAGTCAAAAATTGTTCTGTTCTTCCACGATCCACCGAGCAAGAATTCATTGTCGCTGCGATCGTTGAAGAGCTGTTCTTCAGAGGACGTGAGATTGCTCAGGTTGGTATAGAAGCGAATCCCTTTTACAAACCGCAGATCGATCGGATCATACACAAGATCAAGGTCGTCGAAAACTGCACCTCCGAGCGCCTGACTACGGAAGGAAGCAGGGGAGATGTTATTGCTAGGTGTGAAATTCTGAGCATTCAGCAGCGTACATAGAGCTAAAACAGGCAGCAAACGATTAAGCATGAGACCTCTCTTCAATGATGCGAAATATATGGAATGAGACTATCCGGTGGTAGTTGACCCACCGGATGCGGTATGTGAAGATATCAATTTTAGCAGAAATGTAGAAGGGGAAAGTGATTTAACCCAGAGCTTTCCAGGCTCTTCTGGCAATATCACTGCGATACTGCATGTCGTCAAAATGAAGGCGTGAGATGGCGGCATAGACCCGATTCGTTGCCTCAATTAAAATGCGGGAAGTAGAGACAACGGCCATAACGCGTCCACCGTTTGTAAAGTATTCATCCCCATCTTTTCTGGTTCCGGCGTGAAAGACCGTAAGCTGCTCAGGTAGTTCCGCTAAACCGCTGATTTTCTTACCTTTTTCATAATATTCCGGATAGCCACCGGATGCGAGAACAACCGCAACGGCATACTCGTCTGACAAACTAACCTCAACATCTGCGAGCCGCCCGTCCACTGTTGCCTTTATAACACGCAGCAGGTCGGTTTCCATTAGTGGTAGAACTACCTGAGTTTCCGGATCACCGAAACGGCAGTTAAACTCAACGACCTTTGGGCCTTCCGGAGTGAGCATCAATCCGACATAAAGAACGCCGGAATAATGAATCCCTTCGGAGCGTAGTCCGTCCAGCATCGGCTCAATAATGGTTTTCTTCACCTGCTCATTCAATTCCGATGTCAGGAAGGGAGTAGGTGCATAGCTGCCCATTCCGCCGGTGTTTTTGCCCTCATCATTCTCTTCAGCACGTTTAAAATCCTGTGCTGGTGTCAAGGTGTGATAGTCTTTCCCATCAGTTATGACAAAGATGCTGACTTCTTCCCCCGTCATCATCTCTTCAATGACGACTTTACTGCCGGCATCTTGGAATATCTTTTGATTCATCAGACCATCGACTGCCTGATTTGCCGTTTCCAGATTCGGGCAGACAATTACGCCCTTACCGGCTGCCAGGCCATCTGCTTTTACAACAATCGGACGTTCAGTTAAATCCTGCAGGTAAGTGTGGGCTTCATGAGCATCGCTGAATTCCCTGAAATCTGCGGTGGGTATGTTATACTTTTGCATGATCTTCTTGGCAAATGCCTTGCTGCCTTCCAATTGAGCAGCCTGCTTATTAGGTCCAAAGATGTGAAGATCTTTTTCGTTGAAAAAGTCAACAATACCATCTACCAATGGTTGCTCAGGACCCACAACGGTTATATCAACCCGATTTTCTTTCACAAAAGCAGCAAGTGCATGGAAGTCGGAAAGCGCAATATCATGACATTCAGCGATGTCGGCAATACCGCCATTTCCGGGAATACAAAAGATCTTGTCAACCAGCTTACTCTGCGATATTTTCCAAACTATCGCATGCTCTCTACCACCACTACCGAGAACCAGTACGTTCATGTTAATCCTATGCCTTTTTTGTTCGTTTTTCTTTCTGTTTAAGCAAAAAGCGCTCACGGGCAATGATGATCCGCGTATACTCTTCTTTTAGCTTATGCGCCTTATCCAGCATCTTTTCGGCCATTTCGAACTCGTTTAATGAGCGAAGAGTGCGATTGTAGTGTATGTAGATCCAGGCGCGTCTGAATGGGTCCTTCATCTTATCGAGATCTTTTTCAATGGCTGCAAATGTCTCCGCTGCTTTTTTGTAGCGTTTCGCATAATAATGATTCTGCGCTACCAAATCCTGGACTAAAACGGGGAAGTCCGGATTGAGCGATTTTTCCCCCGCAGCCAATCGCGCAGCAAGCATGGTCGCCTTCTCGGAACTTTTCTTAAACTCACGACTGAACAGGTTATTGCGTGCCAAATACCAGGTGTGCATTAACGAGTCCATCGGTATTTTCAGCGGCATCTGAGCCACTTTGTACCAGTATTTTGCCTGTTTTTCTTCTTTAATCTTTTTTAGATAAGAAAGTGCAAGCGGTCGCTCAAAACGCAGATCAGCGATATGTCCCTTATAGTAATTAATTGCTGCTTCGTAATAGAGGGATTTTCGGGTATTCATGTTCAGGAGCTCATCCAGAAGCGAATCCGCTTTTTCAAACTGATTTAAATCGTAGTAGGCAATTGCCATATTATAATATTTTGCGTTCGTCAATAGGGGAAGCGTTTCCAGATAATCGGTGTCAAAGCTTTGACAGTAATCAATACAGCGCTGCATATAGCCGATTCGGCGATAGTGATAGGCCAGCATCATGGCAAATCCATGATTGTCCGGATAGCGCTTATACATATTCTTGAATCCGCGTACCGATCCGTTTTTATCACCTTCTAAAAAATAGCGGATACCGTAGTAAACAAATTCCGCTTCAAACCTGTAGTGTTTACCCTCTTGTCGGGTCCGAAGAATCTCACGGATCCCCCGCGCCTTATCTCCCTGGAATCCAAGCACGCCGGCAAAAAAACGCACCACACCCGGCAGCAGGTCGGCATAATAATGGAATATGCCGAGCCCTAAATAGGCATCAGCGTAGTGTTCATCATATTCGATAGTGTCGTTCAGATTGTTCTTGGCTTTACGGCCATACCAGTACGCGCGAACATAGTTGTATTGCGCAACATGATAAATCCCGCGCAGTCCGTTTGCAATCCCGAGGTAAAAATGTCCATCCGCCTTGTTTTCTGTTTTGTCGATATAGGCTTCCGCAACCTTAACGGCTTTTTCAACCTGTTTATTCAAAATGTTGCCCAGTGAATCGGTTTGCTTATCCATGGAAAATCGAATCACGGTCATAAAGGCTTCGTAGATGTAGCCATGCGGATATTCAGGGTAGGCAGTCTTTATCTCCTGAAAGGAGTTTGCGGCCTTAACCATACGCAAATTATAGAAATGATTTTTCCCCTCCATAACCATCGAGTCGAGCTCAGCAGGTATAGCTGACGCCTGAAGGGAGGGTAGGGGGGCCAAAATAAACAGACATAACGCCACAATTCTCATTCGTATGTTGTAACGGCTCCGGCAGATTTGCTTTATGATATGAGACATTTAATCGAGTTGTCCTTTGAGGCGGAGTATTTTGTCACGTAGCTTGGCTGCTTTTTCAAAATCGAGTTCGGCAGCTGCGGCTTTCATTTGATCTTCGAGGCGGGCGACCAGCTCCTGGCGCGAAAGCTCATCGGTATATTCAATCGACTCACCTTCTTCCTCTTTTTCCTTGTAACGATGACGCATGTCGGCGACAGAGGTCGACTGCATGATTTCATCCACCGTTTTGTAAACCGTTTTGGGCGTAATATTATTTTCTTCGTTAAAGTTTTCCTGCAGCTCACGGCGACGACCGGTTACATCCATGGTAACGGCCATGGCTTTAGACACCCGATCGGCATAAAAGATTACCTTACCGTTGGCATTACGGGCTGCACGTCCGGCAATCTGCAGCAGCGCTACTTCAGAACGCAGAAAGCCTTCTTTGTCGGCATCCAGAATGGCAACAAGGGATACTTCAGGTAAGTCCAGCCCTTCCCGCAGCAGATTAATTCCGACCAGCACGTCATGTTCAGCCAGTCGCAGATCACGGAGGATATCCACCCGCTCTAATGAATCGATTTCCGAATGAATATAAGCGACCTTTATTCCCAAACCTTTCAAGTAGTCGGTCAGATCTTCCGACATGCGCTTGGTAAGCGTCAGGGCCAGCACGCGTTCGCCTTTCTCCACGCGAATGCGGATCTCATGCAGCAAATCATCAATTTGCCCCTTCGTCTCCCGCACTTCGATAATCGGATCAAGCAGGCCGGTCGGACGAATTACCTGCTCAACAACAACGCCCTTACTAAGCTCAATCTCCTTTGCCGCAGGAGTAGCGGAAACAAATATAGTTTGATTGATACGCTCCATGAACTCCTCGATCTTCAGAGGGCGATTGTCGAGAGCACTGGGTAGGCGAAAGCCGTGATCAACAAGGGTTGTCTTGCGCGCATGGTCTCCGGCAAACATGCCGCGAATCTGCGGCAGGGTTTGATGTGACTCATCGACGAAAAGCAGGAAATCATCGTCAAAGAAATCCAGCAGAGTAAATGGTGCTTCGCCTTCAGCTCTCCCGGCGATATGACGGGAATAGTTTTCAATACCGCTACAGAAGCCGATTTCCTGCATCATTTCAATATCATAGTTGGTGCGCTGCTCCAATCGTTGTGCTTCCAGCAGTTTGTTCTGTGAGCGAAAGGTTTCCAGCTGAACTTCCAGTTCACTTTGAATACGCCCGATAGCCAGCTTTAATTTATCTTCCGTGGTTACAAAATTCGTCGCCGGGAAGATAAGTACCTGGTCGACCTCTTCCAGAATTTCACCGGTTACCGAGTCGATGTATTGAATCGCCTCGATTTCATCTCCGAATGTGTCGAGACGCACCGCATATTTCTCGTAAGCAGGATAGATTTCAATTACGTCGCCCATCACGCGGAAGGTGCCGCGTTCACGACTCAAATCATTACGGGTATACTGAATATCGACCAGGTTTCCGAAGATTTCGTAGCGCTCAATTTCCTGTCCTTTTTTCAGCAGGACCATCATGTTGCTGAAATCGTCAGGAGATCCAATGCCGTAGATACAAGAGACGCTGGCAATCACCACCACGTCTCGACGGGACATGAGCGAAGCAGTTGTCTTCAGGCGTAAACGGTCGATTTCTTCATTAACCGAACTGTCTTTTGCGATATAGGTGTCTGTGGTAGGAACGTAGGCTTCAGGCTGATAATAGTCGTAATAGCTGATAAAGAACTCAACCGCGTTTTCGGGGAAGTATTGCTTAAACTCCCCATAAAGCTGGGCAGCGAGGGTCTTATTGTGGGAAAAAATCAGCGTTGGCCGGTTCATTTCGGCAATAATATTCGCCATGGTGAAGGTCTTACCACTTCCGGTAACACCGAGTAACGTCTGAAACTCTTCACCTTTTTTCAGAGACTCTGTAAGTTCGGCAATCGCGTTTGGCTGATCACCCATCGGACTATATTTTGAAACCAGCTTAAATCTATCCATGTCAATCCTGATTTATTCGCTGCTAAATTTATAGTAACACATCAGAGAATGCAATTAATGATTCCCGGCATTAATAAGCTCATAGATTTTTATTTTATATCCACATAATATAATGCGGATCACGTTTAATTGATTGTCGGGCGAGTAACCTTGCTCACGTTTTTTGCCGCTCACACTACAGGGATTTATGCATGTCTACCGAACCAAAACGTTCTGAAACAGTTTCTACATTTACAAATTTTCTACGCCGTGAAAAAGACGATAGTTCGAATGCCGGTAAGTTTGGTATGTTCGGAGGCGTTTTTTCCCCGACCCTGCTGACCATTCTCGGCGTCATCATGTATCTGCGCCTCGGTTGGGTCGTGGGTAATGCCGGGCTAATCGGTGCTATCGCCATTATTGTTATTGCGAATTCAATTACCCTTTGCACAGCCCTTTCCATGGCATCAATTACCACAAACATTAAAATTGGAGCCGGTGGAGCATATTCCATCATCAGCAAGTCGCTGGGACTGGAAACCGGTGGGAGTGTTGGTATTCCGTTTTACGTGTCTCAGACGCTTTCAGCGGCTCTCTACATCATCGGATTCACCGAGGGCTGGAAATATATTTTTCCTGAGCACCCGGCGTTGGTGGTTGGTTTGATTACCTGGGCCATTTTGATGACCATCTCCTACGTCAGTACAGAGTTTGCAATAAAGATTCAGTATGTGATTATGGCCATCATAGTTTTCTCGCTGATATCATTCGGAATGACGCCAAACGAACCGGTAACAGTACGCGAGATGGTAGGCGATTTCCAGGACGGCGGTTTCTGGTATGTGTTTGCGGTGTTCTTCCCGGCGGTAACGGGAATTATGGCCGGAGCAAATATGTCGGGAGATCTGAAAGATCCGCGACGCGCTATTCCCGTAGGTACTCTGGCAGCTATAGCCGTTACGTCTGTTGTGTATGTAGTTTTGGCCTGGGGACTGTGGGCCTATATCCCAAAGGAAGAGCTGATCAGCAATCAGATGGCGATGGTTGATAATTCCGCATTCGGCACGGCAATCATAGCAGGGATTTTGGCCGCGACGTTTTCTTCTGCATTGGGAAGCATGCTGGGCTCACCGCGCATCCTGCAGGCTCTGGCAGAACAGAAGACGGTGCCGTTCCCGGCGTTTTTTGCGCAGCGCACCGAGAAGAATGAACCACGTAACGCCATTATTTTCACCGGCATTATCATCGTACTGGCTCTGATACCCGGTGACCTAGATTTCCTGGCGACCCTTATTACCATGTTTTTTATGATCACCTACGGTATGCTGAACCTGGTGGTGTTTATTCAGCAGAGCATGAAAATTATCTCCTTTCGTCCAACCTTTAAAATCCCGCGATTTGTGTCTTTCTTTGGTGCCTGCGGCTGTATTTTCATGATGTTTCTAATCAATCCGGCCTTTAGCATTTTCGCTATTGTCATCATTATCGGGCTTTACGTATGGCTGACACGCAAAGAGCTGCAGGCAGACTGGGGTGATGTGCGTGGCGGCATGTTTCTGATTATGGCGGAGCGTGCTTCTCGTATTGCCGCTAAGTTTCCGAGGCACTTTGTCAGCTGGAAGCCGGATTTACTGCTTCCGGTAGACGATCCAAAAGTCTGGTCCGGACCGTTGCTGTTTATTCGTAGTCTTACCCATCCGTCCGGTAGCGTGTTTGCCTTTTCTGTAGAAGATGAAAAACGCGGTGCTGTGCAGCAACAGCTGGACAAATTATTGGATCCGCTGCGGGACGGCGCAATCACTGTGAACTCGACGGTTGTAGAGGACGTGAATTTCACTCATGGCGCGAAGCTGGTGATTCAAACGCTCAAAGGCGCAACTTTTCGTCCGAATACGCTTTTCCTGACGCTGTCCCGGGACAGTAAGAATGACCAGACGATTGAAGATATGGTTGTGCAGGCTGCGGCAGATGAGATGGGCGTATTGATACTGCATCAACATGAGCGGGTGGCTTTCGGTATGCAAAAAGACGTTAATCTCTGGCTGCGGGAAAAGAGTCCCAACTGGCACCTCGCAGTGCTGATGGCCTTACAGCTGCAGTTGAACTGGAATGGCAGGTTGAATCTGATTGCCTCGGCAGAGACAGAAGAAGACAAGGTGCGTATCCATGACTTTCTCGAACGACTGAGCGATACGGCCCGTTTACCATCCTTAACAAATTTCGAGGTTGTTGTTGGTGATTTTAACGATACGATTGAAGCTGCTCCCAAAGCAGACGTTAATATATTTGGGTTGGGGGAGAAGCCGTCTTTTGAATTTATGCGAAATGTAGTGAAAAAGACCAATTCGTCCTGCTTGTTTGTGAAGGACTCCGGCCATGAAAGCGCCCTCGTATAAAGTAGCCTTTACTACTTTAGTATTGGCAAAGTTGATTTCATGGTGTATATTTGGGACTTGAAAATTGACAACTCTATTACTAACAAACAGCCTTGTCCGAAGCCAGTTTCCAGGAGGACGGTTTCGAATAGACACATCGCAGCTGTTTAAAATTCCTGGAGGTATCCAAATATGAGCAAGACCGTTGAACTGCTTGGCAAAGAAGCCGATTCGTTGCTACAGCACCAGTGTAAAATTGACAAATCACATCTGCACTTACCGGGTCCGGACTTCGTAGATCGCATCTTCGCCGATAGTGATCGTTCCATTAACGTGCTACGTAACATGCAGACCATCTATAACCACGGTCGCCTGGCTGATACTGGCTACATCTCAATCTTGCCTGTTGACCAGGGCATTGAGCACTCTGCCGGTGCATCCTTTGCTCCGAACCCGATCTATTTTGATCCTGAGAATATCGTAAAGCTCGCTATTGAAGGTGGCTGTAATGCAGTTGCCTCTACGCTTGGTGTTCTCGGCATGGTGGCACGCAAGTATGCTCATAAAATTCCGTTTATCCTGAAGATCAATCACAACGAACTGCTTAGCTATCCGAACACGCATGATCAAATCATGTTTGCCAGCATCGATCAGGCGTTCGAAATGGGTGCTCTTGCTGTTGGTGCGACAATCTATTTTGGTTCCCCGGACAGCGATCGTCAGATTCAGGAAGTCTCCGAGGCATTTGAATATGCACACAGTCTTGGTCTGGTAACCATCCTCTGGGCATATACCCGTAACTCTGCATTCAAATCCGATAAAGACTATCACGTTTCTGCAGACCTCACCGGTCAGGCAAACCACCTGGCATCTACCATCGGTGCAGACATTGTGAAGCAGAAGCAGCCGGAGAACAACGGCGGCTATAACTCCCTCGAAGGCTTTGGTAAGACACACCCGAAGGTCTACAGCGAACTATCTTCCGATCACCCGATTGACCTGACGCGTTATCAGGTAGCAAACTGCTATATGGGACGTGCCGGATTGATCAATTCTGGTGGTGCTTCCGGTGGTGAGAGCGACATGGCCCAGGCCGTGCGCACTGCCGTAATCAACAAGCGTGCCGGTGGTATGGGGCTGATCTCTGGTCGTAAGGCCTTCCAGCGACCGATGAAAGAGGGCGTGGAAATCCTGAATGCCATTCAGGACGTCTATACCGACGATTCGATTACAATTGCTTAATTGCCAGACTGGAGCAGTTTTGAAAACTGCTCCAGTCTAACCTTGAAGACTGCTCCAGTTTATATCAAGATTTTTTCTATCTTAACGTCTATCCTTCGACTCCGCTCAGGATGATGTTCAACTCTATTTAGGATGACGTTGCTTGTCACACTGAGCGAAGTCGAAGTGTCATTAAGTAGCCGCGCACAATTGTGCGCGGCTACGTTTTTTTTATAAATATTGTTACCCTACTTGCTTCTAACTACTCACTTCTCACTGTAGTTACTTCATTAACATCATTTTACGGGTATACACTTGACCTTGCCACTGAACGCTCAGGAAATACACACCACTAGGCTCGTTCCGGGCGTCCCAGCGCAGTGAGTGCGCACCTGCCTGAGCATCTTCATTCACTAAATTTGTTACCAGCTGTCCAAGCGCATTATACACGTCAACACGCACCTGACCGTTTTCCGGGAGCTCGTAGCGAATGGTCGTTTCCGGGTTAAACGGATTCGGATAGTTACTCAGCAACGTAAACTCTGCCGGAGCAGCGGTGACAACATCTCCAGGCTTGTCGATACCACCACCGATTTTGGTGTAGGCAAGATAATCGGACTGCTTTACGTAAACCGCATAACTTCGCGGCGGAGCGGATACATAAACTCGCCCGTCGCTATACACCGAGGTTGTCTGGGAGTTATCGAAAGCATTTACCAGCGTCGTGTTTGCCCAATTGCTCCAGCCAGAAGGTGAGCTATCAACCCAAAGACCTTTGGTCTGACTATCGTGATTGTTAATAACCACTATAGCACCATCGCGCGTTCCGTTGCCATCACGACGAGCCGCGTAGACGTGATAGGTGTCGCCGGAGGGCCATGGATTTCCCACATCACTCAACACGGTGAGTCCACCACCGAGATAATTCTTGCGAACGTGGATCAGCTTCTTAATATCATCCTGCAGGCTGGATGGCGGAGTAACCGTATAGCTGCTGTTATGCGCATCTACCTGGGTTACACCATAGTAGTGGGAATAAAAGACACAGGGGCGCCCTTCATGCGTCAACATATATGCATAGGCCATATCCCAGTCCTTGGTAACCCATTTATCATGCTCTTTACCGGTGTCGTGATTGTCCACGAAAGTTACAATGGAAGTTCCCGGGAGTCCGTTACCCGAGTTATTGCGAACCATACCGGCATTATTCAACCACTTCATGTCATATGAACTCTGATTGCCATTGGCCATCTGAGTCAGGGTGAACTTTAACGGAAAGTCAAAGCCGTCAACATCTGCGCCGCCGGCACCAACGGCATTCACCCAATCGCGAATACGATAGTCGGCTCCCCAGTACTCACCAACAATAAAGCGCTGGCTGCCGTTTAGTAATGGCAGGTTGTTAACCCAATCGGATACATAGCTTTCCTGAAAACCACGCACAAAGTCCAGACGAAAACCATCAAAGCCAATTTCGTCTGCCATCCAATAGCCCCAATCTTTCAGGCGATTTTGAACGGTGGTGCTAAAGGTATTCAGATCATTACCGAAGAACTTGGTGTTGGTAATAATCTCGTCACTGCCGGGATAACCAAGCCAGTCTGAATTGTCCACCGGGTGAAAATCAGAGTAGGTCCAGCTGTAGTTTGCCTCACCGGTTCCGGTATGGGTTACATAGTTGATTCCGGTATTGGTATGTGCTTCCAGCGTGGTGTTTGCCAGATTGGAGCCATTATGCCAAACAGCTACGGGGTAGTAGCCATTGTTTTGATTGCCCCAGGCCCATTCCCAACCGCTGCTGGTATCCTCAAAGCGGGCGATTAGGCGAATTTCAAGATCATGTGTGGATGAAACAGTGACCTTATATTCATCCACTGCCGAGGCGTTTTCAATATGTCCGCGAACGGTTTGACCGGAGCCCGGAAAATTGTTGAACTGGCCGCCGCCGTTATTGGGCTCGGACTCCCAGGAGGGTGAGCCGTTGCCACCGACGCCGGTCCAGTCAATTTGCACATCATAGCCACGCTGGGTATAGGATGCTCCCCAGTCCAGCAAATAACCTTTTATCTGTATGTAGTAGTCTCCCGGTGCCGCATTCGGAATCGTCCAGACAATTTCATTCGTTGGATACGATTGATATTGCGTCCCGCTTCGATAAGCTTCATCAAAAACATACTGCTTTACTGCCGGATTGGATTCCCGATCATCATCGCCGGTGTAAATATGGTTTAACACCATATCTGCATATACCTCAATTTTGGGGCTCTGGTGCATAGCTGTTATCATAGCCTCAAGCTCAGCTCGGCTACCAAAACGGGTTTCGGTGGTGCCCTTTTGATTATAGTTTCCCAGATCGTAATGATCCCATATACCATATCCCATATCATAGATGCCGAAGTTTCCTTTGGCAGGGGAGGGGACCCAAATTCCGGTAATGCCGGCGGACTTCATGGCTGAAGATTTTGAGGCCAGATTGTCCCACCAGGTACCGTTTTTATTAACTTCATCTACCGGTACGTCCCAGTAGAATGCCTGCATCATTACATCGTTCTGTGAATAGCCCGGCATAGTAAGGCACGCCGCGATGAGTGTCGCAAATAGAATTCTGCTGATCGACTTCATATATGTTCTCCTGTTCGGGTTTGATTCTTATATACAAATTAAGAGAACAGGGGTAGGAAACAACTGCATGTTTGGAGTGTTTTTGCATTATTTTGCGCCATAAGCGCAAAAAACCTACCCAAATGAGTAGGTTTTGTCGATTTATATTATTCCAGTGCGCAGCGCCTTGGCAACCGCTTCGGATTTAGAGTGTACATGCAGTTTGCGATAAATATTTCGATAATGAAATCGAACCGTTTCCAAACTGACGCCGAGTGCTTCCGAGATCGCACGTGAGCTTTCACCATTCACAAGCCGTTCGAGCACATCCTGCTCGCGTGGTGTAAGAGGCTCTGTGTCATCATGTGGTTTAGGTGTTGAGTTTTTTTGAAAAAAGTCTACAACCTTGCGGGCAATATGAGAACTCATCGGCGCACCGCCATTATGCGCATCGCGGATAGCCTGCAGAAGCTGAACGGGAGGCGTTTTCTTTACCAGGTAACCGACTGCACCTGCACAGAGCGCCTTGAAAATCATCTCATTTTCTTCATAAACTGTTAATACTAAAATTGCACAGGATATATCTTTCTCCCTCAGGCGCTTAATCCCTTCAATACCGGAGATGCCGGGCAGATCCACGTCCATCAGAACCACATCAGGTTTAAGCTCTTCGACTTCATCCAGAAAAGCCTCGCAGGACTCATAAGCTGCGCTGCAAACGTAGCCGTCTGTCCCATCAATCAGCATTTGCAGTCCCTCACGTATCATTTCACGGTCTTCTACTATGGCAACATGTATCATTTATTCTCCAGGTTTATTAACTGATTTTCCCGACGAATCGAACTGTCGTCCCGCTTCCGGGACGTGATTTCAAAACAACTTTACCGCCAATCTGGCTCGCACGCTGCTGCATATTTGTAAGACCGTTACCCGTTGATTCTAATCCGGGCGCAAATCCAATACCGTCGTCTCTAAGCTGCATCTGGATTAACTTTTTATCGACTTTAGCCGTGAAGCTTATCGATCGGCACTTGCTGTATTTGACCGCATTGTTTAACGCTTCTTTAAAAATCAGAAACAGATGTTGACGGTGCTCCATCGGCAGGCTGACGGTTTTAAGGTCCCCAAGGTTCTCCGTTTTAAAAGCGATATCCAGGTTCGCCAGCAGATCGGCATTCCGATCTTTCAGGCGCAGCATCAGGTCATGGAGGGAATCCCGTCGTGGACTGACCAGCCACACAATGTCGCTCATGCTGTCTATCAGGTCACGACTTGTTTTACTGATGCGCTGCAAGCCGGACTTCGTTTTATCATCAACGTGCTTTTGCATCGACAGCACCTCCGACATGATAGCCATTTCGGTCAGGTTTGCACCGATATCATCGTGCAGATCTGCAGCTAGCTTTGTTCTAAGCCTTTCTACCTGCAATAGCTGACTGACTCTTGATGATACAAGTAACGCAATAGAACCGGCAATCACAAGAATTGCGCAGGTCAGGAACCACCAGGTTTTCCAGAAGGGCGGGGGAATGATAATTGAAAGCAGGGTTTCGGATTGCGTCCAGAGTCCGTCACTGTTCTTACCACGCAGCCTTAATCTATAGCTTCCCGGATCCAAATTTGTGTAGGAGACGAAAGAACGCTCTCCGCTAAAGGACCAGGATTCGTCAAAGCCTTCAAGCTGAACAGCATATTGATTGCGGCCAGGCATGCGGTAGTCCGGTAACGCGTATTCCACAGAGAAAGAGTTTTGATCGGACGACAACCGTAGCGGATTTCCGGTTAGTCTTGCAAGTGCGAATTGATTACGCAGGATGTGATTTACTGAATCCGGCTTGTTTAAAACGCGAAAGTCTGTAATCACCACCGGATCCGGTGGTTTCTCACTATCAAGGCGAGAATCTGAGAACTCAATTAATCCAGAGATCGAGCCAAAAAAGAGTCTGCCGCTTACTTTGTCGTGATAACCGGCACCCCAAAAAAACTCGGTCTGCGGTAAACCATCCAGCTCATCATAATTCCTGGCTGTTTCGGTCAGGGGATCAAATTCGCAGAGCCCTTCATTGGTGCTGATCCATAATCGTCCTTCGGGGCTTGAACAAATTGCATATACCACGTTGTCCGGCAATCCATTCTGTATGGTGTAATGGGATACTTTGATTTCAGATTGATCTGATACTTCAATGCGGTTCATTCCACCGCCGTGAGTACCCACCCAAACGGTGATATTCGAATCGCTACGATCTTCGTAAAGTGCCGTTATACGGTTATCACCAATGGTGTTTGCATCGTCAAAGTCAGCAAGTAGGCGTTGGAACTGAATGCCAGTTTTATTATCAAGCGGCATTGTTGAGCGATTTAAGCCGTGCCAGGTTCCTACCCATAAATAACCATGCCTGTCACGCAGGATACAGTCGCTTTGAATACGATTGTCGCTCAAGGTGAAGATGTCTTTTGCATTGGTATGATAAGATTGAATTTTCTCTCCATTTGCATCCAGTACGTCTAAACCCTGTTCTGTGCCAACCCAAAGAACCTGTTGCCCGGAGAGAGTATCGGGTAGTATATCCAGAATTACCGGTGAGCTTAGGTTTTTTACATAGTTAATGGATTCCCATGGCTTCAATGGGGCGATTGTCTCCTCTTCAGGATAACGTATTCGAAATAAGCCATCTCCCCAGGAAGACACCCACAGCTCTTCATCTGAAAAAGCGTCTATATCTGTTATTAATGGAGTAGGGGAATCTGATTCATCGTGTTTTAATGGCTGCATGACCGTTCTAAGTTGGCGGTCTATGCCATTCAACCCCTTCTTCATAGATCCAAACCAGAGCACGCTTTTAGATGCTGAATTATGCACGAAGACGGAACGTATAGGCTCCAGAGACGTGTTTTTCAGCTCATCAGTCGGATAAACGGTTTCAAAGTGCCTACCCGGCCTGCTAAGCTTATACAACCCATCCTGAGCAATTCCTGCCCATACATTTCCGGAGCGATCTGAGGCGATACTTTGGATCTGCTTGTCCGGGAGATATGTAAAAACCTGTTTCCCATCCAGGTCAGACTTGAGGGCATACAATCCCTTCAATGTGGCAATCCAGATATCGACATCAACTTCGAATCCGATAGCTGGTGAGCGAATTATGCCGGTAATAATCTCGTCGCTTAGATATGGCTTCTCAATTTGTAAGGAATCGACTGCCTCACTTATTTTGTAAATGCCCTTTGTAGTACCGGCAAGAATTGAGTTATCGTCAATCCTGAGAAGACAGGTCGTTGTTGGGAGAGGGATATTCACTATATTTGTTTTAGTCGTTTGTTTACTGAAGTCAACTCGATAAAGGCCACGTAATTGCGTCGCAAGCCAAACCCGTTTTCCTGAGTCGGCATAGATAGCACGGAGGTTCTTAATTTCTGCCGGTCCAGTCATTTGAAAAACAGAATCGGCATTGAGAAGAAATAATCCGGATGTGTTTGTGCCTGCTAGCAGCCCAATAGAATCCGAAAAAGAAAGCGTGGTTATGGCGAGAGTGTCTACGTTTCCGGACCGTTCAAGGCGAATAGGATAACGTTCAAAGTTTTCCTCGAAGGCTTTCAAGCGGCTAACTGTCCCCCTGGAGCTACCGAACCAGAGAGAACCGGTATTGTCCTCGACCATAGACAAGACCAGATTATCAGCGATAGAGCTTTTATCCCTTCGGTCATGAATGAAACGATTAAGCAGCTTGCCATCATACCGATAAAGTCCCTGATCAGTGCCTATCCAAATAAGCCCCCTTGCATCCTGTTTAATACAAAAGATGGTGTTCGGAGAGCGACGTTCTTCCAGATTGAGATGGGTGGATTTCCATTCGCTTGATAATGCACAAGTCAAAGAAAGCAATAGGATCGTGCAGCACAAAAACGGCCCGGAGAGTGGAAAACGATATTTGGTAGGCTTGAATATCACAAGCACCTGTTCGTTAAATATGTATGCTCAGCGCAAAGAACAGCCAAAAGATGAGGAAGTATTCGATAAAATATGAGAGATAGTTGTATATTTTGTCAAGAGAAACATGTTAAAAAAATGTATTTCAAATCCGTCCTATTTGTCAAACAGACGTACTACTGACGTTTTATCTTTATTGCTGAAATAGTTCTTTGGAACTCGGCTATATCTAGTTAATACGAAAAGCATACTCAGAAAGCATGAAGAAGCGTATTGAGGCTCTTTAATGATTTTACTTTCCCTTTCTTCCAGCTCACCCTACAAAACGTCCTGGTTAGGCCGGATTTTCTTCTTACTCCTGATTCTAGCTGGAATCGGGGCTCTATTGTTCTACAAATATGATGAGCCACTTCCTTCCGGCAAGGGGGGTATTGAGGCAGATTTACTGGCACGCAAAATTATGATGTCAGTATATCATGATAATTGGGAAAGGACCGGTGCTGTCCGCTGGAACTTTGATGATCAGCGGTTTCATATCTGGGATCGGAACAGGAATTACGCAAAAGTTAGCTGGGATGATTATGAGGTTCTCATTAATCTGACGAACCAGAGAGGTATCGCTATGGAATCCGGCAAGCGCCTTGGATTTAGCGATACAAAAGAAAAGCTTCAGCGAGCCTGGGAGTATTGGGTGAACGATTCATTCTGGTTAAACCCGGTCTCAAAGATGTTTGACAACGGCACAACTCGAAAGATCGTCCCATACATCGGTGCAGAAGGGCTATTAATTACCTTCAGAAGCGGAGGTGTATCACCCGGCGATTCTTATCTGTGGCTGGTTGATCCCGATGGATTACCGAAAGCATGGAAAATGTGGACGAGTAATATTCCTGTCGGTGGTGTTGAAGCCAGCTGGGAAAATTGGGTAACGCTATCAACCGGTGTTAGAATAGCAACCCAGCACGAGACGCCCCTCTATACTCTGCACCTGAAAAATGTTGAAGGTGCTGTAACCCTGGAAGAATTGATTCCGGGTGAAGATCCGTTTGCATCGTTGGAGAGCATGACAGGCAACTAATTGCTTCGATAAATTTCTGTTTAGCTTGTTGTGACTATAAACAACATATATCGCTGTTTTTTATGCATTTTCCATCATTGTCATTGGGATGCGAGGCAATCTCTCCTTAGTTCTGCCCAATGGGGGAAGCAGTTTAAGGTCTACTCGCAGTTTAATTTGATCCAATTATATTCGGTTGGTGAGTTTTTGCGTTTGCAAAAATAATCCGCCAAAACGTTTTGCAGGTCAGGGAAAAAGGACTGATGACCTGTTAGCCCTATTATTTACTCAAGAATGAATCGATAAGGAGAAGCACAAATGAGGTCATTTTTTACGGCATTCAGGGCCACCATAGTAGTATTGGCACTTCTGGTTTTTGCGAGTAGCTGCGCCAGTTTAGGTAGCTCGGGAGTGCGTAAACAACTCAACGACATAAACGCGCGACTTGAAAAGCTCGACAAGCAGGTTGCCAATGCAAATAAAAAGATCGCCAGCATGGAAACGGAGTATGGTTCCACTTCCAAAAGAGTTAAGTCGCTGGAATCTACTCTTAATGCCAATAACGAAGAAGCATACCTGAAGGTCGTTGTGCCGATACTGAATATCCGCACAAACCCGACTACGGTAAACAGCAACGTTATTGCAAAGGCTCAGCAAGGCGCTTATTTGCGCAAGGTGAACGATGTTGAGAGTGAGCGAAAGTGGATTCAGGTTGAGTTTCTGATCGACAATTATCCCTATCTGGGATATATCTTGAACAATCCGGAGTTTGTGCAGGAAGAAATACATGATCCGATCACCTTCAATCGCCTTTATAATCGCAAGCTTATTCGCCACATGTGGGAAACAGAAGTTGCACTTGAGCTAAAATCCAAGAAGGTGAAAACTGTTGGGGTATATGTCAAAACCGTTGAGTCCCATCGTGCTGACAGATTTCTTGGTCACCTCGCACAGAAGTTTCGCGATCACAAGATTTACATTAAGCCGATTACCAGCTTCGACATCACTAAGGTTGCAGATATCTGCAAGAAGAATAAAGTTGGAAGCATGATGTCCGTTGAGTTTGAGGAATCCAATGACGAAGCAAGTCCACAGCTGGACATTAAGCTCTTTGATGACAACAGCCTGATTCTCTATTCTGCATTGGTTCCACTGCAGGCAATGGAACTACCGGCAAACCTCGGCAGAAAATAATCGCAGCACTTTCGAATTACAAAGGCCGCACAACTTTTTAGTTGCTGCGGCCTTTTTCTTTTGTTCCTCTGCTCATTTTTTATATCTTTCCGCAATATTTCTCATTTTTATTCAAATCCGACAAAAAAACCGGCGTTTTAAGACTATTTATCCAACTATTGTGACATGATAGACGGAAATCAGTCTATAACTACAATGATATAAATCGCCCTCAATATAGAATGGTGAAAACCGTATAAGCAGAAGGAGCTTTATTTATGGAACAGTATATGGTAATGGCACAGGAACTGGTAACGAATTTCGGCGTGAAGTTTGTTACAGCTCTGGCCATATTTATAATCGGTCGCTGGGTTGCCCGCATGTTCAGCAAAGGGGTGACGCGGTTAATGGATAAAAACAATGTCGATACGACGCTGGTTCGATTTGTTTCTAATCTGATTTATTTTGCGCTGTTAACCGTTGTTATTCTTGCTGCTCTGGGTCAGCTGGGTATTCAGACCACTTCGTTTGTTGCCATAATCGGTGCCGCCGGTCTTGCTATTGGTCTTGCATTGCAGGGCTCATTATCCAACTTCGCTTCCGGAGTATTATTGATTCTGTTCCGCCCCTTTAAGGTTGACGATCTAGTCGACGCCGGAGGTGCTCTCGGCGTTATTCAGGAAATTTCTATCTTTACAACGACGTTGTTAACAGTCGACAACAAGACAGTTATCGTTCCTAACTCTAAAATGACGGCAGATAACATCACGAACTATACCACTGCCGGTAAAATCCGCGTTGATCTGGTTTTCGGCGTTGGTTATAGCGACGATATCGACAAAACCAAGTCCGTCATTATGGACGAGTTGACCAAGCATCCCAAAACCATGCAGGATCCTGCTCCATTTGTTGGACTGGTAGAGCTTGCAGACAGCAGCGTAAATTTTGCGGCACGTCCATACTGCGATCCCGCGCATTATTGGGACGTCTACTTCGATCTGATGGAATCTGTTAAAAAGCGCCTGGACGCTGAAGGTTTAAATATTCCTTTCCCACAGCGGGATGTACACGTATATCAGCATAAAGTTGACTAATTTTCCCCTTAAATCGTAAAAGGCCGTGAATGCTCACGGTCTTTTGCGTATAATCTCACCGATCGCTATCTTAGCACCCAATTATTTATTCCAGGACAGGTATGAAGAAAAATGAGCTTTGGTCGCAATCGATACTGAAACGAATCGATCCTGCTTTTCAGCATCGCTGGACGGTTTATACCGAGACATTAACGTCTTTACTCAACAAAGAAACAGTCTGGATTGATTGTGGTGCAGGAAAAAACGGTACGGTTAAAGCATTAGGGACATATGCAAAACAAGCGACCGGAGTTGATGTCTTAGAGATTGGGGAGCAGGGCGAGAATTATGTGCAGTCTGATATTCGGAGTTTACCGTTTGAGGATAACACCGCCACATTGGTTACGCTACGTTTCGTCGTTGAGCATTTCGAGAGGACAGAAGGCTATTTTCAGGAAATAAATCGCGTATTAAAACCCGGCGGGAAAGTTGTCATTCTTACAACAAATGTTCTAAGCCCGTTGATCTTTCTGCCAAAGTTCCTGATACCGTATCCATTACGTCACTGGATATTAACCCGACTATTCAAAGTTGAAGACGAAGACATTTTTCCAACGTACCATGCTTTTAACACCGAAAAGGCCTTAGCTGAACCTGTTATAGACCTCAAAGCTGTGGATGTAACTTATATCTCAGATTTGAATTATACGCGTAAATGGGTTTTCCTGATACTGCTTTCTTTCCATATGCTCACCCGTATTCCCGGACTCTCTCGGTTTAGGACCAACATACTCACAGTATTAGAGAAGCAATAAAAAAGGCGGGTTAGAGAACCCGCCTTTAGAGAAATTATTCCGGCAAATCAACACCGTATTTGTCGCTGATGTCGAGTGGCGGCATTGGACCGTCCAGTGGCTTTAAATCTTTCACGTACCAGTCATACCAATCAATTATTCGGTGAACAACATCAATTTGTCCAACCTGCTTACGGTTGCCGTGTCCTTCACCGGGGTATTGAACCAGACGCACCGCTGGATGATCGTTCATCTTCATTCGTCGGTAAAGCTCCAGGCTCTGGGAAGGATGAACGCGCGTATCATCTGCACCACCGTAGATGAGCGTCGCCGTTTTGCTCTGGTGCGCATAGAAAATCGGACTGCGCTGCAGGCTTTGCTCCCACATTTCTTCCAGCTTCTTGCCGGAGTGCACATAGAGCTCTTCGTAAGGAATATCCGTTGTTCCACGCTTGCTTATCAGGTTGCTGATTCCAACAAACATACAGACCGCACGCACATAATTTGTATATCGAGTTGCAAACCATGCTGAGGCAAATCCGCCATAAGATCCGCCACCAAGCCCAACGCGTTTTTTGTCGGCAATACCTTCGCGGGTTAGATAGTCTATTCCGTCAGCAATATCATCAAACTCTACACCTGCGGCATCGTTGTAGCCTGTGGCTCCGAACTCGATTCCATAACCGGTACTGGAACGATAGTTAGGATAGAAAACAAGGTAACCTTTTCCAGCCAGCGCCTGACCCGGATTCGCATATCGGTTTAACCAGCCGTTGGAATAGTTTGCTTCCGGTCCACCGTGAACGATAACTACCAGCGGATACGCTTTGGTATTATCATAATCTACCGGATAGATCATAATGCCTTCAATTTCCTTTCCATCCCGTGCCGGATAGCGAAGCGGAGCCTGCTTACCGAGCTTCTTATTCGCCAGCCATGGGTTGGAATCCGTCAGACGCTTCATATTCTTTCCGGTAACCAGATAGACATCGCCGGGAACGGTGCCGCTTGATCCGACAACTGCCATCATTTTACCATTTTTGGAGGACGTTGGATTTGTGAATATCGCACCGGTGTTCTTAGAGTCGAGCACAATTTTTCGTTTTCCACCACGAATTGAAACTTCGCTCAGCGTCGTAGTAACACCTTCATTTGAACGATAGTAAATAGTGCTATTATTCTTCCACTTAACCCATTGTGCATGCCCAACAAAATTCGGCACAGTAAGGTTAACCGGAGATGAGGAGGCAGCAAGTGACTGGACATAAACACTACTAACTGCGTGGTCGGCTTGTGTAGATGCAGCAGTATAAGCGATATTCTTTCCATCCGGGCTAAAAGCGTAATTGCCCAACTTGCCTGGATTGTCTACAAGGAGGCTGGTAGACTTCGAAGCCACATCCACCAGGTAAATTTTTTGAAATGCATATCGATGATCAATCAGGTTTTGCTTGCTCATACCCGCTGCAATCTTACTTCCGTCTGCCGAGAAAACAAAATCCCATACCGTCATATCACTGCTGAGTTGCTCTACATTTCCACTGGATAAATCCTTTAAATACAGATTTCGATGCTTCAGGTTCTCCTCATAATAAATGAAGCTGTACCCCTTGGCTTTTAATGCTGCTTCACGCTCTGTTGCCGGCTCTGTAGCAACATAGCCAATTTTCTGACCGGATGGATGCCATTGGTACACCAACACACTATTTTGAGAGTGGGTCAATTGAGTTGCTTCGCCACCATCAACCGGAATGCTCCAGACCTGTCTCTTGCTTTTGGCGCCACGCGTCATCATAAAGGAAATTGCACTACCATCCGGCTTCCACTTAACGCTACTAACATTTACTTTACCGGAAAGAAAAGGGCGGGAATCGCCACTTTTTGTTGAAATCACATGGAGTTCTGCATAAGCACCTCCAGCCTTGTCTGTCGCTGCTCGCGGTATGCTGAGCGTATAGGCGATATGGGCTCCGTCCGGACTGATAACCGAGCTTGTCACGCGCTTAGTATTTATGATTTCATCCGGCGTCATCACGTCCTGTGCCATTAGAGCTCCTCCCATGCCTATGAGAATGGCGACACATAATGTCTTGATTGCTAGCATCTATCTCTCCTTAACTCAATATGTTGAAAACAATTCTCATTCATTCGGGTAAATGATAATACAGTCACAGCGTATTTCCAACCCCCTAAAATCTGTCAAAAGGTCTACTATATCAGACCCCAGTACCATTTTGTCATAGGTCCAGTAGTGCTCCACAAAACCAGCTCGACTTCTAAGCCAATGTAAATTAACACCTTACCAAAAAGGTGCAATCTGGCTTGCTATTTGATTAAGAATTGGCAAACCGGAGGATTTTCAATGCCATATTTTATTAGATCAATTTTGTTTTACCTGTCTCTCATTTTTTTTGCTTTATCAGTTAAAGGCTGCACCAGCACAACCATCGTCTCCAGGCCCGGCCTGGTTGCTGAGGCAGAGGTTATATTTAGTAGCGGTAGTCAACAAGGCCTAATTACCCTGGATGAGCGGATTCAGTTTGAAGCATTGAAAGCTGCAAATATCTTCAGCGGCAAAGATACACTTTATTGGGATGATCCCGACAATGGTGACTTATGTGCGGCGCATATCAGACATGTAAAAATAATTACGCTCTTCAATAAACCCCGTGGCATGCAAAACGGCATGCTTGCCGGTGGTGCTGCCGGAGGGCTGTTGACCTTGTTGCTCTCAGAGTCTCAGAAGGCAAAAGAGGAAGAGAATGAAGAGGCGGGGGTTGGTCTCCAGGGTATTGCGGCAGGAGTCTTTGCCGGAGGTCTTGCAGGCATTCTGGTAGGAGCCTTCTCCGGTTCACCTGATAACTACCGCCTTACAGATGCTGAATACGACTTTCACTCTACAGATAAGAACAGAAATAAAGGTAACGACTCGGAACGCAAGAAAAGAAAGCGCAGGAAGCGTATTTACAGCCTCGACGACGAATAAAGTTCTTGTATTAAAAGGCTCCTTTACGTTATTTGCAGCAACGTTAACCCAAATGGAAGCTGCTTCATGGAATTCAAAGGAACCGAACGATATATTGCAACCCGCGATTTAACCGTTGCCGTCAACGCGGCAATTGCATTGGAAAAACCGCTGCTGATCAAGGGAGAACCCGGAACAGGAAAAACTCTACTGGCATATGAGATTGCCAGTGCACTCGATAAACCACTGATAACCTGGCATATAAAATCCACAACTACCGCACAGCAGGGAATCTATGAATACGATGCAGTCTCCCGCCTTAGAGACTCTCAGCTTGGAGAAAAAGACGTAAGCGATATCTCGACATATATAAAAAAGGGTAAACTCTGGGAGGCTTTTGAATCCGACGAGCAGCAGGTGCTGTTGATTGATGAAATTGACAAGGCCGATATTGAGTTTCCGAATGACCTCCTACAAGAGCTCGATCAGATGGCTTTCTATTGCTATGAGCTGGACTTAACGATAAGAGCAAAGCATCGTCCAATCGTTATCATTACCTCCAATAATGAAAAAGAGCTCCCCGATGCCTTCCTGCGTCGTTGTTTCTTCCACTACATTGCATTCCCGGACCGGCAAACCATGCTGGATATTATTGATGTTCACTTTCCAAAGCTGGATGAAAAGCTGGTAAACAGCGCTATGAGGTTGTTTTATGAGCTTAGAGATACTCGAGGCATTCGCAAGAAGCCTTCGACCAGCGAACTGCTGGATTGGATATCACTTCTTATAGCCGGGGGGATCGGACATGAATCGCTGGATGAAGTAAAGCTAAGTGAATCATTGCCTCCGCTTACCGGAGCTCTGCTTAAAAATGAGCAGGATTATGAGTTCTTAAACCGTCTCCGCAAGTACCGCAGCTAGGACGCTTATGTTTCTGGATTTTTTCTTACTGCTAAAGGAAGATGGCCTTCCTGTCAGCCTCAACGAATATCTGACGCTGCTTGGCGCTCTGGAAAGGAACATCGTTGGTCAGAATGTAGACGACTTCTACTATCTGGCGCGCTCAATATTTATTAAACACGAGCAGCACCTCGATCGATTTGATGCTCTTTTTGGAAAGTTCTTTGCCGGCCTGGAAACACAAGCTCCCGACAATCTATCTTTTCAAATTCCTGAAGACTGGTTAACCCGAAATTTAATGCGACATCTTTCCGATGAGGAGAAGGAAGCTCTTCAGGCTATGGGTGGGCCGGAAGCATTGATGAAGCGTTTCAGGGAGCTGTTAAAAGAACAGGAAAAGCGTCATGAAGGTGGCAATAAATGGATTGGTACCGGCGGCACCTCGCCATTTGGCGCAAACGGCTATAATCCGGAAGGGTACCGACTGGCCGGGGATGGGGGAAATCGACGCGCCATCAAAGTCTGGCAACAGCGGGAATATCGCAATCTCGACGATTCTGTTTCCCTCAATACCCGTAATATGAAGATGGTTCTGAAACGTCTGCGGGTTTTAACGCGGGAGGGTAGAGAAGAGGAGCTTGACATTGAACGCTCTATCCGCAAGACATCCGATAATGCCGGATTATTGGAAATTGAGATGATGCCGGCAAGGCGCAATAATGTGAAGGTGCTTTTGTTGTTCGATGTCGGCGGTTCAATGGATGAACATGTTGAAACATGTGAGCAGCTTTTTTCCGCGGCAAGACATGAATTCAAGCACCTGGAATTCTACTATTTTCACAACTGCGTCTACGAAAGACTGTGGAAAGATAATAGCCGTCGAATGCACGATAGAACGTCTACCTACCAAATGTTAAATACATATAATCGAGATTATAAAGTTATTTTTATCGGAGATGCATCCATGTCGCCCTATGAGCTTTATTATGCCGGCGGCAGTATAGAACACATGAATGAAGAACCGGGATCCCTCTGGCTGGAAAGAATCTTCGAACACTTTGAGGATGTGGTCTGGTTAAATCCACTTCCGACAGATTACTGGGAGTATACGCCAACGGTTAAAGGGATTCAGGAGCTTGTAAACTATCGCATGTTTCCTCTTTCTCTTGGAGGATTAACGGCTGCGATGAAGGCATTAAAGCATAAGAACGAGCGTAGTGGTCTCTCCGAATAGGATTGACTTAAACATTATTGAAAGATTGGGAAAACACACCATGGAAAAGAATAAGCAATATCGTCTGGCAAAGCGCCCAACCGGCTTACCGACAGAAGACGTCTGGGAATATGTAGAATCCGATATCCCTCAACCGGGAGATGGTGAAATATTGTTAAAAACTCAATTTATCTCTCTTGATCCGGCAATGCGCGGCTGGATGAACCCAGTGCGCTCCTACATACCTCCTGTTGAGATTGGTGACGTTATGCGAGCTGGTACCATCAGCGAGGTGCTAAGCAGCAATCATGAGAACTTTAAGCCCGGCATGCTGGTCTCTGGAATGATGGGCGTACAGACTCATGGCATTTCAGATGGTAAAGGCCTTTTCCCGATTGATACAACCATTGCACCGGCACAGCGTTATCTTGGCGTTTTAGGATTAACCGGCATGACGGCTTATTTCGGTCTGCTGGAAGTTGGACAGCTTAAAGAAGGAGATGTCGTGGTTGTCTCTGGTGCTGCAGGTGCAGTCGGATCGGTCGTCGGACAAATAGCTAAAATAAAAGGCTGCAAGACAATTGGAATTGCCGGTGGACCGGAAAAATGCCAGCAGCTGATAGAAGAATATCGATATGACGAAGCCATAGATTATAAAAGCGACAATATTCGTAGAGCCTTACATAAGGCGGCACCGGATGGTATCGATGTCTATTTTGATAATGTCGGGGGAGATATTCTCGATACGGTCCTTACCAAAATTCGCATGAGAGCGCGTATTGTAATTTGCGGAGCAATCTCACAATACAATAATACAACGCCGGTTCAAGGTCCCTCGAACTACCTGTCGCTTCTTGTGAACCGTGCCCGTATGGAAGGCTTTGTTGTATTCGACTATGCGAAGCAATATCGTCAGGCAGCAGCAGATATGGCCGGATGGATGGCCAGTGGAGAACTAAAGGCCAGGGAGCATATCGTTGAAGGTATTGAGACATTTCCCGATCGTTTACTTATGCTTTTTGATGGCAGGAACGATGGAAAATTAATCTTAAAAGTCTAGGAGACTATAAATGCCTTTTGAAGCATTCTCATCCGAATGGACAACCCATTGGATTAGCGAGATAAACAATAGTGCTGATTATCGTTCTGCAGCATCGAACTGGAAATGGCCGCTGGTTCTTACCATGACAGATATTCCGGAAGAGCAGGATCGATCGATATATTTGGATCTGTTTGAAGGGCAATGCCGTGATGCACGAATTGCTACAGCTAACGATCTGGCAGAAACGCCATATCGTATCTCTGCCGGAATGGATGTATGGCAGCGTCTTTTATCCGGAGAGCTTGACCCCATTAGCTCTTTGATGCGTGGCAAACTCAAGCTGCAGCGCGGTAAGTTGTTTACTTTGGCAAAATACGGCAATGCGGCAAAACAGCTGGTTATTTCCGCTCGTGGATTGGAAACTGTTTTCCCAAATCAATCGGAAGTAACGCAGGCTGAACCGACAGTCTCTGCAAATGGAGATGGATCTGTGATTCCACCATCCACAAATGGTGTTCACAGCAGCTTCAAAACGACTTCTGCCGCCGGATTGGATCACGATAGCCTTCCGATGCAGCTTTATCAAAAGGCCAAAAAGCATGGCATTTGGGATCCACGTGCTATCAATATGGAACAGGACCGTAAAGATTGGCAAACACTCAATGAGCTGGAAAAAGAGGTCCTTATTCATTTAACATCACTTTTTCAAGCGGGCGAAGAGTCGGTTACGCTGGACCTGCTTCCCTTAATGATGGCTATTGCCAAAGAAGGCAGAATCGAAGAAGAAATGTATTTGAGTACGTTCCTATGGGAAGAAGCAAAGCACACTGAATTTTTTCGCCGGTTTCTGGATGAAGTAGCCGAGGAGCAAAGCGAGCTGGACAGATTCCATAGTCCGAGCTATCGCAAGCTGTTTTATGAGGAGCTGCCGTTAGCGATGAATGCTCTGCTTAGCGACACGAGTCCTTCAGCTCAGGTGCGCGCATCTGTTACCTATAATATGGTAGTGGAAGGTACGCTGGCGGAAACCGGTTATCAGGCATACTTCAAGATGTTGAAGGAGAACAACCTGATGCCGGGGATGCAGGAAGGGATTCTAATGCTAAAGCGGGACGAATCCCGTCACATAGCGTATGGTCTGTATTTGCTTTCCAGGCTTGTTTCCGAACAACCGGAGCTATGGCAGGTTCTGGAACATCAAATGAATCGACTGCTGGAGGTAGCACTCGGCACAATTAACGAGATATTCGATCGCTATGAAGAACTTCCGTTCGGGTTGAAGCTGGAAGACTTCCTGGATTTTGCCATGACGCAATTTTCACATCGCATGAATCGGCTTGAGAAGGCAAGGCAACAAACCCTGCGTGAGCTGGTTCAGGAGCAGACAAGCATGGTAGATGAACTATAAAAAAAGCCTGTGCAGTGAGAAAATACACTACACAGGCTAACCAACAACCCAAACAAAAGCTTACTTCTTGCCCTGTCCGAATGGATAATAAATGTTTGTTTCTTCTCTATAGCCGGACCCTTTAGTATACCAATCCTTATGGGCGGTTCCGCTACTGTTAATCCATGGATTCCAGTAATGATAAGCTAAATCCACATCGACACCTTCAAAAGGATAATCCCAGAAATCGGGTATGTCAAAACTCCAGCTAAGGTTGTTCCGCATATAATAATACTTACCTGAGTTCACATTACTTTTATCGTCTTCTGTTCCCAGGTAGCTGACGTCAACCAGATCAGTCGGCTGCTCACCTTTGGCATGCACTTCTTTACCACGCTCACCATCAATGATCAGAAATGCATTATAAGGTGGATCTCCCAGATCTGAATATGCCTGTGTCCAGTTAAATTCAACATTAATGGAGATGTTATAGTTGTCCACTGGCTGCACGCCTGCCTGGGTATTGATAAAATCTCCGGACTGATAAGGCTGTACTAAATCATAGCCATCATCAAAAACAATAATTGTCGGCAAACTCTGTCCGCTTTCAAGTCCCTTGGCGTCTGTATTAATGTAGCCACTGGTAAGTTCCGTTCCGGTTACGGTAGCCACAGCATCAGAGCCTATCGGTAGCTGAAAACCAAAACCGTTTCTCTTTTCCGTGCCCATAGCGCGGATAGTAAAATCTGCTTTCATTGCTTTCACGCGATTATCGGCGTCGGTAACCATGGTAAATGCATGATCCAAGATCAGATCGTTATAGTCGAAGTCACCAGCGGTTGGCCATTCATCGTCGAAAGCCACTGTACCGGGAATACTTGCTACATCAAAAGCCTTGTTCGGATCCAGTGGATAGTCATCCTGAGAATTCTCAACTCCGTCACCATCGGTGTCTTCCGGCGTATTTACCGGGGGTAGACCTTCCGTGCTGACATTTTCTATCGGAGTTGCTGATACGTAAAAAATTGCATCGTTAAAATCGTTGTCACCACCATTTCGATTCAAATCTTCAAAACCAATCAGAAAAAGCTCTCTGAGCTCATCATAAAGTAAAACATTATGCGGCCTTTTTGCCGGATCACTTTCTGGGTTCAGGTCCGGATCAGAAAAATATATGGCATTCCCGTTACCCAATGTTTTGCTTCGCCTATTCCAACCGTTAGCAACGATAAACCAGCCAATTTCCTTGTTACCGGGAAATTTGCCGAGATAAACCTTATCACCGCTATATAGCCCACCGCCTCCGCGATAGTAGGAGAAATTCGGGAAGGCCACCATCAGAGAATCAATGTCTTCTACATTCTCAGGTGGATTGCCGACATCGTAGGTATAGAACCCGATCCCGTTACGATAACCGGCGCCTTCATGTACAAACGTAATCCAGATATCAACGCTATCGAGTGTTACCACATTACTCTCTGTGCCTTCGGCGATATACTCAGGATTATATTGAGGAACCGGCTTCCGTTCCGGTAGCGAGGCGTTAATATCCCGCAGAAAATCACTGTCGATTTCATCTCGCTCAGATGTTAAATAATTAGGGACACCTTGATTGTCCCAACTACCAATAAATATGTAATCGCGAGCCTTGTTTAACGATGTCGGTTCTATGGTTACACCATTAAAGCTGTTCTTTAATGGTTGTTGACCACCGAAAACGTGACTAAGCGCTCCGGATTCAATAGGCAACATAACTTGATTCACAAAGCCAGCCGATTGAGCTTCCACATAAACGCTGTCGAAGGTGTTTGCAATATTGATTGTTGATTCAAGCAGGCCGGAAGTATTGGTTGCCCCGGTAAAAATAATCGCGCCGGTATTCCCCTGCGCATCCGGTTTGGAAGCATAGAAATCGATGCGGATACCCGATAGCGGTGCATTATCCGGAGCAAGAGTTCTAATGGAAATATCAACATCCTGAGTTGTGCTGAAATCAAAGTCATCAGGAGCTTCGAGGTCACCGGAACCACTACCGCCTTGAGAAGGATCGGCAACATGCTCACCACAGGCAAGCAGCAGCGCCAGTAAGAGTGTTAATGCTATAAATCCGTAACGTAGATAAGATCTGCCAGTCATGATTTGCCAACCTCCTTGTTAGGCCATATATATCTGCGTCTTACATATACTCGCAATAGCCCTTCCAGGGCTTCGTAAATACCATCGGAGGTTGAAAGTTTTAACATTAGAAAAAAGATCTGAGGCATTTACAGATGATTGTTATTGATTTCGCAGAGAATAATCCGGACTTGAGCTGTCGATAACTATGCTTATATTTGTCGTATAAAATTCACACTTTATAAGGCTTTTAATGAAACGTGTTACAAAAATCGGCATAATATCAGATACTCACGGGTTGTTGCGCAAAGAAGCCCTGGTAGCTTTGAAAAACGTTGAGCACATCTTACATGCAGGTGATGTGGGAGGACAGGAAATTCTGGATGAACTAGCCGAAATAGCACCCGTAACTGTCGTACGTGGAAATACTGATTATGGTGAATTTGGGAGTAGTTTGCCAAAAACCGAAGTATATGAAAAGGATGGACGTTTTTTCTATATAGTACACGACATAGCGGACCTCGACATTGAACCCTCAGAGTTCGATGCGGTAATTTATGGTCATTCTCATAAGCCGAGTGTTGAGAAGAAAGGCAAGACCTGGTTTCTTAATCCGGGTAGTGCCGGACCCAGACGTTTTAAACTCCCGGTCTGTCTGTTTATTTTGACTCTTTTTGAAAATAGCATTGCCACAGAACAAATCAATCTATTGGATTGATTCACTCATCTCTCAACCTACCTTTCCTGATCATGTAATAAGCAGCAATTATTGTCTTTTATTGCATATCGCAACAATAACCGCTATTTTTTCGTTGCTCTACTGAACATAATAAAGCTATCACATTGGAGAAGAGAAATATGCGAATGCTACTACTAGCCATTTTGGTTGCTCTTATAGCATTAAATGGCTGTAACCAAAACGAGCTCGATTCCGGTATCGATCTCAGCAGTATGAACAAGGAAGTTCGTCCACAGGATGATTTTTACCGTTACGTCAATGGACTCTGGCTCGATTCGTTTGAAATACCAGCGGATAAATCCAGTTACGGTTCCTTTACCAAGCTGGCGGATGAAGCTGAAGTTAATTTACGGCAGATCATTGAAGAATCGGCGAATCTTGAGAACAAAGCCGAAGGCTCAGATCAGCAAAAAGTGGGCGACCTCTTTCTAAGCTATATGGACACAACCACTATCGAGAATCTGGGGATTGCTCCGTTAAAAGAAGATTTGGACCGAATTGAGAAGGTCAATAATCGCAGCGGACTTGCCCACTTAATGGGCTACCTGGAAAAATTTGGTGTTTCCAAGCCTTTCGGCCTTTTTATTAACCAGGATTTGAAGCAATCTACAGAATATGCCCTATATCTGACTCAAAGCGGACTCGGCTTACCGGATCGTGCATATTATCTTACTGACAACGACAAGTTTAAAGAGTATCGTGAAAAATACATTACTTATCTCGAGAAACTCCTGACTCTGACTGGTGAAACCGATGTTACGGCAAAAGCCAGTCGCATCATGGAAATCGAAACCAGTATCGCCGAAAAGCATTGGTCTCGAGTAGACAATCGTGACCGCGACAAGACCTATACCAAAGTGGCAATGGCAGACTTGCCGAATATTGTAACTTCTTTCGATTGGGAGTTGTACTTTACTGCAGCCGATATTCCGGAACAAGATAGCCTAATTGTTCGCCAAAACACCTATCTCGAGAGCCTGGGAACGATTTTTTCTGCTTACACGTTGGAAGATTGGAAAACTTATCTGAAATACAAGCTCGTCAGTTCAGCAACTCCTTATTTAGGTAAAGATTTCGTAGATACCCGTTTCGACTTTTATGGCAAGACGCTTAGTGGACGTGAAGAGAACAGCCCCCGCTGGAAGCGTGGTGTTCGTACGGTAAACCGTACACTGGGTGAGGTTGTTGGAAAAGTGTACGTCGACAAACACTTTAAGCCTGAAGCAAAAGCACGCATGGATGAACTTGTGCGCAATCTGAAGTCGGCTTTTGAAGTCGGCATCAATGAACTGGAGTGGATGAGCGACGCAACAAAAAAGCAAGCGCTTGAAAAGCTCTCCAAATTCAACACAAAGATCGGTTATCCTGACGAGTGGAAAGATTATTCTGCATTATCGATAGATAAGGGCGACCTGCTCGGAAATATCAAGCGTGCACGCATGCTGAATCATCAGCAGGAAGTCGAGAAGCTCGGTGGTCCAATTGATCGCAATGAATGGTTTATGTCCCCACAAACCGTAAATGCTTATTACAACCCGCCAATGAACGAAGTCGTTTTTCCGGCTGCGATTCTCCAACCGCCTTTCTTTAACATGAATGCCGATGATGCTGTAAACTATGGGGCAATTGGCGCTGTCATCGGACACGAGATTAGTCACGGTTTTGACGATCAGGGCCGCAAAAGTGACGGTGACGGTAATTTGCGCGACTGGTGGACGGAAACAGACGCTGACGAATTCAAATCACGCACGGATATAATGGTTGACCAGTACAGTCAATATAACCCGATCGATACGTTGAGAGTAAATGGAAAGCTTACTCTGGGAGAAAATATAGCGGACCTTGGTGGATTAACCATTGCTTACAAAGCCTACAAAATCTCTTTAGATGGGAAGGAAGCCCCGGTAATTGACGGGTTCAGTGGTTCCCAACGCTTTTTCCTAGGCTGGGCTCAGGTTTGGCAGGGTAAGTATCGCGACGCAGCACTGCGTCAGAGATTGAATACTGCACCTCATTCTCCAGGCGAATACCGAGTGAATGGTGTTGTAGCCAATATGCCGGAGTTCTATGAAGCGTTTGAAGTAAATGAAGGAGATGCTTTATATCGTCCTGAAGACCTGCGGGTTAAAATTTGGTAAGCTGATATAAAGAATAAATAAAAAAGGCCGCCCCGGTATTTCGAGGCGGCCTTTTTTATGCAGACAACTTTTTATGCCAATAGCGCATCAAGCCGGCAACACTCATCCAGGCAGGGTTTGCCGCATCATATTGGCGAATCCTATGTTCCGGCAAACCGGCATCAACCAGCTGCTGCTCAGCATATGCCTGAAATTGCGGAGTCACAACTTTAGGGTCTTCACCGTTCTTATATCGTGGTAGCATCCACTGCGCCCAATCATCCAAAATGTTTTCCAGCGACTTTAAATGACCTGCAATTTCATCAGCGGTAATTATACCGTAATGCGTGAGATATAGAGCAGATAGATCCATACTCAGAATTCGCTGTATTGATGATTTCCAGTCCTCGATGTTTATATCCGGGGGAGGGCAGGGCGGCACAACTGGTCCGGTACCGATCTTTACACCAGCAACGTCACCGGCAAAAAGCAGGTCGTCGCATTGCCAGGCAATATGATGCACTGCATGTCCTGGAGTATGATGTGCGATAAACGTTTTATTACCGATGGTTATCTCGGCATTATCATCCGCTATTTTCAACCGATCATCGCTTATCGCTCGCATATCTCCCCAAAGCACGTCCATTTTATCCTGATAAATGCGTTTAGCAGAACTCATTAGCCTAGACGGATCAGCCATATGCTTCGCACCGAAAGGATGCAAGTGGATATCTGCACCAGCATCGGCAAACACCCATGCTGCTCCGGCGTGATCAAGATGAATATGAGTAAGAAATACAGCTGCGATATCATTAATTCCGTAACCTGCAGCTTCAAGCTGACTCTCAAGGTTCGGCAGGCAGGAATGTGGTCCGGTTTCAATAATTACCGGACCGGCACTTGTTTCTACCAGGAAAGAGGCTATTGAAGCTTCAAGTCCCTGAAATTTCAAATCAATGATCTTAACCATGGCTCTTCTTTATCTGTTTGACAGTGGTTTTCTCGGCATTTTCTCATCGCGCATCGCGGAATGATAGGCAAAGGATGCGACAATTACAGCGGATTTCATCAGATCTCCTGCCAACAGGTGATCATAGGTATCCATATTTGTATGCCAGGTTCTTGAAAAGTAAGAAATTGGATCCTGTATAAACTGAAAACCCGGTAATCCAACAGCGTTAAATGCAAGGTGATCGGTTCCGCTGGTATTTCGTATCGTTAGAGTCTTAGCTCCAAGATCATGAAAAGGCTCCAAATATGCTTCAAATATTGGCCTCATTGCATCGTGTTCCTGCAGATACACGCCACGGATCTGCCCCGTTCCATTATCCAGATTATAATAAACCGACAGGTTCTTGTGGTCGGGTTTCATTTTCATGGTTTCAGAATCGCCAAAGTGTTTTTTAATGTATCCCTTTGAGCCAAGTAGCCCCTGCTCTTCACCACTCCAAAGTGCAACCCTAATCGTGCGACGCGGCTGAACACCAATTGTCTTCAGGATTCGCATAGCTTCCATCATAACGATACAGCCGGAAGCATTGTCGGTTGCACCAGTGCCTGCATGCCAGGAATCCAGGTGAGCACCGAGCATTACGATTTCATTTTTCAGTTTTCCTTTTCCTGGAATTTCGGCAATCACGTTAAAGCCAATTGAGTCTTCCAGATGAAAGGTATTGTTTACGTAGGCCTTAACCTGAACATCCATATTTTTATCCAGCAGCCTAACCATGCGATTGAATTGTTCAGGGGCAACAACAAGTGAGGGTGGGGCAGGGGTCGCGGAAGCCTTAGGACTACCACCCCGGGTAGCGCGTATTGTACCATGTTTTATTCTACTGGGTTCAATTGTGAGGGCGACTTTTTCTTCGGTCATCAGCTGGCTGCGTTTGCGGAACATCGCGCGGCGGCGTATAAATTCTTGTCTTCGGCTTCGGGCACTACTGCGACCCGGATCCTGCGCCATCATCAGCTCAGAAAGGTCTTCATCCGTTCGTCGGGTTGCCTCTGCCTCAAAGCCCTGTTCAATCTCGAATTCTTTTCCGAGTAAAACGATTTTCCCGGCCAGTTTACCACGGTATTTCTCCAGATCGTCTTCGTCCTCAATAATGATATGAACCGGCATACCGGAAACAACGCTATCTGTACCGGGCGACCACGCCTTTGGATGAGCGATAATGTTCATGTACTGAGGAGACGTCATTTCCAAGGAATAGCCTTCGGTGGTCCAGCCACGCCCGAAAAGCCCCCAATCTTCAAGTGCGGTATTGGACAGTCCCCACTCTTTCATGGTATCCCTGGCCCACTCCGCTGCTTTACGCATATTCGGAGAACCTGTAAGTCGGGGTCCATGAACATCGGTTAAATAAAAAGCAATTTCTTTTACCTGAGAATTCTTCAGTCCTTCATATCGAATTTTGTTAACTACCTCCAGATCAACTTCTTCTCTGGCGATAATAGAAGTACACAAAACCAGCAGCGCGTAGGCAATGATGCGAAACGCAATCCTCATGAGGTCCTCCAGTAATAGTAAATGAATCGATTGTCACGCGATTGCTAAACAATACGGAGACGAGCCGATCTTTCAAAACAGAATATAAATACTGTTGACGAATTTTGTCCGATAACATAAATTGTAAGATGAATTAAAGAAAATTGTCACAAACTCTGGATATAGATATGAATGATAATAGAGCAGCAGCAACTCTCACCGGAAAAGAAGAACCTTCCCGGAGAGAAGTTTGGAAAATGTTTGACCGTATTGCCGGTCGATATGATTTATTAAACCGTATGCTTTCTTTTGGACAGGACGTAGTCTGGCGCAATCGGGTCGCACGTCATTTACCGAAGAAAGAAAACCTCCGGCTACTTGATCTTGCTACTGGCACGGCAGATCAGCTTATTTCTATTTTTAAGCACAATAAAGATGCTAGATCAGCCATTGGTATCGATATGGCAGAGATGATGCTTGATGTAGGACGTACCAAGCTCAAAAAGCGTGAGTTGAACGAGAGTATCACTCTACAAACCGGGAATGCGGTAAAAATTCCATTTTCAGATCAATCTTTCGATGCAACAACCATATCTTTTGGTATTCGCAACGTTAGCGATGTGTCTGAATCACTACGTGAAATGTATCGGGTCCTACGCCCGGATGGTCGTGCCATTATACTGGAATTTTCCCTGCCGAAAAATGCGCTGATTAGAAGTGGCTACTTGTTTTATTTTCGTCATATATTACCGCGCCTTGGTTCATTGATCTCCGGCGATAGCTACGCATATAAATATCTGAATCAAACTGTTGAAACCTTTCCCTATGGTCGCGCTTTTTGTGAGCTTATGACGGATGCCGGTTTCGATAATGTTAAGGCCACACCGCTTACGTTTGGTATTGCGACTATTTATCAGGGAGATCGTCGATAGGATATCGATTTTTAACTAAAGGGACTGAACAATGAAACGCATACAGCGCGACCGTATTACTAACGAGATGCGTGAAAAAATACATGCTTTCTTTGCTATTGAAAGCAGCAAGCTGAGAGATAGGGATGAGCAGTTTGTGCGTCTGGAACTGCAAATTCCCTGGCTGGATCCGTTTGCATGGCTCAGCAATCAGAGGTTTCCGGTAAAACTCTACTGGAAGAACCGTCAGGATACTTTTGAATCTGCCGGAATCGGTGAGGCACACACGATTATTGGAAAATCCCGACCGGATTCCTCCAGACTATTTGAGCGATTGATGGCTTACTTACCGGATGGTCTGGAAGCGCAGCGTTTAAGATATTATGGCGGTATGCGCTTTGCCGTAAAAGGTAAAGAAGGCGAAGAGTGGAAGGCCTTTGGCTGTTATCGCTTTACCGTGCCGCAATTCGAACTTAGCATCGAGGATGGACGCACGTTACTGGCCTGCAACTTCCTGTATTCGGTAAATCAGCATGAACAAATCTTTCAGCAGCTTCTGGCTGCACTAGAGAAGTTGTCTTTTCATCATGGGGGCAGGCTGCCAAGGTTAAAGCAGCTGATGTCACGCGTCGACTTCCCGGAGTACAACGGCTGGAGGAAAAATATCCTTTCTGCCTTGAAGTTGTTTTCAAACAAAGCTCTGAAGAAGATTGTACTGGCGCGTAAAACAACGCTTACTTATGAGTCGCCGATCAATCCGCTTTCTGTTTTCAACCAATTGAGAAGCAAAACTGCCGGAGCATTTCATTTTTATATTCAGCCCGCCGAGAACAATGCCTTTTTAGGTAGAACACCCGAGCTTTTGTATCGCAGAGGTGAGGAAGAGGTATTTAGTGATGCCATTGCCGGAACACGGCGCCGCGGCCTTACACCCGATGAGGACGCGCAGCTTGAAAGAGAGCTGTTATCCAGCGACAAGGACATTCGTGAACACAGATTTGTTTTACAGGATATTGCAGAACGACTGAAGAAATTCTCATCCTCTGTAGAAACCGAAGATGAAATCCAGGTTTTGAAGCTGGCACGCCTGCAGCATTTGTACGCTACAATACGTGGTAAGCTGAGAACGAACGTTAACGACGGACATATTTTAGACGATCTTCATCCGACACCTGCCGTTGGAGGGCTTCCAAAGCGCGATGCAGTAAATTACATCGTTCAGCTGGAGCCATTTGACAGGGGCTGGTATGCAGGACCTGTTGGCTGGGTAAGCAAACAATTCTCAGAGTTTGCAGTTGCAATTCGTTCCGGGCTGGTGGATTTCAACAAGCTGCATCTTTATGCCGGTGCAGGTATTGTCCCAGGTTCGGTTCCGGAGTTAGAATGGGAAGAGATTGAAAATAAGCTGGGCAATTTTATGAGCTTTATTGAAGTTGCTGAGGAAGTTGATATACACGCTTCCTGATCGGAAACATTATGACGCGGAACGCGGCGAATATAAATGCGCTATGGGGTGAGCTGCTCGTCGAAGAGCTGGTGCGCCATAACATCACGCGTTTTTATATTTCGCCGGGATCACGTTCTACGCCGCTTACCGCACCCGCCGCAAATCATCCGAATACAAACTGTGCAATATGTCTCGATGAACGGGGAGCTGCATTCCGTGCATTGGGATATGGCCGCGCTAACGGTAAGCCGGCCGTGCTTATCTGTTCCTCAGGAACTGCCGGCGCCAACTACTTTCCGGCTATCATTGAAGCCTCTGTCGATCGCATACCAATGATTGTCCTTACAGCTGACAGACCACCGGAGTTGCGTGAGACCGCTGCCAATCAGACCATCCGTCAAATGCCGTTTTACTCCGATTATACCCGTTGGCAGTTCGACATGCCTTGTCCGACTCCGGAAATACCACCCCGATTCTTACTAACGACTGCGGCGCAGCTGGTTAGCAGAAGCCTTTCACCCGAGGCCGGACCGGTGCACCTTAACTGTATGTTTCGGGAGCCTTTGGCGCCAGTTGAAGATCCAGTGGACTTGCATTATACCGACTCAATTAGCGATTGGCATCAGAGCACTCAGCCATACACAAAGCTGAGCCTCCCCGTTCAGATTCCATCAGAAAAAGATATTGAGTATATTCACCAATTTCTTTCAATGGGGGAAGGCGTTCTCTCTGTGGGCAGGCTTCGATCCCCTCAGGAGACGAAAGCTGTTCACGCGCTTGCCACAGCGCTCAACTGGCCGGTTTTTGCAGATATCTGTTCCGGATTGCGCTTTTCCGACAGTTTACAAAGTATGGTGTCATATCACGATCAATTATTGCTAAGCGATACATACGCATCAGGTTTACCAAAGCGCATCCTTCACATTGGCGATCCGCCGCTTTCAAAACGATGGCTAAAACAAATGAATAGCCCGGGTTCGGTGCTTGCCTGCTTGCAATCTTCTCCGGACCGTCAGGATCCAATGCATAACGTCACATTTCGAATCATCGCGGACATTCCTGCAGTCTGTAAGAACCTCACTTCAGTTTTGGGAAGCGTCAGAAAAACAGAAGCAATATTAGCTTTTTCTAAAGACATAGATATCAAACTGGATGATCTGTGTTTAGCAAAAAAGCCTATATCCGAAATTGCCACAGCAAGAATTGTCTCAGAAGAAATCGATCAGCAATGCGCATTATTTCTTGCAGCAAGCATGCCGGTTCGCGATATGGATATGTATGCAGCGTACTCTGCTAAACGAATTCCGGTCGCAGCCAATCGTGGTGCAAGTGGAATAGACGGCACGCTTGCTGCAGCCTGTGGATATGCTGAAGGACATAACCGTGCGACAACCCTCATGATCGGTGATCTGGCGATGCTGCACGACCTGAACTCTCTGCAATATCTGGATGAAAGCGTTCCGCCGATAACGCTGGTTGTTGTAAATAATAGTGGTGGAGGCATTTTTTCTTTTCTGCCGATCAAACAGCACAATCAGGTTTTTAATCCCTGGTTTTCGACACCGCACGATTTTTCCTTTGAATCGGCAGCCGAGATGTTTAAGGTGCGTTACGATAATCCAAAAACCTGTGGTGAGTTCAGAACGATTTATCGGGATGCACAAGCGTCCGGTGTTCATCATTTGATTGAAATAAATACTGATCAGGAAGAGAATCTGCAGCTGCATCGGTCTTTGCAGGAGGCAATCAAGCATCTTGTTGATACTCGGAAGAAGGGTGAGCGGTGCTAAAGATTCATCTTTACTCGAGGTATATACAAGCACAAAATTCGATACCCGATGCCCAATACCTATTATGTATCTTTAAACTTTGAACCCTGAACCTTGAACTAAATCAAATGGAACTTTGGCAAATAGCATTACTCTTTGGTGTCGGTTCTATGGCCGGCATGATCAACGTATTGGCTGGAGGCGGCTCTTCGCTTACCCTTCCGGCATTAATATTCCTGGGACTCGATAGCGCACTGGCTAACGGCACCAATCGAGTTGCCATTATCATCCAAAATATTTTTGCCACAGCTTCATTTAAGCAACAGCAGGTCAGCGATTTCAACCTTAGCTTTATGTTGGCATTATGGACACTCCCCGGAGCCATACTTGGGGCCATCATGGCGGTTCGGATCAGCGACGAATGGTTTCAAACCATCCTGGCATTTGTTCTTATCGGAGTTATTATCTCTATGTTCTTCTCTCCAGCCGGAAAGAAGCAACTCACTGATTCCGACGAAAAGCCTAGTTGGCTACTCCACCCAGCGATGTTGGGAGTTGGTTTTTACGGTGGGTTCATTCAGGTCGGCGTCGGCTTTTTGATCATGGCAAGTCTATTTCATCTCTTGCGCACCTCACTGGTTTACGTGAATATGCATAAGGTGCTAATCGTGCTGATTTATACGATTCCCGCACTGGCAATTTTTATCTGGAATGATAAGGTCGACTGGTTCTTTGGTCTTAGCCTGGCAGCCGGTAATGCCTTTGGGGCCTGGTGGGCTGCTCGTTTTGCAGTAAAAAGCGGCGACAAGATCGTGCGATATGTTCTGATTGTCGCTATTGTTATTATGATTCTGAAATTATTGAACGTATTTTAATCTCCGTATCCGGGATTACAAAAACATTGCCGCTCACATCTTAGACTAGAACAGTCATCGGAATATCAGAGTGCGCCTTATGCTATATCGATTAACAACAGCCCTTCTAATTTTTTCCTTACCCATAGTTGCTCAGCTTTTTCCTGGCAAGAGAGCAGATATAGCGCTACCCTCAAGTCCACAACCGCTTATTAATCATCAACAACAATTGGTCATGAGCAACAACTCCGCCTGGCAAGACTTTCTAAAGCGCAACCCGGGGTGGAGTGTTCAGTGGAATGAGGCAACCGGAACCCCGCAACGCGCATTCGGGAAGGGAATCCGCCTTTCATCTGCGCCGATTACAAGCATAAACTCAGTTGAGAAGGCAGCAAAAGATTTTCTGAACAGTGAACTGACTTCTTTTGGTTTAAAAGTTAACCAGCTGAAACTGGTAAAAGCTGCAAGACGAGGTGATATTTGGTATGTGCGATATCGCCAATACTATGATGAACTGGAAGTTCTCCTCTCAGAAGTAGAGCTGCGGATTCATATAAATGGCTATATTATCGCGTTTGGGATTGTCGCTTATCCGATCGACGAGATGCCTGGCCAGCCGGCCATACAAAAGTCCGACGTAAAATCAATAGCGACCCGAAGCCTTTATTACCGGCCAGCAAGAGACTCCGTTATGGTTTATGATGTCCCGCGAATTTTACCTATTCGCTACGGGAACGAAATTTCTTACCATCTGGTTTACGAAGCAGAGGTCAAGTTAAAAGGATTACGTGGACATTATTTTGCATACGTTGATGCTAAAAGCGGAGAGCTGCTTTGGCGGCGCAGCTTACATAGCACCGTGGATACGTATTTTGAAATGACGTCCGATATTCAGCCCGAGATACCGACGGAGCCATATCAAACAGCAAACAGCGGCTATCAATATGTCACTGTCGCTGGACAGCAGTTTGTCACGGATTCACTTGGTCAGTTCACCACAGATGTCGTGTTCAACGCAAATGTTACGACTCTTTTACGCGGCCCTTATGCCAGAATTTTCCGGCGTGATGCACCAGATGCCAGAATTGAAGCGCTGGTTGTACAGGGCGATACGCTACGGATGAAATGGGATGACAGTAATTCCCATCCGGCAGAACGCAATGCATTTCATCATACCAATCTCGCACATGCATATGTAAAGTGGTTGGATCCGCAGTTTACCGGTATGGACTATCAAATGCCGGTTAGTGTAAACAATAACGGGAACTGCAATGCATCATGGAATGGGACCGGTATGGCTTTTTTAAGCGCCGGAGGTGGATGTGCCAATACCGGGCAAATGGCCTCTGTTATCTATCATGAGTATGGACACGGCATTAATCAAAAAATTTACCAGGAGAACGGATCTTCTCGTGGTATGCTGAATGATGCAGCTAACGAAGGCACAGCAGATGTTAATGCTGCGATGATGGAAGACGAGAATCGTGTCGGACGTGGGCTTAACGGCCCCAATACGGTATTGCGCGACCTGGCGAATTTCAATACGTATCCGGCAGACGTTACCGGTGCGATACATAACGACGGTCTGATTCTTGGCGGTGCTTTTTGGGATCTGCGATTACTGATCGGACTGGATAAGACGCGCAAACTGGCTCACCAAAGCAAGTATGGTATTCCGGATGATCTTGATCTTGGCATTTGCTACAGCGAATGGTTCCTTGAAGTTTTAGTGGCAGATGATGACGACGGTGATCTCGCAAACGGGACGCCCAATAGCGATGCCATTATCCAGGCGTTCAACAAGCACGGAATCGGCACTCAACTTTATCTGACCTTGAGTATAACTCACGAAGAAATTGCAAATCGTCTCGACACCTTATCGACGATACCGGTCGACCTGCAAATCCCTAACCTTGCCATCGCAGAACTGGATTCATTGCAACTCGCCTACGAACTGAATGATACCGGCGATGAACAGCGATTAATGCTTCAGGAAATCTCTGCCGGAGTTTATTCAGCGGAACTACCGAAACAATCTGCCGGAACAATTGTTCGCTATTACTTTTTGGTAGACGACCTATCCAGCAATACACAATTGCGCTTTCCGAAAGGCGGAAGCAGCTATTCATTTACGGTCGGCTATGAGAGCAAGGTTGCGGATAATATGGAGACAGGGGAGGGGTGGACAATTGGTTTACCTTCGGATGATGCCGTTACCGGACAGTGGGAACTAGCCGATCCTGAAGGAACGGAAGTGGGTAGCCAACCGGAGGATGATCATTCTGTAAATGGCACACTTTGCTTTATTACCGGAGCTGAGGCTGGGACCGTCAGTGGACAATTCGACGTAGATGGTGGTAAAACGACACTGCTTTCACCGACATATGATATCAGCCAGTATTCCGACCCGGTTCTAGTATATCATAAATGGTATTCAAACGACAAAGGTGCGACACCGGGCAGCGATAACTGGATTGTTCAGGGCACCACCGATGGCGGAAGCACCTGGTTTGAGCTGGAGAATACCAGCGAATCATCTAATGGCTGGGAAAAAGTTTTACTTAGACTTGGCGATTTCCTTCCGCTAACGGACAATTTACAACTCCGCTTTATCGCTGCGGATGAAGGTGCCGGAACACTGGTTGAAGCAGGTCTGGACGATTTACAGCTATTATCCAGAATAGATCCTCCCGATACTCCGGAAGATCCGCAGCTACCAACACGCTTTGATCTCGCGCAGAATTTCCCAAATCCATTTAATCCGATTACAACCATCCCATTTTCGCTACCAGAGCCGGGCATTGTAACAATTGCCATTTATGATCCCCTCGGACGTAAAGTTGCCGGTATTTTATCAGATGGTTTTGATGCCGGTTTGCACTCCGTAGACTGGGATGGAATAGATGCTGACGGTGAGCGTGTCGCCAGTGGAATTTATATTTATCAGATTGAAGTAATGCAAAACAGCACGGTTGTTTTTACTAAAAGTAGAAAACTTCTGCTAGTCCGCTAACCACCACACCCTGCTTGCCCCACTTAAAGTGCTTAAATCTCCCTGCACATTCCCTCATTTAATCTTCGCTTTTGCCGATATTAAAGATGTAGAAAAGTCTGATATCAGACGGAAAATAAAGTGGAACATTGTCAGTTGAGCTGCCATGGTTAAGAAACTTTCAGACACCTTCCCGAAAGCTAAACATCTGCTATTCATCTTCATTCTAATGCTGACTCAGACAGTTTTGAGTCAGCCTGAGAACATCAAATTTAGCACGATTTCCCTGGATGAAGGATTATCCCAATCATACATCTCTGAGGTTGTTCAGGACTCATTGGGTTTTATTTGGGTCGCCACTGAAGATGGCCTGAATAAATATGATGGTAACAAATTTACCGTCTTTCGGCATATTCCGGAGGATTCAACCAGCTTAAGCGACAATTACCTGCGAACTCTTTTTCTTGATTCAAGAGGGATACTCTGGATAGGAACTTTTCGAGGAGAGCTCAACAGGTTTGATGCTAGAACTGAAACGTTTATCAGCTATTCCCCGGAACCCGATAGCACAAGTATCAATACGCATTCATCTATCCGCAAAATAATCGAAGACCACCGAAGTGATTTGTGGGTCGGAACCGCACATGGGCTGCACAAATTTGATTATCAACGCGGAACCTATAGTAGCTTTTATCACAACCCTGAAGACACGCTCTCAATCAGCAATAATGTCATTACTTCTATTAGTGAAGGGCAAGCAAATACGCTTTGGGTTGGTACGGCAAACGGCTTGAACATGCTCGATACATCCACTGGTAGATTTACCCGTTATTATCACAACCCAGAAAATCCACGTTCGATCAGCAACAATATCATCAATTCAATTGTGAAGGACAGTCGATCGACCCTGTGGATTGGGACTATGAACGGACTCGATGAATATGATATTGAAAACAATACCTTCTATCGCCATAGAAACCAGACCGATATGCCCGGGACGATCAGCAGCGATTCCGTCTATTCCATCCTGGAAAGCCCAAAGGGGAACTTATGGATCGGAACGCACAATGGGCTGAACAAGTTCAATCCATCAAGCAGGACGTTTTCCACCTTTGAAATGAATACACCTCAAACAACCGGCCTCAACTCGTTCCATTCACTTTATGAGGATCGTCAAGGGATTGTCTGGGGCATTGTTGAGGATGCGCTTACACGATTTAATCCTAAAAGCGAAACATTTGATTGTATCCAATACCAGGCAAACAACCCATATAGCTTAAGCCACAACCTGGTAACGACTATCACAGAGGATCTTGAGGGAAATATCTGGATAGGCACACAGGGAGGTGGTTTAAATCGCCTTAACCGTATGGCCGAAAATTTTTACCACCACTACCATGGAAATCCTGACAGGCAATCCATAAATGACAACTCTGTTTGGGCAATCTTAAAAGATTCCCGGAAGAATTTGTGGATTGGAACGAAGGAAGGACTTAACAAGCTTGACCATAAGACTCAGACCTTTACCTACTATCGAAACGATCCGAAAAATCGGAATAGCATCAGTGGGAATACTGTATATGCGTTAACCGAAGACAGTGATGGTTTTATCTGGATCGGCATCCGTAATGGGGGACTGAACAGGCTGGATCCCAGAACAAATCAAATAACGCGTTTTACAAATAACCTCAAAGATTCCTCCAGTAGCCTCAGCGACAATACCATATTACAGATCCTTGAAGGCACCGATGGTGAATTATGGATCGGCACATTTGAGGGGCTCAGTCGCTACAACAAGTCTAGCAACACATTTAAGACCTATAAAAGCATTCCAAATAATCCCGCGAGCCTGAGTCATAACTCGGTTTCAGCCCTGGCAGAAGACAAGGACGGTAATCTTTGGATAGGCACTTACAATGGTTTAAACAAATATACGAGGGAAACAGGAGCCATCAGGCGGTATCGATATCATGAGAGTAACGATGGAGCCAACAGCTATATAGTTTCACTATATGCCGACTCAGACAATATAGTATGGATAGGAACGGACGGTGGACTTTATCGGTTTGATCCGAGAACCGAAAAGTCTATAAATTATCGTGGCCCAGATGGCTTGCCGAATGATATTGTTTACGCCATACAAGAAGACCGGCGCGGCTCTCTTTGGTTAAGTACCAATAGCGGATTGAGTAAATTCAATCCAATCACAGAGGTGTTTACAAACTACGATAAGCGAGATGGTCTGCAAGAGAATGAGTTTAATTCGGGAGCTTCATTCAGAGATATCTATGGCAGGATGTATTTCGGTGGTATAAACGGCCTTTCCGAATTTCAGCCCAGAGAAATAAAGAACAATTCTTATGTACCACCGGTAATTATCACCGATTTTCTATTGTTTAATAAACCCGTAGATATTCAGCGAGAAGATAAAAAGTCAAAAGAGTTTCATCTCTCGGAGCATATAAATTACACTAAAGAGATAGTCCTGAACTATACCGACTATATTTTTTCATTCGAATTTTCAACCCTGAATTACAGACAACCGGAGAAAAACCGCTACGCCTATAAGCTGGAAGGTTTTAACGAGAGCTGGATTGAAACCGATAATTCCAATCGCCGCGCCACCTTTACCAATTTGTCCTATGGCGATTATGTGTTCCGTGTGCGGGCTTCCAATAATGATGGTGTTTGGAATAAAGAGGGTGTTAGTGTTGCCATCACCATTTTACCTCCCTATTGGCATACCTGGTGGTTTCGAGCGGTAGCCGTTGTGGGCGCCCTCATGCTTGTTGCTGGTATTTTTCATATTCGAACCCGATCAATGCGACGTAAAAACAAACGATTGGAAGAAGGTGTAGAAGAACGTACAGCTCTCCTAAAGCGTCGAGCAGCACAGGCGGCATTAATTAATCAGGTAGGACAGCGGATAAGCAGCAAGCTGGACCTTCAGTCCGTTCTAAATGAGATTGTGGTCTCAGTTCGTGATGCATTTGATTACTATGCGGTGCTCCTTTTTATAAGTGATGATTCATCAAAGTACTTAACCCTCAAAGCCATAAACGGAGTAGATGTCGGTGAGATGGAAGAGGGATTAAGTATGAAATTTGGTCAGGGTATAGTGGGTCAGGCGGCGCTGACGGGTTTAACACAGCGCACATCCGACGTTTCACGAAACCTGCATTTTGTTCGGTTATCCAAAGAAACCACTAAATCCGAATTGGCAATACCAATTCGAAGCGGCCATAATATCCTCGGTGTCCTTGACATACAGAGCGATAAATTGGCTACCTTTGATGAGTCGGATGTAACTGCGATGGAGATTCTTAGTTCTCATATTGCAGTTGCCATCGAGAATGCCAATTTGTATAAGGAAATACAGCTGGCTAAGGAAGAGGCCGATGCAGCGAATGTCTCAAAAAGCGAATTCCTTGCAAACATGAGTCATGAAATTCGTACACCGATGAATGGAATCATCGGTATGACGGAGCTGCTTCTGGAATCGCCCTTAAATCCCGAGCAGCATGATTTTGCAAATACGGTAAAGCAAAGTGCCGATTCCTTGCTCGGTATTATTAATGACATTTTGGACTTTAGTAAGGTTGAAGCAGGAAAAATCGAGCTTGAAAAATTTGATTTCAACTTACGCAATGTGCTTGAGGGAATTGCAGACATCCTTGCACCACAGGTTTTTGAGAAGGGTCTGGAGTTTTGCCTTGATATCCCCCAAGATATGAATACCAATTTAACTGGTGACCCTATTCGTTTACGTCAAGTTCTAATCAACTTCCTCAACAATGCAATAAAGTTTACGCATCAGGGTGATGTAATATTATCGGTCAATACCAGGGAAGAAAATGTTGATTCGATTCTGCTACATTTCTCGGTTAAGGATACCGGGATTGGAATTCCTGAATCAAAGCTTGATCGTCTTTTCCATAACTTCTCTCAGGTAGATGCATCAACCACACGCAAGTATGGTGGCACCGGGCTTGGGTTGGCCATATCAAAGAAGCTTGCAGAGCTTATGGGAGGCGAAGTCGGCGTAACCAGCAAAGTAGACCGGGGCTCTGTATTCTGGTTTACCATTCGACTGCTAAAACAGAAGGCCATGCAGGAAACAGACAGCAGTATAACTGATAAGCTCGCCGGTAAACGCATTCTAATTGCGGATGATCACGCCGTAAGCCGCAAGATCATTAAACAGCAGCTGTCTTCGCTGGATTGCGAAATAGATACGGCCATAAATGGGCGCGACGCTTATGGAAAACTTACCGAGGCTTTATATAACGGTAAACCGTTTAGACTCGGTATTATCGACTACCGTATGCCGGTGACCAATGGAGAAGAATTGGCTAGGAAAATCCGCAACACCCCGGCAATGGAAGACATGAAGCTTATCCTTATCACTGCCTCGACTAATTTCTCTGAAGTCAAAGAGGTGATGAAAAATGGCTTTGACGCATATCTATTAAAGCCGATTAAACAGCAGCGTCTGTACGACACGATTAGGGAATTGATCGGCGATCCGTCACATTCCAACACCAACATTGCTCTCCCGGAAGCACAAATTCAACCGGTAGAGAATTCAGCCATTTCTGTTTTGATTGCCGAAGACAACCGCGTAAATCAGAAGGTAGCCAGTCGAACACTTCAGAAAATGGGAATTGAGGTGGATATCGCCAATGATGGCCTGGAAGCAATCGAAGCTTTGAAGAAAAAAACCTATGATATGGTCCTTATGGACGTGCAAATGCCCAACATGGATGGATTAAACGCCACTAGGGCAATCCGCAATCCGGAGACAGGCGTTCTCAATCCCGACGTCCCGGTAATAGCACTAACAGCGAATGCCATGAAGGGGGACCGGGAGAAATGCATTAACGCCGGAATGGACGATTTTGTTAGCAAGCCGTTTAAAAAAGCTCAGATTGTTACCATGCTTGAGAAATACGCTCTTTCGTCGGTGGATGGAGATCGGTGATCGATTACCGTTTCCCAAATAAACTATTGATTTCCCTTCAACCCTGCACTATATTTTCACGCTTCAAATAACCGAGCACATGCACCTGTAGCTCAACCGGATAGAGCACCAGGCTTCGAACCTGGGGGTTGGGGGTTCGAGTCCCTCCGGGTGCGCAAAATTCTCCCCATCATTTTACTCCATATTTCTGAGATTTGGTAATGACTATGCCAAAGCAATCCATAATTGCCGCGATCCTCGGTTCGTGCGTAGCAGACGCACTTGGTGTGCCGGTTGAGTTTAAAAGCCGTGAGTATCTAAAGACTTTTCCCGTTACAGATATGATTGGCTATGGCACTTATAACCAGCCGCCCGGCACCTGGTCGGATGATTCTTCCTTAACACTATGTTTAGTTGACAGCCTTTGTCAGGGTTATAACCTGCGAGATATAGGTGATACCTTTGTACGGTGGCATAGTGAGAACCTGTGGACACCACATGGTGAGGTCTTCGATATCGGCAATACCACACGCGAAGCAATTTATCGCTTAAGAAAAGGGGAGGTAGCTCCAGAGGACGCTGGCCCAAAGCATGAAGACAGTAACGGCAACGGCTCACTGATGCGCATTATGCCGCTAGCGTTTTATACGCGCAGCATGTCTTTTGAAGAACGTAAGCAGGTTGTATTTGACGTATCAGCCTTAACGCATGGGCACATCCGATCGCAGACCGCCTGCACTGGATACATTGAGTTTGCGATTGCATTGTTGGAGGGCGTCGACCTCCAATCTGCATATGAAAGAATGAATAAGGCAATAACGTTGACACTTGCCGAAGATGAAGAACTACGGTTCTTCTTTAATTTAACGAACAACAGCATCTGGGAGTATGAAGAGCGGCAAATTCGCTCCAGCGGCTACGTCATTCATTCGCTGGAGGCAGCGCTTTGGTGCTTATTTACCAGTTCATCTTATAAAGAATGTGTGCTGAAAGCGGTAAATCTCGGAGAGGATACCGACACAACAGCGGCCATCGCCGGTGGACTCGCCGGAATATGGTTTGGCTATGAGCAAATCCCCCGGGACTGGCTTGATCAACTTGCCCGCAGACAAGACATTGAAGAGTTGCTGGACAGGTTTTCAAGATTCTTAAGGCTATGAGGCAATTTGCATCGTTCCCCGAGCGTAGTCGAGGGGATGTAGTAGGTTATTTATAGCTTAGTTTAAGATAATATTGATTTTTTTCAGTCTCGCCCCCTTGAGGAACGAACTAACTATTGAAGTCCAGGTATAATATTACAATATCCCCGAATAAGCGCCCTTGAATTTAAGGTTTGGTTGGTGAATACAAACGCAGGGTAAGACATTTATGCGAGCTCGTAATTCGATATTCTGTTTTACTATAGTATTCTATTTTTTCACCTCAATAGTCCTTAACGCCCAGGACAACCAGTCCTGCGGAACATACTATTTCAGTAATGGATATGGGTTTTCGCTCTTAACCCTTGAGCCGGATTCCACCTTTTACTATGATCGTATGAATGGCAGGCAGACGAACTTTTACAATGATTTTAGTCAGGCGAACTATATGAGTGGTTTATGGAGAGCCAATGGGGATACTATATTTCTTAACACGCCTCCCCCGAAACTAGGTAACATTATAGGTGTAGAAGAAGTCGTAGATTCAAGCATCAACAAATTTATATGTACGGTTTATGATAAAGACACATCACTGGTAAGTCCTTTTATTATGGACATGAAGATTTACCCGAATTGGAAAGCCAGCGAACTATCACCGCTAATCGAAGACAGATCGTTTGATGGTTTTAGATTTGGATCGCTTAACCCCGAATTTCTGAATAATGTGGACAGTCTAAAGATATGGGTGGGCGGAAAGTATCTACACATTCCAATAAAGAACAAAAAAACGAATCGGCTTACCTTATATTTAGATATAGATCGATTTTCAGTTAAAAGGATATTGACACTAACTAACAAACCACTTTTATTAAGCCTGGATACACTTTATTGGTATTTAGATGAAACCCTGACGAAAAAAGCAGCGGATGCATTTACCCGGGATTTTTAATACACACTATTTTTTAAAGGAGCAGGGAAAATGAGTGATCTTAAGACGTTGGCTAAACGCCTGATTGAAGAATGCCTCAACCCAAAAGACACAAAAAAGATAGCTGAGTTCTATACCGAAGATGCGGTCTTTCACGGGGGAATGGACGGTGAGCATAGTGGACATGATGCACTAAGAGCCGTCATTGATTTTTATGCACAGAAAATACCGAATATTGAATACCGGGCCGAAGAGTTGATCGAAGAAGGAAATACCGTCGTTATGCGCTGGACTTGTTTTCTGGATCCTACATCGGAAGAGAATCCACAGATTCCCGGCATTACTATCCTGCGCTATACGGACAATCTCGTAAGTGAAATCTGGCAGGAATGGGATAAGAGTCTGCTTCAACGTTACGGCTACTAATTTCCCAAACCATTCATTTTCAAAAATTCCGGTAGGAAACACCCCGGCACGTCTTTATTTTATGCGCTGACTTCTTAACTCGATTGCACCGACAACAACAATCGCTCCCACCGGTACTTTATATGAACACAGAACTCAGAATACAGAACTCAGATTTAAGATATTCACACACCAATTCCCGTTTACCGATGCAAGCCTGTCCTGAGCGAAGTCGAAGGAATCACCTTTGCCCGATCACTGATTCCCATTTACCTCGACCTCGGCTCCGCTCGGTCAGCGGTTTGTCTGCTTCGGTCAGTAGTACAGCCATCTTGCTTCTCGCTACTCTCTTCTCGCTGCTTTTATCTTGTTCTCCCGCCGGCCAGTTTACGCTAACCGACACCACTGATGATTTCGGGGTGAAAGTGCTTGAAGGAACGCCGATTACGCTCAGACAGGGCGGTTACGATGTGGGGGTGGTCATGACACCGGAAATGCGCGATAACGATATTGAGCAGATTATGTTTCTCCACATTGAACATAAAGGGAAAAAACCCCATCAGTTTACCAGCATGTCCATCGTTATAGAGAACCTGCCGCTACACTATGTGGATCTTCTCGATTATGAAACAGAGACAACCGAAAAGCATGTCTATGAACGTTTTTCTCTTAAAGTAGACTTCCGCGACCTTGAAATGATCCTCGATTCAAAGTTTCTGCGCTTTAACGGCGAATTGAATACAATGGGATTTTTTCTGGACGACGGTCCTCGCAGACACCTACGCACCTTCCGTGATGCCTGCCTTGCTCGCGCTGATAACAGATAAGCGTTTGTATAAGCGTTATTAATTCCCTATATTTTGCGCGATTTTGTTTGACCAATACGTTAAGACATATAAAAACGGGATTACCCCGTGAAAGGAACTTCATGAAATTTGTATTAGCTCTTATCGCCGCATTGGCACTGGCAGCTTGTCAGGGTGGTTCATCCCCGGAATCAACACCGGTAACGTCCGCTAAAGACAGCCTAAGCTACGCTTTGGGTGTTCGCATGGGCGAAACAATCCAGCCGACAAAAGACGATATTAACCTCGAAGCTCTGATGCGCGGTATTTACGACGGCGTAGATGAAGAAGAGAATCTGCTTGACGATAAGCAGCTCGCTGACCATACCAATCGCTTCCAGCGCACTATGCAGGAGCGCCAAAACGCTGATCGTAAGGCCGAGATGGATAAGAACCTGGAAGAGGGAGCAGCATACCTTCAGGCAAACAAAGACAAGGAAGGCGTTGTATCGCTACCGTCCGGACTTCAGTACAAAGTGATTACACCTGGAACCGGAAAATCTCCTAAGGCAACCGACAAAGTATTGGCCCATTACAAAGGTACCCTAATTGATGGTACTCAGTTTGACAGTTCCTATGATCGTGGACAGCCAAGTGAGTTCCCGGTAAATCGCGTTATCAAGGGTTGGACTGAGGCACTACAGCTGATGAAAGAAGGCGGAAAGTGGGAACTGTATATCCCGCAGGATCTCGCCTACGGTTCGCAAAGCCGCGGTAAAATTCCGGCTGGGGCAACACTGCTGTTTACCGTTGAATTGGTTGAGGTAAGATAAACAGATTTTCACATGTAGTGACGCACGATTGTGCGTCACTAAACATTGTGCGTCAATACACGATTTTTTAGACACGCGCAATCGCGCGCATCTACCGATTAAAACGCAAGACTGCTTCCAAAACACCACCCGCAATTGCGCGCTCCCGAAAGCCCAGCTGAAATACATCCTCCGAAGCCTCGCCCTGTAAAATCATCGCTACGGTTCCACGAGCATCAATCAGTCTACCACTGTGAGCTATCCCCCAAACCTGTCCGACATAAGGTGATCGAATCTCGATGTTTTCGATTTTACCAAGCGCCTCATTCTCATCAACTTCTTCACCAATCGACTTATTGGCAATCCAGGCACCGGGAATCGGGGAGTGACAGTAAGCAAACGGATCATTAAAAAAACGGTTTTCGATGGTAAGGCCTTCCCGGATTTCCTCGCCGGGAGTAATAACATTTCCAAGAGTCTGGCATAATCTTGAGTCGACAGCTATATGGCAGTCTGAGCCGATAATGTGATTTGGGTGAAGGCCGACAACCAATCCGGCAGAATCGAGCAGAGAAGGGGTGTCTGATGTTCCGGTGAGTATGATAGCTGCCGGTTGAATAACTTTTACTGCCGTTTCTATAGGCACATCATGCAGGACCGGATTTTTTTTATCTGCCAGCATGTACGTTATGTTTTCCTGTAGAAGCTCGTCCTCCGAAAGCCCCTTTGCCACATCTTCCGCCAGCTTATCCTCAGAGAAAGTTGCTGCAGTTAGTCCGTCAATTGTTCGTGATCCGCGAAAGACGGCATCTCCAAAAGACAAATGATAACGCAGGTTTTCTTCAACGCCGGTAATATGGTGAATACAGTCGTAGCCGGCATAGGTGAGCCGAACAGAGATAGCACTGGCGATTGGATTACCCCCAATCAATAGTATTCTATCATTTGAAGACGTCATGTTGCTGCCTCGATTTTACGAAGAAAGTCACGATCCAGATCTGCCAATACAATATGCTGAACCTCGCTGCTCAGCCATTCACGCGCCAAGGAAATATAGCGATTCTCCCGTTCCAGATTGCGTATACCATCTACAAAAAAAACCTTATCGACATTTTGAACGCCCGGATGTTTCGGGATTGGCAATTCCGTTCCCGATTCTTCCAGGCTACAGCAAATACATAGTTGTTCCCAGGGTAGATCGGTGTCGTCTCCCGGCATCTCCGGCAGGTCTATCAGGAAGAAGCACCCTGGCAAGGTGGCGATCAATTGTAAAATTTCGTTATCGGGAAGTCCTTCAACCGTCAGATTGTCGATTGATCCTGCAGCATAAACAAGTGAGTCTCGTTCCAGAGTTCTCTGTATTTGATCGCCCAGGATATTGATATCCCTTCCGGCGACTACATTTCCCTTTGGTGGAAGCATACTTCTACCAGAGGAAACGATGACCACGTGTAAACCGCTTGCTGTAAGCTCAGTGGATAAACGTCTTATTAGTTTTAGTCTAGCCTTGTCTCCGGCAAAAGCAATTAAACGGTGGTTCTCATCCAGCAGAACCTGTCTGAAAACTCCTTTTTTCAAATCTTTCATTCACCCTCATCCTGATCCGGCAGCACCTTTAGTCCCAATTGTTCAAAGTTTTGTTCTGTCGTAAGAATTGTATGTACGCGTCTTCTGAGGATTATTGCATAGCTTGCAAAATCGAAAATAGCCAGCGGCACATCAGTATGTTTTTTGAATAGTCGCATTGCTTCGCGCTGTGTGCGCCGTCCAATCCAGTTCACGCTCAGGTGAGCACCTGCATGTGCTTCCTCGATAATTTCAGTAAAGCGAGTAGCTTCAACATATCCAACATCCTTTCGGATATTACTAATTGCGTTGGCAATAGCAATGTTATGCGTTAGCATACGCGTATTGTCGTTGAGCGCTTCTTCAAATACCTGTCGCATCATTTTATGCTGCGGATGGCTATCCACAGCCAGCGCATACCAGGCCGATTCATCTACAAATAGTCTCATCATTCATCCGTATCACTGTTTTCCAGCAGCTTATAGAGTGGGTTGGAGCCTAAAAAGATGTCGATTTTATTGGACCTGATACGCTTAACGGAAATTTCGATGCGATCTCCGGGCTTAATCTTTAAGCGATCGCAAACTTCACGTGGTAAGTCGACAGTATAATCGTTCTTTAACTCCGTAGTAAATGTACCAAATTTCATATTATCCTCAGGTCTTTTTAAAAAATTAGCAATCTTTTGAGCGAGTTACAAGGGAATAGAGCACAGAATACAGAACTCAGAGCACAGACCGCTTCGCTGTCGGATGTCAGATTTCCAACTTCTGTATTCTGTGTTCTGTGTTCTTTATTCTGACTTCTGTTCTTGAACTTTGAGCATTTTTTTAGTTACTTAGTGTTTCGCACGATGATGAATACGGGATGATGATAGGAGACCCATATGATTGAACCCAATAAACGCGATATTAAACTGGCAATAATTGACCTTTACGACAATGAACCTAACGAAGGCATGCGCTGTATCAGGGAGATAATTGAGAACTGCAGTGATACATTGGAAGATCAAAAAATAGATTACAATATCTATGAAACTCGCTACAAAGATGATATACCGACTCTGAATCATGATATTTACATCTCTTCCGGCGGCCCCGGCAGCCCGTTCGACGGTGAGGGGAAACGTTGGGAATCGCATTACTTTAATTTGATTGACCACATCTGGAACCACAATCAGACGCATGAGAATAAAAAATACGTCTTTTTTATCTGTCACTCATTTCAAATGATGTGCCGCTTTTTTGAGCTGGCAGATATTCAAAAACGCCAGTTTCGTTCCTTCGGCGTCATACCGGTTGCGAAAACGGCTCCCGGGCAGACGGACCCGCTACTGAATGTGCTTCCGGAACCCTATTTCGCAGCCGATTTTCGCCAGTATGAAGTTATTGATCCTCGAGAACGCCTGTTTGATCAGCTGGATGCGGAACTCCTTTCCAGAGAATTTGAGCGGGTAGATCCGACACAACCGAAAGCATTAATGGCGATTCGCTTATCAGACAGCATGTTTGCCACGCAATATCACCCTGAAGCAGATCCGGATAGTATGCTGGTTCACTTTCGGCAGCCGGAACGACGCAAGCAGGTTGTGGATGAATATGGTGAGGAGCGTTATAATCACATGATTGCGCAACTGGATCGTCCTGATACGATTAGGCAAACCCGCAGCGCGATATTGCCGAGATTTATTATGGATGCTGTTGCGGCTGTAAATAAATTGCAAAACTAAGTGGAGTGTTGATGGATACCAAGTTGAACCTCAACGCCAATGAAGTCCGAGTGCTTGGCGTACTGATGGAAAAGCAAATGACCACGCCGGAATATTATCCGATGACGCCGAATGCACTGCGTAATGGCTGCAATCAGAAGTCCAATCGCCATCCGGTAGTTTCATTTGACGAAGAGACCGTTCGCGCTACGCTCGATTCACTTCGCTCCAAACAGCTTGTCTACATTATAAGTACTCATGGGAGTCGCACTCGAAAATATGAGCATCGCCTGAAAGAAACACTGCATCTCTCGAAAGATGAGATGGCCATACTATGCGTGCTCATGCTGCGTGGCTTCCAGACCATCGGCGAGATGCGAGGACGCACCGAAAGAATGACGGACTTCGAAGATCTTGAAGCCGTGGAAGAGACAGTAGGAGATATGATGCGCCTCGACAGACAACCTATGCAGTTGGTAAGACGTCTTGAACGTTTGCCGGGGCAGAAAGACAATCGATATGCCCATTTACTCTCCGGGGACATAACCGAAGAACAAATTGCAGCACAGCCGGTTCAGTCATCGGCTAGTTCAACAAGTAAAAACGAACTACTCGAAAGGGTTACCGAACTTGAGAACCAGCTCAAGGAACTGAAAGAAGAATTCAGTAGATTTAAGCAACAATTCGAATAACCTGTTACTTTATTTGACCTGATTGGTCAAAACATCGTATATTCCAGAGTATACAAGCCCCCCAAAGTATAAATCTATCCGCAGGAAACAGACCCTGGAGGCTAAAATGAGTCACCCCCTTTTATTAAAAACCGCACGCATTGCCGCGATACTCGTTTCAATGATATGGATAATTGCCTGTGCCGTAAATCCGGTAACCGGTAAGCGCGAATTCATGCTGCTTAGCGAGTCAGATGAAATAGCGATGGGCGCACAGTCTGACCCCCAAATCGTGCAGATGTACGGTGTGCATAAACATCCACGCATTGAAGGTTTTATGAATCAGGTTGGAAATGATATGGCTGCTATTTCACATCGCAGCAATCTTAAATATGAATTTAAATTGATGGATTCACCGGTTATTAATGCCTTCGCCGTGCCGGGAGGTTATGTGTACTTCACCCGGGGGATTATGGCCTATCTTAACAGCGATGCTGAATTTGCCGGCGTAATGGGACATGAAATCGGACACATAACGGCTCGTCACTCCGCAAAACAATATAGTCGTTCACAGGTTGCTCAGCTCGGGTTAGGGCTCGGTTCTGTTCTATCGGAACGTTTTGCGCAGTTTGCAGGACTGGCTTCAACTGGAATGCAGCTGCTTTTTCTAAAAAACGGAAGAGATGCAGAGCGTGAATCAGATCGTCTTGGTGTTGAGTATTCCACTCGCACAGGCTATGATGCGCGAGAAATGTCTAACTTCTTCGAGACGCTTAATAAAATGCGCCCGTCTGATGGCAGCGGACTTCCGGACTTCTTGTCGACCCACCCCAATCCTGCAGAGCGCGTACAGAATATTCAAAAACTTGCCGCAGAGTGGCAGAGTAAAATTCCGAATAACAACTTGAAAATTGGACGGAATGACTTTTTAAATCGCCTTGAAGGTCTGGTTTACGGAGATGATCCTCAGCAGGGTTATGTTGAAAATAATATGTTTTATCATCCAAATCTGAAGTTTCAGTTCCCGATTCCAGGTGGATGGAAGCATAACAATACGCCTTCTGCAGTCCAAATGCAAAACGAGGCCGGTGATGCGGCTATGATTATGCAGCTTGGACAGGGAACACCTGCGCAGGCAGCCAACAAGTTCCTTACTGAATCCCAGGCAACAGTTGAGACCCAGGGTGCCGTTACCGTAAACGGACTCTCTGCTTATCGCAGTATCGCAACGATAAATAGCCAGAATGGCGCTCTTAAAGTGCTTTCCTACTTTATTCAGTACGGTACTAATACCTATGTCTTTCATGGTTACTGTGCTGCAGCGGCCTTCGGCAATAATGCCTCGACGTTCGAGTCAACAATGAAAGGCTTTCGTCAATTGACAGACCAGAGTCGTATCAACGTTAAGCCGGACCGCATTCGTATTAAGCGCGTTAAAAAAGCCGCACCGCTCAGAACAGCTCTGAAATCCTTTGGCCAGCCAGACGACAGATTGGAAGAGCTGGCGTTGATGAACGGTATGGACTTAACTGCTATCGTAGGCGAGAACTCTCTGATTAAGACGATAGGGAAATAAACCAACTTACAGTTTTCTTTAAACAAAGCGGGTCTGCAAAATATTTGCAGACCCGCTTTGTTTATATCAATGTTACGTCTTGTGATCCATTCTTTACCCTCGACAAACGTCATGGCTAAAGTATCATTTTAATCAGCTAAAAATTTGTCTGGTTATCCGTCCGGGAAGAAAGTCCTTCAATTTTGGAAACTCAGAACCCAGAACTCTGAACGTTGCTAAAGCTGCTTCAACGCCTCTTCAACGACAACCTCGGCAGTGATACCAAAATGCTGATAGAGTTCTTTGTAAGGCGCAGATGCTCCAAAAGATGACATTCCAACAAACTCACCGCCATTCAGATATTTTTGCCAGGTTGCATCTACACCAGCTTCAACTGCTACACGGGCTTTGATGGAGGAAGGGATAACACTTTCCTTGTACTCCATACTCTGTTGATCAAACAGCTCCATACTCGGCATGGAAACAACGCGTGCTGCAACCCCGTCCTTCTCAAGTATGTCTGCTGCCTCGATAGCAATGTGAACTTCTGAGCCGCTCGCCATTAGGATCACCTGTGCATTCTCTGCATCAGAGACAACATAGCCGCCCCTCATAGCGTTTTCAGTTTTTGCCGCATCTTCAAAGACCGGTAATCCCTGACGCGTAAAGAGCAGTGCTGTAGGACCGGTGCGATTTTCCAATGCGGCCTTCCAGGCATAAGATGTTTCATTTGCGTCCGCCGGCCGAATTACGGTGAGATTCGGGATTAATCTCAAGCTGCTTAATTGCTCAACGGGCTGGTGCGTCGGCCCATCTTCACCAAGACCAATACCGTCATGAGTAAACACATAAATCACCTGCTGATTCATCAGTGCAGCAAGGCGAATGCTGGGACGCACATAATCCGAGAAGATCAGGAATGTTCCGGAATAGGGGATAAGCCCGGGAGTATGTAGAGTCATCCCGTTCATTATGGCACCCATACCGTGCTCACGCACACCGTAATGCATATAAGTCCCGCTAAAATCTTCCGGAGTAACTTCTTTTGCACCAGCCGGGAACGTATTATTCGAGGGTGTTAAGTCCGCTGAGCCGCCAATTACGGTTTCAAGCTTCGGTGCAATGGCATTTAGAACCGCGCCCGATGCCTTACGGGTCGCTAGAGCTTTGTCTGAGGGGAATATCGGCAGATCAGCATCCCAACCTTCCGGGAGGGCACCATCCTGGGCTAGCTTAAATGCAGCGGCACGCTCGGGATGTTTCTCGCTGTATTCACCGAACATCGTCTGCCATTCGTTTTGCTCAACTTCGCCTTCCTTAACGATGCCACGCATAAAGCCAAGCGTTACATCGTCAATGTAGAACTCTTTATCTACGGGAAGCCCAAGTGCCTCTTTGCTCAAGGCTCTTTCTTCATCACCTAAAGGTTCACCATGTGCTTTCTTTGTTCCAGCTCTATTTGGACTTCCAAAACCAATAGTTGTTTTGCAGGAAATAATAGTGGGTTTACCGGTCTCGGCCTGCGCCTGCTTAATCGCCTCGGCAACCGCCTCCGTATCATGCCCGTCTACCGTGAGTGTATGCCAGCCGTAAGCTTCAAAACGTTTCGGTATATCTTCTGAAAAAGACAGGCTGGTCGGACCGTCAATACTGATGTTGTTATCATCATAAAGCACGATTAGTTTGCTGAGGCCCAAATGGCCGGCAAGGGATGCAGCTTCATGAGAAACACCTTCCTGTAAATCACCATCACTGGCAATTACATACGTATAGTGATCGACTACATTATATCCATCCTTGTTGAAGCGACCTGCCATTAGCTTCTCTGCCAGGGCCATACCGACGCCGTTTGAGATTCCTTGCCCAAGAGGCCCGGTTGTCGTTTCAACTCCTTCGGTATGTCCATATTCCGGGTGACCCGGAGTTTTGCTGTGTAGCTGACGGAAGTTCTTCAATTCGTCAAGCGGTAAATCATAACCAGAAAGGTGGAGCAGACTATAGATAAGCATGCTTCCATGACCTGCAGAAAGGACAAAGCGATCACGATTCGGCCATTTGGGGTCCGATGGGTTGTGCTTCATTACATATTTCCAAAGCAGAGTTGCGCAATCGGCCATTCCCATCGGCATACCGGGGTGTCCGGAATTTGCAGCCTGAACACCGTCCATAGACAAACCGCGAACAATATTTGCAGCTTGTTTTAGTTTCGCCTGATCCATTCTAAACCTCGTCGTTATAATGTTCTTTTGGTATATCTCGTATTTTTGTTGGCGGAAAAGAAATAACACTCCCAAAGCAGCATGCGTGTAGACTAGTCGGGCAAAATCTACGTTTATTGAATCGGTTCAAGCAAGCAATTTTGATTATTTCTTTTCACCACTTACACTAGAATACAATACATGAGCTTATGAATTCAAATGTTCAATTCAATCGCATTTATTACTGGAGATAAGATGCACTACCTATCACTTTTGTTACTTATTCTTATAATCACAGCCTGTGGAGACAAAACCGTCAGTAGATTATCGGATACGCCAGTCGAAGAAACCATTTTACAGGTTCTCAAAGACCAGTCTGATGGATGGAACCGTGGAGACATTGATGCATACATGTCCGGTTACTGGCTGTCGGATTCCCTGCGCTTTGCGTCCGGAGGATCGGTTACCTTTGGTTACAAGCCAGTAAGTGATCGTTACAAGAAACGCTATAGCAACAAAGCCCTTATGGGTAAACTGATTTTCGACAATCTGGATGTACAGATTCTTTCACAGGATGCGGCCATTGTTTTTGGTCGCTGGCAAGTAAAACGTGAAAAGGATCATCCCTGGGGACTCTTTACCTTACTATTCAGACTGCAGGACAATGAATGGCGCATTGTTCACGATCATACGTCGGCGGGGGAGGGAGATTTTGGTGGGTAGGTCGCTCCTTCGGAGCTTGTTGATATTAGGTTTTAAAATACCACACATCCTACAAGCGAAAGAGCCGCGTCCTACTAACTACAGCAAAGCGGCCTAAGACCTACACCCTGCATTTTTCATTTGCCCTTCTCATTTTAAATTGCTATCTATCAGTTATTATCGAACAGTGTTCAGGAAAGATCTTGCCTTGGGGAGTTTAAATGCAGTTAAGTGACCGAGAAATTCAAATATTATCCGCAGCTTGCAATGCCATTATTCCATCCATACATGAAGAAGGGGAGTATAGTGATTTCTGGGGTAGAAAGGCTACGGACCTGCCGGTTGTGGAAGAAATTCGCAGGATGATATCAGGGCTGAAGCCGGAAGATATCAAGGAGTTCAAACAGTTACTCTTCCTTCTGGGATCTCCATTGCTTGGGGCAACCTGGTTTGGTCCTCCCAAAGGCATACTAGGTTTATCTGAAGATCAGCGTGAAAAGCTCATGATAAGCTGGTGTAATAGCCGTATTAATGATCTTCGCAAAGCCTTCCAAACCATCAAAAAGCTTACCTGTTTTATCTATTACGGCTATAGTAGTGATCAACCTAACCCTAACTGGGAAGCCATAGGCTATCCAGGTCCGCTACCTGAAGAGAGCACCATCCCTGAACCCTCCATAAAGCCAATTTCAGTTCCGGAAAACGGCCGACTGAGCTGTGAAGTTCTGGTCATCGGCAGTGGAGCTGGCGGAGGTGTTGCTGCAGGGGAGCTGGCTGAAGCCGGGCAGGACGTGATAGTGGTTGAAAAGGGCGGTTATTATTCGGAAAAGGACTTCAATCAGAAAGAACAGGAAGCCGTATTAAAACTTTATGAATCCAATGGTGCTCTGGTAACCAGCAATGGCAGCGTAACGGTTTTCGCCGGTAGCTGCCTGGGCGGCGGAACCACCGTAAACTGGGCCGGAGCATTCCGCACGCCGGATTATATATTGGAAGCCTGGGCAAAAGGCCACGACGTACCGCATTTTACATCAAAAAATTTTCAGGATGCATTTGAAGCTGTGGAGCAGGCAACATCTATAAACCTGGAAGAGTCCCCTCATAATCCTCAGAACCAGGCATTATGGGATGGGGCAAAAGCTCTCGGCTACGACATGAAACCGATTGCGCGTAATTCATCCGGCTGTATGGACGACAATTGCCAACGCTGCGGCTATTGTGGCTTTGGCTGTAAACGCGGTGCTAAAAAGGGCACGATGAAAACCTATCTTCAGCGGGCTTATAATAATGGAGCACGCATCCTAACCAATTGCGAAATTGACAAGATTCTCGTGCGGAAGGGTGAAGCAATTGGTGCTGAGGCCGTCGTGGTGAACTCCGAAGGCCATCGTGAGAGAATTGTAATACATGCCGAGAAAATTATTCTTGCAGCCGGATCTATTCATACGCCGGCCGTATTGATGCGGAGCGGAATTGAACATCCCCAAATCGGTAAAAACCTCTACTTTCATCCTACTGTAGCAGTAAGCGCTACATACCCACATGAGGTGAATTCCTGGTGGGGGCAAATGATGTCTGCTGTTAGCGATGAATTTACCCGTCTGGACGGTAATTATGGCTTTAAGCTCGAAACACCCCCTGTTCATAGCGGCACTATTGGTTTGGCCATGCCCTGGACCAGCGGACGAGAACATAAAGCCGGCATGCTGAAAGCCAGGAGGCGTGGAAACTTTATCGTCCTAACGCGCGATCGGGACGGAGGTAGCGTAACGCTCAGTAAATCTCGTCGTCCGGTATTGAACTACAACATCAGCCCCTACGATCTAAGCCACTTGCAGCGCGGCATTGAAGAATCAGTGAGAATACACCTCGAAGCAGGAGCGGAAGAAGTGTTGGTTCCACACAATAAGCGACCGGTATTTCAGACCGCTAGTGGCAAAGAGAATCTCGATGCATTTTTAAATGAGATTAAATCACTCAGCTGGAAGTCGAATCAATTTCCCTTGTTTACAGCACATCAGATGGGCACCTGCCGAATGGGCGGTAATGCAGCAACACATCCTGTCGCACCGGATGGGAGCCTAAGAGGTATCAAAAACTTATATATTGGTGACAGTAGTGCGTTTCCTGAGTGTAGTGGAGCAAATCCGATGTTGTCTATTCAGGCAATGACTTATTACACTGTTCAACAGATAAAAGCTTCCCTGAACGTTGCAGCAATTTAAAATGAGGATTCGGATGATCTCCACAGCAGACCTGTCGGATGAGTTTAGCGAGCAGCTCCAATATTCAGAGATAAGATTTCAGTCATATGGTGCCAGGTCGCAGTTCTCCGGACCTATCCGTACGGTAAAGGTATTTGAAGATAATGTGCTGGTAAAGGGCTATCTTGCCAAGCCGGGTGACGGTCACGTTTTAGTTGTGGATGGTGGTGGCTCAATGCTCTATGCATTAGTCGGTGATATGCTTGCCTCAATGGCCGTAGAGAATAATTGGGCCGGTATCATCGTAAACGGCTGCATTCGTGACTCTCGTGAAATATCTGCAATTGACATTGGTATTCGGGCGCTTGGCACTCATCCGAGACGCAGTATAAAAAAGGGGGAGGGGAGTGTGGATAACCCGGTTCGCTTTGCCGGTGTTGATTTTCATCCTGGACACTTTGTTTATGTAGACGAGGATGGGATTATTGTCGCTCCACGGGAGCTGTAAAACGGTGATCGGGCCTCGACTACGCTCGGCCAGCGGAACAATAGTGCCGTTCCCCGGGCGCAGCCGAGGGGGGATGGATGCCCTTTATTTCACTTCCACCCCTCTCCAAAAAGCAATGTGATCTTTGATCTCCTTTGCCGCTTCGAAAGGCTCTTCATAATACCATGCGGCGGCAGCATTAGTTTCCCCGTCTACAACAATATCATAATAATTTGCCGTGCCCTTCCAGTGACAGACCGTCTCTTTGCTACTCTCCTGAAAATATTCGCAGTTGATGCTCGTTTTCGGAAAATAATAGTTTCCTTCAACCACAACCCCATCTTCTGATTCTGCGAGGACGACTCCGTTCCATATTGCTTTTGGCATACTGCCTCCTTTATTGGGGTTCAATATACCCACGACTGAAGTCGTGGGCTAAGATTCTGTGCTCTGTGTTCTGTGCTCTGTGTTCTCAGTTTTAGTCTATTTTTCAAAAACATTGAACACGAATCAATATGGTCTTATTTTGAAGACAAAACGACTTAAATTTCATAATTAGTGAGGACTTTCATGAAGATTACGGTGGTAGGAGCCGGAAACGTTGGAGCAACTACAGCCCAGCGAATTGTAGACAAAGAACTTGCAAACGAGTGTGTGTTGGTTGATATCCTGGAAGGTATTCCGCAGGGAAAGGCTCTGGATATGTGGGAGTCCACTCCGGTTGAAGGCAGCGATTGCCGCATTATCGGCACAAACGATTATGAACCGACCAAAGACTCCGACATCGTTGTGATTACGGCGGGACTAGCTCGCAAGCCCGGGATGTCCCGCGATGATCTATTGACTAAAAACGTTGCAATCGTCAAAAGCGTAACTGAGCAGGTTGTAAAGTATTCCCCGAACTGTATTCTGGTTATCGTTTCCAATCCGCTGGATGCGATGGTATATACCGCATATAAAGTATCCGGCTTCCCGAAAGAGCGAGTAGTAGGTATGGCAGGAGTTCTGGATACGGCACGCTATCGTTCCTTTATTGCTCTGGAACTGGACGTCTCTGTTCGCGATATCCAGGCGCTGGTTCTCGGTGGACACGGAGATACGATGGTCCCTCTGCCGCGTTACACGATGGTTGGTGGTATTCCTCTTACTGAGCTGGTTTCCCAGGAGCGCATTGACGCCATCGTTGAACGGACCCGTAAGGGCGGCGGTGAGATTGTAGGACTTCTGAAGACCGGTAGTGCATATTATGCAACGTCTTCAGCTGTATGCGAAATGCTTGAATCCATCGTAAAGGACAAAAAGCGCATCCTTCCGGGAGCTGCTTATCTGACGGGTCAATTTGGCTATAACGACATGTTTATGGGTGTTCCGATTAAGCTCGGAAAAACCGGCGTTGAGCATATTTATGACCTGAAGCTGACCGACGAAGAAAAAGCGATGCTTGAGAATTCAGCAAATGCGGTTAAAGGGCTGATGGAAGAAATCGATCTTTAAAAGCTGCAGACCGAACTTCTACAGCGACCGGCAGTTTCTGTCGGTCGCTTTTTTTATATCCTCCCGTAAGTTTTTTTCCTGTATTGCCTTCCATTATTTCATAATGTATTTTTCATGGCTTTTATGTAATGAACAAGTTTGTCAAAATTTAAGAACGAGGTGGTAACATGAAAAATTCGCAGTATTACATGGATCTGGAAGATAAGTATGGCGCTCATAATTACCACCCGTTGGGAGTCGTTATTGCCCGCGGCGAAGGTATCTGGGTATGGGATGCTGACGGCAAAAAATACATGGATTTTCTCTCTGCCTACTCTGCCGTAAACCAGGGGCACTGTCATCCGAAAATCGTAGGCGCCCTCAAAGAACAAGCGGACATTTTAACACTTACTTCCCGCGCCTTCTACAACAATGTTCTGGGGGAATACGAGAAGTATATAACCGATCTCTTCGGTTACGACAAAGTGCTGCCCATGAACACCGGTGTTGAGGGCGGCGAAACCGCTGTTAAGCTTGCCCGAAAATGGGGTTACACGGTAAAAGGAATCCCGGCGAATAAGGCAAAGTTGATTTTTGCAGCCGGCAACTTCTGGGGACGCACGCTTGGCGCTATTTCTTCCTCAACCGACCCTGACTGCTACGAAGGTTTTGGTCCCTACATGCCCGGCTATGAAGTAATTCCTTACAATGACCTTGGCGCTTTGGAAAAAGCATTGGAAGATCCGAATGTCGCCGGATTTATGGTTGAGCCGATCCAGGGTGAGGCTGGTGTTGTTGTTCCGGATGAAGGCTATCTAAGCAAAGCCTATGCAATGTGTCGCGAAAAGAACGTTCTTTTAATTTGCGATGAGGTTCAAACAGGTCTTGCGCGAACCGGTAAGCGTCTGGCTTCCGACCACGATAATATTAAGCCCGACATTGTCATCCTTGGTAAAGCATTATCCGGTGGTGTTCTTCCCGTCTCAGCTGTTCTGGCACGCGACGAAATCATGCTATCTATCAAGCCTGGTGAGCACGGCTCTACTTATGGTGGCAACCCGCTAGCCTGTAAGGTCGCTATCGCTGCACTGGAAGTTCTTGAAGAGGAAAATCTTGCGGAGAATGCGCATAAGCTGGGCGAGCTCTTCAGAAGTGAAATGAGCAATATCGCAAAGAACAATGACCTGGTAACAACGGTTCGTGGTAAAGGACTTCTGAACGCGATTGTTATCCGTCCAACCGAAAGCGGCAAAACAGCCTGGAATGTGTGTGAAGCGCTGGCAGAAGAGGGACTACTCGCCAAGCCGACACACGGCGATATTATCCGTTTTGCACCTCCGTTGGTTATAGATGAAGATGGAATCCACTGGGCACTTGAACGTATCGAGAAAGTGCTTAAGACGATAAACTAACGGATCGGAGAACTCTGATGAAAATTTTAATAGCCGACAAATCATCTCCGGTTTGCACCCGCATCCTTACTGATGCGGGTCATACTGTGGATGTTAATACCGGCCTTTCGTCGGAGGAGTTGAAGGGGATTATTGGAGATTATCACGGACTGGTTGTTCGCAGCGCTACAAAAGTAACTGCAGATATACTTTCAGCAGCCAATCAATTAAAGGTGGTCGGCAGGGCCGGAACTGGTGTAGACAATATAGACCTTGACGCCGCCAGTCAACATGATGTTGTTGTGATGAATACTCCCGGTGGCAATTCAAACGCTGTTGCGGAAATTGTACTGGGACAAATGCTTGGGCTTGCAAGATCGCTTTACGCAGCATGCGACTCCATGAAGAATAAGCGGTGGGAGAAAAAGAAATTCTCCGGCACGGAAATAAAAGGGAAAACCCTTCTTTTACTGGGATACGGTCGTGTCAGTACCCTCCTTGCTCAAAAATGCATGGCTCTTGGTATGAGAGTGATCAGTCATGATCCTAAAATCGGTAAGAATATTACCGACGACCTGGGAATTGACATTAGAGCAAATCTGGAGTCGGCACTACCTGAAGCAGATTATATCTCAGTGCATCTCAGCAAAAGAGAAAATACGCTTAATTATCTCGATGATAGAGAGTTTGCATTGCTAAAAAAAGGGTCATACCTGCTTAATTACGCCCGTGGAGGCATCGTTAACGAATCAGCAATGCTAAAGGCGCTGGACAATAACACGCTCGCCGGGGCAGCTCTGGACGTATTTGATGTCGAGCCGCCGACGGATTATTCATTGATTCAACACCCGAAGGTAATCGCCACGCCGCATGTCGGGGCAGCTTCAGCAGAATCGCAGGAGAACGTTGCAGCGATGGTAGCGGAACAATTCGTAGACTTTTTTACTGGCAACGGTGCCAGAAATGTTGTAAACCCATAGAGTAGCACCTTTTTTACTATCAACACAGGAGAATGGTATGATAAATGACAAACAATTTAAGATAAAGGTCGGTCTGGCTGAAATGCTCAAAGGCGGCGTTATTATGGACGTTACCAATGTTGAGCAGGCTAAGATTGCTGAAGATGCCGGCGCAGTTGCCGTGATGGCATTGGAGCGTATTCCGGCGGATATTCGTGCACACGGTGGCGTAGCCAGAATGAGCGATCCGAAGCTGATTCGCGAAATTCAGGATGCAGTATCCATCCCGGTTATGGCAAAATGCCGTATCGGCCATATTGCCGAAGCCCAGGTGTTAGAGAGCCTGAAGGTTGATTTTATTGACGAGAGTGAAGTGCTGACTCCGGCGGACGAAGAATTCCACATTGACAAGCATCCGTATAAGGTGCCATTTGTTTGTGGCTGCCGAAATCTGGGTGAAGCCTTACGCCGTATCTCCGAAGGTGCTGCTCTGATTCGTACCAAAGGTGAGCCCGGCACTGGCAATATCGTTGAGGCAGTACGCCATATGCGTCAGGTTCAAAAGGAGATCCGCGAGATCACCGTTATGGGACAGGAAGAGCTGGTAACTTACGCCAAGACGATTGGTGCTCCGGTAGAAATTGTCCGCTTTATAAAGGAAAACGGCAAGCTGCCGGTACCGAATTTCGCAGCTGGCGGTATTGCAACTCCGGCTGATGCATCGTTGATGATGCAGCTGGGTGCTGAGACCGTTTTTGTCGGCAGCGGTATCTATAAATCGGAAGATCCGCCGGCACGCGCTCGCGCAATTGTTTCGGCAACGACGCACTATACCGATTTTGATCTGATTGCCCGCGTTTCCGAGGGTCTTAAGGATGCGATGCCCGGACTGGAAATTTCTTCCATTCCCGAGAATGAGATTATGCAGCATCGCGGTTGGTAAATCTGTTTACGGTGGGTTGCAGGAAAAAACTGCAGCCCACGTATTTATTTAACGGTGTAAATATGAAAATCGGCGTACTAGCCCTTCAGGGTAACTTTTCACTACATGGCGATCGTTTAAACGAGCTGGACGTTGAGACCGTCTACGTAAAAAAACCAGAGCATCTTAAAGGATGCCGAGGGCTAATTCTCCCCGGTGGTGAATCAACAACGCTTGTTAAACTGTTGGATGAAGTAAACCTTGGTCAAGCTATTGTTGAATTCAATAAGCACCATCCGATATTTGGCACTTGTGCTGGGGCGATATTGTTAAGCAGGGAAGTGAAGAACCATCCGGTAACGCCACTCAATCTGATTGATGCAGTTATTACCCGAAATGCTTATGGTCGGCAGGTCGATTCATTTGACGAACCTATCGAAGTTGAGCTAAACGGTGAAAAATCGACCTCCTCAGCCGTATTTATCCGCGCACCGAAATTCCTGAAAACCGGACCAGACGTAATGATTCTTGCCCGTCACAAAGACGATATTATTATGGTAGAAAATGAACGCGTGTTAGCAGCGACTTTTCACCCCGAGCTAACAGAAGATCCACTTATTCATAGCTACTTTCTCGATAAAGTGCGTTCTTTCTCCTGATAAGCTCCCTACCTTTTTTAACTGCTTGACTCTGTCGACAGCTCCACCTAAATTTGCCATGATCTTCGGGGCATGGTGATCCCGAGAGGGAAATTCCAGACCGGCGGTGAAAGTCCGTGACTCCACATAAAACCTGTGGATTGAATCGGTGAAATTCCGATACCGACGGTATAGTCCGGATGGGAGAAGATCGTTTACCCACTTTTGGAGTGATTCTGTTTATTTGCAGTTTCACTTCCACGTCTGTAGTTATTGTACAGATGCCCGCCTCGTTGATCCAGAACAGATGTTTGATTATAACGGACAATTTGATGGATCACCACCTCAAATACATGCAGCGTGCCCTTGAACTTGCAGTAAAAGGCAAGGGATTTGTTTCACCAAACCCAATGGTCGGTGCAGTTATTGTAAAAGATGGTAGAATTATCGGCGAAGGTTATCACGAGCGCTATGGTGGCCCACATGCAGAGATAAATGCTATCTCTAATGCAATAGAATCTGTAGCAGGCGCAACCATGTATTGCACCCTGGAACCCTGCTGCCATTCAACTGCGACAAAAAAAACACCTCCCTGCACAAGCGCACTCATCAGAGAGAGGATCGGTAAACTGATTGTAGCAATGCCCGATCCTAATCCTCACGTCAGTGGAAAAGGATTCGAGCTGCTCCGCCAGCACGGCATTCAGGTAGAAGCCGGATTGTTGGAGAAGGAAGCAATTGATATCAATGAAACCTACATTCATTCTATTCAGCATAAAACTCCATTCATCCTTTTAAAAATGGCAATGTCTCTGGATGGTCGTATTGCCACTAAAACAGGTCATTCAAAATGGATTACTGATGAGTTTGCACGAAAAGTGGTGCATCAAATCCGGGCAGAGTATGATGCAGTACTCGTCGGAAGCAATACGGTTATTGAAGATGATCCAGCCCTTACGGTCAGACTCGTAGATGGCCGTCAGCCTTTTCGGGTTGTACTCGACAGCCAGCTGCGCAGTCCACTTGGCAGTCAACTGTATTCCGATGCCTTTCGGGAAAAAACCATGGTTTTTACAATTCTGCCATCCTCACACTCGCGATTTCAGAGTTTACAAAGTCAAGGCATACATGTTCAGACAGTTACATCCTCTAAAAACCGGGTCCATATCCCTGAAGTACTACAGTGCTTATATCAGCACAACGTATCCTCTGTTTTAGTTGAGGGCGGTAGTCAAATCCACACCTCGTTTATTAAACATCAGCTTTTCGACAAGATTAACTGTTTCATCGCTCCGACTATTATTGGCGATGGATTAAATGCGATCGGAGATCTTGAAACAACTCATATCCACAAGGCACTAAAGCTTAAAAATACTACTTATAGGCAAATAGGAAATCAGATACTGGTCAGCGGCTATTCTGGTCGCGCGGCAGTACTGCATAGATCGGAGAAGGAGACGGAATGTTTACAGGAATCGTAGAAGAAGTTGGTGAAGTGATATCGGTAAATCCGCTTGATGGCGGTATTCGTATTTTGATAAGCGCTAAAACTGTTATCAACGAAACAAAACTTGGCGACTCTGTCAACGTCAATGGCGCCTGCCAAACGGTTGTTGAGTTCAGTGAGGACTCCTTTGCTGTAGAAGCCGTCGGAGAAACACTGGAAAAAACCAACTTGGGGCTATTTCAAAAAGGAAGTGCGGTAAATCTCGAAAGGCCCCTAACTTTTTCATCTCGAATCGGTGGTCACCTGGTGCAGGGGCATGTTAACGCCACCGCACAAATAACAAACTGGTATCCCAGGGGAGAGAACTGGTTCCTCGAGGTAGAAGTCCCAATGAACCTGCAAAGGTATTTAATCGCTGAAGGCTCTATTACGATAGACGGCATTAGCCTAACAATAGCGTCTCTCCGCGAAAACCAGGTAGGGATAAATATCATCCCGCATACCGTAGAGCATACAAATCTCTCAACCCGCGCTGTCGGTGACACGGTAAATATCGAGGTCGACATGATTGCAAAGTATGTTGAGAACATGATGAAATATGCCAAACCCCAACCCATTATCGAAAGCCAATCATAACTATGCGAAACGACATTACACCTGCCGAAGACTTTAAATTCTCCAAGGTGGAAGAACTCATCGAGGCCTATCAGAGCGGAGAGATTGTAATTCTGGTTGACGATGAAGATCGGGAGAACGAAGGCGACTTTATTATTGCTGCGGAATTCGCAACTCCGGAAGCCATCAATTTTATGGCCAGGCAAGGTCGCGGCCTTATCTGCATCAGCATTACCGAAGAACGTTCGACAGAACTGGATCTCGCCCCAATGAACACCGACAATTCGGCTCTGCTGGGAACGCCATTTACTATCAGCGTCGATGCTATCGAAGGCACGACAACTGGTATATCGGCATATGACAGGGCAAAAACGATACAGAAGATGATCGATCCGGCCTGTCGGCCTGAGGAACTCGCACGCCCGGGACATATGTTTCCGCTTGTTGCAAATCCTGCCGGAGTGCTGGCACGTCCGGGGCATACCGAGGCGGTTGTAGACCTCGCAAAGCTCGCGGGCTTAAATCCTTCAGGAGTTTTATGCGAAATCCTGTCCGACAATGGAGAGATGGCACGCCTGCCGGAATTGATGCAAATCGCAGCAAAACACAATCTCAGAATCGGCCATATAAAAGACATTATTCAGTACCGTCGGGATAACGAAACACTCATACAATTGGAATCCAGAGTGGATATGCCTACCCCTAAAGGAGAGTTTGAGCTACTTCTATTTCGTAGCCTTATCAATCCGGATGAAACACATCTGGCTCTTATCAGGGAAAATTGGAAGCCGGGTGAAAGCGTGTTAACACGAGTTCACTCCGAATGCCTTACTGGTGATGTCTTTGGTTCCAGACGCTGCGATTGTGGTCCCCAATTGGAGAAAGCAATGGAGCTAATTGATGAAGCCGACTCAGGTATTATCATTTATATGCATCAGGAAGGTCGCGGTATCGGTCTTGCAGAAAAGCTAAAAGCTTATCGACTGCAGCAGATGGGCAGAGATACCGTTGATGCAAATCTTGAGCTTGGTTTCGAAGCAGATCAGCGAGAATACTGGTTTGCTGCCCAAATACTTCGCTTACTTGGGGTAAATTCTGTTGATCTGCTGACAAATAATCCTGCAAAAATTCAAGCTTTAAGCGCCCATGGGATTCAAATCGCTAACAGAATCCCTGTTCTGATTGAAGCAGATGAGAAAAATCGTGGCTATCTGAAAACGAAAAAAGACAGAATGGGACACTTGCTTAACGGTTCGACAAATGTGGTGCCCAGTCTCGAAATCAATGTGAATGATACCGAATAAGTAGCTGGATTTCAATCAGGCTTTATGCCTATAATCTTTCGAGGATAAAGATGACAAAGATATTACAAGGTGAGCTTAATGCAGATGGTATGAAAACCATCATTGTCGTTGGCCGATTCAATCAGTTTATATGCGAAAGCCTTTTGGGCGGTGCGCTCGATTGCCTGGAACGACACGGTGCTTCCCGAAAATCTCAGACCGTTTTGTGGGTGCCGGGTGCTTTTGAAATCCCTCTTGCGGCAAAACTGGCCGCCGAGAAAAGGAAACCGGATGCAGTAATTTGCCTTGGAGCTGTTATCCGCGGTTCGACACCTCACTTTGATTATGTTGCTGGAACATCAGCAAGCGGTATCGCCAATATTTCTTTGGATTTGTCAATTCCGGTTGCAAATGGTATTATTACAACCGACACCATCGAACAGGCAATTGAGCGCGCTGGAACAAAGGCAGGGAACAAGGGTTGGGAAGCAGCGTTAAGTGCAATAGAGATGGTTAATCTGCTTAAGCAGATGTAGCATTGATTTATAGATTGAGTTCAACTGATTCAGGAAAATACATGACACGTATTTCTCTAATTTTAATTTTGTTAGCTGGTTTTTGTGTTGGATTGATGGCACAGGACGTTCGTTTCCAGATTGATGTTATTACCCACATGAATACGGCAAACCAGCTTTTAGTAAAAGACAACACGTTCTATGCAGCAACCAGCGGTGGGCTGCTTGTCCGCAATCAGGACGGCAGTGAAGAGATCTTTAATGTCACAAACGACATTAGGGACCACCGTCTTTCCACTATAGCTATTGGAAATCGCAATATTCTGGCAATGGGCTCTTCGTTCGGCAATATTGCCTTTCTTGATCGCAACGACAATTCGGTGCTTAATGACCAGAACCTTCTCGGCAATGAAATTGTAGACATGGAAATGATAGCTGATACTCTCTGGGTACTAACCACCCAGTTCGTCTCGGTCTATCTGTATAATGAATCTCTCCAGCGCTTTCAATTCCGGGAGTCTTACCAGGAATTTAATGCTACTGTAGGTCGTTTCAACGCTCTTGCTTACTCGGATAATCGAATCTGGTTAGGCTGTGATATTGGGCTCATCAGTGCACCGGCAAATTTTTTACAGGTAAATTTATATTCCGGTGCAAACTGGACTTTGCAGAACCAGGTTAGTGGCTTGCCATCCGACATGATAAACGATATTGTGTCCGGCTCAGGTAATTCCTTGCTAATTGCCACATCCACAGGTCTCGCATCCTATGACGGTTCAACTTTTTCTACTCTGGCCAGTGGTGATATACGCAATATTTCAACAGCAGCTAATGGGGATGTTTTTGTAACAAACCGACGTTCCGTCTTTAAGTACGAAAACTCTCAACTAATACAACAAAATATCATTGGCTGGACAGACATTACAGACCTGCTTATTGACAACAATGGCGCCGTATGGATCGGTACCGAAAAACGTGGTATTCGCAATCTTACGGGTGGTGAAATCATATACCGTGATGGCCCTCTCGATAACTATATCGGCGAAATCCATATCGACGGGCAAGGACGCATCTGGTGTACTACTGGTCTGCCAAAAGATGAACGGCGACAGGGCATATTTGTTCAAAATGGCTCGGAATGGGTTAACTATGTGTTCGATGGCGGTACTGAAGGGAGATATGTTCACCTGAACTCATCTCTGGCGCTAATGGAAGATAATGCAGGCTATGTTTGGGTAGGAGCCTGGGGTGGCGGGGTTTTGGTTTTTGACGAGAACTCTGATTTTACAATCTTAAATACAATCCAGGACCCTGGATCTGTCTGGGTTCGCTCGATTTCACGTGATGACTCTCTGGCTATTTCGACACCTCCGGAGTTACAACCGCTATTGTCTCCTGTCTCAAGCAACCAGTATTATTCCGTAGTAACGGATATCGTTCTGGATCAGAACACCCAATCTGTCTGGATTATGAATTCAGCTGCAAGCAGCAATCGTTCTCTCCTGCGCTATCGCAGCACAGAATTTAGCCAGGACGCTTTTAATCCTGCAAACTGGGAATCCTATTCAAATCCATTCGGCATTCGCGAATGGTTTGAAATGACGGTTGACGTATTTGGCGATTTCTGGCTTGCGTCATCATATGACATTGGAAGTATCGGCGTTGCCCAGGCACGCCTTGGTGAGAACAACACCTTTGCGACAGCATCCTTTACCGAAAGTGCAAACAATTTAAAAAGTAACGCTACCTCTTCAATTGCCGCTGATGGCGATGGATATGTCTGGGTTGGAACACGCTCAGGCCTTAGCGCAATTCTTGGTGGCAATGTGTTTGATTTCCGTGATACCTATCAGCCACTTGGCTTTCAAATCAACGATATCTTTGTCGATCCGGAGAATAATAAGTGGTTCGCTACGGATAGGGGAGTGAGCATACTGAAAGGCTCCGGCTCACCATTTGATGAGAGTAGCTGGATTCATATTATTCCCCAAAACAGCAGCGTCGATGCGGACATTATTTCAAGCCGTAAAAACCTGTTTGTCGAAAATCTGCCTTCAGAAAACATTCATAGCGTAACCCTGGACGCGAATAGTGGAGATGTTTATCTGGGTAGTGATGCAGGAATTGCCATCGTTAAGAGCAATCCCTTCTCATCACCTTTTGAAAACTTTGACCTCACGAAGGCAGGACCAAACCCATTTATCCTAAACGGACGTAATAATACACCTTTTGCTATTTACAATCTTGCCAGCGGCAGTGAAGTTCGTATCGTAACGGTTTCCGGCCAGCTGATAAGAAAACTGGATCGATCCAATTTCTCCGAAATACAGGGGAATTCAGCAATATGGGATGGTCGTAATGAGGAAGGCAGATTAGTCGCATCAGGTGTCTATCTTTATCTGATTACAAATGAGCAGGGACAGCAGACCTCCGGTAAATTTATGGTTGTGCAGGAATAACCAGTCCACTATCTTTAAAGGTGTTACTTGATCGGCTATTTTCTCAGACCTGGCCGATCCGGAGGAAACTAAATCCAGGACGGGTTTTTAATGCGCTTCAGACCATCGTTATTACTCATCGTGCTTATCTTCGTGGGCTACCTATGCGCGCTCGGTTATATTTACATGTCCAGCGTACAGGAGAACAATGTCGGAGAGGCTCCGAATGCAGAACAACTCCTTAAGCCAGATAGTACACTGCATGCTATGGTTCGTGAGGCTTACGAGCGCCGCGACTACAAAGAGGTCAAGCGGATAGCGAGAGAGCTAAACGAGCGCTTTCCCGATTCTTATGCTACAGCAGATGCGAACAGCCTTGTCGCTGCGATAGAAAATCGTCGCAATGGGCTTCGACCTTCAGCCGATGACATACTGATTGCAAGCCGTAACTCATCTACACCAACGCAAGCCTCAAGACCACAAACCAGAAAGGCTCCAGCGCGAAGAACGGCAAATCGCACCACAACTCCTTCTTCAAGACCCCCTGTAGACACAGCAGTTCAATCCGCTCAGAACAGAATTGCACTTGCAAAAATGAGAGTCGTGAGAGAACCTGATCAAAATATTACCTGGTATTACAACAAGCACATTTCCCACTTCGTCTACAAAAACAGCCTTGAAAGCTATATTGGGCAAAGCGATAATGGAGACATCTGGCTGCGCTTGCGTATATATTATTCTGGGGAATCATCTCTGAATATTCAGGGCTATGAAATCTATGCGGACGACCGGGTTTATCCGATTAAGACCAGATATGGGACATTGGAACAGGGGAGTGGTCCCGGCGGTGCCTGGGAATGGTTTGATATGCAGGTCCATCCGAAGGATCTGGAGATTCTCAAAGCTGCCATGCGTGCAGATCGCGCGGCTGTTAAATATATCGGCGCCGAAAGCAATTCAGAACGCGTGCTATCAGAAGGTGAAAAAGCCCGACTACTGGATGTCGTTCGGGCAATGGAGGCCCTATCCGGTAAAGGAAGCTACTTCGCCGGAAATGCTCCGAGACCTCAGTAGTTAAACAAACCGGATATCAACCATAACCGGATCATGATCCGACAATCGTTGATTTTCCCATTCTGGCTTTTCAATTCCAATTGCTTTTACAATCGTATCCTCAGATTCAAATCCTCTTCCAGCCAACCAGTCTAAGCGAAACGGCACTTCTCCACCATACGGCTTTAATATTTCTTTCAACCAGTTGTGTATAAACTCGGGAGCCCACTTGCGGGTTTTGATGCTGGCTGCAGCTTCTCCTAAATTGTAGTAGAGCGTACCAAATCGGCGGTTGTTAAAACGTTCAATATCAAAACCATAATTTCGGAACACATCAAAAACCGGTCTTTCAAAATAGCGATCAGGCTGCATGTACTGAACTATCGTTTCAGGAACGCCAACATAGAGAACCTTATATAGGAAGCTAGCTAATAAATTGAGCTTATTTTTCAAATTATAAGTATGGGTATTTAAATCGCCACCAAAAAGCTGTATGTCAGAGCCAGACGTAAGCATTGGTTTTAACATTGCTGCAAGCTGTTTGGCCCGCTGCAAACTCGAAGTTTTTAGTTCAAGATGAGCTGCTGCGACATCCAATACTCTTGAACCCACTTCAATACTGCAAATCAATCCACGACGCGCCCCCAGGCGCTGCTCTGAGCTGCTCATATAATCACGCATACTTGGCAATATTGGGTTATCCACTGCCTTGATAGGGTAACGGCTTAAAATAGCTGTTCCATGCAAAGATAGCGTATTTTCTGCTTCATGATCCTGTTCACCTTCATCTCCTTTCGCAAGGACGAGAAAAGAATTTGAGTAACAGTAATTCATTTTAAGTCCCTCGGCTATTTCGGCCGGGACATTTCGGTTACCACTGCGCCCCATACCAATATCGGTTTCGGTAAACAGGAAAATATCCGTATCCCGAAGTTCATTATGAGAGCGAACAAGGTTAATAATTCCGTCGCTTTGAATGCCTCGTTCAATATTCCAGGCTACAACCCTAATTCGATCTGCCGCAGATCCGGAATGATGAATATTGGAATATTCAATACCGTTTGCAATGCGCTCAAACTCAGCACCATGTTTTTTATAAAATGAAGATTTCTTAAGCGAGCGGTTTGTCTTAAACGATTTTAACTCTGGAAAAAGAGGATTAAGCTTGTGTTGGAGTCTGTAGGCTGAGCGAGACAATTTCTGCATAATAAGAGAGCATCCTGAGTAGGGGACTAGAGGTGAAAATTTAGATGGAAAAGTATTTCATTGCAAATATTACTCGTTTTTTTTAAACATGTTTCACTACTTTTTTAAAGGTAGGCTACTGAAAACCCAGGCCGGTTTGAATTGTTTAAACAGCTTTTTATTAAACGGAAATGTAGCAAGCATCACCGACTACGAACTATTGTTTATATAGTATTTATGATATCAAACGACACGGATAACGACTTATATGCTTTTAAAAAATACAACTCAAAACTTAAGCATACTTCAAAAAGCCCGTTTGTGTACGGATCTTGCGAGTGGAATTCCACTTGAAGAGGCCCTAAGAGGGTTCTCTGCAAGTGAACTTCAACATGTTCGTGACTATCTCAAGCAACAAATCCTTTATTATTCCGCAACACTGGATCGAAAACAATTAATGCCTCAGGATTTAAATGAAATAATTGGTCCGATTCCTAATTATTACCATAAACAGGACTGCCGTGAACCACTTGAAGCCTGTTTAAACGAGACGTGTATCTCTTCATTTCCTCATTGTTTTTCACGAAAAATGAATGAGCAGAGCAATAGCTTAGTTAATGTCCTCTTACCCTATCTTAAAGGTAAAAAACATTTAACGAATGAAAACCCAGACACTGAAAAACCCTAAAATTGCAAAACCGGAAATACGATGGCCATTTTCAAGAAAAAAAAGAAAGAAGAAAAGAATTCGGAAAAACCGATAATACGTGAGCACCCATTGGACGACAACTATAAAGTCGTTCTAAATTCAAAGCGTCTTATTCCAATAGTAATTCAGGACTATCTTACCAGAGAAGTGCTCCGTCTGGCCTATATGGACAGGTGGGCTCTTGATGTGAGTCTTGGGGAAAAAAAACTGCACATTTACAGTCGCTCAAAGCGCAAACAAATGCTTTTTGGCGCTGATAAAGGCCTTGAATTTGAAATTAAATCCGTTAAATTAGATACTACTCGACGATCCCTTCTTTTTGAAGTGTTGTCTTCAGGACAGTCAAACTCCTATAGTTCTTTTGTGTATCCCATAGAAGCGAATTCAACCAGCAATGGTAACAGCCATGAAGATTTCGAAAGTTCTGATAGCGAATCGTGGTGAGATTGCTCTCCGTATAATGCGCACCTGCCGTGAAATGAATATCATAACCGTTGCGGTTTATTCTGAGCCGGACCGTTTGTCTCCACACGTTTTATTTGCTGATGAGGCTTATTGTATAGGACCAGCTACGGCATCGGAAAGCTATCTTCGCATCGACAAACTTATTCAATGTGCCCAAGATTGTGGTGCAGATGCAATTCATCCCGGATATGGTTTCCTTTCTGAAAACGCTGACTTTTCCCGAGCTGTCAGTGAGGCAGGACTTATCTTTATAGGCCCCAAGCCTGACACAATATCCGCTATGGGAAGTAAAACCGAGTCACGAAAAATGATGATCGCAGCTGAAGTTCCGGTTGTACCAGGTGCTGCTGGAGCTGTAGATACGCTGGATGAAGCAAAGGAAATTGTTGAGTCGATAGGCGGCTATCCAGCCCTTATTAAAGCAGCAGCAGGTGGCGGAGGAAAAGGGATGCGAATCGTATTTGAAGAAGATGAGCTGGAGCGTGCCCTTGCTGCAGCACGTGGCGAAGCAGCCAAGGCATTTGGAGATGATACTGTTTATGTTGAAAAATACATCCAGGCTCCCAAACACATCGAGATTCAAATTATCGCTGACACCCATGGTAATGTCGTCCACCTTTGGGAACGGGATTGTTCAATACAACGTAGACATCAAAAAGTTATTGAGGAATGTCCTTCACCAACCTTGACTCCGGAGCAGCGTAGTCATCTTGGAGAGATTGCTGTTCAGGCTGCAAAGGCGTGTAACTATGTGAACGCCGGAACAGTGGAGTTTATTTACGACAACGTCGAGAATTTCTACTTTCTTGAAATGAATACCCGACTCCAGGTTGAACATCCGGTTACAGAAATGGTGATGGGTGTTGATCTGGTAAGGCTACAAATTGAAGTAGCCGCTGGACAAGAGCTCCCTTTTAAACAGGAAGATATTGTCCCGAGAGGTCATGCGATTGAATGCCGAATCAATGCAGAAAATGTATATCAGAATTTTGTGCCGTCTACTGGTAAAATCGAATATCTCTCATTTCCCACCGGACCTGGAGTAAGAATTGACAGTGGTGTTGATCAACATTCCGAGGTAACACCGTTTTATGATCCGATGGTAGCAAAAATGATAGCTTATGCCGCGACCAGAGAGCAGGCAATAAGCCGGATGGTGCGGGCGTTAAAAGAATTTCAAATTACCGGGATTGAAACAACCGTACCTTTCTGCTTAAAAGCGCTTGTTCACCCCGAATTTATTGGTGGTCACTTCACAACAAAGTTTATTGAAACCTACTGGGATGAGCTACAGAAAGCACCGACTCCTCACGACGAAGAAATTGCATTGTCCGCTCTTATGGGGCATGTAGACAACAATAACAGCAAACCGGTTACCAGACGGGAAGCGGTTCTACAAGAACCATCTCGCTGGAAAATGCAAGCAACACCCGGCTGGAAAAACAGATGATTTACTACCTTCGCCAAGACGACAACTTTTTGCCTGTTGAAATCACCGAAAATGATGACAGCTATGCGATCCGTTATAACAACAAGGACTTTTTAATCGACATCCAGCACGTCTCCGGCAATAAATACTCAGCAATTATTGACGGTAAGTCCTTAACCTTGTTCACCCACAAAGAGGGGAGGGAACAAGTTGTTACCAGAAAGCATAACCGTTTATCCCTTACATTTCTAACGGAACGTCAGCGCATAGAGTCGGAGCTTTTCGGTGACAGCACAGAAGAGGCCGGGAAAGGTGAAGTAAGAGCCCCAATGCCCGGTATGATTCTCCGTGTAGAAGTGGCCGAAGGGGACACGGTCAAACAAGGGCAACCACTGCTTGTTATGGAAGCCATGAAAATGGAAAATGAGATAAAGGCGGAAACCGCCGGTGTCGTAAAGTCGATTCTTGCGAAAGCCCAGCAGGCAGTTGAGAAAGATGATCTTTTATTGAGTATTGGCGAATGACGGAGAGGAATTCTTTACAAAACAAGAGGGCTTCATTTGCAAGCTGCCGGTTCTTCAGTTATCTCACCTTAACTGCCGCAGTCTCCATGCTATTGCTTATCTCTTGCGGAGCTGGAATCGACTCACAACGTAAAACAGCCATTGCAAACATGCAGAAGGCTATTATTAGCAACCCCTCAGACATGAACTCTGTAAGAGAATTGGGTATTCTCTATTTCGAAGATGGGGATTACAACAAATCCCGCGCTCTCCTGCTAAAAATCATTTCTCAAAACCCGGATGATCTGCGAGCACGTTCTTATCTGGGACTTACTTATGAAGCGCTTGGCAAAGATACTCAGGCCACGAAGCTGTATAATGCCGAGGTCAACAGCGAATCGCCCTATAAAGATTGGCTGGTCGGCAGAAAAGAGATCCTGCAACGCAAGCAGGCCAGAGCACTCCTGAGATCGAGAGTTGAAGAGATACGCAGTAGCGATACGGATCTTCAAAAACGCTCTGTGGTCGTTGCTCCGGTTACCTATCATGGGAAAAAGGGAAGCCATGAGAACCTGGCTGTTGGCATTACCGCTATGTTCAACCATGCCCTTGGAAAAATCAATACATTGAGTATCGCCGATCAGTATAACGTTGAATTGGTATCCGGTATCATACAGGCCCAGTCAGATTCAGATCTTCGTGAGAATCCAATTGCCATTCTCGGGGAAGTCTTTTACAGTCAAACTGTTATAAAATGCGACTTTGATATTGTTGACGACCGGCAGATTGTTCTTGATGTTGGTTACTGGAATTTAAACTCTGAAAGTTTGCCTACTACGAAAACCTATCTTGCACCGCTTGATGGCGGTCTGGCTGTCATCAGGCAGGACGTCGTAGCTGATTTACTGGCCTTTCTCGAAGAAAATGAAGATCAGCCATTCTTCGCTGGTAGAATTGATAAGAATGCGTTTACCAGCTTCTGTGAGGGTATACGTAGTTACCTTGCGAATGAATTTGCAGATGGGGTAAATCAATTTGAAGAAGCCCTTAAAGACAATCCCGGATTTGAACTTGGTGCTTTTTATAAGGTTCATAATGAACGGCTATTAAATGCCAGCCAAACACCTTCGGAGATTGGACTCGTTTATCCACCATCCCCCGTTGGAATTGGTCAGGTTCAAGACCAAACATTTCGACGCCGGCACTCGGCTCCGTAGCTTTTCTCTCCACAATCAGGGCATTGTGACAATTTAAAGTCCGACCGTTGCGTTCTACGAATAATAATCAACGACGGTAACATCTCATCACTCTTTTCCCAATTCGGAGAAGTTTCAGGTCCGAATTCTTTTTCCGAAGCGTTCTGCCAAAATAAATAATAGTTTTGATCAAAAGCCTCGGTAAGATGTTGCACCAGCCGTTCTGCATACTCCCACCATTTACGTATGGAATCTCTGCTGCCGATGGGTAGAATACGAATAAGGCGAATGGGAAACATCCCATCTGACAGTGCTTCGGATTTTCGCATTACACCAAAGATCCGGTTCATGCTAAAATGAGTGTTTTGGCAGGAAATCCCTTTAAAATAATGAATATTAATTGCCCAATCATCATTTTCAGATTCCGGTGGCAGCTGGGTATATTGGCTTTTGAACAGGAGATTGTTGATAATTCGAGCCAACTGCCCGGGTTCATTTCCACCGTTAGCACAGCAAAAGATTCTAGCCAATGGTTCCTCAGCTACCGGAGTTGCTTTAATCGCCGGGCGTTTAGTACAACAGAAGTAGTTCCGGGCATGATCCAACTCTACAGCTTGTTCAGAGTTAAGGGGGGCTTCACCGCTTCCTGTTAGGCCATCATTATTGGCAATAATATAGTCCTGGTACGATGCTATACGACACAGATTCATACCCGGGCAGGAAAGACGACCTGCATCGTCCGCATCCGCTTGCTCAGACTTGTCAAACAGCATCTGCTTGAATTCTGCCAATGTATTACCCCGCCCCGGTTCTCTTTCCGAGAGGCGATCGAGAACTTGCTCTACTCCGATTCCCGGTGGGTCTTCGATAGCCGTTAGATGCTTCTGTATATGCCGCCCTAAAGCACTTGATACTTCTCTACGAAGAGCACTTTTCGTATCGACATAGTTCCTTCCGTCATTGACATATAAACGACTCGTTCCCAAAGCATCATCACTGGATTCAATCGCATGTTCACTCAGAGTTGCATAACCGGTTAGATAAAAGCTTCTATTATCAGCATCATCGATAATATTTCGTAAATACTGGAATGAAGGCAATAACACCTGATCGGATTTGGATTTCCAGCGCTGATAATCAACAGGGAAAAACTTTAACCTGGCCATCTTTGCAAGGTAAGCCGCTAACTCTCCCGGAGCATTCGGCAGGCAGCTATTCACCTCCATAAATCGACGGCTTCGCTTAGACGCATCAGATTCTTCCTGTTTTAAAAGGCTGCGCCTGGCACTACCAACGATTTCTTCAGTATCCGCCATTGAGTCTATTATTGTTCCGCCTTTTAGCTCTCCGGTAAAATAAGAGTATTTTGCGTGTTTCGGATAAAACGGCGATACGGCAATGTCTTCCCCATAGAGTCCTGAGAGAGAATCGTAATAGCGGGAGTAATCTCCAAGTCGGAACTTCTCGTTTCTATCTCCCTCGGTGGTTGCAAGCAGCAGGAGGGGGAGAGGGAGATTTTGTAAGGCTTTTAATCGTTCAAGGCCCCTTATACAGCGCGAAAGAATCATCGAGGCAGCACTATCGCTATGGTTGATTACAAGAATTTCCGGGCGATGATCGAGTATACAGGACTCCAGTGCTGCGTTATCACCGTCATTCACAATACGCACCTTTAATTGTGGAGAGATGATTTTTCGACTGCGATCAAGCTTCGCTGAAAATCGGCCACCTGTCACAAAACCCTCTGCCCAGACATGGGTAAACGCACCGCTTTTTTGTTCCTGTAAAGTAGGATAGGCAGATGCACCGGTATCCAATACAATAAACGCAAAGTTCTTCTCGATAATAGCCGATCGGGTTGAGTGATCACCGGGCAGGTAGGCGTATATCGTCTCCAGCATATAATGTGTGGATTTGTTGTTACCGACGATCAAGACCTTTGGCCAGCTCTTTTTCTTCGTTACAGCTCTCGTCTTTTGCATTGCAGCCCATAATCGATAACCAAGCGTATTGCCCTGGCTATGCTTCGGGTAGACTAAAACGATTTGTCTATGCCGGGCCCGATAAGTCAGGTATGAAATCTGGTCGCTCCTGCTAACACAGATAATTGCCTTAACATTTGCCCGACTGGCCCGGTCAAATACTTCCTGAACGCTGGTTTCATCCGGGACTGTACTGATAATCAACTTCGCACGCTCAAAATTTACCCTACTGCTGACAACCGGGTTTCCGGCCTCACCGAGAACCACAGGAATAAGCACTCTCTTTTCAGGGTGAATGAGATCCCCGGCAGGATCTTCGCTTATATATTGTTCTTCGCAGGTACTTACAACACCGAACGAACCCAGCAGAGTTGAGTTGGCAGAATACACGACTTCACCAGCATCCCGTTCAACAGCCACAATGCGATTACACAGGCTCTCAAGACGTACATCCGGTGTAACCACTTCCATAAAATTATTATCCTGATCTCCGCGTAGCAGCTGACGCGTCTCACGTCGAAGGATTCTCTTGCCAAGGCTTCCAAGCCCAACGACTACAACATGTCCGTTAATTGAAAGTATGAGGTTTTCAACCCGTTTATTGAAGTACTCGCCAAAAGTGGATTCCGGCTGAACGGCAGACTTTGTAAGGGGACTGAACCATGCGAAGAACACACCTAGTGCCAGCACAACCTGATCGGCCTGGACGATTCTATCCAAAAGCTCATACTGCTTTGCAGCAACAAAGAATATAGGTGTCGCAAAAAACACGATCGATAAGGCAAGTCCTCCTGGAAGTAGAACAGGATTTCGCAGTAGCATGGCCACTGCAAAATGCCTTAGATAACGCTGTGAACGGAAAAGTATACCCTGCACGTCTCTTTCATGAAAAGTTACAGCAATCAGTACGCTGCTCATAAGTCGATGGCCGAGGCATGGCCAAAGAAAGAATAGCAGCGAAGACAACATGGAGCAACAGAACCAGGTAATCGCTTCAAGTTCATGAAGCAATTTGGTTTCTACGGTGGTAGCAAGACTCAACGTTGCTTCATATGGAAACGTTGTCGGGCCAGCTCTATCCAGGAACCAAAGCTCTATCACGACAACGCCAAAAAGTATCAGGAATAATGAAAAAGAGTCAAACCCGATCCAACGCTCAGAATATTTCCGTTCCTGCGGAGAAGTCGCGGCGCGTACATCACGAGAAGCCGCTCTTTTTAAGTTTTTCAACAACAGGAGAAAATAGATAATGCAAAAAACGGTTATGATAACGTAGTAGACCTCAACGAGATTATAAACAGGGGTATTCTCGGTAAGGAAGCGGATAACCAGATCATGCGGAAACATATATAAGATCAGCGCAATCATTGTTACATTTCGACCATGCATAATAGCATTTTCCAAACGCTCCGATCCGGAAAATATTGCCAGAAAGTTTGGCGTCCAGAGCAAAGCCTGGAAGAAGAACAGCGTAGCAATATGCAAAGCTGCCAGAGAAAACAGATGAAAATAAGAAACAAATGGAAATAGAAACTTTGCACTCACAGAGTTTAGAGTAGCAGTAAGTAAAACCGGTAGGACAAACATGAGGAGAAAGAAACGCCACCTATCACCACGCTCACGCAGTGGGTATTCCACCCCTTTGTTCAACACACCTTTAGGATCAGGAACAAGATTTACCGTCTGCGGCATACTCCCCCTTATATAAAAAAGATCAGAATGTCAGATAATCTTTAAGAAATGCAACGGCCCGGGCTTCAGACCAATATTCGTTTTCAGAATTAAAATCGACGAATCCGACGTGTCCACCATGCTCCGGGATTTCAAGCATTACATGAGGATTCTCTTTTGCTTCGGAAATCGGGTAGCTTTCATTTGGTAAAAAAGGATCGTTCTTTGCATTTACAATCAGGGTGGGGAGTGCTATGTGGGGAATGAACTGTTTACTGCTGCACTTTGTATAGTAATCTTCAGCATTTTCGTAACCATGCAGCGGGGCCGTGTAGCGATCATCAAAGTCAGCAAGGGACTTGATGGACGCATAATTATCATCATTGATTTGTCCGGGCATTAGATTCATTTTTATTCGGACTTTTTCACGCAGCTTTAGCAAAAAGCGCTTTCTGTAGATATAGTTGGCTTTCAATTGTAACTGCCGACAGGATGCTCCAAGGTCGCAGGGAACAGAAAAAACAGCAGCCGCGGCCAGCTGTGGAAGCAGCGTATTCCTTTGTTCACCAAGATACTTTAGAGTAATATTACCACCCATACTGAAACCGATTAGGGCAATTTTTTTATACGAATAGGATTTAGAGATGTGCAGGAGAGCAGTATGCAGATCGTCGCTGGAACCGCTATTATAATAGCGCAATAATCGATTAGGCTCACCGCTACAGCCACGGCAGTTAACACCAACCATATCGATATTACGGCGATTAAATGCCTTGGCTATTCCGAGTACGTATTCACGTTGGGCGCTACCTTCCAGACCGTGCGACACCACAACAAGACTATCGCTACCGACAGTAGACCAATCCAGATCGAGAAAGTCGCCATCAGGCGTATCGATACGCTCTCGCTGATATACGACTCCCTCAACCTTACGGGTCAGGTTTGGAAAAATAGTTTGCAAATGGCCGTTCCACAGGAAGCGGGGCGGCCGATAGGTTTCAAAGACTTCTGTTGAGATCATTTTCTCTGATTATACTTCCAATAACATGCGTGCCGGATCTTCCAGCAGTTCTTTTACGCGAACAAGAAAGCTAACGGACTCTTTACCGTCTACAATGCGGTGATCATAGGAAAGTGCCAGATACATCATCGGTCGCGCAACGATTTCACCATTTACAACTACTGGTCGTTGTTCAATTTTATGCATACCCAGAATGGCTGACTGCGGTGCATTAATAATCGGAGTAGACATCAAGGATCCAAAAACACCACCATTGGTAATGGTAAATGTTCCACCGGTCATTTCTTCGATTGTCAGCTTGCCATCACGGGCTTTTATAGCCAGATCCATTATTTCTTTTTCGATTTCTGCCAGAGACAGTTTATCCGCATTGCGAACAACCGGAACAACCAGTCCTCTTGGACTTGAAACGGCAATAGAAATGTCACAATAGTTGTGATGCACAATGTGGTTGTCTTCTATCTTACCGTTTACGCTAGGCCACTCACTTGCTGCAATACAGACGGCCCTGGTAAACAGTGACATAAAGCCAAGTTTTATCCCATGCTTTTCTTTGAACATGTCCTTGTATTTGGAACGGGTTTCCATAATACCGGACATGTCAACCTCATTAAAGGTCGTCAGCATTGCTGTTTGGTTCTTCACCTCAACAAGACGCTTGGCGATAGTCTTTCGGAGGGAGGACATACGCTCACGCTTCTCAGAGCGATCAGGGCCTGAGGTTGGGGGCGTAGTTTGAGCCGGAGCAGGTGCTGCAGCAGGGGCAGGGGAGGGGTTAGCCGGTGCAGAGCTTTTATTGTCTCTTGCTTTAATGGCATCTTCCTTAAGAATCTTTCCTCCGGGTCCGGAGCCCTGCACAGTACCTGGATTTATACCGGCTTCGGCAAGGATATTCGCTGCAACAGGACTTACCCGCACTCCGGCAGCTGCGGAACCATTCGTAGCAGGGGCAGATGGCTCCTGCGGTGTAGCTGAGGTTGCAGCAGAAGCAGGAGTGGATGCGACCCCGCCTGCACCGGGCGTAATACTTGCTATTGTATCACCGATGTTTACAACGTCACCTTCGGCAGCAAGCCGTTTTAATACACCATTTGTTTCGGCAGGTAATTCAAAAGATGCTTTATCTGATTCTATCTCACAGATCAAATCGCCTTCATTTACCGATGCACCGTCATCCATTAACCATTGAGCAATCGTCACCTCTGTAATACTTTCGCCAACAGTCGGTACCGTTACATTAATTGGATCACCGCCGGCTGTAGCTGGTGCGCTCTGACTGGCTGCCGCTGGTGTGGGGGCAGCAGCTTCAACCTTTGGCTCAGTCTTGGCTTCTGCAGGTTTGGACTCGGTAGATGCGGCAGCGGCTTTCCCGTTTGTGTCAATACTGCCAACTACATCACCGATAGCCAGAACATCACCTTCACCAGCCTTTACTTTTAAAACACCGGTAGCTTCGGCGGGCAGTTCAAAAGATGCTTTATCCGATTCTATCTCACAGATTAAATCACCTTCATTTACAAAATCACCGTCTTGTTTTAACCATTGTGCAACTGTCACTTCTGTAATCGACTCTCCGACAGACGGGATCTTAATTTCGTGCATGTTTTATCCTTTCAATTCCAACGGACGTAGACACATTAATGTGTTACGTGAATTACTTTTCGTTGATTTTCGCACTTATCTCCAAAAGCGAGTTTTACAATCGCTTCCTGTTCTTCCTTATGATGCGCCGATACGCCTGTAGCCGGACTTGCACTTCCCAGTCGGGCAATTACCTCAAAGTTACGAAGTCGTAACTTACGTAACAAGAAACTCCAGGCTCCCATATTTTCCGGTTCTTCCTGTACCCAGCAGGTTGACTTGGCATTCGGATATCTTTCCATGGTTCTGGCCAGCGGGTCAAAAGCTATAGGGTATATTTGCTCCAGACGGACTATCGCAACCTCATCGCGTCCTTCTGCCATTTTCTTTTCCAGTAAATCGTAATAGACTTTACCGGTACAGAATACGACCCGCTTGATTTTTTTCGGATCGGCAATCGGATCGTCAATGACCTCCTCAAATCGCGTATTGCCGACGAAATCACTAACCGGACTCACGCAGAGCGGATGACGCAACAGGCTCTTCGGAGTGAAGACGACAAGCGGTATGCGGAAGGGATATGTCATTTGCCGGCGCAAAACGTGGTAAAAACTTGCCGGTGTGCTACAATTTACGACCTGCATGTTTTTATAGGCGCACAAATTCAGAAAACGCTCCATACGAGCTGAAGAATGTTCCGGCCCCTGTCCTTCATAACCGTGAGGTAGAAGCATAACCAGTCCATTATATCGTCGCCATTTTGCATCGGATGATGAGACAAACTGATCGATAATAATCTGAGCACCATTGGCAAAATCACCAAACTGTGCTTCCCAGATCGTTAAGCAATTTGGGTGAGCAGAGGCGTAGCCGTATTCAAAGCCAAGAACGCCATATTCGGAAAGCAGGGAATTGTAAACCTGGAAATTAGCTTGGCTTTCAGAAATACTGTTCAGTGGAACGTATTCTTCTTCGGTTTGCTCATTCAGCAGGACGGCATGACGGTGTGAAAAAGTACCCCGTTCACAATCCTGCCCGGATAGGCGAACCGCAATGCCTTTATCCAAAAGTGAGGCATAAGCCAGGGTTTCTCCCATTGCCCAATCAAATTCACCTTTTTGCGTAAGGCGCTTCATCCTATCGTCGTAGACCTTCCGTATCTTGCGAAATACGGCAATATCTTCAGGTATTCCAAATATTGATTTGCTGAGGCGATCAAAATCTTTCTTCGCTATGCCGGTCTTGGGCGACTTCAGGAAGTCATCATCCTTCGCCTTGCGAATTCCTTTCCAGTCACTTTTAAAAGTGGAAATTTCGCTTACAACCATATTCTTCTTGGCACGTTCCTGCGCTTTCTGAAGCATGCTGCGATACTCTTCCTCCATACCTTTGGCAACTGCAGCATTTATTTCGCCTTCTTTTTCCAGCTCGTCAACATAGATTTGCAGTGGGTCTTTATGCGCGGCAATCGCCTTATACAGCTTGGGCTGGGTAAAACGAGGCTCATCGGATTCGTTATGTCCATATTTACGATAACCCAATAAATCAATAAAAACATCACCGTTAAACTCGTTGCGATATTCCATTGCCATTAGGATAGTCAACATAACCGCTTCAACGTCATCTGCATTCACATGGAATACCGGGGAGCGGGTAACTTTCGCCACGTCTGTACAATATGTTGAAGATCTGGCATCCAGATAATTGGTGGTAAAGCCAATCTGGTTATTAATAACAAGATGTATAGAGCCGCCGTTTGAGTAGCCTTCGAGTTGTGCCATTTGAACCACTTCATAAGCAATTCCCTGACCGGCTATTGCAGCATCTCCGTGGATAATAATCGGTACACATTTATCAACATCGCCATTGTAGCGTTTATCAACCTTGGCACGGACAACTCCATTCACGACAGGCGCGACGGCCTCAAGATGAGAAGGGTTAGGTACCAGGTTCAGGTGAACCCGCTGATTATTTGCTGTTACCACATTGCTGGAATAGCCCAGATGATATTTAACGTCTGCTTCAAACTCTTCATCCAGATATTCGGCACCTTCAAACTCTGCAAAGATATCATCAAACGATTTGCCCATAATATTTGCCAAAACGTTTAGCCTGCCGCGATGCGCCATTCCGATCACAAATTCTTCCACACCAATGCTTGCACCTTTGTTGATGATCGCATCGAGAGCCGGGATAAGGGTTTCACCCCCGGAGAGCGCGAATCGCTTTTGACCGACATATTTGGAATGAAGATAATTTTCGAATACAACAGAGGACATCAGCTTTTGGAGAATGTGCTTTTTCTCTTCGACGCTAAAAGAAGGCGCATTACGCGTGCTTTCCATCTTTTTCTGGAGCCAGTCAATTCGTTCCGGACTGCGCATGAAACGAAATTCAGCACCAATTGAATTACAGTATGTTTCCTGCATATGGTCAACTATAACGCGCAGCGTTTGCGGCCCGATACCCAGTTCGTCGCTGGCCTGAAAAACCGTATCAAGATCATCTTCCGATAAGCCAAAGCGGTCCAGCGTTATTTTGGGTTCATAAGGTCGTCGTTCCCGCACCGGATTGGTCTTCGTAAACAAATGACCGCGGGTTCGATATTCGTTAATCAGATTCAGTACATGCGTTTCCTTCAAGACCTGTTGGTCAACACGTACTTCATTACCGGAAGAGACATGTCCATTGGCAGACTGAGCAAACTCAAAGCCTTCAAAGAACTTGCGCCAGCCGACATCGACTGATTCCGGATTCTGTTTGTAATCATTGTAAAGCTGTTCAATAAATTCGGGGTGGGCGTTACTAAGGTAGGAGAATTTGTCCATGTTCCCTCGATACATTTAGACCATTATGTGCTTTGTCGGATTCACCCAAATAATAAGGGTAAAAATTAAGCTGTAAGTGACCTAAAGTCAATTCTCAAAGAAGTTATTTTGCATCCTCAGCAACAGATGAATTGTTGCGCAGTATTGATAACGTAAACCCCGCACAATGATATAACTGCCAAAACATCAACACGCCAGAGATGTTTAAAAAAAATCTAAAATACCTGCAAGTTTTTTCAATCTTAATCGTCTAAGCAATTAACGAGTCAGGGTTCGTTGTTCCAGCAATCATTATTTTTCAGCACGTAGACGGTAGGGAGCCGTTGTGCAGTCTCTGTCAAAACATGCCTGATCATGTGGGTCGCCCCGATCCAGTGATCGGGTAGTCATTTATGTAATCGCGAGGAATGACCAATATGACAGATTCGATATCGAGAATGTGCAGCCTGATGCACACCATTAACTCGAATATCACTCACAAACAACGGATTATGGGGTAAATTATGAACTACCGAAAATTCCTAAGTATGAATGTAACAACTCTTAAGTGGATATCAATCCTGATAGCATTATCGGTATTTATCCAGTCTTGTAACGACAGCTCTCCAACTTCAGGGATAGAAGGGGAAGATGCAACTCTCAACAATACAACAGAGCTCATCACCGAATGGAATGCTCTCTGGCTGGAACTAGACCGCTCTACAAATGGCATGAGACCAAATGCAACAGCAAGAGCATTAGGTTATATTCACCTTGTAGGTTACGAAACAGCAGTGGCCGAGATGAATGGCTATAGCTCAAATGTAGGCAGACTGAATGGATTAGACATTGAACTTGATGAAAGAGCAAGTAATGTAAACCTGGATCTTGCCTTAAACACCGCATATGCGGAGGCGATGGATCATTTCATGTTTAGTATATCTCGGAATGTAAGAGGTATAATCTCTGACCTAGAAGATGAAAAAGAAGATGAATTATCCGAAAATTTGACGGAATCGGAAATTGAAAATTCGCAGCAGTGGGGCAGACACGTCGCAAGACGTGTGATTCGCTACAGTCAAACCGACAATCAGGCTGAAGCCCAAATAGTTGATCAAACACCCAGAAGTTACGTTGCCCCTGTGGGTGAAGGCTTATGGGTAGCAGATGTAAATGAAGTAGCCTGGTTTCCTTATTGGGGTGAAGTCAGAACCTTTGTTATCTCAGCAAATGAGACAAGCAGTATTGCGCCACCGAACTCATACAGCACAGATACCGGAAGTGACTACTATGCAAAGATGATGGAGGTTAATCTCATTGCTACTGCTTCCAGAGAGCAGAACAACGAGAATCTTTGGATTGCAGAATTTTGGTCTGATGATATCGAGGGTCTGATGATGAGTCCCCCGGGAAGACAGTTCTCCATTGCGAATCAACTCATAGAGCAGGAAGGTTTAGGCCATGAGCAAACGTTAGAGCTTCTACTGCGACTGGGCTTTGCAATGAACGATGCAGTGGTTTCCGCATGGGACGACAAATACACTTACAACACTGAAAGACCGAGCACGTACATCTGGGAATTTGTTAATGCCGATTTTGAAACAAACCTCGAACGCCTGGTAGTTGTTCCGAATCCGTCATTTCCCAGCTACCCATCCGGGCACGCCACCTTTGCGGGAGCAGCGGCAGGGGTATTTATAGACCAGTTCGGTGGAGACAACATCAACTTTACCGATAGAAGCCACGAAGACAGAACCGATTTCAGAGGTGCCCCTCGGACCTATACCTCTTTTTCTCAAATGGCGGAAGAGAACAGCTATTCAAGAGTGCAGTTGGGTGTTCACATTGAGGCTGATAGTGATGAGGGATTGCGATTGGGGTATGAGATTGCAAATGCTGTCAGTAACTTTGACCTATCGGGGAATTAGGCGAGCTGTAAATAGTGGGGATCAATAGCAATATTGATCCCTTTTTGCGAGTCACGTTAAGTCATTTCTTTCAACCGATGAATCTCATCCTTAATAAAGGAATTTCAATTATCATCTTCATTCCAGCGACCTTCAATTTCAGAGTCATATTGCGACTTTTGCAGTGCTGCGAATGCATCAGCTTTCTTTTGTAAAATTTCTTCGCGGAATTCCGGCAGCTTCTTCTCGGCTTTTGTGTAGAGCTCTATAATCTTATCGTATTCCTGAACCTTCTCATATACGGATGCAAGATAGTTGTAAAACTGCATTTCACGCGGGTAGTGTGCCAGGGCTGCCAAATATTCTTCTTCTGCTTTTGTAAAGTCTTTCTGTAAAGAGTAAATCGTACCAAATGCCTTAAATCCCTCCCAGGTATTTTGCTTCTTCAAAATTTCGGCATGCTCCAGAGCTTTGGAGTCACTGCCCCCTGCAATTCGCGGAACCAAAACATAGAACTGTATCAGGTCGTGTCTGGCAATTGTGTTGAGAGAATCCAGCTCAACCGCTGCTATAAAGCATTTCTTGATTTTTCTGGCATATAAGGTCTTGCGGATGATGTTCGATTCGAGGGCATTCTTTACGTAGGCGCGTCCGAGCCATAGCTGGTAATCCGATTCTGTTGCATTTAGCTCCACGGCCTTTTTAAGGATTTCTTCAGCGCGCTCATTTTCATCGAGGTCGTATAAAATTCGTCCCAAATAATAATGGCCATAAGCATGATCGGGATATAATGTGCAAAATTCATCCAGTATAACGATAGCCGAATCCGTTTCTCCAATCATATGAAGATCAGAAGCTTTTTTGAGAAGCGAGTCTGCAGCAACTGGATATTCAGCAATAACGCTATATGTTAATAGAACAATGATAGTGGCTATCAGCGGAAGTTTCATTTTGGGCTCGTTTTTGGGTAATACTTTACAAGAATTATACCATCGCAACATAGCAAATGCCTCTCACGGAGGCATTTGCTATTTATAACGAAATTATAACATTTTTGGTTTCATTCCAGCCCGGATGAATCCACTTAAGCCGGCTCGGCAGTAGCCTCTTTTGCCTCTTTTGCAAGTAGCTTATACAATACCGGCACAACAAGCAATGTCAGAAAGGTTGATACAACCAGCCCACCAATGATTGTCCAGCCCATTGGTGCCCAGAGTGTTCCACCTGAAAGGGTAAGAGGAAGCAAACCACCCACCGTCGTTGCCGTGGTGAGCACAATTGGTGTTAGGCGGGTTTCACCGGCCATGGTGATTGCTTTTAATAAAGAATGGCCTTCATCTCTTAATTGATTGGTATAGTCTACCAGAATAATTGAATTATTCACCACAATTCCAACCAGACTTGTTAGGCCTACAAATGCCGTAAATGAAAAGGAATGCCCGGTAATCAACAGAGCCAGTATTGATCCAACCAACGCAACCGGTATAGCAGAGAATACAATAATCGGCTGGATGTAAGAGCGAAATTGAAGGATTAATACGCCCATAATTCCGATCATTGCAACGAGGATTGCAGTAATCATTCCACCAAAAGCATCCTGCCTGGTCTCTACTTCACCTCCGATAGAGTATCGAAAACCATCCGGCCAGATTATCTGATCGAGCTTTTCTACGACATCTGCCGTTACCAGCTCAGTAGAGTATCCCCGCTGCACATTCGAGGTTATACTAACCATCCTCTCCAGGTTGAAATGATTGATCAGCGGAGGGCTGGACTTGAATTCGATATTTGCAAGTTGCTTCAGCGGGATTTGAGCCCCTGCAGCAGATGTAACGTAAACCTGCTGCAGATCGTCCAGTGATGTTTTCTCATCCACCGGAAGGCGCAACACAATATCATATTCCTCGCCCTCCTTATCTTTAAAAGACGAGACGGGTAAGCCTGCTACTGCCGCTCTTACTGTGCGGTCAATTTCCAGCATGGTAATGCCCATCATTGCAGCCTTACCGCGGTTTATATCCAGGTGAAGATTTGTCTTGGATGTCTGCAATGGATTAAACACGTCCAGGGTTCCTTCGGTAGCCTCAATAACATTAGCGACCTCCTCAGCCATATCACCAAGCAAGTCTAATTCTTCGCCAATAATCTTTATTTCTACCGGTGCCAAAATAGGAGGTCCCTGCTCAAACTCCTTTACCTGAATACGCGCACCGGGATAGCCAGCCATTCGGGCACGAAGCGTATCAACAACTTCTGAGCGCAAGGGCTCATATTCCGCTGCAAGGCCAACTAAGATTTGGGAATGAGTGCTTTTCTCATTCTGGACGCGCATGTTATAGTAAACCCGGGGATTACTACGCCCAATGTTCGTAGTATATTGCTCTATTTCATCAATTCTATTCAGCTCGGACTCGACAAAACTTGCAACCTCATTAGTCTTGTCCAGGCTGGTTCCTTCCGGCATATCAATATCAATCAGGAACTGTGCCTTATCCGCTTTGGGAAAAAGACTAACACCAACAAAGGGGAAGAGCATTAAACTGCTTAGGAAGATCCCAACCGTAATCAAGATAACTCGCGCCGGCCTCTTCAGAGCCCAGGAAAGAGACGGCCGATAATATTTCTCGACAATTTTATTCAAGAATTGTTGCAAAACCAGCTTACGTGATTTCGTCGGCTTTAGCCAGCGACTGGAGAGGAAGGGAGTGAGTGTGAGCGACACGATCAACGACGCCAGTAGCGTGAAGATTACCGTAACCGGCATACTTCGGATAAAGCTGCCCGTAGTACTTTGCAATGCTACCATTGGAACAAATGCCAATACCGTCGTGATGGTTGAGCTAACGATCGGCCAGCCGATCTGCCCGGTTCCACGAATAGCCGCCTCGCCATTTTCGTAACCCAGTCGCATAAAGCGGCTCACGTTTTCGGTAACGACCGTAGCGTTATCAACCAAAAGACCCAGTGCTATAACCAATCCCACGATCGTCATTTGCTGAATACCGTAGCCGTTCAGATCGACAAATCCAATGGCAATCAGAATAGAAAGAGGAATGGCAAGCATTACTATTGCTGATGCCCGCATACCTAAGGCCAAGATCATGACCAGACCTACCAGTAAAATCCCCTGAAGTAAGTTCATAAAAAAGCCGCCAAGGCGATTATCCACACTCACGGACTGATCAAAGTTGATAGCCAGCGTGATCTCTTCTGGCAGAGAGGCATCGAAATCATTTATTTCCTGCTTCACATCATCCATCACGGAGAAGATGTTAGTACGCGCCTTCTGAATTGCCGTCACAAAAATCGCGCGCTCACCATTAAGCCTTCCATAATGGGTTTCATCAGCCGTATCGAATGAGATATCCGCAATGTCCTTGAGGTAAACAATAGACTCCGGTGTTGCCCTGATAATCGTATTGCCGATATCCTCCAGCGTCTCGTAATTACCGCTGGTTTCCAGATTGTATTTTTTACCGCCAATATCAATGTTGCCACCCGGGATGTTGGCATTCTCACTTTGAATGGCACCGGCAACCTGCTGTAGCGGAATATTCAGAGCGGCCATCTTTTCCATATCCAGAGAGATGCGCACTTCGGTTTCCGGGAATGCCCAGGTTTCTACCTTTTTGATGCCTGGTATTCTCTCTAACTTCTTCTTAAGTACTTCAGCCTGTTTATCCAGATCGCGATAACCGGCTGTCTCGGACTGTAGCGCCACCTGGAGAATATTTACATTTGACGGTGAGAATTGTAAAACGTCAATCAACACGATACCATCCGGTAATTCACCACGGATGCCATTCAGCTTGTCGTTAACCTCATCTTCTTTTTCATCCGGATCGACATCGACATAAAACTCCACCTGCATAACGACAAGACCGTCTTCTATTGTCGTATCAAACTTCTTGATGTCTTCTATCTCATTAATGGCTTCCTCAATCGGATCTGCCACCAACTTTTCAAGGTCGGTTGGATCTGCCCCCGGATAAACGACGACGACACCGGTGATCGGTAGCGTAAACTGTGGATCTTCGCTTCGCGGCATGTTCAAAAAAGAGGAGAGACCGAACAACCCCAACAGTGCCATCATAATCAACGTAAACTGATGATTCTCTATGGCGAGCTTAGGTAATTTCATTTATTTATCCTGTTTTCTTGTTTATGACCTATTGAATAATGTCAATCGTATCACCGTCTCGCAGATAAGCAGAGCCATCGGTAATTACTATGGCTTCGTCATTTAGGGAGCTACGAAGAGCGACACCATCTTCAAGGATATGAGCAATATCGACCTGAGTTTTACGTGCTACGTTTCCATCTGCCAGAAAGATATTACCACTATATCCATCACCCTCTACCAGCGCCTCGGAGGGAATCAATGCCAGTTCTGAGCTTGCAGAGGGAGTGATCCGGACCGTAGCAACAAAACCGGATATCAACTTTAGAGACGTATCAGCGAGCCTGATTTCAACTTCAAAGGTGCCGTTACGAGGATCAGCTGCCGTTGCGACTTCTGAAACGGTTCCACTGAATGTCTGATTGGGATACGGATCAAAGTGAACTTCAGCTTTATCACCCAGGGCTATTTGAATAAGATCGGTTTCAGACACACCACAGCGCACGATCCAGGCATCACTACTCGAACTGAAGGTAAAAATTGGAGCTCCCGGGGAGATTAGTTCGTTTCGTTCAGCAAAGCGTTTCAAAACGCGACCATTAGCAGGTGCAAAGATGGATGAATACTGCTGATTAAACTTTGCCACTTCGAGCTGAGCAACAGCAACGTCACGCCCGGTCTCAGCATTCTGCAGCTGTTCCAGAGTTGCTACGCTGTCGGCGTATAGGGCTTGTGCCCGCTTTAAGTCGCGCTCTGCTTTTTCAGCAGCACTTTTAGCGGCATTCACCTGTGCATTAATCTCACGCATATCAAGCTGTGCCAACAACTGACCTTTTTTAACATCCTTTCCTTCGTCAGCAGCGATTCGAGAGAGGATACCTCCGGTTTTAAAAGAAAGTCGACTTTCGGCTTTGGTTGACAACCGTCCCGCAGTACGAATAGTAGGGGAGAGGGTTGCTTTTTGAACCGGGACAACACGCACGGGTGTCCGCTTTTCAGCAGTTTCCTCTGAAGCGTCATCCGAGCTACAGCTAAAAAGAATTAGCATCGGAAGGATCAAAACGAACAGAGACCTTGGATTAAACATCGTTTTCATATTTCACCTTTATATTGTTTTTCGTTTTTATGACGCATTCAGAGCGATAGCACGTTGGTATTCCGCATAACGGATCTGATAATCAAATTGTGCTACGACATAACTAATTTCTGAAGTTGTTAATCTATTTCGGATATCCAGAAATTCAATTTGCGGAGCAAGCCCGTTGGCATATTTTTTTTCGATAATGCGAAAGCTCTTGCGATTGCGTTCAAGGCTTCTATGTGCTGCCGTGATCGCGCTGCCCGCTACGAGCAGGTTTTGATGCGCTTCATCTACCTGTATCCGTATTTGAAGTCCGAGTTCCTGCTGCGTCGTTTGAAGCGCTTGTTTCTCTAAGCGGGCTTTTTGTAACTTTGCCTTATCCTGACCGCCGTTGAATAGATTCCAGCTTAGTACTGCTGATCCCATCCAGTAATCATCATCTGATGTAAACCGATACTCCTCGCCTTGAAAACCGTAGTCAAATACCAAAGAGACACCCGGCAGGAAACGACTTTTTGCAGCACCGACCGAGCTGCCGGAGGCTTTAACAGCATTTTCCAGCTGCTTTAGCTCTTCTCGATTTTCAGCAGCTCTGGCGTAGGCTTCCTCGATAGGGATGGGGTTGGGAAATATCAGTTTATTCGGATCACTGGCTGTAATTGAAGAATCAAAAGGACGGTTCAGCAGAAAGTTGAAGTAGTTTCCAGCCAGGGTCTGATTCTTCTCCGCTTCTGCTATTTGCTGTTCCAAATCTGCCAGTTCAGCTTCTGCACGGAATACGGTTTCCTGTGTCCGACTTCCATTATCAAACAAGCTTTGACTGACACGGAGATTTTCTTTTAACACCGCAACGGTATTATTGAGCAGAATTGCCACCTGAACTGCTTTTTGATAGTTGTAATAAGCCGATTGAATATCTGCTGTCAGTTGCCGGGTAAAAGTATCCCGCGCTTCTTTTTGAGCATTGGTGAGATGCTTATTGGCTTGATAGTTATGATATATTCCGGGCTGAAAGAGAGGTTGCACTACACGCAGTTTGGTTTCATGCTCCTGTTCGCGCAGAAAAGGGATTGATACGTTCTCCAGCTGCGGAAAATTCTGTGTGCCGGTTAGCTGGTTAAGCGTAGAGTAGACATCGTTTAACAAGTCGCCCACGGGGAACTCAATATCTCTTCCACCACCTGCACGGTTATAACGGGCTTCGATACTTACCGACGGTAAAAACAAACCGCGTGCTTCCTTCAAAGCTTCCATGCTCTGCTGCAAAGAGAAGTTTTCCCTCTGTAGCGCCAGGTTAGACTGTATACCTTCCCGCACATAATCGTCCAGAGTTTGGCCGAATACGGGGAAGGAGAAGAACAGTGCTATAAGGATTGCACCTGCTTTTTGTAACATCATCAATCTCCTTAACATTATTCTATTTACTGACTGGCAGTCATTTATATGCTCAAAAAAAAGCGGGATAGCTCCCGCCATTACTTGTTTTGCAGCGCATGCGCCACAAAATCGAAGACCTCAGGTAGTAAATCATCCGGGTCCACATTGTGATGTGCTTTCATATGATTGCCGCGTTTTCCCATGGCAACGATTTGAATAACACCGGTCATTTGCCCCCAGAGTAAATAAGCTGTTTTCATAGGGTGCACATCGGGGCGTATACTCGAATCATCAATTCCTTCCTGTAGGGCAGAAGCGACGGTGTCCATTACTTTTTCAGAGCAGGCGTGGCATTGGAAACCATACGATTCTGTGTCAGACATATCAATCTTGGCGTAGTCATTCGTCATCATCGCCTGAAAGTAGTTGGGATAGTCCTGAGCGTAGTTATAGTACGTTTGCCCAATTGCGCGCACCTTACACATACCATCACCGACTGTATCAAGTGCTTTCCTGAAATTTTCATGCAGAACCGTCATGCCGCGGAGCTGGATGGCATGCCAGAGGTCGTCTTTATTTTTGAAGTAGAGGTAGAGTGTCCCCTTACTCAGCTCGGATGTCTCAGCTACATCATCCATTGTAGCCGCATCAAAACCTTTACTGAAGAACACCTTCTCAGCGGCATCGATAATCATGTTGCGACGATATTCTTTCTCACGTTCCCTGCGTTCATTTATGCCCATTTTTCAACCTCTATCAAATTTATGACTCTCAGTCATTTTGTTGACGCAAATATATTAGTAAAGTTTCGAATAAGTCAAGATTAATTTATTTATCAACCGGAGAATGCCATTTCCCGATTGTATTTTCTGCGGTAGACCAGGGGAGAGAGGCCGGTATATTTGCGAAATATTTTTCGAAAAGCCCGCTCATCATTATAGCCAACATCATACATCACCTCAGAAATGCTGCGAGGTGTAGATTCCAGTCGTTTTTTAGCCGCTTCGACCTTAACGCGCTGAATGTATTCGGAGGGAGTATTGTCGGTCGCTTTTTTAAAGCGCCTGATAAAGTTACGTCTGCTGATACCCGACTCATCAGCGAGTTCTTCAATGCTAATCTTTCTGTCATAATTCGTTTCAATAAACTGTTGTGCAACTTTTATAGACTCATCCGGATGCTCTTTTTGTCCATTAAAAATAATAAAGTGACTCTGATTCCTCCGATCAAAATCTATCTCTGAAATCTTAGAGCACCAAATGGCTGTCTCCCTCCCGTAATACTTTTCCACAAGATAAAGTAGAAGGTTAAGAAATGAATATGCACCACCACTGGAATAAATCCCATTGTCCTCACATATGATTTGTTCCGGCTGCAAATCAATCTGCGGATACTTCTGCTTAAACGCATCGTGCACGGTCCAGTGGGTAGAACAGGCCTTACCGTTAAGTAAGCCGGTTTCTGCCAGCAGGAAAGCGCCTTTGCAAAGGCTGGCAATTTCAGCATCCTGCTCGATTCTCTGACGGGTCATCCAGTTGAGAAATGGGAGATTACGCTTAATTCCATCTTCCAGGTCACCGCTGATTCCGGAAACAATGATCAAATCCGTCTTCAGTAGTTGATTAATCCGTTTCGTTGGTGCAATCTGAATACAACCTCCATAAGTAACTGCTTCAGATTCTATTCCAACCAGATCAATTTTATATACTATAGCCTCATCTCCGGCAACCCGTCTCTGATAAGCGTTTGCCATTCGGAACATGTTTAATGAACCAACTATCGTTTCCGGTATTGCATCACCTTGCGGAACCAGTATGCTAATGTGTTTCATTTATTCTCCTCAATTTAAAATAAGATAAACAAGCTTTTTGGCACAAACAACCCTGTAATGTGTCGGATTACGCACTGGTTAAGCACATGTTTATGCCATAGCTTGTATCAACAGTCAATAAAAACAGCCAAGGAGCGAATATGCAGAATCAACAGATCACCGTATTTTACAAGTGGACAGCAAAACCCGGAAAACTTGAAGAGCTAAGGAAGATTTATACGGATGTGCTGGAAGAGGTTAACAAGAACGAACCCGGAACGCTTAAAATGCAGTGCTATTTTTCCGAGGAAGAAAATGCATTGCTAGTTCACGACTTATTTGCAGATGCCGGAGCACTTGGTGCTCACCTCGGTGGCACTGCAGCAAAACACTTTCCCGGCTTAACCGAGATTGCTGTCCCGGGTCCTTTTATGTTTTGTGGAGATGTTCCGGATGAAATTAAAGCAGCTGCTAACGGAATGAATATGGGAGCAATCTTCGCTACTCACTCCTTCGGCTATGACCGCGCATAGGCGAGCAGGAACATACTCTTAATTGCTGGAAGAGGGCAGGGGAGTCAGTTTATAACCTGCTTCTTCCAGTAGTTTAATAACGCCATCGTCACCGGCAAGATGGGCTGCGCCAACGGCAATAAAGCTGGACTTTTCCTTAATAAAGGTCTCAATCAACGGAATCCATCTCTGATTCCGCCTGGTTAATAAAGCAGCCTCAAAATCCTGTAACTCAGAGAGCTCTACGCTAGCCTTATGCAGCTTTTTGATATCTTGCTGGTGATACAGTTTGACAAGGTATTTAAACATCTCCCGTTGTTCCTGAATTTCGAAAGCAGTCGTTCGCAGCATTTCAGCTTGTTCATCATTACTCATCTGGTCCAATGCACCAATCTGATCTGCTACAGTCTCAAGTTCAGCGATACCGATACCAAGCTCACCCGCCTTTTCAATAAAAACCAGCTCATAGCTTTTAGCGGCTTCATCAAGCAGCTTCGGAATAATCATCGACGCTACAAAAAAAGGTTTAATGCGATTTAGCTGATTCAAATCCAGGCTGAAACTATCGGCAAAGACCTGTGCCACAGCATCAAAATCGTCCCCCAGAATGCTTTGCAGGGTCCGGCCATCAGTCATCGCCATCGCTTTGATCAGTTCACCCTGCACATCAGGAGATGCAGGATTTAATTCCAGGACAAGCTGTTCTGAGGAAGCAAAAGCAGACTCGGTATTCTGATGAATAATGAAGTCGGATTCACCAATTACATGAACGGTTCCATAGAGGTAGGATGGTTTCTCTAGCGCGTCATGTGAAATCTCCCAAAGCAGGGCCTTTGGTGAAGAACAGCTAAACAGGAATAGAATAAACGTAAAAAGGCTAAGACGAGCAAGGCGGATCATTTGGGAGTTCCTAATTTTAGAACACGACCAGATAAACAGCAATAACGCATAGCAACAGGGATCCGGAGACGCCTCCAATCCAAATTGCTTTCTTCTGTGGAACTTCTCCTGCGTTGTTTTTAAGCCCGGCAAGCGAAACCGTAATCAATGCGAATGCACTGCCAATAAAGAAGCCTAAAACTATGGCAATAACCAGAATAACAGACAGTATTTCCCAGAAATACCCGGTATTGTGGATAGGGCGAGCGTACGCTATCTGCTGCATCAGAAGCAGGCCACTAAGGCCCTGCAGAAATATCTTTTTCATGAACCTACTCTACAAAAGGCGTTTTTACAATTGTGGCCGGTGCTTTTCGTCCACGAGCTTCAATTTCTATTTCTGTGCCTTCAACAGCTAAATCCTTCGGTACGTAAGCCAGACCGATGTTCTTTTCCAGGATAGGGGAGAAGCAGCCGCTGGTCACATTACCTACGGCTTCGCCATTGTGAAGCACAGCATAACCATTACGGGGGATCATCCGTCCGTCAATAACAAATCCTGCCAGCTTACGTTTAATGCCTTCATCTTTTACGGCCTGGAGCGCATCCCGGCCGATAAAGTCACCTTTCTTCAGTTTGGTAATCCAGCCCAGGCCGGCTTCATAGGTATTTGTCGTTTCATCAATATCGTTACCATAAAGGCAATACTTCTTTTCCAGGCGCAGCGAATCCCTTGCTCCAAGTCCAATCGGAGCGATATCAAACTCCGCTCCGGCCTCAAAAATCTTTTCCCAAACGGCTTCAGAATGCTCTCTTGGAAAGTAGAGTTCAAATCCCGGTTCGCCGGTATAGCCGGTAGCGGAGATAATCATCTCGACACCTGCCAGCTTATCCTCTACAAAACGATAGAACTTTATTTCAGAGAGATCTACTTCGGTTAACTTTTGTAGTGTTGCGGTTGCATCTTTGCCCTGAACAGCTAACTGACTGATATCATCACTAATATTTTCGAATTCAACACCATCGGAAGTTTGCTTTTGCATCCAGGCAAAATCCTTATCAATGTTAGATGCATTTATAACCAGCAAAAGTTCATTTTCGCTACGATTGTAAACAATCAGGTCGTCAATAATGCCGCCGTTTTCCAAACACATTGCATTATACTGTGCTTGGCCGAAAACCGTTTTAGCAACGTTGTTTGTTACAATGCGATTCACAACGTCCAAAGCATTCTCGCCTCGGGCAATTACCTCTCCCATATGGGAAACATCGAAGACCCCAACGGTGCTACGCACGCGTTTATGCTCTTCCAGAATTCCGGAATATTGTATCGGCATTTCATATCCGGCAAAAGGAACCATCTTTCCGCCGTGTTTTACATGAAGGTCGTAGAATGCTGTTCTTTTTAAACTCATGGGATCTGCTCCGAAAGTAGTGTGATTACCTGGCTTGGACTTGCTGCCTATGAGGACAGTGTATAAAGATAACCTTTTGCAGACTGCAATCAAGCGGCTAAAAAAAATGGCCCTTCAAACTCACCGCAAGTTCGAAGGGCCAATGTCATTGGAGGAGGCCTATGTGGGAGGAAACTTGCGTTTCCAATAGACTAATAACAATCATCGCCGGGTATGTGAAATACTTTAGTAAAAAAACCTATTTTTTTTGTTTTTTTTCAAAAACCGCGTTTTTATGGGGTTTTCAGGCCAAAACTTTTTTTCAAATCTGCTCATATATAATTCCTATCCAGTTGCAATTATGGGGTCTTAACCAGTATATTCCGACCGAACCTTAACCGGTAACATTGAGAGGAGCACAATTCCATGAGCATATATGATTATGATGTAGTAATAGTAGGTGGTGGACCCGGCGGAGCTACAACAGCTCTCTATGCCGAGCAAATGGGCTTAAAGTGTCTGGTTGTAGACAAGAAAAGTTTCCCGCGAGACAAAATTTGCGGTGATGCACTTTCCGGAAAAGCCGTTGTCTATTTACGCGAACTGGGTTTGATTGATGAATTGGAAAAGAACGATCAGGTTCCTGTTCACGGCGTCATTTTTTCCGCTCCCAATCACACTGCAATTGATATTCCATTTGATCCCAATAATAAAGCCAAGGCCCCCGGATACGTTTGTCGTCGTATGGTCTTCGACAACCTGCTTTTTCAGGAAGCAAAAAAGAAGGTCGATACCATAGAAGACTTTACTGTAAAGGACCTGATTAAAAAAGGTGATCAGGTAATGGGCATTAAAGGGAAGACCAAAGACGGTAAAGAGCTACAATTTACGGCCAAAGTTGTTATTGGAGCCGATGGATTCAGTTCAATGGTTGCACGCAAAACCGGTCTGTATGAACATGACTCCAGACACCTGCTCGTTGCGACTCGCGCATACTATCGTAATGTTCATGAAATGAAGGACTCTATCGAGCTCCATTATGTTGAAGAAGTGATTCCGGGATATTTCTGGATTTTCCCATTGGAAAACGGCTATGTGAATGTGGGAATAGGAATGGTCCACAAATACCTCAAGCAGAGAGATGTTGATTTGCGTAAGGCTCATGTTGCAGCGACGGAAAGCGAAGCGTTCAAGAATCGTTTTAAAGATGCTGAGATGATTGGTGATATCGTTGCATGGAATTTGCCCGTAGGAAGTAAGCGCCGCAAAGCATATGGCGACGGATTCCTGCTTATTGGAGATGCAGCAGGATTAATTGATCCGTTTACCGGTGAAGGAATCGGTAATGCGATGTGTTCTGCTAAAATCGCAGCTGAAGTATTAAGCGAAGTGTGCAAAGGAACCGATTATACTGAGAAAACACTGGCTGAATATCAGGAGCGCATCTGGAAGCGCCTTGGCGCTGAAATGACGCTATCTTATAATCTGCAGCGAGTCGGTAAGCATAAATCACTTGTGAACCTGGTGGTAAACAAGGCCGCAAAGAGTCCGGACGTATCGCTCTGGATCTCAGACATGATGGCTGGGCGTCATACCAAAAAAGCCCTGCTGAATCCTGCGACCTATTTTAAACTACTTACTAATCGCAAGATCGACTCTGTCTCAAATACGCAGACGAATACTCAGACAGCGAGCTAAATGAATTAACCTTGATCGGTTATCAGAGAAACATATGAAAATTATTGTTACCGGCGCAACCGGGATGCTAGGCAGACCGCTTTGCGCCGCTTTATTAGAAGACGGTCATGATGTGGTTGCTCTTAGTCGCAATCCGGAGAGCGCTGCAAAGAAACTTAATCCTAACGTTACCTGCTTAAAATGGGATGGCAAGAGAGTAGGGGAGTGGGCAGATGCCGTTGACGGCTCTGATGGCATTGTCAATCTGGCAGGAGAGAACATTGCCGGTTCCCGCTGGACGGATGCCTATAAAAAACGTATTATCGATAGCCGCGTCAATGCAGGCAATGCAGTCGCCGAGGCTATATTGAGCGTCACGAAAAAACCGTCATTTTTGATTCAAGCTTCCGCAACCGGTTATTATGGCGGGGGTGGCGACAATGTGCTAAATGAGCAGTCTCCACTCGGCGATACGTTTCTTGCTGAGGTTGTTGATAAATGGGAAAAGTCAGTTTCAGCACTGCAAAGTTCTGCAATACGCGTTGCATACCCACGCATTGGGGTTGTAATCGGAAAAGAAGGTGGTATTGTTGAAAAGCTGCGCCTTCCGTTTCAGATGTTTGTCGGAGGCCCTCCGGGAGATGGACAGCAATATATTTCGTGGATTCATATTAAAGATGTTGTGGATGCAATCCGTTTTCTTATTCATACAGAGTCTACAAGCGGCCACTATAACCTGACCGCACCGAACCCTGTACGAATGACGGAATTCAGCAAGGCATTTGGTGCGGCACTGGGCCGACCCTCATGGTTGCCGGTTCCCGCATTTGCGTTGAAGCTTGCTCTGCAGCAGATGGCTGAAGAAACAGCTTTACTTAGTCAGCGTATTCAGCCGGCGAGGTTACTGGAGGCGGGGTTTTCTTTTAGCTTTCCCAATGTTGCTGACGCGCTTAAGGACCAACTGTAGAATATTTGTGTTGAAATAATAAAGAATATACGCCCTTAAGGAGAACCTGACGTATGGCTTATGATGTAGTTTCTATACCCGGTGACGGGATTGGACCGGAAGTGTCTGATGCAACCAGACGCGTTGTTGATGCAACCGGAGTTGAAATAAATTGGCATGAATATCCTGCTGGAGCAGCATGTATTGAATCTCATGGAAAACCACTTCCGGATGAAACAGTAGACGCCATTCGTAAATACCGCATAGGTCTTAAGGGCCCGGTTGCCACACCGATCGGCACAGGCTTTCGCTCGGTGAATGTAGAGCTTCGAAAGCAGCTGGATTTATTTGCAAACTTTCGTCCGGCACTTTCGGTTAAAGGAATTAAGTGCCGCTATCAGAATGTTGACCTGATTGTCATTCGCGAAAACACTGAAGGTCTTTATAGCGGCCTGGAGCATGAGGTTGTTCCGGGTGTTGTTGAAAGCCAGCGGATAATCACTCAAAGAAATTCCGAGCGCATTCTCGATGCAGCTTTTCGCGTTGCGACAAACCTGAACCGCAAGAAGGTTACTGCCGTCCACAAAGCCAACATTCTAAAACTTAGTGATGGTCTGTTTCTTAATGTGGCCCGCGAGGTTTCCAAGCGCTATCCCGATATCGAATACGATGAGGCGATAGTTGACGCTACGGCAATGAAACTGGTTCAGGATCCCTCCCAGTTTGACGTTATGGTTATGGAAAACCTGTTCGGCGATATTATTTCCGACCTCACAAGCGGACTTATCGGTGGACTTGGGGTTGCTCCAAGTGCAAATATCGGTACGGACTGTGCCGTATTCGAGGCTGTTCACGGCTCAGCTCCTGATATCGCCGGGAAAGGCATTGCTAATCCAACTGCTCTTACGATTTCAGCTTCCCTGATGCTCAAACACCTGGGTGAGACGGAAGCGGCAGACAAGGTACGCAACGCTGTAAACACCGTGATAGGCGAAGGGAAATCCGTTACTCCTGATTTAGGCGGTAGCGCAAATACCAACGAGTATGTCGACGCCTTGATTGAAGCAATGCAGGTATAACGCGGAATTATCAGGCAATGCTTGAAAAAAAGCTTGAATAAAAGTAAGTTACCTCTTGTGAAAGTAAATACCTGGAGGCAATATGTTGTCCGTACCGGACTTTATTAATACATGTCGGGAAGTAGGTTTAAACGTAACCTATCAGCGCATTCTGATTTATAAGTCTCTTATCAGTACTCGCAGCCACCCGACTGCAGAAGAAATATATTCGGATGTTAAGCAGGAATACCCATCCATATCGCTGGCAACAGTATATAAAACTCTTGAGACTCTCGCTGAGCACAATCTGATTGGCAAGGTTACTCCGCTGCATGATCTGGCCAGATATGATGGAGACACTGAACCACACCATCACCTGGTATGTCTTGAATGTCGCAAGGTCGAAGACATCCATGATCCGGAGCTAAATAAAATACCACTTCCCAAACAGGCTGGATTTATTGCCAGTGGTTATCGCATACAGTTTGAAGGCATTTGCGAGGAGTGTAGACTGGCCAGGGAAGCTGAAAAAGAACGACAGGAAAAAACAAATATGACGTTCTGTGGTAAATCCAAAAATTAAGCACCGTTCTTTAATTCTATAAAGCCGCCTTTTAACTGATAGAAGGCGGCTTTTTTAATGCAGCAAAATTTTATGCTTGCATTCTGGCGTCATTCCTTTTTATCTAAGTTTCTTCCACTTTTAGAGGTTGAACAATGAGAGCAATTCTTGTAAAAGAACCCGGCACCGCTGAAGAGCTGGTGATGCGTGATTATCCGACACCCGAACCGGCCAACGATGAGCTGTTAGTACGTGTTAAGGCAACAGCACTCAATCGTGCTGATATTCTTCAGCGTGAAGGGCGCTATAATCCACCCAAGGGCGCTAGCCCGATTTTAGGGCTGGAAATGGCTGGTGTCGTTGAAGAAGTTGGGAATAACTGTTCCGGATGGCATAAGGGAGATCGGATTTGTGCATTACTGCCAGGTGGCGGTTACGCTCAATATGTAACGGTCCCGGCACGCATGGCTATTCCAATTCCGGATAATTTTTCGTTTGAAGATGCAGCAGCAGTGCCTGAGGTCTTCCTAACCGCTTATCAGGCATTATTCTGGCTTGGTAAAATGAAGCGGGATGAACACGTACTTATTCACGCCGGCGCTAGTGGTGTCGGTACTGCTGCCATTCAGCTGGTTCGCAACTGTGGTTCGATGCCGATTATTACTGCCGGTTCGGATGAAAAGCTGACCTTTTGTCGTCAGTTAGGCGCAAGTGTCGCCATTAATTACAGGACGGAGGACTTTACCGAGAAAGTTTTGGAAACGACCAATGGCGAGGGTGTAAACCTCATTCTGGACTGCGTAGGCGCATCCTACTGGCAGAAAAACATTGAGTCCATAGCCGTGGATGGCAGAATTGTGCTGATTGCTACAATGGGTGGTGCCAAAATTGACGACTTCAACCTTCAGCATATCCTTCGAAAACGCGTGCACCTGATGGGAACTACACTGCGTGCGCGTAGCCGCGACTACAAAGTTGAACTTACATCTGCCTTTGTTAGGAACATATTACCCGGCTTTGCCGATGGCTTATATAAGCCGGTAGTGGACTCTGTGTACAGTTGGACCGAGGTTCGCAATGCCCATATCCATATGGAAGAAAATCGGAATAAAGGTAAAATCGTTTTAACGGTGGACTAAAAACTATGCCCAGAAGCGCACAGGAATGGATAGAGCTCCTTGATCTTCAGGAACACCCTGAAGGCGGCTACTTCAAAGAAGTTTATCGCTCAGAGGGAGGCGTTGAGATGTCTGCCTTACCAAAGCGTTATGGGATGAGGGGTCGTCGGGCATTTTGCACCTCAATTTACTATATGCTTACCTCAGATCAATTTTCCGCACTGCACCGTCTACGCTCTGATGAGACATGGCATTTTTATGCCGGTAGCCCGCTCAAAATCAGCATCCTGTCTCCAGGTGGTGTTCATACTGATGTATTTCTTGGCAACGATCCTATGAATAATCAGGAATTTCAGATTGTTATCCCTCATAACCACTGGTTTGGCGCAAAGGTTATTCAAACCGGAGGCTACACGCTTGCCGGCTGCACCGTTTCTCCGGGTTTCGACTTCAAAGATTTCGAGATGGGGGAGAGGGGTAAACTTTTAAAGCGTTACCCTGATCATTCGACACTCATAGAAGCACTAACACACGAAGACGCTTAATCTACTTCCCCGAAGCGAATATTTTTTACAGCATTTATCCAACCAAAGGGATCGCTAATACGCAGGTATAGATGAACAACGATTTAACATTGTTAGAAACCAAACTCTATATTCCCGAATGGCGCCCGAATTTAGTAGCGCGTTCAAGGTTAACCACATATTTGCAGCAGGGTTCAGACTGTAAATTAACTCTAATTTCTGCACCTGCAGGTTTTGGGAAGACAACGTTACTATCAGAATGGTTGGACGCTGAACATAGTGATGGAAGATCGATCAGCTGGGTTTCTCTGGATAAGAACGACAATGACCCTGCTTTATTTTGGAGCTATATCATCAAAGCTCTGGAAAAAGCACAACCCGGAATCGCAGAGAAAGCGCTTGCGACTCTACACTCCCCACAACCGCAACCTATTGAATCCGTCTTAACAACGCTCATAAATGAAATAAACAAATCCGATAGCAACTTCATTCTTTGCTTGGACGATTACCACGTAATTGATGCTGAAGCCATTCACATCGGCATCATTTTTCTATTAGATCACTTGCCGTCGAGGGTCCATGTGGTAATTTCAACCCGATCTGATCCGCCTTTACCACTGGCTCGACTCAGGGGGCGTGGAGAAATGAAAGAGCTGCGGTCAGCCGAATTGCGTTTCGAAATCAGTGAAGCTAGCGCTTTTTTTAATCAATCCATGGGCCTGGAGCTGGAAAATAATCAATTAACAGCACTTGAGAAGCGGACAGAAGGTTGGATTGCCGGATTACAGCTGGCTGCATTATCAATCCGGGGACGTAAGAACATCAATAGCTTCATCACAGCTTTTGCAGGTGATGATCGTTATATTACAGATTATCTGATTGAAGAAGTCCTCCAGACTCAACCTGAACACATCAGAAATTTCCTGCTAAGAACATCAGTCCTTTCTCGCTTGAGTGGTTCATTATGCAATAACGTAACGGGTCGAAGCGACAGCGTTGAAATATTGGATGTTTTAGAGCGTAGTAATCTCTTTATCGTCCCGCTAGACAACAAAAGACACTGGTATCGCTACCATCATCTGTTTAATGACTTCCTCCACGTAAAACTGAAAGAGACATACCCGGACGAACTTCAGAATCTTCACAAAGAGGCGAGTAGTTGGTATGAAAGCAACGAGCTCATATCTGAAGCGATTCATCATTCTTTTGCAGCAAAAGACTATGCCCATGCGGCTAATCTTATTGAGCAAACCTGGTCGGCAATGCAGAGAAGCCGAAACGAAGCAACCGTTTACGGTTGGCTAAAGCAACTACCCGATAATATTTTCAGTAATCGTCCGGTTCTTTGCTATATATATGCCATGGTATTATTAGATTTTTACAAACCTGAGGAGGCTGAAATCCGCCTGCAGGATGCCGAGCGCTTGCTTGTCCGTGCAAGCGAGGACTCACAATTTGAAATAGTTGTTGTCGATCAAAATAAATTTAAATCTCTTCCAGCATCCATAGCAAACGCATGGGCTTATCGCGCGCAGGCAGTCGGTGATCTGGTAAGTGCAATTAAATATGCACAACAGGCCATGGATCTCCTGCAAGAAGACAACCTTTATGAGCGAGGTACGGCAGCAGCACTTCTGGGAATAGCCTATTGGGCCAGCGGCAACTTAGAGGAAGCCTATCGTTTCTTTGCAGAAGGCCTAGAGCAGATACAAAGAGCAGGCGGTGTTTTTCTAAGAATTAGTGGCACCGTACTTCTTGGCATCATAAAAACGGCGCAGGGGCGTTTACGAGAGGCATTCAGTATTTATGAAGAAACCCAACAGCGATATATTGCTGATCAACAACCGGTTTTGCGCGGCACAGCTGAGCTGTATATAGGACTTAGCGAATTATACTATGAAAGAGGGGATTTGGTAGCAGCCAGAGCACATTTTCAGAACGGTATAGATCTCGCAGATGAAGGTTCGTTGCCGGGCTTTGAATATATAATGTACTTAACCCACTCCCGGCTAAAAGAGCTTGAGCAAGATATTGACGGTGCGCTAAATCAGATTTATAAAGCCGAGCGCCTGCATTACAGATACAATCTTCCGGATGTGAAACCACTGGCTGCAATCAAAGCAAGACTATTCATTCGCCAGGGAAAACTGCATGCTGCTCAAAACTGGATTCGTGAATTTAATCTTACAAAAAACGACAACCTCAGTTACCTGAGAGAATATGAATACATTACGCTCACACGATATTTCCTTGCTCAATACCTACAGAACAAAGAAGAGCTATATTTAAACGACGCAGTAGAATTACTTGAACGTCTATTAAGGGAAGCTGAAGAGGGAAAAAGGTATGGCAGCTTAATTGAAATTCTGATTCTTCAGGCAATTGCATATCAATTAAATAAGGATATCCCTCAAGCTTTAATCTCTTTGGAGCGTGCATTGGAACTTGCCGAACCTGAGGGATACGTACAAGTGTTTATCAGCGAAGGTGCCCCAATGCTTTCTCTGCTGAATCACATCGCAACAGACGGAGCTATAAGAGCGTTTATTGACCGTCTTATGTCCGATTACAATACTTCTACAACTTCCAGCAAGCCTACCAGTCCGGCTACTCCATTTACCAAAGAAACGCCTCAACTTGTTGAACGGTTAACGGTAAGAGAAGTTGAAATACTTCGCCTTATAGCTGCCGGTATGAGGAATCAGGAGATAGCCGATCAGCTATTTATAAGTCTACATACCGTAAAACGTCATATCGCTAATGCCTTTGGCAAACTTGATGTCAGTAATCGCACTGAAGCCGTAGCAATTGCCAACCAACTGAACTTATTGTAATACTGTTTATTTGTTAATAAGACCCGGCTTATCCCGCCAACTACACCCCAATTTTATTCCAATCTACATCTTTTTTACACCCTTTGGCTGATGCGACAGCTACCGCTCATTCAGTAGTTTATGTCTGTATTTAAAAACGATCAGACACCAGTGAGCAAATAATGACAGAGATGTATCGGTTTCATGTAAGGGGGCGACTGGACACGAATTGGTCGCAGCATCTTGATGGTATGGCGATAGAGCCGCAAGAAGACGGCACCACCGTTTTGATTGGATCTATCGTTGATCAAGCAGCTCTGTATGGAATGATAATCCGAATCCGCGACTTGGGTTTGACCTTGCTATCTGTAAGTCGGGTAGATAAGAGATCAGAAAGAAAGTCATCAGAATAAGCTCTGACCTCTAAACTAAGATTTTACGGTAGCTCAAAATAGTAAAGACAATATTGAGTAGGAGATTTGACAATGCATATGCTTGGCGCTTGGATTGCAATAATAGCTATGGCCTATGGGGTAATGACAGATTCGACTTGTTCGAGCTATATACAAAAAGGGACCGAAGACTTTACTTCGCGACAACGAGCAAATAACCGGAATACAATAAACAAGTTTAAAACCGTCATCGAAATCCACAATTCACACTTGAACCAGCTTCGGAACTGGCGCCGGTTAATGGCAGAGTATTCTTCTGACATTGCTGATTTAGTAATCTCTTTTCCGGAGGCAGAGGGAATGGATCACGAGGTGCTTAAGCGGTTATTCTCCACTCCAAATGGATTAAATATTGCAACCACCGGAGAGGAGGTCTTTACGCCCTGGATTCAATGGTGGTCTGGAACATGGAGTAACGGTAATCCACAATATCATATCTGGCATCAGACAGAATTGTTTAATGGACAATGGATACAGGCCGTGACCCAGTCTGAAAGCGGGTTTGTGGAATATCAGAATCTGGAGGCCAGTGTAAGAAACAATAGGGTGGATCTGGGGATTAATGTCTATTCATCAAGTACCGGCATCAGCGGCTGGGTAAGCAAGAGACAACATGGAAGATTGGAGCTGCCACACATTGGCTATCTATATGATGCTGAAACCATTATCTGGATATGTCAGCCGCAGCCCTCGGAGGGCCTTTTACATAATGAGCAGAGCTGGTTTGTTTTTCTGGAAAAGATCGAAAAAGCAGCTCGTGCACCAAAATACTCTATCCAGGGAAAATCCTTTAGGATAGTCAACAAAAAAATAGTCTACGAAAGCTCTGAACATCATGGGATCTACCATGCCCACTTGCCCAGAGCATAGCAACAAAAAAGATGAACATATAAATATTGAAAAAACGGAGTAATCTATGCTTGGAATTAAATGGTCTTACACAATCTTTTGGGTATTAATGCTACTAGCAAACCTGACTTCAAATGAATTAAAACGCGGTCAGGACAACGACGTTCTCCATCACACCGTTGAGGAAGCAGGAGAATCTACTTATCACCGATATTTAACAATGATTTCTGTAGAAGATGATCAGCTGTTCATTGATTTCACAGAAAAAGTAAAGCACGTCATTTCTAAATATAATGTCATAATTGACTATGCTATTCGCCCAACGATGATTTGGGCAGAAGGTCCAGAGGCACCTGACAGAAATGGAAAAGACAGCATAGACCTACCAGATTATCTGTTTGTTTGGCATTTTGAAAATCAGAAAACGGAAAAAGCGTTTTTCAATTCCCAGGACTATCTAGACCTAAAAAATCAACATCAGCAAATTATGACGATAATTTCTGTTCGCGGTCAGGGCAGTCATCCAACATTGCTCAACGCGACACCAGAGAATATCTCAACATTTTTCTTTGAAATCCTTTATATGGATAAAAAAACAGACAAGAAAAGCCTGAAAGCAGGTCCGGCTGAGCAAGTGAGAAATCGGCTTCAAAACACAAAAGTTAGCACGCTAATGACTCCCGGTAGTTCTAACGGTGTAGAACTACCGGATATTATAAACGTCGGTTATTTTAAGACCCGGAAGGAAGAGAGTGATTTCCTCAAAATAACGGGAGCGGATTTCAGAGAGCATTATGGTGAAAGCGTCGAAAGTGCAGGGTGGGTTATCGGAAAATCTATAGAGCTATTTAGGAACTAGTATCAGTTCAAAATAAGAAATCAGGCATGGTCAATTTTTTGTACTTGGTAAAGGAGAAGTAAAATGAGCTCAAAGCATATTAATATATTCCATAAAAGGGCGCAGGTATCTGGGCTATGGGTGGTAATGCTGTTTAATATTATCTTTCGGGACATTCACGAATTTCTTAGACCTGGCTTTCTTGAAGAGATTCTGGAAAAGAACGAAACTGGTGGACTGGTTAGCGAGCAACTATTATTGCTTTCAGGAATCATGATTGAAATACCAATAATTATGATTTTCCTGACTCTTTTGCTAAACGTTAAATTGAATCGCAAGACGAATATTATAATAGCACCAATAATGCTTGTGTCGATATTGGCATTTAACTTGTCGCCGGATCTTGACGATTTGTTTTTTATGCTTATGGAGGTAGCTGCACTGCTAAGCATTATTTGGATCGCCTGGAAATGGCCGGTTGAGGAATATAAAAAGGGTATTGTTGCTTAATCAGTGCACAAAAGGAATAAGCCGACCACAAAGCATAGTCGGCTTATTCAAAATATAAATATTTCGGTGAATAGGGGAGAGGCTTACAATACTTTAAACGCCTGCTTCAGATCTTCGATCAGATCATCTACATTTTCAATCCCAACCGAAATACGTATCAGGCCGTCAGCCAGTCCAATACGTTCACGCTCTTCGACAGGAACGGAAGCATGTGTCATTAATGCCGGCAGCTCAATCAGTGATTCAACACCGCCGAGGCTTTCTGCCAGAGCGAGGTATTTGGTAGTCTCGGTAAATCGTTTTGCTCCGTTTAAGTCAGACTTCACCTCAAAAGAGACCATACCACCAAAACCATGCATTTGTTTTTTAGCCAACGCATGTTGCGGATGGCTTTCCAATCCCGGATAAATCACTCGATTTACCTGATCATGTCCATCCAGAAAGCGGGCAATTTCCATTGCATTCGCCTCATGCTGTCGCATGCGAACGGCTAATGTTTTTGTGCCTCGTGAAAGTAAATAGCTATCGAATGGGGAAAGCATTGTCCCGGCAGCATTCTGAGTGAACTTCAGCTTCTCATATATGTCGTCATTAGACGTCATGAGGGCACCACCGACGCTATCACTGTGGCCGTTCATATACTTTGTAGTGCTGTGCATTACGATATCAGCTCCAAGCTCAAGCGGTCGCTGAAAATAAGCACTCATAAAGGTATTGTCGACAGCAACCAGCACCCCATGCTTATGCGCTATTTCGGAGATGGTTGCAATATCACAAAGTTTAAGCAGGGGATTCGTTGGGGTTTCCAGCCAAATCAACTTTGTATTATCCTGAATAGCATCTTCGACTAATTGTGTATCGCGTGCGTCAACATAAGTAAAGCTAACGTTAAAACGCTCATCAAAGACCCTGGAAAATAAGCGGCGAGAACCGCCATAAAGATCATCAAAAGCAACAACATGATCACCGGCTTTAAGGAGAGCCAGGGCAACTGTTGTCTCTGATGCAAGTCCACTTGCGAAAGCGAGACCATATTTAGCCCCTTCGAGCGCGGCAAGACGCTCTTCAACTGCATTGCGGGTGGGGTTTCCGGAACGGGAATACTCATACCCTGCAGTTGGCACATCAATATCTTTTCGGGCAAAGGTAGAAGCCAGGTGAATCGGCACCGCTACATCACCGCTTCCACCATCTTTTAGGTTTGGTTTCTCACCCGCATGGATAGCGCGGGTTTCAAATTTCATTTCTTTAGACATAGGTTCTCCGTCTACACATATCGTGCATTTTCGTGATTTAAAGGCTATTTCAACGGAAAGCTGTTATCGTTCATCCAGTCGTTATTAAACACCTTACTCAGGTACCGTCCTCCAGAATCCGGAAGAACAACCACCATATTTTGGCCTTTATCCAACATATCAGCAACCTGTAAGGCTCCCCAGACAGCACTGCCAGAAGAGCCACCGGCAAAGAGGCCTTCTTCATTACATAATCGACGGGCCATAGCAAAGCTAACTTCGTCGTTAACTTGTACAATATCGTCAATTACATCGAAATCGACTGCTTTAACTAGGTAATCTTCACCAATTCCCTCAACTTTATACGTATGTGGCTCAGGTAGCTTTCCAGTCTTAAAATAATCATAAAAAACAGAGCCGATAGGGTCGATTGCAACCACTTTGATATTTGGATTTTTCTCCTTTAGGAAGCGCGCAACACCACTTAGAGTTCCACCGGTCCCGATCCCGGCGACGAACATATCAATTTCACCGTCCATTTGGTCCCAAATTTCAGGAGCGGTTGTTCGGTAATGTGCTTCGATATTCATGGGGTTGTTATACTGATCAGGGTAGAAAGAGTCCGGTGTTTCTGCAGCAATTCGGCGAGCAGTGCTGTAATAGCTTTCGGGGGACTCGGCAGGCACATCTGTACGTGTTACAACAACGTTTGTACCAAAGGCACGCATGAGGTTTTGTTTTTCATCCGACATTTTATCGGGCATAGTTATAACGCACTTATAACCTTTAATAGCAGCAATCATAGACATTGCCGTTCCGGTATTTCCGGAAGAATTCTCTACAATTGTCCCACCGGGCTTTAATAAACCGCGTTTTTCAGCATCTTCGATAATATATCTGGCCATACGGTCCTTGGTGCTTCCGGAAGGGTTTAAGAACTCGCATTTGGCGTAGACATTAGGCTTAACGTCTTTCGCGACGCTATTTAGCCTAACGAGTGGCGTATTGCCGATAGCATCTAAAATGTTGTTTACTTTTTTCATATGTTCTCCAGGTATAGTCGTAGCAGGCTCGATAATATTATCGAGCTGTTTAAAATAAAATGCACTGCGGGAAAATAAAAACAGATAAAAAGATTGTTATAGCAAGAATAGGGGAGGGGTAGAAAAACGAAAGAAGACACGCCACTTCCGAAAGATTTATTAATAACAGATTCTGACTAACACCGCACCAACAAAATAGACCTACAAACATTCAAAAAGCATTTTTGAGCTATGCGGCAAGCGACTAAAGCATAGCAATAGATGGAAAAGAAGAGCAGCAACAATCAACCGCGAGACTATTTGTTATTGGTATGAAATTTGGCAAATACCTAGACTTAGCCAACAGGGGAGGTAAATTCAAATACGTAACTTTACATAATATATATTATATTAAATATATCCGCTCTTTTTTATGGTGCGATTACGGCTATTTCTAGCCATTTTTACTGATTTTGCCCAATCCAGGGGCTCCGAGTCATTACCACTCAACCTACAAAACTCAGTATACTCTGTCTTCCTCAGGGCCCTGACGAACAATTACAGCTCCAACTCTTCCTGTTTATTCTACAACGCCTACCTTAAACCTGGATCACTACGAGCACTTCAATGCTTCTTGCCTGCAAACACTTACCACAACTAAAACCTTCCACACTCCCTACTTCATGACACTCTTAAATATTTCTCCGAATGTACCTCAGTGTTCTGGGCAATACTCTTTCTATCCATATGACAAATAACCAAATCAAGGAGCACTAAGTAGCTCTGACAATAACTAGAAACATTTTAACTATAATTACGAGCTTGGGCTAAACTTCAGAGCATCATTGGAATATTCCGGTGAGAACTTAGAAAAATAGCTAGCCAGATAATAAGCAGACAGTGCAAAATTTGCACTGTCGAGATCTCATAAGATAAATACTAACAATCAATATCCTCGCCGGCACGCCACATGTTTAAAGCCTTCTCTATAAACTCATCAACGCGAGTATCTTCGACTGCCTGAGTCTTTCTAAAACGCAAACATCCCTTGCCAACGTTTATACCTTTGAGCAATTCACTACTCGGATCTACCTTCGCTGCGTCACCAACATACAATGAGACATAATTCTTTTGTGCATTCAGACAGAAGACATATCCTCGCTCATCCTCATAGCCGAGCATTTTATAATATATCCCCTCCTTCAATTCCGGCCCCTTCTGCATGATAAGCTCTCTTAACTGAAGTAGTTTATCGCGCCGCCAGTCTTCTTCGAGCATTTCCAGATATTCCTCAGGGGTTTTGGCATCATACAACATATCACCTCCTATTTATTTGGTGTACTCTTACCTTCATGTGTATCTACCTGCGTAATCCGCAACAAATTACGAAAAGGATCCGTTATTGCCATCTCGGTGTTCCCCCAGGGCTTCTTATCAGGCGGGAGCAGGTTATTTATATCGTTTTGCAGGCAGCGTTGATACCAATCCTGCACATCGTCTACATATACATAAAGCTCTGTGCCGGGATGCCCTTTCCCATGCTCAGATAAAGCAAATACCAGCTCTCCCCTTTTCACAACCATAAACACCGGAAAACCCGGTTCATGGCGATGCTCCATCTGAATCTCAAAACCCAGCTTCTCTACATAGAATTCTACAGCTGCCTGATAGGAGTCAATCTGCAGGACAGCCACAACGTGCTCAATTCGTTTTGTCATAATTCATCTATTATGTTTAGTTTCTGACCACAGCTCCAGTGCCGACCATCTTTAAAACTACCCTCATAAGTATATTTAAAGTTTATTCTGCAAGATGGACATTTAACCCACTCCGGGTGATGAGGCAATATATCAATAGCAGAATTATCAGTAAAGTTTATCCCTAGCTTAATTCGGCGAGAAATACTACGAGCATGTTCAATCGTACAGGTCTGGCAATTCGGACATGTTAATTTATAAGTAAAAGCTCCCCAGGTATCCCCAGCTTGAAAAATCTCATCTTTATACCTTATTAAAATAAACGTGTCCATTCTGCCTGAGAAATCTGGTATAGGAGTAAAAATTTCAACAAAATACGAGCTACACTTAGGACAGGACAACTCAGAGAAAGGTATAACTTTCCATAACCAAAAGTGGAGTTTTTCACGACGAAAAGGCTTCTTAATCAGAAACGTATTCTTTCGAAACAAATACCAGTGGACGTCCAGAATGTTTTCATCTGAGAGAAAAAGTGGGTTCGTAAAATCATACTCAACTGAGCGCCCCAGCGAAGACGTGTCTTCCAGCATTTCTTTCAGTCTACTACCGAGGCGCGTATTGGTTTTTAGGTCAAACATTACCCGGAGGGCTCCCGCTTTATGAACAAAGAGAAAAAAGAGGCGATTAATAAAGCCGTGCTAAATGATTTTGCATTGATGTTAAGCGTAATTGAACGCCCACCACTGGCGTTCAACATCTTTGACAAACGCGTTTACCGCTCAGCTTTTTCTTTTTTGCTAAGTGAATCCATTACCGAACCGGACCACAAATCCATTACCGACATTCTGCGAAAACATGGCTTTAATGACAATTGGATTCCCGGATTGTTGCAGCTATTTGAAGAGTATAGGGCAAACGGTGATATATAATAACTCCCCTACCCTCTCCTTAACTCTTTACGAATTACCAGCTTTAAACCGGACCAAACTTCATCAACCGCACAAACCTTCACATCAACAAGTCCCAAGGGCAAGGCCACCTCGCGAATTACATCTTCTGTAATATCCGTCGGAACTTTTGATGATTTCTTTGGCCAGGAAAGCCAGATCATGCCGTCTTGCCTTATTCGCTGCATATATTCCGGCAAGAACTTCGTTATTTCGCCACGGTCCCTGGAGAAAAAGTGAATAATATCAAGGTCTTTAACCGTTCTTTTCAGAACTTTTACGCCTTCAGGAACTGGGTCGATCAAATCCATATAGTTTCCCGGGCCGTTCTTCACATACAGGCGACAACCGGATTTAATACCGAGTTTCTTAAATAGGGGTGTTCCGGAATATCCAGGCATTAGTTATCCTTCACAAAATCTGCGTTATCGAATCAGCAACATCTTTTTACTTTGAGTAAAACTATTTCCTATTTTCAGCTGATACAAATAGACGCCGCTCGGCATTAAGTTTCCGTTTTTATCACGACCATCCCAACTTGCTTCAAACACTCCGACACTGCTTTGTTCATTCACCAACGTGCGTACCGATCTACCCATTACATCGAAAATTCTCAGCAGCACATTTTTGCCACCTGAAGATGTAACTCTCCAGCGTATTTTTGTCGTTGGATTGAATGGGTTAGGGTAATTTTGCTCCAAAGCAGCAGTTAAAGGGAGCAGATATTCGTGTCGTTCGATAGACGTTTCCATCGATCGAAAGCGATAAATTCGACCGGCATTCAGAGCACTACCGATGTTCTCACGGTACGCACTAATCATCACATCCACATCACTAAGCTGGCTTGAATTCCAATTACCAACGAGCGAAAAGCCAAACAACCCTTCAAACTGTGGATTTGGTGTAGCAAGTGAATCCAATATGGCACCATCAGCGCCGCTTACCAGATAAGCCTGACCGGCATTTAAAGTTGCTCCAACATCATCGAATGGTGCGCCGATAAGTAAATCATCACGGCTATCACCGTTTATATCTCCGACACTGGAAATTGCACGACTAAACCAGTCTACAAAATCCGGAGCCGGAGAGCCTACATCATACAAATAACTCCCGTCAGCACCACTAAAGAGATATGCCCGACCAGATTGAGAAAAACCGTCAAAAGGTTCCTCGCTACCGACAGCGATATCATGCGTTCCATCTCCGTTCACATCACCAGCATCAGCGACGGACCAGCCGAACTTGCCGTTTAATGCAGGATTCTCGCTATCAAGAGTATATATTAACGCTCCATCGCTCCCGCTATGCACGTATGCTCGTCCCGAACGATCAAGTGTGTCCGGCGTCTCCTGACTACCGATTAGCAAATCTTTTAGGCCGTCACCATTCAAATCATCAATAGAAGACAAGGCAAGACCGAAGGTTCCGTCAGTATTTGGATTTGCAGACTCTATAGAATAGAGGAATGTTCCGTCTAAACCGCTATACACATACACGCGTCCAGAGGCCACTGCTCCGGCAGATTCACCACTTCCAACGGCAAAGTCATCATGACCATCATTATTCAGGTCGCCCAAACCACTCAAGGTACGACTGAACCAGGCGAACTGCTCCGGAGCAGGCGTTTCAACAGTATACAGAAAATCTCCGTTGATACCATTAAACGTATAAACTCGACCGGCATTGGATACGCCATTCACATCTTCACTGCTTCCAATGACCAGATCAAGAATATTATCACCTGTTAAATCTGCTGTAGCCATTGCAAAGCCAAAAATGCCAAACTGTTGTGGGTTTGATGTAGCAACAGAATACAGCTCGCTGCCATCTGCGCCGCTAATTGCATAAACGCGTCCCACATCAACGGTTCCGCCGACATCTTCGGAGGAAGCCCCAACGAGGATGTCCGCGACACCGTCATTATTTACATCTCCGAGCGCAGCAATGGATCTGCCAAAGCCGGCAAACTGTTGAGGACCCGGAGGTGGAAATTCCGTGCTTGTGAATTGCCCAAAAAGCGGTAAGCATATAAAGCTTGCAGCGCAAAGGAAAAGTTTTCTTATCATTATTACCATATTCATATACCCGTCTTATAGTTTTGCGTAGCCATATTTAACAAAGAAACCATCTCCATGTGAAGCTTCCCCCTTCGAAGAACTTTCTCCCATTAAATCAAACCCGAGTGTTTCTTTCATAAATTCAACCAACCGACTACTAAAAGTGATAGAATACTTTCTACGATCCAACTCATTGGCAATCTGAGACAGCTCTGTCCAATAAGGTTCGAATGCCTTATCATCTTTACAAGTTACAGGTCCACAGGTTGCGACCAACCGTGTTGGGATATATACACCATCGATATACGTAAGTGGGCGAGCAAGCTCTATCATCATTTTTCTATGAGTTAAGCACAACTTGTGAAACTTAATAATATCCACCTTCTCATTTTTTGGTGGGTGCCATGCCATGCATATTTCATCCGGCAAAGAGGATGGAACGATTATCGCTCCCAGACGGTCAGCAAATCCTTCATACGTTTTATAATAACGTGTCAAAAGATCATGTACTTCTGTAGGAGCAAGTGATTCACAAAGTCCAACATAGTTATTGATGTTTACCGAAATCCATATCGACAAAGGTGGTTCTACTTTTTTCTTACGCCAAAAGAACACGGAATTATTCCAACCCTTTATCTGACCAGACCGCAAACTCATTCCCACTGGGTTCGGTAAAATGAAAGCGGCGGCCGCCCGGGAAAGAGAACGTTGGCTTAACGATTGCTCCACCAGCGTCTTTCACTTTTTGCTCTGTCATTTCCAGATCGGCGCTGTAAAAAATAATAAGCGCACTCCCCTGCCCCGAATCGGCCTTCATATCTGCGCGATAAAATCCACCATCCAAACCGGCGTCTTTCTGCTCAAAGGAAGTATAGTCTGGGCCATAGTCCGTAAAGTTCCAGCCAAAGACTTTTGCAAAGAACGCTTTTGTAGACTCGATATCTGCTGTTGCAAACTCAACATAGTTTAACTTTTCATGTTCCAACATTTTCAGCTCCATAATTTGGCTTATCTAAATTTGCGTCTGATTAGTCGATATAATTTTGGAGAAAATAATAGTCCTACCAACAGCAGAGATGACATTTGAAATTTGAGCCGCCACCAGGGCGATTCGTATTCTTCTGAGCGAAGACTATTACTTAAAATATAGTTAGGTGTCGTTCTCGCCCAACATAGAAAAGCATCACCAACCTCCAGAAGACCAAGCGTATAGCCTCGTTTTCCGTTCCAGGTGTATGAAATGCTCAGTGCCTCCATCACCAGATTCATTCTATTTGCCAGCAGACTATCTCCGTAAGCCTGGAAGGTAGCAATAGAAACAACGGACGCTGCAGCACCGACGCCAAATATCACCGGCCCGGAGTCAATATCACCGAGACCGAACGTATCTTTGGGATATTCCCGAACTGCAGGCAATCCCAGCCAGGTTGTTACAAAATTTGCCCTAAATTGCAGGTATTGACTTAAGGCGAATTCTGTATCAATTTCTGCAAGCAAGCGCAACATCAGCACTTGAGAGGCTCCACGTGGTTCCTCCTTTAAATTGCCGGTAACAGCATCAACAGAGTGTGCGATTAAGCCATATTTTAAGCTTAGCCGATTTTTTACTTTCGACATATATTGATCAACAACATCGACATAGCTGCTATCGAGAATTTCTTTATACAAATTCAAAGAAGCGACTGCGACTAATCCATCCGCCGGCCATACACCTCCTGAATAAGAAGCAAGAAATGGAGAAGCCTGCATTTCCAGTGCTTTTTTTATCTCGCGGCATTGATCGACATAGTCCTGCACCAGTTTATCTGAACTGGCTGAATTCTTTTCCAGAAGGAGTATCTTCGCGCGCAAATAATTAGACCACCCAGAATAAAAGGCACCTCTTGGTGGTGAATCAACAGAGTCAAATATCCTTACGGCTCGATCATTAACGAACAGCTTAAGAGCCCTTTTAGACTCAACCAATGCCTCTTTACGCACGTCTGCATTTCCCGGCAATGCTAAAGCGGTTTCTACCCAGGACAAGCCATAAAGTGCATAGAGGAAAAATGCACCTTCGGGAAATATGTTCTGCATATCCCTGGCACCACTTTCAAGATTATGATTCAAGTATTCTAGCTGGGAAAATATCTTGTTTTGAGATCCATAGAATGGCTTACGGGTATCGACGTCAGAGCAAAGCCTGACATTCACAAGTGTTATAATAAGAAATATGATTAGAACAAAAAACTTTGTAAACCACCCAAGCATTCAAGTCTCACTCTTCTTAAGTCACCAAATCAACAAGCGTCATAGGTGAAAGACCATACATCTCTGTCATAACACCGCTACACAGTGCTGCAAGATCACCATTTTCTACCCGTAAGATTCTATCCCCATCCTTTTCATATGAGACCCGCATGGAGTAGCCTTTTTTTGAGGCATAATTCATAAAACGCTGTTCATCCATCTTGTTTCGATCGTCAAAAGAGACCCAGTCAAATCCGGGTTTTCCAGCCTCCAAAGAGAATTGGATACTAAGTGCGCCCTCACTTGCTAGAGAGCCAGGCGGTGTAAACACAAAAGCAACAAATTGGGGTGGGTTTTCTGCTTTCACCAACGCTTTAAACAAGGCTTCAACCTGATGAACTTTTACCTGGGCATTCTCGGGCACTTGTAGAGCAGTTTTAGGACTCTTAACTTGTGCAATAATCTCGGGTTCATCAACCGAGTCAGCTTTCATCTGTACATCGTCAGGTATTTGTTGGTTAATCCTGAGATCCTCAAGAAACCAATAAAGAACACCCCCTATAAATGCAAAGAACGCAAATACTTCCACAACCGGCTCCTTCTTCCAGCATATTTCAACGCTCATGAACATGCCGATGACGTTCGGTCTTCATCAATACATTTATCGTGAGATACGCAATAAATAAGAACGCCGTAAACAGCAGCGTCACACCAAACGTTTTGGGATGCGACATCGGATTCAGCACCCGATCAGCTATGTCAATCAACAGCCCTTGCGGCTGAGCCAGAATGTCCCAACTGTTCCAGCGTAAATAGCGTCCGAGATAAATCCCGAAGCTACTTAAACCCAAAGCGACTATTACGCCTATCCAACCGCTTATAACACCCATGCGACGTTGCACAACACCATGAATTTGCTTTAAAGTTATAAACCCCAGCACTAAACCGTTCCAGGCAAAGGAATGTAGCAGGATCAAATCATACCATAATGGGATATTCACTCGCTTGCGTAAATGGAATAAGTCTGTCAGGATATATGGCGCATTGGGGAAGAACAACAGCCATGACACAAACAACACACCAAATACAACTTTTGAGTTTATTACTTTTTCTGAGCCTATCAATAAACTGCTAAAGAAGAGCGGCATTGCTGCCAGGAATAAATTCCAGACCAGGAACATATATGTTCTGGTACCAGACAATTCAACGCGGGTATACAGCAATACCAGGCTTAACACTATTGAGAGACATACAACGCCTGCAAGTTCGACATGTTTTTTCAATGCCTTACTCTCCGAAGCTTAAGTGGATAAAATCATGTAAAAGAATGAGGGTGGAATTAAAACTGACTCCATGGACAATTACTGAACAAACAAAGTCCAATTGCAAGAACAAAATCGACTATCTACTACTTCAGCTCACTCTAACTTTTGCGGGACAGAACTCTCTCCGTTCAATAGCCAACGCTCTTCATAGATTGAGCTATAAATGATCTCCATATCCATATCGCTCTCACGCAGGCTCTGTAACGCCAGCGCCAACTGAACGGCATTGTCCTTGCCACCGGTTGCTTTCAGAATCTCAACTCTTCGGCCGGCAGGTATTAACTGACCCGGACTAACATTCGAATACGTTAGTTTAATGCTATCGAGCTTGTTGGTCTGTTCGTATAAAAAGCTGGGGAGATCCATGTCAAATGTCTTACCTTTATATTGGATCTTTATGGATTCGATGATTGCCGGTCCGACACCGGTGTTTTCCAGAATAATTGCAAAGTCTTTAGATCCATACCCCATATTACCAATTTGCAGATTGGGAAAAACAGACATTCGCTGCTGCTTATGTATCAGCGTTGTTTGATAGACAAAGACACAAAGCGTAAGCAAACTGATAAATATCGCACTTAGTGAAACAATTCGATCAGCACGTGGGGTTGGCATTGTTTAGCCCTCCTCTGTCAGCAGCTTAAGAAGCACGCCATTTGTCCAGCCGAATCCGTCCTGAAGTGGATACTCCCCTCCCCCGCCTTCGGCATCAATATTTACTACATTGTATTTTTCAACCAGCTTACCGGTTTCTTTATAAACTTTGATATTCAACGAGATCCAGCGCTCTTTGATTTCGTTTGCCAGTTCGTGATGTCCATAATTGCGCAGGCCGACTATTGCTAACCACTGAAGTGGCGCCCAACCATTAGGCCAGTCCCATTGTTCTCCGGACTCCACGAGACTACAAGGCAGTCCGCCAGGTTGAAGAAAACGCTTTTCAATGATATCAGCAACCTTCGAAGCCTGCTCTTCGCTGCTCATCTTAAAATAGAGTGGTGACACAGTCGCCAGCGAGAGTACTCCTGTTTGCTTTTTCTCGGCATAATCAAAATCGCGATAAACACCTTCGCCGGCACTCCAACATACGCTATCCATTGCAATACGGCGGCTTTCCGCAGCTCCAAGTATTTCAACAGATTTGGACGACTCCCCACTCATTTGATATGCTTCTGCCAGGGTATTCTCCATATTAAACAGCAGCGCATTTAGATCCGGCGGGATCAAATTGGCACAGTTTACTGTCTTTAAGGATATTCCATCTGCAAACCACCGGCAGGAAAAGTCCCAACCGGATTCACATGCTGCGCGTATATGGCGATAGAACTCCCGGGGCTTACGGCCTGAAGCTGCTGCCAGCTCAACGTCTTCGGCATACATCTCTACCCTGGGGGTTTCATTTTCGTCGAAGAACCGATTTAATATCGCTCCATCTGCTAATCTCACCACGTGCAACGAAGCTCCGGGGCCGGACAATTTTTCAGCTCCCTTCATCCAGTAGGCATATTCTTTTTCTAGCACAGGAAGATAATGCCCAAGTATCGACTCTTTCGGGAAGCAACGTTCCAGAATGCGCAGCATGGATGCAAAGAAAGGGGGTTGTGATCGACCAAGGAAATAACCGCGAGTCCCATTGGGTATGTAGCCGAATTGCTCTATTTGCCAGGCGAAATTATCGACCATTTCACGAATCAAGCCATGTTTTCCGGACACCTCCAGTCCCAACATGGTAAAATAACTGTCCCAATAATACATTTCCCGAAAGCGACCACCGGGTATGATGGTTTTATGAGGAAGTGCTATCAGACTTCCGCAACTCTTTGATGATGGCGATCGTTCCAGCACTTCCCAGAGCTTTTCAATATGGTCTTCAATTGCTAAAGTGTTATCGCTTACAAAATCATCCTGTTTATGCTGGGGAAGATAAAAATGACGTTTAATAAATTCGCGCAGGTTAAAGTCTTCCTCCAGGCGCTGCTCCTCATAAAGCTGCAACAGTTCTGCAGGAGAGCTATCAGAGACACAGTCCACAAAAGTTTTTCCGTCGGGAAAGACTCGCTGCAAAGCGACTTCTTTAAACAGTTCGCCATAAATTATTTCAGGCTGCAATAGAGTCATCTAATCTGGTTCTCCGTTTCAATACAGACAGTCTTTTGCCCTATACATTACCGGCAGCATGGCGACCAGCGTGCCGTCCGGAGAAGATGCATCCACCGAGGAATGTTCCTTCCAACGCATTGTAGCCGTGATAACCTCCACCACCGAAACCAGCGACCTCACCGGCAGCATACAAGCCGGGTATAGGTTCTCCCGATGCATCAAGCACCTGAGAGTTCAAATTGGTATGTAATCCACCAAGCGTTTTGCGAGTAAGGATATTCAGACGAACAGCAATCAAAGGACCGTTAGCAGGGTCCAGAATTTTATGGGGCCTGGCCGTTCTGATCAGCTTATCACCACGGTACGTCCTGGCAGAATGAATAGCCATGACCTGCGCATCTTTGCTAAAGGTATTGTCCATTTCGCGATCCCGTGCGGCAATCTGAGTATGGATATGCCCAAAATCCAGAAGGTTCGATTGCACAAGAGTATTCATTTCGTCAACAAGATCTTTCAAATTATCGCGCACAATAAAGTCTTTCCCCTTATCCATAAAAGCCTGTACCGGGGCCGGCACGCCGCCACCAATGCGGCTTCTGATTAGTCCGGATATACTCTTGCCGGTAAAGTCAGGGTTTTGCTCGGACCCCGAGAGTGCGAACTCTTTCTCAATAATTTTTTGCGTCAGGATAAACCACGAATATTCATGACCTGTAGACAAGATATGGCGAAGTGTACCGAGCGTATCAAACCCGGGAAGGTACGGTGAGGGTAATCGATTACCCTCGGCATCCAGCCAGATGGAAGACGGTCCCGGCAATATTCGAATCCCGTGATTCGGCCAGATTGAGTCCCAGTTTTGAACCCCTTCAGTATAGTGCCACATTCTATCGTTATTGATTATTGCTGCGCCGGTATTTGCTGTTATGCCCAGCATTTTTCCATCCACATGATGCGGCACGCCGGTAACCATAAACTTCGGAGCCGGTCCCAGTCTCTCTTCGGGCCAATTTTTCCTAACCAACTCATGATTTCCACCAATTCCGCCACTCGCTACAATAATTGCGGAAGCAGCATATTCAAATTCGCCGGCTACTTCGCGATTACTCTCCTGCCCTCTTAACACTTCAGATGGCTTCAGGACCTCGCCTTTTACCCCTGTTACGGCATTATCAGATTTCACGATACCGGTAACGCGGTGGCGAAAGCAGAGCTCTATTAATCCGTTAGTGACATGTTCACGTACTCGCTTTTCGAAAGGCTCGACAACACCCGGCCCCGTTCCCCATGTCAGATGAAATCTAGGTACGGAGTTCCCGTGTCCATGCGCTGCAGCACCCCCACGTTCTGCCCAGCCGACAATCGGTATCCAGCGCATTCCCATGGCATGCAGCCAGGGGCGCATCTCACCAGCTGCAAAATCGATATAGGCTTCGGCGACCTTCCTCGGCCAGTGATCTTCCGGTCTATCAAACTGAGCAGAGCCTAACCAGTCCTGCAGAGCAAGTTCCTTACTGTCTTTAATCCCCATGCGTCGCTGCTCGGGGCTGTCAACAAAGAATAGCCCGCCAAGTGACCAGAATGCCTGGCCCCCAATCGAGTTTTCTCCTTCCTGATCCAAAAGGATAACTTTTTTTCCAGCATCGCCCAATTCAGCGGCTGCAACCAATCCGGCAAGCCCGGCGCCGACAATTATTACATCTGCCTTCTTCATAAGAATTTACTCCGTCTTCTTGTTTGGCCAGCCAAAAACAATCCCTTCTCCTCGCTGGATCGGTCGAATGAAAATGCCATATTCTTCAAAGTATGTCTCAAGATAGTTATTGTCATCTGTATAAGTAGACAACGATGCCGTTGCCACTCTATCGAAACGCGCCCTTAGATAGTCGATCACTTCTTCAGTCCATGGCTGGTGAAGTTCCAGGTTCATATTTGCCATACAAAGGAAAGTCATCTTATCAGTAACAATCTCCCAGTAAAGCAATCTATCGTTCAGCATATCCCTGTATGGCCGGATCCACCGGCACGTTTTCGCTCCATCGGGTAAACCATACTGCTCAGCGAACTCTCTGATTCTCTGGATATTGAAAAATAAGGCTGCATTCCTCCCGGGCATGTATGGTCCGTTTGTTTTTTTGGGGCCAATCGTTTCCTGAAAGACATAAAGCTTGGAATAATGTTCATTTGAAACAGGTTCAGGGTGAGGATCTCTCACTTCGAAGCCATAACCATAGTATGATGGCAGAGGCAAAAAAAGCCCCATAAAATAACGAAGCTCGTTTCCATGCAGATAAAACTCATCAAACCGTGGATCATCCTTATCTGCCGTCATAATTGTAAAGCAGGGCTTAAAAGACCGCATCTCAGCATACTCCAGAGTCTGTTGCAAACGATCCATGAACTCTTTTTCACCGACGACTGTTGACTGCAGATCACCAAGAACAACATCGGCTTTAGAAGCTTCCAGATGATCCGCTTCGCTGCCGTATGCCATCACATTATCCGGCGCCAAAAAGGACTCGGCATAATACCCAAACCAGGGGCACTGATTATTCACAATGGATTCTTTTACAAAGCAAAGAATATCATATTGACTACCGGGGTTCTCCGGAACTCCATCAGGCCGCATTTGAACATGCGACATATCGCCTCGCATAAAATCAAAACCATATTCCTGCTGCATTACGGCATATTTCCCGGCAACGTATTCCCAAACATCGGTCTGCGGTTGATTAAAGTCTATTTCCCAATCCCGGTTTTCCTTCAGTCGTCCATAAAGCTTATATCGTGCTAAAGGACCAAAAACACGCGACATGTCCTCAGGTCTGGTGATACGGTAATCGCGCCACTCCAGTCCATTTTCATCTATCTTACGGGCATCGGGAGAGGGATCAACCTCAAGACCACGATAAGGTGGTGCCATTGTAGCAGGAACTGTTTCCAGTCCCAGTCCATGCAGGTGTTTTACAAGCTTGATACGGCGCCGTAGGCGACCATTGTAATCGGCCTTTCGGCCGAACAAAATTTCGCAACGAAATGCTTCACTTTGATTACGAAAAAAATCCTCGGAATTATCCGGCAAAGCAACACCAGGAACCGCAGAGCCTTGCTTAATCAAAAAATCGAATATTTCTGCCTCGGCTTTTTGATGGAGTTCTTCATGGTGATCAACGATTAATTCTCCGTTTCGGACAAGCCATTCAAAATATCCCGGATTTGCCAGCACAACTTCCGAAAAGCGATCAGTATGCGGTATCACATCCATACCGACGGTTTTCCCCATAAGATGGAGTATCTCGACAACGATCTTTAGCTGGTATTCCACCGTATTCAGCTTCGGGTAATATTCAGCAAGTTCCGGAGAATAAAATTCCTTATTGATATTCCAGCTGCTTATTCCATAGAGACTACCTACGACACCAGGCTCCCAAATTGGCAGCAAGTGAATCGCATCATGTGCTTTTGGCAATGTGAGTGCGTAGGCGACAACGCCCCAGAATGAGCCGACCGTTCGAATATTAATACCTACCATATTGGTAGATTTCAGCCACTGACTATTTCTCTTGTCTGCCACGGGGCTTTGAGGCTTGATCACATCTTTATTTAATTCCGGGGAAACGATAGCAATAAAAGCATCCCCATAACGACGCTCCAGAATACGGCTAATTTCTGCAACCGGCATTTTCAAGACTATCTCAGGAGGTACTCCTGCCAGATAACTAACCGAGTTGCTGCAATAGTCTTCCATAGAACGATGGGTGGATTTACTCCAGTCATCCAGAAGATGTTCCCATGTCTCAATACGTATGATTGGATCATGGTTCATATTGCCGAAGCCAGACTATTAAAGTTAATATCCGCCGGCAAAGGACCGGTTCGGGTCAATTTTATTGCCGCAACTTCTCCGCCCACCCTGGCACAGCTTGCCGGATCCAACCCTTCAAGCCAGGAAGCAAGGAATCCGCTCCAGAAGGCATCACCTGCGCCGGTAGCATCTACAACCTTCAACGGCTTCGGCTTAAGTAGATATTGTTCCTCTCCCCCATTCCAGGAGGTAATGCTTCCCTTGCTCCCCCTGGTCAGGCACACCAGATCCGCACCCCATGAATGAACCAGTTGCAAAATATGCTCTACCGTTAGGTCTTTTGCATCCAGAAGGCGCTCCATGTCATCCATACTACACTTTACCAAAGTTCTTGTTGAACAGAACTCTGAGACAATCCGTAATGCTTCGCGTCGATTTGGCCAGATTTGTGGATGATAATTTAAATCTATACTAAGTGACGCACCGGACTCTAAAGCCAATCGGGCGGAGTCCAGCAAGGCATCTCGTGCAGGTTGCATACTGAGGGCAAAACAGGTCGTATGGAATAGTCGTGATTGGGCAATAAGTTCAACCGAAATATCGGAGAACTGCAGCATACGGTCAGCTAGCCTATAAGCAACAAAGTCTGGTGTGCCGCTGGTGCGACTAACTAAAACCAGGCTTGTTGGAATAGACTCTTGCATAACAATCGATTCTATATCGATGCCGGTCTTCGCTATTTCATTTTTTAAGAAGTAACCCACACCATCCGAACCGACACTTGCGACAAGAACCGTTTTTTTTCCAAGTCGGGCCAGGTTTGCAGCAAGATTAGCAGGGCTTCCACCCTGGTAACGGGCAAAAGTAGAACCTTCGATCAGGCTTTCGCATTCGTCAACAGTAATAAAATCTGCCAGTAGTTCACCGGCAGCGAGCAGGTCAATTTTCTTTTCCATATTGTTCTTTAAAGCTGTATTTATTGAAGATACAAAATGTTATTTGAATGCCAAAATGATTCAGAGTATTGAAAAGCGTTTTTTCTATTTTGAAGCAAAGGTCAATTTTGTATTGATATAGTTTTGCGTATATTTTTGCACAGTTTTTATTGTTCATTGGGATTACGAGGTCTTATGAAAAGCCTATCTTTAAAGGGATTGGTAGTTTTGCTGCTAATCACGTCGTTCTGTCTGGGACAGACAGCAATCGTACAAGGAGTTGTTACCGACTCCACTACAGGCGCACCCCTTATTGGTGCAAATGTTTATGTTCCACAGGTAGCCGGTGCCAGCAGCGGCACGGAAGGTAACTACCTTTTAGAACTACCAGCCGGAACTCATATCATCACCTTCGACATGATCGGTTATGCACAAAAGACAGAAACTGTCTCACTCCGAGCCGGTCAAACCCTCACCTTAAATCTTCCGCTTCGCGAAACCGCTATCGAACTCGAAACGATGATCGTTTCAGCGAGTAAATTCCTGCAAAAGGTTGAAGACGTCACCGTTTCGGTTGAGGTCGTTAAGCCTTACATCATCGAAAGTCGCCATTCTCAGTCTCTGAGTGAAGTTGTAGAGCAGACTCCGGGCGTTTCTATTGTAGATAATGAGCCGCAGATCCGCAGCGGCAGCGGCTTCAGCTTCGGTGCCGGTAGCCGGGTAATGATTCTCATAGACGATATGCCGATTCTTTCGGGAGATGCCGGAAGACCAACCTGGGGTTTTATGCCAATCGAGAACGTGAATCAGGTTGAAGTCGTAAAAGGGGCCGCATCGGTTCTTTACGGATCATCCGCATTGAGCGGGGTGATTAATCTACGCACCGCATTTCCGGGTGTTAAACCTGAAACCAAAGTCGCCTTTAACGGCGGATTTTACAGCTCCCCTGAAGATGAAGCAAACAAATATTGGGACGATACGCCGACGTTTACAAACGTAAGTTTTTTGCACTCTCGAATTCTCGGGCAAGTTGATCTGGTTGTTGGCGGAAACTTCAACCTTGACGACGGACATGTCGGACCAATAAACCAACCCGAACTCACTCTTGACTCAAATGGCAACGTTACAGATAGCACCTTCGTTACGGATAGAGGTGAATTCAGCCGACGTGCACGCTTCAACACCAAGCTTCGTTATCGCCCGGAGGCTATTCCGGAATTAAACATCGGACTAAATGCTAGTTATCAAACAGGCGAATCCTACAATACGTTCATCTGGACAGATATTGACTCAGGACTGTATCGCCCCTTCTCCGGCGCATCTACCCGAACTGAGCAGGAAATCTTCACAACAGATTTATCGATCAATCATTTAAGCAGTCGTGGTACGCACCAGAACCTGCGAGGTCGATTTTTCAAGTTAACAAACGACAACACGAACAACCAAAGCAATAGCTCCGACGTATTCTATGGTGAATATCAAGTTAGCCAGCAGTTTGAGCAGCTTGGCGGATTCGGCAATCTGGACGTTGCCGCGGGCGTTGTCGGCCAGCGCACCGGAGGTGATGCGGACTTGTTTGCAGCGAACGAAGACAGCAGCGGCAGCAATACGGCTACGAATGTTGCGGCCTATCTCCAGCTTAACAAGTCTATCGCCGATCGCATAAAGCTCTCCGGTGGGGTACGATATGAGAATTACTCTATCAACGATGAAAGTGAGTCGCGCACCATATTTCGATCAGGCATGAACCTTCGTCTGGCGAAAGCAACTTATGCACGCATGTCTTATGGACAGGGCTTTCGGATTCCAACAATTTCAGAGCGGTTCATAAGGACAGTTGTTGGCGGACTTCCGATCTATCCTAACCTTAATCTTGAGTCTGAAAAAAGCTGGAACTTCGAGGTTGGCCTTCGCCAGAACTTCAGAATCAGCAAGTTTGTCGGGACTCTGGACGTAGCCTATTTTCATCAGGAGTATGAGAACTTTATTGAGTTTACCTTCGGGACCTGGGGTAACTTCACCGATCCCTTTTTCGGCAATGGTTTTCGCTCACTTAATACCGGGGAAGCCAGAGTGACAGGGACGGATATATCGCTCTCCGGCGGTGGAAGAATCAATGATCTGGATATCCGCATTCTCTCGGGTTACACCTACACAAGGCCGGTTTCTCTGACACCCGAATTCAATTATGGACCGGATCAGAATTACCTGAACACCAGCTCCGACACCACAGACAACATCCTGAAATATCGTTTTCAGCATCTCTTACGATCTGACATAGAGCTGGAATATAAGAAATTTTTATTCGGCACGAGTGCCCGTTACAGTAGCTTCATGCAAAACATTGATCTGGTTTTCTTAACACTGGACGAGGCTGGCATACTTGAAACCGGCTTAACAAATTTCCGAGAAGAGAATGACGGTGGCAATTGGGTGATCGATCAGCGCCTCGGCTATCGCATTAACAACAATCATAAGCTGTCGGTAATTGCCAAGAATGTGTTTAACAAAACATTTGCAACACGGCCACTAAAGATTGAGCCAAATCGCAAGATATCCTTTCAATATGCCTTGACATTCTAACGTTTTCCATTTGCCTGGCTAATTATGATTTAGCCAGGCAAATTCCCAATTCCACTCACGGGCACTTCCCGCCATTCATCGACACATAATGCCATTCATCGATAATCCTGAACTTTGCGTCCTATCCGGGTCGTAAGCTGTAATAAACCCGGAGCAAACATGAAGCATATCTATCTGTTCTTATTACTTTTTTGTACTTCACTGCCTGCGCAAATCAACGTCTCGGGCACAGCTAAGGATACTGACAACACGCCACTTGCCGGTGCAAACATCTACCTAAAAGGAACGCTTGACGGCTCCATTAGCAGTGAAAACGGCAATTTCCGTTTTACAACTTCAACATCAGGAAAAGGAATTTTAGTCTGTAGCTATATCGGCTATGAATCTCAGGAAAGAGAGATTGACCTGTCTAGTGAGAAGTCAGTCAACATCAAGTTCGTACTTAACGCTATCAGTATCGCCGGTGAAGAGGTTGTTGTTAGGGCCAGCACCTTCAATAGCGGCACCGGTAACTCAGTCACCCTTACTCCTCTGGAGGTACTCACAATACCAGGTGCAGCCGCCGATATCTTCAGAGCTATACAGAGCTTCCCCGGCGTGCAGCAGGTAGACGATGGCGCAGGTCTGTTTGTGCGTGGAGGTGATGTTGCGGAGACGGCAATTATTGTCGATGGTGCATACCTGAAGCGGCCATATCGTTATGAATCACCCACTGGTGGTTTTTTTGGAACCATATCGCCATTCCTGGTAGATGGGACAGTTTTTTCCAGTGGAGGTTTTTCTTCTCGCTATGGAAATGCTTTGTCAGGAGTTCTGGCAATTGATAGTCGAGGCATACCTTCGCGCAGACAAACGACACTCAGCGCAAGCCTTGCAGCCGGCTCAGTTCTACTTTCGCTTCCAATTAAAGAGGAAAAATTCGGACTCTCTTTATCTGCCAATTATTCAAACACCGAAGCGTTATTTGAATTAAACGGACATCGTAGAGAAATTTCCAATTATCCCAGTGCCTACGATCTAAACCTCAACTCAACCTGGCAATACAGCCAGACCGGCAGTGCAAAGCTCTTTCTTTTTAGGGAAGGTAATCAAACCGGTCTGGAAGTGGCTGATCAGGGTGAGCTTACCATCTTTGAAGGTGACGGTATCACCGAGCTTGCTAATCTGCAGGTTAAGCAGGCCATAGGAAGATCCTGGGTTTTTAGCAGTAACCTTGCGGCATCAGATTTTACACGCGGGCAAAAGCTAAACCTTCTTGATCTGGATATCACAGAGAGTCTTGGCCAATTCACGGTCTCGATGGATTATTTAAGCTCTTCAGGCTTGAGCCTCTTATCCGGTGCAGGCACATTTATAAATCGTATAGCCTACAAGGGGACCGTTCCGATCTTCGATGAGGATTCACCTCAATCCAGCTATGATATCGATGTGAGCTACGAAGATGTTGATACCCATGTTTTTCAAGAGCTACAGGGTCAAATAAGCGACAAGGTTCAATATACCATTGGCTGGAGAGGAGAGAATCACACCCTTTCTAACACCTTTACCCTTGATCCGCGTTTGTCGGTGTCCGTTCCCCTCACACAGCAGGCATCACTGGTTTTTTCCGGAGGCAGATATCACCAGCTTCCAAGCCTTGATTATTTTGATGCAGACTTCGGTAATGCAAGCCTGCAACCTCAGCGCTCCTGGCATGCCATCTCAGGAGTTTCTGTAGAGAAAGACCGCTACCTATTTCGCCTCGAAGGATACTACAAACGATATAGTCAATTAGTGCGAGAAGGAAGCGATCGAGCTTTTAGCAGCAACGGAAGCGGTTATTCCCGCGGTATTGATGTATTTATCAAGCGAAACCACCCACGCTATAGCGGATGGATAGCCTATAGCTACCTGCAGTCAAAGCGAGAGTGGTTACGGGCACCGGCCCTCTCCCCCACCCGGTTCGACATTTCAAACCAATTGACCTTCGTTGGCAAAGCAGACCTATCGCTTCGCTGGCATCTTGCCTTTTCATATCGCTATACAACCGGAAGACCCTACACGTCTTCGGCAACTACCTATCTTGACTCGCGCGTGCCGGATTATCACAAAGCTGATGCCTCAATCAACTACCTAAGAAGTTTTTTTCCAGGTAATCTAACTGTCTTTTTTCTCGCAGTAGCAAATGTCTTCAACCGTGACAACATTTTTGACTATCGATACTCTGCCGACTTCAGTCGCCGTGAGGCGGTTAATTCATCCATGTTACGCAATGTTTATTTCGGCATGAGCTTCACCTTATAATTAAAAATGGAGAATACCATGAAAAATTTTGCCAAAGCACTAGTATTAATTCTCATTTTGCCATTATCTCCTTCGTTCGCCGACGAGACCGAGCTTTCCAAAATTGACACATTGACTATCGTAATGCACGACAGCATATATGCCTCTGTAAATATGCGCAATGAGGAAGGCTTGTTAAACGTTCGGGCGACTTATGAGCGTCTTCTGAATGTGTCTGAGCAGCCCTGGCTAATCAATCATTACATAGGTTTAACCGACTACAACCTGGCAATTATGTATTTTAGCGTAGAGGATAAAGACAAAGCGGGCAAAGCCATCGACAGGGCAATTGAGCATCTAAAAAAGTCCAATGAACAGCAGCCTTTTGCCGAGACTCACGCTTTATTGAGCGCTTGTTACGGCATGAAGGTTGGTTTGGCACCACTAAAAGCAATCATTTATGGTCCGCTCTCCGGCTCAGAAATGGGCAAGGCAAAAGAGCTTGATCCGACGAATCCTCGTGTGCATCTAATCGACGGCATAGGGAAGACGAATACTCCGGCTATGTTTGGTGGCGGAGCGGAAAAAGCTTCAGCGGCTCTAAACATTGCGGACAGTCTTTTCAATATCCATCAGCCCTCGCATCCTACACTACCGAATTGGGGCAAGGCAGAACCACATATTTGGTTAGCTCAAATAGCCATGAAAGATAAAGATTTGGCAAAAGCCCGAAGACATCTTGAGGCGGCTTTAAAAGTTCAGCCGAACAGCAATTGGGTAAACAGACTCCTGATGCCAAAACTAGAAGAGATGGAATCGCTCGCGGTCTCAGGGCAATAATACTGGTAAGATTCATCATATTCGATTAATATTGGACATGCATAAAATGGTCACCTTCAAACAAGTCGCAAAGATCAACGCCCTTTTTTGGCTAGGATGGACAATCTTCTATGCTGCCGTGGTAAAAATACAGGTGGCTGAAATCCCCAACTACTGGGCAGCCTTATTCAATTCAGCAACAAATGTGTTACCGCTATTTGGTTTAAGTCTGCTAGTCTGGCCGCTATGCAAACGGCTGGACTGGCGTAACATGTCACCTTGGGCAACAGGCTTTCTGCATTTTTTTCTAGCCAATGCCTATACCATTCTATGGCAGTTTATAAGCTTCGGAACCCTGTATTTAATTATGGGTGAAAGCTTGTTTACAATTATGGACGTTCGTATGGTAGCCGGTTGGCAATATCCTCAGGGAATACTGATTTATCTAATGGTTGCCGGAATCTATTACACGCTACTCTTCTACTATGAAGTTAAAGAAAGGGAGCTACGGGAGTCAAAACTCCTCTTGTCGCTACGAGAATCGGAATGGAAAGCACTAAAAGCACAGATCAACCCACATTTTTTGTTTAATGCATTAAACTCAGTAAGTGCACTAATTTCACAGGATAGCAACAAGGCCCGTGAAATGCTTGTTAAACTATCTACTTTACTTCGTCGTGCATTATCTGAAAACCCACTGCAAACGACTCCACTGGAGAATGAGCTTTCTTTTACGCACCATTATCTGGAGCTGGAAAAGATTCGTTTAGGAGATCGACTAACTTACAGCGAAGAAATCTCACCGGAATCTACTGAAGTTTTAGTACCGGTAATGTTCTTACAGCCGTTAATTGAGAATGCGATTAAGCATGGCATAAACCCGACAGCGAATGGCGGAGAATTAACGGTAAAGATCACGATGGGAAATAAACGTTTGACCGGGTCCATAATCAATAGCACACCGAAGCAGCGAACAAATACAGACTCAGGCTCCGGGATCAACAATTTAAAGAATCGCCTCTCTCTGCTTTATGGAAATGCTGCAAGCCTTGAGACAAACTTCGACTCTGCCCAAAGGACCTTCACAGCAAATTTCCAATTTCCGCTCAACGTTCCTGAGGAGGTTGTCATATGAACTTTCGCTGCCTGATTATTGATGATGAACCTTTAGCACGGGATTTACTGGTTGAATATATTTCTGATGAGCAGGACATCGAAGTTATCGGAACCTGCTCAAACCCGAAAGATGCATACCAAATTATTTTGGAGGAAAGACCGGATTTTATCCTGTTGGATATACAAATGCCTGAAATGACTGGCTTTGAGCTATTAGATCAGCTGGATGCCCCACCTGCTGTTATTTTTTGCACTGCCTTTGATGAATACGCGATCAAAGCCTTCGAAGAAAATGCTGTCGACTACCTGCTCAAACCTTTCGATCAATTGCGTTTCAAAAAGGCAATTTCAAAAGTCAGGGAGCAGCTAACCAGCGGAATATCTACCCAGCAAGAAAAGATTAAGAATATTGTAAAAGCCGGGTTACAAAAGGCAGACCGTCTGCTGGTGCGCAAAGGAGATTACCTTGAGATTGTACGGGTTGCAGATATTATCTGGATTGAAGCAATGGAAGACTACGTTCAGCTTCATACAAACAAAAGTAAACATCTACTATTAAAACGCATGGGAGACCTTATCCAACGCCTACCGGATGAATTTATCCGTGTTCATCGTTCCAGCATTGTGAACCTGAACGCCATCTCCAAGGTTCATCCCTGGAGTAGCGGCAGGTTTTTACTTATTATGCGCAACGGAGCAGAGATCGAGACCAGTAAGTCCGGAGCGAAGACACTTAGGGATTTAACCGGTTAAGCGACTCAGCGCATAAGCAGCATTTTGCGGGTCTGATGTTGCCCATTCACTTTCATACTGTAAAAATAAACGCCGCTTGTTTCTTCATCGCCCTGCCACATGAACTCATGATATCCTGCAGGATACGCTTCTTCAAGGAAGCCACCAATTCTTTCACCAAGAGCGTTATAGATATTTAATTCAACCAAGCCATTCCTTTCCAACTCAAAGCGAATTGTTGTAGACGGATTAAACGGGTTTGGGTAATTCTGATAAAGTATAAAGTCCGCCGGAAACTGTTCATCATTGCTTGAAATTCCGGTTATAGGCGCGACCATTTTTCGCACCATTGCGTCTTGCTTGGTTAGCACATAAATCTCATTCTGTTCATCAAGGCCGAACCGTAAATCAGCGCGGCTCTCACCGACAATATCCAAAAGGGTTGTCGGCATCCCGTTTACCATAAGCGTCAGCTCTGAAATACCGGCCTGCTGTCCCATTATCAGACTGTCTGAGTCTACATAAAAAATTCGCCCTCTTACAATATCGCCAAACACATATTTCCCGAGCAGTTCGGGTATTGCCGTACCGCGATAAACGAATCCACCAACAATAGCAAAACCTTCGTCGTGATCATATTGCGCAACCGGATAGGTATAGTTAAACGTAGAGTCGTTTGAAGGAAGCGGATAAACAAAATCCCTGGTTTGAAAATCAAATAGGAACGTCCCTTCCCGCTTATTCCAGCCATAGTTTGCACCGGGAATTCCGATATTTACTTCTTCAAGATTACGTTCACCGATGTCACCAATTAACATTTTATTATCACCAGCTAAATCCCAGCTGATACGATGTGGATTTCGAAAACCACGCGTCCAGATTTCCCGTACCGTATCGCCCTGCGCGGTCGCATAGGGGTTGTCTGCCGGAATGCCATATTCTCCGTTTGCACTATTATTCCCTAAAGGGTCAATGCGAATAATATTTCCAAGTATCGAATTGAAAACCTGTGTATTACCGGGAGTACCGCCCAGCGTCACCCCGGCGTCTCCGAGGCAAAGGTACAGCATTCCATAATCCGCATCGCCAGAAAAGACGGTTGGGTTAAACGCCATATCCTGCATACCATGAATGGTTCCGGGAAAATCCACACGCATCAGCTCTCTGCTACTACCGCTAAAAACATTAGCCTGTGGATCAGATGCAGTCCATTCCGTCAGTACCCACTGAAGTCGAATCGTCGCAGATATTGGTGGTGTGAAATCAGGCGTTCCGGAATTTGGAGATTCAGCATGGGTGGTATAAAAGATGCCGTTGCTCTGAAATTCGGGGTGAAACTCAAACATACCGAAGCCGGTTCCCAACCCAGGGGAATCGACAAAATTGGATCGCACTGCTTCCAGATCTAAAAAGACCGACGGAACAGCATTGATGATCACATATAGTTTACCCCGTAGGTCATTGACAAAATGTCGCCCGGTATTGTCTTTTGATGTCTTCAGGATATTGATACGAGCCAGAGGATTGCTGCTACTGCTTGCAGGAATTTGAAAGACATCTTCAATTTCCACCGATAATCCACCCTGCACAATCGGATCGGGCACCGGATCTCCAACTTGAGCCTGCACTGCGACAAACGACAAAAGACAAACAAAAAGAAACATCGATTTATTCAAAGCTATTGCTCCTTTATTGCACGCTATTAGCTTTTTACCATTTATCTTTCCACTCGCCCTGAGCCATCTCCACCAGCCAGCTTATCAACCTCATCTACTGTTACCAGGTTAAAATCACCCGGAATCGTTTGTTTCAGACAAGAAGCGGCAACTGCAAACTCAAGCGCATCAGCCGTAGAACTTTTCTTCAGCAGTCCGTAAATCAAACCGCTGGCAAAGGAATCACCGCCACCAACCCGATCTACCAACTGAATTTCATACTGTTTCGATCGGCGTGGAGTAGCACACTCCTTATCATCGAGCAACATGGCGCTCCAGCCATTTCGGGATGCTGAATAACTTTCCCGAAGAGTAATTGCGACTGTATCAAAACTATATTTATCCTTTAGACGTCCGGCAAGCTCAAAGTAGCCGCTTTCATCCAGCTCTGCAGCTTCAACATCTGTTGTGCCAGCCTTCATACCGAGACTTTTATCAGCGTCTTCTTCGTTTGCAATACATACATCCACATATTCCATTAGCGGCTGCATTACCTGCTGGGCTTCAGTTGTGGTCCACAGTTTTTTCCTGAAATTTAAATCACAGCTAACCCGAACGCCAGCCTTCCTCGCAGCTTCGCAGGCTGCTGCCAATGCTTTCTGCGCCGTTTCTCCCAGGGCCGGTGTAATGCCTGTCCAGTGGAACCATTCCGCACCGGCAAAAACGGCATTCCAATCGACCTCACCTGACTCCATTTGAGACACGGCGGAATTCGCACGATCATAGACGACCTTCGAAGCCCTCTGACTGGCTCCGGTCTCAAGGAAGTAAATGCCGATCCGATCTCCACCACGAACCAGGAAATCCGTATTCACCCCATATCGTCTTAAATGATTCACTGCAGACTGCCCTATTTCATGTTTTGGCAGCTTGCACACAAAATAGCTGTCCAGTCCATAGCCGGCTAACGCTGCTGCTACATTTGCTTCTCCACCACCATAGGTTACATCGAACTGCTGTGACTGCACAAAGCGGGTAAAGCCCGGTGTAGACAAGCGCAACATAATTTCACCAAACGTAACTACTTTCACGAATATCTCCTTCTCAAACTTTACGGTGCCTGCCGATATGAATTTATGCTATTCATAATCCGGCGAGCATTATTTTTCAAGGTATCATAATCTCCTGCAGCGATGGCCTTTTTATCCATCAACGCACTACCGACGCCAACAGCACAGGCGCCCGCTTTCAACCAGTCACCAGCATTATCCAGCGTTACCCCTCCAGTGGGCATAAGCTTTAAGTGTGGCATTGGTGCTAAAACTCCTTTAAAAAACGGCATTCCAACAATATTTGCCGGAAAGACCTTAACCACATCTGCACCCTCTTCATGGGCCGCCTGTATCTCAGTTGGTGTAAAAGCACCCGGCATCACCGGGGTCTCCATTCGATCACAAATCTTTACAACTTGAGATTTGAATATCGGACTTACAACAAACTGCGCTCCGGCATCAACGGCTCTTTTAGCCATATTGGCATTCAGGACCGACCCAACCCCGACAATGACATCTGACTTTTTTTCCGCACTAAGCTTTGAGATAGCTTTAAGTGCATTAGGAGTCGTCATCGTTATTTCCAAAACGGTAACTCCACCTTCACATACAGCAGCTGCGACCTCAGGCAGTCGGTCGCTATTATCCAGGCGCACAACAGCAACTGCACCGCAGGCCTCAATTGCTTCAACAACTTGCTTTCGATTCATTTTTTACAAACACCCTATTTATTCAAACGTTTATTCAATTGATAGTCATATAGAGACGGCACTGATGTTTCAGCGCTATTCAACTTTTCCTGATAAGCCGAGGGTCCATAATCCAGCATTACTGGTCTATTTGCATAAAGGCCAACAAATCTGGCATGTGGCCCATCCGTAATTCCACCGATACGCATCGTATCTGGTGATTCAACAGATGAATCAAATTCCAGAGAAACATTCCAGAACGTATTGTAGGCACCATGAGTTGGTCGCCAGTAGCCGGCTCCACCATGCTTAAAAATATCATGCTCAACGCCAATACCTTTTAATTCAATCCGATCAAAAAGATTTTGATGATTTAGGCCGCAGTGTTGATCCAGAGTCGGCCGTGTTTTTACTGAAACATTCGTAAACACTCCCGCTTTACAACCGGTATTAAAACTTATAGAATGCATTTCTTCTGCTTCAACGAGCAGCTCTTTTACCAGAAAGTGATTCGTTTTCCCCAGATGCACTGCATAGTGACCAAGCCTTCCCAGTATCTTTATCTTTTCAATCGACACAAATGCGGAATTATCACTTAGAACTGCATTGTCTGCATTATTTATTTGCACATCGCTTATCCAGGAATGCGAAGCATCTGTTATGTATATGGCGTTATACCCGCTCTCCAAATGATGTCCAGCGTATTCGGCATTGGGGAATTCAATCGACAGTCCTTCAATCCCGATTTCCTGCAGCAGTTCAGCCGGAGATACCAATACAGTCCACCCACTACGTACATCGTGCAATAGAGGCTCTTTTAGAACAAGTGAATCGGACATTATATCCTGCAAAGTCGCGTATTGGGTTATCAGGGGACGATGACTATTAATCCAATGCCTTTCACCGATTTTCAAGCTATCCAGATAGACATGTTTCAATAGCTCACTGTTTTTACCCTGCAGATTGAACCAGTCAACACGAACCAGCTCCCCCAAATACGGCATAAAACGGCCGGCCATTTCTTTCTCAAGCCGTAAAAAATGTGCCCCTCTTTTTGCCGTTAGCACAGAAACAGCTTCCTTGTTCTGCTCAAGATCATAGGAATTCAAATAAGCAAGGCCTCGGCTGCCCGGTTTTCGCACCCAGAGGAACCCACCGGTCCAGGAAAATGCAGAGAACAGTTCCAACGAGGGCTTTACACGCTTATTATTTGAAACCAGATATTCATGTAACTCCTCCATTTGAGCCGGCAAGGGCAATTCGGAAAGCGATTTATTGATATGGATCTGCGTTTGCGAGCTTCCGGCTCCTTTTATAATGAGGCTATCGCGCTGGATATACAGGTAGTCAGATAGTATAAACTTACCAGCGGGTATTTTCACAACAGCAGTGCCCTTTATCTGATCTGCTGCGGAAATTGCCGAAATAAATGCTTCGGTATCATCTATTCCGTCATTTGGCAGAGCACCAAAATCAACAATACTTATCTCGTTGCCATACTCCAAAAAATTGGACTCTCCATTTCGGTAACCGGCATACGAGTAGTCCGGTAAATAAACGTCACCGGATACTGCGAGGTCCAATATTGCAGGCTCTGATTGTTCGGGCTTGCTCTTAGCTGCACAGCCAATGAGTAAAACAAATATGACCAACAAAGCGAACTGCAAAGAGCTGATTTTAAAGATCATGGTATTTTCACATCTGCAGTTTAATAAAGCTATTTTAGCAGCATTACTTTTCGCGTGCTTTCTCCAAAATCTGTTTTAAGTCTAACCAAATAAATACCGCTGGCTTTATGTTGAGCATCCCAGCGAACATTGAACGTACCGGCAGAACGCTGTCCGCTTATCAATGTCTCAACGAGCCCTCCACGAAGATCATAGATCTCTACATCCACCCACGAAGACTTCTGCAGAGAAAACCGGATGTTCGTCGAAGGATTAAAGGGGTTTGGGTAATTCGAGAAAAGTTCAAATTCGGCAATTGCACTTACTGTAGTAAAGTTGTTATCAATTCCCGTGACAATATCGCTTGCAAAGGGCCCAACATCTTCTGGTAATAAAGGCCGTCTTAACACACTTGCCGTGCTGTATTCATCTGCGCCGACATCAGCGAACATATCTCTATCCTGCCCATCCATATCCATTGGAAGAGACAATGAAATTGCGGTGGCCGAATCTATCGCCGGACTAGAGGCGCTCAGTTTCCACAAGTCAGAAACCTGCTCAAGCAATGGATCGGCATATCGAATCTCCGCTTCAGTTAGATTTATCCCCGGAGATGCCATGCTGTCTGCAAACATCAAATTTCCAAGCCATGTCATGTTCACCGGTTGCGTAAACACCTCAACAAGATCGTTTTGCTTACCCAGGACCAGATTGTTCCAGATTTTTACATCGCGTGGAGGCTTGGTATAGTTTCCATTATTGGTGAATCCAATTTCAATATGATGTCGATTATTAACCAGCGTGTTGTGTGCTATAACAGCACGGTTAATCCGAAAGTGCCGAGACAAACTCCCGCCACCATCATAGTCTCCATTCGTAAGAGCAATTGGTGCATCCCAGGTATTCCCGGTAAGCCCTTCGAAGTAATTATTAGTGATAATATGGTCATCGCCGTAAACACGGATGCCACCGGTTCCTTCCTTGCCTTCTCCCAGGAAAAAATTGCCGTCAACAACATTCCTGTTGCCATGTCTCAAAGAAAGAGTCCCCTTACTTCGTCGGAACGTATTGTAGCGAATCGTATTGTCACATGTTTTGACCGATACGATTTCGGGATCACCATCGCATTCTTCGAAAAGATTATACTCAACCGTTGTGTATCCGCTGGACATGGACATTTCGCTCCACCCAATTCGAATGGCTTCTTTTTCATTTGTCGCCCTCGGACCGACATTCCGGAAGTGGTTGTGGTCGATGCGATCATATTGGGATGAAAGATATGTCGGATCAGGTGTGCCGTCGATCGTAATGCAGTTACCCGTTTGAAGCTTGTTCTCAAAAAGATTGTGATCGATACGGTTATGATGGCTTATTGCATTCGGGTCGTTCCAGATCCCCTGGATTATTACCCATTTCAATGATCCTGTTTCCTGCAGCCGAAACGTATTTCGGGTAATGCGTATGTTATTACAGGCTTGTAATTTTACCACAGTTTCATCAAGGCTTGTGAAAAGGAAGCCCTCCAGAACAATCCATTCACATTGGCGGAAATCGAAGTAGGACTCACCGGTAAATTCTACCATACCGATATTTGCAGCCCTGATAACTATCGGCTCCTGCTCAGTGCCACTTGCGGTAACCGTGATCGAACCATCCGTTACATAAACACCATCTGCAACTTCAACCGTATCACCTGCCTGAACAACTGCAACGGCATCTTCCAGCTGATCTGCCGTTGTAACGACAATCTTGTTGGCATGGATCGAAAATGACGTCAGCAGTATTACGCCAAGCAAAAGACAGTATCTGTAAAACATTAGATATGAATCCCTCTAGTTTTGGGTTAGCCCTATAGGAGCGCCATTTACCCCTTTCATCAGGAGAGTCGATCCGGGTTTAAGTCTGTAATCAAAACCCTCAGCATCAACAAAATCCGGTTTTATTGAAAGCATTCCACGGCCTATCACATTGGGATAAAATGATTCGACCTTGCCGGATTGATACAGATTGCAGTGGCTGACGCGTACGTGATTCCAACGGCTCTCTTCAAACTTTATCGATCTGCCGCCGCGGCCACTGCCCTGAAAAATGCTATTTGTTATTCTTGCATTTTGTACGCCGATCAATCGCAATACCGAGCCCTGCTCTTTATTGTTCACATAGTCGAACACACAGTTCTCTACCGTCAGGAATGGGCCGAAAGTGCTTTCATCATTGCCACCACGATACAGATTCAACGCTTCGCCCATAACATTTTGGAATACATTGTTTCGCAGGATTACGTATTCCGCACTATATTTACCGCGATCCTCTTTCTCCCACGACATACTTAAAGCGGTGCCGGAAATTTTATTGAAGATACAGTTTGTAAAAGACACCGTATCACCAAAGGTGCTTTTAAATGCCTTAAACGCATTATGTCGTGATTCCTGGAAATCGTAGAAGTGACAGTTGTTTACGAAAAGTGAATAATGCTCGATCATCGGATCGCGACTCGTGCGTATGGCAGATTCTGCTACTGAGCCCTTTTCGGAGTTTCCGTCAAACGCCAGACCGTCAACCTGCAAGCGCCCTCCGTTTTCGATCGCGATAAAGGAAAAAGGTCGTCCCTCGCCGACATAGAGGAGAAGTGGTCTTTTATTCAAACCATCTTTTGCGCGAATCGATAGAGGATGCTCAACCGTCAATGTTTCCGTCAAATTATATTCACCTGAAGCGGTCAATTCGACAACATCCCCCGGTTCTGATTTTTTCACAGCACTGTAAAGTTCATCTCCGGAACTCACCGCATGTACTTTGCCACTGCCAAAAGCCACGGCATCAGATTTTGGAGAATACCACTTCACACCCGTATTTTCTTTAGTGGCATATGGCTTGAAGTTCTCTGCATTTTCCAGCATCAGTGCACCTGCTGTGGCAACTGATCGTTCTTTTCCGGTAATATCGGTTTTTATGAAATCGAAATCCTGTAGTGCAAAACCGGCAATCGATGAGGATGTCGGCGCGAGCAGTCCATCTCCGACTTTTTTAAATTCCGGATTAATCCCCAAAAAACCAGCGGATCGATAAGGACCATTGCTTGTGTAGGCTATATTTGTTTTAAACGTTATACCACTTATGTCGTCTAAAACCTGATAAATCTTATCTGAGCGTTCGTGCAGCATAATGTTATTTGCGATCAGAATATTTTCAGGGACATCTGTCCTCTCAAAGTCACTACCAACTCCCAGCTCGATGTTATCGCAATTGATAAACGTGTTATTGGCAATGATGCAGTCTTTGGCTTTGTGATAGCGATTCAACAGAGAATTGGGCACCCCATTCATAACTGCCAGTGCTGCTCGAAAACGCTCACCCTTGAGTCCGTAGAAGTAGTTATTGTATATCTTATGACCATTGTTTATAACACGCACACCACCGGTTTCGGGAAGATCATTACCGATAAAGAAATTTTCCGACACAATGTTGCGATCGCCGTGGCGCATCACCAGACTGCCTTCACATTCGTAAAAGGTATTGCGCCGCACAATATTATCGGATGCTTTAATGGAGGCAACCTCGGTCTCTCCATTACATTTATAAAAGTAATTATCTTCAATAACCGTATTTGAAGAGCTGAGTGAATATGTAGACACACCAACGCGTAGAGTTTCGCCACCATTAGAACCGAGCCTGGGGCGATAACCAAAAAAGTTGTGATCGATACGGTGGTTGTTTTCCTGGCTACGTGGATCATTCAATCGAACAACCAGTGTTACGCCGCTATTTTTCTTGTTCGTGAGCGTATTGTGGTCGAAGCGATTGTTTTTACCGTAGAGCGTTACCCACATATCGCGTTTAAAACGGTCTTTGGGATTGTAATTGTCGATAACGCAGTTGGTGACGCGGGAATTATTTGCCAGCTTCTTACTGTTTTTACGGAATTCGATAACGGTTGCGCCCGGAGTGTGGCCATCAATAAAAGCCAGGCCAGTAACAATTAAATACTCGCCTGCTAATCGCAGCCTGGAGGCTCCGGTAAAAACCACTTTGCCTGGCTCTTCGGCCATCAGCACTATTGGGTTCTCGGCCGTCCCTTCCGCCTCAAACAGCACATCTGCATCAACCCATTCACCATTTGCAACAATAAGCGTATCCCCAGGACTGGCAGATGCTATAGCGCTATGAAGGGCATCGACGGTTTTATACGCAGATCCGGTATTACCGGAACAGGCGATCAATAAAAAAAAGATGGACAGTGTCAGGAAGCAGGTTTTCAAAATAGATGACAACTTCAATTCTTCTCCAATGCAGATTTATTTTAATAATAGTGCCTTCTTATGCTCAACAGCTTGCCCGTCTAGGAGCAGAGAATAAAAATAGATACCGCTGGCCAGGTCGGATGCATCCCAATGCAGCTTATGCAGACCAACCGATAAAAAACGCGGCTTAATTTCATCTACCAACTGCCCTCTATTGTTATAAATGCGAATGCCAGCAACATATGGACGTTCAATTGTGATTTGAATTGAAGTGGATGGATTAAACGGATTCGGAAAATTCTGGGAAAGCTGAAATTTGTTTAAGTGTGAACTCCCCTGCCCTATCGGCTCTACTCCAACGACAATTCCACGATCCTCCAGCTGGGCAAGGAACAGCGATCTTGGGTTCAAGCCGGGAGTATTTGAGCCTTCAATATACCCTTCAGGTACATCGAATGAGCACGGTGGTCTTTGACCGGTAACTGTACCAAAGCACCCTATTGCATAATTCTGAGCGGTAGGTGGTTGCTGTACGTGAATTTCACCATTATTTACGTCACAATTCCACGCCACAGAATGCACCGCAGACCAGCCATGACTGGTTCCAAAATATCCGCGATTATACAAGCCGATGAGACGGGGGTTTACTCCGGACCTCGGTCCATCCAGCTCAACATGGTTATCATACAAAAGACCCTGGCTCCAGCGGCGATGCCCTTCACTGGCAGCATAAGCGCCGGCGGAAGTACAGTCCAGGAACACAATCCCAGAGGTGAAGCTGGTGCCATTCGACACATAGCTATGCCTTCCATTTGTGGCATGACATCCTTTGAAAAGTATATGCTGGGAACCAGTGTACGCATTGAAATTATAGCGTTTACCACCTTCGATAATGGAATGTGGCTCCAGAGCCTCGCAATTCTCAATTGTTATCCGATTAGCTGTGTTAGTATAGATCCCACTAAGCCCGAAATGTAATATCGTACAGTTTCTAACCCAGGAATCCTCTATTTGAATCATATAGATTCCGTTCCAGGCGTGATTTTCGTCGGTGCTACTGGCCGTCTCAATATCAATCCGTAGATTTTCGATACCGATATTTCTTCTAAGACTGAAATTATTGGGGAGATAAACCTCACACTGCGAAAGGCTGCGCACCAGATTGGCAAATAAAGGAGCATTTATAGAAATCGTATTACCATTTATTTCGGTAATAGTTCGATTGAATAGCATGGGCTGGCTATCAACTTCCCAGGGCACATCGGCTTCAGTTGCACCGGGTTCATTCGAAAACGTACCACCGGAATCAACAGCCGCCAGCCAGGCAGGCGTACAGGGGTGAAATATAATAATATCGTCGCCAACGCTATAAGGAGACGTGTCGGTAACTTCGAAAGATATGTCACCAATAGCGATCGTATCTGTTGTAATGAAGCGACTTGTTCCGTTCACCGAGTCTTCCCAGGCCGTTGCAACACCACCGCCTGCAATAAGCACGTCTCGTTTAACCGGAAAATTTCCAGTAGCGCGAATAATGGTATTATTTGTCGGGTCATCGCCATCACCAACTCCTCTTAACACTACACCGCTGACGTTTAAACGGAGGATACTGCTTACTTCGTATTCTCCAGCTTCCAGCAAAAGAGCCCCGCGGAAACCGGCACTATCTACAGGCATAGATGCGACGGCACTAATTGCGTTCTGTATATGGCTGGTATTGTCACCGGCAATCGGTCCGATTGACATAACAGTTGGAATGTTCGGTATCGGCTCATTACTGTTTTTGTACCCGGCATAACTTAAGTCCGGAATGCGATTACCTGTGTTGTCTTTAGCATACTCAAGCTGCCCCAGAGCATTGTAATAAACAAGCTGAGACTGCCAGGGAGTCTGCCCGACCACAAAACCGGTAAGCATGAACAGAATCAAACATCCAACATAAATGCAGTTTTTCGATGCCATGCGATCCTCTATCTTGCCATCCAGCCGCCATCGACGGTCAGGATATGTCCATTAACATAGTCAGAAGCTGCAGAAGCCAGAAAGACAGCAGCGCCCTGCATATCGGTAGATTCACCCCAGCGTCCGGATGGTATGCGGGAAAGGATCGCTTCGTTACGCTGAGGATTCTCACGCAAAGCCCGGGTATTTTCAGTAACCATATACCCGGGAGCAATAGCATTTACGCAGACACCATGTTGAGCCCATTCATTGGCAAGAGCCTTGGTGAGCTGAGCAACGGCCCCTTTACTTGCAGCATAAGAAGGCACTGTAATGCCTCCTGAAAAGCTGAGCAGGGAAGCAATGTTTATAATCTTACCATACTTTCGGGGAATCATTTGTCGAGCTACGGCCTGACTGAGAAGAAATACGCTTTTAGCATTCAGATTGAGGACATCATCCCAATCCTGCTCGCTAAAATCAACGGCCGGGTTTCTGCGAATCGTTCCGGCATTATTTACAAGTATATCAACCTTACCAAATTCGCTGGTTGCTCTTTCCACTACCAGCTGAATAAAGCCAGAATCTGTTAAATCCCCATTTAGAGCCAGAGCCCGGCGTCCCATCTCATTTACGGCATCCAAAACACCATCGCGTTTACGATGATCAACTAATACAATATCTGCTCCGGCACCTGCAAGTCCCAGAGTCATACCGGCACCAAGCCCGGTGGAAGCCCCGGTTACTACTGCTACTTTCCCTGATAAATCAAACAGGTTTTGCATCAATCCTCCCCTACTGTAGCAGCAACATTTTGCGTGTTTGGCTTTCTCCGTTTACAGCGAGGCGATAGAGGTAGACACCAGAAGCAACATTTGCGGCATTCCATTGCACGGTATGAGTCCCAACCGAGTATTCTTTGCTTGCAAGCACCTCAACCAGGCGACCGTCAACAGTATAAATAGACAGCTGGACTGCAGCTCCTTGTGTTAAGGTGAATTGAATCTGTGTTGTAGGGTTAAAAGGATTAGGAAAATTTTGGGCAAGGATAAAGGACTCAGGAGCGACCTCTCCCCCATCTTGCGGATTAATAGATACAAGGTTTTGGGCCCAGCGAAGGTCGCCAAGCGGTAATCCATCGTCACCCAAGCCACTCACCGGAGAGTTTGCCGCCAGAGTAAAGTCACCGTTGAGTCGATCGGCATAAAGTGGATCCAGATTTACCATACCATTACCAAGATTACCACTTCTTGTCAAACTGACCGGTCCGACATTAAACGTATCACAATAGGAAAGCACGGTGCCGAAGCCAGCCATAACTATTGACTGCTGGTTATTCGGACTATTGGTAAAAAGGCTGTTTTTCACCTTGGCGAGATCGCATTCCCGAAGGTTTAAAATACGAGAATCATCGTCACCGCAATTATCAAACGTACTGTGGTTAATCGTAATTTTAGGTCCATCAGTAAATGGCATTGAATCCCCTGCGTAAATGAACACTGCGTCCTTACGCGTGTTCCAAAACGTACAGTTCTCAATGCGCAATACTTCTACGTTATATTCTCCGCTGTCATCCGCTTCATCCCGGGCACGAATCCCTTCTTTGCCGCTGTTTTCAAACAGACAATCTTCAAATATCAGAGAATCTGCAAAGGTTCCGGCATAGGCACGGAAAAAGTTACCATCATCACCATCTACCACATCACGGAAATAGCAGTTATACGCCTCGAGCACATAGGAGTTAGAAAATGGGTTTTCGGAAGTTCTTATCAGATATTTTGCATTGGTTGCTGTTCCAGCCATACCATCCAGCTCTATGCCTTCAAGGAACAACTTTCCACCATTGTGGATTTCAAAAATAACTCTCGGTGTGTTTACCGGATCCACATTGCGGATTATTGGACGCTGTGAAGGATCGGCAGCGCGAATCACAAACTTTTGATCAACGATAATCTTTTGATCAATCTCAAACACACCAGGCAATAGCTCAAACTCATCAAACGGACCAGCAATGGCCAGTGAATCAGAAAGCGAATTCAAGCCCGGCACAACCTGAACGATATTCGCGTCAATTGGATACCAGCTAGGGCCGACATCTGCAGCCGTCAACGGTCTGTTTGTAATCGGTAAGGTTGAGGCTTCGTCAGCACCAACATCTTTACTGGCATCGCGCATCTGGCCGTCAACGTCGTTTACCACCAGCGGATATGAGCCAACAGCGGCATCTATGGCCGGACTACCGCTTGACGGTCGAAATAGACTGTCAATGCCAAGCGAAAGGAGCGGATCGACTTCGGCAATTCCGGCTTCAGATGGAATTCCCAGGGAAGAGCCGAACATAATATTACCCTCATACAGCGTATTCAAAGGCGTATCGTTATAGTTGATCAGGTTGCTCTGATTACTGAAGACCAGGTTATTCGCAATAACATTGCTATCCGGAGGCAAAGATAATTCAGCATCTGCACCGGAGCCGAATTCTATAGGCTGGAAACAGTCGACGAAGGTATTAAATGAGACCTCCGTATTAATCACCTGAAAATATCTGTTCAATGGAGAGTTTGGAACACCGTTGGTTAAAGAAAGTGCAGCCCGAAAACCGGTTCCGTTCAGGCCTTCGAAATAGTTGTTGCGAACAATATGGTCGCGATCGATTACTCTTATACCACTAGAACCCGAAACGTTTCTACCCAGGAAAAAGTTACCTTCTACCACATTACGCTTACCGTGTCTCAGCGTTAGCTGGCCATTACATGCTTCAAACGTATTATTGCGATAGATATTGTCATTTGACTTGCTTGAAATGATTTCAATTTCACCATCGCACTTATAGAAATAATTGTTCTCCACAATTACCTTGGCATTCGTCCCGGATTCGCCACTGGTCCCTATACGAATAGTTTCCCAGCCGTTAGCTGGCCCAACAGGGCGATTACCAAAAAAATTGTTATCGATACGATGATTGGTTTCAACACCATCAAGCCAGGCAACCACCGTTACGCCGGAATGATTTTGATTATTGAAATAGCAGTGATCGACGCGATTGTTTCTTCCATATAAAGACACCCAGAAATAGCGCGTATTTATGCTGGAAGGGTTATAGCTATCAATTACGGTGTTGGTAAGTCTAGAGTTATTAGCGCTTCCGGAACCACTGCGAAAACGCACGACGTGATCGCCTGTCAAGCCGCCGTCTGTAAAAAGTAAGCCACTAACCACCAGCCAGTCTGCACCAATACTAAGCCTGGAACTGCCATCCAGGATAACGCTACCCGGTGTTTCGGCACGTATCAGGATTGGATTTCCGGATGCTCCGTCTCTTTCCAGCTCAATATTTACATTCGTCCAGCGACCATTCGTCATGGTAAGGGTATCACCCGGCTGGGCCATATTCATGGCATTGTCAATTTCCGAAACGCTGGAAACAATAAATTCTGTCGAGTAGACAGATTGGCCAAGGAGTAGCAACAAAATCAAGCTGATATAGCGAAACATATAGTCCTTTCAGAGGCTTATTCGTTAAGGCGGCATTCGCCGCCTTAACATGTATAGGGGAACCACCTTCCCCGTTACTCAGGATTACTTCAACAGCATCATTCTACGAACTTCAACATTTCCACCATGCTGCAGGCGATAGAAATATACACCGGAAGCCTGACGTGTAGCATCCCATGTCAGCGAGTATTCGCCGGCTGGACGATCTTCATCAATCAGAGTAGCAACAACCTGACCAAGCAGGTTATACACTTCCAGAGTCACCTTACCTCGCTGCTGTAGCGAGTAGCGTATCGTGGTGGTCGGGTTAAACGGATTCGGGAAGTTCTGCTCAAGTGCAAAGGATTGTGGCAGTGCAGAGATACGCGTATCGTCTACGATGCCGGTGGTAATCAGACCAAAGTGACGGTCACCAATCAGCCCACCTTTGCTAGAGATCGTATATACTGCCTGATTTTGCGGAGTAAAATTACCACCCGGCGCATCAGCATACTGTGCATCAAGATTGGTTATCGTACCTTCTCTAATCTCACCAAGATCAGAGGAACCTGACCATTGGCCACCTTCATTAATCCAGGGATCTTCAATAATTACCGTATCGCCATTTGCCTTGATACCTGCAATATTGAACGTATCGATATGTGAAATAACAGAGCCAAAACGCTCGATAGAGATCAGTGAGCGGGTACCGGAGAATACATCATTACCAACCTGTGCATCTGAGATAATGAGGTCACGAATTTGTGTATACTGGAAATCACGCTCCCAAATTACACGTGTCGCACAATTGTAGAAGGTTGACTGCTCAATAAGAGTCGGTGCATCAGCAGTAGTTGAGTCGCCATCACTTTCAACTTTAATTGCGGAACCACGAATATTGTCGAAAGTACAGTCACGAACGATCAGAGCACCGTAAGCGCCATTACGTGGGTGAACCGGGTCTTTGTGAGCATTGATTGAGCGAATCGCTTCGTCCCCGGAATTACGGAAGGTTACTTTTTCAAAGTGTAGAGAGCCAACCCAGGATGTACGGCTAATATCAAAAAAACTACCATCAGTAGCCGTAACCGGATCACCCGATTGATAAACGTTCTTCAGCTCACAGTTTACAACGCGCAGACGTGGAGCAGTTCCCAGACCGGCTGTCGGAACGTTGTTTACTTTCAGCATGTATTTATACTGGGCATAATCTCCGCTGACAGTCTGACCATCAACAACAAGATTACGAAGCGTTAAGTCAGCATTAATTGTAATATAGTCATTTTGTGCAATACCGGCGGTTGCCTTGATAATCGGCGGATTCGATGGATCAACGCCCACGATGGTCATCGGAACTTCAATAAAGGTCGGTGCCAGCTCATACACGCCACCTGCATCGGTTAGCTCAATAACATCGGCTGCACCAGGGTTTGCATTTGCGAAGTCAATAGCAGCGCCTAATCCGCTTGCTACATCCACTTGAATAACAGTGGGTGCCGGCGGAGGATTCGTTGCCCAACGAAGGTCTCCAATCGGTGTACCGCCTGCACCAAGCGTATAGCACGGTGAACCGGACATCAGCGTAAAGTCACCATTTGCCGGATCGGCAAACATCGGATCATACTCATAAATGGTTGTCCATTCTACATCACCTTCACCGGAAGCTCCGGACCATTGACCAGGCTGGAGAATAAACGCGCGATCACCAATCTCAACGGTATCACCATCTGCCTTAACACCTTCAATATTAAACGTATCAACATGAGCAACGATAGAACCTTCACGCTCAATAGAGATCAACGAGTTGGTATCAGCAAAGTCATCATTTCCTTTGATGCTATTGGCAATAATCAGATTGCGCATTACGGAATTCGCATAATCACGCTCCCAGATCACACGACGCTGGCAACCGTAGAAGGTTACGTTCTCGATCAGCAACTCACCATCATAGTTAGTGGAGTCGCCATCGCTCTCAACCTTTACCGCGCTACCGCGAATGTTGTTAAACGTACAGTTACGAATAACCAGCGATCCGATAGCAGTACCATTCGGGTGAACCGGGTCCTTGTGTGCATTGATTGAACGAATTCCTTCGTCACCGGTGTTCATAAGCGTGGTATTCTCAAACAACACTCGCTCAGCATAGGAAGTACGAGCGATGTCAAAGATCGTTCCATCGGTAGCCGTCGCCGGATCGCCAGACTGATACACATTCTTCAGCAAGCAGTTCGTTACAACCAATTCCGGTGCATCATTAGCAACCGTTCCGGGGACATTATTAATATGAAACATGTACTTAAACTGAGCATAGGTCCCACCAATAGCCTGTCCATCAATAACGACATTATCAACTGTCAGGTCATTGTTAACACGAATAAAGTTGTTTTGTGCAATTGCAGGGTCAGCCTTAATAATTCCGGGATTTGACGGATCGACACTGCGAATCGTCAGCGGAACATCAATTTCTACCGGTGGTAGATTGTATTCACCACCCGGGTCGCTTAACTCAAGAACATCTGCAGCACCTGGATTTGCATTCGCAAAAGCGATCGCATTATCAAGGCCGTCTGCAACAGACACCTGAACGACGGTTTGCGCAAAAGCGCCGCTGCTCATAAAAAGAACAGCAAGGGTTAATAAAATAGTCTTAACGTACTTCATAGAACCTCCTGGTTAAGGAACTTTTGTTTCAGCACTCAAGCTGATTGGTTAAAATGAATCAGTTAATTATCAATAGCTCAGGGTTAAACCCACCAGCAGACTACTGGACTGCTGATAAGCGAAATTGGTATTGCTAAAGTAGGTATCGTAATATTTGAGTGAGCCGAATTCATAGGCAGCATTCAGCTGTGCAAAAGCGACCTTCGCACTGGCACCAACCGTAAAGATATTTGCCTCCGGCCCCTTTTCATCGTCTGCAGCACCATCCGGTGAAAACACCTGGGGCACATTGCGATACCCACCCATTAGAGATATCGCTTCAATAGGCTTGAATTCAACTCCAACACGGTAGGTAGTTTGATCCACCCAATTACGCAGCGTAGCATCATCCTGCGCTAATACAAAGTTTGCATCCGCATAGGGATTATGCTCAATATCAAATGCGATCTGAAATTTGGAAGTGGGTGCCAATCCAAGGCCAAAAGAGTAAGAAAACGGAATTTCAAGATTATCCTCACCACTTATGCTTCCAGTTCCCATACTGTCTGCTGTAGCTACAGTCGTGGTATAGTTCCATTCACGTTTGAGAGTATAACCGGGACGCAGATTGGCTCCGACAGCTAGCTTTCCAAAACTGACAGAAGTTCCCAGGTTGAATTTCGTAGCAGAAAAATCGGATGTTCCGTCCAAACGGACATCGAGGGTATCATAATTAAAACGGAAGATTTGAATACCGTCAACGAGTTCAAAAACCCCAATGCGATTTAGCGATTGAAATTCGTCGGTTTGCCCACTAACGTTCTCGAAGCTTAAACCAAAACGAATGTTTTCATTCCAGCCAAAAGCAACAGCACCGTGATAACTTCGCAAATCTCCAACACGCTGTCGCTCAAAGTCTGACCAATTGATAAACACGCTGTCTTGTGCCGACACTACACGTTCCGGAAGATCACCATACCCATCAAAAGCCGGATGAGGTGTTAAGTGAGTGATATTTCGATCATAATCATTCACGCCAATATTCGCATTGTAGCCTGCCGAGACGACCAACTTGCGCTCACCAAGGTTAATCGGATATGCAGCGGACAAATTTGTTAACCCGGCATTATCCAATGCTTTCTGCCAGTCTGCAGCCTCTTCGCTGTAAGAATCAGCACCCAACAACGGATCATTAACGATATAGGTAGAGTCCTCAAAAAAGGCCTCATTATCAATCCAGCCGTTAAACTCAGGGTTCGGTCTATATAAGCCGTCCAGAATAAACGACATGGTCACCAGCTGCCTGTTTGGACGATAGTCCTGACTTTCGCGCCATTTGTTCTCATTGGAGTTAAAGTTGGCATTGATGCTGAGTTTCTCAAGACCAACCAATCCGGCAGGATTCCAGTAAAGTGCATCCAACTCACCGTTAACAGCAGTAAAAGCGCCACCCATTGCAACAGCTTTTACCCCATTACGATTGACGAGATCGAGTCCCTGGAAGCGTAGGTTATCGCCACGATGCTGGCTGAAACCCATCGCACTAAATAGCACCAGTAAAACGATCGTCAAGCCGGCATACACATTATGTTTTCTTGCTGACATCATCATTACTCCAGATCAGTTTATTGAAGCTCAAAATTGAAGGTGAAGCGCTGCACATTTCCAAGGAACTCTCCAAAATCGTTATAGGAATAATCCAGCTTGAAGCGATTCACGTTTATACCAAATCCAGCAGTCCAGCTTTCTTCATCAAAATTCACCTTATACCCACCTCGCAGGGAAATCAGACTGCGATAAGAATATTCCAGTCCAAGATGCTGTTGCTGACTATGGTCGCGTGTTTGAGAAAGGTCGTAGGCAAACATTACGTTGTGCTCTTCAGATGGCATCATAAAAGCATCGCCTTCAGCACCTAGCAAAAGACCGGAAAAACCGATTACAAAAAGCTGCGGCAGTGGATAGCCATCATTGATGTAGGTGATTTCCGGACCAAAATTCCGAAGCGTCATACCTACATCAAGAGAACGCAGACCGGTTTTAAACAGGATGCCACCATCAAAAACGACGCTTCCTGCCGACTCAGCGATCAGATCCTCATAGGCATATTTTGCGGTAAGTCCAAATGCAAATTGGGTGGTAAGCATCCGTGAGTAGGACAGACCAAACACCATGGCACTCGGATTAATTGTTGACCCGGTAAATCCGAGATTAAAGACTCCGGTTGTAGGGTCACGGAACAGCTGATCCGCACGCGTCTCTGTGATCTCTCCATAGTCGAGAACCTGAGCCTGGACACCTATCGTTCCAAAATTGCCCAGCGTATAAGCCCCGGAGAAGCTGCTAACGCTTACATCAGCGAAATAATCAAGATAGGCAATGCCGGCTGACATACGGCTTGAGCGGGTAAGCGCAGCCGGATTAAAGAATACGGCCTCAGAAGTGGTTATCGTTGTTGAGGCGACACCGCCCATGGCAGAGGCTCGAGCATTGGGAATGACCGTCAGGAACTGGAATGACGTTGTTCCAACCTGATCAAATCCGCTTACCTGGGCAGAAGCAAATCCTGCCGGCAAGGTCGCCAGAATGCATAAGATGATAATTGTTAAACGTTTCATTTTAGTCCTCTATCTGCGTTGGCTCTAGCCATTATTTAACGATGATTAATTTTCCGAAGAAGGTCTCGCCATCGGGGTTGCTTACGTGATAGAAATAAACCCCGGAAGCCATATCCTGGTTGTTGCGAGAAACTTGAAAAGTTGCTGCCTGACCGGACAGTTCGCTCTCATGCTCAATTGTTTCTACCAGCTGACCGCTAAAGCTGTAGATGCGAATCGTTGCTCTTGGCGTAAGTCCGTAAAAACGTATCGCATTATTGTTGTTATTGCCGTCGAAACCGGAATTCAGCACGAATGGATTCGGAACGGCGATCACATCTCCCAAATTATCTACTGGAGAAATATTCTTTTCGTGCTCGGTAAAGTTTGTTCTACCGCTCTCATCACCGTTTACATCTACGGAAGTGACGGCATAGAACTTGGTCTCCCCTACCCTGAATGTCTGATCGACATCTTCATAGTCGTAGAGGTTTTCAGCATTCACATCTCCAATCTCAACGGAGTCAATCAGAGTAAACGGACCGGCTGAAAGGTCGGAACGATAGATGTAGAACTTAGACAGTGCAGCCTGCAGCCGCGGGTGAGTAAACCCTTCAACGGCACGCTTCCAGGTAATTCTCACAGAAGAATTCGGCGTATTTTCAACATTTATTACCGGAGCCGGAAATGGAACGGGGATTTTGTATTTGTCAGTGTTTTCAGACGGCCTTGGTTGATCTTCCGGGAAAATCATACCAGTCGGAAATGGCTCCTGGTGAAGCGGGCCATAACCATCAGAGTCCAGCGGAATTTCTATGCCCTGATAGGCTTCGTGCGCTTTATGGGCAACCTGGTTAACTGTAATCACATCTGAATTCACATGATCAGGATAACCGAAGTCATCGATGTAATTCTCGGTCATCACCTGGCCATCAAGTTCGACACGACGATTCCAGTCACGTATTACAAAGAATTGACTGTTACGTTGTCCGCCGAGCGTACGCTTACCTGCGGTGCCGCCATAACCAACAACTTCAGCGTAAGCAAATTCAAGCTTATCACCGATTTGCATATTATAGGGTCCAAAGCCCGTTACAGCCATACCGCCATTATAGCTTTCATCCCACTCAAAACGCGCACGGCCTTTCCACTGGCGATTACCGGGAAGAACGTATCGATTACCGTCGGACGGAAAACCGGCAGGTGCTCCGACTTCACCATAAACCGTCCACCAGCGTTCATCCAGCGTAGCGGCGCGGTCAATCATTTTCGGAGAGCGAGTATTTGGCGTTCCGGTTTTGATATTCCAGGGTTGCTTGATATAGCCATTTGCATCCGTCTCGAAATAACTATTGCTACCATCACGAAGCATAAAGTTGGCATAGTCAGACTCATTACGCGTATCATCTACAGGGTCTACAATCGCCAGGTTATTAGAATCCCAATAAAGCATAGCATATCCCGGGCAGGCTGCGGCTAATAGACCACCACCGTTTTTACCGGTCGTTGCGAATTCCATAAACAGCTCCGGATCGGGCTCAGGCTTTGCAGCAAACAATTCATCACCATCGGCAGCTCCGGTTCTGGTGGCAGTTTGCCAAAGCAGCCAGTAATCCGGATCCAGTGAGTAATGCTGATCGGTGCGATAAATACCACCAACATCACCGTAGAACCAGGGAATACCATACCAGCGTGCATAGGCAATTTGTGATGGCCCCATACCATAATTGATATGAAACAGTACATCGCGGAGATTAGCCGTGCGTTCGATTGTCGCGGGATTACCATCCGTATCACCGGTGTATTCAAGTTCATATTCATAGATAATCATGTCATCATAATCCGGGTAGCTCCAGGCACGTGAGGTACGGGTAATGGTTACCCCCAGATTGGTGGCCCATTTGGCAATTATAATCTCTTCCGCTTCATCCGGATTATAACTCGGATTTAACTCACCATCCGGCAGCAGCGGGAAGTTCTCTATCTCTTCTATCGAGATCGGAAAACTCCAGACCCCCAGCGGCAGTTCCGTTTGGGTTCTGGTTCCAATTCCACCACAGAATGAAAAAATGCGATTATCGTTACCGGGCGAGCCTTCTTCATTTCCGGAAACGTATACCCCGGCTCCCCAGGAATTATGAAAGCCGTCGTATTCGATATCATTGATAACGGTGCGAGATCGTGGTGGCCATTCCATTAGCGGCGTATTGGTCTCAGCATAAACAATCCACGGTCGACCAATTGTTCCGGTATTATAGACGGTCTGATGCAACATTCCGCGGTCGTGAATTTTGAACTCACGCTGTTGCGCCGACATCTCAACGGCAAAGAACATCACCACCAAAACAGCTAATACATTTTTAATTATGATGGGCTTCATACATCCGGCTCCATTTATGTGCAAAGATTTTTTTATGATTGATTTCTTTAGCATTCCATTCACCCTGGACTTGAAACTAGAACTTCAATTTTAAGCCAAAACGATAGTGACGCGGCTGATTACCGTATAGGAAACCATCCAAACTGGTGACAAGCGGGGCAAATTGATCACCAACCAACAGGTTTTCACGATCGGTTTCATATTTTTCCTTAAATTGGTTCTGCGTTCCGGTAGCATCCTCAAAGGTCCGCGTATAATGAAACACCTTGTCGTTCAGTAGATTAAATGCCTCGAAGTAGAGCTGAGCATCCGTATCCCCGATGGTGATTCCCTTGTTAAGACGCATGCTAAGGTCATGCTCCGTTGGCGTTCTACGATTAAACTGAAGTCCTTCTCCAGACGGATCCCAGGTGTAAGGGCGCCCCGAAAGCAAGCGATACGTTCCACCAATTGAAACTTTCGCCAGCGGTCTGAAACCGAACATTTTAAAACCGGACTTATCTTCAGTCTTGAGATTGAGGTTTGTAACGATTTTATGGGTGCGGTCATAATTCAGGAAAACATCTTCCGGTCCGGGAAGTTGAGAATCTGTTCCTTCCTCGTCGAAGGTGGCTAAAACACCACTACCAATAGCACTGGCAGATTTACCCTTCGCAGACTCCCAGTTGTATCGGACTGAACCGCGCATCATACCGCGATTTCGTTCCAGGTTTACCTGAAACCCCTTGATATTTGCATACTCCCGATTCAGGAATGTGGTATAGCGAACATCATTCACATCGACGTATTCAGCAATCTGTAGCAGATTGGAAACATCCTTCAGATAGGAACTCACGTCAAGGTAAAATCCCTGCGGCAGGCTGTAAACCAGACCGACATCATAGGAGATGGTTCTTTCCGGCTCCAGCTGTGGATTTCCCAGTCGGTCATAATTCGGGAAGGCGTTTGCCTTAAGACGATCTACCAGCACACGTTCAAAGGGCGGACGCTGGGTAAATACACCATAATTAAAGTGCATTACCGCCTGTTCTGAAACCGGGAAAGACATACCGACTCTCGGCTGGAGGAAGGCCTCGAGACCGGTATCTTCTGTGGCTGCAAGCTCCTGATCGGTAAAACCACCCTGAGAAGGGTCGTTTGGATCAAAGTTCGGATTGCGATATGGTGAGAAGAAATTTGTATAGTAGTCGGTATTAAAGTTGTAGAAATCCAGACGTGCACCCAGATTGGCAATAATGCCCTCAAACTCCAGCTTGTCCTGAACGTAGAAAGCGCCCTCAAATGGGTTTTCCTTGTATTCTTCCAAACGTAATGAAGTTTCGTTGCTTCGGCTGCGCAGGTAGTTCACGTCAATATCATAATAATTGAACTGAAGACCGGATTTCAGGAGGTTATAGCGATTTATCTGGCTGGTAATACTGGTGTTCAGGGTATAGGTTTGTGTTGCTTCGCTACCGTTTGTCGTCTCCAGAGTACCAACCTGGTAGCCGGTCGGTGCGGTATAGTTACGCCAGTTAATTGAATTGTTATACAAATCTGAAAATGTTGAATCGCCTAGAAGCTCAATGTTATCCTCTTCATAGGTAGACAGGCGACTGATCTTTACATCAAAGAAAGTAGATTTGCTTAAAACATGGTTCCAATTAAAACCAAACTGGTGCGTCTGATTGGTTACCTTGGATACATTCAGAATGTTTTCAAACCAGCGGAAGTAGTTGGTTGTAATGTCGTTTTCGAATCCGTTGCTGAAGTTGTAAAGCAGCTGAAACTTATTATAGTCGTTTGGCTTGAAAGTTATGTTTGAAGCGATTTGACGCGACACATCCGGTCGGCCAGTCGGTAAAAACGGCTGGATAACCTGCTGCTGAGCAGCAATAAAGAAAGTCATATCTTCAGCAATAGGTCCGCCACTGGAGAAATCTACCCGAAAGTCAGGTGCGTCGTAATCCATTCCGATTTGGCGAACAGACTGTAACCATAATACACGTATCAGTTCTGCTGTGCGAATAGAGTCTTCCCGGCTAATCGGCTGCGGAGGAAAGACGATTGGCGCAGGAGGCAGATAGCGCTCAAAGCCAAGCCCAAAGTGTGACCACAACAAAAAACCGGATGTTGGATCTGTGCCAAACGCCCATTCTTCCGGATCGTTCAACGTATTGAAATAGGTGTTATAATCTTCACCAAATACGCTGCCGCCAAACGTCTTATAATATGAGTTGGTCGAGGATACATCAATATTGGTTTCCCAGTCGATGCTGGAGCCTTCTTTAGCAATCAGATTAATAACGCCGGACTGAACGTTTCCATATTCAGCGCTAAAACCGGATGTATAGACTTCTACCTCTTTCAAACCAATAGCGATTGGATCAAAAGACCGTGAGCTGTTCAAGGGGTTTACAATAGAGGCTCCGTTTACGAGATATAGAGACTCACCGGTTCGTCCACCACGAAAGTGTCCATCATTTACATCTGCCTGCAGGTCGAGAATATCCCCAACCGAGTTAATACCCGGCAAGTCTTCGATATCACCCAGGCTGTAGCTCACTTTGGTGGCAGTAACATCTTTCTCAACCGTTTCCGGAACATAAGCGACAACCTCAACTTCCTGGCCTTCGATCACCTCAGGCTCTACTTCGAAGTTAAGCTCCGTTGTCTTGTCAAGCTGCACCTTCACCTGAGTTATTTTTTTTGTGGAGTAACCAGTGTATTCAACCTGAACAGTATATAGCCCTGGCGGAACGTTCAGAATGAAGTAATAGCCATCGACATCTGTCGAAGCTCCCAGGGCCTGTTCAAGCGGGAATTCCTGCCCACCATTCCAGATCGAGGTCACAATTACATTCGCCCCAATCAGCGGATCGGCATTATTACGATCAGACACTTTACCGGCAATTTTACCGGTTTCACCTGCGTAAAGCCCCATTGGCATGAACAACAGCAGTAAAACGTAAATACTGAAGGCTAGTATCTTTTTTGAACAGCTCATAGCATCCTCAATAACAAGGTTTACATGCATCACTTAATTCAATTCACATCTATTTTTATAGACCTAACAATCGCGGGAGAAACATTGTTATCTCCGGCACATAGGTAATAATGATCAGCGCCAGCAGCATGGCGACATACATCGGCAATAGCGGACGAACAATACTGGCAATCGAGACCTTTGCAACTCCACATCCCACAAACAGAACCGTTCCTACCGGAGGCGTGCAAAGACCGATACACAGGTTAAAAATCATCATGATTCCGAAGTGCAGCGGATCGATCCCCATGCTAATTGCGATCGGCAAGAAGACCGGGGTAAAGATCAGGATAGCTGGCGTCATATCCATGAAGGTTCCGACACCCAGCAGAATAATGTTCATGATCAACAGGATAACAATCGGGTTATCGCTGACTGCAAGCAGTGAAGCGGTTATTGTCTGCGGTATACTCTCATATGCAAGCAGCCAGGACAGCCCCATAGATGTTCCGATCAGCAGCATCACAACAGCAGTCGTTACAGACGAGTCCAGCAGGATTTGTCGTAGATCGGAAACAGATACTTCTTTATAAACCAACATGGATAAGATTAACGCATAGACAACAGCAATTGCTGCGGCCTCTGTTGCCGTAAAAATACCGGCTACGATTCCACCAATTACAATAACGATAAGCGTCAAACTCAGGGTGGCATCTGCCAACCGGCGAACTGTTTCACCGATTGTGATACGTTCTGCGCGACCATAACCCTTACGGGAAGCGACTACTCCTGCAACAGTCATCAGCGCAAGTCCCAGTAAAATCCCGGGTATATAGCCGGCGACAAACAGAGCCGCAATCGAGACACCGCCACTAGCCAGTGAATAAATAATAAGCACGTTACTGGGCGGAATAATGAGTCCGGTGGTTGCAGACGTCACGTTGATCGCAGCACTAAATGATGGATCATAGTCATTGTCGACCATTCGCGGATGCATAAATGACCCTATCGCCGCGGCTGAAGCGATTGCTGATCCAGAGATGGCTCCGAACAACATCGCTGATACGATATTCACAAAGGCCAGACCACCCGGCAAACTTCCGACAAGCGCCTTGGCAAATTCAATTAACCTTCGGGCAAGTCCCCCGCGCGCCATTAAGTTTCCGGACAGGATAAAAAATGGTATAGCCAGCAAAGTAAAGCTGTCCAGCCCGGTCGCAATCCGCTGTGCAACAGTTCCAACGGCAGGCGTAAAATCCATCTGGAGCATCATTGTGAAACCGGTTGCCAAAGCAATACAATAAGCAATCGGCACATTCATAAACACCAAAACGGTGAATGTAATCAATAGGACGGCAATATCGGCACTCATGACTGTCCTCCGGTTTCCGGTGCACTAAGCATGGACTCTTTCGGCTCCAGGTTTCCGCTCATTGCAGCAAGTGAGTAAAAAATCATTAAAAGACCACTCACAGGAAGGACCAGATAAACATATCCAACCGGCACCTGAAAAGCAGCCGAAAGCTGATTCACAGTGAGCGTTACATATACCAGATAAATACCACCGTAAACAAAAAAGAGAATCGAGAAGACAATAATCATTGCATACACAGCATATTCCGAAAATCGCTTTGATGAGCCGGTCAGTTTTGCCGTAAAGATATCAATCCCAAGATGGGCTCTAAGCCTGAGAGCATAAGCTGCGCCAAGCATGCTCACCCAAATCAATAGATAAGTCGCCAACTCAGCAGTATAAGAGCTCGGGTCGTTCAGCACATAACGCGTCACTACCTGCCAGGTGACGACAACAACCATAATCGCCATCAGTGCAACCAGAAGTCGCTCAAGCAACTGATCAATTATATTGACAGCCGTTTTCAATTCTGCACCTCCATGCTATCGCTCTGCGGAGTTTCCTCCGGCACCAATGCCTTAATTTTATCTGCCCACTTACCAAGTTCAGTCCCTTCAAGGTCTTCGTAAATCGGACTGACTATTTCCTGGAACGCAGATTTATCGGGTCGAATAACCTTCACACCAGCCTCTTCAACAGCCTTTAATGCTTCATTCGTCATATCATCCCAAAGTCGTCGCTGTAAGTCCAATGATTCACGAACACTTTGATCAATCCAGGCCTGCTGCTCAGAGGTGAGCTTATTCCACGTATGCGTACTCATCACAAACACATCAGGAGGAGCCGAATGTTCATCAAGAACGAAATATTCACAAAGCTCATAAAATCGTTTTTGGTAAAAGTTCGGCGGATTATTTTCAGCGCCATCTACCACACCCTGCTGCAGGGCTGAATAGAGTTCGCTATAGGCCAATGGGGTTGCATTTCCACCCAAAAGGTTGATTGTTCGAATCTGCAGGTTGCTCCGCATAACCCGAATTTTCAACCCATCAAGGTCTTTCGGTTCTTCAACCTTTTGCTCTGCCAGGAAGAAGCTGCGAAATCCGGCATCGTAGTAGCATAACCCACGCAGGAAATACGGTTCACCCTGAAGCAGAATGTCTCGTCCAATATCTCCTTTGAAAACCTGCCAATAATGGTCTGCATCGCGGAACAAATACGGCAAGCTATAGACACCCATTGCTGGTACGAAGTTTTCGAGAACACCGGCAGAAACTTTGGTCATATCCAGCGACCCAACCTGAAGCAGCTCCAGGCTCTCTCGTTCATTGCCCAACTGACTGCTTGGATAAACAATGACGCGCATGGTACCGCCAGACAGTTCACTGAGCCGCTTCCCCATAAACTCCATGCTTTGATGAACGGTAGAGTTCACGTCCAGAACGTGCCCAACGCGCAAGAGAACTTCCTGCTTGCTGTCCGAACAAGAACCAAGGAACAGCATCATCAGCGAGCAGACTGCGATGAATAGCTTTTGTGGCATCTTATTTTCCATTTAGAAATTCTTCCCGATGTGGGGTAAATACATCAATTAATACGCCTTCTTCCAGGGCCACACATCCATGAAGTAGATTTTTCGGAACAAAGAAACAATCCCCGGCTTTCAAGACAGACTTCTCACCATCTATTTCAACTTCAAAACTGCCGGCTTCGACATAGGTTACCTGCCGGTGATCATGCCGATGAAGCACGCCAACGGCACCTTTCTGAAACTGGACACGCACCAGCATCAAATCATCGCCGTAACCCAATACCTGTCTTTTAATTCCACCACCAAGATCCTCAACCTTGACGTCTCCTGCTTTTACAAAAACCTCTGAAGCAACCAATACAACCTCCACGGTTATTTGAGTATATTCAGTCTTCCACTATCAGATGAAATAGAGTCCACTGTTAATTTCAATTGACTCTCCATTTATATAGGAGGAGTTATCTGTAGCCAGAAAGAGAACAGCATTCGCTACATCTTCCGGAGTTCCTTCACGCTCAGCCAGTGTTTTGGCAGCCACCATCGTTCGCACTTCGTCCGGAGTAAAGGTATCATGAAACGTTGTCGCAATTAGTCCTGGGGAAACAGCATTCACACGAATCTTTCGCGGCTTTAGCTCTTTGGCAAGTCCGCGGGTAAAAGTAAGAGCAGCGCCTTTAGAAGTTGAGTAAGCAATTGCTCCGCCACCGCCACCATCACGGGCAGCTAATGAAGCCAAGTTTACAATAGCACCTCCGTCATTCATGTTCTCAAGAACGGCTTTGGTTACCAGGAACATGCTTTTTAGGTTCACATTCATGACCGTATCCCAAAAAGCTTCATCCATTTCATGCATACGCTTGCGGGCAATCAACCCACCGGCATTATTAACGAGCACATCTACTTTTCCGCCAAAGTGCTCTGCAGCTGCGGCCGGTAATTTTTGTGCTTCGGTCCAACTCGTCACGTCTGCCTGAACAGCAACAGCTTTACCATCAGCAGCAACAATTTGCTTTACTGTTTCTTCAGCTCCAGCCGCACTGGAATTATAGTTCACAACTACGGAAGCTCCTTCAGCAGCGAGCTTGATACAAATTTGACGGCCGATATCGCGACCACCACCCGTTACGACTGCAATTTTACCTGCAAGACTTTTCATAGTATACCGCCTCGATTTGTAGCTACTGTTTTGATGTATTTTTTACTTCTTCGAAATCAAATTGCCCCTGCCACTTGCTTTCAGCCCCATAAACCGAATAGCTGTGATTTCCGCTACCGACATTCGACAATGCAAGTCGATATGTCTTGCCGTCCTTTTTAGTGATTTCTACCACGCTCATTTCAGCTGTAGTGATCAGTACTCTTAAGTCAGCAATGCTGCTGAGGGCATTTCGAGAGACCTCGCCGGCTTCGTTAAAAAAGCCGTGAGGCTCTATAACACTGACAAAGAGATGCGATGTGGCATTGCGACGCACAACCATCATGGGTTCCTGATACAGGTTAAAATTGGGGTCGTTTGCACCTGTTCTACCCATTATCACTTTCGTGGATGGTGATGCAGCAACAGTTGTTGTATAATATCGATTACCCTGTAACCAGGTTAACTGCACCAAGCTATCGGTTTGATGCTCAGCAGTTTTCCAGATGTGCTGATAACCGTGTGTACCACCTAAAGGCTGAAGTTGCTTTGTTTCGGCTTTTATGTCGCTTGACGTGATAACCTGCCCCCGAAAATGCAGCGTATAGTCATACTCATTTACATTTTCTGATTCCAGGCGGAACAAGTCAATTACCACAGGGTGTTCAAATGCATCATTATTGATCAGGAATGACGTACGCTGCTGCTTAACTCCCTCGTATTGCTGATTTGCATAAGCGCTGACAACCTGAATGCTCGGATCTGAAGCATCAAAGAAGTGACGTTCTGCCCAGCTGGCGTCGGCCTTTTTACGATTCCCGTTATTTTGAGATTTCTGATTAACGACAACCGTATTATGAGCAATCGTTTGCTTTGCATAACTGTCGTTTTCCGGCAGATAACGTCCACCAAATTTTGGCTCGGTATTAATAAATCTCGCAAACCCGTAATCAGGTAGAACTTCCTGCCCCTGATCAAACAGAAGGATTTGCAGTTTGTCAAAATGGCCATGTCCAAGGCCGTGAGATCCATACTTCATTAGAAGCATTGTTTGGGCCAGTCCCTCGCCAGTCCGCAGGATTCCCAGCCCTCCCTTTTCGCCTTCACTTCCATCACGAAATTCAACGCTTGGCCAGCTCAATTCCGGAGCATTTTCAGGCATATCAGCTGCAAGCTTCAAACCGGCACCGTTTAGAATAACCTGATCCTGAATACCTGAAATGGCCAACAGATTTTTATCTTTACCATATCGCAGATAAGCAATATTTGTAGAGAACAAAACGCCGGGTGCTTTAACGTTCATCGTTCGGGAAGCATCATTGATTGGTGCAAAAACACCGTTGGGGAAAGTAGTCTGAACGGCTGAATAAACAACTTTCTTTAAAATGCCGTCGCGATGCTCATAGATATTCAGTTCAGGCTGATTCCGATGTATTGCGTCGGCAAAGAGAAAAAACGGGCGCAGGGCATAGCGAATATAGTATGGACCTTCCATGTAATAACCATCGGGTGAAAAAAGCAGGTCCAGCTGCTTTAGGAAGCCTCCGGTACCGTTGTTTTTCGTACCATAAATCGCTCGGTTAACCAGCTCCTGATCACCCATTACATAGCCAATCATTCCGACTGAAGCACAGGTCCAGGTTCCATGATTGTGAATGCGATTAAACTGCTCTGCATTACGCACAGAAAACCAGTTTGCCATGGGATAAAACAGCCGGTCTTCGAGATACCTTCTTTCAGATACCGACAATGTGTTATATATACAGTCATAGGCAATACTGGCGTAAACTAACCATACTGCCTCATTGAGCGTTTGATGAAAAATTTTACCGGGTGATTGTTTATAAGAAAGCGGGTGCGGACCAAGATCAGGATAGATCTTCGCATAACGTCGAAGCATGGTATGAACAAATGTTGAATACTTACTTTCACCAGTAATCGCAAAAAGCAGTCCGGCATTCCGCATCTCGCGATAGTTTTGCTTGTGTTTTTCATGCTCATATCCACCAGCCTCACCCGGAGGCGGAATTATCATCTCGTTTTTTAAAGCTTTTTCAATCTGATCTACAGCCGAATCAAAGGACTTCTGAAGAACCGGGTAATTGGAGATATTCTCACTAATTTCTTTTGCTTCCTGCGTCGTGATAAAAATAGACGGATGTTCTCGGGCCTGGACAAGGCCGGAACAAAGCGCAATAAACAATCCAATTAGTGTGTAACGAAACGTCATAAAATATCTCTTGGTAATACGTCGATTAGCGAATTTTATCCATGTCCACCGGGATCATATCGGTGTAGTCCTGGTTTTCTCCACCCATAGCCCATACAAAGCTATAATTAGAAGTCGCCGCGCCAGCGTGAATTGACCAGGGAGGCGATATAGCTGCCTGCTGATTGCGCACTACGATGTGACGGGTTTCATCCGGCTCACCCATTAAATGAAAAACCACACTTCTTTCCGGCAGGCCAAAGTAGAAATACACCTCCGAACGACGTGAGTGATAATGTGCCGGCATGGTATTCCAAACGCTTCCCGGATGCATCTCGGTAAATCCCAGAACCAGCTGACAGCTTTCTATCCCGCCATTAAAAATATATTTATAGATAGTTCGTTTATTCGATTCTTCGGCACTTCCGAGGCGAAGTGGCTCGGCGTCACTTACTCTGGCGTGTCGAACGGGAAACGAAGCGTGCGCCGGATAACTAACCAGATAAAAGCAAGCCGGATTTTGCTGATCGGTGCTTTCAAAGCTGACAGTATGCTCACCTCGCCCAACATAAAGCGCATCGCGATAAGACATGTCATAGCGCTTATCATCTACAACGACGACACCACTTCCACCAACGTTCATAATGCCCACCTCTCTACGCTCTGTAAAAGACGTGGCACGTAGAAGTTTGGGGTTTGGTAAAGACAGTGAATCTCCAAGCGGCACTACCCCACCGAGGACCGTACGCTCCATGTCAACGTAAGCCAACTGCACCGTTCCAGGCTGCATTAATGAGTCCAGTAAATAATTTTCTCTGATATCGCCGGTTTGGAGTGACTTAAACCTGACGGCATCCGGAATGGATACTGTTTTCATATGTTCCCAATACTAAACAATGCTACCAGCAGACATCCTACATAGGATGTAAGATGTCATACAAATTATTTTCCCAAAAAAATGCATAGACACTACCAGTTTAGTGACGGTATAAACAAAAGAACTTTACCGGGTGGCTGCTTTGGCAGCTTCTCTCAGCTCTTCTTCTTTTAAGATGTCGATTAGTTTTAGAACATCCTCACGGGCCATAAGCATGTGATCAGACATGGCCTTATGGGATTTCTCAGAGTCGCCTTTTTCAATGCAGTCAACAATATGCGAGTGATAATCAAACGCATCCTGGCCCGGGTCATGTGGCACTTTGCTGACTACGAGCGTTTTTATACGCGGCATTTGGCTGTAGATGGGTTCCATCATCAATGGCAGTAGCGGATTTCCACTTGCTTCCATGATGCGGGTATGAAATTGTAAATCCAGCAGGGCTCGCTTTTCAACATCCTGCTGACTAGCGGAATATTCAATCAGATTGTTACGCAGATATTCAATATCTTCAGGAGAATGATTTATTGCAGCCAGGCGTGCTGCTTCCGGCTCCATTATCTGTCGTACATCCGTTATGTGCAAAACGTAGTCCGTATCAAAGTTTAACTCAAGGTAAAGACTCATCGGCTTACTGGCATGATCCGATGTAAAATCATTGACAAACATTCCACTACCCTTGCGAATGGTAATTAAACCGCGGGCACTTAGAATTTGAAGCGCTTCACGTAATGCTGTTCGACTAACGCCAAACATTGCACAGAGTTCTTTTTCCGTCGGTAGCTTCTCACCCGCTTTAAGCTTCTTTTCACGGATAGACTTTTCGATCTGACGAACGATTTCCTGTCCCAGCGTTCGCTGGCTACCAATCTGATTAAAAATAGTGGTGTTCACAATCTGTTCCCTAAGATTTGTATGACATATTATATCTTACAAATAAAACATGCAAGACTTTTTTTGGCGATAATCGATTTTTTTGTAAACCACAGCTTTCCAGCCACCGTCATACTAACAATTCCTCAAAACGACAGAAACTAACTTAACGAAAGGATACAATATGAAAACTACAGCAAGTTTGTTTACGGGGCGAATTAATTCATACTATCCAATCATCTTCTTCTACGCAACTATTTTTATGTCCATCTCCCTTTTTGCCGGATACCCTCAGCATTTTGAAAAACCGGAGGCCCGCGTTGCCAAACACGTAGCAGATTCCAATGAACCGGCCCTGGTAAAAGCTTTGCTCGATGGCGGCATCGACATTAACACCGTATTTGATTTCGATGGTACATTATTAATAATGGCTGTAAAAGCCGGTTCCGACAATACGGTAAGCTATCTTCTTGAAAAAGGTGCGAATGTCAATCTAAAGTCACCGGTTGACGGAAATGCTCTGATTGCAGCGGCCAAATACAATCGAATTGAAATCGCACAGCAACTCATCGATGCTGGTGCAGAAGTGGACGCCTGGGTTGAGAATGACGAGACGGCCCTAATTAATGCATCTCGTGAAGGGCATTATCGGATGGTAAAATTTTTGCTCGAAAATGGCGCGGATGCAAATTATGGTGTGCAGGCAAAGGAAGGTTTTCGCAGTCCACTTAATCAGGCCAAAACCGATGCGATAAAGAATTTACTTAAGCAACATGGTGCTAAGAACTAATCATAGAATTCGACTATCAAGCCATTGCAGGATGGCTTGATAGATCTCTTCCCGATTAACCTCGTTAAAATTTTCATGGTAATTCTGCTCATACACACGTTTCTCCAAAAGATCCGGTTCGATATAAGAAAGTAGCGTTTCAGCAACTGATGTATCAGCAACTTTATCCTGCCCGGCAAGCGCTACAAATAACGGATGCTCCCATTCCTGCATTCGTCCTCTTATCTGCTCCTGAGCAACAAGGAGCTCATTAGCAAATCTCGCGGAAGCCTGTGATGCCCTGATTCCGTCGCGCTCATCTTCATGATGTCGCAGCGTTATAGCTTCATCATGAGTTAGATGTGCTTTAATGTCCTCAATGGGCACAGCCATCTTGGGCAGTACTTTTGACAACAGTCCGGCGACCTTTAACAGCGCCGCAGGCGTTTTGATGGCATTACCATAATAAGGTGATGATAATACAAAACCTTTAATCTGCCTGGGAATATCCGCTACGTTCAGGCCATAATGTGTTAATATGAGTCCACCCATTGAATGACCCAGCAGAACGATCGGTAGAGTTGGGTAGTTTTTCTGTGTCCATTCAATAAACAGGTCCAGATCATCAAGAAAGACCTGAAAAGACGGGACAGACACCTTTTTTTGCTGGTCATGCCCTTGCATGTCAAAGCTGACAGTTGCAATTCCGTGTTCCTTAAACCACAGAGCTGGCGTCACATAATCACCAGCATGAGCCATACCTCCATGAATCGCTACAAACACCATTTTTGCCCCGGCAGGCTCCCATATATGTATGGTTCGCTCAACGCCATCTGAGCACAACAGTTTATCCAGCTTATCTTCCGAAAAACGCATTTCTTTTTAGCCTTTTTGATTTAGCAGCGTATGTCACATCAATCAACCAGCAATAGCCTACTTTGTAAGCGTTCAAAGTTCAAAGTTCAAAGTTCAAATAAAACTATCGAATTATCATTACATCACCAAAGCATTATGAATAAAAACGTCACCTTTGCTCTCAGTCTACTATTAATCATGCTAATCGTTGTATTCGGTGTGGGTGAGATTCTCAGCCGCGTTTTATTAGGAGATAAACTACGTACTTACCTGAGTGAAAGAGATGTCGCTTTTCAACATCATCCGGAACTTGGCTGGACAGGCCAGAAAGATATTCATATATCTTTAACTGCCAGCAAAAAAATGATTATTCAGCACAACAGCCGAGGTTTTCGCGATAAAGAGTTCATCCGATCGGATAAACCTGTTTTACTATTCCTCGGAGATTCATTTATATGGGGCTATGATTCCAACGTTGGGGAACGATTTACAGACCTGGTTCAGCAGGAGATCCCTGAATGGCAGACCGTTAATCTTGGTGTAAGTGGCTATGGGATGGACCAGGCGTTTATGCTTTTGAAACGTGAAATAGAGGTTTACAATCCGAAGGTGATTTTTTGGCTTATTAGCAAGAACGACAGAGATGATAATTCAACGAACGTTCGGTATGGTGGTTTCTATAAACCCTATACGCTCCTCGAGAACAACCAGCTAAGCTGGCATGGGATGCCCGTTCCCGAGGGTCTTTCTTATCACTACAGTGCAAATCCGACGTTATCGTTGAGTTTTCTATACCGCACGCTTAGCGCACTTTGGCTGCAAAAACGCAATCCAATCCTAGAGAATCCTGATCCTACCCATACAATACTTTCCGAAACCAAAAACTTCCTCGACCAGAAAGGTGTCTTGTTGCTTATCGGATTTAATTATTTAGATGAGCCCCTGAAACAGTATTGTAAAGATATCGGCCTATCCTTCGTCAATTTACAGAACCCCCATTACTATAAAACGTTTGGCTCACACTGGACCACAGAAGGTCATCAGTTTGCCAAAGAACACCTGATGAAATTTATTGAGGCGGGGAATTTTTTAGCAGTGAGCAGTGAGCAGTGAGCAGTGAGCAGTGAGCAGTGAGCAGTGAGCAGTGAGCAGTGAGCAGTGAGCAGTGAGCAGGCAGAACAAGTCAGCGTCAGACTGAGCCCTTCGAAAAGCTCAGGATAAACTCCGTCGAAGTCTAGCGAGAGTAAACCGAATGGCAGGTTAAAGACGGTAGTTAATTAACGGCACATATAAGCTTGTAACGTGGTTCATGACCCAAGCAGAGCACAGACTCCCCTCCCCCTCAGAAATCAGACCCCACCTCAAAAACCTGAATATGTCATTCAATATTCGCCCTTAAGCAGAAAACATACCAAACCCATAATATACAGGAACTTACCCTCTCCACTATTAGAGCAAGATAAATCTGGCACTCGATTTGTTCTATGTCCGGCAAAACCAAAGGAGAGGAATTTATGTGTAAAGCAAATCGAATTTATATGGTAGCGATCCTGCTGCTCATTTTAGGAAGCTCAATCACTGCCCAGTATAATCAGGAAACCGTTACCGAGAAGAGTTTTGAGAACTCAGATATATTTTTCAACAGTCATTTCCTGAATCCGTTTGGTGTAGAAAGTTTTAAAACTGTAGCAATCGGACTTATTGACAATCCATTCTTAAACCTTCAGCAGAACCCGGCGAACCTGCCGAGTTTCAATTCATCAAAAAGCATTTTGTACCTCGACTTTAGAGGGGATCGCAGCCGCAATTATCTCGCACAAGACTTCGCAGAGCCGGCATTTTATGAGGATTATGCCCTTACATCTATTGTTGATCCGCGCTGGTATAACAGTACCCGGGAAAGACCGGAGCCGGTTTTTTCACTCGGCTTACTGCGTAAGCTAACAGGGGAAGACAATAGCGGTATTATGGTCGGTGGTACCTATCAGCTGGTGTATCGTGAAGACCCTTTCTATCAGATTCCGAACTGGATCTATTATTCGCGTTTTGGATACGATGAGCTAGCCGGAGTATCAGCGGATCTGACAAATGTGCCGATTACTGATGTTGCAAATGGAACCGACGAGCTGCTTACTACAGGTCACTTTTACAGTGGTTTTATTTCAGCTTCTCTGAATGATCGACTGAATCTTGGTGTAAGCCTTAATGGAGTCCAGCAGGAACTCGACGGCCTCTACGGAAACCTTTATCGCGACAGCAACAATAGCAACAGCAGTTGGCAATCGTTCAGCGAAAGCAATCGCGAAAGGCTACAGGACTATTCGCATTGGGATATTGCTGCCGGGCTGACTTACAAGCTCAATGAATCGTCACTTGCCGGTATGAAAATCGGTTATCTGGACGGATCGGCCGAGCAATCGTTTACTTCACAAGACACGTCACTGTACAGTTTTGGAACCCCACGTGTTTCACCGGAATGGAATCTTAGCGGTTACAGGAGCGACACGCAGCAAAGCTGGGACCGTGAAGGAGATACCCGGTATGCGAGACTACACTATAGCTCACAGGTCAACAAAGAGGTGCGAATCGGCATCCAGTATCGCCTGGAGCAGAGCAAACAGGACTTGCTCAATAGCAGCGTTATTTCAGACAGTAGCGAGTATGATTCAAGATGGGTAAACGGATCAAACTTCAGCGAGTACCAAAATCGCTATACCCTTAGCGATTCACGCAGCGGCAGTGGTGAGCGGGAAAGACTTTCGCAGCTTGCTCAACTCAGTGCAGAATGGAAAATTTCACCCAAAACGACCATTACAGCTGCCGCAACCTACTTAAATCGAAATACCGATATCAACAGCGTAGAAACAGTATTAGCGGATCGGAGCTCTTTTTATCGCAACGTATTCAATCATTCCGGCCTGGACTCCAACAGAAGTGATCTTAGCGTATTTGAAGATAAAACGCTTGATTGGAATTACAGCTCGGATTATTGGTCTTTACAGGTGCCGGTTATTGCCGATATACAATTTAACAAAACCTGGCGCTGGACAGTCGGGATTAATCGCATTCTGGAAAGCTGGCGAATAAATGAAGAAACCATTGCCACTTTTAAGCGGCGTGTGCGCGTTGAAAACGGCAATACGACTACCGAAGAGAATTTTGCCGAGCGCTACACTGTTCCCCCAGAGCGCATAACCGAACAGAGCACAGACTTCATTACCAGCATAGAAGCCTCGTTATCGGACAAGCTGAGCATCAACCTGCTTCTGGATCCGGACTTCACGGATGACTACTATGGAGATGGTAATTTTCGTATCGCCCAGTGGTGGTTGGGATTTAAAGCAAAGCTTTAGCGGGTGGCCGGTAGCATGTGGCCGGAGGCAAATACGTGAGAAACAGCCGAGAAGGGCGGAAATAGTGAGTGGTGAATAGTGATTTGCCGCTCCCCCGGCCCTTAGACAGGCTCAGGAGGAACGTTTGCGAGAGGGAGGAAATCTCAAGTTATTTTGGAAACGGTGAGCAGCAGGCAGAGGCAGCAGAATCCCATCAGCCCACAACTTAGGCTGTGGACTATTATTTAAAAAAGTAGAATAAAACATCATTCTAACAAAAGAAATTAAGGGAATGCCCAAAAACACCTTGTATTTAAATTATTAATTTTTTAGTATTTTTATACTCCCCCTTCTCATTCAAGCATTCTTTACCACTTCCTGAGGTGAGTATATAATGTATGTTAACAAAAAAAGCTCTAAACTTTCCTTACAGGTAGCCTGTTGTTTTATACTGCCTCTTTTAGTATTTAATTGTAGCTCCTCCACCAAACTTTCTAAACAAGGTCTAGAGCACTTTGAACAGAAAGACTGCGATCAAGCAGTTCGGAAATTTAATCAAGCGATTAAGAAAGATACACTAAATGGTCAAGCATTTTACGGACTAAGTTTATGTCATTATGAAATTGGAGATTATGAAAGTGCATTAGATCTTGTTAGCAAATCAATTTCGTTAGACTACTGGAGAGGGAAGGAGCATAGAGCGGAAGTTTATTATTCCATTGCTTTAAACACAGCCGATGTAATTGAATCGATCAAATATTGCAATCTAGCAATTTTAGATAAAACTGATTTAACAAAAGTAAAATGGCTTCGATCAAAAAGATATTTCGATCTAGCTCAAAAGTTCAAACAGCCCGATTCTAGTATATTTTATTGTAAGGCTGCCTTGAAAGACAATCCGAATTTTAGAGAAGTAAAGCTCTTTTTAGCAAAGCTCTATCAACAACTAAGTCTAAAATCATCTGATTTAAATAAAAAATATGTGTATTTATCCAACGCTATATTTTATGATCCAAGTTTAGAGGAAGCATTTGCAGCACGGGCAGAAACGGGATTTAAGCTGGCAGCAGATGCACTTGCAAAAAATGAGATTGAGAGAGCTATACGTCTATGTGATTCAAGTGAAAAAGATTTATCCTCTGACAAGCACTTGATCAAAGTAGGTAATCTTCGATTAAAAGTATTTGAAAAGATATATGATTTTGATAGTGCTCTGGATTTAGCAGAAGAGTTATATGCTCTCTCAGATAATGATCCACACTATTTATATAAAGCTGCCGAATACTTTATACACAAAAAAGAATTTAGAAAAGCTCTAAACAATCTCTTTATTTTTTATTCTCTTTCTCCAGACATCTATGAGAAATATCGTAATTTAGTAAAAAGTAACCCTACATTTAATTGGCTAGAAAGATATATACAATTCAGGCTTTGGCTAAATAATAAACGTAGAATCAAATTAACTGTTAAATCTGCTCACAATCTCAACAACAACCGCACATTCGACATAATCGACCCTTACATAATTACGACCTATAATGATCAGGTCATAGCTTCAACATTGATAAGAGAAGCAGCCCGCTCCCCTATCTTTGATGATAGATACTCAATTTTTGATTATACTATAGGCGAATCTATTTATTTTCATGTATATGATAACAACCCCTATAGTTACGATGATTTACTAGTTAGCACTATTCAAGTATATAATTTACCTACTGGAGAAAGGTGGTTATCTGGAAAGGCTAGCAAGGTTTTGAGAAATATTTCTGGCATACCTTTTGACATAAAAGTTAACATTGAAGATACGGATCACTCACTGTTTTTTAACCACAACAAACTTCCTGTAAGTGATCCTGAAACAGCTTTGATTTATGAGCAAACAGGCTCGTGGTCTCCAACTACTGTTGTTAGTACTTTTCAACCCGCTCGTGCAGAGATAGATCTATCTCAAATAGCATACTACGGTTATCATATTTTCTTGTGTGCAGGAAAAGCAATTTTTTCTTATGCAGTTATCATCAAATTACTAGCTGAAACGATCAATGACTTTATTATTAGTGGTGGTAACATAATAGACTTAACCGTTGATGTTTTTCTTAATTACCTAGAAAGTAAGCTGGATATTGAAAACATGACAAATCTAATACCCGCAATAAACTTTGCAATTTGTGCGGCTCAAGCAATCTATAACGCGCCCTAGGATCTCATAATAATTTTAAGAAGCCCGTTACCTTTGTAAAACGACAGAGAGTTGGTAGCAATTCGAATCTATCATTTAAAACGTTTATGAACAAGTCGAGGTTTATAATGATACTACATCCAAGGCTCCAAATCATTGGGCACTGTACTAGTCATTCTGCAAAGATAACTGCCATTTTTCAAGAGGATAATCTTCCCAAGAACTTATATACACAGCTATTTTACAAACTTGGTAACACAATCTTATATGAAAAAAGTGAGATTATTAAAATCTCAACATCAAACAATTCTGGTATTGTTACTTTTAGCGTAGATATAGAAAATGTTACAAAAGAAGATAGAACTGTAGATTATTTTACTCTTGCAGCAGTATCAAAAAATGAAATTACTGATTACGATATTGATTTAAACTTAGTAGTTTCAGCGACATTTAGGTTATTCCCCAAAGATAGACCGCTTAGGCTAGCGCTAGTAAGCTGTAATAAGTACGATGATATTGATTTAAGATATCGATTTAACCTGTGGAAGGCTCTAAAGGAAAAGATTGATTCAGAAGATATTGATTTAATTGTGCATGCGGGTGATCAGATATATGCTGATAAGATCAAAAACAACGTCTACAAGCATAAACGTGGTAGAAAGACGATATTAAAAGAAGAAGATGAGATTCTTAATGAATACCGTGATCTATACATAAGTCACTGGTCTCCCGAAGAAATATCTGATGTTCTTGCAACTTGTCCAAACTTGATGATGTGGGATGATCATGAGATATATGATGGCTGGGGATCACATGATGATGACAAAAACTCAAAATCAGGTAAGCTTCTATTCAAAACTGCGAAAATTGCCTTCGAAGAATTCCAAGCTATCCATAATCCGCCCCCATTTAAGAGAAGTAATAGTTTCACCTCAGGTTTTATCCATGAAGATCATGCTTTTTTACTCATAGACGGTAGATCAAATCGTGACTATACTGCTGGAAGAATACTTAGTAAGCAAGACTTTGCAAACATTGAAAGGTTTCTAGATAAATGTTCAAACAAACAGGTACGACACCTATATATAATAACAGGAGTACCAATATTTTATACCAATACAGACTTTGTAATTGAATATCTAGAACAATTCTTATTCAGCCTTAAAGACGATATGCGTGATTCTTGGATATCTCCTAACAACAGGCAGGATGCAGAGAGACTATTATTGATGTGTTTTGATCTTCAGTTAAAATCACCGAGTACACAGGTTAGTATATTAAGTGGTGACATACATGTTTCAGCATTAGGGCACATAGTCTCAAACTTACCTGCGCACTTAATTTCAGGTACAAATTACCCAATGCGTATTAATCAAATCACATCATCTGGTATTGGCTCTCAGCCACCAGATGGAATCAATTTGTTTATAATTTCTAGACATGTAAAAGGTGAATATGATATACTGGATGACACGTTTACCGGTCTATTGAAGACACTAAAAGTTAGCGATGGAAACTCACGGATTTTGGCTAGGCGAAACTTTGCAATCATCTCTTGCTCCGATCAATCCAGGAAAGACTATGATCCACACAATAATATTTGGGTAGAGTATTACTATGAGGACAAAAACAAAAGAAAGGGATATTCGACCTTTGAACAAAGATTGTTTGGGTTAAGACAAAAAAGTAGTTAGACACGCTTGATTACTCTTTTTGGGAAAGTAGTGCTTATTAGTTTATCATTTTCAATAATATACCCCTGTATTAAATAGGCTGGATCCATTCGGCAAAGAAGATTAATGAATATTGCAGCAATAATAAAAAATGTTAATAGAGTTATCGTAAAAAATAAAAAATCTGTTAACCCGATGGACAATTCCTTTGTTACATCGAACCCAAGATGAAAAAATAGTACAGAGAGGCTGAATACGACCAAAAAGACAAAAAGGTAGCCAAACATGACACCCACTGTAAACACCTCATTTTGCTTTGCTCTATATAGCTCATCTAATTCAAACCTCTGTTCTTCTTGCTCTCCAACTTTAACTGAAATTGTCTCTGGGTAAATATTTTCAGTATTACAAGCAATAAGCCATGTTGCAAGGGGGCGCATTCCAGCAGGGAAGTTCAGTATTACTTTGTTTTCTTCTAAGGCTTTCTCATCATGATCAATTTTAGGGTTCTGGAAATTAGCTTTTAAAGGACCATGAGTAACTGATATCAATGGGATATCCGAATTTTTAGGCCAACTTTGTGACAAGATAGGAATTTCGACACTAATCTCCTCTTTTATTTCAACATTTCGTTGGTTTTGAATCAAAATTCGTGTTTTTTTAACATTTCTATCTGAAGATCGCAAAGAAGATACTGCGATTTTAGACGAGGTAAGTTTTTTTATTAAAAACCTTATAAAAGCTGGTGTTAAGTATATGATGGCAATAATCAAGAAAAAATTTAAAAAAGTATTCATATAATTAACCCTCTCTATTCAGCGATATGACTTTTTCTAGATCTTTAATTAATTCAAGGTCTTCAACAATGATAAATACTCCGAATGTTTTCTGGATTTCAGCTGACTGGTCAACTTGCGTAATCGGAGACCCGATCACTTTTACCCAAACTTGTGGTCCTTTTTCTTCAAATGGCACTCGATTTACTTTGGCAAAATAAGATGACGTTGCCCCCTGTGCACGAATGCTTTTAATATCTTCTAATGATACAGTTCTTATAGAAGTTTGTGTGTTCTTTGTTATTGGGACAACCCTGGGGTAAACAACATCCTGATATTCTATCTTATTCGTCTTTTCCTCTTCTCCAAATTTAGGTAGTATCCTTCCAAAAACTTGTTCGGCATAATCATTGGCATATGCAATAAACTCTCTCTTGTCCTCATAGTGAACTTGAAGCACGCCAATCGGTAGATTCCTCAAAAGAGTAGCAGTTCTTGCTCTTTCATTAAATTTACCTGTTAAATTAGATGCAACAATTAACAATAGCATTGCACAAAAGCAAGATATTCCCCCAGCTATAAGAAGTAAGTCAGGTAGTTTTTGATATCCTGAAGGCTTAATTAATAAAATATCTTGTTCATCTTTAGCTATTCGTAATGGAACGATATACACCTTTTCTCCATCTAATAAATAATCTTGAATTCCCTTTACATCAGATCTTTTAAAGTTTAGTTGTTTAATCTCTTTTATTTTAATTTGCCCTTCTTCATCAAATGCTTCAATTTGCTTATCATAAAGTTCACTACCTCTTAAATAGTTTTTCTCTTTCGTCCACTTCCACAAATGGTACTCAAAAACATTATTCGTCCACTTAAGATAATAGTCTGCTATCTTAAAAAGAGAACCTTTTCTATCTTCAACATTCAAGGACTTTACATTTTTTAGGAGCTCTTCAATTTCAAGTTGTAAATCAACACAAAAAACACCGTTTGATTTATTATTTTTATCGAGCATGCTTCTTGAATACGTCCTCACAATTCCCAATCCAGCTAAATCAAGATAGGCTTTTGTAACATGAAAACGTATTCGTGAATCGATAGTATGAGGACTTATTGAAGATATTTCTTTAAACAGCTTAGTTTCACCTTTTTTTAAATAGGCTTGAAAATATGGAGCTGCTTCCCATCGATACAGTGGAATCTTTTCAGCTACTGTGAGTAATGCCAAACCAGGCTCATCTTTGGGTACTCTATGAGAAAAGATGCCAAAAGGGCTAATAAAATAAACCTGAGCTATACCCTCCAAAACGGGAAATGTTTCACGATGTAATGTTAGAGCAGTCGATAATGCATCCTTATGAGAAGGAGAATTCTGCAAAAATGGGGCAAAATAATCAACTACCTGCTGGATTGAATAACGCTCGATTCTTTTATAACCACTCCTTTTATCTTCAGGATCCCCTAGATTAGATAGCGGAATTAAATTATTAGTAGTTTTTTCTTTCGGAATGTAACTATGCTCGGACGAGGGGATAAGAGTATTAGAGTGAGGTGAATAGATTATAATACTCTGAGTTGCTGGTTTATTATCTGCACTAAAGATTTTGGTTTCGGATGATACAATCTTTATAGAATCAATCTGTATAAATACATTATTCTTTTGATAACTTAAATCTACATTGTTCAATAATGAATCAATTGTTTTTGGTAAAGATTCCTGGAAAGGATCAAATTGGTTTATTGAGGCAAGTAACGAGGTTATGATACCTGGTCTTGTATTTATCAACCTTGGAACATGTGTAGCACTAAAGCTATTTTGACTAAACTCTTGAATTTTATTAGTTATTTCGTTTCGAGTAAACCAAGCACCGTATACGAATGAAAATCCAAGTGAAAAGAGCATCAATGCCAAAACCATCCATATGGTAGGACTTTTTCGCTGTTGTTTCAAATATTCCTTTAAATTCGGCAGCAGCAACTTTTGGGGGTTATAAATAATTTCCCCTAAAAGATCTTTTAAATCAGGTATATAGTTCATCTTACAACCCGAGCATATATTATTAAAGTTTGTAAATGTAATTACGATGTTTTTATTCAAGCAGCCATCCTTTTGATATATAACAACATTGTATCAATATTCAAAAAAACTGTATATAATTAATTGAGATTATGTCTTGCACAATCACGCAACAATCCATTTCCAATTCCCGTAATTGATTTAAACGGAGGAATCACAATGGATGCATCCGGGAACACACCTAATATCTTCGTATGCACCTTTTGGAATGCCACAGAGAATCGATTTCGAGCTCTCTGGCGAATTCTGCTTACTGCAATTACGATGATTGCTATTTCAATTGTCCTATTAATCCCGCTAAACATTCTTTCGATAGAAAACATGCCAAAAGCGTCGCATATCGCTACCAATATCGCATTTGTTTTGGGGGTTATATTCGCAGCTCGCTGGATAGATCGAAGGCTCTTTTCAGACACAGGTGTTTTCTTTACGCCTCGTTGGTGGGAGGAGTTTTGGGTCGGCATGGGGCTGGGCGTATTCCTGATGGCGGTAATATTCGCCGTCCAGTATTCACTGGGTTGGGTCACTATTACCGAAACGTTTGTTACCAAGGTAGCTGGAGCGAATTTCTGGCTGGCACTTCTATGGCCGATCCTGCTTTACGTATCGGTTGGTATTGCTGAAGAGGTAGTATTTCGTGGCTATCTGTTTTTAAACGTGGCGGAGGGATTTCGCAGCAAGAGCATATCACCTGCTGTTGCCATCTGGGCAGCATTGATTTTCACATCCTTGCTTTTCGGGGTCGCTCATATTTTTAATCCGGAAGCCGGTTTAATTAGCACCCTCAACATATCCCTGGCAGGCGTAATGCTTGGCTTACCTTATATCCTATCCGGAAGGCTGGCCATGGCAATAGGACTGCATATAACCTGGAATTTTAGTGAGGGCATTATTTTCGGTTTCCCGGTATCGGGCATGCAGTTTTCTTCAGCAAAATTTATCGAGATATCTCAAGGCGGACCCGACAGCTGGACAGGAGGTGCTTTTGGACCGGAGGCGGGCCTAATCGGACTAATCGCTATGATCAGTGGTATGGTCATTATGATGAGCTATTATCAATTCAGAGATGGAAATCTTCGCCTCTTCACAGCGCTTGCAGAACCGCCGGAGAACCCGGCGATTAACGACTTTGTATCAGAGGAAGGCATTGGTGAGCCAGAGGGTGATCATTCCGGCTAAAATAGTGACCACCATATTCCGGGTTAAATAAGCGGCAAGGATACCTGCTACTCCGGCCAGCACTTTCGGTGACAAAAGCGAACTTACCATTTCACCGTTTTCAAGCAGAATAGCAGGGGCTGAAAGCGCCGATAGTATCACAACAGGGACGTAGGTTAACGCCCGCTTTAACCAGGTGGGCATCTCCCAGTTTTGTAGAAATAGAATAAACGACAATCGTTCCAGCAGGGTAAATGCTCCAATTATGGCAAAAAGAAGCCATAGGTTCATTCATCACCTCCCGGATAGACCATACAGGTAATAATTCCACAGAATACTGCAACAACCAGCCCCAGATTATGAGGCAGACCGGCAGCCAAAAGTGCAGTTACTGCAGCGATAACGCCTCCAACCAAAAGCCGCTTATTTTTCACCATCGGCACCAGTAGACCAATAAACATCAGTGGAATGGCAAACCCTAATTGCCACTCAGCAGGTATCACGGCACCAACGATAAGACCGACAGCACTGGTTGTAATCCATGTTATCCATAGGGCTGCGCCATGCCCGAAATGATACCAGTTTTTATAGAGTGAATCCGGATATTCATTGAAGTAGGCTATCGATAAAACGTAGGGTTGGTCGGTTACAAAATAACCAAGAAGAACCTTCCAGGCGTTTGAGTAGCGCTTAAAATGAGAGCTAAGTGAGGCGCTGTAAATGACAAAACGAATGTTTACAATCGTAGCCGACAAGATAATCACCCATGCGGCGGCATCCGTTTTGAGCAAGGCCACCGTTACTAACTGTGAGGCTCCTGCCAGCAGGAATATGGACATCGCCGTGCCCAATAGCGGATCAATGCCTACCTCGGCAGCGGCAACGCCATACATCAATCCGAAAGGAATGGCACCGGGAATAATCGGCAGGAAAGCCTGCATACCTCCCCAGAAGGCAGCGCTTGATGATTGGTAGTTTTTCATAGAATCAGTTCAGAGTTCAGAGTTCAGAGTTCAGAGTTCTGGGTTCAGAGTTTATGAACAAAGGATTTAGGATTTAGGACTTAAGATTAGGAGCTTAGGACATAAACTATTGAGGGCTTAGAGAAAATCAATGTCCAGAATGTTCAATTCTCTATCGTGTGATGCAAACGCATGTTTTAATTGATCCAGTATTTCCCTTACCTCTCCGGTGGCACTGGCACTGGCTTGTATTTGCCTACTTCTTGTAGCTACAATTGATAATACAATTTCATTTTCATTGGAGTAATCCACTATAAGCTGACTGCTAAAGTCTTGCATAAACGTAGCATGCTTAGCAAATACAACCAAGTTTTTTGCCCTGTAGATAAATGGATCTCCATAAATAAATCTATATCCTTCTTCTACAGACTGTAAAATCTCCGGCGTCATATCGCCGGAGACAAATGCTTTAACTTCTTTCATAGCTCTTCATCCATCAATCCTATAGTAAAATCTCTGAACTTTGAACTCAGAACCTGTTTTTATTTCTGTATATATAACTTTTGTCGCAGAATCTGACTGCGCAGATTGTCAAACTTCACCTGCACAAAATAGATGCCGGAAGCAAAACTGTTGGTATTAACGCGATAGCGCTCGGTCTCTCCCCTACCCTCGTATACCTTCATTCCAAGCACATTATAAATATCTATCTGATATTGTCCGCTTAGATTTGCAAAGGAAAAATTGACGTCCGAGTTAGACGGATTCGGATAAACAGTCATCGATAGATCTACTAACGTAGCCAGCACCGGATCTTCTATTCCAGTTGTCGCACCAAAGCAATAGATATCATAGATAAATTCGGCAGACTCCTGTATGACCAGTTCCCGGCTAGTGGCATTCTGGAAATAGCTTACGTGCAGCGGGCTATTCGGCACTGTAAAAAGCTCATTACTAACACCAAACATGTCGCCGGCTGTACGCATCTCACCGCTGCCATAGGAAAACAATGGAAATGGGAAAGCATTTGAGTTGCCGTAGCCGTAAGGAACAATCGGATCCAATTCATCATGCGCGCTGTAAAAAGGCGGGGAATCGAAATCGAACCATTGAGCGCGAGATACTGAACCGGAATAGTTCAGCAATACTTGTATTTCAGAACTGTACTGTGTATTGCCGCTGCTATTCCCTTCAAAACCACCGTTGTTATCGATCGCCTGTTGAATGTATGTCGGAATCGGATCGTTAGGATCGAGTATCGCCGAATTTGACGCCGTAACCCCACCAGCTGAGATGCCACCGCCAATGATAAAATCCGGATTGATACGATACAGATTTTGCGTCGCAGCATCCTCTCGCAGATAACGAACTGCTGCCCGGAAATCACCAACTGCTTTTATCACTTCATCAGCAATATCGGTCGAATCAAAAACCAGTCCGTCAATCAAACGATAATCGATAGTTGCAGCTACAAATCCACGTCGGGCAAAAGTTTCGCAAAGAAATGCCATATCCTGTCGTTGACCGCTAATGAAGGCACCACCATGCACAAAAACAATGGCTGGCCGAAGGGAAGTGGTATCAGATTGTGGCTCATAAATATCCATAAAGAGATCTTTCAGATTGCCACCGATTGTCGTGTTTTGACCATACTGTACACCGGTCGTTACGTCGAAATCGGAAAAGACCTCATTTACATAACGAAAACCGTTACAGTCTCGCTGCTGTGCAAAAAGGCTAGCTGTAAAAAGTAGGATAAAAAGCGTTAACGTTCTTGTCATAGGGGCTCCTATTGTTTGGTGATCGGTGATCGGTGATCGGTGATCGGTGATCGGTGATCGGTGATCGGTGATCGGTGATGAATTTTAAAAGTATCTTATTACTAAGTGCTTAGAAAAAATTATTCTATAAATAAATTCTTGTCACCCCGAGCTTAACGAGGAGCTAAGAGAGCTCACAATAAGGCTTCGACAGGTTCAGCCGGATATAATAAACTACGTCGAAGAGTGGTCAACAAGACTTGTCAACCTTTCGTTTCGTATTCTTTCAGCCAACGATCTACAACAAAGGGGCCAAAAGGGACAACTGCGCCCAGCACACCCCAGATAGCCAGCTTTTGGGGAATGGGCACGCGGTTCACAGCTATCGCAAACATCACACATAAAGCAACAAACAGAAAACCGTGCAGTGAGCCGACGACCGAAACAGCCTTAGGCATTCCTGCCATATATTTAAGCGGCATGGCAATGCCAAACAGAACCAGAGTTGATATGCCCTCCACAATACCCAGATGGCGTAAATTTTTCAAGAATTGCTTATCTATGGTCACTTAACTTGCCTCGTTTTGATAATCGGATTTTTTTGGAAAGAATCTAAGCAGGTTTTAAATCCCGAAGCAAGCAGATAGAATGTATTTCAGGAGTCCCAGCCTTCTTCGAGCTCAAACTGAACCGGTTCATACTTCTCAAGATGCTGAAAGTCTTCACGAAAAAGCACCCACTTCATGTCTTTTTTGCGCTTCCCACTTTCATCTTTGTCTGGTCTACGCTCAATGACTTCAAGTTCGTAGCCTAACTTCTCAGGAATACGCGCACTGGCTTTATTTTCAGGATCGCAGATAATGTACATTTTCTCTGCAGCAAGGTGCTCTATTCCAAGGCGTGTCAAAGCGTAAGCACAGGCTGTAGCGTAGCCCTTCCCAGCCTGATTCTGATCGATCACGTAGCCTATTTCCAGTGTTCCAGCACCCTGCCTGCGGAAGAGATAAAGAACACCAATCAGGATTGAATTCTCATAAACACCGTACATGTATTTTTGATCAAGATAAAAAGACCCTTTCCAATCACGCAGCTGTTTACGGCGTTGTTCAAGGGTATGTGGTTCCTGAACGGCACCCGGTAACCAGGGACGCAGATATTCTCTGTTTCTGTCAAAGAATTGATTAAACGTTGCGGCCTCGGTGATATCTACCTGCCGAAGTTGAAGATCTGAAACGGTGATTGTTTGGACCAGGTTTATCATAGAAGGATTTTCACATAGATACAGCGTAGAACATGAACAATCGTGTTGTAGACACGCACAATTGTGTTGTAGACACGCACAATCGTGCGTGTCTACCATAAAATCATTATTTCAACAGCGTCATTTTACCTGTGTGACGATACTCTCCAGCAGTAAAACGATAAACGAATACGCCGCTGGCTACAGACTGTCCGGCATCGTCCTTACCATTCCATTTCACTTCGTGGCTGCCGGCATTCATCTCATCATTAAGTAGCTCACGAACCTGCTGTCCGAGGGAATTGTAAACAACCAAACGAACATCAGAGCGCTGCGGCAGTTGAAAAGCAATTGCCGTAGAAGGATTAAACGGGTTCGGATAATTCTGGCTTACGCTAAAGGTTTGCGGCAACTGTTCTTCATCACCAATACCCACCAGCGGATTTACCAGCGCTACATCATCAACAAACCAGTCGTCATTCGGGAAACTACTGGCACCACCATTAGCCTGAAGGCGGACCTGAAACTGTCCGTGGAAATAGCTTCCGGCACCGCTTGGTGCTGCGGCAATATCGATACTAACCGGCTCAAAGGGCTGAACAGTCGTTCCACCACGTGACCAAACGGTTATCCACTCATCCTGGTCGTTTTTGAACACCACGCGCAGCGTATCATTTTCTTCCGGAGCGTTTCCGGTTCCCTGCGGTTGATAGCTAAAATCAAAACGCACACCGGCACCTTCAAGTCCGGATAAATCAACCGGCTTCATATCGACAATATCTTCACCGGTAGGCTTTCCGTTTAAGTTAAGGGCATAAGCACCACTTGGCGGATTCTGAGCACGGTCGTCAACCTCGCCACCGGTATTAAACCAAACGCCCGGGTTTGGATCACCGGGAACCTCAAATTGATCTGCAATGGGAAGACCAAGCGGCGTACCAACCGGACTACTCAGCTCACTCTCGTTTGCCGGAGTTTCATTATCTACAGCACTTACCTGCCAGTCGTAAAAGCCGGCGACCGACGGTGAATACGTTTCAGAAACAGCAGCACCGGTATCGGAGCTGGTTTGAGCAAAGGTCGCTACCAGCGCTCCATTTTGATAAAGGTTGATACCATCAAGATCATCCATGGGTGTATTATCAACATTCTGCGCTGGATTTGTCCAGCTAACGGTAACCTGTGCCTGATTACCAGCGACAGTTAGACCTTCAGGTGCCAGAGATGTTGCAGCTCCACCAGCTGTCCAGGTCGTCATAATACCGTCACTGGAAAAACCGCTGCTGTCGTGACGTGCAGATATCGTGTAGGTATAAGACTGGCCATCATTAAGTCCGATATCGACATAAGATTCAATTCCACCGGCAACTGAATCTACCAGTACATCATCACGCGTAATCATGATTGTAAACTCGTTGGCAAGCAGAGTATCACCTGTAACAATGCGTACAGGATCTTCCCAGGTAATCGTCATGGCATCGGGAGTCATGTGATCACTATAAGCTACGGCATTTAGCGGGACTTCCGGCAGGAAGGGCTGATAATCTACCGCTGCCCAGAAAGCGGGATGAAAAAAGCTGGTGCCGTTGTTATTACCGCCACCTCCGGTATTACATCCACCGTGGGTATGGACACCGACGGCAAAGCCGGTTGCTTCATCAATAACCGGACTGCCGGAATTTCCACCTTCGGTGTCTGTTACGTAACGCATGGTATTGCCACTGGAGTTCGCATTAGGGCCTACATGCGTTTGCAGCGTTTGATTATCCACGCCGGTATCTACACCATAACCGGTAATACGAATACTGTCGGGAGACAGATCCTGCATAAGTACAAAACCACCACCCTGAGCCTCTATCGGCAGGTCGCCGGTAATGCCGTTTGGATTACAGTCAAAGACAGCCCAGTCATTTCCAACACCGCTTCCGGTTCCAACAAAGCTGGACTGAATGATCGGATACTGATCTTCCGGTGGAGGGTTTTGAGTCGTGCCACCCGGCAGTGAGGGTGGAACGTTAAACTGCAGCACCTGAGCATTTGAGCTAATACAGTGACCTGCAGTAATATATTTTCCATCCGAGACTATCCAGCCGGTACAGCCGATCGGCATAATACGTCCGGACCATGGTTCGGATGACTGTATGCGATCATCGGTTGGGCCACACTGACTGAGAAATTCGGGTTCACCAGCCCATTCGCCGACTATAATTTCATCCATCTGCAAAAACACATCCTGATCTTCGCGAGCGACAAAAAACTCCAGCAGCAGCTCACTGCCATTAAAATAGGCAGACGTATTTCGCCACCGCGCCATTTCGCGGGCATCGATAATTTGCTGATAACCATCCAACTGAGAGGTTATACGCAAATAACTACCGCTGCCCAGATAGGCAGATGAGAACTGCAAACGCAGCCAGGGAGCATTATCAATGCGGACAATGCTGCTGTAAACCATTTCGGTGAGCTGTGTATTGTCGGCACCATCATGCACGCCGGAATGCCACATATAACTATCCAATCGTTCTGCCACCGGTGCGGTTTGAGCTAAGAGCGCAGTTGAAAAAAATACGCCGCACAACACCGCAAGGGTTAAGCAGAAAGAGCTGTAACCTTTTTTCATGGGGACCTCAGATATTGATGTTAAAGAATTGGTAAGTACTACGAAGAATAGAATACGAATTTGTGAAGTCAGTAACAACCGTAAAATGGTGCAATTTCACGCTAATCTCCGTCGTCAGCCTTGCCACCCATAATTACAACTTTAGGCTGCATACGGGCAACGGGTTCAATAAGCACACCGTCCTGTAAGCCAATCACCATCTCAATATCCTTATAGGCTTGAAAGGTCTCATCCTTCTCCAGTCCGAAGTGCATGATATCCAGTTTCTTCATATGTCGGCGAAAAGCCTCTTCATCATGCTGCTTCTTCGCCTGCGTTCGTGAATGCCACCGTCCGGCACCATGGGATGAAGAGTACAGGCTTGCTTCATTTCCCATGCCGCGAACCAAATAAGACGGTGTTCCGCTGGATCCGGGAATAATTCCTAGCACACCTTTCTCAGCAGGCGTTGCACCTTTACGATGCACAACCAACTTATTCTTTTCATCCAGCCAGGCAAAGTTGTGCCTGTTCCAAATCAGCTCCACAGGCTTAACATCGGCAGATTTACAGAAATGATGATGAATCAGGTCGTGATTTGCCTTGGCATACTTACCCATGAGCTGCATGGCCGTCCAGTATTCCCGACCAAGATCGTGATCCAAACTTAGCCACTCATAGCCATTTCGAATTCTTCGGGCAATTTCATTAGTCCACTTCTTTGCATGCTGCAAGTAATGCGTAGCCGTTTTGTGACCCACTCCCCTACTACCGCTATGCGTCATTAGTCCAACGACTTCTGCCCCCTTCTGATACTCGCCGGAGTCCTGCATAAACTCTATGGTAACCAGGTCGGCAAAATGGTTACCACCACCGGACGAGCCAAGCTGCTTTTGGGCAAGCTGCTTCTTCTGCTTCAGAAATTTTATTTCGTCCCAAACCGGGTCCTCCATAACCTCATGCTGGCGATCCCCATCGGCAAAATCCGCTCCCATACCGAAAGCGGTTACGTCCCGTAGACGCTCAGCATAGTGCCGGCGATTTTGCATAAACTCGCTAACCGGTACGTCCAGCAGAGTCAACTGCATCATACAGGAAATATCGTATCCGATAAAGGATGGTGAAACGGCGTTCTCCAGTTCTACGACTCCCCCAATAGGCATTGCATATCCCAGATGAGCATCCGGCATCATAGCACCACGCGTTGCTACCGGTATGCGCATCACGTTATACATCTGATCAACCGCATTCATAGGGATGTGAATTCCGGGCTCACCAAAAACCTCAAATGGAGCAGCATTGGATCTTGGTTGAAGCAAAACAACGTCTCCATATTTCTCTTCAGCCCAATCCAATAGATCCTGCTTTGTTGCTCGCGGATTTTCGCGGATAAAATCTGCAGCAGCACTTGCAATTTCCGGGAAGTTATCCAAAATGGAATACTGACTTAAAACCTTATGCGGCTTTAGCTTTTTACGAGACATCCTTTTCACATCTTTCATTGATTACAGTAAAGGGTGAATGGTCAATAGTAAAACTCATTAAGATCAAAGAGGATGGAAAGTTTTATTCTTCTTAATTATTGAGGAAAATTATCGTAGAGTCGACCAGTTCAGGGCGATCCTGGAAAAATACTGTGGCCTTTAGATCGTAGGCACCGGAAGCATCATTAAAAACAGAGTCGTTCAGACTCCTCGAGAAGGCAAAGAATGTCGAATCTGTAAACGCCTGCATTGTAAAGCGACTGTTTCCAAAGGACTGTCGCGCTACGAATAGTGTATCGCCACCCTGCCGTTTTGTACAGACCAGCTGAAGGGAGCTATTGGGAGTATATTGATAGTTGGAAGATTTGGATATACGATTACGAAACCCAATAGCAATCTGAAGGCTATCACTAAACCGATTGACTCTTCTAACCAACATATCCAGGGGGTCTCCTTCCTCGTTGATCCTTATCCAGCGAATAAGGGGATAATTACTCAAAGAGGCTGTCCCTTTGCTGATCGTAAAAAAACTTTCCAATCTGTACCAACCAGCAAACACCTTAAATCCGGCTGACCCGTCAAACATTAAACTTCGCTGCCCCCAAATCCCCCCTTCAACCAGGCTATCGCCCGCAGCAATATTATCTGTGCCCTGCAAGCTTCCCATTGCACGAGAGAAAAGAACTTCAGAACCGAACTCATCTTCTATTAACTGCTTTGACAATGGTGGCGCGTTTACAAAACTATAAGTATATGGAGTTGAATTTTGATTCTCAGCTCGGATTCTGAAGTTAACATCATCATCCAGTGAATAAGACTTGCGAATACTCGAGAAAGAAATGTTTAATCCGTCATCCAACATGTAGGAAAGCGTATCATTAAGGAAGCGTGAATCGACAATATCCTCTTCCGGTAAGGTTACTGCATCCCAGCAGCCCGTAAAGCAAATTATACCGGCTATAGTCGCCAGCATAATTAATTTTAATCGTCTTAATGCTTTATATACCAGGTGGAACATCTTGTCATTCTCATGTTCAAACTATTTCAACAATAGCATCTTTTTGCTAAGGACTGTTTTCTCAGTTTGCAGCCGATAGACATATACTCCTGAACTTACCGAAGCAGCACCTCCTGCGAGAGCATCCCAGGTTACCTCAAATGTTCCAGCTACCTGCTGCTCGTTCACAAGTGTTTGAACATGGCGTCCCAGCAGGTCAAACACGTCGATCCGAACGTTACTCGCTTCCGGAATTGCATAACGAATAGTCGTCGTCGGATTAAACGGATTCGGATAGTTCTGCTCCAGCACGTAATTCGTCGGAAGAATCTCCGTTTCAATCTCTTCAATACCAACCAGTGGTGCGGGACTAACCCATATCGGATCTTTTCCATCAGCAGAAGGCGAGCTACCCAGGGTTGCATCATTGCCGTTTACCGACAGGTCTGCTGCCAGCTGGCCGGTAGCTTCATCAAATTGCCAGTAGCCGGCGAGGCCGCTATCTGAAGTTGCATAATAGATTGGATCGAGGCGGCCGGCCATGGTTTGCTGAATCTGCGCCTGCGTTCGACCGACATTCCAGATTCTCACTTCATCTATAGTACCGAGAAAATCGCGATCAGGGCTAACCTGAGAACTTCCAACCCGTACTCTTGCGCTGGAGTTGCGCAAATTAAACGATCCGTTTGATGAACCAACCTCGACACCATCAATATAAATTTTCATCTGATTGCCATCGTAACTACCGGCAACATGATACCAGATATCGGTTTGCATTGCACCAGCTGCAGAGTTCAGCTCATTCCAGCTACCGGAACCGAGATTAAAATTCAGCTGCCCGTTATTACCGGCGCGAATCATATAACCGTTATCGTTACCCGGCCCCTGCTGCTCCTTGTTAATGATACTTCCCTGCCAGACATTCGGTTGCCAGGAATCCGCTTTTATCCAGGCTTCCAGGGTTATTCCCTGACCGGTAATTTGAAGTGAAGCATCATTGCCCATATCTATGTAATCACTATCAAACAACAATGCTGTTCCGATGGTGTCGGTTACAACGCTGCCGGTTGTAAAACTCCACACCTGTCCTGTGGCAGTCCCGACCGGATTCACCTCATCGATTCGCCAATAGTAGGTAGTTCCTGGCATCAGCTGAGTCGGCGTATAGGTCGTTGTAGGATGATTGGTTACAAAGTCTGGCGGATTTGTTGTGCCAAGATAGATGTCATGCGTTAATGCGCCTGTGCCTGCTGTCCAGGTCAGATCGGCACTCGTAGCTACATCAATTTCTCCATCAGCAGGGATTGGATCGGTTGCCGCCGTCGGAGGTTGCGTTACGTCCCAGGTAAACGTTGTAGTTGCCGGCGTGGCATTTTGGAAATCCAGACCAACTGCGACGACTTCCACGGTAACGGTACTTTCATTTCCAACCCGCGTTACAGAAGGAATAAAATAAGCGGTATTGGCTGTTGCCCCGAGGAAGGTTTTGCTGCCGTCCGGGTTCTGCCGGAAGATGTTGTAGTAATATACTTCATCGGTAGCCACATTCCACTGAAGCCTTAGAGTTGCCTCGGAAGGCGTTTCCTCGACTTTACGATCAATGCTAACCATGCTCGCCGGTGATGGGGGCGTCGTGCCGAGATCATAGAATGCCAACTGTCCCAGACGCAGATCATAATTCGTTACGTTTGCTGCATCAAATTTCAATGAAACTTCAATAAGTGTGCGACCAAAGAATTGCGATAAGTCTACAGGGAGCACTTCCCAATCGCCTGATGATACATTTCCAACAGGCAGGAATTGCTCATTGAGCGGTGAATCAGCAAAGCGTAAACCGATATTCAAATGTGTAGGACCGGCAGCAGTTTTAACAGCCACATCCAGCATTGAATAAATTGAGATGGGTAATTCGGTTTTATAGAGGCGAATCGTGTTTTCGGCTACCAGGTCGCCGGTAATTTTGATGCTGCTTCCACCATTATAGGCATCTGTCCAATCCATTTCAGGGAATAATGGTGTACCGGTAGAATTCACGATCCAGCGCCAGGTGGGTAGTACATCCTGAACAGACATATTGTTCCAGCCGTCTGTCCAGCTTGCAGGACTCAACTTCTCACCTTCGATATAGTAATCCAGACCATGTCCGGTATTAAAATTTGTTACGAAAGGCATTTCCGTAGCAGAAGACTTGGCCGGAACATAGTTTGCCAGTCCCTTCCAACCGCTTGCAGTAGTTGTATTTGAAGGATCGCGATTTGCACCAACCCAAAAGCGGTTTGCCCGGGAATAGAAATCTGCAACATCACTTGAGCTGGTAAAGCACCAGGATGGAACGAAAAAGCCTAAAGACGTGCGATGTGCCTGTCCGTCCGGAAAAACAGCCGGCCAGTTCACGCTGGTATTAAATCCGTTTGCCTGCACATCCACACCGGCAAACAAATCGAACTCACTCCGGTTTAGATTGTTTGCGGTTGTGCGGGAATTAGAGAGTCCGATTGAAGACCAGCCAAAATCGAGAAACATTGCTTCGGACACCAGCGTGTCGTTGTATTGAAAGAACATGTCATTATTACTGTTTAGCTGTTCCTGCCACGAGATGACTCCCGATTCAGTCATTGCATCATACCATTCGATTTGCAGACTGGAATTCCGCTGGATATACAGCATAAACTCTCGCATCTCAGCTGCCAAAGAGGCGTTTGCTCCCTCCGTTTCCTGATTAATAAACCAGCCGTCAAAACCATAGTATTCAGCAACCTCAATCAGCTTATCTGCCACCGGGAAGCTGTTCCCATTACGCTGCAGCATATCCTGAACCCATTGGAGCTGCCCGCCAAACACTGTCGGTGGAAAGAAAATGGTGCCCAATACCGGAACACCATTCCGATGTGCGGCATCAATGATGCCGGGATTAGGAGCGAGAATCAGTCCTTCACCTGCCGAACCTCCCCAGAATACCAGCAGGTCGATATACTGCCAGTAATTGTATGCATTGTAATCCACATCCAGTGCCCCCTGCGATGGATTACCGCTGGTTGCCCAAAAGATAGACAGGTTATTGATTACCCCCTCGTTGGGTCGGGCGTTGATATTCACTCGCGTTGCAATATTGTCTGACGTGCGACTGCGCAGGCGTGTATTTCCACGATTATAGGGGGCATCGGAGTCGATACCGGGTGACCAGCTTAGCAGCTCATTTGGGAACCAGAAGGACGCATAAGGCTGATCGGTCGGCAGGTTAAACGTTTTTGCACGATACATCGACACATCGACCTTCGAAGTTTGGGCCAATAACAGCATCGGCAAAACAAGAAGAAAGAATACGTTGCAAAGCCTCATAACTTTTCCTCGCTAAAGTATGGGATATATGTAATCAAAGTCTTTAATACGGACCACGAATGTGCTTTTCGACCTTCATAAAGTAGATTTCTTCAAGTGCCTGATGCACCTTATCGGGTAAAGGGGGTAATTGAGACACGGCTGCATTTTCGCGAGCTTGCTTTACCGAACTGGCACCGGGGATAATACTGGATACGGCAGAATGATCCAGTATCCATCGCAGGGACATTTGTGCCATCGTCATTCCAGCTGGAACGTGCTGTTTAATTTCGTCGGCAAGCGATACACCAATAGGAAAGGGCAAGCCGGCAAAGGTTTCGCCTACGTTAAAATGCTGTCCGTCCCGATTGTAATTCCGATGATCGGTTTCTGCAAAGGTTGTATCAACAGTGTATTTTCCGGCAAGCAGGCCGCTTGCCAGTGGTAGTCTTACAATAATTCCAACGTTCTTCTTCTCCGCTTCCGGCAGTAGACTAAAACGTGGTTTTTGTCGGAAGATATTAAAGATTACCTGGAGGGAGGTTATTCCTTCTTGCTCAAGGCAGAGCAAACCTTCGTTTACCGTCTCAACGCTCGCACCGAAAGCCTTGATGCGTCCGGCAGATTTCGCTTTCCGCAACCAGTCAAAGACCACTCCTTCACGAAGCACTTTCTCCGGAATACAATGTAGCTGCAGAAGATCTATTGAGTCTGTTTTGATTCGATCGCAGGCAAGGTCTATAGCTCTCATTAGAGCATCATAGGAATACTTGTCGGGAAAAACGGAGCCATCCCGACCAAACTTGGTTGCCACAACTGCGCCTGAACCGGTATTTGCTTTACGAAAATCACCTATCAGGCTCTCACTTCTGCCGGTACCATACACATCAGCAGTATCCCAGAAATCGACACCGCTTTCTGTTGATTTTGCCAAAATATCTAATGCGGACTGCTCACTCATCGGACCAAAGTCACCACCAAACTGCCAACAACCCAGTCCGACCTCGGAGACCGTAAACTCTCTACCCAGAGAACGCCTTTTCACAAGTATTTCCACCTAATTTTGTAAATATGCTTAACAATAAGCATTCACTTGTAAAGAGGCAAGCACTTAGCGAATGAGCAGCATTTTTCGGCTGAAAAGACGACCGGAAGCAGTCTGTAACCGGTAGATATATACCCCACTCGAAACGGCTTCACCGTTTTCATTACTTCCATCCCAATCAACCCTATTTAAACCGGCATTTTTAACTCCGGTTTCCAGAGTGCGTATCCTACGACCCAGCATATCATATATTGTTAAGTTAATTTCTGAAATGCCGGGAAGGTAAAACTCGATATTGGTAGATGGATTAAACGGGTTCGGATAATTTTGAAACAATACCGGAGTTTCTATGAGCTGAAAAGGGGTTTCCCCCTCAACGCCAACAGGCATTCCAAAATAATTGAAGACTCTCGAAAAGAGGCTATCTGCAATTGAAGAAGGCGCTGCCGTTATATCAAATCCTGCTATAACCGCCCTGCCTCCGAAACCGGTGTTGTCATAATTTAATGCACCGACTCTCGATGTATCATCCACTACGCCGCCATAGGAAATGGTATTATGGACACTTGGGTGAGAACTTCGAAATATATCCCTCGATGGCTGTTGCTGATTTCCAACAGCAAACAAGAGATTGTCTGCAACTGCATTTCCGGAAAAACCACGCATCAGTGGACTGCTGTCGCTATAATTTCCCTCATAGTTGATCAATAGCGTATTCGAAAAAAACGACTCCTGAGCATTGTCTTCGAGAATAGCCTGACCACTCATCAATAAATTCTGACCGAGCAAAACACTTCTTTCAAGACTATCCAGTGCTGATGGAGTCATCAAATTACCGTCCTCCTCTCCCACCCACACCAGCGTCTGTACATTTGCATAGCTTACTATCAAAGGTGAAAATTCGCGATCGGGTGTCTCACGGGTTTGTACACTTGAGGTAATGCCCTGCCTATTCAGGTAAAATCTGGTTTCCTGGGCAGTAACAGCATCCTTGGCACTTATCAACACATCAGCTCTTTGCAAAGCAATATTATAAATACTATCAACCGTTACATTTGTAATCGTGTATGGTAGCAGAGGAAGTGTTTCGGTAGTGATAGCAATGGAATCCAGCTGATAAAGAGTGTAAACGCTATCAAACTGAAACATACCGGAGTTGTCAAGTGGAATAGTCTCACTAATTCGCAGTCCAATTTCATCTATGTAGTAAAGCCTTGCTTGTCCAACCAGAGGAAACGGTACGTCGGTTGTTACCGCTCCCTCTAAACTGGCCAGGCTGCGATTTATAGGCATATCGACATTTACGACCGTCGTTTGCCCCTGGATGACATTTACGTTTGGCATTAAAACCGGTGAGGCTCCCGGCGTTTCAAATCTCAGAGTGTAAGTTCCCTGAGTTACCTGCATTTTATAACTTCCATTCTCGTTATTCATGGAAAGGAAATCATCTGTTTCAACAACATCTACCTCTGCAAGTAATAAGGGTCTTACACCAGAGCTATCCCTTATCGTACCTGTTATAGTGCCGGTTGGTTGTGGATCAACACGATAAAGCATAGAACCACTAAGCACGAAAACCGAACTGTCGTTTGCTACTTTTACCATTTTCACACCGATATCTGAAGGCCTGGTTGCATCACCTACGCGTTGAAAACTTAGCGCATTGTCATACGATGCCCATAGACCCTGATTTCCTGAAAACTCCAACAAAGTTCCCATATAAACTGTCCCATTAATCGGGTTAGGTTGCATACCCCACATATCAACCCTCAATGGACCAAAGTTCTCCCAGGTTTCACCACCATCCGTTGAACGAAAACATGAAAAGACGCCATTAAAGGTTGAGGCGTATGCAAGATCCGGATTAGACGGATCCCACTCAACTTTAGGTGTTTCCAGCGTGTAGGAATCCTCCTGACGCACAATGCTCCAGGTTGAGCCAAAGTCCGTAGACCGGGCAATTGTACCAAAACCGGCTCCGGCTATAATCGTACCGGGTATTGAAGGATGTGGGGATATAGAACATGCCACCGGTGTTCCGAGGTTGGAGCGCAACGTCCAGGTTGCACCTGCGTCTTCACTTACGTAGAAATCTCCGCTAAGGTAATCAGCAACATATGCGGTCTGAGGATTCAGCGGATCAAAGGCAAGCGTCTCACCATTCATCCCAACGCTTGGCAGAACTTCCGTAAAGGTGAAGCCGCCATCTGTCGACCGAAGCAGCACGTTTGAGTGGAGAAGAATAATACTGGTATCTGCTGGTGATACGACAATGCTTTTACGACTACCAATTGGAATTGTGCCACGAGTCTCCCAGGTCTCGCCACGATCGTAACTGACAATGAGATTGTCGGTTGTAAGCGTATAAAGAATCTTATTGTCAAGAGGATTAAGAGCAAGACTTTCAGAATTGATGTCTGACCGAACTTCTACCCACTGATCTTGCACTTGTGCAAACAAGATACTGGTTAAAAACATAAACATACCGAGTAAGTAGTAACAGGCCTTCATAATAAGCTCCCGAGTGGTTTGGGAATTATAGATTCTAGCGAACAAGCTGCATTTTTCTTTCAATTTTCATTGATTTCTTTTCAGATACAATGTTCAACCTATAGAAATAGATACCGCTGGAGACCAGCTTTCCAAACCCGTTTTCACCATTCCATGTTTCAGTGTATTTCCCCGGAGGTAAACGTCTGCTCAGTAGCGTCTTGACCATTTGTCCAAGCAGGTCATAAATTTCAAGCTTCACTTTAGCCGACTTTTTCAGTTCAAAATCAATTGATGTCGATGGATTAAATGGATTTGGATAATTTTGATATAGCAAAAACGTATTGGGATTCAGAAGATTCTCATTTTCGGATGATATACCAACAGGTGTCCCAAAGTATGACATAGTCCTTGTAAGTAATGAATCTACAACCTGAGATGACACATTCTCCAAGTCAAAACCCAGTAAGACTGCCTTACCACCGAAGCCTGTATTCTGAATATTCAGGCCACCAACACGGACCGTATCGGCAAGAGACTGGCCATAATAAAACATTTTCTGAGATGTCGGGTTCGTAGAGAAAATTCGGTCACGTGATGACTGAACCTGTGGATTAATTGAGAATGCCAGATCTGATGTTAAGGCGTTATCGGGAAAACCTCTGACACCGGCTGCCAATCCGGTATAATTCCCCTGAAAGGTGGTCATCAAGGTTGACGAGAAGAAAGGCTCGTTACCGTTTCGTTCCAATATGTATTGCCCTGCAAATAGTATGTTCTGACCAAGCTCAACCCCCTTCTGTAGACTATCAAGACCGCTGCTCGTAAATGGAGCCGTATCGTTCTGGCCTGACCAAATTAGTGTTTTGTAATTTGTGTAAGAAACCACGTCCGGAGAATATGTTCGATCAACATCCGAACGTTCATCGACACTGAAGCTGATATGGTTTCTCTTAAGAAATGTTTGAAAGACGTTACCACTTCTCCTGGATACAAGCACATCTGCAACATCCAGATCAATCGAATAATTCTCATCAAGGCTTATGCCCGTTATTGTTTTATTTACTAAAGGAAGGGTAGTAGGACGAACTTGAAGAGAATCGTATCGACCCAACGATGATAAGTCGTCAAATGAGAATATGCCTGATGAGTTCAGATTCAGAACATCTTGCGTTTCCAGTCCGAGTTCGTTTTGATAGTACAATACGACTTCACCTTCAAGCTGAAATGGGACCGGGTTTGTGACACTACCCGAGATTGTTCCAAATGTTCTGGTGATTGGCAGCGCGACATCCAACTCTGTGGTTTGACCATTTACAATGGCTACCTGAGGAACAACTATGGAGGTATCCTCAGCTTCGAATTTAACCGTATAGTTTCCCGTCGGCAGTCGAGTCTCATATTCCCCCTCTGGATTATTTACAAAAGTCTCATCACTGCTTTCAACTATGGTGATTTTTCCAACCGGGATGGCAATATTTCCAGTAGCGTCATTCAACTTTCCAATAAGCCTGCCGGACGGTGCGGGATCCACACGATACACCGATGTCTCGTTAAGAATATAAACAGCACCGTTTTGGGCGACTTTTATCATTTTCACATAAATAACCGGGGGCAAGGTCATTTGGCCACTGCGCTGGAAGCTGCTCCCCCCATCATAACTAACCCAAAGTCCCTCACTATCGGAAAATGGATTGAGCGTGCCGATATAGACATTTCCATTGATCGGGTTCGGCTGCATGCCCCACATGCTAAGATTTGTTGGACCCACATCTTCCCAGGTTACTCCAAAGTCTTTTGAACGAAAGCATGAAAAATAGCCGCCATATGTTGATGCATAAGCTTGTGATGGATTTGAAGGGTCCCATTCTACCTTCGGTGTTTCGAAAGTATACGTATCCTGCTGCCTGGATAGCGACCAGCTAAATCCACTATCCGTTGAACGGGCAATTCGACCTTCTCCCGCACCAGCAATAATCAATCCGGGTATGGACGGATGTAAAGCAATAGAACAAGCAATTGTGGTTCCCAAATTAGAACGAAGACTCCATGTCTGCCCCTCGTCTTCACTGACGTAGAAATTTCCGCTAAAGAAATCCGCTACATAAACTGTCTGCGGATTATGGGGGTCAAAAGAAAGCGTTTCGCCATTCATTGAGATATTGGCAAGTACAGTATCCCAGGTATATCCTCCGTCAGAAGATCTTAGAAGATCATCGGAATGCATAATAATTATACTGGTATCAGCAGAGGAGACAACTATGCTTTTTCGTAATCCTGCGGGAACAGCACCACGTGATTGCCATGTATTGCCTCCATCCTGAGACACAACAAATGTATTACTTACCGTTGTATAGATAACATTATTATCAAGAGGATTTAAAGCAATGGATTCTGATAGCACGCCGGTTAGTTTTTCAACCCAATGATCCTGAATCTGGGCCAACAAGCTGAAATTCATAAGGGAAATTAAAAGCATTGAATACAACTGAGGCTTCATGGTGATCTCCCGGGAGATTAGGGGAATATTTGAACGAACTCTATTTAGATATTAGCTTTAGAAGCCGGAAATCTAAAAAAAATTTATCCTCCCCTATTATCAGGCTGAATTGAATGTCCAATACAGTAATCATTTCATGTCTAAATTTAGCTCAAAAAGTAGCCGATAGTGAAGAAGACTATAATCAGATTAAAGCAGGTTTCTGGTGTTACTCTTACACCAGTTGAAGATTTTTAACTATTCAGGAGTGTCAATGGATTCGGATTTTTCAATTCACGCAGCTTCAGGTGTGAATTCCGGAACGCAAAGCCTTAATAACCGCGAACTGACTGAAGAAGAGCAGCGAATTGTTGCCGAGATGAAGAAAAGAGATCGTGAAGTACGCGCTCATGAACAGGCTCATCTCGCAGCTGCGGGCAGTCTTGCTATGGGAGGTGCCAAATATGAATATGAACTCGGCCCCGACAAGAAGCGATACGCCGTATCCGGATCTGTTACTATCGACACCAAGGAAGTGCCGAACAATCCCGAAGCAACTGTTCAGAAAGCAAGGAAAATACAAAGAGCTGCCCTTGCGCCCCAGGATCCGAGTCCGCAGGATCGCAAGGTTGCTGCCGAAGCAAAACAGATGGAACTAAAGGCGCAGCAGGAGCTACAGGCAGAAAGATCCGAATCATTGAGAACAGGATATACGCGCTCCGGCGAGACTGAGCTATTCGGCAGTTTTACAGCGACATTTTCTGTAGTTGTCTAGGACTCTGTCATTTAGAGGAAAAAATCTATTTGGAAATAATTTTCAACCTCATCAAACATATGAGGAAGCAAACCAGCTTCCCACAACAAATATGTGAGAATAATTAAAATGCAGACGGCTGGAATCAAAAGTTGCAACACCAGTTTTAGGATACCCGCTCCGTTAGCAAAGATCAACTGTCCATTCCTTCCGACTTCAAGCTCCATGGGTAAAACATCAATCGCAATAGCATCCTGAGGACTGCGCGGGTCGAAAAGGATTGGCTCTTCGTCATCGTCCTCGAGTCGTTGATATAGATGAGTTTTCTCTGTAATCTGGTATGTGACGTCTTCAGCCTGGTATTCAAAGGTATACGCAATTACCGGCTCATCATTAATACGCGTATTCGTCTCCTCCCATGAGACAATTTTCCCTTTTGTCATTGCTCCGTTAATTAGTAAATGACGCGCTAACAGTCCCTGATTTAACCCCTTCCGGAGAAAGTAAACTCCGATAAATGTAAACAGCAGGCCAATACCGCCAACAAGCAGGATATTCTTTAGTGTATATTCTATCTCATATACACCTGCTGTAAACAGGCCGAATAAGAGCAAGCCGACCGTTGTAAATATCCAGCCAAATTGATTGTCAAAACCGCCAAACAATACTGAGAGTTGCACCGTCAATGCAGCTGGCCTGGGTGGAAAGGACAGATCGTCAGATAAATTGCGCATTATTTTTCCTCTTCATATAATTTTTGCGAGAATTCCGCCATTTGCCGATCCAGATAGCACCAGAGCCAGGTCTCATTAGGCTCAAAAGATTGAACTACATAATGCTTGGATTCGTGATAGTGCTTAGTCGCATGTTTATTCTTAGACGAGTCACAGCATCCGACATGCCCACATTCCAAACAAATACGCAGATGAACCCAGGTATCCCCCTGATCTACGCATTGCTGACAAACATTACCGGACGGGACAACCTTTTCCAATGACTGCATATGTTTACAGAATGAGCTCAAATCTTCGTTCTCATTACTTTTTAAAAATTGCACAACTAATAAAAACACAGCTGCAAAAATAACGGATGAGATCAGGAAGGTCACTGAACCGGCATATTCATAAAGCACCCCACCGACAATCAACCCAACAATACTTGCCAGGCTTCCGGCACTACCGGCGTATCCCTGGACGGTTCCCTGGTGTTTGACGCTGGTATTTGAGAGCGTTGCTAAAACAGAGGGCCACATAATGCCATTCCCCAGCGCCAAAAGTATAGCAGCGAAATACACCGTCAGTTCATTGCTGAAATAATACAGCAGGAACCCTCCTATCAGAATAAAGCTGCCGGAAATGATTAACTGTCTGTCAGCAAAACGTGCGGATAAACGTTTTAATATAGGTCCCTGCACGACAACCATACAGAATCCAAAGAAGGAAAAAAACGCTCCGGTATCAATCAGTTCCCAATTAAAAACACGGACAACGTGAACCGGAAACGTAACATAGAACAGGTTAAATCCCAGAAATACCAGAAAGTATATGGATAACAAAAGCGGAACCTGGGGTATTTGAAGAATACCGGAAAAATTGAGCTTTTCCTGGCATTCTATCTCGAAACAGTCTTTCTGCTCCTGGCCTAACATGCGGCGCACATTATCACCATCAGGCGATTCAGCAACCGGTGCAGTCTTTGATTCCGGAAGCAAAAATCCAATGATAAAGAGTGCCGTGATGCTGATTGTAATCGTAGCCAGGACCGGCAGTTTCTCTCCATAAGCCGTAGCTCCCAGCAATCCGGCAATTGCCGGCCCAAAGATAAATCCCAGGTTTGCAGCAACCGCCATACGACCAAAATTTTCGCTACGGTGCGTTTTATCAGTAATATCACTTAGATAAGCGTAAGCAACGGACACGTTACCACCGGTAATGCCGTCAAGTGCACGAGCGATAAACAGCAAGAGCAAGGGCAAGGTAAGCGTAAACGTTCCAAGCCAGCGTGAATCGATATCCAAAAGCGTATTTAAAGGGATGAACATTGCGACCATGAAAATAAGCCAGGAGAGTAGCGTGCCAGCCTGGCTAAGCAAAAGAATCTTACGACGACCGTATCGATCCGACCAGCGACCAAGTATCGGTGCGCCAAAAAGCTGAAAGGCTGAATAAGTGGCACCTAATATACCATAAACGACCGCATTGCCACCGAATCGTGTAACTAAAAAGATGAGAAACGGGAGGACAATACTAAAACCAAGCGTCCCTACAAAATTCACGGTTAGGATTGGTAGAAGAGATTGTTTCTTATTTGCTGTGGAAGAGATCAATTCATTCCCGGGTTTAAGAGTTTAGTAATCGGCTTAAAATCCACTGAAGGATTTGAAAAACAACTCCGGTCAACGCAAAAGCACCAGTCACACCGGCGATCGAATAGATCAATGAGGTTTTAGTAATCTTAGGCGCACTAACAAACAAAATAATCGCCAGGAGAACTGCAATAACAACACCTTCCATCCTAATTGACAATGGCGATGTAAATGGACTCATCAAAAGCTGAAGAGCGATTATATACAGTAAAGACTGAGACAAACAATAAAGTAGCCAGGCATAACATTCTGCTACCGACAGATCGGACTTAAAGAATATGAGTTTTAACGAATAAGAGACAGGATATAACAAAAACAGGATGGCAATAGAAAACTGAATCGTAAGGGATAGCTGCGCAAACAGCATATCGCCGCTCACCCGAACCGGATTAAAAGCGGGACTCCCGAGTATTGCTGAGGAAGCAATATTTATTGCAAGAATTACCAGAAAGTATCGGAAAGGATTTATAAAGGGCTTTCGCCGACCATCCAGATACTCGCGTATCAGCTTTCCGGGGTTTATAAACAACCCTGTAAACGTTCGAAGGGCAGCAGAATCCAGATCAACAAAACGTTTCCAGAAACCTCGAAAGATTTCCGGAAACGTAATTCGGGATGTTGCTACCTTTTGACCGCAGGAATCGCAGAAACCAGTCGTGACCTGCTTTCCACAATTCAAACAGACCGGAGTAATTACTTTTTCAGCCAGATCGCCAGTCCTTGCTTGCGAATGGTTATATTATGCTTTTGTCCGCCCTTGAGCTTCTTTGGAAGCACCTTATCATTAATGCCCTTTTTGTGGTCGATTCGATCGTTGTTAGCGATAAGTCGCCAATTGCCCTGCGGCAGCTCGAGGCCTTTGAATTCAAAAGAATTATCACCGGCGTTTAATAAAACAAGCACCTTTTCATCTACGATGTAACCGAGAAGACTCTCATCGGGCGGCGTAATGAAATGATAGTATCCCTGTGGTAGCTTTTCAGACTGTCGGAATACCTGACCGTATTTACTGAGACGGAATTCATTCATTCCCTTCCAGAAATCATACATATTTGCATAATCATTTTTATTTATCCCCTCAGGCCTGGCCCCAACGGTTTCCCAGAGATACTGATTTGCAAAACGATGATTATAAGTATCACGTTTACCATGAAGGTATACCTTTACACCTGCCTTGGTCGTTTTCACAACTTCCATTAATGGGGCTGCAGCTTTACTCCGCATAATTTCCGATCCACCATGGGTCACGATCGGACCAGCCGTTGTATAAAGCAGCGTTACGGCAATTTTATAGGGGTCCTGATCGACTTCCAAACGACCATCAAAATCATTAGCACCAAATTGATCTGCCAGGGCAAAGTTATCGTGGATATCCAGATAGCTAATACCGTCCAGTGGCGTATCATCTTCCGGGAAACTGTTTTCCAGTCCCAGCATTACTCTGGGACGCTCTGTGAAGTTACCACCGGACCATCCACGATCTTTCTTCTTATCATTTAGTTCGAATACCGGGCCCTTATAGGCATTACGGGATTCATCCTGAAAAAAAGTAATTGGAGAATCGATTTTGTACCAATCCCAATCCGGGTTGGCTTCATATTCCGGATCATTCGAAGCAATCCAGGGTTCTCCGTAGATAATAATATCCGGACCAACGGCCTTACGCAGGGCAATCAGAGTCTGCTCATCAATCTGCCCGGCTAAATCGATACGAAAACCATCGATACCGAACTCGTTGATATAGTGGAGGCACTGATCAATAATCCAGCGCTGCACCATCGGTCGATTCTCGGTTTTAACTTCATTTCCATAAGCACCGATGTGCTGTAATTCTTTCGTACGATAGTAATACTGTTTATCAATACCGTTGAAATTGAAATACCACTCATTACCATCCATATTTTCAGCGGTATGATTTGGAACGATGTCGATTATCACCGCAATTCCCTTGTAGTGATAGGCCTGAACCAGGTCTCTGAACTCATCGCGTTCGGCACCGGGCTCTGCCCCCTTCGTTCGGAACTTGGATTCCACAGCAAAACAGTGAGAGGTTCTATAACCCCACTGGTAATTCTCTTCGCTGATTCCCTGACTGATCATATAGGGGTCGTCTTTGAAGGATGCTTTCCAGTCTTCATCCTTGTGATGCAGGAATTCCTGAATCGGCATCAGGTGAAGCACGTTAATACCAAGATCAACAACATAGTCGAACCCGATTTTTTCACCACGGGAGTTTTTCAAGCCCGGCATAGCCATCGCTTTCATAGTGCCTTTGAGAGATTCATCTACCGGAAGGCGATCGGTAAAGTCCTGAACGTGAACTTCATATGCTATCACGTCTTCCATCTTGGGAATGCCGTTTTTTAAAGGCTTTGCAGGTGTTGTAGCCCTCCAGATACGTCCTTTACCCCAGGTATTATCACTCACCCGTGCATAGGGATCGGTCACGTGAACCGGATTTGTTTCATAGAAGTGATTACCGGGATCTGTAGAACCATGTATGGTAAAATCGTAATAAATGCCGTGCAGATCTTCATCAAAAAACGCTTCCCAGACACCATCGGCGTCAGCAACCATGTTAATGGTCCGGGAGGCTGTAGCATCATCTTTACCCTTATACAAATATAGTTTCACCATTTCGGCTCTGGGTGCAAAGAGCCGGACTGTGGTTTTATTACCGTTTACATTAGCACCAAGCTCCTTTGTGGAGTGAATTTCGCGAAACCAGCCGTCGAATGAGCAAAGTGTTTTCAAATTTGATTCCGGAATTTCCAGATAATATATCCGGCGGATATCTATATCTTCGCCGGTCGTAATCAGCGTCTCAGAAGCCGTATTCGGCAGCACACCGGATATCGGTATTTCTTTTCCCTCGGCATTTGTCAGGCGATATGCTTTGGGGTCCAGGGGACGATCGCCGGCGATCGTTGCCCAAATGGTTCTCGGTCCACGCAGCTCGGCCTTAATTGTATTTACCACCGCACCTTTCATGAACACCAGGTTGCCGCCCTGCTCATTCATTGCACCTGCAGGAGGAGAAAGCCACTGACCGTCATTGATACGAAACTTAAACTCATGATGGGGATAAATCGCCTTATAATCCGTATTGTCGATTTTTAACGTCCAGACATTTCCCTCTTCCTTAAGCTGCCAGGATTCATCGGACATGCTTTGGTCCCAGTTTCTGAAAATTCCAGTGACGGTTGCATTTTCTATTGTCACGCCATATGCAGCAGGATCCAATACAAAGACAACGTCTGTTGCGTCCTGCTTATACCCTTGCAGCTTTTCCTCCGCAGTAAATGACTGCGCAAAGGCATAGATATTAAATATGAGTGCAATCAGTAAGAGATTTCTGATTATCATGGAAGTGTCCTTGCGTCTGTTTTGAAATGGTTATTGGGATACCGTCACATAATAATACTGACTGGAAAACGACACAAGAAAGAAATTGACGTGAATCGATACTATTTGCTAAGGAAGGATTCTTTTCACAGCTTCAGAAGACGTAATAACCGGGATTATCTCAAAATCAACCAGATCATCCCAGTTGGCAATCCAATCATCAAGTAAAGACCTTTCATCGCATTTCATGATCTGATAACAAATTTTCAGATCGCTGCTCACCCAGCTATTTATATACTCCAGACCTTCCGGTGCGAGTCGACCATGCTCGTGAAAGCGCTGATATACCGGAACGGCATTACCGTCCCGGAAACGTTCAATAATCATATACAACATTACAGGGCTATTGGGCTAGTTGAGATGATCATATTACGGGCATAGACATAGGCAGGGGGCAATCCGGAAGCCCAGTTCCCATGCGTTCGGGATGTAGAATGCAGCCAGGCGCCGGCAGTTTTAAAGCCGTAATTAGCATTCCACTCCGGCACGTCGAATTCAACAATTTTGTAAACGGCTTCTTCATCAAAACGTCGTGCCCAGATATGAAGTTTTTTACCTGCGAAGTCAAAATGATAGGTTAAGCGCACCCAAACTCCAGGGGCCCAGCGAAAGCAGGTTCCGTGCGGTGCATTTTCACCCCAGATACAAGTTGTTTCGCCTCCCGGTTGTTCGTCATACCCTGAAGAGGTCTGCACGCGGACTTCTCCATCCGGAATCGGGCAGCCATCACGATGATACACATGAGGTGCTTCATCAAATCCGACATTCATCGTCAGCCTTCTTTCATCAGTGCACTCATTTTTATCATCATCCTCCCAGCGCCATAATTTCATTCCATAGTCATCATAGGGGCCGGTAAACAATACAGGATCCAACATAATTTCATGCTGGGTCCAAACAGAGCCGGACACAAATGGGAAATCATAACGCAATTGAGTTAATGGCTCTCCATCCAGAATGGGTAGTTTAGCTGCATCCGTTGAAGAGTCGTACTGTGGATATGCCGGATCTCCCGGATCATTGCCTCCGTGAGCATCCCGATCAATTTCACTTTGAGAACGCCAGCTTACACTGCCAATAACATTCGGCTTTTGGCGTTCGGCTTCAAAATGCGCATTCCCCTGCCCCGGATCGAGTCCTACTTCAGGGCCGTTATCATCCGGATTTCCCCCTGAACTGCTGCTGCAGGCAACTGTAGATAATATGATAAAAAGTATCGCAAATAATCGTTTCATGATTCACACCTCGTTTTGCTTTAGAATCGGCAGAAAACTAGCTGTATAAAGCATTCAGGGTGTTGACGAGGCTCAAAGTCTTTTGTTCCCGTAATTATGATATCCGCAAGTCCTAACAGCGCAAACTTTGCGCTAGTCAGCGCATCGGCTGCCCTCAGGCATGCTAACTCTGCACCTCAAACCACGATCTTACGCGCTTTAGCGACTTGGTATAACACTTGCGATAAACAGAAGCAATAATCCACCAATCTACCGGGGGCCGAAATGAAGATACGTTACTTGATATTACCATTACTTTTTTTCATCAGTCATTTATATGGCTACGATTTTTTACAGATAGAAGATCCTCAGAGACCATGGCGGGATGGTCAGGGCACAATTGAGGAGGCGATTATTTCCGTCCGACCACAAGGTCTCTATATGGAGTATGGCTTATACCTGACCTTTTCCGGCAGAGGACTAGGATTCACCAACGCTGATCAGATGGAGGTTCAATTCTTTTTTGATTTGCCTGAAGGTGCTATTGTGCATGATTCCTGGCTTTGGGTCGGAGAAGATATTATTCGAGGTGAGCTGCTTGACAAATGGACTGCCGGTGCAATTTATGACACAATTGTCAATCGAAATCAGGACCCGTCCATTCTCTGGAAGCGTAGTCAGACACAATATGAGCTGCGGATATTTCCTATGGCCGGAGATGAGTCAAGGAAAGTAAAGATTTCCTATCTCGTCCCGGCAAACTGGGGTGCCGATAACGTCTGGTCTGAACTTCCGACAAATTTATTGCGGACCTCCAAACATCCGGTGAATACGCTTCACTGCCTCACGTGGTTGAATGAACCGACTTCCGGCCATCCCCCGTGGGAAAACCCAACCTTACTGGAATTTCCAGGAATCGAATTCGAGCCCCGTTCAGACAACGAATTCGGTAACTATTATCGAGCCGACATACCTCCATCTGCGACTAACGGACCTCTGCACTTCTCATTAAATGCCCCCTACAACGGAGGGGTCTATTTGAACAAGCTGGAAGGTTCAGAGAATTTTTACCAAATGGCTCTCCTCCCCTCCAAGGCATTTAGCCTTACACCAAGGAAAAAAGTGGCTATCTGTATCGACAACCGCATCATTAAAACTCAGGTGAACAGAACAGAGCTTTTATCTACCACAAAGAACCTCCTGAAAGAATCGCTTAGCGAGGTAGACTCATTTAATATTTTTGCTTCTGCACCTGCTGTCTATCAGGCCAGTCCGGATTGGGTAACCGGCTCGGATATCGACATAGAGTCGATATTCAACAATATTCCGACAGAAATACCCACGAGTTACAGCAACATTCCGGCACTGCTGTTTACGGCAATCAATTTCATTAAAACACACGGAGATGATGCCAGCATCATGCTGATTAGCAGCACCGACGGAGTTGGAGATTTTCAAACAGCCAATCAGCTTGTCACAAATTTACTCGCTGCGATGAATATGACCATTCCGATTCACGTGGTGGACTTTATGACGCAGAACTACAACAGATATTCTATTGGTGGTCGATGGTATTACGGCAATGAGTATTTCTATACGAATATTTCACGTCAAACAGGCGGTGAGTTTAATCGCATGTTATTTACAAGCAGCTCTTTTCAATCCACATTAAGTATTGGACTTGATGCCCTTAACGGCTACATCAATACGCTGGATTTATACACAACTCTGGAAAACGGTTTTTGCTATGCCAGGCAGTCACCTATACAGGTTGGCGGAACAGCAGCTTACTACAACCGGCCGATTGTTCAAATCGGTAAATACAGCGGTAGCTTTCCATTTAAGATCGAAGCGGCTGGATTTTTCGAGAATCAACCGTTTAACGAACAATTTGCAATACCCGGTAGCGACATTTATCAAGCGGACACGCTTAGCAGAGAAATATGGGAAGGAAACTTCATCCAGCAGCTTGAGAAGCAGCCGCAAACGAATGCAACCATTGCCGAAATTCTGGATCATAGCCTGAATGAGCGGATTCTATCCCTGTATTCTGCCTTTCTATGCCTGGATCCGGCAAGGGGTGGCGAGATTTGCTATGACTGTAAGGATGAATCCGGTCTTGTCGGGATCGGCAACGACGAGATAAGTCAGCTGGATAGTTTAAAAATTGAGGCGAGCCCGAATCCGTTTAACTCTCAGACCCGAATTAAAGTGGTATTCAACAAGCCGGTATCTGAAAGCGACGTCAGCTTTCGCATATTCAACGTTCTGGGGCAAGTGGTTAGAAGCTTCGATTCGCGGGATACAAATGATCGCAGAACATGGCAATTTAATTGGAACGGAAGATCTGACAATGGAACAAAAGTAGCGACCGGTCAATATTTCTTTGTGCTTACCAGTCCGGGGATTAAGCGCACCATGAAGTTATTGCTAGTCAACTAAACCAAAAATTCAATGTCCGGTAAAACAGCTATTATCCGGCAGTCAACCTCGAAGACCACCTCTTCGTGAATGCTGCCGGATTCAGCTAGTAAATAATCGCCCGCCTGAAGCCTCTGCCCATTCAAAGTGCAGTATCCCTGAAGGCCGTAAACTTCTTCACGACCAAGGTGGCGGTGCCTGGGCAGGATGCTTCCGGCTTTAAATTCTAGTAGCGCAGTTCTTTTACCGGCTGCCAAATCCTCATTTAACACTTTCATTCGTATACCATCAAACAACTGCTGCCATTCCCCTTCTTCAATCCCTACAAAGCTGAAAAGATTCTTCTCTGTTAATCCTTCAGCTTCTTCTGCAATTTTATCCATTATAACATCTTCAAGAAATTCTGGTGGAGATACCGGGAGAATCAATGTCCCGAGAAGGCCGACGACCGACTGATAATCGATCAGCATATTTCTCTGATCCTGAGTCATCGCCTTTAATTCACGTCGTACTTCACCTGCTTCTTCCGGCGACAATGAACGTAAAGCATATGCTGCGAGCATTTCAATTATTTCATCAGACGAGAGGCGCTTGCTCATTATCAAACCTCATTCCTTAAGTCTTTCAAAAGAGACTGCCGAAGCTTATCCATACCCAACCTCATGCGGCTTTTTACCGTGCCGAGAGGAAGACCGGTTGCTTCTGCTATTTCAGACTGACTTAAACCGTTAAAATAAGCTAGCTCGATAAGGCGACACTGTTCTTTGGGTAATGCTGAGATAGCCTTTCTTACGGAATTATTTACCTGAGATTGTTGAGCATTCTCATCGGGAGCAGATTCATCCGGCAAAAAATGCTGGTCTATACGCTCATCGATTAGAAGAGACTGGTATTTTCTGGAACGCAACATATCAATGCAGCGGTTTCGACAGAGATAGTTCATCCATGTCGCCGCTTTTCCTTTCGCCGAACTATAACTCTTTGCGCCTCGCCAAATAGCAACACAGGCTTCCTGCAGGGCATCTTGCGCAAGAGCGTCACTCCGCAATACAGCCAGGCAGATACCATATAAACGTGCCGAGTGCCTTCGGTAGATCACTCTGAACGCAGATTGATTCAGCAAAGCTACTTCTTCAAGCAGCTGCTCATCGGTCATTTGTTCAACATTCGGATTCATTTACGCATCAAATTGGTTGGTGTTTGGCAAGATAGGAATAATAGGTGGTCAAAACAAGGAAAGGCGGTGAGAAGCATGTGGGACGCGATACATCGCGTCCGGATAAAACAAGGGGACGACCTATGTGGCGTCCCTGGCAGTTGGTAAAGATATATCGCGTCCAGATAAAACAAGGGGACGACCTGTGTGGCGTCCCCCATAACAATTATTCAACAGGACGAAGGATTTTCCCGTGAATAAATTTCGCTACCTTCTTTCCCTGCAAAAGCCCTTCAAAGGTAGCAAAGCGAAAGTGAAAGCCGTTGAAGATACGGGAGTCAGCACAATCTTTGGCAGCATCTTTTAAATTCGTATAGGTTCGGATTTTACCCTCATCACGTGCTGTTACGGATTCCATTGTAAATGAGACGTTGTGCGTTCCAAATACGTGTGCAACAATTTCAGCACCGGCAGCCCCCACCGCAGCATGTGCAGATGGATATTCCGGCCAGGGCGGCGTAAGCATTTCAGGCTGCCACCCTGCATCAGGCCTGGTATCCCAGTTTTTATCATTGTCTGCATTGTGAATAGCGGTGATCGGTCGCCAGGTATCATAATGGTATTTACTTTCAAAAGAGACAAGATAGAGATCGTAAAGCGTAACGTTTATCAATGCAAACAGCCTAACTGCTTTCCAAAGCGAGAGATTATTCTCTTCGGCAGTAATACGTCCTATTCGGTTCCATCCATGCTCTCCAAACTCTGCCCACCAATGCGCAATATTTGTTTGGTCTTCCGTTCGAACAGTGCTACCGGCACCACCAAACAGCTTTACTTCGTTATATGAATCGGTGTATTCTATGCTAGACAGTCCCGGTGGCGGCGGAGAGCGAAACTGGGTAAGCGTATCCAGCGTAAACGGTGTCGCATAGGAGAAGTCCGGCTTCCAGACCCAGTCAAAATTTGGCGTATACTGATAGGCACCCGGCTTGTTCATTGGCGTATAACCACCGTTTTTCTCATGTCCGTCGCCTTTGCGTAACTGGATAATTGAAGCGGCTGTTGCCTTCCCCAACTCCACACCGGCAGCTCTGGCACTCGCATCGGATTCCCTGGAGAGCCAATTCTCAAGCGCTGCATCAAGCGTATCCTTGCGATCCGGATAAATAGTCACCAGCACCTCATAAGCTGCCTGTGAAGCTGCAGCCGTAGGTGAAGCCTCTGAAGAAGTTCCCCGGTATGCCATCGGCTCATACTCTGACTCGATAGCATTCAGCGCATCATGCATTGCCAGATGACTCATCGCCAGCGCCCGCACCCCAATAAACGAAAGGAACTGATCATGCTGGTTGGCAATGGTGTATGCCATATGGTTCCATGCAATAGCGATTTCAGGGCCGATTGACGTCTCAAGAGATTCAGCGGTATTCTCTTTTTCCTGAACAGAACAGGCGGCAAGTAAACCGAGGACAAATAAAAAGTGAAAGAAATAAATTGAGTTTTTCACGACACATTCCCCTTTCTAACGAGAACACTAATATTTGGCCCTAACCAAAGTTGGTTATGGCAAAGGTATTTTCATTGCACAATTGGGGAATTTTTGGATGGGACTAATAAAGTATAAATAATGAAGGGGGGAAACTCAAGAATTACTTTTGAAGAGAATCAATGGCTAGCTATTACGCCTCAGCCCTTTTATCAAATTGATGAGAGCCCGGAGGCCCCAGTAGCATCAGAATAGCAACCAGCTGAAGTACAACGACAACAACGTTAATCAACATAGTTGTTGTAATTTCGTGTCTTAAAATCAGAATATACTTTACATAGGAAGGCGTGCCTAATACAAACAAACCGATAAAACAGTAGAGAGCAACTTTTTCTTGCTTCGAAATATAGTAAACCAGCAGCGCATTGAGAGCAAAAAAACCAACAAACATGCTAACAAATAGCAAATTTGTAAACAAACCTTGAATTAAAGCCGGTTGAAACGCAACATTAACCAACGTCATGGTTAGAGTAATCCACAGCATTTTTACAGCGACATCAAACTGAGGTTTTCCAGATGTATCGTTTTTATCGAAATGCATAGAATTACCTTAAGAAGAACGTTATTGTTTCGCAAGCCTTTATTATAAACTAATCATCCTGTCGTGATACTTTTATGAGATGTAACACCTATACTGTTTGCGTAAACTTATTATGGAGCGAATCATGCGTCTTTTAACTGGTATTCTGACAATCATACTGACCAGCGCAGTATTTTCACAAACCAATACAACATCTTTTTTTGATAAAACCGATGCGCTGCTTTCCAAAGTAGTAGCAAATGGCCTCGTCGATTATGAAAGCTTAAAGCAAACCCATTCTGCAGAGCTCAATGAACTCACAGGCTTAATCGCAAATATGTCCTCTGCGGATTTACAGGATCCTGCCGCACGGAAGGCATTCTACATCAACGCCTATAACATTCTGACCTTACAAGCTGTTGTCGACAATCTTCCAATCAATTCCCCACAGGATGTTGGAGGCTTTTTTGATCGGCGAAAACATACCGTTGCCGGTGAGGCCATTACGCTGAATGATCTGGAAAACAAGAAAGTTCGCGACGAGTTCGGCGATGCAAGAATCCATTTTGTATTGGTTTGTGCAGCAATGGGCTGCCCAATCTTAATAACCGATGCGTATCGCCCTGAAACGTTAGACAAGCAGCTGGAAATGCAAACAAGAGCGGCCCTGAACGACCCACTACACGTAGAGATAAACTCTGCAGCAAATGAGGTAAAAATATCCGAGCTCTTTAAGTGGTATAAGGAAGATTTCGTTACGGATAATCAAACTGCACTGGATTATATAAACGGTTTTCGCAATTCTCCCATACCGACAAATTATTCGGTTGGATACAAAACCTATAACTGGGCTTTGAATACACAGGCATCTGCCGGCGAAACCGGTAGTGGAGATGGTGAGTTCAGCCTGCAATCCTATACCCCTTCTACCCTACTCCGTCCCGGCCAGATTGAGGTAAAAGTATTCAACAATCTGTATACGCAGACATCTTTTTTCAATGAAGATCGTGACGAAATAGATCAGGGTGGTCGCAGCAGCTTTTTTAGTGGAATCACAACTGCATTTTATGGCCTCACACCGAATGTAAACATTGGACTTGATATCTATGTTCGCTCAGTAAGAAATGATAGTGACGACAGTTCTCCATTTGCCTTGTTCAAATTCGATTCCGATCAAAACTCACGAACAGCCCTAACGCAAGTCGGACCGAAGCTGAAAGTAAGTCCTTTTAAAAGCCTGCGTAGCTTGTCTTTTCAGACCACCGTATTATTCCCGCTCGCGTCTAACCTGGATGGTGGCGATACCTCGGAGAATCAACCCTTTCTTGATTTTGACGGCATTCAGTGGTTTAACCAGGTGTTCTATGATCGATCACTATCAGACAATACCCTTATATATCTCGAAGGTGGTTTTTTTGCCAGATTCGATTCTGAGTTTGAAGATTTCTTCACCCCCCTGAAAGCGATCTTCAGCTACTTCCCCACCCAAAGCGCAACGCTCTATATCCCGACCGAGTTCACCTCATTCTGGCAGGATGGTAGCGTGAACGGCTATTATGCACAGTTTGGGTTAGGTGCCAAGTATCAGCTGACAAGCAATTTCGAGATTGAGGGTTTATTAACGGACTTCTCTTTCGGCAAGAGCCAGGGAGCAGGACAAACGTTTAACCTTGGCTTTCGGTTTATCCGATAAGCCGATTGCATATAAAGAACTTGAAATATAATCTTCCTTAACCTATTTTTTCGGCACTCAGTTACGCCAAAGGAAGTTAACTATATATGAAAAGCTATATTAAGCTGGCTCTGCTTATACTAATCGGCGGAGCCTTTTTTCAATTATCCGCATCTGAGATTATTAACGAAATCCGCTTCGAAGGATTGTCGAGAACGAAACCGGATTATCTTCGGCAATTCATAAAATCTTCTGAAGGTGAGATCTACGATGCACAAATAGCTGAGCGAGATGCGCAGGAACTACGCAATCTTGGATTATTCAGCGAGGTAAATCTCTCCACCAAATCCACCGGAACCGGAACTTATATTACCTTCAGCTGTAGCGAGCTCATATCTCTTTTACCCATCATCAACCTGGGTGGACTAAGTGACAACTTCTGGTATCAGCTTGGTGCAATGGATAACAACTGGTTGGGGCACGGTAACAGGCTGGGTGGATTCTATCGCTATTATGACAGGCATTCTTTCGCAGCATTTATGACTATTCCGCGTATCATAGGTAGCCGCTGGGGTTTCACGGCAGATATCTCCCATATCTCTACCATTGAACCAGCTTTCTTCCAGGACGGCACCGCCAGTTATAATGTGGACAACAATGCCTATCTTGCCGGATTGCGATTTAATCTGGGAAATTTAAACTGGCTGGAGTTAGTCGTTGGCAGACTGGAAGAAAATTATCAGAAAAACTTTGAACGTTCCGGTGAGAACTCGCCGGGCCCAGACCAGCAATCTTTCGAGAAGCTGCTTATAAAACTGGGTCTTATGCAGCAGTCGATAGATTATTATTACCACTATCTCGACGGATTGGCAAACGATGTATTTCTGGAGACAGTTCGCACGAAAGGAGAGGACGGTAATTTTTGGAAGGTGTTGTCGGTTTCCCGCTATTTCCAGCGAATTAAAGAGCGTGGCAACTGGGCAACTCGCCTAAGGCTGGGACTTTCTACAAATCGGATATCCCCATTCGTTCCTTTTGTGCTGGATAGCTACCTGACTGCACGAGGCAGCGGGAACAGGAGCTCACGTGGAACGGCAGAGTTTACCATTAACACCGAATATCGTCATTCAATCTTTGAGAATAAGTCTGCAGCAATACAAGCCGTTGCCTTTATCGACGCCTCAGCCTGGCGCCCTGCTGGTGGCAAGCTCAGCAAGATGTTCAACAAAGAGAATAATGTAACGCTTACCGGACTTGGTACGCGGCTGTATTTACGCAAGCTGAATAATCTGATCATCAGAGCAGACTATGGTGTTAGCTTAACAACCGATGGTCAGCATGGATTGGTATTTGGTATCGGTCAGTATTTCTAAATAACAAAGGCGTGCCTGACAGCAGGCACGCCTTTGAAGGAGAGTTTGTAGGTTATTTACTTCAAGAATATTAGGCGTTTAGTCTGAACGAAATCACCTGCCACAAGTCTATAAACATATATACCACTTGCAACCCTCTTTCCAGTTTTATCATCGCCATGCCACTGCACAGAGTAACGACCCGCAGAACGCCGATCACCAACAAGTTCCTGCACCAGTCGACCGGAAATATCATAAATCTTCAGCGATACATCGGAGTCTTTTGCTAATGCAAAGGAAATCGTTGTGCTTGGGTTGAAGGGATTCGGGTAGTTTTGTTCCAGCACAAATTCAGCCGGAGCACCTAACAGATCCTGCTGTGCCTGCTGCTCAGCCATTGTAGTATTTGTTCTGGCTGCAACTTCGACTTCGTCAATATAGATTCTGTCGTTGTTAACGCTGGCATCATTTCTGAAGCGCACAAAGAGGGTATTGCCAATTCCATTTGCAGCAAGATCAAAAGTAATATTGGTGACATCGTAGAAAATATTATTTTCAAAATCTATTCCACGTGCAAAGGTTGCAATTGTCGTCCAGTTGCTACCGTTATTGGAAATCTGCACCCAAAAGTCTTCACCAAATTCCATGCTGCGAGAATAGAATGAGAACTGAATTCGCCCTTCATCATAGCCAGCAACGTTGAAGCCCGGATTGGATGTAAAAACAGATGTGCTGGTATTGTCGCGAATACGCACACAGAAAGTTCCCTGAGAAGCATATGGAGCATCATTGGCGCTACGACGACAGTCAGAACCACCATCGACATAATTACCAAATCCAGCTTCAAAGTCATCAAATGCAATTATATCCCAGTCACCGGTTGGCGGGTTGGATATCGTTGCAGTCGTATTATCCGTATCCTGCAGTCCACCATTATCGGTAACTGTTAAGGATACGTTATACGATCCGGCAGATGCATAGGTATGGCTCGGGTTTGCTGCTGTTGAGGAGTTTCCATCTCCAAAGTCCCAGAGATAGCCGGTAATCGTTCCATCGCTATCGCTGGAGCCGGAGCTGCTGAAGCTAACGGCGGTGCCGGCGGTACCAGTGTAGGGTCCGTTGGCATTAGCCGTCGGAGGTGCATTGGCTGCGCCACCGGTTACGGAGATATCATCCCATGCATGGCCATCTGTTGTAATAGAGAAGTTGTCATACTGCTGGAACTTGATCACAAATGTACTGCTGAGACTCAGTCCGTTAGATGATGCAAGCTGATCTATATCCAGATTAAAGTTATTCCAGACATTATTGGTGAAACTTTGTCCGTTCAGGTCCAATACTTTCGTAAAGGAAGCACCGTCATCATCGGATAGGAAGACACCGTCCTGCGGGTGGTTTTCATCGGCAAAGTCTTTCCACCAGAAGTCTAATTCTACCTGAGACTCACCGGAAAGGTTAAGACGTAGCCATGCTTCATTTTGCGAGAATGCACCACCGTTAAGGTTATCATCCATCGTTAAATGGAAGCTGCCTGTACGCGGCGTATTTGCTGAAGTCACCTGAATACGACCTTCTGAACCGCCGGCAATTAGCGTCCAGAACTGGTCTGCTGAACCACTTTCAAATCCGGTGGAATACGGCAGAGAAGCATAATTCCCCGGAGGAAAAGAAACGTTGGCAGTAGCGCCATCGCTATTTTGGAAACCACCATCATCAGTAACTGTTAATGTAACGTTATAGGTTCCACCCGTAGCATAGGTGTGGGACGGATTTGCTGCTGTTGAGGTATTTCCATCACCAAAATTCCAGAGATAGCTTACGATCGTTCCATCCGGGTCGTTGGATCCAGCACTGCTAAAGCTGATCGGAGAACCTGCTGCTCCGCTGTATGGTCCATTTGCTTCAGCTACCGGAGCCTGATTTCCGGAACCGGTTATGTCGAATGGGGAAACATAGGTAAGAGCGGAACCGGTACGGTTGTCCGTCCATGTCGGATAAACCTTACCACCGCGAGCGGCTATTGCCAGATAGTCACCAAAATACCCACCAGCCAGTCCCGGAATAGGAGACGGTGTAAATGTTACGTCGCTGACCTGAAAGTCTGTCCAGGAATTACCGGCATCCTGAGAAACAGCTACATAAACCTGACACTGTGAACTTCCAACATTACGATCATCATAATAGATTACGGAAAGATCACCGGTAACCGGGTCACAGGTAATCCACGGCATGAAGTGTTCATTACCCTGACCGGGAGGATCCTGATTCACGCGAATCGGAGTGCTCCAGCTGGCCCCCTGATCAGTTGATCGAATCATGTAAATATCAATGTCATTACCGGTATTGATTCCGGGAACGCCAATATTTGCCCAGACCATATACAGGTTTCCATTATTCGGTCCGCCACTAATATCAACAGCGGATACTGGGAAGGAATTTACGCGCATATTTTTACTTGTTGTGGATAAGCGAATACCGCGCGTGTTGGAAATGATAGTTGAGGTAGTCCAGTTGACCCCACCGTCAAAGGAACGGCTAAGAGCATAGGCAGGTTCATCCTGCACACCACCACTTATGTAGTTCGTATAAAATGCATAGACCTCGCCATTTGGGCCGGTTTGAATATGCACACCCTGCTGAAAACCGGGAAGGCTGTTGGAAAGGTTCTGTCGCGTAGTCCAGGAGGTTCCGTTATTGGTTGAACGGGAAATAACAACGTCTCCATCAAAGGCTCCACCAAAATCGGTCCATGCAGAATACAGTCGTCCCTGATATGGACTACTTGGGCTATTATCTACCCAAAAGTGGTTCTTGTCTGCGAGACTACCTGGATTCGGAGCGATTTGAACACCCGTCCAGCTTGAACCTTCATTATCCGAATAGGCCACTCCTTGCCCACCGTTTGCTGCAATATATCCGACAAAATAACGTCCAGCCAGGTTAATAACGGCTGCCGGGTCACCGGAGTTTCCACCGCCGGTTCCCTGAATTGAGCCGCTAAAGCTGGATGCACCGTTAGAACTCATAAAACTACTCGTACCAAAAACCGTCGAAACCGGGTTATTGGTAGAATTGTTTGAGTTAAAAACCTTGTTATTGTCGTTGGGATTTACAAATACGGAGTTTTCACTCTGAGTGGTGTTGCTGGCGCTGGTAACAGCGACGTCCGGATTGTTATCTCCGATTGCCATTGGCGAAAGGACCGTTTGCATCGACTCAATCGCTTCCGGCACATCAACAACCGGATTTAATGGCACTAATCCCTGCTCTCCCAGCTTTTGCCAGTATTGCTGACTCCAAATGCGCTCGTCAATTTCAGTCTTGGCCTTATCCTGGGCAAAACTGAACTGAAGCGCGCACAGCACAAACAATACTGTGCCAATCGTCACTCTTTTGTACATAAATGTACCTCCTTGAATAAGTGAATGAATGTATTCTCCACACAGTTACCTGTGTTTTTTGCAAGTGAGGCTAATATATACCAAATGAGACATCGCTCATTAAAGGTCGAGGCAAATAAATACTGTCAGACGATAAGTCGAAGTGGCAGCAGTCTTAGAAATGGTAGAATTTACAGTGCATCATGTAGTGAGTCACCACTTTATATGCACAATAATACAAAAAAAGGCAAGAAAAATATCGTCGATCTTCATAATACTACAGTTTTTGTAGGGTTTAATTGACGGATTACTTCAATAATATTAATGTGGATAATTAGCAGAATTTGCACCCCGGTGCAAAACAATACATTCGCTGCAAGATTTCAGCAAGCAATCTCCCATCTGCAATTCCAATACAAACAGATACTTGAGAACTGAAAATACTTTTCGGCATGGTAATTGGTTAATAGCAGATCAAACTACTAATAAAGGAGATACAGATGAGCACTCAAAAACAGAATTACCGAAATGGATTCGGTATGATGTTTATTTTTATACTAATGGCCGTATTCTTCTCAATGTCCGCATTAGCTGATGATGACATTGAAGTTGAAGGCATTGTTGAAGCAGTTTCAACCAATAATCTTACCGTTCAGGGGATCGTTTTCTATGTTGATGAAAATACTGAGATTGAGAATGATGAAGGAGATGAAATTGACCTTTCGGATATAATGGTGGGCGATTTTGCTGAAGTAGAGGCAGAAATTCAGCCGGATAGTAGCTGGCTTGCAACAGAGATAGAGATCGAGGATCACCATTTAGGCAATGAGATTGAAGTTGAAGGTATAATCAGCGACCTGGGTTCCGACTTCCTTGTCGTGGCCGGAACAACATTTTTTGTAGACTCCAATACCGAGATTAAAGATGATGAAGATGGAGACATTCCATTCAGCGATTTAATGATCGGCGATGAGGTTGAAGTTGAAGCCGTGCGACAAGCTGACAGCACCTATCTTGCCGAAGAAATTGAGCGTGAAAACGAGTCTAATCAGAATGAAGTAGAAGTTACGGCTCCGATTGACTCCATTTTCGCGGATAGCCTGCTTATCGGTGGAATACAATTCTATGTTGATTCCAACACCCGCATTGAAGACGATGATGATAATCCGATAGCATTTTCAGATCTGCAGGTCGGTATGCTGGTCGAAGCCGAGGGCTATCTACAAAATGACGGGACAGTTCTGGCTAAAGAAATTGAAGTTGAAGATTTTTTTAATAATGAACTGGAAGTTGAAGGGCCTATAGACTCCCTTGAAACCAATTATCTGGTTGTGCTTGGCACTCGCTTTAATGTTGATGCGGCAACTGCGGTGCTGGATGATGATAATATACCGATCCCCTACCAAAGCCTTACGATAGGTTTGGAAGTAGAAGTGCGAGCTGATCTACAGGCAAATGGAGAATGGCTTGCAATCCGCATTAAGGTTGAAGATGATGATAATGATGCTCTGGAAATCAAGGCCGTTATTGATCAGCTGAACGGATCAAACCTGGAAGCTGGTGGACGACTATTCTTAACCGACGGTAGTACACTGGTTTTGGACAACTTCAACTCCCCGATAAACTTCAGTGATTTACAGGTAGGGATGCTTGTAGAAATTGATGCCAGATTACTGGCAAACGGTGATCTGTTAGCAATAAAAATCAAAATTGAAGACAGTCCTAATTTCAGCACTATTTCCGGTTCTGTTACAAATATTTCATCTTCACAAATATCCATTGACCAACCGCAATTCAATATTACCGGCGCCACAATTATACTGGATGAAAACTACAATATTGTACCGACAAGCAACATTGCGATCGGTAACACCGTAACGTTATGGGCAGATAACTCTGGTCAGCCTACAGCGATGCAGATTCGCATTACATCAGAAAGTATTACCGGTATTAATAATCCGGAGGCAGGCCTGATTGATCTATATGAACTGGGCCAGAACTATCCGAATCCCTTTAACCCGTCTACAACAATTCCGTTGAAAGTTACTCAATCGGGTTTCGTTGAGATTACGATCTATAATATGCTTGGACAAAAAATGCGCACGTTACAGTCGGGCACTCTGGCAGCAGGGAACTATCGCCTTAGCTGGAATGGACTTAACGATCAGGGTAATACTATCGCCGGAGGAGTGTATTATTACCGTCTAACCGTTGAAGGCAATTCAGTGGCATCGCGCAAAATGATTTATTTAAAATAAGAAATTAGACCCCTTGCAGTACCGCATACAGAAGCCGTCTGGAATGGTCATCCGGGCGGCTTCACCTTTTTATTACGGCTAACTCCCTCACTCTCATCACACTTTTAAAGCATTGCTAAGCAAATTTAATTGCAGAAAGGTATCCCAGACGATATAATAGGTTATGAAGAGTTTGGGAATGAAAATAGGCCTGGGATATGGAATTATTATCGTCATCAACCTGCTAATAGCCTTTTTCGCGGTTTACCACATCAACAGACTTGGTAGCCCGGTAGACCAGGTTCTGCGAGAGAATTACCGAAACGTCAATGCTCCGACCAAAATGCGTGAGGCGTTGAAAAAACAAGAGCTTGCTCACTACGACATGATAGCCGAGGGTTTCGATTCAGCCAAATTGGAAAGATTCCAAACCTTTCAAAACGAGTTTTACAACTGGAACCAGAGAGCCATCGAGGCCATTGCTCTGCCTAGTGAACCCGCAATACTTGACAGTATCAATAACACCTACGCAATCTATCTCATTAAATCCTGGCAGCTCCAACAGCAATTATCCGAAAATTTCTCAGCTGAGAGAATTGACAGTCTGCAAGAAAACTCGATTTATCCCTTAGTGAAGCGAATTGAATCACTCTGCAATCAGCTTCAACGTGTAAATGAAAACGCCATTCGGGAAGCAGACTCCCGGGCAGAGCAAGTTTCGAATCGGGCAACGGCTCTGATTCTTTCAGTCGCGCTTGTAGCTATTATTGCAAGCATTCTAATCAGCGCCTGGTTTATGCGGTCAATTCTGGGCCCAATCCGGCAAACAACCGAAACTGTACGCCAAATCAGTCAGGGCAACCTGAACAAAAAGATCGACATCACAACCGAAGATGAAATTGGGGAGCTGGCTAGAGAATTTAACAAGATGACAGAGCGCTTGCAGGAATATGAACGTCTCAATGTTCAGCGCCTGATTCAGGAAAAGAAGAAATCCGAAACTATCGTATCGGAAATTCCAGTTGCAATTATCGTAACGGATGAAACCGACAGATTAACTCATATCAATCAGCTTGCGCGAGAGATTTTACAAATTACTTCATCCTGGGAGGGTAAGTTTATCGGTGACGTTATCGGCATTGATCAAACGTCACATGACCTCGACTTTTTGATCTCCGGTGGAGAAGAATTAAACAAGCAGATCGTTACCCTACAAAAAGATGATTCCACAATGCACCTCTGGTTTAGACGAATCATCATAAATGATCCGGAGAGCAATGCATCTGTAGGTTCGGTTACCTTGCTACAGGATATAACGAGCTTCCAGAATCTCGACAGGCTGAAGTCTGAGTTTATGGCGGTTATTTCTCATGAAATCAGAACCCCTTTAACAGCAATCCACCTGGCACTTGATATTCTTTTGCGTGAGGTGAAAGGCGGGATAAATGCTGATCAAAAAGAACTTCTTGCTGATGCAAAAGGCGATTCAACCAGATTAAAGACGCTAATTAAAGATCTGCTGGACTTATCAAAACTGGAATCAGGTAGTCTGGATATGAGTTTTGAGCTCGTATCATTTAATTTATTTACAGAAGATGCACTTAAACCAATTCGCTTTTTGTTGAAGGAAAGAGAAATTAAACTCACAATAGAACACAACAGGATAAATGAACAAGTTGAAATAGACCCACATCATTTTGCAAGGGTGCTGCTAAACCTGGTTGAGAATGCCGTTGATCACTCCCCTGATGGATCAACGATCCATCTGAAAACAGATGTAATGGATGAAGAGCATCTCTTGCTCACGCTTCAGGATGAGGGCAGTGGTATCCCTCAGGATGCGATCCATTTAATTTTTGACAAGTTTATTCAGGTGAAGAATTTTAGCGATTCAGGTAATGGCAAAATAGGTCTTGGCCTGGCAATTGCCAAAGAGGTTGTTGCTGCTCATCGCGGAAGTATTTGGGCGGAAAGCAACCCAGGCAAGGGAAGCACATTCTATCTAAAAATCCCTCTTAACCAAAGAGAAGAACATAGTAGGGCTACTCTTGAAAAAAAGTGACCATACAAAGCCGACGATTTTGATTGTTGATGATGAACCCACGATCTTAAAGACAGTTTCTATCTGCCTGGAGGACCTTGGACTAGAAGTAACCAGAACAACAGATCCGCAAATCGCTTTGCAGCTAGCGAGTGAGCAAGCGTTTGACATCGCATTCATCGATTTAAAAATGCAGCCGCTTAACGGCATAGAAGTATTACAATCCTTAAAACAATCCTCCCCAGACACCCTGGCAATTATCATAACTGCCCATGGAGACATTCGCTCCGCAATCGAGGCGATTAAAAAAGGAGCGTATGACTACCTGCAAAAGCCGTTCGACTTTGACGAGCTACAGCACTTTACAAAGTCGGTCCTTGAGTTCCATCAGCTAAAACGGGATGTTGCTGTTCGTCCCTCATTAGAGCAAACCGAACAATTTGGTAATTTTATAACTGTAAATGAAGCAATGCGAAAGACCTTGCGAATGGCACAGCGTGTCTCCCAAACCAATCTCGCTGTACTCATTGAAGGTGAAAGCGGAACCGGTAAAGAGCTGGTTGCAAGGCTTCTTCACGACAACAGTTCTCGCAACAACGCTCCGTTTGTTGCGGTAAATTGCGCTGCTATTGCCGAAAACTTATTAGAAAGCGAGCTCTTCGGACATGTAAAAGGGAGCTTTACGGGTGCTGTAAAAGACCGGATCGGTAGATTCGAAGCCGCTGATGGCGGCACGCTCTTCCTTGATGAAATTGGTGAGCTCTCCCCTCCCCTGCAGGCTAAACTGCTTCGCGTTTTACAAGAAGGTGAAATAGAGCGTGTCGGCAGTAACCGTAAAACAAAAATTGACGTCCGCATTGTTTCAGCAACAAATGTAGATATTGAAGCTTCCATTGCCGAAAATCAGTTTCGTGAAGATCTATTTTATCGACTGAATACCATTCGTCTAAGACTTCTGCCACTTAGAGAGCGACCTGAAGATATACCAATACTCATTACGCATTTTCTTCGATCCGTTCGATCAGAATTAACGGTAAAGCCAAACGCGCTTCGCAAATGTATTGAATATCCCTGGCCGGGAAACGTTCGCGAGCTGGAGAACTTTTGTAAGAGGCTCGCTGCTCTTCTTGAAAATGATGAAGTTTTAATTTCCGACCTTCCCAGTGAGATAAATACAACAGACCATTCAACTGCCCTGCTCTCGCTGGAGGAAGCTGAGAAGAAACATATACAGAAGGTTCTGGCAACCACATCTGATTTAAGTGAAGCAGCTACAATCCTTAAAATTGACCCGGCAACACTTTGGCGTAAGCGGAAGAAATACGATCTCTGATCGTGCAAATTGCAAGACTCACAAACCTATATAAATCAACCTCTTACACAACTACAACAACATCCTTCTCCCAATCTGTATTGCATTTTGCAATCTTAAAGACAAGTCGAGTTCCAGCTCTTAACCACCTAAGATCCTGTTTTATTTGAACTAAGCCAAAAACACAACGATTGGCATTCATCTTGTGTTACTCAGCTAAAACGGAGGTAAATCAGATGGTTCAACTCTATCAGGATGGCGGGGCATTCATGCATCCCCTGCTCATACTCATGCTCATTGGTATTGCACTCGGCTTATTCAAGCTTTTTCAGCTTTATCGTGTCCGACAATCAAGCCACCCATTAATAAATAAAATCGCAGCAGATCTTGGACAGCAGGCATTTCCACCAGTTATCGAACGCTGTGCTTCGACACCAGGTCCTGTCGCATCTGTTATTCGTTCTGGCCTACTTAGCCGTCAGAAAGGAATCAATACCATGCGCAGCATTATGTCTGCCGTTGGCGACATTGAGTATGCCTTCCTGGAGCGCGGCTTATCCTGGTTGAATTTTATTATCGTGATCGCTCCCCTTTTGGGCTTTACCGGAACCGTTTGGGGGATGATTGTTGCATTTCAGGAAATCAAGGTAGAGCAGGAAATCAGCCCTGCCATTGTTGCCGGTGGAATCTCACAAGCGCTGCTCACCACCCTATTCGGTTTGATAGTTGCAATGATAGTCCATTTTTTTCACAACATATGTAGCACCAATCTGGACAATATCATGAGCGATATGGAACAGGCGTCGGTTACGGTATTGGAAAATTGCGGATAACAGGGGACGACCTGACAATAAATAGAAAACCATTCCAGAGGAAACTATGAGAGCAAAAGAAAAAGGCAGAGTGCGTAAAGTAGAAATACCCTCATCATCATTGGCAGACATTGCCTTTCTGTTACTGGTATTTTTTCTCGTCTGTACGACCATCAACATGGAAAAGGGATTGAAACTGGTGCTACCGGGTCTTGAAGAGCTTCCGGTAAAGCCTAAGAACATAGCCAACGTTCTGGTTAATGCCGAAGGCAAGGTGTTGTTTAACGGAGAGCCAGCCACAATGGACGCTCTAAAGGGACTTGCACGCAAGATACTTGAAGAAAACGACCTTACAATCTTCTCGCTACAAACATCCCGAGCTACACCTTATGAATTTTACATCAAGGCACTTGATGCGCTGAAAGAAGCCGGTGCGAAGCGGATATCGATAGCCGATCCGGTGGGGGAATAACAGGCAGCAGGCAGCAGGCAGCAGGCTATAAAAAAATTAATATCTTAAGGAGAAAGTCAAATGGTTAAATGGAGAGGTGAATTCCTTGTCGCATCTATGGTAATGCTTTTGCTGAGTTTGAATTTACAAGCCGGTAATGAGAATTCGGGTTTACCAGTGGTTCAAATTAAAATATTAAAAAATGGACAGGTATTAATCGCTGAGAAGCCTGTTAAAACCGGAGATATAGAGCAAATTGCTAAGGATGTTCTTAAGGCAAATCCCAAGGCACTCTTTCGCATTTCTAGATCAATTGAAACAGCTCAGGACGTATTCTTAGCCGTATTAAATGAACTAAAAAAGGCCGATGCAAAAAAGGTCAGTGTTGCTGTGCCTACTGACGAGTAGTCCATTTGAGCCGTATATCAATAATTTTTAAATCTCTGAGCGTAGCGATCTCTGAGCGAAGCGGTCTCTGAGCGAAGCGGTCTTTTATAAAACAGGAGGTAGTATCATGTCACGTTACTCAGTATTACACAAAACAGAAGAGGCAGATCTGGAGCGCAAATCTAGGCGTTGGATCGAATGGGCATTGCTCATTTCATTAATCTTTACAGCATCGCTTTTCTTCGCATTTCAAAAATTTGAAAACGATGTCGTTGTCAACAAGAAGATCGACACCCCCATAAAGCCGGAGCTCATTCCACCAACCGAACAACATGTAACCCCTCCGGCTCCACCAAAACCGACTATTCCGATCGAATCAAACGATGAAGAGATTCCGGAAGATCTGACGATTGAGGAAACGGAGATCGATTTTACGCAGGAGCTGGATATTCCCGAACCGCCTCCGGAAGAGGAAGATCCGATTGTACCTTTTCATATCGTATCGGTAAAGCCTGTTATTCTAAAGCAGGTGACAGCCAAATACCCAGAACTGGCAAGAAAAGCCGGAATAGAAGGTATTGTTGTTGTTAAAGTGTTGGTTGATACAAATGGCAATGTTGAAGATGTCGTATTCCTGAAATCACATCCAATGCTGGATGAAGCGGTTCTTGAAGCGGCAAGACAATTCAAATTTAAACCCGGGAAACAGCGCGACCGCTTTGTAAAAGTTTGGGTATCAGTGCCGTTTAATTTTAAACTGAGGCAGTAACGAGGGCAAAATGGAGTTACATCAAACCATTCATCGTAAACGACTACAGCGAATTCAGCAGAAACAATATTCCAGAGCTGTATTTCAGATTGCGATTTTCATCTCGTTGGGACTGGTCAGTCTATTATTTTACACCTACCCAAAATTTGAAATAACAATCAAAGAAATCCCAAAGGTGCAATCGCCAAAATTTGAGCCAATTAAACCCCTGTCTATACGATGTCCTTTAGAAAATGAGGCCCCCTATGACACGACGACAATCTGCATTTTACCGACTTATACGAGTAAACCTATTCTGATTAAACGCGTCGTTCCGGAGTATCCCGCAGAGGCAAGAATGGCGGCAGTAGAGGGAGTTGTTATCGTTAGCGTATTAGTAAATGAGAGTGGTATCGTAGAAGAAGTAAAAATAAGAAAATCGATACCACTCCTTGACAAAGCGGCGATCGAAGCAGCAGAACAATTTCAATTTAAACCAGCTAAACTTAACGATCAGGCCATCAAGACTTGGGTTGCGATACCATTTCGTTTTAAATTGGATAGATAACGGGAGGCAGGTGGATACGATCTGCAGGGGGTCGTGTCTGCCTGTCAAACCTGAACGTCTTCAAGCATTGATAGTAACTTGCCTACCGTTCGCCAGTTGCGGGTTGTCGCATGAACCTTCAATTTCGACTCAAAGAAGTTATTGGAGAGCTTCGTGCGACCATAGCCTGAAGGACAACTCAGATAGATCACCTTTTCAATGACATGAAATGCACCATCATCACCGTCGGGGACAGCAAGATTTTCCAGTCTTTCAGAATCCGGTAGTTCAGCAAGTAGAGTCACATGCTTGAATTTTTCTTCAACCTCTCCGTGATCCATTAAAGGATGATTCGCAGCAATCACTTTCCATTCAGCGAGCGTATAGGTTTGAATCGGCACTTCAAAACCATAGGTGGTTTTGATGGCAGACAGAATGTCGGTCCCGATTTGTTCTACCCGATCTTTCGGACAAGCAAACACCACATTACCGCTTTGAATGTAGCTTTTCACCTGCTCAAGCCCCAAAGATGCATAGAGCTCCCTTAAATCTGCCATTTTAATCAGCTTTTGTCCACTGACGTTTATACCGCGCAATAGGGAGAGAACCGGAATCATCAGGAAGACCTTTTCTTATTAAGGAGCTCTGCTATAAGATCTGAGATATCAAGACCGGCAATACGCTTCTGAGCTTTTTCTGAGGCTTCAACAACGGATAAATTTCCTGCCAGTGCTTCCTGATAAATATCAATCACTTCTTTGAGGCAGGCTGCCTTCACCGCTGCTGCAACCTGAAGGTCACGTGGATCTGACGTTGTTTCTTCTTCAGCTTCAAGCTTTAGATCAATGAAGGGTTCTTTCCTCTCATCACAACTTCTGCACTCTATCGGTTGCTGCATTCGATCCCAGCGTGCTTCACTGGAATGAATCCAGTCCATATTACTCCATGGCGGATCGTGACGCATATGCCGCGAATGTCCGCAATCCAGGTCAACAATCCAGTCGCCCTTTTCGTCCTTGTGAAATCGTATAATTTTGCATTGCATGGCTTATCGTTCTGGGTTCTGGGTTCTGGGTTCTGGGTTCTGAGTTCTGGGATTAGGTGATCGGTGATCGGTGATCGGTGATCGGTGATCGGTGATCGGTGATCGGTGATCGGTGATCGGTGATCGGTGATCGGTGATCGGTGAATAAAATATAGTTTGGCCTGAACCTACGCAATAAGAAAATTCGATACCCGTTACTCGTTGCCCGTTGCCCGTTTTCTATCTACCGTTTATAATTCCTGAAAAGATTTTCCCGGCACCTCGACAAGCTCTGTGAGACAAGCAACTACCTGTTACTGCCTACTGCCTACTGCCCGTTTTTATTTTTTTCTTGGACACAATGGAACAATTCCCTAAAATCAAACGTTTGTTTCAAACAAGTGTTTAAATCGAGGAAAAGATGTCAGAAACAACACGTCAAAAGCTGCTCGATGTCGCAGAAAAATTGATCGCCAAAAATGGAATTGGCAATACCTCCCTCCGGCAAATCGTTAAAGAAGCCGGTGTCAACATCGCCGCAGTGAACTATCATTTTGGTAGCAAAGATGATCTAATGGTAGCCGTTTATCAACAGCATTTTATACCGGTGAATGATGAACGGATTCGCAGACTGGACAATCTGGAAGCTGCGGCCAATGGTAAAGCCGTAGAACTCGAACAGCTTATAGACGCCTTCCTAATGCCGGTCTTTGAAGGCAAGTTAAGAGACAAGGATAAACGTGCGCACAATGTGCTGTTATTCAGCCGCCTCCACACCGAAGGGCCGGAACTAAGAATGAAAATTTTCAGCTCTTTTAGTCATGTGCTTATACGCTTTGTTCAGGCCTTTTCAAAAGCACTTCCCACTCTCTCCCCTGCCGAGATTTTCTTTCGGATGAAGTGCAGCATGGGAATTTTAATGACCCTGGCAATGGAGCCGCCTTTCCCCAGACACACCATGCCCTTGCAAACAGAACTTGAACCCGAATACCTGGCAGCCAGCTTGATTGCTTATGCAGCAGCAGGCTTCCGATCAACCCCCGACCCCAAACCTAACCAAGGAGATACATAATGAGATGGCTCATCATGAGCATCGCAGCAGCCCTCATTCTCAGCAGCTGCGCATCCAACAAACCTTCTATTGAGGCGATAGAGAGCCTAAAAGTCCCTGCTAACTGGACAAATACAGATCTTGCTTCCACAGATAGCAACTGGTGGAATGAATTTCGCAGCACTAGCCTGGACAGCATCATCAAAGAAGCGTTTGCTAATAATTATAACCTGCAGGTTGCTGCTTCAAATCTGAAAGCCGCTGCAGCCCAGGCAACCATACAAGGTGCAGACTTATTCCCCCAAATAAGTGCAGACGGAAGCGGAAGCAGACGAAAGCAGAACTTTATAGGCCTGCCGATCCCCGGCTCAGAAGGTGGTGTGCTTACAACAGAGAATAACACCTTTGGATTAAATTTATCTGCCTCCTGGGAAATAGATCTCTGGGGCAGGCTCTGGAAACAGCGTTCTGCCGGAGTTTCAAACTTCCGTGCTGCCGAAGCAGATTATCGTGGAGCCCAATTATCGCTAATGGCCCAGGTAAGTAAAAGCTGGTTCAGCACAATTGAAGCACGACGCCAGGTTGAACTTGCCGAAGCCACGCTGAGAGCATTCCGTAACTCTTATGAGAGAACCAAGCAGCGCTATGAGGCTGGACTAACATCTTCACTTGATATGCGCAGGTCACTTTCAAACATGGCTTCTGCAGAAGCGACACTCAGTCAAAGAAGGTCTATTTATGATACGACACTGCGCCAGCTTGAAGTTTTGCTGGGTCGTTATCCCGCAGCGCAACTTCAAACGGACAAGCTACTGCCTCAGTTGGAGCAAGATATCCCATCAGGATTACCGGCGGATCTGATAATGCGCAGGCCCGATCTACTGGCAGCAGAACAGCGCTTATTAGCTGCCAAAGCCACAACCAGCAGCGCAAAACGTGCTTTGCTTCCCAGAATCAGCCTTACCGGCTCTACCGGCACTTCGACGGAAGAGCTAAAAGACATCCTTAGCGGTGACTTCAGCGTTTGGAGCATTGCAGGGAATATCCTCCAGCCAATCTTTCAAGGTGGTCGATTGCGAGCAAATGTCAAACTATCCAAAAGCCAGGAAGAAGCACAACAGGCCGGATATTTACAGACTGCACTCGGAGCCTTTGCAGAAGTTGAATCTGCATTGGCGAATGAAGTATTCCTACGTGAGCGCGAAACAGCTTTGGTTGAAGCAACAGAGCAGGCAGTCGCGGCAAGCGAACTCGCAGAGTCTCAGTATACCCGAGGTATCATCGATTACCTGAGCCTGCTGGACACCCAACGATCCGCATACAACACGGAAAGTCAGCTAATTAGCGTGAGGCGGGAACGCCTGAATGCCAGAATAGATCTTCATGTGGCACTTGGCGGTGGATTTGAATCAGACTATAAACCAAACAACCAATAGTTGGAGACATCATGTTTCTGTTTAAGAAAAGAATAATCATCCCTGCAGCTATACTCGTTCTCGCAGCGCTGGCTTTTTTTCGTCCGCAAGTAGAAACCCGGCCGGTAGAGATTCCGCTAAAGAAAGTGGAAACAATGGATATAAAGAAAGCGCCAACCGAGATGAGAATACGATCTCAAGGTACCGTTACACCTGGCATACAAAGTAATTTGGTTGCCCAGGTTGCCGGTAGAATTGTCGGAAAGTCCGACAATTTCGACGCCGGAGGCTACTTTAATAAAGGTGAAACCCTGGTATCTATTGATGCAAGTGACTATAAATTGGCAGTCGTTCAGGCTAAATCACAGGTGGCACAGGCAGAACTGGCATTGCAACTGGAAGAACAGCAGGCTAAGATCGCACGTGAAGAATGGGCTGCTCTAAACTCTGAGCCTATTTCTCCCCTGGTAGCCAGAGAGCCACAGCTGGCTCAGGCAAAGGCAGCTCGTGATGCTGCCAAGGCCAGCCTCGAGCGCGCTCAGCTGGATCTGTCCAGAACCTCTGTTCGTGCACCGTTCACCGGTCGAATGCGCGCAACGGCTACAGATGTAGGTGCCTTTGTTAGTCCCGGCACGCCGTTGGGAACCGTTTACTCCGTCGATGTCGCGGAAGTTCGGCTTCCAATATCCGATGATGCACTGGCCTTCTTAACACTACCGGCAAATGCTTCAGCCCGTTCAAAGGTCAAAGGGCCGCAAGTTGTCTTAAAGGCTCCCTTTGCCGGAGAGCTCCGTGAATGGACAGGCAACATCGTACGAATGGAAGGTGAGATTGATGCCAGGAGCCGCATGATTTATGTTGTAGCCGAAATTAAAGATCCGCTAAACAGGGCAAACAAACCCGGTGTTTCACAACTCTTACCCGGTCTTTTTGTAGAAGCGGAAATTATCGGTAATAGCGTTGAGAATCTTGTTCGAATACCACGTGCTGCCGTCAGAAATGATTCTCAGGTTTTAGTCGTGGATAATGAGAATAAAATACGCTTCCGCGATGTGCAGATTCTACGGGAATCCGGCGACCTGGCATATGTTGGCAAAGGCATCAACGACGGAGAGCGCATCTGCATCACTCCGCTTAGCATTGTAACAGAGGGAATGGAAGTTGAAGTTGTAGAGCCTCGCGACCTAACAGCCCAGGAGGTAATCAATGAATAGCATTATAGCCTGGTTTACGCGTAACAGCGTTGCAGCGAATCTGCTTATGATTTTGATTGTTGCTGCCGGTACAATGTCTCTCAGCAATATTACGCTGGAAGTTTTTCCGGAGACGAGCTCAGACACCATTAGCGTATCTGTCCCCTACCCCGGTGCAGCACCGGAAGAAGTTGAGGAAGCCATCTGTGTTCGCGTTGAAGAAGCCATTGCAGATTTGGAAGGCATCAAAAAGCTGACCTCAAGAGCGACAGAAAATGCCGGTACGATTACTATAGAAGTAAAAACAAGCTACGACCCGAGACAGCTTTTAGACGATGTAAAGTCCAGGGTTGACGGCATTTCTTCTTTTCCGGAAGAAGCGGAAAAGCCGATCGTGCAGGAAGTATTAAGGCGCAGACAGGTGATTAATATTGCCGTTTCCGGCGATACAGATGAAAAGACGCTGAAGAATATCGGTGAAAACATTCGGGACGATCTCTCCGCCCTTCCCGAAATTAGTCAGGTTGATCTTTCTGCCGCGAGGCCGTATGAGGTATCCATCGAAGTATCGGAATACGATCTCGATCGATATGGATTGACGTTTGATGAAGTCGTACGAGCGGTTCGTCTTGCTTCCCTGGACTTACCCGGTGGTTCCCTGGAAACCGGTAGTGGTGAAATTCTGTTACGCACGAAAGGACAGGCTTATCGAGAGTCTGAGTTCGAGTCCATTACGCTACGCAGCAGCAATGATGGTGTATTGCTAAAGCTCGGTGATGTGGCAACCGTTGTCGATGGATTTGCCGATACGGATCAGAAGTCCCGCTTCAACAATGAGCGAACGGTGCTTGTTCAGATATTCCGCGTTGGTAACGAGAGTGCTTTGGAAATAGCAGATGCGGTTAAGCAATATGTGGCTACCGAACAAGCCGCTATGCCAGCTGGAATATCGTTAACAACATGGCAGGATGATTCACGCGTGTTGGTTGATCGCTTAAACCTGCTTCTGGAAAACGGCTTTATCGGGTTCTTATTAGTATTTATCGCATTAGCACTCTTTCTAAAGCTCAAGCTGGCAGTTTGGGTAGTGATCGGTATGATCATTTCATTTTTTGGCGCGTTCTGGCTAATGCCATTCTTCGATGTAACGATCAACCTGCTATCCCTCTTTGCATTCATTCTGGTGCTCGGGATTGTGGTTGATGATGCGATTGTAGTCGGCGAAAACATTTATACTCAAATCGAGAAAGAACGCGGTGGCGTAGAAACCGCCATTCGGGGTGCTCAGCGCGTAGGCGTTCCGGTTACCTTCGCTGTTCTAACCACTATAGCAGCATTTACACCCCTCCTGACCATCCCCGGGAATACCGGTAAATTCCTGAAAGTAATTCCGATAATCGTTATCGCAACGCTCATATTTTCGCTGATCGAGTCTCTGTTTGTTCTGCCTGCTCACCTCTCCCATGTAAAGAGCGGCGATCAAAATGAGCCCAAGAACGGTATTCAAGCGTGGTGGTATCGCATCCAGGATCGTTTCGCAGGTGGAATGAAACGATTTGCCAACAACCAGTATCGCAAATCGCTGGATTATGCTCTGAGAAACCGCGGTACGGTTTTAACGACGGCTCTGTGTATTTTGGTTATCACCATTAGCCTGGTACGCTTTAGCTGGGTTAAGTTTACGTTTATGCCCGATGTTGAGGCCGACAACGTTATCGCCTTTGTCGAGATGCCGCAGGGTACGCCGGCAGAAGAAACCGCGAAGGTTGTTGCAATATTAGAGAATGCAGCAAACACCCTTGAGCAGGAATTCGAAGAGTCTTCCGGAGCAGTTATTGAGCATATGCTCAGCACAATTGGCGACCAGCCGTTTATTACGAACGCAGCGGGTCCGGGTGGAGGCAGGACCGTCAACAGCGGTGGACACCTCGCTGAGGTAAATCTTCAGCTATTACCTGCAGAAAGACGTTCGGCAACCAGTCCGGAAATCGCCAAACGCTGGCGAGAGCTTGCAGGAACCATCCCGGGTGTAGAGAGCCTTAGCTTCAACTCATCACTTTTTGGTATTGGTGAGGCTATAAATTTTGAATTAGCCGGTAATGATTACGACCAGCTTGTTCAGGCGGCAGATGCACTGAAGTTTGAACTTGCAAACTATCCCGGTACCTTTGACATCAGCGATTCCTTTCAGGACGGAAAACGCGAAATGAAGCTGGCACTGAAGCCGGAGGCTGAAACGCTCGGTTTAACTCTCAGCGATCTGGCGCGACAGGTTCGACAGGCTTTTTATGGTGAAGAGGCTCAGCGTATCATCCGGGGTCGTGACGAAGTAAAGGTCATGATTCGTTATCCGGAGAGTTCCCGTAAATCACGTGGTGACCTGGAGAATATGCGAATTCGAACTCCAGGTGGGCTGGAAGTACCATTTAATGTGGTCGCCAGGGTTGAGGAAGGCCGAGGCTTTTCGACCATCAAGCGTGCGGATCGACGACGAACAGTGAACGTTACCTCTGATGTCGATATGAGCATCGGTAATTCGACTGAGATCGTGGAGGCAATTAAGGCAGATGTTCTTCCAGGCCTTAGCCTGAATTATCCCGGCATCACCTTTTCGCTCGAAGGTGAACAGGCTGAGCAGGCCGAGACGCTTGGAGGTATTTTACGCGGATTTGTTTTTGCACTGCTGATTATTTATGTGCTGCTGGCCATCCCGTTTAAATCTTATGTTCAGCCACTTATCGTGATGAGTGCTATTCCATTTGGACTAATTGGTGCCGTTGGAGGACACTTGCTTCTTGGAATGAATCTGACGATTCTGTCATTCTTTGGAATTGTTGCGCTCACCGGAGTAGTAGTAAACGACAGCCTGGTGATGGTCGATTTTATTAATCGGGCCAGAGATCGCGGACACGATGCAATTGTCGAAGCAGTGAAGGAAGCTGGTGTCGCCCGATTCAGACCGATCTTGCTAACATCAGTAACGACATTTGCCGGACTAACCCCGTTGCTGCTGGAGCGTAGCCTACAGGCTCAGTTCCTGATACCAATGGCGATCTCACTTGCATTTGGAGTGCTATTTGCTACGGCAATTACGCTCATTCTTGTTCCGACCTTATATATGCTGTTGGAAGATGCAATGGAGACCATTAGAGGTCGCAAAACAGAAGCAGCTTCAGCGACTGCTTAACAAAATTGATTAACACTATTTGCGGTAGCCTGCTTTACGCGGGTTACCGTTTTTTATTTCAGTCGATCGATAGCAAGCTTCAAGTTCTCTCTAGCCTGCTTTTCATATCGTTCCTGAAACTCAGGCAGAGAGTAAATTTTTTTCCGACTTAGAAAATGTTCCAGCACTTTAATTCGCCCCGGAACATACATCTTTGAAGGTATGAGACGATACTCCTTGCGGATATTTTTTTCATACTGATTATATCGTTCAGGAGAAGCTCCAAGAATAGATAAGTCTATGTCAACGATAAGCTTCTCATCCTTGGTTTCAGGCTCTTTCTGGTGAGCAGTAATCATAATCAGGTCGTATATAGCCTTCATACTATCCGACTTCATCCCTAAAGTAGAGTAAATCTTTTTAGCAAGTTCGGCACTTTTGAGCTCGTTCTTTTTGGACAAAGAGTTATAAATGGCATCGTGTAGCCAGATAGCAGCCTCAATCAATTTAGGGGCGTACGCCAAATGATGATGCTCTTCAAGCAGTGTCAAACAATCTTCAATATGTTGAGTATTGTGATAATAACGGGAACGTGAGTTATAGAGCTTTTCAAGTTTACCGAAATAGCCTTTATGATCAGACTGAAGCCCCAGATTTTCGAGTAGAGCCTCCCAGTTCTCTTCCGACCATTTCATAGTTACTTACCCAGTGCGGCCTTAAACCGTTCCAGGATATCGACTCGATCTGCTTCTTTGGTATGAGTGGAGTAAGCAACGCTAAGGTTGTTTAAAATACGGAGGGTAATATCGTAATTTCGGCAGCCACTCAGAATAGCAGCTTTATCTTTCACGTTAAACTGCTCCAAAAGACCGGTGCACTCTTCACGTGAATACATGCGCCCCCTGTTAAAGGGATCGAAAAAGAGTTCGGCTTCAGCGTCCTGATATTTAAGGATGAAGTGCGAAGGCATCGCTACTCCATAGACGGGTGCGGAAAGACGTTTGGCGATAAGGATAAAAAGTACTGAGAGCGTAATCGGCAAACCGAGTCCGGTCTCAAGCAATCGGTGTAAGAACGAATTGTCGGGGTTGTAGTAGTCGCTGGAATTGCCGGCAAAGTGTCCTTTTTCAAAAAGTTCGTGATTTACATGACGAATTTTTTGCAGTGCAGTCCCCTTATGAGGATAAAATTCTTCCACCTGTATGGCAATTTGATTCAGCTGTTCGCTAAGCCGTTTGGCAGGAATTTCAGGTGCCCCCCAGTAAGACAACACCAGCATCGCCTTCTCAAGATCCACGTCATCATCATTCGCCAGGTGTTTTAGTGCCGCTTCAACCAGCTCGACATGAAGTTCACGCATCAAATCGTTGAATACGCTGCAAAGCTCTTCCGGCAGAGAACTGCGATATGAAACCCGATTAAGAATAAGCGGCAGCGCATGATCCATAATCGTATCGTGTACGACACGCTGCATTTCCGGACTTTCATCGTCTGCCAGGCGTAACAGGCTCTGAAACTGATTGTCAAAATCGACAAGGGGGCTCATAGTCGCTATTCATTAAAAGGGAGTGGATTCCTCAAAATGCTCCGGGTCATCCGGTGCAAAATTATCAAACTTGGCAAAATTCTTTTTAAACGTCAGCTGAACGGTTCCGACGGGTCCATTACGGTGTTTCCCGACAATTATTTCAGCTGTATTTTCGACCTCAGCAAAACGCGGATCATCGTGATCCTTAATGTAGAATTCCTCACGATAGACAAACATCACGATATCGGCATCCTGCTCAATGGCACCGGATTCACGAAGGTCAGATAGCATTGGCCTCTTATCCGGGCGCTGCTCGACGGCTCTTGAAAGCTGCGAAAGACAAATAATGGGAACGTTCAACTGCTTGGCAAGTAGCTTCATCGAACGGGAAATATAAGAGATTTCCTGTTGTCGGTTGTCGAAGCCTCGCGGTGCTTCCATAAGCTGCATATAATCTACCACCAGCATTCCAATATCTTTTTCCAGCGCCATTCGGCGTGCCCGGGCACTTAGTTTCACAATATCCAAACCGGCGGTATCATCAATATAGATCGGCGCCTCTGCCAAACGGCCTGCAGCCTGAATCACTTTACCAAACTTGTCGCCCAGCTGTCCTGTCCTTAGCCGTTGTGCATCGATTTCGCCCTCTGTGCAAATCAAGCGCTGCACCAGCTGCGTATCCCCCATTTCCAGGCTAAAGATTCCTACACCGCAACCACCATCAAGCGAGGCATTACGAGCGAGGTTCAAAGCAAAAGCCGTTTTTCCCATTGAAGGTCGACCAGCAAGAATCACCAAATCTCCGGCATGAAAACCGGCCGTCATTTTATCTAAATCACGGAATCCGGAGGGCACACCAATAATACCGGAGTAATCCATGTGGTGAACGCGCTCTGCCTCCTCGACAGTAAGCGTCAACACCGAGCGAATGTCAGAGTAGTTCTTGGTCTTCTGTTCCTTTATGATATCGAATATTTCCTGCTGAGCCATACTCAGCACACCTTCAACATCTGCCTGTCCTTCATAGGCCTGCTTCAGGATATCGGTACAGGAATGAATGAGTTTACGCAGGATGGCCTTTTGCTTTACAATACTCAGGTGATAGTCAATATTGGCAGCAGAAGGAACCAGAGAGGTTAGCTCGGCCAGATAATAAGCTCCGCCGATAGCTTCCAGCGAATTCAGCCTTCGTAGTTCTTCAGCAAGCGTTATAACATCGATTGCTTCATTTCGTTTGTAAAGGGACAGCATCGCCTCAAAAATCTTACGATGAGCATCGCGATAAAAATCGGTCTCATCAATCTCTTCCAGAGCGGTGCCAACAGCTTCCTTGTCCAGCAGGATCGCACCCAGGATGTAGCGTTCTACATCGGTAGCCTGCGGCGGTAAGCGTCCGCCCTGCTCCAGAACTTCATCGGACTTTGGTTTGCGACTGCTTTTGCGTTTATCTGCTGCCATGTCTTCCTTTTTTTGTATCGCGGATGATAACCCGCGTTACTTTGGACGTAAGGTATCGCGTCCATTTCTTATTAAGCATAGGTTGTAACCCAACCGGCTGCCTACTGCCTACTGCCTACTGCCTAATGCCTGCCACAGTTTACCCTGCTCCCTCGTTGCTGGCAAGTAATTTCTGATACTCGGCTACTACCATGCGCATTTCTGCCTCAGCCTCACCCATCATATTCCCATTACGTAAAATATAGGCTGGATGAAAAGTGACGATCATGGGTGTATTTTGGTATGTCCACAACTTCCGGCGCATTTTTGTAAGCGAATCGGCTCGCCCCAATAAGTTCTGACCGGCGATTCTTCCCAGTGCAACAAGCATTTTAGGTTGAATAAGCTCAATTTGCCGATGTAAATAAGGCAGACACTCCGCTACTTCATTTGGCTTCGGATCTCTATTATTGGGAGGTCGACATTTAAGAATGTTTGCGATATATACATCGTCACGTTTCAGGCCAACACGGGCTAAAAGCTGATTCAACAATTGTCCTGCTCTACCCACAAAAGGCAGTCCCTGCAGGTCTTCATCCCTACCGGGCGCCTCTCCGACAAACATAATATCAGCAGCTTCATTGCCAACTCCGAAAACAAAGTTAGTACGGGTTTCACAAAGTGAGCATTTTGGACAGTTTTCAATTTCGCGGCGATACTTCTGCAATTCGGTATTGGCATTTGCAGGAGCCGGTTTTACTTTAGCGGCAACATCCGTCTGAGAGCTTGAGTCCGGCGAAACTTCCAATAGCGTTTCTTCGACAAAATACTCACCGCCATACAGCTGATGATACCATTCCAGCCAGGCCCTTATTTTATCCGGGGTAGCTTCAGACATTCAATTCTCCAAAGATACTGTCAAAGATTATGCGCGCTACATCCAGTTTATAACCGGCTGTTGATAATACCGGCTTTTTATCGCGCAGAATTTGTACCGAATTCGTGTCTACCGCAAAACCGGCACCCGGCTCATTGGGATTATTCAACACTACCAAGTCTAGATTCTTGGACGTTAATTTCTTCATAGCGTTTTTAATCGGATCATCTGTTTCTACGGCAAAGCCGACCACGATCTGTCCGCTTTTTTTGCGCTGCCCCATGGTCTTAATTATATCTGCAGTTCGCTTTAATTCAAGACTAAATTCTGAATCCTGTTTCTTCATTTTTGAATCTAAATAGTCAACCGGAGTATAATCCGATACAGCAGCTGCCCCAATAAAGATATCGGACTCATCGAATTCACTGTCAACGGCTTCAAACATCTCTTCAGCAGACTTTACTGCCAGTGTGCGAACCTCTCGCGGGGGCGTCAGCGATGAGGCTCCGTGAACCAGAACAACCTCAGCTCCGCGGGCACAGGCATCAAGTGCGAGTGCAAATCCCATTTTCCCGGTTGAAGGGTTCGTCAGCATGCGCGCCGGATCGAGAAATTCACGGGTTGCACCGGCAGTTATCAAGACGCGCTTTCCCTTCAAGCTATCAGGTGAAGGATGAGTCGCGTAATACATATAGTTTTCCAGATACTCCTGTGCTGCCAACCGTCCAACACCGTCATACCCTTCTGCCAGGAAACCTTCCTCCGGCTCGCAAATCAGGTAACCGTCGTTGCGCAACGTTTGCAAGTTGCGCTGGGTAGCAGGATTGTACCACATATGTGTATTCATCGCCGGGGCAAAAACGGTAGGACAGTGCAGCGCACAAATGACTGTTGACAGGAAATCATCCGAAATGCCATTAGCTGCTTTGGCCATAATATTAGCAGTGGCCGGAACAACGACTGCGGCTTCCGTCCAATCTGCCAGTTCAATATGATGGGTACCCGCAAATCGATCCGTCGGAAACATGTCAGAATAAATCGGTGAATTGGTAAGCGTTTCCAGCGTCAGTGGCGTTATAAACCGGCTTCCACCATGAGTGAGTATAACCCGAACATCAGCCCCATGTTTTACCAGATAACGGATCAGGTAGCAGGATTTATAAGCTGCAATGCAGCCAGTAATCCCAACGGTAACATGTTTGTTCTTCAGCAGGTCAGTTGGAAACATGATTCGCGGTGTTATGATTGGCAATCAGATCTTCTATTAATGCAACGGCCTTATCGAGATTATCGTTTACAACGATGTGGTCGAATTCCTCAGCTGCCGCATATTCCAGTTCAATGCGTTTTAATCGACGTTCAATTTCTTCCGGTTTATCTGTATTGCGCCCGGTTAATCTGCGCCGAAGTTCTTCCAGTGAAGGCGGTTTGATAAAAATGAGCAGTGCATCCGGGTAAGCTTTTTTTACGTTCAAGGCTCCTTTTACGTCAATATCAAAGAGTACTGTTCGGCCGTTAGCAAGGAAGTTTTCGACGGTAGACTTCAGCGTGCCGTAATAGCGTCCGAAGACTTCTTCGTGCTCTAAAAACTCTCCTGCGGAGACTTTCTCCAGAAATGCTTCTTTGCTAAGAAACACATAATCAACACCATCAACCTCACTACCGCGTGGAGGTCGGGTTGTTGCTGAAATTGAAAGACTGAAAGCCGGATTTCTTTCAAGCAGCAGACGACAGATCGTCGTTTTTCCGGAGCCGGACGGTGCAGAGAAAGCAACCAGCTTTGCCCCGCGATTTCGGTCGGGCTTATTCAATGTTTTGCACCTGTTCACGCATGCGTTCAATTTCTTCCTTGACGGTTACGATACGTTTACTAATTTCGATTAGACTACTCTTACTGGAAATGGTATTTGCTTCACGGTGCATTTCCTGGAGTATAAAATTCAACTTCTTACCGATTGGAGACCCCTTCGCCAGATTTGACTTAAACTGGTCGAGATGACTGGTCATACGCACCACTTCTTCACTAATATCGACACGATCCGATATCAACGCGAGCTCCATTTCCAGCCTGTTGCGGTCGATCTTTTGTTCCTCAATCATTGAAAGGAGACGTTTGTGGAGTTTATTAAACTCCGTGCGGGCATTATCTTTCCCTAGATCGGTAATCTCTGCATTTAACGTTGCGATTGCCTCCAGGCGATTCAGCAGATCATTTTTTAGATTTTCGCCCTCACGGCCGCGCGTTTCATTCAATCCATCAAGCGTTTCCGCCAGCAGATCCTGCATCTTATTTCTCAGCAACTCACCAAGCTCATCATCTTCCTTTGCGACGAATAAATCTTTAAACTGCAGCAGATCCGATAGTTCCACCGGTTTTTCGATGGAGGCTACCCGACGAACATCATTCAGGAGTTGTGTATAGTTCTTCACGGAGCTTTCGTTTACCTGCAGAGTATCCAAAGAGTCTTCTTTAGCATGTAGTGTTATGGTGCAGTTGATTTTACCGCGATCCAACTTCTGTCGTATGAGTTCTTTTACGGCATCCTCCTGCTCACGAAATAAAGGTGGGAGCTTTACATACATTTCAAGATAGCGTGAATTAAGAGAGCGTACTTCCGCACTAATTTCTGTTGTTCCTACCAGTGATTTCCGCGCTGCAAATCCGGTCATGCTGTAAATAGCCTTTTCCATGCTCTGCTCAGTTCCTTTCGTATATGAAGCCGGTGACTTTTTAAATATTTAAACGTCTAAATTATCAGAGCTGCTGATCGGGAACATTTCCCCTTTGCAGAGACGTTAATATATCACCGCTGGTGCGAAAGAATATACGTGCGGCGGATAGCTGGTGCAACCAGTTTTAAGACATCAAAAAGCAACGGTACGGCAATATGAAACGAATCATCTCTACATTATTGATTTTACTTTTTGCAGTGGCTGCGCAGGCACCACAAAATCCTGACGAGAATTCCCTCGTTTTACGCTGCAAGTATATAAAGTCCCGTCCACATATTGATGGGAAACTCGATGAGAACACCTGGCTAGCGGCGGAACGGGCCAGCGGTTTCTGGTTATTGAATGCGGAAGGTAAAGCCAGCATTCAAACCGAAGTTCGCGCAGCTTATGATTCTGAATATCTGTATTTTGCTTTCACTTGTGAGGATCCAAATCCGGACGAAATCCTGATGCGTTATACCAGGAGAGATGCCCCATTATGGTGGGATGACTGTGTAGAAGTCTTTATGGATATCAATCATGATCATAAAACGTATTATCACCTGATTACCAATGCTTTAGCTGCACGCTATGATGCAATCGGGCAATCAGGCTTTCGAAAATGGAATCCCAAATGGCAGGTAGCAACAACAATCAGCGAAGATAGCTGGTATGTTGAAATTGCAATTCCCTTCAGAGAGATGGGCATCTCTTCACCACAACCGGGAACGATATGGGGCTTTAATCTAAATCGCCAGCGCTACTCGGCAAAAGTAGAGCGAAGCAGTTGGGCCGAGACCCTTTTTCACTTTCATGAGCCGGAAGTTTTTGGTCATTTACAATTTATGCCTTTCTTCTAAACCACGATTTTATTACACTTGCCCAGCAGAAAAGGGTTATTTACAACAAAAAAGTTTACACTGTTGTCAAATAACCTGAAATGTATTATTTTCCCACCGTTTCAATTAGTAATACAAATCTGAGTTGACAATCGCCACCTAACCCCGAAGGAGAGGCTCCATGCAATTCATGGGCACGATAAAAGTTATCCCTGATCTGCCGGAAGAACTAAAACGCTTAAAGGATCTAGCTTATAATTTATATTTTTCATGGACCCCGGAAGCCAGACAGTTATTCCGTTTGATCGATCGCGGTTTATGGACCAGACTCAATCACAACCCGGTCAAATTTCTAAATGAGGTCCAGCAAAAAGAGCTGGAGCGTGTAGCAAACGATCCGGTTTATCTTTCTCAGTTCAAAAAGATAATGGTTGAGTTCGACCAATACATGCAGCAGCAGGACACCTGGTTTAAAACAACACACACGTCCCGCAAGAACAGCACGATTGCTTATTTCAGTGCAGAGTTCGGTATTCACGAATCCCTACCTATTTATTCAGGAGGCTTGGGTGTCCTTGCAGGTGACCACTTGAAATCTGCGAGTGATCTCGGCCTGCCACTGGTTGGTGTTAGCCTGTTATACCATCAGACCTATTTTACTCAACAGATCGATGCAGGTGGAAATCAAATTGCCCTGTATATACCGGTTTCCCCGGAAGCATTGCCGGTAATGCCGGTTCTTACCGATAAAGGCGACTTATTAAAATTCCCTGTTCAGGTCGGTCAAAAAGAAGTTATAGTCGGTGTCTACAAGGCGCAGGTTGGTCGTATTACCGCTTTTCTGTTAAGCACTGACCTCGAAGAAAACAGCCCTGAAGCACGCATGATAACATCACGCCTCTATGGCGGTGAAGAAGAGATGCGCATCTCTCAGGAAATCATTCTCGGAATGGGTGGTGTAATCGCTCTGAAGAAGATGGGTATTAAGCCGGACATGTGGCATATGAATGAAGGGCACTCGGTATTTCTGGCCCTTGAGCGTATCCGCCTGTTGGTTAAAGAAGAAGGCCTCAGCTTCTATCAGGCGATGGAAGCCGTATCCTCAAACACCGTGTTTACAACTCACACCCCTGTCCCTGCTGGTAATGATGCTTTCCCCCTACACTTTGTAGACAAATATTTCCAGAGCTACTGGGAATCAATTGGGATGCGCCGTTACCAGTTCATGGAGCTTGGCTCACAGGTTCAGCCGGAAGGTTACGAGATCTTCAACCTGACTATCCTTTCACTGAAACTTTCCAAATTTCGCAATGGTGTAAGTAAGCTACACGGCGAAGTTTCACGTGGACTCTGGAAAGACGTATGGCAAAACCTTCCACAGGATGAGGTTCCAATTACGCACATCACAAACGGTGTTCACACACATACCTGGACAGTCTATCGTCTGCGTAAACTCTATGAAAAATATCTCGGACCAGACTGGTATGAGCATCTGGATGAACCGCGTTTCTGGCAGCAAGTACATAATATCCCGGATGGAGAACTTTGGGACATCAAGCTGGAAATTAAGCAGAAGATGCTGAATCACATGAAGGAACGACTGCACGATCAGATGTTGCGTAACAAGATCGGTACGCTACAAATTAGCCGACTGCAAAACATGCTGGATCCGAACGTTCTGACAATTGGTTTTGCTCGCCGTTTTGCAACTTATAAGCGTGGAACGCTGATCTTCCGCAATGTGGAGCGACTGAGACATATCGTTAATCAGCCCGGACGTGAGGTGCAAATTGTATTTGCCGGTAAAGCTCACCCGAAGGACAAAGGTGGTCAGGAACTGATTCGCCAAATCAATGAGTTCGCCCGTATGGAAGGCCTGCACGGCAGGATTTTCTTTATCGAAAATTATGATATGAGCCTTGCAAGAGACCTCGTTTCCGGTGTTGACGTATGGTTGAATAATCCGCGCAGACCGCAGGAAGCTTCGGGAACCAGCGGTCAGAAAGTCGGAATGAACGGTGGAATTAACTTCTCCGTGCTTGATGGCTGGTGGGTTGAAGGTTTCAACGGAAAGAACGGATGGGCCTTTGGAGACCGTGAGGACTATTCGTCACTGGATGAGCTGGATTCCTGGGATAGCGACGCAATTTACGATATCCTTGAAAATGATATTGTACCACTGTATTACGATAAAGACGAAGAAGGTCTGCCGCGCGGCTGGATTAACATGATGAAACATTCAATGGAGACCGTATCTTCCATGTTCAATACACATCGTATGGTCAAAGACTATGTTGAACAGCTTTACCTACCGGCTATGAAGCTGGGCGATGACTTCCGTAAGGATGGCTACAGCACTTCGAAAGAATACTCTGATTGGCGTGAACGAATGGAGCAGAACTGGTCACATGTGCATCTTTATGTTGGCGATGAAGATCCAAAACAGGATAATGATTCACTTCATTATAACGAGCCATTCAAGCTGAATGTCAGGGCTTACCTCGGTGAAATCGATCCTGCTGATGTCCGTGTTCAGGTTTATCTGGTTGAAGATCGGCTCAATTCACTCGGTAACAAGTCCTTTGAGCTTGTAGACATGAACAAGAAAAAGGACCTTGGTAGTGGAAACTGGCTTTATGAAGCGACGATTCGCCCAAGCAACAGTGGACGCTATCACTATACGGTTCGAATGATACCTTTCCACAAAAAGCATCGCCAGCTTGGTGAGCTTGGACTGGTTACCTGGCTGAACGGAACGGAATAAGTTCCGGCCCCAAAGCAAATTAGAAAGTCCGTCCCGAATGTTCGGGACGGACTTTTTCTTAAAGCTCTTTAAAGAATTCCGTAAACTCTTCCCTGGCTGCGTAGTAATCCTTATTGCTGACAAAGTTATACTTATGCAGTCTCCTCAATACAATCCGGCTACGCCATCTCAACTCACGACTGGGTTCTACCGGGGAGAGCGTTAAAGGCTTGGGAATGATTGCGACAAGACGGGATAGCTCAAACAAAGACATTTCGTCTGGCTCTTTGCTAAAATAATGCAGGCTGGCAGACCGAATACCAAATATACCTCTGCCGAATTCAATCGAGTTTAAATACAGTTCAAGAATACGGCTTTTGCTTAGGGTATATTCCAGTTCTTTGGTTATTAAAAATTCGCGGGCTTTACGCAAGAAGCTACGTTTTGGGGAGAGGAAAAGATTTTTAGCGGTTTGTTGGGTAATCGTGCTGGCACCGCGAAGTTTTTTGCCTTCTTCACGGTTTTGATTAATTGCCTCTTCAACTTCGTGCCAGTCGACCCCTTCATGAACCCAAAATGAAGCGTCTTCAGCAACAACGACAGCACGACGAACAACTTTCGGCACATCTGCAAAGGCAACCAGAGAGCGCTTTAAGTCCAGCGTATCGCCGGCTATATCAGCTTCCAGCAGCCTGTGCTGCATAAAGGCAGTTGTGTCCGGAGTGACATTTTTCAAATAGCTTACGTCGGGAACGGAGAAAATCGTATAGCCTACAAAACCTCCAATGACGCAGAAAATTGCCATCCAGGCATGCATAAAAATGCGCAAAAATCTATTCATGAAATACGATGCTGTGTGGTTACTTCTCTTGAGAAAGCTCCACCAACATTCCGTTGAGGGATTTCGGATGCACAAAGGCAATCAGTTTACCTTCTGCTCCGACCTTTGGTTCTTCATCGATTAGCCGAAGTCCATTCGCTTTCATTGCTTCCAGAACAGATTTTATATCATCAACACCATATGCAATGTGATGCATGCCTTCACCTCGCTTATCCAAATATTTGGCTATCGGAGAATCCGGGGAAGTAGGCTCCAGATATTCAATATTCGACTCCCCTACCCTGAATCCGGCTACGCGCACCTTTTGCTCTGCAACCTCTTCTTCAAATACCGGCTCAAGGCCAAATATAGTTTTATACATGCTCTTCACTTCGTCAAGTGAACGCACGGCTACTCCGACGTGATCAATTTTATTCAGCATATCAGCCCCCTAGCGCAGCTTATAATTCGGTGATTCTTTGGTAATATCCACATTATGCGGATGGCTCTCATGCATTCCGGCAGAGGTGATTTTCACAAATTGGGCTCGCTTCTGTAAATCCGGTATACTCTTGCAACCGGTATACCCCATTGCAGAGCGTAAGCCACCGGCCATCTGAAAAATAGTTTCTCCAACCGGTCCACTATAGGGAACGCGACCTTCTATTCCTTCCGGAACCAACTTTTCGGCATCATCGACATCTGCCTGGAAGTAGCGATCCTTGCTGCCTTTCTTCATTGCACCTAGTGATCCCATTCCACGAACCTGCTTATAACGACGGCCATCGTATAAAATTGTTTCACCCGGGCTTTCTGTTGCTCCGGCAAACATACTGCCAATCATAACGCAATCTGCCCCGGCAACAATGGCCTTTGGGATATCTCCGGTATGCTTTATTCCACCATCTGCAATTAGAGGGATATTGTGTTCGGAACAGGCCCTGGCGACGTCCATTATAGCGGTTATCTGAGGAACGCCGACACCGGTAACGATTCGGGTGGTGCAGATTGAACCGGGTCCGATACCGACTTTTACAGCATCCACGCCCTGGTCAATCAAAGCCTTGGCTGCATCATAAGTAGCAATATTACCTGCAATCAGCTGCATATCGGCGTGCTTCTTCTTAAATGCGCCTACAGTATCTATCACTTTTTGGGAATGTCCGTGAGCCGTATCGACAATCAGGATATCTACACCACTATTGACAAGCGCAGCAGCCCGCTCCAGTCCATCATCCCCAACGCCAATAGCAGCACCACAACGGAGTCGTCCAAGGGTATCTTTACAGGCGTTTGGATGCGTTTCTTTCTTCTGGATATCCTTTACCGTTATAAGTCCTTTCAGGCGGTGCTGTTCATCTACAATCAGCAGTTTTTCAATGCGATGCCTTTGCAGGATAATTTTTGCTTCTTCCAGCGTTGTCCCAACCGGAGCCGTTATCAGATTGGAATGAGTCATCAGATTTTCAATCGGCTGATCCAGATTCTCTTCAAAGCGCAAATCCCGGTTGGTAATAATGCCTACCAGCTCGTTGTCTTTTACTACCGGGATCCCGGAAATATGGAAGCGATTCATCATTGCAAGGGCTTCGTGGATAGACTTTCCGGGTTCGAGTGTAATTGGATCAACGATCATACCACTTTCGGAACGCTTAACGCGATCAACTTGCGCGGCCTGGTCCTCAATACTCAGGTTTTTGTGGATTATCCCAAGCCCACCGGCTCGAGCCATAGCAATAGCCATTTCGTATTCGGTAACGGTGTCCATAGCTGCGGACAGGACAGGTGTATTGAGAGAAATTTTATTTGTCAGGCGAGTAGTTAAGTTTGCTTCGTGAGGCAGGAACTCGGAATGCCCGGGCAAAAGCAGGACATCGTCGAATGTAAGTGCTTCAGTTAAAACTTTTTTCATCTGCTGCAATCCTCCATGTTTGCCTACAAAGTTAACACTTGTGACAAATACCACCAAAGAAAATCGAAAATAATTTATTTCCAAAAAAACGATTAAAGTTATGCTACATTGTGCCGATAGTTGTTGTGAAAGACTGCATTATCTATCACAATTCTGAATATTCTTCGTCAACCGCATTCGTATCGAAGTAACTTTCAGATACAGAACAGTTTGATTTAAAAACATGTCAAAACTATCTCTGGAGGCCGCAAATGATTTGCCCTAATTGTGGAGCTCGTAATCCGGACGACAGTTTAGTTTGCACCCGCTGTCAGCTGGTTTTCGCACGTCATAAGAAGCAGGTAGATTACCAAACCAGACCAGAAAGTCCACCGATCCAGCAGGTACCGGGCCAACCGTTAAGCACGGCACAACCTGTTGAGGATTTAACTATCCACTATAATGACAAGAATGAAGAACTGGATGATTTAGTTCCGGAAGTTTCATCGAACAGACGGCCACCTGAAAAAGTAGATACGGGTGTTGGGTATCTGCCAATTGCAATCGGCATTATCGCCGTTGGCCTTCTATCGATTGCCGGTTTTCTTCTAATGCCGGAAAGTACGGCTACATCAGAGGTTTCAGCAGATATTTACTTCGCCGAAGCAGAGCAACTCTACAGTGAGAAGAACTACCTTGCGGCTCAAAAGTACTATGAGCAGTTTATTGTTGCCTCTCCGGAAAGCCCTCTTACACGCATAGCGGCAGAAAAGATCAAAGAAATTGATCAGCACTTTACGCCGCTTCGCGAGAGCAGAATCGATAGTCTGCTAACACTCGCCCTATCTGCGTTTGAGAAGCAGCGATATGTAACGCCAAAAAATGACAACGTATTGTCTTATACCAGAGAAGTCTTTGCGCTTGATCCCACCAATAAGGATGCGCAGAATATTCAAGCTATGGTCCAAAACATTTACTCCAGGCATATGAATGAAGCCTTTGATGAAAAGGATTACATCGAGGCGGAACAAATATGCCGTAAAATGCTATTGGTAGATCCAACGAGTATTGAGGCACAGGATGGTTTAAATCGTCTTGCTGCATTGAGTAGATAGACCCACTCCCCGACTATCACGTTGGCTATTCCACCAGGGCGCGGTGGAATAGCCAACATTCTTTTTTACTTCCACATTCACATACTTTTTCGTATTATCCGGCCAACAATGGGGCCAGCGTGAACCAATCGAAACATTCACTCCGCATAATTTATATCAAATTATTATTAATGGGCGTCTTCTGGGGCGGCACCTTCATTGCCGGTCGAGCAATTGCCGGAAGCGTGCCTGCTTACTCAGCTGCTTTTCTGCGCTTCCTAATCGCTGGTATTGCCCTCCTGATTGTGGTTTATCATCGTTATGGAAAACTACCCTCCTTAACCGGTAGACAATGGATCCCGGTGATCCTATTAGGTATGACAGGGGTGGTTTTATATAACATTTTTTTCTTCAAGGGCCTCGCTCTTATCGGTGCAGGAAGAGCATCTTTGATAATTGCTAATAATCCGGTATTCATAGCCCTATTTGCGGCTCTGATCTTTAAGGAGGCACTTGGTCCACTCAGGTTATTGGGTATTGCCCTCTCCGTTTGTGGCGCACTGGTTGTTATTTCGAAGGGAGATCTGAGTCAGATATTAAGCAGTGGTATCGGCACCGGTGAACTTTTCATTCTTGCTTGTGTAGGTTCATGGGTAACCGCTTCTTTGTTGGGACGCAAAATGACAGGAGATCTGGAACCGATCTTATCCGTTACCTACTCCTCTGTTATCGGAGCCGTGCTTCTTTTACCTCTTGCCTTATCGGAAGATTTGCATCTGATTTATTTACAGTTCACGGGATTAGACTGGTTCAGCCTGTTCTTTCTTGGATTCTTCGGCACTGTATTAGGGCTACTTTGGTATTATGAAGGCATAGATGCAATCGGTGCGGTGAGGGCCGGACAATTTATTAATTTCGTGCCGATTTGCGCAGTACTCGCCGGATGGCTGCTGCTGGATGAACAGATTACTCATTCTCTTACCATAGGCGCTCTCCTGGTGTTCAGTGGGGTATATATAACGAATTCATTAGCAGGTAAGATAGCGGTGAACGGTGAACGGTGAGCGGGCAGTTTTGTCACATCGAGCTTGTCGAGATGCTAGCGTAAAATGGGCAGAGACAGTGAGAAACGGGCAGAATCGGGCAGAATCAGGCAGAATCGGGCAGAATCGGGCAGAAACAGTAAGAAACGGAACTTTGAACTTTGAACTCTGAACTTTGAACCTTGAACTCTGAACTTTGAACTCTGAACTTTTAAAAACAAAGATCGCTTTTAATAGGACAATAGAACAATTAATTTTAAGGATTGATATTCAGATTTTTAATTGAAATACAGGAGACTGAGAAATGTCAAAAGATGGACATCGTATTGAAAAGGACTCAATGGGTGAAATGCAGGTGCCAAATACCGCCTATTGGGGTGCACAAACACAAAGAGCGGTTGAAAATTTTCCTATTAGCGGGATACGCTTTCCAAGGCGTTTTATTAAAGCTATGGGCATGCTGAAAAAGTCAGCGGCATTGACGAATGCTGAGCTAGGTCGACTTGACCAAAAGCTGGCCGACGGTATTGTATTAGCAGCCGATGAGGTAATTGCCGGAAAACTCGATGAGCATTTTGTTGTGGACATTTACCAGACCGGCTCCGGCACTTCTTCAAATATGAATACCAATGAAGTGATTGCTAATCGGGCCAATGAGATCATGGGTGGTTCTATCGGGGATAAAAGTCCGATACACCCTAACGATCATGTCAATATGGGGCAGTCCAGCAACGATACGATTCCAACTTCTATGCACGTGTCCGCAATGGAAGCTATTGATCAGGATCTGATACCTGCCTTAAAAGGCCTTTATGAAGCACTTGATGCCAAAGCAAAGGAGTTCGACTCCATCATCAAAATCGGACGGACTCACCTGCAAGATGCAACGCCTATACGTCTAGGACAGGAATTCAGCGGCTACGCCAGCATGATTGCGCACGGCATCAAGCGTCTCGAGAATGTTACCGATCATCTTGGAGAGCTGGCTATCGGTGGAACAGCGGTAGGCACAGGTATCAACACCCATCCTCAATTTGGCGCAAAGGTATCTGCAAGGCTGAGCGAAATGACAGGCCTTAAGTTCAGAGAAGCAGAAAATCACTTTGAAGCTCAGGGCTCAAAAGATGCCTATGTGGAGGCCAGCGGAGCCTTGAAAACCATTGCGGTTAGCCTTATGAAAATTGGCAACGATATTCGCTGGCTGGGTTCCGGACCACGCTGCGGCATCGGCGAACTACTGCTGCCGGAAGTTCAGCCGGGCTCTTCCATTATGCCGGGCAAGGTAAATCCGGTAATTGCCGAATCGCTAACAATGGTTTGTGCACAAGTTATTGGCAATGATGCCGCCATTACCGTTGGCGGTCTTTCAGGAAACTTTGAGCTGAACGTTATGATGCCGATGATGGCTCATAATATGCTACAATCCATCCATTTGCTAAGCACTTCCAGTACAGTGTTTAACGAAAAATGTATCTCCGGAATGCGTGCTGATGTGGAACGCAATAATGAAATGGTTGAACAAAGCCTGGCAATGTGTACATCACTTGCTCCGATTATCGGGTATGACAATGCTGCGGCTATTGCTAAAGAAGCATATAAAACAGGAAGAACGGTTCGGGAAGTCGCTAGTGAGAAAGGTCTAATGTCAGATGAAGAGCTGGCAAAGGTACTGGATCCGATGTCTATGACTAAGCCGAGCTAAGTATTACGCACCTTCACGATTTGCGGAAGCCGGAGTTTCAGACTGCTCCGGCTTCTGTATAACGACAGGTTGAGGTGTCTGAATCTCAACATCTTTTAAATCTTCATCTTTTTCTGCACGCAACTTCAAGTTTTCATCCAGCTGTACTGCCTCCGTTAATACCGCCGAAGCCCGTTTCTTATTGCCGAGAATAGCATGCATTTTAGCCAGTTTGTACTGCGGTGGCGCATAACCTGGGATCAAACGACTGAGAGTTTGGTAACTTTGCAGAAAATACTGTGCCCGCTGACGGTCCTTCGCCCGTCGGCTTCCATCATCGAGCCAGGTATCGGTATTGTAAAGTTCTGAAATGGTCTGCATAATTGCCTTAGCCTGAGGTTCAGTTGCAAAGCTGTTTTTTTCAGCTGCCTGACTGATTAACATTAAGCCTTTATGAGTCAGCAGATATTTCTCCTGATAGCGGGCATTAACAAGATTAAACGACGAAAAATTTCTTTCAGAGAGATCCGTGGTAATAATGGCATTCCCCGTACTGTCGGTCTCACTACTTAGCCGACGAATAATACCGTCTCCATCGTATAAACCCATAAATTCATCATTCTCTGTTTTTCGAATATCCAGGCTACCAAGATACATGAGTGAATCGTTTGCGAGGCTGAAATAACTAACGCGTTCTCTCACGAAATAATGAATGGACTGGTAGCTATTCAACACCAGCACTGGTTCGTCTTTTAACAAAAACAGCCTGGAGCGTTCCGGTCTGATAGCTCCTTTGAGCTCGGCTTTAGAAGCCGCGTTTTTATGAGGTAGTTTTTTCCAAACATCGGCATCAGCCTTCACTACGGAGAATTGTTCGTCACCGTTAGATGAGGGAATGACAAAGAAAGAGCTTCGGTTCAGATCTGCACGAAAAATATCCAGTTGATCATCATTCAAGAGAAGGGCGTCATATGCATCCTCAGCAACCTCACCAAGAATCATCTCACGGGCAGTTTCATTCCATTCCTTCTTGAAGACGACCTGATTCAGCTCTTCTTCAGAAGCAAAAAGATGTAGTGAAATACTCAGACAGAGTGCCAGATAAATCCATTTCGGCATAAGAATAAGTCCTGTTTAATGATGACGATCGTGAGGTGGGCAAGGTTATCCCCCTCACTCCATTCACTATGATGATAAATAAACGTAGAATTTCTCAACAAATTAGTGAGCGGGGACAAATAAGAGGAAATAGACGGTGACAGCCTATAGTTTCTTCATCATCTCAATTACAAAATCAGACTCTTCAAACAGCTTTTTATTACCGGTTTCCGTATAGTTGGAACGCTTGTAGAAGTCGATCGTTTTTAAGTTTGATTCTCTTACCCAAAGGGCCGAATTATTGACGCCATTCGAAAGCAGTGTTTTTTCAGCATGAGTCATCAGTAATTTACCGATCCCTTTTCCCCAGTAGGAAGGCAATACGTAAACTGAGGTTATTTCCCCAGTTGATGGTTCGGCGTAGGAGCTCTGAAAAGATATATAGGCAACCGGGACATTCTCTTTTTCATATAGATCGAGCCAGACACCTTCCCGATCTATCAATTCGATCCAGACCTTTAGACGATGCTCCATACGCTCAATCGTCAAATAATTATTGCGATCACCATAAGCAGCCTGCGAGCTACAGAGCTGTATAGCTGCGACCGTCAGCGCATCACTGCGCTGTGCCGGACGTATCATGTCAATCCTCCACAGTAATTGCCGGAAGCTGCCACTTTTCTTTTAACTGTTGATAATCAGGTTTTGCCAGCTGCACCAAAACAGGATTTTCCGTTGGATCCAGCCACTCTGCGATGCTCAGCATTTCATCTGCATCTACAGATGTGCAGCCAATAGTCGGATCATCTATTCCACCCCAAATATGCAGGAAAATGCAGCTACCACGACCTGCAACCTGCTGCGGATTATGATCCACCGTTACCCCAATCGCATACTGCTCACCAATAGCATGCATTTTCTCAGAGCTATTCCAATCAACTTCGGCTATCGTATCGTTGCTAACGATACGATTATAATACTCCGAGCTACCATCATCCACGCACTCAAGCACCTCGGTTACGTGCAGGTAAGGCATTTGGATATTAATGCTGTCAGCCGGCTTGAAGCCAAACACGCTACTCAATAAGAACACACCAGCCGGAGCTTTACCATCGCCCTCTTTTTTTAATACACCATCTTCAACATCAGGATGAAGCCCTATACCCCACCCCAATCCATTTTTTCCGATCATAGTGGGAATGGCATTTCCAATAGATGCCCAGTTACCGTTGGTTTTTCTTTCAAATCGCTGTAGCTGTCCACCCGGTGCATTCATATCCGATGTTACTACCAGAATCATCTGAGTCGTATCACCTGAAACCGGCGCTGCCGCCTTTTCTACAGAGCAACCGAATAGTAGGGCTACGGCTAGAAGGCTTGCTAAATACTTATAATTCATTATTCACCTTTCAAAAAACAGGCATTAATTCTCTTCTGCCTCTAATCGCGCAAAGTAATTCCGCGATGCCTCCATCACTTTCGGCGCCAGCAGCAATGCTGAGGTCATAGTAGGAATCGCCATAAGTGCGTACATCCCATCAATCAGACTAATCGCCACATCAAGCGAGATAACCGCTGCAACGACAACAATGGCTACGTAGAAATAATTATAATAATGCTGATATTCAGCACCGATAAGAAATCCCAGACATTTCGTGCCGTAATAAGAGTAGCTAAACATGGTGCTTGTACTGAAGAAAACAACGCAGATAATCAATATATAGGCACCAATACCCGGCATAGCGGAATTAAATGCTTCAGCAGTGAGAGTAACACCTGCTGCTTCGCTGCTTTGCCAAACGCCGGTCATCAAAATAACCAAAGCCGTACAAGTACAGACGATAATGGTATCCACCAGTGGACCAAGCATTGCAACGAGTCCTTCACGTACCGGTTCATTGGTCTTTGCAGCACCGTGAGCCATGGCTTCGGTTCCGATACCAGCTTCATTAGAAAACGCTGCTCGTCTAACACCCGTTATGATAACAGCGCCAAGTGCTCCCCCGCCTACAGCCTTTCCGGTAAAGGCATCCTCCACGATAAAGGCTAACGTTTCCGGTATAGCGGCAGCATTAACAATCAATATATAAAGCGTAGCAAGCATATAGAGCACAACCATCGATGGTACGATACGAGAGGTCACCTGACCAATCCGCTTTATTCCACCAAGTACAACGACCATAACCAAAGCAGCAATGATAATTCCAAAGGTCAGGTTAAAACCAAAGGCATCTCCGGTTGCCCATTCATTCGGTAGTATAATTACGTCACGCACCACCTGCGTTAACTGATTTGCCTGTAGCGCAGGCAAAGCGCCGATGAGACCTGCCAGAGAGAAAAAAGCTGCTAACGGCCACCACTTCTCCCCAAGGCCTTCACGAACAACATACATCGGTCCACCTTGAAGATGTCCGGCACTATCTTTTCCTCTATACATAACCGCGAGCGTACAGGTAAAGAACTTTGTTGCAACACCAAGGACGGCACTCACCCACATCCAAAAGATCGCTCCCGGGCCTCCGGTGGATATTGCAATTGCCACACCGCTGATATTTCCCATACCGATTGTCCCTGCCAGGGCACTGGACAATGCCTGAAAGTGTGTAATGTCACCGTCATCTTCTTCGGAGTCGTATTTACCGCGCAAAATATTTATGGCATGCCGAATATACATGAACGGCTGAAAGCGGGAATATACCAGGAAGAATATCCCACCGCCCAATAATAACACTAACAGCCAGGGTCCCCAGGCGGCGTCTGCAAATGCGACAACCATCTCTCCAAGATTGAAAGATTGTTCTTCAGTTGATTCCATCGAAAATCCTTTTAGTTCAGTTAAGGCTTATTTTCTATCTGAATTGACTCTATCTCATCATGTGGGTCAAAACCAAATATTCGTCCATAGAAAGACAACTCTTTTTGCAGAGAATCTATGATCGTTTCGGGATTGCGAAAGCCATGCCCTTCATTTTCATACGTTATATAGGCTACCGGGGTCCCGTTCTGTTTTAACGCCCCGACCATCGCCTCTGCCTGGGCAGGTAAAACGACCTTATCATCCAGGCCCTGAAAGAACACTGCCGGCGCCTTTATCTTATCAGTGTGATACAAGGGTGAACGCTTTATGTATTCATCTCTTCCATCGGGGTAAGGCGCTACCAGAATATCATTATACCGAGCTTCAAATTTGTGAGTCTCTTTAGTCAAGGCCTCCAGATCGCCTATGCCGTAAATAACCGCACCAGCCGAGAACACATCGTGAAAGGCCAATGCTGCAAGAGCCGTAAATCCACCTGCGCTGCTGCCGCGAATTATAAGTCTCTCAGGATCAACCAATCCCGCTTCGGCTGCATACCTGGCACCATTTACGCAATCTTCTACATCTGCAATTCCCCAGGCAAAATTCAGCAATTCTCGGAATTTTCGGCCAAAGCTGGTGCTTCCGCGATAGTTCACATCTAATACTGCAAAGCCCCTGCTGCACCAGTACTGAATTTTCGGACTGAAGCTATTATCCGTGGCTGCGGTTGGTCCACTATGCCCCATAACAATCAGCGGCGGCTTTTCCGAGTTATCTGCTTCAACATACGGATTTTCAGGCGGATAGAAAAATGCCTGTATTTGATGACCTTCAGACTGAAAAACAATTTCCCTGGCGGCAGAAACCGTCTCTTTTCTTATTTCAACTTCCATAGTGGAGGCAAGCGTAACTATTGCAGAGCTTTCTAACTTCAGGGAAACGATCTTCTTCGGCAGGGTTGGTGAAGCAGCCTGAAAAATCAGGTTACTTTTCGTGGCACGCAATTGATCGAGCCAGCTAAACGGTAGATCAATTGGGTTTAAAGCATTATTCTCCAGGTTGATTAAAGCCAATTTCCAGAGACCAGCATTGGTATAGGCACAAGCCAAAGTCAATTCGTTCACAAAAGCACTGGTAGACATTCCAAAAACCCATTGCGGCCAGGCAAACTCTGCTTCCATCTGCACAACGCATTCAACAGCCTGATTTCGATAGCGATGAATATTCCACCAACCATTTCGATCGGAAGAAAAATATAGTTCACCTCCGGGTGACCACATCGGCTGAAAAACAGATTCTGTTTTGCTACCGGCAATAAGCTGAGACTCTTCAAGATTAGCGGAATCATTAAATTTTGCTGCATAAAGGTATGTGCTATCCCATGGCAAAGCGGGATGATTCCAGCTTAACCATGCCAGGGATGAACCGTCAGGACTGAGGGCAGGCGACGCATAAAAATCAGCCCCCTGAATGAGAGTCTCAGTTTTTGCATCCCGGGCATCAAGCGAGACAAAACCAATCATATTTTCCGGCTCATGGCCCTCACTGCGATGGTCTTCCCGAACAAAGATGAGCCGATTATGATGCACATCAACCAGTAAATCGGCATAGCGGACGTCGGCTTCATTCGTCAAGCGAACGGGCGTTTGATGCCCCTCGGGAAGCATATACAGCTCCTTATCGGAATGATTTACGAAATAGACGTTACCGTTTTGAACGGTAAATGCTGCGCCGCCGTATTCATGAACCGAGCTACGAATATTATATGGAGCTGCCAACAATTCCTCAATTTCACCATCCGACTGTCGCATCAGCGTCATCCGTCCTTTTTCAGCAGGACGACTTTCCAGCCAGTAAACATCTTCATTATCAGTGCGGATATCTCCAAGCCGCTTTCCAGAGGACGCCAATGATTCAGCGGAGAAATCGGATGGCCAGGAGCCGTAAGGTTTGGTGGGTAATGATTTAGGATTATTAAGTGAGTCTTGCATTTTTGCTCCTTATGATAACGCTTCCGATTCATTATTGCAGAAGCGTTTTAAGCATAACAAAACCCACAACATTCAACAAGAATTTTTGAGAACTGTTTTATTGAATGGAGGAAAGAGCGGAATCGATATCGGCTATTATATCATCGATATGCTCCAGGCCGCAGGAAATTCTGATAAGTCCTGGTGTTATTCCGACGGCAAGGCGGTCTTCTTCTGCAACCCTTGCGTGTGTCGTGGAGGCAGGATGAGATGCGATAGAGCGTGAATCTCCCAGGTTTGCCGTTAACGAAAGCATTTTTAAAGCATTCAGAAATTCCTGTCCGGCTTTCAATCCACCTTCGAGTTCAAAGGTAACAATACCTCCACCCCGTCGCATTTGCTTTCGTGCGATTGCTACATCCGGATGTGAATCAAGGAAAGGGTAATTCACTCGAGCCAGGCTACCTCGGGATTCAAGCCATGATGCAAGAGCCTCGGCATTATCACAATGCCTGTCCATTCGCACAGCGAGAGTCTCCAGACTTTTCGTTAAGATCCAGGCATTAAAAGGTGACAAAGACGGCCCGGTATTACGAACAAAAGAGTGGACCTTTTCAATTATTTCTTTATTTGCTGCAACAACACCGCCGAGCACTCGCCCCTGTCCATCTATAAATTTTGTAGCAGAATGGATCACGATATCTGCTCCCCAATCCGCAGGATTCTGCAGATATGGCGTAGCGAAACAGTTGTCGACATTCAGCAATAAATTATGCTTTTTACACAACTGCGAGGCCTTCTCGAGATCCACTAATGCAAGGCCAGGATTGGAAGGTGTTTCCAGATAAAGCATTTTCGAGTTTGGTTTAACATGCTGCTCCCACGTATCCACTTCACCGGGATGCACATAGGTATACTCAATCCCCCAGTGCTGTAGATAATTCTTCATCATATTGAAGGTACTGCCGAACACGGCCCTTGAAACAAGGATATGGTCCCCTTTTCTCAGCAGAGCAGCAAATCCGGCAAAGACTGCTGCCATGCCGGTAGCAGTTGCCATTGCATCCTCCATCTTTTCAAGAGCGGCAATTTTCTCTTCAAATTCCCGACAGGTCGGATTGGTAAAACGACTATAAATATTACCTTCTTCTTCGCCGGAAAAGATGTCGCGCATTTGTTCGGCATTATCGAAAACAAAACTGGAGGTGGGATAAATTGCGGTACTATGTTCCTTATTTCCGGAACGCTTTGATTGGAGTCGAATAGCCAGCGTTTCGAATTTCATCGGGCGTCTCTCAATTTTCTATTTTTCTACTGTATAGCTGCTGGTAATTGTTGCGGAATGTTCAAGCATTTTGGAAACGGAACAGTATTTCTCGAGTGATAGGCTAATGGCTTTTTCCACCTTATCTTCATCGAGATCGCCGGAGAGTGAATAATGTAAATGGATTTCCGAGAACGTGGCAGGTTGACCATCACGTCGCATGGCCTCTGCATCAACAGAAAAGCTTTGAAGGGGTTGGCGCATTTTTTTAAGTATGGAAATCACATCAATCGAGCTACAGGCAGCTGCAGCCATCAACACCATTTCCATTGGACGGACTCCTTTTCCTTCTCCTCCAATGGCTGGCGAGCCGTCGAAATCTACCGAGAGTCCTTCTTCATTAGTTGCAGAAAAATGTACTGCCTCATTGAGGCGCTTCAGATGGATTTTCATGGGCATTCCACTTGATCTGAATTAATAACGCATGGCTCATTATTTTCGAAATGCACCAATAGCATTTGAAGCAAAATCAGACAGAACCAACTCTCCACTCATTCGAGCACGCTCGGCAAGGAGATCATCCCAATGCTCAGTATCTTGCCAGAAGACTTTCTTCAATCGAGCCATCGCATCGGGATTACTCTTCGCAAGGCGGCTTGTCAGTGCTGAAATCGCTTCATCCAGCGCCTCGATATCCGAAACGACCTGTGCAAACATACCATGCCGCTCGGCCCACTGGGCATCACGCCAGTCAGTATCTACCGTCATTGCCGCAAATGGTCCCGCACCAATCCGGCGTTCAACCACCGGTCCGATCACAAATGGACCGAATCCCAGCGCCATCTCGCTGAGTTTTGTTGCAGCTCTATCGGTAGCAATCACGTAATCTGCAGCACAAATAACACCGACACCACCACCAACGGCTTTGCCTTGTGCCCGAACCACAACAAATTTGGGACAATTTTTCATTGCGAGTATCAGGCGAGCAAACCCCATAAAAAATGCAGTTCCACCATCAGCATCCTTTACGGCAAGAAGCTCATCGAAAGAAGCACCGGCACAGAAAGGGCTGTGTCCTTCACTTTGTAACAAAACAACTTTTACATTCTCGTCTTCTCCCATTCCGGTAACGGCTTCAGCAAGTTTCTTTAATAAACTTCCCGGTAATGAGTTCTTTTTAGGGTGGTAGAAGGAAATCGTTCCAACACCATTTTCAATCGACTGTTTTACAAATCCATCATCTGGCATAGATAATCCGTTCAGAGTTCAAAGTTCAGAGTTCAAAGTTCAGAGTTCAAAGTTCAAAGTTCAAGGTTCAAAGTTCAGAGCCTAACATCCAACTGCCCACCTGCCACTAGCAAGCCGCTACCAGCCACCTGCTATGAGCCACCTGCCACGAGCTACTCCCCACCAGCTATTTTCGTAAAAATATATCCGCCCTTTTCAGCGCCCCAGACCTGTTCGTCCTTATCATTAAATCCACGATCCCAGCTAACCAAACGATCGGGATAAATATCCGCAATCGAAGTCGCATAGCTCGCATCTGCTAATTTACTCACGCAGCCTTTCCCCACCGTTCCACCGGTATAATATCCGCCCGTTTTTGTTAGTAACACGGCACAGCCTTCACGCAATTTCAAGGAGTCCGGGGTTATGATATCAAATCGCTCGGGGGTTTTCCATGCCAAGACAAAGCGCTTCGGGTTCGGTATGGTGTAAATCTCGCTGCGCACCTTACCTTCATCGAGCGTTACGTGATACACACGTTGACGATATGGTGAATCCAGATAATTTGCAACTGCTTGTTCTACGTAAAGCCAGTAGCCGGGTTGATCCTTCCAAATGCGCTTCATTTCCAGCCTTATATCACGGAAGTCGCTGTCTGCTTCAGCTTGTGGTCCGCTACTATAAGATCCCTCAAGCCAGTTAACAACTTCTTCGAGATGATTACCCTGGAGCATTTTAGTGCTCGCACATCCCCAGAAAAGCAACCCGCTAAACAATAAAACGCACACACGTTTCATACCGTCTCCAATAACATGTTATGACTAATCCTGGTTTTTCTTAGCAACCAGCGTTAAGATAACATAATTTGCTACAACGACATCATCCTGATTATAAATTTCTACAAACCATTCAACCACGCCCTGCCGCGGTTCCTCTTCACGCGGCTCTTTCTCCGTTTTCCGCATGCAGGTCAGCTTCAGATAAATGGTGTCGCCGATGTAGGTCGGCTCAATAAAGCGAAGTCGCTCCATTCCGTAGTTTGCCAGTACCGGACCTTCTCCGGGCCAAACAAATAAACCAGCAGCTGCTGATACGACGAAATATCCGTGTGCGACGCGCTTTTGAAATACATGGTGTTTCTCGGCGGCAATTTTATCCGTATGGGCGTAAAAGTAATCCCCGCTAATACCGGCGAAGTTCACAATATCTGCCTCGGTAATCGTTCGGCGATGCGTCGTCAGGGTTTCACCGATTTCAAGTTCCTCAAAATACTTTTGGAAGGGATGAATACGATCAGACGGTTGTGCTGCACCGGGCATCCATTCCTGGGCAATATGGCTGAGTGTCGTAGGAGAACCCTGCAGGGCGGTACGCTGCATATAGTGCATTACACTGCGAATTCCACCGAGTTCTTCTCCACCGCCGGCACGTCCGGGGCCGCCATGAACCATGTGCGGTAGCGGTGAACCGTGACCGGTACTTTCACCGGCGCTGTATTCATTCACAACCATAATTCGACCGTGATATGCTGCCGTGCCCAAAACCACTTCACGCGCAACGCTATCGGAGCCGGTAAACAATGATCCAACCAGACTCCCTTTGCCCATCTTGGCAAGCTCCACTGCATCCTCAACATTTTCATAAGGCATAATGGTATTTACCGGTCCAAAAGCTTCCAGATCATGCGGAGAGGTGTTCTTAAACGGCTGATCACAATAGAGCAGCATAGAGGGAAAAAAAGCTCCTTTCTCCGGATCGCCACCGACGACCTCGAAGTCTTCCATTTTGCCATAAACCAGTTCGGCATCTGAGCTGAGCTGCTCAACAATCGACCTAACTTCGTTTACCTGACCGCGACTTACCAAAGGCCCCATACGAACGCCCTCAACAGCAGGATCACCAAGCGTGATTTTATCGAGCCTTGCTTTTAGAGCAACCATCACGTCACTGATCATATTCTGTGGCACTATGGTGCGCCGAATTGCCGTACACTTCTGGCCGGCCTTAACCGTCATTTCCTTCGCGACTTCCTTTATAAAAAGGTCGAATTCCGGTTTACCGGGTGCAGCGTCCGGACCAAGTATACAGCAGTTTAATGAGTCTGCTTCCATATTAAAACGAACTGAGTTTTCAATAATTGCCGGCTGGGTTTTTAACATACGGCCGGTTTTTGCGGAGCCGGTCAGCGTAACCACATCCTGACAATCCACATGCTCCAGCATATCGCCAAGGCTGCCACAAACCAGCTGCAGCGCACCTTCGGGAAGGATTTTCGATTCGATGATAGATCGAACAACGGCTTCCGTTAAATAACTGGTTGAGGTAGCGGGTTTAATAATAGCGGGCATACCGGCAAGCAGGGTTGGTGCGAGTTTCTCCAGCATTCCCCAACATGGGAAGTTAAAGGCATTAATGTGAATCGCCGTGCCCTCCAGCGGTACGCAAATATGCCTTCCCACAAAAGTGCCGCCCTTGGAAAGTGCCTCCATATTTCCTTCAACCAGAAACGGCTGATCAGGCAGCTCTCGCCGCCCCTTACTGGCATATACGAATAACGTTCCGATGCCACCATCGATATCGATCCAATTATCTGCTTTTGTTGCGCCGGTCATCGCTGAAACAGGATAGAATTCTTTACGCCGTTCGTTCAGATAAAGAGCGAGGGTTTTTAACATGCGGCCGCGTTCATGAAAAGTCATGTCTCGCAAAGCTGCGCCTCCGACCTTACGGCCATAAGCCAGCACATCTTTGTAATCCATGCCTTCACTGGTCACATCTCCGATTTTTTCACCGGTTACGGCATTATAAACGGCACGTTCTTTACCGTTGCCGCTAAACCATTCTCCCTGCACATAGCTCTGAATATTCATAGAGGCTCCCTTTATCGTTTCATTCTATCGCGTAAATTTTCGTATCTCATTTTTTGTTTTTTTCTACCGGCAGGAATTTCCCGTAGTGGTTCACAGGCTTTTAGGGTTCGATGCAGTTCTGCGGGTAGTTCCTGATAAATCTTTGTGCCCTCGGTTTTCCAGGCAGCCATCTTATCCGTAACGTCTTTGACTATTTTCGCCGGATTGCCAACCACAACCTTGCGACGCGGAATTTCCATTCCTTCAGGAACGAAGCAGAGAGCTCCTACAATACACTCTTCTCCGACAACAACATTGTCCATCACTACGGCATTCATTCCGACAAGAGAGTTCCTGCCGATTGTTGCACCGTGAATTATTGCGCCATGTCCGATATGAGCACCTTCTTCAAGCAAGACTGTTACACCGGGAAACATGTGAATTGTGCAATTTTCCTGAACGTTACAGCCGTCTGAAATAATCACCTCTCCCCAGTCTCCGCGTATAGCGGCACCGGGACCGATGTAGACTTCTTTGCCTATGGTAACATTTCCGGTAACAGTCGCATTTGGATGTACGAATGCCGACTCGTGCACAACCGGTCGAAAGCCGTCAAATTCAAATATATTCGCCACGAATTATACCCGCTCTATAATGGCTGCCATTCCCTGACCTACGCCGACACACATCGTAACCAGCGCATAGCGTTCATTCTTTTCATGAAGTTCAATTACAGCACTACCGAGCAACCTGGCACCAGACATACCCAGCGGATGGCCAATGGCTATTGCACCACCGTTCGGATTTACTCGTGGATCATCATCTTCCATCCCGAGTTCACGCATGCAGGCCAGGCTCTGAGCAGCAAATGCCTCATTCAACTCGATTACACCAATGTCTTTTAGACTTAGACCCGCTTTCTTCAAAGCGTTACGGGAGGCCTCCACCGGTCCCATTCCCATGATCCTCGGCTCCAGCCCAACAACTGCAGACGATACAAATCTGGCTCGAGGTGTTAAGCCATTCCGCTTAGCACCTTCTTCCGAGGCCAGTAACACGGCACAAGAGCCATCATTCAAACCGGAAGCATTACCAGCGGTTACAGTACCTTTCCCGTCTGTACGAAACACAGCGCGTAACTTTGATAATCCTTCGATGCTGGTATCCGGGCGAATAAATTCATCTTCAGAGAAAATCAGCGGCTCCATTTTTCGTCGCGGAATTTCAACCGACACTATTTCTTTAGCGAGCCTTCCGTTGGATCGAGCTGCTGCAGCTTTTGACTGCGAACGTACTGCAAAGGCATCCTGATCTTGCCGATTCACATCATATTTTTCAGCGACGTTTTCTGCTGTTACACCCATTCCGTCTGTGCCGTACATGGCATGCATCCGCTTGTTCACAAAGCGCCATCCAAAGCTGGTATCGTGAAACTCCGCATCCCGACCAAAAGGTTTGGACGTTTTTGATATTACAAATGGGCCGCGTGTCATATGCTCCATACCACCGCCGATATACACATCCCCATCTCCCAGCTGTATACCGCGGGCAGCATGCACACAGGAACTCAGCCCGGAAGAGCAAAGTCGATTCACTGTTTCTCCCGGAACAGTTTGCGGTAATCCTGCCAGCAGCAGAGCCATGCGGGCAACATTGCGATTGTCTTCTCCGGCCTGATTTGCACATCCGAGAATCACGTCGGAGATATCCGCCGGATCTAATGAGGGATTTCTTTTAAGCAACTCAGCAAGGGGAATTGCAGCGAGATCATCTGCACGAACCGGCGCCAACGTTCCGCCAAACTTGCCAATTGGTGTGCGTATGGAATCAATGATAAATGCATCTTTCAATTTTAAAGCTCCTTTTCAAGTCGATACACTGTTCCGTTGAACAGCGCAACTTTTACATCGTCCTGATTGCGAATTGTAATAGAATACACCGCTATTTTGCGGGAACGGCTCTCCTCTATTGCAATAGCGGTTAGTTCATCACCGGAATACACCGGTTTCATATACTGCATATGCGTTTCCAATGCAACGCTAAGCTCGCCATAACTGTTTGCGGCAAACGCAAAGGCACTATCGGCCAGAGAGTAAGCTATACCACCATGGCAGGTGCCGAATCCGTTTAACATTTCATCACGCACCGTCATCGACAGCACGGCAGATCCCGCTTCGATCTTTTCCAAACGGATCCCCAGCCATTGACTGAAAGGGTCTTTGTCAAACAGCTTCTCGATTGTATTTATTGCATCAGACATAAGTGACTCTTAATAAAACGTTTTGCCTTCTCGCACCATGCGTTTAAGCAGAGGATTTGGACGATAGCGATCCTCCCCATAATCTTCAAAAAGCTCCTGCAAACGGTCCAGCACTTTTGCCGGCCCGATTTCATCAGCCCATGTCAATAGCCCTTTGGGATAGTTAACGCCTTTCGTCATTGCCAGGTCAACATCTTCCCTGGATGCAATATTCATTAACACGGCATCGGCAGCTTCATTGATAAGCATCGCAACAACGCGATTTACAATAGCCTCACCGAGGGCCGGATCTTTTACAGGCTCACTTTGAACATCTGTTGTGTAATGATAGAAACCGCGTCCGACCTTCTTTCCAAGGAATCCGGCTTCGACCATTCGCTTTTGAGTGAAAGACGGCTTAAAGCGCGGGTCATAAAAAAATGCAGCAAAGACTGTCTCTGTAACCGTGTAGTTAATGTCTATTCCGATCAGGTCCATCAACTGAAAAGGTCCCATACGGAAACCGCCGATTTCACGCATTGCCCAATCGATGGTTGGCGCATCCGCAATGCCTTCCTCCAGGATTCGCAGCGATTCACCATAGAAAGGTCGCGCAACCCGATTTACGATAAATCCGGGAGTATCCTTGGCAAGTACGGTTGTTTTACCCCATGAATCGATAAGCTTACGTACATTTGAAGTCACATTAGCATTTGTTGCGATACCCGGAATAATTTCTACAAGAGGCATTAAGGGGGCCGGATTAAAGAAGTGCACTCCTAATACTCTTTCTGCATGCACACAGGCACCGGCAATAGCGGTAACGGCAAGTGAAGAGGTATTGGTTGCTAAAACCGCAGTATCTGAGGCAAAGGATTCAATTTGTTTAAACAGCTTTTGCTTTATTTCAAGATTTTCAACAATGGCCTCGATAAAAAAATCGGCGTTTTGCTTTTCAGTCAATTCCGTACTAAAGGAAAGATTTGCAAGCGCATGGGTTGTTTCTTCTTCCGTCATGCGGCCTTTTTCAACCAGTCGGGCAAAAATACGTTTATAATCCGACAGTGCGCTATCCAGTGCATCCTGCGAAAAGTCTACCAAATGCACCTTGCAGCCGTTGGTTGCGGCAATTTGAGCAATGCCACGCCCCATCGTTCCGGCACCAATTACCGTAATCGTTTTAAAAGTCATATCTATTCCGTTATTTGCCGTGAAAAACCGGTTTGCGCTTGGCGAGAAAGGCACGCACCCCTTCGCGATAATCATCGGTAGAGCCTGCTGCCCCCTGAAGTTCCTCTTCAAGATCCAGCTGTCCCTCAAGGGTGTTTGAAAGTGCCTGATTGATTGCGTGTTTGGTTAAGCCAAGTCCGCGTGTAGCCATTTTTGAAAGGCGGGTTGCGAGTTCCGCTACATCATCGCGAAAACTCTCTTCAGGTGATACCTTATAAATCATTCCCATCGCAAAAGCATCTGCTGCCGGGATCTTTTCACCAAGCATCATCATAGCTGTTGCGCGAGGCAACCCCACCAGTCTCGGTAGAAACCAGGTCCCCCCACTGTCCGGAATTAATCCGATATGGCAAAATGCCTGCATAAATGAAGCGCGTTCCGAAGCGATCACAAAATCACAGGCCAATACGATATTTGCTCCGGCACCGGCAGCAACGCCGTTAACAGCACAAATGATCGGTTTTTCCAAACTACGGATAGCCTTTATTGTTGCATTATAGCTTTCACGTACGATATCCCGGATGTCCGGCCACGGTTTTTCAGCAGGTGCAACTTCATCCAAATCCTGTCCTGCACAGAAGGCTCTGCCCTCGGCTGTGAGCACAACAGCACGTACGTCAGGCTCTTCGCAGCGCTTAATCGCATTCTGCAGTTCCTTTGCCATTAACATATTGAAGCTGTTAAGCACATCCGGTCTATTGAGGGTGATGGTTGCAATTTGGTCGGATAATTCGAAACGAATAAATTGGTAAGACATATTTCACTCACAGGGTTAAATCCAACCGATAAGCAATCTGCATTATTGGCTGAAGAATAATGTAAGAAATGATATTTCGTTATATACACTTGAAGTGTTCAAAAGGCTGATTGCAGCTAAGGCAATAGTGCATCGCCTTACAGGCCGTGGAGCCGAACTCACTTCTCAACTCAGTATCCGTTGAGTCACAAAACGGACAAGCAACAATCCTGTTGACAGTCTTAAATGGATTCAACGTATCAGCATCCACTTTTCCAGGAGGAGCTATACCGTATTCCTTTAGCTTACGCTTCGCTTCATCACTCATCCAGTCTGTTGTCCAGGCCGGAGAGAAAACAGGTTTTATGCGAACGTCACGATAGCCCTTTTCACTTAGACGCTTTAAGATATCTTCTTCCATGACCTTCATTGCCGGACAACCCGAATACGTCGGAGTTAGGGAAACAACAACCTGTTCCCCCTCAAACTGTACATCACGCACAACTCCCAGTTCCAGCAGACTAATCACCGGTATTTCCGGATCCATAACCTCAGCCAGACAGTCCATTACCGCTTGTCTCTCCAGGGCGGCCATTACCAGCTTGCCCCCGGATGAGAACGCACCAGAACCTGCATTTCAGCTAACATCGGTCCCAGATGCTCGGTATGCATACCCTGACGACTTCCCTTTAACAAACCAGGCATAACTTCCGGGATGGTTAATGTTGCTTCTTCCAGAGTTTCCGTTACCGTTTTACGCCATTCAGGTTCAATTGATTTTGCCGTAACACCAATTCCGGCTTCAGCTAATTTGCTTTCAAGTTCATCGGTTTCAAACATATCCTGTACGAAGATCCAGAGATCGTCGACAGCATCCTGTATCCGGCGATGGCTTTCTTCTGTCCCATCCCCCAGACGCAATACCCACTGCCGACTATGCCGCAAATGGTAGCGTACTTCTTTGAGAGACTTTATCGCCAGGGCAGCTATCGTCTCATTCTTGCTTTTTTCCAGCTCTAACAGCTGATAGTAGCTAAAGGTATCGAAGAAAAATTGACGGGTAATCGTATAGGCGAAGTCGATATTCGGCTGCTCAAGCAGCATCAGGTTGCGAAATTCGGTCGCATCACGCAGATAAGCCAGCGTATCGGCATCTCGTCCGGCATCTTCAAATTCACCGGCAGCACCAAGAAATCCGATAGCCTGCCCAACCAGGTCCAGCGCTGTATTGGTAAGGGCAATATCTTCTTCCAAAACCGGGCCGTGGCCACACCATTCTGATAGCCGATGCCCCAGAACAAGACGATCATCGCCCAATCTGAGGGTATATTCAAACAGATCTTTATTGGTTATTTGCTGCATCGAAAACTCCTTATGCCCCCTTAATACCGCGAGGAACTTTATAAAAGTGCGGGTGTCGATAGGCTTTTTCATTACCCGGATCGAAAAAAGGCCCGTCATCTGCCGGGGTAGATGCGGTAATGGTGTCGGCAGGGACAACCCAGATACTCAAAAGCCTGCCGCGTCTGGCATAAACATCGCGTGCATTCTGCAGTGCCATTTCTGCATCCGGAGCATGCAGACTACCGGCATGTTCGTGAGGTGCCCCCTGCTTTTCTACGACAAAGATTTCCCAGATGGGCCATTCATCTTTTTTAATGTCTGCTTTCTCGCTCATAAGAACTCCATGCATTACAAGTATTAAGCAACCTGCGTTTTGCGGATGCGCTGTTTCTCCGCGTACGCACTTGCAGCTTCACGCACCCAATTTCCCTCATCATGGGCTTTACGACGGGCACGAAGTCGCTGTTTATTATAGAAACCGTTACCCTTAATCGTAGCAAACAATTCAGACCAATCGATTTCACCAAACTCGTAGTCTTTTGTTTCTTCATTGTATTTCAAATCAGGATCAGGCAGGGTTAATCCAACAGCTTTTGCCTGTGGCACAGTCAGATTGATGAAACGTTGACGCAGTTCATCGTTGCTTTTTAGCTTGATTTTCCAACGCATGAGCTCTGCACTGTTCGGGGAGTCCTTGTCAGACGGTCCCAACATCATCAAGGTTGGCCACCACCAGCGGTTCACGGCATCCTGCACCATTTTGTGCTGCTCCGGCGTACCGTTTGCCAAACGTGCTACAATTTCATAGCCCTGACGCTTGTGGAAGTTTTCTTCTTTGCAGATGCGTAAGTTGGCACGAGCATAGGGTCCATAAGAGCACTTCGCAAGAAGCGTTTGATTGATGATGGCTGCACCATCCACAAACCAGCCGATAATACCAATATCTGCCCAGGTTAGAGTCGGATAATTGAAGATACTGGAGTATTTCGCAGTTCCATCGTGTAGCTGCTGAATCAGCTCGTGTCGACTTACCCCAAGCGTTTCTGCAGCGCAATATAAATAAAGACCGTGTCCAGCTTCATCCTGCACTTTTGCAAGCAGGGAAAGCTTACGCTGTAAAGAAGGTGCACGGGTAATCCAGTTACCTTCCGGCAGCATACCGACAATTTCAGAGTGGGCATGCTGTGAAATCATACGAATCAGCTGCTTGCGATAGCGTTCAGGCATCCAGTCTTTCGGCTCGATCTTTTCTCCGGCCGCTATACGTGCCTCAAACTCGGCTAGTTTCTTCGGATCTTCCATTTATCACCTCTTACGTTATCTATATTAAGACTGCTCGTCATCTTGTTTATTCTGCTTTTCTGAATTCAATCTTTTTAAAAGCATTTCTGCAGGCGTCAGGTATTTTTTCTCGTTATTGCAGGGTTTACAGGATGGCACAATATTACCTTTCGTGCTCTTTCCCCCGCGAGATAGCGGTACCACATGATCCATGGTTAGCTCTTCTGCTGAAAATACATCGTCACAATAGTGGCACTTTCCAGCTGCCAACTGATCTTTCCACCAGCGGGATTTTCGCATCTCACGAGCTTTTTGTTTCTCCCGTGCAATATGCTTCTTATCACTTTTTATGTCTATCCAGTCTGTCATCAAAACTCTTTTTTTACAACCTTCAGTCTTCTAAACTAACAACTGTTAGTTTAAAGTCAATTACTTTTTCAAACCCTTCAGGAGACATTGCTGCATTGCAGCCTCAAGCTCATGGAACGTCATATCTTTATTTCGTCGATACCAGGATTGCAGTCCATGAAGCGTGGAAAGAATTGAAAACATGGCAATTCGCGGATCAATCTTTTCCAGTTCATTTTTCTCTATACCGTCTTCAAGTATGGCAACAAATTTTTGCTCATAATCTGTACGAAGCTTCATAAACTTACTCTGAGCGGGCTCCTCCAAATGGATCCACTCACCTGTTAACAAGCCAATCGGTTTGGGATGTTCAACAGTAAGTTTAACGTGCAGACTTATAAGTTTATTAAGCTTTTCCGTGGGTGCCACATTAAGAGAGTCAATTGTTTTCATCCCCTCGGTAAACAGCTCGGCTATTTGCATCAGAAGTTCATAAAGAAGCTGTTGTTTTGATGAAATATGATTGTATAGACTGGCGGCTTCAATACCGACTTTTTCCGCAAGGTCTCGCATTGAAGTCGCCCGATAGCCGCGTTCACGGAATAGCTCTGCAGCTTCATCCAGAATAATCTGTTTTCTGTTACGCTCAGTTTGAATCATATATCATTATAATGGATTCCGGCAGGTTATGCTATTCAGTTTCCATTATTTCTACAGATCAGATGGCCATAATACCGCCTGCCAGAAGCAGGTATCTCATAAATTTCCCAAGAAATACGTAACAACAGAACAGCGCAAAGTTAATCCTGAGGAACCCGGCAAGAAGCGTTAGTGGATCACCTATCAACGGCACCCAGGAAAACAGAAGCGCTGCAGGTCCATATCTTGCAAGCTTCAATCGTGCTGCTGAGAGATGTCGTCTGGACGTGCCGGTCAGACTTTTAGACAGCACGGGTCCACCCCGGAGACCAAGCCAATAGTTTACCAGTGATCCTAATACGTTTCCGAGTGTAGCAAGTGCTACAACTTCCATCCAGCCGAAGCCATTACACAACGTCCAGGCCAGAACAATCTCGGAATTTAGAGGAAGTAGCGTTGCGGAGAGAAATGCAGATAGGAACAGTCCAAGTAATCCATATTCTATCAACCATTCCATGACGCTATCTCCGCTTATCCGTCTTCACAAATTTAATCTAAAGCATCGACAGCAAACGCTCTAAAATTGAGATAAACGCAAGAAACATTTATGTTCTCAACACATCAAAACAGATGGGGTCTCTTCCAGCGGAGACTGTACAATAAACCCGCACGCTTTTGGTTTGATAGGATTCAACTATTTTGTATATTTACCGATAACGGGATAGTTGTGTAGCCTGTTTTCCAGACAGAACCTTCAAAACAACGCATTATCTATCAATTACCGAACAAAAATTATATCAATAATTATATCCAGTGCTTTGTTTCAATAAGGCATAATTGAAAAGAAAAGGGAAGAAACTATGTCCAGGGTTGTTTCAATGATTCTCGCCGGTGGTCAAGGGACCCGGTTGTATCCACTCACTAAATATCGTTCCAAGCCTGCCGTCCCTATCGCCGGTAAATTTCGTCTCATTGACATCCCTATTTCGAACTGTATCCATTCGGGGTTTCGTAAAATCTTCATCGTTACGCAATTCGCTGCAGAGTCTCTGCACAGACACATCGGCACAACCTATCGATTCAGTATTTTCTCGAAGGATTTCATTACCATTCTCTCTGCACAGCAGACATTAGACAATCGCGACTGGTATCAGGGTACTGCAGACGCAGTGCGTCAGAATCTGAACTTTATTCAGGACGAAGGGGATTATGTATTAATCCTCTCCGGGGACCATCTTTACAACATGGATTACAGCAAGTTTGTGGACTATCACATTGAAAAGGGCGCGGATATTACCATTTCCGTAGTACCGGTTGACGAGGAGCGCGCAAAGCAATTTGGCGTTATGAAGCTGGATGATAACTGCCAGATCACCACATTCCATGAGAAACCGAAAGATCCGGATTTACTGGCCGATCTGGAAGTGCCGCGCAAGGTATTTACCGATCAGGGCGTTGATCCAAAAGATCGAACTCATGTAGCTTCAATGGGTATTTACGTTTTCAATAAGAGCGTTCTGCAGGAACTGCTAAACGGCTCCTCTTATTCCGATTTTGGGAAAGAGGTTATCCCCTTTGCAATCTCAAACAAAAAAGTCTTTTCTTATTTCTATGACGGCTATTGGGAGGACATTGGAACCATCGGTGCATTTTTCGAAGCTCACCTGGACTTAACGCGTGCGCTACCGAACTTCAATTTTTATGATGAGAAGAACCCAATTTTCACTCATCCGCGATTTCTCCCGGGCAGCAAGGTCCTGAATGCCTCTACTGAGAACACGATCCTTTGTGAAGGTGCGATTGTAAATCCATCCAAGATTTCCAATTCCATTCTTGGAATACGATCAAAGGTCGGCACCAATTCTCTGTTAGATCAGGTTATTATGATGGGTTCCGATTTTTATGAGACGCCAGAACAGATGGTACAAAACGAAAAGATAGACACTGCGCATGTTGGTATTGGGTCGAACTGTGAGATCAGACGAGCAATAATCGATAAGAATGCCCGTATCGGGAATAATGTAAAATTGATTAACCAGCGCAACGTTACGCAGGAAGAAGGCAAGAACTATACAATTCAGGACGGTATCATAGTGATTGCCAAGAATGCGCACATCCCCGACAATACCGTGATCTAGCGCTGTAGGAAGCGTTTTATTAGATAGGCCAGAAGCGCAGCATCATCCACAAAACCAAGTGGCCCAAGCATCGCTTCAGGCAGTATGTCTACTGGAGACACCAGGTATAACAAAACCAAAAGGGCTATTTTGAATAGTCCTTTTGGTTTTTCAGTCGGATTTTCCTGAGGATCTGTCATAGGGTTTACTCCGATTAAGCATTCGGAACCAGCGGTTCCAGCTTCGCCTCAATTTCAGCACGTTCTTTTTCCAGCCAGGGTGGCAGCGACAATCCTTCTCCGAGGTCCTTTTCAGCTTGGTCTACCAGAAATCCCGGTGGATCGGTAGCAATCTCAAATAGAATCGTATTGGGCTCGCGGAAATACATGGCATTAAAATAACAACGATCCAGAACAGGTGTTACCCTGTAACCACCTCGCATTAAGGGGCGACGTAAATCCAGCTGGCCGCGATTATCAGTTACGCGGAATGCAATATGATGCACGGTCCCCACTCCCCCACTACCACTCAACCTGTCCGGCTCCTCAACAACATCGAGCAGGCTGCCGGGAGTAGCTTCTCCAAGCGTATAACGGATGCGGTTTTCCGACTTCTCCAGCTGCTTAAATTCCAGTTTCCCATTATACAGCTCGCTACTGCGCTTCAAATCTTTTAACGAGAGCGTTGCACTATGCAGTCCCCGAATAGCCATTTGATTCTGAATTGGGCCATCGTTCCATGGACTGCGTGCATCATCTGATGCTACAAGCTCGATCTTTAATCCATCCGGATCATAAATCGTAATTACATCTTCAGAAAAGCGCTTTTCCGGTCCTTCGAAAGCAACGTCGTTTTTAGCAAGATGAACAATCCAGTCATCACAAGACTCCCGGGGTATAGAAAAAGCAACGCCGTCGACCTGGCCACTTCCACGCCTACCGGGGCGTCCATCAGGTCCAAAGATAAAAAACGTAAGCAGCGTTCCCGGCTCCCCTGTAGCAGTACCGTAATACAGGTGGTATTGGGAGGTGTCATCAAAGTTCACCGTTACCTTCACCAGGCGCAGCCCTAACATTTTAGTGTAGAACCGAATATTGGACTGCAAATCTGAAGCAATTGCAGAAATATGGTGGATGCCGGTAATGAGGCTCATGCCGTTTCTCCAAAATCCCATTTTCCACTAGCTGCTATTTCGCTTAGTGCTTTGCGCTTACGGGGTGCTCCTTCACGCTCCCTCAGGTTTTCCGGAAGCCGTTCCGGTTTACCTAAATAACCGGCAGCGATCATTGTTACCGGCGTAAATCCCTGCGGAATTGCCAACAGCTCCCTGGCCTTTTCCGGATAGTAGCCACCCATTTGATGCAGATATATATCCATGGCGGTTGCCTGTATGGATAAATTCCCAACCGCCAGGCCGACATCGTGCCAGGCATGGCCATTCGGCTTACCGCTTCGACTATTATTATCAACTGCAACCGCAGCGATCAACAGAGCCGCGTCTTTTGCCCAAATTCGGTTTCCATCCATCAAACAATCCAGCATGGTTTCAAAAACCTCTTCTCCTCGCTGGGAATAAAGGAAGCGCCAGGGCTGTTGGTTGCTTGACGAGGCTGCCCAGCGGGCTGCTTCAAACAGCAGGTCGATTTTCTCCTGCTCAATCAATCTATCAGAAAAGGCGCGTGGACTCCAGCGCCCGCTTATCAGTGGATGCAATTCCATTTTCATACTCCATATCCTAAACGTATTACTGTTTCAGCGAATCATTTGTAGCGACTTCTATACCAGCAGTCTCCATCAGCTCATCCAGAAGAGAAATCGTGCTATCACTCTCTGAAGACTGTAAATCAAGTCGGGTAAAATTCCAGGCATTTTTTTTCAAACTCCCTTCAACAAACAACTGACCGGAACCGGAATCCCCTTTTACTGCGATAGTAAGGTTCGCAGTGCCGGTTTTAAACCATGGCCCATGTTCTTCTACATTAAGCTCTCCGGTGATAGCATCGCCCAGTATAAGTGAATCACCTATCATCTGCTGAGATACAGTTGTTCTTTGTGCCAGGAAGAGAGCGTCCTGCACGGCAGATTCATCACTGGAAATACGATTTGGCTGATTACTAATCAAGCCCCCTAATACAACAATCACTACCAGTCCGGCAGCAATTAGTTTCTTGTTTACCTTCCCAATCTGCCAGGACGCTTTTCCACGATTGGCATAGGATGTATCCGTTTTACGCTTTTTAAGCTCTGCATCAAGTCTGGCTTCGAGCTCTCCATCCTTAAAATGTACGCCGGCCTTATCACCGGACTTCAATCGTTTCCATAACGCCCTCAATTCCTTCCGTGAGCCGGCATCAATATTTTGCCGTCGAAGGCTATTTAGCTTACGAACAGTAAAGTCTTCCGGCAAAAATACCTCTTCCCTTTTTTCCAGGTATTCCCGAATAGATGCTTCACGATCCGGATAAGTAGACACGTCAAGCTTGTTTAATGCCTCATACAGTTCATCTCGTGAATATTTGCTATAATCCGGTGCTCTATCAACCATCTGCACCTCCCTGCTGAAGTTCATTCCAGGTATCAAATGCACGTCTCAGATGCGGTATCGTTATTGATCCCCCCACAACCAATCCAATGGATAGCGTTTCCTCCAGCTCTTCCGTTTCAACACCTTCTTCATAGCAGCGCACGACATGATAAGAGATACAATCATCGCAGCGCAGCACCAGGGATGCAACCAGGCCTAGCAGTTCCTTGGTTTTTACCGGTAGCGCTCCTTCTTTATAAGCCTGATGATCCAGATTGAAAAACCGCTTCGTTGTTAATCCGGACTGCTTAATTACAACATCATTCAATCGTCCGCGCTCATCCCAGAACTCTTTAACCTTGCCGGTGAGTACGGCTGTGCGTTTTGTATCAGCCATTGTTTTCTCATTCTTTATTCAGTTAGTAATTCCACCATTTTCCCGACATCATTTGTCGGCAGACCACAAGCATAGTTACGGCAAACATATGCAGTCGTTTCACCCTTTTTCACTTGCAGGTCTTTTGTAAAAGGTGCTATTGCTGCCAGACGTTCAGCATTCTCTTCGGTTTTCAACAAAACGATAGCGTTCGGCAGGAACCGTTTTCGAACTTCCCGGAGCATTGCTAGGGTTTCAGGTGAATCCGGTTCTCCGGCAATAACTATTTCCTGCGAACTACCTGATGCAAACATTAATGCCATCATGCTCATACTCTGTGCTGACGGATAATGCGATATGGTTTTAGCGAAAGATTTTGCCGTATTTTCTGCCAACACTTCAAACTCCGTATTGCCGGTAATTTTAGCCAGTCGCAATAAATTTAGCATCATCACCGAATTTCCGGAAGGAATAGCGCCATCGTAAATATCCTTCTTTCTTACCAGCAGCTGCTCTGCATGCTCTGAGGTAAAGAAGAAACCACCGTCTTCAGCATCACTAAAATCAGCCAGGACAACGGAGTTCAACTCGGCAGCAGCTTCCAGATACTTCAGATCGAAGGTGCTTTCATAAAGCTCCAGCAAACCCCAAATCATAAAGGCATAGTCATCGAGAAAACCGGAAATGGCAATATCCTCCTCGCGATAACGATGCATCAGGCGTCCGTCTTTTCCCTTCATCGTATCTAGGATAAATTCTGATGATGCGATGGCAGACTTCAGAAAAAGAGGGCTATCCGCGTGATCGATAAAAGCTCTATGCGCTTTGCAAAGTGCTGCGATCATCAGTCCGTTCCAGTCTGTAAGAATTTTATCATCCTTCAACGGGTGTATTCGCTCTTCGCGCACGTCGAACAGCATTTTTCGTGCTTTTTCCAACTCCGTTGCAAGCTCGGATTCGCTACGCTTCATCATCGTAGCGATATCCTCAAGGCTATGCTGAAGATGAGGAATGTTGGTCTGCATTTTATGACCGGTTGCTTCCTCCAGAAAATTACCTTCAGGCTCAAAATTATAAACGGCCATGTAGAGCTTTGCCAACTCTTCGCCCAACATACCCTCTGCTTCCTCAGTACTCCAAACGTAGAATTTCCCTTCTTCACCTTCACTATCTGCATCTTCGGCTGAGTAGAAGCCGCCATTTTCGTCCGTCATATCGCGACGTACATAGGTGGCGATTTCAGAAGCCGTTTGCAGAAATCTCTGATTCGGACTTACCTGATAGGCTTCAGCATAAGCCATCAGAAGCAGCGCCTGATCGTAAAGCATCTTTTCGAAATGCGGTAACAACCACTGTCGGTCGGTTGAATAACGGTGGAATCCGAAGCCGACATGATCATACAAACCACCTCGCCTCATCATTGTTAAGGTATTGGTAACCATTTCCAATGCGTTGGTTTGCGGATCGGCAGAATGACTACGTAAGAGAAACATCAGATTGTGAGGCGTAGGGAATTTAGGTTTGTCACTGAATCCACCATACACAGCATCGTAGCGAGCAGAAAATTGTTCAAGAGCAGTCTCCGGCAGTCCCTCGGCAAGCTCAGCCTCTGCGGCTTCACGCTGAGTTCGCTGTAGGGCTATTGCAATTTCATTTGCAGAATCATCGGCTTTTGCACGCTCATTCTTCCAGTAGTCCTTCACCCGGGGAATCATAGTTTTCAGTCCCCATCTACCAAAGCGATCGTCCTTTGGAATATAGGTTGCAGCAAAGAACGCTTTCTTCTGAGGCGTCATGATAATGGTTAACGGCCAGCCTCCCTGCCCGGTAAGCATCTGACAAACCGTCATGTAAATATCATCTACATCCGGCCGTTCCTCGCGATCAACCTTTATATTGACAAACGCATCGTTTAAAAGCTCTGCAACAGTCGTATCTTCAAAGGATTCATGCTCCATCACATGACACCAGTGACAGGTTGAATAGCCAATAGACAGGAAAATGGGTTTGTCTTCAGCGACTGCCTTTTCAAAGGCTTCTTCCCCCCAGGGATACCAGTCAACCGGATTATGCGCATGCTGTAGTAAATATGGACTTTTTTCCTGACTTAAGCGGTTTGTAAATTGGTGCTCCATCTTCTCCTCTGATATATCATTTTCCCCGTTAAATGCCAAACGAATAAGAGAACTCCTATTAGCATAAGCGGGAAAGAATCGTTCGTCATCATCTCTAAGCTGATGCTCAATATTTGTACAGGAAAAAGGTAGAAAAAACGGGCGGTTATTCCTACCGAAAATGAAGAGTGGAAATGATTTATAAATAAATTTCCGAATATCACGTTTAAATGATAATAGGCCTGTAAATCATATCGGTAAATGACTTAACTGATCCGGAGGGGAACATGAAACACGTACGAACTTTTTTACCCATTGTATTGCTAACCTATCTTTTTATTTCAACAGGCTGCGCTCCCAGCTATCACAGTTTTAAAGACATTCCCACAACACATCTTTCTGAGGGTGAAACCGAATTCATAAAGTATTCTTGCAGCTATAAACCTTTTAATCGCGAGGGTGGCGTAGCGAAGAAGGCAGCAAAAGAAAAAATTGCCGCCTTTTATATTGAAATCACCAATACTTCAGATCAGGATATTCAAGTTTCCCCAAAGAGCTTCTCATTACAAACAGCATCTGACAGAATACTACCCATCGAACCGGAGTTTGTGGCTAAACAGCTTCGTTCACGCAGCGCCATGTATATGTTCTGGAGTTTGTTTTGGGTAACCTTTCAAAACGAGGATACGTTTATACCAATTCCCGTTGGAGTTGCCATTGGTCTTGGGCAAAAAGGCAAGGCCAATAGATACAACAATGAGATGAAGGAAGACATGGAACAACTGGAATATAAATATCTGACAATCGAGCCAGGTTCGAGCCAAACCGGACATGTCTATTTCGGTCCACTTGAGAATTCCGAACAAACGCTACAGTTTGAATATCTGGTTAACGGAGAAAAATATTCTGTCGAGCTGACATTGGAAAGGTCTATGATTGCAACAATTATGAATGATTGGAAAAAGGCAATCCGGGGCAGATAAACAGATTTTAGGTTGTCTCTGTGGCTACGCTTCGTAACCTTCCGGCGTTTTTTGCATCATATTGGAGTGAGAAAAAATTGCGCTAAACAATTGAGAGGATATATGAAAGCTATAGAGACAACAAAAGACTTTGAACAGGTGCTTACTTCCAGCTCGGAAAAGCCGGTATTCTTATTTAAGCATTCAACACGCTGCGGAGTGTCTTCAGCGGCCTGGCAGGAATTTGCAGATTTCATGGATAACGCTGATATAAGTGAGACCTTCGATTTTGCTCGCGTATTAGTTGTAGAGCATCGCCCGGTATCATTACACATTGCCGCAGAGACAACCATTCCGCATCAGTCGCCGCAGGTCTTACTGATAAAAGACGGTGCAGCGATCTGGAATACCTCTCACTGGGCAATCAGAAAAGATAAGCTGGAAGAGATTGCAACAGTACATTCAACTGTAGCCTAACCTTCAAACATAATTATGCCGCGTCTGAGTAGCGCGGCAACTCAACCTTTTCCTGCACTGAATGCTTCTTAGCCGGTGCTCTATCGATAAACAGTGCCAGAATTCCACGTAACGGTGAAATGAGCATTCGCCCCGTTTTCCGCATCATCCGTACCAGGAGTCCCGGTTCCGGCCGACGATCTACGGTTCTGGTAGACCCAAATGCCCTGGCGTAGAAACCTTGTTTTGGCTGAAGCAGATTTTGACAAAACTCAACGAACTCGGTTGGATCACCGGAATACCGGAAGCAATCCAGCGCACCAGCCTTGCGGATTACCTGACGATCAGATGGTGAAATATAGCTTGTGAAAAAGACAAAGGGAATATCCTTGAGTTGCTTATTCCGCTTTACAGCCCCCAGTAAATGATGACCACTCATCCCAGGCAGGTTCATTTCACAAACGATTAAGTGCGGCATTCGTCCAAGACGAAACCATTGCGCCACGCCCTGTGCATCGGGCCTTGAGACCAAAAGGTCATTTTCACGAATAGCACTTTTTATCATATTTTTAACGTTTTCAGACTCTCCAATGTGCATAATCACTTTTTGCATAGGGGCATTCTCCTTTTAAGCTTTTGCCATTATGCAGGTCAGAAATCGTGCCAATTTCTTTTCAAAGGGGAATCAGGAGGTCAAACAACAGAATAAAGCAAGATAGCGTAGAGTCGTCCGCAAAGAGTGATTTTTAAAGAAGATGGAGAGTATAAAAAGGTGAGAATATTTTTCTCAGTCAGATATGCTACAGCTTTAGAATATCGTTAATGGACTGCATAAAGCCTTCCGGCTTTTCAGCATGCACCCAATGCCCGGCACCCTCAACCGTACGAAAATCTGCACGGGTAAAGCTCTTTAGAATATCAGGGTGGTCACCCGGTAAGATATAGCGGGAATTACTGCCGTTTATGAATCGACTGGGACCATCAAACGATCGTGAAATGATAGGTGAGTCTGTTAATTCGGATAGGCTTTCAGAAAGTACCGGCAGGTTCATTTTCCAACCAAACCCCTGATCAGATTCACGCTTTACATTTTTCAATAGGAATCCACGTAATCCGGGTTCGGGAAGATATTCGGCGAGGGCAGCATCAATTTCACCACGCGAAGAATAGGTGGAAAGATCCAGGGCCAGAAGGGCTGAAAAAATATCATCAAATGCACCGCCGGGATATTTCCTGGGTGCAATATCCAGAACAATCAGATGTGCAACAAACTCCGGATAGTTGGCCGCCAGGCTCATCGCGGTTTTTCCGCCCATGGAATGTCCGATCAGAATCATGGGAGCCAGCTGATGATCGCGGGCATATTCCACGACGTCTTCAGCCATCAGCTGGTAGCTAATGGTATCGCTATGCGGAGAGCGGCCATGATTGCGTTGATCCACAAGATGCACATCATAGGCTTCGGACATACGCCTGCCCAGAGTAAACCAGTTATCAGAAGAGCCGAGCAAACCGTGCAGGATCACAATCGGCGGTCCGTCTCCTAGTCGCTTGCCGTATAGCTTCAACCGTTCAATTCCACATTGTGTAACAATCCGGGAATTGGTTGGCGGTCTGTATAGGTATCGCCGGGGAAATAATAATGTGTGACAGCATCCTCATCTGAACGCCAGCAAAGCAAAACTTCTTCTCCGGCAATTTCAGAAGGGTATTCTACCAGCCCTACATCCGAATTCAGCTCTTTATATGTACATCCCAAATCTTGTAATTCACCTTCGAATTGAGAAATCATATTCTTCAGGTTCCGATATCCTTTCTCAAGAGGTGCATATTCACCATGCTCCTGGAGAATGAGCTGTAATTCGCGCTCTGAAGAAAGAATGTCCTGCACAATGCGTCTAACCAATGGCAAAGTGCGTGTTGCAAGATCCGGAGTATATGTGATGTCAGTTTTAAATTCCATGTCTCTCCTTTCAGCTAAAAGATGTGAAGGAGAAGTTTGGGAATCAAGCAGAAGTTTAAATGAGGAATAAAAAAAAGAGACATCCCCGCAATGATCTCACCAGTGATGAGAGCGCCCCTGTAGCGGAGATGTCTCTAAATCCAAGTTCTACTATAAGACTTTCGGCAGCCAGAAAATGAACGTGAGTTTTTTCAGGAGGCGCCTTCACCGTTTGTCCTGCGTTTCCGCAAGAGCGCCCCTGTGGTGAAAGCGCCTCCAAAATTTGAAAAGTGGGTCGTTAAAAATGGAGGTGTTCCTGCACTTTGTCCTACGTTTCCGCAAGAGCGCCCCTGTAGCAGGAACACCTCCTTAACATATTTTAATACTGCATAAAAATGTATTTGAGACCATATAAGCAAAAAGCTGATTCAAAAATTTAGAAATGTTCCTACAGCAGAATCGATGAACGCTTACAGAACAATAAGGATGTGACGTCTCAGGATGAAAAACTCATCAAATAATAGGAGGCACCTTCACTAAAACCCTGCGTTTTCGCAAGAGCGCCCCTGTAGCAAAGGCGCCTCCATTCTACATCAAAACTGAATTGGAAAGAGTGTCTGAGAACTTCACATCAAAAAATAAAGGAGGCACCTTCACTAAAACCCTGCGTTTTCGCAAGAGCGCCCCTGTAGCAAAGGCGCCTCCGTTTTCATATCTATATATTCCGAATGTCGTTATGCATCATCCGGGTTGAATACCGTAAACAGAAGGGTTGCAACCACTCCACCTGCAACAGGCCCAACGATGTAGAGCCATACGCTTCCCAAAGCATTCACACTTTGGGTAATAGCGAACAATGCCGGTCCTATCGCAACTGCAGGGTTTAGCGCTGCGCCTGATATCCCTCCTACTGCATACGCTGATCCCAAAACCGTAAATCCGATTGCTACCCCATAAATATAATTCCCTTCAAAGGCCCTGGCGCCAGCGACATTCAGAATGACCAAAACCAGGAGGAATGTAAATAAAAACTCAGCAATAAGAATCTTATCAATTCCTACACCTGCTCCGGCTGTTACGGTAAAAATATCTCCGCCAAACCAATACGATAATAGAGTAGCCAAAAATGCGCCTGCTATCTGTGCAATCATGTAACCTGGCACATCTTTAGACTCCATTTTTCCACGCATTAAAAATGCGATGGTAACGGCAGGGTTATAGTGAGCACCAGATACATGCCCTCCCATGTAGACTAATGCGGTTAGCATTATCCCAATTGCCAGAGGATCACCAGTCAAAGCGATAGTTAGAACGAGAAAAAACGTCCCTACAAACTCCATCAGATAATTCTTCATGCTTTCCCCTGCCTGAAATTATTAAGCTCATTAATTGAGCCCATACCGCTCCGGTCACTACTTAAGACTTAAGTGAGTTATAAAAGTCACAAGAAAAATATCGACTTTGCTTTAAGTAAAGCGAAATCAGAAGGTTAAAAGCACTACAGACATAAATTTCAATGAACATTTTAAACTATATTTAATGGAAGAATCGTATTAAGGATTGGATTCCCGAGAAGATAACACATCCTGAATGATTTTGCAAAGACCCAAAAACGTATTTATTTACACATTATTGAATATAATCTCATATATTTTCAGCAATCTTCATGGAATTGATTTTAAAAGTATTATTGTATATTAACCTTATTTTTTAAACAAACAAAGTCAGATTTTCAGCCCTTGTTTCGGATCACTAGACAGGTTAAACAAAATTAGAAAAGGACAATACAAAATTTCCGCATTACAATAATGTATCTTGATGTTTATGCAAAAAAATGATAAGATCCAGGAACACACTCCGGAGATATCATGATAAGACTACTACCCCTTATACTCCTTATATTCACTTTATTCTACAGCTTTCTGCAAGCACAGAACACTGCAACAGGCATCGTTTTCAACGACTTGAACAGAAACCAGGTTCTGGATGACAACGAACAAGGCATCCCCAACGTGCGTGTTTCAAACGGCAGGGATGTTGTGCTTACCAATAAATCAGGCCAATACAAAATACCCATTACCGATGAGACGATCATCTTTATCGTTAAGCCGGCTGGATTTGCCACTCCATTGAACGGTTATCGATTGCCACAGTTCTACTACATTCATCAACCGGCTGGTTCTCCTGCCGGGCTGCGGTATCCGGGAATTGCTCCGACAGGTAAACTCCCTTCCTCAATCAACTTTCCCTTAATTGAAGTAGATGAGCCAAAAGCATTTGAGGCTATCCTATTTTCAGACCCTCAACCAATGACCGGCGCAGAAGTGGACTATATCCGGGATGATATTATCACCGAACTAATCGGCACCAATGCCAAGTTCGGTATGACCCTTGGAGATATCCTTTATGATGACCTGGCGCTTTTCCCCCGCTATTTGAGCGTAGTAGCACAGGCCGGTATTCCATGGTATAACGTACCGGGAAATCATGAGCTGAATTTCGATGCTCCGAACGACCGCTACTCCCTGGAAACGTTCAAGCGATATTTTGGCCCACCTTACTACGCGTTTGAATATGCCAACACCTATGTCATCGTTTTGGATAATATTGAGTACCAGGGTACAAAAACTGAAAACCCAATGGACGTGCGGGATGAAGGAAGCTACATCGCCAACATTAGTGAGGACCAGCTAATCTGGTTAAAAAATGATTTGCAACATGTCCCTGAAGACAAGTTGATTCTCGTAACAATGCATGCCCCCCTAACCTCCTATTTGGGCACTCCGAAGAGCACCAGCGTTTTTACTCAAAACCGCTCCAAGTTGTTGAAGCTGCTTTCCGGTCGGGAGCACCTGTATTCCGTTGCCGGTCATACCCACACTTCCGAGCATCATTATTATGGCGAGGAGGAAGGATTTGAGGGGCCCGGTAAATTCCACCATCATATTTTAGCTGCGGTATCCGGAAGCTGGTGGAGTGGTCCGCTGGATGAAAGAGGTATACCGGTGTCATTGCAAAGAGACGGGACTCCCAACGGGTATCATATACTTGAGGTAGACGGCACAAACTTATCAGTTCGCTATAAAGCTGCCGGCAAAGATCCCGCTTATCAGATGAGCATCTCGTACGACGTCGCCTATCATCGCTATGAGAAAGAGGGACTTCGTGATTACAGGCCGGGTGAGCATATAGACGGCCATATGAGCATTGATGAAGCCCGTGCTGCACAGGTTGTAGTGAACTTGTTTGATGGAGGTCCAAAATCCAGCGTAGCTTTTCAAATCAATGATGGGCCATCAATAAAAATGAAGCATGAACGTCGTCCTGACCCGATCCATTCCGAGCTGTATTTCCGTAATTCCGAAACCAGTAAGCCCTGGGCTCGCACCGTTCCCTCCTCGCATATTTGGATTGCCGATTTACCAGCAGATATCAAAACCGGTACGCATACGCTAACCGTTACCGCAATTGATGAATTCGGCAGGACACATCACAGTCATTCCATTTTAGAGATCTATGGAAGTAGTTCGGTGGAGGAGCGGTCCTTCGGCTGGTAAGAGATGGGCAGAAATAGTGAGAAACGGTGAGAAACGGGCAGAGCAGTGCATTCCGCCGGCCGAGCGCAGCCGAGGCCAAGTCAAAAGGCAGAAACAGTGAGAGACAGTGAGAAGCCGTGAGAAGTTGGTAATACAAAGGGGCTTGGGGATACTATTTATTAGTCGCTTCCATGAGTCGTGTTAAGAGCATAAAAATTTTATATAGCCTGTCCGAGATTTCCTTTTCATCAACTCCTTTAAGATAACCAGCACGTTGAGAAATTTCTAGTTGTGTGTCTAGCTCAACAAGTGATGAACGAGCAATTTCATAAAACCTGCGACGTTCTTTAGTAGAACTGCGAGATGCGCCTTCTGAAATATTTGAGACCACTGAGGTTGCCGTTTTCCTTAAGTGTGAAGCGAGTCCATAATGCACTCGCCTAGGAAAATCCTCAGTAATAGAAAAAATAAAATATGTTAAATCCATTGCTTCATGCCAAACTCGAAGGCTTTTATGCTTTAACTTCAGATACATAAACTACCATGCTTTTATTATTCTATTCTGAAAACCCTTCTTTTTTTGGAGGCATTTTTTAATTTTTTATAACAACTCACTTTTCTACCCATCTCTGCCAGCCTCTGCCAGCCTCTCACTGTTTCTGCCTGTTTCTGCCCGCTTCTGCCTCATTGCCTCATTGCCTCATTGCCTCATTGCCTTTAAAACAATTCCTTGCTAGATTTGAAAATCACACCAAGGAGAATCCCCATGAAGAAAACCCAACAAACTATCCAAACCGCAGACAACTACTCCCTGACGGCAACTGTATATGAGCCACAGGCGAAACCGAAAGGCGTTATCCTCATTGCTTCCGCGATGGGTGTGAAGCAAAGCTATTATCAGTCCTTCGCAAACTGGTTGACGGATAATGGATTTGCTGCAGTTACTTTTGATTATCGTGGCGTAGGTGAAAGTCGGCATGGAAAGCTGAAAGATGTGAAGGCAGACATAATCGACTGGGCGGAAAAGGACTGTGGCGCTGTTATCAGATATATTTCGGACACGTTTAATGATTTAACCGTTTACTGGATCGGTCATAGTCTGGGTGGACAATTATTCCCCTTCGTTCCGGGTACTGATGCCGTTTCTAAAATGATCACCGTTGCAACCGGCAGTGGATACTGGAAGGAGAATGCTCCCTCGCTGAAGCGCACCGTCTGGTGGCTCTGGTACGTGATAGCTCCTGTATCGGTTCGTATATTTGGTTATTTTCCCGGTCGCACATTGAAAAAGGTTGGCGATCTTCCAGCGGGCGTGATGATGCAGTGGCGGAACTGGTGTTTGAATAAAGACTATGCTCCGGGTTATGAAGGCGAATCCGTGCGAACCAAATACTCGCAGGTAGATGTGCCAATCACCTCCCTTTCGTTTTCCGATGATCAATATATGAGTAAGCGCAATATCGAATCTCTGCATGGATTTTATACTGGAAGCAATGTCCAAATGAAACGCATAAATCCGAAGGACGTCGATACCGGCTATATTGGTCATTTCGGTTTTTTTAAGGAAAAATTCAGGGAAAAGCTGTGGAATACCCAGGTATTACCAGAACTGGTTGGTGAAAACGGAGGTTCTTAATGAACAGTATCTCGGAGGCATACGAGGAGAATCACGCATTTTGGTGGACGCTGGACGGCATTGCTGAAGGGCAAGACCGTTCGGTAAATCAGAATTTCTACTGGACGCATCATCCGGATAAAAGATGGGCATCCTGGCATAAAATCCGTTTGACCGCCGAGGACATTAAAGAGGAGATACGTTCTCGCATCAAAACCTGTATTGATTCTGACTCTGAGATACATGCGCACCTGAGCAACAACACCCAGCCGGAGAATCTGAACAGGCAGCTCCTCGATGCCGGTTTTCAACATTTACGTCGCTATCCGATTTACTACATACAAACAGAAGCTCTCACACCGGACACCGCACAAATGGATTGGAAACGGTTCTCCGGAAATGGAGCTGATTTACAATCGCTGCATTCATTTGCCGGTACCAGAAAGATATATACCGTTGATTATCTGGAATTGCTGCAAAGCAGAATGCAGGCAGCAGACGGGCGAATTACCCACCATGTCTCGTACAAGGATGAAGTGCCTTTTGCAGCATTTACGCTCATACGCTCAGACAACCTCCTCTGCTTCTACGACCCGTTAAGTAAATCATTTTCCGATCGTCAACGCGCTGGAATGCTACGAAGCGCTGCTGCGATAGCTCGCGAAGAAGCTTGTGATTATCTCGCTTTAATCTGCGATCGTGAGTTGGAACCGGTATTGAATGACCTGAAGTTTCAAACGGAGGGCTGGATATCCTGGTTTCACCTTTCCCGGAAGAAGCTGAACAAATTTGCGGAATAACAAAGACCTACTTTTTAAACTGCTCTGGACCGTTTAATCAATTTTCCCAGAATCCGAGCGATGTTCTCGGCATCATCATCTCCCCGATGATGCGTCCCTTCAAATTTCATATCCAGATCCTTCAGCGTTGCCGGAACACCACTTTCAAAATGCTTGCCAAGCATTACAGCAGCCAGCGTTTTGACATTCAGATGCCGATGACCAAATGGATAAGGCGCATCTAACTCTTCACAGCATTTGCGCATCATATTCCGATCATAGTCACCAAAACTCGCCCAGAGGCGTTTCTTGCTGTCATACTCCCGCCGCAAAATATTACATGCCTCGTAAAACGAAATGCCGTTTTCAACCATTTCCGGCGCAATAGTTGTAAGCTCCGTGCAAAACGGACTGACCGTAGATCGTTCAGGCTTAATTAGCAGGCTGCGCTTATCAGATAGTGCAAGCGTCTGCACATCCAGTAGCACGACACCAATCTCGATAATATCAGACACTTCCCCCACCGGCGGTGACCCTTTCCAGCAGGTAGCTTCGAGGTCTACGACTACGATTTTATCTAACAGTTTTGACATGGTTTTTCCTTTCTTGGTTTTACCTATAGAGGAATTAACGCAACATTTTTCTCTGCATGAATCAATAGCCACCTTCGACAGACAGGTCTATGTGATACCGTCGAAACACAGGTCGAAGGCTGTATCTCACGTCTGTTAACTGCTGTTTGTTAACTGCCGACTGCCGATTGCCGATTACCGATCGCCGGTTGCCCATTCACCAATATTTCAGTATACTAACACATCGCGTGGATAATCGAACCATCACTCAAAAGGAGTTCACATGAGGCTGAATCGAATTATCCATCTCACTACTATTTTAACCATCTTGTTTACCTCTATGTCTGTTGCTCAACAGTGGAGCTGGCCGGACACGCTCAAAAATATGCAGGTATTGCCTTCCGACTGGACTGGACAACGTCTTAGCCCGGTCATGCGCGGATTCACCCGTGCACTCGGCGTGCGGTGCTCCTATTGCCATGTGGGTGAAGAGGGTAAGCCGTTATCAACCTACGATTTTGTATCTGATGAGAATCCCAATAAAGACCGTGCGCGAGATATGCTACGCATGCTTGGAGATATAAATGACCATCTAAAGGATTTCAATCATAGTGGTGCTAAAAAAGTAAATATGTGGTGCCATACCTGCCATAACGGCAAGCCCAGACCGATTACTTTGGCAAATCTGCTCAGCGAACATTATGCGACGATCGGCATCGACTCAACAATGCAAACCTATCAGGTACTACATAGCCGGCATTTTGGCAGAGGGCGCTATGACTTCGGAGAGAACACGCTGAACAGCTTTGGATACAACCTGATTTCCAGCGGCGATACCACGGCTGCTCTTCGTGTATTTGAACTGAACTGCGAGAAATTTCCTGAGTCGGCCAACGTTTGGGACAGCTATGCTGAAGCGCATATGCTCCTGGGAAATAACCATCAGGCAGTCAAAAATTATAAGAAGTCGCTAGAACTCAATCCACAAAATGACAATGCTAAACAAATGCTTGAAAAACTGAAGAACTAAACAACCCCATACCCGGAACCTCATTATGCAGCTAAAAAAAACTGGTTACTGCTTTTCACACATTGGACGTCACCAATCTCCGCTCCCCGAGCGCAGCCGAGGGGGCAATATTCAATCCTGTCGACACACAGATCGACAGCTTGGATCATCCGCACACTATTCACCATTCACCATTCACCTATTCTCACGTTTCACCTTTGCCCTTTGCCTTCTTGTCTGTTTATTCTTGCCCAAGCTAGCCGCCCAAACCTACACCAATCCCATCCTGCCCGGCGGCTATCCCGATCCATCGATCTGCCGTGTAGACAGCACCTATTACATGGTGAATTCGTCCTTTGAATATTTTCCCGGACTTCCAATTCATAAAAGCACCGACCTGGTGAATTGGGAACTGGTTGGTTACGGTCTGCATCGACCTGTACAGGCAACCGGACGAAACAATCTGGTTAACGTACAGTCCAACGGTGGAATTCATGCACCTACGATTCGTCATCACAAAGGACTGTTTTATATCATAACGACCAATGTGTATCATCCCCCCGGAGCGAATGCTAAAACGCAATTTATAAATTTCATTATCACAGCAAAGGATGTGCGTGGTCCATGGAGCGATCCCTACATTATTGAGGGCGCGCCCGGCATTGATCCGGATATCTTTTTTGATGAAGATGGCAAGGTTTGGTATGCCGGCACCCATTCACCGGAGAAACCGAACTTTGACGGAGAAGGTGAAATCTGGCTACAGGAACTCAATCCCGGAAACTGGCAGCTAAAGGGTGAGCGGTTTCTGCTTTGGCGGGGTGCCTGCGGCGGCGTTTGGGTTGAAGGTCCACATTTATACAAGCACGACGGTCGTTATTATCTGCTGGTTGCTGAAGGCGGAACGCATTATAACCATGCGGTGATGATTGCCGTCAGTGATGATATTCGCGGACCCTATATTTCCAATGCGCGCAATCCGATTCTCACCACGCGACATCTTTCTTACGACAACTGGGTGAATAGTATCGGACATGCCGATCTGTTTCAGCTGCCGGATGGACGCTGGTATATGGTAGCACTTGGCATTCGCGGAGATGAGCAGCGCAAGTCAAATATGGGTAGGGAGACACACCTGGTCCCGGTAGAATGGGAGCGTGAGCCGTTTTGGTGGAAGGAAATAAAGCACGAATGGCCGGTGCCCTCACCCCAGACCGGACGCGTGGAGCGCAACTTCCCACTCCCCTACTCCGACAAAGCCCAGTATCGCAATTCATCATTCATGGATAATTTCGAATCCGAACAGTTGAACCTGCAGTGGAACTTTCGGCGCGTTCCCTTGGAAAACACGTACTCGCTAAAAGAGCGTCCAAGCTATTTGCGTTTATTTAGTTCAGTCAACACCATCAAGGAACGCGGTCGCTGCAGCCTGATGGGTATTCGTCAGACCGAGAGCGATTTTGAATATGAAGTAAAAATGGAATTTGCTTCGAAGGCTAAAGGAATAGAAGCAGGCATCAGCCTGTTTCAAAAAGACGACAACTATTTTACCTTCACGCTGGAAAACAAGGATAATTCGACCTCTCTTATTCTGAGGCTTGCGAATCCGGATAAGCCGGTCAAGATTCTAAAAGAAATGGGACTAAGAAATTACGCCGGCACCATTCGTTTCAAAGCAACAGCCAAAGGCTCGAAATACCGATTTGCCTATTCATTAGATGATGGTGCTACTTTCACCACTATAGCTGAGACGTCATCGCATCATATTCTGAGCAAGAAATACACCGGTGCTTATCTGGGCCTATACAGCAGCTCGAATGGTAAAGATGCTAGCGGCTACGCAGATTTCGACTGGATTACCTATCGTGCTTTCGAGCGCCCGTAGCAGCAATTATGAAGCATAAAATAGCGTCATTTAGCATGAATCAAGAAAGTTTACACAACATCATTTTTTTCGCTTGACAGTCTATTGATATCTACCTATATTGTGCGACTTCAAACGAAGCAAGGGCCCATAGCTCAGCTGGTAGAGCACCGGACTTTTAATCCGTTGGTCGCAGGTTCGATTCCTGCTGGGCTCACAAGGAGTTAATCTACTACTTTACAGCAGTTTACAAAAAGTTAAGGTGACATAGTCACCTTAACTTTTTTGAACCATTTCTGAATTTCTCATCAGCCAACATAAAAATTGTTAAAAATAGTTAATTATATTACAAGATTCTTAAAGATATTTTGTGTCCATCTGTGTCTGATATCTTAGATACTTATTCTATATTCCTTAATATTTCTATTATGGATTACGGAAACATATCATTCGGATATACCGACCTGAAAAACTTTGGTATTTACACTTGTTCCGAACGCACTGTAATCAGCCCAATATTAACTATTTAACGGATTTCTGAACAGTATGAGACTTACAAAAAAAGAAAAAAATCAAATTCACGATTCTATTATAAAAAATAGGTTTAAAAAATTTGATTTTGACTGGTTAGTTTACCCCAAGCATTATGGGCAGCTCAAATGGGACTACAATCGACCAGAACCATATTTTGAGGTCACTCAGACATTTACTACTAAGACAGCTGAATTTTATAAAGGCAGAAGAATCCACTACCAAACACTTATGAAACAAGATTTCACACAAGACCACTCTCAGAGAATATATGATGTAATCGTTCATAAAAACACAGGCGCCTTTTTTAGCTTCGAAATAGTCTTGCCAGACCAAGATCATTACATAACGACTTATGGGTCGCCTAAAATAAATTCTAGGGGTAGGATAAGTCATATGGCATATCATGATGTAAAAGTCCATTATGATATGGATATTTCAGAGAATGAAAGTTTTTCGACTTGGCTAGGAACTATCTCGGAGTATGAGAAACTTAAAAGTCATTATGACAATCTGAAAGATGCATGGAATGATATACATGCCACCGACGAACTATTCCAAAACGATGTATTTGCACTCTCTTCTTCCATTGTAAACAGCGATTTCTACCAAAATATTGGAGATAGAGATTTTACAAGCGATGAGCATTCAAAGTTATCTTACGGAGTCTCTGAAAGATTAGATTTGATCTTGGAAGAGGTTAATAAACTTGAAAAAAACGTGGGGCAGGAAATCGCCACAACTGAACAGCAATTAGCTGTCCAAGCTCTAAGAAACCAGACTGAAATTATAAAAACGCTGACAAAAAATGCATCGAATACAGAAATAAGACAATATGCTCTTGCTAGTGTTTCTCTATTCTTTCCAATATACAACCTTGCTAAGGAATATCTCCCTGCAAAAATTGCGGATATGATCGTCGATGTTATTATTTTCGTTGTGGATCTTCTGACTAGTTTGCTCTGATTTTAGTGTCCTATTGTGCCCTAAATAGGCACGATTTATCCGTTGGGCTAAATAAACTAATATTTTTATTGAAATTGTAGATTTAAACAATTTCAGCATCTCTTAGCTTTTAATCCGTTGGTCGCAGGTTCGATTCCTGCTGGGCTCACACTAAAGTAAGTATTTACAATGGCTTAACCCGAGACAAAAAATCTCGGGTTTTTCCGTTTTTAGCGTTTTTGGGCTTATTTTTGGCCATTTTATTGACAAATGATTGACACATAAGTGACAATTACAGACTGTCATAAATGAATAAATGCCTTAATTTGCTTGACATACCAACCCCCAAATTTATGAAATCAGTTATCCTATAACCTGTAATTTCAATTGGAACTCGTTCCAACTGATTAAAGGGGAAGTAATCAGTTTACCTAATAGACAAAGAAAGTTTTGCTATTATGAAATCTAAAAGTGCGGCAGTCTTTAAGAATACCAAAACCGGAATTTATTTGATTCATAGTTATAGTCGCCTTCTCAGTGGCTTAACTTTTGCTTCTCCTCCTTTTTATTTTTTATCAGCAAATTCTGAACCTGATTTTGTAGTTCAAAAAATACTTTCGGCACTTGAACAAAGTAGATCAGACATTTCACCCGACCCAACCGAAGAAGAAATAAAGGCTAATTCAGAACGAATGAGTACTGAGTTAGGACTAAAAAAAGGAAATAGTCTTTACAAGAATATGCTACATATAAACGTTCACAATAATTTTGAGGAAATAAATTTTTACCCCCTACGAAATCTTGGAAGGAGATATATGGGATATACAACTGATGAATATGTTTCGATTCCTGCCACAAGTAATAGAAAACAATTTTATGCTGCGATGGAAAAAACCTTTAAGATATGTATTAGTTAAATCTGCATAATACCATCTGCAATGTATTGGTTTTATTGTGATGAATCCATAGTACTAAAACACGAATAAGAAGTATTGTCTTCCTAATTTCCCCGGTTCGGATATCAATAATTTTAGGGTTGAATTATCACTCTTGTATAATGAATATTTGGAATGGTTTATATCTTGATTTTCATTTCCAGCGCCTGCTGCATTTGGTTAATGACAACTGATGTTTTACAGCGGCGCATTCCAAATACAGCGACAATCTCAATACTCTTATCAGCACTTCTAATTGGGGTATACCTCGGATATCATCATTGGCAATGGCAGGTTTTGGTCGTTCTTATGAGTAGTGGATTAATGCTTCTCATAAGGGGAATAAGTAATATGATCCTGAAACAGGATACCATGGGAATGGGAGATATAAAACTGGCTGGTGCGCTAGGAGCATGGTTAGGATTTTCGGGATTTTTACTCAGCTTGTTTTTGGGATCTTCCCTGGCTGTTGGAGTCGTTTATGGGCTTAGAACTTTAGGCAAAGATATACATGGAAAATATATCCCACTTGGGTTTTATCTTGGACTGGCAATGTTAATAATTTTAGGTATACATTTTCTTGTGCCCAGCTTATTTTACTTATTCGGCATGACGGACCCACTGGCTTGGCTTAGCGAATAATGGGTTCACGGCTCACCAGTCGTTGGACGATACGCAATGGCCAGACTTGCCCATAAGTATATATTTTACCCTCTACCATAACTGCAACTATTGGAATTGTACTTCCCTGCTCTTCACTCGTAACCTCTTCTTCCCAAACACTTTTATCACGGACCCGATATAAAAACCTTGCGTAAACACCATCTGATTTTGGTGAACCATTCTGAAGAAAAGGTTCATGAAGCTTTATTGTAATGGGTAGATTTTTGAGAGTTACTCCTTCAAGCAAATATGGTTTCGCATTCGTTATGCGAGATAATTGACTCAAGCGAACCGATACCATTTCATTTGCTAATTTGTACTGCTGTTCAGCAGCCGTCTTTTGTTGCCACTTTATATATAGCCTTTGTGCAAAAAGAAAGCTGCTATAAGCCATACCGATGACCAATAACGTAAGCTGGACAGCAATAATCAACTCCAATACCGTAAAACCATTCTCTGCCGCGAGCCTCTTTTTCACTTTTCACCCGAATACATTTTTGATTGAGATTTTCTGAACTGTGATCGCTGTAAGAGTGTTAAAACATTTTGCTTTCTGCTCACTTCAATTGAAATTAAGATCAGATTTTCCCTGAAATCATGAATAGTGGTTCTAAGGCTATATTTTCTATTTTTATGCAAGACCTCTATCCTCTCCGAACGATACACTCCCGTTACCAACATCTCCTCCATTTTAGTTTCGGCCAGCTGCACAGCAATAAGTTTATCAGCAACGATTCTATCGGTTAACAGTTTACCAAGCCAATGACCAGCAGGAATTAAAACGATCAATAGAATGACCAGCGCAACCAACACCTCCAGCAGCGAATATCCACTATCCGATTGAAAGCGTCCTTCTTTCATAATCGTTCCACGACCGTTAAGATTGGTTTTTCTTCAAATAATAGAGGCAGCTCCATTTGCTTAAGTAGACGACGTTCAATGCGCCCATCCATTATGCGATTGTAATAATCCGTAGGAGAAGAGTAAAAATGAAAGCGATCGGTTATAACCGTTCCATTAACTTCTCCGGCGAGCTCACATAAGTTGTCTGAAAATGCCAGACCGAAAAGCCTCGCTCCCTTGTGTATCAATAGCTTACCACGGAGCTGCCTGGGGAACGGTGTAAAGCGATCGGTTAATAATAACGCCGATCCCTCAACAGAGCTTCCTGCGCTCAGCTCCAGAAGCACATCTTCTTTATCAGAATACGTTGCAAGAATACTGGGGTAATTTAATTTCGCCTTAATAAGATGAATGTTACTTCTGGAAAAAAATTGCCCCTTACCGGTCTTCACATTTTTCAGCAGCACACGCCCCTTTGCATATACAACTGCCCCGTCTATCCTTGCAGATCCGGATATGCTAAGCTGTTTTTTACATATCAACTGAACATAAGGGCCTAGCTTAATATTGTTGAGAGTTAAATCCTCCTCGGCACGCAAAATAACAGAACCGTTTACTGTTAATTCTCTATCACCAAACGTATCATTATTGATATCAACGAGTATTGGACGAGCCGGCCATTTTGGGAATTTCAGGATTGAATCACCTACCCAATAATCATCGATGCTCTCGGCCGACATTCGGAACTGATCATCAAAAAAATCAAAAAGGGTTCGAACCAGCGGATAATCCACATCTGGTCGCCGATCTTCCCGACTACGGTTGATTTCACCATATACCAACTTATCTCCAGTATAAGGCCGGCCACGGGTTACCGCTTTTTTTACTCCTTGCGGACCGACAGCGACATTTCCAATTAACCTGGTATCTCCGGTTACTATCAGGGAGGGATAAGCCGGATTTACAATCAGCCCATGAGTCATGAAATCGGGCTGAGCTAATGCAAGAGTCGCAATAATCGTATGCTCTGAGCGATGAATTTTTGACCTGCTACTGGCACGCTGTAATAATCCCCACCGCTGAATCACGGTTTGAATTTTTTCATTGGTAGCAATTATCCGATGTTCAACCTTTGGGAAAAAACCAGGCAGTCGACCAGTGTATGCTTCTGCTAAAATCTCCTCAATACCGCTTTCGGCCGCATATTTTGCCCTTATCTGATCCTGGCGATATAACACAGAACGTTGCTGAAAGAGACTCCCGGTTAACAGAGTCAAGATGAGACCGGAAATGACCATCGACAGCAATAATACGGTTAGTAGAACAGAACCTCGTTGAGATGTAACTATATTTTTAAACATAGGTATCCTGTTAGGCTTTGATATAATATCAAGCCCGGATCTTTAACTATTATTCAGCGTCTTTGGTGTAAATTTATATTGGGAGGGGTGGCAACCGTTTTTTATCGTCCGGAGTTTTAACCGGATTTATCTAAAATTGACATTATTCGCTCAATTTGCTTCTCCATTTTTTCGATTTTTGAATTTTGCACTGCGTTATCCGAGTTTAGATTAAGCAGTTTTTCTTTTAAGGCCCTATTCTCATCCTGTAAGAGGGCAAGCTCTCTCTCCAATTCACTTTTCCCCTCAGCAGATCGACCTCCAGCTAATTGTCTCTCCTTTTCTGCTGAAAAATGCATGAACCCTTCTCCAAGTAAAAGCCAGTTTAGATTGATATTCAGCATTCCGGCCAGTTGAGCCACGAGTAATACATTCGGGCTTCTTCTTCCCTGAATGTAATTTGTAAGTGCATTTTCAGATATGTCTAATTCATTAGCTATCTCCTTTTGTGTATAGGTACTTTCGTTAATTATTTGCTTGAGTCTAGAGCCAATCAATTGTGAGGTTTCACCAGTTAACATAACTCAATTGTGTGATTTTTGTTGACATTAAACAACATATGATTTATTATACCAATGGCAAGGGAAAAATTTCCTGAGCCCAAAATCCTCCCTGATTCACTATTTTAAAAGCAAAAAATTTTCTAAGCCATGCGGTTTTCGAGTCGTAATTAGGCTAGCTATGTCTTACGCTAAATAAGACGTCATATGCCAGAAAAGTCAACTTCTTTTTTGGATTGGCGTAATCGGTGGGTTCATGAGTATAAGACGTTCAACTCGTCTGAAAACCATATTTATTCTGAGTTTAATAATTTGTTTGTTTACTGGTATTGGTTCGGGTCAGGAAGCACCACCCCCAATCTCAGGAGAAAGAAGTTATTCAAACATCATTATCGACGAGCTCGATTTTAAAGATGCTGAAATCAAGGATATTGCCCGCCTACTCGCCAAGCGCTACCAGCTGAATCTATTTGTCGATAATACTATTTCCCAAAAAGTAACGCTACATCTGGTAAACATTCCCCTGGATGAAGCTCTCGACTTTATCGCTTTGGAAAACAACCTAAGGCTGGAGAAAAGATCAAACATCATTCGGATTCTTCCGCCCATTGAGGTACCGCCTCCACCAAAGGAATGGAAAATATCTTTCACGGAAGAGAGACTGACTGCTGACTTGCAGAATGAAGATTTACAGGAAGCAGTCCGTGAACTATCAAGAGCCACAGGGAAGACAATTCTGGTAGCTCCAAACGTGAACGCTACTTTAAGCGGACTTCTACAAAACTTGCCATTTGAGGAGGCTCTTGATCAACTCGCATCGGTAAACGGTCTTCAACTTCGTAAAGATGGTGAAACATGGCACCTCGCCAGGCCAATAAATGCTGGTGGGAATACGCAAAATGGTGCGGGAATTTGGATAGCCGTCGACAGCAAAGGGCTCATCTCTCTGGATATTCAGAATGCCGACCTCGAAGCTGCGCTAAATCAGCTTGCAGATAAAACCGGTGCAGGTATGTTTTTGCTCGACAAACCCAAGGGCAAAATCAATGGAGCGGCAAAACAGCTCAAGCTGGAGAAATGTCTGGACGTACTGCTGCTGGAAAGTGATTTTACCTGGAAATACAGCGACGGCGTTTATCTGATCGGTGATAAGAGCAATAAGCGCCTCACCCTCTCACGGTTAATCGAATTAAGACATCTGAAAGTCGATGGTGTAATCGAAATGCTGCCGAAGCAGGTGATCGATAAGGCGGAATTAACCATCGTGCGGGAGCATAACGCCCTATTAGTTAACGGGGCAAAGACCGTAGTCACCGAAATTGAGACCATTCTGGCACGCATCGATAAGCCGATCCCCCAGGTCTTTCTTGAAGCACTAGTTGTAGACTTCACATTTACAGACAGCAGGGATATTTCCATCGAGGCGGGCTTAAATAATCCGGATTCCAGCCGAGGCCTTTTCGATGGCTGGATTCCAGGAGTTGATATCCTCTGGAATGGCAATAATGCCAATAAATATCTGGATAAGTTGGACAATTTCTTTACCGGTGTAAACATTGGCAGCCTGCCGGATGATTTCTATCTAAAAATCCGCGCGCTCGAACAAAAAGGCAAAGCAAATATCCGTTCACGTCCGCAAATTTCAACGCTCAACGGACATACCGCAGAATTAAAAATTGGTGAAACGCGCTACTTTAAGCTCATATCCGAAACCCCGATTCGCGACCCCTCGCAGGTTCTACTGCAAACAACCGAACGATTTCAAACTGTTGAAATCAACATTTCACTGAAGATAACGCCATGGGTCAGCTCATCCGGTGAAATCACGGTTGAAATCTACCCGGAGTTTAATACGCCTGGTGAGCAAATTTCGCCGGAAGTGCCACCGAATATTCAAAGCCGCTCCCTGAGTTCAACGGTGCGCTTGCGAGATGGTGAAACCATAGTTCTTGGCGGCCTCATTCAGGAAATTGATTCGGAAAGTATTAGCAGAGTCCCGCTGCTGGGCCGTATTCCCTTGCTCGGTCGCCTGTTTAGCAGTAAAAATTTTAATAAATCCAAAAGTGAACTCATCATCTACGTAACCCCGCGTCTGACCTATGGAAACGACGCCTGGCTAAACCCGGAGTAGAAAGCAAATTGGATATACGAAGCAAACTATTCGTAAAAATCCTCCCATTTTTGCAGCTCGGTGATACGTCATTAGGTATCGAACTCACAGGCAAAGAATATCGTTTTGTGCTTCTAAGGTGCGGTTTAAAAACATACACCGTTCTTGAAACCGGTCAGGTTCCACTTTCCAATTTTGATGCGACGCAACTTCCACAATCAGATTATACGCAACTCATACTTCCGCATGAACGAATGATGTTGAAGGAAGTTGCTGTGCCGCTACTCCCCGATAGTGAGATTGAAGCATTTCTGAACGAAGAGGCAAATAAGATATTTCCGTTTCGACAATCTTCTCAGGAAAGTCTCATTCGTTGGAAAAAACTTCGTGAAAACTCAGAGAATAAAATATTAGCTGTTTTACTGCTGCGCCCGGAGCAGTCAGAAGAGGCTGTCCGGCGGTTTCCGGGCAGGCCTCTTCAGCTATTGCACTGGTTATTCGGCATGGGAACTCTTCTCCCAGCTAATGCTGAAGGTTCGCTTCAAAGGTATAGCAGCACACATCTGGCAACACTTAAAGGAAAGTCCTATGGAAACCTGGAATTTGATTTTCGAGCTTCGAACAATTCCTCGGTCTCATCACTTTCAATAGAACAAGAGAGCGACTTAACAAAAGACCTCGATCAAGTGTTCTGGCCAGCCGCTGCAGCAGCACTTAATGCTTTCAGACCATTCAACTCAATGGATCTGGGCACGGATGAACAGCGCTTGCAGACAAGCGAAGCTTTTTATCAGCAGCTTACTAAAAAAGCGGTTATCTGCTCTGGTCTTCTAATCCTAATCCTGGCCGGCATGCTGTATGGGATTCAGTTCGGCTTGCTTAGCTACCATTTTCATCTGGAAAAAAAATTGTTAGCCGTTCTGCCGCAGGCACAGGAGCTTAACAGTCTGAAGGTTCAGCTTACCGGCCTGCAAAATCGCAAACGGACACTCAGCACATCGGCCAATCAATCGACCACGCTGGCACTTCATCTTGCTCGTCTATCCAAAGTAATTCCCAATCAAATCTGGTTAACCAATGTAGCATTTAGTGTCCGCGACGAAGCAAAAGCGCAGGTGGTTATTAATGCGCTGGCTCCGGACCCCGCTTACCTGTCTGAATTACTCAGCGGACTTGAAAAGTTAAAGGAAATAGAGAATTCCCAGCTAAGGGAGATGCGCTGGATATCGGCCAAAGATATTCTGCGAAAGTGGAAGGTTAAACAGTCCAAAAGTATTCAATTAACAGTGGAGTATGATGTTCGGAATATCGTGGAAGTGGATTAGCCTGATAGCACCGCTCGTGCTATTCCTGCTTGGTCTGGAGATCTTATCCGGCTTGATAACGGATACTACCGTTTTGTGGAATCAATGCCGCGAAACCAATGAACAAATTCGCCCAAAGGAGGAGCTGATTACGGATATCATACAGCAGCGATCGCAAATCAAGAACCTCAGTCTGCAGGTTAGTTCCCTTCAAGCTGGACAGCTCATCGCTGAGGAGAATGCTTCGTTGTACAGGTATATCAACCGACTGGCCGACTCCCTTTCTGTTAACATTGAATCTATTCAGCCGGGGAAAGAAACGCGCGGTTCCGAGTACCGAACACTCCAGCTGGATATCGCCGTGTATGCCTCCTATGCGAGCAGTCTACGCTTCTTACATGCCCTGGAGACCACCGGTGGCAGGCTAAGTATTGAGGCTTTGCAGGTAAAGCTTCAACCAAAGGCTCAGGCAAAACCACTCTTCGCTATTCAACTGGAGGCAAGGTTGCGTATATGAACAAGCAAAGCAAACCCTTTATTGCGCTCCTGCTTACCCTGGCGTTGGGAATTTGGGGAGCGGTTATTTACCAGCTTGGGCAAAGCGCGGAGCCAATTGAAACCATTTCTCACCAATATCAACCGCATGAGTTGGGGAATAAAACCAGGCTGAATACCGATTCGCTTTTTGAGAGCAGCTTAATCGAGGTGCGCAATCCTTTTCGCCCATTTCGGGAAAAAATAAAGCCGCGAAAAGCGAAGCCCGCGGTAAGAATTACTGAGGTAAAACCGCCCTCTGTTCGCTATTTGGGGTATCTGGAGGATCAGGCTGGTGGACTGGCTTTGATGGAGCTTCCAAACGGAGAAACCCATATTGCTCAAATCGGTGAACAGGTACAGGGGATTCATATCCGCAGTATTAGCAAAGAGAATCTAAAGGTCCATTTCAAGGAGAAGGTGTTTGACATTGCGCTATCCAGGTAGCGCAAGTAAGCGTGGGAGACGTTTGTGTCATTAGAGGTTGCCTATGTTCATGCGAAAGAATTAACGCATGAGCCAATCATACAATATTTAAAAAACAATTATCGCGTTCATCTACTCGATGATCCGGTTGCTTGTTTGGAGCTTGCAGAAAAGCATAGCTGCGCAGCTATCGTATCACATCAGGATATTGAGCCGATAAATGGTTTGCAGATGCTGCAGCGATTGAAGTCTGTTGCGCCAAAAGCAGCAGGATTATTACTGCATCAAGCTCCGCAGAAAACGAATCATGGTTTAACCTGTTTATCCATTTCAGAGGTAAACCGTGTGCCGGAGAAGATACGCCGCGCTATTGATCTGGAAATTATGCGCCTGCACGCAACGATAGTCAAACCGGCTCAACAGCAGCTGCTTTTTTCCAGTAGGGATCTGACTGAGCTGCTTAACTATGCAGATCAAATTGCTTTTCTCTCTGATCCGCTACTGATCACCGGAGAAACTGGAACCGGCAAAAATGCTTTGGCCAGATATGTCCACCAGCAAAGCGGCCGTAAGATATCTGGATATCGGCTGGTAAACTGCGCAGCTATCCCGGATCAACTTTTCGAGTCAGAATTCTTTGGACATGAGAAAGGAGCTTTTACCGGTGCCGCCTCAAAACGCGAAGGACATTTCATGGCCGCCGATGAGGGCACGCTGGTGCTGGACGAGATCGGTGAGCTTCCATTAATTGCACAGGCCAAGCTGTTACAGGCAATTGACACAAAAGAATTTTACCCTATAGGCAGCAAAAACTCGAAAAACAGCAGCGCCAGGATTGTTGCGCTTACCAATCGTAATCTACGAAAAGAAGTCAAAGAGGGGCGATTCCGTGAAGATCTATATCATCGCTTAAACTGCTATGCAATGCATATTTCGCCCCTGCGAGAACGCTCAGATGACATATGCACATTAGCAGAGCATTTTTTAGAATCAACATGGGTTGGATGGCTCTGCAACTGGCGAACCTTAATTGAGCCGTCGTTCTTTGAGGCGCTGAAAAGCCTCAGGCTCTCCGGTAACGTGCGAGATTTACAGAATCTTATTCGGAAAATTATATCCCGTAAAACACCAACCACGTTTACGCTATCAGCCAAAGACTTGCCGGTAAAGAAGGTTCAAAATAAAGACGTTGCCTTACTGGACGGAACTGAAAGCCTACCTCAGTTTATTCTACGAATGGAACAGGCAAAGGTAAGTGCAGCTATCCATGCAGCTGAAGGGAACGTGTCGCATGCAGCTCGTAAACTGGGCGTTAGCCGGCAGAATCTACAGCATCGTTTAAAGCGTCTGCAGGAAGCGGGGTATTCGATATGAACGAGACCGTTTTACTCAAACAAGATGTGGGTCAAGCTTCAACTAAGAAGGTTGGAAGAGTTTCGACCAAGGCACGGCGGGAGTTTATTCGGGAGCTATCGGTGTTACTAAAGGCTCGACTCAGAATTACGGAAAGCCTTGAGATGCTGCAACGACAGTCCGGTAGTAAATCGCTAGGCGAAGTTTTGCGAGGCGTAAATCGACGCGTTAAAAGCGGTGCCAGCTTAGCTGAAGCGATGCGAGTTTATCCGTCCGTCTTCGATACGTTTTTATGCAGTCTCGTTGAGGTCGGTGAATTAACCGGATCTTTGCCGGAAATGCTTTCCAGAGTCTCAGCCTATCAGCAAAAGATGGCAAACCTGAAGCGCAAGCTGGTACAGTCCATGACTTATCCCCTGCTGGTTATCGGCGTTGCAGTTTCGGCACTCACCTTTATCGTGCTATTCGTTTTGCCCACCTTCGCAGGACTCTTTCGGGAGTTTGGTGCGGAGCTCCCCTGGCTAACCCGGACGCTCATGTCCCTGAGTGCTTTTGTAAATAAAAATGCATTCGCTATTAGTCTTACAGTATTGGCAATTCTCTTTTTACTCAGAATAGTGCTGAAGCAGCCTGCTGTTTGGACAGTGTTAGATCGATGGGTATTAGCTCTGCCCATACTTGGTAATATGGTTAGAAAGAACTTGCTGGCTCAATTTTGCCGCACCATGGGCACCTTACTGGAAAGCGGCGTATCGCTTTTACCGGCATTAGACGTAGCCGAGCGCACCTTAAGTAACAGCATGATGAGACGCGAGCTTCAAAAAATCCGCCGCGCTGCCGGAGGTGGCGGCTCGATCTCGGCTTCGCTAAAAACGTCGGCAATATTCCCAATCAGCCTGGCACGCATTATCGGTGTTGGAGAAGAAACGGCGGAACTACCGGAAATGCTGCTGGAAGTAGCCGACGCATACGATGAAGATCTGGATGCTGCTATTGAGCTGCTGGGCTCAGTCATTGAGCCGGTAATGATCGTCTTGCTGGGCCTCATCATCGGAGTAATCCTGGTATCGATCTATCTTCCGCTGTTCAAAATGTCTACGATAATGCCAGGCTGATGAGAGCGGGTGAACTGGTGAACGGGAGATCATGTTTGTCACGTCGAGCTTGTCGAGACGCTAGCTGGATTCATTAACGGTAACGAATAAACGGCAATTAGCAAACGGCAGATAAGAGACGGCAGAAACGGTGAGAAACAGACCGCTACCCGAGCGTAGCCGAGGGGGCGAGTGATCAGTTGGACAGTCGTAGCGCAACGGAGATCCCGGCTTGTCGGGATTGGGCAGTTATTGCCGTTTCACCTTTCACAAAGTCAACTCTGAACTCAGAACTCAGAACTTTGAACCTAGAACCTTGAAATAAGGAGAACAGCATGAACAACAATTTGACTAGAAGACTTCGCGAAGAGGAAGATGGTTTCTCACTCCCTGAAATCCTGGTGGTTATCGTCATTATCGGCATTCTGGTACTGCTGGCTATCCCCCGCTTTACCAGCGTGATTACCAAAGCAAAGACAACCGAAGCCAAAATGATGCTGAAGCATCTGCATACCCTACAGCAATCTTACTACTACGAAAACGACCGCTACGGTTTAGAGCTGGCAGCAGTAGGTTTTGCTCAGGAAATCCTGGTTACCGAGGGTGGTGAGGCGCGCTATCGGATCGAGATTGCCCAGGCTGATGCCAGTCAGTTTCTGGCTAAAGCCATTGCAGTTGTTGACTTCGACAAGGACGGTGTATTCAACTCCTGGGAAGTGGATCAGTCAGGAGATATTCGCCAGGTGATACCGGATTGATGGGCACAAGGGGACGACCTGCGTGTCGTCCCAGACCGGGTGAGCGGGCGAAAAGCAAAAAAATCGGCAACATCAGGGGACGACCTGCGTGTCGTCCCGGACTTTAAGGGGCAATTGGGTAATAATTCTAATTATTGATATAAAATTGGAGCTAAAATGCATTATAAATTTTTCAAAATCATATCGGCCTCGACTACGCTCGGCCAGCGAATCGCTGCCGGCTTTCATGTGCCGTTTACCCGGAACGACACGCAGGTCGTCCCCTCTGTTGCTCGATCACCGATCACCGATGCCCGATTACCGTTTTCCATTTCTCGTTTCTCATTTCCCATTCCTCTATATCCCTACTTACTACTTGCTACTTACTTCTTACTGTATTTATCCAGCTGCGGTGCTTTTAAATCCACCCCAAAAATCGAGATACAACCAACTGATAGGCTGGCAGTACTTCCATTCGTGGTTCGAGGCGATGGCCTCAGCGAGGCAATGGGACATATCGCGGCAGACCGACTAACGGCTGGGTTACTGAATCAAAAACGCCTACCAATTGTCGACCGCAGCTTCGTGAATGATGCGCTAACGCGATTGAACATCGGCAATAGCTATTTTCTTTCACCGGAAAACGCGATGCTATTGTCAGATACGCTGGGAGCCAAGCTTTTGGCGCTTGGGGTGCTGGATAATCGTTCGAATTTTCAGGAGTCCGGCCGGTTAAAGCATCAGCTCCGCATTACGGTACGGCTACTGGATCCAGCCAGCGGTGAACTGCTTTTACTAAAAGAGCAGGAGTTGACAAAGCAGAACGATATTCAGGGGATTATACAGGAGGGCCTCGACTCTATTATTTCAGACCTGGCAATAACGTTTGCTAAACCATCTCCCCAAGACAGCCTTTCAAACCCAAAAGAGGTTACTGATGAGCAGCCACCCACAGCAGCTAAATGAGGAGCTGGTCAAAAAGCTGGCCCGTAAATTACCGGTAGACTATGCTATGCAGCATAAGCTACTGCCGATTGGAATGAATGATGACACTGTTTGTCTTGCAGCTATCCAGTCTCCTGATGCCTCTCGCCTGGAAGAGCTGGCTTTTCTATTTAATAGCCGGATCACCCATGAATGCTGGCCGGAAGAAGAGCTACTGGAGGCCATCACGGCAATTTACGGTGTTGAGACAGAAGCTGACGGCGGAACCAGTCAGACCTTTGTCGTTAAGGAAAAATCACATGACAACGAGCAGTCTTCTTCGAAAGACACCGGCGTTATCGACTATGTAAACCGCTGTATTAGCGACGCAATCCGCATGCGCGCCAGCGACATACACGTGGAGTGCGAAGATCAGCAATTTCGCATCCGCTTTAGAATCGACGGAAAATTGACCGAATACGATCAGCCTTCTCTAAGACCACAGGCTGTTGTTTCAAGATTGAAGATTATGGCTGAGCTGGATATTGCCGAGAAGCGTCGCCCGCAGGATGGGCGCATCCGCATGTCCAGCGCTGACCACACCGTCGATATGCGCGTCTCTACCCTGCCGACCGACTTTGGGGAAAAGGTGGTGCTGAGGATTCTGGATAAATCAGCTCTAAAGCTGTCGCTGGATACGCTCGGAATAGAGGAAAACATTCTCGAATCCTTAAAGCAGGCTTTGCGCATGCCCAACGGTATTGTGTTGGTGACCGGTCCCACCGGCAGCGGTAAGACCACCACCCTTTATTCCGGTCTCAACTTCCTCAACAAGCCGGATGTGAACATCGTGACTATTGAAGACCCTATCGAATACAACCTTTCCGGCATTAATCAGACCATGGTGCGGGCAGATATCGGCCTCACTTTCGCGTCCGTGCTGCGCACCGTACTCAGGCAGGATCCGGATATTATCATGCTGGGTGAGATACGCGATGGCGAGACGGCAGAAATAGCCATCCGCTCGGCTTTAACCGGTCATATGGTGCTTAGCACCCTGCATACCAATGATGCAATAAGCACGGTTGCTCGACTAATCGATATGGGCGTGGAGCCATTTCTGGTAGCGAACTCGCTACGTATGGTGCTGGCTCAGCGTCTGGTGCGCACCATTTGTCGACACTGCAAGAAAGAAGATCCAACCGCCTTAGAACGTTTCGTCGGTTATGAACTGCCCAACACTATCCTCACCGCACAGCACTTCCGCGGTTCCGGCTGCCGCCGCTGCAACAACAGTGGCTATGCTGGTCGCATGGCCATTATGGAAGCGCTGCTTATCGATAGCGAGCTTGCCGGGCTAATCACGCAGCGAGCTTCGGTAGAAGAACTCACAAACGTTGCAGGGCAAAAAGGCCTTATCACGCTACAGCAGTCCGGTTATACTCAGGTAATTGCGAGCAATACCACGCTGGACGAGGTGATTGGTGAGACCTGGGTGTTGTAGGAGTGCAAATTTATTTGCGCTGCCCAATGCCTGTTTCTATTCAACTTACAGAAGACAGTTGTAGAGCAAATAAGCTTGCACTCTCTACTGGAGCCCGATAAAACGCCTATCCACTCTCCCTCACCTTATCTTCGCAAAAATCTTTGCGTCAGACAACCACCCTCCCAACACGCAAACCACTAAAAAAACAAGAACTTACTAAACTGGCACTCCTATTGCCTTACACCGAAGTAATCATCCAAAACAGGAGTTATTCACATGCCTCGAAACATCTTTTATCAAACAACTGTTTGCCGAACGGCATTAGAGACAGGGGGTTACCGATTTTCATTACGAAACCCCGTTTATTTAAGGCAAGAATATTGCCTAATTCGCTATCTGCTCATTTTAGTGTTGTGTATTAGCACATTCACGTATGCGCAGCAAGGGAACAACGCCTTTTATCCTGATGAAGTGTCAATTGAGTCCTTTAACAATGTAAGTGCACAGGGCGACCTTGGCTTCTCCGTTCCCCTTATAAATGTACCGGGTAGAGGTGGGCTGGGTTTTCAAATCAGTCTCAGCTATACCCCCGGTATTAAGGTAGAACAGGAAGCAACTTGGGCTGGTCTTGGTTGGGATATTCCTATTGGCAGTATTTCACGAGTTCCAGTTGGTGGAGCCGGTTATTTTTGTGATTTTACAGATATCCCCTACATTTTCCCCGATATTTATACGGTTAATTTTCCAGGCGGATCGGGAAAGATGTTTGCGATTCCAGATGAGAACAATAATCCGAAATTTGTTTTCGAGGAACATAAGCCCTGGGAAGTAACCTACGAAATCTCATCCGGACAAATTACAAACGACCCGATTTCAGAGCCAAGTTTATATACGGATCAGGCAGATTTTAACAAGTTTACTATCACGGTGGAAAACGGAGTGCGCTATATTTTCAGCGAGCTGCTTCTGGGATCTGTAACTACTCACAATTATAACATTTTTCAGCAAGAGGAAGGATTTCCAACAGCAGCATATTCAAACTTTGTTTCTACATGGCAACTCACAGCAATTGAATCACCGGACTATGAGGATTCAAACTCCAATAGTGAGTATGATGAAGACGATAAAGGTGCCTGGGTACAAATCGAGTATAGTTATGATCCGTCAATCAATGATGATATATACACATACTGGGATTATTTGAATGGTAACACGATTCTCTTTCAGCACAACTACCCCCATAAGATAGAAACTCCAACTCATTTTGCTGAATTTGCAACATTTTCGAGAACTCTGGACCATGACCGCTGGTTAAAAGATGACCAGAAACTACTCCCTGGTTCCAAACGCGGATTACAAAATGTTAAGCTTTACTCTAAAAACATTACCGGTTCTCAAAACCCTGCGTTTGTTTATGGCTGGGAGTTTGAACACGGTGGTTATAGCGGCTCAAACAATTTTACACTTGTTCCCTATCAAAACCAAAATAAACTAACACTAAATGCATTTTATAAATTTACAGATAGAACTACTTTTCCACCCTATAAGTTGTCTTATTGGCAGGATTCACTAAGTCCTGTCCCCAACGCCTCTCTTATTTTCACTCACGGGAACTCCGGTAGATATAGACCGGAAAAGATTGATAATTTCGGGTATTTCAGAAATGCAACCATTCCCCAATCAACCATTCCCTCTACTTCAGAGGCCTGGTCGATAAAATCGCTTACAAACCCTGCCGGTCTAACAGTAGAGTTTGAATGGGAAACCGATGTGTTCGATCTGACCGATGATGACTACACGGTTAATTACGTATTCTTTAGTCAGGATCAATTGGCTCTTCCCCTTCATGAATCTTTCGGACTAAATGCCAACAGTTGGCCGACGAGTACGTATTCACGAGATCAAGGTGGTGTCCGAATCAAAAACCTGACATTTAAGCAAGGGGCTTCCATAATTCGAACCCATCGCTATGAATATGGCATTGGTTCTGCCGATGGCAGACTTACAGGCGTACCCGATAAAATATTTGGGGAGCGTTTTGATTTTGGTACTCGGGCAAGCACCCCTTCCCCTTACTATCATTCGATTCACTATTCAAATAGTAACGAAGTTGGACAAACAGCCGTGTTTTATCCGAAAATTACCGAAATCATTGAAGACGGCTCTTCCCAGATACTGGGCAGCATCGAGCGTTTTTATTCAACAGATGATGAAGATCCTCAGAAATATCAACCAAATAGAGCTATGGGGTATGGTATTCTCGGAGATCCTAATGGCTATGTTATTAATGAAACCTCCGGAATTATCAAGGAAAACCGTTCCTGGAACTGGGGACGTCTGTTAAAAGAACGTAGCTTGAACTCTACAGGGCAGGTTGTTCAGGAAACAGAATATACCTATAAGGATAAACTCATTCACGACAATTTTGTTATGTCCAGTTCCACAGGTGATACGGTAATAAGTTTACAATCTTATTGGTCAAATATAGAGAAGGTAGAAGAAAAGACTTACGATGAGCTGGGAAATTATCTCACTCAAATTACAGAGAGTAAGTTTAGCTTTCTCAACTTGCAACCAACCCAAACCACGCGCTTAACAAGCGAGAACACTACGCTAAAAGACAGCACGGTTTTTGTAGACGTGCCGATTGCCAAAAACGGTTCCCTCACAAATGGAACTTTTAATGATATCCCGGTAATGAACACAAGTAATGAGGCTTCTTTAGAACCAACTTCATCATTAGCGATACCCGGTTGGCAGGTAACCTCTGCCTTTTCAGATACACAGTCTGAATTAAGTGCGATATGGAATGATTTTCAGGAAAAAGAGATTCTTTTTGAAACAGGGAATTGGGCAACTCCACAGGGGGAGAATACAATTACTCTGACCTCGGATTGGGCACCAATTCTACCAGAACGAAACTATCGTTTTACAATAACTGGCTTTACCGATGTAAGTGCATTTTTAACGGGACAGAACGATCCTAACGACATCAAATCCGGTACATTTGCACTAGCAAGGATCACAACCACATTAAAATTTTTTGATGAATATGAAAACCCACTTAGTGGCACTATCACAACTACTCACGCACAAGTTGAAGTTGATGATCAAGATTTAATCTTAGGTTACAGCCCAGTCTATTATTCCCACAACCTTGATCATAACTCGACGTTTGTATCTCCAGCAAATGCTGCCTTTTTCGAACTGAAAATTTTGCTATACGGTAAAGGTGAAGAGAACTTAATGTACTCAGGTTCTTGGGATTCAGATGTTAATATCAAATTACAAGACGTTAATATCTATCCGGACGGTATAAATGCCACCTCTGGAAGCGTGGACTATATTCTAGCCGAACGCAATCAGCTGAACCTCATCGAGTCTGCTTCATTTCTGGAAGATGATGGCGTTAACAATGTTTTGCACAGCTATTCAAAGCACACGTATGACAATTTCGGAAGCGGGAGTTGGGATGCGATTCGCAGCAAAAAACAGGAGGTTTGGGAGGATGTCGATTTTGATCATCAGATTGATGCCGGCGAGCTGATTACAGCATTCACGGCTATTCATTATGATGAATTTGGTAATCTAACCGAATCCACAGACTCCAAAGGGCGTTCGTCAGCGTCTCACTATGAGTTTGATGGAACGATGCCCGCCGGAAGCATTTCGAACGCCACTTATGATGAGACCCTAATCGAAAACTGTGAGTCTTATCGCAACATAAGCGGGTATGGCGATCTTTCGTTAAGCATGAATACCTATAATAATGGAAATGCAACCATTAGTTATTCAAGATCAATCGACGGTATTGCCGGAGCAAGTCAAAGAATTGAGATTGACAATCTCACCTCCGGCGGAGCCGGAATCAATATAAATATGGGTGATTTGGACGGCAGCAAAGACTACGTCATTGAATTCGACTACTGGGTAACGGAAGGACAGATTGAAATATTAAGCGATGCAGATGGCTACAATTACCGTTCTGAAGCCACCTATTTAGTCACGTCTGATTGGCAACATGCGAGGTTAATCTGGGATTTAGGTAGCAGCTCCGGCGATGGAGACAACAGTCAACTATGGATTCGTGCACCCTGGAGCGGATCCGGCGCATCGGACGTCACTTATTTCCTAGATAATATTCGTATCTATCCGGCTAACGCCCTCGCGAGTTCCACCACTTACGATCCATACACCTATCTGGAGGTTGGCGTAACTGCAGGAGCTGGCTATACCACTCGAATTTTGTCCGATGCCAGCGGCAAATGGCAAAAAGGCTTGAATCAACAGGGTGAACCAATCTTATCGACATTCTATTCATTTTCACGCGACAATAGCTCCAGCGGTAATTTCGATTGGACAAAACCAAATAAGACTATTATTATTTCAGCACAGGATAGCAGCTTCATTGAAGATTTTAATGAAGAAAATATCTGGAATAACTGGACAATAGCAGTTCCCGACAATGATATCAACTGGAGTGTCAGTAATGGGTTACTAAAGTCTACAAATTCTGGTTCTGGTAACGGAAATTCCTATCTGGCATACGATAATTTTGACGCTGAGTCAAAAGAAATTGCCATTGAATATGATGTCTACTTCTCAGGTGCAGCAGAATGGGGTGGGCTGTGGTATCGCGGTGTGTATTGCGACATTAGTCCGCAGCGTTTTGGCTGGCGAGACAATTCCGAGAACTTTGAAACGTCAACAATAGCAAATGATCAATGGCATCGGGTTGTCATGCTCATTAAGCAGGGATTCCCGCACTTAAAGTCGACTCTCTTTATCGATGGTAAACTGATATTTGCCAATGAGCCAATAGAGATTACCAGCTTTGGTCGAACGGATCTTGGCCTGGTGAGTCAATATGAGCATGATTACGTGGCATATGACAATTATACTGTACTCGCTAATCCTGTTACCGCGCTAAATTATTTTGACGCTGCAAGTCGCAACACTCAAATTACTCAGGTATTTGGGGATCAGGATATTATTACACATAGCGACTATGATGCCTTGAGTCGCCCAACAAAATCCTGGAAACCTTATGAGTTTGCTGCCGATCATGCATATGACGATGCATATTCTACAAATGCGAATTCGTTTTATGATAGCGATCCAGGTCCTGATGCAGGTGGTTATCCTTATGCCCTTACAGCCTATGAAGACAATCTGATTGGTCGAATCTCATCGCAGAGATTACCAGGGAGTGATATGGTAGGCAATGAAAGTAACATCACCTATCGGGTCAATACCAGTGGCGATGGAGTAAGCGGCTACTCAGCCAATACGCTATGGAGAACCATTACGACTGACCCGGACGCCGTAGTCATCGAAAATTTTGCCAATCTGAGTGGTCATAATATTCTACGACGCGGCATATTAAACAGCACCAATATTGACACTCGTTTCGAATACGATGCAATAGGTAACCTTGAAAAATCCATCGACCCGACAAATCTTCAGATGGAGTACCTGCCAAATTCGCTTAATCAGGTTATTCAAACAACCATGTCTGATATGGACGGAGATCAGGATGGTAATCCAACCGATGAAGATATCGATCATGCCAACCCGCTGCAGAGCACTTCAGATACCGACATCAAATACGATCTAAGCGGTAATATCCGGTTTCAGCAAAACCCGGCTCTAAAATCAAGCGGAGAAATATATTATTATCAATATGATCAGTTCAATCGCGTTATTTTAGAGGGATGTGCCGATCCGGGCGCGCTTACCTGGAGCCAATTGGATGCCAAACAGCTTTCACCCTATTCATTCGAAACGAACCCCGAGATCAGCTACTATTATGACACACCGGATACAGAACATCCTACAGCGCAGAATCTGACCGGAAGGCTATCCTGGATAGAATATCAGTTCTCTAGTGCTACAGATATTGCGACAGTTCATTACTCATACAATGAGATAGGTCAGGTGGAATGGCAGATACACACCTATGCCAATCTATCCGCAAAAAAGATGTCATATGAGTATAATCCTGCCGGGGCACTTCTTAAGCAGAGTTTCAATGATCTCGGCGCTACGGAAGAGTTTCATCTGTGGTATGAGTATGATGATATTGGCCGTCTAAAAGCCGTTTATCACAACAATGAAAACGTAAAGCCAGGCTTTTCTTCCGTTGAGTATGAATACTGGCCGACCGGCCAGACGAAAATGGCCAAACTTGGTCAAACCGCGGCTTCGTCTTATGCACAGGAAGTCTCATATGAATACAATGCTCAGGACTGGCTCAAAAGCATCAACGAGGGCTCCTTATCCGGAACAGAACGATTTGCCTATAGCCTAAATTATTATGATGGGAGTATTGCCGATAACCATAACGGTAATATCCATTCAGAAACAGCTATTTATGATGACCAAATTGATATTCTCGACATTGAACCGGTCACGTATACCTATGATGATCTGAATCGTTTAACCAAGGCATCACGTGACCTGGGGAAATCACAACTTTACGATTCCGAGTATACCTACTCCGCGAATGGCAATATACTTTCTAAAACCGAGGGTGGAACGACATTCTTCTATGGCTATGGATCATCGAACAGGCTAAACAGCTTTGGGTCTACCACGTTTCTTTATGATTATAATGGCAATCAAAAGCGGAAAACTATCTCCCCCGGTAGCTTTACGGATTTTAACTTTAACCACAAAAACTATCTGATCACTGCTGATCCAAACTCTACAGGTTCATTTAAATACGGTTATGATGAAGCCGGAAACCGCATCCTGTTTGAGAACATTATCGATCCTGAGACGTCGAGCGGCTATTACTATTACTACGATAGCGCCAAGCGTTTGATTGCCGTTTACGATCTCAACGATACTCCCATTTATTTCAACATATGGGGAATAGAGCTCATCGGAAAAGCATCTTACAACTATTAAAACGGGAGAAAATCCATGTTTCGATTTACTTATTTTTTGCTAATAGTTATCTCCCTAATGGGTTTGTGCAATGCACAAACCCTGGTGGAGCTGGAAAACTCAAGAACCGCTTATTCAAAAAAATATCTGGATAAATCGACCGGACACGTTACAGCACATTTATATCAAACACCAATTCATTATCTGGATCAGAATGGCAACTTTCAAAATATTGTCAGCAACATTTCTGCTTCCACCATGCAAGACTATGACTATGAGGTTACAAAGGGGCCGTTTAAGGCATACTTTAAGGACGATATTCTAAGCGACAAAAGTATTCTAGTAGAACACCGTTCCGGATATAAAATTGCCATGCGCTTCAAAGGTGCTGCGCTTTATGATGCTTCATCAAACCAGCACCGCTTATTAGGCAATCCCTCCTCCGGACAAGTTGAATTGAATCGCAACCAAATTACCTATAAAAATGTCTACCCGGGCATGGATATCCGCTTTCGCTATAAGAATAATCGGCTCAAGGAAGAGATCATTATCTCGGATGCGGCACGTAACAGAATACCTGACCCGTCTCAATTTGGTTATAATTCGGATTCGACCTATCTGGCTTTTCTGATAGAGTTTCAGCCGGATTCAAGCCTGAAAAGTTTTGTGCGGGATAGCCTGGAAGTAAACTGGCAGAATTTTAAGGGAAAGCAGGCTTTACGTTTTAAAACGATTGCCGGTAAACTGAAGTTTGCTCTTCCCCTTGATTATGCTTTTCTGGAAAATGATTCGCTTTCAAGCGGATCGAGAATTGAAAAGCTAAAGCGACGTTTTATCAGGCGCAATGGAAAGAACTTTGTTGTATCCGGTATGCCTTATAGCTGGATCTCCAACCTGGCGCCCGGCACGGTTGTTTTAGATCCTACGATTGTTGTTTCAGAGGATGCAAGCCACGACACCTGGATTGAAAACACCGCAACTCACGGCACTGATCATCGGCTTATTGTGGGCACTCAACTCGGCTATCCGAAGAAACGCACCCTGGTAAAATTCCCGGTAGACCTGATACCCAGTAATGCAACAATTTTGGATGCGACGATGAAGTTATACTATCACGGTATCGGTGGTTCACAAAGTAATTTTATAGATCGTGATATTCGCGTGCACGCCGTTTTTAAATCCTGGGATCAAGCAACGGCTACACGTGACTTCCCATGGAGTACCTCGTATGGAAGTTTTGGAGAACTGGAGCTCGGTGCGGACTTTGAATCAGCATATTTGGACGAGGTTGAATACACTACACAGCGTCCATTATGGAAGGAATTTGATGTCAAGAGTGCCGTAGAGCGCTGGACGTCCAATCAGCTGGTAAATAACGGCTTAGTACTCTGGGCAACCAATGAAGCAACTGGTGGTACGGACCTTCGTATGCGCTCAAAGGAGTATAGCGACTCGCAGTATCACCCCCGATTAGAGATAACCTATATCAAACCCCTTCAGAGCTTTTACTACCTAAAAGATCACCTTGGCACGGTCAGGGTAACGGTAGATGAAGCCGGAGACATGGTAGGGTATGACGATTATCGTCCGTTTGGGGAGCAGGTTAGTGATAGATCAGGAAATCAGGGGAACCCGGACGACGTTAATAAGTTTACCGGTAAAGAACTTGATAGTGAACTTGGACTTTACTACTTTGGAGCAAGGTACTATGATGCCGAGGTGGGGCGGTGGTTAGGGATTGATCCGCTATATAATAAGTTTCCATCTGTATCTTCCTATACATATGCTCTGAATAATCCATTTTTATTTTTTGACCCTAATGGATTATTTCCTGTAACGGTGCATACCCGAACTTTCGCACCATACAAGTGGTTTGGCGGATTAGGTTTTAAAGGTGAAACTCAAGGCAGATTTTTTTCTGCGTCAACAGATGAGAATCGATATAAAATACGCTCTGAAGTCGATATTGAAACTGATGATTGGAGCATTCAGCGCGCTGAAGCATATGGAAGTGAGTCTACAGGCTATTGGGGTACCTGGGATACTTTCTCAGAAGCTGAGGTCTCAACATCTGAGTCCGCAAACCCATTTACTAGTCATACATTCGGTAATAATGATGCGTTGCCTGGTTCACCGAATATTGATGTGATGGCCTCATTAAATTTTAATCTCTCGGAGGATGGGGAAGAAAATCAGTTGTTATCTATATCCGGGGATATTTCGGGTGATAGGTTTCCTGCTTCTGAATCATTCATTACAGACAATCATGGGAATTCTGTTTTTTTGGGAGTGTCGCAACCGACTGGCAGCAATATGGGATTAGGTAAAGACCTTGGCCCTGTAGCTCTTGTAGGTGTGAACAATCGCCTAATGTCCACAGTCAACGTAAATATTGTCGTAAACAAAGATGGGGAATTTTTAGGAGTCAGACTCAACTCCGGAAAAACAATCAGTATTGGAGAATGGAATAGGTCATTCGAATTACAAAATGTAACGGATTGACTGTATTTTATAGAATTATTAAAAGTAGAATTATAGCTTATTAATATAGGCCAGGGTGATGAATAAAATAGAATACATAAAGACGAGTTGGGTTACCATCTTTGGCACACTTTTTATTATATATATTTTTCTGGCAATTTGGGCAATTTACGATAGTTATTATTTGAATGATTCTTCGATTATAAACGCCCTTTCTATGGGTTTTGTGGGTGGGGCATTTTCAGTTCTATTTTTCTGGTCTATTGCCTGGCTCCCATTACTTATTTTATTCATCACCATTGAATATTTTCTAATTAAAATTGGGAAGTTAAGATTATTTAGAGTATTAGTCTTTGAATCTGTAATAATGAGTCTAGTTTTTTTGAGCTTAGCTCAAATATTTAATGAGTCGATGTGGCTACTTGTCCTATTTTCGTTTCTAATTGCTCAATGGATACGCAAAGCAACAACTATTAAAACCTCAGCTAAAAATTAGAACTCAATTAATTTAAATTTATACTTAAAACGTAAAATCAAAAGTAAATTTATAGACAAGCTAGACAGAGAAGTATTCATTTTGTAGAATATACGTTGCTGTGCTTCGATCAGCTTAACATTTTGGGGATTTTATGTAACATTCACACTCGTAAATTTATTATTATCGAATCACTTATTTTTCAAGGTAGATTTTGCTAAGAGTTTTTAGATATAACAGCTTTGTGGAGTCAGACTTGTTATCAAATAAATTTGTACTAGCTGTTTTTTTTATACTATACACTAGTAATAGTATTTTCGCTCAAATTCTTCCAATATTAAATCAGGTCAGGACCCTACAATCCGAAAACCGCAAACTCCTCCCCGCCCACGGACAGCTCCTGCAAAACTTTGAACACACAATCAGCAAAACAGACACCGGCTATCTGCATTGGGAAACCATTTATTCTTCTGCTACCACAGGCCGAGGAGATCATGGCTATGCCATATGCTTCGATAACGACGGCAACTATCTAATTGCCGCCGAAACCGGTGCCCAACCGGCAGGCAGCTCCTGGCTCATTTTAAAATATTCTATTCAGGGCGATCTACTTTGGGAGAAAAAGATCGCCGGACAGAAGCCGGACTTCAGCTATCCCTTTGATATTATTACGGACAATCTAAACAATGTCTATGTCTGCGGAATCGGCATCAACCAAAACTGGTCACAAGATATTCTGATCGTCAAGCTCAATCAGCATGGAGAAATGCAGTGGGAAAAATGGTATGATGGTCCGGACCAAGGCACCGACATTCCTTTCTCACTGAAACTATACAATAATGGTTTACTCGCCGTTACCGGTGTCAGCTACTCTATTGGAGACGGCAATGACGTGCTAACCCTTTGTTACGATACCAACGGAAACGAACTTTGGCAAAAGCGCTATCACAATTTCAACCTGGATGAGGGTTACGAATCGGCATTCGACAGTCAGGGGAATTTGCTGGTTGCCGGGGTTAGCGAATCCAGCATCACCGGTATGGATTACCTACTACTGAAATACTCTCCAACCGGAGACCTAATCTGGCAAAAGCATTTTGATGGCCCGCAAAGCAGTCTCGACGTAGCAACTGCTATTGCCGTCGGACCGGATGACCATATCTACCTTTCCGGTTATGCAACTGGAAATGACTTTGATTACATGACGCTTCGCCTGGATCCAAGCGGAGATATAGTCTGGGAAAAAATCTATGATGGGCCGGTGGGATACAATGATGTTGCAACCGATATTGTTCTCGATAATACCGGCAATCTTATCGTCACCGGCTGGACGCGCGGAGACTCTACCCGCAATGATTTTGCAACCCTTAAGTACTCACCCAATGGTGATGAGGAGTGGATTTCCTTTTTCAATACGTTTTCCTCCTATTTTGACGAATATCCGGCTGACATCGAGGTGGACTGCCTTGATAACATATACATTGCCGGCGAGAATCGTCCCTCCGATACTGACTTGGGAGGAGATTACATTACTATCAAACTGGACACGTCCGGACAACAACAGTGGCTGCATCGCTATGAAGGCCCAACAGATAAGTCTAGTTACGCCACTTCCATGGTTGTCTCCTGCGACGGTTATGCCCTAGTTACCGGCTCCAGCTTTACGATTAATACCTCCTATGATGTTGCAACATTGCGCTACTCACCCCAAGGAAGCGTAAACTGGTTAAGGAGATATGATGGTTTAGCTGGCGCCAGATTTACCGGTACTTTTGAAGCAGCTTATGATGAAGATTTCAACAGTTATCAGGTTGGCAGGACGTACGGGACAAATCAACTGCACATTGTAAAAACAGATCGGTATGGGAATATCGTGTGGACTAAGAATAGCAGTCAGACGCCTGGTGTGGAATCTCCAATTAAGGTTGCCGTCAATAATACGGGTCGGATTGCTGTTATTACCGAACGTTTTAATTGGTCAAGTTCAGATTTCGATTACTATACGGTTTGTTTTGATACATCTGGTAATGAGTTATGGGGCAATTCCCATCCCAGCACTCACGGTGATTCTAAAATCGGAGGCGTCGTAATCACGGATGATAATTCCGTTTATGTTACAGGAACCACCGATAATGCAGATGATGGCATCACTACGATAAAATATGATGGACAGGGAAATATTGAATGGATGGATATTTTTAACGACCATTTGTGGCACTGGGACTTTGATATTCTACAGGACCAGCAGGATAATTTACTGGTGTATGGTAGTGCAGCTGCATCACTTACAGATCAAAAGGACAAGCTGCTAATCCGCAAGCTGGCACCAGATGGATCGGCACTTTGGTCTATTCTGGATACCCCTTTTAGTAATCTCAACATTGCTGATACCTGGATGACCTCCGATGTAGATGGAAATTATATCTCAATTTCGGTTCTTAAGAATGATTCCGGTCCAAAAGACGTTCTTATCTGTAAGTATTCATCCGATGGGGTTCGCCTCTGGGAGTATCGTTATGGTCATACTGCCGGTAATTATGATGATTTCCCTTTAAACATTGATGTTGATGCAGATAAAAACATTTATGTTTATATCGGTTCATTCACCCCTATTCAACATCAACCGCTTCCGGTTCTATTAAAATATTCTCCTGATGGAACGCTATTATGGGAGAAGCTGATTATGGAGTCTGCTTCCGTATCGAGCCCTCCACTTAACATGATTTTAGACACAGATGAAAACCCTGTCATCCTACACTGGCATCTTTACGGAACTTCATGGGGAATAAAACTAAAAAAATACGACACAAACGGAAATAGTTTACAAGAGATGGGCCATGTATTTTTAGATGATGAATCCTCTTTTGCACCAACTGCGATAGCAAGCAATGATCTGGATGAATACTTTATCAGTGCCAGACTACGTAAAACCGGTTCCGAAGGTTATATATTAATGTCCTCCATAAAGCTATCCACAAATCCTGTTGGCATTATCTCTGATAACCCAACTAGCGTTCCAACCGATTTCACTCTTGAACAGAATTATCCAAATCCGTTCAATCCATCAACAACGATAGGATATACACTCCCCTTCCCTGCCGACATACAAATAGAGGCTTATAACATTTTGGGGCAAAGGGTTGCTGTTATTGCAGAAGGAAACCAGCAGGCTGGCAATTATAGCATAAGATGGGAGCCCGCAGGACAATCTTCTGGAATTTACTTTTATACCTTGAAGACAGATGGCAAGATCGTGCAGACACGAAGAATGCTGTATATGAAATAGACTCTTTTGTCCGTAAATTTTTTGCCGTTCACTAAACATAGACCTCACTTCTTCTGCATGGTTTACCCAAGGAAACTTTTGACCGTCAACGTATATTATAAGTTATCTGGAAAGCTAATTTTTATTTCGGCTTTTGCGCTAACTCTTGGTTTGCCATTTCCAAAGTATTTTTTTGATGCAGATATAACTCAATTTATACAGAATAGAACCGCCGCTATTTTTTTTCCGGTATTATTACTTTCAACAGTATACCATTTATTCCGCCCCCACTTAGTCTGGTGTCCGCAATGTAAGATTCGCTGCAACACACAGAATGATTCCGATGGTGATTTTTATAATGTTAAATGCCCCCAGTGCAATCAGGAATATGATTTAGTTTAAGTGACAATTAATTATTACATGATTTCCAGCTGTATATTTTTTACCTGCTCTTTAACAAGAAACAAGCTCTAAACTTATTAGAACAGCTCCTCCCAATAACAAATCCCCCCAAAAAAACCTATTGACTCATTCACCATCTCCTTCTTATTTTCTTTTGCGTTAACCTCCCCCACATTTTATGAACCTTCAAAAGGAAGCTTCTTCATATATGAAGCGATATCCATTTCTTGTGTTTGTGTTATACTTCTGTTTGCATTCAGTAAATGGCCTGGCTCAGTCGTCAGCATCATCGTCTATGTTAAATTATTTGCGGGACGACTCCGGCCAGATCGTTTGGATGCAGATCAAAACAGAGAATGAGCTGCTGAAGCTGCGCTTTAACCAGAAAAAGCTGAAGGCCGACCTGGCGCTGGAAACGCTGGTGGTGCAGGACGTAAATGAGGGCAGCGGCGGCTATATTCCCTTCCTGAGAACATTCATTGAAAGTCAACTGGCAACGCTTAAAGAAGTGACCTTTCTTCGTCAAGATGATCCGGAAGGCATGACGCCCGAGCAGTTAGTCTCCATATTAGAATCGTTGCAAAAAGGGACCATTGAGCGTCTACGCTGGGAATATCAGCAGCCATTCCATCGTGGATTCAACGTTAAGAAGCTCACTGAGTTTGCTGCTTTTTGGCAAAAGTTAAAGGCACTATCCTTTGCGGGAACTGAAATATCCAATCTCGAGGCCCTTCTTACAAAGGTAGACATATCAGGTCTAGAAGAACTGGACATTCGGTTCTGTGGCCTGCTTGACAGAGAGCTAATGAAAATATTTGAGGTCAGCGATAAGCTGGCAAAACTCAAGACACTTCGTATCGATGGAAATCATCTAAGACCGGATAAATGGAAAGAAAAAGAGATGCTGAAGTTTGCAACTCTCAATTCCTTATCGTCACTAACCCATTTCGGCATGGCGCATCACTCGGTTTCCCATCGGGGCCTGGTTAAATCCCTACAGCCGATTCGCCCAACGCTGGAAAGGCTACGCTACCTCTCACTATATTTCCCTGGACGCGTATTTGAGTTTTCCCCGGAGAAAGAAGATCCATCTAAACAACTAAAGCTCAATCTTTCATACGAATATGAAGGCCTGTTTCAAGGCCTGCCTGATTCCCTTCTCATTGGCAGATTTTATTCGGCTCAAAACATTACGTTTACGGACAGCAGTAATGCGTTCCGAAAGGGGCTGTCAGCAATGGCAGTTCAAAAGAATGATATAGAAAAACTACTATCGGATAAGGTAGAGAAGCTTACTCTTGCCGGACCCTATATCGCGACTGAGGAGGTAGAAGGGATCTTGCAGCAGAACCCTGCCATTCTAAAGCATGTGTTTCTGGTTGAAACCGGTATTTCGTATCCACGCTACCAACAGCTACGTTCTGAATTTGCTGCAAAGGGCATCAATCTGCACTTTATATACAAACAGGTACCGAATTACGAGTCCAACTTTACACCGACGGATAAAATACGGTGGCAGCTACAGCCAGATTGGTTACTGCAGCCTATAGTTCCTCAAATCCCGAAGAAATAGCATTCGCAATACGGATAATGCACATGAGACCATTCACTTATTTATTACTTACCTGGCTGCTGTTTTGCAGTACTCTCCTAGCTGCTCGGGAAAGCCTGGATTCAAAGCAGAAATCTCTGGTAGTAAATCTGGAGCAGTTTTTAACGCTGGATTCTTTAGGGCAACCTTTAAGTTTACATCTTATTGGGACCAAGCTTGATGAAGAAAAGACTCTTGAAATTGCGGCGGCTCCAGCCGTTCCCAGAATTTACAAGCTATTAATTCAGCATACCGATGTACGCTACAAGCATTTGCACTCGCTGCTTGAGAAAATACTGGCAAAGAACCTTACTGAAATTGAATTCATCGATGTTAAGATTCGAGGAAGTAAACAGTATCAACCGGGTTTCTACTGGCGTGGGCCAAAACTGTCGCATCTTTCCATTATTGGCTGCGATGTACCGGATGAGCTGCTGGAGGATATTACAAAAAGAGGGCTACCGAGTTTAACCCATCTAACGCTTTCAAATAGCGAATTGGGTTTTGGACAAATCAGATACGTGGGAAGAACCGGTCTGCCTCAACAGCTTAAATATCTTGATCTCAGCGGCAATGATGCCGGAAATGAGCTGTTTAACATTTTCCCACCGGATAGCGTAGGAGCATTAGAGACCTTACTTCTTAATAATCTGGATTTTCAGGGCGGCGTTGCTCGGAAATTTTTTGGAAAGTTTAATACAGACTCTCAGGATCATATTAAATGGCCGGATTTTTCGAAGCCGTTTTTTCAGAATCTCAGTCAATTGGAGATCGTTAACAGCCTTACCGATAGCTCAAAGATCTTTGAGCTGTATAATCAGCCTGCGGTTCAAAAGCTACCGATTTTCCTGGGTCCCTTACCGATTATTAAGCGTGCCGTTAGCGATCCGAAAGCGGTAGATGACTACGGTCGCTCTTATACCGCAGAATCAAAGGAAGAGCAGCAGGTCGAGTATGATTATATAAAGCAGATTTTCGAGCTGCCGCTTGCCTCAAAAAGAACCAATATTGAGCTGCATAGTATCTACCTATTTAAACTGTTTCTGGAAACCGGTATGGGCAAAAGGATAGAAAATATTATTTTGTCCGGAAGCGCATGGACTAACCAGGCTGTTCGTCTGGCCTTAAACAATCAAGAGCTGACTTCAGTGAAGTTCGTAAACCTAATGAGCGTGAATATGTCGGAGCTTGAAATAGAACGCCTGATAATGGACTTTCCGAAATACACCTTTCAGGTAAACATGATGATTCGCTCCGAAGAGAAGATAGAGAATCTCTACGAGACCATGCTGGAGGTCTGGCCGACGGTTAAGGTGAATAATATTGTGAAGTAGGAGCCTTTTACATAGTAATTAATTAGTTACTTCAAGATTTACGCTAAAGCACATCCGTCTAAGCCCCTTAAGCGTTACGTAAGCACGAATTGTCAGCCAATTGGATGTAATAACATTCAAAACTAAATAATTGTGCCTTCTCCCCTTTTCATAACCCGTTCATTATCAACTCCCTCAAGCTATCGACAAGAGCAAAATTTCAGCAATTTTCGTAACCTGGCAAACTGGTATTAGTAGAAACATCCGTAATAATTAATGCTTTTTAATGTATTTAGTTGTTTGCTTTAGCTTACAGAAAATTCAAATAAGAGTTGTAAATTGACCATGCTTAGAATAGTCTTTTCCTTCCAAGGAATACAATCTTTCAGTTTTATTACTTTAAAAAGTTTATTATTAGCGTGTTTGATAAATAGCAATATTTGGGGACAGATCACCACCCAAGAGCGTTATGTAGTTGGTGGTTTAGTTGTAGGATCTTTGTTGCCAACTCAATCAGAACAAGATGCGTTTGGTATTTCATATGGTGGCGGACTAGGCTTTGGAATACAATTTAAAAAAATCTCCATTAGTTCATCTTTCTTAGTTGCCTTCCATAATCTCGATGATGACCTCCCAGTTTATGTTAACGACTCATTGCGAACAGTAAATACTGGTGGGATGAGTACCGGTTCGATCTATTTCGGATTTCGTCCCTATTTTTCCAGACGACATGAAGTATTCATGAACTTGGGTTTAGGTGCTTCCTATTTTGGCTACTATTCTTCGGACGAAGATAACATGACCAATCTTATTAAATGGACAATCAAACCCTCCATAAATGTAATGTATAGATGGACATCAAAGCCAAGTGCTGAAAGTTGGCCTGGAAAAAATGGAGCAAAATATATAGGATTGGGAGTTGAGTATTTTTTAGGTAATTTTAGATTTGAAGATAACCGTAATCCTCAATTCACAGGTAATTTTATATTATTAACACTAGAGCTTGGGACAAAGGGATACGATTGGTTCAAGAAGTGAGTAAATACTTCTCCAAGTAGGTAGCAAAACGTCTTAAAGTGATATTTAAAACGCCGTAAGCATTACGTAAGCACGAACCGTCAGCCAAATTCAAGTAATTGCTTTCAAAAACATCCAATTACCCCCTCTCTCCTATTCCTACCCCGTTTATTATCAACCATCTTCAAATGTAATCCTTAGCAATAATATCACTTATCCACCTGGACTTTTAATCCAGCCGCAGGTTCGATGCCTGCTGGGCTCACAGAAGAAATAAAAGGCTATTCTGCAAATGCGGGATAGCCTTTTTGTTGAAGCAAGATCTAGTTCAAAAATGATGCTGAAAATCCGGTTGGAATCTGGATTTCACACGTAGATATCCCGTCCATGATTAGAAATTTGATCTTTATCAGTATTTGACTATCTTTTGATATACTTTCTTCTATAAAGATCTCACGAATTCCTGTTTCTAGTACTACACCCATTGACCGGAGCCTGCATAGTGGATCGTGCTCTACTCGTACCTGTTCATGTTGATGCTTTACATTTAAAGAAGTCTGCCAGCGTTGTTGGCCCGATGGCAAACTTTTCCTTACTTCCCTACAAAGCGAAAAACAACTCGCACATAAATGACATTCCCAATCTCAGCTCCAACATCAGGTTCAAGCCCTTTCAGCAAAAGAACCTCAACCTGAAACCAGGAATCCACTTTCACTGGACACTCCCCTCCGCGCTGAAGGAGGCTGAGCATCAACCCGCTCAGGATACTAAAAAAGCGCAGCTGGTATTTCCGGCAGTGCCCAATCGCTGGTTAATCACCAGAAGCAGTATCGATACAACGGGAAAAAGAATCATCAGCGGTGAATGGGTCGTTGAAAGCGATTATTTGCATCCTAACGGAAAAGGTAAATCCTCCGGCAGTATTACATACCCAATAAAAATCGATCGCAAACCCGGGAAGGTCCCCTACCGCCACCTTGGTCGAACGCTGAAGCTGGCAAATTGGAAAGAATCAGACAGTGAGGCAGAATACCTGGATAAACTAACCGCTATCGGTTACGGCGAAGCAACATTTTCCGCCCTCTATGCAAACTGTCACAGCGTCTTCGGCTTTTTGGATGCCGAATTCGAAGAGGACATTCCAAATGACCTTCAGTATGAAGTGGTCGGTTTTTATTCAACAATTGAGCTGGATTGCCTCTCCCAATTTATCAACGGCAAAAGAGAGCGGTTAAAAAGCAATGGGCAACTCAACCAAAGCGAAGAAACCAGGCACATATTGGACAGGCTGAATGCGGAATTCGAGTGGCGGTTAGATGAAGCGGAAGAAACGGAATCATTGCCGACGCAAATGATTTGCTATGGGAGAATCCATTTCCAGGCGGAGGCAGCATCCGAAAAGGCCTCAGAACAAAAACCGGACATTCAGATAACCCTTGCGAACAGCGGTACAGAAGCACTGTCTACGTATCTGGCCAACAGCATCAGCCCGGAGAAGGCAGCAGAACTCGAAGACCAGCTTGAAGCTGTCAATTTTGCTGAACGACTGGAAGAGAATATTCTCGACCTCGGGGCAAACTTTGAGGCAGCACGCCATGAAAAGAGTTTCCGCGCGGTAAACGGTGGGATTATATGGCGTATTCAGGCAGAAAGCAAAGAAGACCGAACGCCTGAGCACAGAACGGTCGGTTCAGAACTAAAACATATACTGCCGGCGGATCTGGCGAAACGTCTGCACAATTTAAATGAGCTACAACGACAGTATGAGAGGCTGTTGAACGAGATTGAGACCCGGCGCTGGCAGACCTACTCTGACTGGTGCAAGTTTATGAGTATTGCCTACGGCCCCGATCCCCGGCCGACAAAGCCGCTTAATGAAGCTCACCTCAAGAAGAAGGCGAAACCATCCAAACCGCTAAAGGATCGACGCGCAGAGATTAAACGCTTTATCGACAAGTCTTCGCTGAAGCCTCTGGAAGAAGCGCTGGAGCGCTGTGGCAAGCTACTCTTTTCATACGATCCTTCAGGCAGGTTGCATGGAGCAGCCGCATCCGGCGTTAACGCTGATTCTCTGGTTCAGCTAATGGCCGCGGAGATAAACTACATCATCGGTGCGCTAAATACGCATAATCTTTCCGAGCATGCCAGAGAATGCGGGATGCAGTTTACGCTTAAACCAATGAGCGGACCGCGATTCTGGCAGCCACAGGAACCGGTAGTTCTGTTGGCAGGGAAAAAGCTAATTGAGCAATTGCGAAGCGACAACCTCGACAATGGATTACCGGATGGTACGTTAGACTGCTTTCTTATCGATATTACTCCAGGCCTATCGATCAACGATCAAATTCGCAGCCTGCTAAAACCTCTTCGAAGTAAAATCGAAGAGATTGCCGCTAACGCAACGTCAAGCCGGCACAGCAATGGGTTCAACATCTGGCACCGGGAAAGTTCACACCCGATAATACTCGCCTGGCAAACGGAGTTTCTGCCGGTTGCCGAAAAAAAACAGACAACCGGGAACAGCGATTATTCTACAGGCTTTCTGGACAATAATTTTCAACTTTTACACGAATCCGATCCGGCAACACATCAAACCGCAATTGAACTGGTACCGGCACGTGAAGATCTGAAAATCAACAAAAACGCCAGACTCTTCAGCGGATTTACCATTCTTTCAAACCAGTCCGGAGTGTCGCTTAGGCTGAAGCTCGCAAAATATCTGGAGAAACAGCTACTGCCCTTATTTTTCAACGCAGAAGAGAATAAATCCGAGCAGAAGACCGATACCTATTTCCGGGAAAACTCTGAGAAAGTAATTAACTGGTTTAAAAATAATGCCTGCAAGTCCGGCCAGGAAGATCCGCTATGTAACATTATTGCGGCCTATGAAAAGCTGACGGATCCCGACTTTCATTACCTGTCTCAATCTCTTTCCGGCTTCAACGAAGCGTTGTTAATGCATGAACAGGCCTACCAACTTCCTATCGAAGATCCGTTTGGACTAAAACCCTACGTGCAATTTGCTGAGCGAATTCAACATGCCATAGTTGGTAAACTGCGCAGCTCCCCCAGACCGCTAAATGACTTTACACCATTGCGCACTGGAGAGCTGGAAATACATAAATTAAGCCTTATCGATTCGTTTGGCCGTGAAACGATGCTGTATTCCCATGGAAGCGGCTCACCAAAGAACGATGAAAAGCAGGAATTTCTCATACCCCATACGCTGAAGAGCTCCTACTTCGATCGCGCCTGGCTTGCCCCACGCTTTGCCCAACCAGCCAGAATCAACTTTCGGCTGCTGGCGGCAGATATGCCATCGGTTGAGGTTAGTGAGCACCCCGCGACTAATCCGATTTGCGGCTGGCTAATCAGCAACAATCTGGATAACAGCCTGATGGTTTACAACAACCAGGGTGAGCCACTCGGCAGCATAAACCAACACGGGGTTTGGGATGCACCTCCGGGAACTCTAAAGCCACTCTTTTTGCAGGATATCCCCAACGCTCATTTAAAAGAGTTAATATCTCATATTATGGAGCATGGCCCTGAATTTCTACAGGCATTTTTGACCGCCTTAAATTCTTCGATTGAGAAGATCGACCCGGAGAATTATCGGCGTTTTCAAAGCCGTGCCCTGTTAATGAGCAGGCCAATCGCAGTGGTCCGTGCTTCCCTGGGCCTTGAGCTTAACGGTCTGCCGGCGTTGGATCACCGTTGGGATAGTTTTATTGGAGATTTGAACAATGCAAGGAAGACAAACGGCAAGCGGACAACCGGTGGGTCTGAGAATATAAAAATTCCGATCCGGGTCGGTGAATACCATAAGTTTAACGACGGACTGGTAGGTTATTGGATCGAGTCTGAGAAGGGCTATCATGACGACACCTTCCATAGTCAACAGGATCAATTATCAGATTCGGATATTATCCGGACCCATTTTGAAGAGCCTTTAACAATTAGCCGCTCATTTAAAGATCCGGCCTTAAAGCTAACCATGCTGATGGATCCGCGTGCCGCTATTCACGTCACGTGCGGAGTATTGCCGGTCAAGTCCATCGAGCTGCCACCGCTACATTACCAGGATGCGCTGGAGAATATTGAAGTCACCTTTCTGAGTGCACCAGTCATAACCGAACGCGAGCAAATCAAACTCCCCCTTCCTTCCGAGCCGGACAGCAGCTGGTCCTGGCTTCAGCTTGGCAAAAATGGTTGGGAGGAATTTGGCACTGTCCCCATTCTTACTCCGGATATGCTTAACGACCTGACCTTCAGCGTGCCGGACTTATGGAATGAGCTGCTGGCTGCCGGCTGGATTAAACATATTGATTCAAATAAAAATCAAGCCCTTGTTATCTCCGTTGACAAGCGTGAAAGGAAAACGCTTTCGAAGAAGTATCAGCGCATAGAACTTTCCCTGGAAGCCTTATTCCAGCGCATTCAAATCGGCTCGATTGATAACGCAACCAGCTTCGGTAAGCAGAACGTAATCCGTGAAGGCTGGCTCAGACTCCGCAGGTTAAAGAACAAAACCAAATAAAGAGGTTCTAAATGGCTTCCACAGTTCAGAATTTGGATGATCCGCTAGATATTGATTTACGGGACGACCTCGGTGAAAAAGCACTCTATATCGATGACCATCACCCGGATCGGCGTATATTTCTGGATATAAAGAACATAGGTTCCGGTCTTCTGGAAATCCTGTCACCGGATCGCAAACAGGCAAGCAGTGAGAACTATCATTTTGCGCTCACCTTTGAAGCAGGCATTCTTTCACCATCAAGCCAAAAGGAACTAACGGTAAGCACAGAGGGTTGGGATTCTTTATTAGAAGATGATACCCTTTATATACTTTGCAAAGAGGCTAAAGACCTTTCTCCCGAAAAGCCGGAATATCTTGAAATTAAAAATATCACCGTTGCCGGAAGTTTTGGAGCAAAACACAGCAGTGTTGATATCAGCTACCGTCTTCACCCTGAAGGAGAAGACGATAACGAAGGCGAATTTACACCGGATATTAAAGTTGTTGACCTCCGGGGGCGACCGGAGACAATACTGCATGTGGGTATAGCCGGTAGCAGCAGCGTCATGAATAATGGTGCCCCAAATTCGCTTAAGCTTCGCATCACCAACCTGTCTCGCTCGGAGACATTGATCCTGAAGGGCAAAGATTCATACGCTCCGAGTATCTTCAGAATAACAATCCCCGTTCAACCGGAGAGTGGCCCTCTAAGAGACTGGGCACTGGGGAGCGAAAGTCAAATGCAGGTAGTCCGAGTAACAACAAACGGCACCAAATGGGAGATCAATTCCTACAAAAATGGGTTAAATCCCTATTGGGAGATAACAACAGCCAACGAGAGTGCTGAACTGGCTCCGAGCGAAAGCATTGAGCTTCTGCTGGATAATATTATCACGGTTCAACCGTCTGGACATGCCCATATCTATCTGAAATGTGAAAACGTGCATGGTTTTAGGGACAGTTCATTTGTGCTGAACGTTCAGCGAGGTCCCATTTTCTACCAGGACACTGAGACAGAAGACGGAGCAGTAAGAAGCAACGTAGGGATCGGCACCAACGATCCGCAGGCGTCTTTGAACATCGATGGATCTACTCTGCGAGTAGACCACGTAGAAACGGAAGATGGAATAAAGAAAGGCTGGATGTCCGAATGGAGTCCGAATAATCTTGTCGTAAAGCTGGGAGCATACGAATGGGGGCAGAACAGGGAGACAAAAGAGTCTATCCCCCTCCGGCTGGAGGGAGATTATATAGAATTGGCTCCGACGAAAACAAACAAAGCCGGACATCCATTGAAGATCTATCAGAGAGCTTTACAATACGGGTCTCTTCAGCAAGGAATGACACCAAACATTACATTTGGCGGAATACTCAGAATAAATTATCGATGGTTTGGTAAAGATATAGCATCCAGACCAGACCTCGCTGTTATAAATGAGCAAGTTGGAATCAGAACCGAACAGTTCAAGGGTGCCTTAACCGTTCGCGGCAGGGCCTGCTTTACCGGTGAAGATGAGAGTGGAATGCCGGCACTGGTGGTTACGGAAGACAAGAAAGTCGGCATCGGGACCGACAATCCGCAGGCCGCTTTGCACGTCAATGGGGATGCGAGAATAGGGGCAAAATTGCATGTCAATGGCAGTATCAATAATCTGGACATTATCCCACAGCAAAATGGGTGTAGTATTCATGTTGCAGATTCCGGCTACCCACTGATCCGCATCCATAAGGTTAGCAGTAGTAATGAATATGTAATTGATGTAGGCCCTATTGGAAGCGAAATGCGGGGAACCAAGACCTTACTAAATCTGAATGCAAGTGAAGTTAGGATTGAGCATGATTTGAACGTAAAAGGGAAAACATACGTCACAGGAAACATAAATTATCAGCCTGAATGACAGGAAGTGAATGATTAACCCGGGGATTACAATGAAACCTCAAATCAATAAACGCCTGCAGGAACTACGCACGGAATTTGCCGATGGACAAAAAATGCTGGCCGGTCTGGAAGCCGAGGCAGCTGAATTACGTCAAACCATGATGCGTATTAGCGGCGCCATTCAGGTGCTTGAAGAGCTTTTGGAAGCAGAGAAAAACAGCAAGGTTGAAAACAGCTAATTATGGACATGCCGTTCATCATATCCGCCGAGGCTGCGGTACAGTCAAAGCGCCCTGGCTATGTCTCAATCTTCGATCCAAAGGCCAAGGACATTCCCGGCGGTTTAAAGCCGTTTTATGCAGATCCTCCATTAATCAAAAGGGCTGCTGAAAGACTGAAAGCCGACGGGTTTATTATTAATCATATTGGCAAAATCACTATCAGCATTATGGGTACACGGGCGCTGTTTGAACGCGTTTTCAATGTCAAGCTGCAAGCAACAGAGCGTGGCATAACAGTAAAGGAGAGTTCGCGCTTCGGTTACATCGACACAAATAAGAGCAGCTATAATGACGTGCTTTCCGGGGTTGCAATTGCACCCAGGGCAACGTTAAACGGAATACCGGAAGATCCACCAAGCGCCGGAGACCTCGAACCCGGTCAGATCCAACCCTCAGATTTACCCAGGGTGCTGAATTTTGATCCTGAAAAAAGCGGGCTGGCCAAAGACAAACCGATCCGACTTGCCTTCATCGATGCCGGCTATATAAGTCATCCTTATATTGAAAAACACCATGAGACGTGGAGCAAAAACATAACGCTTATTAACGAAGAAAGCCTGAAACTCCAGGCACCATATCAACAGCTAAGAATGCGTTATATTCAGCTTTATGAAAAATATTTGAATCTTAGCATGGAACTAAACAACGAAGCTCTGTCGAAAGACCAAATGCCGGAGGAAATAAAGGAAGGGTTCAATGAATTAGCAGACAGTTTATATGATGATATAGAGTATAACTGGAACTTTGACACAAATATTCTCATGGTGGAAACGCTGAAAGAAATCAATGATTATCTGGAGATGGTTGATACGTTTCTGAATCCTATCGAAACTTTACTAACACAAAAGGACAGCCCACATTACCACGGTACTTCAGCAGTTATAGTTGCTCTTGAAATGCTGAAGGAATTTTCCGGCAATATCGACGTTTATAAAATCCATTTCGACAGCAGCATTGATTCCAAAGAATATCTTCAAACAAATTATGATACGATTCTACAAAACAAACCGGACGTATTATCCTGCAGCTATTCGTTGAACATGTATGACTCTGAAACAGAATTTGAGGAAGACACCATATATGTATTTCGCGAAAGATGCTTTCGTGAGATAGCAAAAAAATCCGTCATTGTCTTCGCTGCCGGAAATTACAATAAAGAAACACCGAACCATATTTCCATAGAAGCACAATGGGACTTTGTTCTTTCAGTAGGCGGGGCATTTATCGATGTAACGAGGCCATCTCCCGAACGTACAACTGTTACTTACTCAAATGAGACGCATGGTTATACCAGCGAAGTCTTTCCAAACGGGGTCGTTCCCGATATATGCGGATTCAACGGTCCCCGGGACAAAAAACTGGTAGTGTTGCCGTATTCTGCCAACAAATGGGCACCCAAAAGTGGAACTTCTTATTGTGCACCACAAATTGCTGTCGCCTGTGCCTTTATAAAACAGGTCTGGCCTGATGCGCAGCTTCAGGATATCCGTGACGTTTTAATTGCTTCTTCAGATCCCATAACAAATGGTGAGAGTGCCCAGCGCAAAACGAAATCAGACCTGTTGCTCAGCTTTTTAAGTATGGATGAAGAAGGAAACACAGCGCAGCAGACAAAGCCACCGGGTTTGTTAAATTTTAACAAAGCCCTAAAAGAAGCTGAGCGCAGAAGATATCTTCGCGTGAGCAGCTTATATCGACAATCAGAAGCAAACTAAGACAGCACTCCTCCAACAGGGACAGTAATCGGAGACATCCTGATTAAAAGCAATTTCTGTAGAATTACAGCTTTTGCAACTATATAAAACCGGGAATCGCAACTGATGAACCTACCATTCATTATTTCCGCCGAAGCAGCAGTCCGCTCCAAACGAGCAGGCTACATCTCCATATTTGATCCGGGGGCAAAAGACATTCCCGGTGGGCTGAAACCGTTTTATGCCGATCCCCAACTGATAAAGCAGGCCACGGAAAAACTAAAGGCTGATGGATTCGACGTGCTATTTGTCGGAAAAGTCACCGTCAGTATAAGCGCCACACCGAGATTATTCGAGCAAACCTTTGGTGTAAAACTGATGGCTACTGAAGAAGGAATTACCGTAAAAGACAGCCAGCGCCCGGATTACATCAACACAGATAATAGCAGCTATAAAGACGTTCTCGCTGGTGTAGCATTTATGCCGAAAGCCGAGTCGCGTGCTCCATTAGCCGATCCCCCCGGGCCTAGCGCCAGAGAATACTGGCAAAAAATCCCCTCCGAACTGCGCAGTAGCGTTGGCTTCACGAACTACCTGGAAAATCTCGAAAATATGGAATCCGATACAATGCCGCCATGTGTTCTTCTTTTAGACACCGGCTTTCGCAAACTCAAACAAAATCTCTACTTGAAAAAACACCATGAGCAACGTACGAGAGATATTCAAATTCAAAGTACGTTGTATGACAAAGAGGTTAAAAAGATAGAAAACCAACAAAGCGTATTTAACGAGGCAGTAGGAAAAATAGCACATTTAGAATCGACTTTAGTAAAAGATTATGAAGGTAAGTGGAATAGTGAAGAAGCCAAAACGTTGCGGGTTCACATGATGCCGCAGCCTATTCAGGAGCAACTAAAGCAAGTAGCAAAGGTATTCATGAAAACCGAGGGTAACGATGCCTTCGACAATGCTACCTTTGAAGGTATTTTGAATGAACTGGAACTTCTCATTTTCGAGCTTACTGACAAACGCAATAAATTAGTTTCCTCCAAGAAGAACTATCACGGTACGCAAGTGAGCATACCGGCATTTGAATTGTTAAAAGGCTACCAGGGAGCACTTGAAGCTGTCGAAAATGGTGAAGTTAACACCTCCATAGCTCATCTGAAACTCATATATGCGGTAACACAGAAAAAAGAAAAAACACCGTTCTATATTATCAACTGCAGCTTCAGTTGCTTTCAGGCTTCAGCTGAGGAAGGTGAGCCAATTGAAAATACATCGTATAAACTTTATAAGGAGTCAGTTGAGAAGTTGGCAAAATCCTCTGCTCTTCTAATTTGGAGTGCCGGCAATCGCTATTCAATACAAAGTGGTGATACTCCTGAGAAGGTAGAGAGAAAAAAGGCTCAAAGAGACATTGAACCACAATGGCCCTTCGTGATTTCTGCCGGCGGAGCATATAACAGAGGTTTTTCTACGGTATATTCAGACGCAATTCATGGCTACAGAAGCAATATTACGCAAAATAGAATTGTGCCGGACGTTTGTGGGCTGGAAGGTCCGTATGGTTCTCCCATGCTTTGGTTACCAGACCCTAAAACTACGGACAATGGAGGTTGGGCTCCGATGAGCGGCTCTTCATTTTGCGCACCACAAATCGCCGCAGCCTGCGCCTGGATTAAATTTGTCTGGCCGGACGCTACAACGGCTGAAATCCGGGAAGTATTAATCGAGTCTGCTGATGCAGTAAGTGATGGTGAAAGTGCCCAGGAGGTGGAGATGAAGAACCTCAAACATAGCTTCAAACGTAGGACGGGCAACGAATTTCAAGTGATTGAAAAAGCACCCGGGCTGGTAAACTTTGATAAAGCGGCTCAACTGGCAGAAGAACGTAATACTCTACAAAAAAAAGCAATTATGGTACTGGAATATTAAAAGCCTGTCAAATTCTAAATATCGGATATCTAAATGACGCTACCTGTGCTTAATAATCGACAGTTAATTCTCCGAAAAAGTGATCCGGAGATGGACGCTCTGGAACTTCTTTTCAGCATTATCCTGGAAGCGGAACAGCTGATTATTATGGATGCGGTTAAAGAAGAGACTGATCAGGAAGTCTGTTTTAAGGGCACAGCAAACTTACTGAACCACCCAAAGACGACCGTGCAGGTATGGTATAGCAGAACGACCGGTAAAATAAAGCGGCTTCAGTTCAGCAAACCCGTCTCAAAATTCGCCGGTATCGACCTTAACAAAGATCTGCCCCTTCTCTCCTTTCCGGAATTGCAGTCCAACCTACATCTGAACGTGCCGAATGATGGTGACTCGACTATCGGCATTACCACGCTGGAGCTCACCGGATTGTGTCAGCTTACTGAACGAGCATCCGTACCGTTTAGCATTCGCCATCCCGGCTCTTCACAGCGCTACACCATTGAAATTGCCTTTTCAAAAGAGCATCCCGCACCGTCACTGCAGGATCTGACCTCGATCTTCGGCAACAAAACCGACCCTCACGGCGACCTGAAGTGGTTGCCGGATAGCCTGCAGGAGAAATTACTTGGAGCACCAGCCGAGCAACAACAGGAAGACCGTCCCCTAAAGCCGTTGTCGCTTAAGAGCCTCAATCTGACGATAGACCTGGATGAGCAAACAAAGCTGGTTAACGTAGACGCCACGCTGGCCATCTTTGAAGAAGAGCTCTGGCAAATTATCCCCGGCGTATCCTGGTTGGGAGTCGGTGGCCTCTCCGTCGAACTTGATGTGGACTATCCACTGGAACCGGACTATCGCTTCCCAATCCTGCGCGTAACCGGCATGATTCAAATCGGTGAAAAAGATACCGACGACGGCAAGATTGCCATCACCGCCCGCTGGCCGGACTTTGCCATAAGTGGAGGGCTCATTCAGGGCAGCAGTATTCATGTTGGAGAACTCCTGCGCAAGGCCGGCTTAAACACCGAAGGTATACCGGATGATAACTCATTCCTGATCAGCCAACTCTCCTTCAATGCTGAACCATTTGGCGATCCAAAGCTCTTTTCTTTCTTTATCACAATCGACAACATTTGGTCTTTTACGCTGCCGGGAAATAAAACGACCGGTTCCCCGACAGAAGAAGAGAACAGTAAAACGCTTGATATACGCCAGCTCAGCTTGAGGCTGCACTACAGCAGCGCTAAGGGTCAGGGATTTGGAGGACAATTTAGCGGTGCGTTCAATATAGCCGGGGTCGATGTTTTTCTAACTGCAACTCACCGCTCCCCCACTTCCGGCTGGCAGTTCGACGGTCGCACCGGCCCGGGACAGTCTATCCCCATCGGCACGTTTCAGGAGGACCTGCACAACAAGACCGGATGCGGTGATTTTCCCGGCACGCTGAAGGGGCTGCTGATTGAGAACCTGCATATATCTCTCGATACGCAAACGAAGGGCTTTCTTTTCTCTGTTGATGCACGATTTCCGGCAGATGCCGAAAATCAGGTGCGGGTATCATTAACAATAGAGTTAAAGCGCGGAGAGAACAACTACAGCAGCTACTTCAGCGGCAAGATTCTCATCAATCCGCTACAGTACGACCTGATTTTCAGCAAGGACAAACAGTCGACTACATTTCTGGCCAGCTATCAGAACCTTGATGGTGGCGAAGTATCCATCGGTAAACTGGTACGCCGCTTTAATCCGGAGGCCCTTCCGGAAGGCAGTCTGGACGAGCTGAAGGTAGAGCTAAAGGACGCCCTTTTTGTCTATAACAAACAAGCCGAGATAAAAAAAGACCGTGACGCAGCTAAAGCCCCAGTTAAAGGCAAGTTCCTCTTTGCTGTAGATGTCGGCGCCGGGCTCAATCTGTCAAACCTGCCGCTTATCGGTGAAATGTTTAATGATGATCAGACGTTGAAGATTGTTTTTCAACCGGTCTTTACCTCGGCAGAATTCAATGAAGCAGCACTCAACAGCATTAGCAGGCTGACGCCACCGGGAGGCGCTACCCTGAAGTTTGCGGAAGCCAAAAATAATTCCAGGGATAACGCGGAACCGGTAAAAAAAGTGCTCGCCAAGGGCCTTAACTTTTCAGGCAGTCTTATCATCGGTGAACGCACCATCGAATTAAACCTGCCGGTTAAGGTAAATGAAAATACCGGTCAGGTCGAACGACAATCAACCTCCCCTACCCCGTCTTCCGAGAGCCCGACAACAGCACTTGCTCCGAATGCTCCCTCGACCGATGAAAGTGCAAAATGGTTTGATGTTCAAAAATCTCTTGGACCGGTAACCTTCCAGCGGGTGGGAGTTCGCTATGCCGACAACAAGCTATGGTTTATGCTCGATGCATCCTTATCGGCAGCCGGATTAACCATCAGCCTGGATGGTCTTGCGGCAGGTGCGGACTTAAAGGACAAGGTTCCGGTTTTTGATCTGCGCGGTTTGGGAATCGACTTTCGAAAAGGTCCGCTGGAAATCGGTGGTGCCTTTTTGCGCACAACGATTGACGGAATTGATGAATACAGCGGTATGGCAATTATTAGAACGGAGCAGCTGTCCATATCCGCTATCGGGGCTTACACCTGGAGGGATGACCACCCCTCAATGTTCCTTTATGCCGTTCTCGACTATCCACTGGGCGGACCGGCATTTTTCTTTATCACCGGGCTTGCGGCCGGATTTGGCTACAACCGCAGTTTGCTTATTCCGGAGATCGACAAGATAGTCGATTTCCCACTCGTGGCTCAGGCTATCGGATCATCTTCCGATAGCACATCTGCAAAGCCTCAATTGCCCAAACCCGCCTCTGCCTCTTCCTTTAAGGATCGAAGTAAACTGTTAACGGCCCAGCTAAATAGCCTGCGGGAATATATTCCACCGGCAATTGGTCAATACTGGCTGGCGGTTGGCATAAAATTCACCTCTTTCAAAATGGTGAACTCCTTTGCCCTGCTCGCTGTTCAGTTTGGCAAGCGCCTTGAAATAGATCTGCTTGGTATTTCCTCTTTAGTCGTGCCGACCCCGGAAGCCAAGAAGGTTATGACACCTCTCGCTGAAGTGGAGCTGGCACTCAGGGCAGTTCTCGCTCCCGATGAAGGCTATCTGAAAATTGAAGCGCAGCTAACCCGCAACTCCTACATTCTAACCAAAGATTGTCACTTAACCGGTGGATTCGCCTTTTACTGCTGGTTCAAAGATCAAGAGAAAGAGAAGATTTCAGCAGGTGATTTTGTCATAACCCTCGGAGGCTATCATCCTTCCTATCATCCGCCTGCTCATTACCCGGACGTGCCGAGAGTAGGCTTTAATTGGCAGGTTAGTAAGGAGCTCAGCTTTAAGGGTGGGGTTTACTTTGCTCTCACCCCCTCAGCTCTTATGGCAGGTGTTGGTTTTGAAGCCGTTTTTGAAAGCGGAATTGTAAGCGCATGGTTTCGCTTTGGTGCAGACTTTCTTATTTCATGGAAGCCCTATCACTACGAAGCTAGAATTTTCGTAGAACTGGGAGTTGCGGTTTATTTATTTGGTCGTGGAGCAAGTGCGCTAACGCTGGAACTGGGAGCAGATCTACAGGTTTGGGGACCGGAGTTTTCCGGTATCGCTAAAATCAAGGTGCTGTTTTTCACTATTCGCATAAAGTTCGGTGCAAATGCCGCCCTGGAGCCCGAGCCAATCGACTGGCAGACCTTCCGCTCTTCCTTTCTGCCCAACGATGATGCCGTTTGCGGGGTGGTAGTGCAGCGAGGCTTAATTAAAAAGACCTCTGAAGACGAGAAAGATCTCGGATTAATCGATCCGGTCAACTTCTCTTTACTCTCCCAATCTGCAATCCCGATAAAAGAAGCCATTTTTAAAGATGGCGAAAAAACAAATACCTTTCTCGCCCCGGATGACAGTATTGAGGAGTCGGGTATAAACCTGACAGCCAATACGAGCTTCGGTATCGGATCGATGGATATTCAACCGGATGAACTTCACACCACGCATTCAATCCGAATTTTTCACAACGGTCAGCCGGATCAGGGGCAATTTAAATTTTTACCCCATCTAAAGCATGCACCGGCAGGCCTTTGGGGTTCGGAGCTTAAGCCGGATTTAAATGCCGAACGATTAATAAAAAACACTATTGGTGGATTTGAAATTATCCCAGCCAAAAAGCCTGAGGCTGGCGAAACCCGATCTATCGAAAACAATGAATTACAATTTTCAACTCATATAACACCTGATTCATTTGCGTGGGAAGAGGTGAATAAAAAGAGACAGGTAACTATCGAAGATCAGGAGAAGGTTTTTGAGCGTTTTCACAAGGATACGGATAAACGTGACAGTCTCTTAAGCGCTCTCGGATTTGAATCAGAACAGGATATCGATGTTAGCGTTGAGCGGGATGGAAAGCTACTGTCTGATATTCAGGTTCTCTAAAGTTAGAATGAGTATCAGCTGGTAAGATTATCATTACACAAATGGAATGCATAAATGGCTAAAAAAGTCAAAAACCCGGATTCCGTTTCCGGCAAAGTAACATTTACCCAGTTCAACAAACCGATATTGCTAAGCGGAAACTACAAAGTCGTAATTGAGCAAAAGATCACCTCGAAAGACCGAAAGTCAATAGCTGACAGCGGAGAGGTGAGTTTATCAGCTCCCAAAATAGACAAGAACAATATATTCACTTCATCACGAAGCTTTGCGGTAGGTAGTGATCGCTTTTCGCTTCAGGGTCAGCAAATCATAGCTGCCTATCCACCTCCCGGGAGTCAGGTAGACCACACCAATGTATTGCCGCACATCATGCTAAAACGCAGTACCCTTCCCTGGGAACGCAGCAGGGATAAGACACCCGATGTTCCCTGGATGATGGTGCTATTGTTTAATGAATCTGAGATTGCGGCATTTGGTAAAACAGAAACCGAAGCCATCGTTAAGATTTCTACGATCAAAGCATCCGAACTCAACAGCAATCCCCTTTTTCCAAAACTCCCAGAGGAAGCAGGCGATGATGATGCGGAAATGGTCACCGTTATCGATGCGCAGTGGGAAGCAGTGAAGGATCAGCTTCCGACAATAGATGATCTGGCCCTGCTGGGTCATGTACGTCAGACCAGCGACTCGGATGATGAGGGGAATTTTGCGGTAGTTTTAGGTAATCGAATCCCCGGCCCGGGTTTAAACACCGCGCATCTGGTTTCACTGGAGGGATACTACAAGGGCGAGAGCAGCTTTTTACCTACCACGCCCAACAATGCCGTCGTGCGTTTGGTGAGCCTTGCCAGCTGGCGTTTTTCTTGCCCAAAGCCCAAAGCTGCTAAAAAGCAGGGATTCACGGTTTTACTTGAGGAGTTGAACCGCACTCCATCGACATTAAGAATACCGGATGCGGCAGATCCGACAAAAAATACAGCTGCTGCGCAGGAAATTCGTAAAGGCGGCTATGTCGCATTAAAACATTATATGAGACGCGGTGGTCGCACGATTTCACTATACCGTAGTCCGCTTATTCCAACTCAGCTAAACGAAGTTTCGGGCATACCAGCACCTCCTTATCATACAGCAGATGAACTCTATTCATATCGCGAATCCTTTGGCCTATTCGATATAGCAAATGCTGCGGCATGGGAGTTGGGGCGTAATTTGACTCTAAAGAATAAAGCAGTCGCCATGGATCTTTTCCATTGGAAACGCCAACATACACATGAGTTGAAACACCGGGCGGAGAGCAAGAAGAAGTATGCCCATCTGCTGCAGCACAAGCCATCTTCAGAAACAGAAAGGACTGAATTAAAACCCAATATTCGTCAGTGGTTTGATGATCTACGATTGTTAAAGCACGTCCCCGTCAACTATTTGATCCCTGATGAGGACATGCTCCCGGTCGAATCCATACGCTTCTTCCATATAGATTCGGCCTGGGTTAATTGTTTAGTTGACGGTGCTTTTAGTGTTGGCCGGGTAACTCCTCATGATGCAAAGACAGACGAAAAACTCCACCCCGAGGCGGCGTTATATAGTCATGAAGTGATGACAGGTGTTCTTATACGGTCGAATGTCATCTCCGGCTGGCCGGGGTTGCATGTGGATGCATATGCTGAAAAGATCTCGGATGATGCATATATTCCAGTAAAAGAATCACTGGACGTACTACGCATGGAACGGCTTTCGGAGCATCTTTTGATCGTCATTTTCAAGGGTGTTGTACAAACCCTGGATATTCACCAAAAACCTGAAATGATGCACTTTGGCTTAACCAGGCCACATGGGCAGCAAACAGGTTTAACAAAAGACCTCTTTGACAGAAAGTCAGACACACCAAGGAAAATAGTACTTACCAACCTCCCATGGAAATCGGTAGAAAAGCGAGTCCTCGATATTAATAAGCTTGCGGATATGATCCAAAGCAAGCTGGGATACAAAGAGGCGTTAAATTCAGCAGATTTTGCGATGGAGATGATTGAGGGAGTTGAAAAAGTACGGTTTGTTGTAAAATAGCCTACCTATTTTTTTAGTATATGCTGTCAAGAATTCAATGCTACTTATTAAGTCGACTCGTATTTATTAATTTTTAGTTTATATAGGATTATTCGGGATCATGTGGTTCCTCAGGCTACATCACATAATTGTCTATTCCAATCCTTCGTTTTCCAACTTAAGAGCCTATAATATCTTTGCGAAGACCAGTTTGTGAGACTGACTCGTCAGCAGGATTTTGGGTAGAATTTTTATGGTCCCATACCTTCTTCGCCCATTGCTCAAATGCGAAATCGTGAGTGACACCTTGCTTAAGCGCAACTGAAGCGAAGAGGTTTGTGAAGGCACTACCCGATGAACTCCCGTGTCTCCGCCTTCATGATATCTTATCGCCTGGGATTCTGGTAAGCTCAACGAGTTTAAACTTGTCAGAACCTATCCTTAATCGAAATGGTACGAATGCCCTTTGTTTATATATTGAGAAGACATGACTTACGATAGTGACTTTTAAAATTAAAGTGTGATAAATAAATGTCAGAATTTAATCTTAACTCTAGAATAGCTTATTAAGCCGTAGGAACACATAGATACTGGTAGCCAAACGATTAGCTTGGTGCGTTTCCAATGTGGACCTATACAGGATGTTAATAAATGTTAATTAGTAGGATGAGTATGAAAATGAGCTCTCGTTTTTTGATTATTTCAATACAATTGTTTTGCATTATTTTTTATGGCATTGCCCAGGAAAAACATACCGACTTATCTTCTGTGGATTCTACGAAATTTCAAATCGAGCCAGCCTCTCAATACCTGGCAACTTTAAAAGAGCTGGGATTCACACTTAGGGATTCGACAAGTCATGACAAGAAACCCAACTCTTTGATTTATAAGCTACTGGAAAGAAATAAAGTCGACTCTTCCGAAGTATTAATTGAACAAATTCAACGATTCTACTTTATCCAAAATGACTATAAAGATCATAGTTATCTGGGAAGAGTTTCCTTTCAAATTCTAACGTTTAAAAATCAATCAAACGCAAGAAAAATAGCTGAGATAATGAGGGAAAATGTCCTTTCCTCAGCTTACTTTGACAAACCACCTAAGTGTTTTTTTCAAATAGATAATTATATCTTTTTCTTTACAACCAGAGCTAATGTCAATAATGACTTTATGAGATCTGCTCAAAAGGAAATCTTAAAACGCCACTTTAGGAGAAGCGAAATCGACACAATGTCAGGCTTGATTTGTAAATAGTTATTAAGCAGAATATTGTCAGCAGTATTAGCATTATTAGAATAAATGTACGCGACGTCAGTTATGATTTAGCTTTGTAAGGTCTGGTTTTGAAATATCTAGTATCTCAGGAAAGGTGACTGGGAATCACGGTGTCTGCTGTGGCGTATCTTCCGTGTAGACCCAGTTAGCGGGGAGTTGATGATGCTTAAGGTTTGGAAATCTTCTGGCTAATTCTTCTTTTTGTTTACGACTTCTCCATACAGTTCCACCAAACTCATAATCAGTAGTATCATCCTCATAGTCAACCTTCAGTCGCCTGGGAGCATGATAAATAGCATCGTATGCAGAGATAATTTCATAAGATTGGATGTCCGGATCGAACACTGAAGTTTGTGCAATCACTTTCCCGTCCAGCCAAACAGATACAGTTAATTCTCCTACAGGCCATTGAACGCAAGGTCTGGGTTGTTTTAAGTCCTCATGAATTTGTCCTTTTCCGATATTCTTCCATACTCCTTTTCTCAATGCTCTTCCTACAGATGGTCTTTCAATAATAAACTGCGACATGACCGGATAATTCAACACGTCCTCAAATTCTAACAACTCAATTGTTCTAAGTTTAAAGAAGCCGATTGGAGTATGATTTGAAATCTGTCCATAGTAAATTTTTCCATCGACAGAAATTGCATACACCGTCCCCGGCGAGAAGTTGGCCCTTGCTTTTGGATCTAACTTGAACATCTATTTTTCCTTTTATATTTACTATCTTATTATACTTAAAAAACGAATAAATTCTGAAAGAACTGAGAAGCAATAAACAGCTGAAGATAGCTTGAGGAATAATAAAGGTTAAAAATGATTGGGCTGGACAAGGTAATTCTCAATATGTATCGCGAGATTTTATTCCATGAAGGCAGCTTTGGTGACAGTATAGATTTTGAAGCTGGTAATCCATTTGAATTGATTCTATCCCCGCTTTTAAGCAATTTTCAAAAAACAGGTATCTCAATTGCTATCCTTGTTTGGCTTGCTACTTCAATAGATAATTCAACGTATGAAAATGCCGTAAAGAATGAACATCGAAGGCTTAATGAGATCGAAGAAAGAATATATCCTAATCTGGTTGCTGAAGCCGTCGAAGCGTTTTTTCAATCTGAGGAAGGTTATAATCGAGCCCTGAAGAAAGTCTACAGCGAAATAATAATACCAGCGCTTAAAGCACATGAGAGTAGAAAAATATAAAAATCCAGACTGGTATAGTTAAAGACTCGCTGCATAGCCCTAACGGCTACGCAGCGAGCGAAAAATTAGCTCCAGGCAGCTTTATAATCTTCTGCATACTGCCGCAGCGTAATCGGAGCACGACCGATTATATCTCTCACATTAGAACTTATCGAAGCACTATATCCAAGCTTAAAGGCTTCTAAAATACCCAAGAGCAACTCCGTATAGTCTTTTGACAGCCCGGCCTCAATTAGTGATTCTTTCATGGCAGCGGGAGGAATATCCTCATATGTAATCGTTTTACCGGTAACTTCAGAAAGGATTTCCGCAACCTCTGTATGATTCAGCGACTCTTCACCCGTAAGGTTGAATGCCTGATTATTACGAGAATCCGTCTGCAATAACTCGGCGGCAACTGCTGCGATATCCCTGGTATCAATAAAGCTTCCCCGCGCATCCCCGGTCGGTAGAAAAATTTTATTATGCTGCAGAATACCGGCTATCCAGTAACTGTTGAAGTTTTGCATAAACCAGTTGGGACGAATAATGTTATAATTCAGCCCGGATTTCTCGAGTATTATTTCAGCCTGACGCAATGGGATATTATCATCGGCATCGACACCCATTGCCGTCATAAGAATCACCTTATGCAATCCATTTTCTTTTGCGGCATCCACCAGCTTTCCAGTAATTTCCTGCGGATTTGTATGTCCTGCCGGCGTTAAAAAGAAGGCGCGGTCAACATTCACAAAGGCTTCGGATATCCCTTCACCAGTCTGAAGGTTCACATGAACCTGATCCTCTTCCAATTCCTTTTTGCTGGTTGCACGAACTACATTTTGCCCGGAGGATTGCAAAAGCTTAACCAGTTCACTCCCCACCGTTCCACTTGCCCCGATTACCAATATTTTTGATGACATAATTGCTCCTTTATTTTTTGTTTGTTTTTCCAATATAGAATACTCATTTTAGACAATGAATAGCAAAACCGACTAAAAACATGTTTATTAATCCAAAAAACCGGTAGGTATGGATTTATTAACTGATATTCTGACAACCTCGGGGATGAAAGCCAATCTTTTACACAGGCGCATTCTTTATAAGCCATGGGCACTTCGTTTTCCATGCCCGGTTAGTATTGGTTTTCACGTTGTAACCCAGGGTGAAGCGTATTTATGGCGGGAGTCTTCCCAGACACCGGAGAAACTAAGCCGTGGCGATATAGCGTTTATGGCCAGGGGTACCAATCACCATATTAGCACTCACCCAAATCCAGAGTTGTTGAGCCTAGCGCAACATGCCTCAGAACATAAAAAGCTATATACCGAGGAGCATGGTCAGTCATCCTACTTATCTTTGGTGAGTGGTGCCTATCAGCTTTGGCATGAGCCGCTCCATCCGGTTTTTCGAGAGCTGCCGGAATGGTGCATTGTTCGAGCAGAGGAAATAGATATGGCAGATTCCCTACTGTCTTGTTTTCACATTCTCACGGTAGAATTGCGAAAGCCGAAATTAGGGTCAAAAGCGATTATTGCCTCTCTCCTGGATGTGATGTTTCATCTGATTTTCAGGCGGGTACTCATTTCACACGGCAAGGAAGAAGCCTGGGGTAGCGCGACAAAAGATCCCATAATCAGTAACGCGCTGGCCTTGATGCATGACAGTCATTCAGAGAACTGGACGGTTGACAGCCTGGCTAAAGAGGTTGGAATTTCCCGATCCGGGTTTGCTGCACGCTTTAAGAAAGCATTAGGGCATGCACCGCTTCATTATCTAATGATGATACGAATGTCCAAGGCTATGCAGATGCTTACCGATACTCAGGAAACGGTCGAGTCTATTGCCTACTCGGTTGGCTACAAAGACGCATTCAGCTTTTCAAGAACCTTCAAAAAAAAGGTGGGGTTATCCCCAAAGCATTTTCGTCAGAAAGATATCAACGAGAGGGATTTAAGCTGGCGGTTTAGCTAGAATATCGCCAGCTAATCACTTTGCAATTGCGATTGTAGTTTCAGCATTCAAATCATCTCTGGGATCTGTGAGATGCCCAGCAGGGAAGTAAACCGATATCGGAGTACCGGACACATCCAGGCAAAGTGTATGATTATTATCACCATCACCCAGATCAGCCAGCGCAAAAGGGGTTACTTCTCTTGTGCTGCCGTCTTCCAACTGAACAGTAACTTTATATAGAGCCCGCTCTGCATCGTCCGCTTCATCGCCTCCCGGCTTGGTAACTCCGCCGGCCCAGGTAACTCTAACCACTTGCTTTGAACCTTTTGCGGCTCCGCTACCACCGCCCCACGGCAATGCCGTTGCCTCTTTACCCGTCTGCCAATCTCTTTCAGCAACGAGCTCCGCTAAAACCATTGTCGGACCTTCCTCAAGTGGGGTGACGTCGATACTTGATCCCTTGAAGTTCACAGTGCCATCAATGGAAAGAATGTTTCCTACGACTTCTACTCTTACCGGCTGATCGTCTATGCTCCCGTAATGCCCGGCAAGTAAAACCGTTCGCAGTTCGCCTTTATCATCTGCTGGAGCAAGCGTAACGCAAGTAATTTCACCAACCTTGCCGGAAGCTGTGGTTACTCTAAAATCGCCGGCCTGCATGGTTTTATGATCGATCTCTTGTGAGAAAATAACCGGCATGCCGTCCGCGTTACCGGCCCCTTCACAGATCACCTGATCTGCTCCGGCTCCCAATGCATTATCAAGGCCAAAGAAGGCCGAAAGCAACGTAGCCTCACGTCCCTGAGCGTCAACTTTTGCTATCACGTCGGTAACTGTGGTATCCACAGGTGATGCATTGGTTAGAGTTGGTTCATAACTGCGTATTAATTGCATTTGCTCTACCTCGCCGCAGCTAAAGATCAGTCCGTACAGAGTAAATGCGAGTAAATATGATTTCATGATATTGTCCTTTACAGAATCTGATTAAGTAAATCAGTATATAACTTAATCATTTTTAGACAATTCTGGAGTAAGATGCGATTAAAAATTGATATCAACTTTGTGGAGAAAATAATATGAATGGTAAGGTAAATATAGATTATTATTAGGCTATTTTAAGAGCTCAAAACATCGTCAACGGATCTTTGCAGCTCTTCGATCAATTCTAAATCCATGTATGAATATATATCTGGTATATCCAACACATGAACGGTTTTGTATTTCAGTAAATTTGCAAACTTGGCCAACAACCGCTGTTTATGTTTTTTCTCCATAACAAAGATTTTATCTGCCCAGGCAATATCCTGAGGGCTAACCGCCCTTTTTACTTTTGGACTCGTCCCGGCAGACCTGGTATGGTAATTCGGATGTGTTCTCCAAACCTTTTCTGCTGTTGGACTGCGCCATTGATTTCTACTGCAGATAAACAGTAAGTTATATTTACTATTAGTCTTCACATCTCTCTCCACAATAATTAATTAAACTTACTCAATACTTTTCACCCTTAAGTCATTTATCCGCTCTTCTGCAAATTTCTAAACCGATTTGTAAATAGCAGATAAGTTTATTTAAGGAGGAAAAACTATATTTAATTGCTTCTTATTGTTTGTAGGTAACTGTAGGTGGACTATTTGTCTTTATTGATTATTTAGACATATTATTCCAGGATTTTTCTCTAAATAATTTTGAATAACTATGGAATATGCAGCATTAGTAACATCGAATAAAAACCTGGAAAGGAACCTGGTAGAATATCTATCGAAGCTAAAAGGGATTTCGGTTTCTGAAGACTTTACAGGAACCCGCTACTTCAAAGATGCGCAAGGAAGAGTTGAGTTCTTGTTAGAGCTGAACAGGAATATTGAAAAAGAGTTTAGCTACAATTTCTTACCCCAAAATGTTGCTCATATAAAAGCTCATTTTGCAGGTAAAGGTATGATACTTCTGGATCTTGGATTTCGTAATATTAAAGAGTTTTCTCTTGTTCTGGAGAACCTGCTAAACAGTATAGTTGATTTAGGAATGCTCAAAGAATATAAAATTATTATAGATGATCCATTCAGAGGCTTATTAAAACTTTTTGAACAGAAAATTCAAGAAATAGACGTCTAGAACTGATCGTATCTTTAGTTCTTCAATAAAACAGTGCTTAAAAATAAAAGGTTAGTGGACTTTTAGATGCAGAACTGGATAAACATCTTAACCTATGCCGGATATTGGGATTTCGCTCGTGTTTTCCTGATCAAAATAAACGACCAACTCTATGTATTCGATAGCTATTTTGATGAGGAGATCGATGACTATACGGACTATTTTGCGGTCTATAGAATCCCTGATCGCTTAAATGGTAAGCATGATGACATGGCTGAACTCAGAAAAATGATTTGGGATTTTATCAAAGATGAGCAGGAAGCTATCATCAAGATTCCGGTTTCCGAAATCACTTTCGATGAAACTCGCAAGAGTATGATTAAGGCAGATTTTTTGGAGAAGTATCCATTGAGCTAATTCAGTTATACCTATAGAGGTCTAACTTTTCAATCTGTTCAGACAGAATCCCAACCCAAACCTCATATCCCACCTCATTCAAATGCACACCATCAGTAGTATACAGCTCATTTAATTCATTGTTCTCATCCTGAAAAGCGGCATTCAGGTCAATAACGGAATATTTGTTCTGGGATTTGAGCAAAAGGTTTATCTCTGAGATTTGATAGTTCAGCGGAACAGCGTGCTCTGGGAACCAGCCCTTTTCCTTTAGGTAGATTTCCCGGTTCACCGGCAGAATTGTCTGGAGGATTAACGACGTGGAAGGAGAGCCCTGTTGGATGGTATTTGCTATTTTAAGAATATTCCCTGCAACGTATCCAGCAGTAATCTCAGAACGTCTCGGATGATCGGCATTGAAGATGTCGTTTATTCCAATTAACAGGAAAACGGCCTTAGGCTTAAAGTGAATGATTTCTGCCAGACGAGCCAATACCCCCTCAGTAATATCACCAGCTATTCCGCGATTTACAACCAAGCTGTCGACCTTCAATCGAAGGTTCCAGTCTCCCCCACCCTCGGTAATGCTGTTGCCAAGCATAATAACCTTACCGAATCCTGCTGGCCTTTCTTTGAACTGAGCTATTTGTTTTTGATAGAGATTTTTCTGCCAGTCGACCTGAAATTCAATCACCGTGTCCTCGGTGGGGAATAAGTGAGCTTGCTGATCCGCAGAATTCTCTGAACAACCGAGACAAACGCTGACAAGACAAAAGATAAGGAGGTTTATCAGCAGGATATTCGGAGAATTTTTCCATTTCGTGCAGACATTCATAATGCTTACAGCCCCTTCCTCATAAACCAGCGCTGATGTTCCGGAGGAAACTGTTCTTCGCTATTTGCGAGTTCGCCGAACACTTCATACCCCAGCTTTAGATAAAAATCTTTCGCTTTGGGGTTAGAGGTATCCAGCCATGCCGCGTGACAGCCAAGCTCCTTCGCCTTTTGCTCACCACGCTCCATCAAAGACCCGCCGAGACCTCTCTGTCTGACTTTCTTACTAACCCATAGCACTTTAATTAATGCCCAACCGTAGGACGTTGAAGCGATGAGGCCACCCACAATTGCGCCGCTCTCGTCTTTTGCCGCCAGAACAAATCCGTCATTCAAAGATTGAGTCAGATCTTCTCGCAGCGATTTCAGCAGCCCTGCTTCAATGAAAGCAGCGGCGTCGATATCGGCTTCGATGATGTTGGTATTATTGGTTTTATCTTTCATAGTTTTATGCCGTGGTTAGAAATTTATAATAGGTGAATTTAATTGAATATGCCCCTCGACTTCGCTCGGGGAACGTGAAAATCCAATTGGGAAACATCAGAACCCGTTCCCCAAGCGGAGTCGAGGGGAAGGGTAAAATCCAATCGGAGAACATAAGAGCCCGCTCCCCGAGCGAAGTCGAGGGGAAGGGTGAGAAAAAAGAAAAATCAGGAGGGCGTATATATTTTCCGATATTCGCGGGGAGTTTTATGCATCATCTTTTTAAAATTGCGATTAAAGCCGGATAGATTGTGAAATCCGCAAAGGAAAGCAATCTCGGAAATATGTTTATCGCTGTTTAAGAGTAGTTTACAAGCCTCTTTTATACGCGTTTCAATCAACAGCTCGGTAAAGGTTTTACGGGTTACCTTATTGATGAACTTGCACAGCGAACTCGGCGTCATATGCATAGTGTCGCTCAGATTTGTAAGAGAAATCTGATTGTTATCGTAGTTCTCGTGGATATATGAGTAAATTTTTTCCATTCGATTCGATGCCTTCAGACTATTACGAATAGAACTATCCTTAAAGGTTAACAGCTCGGTATTTTCCGCCTTGGACAGCATATCCAAAATCTGAAATAGCAGTAAAAGCCTCTCAAAACCGTCAACTTCAAAAAGACCCAGTATTTTCGGAGCGATCAGATCCGTCGTTCCAGCATCAAACTTGATTCCCTGCTGACTTCTACTCAGGAGTTTGTTGATTAACGCCAGTTCGCTATTGCTCCAGAAAGAATCGCCAATAGACTCCTTGGTAAATTGAATGACATATTGCTCCACATGATGATCTGTTAACCAGCAGTGCGGCAGGTTCTCACCCAAAAGAACAAGTTCCGTAGCAGCATAGTCATCAATGCTATAACCAACGATACGTCTGCCTGAACTTTCAGTGGTAAGCAGGATCTCGTATTCCTTATGATAGTGCCATACGCCGTCCGTGCTGTGATCCGGCCTTCGTTCCCTGACAACTTTTCTCAGGAAAAAAGAGCTTTCCGACTTTTGATCAATCTTTTCAATGCTTGGTTTTGCAGACATGGGATTGTTCTGGTTAAATTTTCTGTCTAAAAGTATAAATTTATGGTGAAAAAGACAAATGGATACCACAATTGAACAACTGGTGCCTTTTTTCTGAGCACGTAAAAAATGAGATTTTATAGTTATGTACTAATTTTCTTGTGTATCACATCATTTCAAATGTATGAGGTATCGTATGAAATTATTGACAACGATTAAGATCGGAATGATTTCCGCCTTAACAGTTATGTCGATGTCCTTGTTTGGTCAGGGTACCCTTTCAGGGACGATAACTGACCAGGAGACAGGCGAAGCTGTAAGAGGTGCGCAGGTTTATGATCCGGTCTCTCTAGTTGGTGACGTCTCCGATGCGAACGGTAAATATACAATGGATTTACCCGCAGGAGATTACACGGTTACGGTTTCTTTTGTCGGTTTCAAGACCCAGGAAATTCCGGTAACGATCTCAGATGGTCAGGAGACCACTCAGGATGTTCAGCTGGCACTCGATATTTTCGAACTGGAAGGTACGGTAACAACAGCGACCTTCTCGGCCAGAAGCGCATTCGAATCTCCGCTGTCTATTACCAGCCTGAACGTTGAAGAGATTGAAATTCTGGCTACTAACAGCCAGGCTGATATCCTTCGTACTGTTCCGGGTATCCACGCTGAAGGTGGCGGTGGTGAGGTCGCGAGTAACGTATTTGTTCGTGGTATGCCTTCCGGTGGACAGTATCAATTTACGCCACTTCAGGTAGACGGACTGCCGGTACTAAGTGCCTTCGGTCTGAACTCATCCGCACACGACGTTTATTTCAGAAATGATATCGGCGTTCGTAATCTTGAATTTGTACGCGGTGGTGTTTCTACTCTGTTCGGCACCGGTTCCGTTGCCGGTATTATCAACTATACCAGCCATACCGGAAATGTTTTCTCACCCAATAAGGTAAAGTATGAGTGGGGTCAGGATGGTCGCGCCAGGACCGACTTTATGACCTCCGGAGCAATTAGCGAAAAAGCCTTCTATAACTTTTCCGGTTTTTACCGTTATGATGAAGGTCCGCTGGAGACTGGTTTGAATACGGTTGGTGCTCAAATCCGCGGTAACATAAAGACACTCTTCAATGAGGGACGTGGTGTGTTGACGGTTTCCGGTCAGTACATCGATGATAAGGTTCAGTTCTATCTGCCGTATCCGCTTGAGAATAATAACGGCGAATACTCTCGTCCTACCGGTAACGACGGTGAAACCGTTTTTACCACGCTTACCGGACAGGCAACAGACTTCTCGTTTGATACGGTTAACGGCACTCACCACTCACCGATTGGTGACGGAGTTGCTACCGAGGGTGGATACGTAATGGCTGCTCTGGATCAGGAATTCGACAATGGCTGGAGCCTGTCTGCCAAGGCACGCTACGCAAACTATGCCCACCAGTTTAACCTGTTCCTGGACGGAGACGGTGTTCACAATGTTCCCGAGACCCAGGCAGGCTATCTTGCTGATCGCGACCTGGTAAGCGGAACATTTACCTACGCTTCTACCGGTCAGCAACTGGCCGATGGCGATCTGCTTTTTGAAAATCGTATTCTGGATCGCGACAGACCGCTGGAAGACATCGTAAGCGATGCTTACCTTTCCAGAAAGATCACCACCTCCAGTGGTGCTACGCATAACATCACCATTGGAACATTCAACTCCTTCGCCAAAGCTGGCGACAACAACTGGATTTACAATATTTTAGGAGATTTCCGCAACGCACCGGAAATGGTAAATCTGGTAGGAACCGACGCGAACGGTGAAACCGTTGAATATTCAATTGGCGGTTATGTAGATGGTTCCGGTCGACAAACGTCTAATCGACATCACTCACTCCGCAAAAGTGCGGTTTATGTTGCTGATGAGATGGTTTTTGATCAGTTCACCTTCGACGTTGGTGCGCGATACGAGAATGCCAAAGGCTTTATTACCCGTGAAACCGGCGTAGGTTCTAACACCTTTGAAAAAGGCGAAGTTGAAACCTCCGGATTTGCTGTTGCCGCAGCGGCAATGTATCGCATGAGTGAAAACTTAAATGTCTACCTGAACGGCTCCAGAGGTTATTTCTTCCCGGAACTACGTTCGGTTAGATTCTCCAGCCCCGGCGTTACGCAATCCTATGAGCCGGAAAACATCCTCCAGGGTGAACTTGGTGCCAAGTTTGCCAATACAAGCTTCGCCGGTAACTTTGCTGCATATTTTGTAAGCCTTGCAGATCGACGTTCGGTAGACTTCGAGAATGACGGGAACGGTGGCGTTACTGAAATTGTTCGTGTTCAGGACACCCGAACAATTGGTCTCGAAGCAAATGTGAACTACTACTTCAATCGTGATATCAGCGCTTATGGTAATGCAACCTATCAGATGCACGAGTTCACCAAAGTTGAAGCAAATCCGGATCAGGAAGGTAACTGGTTACGTCGTCAGCCACGCGTTATGGCAATGCTAGGCGCCCAGTTTGACAACGGCATGATCGATGCCGGTGTTTCCGCAAACTACATCGGTAAAAAGTATGCAAATGATGCGAATACTGTTGAGCTGGATCCGTACAGCATCGTACGTGCGCATGCAGGTTATTCCATGCCTCTGGGTACCAGCAATTCCCTACGTCTGGGTGTTTCGGTATTCAACCTGCTGGATGTAGAAGGTATAACCGAAGGTTCCCCACGTCAGGGTGACTCCCAGATCGGCGGTGGAGAATTTTTCGTAGGCCGACCGGTACTGCCTCGCAGAGCCTTTGTAACGGCCAGTTTTGAATTCTAATCAGACTCATTTATCTTGAGTCCGGGCAAAATGCAGCGACTGTTTGCTTACAAACAGTCGCTGCATTTCTTAAAACCCTACTGAATTATCACAAGCCAGTTTCTTACTGAATAGGATATCGTGTGGAATTACTAAAAAAATGTCAGCAGGTATTGGAAGAGAACCGAAGAGGTGACTTTACGATTCCTTCCCCCAAATTATACCCATTCCAATGGAATTGGGATTCCGGCTTTATCGCACTCGGGTTATTGCACATCGAACCGGAGAAAGCACTTGTTGAACTCGAAACGCTTTTTACCGGTCAATGGGGTAATGGTTTTCTTCCCCACATTGTTTTTCACAATGCCGAGAAGTATACAACCTATTTTCCTTCGGCTGATTACTGGAATTCGAACGTATCGGATTTTGCTCCGAAGAAGTTAAGCACCTCCGGTATTACGCAGCCGGCTGTTCATGGCTTCGTTTTGGAAGACATTATAGAATATGGCTTTGACAGGGACCGCATCGCCAGGCTCTATGATCAGATTGTTCATTATCATCAGTACCTATACGACTACCGACAGTTTAAAGACACCGGACTGGTGGCGATATGGCATAACTGGGAATCCGGCATGGACAATTCCCCACTTTGGGATAGCGTATTCAAAAGAATCCATCCGGATATGTTAAAGGACGTAATCGTAAAGCGTAAAGATATTCATTCCGTAGAAGATAGTGCCGCAACCCGTCCAACGGATGAAGACTATAAGCGCTACATATACCTGGTGAATTACCTGCGCGACCATAAATATGAGCGTGTTCCGGAAGATTTCCCCTTCCAGGTGCTGGATCCGGTATTTAACGCTATCCTTCATCAGTCTAATAAGAGCCTAGCACGTATCGGAAAAAAGATCGATATCGATACGTCGACTGTCGAATCCTGGATTCGCAGAACAGAAGAACATTTCTCCGAGATTCACTGGAATGATGAAGATGGCTTATTCTATCCGTTTGATATTCTGACCGGCCAACAGGTAAAAATTCATTGCGCTGCTTCCTACATACCGCTCTTTGCAGAAATACCCGATGACGCTCAGCTGAAAGCCCTGGTTGCAAACATCGAAGGGCTTGAAGATATGCTTCTCGTTCCATCCTGCATTCCAGGACAGCCCGGATTTCAGGCAAAAAATTATTGGCGTGGTCCGGTATGGATTCACATGAACTGGATGATCTCAGAGGGCTTACGTAAATATCAGCAGAATGACCTTGCCGATAGGATAAACAGTGATTCTATACAGCTAATTGAAGAATATGGTATCAGAGAGTATTTCGATCCGCTTACCAAGATTCCTGAAAAGAATGGCTATGGTGGACAAAGCTTTTCATGGAGCGCTGCTCTGACTATCGATATGTTGAAGAAGAAAGAAAGCTGAACCATCCATGCTCCCATATAAGTCCTGATCTTTTAGCTGGAGCCATAAACAGAAGGAAGAATTGCCGTGACGCCTCTTGATTGGACTATTATCATCGTGTACATGCTGGGAATGATCGGCATGAGTGTCTATTTAGGCAGAGGACAAACCAGTCAGGATGACTACTATGTTGGAAGCCGTAATATTCCCTGGTGGGCTGTCGGCATTTCGACTATGGCCACTCAGACCTCGGCCATCAGTTTCATCTCTATTCCGGCATTTGTAGCATTGAAGCCCGGTGGCGGTATGACCTGGCTGCAGTATGAACTGGCAGTCCCGCTGGCGATGATTCTGGTAATGGCTTTCCTCATCCCCTTTTTCCGCAGTCTGGAACTCATTAGTGTTTACGAATACCTTGAAAAGCGCTTCAGCCGTGGCGTTCGCCTGCTTGTAAGCGCCGTATTTTTGATTAGCCGCGGACTGGCAACGGGTGTAGGCGTGTATGCCAGCGGCATCGTTTTATCCGTCTGCCTGGGAATTCCTCTTTGGTCTACAATATTGATTATCGGTGTCGTAACCATCATATATGATACCATTGGCGGTATGTCAGCCGTTATCTATTCTGACGTCATTCAAATGTTCGTGCTGGTTGGCGGGATCATTACCTGTATTGTTTATGCATCGGCGAGCGTTGGCGGTTTCGAAAATATCTTCGCAGCACTTCCCGATAGCAGGGCTCAGGCATTTGAGTTCTCTTCCGGCCTGGGTGACGGCGGGAATGTACCGCTTTGGGCGTTCCTCTTCGGTGGTTTCTTTCTCTATTCCTCCTACTACGGCACCGACCAAAGCCAGGTTCAGAGGGGCTTATCTGCAAGCAGCGTAGACGAATCAAAATGGGCGCTCATCCTTAACGGCCTGGCGAGATTCCCACTAACACTTCTCTATATTCTGATGGGTGTTGCGGTTTATGCAGTCTATCAAAACTCACCAGAGCTTGCTGCCGCTATTCCAGCCGAGCGGCCGGATTATCTGGTTCCACAGTATATCCTTCTTTATCTGCCGTCAGGATTTCGGGCCTTATTATTCGCTGCGCTTCTTGCTGCTGCAATGTCCAGCCTGGACTCGGCGCTGAATTCCCTATCGGCATCTACCATGCGGGACTTTCTGGAGAACAAGCTTGATGGCTCTTCCAACTTTCTCTTTGCCAGTAAGGTCACCACGGTTATTTGGGGGATCTTCGTTACCGGGTTTGCCTTTCTTGTCGGCAACATCTCTGATACAGTTATCGAAGCCATCAATAAAATCGGCTCAGCATTTTACGGTCCAATTCTCGCAGCCTTCCTGGCAGGCATCCTGACCAAACGCACCACATCAATGGGCATTGCCTGCGGCATCATTGCCGGTGTAGGTGTCAATATCGTTTTATGGCTCGGCTTCCCGGGTATTCACTGGATGTGGTGGAACCTGTTTGGTTGCGTCATTACCAGTGGATTTGCGCTGCTTTTCTTTACGCAGAGATCAAACGACGCGGCAGAATCTGATATCAGTCGCTACGTATTGAACTGGTCGAAGATCAAAGAGAACGAACAGAAGTGGACACCGGTTTATGGTATGCTAGTCGGATATGCCGTTCTGATGATTCTGATTATGGTCTGGATTCAAAACGCATTCTAAAATGCTCAGGGTTATCCCGCTCCGGCGGGGTAGCCTTGTTTTTTTATTGTCCCTCCCCTTTCCCATATTTTGCAGACTTTAAATAAAGCAGTATATTTCTTCTAGCTCTCCAAGCTCCACTGATATTTAATCTTTCGGGAAAGACCAATATGAAATTCTTTACCTATCTTCTTTTAAATGCTTGTTTATTTGTCTCATTTCTAAGCTGTAGCACGAATTCAAACAAAGAAGACATCAGTTCAAAAGAGAACATCGTAACCTACCCCAGTGACGTTATGCCCTCAATCAACCAGTGGAAAATTATGCTTGGTGATGGTAAAACCTATACCGCATTAAAGGGCTTCCAGAATAAGAACTACTTTTATACTGTAAGCGAAAATGGCACCGACTGGATTGTTTACAAAACGCCGAATCGCGGGGTCACCTCACCAAATTCAAACAACACTCGAACTGAACTAGGGGAGAAGAAACGCTGGGTTCCGGAAACCGGTGGTAAACTCACCGGCACTTTGAAAGTCATGCATGTATCAACATCCGGTGACGCCCGGGTTGCAGCATCCTATTCAGTAGTGATTGGACAAATTCACAGCGCCGAAGGACATAAAAACGAACCCTTAAAAATCTTCTACAAGAAATTTCCCGGGCATAGCAAAGGCTCTGTTTTCTGGAATTATGAGATCAATACAGAGGGAGATAATTCCGAACGTTGGGATTATTCATACGCCGTTTGGGGATATGATATGTCCGTTATTGGAACTGCACCAAATAGCTATCCGGAAGAGCCGCAAGACGGTGTTGAGCTGGGCGAAGAGTTCAGTTATGAGGTAAATGTCTATGAAGGCATTATGTATCTGACCTTTATGAGCGAGGGTCATGAGACAAAGACCTTTACCAAAAACCTTTTAAAGACTGAGTATGCTGAAAAGTCAGATATTCCTGAGCAAGTTCGCACCTTATTTGGCCCGATAGACAGAGACGGGACTGAACGCGCAAATGCATATGCCGGGGAACTGCAGTTTTTCAAGCAGGGTGCCTATAACCAAACCAACGGTAAAGATCCGCAAACCAATATCGTTTGGAGCACTGGCGCCGATACCTACGAGGGTGATTTGGAAAAGCAGTATGCCAACGGCAGCTATGCCGAAGTGTGGTTTAGAGAGTCGTCTGTAGGTGAAGGGACAATTAAGTAAACAACATACGCACAATGTTTAGAAATTGATCGCTGCGTATAAAGTAGAAGATGAATAATAAATTATGTTAAAATACGCATTTTTTATAGTTGCGATCAGCTCACTCTTCTCGCAAGAGCAACCAATTCTGCGCATATATGGTGAAAGAGACCTCGCAAAGATTGAAAAAATTTTGTATTCGAATCAGCAAGCCACGCGTGTTTCACTAGTTGGAAACGACCTAAAAACTTTTCCCAAAAATCTTTCTTATCTAACAGACCTCACAGAATTGAATTTGGCGCTTAATGAGTTCGAAAACCTGCCTGATTCAGGGCTTTTGTCTTTAAATAACCTTGAGCAAATAAATCTTTCTCTAAATAGAAATCTGAATTATGAGTCTACTTTTGCTATACTATCCCGAGTTCAAAAGCTGAAGACTCTGGAGATCTATAAGAATTATCAGCCAATTCCACCGGGACTTAGCAACCTGAGCAATCTGGAAGCATTGGATATTAGCAAAAATGATTTAATAAGCCTTCCAAACGACATCTCGAAACTAGCTAAGCTCAAATCTTTGGACCTCAGCGATAACCCCATAGGGGAAAATATTGTTGAGATTTTATCGCAGTTATCCGAATTAAAGGATCTTGAAAGATTAGTCTTTGAAAATTGCAATTTGGATTCCCTATCAAAAGGAATTGGAGAATTAAAAGGCCTCACACTTTTAAATTTAAGGCAGAACCGATTAACGGCACTACCGAGCAACTTAAAAGAACTATCTCAGTTGGAGACTTTGATTCTTTCTGGAAACCCATTGGAGTATGAAGACTTGCTGACTCTCCAGCATCTACCAGCATTAAAGTATCTGACCTTACCTGATCACAAGGACAAGAATATGAGATCCAGACTGCGAAAAGTTTTACCCAACTGTTGGATGAATTATTAATATTTAATTGTATACCCTGATTATACAGAGTAGAAGGAAAGTACATGATAGAACCGCTATTTCCTGAGCTGGTGATAAAACATTTTGAATTTCTGGAGTCAGAATTTGATTTTCAGAGAGAAAAACTGTACAAAAAAGATAAGGGTCTTTTTGTAAAATATTATCGTGCCAACAGGGGAATTATTTTTGATTGGGACTGGCGGGAGTTTTTTGTAACGATACTACTTTGCAAACTGGCACCCAAGCCTAATAAAGTTAAGTCTTGGTACAAGATTAACCGCCAGGAGGTGATTGAGAATTTCTCTTTTCATTTTTTAGTGCATCTTAAAAATCCATCTGCCGTGATTCCCACGGACTCCGGTACTACCGATAAGGAATTCGATGTATATATTCATTCACATGCTAAATTACTAAAAGAATATTGTGCCGATTTTCTAAGCGGGGATGATTCTATGTTACCCGAATTGAGAAAGCAGGTTAATAAACGAATTAAAGAACTGGATCAGGAGATGCTGGAGATTGATAAGAAGATTAAGCATGAGCTGGATGAAGAAAGAAAGAAAAAATCCAAGTTATAACATATGCTGAAAATCTTAAATAGCTGGTTAAATAAAATCCCATCTGAGAGACTTCCATTCTTCTTATTCTTTTGCTTATTTCTACCGGTTATTATCTTCCTTATCGTATTTGCCTCTCACATGATATACGAATACAATACTTTAAAGAGCTGGAAATCCGTAACAGGTAAAATCATTAAAGCAGATTTAGAGTATGCTGTAAACGAGGATTTTAAATATTATCTCGATATTGAATATACGTATTCTGTAAATGGTGAGTCGTTTACAGAATCTCGAATAAACATTGTAGACGATTCATATGCCTTAGATGAGGCAAAGGAAAAGCTTCAGGATTACACAGTTGGAAAAGATATAACCGTCTTTTATAACCCGGAAAATCCTGAAAGAGCGGTCCTAAACAAGGGTTTAAGTTTCCAGTTTTTTGTTATTGTTTTTGCAGCACTAGCTTTTACCTGGGGTGGATTCTATATTCTCCGTTTAGTATTTACATAAGACGACAGTTTAGCTTCAATACCTGATAATAATTCAACACTTTTTCGATCCCTGCTCCTACCCAGTTTACATATTTATTTTTTAAACGGACTTTTTTGTATAATTTTCTCACCCAGGTTTTCTGCGTTTTTCGCCTTAAGACGGCCATACGTAATAACATTCCCAGTAGAATTATCCCAGAGTGCAAAGTTAGTAACAAAGTTTGCCTGCGAAGATGGTCCGGAATAATAATTATTCGGCAAAGGTGCGCCAGGACTAATTTTAAGCAACACCCTTAACGTATCCATAATCAGGAAATAGCTATCTGACGATTTCGTTTCCACCGGTTCACCGTCAGGAGGTAAATTCAAGATAAACGAAGACCCATCAGGGAGTTCAAACTCTCTTTTATTACTTATTTCTCCGATCTTTATCGGAAAGTAATTCACTCGATTAAAACCTCCCCTGCTCGCCACTCCTTTAAAAAGCACAGAACGAATAGCAGACGAATCACTGTGTACCTTTTTTGCATCACCCTTAAATAGATCAGCACCATAAAATGATGTTTTGTAAAAAGGCACGCTTAAGTCGGCCTTTTTTATACTCTTGCTTTTATAGCTTTCTATTTCGACAATCATATTCCTTGCTGGAACCTGTACTGCCTCGATATCAGTAGTTTCGGTCTGAATCATTTGATTGGTCGTCGCTGGGCAGGCTGTAAAAATTATTGTGCAAAGAATTGCATAGCAACATGCTATGCATACATAGTAGACGGTTTTCACCATGCTAGTGCTTTCTGTGTTTTTTAGGATACTATTTTTGATGGGGAGGTAGAAAACATTACAAGAAACATTTCAGAAAACCAAGCGAAAATCTGTAATACGATTAAAAGTTTTAACAATGAGAATAGATAAATGGCAATCTGGTAATATACTTTTCATATCATCCCCAAATGCGACAAGCAGGAATTCAACAGGCATGCCTAATAAAACCGATATCATCAAAACAACCTGGATTAGTCTGGCCTTGACATTGTTCATTATCTATTTTGCCTTTGCCAGTATTGCTTTTTATAACAGTTACTTTATTGATTCTTCAAATTTTTTGAATTCTTTTACTCTAGCATTTTTTGGCTCAGCAGTAACCGTTCTACTATACTATTCAATCTTCTGGATTCCACTGTGGGTTGTATTAATTATTATCGAATACATCTTACTGACTTACGAAGCAAGTAGCTTAAAGAATATTCTGAATTTGGAAAGTGTAGTATTAGTTATACTTCTTATAGGATTGGCGATTTTGAATAATGAATCAATTTTTCTGGCAGCAGCTCTCGCTGTTTTAATTGCTCAACGGGTGCGTTCCAGATTAATCCTGAGAACACAATAATTTTTTAAACAACTTTCATTGAAACCATATGAAGTCAAAGACTCAACGTTTTAAACGAGAACTAAGCAACTGGTTAGTTTACGGCCCACTATTACTTTGCGTCTGTTTAGTTGTTTCAATCACATTTAGCAATGAAATCAGAATAAATTTAACATCCATTCAAAACCTTCACTGCTCTTATACATAGATATTTTAAGTCAGTCATTTAATGTTATGGTCATTGAACTATGCTAGATATAGACAAAAAAATTCTTGAATTCATGGAGCTTATAGCACAGACAAATTTCAAGTTTCAAAAGGCTCAGGATCAAACCCGGAAGTTAGAATACTATAAAAACGTTTCAGCTAAATTTAACATTTTTCGAGTGAGACTCCAGGATAAACCTCTCACTGAATCAAATTACGATGAACTCTCTGTTTATGTATATTTGTGGGCGGAATTCCCCAAAATGATTGGCGAGTATTATGGTGCAGGTTGCAACTTCAATATTTTATTTAATCAGAATCAGTGGGTCATGATGCATGAAATATACTGGTTTGATCATGGTCCTGATTCCTTTTTTGAAAACGAGTCACGCTATAACTCGATCGATGAACTGAATCGAAAAGGGCTGGAATTCGTTGAAACTTCAATTGCTAAATACATTGAGGTAATTGAAAAGTTTAAGTCAGATAATATTATTTTTAAATACGACTGAACTTCAACATGAGTAACCATTTAATCTTATTACTAACATTGTTTCATCTCTCACTCTTCTCTCAATCAGTAGATTCCCTAGCTGCCCAGAACTCCTCCATAAGTCTGGCAGGCACTTACACATCAAGTTCGAATACTAAAATAGAGATTAATAAAGACGGCACTTTCCGCGCCTGGATATCAGACGGACTCGGCGGCATGCCGACACAACCATCCACGATCGGAAAATGGAGTATTTCAGCGGACAATAAACTCGTTACGCTAACCAGTCATAAGCTTCCTCAGATTTCAAAAAGTAAAAGAGATTCCACTCTATCGGGTTATACCATTGCCCTAAAGTCGGAGGATATCACTGACTATCGTTTTGTTGAGGCAACAATACATTACCTGGATACGGTCGTAGTTTCATCTTTTGACTCAATAGGCGTTATTAAGCTGAATGAAACGCCGCGTCTAATTAAAGTTGAGGGACTGGGACTATTCACTTACCTCCACTATTATTCAGATTTTTATTCACAAAAAGAGATTCGTTCCGAGCAGCGTAGCCATGATGATTATAGTCCCGGCATCATTCGCAGCTTTGCCGGGAACCGGACGAATTATCTCGAAATTTTTCTGGAAGAAAAATTTCTCTACTACAATCATAAGACTTTCTACTATGATGGCGATTTATTCCCATTAAGAAGCCCACTCAGCAGAGAATAGCATACTTCGGCAGTGATTGCCATCTTATCGAACTTCAGTCAATTTGGAACTCACTAGCCAGTCGAATTGTAATAAATACTAAAGGGAATTTCTTAACAATTCGAGTAGCCCCAATGGAACCATCACTCAATATCTGGACCTTTTCAATCCTGATCGCCGCAGCGCACGGTCTGCTGTTGTCAGCCGTTTTATTTGTTCACAAGCGCGGGAACCGAACCGCCAATCGATTACTGGCCGCACTGATTTTTGTATTTTCATTTCGCATTATTGAGGTGATTGCGGTCTGGTCGAAGTACATTATTGAATTCCCGCAGTTGTTTTCAGTAACGGCCCCCTTTAAATATCTCTACGGTCCCCTACTCCTCTTTTACGCATTAGCCTTAACCAATAAGCTAAATTTCAAAGCTCGGGACATATTGCACTTTGCCCCCTTTGCCGCGCATATGTGGATATTTCTGCCGCTTTTTATGGCACCGTACGCCTTCAAGTTTGACCTTCTGATTAACGTTATACTCGTTGCTGATCCTAACGGGCCACTCGTGATCAATCGCTACTTCATTTTTTCTATACTCCAGATACCGCATCTGCTTTGCTATACGTTTATAATCTGGACTATTCTCGCTCGGCACCGCCATCATCTAAACGGCTCTATTCAATCTCTAGAGAAAATCAAGCTGGACTGGCTGGGAAGGCTGGTTATAGGCTATAGCGGACTTTCCGCACTATGGCTTGTTTACACCATTGCCATCATTTTTGGAGCAACCTACCTTATAGAGCTGGATTACCTGGCAACAGGAGCAATTAGCCTGATGATCTACACCATCGGCTACTCGACCTTTCAGCAGCCTGAGATCATATCTGACGGATTGTTACTAAAGCCGATTCCCAAATATGAGAAATCCACGCTTACCGAAAACCAGGCAGCGGACTATATCACACAGCTTCTTAAATTAATGAAAACAGAACGCCCCTATATCAATAGCAATCTCAAGCTGACCGATTTGGCAAAGCTGCTATCCATAACACCGCATCATCTGTCGCAAATCCTGAATGAGCGTCTCCAGCAGAAATTCAGCGACTTTGTGAACGGCTATCGCATTGATGAAGCAAAAGAGCAACTGCTCGACACGACTGATCCGGACATCACCGTTCTGGAAATTGCATACGATGTGGGCTTTAACAATAAAGCCTCTTTCAATACCGCCTTCAAAAAGCATACCGGACAGACGCCAACACAGTTTAAAAAGTCCAGACAGCCGGTTTCACAGTCCAAAGGCTATGCTAGATCCCTCTTTTCCTCGAAAAATGGGTAAAGACTTATCGGATTAGTCGATTTTTACCCCTTTACGCCACCACATTTTGCTGAAACTAAACACAAGGAGTTTGGCAAAATGCATACGTCTTTACAAAAGCAGTTAAAATCGAATTTCGTTCCCGGCAGTATAATTTTTCTGAGTTGCTTGATGATTGGCCTCATGTTTACCCAGAGCCTGTCCGCTCAGGATTTTACGCGTCTCACTATCGACAATAATGCGACCTTCGCCAGGGGGCTAAGCTGGATCGATTTCGATAATGATGGCGATCTCGACCTGTACGTTACCAATAACGACTTCAACTTTGGGTCATTCAATGCTAACAAGAATCGCAACAAGCTGTTTCGCAACGACGGGAACGATACCTTCGTTGCAACACTTCCGCTGGATATGGCAACCGACACCAGCTTTACGCTCGGCACCACCTGGGCGGATTATGACAACGATGGCAACATTGATCTTTATGTGCCGAATATAAACGGTGTTTATGAATCACGCCTGAATACGACGACCGCCCTTGGTTCTGAGTTGTTTAACAATTCCGGGCCCCAAAACTTTGACTTTATGCGCATTACTTCCGGCGATATAACCAGCCTGAATCGAATACCGGGATTTGCTGCAACCTGGGCGGATTATAACAACGATGGATACGTCGATCTATTTATTACAACACCCAGCGGTGTGTTTTATCCGAACGAAACCATGACCAACGTATTATTCGACAATAACGGAGACGGCACCTTCACCAAGAACACCAGCCATCCAGCTGTAAACCTGCCGGTTGGCCCCTATACAATACCTTCCTGGTCGGATTATGATCTGGATGGTGATATGGATTTATTTCTTACTGCAGGGCCAACGCAAACGGGTACGGAAGGTCCGGATTACTTATTTATCAATAAACTTATGGAAACGGGTACTGCCACTTTTGAACAGGATATTAGCAGCCTCCTGGCAACAGATAATCGGGATGCACAACAAGTTAACTGGATTGACTATGACAATGATGGTGACCTGGATGTTTACATTACCAATTTCGGCGGTACGCCCGGTATTTCTCCTGGAGCTGAGAACGATCTCTATCGCAATGATGGCGGAACATACACGCAGATAACAACAGGGCCACATGTAAACGACTCCAAAATATCCCTGGGGCAAACATGGGGCGACTTCGACAATGATGGTGATCTCGACCTCTATGTCACCAACCTGACCAGTCCGCTTAACTTTGGAGGAAATAACTATTATCGAAACGATGGCGCACCGGACTATACGTTTACCAAAATTGGTGTAGGGGATTTTGTTGCTACAAATAAAGCCGGTTGGGGAGCATCTTCAGCTGATTACGACAACGATGGTGACCTGGATATGTATGTAACGTTCAACAGCCTTACCGCTGGTCCGGCACAGGATGCACTTTACCGCAATGATTTGTCAAACGGCAATAGCTGGCTGAACGTGTATTGTATCGGCACACAATCTAACAGATCTGCCATTGGAGCCAGAGTCCGTGTAAAAGCAACAATTTCCGGCAATTCCTATTGGCAAATGCGGGAGATATCTTCCCAAAACGCATCTACCGGACAGAACAGTCTACGGGCTCACTTCGGATTGGGAGATGCAACCTCAATAGACTCTCTGGTTGTTGAATGGCCTTCATCGGGTATTAAGGATATTTTTGTAAACCCAACACCCAATACCTTTATCACGGTTACAGAGGGTGAGACCATGACGTCAATTGGTGATGATCATCGGAACGGAATTCACCAATTTCAGCTCCAACAGAACTATCCGAATCCGTTTAATCCGTCAACAACGATTCGATTCTCTCTCAACCGTGCTGAACAGGTTACACTTAAGGTGTATGATCTACAGGGTAAAGAAGTGGCAACCCTCGTGGAAAGCAATCTTCCGACAGGTGAGCACAACGTAGTATTCGATGCCGATAATTTACCGAGTGGCATTTACGTCTATCGGTTGACGACAGGGATTTTTTCTCAGGCGAGGAAGGCGATGTTGTTAAAATAGGCAGTAGGCAGTAGAAATGCCGCTGACCGAGCGGAGCCGAGGTCAAAGGCTTAAGTCATCAAGAAGAAGGCTGCACCGCTTTAGCGGTGCAGCCTTCTTCAAAGTTAATGCCTGACTTATATCAGTATCTAACTAGTCCGTCGTAGCACTTTTTATTGCGGACGTGGAAAGAAAAAGCGCAATGAATAGCGGTCCTACCTGAGCAATCATTTGCAGGAAGTTCCCGGCTCCAATGGCGATTGACTGAGTAACCATTGGCAGAATAAAGCTGGCAAGGATTCCACCTATCCATATGGTAGCGTTCTTTTTTACAAGATTATTTGCAGTTTCAGACGTCATAATAAATCTCCCGGTAATGTCGAGTTGTTATCGAATATCAAATAATAACAGACTTTAACGAGATCTACAAATTCACAGTATTGTTTTAAGGAGGAATTATCATTTTTACTCGCCGGGTAAATATTATTTAATAGCAATCAGACTACGGGTGGTCCTAAAATATAGAACGCCTTCTGATATAGCCGGTGTGGCGAAACAAGGTTCGCCCATTTCATTCTTTGCCAGCAGCTTAAACTTTCTTTCCGCTGCCAGAACATATACACCACCATTTTCCGACGCAGCATAAATCTTGCCGTTAGCAGCAACCAGTGAAGCAATGATGCCGGCACCGACATCCAGGCGCTCCTGAAATAACTTTTCACCGGTAATCGCATCGAAACAACGGATCGAACCGTTGGTATTACCAAGAAAGAGCAAATCATTATAAACAACCGAAGTTGATAAGTACGATCCGCCTTTTTCAACACTCCAGACAACCCCATCATTGGCAGATTCTGCAGTAGACGGTGTAATATCACCGTTTGCTTCGGGGCGAACCACGTAGATCGGCGACTTACCGCCGTGTGAGCTGCTGATATAGAACCAGCCGTTTGCCTCATATGGCGTCGGAACCGGGTTATCTCCCCCACCCTGTATTTTCCAGATTTCATCACCGGTATCCAGATCATAAGACATCACCCATGGCCAGCCGTTTATCACAACCTGCGTCCTTCCTTTGTTGGAATGAATGAAAGGTGTTCCCCAGCTGCGTTCGCTAATGCCCTGACGCGACACCCGCCAGATCTCTTCACCATCCGACAATTGTAAGACAGCTGCATATGGCTTATTGGGATCGTCACAAACCAAAAAAATCTTGTCTTCATAAATAGCCGGAGAACTTGAATATCCCCAGCCGATACCGTATTTACTGACATCAACTACGCCCAGATCTTTTTTCCACAAAAGAATCCCGTCCAGATCATAGCAATAGAGCCCTTCTGAGCCGAAGAAAGCAACCAGATGCTTTCCATCAGTGGCAAGACTGGTATTGGCATGCGTAGCCTTCATATGCCGTGAGGCTTTAGGGATACCCGTTCGTGCGATCCTGCGCCAGAGCTCTATGCCGGTAGTTTTATCATAACAGAATATCACCCAGCTCTGTTTACCGCTATCCGCTGCCGCTGTTGACTGTCCGCCACGACCAATCATGAGTGGAGCTTCTCCCTGTTCGGCAATTGCAGAGGCCACAAATAAACGATTACCGAAAATCGTCGGGCTGGAATGACCAAGCCCCGGCAAAGGTGTCTTCCATTTTACTCCTTTAACTTCACCGGAACCGGAATCTGCATTCCAGCTGGTTCGGGTGGGGAATCCTTCTGCTAGCCCCTTTCCTCCAGCTCCACGAAATGATGGCCAATCCTGATTTATCTCCAGCCTTGGTGCTTTGCCGAAGTACAGTACGTTTTGCGCACCGGAACGCGCCGCGGCAATATCCGGAATCCCGTCCTTATCGAAATCTGCAATATCAAATCCATACACCGTTCCCAAACCGTCACCAAAAGAGACTTTAGCCAGATCCTTACCTGCACCTGAACTAAAATAGATCTCGGATTGTGCTTCGATATAACCGACGAGGATATCCGGTTTTCCATCCCAATTCAGGTCGCCCGTCGCCAGGGCATAGGGCTTTTGCTTAGAGGTGCCAATTGATTCACCGGGCAAAAATGAGCCGTCTTCTGCCTGATAGTGTATCATTACGCCACGGTTAGTATCGATGGTAATCAGGTCCATACGCCCATCTTCATTGATGTCGGCAGCCTGAGACATCCGAACGGCATTATCGGGTGCTCCAAAAGGAACTTTCGCAAAGGTTAATTCTTCAGAGCTGCTTTGAAGGAATACAAATCCTTGTCCACCATCGCGGTGAGGCACCGCAAGGTCCATCAGGCCATCACCATTAAAGTCTGCCGGGGTAATGGTTGTCGACCCATAATCCGAAAGCTCAATACAATCTGCATTAAACTTGCCACCTCCCTGATTGATACAGATATAGCTATTCCCCCTTTTACCACGATTTGCCACAACAATATCCGGCAAGCCATCTCCGTTCAGATCAACAACGCTCGCGTTTCTGGTCGGCCATTCCGCCTTACCGAAAGAAGAGCCCTTGGTAAAATCGGCAAATCCGTTATTCATGTAGATAACATTTGCATCCGGCTTATCGTTGCTGACCACAATATCCAGATCGCCATCAGCGTCCATATCGGCAAGTAGGGCTGAGTAAGAGCGATTGGCTTTGCTGGCCAACGCATAATTTTCGAGGTAATTGCCCCTGCCATTCCCCAGGAATATTTGATTAACTAGAGGCCAGTGACGCCCCTTCGCCAAAACAAGATCGAGATTCCCATCAGAGTTAAGATCACCAAAGGCGACATTTGCAGACCGTTCGGCGGTTGATTCCAAACGTAGCGTATCCTCATAGGTCGGTAATATTAGCGGAGTTGTATCTTGACTATTTTGCGCATAGGAATAGGAAAGCAGCGTGATTAAAAAGATTTGACAAAGCCAAATAATCAACCGAATTGGTAAGTTTATTCTTAACATAGAGTGTTCTCAAATCCTGTAATGGCAACAAGTTTGTTACTTAAGTCTACTGATTCAAGGTTACTTTCACAACAGCAGGTATAAAACAAGGAGGGTTAGGCATTATGAATATTCTCAAGTGCCTTACAAAATAATTTTAGTGGATCATAGAAAATTTTAGCACCATCTGAAAGTACCCGTCGGGTTCCTGAATCCAGAGGGATCTTCAGCCAGCCTGGAAGCACCAGCCCGTATTCAATTTCGGTTCCGCCTTTATAAAAGACTCTCAACACCTGATTGGCTCCATAATCTTCCCGATGAATAGACTCCACCTCTCCGAAAGTTTCTAACCAATCCCGTCGGTTAAGCAATTCATGTCGATCCGGACTAACAATAATCAAATCAATATCGGAATCTTCTTGCTGATTTCCGCGAGCATACGAGCCTACAATTGCCAGCCCGCATATGTTGGCGTATGATTTAGCCCAAGACGTTACTGTATCCAGTAAATGTGTATTCATTTTTTTACTTTCTTTAATATACGCTCAAATATGTAGAACCGAAGCACCTGCAACACAAGCCAATGTGACCTGCGTCACAGGATATGTCGTTAAAGGGGGTAAACTACTAGGTTACATTTCTATTACTTATATATTACAATTCACTGGTATTTATACATGGTTTTGCAATATTGAGTTAGCATTTACACGATTTAGCTCGGAATCACCGGGAATTGCCAGCCTAGATCGTGCAGGTATTTGGGATGCAGTAAAAACAATCTACATCAGTTGTTATTGGAGCTGCTTATCATAAGGAAGGGATAAGCATTAAGTACCTTCCCCTGAAAATTGTGTTATTGCTCTAAATACGGTTCGATGGTTATTTTGAACCGGCAGGAATCATTTTTCTAAAATGATTTTTTTCCTGTTTTATTTATTAGGCAAGCACACCTCCAATATTTGTAGACCTCTGTAACAATCAAAGGGAATGCGGTTGAAAACGGCATTCCTTAAACGATAGTTACTCGCATTACTATTTTGTTTTTTGACGTTACCTCCCGGTCTGATCTTAATCATAAAACAAATTTTTACCTTAACAGAAGATATCTTCTGAGAGTTAATTCCTGTACTAACTACAGGTAATTATTTATTTCTTAAAAAGAGATGGTCCGTATGCGAAATATCAGACGACACTCGCCTTCAGCTAGTTCAGTTATTTTTCAATTGCCATATATTTTGAAAATGCTGATCCCTCTTGCACTATTCATCATAATAATGCCCGCCGAAGCCCAGGAAATAGCAAACAGAAGCAGTTCTGCTAGTGGTGCCGGAGATATCAGAATTAATGAGTTTATGGCAAGCAACTCTTCGGTCTTAATTGATGAAGACGGAGATTATTCAGATTGGCTGGAGTTATACAATGCTGGGAGCACGGCAGTTGATCTTACAGGCTGGTTTCTTTCTGATGATTCGACAAACCTAAAAAAGTGGACATTCCCCACTTTCACCTTAGGCGCTGGGGAATACCTGATTGTATTTGCATCTAATAAAAATCGAACCGCTCCCCTACTCCATACAAACTTTAAATTAAGCGGTAGCGGAGAGTTTCTTGCTCTCACCCAACCCGATACGTCTCTTATTAATAGCGAGTTCCGCCCAGCGTACCCAATTCAAACAGTAAACGTTTCCTATGGCACCCATGGTAGTTCACCTTATTATTTTAATACTCCCACCCCAGGTGCAATCAACGCCTCGGGAACAGTCAGCCTGTATTTAACAGATGACGACGTGGATGAAAACAGTCCTAATGACACCTACATCGGTACGTTCATAACGACCGATGTTGACACCTCTGTTTCAATTACCTACACGCTAACAGATGATGCCGGTGGACGCTTTAAAGCTGTTGGAGACCAACTGCAGGTTGCCAATACAAATTTAATAGATTTTGAGACTGACTCCACCCATCAGATCACCGCCCGCACGACCTATGGTTCAACAACACTGGACAGGTCGTTTACGATTGAAGTCGACCAGGTTCTAACCGGTACTGGTGTTATCATAACCGAGATCATGTCCGGTAATACAATTACGCTACAGGACGAAGACGGAGATTATTCCGACTGGATCGAAATCCATAATAATGATACTGCAGCTGTCGACCTGGACGATTGGTTTCTTACAGATGATTCAACAAACCTTTCCAAGTGGAAATTTCCCTCAATTTCCATCCCTGCTGGTGATTATATGGTTATTTTTGCATCCGATAAAGATCGGAATGTTGGTGAACTCCATACCAATTTCAAGCTAAGCAGCAGCGGAGAATATTTGGCACTAATCGAACCGGATACGGTTCAAATTGCCACAGAATATCGCCCCTCATTTCCACTACAGATTTCTGACGTATCGTTTGGAGCGTTAAATGATTCACTGGTTTATTTTTCAACGCCAACACCAGATGCAGCAAATTCTACGACCACTGTTACACTCTTCCTATCCGACAATCGAATAAGTGAAAGCAGTCCAAACGACACATATGTTGGAACCGTCATTACCAGCGATATCGATACTGCAACCACCACAACGTATTCGATGACTGACGATGCCGGTGGAAGATTCAAGATAGTCGGCAATGAGATACAGGTTGCTAATTCATCACTGCTGGACTTTGCAACAGACTCTACTCATCAGGTTACTGTGCGTTCTACCTATGGTAGCGGAAATACAGCGGATGAAACGTTTACTATCTACCTTGAGCAGCAATATTCCACCGATCTGGAAATCAGTGAGTTTATGGCAGACAATGGCGCCACCCTGCAGGATGAAGATGGCGACTATTCTGATTGGATCGAAATTCACAACACAGGATCTTCAGATATCAACCTGGAAGATTGGTATATCACTGACAACGATGGAAACCTCACCAAGTGGCAATTCCCTTCCAGGGTGATTACAGCTGGTGGGTATCTGGTAATCTTTGCTTCCGATAAGGAGCGAACCGGTGCTGAGCTGCATACGAATTTTAAACTTGGCGCGGGTGGCGAGTATCTGGGCCTTGTCCAGCCGAATGGTAACACAGTCGTTTCGGAATATTCTCCGGAATACCCTGCTCAGTCTGAAGATGTTTCTTACGGCATATTCAACTCTGCTGCACAGTTCTTCAGCATACCGACACCGGGCTCGGCAAATACCGACGGCAGTTTACCGATAGATCCTCTAACAATTTCACCGGAACGCGGCTATTATAGCAGCTCTTTTGACGTTACAATATCGACTCCAACTAGCGGTGTCGATATTCGCTATACGCTGGATGGTAGTAAGCCGACACCATCCAATGGCAGTCTGTATTCCGGGCCAATAACCGTAGACACGACCACGGTTATACGTGCAGCAGCGTATAAATCCGGCTATCAACGCACAGATGTAGAGACGCACACCTATCTCTTTCTGAGCTACGTAATTGAGCAGCCCTTTAACATCAGTGGATATCCGATTAACAGCTACAGCGTTGCCGGCAGCGATGAAGCAGACCACGATTATGAGATGGACCCTACAATTGTTGATGACCCGGCATACAGCGGGAGCATTATTAAGGGATTAACCGATATTCCTTCAATTATGATTTCAATCCATCCGGACAGCCTTTTCGGCGCTAATAGCTTTTATGACAATCTGGATGTTGAAAAAGGCGTGTCGATGGAATATCTGGATTTCCACAGACCGGATAGAAACGATCAAATAGACTGTGGCATAACCGGCCATAGCCATCTGCGCCTGAAGCGCTCGATGAGACTACTTTTTCGTTCTGAATATGGAGAATCGAGCTGGAGGTCCAAAATCTTTGAGGATGCACCTATAAATGGTGGATCAGCGCATAAAGATCAGAAGCGCATTGTGTTAAGAGCCGGAAACAACCGTTCCTGGGCAAGAAAGTGGAATCCGGAGGAAACCACCCATACAGAAGATCAGTGGTTCCGCGATACGCGAATAGAAATGTCCGGACATGGCTCTCACGGTAATTTCGCCCATGTCTATATCAATGGAATTTACTGGGGCCTTTACAATCCCGTTGAGCGACCTGATCATCACTTTAGTGCGGAATATTTTGGTGGTGATAGCGAAGACTGGTATGCACATAGTCACTCCGGCTCCGCTTCCGGCGATGACACTCGATTTGACTACATGACCGATGATCTCGTTTTCGAAGATATGTCGGACTCAACAAAATATGCCGAAATGCAGGAATATCTCGATATTCCAAATTTTATCGACTACATGATGTTAAGCTGGTATGGTGCTGTAACGGATTGGCCTGGTAAAAACTACTGGGGAGGCAATCGCAATTCCCCCACTCCCGGGCCATTCATGTTCTATAACTGGGATGCGGAATGGTCATGGGACGTGACAAAGGACTTTCCATCGGTAAGCGGAGCATGGGTACACCCAAGTCATCGGGCCGGAGTCGAAGTAGAAGACGTCCACTCTGAACTATGGGCTTCGCTGCGTGAGAATGATAATTTCATGATGGAGTTTGCCGATCGGGTCTATTTGCATTGTTTTAACGGCGGAGCACTTACAGACTCTTCCTCCCTGGCGCGTTGGGACACCCTTAACAACTACGTTCGTGATGCGATTATTCCGGAATCTGCCAAGTGGGGAGACTGCCAGATCCATCTCGGTAATGAGCGTCATACCCGCGACCTGCACTGGCAGGCTGAAGTAGATGCCATCGCTGCATTAATGGACGGCAATACAGCTCAGTTTATTACCGCTCTACGTGCTGAGAACTATTATCCGGATATCGATCCCCCAACTTTTAATCAGCGCGGCGGCGATGTCGATAGCGGATTTCAGGTATCCCTCACAAATCCAAATGGCAGCGGTACCATTTACTTCACAACGGATGGCACAGATCCGCGCACGACAAGCAACGGCATCTACTCAGGAGCGATGACTTATGCTTCCCCCATAACGCTAACGGATGATACCATTATTAAAACCCGTGTTTTAGACAGCGGCGAGTGGAGTGCTATTGACACCGTGGACTTTGATGTTTCTGCCGGTACGGCGGTCGTGCTTCGGGTTAAAGTATTTCTGGAAGGTGCTTATAACAGTTCTACCGGTGAAATGAGAACCGACCTCAGAAGCGGTGGCCATTTACCGCTGGCATCGCCATATCCGGAGAACCCGCGAAGCGTATTAACAATGCCGTCAACGATTACAGATTGGGTTTTGGTTCAACTCAGAAGCACCAACGACGGCTCTGCTATGACGTCACGCAGTGTTTTGCTTCGCAACGATGGAAGGATCGTTGGGGACGATGGTACAACCGAATACGTTATGCTGGATGCACCGGATGGACCGTATTATATCGTTATCAAGCATCGTAATCATCTTGCCATCATGACACCGGCAACAGAGGCATTAAACTCATTTAGTACGCTTTATGATTTTACCGGTTCACAAGGCGCTGCCTACACCGATGGTTCCGACGCATTAAAAGATCTCGGTGGTGCTTTCGGCATGTTTTCATCTGACGCAAACAACGATGGACAAGTAACCTCCAGTGATTTTAATACGTTTCTCCCGGCAGCCAGAACGGCCCAGCAAGGGTATCATGTTGCCGACTGGAACCTCGATGGACAGGTAACGTCTTCAGACTTCAACTTATTTAACCCAAATGCCAGGAATGCAGCCAATTCCCAGGTACCGGGTGAATCCGCCAAAACCGCTCCGGTAAAGACATTACCGGCAACAACAGGATTAAATCATGCGAACTAAATTTAAGCAGATCCTATCCAGCATAATTACTTTGAGCCTTACACTCACTACTGTAGTGGCGCAGACTACTGTGGAACAAACACTTGAGGTTCTGAAGAATGACATGACCAACGGTGGTGATTTTCAAGTTATCCTGCAGGTTAAGTCAACAAATCCGACATCTGCAAACACCCTGGGATCGGCAACAATTGATATTGCTTATGATGAGACCAAGATTACATATGTGAACAGTACAAGCTGGGCATTTGGTTTTGCGCAGGGTTACAGCCGTTCCGCAACAAACAATTCTTCCAGCGGGAATAGCTTTGTCCGACTACTGGTAACCGGACTCGGCGTGAATGAAAATGGTGGTGCGGATCCACCCGGGTTTGATGTCTCAACCAGTTTCACCACCTGGGTACAGGTAAACTTTACCATCATAAATACGACGAGCACTACCAGCCTTTCTATAAATTCGGGCAGTAACGCAATAGGTTTTTTTGAGAATCCTCAGAATGAACCCAATACCGGCGTCATCAACAACCAAACACTGTCTTCTACCTCCGGCATCGACGATGAGCCACTGCCTGTTTCTTTAAGCTCATTTAACGTTCAGTCGATGGAAAGTGGGGTTGTATTGAATTGGGCAACCGAAAGTGAAACGAACAACCTCGGGTTTGACGTCCTTCGATCCGATAGTGAGAATGAAGGATATGAAGTGATTTCCAGCTATCAGAATAACACTGAGCTGGAAGGCCAGGGGAACTCTCTTGAGCGCAACGAGTACGCCTATACAGATCAATGGGTTATCGAAGGTCAAACATATTGGTACAGGCTCGTTGATATCGACTTTACCGGTGTTCGTACTGAACATCCTCCGCTATCAATTAAATACAGCGCTAATGATGATCCGGCAATCTCGGATATACCGACAAGCTATCAGCTCTATCCAAATTATCCGAATCCTTTTAATCCCGAGACGGTTATTCGGTTTGATATTCCGCTTTTAGATAATGGCCCCCAGCCTACCCGTCTGAGCATATACAATGGACTCGGACAGTTAGTGCGCAAGCTTTATAACGACTCGCCGGGAGCGGGTTCATTTGAGATAACCTGGGATGGGAGAGCCGAATCAGGAACCAGTCTACCCAGCGGGATTTACTATGCCGTAATGAATAGCGGCACTTACAGAAACACCATCAAAATGCTATTGATTCGCTAAGGAGAGCTCTTTTGGTTCAGCACAACAACAGTAAATACTGGATGTATGGTGCAGCAGTAATCGTAGCAATACTGCTGTTTTTATTATTTTTTATGCCGATAACGGTAAAACACGATATCTCAGGTGTTGCGCGTGTAATTCCAGCAAAGGAATGGCTTGTTCAACGCGCAAATGACGGCAGCTTGATTTCCAGCGTAAAAAATTATCGATCCGGTTATACAGAAAATTACTTTGCTGTTCCAGTTCAGCGTGGCGATGCCCTGCAGTTTAATATCAATCCGGCGCTTACATCGAAGCGAGAGATTGCAAAGGGTGATACAATCGGCTTTATACGCTCAAATGAAATCGAGCGCCGACTCGCTGAATTAAAGGGCAACCTGCGGATAGCTTCTTCTTCACTCGCGTTCTATCAAAGTGGAGAGAAAGAGGCGCTTATTAAGCAGGCGCGTAGTTCAGATAAACTCAGCCGAGAAAAAGCAGATTTACAAAAGCGCCTTTTCGAACGCCAGCAAATGCTTTATAAGAAAGACCTGGTGTCAAAAGAAGACATAGAAATCGCTGAAAGTGCTAATCGGATTTCCCAATTAGAGGCCGAACTGGCTGTAGCAAGACTGCAAACGGCAACAACAGGTGCCAAGCCGGAACAGGTGCGTATTGTCCTTGCAGAGATTCAACGCTATGAGTCAGAAATAGCTGTATTAGAGGACCGGCTGGATTTGTACAGTCTCCGTTCAACGATTAACGGGAACGTATATAAAAGCTATGCTGCCGATACGCTACTATTGGTTGGTGAAGACAAACTACTCTTAATGATGCCTATTCCCTGGTCTGAGCGGCAATCTGTTCAACTCGACGCTAGAGTAACACTTACTAATGAGGGCACTCAAACAGCAAGAATTATTCGCCTGGACTCTAACCCTGAGATTTTAAATGGCGAGCAGGTTTTTACTGCAATTGCAGAACTCGAAGAATCAAGTGACGATCTGGCACCTTATCTATTTAGCCATTGCAATATAGAAGCAGCCGAGATTCCAGTTGAGGCTTATCTAAAAAAACTGATCGGTAGAATGTTCGCAAGGTAACCAACCACACGCTGACACGGAAACGCTTATGCCCAGATTTGAAAACAAATATCTCGTGCCAAAATCAAGGATGAACGAGCTTAGAGACTTCCTTAGTAGCTACGTAACTGTAGATGACAATGCTTCACGCTGTAAAGACAATACCTATACAGTCCGAAGCATCTATTACGATACCAGCAAACTCACTTTTTATCATGAAAAAATTGAAGGCCTGCAGTTCAGGAAGAAACTACGGATAAGAGGATATGACACGGAAAAGGAAGACTCGGTAATCTTTCTGGAAATTAAGCGCAAGCATAACTCCCTGATAAGTAAAAACCGGGCACCTCTGTATTACAAAAACCTTCCGGCTCTGTTAGAAACAGGAGACATTGACTCCTATGTTGGATTGAAAAAGCCCAAGAACGGTTCGGCAACGAATGCCAGAAAGTTCCTCTACTATATGCACCGGCTCTCGTTAAAGCCTGTAATAAAAGTCACCTATGACCGGGAGGCGTATTTCTACAAGTTTAACAGATCCTTAAGAATCACTTTCGACAAAAACCTCCGCGGCTCCATATTTTGTAAACATGATGCGCTCTATAACGATGGCAGCACAACATATCCGATGCCGAATCACTTTATCTTGGAGATTAAGGGGAAAGGAGCTTACCCGGCATGGATGAAATATATCATTGGTGAGATGGAGCTACCGCTAAAAGCACTATCAAAATATACGATCTGTATAGATTCACATCGTAAACACGAACCGCCCTTATCTTTTTTTAATCGAGTACAGTAAAATCCAAATCCATGAACCTGATGCCTTTATAAAAGGGATTTTATACGATGTTAAATGAATTTCAGAACGTTTTTCTAACGTCACTTGAATTTGATGAAGTTGTTTTCAATTTGATAATGGCACTGCTATGCGGACTGATGATTTCATTCATTTACCGCTGGAGTTCTGAAAGTGACAATTATTCCCCAAGCTTTGTTCAATCCCTGGTGTTACTATCCATGATAACTGCCCTGGTAATTATGGTAATTGGTAATAATCTTGCGCGAGCTTTTGGCCTGGTCGGTGCAATGTCAATTATTCGATTTCGCACAGCTGTAAAAAGTACGCAGGATATCGTTTTCATCTTTTTTGCTCTCGCTGTTGGAATGGCAGCCGGTGTTGGTATACGTGTAGGGGCATTCTTTGCAACCCTCTTTATAGGTGGTACTATTTTTCTTCTTTCCAGAACGCATTATGCCGTTCCGCAAAAGAAAGATTTTCTATTACAATTTCAAAGTGACTTGCAAGATGAAGAGCAGCCCTTCCTACCAATATTCAAGAAGTACTGCAAAAGCTACAACCTTGTGAACATGCAGACTCTCGATGTAGAAGATAAATTTGACCTATCTTACTTTGTCGTTCTGAAAAAGAAAGATGCCAGTGCAGAGTTTGTAAGAGAACTTAATCAACAGCCTTATATCAGTCACATCCGCTTCTTCTTTGATGAAGAACGACTGTAGAGTTACTTATTCAGGGCATCTATCAACACACCTTCCATGACCACATAGCCGGCAGCATTAGGATGAACCAAATCGTCTGCAGTAGTAAAATCCGGCACTCGCAGGCCATTATTCTCATCAACCATTTCTGAATAATAATCCACATAGCTTAACTGCATCTCTTCGCTAATTGCCAGAATCAAACGGTTTAGTTCGATGACCTTTGCTGACGGATTGAGTCCGGGCCTCCAGGGAAAGTCGCTTGCCGGAAGAACGGAACACAGGATAACACGAATCTCCTGTGATGCTGCCATCTCGGCCATTTTGCGGATATTGGAGGCAATATCGGGGATACTGATATAGCCCTGATTCTGAGCGATATCATTTATACCGCCGAGGATCACGACGGCATCCGGTTTTTCCTCAATAACATCATGTTGAAAGCGCTGCAGCATTTCGCCGGTCACCTGACCGCTGATGCCGCGATTTATAAACCCATATGTATCAAAGAACTCCGGACGTTCAACACGCCACATCTCGGTGATAGAGTCTCCCATCATAACAACTCGTCTTGATTTCATTTTGTATTCACTTTAATAAGTTCAAAGTTCAAAGTTCAAAGTTCAAGGTTCAAGGTTCAAGGTTTATAACACGAAGCCTGAAGTCCAAACCCTAATCACTACTTACTACTCACTACTTCCTTCCCTACCTACTATTTACTACTCCCCACTTACTAATTCCCCCCATTCTGTCAGCGTCCCGCGAAAGATATTTCTATCAACCGGTCCGGATACCCCCTTTACCTTACCCGAATTTGTATACTGCCAGAAAGTCCATTTCTCCCATCCGGCAAGAGAGCCACGTACCGAATCTGAGTATTCCGCAATCCAAAGCGGATAACGAGTAAATTCATCAGTGAGTTCCAAATTAACAAAGGATGAATCTGTATATAGAATAGGCTTGCGATTATAAGCAGCTTCAACATACTTCAACCAAATAAGCACATCCTGCCTGATATCGCGTTTCGATACGTTGTATTTTAACTCGACGTCCAGCACCGGTGGTAAGTCGCCTGATTCCAGAACAACGGTATTGATAAAATTCTCGGCCTGGGAAATCGCATCTCGTTCTGGCCTATAAAAATGATAGGCACCGCGTATTATATCGGCTTCTTTCGCAGCCTTCCAGTTCTGCTGAAACTTGGGATCAACCCACGTCACGCCTTCTGTCGCTTTCATAAAGGCAAAATGTATTTCATCTCTTTTCACCAGTGCCCAATCTACTTCTCCCTGATGATGTGAAACGTCGATTCCTGAAATGGTTATTTCTTTTGCCGGTTTATCTGACTCTTCCCTTAACCCATCGGTAACAGTTTCACGATGTTGACTATCAGACTGTTTAGCATCGCATGAAAACAAATTAAAGAATGATAGTAGGAATAGAAGAAAAACAACGTGGTTAGTTTTCATTTTTTCTCCCGGGCAGTTCTCAGGGAACCGTTCTCCTGGCTCATCAAAAAGTTTACGGATTCATTTATACCAAAACCCAAGAAAGGTGCGGCCAATTTTCTGCATCCACTTCGCTGGTAAAATTAAGTGCAACAAGAATAATAAAACAGCAGCAAAGTTCGAGAAAAACATGTTAATCAAAGAAGAAGGATTATAATCTCCTTTACGACCAGAGGTGATAACCGGGTGATGATGCAACACCGTGAAACGCTTACCTAGCTGCTTCGCATAGCGCTTTAGTCGGATCACAAAGTCAATTTCTTCATATGCATATAGACTATTGCTGAAACCACCGATTTTTTCGAAGGCGTCTTTTTCTACCAGTAAATATGCCCCACCGCAAAAATTGAACAACCGAAAAAACGGGTTAAGCCTCTCCATGCGCAGCTTATTTAGCAGCGTGCCGCCATCCACTTCAACCGTACTGCCGCAGCCAACAAACTCACCGGAAAGACAAAGCTCCTTCGTTTCCGAAAGCAATTCGACCAAGGGTAGCGTATCCGCATCGATAAAAAGCAGCCACTCCCCTTTTGCACTTCCCGCACCTGCATTTCGAGCCCGTGATATTTGATTAATCGGCTCGTTAACCACCTTGCAGCCAAGGTCTCTGGCAATTTCAGCAGTGGTATCGTCAGAGTTATTGTCGCACACAATCACTTCCCACTCATATTCCGCAAAGACTTTTTCTAAACGTAATTTTAGTGTTGGTACATGTACTGTAAGATTTTCGGCCTCATTCCATGCTGGTATAATAATAGAAATTAACATAGTTGCTAAATGTAGCAGATAAATTGAACAGAGTTACGCAAAATATGAATTTCAGTAACCTTTCGTCCTGAAAAACGTTTGCTCTTGCGAAACAACTATTGTTCACCGATCATTCAATTGCTAACTTGCTTTAAACCCATAACCTTTAGACCACTCTTATGAAAACGCGCTATTATCTTTCCATGCTCAGTGTGCTACCCCTGGTTACGGTTGTGAACCTAATCTATCTGGTTGCTCATAAGTCAGTACTGGTATTCTTTCAGATGGTATTTATACTTACCATTTTATTCGGTCTTGGAAGCTATCTTGGAGCCCGCAGGATCTATCGTCCCATTGCCCTGCTTTTTGAAGGACAGGGCGATATTGAAGCCGCCAAGAAGCGCATTAGTAAACTCACCTTATTTTCCACCGTATTGATTCTTCTTATGGGTCTTCTTTACAATTTCATAACAATGCTGCCGTTATTCATAGACCCGTCAGTTTATGGTGACATCGATACGTTTCAGGTTAATAAAATGCCATTAGGGTTTCTATTGTTGGGAATTCCGCCAACCGTTTATCTATTTGCAATATTGCCGGCCTTCCTAACCTCGCTGGTAGTCGGTGACTTTGCTCTGGATCTCCGCAAAGCTGTCCATGAACAATTTGGGATAATGTATCCTCCCGGCACCTCAAAAATCCGCATCAAAATGATTGCCGTGCTCATCATCCTTATTCTCATGCCAGCATTGTTAACCATCTTAGAACTTTTTGTAGCACGTGAGTATGAAAGCTTTAGTCAGAATTTTTCCAGCCTCAGTCCGCTGGAATCTGTCATGATAGACAGGTTCGCTATTTTTGTGGGAGTTGTGGTATCGATTTTGGTTCTCGCTCGATCGCTTACCAAGCCGCTTGATTTTCTACTTGAAAAAATAGCGGCCGTTCAGAAGGGTGATTTTTCAGTGCGAACGGCTGTTTCAACCAGCGATGAATTTAGTATTGTTACCTCCGAATTCAATTCGATGTTGGATAAGCTGGAGACATCACGCAATGAGCTGAGGGAGGCAAACCATACGCTTGAACAAAAGGTAGCCAGTCGCACTGAGGAACTAAGCGTAAAGAATTCTCAGCTTGAAGAGACGCTTCAGCAGGTTCAGGAAATGCAGCAGCAGATTATCCTGCAGGAAAAACTTGCCGGACTTGGACAGCTCGTTGCCGGTGTAACGCATGAGATAAATTCACCAATCAGCGCTATACGCAGTATCAGTCAAACCAAAGTCCGAGCTATGGAGAAACTTCAGGCAGCTCTGGATAACGGTCAGCCGGACCCTGCTGTTATAGATAGAATGCTAAAAGCTATTACTCAGGCAGATACGGTTATCGCAAACGGCACCGAACGCCTGCAAGAGATTGTATCCAGCCTGAAGAACTTTGCCAGACTGGATGAAGCGGAAAAAATAGAAGCAGATATCCATGAGGGCATTAACAGTGCCATCACTCTGCTGGATCGTAGTCTATTGGAAAACATCGAAATAATCAAAACGTATGGCGACATACCACCCTACGTTTCCGATGCCAGAAGGCTTAATCAGGTCTTTTACAACATTCTTAAAAATGCTGCTGAAGCTATTGACGGCACTGGAACGATTGAAATAACAACCGTCAATGAAGATAAACATATTCGCCTTATATTTAAGGACAGTGGACGCGGTATTTCCACCGAGCAACTTCAAACATTATTTACTCCGGGGTTTTCGCGTAAACAGTCTACCGTTCGTGCCAGCCTGAGCCTGCCTACAAGCTACCGGATTGTTCAGGAGCATGGCGGAAATATTTCAGTAAATAGCAAATTGAATGAAGGGAGTGAATTCATAATTCATTTGCCGTTGAGTCAATAAAAACACGCCCCCCCTCTCTTCTCACTTGACCAGACTATGCTTTCATATTATTATTGGTCTCATTCTTTTGGGAGGGAATATGAATTCGGTTAAATACCATTTTGATGATTTTACGCTGGACAATTATCGACGCCTCATACATATCGCCAAGCGTAACTACGCATTTCGATTTTACAATGATTTTGATCGTGATGAGCGATTTATGCTCTGGCGACACGACGTTGACTTTTCAATGACCTATGCAGTCCGCACAGCCGAAATTGAGCATGATGAAGGCGTTGTTGCGACCTACTTCCTAAATCCACACAGCGAATTTTATAATTTACTCGACCCGCAAAATAAAGAGCGGGTACAACGCCTTATTGAATTGGGACATCACATAGCGCTTCACTTTGACAGTCATTATTATAACGTCGAAAAGGCTGAAGACCTGGAAGACAGCCTTGTCTTTGAAAAGCATTTTTTAGAGCACCTGTTTGGTCAGGAGATTACCTCATTTGCCTTCCATAATACGACCCCTTTTATTTTAAGCTGCGACGACTGGAGCTATGCAGGTATGATTAATACCTATGCTAAATATTTTCAGCAAGATGTGGGTTACTGCTCCGATTCCAATGGCCACTGGCGTCATGAACGGCTTGAAAACGTATTGAGCTCTGCGGAGGATCACAACATGCAGGTCTTAACCCATCCGGCATGGTGGCAGGAGAATGTGGGTTCCCCGGAACAACGGCTTTGGAACTGTATTGACTCCAGCAAAGAAGAGACTAAAACAATTTACCTGGATCTTGTGCATTCATTTGGCCGAGAACTGATCACCGATTAAGTAAAGAGACTATCAGATGAGTACTTATACACTGGAAGACCTCGCTCCTTTTCTTCCGGATTCACACCGAATCGTCGGAAGCACTTCTGACAAATCATTTAGCAAAACACCACCGGTTTTCGATGCGGATAATGATTCTCTGGTCTGGGTAAATCCAACTCGCAACGACAAGAGACAGCTATTAAGAGAGACAATGGCTGAGGTTATTATCTGTGATCCAACGCTGGAATCATTGTCTGCTGAGCTACCGGAGAAATGCCTGATTCTGGTGGATAAACCCAAACTGGTATTTCTTAAAATCGTCGCTGCCTTATTTACAGAGCCTATAAAGCCTGGTATTCATGAAACCGCCATTATTCACCCGGAAGCTAAAATTGCGGAATCAGTTTACATAGGCCCTTATTCAATAATCGGAAAATGTGTTATCGGAGACAACAGTGTCTTGCACGGTAGCAGCTTCATTTATGATAACGTCATTATCGGTGAGCGCGTGGAAATCCATGCCGGATGCACCCTGGGGGCCGACGGGTTTGGATATGCCCGAAATGAAGATGGAGTGCTGGAGAAGTTTCCGCATATTGGTGGCATTATAATCGGTGATGATGTCGAAATCGGGGCAAATTCCTGTATCGACTGCGGCACGCTAGGCAATACGATTATCGGGGAAGGCTGCAAAATAGATAATCATGTTCAGATCGGACATAATGTAATCATCGGAGAACACAGTGCAATTGCTGCCAATGTGGTAGTCGGTGGAAGCAGTAAAATCGGTAATTACTGCTGGATCGCTCCCACGGCAACGATACGGGATGTGGTAACCATAGCCGACAAAGCGACTGTGGGCGTGGGAGCTGTGATTATGAACAACGTGCCGGAAGGTGAAACCTGGATCGGGAATCCTGCAACTTCGATGGTAAAGTATGCCCGGCTCCAGAGCAAACTTGCGCGCATTAAGTAACGTTCATTTCTTTGCCCTCTCAAATGGTCTATCGGTTCCTATTTCCGGTTAGACTTAATCAGCTCTGCATACCAGTGCGCAGATGCTTTTGGAATACGCTGCCCGGTTTTAAAATCTACGTAGTGAATACCAAACTGCTTGGCATACCCTTCTGCCCATTCAAAATTGTCCATAAACGACCATAGGAAATACCCTTTTAGGTTTACACCATCGGAGATCGCTTTTGAGGCAGCTTTTAAATACTCCTGCAAAAAAGCCACTCTTTCGGTATCCTCGACCTCACCATCCTGAGGATGATTATCGTAGGCACAACCATTCTCCATTACATAGATTTCCGGTGAATCATAACGCTGATCAATCCATTTTAACAGCTTGCGGAATCCCCAGGGAACAACATTCCACCCCATACTGGTTTGCTTCCACGTTGGATCCTCACTTAACAACACAGCCTGGTCTTCAGCCATGCCGCCATTCCCGCGAACATTTATCTCGACCGGACCGGTGCCGGCATCAGCGACCAGCATTGTCGTATAATGATTTAAGCCCAAAAAGTCTGCAGAGCCTTTCAGCTGTGCTTTTTCTTCTTCGGAGAACTCAGGAAGCCGCTTTCCAAGCATCTCACGCATTACCGCAGGATAGTCACCGAAATAGACCGGATCGGCAAACCACCCCAGAAAGAATTCAAGTGACCGTTGAGCAGCAGCTTTGTCTGCAGGATGCTCTGATAATGGTTCGCGCCAATCGCAATTATTGCTTAACGCTATTTGCCCCCGCTGATGTTGAAACTTGTCCCGATAGACCTGAACGGCCTTTCCATGTGCACGCATCAGGTTATGACCGGCAATGTATGGTTCATCGGCAGACACTCTCCCCGGTGCATGAACCCCGAGTCCATATCCAAGGACAGCTGCGCACCAGGGTTCATTCAACGTAATCCAGTGCTTTACTCGGTCTCCAAAGTGCTCAAAGCAAACTGCGGCATAGTTTGCGAACCAATCTGCAATATTCGGGTTCAGCCAGCCATCGTGCTGCATCTCCAGCGCCAGCGGCAGATCCCAATGATATAACGTAACCCAGGGTGTAATATTCTTTTCCAGCAAGGTATCAATCAGTTCATGATAAAATCTTATACCTTCTTTATTTACATCACCATATCCTCCGGGCAGAATACGTGGCCAGGCAATGGAGAAGCGGTAGGCATCAACGCCCATATCAGACATCAGTCGAACGTCTTCCCGAAAGAGATGATAATGGTCGCAGGCAATATCGCCATTCTCACCATTCACGACTCGTCCCGGTATACGGCAAAACGCATCCCATATCGAGAGCCCCTTGCCATCTTTTTGCCAGGCACCTTCAATTTGATAACTGGAGGTCGCGGTGCCCCACGTAAAGTCTTTCGGAAATCCTAAAGTCATATGATCAATGTCCTGTTTTTTTGAGGTCTAACATATAAGGGTCTGAAGTCAGAAGTCAGAAGTCAGAAGTCAGAAGTCAGAAGTCAGAAAAATCTAAAGCGATTCGCAACATATTTCCAGGAACATAAGACTCTCACGCTCCCTTTCAAAATACTACTCTACAATTATTAACGAAAAAAAGTAGCTCTATTTTTCTGTAAAATCGTCCAATCTGCTAATACTATTTAAAAAGCGATCTATCAAGAACTCTGGAGTCAGTATGCGCCTGCTACAAATAATACTTCTACTCATTTTCATGTGCTGTTACACTTTTGCAGATGAAATCTTCCTGGCCAGTGGGAAAAAACTTATTAATGTAAATATCCTTGAGAATGAAGAAACAAACGAGTCAATAACAGTTTGGACAAGCGATCGTAAGAAACGCAAGATACCAAAGGATCAGATCATTGGATTTATTTTATCCAAATACAACCCGCAAAAAAAGTCAGAAGAAATCAATCACGGTAATATTTTCCCTGACCAGATGATTAAATTTTCAAAAACGGCTAGGGTTACCGCCTCGGATTCAACCATTTCATTAAATATTAACCGACCCGAGATTACTGATAGACAAAGTTTAAACATGGAGACTGAATCAATTGAAGATTCACTCTATGATAATTTTACGAGAACAAGAGCCAGCTTAAACTTTGGTATCAGCAGGCGTTTTGGAGATATTCCCGACGACGTCGAGCCGGAGGTAGTCGAAGCCTTAAAAGACCTGCGTGTTGGCTTCGATCGCGAGTTCAGCTTTACCTATTATCATTGGTATGACAAAGGGATCTCAGTGCTTTTTCACAACTTCACCTCATCCTTCAGCTCTGGGAATTTCCCTATCGTTATCGATGATGGAATCACTGTTAGAGGCGACATCGATAATGACATCACGATTTCATTCATTGGGTTCGGTTATTCTCAACGTTCATTTTTTTATGAGCATGATCTCTTTCTAACTATGGATCTTAGCTTCGGAATAATGAACTTTACCGACAAATCGGACATCAGCTTTAATGATTCTGGTCTACAGGGAGTGGGAACTTTGGAAATTACAGGTTCAGCACCAGGTGGTATTTGGACAGTCGGAATCGAGAAGCTACTAACAAATAATGTAGGCTTGGGAGCGGCAGTAACGCTTACGGGTGGCGAGCTTGATAATGTTGAAGTTAATGGACAGAAATTTGATTTGGATGAACCGGAGAACCTGGGGAAGGTGTCAATGAACTTTGGCATTCGTTTTTACTTTTAGGAAGAATCCTTCACCCAAATATTATCGTATGAACTGGTAATTGGCTGTGATAGTGCATTTTGGCTATTAAGTCAACTGAACCTCATGATAACCCGCTTGAAATAGTGGTTAGTACGTCGTAAGTTATGCCACCCATTGCATAACCTGTAAACGACTTTATGACTCGACTAACCCAAATACTTTTGCCGTTCCTTTTACTCGTTGGCTCCTTCCTGTTTGCACAATCTCAATCGGATGCAAATATCGAGTTTAGAGTCTACTCCCCTGTTTTAACCCCTGACTCAACAGTTTTTATCACCGGTAACAACCCGGAGCTGGGAGATTGGCAACCCAATCGCATTGAGATGAACTACAATAGCAACGGGTACTGGAGCTCAGCCTATCGATTCCCTACTGGTCAAAAACTGGAATATAAATTTACCCGCGGTAATTGGCGAAGCGAGGCTACCGACTCTCTCGGGCAGGAATTTGCAAATTTTACGCTGGATGTAAGCAGAGATACTATCCTGGTTCACCGTTTTCCTTCCTGGAGAGATCTATATGAGGGGGCTACGTATCTTTCGATGACCCGCATGCAGAATAAAGACGGTAATCTTGAGCTGCTTGAGAACTGGCGCTACAGTCCCGGTGATAACCCGGAATGGAAAAAGCCTTCCTTAAACGATTCAAACTGGACAGCGATTGACCCGGTTTTTCTGCGTTTTCCAGACTCAACCTTCGCACAAAGCGGCATTGGCTGGTTCAGACTTATTGCTATTGTAGACTCTTCGCTGTGGAATAAGCCCCTGGCAATGAATGTATATCAAGCCGGTGCGTCTGAGATCTACCTAAACGGAAAGCTCCTGTTTAAAACGGGTGTCGTCGGAACCAGCCTGGAAGAAGAAAGATCATTTTTTGAACGTAATCCACGAATATTTCGCTTTCCGCCACAGAAAGAGAATATTTTTGCCGTAAGGTTTTCCAACTTTAGTAGTAAACTCTATACTGAACGAAGAAATGCTTCTGGCTTTAATATTCAATTGGGAGATCCTGATAAATATATTGCCTCCCGTACCGGAATTGTCCGCTGGGCAACCGCGTTCCAAATGTTCTTTTCTGTCCTGCCTCTCACATTGGCTCTAATACACCTTTTTCTTTTTATTTTTTACAGATCGGCAAAGGAGAACTTCTACTTCGCAATTTGTATGCTGGGCTTTGCAGCCTTATCGTTATTCAATTTTCAATATGCCTTCGTAACCAACGTAAACCATTTTATCTGGTTAAACCGTCTCAACCTTCTTATGCAGCATCTGGCCATCATATTCGGTTTGCTGACGGTTTATGAGCATGTTCTAGAACGAATACCGAAACAACTACTTTTCTTTGTCATCATATCAGCCTCCCTAATTGCAACTTACTTTATCATGGGTAACAGTATGCCCCTTTGGCTGAACAATACATTTATGGCTGTTGCAGCCATTGAGTTATTGAGGGTTATCTTTTTTCCCGGCAACGGAAAGAAACGGGAATGGCTTTTGGGAGCAGGCTTTTTAACGTTATTTTTGTTCATAACGCTTCAAATCCTAATCGGTTCACGAGTTATCGGTCCGGTTTTCGGTACATATAATGTTTATGTTTTCGGCGTATTGTTCCTCGGAGTGGCAATGTCGATCAACCTTGCCCGTCGCTTTTCCGGAATGCAGAAAACGATTTTTCGTCAGGAACGGGAAGCACGGGAACAGATTATTGCAACCCGCCTTTTAGAAGCAGATAATGCCCGTAAAACCCAGGAACTGGAAGAAGCCAGACAATTACAGCTATCGATGCTTCCTTCGGAACTGCCCCAAATCGAAGGTCTAGATATCGCAGTTTATATGAAAACTGCAACAGAAGTCGGAGGTGACTACTACGATTTCAAGCAATTGGATGAAGACACCTTAATTGTTGCGGTCGGAGATGCAACCGGTCACGGAACCCGTGCCGGAATTATGGTAGCCCTGATAAAAAGCCTGTTTAACACGATAGGTAATACCTTCTTTTTACCGGACTTTTTCCGGCAGTGCACCCGAAGTATAAAGCAAATGAAGCTGGGGAATCTGTATATGGCGATGATGCTGGTGCGTTTACAGAGAAATAGAGTTACAGCATCCATAGCCGGGATGCCGCCTATACTCATTCTCCGTCATGCATCAAGAAGTATTGAAGAAGTCTTAATCAAAGGCATGCCGTTGGGAGGAATAAGAGACTTCCCCTATGAGCAGCGCACCTTTGAGTTGAACACAGGAGACGTAATGCTGCTGATGTCAGACGGTTTTCCAGAGCTCTTTAACGAAGAAAACGATCTTATGGATGACGATCGGGTGAGAGATTCTTTTCAGGCTGCTGCACATCTTCCGGTTAAAAAAATTATCGATGCTCTTGTAGCAGACGCAGACTCCTGGCGGGGCAATAATCCGCAAAACGACGATATGACCTTTGTGGTAATCCGAAAGACATAACCGCTATCCAAGCTTCTCCTGTAACCTTGTTAAGTCTTCCTTGGTCATTTTTTCAAGCGAACGCAAGTCCATACCGGTTTTCTCGCGAATTGCAGCTGCTAACATCCTCTTGGTTTGAGGCGGATCATTCTCCTCAGCAGAACAGTCTAGTTCATCGGTGTATTCAGGAAACAGTTCTTCAAAAATTGTCAGTTCTGTATATCCCTCTTCAACCATTTCTTCATAGCGACGACTCTCTTCATCAGAGAGGGTGCGAATAATTACCGCCGGGTCATCACTGGAACTCCCACTCGGGTTAATAATCACTTTTACAATTCCGTCCAGCTCCCAAAACTGCATGCTCTACTCCTGATTTTTCATCTCTAATTCAAGAACATATCTGCTCTGATTAAACCTTTCATAACATATAAATTACCAATACCCCATTTCTAACACCTGGATGACATAAATAAGCAGAATTGTGTCATATCCGCTCTCTAAGCTGTTTCAATCTTGAGTCAATTTTTTAATCCCAACGTTGCAGGTATGTCACATGCTTTATTCTGAATCGCGCATTTGTGTTAAAAAATTCTGGCATCAGGTTTGTTCTTTCTCTGTTCAGCACTCACCACTGCATAAAAGAAAGATCGACGGAGGACGTTTGATGTTTTGCTTCACCTTCAGGCTTCAGATTGCAATATCGTTAATGCTAATTTTTTCCTTGAGCACCTTTGCTCAGGAAGTGCAAACGGTAGACTCTACCGGGAATGAGATTATAACCCCAACCACAAATCAGAATAAAAAGCCTGTTGCAAAGCAAGCAAGGCAGTATAAGCTACCCTGGTTCCACGTTCATGCCGTTGGTGGACTCGGTCTCGGGTTTCTTTCCGCAGATGAGATCAGAGAACTACTAGGTGATCAGTTTGGCATCGGCCTGGATTTCAGCAAGAGCTATGGTGTGAGAGCAGGATTTCGCAATATTTTTCAGTTCGAACTGAACTATGGTCGTGGTGAGCACGACTTTAACTTCAATAGCATACGGCCGGACGTAAATAGTCAGGTAATTGAAATGAACTACAAATCGGATGATCAATTGTTTAAAGTCAATCCGCTGTTCATGGTAGATGGTTTTCTGGGTCCAAAAGGTAATGGCCATCAATCGATTTGGATTGTATGGGGGAATAGCGACGTTTCCTGGAAGGATAATTCCGGTGATGGTTTTACGGGTGAAGGTTCAGTTCTCGGGTTTGAATATACCCTGATGAATTCATTTCTTTCGATAACGTACGCGATGCGCCGCTACGATATCGAATTCGACGAAACAGTGTTGGGTGAAACGCGTTTTGATGTTCGTACCGGGGGCAGCGAACTCATTTTCGAAATGAAGCTGGGATTCGGCTTTGGTTACTAAAGTTATTTAATCGACTAAATCCTCTACCTGCACTCTTATGAGTTCGCCAACACTCCAGGCCTGAGCAATTGCTCCGCGGGGCGTAAACGGTTCAACAGCATCAAAAATCTCAGAGATGCTTCCGACTCCGGCATGCCTAAGTTCTTTCATCATGCCGGTATGCAGTTCTGTACCTAATTTACGACCGCGCTTTCCCCTCACTCTCACCAGTGCTGAGATAAAAGGTCCCATCAACCAGCCCCAAACGGTTCCCTGATGGTACATACTATCCCTCGTGGCTGCATCGCCGCCATAAACAGCTCGGTAAGCCGGATGAACCGGCGAAAGGCTGCGTAATCCCACCGGCGTCAACAAATGTTCTTCCACTATGGAGAGTACTTTCTTCCAGCGATTTTTTTGTAATGCTGCAAAGGGAAGACTTATAGCCAGAATTTGGTTTGGTCGTATATCCTTATTCTTGTCCTCACCGTTAATGAAGTCATATAAGTATTCACCGGAATCATACCAGAACATCTTATTAAAGCTGCGTTTCGTTGAGTTAGCCTGCTTTTGCCATTTCTCAGCTAATTCAGAATCCCCGGCTTCCCTGTAAAGAAGTGCAGCAATACTTAACGCATTATACCATAGCGCATTAATTTCAACAGCTTTTCCACTTCTGGGAGTCACAACCCACTCCCCTACCCGAGCATCCATCCAGGTTAACTGCACACCATCGGCACCGGCAGAAAGAAGACCATCATTATCCATCCTTATTGCATAGCGAGTACCTGAGATATGGTGCTCAAGAATTTGCTGAATTGCCGGAAGAAATAAGTCCTTCACATCAGGGTCACGGGTAAACTGCCAATATTTATATATGGCATTTACGTACCATAATACAGCATCGACGGTATTGTATTCCGGCTCGGTAGAATCATCCGGAAATCGATTCGGCAGCATTCCTTCGCTGATAAAGTCTTTATATGCCAGGAGTATTTGTCTGGCTTCATCCTTTCGGCCACAGCAAAGGGTAAGTCCGGGAAGAGCAATCATCGTATCCCTTCCCCAGTCCGCAAACCATGGGTAGCCGGCAATAATTGTCTTTCCCTCACCACGTTGAACAATGAATTGATCTGCAGCCAGGCAAAGCGCATTTAAATCCTGATTTCTTTGCGGCAGCTTATGCAGGAGTCGAATTCTCCTATCCAGCTCCTTCTCAAGTAATACATTTCCATCCCGACTTTTGGGGTCACGGGTTGATGCAATAACCGTCAGTTTTTTGCCTTTTTTCAACTTTACCGAGAAGTGTCCATTCGAGAAAAGGTCTTCGTGGTAATCCAGACCGCGATAGTGTTCGACGCTGTATTCAAAATTATGATACCAAACCGAATTCTGTTGCCACTTCCCTCCCGGGCAGCAAAGAAATAATTCCGTAAACCCAGGATAAAGATTTACCATAATGCGATCCCCATCCACTGCTGTTTGTTCATTCAACTGATCGTTTTCTTTTCCCAACTGGTGATAGTCCCTAAAGGCATAAAAAGGCTGCAGCTCCATTTGTATACTTGCAGGTCCTTCTAAAAGCTCATATTGAATCAGCGTTGTATTTTCCTGATAAACCGCTGCAATAGTGCGCTTCAATACGATTTTCCCAACCTGGTATACTGAAACCGGGAACACTTCTTTTTCAAACTGAACCAGATAATTATGTCCACCCGGATGTACGACTCCCGGATATCGATTACTGGCCAGTTCAAATCTCCCATCCGGCAGCATCAGGGTTTCATCCAGTCTTGAAAGTAAGACCTTTCTCTCCAGTGGTGGGTTTAAAGCAGCGACCAGAAGACCATGATACCTTCGGGTATGGGCGCCAACAACTGAGCTGCCGGCCCATCCGCCCAAACCGTTAGTTTCCAGCCATTCATATGCAATTGCTTTGGAGAAGTTATGTAGTAATGTGCTTGAAAGGGTCGTTTTCATTTTGCTTACATTCCATTCCGGGTAAGAGTCGCTCTACACACCACAAAACAAGGAATCATCGAGCGATTGAGCTGTTCATTTTCATACTGCAATATTATAAAGATGGACGACAGACTCTCCGACAATAGGGTCAGAGAAAGGGAGTTGTCTAACAAGTCGGATAACAGGTATTAATGTATACAGCCAATATAACAACATTCACGGAAGAAGCACACGTTATTGTGGAGCAATCTGCTGCGGGTGGTTGGTTTTTTTCTTCATGTATTCTACTGCTCCTATTGTTTGCCTTAATTGACAAACTGCTGAAACTTCGTCAAATGCTGCTTGATGCAAAAAAAGAGCTGGACACATCTCATCAAACAAGCTCACACAAGGATGAGATTATAAAAAAGTGGCATCAGACTGAGTCTATTTTGCAGCAAAGCAGAGTTATTCGGATTAGAGTAGAGGTATCACCCAGTCTACCGATTCTTTTTATCTCAGATAATATTTCAGACTTAGGCTATAACGCTGAAGAACTAATCACTCTTCAAACTCCTTTTACGAGTTTAATTCATCCGGAAGACTTGCCCAGATTACGCACTGAAGTAACCGAACTGATTATACAAAAGGGCCAAATATACGAGCAAACCTACCGCCTCAGAGGACGAAATGGAGATTGGATTTGGGTAAATGATCGCATTTTGGTTGAGCGAGACGAAAATGGACACCCCGTAGCACTTGAAGGTTTACTCATTGATATTACCAAGATTAAACTTCTCGAAGAACAGCTAAACCGTTCAAAAGAAGACTATGCTTCACTCTTTCATAAAATCTACGACCCGGTTGTGATCATTGATCGTGAAACCTATGATTTTATAAATGTGAACAACGCAGCAATGAATGTATATGGCTATACGCATGAAGAATTCATGAGAATGAACCTTCGCGACCTGGTCGATGAAGAATATCTGGAAAAGGCAAAGAGCAACACTCAGGCGTCAGATTTCATCAAAGCACGAAACTGTGTACATAGACTGAAGAATGGCAATAAAATAAATGTTGAAATGATCAGCAATGAAACGGTTTATTCCGGGAAAATAGTCTATATCTCTACCCTCAGAGATGTTACACATCAGTTTGAGATTGAAGCTGAACGGCAGAGATTAATGGATAGCGTTCAGGAATCACGTGAATTCCTCAATACCATCCTGGATGCAATTCCAAATCCGGTTTATGTTAAGGATACTTCCGGAAAATTTGTTGGATACAATCTCGCTTTTGAGAAACTATTAGGTGATCCCAAAACCGACTGGCGTGGTAAAACCACGATGGAAGTTAGTTCTAACCCTGAAGTGGGTCATAAACACTTCAAAATGGATATGGAGTTATTTCAAAACCCGGGACAGCAGGTTTTTGACTCCAGACTGACTTTTAACGACGGCCAAACACATGACGTCGTTATGTACAGGGCAACATTTGAGAACTCAGATGGTAATCTTGGTGGACTTGTAGGCACAGTCCTTGATATTACGCATCGGAAAAAGATTGAAGACGAACTTCTTGAACAAAAGGCGCTGCTGGAAGAAGCCCAGCGCATCGCACATATGGGGGTTTGGAGTTGGGATCTGGAGAACAACAATTTCAAATGGACCGATCCGCTTTTTGAAATGCTTGGTATAGAAAAGACGCCAATTATTCACTACAAACAGTTCGCAGATATTCTCCACCCGGATGATGAAGCGGAGTCTTTGAAAGTCTTTCAGGAAGCAGCTAAAAGTTCCAGCCCCAGTTTTGAAATGACAAATCGAGTTTATGATAAAACAGGTAATCTGAAGCATTTTCAGATTATTGGTAAGATAAAACGTAACAGCGAAGGTCGAGTTGAAAGAGTTATAGGTATCGGTCGTAATATTACACCTCAGATTGAGAACGAGCATCGTCTCATGCAGCTGATCAACGAAGTTAAACAGGTCAACAATGAGCTAAACGATTTTGCATATATCGTTTCTCACGATCTAAAAGCCCCACTCCGCTCTATTAATTCACTTTCGCAATGGCTCATCGACGACTATGGCTCCAAAATGCCGGATGAAGCGAACGAAATGCTTCAGCTGATGAGTAAACAGGTAGAGCGAATGCATACCCTTATTGAAGGCGTATTAAATTATTCCAAGGCGACTTCGCAAAAAGAACAAAATCAGTTAGTAGATCTAAATGAAGTTGTAGAAGAGACGCTTGGTCTTCTTGCAGCGCCCGAACATATCAACATTTCAGTCGAGACTAAATTGCCGGTATTACTCCTGGATAGAACACGTATTACCCAGGTCTTTCAAAATCTGATCAGCAATTCCATTAAATACATGGACAAGCCTGAGGGCTTTATTAAGGTTGCAGCTGTTCAGGGAAGTTCCGCCTGGCTCTTTTCAGTATCAGACAATGGACCAGGCATTCCTAATAAAGATTTCGATAAAATCTTCAAAATTTTTCAAACCGTTGGGGACAAAGACAGCTTCGAAAGCACTGGAATTGGCCTTACCGTTGTTAAGAAAATCATCTCTCTCTACAAGGGCACTATCTGGGTAGAATCTACCCTGGGAGAAGGCACTACCTTTTATTTCACAATACCAATAAGCCCGATAGTGGAGTTTCTTCAGGAAAAAACTGAAGAGAAAACCCTGGTGGTAGAGAAAAACTAGCAGCAAATACGTTTTTAAGATTTGATTTTCCCCTCCACATCCCTATAATTCAGCCTATCAGCGAGCACCGTAAATTTCTGTAATGTCGCTTATTGTCCGGCCATATTGATTTCCTGTATTTTCCATGCCGAACGATTTTTCATCATACGACGGATATTTTCATGAACCGATATTTTCTGCTGTCTATTATTATATTTTATTTTATGCAATCAGACTATCTGCTTGCGCAGGAGCCCTCAACAGTTCGTCTGGATACAACCGCATCACAGGATACCCTGCACTATATTCTTGATGACATTATGGTGACCGGAACGCGTACAGAGAAACGAATAATTGACATCCCCTATGCTGTTCAAAGAATTGACAATAGCCAATTTCGCTTTGAGCGAAAAATATCCGTAAACGACGTTCTGGGGACTGTCCCCGGCATGTTTCTACAGTCACGCTATGGGAACCATGACGTTCGCATTTCGATCCGTGGATTCGGCAGCCGCTCCAATAGCGGAATCAGGGGCGTTCGAATATTACTTGACGGGATACCGGAATCCGAACCGGATGGTCAGACACGAATAGAGGCAATCGATTTTGAATCCATTGGCTCTATTGAAATTGTGAAGGGCAATTCTTCTTCACTCTACACCAATGCTCCAGGTGGTGTGGTGAACTTTATTAACGACATTGATTTTGAAGAGAGCTTTCTGACGGCTTTTTCCAACACTGGGTCTTTCGGGCTCAATCGTTTTGGATTTAAAACCGGCTATAAAAATGAGAACTACTCTTTTCTAACTACCTACAGTGATCATCAGAGCGATGGTTTTCGTGATCACAGCACGGATGACTGGAAAATTCTCAATACGGTTCTGGAAACCCGACCATCGGATCTATCCAAACTTCAGATCCTTGGATATTTTGTAAACGGGAACATTCGCCTTCCCGGTTCGCTAACCCGCGAAGAGCTGGAAAACGATCCCTTGCAGGCCAATCAGCGTGATATCGACCGCGATACAAGACGAGTATCCAACAAAGGCCGCCTTGGCTTACGCCTGGACACCTACCTGGATAAAGACCGCAAACATCATGTGGAATTCACGGGATACGGAACCATCAAGTATTTTGAGCGGGCATCCGGTACGTTCAGGGTGATTAACCGCTACGGTCTGGGAGCCAGCGGCAGGTATATTTTAAAATATAACGCTCTAGGACGGAATCATGAGTTTTCTATAGGTGGTGATTTACTCTATCAAACCGGACCGATAGAATATTACAACAATATTGGCGGTATGCGTGGTGAGAACCTTAGCCAGATTCTTGTCAAGACCATTGGCAATAACGGCATTTACTTTCTTAACACATTCAATCTCGCACCGGATAAGGTAGACTTGTTATTTACCGGCCGCTACGAGACTGTTTACTACGATCAAAAAAACCAGCTGTCCGGAGTCGTGGATCGTCGTCGCTCGTTTGGGGATTTTACTCCAAAGCTGGCGTTGAACTATAAACCTCGACCGTCGACGGCAATATATACTTCCATCGGGCAAAGTTTTACCAGCCCGGCTTCAAATGAACTGGATAATTATCCACTCAGCAGTGACCCAAACGGGCTCCTGAATCCTGATATCGAACCCCAGGAATCGATAAACTTTGAAATTGGCATTAAAAGCAACTCGCCGTATCGCGGTACCCGTTTTTTCAATAACTACTCAGCGGAGTTAACCTTTTTTAACAGCTGGATAGAGAAAGAGATCGTCCCGCTGGAAGTATTTGGTGAGGTCTTTTTCCGCAATGCTGCTGAGTCAAGACGTACCGGTCTGGAGATAGGCTTAAATACCAATGTTATCGGTCCACTGCTTTTCGAAGGAGCTTACACCTGGTCGGACTTCAAATATGACAGTTATATCGAACGATCAATTGAGTTTGATGACATGTTTAATCAGGTCATCGTTAATCGTGACTTCTCCGGTAATATAGTGCCCAGTGTTCCTATTCATAACCTGGCACTCAATCTCTCTCTTTCGCACCGCTTCAATCCAAATCTATCCGGCTTTACCCGCATTGGCCAACGCTACATAAGCAGTCTATATGTTGACGATCAGAATTCGGATAAAACAGACAGCTACCAACTGTTTAATTTTACGGCCGGTGCAGACTTTGTCGTCGGCAACTACAATTTTCTACTGAGTACCGGACTGAATAATATTTTTGATGTCGACCACGTCGCTTTCGTAAACATCAACTCAGCAGACGCCAGATTTTTTGAAGCCGGTGAACCCAGACACTTTTTTCTGAGTCTAAAGCTGGGATATCGACCGTAATTGTCATTTTTAGGAGAATCAATGCTGCGTATATATGCAATTGGCTATTTCATATTTTTTATCAGTTCCTTCAGCATTCTTAATGCCGATGAGAACGCACTGGCACCAAACTTCCGAATATCTCCAAGTCCGGTAACCCAGAGTGAAACGTTTATTGCTCGGCACCCCGGAAACACCGACGTGTTATTCGTAAGCTGCAATACGGTTGATCTCTCGACGGGTTTTGTGAGCGAAGGAGTTTACAGCACCACTGACGGGGGATTTACCTGGACAGGAAATGATACCTGTACCGGCGCTCCTATTACCTTTCACAAGGGAGATCCCGGTATTGCAATTGATAAAGACGGCACCTTCCTGCTCATTCGACTGGGTTCTTTCCCCGGACTATTTAGCCATTTCTCCACCGATAATGGACAAACCTGGTCGGGCCAGAATACGATCGCTACTAATGATCAGGACCGGGCTACGTTAACCTCGGATGGTGTTCCAACCAGCAGTTATTTCGGACGATCTTACGCGGCATGGGTCCGATTTGCTCCCCCTTTTGCTGTTTTTTATGCCTTTACAGATAATGGCGGAGCAAACTGGAGCAGCCCTTCACAGGTCAATAATCCCAGCCAGCGTAGTCAGGGTGGTGAGATGGCTATTGGCCCCAACGGTGAAGTGTATGTTTGTTGGGCAGGTGTTATCAACACCTCTCCATTTACTGAAGACATTCTTGGGTTTGCACGATCGACAGATGGCGGAGCAACATGGAGTGTCCTGGAAAATGCTGCGGACATGAACGGTATTGCGGGAATTTTCAGCAATAAGGGAAACATTCGGGTTAACGGCCTTCCACGGATTGATGCTGACAGGACCGGTGGCACGCATAACGGCAATATCTACATTGTTACGACACAGAAAGACCTTTCACCGGCTGGTTCAGACCCGGACATCATTCTGTATCGCTCAACCGATGGGGGCAACTCGTTTTCATCCGGTATTCGCGTCAATCAGGATGCGTTGAATAATGGCAAGACCCAGTATTTTCCTACGGTTCACGTAAGCGATGATGGATTTGTCAATGTTCTGTATTACGATGATCGCAATACAACCTCGGACTCTACCGGTGTTTGGTTATCCCGCTCTTCCGACGGCGGTGTAACCTGGACAGACTGGCGGGTAAGCGATCACAATTTCAAGCCTTCTCCAATTGGACAGCTCGGACAGGGCTATCAGGGAGATAATATCGGACTTTCTTCAACTGATGATCACCTGGTTCCGGTCTGGATGGATAATTCGACAGGGCGCTATCAGCTTTGGAGCAGCTTGATCCCATATTCAACAGTAGGCATTGAAGCTGCTGAATCAAGAGCAATTCTTCAGGATTTTCAGCTGAGTCAAAATTATCCGAACCCCTTCAACCCAACCACGACTATAACAATAAAAAGTGTCAGGGCAGCAGATTTACGGATAGCGGTGTATGATGTGGCGGGGCGATATGTTTCGGAGCTTTTGAATCAGCGCAAGCCGGCGGGTCTTCATCAGGTCGTCTGGAATGGAAAATCTGACACCGGAACATCGGTTGGTAGCGGCGTTTATTTTTATCGATTGGAAGTAAACGGCTCCCTTGCCGGAAGCCGTAAGATGCTGCTTCTTAAATAATTCAGCGCGCCAGTACCATTTTGCGAGTCTGCGTTTCATCGCCGATGGTCAGGCGATAAAGATAAACACCACTACCGACAGCTTCTCCACGTTGGTTTGTGCCGTTCCAGTTAACGGTATGCTCACCTGCACTTTTATAGTTGTTTATAAGCAGTGCGACTTTACGACCGCTGATTGAATAAACCTCCAGCATAACCCGTGCACGCTCAGACTGGCTGAAGCGAATGGTCGTTGTGGGATTAAAGGGATTGGGGTAGTTTGACTCCAGATGAAACGACACAGGTGGTAAGACCTGCTGTGTTTCTCCCAGTGCAACCAACTGAGGATTATAGCGGAATACTTTTCCATCCCCATCGAGTGCGCCGCCAATCATGAGACCATTTGTCGAATCAAAAAATACAATATCAAAAATTGGTGTGAGATCAGGATTATCTACGGTTAACCAGGTATTCCCTCTGTCTTCGGTATACATCATGGTGCCGGCAAATCCCAAAGGCACAAACAGATGGTCATCAGTTCTGGCGGCTATCGCTCTGCCCTGCCCCCAGTATCCGGTGTAAAAATAGGTCCAGTTTGCACCACCGTCGAGAGTCGTCAGTACTGCAGCACCAAAGTCAAAGTCACCGCCTGCGGTTATAAAATGCTGATCCGTTAGATATATAATGTCATACATCGGTTCAAGACCGTAGTTGGTAGCACGCCAGGTTGCTCCGCCATTTACGGTACTCCAAATTGTTGATGTCAGATCGAAACGTCCACCAACCCCGTATCCAATCTGCGGCGTCACAAACGATACGTGCTCCATTGCAAAGCCAGTCGTCGCTCCCGGCTCGTAGACTGCTTCATTCCAGTTTTGTCCACCATCAGTTGTTCCCAGCAATACCCCCTGCTCGCCCCCCATCCAGCCGGTATTTTCGTCAATGAAATTCATACCCCAGAACAGCTGATCACGAAACCAGGTAGAGTCCCAGCTAGCTCCCCCATCTGTAGTTTGAAATAACCATGTTCCGGCGGGGTCCTGCTCAGAGACATAGCGATGCGGTGCAATAGCCCATCCACTATTGGCATTCAAAAATTCTACATCAATCAAATTATCTTTCGGTGCGACCGATTGAATTGTCCAATTGGCTCCACCATCATCCGTTCGCATTACGAGACCGGTATCTCCAACAGCCCACCCGGTTTGTGGATTAATAAAATCCATTTTGCGCAACGTTTTATTGGTGGGTTGTGCAAGCAATTCCCAGGGTGGATTTTGGGCCTGAATAGCACTAAAGAGAATCAATATATATATGCATGGCTTTAAAAATAGGCTCATGTGAATTCCTGTATTTGGTAATAGATCAGTTTCTAACGTTTCCGAATCTAGCGAGCAGCTTGGGTATCTGCTATAAGCTGGCTCACTAATAAATTACAAGATGAATGAAAGTGCGTCAATGAAAATATGGAGGATTTGCTAAATCAGCGATAAATAGAAAGGCAATTAAGTGAGTTCAACTTGCGAGTTTAAAACGATCTGTTAAATTAAAGGAATACCCATCAACTCCCCGCATTAATATATCCGATAAGAGTTTCATCTTATCCGGAGTGTATATAGCTATTCTCAGCTTAATCTTCGATTCAAGTCCTGAACACATTTATGGGGGTGATTTATGCTTAAACTATTGAAAAAGATCTGGCGGCAAGTCATTTTGATTGCCCAAAAACCAGATACTCACTTTTGGATGTATGTATCTCTAATCATTGTAATAGCAGCATACTTCCTTGTTAAACCATTTGGTATACATTTTCATCCCAATGTCCTAATTGTATCATTACTGGTTTTTAGTCTAGCCTTATGTATTTTGATTATAAACTCCTATCAAATTTTGACCCACCATTTTCTGAGTTATACGCAGTTTTTCAATTTTGACAATGCCTATCCGCAGCTTTGGCAAGACTTGCATGCTAACATCAACAGTAACGGACAGACTAACTTTCAAATTATTTCAACCTCAGGTTACGACGAATGGGAAATTATACAGGATACCATCTTTAATAGAGGTAGCGGAATCGGGTTAAGCGGTAATCTGCATATTGAATTCATATTAACAGACCCACATTTTTTGCACAAAGAATCGCAGCCCCAGACCTCAAAAGATGCCCTTAGCGTAATTGCTGAAATGAATAAAGAGAACAAGTTGCTACAAGAGCACCCTAGTCGAATTACACTCAGCCTACATCAGGTTCATTTTCTGCCTCCTTTTCACGGGATATTATTGAGCGGCAGGGTATTATATACGGGTCCTAATGACTGGTTCGATAACTCCGGCAAACAATTCCGAACGCTGGAGGAGCACAAGAAAAACGAGAGAACCCCCGTATTGGGCGCAAAAACAACAGATTATCGGCGTTATGAAGCAAAGAAGAACCAGGTAGCGAAAATGAAGGTTGAAAATTTCATGTGCTGGTTTGAAAGCTATAAGCGCTTGTCAGTTCATCAGAACGAGACTGCCCCGGACGAAGAGCCAAGCGGAACAGAATCCTCTCAGTCGAGTAAACCAGATAGCCCTTTAGATACAGGTCAAGCTCCGCAGACGGAAATAAATGAACAAACTAAGATGGAGCCAGATGACCAACCGGAGCAACCTTAAGCAGAATTCACTTTCTTTTACTTTTGCGGGGGGTTATCTTTGATGAAGGCGAGTGAAATTGAAAAACAAAAGATGCCTGGAGAATTAATATGAAGAAAATTTTGTTTATCAGCATGCTTTTTCTGCCGATGCTTGCTTTCGGTCAGCTACAAGCCGATGCGGATCGCGATATCGAGACGGCCTTAAGACAACCTGCGGGTAACATGCTCTTTGGATGGATTGATACTTCAAAGCTCGATATACATCACTCTTTTTCTTCTACCTACATGGGCTTTGGCGGGGGCAGCATGTTGCTGAACAGCTATGTAGGAACCCTTAGCTATCAGTTTGCAGACCCTCTGCTAATGCGCGTTAAGGTAGGTGTAATGAATTCCCCATTTAATTCTTTCAAGAATAATCAGGTTCTGAACACATTGGATCGTGCCCGCTTCTTTGGTGGCGCGGAACTTCAATACTCTCCTACCGATAACATGTCACTTACGTTAGGTGTTGAATCTACGCCCTATACACCACTTTACTATTATTCCCCGTTCAGGACGACCCGTTAATTCACGGAATGAGATTTAGAGTTGGCAAAACGCACCCGTAAAAACCTATCTAATCCGGCAGTGAAGCGCATGACGCAAAAGCAGCGCTCCGGCTCTGGTAAGAATCGCTCGACAAATAGTGGCGGTAGCCCGGTATTCTCACTGCTGATCTTTTTGTTAATATGCGGTATCACCACCATTTTACTCTATGCAAATTGGGATATGTTAACCAACTTTGGCAATGAAGTTGTCGGTAATGAGCCTTCATTAGAATCGCAACTTACGGAATCCGATCCTCCGGCAATCGAAGAAGAAAACAATCAGCCTGCGGGGCAAACCGAAGTCAACTCAGAGCCTCCGCAGCCCCAGCCGGTAACGCGTCGAATACAGGTTGAGATCCTAAACGGCTGCGGAGTGAGCGGCCTGGCTAAGCGACTCACAGACTACCTCAGAGCACGTGGTATTGACGTGGTCTCCAGCGGTAACTTCAGACATTTTAATATGGCGAATTCCGAAGTACTGGATCGAACAGGAAATAATGAACGAAGCACTAAACTTGCTGAGATACTTGGCATAGGCAGTGAGCAGGTGCGAGTTCAGAAAGACAGCAATTTACAGCTTGACGCAACCATTATATTGGGTGCGGATTATCGAAATCTAACCCCTTTCAGGAGATAAAAACAGGAATGACGGGTAAGGAACTCTCAGATAAGATCAGTAATTTAATTTTAGATAAAAAAGGTAAAGACCTGATAATTCTCGATCTCAGAGAGCTATCAGACGTTGCGGATTATTATGTTATCGCCAGCGGTGAGTCAGATGTACATGTCAAGACAATAGCTACGCATGTTGAAAAAGAGCTGCGCAGCGAAGGTATGCGTGCCTGGCATCGCGAAGGATTCACCAAGCTAAACTGGGTTTTACTCGACTACATTGAAGTCGTTTTACATATTTTCAAGCCTGCTACCCGGGAGTATTACGATCTGGAACGCCTTTGGGCCGATGCAAAACGCATTGAGGTTAAAGATACGCTGGCAGCAGATACACTCCCCGATGAGGTAAGTTAAGCCAATACACTCCATCAGGTAATCCCCCTCAAAACAAAACATGCACCGCCACGGAAGCACTTTGGCTGCGTTATGCATCAACGAAAGGAACATTATGTCTGTACTAGTAGTAGGCTCTGTCGCCATAGATTCTGTAGAAACACCCTTCGGTAAAGATCCCGATGCAATTGGTGGATCCGCACTTCACTTCAGCGCAGCTGCCAAAACCTACTCCCCCATTCACGTCGTAGGCGTAGCCGGTGAAGATTTCCCCTGGGATAAAATTGAGTTCCTGAAAAAGCATGGTGTAGACCTGGACGGACTTACCACGGAGGCGGGAAAGACCTTTCGCTGGGGCGGGCGTTACCATAAGAACATGAATCGACGCGATACCTTATTCACAGACTTAAACGTATTTGAAAACTTTCAGCCGGTAATTCCGGATCATTATAAAGATGACAAATATGTATTTCTGGCAAATATCCAGCCTCAGCTTCAACACGACGTACTCGATCAAATGAATAGCCCGGAATTAGTGGTTCTCGATACAATGAATCTCTGGATTAATAATACCAGGGAATCTCTAATGGACCTAATTAAACGCATTGATATTTTGATTGTAAATGATGAAGAGCTTTTCGATTTAACCGGCAAGCACAGCCTTTTCAAAGGAGCAGACGAAATTCTGGCTATGGGTCCCAAAGCGATAGTAGTAAAGAAGGGGGAGCACGGTGCGGTGCTGATAGACAAACACGGATTATTTTTAGCTCCTGCATACCCTGTTGAAAATGTGATGGACCCAACCGGTGCTGGTGACAGTTTTGCTGGTGGTTTTTTGGGATATCTGGCTCGAGAAAAGGATCTGGATAAAATGACCCTGAGGCGTGGAATTGTTCACGGCGCCGTTGTCGCTTCGTTTATTGTAGAAGATTTCAGCTTTAATCGACTTAGAGATCTTACTCAACAAGAAATTGACCATCGGGTAGAAGCTCTCCGCGGCTTTACTTCTTTCTAATCCACCCTGGACAATACCTTACGATATCCGGAAGTAATGAACTCGCGTCCCTCCGCAAAGAAGGGACGCATATCATCTTTAGCATAATAGGCCTCAAGATTAATCGCCTTATAGCCACTCCACCAGTCGCTTATGGTGATATTGCCTTTCCGCCAACTCCCAAGGGAACTGCTAAAATCTTTAAAAATATCGGCCCAGCGTAAACCACTATTAAATCCTACTAGCTCAAATTCTTCATCCAGTTCACCTAAGCAGGCTCGGTAATACAGCTGCTCAACATCTAGTCCAGCCTCAGCACATAAGCGATTAAACGTAATTGAGCGAGCATTTATTTCCAGTACTTTGGCCTCTCCGCTATTCGGGTCAATCTTATATTCAACTTCCCCAATACCTTCGTAGCCAATCTTGTCTAATAAGTCCCGAGTCTTTTCGACCAATTCCGGACGCACAACCTGTTCCACAATACTTCCTGTTCCGTAAAAGAGCGGGGCTTGACGAATCTTTTGAAAACCGGCTGCAGCCCATTGTTTCCCACCGTTTCCGCGGTAAAAAACCGTCATATAGAATTCACTACCCGGTATGAGTTCCTGAAGCATCCCGTCAAACCCGCGACGGGTAACATCCTGATACTGAACAGCGAATTCTTCATAGTTTTCCACAACAAACAGCTTGCGATTATAAGAGTTGCTAAACAGATGTGACTGCGCAGGTTTAAGCGCAGCAGGAAACCTTGCCAAGTCGGCAAGATCTGATTTATCCGGTATGCTACCGTTTAAGAGCAAACTCTGAGGATGGGCAATTTCTGCTCGGCGACAAAAATCATAGAACAGATCTTTATTCACACAAAACTCGACAATCCTTTGGGGTGGGACAAAGTCTTTGAAGAGTGATTGATCTACCGGACGAACCTTTGTATATGCTAATAAGGCTGCGTCGGTCGTCGGAAAAATAACGTAACTTTGTCCACCAACCGTTTTGTGCAGCTTTAATAAACCCGCTTTTAGATTGTCTGGAGACCAGTTTTCTATTTTTAATTGATGAGTAATATATCTGCTACGGTTTAAGGGAGCTGTCGTATCTTCTGTAGATATAACGTATACCGGCACCCCTCTTCTTCCAAAAGAACGTACAACGCCGAGTGAGTTGGCGGATGAATTTCCGACAACTACAACGGGAGTTGAAACACCTGTCTTTTTTTGCTGGGCGGGCACCTGACGCATTCCTGTTTCAGTAATATTTTACAGACATCTAATATGGCTATTATCGGCTTGCGCATGAGTGGTCAATAGCACAACATTAACGCTTCTATTTGCAACCCGATTTTGGTAAATGATAAAAAAACAGCGGCGAATTTGTGATTGAATACCGACTATATATGAAGAGGACTGTTGTAGTTTAAATACATACTCTAAAGGTTATATAATTTATGCGATTACAACCCGGCTACCTATTACAGCTTGGCAAATTCGGCGTATCAAAAACGCTTGGTAAAGTTAAAAAGATCATCACCGGTGATTCACATTATGCAGACTCGATTCGTAAAGAGAACGGTGTACTAATTGATGCGGCCAGCAAGTTGGGCATCGCAGTTAATGAACATAATGGTGGTATACTCGAATTTAGCTATCAAGGTAAATCCAGTTTTCTGAAGACCAATATCACTGAACTGGATCCGGCAATATCGCTGAAGCTGGCCGGAGATAAACAACTCAGTGCGACCCTATTAAAAAGACATAACTTACCCGTACCGAACTGCAAAAGCTTTCACGTGAAGGAAATTGCCGAAGCAGAAGCGTTTCGTCAAAAGCTCGGGGGAATTGTCGTTGTTAAACCAAGTAGGGGGACAAGCAGCGGAACCGGTATTACGGCCGGTCTGAGTTCGGCTAAAGACTTTAGTAAGGCTTTTTATCGGGCTTCAATTTATGACACCCAGATACTTGTTGAGGAGTTTATAGAAGGAGACAATATCCGATTACTGGTTATCGGCGACAGGGTCGTAAGCGCAGTAAAACGCATACCTGCAACCGTAATTGGTGATGGCACGTCTACTCTGAAACAGCTGATTGATGCTGAAAATCAGCGTAGAAAATCATCAAGAGAGATGCCTCGGCTATGGCCAATCGAGCAAAATGCCGATATGCAGCTTACGCTGAAGAGAATCAATTTGACCCCGGGCAGCAAGCCAAATGACGGCGAAATGGTGCAGGTAAAGACCATTTGTAACGGTCATCAGGGCGGTAGCGTAGAGGAAGTTACCAGCAGGGTTCATCCGGATTTTAACGAAATGGCTGTAAACGCTGCAAAAGCATTAGGAATTACCTTTGCCGGTGTCGACTTGATTACTCCCGACATATCCGCAACGCCGGATAAACGCTCAAAAATTAACGAAGTCAATACTACGCCAAGTTTGTATGGCCACTACCTGGCTCAAAACCGTGAGGAACTACGAGATCCGGCTGCCGATCTTCTGCGATATATTTTTAAGATCCCCGCAACTCCGACACAAGTGGATGTTCAGGAATGAAGATCGAAGTACTCAGCCTGGATAGGACTACTAAAAATGTTTGGGAAAGCTTTTCCGAAGAATATTTCCCGCACATCTGTAACAGCTACGCGTGGCAGATCTGTGCTAAAGAATCTTTTTTCCCTAAAGAGCAAGTAAAGGTCATTGCGCTCCATTATGGTAATTCACTGATCGGTTTATTGCCGATTCTAAGAAGCAAAGCCACATTTATGCGCTTTCCGACGAGACGCTACCATTCTTTTGAGCAAAGCATCAACTTTAGCGACGTCATGATCCTACCGGACCACCTGGAGAAAGTTCTAACCTCCTTGCTGGAGAATCCACGAATATACTTTCCAGGTTCATCCTATATTAAACTGACCGCCTCGGGGAACAATATTCCTCAAATTAACCAGATTATCAAGCAGTCCGTTCATTCTGTTACACCTCTTGTTCTGAACAGGAATAGTAGAATAATTGACTTAGAAAATGATCAGGACTTCTTTCAGGATGTATTACCGAAAAAGCAGCGTACGAATCATCGTCGTTCAATAAAGTTACTTTCCGGTGAAGGAAAGCTGTCATTTGAGCATTTAAAACCGATAAACGGAAATACGCTAAAAGAGTGTTGGGAGCGTTTTCTGGCAGTCTACCAGCAAAGTTGGAAACATACCTCACCCCGTTCGATCACCGGCGTTTCTTCCGAGTACAGTTTCTTCAACAAGATATTCCAGCACTTCTCGAACGAACAAAATCTCTACTGCAGCTTTTTGATGCTAAATGAAAAAGATGTAGCCGTATCGTGGTCGGTAAAATACGGAAAAGTCGGTTACGGTCTTCAAACTGCTTATGTCAATAGATATGAAAATGCTTCCCCCGGGGCGATTTGCATGACGGAACATCTGATAGATTATTTCAGGAATAACGGTAAGCGTTTCGATTTGATGGGAGAGCATATCTACAAAAACAAAATTAGTAATCTTGCTGTGCCATATTGTGACTATTATCTGTTTTTCAATGGTCCCTACAGCACTATATTACGCAAGTTATCACGTTTTTCACCGCTACAGTTCCAACAACTCTAAAAGGCATATTATGATACAACCAACCTTTGTAAATCGCAGGTATTTGACCAGGCTAACGCTAACGATTATTTGCTTTATGCTTGTTTTAAGTTGCCAGAACAAGCAGGAAGAGTCAATAAATTTTGATAGGGCCGCCAATGAATTATCACAGCACCTGCAATATCGCGCTCTTACTGAGTTAAAGATCGAGGCTTCAGATTCCATCGCGGCAAAGCGTCGATCGTATGCATATGCTCTGCAATCCCTTGCGATCTACCCGAAAGAAACGGCTGAAGCAATGTCGATAGTCCTGAACAAAAACATTATACAATTCGTTTCGAAAGAGTTATGGCGTTCTCCGGCCCCCGGAAAAGATCAATACTACGGACTGGCATTCCAGCCGGGAGGGAACTTGTTAGCTACCACAACCTCAACAAAAAAAGTTCGCATCTGGGATGTTTTGAAACAGAAGGAGCTGTTATCTGCCAGGCTACACAACAGCGTTGTAACAGATGTAATCTTCCTGGACAAGGAACGCATTGTCTCTTCATCGATGGACGGAACAATTTGTTTCAGTAACACAGAGAATCTGGAAGCTATTAAGCGCATTAGGTTGAGTAAAACCGGAATTCTGGATCTAAAATTATCACCGGATAAGAGATTTCTGGCAACCGCTGCACAAGACGGAGTTGTTCGACTCGTAGACCTGAAAAGCAGCGAAGTCGCTAAACAGTTTCAGGGGCATAGCGGACCAATCCTATCGCTGAGTTTTAGTCCTGATTCACGATACCTTGCCTCATCTTCCCGTGATGGCAACACTTTTATATGGAACCTGGAAACTTCAACGCGGGAATTTAGTTTGCCCCAGCAAAACGGGGCAGTTAGTGCTATCTCTTTTTCACCGGAAGGAAAAACGTTAGCAGTCTCTGGTAGCACCGGGAACATTCTATTGTACGATATGGCATCAAAACAGATTCAATCCACTCTTGCTTGTGGAAGTCCTGCCAAATCACTCGTATGGTTATCCGGCAATACGCTTTATTGTGGACTAACAAATGGCGAGATTCAGCGCTGGAACTCCTCGACCTCTGTTAAAGAGGTTGCAATAACAGCACATTATGGTGATGTTCGCAGTCTTGAGCTTGGTGGTAACGCTAAACTGATATCAACCGGATCAGATAAAGCAGTCAGTTTCTGGACATCAGATCTGGTTCGCACTTCCATGATAAGCGGTCACAATCGTGACGTGCTTTCTGTTGCTGTCAGCCCCAATAAAATGCTGTATGCATCCGGTGGTTTTGATAAAACAATCCGAATCTGGGATATTAAATCCGGCACAGAGAAGTTAACGTTTTATGGTCATCAAGCTGAGATTTTTGATGTTGTATTTAGTGCCGACTCGCGTTTGCTATTTAGTGCAAGTGCTGATGGGACGATTAAAGTCTGGGATCTGGCTTCGGAGATTTGTATTCAAACCCTAAATCATGAAAATCAGGTTCTTGGGCTGGCTTATCACCCACAGACTCAAATGCTAGCAGCCGTATCACAGGATAAGACCACTTCAATCTGGAGGCTGGATAACAACAAACTTTCCAAATCACTTTCTTTAAAAGGCCACAATGCTCCGGTTGTCGCTGCAGCATTTTCTGAAGATGGCAGTACCCTCCATACTGCAGGGCGCGACAATTCCCTCCGAAGCTGGAACGTAGAAACGGGCAAGCAACTTAGTATTAAGAAGAATATATATACTCACTATTTTCACTCACAGTTTAGCTCAAATGGCCAGCAATTCGCAACCGCTGTTGCCGATACTCAAGTCTGGATATACAATACGAAAAACGGGGTAGGCAAACGAGTTTTCAACAACACCGACCAAATACGCGCGTTGGAATTCTTTCTTGACAAAAAGCGTATAGCGATCGGGGATATAAAGGGTAATATCACAATCATCGATAAAAACGGTACGCTACTGGAAAAGATACAGGCGCACGGGCGTGATTTATGGGACTTTGCCTTACTGCCCGGCCGGGCCGATCAAATTCTTAGCGGAGGGCGTGATCATAGTCTGGCACACTGGCAATTAAGCTCCCCTCTTCACTCTTCTCAGAATGGATTTTCGCAGAAATTACGCATGTTGCATGGAAGCTATATTGACGCAAATGGTCAGCCAACAATAGCAGCTTCCGCCCTGGATAGTCTGCACTGGCTAAATGCTGAAACCGGAAAATCGATGCGCAGCAAAGCTGATGAGGAACTTCTGCATAGCACTTTTCTCTATGCTAATCGATATCGCTATGCCGCCTATGGCAATGACGGAACCATTACCGTTTTGGAAATGCCTGAAGGACGAAAGCGGTTAATTCGCGAAACAAACGATGCAGTAACCATGCAGCTCTCCGGAGACGGCAGCACCATAGCACTTTCCCGCCAAAAAGGAGAACTAAAATTTATCAAAACGGACGGTGGGGACTCTTTGTACGCCTATGCCCTGCCGGCCCTCTCTCGCAGGATTGCCTTTTCACACGATGCCAGGTTTGCAGCAGCAGACTGCGCCGATGGCAACATCTATATATTCGATTTACCCGGGAAAACACTCCTAAATTCCTTTAACTGTCCGACAGCTGATGGTTCAGTGCTGGCGTTTACTCCGGATAATTCTTATCTCGCCTACAGCGACGACAGCTTTACGATTCGTCTGCACAACCTGCAAACCGGCCAGGATGAGGATCGCTTATTTGAGAGTGAGTCCCCTCTGTCAATACTCGCATTTTCCAAAGCCACTCCCCTGCTTGCTGTCGGCCGTAAATGGGTGGATGCTGATCTGGAACTATGGAATTGGAAAGAAAAACAGCTGGTTGCAACCATCCCGCTGCCGGAGCGTGCCGAACTAAAAGAGATACTGCTTAGCGACGACGGTGGCGTACTTTATTATCGCCTTGCCAATCAAACGACAAAACGCGTCGACCTTTCATTACTGACGGATTACCTACAGAACGGTACGGATTCCGAGTTGTTGCTGCAAAAGCGCGATCAGCTCCTGCAGAAATTCGGTTACCGATTTGATAATGCAGATCTGATTGAAGGAGAACGAAAGAGAGTGTTTTATCAGGTAAATGATGATCGGGAGTCAAGAATCAGGAAATAATAACGGCAATTAACTTACGGCAGGTAAAAAATAATAGTTTGCAAGGGCCGACCTGCGTGTCGGCCCTGAATATCTAACGCATCAATATCATTTTACGAGTTTGAGAGGCGTTGCCGATTTGCATAGTATAAAAATATATGCCTGAACTAAGTTTACTGCCATCAAAATTAACCGAATATTCCCCAGCCCGCTGACGACTGTTGACAACTGAACGAACCAGCTTACCATTAATGTCATATACAGTCAGCTCAACAAATGCATCGGTATTTAGTTGATACGCAATGTGTGTCTGTGGGTTAAACGGGTTAGGATAGTTTTGTTGCAGAATAAACGATTCCGGCAGTGCCAAACCATCATTCTCAATAGACACCAGATTTACATTCTGCACCAGGGCAACCCAATCTTCAACAGGGCTAGACGGCACGGTTCCGAGAGCCGTATTTCCCCCGCCATTCAACTGCACGGCACTTCCCTCGAACTCGCCCGTTCGTGGATTATACCAATCCAGCTGATATGTTCCTGCTGCCAAATTCAGATTCCCGGTATTATTCGCGACTTCAAGATATACGGCATATATCTCCCCTTCTTTGGCGAAGACCTGTCCGCGATTATTACTTTCGCCGCTAATTAGGTTATCATTTGGCTCCATCTCCCAAAACGGCAGGTATTCCTGCATAAACTTGCGGGCATACCAGGTGTATTTCCACATGGCCTCCTGACCACGGAAGTCCTCAATCCCCTGATCCCCTCCGGCGACATACCATTCAATCCCGCCACCACCAGATAGATACGTCGGCCAAAGAATATCCTTTCGCTGCTCATCAGCATTCTGTGCATCAACATCCAGTGAGCGCAGCTCATCCATATGAATGGGGATAGGACGTCCCGCCTGAGCCGTCCTATCCCGCCATTCTTCAACTTCCGAGCCACGCCCTGCTATAGAACCGGCATATTGAAAGCTGGTTAAGCTAAACCGGCTATCGCCAACGAAGGGCTGCCAGGTATTGTCCGGATTACCAGCCTGGTGCACGGTAATAGGGTGGCCATAGGGATCCACATCCTGAATATATCCTGCAAAGTCTTTCACCTTTTGGCTACCGAGATTCAATCCAAGATCATATTCTTCGGATATATTCCACTGGAGGGAAAGGTGATGACCGAACCGGGCGATCATTTCGCGATAAAACAATTTCCGTTCTACACCTAATTCAGTATCGTCCAGTTCGCGTTTATTCGGAGCCTCTGCCTCGGTTAGAACAAAATGCAGGTGGATTCCTTTTTCCTGTGCATGGGTTAATACCAGCTCCCACTGCTGGAGCTTGCTAATATCAAAATGCAGGTTATCATTATTGATATTGCCATCAAGATTTATTGCGGTACTGGCATAAGGGTGGGTATCTTTTCCGTCCCCACCGATATTCATAGGCAGGAAATAGATTGAGTTCACATGCTGTTCAGACAGATAATTCAACGCACCGATAATGCCTTTCCCCTTATCGGCATTCCAGGTTGGGCCGCCGTTTTGCCAGTCGCTTACATGAGGTGAATAGGTGTGTAGCACACCTTTTCCGGATGAGGACTTTGTGGTATTATCAAAATCCGCATAACCCAGAAAATTCTCCGGACTATCAGCACCCCCTTTAATCCAATAACCACCATCGAGAAATTTCAGGTAATGTCGCGCAGACGTATTCCCGGTCTCCTGATATGCTAAACGCCCCCACTTGTAAAAGCCGGGAGCATTTGCATCCAAATCAGCTATCTGAAAAGAACCGGTTACGCCATTAAATGAATCTGCATTACCTGCTAATTGATCTAAATTGATTGCTACTTCACTGCCGCTACGAAAGGATGCGATATATTGCCACTCCCCTGCTTCTTCGGGCGCAAAGTTAACCTGCCAGATGTTTCCGGAGGATGCGCCGTTCCCATCACCAGCGAAGAATCCCGGGATATCCAGCGTTTTACCACTTGCCGGGTGGGTAAAGGAAACCAACAGCCTGTAATCCAAAAATGGATTGGGTGCATTATCCATCTCATCAGCCGAGGGTCCGGGAAATGAGATTGTAACCTTATGCCATTTTTTCAAGTCCCCACTCAAGATACCACTACCGCTTCCGGCGGGGTACACCTGTACAACGACATCGTCCGAATCGCTTAAGCCACTACTGTCTGTTACGCTAAGCTGGAATTCATAGCTACCTTCAACAAGATTACTTACTGAAAGATTAACCGTATTGATGCCACTTAAGCTAGCTGAAGGCCCACTAATTTGGGTCCACTCAATACTGCTGATATCACCATTCGGATCAGACACAGAACCGTTAAGTGTTACGCTGTTATCAGGTAGTATTAATAAACGGTTCGGACCAGCATTTGCCTGTGGTGCCTGATTTCCCTGCGGGTCGTTTATCACGTCAAACGAGATGACAATTGACGCTCCAGATGCACCACCTCCATTTGCCGCAGCGTAAGGCGTTCCGGTAATGTTATGACTACCCAGAGTTGGCGTCCAGGCGTTGTAGTTTCCATTATTATCCCCGGCCAGTGAGAAAGGGGCTACATTTTCTGTCGCAAAGCTCGGATTCGAATCATATCCAAAGACGACACTACCAGGTGCTCCCGTTACGTTTGCCCGAACATTCAGGTTTGTTGTCGGCAACACACCCAGGTTAATGACGCTGCCGTTTGTAAACGGATCAAACCCTGCAACCGGCTGATCGGTATCGGCATTTATCAGTGTAAAACTGTTAATACTTCCCTGCCCCATTCCAAGCTGCACCAAAAGCAACAGCGCAAAAACCGGTAATAATCTCATAACCAAGTCCCTTTTATTTTGTATAGATCCTACACATCAATAATGTAGAAATATTCAAAGTGAACAAAGTGAACGTGCTAAGTGTCCTTAATGGATTGTTTAGATAAAAGCTATAAGGTTATAGGGCAAATGGCAGGCCAAAATTGCGGGTGGCGGGTGGCGGGTGGCGGGTGGCGAGAAAAATAACGGCAATTTACTGACGGCAGGTAAATAACAGCAATTAACAGACGGCAATTAACAGACGGCAGGTGAAAAACGGCAGAAGGGTCGATCTGCGTGTCAAATCGGAATCAGAATAGAGATCGGGCTATCGTATTAAATAAAAAGGGCGCTTCGCAAATTTGCGAAGCGCCCTTTGAAAGTTTGAAAGCGAGTTACTGAAACTATTATTTCAGGAATGTCATCTTTCGGGTCTGAACAAAGCTGCCTGCAGTCAGACGATAGAGATAAATACCACCGGAAACTTCGCGGCCATTGTTATCCTTACCATCCCACTCAACGGAATACTGACCGGCACTGATATTCTCATTGATCAGCGTGCGCACTTCGCGTCCGCTAACGTCGTAGACCTTCAGCGAAACAAAGGTTTGCGCATCAGCCAGACCAAAGCGGATAGTCGTGGTCGGGTTGAACGGATTCGGATAGTTCTGCTCAAGCTGGAAATCTTCCGGAGCAATAGATGACAGCGTAGTATAGACCGGATCACAAATTGTGCTGTTGCCAGCCATGTCAAACACTTCAAGAACGACGCTTGAGCCTTTTTCAGGATTGATCTTGGTTGCAGTCACCATGATCGCGTCGTTTGTTCCCGGAGTAAAAGACGGAATCACAACTTCAGCGTTCTTGTCACGCAGTATGTTTACGTGAGAAATTCCGCTTTCGGTATCCTGTAGCATTACGGACAGCACAACAGGAGGACCTGGGTCAACACCGATAATCTCACAAAGCGGATCGGTGGTATCAGTCTGTGGGTTCGCATCCTGAACGGTAATGTTTACGCTACAGGTTGTTTGAGCATTGTTCTCATCAGTTAGCGTATAGACAACCTCATAAGTGCCGTCCTGACCGTCAGCCGGTGTCCAATCGAAGCTGGAGGATACACCGTCGGGGCCGGTAACCGGAAGAGACGGAGTCATGGTAGCGCCGGAAGGCAGTCCGGAAACAGAAATAGTAACCGCTGCACCAGGATCGGTATCATTACCGGTAACGCTAAAGCTGATCGGGTCACCCTCATTAACCGTGTAGGTATCAGTCGGAGTAATAGAGCAAACCGGCGGCTCATTTGTTGAAGGTGCTTCTTCAACAATTATTTCTACAGGACAGGTACTAGATTCACCTGAAGCATCAGTAACGCTAAAGTTAACGGTGTAGCTGCCATTTTGACCAGGCTGCGGAGTCCATTCGAACGTGGTGGTTAATCCGGAAGCACCGTTGGTCGGCAGAGAAGGATCTGTAGTCGCATTGGCAGGAATATCAGTTGCATCAATAGTAAGGACATCGTTTATATCGATATCGGTTCCCGTAACGTCGAAGGTTAGCAGACTACCTTCCTGAACCGTAAACGGTCCGGCAGGGCTTACTTCACAAACCGGCGGATTATTTTGACCAACGGCAATCTCACCGAATACGGTCAAGCCAAACAGCGTATTGCCACCGGTTCCGGTATTGATGGGGCCTAGCAGAATATTACCGGAAGCAATGTCAATTTTGTAGAAATTAGCCGTACCGAAATCACCGCTCCAGAAAGAAGTGCCGTCCGGATCAAGATTCAGAGCAAACCATCTGTCTTCACCGACAACATCATAAGACTGAACAATAGTCCCACTATCATCCAGGCGATGGATCTGGGTTGAGTTCGCAACCAGAATACCACCTCCAGGTAGTAAGCGCAGGGCAAAAGCTGAACCTCCGGGCAGGGTCGTAGTAAAGGGTGCTAACTGCGTATCGTTGACGAGATCGTATCGATAAATTGCAGATCCTTCCGAGGTATAATACATAACGGTCTGATCGGCGCTTAAATCAATCCAGTCTGATCCACGCGGACCAACAGTAACATTAAAGCGATCAATTTCTGAGCCGGCATTGTTGAGTTTTACAATATCACCAAGCCCGGAAGCATGTCCGACGTAGACATCACCGGCCTGATCAAAGAGGATGGACTCGGGGGATGAACTTAAACCAGCATTACTAAATACAGAATGAGTATGAGGAAGGGCTGGTCCGTCAAAGACAGAAACCGAATTTCCTGAAAAGTTTGTTACATACAAATTACCATCAGAATCGGTAGCCATGCCGGTAGTAAACCCACCCAAACCGGTATTCAGGGTTTCAAGCAGATTTCCATTCGCGTCATAATGCTGCACCCTGCCGTTAGAAACTGCGGCAAATACATGTCCTTGAGAAAACGGAGCCATAAAGCTAAGTTCATTAATTCGCTCAAGATCCCCACCTTTTACATCACTTTTTCCAGCCCCTTCAATTAAGAGATGTGGAAGCACCGGAGTTTCTTCTTGCTGTTCCTGTGCGAAGGTCCATCCGGTAAATATTAAGCAGCACAATAGTAGCTGCAGAATTCGTGGAATAATACGTGTCTTTTTTGCCATACATTCTCCTTAAAGTGTGATAGAGTATAACTTTCCTTAGTCAGGTAAAGGCATATATAGAATCAAAAGATCATAGGTTCGAAACCTTAGATCGTATCGATTACATTTTAAAACGTATATAATAATTCATCCCAGAGAGGAGTAGAAATAAAGATCTAACTTCCAACTCTTACTAAAACAAAAGCAATATATAAAAGAACAAAATTCGGGGAGGGTGAAGAAAAAAAGGCTTTTAAAGAAATGATCCCATGACCTGTTTAGGCTGCGGAAAATGTAATAGAACTTACAAAAGAAATCAAGATATTTATTTTAAATTTTTCAAATATCTATGTATAGAGACCCCAGGTCTAAACCTTGTAATACCGTCGATTCCAAGGTGTAAAGTAAACGTTGCACTCCTTTTGCAGAATTCACAACGTATGGCATAAAAAACTACCGTTAGAATCCACCGATGAATTGCCTTTTATCCCTTAAATGTTAAGGGAATGGAATAATTCAAGAGGCACAATTGATAATCGATTGTCAAGACGGCCAGTAATAAAAAGGGCGCTTCGCTTAATTGCGGAGCGCCCTTTGAAAGAGAGTCACTGGGACTTTTTTATTTCATGTATACCATTTTGCGGGTGGCAACAAAGTCTCCGGAAACAAGGCGATAGAAATAGATTCCACCTGCAACTTCAGAGCCATCGTTGCTCAGTCCGTCCCACTCAACCTGATGCTGGCCAGCTTCAACCGTTTCATTGATCAGGGTGCGAATCTCGCGACCGCTGATATCGTAGATGCGCAGGCTAACCACCTGGGCACCAAGCGAAGTAGCAGGAATATCGAAACGGATGTTCGTGCTCGGGTTAAACGGATTCGGGAAGTTCTGCTGAAGCTCGAAACCTTCCGGAATAACTGCAGAGACCGTCTGATAAACCGGATCGCAAACCGTAATATTACCTTCCACATCAATCACCTGAAGCACGACAGTAGCCGACTCGTTCGGATCGATTTTAGTTGCTACGATCACCAGAGCATCATTTGTTCCCGGTACAAAAGCGGGTATCGCAATAGAAGCATTGGTGCTGTTCAGAATATTGATTTCGGAAAGTCCGGACTCGAAATCCTGAACCGTTACTTCAATCGTTTCCGGTGGTCCCGGGTCGTTAGCAGTAATCTGGCAGAATGGCGCAATAGAGTCACCCGGCATACCGTTCGTATTGACCGTAATGTCCACATCGCTGCTACAGCTGGCACCACTGGTATCGGTAACTGTATAGGTTATTGTATAGTTGCCTTCCTGACCGGCTGTTGGTGTCCAGGAGAATTCGGAAGATATTCCGCTCGGGCCACTAACCGGCAGTGCAGGATTCATCGCGGAGCCATTCGGCAAGGTGCTGCTGCTAATTGTCAGGACATCTCCGGCATTCGGATCGGTTCCGGTAATCGTAAAGTTAATAGCATCCCCAACTGTTACGACAACGGAATCACCAATGGAAAGATCACAAACCGGCGGTTCATTTACAGGCGGTGAGGCCTCTACCAGAATGTCAACTATGCTGCTGCAGCTTTCTCCGCTGGAATCGGTTACCGTATAAGTGATGGAGTAGCCACCTTCCTGACCGGATGTTGGTGTCCAGGAAAATTCAGAAGAAATACCGCTCGGACCACTTACCGGCAGTGCGGGATTCATCGCGGAGCCATTCGGCAAGGTGCTGCTGCTAATTGTCAGGACATCTCCGGCATTCGGATCGGTTCCGGTGATCGTAAAGTTAATAGCATCCCCAACTGTTACGACAACGGAATCACCAATGGAAAGATCACAAACCGGCGGTTCATTTACAGGCGGTGAGGCCTCTACCAGAATGTCAACTATGCTGCTGCAGCTTTCTCCGCTGGAATCGGTTACCGTATAAGTGATGGAGTAGCCACCTTCCTGACCGGATGTTGGCGTCCAGGAGAATTCGGAAGATATTCCGCTCGGGCCACTAACCGGCAGTGCAGGATTCATCGCGGAGCCATTCGGCAAGGCGCTGCTGCTAATTGTCAGGACATCTCCGGCATTCGGATCGGTTCCGGTAATCGTAAAGTTCACCGCATTACCGACCGTGACAATAACGGAGTCGGTTACGGAAAGATCGCAAACCGGCGGCTCATTCACAGGCGGTGCGGCTTCAACTACAATGTCGATAAGACTGCTACAGCTTGCACCGCTGGTATCTGATATCGTGTAGGTAATTGAGTAGTTACCTTCCTGACCAGCCGTTGGTGTCCAGCTAAAATCAGATGAAACCGTTCCTGTTCCGCTGGTCGGAAGAGCCGGGTTCATGGCTGAACCGGATGGCAGTGTTGAGCTGTCTATCGTGATAATATCACCGCTATTTCCATCACTGCCGGAAACTGTAAACGTTAATGTATTGCCAACTACTACGGTAAATGGCCCGGAAGGTGCGACCGTACAGACCGGCTCAATGTTCGCTTCGGAAACATTGATCACAACTTCACAGGTAGATGTTGCACCGGCAGCATCAGTCACTGTATAGCTTACTGTAACCGTGCCTTCCTGCCCAACAGCTGGTGTCCAGTTAAAATCTGTTGATACACCGCTGGCTCCACTAACCGGAAGAGCAGGGTTCATTGTTGCACCATTTGGCAACGAATTAGAATCAATTGTCAGCGTTTCACCGGTGTTAGGATCTGTTGCTGAAACGGTAAAGTCTAAAGACTCGCCAGTTGTTATATTAAACGGACCAGCCGGCGATATATTACAACTTGGGTCAACATTTGGTTCGTTAACAATAATGGTAACAGAACAGTTGAGCTGCTGCTGACTTGCCTGACCAAAAGCGACTCCGGCACCACCGCTGTTTGTGGTGGAGAAGAACAGCTCATAGGTTCCGGCTTGACCCGGGGCAGGTGTCCAGTTAAAATCTGAAGATATACCGGTCGTTCCGCTAATTGGCAGCGCCGGGCTCATTACTGCGCCGGAAGGCAGAGCACTAAGAATATCCAGAAGGATGGTATCGTTTAAATTGGAATCCAGTGCTGTAATTGTAAAACTAACCGGATCACCTTCATTCACTGTAATCGGTCCGGTAGGAGTAATTTCGCATTCGGGTTCGCGCTGAAGTTCTTCGACAAGTATTTCCACATCGCAGGTATCGACTGCGCCGGAGGTATCCGTTACGGTAAAGCTAACCGTGAAATTACCGCTTTGTCCATACTGCGGAATCCATTCAAAGGTAGTGCTTAATCCGCTGGTGCCACTTGCCGGCAATGACGGGCTTGTGGTTGCATTAGCGGGAATCCCGGTTGCATCAATTGTAATGATGTCATTCACATCCGGGTCGAATGCTGTAACGTCAAAGGTTAGCAGACTACCTTCCTGAACCGTAAAAGGTCCGGCAGGAGTAATTTGACATACCGGCGGGTTGTTTTGACTGACCGTAATTTCACCGAATACCGAAAGACCGAATAACGTTGCCGGACCGGTTCCCGTGTTTACAGGACCAACAAGGATATTTCCGGTAGCAATATCAAATTTGTAAAAGTTTGCCGTTGTGAAGTCACCACTCCAGAAGGACGTGCCGTCCGGATCCAGGTTCAGTGCAAACCAGGTATTTTCACCTGTTGCATCATACGACTGAATGATGTTTGCATTATCATCGAGGCGATGTATCTGCTCGGAGTCAGCGACCAGGAGTCCACCACCGGGTAGCAAACGCAACGCGTAGGCCGCAACACCGGGTAGTGTTGTCGTAAATGGGGTAAGCTGAGTCCCATTCACAACATCATATCGGTAAATAGCTGCACCTTCGGACGTATAGAACATAATCGTCTGATCGGCGCTAAGATCAATCCAGTCTGAGCCACGCGGTCCTACAGTAACATCAAAGCGATTTGTCTCGCTACCGGAGTTATCATATTTAATAATATCTGCCGTTCCGGCTGCCTGTCCGACATAAATGTCTCCAGCCTGGTCAAACAGAATAGATTCTACGGAAGATCCGAAATCAGCATTTGTAAAAACCGAATGATTATGCGGATCGGCAGGGCCATCGAATCTTGAAATAAATCCACCGGAAAAATTGGTTACATAAAGGTTGCCATCACTATCCGAAGCCATACCGGTGGTAAATCCACCCAGCCCGGAATTCAGTGTCTCAAGCAAGTTTCCATTTCCGTCGTAATGCTGAACCGATCCGTTGGCAACGGCAGCAAAAACGTTACCGATAGCAAAAGGGGCGGTAAGACGGTTTTGATTATTTCGCTCAAGCTTTTGGGTCGTAATTACGCCATTTCCACCGCGCTTTTTGAAATGCTCGATGCCCATTGGCGTGTTATTAAGCTGTTTGGTCTGCGCGAACGCCCATCCGGTTAGGATCAGGCAGCACATGGCAAGCCGCAGAATTCGCGGGGCGATACGCATTTGGTTTGCCATACTTTCTCCTTAAAAGGTTATAATTTCAACTTTCCATAGTCAGGTCAAGGCATATACATCAATAAAGATTCAAAATTCGAATCTTTTAATTCGTATCCGTTCAAATGCAACGTTTATAAGTATTCATCCCAGAGAGGAGTATCAACAAAGATCAGTTCACCGACTCAGTGTCTATTGAAAATAGTATTTATTCAACAACAGAATCGGGGAGGTCGATGGAAAAGGCATTTAGCGGGGTGTTCCCACAGCGATTGTCCAATGATCTACAAGTGTAAAAGAAACGACTAAAAAAATCAAGAAATTAATTTTTAGAAACCGCAGCTTTTATCGTGCTAAAACCATACGTCTGGACTTCGCGACGCCATCTATTTCAAGATGCAATATATACGTACCGCTGCTAACCGGCACAGATCGTCGGTCGTCACCATTCCAGAATATTTCAAATGTACCTGGAAAATATTTCCCATCTGCAAGCGAACGTACTCTCTGACCCAGCATATTGTAAATAACGAGCGTCACATCAGCACCAAAAAGTTTGTCTTCTGGAATTGTAAACCGAATTCTGGTAGTGCTATTAAACGGATTCGGTGCATTTTGTAAAAGCCCTATAGCCTGTGGAAACTGCTGCGTATCAGCTGCCGGGTCGGAATGCACCTCGTTAATACGTATCCCCCCTCCTGCAGACGTTGGAAAATTCGCATCACCGGTAACCGTAGTTCCAGGTGAGAACAGGTTTCTTCCGGCTCCTGCTGCCTCGGTGTGCAAAACCAATCCACCGGTCACATCAGGTGATCGGGTATAGGATTGTCCGATATCACCTTCAAAGGAATATTCCAACGTATCAACTTCCGTTTCAAACGGGTCGATAAGGCGGACGACATCTACAAAGCTACCAAGGCTATAATACAGACCGAAACCTCCTGGTTTACTGGCCAGCTGAAAGTCGGACGGTATATCCACCGGAAGTCCACCTCCAAAAACAACCAGAGCTTTACCCGGTTCAACAACACTTCCGGACTCAAATTCATGCCAGATATCCGAATCAATCTCCAACCGCCATCCGGTAAGATCGATTGCATCCTCACCGGTATTTATCAACTCGACAAACTGGTCGTCCCCTTCATGCGTAAAGCCATCGTTGTTCGCATCCCCTTCGCCAAAGTCGTCCAGTCTCAGAGCAAAGTCGACGCTATCCTTCAAGCGACCGGAAGCATCGGCAATAATCAGGTCAGCAGCTGCATCAGCTGGCCCCTGCGGCAAAATCCGCAGCTTGGTAATTTCAAAAAAACCCGGATTCAAATAAGCAAAGATATCGATCATCACCGTATCTTCACGCGGTATATAGTAGATAAAATCACCACGTCCTACCTCTTCAGCAAAAGTAGTAAGGGTAAAACGCCTATCGTTTAGTTCACAATACAGGCGCGTTACACCACGGTTTACGATGTTGAAGTAACCATCAATACTTAAGGGTTCAAACTCCTGCCAACCTCCCTGTGCAGAGACGTTTGTCAGCTTTTTAACGGAATAGTCACCGGCTATAGAAGAAGTTATCACTGAAAAGACTAATACACTTATCAGTAAGAATGCTTTCATATACAATACTCCATAAAGCACCCGGCAATTTTACCTTAGAATCGTAAACAGAACGTTTCTTTGGAATGACTGCCATGTCGCCTTAGATCCGAAATTATTGAAAAATTATCCCACCGTTTGGAAGGTATGGTATCGCAACTACAATATCACTACAATCGAGGTAAAAGATAATACTCTTATCGCCATTTCGTAGCTGTGATTCATCTCACGGTTTGAGTATGCATTTGTGACAATTTTCACTCAAGGACATGGTCACTTCATCCTTTCCTTTTTCAGTTGCTTTTAGCTTTGGTCGAATCTATATTGTGCGTCCGTTTGGGCAATATAGGTTATTATCATTGGGGTTCGACTCCCCATGTCCAGCTAAATGCCAGGTCCCACGCAATAGAACGGTACCGAACCCCGCCAGGTCCGGAAGGAAGCAACGGTAGGTATATGGTCTATGTGCCGTGGGGTCGCCTGGCATATTTTTTTGTCTGTTACAGATTGACAATCACTAAATATTGTGCTATTCTGTTTTGATTAAACAAGCAGGAGAACCATGAGCGATTCCGGAGCAAAAAACTACATCGTTTGGGCACGAAAATGGCGCCCAAAAACGTTTGAAGAAGTCATTGGGCAGGAACACGTTACCCGCACATTGATAAACGCCCTGGAACAAAACAGACTTGGTCATGCCTTTATATTTGCCGGTCCCCGCGGGGTCGGTAAAACTTCTACCGCCCGCCTGCTCGCAAAAACCGTAAATGGAATCGGTCCGGAAGAATCTTCCGCTAATCTGGACGTTATTGAAATCGATGGTGCCAGCAATCGCGGCATCGATGAAATCCGCAACCTCCGCGAAAACATTCGCTTTGCTCCGGTCTCTTCATCCCATAAAATCTACATCATTGATGAAGTCCACATGCTTAGCAAAGAAGCGTTTAATGCTTTATTGAAGACGCTGGAAGAACCGCCGTCTCATGCAATTTTTATTTTTGCCACCACTGAGATCCACAAGGTTCCACTAACGATTCTCTCACGCTGTCAGCGATTTGACTTTAAACGTATTCCGGCTCGCCTCATTGCCGATCAGCTGCAAAAAATTGCTTCCGCAGAATCTATCGAAATAGATCGCGATAGTCTGATGCTGATTGCGCGTAAATCCGATGGCGGTATGCGGGATGCAACCAGCATTATGGACCAGCTGGCTTCTTTTAGTGACGGAAAAGTAACTCTGGAGAAAGTTCAGCAGTCTCTGGGGGTCATCAATGAAGAGCTCTATTTTCGCTTTACCCGCTTACTGCCGCAAAAAGACGGCGGTGCCGTTCTACATTTCGCACAGGATCTGTTTGAAACCGGTCATGACCTGCTGAATTTCCTGCAGGGTCTAAGCGAGCATGTGCGAAATCTGTTAGTGGTAGCCTCCACCGGAGATGCCGGTCTGCTTGAAGCCGCCGACCACTATCGCGATCAGTATCTGGAAGATGCGAAGCAATTCAACGAAGCTGACCTACTCCAATACCTGGATCTGCTCGCAACCAGCGAATCGATGCTGAAGTTTAGTGAAAACCCAAGGCTCGTTATGGAGCTCTTGCTACTAAAGATCGCCCATAAGCCGAAGACACCTGATATTGAAGAACTATTAAAACTGGTTAAGAATACACCGGGGGCTGGTGCCTCAACACAAAAAAAAACTGAAGTAAGCTCTGATCCGCCCCTTCAGGGACAAAAAAGCAGCAATTCTCCAGCTTTTTCACCCCCTTCTGTAGCTCCGGCGTCCCCTGCGGCACCTATGGAAGAGTCGCTTAAGCCGCCCACAGATTCTCTGTTACCACCGGCTCCACAGATTGGCACAACTTCTTCAAGTGAGGGTTCAGCCCCAATGTCTCTCTTTGGCGAACCGGGTCCCGCCCCTTCCCAAGAGACCACTTCACCTCCGCCAAAGTTCGAAGAGCCAAAATCGTCGGTTCCTCAACCAATAGCTGAACCCAAGCTGTCACCACCCCCTGAATTTGGGCAGTCAACAGCGGTCAGTTCTGCAGAGCCAAAACTTGCTCCGCCACCACAGTTTGGACAGACTGACACCGCTAGCCCACAGGTTACTCCAACTCGCGAGCCTGTTCAGGTAGACACTATTGCACCTCCGGTTCAAAAAGAAGAACCTGAATCAGAAATACCATTACCAGGCCTTCCACCTGAAGCAGAGCAGCAAAAAGTGGCGGAGGAACCCCCTGCCCCTTCTGAGGACAGCAATTTCGACCAAATCAAAGAGCGATGGGTTGAGGTGGTGGAAGAAGTACGCAAGGAGAAAGTTGCGCTGGGTTCTTTCCTACAGGATGGCGTACCATATAAGGTTGAGAATAATCAGCTACACGTAGCTTTCGACCCAAAAACAGCTTTTCATCTCGAGCATGTTCAGAAAAATGCGACGGCGGTTGAAAATGCTCTCAGAACTCTTTTCAATACTCCCTTGAAACTTCTGTGTATTCAACGCAGTTTTCAGGAAGAGGGATTGAAAAAGCAAATTCAGTCACCGGAAGAAATCCTGCAGAACATTAAAGACAAGGATGAGGTGTTAAAAAAGATAATCGATACGTTTGATTGCGAAGACATAGAATAAAACCCACACAGGAGAACATATGAAACCCAATTTAAATCAGCTGATGAAGCAGGCGCAGAAAATGCAGGAAGATATGCAGAAAGCTCAGGAGCGCCTGGCGGAGATTACCGTTGAAGGAACCGCCGGTGGTGGTATGGTTAAAGTAACGGCTAACTGCCAAAATCAGATTCTCGGTATTGAAATCGAAAAAGAAGTGATCGATCCGGAAGATAAGGAAATGCTGGAAGACCTGATCGTTGCAGCAGTGAATCAGGCTATGGATAATGCTGCTAAACGCAGCCAGGAAGAAATGCAAAAGAGCATGGGCCCGATGGGCAATCTACCTGGCGGATTCAAGCTGCCTGGATTCTAAAATGAAATCCCTTCCCCAGGCATTACAGCAGTTAATCGACTCCCTTTCCCGCCTGCCGGGCATTGGCCGAAAGACGGCCACCCGGCTGGCATTTCATATTATGAATGGTGACCCCGGTGAAAGTGAAGCTCTATCGACTGCTATTAAACGCGTTCGCAGTGAAATTCGTACCTGCGTACGCTGCTTCAATTTTTCTGAGCAGGAGCTATGCTCTATCTGCAGGGATGCAAACCGCCAAACTCGGGTCGTCTGTGTTGTTGAGGATCCGCAAAACATTCTGATGATAGAAAAAACCAATGAGTATCGGGGACTCTATCATGTTCTCGGCGGTGTGATCTCTCCACTTGAAGGTATTGGCCCAGAAGACTTACGCGTTAAAGAATTGCTGCATCGCATAGAAAATGAAGAGATTGAAGAAATTATTATCGCCCTGAATCCCAGCACTGAGGGTGAGGCGACATCGATTTACCTCGCAAGGCTACTAAAGCCTCAGTCTATTCAGGTGACCAGGCTAGCCCGCGGTATTCCACTAGGCAGTTCTCTCGAATATGTAGATGAGTTGACCCTTGGAAAAGCACTACAGTCCCGCAATAAGATGTAATAACTGTAGCTTCACCGCACGGATGTATCGCACTGAACATTTAGGCACACCCGACTATTTTATACATTTATTCAGCAATTCGCTGTTTTTATATAAGTTATCATGTTAACGCAGCAATCGGCATTTCAATTGTCGGTGACATATCTGGGGTATGGTCTGTCTAACATTATAGAAAACGACTCCTTAGGAGCGTTATAAACTGGATTTTTTCTTGATTTATCTGGTGAATAGTAAGATATTTGACGCGACTTTCAGAAACTAAAAGGCATCTTCATGATCCGTTCTCTACTGCTTAGTTTGTCCCTGGTTCTGCTAATGAGCTGTGGACTTACCCAGAAAATCGCGTTAAACACGACTACCGGACTGTTCAAATACGGCATTGATGCACTTTATGCGGAGCCGGATCTGGAAGTTGCCAAAATTGCAACAGCGGCAAATTTAAAGCTGCTGGAGGGTTTTCATCTTGCTGACCCGAATAAAAAAGAACTGCTTGAAATTCTTGCTCAGGGTTATTCGAGTTACAGCCTTGGTTTTTTAGAAGACGAGCATCCGGAACGTGCTAGCGATATGTATTTGCGCGCGAAGGCCTTTGGCGAGCAGCTTCTAATGAAAAATAAAGCTTTCAAAGACGGCATTCCTAAGAACGACGATAAATTGAGAGCTGCTCTTGCTAAACTGGAAAAGAAAGACGTGCCCGCACTGTTCTGGACGTCTTTTGCCTGGGCCGGCTGGGTAAATCTAAATCGCGATAAGCCTGAAGCTGTTTTTGACCTTTCTCGTGTAAAAACGATGATGGATCGGGTTATCGAGCTGGATGAAACATTCTTTTTTGGTGCCGCCCATTTGTTTTGGGGAAGTATTCATGGATCTATACCCCGTATGCTGGGAGGCGATCCTGATAAAGCAAAAGAAAGTTTTGAGCGCGCACTGGAATTAACGGATGGAAAATCACTTATCACATACGTGTATTATGCCAGATATTATGCTGCTCCGACTCTTAACGAAGAGTTGTTTGACGAACTGCTGAAAAAAGTGGAGGATGCGCCAATGAATATCCTGCCGGGGTTTGAGCTGTTTACCTCACTGGCAAAACACAAGGCTGCGGCCTTGATGGCGCAGAAAGAGGATCTTCTGTAACGGAAGGAACCAAAACGCACCCAATCAGTAATACGGACGGTGCACATATCTAAAGGAGAAGTTAAACGTGAAAAACATTATTGCTATTATATTGCTGAGCCTGCTCTTTATGACGAGCGGCCATTCACAACGCATTAAGTTTGCTACTGTCGCCCCTGAAGGGTCAACGTACCTGAAAATACTGCGTGAATATGCAGATGAGGTTACCAAGTTGACAGACGGTAAGGTGAAGTTCAAAATTTACCCCAGCCAGATTCAAGGTGATGAAAAAGACGTTTTACGTAAAATTCGTCTTGGACAGCTGCACAGCGCCGGTTTCACAGGTGTTGGTCTGGGTGAGATTCTACCGGAAGTTCGCATTATGGAGCTGCCGATGCTGTATCGCAGTTATGAGGAAGTGGACCATGTCGCATCATTACTCTATGATGAGTTCGCCAGAAAGTTCGAAGAAAAAGGTTTCGTAATTCTTGGCTGGGCAGACGTTGGCTTTGCATATGTCTATGCACAGAAGCCTATCACTTCCCTCGCAGAGCTTCGCGGAACAAAAATGTGGATGTGGGAAGGCGATCCGCTTGCCGAGGCAACCTTCAAGGCACTGGACGTTAGCGCTATTCCGCTATCATTAACCGATGTTCTTACATCTCTGCAAACGAACCTGATTGAGTCTGTTTACGTTCCACCGCTTCCCTGCGTTTCTCTGCAGTGGCATACCCGCGTTAAAACCATTACCAACCTGCCGCTGGCAAACGTAATGGGTGCTGTTCTGATTTCCAAAAAGCAGTTTGACAAAATTGCCCCGGAGCATCAGACAATACTTTTGGAGAAAGGACGCGAATACATGGGCAAGCTGGTTCAGAACGGACGCGTTGATAACGAGAAATCTCTGAAGCTGATGATTGAAAGCGGCATGCAGATGATTGATGTTCCTGAAGCAGACGTAGCCGCTTTCCAGACTGCTGCAACCAACGCACATAAGGATCTGGTAGATCGCCTTTACCCACAAGAACTACTGGATAGAGTAAATACTGCACTGGAAGAATACCGTAACCAGAAAGCAGAAAACTAAAAGTTTGTAATTTCCAACGGCGTGCACTAAGCACGCCGTTTTTTTATATTTGTCATACCTACTCCTATCGGATAAAAAACATGGAAACACTTGTAAGAGGCGTTGATCGCCTGCTCGGCTGGTTCGAGAACGGGATCGTTATTGCTATTGTTACGGTTATGGTTGTCTTAGCTTTTTCCCAGGTTGTACTGAGAAACGTATTTCAGGAAGGATTTCTCTGGGGTGAAATATTTCTGCGTCATCTGGTCCTTTGGGTTGGCTTTCTCGGAGCGTCCATGGCCACGCGCCAGAACAAGCATATTCGAATCGACCTGATGAAGCGGTATACCTCCCCTGGTCTGATGAAATGGATAGCCACTGTTATTGACGCGGTTACAATATTCATCTGCTATATTCTTGCCAAGGCCGGTTGGGAGTTCCTCCAGGCTGAGATTGAATACGAGACGATATTGTTTAATGAAGTGCCGGCCTGGCCTTTTCAGTTAATTATCCCAATCGGTTTTGCGCTAATCGGCTTCCGTTTCTTTTTGAAAATTCTTGAGCGCTTTCTGGGAATTGAACAGGAAGAACCCGATGAATTTACTCCGGAAAGTATTCACTAGGAAAGCGAAGCCAACAGACCCCCACGAAAAATCGGACATTAATAGATATGACAACTTTTATACTGACAGTTTTATTAATTCTACTGGCGATTTATGGAACGCCGTTATTTGCAATTATTAGCGCGATTGCACTTCTGGCATGGCATTTCGACGGTACGAGCCTCGCTACGGTAATCGTTGATCTGTATCGGCTTGCCAGCCAGCCAATCCTGTTGGCGATCCCCCTCTTTACCTTTGCCGGTTATATGTTGGCTGAGAGCAATGCACCGAAGCGGCTTATCACCTTTGCACAAGCGTTTTTCGGCTGGATTCCCGGTGGTCTATCCATCGTTGCCTTAACCTCCTGTGCACTGTTTACTGCTTTTACCGGTGCTTCCGGCGTTACGATTATTGCACTGGGCGGCCTTTTGTATCCGATGTTGATAAAAGAGAGTTACCCTGAAAAATTTACCCTGGGGATGATTACCAGCGCCGGTAACCTCGGCATGTTATTTCCACCCAGTATCCCCATTATTGTTTATGGTCTTATTTCTGAAGTCAGTATTGATAAGCTTTTCCTGGCTGGGTTGCTCCCGGGCACCCTGCTTATTGTTATGCTGTCAGCATACAGTATTTACTATATTCGCGACCAAAAACTCGCCACCGTTCCTTTCGATACGAAGAAAGCATGGCAGGCTACCAAAGGCGCAATCTGGGAAATTCCACTACCGATGATCGTTCTGTTTGGAATTTACGGAGGCTGGTTTACCGCTACTGAGGCAGCTGCCGTAACCGCGTTTTATGTCCTGGTTGTTGAAGTATTCATCTATAAAGACATCAGCATTTTTGGAGATCTGCCGCGAATTATGAAGGAAAGCATGGTACTCGTAGGCGGTATTCTGGTTATTCTGGGCGCAGCATTGGGAATGGCGAACTACATGATCGATGCCGAGATTCCCAACGCTATTCTGGAGTATATGAAGCAGTATGTAACCAGTAAGTTTGTATTCCTGTTGATGCTGAACATTTTCCTGCTTATTGTCGGTGCGTTAATGGATATTTTCTCAGCGATTCTGGTAATCGTACCGCTGATTATCCCGATCGCCATTAACTACGGCGTTGATCCGGTTCACCTTGGGATCATCTTCCTGACGAACCTTGAAATCGGCTATATTACGCCACCTGTAGGCATCAACCTGTTTATCTCCAGTTTCCGCTTCGGTAAACCGATAACGCAGCTTTATTCGGCATCTCTGCCCTTTCTGCTTATTCTGCTCGTTGCACTGATGATCATTACCTATGTACCGGAACTGAGCCTTTTCCTGGTTGACATGTTCATCCCGGAATAATCTCTAAATACACATTTATTCAGGTTAGTTAAGCTGACATTCCGCTTGACTGACCTGAATAGAATCGGTAATTTGAACGATCTATTTTTACGTATTTACAAGGAAATGATCGTGCAAAAAACATATATTTCTATTTGCTTCATTCTTGTCTTTTTTACGTTTAGCAAAGCTCAATCTCTACCCTGGCACCCCCTTTTTAACGACTCCTCAATTGTTTCTGTTACCGTACAAATCGATCCTGACTCTTTGGACGCTATCTTTTTCGATCCCTGGAGTGATCATGAATATCCTGCGACGGTAATCTTTCAAAGCAGCACATTAAACGATACGCTTTCAACCGTGGGGTTTCGCCTACGAGGGAATACGTCGCGAGCTGCGGATAAAAAGTCATTTAAAATCGCGATTAACTCTTTTGAAGCCGGGCGGAAGTATCTGGGACTTGAGAAGATCAATCTAAATGGTGAGCATAATGATCCTTCAATAGCCCGGAGCCGCTTAAGCTGGCAGCTTGCCAATGAGTTTGGTCTGCCAACTGCCCGGACGCACTATGCAGGACTCACCATAAACGATGTGTTTTACGGGGTATATATTCACGTTGAGCAAATAGATGAAGTGTTTGTAAAATCCCGCTTTTCAGATAACAGTGGAAATCTTTATAAATGCCTCTGGCCGGCAGACCTCACCTATCGTGGCAACGACCCGGATTTATATAAATTTCAATCCAACGGAAGGCGCACCTACGATCTGAAGACGAATCGCTCTATAGATGACTACAGCGATATTGCGAACTTTATCAGCGTTTTAAACCTCACATCCAATGGTAACTTTGTCAGCAGTATTCAGGAAGTGCTAAATGTAAATGGCTACCTGAAAGCACTAGCGGTTGAGGTGGCAATCGGCCATTGGGACAATTATTGGTTCAATAAAAACAACTACTATCTCTACAAAAATCCGGCTACCGGTAAATTCGAGTATTTGCTTTTCGATCTGGATAATACTCACGGTATCTGGTGGGATGGTATTCAACCGAATGTTGACTGGGGAAACAGAGACATCTACAACTGGGGAAAACCTACCCAGCGTGCTCTGGCAGAGCGCATCCTCAGTTTCGATATTTTTAGGGATCGCTTTTCTTATTACTTAAAACAGCTCGTTGACAATCATTTCAATGCCGGAGTTCAGTTTCCGCGTATCTTCGCCATTCGCGACATGCTGGCACCAGCTGCACAGCAGGATTCTTTTCGCACCCTTGACTATGGATTCACCTTCCAGGACTTTCTGAATTCCTACAGTCAGAGCCTCGGTGGACACGTTACCTATGGTCTTTCCACCTGGTCTGCAGCACGATCCAACTCAATCAACAGCCAATTAATTTTAAACAATATTGCACCGCTGATAAGCAACGTAAAACATAGCCCACTCTCCCCTCTCCCGGAGGACCCGGTTTTGGTTCGTGCCACAGCAGAAGATGAAGACGCATCCGTGAACATGCAGCTTCATTACCGGGTAAATAACCTCTGGCAAACAGCCTTGGAAATGAAAGACGATGGCTTAAGTGGGGACGGTGAAGCAAACGACGGTGTTTACGCAGCCACTCTCCCAACCTTTTCAAGTCCGGTAAATTTGGCATATTACGTTTCCGCAAGGGACTCCGAGGACGCTCTGTCTAGAGATCCTTTCAATGCTCCGCAGAGTGTTTATTCAATTCCTCAGCGCTCACAGCAGCCAAAGCTATTTATAAACGAATTCATGGCGAGTAATTCGACCACTATTGCTGATCCCTTTGGTGAGTTTGATGATTGGGTTGAGATTTATAATGGCGATACGGTAAGCGTTTCACTGAACGATTTTTACCTAAGTGATAATTTCAATCTACCCTCAAAATGGCAGCTACCGAATCAGTTATTGGCACCGGGAGACTTCCTGCTGATCTGGGCTGATGATGATCCTACTCAGGGTGCGGTTCACGCCCCGTTTAAGCTGGACAGGGATGGTGAACAGATCGGTATTTTTGCAGCAGACTCATCCGTTGTCGACACGATTACCTTTGGTTTTCAGGAAACGGATATTTCTCTGGGCCGCCCACAGGATGGCGCAGTTGGTTTTGTTCCAATAAGTAGCCCCACTCCGGGAGCATCTAATGGTTCTCCTACAGGTATTGGGGATACGGATAATAACCCTGATGGCTTCCAGCTTTCACAAAGTTATCCGAATCCGTTTAACGGGTCGGTTACTATCCCCTTCAGCTTAGCGAAGCAGAGCGAAGTAGAGTTGGCTATTTACAGCACATTAGGGCAGCGAATCCGCACCATTACAAGCGGCAGTTTACCTGCAGGAGTTCATCGCTATCAATGGGATGCGCGTTCTGATGACGGCTTAACAGTATCCAGTGGCGTATACTTCGTTTCGTTGAAGCTAACAGCTGATGCATCGGCTAAACCGTTGTTACACAAAATACTACTGGTAAAATAAATGGATACAAATTTTCCAATCCGTAAGGCAACCATAGAAGATGTTCCTGAGCTCGTAAGACTTGCAAAAGCCCTGGCGACATATGAAAAACTTGAGCATCAGTTTATTGCAACTGAAGAGCAGTTCGCAAAATACGGCTTTGGTGAACATTCTCACTTCACTTCTGTTCTGGCAGAAAATTCTTCAGGAAAAGCTGTTGGGTTTGCTCTTTACTTCTTCAAATTCAGCACATTCACAGGAACTCCATCTCTTCACCTTGAAGACCTGTTTGTTGAGCCTGAGATGCGGGGGAATAAGATAGGACTGCGTCTATTGGCTCACCTTGCTGATATTGCAGTTAAGCAGAACTGTGCACGCATGGAATGGAACGTGCTGGATTGGAATGAGCCCGCTATCAACTTTTACAATTCTCTCGGCGCATACTCAATGGACGACTGGCTCACCTATCGCATTGATGGTGACCCACTGAAAGAGCTAGCACAGCGCGACAAAGGAAACTGATTTATGACCTCTTCTGAAACCTACCTGGAGTTACGGGAAAACCTCTCTTCATTTTTAAACGCAGAAATCTCTCAAATTGGCAAACTTCCGGGTGGCGCTTCATCCCGGAATTATTACCGCATAGATTTTTCTTCACCGACCTATTTTCCGGACAATACCGTTTTGTTGATGTCTATTCCTTTGCCGGATCTGGCAATGATGGATAACTACATGAACGTCGATTACTATCTCAAACGAATGCATGTACCTACACCACGACTTTTCGAGATGAACAGGTCACAAGGATGGGTTTTTGTTGAATTCAAGCATCTCCCAACCCTTGAACAATACATGCATAATGCGCCGCCAAATAAGGAAGACGTGTATTTAAAGCTGATTGACTTTATGGCTGAGATGCAGCATAAGTGTAAAATGGAAGCTCACTGTCCGGCGTTTCAGAGGCGTTTTGATCACGAAAAATATATGTTTGAGTTTAACTTTCACGTCCAAAAGCAGCTCCTGTCTTTCTACTATAATCAGCCGCAGCACGAGAAAGTGATTTTACAATTTGGCGATACGATTTCAACGTTTCTGGATATTTCCTTTCCAATGTTTGTGCATCGCGACTTCCAGAGCAGTAATCTTTTTTATGATGAAAAGTCCGATTCTTTTACTATTATCGATTTTCAGGACGCACGATTCGGCTCTCCGGTTTATGATCTTGTCTCTATCGCCTGGGATTCCTATATCGATCAAACGGATGAATTCCGGCAAAAAATGGTAGAAGCTTATAGGAATCATTTAAAGGAATTTGGAATTAAGTGGGAAGCCGAGGAATATCAGAAGTACGTTGACTATTCGATAATTCAACGTAAGCTGCATGATGCCGGCGCTTTTGCCTACAACTACCGCCGATTCGGTAGCAAAAAATATGTGGGTTATATTGTGAGTGCGCTAGAAATGTCTCTGGAATGCATGCGTCGCTACAGTGAGTTCAAAGAAGCAACAAAGCTGCTGGAAGATTTAAAAAATCAGGAAACAGCACATTAATTTACCGACGTGGAATGCGTTCTCGCAGTCGTTTGGCAACAAAGCGCCAGATTTGCTTATCGAGCCCCTGAGCCTTCTCCTGAAACAGGCTGAAAACATAAGACAGATCCAGATCAGCTGCACGCTTAAATGTCGCAGAACCGCGGAATCTTCCACCGCCGTTACCGTCTATTTCAGCATGGGTTATGCTGTCTGAACCAGCCTGCCACTCGACAATTTTCTCATCAAAATCTTTATCAAAGCAAAACTGAAATCGCTCAATTTCACTGGTGTGTGGATTCTCCCACAAATACAGGTCACAATCCATCGTCGTGAACCAACGAAATTTCAAGCAAACATCATCCTGTCGTACTGCTTCAATTTCGTACATATGCGGTATCCTTCCTGTCTATACCGTAGCCTCCTTAGCTTCGAAACCAATGTAGGTTTTTAGACCCCGCGAATACCGTGAGGGCCATCACATGCCCTCTGCAATGTGACGACCGTCTATTTTACTGCGCATATTGGCAACAAAAAAAGCCGTCCCGAAGCATCGGAACGGCTTAAAAAAGCAGCATCTCTTATTCATAGATTCTACAGTTTTCGTAACTGTCTTCGTATCTTTCTCAACGTACGTTGGGCGCCGGAATCATCCGGGTTCATTGCAACAAGCTGCTCGTAATACTGCTCTGCCTGACCAAAGCGACCAAGGCTGAGGTATATTTTTCCAACCACCGACAGCGCTTCACGATTTTGCGGATCATTATCCAGACGCGTTTGGTTTTCCTTCAAAACCAGCTCGATGATATTAACATAGCGATACGGTTCGCCAAGCTTGGGGTTTGCTACGAAATAATCCGGATCGATGCTCACAACCCGTTTAAAGGACTCAAGAGCAAGATTGTATTTCTTCTGCTGCTCATATATTTTTCCGAGTCGCATATGAGCTTGTGAAAGATCAGATTTTTGGGAAATCGCCAGCTGATAAAAGAACTCGGAGCTATCCGGTCGGCTGAGATTCTCGTAGGTTAGACCCAAATTATAACTGGCTTCGTAAAATCGTTTATCGTATTGCAATGCGGTGCGATACGCATTGACCATCTTCCGCAGGATGTTATCCGAATCTTCAATTCGCGATTTTTCGCGCAGGTGCTCAAGTCCAAGCAAAGGTGAGTTACCATTAGATCCGTTTGTGCCGTTTGTACCCTCTTCTTCAATATATTGCCCTTCCAGAAGGGACCAGAAGGCATCTACAATCTCTTCCAGCGCACCACGCTTATAGGTAGCATTTCCCAGATTAAAATATGCCGTTGCATAATTTGGCTTGATCTTTATGGCTTTATTGAATTCGATGGTTGACTCTTCATACAGGTTTAGCGCATAGTAGGCTTCTCCCAGCGCATTATGAGCCAGATAAAAATCGGGGTCCAGCTTTATTGCAACATTGAATATTGTCGTAGCTTTCTTGAACCAGCCCCGCTTCATTTGCGCCAGTCCCAACTGATAGTGGGCGTTGGCATAATTCGGATTGTATTCAATTGATTTTTCCAGATAGTCAATGGATTTTTTGATCGAATCCATTTCCGAATACACTACTCCGAGATAATAATAGCTACGGTCGTGGTCAGACTTTAACTGCACACTCTTCTTCAACTGGCGCTGGGCTTCACGATAATTTTTGTTCAGGTAATTTATAACGCCTTTACCGAAATAGGGTTTGTAGAAGCGACCTTGTTTTTCAATCACCTCGTTAAACTGGCGCTGGGCGCGATCGTAAAGACCGAAATTATAGTAAATGACTCCGAGATTATACTGTGCTTCCCAAAAGTTCGGATCCAGCTGCAGGGCGCGCTGAAAATATCCGGCAATGCTTTCCATCGGAGATTCTTTTTCGATCTCGTCATATGCCTTACAGTAGGCTTCAAAGGCCTTCATCGATGACGTAAGAGGCTGATTCAGCATTGCGTCTTCTTCTTCCTCAATCGGAATCTGCATTATATTTAACCCCTGGCGGACGAAGTTTCCGCAAACTTCATAAATCTGCTCCATACGAACATCGCGGGATTCTTCGTAGATTGGGGAACCGGTATAAGTACTCACCAAACGCATACTGAGCGAAAGTCGATCGTTATTCACCTGGTAAGAGCCGAGGACTAAAACTTCGATCCCGGTATCCTTTCCGATCGAGAACGCCCTTCTGGCATCCACAATACCGGCGTGGGGTATCTGCAGGTTACTTAATACCCGGTTGAGTGTTTCCTTTTCAAAAACCGAAACGGAAGAGATTTCGCTAAGTTTATTATTGAAAACCTCATCTACGCCTCTCTGCACCCAGGCTTGGGTAGCCCCACCGGTATTTTCAAATGGAACCACACCGACGATCCGACGAGTGTTTGCTGACATAGAAGATATCATCAGCAAAACAAATAATGAGTACAAGACTAGACTTCGAGGCATGTTCATGCGAATAATTCCATCAAATTGTTGAATTCTGTTCATGTTTTTGTTGTTGTTTGCCCGAACGTAAATACACCTATGCATATTGTCGTCCCTGGACAGCGAAACTTAATGGATTACAGTCTGGAATCCCTACCCCTCGAACCCGTTCAAAACGAGCTACGGTATAAAATCGTAGAAATCATGGGAAAAGATGTGATTTTAAACGAATTTACATCTTTTATTTTTAGAATCGGATTGCGGCCGATTGATTAAATCTATTCAGAAGGACTGCATTTTTTTCCAATTACGAAACTTAACGACTTTTGGTTTTCAATTCAATATAAATCCCAGAAAGCCGGCCGAATCTAACTACCTGCAAAACCGTTAAAAGGTTCCGATAAATGTTATCAGAACCTCTTCATTTCAATTTGAGAGAAATAAGATCAACAAACAGTGAAATATGCTACAATCAGATAAATAACATCGTTATTTCAGGGCATAAACATAGCCGTCTTTACTTGCAAAGTAGACAGCACTGTTAGAAATGAGTGGAGCAGAAAGAATGCGGCCAGAGGTCTTATACTGCCACTTCTCAGCACCGAACTCCGTATCCAGCGCGTAAAGGCTACCGTTTGCACTTCCGAAATACACCACGCTTTCCGCGATTGTAGGTGAAGCTTCAATAGCATTACCGGCCTCATAGAGCCATCTTAGCGAGCCGGTGTAGAGATCCAGCGCATAGAAAAAACCGTCTTTACTACCGAAGAACACTGTTTCATCGTCTATCGCCGGCGAGGCAACGATCTGATCACGAGTTTCCATTTCCCATAGTTTTTTGCCCTTTTTAGCTTCGAGTGCAAAGAATTTCCCATCCAGGTTTCCAAACGTCACAACGTTTTTGTGAATAGCCGGTGCAGAAGTGATCATATTCCCTGTTTCAAAGCGCCACTTTAATCGTCCTTTACTATCCAGCGCATATAGGAATCCGTCCCATCCTCCGAAATAGATATTGCCCTTATGGATCGCCGGAGAAGAACTGATGCCGTTCTCGGTTTTATAGCGCCACTTCTCACGACCTTGTTCATCGATACAATAAAGGTGACCATCAAAGCTGCCAACGTAGAGTTCATTTCCACTTATGGCCGGTGCAGATGAAATACGCCCCTCGGTTTTGAAAGTCCATACCTTCTTTCCAGTCTGCAGGTCAAGGGCATAAAGCTTACCGTCAAAGCTGCCGGTATAAACTCTATCTCCATTGATAACCGGTGAAGAGCCAATCCGGCTTGGCGACTTAAATCTCCACTTCAGGTCTCCGCTATCTACGCTTACAGCGTATAATATCCCGTTAAGGCTACTGAAGACCAGAGTATTTTCCTTCATTGCCGGTGACGAACGGACCCAGGACTCGGTGCGAAATTTCCATGCCTCAGTTGCTTCGCTATGTAGCGCACTTGTTTTAATTACGCCGGTGTTACCAGCATTTCCTCTGTGCATAACAGCCTGCTTACTACTTGAAAAACAGCCTGTTAAAAGCGCGGCAGCTCCTCCAAGAACCAGCCAGCGACATATTTTTGCGGTGATCATAATACTTTTTCCTTAAACGCTTCGGTATTTACCCGTAAAATGTCTATTTTTCACAGCTTGAAATATCCAGACAATACAGTTGTAACATTGTATTTTTCGTCAACAATTAATAACGCTAAATTTTTATCGAAAACTATGAAAAAAATTGCTTTTGCGACCTATTCCAATACTCCTGAACTTACTCCCAGTGATTTCCTGCTTGCCAGGGCGGCAGGTAGTTTCGCAGAATGTATTCCGGCCGCCTGGGATGATCCAAATGTCGAGTGGGGACGTTTTGATGCCGTTATCATACGCTCAACCTGGAATTATCACCTGAAGCCAAATGATTTTCAAGCCTGGCTCGACAGGCTGGACAAATTAAATATAGCTGCTTATAACGACACTTCCACGCTTCGTTGGAATATGGATAAAGCATATCTATTTGAAATGGATGCATTGATCGTACCCTCCATCCGGGCGCATCGACAAAATATCGCAGAATGCATCGATTTTCTGTCAAGCCACGATAGCCCTAAAGCCGTCCTGAAGCCTTTTATTTCTGCCAGCGCAAATCGCACTCTATTACTCGATTCCGTATCCCCTGCATCACTTTCCGAACATATCGGCGACACTACGGCCCTTCTGCAGCCTTACTTTCCTGAGGTTGCTTCTGATGGTGAATGGTCACTGATGTTTTTTAACGGTAATTTTAGCCACGCGATTTTAAAACGACCGGCAAGAGGTGATTTTCGCGTTCAAAGTGATTTTGGAGGATCCGCAGAGCATTTGGAAGCACCACCCGATGCCGTTATCACTGCCGGACAAATTTTATCAACTTTGGATTCTACTCCGCTGTACGCGCGAGTGGATGGCATTATAAGAAATGACAAGTTTTACCTAATGGAGCTGGAGCTTATTGAGCCTGAACTGTTTATTAAGCTCGTGCCGGAAAGTGCCACAGCCTTCGCTGCAGCACTTCGTAAGAAGCTGGAGATGTAATCCTTGTAAGATTAATTATCCAGCAAACTATAGGGTGAAATCAATCGAAAGTTTCCGCTGCCAATTTCATCCCGAAAAACGACCTTTAAATGCTGTGAATCATATTTCCAGACCTGAGTATCGGCAAAGGCAACATTTTTATCTTCGTATTTTACCACCTCATCCGGAGCACCCAGCATCATAAATACTTTCCCCTGATCGGTAATATCACCGTTATTCGAGGTATAGAGTCTCTGGGCGATGAATAAACGTTCGTAGAACTCCAGATAAAGCTCATTTTTTTCTGTTCCGGGCGTAGGGTCCCGATCTGCCCAGAATCGATAAAGCGCCGCCTGCTGCTTGCGTTTTGGCGTGCTTTTCAGCTTCTCTAACTCTTCCTTACTCGCCATGAGTTCAAGCTCATCCAGGACCTGCGCATACGGCTTGAATCGTAAATCCAGCGGATTTTGATGAACGCTGAATACAGCTCGGCGTTCGATCTGATAAACGCCTCCCGGAGTAGTAACTTCAACCATCAGGTCGTATTTACCCGGTGCATGTTCAGCAACGCGCAGAGAATGCAATATCGGGACTTTGCCCGAGAGAACGCTAATGCGACCGCTATTCAACAAGACCTGCTCTTTTTGTGGACTTATAGAATACACATTGTAGGTTACCGAATCATCAATAGCCGGCTTCTCTGAATAGACCTCAAAATAGTAGAAAAGCTCCGGTTGTTCAGCGCCATAGACCTTGCCGGGATAGGGTATGATACCGAATGTCTCCTCCGCCCCGCTATTTCCGAAAGCATCTCTCCGGGCAACCAGAATATCGCTGGCATCAACACCATCGACTTCCTCAGTGTTAACAAACAATTCTTGCTGTAACAATGCAGATTTATTATTATGCTTATCCACAATTTCGATCATAGCCTGATAACGGCCATCATCCAATTCGAAAGCAGCACGATAAAGCCTGTTCCAGTTATAGGCATTGATTTCATCATAATTATCGATGAACACACTGTCCCGCAAGACCTTACTTTTCACCCGCTGACTTTGCTGATCCCAGACCGAAATATCAATTTCATAATGCGCCACAAATCGATCATTTGATCGTGTGAACGTCATGTCGGACGGAGACAATTCGACAAATAGACAAACATATGGCTCGCCAGCATCTGCCTTCCCTGCCCAATAATCTACATAGATCGCAGGCAGTCGAGAATTCAGGTCATTCTTTATCCAATTCGTTTCGGAATTGGCCCAGACTGTAGTGATAGAAAAAATAAGAAGTGCCGTGCTGAATATCAGACGGTTTAATAATAGACATGCGGATTTCTCCGGAATCCGCTTGATCGACATCCTTGCCATGATCAACTCTCCCTGTTAAGCGTTACTGCAACTATCGGCCTAAGGACAGCGGTATTAAATACTATTTTTTTGAATTCACGTGCTTTATTATATTTGGAGCTATTTGATATGCTGGATAATTGGTCCGGTTGATTTCTGAGGAGAAGGCAAAATGAAGAATAAATTTTATCCCGACCACGAGCTACACAAGATTCTAAAGGAACGCATCCTGATTCTTGATGGGGCTATGGGAACAATGATACAGTCTTATGAACTGGGCGAAGAAGACTTTCGCGGTAAACGTTATGCAGATCATCCAACTGACCTGAAGGGTAACAATGACCTGCTATGTATAACTCGTCCGGACGTTATACTGGACATTCATCGCAAGTATCTTGAAGCCGGTGCGGATATAACAGAGACAAATACCTTTAGCGCAAATGCAATCTCGATGCTGGACTACGACCTGGTAGATGCGGTGTATGATATCAACGTAGCAGCTGCGAAACTGGCGCGGAAGGCAGCTGATGAATATACTGAAAAAACGCCTGACAAGCCCAGATATGTTGCAGGTGCCTTAGGGCCTACCAATAGAACGGCTTCCCTTTCCCCCGATGTAAACCAGCCCGGCTATCGAAATATAACTTTCGAAGAGCTGCGTGCTGCATATTATGAACAAACGCGAGGCCTCGTTGACGGCGGTTCAGATATCTTGTTAGTTGAAACCGTATTCGACACACTGAACTGCAAAGCGGCTCTCTTTGCAATTGATGAATACATGAAGGATACAGGAAAGTCGATTCCGGTTATGTTATCGGTAACTATTGTAGATGCAAGTGGGCGCACACTGTCCGGTCAGACCCTGGAGGCCTTCTGCGTATCTGTGGCCCATGCGAATTTGCTTAGTATCGGAATTAACTGTGCACTCGGTGCTACGGAGATGCGACCATATATCGAGGAGTTATCTCAGCTTGCTCCCATATATATCAGCTGTTACCCGAATGCCGGTTTGCCAAATGCTTTTGGTGAATACGATCAGACACCCGAAGAAATGGCTGAGCTGGTGGGTGAATTTGCCGACAGCGGTTTTCTGAACATTGTCGGTAGCTGCTGCGGCAGCACGCCGGAGTTTACCCGGGCTATTAGTTCCACCATGTCTAAGAAGACACCACGCACCTTACCTGAAATCACCCAAATCCCGCAATACAGTGGAATGGAACCTCTAACTATTCGGCCAGACAGTAACTTCGTAAACGTTGGAGAACGCTGCAACGTTACCGGTTCCCGCCGTTTTTCGCGCCTGATTCAGGAAGATAAGATGGAAGAAGCGCTACAGGTTGCGCTAAACCAGGTCGAAAACGGAGCTCAGGTTTTAGATATTAATATGGATGAAGGATTACTGGATTCTGAAGCTGCCATGCTGGAGTTTGTGCGTTTGATTGCCAGCGAGCCCGATATTGCCAAACTCCCGCTGATGATTGACTCCTCAAAATGGTCTGTTATTGAAGTGGGACTTCAGAATGCCCAGGGAAAATGTATCGTAAACTCGCTAAGCCTGAAAGAAGGGGAAGATATTTTTCGCGAGCAGGCAGAACTCGCCAGACGCTATGGTGCAGCTGTTATTGTGATGGCATTTGACGAGACAGGACAGGCCGACACCCTTGAGCGTCGTAAAGAAATTTGCAGCAGGGCTTACCGAATTCTTACCGAAGAAATCGGCTTCCCCCCACAGGATATAATTTTCGATCCGAATATTTTTGCGGTCGCCACGGGAATTGAAGAACACAACAATTATGCTGTCGACTTTATCGAGGGTACGCGCTTTATCAAAAATGAGCTTCCAGGTGCGCTCGTCAGCGGTGGAGTCAGTAATATTTCCTTTGCATTTCGCGGAAACAACACCGTACGCGAAGCCATGCATTCAGCATTTCTTTATCATGCTATTCACGCCGGCATGGATATGGGAATTGTAAATGCCGGTCAGATTACGGTCTATGAAGAAATTGAAAATGCTCTTCTTACCAAAGTCGAAGACGTATTACTAAACCGTAAGGATGATGCAACAGAAGATTTAGTATCCTTTGCAGAAGGCTTAAAAGGTGACAGAAAGAAAAAGATAGTCGATCTGGAATGGCGGAAAGGTTCTATAGAAGAACGAATGCGCTATTCTTTGGTGAAGGGAATTACAGAATTTATTGAAGCGGATGCCGAGGAAGCCCGCCAGAAATACGGTCGACCATTGTTGGTAATTGAGGGGCCGTTAATGGATGGTATGAACGTAGTAGGAGATCTATTCGGTTCCGGAAAGATGTTTTTGCCTCAGGTAGTCAAAAGTGCCCGCGTTATGAAAAAGGCTGTTGCCTACCTTCAGCCATTCATGGAGGAAGAAAGCAGTGCCGGTGATAAAGCGGGACGAATTTTACTGGCAACTGTAAAAGGCGATGTTCATGATATTGGAAAGAATATTGTTGGTGTAGTTCTCGCCTGCAACAATTACGAGATTGTCGATCTTGGTGTAATGGTGCCTGCAAAAACCATTCTGGACAAAGCCATAGAAGAAGAGGTAGACGTAATTGGTCTTAGCGGCCTAATTACCCCCTCACTGGATGAAATGGTTCACGTTGCCAAGGAGATGAAACGCCGGGAGTTGGAGCTACCGCTGCTAATCGGAGGGGCCACGACATCCAAAACGCATACCGCAGTAAAAATTGCTCCGCAATATAAGGAGCCGATTGTGCATGTCCTTGATGCTTCCCGAAGCGTTGGCGTAGTATCGAAACTGTTGAGTAAAGATCATAAATCAGAATTTGCCGATAATTTGGCGAATGAGTATGAAACGGTACGTGAAGCTCATGAGCGCAAGCTCGCTTCCCGTGAGCTAGCCAGCTACGGTGATGCGGCAAAGAATTGCTATAAAGCGGACTGGAACTCCGCCCGGCCAAAACCGGAGTTTCTGGGTATAAAAACCCTGAGCGACATCCCCCTGGAGCGACTGCGAGATCGAATTGACTGGACACCTTTCTTTCATGCCTGGGAGATGAAGGGACAGTTTCCGGCAATTCTGGAAGATGATCATGCCGGAGAAGAAGCAACGCGACTGTATGAGGATGCGAATGAACTGCTTGAAGAAATCATCGAGCAAAAACTGTTAACAGCAAATGCCGTTATCGGTCTCTTTCCTGCGGTGAGTAAGGATGATGACATCCTTGTTTATCAGGATGAAACCCGCGAAAAGGTAGTGCAACGTTTTCCAATGCTCCGTCAACAGATGAAGAAACAGGAAGGTCGTCCGAATATGAGCCTGGCTGACTTTATTGCACCGGCAGATGGTCCTAACGATTATATCGGCGCATTTGCCGTCACGACAGGTATTGGGCTTGATAAAATTGTTGAGCGATACGAATCGGATAATGACGATTATCGCGCAATTCTGGCTAAGGCGCTTGCCGATCGACTGGCTGAGGCACTGGCAGAATACATGCATGAGCGGGTGCGCAGACAATACTGGGCCTATAATCCGGATGAAGATTTCAGCAATGAAGAACTTATAGCCGAAGCATACAACGGGATCAGACCAGCTCCAGGCTATCCGGCTTGCCCGGACCACAGCATTAAGACCGGACTTTTCGAGCTGCTTAACGCAACAGAGAACACTGGTATTTCTCTGACTGAAAGTAATGCTATGGTTCCGACAGCCGCAGTCTCAGGTTTTTACTTTTCGCATCCGGAATCGCACTACTTTGGGATCGGGAAGATCGGCAAGGATCAGGTTGAGAGCTATGCAGAGCGCCTTGGAATGTCCGTTGAGGAAGCAGAACGCTGGTTAACGCCTATACTCGGATACTGACCTAAAGACCGTCCCTGCGGGACTCAGAGAACGCTACGCTCAGAGAACGTCCCTGCGGGACTCAGAGAACGTCCCTGCGGGACTCAGAGAACGTCCCTGCGGGACTCAGAGAACGTCCCTGCGGGACTCAGAGAACGCTCCTTTCGTCGCTGAGAGAAAAGAGAAGATAAACCTCTCTAATGATTGAAGTCTCTAAGCACAGCGGTCTCTGAAGGAGCGCAGCGAATGATCTCTGAGCGACTGAAAGGAGCGATCTCTGAACGCAGTGATCTCTGAGCGACTGAAAGGAGCGATCTCTGAACGCAGTGATCTCTGAGCGACGAAAGGAGCGATCTCTGAGCGACTGAAAGGAGCGATCTCTGAGCAAAGCGGTCTCTGAGCGAAGCGATCTCTGAAGGAACGGTCTTTAATGAAAAATAATTTTGAACATGCTCGATTCAAATTCCCCTGGCGTCCCTACCAGGAGCGCGTGTTAGCTGAGCTGGAAACGCATCTGGAAGACGACAGGCTACACGTGGTTGCTCCACCGGGTTCTGGTAAAACCGTGCTTGGCCTGGAAATCATGCGGCGTATCGGCAAACCGGCTCTGGCACTGGCCCCCAGCCTGACCATACGCAATCAATGGGTGGAGCGATTTACAGAGCTCTTCCTGCAAATCGACAGGCCCCCGGAGTGGATTACAACTAATATCGATGCACCGGCTTTTCTAACTGTTACCACTTATCAGAGCATTCACTCTATCTTCAACTTCCGTAAGAATCAGGAAAAGAAATTAGCAAGGGCAACCGCCGTTCTCTCTGCGCTTACGGATTTACAGACCCATACACTCATTGTAGACGAAGCTCACCATCTTCAAAAGGAATGGTGGAAAAGCCTGGACCGCCTTCGCAGTGGGATTGGTGAACATACCGTGGTCGCCTTAACCGCTACGCCTCCTTACGACGTCTCAGGTAGTGAGTGGCAACGCTATATAGAGCTCTGCGGCCCAATCGACGCAGAAATTTGCATCCCGGAAATGATGCTGGAAGAAAGCTTATGTCCGCATCAGGATTTCATCTACTTTTCGCCTCCGACCGAAAGCAGCCAACAACAAATCGATAAATTTTATAAGGATGTAGAGCTATTTGTTAAGGAAATAAAATCTAATGCCGCCCTCATCTTGCTCCTACAGGAGACCCCGGTTCTGGCTGCTTTGACAGCAATGGACAATATTCCACCCGGCAATAAAGAAGAAGCAAAAAAATTTATTAAAGAGCGCAAAGACAACTACAATGCGGCCTTAAAAGAAATTGCCGGTAATCCGGAATTTTATTTTTCTCTGCTCGTTTACCTCAATGATGTATTACCCGAGCCGCAAGTTTATCTTTGTCGCGTTCTTGAGGTTGATCCATCCGACATCCCTCCGCTAGACAAAACCTGGCTACAGACTCTACTTAGCAGCTGCATATACGATAGGTTCGATCTCTATACCGAAGAAGAGCAAGAAATCCTTGTTCAGGTGAGGCGCAAGCTTCGCAGAATAGGCGCAATTGAAAACAAGCGGGTAAATCTGGAGTTTACAGATGACCTCGATCAGGTCTTACAGCGCGATCCCAACAAGCTTCGCAGCATCGTTCATATTGTAAAAGAAGAGGCATCAAGTCAACGAGAGCAGGATCTTCGGTTAGTAATTCTTTGCGATCGAATTTACCGGGACTTATTTCCGGATCCTGACCAGGAAATCAAGCAGGAAAAGCTCGGGGTAGTCCCGGTTTTCGAACTGCTCAGGCAAAAGGGTCCGGACTCTCTAAAACTGGGGATTCTTTGCGGAACATTGGTTGTATTGCCTGCAACTTCTGTAACTGAACTTGAAATGATAGCCGGCTCGCGCTATGGCATGTCTTTAGCAGATCTGAAGATGAAGCAGCTTCCTCATGACCGTGGATACTTTTCTATTGAATGCACAGATCATAATCGACAGCACATCGTTGCAATCGTAACTGAACTGTTCAGCAGAGGTGACGTCACAGCGCTGGTTGGAACCAGGGCATTGTTAGGTGAAGGCTGGGATGCCCCCGTCATCAATACGCTGATTCTGGCAAACAATGTGGGTTCACATGTCTCCTCCAATCAAATGCGGGGTCGAGCCTTACGCACCGTTCCCAACAATGCGGATAAGGTTTCTAATATTTGGCATATTGCCTCCATTAGCACCTCCGGTGATCCTGGCCCCGACTTGGAGCGTTTAACCGCTCGCTTTAAAACGTATATGGGCCTGGGGCTTTCGGATCCGGTTATTGAAAATGGTTTGGAAAGAATGGGTGTAAATAGACCACGAATGAAGGCTGTTGAGATCGTTGAGAAGAACCAGAACATGATCGCTGCAGCTAAAGAGCGACCTTCTCTTACCAACCGCTGGAGAGCAGCATTAAAATCCGGAAATACCCTGGAGCGCTACAAGGCTTCACCTCCTCAGAAAAGAGATGAACTAGTTTTTTCAGACAAACTCATACCGACCTATGCTATACAAAAGCTGGTCGCTAAAGGCGTATCAAAATTCAATAGAGTAGGTCTTACGTATGTTGTCGCACTACCATTGGTTTGGTTCTGGGTTCCCGCAGCATTTCCCTGGGTAGCCGGTATGGGTGTTTTGGCCAGTTTATGGCAAATGAATTCCCCGGGAATTCGCTATAAGCTGAATATTAAACGCGAAGTAATTACATGGGAAGCCAATCGTGCAGAGCTTGAGAATATCGGAATGGCCATCCTTCAATCCTTAAAAGATGCCGGATGGATAAGTCGGGAGTTCAGCAGGTCTTCACTGCCTGTTTATCAAAAGAACGGAAAGGTTTACATCTCGGTGCAGGGTGCAACAACTCATGAAGAAAGCGTATTTTTAGAAGCTTTCGCTGAACTTTATGACCCTGTTCAGGATCCGCGCTACATCTTGACACGCACGGTTTCTACTAGTAATGGCCGGGAAAACTTTTATCATCCGGTACCAACACTTCTGGCAAGGAATAAACGCTATGCTGTGTATTTTGAGAATCGATGGAAACAATATGTCGGTGAAGCCAACGTGTTATACACGAAATCACTTCAGGGCATGAAAGCGCTTCTAAAAGCACGTGGACAACAATTGAGGCGCAAAGTTGGTGATCGCTCCAGGCGGGTGAGCAGGTGGAAATAAGCGAAGAGATCACTTCATGCAGTCGCTCAGAGAACAGTCGCTTTGCTCCTTCAGAGAACAGTCGCTTTGCTCCTTCAGAGAACAGTCGCTTTGCTCCTTCAGAGATCAGTCGCTTTGCTCCTTCAGAGATCGCTCCTTGCAGTTGCTCAAATAGTTATATTCTCTTCTCTCTGAGTTCCGAAGGAACGGTCTCTCCTCTTTCAGCGTAGCGGTCTCTGAGCGAAGCGGTCTCTTAGCGTAGCGATCTCTGAGCGAAGCGGTCTCTTAGCGAAGCGGTCTCTCAGCGAAGCGGTCTTAGCCTATCCATATACATCTCTGGCTGGCTGGGAGAGTCGAAGCCGAACTTACGGTACAGCTCGTGGGCATCGGCGGTGACCAGGATAAAACGTCTCAGCGTCTGTAGCTCAGGATGAGCTAGTACAGATTCAATCAGAAACGTCCCCAGTCCCCTTCCCTGATGCGTTTCCAAAACAAAGACATCTGCCAAATAACCGATAGCAGTATAATCCGTTATCACTCTCGCAAAACCGATCTGCTCTTTATCCTCAAACAAACCAAAACAGAGTGAATACTTTAGCGCCCGTTCTACCAAATCGCGATCTATGCCTTTTGCCCAGTAAGAGCGAGCAAGATAACCATGCACAACATCGAGGCTTATTCGCTCCGAATCTGTAGATATCCAGTACTTTTCTTTTTGTACTTCATAGACATTCATTTAGTCTTCTCCGAAATTTCTTTTGGATGATGAAGCGTGTCATTTACAGACCCCCTACCCTCTTAATTTTTTTTGGTTTAGTTCCCGGTTTTCCTTACATTCGCTCATCTTAACCGGAACTCCTTCACCTCATTCCGGTTTACGAAAGCATGAGGGGGCTATTTAACGGTCGGTTGTATTGCTGCAATCTAGCCCCGGAAGTGCCTTCCGGCAAGATTTTTGGGCAATTGAATCGGAAATTCTACTTCACAATTTTCTGGGAGAACATTCATATGTTTTTTAAAGAGCAGCCACGGGGTTTACCCGTTCTATTCTTTACAGAGATGTGGGAACGCTTCAGCTACTACGGTATGCGGGCAATTCTCATCTTATTCCTCACTGCAGAGGTTAGCACCGGCGGTTTTGGTTTAAGCACGGAGCTTTCCGGAGCAATTTACGGAATGTATACTGCGATGGTTTATTTGTTGGCTCTTCCTGGCGGCTGGATCGCGGATAAGCTAACCGGACAAAAGATGGCTGTCTATTATGGTGGCTGGATTATTGCCGCAGGGCACTTCAGTATGGCCATACCAATGGAAGCAACTTTCTATCTTGGCCTAATTTTAATTGTAATTGGAACCGGTTTACTGAAACCAAACGTCTCTGCGATTGTCGGGGATATTTATCCTGAGGGCGGCGCTCGACGTGATGCAGGATTCTCTATTTTTTACATGGGCATTAACATCGGAGCCTTCCTTGGGCCGCTGGTAGTTAGCTATCTTGGTGAGAACGTCGACTGGCATCTGGGCTTCAGTGCTGCCGGTGTTGGTATGGTTCTCGGTCTTATTCAGTATCGTCTCGGCATGAAGCATTTGGATGGTGCCGGTGAAATTGAACCACCGACCGGTGAACTCAAAACAGCATTAATTCGTCAGCTGGCATTGGGAATTATCGCTCTTTTTGCAATTGGTGGTATTTTTGCCGTTCTCAATCAGACAGCTGGTTGGTCTCTGAGTAAAATTGCAGAATATATCGGTTACTTTGGACTCATACTTGGTATTCTCTGGTTCCTGGCTCAGTGGGCCTCGACCCAGTGGAATCCTGACGAGAAAAAGCGCCTGGGCGTCGTATTTTTACTCTTCCTGGGTGCGGCAGTATTTTGGTCAGGATTTGAGCAAGCTGGCTCTTCGCTCAACCTTTTTGCAAATGATCTGACAGATCGTATGATGGGCACATTCCTGGTTCCAGCAGGATGGCTTCAGTCTGTGAATGCGCTCTTTATCATTATCTTCGCACCAATCTTTGGTTCTATCTGGGTATGGCTATCCAATAGAAATCAGGAACCGAGCATCGCAACGAAGTTTGGTTTAGGCCTCATCTTACTGGCAGTCGGTTTTCTGGTAATGGCCTGGGCTGCAACCCATACGAATAACGGTACTGTTAAAGTAGGCATGAGCTGGTTAGTAGCAACTTACTTCTTCCATACGGTTGGAGAGCTTTGCCTCAGCCCGGTTGGATTAAGTTCTGTTACGAAACTTTCTCCCAAGCCGCTTGGTGGTCAGGCCATGGGAATCTGGTTCCTGGGCGCTGCTTTAGGTAACCTCTTTGCTGGTTTAATCGGAGGTCAGTTTGAAAGTTTACCTCTGGAAGAACTCTTTGTAAAAGTAGCACTTTCAGGCTTAATCGCCGGTGCGATCTTCCTATTGTTTACAAAAGTCATCACCAAGCTACAGGGTGGTGTTCGCTAACTGGTTTTAGCCCACACCGGCGGATGAATCCGCCGGTAGCTTACACCTTACAACCCGGCGGATTTATCCGCCGGGTTTATTTTTTATCGCACCAGCAGCATCTTACGCACCCGACTCTGAGAATCACTCGATAGGCGATAGATATAAACACCGCTGGCAGCCCGCCTACCAAACCGGTCTCTACCATCCCAGCTCACGGTATAAAAACCGCTAATCAGACTACCATCAACAAGCGTTTGAATATGACGCCCCATCACGTCATAGATCTCCAGCCTAACGTTCATATTATCAGTTGGTATGCTGAATTCAATTTCCGTTGACGGATTAAAGGGGTTTGGATAATTCTGTTTTAGTGCAAAAACGTCTGGCAATCCCGGTTCCGGTTCAATATCGGAAATGGAGTCTAATATAACCTCGCAGTACGAAACATTATTTTTACGATCCGTAAATGCAACCTGCAATCTTCCCAAATCCTGATTGACAATTCTGGTGGCAATTACCAGGAGCGTATCCTGCTCTCCCGTAGTAAACACGGGCAAAACGACATCCATATTCTCTGATATTAAAACATCGATAGTTTTCATGCCGGAACCGGTATCAACAACAGCGATATGAACCTGCTCTTCTTCGACGATAGTCGTATAAGTCGAACATACCGGAGCCAGGGTATCGATTAGCGTAGTGTCTAATGCAGCCCCAAGCAAAGGAACTGATATAGTCAGTTCATCCGGGTCATTTGTCAGTAGATTGAGTTCAGCCGTTCTCTCACCTAAATCGAAGGGCAGGAAGCGGATATCAATCCGCTGAGAATCACCTGGTTCAACAGTAAAAGGGGCTTCTCCAAAGGTTATTGCAAATGCAGATGAATCAATTCCCATGATACCCGCAGAGCTGACTTCTAGGTCTGCAGTTCCCAGGTTTTGAATCAACAATTCCCGGAATGTAAAATCTCCTATATCTATTGCCCCAAAATCCAATGTGTCGGAGCTAATTACGATATCCGCTACAGGTATGGCTACAGCCGCACCAGATAGTACGACCTGTGCGGGACTTTCGTCAGGATCATTTGATAGAATTTCAAGTTTAGCATTCCTCTCCCCTACTGCCTGCGGTAGAAAATCGATCAGCAGATTCGCAGAATCCCCCGGTGCGATGGTGGAAGGAAGGGACTGCATCGAAAGCTGAAAGTCTGTAGAGTCTTGTCCACGAATTTTTAAGCCTGACAAAACAAGGTCAGCAATGCCGGAGTTAAAGATTCGCAAGCTATCCGTACTGACAGTAGTTAGGGCTGTTTCAGCAAATAGCAGGCTATCATTTGCAAAGTCTATATCCGGTAACGGAACAGGCACTCCCTCTCCAAAGACACGCACCCTGACTGAGTCTTCATCCGGGTCGTCGCTAATTATCGTTAAGTGTGCTTCAAAGGTTCTCACAGAATCAGGTGAAAACGTAACCGGCAGCCAGGCAGTATCATTTGGTATAATGGTGTAGGGGAAATTAACCCCGTTTACTGAGAAATAGGCAGCATCGGCATCTTCAAAAAGGAACTCAAGGATCTCAAGGTTCGCGGTTCCTATGTTGCGAATTCCTATATCTGCGCTGCCTGAGCTATCTACAACTACAAACCCTATATCCAGGCTATCCTGCTCAACTCGGATATCCGGAACCGGTAATCCGGTGCCGGAAAGCGGTACGGAAAGCGTATCAGCGTTGACTGCGTCACTGGGAATATTCAGAATGGCATTTCTGCTCCCCCCTGCTTTGGGGATGAACCAAATCTGAAGCCGCCTCACTTCATCCGGTTCTAACACATACGGCCCGTCACCAGCCAGGATAACAAAATCGGATGAATCCCCTTCCCATGTTGAAGGATCTACGCTAAGATTTCCGGTTCCGATGTTTTTGACAAAGAAATCAAAAAGTACCGTATCACCGAGGATGACCGTACCGTAATCGTGGCTTATCGGATCGATCGATATTTCCGGCTCAGGAAGACTGTCGAGGCCTACGCCAAATACAGCCACAAAGAACTGCGGTGCAAACGGATCATTACTTCTAATCTGCATCCGCCCCTCACGGGAGCCTAATTCGAGCGGTCTGAACAACACCTCAATTTCTTTACTGCTATCTGGTGGCAGGGTGAAAGGAGCTCTCTGGGTTTGAATAGGAAAATCATCCCGATGCACCCACAGCATCTCAAAATCTGAGACCACCAGGTCTTTTCCACCTTCATTGCGGATCGTAAATGATGTGGAGATGCTATCCCCTAAAAGCACATCTCCAAAATCATAATTGGGTGGATCAACGATTATTCGTGAGGAATCAAAAGCACTCCCTTCGAGACTGATAACCAGTGGATTTTCATCGGGGTCATTTGAGAAGATGGGAAGATTCGCAAATTTATCGCCCTCGCTCATCGGATCAAACTCGATTCTCAATACGCGTGTTTGGGCCGGTACCAGAGTAAATGGCGAAGGATCAGACAGGAGGTTAAAATCTACAGTATCGGCGCCTGCAAGTACAAGCGTATCAATCAGCAGGTTACTCTGCCCGACATTCTGCAGTCCCAGAAAGCGCGTCAGCGTATCTCCCAGCTGCAGGGTTCCGTAGTTTATGGCCAGCACGTTCGCAGAAATATCCGGTGGCGGGATCGGTATCGCTTCTGCCTGAAACGGGATAACAGCAGGGTTTGGTCCAACCTGATTTCCGTAAAATTCCAGTCGGGCGTCTTTTATACCAATGTTCTGTGGGAGAAAACGAATGTGAAAGTTGCGCCTTCCTACCGGGCCAAGGTCAAATGAATCCAAAGGTGAAAGGGCGATAAACTCGTTTGCATCTGCTCCAGCAAATAAAATACTGTCTACGGATAATACATCTGAGCCGGTATTGGTAATTTGAAATAGGCGACTCACCGAATCCTGTAGCTCCACTGAACCAAAGCTCAGGCTGTCGACATTAAAGGTGATTTCCTGACCGGCAAGTCGGTTGGGAAAGGCAAATAAAACGAAGCCTGTTATTAAGATTATTATTCTGAAAAACATGGGTTCCTCCAAATCATCTATGCACAATTCCGGTTGAAATGTGCTGAAATCAAGATAATTTGGAGGTTCAGTGTCCACTAACAGCGAGCCGACAGCCTTGGACACTCAAACGACATCTGTCAATACACTAGGATTTACCGTCAATATCTTTCAATAGCTCAGAGACTGCAACATCAAGCTGGCTGTCAATTCCCTTATCCGATTCTCCGGGTGGACGCTCAACAAAGACGTCTACGGGTCGACCGACCAACTCAATATTCTCGCCATCCATCGTGCGAACATATCCTCTCGGTACCCGAAAAAACGTGCCGTCACTCAGCCTAATCCCAAATGTCCAGATAACGGCCCCGCCGGTTGGTTTTCCGACAATTTTTCCCAGACCGAGTCTGCGGAATCCTTCACTGAACATTTCGGCATTACTGTATGAATGCTCGTTGGTAATCAGGATTATCGGTTTATTCAGAATGCGGTCACCGGCAAAGTTGGCATCACTGGTTTGAACCACATTCCGATAACCGGATACCGCATACTGCTTGCGGGACAGAAAGTCCAGTATAAAAGAAGCGATATGTCCACCACCGTTGAAGCGAACATCGATAACAACGCCGTCACGCTCATAAGCCTCGGAATCCAGATCAGCTATAAAATTCAAATATGCTCCATACGACATTGCCGGTATATGAACATAGCCAAGCCTTTTATTGCTCTTTTGAGCGACATATTCTGTGTTTGAGACCACCCATTCATTATAGCGTAAGCTCGCTAAACGATAGGCACGCATTGGTTTGACAACGATCTCACGAGCACCTTTTTTGCGAGAAGATGGTCCAATCAACAGATGCATTTTTTTACCATCTTTCCGCTGTAGGATTTCCAGCAGATTTTGCTTTCTGGCATCTACTTTCTTGCCATCAATTGCAATTAGGTATTCGCCTATTTTAGGCGGTTTATCACTGAAGGTTACCGGTGAGTCTGCCACCACGTGCTTAATTTTTAGCTGCCCTTTATTTTCAAGCGGTCCGCGTTCAAAATCCAGACCCAAGAAGCTGTCCAAATTCCGCTGGCCACCATTTATTCCATGGGCTCCCAGGTGCGAGGCATTTAATTCACCTACCATCATGTTCATAATATCGTGAAAGTCGCGACGTGTTCTCGCACCTTTAACGGCAGGCAGGAATTTATCATACATGCTATTCCAATCACATCCATGAAATGCCGGATCGTAGAAATAGTCCCGCAATACACGCCATCCTTCCGAGAAGGCCTGCTCCTGCAGCTTCATATAGTCCAGCTCGACTTCCCCTCTTACCGGAATTTCCTTAGCAGTCCCCTTAGCCCCACCATCTTCGTTTAATCCAAGGGTAAAGACATTCCCCATTCTCAGAAAGAAAAGTTTTTTACCATCGGTTGAAAAGGTGAGCCCTCCGGTAAAACCGCGAGCCTTCATCACTGCCTTCGGAGCATCTCCACGCTTTTCATCTTCCAAAGACATAGCCCAAAGGTAAGGTTCGTTCACAAGCCTGGCATAAAAAATCAGCTGTTTGCTATCCGGTCGGATTGCCAGTGGAAATGCATAGCTGGAAGGGTCGGTTAAATAACGAACGCGTCTTTTGATTCCATCAAACTCAATCTCTACCGGTTTAGGCGCATCCTTTTCCTTAGGTGCATCTGCCTTGGGTTTGGGTTTCGAATCAGTATCGGCCTTTTTAAATAGCTTATCAAACTCATCTTCATAAAAGCGTGGCTTTACCGGGGTCAGGTCAACCCGAACAATTTGCCCTTCACTGCGATAATGACCGGTAACAAAAATAAGGAAATTCCCATTCGGGGACCAATGCACGGCACGTGAGTTTAAATTATTCAGGAACGTGACCTGATGGACCTTTCTGGTTCGAATTTTCTTCACATAGATATTTTCGAATGCATCCTGGTTGGCAGCTGTAAACGCCAGCCACTTACTATCCGGCGACCAATGAATCTCGGTTGGAACGGCAACTCTTAGAAAGCGCTGATCTTTTACAAAGCGCGTCTGCTTACCGCTTTTCAGATTCATCAGATAAATTTCACTTTTACCACTGCCATACGCCAGCCACTTACCATCCGGTGAATACTTGGGGGTAAACTTATCCGTTTTACCGCTGGTCAGCTGGACTTCTTTTCGGGTTTGAAAATCATACTCATACACTTCATCATATCCGGTGCGATCGCAAATATAAGCAATGCGGTCATTCTCGGTATGCCAACAAATCTGACGATGTCTGGCTTCCGTGGAGGATACGCGAAATGCTTCGCCGCTTTTTTTGAACTTATCCCCTTTTTCAAGCAAATCAGCGAATATCTGTCCAAAAGCGGAAAATGCCATCTTCTTATTATCTGAAGAAATACGCAGGCCACCGATTGAGCCGGGAATAAAGTGAGAGCTACGTGAGCGGAGCTTTTCATCGGTTTGAAGTCGAATGTCAACCGGAGCCGTCGATTGATCTTTCAGATTAAGTAGCCATATACGAAAATCGCGTTCAAAGGTAATCCAATTTCCGTCAAGAGAGATGGACGGCCGAATCAACCTTCCCTCTTCAAAGTGCGTTATCTGCCTGGCCCGTGAGTCACCATTGAGCGTCATATACCAGATATTTTCCTTACCGCTGCGATCAGAGACAAAATATACCCCTTTCCCTTTTGCATCCCACATGGGAAGGACATTCAGCCCCTCAAATGAGGTGAGCTTCTTCTCAACGGTTCCGCTGGCCTCATCCATCAACCAAAGATGAGACGCCATTGCCGGATTAGGACCACAGCGCCACCAAGCATCTCCATCACTACGAAAAACAATCTTTTTCCCATTGGGTGAAATAGCCTGATCTCCGTAGGCTTCTTTAGGGTCGGAAAGAAGTCGAATCGGAGTCCCACCGTTTATTGGCATCTTATAAATACCACGTGACTGTCGATCCAGATTCGAGGTAAAATATATCCACTTTCCGTTCTTGCTGTAGCGGAGCGGACCACCTGATGCGGTATGCCAGGTTAACCGGATGGGCGGCTGATCACTTCCGATTCCGGCAATAAAGATATTCTGGGAACCGCTACGTTGCGACAGGAATGCGATTTGGGTATCATCCGGAGAGAAAACGGGCATCGCATCTCTGCGAACATTACTGGTAATTTGTCTTGCCTGACCACCTGATGCGGGAACAAGCCAGATATCGGAAGAATAATTAAATACAAGCTGGCTACCATCACTGCTCAACGCAGGCTGCGATAAATAAGGAACCGGACGAACTTCTGGTTTATGATTAGATATTTTTTTCAGGTTTTTTTTCTCGGTGAGAGATTTACTACCGGCAGTACGTTTTTCTTTTGGCATGCGGCTACCTTTTTCAGTCAAGACTCCTCCAATCAGATCGTAATACAAACGACTAACTTACATCAGCGAGGGGCAATATCTGTATCTGCAAGAACGCCTTTTAGAGACTGGCTTTCTTCACCAATCAGCTCAACCGGCAATAATTGATTTTTAAGATCTTCTTCTGATTGCACTTCAATGCGAATATAGGTATCGGTTACACCGTTCCAGAAGCCGCGTTTTCGACTTTCAAAGAGTACCTTTTCGGATTTACCAACGAAGCGGCTATTGTATATGCGACGTTTTCTGGCACTCAGTTCGCGCAGCCTGCGGCTTCTTTCAGCAATTGTACGCTTGTCAACTTTTAATGCAGTATCCATTTTACTGCTGCGAGCATGATCGCGCTCAGAGTATGAGAAAACGTGGAAATATGCCAGCGGTGATTCAAGGAGTAAATTATAGGTCTCCTCAAACAGTTCATCTGTCTCACCCGGGAAACCAACGATAACGTCTGTTCCCAGACATACATCCGGGACCTGTTCATAAACAGTATTGATAAATGCCGTAAAATCGGCAACCGTATAAACGCGCCTCATTGAGGTCAGTATTTCATCTGTTCCGGCCTGAAGCGGCACGTGGAGATAGCGACATAACTTGCTGTTATTCATGCGTTCAACTAACGCATCAGGGATGGTTGTTGGCTCTATGGATGAAATCCGGATACGCCAAATATCATCTATCGTCTCCAATGCATCAATCACATCGACAATCGTTTTTCCCTGATACTCATATGTTCCGATGTTGATGCCGGTCAGAACCAGCTCATGGTGTCCGGCTGCGGCCAATGCTTCAGCTTCTACCAGAATATCCTCAAATTCACGACTTCTGGCGCGACCTCTGGCATAGGGGATTTCACAAAAAGAACAGAAAAAATCACACCCATCCTGAATCTTAAGGTTGGCACGGGTATGACGACTGTCGAAACCAACAAAAGGTATGGTAAAAGACTGTTTGCGGATCGTTGGTGTGATTAGCTGCTTCTCAGGTGCATCAGTTTCAGCCACGATTTGATGCATCTCCATCTTACGTGCGTTCCCTACAACCCACTGCACATTCGGCAGTTCAAGGAGCTGTTCCTTTTGCACCTGCGCCTGACATCCGACCAGTGCGATTTTGGCAGATGGGTTCTGACGGGCAATCTTGTTTGTCAGACGCCTGGTATCCGCATCACCATTTTCCGTGACCGTACAAGTGTTCACAACCACAACATCAGGGGCATCGCGATAATCGACAATTTCGTGACCGTCTTTTGTAAATCCCTGCTCGATGATTGATGTTTCAGCCTGATTCAGCCGACATCCAAATGTGTAAAATGCAACCCGCATAGGCAGTTTTCTAATCTGTTCATTTAAGAAAAAGGCGCAACAATGTGCGCCTTTAAAATATTCGACTAATATACCATAATTTTTCTGATGCCGCAACTGCTAAGCATTGTTCTCACAGGACTTATCTGAGAAACAGCGGATAGCGTAGCGGATCATATTCATGCATCAATTCATAGACCGTTTCAAAAACTTCTTCGACATTGGGCTTCGACCAGTAATCTCCATCTGATCCAAAGGCCGGTCGATGCGGCTTTGCGGAAAGAGTGCGCGGCTCAGAGTCCAGATGATAATACCCTTTTTGACCCTCAAGCACCTCCTGCATCATATAAGCCGTTGTACCACCGGGCACGTCTTCATCGAGGAAAACAATGCGGTTCGTTTTCTTCAAGGATTCTAGGATCACACCATCCAGATCAAATGGCAACAGCGATTGAACATCAATAACTTCAACATCAATATCGACCTTCGACAGTTGCTGCGCAGCCTCTTCGGCTATTCTGCAACACGCACCGTAGGTTACGATGGTTACATCCTTACCCGGACGTAAGATCTCCGGCACCCCAAGTGGAACGGTAAACTCTGCCAGGTTATCCGGCTTCTTTTCTTTCATGCGGTAGCCATTCAATACCTCAACAACGATGGCAGGATCTTCACTCTGCAGAAGGGTATTGTAGAAGCCGGCAGCCTGAGTCATGTTACGAGGCACCAGAACGTGCATACCGCGTAACAGGTGAATAATAGCTGCCATCGGTGATCCGGCATGCCAGATTCCTTCAAGCCTGTGCCCGCGGGTTCTTACAATAACCGGTGCTTTTTGTCCACCTTTGGTTCTCCAGTGCAGGCAGGCAAGGTCATCGGAAAGTATCTGCAAACCATAGAGAACATAATCCAGGTATTGAATCTCAGCTATAGGCCGCAATCCTCGAACCGCCATGCCGATTGCCTGTCCCATAATGGTACACTCACGAATTCCGGTATCAGAAACACGCAGTTCGCCGAATTTTGCCTGAAGACCTTTGAATCCCTGATTAACGTCACCGAGATAGCCGACATCTTCTCCAAAAGCAATAATTCGGGGATCGCGTCTCATTGCCTCATCAAAACAGCTGTTGAGAACTTCAAAACCATTCATGGATTTAGAAGTTTCACTGAATTCGGCCTTCACTTCTGCCACGCTTAAGGCTGATGCATCTCCCTCGCAGTAGAGATGAGATCCGTAGACGTTTTTATTCTCTTCATTGAACGATTGTCGCCATGCCACCAGTTTTTCACGCTCCGGGGACTGTTCACCGCGGGTTTCAAGCAGGACGTTATGTAAAAATGTCATAATGTCCCTGCGGGACGGAATGGGTTTATTTTGCAGCTTCTGCAGATCCTTTTTCAAATTTTCCGATCCGGCTGACTTCTGGATAACCGGATTGGCGACCAGACTCATTTCTGCAACCTGTGCACGGATGGGTCGAAGTAAATCTTCCCAGGAATCATCTCGTATCTTTTCGACGGAATTGCGGTCTTCCTCTTCCAGTTTTGCGAGGCTTTCCTCAGAAATAACGTCGCTGGAGATCATCCACTCCCGCATTTTCTTCAGTCCGTCAAATTCCTGCTCCCACTGCAGTCGCTCCTTGCTCTTATAGCGCTCGTGGCTACCGGAAGTGGAATGTCCCTGCGGCTGGGTTACTTCTATAACATGCACGATGGCCGGTACGTGATCACGACGAGCGATCTCTGTTGCGCGGGCATATGTTTCAAGCAGCGCCGGATAATCCCAGGCCTTAACGACATAAATGTCATATCCGCGGGTCTCGCCGGGCTTGCGTGAAAATCCGCTCAGCATTTCTGCCAGGCTTTCGCGGGCCAGCTGATATTCATTGGGAACGGAAATTCCGTATTCATCATCCCATATTGACATCACAACCGGGGACTGCAGGACACCGATCGCATTAATGGCTTCCCAGAACATACCTTCTGCGCTGGAAGCATTACCGATTGTTCCAAAGGCAATCTCGTTTCCATTATTCGAGAATTGAGAAAATCCCTTCAGCTCTTCCAGCTCGCGATAGAGTCGCGAAGCGTAGCCCAAACCAACCAGTCGAGGCATTTGCGAAGCCGTAGGTGACACGTCTGAAGACGTATTTTTCGTTACCGTTTGGTCTTTCCAGCTACCATTTTCATTAATAAGGCGTGTTCCGAAGTGCGCATTCATCGCGCGTCCTGCGGAAGCCGGATCTTTTTCAACATCCGGATTGGCATATAGCTGAGCGAAAAACTCTGAGAGCGTATAATCCCCTAAAGCAAGCATTAGCGTTTGATCACGATAGTAACCGGAGCGAAAGTCGCCCGGCTGAAAGGATCTGGCAAGTGCGATCTGCGGTATCTCCTTCCCATCGCCAAAAATGCCAAACTTTGCTTTTCCACCCATCACTTCTTTTCGGCCCATCAGGCTCGCCTGTCGGCTTTGATAGGCAATGCGATAATCCTGTAAAATTTCTTCTGATGTCAGCGGTAAATCCACCGCTTTACGCGTATTTTCAATAATTTCTATCATTATATAGCTCCTGATTAACCGGTCGCTTCCGGCAAATAACACTTTTGAAAGTATCGTCAAGGCCGGCGAGCAGTTAATACCCGGTATGTTTTAATACAGCACCGTATAATGACAATTCACATGCTCAATTATCAAGAGAAAAGAAAAATATACTGGTTTTTAAAGTAAAATCGCAATTCTGCTGCTTGCCTGTCTGCAAGAAATTTCTTATCATCTTGCACCTTAATCATTGAAATAGAAGAATATCTTTCTTCGCAGTTCCACCGTTGGCTTTTCGTCTCATTCTTACCTTCCAGTATTGAAACGGAAATCCTGACTTTTCTCACTCAATCATTATTCATTGCCTCGGATAACAAGGAGCAATACCATGCCGGAAAAAGATCTGCATGAATATTGGAAGAAGAACCTTCTCTATGTAGGCCTGCTTCTATTCATTTGGTTTACCGTCTCTTATCTGTTTGGAATCTTGTTGGTAGACGAACTTGATAAAATCCCTTTTTTTGGATTTAAACTGGGTTTTTGGTTCGCACAACAAGGCTCCATCGTAGTTTTCGTTATTCTGATTTTCGTCTATGTCCGATTAATGAACAATCTCGATTCCGAATACGATGTTGCTGAAGATTAACAGACGAAAAAGCTCGTACAAATTGAATATCAACCGGAGGATACATACATGAGCATCCTGGCCTGGACCTGGATTATGGTAGGATTGACCTTTTCGCTCTATATTGGAATCGCAGTATGGTCTCGTGCCCGAACCACAGGCGACTTCTATGTTGCCGCAAAATCCGTGCATCCTGTTGCGAACGGAATGGCAACTGCTGCAGACTGGATGTCTGCCGCCTCGTTTATTTCAATGGCAGGAATTATTTCTTTCATGGGCAGGGATGGTGCTATATATCTAATGGGCTGGACCGGTGGTTACGTCCTGCTCGCCATGCTCCTGGCCCCCTATCTCCGAAAGTTTGGTAAGTTCACCGTTCCGGATTTCGTAGCGGAACGCTACTACTCTGATTCAGCACGGGTCGTCGCCGTTATCTGTGCACTCTTCGTTTCATTCACTTATGTTGCCGGTCAGATGCGCGGGGTTGGCATTGTGTTCTCCCGCTTCCTGGAAGTCCCGATAGACATCGGCGTACTGATAGGAATGGGTATTGTTTTAGTTTATGCAGTTCTTGGTGGCATGAAGGGGATTACCTATACTCAGGTCGCGCAATATTGCGTTTTAATCGTTGCTTTCCTGCTACCGGCCATTTTCATCTCTATCATGCTAACCGGTAATCCGGTTCCACAACTTGGTTTCGGCAGCGAATTAAAAGAAGCGTTTGGTGGAGGCTACCTTCTCGACAAGCTGGATGGTCTGAATGAAGAGCTGGGATTTGCGGCCTATACCGGCAGCGGTAGCAAAAGTGTTTTAGATATTTTCATGATCACGCTGGCTCTGATGGTTGGCACAGCAGGGTTGCCCCACGTAATTATTCGCTTTTTCACAGTCCCTAAAGTCCGCGATGCCCGTAGTTCAGCCGGTTGGGCTTTGCTTTTTATCGCTATACTTTACACAACGGCCCCTGCTGTCGCTGCATTTGCCCGCACAAACCTGATTCAAACGGTTCATGAGAAAGAATATGTTCATACTCCGGAATGGTATAAAAACTGGGAATCTACCAAGTTAATTACCTGGGTTGATAAAAATGAGGACGGCCGTATTGACTATGCACCCGGCGAGGCCTTTAAGGAAAAGCCAGTCTACAAGGAAGGTTCAGTGGGTCGGTTTGGTGAACCCATTATCACAAATGAGCTCAATGATAATGCGAATGAACTTTATATTGATCGGGATATTATCGTTCTGGCTAATCCGGAGATTGCCGGCTTACCCAATTGGGTTGTAGCATTGATTGCTGCCGGAGGTCTGGCAGCTGCACTCTCAACTGCGGCTGGCCTGCTGCTTGTAATCTCAACTTCCGTAGCTCATGACCTAATTCGTAAAACTTTCGCAACGGCTACATCGGATAAACAGGAGTTAAAGTATGCCAGAATCTCCGCCGCCGTGGCTGTATGCATCGCCGGTTATTTTGGTATTAATCCTCCAGCCTTTGTAGCGCAGGTGGTGGCATTTGCCTTTGGATTAGCTGCGGCCTCTTTTTTTCCAGCCATTATTCTTGGGATCTTCAGCAAACGCGTCAACAAAGAGGGCGCTCTATCCGGAATGATTGTCGGGATTCTTTTTACCGCCGCCTATATTAGCTATTTTAAGTTTTATGCACCACAGCTAAATACAGCTGAGCACTGGTTCCTCGGCATCTCTCCCGAAGGGATAGGCTCGATAGGGATGTTTTTAAACACTGCTGTAACCCTCATTGTTTCCAGTCTTACACCAGCCCCACCAATGAAGATTCAACAGCTGGTCGAAGACATACGTGTTCCCAAAGGTGCCGGGGCTCCACCAGAAATGCATTAAAGCTGATTTCAATGAAAACCGGGCATTGATGCCCGGTTTTCGCTTGACTTTATTTTATCCTGCAACTACACTAAACGATAGTATTTTGCTCTGATGTACCAATAGGGGATAAAAAACTTTTTTAGTAATTTGTGGATCAAAATACTCTTACCCACAAGATCACCAGCTATACTTTCATACGATACGCTGCGGGTGATCTCGCTGGTTCTGCCAAATCCCCAATAGAATCGTTCAATATTCAACATAACTTTTTGCCAACTGCCATTAAAGGAGGACTTGCATGAAGTATCAGCCCAATCCGGATTTCGCCAAAGACGCTCACGTGAAGTCGATTGAACAATATCGCGAAATCTATGCTAAATCGATCGCCGATCCGGAGGCTTTCTGGGCCGAGAAAGCCGAAGAACTACACTGGTTCAAAAAGTGGGACACGGTCCGGGAATACGACTTCGTAAAAGCCAATATTGCCTGGTTTAAGGGTGGCAAAATCAATCTTACTTACAATTGTCTCGACCGTCATGTAAAAGCGGGACACGGTGGTAAAACAGCTATAATCTGGGAAGGTAATGACCCGAATGATTCCAAGTCATATACCTACGCAGAAGTTTTGGAAGAAGTATCCAAATTCGCCAACGTGCTTAAAGCCAAGGGAATTCAAAAAGGTGACCGGGTCTGTATATACATGCAGATGATTCCGCAACTTGCATTTGCAATGATGGCCTGTGCCCGTATTGGTGCCGTTCACTCGATTGTCTTTGGTGCGTTTAGCTCAGATTCACTGATTGACCGTATCAACGATTCATCCTGCAAGATGCTCATCACACAGGACACAGCGGTACGTGGTGTCAAGCAGGATATCGCGATGAAATCTAACGCGGATACCGCTGTAAAAGAATGTCCGTCGATTGAAACAATCGTGGTCGTCAGACGCACCGGCAACGAAATCCACATGGAAGACGGAAGAGATTGCTGGTGGCATGAAGAAATGGAAAAAGTCGACGACGAATGTCCTGCTGTTGAACTTGATGCTGAGGATCCTCTGTTCATTCTCTATACATCCGGCTCAACCGGCAAGCCCAAAGGCGTTGTTCATACTCAAGGTGGATATGCACTTTATACGTCTTACACCCACAAAATGGTGATGGACTATAAAGAAGGAGATATTTATTGGTGCACAGCTGACATCGGCTGGATTACCGGTCACTCCTATATCGTTTATGGCCCAATGATAAACCGCGCTACGACGATGATGTTCGAGGGAGTACCGAACTATCCCGATTACGGTCGATTTTGGGCTATTTGTGAAAAGCATAAAGTGAATCAATTCTACACTGCACCAACCGCCATCCGCGCCCTGATGAAAGAAGGCGATAAATGGCCGAATCAGCACGATCTAAGCTCTCTCACTCTACTCGGAACCGTTGGAGAGCCCATAAAGGAACCGGAATGGCTATGGTATAAGGATGTCGTTGGTAAAGATCGCTGCCCAATTGTTGACACCTGGTGGCAAACGGAAACCGGCGGTATGCTGATCACTCCCCTACCGGGAGCAACACCGACCAAACCGGGATCTGCCACTCTACCATTTTTCGGCATCGAGCCGGTATTATTGGATGAAAATGGAAATGAAAAAGAAGGTGCAACGTCCGGCTATTTATGTATTAAGCACCCATGGCCATCGCTGATGCGCACTGTGTATGGTGACCATGAGCGTTTCCGTCAAACCTATTTCGACCGCTTTCCGGGCTACTATTTCACCGGAGATGGTGCACGTAGAGATGAAGACGGCTACTACTGGATTACCGGTCGCGTTGACGATGTAATGAACGTATCCGGACACCGTATCGGTAGCGCTGAGGTCGAAGGTGCGATCGGAAAAGCAGATGGCGTAGCTGAAGCGGCCGTCGTTGGTTATCCGCACGATATCAAGGGCCAGGGCATCTATGCATACGTGACGCTGATGACCGGAGTCGATTCCAGCGATTCAATTGAGGACGGTATAAAAAAATCTGTTCGCGCCATAATCGGCCCACATGCGACACCTGATAAAATTCACTTTACACCGGGATTACCCAAAACCCGCTCAGGTAAAATAATGCGCCGTATCCTGCGTAAAATTGCTGAAGGCGATTTGGAAAATGTTGGGGATATCTCGACTTTGGCAGATCCATCTGTTGTCGAAAAGCTTATGGATGAGCGTAAGTAATCCGTTTTTAGTTATCCAGACTCCGTTCTTTTCCACGGAACGGAGTCTGGATATTTATGTGCTTTTCTTTCTACCCCTCACCGATACAACTTTTAAGATCCGTTAATATTACACCTAAATTTCATTGTAAGATTAATCGGCTATCTCTATATTATAGCATTGATTTAAGGAAATGTATTTGGAAGTTTAAACTACTTTCTGAATTATGCTGTATTTTGCAAATTCACTGCCGGTTTGTTGGGGGAACAAGCTTGTCCAAAAAAGTCTACATCATTTTTTTATTCTTCCTCAGCGGTTGCTTTTCCGACGCTCCCCGCGATAATCCGCTCGACTCACAAAGTGGTTCGTCGATTATCGGACAAGTAATTTCATCTGTAGGTGGTAGTGGAATAGCCGGTGCACAACTCACAATTCAGCCGCTCGGATTGGGAGCAGTTAGCGATGAGGATGGATTTTTTGCCATCCTGAATGTTCCGGACGGCTCCTATACCATCACCTGTAGTTCAGCAGGGTTTGCCGAGGCGCAACAACCAATTGAAACAGCTAGCGGCATCAGCATAACGATAGAATTAAATGCACTTCCTGTCCTTTCAGCAGCCTCATTGAAAACACGGCATATTTCGCGTTTCTTCCCGGCTGAAGATGAGTTCTATATCGACGTTGAACTTGAGGGAATAGATCCAGAGCAGCCCGACAGCTCACTTACGGCATGGTATGAAATCCCATCATTCTCTTTTGTAGATACGCTGCGCTCAACAGCTTTATCCAAAGACCGTTTCAGCAGCAGGCTCGACGCAGCCGATATCGGGATCCGATCTATACGAAGCCTTATTGGAAAGCCCTTTAATTTTTTCCTGAGGGACCCTGACGGCAACGTAACAAACTCTGAAGATAAGTTCATACAGCGAATTATCGATCTTACCCCTGTTCCCATCCAGCCAATCGCTGATGATATCGTAGGTGTACCGTTTATGTTGGAATGGGAGCTGGTAACTCAACTGGTGGATTTTACCTATAAAGTCGAAATCTATGAAATTCAAATTGATACCACTCTTTTGCTTGTAGAGCTGGATGGGTTCCGACCTGGAACAACCGGCTATACCTATAGCCAGCCCAACGACCCTGAACTACCGGAGGAAAAACCTCTGTTTTGGGTTCTTTACGTAATTGATGAATTCGGCAATAGCAGTCGATCAAAACCGGCAGCGTTTTCTATCATTCAAAACCAGAGTGTGCACAAAAGATGATGCTAAAGCGCTTAATTATTTTTCTTATGCTGCCGGCTCTTCACCTAAGTGCACAGCAGCTCAAGAACTCGTTCGAGTGGACAGAAGTTTCGTCACTCAATAAGCCCAGACATGGCGCTCCGGCCTTGTCTTATCAGGGTAAGATTTATGTGTTCGGTGGATCAACTGAAAGTGGTGAGATAGAAAAATCCGTTGAGGTATACGATCCGGTACTGGATTCCTGGAATACAACTTCAGTCGAGGACTTTCTAACACCAAGAGTCAACGCTACCGTAACGCTGTTTGAAGACGAGTTTTATCTGATGGGGGGAAGAGATTCTACAGGGAATGTATTAAGCAATATCGAAGTGTTTAATCCGGGCTCCGGTAGCTGGCGAACAAGTAATGAACTCGCCAGTGAAAGAGAGGGTCATCTGGCGGCTGTGATGTCAAATTCTCTTTTCATACTGACCGGCCAGGATCAGGGGATTAACTATGTAAACAGCATAGAGTATCTGATGACAGGCGGTGGCGTATGGCAGCTTTCCAACGGCAATGTACCTTCCCCCAGAGCTGCATCCTTTAATGCGGTCGTCAACGACAAACTATATGTATTCGGCGGGATATTTGTTCTACCGGTACGAACTTCCTTTTCAGCAATTCCAGACGGTGATAGTCTATCCGGCAGCGCTTTGCCACCTCTCGCGGCCAGCAGAGGAAACGGTGCAACGGCCATTTTGGGTGATAGTATTCTAATTATGGGAGGTGTCACCAGTAGCGGGCCAACAGATCGCGTAGAAATATTCGATACTGCAACCGACATGCTGACCGAAGGATTACCACTAACTTCAGGGCGTATCGGCAGCAGTGCTGCGACTATCGAAGGTCGGGTGTATATTATAGGTGGATATTTTACCGATCCGGCAGCACCGATAGATTTGGTAGAGAAACTGAATCCGCTAACGATGGTGAACGTCGATCCTCCTTCTCAGGTTATCGAAGAGTTTAAACTTATTGATGCCTGGCCGAATCCGTTCAATGGTAGTTTAGCCATTTCCCTTCAGCTTAGGAAACGTCAGCAGGGATCACTTCGCATTGTCGATATAACAGGAAGACATGTACACACCTTTGCTGAAAAGATTTTCCCTGCCGGTGAGACATTATTGCGCTGGGAAGCTACGTCTGCAAACCTCCCGTCAGGATTATACTTTATTACTTTTAATGGTGAATTTCAAAAAGGTATTCATCGGATCATTTTCGTCAAATAAACCCGGAAGTTACATGGCCGTGAATAGTTACGATGCCCTGCTCAAAATTACGGAAGAGCTAAACTCGATGCTTGTTTCCGATCAGCTATTGGATCGGATAATGGATATCGCGATGAATGCAGTAAGTGCTGAGCGTGGCTTCCTGCTGTTGAAAACAGCTAATGGCGTTGATTTTGAGGCTGTTTCATCAAGGAATATCTCTGATGATCATATCTCTTCCATTCGTGAACTCTCCACTAGCGTAGTTAATAAAGTGCTCCTTGAGGGTGAACCTTTGCTAGCTGTTGATGCCCTTGAAGACAAACGATTCTCCGGTGCAGAAAGTATCTTAATGCACAATATACGCTCCGTAATGTGCACGCCGATATTGCAGGATAGCAACCTCATCGGAGCCATTTACATGGATTCGCGGTCCGGAGCAGGAAAGTTTACCAATGAAAACCTGAAGTTTCTCGAAGCTTTTTCTAGACAATCCGCAATAGCCCTGCACAATGCAGCCGAGTTTGAAAGATTGACTGCCGAGAACAAACGATTGAAGCGGGATATTCCAGCCAATATGCTGACGCCGGAAATCATTGGCAAAAGCAAGGCCATAACCGATGTGCTGCAAACAATTCGCGACGTTTCTGAGTCCAGCGTATCCATTTTAATCGAAGGAGAAAGCGGCACCGGTAAGGAACTGGTTGCACGCGCTATCCATAATACTTCGCAACGAAAAGATCAGGCATTTATTCCGCTCTTCTGCGGTAATTTGAGTGAAAATCTTCTGGAAAGCGAGCTATTCGGACATCGCAAAGGCTCTTTTACCGGAGCGACAGAGGATAAAGCCGGGCTTTTCGAAGAAGCGGATGGCGGTACGCTTTTCCTGGATGAGATTGCCGATATTAGCCCAACGGTACAAACCAAGCTCCTGCGCGTTTTACAGGAGGGTGAAATTAAGCGCGTTGGTGAAAACAAAATTCGCAAGGTAAACGTTCGAATTCTTTCCGCCACCAATAAGGACCTTTGGGAAGAGTCACAGGCAGGTCGTTTTAGAGAAGACTTGTTTTATCGCCTAAACGTGATCTCACTAAAGATTCCACCGTTACGTGAACGTGTTATCGATATTCCACTTCTGGCCGAACATTTTCTGAAACTCTTCCAGGCCAGAGCAAATAAAACCCTGAAGTTATCCTCTGAGGCGATAGAAGAATTAAAAGCATATCACTGGCCGGGTAATATTCGCGAGCTTGAAAATGCCATGGAGCGTGCGGTTATTCTCTCTAAGGATAGCATTATAGACGCTACCGCTTTCCAACTCAACAGACCGGCAAAAGTTGGTAATCTGATCGGGAAACCGTTAAAGGAAATAGAAAAATATGTAATTCTGAAAACGCTGGAAATTACCGGGGACAATCGCACGAAGGCAGCTGAAGTTCTGGATGTCTCACGACGCTGGCTTCAATACCGCCTGAAAGAATGGGGTCTTGTTGATGAAGATTGAGGGATATGAACTCCTCGACGAGCTAAATCGTGGCCCTATTACGACGGTTTTTCGTGGCAGACAGGTCGCATTGGACAGGCCGGTTCTCATCAAGATACTCAATGCACAGTGGCAGAAAGATGCTGAACTCGTTGAGCGTTTCAGAAGGGAAGCTCTGATATGCGCAAAGCTCAAACATCCAAACATTATTTCTATTTTTGATATCAGCACTGACAGTGAGAATCTGTACATGATCATCGAGTTCGTTGACGGTGATCCGCTGGATCTATTCATCAAAAAGCACTCCCCCCTACCCTTTCAAATTATTGAGTCAATTACCCGGGGTATCTTTCATGGTTTAAAGTATGCACATACGGAGGGCGTTGTACATCGGGATATTAAGCCCGGCAACATACTCATCAGTAAAGAAGGCCGCGCCCGTATCGTTGATTTTGGTTTGGCCAGGCAATCGGATTTTCCAAGGTTAACTGCGCAGCACGGCACGGTTGGCACACCGGCATATATGGCGCCCGAACAAATAACCGGCGGTGAAACCACAGCTGTTAGCGACATCTTCAGCACCGGCATTACGCTGTATGAAATGACAACCGGTAGCTCACCGTTTTTAGGTAGCAATGCCGGTGAAAGTATGCAGAATATTTTAAACCTGAATCCACCTGCGCCGGGAGAGACGCGGGACGATATTCCGCAGTGGTTTAGCCAAATGGTGCTCTTCATGTTGCAAAAAGCCCCTGCTGAACGTCCCCAATCCATACATGAACTCCTGGATGAGTATTCCATCAATGAGACTCAAATCGATAGCGCTTCACTAGCGGACCTGGTTAGCAGCTTCCCGGAACCATCTACGACGAAAGCAGAGTTAGACTCTTCAGGAATAAGCATATCCTCGGGCATACTAGCCATGATATTGATACTTGGATTGGCTTTTTTTACGGCTATTACGGCTAGAAATTGGCAGTATGCCAAGAAGCAGGCCACACCTGTATCAATGCAACAGGAGTTGTCTTCAATACCTGATGTAGCAGAAGATAGTCTGAGGGAACCCCCTGCTCCACGACAAGAGCCAGAGATACTCCCGCCGGAAGAGACTAATCAAATCACACAAGTTGAAAGAAAGACACCCGCTTTAATTGATACCGCTTCATTGCCGGAAGCAAATGCGTTTGGAGGCCTATACATACTTTGCAATCCATGGGGCACAATCTATATCAACGACATAAAATACGATACGACTCCAATGATGGAAGCCATAAAACTCCCGGTCGGAAAGCACCTCCTTGAGCTTCGGAATCCAAGCTATGTAACATACGCCGACACCATTCATATTGGTCATAATCGAACAGACTCACTGTCTATTGATTTATCCCCGCTGGTCGGTTATCTTGATTTGACCGTTATCCCCTGGGCGGAAGTGTTTTTAAATGGTAAATATTATGAAACAACGCCGCTGGATAAAGCTATACATCTAGCCAGAGGCGATTATCTGTTAACCTTGCGAAATCCGAATTTTCAAACCTGGCAAGACAGTATTCAAATCGTTGCAGGAAAGACGCTGGAACAGAAAATAACCCTCAATCCTTAATACAAAACCATGCGCTTGATAAACGGCCTTATCCTGATAGTTGCCCTATTACATTTATCTCCCGTTTATGGGCAGACAAACGAGGCATGGTTCAATGCCATGGGCTCTGCATTTGACGCCGCAGATTTCGACGAAGCGATTCACCACGGAAAAAAGCTTCTGGAAAAAGGAGATATAACCGGAATTCAACGTGAAGAGGTATACCGAACTCTCGGTATCTCATATTTTCATCAAACGGCGCTTGATTCATCCCGCTACTATTTTTTACGCCTTTTAAGCCTCAAACAGAATGCGGCTCTCGATCCGATAAAAACATCACCAAAGATCATTCAGTATTTTGAAGAAATTCGGCGTGAATATCTGGAGATACGCCAATTGGAGACTCCAGAAAAGCAATCTGAACCTCCTCCGGCGAAACCTACTCCGGAGAAAATCGATGATATTCGTCCTTCAGCCGGGTTAAGCAGTTTGATATTACCGGGATATGGTCAATGGAAAAAGGGACATAAAGTTCGGAGCGTTGTTTCGGCAGTTGGGTTTGTAGCATTACTTGGCTCATCAGCAGCTGCATGGTCCAATGAACGCGATTCAAGAGATGCTTATCTGAATGCCAGGACCTTCCCGGCAATTAATGAATTATATGATGAATACAACTCCAATCAGAAACGGCGTAAATCTTTGCTGCTTGCCACCGGTATCTTCTGGGGTATAAGCGTGATCGATGCCTTTTGGAGCCCCTATGCTATTCCAGAAATCGAACAAGATGTAAATGGCAATCTGAAAGCTGGTATCAGAATGAGGTTTTAATAGCAACAATGTCTTTTAAAAGTCGTAATCTTGCAAAAAACCTCGGAGAAGACATACTATGATTGGTCAACAAACGCACAGCCTCGGTATCGGTTACATCCTTTGGATATTTGGATTCACCGGCTCTCATCGATTTTATTATGGCAAGCCTATTTCCGGAACAATCTACTTTTTTACTTTCGGCCTTTTTCTAATTGGTTGGTTAATCGATCTGTTACTTATGCCCGGACTGAGAGAAGATGCCGTTGCACGCTTCGAAGAAGGCCCGATTGACTATACGGTTGCCTGGGTCTTATTAACCTTTCTTGGGTTTTTCGGTGTGCATCGAATGTATATGGAAAAGTGGTTTACGGGAATACTATATCTGCTTACCGGCGGGCTTTTTCTGATCGGTTATCTGTATGACTACTGGAACCTGAATATTCAAATATCTGAACTGAACCGACAATCTCAAAAAGTGGCCATTCGCTGATAGTTTCACTCAGGATAGGATATATGATATACACCGATCTTCTTAAGTTCTGTTTTCACCTTATTGCAACCAAAGGCTATGAGAGATAACTCATGCTCTTTAAGCTAATGGATGCAAAATGGCTTCTACCTCTCTTACTAGTGTCTTTTATTCTGATTGAAGATACATCGGTATCGAGAAATCTGTTTTTCTCTCTGGATAGCAGGATTCATCATCATATCCGCGGCGACCGTCAACTGGACGATAAGTATCTCGTTGTTTATATTGATGAAGAAGACATTCATAATATGGGTGGTTGGCCGATTTCCCGAGATTATTACGGGTATATGTCACATGCGCTTACAGAGATGAATGCTCGTCTGATCGCCTTCGATATTCTATTTTCGGAATCTACAGACCAAACAGCTGAATTTGATGCAGAGCTATGCAAGTTCGTCGCCGCAGGCAATCGAACGGTTTTACCAATGTTGTTTCGCTCTTTTTCACTTTATAGTAGCGTCGATCCTATTTTTCCATTTGATAGCTTACGCCAGTCAGCAAAGTCAATCGGATTCAGCAATCTGGAAGGCAAAGGAGCGCTACATACCGAACTACAGCTAAAAACAGAATACCAAGAGAAGAGATACCATTCCTTCGGAGCCAGGCTTGCCAGAGAATATTCTGAAGCTTCTACAACCACAAATGCCAAAATTAATGTCCCCCATACACTTTTTCTGAATCACTTTGGTGGCTGGGACAACGTTGAGAGCATCAGCTTTGTTGAGCTGCTCAAACAATGGCAAAATTCCCCGAATAGTTTGGATCTAACCAATAAGCTCGTTCTCGTTTGCGTTGTATATCCTGGCGTATCCAGTCCAGTATCAACTCCTCTAATTGAAAACCTGCCGGCAGGATTAATACATTTAACAGTCGCGGAAAATCTCATCGAATCTACTTATATCCGGAATGCATCCTGGTATTGGAGACTACTGGCGGTTGGCCTTATTATTTTTCTTATATATGTATTTACTTTTCCATGGAAGATGCTCTATAAAATTTCGGCGGGGATTGCTATCCTAATCCTTTATTTATCCTCTTCTCTCTGGCTTTTCAAGACATCGAACATGCTGCTTCCTCTGATTGCACCGTTTGGTTTATTTGCATTTCTTACGGGATTACATACCTATATAATACATACCACGTCCCGCCTGGAAGCTAAACATCAGGATCAAATCAAGTCTCTGCTGCACGAAAAGTCTACCGAATTAAAAGAAGCAGAGTCCAGAATATCCAGCCTGCGATCCGAGATCCAGAATACGGCTTCTGTCTCGGAAGATAGAATGGCAAAGGTGATTGCCGGACGCCAGGAAATTATTCAACTGGAAAAAGAAATACGTGACCTGCAATCAACACACATTATGGCCTCTTCGGAGAGTATATCTGAATCCATCACAAAAAGTATCGTTCATTCCCCCAACGGACAAATGTCGAGGGTTTTAGACGTAGTGCAGACATTTGGCAAGAGTGATATGCCAATTTTGATAATCGGAGAAACCGGCACCGGAAAGGAACTCATTGCACGGGAGCTCCACAATGTAAGTGATCGTAAGGATGAACCTTTTATTGCGGTAAACTGTGGCGCGCTCTCCCATGAGCTACTGATCAGTGAACTCTTTGGTCATACAAGGGGGAGCTTTACCGGTGCGTCAAAAGACCGAAAAGGTCGATTCGAGCTTGCAGATAAAGGAACACTTTTTTTGGATGAAATTACCGAGACGGACAAATCCTTTCAGGCCAGCCTGCTACGGGTGCTACAGGAAGGAACGTTTGAAAGGATCGGTGAGGAATTCACCCGCCAGGTAGATGTACGCATTATTGCGGCTTCCAATCGAGATCTGGAGGCTGAGATGAATGAACAACGGTTTCGTACAGACTTATTTTATAGGTTAAACGGGATGACAATAGAGCTACCTTCATTGGAGCAGCGCTCTGAAGACATTCCCCTACTTGCAGAACATTTTATTACAAAATATTCTCAATACTCCAGTTCGACTGACGCTGCTAAAATTGCTTTATCCGAGGAATCACTTCGTAAGCTATCGGACTATCATTGGCCGGGTAATGTGCGTGAACTGGAGAATGTGACCCATCGCGCTGTCGTACTCGCACAATCTGCCGGTCGCAGCTTAATACGGCTGGAGGATCTTCCTGAAGAAATACGCTATACAAGCCCCAAAAGTATACCCTCCACTGAGTTTCACTCACTTGAAGAACAGATTCTCAATTCATTACGTGAGCTGAAGTTTTCACGATCTGCTATTACGAAAACAGCAAGAAAGCTCGGCAACCGGGACCGCGGCACCATCACGGAATATCTACGTGGGATAATCTTCAGATTTCTTGCAGAAAATAACTTCGACAAGAAGGAAGCAATGATAACTCTTGCTGGAAGTGAAGAAAATGAAGTATGCGCCAATGCAGCACGTAAAATAAACGATTACGTAAATAACCTGGAGACTCTAATTTCCAATCCTACCAAAGATTCGAAATCTGCATTTCGCGGATTACCGAAAGCCTACCACCCCTATCTACAGCAACTCATAGACCATCTTCAAAAAACGTCAATTCAGTAAACAGTTTCCGCGGAATTTTTCCGCACTCCTCGAAAAGCGCTTACTTAGTTTACAGTCAACAGAACATATTTTTTTCCGCATAAAGTGTTTATTTACAATAATTTGAAATCTACCGGTTTTAATTGGCACCGTGCTTGTATTATCCCCGGACAGAAAGCAAATCTAAATGTCACAACTATGAGGGATAAAGATGAAAATGCAATTGAAACTCGTATTAGCTGTTCTTGTTCTACTCGGCAGCTTTAGCAACCTAAGTGCTCAGCACTATCACAAAAGACATCATCACAAGCAGTATAAGCGTGGTTATACCGCACCTTCGACCGGTATCTCTTTCAGAGGTAATTACTGGGATGCATTTCAGGGTGGAAACGGAATCAGCATTCGCAATAACCGCTATGGCGATAGATACGATATCGAAGGATATGGTGGTTCTCTACTCTTTTTTAACCGCATTGGTCCGCAGATGATAGCAGATATATCTATCGGCGCTGTAGCCAAGGTGGAGCTTATCGAAGAGTTTGCCGATTTCGATCTGATTCAGGTAGATGCTGTTGTTCCACTGCTTTTCGGTATACGCTATGATATGGTACCGATAAATCAGCGTGCCGGACTACGTCCATATTTCTCTTTCGGTGGTGGACTGTATTTTACCAACGAGCTTGAGATAGAAGACTATTTTTATTATGAAGAGGAAGTCACCAGCATTTCCGAAACAAATACCGGATTCTATTTCGGTGGTGGTGCAGACTTCAAACTCGGAAGGCACGTAGCTATAACCGGAGACCTGCGTTATCATATGATCGATCTGCCGCGGGACAGTAAATTTCAGAATGGTTTAGACTTTAGCCTTGGCCTCACCTTTATGTGGGGACGTTACTAGGCGACTTAAGGATGCGGGAAATGATCCTTGTTGAGATTTTCCGCATCCTGTTCGTAACTTATCCGTAAGTCAATTCGGGGAAAACATTCTTAGACTCTACGGGAACGGAAACAAATGAAACTCATGCACATCGGAATACTAATCATGCTCGGACTATCGTTATTAAACGCACAGGGAATCCAGCGAGACTCAGGTCTTGGCTTCCGGGCAAGCTATTGGAATATGGGTGGCGATCCACTTTCAGTTGTCATTGATGATGTGAATCCCGGCAGAGTAAACATAGAAGGTGTTGGGGCCTGGCTATACTATCATTCCAGAGTAAAGGATCAGCTATTTATGGAATTCAGTACCGGGGCTGTCAGTCGGCTGACCATTCTGGATGAAGATTCACTCAGCAGCTCGGTCGATGTAGACGTTGTTTTTCCGCTACTGGCTGGATTCCGCTACGATCTTTTCTCTCCCTCCCTGAGTACTCGTATGCAGCCATATGTTACGGCTGGAACCGGCGGATATTGGCGTCAGAAGGTCGTTGTGGAAGAGCAGGTTTTGGGACAGACAGAATCTGTTACAGCCGGCAGCCAGTTTGACTTTGGTGGATATCTGGGCGCAGGTCTGAATATTCCGTTCACCAGCTGGGTCGGGTTTAACCTGGATGCAAGGTATCATTTTGTAGACTTTTCCAGCAGCACAGATATCAGTGGAGCGGAGTTCGGACTGGGGCTCGTTTTCATGTGGGGTAAGAAGCGCGAGATGTTCCGCGTAAAGCAAACCCGACTGCTGGTAAAGGATATTTATCCGGCTTACCAGACGTTCTACAACAGCTACCCGCTGGCCCTGGTAAGTGTAGAAAACACCTCCGGGCACGACATTGAAGTGAATGTTCGGGCAAATATGCCACCTTATACATATCGCAATCGTGAAAGCGGCTTTATCACGCTGGAAAAAGGTGAAACGAAGGATCTGGAAGTTAAGGTATTCTTTGATAATAAGCGCCGCAAGACCTCCCGCCGTGAACCGGCTATGCTGAATATCCGTTTAGAAGGTCGATCCGGCAGAACTGCGACTCGTGAAATTAGCGAGCAGATCTATGTTCATACCGGAAACAGCTGGGACGGCACAATGGATAAGCTGGCATTTTTTCTTACCCCGGAAGATGAAGATGTGTTTGGCTATTCGAGACATATCAGTAAAGAGGTTGCAGATTCTCTTAGTCGTCAGCCTTCTGTCCTGGAATTAACAGAAGCGGTTTTTGATTCCTTACGCTCACTCGGAATCGGTTATCAGAGAGATCCGCAGGTGCCTTTTTATGAAGATGATCGCGTTCAATTCGCTGCCGAGACAATGAGCCTAGGTTCCGGTGACTGTGATGATCTGGTTATCCTCTATGGTTCAATACTGCAAAGCCTGGGGATCGATATTGCCTTTGTGCAGGAAAATGATCCGGAAGAGGAACTCGCTCATCTGTATTTAATGATCAATACCGATCTTGGGCCTGAACAAGGCTTTCAGATCAGTTCAAATGAAAAGCGTTATGTGATCCGAGAAAATCCAGGCGGCACGTCAAGCATCTGGTTACCACTGGAAACAACCCTGCTTCAGGATGGTTTTGAAGCAGCCTGGGAGGCAGGAGCCCTTCAATACCTGCAAAACGGAACCATTCGAAACGGTATCGAAAACGGCTGGTTAACAATTTTAGATGTAAACTGATGCATGGAGATAAGCATGAAGTATCTGATAGCAACTCTACTATTGATAGGCTTTACCTTTGCTGAAGAAGCAAGAATCGTTGAGCTCAATGGCGATGTTCAGGTACGTCGTGGCTTGGATGAGGACTGGTCCGATGCAAAAAACAACATGCTCCTGAAAGAGATTGATACAATTCTTACCGGTGAAAATGGACGTGTCCTTCTGGAGCTCTCTGATGGGAGACAGTTTAGCCTGCGCTCCAACAGCATCCTCGACATTGCAGATCTGAGAAAGATCAGCGAGAGAGAGCTCTTTCTCTTCCTCATGCGTCAAAAGGTAGACCGCCTGGAAGATCGGGAGGCTCCGGCAAAACTGAAGCTTGGCAAGGTCAGCGTTGTTCACGGCAATAAAATTGAACAGGATAATGTTGCCGGATTATCAGAGGGGAACAATGAGTTTATTCGTGAAAGCAATGGTGTGACGGCTCTTTATGAGCATGGTTTTTTCTCAAATGTGATTCTCAAGGCACATCGGATTTTAGATCGCAAGCCAAACATTACAGAGTGCACAATGCTGTATGAGCAGCTGGCTGAAGCACTCGAGGCAGTGGAAAAACCGGAGCAGGCGAAGCAGCAATATAAAGTTGCCATTGAACATGCAGAACAATGCGGGGATAGCGAATCAGCCAGGAGATATAAAGAAGCACTGGATCGCTTGAGGAATTAGAAGTTAGGAAATTGGGAACAAAGCTTGTAATAGGTTATGAGGTAAATGAATCAGAATAATACATAAAATTGAGGCTTTTCCCCTCGGCTACGCTCGGGGAACGCATAAGCCCGCCCCCTGAGCGCAGTCGAAGGGAAGGGCAAGAATTAAATATTCGTAGACATTTTCAAAATGACTCGCAAAATAATTTTTTAAACGACTGATACAGTCGAACGGGTATTTTTTGCCCAAAAACGAGAAACAAACACTAGAAAATGAAGATATGTAAGGGGATTATGATGAAAGCGAAACTATCAAACCTGTCCAGCCTGAAACTCGGGCTCATTTTATTACTTTTCACATTCAGCTTTATGTCCTGCCTAGAGGACTTTGGTTCAGACTATCGGAACAATGATGTTGCAGTAGAAGCGGATTTCGACTATCAGTTTGATGTTACCGGCCCTGGGAATTTATTACTGGACGGATTAAACGGGAATGTCGAAATCATCGGTATTACTAACTCCAGCGAGATTATCGTATACGGAACCCGACGCGTGGAATCGAATTCCAGAAGCGATGCAGAATGGTTTCTGGATCGGGTAAACGTTCAGATCATTATCGAAAATGAGCAGTTGACAGTTCGAACTGATCAGCCGATCGATACCGATGGTCGAAACGTGAACGTTAACTATTTTGTTCGCCTGCCGCGTGACTGGTTTGTTGAGGTTGAAAACAACAACGGTGAAGTCTCGATCTCCCAGATGAACGAAAGCGTAAACGTAGATGTGGATAATGGTGAAATTGATATGGCCTTCATCAACGGAAATATCGATGCGGATCTAACGAACGGAAATATTTACTTAAATGATCTTCGTGGTAATGTTAATACGGATTTGACCAACGGAAATATATTTGCCGATCTGATGTTACTACCGGGCGGCATACTTGACATGGAAGTGATAAACGGGCAGGTAAATCTAACTATCCCGTCAACGACTTCTGCTCAGCTAAGAGCTGAGGTTACAAACGGTGGCATTTCCGCCAGTGGTCTGCCGCTGCAGAATACTCAATCTACCCCTAAATCCCTGCGTGGCAGGTTAGGCTCAGGCAACGGAACGATAAATCTTGAAACGGTAAACGGCAGCATTTCGATTGTTGGCCAGTAAGCTACGGAGGGGTTTTTGATGAGTGTGCGACTTATCGTAATAGCGATACTATTCTCTGTTGCGCTGTTGGTTGGCTATGCCTCAGCGCAGCAAAAAACTGCAACAATCAGCGGTTTTGTCTACGATTCAGCAAATGGTGAAGCCGTAATTGGTGCAAATGTCTACCTGCCGGATATTACTGCCGGCGGGGCAACAAATTTGAGTGGATATTACATCATACCGCAGGTGCCGGCAGGTTCATACGAGCTTTTATCCGAGATGATTGGCTATCGGCTTTATCGGAAACAAATTACTGTCAAGCCTGGCGAGAACCTGGTTCTCGATATACGACTTGCACTGGATGTCGTTGAGGGTCAAGCCGTGGATGTGGTTGCGGATTCTGTCCGAACCAGCATTCGCCTGTACAACAAACCCATTTCAAATATTGAACTATCCCCCAGGCAAATAAATGCCATACCTCAGGTTGCAGAGGGCGATTTGCTTCGCTCTCTGCAAACCCTTCCCGGTGTGCAGGCAGTTTCCGACTTTTCATCTGCCTTATATGTTCGCGGCGGCACTCCGGATCAAAACCTGTATTTGATTGATGGAACGGATGTATACAACCCGGAACATGCTTTCGGAATTTTCTCAACCTTTAATACAGATGCGATTAAGCACGTCGAGATATCAAAGGGCGGATTTAATGCTTCCTATGGTGGACGATTATCCTCTATTCTGGACGTAATTAATCTGGATGGAAATCGCAACGAATTTCAGGGAAGTGCATCCGTTAGTTTACTCTCTGCGAAAACCACGCTACAAATGCCACTCGGTGGAAACGGCGCAATATCCGGATCGATTCGTCGAACCTACTTTGATAAAACCGTTGCCAAGCTGGATGATGACCTTCCGGAGTATTATTTCTACGATGGTAATCTAAAGGCCTTTTACGAGCTCTCCCCTTCTCATAAGCTCACGGTCAGCGGTTATGGCGGTCGGGATGTGTTAAACGTTACGCTGAATCCCAATTCCGAGGTCAAAACCGGCTTTGACCTCAACTGGGGAAACCGCACCGGAAGCGCCAGGTTGACCAGCGTTTTTACTCCAAAGTTGTTCGGCAACTTCTGGCTAACCGGCAGCCGTTTTGAATCCAACTTTGACGTCAGCACTATCGTCCCGGCAAAGTCACGCAACTTTATTTCGGATATTTCCGCAAAGGGAAATCTGGAATATCACCACAGCGCTTCATGGTTGATGCGATTCGGATTCGAGCAGAAAAACCTGCACGTTATTTATCGCGAGGAGTTTCCCGGTGGAGAGGTAGATATCGATCAAAGGCCCAAACATTATGCGGCTTATCTGCAAAATAGCTGGCGTCCATCTACGCGCTGGGATATTGAAGCCGGTTTGCGTTACAACTACTTCAGTTCCGATAAGGATTTTCAGAGCTGGGAACCGCGAGCTTCTGCAAAGTATCGCTTGACCTCTACCATTAATCTGAAAGCAGCTGTCGGACGATATCATCAATATCTGCACCGCATCCCTCAGACCGTCGCCTCGGATATCTGGAGCACAGCAAATCAATATCAGGATAAGTCGGAAGCGGATCACTATATTCTCGGATATCAGCAGGAAATTGCCCGTGACTATGAGTTTGAGATCGAGGGATATGTTAAACAGTATCGCAACATCTACCAGTTTAACCAGACCTTTCTGACCGAACTTCAAAACTCCGGATTTAATGAAAACGGCGATCCGATATTTAGCGATACGCGCGGTATATTCAATGCCGGAGACGGCCGTAGTACAGGTGCAGAACTGCTCTTTCGCAAAAACAGCGGTGCGATTAACGGCTGGGTTGGTTACAGTTATACGCGGACGCGCTATGAATTTAGCGACCTGAATAACGGCCTTGATTTTTCACCGCGGCACGATCGTCATTCCACCGTAAACGTGGTATCCAACATCGATATTCCGAATGCAATACGCAAGCTACAGGGGCGTTCCGGTAACGGTAAACCCGGTCGCTGGGTCTTCGGTATTAATGGCGTATACTCATCAGGACAGCCTATTACGCAGCCTGGCTCTGCCTATCTGACCATTGATGTGCCCGGAACATTCTCCCAGGATCTCGCCTACTTCCCGGCTGAGATAAATAGTGTTCGACTCCCCCACTATGCCCGCCTGGACTTAAGCCTTACCTACAAACGTAAGTTTACCAATTGGTCACTGGATTCCTATGTTCAGGTCTTTAACGTTGGAAACCGCAAAAACGTCTGGTTTGTTGAATACGACTATGAGCAGGGCGTTCCGGAAATTGAAACCGTAAACATGTTCCCGATACTGCCGACCCTCGGTTTTCGGCTACAATTCTAAGATGAAGTGGAGATTAACGATAATGCGAAAACTATACTTTTTGATAGTACTCTTTGTATTTGCCGGATGCGGTGAAGGAATTGTAGAGGTAGATGATACCCTTTATGAGCCCAAGTTATCGGTCCACGGCGTGCTATTTCCCGGCCAGGAAGTAGATAAGATATTTATTACCCGCAACTTTCGGGTCAACGAGCGAATCTCGCTTAGCGATATCATCATCACCGATGCGCTTGTTAACATCATGGATAAACAGACCGGACAGGACTATCCGCTTATTTATGATCCGAACAGAGGCTTCTATTATTATCCGGGCAGTGACTTATCAATCGAGTCGGGTAAAAGCTATGAATTATCCGTCTCGGCAAGGGTTGCGGGTAAAGATTTGCAAACCAGCTCAACAACCACAGTCCCGCAAGCAGGCATGGACATTGTCGGAAGCAATTTCGATTCTCTAAGATATCGCCAAAGCAACAGCAACGGTGACCTGACGCGATTTGCTATTGAGTTCGAGCGTTCTCCGGGAATTGATTTTTACCTCTTTTCAACCTACGCAATGGAAGCCTCCGTAGAGAGCTACGCGTATGGAAATCCTTATGATGATCTGGATGAAGAGGACGTGCGGGAAGATCTGATTAGTCTTAGCTTTGAATACGAGTGGTATCTGAATATGCCGACAACTCCGGGTCGCAGCACTATTGAGCTTTTCTGGATTGAAATGCCCTTTTATAGCACATATCAGGTGATTGGTTATGCCCTTGATGAAAATTATGAGAACTTCATGAAGACCTACGACGATGTTCAGGAGGATGATGGAAATTTTCACGCTCCGAAGATCAGCCTCGCGGGAGACGGTATTGGCGTCTTCGGTTCGGCCATTTCAGATACGACCTATGTTACGGTGACCGAAAATTGAGAAGATTCCAATTGTAATTCACCATAAAAAAGGCCGTCCCGAAAATTCGGGACGGCCTTTTTTGTAAAACTATGTTCAGTCGCTTAGCGCGAGTAGAATTCGATTACCAGCGAGATTTCGCAAACAACCGGTACATCATCTCTCACCGGAACCTCGGTGAAGGTGATGGACATATCCGGCTTGGACACATCCAGATAATCCGGCGGAGTAGCGTTCTTAATCGCATCCTGAAAACATTCAAGCTTACGGCTCTTCTGCTTTACCGATACAACATCGCCAGGCTTTACCAGGTAAGACGGAATGTCTACCTTCTTGCCATTTACAGTGATATGGCCATGGCCAACATACTGGCGGGAAGCGTAAATTGTTTTTGCAAGGCCTCCACGAAGCACAACGGCATCCAGACGACGCTCCAGCATACCCACAAGGTTATCGGAGGTGTTACCGGCACGCATTGCAGACTTCTTGTAGTAGTTCAGCAGCTGCTTTTCGTGAATGTTATACTGGGCACGCAGCTTTTGCTTTTCAAGCAGCTGGCGCTTATAGTCAGACATCTTACCACCGGTACGCTTGGTAGGACCATGCTGACCGGGCACATACGGTTTCTTTTCCATCACGCGAGCAGCCTTCGGAGTCAACGGAATGCCAAGCTGACGAGACAGTTTTACTTTCGAACCATTAAACTTCATACTAAAGAGTTCCTTTCTCTTGATTCGTCGCACGCCGACAATGGTCTAGACACGTGCATTATGGGTAACAGATAAAATTCAGACAACAAATGTAGGGTAGCAGTATGCGTTATCCTACTGCTTTTTTATTTTTTTAAAACAAATTTTTACCGGTCATAACCGCTAAAAAACGGCGGCGGGAAACCTTTCGGAATCCCGCCGCACCCCTCATTCTATCTACCGTACCACCGGTAGATTTTTCAAAACGTCCACGGGAGTTTTACCTCCCGTGGATTCCCCCAGTCAGCTGCTACTTAATCAGTACCATACGACCAGCTAACACTGTATTATTTGCCTCCACCACGTAGACGTAAGTTCCACTGGCAGCAATTTCACCATTGGCAAGGCGTCCATCCCATTCAATCTCATACTGTCCCGGACCATTCACATTCAGTGTCAGGGTGCGAACCAGTTGTCCAAGCGTGTTATAGATAGCGATTTTTACCGGTCCTACGTATGCAGCATTAATCTTCAAACGGATTTGCGTAGTAGGATTAAACGGGTTCGGATAGTTTCCAAGCAGCTCAAAGTCACCACTGAGCGTTGCCTGTCCACCAACCAGCTCATCATCTTCTATGCCAACGGGCGTGCCGCCGCTAAAGCCGGTGAACGGACTAATAACCCGGTACGCCAGGCTGAGAAAGATGATCTCGTCCTGAATGATCTGAGCCTGTGGGTCATTTGGGTCCAGGCTGAAATAGTCAACCAGCAGGTGCTCGATCTTTGATTTCGCCCAAACTTTGGTAAGGAAGCTGTAATTTGTTTGCTCGGTGGTTGCCAGATTCAAGTTATAATCATATGAAACCGGTTGACCAAAAGCCGAGCCAGATAAAGTAACGGTCACCGGCTGGGCAGTTTGATAACGCCCTGAAACAATCATCTGCTGTCCTTTATATAGGTTCGGCAGCGGATCAGGATAAACCTCTGAAATCACCGAAGGGTTAAAGCTGATTTGCGTATTCAATAGAACCGGATTACGAATACGCAGATAAAATTCAGTTATTCGAGAGAACAACTCATCATTACCCAGGAATTCCGAGAGACCACCATTCTGAGAAGCCATAAGGGTTAAGAGCTGAGTATTTACGTTCGAGCCGATACCGAATGTGAAAATACCAACCTCAGCACTGGTCTGATTTTGCAGCTGCTGAATATGAGCGAGTAAGGCTTGTGTATTGCTGATGCCACCATTTGCGCGGCCGTCGGTGAAGAAAATGACAATATTTGCTGTAGAATTATTTGCTGCTCCAAACTGCGGCATCGCCACATCAAAGGCACCGGAGATATTTGTTCCACCGTTGGCGTTTATTTGGCCTATATAGTTCAGTGCCTGTTGTTGTGTAGTTGCATTAAAATCGACGTGCTCACTATTAAATGCCGTCACGTTACTGGCAAAGTCTACAATATTAAAACGATCGCCGGCATTAAGATTGTTTACGATAAAGGTAGCTGCATTACGAGCCTGAACGATCTTATCTCCTGTCATGCTCCCTGAGCGATCTATGATTAGCGTAAAGACCTTATCAATCGTTGCAGTTGAGGTTGGGTCCGGCTCGGCAATAAAGGTAAAGAATCCGCCCAGATTATCCGGCAGAGTCGTATCAGGTATCAAGGTGCTGAAGCCGAAAAGGCCAAGTTGATTCTGATCCAGCTCATATTCAATAGCGTAATCTTCATCTGCTGCGGTTTCATCATCCCGGGTGCCGATCTCGGCGAGGTTACCGTTATTTGTCAGGTGTGAAAGTGTATGACCACTTTGAAGCTGAATGACGTTGATAGAACGGGGAGAATTCAACGTAAAGAAGAAGGATTGGCGATCTACATTGGAGTTCTGCAATAAGGTGTAGTTATTTCTGAATAAATAGTTCACTTTGCCGAAACTGTAAGGCAAAAGCTCCACGTAGCTTAGCTCAACCACCAGGGTATCACCGGAAAATACCGTATCGGGAATATCAAAATACAGCGGTGTCGTTCCGAGATGACTAACCAGACCCTGGTCGATCGTCCCGCCGGAACCGGGTAGAGTGGTATCGGACGGCTGCTCATTTACATCTGCCTGAAACCATTGTCCATTTGCTCTCCAGCGCAGGTCGATAGCACTTGCCCCCTCACCCAACGGAAATCCGTATTTCACATTGACAAAAGACGATTGGGTGTTTACCAGCCAGTGTGTTGCTTTGGTAATGGCGATTTGGCTTTCGACATTCACCTCCACATCACTTTTGGCCAGGTGAAGATAAGTTCCATTGGTTGCGTCTATAATTCCGACGCCGTTACCAAAAACAGATATGCTTATCAACAAGAATAAAGTTGTTACGAAGCGTTTCATAGTGTCCCCTCGACGATTTTTAGGTGCTCTTGTTTCGTCAGATAAATGCAGTTTGGTTTCTCATAAGACAATAGGTGTGCCAAAACGACTACTAATCTTAGTAAGCCTTTGTTTTAAATCGACTTGTAGGAGGCATCATCAAAGGAACAATCAGGAGAGCAATGTGAGACGAGAGCATGGTATGCTAATAGCTGCGCACAGTTTGCGCTACAGCAAATAAATTCCGGTTACGGTTTGGGTTGTGGATTTTCTTTGTATTTTGTGACATTTAACCATTTTTTTATGCGAAAAAGACAGTTTTTATCCGGCGTCATCACGGGCAGCATTTCGCCGATAATCTTATAAAAAAGAGACAGTTTTTTACTTGACTCAGCATGATGCTTTTGCTTACTATGTTTCCATACATAAATTATGCCAAAAATTCAAAACACGCAGTAACAGGGAATCATTTACGAAGGAATCCAACAGGGAATGGCTAAGCTAGGACAATTCTTATCTGTTTCACAGCAGCAGGTTTTAAAGCCGCAGCAAATATTGGTCTCCACGCTCTTGCAGCTTCCAATGCTTATGCTGGAACAAAAAATTCAGACCGAACTCGAGATCAACCCGGTACTGGAAGAGGCTGATGAATGGGAAGACATTCAGGACGGCGACGATGACGCAGATATAGATGAGACGAAGGAAGAAACCGAGCAAATTCAGGAAGAGCTCAAAGAAATAGAAGAAAATACCAAAAGCGAAGAAGATAAAGCAAACGAAGAGGGTCAGGAAGAAATAAATCTCGATGACCTCCTGCCTAATGAAGATGATCCACCGGAGCCAAGGCAGCCGAAGGACAATAGCAAAGAAGAAATCGACATGCCGGAACGCTATGAGGAGAGCATGTCCGAGCATCTTATCGAGCAGCTACGCCTGCTGAACCTCGATGATCTGGAATTCCGCATTGGTGAATACATCATATACAACATCGGCGAAACCGGCTACCTTGATCAGGATGTTAGCGTCGAGAGCATCTCCGAAGTATTTGAAGTCGAGGAAGAGCTCGTTGAGGATGTGTTAAAGCAGATTCAACAGTTCGACCCGGTTGGTATCGGTTCGCGAAATATGAAAGAATGCCTGCTTACTCAGCTTCGGGCCAAAAAAGATCAGGAAAAGACCGCCCTACCCATCCGCCTGCTGGAAGAGGCCTATGAAGACTTTATTAATCGACGCTTCGAAAAAGTGGCTGACCTGCTCTCCGTTTCTCTGGATGAGATTAAGATCGCTCTCGGTGAAATAGAAAAGCTGAATCCAAAGCCGGGTGAGGGTTATTCCGAAGTAAAGCTGAACTATATTGTTCCCGATTTTTACGTCACTCAGGTTGATGACGATCTCGTTATTACGCTGAATGAATACAAAACGCCGCCGCTGCGCATCAGCAATCATTACAAAAAAATGATTCGCCAACCGAAAAAGCTCGATAAGGATGTAAAAAAATTCCTGAAGGAAAAAGTCGACTCTGCAAAATGGTTTATCAAGGCCATTCAGCAAAGACAGGTTACCATGCAACGTACCATGGAAGCGATTGTTGAGAAGCAAAAAGACTTCTTCGAAAAAGGTGCTGAACATATTCGTCCGATGATCATGAAAGATATCGCCGAAGAAATCGAGATGGATATTTCAACCGTTAGTCGGGTCTGTAAAGGCAAATATGTCGAGACCGATCATGGGATCTTCCCGCTGAAGTATTTCTTCAATGAAGGGATGGAGACTGAAGACGGTGAAGACATGAGCACCTTACGCATCAAGGACCGCCTGAAGGAAATTATCAGCGGCGAAAATCCGCGGAAACCACTTTCCGACGAAAAGCTCGCCAATTTACTCAAGGATGAAGGTATACCTATCGCACGACGAACCGTGGCAAAATACCGCGAACAGCTGGATATTCCCGTGGCACGTCTGCGCCGCAATATCTAACCATACTTTCCCTCTCCCCTTCTTGCTTTTCAATTGATATCGCTGAGCGTTTATCGTACATTGGGCTCGCTTAAATTCTACAACAGGAGTTATGATGGAATCTCAACAACCACGCATTCATGCAACGACGATTCTCGGCGTTATAAAAGATGGAAAAATCGCCCTCGGAGGCGATGGGCAGGTTACATTTGGCAATACCGTAATGAAACACCAGGGACGTAAAGTCCGGCGCTTATATCGCGATGAAATACTGGCCGGATTTGCCGGTGCCGCAGCAGATGCCTTCGCTTTATTCGAACGATTTGAAGAGAAGCTAGAAGCTTACTCCGGCAATCTGACCAAAGCCGCAGTTGAACTCGCCAAAGACTGGCGAACCGATCGTTATCTTAGACGACTGGAAGCCCTTTTGGCCGTGGCAAATAATGAGACGGCACTAATCATTTCCGGCACCGGGGACGTAATCGAACCCGATGATCAGATTCTGGCTATCGGCTCGGGAGGCCCTTATGCACTGGCTGCAGCCCGCGCACTGAAAGACAACACCGACCTTTCCTCCGAAGAAGTAGTAAAAAGGGCCCTGGAAATTACTGCCGATATCTGTATCTACAGCAATAACCATATTACCGTAGAGACACTCTAAAACGGTATTCAAGGAGCAGAATAAAGATGAGAAAACAAATCAAAGAATATACGCCGCAGGAGATTGTTAAAGAGCTTGATGGCTACATTATCGGTCAGCATAATGCCAAACGGTCCGTGGCTATTGCATTGCGTAACCGCTGGCGCAGACAGCAGGTAGAAGGCCCACTGCACGATGAAATTATGCCCAACAACATCATTTTAATCGGTCCAACCGGTGTTGGAAAAACCGAAATTTCGCGTCGCCTGGCAAAACTTGCCAACGCCCCCTTTATCAAGGTAGAAGCATCCAAATTTACCGAAGTCGGTTACGTCGGAAGAGATGTGGAAAGCATCATTCGCGACCTGGTAGATATTGCCTTGAATATGGTGCGAGAAGAGAAAAAAGCTGCCGTGCAGGAAAAAGCCAGTGAACTGGCTATTGAACGCCTGCTGGATATTCTAATCCCCTCCCCTGCTGTGCAAACCGGATTTACAACGGATGAAACAACCGATGAGAATTCAGCTGAATCAAAATATCAACGAACTCGCACCAAGTTTCGCCAAAAGCTACTAAAAGGCGAACTGGACGAACGAACGGTTGAAATCGATACCCCAAGTGATTCGACACCAACCATGCAGGTTTTCTCACCCGGCGGTTTGGAAGAAATGGGGATTAATTTGCAGGAGCTTTTCGGAAACTTTATGCCGAAACAGATGAAAAAGCGTCGCGTTACGGTTCCCGAGGCCCTGACAATCCTGACTCAACAAGAGGCCCAAAAGCTAATTGATATGGAGGAAGTCGTACAGGAAGCCACAGCAAGAGTTCAAAACTCCGGCATTGTTTTCCTGGATGAAATCGATAAGATTGCCGGCAACTCCTCCAAACACGGCCCGGATGTGTCAAGACAAGGCGTGCAGCGGGATTTACTCCCTGTTGTTGAAGGAACAACCGTCGTAACAAAATACGGAACGGTAAAAACCGATCATATACTATTTATCGCTTCCGGCGCTTTTCACGTATCAAAACCTTCAGACCTTATACCGGAACTACAGGGACGGTTTCCTATTCGTGTAGAGCTGGAAAGTCTGACCACTGAAGACTTTACCAAGATATTATCTGAGCCGCAAAATGCCCTTACCAAGCAGTATGAAGCATTACTCGCAACCGAGGGTATTAAACTGAAATTCAGCAATGACGGCATTCAGGCGATGGCCGAAACCGCCAGCTATGTAAATACCAAAGCCGAGAATATCGGTGCTCGCAGGCTACATACCATTATGTCTACCCTTCTCGAAGAATTACTTTTCGAGGCACCCGCTATGAAAAGTCAAACAGTAACGATTACTCGTGACTTTGTCGAAGATAAACTGCGCAACATTGTAGAAGATGAAGACCTAAGAAAATTTATTCTCTAGGAGGACGGTTTTTCCGTCACTCCCACATGTAAACCACGTATTGCAGGAGACACTGAATGGCCCGACACTTTCTTTCGATTACGGATTTCTCACGCGATGAAATTTATGAAGTATTCGACCTTACTAAAGAGATGAAAACCAAAACGCATAGCCGTGAACCGCATCCCCATCTCTCCGGTTACAGCCTGGCGATGATTTTTGCAAAGCCCAGCGCACGAACCCGAATTTCATTCGAGACCGGTATTTTCCAACTCGGCGGAACAGCCCTCTATCTTGCGCCGCAGGATATCGGTATCGGTAAACGTGAAGCGGTAAAGGACATCTCAAGGGTTATCTCGCGCTACAACGATATTATCATGGCTCGCCTGTTTGATCACGCACATATCGAAGAGCTTGCAGAATATGCCTCAATCCCGGTTATCAATGGACTAACCGATTATAATCACCCCTGCCAGATTATGGCCGATACCTATACGATTCTTGAGCATCGCGGTACGCTGGAAAACCTGAAGATCGTTTATGTCGGCGATGGAAACAATATTGCACATTCCTGGATCAACTTTGCTGCCAAGGTTCCAATTCATTTGGTTATCTGCTCTCCCCGGGATTACGAGCCTGATACCAAAACCCTTGAAGATGCAAGAGCTGCCGGATTAAGCAAAATTGAGCTGATTACAGATCCGGTAGAGGCCTGCACAAATGCCGATGTGTTATACACAGACGTTTGGGCAAGCATGGGACAGGAAGAAGAGGCCGCAGAGCGGAAGAAGATATTTGCCCCCTATCAGCTAAATACAGAGTTGGTTTCTCACGCCAGGGATGATGTTCTGGTTATGCACTGCCTCCCGGCTCATAGAGGCGATGAAATTACAGATGAGGTAATGGAGAGTAAAAACTCTATCGTATTTGATGAAGCTGAAAACCGTATGCATGTGCAGAAGGCTATTATGCTGAAGCTGGCACGCGAAAGTCGCTAAATTAAAATGCCCGGTCAGACAATTGCCTGACCGGGCGATCTATGTGATGTAGAATGGAGTCTTTCGTTGTAATACTTAATCAGGAGGAAACAAGCAACGCCTAGTGATAAGAATACTGGGTATTGTGCATTCGGTTCTCCAATTCATCCAGATAATGCTCATGACGCTGCAGTTCTTTTAACTTGCTGTAAAGCGAGGATCGCTTCTTGCGATGAAATTTAATACACTCGTCACCACCCATTTCCGATATCAGGGCAGTCATCTTCGCATAGTTATCTTCATATGCCTGACGAACTTGTGATAACGTTTTCATTGTGTTTCCTCCGTAAACATGGTCAATTGTTGATAAAATATACGTTTTTACGGCACCGGCCGTATTGACGGCAGTAACACGATGGGTGATTTTTCGACGTTTTTTTGAACTTTATAAAAAAAAGTAAAGTCTGTTGCTGAATACGGATCAACCCAACTTTAAAGACGCCAAATCAACAACCACAAAACTATTAAAAACAAATACTTAAAACCCTATAGACACTCAGAATATCAGCACCCAAAAATGGAATAAGTTTCAATAGCTAGTCCCCTTCAATATTGATTAAATTGACAATTATCACTTAAAGACCGATTTTTCGTCACTATTGGTGAAATTCTAACGGTTTCCAAGCGACACTATGAACACCACGGCAATACCAAAAAGAATACTAATCATTCAGACCGCATTTATCGGTGATGTCATTCTAACGCTACCGTTACTGCAGCTATGCAAAAGAACGTTCCCCAATTCTGAAATAGACTTTATAGCCATCCCGGCGGCAAAATCAATTCTTGAAACACATCAGGATCTGAATGAGCTGATTCTATATGATAAAAAGGATTCGGATCGTGGGATAAAACCGTTTCGCAAGATGGTCAGGAAGCTGCGCGGAAAAAACTACGATTTAGCTTTGGTTCCACACCGTTCACTGCGTAGTGCAACACTGGCATTTTTGTCCCGGGCATCACAGCGTATTGGATTTCATCGCAGTGCCGGTAAATATCTTTTAACAGATATTGTCCTCTACCCTTCGGACGGCACCCATGAAATAAATCGCAATCTTCATCTCCTTAAGCCTTTTCAAATTGACCCAACACAAAAGGTATATCCAAAACTTTCTTTCTCCAGTGAAGATGAAGTGGTCGTAAAGAATTGGTTAAAGGAGAACTCATTAGATGATAGAAGTAAAATAATCACCGTCGCTCCCGGTTCGGTTTGGAATACCAAGCGTTGGCTACCTGAACGTTTTGCAGAAGTCATCGATTCACTCGCAGCAGACGGGTTTAGCGTCATTCTCATTGGCGGACCTGCCGATGTCGAGCTTGCCAATCAAATCCTAAACCTGCTGAAGTCACCGGTCGCAAATGCCGTTGGTAAAATGTCTATTCGTCAATCGGCATTACTCATCAAGCATTCAACAGTTTTACTAACCAACGACAGCGCCCCAATGCATTTGGCCGTATCGGTTGGAACCCGTGTAGCAGCCATTTTCGGTCCGACGATTACGGATTTTGGCTTTTATCCATATGGTGAGGATGATGTTGTTATCGAAACCGATAACCTCTCCTGCCGTCCATGTGGAAGTCACGGCGGTAATGCCTGCCCGATAAGTACTTTTGACTGCATGAAAAAAATATCACCTGAAAAGGTTTTAGAGCAGATTTTGATCCTAACCAGCAATACAGAGGTAAAACGATGATGCTTTCAGAAGCAGGAAGTCACCTGAAGATCGAAGGTATAATCCTACATCCGACAGAAACAGTTTACGGTCTTGCGGCCAGATGGGACAGTAATACAGCAATAGAAAAGGTGGCGCGCCTTAAAAAGCGTGATGTAAACAAACCAATGTCGGTTATGGTAAATTCAGCCGAGATGATACGCAGGGAACTTGGAGTCCATGATGCATGGTCACTGCGAATTTGCGACAGCTTATTGCCCGGTCCGGTAACTCTGTTAATTCCGCGACCGGCCCTCTATGCAAATAGCTGGTGGAACCAATTTGACAATATTGGTATCCGGTTTCCGGATCATGATATAAGCCTGGGCCTAATCAGTGAAAGCGGGCATCCTCTTATAACCACCAGCGCAAACATGGCCGGTGATCCGTCTCCATCTGATTTTAAAGATGTGGCGCAAGAGATTATTAAAGGGGTTGATGGATATATTGATGGTGGTAAGTGCGAGCACTCCGTTCCTTCGACGATATTACAACTTCATCCGGAAATGCAAAACGCTTCCCTTATCAGGCAGGGATCATTGACAATCGAGGAAATAAGTAAGGTGATTCCCATAGGCAAAAAAACAATTTAGTTCTGGTTTATTTTACGAAAAGGCTTACCTTTTTGTAAAATCTGCCGACCCTTATAGTTTGTCCTGGTTTTATTTAATTAGAGTTTTTTGAACACATGTCGAAATTCTCGGTTCTGTTTATCTGCACTGCGAATATATGCCGAACCCCAATGGCTGAAGCATATGCGCGTAAGCTGGTTATATCCGAAAATCTTTCCGATAAAATAGAGGTTTTATCTGCCGGAACCTGGGCTATACAGGGTGTTCCGCCATCTGAGAACTCTCAGCAGGTGTGTATTGAGAATAATCTGGATACTTCGACTTTTCGCTCAAAACCGGTAAACCCTACTCTTTTGAACAATTCCAGCCTTGTCTTATGCATGACTACGGAACATAAAGACGACCTGATCACGATATTTCCACACTGTGAGGATAAGATATTTACGGTAAAAGAATTTTGTAATGATATTCCACCCCAGAACATGTCGATTAAGGATCCTCACGGTCGAAGTTTGGAGATTCATCGCGCTACGTTTAAAGAGATACAAACTGAGATAGACCGAATGTGGCCGACGTTGAAGGCAAGAGCCGTTAATGCAGCAAGCTAAGACTATATCGTTGGGGTGTGTTATAATAAACGCTGCCTGACTTCCTGTTCCCCCCTTTGAAACAATTCCATGGCAAAATCGATGGAGTCTCTAAACCCCATCTCAACAAAGCCGCGCATTGGTGCAATGCGTCCATCCAGCGCGGCAATACAGAGTCCAATAAAGAAAATATTGAAAAAAATAATGACGATAACCGAGAAAATTTTACCGGTACGCTGAATATCCGGCTGTTCCGGGTGGAATTCGTTGGTTAAATGCACTAAATGAAACATCAATGTGAATCCGAGAAGGCCGTTCAAAATCCACTGGTAGCGATATGGCAGGAATGGCTTTACTCCGATCAGCAGTACGCTTACCAGGGGAAAAAAATACGGCGCCAAAGCAATCATAAAGTTGCCTCCCTCTATTTCTACCATACCGCCTTTTTTGCGTGTAGCGGCAAAGGAATGAACCTTCTTAAAAAACAGAAGCGCAAAGAGGGCGTGAATAACCTCATGCTCAAAAACACTCCAAAAATTTCCGCGTTTAGAAAAGAAGAAAAGCCAAAGCATGAGATAAAAAAATGCACCAATTCCAAAAGCCATTAACGTTCCATAAAGGTCCGACACACCCATTTGGCGTTGAAAATATGCCACCAGAGCCCGCGCATAACCATAGCTGCCGAAGATACAACAAATAGCAAAAATCGAGCGAATGAAAATGGACACCATGGAACCTTTGAGAAATAGATTTCGTTTGCAAAATGTGGGAAACAGGCCATAATATAGCGATCAGATAGATCGGAGAAACAATAATAAGCATTTTCCGAATAGAATAATAGCAGATTCCCACTGGAACAGAAATATTAAGAGCACAGGATGTCTCAATGAGAAACCATATTTACGACAAATCTAAAAAGCAGGCAGAAGAGGTCTTACGTGATGATGAGCAGGCCGATTCCGTATTAAATGATGCTCAGAAAAAAGCGGAAGACCATAAAGAGCGCATCAAGTCTGTTTGGGCCGACCTTCAAACGCTTATTCAGATGCTGATGGCTTATCGCCGGGGTGATTATCGGAAACTTCCGTGGAAGACCCTTATCGCTGCAATGGGAGCTGTTCTATACTTTGTTAATCCACTGGACGTTATTCCAGATTTTCTGGGCTTTTTCGGCTTTATGGACGACGCCGCTGTTATTGGATATGTGGTAAACTCTTTGCGCGATGACCTGATAGCCTTCCGTCTGTTCCGCGATTCCCGACCTGAACCCCGCGATGTAGTCGCAGAGGAAGTAGAATAGAGATCTCTCCTATATGAAAAAAAAGAAATTCTACGCTGAGGGCCTGCACTTTGGTTGTACCGAATGCGGTAACTGCTGCTCAAACCCCACCGGTTCTGTAATGCTAAGTGAAAAAGAAGCTGCCGGGATAGCAGATCTGCTGGGTATGGATGAGGCTGACTTCCTTTGGGAATACACCGAAATACTGCGCAACCATATTTTCCTGAAGTCCCACGACAATGGAGACTGTATTTTTCTTGAAAATGAGCGCTGCACGGTTTATGCCGCCAGACCAATGCAGTGCAGCACCTTCCCATTCTGGCCGGAGAACCTGAAATCCCAATACCGCTGGAATTTGGTAGCTAAAGAATGTCCGGGCATCGGCGAAGGCAGGATATACCCTAAAGAAGAGATTGAAAAGATAGCTAATAAAATGAAACACTATGAGGAAGGCGAGTCAGAAGCTGACTCCGGATAAATCCGGGTCAGAAAGGAACGCCGATGAATCGGCGTAGGGCCATGGGCCTTAATAGCGGCAATATGAGCTGCAGTCCCATAGCCCTTATGCGTATCAAACCCATACTGCGGGAACTGCTTGTGATAGTCGAGCATCATCCGATCGCGGGTTACCTTGGCAATTATAGAAGCTGAAGCAATTGTAAAACTTCGCAAATCCCCTTTCACTAAAGCTTCCTGCGGATAAATTTTCCCCGGCATTTCTTCACCATCAACCAGCAGATATTCAGGTGTTATACCGAGAGAGCCAATCGCTTTACGCATCGCCTTAAAGGTTGCTTGTCGTATATTTATGCGGTCAATCTCCTTATTGTCGACAACTCCAACAGCATACGCCTTGCATGTTTCAATAATCTGCTCATAATAAAGCTCACGCTTTTTTGCCGATAGCTTTTTCGAATCCGTTACGCCTTCGATATGCACTTCCGGTTCAAAAACGGCTGCTGCTGCAACAACAGGCCCTGCTAAAGGACCTCTGCCGACTTCATCAATTCCGACAATCACCTTAACGCCGGTTTGCCAGATCAGGTGCTCAAACTGCAAGTTTTCCGGTATTTCAATCATGGTGCAACGAATGTAATTCCGAGCTTCGGAGCTTGTCAAGGAAGGAATTGTCTGTTTAGTTGGAATTACAGCATGCTGATGCTATATTGTTCGCCGATTGAATGAATAACCAGCGGAGGAACTTCACGTGGAAGTAGGAATTGTCGGGCTACCGGTATCTGGAAAAACAACGCTCTTTTCGACCTTAACCGGTCAAACACCTGATGGCTTTGGCGGCGGAAAAATTGAAGTCCACCGCGGTATCGTTAAGGTTCCGGACAGCAGACTGGATAAGCTGACCGGAATATTTAATCCAAAGAAACAGGTCAATACCACTATCGAATATATTGAAGTCGGTGGTATGGATAGTGATTCAGGCCAAAAAGGCTTTGATTCTCAGTTCCTGCAGGTACTAAAAAGTACTGACGCACTCTGCGTTGTTATCCGTGCTTTTGACAATGAATTCTATCCACACCCTGCCAACAGTATTGATCCTGCCAGAGACATTCAAAACGTTGAAGCTGAGTTTCTGCTATCCGACCTTAGCATTGTAGAAACCCGCATTGAACGTCTCGAAAAACAGCTTCAGAAAGTCAAAGACGATAAGAATCAGCGTGAACTAGAACTGCTTAAACGCTGTATGGCATTGCTGGAAGAAGAGCGTCCGCTACGTGAAATGGATTTTACTGAAGAGGAAGCCACCATGCTGCGGGGTTACCAGTTTCTTTCGGCAAAACCTCTGGTTTTCGTTATCAATTACAATGAGTCTGATATTGCCAATGCCGATGATCTGCTTTCTAAATTTGAAGTCGGAAAAAACGTCACGATGATCGGTCTCTGTGGTAAGGTCGAACAGGAGATTGCCCAGCTGGACGATGAGGATCGGGAGATGTTCATGGAAGAGCTTGGAATAAACGAACCGGCATCAAACAAACTTATTCGCACCTGCTTCGAGCTACTTGGTCTGGCCTGTTTCTTTACAGTTGGAGAAGACGAGTGTCGAGCCTGGACAATCAAGGAAAATACAGTTGCTCAAAAGGCTGCCGGCGTTATCCACTCCGACCTGGAACGTGGCTTTATTCGCGCTGAGGTTGTCGGTTATGAAGAGTTTGTTGAGCTTGGCAGTCTTTCAAAGGCGAGAGATGAGGGCAAGCTTAGACTGGAAGGTAAAAACTACGTCGTAAAAGACGGTGACATTATGAGCGTGCGCTTTAACGTCTAAAGCGCAGCGCTCTGCACATCGAAATCAGTTGAACTCTCCGCGATCTTTCGGACCGGTACAGGCTTCATACACTTCCCGCCGTCGGTTATCGATCGCCATCATTCTAGTGGCATTATCATCGGTAACATCGAAATTAAACAGCTTACAGAATTCCAGGTTATGTGCATCCAGAAATCTCTTAAGCACCTTACTGCTTGGCCTGCGTCGCTGAATATTCTCTAATAGATCAACAACCTTTTTGGAATACAGCGGGCCTTTCTCTCTGTCATTGCGTGCTTCAACATAAAACAGTCCTTCGTAAAAATAGAATTTTGCTTCGCGAAGAAACGCATGATCTGCATCCGTAACCAGATTAACCTCATTCTGTCGATCAGTCCAGCCTGCCTTATAGTTGCTTGACAGGCCCAATTCGGTAATATTACGAGCTCGATCGTAAAAGAAGGTACCACCCTTTATCAGATAAGCATCCAGCTCACCGGCGATCATCATGTAAATATAGAAATCAATTAAGGACGTCAGCGGATTAAAGATGGCCTCATCGTGAATCAGCGACTGACCCTCTTGATATATAAATTCTACTGAACGATCAACAAAATTCTCGCCGGAAGGTGAGTTTGTTACAACCTGTCCACGATAGACGCGCTCACCTCCGCGGTCACTTACGGCCTCAATAATAAAATTTAACCGGCAATTTATCTCGATTTCCTCATTATCCCCTGTCCAGTCGTAAGAGTTGATATAGTCTTCCAACCGTCGGGGGATCTCACGCACAATATTTCTATCCTCCGGCTGAAGTCGGTCTGCCTGTAAACCTACTCTGGCAGAAACTGTCTGGGCATTCAATGCCCCCGGGATAGAAAGAATTACGACGATGAATACAGCAGCAAATTTTTGCAGCATAAATAGCTCCGTTTATAACCAGGGAAAATATACGCTTTGCAATCCCCCGAATCAACGGTAAACGAGGGTACTAGTTATAATTCAACAATATAGGTGGAGTTCCTGAATAACATATTTTTGAGGTTAAAATCGGTCAGATTAACGGCTGTGTATGGTCTTCCAGCCATTTAGCCAGATGTTCGAAATGAAACTCCCCGTTGTCGAAGAGTTTCATAAAAAAAGCATATGCTGTCAGATTATCACAGTTAATAAAGAAACCATTCATTCGCAGAAAGGTATCCGTTATAAAAAAAGCGACTCTCTTATTTCCATCTATAAAGGGGTGATTGTTCGCCAGGCTTTCCATTAGGGCTGCTGCCTCCGCATTCAGGCTATCATAATACCCCATCTGCGAACGCATCAGAGCGGCTTCCAATGCACCTAGATCACGAACTCCTTCTGCTCCCCCAAAAGCTTGCAGCAGAAGCGCATGCATTTCCAGCGTTTCGATAAGTGTTGGATAGTCGTGCTTCATTTAGCCAATAGCTCGCCCAGAACCCGATTTTTTGCTACACTGGCTTTGAAATGTGCCAAAACACTTTCGCGTGGCTTTTCGCCATTACGGGTTTCGAGATATTCAAGCATTGCCTCTTCGAGAACCATTTGGAATTGTTTTCCCTCGTTCTCGGCATATTTTTTAAATGCTTCCAGAACTTCCGGTTTTACCTGACTGGAGAACTTTTTACGTTCGATTGCCATAATTCCTCCTTTGATTGGCAAGAAAAGATAACATACACTGTCAAGTTTTGTCAAGATATATCTGGGTAAGATGTTAGAATTTTGTGAACTGATGATGAGGAAATCAGGTTTGTGGATGGATATGTTGGAGGTGAATGGTGAACAGTGATCGGGCATCGGGTATCGAGCATCGGACCCTAAACCTATAAACTGATATCAAAAACGTATTGTGGGTTATGACCCACGCAACCTCTGAATTTTCAGGAGATAAAATGAAATACATTCTCGTAATTTTACTCAGTGCAGGAATTACCGTCCTGGCTTATAACTCTACTGAAGAAGAAGCCCTTTCCCTGCCCGATAACGGTGAAGGTATTGCAGTCATCGAGCTATTTACGTCTCAAGGCTGTAGCAGCTGTCCATCTGCAGATAAAGTGCTGCAGGAAATCAACACCGAAGCCAAAGCCTCAGGCAAGAAGGTCTACGCTCTTTCCATGCATGTGGACTACTGGGATTATTTAGGTTGGAAAGATCCCTACAGTAGCAAAGTGTTTACCGACAGGCAGCGAGACTATGGTTCTGCTTTTGGCTTACGTAGCATATACACGCCGCAAATGATTGTTAATGGAACAAACGAGTTCGTCGGCTCACGACGGGCACAAGCAAAGTCGGCTGTAGCAAAAGCCATATCGCAACCAGCAGAAGTAAATCTGCAGCTCCAGAAAGAAAAAGACGGGAGCGTAAACTGGAGCGCTGACAAATCTTATTCCGGTAAGCTGAACCTCGCTATCGTACGAACATCAGCAGATAACGATGTGCCTCGTGGCGAAAATCGGGGACGTAAACTATCCCATCACAATATTGTAATGGGATTCAAGTATATCTCTGTAAATGGTTCTTCCGGCAAGGCAGAACTGCCTGAGTTTAAGCGCATCGAAGGTGAAACTTATGAACTGGTCGCTTATTTACAAAACAGCTCCACTCTGGATATTGCCGGAGCCAACTCAATAATTCTCTAGAGCAAAGTCAGGGAATTACGACATCCAAAGTCACCTCGATTTTTACTGGACTATTTACCGCATCGTTTGAAGAGACTCTGAGCTCGGCGGTGTAACTGCCGGGCGCCAGTCCGTTTGATTTCGCATCAATGACAATTTCAGCAGGTGTACGGGATTGATTTAGCTCAGCACTTAGCCATCCTTCCGGCTGCCCTTCGGCATAAATAATGGTCGTAAATAAACGTTCTACCTGACGGGTAGATCCGCTGTTTACATCAAGCGTATCGCTTTGGACTTGGGAAGATGTAAGGTTATAAGACAGTGCTTCACTGGAGACTTCAATTCGTTTATTATCCCCAAGTAACACTTCGCTACATCCGGTAAAGCCCAACATGTAAAACAATAAGGTACAAACAGATACTATCAACCGGGTTTTCATATCCTCTCTCCTTCTTTCAAATAAAGATTTCTCCAGACCGCTGAAATTCTCAATAAATTCCACAGTCTAGTATTATAAACGCTCGAGTAGGTGGATTCGTTCGGTTGAAATAAAAAACCCCGCTTCAAAACATTGTGAAGCGAGGTTATAGAAGAAAAAAGAGAGACTAAAAAACTACTGAATCAGATGCATTTTACGAGTTTCGCTTGTATTACCGGATTGCAGTCGATAAATGTACACACCTGTCCCAACAGCATTGCCTAAATCATCTCGACCATCCCATTTAAGCTCATAGCTACCGGCAGCTACGGTTCCGGCAACCAAGGTGGCGATCTTTTGACCGACAATATTAAATATCGCCAGTTCGATATCCGCTGTTTCGTCGAGACGAAAGGATAACGTCGTTTCTGGATTAAACGGATTCGGGTAGTTCGGAAACAGTTCAAATTCAGCTATAGGCTGAGCCTGATCACCAATACCCGTAGTGCTGTCAAATTCATCTGCTCCGGCGTCATAACTACCGGCAAATCGTGGATTTCCTTCAAAGTCAGTGGTAACAATCGCAATATCATCTCCGGCATTAATTGCGGGGCTATTGCTAACCAAATGATAATCGTGATTGGCAACATCTACGAAGTAGGAAGCGTTCGCAACCAAGTTAGATGAATGATCGGCAATAGACGGCTTCTCATTGACGAACAGACAGTTACGCATATCCAGCGTGCTGTTGTCCGGTCCACCACCGGCATTTTGGATGTAGTCTCCACCATTATTATTAAATGTAGAATTATAGATTCTCAGATTCTCGATGCCGTCTTCCAAACGAAACGTCTTGTCGTTGTTAAAGGCAACACAGTTAATCATCGTCACCTTAGCACCACCGCGAGAACCGGGGCCACGAAGGCGGTAACCAATTTCATTATTAAAGACAACAACGTTCTCGAGCGTGCAGTCAATATTTTCCTTGATGTTCATCGCCGAGCGATTGTTGATGTAGCCCTCAACAAATCCGTATGAAACCACATTTCGAATAACAATCTTCGGACGATATCCCTGACTTACAGAATCCGGGTTAATTTTGGTATCAACTCCGTTTTCACCTGGGATTTCACCAGCGTCCCAGCCTGCGGCATCTGAGGGTAATGGACCGGTCCAGAGTCTACAGTCTTCGATCAGGACATTATCCCAAAGTGGATAACCACGATTAGGGTCGGTCTGGAAGCAGTCACCGGAAACATAGTAAATATTGCAGTTGCGAATCGTCAGGTTCTTTTCGCCTGTAGCAACAATACCATGCGCATCAACCTGATTATTGAGTGTTCCACCAAGCATATGGTGGATCTCGCAGTTTTCAATTAATACGTTATCCGAACGGTGCATATCAATACCATCTTTGGTACCATTGCGGATTTCACAATTGCGGATAATTGCATAGTCAGCATCTCGCATTCGTACGATATCAGAATCACCGAACTTACCGTTAATAATAAGTCCATCAACGGTAATATAGCGATGGTCAATTTCCATTACGCGGCCGGTGCGTTGAATCAGCGGACGATCATTGGCATCAAATGCCATTATGGTAATTCTCTGATTTGCCGAACCGTCACGTACCGAAGCGATTTCGCCACTCAAATTATAGGTTCCCGGCATCACGTAAACCACGTCACCCGGCTGAGCGGCATTTAATGCATCGTCAAAGTCGTTAAATGGACTGGATTGGGAACCATTCCCGTTAGAAGATACATCATCTACATAATAGTCTGCGGCGGCAAGAGGCAGCGAGAGCATTAGAAGGATCAAAAGTCGTTGCGCACACATCTTCATGATTTTTCCTCAAGTTAATTCACATCAATTGCAGCCAGTACAAATACAATTCCTGTACCAATTACAATAATCGCGTTAAATCGAGGGTATTTGAATTAATGTGCAAAAAAGCTGTGTAATCTTTACACAGCCTCCTAAGGGGCCATAAAGGCCCGGAAGAATTGCAATAGCGTCATTTTACGAGAGTAGAAGATTATAAATTGCCGTCGATATGCGTAACCATACGCGGCCAGTTTTTATCCAGCCAGAAGGTTAGATCGAGGGACTCGTAACGCATAGAGTAGTCGAAGCGAATGATACCATTATCGTCGAATTGACCAAGATCGTGGTATTCATATCCTTCCCGGTCTGGCGTACCATAAACCTGGCGTACATCATTAATGCTGCTCCCAATACCTATTTCCGGTGGTGTTTTGGTAATGATGGGATCAGGTTCATTGATACTACGGCCGCATGAGGCGGCAAGAAACAGAAAACCAGTTAAACAGATTACTACCAATGCTCTCATTGCATTCTCCTGTTCTTTATGGATGGTCTTCGAAACGGTTCAGAACTAATCGGAACCGTCGCTTTTCTTCATGGATTGCGCAACCAGCTGTGCAACGTCCAGCGTTTCCAGCTGCCCCTCCCGACCGGTCTCGTTGATGCCGTCGTGGATCATAATTGAGCAAAATGGACAGGCTGTGCTTACCAGGCCGGCATCGGTTTCGGTTGCAGCTTCGTCAACTCGATTCTGATTAACTCTGGGCTTTTCCTCTTCCATCCACATTCTGCCACCACCGGCACCACAGCAGAAGCCATTATTGCGGCTACGCGGCATTTCCTGCAGCTTCACACCAGGAATGGCTTTCAGCGCCTCTCTGGGGGCGTCATATACATCGTTATGCCGACCGATGTAGCAGGAGTCGTGATAGGTAATGGTTTTGTCGATAGATTCGGTCAACTGAATCCGGCCTTCTTTTATAAGTTCGGCGATTACTTCGGTATGATGAACAACTTTGAAATTTCCACCGAGCTGAGGATATTCATTTTTAATGGTATTATAGCAGTGCGGGCAGCTTGTGATGACCTTTTTGAAGCTCTTGGAGTTCAGCATTTCGATATTTTGCTCAGCCATCATCTGATAAAGATATTCATTACCGACACGTCTGGCCGGGTCTCCGGTACAGGTTTCTTCCTTACCGAGTACTGCGTAGTTGACACCTGCAGCATTTAATATCGCGGACAGTGACTGGACGGTTTTTTGTGCTTTTTGGTCGAAAGCACCGGCACAGCCTACGAAGAAAAGATATTCAACCTCAACATCGGTTTCACGCATCTTTGGTATAGAGAGCCCTTCCATCCACTCTTCGCGAGTATCGGGAGCTATACCCCAGGGATTTCCACTGTTTTCGAGATTTTTAAAAATATTGGTAAGCTCTGTTGGGAAACGACTCTCTTCCAGCACCAGGTGACGGCGCATCTCAACAAAGCGGTCAATAAAATCGATGAAGAGCGGGCAGGCATCTTCGCATGCTTTACAAGTGGTGCAGGACCAAATCGTTTCTTCTTTAATCGCACCACCAACCAGTGCCTCGCCTTCCCATGCAGCAGCCTCTCCGTTCACCTGATCAGCCATTTGCAGAATCCACGGCGTTTTCTCCATTACATGCTCGCGCATGTCTTCATTAACCTTTTTCGGCGAAAGCGGCTTCTCGGTGGCGTAAGCCGGGCAAACCGATTGGCAGCGACCGCAGTGGGTGCAGGTATAGACATCAAGTATATCTTTCCAGTCGAACTGTTCGACAGCAGAAACACCATAGTTTTCAAGTTCTTCGTCCTCAAGGTCCATATGCGGAAGTCTGCTGGGTTCCAGGTTGCGGAAGAAGACGTTAAATGCCGAGGTAACCACGTGAAAGTGTTTGGATATGGGCAGGTAAGCCATAAAAAACAGCAGGGTTACCATATGTATCCACCAGGAGGAGTCATGCAGTAGCGACAGGCCGCCTTCACTCATGCCCCCAAGAAATCCGGCCATAGCATTGGCGACAAAAGACGGTGCTTCACCGGTCTCTCCATACAGCGCTTTGGCAGATCCGTTCAGGAAAAAATCCGTTACCATCAGCGTACCGATCATAGACAGAATAAATGCCGCATCTCCGGATAGACTGATGCGATCCGGCTTAATCACCAGGCGACGATAAGCAAAGAATAGCACCATCACAAAAACCATTATCTCAAATACATCGCGAATAAAGATATAGAAATATCCCAGCGGGCTTTCGGGACCCAATAGCGGAAGATGAAAGCCCGGAACATAGGCACGAACGATCAGGTGGATAGTGTTTAACGATACGGCCAGGAATCCCCAGAACACCATGGCGTGCATGAAACCGGCTCCGCGGAAGCGCTTATCCAGCATGCGCTTTTGAGCCAGATAATAAACCATAAGGCTGCGAAATCGCTCCCCATAGTTATTAAAACGATCAACGGGCTGCGCAGCAAAGAGCACCTTAATTCGTCGATACATGAAATAAATAAAAGCCGTTACGGCAGCAACAAGAAGAACGGTAAATATCAGTTTTGCGGTAAGCGTAGCCGTTGGGGACATATAGACTCCTGAAAATGAAACTCAATCAAAATTCGCAGGCAAAGAGTAAACGATAACCTACTGATAAAATAGATTTTCAGAAGAATTAAAACAAGAAGTTTTCTGGCAAAAGGGAGGCTATCCCAACCTAAATCGCCGCTTAACGCGGCTGAGGAATCCACTGGGTTCATCATCAAGCTCAAGGTCTGGCAGGGCCACATTTTTCAGACGCTCTCGCTTCAGAATGGCCAGAGGATTTGAAACGACCAGTTCTCTGAGATAATCTTTATCTACATACTGCCCCATAAATTCATGCGCCTGCTTTAGCTTGAAAGCACGTCCCTTTGTGCTGTGAGCATCCGAAGCAATAAAATGCACCATCTTCTTCTCAACCAGATTAATAGCGATTTTCTGGACGCGGCGACCAAAATCCCCCAACAAGCTACCGGCATTCACCTGTAGTAAGCCACCATAACGAATGAACAATACTATTTTTTCGGGTTTTTCGATAATTACCGAATAGCGTTCCGGGTGGGCAATAATAGGAATATAATCATCCATGGTGAGCTTAAATACCGTATCCTCAACGCCGGTTGGCATCAAGAACATTGGAAATTCCATCAGAATGTATTGCTTTTGATCGGCCAGGGTTGTTACGCGGCTTGAAGCAACCGTCTTATCCATGAAGTGATGATAAAACATCTCTGATCCGGAATGAAGGCGGATGTCAATGTTATTCTTGTCGGACTCTTCGCGCAGAAGAGCCAGCTTGTTGAAATAATCCTCTTCTGTTTCCATAGGGATCATTTCATTGAAGTGAGACGTCGCAAATACGTCCGTTATCCCCTGATCACTTGCCATGCGGAGCATGTCCAAAGATTCATTTAGGGTTTTTGGGCCATCGTCGAAGCGAAAAATGATATGATTGTGGATATCTATCATAGGTAATTCTCAAATATCTAGTTCCATCCAGGGGCTAAATGCTGCTAAAAGATATGAGCTATAACTTCAGTATGTGTAATATAAATCAAACATCAGCGTAACTTAATATTATTTGCTTATTAATCGACTGATATATCTCAATTAACGCTTTTGCGGGTTACTTGGCCGCAGTTCCAGCTCACTGACTGTTGCTCTTGCCGGCATGCTCAGAGCAGCATATACTGAAGCAGCCACGTCTTCCGGCTGAAGCATACTTTCCTGTGTCGGAGCAGCATCATAACGCGCAATCATTCCAGTGTCGACGGATCCCGGTAAGACAGAAATGATGCGAACGTTTTTGCTTCGCACTTCCTGCATAAGCGCTGTGGAAAAACCGCGGAGTGCAAATTTTGAAGCGCAATATCCTGTGCCACCGGCAAAGCCATTTTTGGCGGCAATAGATGCAATATTCACAATAGAACCGGACTCCCGCTTTAGCATTTGTGGTAATACTAAGCGGGTAAGACGCATAATTGCAATTAAGTTCAGGTTAAGCATGTCTTCGATTTCAGCATCAGTCAATTCCAGGAAAGGTTTCGCATGAAGCAGACCGGCGTTATTCACCAGTACATCTATAGTCTCCCCCGCCCTTTCAATCAGTTGAACAATATCCGCGGAATCCATTAAATCAGCTGCAATTACTTTGCAGTCGGTATCTCCAGCCTTAACAACCATCTCCTGAGACTCTTCCAGGCTGGATTTATTACGTCCTGTCAAAACAGTATGGTAACCCTTTTCTGCAAGATGAATTGCGATAGCTCGCCCAATTCCGCGAGATGCGCCTGTTATTAATGCAGTTGGTTTAGTTGACATATATTTTCCTCGGGAGTTCAGAGTTCAGAGTTCAGAGTTCAGAGTTCAGAGTTCAGAAGTTGCGTGGGTCACGACCACGGTACGTGTTTATCGGGCATCGGGCATCGGGCATCGGGCATCGGGCATCGGGCATCGGGCGGCAAGTTAAAGACGGCAGGTTACTAACGGCAAATGAAAGACGGCAAATTACTGACGGCAAAATTAAATTCACTTTTCACGTTTTACTTTTCACGTTTTACTTAAGTAAATTGCCTCATTGCCGGTCTTTTCACCCATTCATCCGCTCACCCTCTCGAAATAACTGCCTACTCCCTACTCCCTACTGCCTGTTTTTTAACCTCTCCGGATTTAACCCCTGCAGATCTTCCGGTATAAACTGACCGTCTTTACGAATCAGCTCATCATCAAACCAGATTTCGCCTCCACCGAAGGCTGCAGTTTGTCGCATTACCATGTCCCAATGAATATTGGAGCGATTGGTATTATCAGCATCCTCATAAGCATTACCCGGCGTAAAGTGGAAAGAACCGGCCATTTTTTCATCAAATAAAATATCCAACATCGGGTCGGTTATATAAGGATTGAAAGCAATTGCAAATTCGCCAATATACCGTGCTCCCTCATCTGTATCGAGTATTTCATTCAGTTTCGCAGTCTTATCAGCGGTTGCTTCAACAATCTTACCATCCTTAAACGTCAAGACGATATCGTTGAATGTCGTTCCCTGATAGATCGTGGGCGTATTATAGCTAATTTTTCCATTCACAGAATCACGCACCGGTGCAGTAAAAACTTCTCCATCCGGAATATTATGATTTCCTGCGCAGGTTCTGACCGGTATATCTTTAATTGAAAATCGCAGATCGGTTTCCGGGCCGGTAATTCGCACCTTATCGGCTTTTTCCATGCGCGCTTTCAGCGGTTCTTCCGCTTTTGCCATACGGGCATAATCCATCGTACACACGTCGAAAAAGAAATCCTCAAACGCCTCGGTGCTCATTCCGGCCTGTTGCGCAAAGGAAGGTGTTGGATACCGCAGGATCACCCAGCGGGTATTGTTTACGCGCTCTTTATAGTGAACCGGTTTCAGAACGTGATCGAGGTACAGGTTCATCTTTTCTTTCGGCACATCCGACATCTCGTTCACATTGCGACTGCCGCGAATGCCGATATATGCATCCATTTGCTTCATCAGCTCAAGCTCATTAGCACCGATCAACTTGAATTGGTTTTCGTTTCCGTTTAATAAAAGCTGTCGGGTAACAGCATTCTGCTTTAGCCAGACGTAGGGATTACCTCCTTTTTCGGAAATGGTCTTTACAAGCGTTTGCACCAGCTCATCCGGTATATCAAATGCTTCAACTAAAACATTATCACCATTTTCAACGGCAACTGAATGGTTTATTAAAACATCGGCAAGATTCTGTAGGCGTGGATCTTTCACAAGTCGCTCCCTTCGTAATTCGCGTTCGTAGTATATGCAGTTCCGATAGAAAAAAAGGCTGACAGCAGACAGGAGTTATGATCAGTGTGGCAATTTTCCGTTCGTATTTATTGGCTTACGGTCCAGGATTTCATCTGAGGCTCGCTGCTCCAGTTCACGACCGATCTCCATGGCCCTGCTCAGGCGTTCCGAAGCATCTGTCATTTCAAGCAGCAGTTGCTTTTCAGACAGTGAATAACCACCGTGGGCTCCAAGCAAAAATCCCAGCTCATCGGGTCCCAAAGTGCTTAGTTTCTCTTCATCGACGCTATCACCGGCTTGTTTAATAAACTGTCGCAACAGTGTTCGGGCATTACGCATCAGCTCATCTGATGTTTCTGTAGATATATCCTGCAAGATCTCATGTTCGGCCTGCAGATAACTCGCTTCTTCAGACACCTCACTCAGCCTTACCCGTGCATCACCGCGCGTTAAGATATCCATTCTACCATCGTCATATTCCTTGATAACGGCAACGATTTCAGCCAAGGTTGCGGTTTGCATTACGGCACCTTCATGCACCAGCGTAACCGCAAAAGGCTTTTTCTCTTTCAGGCAGTATGCAATCATCTCTTTATACCGCTCCTCAAAAATATGGAGAGGTAAAAGCATACCGGGAAAAAGGACCAGCTGTAGTGGAAAAACGGGAATGAGCGGTTGGGGCATTAGACCTCCTGGGAATGGACCGCTTCGGTTTCAGAGACGGTATATCCGGCTTTGGTTATGACTGCTGCAACCTCAGACGGGCTGGCTGTTCCGGCAACAGATACGCGTTTAGTTTCAAGATCCACCGCATATTCACGAACACCATCAATTGTTTCCAGCGCAGTTGAGATTGACTTGCGACAGTGTTCGCAGTTCATATCTTCAACCGTTAATTCACAGTTACTTTCCGAAATTTCAGTTGTAGAACTCGGCACCCAGGTACGGACGATCAATCCAATCATAAGAACTGCGCTGAGTATCTTCAACCATGCCGGTAGAAGTTCATGATGATGTCCCAACAAGCCGATATCCTGCCCGGAAAGATTCCAGATAAAATCGATCAGGAGGCCGAAGAATACCGACCAAACAATAATGGAGAGCACATACAGGATTGTTGTCTTTCGACCAAGCTTACCCGCAACGAAGGAAAGTGTAGCGGTATTGCTGGCGGGTCCGGCAAAAAGGAAAACAAATCCCGCTCCAGGCGACATACCGTTAAAAATCATCGATGCAGCAATAGGAATCGAACCGGTCGTACAAACATAAATCGGTATTCCAACAATCAGCATCAGTGGATAGCTGAACCATGGATTAGCGAGATAAGTACCGGCAAGCGTTGCAGGAAGTATATAGCTGAGAATGCCTCCAAGTACCAAACCAATAACAAGCCATTTGGCGGTATCCGCCACCAGATCATCAAATCCATATCGAATGCCGCTACGCAGCTTTTCAGAAAGCGGACGATTATCAACTTCTGCAACGGCCTGATTTACATCCGGGCTATTATGGTCGTCTGTCGACAGACGATTCTCCAAAATGCCGGTGGCAATCCCGCCGAATATAGAGGCGATGGGTCGCATTATTGCCAACAGAGGTCCAAGCAAGGCGTAGGTTGCAAAGATAGAATCGATACCGGATGTGGGTGTTGAAATAAGGAAAGACAGCACGGAGCCACGGCTAGCCCCTTGTTTCTCCAGGTGTGCTGTAACTGGAATAACACCACAGGAACAGAGCGGGAGCGGCATACCAATTAATGCAGCCTTACTCACAGAAGCAGTTGAGTTTCCTGAGAGATGGCGACTCACTTTATCTTTCGGTAATACTACGCTTAGTAGCCCGGCGACCAGGAAGCCCAGCAAAAGATAGGGAGCCATTTCAAGCGTTAGCTTCCAGATCTCCAGTGCGATGTCGACAAAAATTGTAATCATTTATCACTTTATTTAGCAGGATGAGCACAAACGTCAGGGGCGACTTCAGTATTGTGCTCATCTCAGACGTTTATTTCACACAAGCTCTTTCGCTGCTGCGATAACAGGGTCATAATCCGGCTCCTGAGCAATTTCAGGTACAAGCTGGATATATTGAACAACACCTTCTTTATCGATAACAAAAACACAGCGCGCCAGAATACGTAAATCAGAAACCAATACGCCGTAGCTCTCTGCAAAGGAAGCCTGCATATGATCAGACAGCATGGTTACCTTGTCCACACCAGCGGCACCGCACCAGCGTTTTTGAGCAAATGGTAAATCAACACTAACCGTGAGAATCTCAATATCATCACTCAATTCACCGGCAAGCACGTTAAATCGGCGGGTTTCGGTATCACAAACTCCTGTATCAATCGATGGAACGCAGCTAATAATGCAAACCTTACCCGAAAAATCGGCAAGTGTTTTCGGCTGAAGATCCAGACCTACTAATTGGAAGTCCGGGGCCTTGTCACCTACTTTTAATTCGTTACCACTTAGTGCCAGTGGATTACCACCCATTGTTACTGTTCGTTCTGCACTCATTTTCTATCTCCTGGTTGGTTTTGAGCGTCTTTAATTGGATTATAATAAGAGCCAAGGCTGGTATATTACATTGCCGCCTTTTGCCTGTCAAGGTGTTTTCTTTTTGCGCTTGACAACCCATGCACCTGCGAGTATTTTATTTGCTCTTAAATTCACCCCGATCAACCGATACAAAGGAGAGGATATCATGGCTTTTGAACTTCCCGATTTACCATATGCATACAATGCTCTGGAACCCCATATCGACGAGCGCACAATGACCATTCACCACGATCTTCATCACGGTGGTTATGTTAAGAAATTAAATGCTGCCCTTGAGGGTCACGATGATCTGGCTTCAAAGAGTATTGAAGATCTGCTGAAAGAACTAAATGACCTGCCGGATGCCGTACGTGGTGGAGTACGCAATAATGGTGGTGGACATTACAATCACACTATTTTCTGGGCTACGATGAGCGCAGAAGGCGGTGGTGCCCCCTCCGGAGCACTTGCTGACGCGATCAATGACGCTTTCGGTAGCTTTGATGCGTTTAAGGAAGCATTCGCAAGCGCAGCAGCAACTCGTTTTGGTAGCGGCTGGGCATGGCTGGTGAAGAAGGCAGACGGTTCCGTTGCCGTTACTTCCACGCCGAATCAGGACAATCCGATTACCGATGGCGATTATCCGCTGCTCGGGCTGGATGTGTGGGAGCATGCTTACTATCTGAACTACCAGAATCGCCGTCCGGCATATATCGAAGCATTCTGGAATGTAGTAGACTGGAATGCTGTTGCAGAGCGGTTCTAAGACATAGTTTTTAGCTGTTAAAAAAAGAAGCGGTTTTCATTTGAAGACCGCTTCTTTTTTTATAAAACGTGTTGTTTTGCCTCTAAAAAAGCGAGCTGACCTGTTCGGCAATTTTTTCAGTCCAGATCTTATCTTCCTCGCTAAATGGTTCCAGAACTTTCGAGTCGATATCCAGCTCGGCAACAACAGTTCCTTCTTTAAAAATCGGCACAACAATCTCCGACTTCACAGACAGGCTGCAGGCCAGATAATTGTCCTCTTTCGAAACGTCCTGAATAACAAATGTTTCTTCACGCTCGGCGGCCTGACCACATATTCCGGTTCCGAATGCAATGCGCGCATGGTCTGTTTCCTCACCTACGTAAGGTCCGAGAAACAGCTCACGCTCAACTTCGGGGTCGACAATATAGAAACCAACCCAGTCAAAATAGTCAACTTTAGCTTCCATCACCTGGCAGATCTTCAATAAAGCCGAATCCCTATCCGTAGCTGATGCAACGATCGCTTCAACTTCATCAAAGATTTCTTTATAGATTTGATTTTTGTCCATCGTTTAATCCTAATTTTATCGTGAATCGTTAATCGGGCATCGGGCATTCCTTCGACGCAGCCTGTGCCGAGCGAAGTCGAGGTGCTCAGGACAGGCTCGCATCGGGCATCGGGCATCGGGCATCGGGCATCGGGCATCGGGCATCGGGCATCGGGCATCGGGCATCGGGCATGGTAATTTTCAGATGTGAAAAGTGAAAAGGCAAAGGTGAAACGTAAATTTACAGCCCAACTGCCTGTTTCTCACAGTTTCTGCCAGCTTCTTACACACTTGGTCTCGACTACGCTCGACCAACGGTCGTTTTACTCACTCACCGAGTCTCCCACTCCAGCGAAGCGACCTGACTTCTGTTCTCCGTGCTCTGTGTTCTGTGCTCTGTGTTCTGTGTTCTGTGCTCTGTGTTCTGTGCTCTAGGACGACTCCACATCGCGCCATTTTGTAAGCTGAGTATTGGCAACATGAAGCTGCTGTAGAACCTCCATATAGGCCGGATCGTCCGGCGCGGTTTCCTTTAGCCGAAGTTTTGCCCGTTCGGCTTCAGCACGATACCGCTGAATCTTCAGTTGTTTGATGCAGTCCTGTAAATAAAGTGACGGCTTATTGAACTGACTATTGGTATGTTCCATCTCGCGAATAAAGAGAGAGCGCAGGTTATCGGACTCGATTGTTTCGAGCACCACATGCAGTACGTTCGTTCCGTTCTCCAGCTGTTTTATCCTCTCAAAAAGTTTACGAAACTCTGCATTCAGGAAATCATCTGCTGCAAGATGGTCATAAACGTAATTCCGGATGTCACCGAAGAAGTTGATCAGCAGCAGAATTATGTCTTTCTCCCCGCCCCACGCCCCGGTAAATGCCAGAGGCGCATCCTTTTTCATGCGGTTTTCTTCAATCGGAGGTGGCGGCTCTTCAATACGGAAAGACTGCTTACGCGCTGCAGCACTGCGCTTTTTCTTAAGCTCGTTGTATAAGATATCTTCCTTTATGCCCAATACCGTCGCACTGCGCTCAATATAAAATCCAGCTTTCACCTGATCCTTCAGACCGGCAATTACGTCCAGAATTTGCGAAACGGCCTCAGAGCGTTGACCCGCCTGCTGCATATCGTATATCTGCGTCAGCTGATGGAGTCGGAATTCCCAGTAATCCAGGGCAGCAGCGAGCTGTTCCCGAAAAGCATCCGAGCCATTCTTTTTCACATAACTATCCGGGTCTTCCCCCTGCGGAAGGATCAGCACAGAAACCGATAAGTCATGCAAAAACATTGTTTCGCCACCGCGGATCGCAGCTTTTATCCCGGCCGAATCTGCATCATAGCAGAGCACCACCGTTGTCGCATAGCGCCTTAGCACGGCAGCATGCTCTTCTGTTAATGCTGTACCGCTGGTAGCGACAACGTTGCGAATTCCCGCCTGATGCAGCTGAATCACATCCATATAGCCTTCGACAACCAGAACCGATTCCGCTTCACGGATCGCATCCTTTGCGCGATTTATGCCGTAGAGAACCCGGCTTTTCTGATAGATCGGCGACTCCGGTGAGTTGATATACTTTGGTGATCCGGGCTCGTCTTTGAGTGCACGCCCACCGAAACCAACCACCTTACCGGCAGCGTCCTGTATCGGAAACATCAGTCGATTGCGAAAGCGATCGTAGATGGAGTTTTTTTTCTCACTGGTTAACAAAAGTCCCAACGTTTTATAATCATCAATTCGTCCCTTCCCGGTTTCAATTGCCTTGCGAAGATTATCCCAACCCTCCGGAGCATAGCCGATCAGGAACTGTTGCATCGACTCATCGGTAAGACCTCGCCCCTTGAGGTAATTGCGCAACGATTCAGGTGCATTGGGAAGCTGGTTGCGGAAAAACTGCTGAACAGCCCAATTGCAGCGAAATAAGCGTTCACGCTCGCTTTCTTTCTTTTTGAACTCCGGCGAAGAAGGGATTTCAATGCCGGTCTCTTCGGATAGGAACTTGACTGAATCGACAAAGTTGAGTCGTTCATGCTTCATCAAAAACGAAAATACATTACCACCTTCTCCACAGCCAAAACAGTGAAAGATCTGCTTTTCAGGATTGACCGTAAACGAAGGCGTCTTTTCCTGATGAAAAGGACATAAGCCGATAAAGTTCCGTCCGCGCTTCTTCAAGGACACGGATCGACTGATGACATCCACAATATTGGATGCTTCACGAATGCGATCAATTATATGTTCTGGAATAGGCGCCAATCGACTCTTCCCTGTTTAAGATAAACCCAATGGAATTTTATGTCTCTACAAGGGTTTACAACGTATACAATCACTTGCAATCAGCAGGCTTTAGCCCTATATTTTGCCGCAGTTGCAGGGAGAATGTACGTCCATTCGCTCAGCAAGGCAATACACGATTAACAGAAGGATATTTTATGAGCAATTCCGGCATGCCTCCCAAGCAGCAAATCAATGTAGAGCTTCCCCCTGAACAGGCGGAAGGTATTTACAGCAATCTGGCAATTATCAGCCATTCTCAGGCGGAATTCGTAGTCGATTTTTCCCGGTTACTGCCGGGTGTTCCAAAGGCAAAGGTCTATGCACGCATCATTCTGACGCCTCAGCATGCCAAAGCGTTGCTTCATACTTTGGATAATGATATAAAGAAATTCGAAGCTCAAAACGGCGAGATAAAGCTACCGAACCAGCCAACGGATAAGCCCTTCGGTTTCCAGCAATCCGGAGAATAAATTCTGAATCAGGGGCAGGGAGACTTACAACGAATGCAGTATTTAGCGGAAAATCTTCGGACTATACAGAGTAGGATTCGTGAGGCAGAGAAAGCAAATGGTCTGGCCGAAAACAGTGTAACGCTGGTAGGTGTTAGTAAAACATTCGGACCCGATGTTATTAATGCTGCGATTGATGCTGGCCTGGAGCATATCGGTGAGAATCGCATTCAGGAGTTTCGCGACAAAAGTGAAGCGATAAAGACCGATGCAAAACGCCATTTTATTGGACATTTACAGCGCAATAAGGTAAAGTATGCTGTAAAGCTTTTTGATCTTATTCAGTCCGTTGATTCGATAGCACTGGCGGAGGAAATTAATGCTCGATGCTCCAAAATGAATCAACAAATGCCTATCCTGATAGAAGTGAATACCAGCGGCGAAGCTCAGAAAATGGGCTGTGAGCCCATCGGAGCTCTAACGCTGCTAAAAGCGATAGATCGCCTGCCAAATTTGAGCGTGCAGGGATTCATGACAATCGCACTTTATTCCGATGATGCAGAGAAAGTAAGACCTTGTTTTAAATTATTAAAAGAATTATACGATGAAGCTCAGACTTTTGAGCTCCAGTATGCAGCTATACAAACGCTCTCGATGGGAATGTCAGGAGATTTTCCAATTGCCATTGCCGAGGGGGCAAATATGGTGCGAATCGGTTCCGCACTGTTTGGCCAGCGCTGATTAGCGCAGATTATGAATTAATATCAATTGCTTTTTACGAGGAGCATCCTTTGAAATTAACGCCACTTGAAATCCGTAAGCAGGAATTTCGCAAGGCAATGCGCGGTTTTGATCCGGTTGAGGTACAGACTTTTCTTGAGATGGTTGCCGAACAGTATGAGCAGCTATCTGAAACGGCCCAAAACCAAAGCAATAAAATTATCGAGCTTGAAACGAAGCTCAGCGACTACCAGCGCAACGAGAAAACGCTGCGTGAGACTCTGGTCAACCTGCAGGAAGTAAAGAAGCAATCAGAAGAAAGCAGTAAGCGCCAAGCAGACCTGACGGTTAAGGAAGCAGAGCTGAAGGCACTCGAGATCCTTGAGAATGCCCGTAAAGAAGCACGTAACATAAAAGAAGAGATCGGCTGGCTGAAGACTCAGAAAGAATCCTTCATTAACCGCCTTCGCCATATCCTTTCCTCACAGATTGAGTTGCTATCGGTTATGGAAATTGATGATTTAGTCAGTGAAGATCAGAAGGAATTTGTCGTTACGAAAGCCAAGCGAAAACTATCCGGTGATGCAGGAGAAGCAGATCAGTCTGATCAATCCGGCTCCGGAAATGTAATTCATCGCCCGGCTCCGGAGCCGTCCGAGGGCACTGAACCCGTAAAAAAAGCCAAAGAAACCAAGCCTTCTCGTAAAGAGACATCTGAAAAAAGCGACACAGAACAACAAACCCGCACTGGGAACGATGCATCTTTGTCGGAAGACGATATAAACGAGTTTTTCAAAAAAGGCATTCAAATCGACGATTTGATTAAAACGCTAAACAAGAAAGAGCCGGACAAATGAAAATGGATGTTCAAAAGCGATTTGTACAGACTCTGGCAGTTTTTCTGCTTTTTCTGCTGCTCTCGAACTGCTCAACTTCGAAAATTGTTACTCATAATCAAGTCGAAACCTACCAGTCTATTCGCGTTTTCCTGAAAAGCGGCGATACAATGGAAGGTCTGGTGACGTCCAGTGAAGCCGGAACCCTAACAATGGTTTCCTCCCGCGATCACCTGGAGCATAAATTGTTACACAGCGACATATCGCGGATCGAACGCTCTGACAAGCATTTCGACATGCAGGCCAACGTGATTTCTGATGCTGAGATCCAAAAGTACCGCAGCAATCGCAATTCATGGGTCTATGCTCTTGGAGGAGCTGCCATCAGTGGCCTGGCCGGAATTGCCGTTGGCTTGCCGGTCTGGTATGCAGTGGACAATCCGCCGCCGTTTTTTGTAGGTGGACTCGGTGCAGTAGTTGGAAGTATTTATTTTGCCAATCGCGGAATGAAGCGCGATGACAAGGAAGCATTGGCAAAGGTTCGCTTTCTACGTGAACATGAAGATGGCCTTGAGGCAGCACGCGTGGAAGAACAAGCGCGCTTGAAAGCACTGCAGCAGGAAAAAGAGAACCTGATGAAAAAGCTGGAAGAGAAAAAAGACGACAGCAGTCAATAAGCAATAGTTTACTGCTATCCTCTCTCACCGGATAACAAAATAAGCGTCGATAACCCTATGGTATGCTCTCTTGCCATAGGGTTTTGTTTATGCTGTAATACGGAATAGTCTTTTCAGATACCTTTCATATAAGCAAATATGAACACAGGCTGGATTTCAGCTCATTTAGGACTTATTTTAACGGCTTCACAACACAGCTATCAGAGCAGACACACACGCATTAATCAGCAGAGGAAACACGATGAGTACAATCATGACGCAAATCGATGAAGCTGTATCATACATTCGTACACAAACACCATTTGAACCAGAGGTCGGTATTGTCCTGGGAACCGGACTGGGTGGCTTGGCTGATGAGATTGAAACGGTAACTGAAATCTCATACGAGAAAATCCCCAACTTTGTAGTTTCAACGGTTGAGTCACATGAAGGGAAGCTGATTTTTGGGAAGCTTGGCGGACGCAACGTTGTTGCGATGCAGGGTCGATTCCACTTCTATGAAGGTTACACCATGCAGCAAATCGTCTTTCCGATTCGCGTCATGAAATATCTTGGTATCCATTCGCTGGTTATCTCAAATGCCTGTGGAGGTATGAACCCGGTTTACAGCAAAGGCGATTTGATGATTATGAATGATCACATCAACCTGCTGGGTGATAATCCGCTTATAGGCGTTAATGAAGAAAAGCTCGGCCCCCGCTTCCCCGATATGTCGGAGCCTTATTCTCAGAAATTGATTGCCCTGGCTGAGAACATTGCGATGGAAGAAAAAATCAAGGTTCAGAAAGGTGTATATGTTGCAGTGGCAGGCCCTTGCCTGGAAACGCGTGCTGAATATCGCTTTCTTCGCGGAATTGGCGCAGATGTGGTCGGTATGTCTACTGTCCCGGAAGTCATCGCTGCGCGACATATGGACCTGCAGGTATTCGGCGTTTCGGTAATTACCGATGAGTGTTTTCCCGATGCACTTGAGCCTGTAGACGTTCAGGATATTATTGCTACCGCTATGGCGGCACAACCCAATCTAACCCGGCTGATGAAGTGCCTGGTCGAACAGATGTAATAACGCTTACTCATACGAATCAGTAACGAAACAGGAATCGCTATGTTCAAGGAATTTGACGGCAAGCCCTCGCTACCGCAACTGGAAGAAGAGGTGCTGCAACTCTGGCAAAAAGAAGATGTGTTCAAACGGAGTCTGGAACTGCGTAAAGACGCCCCGCTCTATATTTTCTATGAGGGTCCGCCGACCGCAAACGGCAAGCCCGGCATTCACCACGTACTCGGGCGCACTATTAAGGACGTTATTTGTCGCTTTAAGAGTATGAAAGGCTATCAGGTACCGCGTAAAGCCGGATGGGACACGCACGGTCTGCCAGTGGAAATCGCCGTCGAGAAGAAGCTGGGCTTAACTCAGAAGAACGAAATTGAGACTATCGGAATTGAGACCTTTAATCGTACCTGTCGTGAACTGGTAGATGAACATATTGAAATGGCTCACGGCTGGCGCAAATTAACCGACCGCATGGGTTACTGGTTGGATCTGGATGATCCGTATATCACCTACAAAAATGAGTATGTAGAATCGGTCTGGTGGTCTATTAGCGAGATCTTTAAGAAGGGACTGATTTATAAAAGCTTTCGAATCGTTCCACAGTCGCCAACTATTGAAACACCGCTGAGTTCTCATGAGCTTTCGCTTGGCTACAAAGACGTGAAAGATCCGAATACCTACATCAAGGTAAAGGTCATTTCCTCCCCTCGAAAGTCGCTTGAGGATAGCGAACTGTTGATCTGGACAACGACTCCCTGGACGCTTCTTACGAATACCGCCGCCGCAGTGGGAGACGACATCGACTACGTTCGCGTAAAAAATACCCGCGAGCTGAAAACCGCTTCTGGTAAAGAAGAGCAGGTACTGGATCTGGTTTTGGCCAAAGAACGCCTGTCTGCACTGGATGGCGAATATGAGATTCTGGAAGAGTTTAAGGGTAAGGAACTTGTCGGTACCACCTACGAGCAGATTTTTGACTTTGTAGACCTAAAACCCGCTGAACACCCGAACGTGCTGACGGTTTTATCAGGCGACTTCGTGACAACCGGTGATGGTTCCGGTATTGTACATATGGCACCGGCTTTCGGACAGGACGACTACGACATGTCGCGCAAGCACAACCTGCCGGTGAATATTACCGTTACACCGGGTGGACGTTTTAAAGACGGTATGGGTGAATTTTCCGGTCGAACCGTTAAAACTTTCACTTATGCGGATGGTCATACCGAAGAAGGTGCCGACAAAGACATCATAATTGCCCTTAAAAAAATGGGCAAGGCATATCGGATAACAAACGACTACCTGCACAGCTATCCGCACTGCTGGCGCACCGACAACCCGGTAATCTACTACGCACGTGAAGCCTGGTTCATTAATTCCCCGGAATATCGTGACCGCATGGTTGAGCTGAACAAGACAATTAACTGGCAGCCACCGGAAATCGGTAAAGGACGTTTCGGAAACTGGTTGGAAGACAATAAGGAATGGTCACTCTCCCGCGACCGGTATTGGGGCACTCCCCTGCCGATCTGGGTCGCTGAAGATGGCGATCTGATGTGTATAGGCTCTATTGCGGAGCTGAATGAGGGTGTTTTTGTCGATGGTGATAGCCGTACTCCGGTAAAAGAACTGCCGGAAGACCAGCTGGACTTGCATCGGCCATTTGTGGATAAAATCATCTTTGAAAAAGACGGCAAGACCTATCGCCGAACACCGGAAATTATTGACGTCTGGTTTGATTCCGGTGCAATGCCCTATGCCCAGCTGCACTATCCTTTCGAGAATAAAGAGCTGTTTGAAAAGAGCTTTCCGGCAGATTATATCTCTGAGGGTGTCGACCAAACCCGTGGGTGGTTTTATACATTGCACAACCTTGCCACGGTCCTGTTCGACAGCGTGGCATTTAAAAACATCATCGTAAACGACCTGCTGCTGGATAAAAACGGCAAGAAGATGAGCAAGCGCCTTGGCAATGCCGTAGATCCGTTTGAAGCCTTCGACAATCACGGTGCTGATGCCCTTCGCTGGTATCTCCTAACGATGAATAATCCTTGGATCGCCAAGCGTTTCGATATCGAAGGCGTTAAGGAAGTCTATCGCAAGCTCTTTGATACGCTGCTAAACACCTACAGTTTTTTTGCACTGTATGCCAATATCGATGACTTCGACGGAACAGCTGAGGAAATCCCGGTTAGTGACCGCCCGGAGATCGATCGCTGGATTCTGTCCCGACTTTATACGCTTTCAGACCGCGTCACCAACGAGCTGGAGAGCTACGACCTGACACAGGCCGCACGTCCGATTACGGAATTCGTTATCGATGAACTGTCCAATTGGTACGTGCGTCGCAATCGTCGCCGCTTCTGGAAAGGCGATGTGTCTGCGGATAAAACAGCAGCTTATCAGACGCTACATGAGGTTCTTCTGACCGTCTGCAAGCTTATGGCACCGTTTTGCCCCTTCATCTCGGATGCTCTGTATCGCAAGCTGCGAACCGGTGATATGCCGGAATGCGTTCACTTCTGCGACTTTCCAACGCCGAATGAGCAGCAGCAAAAACTACGGGATGTATCGTTAGAATCGCGTATGAGCGTAACACAGAGGGTTGTGCGCAGTGCACGTGCCCTGCGTGAAGAGCATCGAATTCGCGTTCGCCAACCGCTGAATGAGCTCACGGTTTATAGCAGTCGTCAGGAAAGTCTCGACGCCGTAACGGTAATGAGTGATCTGATTCGCGAAGAGCTGAACGTTAAAAGCATTACCATCGACAAACCGCTGGATGAGCTGGTAAATCGCCAGGTTAAGCCGAATTTTAAGACGCTTGGTCCGCGATTTGGCAAAAACATGAAGCAGGCCGTTGGACAGATAAACGGCTTCGATAGCGACATACTGGCTCTGCTGGAAGGCGGTGGCTCTACAACAATCGAGATTGATGGTAAGCCGGAAGACATTCGTAGCGAAGATTTGGATATTCGCGAGGAACCTATCGGTGATGCTGCCGTATCAAGAGATGGAGATATTCTTCTGGCACTCGACACCGTCATCACACCGGAACTGGCATCTGAAGGCATTGCGCGCGAGTTCGTAAACCGTATACAAAACCTCCGTAAAGACGCCGATATGGACGTTACCGATCGTATTGCCGTCTACTATGCTGCACCGGATACGGTTGCGAATGCTATTGCCACGCAGGCCGATTATATTCGCCTGGAAACGCTTGCAACAGAGCTTGAAGGCAGCCTGCCGGCAGATGTAACGGGAGAGACCGTTTCGATTGATGAAGACGAGTTTAAGGTGTTTATTCGTAGATCAGACAGTTAGCAAATTCGTCTTGTCGTCGAAATTCTAATGCCACTGTAGGACTAATTCTAGTATTGAAAAAAACTGCATTATTTAGTTTACAAGGGCACGAAAACAACTTATATTCAGCAAATTCAACCGGTACTATACCGGTCTAACACAAAGCTACGAGGGAATGGTAGAATGGTTAATAAAGACAAGTTTGTCAATGGTGATGAGGGAACGCATGACGACCAAAAGGTCTTAACCACTTACCTGAACGATGATGAGCTGGAGTATTTTCGTCAGATAATTCTCACGAAGAGATCAGAAGCTTTGAACGAGATTGAGCAGATGAACACCAGACTTGAAGATGCTCAGGAGCAAGCTTCCGGTTATACGTATCACATGGCCGATTCAGGAACGGACGCCATGGAGCGTGAGATGCTCTATCTGATGATTAGCCGACAGCAAAAATTTATCGGCTATCTTGACCGTGCACTTGATCGTATCAAGAATCGCACGTATGGAATCTGCAAACTAACCGGCGACCCGATTCCGAAGGAACGCCTTGAGGCAGTACCCCATACCGAAACGACGGTCAAGGCCAAACTGGATCAAAAGAAGCTGAATCGCCTTAAATAGTGGTTAAATTTATCCATGCTTTTTTCAGCCTTCTGCCTCACGGTGGAAGGCTGAACTTTATCAGCCCCCTACCCTTCGCACATTCCATTGCCAAAACACATTGACACCTAAACTGCCAGCTAACGATGAACACAGTCCGGAAATTTTCATTTACAGTCGATGATACCTGCATTCAAATGCGCCTGGATAAGTTTTTATCGTTGCAGCTTACGGAACACTCCCGTTCATTTTTACAAAAGCTGATCGCAGACAAGCTGGTAACGGTAAACGATAGGCCAGAGAAGGCATCCTATAAGCTGGCAGTCGAGGATCGTGTGCAGGTTGAGATACCTCCACCGGAAGAAACGGAGATTCTTCCGGAAGATATACCTCTGGAGGTCGTCTACGAGGATCCTGCATTGCTGGTTGTCAACAAACCAGCAGGAATGGTCGTTCATCCGGGTGCGGGAAATCGCAACGGCACGCTGGTGAATGCCTTAATGCACCATTGCACAGACCTTTCCGGCATCGGTGGCAGGCTCAGACCCGGTATCGTGCACCGATTGGATAAGAACACCAGCGGATTGCTGGTCATTGCTAAAAACGATACGGCTCATGTGCAACTTCAGCAGCAGTTCAGTGAGAAATCGGCCTATCGAGAATACCGAGCGCTGGTTTGGGGCAAACCTGATCCGGCCACTGGCGAAATTGAAAACCATCTTGCCCGCAGCAAATCCGATCGAAAGCTATTCACAGTTGCTGATGAAGGAAAAATTGCTATTACACATTATGAAACGGAACAGTCTTTTGAATTCCTGAGTTTACTAAATGTAAGACTGAAGACCGGGCGCACGCATCAAATTCGTGTACACATGCGACACCTCGGTCACCCGGTTTTCGGGGATCCGGAATATGCCGGCAGAGATAAGCAATTAAATCGGCTTTCTGCTTTATCCAGACGAAATTTCGCCGTATATTTGCTCAAGCATCTGAAGTATCAGGCGCTGCATGCTTTCCGTTTGGGATTTAAGCATCCAATAAATGGTGAGCAAATGGAGTTTACTGTTGAATTACCAAAAAAATTCGTACAATTACTCGAGAAAGTTAAAAAACACGAGGACAGTCATGATGGCTAAACAACTGTTTTTATTACTCATAGTATCAACCTCCTTTTTATTTGCACAACAAGCTGAATTTCTCCATGATCAGGTTTTGGAGATGGGTAAGGTCTCAAAAGGAGACGTTATTGAAGGCGTTATTAAGTTCAAAAACAGCGGCGACGTCCCGCTAGAGCTGGAAAGTATTAAGCCAAGCTGTGGTTGTACCGCGGTTACTCCGGATAAGATGACTTATGGTCCGGGTGAGACTGCCACAATTCCGTTTACGCTGGAAACCAAGAACTTCAGCGGCGTTATCCGAAAAAATATCCGTCTGAATTTTAAAAACGGCGAAAAGAAGACGCATATCATCGTTGTTCAGGCTAAGATCACTACCGATATCAGCATCAGCCCACGGTTCATCAACTTTCAAAAGGTTAAGTTAAATCCCGATACTACCTATACCGAGTTTTTTGAAATTGAGAATGAGTCCGACAACCCCATTGAGATCGCTAATATTCAGTCTTCAAATGCACACGTAAGCGTTTATCCAAGCAATGTGAGCATACCCAGTGGGAAGTCTCATCTGATCCGTATTGAGCTTAAGCCAAAAGAGACCGGTCGCCAAAACGGCCAGATTTTAATCGAATCTGATCATAAAACCCAGGGTGAGTTAAGTATCCCGGTTTTTATCAACGTCCGAAGTTAAGTGCTAAAATTTAATCTTTTCCAAGATTGTTGGTCACTTCGAGGCTAAGGGAAGCACTTAGTTTTATTCCTGGGCGTTGTTAAAGTTTGCATGGCCGAGCCTGTCGAAGTCCTGTTTAGAGCTTTACAAGTACCTCGACAAGCTCGGTGTGACATAACTTTATTATTGCCTGACTCGGTTAAGGCTCAAAAATAAACACTTCTCACAAATGCGCCCTTCTCCCTACAAACTACTCACTTTACTTCTCCTGCCTCTAATCTGTGGAATGCTTGTAAATGCTTTGCATCCGGAGGGTATTCATTCGCGCCTTTTACTACCGGCTCCTTCCCTTCAAGACACTAAAGCAGAGGTAACCATTGTAAGCGCCGATAGTGCTTTTCAGCTCCTTATGACCGAATCTGCTATATTTCTGGATACGCGACCGCAAGAGGAGTGGCAAATCGACCACATTCCGCAAGCCCGTTCCCTGGTGCTTCAGGATTATTACACCGGTGATGCGTCGCTGGATGCACTTCCCCTGGATAAGAGCTATATTCTGTATGGATTTGATGACACAACAACTGATGCCACTATTCTTGCAAACGAGATGATTTCGGCAGGCTATAGTGATGTTATGATTCTCTTTGGTGGCCTATCCGCATGGCTGGAATTTGGTTTCCCAACAGAAACTCCGGATACCGTAAATGAGTAATCTGAAAACATTCGAAACGTGGATTTACCATATCCTTAGGATTTTCTTTGGTGTTATCCTGATTTATGCCAGCATAGACAAAATTCTTCATCCGACTCAATTTGCCCAAACCATAGAAAATTATCGCATGATTAGTCCCTTGCTTTCACGCTGGCTTGCCATATGGTTACCCTGGCTGGAGCTTTTTCTGGGCTTCTTACTGATTGTCGGATTTTGGCCAATAGAAGTGTCGTATACCAACGCTATCTTAATGCTGGTTTTCTATATTGCTGTGCAGCAAGCCTACCTCCGCGGCCTGGATATCAACTGCGGCTGCTTTGCCGCCGAAGCGGGTTCTAAAGTCGATATTGCCAAGGTTTGTGAAAATATTGCACTCCTCTTATCCTCCATTTACTATATTTTTTTGGTGAAAAAACGCAGTACCCCTCCCCTAAACTAAGCATTCACGCAAGAACCATATTGCAGGGGCATTAAAGTTTCACTAAAATAGATGTGACTTTAATCAATAGGAATCGTGGCCTTGATGAATACCTTAATTAAATCATCGTAGCTACATACCTTTTACGATGCCTTCTGAGTTGGGATATAGATTTTTAGCGACAGGGATTTATCATTTGCCTTTCAACAGTATCACTATTCAGATAGAAAAACTAAGTGTCGATATTGGTTTTATAATGGTATTGCTGACAGCATGGAGTAAGGCAGAATGAACAAGGAAGTAAAACATTACAGCGCCGAGACTAAGGAAATGAACAACCAGGTGAATTTTTACGATGTCTTGATTGTTGAAGATAATCTTGAACAGGCACATCTCACCAAGCTGCTTGTCGAAGAATACGGCTTTAAAGCCCAGTTCGAGACAAATAGCACTAAAGCACTTCGCACCATAAAAGCACATCGTCCGAAGGTCGTAATTTTAGACCTGATGATGCCGCAGCTCGATGGGTTGCGCTTATGTAAGGAAATTAAAAGTTCTCCCGAAATGCGGAATACCAGAGTGATTATTTACTCCGGTAAAATGTATGAATCTGATCGACGTAAGGCACTGGAACTCGGTGCGGACGCTTTTTTTATCAAGCCTACGCGCGCTAACATGCTCATCACCAAGATAAGAGAACTCGCTTACCCACTCCAAAATGGCTCCTATACGAATTAAATTTTGGGGCGTTCGGGGTTCGATACCCACTCCCGGTCCACGTACCCTCCGCTATGGCGGTAATACCTCTTGCGTTGAAATTCGCTTTCCGGATCTTCCGCCTTTTATCGTTGATGCCGGTTCCGGCATTCGTGAACTCGCAAAAGAAATGATCAACCTGCCTGATCCGCTGAAGGCCTATATCTTTTTAAGCCATTTTCACTGGGATCATATTCAGGGTCTCCCCTTTTTCAAACCGGCTTTTAACCCTGCGAACGACTTCATTATCTTCGGCTGTGATGAACCCAGCGTTGATCTGTCCAACATTATCTCGATGCAGATGAATCCGATCTATTTTCCGGTTGCGGTTGATGATATGGCAGCAAAAATCGAGTTTCGCTCTATTCTGGAGGGGGAATTTGATGTGGAGGGCGTTCGGGTTGAAACCATATTTCTGAATCACCCGGGCTACACGCTGGGCTTTCGCTTTAACTACCGCGGTAAATCGATAGTCTATATCAGCGATAATGAGCCTTATCAGACCCAGGATGAACAGTCGGACGGCATTTTCAGCGGTGATTCACTGGAAGATCGTTTTGAAAACTTTGCCGATAATAAAGAAGAAGAGCTAATCGACTTTATCAGCGAGACCGATCTGCTGATTCATGATACCCAGTATTTTCCGGAAGAATATCGCCAGCGCATCGGTTGGGGACATTCTCCCTATACCTACAGCTGCGATCTGGCACGAAAGGGTCGCGTAAAGCAGCTCATTCTCTTTCATCACGATCCTGATCATGATGACGATACCATTGATAAGCTGGTAGCGCTTAGCCGAGAGCGCTTACAGAAAAACGACTATGCCATTCCCTGCAATGCTGCCCAGGAAGGCGCCGTCATCGAAATTTGATTTGCTGCGCTATTTCCCCCGGCATTTTTAGGGAAATCCCCCATTTTTTCACACTATTTCTATACACACCCTCTTAGCAAAAAACCACAAACATCTGTTTTTAATAGACTTAATTCCAGAGTAAAAATACTGGCACATCTCTTGTATTACTTTAGACACCAACATGATTCAAGAGAAGTGCAAGCTTCCCCTGAGTGTTTACCCGAACACTTCACATCAACATCCCCCTTCTTCTCGAAGGGGGATGTTTTATTTAATTAAAATTATGTCAAATCTATAATTTCTTGTTGCGCAAGTGATTGCTTGCACTTATATTGCGCAAGCAATCACTTGCGCAAAAAATACTATACGAGGAAAACATGCGACGAGATGTATTTCAGGCCATAGCAGACCCAACGCGAAGAGAAATCTTACTGTCTTTAACCCAAAACACCCAGAACATCAATACTCTGGCCCAGAAGTTTGACATGACACGTCAGGCCGTTTCACTGCATGTAAAAATCCTTAAGGAATGCGGTGTTATTACCACCAGACAAAACGGCCGTGAGCGCTATTGCGATTTGCAGATAGAAGAACTAATGGAAGTCAATAATTGGCTGGAGCCGTTTAAAGAAGTATGGGAAGCCCGCTTTAAGCAGCTTGATGGCGTTCTCGATAACTTAACAAAAAAACCTAAAGGGAGATAATATGAACAAAACAACCTTCAAAGCTGATAAAAATACTCTTACAATTACCCGTATCTTTAATGCATCGGTGGATCTGGTATGGAAAGCATGGACTCAACCAGACTTATTGGACCAGTGGTGGGCACCCAAACCGTGGAGATCTGAAACCAAACATATGGAATTTAGAGAAGGCGGATATCGCTTATATGCGATGCTGGGTCCGGAAGGCGAAGAACACTGGGGTAGGACAGATTATGAGTCGATTAAAGAGCTCTCAAACTTTTCTGGGCAGGATTCATTTTGTGACAATGATGGAATAGTTCAACCGGATTTTCCCGTTGCGAGATTTCAAAATCATTTTGTGGAAGAAGGTAGTTCAACAGCTGTAACAATAATAACCCAGTATGAATCGGAAGCACACCTCAATCAAGTTTTACAAATGGGCATGAAGGAGGGATTGGGTATGGCTTTCCAAAGTTTGGATGAATTATTAACGGCCTTAAGATAAATAGAAAATATTTCTAAAGCATCGCAATAGTTTTGCAAGGCTTGCGCTTGCGGCGGAATTCCAGCATGGCAGATTCCGCCTGCTCTTTGGTCGGGAAAATTCCGATGCAGATAAACTCAACATCACTTCCTATGTCGACAGACTTCACATTTCTGCTGAGCATTTCTCCGGTACGTCCAAGGTGAAAGGAACCGCTGGAGTGATTATACTCGATTGACCAGGTCTGTAAGGCATTCATGGAGGGCCTCCGAAAAGGATGTTCTAAACTTTAGGTTAGCTAAGCGGTGCGGTGATGCAACCATCCTATAATAACATAGTAAACCCAACCCCATTTATTCAATACCAGACTTAAAAAGAATGTGTTTTTTTTGAGATAATCACCCGATTTTTATGCAAATTTTCGTCAAATTTATCGTCTGACCAAAACGACGGTCGTTTTTTCCTTGAAGTAACGTCCTGTTGTAAGTCCTCTTGCTTCAAATAAACAGACATAAATTCCGCTCGGCACTTTTCCAATGAATCTGCTTTTACCATTCCAGAGTATCTCTCCTTCGCTTGCACTCGCTTCACCATCTGCCAGCGTTGCAATTTTTCTCCCTCGCAAATCATAAAGCCGCAGCGCCACGTTAGAAACTCTTTCCGGAAGCTGGTAGCGAAATAAACAGACATCCTCCCTTCCATCTCCATCCGGCGAAAACGGATTGGGCTGCACCGTTAATCGACTGGCATCCGGAAGCACGTCTACAAAAACAGAATTCTGCTTACCTGCAGAATGTCCATCCGAATGAATAGAGGCATTCCAGCTTTCTTTCATTTTACCATTAAAGCGCGGATTATATTTTTCGAGAGAGGTGCCGTTCTCAATGTCCCGACCATACCAGCTATCATCAAACGGAACTACATCATAAATCCAGCCGCCCTTGCCAAGTATCTCCAGACGGTCAAAATCATTATTTATGGATGGGAAATCTTCACATAAACTAAACTGCCCTTCAGGGATACCATAATCCACAAGAATCTCAACCTGATCAGAAAGAACTCGAAATTCTCCGGGATGCAATATTATGTTCTCCATAACGGAGCAGGTATCTTTTCCATCTGTAAACATAATTGTTGACAAATCAAAAGCATCCGTTCCAGCGTTCACCAGTTCTATCCACTCCCCTTCCCCGGAACGCGGTGCCGCCATAATTTCATTTATCGCCAGAACTGCCCGCGGTTCATCTACAACTCCGCTCCAACATCGCACTGAGTATGCGCTGTCCGTTCCAACGATTAGTCTACTCCGCATGCAAATTTGAACTCGACCTGCCGGAGCATTGGGAAAGTCCACCTGTAACTCTAAACTGTCACCGGGAAATAAATCGACTGCATAAAAATTATTCACACCTGTTTCATTTGGATTTAGCATCGAGTCCATATTCACATCGTGAAAGATCCTGGTGTCGATACCGGAAAGTTCAAGGCGACCGGTATTCATTATTAATGAACGAAAATTGAGATCGCTCCCGGTTAATCGCAGCGTGTCAACATTATCAAAAACCAGCATTTCTATACCAACCTCAGGACGGGTTCGCGAATTTTGTCTTCCGGGTGTTCCGTTGATCATGCGACTATTTGCCCAGTTCGAAACCTCATTTCCCCCGCCAGGTTCAATTTTCTCATCACTGTGGCCAGGATTATTATCTGTGGAATAACGGTATGCCGCTACGGTATCACCCATTACATCAATCAGATAAATAGTTTTTGCCCGGGAATTGGTTAATCCGCCGTTACCAAAGGTAACGCCGTCCAGTGAAAGAATTATCGCTTCCGGAGGGATCAGCTGATCGTATGTTCCTTTTGGTAGGGAGAAATAATCTGCATCGAAGATCACCGCAAACTGCATCGGTGCCAGAACGTAGTTACTGGGGTCTATTGGGATAATCACATCACCGGATAGTGAATCAGAAATCGTCCACCCGGTAAGGTCAAGGCTGTCCGGTGAGAGATTCAGGATCTCAATAAATTCATCGCTACGTTCCGATCCCACAGGATCAAACATTATCTCGTTGATGACGATTTGTTGGGTATAAATTGGGGACGTGAGGAGTAGTAGCAAAACTACCAGGAGCATCAGCCCTCCTCACTGTTCATTCATCAGAACTTCTTCTGGTAATACCTGCGGGGGATTTCAATCGTTGCTGCCAAATCACTGCGTTCTAAAATTTTAATCTGTGATTTTCTCAACCAGGCCGTATGCCCATCATGTTCAACAAGTATATACTTGTCATTTTCATATTCTATTTTACGTACTTCAATGCGTATTGGCTTAGTTAAACGAATCACAATATTTCTCCGATGACTGCTCCCAACTCAAAAGAGCGTCTCTTATAAAAGGTATTCTCAAAAAATGCGGTTATTTTGAAAGTTTATTAGTTTTAGACAAAAAATATAGGCGCATATCACAATAACTACGAATTAGAATTGATAGATGGATTTACTTTTCTCATATAGTGAAGTTGATTTCTCTTCCCCTCGACGGAGTTTATACCAAGTGACGCGGAGGTGCTGGGGAACGTATTTGCCCGCCCACTGAGCGTAGCCGAAGGGAAGGGCAGATATACAAGGTGAATTATTCTCTCAGCACATGATCTATAATATTTACTCAACTCACAATTTACAACGCACTTGTTACGGTCGGGTTTCAATTTGTCGTTTATTTTTTCATTTAAAATCGCCTTTAAAAACTACATCAGGTAACAGTTGTTTTCAGCCCTTTCCCGATCTAAATTTAATGCTTTAATTTTATGCACGGCAACTAGCTAAATTCTGCTTCGCAAAAACGGTATATGATGAAAGGGACAGCAGCAATGGAGTATGTATTCAGGGATATTGAGGCAAAGTGGCAGGCGTTCTGGGACGAGAACAAAACCTTTAAAACTGATGACAGCGATCGTTCAAAACCGAAATATTATGTCCTTGATATGTTCCCTTATCCGAGTGGTTCAGGCCTACACGTTGGTCACCCGGAAGGCTATACCGCTACCGATATACTCGCACGCTATAAGCGGATGAATGGATTTAACGTTTTGCACCCAATGGGCTGGGATGCATTCGGCCTGCCGGCTGAGCAGTATGCAATCAAGACCGGTACCCACCCGCGAATTACCACTGAAAATAACGTAAAGCGCTTTCGCGAGCAGTTGAAAACGCTTGGCTTTTCATATGACTGGGATCGCGAAGTCGATACGACCGATCCGAAATACTACCGCTGGACGCAGTGGATTTTCCTGCAGCTCTTTCACAAGGGTTTAGCCTATGTGGCAGAGGTCCCGGTCAACTGGTGCCCGGCACTGGGAACGGTACTGGCGAATGAAGAAGTTGTCGATGGCAAGAGCGAGATCGGTGGACATCCGGTCTATCGACGGCCAATGCGCCAGTGGATGTTAAAGATTACCGAATACGCCGAAAGACTGTTACAGGACCTGGATGATCTGGACTGGCCGGAAAGTATCAAGGAAATGCAGCGTAACTGGATCGGTCGTTCCGAAGGTGCTGAAGTTACGTTTAATGTAAAGGGGCATGATAAGCATATTCGCGTTTTTACGACTCGTCCGGATACGCTTTTTGGAGCCACTTATATGGTGTTGAGTCCGGAGCACGAACTGGTAAATCAGGTTACCACAGCTGATAATCACGATGCGGTCGAAGCCTATAAGCAGGCGGCCTCGCGCAAAAGCGATCTCGAGCGCACTGAACTGCAGAAAGAAAAAACCGGCGTCTTTACCGGAGCTTTTGCGGTTAATCCGACCAACGGTAAGGAAATTCCGGTCTGGATAGCCGACTACGTGCTTGCAACCTACGGGACCGGAGCCATTATGGCCGTACCGGGACATGATGAGCGCGACTGGGAATTTGCCAAAACTTTTGACCTGCCCATCGTAGAAGTGATTGATGGCGGAGATATTTCCGAAGCGGCCTATTCCGGGGACGGAAAGCTGGTCAACTCCGAATCATCCGATGTCAGCCTGAACGGTCTCTCTGTCGCAGATGCCAAGCGCCGAATTATCGACTGGCTGGAAGAAGCTGGTATCGGTGAAGGTAAGGTGAATTATAAGCTGCGCGACTGGCTGTTTAGCCGACAGCGTTATTGGGGCGAACCCTTCCCGGTTCTGCACGATCCGAACGGCACTACCATTGCGCTGGATGAGTCCGAGCTGCCGCTGCGCCTGCCTGAAATGGAAGATTTCAAGCCAACTCCGGTTGAGGAAAATGAGCAGCCAAAGCCACCATTAGGACGCGCTCCCGACAGCTGGAAGTTTGTAGAGAGAGACGGCGTAGTCTATACCCGCGAGTTTAATACCATGCCCCAATGGGCCGGTTCCTGCTGGTATTACCTGCGCTATATTGATCCGCTGAATGACACCGTTTTTCTTGATCCGGAAAAAGAAAAATACTGGATGCCGGTCGACCTGTATGTCGGTGGAGCCGAACACGCGGTTCTGCACCTGTTATATGCACGTTTCTGGCACAAAGTGCTTTTCGATCTGGGACATGTTTCGACAGTCGAACCCTTCCAAAAGCTGGTCAATCAGGGTATGATTCTCGGCGAAATGGAATTTACGCTGTATCGGGATGCAAACGGTCAACCAATTTCAGCCGAGCAGGTGAAGCCGGCAGATTTGGAAGAAGGATCTGAAAAGGGATATACCTCTGAGAAGATTTCCATCGAGGAGACAACCAAAAAAGGTGACGGCTTCGTATGGAAAGAAGACGAGAGCATTCGCATTGAGGCGCGTGCCCATAAAATGAGCAAAAGTCGCGGCAACGTTATTAATCCCGACACCGTTGTTGAAGCCTATGGGGCCGACTCACTCAGACTCTATGAAATGTTTATGGGGCCACTCGAACAGGTGAAGCCCTGGAGCATGAAAGGCGTAGAAGGTGTTCATCGTTTTCTGAAACGCACCTGGCGACTGGTTGTAAATCTGGACGGTGAGATCGATCAGCGTATTGACGATGCTGAGCCGACAAAAGATCAGCTATTCCACTTACATACGATGTTGAAGAAAGTAACTGAAGATCTGGATGGCATGCGTTTCAATACGGCCATCGCAGCGATGATGAGCTTTTTGAATGAAGCAATGAAGTGGGGGAATTTGCCAAGGAGCGTGGTATCGGAATTTCTGATGGCTCTCAGTCCCTTCGCACCGCATATCGCTGAAGAGCTGAATGACCGCCTGGGTAATACAGAAACACTCGCTTACCACGCCTGGCCGAAATTCGATGAGTCTCATCTGAAGCAAGATACGACTGAAATCGTTGTCCAGGTGAACGGCAAGCTCCGTCAGCGTCTGCAACTAGAGGTCGGCTTGAGCAAGGATAAGCTGCAGGAAATCGCCATGGCAGATGAGCGCATAGCCGGAATGATCGAAGGTAAGGAGATCATTCGCATTATTGCGGTTCCGAACAAACTGGTAAATATTGTAGTAAAAGGATAACATGCAGGACTGGCTAACGATCAGCTGGCTGTCCTTGCTGATTGTTCTAATCATTGGAATTGCTGAAGGTATCCGGCGTTTTGCCGGATGGCCTTCAGAATTTACCCGTAAGTTTGTTCACGTTACGGTTGGTATCATAAGCGTTATTACAGTAGCGCTTCTGCAAAGCGCGCTTCCGATGATTCTTATTGCTGGTTCCTTTGGTCTGCTAAACCTTATTGCCCTTCGTAACGGCTATCTGAAAAGCATGCATGGCGCCCGACCGAGCTATGGAACGGCTTACTATCCACTTGCCTTCTCTATCCTGCTAATTTTAGCATTTCCCACTCATAAACTCATCATCATCGCAGCAATGCTGGTCCTTTCCTTCGGAGATGCTGCAGCAGCCATTGTCGGCGAGAGCATCGGTAAATCCGGCGAGTACATACTGATTAAAGATCCGAAGTCATGGCAAGGATCACTTGCTATGCTGCTCGTCACGACAATCACCTTATTCTGCCTTTTGAAATACGATATTTTCTCACTGGGTTACTCTTATACCGTTGTAGAAGCGATTTGGTATGCCTTTGCGACAGCCATTGTAGCAACAGCTGCAGAGGCACTCAGTCATAAGGGAAGCGATAACCTCTCGGTTCCATTCGCTACGGCTATAATCTTATATTTTTTTGTTGAGCATACCCAATCCGAGAATATTCAGCTTACCCAGGCCATCTTATATGCTCTTATTGCAGCAGCTATATCTTTAAAGCTTCGCTTTCTTGCCCCGAGCGGTGCGGTGGCTCTTTTTCTTCTTGCTGTTCCAATCTTTGGTTTTGGCGGATGGCAATGGTCCATTCCCATTCTAACGTTTTTTGTTCTCTCCAGCTTGCTCTCTAAAATCGGCAAGGCTAAAAAGGCAAAGCAGGATGATCTGGCAGAGAAGGAAAGTCAACGCGATTATGCCCAGGCATTTGCTAACGGTGGGATTGCAGGTCTATTAATGATCGCCTATATGTTCTACGAAAATGAACTGCTCTTTTTCCTCTATCTCGCTGCACTGGCAGCTGCAACCGCCGATACCTGGGCAACCGAAATCGGCTCGCTGGCAAGACAGCAACCCTATCTGATCACCAATGGAAAAGCGGTTCCGGCAGGCACTTCCGGAGCGGTTACCAATCTGGGTCTGCTGAGTTCATTTGCAGGTGCTGTTGCTATTGCGTTTAGCGGAATCATCTATCAGTCCTATATGGTTAATCAAAGCATTGAACTCTTTTTATTCGTCGTTGCGGCGGGTTTTCTTGCAAGCTTATTCGACAGCCTGCTGGGTGCGACGGTTCAACTAAAATACATAGCACCGAAATCCGGCAAGGTCACTGAAGCGGAGTTTTACGATGGTGAGAGAACAGAATATCTGAGCGGCTGGAAATGGTTAAATAATAATGTGGTGAACGTTTTGTGTACGGCCTCAGCTGTGGTTTTTTATGTGTTTTTTCTGCTGTTGACCTTTATACAGGTGTTTTTATCAATGTAATTTAGTCCGGGACGACACACAGGTCGTCCCCTATGCCTACTTGCTATTTACCTTGACGATACCGAAGCATTATCCATTGCAGCTTCGCGGACCTTAGCTTCCTCATCCCACTTCGGCACGACGTTTTCCTTAAACGCACGCTTCTCTCTTTCCAGCTTGGGAATATCAAGACCAATATACATCTGCGCTTTGGCCTTCGTTGCGATATCCGGATACGGCACTTCTTCATTAAATCCAAGTTCAGCTAAAAGACGAGCCAGCTTTATTCGTGCATCTTGAACTTTTTCCGTTGCTGTCGAAACAATTCGACTTGCTTCTACCGGTGAGTGAAAACTGCCGCCGTGAGAGGCAATCGAATAGTCCCAGCGCCACTGGGCGTGACGAATGTCCTGCAGAATGTCTTTCATTTGTGCCTCATTCGCACCAAGCGCCCAGGCCTTACCGGCTTCCACGTGAGCACGCACGAGCAGCGTCTCTAGTGCCAGCTGCGTTTTCTTTATTCTTGCCTGACGTTCAAAAACATCATCAAGCAGCGTTTGGGTTTCCTGACGATGACACACCTGACAGGTATTTGCCACGTTAGCTAATGGAGAGCGTATATGGTGATCGGTAAACTTCTGACCACCCTCGGACTTATAGGGCATATGGCAATCTGCACAGGAGACACCCCGCTTGGCGTGAACCCCCGTCATATATAATTCATATCCGGGATGCTGTGCCTTCAACATCGGTGCCTTACTAATGGTATGCGTCCAGTCTTTAAAGCCCATATTATCGTAGTATTCTTCCATATCTTCGACGGACATTCCATTTTTCCATGGAAAAGTCAGATATGCGGATCCTTCTTTACCCGGTACTTTTTTATCAAAATAATACTCGACGTGGCACTGTGCGCAGACCAAAGAGCGCATTTCCTGATGCGATGCCTGCTCAATATCTTTCCCCATTGCATCATATGCTTCAACAAGAGCCGGACGAGAAATTCTCAGCGCCATATTATCGGGACTATGACAATCTGCACAGCCAATCTCATTAACAACTTCTGAGCCCTTATCAGCCCATTTGCCGGTATAGAATTCTTTGAGTCCTTCTTCTGCCATTAATCTCGGCACGTCCGGACTTTTACATGTCCAGCAGGTAGATGGCATGGGACCGGTTCCGGGACCGGTTGGTCCTCCAGTCCGCAGAGAATTGCGCAGGTCTTCAACAGCATACCAATGACCACGCGGCTGATTATAGTCTTTAGCAAAACCATACCCTGCCCATAGAACAACCAGCCGGGGATCTTCTTCTAATGCATCCCTGAGTTTGGAACCGTTTAAAGGGGTTACAAAAGATGTATCCCTGGTGCGCATAAACGATTGATATTGTCGCGGAAAATGTTCTCCCCATACGTCATTACGCGGTTCATTTTCAGCAATATCAATGTTTGGTTGATAAGCAAATTGTGATTCTGCTTTGCGGTTAATGATGCTGTTTGCCAGCATGCTCAACAGTACGACGACCACTACCGTCGCTAAAAAAAGTAGCCAGTTTCTGGAGGATGTGCTCATTTTGCTCTCCGGTTTTTCGTATTTGATGAGATAAGTGCGGCATCCAGCCATTCCGGCACGATATGTTTCTTGCGTTCAACAATCGGTAGGGGTTCCGCCTGAAACCCTACCGCGGCAAGGCTGCGAACGCTTCCATGGGGCGTTTCCCTATGGCAATCCCAACATCTCCTGTCGAGACGACTGCTCTGATGATTTGCCACGAGTGAAGCAGTACGAGCATCAGTAACCTGATCGCCATGACAGCGAATACAGTTGGCCTGCACTGCCTTTTGTCCCGCCTCATGCATCACAATCGCTTGCGGTTCTGCTCGCAGCGTATAAATGGACGCATGATACAGTCCATCTTTTGCCTTAAACAGATACGTTTCTAAAAGGTTATTCTGTGGTACGTGACAGTCGTTGCAGGTTGTCACGCTTTTGTGGGAACTATGACTCCAGGTGATGTATTGTGGCGTCATCACATGGCAGTTCATACAAGCTTGTGGATCATCAGTCAGATAGGAACCGACATTGGCTACATGGACGATGAATATGCCCAATCCGAATATTGCTCCGAATAGAACAATAACAGGCCTCTGCCACTCCTTCGGAGGTAACAGCTTTTTTAGAAAATTGTTCATTAAAGAAAGGTCGCATTCTCAGGTCGCACACCCAAAACGCTTAAAGAGCTTTTTAAAGAAAGCGGATAATTATGAGAATGTCAAGAGGGAAATACAGGTAGTAGGCAGTAGGCAGCACAGAAGACGTAGCGTGGGTCAAGACCCGCGCGAATTGGCAGTAGGCAGTACAGAAGACGTAGCATGGGTCAGTCCCGATGGAAAATAGGGAACCACCTGCGTGCCGTCCCAGACCTGCGTATCCCCGCGTAATGAAACGTGGGTTGCAATCCACGTTTCATTACGCAACACGAAGCTGGTTTTCAGCATCCATGTGCAGATAACCGTTTTCAACCAGGAATAGGCCGACATTGCTTAAGATATGCTCCTGATCATTCTCTGGTTGCCCCATACCGAGAATTTTACTGACTTCCTTGGTGGCAGATTGAATTTCAATTGGTCCAGCGGCACGAACGATGCGGTCGAAGGCCATTGCGATTTCTTCGCGGGCAATCCACTCCATACGGCGCATCGAATCCGGCAGCAGAGCCCGGTCACGAATTTCAACAGGAGGCTGTTTTGCCACCGCCCAGAGGAAATCCTCTCGCATGAAAAACGCTTCTACGGAACAACCTGAATTCACCACTTCCCGCAGGCGCTCTATATTTCGATGATCGCTCGGCTTGCCATTTACATTTCCCAGAAAGCGGTGCGCAATCGCCTGGAAATGAATTGGACTTTCAATCCGCACAATTGTTTTAATCTGGTTAAGAAGCTGTCCGGTTGGTATACGCTGTATTTCATCACTGGAGCTTAAAGTCGATACACGTGCCATTTCATAAGGTTTCGCTATTGCCAGAACCATTTTCTGGGAACGTGCCATACCGGTGGGTTCTTCCTCGTAATCATCCAGGGTACCCGGCGTTGGGCGTGGCTTAGGCTCTTCTTCCTCATATGAGGATTGCTCTGCTTCAGGTTCCTCTTTGGGTTCCTGTTTGGGCTTTGGACGACTTCGCGGCATTTCTTCTTCGACCGGTGGCACCCACTTGCGGGTCGGGGCTGGCCTGCTGCGCTTTTCCTCTTCAATGGCCTCAAGCAGTCGCTCAATCTCGAACTGAGGATTGTTATACCAATCCGTACTCCAAATTCGATACAGTTTCCAGCCGAGATCTTCCAGAATTTCATGACGAATACGATCACGATCTCGTGCCGATCTGCTTCCGGCATCTGCTACACCGTCACATTCTATACCCAATAAATATCCACCCTCTCCGCGGGCATCTTTGACACCTATGTCGATAAAACAACCTGCCGTACCGACTTTAGGTTCAACATTAAGGCCATTGCTTCGCAGGGCATTCAACAACGCCTCCTCAAATGAGGATTCCGGCAGCTTGCCAACGGTATCGAAACGTTCAAGGCGGCCGGTCTGTGCATAGTAGAGGAAGTTTCGCAGTGCCCTCAAACCGACGCTGCGAGTTCGCTCCATATCCAGTTCTTTTGGCAGGAAGTTGCAGTATACAATTAACGCCTTACGTGCCCTTGAAATCAGCACATTCAAGCGTCGCTCCCCCCCATCCTGATTCAACGGACCAAAGTTCATTCCCATCGAGCCTTTTTCATCCTTACCATAGCCGACGCTTATGAGAATAACATCCCTCTCATCTCCCTGAACCGTTTCAAGGTTCTTCACAAAAACGGATTCCAGCTTATTTGCCTCAAAAAATCCCTCGCAATCAGGATTTTCTTTGCGCAAGGCCTCCAGCTCCATTTGGATGCGGTCACGCTGGCTCATACTGAAGGCAACCACGCCGAGCGTTAGGTGCGGGGAACGACGAGCGTGTTCAATCACTGCTTTTGCAACCAGATGCGCCTCCATCGGATTGGTAGCGGATTTACCCCGTTCATAATGCGTATGCGGGAGGTGTACAAAAGACAACCCGCTTGCGTCCGTCTCGTAGCCGGCAGCAGGAAAGATCAGAATTTCATTATCGTAGAACTCCCGGTTGGACACAGCAATGAGTGACTGATGACGGCTGCGATAATGCCACCGGAGCATATGTGAAGGAATATTGCGGGATAGTAACAAGTCCAGAATACTTTCATTCGCCTTGGTGCTATCATAGTCCGGGTTTGTTCCCTCAGAGAACTGCTGTTCAAAAAAACGGGTCGGTGGCAGCTGTCTCTCATCTCCTACCACAACCAGCTGTTTTGCACGCACAATTGAACCGAAGGCATCAGCCGGTCGCACCTGACTTGCTTCATCAAAAATCACCAAATCGAATTCGATAGTACCACGCGGCAGGAAGGTCGAAACAGACATTGGACTCATCATAAATACCGGCTTCAATGTTTGAATAGCCGGACCGGCCTCTTCCAGGAGCTTGCGAACCGGCATATGAAGGCGTTTTTTATGAACCTCGCGCTTTATAATATTCATTTCTATCTCATGACCGCCTTCCTTACGATTGGTCAGATAGAAATTTCTGAGACGCAGTCGATTATAGCGCTGCAGCAGCTTGTCTAACTTTCGGAATTTCGAAAGATGTTGAGCAAGGGCGATCCCATCCAGTCCGTTTAGTTCCGGATGATCTTTATACGCCCTGTTAATCAAACCAAAATACCAGGCGTAGTCAAACTCCCAAAGAATCGTCTTTAATGAACGCTTCCAGTTCAATAGCTTATCCGCCAGGAAATCAGCTCCGGAATCCCGGAGGGCCTGCAAGCGATTATTCAATGCCGTTGTATGCCTTAACAGCGGCAGATTTTTTATCCATTCTTTCAGTAGCGCAATTTGCTCAGTCAGACTTCGTCCCCAATCCGCCTCTTCGCTCTCGGCAACGTTCAGCTGCAATCGCTGCTGAATTCCCATTGCCTGCTCAAGGTAATCGTCCTGCAGTTTAACAATTCGCAAAATCGCCATGCCCAGCTTCTCTTTACGAATCGTTCGGCTTAATGCGGTTAGGACAATCTCCGGTAACTCTTCCATATCAATTCGACGCTGAATTCCCTGCACAAAATCTGTTGCTGCGGTAAGTTGGTTCCAGTCCGAATGGACACCCTTCCAGTGCGGACCAAAAATAACGCCGGCAAGACTATCGTGCTTCTTGATAATCCTGCGTAGCTTTTGTGCTTCCTGAATTGCATCGATGAGTTCCATCTGCTCTATAAAAGAATCAGGCGGTTCGTAATTCATTATGCTGGCGAGTTGAGCACAGGCAGAGCGATACCGTGCAGAAAACTTTCTAAGCTTATTCGAGCTATTCAAATTGAGTATTGCCCTGGTCTCGCTCAAATCGGTAGTCCAGGCATTTCTAACAAAGGTTTGGCGATGTTTTCTTCTCAGATCGGTATGTCGTTTTCCGGATTCCAGCAGCTTACGGATATTCGCATCTTCTTTCATCCACAGCTGCGAATCTAATTTCATGCCGCTTAACTCGGGTGAGCTTTCAATTAGCTTTGCCGTGGTGCATAACTCGGTAGTTCCTGCAAGTGTAGCCGTAAACGGCAGCTGTAGCTTCTGGGCGAAAGTACTGGCGGTCTCCAGCAGCTTGGAAGCGGTATCGAGCAGCTTATTCAGCTGCTCACGCAATTCTGCCTCTTCTGTCGGCAAGAATTGGATAAGGCGACTTTCCTTAAAAGGATTATCCTCTCGCGTACCGGTGCGCAGCAGGTAATCTGCTATGCCTTCAACTTTACTGCGATATTGAGTGAAATCCTGTTCTTCCCACTCAATCATTTGAGTACTGTCAAACTCGGTCGGACGATGTGGATCTTCCGGGGATAACTTTAGTATATGTCCAGCCGCATCAAAGAATGAGGTCTGGGAATTGCCGATCGGCTGACGAATAATGCTAAAGTAATCGTTAACGGCCTTACGATGGCGAACCAGTGTTGCGACCTCTTCCAGCCCATCTCTGCTTTTAAGGCCTGCCGGGTCCATCGCCAGAGCGAGCTCCTGCACAAAGCCTTTCTTTGTTGCCTTCTGACTATGTAATTCCAGTGCCAGATCACCAATATCCGCTTCATCAAGACGGCGCTTTACCACTTCAAGAGCAGCGCGTTTTTCGGATACAAACAATACTTTCTTACGAAGCGCGATCGCTGTCGCAATCATGTTCGCAATCGTTTGCGATTTCCCTGTCCCCGGTGGTCCCTGAACAACAAGGTTCTTTCCCGACTTCATGGCAAGGATTGCTTCGGTTTGAGACCCATCGGCATCCAGAATAAGCGGAAGACCTTTGGGTTCCAGATAGCGGTCGATTGAATCCGGCACATCCAGCTTCTCATCGTCCATAAATCCATAGCCGAGGATAGTATTGATTAGCGGATGTTCATCGGGCTTTTTATCGCTTGGCCAAAGTGCGGGATCCAGATCCTTATACATCTGGAAGCGGCCTGAGGCAAAGATGCCTAAATGCACTTCATCCGGTGCAACGTTCCAGGTAGGCTTTTCCGCAACGGCTTTCTGAACCTGGCGGAAGAAATAATCAAGAGAGATATTTTCAGCACTCTCGATAAGAGGCAATTTTAAATGATATTCATGGTATAGCTTTTCAACCAAAGCCGCATTAAAATCAATATCCTCACCGGTGTAGATAAGCTCGTATTCAGATTTTGCATCAGCCCGAAGTAATTCCACCGGAATTAATAAAAGTGGTGCTTTTCGTAACTCTCCGGAGCTTTTTTCATCAAACCAATGCAGGAAGCCAGTTGCGAGGAATAGCGCATTAATACCGCGCTCTTCCAGAAACAGCCGGGAATCGGCATGGATTTTAAGCAGGCGCTTTTGCAGCGATGCCTCTTTATGCCGGGTTAATAACTCTGAATCAGTAGGAGCGGAAACGGGTTCTGAACGATACGTAGAATCATCATCGAGAATACCGGCAGAAGGAATATCTGTATCGGTATCTTCGTCGTTTAGCTGCGTATTGTTTGGCAGGAAAGAAAATGGCAGTCCCCGCTCCACCAAATGCTTATAGCAGCTTGCGGTGGAGGGCTGCAGCACGGTGATTTGCTTTTCAGTGTTGCGAAAATTCAATCGGACGTTTCGCAGATCGAGATCAAGCAATTCTTTGCGCGTATTTTCAAATTTCCTGAAAATCGTATCATCCATAATACTACTCTTCAGCGATGTCGCCTTGGTTGGATTCAACTGCGGTCTCGGTAAAAAAATAGTAAATTATATCTCTATAACCGAAGATGATACAGATCATCTGTTGAGCATCCGAAAAACAAAAACAACTGCCCTTCTGCCGGATAGATCCGTGTGATATTGGCGCTCAACGTAAAATATCACTTGCTGTGTATAACGGAATCCGCTATATTGGGCCGTGTATTTATGTTCACTAGACAACCATTAACCCCCAAGTAAGCCAACCCATGTCAAAAAAAGATTATTTGGTCGTAAAAGGCGCACGCGAGCACAACTTAAAAAACATAGATGTCCACATCCCTCGTGAGAAGCTGGTCGTTATTACCGGGCTTTCGGGATCGGGCAAATCCAGCCTGGCATTTGATACCATTTACGCCGAAGGACAGCGACGTTACGTCGAGTCTCTAAGCGCTTATGCCCGTCAGTTTCTGGGCCTGATGGAAAAGCCGGATGTCGACTATATCGACGGCCTCTCCCCCGCTATTTCAATCGAGCAGAAAACCACGCATAAAAATCCGCGCTCTACAGTTGCAACAGTAACCGAAATCTATGATTATCTTCGATTACTCTATGCGCGGGTTGGTGTGCCATTTTGCGATGAATGCGGAGAGCCGATAACCCGACAAACATCACAGGAAATCGTGGATGCCATGCTTGATCGGCCTGAAGGAACACGTGTACAAATCCTGGCACCGGTTGTTCGTGGCCGTAAAGGCGAATACCGGGAGCTGTTTGAGGAAATCAAGCGCGAAGGATATGTGCGGGTACGTGTAGACGGAAAGCTGCATGGAATCGAAGAAGAGATCAAGCTTAACAAAAAAGTGAAGCATAATATTGAAGTCGTTGTTGATCGTCTGAAAATACAGGCGAAGTCACGCCAGCGCCTTACTGAATCGGTTGAATCTGCCCTGAAGATGGCCAGTGGACTGGTTATCCTCGATAATGTCGACAATGACGAAGAAACATTATTCAGCGAGCACTACTCCTGCCCTGGCTGCGACATAAGCTTTGAGGAGGTGGAGCCCCGAACCTTTTCATTCAATAGCCCTTACGGGGCTTGCCAGAGCTGTGACGGACTTGGCAGCAAAAAAGAGCTGGATCCCAGACTGTTAGTTCCAAATCCAAATCTCAGCATTGCACAGGGTGCGGTTGCTCCCGTTGGTGCAGAACGCGCCAGCTGGCAGTTTGAGATGATTCACGCCCTTGCAGAAGATGCCGGATTTGATCTGAACGTGCCCTGGAATGAGCTGGATGAGAGCGTTCGGGACTTAATCCTTTATGGTAGTGGTGACAGTCGAATCAATGTGAAGGTGAAGCGTAAACACGCCAAGTATGAGTTTGCAGTTCGTTTTGAGGGCATTATCAACAACCTATGGCGGCGATATCGACAGACCGGTTCAAATCACATTCGCTCATGGATTGAAGGCTTTATGAATGATGTGAAATGTCCGGAATGCAACGGCACCAGGCTACGCAAAGAAGCTCTGATGGTTCGCCTTAATAAAGAGAACATAGCCGATATAACCGAGAAGAACATACACCACGCGTATGACTTTTTTGACTCTCTCAAATTATCCCAGCGAGACAGTATTATCGCTGAACAGATTTTGAAAGAAATTAAAAGTCGTCTTTCATTTCTGCTAAATGTCGGACTGGATTATTTAACGCTAAACCGCACTGCCGGCACGCTTTCCGGTGGCGAAGCGCAGCGTATCAGACTGGCAACCCAGATCGGCAGCCAGCTGGTTGGTGTGCTCTACGTTCTGGACGAGCCGTCTATCGGTTTGCATCAACGCGATAATAGTCGACTGATCGATACGCTGATTCACCTGCGCGATCTCGGGAATACTGTGCTGGTGGTCGAGCACGACAGGGAAACAATTGAAAAGGCTGATTATGTGATTGACCTTGGACCTGCAGCCGGTAAGCATGGTGGAGAAATTGTTGCCGCCGGAACGCCAGAAGAAGTTGCCAAAAACCCGGGCTCTACAACCGGCAAATATCTTTCTTTCGAGAAGTATATCGCGGTTCCGGAAAAGCGACGTAAAGGAAACGGTCACCACCTGATTCTGAAGGGCGCCAACGGAAACAATCTAAAGAACGTGACGGCAAAGTTCCCACTTGGGACGTTTACCGCCATAACCGGAGTTTCAGGTTCCGGAAAGAGTACGCTAATCAACAGCACGCTTTATCCAATGCTGGCTGCGCATTTTCACAACAGTAAAAAGATTGCCCTGCCCTATGAGTCGGTCGAAGGACTTGATCATATCGACAAAGTTATCGATATCGACCAGTCCCCTATTGGTAGAACACCGCGCTCCAATCCGGCAACTTATACCGGACTGTTTACACACATAAGAGATCTATTTACTCAGCTACCGGAATCCAAGATACGCGGCTATAAGCCCGGACGCTTTAGCTTTAACGTTAAAGGCGGACGCTGTGAAGCCTGTGAAGGAGACGGGGTTAAGAAAATTGAAATGCACTTCCTGCCGGATGTTTATGTAACTTGCGAGACCTGTAATGGCAAGCGCTATAACCGCGAGACCCTGGAAATACATTATCGCGGTAAAACGATTGCCGACGTATTGGCGATGACGGTTGAAGAAGCGCTGGAATTCTTTGATAAAATACCACGCATCAAACGCAAACTACAGACCTTGTATGATGTCGGATTGAGCTACATCCAGCTCGGGCAACGGGCTACAACGCTCAGTGGCGGTGAAGCCCAACGCGTTAAGCTTGCGACGGAACTTTCCCGTGTCGGTACCGGCCGGACCATGTACATTCTTGATGAGCCGACCACAGGCCTGCACTTTGATGATATTCAGATGCTGCTGAAAGTTCTGGATCGTCTTGTCGAAAAGGGCAATACCGTCGTGGTAATTGAACATAATCTGGACGTGATTAAAACGGCAGACTGGATTATCGATCTCGGCCCGGAAGGTGGTGATAACGGCGGGACCATTATTGCCAACGGCACGCCGGAGAAGCTGGCTAAAAACAAAAAATCTTATACCGGTGCTTTTGTTGCGGAGGAGTTAAAGCAATGGAAAGAACAGGTTGCAGATAAACTTTTAGCAGAACCGGCCTAGAATAGCCGGTTCTGTAAGCATATTTTTAACGCAACAGAATCATGCGCTTGCTGTTTAGAAATTCACCTGCACGCAACGTATAAAAATAGAGTCCACTTGCTACCTCTTCTCCGGCATCGTTCTTGCCGTCCCATACAACCTGATGTTCTCCAACCTGATAGGTCTTGGCATTAACAAGTTTTCTTACTATCTGACCATTGACATTTATAACATTTAGCGTTACCAGTTCTGACTGTGGTAAGGCAAAAGGAATCTGTGTTGTTGGGTTAAACGGGTTCGGATAATTTTGCTCAAGAGAAAAAATGACAGGTACTGCTGTCGTTTCATCCGTTTCACCAATACCAACCGGCAGGTCCAGCGTTAAACGATAGTCTCCTGTGTTATCCCCACCGGATTCCATGGCCCAAATTGTATACTCCCCAGGGTCGGGTAAAAGAACATTAATGCTCGCAATGGAGCCGTTTATCGCTTCAGCAAGCTCTACTCCGGAAGGGTCAAAAAGAATAATCCGACTAAAAAAAGGACCACCGGTAAGATCTTCCATCACTATCATCGCTACTTTTGCAGGACTCCCCCCATATTGAAACGTATAGGTATGAAGATCTCCAAAGCTGGATAGAGTGTCTACAATTGAACTACCGCTTGAAAGCTCCGTAGCATTCCCGGGATTTGCTGATCTCTGCACAATAATTCCATATGGACCGGTATTCTCTCCCCCACTCTCCATAGCCCATACTGTATAGTTACCGGATAACTGAGGTTCGAATATGGCCTCAATAGCACTACCAGCGATTCGTTGCGCTATCTCTTCCCCATTAGGATCAAAAATCCGATATTCACAAAAAAACGCTGTCCCGGCCAAGTCAGCCATCCGCACAATAGCCGACTGACCGGGCGCAGCATTGAGTTCAAACTGATAAGTACGGAGATCACCAATTGCTCTGAGCGAATCCTGAACGAACTCTCCAAATGACAGTGGAAGCGCATTTCCCGGTTGAAAAGACTTCTGAACCTGCAAAGTGTAATCGGCAATATTATCGCCACCGCTATCCATAGCCCAAACGGTATAACGGCCCAATTTGCTTGGTATAAAAACCAGTTCTGCAACAATTCCGCTAATTCGGTTGGCAACAAGTAAGCCATCCGGATCATAAACCTGAATCTGACAGAAGAAAGGCCCACCAACAACTTCGGACATGCGAACAATAAGCGATTGGCCAACCCCATCGGTTATATCAAAGCTATACGTATCCAGCTCACCGAGCATTCCCATTGAGGCGTTTTGGGATTCACCAAATGGTACGGTCTGAGCATTACCGGGGTTTAATGATTTTTGTATAGTCAGCTGGTAGTTACCAAGAAAATCACCACCATTTTCAGCAGCCCAAATCGTATATTCTCCAAATTTACTTACCTCAAAGCTCAGTTCACCTGTAATACCGGATATGCGCTCCCCAATCTGTTCGCCATCGGGATCAAAAACCCAGAAATTAACAAAAAATGGGCCACCGGCTAATTCAGCCATCCGCACAAGAACGGTTTGATTCAGACCTTCATTAATATTAAATACGTAGGTATCCAATTGACCGAAAACGGCAATCGAATCCTGCTGGGCCTGTCCAAAAACAGCAGGAATACTATTCCCCGGATTCCTGGAGCGTTGTAAAAAAATGCGATAGCTTCCCGTCAAGCTCCCGCCACTTTCCTGAGCTCTAATGGTATAACTACCTGGTGTAAGGCCATCGAGAATAAGCTCTGCGGTTTGACCTGCTATATCGTGTCCAATGATATTATCGTTGGCATCAAGAACGGTCAAATCGCAAAAAAACGTACTGGAACCTGCTTCGGACATGCGAACAATTACCCGCTCATCCGTGCTACCTGAGAAGGTAAACAGATATAGGTCTACCTGACCGGGTGCAGAGATTTGAGCATTCTGCGCAACTCCAAACTGCAGGTTTGTCTGACCAAGTAACGGGCTAAGTGAACACATTAGTACCCCGACGACAACCAGAGCGTAGTATTTCATGCTTCCTCCCATTTCAATTTATGTTAGTAATGACGGGCAGTTTTTCGGTAGATTTGAATTTGCACGGGCTTTCTTTATTTTTTTTATCCATATTTGTTTATTCACCCGACATCATATCCTGGCATGAAAAAACTCTGTAAGTTCAAACATCTTTACATCCTGTTCTGGATGGTATTCGTCTCATTAAATATCTTCCAGTGTCAATACTTCTCCTCTTCCAGGGACACAACTCACTCAGAATTTGAAAAGATTCTGGCAGAAATTGACAGGCGGCTTGATCGCCAGGAAGTTTCGGCTGTTGCCGTGCTTCTCGATAGCGCCCGTAGTTATCTCGAAACACCTCCTGGCAGCTCCATGCTCACTGAAAACATATCACATATCAGGCTGGCCTTACGAGAGTGCTATTTTCTAGTTGAGGAAGAGCACGTTGAGGCATTTCAGCAGCTTTGGAAGAAGACCGGCTTGCAATTGACGAAACTTGGTGAAGAAGCGGATTTACTTCGTGCAAAACATCATGCCGTTAAAGCCTGGCATTTTGCCAAGACAACGTTGGACTCATCCATCTTTTACTGTGATTCGGCTGAACGAATTCTTGAGAGCATGTCGCTACCCGATTTACCCTTATTGACCCGTCTCTGGCAAACCCGTGCAATAGCTTATTATACCGGCGCCTCTCCCCTAGAGAGTATAAATGCAACCGATAGGGCTCTGGAATATGCAGCCAAGTCAAATCCCGCACATACCGACAGTGTGCTCTGGGGGACACTCTATAATCTGCGTAGTGCACTCCATTTCGGATTCCAGGAATTTGAGGAAACGATATTCTGGCTGGAAAAATTTCGGCAAACACAACCGGACTCACCATCCTTTGAGGCCCGATATCTGGGAAACCTCGCAGCAGTTTATTACGTGCAGTATCAGTTTGACAGGGCAATTGAACTCAACCGGCAGGCAATACATATTCGTCAAAGCGAAACGGATAAAATGAGCCTTACCAGGCTTGCAGAAAATTACGGTAACCAGGGGCAGTTTTTTCTCACCGTTGATGAACTGGATTCCGCTGCTCACTATATGGAATTGGCATTGTTTATCCGTGAGAACAAAATAGAGAGAAGGGATATTTCCATCGCCGCAACACAGCATTCACTTGGGAATATCTATATGGAAAAAGGTGAAATGGATAAAGCCGACAGCTTATTGTCTGAGGCTAAAATGCTTTATCAGCTGACTCTGCCCCCTTATTCGCGAGTACTCGGAGATTACTACGATGTCTATTCGACTTATCTAAAACGCTCAGGTAATATCCCAGAGGCTCTCGAACAGCGTCAAAACGGATTACGAGTGGCAATGAAAGAGCCTGACAAATTAAAGGCCCTGGATAATCCCAAACTTGAGGATATTCTCCTCCCCGCTCAGGCACTGAGCAACATGATTGCAAAAGCCGAGCTGCAATACACTCTTTATCGCCCCGGCAGAATGAATGAGCTGAATACGGCCCTGGAAACAGCGGAACTTGCATACACTCTTTCAAAACAAATTCGAAGCGACATTCATGCGAAACGATTTCACTGGGCAATAGGACAGAATCTGGAGCCTCTGCACCAATTATTAGTGAAGGGATATATTGAACGCTATGAACAGAAAGGCATGCATGTCGATTTAGTCTCAGCATATAGCGTTGTGCAAACCGGGAAGTCTGAAATGCTGCGAAGAATGCGCCGGGAAGCCGATGCCTTTGAACGGATAAGTATTCCGGATTCACTACGAAATCAAGTTACAGGTTTACAGCGTAGACTTTGGCGGATTGAATCTATGCTGAGCCTGCTGGAATCCAACCCGGTAAATCCACGTTTCGCTTCGTTGCAGGATAGTTTAACCTATCTTTCCGGTAGGCATGCGACGAGCCTTAAGTCTCTGGCCGCTAAATCCGAACGTTTTCGCATGCTTTATGCAGATACCACTGAAGTTCAGATAGAGGACTTACAGGAATCCTTGCGTAAGAGAGGAAAGAATTTACTCAATTTCTTTATCGTGGATGAGTATCTGTATTCTTTCGCCGTTTTACCTGATACATTGATTTTAACCAAAGTTGCCATGGACAGCAGCTTTAATACCAGCCTGGACAAGCTATTACAGAGCACCCGATTTCCTGGCTCCGATTTCAGCTCCTATATAAGTGTAGCTGAAGACTTGTATTCACGCATAATCGCACCGGTCCATCCGTTTTTCACCGGCAATAATTTGCTGATCAGTCCGGATCGAGAGCTTCACAAAATTCCGTATGAAGCGCTGCTTACCACGAATTCTGAGCAGATTGCTGCCGGGAGCTATGATCGTTTAGCATATCTAAGTGGCGAATTGAATATTCAGTATACCTATTCCTACACGTTTTCCAGTTTAAAGGGGACTTCTAATAAAAAAAACACGAAAGAAAACAGCTTTATCGGTTTTGCACCTGGTTTTGAGAAATTTAATCTCTCTGAATCCATCTCCGGATCTTTGCATCGCTACTTCCCTAATGATGCAAAGATTTCTATATCGCCTCTCCCCTATAGTCAACTGGAAATAGAATCCATTCAAAATCGCTTTTTGGAACAGAAGAGTTCTCTACCTACTGTCTTAGGTCGATTGATTTACACGAACATAGAGAGTTTTAGTGCAGCAGAAGCTTCTGAAAGCCACCTATATCAACAGGATTTAAGCAAAACCGAGTATCTACACTTTTCAACACATGGACTATATGACCCGGATAATCCATCTAAAACAGCACTCCTGCTACAGCCTGATCAAAAAAACGATGGACTTGTTTTATCCTCAGATATCTATGGATTGGATATAAATGCAAAGCTGGTTGTATTAAATGCCTGTGAATCTGCACTTGGATATTGGTCTGCAGGTGAAGGTATAGTAAGTCCTGCTCAGGCATTTTTGGTTGCGGGAGCTGAGAACGTTTTGGTTGCCTTGTGGAAAACCGAGAATCGTAGCACGGCCTTTTTCTTTGATCACTTTTATGGTGCGTTGTTATCCGGTAAAAGCCATGTTCAGGCATTGAGGGTTGCCAGGGAGGCCTGTCTGAATTCAGAAGACTTTCGACATCCGTTTTATTGGGCAGGGTTTATTTTGATTGGTTAATAGCACCGGATGAGGCAATATCATTTAGCCTCATCAAGCTCTCAATTAGGTCCCTTTTTCGAGTATCCGTTAATCGAAGAGCTTCTGAACCATACGCATCGATTCGCTGATCCATTTCATCCGTATATATTTTGGCTCTCAAACGTTTATAGCTATTCCCAACATCCAAAATAGATTTTTCCAGCCAGTCCAATGCTATCTCAGGCTCATTCATCAACAGGTAACTCTTGAACAGATAAAATCCGATATCCGAGCGTATGTCGGCCGAGAGGTCTTCTTCAAACAGATCTTCAAATGCCTTAATGGCTAACTGATGTTGTTGAGGACTATAAGGTTTATATGTAAAAATGGTCCTTTTCGGTTGTGCGTCGATCAACGTTTGAAGCGCCGAGTTATAATCTTGCAGCGTCTGTTCCTGAGTCCCTTGTAATATCAGCGGTTTCTGATCGCCAGGTTGCAATAACGCAAGATTTCCCCAAACAGGATCCGGCTGCGTGTTCACCCAGAAAAGCCATGAGGATATGCAAAGTAAAACAGCAGCTGCGACATAGTATTTGAGAAACGCTCGGCGAGACTTTACCACATTTGATGATTCAACTTTTGACGAGAGCGCTTTATCCAAAGGCTCCTTTTGCAGTTCCTTTTGTAACGCTTCCCTAAACTGCAGTTCCCTGCTACAGGCAGTGCAGTCCAGCAGATGTTCGATAAAGGCAGCATCTTCCTTAGGGCTCATATCACCTCTCAGGTGTCTTTCCATTACACGATCACGCGTTTCCTCAATGCTACAGCGTCCGTTTAAATCAATGCTGTAAGAAGATTCGTCAAAGGAATGTGTTATTCGATTATCCAAAGCGGTATCCCTTCGTTTCAAGACACGATCGTAATCCTTTAAGCAGGTAATAATATCGATTTTGAATTTGCCTGGTTGAATCGGCCTGATAGAGATCCCGAATTTCTTCAAAAGAATAATGAACCCCGTCAAGGCCGAATTTAAGTCGAATCAGGTCCCGATCTTTTTTCTGAAACTGATTCAGGCAATCTCCCAGTTGAGAAAGGCTGGTATTCTCAGTTTGCCCGGGGGAAATATTCTCTAGTTGTGATTTCTCAAGCTGAATACTTACCTGAAATCGAAACGCTTTTATCGCTTCACGTTGTAGGTAATGCCGCTGGTTTTGGTGGATGCCAAGATCATCAAACGTTGATTTGAGCTTTCCGCGAAGAGTGCGAAGGGTAAGCAATTTTCTGGAAGTAGATGCAGAAAGGACTTCAAGGGCATCTTTCGGGAATCCCGAGACAGAGAGTATTTCGAGCGATTCCGGCGAGATCATGAATCGCTCATCAGAAAGCATATCCCGATAGTAGTCATTTACCAGATTGCGAATAATGGTGCGGTAGTAAGCGATTGGGTTAAGTAGTTTGGAATCCGGAGAGCTCACCTTCCCCTCCAATCTGACAAGTGCACCTTCAAGCAATGCCAGCACCCCGGCTTCATCAATATATGTCTTCATACGTTTTCTGATATAAAAAGCGATATCATGGAAAAACGCAATATTAACTTGACGGGCGTGTTCAGGTAATAAGCTCTGCATTCGTTCGAGTAGAATCGAATAAGGATCGTTGAGCTGTTTATTTTGTAGCGCTTTGTGGGTCTGCATCTCTTATAGCCGTTATTCTATCTGTTTTCAAACATAGATAGACTTGTGAAGGATGTCAAGACGCAGTAAACTCTAACCATCGATACGGCAAATTGATAGCTGAGAAAGCCGTCGAGCTTCAGCTAAGGCAACCTCAGGGTTTCCCCAACACCAGAGTTCAGTCAAATCCGATAATCCTTGCAGAACAGCAAAACTTTCAATTTGATTCATCTGACACTGCAGTTCTTTAAGGTTTGTTAAGTTCTGTAGCGGACCGATGCTTTTTAGCTGATTCTCATGACAATGGAGTTTTTCCAACTTCTCGCAATTTCGTATCGGCTCCAACGTTTTAAGGTCATTGTCCCAGCAATACAGCTCCCGTAAGTTACCAAGTCCCTGTAACCCATCCAGGCTTTTCAGCTCACAGGCAATACATAACAGTTGTCTGATATTATGATTGAAACGTAATCCGGACAAATCAATACCCGAGTTCCAGCTAAGGTGCAGCGTTTGTAGCTTCTGCAGGTGTGTCAAATCTTCAGTATCCAGCAGGTTATTGCGACTTAGATTCAGAAATTCGAGATTCCGGAAATTACGTAAAGCCGAGACATCCTTCAATTCATTATCGAAACAAACAAGACGTTGAATTGTTGTCAAGCTTTCTATTCCTGTCAGGTTTGCCAGGTAATTACAGCTTACGTCCAGCATTCTCAAAGAAGGTAGTTCTGGCATGGTCCTGAGGGATTTCAGCCGGTGTCCTTTTAGAATAAGGGTTTGCAGATTCGGGAAAAAACGTAGAAAAGACAACGTTTCTAAGTGATAATCAATATTTGATGCGGGCATTCCGGGTCCGAGCAACGCCAGCGTTTCAATAGATTCAAAATCGTATTCGCTTAATTGCTCTTCATCAGCAATAGTCGATTTACCAGCAATAATTTTACGGATTGTGGACAGTATTCCTCTCTCTTCAGTCGTAACCACAACCGGCGTCTCAACATCCATAAGCATATCAAATCTCCTTCTACTTTCAACTACTTACACATTACGAATCGAGAATGTAAAGGTTACGTCTTTTTGAATTCAGCCGATCATTGAAATGATGATCTCTATTTTCCAAAACAATATCTTTTCGCACCAAAATATGTTATCTTTAAAGCTGACTACTATTTAATATATCCTACGCTAGAGAGGAGACCTGCTTATGGCAAATTCACAAAACAGTTTTAATACTCGCGATACGCTTACCGTTGGCGGTAAGACGTACACCTTTTATAACTTGCAAAAGGTTGCAGACAAAGTAGATCTAAACCGGCTTCCGGTATCTATCCGCGTTTTACTTGAGAACGTCCTACGTAAAGAAGACGGTCGTCTGGTAAACCGCGAAGATATAGAGACAACCCTGTCCTATGATGCTTCGAATGTTCCGATGAAAGAAGTGCCGTTCATGCCTTCAAGGGTTGTTCTGCAGGATTTCACAGGTGTTCCGGCCGTTGTAGACCTCGCGGTAATGCGGGATGCAATGAATGATTTCGACGGAGACCCATCCAAGATTAATCCGGTAGTTCGTGCCGATCTGGTTATCGACCACTCTGTTCAGGTTGATGAATACGGTCGTGAAGATGCCTATCTGATTAATGTTCAGAAAGAGTTCGAGCGTAATAAAGAAAGATATTCGGTTATGCGCTGGGCACAGGGTAGCTTTAAAAACTTCAGCGTTGTGCCACCGGGAACCGGGATTGTGCATCAGGTAAATCTGGAGTATCTTGCCGACGTTATTATGACGAATGAAGAAGACGGCGAAACGGTTGCTTATCACGATACGCTGGTTGGAACCGACTCCCACACCACGATGATCAACGGACTTAGCGTTCTCGGCTGGGGAGTTGGCGGAATCGAGGCCGAGGCCGTTATGCTTGGACAGCCTTATTACATGCTGCTGCCGGAAGTTATTGGCTTTAAGCTGACCGGCAAGCTACCTGAAGGTGCAACGGCAACCGACCTGGTGCTTCGCGTTACCGAGATGCTGCGTGAGCGCGGCGTTGTTGGAAAGTTTGTTGAATACTTCGGTGACGGACTCAGTCAGCTTTCTCTGGCCGATCGCGCAACAATTGCAAACATGTCTCCGGAATACGGAGCAACAATGGGATTCTTCCCTATTGATGATCAAACGCTTGCCTATCTCCGACTAACAGGACGGGATGATCAGCAAATTGCATTGGTGGAGGCCTATGCGAAAGCTCAGGGTATCTTCCGCACTGATGATACACCCGATCCTCACTTCACCGACATTTTAACACTGGATATGGGAACAGTGGTTCCAAGCCTTGCCGGTCCGAAGCGTCCCCAGGATCGTATCACGCTTACCGATATGCCTTCCGGCTTTCAGAAAAGCATGGACGATATGTTTAGAGCTCAGATCAAATCTCCGGATGATCAGGAAGTGGACGTTACCTATAAAGGAGAAAGCTTCAAGCTAAAGCACGGTTCTGTCGTCATTGCGGCGATTACCAGCTGTACCAACACCAGCAATCCATCAGTGATGGTAGCTGCAGGTTTGGTTGCTAAGAAGGCATTGGAAAAGGGTATAAAATCCAAACCCTGGGTCAAAACCAGCCTGGCACCAGGATCACAGGTAGTTCCGGAATATCTGAAACGAGCCGGTTTAATGAAGCCGCTGGAAGATCAGCGTTTCAACCTGGTAGGCTTTGGATGTACCACCTGTATCGGAAATAGCGGACCGTTGCCACAAGAGATTGAAAATGCGATTAAAGAAGGCGATTTGGTAGCTGCTTCGGTTCTAAGCGGTAACCGTAATTTTGAAGGCCGTATTCACGCAGCAATTCGTGCAAATTATCTCGCCTCTCCCCCACTGGTTGTTGCTTATGCGCTGGCGGGCGATGTTCATATTAATTTCGATACGGATCCGATCGGCAACGATCAGGATGGAAATCCGGTTTTCCTTAAAGACATCTGGCCTACACAGGCCGAAATCAATGCTGCGGTTGAGTCTTCGCTTAACCCGGATATGTTCAAGGAAAAATACGCATCCGTATATGAAGGTGATGAAGAATGGCAGGCTTTAAAGAACGGCAAGAGCCAGATTTACCATTGGGAAGAAGAGTCGACTTATATTCGTAAGCCACCTTTCTTTGACAATATGCCGCTGGAAGTCGGCAGCGCATCAAATATTAAGGACGCTCGCGTATTGGCATTAATGGGCGATACGGTTACGACAGACCACATTTCACCCGCTGGAGCGATTGCGGTTGAAAGCCCGGCAGGTCAATATCTCTCCGAGCACAATGTCGAACGTGTTTCCTTTAACTCATACGGCTCACGACGCGGTAATCACGAAGTGATGATGCGCGGCACCTTTGGCAATATCCGCATTAAGAATCAGCTTCTCCCCGGCGTTGAAGGTCCTTTTACCAAATACCTACCGACCGGCGAGCAAATGTATATCTACGATGCATCTATGAAGTATCAGGAAAGCGGAACACCGCTAATCATACTTGCCGGCAAGGAATACGGGACCGGTTCCAGTCGCGACTGGGCTGCAAAAGGAACGCTTCTATTGGGCGTATCGGCAGTAATAGCGGAAAGTTATGAGCGGATTCACCGAAGCAACCTGATCGGTATGGGCGTGCTTCCGCTGGAGTTTGTTAACGGCGAAGGTTATAAATCCCTCGGACTCACCGGTGAAGAGCATTTTACAATCGAAGGTATTAGTGACGGATTAAAATCCCGCCAGCAGCTGTCTGTTGTAGCTCGCTCGGAAGACGGCAAGGAAACCAATTTTAACGTGTTGGTCCGCCTGGATACGGACGTGGAAGTAGATTACTACATGAATGGTGGTATTCTTCAGACGGTACTTCGTCAAATGATTAAGTCGTAAAGATATTTTCTTACAATTACGATAAAGAGCCGGTTCTGTTAGAGCCGGCTCTTTTTTTTTACTACCGTCCAAAATGAACAAAAGGACTCCAATAAAACGGATGTTCGTTTTGAGGATCTTTTAGCATTTCCAGCTTCGCAGATCGAAGCGCCGCACTATAAGTCTTTCCATCCAGAAAGTCTTCATAAAACCGGAGCATCAGGGTACTGGTTTGCCTGTCTGCCACTTTCCATAGCGACATAACAAGGTTATTTGCCCCGGCATAAAGAAACCCTCTACCGGTTGACAATATGCCTTCTCCCTCTGCAATAACCCCACTCCCACTTTCGCAGGTACTTAATACAACCAGGTCCGCATTTAATGCCAGGTTGTAAATTTCACCGGCATACAACATTCCTTCGTATCCTTTTGAAGCATTTTCAGGAGTCTGGGCAAATGCAAAACCGGAGAAGTTGGGATATTCACTATTAATAAAACCATGACTTGCCAGATGTAAATGAGAATAATACCCGGATCTTTTCACAAATCGTTCTTCGTTCGCCGCTTCATACAAATAGGTATTGGCTTTGAGATTCCTTTTATTAAAGGCCTCACCAATCGATTCCACTTCTATCCTCGAAAAAGGTAACTCCTTCAGATTTACTCCGTCGCGGGTAATGGATTGCCACAGATTTCCCCAGTAGCTAAGACTGAATAAGCTCTCAGTTGCCATAGTTGCACTTTCTGATTCGCTTGGAAAGACAGGAGCAAAACCTCCCCAACTTATTTCAGATTGTTTATTTTTTTCCGGGCTAGAATCACGGCTCATCAGTGTCGTGGAATAATGGTACTGAAACTCATAGTGTTTCATCAGATAGTCCAAATCAGCATATGATCTGGAATCGTTCTTCTTTAACGGGTTCAATACAAGAGCTTCAAAAGGTAAGTAGTTAAGAATATCGTCAGGAATGATAACCAGCTTGTCCAGCTGCGCTTTATCCTTTAATACCGGTGACAAAAGAATGTCGGCCAACCTGCTCGCAAGACGGTCGTGTTCCAGAGGGGCCCAGACAATCTGCCTGAGACTGTTGTTGAACTCTTTCGCCAGTTTGCGTAATAACGTAATATCTCCAAGCTTATAGTATGTTAAGTCAGATTTGGTAACAATAAATAGATATCCATCTTCTTCGGTAAGATGATATTTCAAGATTGCTGTGCGTGACTCCAAATCGGCCTGTATTTCGTCAACTTCCGGCACGGTAACACGATATTTTAGTGCAAAATACCGAGGGTAATCTCTTTCTACGGTATCCAGAAAAAGATCATATTTCCTTCTGGCTTCAAAATATTTACGCTTGGTTTTCTCCTGAGCATTCTCGGATTTTGAAGCAAGTAATCTTCTGCGGTAGTCTGCCCGAATTACCGACGCGCGTAGCTCCTTTTCCTGCTTCATAAGGTTATCGGGAATACCGGCAAATTTCCGGGCCTGCAAGTCCTGTAGCTTTTCATTCAGCAGCATCATTCTGGCACGTTCTGCAAAAAAGAATGCGGTTCGGGTATATTCTTCCTTATCAAGTATTTCTGCGAGTAATAAAGAATTACGGAGAGCATTATTAAACACCGGAGCGTAAATCTTTAAACTAAAAAGTTTGGTGTCTTCCCTTTTATAGGTTCTGTTTATCTTATCCGCCAATGCGGCAAAGGTTCTCGTATAGTCCAGCGACTCAATCAGGACTTGCTCATTACGTACGACTTTATACTGATCATCTAATAACTGAATACGGAATGCCAGACAACGCATAAACAAGACTGGAGAAACAAGGCCGTTTACATCAACATCAGCAATATTCTTAATTGCGGGTTTTCGCTGTAAATAGGCTTCGAGGGCCTTATCAATCTTGGAAATTGCAAGTTGATAATTTCCGCTTTCCCTGGCAATTCTGGCCTCAGCCAACTTGAGGTTCGCCCACTCTGTCCGGTTTTCGACAATTGTGCTGTCTATGGTTTGTCCGGCCTGCTGCAAAAGTTCTCGGGCATCTGAGAATTTACTCTGTCTCAATGCGACTTCTGATAAGCTATGATAAGCCGTTGTTAATTCTATTGGATTATTGCCGATTTCTTTAAATCTGCTCAAGGATAGGTTCAGATAGTAATTTGCACTATCCGGTTCTCCCATACGGGCATACAGTTTGCCGATAGCCAGGTCTATCTGCGCCAAATAACCACGGAGTCCTTCATCGGCTTCCTCTGCCGCTTTACGTCCTAAACGTCCATACTCAATTCCGGATTGGAATTCGCCCATCTCAGTAGCAATTTCAACCAACATTGAATATACAATCGAACGTTGGGAGGTCCGCAAGTATTCAGGATAGTTTTCATGTGACTGCAAGATTCTCTGTAAATATTCCTGTGCCTGATACCATTCTCCGCGCTCAATAAGCACCCGTGATAAAAAGATATATACCTGTCGCCTTTCACGGGCTGCTTTAACAGGATCTGTAATGTGCTCCTTTATAATTTCAAGTGATGAGTTCATTATTTCTTCTGCCTCATCGAGCAGTCCGATATAGCGATAATTCCGGCATATCCAGCGCTGGCATTTTAACACGCCACCCCATCTACCAGCACTTTCCCACCCGTCAGAAGCTTTTTTAAGGAGTACGGTTGAGCTATCGAAACCGGTAAACTGAATGGACATAAACCGCCCGGCATTGTAGTAAACGTTGCTGAGCTGGAGTGGGTTTTCGGAATCAGGTAAAAGAATTTGATATATCTTATGCCCGGAACTAAAATCACCTTTTTCGGCATAGGCCCTACCAAGGAATTTTAACAGAGATCTCTTCTCTTCAAATTCAAACTGGATCTTCCCCAACGAATCTGCTGCCAGTAAATTTTGTACCAGGTAGATTACGCTATCCTGCTCGAGTGCTTTAAATGCAACGTCTACAGCTTTCAGAGTAACAGGGAAGACGCCTTCAGAATTTCCCGTTTTCAAATTTATCTCTATTGCCCTCTGGTAAGCGGTAAAAATCCCGGATACCCGACCTTCTTTGATTAATTCTTCGGCCTGAGAAATATACATCTCTGCTGTAATTGGAGTCCTTGCTTGGGCAAATAAGATGGTATTGGAGATAAACAACATAACTAGAGAGAATAAAAGATATCTCGAAAAGCGCTTCATGAGCTTTCCTCACTATACTGGGAGATTCTTGTTCATCACAAACGACTGTGTGATCTTACAAAATGATGGGAATAAATAATAGGAAGGGAATAAAATAAATGCAAATAGGATTGGTAAATTTGAATTATTTTACCGTCAGGTTTTTATTAACCTGACGGCGCTATTTTCTTTAAGCCAATTGGGGCTTATGATGCAGAACGCGGTCGAGCTTCAGCTCTCCACGATTTACTTGCACAGTGGTTACTTTACCGGCTTTCAGATATTCTTTTAAGGCTTCGGTGGCAACGGCAGGATCAACGGTTTCACCACAGGTGAATACATCGACGGCAGCATATCCGTATTCCGGCCAGGTATGTATCGCAAGGTGTGATTCTGCAATTACCACCACACCGCTTACGCCATGAGGATTAAAGGCATGGAACGTCGCACTAACGATCGTCGCTCCGCATTCCAGCGCAGCACGCTTCATGGACATTTCAACATGCTGGTTGTCGTTAAGCAGGTCATTATCACACTCGAAAAATTCAGCAAGAATATGTCTTCCAAGACTGTTCAATTCATATACCTCCAAACGTTAGTAGGTGACCAGCAAGACTTCTGCCGGTTTTTCAGTCAGATTTTTAATTTTAAGTGTATTATCGTAAAAAATATAAAAGCAATCACCACGGTTCATTGTCGCTCTTTCATCTTCTACAGAAACTTCAAGGCGACCCCGAATGATAAATCCAAATCCTTCATCTTCGGCAAAACTAGTCTCATATGCACTTCCCGGGTTTATAACCAGCAGACCCGGTTCCATTTCAAGGTAGCGCAGCTTAGGAGTTAACGAGAGAAGCTGATACCCTCTCCCCTTTTCAATCCCGGTTCGCTCTTTCTTGTTAAAGAGGTTTTTATCCGTTTCTTCCAGATCATCAAAAAAATCGGTAAGCTCAACACCTAAAGTTTCTATGACCCGCTTCAGATTAGAAAAGGAAGGGTCTGTCTTATCTCTCTCCAGTTGGGAGATAAACCCTTTTGTTACCTCGCTTTGATCGGCTAACTCTTCCATCGTAAGGCCTTTTAACTTACGGAGACGCCGTATTTTGTTTCCTAACTTCATAACTTGTTTGGGCTTTTACTGCCCTTTCTCCAGTATTCGAGCGGTTTTAAAAATTAAACATTTTGTTTATTATTTTAAACAACCGCTCAAAAAGTGAGCAAATATAGATGAGAGATTTTATTTTTTCAAGCAGAAAAAACTATTTTATGAGACTGTAATATTAGAACGAAATATGAGGAAAGAGTCACCATGAGAATGAAAAAACGGCGGGTAGTTAGACAAAGAGAGGTTATTATTCAAAATTCTCTTCATCAAAAGGATCGCGCATGAAAACGAAACTGCAGTTCGGTTTACAAAGTGAATAGTAAATTCGGGGTGGACGCTCGTTCGTGCGACGATTTTGTTTCCGTCGGTTTAATAAACTTTTATAGCGAGGATCTGTTATTACTAATCGCCAGGAATGCTCCTCACTGGCAAGGTTGATCTGAATATCATTATTAATATAATCTTCATAACGGCGGCCGACAAGATTTCGGCGTTCAGACTCCTGATCGCGATTAACCCGGCGTGCGAATGGATTTTTCATTTTCGGCTCCGTTCAGAAAGTAGACATAAAACTTGATTACGATTTCTTCGATAGTATAACTATTGAGAGATATTTTGGTTTTGCTCCCTGCCGCATTGGGCGTATTTTTTCTCAGAACTATAATACAAAGGAAGACATGCTAAATACAACTAATGCACAACGAATTATGAACGACCTCGCTCCTATGCTGAAAGCCTTCCGAGAAGACCTTCACCGTTACCCGGAACTCAGCTGGAAAGAATTCAACACCACAGAGAAAATACATGATGCCTTATCTAAAGCCGGATACAGTGACCTCAAACGACCGTTGGAAACTGGTTTGATCGTAGACTATGTTGTTGATCCCGAAAAACCTTACGTGTTGATGCGGGCAGATATTGACGCCCTCCCCATACAGGATTTAAAAAAGGTTGATTATGCATCACAAAACGTCGGCGTCTGTCACGCTTGTGCGCATGATGTTCATACAACCGTTATGCTCGGTGTTGCTTTAGCTGTTCAACAATTGCAGCCACAGCTGAAGACTAATCTGAGATTCGTATTTCAGCCTGCCGAAGAACCAATTCCAAGTGGAGCTCCCGAGATGGTAAAAGCGGGCGTTATGGAAGGTGTGTCTCATGCCCTTGGTCTGCATATGGAACCGAGCCTACCCGTTGGTCAGGTAACCCTGGCTCCGGGTTTTATCAATATGCAAAGCATTAGGCTGGACTTAACGCTGGAAGGTAACGGAGGACATTCTGCCCGTCCCCATGAAACAGCTGATTTGCTTTGGGTTGCCAGCCGCATTATTCAGGACGGTTATGGAATGATGTATCGCGGATTAAATCATCTCGATACAACCGTTATACTTACTTTCACAGAGATAAATGCAGCTCAGGGGTATAACGTCATTCCAAATGAATTAACACTTACCGGGACGTTAAGACTGGCGGATCCACAAAAAAAAGAAGTAGCAATAGAACGTCTCAAAAACCTGTTCAGCTCACTGGAGGAAGAAAATAATTGCCGAATACACTGCAAGATAAAGGAAGGATCTCCGGCAATATATAATGACCCCGACCTGGTGAGGATTCTGGATGACAGGCTACAGGAGAGCTTTTGGCATAAAATGGACGTCATTAAAGAACACCGGACTCCCGGTGGAGATGACTTTAGTCATTATAGCAAACGCGTGCCATCGGCAATGATTAAATTCGGTAGCAGGACTGAAACGATGACGGCCTCTGTACATGAGGGGTTATTTGACGTCCCTTCCGAGGCAATACAGTTGGCCACGGAGTTTTTCTTGCATCAGGTGCTTGCATGGGAGTAAGGTTCAGAGTTCAGAGTTCAGAGTTCTGGTTTCCGTTCCCCGAGCGAAGTCGAGGGGCAATGAGGCAATTTTAAGATGTGAAAAGTGATTTACTGCCACTGTCAAAAAAGGATATGTCTGCACCGCAACAAAGCCTGTCCTGAGTGAAATCGAAGGGCTCGATAAAAGTTCCCGTTCACCATTCACCGCTCACCGTTCTCTAAAGCTTTCGCCAAATCTTTCAGCTCAGCGGCCCGGGACAGTAATGCTGCCGGTTGAAACTGCCGACCAACGGTTTCATTCAAAAACTCCATTCTGCTCAGTACGTTCCTCCAGCGAAGCGACTCCCCATATTTCAATAAACCACCGCGCTCGGTAGGAAATCCAATACCATACAGAACCGTTTTCTCTATATCACTGAAGTGGTTGACGACGCCTTCTTCAAGTATCAAAAGTGCTTCGTTAAGCATGGACAGATTTAAGCGCTCGCGTACATCATCCAGATTCACCTTCTTTCTGGCTTTGATATCAAAAAACTTCAGCAAAGACCGGTTTGCCCTGTCAAGCGCAGCATTACGATAAAACGTTACCGGCTGGTCCGAGTTCAAATTATGTTCGTAGAGTTTACCCGGTAAATCTGAAGGTGACATACGCTCCGGGAATGAAATCTGAACATAACTACTGCTGATATAGGAATAGGCCAGTCCACTTTTCTGCATCAGTTGAAAAGGACCATACTTAAAACCAAAGTCCCGCATAGCGGCATCAATTTTGTCCGGACCAACACCACTTTTTAACAGATGAAAGGCTTCAGTATAGAATGGGGTTAATAAACGATTGAGTACGAATCCCGGGGAATCAGTCGTGCGCACAACAGTTAATCCCCAGCTCTTCAACAGCTTCAGCAACTCACTAACCGCTACTTCGGAAGTCTTTATACCGGCGATGACTTCTGCAAATCGTCTCTCGGAAAGTGGATAGTGAAAATGAACCCCGATAATTCTGGAGGCAGACTCCAGTTGCTCTGCGAGTTTTGTAATCGGAGTTGTCGAGGCGCTGGTCGCAATGATGGTTGATGGCTTTGTGCGTTTATCCAATTCTGCGAGCAGCTCCAGTTTGATATCTGCATTCTCAACCACAGCTTCAAATACAATGGAAGCCCGGGTAAATCCGCGATAATCTGACACCATAGAAAGCAGGTCCTTGCCAAGACCCCGCCGAGTTTCCGGATCAAACTGCTGGGAGACCATCTGAAACATTTTATTTAATGCACCGCCCTTGCTGTCGCTGACGATTAGCGGATGTCCCATATTTGCAGCCAGTGCAACAATGCCTCGGCCAATTCTACCGGCACCAACGACTGCCAGTTCTCTACCGTCACGACGCTCGACGGGCTTAGGGATGTATGGTTCAAATCCAGCAGCATAAATTCGGCAGCGAGTTGCAGCAGATGACGCATGTATAGCTGCTTTACGGGCAATAAACTGCAGGGCCTCATCTTCATTATGCTGCATTCCCTGAAGGAGAGATTTGGCGATATCAATCTCAGGCAGCTCAATGTCTTTTCTACGATGACTTTTAATCATCCGTTTCAGAAAGCGCTTACCATTGATGGCTGTAGCCGTCTTTTGTTTACGCTTCTGCAGGCTGCTGTAGTATTTTGGGTCCGCTAATATGCGTTCAAGAATCTCCAGGCTGCTTTTTCTAAGCACTTCCGGATAAACACTTTGATCAACCAATCCGACCCCGGCTGCAGCGGCAGAATCCAGACTTAGTTTTCCTGAAAACAGCTTAAACGATTTTTCTGCGGTCATATATCCTGAAACTTTTGCCAGTGCGCCATAAGCAGGTATCATTCCCAGGCGCCCTCTTAAAACAGCAAAATGAGCTCCTTCAGAACACGTTATCCTGGCAGTACAACCAGCGATAAAATCGAATCCTGAATCGTGACAATTGCCGCTTATTTCAGCAACTATCGGAATAGGACTTTCACGCCAGGTTTTAAGTATTGCCTGCCGCTCACGGATATACTGATACAATTCTTCAACAGATGGAATTTCAAACAGCTCTTCCTCGACTTCCCCACCACAGAACCAATTCTTATTGGCACTGCTAAACAGAACTGCACGAATAGCCTTGTCAGCCTTCAGTTCCTTATTCAGACGTTCAATTTCCTCAAATACAGCGGCATTCAACCGATTTTTTTCATCCGCTTCATTGTGGAAGATGACGTTTAATATTCCGTCTGAGAGAAGATTTAAGTTAAAATATTTCACCTGTTCGTATGATCCTGATTTAGCGTTTCAATAGTACTGCAATACTCTGATAAAACAGCCCGCTGCTAACCGCCATTGCAGTTTCTGCGCCGTTCATAATTTCATCCACTGCGGAAAGAACTGCAGCAGGTCCTGAAGCAGCAAGGGCATTCCCCATTGCGATACCCCCGCCTGAACGATTGATCTTCTTACAGCTGAAAGCAGCTTTGGGGATAACGGAGGCAAACATATCACTCGCCTCGGAAGTATCCTGAAACAGAGATTCCAAACTAAGGGGTAATACGGCAGCCGTTTCCTGCACCTCAACTGCGTCAATCGAAGTGAAGTTTTGTCCGCTTTCTTTGAGCAACCGACACATTGCGAAGGCGGCTTCCGTTCCCGCAAACTCTTCTGGTGCATCTGAAGCAGCAACAGCTGTTATTCTTGCCAGTGCTTTCAGTCCCAACGTTTTTGCACGTTGCTCGCTCATTAACAACAGTGCTGCAGCCCCATCGGCACTAAAAGCAGTATTTAGATCTGTTGCTGTCCCGTGCTGGTGGTTTTCAAGAATTTTTGCTTTTGCAATGTGGTTTGCATCCGGAATATCTTCCAGACTTCCATCTGAATAAATAGCCTCTGAACCGCTTTCCGGCAAATAAACCGGTGCCAGATAATGTATTGCACCCAAGGCATTTTTCTTTTTCAGGCGTTCATAGCTCTGAAGAGCAAAAGAATCCATTTCCTCACGGGAAATACTAAACTGACGCGCTAAAGCATTGTATTTTTCGACGGTTGTATAAGAAAAAAGTGGATTTTGATTCAGATAGTCCAATCCGGCAGCAGGTTGGAAGCGAGCGCTACCGATTTGTTTCGCCCAGGCAAAGGCAGAGGAAATTCCGCTTTCCCTGCGACGCTTATTGAAGTTTCTGTTGAACTCGCTCGGCATCTCTACGGGATAGTTACTCGGTGACCCCACCCCAACGACCAACACGGTATGTGCCTGTCCTTGAAGTATAGCATTCCGGGCAAGCATCAGTGCCTGCATTCCGGCAACAGGCTTACCGCTTAAATTCATCGTAGCTGCTCTGTCAGGAATGCCACATCTTCTGGCCAATACTGAAGCAAGATCTTGTCCGGTGATATGCTGTTCGGTTGCCCCGACAAACACATGGTCTACTTCCGTCGGTGATAACTCCGCCTTTAAAAGCATATCACGAGCCGCAATAGCCCCAAGCTCTTCAGCAGAGATTGTAGCAAGACGTCCCCCTGCCCTGCAGAAAGGCGTACGGCTAACACCGGCTACAACAATAGATTTCACGACGGTATCCCTGTTTATTGGTTCCGAATATCCAACAACCTCAACCTTTGGCTGAGTTAGCATTTATTTCAGTTGTTAATAGAGAGTCAATATGGTTTTCGTATACAAGACATACGAAACGGCTGGATTTGCTAAGGTAGTAACTGTAACAGCCGGAAAGGCAGTTGACTGTTACAGCAAAAGCCGGCAATAAACCGGCAGCTGTTTTATTCGCTTACTTGCCTTTTGCGGCAATAATTTCACGCACTTCCTGCTTCTTGCGCTTAATATATCGCTTACGGCGATTGCGTTTGGTACGGCGCTTAAGCTGCTTGCCCATAACTGTATTCCTCTTAACTAATTATGTGTGATATCCTGATTCAATTGTTATTCGTGCTAATAATACAAAAAAACTGACGAGCCAGCCAGAAAAAAGTTAAGAAAAATCCAACTTCATCTTTTCTGCATCCTTGTATCCTTGCAAATTAAACCGTATATACTGCTGTCTGTTATCGGGATGGTAAAATGGGATACCAAATTCGAACATGTTTTGCAGTCATGTTTTGTCTGCTAATGCAGTTAAGCTGCGCAAAACAGGCTCCTAGATCGCCCTTTCAGGGTCTGGAATGGAGTCCTGATGGAGTCGTATGCAATATTGACAATCAGCGATACCGGCTGCTGGAAGTCGGAAATGTTACAACCAGTGCTTTACTTGAAAGCTGCAAAAAAAAGTTTGGTCAAAACTGGATAACCGTTTTCGAATCTGATTTTGATGCTGTCATGAGGCTAATGAACCTGGAGGGTAACGCCGTTTCACTTGGCTTATTTTCTTTGGTAGATTCTACATCCTCAACCCAGACAATCCCACTCCTGGAAGGAAATATAAAACACATTAAGGCATATCGCCTTGAGCGTGCCGAACGCATTAGCCGCCCTCTGCCTGATTCTCTATCAGCTCTTTTTTCACCCGCAGCTCGCACCTTTAACAATTCGGCAACCTCAGAAGGAGAAGATGTTTTACCGGCAGCAACCCTTCTGAATGACCTTTCACATATTGAATGGCTATTGGAAAATCACAGTATTTATCTACACGATAGTCTCAGTGTATATAGAGAGGCGATTGACGCATTAAGGTTTGTTGGGCAAAATGGTTTGCCCGCAGACGACTTTTATACAGAAGCACTGCTTTTTTTTGCATCCTGTCGTAAGGCGCAACCTGCCCTGCGAATTCGAACGTCAGCAAGCCGGAGTAACATACGGCAGCTGTTACCAATACATCTTCATGAGATCGGAAGCCGACTGGCTGCATTTTCTACTCATGACAACAGTCTGCTTAAAGCCAACTACCCTTATCTCGTACAAATCAATGGAGTTGCAATCGACCAGTGGCTCAATGCGGCGACAGATATCTATGGATCGTCCTTTTTAGATGAAACACGGGATGTAGAAATTTCCAGAGTCAACCTGATTTCCCGGCGGTTTGGCATTGAACCCACTTCCAGCATTATGTTGGGGCTTGAATCAACAGATGGGTCGTCTCTGTATGTCAAACAGGTTCAAGCCACGAACGATCCGATTCACAAAAGAAAGAATCCAATCGATTTAGCGGATGATATGGAAGGATACATTTCTTTAAGCGGCCGGCAAACGCTGGATTTTGAATCGCTTCGGGAAAAATTTGTTGCGGCGAAGACAGCGAGGGCACTAATCATTGACTTGCGGCAAACCATGAGCCTCGCACCATCTGAATTGGCTGAATTGCTTGGGGTGATGATGCCGGCTGAGTCTAAACCGGTTATTGTTGCGGCTCAGCAATGGCGCTGTGATGAGTGGAAAGATGCACGGTCCCCAATGGGATTTGATCCGACAAGCGGCTTTTTCCCCCATTATTACCCCGATTGGAGTGTTGCCGAACGGGAGATTATTCTCCAGGCACTTGAGACATACGACATCCCGGAAGACACCCTGTTCTTTAGTGATCCGCATTTTCTGCTGGCAAGCCCTATGTCAAACTCCCTGAATATTAGACAACCGATTATATGGTTTACTGACCATAGCTCATCGGGTAATGCTACATTATTAATTGAAGCATCACGAAAAATCTTCAAGCGCAGCTATCATATTGGTGTTCCGCTTGAGGCTCCTGTCGGTTCTTCAATCAAACGTAATCTGGCATCCGGAGCCGAAGTTGAGGTTATGACCTCACGCATGATGGACAGTAGCTTCAAGCCTTTCCCTATCCGCAGTGATCCGGATCGACCGCTTTTTGAAAGCCCGGAAGACCTGCAGCAAAACAATCAACCGATATTACGCGCGGTTCATCGCTTTCTGGAAGAGCCGTTCAGAACTGCCGGGTCGTATTGAATTTACGAGGATATTTTTGTAATATCTGGCGGGAAACGGATTCAAACACATCAATATTGAGACATAACGTTCGTGGCAAATTTTAAGACTCATTTAACATCCGCTGCCGCACTCAGTGGTATTTTGGCAACTGGTTTGCTCGGCGCAAATGTTGCCAGTACGGATGATGTTCTTGTTTACTTTACCGCCGGAACAATCGGTGGCCTATTGCCGGATGTTGATTCCGACAACTCCATCATACTAAAAGTTCTGTTTGGAATATTCGCCGTATTTTTCTCTTTCCTGCTCATGTTTATTCAAAGTAACCTGTTCTCGATCGTAGAGTTATTGATCCTATGGACGGTCTTTTACCTGATTATTAACTTTGTCATCTTTCAGGCATTCAGCAGATTTACGGTCCACAGAGGCCTTTTTCACTCCATTCCCGCAGCAGGTGTTGCCTGGATGGCGGCTACAATTTTCGCCTATAATTCTTTGGAATATTCGTCTCTAAAATCCTGGTCCGTCGGCTTTTTTGTATTTTTCGGATATATGGTCCATCTGATTCTGGACGAAATATTCAGTGTGGATTTGGAGAATAAAAAGATTAAGAAGTCTTTTGGGACGGCATTAAAGCTTTATGACGCAAAAAATATCCCGGTAACCCTGCTGCTGTATCTGTTAATAGGGGGCGGGTATTTCTTTGCACCAAGTCCGCAGCGTTTTGTGGATACCGTATTTAAAGAAAGGATTTTGCGGAATCTTCAACGCAATCTATTACCGCGTGACGGCTGGTTCCGCAACCTCCGTCGCCAGCTGCCGATAGGTAAAAATCAGCGAATTCTCCTGGACTCAGAAACTTTCGAGTACGTTGGCGTAGGGCCCGAACTGCCCCCCGAGAAACGCAAAATCGAGTCGAACATGAACCCGGTCCTTAGCCGAAAAGAGATAGCGTAGGCCAAGTCCAGCGACCGGACGTATTCGACTAACCTGCAAATTCCTATAGCTATCTGCAACCTCTCCCGCACCAATCAAGCTGACAAGTTTGAACCGCTTCCACAACGGCATGCGATATTCGACCTGTGCAGCAACCATCTGCTTATCCCGATATCGCCCCTGAAAATACCCGCGCATTAGAAACTGTCCACCAAAAAGTGATTGTTGATGAAAAGGAACATCGCCGGTTTTAAGGCTGCAAACTGCCTGAAACGCGATGACGTGCTCGCCGGTTAGCTGCAAATATTCACGAAAATCCAGGAAATAACTATTAAAGTTATAATCACTACCGATGGCATCGGAATGGAATACTGCACTTGCCTGGTAATATCGGCCGCTAAGTGGATAGTTCAGATTATCCCGGGTATCGTATTCCAGTGCGACACCAGCGCCGGATATGTGGTTTGGCTCGCTGCCGGGCAGGGTTTTATTTCGCAAAATGGCCGCTTGGTTTTCAGCAGGATCTTCAGATTCAGAGATGCTGGTATATTCATACTGGATTTTGGCACCGACATAAAGACCGGGCAATAACCTCTTCATGCCGTTAAACCAGGCGCGATAGATCGTTGGAGTAAACTCTTCAAAGGTATCATCTGTATTATTACCAATGCCGTAAAAGCGGTCCGGGTATTTGAAGTAATTCAGATATGCTTCAAAGAAATACAACTCATTCTGAAAATATAGCTCCGGCCAGATTACCAGGAGCAGCTGGTTATTCAGCGTATAAGTAAAGGAACTTTTTAACGTGGAGGGTCTGCCCCCTACCCTGCTTCCAGCCGGCAGCCTTGAATACAGGAGTCCGGCACCAAATGCCAAATTCGTTTCCGGCGCGTAAAAAGCATAGGGTAGAGCAACAAAAGTCTTCTCAAGTGAGTCCGTACGGGAAGCTTCTGTTTTATCCATGCCTCCTTCAGCTTTCAGAAGAGCTGTGAACGAGAGGCTAACTAAAATGATTATTAAAAATCTACTCATACTTTTGCTTTCTCAGTAATATTCTATTGGAATCGCCCTTCAGGAAAGTTTGCCGCACAATATATAAATTTTCTGCAATTATTTGATGGTTTTATTTGACTTTATGCCCGGTGTTGGCTAAACTCTCTGGCGACATTATCAGCACATCTTTTTCTGCTCAGAACCATGAAATAAATTTTAGCGGGACACATCATAGGTTATTTGTCCATGCGTCATACAACCTGCAAACCCCAAATAGTTTATTAACGCTACATATGAAAGACTGCTATGAAGAATTCTAACAGGATTCAGTACTGCACGGTATCTCTATTTATTATTTTTTTACTATTTCCTATAGCCTCTCTACTTGCACAGAGCGATTCTACCGCTACCGCAAGTAAAGACGATTATAGCGGAAAGAGCAACTGGGAACGCGTTGTGGACCTTCCGGGTCAGCTGATTTATCTTCCCTTTATGTTAGTCCTTGAGGGAACAAGTGCCGGTATTGAGGCGATTTATGAAAATCATTTGATTCCCAGAATTGCGAATGCCCTCACCTCGGAAGACGGCAAACGCGGTTTACGCCCAATTTACTCTTCCCGCAGCGGCCTTGGAGCAAAGTTTTTCTGGAAAGACTTTATTACTCCCGGTGGAAAGCTAACTCCAAAAGCCTCAATTGGACTTCGAATGCGCCAGGCATATGAAATCGAGGCTAAAAACATCTCGCTTTTCTCCGGCAACCTGGCTTTTGGCGTAAACGCCGGATATTATAACCAGCCTGATGAATCTTTCTTTGGAATCGGCATTGACACCGACAAAAACGACAGAACCAATTTCGCTCGGGAGTTCATGCAGTTTGAGATTCATCTTGGTCCAAAGCTGACAGATAGATTAACCAGTGACATTTCATTGGGTATTGAGCGCAACAATATTCTACCCGGTCGCGATACCAGACGCACCCGCACAAATGAGGTTTTCAACAGTATGACCCTCCCCGGACTCGAAACAGGAGTCAATTTGGGACATGTTGAGGTGAATCTGGAATTCGACGGAACAAACAGTCTTGGTAATCCCTCCAAAGGAACCCTGGCTTCCTTCCATACCGGCATTTTCTCTCAGATGGGTGATGAGAGCAACTATGGATTTACACGCAGTGGCGTTGATATTAGCCAGCATTTCAATGTGTATCAGGATCGTATTCTGGTATTTCGCCTCGCCGCTGAGGATGTATCTCCTCGTGACGATAAAGGCGTCCCCTTTTACTATCTCAGCGAACTGGGACGGCAGGAAAGCATACGCGGTTTTCCTCGCGGACGTTTTTATGATGAAGACATGATGTTGGGCTCTGCTGAATATCGTTTTCCGCTACGCAGACGAACGACCAAAGAGAGCATAAGTGCTCTGCTATTTGTCGATGCAGGAAAAGTGACTCCCGACCTTTTCGACTCCATAAATGCAGACGATCTGGAAATCACCTATGGTCTGGGATTTCGCATTTGGAAACAAAGTGGCTTAATCACCAAGTTTGAGGTTGGATTCAGCTCAGATGGTTTCCGCCTGATTTTCAATATTGACTAGAGCAATCACAGCAAACATTTACGGGATATATATATGAACCTCCTGAAGACGATAAAAATTCTGGCTTTTTCCGGCTTGCTGCTCTCTATGATGTCATGCAGCAGCGGTCGCTTTGTTGCCCCTTTAACACCACCGGCAGACAATATGTCGATTGCCGAACCTGCAGAGCAGGAAATTAATCCGGCAGCTGAAAGTTTTGATAAACAAGTCACTTTGCAAATCGAGGAAGGACTGGATCTTTCTCGCGGTTTACGCAGGCTTTTCGGTAAACGTAAAGAAGCCTACAACGTAAATGCGTTTGACGAGGTATTCAACTCTACCTGGTTTACTAACCGGCATCATATGAATGAAATGTCCGAAGACGTTTTTGCGAAAGGCCCTGATCAGGGTACCGGCCCGGATACTGAGAGTTCATGGACGATCATCAGCGCAAAAAGCCAGGGGGTAACTCCCGGTTTTGCAATCAAGGATTCGCGCGGTGACGGCTACCTGATTAAATTCGACCCCAAGGGATATCGCGAGCTCGCCTCAGGTGCCGAAGTTGTTTCCACTACCCTTCTCCATGCCATGGGGTATAACGTTCCGGAAAACTATATTGTCGTATTCGATCCTAAAATCCTGAAGCTGGGGGAAGGCGTGAAGTTCACCGATGAAAAAGGTGAAAAGCGCAACATGCGAGAGGACGATCTGGATAATATATTCAAGAAAATCGACTTCCTGCCGGATGGACGCATACGAGCACTTGCAAGTAAATGGCTACCCGGTAAACCTCTGGGACCATTCCGCTATAAAGGGGTTCGCAAGGATGACCCCAACGATTTTATCCCCCATCAGCATCGTCGTGAATTACGTGGATTTCGCTTAATAAGCGCATGGTTGAACCACTTCGACACCAAAGACGGAAACAGCCTGGATATGTTTGTCGAAGAAGACGGCAAATCTTTTGTAAGGCATAATTTAATCGACTTTGGGGCAACGCTTGGAAGCGCTTCATGGGGACCGAACCACCTTTGGCGAGGCCATGAAAATGACCTTGACCCTAACCAAATGTTCCTTAATCTGATATCTCTGGGATTATATGTGCATCCCTGGGAGAGAAAAGAGAAAACCCGCTACCCGGCAGTAGGTGTATTCGAATCAGAAATGTTCGTGCCGGAAGATTATAAGCCACAAATTCCCAACCCTGCTTTTGAGAACATGACCGATCGCGATGCATTGTGGGCCGCACGCGTTATTATGTCCTTTACAAATGAGCAGCTCAGACTGGCCGTTCAGAAAGGTCAGTACTCTGATCCACAGGCAGAGGCCTATTTGCTTCAGACACTCATACAGCGCCGTGATAAGGTTGGCGAGTATGCCTTCGCAAGACTTAGCCCGCTGGACAGGTTTCAGCTCATGAACGATAACAATGGAACAACAACGCTTTCGTTTCGCGATATGGCAGTCGAAACCGGTATTCACGAATCAGCGCGCTACCGCGTAAGTCAACAAGGCGGTGCAGCGAGGACTCAGGATGCAGCAGGAATTGCCTTACCGGATGCTAATAGCGTATCTGCAGGCCAGCAGTATGTTGTGTCTATAGAAGCAACCAAGTCTAATGGAAGCTGGAATAAACCGGTCAATGTCTACCTTGAATCCGATGGAAATGCCACATGGAAGCTGATAGGAATTCGTCGATAAGGAAGTCTGTCGCATTTTCTGTCGCCAGCCTCTTCATTTTTGCGCTGTTTTCTTTTACTGGATGTGCCGGTCATGGCAAGGTTGCCGACCGGTATTCACCTGAAGACTATCAGATAGCCAATCTGCTAAACGAAGACAGCCTGCGCAATAAGAACCCCCGCTTTCTCGTAACCGGAGATACACAGCGGGGTTGGCGTATAAACGAAAAATTCATCCGCAAAAAAAACTGGAAATCGAAGTGGCAGGCCCTCTTCCCTTTTTATCAGCTTTACCTCCTCGGAAACGGAATTTCGGGCGGTATTCGCTTCATGGCAAAACGCCCTTATTATCATCCCGACTTTCGCAGCCATATGCGCAAAACCCTGTTGGATGCATCAAAAGAACGTAACAGCGATTTTCTGCTAATATTGGGCGACCTCTGCGCAAGTGACGGTACCCGTCCCCTTCATTGGAAATACTTCCTGGATGAAACGCGCCGACAGTCGAATCTGGCGGCAGAGCTTCCAATGGTAACAGTACCGGGAAATCACGATCGCACCGGTAACCCTGACGGTGCTGCGAACTATAAAGCCGTCTTTAATCGCCCCAGCTTCTACGCCCTGGAATTTAAAGATGCCGTATTGATCTGCCTTGATTCCAATTATCTCGTTGATCAAAAAAATGATATACCTGACGGACGACAAGACAGCCTTTTTGCGCAGTATTTCGTTTCTCCAGATTCAGGATCTCCATCCTGGCTGGAGCGCCAGTTGGACATATATGCGGAAAAACCCTTTAAGATGATCGCAATGCACCACCCTGCTGTTTCTTTTGGAAAGCATCATACCAACTGGCTGCAAAGAAAATACGGAAACAATTTGAATGAGAAGCGCATACAATTTATCGATTTGCTACTGGAAAACGATGTGCAGGTTGTATTCACGGGGCACGAGCATTTATATGAGCATAATGTCATTAAGCGTGACAAAGCCAGACCAGACCTTAGCGGCAAGGAACTGCATGTGGTTATAAGTAGCAGCGGTGGTGTACCTCTACGCAGTGGATTTGCTGAAATGCAAATCCGCCAGCGGGAAGGCTTCTTGAAAAGGCTTGGAATAGACGGCGTAAATCTGAAGCAGGTGAGCGACTGGCATTATACCGAGGTTGCGGTTGAAAACGACAGCCTGCAAATCGAAACATGGATTGCACCTCGAGATGAGGATAAACCTCAAACGTTACTTGAGCGAATTGTATTTTCTGCCGGATCGGCTGAACAAAACTAATATTGGATTTACGGCTTTTAGAATATTATAATTTAACGAAGTAGTTATCGCGTAACCCGAACGTATAAACCGGACGAAGTTGAACATGCTTACGATAATAGAGAAAGTTATATTCCTCCAGAACGTTGATGTATTTTCTGACGTTCCGACTGAGGATCTTTCCTACCTGGCCGCAATCGCAGAAGAAGCATCTTTTGAGTCCGGAGAAATAATTTATCGTGAGGCGGAGAACTCAGATGCACTTTATCTCGTATTGGAAGGTGAAGTAAGACTGCATCAGGGGGATCGGGAGATTACATCGGCTGGCCCCAAAGAGGCATTCGGAACCTGGGCACTGTTCGACAACGCTCCCCGCGTGGTTACCGCGACCCCGGTTAGTGATTGCCGTCTTCTGAGAATAGACCGAGATGATTTTTTCGATCTGCTTTCTGATCATGTTCAGATTACTCAAGGTGTATTCAAGACCGTCGTAAAACGAATGCGTGCGTTGATGAATACCTTTGCTGGTTCGACTGCCCAGCGCTGATTAGTTAATGTAAATATTTTACCAAGCGGTGTAATGCTGTGAAAGATTTAGAGAAATTATCCCACCAGGAGCTTCTTGAAGAACATCAGGAACTTCTGAAGCGCAGTGAGGAAATGCGTATTCAGCTAATCGGCTCTGAGAAACTCGCACTCCTGGGTCAAATGCTTGCCGGCATTATCCATGAGATCAACACCCCCATCGCTGCCATTAAAAATAATGTCGACGTCTTTGAAAAAGTCGTTGAGAAAATACGAGGCTCAATCGCTTCGGAAAGTGGTGTATCGGATGCAAACAGCGCCAAAATCGAGAAGCTTCTGGGCATGGTAGACCAGCTAACCGGAGTGAACCGGACGGCTTGTATGCGGATACATGATGTTATACAGAGCGTTCGCGCCTACGCCAGAGGCGATAAAAATGAGCCTGAACTAGTTGCACTCGATAAACTGTTTGAAGACTCGCTCACGATCTTGCGTCATGAAACCAAGGGACGGATCACCATACATAAATCCGTTCCGGATATCAGCCTGACAGTCTACCCGGGACGTCTGGCGCAGGTCTTTCTAAATCTTCTGGCCAATGCTTGCCAGGCGATTGATAATGAAGGCGAGATCTGGATAGAAGCCTCAACGACAGATACTGAGGTAAAGGTAAGCATTCGGGACAGTGGCCGTGGAATTTCAGCCGATCGGCTTCCGGGATTATTTATTGACGGGCATACGACCCGTGAGAGTGGAATGGGCATGGGCCTTATTATTGTAAAAAAACTGATAGATCTACATAAAGGAAGAATTGAAGTAGATAGCATTCAGGGTGAAGGAACAACCTTCACAATTTTTCTTCCGATTAAATAATTTCAACATGCATTTGGGATGAGAATGATGTATCTTTTGCATCGCTTCTCATCAAACGATTAGCTTTATTTACCCGGATGGAACGATATTTCAACAGGAGATAGAATGGCAGAAGAAAATGCGACAATTGTGCTCGTAGATGACGAGGAGATGGTATTAACCAGCCTGAGTTCATTTCTGATGCTGGAGACGGAATACGATGTCCACACCTTCACCTCCGCCAAAGAAGCACTTGAATTTATAAAGGGCTCCGGAGTCGACCTTGTAGTATCCGACTACCTAATGCCTGAAATGGATGGAATCACGTTTTTAGGACACGTCAGAGATCTGAAGCCGGAAATCCCGCGCATTATCCTAACCGGTTATGCCGACAAGGAAAACGCTATCAAAGCGATAAATGAGGTTGGTTTATACCAATACCTTGAGAAGCCATGGGACAATGACGACTTGCTAATTATCCTTCGGAATGGACTGGAGAAACAGCTTCTTATGAAAAAGCTCCAGCAAAAGGTTGAAGAGATAAATAAGGCTTATTCCGACCTACAGGGTATTCATAAGGAAATCGTTAAAACATTTGTTTAATTACCTATGCTCCTGAATATTCCAAATCGATAATACGCGACCTATCGCGGAGAATTATTCATGTATAATGCTCGCCGAAACGGTATACTTACCCTATCCGCTTTTCTAACGACCTTACTGCTAATCTTTTCATGCAATTCTACAGCGACCAAAACTGCTATAGCAAAACCATCGATAGCAGCGCCGGATGCCACAAGTGCAGAATATCCTATTCCCCCGGATAGGCCTGTAAAGAACGTCATTTTTTTAATCGGTGATGGTATGGGTTTCACTCAAATGACAGCGGGTCGCATTGCCACCTACGGCGCGAACTCAATGCTGACGATTGAAAAAATGCCGGTTACCGGCATCGCACATACCCATGCTCTGGATAAACTGGTTACCGACAGTGCAGCAAGTGCAACCGCCCTTGCCAGCGGCAGTAAAACAAATAACGGCATGATCGGCATGCTACCGGATGGACGCAAAACCGTCACCTTAATGCAGATTGCCAGGGACCGCGGTATGAAAACCGGCCTGGTATCAACATCTTCTATTACCCATGCAACGCCTGCAAGCTTTATGACGCACGTAACATCGCGCAAGTTTGAACCCATTATCGCTGGTCAGCTAATCCGATCGGGTACAGACGTACTGCTTGGTGGTGGAAAATCATTTTTTGTTCCCAAGAGTGATACCACCTCCCGTAGACCGGATGAGAAGAACCTGATAGAAGAAGCCCAAAGAAACGGATATCAACTGGCCTTCGATAAAAGCGAGCTTGTAAATCTTACGAGTGGGAAGGTGTTAGGTCTCTTCGCTGCAAGCGGCCTTAAGAATGAGGAACATGAGCCAAGCGTTAATGCAATGACGCAGAAAGCACTGAACTTGCTCAAAGGCACAGATGAAGGTTTTTTCCTGATGGTAGAAGGCAGCCAGATCGATTGGGGTGGTCACGCGAATGAACCAGACTATGTAATTCGGGAGATGATCGCATTCGACGAGGCCGTAAAAACAGCACTGGAGTTTGCTAAAGCGGATGGAGAGACTCTCGTAATCGTTACTGCAGATCATGAAACCGGTGGAATGGGTTTGCATAGCGGCGGCAATGACGGAAGTAATTTAAAGTTCGGCTGGACAACCGACTATCATACCGGAGAACCGGTTGGCGTATTTGCTTATGGTCCGCACTGTCTGAATTTTACCGGCGTTTATGATAACACCAGTATTGCTAAAAAAGCAGCCTCCCTGCTAGGCATGGAAAATTTTCCGGCATTTCACTCTACCAATTAAGGACAACTCAGACCGACTTTTGCTAAAAAATGTCGGTTTTTTTCTACATTTTCGCCCCCCGAATTTTCAACATTACAGTTTCTTAACAGTTTAAGGCCAATAAAAACAAAACATTAAAACCTAGATATAATTGTTCCCTATTTCTTTCTTTTTTCTTGATAAAAAAAATGAGCAAGGGTAAATTTTTGCGCTTCTTATCTGTGGAGATTTTAAGGCAGAGGCAACTTTATTTCCGGGCAACATTTCTGTAACCGGACTGTAACCTGCCCAGCCGTACTATCTCACTTGATTTTGAATCTAAATTAGCGCTGCACCAGTATTTTGCAGCGCATTTAAACTAATCAGTAGACTGGAGGATTTATGAAGTTAATCTCTACGGTAGTTTTTATGCTGTTCTCCGTAGGTCTCTTCGCGCAGGGGGTAACAACTGCTTCCTTTAATGGTACTGTAAACGATAACAACGGAAATGCTCTTGTAGGCGCAAACGTTGTTGCTGTTCACTTACCTTCCGGAAGTCAGTATGGTTCTTCAACCCGCGCTGATGGACGTTATAATATTCCGAACGTACGCGTTGGTGGTCCTTACGAAATCAGCGTTAGCTATGTCGGATACACCGACAAGAGCATCGACGGTGTAGTTGTAGCCATTACGGAAAACCGCACTATCAACTTCACACTTGTTGAAACAACCTACGAAGGTGAGGCTGTTGAAGTGATAGCTGAGCAGAATGAAATTCTTTCTGCTTCCCGCACCGGTGCCAACACGAACGTGTCTGAGGAAACCATTCAAAAGTTTCCGAGCATCGAGCGTAGTATCCAGGACTTTGCACGCCTGAGCCCGCAGATTGTTGGAACCAATATCGGTGCCAGCGACAATACAGGTGGTTCCAGTAGTGGTGGAACAAACAACCGCTACAACAATGTTCAGATCGACGGTGCAGTAACTAACGACGCATTTGGTCTGGCAGCAAGTGGAACTCCTGGTGGTCAGGCAAATGCCCAGCCGATCAGCCTTGATGCTGTGCAGGAATTCAACGTATCCATCGCTCCTTATGACGTTCGCTCCGGTGGATTTACCGGTAGCCTTATCAACGCCGTAACCCGCAGTGGAACCAACACCTGGGAAGGTTCTGTATATGGCTTTGGCCGTAATCAGTCCCTGACTCGCAGCACGCTGACCATCGGTGATACCGATACCGAGTTTTCCGATTTCGACGAACTCCAGACCGGTTTTCGTCTTGGTGGACCGATCGCCAAGAACAAGATGTTCTTTTTCGTTAACGCAGAAATCAAGCGTCGTAACGATCCGCGTCTTGGCCTGTCCGGTCTGTTAACCGGTGACGATCTTACCGAAGCAACTGCAGATGGTAATGAGATCATTGAAATTGCTCGTAGCGTTTATGGTTATGAAGCAGGTAGCTTTGATGAGTATACCGCTGCAACAAATGACAACAAGGCTTTTGCACGTCTGGACTGGAACATTAATAACCGCAACACCCTGACGCTGCGTCACAACTTTGTAGATGCTGATCTGGATCGTGGTATTAATCGTAACGGTTTTGAAGCTGGTCTTGAGTCTCAGAACTATGTATTTAATAGCCGGACAAATAGTACCGTTCTTCAGTTGAACAGTACTCTCGGATCAGACAAAGCGAACATGTTCCGTGCTTCGTTCACAACGGTTCGCGATAAGCGTGTTCTCGAAGGTCCGAACTTCCCGGAAATCACTGTTGACACCGATAACATCGACTTCGTATTCGGTAGTGAGCGTTCCTCTCAGGCTAACGCTCTGGATCAGGATATCTTCGAAATCACTAACGACCTGGTTTACTTCTCCGGTGATCACACTTTCACCGTTGGAACACACAACGAATTCTATCGCTTCGACAACTTGTTCGTTCAGCACCTGTTCGGCGCATATGAATTCGATGCATATGATGACAATGGTACCGAAGTGTCTGCTGTTGAGGCATTCCGTCGCGGTGTACCAAGCCGCTATCGTTATAGCTTCTCGCTGGATCCCAACGATCCGACCCCGAGTGCAGACTGGGGTTCCTATCAGATCGGTCTGTATGCTCAGGACGAGTGGAAAGTAAATCCGCGCTTCGTACTGACCTATGGTATCCGCGCTGATGTTCCGATCTTCCCGGACGAGCCTTCAAATAACCCGCGCTTCGCAGAGCTATTCGAAGGTCGCAGCACTACAGATGTACCGAGTGGGAATATTCTGTGGTCCCCGCGCGTTGGTTTTAACTATGATGCAACTGGTGATCGTGAGACTCAGCTCCGCGGTGGTGTTGGAATCTTCTCCGGCCGTAATCCTACGGTATGGTTGTCCAACGCATACAGTAATACTGGTGTAGAATATGGCCGCGTTAGCGTTCGTAATACCGGACCTGGCCTGACCTTCTCTACCGACCCGAACAATCAACCAGCTCCGGGAACCGACCCGAACCTGAGCCCTGTATCTACTTCAGAAATCAATATTACCTCTGAAGATTTCAAGCAGCCGCAGGTTTTTCGCACGAATCTCGGTCTGGATCAGAAGATGTCCGGAAACACCGTCCTGACTCTTGAAGGTGTTTGGAGCCAGACAATTAATGACGTAATTGTTCGTAACATTAATCTTCTTCCGGCTAGCGGTACTGCTTTTGACGGTCGCCCGCTGTATAATCGCAACGCGGTTATCTCAAACGAGTTCACCAGCGTTTATGAGCTGGACAATACCTCCAAAGGCTGGCGCTATAATCTGACTGCTCAGGTTCAGAAGCTGCCGGGAGGCGATTTTATGCCGGGTCTTACCGGAAGCATCTCCTATACCTACGGTCAATCCCGCGACGTAAACTCCGGTCGTTCCAGTACTGCTTCCTCGAACTGGAACTTCAACGAGACGCTTGATCCGAACAATCCGGCACTGGGAATTTCCGACTTTGAAATTCCGCACCGCGTTCTGTTGAATGCTTCTTACTCCTTCAGCTTTGGTACCACTTTTGGTATCTTCTATGAAGGTCGTTCCGGACGTCCGTTCAACCTGGTTTACGATAATGATGCAAACGGTGACGGTGCCTTTGGTAGCAACGACCTCGCATACATTCCGCTGAACGAAGATGAACTTGCCGAAGTAACCGGCGACGGATGGGAAGCTCTGGATGCTTTCCTGAGCAGTAACGAGAAACTGAACGACGCTCGTGGCGCAATTGCCCAGCGTAACTTCCTGAATGAGCCATGGCTGAATCAGATGGATATGCGTGTCGCTCAGGAGTTCTCCTTCGGTGGTCAGAAGTTTGAGCTGACTGCAGACATCCTGAACTTCCTGTCACTGCTTAGTGAAGATTGGGGTCGTCAGGAGTTCGTAAACTTCCAGTCCTATGAACTCTTTGACTTCAACGGATATGATCCTGTAACCGGTAAGCCGAGCGTTCGCTTCTTCGCACCGAGCGATCGTAATGGTGACGGCGTTCAGGACTATGACGATATCTTCTTGACCGACAACCTGCTTTCTCGCTGGAGAATTCAGCTCGGTCTGCGTTATTCCTTCTAAGCATCACCGGAATAATGATATAATTTTAAAAGCCGGCAACATCTTGTTGCCGGCTTTTTTTTGTGTTTAATACAAACCAGAAATTCAAAAACCTTTAATCCATTCTCACCACAGCCCTCCCCTTCGACTGCGCTCAGGGAGCGGGCAAGTAAGTTCCCCGAGCGTAGCCGAGGGGAAAAATATTAAATTCGAGTGCTTATCGAAGTATCTTCGTTCTGCTTGCTATTGGCATATTTAAAAAGGATAAGAAGATGAAGTCCATGTTACTAATCCTAATTCCCTTTATAATTCTCACCTCTCCCCTACTGTCTCAAGAACACGCCGAAAGTGGGAATTACGTCATCCTGATTTCGTTTGATGGTTTTCGCTGGGATTATCCTGAACGTAGTATTACGCCGAATATGCAAACAATCAGAGAGCGCGGGGTTAGTGCGGTCGGCCTGAAACCGGTATTTCCAACCAAGACCTTCCCAAACCATATTTCCATTGTCACCGGCCTATACCCGGAAAATCACGGTATCATTTTAAACGACTTCATTAATCCCTTTACTGGTGAGATTTACTCCCTGAGAAACAGGAAAGCGGTGCGTAGCAGTAAGTGGTACGACGGAGAGTTCATCTGGGAGACCGCACAGAAACAAGGGGTTAATTGCGCCAGTTACTTCTGGCCCGGCAGCTCAATAATCGAAGAAGGCCGACACCCCACATATTACGAGGTATATGATCATAACCGACCGTTTGTTAAACGAGTAGACGATATTCTGGAATGGCTACAGCTTCCACTGGAGGAGAGACCGCGCTTTATTACGCTATACTTCCATGAGAGCGACAGTCAGGGGCACGATCATGGTCCGGACTCACCTGAAGTGAATCAGGCAATAGCGCTTCAGGATTCTATGCTCGGTCTTCTGGTTCAGGGATTAGAAAAAATTCAAATGCTTGATAAGACCAACATTATCATCACATCAGATCATGGAATGATAGAAACCTTCGAAGAAAAGGTAATCCACATCGAGCGGGATCTATTGCCGAATGCCGGATGTCATTTTATCTCCGACGGGCCGGTTATGATGGTTCAGCCGCCAATGGGTAAGACAGATGAAGTCTTCAAGCAGATCAAGCAGCACGAGAATCACTTTACAGCTTATCTACGGGAAGACGTGCCCGCTCACCTGAATTTTTCTAAAAATCCATTTATTTCCGATATCGTGCTCGTCGCAAATTCGGAATGGACACTTCTACACAACAGATCAAGCCAATGGCTTCCGGGAAAGGGTAATCATGGTTTTAGCCCCCACCTGATAGATATGCACGGTATATTTTACGCAGCCGGCCCGGATTTTCGTAAAGGTCTGCGCACAGGTACGCTGCAAACTATCGACATTTATCCATTGCTCTGCGCAATACTGGGTATAAAACCGGTTCAAAATATTGATGGTAATTTTGAAAGAATAGGGTATATTTTGGAGAGATAGGCCACATCTTTCAATTTGCCTTGCCGTATTTTAGCAAGTGTCATTGTAGCCTCATTAACCGCAATCACAGACCGGGCATTATCAGGCATGTCTGCTAGAGTATCCGTAATTATTCCTACATACAATCGCGCCAAGTTACTCATGCGCGCATTGAATTCAGTTGCCAGGCAAACCCGACCTGCAGATGAAATCATCGTTGTAGATGATGGTTCTACTGATCACACAGCGGATATGATTGCCCGACATTATCCCAACGTCGTTTATCTGAAGCAGGAGAATAAGGGCGTTAGTGCTGCACGGAATCGCGGCATCAGGGCTGCAACCGGTGAATGGATGGCCTTCCTCGATTCGGATGATGAATGGCTCGATCAGAAGCTCGAAACCCAGATCGACCAGCTCTATGCAAACGCCACCTCTTCCACAGCAGACGGCCTGGCCGATCTCCCTCAACAGGCCGGCATATTTAATCTGCAGTATAAAATTTGTCACACCGAAGAAATATGGTATCGTAAAGGCAGACGCGTTAATCAAAAAAAGAAACACGAAAAAGCCGGTGGTCATATTTTTCGCCGCTGCCTGCCGCTCTGCTGTATTTCTCCTTCCTCTGTTATTATTCACCGCACCATATTTGAGAATATTGGCTTGTTCGATGAAGCTTTGCCAGCTTGTGAAGACTATGATCTGTGGTTAAGGGTTTGCGCAGCCTATCCGGTATTGTATATTGAAGAACCGTTAATCGCCAAATACGGTGGTCACGCCGACCAATTGTCTCAGCGCTATTGGGGTATGGATCGTTTTCGAATCTATGCGCTGGAAAAGATTATCCGTTCGAATGGTCTTACAAACAGCAACAGGCGGGCAGCAACACAGATGATCCTGGCCAAGCTGGCGATTTATTTAACAGGATTGCAAAAAAGGAATCGCGACGAAGAAATCACCGTTTATCAAGCCAAACGACGGTATTATGCAGACTTACTCGTTTCGTTGAACCAGGAATAAAGCGGCATCCTACCCAATCTGCCTGAAAATAGTAATACCGCTGTAACCAATCTGCAATATGCCGATCCTATCTTCATGCAATTATTGGTACTTAATAACGGACAAGCAAGATGAATCAGAATTTTACAATCTACGTTGTTGAAGATGATCCGGATATCAATGAAATTCTTGAAGACAATCTATGGCGTGAAGGATATCGAATTCGCACGTTTATGAATGGATTGAAGGCTCATGATGCCATCATCTCCAGTCCTCCGGACCTGATCATTCTCGATTTGAACCTACCTGAAATGAGCGGTATAGAGCTTTGTAAGTATATTCGCAGTGACGAGCGGACCGCCGACATCCCGGTAATTATGCTGACAGCACGCAGTGAAGAGATCGATAAGATTATCGGTTTTGAGGTTGGTGCGGATGATTATGTAACCAAGCCTTTTAGCCCCAGAGAACTCATCGCCCGCGTTAAGGTCCAGCTAAAACGCGTGAAGAAAGCCAGCTTTGAAGAATTTCAGCAGGAAGAGCTGCGCGTCAACTTTTTTACTCACGAAGTATTCCTGAAGGATGAGAATATCAATCTCACCCCTATCCAGTTCAAGCTCCTAAAGCATCTGATACAGGCGCAGGGTAAAGCAATGTCACGCCAAAACCTGCTGGATTCAATTTGGGGAGAGAACTATTTCGGAGATCCAAGAACCGTTGATGTCCATATTACCCGCCTGCGGGACAAGGTTGATCCCGAGAACCAAATGATACTGACTGTCAAAGGCGTTGGATATCGCTGGAATATGCGCTAAGTTTTAGCAGCATGATAAAATCAGTGAATACATTATGAAGCCCACCCTTCAGTCCAAGCTATTCATCATCGTTTTATTGTCTATCCTTTTCGGCATTGTTAGTGTTGGAACGGCTCTCTATTTTCAGTTTAGCCGCTACCTCTATGATCAGGTCGAGAACGTTCTGGAACAGTATATTCTACTGTCTGAAACCGCACTCGATAAACAAAGACTCATCGACAGAGACATGGAGTATCTGAAATACTTTGTTGGAGAACAAAGTAAAGTAACGGATTGCCGTTTTACCATTATTGACAATAGCGGCAGAGTCCTTGCCGATTCCGAAGTCCCTTTTAATGAACTGGGTACGCTGGAAAACCATCTTAACCGCCCGGAAGTCCAATTATCACTAAATGAACCTTTTGGCACGGATCGTCGATTAAGCAGCACGATTAACAAAAAGCTGTTTTATATGAGCAAAGAGCTTGAGCATGCAGGCGATCAAATTGGTTTTATTCGAATTGCGGTATTTGCAAAGAGCACTGACAGATTGTTGGCGACTATTCGACGCTATTCATTTTATGGTGGGCTTATAATTCTGATTATTTCAGGCTTATTGCTGGCCCTTCTTTCCAGAAGAACCAGTAGAAATTTAAAATCCGTAATGCAGCATGCGGATAACATTGCCGGTGGTGATTTTGAATCGAAACTGCGCATCGATTCAAAGGATGAATTGGGTTCATTAGCCTCTGCTCTCAATGAAATGTCCACTCGCCTTTCAACGAACATTTCCAAATTATCCCGTGAGCGCGAAGATCTGAATATGGTACTCTCTTCCGTAAAGGAAGGGATTATGGCTATCGACGAAGAAGGCAACATCATTTTATTTAACGATATTTGCCTGGAGATGCTGAAGCGCAAAAAGCGCAAGAATGTTCAGAACAAGCACTTTACTAAAGTGATAAAAGATCCACACCTGATCGGTTTGATTGAAAATTTCTTAAAACATTCATCCTTAATTTCCGATGAGCTGTTTATTGAAGACGGAACGGTAATTGAAATTGTTATCAGTCCATTTTCACTACACCAACGGCAGCGTTCAGGGGCGGTGGTTGTTCTGCGAGACATTACTCAGTTCAAAACGCTAGAAAAAATTCGCCGCGATTTTGTAGCTAACGTTTCACATGAGTTTAAAACACCGCTTTCTGCTATTCGCGGCTATAGTGAGACCTTGCTGGATTGGGCGCTGGAAGATCATCGCCTGAATAAAAAATACGTCAAAAAGATCGTTAAGCAGTCCAAACAACTGGAAAACCTGGTTGCGGATTTATTACAGCTGGCGCGCATTGAACGCCTGCAAAGCATTGAGCTGAAAGCATTCAATCCAAATCCGGTGATACACGACGTAATTAACCAGTATTTTGAGTTGGCTGAGAGCAAGGATATTGAAATATCTACCCGCTTATCCACCCAGCCCTTCAAGATTAAAGGCGACCCTGAAATGTTTCGTTCCATTGTTGCCAACCTCATCGATAACGCTATAAAATATACGCCTTTTGAGGGCACGGTAGTGGTCTCCAGCAGCGTAAATTCCGTTCATGCATACATATCGGTAGAAGATAGCGGGATTGGTATTCCACAAAAATACCAGGAACGAATCTTCGAAAGATTTTACCGTGTGGACAAATCACGTTCCTCCGCGACAGCCGGAACCGGACTGGGACTCTCCATCGTCAGGCACCTTGCCGAGATACAGGAAGGTGAGGTTGAGCTGCGTAGCCAGGTAAACTCAGGAAGCTGTTTTTCATTAAAATTTAAGCTGGCAAACTAGTAACGTCCTTTTTTACGATACTTCTTTATTGATATAGGCTTTCAAAAACTGTAACACACTTCACACCTCTCTGTAAACCGTTGTTAAAAAGACACTTAAAACCCCTCCCTATCCTTTATCTGCAACACTAAGAGTCGTATAATTTAGTACTCCGCCAACACTCCGTTAACACGTCTGTAACACAACTCAGGTATCTTTTGTCGACTTTTTTATTCGTCAATTACATTTATTACGGGAGATAATTAATGAAGTTGTTTTACCATCTGTTTAGCGCTGGAAATGTGCCCTTGCACAACACCGGCAAAAAGGCAGGCACAACATTAAGACGCATCCTTGCACTCTTTTTATTTGCGCTTGTGACGTTTTTCACTCAACCGCTCACTGCACAGGCTACCGGTAAGATTATGGGTAAACTGATTGCAGGAGACACCAACGAACCTCTTATCTTTGCAAACGTCGTAATCGACGGGCAATTACTGGGTGCTGCCAGTGATATGGACGGCGTTTTTCTTATAGACAACGTTCCGGCAGGCACACACACAATCGTTATTTCTATCGTCGGTTATTCCGAAACACGCATTCCCAACATCGTTGTAGAGTCCGGTAAGCTGGCAACGCTGGATGACATCACGGTTCAATCTGAAACCATCGAAGGTGAAGCCGTTGAGGTTGTAGCTCGCGTGATCCAGAATAACGAAGCTGCGATGCTCTCTCAGCGCAAGAAGTCAATATCAATCAGCGACGCACTTAGTGCCGAAGCAATTTCTCAGTCCGGTGCCGGTGAGGCAGCAGACGCCATGCAGAAAGTAACCGGAGCTTCCGTTCTTGACGGCAAGTATGTCTATGTTCGCGGCCTCGGTGATCGCTACGCCTCTACTCAGTTGAATGGTGTTGAACTGCCAAGTGCCGATCCAGATAAGCGCAGCTTTCAGCTCGACCTTATCCCGGCAAAGATGCTGGACAATATTGTTACCTTAAAAACATTTACTCCGGACAAGCCGGGTAACTTCAGCGGCGGTATCGTCGATCTCGGAACCCGAGCATATCCTGATCAGCTGGAAATTTCTTTCTCAACCGGAACCAGCTGGAACAGTCAGTCCTCTTTTAGTTCGGATTTCCTGAGCCAGGTGAGCGGTGGCAGCGACTGGCTTGGTTATGATGACGGCGCACGTGAGTTGCCTTCAGAAATTCAGAACCTAGACGAAATCCCCGATCCTCTTTCATCGGATTTCTCTGAAGAAGATGCTCAGGTACTGGATCGCGTTTCTCGCTCCTTCAACTCGAATATGGCCCCGATTACCGATGATGTTCCGGTAAATTCCAGCCTTGGTTTCTCGGTTGGTAATAAGCTGGACCTCTTTGGACGTCCGCTCGGATTCCTGGCCTCAGTGAGCTATAAGCGCAGCTATTCGCTATATGAAAATGAAGTTTTCGGCAGCTACCGCTTAAATGGACAAGTTGACACTAAAGACGCTTTGGATCCTGAGGCAGAGCTCAGCGATTCCAAGGGAACAGACGATGTGCTTTGGGGAACGATTGGTACACTGAGCTATGAGCCGTGGGCTGGTCAGCAGTTTCAACTGAACTACATGCGCACCCAGGGTGGAACAGCCACGTCTCGCTTTCTCTATGGTAGCTGGCAGGCACAGAATGTTGAGAATCTGGAAACCCGTGCCCTTACCTATTCCGAACGTAGCCTGAACTCGGTTCAACTGCGCGGTAATCAGGAATTCGCTAATCTTGGCGACCTGAAAGCAACATGGATTGGTTCTGTCTCTTCCAATAAGCTGGATCAGCCGGATACCCGCTTCTTCGGTGATATTTTTGCTGTGCGTCCGTTTATGGGTCGCGATACCACCATTTATTCCATACCTCAGGCAGTTTTCGATCCGCCATCACGCTACTTCCGTGATACGGATGAGACCAGCCGCACCTTTCAATTTAATGTTGAAAAGCCGGTTAATGTCTGGAACAACCTGACCGCCAAAGTTAAGCTCGGCTATAGCTATGAAGAGAAAGATCGCGATTTTAACGAGCGTATCTTCGAATACATCGAAGGTCCCTCCTCTGCGCGTTATGCCGGAGATGCAGATCAATATTTCGGTTCTGAGAACGTAGGGTTAAACCCTAACACCAACCAGTTCGGTGTCTATATTCGCGAAGGTGTTACCGGTGCCCTTGGTTCAATCGGAAGCTACACCGGAGACCAGCGCATTAACGCGACCTATCTGATGGCTGACATTCCACTGACGCAGGCCATCCGCATTATCGGTGGAGCTCGTCTGGAATCTACCCGCATGAACGTAACCAACGGCATCGACAGCGGTTCACTGAATGACGACGATATCCTGCCGTCCTTTAATCTGAACTATCAGTTTATTCGCGACAACTTCCTGCGCGTTGCCTACGGCCGCACGCTGGCTCGTCCGAACTTCCGCGAGAAGGCACCATATGCGAGCTTTAATTTTATCGGAGATTTTATCTTCAACGGAAATGTTGATCTTGAGCGCACGCTTATCGACAACTACGACATTCGTTGGGAATGGTTTATGGCTCCCGGTGAGATTATTGCCGTTAGCGGATACTACAAAGATTTTCAGAACCCGATTGAGCGCGTAATTGATGAAGAAAGCGGCGGTGAAAACGACGTAATCGAATTCCGTAATATCGAAAGCTCGGAAGTAATGGGACTGGAATTTGAGTTCCGTAAGCACCTTGGTTTTGTTTTCCCGGCACTCAATAACTTCACCCTGAATTCCAACGTTTCCTTTACGCAGTCGGAAGTAAAGATTCCGGAAGAAGAACTTGAAAACATTTTAGCCGTGGATCCGAATGCAGAGGATACACGTGACCTGGTTGGTCAGTCACCCTATCTGCTGAATGTGGGTCTGACCTATGCACAGCCCTCCTGGGGAAGCACGTTTACCCTGTCCTATAACACCTTCGGTGATCGTCTGTATGAGATTGCTGCCGGTGCGACACCGGACGTATTTGAGCGACAACGCCACACGCTGGATCTAAATCTGAGCCAGCAGATCGTGAATAACCTGACGCTGAAGCTCGGCATGAAGAATATTTTCGACGCCAAGAACACGTATTCGCACGAGTTCAAAGGCCAGGAATTTATCCGCCACCAGTATCGCAGCGGCCGTCAGGTAGGACTTAGCTTTACCTACGATCTGTAGAAATCAGGGTATATCAACCGGGGCAAAACAATAAGAGCAAGTAACACATAAAATATAAGACTATTCAAACATACCCAAATCATTACAAAATGGAGGAGATCCATCCATGAAGTTCAAACTGTTATTGTTAACCCTGCTTGCCCCGGTATTCCTGTTTGCCCAGGTTACCGTTACCGACGCCAGCATTAACGCCGGTGAAACCGTGACCTGGTCAGCCAGCAATGAATATTTAATGGACGGCCTGATTTATGTTGAGTCCGGAGCAACGCTGATTATTGAGGCCGGCACAGTAATCAAGGCCAAACAAACACCGACCACCGGTGATAATACTACTGCTTTGATTATTGCCCGCGGCGGAAAGATAGATGCCAGAGGGACTTCTTCAGCACCCATTATTTTCACTGCTGAAGCTGATGATATTGCCGATCCTACAGATCTGCTTCCCAATCAGCGCGGACGCTGGGGTGGAATCCTGGTTCTCGGTAATGCCGGCCTGAATACTACCTCCGGTGTTGGACAAATCGAAGGTATCGACCCGAATGAACCCCGCGGCCAGTATGGTGGCGGCACCAGTCCAAACGATGCAGATAACTCAGGCGTTATGAGGTATATCTCTATTCGTCACGGTGGTGCGTTAATTGGCCCAGGTAACGAGATCAACGGTCTGACCATGGGTGGCGTAGGTTCCGGTACTGAAATCAATTATATCGAAGTGTATTCCAACCTCGATGATGGTTTTGAATGGTTCGGTGGAACCGTAAATGCAAAGCACCTGGTAGCTGCTTTCTGTGGCGATGATGCATTTGACTGGGACGAGGGTTACCGCGGAAGTAATCAGTATCTGTTTGCATTGCAGGGTGAAGATGCAGCCGGTCGTACAGCCGAGATGGATGGCGGAACCGATCCGGAAGACGGAACGCCTTTTGCCACTCCCACTATCGCGAATGCTACTTATATCGGCCCGGGATCATTTGCCTTTCCCAACGGTGACGGAAGCGAAATGCTGATTTTCCGTGACAACTCCGGTGGATTCTACTACAACAGCATTTTCACCGAATATAATGGCTTTGGTGGTGGTGCTGGAATCACGGTTGAAGACCTTGCTTCCGGTGAAGATTCACGTGCCCGTCTTGAGAACAATCAGCTGATTCTTAGCAATAACATTTGGTGGAATTTTGGTAATGGTAATAATCTTGCCGATATCGCACCTCAGGACTTTGTTCAGACTCACCTCGGTGCAAACAGTAACCAGATTGCCGACCCGCAACTTGGTGCTATTGCCCGCAATAACTCCAACGGCCTGGATCCCCGACCGGCAGCAAATGGCCCGGCCGGAACCGGTGCTACAACCGTAAATGATCCATTTATTGATAACGTTGATTATATCGGGGCCTTTAACCCGAATGCTCCGCTCTGGACTAACGGATGGAGTGCTCTGGATAACAATAACGTTACCGGTATTGTCGATGAGCAAATTAGCACGGTAATTCCGGAGGATTATAAGCTGGAGCAGAATTATCCGAATCCTTTCAACCCGTCTACGACGATCGAATACCAGATCCGGAAGGCCGGCGTTGTTGAGATTGCGGTTTATAACGTAGCAGGTCAGAAGGTTGCTTCGCTGATTAATGGCTTCAAAAGCGCCGGAAGCTATGCGGTAACCTGGGATGCTACAGATCTTGCCAGCGGCCTTTATTACTATACGCTGAAGGCAGAGAATGTGGTTGAGACCCGTAAGATGATTCTGATGAAGTAATTCAAGAGAGTCTTTACAGTACTATACAAAACTCCCGTAATACCAGGAGGCAATGTCGAGAAGTAAACGGCATTGCCTCTTGTGTTCTATAATATCTTATTTCCAGAGAGGCACGTAACCGGCCTCACGCACAATAACCTGCCCCCGCACATCCACCATCCAGTCAATGAACTTCTTCACATCTCCCCTCGGTTTTTCCAGGGTATAAAGCAGCAGGTAGCGGGTTATCGGATATTGATCGTCGCGAATCGAGGCTTCGGTAGGCTCAACCCCGTTAATCTTGATATGCGGTAAATCCGGTCCATAAGCAAAACCACCGTAACCAATGGCATTCGGGTGTTTTCGAATATAGTTGATAACGCTTTCGGTGGTGCTTAAAACCAAGCTTGACGCTTCATATGCCTCACCCTCTAAAATCCGTTCTCGAAAGTAAAGATGCGTTCCCGAGTTAGAAGGTCGTGAAGCCAGGAGAATTGGTTCATCTTTTCCCCCAACTTCATTCCAATTGGTATATTCACCGGTGAAAATCAGCTTCAGCTGTTCTGGGGTAAGGTCCCGTACTGGATTGTCAGGATTTAGATAAACGCTGAGGGCGTCTTTGGCTATGAGTATGGACATGCCCACGCTTTGATAATTATCGGCAAGCGCAATAGACTCATCCGGCCTTAACGTGCGGGAAGCCATACAAATATCGACGGCTCCGGCAATCAACCGTTCAAGCCCAACAGAGGTCCCTCCACCATCAACATAAACAGAGACTAGTGGGTTCTCATCCATAAACTCGGCAGCAGATTGCTGCATAAGCTTGAGCATTGTATCGGAGCCCTGAATACGTATCACCGTCGGCTCAGCTTTTTTCAGCCCTGCACAGCCGCCAATTACAAGCAGTATCGCTACAATTGCAACCCTGAATAATGTATTTGTATTTAATCTTGTCATCGATTTCTGCCAATAGCATAGCTAAAAAGTACCAGACCTGCAAATCAACGATTTTCAGCCCTGCTTCGAAATCTTTCTACGCGGTACGGTATTCCCGGTTTCCACTCGATTTGTTGCTCAACAGCAGCTACGCTACGCAAAAAATTTTTCAACAGCATAACATGCTGCTCCACTGCAGCATAGTTTATCGGTTGGGAAAGGTCGTCAAAAGGAGTATGGTAAATATTTTTGACCCACTGTTTCATCCTGTTTTGGCCCGCCTGTGGATCTGATGATTGATATGCATTCCCTTCGATTACCAGAATTGATGGTATTCCGGCTCTGGCAAAGACAATTTGGTCAGACCTGGTGAATAGCGATTGCGCATTCTTTACCTGACTGTCTCCCAATGCCTGAATTCCAGACTTCGCAGTGAAAGAGGTTAATAAACTACCCAGGCTCGACATTTCCCCTCCTACTCCTATGACTTCGCGAAAAGGTTCGAACATAGAGATACCGTCGATATTAATATTCGCCAGGGCTCTATGCAGGGGCCTTACAGGATGATCCACATAGTAAAGTGATCCGAGGAGTCCACGCTCTTCACCGCTGACAAAAACCAAAAGCACCGATCGTTCCAGTGGTTTTTGAGCAATCATCCGGCCAATTTCAAGTAGTGCAGCAACTCCGGCAGCATTATCAAAGACACCGTTATAAATAGAATCTCCATTCATTGGAGGGCCTATGCCAAGGTGGTCATAATGAGCAGTCAGCAACAGGTATTCATCAGAATATCGTTTATTCAAACCTGGAATGAACCCGATTACATTACGCGCGACAAAGTCTCGCTCTGCATATTTACCGTTGAAGCGAAATCTTGAGACCAGAGGAAAACTACGCATATCTTCACGCTTGTCCAGCAGCTGAACTTGTTCAAGCGTAAGTTGCGCCCCCTGAAAGAAGTTTTCCGCAACCTCGAAAGGCACCAGGATATTGAGCAGAGACGTCGGAGAATATGCCAGTTTTACTTCCTCAAAACCATAGGCCAACTGTTGTTTATCCCACGTGCCGTCAGTTTTGCTCCCGGAAATTAAGACGCTACCAACCGCTCCTCGCGACAGTGCAATTCTTCTCTTGGAATCTGAAAAACTATAAATACTGGGTTCCGGGCCATCAAAATAGGCCTCATCCTCAGAAGATGGCTCTCCATCCAGATAAATGACGATTTTTCCTCGCACATCCAGGCTTTGGTAGTCGTTATAATCATGCTCGGGTGCTATAATCCCGTAGCCAGCAAATACCATTTCTACCGGTTTAAGATGCAGCTGGAGATTCCCGGTGTTTTCAACCAGGAAATCTTTTCGGTTATGATAGGTTAAACTATCTGAAGGTGTGTAAAGCTGAAAGTTACTTTCATCTAAGACCCTGCTTCCATGCATTGGTATCTGCTGAAAAAAGCTGCCGTTTGGCAAAGCAGTCTGTATTCCGCTGTTTCTCAACATTTGTGCAAGGTAGCGCGCTGCCATAAGCTCGCCTTCCGTGCCGGTCCCTCTTCCCTGAAGACGATCTGAGCCTAATACCTCCAGGTGCTGTTGATACAGCCCCTGTGAAAAGCGCACGTCGTTGCATAATGCCGGTGATAAACAACACCAGACAAGCACTAAATTAAGGATGGGAATAAGGTTAGATCTTTTCAAAAAGAACTCGACAGTTTTTTTCTCTTCAACGTATTGGATAGCAGATAGGTTTCTTTCAGGAATCAATATAATCCTCCTTAAACGGACAGGCATTATTTTTGATTTTTTTCAGATTATCATCTTTAATAACCAATATTAATGGAGGGCGTATTTATCGGAGGAACCTGATATGCTAAAGTTGTTTAAAACGATCATTATATGTCTTATCATTCTATCCATCACCAGCTGCACAACCTATCAATTATCCCGAACTCTGCTAAAGCCGACTGATATTCATGATTTGCCTGCTGACGCGCCATTTCTGAAGGCTCATATGAATAACGGCGATCTCTACATCTTCTCCAATTGGACGGTATCTGCAGCTAAAGACAGTATTTTCGGCCCGGCGAAACATTATAACCCGGAACGGGTCGAAGTTGCTTTCGATACGGTTTATCTAGCAACTGAAGCCATTTCGTTATTAGAAACCAATCAGGTAGAATCGGTGCCCAAACTCGCCCCGCTCGCGGTAGTAGGGGTACTTTCGGGAATAATAACCGCAGCCTGCCTCGCAAACCCCAAAGCCTGTTTCGGCTCCTGCCCAACCTTTTTTGTTGATGATTATGATTCTTCGAGGATTGTCTCGGAAGGGTTCTCTTCCAGCATTTCTCCAGCTCTGGAAGCAACTGATGTCGATGCACTGGCACATATCGGCCCAAGAAAAGGGATCTTCCGACTTCGTATGACCAACGAGGCGCTGGAAACACATGTCATTCGTTCATTAAATATACTAGCTACTCCTGTAAGGCCTCAGCAGGATGTATATCAAACAGACTCAGCTCAGCTGTTTCATACTGGTAAGCCTATCTCTCCCCTCTCCTCGCGCGGTGAAGAAGGGTCAAATCTCGAACTTCTTGCCGCAAAAGATTACCGTGAACGGATCAGCCTTGCCGATTCAACAGATTTGGCAACTCGTGAAGTAATTGAGCTATCTTTCCCTGTTGCTGACAGCCAAAAGCAATACGGCCTGATAATATCAGCGCGTCAATCCCTGCTTAGCACCTATCTGTTTTATCAGACCCTGTCTTACATGGGAAAACGCGCCGGGGAATGGTTGGCCCTGCTTGAACGCGGAAATAAAACCATTGTGGAAAAATCTCAGGGCATGGGTAAGGTCCTGGGTGGTATCGAAGTGCTTTATCAGACTGCAGATGGTGTATGGAAATCAGCAGGTGAGATAAATGAAACCGGCCCTTTGGCTCTGGATACGAAAATGGTAGTGCTACCGGCAGGCGTGAAGACAGATTCGCTACGTCTGCGCTTTACCAGAGGACATTGGCGGATAGATTATTGTGGATTGGCCGAGATTATCGAACCGGCCAGCTTCGAGCGTCTCTCTCCAACCATCGTTGAGAAGGATAGAGAGCCTAACCGGGATGCTTTATCGGCACTGCTGGATCCTAGCAGGCATTTATTCACTTATCCGGGAGATGAATACGTTTTTTACTACGAATTGCCAGAGGATAACCGGGAATACATGTTGTTTCTTGAAACTACAGGCTATTACCTGGAATGGATGCGGGGAGAGTGGCTTGTTCAAGAAGATCAGAAGGCAGCGATGGAGATGCTAAAAGATCCTGCTAAGGCATTGAGGAGACTGGCTCCGGCATATAAAAAACTCGAACCCGAGATGGAAGAAATTTTTTGGAGCAGCCGTTATGCAAAATAATAAAATAGACCAATACAAGTTTGGAATTCTGCTTACAGCTTTTATCGGCTTATTATCTACTTCCTGTGTTCAACCATACCTGATTAATGCAAATAAGAACTACGTCCTCGACAAAGCCGAAAAAACGGGCCATAACCCATTTGGGGGTTGGGTCCATGTTGATAACCACTTTACCAATTCGGTTATTCGTGGCGAGCTCCTGGCCATTCAGAATGACTCGCTATTTATCACTTCAAATAAAAGAGTTTGGAGAATCGCAGTAAACGACGTAAAAAAGGCCACCTGCTTCCGGTATAAAAGCGATGTTGGAAAGGCTGTTAGCTTTGGGATGCTTGGCTTGTTGTCATCGCTATCACACGGATATTACTTTCTTTTGAGCGGGCCGGTCTGGATGCTGACAGTGCCAATTACCGCATCGAATGTATCAAAAATGCCTATTCTCGAATACCCGGCTAATAACGATCTGACAGAATTCAACAAATATAGTCGTTTTCCTCAGGGCATTCCGGCAGAATTCCGGTTCAGCAAAGTTGGTATGTAGGAATTATTGGGGGTTTTAGTCCTAGCTAGATATACAGACGGAATAACTTTTCTGAAAAAAAATCGCCGGTAAATCCACTTTACCGGCGATAGAATGAGTTTCGATCTAGCTTAATTCTTTTTTCAGATCATCAAGCATATCCATAATCTTGCCAAACTCAAAGATCGGCCCTTCAAGCTCTTTATCCTTATTTCTGGTTTTGCTAAGCTGGTAGGCTTCGGCCGTCAGTTTCTTTGCAGCCTCAAGATCATTCTGTCCCTTAGCAGCAAGAGCCAGCCAATACTTGCACTCTACCTGATAGCCAATCGATTGATAAGGATGTGCTTCCAGACGCTCGAGGATCTGCGTAAACATTTCAGAAGTCTTCGCCCAATCATTGCGCTTGGCTTCAAGAATTCCACGCAAGTAGAGTCCCGAAATAATATTTTGCTGCTCTTCTTTCATGTAGGTCTGCAAAATATTATAGGCCTCGTCGTATTTCTCATAATCATAAAGAGCTATTACCAATCCAAAAATTGACTCCGGTGGGCAATATCGGCCGTGCTTTATAGAGAACTCGATTTGTTGAAGACCTTCTTTACGCTTGTCACGCATCCAGAATGCAACTGCCCGAATAAACTTTGAACGGGCTGTACGCCAATAATAATAAGATCCAAGCCCCAGATAAACGTCATACAGCGTTTCATCCTTTTTGAGAGACTCTTCAAAATTGCCGATTCCCTTACGACCGTCAAAAAAAGCGCCAATCCAATTGGAGTTGCGAAAGCGATTAAATGCGCGATATCCATAGGCAGCACCAACATAAAAATTCAGCCAGGGATCGTCCGGCTGTTGTTCCAGCAGCTTATTTCCCTTATCGATGGCCATTTCTACGTTATCTTCCAGCTTCTTCTGAAAGTTGTTGATACGATAGCTCCCCATCCAAGCCTGATAAGATGCCGCAATATTAAAATACGGAGCCGGATGATCGGGGTGTATTTGTTTCAGGCTATCAAATAAGGCCAGGCTTTTTTGATAGTTATCCGAATACACAAAAGCGATACCTTGCTTCAAGGGTTTATCAAAAGTGGAATCTATTGGGGCGATAGCTCCTTGCGGAACTTTTGGTATTTTCTGAGCAAATGCCGGTAAAACAAAAAGCATTGCCAAAAGTGTGAATATTATTTTCATATACGTCATTTTCTGTTTAACAAACATGTAATCTCCTCTTACCATAACCAGATCTACAACTAAATGGGCACCCTATTATAAAACTTTTAAGCATCTCAAACAAGCGTTCAAGTAATTGTATGCGCCTTGTAATAGGTGCTGTTCTGCACTCCATTGAATGCTGTTATGGTTTTCCCGGTTCCACCTAATTTGCTGAAAAAAAAGCCGGTTCCTTTTTGAGAAACCGGCTAAGAAAGTTGTCTGGTATCGAATCGTTATTTCAATAACAGCATTCTGTTGGTTATGCTACCAGTCTCCGTATCCAAACGATAGAGATAGCTACCACTGGGCAAATCTCCGGCATAAAAATCTATGCTGTAGTTACCGGGTGCCTGGTTCGCATTCACCAATTCAGCAATCTCCTGGCCCATCAAATTATAAACACGCAGAGTTACCATGGAGCGGGACGGAAGGGAGTAACTTATTTGAGTTGCCGGGTTAAACGGATTCGGATAGTTTTGAGAAAGCTCAAGTGTAGTAGGAATTGCCTGAGTTTCGGACTGATCTCCTGTTCCGGTTAGTGGGGAAACAATAAACGTCTTTTCATGCGAATTCCCAAGGAATTCAGCAACAAACTTCCAGGTACCCACCTCAGCATTTGAGGGTAAAGTCCAGCTCCAATAGTAATAAGATGCTGCAAAAAAAGGAGCCGTCGGGCTGTGACTCCAGTTTTGCCAGGTACTTCCGTCAGGCTTTACAATTTTGTAATTCGTAACCTGCCCTTCCCGGTGATCGCGATAATATGCTGCAAAATAAGCCATATCACCCGGGAGTGTGGTGGTCTTAAGGTTCAGGATTTCCTGATTCGGGCAGGAAGGGAATACCGGCGGCGCATCGTGAAGAATCAGCTGATTCAATCCGGAGTCATAGTAAGCAAGTTGATTCTGCCACCAGGATTGCGTATTCAGGCTATTACACGGCCCGGAATAGGGGTCGATCAGATCATCATTTGAATCATACACTTCAAAATGCAGGTGTGGCCCTGTAGAATTCCCTGAGCTTCCCATAATCCCCAGGAACTCTCCAGCGAAGACGTTCTCACCAATACTTTTGGACGTTAAACTGTTTCTTTTCAAATGCCCATACCAGGCAATGGAAGAGTCTGCATGCATAACATAGACAGCATTCCACTGAGAACCGTTAAAAGAACAGCTTCTATCATTATTCCCATCCAGTTTATCGATAATCACCCCATCTGCGGCAGCTACGATTTCTACCTGATCATTATCCATTTGATACCAACCAAACGGCCAGCCAAAGAAGTCTACCCCCTGGTGATCATAACTTCCGCTATCATATGTGCGATTACCACATTCATAATCCAGCAATGAATTGCTGTTATTATCATGATCAACATAGTTTGATATGCCATATACAGCAAATGCATCAATGCCAGCCGCCCCTCTAACCGGTAAATCGAAAGACACAATGGAAGAATTTACCGGCAAGTTTAAACGATTTTCTTTCTTTAAAAGGGCTATGTTTTCCTGTAGTTCTGACTTGATACGAATACGATCCACTTCGTCTAAACAAGGTTCGTTTTGCGTATTATGATAATGGCCAAAGCCAGCAGGCTCCTGCCCCATACCTGATAAAGAGCAAAATAAGGCAATGCATAGAATAATTATTTTCGGTTTAATAGAGTGAACCATGGTATAAAAACCTCCAATAATATGGATAAGTCGATAAGGACGTTATAAATATCAGATCAATTTTCTCTGATGGAATTGAAATGATGTTAGGCAGCGAAAGTGTATGAAATATTGACTGGGATCATGCAAAGAAGAAATAAAAAGCAACCGGCTGAAAAGATATGGCGACACTCTACAACCGGTTTACAAATTTAAATAGACATTAGATACCCTGGCTCTGTTTATTTCAACAAAAGCATTTTTTTTGCAACCATATTGCCTTCGACTTCCAGTTGATAAATATACATACCACTTACAACGCTACTTCCCGCATTATTCTTGCCCAGCCACTTTTGATTAAAACTTCCCGGTCCGAGATTATCATTAACGAGCTCTTTTACTTCTTCTCCAAGGATATTGTAAACAGCAAGTCGAACCTGAGCAGGTCGCAAAAGAGAAAAACGTATGGTTGTAGAAGGATTGAAAGGATTCGGATAATTTTCGTGAAGTTCGAAGTCCTGCACAGTTTCGATTCCAGACCCAAGACCTGTGATATCTGAAGCGGATAGACGGCTTACAAAAATATCCAGTGCTCCGCCACTCACGAGAGTGGTATCTCCAAAATCCGCCTCGGATTCAAAGACACCGGCTAAAACAGTTGCTCCATGTGCGTCAATTGCGATCTGTGTTCCTTCATCAACCTGCTCCCCTCCCTCACTATCGACAGATCCCAGGCTTCCGTTGGCATCATAACGAGCAAAGAAAAGATCATCCTCGCCGGCGGATACTAATTCAGTATTGTCAAACCACGCACTTTCCTGAAATGCCCCGGTGAGATAGCTGTTGCCATATTCATCCAGCGCTACTGCATGGGCCTCATCATCCTCACTTCCACCTGCCTGGCGGACCCATTGAATCGAACCATGCGAATTGTATTTGGCCAGATAAATGTCGCTTCCGCCACTACCGTTAACGGCAACACCGTCAAATTCTGCAAAACCTTCGAATGAACCGGCTACCAGCACGTTGCCAGATTGGTCAACAGCAATGCTATTTGCAACGTCCTCGGCTTCTCCTCCGGCAGTCACCATCCAATTTACTGATGCATCATTGTTCAGGTTTATGACAAAGATATCTTCAAATCCCTCTCCGGTTAACTGCTGACCAAACATGTCGGAGTCTTCATAGAAATACCCTGCCCAAATCAAATTCCTATCCGGGGTGGTTTCAACACTTATACCGCTATCAAAACCGCTTCCACCAGCTGCCTCGACCCATTCAAAGCGTCGGTCAGCCAGCGAATATGCTGCGAGAAACATATCCGTTTCTCCAAACTCTTCCAGACGGTACCCACCGACTTCTCCGGCTCCGGCATATTCTCCGGTCATATACAACACGTCATCTGCATCGACTGTAATATCAATGATTAAATCACCTTGTGCTGTCGTTATTTGTTCAGTCCAAAGCTCTTCGCCATCAGCTGAAAGCGCGATCACCCATGCATCGCTATCGAGATCGTTTTTGTTGTTTTCCGAAACGACAAATCCGGCAGCATATATATTACCGTTTTTATCCGATTCTACACTAAGTGCCATATCATAGAGCTCGTTACCAAAGCGTTTTGCCCATACAAGTTCGGCTTCACGGGTATATTTCGCGACATATATATCAGCTTCACCAGCGCTATTTAAAACGGTATCCCCCAGGCTGAATACGCCGGTAAAGTTGCCGGCAATAACGTAATGACCGTCGGAAGTAGTCGTCAAACCATACAGTTCATCATCCTCAGCGCCCCCCCCCTGACGCGTCCAGTCAAATTGATAAGACTGGGCAACTACCAGATTTATTGAAAACATCATAAATAAAATTACAGCACGCATTGTCAACTCCTTTTGCTCGGTTCCTGAATTTCCTACTCCATCATATCCTTTTGTGGAGAATTAAAGCGCTGGAATTCAATTTTATTTGCCTGTGCTACCATAAACGGACGTGCAGAGGTTTTCTTTAAGAAATCACGTATTCACGCGGTTTTGAAGCGGATTATGACATTTTTTTACAATCATTTACAGGAATTAACTTTGGATTTATAAGGCTTGTGTCTATGTTTTGCATGAAAGGATATAAACGCAATGAAACGCTTTTCGTCTTTAACACGCATCGGCATCATTTTACTACTGGTCGTTATTGTACCTGTAGCCGTGTATTCGATAAAAGAAGTACGTTCCAGCAATGAACGTGACCAGCTTCTTCAGGACATCTACCTGCGTCAGCTTGAGTCTATTCTTTTTTCGGTGAATCAATATGCCTGGGAATCGGCGAACAGCCTGCGCCGTAAAGTAGATCAGCTTAATGGTGCTTCCCAACAGGAGATGAAGACGTTCATACAATCCAACCCGGCTATTGACGGCGTTTTTTTTCTGGATGATGAGACCAAAGATATAAAAGTTGTAGTCTCCACACCTGAAGACAGTATTCTATCCCGTGAAGTGGTATTGAATCTGCTGAAAGAAGATGCAAGTCTTCCAGACCGTTTACGTCGTTATCAGGAGCAAAACTATCTGAAGCTGGAGCCGGTAATCATGAGCAATGATGCAGGTGAAGATTCCAGCGCAGTCCTGCTGCTCTTTCGCATGGAAAACATCGCTGAAGAGAATCAATATACCATGGCGGGTATGCGACTGAATGCGCCGGGATTTATAACAAATGTCCTCAACCCCAAGCTACTTGAGCTCGCAGGACATAACTTATATCTGGAAATCATATCAGATAAAGAGCGCTATAACATTGTCCCTCAAAAGGGAGAAATAAAGTTTAACGAGAAGAAGGAAATGTGGGTATTTCCGGATATTTATCTGGGCATAGGCCTACAGGGAAAGACCATTGCAGATATCGTTCGCGACCGAACCAGACAGAATTTACTCCTGATATCCGCATTAGCTTTGTTTACCCTGGCCGGAGCCTGGGTTGTTTACAGCGCCATCCGTAAAGAAATCGAGCTTGCCAGAATAAAGTCCGACTTTGTATCGAATATTTCTCATGAGCTGCGCACTCCTCTGGCGCTTATTCGGATGTTTACAGAAACGCTTCAGTTGAACCGCGTAAGCTCTGAGGAAAAGCGAGTACATTACCTCGATATTATTGGTCGGGAAACTGAGCGCCTGAGTCACCTTGTTGATAATATCCTGAACTTTTCGCGCATGGAGGCCGGCAAGAAAACATACGTCAGCGAACCGGTTAATCTGACGTCTATTGCCGGTGAAGTTCTGGATACCTATGAATTTCACCTGAAAAATGCCGGTTTTAAACTGGAAACGGATTTGTCTGAACCGCTGCCGGCAATTATGGGCGACAGTGAAGCACTAAAACAACTAATGATTAACCTTATCGATAACTCGATTAAATATAGTGAGAATACAAAAGAGCTTCAGATTGCGACTATTGCCTCCAACGGACATGTAGAATTGCGTATTCAGGATAAAGGAGTTGGTATTTCGCCGGAAGATCTGAAGCGAATTTTCGAAAAGTTTTACCGCGTGCCGAATGATTTAATCCATACCACACGCGGGAGCGGATTGGGACTTTCACTTGTAAAACATATTGTGGATGCGCATAAAGCCAAGATTGACGTGACAAGCAAATTGAATAACGGAACGTGTTTCCAGATACGTTTTCCGGCCGGAGAAACAAATGACTAAGATTCTGATTGTTGAAGACGACGAACAAATGCGCCTCGGTTTGGGCGACAACCTTGCCTTTGAGGGTTATGAGGTTGAGACTGCTCCGGACGGCAGCAGCGGATTAGAGAAAATACTGCAAGGCTCCTACGATCTGATTTTACTGGACGTAATGATGCCGGGCATGTCGGGATTTGACGTATGTAAAAAAAGCCGCGAAAACGGCATTACCTCCCCAATCATTATGCTGACGGCAAAGGGTGAGGAAATCGACAAGGTCCTGGGACTTGAGCTGGGAGCAGATGATTATATAACCAAGCCTTTCGGCCTGCGCGAATTATTGGCACGAATTAAAGCCGTTTTACGACGGAAGGGACCGGTTCTAAAGGATAATAATGCCATCGTAATTGGTAACCTGACGGTCTATTTCGATACCTACGATGCGGAGTTAAATGGTAAACCGGAACCGATGTCTCATAAAGAGGTCGAAATTCTGAAATACCTGTGGCAGCATCAAAATCAAACCATAAGCAGGGATAAACTACTGAATGATGTTTGGGGTTATGAAGACTTCCCAACGACAAGAACAGTGGATAATTTCATTCTGAAGCTACGTAAAAGGGTTGAGCGAGACCCGGCACATCCCCGCCATATTTTGACTGTACATGGAGTTGGCTATAAGCTGATTCCATAATTGAAGGACTTTATTATGCGACGATTTATAATTTTAATTCTTCTGGCGAGCACAGTGTCTGCAATTGCCGCTGAATCCCGACGCCTGGTAGACTTTCGTGGTCGCTGGAAATTTGAGATAGGCGACAACATGGACTGGGCAAAGGCCGACTTTGACGACTCGGGTTGGGACGAAATTTTTGTGCCGGCTTTTTGGGAAGATGAGGGTTTTCCCAGCTACGATGGTTACGCCTGGTACCGCCTGCGTTTTAACCTGGATAAAGAGTTTGATGGCAATACGCTTCTCATGAGGCTCGGCTTTATTGATGATGTAGACCAGGTCTTTCTGAACGGCAAGCAGGTTGGGGGAAGCGGATTTTTCCCACCGGACTTTGCTACAGCCTATAACCAGTTTCGTGAATATCACATCCCGAGAGTCTATTTTAAAGAAGGTGAAGAAAACGTCCTGGCTATCAGGGTCTATGACGACCAACTACACGGCGGCATCACTGGCAATCAAGTCGGTATTTACGAGCGAATAAGCGGCATGGAATTGTCTATTGAACTTTCCGGAAGCTGGAAATTTAAGCTCGGAGATGAGGAAAACTGGAGCAAAACAGATGTTAATGATAGCGAGTGGGAAGATATTATCGTTCCCGGGAATTGGGAGCAGCAAGGATATTTCGAGTATAATGGCTATGCCTGGTACCGCACGACGTTTTTTATGCCCTGGGAATTAAAGGATGAAAACCTGGTGTTGATGCTTGGCAAGATCGATGATTTCGACGAGACTTTTCTAAATGGTGAACGCGTTGGTAAAACCGGCTGGCCAAACCATCCGGACAGGAATTTAGACCAATTCTGGCAGGAGGTTCGTGCATATCATATACCATCAGAACTACTGAAGCCCGGAGAAGAGAACACCATATCCATACGTGTTTATGATGGCTTTCAGGGTGGTGGAATCTTTGAAGGCCCCATTGGGTTAGCTAAGCGTGACATCTATCGCGAATGGGAGAAGCAGCAGAAACGACAAAGGCGCGGTAACTTTCTCGATTGGCTGTTTAACGAGCGAGAGCGGGAAGCAAAACAGGAAGAAGGTGCCCGCTCTCTTTGGAAATGGTTAACCGGTGATGAAGAAAAATAATTCTATATCTTACCCCGTAAACCTACGATCAATTTATCCATTGCCGATACGACAGCCAGAATCACCATTGTCATAAACAACAGGTTCGTACTTTTGGCACTCAGCATCGGCAGTAGATTCTGTCCAATCCTCGCAAACGTTTCATAAATCTGTGTAAAACCGGCCAGCTGTGTCACCTCAGGCAAAAAGAGGTATAGAATAGTAGCCAAACTAACGATTACGGCAATAAGAATGAGGGTCGTATCACTTTTATCTGTCGCCCCGGATTCATGGGTTTCAATTTCAGCCATTACGCTGTCGGCAAATCCGGCAGAGAGCATAAAACCTTTTTCGCTACCGAGTGAGTTATAGAGCTGCTTGTAATTCTCATATCTGCGGCGCAAATCTGCATCTGATGCTAGTGCAGACTCAAATTCGTGCCTGTTAATTCCCGAAACATTATCAAGATAGGCTTGAATTTGATCATCGGTATATCTAGCCATTATCGATTCTCCCTGAAACAATGAGGTCTCTTATATAGCATTACTTCTTTCCTCCAGCAATTGTTCCTTTAACCGTTTTCTGGCCCGGAACAAATAACTTTTAACCGTTCCAACCGGCAGGTTCATAATGTCTGCAATATCAATGTAGCTCATATGCTCCAGATGATAAAGCGTAATTACAGTGCGAAACAATACCGGTAAACGACTAATCTGTTCATGCAGGTTACGATGTATTTCATTTTCCAGCAGCTGATCTTCCGGCCCAACTTCATCGGACATAAAGGCAACATCGCTGTCAGGTGATTTTTTCCGCTTTTCCTCTCCCCTGCTGCTTCCGCCAAGATCATGATACAGTGGAACGCGTTTTTTCTCCAGATAATTCAGCGTTGTGTTGTAGGCGATTCTTCCGATCCAGGTTGAGAGCTTGGACTTAAAGTTAAAGCGGGAGAGGTTCTGATAGACCTTTACAAAAACTTCCTGACAAATATCCTCGCGGTCAACCTCATTGCGAACCATGCGAAAAACAATATGAGCCACCAACCGCTCATAAGCGCTAATAAGATCCCGAAAGGCGTCCCGATTGCCCTTTAGAACAGATTGTACAAGATGCTTTTCCGCTTCCATAGGTCCCTGCAATTCCACAGCTGTTTGTTAAAGAGACCGGTAACCGAATAAAAGGTTGCAATCAGCGCTTTTTATTTTTTGACATGTGCTCAGGATAAAGCTCTTCCATACACCCCGGGCATACTCCGTGGCTAAATTCTGCCTGGCTATGGGTTTGAATATATTCTTCAATGCGGTTCCAATATCCTTTATCATCCCGCACCTTTTTACAGGAAGCGCAAATCGGAATCAATCCGTTCAGGGTTTTAATTTTTGCCAATGAGTCCTGAAATTCCTGTAACAACCATTCTTTTTCCTGCTCAATTTCAACACGCCTGGTGATATCCCGGATAATAAGAATGAAGCGATCTTCTCCACAGTGCGCGATGCGGTGCTCATAATAAAAACGGGAATTGTTTATCTCCAGACTGAACTCAAAGTGCTGAACTTTTTGCGATTTTATGGCCGTCTGTCCAAGGCGTAGTAATTCCCCGGCTTTTTCTGCGGGATAAATATCGGCCAGAGTCTTGTCGATAAGTGAAGGCGGTAGGTGAAATTCTCCAATGGTAGCCGGAGTTGCAGAAAGAATGCTACCCTCGCTATTCAATTGGATAATATAATCCGGCATGGCGCGCAAAAGTGCTCTGTTTGTAGCTTCACTCTCGAAAAGTGCCTCTTCCGCAGACACTTTCTCCAGCATCAAATTATGGTGAACCAGCGTTTGCTTAATAACAACCGGTAATCGGTCCAGGTAACCCGGTCCTTTGGCGACGTAATCCGCGGCCCCCCACTTTAGTGCTTCTACAGCAACTTCTTCACTACCGGCAGCTGTCAGCATAATGGTTGGGAGTAATATTTGTTCGGTGGAAAGAATCCGTATTACTTCCAGGCCGTTATAGCCGGGCATATTGTAGTCTACAATTAATATATCATATTCTTTGTTACGAACGCGTTCAATGCCATCGGCTCCATTTTCTGCAACTTCAATATCATAGCCCAGAGGCTCGAGCTTTTTACGAAAGAGTAAGGCCAAACCATGGTCATCTTCCATGTATATAATTCGAATCGGCTTACTGTCGGCCATCTGCAATCTCCTTATTCCAGGTCGCTAAATATACTATCGAATAAAAATGGAGCGACATAGAGTCGGTTATAAAATGCAATCGTATTAATATATGTTGCTGTTTTGTTACTATCAAGAGTATAGGCATCTACAGAATAGCTCAAAAAAAATTGCAACCTTTTGCAACTGCACCGGTCTACTGGATTAGAACACAACAATAAGCGCAGGAGTTTACTATGTTTTCAGAAGCAGTTATTATCGTACCGGTCTTATTCTACAGCCTGGTTACCATTATTCGAATTGTATCAGACAACCGCCTGAAGCGGATTATGATCGAGCGCGGAAATACCGAAGGAAACCTGGAGCTGCTTACCGCAAGCAGCAATGTGTCTCAATCACTCAATTCTCTAAAGTGGGGCATTGTATTGGTTGGAGTCGGTCTGGCATTTCTACTGGGCGATTACTTCAGGCATGCCTTTACGGATGAGGGATTACTTGGTTTGGTTGCGACTTTCGCCGGAGCCGGCATGCTGATCTTTCACTTCCTGGCCACCAAAAGTCAAAAAGAGCTAAGCTAATTAGAAACGGCTGCCTGAATAAACCAGGCAGCCGATATGCGGCTAGTTGCCGTATTCCTCATCATAGTCTTCCATCGAAGCGCGGATTACCTTATGCGCATGCTCAACACCATAGATTTGTTCTATACGCGTTGACTGCTCCTTACCCGGAATCAGCTTATAGGTGCTGAAGTAATGTCTCAGACGTTCTACCAGCACTTCCGGTAGATCGGTAATATCCTTGGCATTCCGATAGATATCATCGTTGTGCAAAACCGCAATAATTTTGTCATCGGCTTCGCCCTTATCAATCATCTGTAACCCGCCAACAACTCTGGCGTTTAACAGAATTTCCACACGATTAATCGGACGTTCACTAAGCACACAGATATCCAGTGGATCACCGTCCCCCTTCTCGGAACTTGGAGAAAGCTCCTGTATCCGATCGCCGCAATAGGTCCGTGGTATAAATCCGTAAAGTGCCGGCGGCTGTGAAGAACTGCGCTGTGGGCGATCGACCATCATATATCCGGTAGCTTTATCAACTTCATATTTTACATAATCGAAAGGCGTAATTTCAATATAGGACGTAACAACTTCAGGCGCTTTATCTCCTACGTCCAGTCCATGCCATGGGTGCGGGCGCCAGCGGTAGAATTTTTGTGGAAACTGCATTGTTCTTTCCTTTTTCTTCTTTGTAGAAATGTATTTGTATTAATTTTCTAATACGATAAATTTTTTAGTATTCGAGAAGGTCGTTTTACCATCCGTCTCATTCGTAAATGATGCCCTTACAAAATATACTCCGGGCGGCAAGGCATTCGAATCTTGCTGCTTATTGACCGGTAAACTTATTTCACGCACCTTACCAATTCCATTTAGCTGATAGTTGTTTTTTAGAACTTCCTGCCCCAGGACGTTGAAAACCCGCATTTTTAATACTCCGGTTCCAGAGAGTTCCATAGGAATATTCACGTTTCCGCTTGTCGGATTCGGATAAAGATTCATTAACTTAAAATTACCGTCGAACTCTTCCTTAATGCAGTTCGGGCTACCGGAATTTACCAGCCCACCCGTATAAAAAGCCCTGATCATCCAGTTTCCAGCCAGGCGGTTGCCATCGACCTGAAAGTTAGACAGGTTTTGCCAGCCTTCTGAAGCATTTCGTAGAATAAAACTATTGCTGTTATCAAACCCTGCATCTTCATATGCATATGCAAAATCAGTGTTTCCTGCCGCTACAGAGACATAAAATACCTCACCAGCGCTTAATCCGTTAATCACATCCTCCGGAGGGATGATGCTCACTACCGAATTATCGTTTTCAATCAGCGTATCAATTGCCGCTCCGATTGTGCTTCCCGGGCGCCCTCCGCCATCGCGATAAAACCGGATACTTAATTGCCCGGTTGTCGTATTTTGAAAGCTAATTTCCGAAAGATCAAATCCACTCGGTTTACGGAATCGATTCGCCACTCCAAGCGCACCGTTTATCCGAAGATCCAGATTACCGGTATCATAAACATCCGATTGTTCTGCAAGAGACTGTTCAGCCCATGCGCAAATCCCACGACTTCCTGCAGTATTCCCATAAACCACCAGATAAAACTCATCATCCGGGTTAAAATTATTGAAGGCAATTGAATCGCCAAAGAGTTCGGTAACCTCAACTGTCGTATCGGATTCCCTAAGCAGGAGAGCATTGTCAATGGTAGAGGAAAAGGACAGGGTAAGGAGTCCATCTCCACTTAGTCGAAAATAAGACACGCCCAAGGCATCATAATTAGCTTCCACCAATTGCGGAAATGTAAATATCGTTTCAGACACTTCGGCCGACAAGCCTCTATATGCATCGTCCAGGTATCCAAATCGTGGATCGGCCTGTGAATTGTTTACAATATTCGCGATAGCAAAATTGCGGAACGTCTCATCAAAATCTGTGCTGCGGCTTTGCAGTAGAGTATTCAGTCCGGAGATGCCGCTACGTGTGTCCTGAGTGAGGGTTCGGATAAAGTCCAGTCCAAACTGTTCAAACAGGTAAACTGACCATAATCCAACCCTGCTGTAATCACGTAGCTCATTATCCCAGGCGGTTAACGATCGATCTGGTTGACCGAGGTACAGTGCAGGACTACCCGGTGTATAGCCACAGAGAAAAGAGGCCAGCTCGGACATGGCTTCATTCAACCAGGTTTCTTCATCTGTATCATAGTTAAAATGGATCAGATGCTGTACTTCATGTGCCGTTGTAGCAAGCACCGACTCGGTACGGAGTTCCTGAGTAAAAGGTGAAAAAATACCGGGAAAGGAATCCAGGTACAGTAAGTCCTGTCTATTGCTCATAGACTCATTACTCTGATCGTATGGAAAAAAATACCCCCCGACAAAAGCCCGGTTCCCATCCGGATCGAAGGTATCCTTTATGTCGAGTATCAGAAAGTTCAAATAACCGTCACCGGCCTTATCCGGACGTCCGCCAAAATTTTGTCCGGTAATATTTAGAATACCTTGCGATGGGTCTATGCTACCCGGCGGGGTGCCGTTGACCAATCCGGCGATCAAGGTGTTGAGGACAGCATTATCCACATACCCATTATTCCAGCTCTCATCCTCGACCCAAATACGCACGCTATCACCACTGGAAATACGTAATGTTGCAGTAGTTTGATAAAACTCAGGATCGGTAAGATCAGTGAGATCCAGTGCCCAAAACATTTGCTGCTGAGTACTCAATTTATTGAAGCGTTTCTGTTCAGCCTCAAGACGTTTTAACTCATTGTAGCGGGAGGGATTTTCTTGTTCCAGGGTCTGCAGATATGCAGCAACATCAAAAGACTCCAGATAATGTGTAGCGGATATAGAGCGGGGTTTATTTTCAACAGGCAGTTCGTGCGCTGTTACAAATAGTGAAAGCATGAACAGGGTGATTATGATATGATATTTCATAGCAACTCCGAATTTGAGCGACAATAAATTGCGTGCTCTCCAAACACGCTGCTCCAACACCCCTTACAGCTAAACCTTATACGACTTCAAATGCAATTAAGATTCTTCGTCCGGTGAAGATTCGCTTCGTCCTTTCCTGTTCTTTACACTGCGACTTTTAACATACCTGGTCCAGCCGATCACGACCAGGAATAGCACAACAATAGCCAGCATGATAAAAACAGGATTGTCCATTTTAACATTTTCTCCTACTGTTTTTAAAACGGTACTTACGAAACAGTGCTGTCATCTAACGGTAATAAAATCGACACGGTCGTACCTTCACCAGGCTGCGATTCCACTTTGATCTCGCCGTTATGCTCTTGAATAATATTGTATGCACTTACCAAACCAGACCCCAGCTTCATTCTCCCCTGCCCTGCTGAAAACTTAAAGTCAAACAATTTATCCAGATTTTCAGGTGCAATTCCCCTACCATTGTCGGCAATCTGTATGCGTATATCTGTTGGCTTTGCAGCGCCATTTTGATACAGCTCTGTTCGCAGCACCAACTTACCTGCGGTATCGATTGCCTCTACGGCATTGCGGATAATATTAATAAATACCTGATTCAGTTGACTGGGATTACAGCTGTATCCGGGAATATCACCGTATTCTTTCACAATTTCAATGCCATGCAGGAAATCGCTACCGAGTAACGTCAGGCTACTGTTTAGCCCTTCATGCAAATCGACCTGTTGATACTCGGCTTCATCAAGCCGGGCAAAGTTCTTCAGACTTTTAACAATTGTGGTAATTCGTTCGCTGGCAGAAGTCGTTACATGAATATTGTCCCGCAACAAGCTGAGAAGGTTAATCAGCCGTGGGTTATCCTGCATCAGATTGTCTTTTTCAAGCTCTTGTTCAATCTTCTTCAGACAGCGCATCAGTACGTCGGCGGCACTGTTAACGCTTCCTACAGGCGTATTTATCTCGTGTGCCACACCGGCAACCAGATCCCCAAGAGAAGCCATCTTTTCTTTCATCAGCAGCTGCTCCTGCGTCCTGTTGAGCTGCTCAAGAGCATCTTCCAACTCGGTGTTCTTACTTTCTATCTCAGCTTTCTGCTTTGCCAGGGATGCAGAAGTTTTTTCAAGCGCATTATTTTTTTGTTCAAGCTTATCGGTGGTTTGTCGTAAAGAACCGGCCATTTTGTTAAATGATTCCGAGAGGCTACCTATTTCGTCCTTACCGGGTATTTCCAATTCAACATTCAGGTCACCGAGTGCAATTCTCTGAGCAGCACTATCCAGTTGGCGAATCGGAACGGTTATCCATCGGATAAGCCCTCCGGCAATCCCCAGTGAGGCCAGGATGGTAAGAGCTAATAAGACAATGGAACCCGTTCGCGTTTCACTAAATGTAGTCTCTGCTCTATCAGTCGCAAGAACAGCTTGTTCCCGATTCACATTCTCCAGCTCGGTAAGGAGTGCACTTACCTGAATATAGGATTCCTGGGCATCGGTTTTAAGGAGCGCAACGGCCGCTTCGTTATCATTACTATTGATAAGTTGAAAAAAGCTAAGGCTTGCAGTTTGAAATTCATCCCAGCTCTCATCAAAGTCATTGTAGATGCTGGTTTCCTGGGCGGCAAAATCCATTTCATTTTCTACAGAGTTTTTCAGACGATTGTAATAATCCAGATTGACATTGATTGAATCAATCAAATTGATCATAACCGTTGCGACGGCTTTTTTCTCGTTCTCATCTCCGGCGTAGGCCCACTGAAGCTGGTTATTACGTAAATCTGCAGTGGCGACATTTATATCAGAAACAGCCATAACCCGCTGCATCCAGTCGGTGCTAATGGTTTTAAGGTCTTCTTTGACCAGGCGAAACCGGTTCAGCGTATAACCATTCATAATGGTCATAATCAGCAGTATAAGTCCAAAGCCGATCATTTGCTTACTGGCGAAGTTGAGATCTTTTAACGTCATGGAAGGATTAACTGGTTCATACCGAATCATCATTCGGAATATTTTTATCCACCATCAATAGTCGCGATTAACTTGACGGAATCATCTACGTTTTCTGCACTAATAAATCCTACTGCACCGGGTGTTTCGGCAACCTTAAGCAGCATGGATTTTTCATCTCCAATTGCTTCAGGCGGTTCACCTTCACCGGCCAGCATTTTCTTCATCCAAATCGACTTCATGCGCGAAGACGATTTCCCCATATACTTATAAAAGGTGTTTTTAACTTTTTTACTCTTTTTTAAATCAAAAACGGTGATCTTCTCACCATTGTTCCACTCTTGAATATCACCGGAATAAAAATCCAGCAGCATATTCTCATCAATGCTATCAACCGGCACATCTGGATGGGCAATAACCGCCACCTGGGCTTGCACAGTCCCAAACATGCCAAAGCATAGTGTAAAAAGAATGCAAATAAGTATGTATGTAACTTTATTTTTCATATGGCTTCTTTAAAAGATTATGGAAATCGCAGCGCTAATATCGTGAAACTTTTGTTTTTCTAATTGGCTACCGTTTTCAAACGTGTTGATTATTACATATGCATAATGAGATTTAATACGTATTAAATCCGTAAGGTTATACGAAAAACCGATATTAGGCACTACAATCTCTAATTCTCCGGGAGTGAATTGTCCCGGAACGATCCTACTGCGATCATGTGTTAAGAACTCAATCGGGGCGTCTTCATTGGTTTGCCAGTAGCTGATGAAACCATATAGGCGTTCATCCATAAACCAGCAGCCGGCCGTAGCGTAGAAAAAATCTTTATCTAGACTGAATTCATCGATGTCATCATCATGAATCAAGTGAATATATTCGCCCTCAAACGAGAAATTCTTCCAGTTAAATGAAAGGTCGCCACCGAAGCGGACTCTTGGGAGCAATTCGAAACGATCCGGATTGCCACCAAATATATTCTCAAGTCCAAGAAAAGAATTCACTCTATCATAGGTGAACGAACTTCCGATCTTCAATTCACCTTTTCTTAACCCCAAACGCCCGCCAACCAGAAAGGCTTCTGTAGAATCAGTTCCGGAACGCCCCATCGAGTTAATTGTATTATCGTTCAAATTGTCGGAATTTCCCAGATACAAAGCATAATCCAGCTTCGCGGTTTTAATAGGCTTGAATCCATATGCCTGGATAAATGCCTGTCCGGGGACAAACGCATCAATATCAATAAACTCATTAAATGATGTTTCATATACCAGTGGACGTATCACATAGGGCAGAAGCGGAGTACGGTTTTTTATCTCGTTTAGGTTATTAAAGATCGGGATCTGTAGTCCAAGTTTAAGATTGAAATGTTTACTTGAACGGAATTTAACCCATGCCTCCTCAAGGTTAACAGCACCGGTGCGACGAGAATCGGAAAACGAGTTTAGCATTTCTACATTAATGAACGCAGTCCAGGCATCGTGCAGGTCTTTTTGAAAGAACAAATTAAGCTGCTGCAAACTAAAAGACGTATTTTTTTGAGCCGGTATCTGATCAATCGATCTCTGAGCTTCAAACTGGTTTTGAAAATAGCCAAAGATTCGAATCGGTGAATCCGAAAGTTGAGCAAAAAGCCCGGAGCTACAAAAAAGTAAAATACACATGCAGCGTAATATATTGTGCGACAAAGGACTTCCTCCAAAAGTTTTGTGTATCTTATCAAAGATAACACATCGTATAGCAAAGTAAAATTTTAATCTGACGAATTCCAGATCAATTCCAATAATCTTTTCATTTAAAAGCTGAATATTGCTTATTATTTGGAATCTATTTGTATTTGAAATGCATGGTGTTCAGTAAATAAACGCCTTCCCGAAAGGATTGATCCGCATCGAAACAGCCTGGTATCTATATTTGATTAAATGTGGTGATGGCAGTATCTACACTGGAATTACCACAAATGTTGAGAGACGTTTCGAAGAGCATTCCTCTTCCGGGAAAAAAGCTGCCCGATATTTACGCGGCAGGGGGCCTTTGAAATTGGTGTTTAAGGAACAGGTAGGTGACAAAGGCTCTGCCCTCAAGCTGGAGTATCGCATAAAGCAATTGCCGAGATCCCAAAAGCAGGAGCTTATAGACGGGAAATTAAAACTTAAAGATTTGCAGGATAAGAGTAAAGCTTAACGCTCTATACAGAGAGAGGAAAAAGGCAGAGATGCAGTTTGCATCTCTGCCACAAGAGTTATACCGGCACAACGTCCTGTGCTTGCGGACCTTTTTTGCCTTCGGTAATGGTAAACTCAACCTGCTGGTTTTCTTCGAGTGAGCGAAAACCACCGGTATCACGAATAGAGGAATAATGTACGAATACATCATCTCCGCCATCGTATGAGATAAATCCAAAACCCTTGGTTGCGTTAAACCATTTTACTGTGCCAGTTACACGATCTTCCATTACAACGACTCCTTGAAAATTGAGAAAAATTTCGGCTGAGCTGCATCGATCTACCATGCTCTTACCGTATCTAGATGTATCGAGATGCTGTTATCATACAATAACAGCTTATTTTTTGATCTTATTTCCAGCCATCTGTCATATGCGTTCCGATTACCTGAAATCGAACGGTGCAAACTTCATCAAAACCGAGATAGCGCTTGCACAGTATCAAGGCTAGCCTTTGCTCATACGGGCTTCTTAAAGCTGCGCAAAGAGCGAGATCCTGTAAAGCTGGAGAGCCTTCGGTATTTTGACGGAAGTAAACCGTTTTATCCCCCATGTGACGAGACTGTAATATAAGTTCAACTTTGTTTAATATGGCATTTTCTTTGAATACGTCATTTTGTTTATTAACCATCACGTTAAGCGTATCTGGTCCCGATGCCATTGGGAATTTTTTAACGCGAACATCTTCAGAGGCCAATACAATTTTTAATTCCGCTAATTTCGCTTTAAAAGCCAATCCGGTAGTATCGGGAAAATCATTGTTTGTCAATGCTTTCCTGCTGAAGCTTTTTACGGTACGCCACAGCATTTCACCGGATTTGAGATCCTGAATATAGTAATAGAAAGTATAGCTGTTTGTCTCGGGCTTTTCTTCACGCATGATCCAGGCAAAGCGTCCGGATTCAGACCATCCTACCGGATAGAATACTGCAAAGTCCTGACCAAGGCAGCTGCCGATATCAAAACGGGCGGAAACAGGGATAGGTGAACGAGAAAAATCAGGAGAAGACTGTGCGGAAACAGGCAAACTGAATAAAATAAAAAGAACAAATGTTATAGCACGGGGCATATTGCAGAATCCAAAATCTGATGATAATTCAATATGTGGCATATTTATTTCTAATATTTGACACAGATCATATTTTTCGAACTGTCACTAAAAAATAAACCGGCCGCGTCAGTCACGGCCGGTGAAGGTATTATTGTAAATAAATCATGCGTCGTGTTTGAACCTTTTCCCCGGACTCGAGTCGATACAAATAAACACCACTTGGAACGCTAAAGCCGGAATCATTCAACCCGTCCCAGCTAACGGCATAGCTACCGGCAGCCTGGTAAGCACTTACCAGTGTTCGAACAGGTTGCCCCAGCAGATTGTAGACGGTTAGACGCGTCTCTCCTGCATTGTCTGTTTGATATGCAATCTGCGTAGAGGGATTGAAGGGATTTGGATAGTTTTGCTCCAGCTGAAAGCGATTGATATTTGCTCCGGATTCATCACCGATTCCGGTTATACCAAATCCGGAGAACAGGTAGACTGATCCGGCATCATCGGCACCTGGCTGATCATCTTTATATGCGCCAACCACCAGCACATCGCCCTGGATGTCTACTGCGCTGCCAAAACGATCATCAGCATCAGCATCAGAAGCGGTAATCTTGTTAATTTCACTCCAGTTCTCGCCGCTTCGACTGTAGATATAGGTTGCTCCACCATCACCGGCAGCGGTATCCTGATAGCGAGCACCGATAGCCAGCAGGTTATTTTCAATCGACACGGCAACGCCAAACTCATCCTCGGCTGCTCCATCGGCTGCAAGGATCTTTGCGGTTTGCTCCCATGAATTACCGTTTCGCTTAAATACGTATACGGCACCGGCTTCGCTGGCGGTCTCACTATCCTTCGCAGCACCTACTACAATATAGTCTCCGGAAATGGATATCGATTCACCAAATTCAGCACTTCCGGCTATCCCGGAAGGCGAAATGCGATCCAGTTCCGTCCATGTCGTGCCGTTTCTCTCATAAACAAATACCGACTTATCACCTGGGGAACCGATGACTGCCAAATCTCCTTCCAGCGCTACGGCATACCCGTATTTATCATCCTGTGATCCATTTGCATCGGTCAGAATCTGCTGCTCACTCCAGTTTGCACCGCTACCGGTATAAATGTATGCCGAACCGGTTTCATCTTCATCACCCGGTACCCCAATTAGCACCGTTGAACCATCAATGGCAACCGAGGTAGCAAATTCATCATCACGATCTGCATTGGATTCAAAGAGCTTTGCCTTTTCCTGCCAGTTTCCATTTTCATTTTGGAAAATGTAAGCTGCACCGGTTGCGGGACCGGAATGATCATCTCCCATGGCGCCGATCACTAAATGTGAACCGGAAATATCCACAGCATTACCAAAGCGTTTATAAGAATCGGTGTCGCTGGCCAGCAGCTTCTGCTGCTCACTCCAGCTGCCGCTATTACGCGTTAATATATACGCCGAGCCGGAATAGCTACCGCTCGGACGATCGCGATGAGCTCCGATAATAGCTACATCACCATCAACAGCAACCGTAAATCCAAATTCATCCGAGTTTGTCGCATCACTGGTAACAATTTTCTTTTCCACTACCTGTGAAAACAGCATCATCGGTATAAAAAGTATCCACACCATTCGTAAAATCTGTCGCATTCGCAATTACCTCGTTTCAGTTCGTGTCTGAAAATGTGTAGAGTTTATACAGCTTTATACAGTCCTTTGCAGCAACAACATCGCTAACAGCCGGATTGCTGCGATATAACCACATTTCAACAGATACGTTTGCAAATGGTATGCCTGAATTTGGCAGGTAGCATTATCAAAGCATCGGCGCCTCCATGCCGAATTTTTTGCGGTGCAGCCTCGCAAGCTTTACGTATTTTGCTGCCCAGAGTAGATTTTTCTGATAAGCATCATCACCGAGCTCTTTTAAATACTTTGCCGGCACACCAGCCACCAGCGTTCCCGGCTCCACAATGGCCTTTTCCCGAACCAGCGCTCCAGCGGCAACCACACTGCCTCGCTTAATTACTGCCCCGGAAAGAATTGTAGCACCCATACCGATCAGACAGCCGTCTTCAATCTCACAGCCGTGCAGAATTGCCCCATGTCCAACCGTAACTTCATTTCCAACCACGCAGGGAAGAAAATTTTCATTGTGAATAATTGCACCGTCCTGAATATTGGTGCGCTCCCCTATTCGTATGGCATTGATATCGCCCCTGAGCACACAGTTATACCAGACGGATGCGGATGCCGATAGTACAACATCACCCATTACCCTGGCTCCCTTCGCGATAAAGGCATCCTCCGCTATCTGTGGCTCCTGCAGCAGCGTCCGATCGGGCAGATCGGTTTTGGTCATACTTTTCATGTGACTCCTTTTTTAGGTTGCAAAAACGATTGAAATATACGGTAATTTTTACTTTGAGGCAGCAAATTCCCGATGACAATCTGTACAAAGCCCTAATAATCCAAGGTGAAAATTGGGCTCGTGACCTGCGTAAAATCCACAGTGCCAGCAATACCCATACTGCTGACTATGGTACAGACAGTAATACCGCACTATAACTGTTGATGGGGAAATGATTGGACTGGAATTGTCCTGATCCTCATTGCATGGATTCATACAATCGATCAGCAAACTACGCTCGCAACCTTTATGCTCACACTTCATCGCTATCTCCTTTCACGTTTATGTGGGGACGTGTGGAAATGCGATACCGGTATCTGCCACGCAATTCGGAAGAAAATACGAAGCAAACAAAAGTCTGGGATATCTGCGGATAAACCAGTATTCTCAATTGAGTAAACACAAAATAATTCGCAAAAGCGGATATGTCAAGCTATTAATTTTCAAAATTCGTAAAAGCGGACGCAATAATGGCCGACTTTGGTTCCCGTGTAAAAAAATTACTCCTCGATTCCGGACAGTCCCAGAAGCGACTGGCAGAAGAAACCGGTATCCCACAGTCCACGCTCAGTGATATCGTGAAGGAAAAGAAGCTCCCCTCTATCGACAAAGCACGTCGCATCGCAGCATTTCTGAAAGCCGATCTCCACTGGCTGATCGCCGGGGAAGCAGCTCCCATACAGAGCGTTGCCGAAAAAAAACCGCAATACGATCAGCAATACCTCGCAGATATTCAGAGAATTGCCCGGCAGCTGGCACCGGAAGAAAGGGAACTATTACTAAAGCTGGCTGAAGGATTATTAAAAAAGAAAGATGAGTAGGCAGGAGTTTAATTCATACTAATTTGAACCGCTAACGCTTCCGCAACCAGTTATCATTCCATTGTCGCTATTCGTAGTCACGTGAGTCGCAGGTTCCGTTGAATTCCAGCATTCACAATCCGTAGTCGTTGTCGCTTCAGTAGTCGTATCCGCTTGAGCAGGAAACGTTACGGAACAAATCAGTATGGAAACAATCCAAATCAGCTCAGGTAGATGATCGGATTATTTTCTTAAAGTAGATGTACTAAAAAATATTGCTGTCACTACACAGGCTGCAGGTGTCTTCCCCTTCTGACGACCAGGGAATGTCCAGAGGCGAACCGCATTTCCAACAATAGCCATGCTCGGCACAGTGATGCACACAGTAATATTCAACCCTCGCATCATCGCTATGCATACCGCCGATCTCATCTCCATATACATTGCTAGTATATTCAAATTCATCCGATTTAATACAGTCAACAACAAGAGTGCTATTGCATCCGGGATGTTGGCATTTCATGATACTGCCTCCTTTTCGGGCATAAGGGTTCCGTCATAACAAGATTATGACTGCTATACAGGGTTAATTTCAATCTATTGAAAAGGAAATCAAAGTTGGATTGCCTGTCCAGATTAAGGCATCGTAATTCTGATTCGTGTCCCCCACTCCATCCATCGAAGGCATTTACAAACAGGCGTCTGTAATTCTCTGTCCTAATGACTGCTCCTAATATAGCTGTCCCAGACGGGCAGTGGTTGATTTGAAGCATTAATATTTAATCGAAAGAAAAAATCGGCTAAAAACCACCCCAAAAGCCCCAATTTGCTTTAAAAAAGTATGTATTTACCCCCGGGCAGGGTAAAATCCTTTATTGATCATTGGATATTTCATTCTAAATGAGTAAATCTTGTCGTTAATTCACCGCATTTTTGAATGTTTTACCGCTTCACCGCTCTCATAAAGGCTGCCGCCGCATGAAAACCTATAAATTATATCGAGAATTTATTCACGATCTCGCTGTTTTGGTGACTTCTGTCATTTTACTGATAGGATTCTCGCAATCCTTGTCTGCGCAAAGCAAATCGGATGCAGATAAAGGTCGACAAATGACGCTTTATCCAGGTATTACAGGACAACAACTGCTGGATAGCCTTACTACCAACCATAAAACTACGTCCGTTCTCAGCTATAATGCTGCACGAGATACGCTCTACGGCAGGGTCTTTAACGTAGACGATAGCTTATCGGGCGTTTACAGCCTGTTTACTATTTATGTTGATCCGTCTTCAGATCCCAGTACTGATGCGTTTAATAAAGGTATAAATGCCGAACATACCTGGCCGCAGAGCAAGGGAGCCGGAAGCGGGACGCCACGCAGCGATATGCACAACCTCAGACCAGCCCGCATTCAGGTAAACTCCGCCCGGGCAAATTACCCTTTTGGAGAAAGTGATGATTTGGATACGGACAGCTGGTTTAGACGTGATCAACAGTTGAATACCATTCCGGGCTCATTAATTGATGAGTATACAGAAGTTGATAATGACGGGAATGTGTTTGAACCGCGAGAAGCCTACAAGGGTGACGTCGCACGCACGATGTTCTATTTTTACACTATGTATCGCACTGAAGCGGATAACGCAGATCCGAATTTCTTTGATATACAGAAAGAGACTTTTTTAAGTTGGCACCGACAGGATCCACCCGACTCTACGGAATCTGCACGTTCCGACTCCATCAGTCACTGGCAGGATGGCCTGGGAAATCCCTTTATTCAGGATACGTCGCTGGCTGCCAGAGCCTATTTTACCGGGTCGATTACCGCAGCCCCCTCTCCCCTGCTCATCACTGCTATTGGTCCTGACACGCTTGAACTAAGCTGGTCTTTGCCGATTGGTTATGAAGCAAGTGATAATGAGCTCCTCCTGCTCTGTCAGTCCGGCAGTATCGTAAATGACGATCCCACAGGCGCACCGGTTAGCAGCTATACGGCAGATGAAACGTTGGGGAACGGGAGTGAAGTCGGTTCCGGCAGCTTTGTTGTCTATAAAGGAGATAGTACCAATGCCATCATTCGTGGATTAACCACAGGAACCGTTTATCACTTCTCAATGTGGAACACATTAAGCAATACAACCTATGCAACAACACCAACCCAGATAAATACCACTACCAGTTCCGGTGGCACATCCTCCCCCGGAGACGTTATTATTAGCGAGATTATGAAAAACCCGCAGGTCGTTTCCGACTCTGACGGTGAGTGGTTCGAACTCTTTAATGCAACAAATTCACCCATTGACATCAATGGCTGGACGATTAGCGACGATGGGATAGACACTCATGTGATTAATAATGGCTCCGCACTGATCATACCTGCTCTAGGCTTTATTGTTTTGGCGCGAAACAGCGATTTTAATTCGAATGGTGGTGTAACGGTGGACTATCAGTATACCAGTTACTTCCTGGCTAACTCGGCAGATGAGATTGTGTTGCTGGATTCAGACGGAACAACAGAGATCGATCGCGTTAATTATGATGGTAGCGTGCAATCCTCCGGCAGCTCCGGAGCATCGATGGTCTTTACAGGCGAGGCAAGTGACGATAATAACGATCTCAGTTTTTGGCAGGTGGCGTTTACGGCCTGGCCAAACAGCAGCGGCGATCTCGGTTCACCGGGGTTTGGCGGCACCGACCAGGCCCTACCGGTCCAGCTTTCAACATTTTCGGCCATGCGAAATGCCGGGCGGGCAGACATTTGCTGGGCCACCGACAGTGAAATCGATAATGTAGGATTTATTTTATCTCGTTCGGCCAGCAGCAGTGGTCCTTGGCAAACGATCGCAGATTACACCAGTTCTCAGCTGCTCATTGGTGCCGGTACGAGTAATGATAGAAACGAGTACTGCTTTGAGGATATTAATCTCCCGGATGGGATCGACTTTTGGTATCGCTTACAGGCAGTAGATACCCGAGGGGTTATCAGCACGTTTCCCGCTGCAAAGCTAAGCGACTCTAACCCTACCGGGTTGATTGATCAATTTGAGTTATATAATGCTTATCCCAATCCGTTTAACGGACAAAGCACTACTCGCTTTAATCTTCCGGAAGAGGGGCCGTTGCGTATTCAGCTATACAACACGCTGGGGCAACTCGTACGGGTCTTGTTTGAAGGCCGATTATCCGGCGGTGAGCATTCCGTGCAGTGGGATGGTTTAACGGGAAACGGTTCTGAGGCCGGCAGCGGACGCTATTTTTTACAAATCAGCTATGCGGAGCAACAGGCAGTTCAGGCGTTGGTGTTACAGCGGTGATCGGTGATCGGTGATCGGTGATCGGTGATGAAAATTCATCTTGATATGAGGTAAATACAAGCACAAAATTCGATGCCCGATGCCCGATGCCCGATGCACAATGCCCGATGCCCGATGCCCAGCTATTTTACAACTTCCCAGATCCCCCATTCATTCGCACCTATCCTTAGAGATAGAACATCACCAGTCTCATTAATTATGTTCTCCGTCCTGAGGTCTTTAAGAGAAACCAAGGAATTCCCGGAGGATTGAATTCGGGTTCGTGGGACATTAACAGTAGTCGGTTCTGGTGATTTATTAAAGGCTACGAGCAGGGTTTCATTAAAATCGCTGCGGAGAAAAGCCATGATGCGCTCATCAGACCGTAGAGGATAATAGCCACCGTAACGCAATGCCGAATGCTTGCTGCGTAAACCAATCAGCTTTCTGGACTCCTTCAGCATATCCCGCTCAGCTGCCGATAGGTTTTTCCCAAATCGCATAGGGCGGCGATTATCAGGGTCTTCAGAGCCGGAAAGTCCGATTTCATCCCCATAATAAACTATTGGAACACCGGGTATGGTCAGCATATAGGCCATATATAAGCGCATCTTACGATAGCTCTCAGGATTATCCACTTTGGGAGGATTACTCCATGCCAGCTCCTTTGCATTTCCGGAGTCCAGGCTGAGATCTCCATCGACATAAGATAGAAAGCGCACTTTATCGTGACTGTTTACCGGATTGCCCATAAGATGGTGCACACCATAAACATCAAACGTCTTCTGCATTTCTTTTTCCAGTCCGGCAAATGATGCGGATGGTCTTAGGAAGGTATTGCGAATTGCATCGAACAGGTTAAAGTTGAACTGACTGTCCAGCTGTCCATTATTCACATAAGATGAAATGAGTGCATAATCGCCGAAGGTTTCACCAATCTGGAACATCGGGACAGCCTTATTTCTGTCCATATGGCGGATCTTCCGGGTCAGCGTCCGCCAAAAGCGATTCGGGATATGCTTCACCGCATCATGACGAAAACCTGCTGCTCCACTTTCCTCCAGCCACCAAACGGCATTATCGGTCATCGCCTCTACCGCTTCCGGAGAGCCCGGAAAATCAAAGGACGGCAGATATGGTTCAAACCAGGTCGTCAGTCGGTATTCATCCCAAAAGCGCAGGTTTTTTCGGCCATCGGGTAGCTCCAGTTGTCCAAACCAATCCCGATGCTCTTTGAACCAGGGATGATCACGATGGGTATGATTCGCCACAAAGTCCAGCAGTATATTGGAGTTCCGATCTTTTGCCTCATCCACCAACTCCTGAAGCAACTCCATGTCGCCGAAACGAGAATCTACTTTTTCCGGATCGGTGGGCCAATACCCGTGGTAGGCGGTAAACCAACGATGCGGTGCCGGGAATTCCTGCTCTACTCGCTTCGTATTTTGAATAACCGGGGAAAGCCAAAGCGTATTTACTCCGAGTGAATCAAAATAGCCCTCCATAAACGATTGCAGTACCCCCTGTAAATCGCCACCATAATAATTTACCCGCTCATCAAGCTCTGGATGTTCAGCCTTCCAGTTATTTGATTTATCCCCGTCCCTGAATCGATCTACCATGAGAGAATAGATCACTTGATCATGATGGCTTTGAATGCCGTCGTGATTTCCAAGCGGATTGCCATTAATTAACAGAACCTGGTGGAAATAACTATGCGAACCACTGCCGTATTCAGCAGGTGATACCGCAACCATCAAACGGTGAGTAAAATCTTCTTTAAGAAGTGTTTTCGGTATTGAGAGCGCGACTTTATCATTTCGCGACGGTAATAAAGAGCTGGAAAGGTGTCGGTTATCGAACAGCACATAAGCATTATATTCAGGCAAATCAGAAGTGATGACGTTTCCATTCCCATCAATACTGCGAATTTGAAAAGCCATCTCAAGCGCTTCAGCAGTATTCGTAAAGCCGGCCGGATGTAGCTCCACAGTGTCATTATAACGTGGTTCGATAGTGAGCAGTGAATTAAATCCGCCAAAACCATTCGGCACAGAGTCCGGATTAGCCGGATCAAGTAGTTCCACTCCATCGGCAAAGAACTTATATTGATAACGCCCGGATTCCAGCTTTAAAGTTACTTCGAGCTTTCCATTCTCACCTTTTTGAAGCGGAGTTGCATTGCGATTCCAGCCATTAAACTCTCCAAAGATGGTGACCTTCTCTGCTCCGCTATCATCAAGGTAAAACGTTCTTTCAGCCAATCGGCTTATTTTTAACGGAATGTTATACTCTACGTTATTATAAATAAAAGGTAATAAATAGAGCCCTTCAGCTTTTGAGAACGGCTTAATAAACAGGCTATCGTTCTGCAAATGAGCAGACAGGAGATCCGGTGTCCCATCGGTAAGCTGCACGTTATATTCAGCAGCATAGAACAAATCCTGCAGGGGTACGGCAAACGTATCGCCAGCCGTCAACCGCAACAATGGAATTTGCTCCTGAATTTCAGAATACATTTCACTCTTATTGGTATTACAGGATAGAATGAGTTGCGAAGCAATAAACAGGAAAAGCCATCGGGTAAAACGCAGCAATTGATTACCTCCGGAAATATTTCAATGAGAAAGAGGGGTTTTTATATAATCATCAGGTAATAACATAACGCCCGAATGCAATCCCTGCAAGACCGGCAAGTAATCCAATGACAATACTCAGAACGATATTTGCGCCGGCCCTCATTAAATCGCCCCCTTGTAAGAGCGTAATAGTTTCCAGTGAGAAGGTAGAAAAAGTTGTGAGAGCACCAAGAAGGCCGGTTGCCAAAAACAATCGGAGATTAGGATAATGAATAAGGGGGGTAGATACACCGTACATAACGCCAAGAAGCAGACATCCCACCATATTAACCATAAATGTTCCAGCGGGGAAATCACTCTGCAATAATGAGTTTCCCCAGCCGCTTATCATATACCGTAAAATAGCGCCGATAAATCCTCCGGCACCAACGCTTAAAAGTTGACTGATCATGTCTTAGCGTTTGATTAGCAGGCAGCCGCTGGAGGGGGCAACCTTTAGCTTCGCAGTTAGCACGGCTGAAGGTTTATCTGCACTGGCAGCTTGTCCATCGGCGTAGAGTTCCCATTCGCCATCCGGCAAATCAAGATCGTGCACTTCCTGCATATTACCGTTTAAAGCGACCAGTATGCTCTCCCCTTCCGCCTCGATCAGGTAAGCCATAAATAGAGGATCGCTGGTATTGGCAAAGTGAAAATGTTCCGGTTTGGCATATCGCAAAGCGCGATGTGCTTTTCGCAATGCAATTAAGCCACGATAATATGCCACTAGCTCCAGATTTGCCTCAGCATGATCGAAGTTCAACCAGTTCGTTTCATCATCTTTCTCATAACTATTATGGTCAATGTATCCAATTGCAACATCTGGTGCATCCGTCGGAGCAATCACTTTGCTGCGGGCATACTCCTGACCTTCATGAAACATAACCGGTCCCTGGGCGCAGAATAACGACAGTGCAGCCAGCTTATTCAAGCGAAGCTGTTTAGGCGTTAACCGGAAATGAGTGTCCGGATTCTCGACTGGCTTATGCGGGTCGACTTCCCCAAGACCAATTCGTATAAAATCTCCAAGCGTGTGGTTATCATGCGACTCCAGGTAATTGACGGCATGGGCAGCTTTTGCAAAGGGGCCCCCATTTTGCTGGAGCGTTCCCACAGCAAAATTACGCAATGACTGTAGATTATTCTCACCCTGCCATTCACCGAAAATAAATCCTCTATCGTGTTCGGGGTCCCATCCTTTTATTCCATTGCGAATTTTATCATTCCAGGCAGCCCAGTCCCGATTGGAAAAACCGCCTGGATCGTATCCGCCTCCCCACGGCTCGGCAATCAGAATTACGTTAGGATTTACCTTGCGAAGTTCATCGCGAATATGCTCACAGGTTTCCCAATCAATAATATGTGCCAAATCAAACCGGAAGCCGTCAATATGGTATTCCTGCATCCAGTAAATGAGGCTGTCAATTATCATACGGCGAGCCATGGCACGTTCCGATTTAAAGTCATTACCGCAGCCACTGTCATTAAGATACTCACCCGCTTCGTTCAGTCGAAAGTAATAGTGCTTATCAAGGTATTTAAATGGATTCAAATCATATTGGGAAACATGGTTATACACAACATCAATCAGAACAGCAATACCGTTTTTGTGCAGTGCTTTTACCAGTTCCTTCATTTCACGCACCTGTCGACCGTCTGTACCGTTCCAGTCGCCCGGTTTATTAGATCCGTTCGTTGCATAAAATGCTTCCGGTGCGAAGAAATAATTGGTCATGTATCCCCAATGGTTGCGACCATAAGGATTCCAGGTATTAAAGACTTTGGTCGATTCGTCCTTATACGGTAATTCGAAAGTGCCGAATCCCTGAACCGGCAACAGTTCGAGCGCATTAACTCCCAGTTTCTTTAACCAGGCAATTCCGCCGCGTCGATCATCCTGAATAAAGCCGCTATAGCTCCCGCGAAGATGTTCATCAATTCCCGAAGATGGATGCATCGTAAGGTCGCGTAAATGCGCTTCGTATATAATGAGATCATGTTGAGGAATGGAGATGCCGCTATCCCCTTCCCAGTCAAAATTATCCGGAGGTAAAATCAGAGTTCGTGCCGGGTGGGAATAATGATTTTGACTCGCAACGGCCTTACCGTATGGATCGGCTATGATAATTGCCGGGTCAAACTTCTCAGTGGCACCCCGCGGACCATTCACACGGTAGCCATAGCATTTTCCGTATAGGCTTTCATTTATTGCATATTCCCAAACACCGTCCCCATCTTTTTCCATTGAAAAAGGCTCCCCGTCGGTGGAATCAGGGGTGTCGAAAATAAGAAGTGTAACGGTTGAGGCGCGAGGAGCAAACACCCGAAAGACAAATGCTCCGTTTTCAATGACACAGCCCAGTGGCTTTGCAGAAGCGAACCCGTCCAGAAGAACACCCGGTAAAAGCGGGATTCGTGCATTTCCGATCAACAGCTCATAAGATACATCTATATGCAGGTTTTCTGCCGTTTGAATAATCCAGCGGTTTTCTTTTTTATCAACAGACTCAATAGGAGTGGCGGGTTCCAGGCGAATGGCTTCATTGGTTTCAGGCATAGCCTCAGCAAAATCAACGAGAATCAGACGGTTTGACTGTATTTTCGCCCGTTTTATGACTAATGCAGCAGTATCGTTCATGAAGTTCGTTTTCCACAGGTTGAGTTAAGGGCTGCTCTTCGTTTAGGGTATTATGTAGATAAACGGCATAATATACGTAAATAATGAATTCAATTCAGCAACTTAGTTTAGAACTCAGAGCGGGCAGCGGGCAGCGGGCAGCGGGCAGCGGGCAGCGGGCAGCGGGCAGCGGGCAGCGGGGAAACTTAATATTTGAATAGTGAATAGTGAATAATAAATCCAACTGCCTGACTGTAAGTCGCCCACTCTCCCACTCACCCGCTCTGTGACGCACAAATGTGCGTCACTACGTCTGTGTTCTGTGTTCTGTGTTCTAAATGTATACATCCTACACACTCAAACAACCGATGAATCATGTAAGCCTTTTCTTTTCGTATTGCAGTGTGCTGTATAGCGCAGTAAATTGAACATGGACGTGCAAACAGTGGCGTGGCATATATGTTGCCTTATTGCGTGAAAAAAGATTTGGAGACAGAATAGATGAAGTACTTTTTTTCCCTGTTGTTTAGCCTGATGTTCATTCTACCGTTACAGGCTCAGGAAGAACCCTTTCCAGGTTCCGAAGTATACCGCAATATCGGTGCGCAGGTAGACATGTCGCTTGGCTTTTATGATGAAGACAGTAATGCCGTTACCCTGGATCAGCTGATTGATAAACCGACAATTGTCAGCTTTGTTTATTATAACTGCCCCGGTATCTGCACCCCTCTTCTTAGCGGCAAAGTTGATGTGATCAACCGCCTGAACATGACCCCGGGTGAAGATTATCAGGCACTGACGCTTAGCTTTAACGAGCTTGAAGGACCTTCCCTTGCAAAGGCTAAGAGAAAAAATTACTTCGCCAGCCTGAAGAAAGAATTCCCGGCCGGCTCATGGCCATGGCTCAGCGGAAAATCCCGACAAATTCGCAAGTTTACCGATAAGGTTGGATTTAAGTTTATTCCCACCGGTAAAGACTTTTTCCATCCCCCGGCATTAATCGTGCTGTCAGCTGAAGGAAAAGTCGTGCGCTATTTTCAGGACACCAATTTTTCAGAACTGGACCTTCGCCTGGCCATCCTGGAAGCCCGCAACTCATGGGGACCGACCTTAACAGATAGTTTTCTTCAGCTTACCTTTATGTATGATGGAGATAAGCAGGCTTACGTACCCAACATGTGGAGAATTATTCTCACCGGTGGATTGTTTTTTGGCGTACTGTTTATCAGCATTGTACGTTTTTTCGAGCGGCGCAGACTTGCTGCTCGAACCGCATAGATTTTTCAAATCCGTATGATTTGAATTCAACGTTTCCTAAATTTCCAGCATAATAAGATTTGCGGCTATCGAGAAATTGGTAGCCGTTTCAATTATGAATCCGGTATCGGTATGGAAAAAACAGCTGTAGCACGTCGTCTATCCATGATGGGTTGCATTCATTCTTTTCTGGCTGTCGCTCTGGGAGCTTTTGGCAGTCACCTCTTGAAAGCGACGCTCGATCCTTCCTTGTATGAGACCTTCCGAACTGCAGCTTACTACCAGCTTGTGCATGCAATAGCTCTACTCATCCTCTCGTTAATGTCTTTTTTTATCATCGACCTCAAAAAATTGAATATTGCCGGGCACCTGCTGCATTTCGGTATTCTGCTGTTCTCAGGTAGTCTGTACATCCTTGTCTTAACCGGCATCCGTAAATTGGGCATCGTGACGCCTATAGGCGGGCTTTGCTTTCTTTCCGGTTGGCTGCTTCTGGCATTTGCGGTATTTCGCGGATTTCACACTCTAAATCAAACCAAATCTTAAGCAGGCTTATGTATGCATTTGTATGATGCCCTAATGTTTCTTGTCCGCCACCTGATCTTACCGGTTACCCTGTGTATCTGGTTATGGAAAAGAGAATACCACAGTGAATCCGACAGAATGATGATGTCTTTGCTGACCGGCGGCTTTGTATTTTACATTTTTTTAGCAGGACAGTGGCATGCAATCGGATATGGGGTCCGTTTGATGCTCCCCTTAGTCTTTGCCCTGGCCTTAGCAGGTTCTTTTTATCGCAACCGCAGTCTGCCCGTGTGGCATAAGCGCAACCCCAAAGAGTGGTTTGCAGCTTTAATTATGTCTCTATTCATCGTCATTTTCGCAGCTATGGCAGTTTGGAGCTATTTGGGTAAAACGCACGAAAAGACCCCGATTGAGGCTTCTTTTCCATTCCGCAACGGAGATTTTGCAATCCTGGACGGTGGTAACTCACCGATTATCAACAGCTTACACAGGTATCCGGATATACCGGATAAATTTTCCATTAAGATTGGTCGCCTTTCAAAAGTAGGTAAACACTCAACGGGCTTCTTCCCAGTTGATTCCTCTTCCTATCATATACTTGGAGACACGGTATACAGTCCGGTTAATGGCATTGTTACTCATGCAGTTGACGGCATAGATCCGCTTGACCTATCATGGAGCGATAGTCTGGACTCAAACGTATCTGGAAATCAGATAAGGATTCGTCAGCAGGACGTGATTTGGGTGCTTAATCACCTTATGAAGAATAGCCTGATGGTTGAGGAAGGGGATACGATTCGTATCGGCACGGCTCTCGCCAGAGTAGGTAACAGCGGCTATATAGAAGAGCCACTGCTACATATTTACGCCTATCGCGAAGGGGATTTTCCACCATGGGAAGGCAGAGGTCTGCCAATTCACTTTGACGGAAATTTTCTGGTGCGCAACGACGTCGTGCGAAAACGTTAGGTCCAAATTTCACTAAATAAACTTACTATTATTTCCAAGTTGCATTTAGTAAAATAAAATCATACATTTAGACTATCTGGTTATACCAGCTAAGTGAGTGGGATAGTTTTTGATGTATCGCGTGATGGTTCTGAATCATCTGTAAGACGTTTTCCTTTTCAAATTCTGATTTCACTTTGGGGATTAACAATGAATGCTGCTTAATTCACGAGACAGCAGATGCGACACTTACTGCTTATCACAATACTCGCGCTATCCTTGTGTAGCTTTGCCAGAGAAGCTGACGATTTAACTGTTGCTAGAGAACTAATAAATCAGCAGCAGTTTGCCAGTGCGCATATTATTCTCGAAGGTGCCATCCAGCGGGATGGTCTTCTCCCCCCTCTGGTTCTTGCATTTGCCAGCAATTTGTTACAGAATCATTTCCAACATCGTTCCTTTACGACCTTCTATCTACAGGATACGGTTAACCCAGCCGACAGCAACAAGGTTATCGCTTCCGGCAGATATCCGGAGAGGCTGCTTCGTAAGCTCCTGGAAAAGAATTCCGGTTCAGCGAAAGCGCATAAGCTGCTAGGAGATTTTTATCGTCTGCAGCTTAAGGTGGATAACGGATCCGAGATTATCGACATTTCAACCGTTTTAAAGCTCAGAAACACGATTTTTAGTTATTATAGCAAGGCCGTTGCCTTAGGCGTGAATGATGTAGCAGTGAATCGATGGATGGGGATCTACTATAGCGACTTTGGGCAACAGGAAATTGCCAGGGACTATTTTCTGCGTAATCAACAGTCCGACGATGCGCTTTCCTGGCATTATCTGGCAAAAATTACGTATCGGGATAAACAATATAATGATGCTCAAAACTTTTCAACGAAAGCACTCAAACAGCAACAAAAACTTTCGCTGGAACAGCAGTATGAAACCCTGCGCATAGCTGCCCTCTCACTTAAGCGAATTGGTGAAGAAGAGCGTTTTCTTGATTATCTGAAGCGCTGCATCCACCTCATGCCGGATCAGCAGGACGCCTATCTCGACCTGATAGATTATCATCTGGCAAAGCAGGAGCTGGAAAACGTTGAGCAATTATTAAATGCTATGCTGCTTCATAACGCATACAGCACTCCGGGTTTTAAAGCCCTTGAGCGCTATTGCAGCAAGAGTGGTGACTTTGCTTTCGCAGATAAACTCTTCGAGCAGCTGATGGGTATTTGTGAGCATTCTGATGAATGCATGGGCAATATTTATCACTACCGCGGTAACCTGCTCTATTATCAGGGTTTAATCGAACAGGCAAAGACCCAATGGAACATCAGCAAGCGTTATTTTGCCCGCATCCTACCGGAAAACGACATTAAGTTCCGAGAAATCGGCGCCATTAGCCGTGAATCTTCGATGAAATAAAGATCGCTCCTTCGTCGCTCAGGGAACGCTGCGCTCAGAGAACGCTCCTTCGTCGCTCAGAGAACGCTGCGCTCAGAGATTTTACCGTGGGTTATAACCCACGCGACAGGATATCCACCACAAGCCACCTACTACCTGCCACAAGCTACATGCTACCTATTTTCCCTTGACACACAATACTTTCACGCTTTTATTAGCATTGTAACCGTAGCGAGCAAGCAACCCAAGGAGACTAACCATGCGACTTACAGATGATCAGATTCAGGAAGAGTTAATCAACGTAGAAGGTTGGGAAAGACGTGATCAGCTCATTAGCAGAATGTTTGAGTTTGGTAATTTTGTCGAGGCAATGGCATTCGTAAACAAGGTTGCTGATGCTGCCGAAGAGATGGATCATCATCCGGATATTTATATTTCCTACAGCAAGGTTCAGATATCTGTTTACACGCACTCAGAGGGTGGATTAACCGAGCTGGATTTCAAGCTCGCCAAAGCTGTAAATGCCTTCTAGCAGTTTACTCCCAGCAACATTTCACGAATTATTTTTGAAGCGGCGGCAGTTGAAGCACCTGTCGGATCAATTCGCGGTGCCAGTTCAACAACGTCACAGGCAACAATGTTCAGAGGCTGAAGAGCCTGCATAAACTGCATAAATTCCGGAAAAAAAATCCCACCGGCTTCCGGAGTCCCGGTTCCCGGAATAAGTGAAGAATCAAATACATCCAGATCTACTGTTAAATATACCGGCACATCACCTATAGTTTCTGCTGTTTTATTGAACTCCATTGTATTAAACGGAAAAAACCGCGTTTTCTCGCGGGCAAGTTCAAACTCCTCCTGGCTGCCGCTGCGCACACCAACCTGAAAAATTCGCTCACCACCGATCCGGTCCATAATCCGTCGAACGACCGTTCCATGAGACAATCGGTCCCCAAACAACATATCCATCAAGTCGAGATGGGCATCCAGCTGAATCAAATGCAGATTATTATATTTTTGCAGTGCAGCTTCAAATAGCGGCAGAGTAATTAAATGCTCTCCTCCTATAAAAAAGGGCTGCTTATCCATATCCAGTATTTCGTCAGCTACAGACCTAATCATCTTTAATGCACTGCTTTTATCACCGAAGGGTAAATCTATATCACCGGCATCGTGAATTGCCAGACTGGACAGATCCCGGTTAAAATAGGGACTGTAGCTTTCCAAAGAATACAGCGTTTCTGAACGCACAGCCTGTGGAGCAAAACGGCTCCCGGCCCGATAGCTGGAAGTGCCGTCATATCCGGCTCCAACAATTACGGTATGCGCATCCTCAAGTGCTGCCTCGCATTCCAGAAAAGCTGCCCCCTGAATCAGATCACTTAGAGACATTAACCAGATCCCTCACGAAGTTCGGCAACACAAAGGAGGCCTGATGCAGTTCATTGTTGTAATATTTTAGATCAAATGCGCTACGGTCATACCGTTCTTGCTGAACGTTCTGTCCAGGCTGATAACGCTTGCTGGCAAAACCAAAAATCCAGTGTCCGGACGGATAGGTCGGAATATGTGCCTGGAAGAAGCCGACGTGTGGGAAAATATCGTTTAACTTCGTAGCGATTTTGCGTACTTCTTCCGGCTGCCAGGAAGGCGATTCACTTTGATTTACCAAAATGCCATCCTCCTTCAGCACATTAAAGCAGTCCTGATAAAATTCTCGGGTAAACAGCCCCTCCCCTACCGCAATCGGGTCGGTTGAATCAATGATCACTACATCATACTTCTTTTTCGTTTCCTTTACATAGGCAACACCATCCTGAAAAGCACATCTAATTCTTCCGCTATCAATTGCTGTTGTTAGTGAAGGCATATGCGCCTGGCAAGCACGAGTAACCAGCTCATCAATATCTACGAGGTCAATATTCCGAACAATATCATGCTTTGCACATTCCCTTCCGGTGCCCCCATCCCCGCCACCGATAATCAGCACCGACTCGGGATTCGGATGAGTAAACAACGGCACATGTGCTATCATCTCGTGATAAACAAATTCATCTCTTTCCGTCAGCATCACCAGATCATCAATTAAGAGAACCTTTCCGAAGCCAACCGAATCAATCACGCTCACTTTTTGAAAATCACTCTTCTGCGAAAAAAGGACCTTTTTTATCTCCATGCTGAAGGCCGAATTGGTCTCCGGCATCCATTCTGTAAATCGTATGCTCATCTCGTAAAACCCTATGAAGTCTTTGTTTTCTAAACGATCCTGTCGTATTCTGATTCTCTTTGACAGTAAACGTATTCCCTGTCAAAGGCGTTGGCGAAAATCGCTTTATTATTTGAAAAAAACAAGCATGTTTATAAATTTAGCGGCCCAATTCCGAATGGGAAATTGACTAAGGACGATTCATACAATTGAGTAAGCAAGCAACAAAATTCGGTACTTTTGGCGGAGTATTTACCCCATCGATACTCACCATACTCGGCGTCATAATGTATCTTCGCCTGCCGTGGATAGTCGGTAATGCCGGTTTATGGTGGACAATTGGAATCATCCTGGTTTCCCACATCATTTCTATTACAACCGGATTAAGCGTAGCCTCGATAGCGACAGATAAAAAAGTTGAGGCAGGTGGTAACTACTACATCATTTCACGTAGCCTTGGTCTGCCGATAGGCGGCACTCTGGGTATCGCGCTTTTTGTTGGGTTTTCATTCAGCGTAAGCTTATATATCATCGGATTCACGGAAAGCTTTCTGGACTATTGGAATCTTCCGGTCAGCACGCAGAATATTCGAATATACGGAACCATCACTCTCCTCACGGTTACAGCCGTAACGCTTTTCAGCACTTCCCTTGCTATTAAAATGCAGTATGTGATTATGGTGGCGATCGCCCTATCGCTGATATCCATCTTATTCGGCTCAAATGAACTGGCACCTGAGCAGGCTGCAATGTATCCGCCAGTTGGTGGAGTCCCCATTGCCGTTCTCTTTGGTATCTTTTTTCCTGCCGTTACCGGCTTTACCACTGGTGTACAGATGTCCGGAGATCTCCAGGATCCCAAACGCTCTATCCCACTTGGTACGATGGCGGCAATAAGCGTTGGATTTGTCGTATATATTGGCTTGGCAATATTTCTGGCGCTTCGTGTAGACGGAAATTCGCTGGCTAACGACAGCAGCGTACTCAACAAGCTGTCTTTTTTTGCACCCTTTCTCGCTGCAGGAATTTGGGGAGCAACCATATCCTCCGCCATGGGCAGTATTCTCGGTGCGCCCCGCATCCTTCAGGCAACTTCGAAAGATCGCATAACACCGAACTTTTTTGCGAAAGGCTACGGACCAGGCAATGATCCGCACCACGCGCTGATTCTCACCTTTATCATTGCTGAAGTTGGCATCCTGATCGGTGAGCTGAATCTGATAGCAAGAATCATTTCCATCTTTTTTATAACTACCTATGGCTTCATCAATCTTGTATGTGCATTGGAAAACTGGGCCGGACCGGATTTCCGTCCCTCTTTCAAAATACCCACCTGGGTTGCCGTACTGGGAGCAGGCTTCTGCTTCTTTGTGATGTTTGAGTTAGATCCGCTGGCACTGCTGGGGGCAACGATTCTGATGAGCCTCTTATATGCCTATTTGAAGCGGCGCGAATTGACTCTTGAGAGCGGTGACACCTGGGAGGGTATCTGGTCTTCTGTAGTTCGGAGCGGACTTATTTATCTGACGCGCAATCGCAGCCATCGCCGCAACTGGCGCCCGAATATCCTTCTGTTTAGCGGGGGTTCCAGAGTACGTCCTCATCTGGTTGAGTTTGGTGAGTGGATGGTTCATAAGCGCGGTATTTTAACCAATTTCGACCTGCTCGAAAATGACCAGGCAGAGGAACTGTTTTCCAAGCCCAGTCAGCCCGAAGAAAATGCCGCCTCGGAAAATGGCGTCTTCAGCAGACAGCTTGAGTGCCGCAATATTTATGAGGGCATCGAAAATACTGCCCGTGTGTATGGATTCTCAGGCATTGACCCCAATACCATAATGATGGGCTGGGCGCGCAATAGCAACCATCCTGAGCGCTTCACGCGCATGATAAACCACCTCATGCAGCTGGACTATAATATTCTGCTTCTGGACTACGACCGTGAACATGGATTCGGCGCCAAGCGTCGCATTGATATTTGGTGGCGCGGTGGCAGCAACAATGCCACTTTATCCTTAACTGTGCTGAAATTTATTCAGGCTTCTCCGGGCTGGCGGGAAGCAAAAGCACGTATATTGCTGGTCGTCGATGATGCCGAGCTCAGTGGCAGGGTCTATAAGAACATGACTGAGGTGCTGGAAGAGCAGCGTGTAACTGCAGATATTCTGGTTATCAATAACAGCATTGAAAAATTATCCTTTAATGAAATCATTCAGATTCAATCGGCTGATGCAGACCTGACGATGATCGGTTTAACCGAAATCACCCCGGATAACGCTGAACGTTTCGTCAGCGGAATGGATAGTCTGGCGGAAAAGCTGGGCAATGTTTTAATGGTTCACGCCTCCTCCTATTTTGAAACAACGTTTATCGGTATTGAAAAACAGAAGCGGGTACAGGCCGTTCCTCTGGAAACGACCAGTGAACAACTGTTGCCGATTCTGAAACTGCCCAAAGACGATTCCGCCGCTCACCAAATATCCGGCTTTTTACAAAGCAGCGAGCAGATTATCCGGAAGTGGCAGGCAGAACATACCGCTGCTACCGATGAATGGACTAATGCTTCAATAGACAAACTACGTTCTATATTTGAAGCGGCAATAGATGAGGCTTCTAGTGATTTCACGTTTATTGAGTCTGAAAATGTTCAAAGTCGATTAAGACACCTTGAGAAAAAATTTATATTGGAATGTCAGGTGCATTTTGAGGATCAGGAGAAAAAGGTCCTACCGCTTCTGAGAGAAACACTTGAGCAGGAGATTACAACTCTTAAGAACCAGCTTCGCACTGCTATAGAGCAGGAAACAGATCAGTTAAACAGGTTTTATTCGCCGGAAGAGCTAAAGTCCGATCCTACCGACGGCTTTACTCTGAGATTGTTTAAATGGCTAAGACGTATGAAAAGCCGTCTTCTTGGAAAAGAAGTTCGGGAGCGCATCAATTGGCGGGCGATGTTACGCTCGTATTACTTTGGTAGAATACTCCATGATGCCGAAGTGCAGTATCAGCAAATGGGTATTGGATACTTTGAAAGTAAAGCGACCCTACAGAAGTGGCTGGAAGATGCGGTTTATTTTATCCGCGACGCTCATCTGGCTTCTACCCAGGAAGCATTAATCGCACAGGGATCTGACCTTCTTCAGCAGCTGGATCATCTCTCTGAACGTCACCTTAAGTTTCAACAGGCAGCCATTCAACAAATGCATACCGGTAATCACTCGGCTATACAAAACCTTTGCTACGCCCTTAGTGAACTGCGCCCCCTGCATGCCCTGAAGCTATTGGAGAAGCGCGAGAATCATGGTGATCCTGTATTGGATAGCATTCCGGAGACAACGAGTAATAATCTAATAGCGCTGAATCGTTTTACCCGAATGAAGATATCCCTTCTAAATCTGGAGGAGCAGTTAACCGATGCGGTTTTAAAGCTGCAATCACGTTTGCAGCAGCGCTTCAGGAGTGATCTACTGGAAGATTACGCCGATCTGCGCGATACACTGGATAACCTTTCAATTAAGAAACTGCATAATGGATTTCTCGGTGACCTTCAAACCAGGTCCGATCGGATTTCAACTTTCGACTATACCGGCATTATGCAGCAAATGACCAGAGAACTTCGTGCAGCGTTATTGGAAATAGACAAAGAATACGAGATTCTAACGGAGGAGTCGTTTCAAAATCTCGCTGACTGGCAACTGGAACCGTCGAAAACCGCTCGCATTCACCTGCGCAGAATGCTGACCCAGCTTATCGATATGGAGTTTACCGGTCCACTACAGCTACAGCTTACGGAAATCAGACAGCTGTACAGACAGTCTGATTTACTAAAAAGGGAAATGACGCAGCGTCTGGTAAGAGCCGGCACTGCGGAAGGACGGTCGGAAAGCAATGGCGATTCTGAAATAGATGCCGAGCTCGCATCAACAGTCGATCAATTCTCAGAGCGGCTTTCCAGACAGCAGGATAGCACCTTACAACGTATCGAGGAGCTGAAGCTGTTTACCACAAAGAGGATTGAGACCGTCATTGAACAGCTTCATCCAAAACGCATTATCCATTCAACGCTTTATCAAAACGGTAATCGTAGCGGATTATCTTCCCTCCGTCCTGACGAGGTAACTCCCGGAAACAGTGCTGTTTTAAGAAATACGGCACGAAGTATTAATTATGCCTCTCGCCTGACTGCGCGTCTTAAAAAAGTAAACTTTCGTCAGGAGCAACTATCTGATGTCGAACGCCATTATCGATTTGCTGAGCCATTAATTCCAACCAAAGCAATGACCGGGATATTGTCTTTTTCATACCGTCAATTGTTTACGGCAAGACAAGCAGTAGATTCCTCACTGTTAGTAAATTTGGTGGATGAGACAGAAAAAGCGGAAGTCGCAATCCAGCGCTATCGCAATGATTATCCTGGCGGCCTGTTAGTCCTCGGAGAGGGATACTCCGGTAGAACTGCTTTCTCCCGCTTTGTTGCTGAACGATTCTTTGATAAAAGCCGGATTTATCACCTGAATGCTGTTGCCGGTGGCTGTAATGATAAAAAGGTGTTTCTGAATAAGCTTTCAGAGCGATTGGGCACGTCAACCGATTATGATACGCTCTTTAAGCATCTGCCGGTAAACAGCGTTGTAATTATCAACGATCTTGAACTTTGGTGGGAAAAAGGTCCTGAAGGCATGGAAACAGTTCGTCAAATTTTCGAGCTGATCAACCTATACTCCAAGGACTGCTTCTTCGTTGTAAACTGCAATGTTTTTGCTTTCCGAAAGATCTCAGAGGAGTATGGTAAAACCCTGCCCTTTCTTGACACTATTAAGCTTAAAGCATTTGATCGTGATATGCTGCTGGATGCGGTTTTACGCCGACACCGCTCCACCGGCATGCTATTCTCTATGGGTGATCAAAATGAAGACCAGCTATCGGTTTTTAATCAGGAGAGACTCGCAGACTATCTGATGCAGAGTTCAGGGGGTAATATCGGGCTTGCTCTTCACAGCTGGATAGCAATGATTCACTCAATTAAGGGTAGTATTCTCAACATAGAGCTCCCCGATTCTCAAGGTGACTCAGCACTATATCTTCCCGCAGATCAGGCGATTTGGTTAACACGGTTTCTGCTCCACAAAGAACTCACGCGAGAACGCATGATTCGGCTGTCAGGCTTATCTGCGACTGAACTTGAACTGGCTTTGAATGATCTGAAACGCAGCCTATACATTGTTGAGAACCGTAGGGATATTCTGGAACTGAACCCTTGGCTGCGTAAGCACATTACCACCAGACTACAGGAAATCGGTCAAATCCCGCTTTAATGAAGATATTTCCGGTTTGCCCATAAGTAGGTTGTTCAGGGTAAGGGAATATATTATTATGTAGCATAAACGCTGCAAGCCTGTAGATTGTATCGAATTGATGTAACAAACAGGCCTTCCCTACAGTCTAATACTATAGAATACATTGTTTCATAAGATAAAAAAGGGGGAAACCATGACGGATGAAAATAAGAACCTGAACGATCCCGATGCCACTGAAAGCAATGAGCATACTGCTGGTGGACCACCTTATACGGAATACTCCGGCAATCAGCTGGGAGATAAAATCAGCGATGCCACTGAAAAGGGCGTCAAAGCCGTAAAAAGCGTTTTCCAAAAGGTAACCGACCTCGCTGGTGAGGCTTCGGAGTTAACCCGCCTCAAACTGGATCTCGTAAAGATCAAGGGCCAGCGCGACTCTGCTTATGTTGAGCTGGGGAAAAAATATTACGCTTTACAAAAGATGGATAAAGTTCAGGGATTTAAGGCCACCTTTGGTAAGGATCTGGAAAAGATTGATGAGCTGGAGGCAAATATTTCTCAAAAAGAGGAAGAGCTCGAACGTATCAATTTTTCAGAGAAGCTAAAGGGTAAGTCAGAAGAAGAATAAGATTGGAGTTTGAAATATGAGTTTTTGGGAAAAACTACGCAAAGATCTTGAGACAACAGCTCAAAAGGCTGAGCAGCTATTCAAGGTTGGTGCGGAAGCCGTAAAAGAGCAGGGTGAGAAGGTTAGCGCTAAGGCTTCCTATCTCTCAAAGCTGGCGCAAATAAACAATCAGCAGCGCAATCTACGCGATGAAGTAAAGCGTGAGCATATGGAGCTAGGTAAGCTGATGGTGCGTTTAAATATGGAGAAGAAAACGCGCAAGCTCAAAACCGAGGCTGCCCCGGCAACAGAGCGTATCGACCATCTGGAAGCAAAAATTGCCGAACTGGAGCAGACCAAGAAAGACCTCGCCAAAGAATATGGTGAAGTGCGTATCGAGAAATCGTCTGTACAGGGTCTGGTTGGCGATCTGGAAAATAATGGCGGCACGATTATGCAGCTGATTGTGTCTGCGGATTCTGAGCTGAAAGACAAAAAGTTAAAGCAGATTAAGCTGCCGAAAGAAGTACTGATCGGCATGATTTCCCGCGCTGAAGAAGTGATTATTCCGGACGGTACAACTACAATTCTGGAAGGTGATAAGGTAACACTTATCGGCAAGCGTGAGGATGTTGAAGAAGCCATGAAGGAATTTGAGACGGCATCATAATTCGTATTAAGGGCTCCGCACTAAAGTGCGGAGCTTTATTGTTTAAACAGATTCTATTTTAATATTTAGGCTCATCTCTTTAAATTATTCCCCTAAAGCCCCTGTCTTTGCAACTTCACATACTTCTAACGCGTTTAATTGTAATATGAACCAACCTTCACGGACTGAAGTAACACAGATGCTATTGGAGCTAAAGAACGGGGAAACTGCCGTTCTGGATCAGCTTGCCCCACTGATTTACCATGAGCTACAAACGATCGCTTCGAATTATTTGAAGAAAGAATCCCGCAACGCCACCATTCAAACTACAGATCTTGTTCACGAGGCCTATCTGCGTTTAATTGACGAATCACAGTTAAACTGGGAAAATCGCGCTCACTTTTTTGCTGTTGCCTCACGAGCTATGCGCCAATTTCTTATCTACTATGCCACTAAGAAGAAAGCTCAGAAACGTGGCGGAAATGCCGTCAAACTATCTTTGGATGAAGGGGCTATACTGGCCGAGCAAAAAACGGATGAGCTATTAGCATTAGATGAAGCACTGACTAGACTTGGTACATTTGACAGCCGAATGAGCCAGGTAGTAGAATTCCGTTATTTTTCTGGTTTAACGGTCGAAGAGACGGCGGAGGTTATGAATATTTCCAGCGCAACCGTCAAGCGTGAATGGGCTACAGCTAAAGCATGGCTCTGGCAGGAACTGCAAGATGAATAAGGATACCTGGGATAAAATAAAGGAACTCTTTCCCGCAGCCTCTCAATTATCCGGCTCTGATTTGAACGAGTTCCTGAATGAGAACTGTAAAAGAGATTCTAATCTTCGCAGTATTCTTGAGGGCATGTTAAAGGGGGATGAGGGTTTTCTGGAATCACCATTTCAGGACCTTCAAGAGATTCTTCCCGAGGTATTTACCGAATACCAATCCTTACTGGGAAGCCGAATTGGCCCCTGGCGTTTAGAAAGCATTATTGGTGAAGGTGGGATGGGTATTGTTTATGAAGGCATTCGTGACGACGATTCTTTTGATCAGCAGGTTGCTATCAAGCTCATCAAGCGTGGTATGGACACCGCTGCCTTATTGAGGCGCTTCGACAACGAGCGGAAGACTCTAGCTCAATTGATGCATCCCAATATTATTCGCCTGCTCGACGGTGGATCGACAGATGACGGACTTCCCTATTTTGTTATGGAATATGTTGAAGGTCTACCCATTGATGTTTATTGCAATCGCAACCGTTTAAAACTTGGAGAAAGACTATATCTGTTTAATAAGGTTTGTAATGCTGTCGGTTTCGCCCATAGAAATATGGTGGTTCATCGGGATTTAAAACCCAGTAACATTCTTATCTCAAAAGATGGTACTCCCAAGCTGCTGGATTTTGGAATTGCCAGGATCATTCAGAGTAATTCATTTACCCTTACTAAGGAATTGACGGTTGGATCTCGATTTATAACACCAGATTACGCCAGTCCAGAGCAAGTGCAGGGAAACCCTGTCACGACCTCAAGCGACGTTTACTCATTGGGCGTGCTTTTATATGCGCTACTGACGAACACAAAGCCATATACCTTTCAGAACCATTCTGTCCGGGAAATTGAACGGGTGATTTGCGAAGAAATACCTCGGCGTGCGAGCCTCAGGTTACAACAGCATATTACCGATTCACCTACCCAAAGCGAAGCTGCTAAGATCAATGTAAAATTGTTAAAAGGTGATCTGGATAATATTCTTCTCAAAGCAATGGACAAGTCTCCTGATAAGCGATACGCTACAGCGGAAGCACTCCGTAAAGACATTGGCCGTTATCTGACCGGGCAGCCGGTAGAAGCCTGTGAGCCAACACTTGGCTACCTGACGGGTAAGTTTTTAAAACGATATAGAACCACAGTCGCTTCGATTCTTATGGTATTTCTGGCACTAGTCGCAGGCCTAATAACAACTATATGGCAAGCAAATATTGCAGCTACAGAACGGGACAGAGCTCAACTGGAAGCGAGGAAAGCTGAAAAAACAAACGAGTTTCTACGGCGGATATTATCATACACCGGACCTTCAAATAATGATAAAGAGATATTAAAAAGTGAAGACATTACCGTACTAGCTGCACTGGAGGAAGGATCAAGACGTATCGATACGGATCTTGCAGAAGAACCGGAGATTCGTGCCGCACTGCATATTATCCTTGGTGAAGCCTATCTTCGTCTATCTAAACCGAATGAATCCGGTCACCATTTTGCTAAAGCACATAAGCTGCACAGCAGCCTGTATTCGAAGGAAGATCCGGCATACATCCGTAGCCTATTCTACCATGCGCATACGTTTGCTTTTGAGGCAAAGCTCGACACTGCTGCAAAGCTGCTGAATCAGGTTATTGATATCTGCCGTAGCTCCGATCAGACGGGCAACCCTCATGTCGCTTATAGCCTATCCTCTTTAACAAGCCTCTATCAGGAACGAAATCAGCTTGATGAGGCATTGGTTTATGCAAAGCAGCTACCCGAAGCATTCGAAGACGTATACGGAACGGGAAGCCACCAACATTTTCTGGGACTGGAAAAGCGAATTCGAATTTATCTGGATGCCGGTTATTCAGAAAAGGCAAATTCCTTGTTGAGAAACCTTAACGATCTCCTAAGCGAAAATCCATTTGCGCTGGAAAAAGATCGTACGGTACGGCAAGTCGAGTGGTTAAAATTAAAGGCTATATTAGAATATCAAACCGGCAACTATAATCAGGCGCTGAAGGACATCCGTGAACACATGCAGCTTTATCTCAATTACTTCAACGAATCACATCGGGCTTCGGATACGTATAATCTAACGGCGAATATTTTTAGACAGCTGAGTCAACCGGACAGCGCAATCTATTATTATCAGAAATCTCTGAATCTGAATGCTGGTATAGATTCTCCACGTTTTTTTATTCTTACTCATCTGGATTTGGCAGAAGTTTATAAAACCCTACATAGAAAAAATAAGGCGAAGGTGCACTATTCAAAAGCTCTGTTACAAATTGAAGAGAGCAATATACCAGAGCAGTTCTTCCAAGCAGAAAAGCAGCAGATTTTAGATGGTTTAGCCGGATTAAAGTAGACGCCCCGCAATCCATGGCTGAAGGGCCATGGGACGGGGCAGGCACCTCCCCTTACTTTAACAAAACCATGCGACGATGTAGTATCTCATTAACAGCTTTGAGCCGTAGCAGATAAATCCCGCTACTAACCGCCTCACCAGTGTCGTTTCGACCATTCCAGACAACCCGATGGCTACCCTGCATAGACACACCGGAAAACAGTGTTTTTATCTTCCGTCCCTGAACATCAAAGATTTCCAGCTCAATGAATCCTGCTTCACGCAAGTCATAACGAATTGTTGTGGACGGATTAAAGGGATTGGGATAATTTTGATACAGTATAAAGGACTCAGTTAAAAGCTGCTGCTCGTCATTGATGCCAACCATTCCCACACTGTCGATTTTAACCACTACTTCGTTACTGTGATAAATCGCAGAGGCGAATACTCCGGATGGTAAAGCAACTGTATGAAAACTATCCTGAACGCCAAACCCTGCCGTAATAACTGTAAAGCTATCTCCAGATACAGGCACATACCCGTTGGCAAGAGACATCCGTAACGAACCGTTTAAGTAAGCAAATTTGGCAACATCCAGAGCATCATATGTTCCGGCAGCAGTTCCCCCAAGCTCTATCTGCAGCTCGGCCGATTCCAAAGGTGCATAAAGATCATCAAAAGTCAACGTTGCAGTTCCCGGTCCTGGCGCGGTTATGCCATTGTCGAAATAGTCTGGCAATAAAGGAGAATGAAAACTCCCCTTTCCTCGGAGAATAGCACCCTCTTCATTTAGGAACGGCGTCTGTCCAGCTCCAATTCTAATCGTACCCTCTGCGATATCAAGAATTCCCCCGGAAGCATTGGTAAAAGGCACCCAGCAGGTAAACAGAGGCAGAGTAGCATTGCTTTTATAAAACGTGCCGTAATTTTGCACCTGTGGTCGCAGGCCTCCCCCCCATGATATCCGTACAGCCTTATCCAAATTCACCGTGCCGTGGTTTTCAAAGGTGCTGCTATCGTAGATAGCAATTGATTCCATTTCAACTACATTACCCCGGTTTAGCAATCTGCTGTTATCTCGCAGTGTTGTGCCGAGCACTAATCTTGAGCTAGTATTCTCCGCAATCGTAAGGGTACCATTATCTCGTAATTGGGCTAAGCTAAAGGTAACCCCGGTACCGTCAAAGTTAAGTGTTGCCTCTGGCGAAGGAATGATTCGAGTACCATTATATATTAGCGTTCCCTGCTGCATTCCAGTGAGTTCACCTTCCAGGTATTGCTCAAAGCCACCAGAGAAATTTAGCTTAGTGCCCGGTGCCGTCTCGTAGATACCTCCCTGAAGAAAATGAGTACAGGAAATAATCAGCTCTCCTTCAAGTACCTCAATCCTTCCGCCCAGATTCTGGAAAAAAGGAACTGTTTCCGATCCACCAATTTGACCGATACCAGTTGAATCGGTTTTACGAATGGTGCCGTAATTCAGAATACCTGTTGGGGTGGAAAAGAGCGAACCATACACAATTTTTGCACCATCCCTTAGTTCCATAACACCATAATTTTCGATGTAGGTACTGTCATGAATCCCTACACCCGTATTCACAACTAACGTACCATTATTTATTAATCGAACTCCGTTCCGTAAGTGTATCGTTGATAGGTTGCCATCGTTAATCGAAAATGTCGCGCTATCCGCAATTTCCAAATCGGCCGGGATAGAGCCAAGCGTGGTCCGGATAGGGCCGTTTTCCCATCCTCCGGAACCGGTAATTTTAAGCCCTGCTGCAGGATTCGTGAATTCAAGCTCGCAGCTTACCATATAGAACCATGCGAGTTCTACTTGGTTATCGATAAATATTGTAGAGCCGAATGGTATTAGCACCGAATCCCCTACGCCCGGTACACCGGGTGGAACCCAGTTTGACGCGTCGTTCCAACTCCCTTCAAAAGAAGAATCCCACTCATAATAAGTTTGTGCAAAAATTGGGTTTAAGATTAAAGCTAAAAAGAGTAAACATATCAGTCGTTTCATTCTTCCTTTCCTCCATAGAAATAAAAGTCCATAGTTTATGCCGATCTGCGAGTAATCACAGCTTAGCGTCTATAGATAAAGGGAGGAAAATGTTTGAAAGGGGATCATCAGGAGAGGAATATTTTTAAACTGCTCCAGTCTTTAAAGAAAAAGGAGCAGTTTTAAAAACTGCTCCTTTGTGTTGCCAAGCTTATTTCAACAATACCATGCGTCTATGACGCACTTCATTACCAGCCTTCAGGCGCAGCAGATAAATACCGCTGGCGACCTGCACATCGGCATCGTTACGGCCGTTCCAGACGGTGCGATAGGTGCCTGGCGCAACCTGTCCGGAAGCGAGGCTGCGAACCTTCTGTCCGGCTATGTTGTAGATTGCTAGTTCAATCTCACCAGCCTGCTGCAGCTGGAATTCAATAGTTGTTTCCGGATTGAACGGATTCGGATAATTCTGCTTCAGCTCGAAGCTCTGCGGAATCTCTGCAGAGATTTCTTCAATACCAGTAAGAAGATCGGCCTCTGGCGGATCGAGACGAATGCTGGTCAGCACCTTAAACTCACCCGGTCCCAAATCGACCGTTTGCGTTGGGAAAAAGACTTCGATGCTATCACCGCTAAAGAAATCGTACCACATTCCATTACGGCTAAACTGACCGGCTACGGACTGCTGAACAACACCGAAGTTACCCACAATGGTTACGTCCATCGTTGGGTGGCTCAACGTAATACGCTTTCGGCCTGATGAGTTACGCAGCGCCAGATCGACAACGGTCTGCGGTGAACGGAAGACTTCGTTTTCTTTACGCAGCTTCATGAGTGCAGCATAGGTGCGATAAAGTCGATTACGATTGATGTCTGTAAAGTAGTTCCAGCGAATCGGCTTCTCCCCTACCCGTCCGTTGAAGTCGATATTCACATCGTATCCAACTTCGCCGAACTGCCAGATCAGCTTCGGTCCGGGAATGGTAAAGAAGAAAGCAGCGGCCAGCTTCTGACGATTCAGAGCCGTTTCAAGGTCCTTAACGCTATAATTGCCGGAGCTATTACCAAATTCAAGATTTTTATACATCAGACGTTCTTCATCATGACTTTCCATATAGGTAACCAGATGCGCTTTGTTCCAACCGCGGCTACCAAAGTATCCACCGGAAAAATCAGAGTCACCACCGTTATTTCCGTGATATCCCATCGTTGCTTCATTGTAATTGAAGTTGTGATTTCCCCAGATCAGCATACCGTTACCGTATTCGGCCAGCTCTTTCTCTTCGGAATTTTCGGCAAAGTGCTCCAGAATCACATAGGTCTCAGGGTTGGTTTCCCAAACTTTATCCGCCATGCGCTTCAGGATGGCAATGCGGGCATTATCGCGAGCACCACCGTCACCGGGTGTATTGGTGAATCCCTTTGTGAAATCGAATCGAAAACCGTCAATACGAAATTCTTCAACCCAGAACTTATTGACGCGATCCACAAAAGTCTCCACGTGTCGGCTTTCATGATCAAAGTCGTAACCAAAGGAGAATACCGGATTCGGTGAGACGGTATTAAACCAGGGATTGTTTGCTGCAGGTCTTCCATTAACGCTGTCGAAATACAGGCGAGACAATGGAGACTGACCATAGTTATGGTTTAACACAATATCCATAATAACGGCAATTCCACGGTTATGGCATTCGTCGATAAACTCTTTCAACTTATCTTTGGTGCCATAATATTTGTCGACGGCAAACATGAAGGAGGAGTTGTATCCCCAGCTGGAATTTCCTTCAAATTCGTTAAACGGCATAAGCTCGATAGCATTGATACCCAGGTTTTCCAGGTAGTCCAGCGTGTCAATCAGCGTTTCATAGTCGTGTCGGGCAACAAAGTCCCGAACCAGCAGCTCATAAATTACAAGTTCTTCCTGCGGGGGTCGCTGATATCCGGTTGTCTGCCACTGATACGGCTGCTGATCGGTTTGAATGACTGCAGTCGGCTGATCGGTCTTGTTAAAAGGATAGGGCTTTAAATTCGGATACGTAACCGAAGGAATAAACTGATCATTCCACTGATCCAGAACTTTTTCGGTATAGGGATCAGCAATGCGGATATCACCATCTACCAGATACTGGAATGCATATTCCTCACCTGGATTGAGGTTGTCAATCGTAACCCACCACAAAACGCTATCAGACGTGTAGAATTTGCGATTCATGTAATAGTTATTATCCACCATCCAATCATTAAAATCTCCGATGGCATATACGAAGTCTTTAAACGGTGCCATAAGTGCCAGCGTTACACTGGTGGAGCTGTTGTAGTTTATTCCGGGTATGATCCCTGCCGGCGGATCAGCCTCTACCGGCGTATCGCGCACCATAATAACGAAGGTTGAAGAATCGGTTGTGCCAGACGTATCTGCAGCGACTGCAGTAATGTCAGTGAAGCCACTACCGATTCCTGATGTGTTCAGCTGATACACCAATGAATCCGCAGTTGTCTGGGCAACAGAAACGTTATTAATAAAAAGTTCCAGCGAAGAAAGCTCGCTTCCAATTGCAGCAGCGGCAACCTTCACATCTACCGTCTCATTGGGGCCGGCGAAATACGGTGAACGTCGTGGATCTTCAAATAAAACCGGCGCATTCGGTTCAACAACGAGTACGTTGAGTCCATTTTCAAACAAGTCAGCAAATATATCTGCTCCACCCACATCTCGCCCGGTGCGGCTCTTATTGGAATTACGGAACACGAAAGCGAGCTTAAGAATTTGCTCATTCGGATTCGTAATGCCGTAGAACTGTCGCGGATTCCCAATCACCAGCTGATATAAATCGGTGCCGATTTTGGAAAGAATCGGCTGGGCATTGTTATCTCCCCAGTTTCCGATTACGTTTGTCCAGCTTCCATTACTCTGGCTGGTAATTACTCCAGTGTGTGCATAGATAGTGCCGTTAAAGCCGGCCAGCCCACCATCACCCTGAGCAGCATCAAAAATTATGGTTATCGAGTCGTTCTCTGTTGCAAACTGCGGTATTGTTGTAACCGGTTGCGCAAAAATCGACACGCTGAAGCTCAATAAAAGAGCATATATCAGGCGCATGCTAGTGCTCCCTTTTTATGGTTTCGGATTCACTTTTCTGCAGCAAAAATCACTGCTTCGAAAGGTAGTAATTGTTCTAAATACAAATCATTTACTGGTAGAACGCCCGAACTCCCCGACAGGTTCGTGAGAGTTATATTTGAATAGCGTTTTTTCAACTCCGGATGTATGGCAAACTTCACATTGGTAACAGGTCTATTTTGCAAATTAACCATCACAGCAACAATCGAGTGGTTATCCTCTCTCAGAAAACCGGCAGCAGAGCCGGTCATCATCATGGCCCCAAGCGGCGTATAATCCCCGCTTATCAGACAGGAATAGCGTCCTCTTATCTCCTGCAGGTTTTTATATATCTCCTGTATTCCCGGGTCGGTTAAGGAGCTATCAGCTAATGCTTTTTCCTGTCGTTCTGCAAGTCCGGGAAAACCCGGCAATGTATATTGAAGCGTCGCAACTGCATTAATAGCGCGTAATCCAAAGCGCTCTATGGTTGTTTTACCACTACTGGTCTCGGTGCAGAGCTGATCAACATTTACGGTGTCTGCTGCCAACAATTTAGACTCAACATGTGCAAGCAGAGCTGAGCTTCTAACGTCCCCACGGATAATTTTTTCCAGCAGCGGAGCAAACAGAGTATCACATTCGCTTGCATCCTGTTGCGGTTCCGGCATCCGCACTTCAAATGTCAAAGGATGTGCTGCAATCCTTGTTATCGGGTTCTCACTGCATCCCAATATGAGGGATACAACAAATAGAATCAGACAGACTCGCTGTTTCACTTCCGGGAACCTTCTACTATGTCGATTCTTTTGCCAGGTTCTTTTTGTCGCCGTTCTGAACCTGTTCAATCGTTCTATTTAACGCCTCATAAATCTTACGATTGCGATAGGGTGCGTTGTTGTTTAACCATGGATTGTCTGGAAATTTTTCGGTCATTAGCTGTCCGAGTATTTCCAGCTCTCCCGGATGCGTCTCGATCACCACATCGCCAACATCAATACCCATTCGCAGTCCGTAGAGAGTAATGTCGAGGACGATATGATTCACGGCGATCATTACAATAGCCTTGTTATTCGTCCAGGCCACTTTGCGAACATCTTTCTTATTCGCCTCGCCCATCAGCAGCTCTTCCATGTCCCGCACCAGAATGATCTTATTATCTGAGGCCTCCGCTAATTTTTTCTCGTTCAAACCATAACTGAATACGCGACCAATCTCCGGTAGCTCAGTCAGGGAGAACAATACAACTTTCACTCCGCGCTTTTCAGCCTTGCGCAGCTCGGTTTCGAGCTCGCTGACTTCGCGCATCCAGGCGGAGAGATAGAGTTCGGTTTCAGCTCCTTCTATCATTTCCCGTGCCTTGATCAACAGGTTTTCATAGCCGGTAATATCCCAAAGATTACCCATCTCCAAGTTTACGTTCAGACCGGCTACACTATCGTAGAACTTCCGTATTTTCTCATTATAGCGGTTCTCCAATAGCTCGGTAAACTGCTCCGGAGGCAGCGGCATATATTTCTCCGGGTTTCGCGAAATCACGTTGACTGCACCTGCTTCTTCCAGTCGATGAATCACATCATAAATTGCAGAACGGGGCACACCGCTTTTTTTACTGATCTCATATCGTGTTGCCGGATGATTCTGCAACAGACATACATAGGCTTTCGCTTCATAGAGGGTAAAGCCCAATTCGGTCATTTTTTGCGCAATATTTGTTAACATAGTTTCCATCACCACGCTGCATCAGGCGTGGCGACCCCCATTGGTTTTAAGTTTCAAACAGCAGGTTATATGCGGCCCCCAACCGCATGAACCAGCAACTTATCCTTTAACGCTTCCAAGCGTTAGTCCTGAAATCAGCCAGCGGCTGACGAACATAAATAAAAGTACAACCGGAATGCTCACCACAATGGCGCCCGAGGCATAAAGCCCCCAGGAAGCTTCCATATTGGACTGAAAGCTTTTGAGTCCAAGCGGTAAGGTGAAATAGTCGGTATTCTGAATAAGCACCACAGCAACCAGGTATTCCGACCAGGCGGTCATAAATGAGAACAAAGCCGTAATCGCCAGGGCAGGTAGCGCCAGCGGCAAAATTATCTTATAAAATGTATAGGCAGGAGACGCGCCGTCTATCATCGCGGCTTCCTCCAGGCTATAAGGTATTGTGTCGTAGTACCCTTTCATCTGCCAGATCGTAAACGGTAAGGCAGTTGCCGAATATGCGATGATGAGCCCCAGAAAAGAATCGTATAGTCCCAGATTGATGAGCAGAATAAACAGCGGCAGCAGCAGCATACTCACCGGGAACATCTGAGTTGTAATAATAGCAATCATAAACTGGGATCGCCCGGGAAACTTAAACCGCGAGAACGCATAGCCGGCGGTTACCGCCAATCCAACTCCGACAATCGTTACGCAAATGCTGATGAGCAGACTATTTGCCATCCACTTTAGGAACGGTTCTTCAAAGAAGAGCCTGTAATAGGAATCAAAATTCGCACCGGTTGGAATAATTTCCAATGATTTGGTAAGCAGTCGATCTCCGGGTCGCAATGAAATAGAAAAGACACGCAGAACCGGATAAATGGAGAACAGCGTAAAGAAGGTAAGAATGGCGTAAGCGCCGATCTTCCCTTTCGTTGATAACTCTCTTGCTTTGCTCATGCGTAATTCCTATCCGTAAACGTTTTCCGTAGCGCTGGTTTTCTTGATGAAGCGCCAGCTAAAAACGAATAATATCAAAAAGATGACCATTGAAAAGGCAGCGGCATACCCCATACGATAATAGAAAAATGCTGCCCGGTATACCCAGCTTACCAGAATATGTGAGGTTTCGGAAGGCTCCCCACCGTTACTCACCAGCCATACCACGTTAAAATTATTAAATGTCCAGATAACCCCAAGCACAATTGCCGGCACCATAACCGGTTTTAGCATAGGCAGGGTTACATTACGGAATTTTTGCCAGGGACTGGCCCCATCAATATCGGCAGCCTCATACAGCTCATCCGGGATGCTTTGCAGACCGCCAAGCGCAATAACCATCATGAAAGGGAAACCCAGCCAGATATTGGTAATCAAACAGGCAGTAAAAGCCCCCCATTCCGTAGAAAGCCATGGAAAGGTAAAGCCGAAATACTGATCGAGGATCAGATTCACCGCACCATACTCGGAGTTGAACATGCCGCGCCAGGTAAGAGCGGTAATATATTGCGGCACAGCCCAGGGCAGGATCAACAACAGGCGGAAAATAGACTTGCCTTTCAGATTCTTATTTAAAATCAGTGCGAGAAACACGCCAATCCCCACGTGAAAGGTGAGGTTCAGCACCGTCCAGAGTACCGTCTTGAAGCCGAAATACCAGAAGTTACTGCTGGCGACCACGTTGATGTAATTACCGAACCCCTTTACTCCCGGATCGCGAAAGTTCGTCAGGTTCATATTGGAAAAGGAGATCATTACATTGTAGACAAACGGATAGAACACCACCAGGGCCATCACAATAATGGCAGGTAGTAGAAACAGGTAGGCCGTCTTAACCGTTGTCTTTCGGGTTGAACTCGTAGACACTCTATCCCCTATTCGCGGTTTTCTTTAATAAGTTGTAAGGCATCTTTTTGCATGCGTTCGGCAGCTTGTTCCGGGGTAAAATCACCGGTAAATATTCCCTGATATGCCGGGCGCATCCCGTCCCAGATCCAGCGCAATTCGGTAATCACCGGCATAGGCTGTCCGACCTTCAGCTGATCGGTTGCTGCCTGATACAGCGGATCAGCATTGAGTGTTGAATCAGCCATTAAATCGACTCGTGTGGGGATGAGGTTGAAGTTTTTCGCAAACTCCAGCTGAGTTTTTGAAGAGGTCAGATAGCGAAGCAGTTCGGTAGCGATCTTTAACTCTTCACCCTCAAGATTTACATTCATACAGTAGCCAACCGGTGACACAATTGGTGTTGCCCACTGACCGGTTTCGTCATGCCGGGGAATCCTGGTCAGCCCGATATCCATGCCGCGCTTGATGTAGGTTCCCCATGACCAGGGCCCATTGATAATCATTGCAGCCCGTTCATCCATAAAGAGAGCATTTGCCGTTTCGTAATCCGATTCTTTCGGGATTATTCGATGGGTATTGGCAAGCTCGTATATGTATCGTGAAGCGTTCACCACGGCTTCAGTATCCAAAGTCGGCTTATTGTTCTCATCCAGTATCCAGCCACCATAAATGCCTAAAAAAGGCACAAAGAAATAGGGTTCGGTAAAATTCCAGGCCAAAGCATAGCGGTCAGGGCTACCGTCTCCATCCTGATCTGCAGCCAGCTTTTTTCCAATTTCTATCAGATCGGCGATGGTTTCCGGTGGCTCGGGAACGAGCTTTCGGTTATACACCAGAGTAAGGTGATTTCCAATGCGATCGGCGATTTGATACAAACTGCCGTTTAAAGAACTATTGGCTGTGTAAGGATCGGTTAGAAAGCTGTCGAGAAAGCTTTTTGAAAAGAGGTCATCAAGTGGCTTGATCACCTGTAGTTCTGATAGTGGACCCACATTGTCGCTGGCACAGTGCAGAAGCGCCGGTCCTTTTCCGGCAAGTGCCGATACCATAAAATTACTGCGCAGCTCTTCCGGCTGGTAGTAAATCTGTTGAAAAGTATATTCCGGATAACGTTTGGCAAACTCAGCCAGTTTAGCATCAACGGCTTCTCTCTCGATTGGGCGGAGAGTTGTCCAAATCGTTATGCGTTTTGAATCGGTGTCGGCGCAGGAAAAAGAGGAAATACTAAACAGAATCAGCAGCAGAGAATTGACTAGACGGATGTAATTAAAGCGACTTTTCATAAATCCGATCGTTAATCGCCCCTTCCGAGACCAAATAGCCCGGTTTACAGGGAGCGGGAATTTCACGTTTAGCCTGCTTATATCAGGCTGTTGGTTTGACTAAAGCATGCCCCGGGCTTTCGCCCGGGACAACTTCAAGAGGAAAGCATCAGCGATAACTGTATGATGCTTTTAGCGCATCAGGACCATCTTGCGTGTTTGAGTTTGATTTTCTACAGTAAGGGTATAGAAGTATACACCACTGGTTACAGCCTGACCAAGATCATTGGTTGCATCCCACTTCACATTGTGAGTTCCGGGTGCTACCTTACCACTAAACAAGCTGCGAACCTTCTGACCCAGCATATTGTAGATGGTTACGCTGGCTTCAGCATTACGGCTAATGGAGAAATCAATCGTTGTTTCCGGGTTAAACGGATTCGGATAGTTCTGCTCCAGAGTAAATGCTGCCGGGAACTGCTCAGCCTCATCACCGATACCTACTACAAACGGTGGGGTTTCAACTACCAGCGGCGGTGATGCAGTAAAGACGTCCTGATCAAAAGTCCAGGTCGCCGGATAGTTGCCACTACCGTCAGGACGGATGTAGCGAGCACGGCTCTTACCGAAGTCAAAGCCACCACCTTCAGCAAACGTAGCGGAAGCGCTGTCGCCATAAGCAACACGATAAACCAGTGCATAGTAAGTCGGAGCCTGAATGTCAAAGCTCAGCTCATAAATCAGGTCGCCATTGGTGTCGGTGTATTCCAGGTTCTCCTGAACACCGCGCTGCGGATCCCAACCCTGAGTAGAGCCAAAGAACTGATCTTCACCGCTGAAGAATACCTTGTCCGTAGCAGGATCAAACGGATCTGCAAGGGTTGTTGCAGGTGACATGTCTACGGAGAAGTTCAGCGTTACAGTGCTGTTTACAATACCTTCCGGCGGAATATCCATAAAGTATCCCTGCGGAGCGGCCTGCTGGTTGGTAGTACCTTCGAAGGTTACCTGACGGTTACCACCACCCTGGGTCGGCGGCTCTTCCCAGCCGTCGATATTGCCGTGAGCAACAGTATCAATAATCATATAGTGCTTATAGTTTACAATCTCGCCAATCGTCGAGAAAACGTTTCCATTCAGCTCGAAGAATCCTGGCTGACCGGCAGAAGGGGTCATGGAGCTGTTATCCGGAGTCGGACCCCAGCCGTTGAATCCACCACGAACTTCAAGAGAGTCATTCGCGCTGCCCGGTGTAAAAATACCGAGAGTCTGGAACGGATTGGTGTCTACCTGGAAAAAGACCGTACCATCTACTGCCGGCGGGTCTACTACATTATCGTCGTCAAACAGCACGAGCGGAAGCGTTTGGGTTCCACCGGTAATATCGGCTTCGCGATTCGGTATGGCATCTTCCCAAAGCTCACCAGCAGTAACAATCATAACAAACTTATAAACCGCTGCCGTATCGGTAAGAGAAAGCGTACCTGCCCAAACCGAATCGGCACCACCGGACGTATTTGCTAATACGTCTGTGTTTCCGGCCCAGCCATTCATATTACCACGAACAACAACGATATCCGAACCGTTGCTCGGATCAAAAAGAAGTTCTTGCATCTTGACGTTCATATCCACCTGGAAGGTGATGTCGCCCTGAGCAAAAACATTTCCTACCATCAGCAATGCTGTGATTGCCATTATAGTAGTAAAACGTTTCATAATTATTCCTCCGTTAGAATAAATGAATTAAGTACTGCATCAATCTCAAATCGAGAACAAACTCAAACAACACAGTTACAGCCTAAATTCCTCCTTTTGCTTTAACCACACCTTAAAAACGCAGGGATGCGGAAAACAGATGCACATCCTGCAAATTTACCATACCCTGGAACGCGTAATCCAGGTTTAAATTCAAGTTATTAACGAGCTTCTGCTTGATACCGCCTCCGATCACATATTCTTCTTCGGTATCATCAAGTCCTACCGAGCGGTACCCACCGCGCAGAAAAATCTGCTCGTTAAAGAAGCCGTATTCGGCACCGACGTTCAGACTGCGCTCATTGTCATTCGGATAATAAGCATCGACAGCAAAGGTGAAGCGGTTTGACTCACCGAGATAAAAATCGCGCGATATACCAAACTTCAGGTTCAGAGGCAAGTCGAAGCGATCGGTTTCCAGGAGTGCATTCACGTCTTCATTATTTCCACTCGTAGTCGGGTCAATATCCTTACGTACCAGAAGGTCTTCACCGGAGATCTGCATCTTTGTACCGAAATTGGAGATACTGGTTCCAAAACGAACTCCATAAAAGGGCGTTTCGAAAAGCGTTCCGATATCAAAGGCAATGCCGGAAGCAGAACTGTTCCAGATAGTTTCAAGGATATATTTGGCCGTTCCACCAATCATAAATTTTTCTGTGATACGCCGACCATAACTCAGATTGAAAGAAAAGCTGGAGGCGCTAAAAAACTGTCCGGTTCCGTCCTGCTCATCTTCGGTCGTGATTTCGATATCTCCCATGGTCATTGCCGTAACGCTCACGCCGAAGTTTCCCATATTCCCGGCATTGTAAACGGCACCAAGGTAGTCAAAGTTAATATCGGCAAGCCACTCGCTATGCATGAAGAAAAGTTCCTGGCTTTCCAACTGTGCAATCCCACCGGGATTCCAGTAAAGCGCCGAAGCATCATCCGCCATTGAGGTGAAGGCACCAGCCAGGGCTACGGAGCGTGCACCAACCGGAATACTCAAGAATTTGGCAGCAGTCGTACCGACCTTGGTTACTTCCTGAGCTGTAACAGCAGTCCCCAGCAGCATTAGGACGAGTATTGTATTCAGAATCCTTTTCACAGCGATTCCCCTTGTTCTATTTCAGAATCTTATTAGTCTTATTTAATTATCGCGAACTTACCAACCTTCTCGCCTACCCCCGGTGCATTGATATGGTAGATATATATACCGTAGGAAATATCGAGATTATCTTTGGTCAGCAGGTCCCAGGATGCGATACCGCTGTTACCGCTACTGCTATGTTCAATCGTATCAACCAGCTCACCACTAACCGTAAAGATGCGAATGGTGCACTCACTTGGTAAGCGAGTAAACTGAATTGTTCTTGGTCCACGCCCACGACTAAACGGGTTACGCGTCTCAAATCGGGAAGCTGCACGATAAGGATTCGGAACAACTCTGATATCATCCAGGCTGGCCGTAGCCGCTACGTTATTGATGGATTCGCCTTTGGTTGTGTATTCATAGACGTCAAGGTTCAGGAAGGGCTTATCCAAGACAAAGTTCACTTCGTCCCCGCTGGTTGCAAAACTAAGGTCCGGATCACTTAAAATCGGCCCGGTAGCATATTTCACGCTCCAGGTAGTGATTTGCATACCGCTCTGATCATTCTCCAGAAAAGCGATAATATCCGTTTGCTGGGAACCGGCATCGGCATTAAAGATTCCGTCATCTCCAGCGAAATCAAGGAAGCCGAAGGGGATTTCCTCGCCAGTCGTGACGTTAAATATTTTAAAGTTAACCGCCTTGGCTGGAGCCGTTATTGTTGAAATCGGATTCCGGCGATAGCTAAATTCCGTGCTGGTTCCAAAGCCAACGTCTCCAAACTCCATGCGATAGTCCGCCGGATTTTCCTGTCCTCTATCCAGCCCTTCTTCAAATACACGGAATTGGATCGGGAAAATATCGTCCCGACTCTGAGTCGACTGTTCTTCATTGACCTGTACCAGTTCCGGGTTGATAAAAGAGACCCGAACTCCATCTGCCAATGGAGCCTCAAGACCGGTTCTGGGTGCGGTGTCCCGGAGAATAAGCGTATCGGGAGCCGCAGGATTCGTAACGTCTACCAGCGTAAAGTCTTTTGTTGTAATCGTGTCGATTGTCGCTTCAATCACCGTATCACGGAAGGTAATCTGATAGGTATGATTTTCCTTAATCAGCGTCGGATCAACAATCTGGAAACCAATCTCGCCGCTGGCACCACCGGCTAGCTGTATGAAATCAGTGATCTCAGCAGGCTGGAACCCGGCAGTAGGTGCAGCAGGTACTACCTGAACCACATTCTGTCCAAGATTCGCTTTACCCGTAGCATCAATCGACAACAGGATTGGAGATTCTGCCGGAGCGATATCAAACTGATCGGCACCATAGTCATACGAGGTAAGCGCATAATAGTAGGTGAAACCGTTTTCCACATCGGTATCAATAAAGGCATGCTTTAGACCGGTATCATTACCGAGATAGAACTGCACTCCGTTTACGTCTACGTTTGAGAATTCGATACGCCCGTTTATCACATCAAACTGTGCGATTGGCTCACGGAAGGTGCGGGCACCGCGTCCATTTGTAATCGTGAAGACGTCTTCAAACGCCGGGTCCTGTGAACGATAGAGACGGTATCCTTCAAAGTCATTTCCATCCAGTCCCAGCTTGGCAAGGAAGGAGTCGAAAGAGTTTTCCGCTTCACTGTCCCAGTAAAGGGTTACCTGACCGTCACCGGGATAAGCAAACAGCTTCGGCGTTACCGGTGCTTTAGCAAACTGATAATCGGCGTTATAGGTTTCCTGAGCGCGGTCGCGCTTTTGCAATACGTCTACCGTGTCTTCACCCATGATCACAGCGTAAGAAATTCGCTCGGTATTACCGGACTTCATCGGGAAGATACTCGAACTCACAAAGAGGTCATTATCTCCTTCTTCCTGCTGCCCAGGGGCGAGCATGAAGAAATCACCCGGCACCATCATCGTCAGCCAGAAAAAGCGATCACTTCGAATACTGAAGTCGATGCTTCCGGCAGGCAGGCGCTGAACATTGGTAATACCCAACTGATCGGATTCGGAAACGTCCGTTTTGTCGATATTCGGCTCACCGGGTAAACCGGTTCCGGAACCGCTGGTCGGTTTACCATCGCCTTCACCAAAGTCTCCGGTATTTTCCACACCGTCCAGACCGAGGTCATCAGACAGCGGGTCCCAGTCCCCATCATTATCAACAAAGTCATCACGCGACTCATCTACCATTTCGTCAATGCCTTCGTCGATGCCTTCATCGATTTGACCATCACCGTCGTTATCGATACCATCCGCGTAAATCTTACCCAGGTCACTCTGATCCAGATCGTAAAGAATTACCCGAGTATTCGGCACGGCATAGCGGCGATAGAGATCACTTGCAGCCTGATCAATCATCGCCTGGGTTACGACATTACTGCTGTCTTCGCCGTTACCGTCGTTATCAATATTGTCTTTATACGGCATTCCTTCATCATCAGCTTCAACCATCAGCAGGTGAACAATACCGTTCTGTAGTGGATCGTTGAACGGTTCGGGAGGCCAGCGTCTCCACTGATCAGACGATGCCTGTCCAACCATAACAGATGTTACCGTAGGACTACCCGGCTCACCGTCACCATCATTATCGATGTAATCTGCATAGGTAACACCCAGCTGAGTACCGAAAGGTATGTGCGTTTCATTTTCATCAATAAGGCCATTGCCGTTATCGTCGATCTGATTGGTGCGATCTTCGCCCTCAATCAACATTTCACTAACGATCGGTCCACCCTCTTCCAGCGCATCACCGTCATTATCAATACGGTCGATGGCATTACCCGGGGTTTCCAGAAATACCACACCTGCGGTTCCAAAGCCAACCTCATCGTCATCCATAAAAGCAATATCATTCAGCAGGCTGTAGCTGATGCGGTCATTCTGAGAATCGTTTCCGATAACGTCGGCAAGCCAGATAGTCGTTGCGGCTTTTTTCAGATCATTGCTTCCGTCATTCAGCACGTTATTGATCACATAAATAACGTCTGAAACCAGCACCTGTGACCATGCCATTACGCGCTGATCAATCAGCATCCCCATACCACCGCGTGTCGGGTCGCTAGCATCCGGCTGAAAAAGCCCTAACGGTCGATCATAAAGGTCATCGGATGTTTTATAGAACAGTTCCTGATCGGCATTAAACACATCCTTACCGAAGAAGCCGTTCCAGGCACCAATCCAGCCGGGATCCGTATCATCATCAAACTTGTCTGCCCAACCCATCGGCGGCCAGCTCAGCGGATCGATACTTTTGGCAATTCCAACTTTGGTATCACCATTTGGTGCTTGTAAATAGTTCGGATCACTATAGCCGGGAACCGGTTCCAGGTTCCAGCTGCGGCCATCAGGCGCCTGACGATACTGCACCAGGTCTACAACGCGCAGCGGATCGTTTGGATCGCCGTTTACCAGAATCGAATCGATCTGCGCTCCCATCCAGACGGTGGTAATAGCGATATATTGATCCTGACTATTCTTCGGCCACTCGTAGGCAATCTCATCCGGAACAGCACTGGAGCGGCCGGTGAGACCGGTATTAAAAATCGTAGCACGTATGTTATTGCCGTCAATGTCCGTTTTGCGACGCAGGGTCGCATCGGCTCGCTCTTCGCTCGGCTCATGCTGGGCAAAAAGCATGTCGCCGCCTCCAATCAGCAACATTAGGCAAATGAGTATCCACTTATTCATGATCTATCCTTCTAAAAGTCAGTTTCGTTCCTAGAAATGCATTTCCACGCCCATTTGAATTTCGCGCGGCTGATCAAAGTAATCCGGTCGCACAAAAAACAGAGACGGGAATACTGCATTCTGATCCAGATTGTTTCGAGTCGTAACCGTTGCACGGCCGGTATCATCAAAAACCGTTAACTCATTACGGCGATCAAACAGGTTAAAAATCCGGGCAAACAATTTAAAACGCAGCGGCGAAATATTGATATCTTTATGCGTACGCAGATCCACGACAAAGTTGTTTGGTCGGCGTCGGCTGTTCTTTGGTGTATCGGTTGTTGCATTCACACCTATCACAGTTGCCTCATCAAAATCGGCAAAGGGCGTGTAAGGCAGACCGGTATTAAAACGGGTTAACAATGTTGAACCCCAGGTGTCACCGCCGTAGTAAAAATTGGCATTCAGCGTATGCGTCTGGTCATAGTCCAGCGGAGCCAGTGCTACAGTCGGCTGATTATTGTTGTTGATTTGAAAGAACTCTTCTTCCGGATTCGAGTTTGTTCCTTCAGCGACCTGGAACTGATAGCTCAGATCGAACTGGTAATTATTGCTAAGACGTTTTCCGAGGTTTAAAGTAATACCGCGGACGTTGGCATAATCACGATTGGTAAAGATTACGTAGTTCGTTCCGGCCTGATAGGTTGCGAAGGGTGCGCTGGTGGTTACCCAATCGCGGATGTCACGATAAAAACCGGTTACGTCGAGCTTTAAGTCTTCACCAAGCTGCTGCTGAAGACCAATCTCGTATTGAACGGTGCTTTCAGCGTCCAGATTGGCATTCCCGAATGGCCCCTGAATTCCACCCGACTGCGTTAGCTTAAAGTCAGGATTCTGATACAGGAAGCGATATTCCGGAATTTGCAGGAAGCTACCAAAGCTGAAATACAGGTTGCTTCGCTCGCTTATCGGATAGGCAACACCCAGTCTGGGGCTGAACTGAAACTTGGCATCTGCATCTTCATACCAGATTTCCTGGCGTTCTTCCAGCGTTAGCGCCTGATTTTCCGGGTTAATCGGCAGAAAGATATTGGGGTCACGCTGATCAGCCAGCACGCGTCCCTGAGAATCAAAATAGTCAAAACGCAAACCGACATTAATAATGACTGATTCAAATTCAATTTTATCCTGTATATAGGCAGCAAACTGCATCGGATTTTCGGTGTACGAATTAAATGCAGGACTGGTTCTGTCCGGTATTGCCGGTGTCCATGGCGTAATGGTCAGGCCGGTGTTTGGATCAACGGCCGGCACCAATGTATAGTCTTCAAAAAACAGTTCGGTCAAGTTTGCTTCCACACCGATTTTAACCAGGTGTGCTTTGTGTATTTGACTGGAAATATCAAAGCGACCGATCAGTGCTTCAGTCGTTCGGTTGAAGTGTTTGTTATTGGTTCCACCGGTACGAAAGCCGGAGAAGGCAAAGAGTGCCGGATCCTGATAACGGGAGTCAAATGGATTCTCATAGAGATATTCGTTAAACTCGCGATTCTGATAAGAGAGGTTCAACGTGTAAAATGTGGTGTTGGACAGCGTATGATTTGCTACAAAGCTTAATGCATAGGTATCATTGAACTTTGTAACGTCTCCGGTGGGTGTCAGACGCCATTCGTGGCTGTAATCGCGGAACTCTTCCAAACTCGCCAAGCCCTCAATATTAAACTTCAGCGTGGGCAATGCCTGCCAGGTTAGCTTGGCCTGAGCAGTGCGCAGATCGCGATAGTTCATTGGTTCTGCGGGAAACGTTCGTAAAAAGTCTTCAATTTCCTGCGAATCGTTTCCGGTTGGAAACGGTATGTCGGTCGGTGTTAGATTTCCATCCGGCTGCACCAGGTTGATTCCGTACAGATGACCATCCTGATAGCTGTAACGGCCGGTTGCAAAGAATCGCAGCTTATCCTTAAATCCCGGCACGGGTCCGGAAAGCGTTCCCTGCATGCTGTAATTGGCAGCGGACCGATCATCAATATTGTAAAAATTGAAATCATCTGTGGACAGGTAATCACCAACAAAAGACTTAAGGCTACCGTGAAAGTCGGAGCCGCCTTCCTTCGTTACAATGTTGATTATACCGGACATAGCGTTACCGTATTCAGCATTGAACGTCCCGCTGATCACCTGCAGTTCCTGCACAGATTCGTTTTCGATCTCTAAACCACGCGACTTGTCAAATCCATCGCTAATGGAAATTCCGTTCAGCTGGTAGCCGATCTCAGAAGTTCGACCGCCGCGGATGTGGAAGTTACCACTGGCATCGCGGGTAATGCCCGGCTGAACGGCAAGAACATCATCGATTTCTTCTACCGGTAGATTTTCAATCTTTTCCGTTGAAACCCGGGTCTGTGAAGATGTAAGGTCCTTGGTAAGTAACTCGCGGCTTGCCTGAACGACAATTTCATCACCAAACTCAATTGTCGCTGAGGGAAGCTCGAAATTTTGTCGGGTGGTAAAGTCTACATTGACCTGCACCCCTTCCACTCGTTTATCCTGGTAACCGATATACTGTGCAATAAGCGTATAGCGGCCGGGTGGAACATTCAAAATTAAGAAGCTGCCGTCAATATCTGTCGTAGACCCCAAAGGTCGGCCCTCAACAACAACGTTCGCTCCAATCAGTGGTTCACCGGTATCCTTGTCGGTAATAATCCCAACAATTTTCCCGGTTGTACCCGCAAGCAGGTTACCACAAAATAGAGCCAACATTGCCAGGGTCGCCAAACGTGCCGTAGCTCTGAAGATCATATGGTTTCTCCCAGAATTAAAAAACGAAATACGTTATCAGGTTTCAATCAAGTTTATTTCAGATAAAAGCGTCCGGTCAATTTCTACCGGTCGTTTATTTCTCAAACCGTCAATAAATTTACGAAAAACGCGCACCTGCTTTTCCGGAAGAAGCTTAGCATCGATGCGCTCTTTTGCTTCTTCAAAACTCAGCTGCACTTTTGGTTTTTTCTCCAGCATTTTCACTAAATAGAAAAAACCGTCTTTTTTAAGCGGCCTACTTATTTCTCCGGGCTGAAGCGCAAAGATTGGATCGGCAATATCCCCGAAGGCACCGTGATTATACCAATCCAGCACGCCGTTACTATTTTCACGATCAGGTCGCATAGAATACTGCCGCACCAGCTCATCAAATGACTTGTTCTTCTTTTTAATTTGCAGGGCACGGGTTGAATCATCTGTTAATAAAACCTGCACTTTTACCATCTCGGCAGTGTAATACTGGTCGCCGTTTTTCTGATATTCTTCCTGTCGCTCAGCCTCACTTACAGAAAGCGTATCGTGAATCGCACGCTGTACGAAACGCGTCTTGTGCAGACGTTTGGCTGAAGCGATACTGTTTAATACGGGTTTCTTCTGATCAAATCCGGCCTTCACAGCTTCATCATAGAATACCGAACGGGCCACCAAACCTCGTAAAACCAGCTGCAAACCACGTTCGTTATTAATGAGTTTGGCCTGCTTATTTTTAATCTGTCCCAACTGCACCAACACCTCGGAAACGTTCCAGTTCAAGTTATCGGTCTGAAGACAGGGCTCATTCAGCATATCCGGTTTATATTCACTAATTACGAATTCCCCAAGCTCAGTATCCGAGTCGTTAATTTTCTGTTTTTGAAGCACTTCCAGAACGGCCTTCAATCCGGCATTGTGGAAACGAATCGGATTTTCTTCCAGTACAGCATTTAAATAAGCGCGCTTAGCCAATTCCTTTTTTTTCCATTTCAGGAAGCGGCGAACATAGTGTTTTTTGTTGGCATATTCTGTTTCGGTGACAATTGGGCGAACAACCCGATTCTCCAGCTTGATAATGCTATAACCGTCCTCAGTCTGAACCGGCTGAGAAATCTCCCCGACCTTAAGGGCATAAGCAGCATCTTCAAAAGCCGGATCCATTTGACCGGCGACAAAATTCCCGATATCTCCACCATTGGCAGCCAAAAGCGGGTCGCTAAAATGCTGCATGGCAATTTGTTCAAAATCAGCGCCGTTTTGCAGAAGCCGGTAGAGACTATCTGCTTCGGAACGGGTTACGGCAAATAAGTGTCTTGCTCGTAAAGTGGTATTCATCAGTCCAAATGCATCGCGCAGCTCATCGTCGGATATTTCATCAATATTTTCAATGGAGTGCTCCCGCCATGCTTTGACGATTGCATACTTACGGCGGTATTCAAAAGACTGCTTAAATTCTTCGGTCTCCCCTATCCCCTTTTCATCTGCGTAATCGGCGATAAGGTATTCATTAACCATGTTATTAAGGATTTGATCTCTTAGGCGGGCATTGTCGTCCATGCCGACGGTATACAGAAAATCGACAAGGCGGTTGCGGAATTGCGTATCGGTGATAGTATGTGGTCCAACAACTGCAAGCTCATTACCACTATCCTGAGAACTACATGATGTAAATACATGCATGGCAGTGCAGGCTAGTAATACAGAAACACAAAGCGTTTTTGTGAATTGTTTGGCATCCATCCGCAGAAAAACCGATTGTTATATCACGTATCAAAAGCCGGAATTAAACTGACTAGAAAACATGTACACCAGACGGCATGGATTGCAGTCGCCAAACTTAAAAAGATGGATGGGTAACGTTTCTCTATCGAATTAATACACCGACTTTTTTAGTCACTCTGATCTGAGTAACTAATTTACAGTTTTTTAGCTGGGAGTCAAGTTAATTTCTGAGAATATTTGTTTTTACAAGGTAGGCTTAACACGGCAATGATACGCTCAAAAGGCGTTTTAACGGCGTTATTGTCGTATTTATATAATCGGTTTATTTGTTAATTACTTTAAATCTGGCTAGTGTCAGTTACCACGTCTCCACGTCTTTAGTTGCGGAAACTAGCAATTTGCTGACGTAAGTTCAAGGCAGGTGTATAGCCGGGATTGATCGCAAGGCACTCTTTGATAGCCCTTTCAGCTAAGTCGAACTTCTTCAGGTTTGCGTGGCTTATAGCAAGCAAATACCACGCTGTGATCTTCTGTTCATTATCAAGCACATTGCTCCCATCTTTAACCTTAAGGGCTAGTGATAAATGATCAGCAGCTTCTTTAAACTCTCCTGAATTCACCAGTATGCTGCCGAGCTTCGCCAGTACAAACGGATTCTCAGGATCGGAGGTTAATGCGCGTTCAAACCAGCCTTTCGCTGGTATTGCCTTGCCCTGGGCAAAAAATACATCTCCCAGTCGCATTGCCGGATAGGAATTATCAGGTGATACTTTTCTGACGGCAAGAAACTCAAGTATCGCTTCATCCGTCTTACCTGAGTCCAGCAGAGCTTCCGCCCAGGCGTAATGTGCCTTATCCCAATTCAACTGCCCCTGAATATGATTATAGGCAATTTGCTTCATGGCTAGAGGAGCATCGGAAACATAGTCCTGAATCCGCACATCCAGATTAGCGAAGGGCCAGCGATGGGTGAGAAAAAAAATGCGCATCCTTCCGAACTCTTCATCTAGAGCCGTCACTCCTCCCCTGTCAATCGATGCTTCCTTCAGTATTGAATTTATATCGTCCTGTGCCAGCAACATTTCATCCCAGCCGGTAAGATCTTCAGCAGTCAACACCTGGAGCTTTCGAAGGGCGTGAAAATAGGTTTGAGCCATCAATTGATAGCCATAGAACGTTGGATGAAGGTGCTCAGTAAATAAATTAGATCCTGGAAGTCTATTTGAAGACGCGCTTTTAAACACGGCTTTTAAATCTACTAGTGGAACATTTTCGGATTTACCTACTTCCCGAAGAATACGATTCATAGCCCGTGGAGCGCGAAAAGGTAGGATGTCCAAATCCCTCGCAGCATGAAACTGTTCCTCCGCACCAGAATAGTCACCGCGGGCAACGGCCAACTTCCCCAAAAGGAACGCTCTATCGGCAGAGGATGAATCCAGCTGCGTAAGAATTTTCTTTGCAGCAACAAGGCGATTACCTGCGAGATGAGCTCCAGCTTCCAAAAGGCGCTTTTTCAATAACACCTGCTCGCGCTCTGTCTGGTTTACGGCACCGCCGGATAATAACGGCGGCTGATCAGCCAAATTGGAAACCAGCGTGCTTAAAACAACCTGAACACCTTCATCTTTTGCTGCTTTAACGATATCGCGCAGGTTCTCTCTAAATTGATATTCGGCTCTTTTGCGTATGGGGGAATCCGGCTGAACCTGGTTTTCAGCAGCCATGGCCTGCATTAATGACTGTCCTTCTCCTGTAGTCTCAGCGGATGGAAGAAAGCCTGCAACCAGACCTCTTAAAACATTGACAATTCTAAACTTGCGAAGGTATAAATATAGTCGGTTCAAGCGATGATTAGCACTGACAAATTGACTGGAGGCTGCCCCGAATGCACCGTAGAACTCATTATGCCCCATATAGATAATCAACACATCCGGTTCAAGCGCAAGCATTTCAGGGAGTAAATCGACAACCGAATAGCTATTAATTGCCGAGATTCCCAGATTAATCACTTCTACGTAGTTTTGAAGCAGGGATTCCCGCAATCGATGCTGCAGTTGAAATGGAAAGGTAGCGTTTATTTCGTAGGGAAAACCGGCGGTTGTTGAGCCTCCAATACACAATATCCGCAGGCTCCCTTCTTTTCGCTTGAGATCAAATATATCCTCCGAAGCCTCCGGAACCATGCTGCTGTCCATAGCAAAATATCGCTGAGCAACATTCCTGTTTACCTGATATCTGGTATCTCCATTGACCTGTACTTGCTTAACCAGCGGTTCCAGTGCACCAATCTCGGTAAACCTGAGTATACCTTCAACAAGAGCCAGTACAAGTATGGGAATAAGCAGTGCAATCCCGGTAAACAGGAGGCGTTTTCCAAATGGAATACTACGTTTTTGGCGTTCCTTGCTCATTTAACGGTTCCGTGGAAGTAAAACGGCTATCTCATAAGGCTTCAGGTTTAAGGTGGTCTCGCCATTCGTCAGTTGAAGAACGCTGTTGTTGATCGTATTTACTACGCTTGAACCTATTCCGGTTTGCTCCTGCTTAAGCGTTACCTCCCCCTCTTCTGAAGAATTGTTCAGCACAATCAGCAACCAGCTATCCCCCAACGACCGCTTATAGGAAAGCACATCTTTATTGTCGAATAGAAAAAACTCGGTTTCGCCGATTGATAATGCCCGATGGTCTTTTCTGATACGCACCAGGGTTTTATAAAAATCCAGCAGGTCACTGTCTACCTCAACTACATCTGCCGGACGACGTTTACCGGGACGTGGATGGCTTTTCTCCATGCTGTAATTCAAGCCATCCCAGACCATGGGTTTGCGGCATGAAGGGTCATCTCCACCCCACATACCTACCTCATCTCCATAATAAATCAATGGGGCCCCGGGCAGGGTCATTTGCATCCCAATAATCAGTCGTTGCTTTAAACGATCAATTCGGCCGGGTTTTTGTATTACATAATCCGGATTATTCATCACGTCTCCGGCATGATCATGCCAACGGTCGGGGTTCTGGATCTGAGAGGCCAGTCTATCGACATCATGTCCCGAGAGCATATTCCAGATTTTAAATTTATTATCCGGATAATCGTTGAAAACAGCGCTCAAGCTATCGGCGAACGCAGAGCTGGAAACCTTTGTTTTTTCATCAATTACATACTGCTTAACGGCTCTGGAAAACCGGTAGTTCATTACGCCGTCAAAAGCATTTTCGAACCAGGGAGAAGCATTGAAAATTTTATTTTTATCATAGTCTTCCCACCAGACTTCACCAACCAGGTAGGCATTTGGATTAATATCAAGTACCCACTCTCTGAATTCTTCCCAAAATTCAAGCCGAACCTTTTCGGCTACGTCCAATCTCCAGCCATCGATACCATCAGAAGGATCACCGTCGTTGTTTGGGTCCATCCAGCGCTTGAGAATCGCCTTAAAGTGCTCGTTTACTCCCGGGGCAAAACCGCTATCGGATTCTACCAGTTCAGGGAGGTCTTGTATCCCCAGCCAGCCCTCGTATGCAAACTCATTTTCAGCTGTTCCCGGATCGTCCCAGCTCGTAATGCTAAACCAATCTTTATAAGCCGAGGCTTGCTGATGCTTTACGACGTCCTTAAAGGCCCAGAAACGGCGACCAACGTGGTTAAACACTCCGTCTATCACCACATAGATATCGCGCTTATGACATTCTTCAATCAGTTTAAGAAAGAGGCTATCGGCAGATGTCCATTTCCAGGTAGCTGGGTCAGCAGGGTTCTCTTCCGCCCAAATGGCTGCATCTCCGGCAGGATCGGGACCAAAATTATTGTCTACGTGATGATACATGCTGGCGTTGTACTTATGCAGCGAGGGAGATTCAAACAGCGGATTGAAATAGATCCCGTTTATGCCGAGTTCCTGCAAATAGTCGAGTTTATCTATAACCCCCTGCAGGTCCCCGCCATAGCGTCTTAGACCAGCGGTTGCGCCGAAGTTGGGCTCGCCTTTTTTTGCCCAATCGAAATGCTCATGCCAGGGAATTTCCCGTTCCCAGGGCTGATAGGCATACCAGTCTGAGGTCCAGGGTGAAATTTGCCAGTCCGGGGGAGTAAAATAGGGCCATCCGCCTTCCATGTCAGCGGGTGTCGGATCGTTTTGGGTATCACCATTCCAAAACCGTTCCGGGAATATTTGATACCAGACGACTTCAGCCGCCCAATCTGCTCCCTTCGGGATATTGGTAGACGATTCCGGATTTTCCGGTGAACAACGGAATAGTAGCAAGACGATTAGAAACGATAGGCCGGCGTAAAACAAGCGCATTCTTCCCTCCGGGGAGCTGTTGGATTCGCAAGCTGGACTTAAAAGTGGAAGAAGTAACGGAAATTAGGTCGATTCTGCAAGTGGAGAATCAGAAATCAGTGAACCACAAAGCTATTTTCTTTGCGCGGGAGGGCGTTCGGGAAGACCTTCAATACGAATTAATTCCGTAGTAATAGAGCCGACGACTACCTTGGATTTCATTTGAACAGGAATTTTATACTGATCGTCGGTCAGCCAGACCCACAGCTTGCCTTTTTGCTTAAACAAGGCATCACCCTGTAGTATCGGCTGAACTTTAATCGTGCGAAATTTACCGGCCTTTACCTTGATGGTTTCCTTTTTCTCGATTAAGACCTTGAGATCGTAGATTTTATTTTTATCGTGATTGGTCATGTAAATTGGCATCCCGACTTCCAGTTCCTGAGTTCGTACATAATAAAAGGCGCTGAGAATGTCCAGCACGTATTCTGGCACGTCCACCGAAAATTCCTTCTCGCGGCGAATCCGCAGCGGCTCATCCTTATGATAACGAATGGTATTTACATCAGCCCGACCGTTCAGCTGGTCATAATTTACCATCAGGTCGAATTTATATCCGCCTTCACGGAGTTTTTTTGAAAAATACCAGGAAAAGAACCCTTCGGTATCCAGGTGTGTTTCGACTTCATCCCGTACCTTGTAAAATGGATCGAAGCCACGACTGGATTTTGCAGTAGAGACAATCTTATATGCTTCCCTGTCCCCTTCAGTTTTAATCTTTTCGCGCACTTCCATGGTAGCCTCACCGGCCTTAATCCATCCATAGCGAATTTTGAACGTAAGCTTTTCGCCTACCTGAAAAGCATTGTTCTCAATGACTCGCTCCAGCTGATTCTGTATTACTGTTGAGTCTTTCATCGCGGGTTCGGCATTAGCTGTATCTGCAGGAACTTGCAGAGTAGTATCGGTAGAAGCCTGCATAGTGCTATCCGGAACAGTCAGAGGCACCTGTATACTATCTGACGTATCAATACGCGTGGTATCCTGAGAATACAACGGGGCTGCCAAAAACAGGCCCAGGGAAAGAGTAAAAGCTCTATTGTTTATGTATTTTTTTATTCTAAACATCGTTCGTTTTGTGAATATATATAATTGTCTTTCGATATTTATCTGCAAACTCAAGCTACTTTTTCTAGCCTGTTGGCGCTAAAACATAGGTATGCTCAACAGCGTTCGCAAGCAAAAACCTTCGATATTTAAACAGCAAATTTATTAATGGAGTTCCCTGATTAAACTCCAGCTATTCTTACCTCAATGTTACCAGACCTGGCTTTACGGGTTTAGTATATTTTTTAGTGCTTCTGAACGGCTAATACAACTAAAACCAAAAGACCTAACTGCTTCGGTAAGATGTTATTTTAAAACGACTTGAACGCACATAAAGCTTGGACAACACTGTTGATTCTCAAGGTCTAAAAAAATTTACTATTTTGAATAATTTTTCTAAAGGTGGGGACAATACCGTCGACTATGTTTTAACCTACTGAAACAATAGCGTTTTAATTTTCTCAATGGCAGGCTTTAAAGCAGGATCGATCTCAAGATCTTTGACAACCTTATTGTAGGCATACAACACCGAGGCATGGTGTAAGTTGGAGAAGTGGTATCCGATAGTGTTGAGGGATTCGGATGTCAGTTCACGACAGAGGTATATCGCAGTCTGCCTCGCTCGCACAATCTTCTTTTTCCGTGAATTCCCCTGAACAACATCAATTGGAATCTGAAAAAAGTCAGACGTGGCTTTTACAATCTCATCGACACGCAACGCTCGGCGCGAAATACGAAAGTTGGAGCTAATATCGGCCTGTGGGCAGATATTGGAGACGATATAACGCACATCATCCAGCTGCAGACCGTGATCCATCAGGGACATCTGTGCAGTAAGGCGAATCATCACCGAATGAAGATGGTGCAGGTTACCGTTCAGGTTGTCACTAAGGAAGTGCACAATCTTCTCGTCCAGATAGAGTTCATTTCGCTGAAGATACTGTCTGATAATTTTTTCACGTGAAGCATAGTCCGCACCGGGAAGGTCAACAATAAGTCCCTGATGAAAGAGGGCGAGTAATCCGGTCTGAAAATTGGGAAGGAGGGCCGGGGCCTGATTGCAGGTTAGAACGATCTGCACCCCTTTTTGTATGAGCTGTGTTAGAATAAAGCTCAGTGTTTCCTGAGATTTTGCCTTGCCTGCCAGAAATGCCAGATCATCCAGTAGAAAGACATCGGCCCGGGTCATGTTCTGTATGAACTTTTGAATACGTCCACCTTGCAGAGCATACACATAATCGTGAAGGAAACGTTCACTGCTCAAGCAGACGATCCGTGCATCCGGATTTGAGGCGCGGAGACGGTTTCCGATGCCGTGCAGCAGATGTGATTTACCGCTTCCGCTGTTTCCGAAAAAGATCAGAGGACTAAATCCATCCTTTCCGGGGGCGTCTGCAACGCGCTGAGCAGCCCGCAGTCCCATCTTATCACCCGGACCGGCAACAAAACTCTCCAGGTGGAAACGAGTATCCAGATAACAGGTGGATTCATCCGATACTCTCTCAATGGCAGTTGGAATAATTGTATCGGGGGGATCATCCAGTGGACCTGGCTGCAGGGCATCATCCGCTACAGGAGCATCCTCTTCTGCGGATGCAGCAACATGGAAAGACATACGGATTTCAGGACCGCATATTTCCGTGATCACTTCATTCAACAGTGATCCGTAATGTGTCTCCACCCACTCGCAGAAAAAACGAGAGGGTACCCGCAAGAGCAGCGTGCTGTCTTGAAGGGTAACCGCAACTATGGGAGCAAACCATGTTTTAAACGTCTGTGCGTTTACCCGGCTTTCAGCCAGGGCAAGGCACGCATTCCATTTCTCCTGAACGGAATGCTCTGATCGCTCTGAGTGGCGTGACTTCTCGTGACTGCCGGAGACCATCTTTACCTGTACCGCCTGTACGTGGTTCATTATAGCGTAATACCCGCGCTATCTAGTTCAACAAATAGTAACTGTGCTCGCAACACCCTGTCGGATGTCTATAGTAAGTGTGTTTGCGACGAGGCCAGATTGGGCGCTATTAATACGGTGACTTCGGCGACTCCCCCAAATGGGAAGAAAGTATATGAACTGAGTTTGGAAATTTCAAATTTTTAAACACAAAAAAAGAACATTTTTTAAATGTTTCACGTTAAACGTCCTGTTTATGCCGTGTTAACAAGTACTTAGCGAAAATGAAACATTTTACCCAAAATAAATATTGCACCGACCTTGGATACACGTCGCCGATATCCTACATTGAAAGTTTTTATTTTTTACCCCTCCTACATGCTTTTAAAGAACTCCCACTTCAATAAAGTGACTAATATCACAACACCCCTCAGGTATTCAGAAAGATCGAATTAAACACTCAAACACAATATTTACAGTTATTTAAATTAGAAAATTGACTAAAAAATGATGGTGCTCACATCAATTTCTCATTGTGACATTCGTCAAAGCAGAAAATCGCTCTTTAAACGGATTGAAAATTACGCCTGTATTACGAAATGATTGCAAATCAAAAAATATCGAAATTCTCTTATATAGTCTAAAACGCAATAAAAGCGAAATATACTTGTAAGTCCGAAGGTAAAATCACAACTTAGAACTGCTTCAAAAAGAATGTTTCACGCTGAAAAATATAGAGGTTAGGCGAAGTATTCCATTGCCTTAAAACAACTTGTAGAAAAATCATTTAGCTTGGAAAAAGAGGTATAAAAAGGAGAGAAATGGGGCCATAAAGTTTCAGCCCCGATAGAAATTAATTTTCAAATTCTACGTGATAATACGAAGGATGGAGGACGTAGTCTCCGAAGCCGGAACGATCGATAAACAGAAACGTCTTTCGATTCGAATAATAACGCCACACCTGATAGGGATATGAATCTTGCGCAAATGGACGACGCTCAACATCATCCGGCTCACCAAACTTAATGAAAATCCTGCCGCGATCGGTTAACCAGCCTGCCTGTGAGGTGGAACTGAATCGCTCCGTCGTATAGTTTACGCGCCGATAATACTCTCTAAGCAGCTCATTCACTTCAGTATCCGGATTCGGGTCCTGTGTATCCCAGAACCGCTCAAAAAAGCCACGCTTAGACTCATAGCCTGCTTTGCGATATTTTTTAATAGAGTCCATATTTGCAATATAACGCAGCTGCTCAATTGCCAAATTCAGGTCTTCCCTGCTATCCGGTACGAAACGCCAGAAAAACCTCAATGCTGCGGAGGCTAGCAAGCTTTTCTCTCCGGCAGAGATTTCCAGGTCCATATGATATTGGTTTTCACCCAGACTATAGCGATTCAGTTTTACAAAATGTTCCAGATAGCTTTTATTTTCCATTGGATAGCTGTTTTGTAATACCGGCAGATTATATCTGTCGCGCACAACATAGCGAACTTCAGCATTCGTCGTATCGGTATGGTAAGTGGAGAAGTAAGCGTAGAGAGTCTGCGAGTTGCTTGAGAAAGCATTGTTAAGCGTCGGACTGAAGGCGACAATACGTCCGCTGCTATCGGTTCTGAATTCGCTGAAAAATAATATATCGCTGAGGAGCAGCTTGGCTCCCTCTCCCTCTATCGAGAGGTTCGGCATATTATAATTTACTTTACGCGTAAACTGCTTTGCGCTATTTAAATCCGTAACGGTCAGGGTTACTTCGTACTCACCGGAGCGAATATCGACATCGGTATAAAAGGTATTGATATGCTTTTTGGAATTCGTGGTGTTGTAATCTTTGGCTACAATCTTACGGGTTATGGTGCGATTAAAGACAAATTCATCTTCCTGATTTCGAAAATACACTTCCAGCTGTAGTTCCGCATTAAATTCATCTTCATTTTTCAAAAAGGTCAGCTGATCGTTTTGAATCTGGATATAGACACGTGCCAGTGGTGCTCCGGTTTCCGGAGTAAGGGTATATGCAACCTTTGCAACAAATACCGGCAGACCAACAACGTCCCTTGCCCTTTGCTGCAGCTGGGCAAATAGTATGGTGCTTCCCAAGAATACAACCGCACTTATCAGAAATATTCGCGTTCTCATTCAACGGTCCCGAGTTTAGCATAGAGTTCATACTCGGAGGCATCGTGGACAACTACATCTACGAGTTCACCCGTTTTAAGGGGTCTTCCGAGTTCTTCAATAATGACCTCATTATCGATTTCCGGAGAATCTCCGGTTGTCCTTCCATAGGCGGTCATAGCAGACCAATCGACGTTATCTACCAGGATGCGATAGGATTTACCTATCTTCTGCATGTTTTTATCAAGAGATATTTGCTGCTGTATTTCCATAATCTCGTTATAACGGCTTACTTTCAGCTCCTCGGGCAGGTCTTCCATCCCATGAGCGGTGGTATTTTCCTCATGAGAATATTGAAAGACACCAACTCTATCGAAGCGGAACTCCTGTATAAAGGCCTTCAGTGCCTCGAAATCAGCCTCAGTTTCGCCCGGATGCCCAACAATGAAGGTTGTCCTTAATGTAACATCCGGAACGATTCTACGTGCCTTATCGAAGATATCCCAAATCCGGGATGCTCTACCGCCTCGCTTCATAATTTTCAGCATGGAATCTGTTACATGCTGAACCGGCATATCCAGATAGGGCACAATTTTTCGGCTGCGTCCCATCAGCTCAATTAAACTATCCTGTACCGTCGTCGGATACAGGTAGTGTAGGCGAATCCACTCGATCCCTTCCACCTCTTCAAGTGCTTCAAGCAGATCGCAGATCTTTTGTTTACCATATCGATCAATACCGTAAAAGGTTGTATCCTGTGAAATAACAATCAGCTCTTTTACGCCGGCAGCCGCAAGTTGTTTCGCTTCAGAGACAATATGCTCAATGTCCCGGCTGCGATAGCGTCCGCGCATGAGCGGTATCGCGCAAAAGGAGCAGGTATGATTGCACCCCTCCCCTATTTTGATATATGCATAATGAGAAGGGGTCGTTAACGTGCGGCGCTCATAGAGATATTCTGGTGAAAGCTCGGGAGAATAATCGAGGAATTTCAGAATATTTGCATAATCTTCCGTACCAAAAAAACCGTCAATTAGCGGCATTTCCTGCTGCAGTTCTTCACGGTACCGCTCGGACAGACAACCGCAGACCACTACTTTTCGGGACGGGTCGGCCTTTTTAAGGGCTTCGGCTTCCAGTATGGCATCAACAGATTCCTGTTTCGCCATCTCAATAAATCCGCAGGTATTTACAATAATGATGTCGGCTTCTGTCGGTTCTTCGACCATTTTAGCCGTGTGGGCTTCCAACTGACCGATAAGAACTTCGGAGTCGTATGTATTCTTGGAGCATCCAAGTGTTGTCACATGGATGCGCTTTATATTTTTTTCTGTCATAAATTCCCGAATAGCTTGATGAATAAATCAGACGGCGGTTTCTTTGCCGGAGGCAAAAAGACTGCGGGCATACAGCGAGGGGTCAAAGGGTTGCAGATCGTCTAACTGCTCGCCGACACCGATGTAATATACCGGTACGTTCAGCTGATGAGCAATACCTATTATCGATCCGCCTTTAGCAGTTCCATCGAGCTTGGTAAGCACAACACCATCGACACCGACAGCCTGTTTAAACTGCTGAGCTTGCTTAATGGCATTTTGTCCGGTGGTCGCATCCAAAACCAGTAGATTCAAATGCGGTCCTTCGGGGTAAACCTTCTGGATAACCCGCTTGATTTTTTTGAGTTCTTCCATAAGGTTTACCTTGGTGTGGAGGCGACCGGCAGTATCGACCATTACAATATCGGCATCGCGGGAGCGTGCGGCCTGCATTGCATCAAAAGCTACAGCACCAGGATCTGAGCCGGACTGCTGCTTAATCAGGTCTACATCAACGCGCTCAGCCCAAACCTGTAGCTGATCTACGGCTGCAGCCCGAAAGGTATCGGCTGCCGCAAGCAGCACTTTTTTACCGCCGGACTTAAAGCGGGCAGCTAATTTTGCTGTCGAAGTAGTTTTTCCGGTTCCGTTAACTCCGATCATCATAATGATGTAGGGCTTTTGGGGAGGCATATCTTCGGAAAAGCGTTTTTCGGGAAACATACCGGCTACTTCATCAGCCAGAAGCTCCAGCAGCTGGTCCGAATCACTGGCTTTTTCCTTACGAACACGCTGCTTCACTCGCTCCATCAGATCCAGAGTGGCTTCTACACCGACATCACTGCTAATCAATATTTCTTCGATTTCTTCGAGTAGATCTTCATCTATTTTGCGTCCGCCACCAATCGCTCCGGATATTTTACCAAACATCTGTTCGCGGGTGCGGGCAATACCTTTTTTAATCTTGGAAAAAAAGTCTGCCATAAATACTCCTTAAGACTTCGCTGCCTGTACTTTTAACGGTCGTAAAAACATCAGCTTACCAATCAGACTGGAAGCAACGACAGCGACTACTGCAACTATAAACAATTTATCGTCAATATACTCAACCCTATTGCCAAGCCACAGTATAATCAAACTCAGTTCTCCACGAGCAAATACACCCATAGCAAGCAGTTTGGCAAAACGTTGTGCTTTTAAAAAGATGAGACCAAATATCATCGATACCAACATCAGTCCCATAAGAATATAGGCTAAATTTTGCCAGAATAAAACATTCTCTTGCCAATCCACAATCAGCATTTGGCCGATCTGCACAAAGGGCAATACGTAAAGAAAAGAAGAAAGCGCAAAGGTTCTTTCTGCAACGTCGAAGCGATTCTCACCAGCAAAATTGCGAAAGACCATCCCACCCCAGATCCCCATCAACAGAATTGAAAATCCCAGCCTGAAGCCGGCGAACAGGAACACAAAAAAGAGACCGATCTTAAATACCGTCGTAAATTGCCCAATCACCTTCTCCGTACCGCGATACAGTCGCGTCGTCCATTCCGGGATCACAACCGGCAATAAGAAAAGAAGCAGGATAAAACCGTAAAATATCAGGTTCCGAACAGAGCCACCATTAAATTCACCCCAAAAACGCAGCTGCTCCATGAAGGAAAACGCCAAGATCGCAAAAAGGTCGACAATTACAGCTGTTTGTATAAGATTGGTCATTGGTCTTTTCAGGACCGGATTGATGGGAAAATTCGAGGTTAACATTGCTCCAATGTTAATACTGAGAAAGGCGATAATAATAAAGATTGTCCCCTTTATACTGCCTCCGGTTAATCCAAAATATCCGATTAATCCCAAAATAAACACATTTAAGAGGATAAAAACGGCAACCTGAGGTGCGCGTCTATCGTTATCGAGCCTTGAGAATTTGGGGTCAAAACTAAATCCAAGCTGCATCAAAAAGAGTATCAGTCCAAAATAGGACAAATAAGCGACAAACTCATTATTCAGAAAGCCGGGGGGCTTATCACCAAAGAACTTTGTATATAGCAGTGCTATGCCGCCGAGCATTACTCCGGTCAAAATATGTGCGAGAAAATCCGGCAGGCGCAATCGCCGGGAAGCAGACATCAGAAATCCATCTACGGTATATGCTAATGCCAGGTAAATAAAAATTTGGACAAATTCAGGTTGCATACTTCTCTTTCATATCGGCCCTCCAGCCCGGAAAACCCTATAAGGATATGCCGAAAATGCTTATTTCCCTTTAAAATTGGGGTAGTCGTAGTCAAATCTTGTCTTATAATAATACCGGGTACCAAAGTATGCAGCGACAATCATCACCAAAAAGCCGGGGAATTTAAAACAAATTGCCAGTGAAAAAAAGAAGATCCCCAGCTTTACCGCTCTGACAGCGGTTTCTGTATCCCGGCGAATAGCGGCAATTAAAACCAGCGGCAGTGCGGCAGCGGCAACCAGGACAACCAGGACATCCTGCAAATAAAAAGCTGTTGCCAGAGAAGCAATCATGAAAAGAAGGCATAACCAGAGCGTAGCTCTAAGCCCATACGCTACGGCAATAGTTCGTTTTCCACTGCTTTTATCCCCCTCCATATCCGGTAAGGTTGTGATTAAATACAGTGCCGTATTATAAAGTAGATACGGTATTGAAACGATTAGACCTTGCTTACCAAAAGGCATTACGACCAGCCAGCCCATTACAAAAACGCTCCAGCCCATTCCCATATTGGCAAGTAATCCGCGTATCGGATAATTCTTAAAGGCAAAGGGGTGGAAATTATATAGGTACCCAGCCCAAATGAGTGATAAAATCAAGACCAGAGCACTTTCCGGATTCAATAGGTAAGCCAGCAGAATTCCGGCAACAAGGAGCAACACGCTTTGCATATAGGCATGATTTACCGGAACAAAGTTCTTTCCCAGTATAAACAGCTTGCTGTTTAGCGTATCGCTTTCAATGTCGTGTATTTGATTTAAAACCGAGCCGGCTCCCATCGCAAAAGCCAGGTATAAGCCGGCGTGTAAAAGGTCGATCGGCAGCCAGTGAAGCTGCAAAAGAGGTTCAGGCCATGCGGAGAATCGTAGTTCCCCCCTTGCAGCAGCATATCCCGCCATCATTGTTGCCCATCCGGGAAAAAAGAGAATAGGCCGGGTCAGAAAAATATAGTCGAGAATTCTAAGAATAACTGACCTACCCTATAATTTAATTCTCAGCTGAATTCCCAAAGTCCCGGGATCATTCGATGCTTCAAGAGAGCTGATCGAAATAGCGGTATCAAACTGAAAAAGCCAGGCATCGACATATGCATCGACCAATGTAATAAAATACGTAAGTCCGACCAGCCAGTTTGAGGCATTTCTCCTGTCTTTAGCATTGGAACGAACATCGGGAGGCAATGATGTATCGTTCGTTTTATTGTTGAAATAAATCGAGCGGTAAATCATTGCACCATTTATAGCCGTTGCCAGCAGTGCTTTTGGATAGGCTTCATTATAGGCCTGCCCCCACCCCGGAAGCACTGCGCTGCGCAATACAGCTCCCATTGGGGATTTTAGCGGCGTATCAGACAGCAGGCGCAGGGTATCGACAGGAACCGGATCATCTTCATCCGAGGCTATAGCAGGTATAGAGAAGCAAGTTAACAACAGGATTAGGTAAAGTATATTTTTCATGATAGAGTTTTATCCAAATTATGAATAACGGTTAATGCTTCAGGTACAACTGCAATGTTTAATTCCCGGGCATTTAAATCCAGAAGCTCACCATCGGCGTGAATGGGGATGCCCTCTACTGCTTTGATGTTCATTTTCTCTGTTTGAATCACATTCACCTGCGGCATTCGCGTATGCGTTCCAAAAAACACCTTAATCAGATTTCGAAGAATCTGGCCGGTATTCAGGGCATCAAATACACAGAAGTCCAGCAATCCATCGTCTATAACGGCATCAGGTGTTAAATAAAACCCACCACCCTGACAGCTGCCGTTTCCAACAGAGATCATAAACACAGGCTTTTCAATCACTGTATTATCGACCTCAATTCTAACGGAGCGATTGTTAAATTTTAGCAGCGTTCGTAAGACCGCTACTAAATATATCAGGAATCCACGCAGCCGCTTGATTTTATTGGCCTCGACAACGACATCTGCGTCAAATCCAATCCCTAACCCATTACTAAACCACTCGTCATTAACCTTACCAAGATCGATTTTCCTGCGGCGATCTGCCTGGATCACCCTAACAGCTTCATCAATCTTTTTCGGAAGGGACAACATTTTCACAAAGTCATTCCCTGATCCAATGGGAATAACACCCAACACGGCATTACTACCGGCAATTCCATTTACGACTTCATGAACTGTTCCATCTCCACCGGCCGCGATAATAACCTCGTAACGGTCTCTAACTTCTCGTGCTATCCGCCTTGCCTCATCTGGCTCAGACGTAATACGCACCTCCATATTCGGAGTGTTTTTTTTCAATGCGGCAACGATAGCATCTTTCTTATGTGATGCTTCTCCACGCCCGGCAGCAGGATTTAAAATAAGACAGTAAGACATGTTTAATTAGTCAACCAACGCGATACAATCAATTTCTACCAGAACATCTTTCGGCAGCCGGCTCACCTCAACAGTTGACCTTGCCGGCGCTTCTTCGTCAAAGAAGGTTCCATACACAGCATTCACCGCAGTAAAATCGTCCATACTCTTTAAATAAATCGTGGTTTTAACAACTTTCCCAAAGCTGCTGCCTGCTTCTGCCAGTACAGCACCGAGATTTTTCATTACCTGATGAGCCTGTTCCTCAACAGTCCCCTCCATTAACTGATTCGTAGTGGGATCGATTGCAATTTGCCCGGCAGTATAAACCATTCCATTGGCAATAACTGCCTGGTTGTAAGGCCCAACAGGATCAGGCGCCTGATCCGTTTTCACAATACGTCTGGTCATCTGTTCAGTCTCCTATTCAGCTTCAGCTTTCAGCATTATAATTCCATTAAAGATATAAGAGTTCCGGATTTCCACCGCCTTCCCGGAGGATCTCAATATCGTTATTCGTAATTTTAGCAACGGTAGACTCAATCGGATCTGCCAGAATCCCGGCATCCAGCACCATGTCTACCCCATTGGCATAGTCCATTGAAAAATCTCCGTCCAGCTGATCTTCCAGCGTTTCATTTGAGGCAGAGCTATTTACGAGCGGATGCCCAAGTCCCTCAACCAGCATGCGGCAGGTATTACTATCCGGAATTCGGATACCGATTTCACGCTTCTTGCCAAGCAGCAGCTTTGGTGTCTCACGAGTTGCTTCCAGAATTATAGTGAACGGCCCGGGCATGCAGCGTTTCAGGATTTTAAAGGCAAAGTTATTGATTTTCGCAAACCCAGCTGCTTGCTGTATAGAGTCGCAAATAAGGCTCATTGGGTCAGAAGGAGACTTGCCCTTGATTCTATAAAGCCGTTCAAGAGCTTTCTTTTGATAAATACTGCATCCCATACCGTAAACCGTATCCGTTGGATACAACACGAGGTTTCCTTTTTCAAGCAGATCAATAGCTTGATTAATGTAACGTGCATTCGGATTCAGGATATGAATATCGTGACGCATTCTGCAAACCCGTTTCACATAAAGTTGCAAAGACAGCGAATATAGTAATGTCAGAAATTAGTATGGCGCTTGAAGGTAAGCGTTTTGGCAGGCATTATCAATTGAAATTCAACAGGCCGGTCCCAACTCAATTGCAAAGGGAGTGAACAAGGCGATGCATTTCAAGTTCTTTCTTTCCGGTAAATAGAATCGTTGCTCCGGCAATTTGTTCTTTGGTTAGCGCTTCCAGAATTTCACGCTCATTTGAACAGGAACGATACTCGCAGTTTTGTTTGTTCAGTCGCTGCATTCCGGAAACAATATTAGCGGCATTTTCACCGAGCGTTATTACTGAATCGATTGGTAGTGCTGCAAAGTAGTATCCCAGCTTCAAATGTGCCTCTTCAGGCCGGGGGCCGGGATTACTCATATCGCCAATCACCAGAATCAGCTTTTTGCTAAAGGGTTTAAACTGCACCAGCGACTCGCAGGCCTTTGTTACAGAATTAAAAGTGGCGTCGTATGAATAGTCGAGTATAAAGCTGCCCCCGAACTTGATCAGGTTCCCTTTTCTCTCATAAAGCTTAAAGCGTTTGCTTAGGCCATACTGAATTTGTTCAAAAGGTAGTCCCATCAAACGCGCTACGGCGATCGCGGTAAGCGCATTATAAACAGATGAAGAGCTGAAAATCGGCATATGCAGCGGATAAAAATCGTTTACCTTAAAGGATATCCCCTCGGGTCCAAGATATGTAATTTCACTGGCGTAAAAGTGTGCGCTTTGATTGAGGCCGAACTTAACCACTCTCGATTCCGGTGCATATCGTGACATTGCCGTTACAAGGTCATCATCGATATTCAGCACGGCATAGCCGTTACGGGGCAGGTAACGTACCAGCTCTTCCTTGGCATCGGCGATGGTATATTTGTCGCCTAAATTTGCCAGGTGTGATTCTCCGATATTGGTAACAACACCAATAGTAGGCTCCGCTATCCGGACTACATTTTTAAACTGTTCCTGATTTACAATTCCCAGTTCGAGCATGGCGAGTTCATGCTCTGAGGATAATTTTAGCAAAGTAGACGTCACACCAAACGCGGTTGAACAGTCCGGAGGGGTTTCCAGAATGGCTCTCTCTTCACCAAATATCGCAGAGATCATTCGCTTGGTCGTCGTTTTCCCTTCGGTGCCGGATATACCAACCACCGGGATATTAAATTTACGGCGATGCTTTTTAATCTTGCGCAGATTTAGGCGGACATAGGCCTCAAAAGCTTCTTCATCCTGGGCGAGAAGCGAAATTTCATCTGAATAAAGTTGTTCTGTTCTTTTTGAATTCATGCGTCTGCTTTCCCGGTGCCAATAAAAGAAATACCCGGAATATGATCTATCCAGCTGTAATAAAAGAGATATTCATAAAACACGCGCAGGGAATCCCAGGCGAAATCATCTGATTCAAACTGATAAGAATAGCCGAGCAGTGTTTCCAGATCGGCTTTTTGCATGGCCGGCATACCCTCGCAAGCTTGAGCAACCATCGCCTGAATTTTATTGGGATCGCGCAGCGGTTTTAAATCCAGATTTAGCAATTTGTCGGAATTTTCGGCATCATCACGAACGGCCAATACAAGGTGCACGAACGCCGCCTCGGTTTTATCGGTCCATTCTTCACCAATATCGATCTGAGATACAGCGGAGCCGATTTGTGAGAGTGCTGTCTCCTGCTCAAGAAAGCATGCAGAATACTCTTCCAGCAATGTTTCAACCGTTTTCGACTCTTCAACTTCTTCAAATTCGCACTCCAGATCATATATTTCATTCAGCAGAAGTGCCGCAAGCATTCGATATTGACTGTCCTCTTTATATACAGCTATCGAGTCTATGGTTTGCATATCCTTTTTGAATAGCAGCTGAGCAATTTGTGTCGCACCATGACTAACCAGAGCAAGGGTAGGATGCAATGATAAAGACACACCGTGCCTGGCAAAATCCAAAGGGGTAATAAATGCAGCTTCTAAAGAACCTTCAAGTAAACCCAGAATGTTTTTGCCCGGAGATTGAATAACAGCCTTCAGCTCAGCCTGGGTTTCAAGAGTCTTTGTCAACGGAGCCGCAATCAGCTGATCCGATAGTCCGATTTTCATAGATCATTTCTCAAATTGTATTTGCAACATCTTCACTCACTTTTACCGGAAGCAGGAGATGGCAATTTGTTCCACTATCAATTTCACTATTAAAATATATAACCGCATCGTTCTCTTTTACCAGTTGAAAAACGATTGATAGCCCCAGCCCTGTACCGAAAGTTTTAGTTGTAAAAAATGGATTGAAGATATGTTTCAGGTTTTCCGGAGCAATACCACAGCCATTATCAGAGATTATCATTTCAATATATGGCATGCTCTCAACCCGGGCATGATATGAAGAGCGCTCACCGTTATGACTCGTCTGCATATAAGGTTTTGCCGAAATGGTTATTTCACCATCCGATTGCATTGCTTCAATTGAATTAAACAGCAGGTTTATAAGAATCTGCTGTAACTGTCCGGAATCGACATACACCATCGGTAGATCTTCCGGTATCTCCTGCTTCACCTTTATATTTTGATCGATCATCTTCTGATTGATCAGGCTCATTACATCTTTAATAACCAATGAGATTGAATGTCCCCGCCTGTCCGGCTTGGACGGTTTGGCATAGGAGAAGAGGGTTTTGAGCAGGTCATCCAGTCGATTCACCAGACGTATAATGCGCTGAACGTATTCCCGTTTCGGGTCACCTTCAGCAACTTCTTCCTCAAACGTCTGTGCCATTGCTTTGATACCGGCAAGCGGGTTGCGGATCTCATGCGCAATTCCGGATGCCATTACCCCCAGTGATGCCAGGCGATCAACGGTTTTGATCTCTTCCTGAATCTCCTTGCGGTAGGTGATATTTTTCATCGTAATAATTGTACCCATTTCTTCGCCGTTTTCATTGCGAAGGGCTTCTACCGAGTATCCAAGGTGCAGGGCTTTACCGCGAGGAGTCTGCAATTCTATTTCCGGCCGCTCCAGCTTCAGGGCATATGTATGTGGAGATCTCAAAATCTCTTCGGCAGCTTCCTCACCGAGTACGTCTGCAAAATCCTTATGAAGAACCGATTGATGCGGCATGCCAAGTAGGTAAGCAGCATGATCATTCAGGAAGGATACGTGATTGTTTTGATCCAATACGACAAGTCCGAAATTCAACTGTTTCACAACGCTCTGAAGATTATCACTCACCAGCGGATGCTGGGCCGTTTTATGTCCCTGCCCGGTTCGAGTCGGCAGTAGGGCTTTGTGCAAGAGCCCGTTAAAATGCCGCAGAACCTGATAATTCAGCTCGGTAAACTTTTCTTCATCGGACTTTAGAACCGCAACCACAAAGGTAACCTGTTCATCAAATTGAAGCGGATGAACCATGAATCCGGTAAACTTCATTTTAAGCACGGAATTCAGCATGGTTACAAATGGATTGTTCGATTGAACCGTATTGAGGATAGTCGTTTCCTTTAGTCGCACGACTTTAAGCAAGGTCGGCATTTCTGCAACCTGAAGTTCAAGGTCGCCTTCGAAGCTATCGACGGGGTCGGCTGTAATTAATTTGAGGGTGTTGCTCCTTTCAACCCGGAAAAAGAGGCATATCCGTGCTTTAAGGAGGCTACGCAAGCCGGCAAGCAGCTTAGGGAGCATTGCAGCGGATTGTGTAGAATCCTGAATTTCATCAACGCGTTTGTAGAATGTTCTTAGCAGGCGTAGTTCGAGCAGGCCTTCCTCACGACTGGACGTATCAGATACAGTAATACCGCCAATACGCAGTAGTTGACGAACCCGAATTTGCAAATCCAGCTTATCGAAGGGAACGGGTAGGTAGTCATTTACTCCCAACCCGACGATTTTGTAGCGCAAGCGGGAAGGTTCGTTTAAGACCAGAGCCAAAACGGGGATGCGGGAAAGTTCAGTAATCTCACGAAACGAGAACAGTTTATCAAACTGTTCTTCGTTAAAGGGCAAGGTATCGACAATTATCAGCTTAATAGAATTAAGTTGAGCTGCCGGCGTTGCAGACAGCTCGCTAAGCGGAATAAAGTCACAGCGAAACTGAAATTCCTTTAAGGCGTTTCGCACAACTGTTAAGTGCTTCTCTTCTCTTCCGAGAAGTATAATTCTCGAAGGCACTCGGACGCTCCTTCATCCTATCTTGAGAAAATGGACTTGAACTTCTCGTAGTCCAGGATAATTATCTTGCCTTTTTCTTTTTTCAGATAACTTTGAATCATCAGTGATTTGATCACTCTTGAGATGGTCTCGCGACTGGTTCCGGCCATGTTTGCCAGATCCTGCTGCAGCGGCAGTTCACTGATTTCTACCTGTCCACGACGAAATACACCGGAATCTTCGGCTATTCTCAACAGCGTACTTGCAACACGTCCGGTAGCATCCTGCAGTGAAAGCGACTTAATATGCTCATCTGACTTACGAATACGCTGTGCAAGCTCTTTCAGCAAGTTAATAGCAATCTGCGGGTAATCGTGCAGCATCTGAAGAAAGTCTTCACGGCGAATCACCATAAGCTCGGACTCTTCAATGGCTGTAACGTTAGCGGAACGGGTCTGTCCATCAAGAAGGGACATTTCACCGAAGAAATCTCCTTCACTCAGGATAGAGAGGATAACTTCGCGTCCGTCATCGCTGATACGTGAAATTTTTACTCTTCCATCCAGAATAACGAACATGGTCGAACCGACCTCTTCCTCAATAAGGATCAGATTGTCCTTGTGATAGCGTTGTTTGCTTGCCACGTTGGCAATGCGTTCCAGATCTTTCTCACTAAGTTCTGAAAAAAGTGGAATTCCTTTTAATACTCTGATATCCATACCTTACCCCATTAATATTGGATAATATAGCCCTTAACCTTAAATCGATTCATTAATTTTTCCGCAACTGCCTCAGCGTCGCTACGGTCTTTGCCCTTGCCGATGGCGACTATATACAATGTAGAGCCATTTTTTTCTTTGGTCAGCACTCTGGCTGTCGGGAAATCCGCTGCAAAACGGTCCCGTGTTTTTTCAGCATTTTCACGCGTGCTGTAGGCACCGGCCTGAACGGCATACCCGGACTCCGGTGCTTCAGTAGCGGCTGGTTTAGCCGCTTGCGTTTTATTCGTTTCCCTCTCAACCGCCACGTTTTTTACAGACATCAGACGCCGAAAAAACGCCGGATCGTCCTTAATGCGTCTGGCAGTTTCATAATATCCCTGAGCCGAATAATAAAGTGCGATTCGCTCCTGAATTATTGTTCTCAGCTGTGAATCAGACGTCTTTCCGTATGCTTCAGCCATCATCTCTACTGCTGCGGCTGCCTCTGGTTCAAATATAGCCTGCAGAAACTGCTGCCAGCCGGGATATTGTAAACCGCGGCTTTGGATATTGTGCAGTTTTTCTACCTCTCCCTTTTCATACAGCGACACCAATTCCTGCCGCGACTGCGCAACAGCCAGGCTGCCGTGGAGAATTAAGAGTGATAGGATAATTTGTATGTATCTATTTTTCCGCAATTTCGACATACCCAAACAGGTGAATTACTTTTTGTATTACAATTGCTGCATACATAAACACGACGATTGCGCGTGCCGCCATTCAAAAAATACGTCCTCGATTGATCGGCGGCAAGCTTATATTGTCCTTTATTAAAATAGAGATTTATCTTTCGAGCGATCAGTACCGGTGATTCCTGATGTTCTTCCAGCAGGTTTAGTACTTCGATGGCATTATCATATTCGCCTTTTTTATCATAAATCTCAGCAAGCGCAAGTCCGGGCTCGAGTCTGTTTTCATTGTTGGCGATCAAGTCCTGATAGAAACTTACGGCTTCGTTATATCTTCCCAGTTCAAAACAGGTCTTTTCCAGTTCAGGAAACGTAATATGTGCCTTGGAGGGCACTTTCTCACAAAGCTTTTTCCACTGGTCAAGGGCTTCATCAAGTCGTTTCTCGTCGAAATACATTTTTCCAAGATGGTAGTAAGCCGCTGCACAGGAAGCATCTTTTTTTAGTGCTTCCTTAAACCGTTGCTTTGCTTCTTTTGCCTTGCCTTCATTCTGGAAAGCAAGTGCTTCAAAAACCAGATACAATGCCTGTTGTCTGCGATAATCCGGAAAATGACCGGAATGCTTATTCACCAGGTTAAAAGCATCTCTCCACCGCTTTGCCCGTTCCAGCATCGACAGAAGATGTTTTAACGTATCTGCTGAGGGTTTACGCTGGATTTTTAACAGCTGATCGGCCGTTTCAATTCCCTTATCCAGATCACCGGAAGCATTATAATCCAGCAGCAAGCTTTTTAAAACGCGAAGGCGCTGCTCGATCGTAATGTATTCCCGTGCCGTAAGATCCCGGTGAATACGAATAGCATTGCTATAAAGGCCTTTTTCCCTTAACAGATCGCCAAGCTGAATATACGCAGCGATATTATCGCTATCTTCCTTGATAGCTTCTTTAAACTTCTCTATAGCCAATCGTGGATTGCCTTCTGCGAGACATTCGAGTGCAATCGTGTATGAATCGCCCTCATTTTCCTGTCTGCGACCGGTAACCATATAAGCAGCAGCAATCCCAAGAATCAGGACAATAACAGCTGTAAAAAACATCAGGTCGAAAGATGGATTTTCCGTCATTAGATCGTGAATCCTACTGCTGTTTACTCGGGTCCGGCGATGCTTTTTCCGGAATGGCAACGACTTCTTCTATCGTTTCTTCCGGGATCTCCTCAATGGATGCATTGCGCAGATTATCCAGTTCCTGACTTAGCTGACGATTTTTAAGGTTCAGCTGCTTTATCTTTGAGTTTGATTGAATCACGTTAAAAGCCATAAATATAGCACCTAACACCCCACCTAACGTCATCGAAACCACAATTACTGTTACCAGATTTACCTGCGGGAATGTTAGCGTCAAAAGCCTTATAGTCACTTCCTGATTGGCATTGGCAATTAAAATAAAGAGTGCCAGGACAAATATAACCAGCTTAAAAAATGCCAGAACGATTCGCATATTAATATCCGTTACTAATTGTTTGCATCATAGAAAGTAGCCTAAAATGGAGATGAAATCAATTGATTTTTCTGATGAAATTACTGTTTAAAATACAACCAAAACAGCTGCTTACCTTCTGTTACCATATAGCAAATTCAATAAATTTTTACTATATGTTACTCTAAAACCTGACGTATCTTTACCGGATGTCTTACAAATGAATACCGGGAAGTTATGCTACGTCGTCGTGAAACACCGATTAATAAACACTTAAAACGCCTGCGCAGCAGCTGGCAGACTTATTTTTTGCCTGCTGTTGCGATATATTCTACCACTTTACTGCACTTATTTTACGTTCGCCCTACGATAAAGATGAGCATCCTGCCCTATTTAAGAAATCTGGATATGGCCAGCTTTGCTATTGCAATTGGCCTTACCGTATTCATCTTTCGCCTGAAGCGGCAGTATGTTTCCAGTCGCTACTTTCGTCAGCAGCTGGCCGAAGCTTTGGCAAACGATCCACAGGCCGATGATGCGCTGCTGACTTCTGCCCTCTTTAAGAGTTTGCGTAAACGCTTCACGCTGATTTGGCTACTGGCCTTACTGGTTGTTGTAACCGGTGTAGCATTTTATTGGCTCACGTTCAGTCCGCAAAACACAGTGCATATTTACTTCATTATTGGCTGTTTTTCCCTCGCCCTAAACTACCCGAGGGAAGATATTTTTGCAGCGCTTCCGCTTTGGATCGAAGAAACCCGACGCGCTGCAACTTCTCCTGAGGATTCATCCTCAAGCTGAGGTTGGCAACCGAAGGTATCCGGTGCTACGGCAATGCAATGTAGAGAGTACCATCCTCTACCTTAACCGGATAAGACTTTACGTCTACTAATGCCGGTGGCGTTAAACATTCACCATTGCGAATATCAAATAATGCTCCATGCCTCGGACATTCGATCTTGCATTCATCTACGATTTCTCCTTCAGACAATGAGGCTACATCGTGAGAACATTCATCTTCGATCGCATAGTATCCATCAGCCAGTTGAAACAAGGCAATCTCATGTCCGGCAACTTCAACCTTTAATACTGTCCCGCTGAACTCACTCTCCGACATTACTTTCTGCCAATCAGACATTTATTTCTCCTACGACGCACGATATTGCGTCACTTGGGCTAAAAAACAATACGCAGCTGCAACAAACTACAGCCGCGACAGATCAATTTTACTGAAAATAGAAATTTAACGGATATATCCGAAAGGAAGGATTTATTTAATAACGAATTTCAGTAGAGAATCCTATTTTTGTGTCTAGGGGTTTCTAGCTCCCTGACTAAATCAGATCAGGTGACATAGGATCTATTACCGCGAACTAATTTCGAATCACTTCCATAATCGGAACGTCGAAATAAGTTGTATCCGGCCGAAGGCCGCCTTCAGAGGTGCATGGATTAATCCAAAAAAAGATACGAAGCCGCGCACCAAAATGCCCTTTCACGCGCCAATTTACCGTATCAACCTCACTGATAGTGATTTCGATATCAGTATTACAGGTATCCGGACCAAACAAGTCCAGGCCATTCCAATAGCTTATATATGCTCTTTCAGTATGACGCCCAATCAGATTTTGCGTCGAATTGGGCGCAGCAGCTAAGAACCACTTTTCACCATGAGGTTCCCTCGAGTTAGTGCCTCTTAACGCCCCCCATCTATAAGCATGTAGATAAAATTCTCTGGGGATATCATTCTCAATCTTTAAAAAGGATCTAACAGGAAAGCCAAACATAACTTTCTGCGGCACTGCAAAAGTGGGGTATCCTGTTGCTCCGCCCACAAAAAACTCATAATTCAATGGCTCCGTTACAACAGTGCCTTCATTCATTCGCACCAACGTTTCAACCCCGTTTCCAAGATGATAGTTTGTGTTAACTCTACTATCTCTGGGGATATACAACGTATCATTATTTAATTCATATTCCTGAAAGTAGCTAAAGTGCCCCATCACGCGTGGCATATCCTTAGTCCTTAAGTAGATATAATCAGCAGTAATTGAGTCGATTCGGCCAAAATACTCACTTCCCCTAACCAGCTTACCTGTTCGATATTCGATTGCTGAGCGAAATAATTGATACTGACCATTAACAGAATCTACAATAAACCCATAAGGTGTCGGAAATGATGTATCCTGTTTTGTAAACCAGATTCCATCCCGCAGTTTTTCATACACAGGCGTAGGGTCGAATAAAGTCGTATCCGGTTGAGGATCCGGGGAGGGAGGCTCGGGGTTTGTAGGGAGTGAAGCCATTTCATTACTGCATGCAAGGAAGAGTAGATAAATGAAAAGTAGAAAACTAAACCCAAAAAATACACGGCTTATGATAGAACCATCTGTTTTAGATTGTCCCATATTTCCTCCCGGCCTTTTTGCTGAAATAAAACCCATTTCTAAAATAGGTTCTAAAATAATAAAATCAAAAGTTTATTGGACATGAATAAGCGCATAATCCAATATTTCGTTTCTCGATAGCTGATTATGATACCCTTTAGAAGAGATACACGAGAGCTAATTACGAATCACTTCTGCGTTCAACGTATCAAAAAAAGTAGCCTCAAGACGATACCCATTATAAGTATTAGATGTATTACAAGACTGTTAAGGTTCCTTTGACTACTGTGTATTTATGAATAGCTAGGCAGGCAACCAGATTGGAACACAATATAAAATGGTATCGTTTTTTTCGAAGTCGAACTTCTTTAAGAAAAGTGCCTTAGCACTCACCCACCACTATCCTTTCCAGCGGATTTATACGCAGGAAGGGCATATATCAGGCCGCATTTACTTCCGGATCCGGTTGCCCCAGCAGTTTTAAATGCTCATAGTGCGCCTTCAATGCACTGCGGAAGGTCGGATATGATACATATTGTACCTGAAACTCCTTACAGGTATTCTCTACAATTTTGCTAATGGCCGGATAATGAACATGACAAACCTTTGGAAATAGGTGATGTTCAATCTGAAAATTTAGTCCACCGCAGTACCAGGCAGCTAAACGACTACGCGGCGAAAAATTTGCTGTCGTCTCAACCTCATGAATTGCCCATTCGTTTTCAATCTCCCCGGTTTGCGGGTCGGGCAAAGGAAAATCATTGCCGTCTACCAAATGCGCGAGTTGAAAGACAACGGCCATTGTTAGCCCCAGAACAAAGTGCGATACCAGAAAAAAGACCAGCACATTTAACACAGGATGAAAAAACATTGGTATCACCAGCATATAAGTAAAATAAAATAGCTTGGTAGAAAAGAATGTCAGGGTTTCCATCTTACTCATTTTGGGAAGTTTATAATCGCCGATTTTACCAGACAAATATTTCTTGAAATCACCCTCAAAAACCCAACCGAGCGTCATAAAGCAATACAGTGGAAATGCATAAAGATGTTGAAAGCGGTGACAGGGTTTCCACGGGCGATCCGGTGTAAACCGCAAAAAATCTACCGCATGTAAATCATCATCCACCTCGCTGATATTGGTATAGGTATGATGCAGGATGTTATGCTTATGCCGCCAGAGTAAAGCACTTCCGCCAATTAAGTCCAGCGTAAAACCCATCACTTTATTCAAACTCCGACTTTTTGAATAACTGCCATGGGTTCCATCGTGCATGATGTTAAAGCCTACCAGTATAAATCCCTGGGCAATCGCAATCCCGTAGAATACTGCCCATAATAGTGAAGGAGCTGAGAACAGAAACAGAAAATAGGAGCCTAACAGCCAACTTAGAATAAGAACAGTTTTTAACACCATTCGCCAATCAGCGTTTTTTGAAATACTGTTGGACTCAAAATATTCATTAACTCTCTTCTTCACCTCTTTATGGAAACCGGCGCGGCCGGCAAACGTAATTTTGCGCTTCATACAATTACCCTCAGGACTCTGTGGGGAGTCGATTGTTAGTGAGATACCCGGAACAAATTATGAAAGTGCTGAAACCCTGATTTGGAAGTGTAAACAAATAGCAGGTGTGTAGCCTGGTGTATAGTCAGTGGTATTTTATGAGAAACAGAGGAAATAGACTAAGGAAATAAAAGATTGTAGTTTATAGACAAAAAGCGGCCAGACTCTACAAGAGCCTGGCCGCTTTTTTAAACACATGAAAAACCGTTATCCGTCAAAGCGCGGAATTTTGGAACCGCAAGCACGGGCATGGTTTACCTGGGCAAACTGCTCTGGTGTAATAGAGGGACCTTCACGGTCACAGGTTTGCTCAAAGGCTTCTTTGAGAGCCGCAGCCAGATCCTCAGCGCTGCGTCCTTCGATGTGATGGCGATGGACGATGAATACCGGCTCACCGTTCTTCAGCATAGCGATACAGGGCGAGGATGGAGGAAAGTCAGCCAGATAACCTTCACGAACACGGTTAACGGCTGCTTTGTCCTGCCCGGCGAAAACTGTTACCATACGATCCGGAATTTTACTGTGTTGAAGTGCCTCCCCAATACCGGGTCGTGCACTTCCGGCAGCACATCCGCAAACGGAATTTACCATTACCAGAACGTTTTTATCATCATTTGCTCCAAGCGCTGCATCAACGTCTTCCGGCGTTGTAAGCTCTTCAAACCCAAATGCAACGAGTTCATCACGCATCGGTTGAACCGCTACCGGATCATAAGTCGGCTGTAAATGCATTGGTATATCAGACATATTATTCCCCTTAATTTTACAAAAGTTCGAAGTTCAGAGTTCAAAGTTCATGGCCTGCTAGCCCCACGCAATTGTGTGGGGTTACAAGGCGCTCAATAGTTCATCAATCAAAAGCAAAGAACTTTAAACTCTGAACTATTTTTTACATAAATCCAAGTTCCAGTTTAGCGGCCTCGCTCATCATATCCATATTCCATGGCGGATCCCAAACGAGATCGACCTTGGCCTCGGCAACCTCCGGAACAGAACGAGCTTTATCTTCCACTTCACCCGGCAGTGTGCCGGCAACCGGACAAGCCGGTGAGGTTAGCGTCATTTTGATATAGACATCACTATTGTCTTCCACAAAAACGTCGTAAATAAGACCCAACTCATAGATATTCACCGGTATTTCCGGGTCGTAACAGGTCTTAAGCATGTCAATTACATCATTCTTCACTTGTTCTTTATTCAATTCACTCATCAGTCGTCTTCTTCATTCTTATCATCTAAAGCATTTATGAATGTATGCCAGGCTAAACTGGCACATTTTACACGTGTCGGGAATTCCCGAACTCCGGAGAGTACCGCTAACTTCCCCATCTTATCTATATCGACAGCATCATTTTTATCAGCAGTAATCATGTCCTGAAACTCTTTAAAAAGCTCACGCGCCTCCTCCACCGTTTTATCTTTTAAAAACGTTGTCATCAGCGAGGCAGAAGCCTTGGAAATTGCACATCCGGAGCCCTCAAAGGTTACGTTTTGAATCTTGTTATCGCTAACATCAAGATAAACATCTACCCGATCCCCACATAGAGCATTGAACCCTTCGGAAAAATGCGTATGCGGATCCAGCTTGCCAAAGTTTTTCGGATTGCGATTATGATCCAGTATAACCTGTTGATAGAGTTCCTTTAAATTGTCCATCATTAGCTAAATACCTTAACGATATACTTTAATCCATCAACAAGTGCGTCCAGGTCGGCCGTATTGTTGTAAATTCCAAGAGATGCCCGAGTCGTAGCGGGTAATCCGTAGCAGGTCATAATCGGCTGCGTACAGTGATGTCCGGTTCGTACCGCAACGCCTTCCTGATCGAGAAAGGTACCGATGTCATGCGGGTGAACATTATCCAGCACAAATGACATCACACCGACCTTTTGAGGGGCAGTTCCAACCATTCGCAGGCCAGGCACCTCAGCGAGACGGTGCGTTCCGTATTCCAAGAGTGAATTTTCCCAGTCAGCAATCCGTGACATGCCGATAGTTGTAACATAGTCAAGTGCTGCCGCAAGTCCGATTGCTCCGGAGATATTGGGCGTACCAGCTTCAAACTTTGTGGGTAGCCCGCTGAAGGTTGTTTCTTCAATACTTACCGTGCGAATCATATCTCCACCACCACGATATGGCTTCATTTCGTTCAGTAGAGTTTCACGGCCATATAGCACCCCTATACCGGTGGGTCCATATATTTTATGCCCGGAAAAGGCCAAAAAATCACAGTCCAGTTCCTGAACATCAATCGGCATATGCACGATAGCCTGTGCTGCATCCAGCATTACCGGTATTTCCCTGGCCTTTGCAGCAGCAATGATCTCGCGAACCGGATTAATCGTACCCAGGGAATTGGATGCGTATACCAGCGAGACCAAACGGGTTTTCTCATTCAGCATCTCATGGTAAGCCGCCAGATCCAGTTCACCCTTATCCGTTATCGGTACTTCGCGTAGAACCACTCCCCTCTCTTCGGCCATCAGCTGCCACGGAACGATATTGGCGTGATGCTCCATTGTCGAGAGGATAATCTCATCACCTTCCTTCAAAAAGGTTCTGCCGAAAGAAGATGCAACAAGGTTAATCGCATCTGTCGTTCCGGCAGTGAAGATGACTTCCTTCAGGGAAGCGGCATTTATGAAGCTGCGTACTGTCTCGCGCGCATCTTCATATTTCTGGGTAGCAATCTGGCTGAGATAATAAACGCCGCGATGAATATTGGCATTTTCTTCTTCATAGTAGCGGCGTAGAACGTCTATCACCTGCTGTGGTTTTTGACTCGATGCCGCACTATCCAGAAAAGCTAACTGCTTACCGTGAACCGGTTTTGATAATACCGGAAAATCCGCACGTATCGCGGATGCTTCCGATTCAGTAAAGAGGCTCCGGGCATTTGCTGTATCTACAGACATATTAGGGCCTACAGGTTGCTAAAACGTTCCAGCACTTTTTCATCCAGGCGCTGGCGTACGCTTTCGATACTTACATAGTTAAATACATCGCTTGCAAAAGCATACTGCAACTGAGCACGGGCAACGTCTTCAGGTATGCCGCGTGATCGTAGATAGAACACGGCTTCTTCATCCATTTGCCCAACCGTCGCACCATGGCTGCATTTTACGTCATCTGCGTAGATTTCCAGCTGCGGCTTGGTGTCTACACCGGCCGTTTCAGTCAACAGCATTGCCTGATTCGTCTGGTAGGCATTGGTTTTTTGCGCATCCTGACGGACAAACACTTTACCATTAAAAACACCGCGGGCACTTCCACCCAATACGCCTTTATAAAGCTCATTACTCAGACAGTTCGGCATCGCATGATCGATTGTCGTATGGTTATCCATGTGCTGATTTCCGGTGCCCATGTAAAATCCGATCAGGTGTGCTTCGATATCACGTGCCCCAAGACGGATTCCCAGGTTATTGCGGACCAAGCGGCTTCCCAGGTCAAAATTCAACAGAGAGAAGTTACTGCTTCTTGAGAGTTCAGTCTGAAAATTACAGATGTGAAATGAGTTCGTATTTTCATCCTGAACGCGGATGTATTCCACATTACCGCCGTCAGCAACAACCGCTTCGGTAACAACGTTATTAAAGGCTGCTTTGTCTCCAAGCGTATGAAAGGTCTCAACGATCTTCATTTTGCTGTTTACACCGGCAACAACCAGGTTGCGAGGATTGTTAAAAGTACCTTCGGTACGAGCATCCGTTAAGTACAGCAAATGTAACGGTTTATCAATCACAACATTATCTTCGATAATGATCACTGTTCCGTCCTGAGTAAACGCAGTATTTAAAGCCGTAAAGGTCTCGTCTTCATATTGCGCGTAACGGAAAAGATGTTTCTGCAGAAAATCATCGTTATCATGCAGGCTGTTTTCCAGGTTCTTGACCGTCAGGCCATTGCCCTGTATACTGCAGTTTGATAATTCACTTGAATATCGTCCGTTTACAAATACCAGCACATTATCACTAAAGTCTTCGTAGGTAAAAGGAGCAATGTCCTCTTTTGTAACGTTCCCTTCCCCACTTAATTCAAATTCTTCCTTAAGCAGCGGGGTAACGCTGGTGTATTTCCACTCTTCATCCCGATTTGTTGGAAAACCGAGCGACTTAAAGCTCTCAAGGGCCTTTACACGAGTGTTGTGTAAATCACCGGCTTTAGTGCCGTTCAGGTTTGCCTCAAAGGACGGAAAGCGGGAGACATACCAATCTTTCTTTTCAGCGGCTAATTTCGTTTCCATTTATAATTACCTGTTTAAGTTCTGTTTGACGCCGAATTAAACTGCGGCTCCCTGCTCTTCACGAATCCAGTCGTATCCTTCCTTCTCCAGCTTCACTGCCAGCTCTTTACCGCCTGAGGCAACAATTCTACCGTCCATTAACACGTGAACGTAGTCAGGCTCGATGTAGTTCAGCAGACGCTGATAGTGAGTGATAACAACGAAGGAGCGATCCTCATTGCGCAGCTGATTCACACCGTTGGATACAATTTTCAAAGCATCGATATCGAGGCCGGAATCGGTCTCGTCCATAATCGCCAGGCGTGGTTCAAGAACAGCCATCTGAAAAATCTCATTACGCTTCTTTTCACCGCCGGAGAAACCTTCGTTTACAGCACGGGTGAGGAATTTTTCATCCATTTCAACCAGCTTCATCTTCTCACGCACCATCGTTAGAAAATCCATGGCGTCGATAGGGTCTTCGTCTTTCGACTTGCGAATTTCATTCACGGCAGTTTTTAAAAAGGTTGCGTTGCTGACGCCGGGAATTTCGACCGGATATTGAAATGCCAGAAAGATACCGTTTTGTGCACGCTCTTCAGCGCCCATTTCCAGCAGGTCTTCACCTTCAAAATCTACTTCGCCGCCTTCAACTTCATACTCCTCACGTCCGGCCAGAACGTTTGCCAGCGTGCTCTTACCGGAGCCGTTTGGCCCCATGATCGCATGAACTTCACCGGGATTAACGGTAAGATTCACTCCATTGAGAATGCTTTGTCCCTCGATAGAGGCTTTTAAGTCTTTAATTGTTAACATGTTATATTCCAATACTTATTAAGTTTCAGTTGATATCTGATTTTCGATGTTAGACACACCTCAAAACCAGTTCCTAGCCTACGCTACCTTCCAGACTGATGGAAAGCAGTTTCTTAGCCTCAACGGCGAACTCCATAGGCAGCTCTTTTAATACTTCATCGGCATAACCGTTTACGATCAGTCCGATAGCCGTATCGATTTCCATACCGCGCTGTGCACAGTAGAACAGCTGGTCTTCACCGATTTTCGATGTAGTAGCTTCGTGTTCGACCTTCGCACTCGGATCCTTGATTTCCAAATATGGAAAGGTGTGAGCGCCGCATCGATCTCCTATCAACAGGGAATCACACTGCGAGAAGTTTCGAGCATTTTTTGCGCCGGGTAGCACCTTCACAAGGCCACGATACGAGTTATCGGAGCGACCTGCGGAAATCCCCTTGGAGATGATGGTGCTTCGGGTGTTTTTCCCAACGTGGATCATCTTGGTGCCGGTATCAGCCTGCTGAAAATTATTGGTAACAGCAACGGAATAAAATTCGCCTACCGAATGGTCGCCCTTCAGGATAACGCTTGGGTATTTCCAGGTAATCGCCGAGCCGGTTTCAACCTGAGTCCAGCTGATTTTGGAATTGGCGCCCTTGCAGATACCGCGCTTGGTTACAAAGTTATAGATACCACCTTTACCCTCTTCATCACCGGGATACCAGTTCTGAACAGTCGAATACTTGATCTGGGCATCTTTGTGGGCAACCAGTTCAACAACTGCAGCGTGGAGCTGATTCTCATCGCGCATCGGAGCCGTACAGCCCTCTAAATAGCTTACGTAAGAGCCTTCCTCAGCAATAATCAGCGTCCGCTCAAACTGTCCGGTATTCATCGCATTGATGCGGAAATAGGTGGATAGCTCCATCGGGCAGCGTACGCCTTTCGGTATGTAACAGAAAGAACCGTCGCTGAATACCGCTGAATTTAATGCAGCAAAGAAGTTATCTCCCTGCGGAACCACCGTCCCCAAATACTGCTTCACCAGCTCCGGGTGATCCTGCACTGCTTCGGAAAATGAGCAAAAAATAACGCCGTGTTTTTTCAGCTCTTCCTTAAAGGTTGTTGCAACAGAAACACTATCCATAACGGCATCAACCGCAACACCGGTTAGCATTTTCTGCTCCTGCAGTGAAATGCCGAGCTTCTCAAAGGTTTCCAGCAGTTTCGGGTCTACCTCATCCAGGCTCTTCGGGGCTTTTTTCTGCTTCGGAGCCGCATAATAGTAAGCATCCTGATAATCAATTTTCGGATACTTGACGTTTGGCCACTCCGGCTCTTCCATGCTTTGCCACTTTCGGAATGCTTTCAAGCGCCATTCCAGCATCCACTCAGGCTCATTCTTCTTGGCAGATATCAGGCGAACGGTATCTTCATTAAGCCCTTTGGGAGCCAACTCCATATCGATGTCGGTTGTCCAGCCGTGCTTATATTCGCTTTTTATCTGATCGTCAATAATCTGTTGTTCATTGCTCATAATTCATCCTGCCTATCAGACTTGAATTTGGGTTTCTTTTAGGGTTCGAGATCGAAGCGCTTGTAGTTTAAAGCGATGAATTCTTCCCACTTATCCGGAACATCTTCTTCCGGGAAAATAGCTTCTACCGGACACTCCGGTTCACAGGCACCGCAATCAATGCATTCTTCCGGGTGAATATAGAGCTGCTCGTTAATCGAGATCATTTTTTCTTTGTCTTCATCCGAAAGAGACATGTCTTTTGCCGGATAAATACAGTCTACCGGACAAACGTCCACGCAGGCCGTATCGCAGGTGCCGACACAGGGCTCAGTAATAATGTAGGTCATAAGTTGCCTCCGTAAGTATATATCGTATTTAAGATTGTCAATTTACAGGTTCACCGAAATACCGCTAACGTTTTTCTGAAGAATCTTCTCGTTAAGCGGAAAGTTATTTTTTAACAGGTGATCCAGAGAAATCATATCAAAAAACATCAGCAGCTGATTTTGGATTGTCTCCATTGGACGTCTGATGTTACAGTTGTAAAGCTGATCGCAAGTGCAGGACTTTTTATTATCCGAGATACAACCTACCAGCTCAATAGGGCCTTCTATTGTGCGAACAATCTCGGTCAGCTTAATCGTTTCCGGATTTTTATCCAGAAAGTAACCGCCTTTTGCCCCCTGAACAGACTGGATAATTCCAGCCCTTGCCAGCTTCTGCAAGACCTTTCCAACGACCTCCTGCGGCATATTAAAGCTTGACGATAACTCTTTTGCCGTGGTCAAGCTCCCATTTTTTTGCCTTGCCATAAACATCATGGCGATCAGGGAATATTCGACTTTTCTGCTGAATCGTATCATTTGCTTCGTTAAATGGGACTAATTTTGTCCTGTTTGTTGCCAAAAAAATATTAGCCGTTATTTAAATAGGACTAATATTGTCTTATTTGCACCCAATATATACTTTCGCCCTTTGTCTGTCAATACTTAATTTACCTTTTTGGCACAAAAAATCGCCCATATCGCTCATTCTTTGCCGACTTGTTTTAACAAACGAGGACTGTTATATTTTGCCGCAACAATTGAGGCGCATATGACCGATCAAACAACAGAAAAATACCAGTCCGGATTTTTCAATTTTTTGCAGCGAAATCGCTGGGCTGCAAGGCTTTTCCTTCTTTCTTTGCCACTCTTATTCTTCCTAATCCTCGAAGGTGGGCTGCGGTTGTTCAACTATGGATTTTCGCATGATCCATTCGTGGACTATCCGGGCATTGAAGACTATCTGGCGATCAATCAGGAAATCGGTCGGCGCTTCTTTCCGACAGTTGGGGTAGCTCCCGCCAGTTCCAGAACCGATGCTATTTTGAAGGAAAAGCCGAAAGACAGCTACAGGGTATTTGCTCTCGGTGGTTCGACAACGGCAGGCTATCCATACTTGTTCAATGCTTCATTCCCGTCAATTTTACGCGGCATATTACAGGAAGCAGCACCAAGTAAAACAATTGAGATTGCCAACCTCGGCATGTCCGCCGTTCCAAGCTATGCAGTACGGGACATTGTTATGGATCTGGAGCCCTACGAGCCCGATATGCTGGTTATCTACACCGGTCATAATGAATTCTACGGCGCCCTGGGAATAGCTTCTGCCGAATCGATCGGGCGAAATCGCTCTGTCGTTCTCACCTATCTCACGCTATATCGCCTGAAGACCGTTCAGCTTATCAGCAATCTGATTCGCAGTGCCCGACAATCCATTAGAGATGCGATTACTCCGGATTCGGTATCCGGCACTCTGATGGAACGTATGGCCGGTAATCGCTACATTGCACATAATAACGATTTATACAACCAGGCTGCAGAAAACTTTCGGGCTAATATTGAAGACGTTGTCAATTGGGCGGCAGAACACAATGTAAAAGTCGTGCTTGGAACGCTTGTCAGCAATTTAAAGGATCAAAAACCTTTTGTCGATGTGTTTGCCGATGAACTTTCCCGGGCAGATTGGCAGCAAAATTACAACACCGCCCTCGGATACTTCTCTCAGAGCAGGTGGCAGGAATGCCTTCAGGCGATAGATAACTGCATTGCGGTAGATTCCATGCCGGCATCACAGTATTTTTTGCAGGCCCAGGTCTATGAGCACCTCAGCGATTCATCGGCAGCAGGGAAAAGCTATCTGAAGGCGAAAGAGTATGACGGTCTCAGGTTCCGGGCGTCGGAACATTTGAATGAGATTCTGCACGACTTTTCGGAATTACCTCATGTAAGCCTTGCAGACGTGAAAAGTGCTTTTGAAGAGGCTTCACCAGGTTCTGTAACAGGTGAAAACCTGATGCTTGAACATTTGCACCCTAACGTTGATGGTTATAACATAATGGCGCGCAGCTTTGCCGAGACAATATTTGAGGAGAAGTTGATAAGGTCTTCAGCTCAAACCGATTCTCTTTTTGCGCAATTACCTGTAACAGAGGTCGATCGCGAGGCAGGTCGCATTCGTATCGACTACCTCATGAAAGGTTGGCCTTTTCAGGAACAGTCCGCACCACCGGTCTCGGAATACTCGATACCTAACGCCACTCCCATACAGCAATTGGCCATGCGATACTGGCGGGAAGAGATCACCTGGGAAGAGCTTCATGTTCAGGCCGCAGAATTACATTTAAAGAATCGCCGCAGCGATCTTGCAGTTGCCGAATATTCAGCCTTACAGCATGCCTTGCCGATGAATACCACCATTTATCCACTACTGGCCAGGCAGTATGTGAAGTTACAACGATTTGACGACGCCATTAGCGCATTAAAAACTCAGCTAACCTATGAAACTAGCGCCGAGGCCTGTTCCCAAATCGGTGGTATTCTGCTAAATCAGGGAAAGCCTGCAGAGGCGCTGATCTATCTGGAGAAGTCGGCAAAACTAAAGAAACCAGATGTGAACCTGCGCTTCCTGCTTGCTAAAGCTTATGCAGCCAATGGGAATCTTCGGAATGCAAGAATTTATGCTTCTCAGCTGGGCTGGACTAAAAAAGATATCAACAAACTGCTACAATCGGTAGTTAAAGATACGACTGCTTCCGTACCAGAACAGGATGCGTCATAATGCTTCAGGCCCTGCAACTCATCTTTCTAAGTATCGTCTGGGGCACGACCTGGGTTGCCATCAAGTATTCCCTTGACGGTTTCCCACCTTTCCTCGGTGCTTCCCTACGATTTATTGTGGCGATGGTGGTATTGGTTCTTTATGCGCAAATCAAGGGCATCTCTCTGAAGGTTCCGGCTGGAACTTTCAGATATATTTTTATTTGTGCACTGCTACTTTATCTTTTTGACTATGGCATTATCTACTGGGCTGAACAATATCTGTATGCCGGGGTAACGGCAATCTTCTTTGCGACCTTTCCAATATTTACCGGCTTATTATCCGCATTTGTTTTTCGCACTGAACCACCGCGCGTGAATACGCTCATTGGCTTGTTAGTCGCGTTTTTGGGCATTGCCATTATTTTCTACGATCAGTTTCTGCTTACAAATTTCAGTGGATTAACGCTGGTAGCTTCAATTGGGGTAATAATAAGTGCATTAAGCGCAGCCCTGTCTATTCTGATCGTAAAAAAATACCTGAGCAAGGTTGCGATTATTCCACTAACGCTGCATCAAATGTTTTGGGGAACGCTTTCGCTGATTCTTATCGGTTTACTCCGCGGTGAACCTCTTATATACTCTATGAATACGGAAGCAATCATAGCCGTACTATATATGGGTATTATCGCCTCGGCTCTGGCTTTTGTTATGTATTATTCTCTACTACAGCACATGAACCCTACTGCCCTATCGCTCATCATATATGTCACTCCGCTGGTGGGCATTGCTACGGGCTGGCTGTTTTTGGGAGAAGTGATAACGCCACAGATCATAATCGGCAGCATATTGATTTTAATGGGAATTGCGGTTTCGCAGTATCACGATCTGCGCAAGGTATTGGCCAAGGCATAAAAAAACGGCCGGGAGATCCTTCTCCCGACCGCTTGTTCTACGTTCAACACCGAAGTGTTGTTATATCATCGGATTCTATTCTTATTTCACCAGTATCATTTGACGAGTCTGAACATAGGCTCCGGCAGTCAGACGATACAGATAAACACCACCTGCAACTTCTGATCCGCTGTTGTTCTTTCCATCCCACTCAACTGAGTATTGACCGGCACTGATATCTTCATTTATCAGCGTGCGTACTTCACGACCGCTAATATCATAAATCTTCAGAGATACGGTTGCCTGCTCAGCAGCGACACCAAAACGGATGGTTGTGGTGGGGTTGAAGGGGTTCGGATAATTTTGCTCAAGCTGGAAGTCCTGCGGAGCAATGGTAGACAGCGTGGTATAAACCGGGTCACAAATTGTGCTGTTACCAGCCATATCGAATACCTCAAGTACAACGGAGGAACCCTTATTCGGGTCGATTTTAACCGCGGTCACTACGATAGCATCAGTCGTTCCGGGGGTGAATGCCGGAATCGTAACGTCAGCATTTTTGTCCTTCAGGATATTCACGTGTGACAATCCACTCTCGAAATCCTGCAGCATAACCGACAGCGTTACCGGCGGTCCGGGATCGACGCCAACGATTTCACATGCCGGATCGATTTCGTCAACCACTTCCGGCTGGCAAACTTCGAGGTTGTTTACAAAAAGATCAGCCGGTGGATTAAATCCGCCATTGGCATTGAAAGCGCGATATTTCGCAACAGTTTGGCCATTGGACGGGCTACTAAGAGAACCACTTACAACCGTTACGGCGCCGCTGGACAGGTCGGTGATTTCCAGATCATAGCTTCCGCCATTTATGGTAAAGACTGTATTGAGACCTTCATCGGTAAATCCAACACCGGTAGGACGCGTTCCACCGGCATCCACGACGCGGAACTCACTGTCACCACCGATAAAAATCAGCTCAACCAGGTTTTCACCGGAGGCGTTCTGCAGGGCAATACCTACAGTTCCACCTGGATTTACAAAGCCGATATCAATGCGGGTACGGATCTCTGTTCCGGCATTTACCGGCTCCAGCAAATCACGTAGGGCTTCGGAAAGCTGGCCACTATTTGCATACAGTCCCCAGGAGCGACCAGCGGTGTCAATATCTCCGTCACCGTTCGAATCTCCATCGCCATTGCTGGTCGAGCTGGAAACAAAATGCCCGGCCTGGCTTTGATCACCGGTGGAAGTTGAGAGGTTCCAGGGTCCAAATCCCATACCGTCGTTTGACCCATTCGGCCATTGAAAGTTATTATATGCCGGGTCAGCTGCGCTACTGAAAGCCTCGCAGTCTGACGGCGGTGGTGGCGGAGTGGCATTCTGATTCACATTACAGTCGCCCATCGTATTCATCTGCGGAGCTTCCCAGGTGAAGTCTTCATAAAACATACCGTCGCCACCGAGCTGCAGGGAGAAATCAGCCGGCGTACCGCTGGTCTCAAGAACTCCAATATCTTCACTGGTCATGCCGTCTGCAGGACCGCCATTAGCTGTGAAGGATCCTTCATAACTAAGGAATTGTATAACATTACCGGCATCATCAACCAGAGCAAGACCGTCCGGAGCACCATTCTGAATACCCGAGAAGAAATACTCCCTTGTTCCGAGTCCGTTGCACTGATCCTCAAACGTACCAAAAAGGTCTATTGTGCCGTAGGGTGCTCCATTCGAGCCATTATAAAGCACAATGCTCCAGCCATTAATGCTCGTACCGGCCGGGCCGGCTACTTCTACTGCCTCATTGAGGTCGCCACTTACGTTATCGTAGTGCAGCTCATTTACAAAAACAGGAGTCTCATTCGGCATTGGTGGCGGCGGAGGAGGTGTTGTACTACCATCAAAGGTCTGACCGTTATTCACAGCTCCGGGTGTTGCATCGGATTCGCCCTGCCAGGCAAACTCTTCATATATCCCGCCTGTTCCACCAAGCTGTAGTGAACGGCCAACCGGTGTGGAGTTCGTTTCAGATACGCCGATATCGGTACTGGTTTGACCGGCAGCAGGACCTGAAACAGCAGTAAACGAACCTTCGTAGCTCAGAAATTGAACCACATTACCACCGTCATCAACGAGAGCGAGTCCGTCCGGAGCACCATTCTGAATCCCGGCTTGCGCAAACCAGGCCGTACCTAAACCGCCCTGCTGATCGGCAAGCACACCGGATAAAGCAATAGTTGCATAAACATTGCGTTGAGTAGAGCTGCCGTTATAAAGTGCAACACTCCAGCCACTCAGGTCGGTTCCTGCCGGACCCGCAATTTCTACACCTTCACCAACATCACTACTCACATTATCGTAGTGAATTTCATTGATAAAGACCGGTGTTTGGGCGAATGCTGTTCCCAAACATATGCATAGAAGTGATAAAAGAATTCTGGTAAATCCCCTTTTCATAAAACCTCCATTCTGTTTTGGAGTATGAGATGATATGTTGATAAAGACCAAATAGGCATGCTTAAACGGATGAATAGGAAATAATCTGCCTGATTAAAGCAAATGCTATTAAATAGCTTCTCTCTATTTACCGCTTATAAAAAATGTATGAGTTTAGATCCCAGGAAAAGGTTGGAAAACGCCCCTCTTGCCTTAAAATTATACGACAGAAAAGCGACATATCCATGTGCTTTATGTCACAATCGTTTTAGCGATTCTGGTATAAGAGGACCTGTTATCGGGATTGTAACGCATTGTTAATAGCAGATACTAACCGGTCCGCATTTTTTCGGGAGAAAACCAGCGGTGGCTTAATTTTTAGCACATTCTCAAATGGACCGTCTGTGCTGATAAGTATATGTTCTTCACGAAGCGCGTCTTTTATCGCTGCGGCTTCCCTGGTCGCGGGTTCAAGCGTGTCTTTATCCCGTATTAATTCAACACCTATAAACAAGCCAGCACCGCGGACATCTCCAATTAACGGATGATTATTTTCAGATAGTCGTTCTTTCAAATAGCTGCCGACCTCAAGCGCGTGCTCCTGTAGCTCCTCTTCTTCAATAATATCAAGAACGGTAAGCCCTATTGCACAAGAGACTGGATTACCGCCAAATGTATTAAAGTATTCCATCCCGTTAGCAAAGGCATCAGCAATCTCTGCTGTTGTAACGACGGCTGCTAGCGGATGACCGTTGCCAATCGGCTTTCCCAATGTTACAATGTCCGGTAGAGCATCCTGCATGTCGAAACCCCAAAAGTGGCTACCGACCCGTCCAAACCCGACCTGCACCTCATCGGCGACAGAGACAACACCATGCGATCGCATGGCTTCATAAGCACCTTTCAAATAGCCAGCGGGTGGAATAATTTGTCCGCCGCAGCCCAGAAGTGACTCAGCGAAAAAAGCCGCCGGTAGCGCCTCAACTTGGGCAACTTTTTTCAAATAATGCTCAATATCGGCAATATATGAAGCAGCTGGATTTTCATGCCCGATACGATAGCGCCCACGGAACGTATCCGGCATATCCAGCTTTATAGTCGACTCTACTTTCCCAGCCCCTCCCTTGCCTTCAAATTTATAAGGACTAAGCTCTATAATCGAGTTCGTATGACCGTGATAAGCCCCGTCCAAAACGGCAATATTTCGGCGGCCGGTATAGGTTCGTGCCAGCCTTAATGCCAGATCATTGGCCTCGCTGCCGCTGTTAACGAAAAAGCATACCGACAATGGATCTGGCATCGTAGCCGTTAAACGCTCAGCATACTCCAGTATAGAGCCATGTAAATATCGCGTATTGGTATTCAGGGTGGCCATTTGACGATGCATAGCTCTAACGATGCGCGGATGAGCATGTCCGACATGGCAAACATTATTAACACAGTCCAGATACGTTTCACCTGTATCGTCCAGTAAGTACTGCATGGCGCCTCGCACGACTGTAAGCGGTTTATTGCTGTAAGCAATACTGAGATTTCGCCCCAGTTTTTCAGATCGTTTCCCAAGTATCTGCTGCTGCGAATCAGCTGTAATTTCAGGTAGCTGACAAGCCGCTCGAAGACGGTTCTGCATTGCCAATGGATTAATTTCTATCATTTCCCTCAGTAGCGCCGCAGCATCAGCGAAAGACACATCGGTATAGTCAGAAGCCGTACCTTCAGCGCGTCTTTTCATACACATCAGTAACGACACACAGAGCCTGGCTGCAATTAAATAATAGATAACGTCAACTTCTTCAGCACTCAGCTTCCGGTAGCGATGATAGCCGGCAACCATTTCCTCTGCAATTTTTAGCTTATCTTCCTGCCCAAACAAGGTGTAGGTTAATGAAATTGCAAGATTGCAAACCGTAGCCGTGTAAACCGCATCTCCATAATCAATAAGTCCGCTTAAACGGAGTTTAGCCTTATCACCATTTAGCAATACATTATCCGCATGGACATCGTTATGAATCACACTATATGGTAGGTTTTTCAAAATCGGCTGCACATTTACTTCATATTGCAGCAGGTAATAATCGATGAGCCGCCTTAACTCACTATCTTCCACAAACTGTAAATGCGAGCCCAGTTCCGGACAGTTTACAATATCCCAGTCGATTTTTCTTCTTAACCCGGGGTGATAAAAGCCCTCTAATGCTTTATCCATTTCCCCAAGTGATTCGCCAAGGTTTTTGGCATAAGGTTGCTTATCCGTGATATCTGATAGAAAGGTTCCTTCCAGAAAGGTCATGAGTCTAAGCACACAACGATCACCGTTCTGCATTTCTCCCGTCAGCAATTCGAAGCCATCTGTAGTTTTCAGCAGCTTTGGATAACTCAGATGATGTGAGTAGGCGGCCAGGTGTGTCAATAGGGCATTTTGCCCTTCAATTTCCCATAACGGCGTTTCAGGTGATGATATTTTCAGGACAACTGGTCCTTGATGATCGTCATTAATCAGGAAGGTGCGATCATCATAACAATCCAGCTCCCGTATAGAGCCGGAGACATTAAAGCAGTCTGCGGCTACAGAAGAAACATGGTCTTTATTTAGTGTCTTAAACCCTGGGAAAGGAAGAAGCATATCGGTCTCCAATATATCTTGAGGGCCAATATACTCTTGAAGATTTAAATATCAATCGCTTTTAAAATAGTCCGCTTTAGCTGTTTTCAACAAGCTCCGTATCTGCAACTGTAGTCTTAGAGATGTTAAGAAACTTATGGATACTTTCAAGGAGTTCATCCTTACGTATCGGTTTGGATACGTAATCGTTCATTCCTGCAGCGAGACATCTATCCCGGTCTCCCTTCATGGCATTTGCCGTGAGAGCAATTATCGGAATATCCGGTCTGAAATAACCTTCTTCCGGCAGAGAACGTATTTTTCGGGTGGCGCTAATCCCGTCCAGCACCGGCATCTGCACATCCATCAGTATCAGATCAAAATTCTCTTTATAAAGGATATTAATCGCTTTTTCACCATTTTCAACACAGGAAATTTGATAGCCCATTTTAGTTAGCATTCGTTCAGCAACTTTTTGATTCACCTTATTATCCTCTGCCAGCAGGATCTTCTGCTTATATCGACGTTCTTCAATCGAATGACGCGTCAGTATTTGCATCGACTCCTTAGCAGTAGATTTCATGCCCAATACAATCGCAATGCAATCATACAGCTGCTGATGCTTTATCGGCTTGGTGAGGTAAGCCGCAAAACCGATCTTATGCATCCTCGCCGCATCGCCTCTTTTGCCAACAGACGTCAGCATAATCAGACGCAAATTACTTAAGGTGGGCTCATTTTTAATCACTTTGCCAAGGCTTTCCCCATCCATTACCGGCATCTGCATATCCACGATAGCAATATCGTATGGCTGTCCTTTGGCAACAGCATTATGAATCATTTCCAGCGCTTCACCACCATCTCTTGCTTCATCCCAGGTACATCCCCAGAATTTTAGCTGCTCTCCAATCACAAAACGATTTGTAGGATTGTCATCGATCAACAAAATCTTTTTGGTTAGGATTATTTCAAGATGCTCCAGCTTACTGATATTCGATTCAGTAGCAATAGCATGGCGCGTTGTAAACCAGAACGTCGATCCTTCACCAAACACACTCTCAACACCTATTTCGCCGCCCATTAATTCCGACAGCTGCTTGGAAATAGCAAGTCCAAGGCCGGTCCCCCCGAACTTACGGGTTGTTGAGGAATCTACCTGGGTAAATGAGTCAAAAATTTGATCGACACGTTCCGCTGGAATACCAATACCGGTATCCTTTACCTCGAATCTTAATGTTGCGCTTTCTCCATCACTCTCTACAAGTGCGCAACTAACGGCAACTTCACCAACCTCAGTAAACTTAATGGCATTACTTGCCAGATTTATCAGGATTTGCTTAAGCCTACCGGGGTCACCTTTGATTCTTGCCGGAACGTCGCTATAAACGAGATTTGCATAACCGATATCTTTTTCACCGGCCTTAATCGACAATAGCGCCGAGACTTCCTCAATACTGGTTCGCAGATCGAAGTCGATTGTCTCCAAATCCATTTTGCCGGCTTCAATTTTTGAGAAGTCAAGAATATCATTTATCAGGGTAAGCAGATTATCTCCGCTGGTGCGGATGGTCTCGCTGAATTCACGCTGCTCATCTGTCAGATTGGTCTCAAGCAGTAGCCCGGTCATCCCAATAACACCATTCATAGGCGTTCTTAATTCATGGCTCATATTTGCGAGGAAGTCGCTTTTTGCCCGCGTTGCTCGCTCAGCTGTTTCTTTTGCAACTGCCAATTGAAAATTTGCGTCGGTCAATTCAGCTGTTCGCCGACGAACACGCTCTTCAAGAGACGTGTTCAGATGGCGTATCCTTCTGGTTCGACGCTTATACAAGAGCCACATCACCATGAGAAGGCTAAAAGATGCCAACAAAATAAACCAGCCGGCCTGCCAGAATCTTTTCGGGATAATAATGTTTAGCGTGAGTTCATTATCGGTCCAAATTCCATCTGCATTGGACGATGCAAGCCGAAAAACATAACTTCCGGGCTCCAAATTGGTATATTTTGCACTTCTCTGCCCTGTTTCGGCATTTTGCCACGTTCTGTCAAATCCGGAAAGCATGTAACGAATTCGGTTTTGGGCCGGATTCGCAAAATGAAGTGCAGCAAATTCTATCTCCAGGCTTTTTACGCTTGGTGAAAGCGTTATAGAGTCCAAATAAGAGACGTGTATATTCTCCGGGCTATCACCTGCTTCCTTAGAGAAGCGACGCACCTGATTATCTATTTTTAGATCGACAATCGCAGTTTTAGGAATCGTTTGATTTTGCTGGATTTTCATTGGATCAAAAACATTTAACCCTTCGATACCACCAAAAAGTAATCGTCCATCCCAGAGTTTATAATGTGCAACATTAAACTCATTGCTTTGCAGACCATCAACAACAGAGTAATTAACAAATTTCTTTTCAGCCGGATCGAACATGGCAAGTCCAAGATTGGTGCTTACCCAGATCCGATCCGCCCAATCTGACTCAATACCATAAATCCAGTTGTTTTTTAACCCATTGTTCGAATCAAAACATTCGATTTCACCAGTGTTTAAATCCAGCAGATTCAATCCACCGATCTCGGTACCGATCCAAAGTTTTTCATCATCTGGCAGGATAGACCAGATACTCTGATCACTCAACTTTTTGTTTTCATCTCCAACCTTGGCTATTTGATGAAATTGAATTTGCTCAATAGAGGTTTTGAACAGCCCTCGACGAGTACCAACCCACAATGTTCCTATTGGTCCTTCAGCCAGAGAAAGGATATTCTTTCCCGGAGCAGATGGATCGGATATAGTGTTCTCAAAGGCCTCAATTTCCCCAGTGTCCGGATCGATAAGATGTAATCCTCCCCCATCGGTACCGACCCATACTTTTCCATTTGAATCGGTATGTAATGCAAAAATGCGATTACTTTGTAAACCTGTGTCACCGGCAACAAACCGCTGAGCTTTGCCGCTGGATATCTGAATGCGATTTAAGCCGTGATTTGTGCCTACCCACAGAATATTTTCATCTGTTGAGTCAGCCGCAAGCGACCAAATACGGCTACTGGATATCGAGGTAGAATCAACCAGATCGTTTCTAATTAGTCTTACGCTACGCATCGCATCATCAAGCTGATTCAAACCATCAGCTGTGCCAATCCAGAGTCGACCGCTGCCATCTTTAGCAATGCTGTAAACGCAGCTATTGATAAGGCTGGTAGGATCAACCGGGTTATGCCGTAAGACCTCAAAGGGCTTGCGATTCAATTCTGCCCTGTCAACGCCTCCGATTGTGGTTCCGACCCATATGATATTTGCATGATCAATAAAAACTGATCGAACCCGATTATCACTCAGAGCCCCTTTACGGGATTCATCATACGTGTATTGTTTTAACTCACCAGACTGGGTATTAAGGCAAAACAAACCGTCGCTTTGGGTCGCAATCCACAGTTCATTTTCATATTTTTGATAAACAGATGATACGTCGGCATCTTCCGGGAATGCTCCCTGAAACAGAATGGGTTCTTTCGCTGTATTACCTGAGTCACTTTTATTCTGTAATTGGTAAAGACCAGCCTTTGTAGCAATCCATAACGTATTGTCTGTATCAACAAGAAGCGATTGAATTATTGCACCGGGATCCGTCAATGACCAGCTGTTGCTTTTGTTTTCTGTCGGATGTATAAATGTAAGCGTATTGTCTGTAGCGACCCAGATCCTTCCATCCTCACCCTCTGCAAGAGCGTTGATTCCAGCATCTTCAGGAATTCCTGCGACCGGAATTCGATCAAACTCTCCAAAGTCGGAATACCTGCGAAAAACACCGGATTCCGACGCACACCAGATGTATCCGCTCTGATCCTGTAGCAAAGACGATATGCGTTCTGCAGGGAGATAATTGACTCGTTTTGCAGACTTATTATATGCGATAAATTGTGCGGTGTAGGGATTATAGCGCGTCAGTCCTCCGCCATTCGTTCCGATCCAGATTTGCCCCTTTCGATCTTCCAGAATGGCCGAAAGTCTATTATGCACAATTGAGGTGCTATCGGAGAAATTCTGTCGATAGACGCGGAATGTGTTGCCATCATAACGGCTCAATCCATCCTGGGTACAAAACCACATCAGCCCAAGCTGATCCTGCTGTATGGCGAGAATCGTACTCTGTGAAAGTCCGTCATCGAGCGACAGGTTTTGAAAGTATAAGGACTGGGATTGAGCAAATAAGGTATTAAGAGTAAGAAAAAAACATATGCAAACTGTTACGTGTAACCTACTTTTGATTCCGAAAAGATAAACGGCAGCCGACATAAATATTCCAACGGTTATATGCGAAAAACGTATCTTGGTTAGTAAACCGATTGCATAATTAAATGGGGCGGCCGGATAGCGACAGTATTAAAAACGTATCAACTAACGGCTGCTGAAACCGGGTCTACATTATTTGTTTTACAGCTAAACAAAATATCGGTATTTAGGAGGGGGACATAAGCAAAAAGTGCGGTGTAAGGGGATCAGGAAGGGGTCAAATTTTCACCATCATACCCACCTTCTCCCGGATAGCACGTTCATAAACGGCTGCCGCTGTGTACAGATCCTGAACTGCATTTCCCACTGATTTAAAAAGAGTACAATCAGGTAATTGTTTCGGTAAGACAACGCTACCGGAGACTAACTCTCCTAACTCAGCTTGAACATGGTCGGGACGGATTTGAGCCGTTTTTAACAACATGGCAATTTCTCCGGCCTCTGTCATACAGGCTTCGCGCTGATCGACAACAAGCCAGGATTTAACAACGGTGCTCAAAGGAATTTCTGTGGTATGCGGTTGAAAGGTCCCGATAGCATTGATATGCACCGGTCGCTTTAATTGTTGATCTTCAAATACAGATACAGGTGACGTGGTAGCCGTACATACCACATCACACAGGTTTAATTCGTTTAATCCCACAGCTGGTCGAACCTCTATATTCAGCAGTCGGCTCATTTTTTCGGAAAAAGAACGCATACGCTCTTTATTTCTAGCGAAGACCAACGCTGTGCGAATCGGTCGAACGGCTGCTACGGCTTCAAGCTGGGTTTCGGCTTGTCTACCAGAACCGAAGACGCCACAGACGGAGGAATCAACCGGGGCAAGCAGAGACGTGGCCAAACCGGAGCCGGCACCTGTTCGTAGTGCGGTTAAAAATTCTGCATCCATAACAGCGCAGGGAACGCCGGTTTTGGCATTGAATAGCATTAGAGAACCGTTAATAAGCGGAATATTCAGATCCACATTCCCGGGAAAAACTGAAACGGTCTTTAATGAAAAATATCCCAGGTCAGTATCCACTACCGGCATGAACAAGGACACACTCTTTTTATTGATAGGAAGCTGAGTACGAACCGGAGCGACGGATTTCCCTTCCGATAGACTCTGAAATGCTCTGCGCATCAGATCAATGGCTTCCGGCATCGATAAAAGTTCAGCAACCTCATCATGTGACAACACTAAAATTTCATTCGACATCTCATCCCCTATCGTAGAATAAATCCATCGCGTAACACATCTGCCGGGTCAATCAGGAATTCATGCATTCCGGTAATATGAGCCGTTCCTTCCACTACCGGAATCACCGCATTGTAATCTCCAAACGATACTTCTTTAACAACCCCGGCCTTAAAGCTACTGCCGATCACGCTCTCAATAACTACGGACGGATCGCCGGCTTTAATGTCTCCCCGGGCATGGTGAATTGCCATACGCGCACTAACCCCTGTTCCGGTGGGACAGCGATCGACCTCTCCCTCCGCAAAGATGCAGACGTTACGACTGTGATTACCCGGTTTCTCTGCCGGGCCGATAAATATGGTTCCGTAGAGGAAATTAAGATCATCTTCAAAAGGATGGCGCATTTGCATGCTATCCATTACCGCATTTTTTATGGCCATACCGCGCTCAATAAGCATTCGGTTGTCTTCCGCAATACAGCGAACCCCGGCATCTGCTGCCTGCACATAGGCATAAAAGGCCCCACCATAGGCCAAATCATAGCGAATCTCACCCAGCCCCGGCACGTCAACAATCGCATTCAGTTCCTGAACAAAAGATGGTACGTTATGAAAATAAACGCTTTGTACCTCATCACCCTGCATGCGTGCATAAGCTGTTATCAGGCCGGCCGGACTATCGATCCGTACGCAGGTTTCAGCTCCGTTTGCTTCAATTAAGCCAATCTCAATTGCCACTTTTGTTACGGCAATAATTCCATGGCCACACATGGTACTAAAACCTTCATTATGCAGAAAAAGAACCCCGAAATCAGATTCATCCCGAACCGGTGGTGTGATGATACAACCATACATATCGGCATGGCCACGAGGTTCCCACATCAGTGCCTTTCTCAGGTGATCATACTTAGCTTTAGCTTCGCGCCTGCGTTCCAGAATGGTCGATCCACCCAGCTCAGGAAAGCCCGCCAGAATAATTCGTAGCGGTTCCCCTTCGGTATGCGAATCAATTGTCCTTATGCGCGTCCAGTCTGAAGGCGGCTGCCAGTCCAGTTCAGCCAGTTTCTGATAAAAGTCGTTCATCTGTCTAATCCTCTGCAATAGTGTTGGGAAATCTAGTGATTAGCAGCGATATTTTGAAGCACGTTTTCCAATATGATAATGCATGGAGAAAAGAATGACCTCAAGAATTTCACTCGCCCTGGCAATTGCCTTTGCCATTTTTGCTCTGATTCAGCTCAATGATCCCGATCCGTTGCTCTGGGTTTTACTTTATGCGGCCGCTGCAGCAGTTTGTGCACTCGATGCTTTCAATCGATATGAGGAGTCGCTAACGCTCACAATGTTTGGCATTTGTCTCGCCACTGCACTTTATTTTGCCCCGGCAATAGCCGACTGGCTGGCATCTCAGAATCTGGCGGAACTCTATGGCGAGATGAAAGCTCAGAAGCCATTTATCGAAGAAACACGCGAAAGCCTTGGTGCGCTACTCGCTGCAGCAGGCTGTTTTTATATCTTCCACAAAAACAAATAGAGACGAATAATGCGACAAATCGTTTTAATTACTGCCTTACTCTTGGGTAGCTACCAACTATTTGCACAGAACCAGATGGCGCTAACCTTCGACGACCTGCCCGTCGGAAAATCAGGCGGCTATACCATCACGCAAATGCATAGTATTACCGATTCCATACTCCATACGCTCACAGTAGACAGCATTCCTGCTATCGGTTTTGTGAACGAAGAAAGGCTATATAAAACCGGGGAGATAGATTCGCGAGTTGCCATTATTCAAAAATGGCTGGATGCCGGTTTGGAAATCGGCAATCACACCTTTTCTCACCCTTCGCTGTATAATACGCCGCTTGAAGATTTTAAGGAAGATTTTCTGCGTGGTGAGACAGTAATTCGAAAGCTTTTATCGAAAGCCGGCAAAGAGCTGCGTTATTTCCGCCACCCGTTCCTGAATACCGGCCCAACTCCCGAAGTGCGTGATGCCTTTCATGAATGGCTGGCCGAGCGCGGCTACACCATTGCTTTTGTAACGGTAGATAATTCGGAATGGATCTTTAATGCCGCGTATGATAGGGCCAAGGGCCTGGACAATAAGAAAAAGGTCGGTGAAGCATATGTAACTTACATGGAGAAGCAAACAGCCTTTTCGGAATACATTTCAGAAAAGCTTTTAGGCTATAACGTTAAGCACACTATGCTGCTGCACGCCAATCGTATTAATGCACACTATCTTAATGAACTGGTTGCGATCTGGAAAAAGATGGGATATGAATTTATTAGCATAGACGAAGCTCAGCAGGATAAAGCCTATGAAATGGAAGACAACTATACCGGTCGGGCCGGCGTGACCTGGCTGTTTCGCTGGGCATACGGCACGGAGAAACAAAAAGAAATTGACTGGAAGACAGAGCCAGAAGTGCCTGAGTTTGTGATGCAGCTATATCAGATGCGCCGCTGATTTCAGCTAAGGCATATATATCATTTTACGCACGCGGCTCTGCCCGTCTACTTTTAGACGATAAAAATAAATGCCGGCCTCAAGTCCCTCAGCACTAAACGGAATACGATAACTTCCTGATGGTAAGCTGCCTTTTTGCAGGATTTGCAGCTGTTGTCCCAGCGAATTATAGATGGTGAGTTCAACGAATGCATTACGGCGGATTGTAAATTCAATAGCGGTAGATGGATTGAATGGATTCGGATAATTTTGACGCAGCTGAAAGCTGTTGATGCTGGATTCACTGGCAGGTTCAATTCCAACTGGCGTATTATTAAAGCCAATAATCGAGGCCGCTAAATCTGCCCGCTGACGAATTTCAGTGATGGCATCCAGTTCATCGATACCTTGAGCAACAACATATGCCATGATTACTTCCTGCGTATCACCTTTTGCAATCCGGAACTCATTTGGGCTTAACAGCATTCTTGAATCCTGAGGCTGAAGAGAAAGCCAGCCTGAAACGCTTACCGGATCACCACTATATAAGAAACGACAATCGGTTAGGCTTGTTGACCCTATTCCCCAGTATGTCGGGTCAATTGCAGAACCCCAGGCGTCCAAACAGCCAACACCGTAATTTCTTGCGATTTGAGCCGTTGCAGGTTCAGATAATATTGGATCCCCGCCTATATAAGTGGTAAAAGACTGTATCGGCTGATTTTGACTATTCAATATTGTTTCAGTCGAAAAATACTCTCCCCGATACCGATAAGCTATACCACCCGGCTTTTCGATAATTGGTCCCTGTAGCAACACTATACCAAAAGCAGGAGGAGTTGTACCGTAAACTCCATCCTCTTCAAAATTATAACAGTATCCCATTTGCCGAAGTACGTCACTGCCGATTAAGTCATCTTCAAAATCACCGATATCCGGATCAGCTGTAAACGTGATAATAGCCTGCTCAATATCACTGATACCCCGATTGATAAGCCGATATCTAAAGAACAACATATCTCCTTTTGTATCTGTAGCCTCATATCCCCATACCGTCTGCTGGACTTCAATATTTAGAGGTGAAGTCATCAATCTTGGGGTTCGCTGCGCTAAATCCGTAAGATCATTGTAAACCGTCCAGAGCGTTTGATCCCCTAAAATATCAGGGCGATCAAAGTTAGGATTATAGATACCATCTCCATTTAAATCCTGAAAGTCGGCACCGGCTTGAACTGCCTTTTCCCAGGAAATATAGTTAGCGCTACCAAAAGTGTCCGCTGATGTAACTTCATAAATACCATCCAGTGAATCTAATGGATGCGCATCGATGGGGCCGGGCTTAAATTCGTCAATCAAGGAAATGCGAGTACTCCAGGCAGTCCGAAGTTCTCCGTTAACCAGTCCGGTAACACCAAAACCGGCCGAAAAAAGAAATTTTAGCCCGCTACCAGCAGGGTAGATTCCACCCTCAAATAGTCCAATTGAGCCGGCATTATCTATATGCAGCTCAATATTATTAATATCGATCGTGTCTTCAACGGTTCGGAAGAGACTGGAATGCTGAGGTTTTTCCGGGAAAGTTTTTTGGGCGTGGAGAGAGATCGCAAGAAAAAAGGGGATGATTGGAATGATGTGGACATAATTAAATCGCATGGAAGCCCTTTTTAACGCATTCGCAGCAAAGATAAATTGTCTGAATCTTTTTTACCCAAGACTAGAGTCATGGGATACGTTTTGAATTTTGTGTTCTGTGTTCTGTGTTCAGGAAGTTTTATTCACCGATCCCCTGCTCGTCAGGTATGGGACGACACGCTGGTAGGGGACAACACGCTGGTAGGGGACGACACGCTGGTATGGGACGACACACAGGTCGTCCCCTAGGAAATTCGGCGTAAAAATGCATCGCGGTGGCTGGCGCCGATAGATATTGCGGATTTGCCGATATACACATGATTATCCTCAATCCGATCTATCCAGCGCAGGGCTACAATAAAGGATCGATGCACCTGCTGAAACTGCGATGCCGGAAGCTGCTGCAGAGCTTCCTTTATGGTTGATCGTACCTCCACTTCATCATCTTTCAGAACATAGGCCACATAGTTCCCCCTGCTCTCCAGATATAGCACCTCGTCCACCGAGATGCGTCTTTTCTGATTTCCACTGGTAACAAAAAAGTAGTCCTTACTGCTATCCGGCATGCGATCCCGCACCTTTTCAACCGCCTTTAGAAATCGGGCAAATGTAAAAGGCTTCAACAGGAAATCAACTGCAGCATGCTCATAGCCTTCCAGCGCATATTCACTGTGAGCTGTGGTAAAGATTACAAGCGGTTTCTTCTTTAACTGACCAAGTAGTTCCAGACCACTGATATCCGGCATGTTCACGTCCAGGAAAAGCAGGTCGATGGTATGATCTCGTAAATAAGCCAGTGCCTCCAAAGGATTGGTAAAACGCTTTTCCAGCTGCAAATAATCGATGCGTTCGGCATGTTGCGCAGTCACTTCCAGAGCCCTTGGTTCATCATCTATGGCAATACAGCGAATCATGACATCAGCCTCAGTGAAAGATTAACGGTATAGGTTAAATCAGTTTCCTGAACGGACAAGCTATGCTGATTCGGATAGATCAGGTTCAGTCTGCTTTTAACATTTTTCAAACCAATTCCCCCTGCTTCTGTAGTCACTTTATCCAAAAGTCGGGTATTTTTAACAAACAGCAACAGCTCTCCATCAGTCTCCTTTAGCGAAATTTCAATCTCGGTAGGAACAGATGGGCTAACGCCATATTTAAATGCGTTCTCGATAAAAGGGATAAACAGCATCGGCGAAATCTTCATTTGCGAGGCAATCGAATCACTAATCGAGATATCTACGTTAAGATGCGTCTTCTCAGTTAATCGAAGTCGCTGAAGCTCAATGTACTGCTCAATATAATCCAGCTCCTTTTCAAGAGAGATAAAATCCGTTTGGGAATCGTGCAGATTATAGCGCATCAGCGTACCAAGCTGGGCGATGCCATCGGCGGTGCGCATGCTTTTTTCTTCCAGAGCAACGGCATATAGACTGTTTAACGTGTTAAACAGAAAATGCGGATCAACCTGCGAACGCAGAAACGTTAGCTCCATAGAAATCTTTTCAGCTTTCAGCCTCTCAATGACACCAATATTTATCAGCCAGTCACGAGTAAATCTATATGCAAATGATGCAATAATAGCGCTTACCCCTAATCCGAGGGGTATGCTAACCATTTTAAAACCTTCGGAATCGAAGACTATCGTTGCAATACCAAACCACAGAATTGCCGCTCCGCTGGAAAACAAGAGATAGAGAAACCAGCGGCGGGTCTTTAAATATCGCGGTATCAGCATGTAGGTATTCAACAGGAAAATGAGTGGGAAGGTTATCGCAACAATCAGAATCGTATAGGTCCCCTTATCGTCCCAAAAGGTTCCCAGCGATCCCCGAAACATCAGGAAATACGCACCCCAGACCAACGTTTGAATGGTCGCCTCCGGATGTTCACGAACAATGCGTTTTATCTGCCTGTATGCCGTTCCCACAGCTGAATATCCTTTACCGTATTTCCACACTTTTCGAATTATTTTGAATATCTTTTTCTATAAGCCTAAACCAGGGGTCAATATGAACCGTTGCGGGCTTTTCATTCACAATAATCGAGAGAGTGAGTTGATTCTTATCGACTAAAATCTCGCTGAAGTATAGCGCAGAAGATTCGGTTACGCCAGAACTATTCCCCTCTGAAAATATCGCAATATCAACATAATCCTTCAGTGGCAATGTTTCCAGTTCTTCCTTCTCAAACATGAATGGCTGCATCTGCTTTGCCGTTGCTTCGTCAGCAGCATACTTGCGAACCATCAGCTCTACATCAACCTGGTAACGGCCATCTTCCAGTTCATTTGCAACTGCATTGAGGACTCGGTTATCATAAAAAATAATCGATTTCAGCATGTCATTGGCTAGATAGGTCAGAGAATCAGGCACCTGTTTCATAAGCTCAGCATAAAACTGCTCAGTTGTTACAAATGGCTCTCCCTTTAGACGATACTCGGTCGCGATTGAACGGAGTGCTTTATTAAACGCATCTTCGCCAATTTTTTCGCTAAGGGTGCGAAAACTTAAGACACCTTTGGCATAATTCAGATGATTTTGCTCCGGATACGTCAGAAGCAGTGGCGTTTCTTCCCGGCGATCGCTTGCCCTGCCACGCAGGTATTGTTTCCGGGAATGCTCCAGATAGCGCCGCATTTTTACCTCACCATAGGTTGCACGCGTGACTTGAACGTCCACGTATTCCGCCATACTCTCGGTAAGAACCTTTGCACCACGTGCATCGGCCGGGAGTATCTGATAGGGCCACCACTGATGTGCCGTCTCGTGCACTGCTGTACTGAAAGGATAGTCTACTCCCCCACTTTCGCTATCATCCACATCGGCAAGAAAGCCCGCGCCCTCACCAAAAGGCATTACTCCGGGATAGGCATGCGCAGTAACCCGGCCGGTTTGCGCAAACTCCACCAGGCGTAAATAGCTGAATTGATATGGCGAGAAATTACTGCTGCAATAGTCTAAGGCAGCTTTCATTCCGCGCATCATACGATCAATATTATATTCATGACCCGGGTGATAATAGAGTTCAAGCTTCACATTATTCCAACTATCACGCATTACGGCGTAGCGTCCACTGGCAATAGCAAACGTATGCGGAATAGGAGCAGCCGTTTTGTAATGATAGTAGTTTCGATCTCCCTCACTCCAGTTCTTTTGCAGCTCACCAGTCGTGATCGCAATTTGATCCGATTCCGTACTGACGATTGCCTCAAAATTAATCCAGTCTGAGTCTCCGGCAGTAAACGATTCCATTCGCGCTAGGCTATCGGATGGCAGAGGCTTTTCGCTGCGGATCTGCATGTTCAGCTCGCGACGCACGTAATCTATCCAGAAGCCTAGTCGCGGCAGCAAATCATCATCTACCAGCGTACCATTTCCCTTGATCAGTCGATCCCGAATCAACCAGGACTCGTCATTCACCTGCTCGAAACGCATCTCAATAGAGTCGCCCGATGCCAATGGCTTATTCAGTAAGACCAGATCAACAATTGCTATTCCGGCTATGGTATCACTCTGCAGTAACGTATAAGGTATATCCAAATCATACGATGTATTCATTTTCGCTGCATGCCAAATCAACAGCGAATCAGAGGCCTCTTCCCTCTCATTAACCAGCTTATAGCGTCCCGACGTTTCAACTGTTCTGCTAGACGGAAAGAAATCTACCTCGACATACACATCCTCTATAACCGGCTGCTTTATATGCTTATAATTAGCATGCTCTTTCTCAGCCTGAAATACCGATGCTCGCTTCTGTGACTTGCTTAGAGTGGTATGATTTATGTTCGTTTCATAAAAGATAAATCCGCCTACAGTCAGAAATGCGATTGCAATTCCCAGAATTCCCATTGCCATTCGGCCGCGAACTCGGGAAAGCGCAATGGAAAGTCGTTCGCGGAGCGACACTTGCATACCGCGCGGCCAGAATAAAAGCGTCAGCAGTAAAAGAGCAACTCCGGCAATCAGCCAATACAACTTATAGGTTAGATAGATTGGCAGCCGTTCGCCATAGCCATCGAGATCGGACCAGGCCAACCATTCAATGCTATTTCCCGGCACCTGATTAAACAGGAAGACCGCCTGATTCAGTATATGAAAGCCAAACTTTGGGGCATTCTCTCCGATGAAACCAATACCAAGGGGGAAAAAAATCAGTATGAAGAAGGCTGCATAAACATTCCCGATAACGGTTTGCACAAAAAAAGCCAGGCAGGCAAAAACCGTAAAATGCAGCATGTGCAGGACGAACAGCTCAAACAGATAATGGCCAATTTCGAAGTTATAGTATCCCTTCGATATTTGTGTCAGAATACCGCCCAGCATTAGCAGAGCCAACATAATTATCTGCGTCTTCAGTATTGCCAGGAATTTGGAAAAAAGAAATACTCTGTCCGGCCAGGGAGAGATGTCAACCAGCTGGTCGGTCTTCGCCGCCCGAGCTCGCTGTATAAGCATTCCGGCATATAAAAATGTTATAAAGTTTACGATACCCGAAAAGAGCAGCCCCGGCAGCTCGAGCATTTGCCAGGTTACCGGATAGGTAACCGTTTCCCAGCGTGGATTTGCGATAAACAACATCGTCATGATAACCACAAATCCGCCAGAGAGCAGAATCAGGAAGGCCCAGCTGGTAATCATGGAACGTAATTCAAACTTCGACAATCTCCATATTGCCCGTAATTCAGCAAGAGGAGTAAAAGAGTAAGTTGGCTTAAAAGAATCGTTTTTGTTGACGGCAACGTCTGGTAATTGCCGTTCTTCACCTGGCTTAAATGCAGTTACCGGCGGCTGTAGGCTAAAGTTAAAGTTTCGATATACCAAACCCAATAGCGTTGCTGATACAGAGATCCAAATAAAACGGTTCAGTAACACCAATTGGTCCATCGGAAGCAAACGCATATTCTGCTCGCTGCTACTCCAGTAGCGCGTATAGTATTCAATTGCACGCTTTCCCATGGGGTCAAGGAGTGCTACCAGCGTATCGCTGCCGGTCTTGGCAATGAATACACCGGATACGGTTCGCAGCAGCAATAGTAGAACAACAGCTATAAAACCGGCATAAATGTTTCGGGTTAGGGCGACAACTGTGAACGCAAGGCAGCTTGCAAGCAGCACGTTCGGCATTACATACAGTCCAAAGAGCTGAAGATAAGCTGTGGCATCAAAAGGCAACAGCATGCGCGCATCAGCTCCGGGCAGCTGAGTTCCAATTATTGCCCCCAACCCAATCATCGCTGCGATCGCGGTTACAATAAGAAAGGCTGAGCAAAACTTCCCTGCCAGATAATCCCTTTTTGTAAAGGGATAGCTATAAAGAACGGCATGCGCCCCCGAAGAATAGTCACGGTAGATCGCCATACCGGCGATAGCCGGCAGCAGCAGGAGAAGCAAAACAGAATACAGGTCCACCATCTTAAACAGCTGCATGGGTGCATTGGAGAAAACCTTTATCTCTCTCGGTGGTTCGGTCGATAAACCCCACATTGTCACAGCAGAAAGAAATAGGAAAACGCCGGCATAGATGTAGATCGAATATTGTCTCAGCCAGTAAGAGACTTCAAAATTAAAAATTGTTTTAAGCATCATCACCCTCTCCGGTTTCAGAGTGAGGTTTCTGAAGGCCAGAAAGCGCATAGAAATACACATCTTCCAGGTTTGGCGTTGCAAATTCAAACCCCTCTCCCGGATTCGTATCTGCCAGCACCCTTGCTGTTAGAGAATTATCCCGGTTTATTTGTGATGATAGCACGTTCATTCGATCAGCAAGTACATCCAGTTCATTCCTGGCAACAATAGTTGTCCAGACCTTATTCTGCAGGTTGCTGCACAATTTATCCGGTGCTCCCTGTGACAGCACCTTTCCATGATTCATCACGGCAATTTCATGACACAATTCTGCAACGTCCTCTACAATATGAGTTGAGAAAATAACCGTTGCCTCGGTACCAACCTGCCTTAGCAGGTTCAGAAAGCGTTGGCGTTCAGCAGGATCGAGTCCTGCTGTTGGCTCATCAACAATAATCAGCTTTGGATCATTCAACAGCAGTTGTGCAATGCCGAAGCGTTGCTTCATTCCCCCTGAGAAGCTGCTTACATATTTGCGCCGCACATCCTGAAGGTTGGTTAATTCCAACATGCGCGATACGAGTATTTTCCGTTCCTTAGTCGAGTCGATGCCTTTTAGCGTAGCAAAATAATCCAGCAGCTTTTCGGCAGAGACATTGGGATAAACGCCAAACTCCTGCGGCAGGTAGCCAAGCATATAACGCAAGCGGATAGGATCTTCTAATACATTTACATTCTGAAATGTAATACTCCCGGAATCCGGCTGCTGTAACGTTGCGACTGTCCGCATCAGTGTCGATTTACCGGCGCCATTTGGGCCGAGAAGTCCAAACATACCAGTGCCGATTTCCAAATCCAGTCCGGAAAGGGCTTTCACTCCGTTGGTATAGGTTTTGCTCAATTTTTGGATGGTAAGCATTTTGACCTCATTGATTGGGTTTGTGTAAAAATCTGACACAAAAATAGCTTACAAATAAGGAGTCGCAAAAATTAAGGGATAGAAAATAGCTCAGAGGGTATGAAAATATATTTTTCTGGTATGAAAACCGTTTGTTGATTGTCCAAGCAATAACGGGTCTAAGTCAAGAAAGAACGTACTTGACATTCTCGATCTTAATCACCATACTTTTTTCTGCTCACAAAAAACGATCTCATGAAAGTATTATCACACATTCTTCTTGCCAGCTACATATTTGGCATTCTTACGCCGGTTTTACCGTATTTCGAATTCCAGGTGAACTGGGACTATATTGCCAAGAATCTATGTGTGGATAAAAATAATCCTGTCTCTACTTGTGCCGGTAAATGCTATCTTAACAAACGCCTCGAAGAATCCTCCGGCGAAGAAAAAGATGCTTCAAATACGCCACGTGAAATGCAGGTAAAGGAAACTTCTCCTCAACACATTACCGACTTTTTAAATTCCTCAGATATATTCTTCACAGATGAGGCCAGTTGGTTTATAGAAAAGCAGCTGCAGTCCCAACATTTTCCTAATATTGACATTCCTCCTCCAAGGTTAGCCTAACACCATCTACATGTTATGCATCATGCCGGGTAATCATTACACTAGCGATTATTCTGCAAGAAGCACGTACAATTTTACACTATAACCAGACCAGCTGTTACTGTTGCGTTTGCTTGTGTAGAGCGCTACCGCATGCCAATAAGCAAAGTCATAGGGTCGCCTATCAGATTTGCATAGCTGATTGCCCAGAAACGGTGGTTAGGTATTAATTCACAGTTTAGCTGATACTTGGAGATACAATGAAAAAGACATTATGGTATTCGATATTAATTACAGCAATGATGCTGATTCTGGCTTCCTGTAGTGAAGACAGCAACCCGGCAGACGTTACGGAAACCGGAACTTTTGCCGTTAAGTTTTCTAACATGGTTGGAAGCCAGGCTATGACTCTGGAAGATCGTGGCTCAACGAATTATATGTATACAACCGCTACCGGCCAGGACTTCAACTTTTCACTATTTGGATATTACGTAAACAACATCATCCTGGAAGGTCCGAATGGAGAATATTACGCAGATGAAATGAACGTTAGCGCAAACGCTGATGAAGTGAAAGGCTACTATCACGTTCTTCAGAGCGATCTCGCCTCAACACGCCTTAGCCTGGAAAATGTGCCGGTAGGGGTTTACGACAAAGTAACCTTCACTATCGGCATTCCTGAAAGCGGTGTTCAGCAGGGCGCTGCCGGTGGTGTTTTGGATCCGGCAAATGGAGCATGGTTCTGGAATTGGAATGCCGGCTACATCGGATTTGCCATGGAAGGTGGTGCCGAAGATTCTCCGCAGGAGTTTGTAGACTGGGGAGGCGGTATAACAACACCGGCGAATTCATATGCCCTGCATGTCGGTGGCTGGAAAGATCTACCGCCCGACTCCACCGGTGTTCAGCGTTTCGTAAACAACGTAAAGACTATGACCCTGAGCTTTGGTACAACCGTAGAGGTTGCTGAAAACCTTTCGCCGGAAGCCCATGTCGTAGTTGACGCACTGAAGCTGCTAAATGACTCATCGCTCGATTTTTCGACGACATATGCTGTTCACGCACCGAGTCTGGGCGCCCCATTTGCAAACGCCCTGACCGGCGTTTTCATACTCGACCATGTCCATCAATAGGGAATTTGATATGCAGAAAGTTTTCAATACGGCAGGTCGTTTTATGAGATGCATTTTCCGTAAAGGCTGGATCACCTTTCCAGCCTTGGCGGTATTGTTTACCGGTTGTATTCAGGATAAGACGCCGGTTATCTCAACTATAAGTGAGTCCATTTACGAATTCGTAAAACCGGATAATTTCCCGGAACCGACCTATACGTTCTCCAACAATCCGGTGACAAAGGAAGGGTTTGAGCTTGGGAAGAAGCTATTTTTCGACCCCATTCTTTCGCGGGACGCTTCAGTTTCCTGTAACAATTGTCATATTCAGGCAACCGGCTTTGCAGATTCCCAGCAGCATCCGCTTAGTATCGGAGTGGACAATCGCATCGGCATGCGCAATGCTCCCCCCTTAACCAATCTCGCCTTTAAGGAAGAATTCTTTTGGGATGGAGGCGTTACGCATCTGGACTTTGTTCCGATAAACGCTATCGAATCCGAAGTAGAAATGGATGAGACTTTGGAAAATGTTGTTCGAAAACTGAATGCTCATCCCGAGTATCCTGCTCTTTTTAAAGAGGCATTTGATGCGGATACGGTGGCCTTGCCATTCGTACTGCAGGCCCTTTCTCAGTTTACGGTTATGATGGTCTCAGCCGATTCAAAGTATGATAAATTCGTCCGCAATGAAGGTGAGATGCTAAGTGCGAACGAACTGGAAGGTCGGGAAGTATTTCAGGCAAAATGCGCTAGCTGTCATTCCGGAGAACTCTTTACCGATCAAAGTTATCGCAATAACGGCCTCGCCAATATGTTTCCGGATGAGGGTCGCGCTCGCATTACAGAAAACCCGGCAGACATTGGTAAATTTCGCGTACCCGGTCTGCGAAACATCGATCGCACGGCCCCTTATATGCATAATGCGAAGTTCTGGACGTTACGTGAAGTGCTGGATCATTATGACAGTGGAATCGTCGATTCTCCGACTCTGGATCCAATGCTTAAGAGAAACGGCCAATTCGGAATCGAGCTAAGCGAAGTTGAGAAGGATCGTATCATCGACTTTCTGAAAACGTTAAGTGATTTCGAGTTCGTCGCTAACACTAAATTTATGGTAAATCAATGAAGACCTATAAATCTATATTACTTGTCTTACTTTTCTCTGTTCCGGTATGGTGCTGTGATGTATGTGGTTGTAAACTTGGTGGTCTGAGTATGGGGGTAACCCCTCAATCCGATGCCAACTATATTGGCTTCCGCTACAACATGGCGCAGTTTGACGCTTCGATTAAATACAATAGCGAATTCTTTCAGGATGAGTTTTCTTCCGACACGTTCCAACGATTCGATTTATTTGGAAAGTTTAATCTGATGAGAAATCTGCAGCTCAATATTATGGTGCCTTATCTGGTTAATAACATGGACGGCAATCTCCAAAAAGTCGATTTTAAAGGTATCGGAGATCCGTTGATTCAGTTATTCTATAACGTCGTGAATACCGGTATGAATCCCGGGCGCAGTGTTAATCACTCCTTCCTTGTTGGTGCGGGTATAAAACTGCCTCTTGGTAGCAGCGATCAACGTGATAACGAGGAGCTGATAAATCGGAACTTCCAGCTTGGCACCGGAAGTGTCGACTATCAGCTTTCTGCTATGTATACCTTGCGTCTCGGCAGTTATGGGATTGCCAGTGAGGCGGGTTATCGTATCAACACCGCAAATTCCGATGGATATGAGTTCAGTGATCAGTCAAATATGAGTATGAACTTGTTTTTCCTGTATGAATCACCTCAAATCGGTTTAATGCCCTACACCGGCATCTATTACGAATATGCCGATACGCATACAGATAACGGCATAATACAGGTAAATACAGGCGGAAACGCACTTTTGGCGAATCTGGGGTTGCAGATATATCTGCAGCAAATCACGATGAGTATTGGGACACAGGTCCCAATTAGCCAGTCGTACAATACGGATCAATTTGCGACGATTGAGAGCGGTTCAAGATTATCGGTAGATATGTTATATCAATTTTAGAGAAGTATTCCAGCAGGGCAAGGTCTTACCCTGCTGGAAAAAAAGGGAGTTTTATTCCCAGCCTTTCAGCTGGAAGAAGCCGGCACGATTTAAAACATCTCGCGAATAATCACGCCCGGTCGTATAAAAATCAACATCACGACCATCACGTATGGCACGCAGAACGTTACCCGGACCGGCATTATAAGCAGCAAGCGTTCCTCTTAACAGCTCGCGTCCGGTTAAATCTGTCCGGCGCTTCAGAAAACGCTCTGAATCAGCTAAAACGGTTCCGGCATAACGTATATTTTCCTCCGCTATCCCCCATTTGTCTCCACGTGCGAACTCGTGAAAATCGAAGTCGATCTGCATCAATCCGCGGCCAAAGCCATGGCCATCAGCTGGTACCGGTCCATTGCGGTGAGCTGTAGGATGATTATTGCGATGGGTAAAGTCTCCGCTACCACCAGGGCCCTTCGGACGCAAAATCAGTCCCCAGTGAGATTCACGGGATCCGATGCCACCGATAACAGAGATTTGATATCCATGCGTCAACTGAACGTCATCGATAAAAGGTTTATACTTACTGGCTTCCAAAAACTGATCGGTCATTGATCGGTCATTGCGGGCAATGGTTGTATCGAAAATCGTATCGAGCACCGGCTCAGGCTGCCCAAGCAAAGCTGCCCAGGTTACCGGTCCAACCAGGCCATCATCATCCAACCCAAGGTCACGCTGAACGCGCTTTACCGCATCTTCGGTTGAACGGCCAAAAAAACCATCTGCGGTAATGTTAAACCCTCTGGCTCGCAGTAGTTCCTGAAGTTCCTTTACTTCATCTCTAAGGTGGGGTGATGTATGATCGAATCCGTCATTTAATCGCAAAATAGGTCTGCTACTCATGGGGCCTTCTCCTGTAGGTTCAAGTATAATTCGGTATATGCTGCATATGAATAGGAGTTTCAATGCTTACCGGATATCTCAAACATACGCATGCACCGGGCATATTCCAATGTCCCTCATCATATTCTGAAAATTGGTTTAAGATCCCTTTGCTGCTTTATGGCGTTTATAAAGAACCTGAACAATTCCATCAGCCAACCCAACCTGGGGCACATAAATCTTGCTAATACCGGCCCACTTCATACAGTCGATATAGATTCTGGCTGCCGGTACGATAACATCTGCGCGGTCCGGTCGCAGGCCCATAATTCGAATACGATCGTCATAGCTATAGGCGTTAATCAGCTTATCAATCAGCTTTAGCTCGTTCAAACTAACCGGCTTATGATCTTTCTTGTTTGCCAAACGGAAGAGCTTATTAATATTTCCACCACTACCAATAGCACGCAGGCCATCGAGGTCAATCGTATTGGCTTCGATCCATTTACGCATTTCCTTCCAGCGACTCTCCGGCACCTTGTTTTGCAATAATCTAACCGTTCCGATTTTGAAGGAGCGAGAAATAGCGGTTTTCTTTCGCGTAAATAACGTGAGCTCGGTACTACCACCACCCACATCGATATAAAGATAATCCCGCTTGGGATTCAGCTGAGCAACAACATTGTTGGAATAGATGATCTCCGCTTCCATCTTGCCATCAATAATCTGTAAATCCAGTCCGGTTTTTTTGCGGATTTTTTCTACGATATCCGCGCCGTTTTTAGCTTCACGCATTGCAGACGTTGCACAAGCCATGTAGGTGATGGGTTCATAGGCATCGATTAAGTGTTTGAAGCCGCTCATTGTCTCCACGAGCATGCGAGCGCGGTCATCAGAAATTTCCCGCCTCACAAATGCATCTTCTCCTAATCGAACCGGCATGCGGATCAGGGATTCTTTCTTGGACCAGCTTTCTCCATCTTTTTCGAAAACACGGGTTAACAACAAACGGACGGCATTTGAACCGATATCAATTGCGGCGAATTTTAGCATGAGGATGCCTCGAAAATGTGTTAAAAGGATATGCCCGCCTATCCGGCTTTTTTAGATGAATCATCACCGGATGTCGGTAATGGAATGTTCACTTTCTCCTGAAAGTAGCGATAAAGCTCATTCTGTGCACGGACGGGTTTGCGGTTTTTATGCTTGCGATAGCGATTCTGCAAGTCATTATCCAATAGGCGGGATTTACTATTGTCACTCCAATGAATTTCCATGAAGTCTTTCAATTCACGCTGAACGATGGGATCATAAACCGGACAGGCGACTTCGACACGCTTGTCGAGATTTCGCGGCATCCAATCTGCAGAGGTCAGATAATACCTTTCCTCACCACCATTGCAAAAAATCATGATGCGGGAATGCTCCAGGTATTTATCGACCATACCCGTTGCCTCCATATTACCATTCAGTTTCGGCTGATCGATAACGGGTGAAAACATGCCACGCACCATCAGGCGTACCTTCACACCTTCTTCAGCCGCCTTATACAGCTTTTTAACCATCTTTGGATCCGTCAGATTGTTCAGCTTCAGGAAAATCCATGCCGGTTGACCGGCTTTTGCATTGGAAATTTCTGTGTTAATCATGGAGACCAGCTTCTTGCGCATATTAAAGGGCGAGACAAACAGATGGCGATAGGTATCAATTTTATAGCTGCTCTCCAGAAAGTCGAAAACCTTACGTACCTCGCCGGTTAAACGGGCGTCTGATGTAAATAGCGTATGATCGCTGTACACCTTGGCAGTAGATTCGTTATAGTTACCCGTACCAACGCATAAGTAGTTCGACTTACGCTTGCCAACCTTTCGGCCAATAAGAATAAGTTTGGCATGTACTTTCAAGCCGGGAAGACCATGCACTACTTTTACACCTTCATCCCGCAGCTTTTGAGACCAGTAAATATTTGCTTCTTCATCGAAGCGAGCCTGCAGCTCCATAATCACCTTCACCGATTTGCCGTTTTTAGCGGCATTAATGAGGGCATTGATTACGTTTGAGTCGCTGGCAACGCGATACAGCGTAATGCGTATCGTGGTCACATTTGGGTCGATAGCGGCTTCGCGCAGCAAGTCCAGAACATAGTTAAATGACTGGTAGGGATAGGTAAGCAGAATGTCTTGCTGATCAATCGTGCGAAAAATGCTGCTATTAAGGTCGATCATTGGGTGTTGCAGCGGCCTTGTCGGCTCGTTAACCAAAGAATTCGGGCCAATTTTGGGGAAGCTCATAAAGTCTTTAAAGTTGTGGTATCTGGCTCCCGGAATCATATCAGAGTCTTTTTTATTGAGCTTCAGCTTTTTCAGAAGGAAGTTGAGAAAGTCAGCCGGAATAGTACTGTCAAAAATAAAGCGCACCGGCTTGCCCTGTTTCCGCTTTTTCAGGCCTTCTTGCATCTTGGCAAGGATGCTTTCTGACAGGTCATCATCCATATCCAGTTCGGCATCACGTGTCAGCTTGATGGTATAAGCTTCAAAATGATCATAGTCAAATATTGCAAAGATCTTCCCCAGGGAAAAACGAATGACGTTATCGAGGAGTATAATATACTGCCCACCTCTTATCTGAGGAAGCAGGACAAAGCGCGGACAGCTATCCGGCACCTGAATAACAGCATGCTGTTTTTTGTCAGGATCATCCTTGCGGCTCATTCGAACTGCAAGATAAATTGAGTGGTCCTTCAGGGTAGGAACCGTACTTAGCTGATCAAGCATAATCGGTACGAGTGCAGGCCGAACCTTACGCTGAAAATAATCAGCAACATAGGCTTTTTGCTGAACATTTAATTCAGTCTCGTTAATAATGTAAATTTTTTCCCGCTCAAGCTCTTTGATAATGCTCTGATAAATCCGATCAAAGTCAGCCGACTGCTCCAGAACTATGCGATGAATTTCTTTTAGAATTTTGTCCGGGTCATGTCCGATAATTTTCTTGGCGCGAGCACCAAGATCCAGTAGCCGCTTCAATGTTGCAACCCGTACGCGAAAGAACTCATCGAGATTGGACGAAAAAATCCCAAGAAATTTAATTCGCTCGATCAAAGGCACAGTAGAGTCAGACGCTTCCTGAAGGAGACGAGAATTGAACGACAGCCAGCTTAGTTCTTTGTTGCGAATGTTCATAGGACTTCCATTCAATTTGATATTGAAAATGGTCGACAAGCTGGTGGTCTTTTTAGCAGGCTAAAATCCAATCCAGCATGTAGCTAAAGAACGGCATTACTAAATAAAGATACGAATATCAGCGGATTAAAACAGTATGTATTTAACCGAAAACGAGGTTAACTAGATCAATTTTGACTGTATCTCAGTCCAAAGCGCGCGATAAGCCTTAGCAGCGCTTGATCGTGGGGAGAAATCCCCTACAGGCCGGCGCTCAATCCCCATGCGCTCTATCACCGATGAATTATTAATCACCTGCGTTAGAAAGCGATCGTCACTGTCCCGTAAGTTCGCCCCCATTTCCCGGTGAAGCTTTTTCCGATTATCCACCAGAGATAAAAACGGTAGAATCTTCAATCCGGCATAGGTGCGTTTCCCAAGAAAGCGATTAAGCTGCTCAAACGTTCGCATCGCGAGCGTTGTCGGAACAATCGGAACAATCAGCGCATCTGCAGCCGTAAATATATTTTCTGCAAGAACGTTCAGGCTTGGAGGGCAGTCCAGAATAATCACTTCATAGTCTTTACGAAACGGCTTCAGAAAACTTCGCAAACGGGTAATGGATTTATCTTCCTGAGCCAGCTTCACATCCAGCTTGCGAAAAGACGTCTCCGCCGGTAACAAGTCCAGCCCGGGATAATCTGTACCGCGAATATACTTCCAGCCTTCGCTTTTTTTCCCTTTAACAATACCTTTTGCTCCCGGAGCGAAAGAGGGCTTAATACGAAAGTAATACGTTGCCGCACTTTGAGGGTCCAGATCAACCAGTAGTGTTGGTACCTCCAGCGAGGCCTGATAGGCCAGATTTACAGCAGTTGCTGTTTTTCCAACCCCTCCCTTGGATTGATATACTGCAAAGGTACTCACAGGACATTCTCCTTTTTGAACTGCAAGTTCATTACGGTTTACACAGGTTTTTCATACGCGCACGAACTGCAGGCCTCGTAAAGCGTTGAAAAATTTCATCAAAGTCTTTTCGCAAAACCTTCTTGCGGGCATGAATCTGTCCAAGCAGGCTGCCTGATGCCAGCAGCGCCTTATGAGTTCTGACAGCTGATCCGCCTAATTCTCTTCCGAACGCAAGCAGTTCTTCGATCTGCACGCTTCCATCCTGAAAATCTCCCAGGTTGTTTTGCAGTTTCTTCAGCTCAGAGATAAATGCGCGCATCTCTGCAGGCGGAAACAGGTTCTGAAAAAACTCCAGCAAATAACGCAGCTTTTTGGCATCAAGTCTCAGCTTATGTAGCGCTTCATCAGGGGATCCTGCATGAATCTTTCTGCCGCGCTTTATCAACCGTTCATAGTAAAACCATATTCGTCTTTTCGCCAGGGGCACAACATTATCGGAAGATTCTATCGGTAAAACACCGGGCGGATCATGTAAATAAGATTCCCAATCTGTCAGTAGCTCTTGAAACGCCTTACTTCTCAAATATCTTGCTGTTTTTTTCTGCTCTGTCAGCCGTTCTGCTTCCAGAGTTTCAAAAAGAGGTTCAATATCCTGTCTAATAGCAGGAAGCAGCTCTTGGGTCAGTTCTTCCTGCCCCAGTAGATACACATCCAAATCACGCAGTCTGTTGGTGCGTTTCCCCAATCGAGAGAAGATAGCCTTATATTTTTCCGTATCTTTCTCCGGCAGGATCCCTTTTAGTTGCGTCAAAGCTGCACGCGTTCGGCGAATAGCAACCCGAAAGTCATGCAGATACTCAGTATCCACTTGCTTACATATACCATCTATATTTTGACGCATTGCCCTGGCGTTTACTTTCAGGAGCTCATTCATAGCTTCAAAAGACGTCATTTCAGCATTTAACTGAGCCGTCTCGCTTTTAATCAGTGGATTTGAGGCATGAGACTTTAACAACAACTCCGCCAGAGGTATTTCCAAAATCGGCACTTCCGACTGCCTCAGCATTGTGGTTACTTCAGCTGTTTCCCGTGAATATCCTCTTAGAGAATGAAGCGCGACATGAACTGCAACCCTGGTCTTTCGCCGCCCCTCATGCACATAACAGGTTGTTGTTTCAAGACGGGCGATCATTTTTTCCCGGACATCGCGCAAGCGGTATTGAATCGTTACCAGCGATCCTTTCACAAAGGGGAGCAAAGCACGAATGGAGCATATACGCTTTAAGTTTTTTTTCAGATCGCTCTTTGGCAAGTCCTCACTAAAGCGAACCATTTCCCTTATCTGTAAACTTGCAATTACCTGTCCACTCTGAATGGTTTTCAGACTGAGCAGTCCATCCTGAAAAAGCAGAAAAACACCCTTGCGTTGCAACCTGCCATCCGGTGTATCAAACAGCTGATATCCAAGTGTTATTTGTCCTTCACGCTCAGTGCTGAACTCCAGATTTTCCAGAATAGCAGACGGTTCGTATACCGGATCAAATAATAATGACATTCCCGGTTCGCTGGCTTTCAATGCAAGTGCTCCATTTATAATTTGGCTTCTATCGCCTCAACAACCGTTTTCAACGCCTTGATTCTCGCATGCAGCTTCGAATCCCCTTCTAAAATTGTCCAGGGTGCCCATTCCGTATCGGTGCGCAGCAGCATTTCGTCGACAGCCTTTTTATAGGCCGGCCATTTTTTACGGTTGCGCCAATCTTCATCAGTTATCTTCCAGCGTTTATGTGGCGTATTTTCCCGCTCCTCGAAGCGCTGAAGCTGGGTTTCCTTACTAATATGTATCCAGAACTTCACAAGGACAGCTCCGGAGTCGGCAAGCTGCTTTTCCGTTTCGTTTATTTCTTCGTATGCACGTCGCCACTCGGCCTCTTTGGCAAAGCGTTCAACGCGTTCGACCAATACCCGACCATACCAGGTGCGATCAAAGATCGCAATATGTCCATCCTTCGGTATTTCCCGCCAGAAACGCCAGAGGTAATGATGTTTCTTTTCTAGCGGTGTTGGCGCAGCGATTGGGATCACATCAAATCCGCGCGGATCAAGTCGCTGCGTTAACCTGCGGATATTTCCTCCTTTACCGGCAGCATCCCAACCCTCATACATTATAATAACAGGCAGTCTGCGACGATAAAGCTGAAACTCCAGATTACGCAGCTTGCGCTGATAGCGATCAAGCAATTCATCATATTGCTCACGTTCCAGGGAAAGAGACAGATCAACCGCATCGAGAGCAGACGGTTTTACGGCAGCCGGGGTTCTGCGTCGCGGACTCGCTTTTTCAGCCCGGCGGCGGGCTGCCTTTTCAGAACGAATGCGCTTACCCAGGCGGTCAATTATATGCTTCATAACTTCAACCGTCGCAAAACGGCGATCCTCTGAGGGAACAAGCATCCAGGGTGCAAAACGAGAGTTGGTTTGTTCCAGTACTTCTTCAGCAGCGTTTAAATGCTCTTTATATTTACTATGATCTTTCCAATTGTATTCGGTAATTCGCCAGGTGGTTGCCGGATTGGCGTGCAGTTTCTTAAAGCGTTTCTTTTGCTCTTTTTTTGAGATATGAAGAAAGCACTTAATAATCAGCGTTCCGTCAGCCGTTAAGTGCTTTTCGAACTGATTGACATGATCGCATAATTCCTGAGCAGATTTCCGCTTCTTTTTATTGCCGGCAAATCGGCGAATTAAACTGCCATACCAGCTCCGATCAAAAATCACCATTTGTCCACGTGCAGGTACGTGCTGCCAAAAGCGCCAGAGAAACGGCCGTAACTTTTCCTCACGTGTCGGTTCACGCGTCGTGTGAACGTTGTAGTAGCGCGGATCAAGGTGCCGGATGAGTCGATTCATTAACTCTCCCTTCCCCGCTGCCTCCCAGCCTTCCAGAATCAGAATTACCGGAATGTCAAGCTCAATGGCTTCGCGCTGAAGGCGTGCCAGTCTTTCGGTTAACTTACGAAAATGCGTGCGATAATCTTCACGAGGTAGTTTTTGGCTCAGGTCCAGGTCGTTTAACATGGCAGCTCCGCGAAAAAGTGTGGGTGTTCGATCAGTATTATACATCTAAATGCAACCATATCGCAACACAAGGATCACATAGAACTGATTTAACTTACTATTATAGTATAATTTATGCAATGAGTGTGGTGTTACAATATTGTAATATCGGCTAAATAGAGTAATAAATTAGGCGTGGGATACGATAATTGCCTACTTGGCTTTTGTGGTGAGGTGAGATAACAAATCGCGATAGAGATAAATAAAGAGCATAAAAGCAGGAACAAGAGCCAAGATTCCATAGGAGCTGATTCCAATTAACGCTAGCACCATCATCAAAATTAGACTAAAAGCACCAAGCCCTGTCTTGATAGTGCTTTTCATATTCATAAGCTGTTCGTCTCTCTCAATAACTGGTATCCTGGCCTTGTAGAACTCGTGTTTTTCCAGATAGCGAAGTAGATCTATGCGATCGGACCAGCTCTCATCTACTTCAACCAGCAGGTTCCCTTCCCGATCTAAAATTTTCACATAGTCCTGATCGACAGGAACAAAAAATGCAGCCTGTTGTGGTCCCATAAACTGAACTGAATCCAGAGGTAGTTCCAGATGCTGATTTGCATAGATCAACCGAAGCTGCTCGTTTGTAAAATGAAGTTGCGAAACAAATTTTCTATCGGCAATTCGCTGAATCAACAACGTTACAGGTAAGACACATACATATATCAGTGCAAAAAGCGGCAATAGATCAGTGTCTTTTTTCCCTGTAACGTTCAACATCAAAAATGTAGCTGTAAAAGCAATTAAGCTAAAAAAGGCATTATTGAACAAAACCCTCGCTAAGCCTGCCATTGGCGTGAAGCGTTGGAATGTTGCGAGTGGTTTATTTTTAATGATCTTTCCCCCTTAGATTTTATAACTCTACACATACACCAAAAACTTATTATAACATCAGAGGAACTTTTCGGAAAAATTCATCAAAAGAGTTAGTCATTAAGGTAAGCGAACTTCTCCCCCTATCCCTCCCGCATTTTGATAAAGGATTGTTTTCTGGCCACGTAGCTGAACAAGCGGTGGATAAAATGAATTGTTGATATTCTTACCGAAATCATTTATCAACACCTGCCCATCAGATAAGCGCAGCGCACGATAAAAACCTGCCCCATGTACGACGAGCAGGTTTGCATCCTCTGAGAGGATAGCGGTTTGCGCAGCCGGCATATCAAGTGGCTGACTCCATATTATAGACTTGTCCATTCGACTCATGGCTACCAGTGAGAATTCAGCAGAATGACCGGGAGTCGTAAAAATCAGGTAGCCTTCCGAAACTCCCCAGAGCCGTCCCAGGTCATGAGGCACATCATGCACAATCTCCAGCGAATGCCCCTGCAGATTCACGTGAAGTAGCCGACCGTCATTCGCTCCGCGATTTGGATGATTGATAAAAGCATGTGCATCCGGCGTAAAGACAACATTTACGGTTGAGATATCCAACGGTTTATGCTCTTTCAAGAGTGAAAGGTTTCGATTGTATACGCGCAGATAGGTATGTGCCGTATCAGCAGAGGCACCAAAGAAGTCGTTGTTGACCGGTCCGTAAAGCTCCTGATTGAGATCTAACCCGGAAGAGATTACCCGGGTAACCGAAGAGAGGTCCCTGAGGTCGACAGTACGCAGTCTCGGTGAAATCAAATTGGTTTCTATTCGATTTACGAGATGCGGATTCGGATTTGGAAATGTAGCTATCGTATTGGGAAATTCAACGATGTCTGAGGGTTCTAATGGATTTTCCACATTGAAGCGCACCAGATGATCACTATGCCCCGGAAGGTAGGCAATGAATCCGTCGCTATCGAGCTGTAGAATTTCCGTTGCCGTACTGTGGTGACTGAACGGCATGTTGTCTATTGCATAATCCTGCAGCTTTATCAAACCACTATCTTTGAAATAATTTCTCAGCGGATACTCCGGAGAGACCCTGCCGTCACGCCAGCGTATGCGGAACCCCTTCATCTCCGACAGCGGCAGCTGACGCTCAAACTGCAGCGTAAAGAGCAGGCTATCGGCTTCACCTCCAAAATAAGATGTGGCGTGATGCTCTGCCAGTGAGAAGGACTTTTGGGTGTCGGTGATTAGTTCTATGTCAGAAAAATACTGGTGATAGTAATTATTGCTCAACCGGATTTCAAGACGGTTTATATCGCTAAAATAATCAAAGGTTATCTTGGGAATCGGCCAGCGATATGTAGATGGAGTCGTTGCCAGAAAGGGATGGTGTAATTCATAACGGACCGCCATCACTCCATCATCAATATCAGCCTTTCCAATACTGTATCCCTCATTATACAAATGCAGCTGAAAATTACTATTACTACGGAACTCGCGCTCCGTCCAAAGCAGTTTATTTTCCTGAACGTTGTGTCCCAGGTGATGCTTCTCAGTAAGGAAGATCATGGATGGAAAAGACGCCTCGGTATGAAACGATCCGGCAAGTGGGTGATCCGCAGGAGCAACGAGCCCGCCGGGAAGCTGCGTTTCTTTATCAATACATGCAGCAAAAAACAACAGGATAATAACAACCAGCCAACGCATATATAACACCTCCGTGTTCATCGCAGGATACAGCCATCCCAACAGCGCACTACATCAGCTGCATTGCGATAGATACATAGTTCATCGGATTACCCGCGAGGGTAATTCAGAAAATTAAAAAAAGGTATACGTTGTCATAAGGGATGCGCATCCTGCATCCTGTTGTATGACCAAATGCTTGGTTCTTGTCGGGCGACAAGTAAAGTATGTGTGGGGTTATTTGATTGGGTTAGACCATAGTAAGAAAACGGGATTTTTTTTGCAAGACTTATTTGTCCGCCGACCATTTTTCTCTGTCCAAACGCATGAGATAGGTGCTCCAATAACGTTCACCTATTCTCACGTCCTGCTCCAGAGTTCGTTCTATCTGAAAGCCGACATTTTTATAACAGCCAATGGCCAGCAAATTGAATATCAGCACTTTTAGAAACACGTGATCGACACCGATATCTCCAAAAGCAATGTCGCAGGCTTCCTCGATCATTTTTGTACCGAGCCCCTGCCCCCTGTCACCAACCGGGCCAATGAGTGCCCTACAGATACTGGCAGTTCCCTGGGCTTTGTTAATTTGATTAATCTCTATGTGCCCTACCACGTTTCGTTTACCTAAATGCCAAACGCGATATAGCCGCCCGGCACCGCTCTCGATCTGGGTTTTGAGATGTTCATAAAGCTCAATTTCCTGCAAAGGCCAGGCAAAAGCATTTCCCGTCCACTGTAAACAGAGTTCCTCACTGTCTACCCACTCGGCAAGTCGAGGTACATCATCCTGTGTGAAGGGCTGTAGTTCGATCATCATTACTCCGGATTCAGACAGACGAAAGATAGCTATTTTTTATACCGAAAACAAAAATGCGGCACTTGTATTCAGAGCGGTTCTATCGTAAATTAGAGATTAGCGAATATTGTACCGTGGGTTATAACCCACGCAACGAAAAAGGAGTTCGGACATGGCTGAGACCAAGGCTAAGCAGAAAAAGGGCGGTTCCCGACAGTACGAATACCAGGCTGAGATGAAGCAGCTCCTTCAGCTGATCGTGCACTCACTTTATACCAATCAGGAAATATTTCTCCGCGAGGTGATTTCAAACGCCTCCGATGCACTAAACAAAGTGCGCTTTCGTTTACTCACCGATAAAGACAATACGCTGGAGCCGGATGCAGAACTCGGCATCACTATCTCTCTGGACAAAGAGAACAATACCCTCTCAATTGAGGACAATGGCATTGGTATGACCGAGGAAGAACTGACTTCCCGTCTTGGTACTATCGCTTCTTCCGGAACGCTGGAATTTATTAAGCAGCTTCAGGAGTCCGGTGAAAAAGTTGACTCAAACATGATTGGACAGTTTGGTGTTGGCTTCTACTCGGTATTCATGGTCGCAAGCGAAGTCACTGTCGATACCCGTCATGCAGCTGCAGACTCGAAAGCTTTGAAGTGGGTCTCGACCGGTGAAGGCACTTACTCCATTGAAGACAGCGATCGTGAAACCCGCGGCACCAAAATAACGCTCAAGCTAAAGGAAGAAGCGAAAGAATATGCTGAGGATTATCGCATCAAGCATATCGTGAATACCTACTCCAACTTTGTAGACTTCCCGATTAAGGTAAACGACGAGGCAGTAAATACTGTCGAAGCACTCTGGCATAAGAATAAAAGCGATGTAAAGGAAGAAGAGCTGAATGAATTCTACAAGTTCATCAGCAACGACTTCGTCGATCCGATGGGGCATTTACAGCTTAGCATCGAGGGCGTAGTTAACTTCAAGGCATTACTCTTCATCCCCGGTAAACGTCCACCGCAGTTCTTCCGTTCGGAAGAAGATCGCTCCCTGCACCTCTATTCCAACAAGGTGTTCATACAAAACGACTGTAAGGATTTGCTGCCGGAATACCTGAGCTTTCTGAAAGGTGTGGTTGACACCGAAGACCTGCCGCTTAACGTTTCGCGTGAAGTTACTCAGAACAGCCCGGTAATGACGAAGATCCGCACTACCCTTGTCGGCAAGGTCCTTAGCTTTCTGGAAGACTGGGCGAAAAAGGAACCCGCTAAGTATGAAACCTTCACCAAAGAATTTGGTCAGGTTATCAAGCTGGGACATCAGAGCGATTTCAGCAATAAAGAGCGTATTACCGAGCTGATGCGTTTTGAATCGACCATTACTGAAAAAGAAAAGTTCACCTCTTTGGCAAACTACGTCAGCAGAATGGGAGAAGAACAAAAAGAAATCTATTATATTTCCGGTGATAACCGCGAAGCGCTACTGCGCAATCCAAACCTGGAATATTTCCGCAAAAACGAACTTGAAGTGCTGCTTCTTACCGACCCGGTAGATGTGTTTGTCGTTCCTGGAATGAATGAATACGATAGCAAGCCGATTAAATCTATCGAAAAAGCCGATTTGAATTTGGATCAGGAAGACAAATCCGGTGAAGAAAAGCTGGCCGAGAACCTCTCCAGTTCCTTGATCGATGTGTTTAAGGAAACGCTGGGTGACAAAGTCGAGGACGTTATCGAATCACAGCGCCTGGTAGACTCACCTGCTACTCTGGTTGCCGGGAAGGATGCACTCGATCCGCAGATGGAGCGCATGATGAAGATGATGCAGCAGGACTTTGCCGGCTCCAAGAAGATTATGGAGATCAATACGCGTCACCCGCTTATTAAAAATCTTTCCAGACTCAATATGGGTAGCAGCACCGATCCAATGCTACGCAGCTGTATTCTCCAGCTTTTCGAATCGTCCATGCTGATTGATGGCGAGCTAAAAGATCCGGCTGATTTTGTGCAGCGACTGACGGACATCATGGAGGCGGCAACCAAGGGATAATTCCCGCCGGAGTTCATGATTAAACCAATTCCTTTTCGCGATCGGGATGGCCGTAAGCGCCATCTCGATCCGCTGTTCGAAGACGACCATTTACTCATTATCAACAAGGCCACCGGCGTATCGGTTTTGCCGGATCGCTGGAATCCGGACCTGCCTAACGTGCGCGATTTACTTACCCGGGCACGCCTACAGGAGAATCCCGATCTTGAGCACCCAATTTGGATCGTTCATCGCATCGACAGTGAAACAAGCGGAATCCTGCTGCTTGCAAAAACAGCTGACATGCATCGCGAACTAAATCAGATGTTCTCTGAAGCCAAAATAGAGAAAACTTATCTTTGTGTTGTTCAGGGAGCACCTCCGGCGGAGACAGGCACCGTTACCCATTCTCTGGAAAAGACGTCTCGTTCAAAACGTCCGGTCCGTATCGCCCAGCAAGGCATGCCGGCAGAAACCACCTGGGAAATTATTGAGCGTTTTAAACGCCATGCCCTGGTAAAGGTATCTCCCAGGACCGGTCGAATGCACCAGATTCGCGTACATATGCAAAGCCTCGGTTGTCCGCTTGCCTTCGATCCGCTTTACGGCAATCGCACTCCGATTACCATCGCAGATTTCAAACGTAATGCCCGCAGCAGCATAAAACCGGACCGGCAGCCCGGAGCACTTATAGATCGCCTTACGCTACATGCTGCCAGGCTGGACTTTACCGATCCCCTCAGTGGAGAAAAACGTAGCTTTGAAGCCCCCCTGCCTAAAGACCTCAATGCTCTTCTGAAAACGCTTCGGAAATGGGATTTGCCTTAAATGTTCGTTTTTTGGAAAATAATTTCCTATCAGCTAGGAAAACTGCATCGGTAAATGATAGAAATCAGATAGTGACACTCGGACTTAATCCGTTAAGAAACAGCAACTAAGCACAGAAAGTCCTGGTTTTGGTATCTTTTTTGTTTTAAAATGAACAAATTTTGTCGATAAGAATACAATAACCAGGCGCTAACTATAAATCGTTTTCGACACCTTTCCAGCGATCCTCTGTTTCGGAAACAACCTGCGCATTTTTAAGCTCTGGATTCAGGATAGTCAACAGTCTCTCTCAGAACGTATTTCAGGTGCGGTCTGTATTTAATACCTTGTAAGAACAATTTGCTTTTTTCTTCCGGATTGCAGTATCTGCACGTTCGGATATATTGTATTTAGTCAACATGAATATAGATGTGAGGATCGTATTCGATGAGACGTACTGCTACACGTTATCCCCTCTTTCTCATTTTTTTCATAATCACCATGCTTTCTGCTCCACCTGTTTCCTCTCAGTGGTTTTATTTTGGACGCAATAAGGTTCAATACACAGACTTTGAATGGAAGGTGCTGAAAACCAAGCATTTCGATATTTACTACTACGATGAAATGGAAGAACTCGCTGAACGCGGAGCCAAGTATGCAGAAGAGAGCTATGCATACCTTGAGAACAAGTTTAACTTCGCCGTTACCCGAAGAATTCCGCTGATCTTTTACAGTTCCCATCTTCATTTTCAACAGACAAATGTCATCCCCAATCATATCCCCGAAGGAGTAGGTGGATTCTTTGAATTCCTGAAGGGGCGGGTTGTTATACCCAGTACGGGTAATACGAATGCGTTTAAAAAAGTTATTCAGCACGAACTGGTGCACGTATTCATGCATTCAAAGATTTACTTTGTCAACAAAGAACACGGACGTTTTGACGGTACGTATCCCCCACTCTGGTATGTTGAAGGACTGGCTGAATATTGGTCCAGCACCTGGGATGCTCAGGCTGAAATGATCATGAAAGACGCTGTTCTGCACAATTACATAACGCCCTTATCGCAAATCTGGCGCATAAATGGTACGTTTACCATGTATAAAGTCGGCCAGTCAATTCTGGAGTATATCGGTGAGCATTACGGCGAAGACAAAATACTTCTGCTAATGGAAAATATCTGGAAATACGGCAAGTTTTCGGAGGTTTTTCAAGACGTTATAGGAAAGAGTTATCAGGAGTTCGACCAGGAATGGGTTTATCACCTCAAGAAAAAATACTATCCCCTATTAGCAGATCACGATTTTTCCAAGAACATCACTCAAACAGTCGTACAAAAGGGCTGGAACTTTAAGCCGGCACATTATAAAAACACTGACGGTGAAGACAAGTTGCTCTTTGTAGGTAACCGGACCGGCTATACCAATATTTTTATGACCAACCTCGATCCGAAGAAGAGTGGCGGCATGAAAAAAGAGAAGCTCAAGCAGCTGGTTAAGAGCGGAACAACTTCAGATTTCGAGGCGCTACACATCTTTTCAAGCAAGATCGATGCTTCAAAAAACGGGACCCTGGCTTTTTCATCGAAAGCAGGTGAACAAGATGCGCTTTATTTATACAACATCGAAGATGAAGAAGTTATTCGCAAGCTGGAGTGGGACGATATCGTCGGGATCTCTTCCCCGTCCTTCTCAGCAGACAACCAGAAGATCGTTTTCAGCGGGCTGCGATTTAACGGCAATAAAGACCTATTTATCTATGATCTGGCAAAAGAAGAGTTAATGCAGCTCACCAATGACTTTTACGATGATAATGCCCCCACATTCTCACCCGATGGACGGTATGTTACCTTTTCATCTGATAGAACAACCTATGGTGATCAATGGAGCTACAACGTTTTTGTCTACGATACCGAAACCGGACTCACATACTACGTAACCTCCAGCAAAACGCAGGATAACACGCCGGTATGGTCACCAGAGGGTAACTACATTGCTTTTACTTCTGACCGCGACTCAGCTTTGAACATCTGGGTAGCTGACGTTTCCGACATTGAGGAATGGACAGCAAGCAGCTATCTGAAGATACCGCTGAAGCAGGTCTCAAAATTTGCCAACGCAGCTTTCGACCCTGAATGGGTAGATGAAGATCAACTGTGCTTTGCAGTTTTTGAGCAGGGACGCTTTGAAATTCGACGTATGCTGGACGTTCAGGAAAAGATTGAGGAGAGCGAAACAGTTGTCGAGAACAGACAAATGCTGGCGCACTCCCATTGGAAACCCGGTCGGGTTCCCGGAGATAAGGTGATCTCCAAGATCAAATACAACAAGCGCTATAATCTTGATGTCGCCCAAACTCAGGTCGACCAAAACCCCTTCTGGGGTACCAGCGGAGGCGCGGTCTTTGCTTTTACCGATCTGCTTGGTAACGACCAATACTATTTCCTGCTCTATAATAATGCCCAAAGTCGCTCAGATTTCCTAAAAAGCACCAATGTTGCGATCTCAAAGGTATCGCTGGGCAAACGCACCAATTACGCCTATGGACTCTTCCGCTATGCCGGATTAAGGTTCAATTTCAAGGATGACTTCTTTTTTGAAGATCAGGTAGGTGGGTTCTTTACCATCAGCTATCCCTTCTCCCATTACGATCGTATGGAGTTCAGCACCAATTTTGCATACTCCGATAAGGAATCTGTCATTGTCGATCGCCGCTTTGCCTGGCTCAGCTCCAATTTCGTCTCGTTGATTCATGACAATTCCATATGGTCTTATACCGGTCCTATTGAAGGGAGCCGTTACAATCTGTCAATTGGAAATACCTATGACGTAAAGAATTCTAACGTTAACTACTGGACCTTCCTGGCAGACTATCGGCGCTACGCTCGCCTGACCAGTAAAATCACCTATGCCTCGCGTTACCTTGCGTTACTGAATGACGGGCGGGAAACCCGCTGGTATTATCTGGGTGGAAGCTGGGATATGCGCGGTTACCGACGTTTTTCCATTCGTGGCGAAAAGCTCGTTTTTACATCACATGAAATCCGCTTTCCCTTTATCGACTATCTGGGTGTAAAATTCCCGTTTGTTTCCATGGTATTTCCGGGGATACGGGGAGCTCTGTTTCTGGATGCCGGTAATGCCTGGAACGGTAATGACTACGACGGACTCGTCGGTAGCTTCGGCTTCGGTGCGCGTATCAATCTTGGTGGATTTCTGGTGCTGCGCTATGACGTCGGTAGAAAGACGGATTTTAACTCCATCAACAACAACTGGTTTACCCAATTCTTCTTCGGATGGGATTTCTAATGCGTATACTCAAAAACTATAAATATTTGTCGTCCTTTTTAGCGCTGGTTCTGCTTTTTTCATCCTGCACCGGTCTTGTAAAGCTGGATCTTCCGGGTTTAGATGAGCGCGATCCGGATCAGAACTGGACCATGTTGGGCAAGAACGATCAGCGTCAGCATTATTCATTAAACAACGTAACTCCTCCGCTTGATGTGGTCTGGAAGAAACGCGTTAAGTCTACAATCGTTGACCACCCGCTTGCAATCGGAGACTACATTATTGCGCCCACCAAAGCCGGAGAACTTTATCTGGTGGATTATCTAACCGGCAATGGAATCGGCACCGGTAAAATCGGCGTAGCGATGGACAATGCCCCTACCATCTATGGAAACAACATTCTAGTCGCAATGAAAGCAGGGCCTGAGAAGCTGCTGAAACTGGACCTGCGCAATGCAGAACAGGAATACAAGCAGAACTACCCGGCCATTAATACCTCGCCGCTCATATGGCAGGATCGCGTCTATTTCGGCAGTGATCGCAAACTGTTTTTCTGTGCAGACTATAAAACCGGTGAGGAAGTCTGGCAATTTAAAACGGAAGCAGCAGTCTTTAGCTCTCCCGCCCGCTCTGGAAACAGCATTCTCTTTGCCGATGTAAACGGCATCCTCTATTCACTCGATATTGAGACCGGAGAAGAGAACTGGCGTAAACAGTTAAGCGGCACGATCTATTCTCATCCAGTCCTGGATGAAAGTAATGCCTACATCGGCACCGTTTCAGGGAACATGTATGCCGTTTCCATATCCGACGGTTCTATCCAGTGGGAACGCAGCTTTTCCGGATCGATATTCAGCAGCCCGGCAATTTATGGCAACGAACTTTATATCGGACACAATGCACATGAGCTGCTATGCATGTATAAATCAACCGGTGAAGTGGTCTGGAGCTATTCTACCGAAGGGATTATCAACACCGTACCGCTCCCCTCTCCCGACTATGTTTATGTAACCTCATGGGACAAAAATCTGCATGTCGTAAATCGACTTAGCGGACAGCTGGTATTTAAGTATAAGTTGAAAAAACCGGTTAAGAGCTCCCCGATTATCTATAGGGATTACCTGTTACTGCACCTGGCAAACGATCAGCTTTTAGCGCTGGCAAATGAGAAGATTGTTAATGAACGGAGAATTCAACCATGAAAAAGACCCTAACGACCCTATTCGCATTATTGCTTGGACTGCCACTGTTTGCACAGCAGGGCGAAGGGGCTTTTTTAAACGTGAATAGCGACCCGGCCGGATGTTGGGTTCGTGTGGATTCCCTGTTGGTAGGTAAAACTCCATTGATAAACTACTCTCTTGCTCCCGGCGAATATAGCATACAGGTTTACCCCCCACAAACCGGCATCTGGAATCTGCAGGAGAAATCCTTTCTGGTTAACGTTGCTGCCGGAGAGACTTCAGAACTCAATTGTGATTTTTCACGCCCGGTCTTTATTAATAGCCTACCCTACGGTGCCAATATTTACCAGGACACCAGCCTGGTAGGCATTACCCCGGTATCGTTGTCTTTTGAGAGTTATGCCGAGAAGGAGCTTCGTGTTGAGAAGAAAGGATACATAACACAAAGCCTGGTATTGAAGGATCCGAAAGCTGTATTAATCAGGATGGAGAAAGATGCCAGCTATGTAGAAGAAGAGAAAAAACCTCAGCTTCTCGGCGTTATCCCCAAGAGGCACTTGAAGAGTAAATTCTCTCTTCTCGCCCTCTCTGTTGCTTCACACTGGGCAGCCTTTCATTTTAAAAATGTTGCGGACAGCAATTTCGATCAGTATCAGCTTGCTGGTGATCCTGCTTCGCGTGACAGGCTCTTCGACAAAACCCGCCGCTACGACCGTTTATCCGAGATTAGCCTGGGCGTTTCTTACGCCAGTTTGGTTGGACTCGTTTATATGGTAATCTGGAAGTAGTAAATCGTTTTTTATTATTGCCATTCCCACATTTTCCATCTAAATTCGATTCTTGTCGTCAGGATTATTGACCCTGACGGCATGGGGAATTTTAAGTCAACGGATTACTTTCGGCAGTACCTGATACTGTAATACAAAAGGTAATCCGTCTTAATATTTCTTTAAAGACTTCTCAATTTTTAACGTAACTATACGCATAGTGACGCTTTTACATTTCATCTTAATCCAGATGGGCCGGAAGAAGCCCCGGAGGATAATTCATGGGATACTTAAAACAACGAAATCCTTTTGAGAATGCTCTGAAACAATTTGACAGAGCTGCCGATGCGCTGGAACTTAACGCCAATCAGATCGTGATGATCAAGGAACCGCGGCGTGTAACTGAAGTAAATCTACCTGTTAACATGGATGACGGTAAAATTAAACTATTTAAAGGTTTCCGGGTACAGCATAGCATTATTCGCGGACCTGCAAAAGGTGGTATCCGCTTTCATCCAGGCGTTTCAGTAGATGAAGTAAAAGCACTCGCCTTCTGGATGACCTATAAATGTGCCGTTGTAAACGTACCCTTTGGTGGCGGTAAGGGCGGCATTATTGTTGATCCTTCCAAGCTATCCGACGCAGAGCTTGAGAGACTTACCAGACGCTATTTTTCTGAGCTTGAAGATCTCTTCGGCCCGGACAAAGACGTTCCAGCACCCGATATCAATACCAACCCTCAGGTAATGGGCTGGATGTTTGATACCTTTGCTATGCACAAAAAAGAGCATATCACCGGTGTGATTACCGGTAAACCGCTCGAGATCGGCGGATCTGCCGGCAGGGCTGAAGCAACTGCTCTGGGGATGTTTTACTGTGTTCGTGAAGCCTGTGCGAAACTCGGAATGCGAATGGCCGGATCTAAAGTAGCTATTCAGGGCTTTGGAAATGCCGGTTCCCATGCTGCACGTTTTCTATATGAGCAGGGTGCAAAAATCATCGCCATCTCCGATGCCAGTGGGGCCTACTACAACCCGAAGGGAATTAATATTGAGGCAGCGATTCAAACCTGTTCCAAAAACAAACGCTGGACGCTGGATGGCCTGGATCATAACACCCGCGTAGAGAAAATGGATGATCCGATGAAGCTTCTGGAGCTGGATGTGGACATCCTGATACCTGCTGCTCTGGAAGATCAGATCACCGAAGATAACGCTGCAAATATCAAAGCGAAGTTAATTGCCGAATGTGCGAACGGCCCCATTACTGTTGAAGCAGATGCTATTCTGGATGAAAAGGGCTGCGTGCGTATCCCGGACATTCTCTGTAATGCCGGTGGCGTGACGGTTTCTTATCTGGAATGGGTTCAGAATCGAATGGGATACTACTGGACTGCAGATAGAGTTCGTGAAGACCTGGAAAGGTTTATGGTTACAGCCTTTAACAGAGTCTGGGAAACCCGCGAACAATATAACGTAAACAATCGTATCGCTGCATTTATCCTGGCAATTGAACGCGTTACCCGCGCTGCTGAAGTTCGCGGACTTTACGGTTAAGCACTCCCGCCTACCGAATTGGAAGGCCTGCCACATTACGGAATTTGCCGCTTATTTCTTCAGAAATAAGCGGCAAATTCCTGCTTTCACCTTTGACGAAATAGCATCATTCACTATATTCCGTCTATCGAATGAGGATTTTAAATGCAATTGCTAAATAAAGCTATTAGTTATGTTCTGCCGGTCTTTCCCAAAAGCATGGTAGGCTATTTTGCCAAGCCTTATATCGCCGGTGAAAGACTGGATGATGCTGTAAAAGTCGTGCGGGATTTAATGGATGAAGGTGCCTGCGCTACCCTGGATGTTCTTGGTGAAGAAGTTCACCACGAAGAACAGGCCCTACATGCCGTAGAATTATACAAGCAGGTCCTGCAACGCATTTATTCGGAGAAACTCCATTCCGGGATATCTGTCAAGCCTACCCACATGGGCTTAAAAATCGATACTGAATTTTGTTATAAAAATATTCGTTCTCTGGTAGAGATGGCCAGTATCTACAAGCGGTTTGTGCGAATCGATATGGAAGACCATACAACCACCCAAGATACCATAGATATTTATAAGCGCCTGAAGGAGGACTTCGATAATGTCGGAACAGTAATACAGGCTTATATGCGCCGAACAGTAGACGACATTAATTCGCTTATTCCCCTAAAAGCCGACCTACGCCTCTGTAAAGGCATTTATATCGAGCCACGCTCTGTTGCCTGGAAAGAAGGTAGCATTGTAAACGAAAACTTTAGCTACGTGCTTGAAAAGCTAATCGTAAACAATTGCTATGTCGGAATTGCTACGCATGATGAAAAGCTGGTATGGGAGGCAATGCGTATTCTGGATAAGTATCAGGTAAAGAAAGATCGTTATGAGTTTCAGATGCTTCTCGGAGTCGACGCTGAATTGCGCAGGATTATTCTATCTGAAGGGCATAAACTGCGCGTTTACGTACCCTTTGGAGCGGAGTGGTTTGCCTACTCAACACGCAGGTTAAAAGAAAACCCCACAATTGCAGGGCACATTACGAAAAACCTGATTTCCTCTGTCTTTAAGCGCAAGGAAAAAGCACTTCCCGCAGAGAAGCCGAAGCAGAAACAGGCTGAAATCAGCGACTAACCCTCGTCCTCATTTTGTTCGGCTCCGTTTTCGGCAACCACTTCGCGGAGCTTGCTTTCAAATACTCTGCGGTTCCAAAATGGGATATCCGTCAATCCGCTTAGCTGCCTCATGCAAAAGTCCGGCGACTCCGGAGCACTAATCCAGCGATGCCCCTTGTCATAAATCATATAAACATCCCAGGCTTGCTGATCGATTCTCAAAGCGAGCTGCCACTGTCTTGAACTAACGCCTTCCGAATCCCAAATTGAAATTACGCGCTTATCATCAAAGCTACCGGCCAGCTCAAGAGCCTTATCGCGCGAATCGTCCTCTAAAATAGGTAACCAAACTGCATACAGGCGTAGGTCATCGCCATCAATCCCGGCAAAGATATCCTTCAGATCCTCGAAAACGCGCTGTGACAGCGGATCTCCGGGGGACATAAGTGCTATTACGCGTGTTCTTGTATTATCGTGGTTAAATTGATTTGAGAGCTGATCAAAGGTATGTAGCTCTATCATATCCACGTATGGAGAAGTATCGTTACTGCGTTCAGAACTACACGCAAACAACAATAAGATTGTAGCAAGTATTAGAACAGATAAATTCCTGGATTTCAACGATTCCCCCTTTCAGGGCGGCGGTGAAACGTAGTCCGGGATAACACGTCCGATCGAGGACGTTATACGGTGTTTATTGCTCTGCCAAATTAGCTGAAACCGGCTCTGCACTGAGTCCACTAAACTCAACCTGCATATTCGGATCTGCATAGAGTCCGATTCCACCACGAACAGTTTTGTCAGTAACCATCGTCAGCAGTTCACCATTGGCATATAGCAATATTGTTTTATCGATACATTTAATTTTGAGCTGAGTTGGAGAGTTCGACTGTTTAACACCAACCGGAACACTTCCATTCGTAATTTTATTAATGCTGTTACGTGAAATTCGCTCAAGTGCGTATTGAGAATCCTTATCGATAGTAAACAAGTAGAAGCTTTGGAAGGGATCGCTTATGTTATGCCCAAAAATAATTCCGTATTTACCGTTTCCAAGCCCTCCGGTTCTTCGCGCATTCACAAGGATTTCGACGTTTCCGTATGCATCGATTCCGAATGCCTTTTTTATACGGATATTATTTTCGAAAACCATTGAGTTTTCTACGAGGTGGAAGTCATCACCGCGGTAAAGTCCGGGGGTTTTCCAGTTCCGCAAGGATAGAAAGGTCGGTAGTATCTGTTCCGGTCTTGGTGCAACCGGCTCGGGCTTAAACTTTTGTTTTCTTTTCTTCTGACGCAGTTTATTACTTGCAAGACGTGCAACAGCACGGGATTTTTCTATTTCTGCTCTCACATCAGCCAGCTTCTCGGAAAGCATTGAGCTATTGGGGTCAATCTCATAAGCCAGGCGATAGTCTTCTTCAGCAGCCTTCAGATTCTTTAAAGCCAGCATGGAATCGCCGCGCGTAATATAAATATTCATTATCTCCTGAAGGCCTTCAACCGCCTTGATTTCGGTTGACTCAGCTTCCAGAACTTTCTGATAGATTGCTGCTGCATCATGCAGATTACCGTTTTTGAGGTATCCTTCCGCATCTTCCATGCGCTGTTCTATCGTTTTCGATAAGAAACCCGCTTCATCCAAAGATACCGAATAGCGTCCTATGGTTGCCTCGGCAATCTGCGGTAACTCATCGGAAATTATCGTCATCAGTACAAAAAGGACGGCTCCCAACATAAAGGTCAGGCTTACCTTCATACGCCAATTCGACTTTTCTGCGGCGACAGCATTATCACCCGTGGAAGCCCGGCTTTTTCCCCGGCGTCGATATTCATTATAGATTTTAATTACCTGAACGGCGACATTACCGTCAGCCCCTCGCTCTATTGCCATTTCCTGAAGCTTGCGGCTGGCCGTTTGAGGGGTATGTGAAAGAACAATAGACTGAATTTCATGTTCGGGTATCACATCAATTGCTGACGTTGTCATAACAAAATACTCATCCCGTTGAACAGGTATTTTGTTAATAGTCTCAATTTTTACCCCAAGCTTAATACCTAACGCACGCGTCAGTACAGCTCGCGTCCCATCTCTGGTGCCGACTTCACGCGGTAGCATATCCAGAACCCGGGTATGCTCCTGAGTAAGCTGCTCGACCTTTCTAACGCTTACGCGATAAATACGACAATCACCGACATGAGCTACGTATGCATGACGGTCTGTAATAACCAAAGCTGAGCAGGTAGCTCCAATCTTCTTGTGAAGCGCATTGGTTTGAGCATATTGGTATACGCGGCGATTAGCAGTATCCATGGCGCGCTGAAGGCAAAAGGCGATATCGCTTGAGGGGTAGGTAAAATAATTTTCCTGAATAATATCAATGGCCAGCTTTCCGGCATCCCCTGGCTCGGGGCGGCGAGTCTTCGAATCCGCAATTACAAACAGCCTCCCCTTTCGGGATGCAATAGCCGTTGAGGAACCGTAATGATCATACGGTGCCGAATCGCGATAGGTAGAGAGCGTCTTCGTTGAAGAAGAAGCAACATCGACCTTAAGGTTTGATGAAGATTGCAAGCTCATTGTTCTAAAAGTTTTTTACAAGAAATTCGATAAACTATGGCTCTAACCGAACTATCGGCAGAACTAAAGAGAATTTCAGCTAAAATACTGAATACTTACATGCGTCCGTGCCGACTTAAGATCATTAACGATACAGATGTTAAAAATCATCCGGCAGATGAGGCGGGTATTAAGAGGAAGGGTTTATCGTCTTGGCAGCCGAAAATTCCCTAACTATTTCTCCATGCACCAACATGACCCATTCACATCATACTGCGGGAACGAGTAAAATATACGACAAATAAGCATTTTGTTTGTGACAAATCTCAATTTTGAACGCCGTTTAAACACTCGGTCAATGCGGTGTGTCACATTTTGAAAATTTATGGTAATTCAGCTTACAGTTTCTGGCTACTTAAGCTTTATCAGTCGCTTGACCGACTGCTTTCCAGCACTTTCCAACATGTAGAAATAGATGCCGCTTGCAGCCTCACGGCCCGTATCGGAACGACCATCCCATCTTATTTCGTGATATCCGGCAGGCTGGTTCTCGTTCACTAACGTACGAATGAGCTGACCGAGAACGCTATAAATCCGCAGCGTTACGCGTCCTTCACGTGCTACCTGGTATGGGATCATAGTGGAAGGGTTAAAGGGGTTCGGATAGTTCTGAACCAGAGCAGATTCATTCGGTATAAGACGTTCTATTCCGCTTAAGGCATCGTTAAGCTGCTCTTCCGGTCCTACGTAAAGACTAAAACGCTCCGTCTCATCATTGCGCACAGAACGCAAAGCGATCGTCTCACCCTGAAGCGGGAGATATCGCCGTTCGAACTTGGCATCATAGATTGCTACTGTAAAGTTTTCCGGAACGTTTTGCATCTCAGGAATTTTAAGATCAACTGCCGAGCCGCTGCCAAGTATCCCAAATGTCCATAAACCACCTTCCGAGCTTAGTGCACGAATATCGGTTGCAAAAAAATGGTTCTCTGAAGCCCAGGTATTCCTGTTAAACACAATCGACACTCCCCTGCCCTCGGGCGACGACGGATCGGGATAGTCATAGCGATCTTTTTCATCTGAGGCTAATGGGTCCATTCCAGCGATGTTTACATCAAATCCATACTTATTTTCTGCCTGCAAAATGACCTGCCAGCCGGCGGTCTTTTGAACCGGTTCGCTTTTCAGCTCTTTCCCTAGACCGCTGGAAGGATCAAAAACGATATTCACAGAGTTTATCGTCGTATTTAATACCGCATAGCCGCTCCAGGGCTGTAGATTAAAATTCTGGTTCAGGAGAGGCGTCCAGCCGGATTTTCCAAGCGAATCTTCCCAGGCCTGGCCATTCCAGCGATATATCTGCAGCTCTTCCTTCGAAGAGGAACGCACGCTATCCCAGGGAATCGGAAAGCTGTACGGATTACCGATTTGATTCCAGCCTGGCTGAAGACTGTAGACAAACGAATCCGGCGATACGGTTTGCATTTCCGGGAAGCTAAGAGTGGTAGTGGGTATAGCGCCATCATCATCAGTACGCAAGTAAAGCCAGAAGGCATTTCCCGGCTCAAATCGCCCGTATCCACCCGGACTGGCATTTAATGCAGTAGAATTCAGATAACTGCTGTTTTGCCCACTTTGGTCTACACGATAAATGCGCCAGGAGAAATCTCCTTCTTCTCCAAGATCAGCCAGGACGCTGGAAATAGACTTATTAACGTCCGTAATGGCATCATAAGGCAGAGAGAACATCTGCCATTGATTGAGCGTTGAAAGGCTTGATGAGGTGCTACCAAGCATAATCTCGCCCGCAGGAATTCCCACAGTGGAGAAAATGGTATCCCGCACCGTTACCGGATATTCATCTGAGACAGCAACCTCCAGCTTTAGGCCATTAGAGGTTATAGCAATACCGGGAATACTGCCGTTAAATACCCCACCCCCAATATTCGACAACGTCAGGGCTCCGGCTGTAAACCCGGGTGCGTTAGCATTGCCGTAGCGCAGTCGAACCTGCCGAAGCGTGGTATCTGCGGATGCAATTACGGTGATTTCCGAATCCTGCCCCAGCTGAGGGTCAACAGTAACAGACTGGATCAGCGGAGCAACAACACCGCGACCGGCCAAAAATATGTTCACCAGGGGATTTTCCCGATCGTTACTGTCGATATTCAAAAATGCTTGCCTGATCCCGGTTGTAAGCAAAGGTCTGAAAGCAACTTCAAGAAAATAGGCTGCATTATCCGGCGGAATCTGAAAAGGGAATTCCGGAAGGTTCTTCAATATAAATTCAGGTGAATTTATCCCGCTCAGATCCAAAGAACGTATGGTTAACGGAGCGGCACCGGAATTTACCAGTGCCAAAACGAATGTCGAGTCCGTATTTAATCCAACTGCCTTGAAATCGAGTGAGTCTATTGCAACAGAAAGCCTCGGTAATGCCCCCTGCCCTATCACCGGAAGTATCAACTCTCCATTCAGGGGATCATTGCTTTCAATAATCATATTTACAGCCGAGCTGCGCTCCTCAATTGGAGAGAACAATACACCGACCCCAAGAGAGTCACCGGCGGCTATTGAGATTGGGAGCTCTCGGACCAGCACTTCAAATAAGGTGCTGTCCGGCCCGGTAAGGCTTAGATCTGAAATCAGCAAATTGAACGTTCCGTCATTGCGAATCACCAATTGCTCCAAAGAGGTTGAATCGAGAACAACTCTACCGAAATCAAGCGTATCCGCGCCCAGTGCCAACTCCGGTGCGGCACCGGTTCCTAACAGGCGAACAGGCTTCACAGGGTTATTAGGATCATTGCTAGTAAAATTGACAAACGCATCTGCTTCGCCTAATTCAGACGGAGAAAAACGGATTGCAAAGGCAATCGGATTTGCCCCGGGTAAAATAGTGATGGGTAGCTGAGGGGCCTCTTCGAAACTAAACAGAGAGGCGTTTACGCCGGTTATTGACGTATCAGAAACGATAAGCGGCGCACCTCCGCTATTCGAGATAAACAACTCGGCGATTGAATCATTCTTGACGAGCACATTCCCAAAAGACAGGGTATCCGGTGAAGCCGAAATTTCCGGTTGAACTCCAATCCCGGTCAAGACAATATCAAAAGGATTTTCATCCGGATCATTGCTTAAAACCTGTAGCGTGGCCGTTTTTTCGCCCAGTGTTTGCGGTTTGAATTTTACTGAAAGGGATGCCCTGCCTCCATTTGCAGGCACCGTAACCGGCAAGGTTGGGAAATTGGCAACAGACCATTCTGTTCCGTTCCCGATAAGCGTCGTATCCGATATAATAAGCGGAGCTAAACCAATATTGGAGATCTGGAAAAAGATAGTCAGGCTATCTCCAATTTCAACCGGACCATAGCCAAGAGGATTTACATCAACATTGATGTCGGGTTCGATTCCAGTCCCGCTAATAGGCAAATCAAGCTGACCTTCATCCGGGTCATTACTCTCAATTCTTAGGGTGCTGGATTTTAGGCCACCGGAGGTCGGTATAAATCGTACTCGAATCGGCCCGGAATTACTTCCCGGAAGAATGGTCAAAGGAAATGTCGGCGGATTATCCAATACGAACTGATTCGCGTTACCTCCGTTTACCCTCAAGTCAGTGATAAACAGATTGGCATCCCCATCGTTAAAGATGCGCATTTGCTTGCTGGAATCCTCTCCAACCGGAACGGCCCCATAGTCGAGTTCCTCCACCGATAAACGTATATCGGCTTCAGTAGCGGTACCATCAAGCTGTATGAACAGCGGATTTTCATCCGGATCATTACTAACCAGGCTCAGAAATGCAACCTTATCACCTTTGAACAACGGCTTGAACGTTAGTGTTATCTGAGCTGCACTCGCACCAGGTGCGACTTCAATTGGCAAAGGAGGAGCCTGGAATGCAAACTCATTTGAGTTTGCCCCTACCAGCTGCACAGAAGTAATAATCAGATTTCCCTGTCCGGTATTACCGATTCCAAGCACTCTTGATGAATCGCTTCCGGCCGGTAGCTCACCAAAATCAAGAGAGGCTACCGAAGGTTCTATATCCGGAAATACGCCCTCGCCGCTTAGGCTGACGTCGAATGGGTTTTCATCCGGATCATTGTTGACAATAATAAGGAAGCCCGATTTAACTCCACCACTGGCAGGATTAAACTGAACACTAATTTCTACGGGTTGTGAGCCCGGCTGAATCAGGATTGGGAATGTCGGTAGTGAAGGTAGAGAAAATTGGCTGGCATCCGCACCGATTACATCGATGGAAGAGACTTCAAGTTCTGCATTTCCGGTGTTTGTTATAGAAATTGTTAGCAGCGAATCATCGTTTACCCCAACTCCACCAAAGTCCAGCGCTGTTGGCTGAACATTAATATCCGGAGCCTGGGCAGCAATTTGAGAAGCCGATACGGTGATCAGTATAATCGCAATGCGCAAGATTTTATATAAGGATTGCAGCTTCAGGTTCAGCATAGTATTTCCATCAAATTAGGTGTCGGTTCTTCCCGCTTAATTGGGCAAGTTGGGCGGTAATCCTATCGGCACCGGTGAATCATCGCCTTCCGAATTTCGATTAATCAATAGCCAGGTTGTTGCCCCGGCAGCGGTTACGAGTCCAGCTGAGATCAGATATTTACCCCATGAAACGCGCGATGGGCTGCTCAGAGCAAAGTTTTCCTTACGCGTCTCAACATCCTTACCCTCTAGCATCGCCAAATACAGACGCGAATACCCGCCGCGCTCGGCAATGACCATCAGATTTCTTGAACGGCTGGCAAATTCACTGACTCGTGGAAATCTTCTCTGCAGGTCGCTCATGTATAGCACTGCGTTCTCTTCTTTATTCAGCCAGCGCTCTACGTTGACGGCATATAGCGGATCGTTTTCAGATTCAAGCGAAGATTGACAAAGAATACTCCGACCGCCTTCCAACCAGACTGCCCGACTACCAACAAGCTCGATATTTTTAAAGACCTCGGTTTTATATCCTTCCAGATCCTTATTTCGAAGTCGCCTGCCATCTCCCCAGGCAAGTTCAGTAACATACAGGTTTGCCGTGCCGGTACCGGTAACGGACTGTCCGATGTATAGCAACCTTGCCGCCTTATGAGGATCCCACTGCGGCTTGGTATAATCTGCGAGTGGATCATCTGTTACGCGATAAATATTATCTTCATCTTTCGCAAGGTCTAGAACGTGGATTTGAAACGTGGATATCTCACGTCCGGGAAACTGTTGAAGTCGGGAATAAGCCAGCAGACGTGCTTTGGGATCCGGGTTCCAGGCAATATCAAGTTCTTCAAACGGATTTGCGGTCAGCTGTTTACGACGCAATTTCGTGAGGTCACGTTTTTCAATAGCTTCCGCAACGTTCTCCAGGAGATAAATATCGCCTGCACCGGTGGCAGAAGAGATATAGGCAATCGACTTTCCATCAGGCGACCAGCGTGGTGAGTAATGCTCACCCGGAGCGTTGGATAGCTGCAGATATGTGTTTTGTCCTACCGAGCCAACATAAATGTTCCGATTATCGCCATCTGCATTGCTCACGAATGTAAACCACTGATTACCGTTCTTATCCAATTGCGGTCGCCAGTCTATTTGACCGCTGTAAAAAGCGTTGCTTTTCGCTTCCGAAAACCCCTCCCCCTCAGAGGTTTCAGTCATCGTGATCTCGAAAAGCTGCTCTGCACCAAGATCATAAATGTGCAGAAAATGATCGCTTCCATCCTGTCTTTCAAATGAAATCAGCCTGGAAGGAAAAGGAGAAAATACTGGTTTCGAAAGCACGCCCGACAAACGCCGGTCGCGACTGGATAGAATTTCATATGGCTCACCGGATATAACCAGTGAATCAGAGGTAGCCTGTAGGGAAAAGGTGATGAGTAAAAGGCAAAGGATAATCCGCATAGATCTCCTGCAAAGAAGTAATTTTTATTCTTCGTAATTTACTGGTGTAAATTAAGCTGTTGATTGCATCAGTACAAGGAAAAACATACACAATAAAACCAATGATTTCAACAATCTGAAATGATTATTTTCTCAGAATGAAATCAATTTTCAATGGCGTAAACCTATCAATTGCCGATAATACATAAAACATTATACCGGTATCAAAAAGAATTGCGGCACTTATCTCAGGTCACATCCAAATGAACATTAAGGCTTTATGTTATGGCAATCCTGAACAGAAGGCACTATCTTATCGATTCTTCAAACAAACGTAAATGACAAATGCCACACGCATATCGACAAAATCGACGGTGTTGGTAAATAAAACATAACGCCCAGAAATGAAGGAGCATTCACTTATGGCAAATATTGCAACCGTTATTCTCGCTGCTGGTAAGGGCACCCGCATGAAATCTGACCTCCCAAAAGTTTTACATCCGCTGAATGATCGTCCAATGATTCACTATGTGGTTGATGTAGCAGAAGCAATACATTCTGAGAAAACCGTACTGATTATCGGGCATAAGCGTGAATTGGTAAAAGAGATGACAGCAGATCGCAACGTCGAGTATGCAGTGCAGGATCCGCAGCTGGGAACCGGGCATGCCGTAATGCAAACTCAGCCGAACTTCGAGTCCTATGAAGGTAACGTTCTGGTTCTATCCGGTGACGTTCCTCTGCTAAGAGCGGAAAGCATCCAGAAACTCATCGATTATCATGTTGAAAACGATCGTCTCGCGACACTCCTAACCGCCGAAATGGACGACCCAACTGGTTATGGCCGTGTCGTTCGTGATGCGGAAGGTAATGTTGCAAAGATTGTCGAAGAGAAAGATGCTGATGAAGACACGCGTAAAATTAAGGAAATCAATGTAGGAATCTACATTTTCAAAGCAGCTGAGCTATACAAAACGCTTCCTATGGTGAAAAACGATAATCGTCAAAGCGAGTATTATCTTCCCGATGTACTGAAGATTTATGTAGAACAAGGGGAAAAACTGGCTGCGGTTATAACGCCGGATGTAGAGGAGACACACGGTATCAATACAATTGATCAGCTGAAAAATGCCGAAGAGATTTTAAACGCCAGGCTTCAGTCAGCTTAATAACGACTTACCTTCCCGTCAAAATCGGCGGGAAGGACTTTCTACTGGCTATTCTTACCAGCCTCACCCGGCACCGCTTTATCAGCACTATCCGTTGATTCATCACCTGAAGGCACAGCATCACGCCAACCACCGAACAACAACATTAATCCCAAACCACACATAATCGCGACGTCTGCGACATTGAAGATTCCGGTGCGAACAGATCCTATTCCCATATTCATAAAGTCGACCACCAGGCCGGAGTTTAGAATACGATCCAGAATATTGCTCAGACCGCCACCAAAAATAGCTGATAAAGCCACAGTTTGAAGCATTGTTAAATGACGATTGAAAATCAGGTAAGCCAGTAAGGCAACCAGTAGCAGTGACGGGAGTATCGTTAGACCGATAAATCGAATCTCGTCGGGTAATCCTGAACCAAACCCCAACATACCGCCATTATTTTCGGCGTATTGAAAACGGAAAAAGTCGTTCCAGTATATTTTTGCCATTCTGCCGCGCAGCGTCTCCTGCGCAATGGTCTTGGTAATCTGGTCGAATGCGACAACAAAAAGAGAGATGCCGGCAATCCATAGAATGCGTTTATTATTCATTCAGCTGTTATCCTTTCCATACGGATTTTTTCGGCATATAAAGTAGCAAATTTTTACGGGTGGTGCACGAAAAAAATCAGTCCGAGGACTCCGCCGTCAGCGCCTCGGTTTTATCACTAAGTGCATTACGCAGAAAATATCCACAGGCACAGGCAATGCCGCCACAAACAACCGCAATAAGACTTATGGCAATGAATTGCAATCCACCGTATTGAGCTCCGATCAACCTGTCGATTTTCGGCAAAAGTAATGAAGCGTTTTGAGCATAATAAAGAGCACCGAGGAACCAGACCAACCCACTGCTGAAGGCACCGGTCACGAAGGCCCTCAGGCCACTGGAAGATCTCCAAAAACCATAGGCGAGGGGCAATGGGATTATCCACCACCAAAATGGGGTTAAAAGATGGGCTAGAGTTAGTGCTGCTATTAGAAGAATGATCATATTATCAGTTCAAAGTTCAAAGTTCTAAGTTCAAAGTTCTAAGTTCTGGGTTCTGGGTTCTGAGTTCTGAGTTCTGAGTTCTGAGTTCTGAGTTCTGAGTTAATAATGTGAATGGTGAATATATTAATCTCACTGTTTCTGCCTGTTTCTCACCGTTTCTGACTGTCTCTTACTGCCTCAATGTGAATGGTGAATATATTAATCTCACCGTTTCTGCCTGTCTCTCACCATCTCTCACTGTCTCTCACTGCCCTACGGCCTCACTGCCTCACTGCCCTACAGCCGGTTTTAATACCGTTCGTCGATCCAATTCCTCGGGCGATTGCAGAAACTTCAGTTCATAAAACGTTCCAGCGAGCCAGTCATCTATCGCGCTATCGTAAGCGGCAGAGCCGGGACTACCGGATTGCCCTCCCGGATAAATACCCCATGCTTTTACCGGATTACTCATTTCAACCACCATTCGCCAGGTAGGGCCATGTATGCGCTTGGTGGCGTTTACGGTTTTTGCGCTGCCACCGGTTTGCAATCCTGTTCTGCCAAGACCGGCAATACGTGCCATATGCCGCATATCCGTGCCTCTTACCTTGCCCCACTGCCAGCCGCCATCGAGTACTTCAAATTCTGAATAGAGCTGCAGTCGTGTTTCCTGAAAAGCCATTAACAACACATCACTACAGATTTCCTTAACCTCACTGCTATCGATGTCAAAAAATTCACTTTCCGGCTCTTCCAGAATTAACCGTACCAGCACATTATCCTTTGGATAGAGTAGTTCTCCATCTTCACTGGTGAATTCATTCTGCCATGTAATGCGCTCCACATTCTTCCACCAAAAGGCAAAGAAAGTCGCGGCTTCTGAATTCGATTCCTGCAGGAAGTTCCAGTTTGTCAATAAATCAATCTGATCAGCTTCAGAAAGAGATAGCAATTCCCAGGGAAGGTGCTGCAACATTGTGGGTAGAACTTCTCTTGCTAATACGTTCGTTTCATCCAGCTGCAGCTGCATCATACTCCGGGGGTTAATCTTATTACCCTCTTCCAGCACCTCGGCTATTCTGAGACTGCGTTCGAAGGAAGAGAACTTACCGTAAATATGATAGGGGTAATTCTCATTTACCGGACGCTGATTACTGGAGGCAACAAATCCCTCTGCCGGATTTATCAAACCCGGGAGGTGAGACCGTTCAATCCATCCCTGCCAGTCATAGGCCGGATCCCGCCCATCGCTAACAAACCGTCCCTGAAATTCCCAGCGCTGTGGGATTTTCCCTAAATGATGAATTGCAATATCGCCGTCCTGCGTAGCAAAGGAAAAGTTCAGTGCCGGTGACTGGTAGGTTTCCAGCGCCTGTAGAGCCTGCTGATGATTTTCTGCCTGGTTCAGCTTCAGAAAAGCCAGAAGTTCATTTGATGCATCATGAGCCACCCAGCGCAGTGCGGCACCGGCAGGAACATTACCGCGTTTTATCGCTTCATCTTTTTTATAAACGACCAGGCCATGACGCGTTATAGGAATCGTATCGTTGATGACGCTGCCACTTCGGGTGAGGATTTCTTCGATCCGCAGCTCGGCATCTATCCATCGACCATCATATAAGTAACGTTTATCATTTGTCGAGTCAAACTCGACTTCATACCAATCCAATACGTCTGTTTGCGCATTGGTTAGTCCCCAGGACAACTGCTGATTAAAGCCGATAACCACTGCCGGCAACCCGGGCAAACTCACTCCATAGACGTTCACATCCGGCCCATTAAGCTGCACTTCATACCAGATCGAAGGGATTGTAAAGCCTAAATGCACATCATTTCCCAGAATCGCACTACCGGAAACAGTCTTGCTCCCTGATACCGCCCAATTATTACTGCCATTATGAGGGTCTGGTTGAAGAGGTAGTGACTCTGCTAACGGATTTTGCGGAATGTAGAGCGACTCAGGAGCTGTGGGGTTTGGATTAGCTTTAAACGGCCAGTTTGCTCGTTCCCCGACGACTGGGCGTGAGCGCTGGATCGGCTGTAGAAAAAGCTCTTGAAGCAGCGAGTCGCCGATATGTTCCCGGGTTCGCGTCAGTAAAAGTTCTTCGCTATATCCGGTAAGGTCCCAGGCCAGATATTTCAGTATGAGTAGTGATTTAAGCGGCGTCCATGCTTCCGGCTCATAATCCAGCAGTTTGAACTCCAGCGGATAGTCTTTTGCCCCAAGCTGCTCTATCCAGGCATTTACGCCATTTACATATGCAAGAAGTGCACTGCGGGAGGTGGAATCTTTCTGTACTTCTTCCCACATTGTTTCCGCGGCCATTCGCATGCCGATGCGCCTACGATAGCGATCGTATTCCAGCAGATTATCTCCGGCTACTTCAGCGAGTCGACCTCCGGCAGCACGCGAGAGGAAGTCCATTTGCCAGAGACGGTCCCGCGCTTCCAGATATCCCTGAGTAAAGTATAAGTCTTCATTGGATTCAGCAAAGATATGTGCTACATGCCGATCATCCCAGCGCACATCCACCGTACTTTTCAATCCGGCAAGAGTGAGGTTCTCAGCAAGAGGTTGGTCCTCACCGTTTTGCAAGTATCCGCTAAATGGATTGAGGAATTTTCCTATTGGCGGGTTTAATCCGCGGGGGAAATTCAGATAAAAAAATAAAATCGCGAGCACGCTAAGCGACGCGAAAAATTTGAACCACTTCATTTTTATTCCAAATGTGTTGATCTCTGCGCATCTATTTAAGACAGTTCGAATAAAAATAAAAGGAAAAAAGAACACTGAATACAGAAGTCAGAGGACAGAAGTCAGAACACAGAGCACAGAAGACAGATGTCGGACCGCTTTGCTGTCGGAGGACGGAAGACTGAAGTCGGAGCTCAGGCTTCAGATGTCGGACCGCTTTGCTGTCGGAGGACGGAAGACTGAAGTCGGAGCTCAGGCTTCAGATGTCGGACTTCGGACTTCAGACATCCGACTTCGGATTTACCGGTAGGCCGGCCAGTTTCATAATGGTCAGGGCGTTGGTGGTCGGACAGGGACCTTCGTGGATTTTATAATCAAAGGTCATTTTACCATCCACAACCTCCTCACGGAAATGCATATTTCGCAGCTGTGGAAAGGAATCCGCAAGTCGAGTCAGCTCCAGATCGTGAGTTGATATGCCGCCGACACCAAACTTTCCGGAAAGTCCGGCAATGTAAGACTGACTGCCAATCAGTCGCTCACGGTTATTGGTACCCTTAAAAATTTCATCGATCAGAAAGAAAAGCGGTTTACTCTCCCCTTCTCTCTCCAACGCGTCAAGCAGTTGCTTCAGGCGGCGCACTTCAGCATAAAAATAACTAAAGCCATCCGAAAGTGAATCACTGACGTTTATGCTGGTGAATAAACGCATTGGTTGCAGACGAAGAGCAGCACTATCGGTGATTCCACCGGCATTTGCCAGCACCAGATTGGCTCCCATCGTTTTCAGGAAGGTGCTTTTACCGGACATATTTGAGCCGGTAATCAGCAGAGTTTCACCGGTTTCTCCAAGTTTAATATTATTTCGAATTTTACCCTCTTCCGGCAGCAAGGGATGCCCCAACTCTTCTGCAGCAAATACCGGATCTTCGTTAGACGCTGAAAACTCCGGAAAGGTATAGGTCGGATTTAGCCAGCCCATTGTTGCCAGTGCGGCCATCGCCTCCAGTTCTGCCCAGCGGGAAATCCAGGAAGGGAGTTCTTCAGCCAGTTCTTCTCTGGCTTTATAGAGTCGTCTGGCCCAAAAGTAATCGTATGGAAACGTCAGGTTTAGGATGACCATCAGCATCGGATTCATGCGAAAGCTGACCGCATAAATAATGCGCTGGATGCGTTTAACGAGATGCCCAACCCCGTCTTCCGCACGAAAAGCAGAACAAAAGGCGGCCAGATCGGGTGCATTATGATAAGGATAACGCTTCAGATATTGCAGTATGCCATCCAGCTGGTCGAGCTCATCGCTCAATAGGATGGTATCATTGAACAGCTGAGAGAGCTGCTTGCCCATCCCAAAATACAGAATTATATATCCGATAAGCGGAAAGATCCAGTAGTTATTGACGTATCCAAACAGATTCGCTATCAGCAATGTCCACATTGATCCAAGCAGTAGCTTCATAATCAAAAGTTGAATCATGGACGGAGGAGATTCGTCCTCTCTGCGAAGTCTTCCTAATAATCGTTTTCCATCGAAAGATTTTTCAGCAATGCGCTTGAACTGCCAGTACAGGTTATTGCAAAATCCGGATAAACGGCGGAGTTCACGCACCACTCCCTGCCTTGCTGTGATTTCTTGCTGATCCACTTCCAGTGTAAGCAGCCACCTCCCCAGTGTATCCGCACCATCATGCGAGATACCGGAGTTTAACAGTCGATGTAAGGATGTCTCACCGGTTACCTCGAGATCGCGATTAAAGGGATGATCTTTTTCGGCTTTTATGTCTACCGGTTCCGGTAAAGCCTGCCAGTTCACATCCTGCCTGGCAAGGTTCAAGACCTTTAGTTCTTTCCAAACCTTGCCTTTTAATAGCTTGAACCGAACAACCCGATGCGCCCTCGCTAAAAAGAAGAAAGCAATTGCAGCTACAAATATTATCAGTAAACCAGCATTCTGGTCCCACCAGAAAAGCGTGCTACCCAGGCCACCCCCAACTAAAAATACCAGCAAACGCCATAAGGAGATGGATTCCAGGCGTCGGCCCAGCTCTTCTTCACGTAGTTTGTAACGCTCTATGGTTTTCAGGAGATTTTCGCGACGGAACTGCCTTTTATTTTCCATGGATTTATCCGGCATCCTCATCCTCTCTATGCACAGTTTCTATGCTGAAAGCCGGTATGCAAACCGACCAGTAGTCAGCCTGCTCGTCAAATGGATTCGAATAGCGAACCCGCGTATTGGCCTTCACGAGTATCGATTCACCCGGCCCGATTTCAACAACCTCGTCATCAAACTCGATACGCTTTCGTCCGGATACCATAATCGTAAACTCATCGAATTCAGGAGTCTGAAAGGGCTCTCTCCAGCCTGCAGGCGCAGTCATATGGGCAACGCTGCAGTTACCACCGGCATAACTGGCATTACCGAAGTGTTCTTCTATCTTTTTACCGTCCGTGGTTGGCACGATAAACGGATTTTCAGGTTTGATATATCCGGTCATAGCAATTCATTCCGTCAAGTTTCTAGTTGGATTTGGTTTGGATAAATAGTATATAAGTTAACACCTTATCTCACTCATTCCAAAGTTCGGTATAAAATAATGCGCGAAGCGGCATTTCTTAAACAGAATTCCCGCAAGTGGAAGCGAATGGAAACGCTTCTTGCTTCTAATGGGAAAAATAACCCGGATGAGCTGGCAGAGCTGTATCTTGAAATTAATGCGGATCTCTCCTACTCCAGAACGTTTTATCCGGATAGCCGCACAACGGTCTATCTGAACGGCCTGGCTGCACAGCTTCATCGCCACATATATCGCAACAAGAAAGAAGAATCGAATCGCATCGTTCAATTTTGGCGAGAAGAACTTCCGCTGATTTTTTATCAGTCCCGACGCGAGTTTATCTATTCCTTTATCATTTTTGCCGCCGCTATTTGTATAGGCGCACTCTCAACAGCAAACGACAGCAGTTATGCGCGCTATATTCTTGGGGACCGCTACATCAATATGACGATCAGCAATATTGAAAAGGGCGATCCAATGGCTGTGTATAAGGATATGCAGCAGGTTGATATGTTTCTTGGTATAACCTTTAATAATATCCGCGTATCATTTATTGCCTTCGCAATGGGCGTATTTTGCTCCATTGGCACGGTCTACGTCCTGATAAGTAACGGCATAATGTTGGGAACTTTTCAGTATTTTTTCTATCAGCGCGAATTACTCGTAGAATCAGCCCTGGCGATCTGGGTTCACGGCACCCTCGAAATTTCGGCAATCGTTATTGCCGGTGCTGCCGGATTAGCAATGGGCAATAGCATACTTTTCCCGGGTACCTATTCCCGGATGCAAAGCTTCATGCAGGGGGCAAGACGCGGATTAAAAATGATTGTCGGTATGATTCCGATTTTCTTTGCTGCAGGCTTGCTGGAAAGCTTTGTAACGCGGCATACCGATATGCCTCTGCTTTTAAACCTGTCAATAATTATCGGCTCACTTGTTTTTTTTATCTGGTATGTGATTATCTATCCTGAACAATGCAACAGGGCAAAGGAATATGCAAAACATTCAATTTCGTGAGATCCGCAACTTTAGTGGTGTTCTAAGTGCAACCGCATTATTTCTGAAGCAGCATGCAGTACCGATATTCAAAGACCTGATTAAAATCATTGTCGCTGTTACAGTTGTGGAACAGTTATTTTTGCTGTGGAGATTCTCCAACGAAGCATTTATTCCGCAAGCTGATCCAACCGCGCCGAACCTTGAAATAGTAGCCTTTGTTTTCTCTATGGCTTTCTTTGTGATAATAGGTATTCTAATCACCGTTACCTATGTTAACGCCTATATGCTGCACTATGTAACGGGAGAACCGGAAGCAGCTAAGATGAGTATCTGGTCCATAGTGAGTCGCCGAACTTTACCGCTGATCCTTTCTGTAGTTGTTGCTTACATCCTTTTGGTTATTGGAATGTTTTTGATTGCGATGCCGATAGGAATGCTATCCGCTATCGGAGGTCCGATAGGAGTAATCCTGGCGCCGCTATTATTAATTGCAGGCATCTACTATTCCGCCATTTTTATTTATCTACCTACCCTGGTTGTTATTGAGGATAGAAACCCGTTTACAGCCATAGGCGACAGCTTTAGCTTAATTAAGGGCAACTGGTGGATCAGTATGGGAGTTTGGTTTGTAACCAGCTTTATCGTAATGGTTTATGCAATGTTTGCGGCAACCCCAATAAGTTTGTTAGTAGACATTATTATCTCAAATAGCCCACTCAATGTAGATACCAGTCAATTTGTTGCAATTTCTGCCCGAATCAATCTGTTCCTGGGGAATTTTCTTTACAAATTTCTTATGATAATCCCCACTGTTGCAGCAACTATTCTCTACTTCAGCATTATGGAAGAACGTGAGCTAAAGGGTTTAAGAGATAGAGTTAGCGCATTAGCTACAGGCGGAGAGCCCACGGCATGAGAGCCATCCTGCTATTCCTAATTCTGATATTACCATCGGTTAATGCTTACTGCAAAAACGATTCAACACAGGTTAAGCTCGATAGCACGATTATCGAGCTGCGCACATTTGATGAGTCAAGAATGCAGACTTTACTAGCCGACGGAAGATATGTTTATGATCGGCGTCCACCTGTTACAATCGGCTGGTGGGAGAATTTTAAGCGGCGCTTCTGGAATTATCTAATTGATATCCTGAGCGGTCCGGATAATCCAATCCTGCGAGATATTTTATTCTACGGATTTCTAATCGCAGTTTTTGGCTTTGCGTTTTACAAGCTCTCCGACGGTAATATCGGCAGCCTTTGGAAAACGACCAGACCATCAACCTTTGAGTTTTCAGAGGATAACGCTCATATAGATGAGCTGGATCTTGATGCATTACTGGAAGAAGCCATTCGTCAACAAAACTTTCGCCGTGCCGTGCGATTACTCTATCTGAAAGCACTCCGTTTATTATCCGATAAAGCTCTGATCAGCTGGCAACCCTTTAAAACAAATACGGACTATATAGATGAGTTATCGGATCTGCCTTTCAGAGATCACTTTATAAACCTGACACGACTTTTCGATCATATTTATTATGGGGATTTCCATATTAGCCAGGTTTATTTTCAGCAGATCAAAGGTCAGTTCGAGGCCTTTTATCCCATCGTGGGAGAAGACCGATGAACAATAGAGCGCGCTATATTATCGCCGGGGCTTTATTTCTACTGCTCATCGTATTTGTTGAAATCAGCCGTCCGCCAGAGGTCGTCTGGACACCCAGTTTTTCAAGAAGTGACGATATTCCTTTCGGCAGCTCACTGGTTTTCGAATCCATAGAAGACCTCTTTCCGGGCGAACCCGTAAATATGATGTTGGAACCGCTATTTAACTATCCAATGGTAGACAATGTTACCGGTAACTATATGTTTATTGACCTGCAGCTTCAGTTTGATGAATATGATGTCCGGATACTTCTGGATCTGGCAAGAAGAGGACATTCCATTTTCCTCGCCTCACTGGATTTTGGTGAAGCCTTGCAGGATAGTCTTAATTTTGATATAGCTTCAGACTATTCCTTTTACGGCGATACGGCAACGGTTTCACTTCTTGGCTCTGTGGAGTCCAAAACCTATCGTTTTCCCCGTGGCTTCTTCTCTGATTTCTTCAGTAAAGTTGATACAGCAAACGCTGTAATGCTGGGGAAAACATCGATGGGGAATTACAACATGATACGCCAGCCCTTTGGTAAAGGTGCATTCTACCTTAGCCTCCTCCCCCACGCCTTTACAAACTACTACCTGGTCGATAAAGAGAACGTTGGATATATCGAACACGCACTTTCATTTTTACCGGTAAATCAGGTAGTTTGGGATGAATACTACAAAGAAATAAACAGTGCTGCGAGGGAATCATCCTTTCGATTTGTTCTCAGCAACGCTCCGTTACGCTATGCTTACTATACAGCGCTGGCGGGGATTCTGCTATTTGTGATATTTCAGAGTCGGCGAATTCAGCGCATTATCCCAATTATTCGACCTCCGGAAAATACAACAGTCCAATTCACAAATACCATCAGCCGCCTTTATCTGCAGAACGGAGATCATCATTTGATGGCGGGTAAATTAATCAGTCACTTTAAAGAGCACCTGCACCTTCAATACGGTATAAACAGCGATGAGCTGAATAAGAATGCTACTGAAAGACTTCACAGGAGATCCGGGATTCCGACAAAAGACGCTGAGCAGGTTTTTAACATGATTAAGCGGGTCGAAGGCAAAACAGAAATCAGTGAAAAAGAGCTACAGAAACTACATAAAGAGATTGAAACTATTTATCAACGGAGCAGATAAGGAATGACAGACTCTGAACAGAATCCTTTCGCAAGCAGAATAGACCTTTCGACGCTGCAAATGGCAGTGACTGAAATAAGACAGGAAGTGCGCAAATTAATTGTCGGCCAGGAAAAGATGGTTCAGTTAATGATTACGGCCATTCTGGCGGATGGTCATATCCTGCTGGAAGGCGTACCGGGTGTAGCCAAGACCCTCGGGGCCAAATTATTAGCACGAACATTTAAGGCCGATTTTTCGCGTATTCAGTTTACCCCGGATTTAATGCCGTCCGATGTACTAGGCACTTCAATTTACAATGCCGGTAAGGGCACATTCGAATTCCGCCGCGGACCCATTTTTTCCAACCTTATATTAATTGATGAAATTAACCGGGCTCCGGCAAAAACTCAGTCTGCACTATTTGAGGTAATGGAAGAACGTCAGGTTACAGTCGATGGAACTACCTACCCAATGGATGAGCCGTTTATGGTAATTGCCACGCAAAATCCGATTGAACAGGAAGGCACCTACCAGTTACCGGAAGCACAGCTAGACCGGTTTTTGTTTAAAATAAATGTTGGGTATCCGACGTTGGAGCAAGAGAAAACGATTCTTTCCGAATTTCATACGCGCAAAAGCCGAACCGATTTGAGCATTATTAAATCCATTCTGGACAGTAAAAAAGTAGATTCGTTTCGAAGTGCAGTCAGAGAAGTTCATATCGGTGAAGATCTGCTGGATTATATTGCCAGGATCATCGATTTAAGCCGAAATCACCCAGCCTTATCTCTTGGCGGCTCTCCCAGAGCATCACTGGCCATCATGACAAGTTCAAAGGCTTTTGCCGCAATAGAAGGACGCGACTTCGTTACACCGGATGATATAAAAACAGTCGTGAATCCGGTATTGCGACATCGCATACAGTTAACTCCGGAGCGTGAAATGGAAGGAATGACAACAGATACAGCGATAGAGAAACTCATCGAAGCAGTGGAGGTTCCGCGTTAGCGGGTTTATAAGCCAATGAGATCTCTTGCCTTCACCAGTCGGTTTTACCTGGTCTGCGGTCTATTAACTGCCGGCTTTCTCAGCGGCTTCGTCTGGCCGGGTGTTTTCCAACTTACACGGATTGCACTATATGGACTGGGTTCGGTGCTTATCGTCGATTTGCTGATTCTTTTCTTCATGCAGGGAGGCGTTGAGGCTACACGCCGTACACCCGAGAGATTTTCAAATGGCGATGATAATCAGATAACGATAACGGTTACAAATCGCTACCCCTTCAATGTAGATGTTGAAGTGATTGACGAGCTACCGATACAGCTGCAAGTCAGAAATTTCAACCGTTTTTTACAATTATCCCGATCCGAGACGAAAGCATTCTCATATATCCTCAGGCCTGTAGAACGCGGAGAATATCATTTTGGTGATGTCATCTTACTTGCTCAAAGCAGGTTGGGCCTTCTCAGACGCCGGTTCGCTTCCCCGATAAGTAACATGGTGCCGGTTTACCCATCCTTCATACAGATGCGAAAATATGAAATGCTGGCTATTTCAAATCGCCTCAGCGAAGCAGGCATTAAGCGGATTCGACGCGTTGGCCACACCATGGAGTTCGATCAGATACGGGAATACGTGCCGGGAGACGACATCCGTACCATCAATTGGCAGGCAACAGCCAGAAAGGTAAACTTGATGGTAAACAGCTATGAGGATGAACGCTCCCAGCAGATTTACAGCATTATCAATATGGGGCGGGTAATGAAAATGCCCTTCAATGGTTTGAGCTTACTGGACTATTCAATCAATGCCGCTCTGGTTATTTCAAACGTGGCAATGCGTAAGCAGGATAAAGCCGGAATAGTAACCTATTCGCATAAATTACATAGCTTATTGAAGGCGCAGAGACATGCCTCCCAAATGTCCAAAATTCTGGAGCTGCTGTATAGGGAGAGAACAGACTTTACCGAAAGCCATTATGCTTCACTCTACCTGAACGTTCGTAAAAGCCTACATCAGCGCAGTCTGTTGCTACTGTTCACAAATTTTCAAACGCTAACAGGCCTTCGTCGCGAGCTCTCTTCTTTAAAACGACTGGCAAAACACCATGTTTTAGTGGTCATCTTTTTCGAAGATGTCGAAACAGAGTCCATTATCCGACAAAAAGGACATGCTACTGAGGATATTTATTTCAAGACCATTGCACGACAATTCGCTTACGAAAAGAGACAAATAGCAAAAGAGCTACGGCAAAACGGTATCCACAGCATACTGACGGCGCCGGAAAATTTGACGGTTAATACCATCAATACATATTTAGCGTTAAAATCACGAGGAATTATTTAGGAAGGCCATATGGAACATATCGGTATTCAAACCACGCAAAATGTTACGATCAACTATGAGCTGGCCGGTGTTGGTGATAGAATTGTCGCTACGCTCATCGACCTGCTAATAATTATTACATACTTCATAGCAGTGACGACCATCCTGAGCGAATTGAATCTAAGCGGCTGGGGAGTTTGGACCCTCGCCTCTCTACCAGCTTTCTTCTATGATCTGATAATGGAGATTAGCATGGAAGGGCAAACTGTCGGTAAACGGGCAATGAAGATCAGGGTTGCGAATCTTGATGGCTCTTCTCCTACCACAACTGCGTATTTATTGCGGTGGCTGCTAAGGCCGGTTGAAGTAATGATAGGCTTGGGAGTGGTCGCTATTACCGCCATACTGTTGGGCAATAACGGACAACGACTGGGCGATATGGCTGCGGGTACAACCGTCCTTCTCCTGAAAAAACCGCTGACCCTGGAAGACACTATCTTCGAAAATACGGAAGAAGACTATAAACCCAGGTTCCCGCAGGTCGCTAATTTAAAGCAACATGAGGTTGAAGTTATACGTGATGTCTTGAAGGCCAGAACCCTGGCACCAAATCGCAAGACCTTTGAAAGCATTGCACATCAGGCAAGACTCATTTTGGAAGAGCGGCTGCAAATTCCTGCAGACAGTAGTGATGCCCCCTCACTGGACGTAACGTTTCTGGAAACGCTCCTCAAGGATTACAATGCCGTAAATAGTAAATCCTGAGTCAATGCTTAATAGAGACGCGCTGCTGTTCTAAGGGGTTTGAATGCCTCGGCCTCAGCCTCCCAGCGCTCTTCCATAGCGCGTAAATCTTCTCCCGCGTCAATAGCCTGCCTCAGCCAGTCGTTTCCAGCCAGAATATCAAAAGGCATCTTTTCGTATTCGTATTCATACGGCGGATCGTTCCAGCGGAATTTATCCGGATATAATCTTCGCACTTCGCGCAGTAGGGCAATCGTCGTTAGAAAAGGTTTGAAGGCCTTTCGATCGGTTACGTGAAGGAAAAAGCCCTCGCAGATCTCTTCTGCAAACTTGTGAAAGGTCGGCTGAAACTGCAGGGCTCTTAGTGCCAAACCGGGTAGGTTGTGGCTCTCCAAAGCCTTTTGCAGCTCTTTGGTATTAAACCATGGGGCACCGAAGAGTTCAAACGGACGCGTTGTCCCTCGACCTTCCGATAGATTCGTCGCTTCCAGCAGGCATTTCCCCGGATATACAACAGTAGACTCTATTGTAGGAATATTCGGAGACGGCATTGCCCAGGGAAGGCCGGTATCCTCGAAATACATCTCCGGTTTATATCCCTGCATCTTTACGACTCTTAAGTTGCTGTCCTGAAAGAACTCATTTTTTAGATAGATGGCTACCTCACCGATAGTAAGGCCGTGCCTGATAGTAAGCGGATAAAGTCCAACGAAACTTCTGAAGTCTTCGTTGAACGACGGCCCTTCTACCTGTCCGCCAATTGGATTCGGTCTGTCGGGAACAACTATTTCAATGTCTTTACCCAGCGCAGCTTCCATACAATGCGCCAGCGTCCAGATAAAGGTATAATACTTTGCTCCCACGTCCTGAAGGTCTACCACAATTGTATCCACACCTTCCAGCATTTCCTCAGTGGGCTTACGATGTTGTCCATACAGAGAATGAATCGGAATTCCATCGCTCTCTCCCCCACCTTCCCATTCAATCATATTGTCCTGGGTATGTCCCCAAAGGCCGTGCTGCGGACCGACTAATGATTTTAAGACAAGATTACCCGCCGCATGCTCAGCAAAAAAGTAATCGATAGCATGTTTACAATCCGCTGCAATAGAGGCCTGATTACAAACCAGCATAATATTTCGTCCATGAAGACTTTGAAAAAACTCGGCAATTAACACATCCAGTCCGGTTGCAACGCGATTGGTAGTCATAGTATTCCTCGATTTTGTAAAACGGTGAACAGTCATCGGTGGTCTGTGAAAAGTGAAAAGTGAAATGTGAAATGTGAAATGTGAATTTAATTTTGTCGTCAGAAAATCTGCCGTAAGTTATTTGCCGTCCGTTCTCTGCCGTTTTTACTTTTCCGTTCGATGCCCGATGCCCGATGCCCGATGCCCGATGCCCGATGCCCGATATTAATCTAGTAATCATAAAGTCCCTTTTCAATCCGCAATTTAGCAATAACAGATACTATTTGTCCCGCATGGTAAGTGAATCGTATATTTCCCGACTTTTTATCACCATCTAGCCAGGAGATACTGAACATGACGACACCTCAAAAAGTAGCACTGATTACAGGAGCAAGCAGCGGCATCGGTTATTCCACAGCACAAGTTTTAAACCGGGAAGGATATGCGGTTGTCATTACAGGTCGTAATGAGACCCGGCTGCAGGACCTGATATCAACACTCAATGAAAACTCGATAGCCATTGCCGGCGATATCGGGGATAAATCCTTTCGCGAACAGCTGATCAACCAGACAATAGATCGCTTTGGAAGCCTGGATTCTTTAGTTAACTCTGCAGGTATAATACAGTCCGACACGATCGAAAATGTTGATATTGCGGCTTACGAAAACATGATGAACATAAATGTTACCGCACTTATCCACCTTACCCAGCTTGCGGTACCACATCTTGAAAAAACCGAGGGTTCTGTCGTCAATGTCTCTTCGGTAGCCGGAACAAGGTGTTTTCCAGGAATTATGTCGTACTGTATCAGTAAAGCAGCTGTAGATCAACTAACCCGCTGTTCCGCTTTGGAGCTGGCGCCTAAAAAAATACGCGTTAATGCCGTTAACCCGGGAGTCGTTGAGACGATGCTACATCGCAACAGCGGTATGGATAACGAGAAATATGCTGCATTTCTGGAGCATAGCAAAAATACGCATCCTATTGGTAGAGCTGGACAACCCGTAGAGGTCGCAGATCTCATTGCGTTTTTATGTTCTGATAAAGCCGGATGGATTACCGGTGCGACACATGCAATCGATGGTGGAAGAGCCGAGACCTGTGCCAGGTAAGTTGAAAAAGGTCATTTTAGTATTGCAGATCACCACAAGATCTCCGGGTATGAAATAACTTATGAATAACAAGAAGATAAACTATATCATTTTTGATCTCGGAGGGGTATTGGTTAATATCCATCCCGACCTGGCAATGCAAAAGCTTACGAAGGCGACTCCACTACCAGAAGAGAAGGTCAGCTCATTTTTTCTTTCCGAAGCACATATCCAACTGATGTGTGGAAAAATTTCTTTCAGAGAGTTCTTTGATTATTTCAAAGAAGCATATTCTTTTTCAAAAAGTTTTCAAGATTTTCTGGAAATCTGGGAATATATAATAGGAGAACCTAAGCAAGGAATCGAATTACTGATTCAAAGCCTGGCAAAATCGCATACGATAATCCTTTGCTCAAATACGGATCCGGAGCACTGGAGAATCTGCCGGGAGCGATGCAGGTTTATTGATCCTTATTTTACAAAGTGCTTCCTTTCATTTGAGATGGGACTTGTAAAACCGGGATTGAAGATATATCAGTTCCTGCTGGATGATCTCTCGACGAATGCAAACAATGCGGTTTTTATAGATGATAGTTTAGAAAATATAGAAGCTGCAGCTAAAGTAGGATTGCATACAATCCATGCAATAAGTTATGATGACATTCAACAGGGACTCGACAAATTAGATATCCGGTATTAATTCAAAACATTGACTTCTTTTAATTAAATACCTAAGATGTGCTTATAAGAAAACCAAATCTGTATTTCAATTCGTAATTCAAGCATTACGCCCTCATTCATTGCTGTATTACTGCATTAACGAAGCCTGATCTGCTTTTCCAGATGTTATAACTCTGTTTGTACTCCCGTTAGGATTGCATAAAAAATTAATCTTCAGTATTAAATTACCGATGATAAGCTATATCGAAATCACGCAAATATGACAATTGCATTATTTAGACATTATCTTTTTACTGCGAAATAAAATCTTTTCGATTAATTGAACATTTTTTGACAAGTCGCGTTATAAAATTACAGGCTATTCGTCAATTATTTTAGGACTTTCTTTACGATTTAGTGACAAAATGATTAAAAGCACGGTCAATATAATAGAAACCAACAAAAATATAACGCAATGCGACATAACAACTTAATGATACTGAAAGGAGGCCTCTGAAGCTAATGCTAGCTTAATTAACAATTAACACCGCCGGATATTTGAGCCTACTGAACCTGTTAGCAACACCATCTCATGCGGATTTTTATGATACACTTTTGAATAATGCTCAATATCACCGGCAAATGAATACGTCCCTTTTGGAGATAACTTAACATGAAAAATAAAACATTTCACACTACATCCCTCTCTATTCGAAAGTGGGATTTGGAACATTACCGGCTCTACCTCGATACATGGCAGGTTGCAGACGGAATTGAATTTGATTGTCCTTTGAGTATTAGCATAGATAAACCCGCTGTAATGCTTAAAGATTTTTTGAACACTATTCAAACAGCAGTAACTGACTATTTTCTGGAGGGTGAAGCCGAGACTCCGGAACCGAAAATGCAGAATCAGGCTGATGTGTCACGTCGACTACAGGGCTGGTTTAAAAAGATCAATTCTGAGCTGAATAACCCTCGTCGTAAAAAGGGACAGCCGAAAATGATTTTTACGACCTTTCAGGAAGTTTATCCTGAAGGTGAGAGCGTCGATGCCCTGCCGAAAGACGTACAGCCGTTTGCCATGTTGGCATGGGCCCGTAAATATTACGACAAGGGTGAATATAAGAAATCGATCGATCCCTTGCGTAAGCTCATCAAGGAGTTCCCGTCATTCGGTATTGCACATAAATGGCTGGCACGCTCTCTTAAGAAAATACGCAAGTATGACGACGCTATGCGTCAGTATGAAAAGTATGTAGAAGTGGATAACTCCACCGATGCCTGGTTGGATCTGGCAAAATCTTATCGCAAAGGCAAAATTTTTGATAAGAGCGAAGAGATTTACCACAAAATCCTGAAAGGTAGTCCGCAGGAAAAGGAAGCGCTAATCGGCCTTGCTCAGATTTATTATGCGCAAAAGGATGAGCGATACCTCAGTATTTTAGACGATCTACATAAGCTTGATGCAGCGTGGTTGAAAGAATGGCTGGTTGAAGAATTTAACTTCCGCATTTATCTATCCGATAAAACGCCACTCTCTCCTATTCAGGCTGCAAAATTTCTGGGCTATAAACGGGTATTCGACCTGACGGAAAAAGCGTTCAAAAACGATGTTCCGTCTCACTTTAATCCGGCCAGGGCACGGGTTAGTTTCTTTCGGGAAGAGCTGGAGAATTGGGCCAATGTGATGAACCGTTTTTCCTGCCTTGATAAAGAAGTAAAACTATTCCCCAAAAAGATTGATCGCGAAGACCTAATGCTGGAAATGCCGGATAGTGATACGATTAGCCGGGTTACCGGTCAGGCCGCAGCACTGGAAAAAGAAGCACCACGCACCAAGCTGGAAGACATATTAGCTCATATTCGCGAAAGTAAGGCGCGTCGCATGGCTATGGAGCAGGATGAGAATGATAAGGAAGAAGAGGCCGTCGCTGATTTGATTGCCGAAGGCTCATCCTTTAATTCAAAACCGAAGACCTCAAAGCGCAAGCGCCCGGCCAAGTCGACCAAAGTTGCGTCATAATTATCGCTTTCCATATATAAAAAGCCCGCTACATTACCTGTAGCGGGCTTTTTTAGTTATCCCGGCATTAATAAATGGTGGGGCAATCCCGAAGCCTAACTATCGCTAACTATAACAACGGTTAATCGCTTCGGTCCGTGAACACCCAGAACCAGTTGCTTTTCAATATCTGCGGTTCGACTGGGCCCGGTTACAAAAAAGGGCTGGCTCGTATTACCGTCGACTTTTTGATAAAGTGTCGGTAAATCTGCTAATGCATTTTTCTCTTCTACGATTAAGATTAACCATTCAGGTAGAAGCGTCAGAAGTCGGCTTTTTTGATTCGGCTCCAAAAGCACGGCTGTCCCGGTATCACATAAAAGATAATCAGCAAGAGTAATAGCGACGCTGCATGCGGCAAGCTGCTTCTTAAAATGGCCTCTCTCCCCTTCCCATGTCTCTACATTTAACACGTTCTCTGATCCATAGACACCTAGAATGGTCTCTATATTACGACCATCCGGCAGACTACCGGATTGAAATGCAATTGGACTGGAAACATCTGCAAGTAACGTTTTTAGCTCCACTTCCAAATTGGAAGTATCAGTACGAATTACTTCCCCATGCAGATTCTCCAGATGTTGGACAAAAACATCGATCATTTCGGCTTTTCCTTCCCGGATTCCATCTTCCACCATTCGCTAAAATTGGATTTCGGCACTTCCGGCAACTCCCTGCTTTTTGACCACCCTGGCAGGTATGCAAATCGTCCAAGTGTCTTCTGCAACAGCTTACCGTAACCGGCCAATCGCTTGAATCTTTTTGGAATAGCCGCAATATTCGCGAAGACCTGAATCCCTTTACGTTCTGCGCCGGGCTGTAAACCGGCTGCAACTACACGTTGACGCTGATAAAGCAACAGCTCATGGAGAGGGATCTTAACCGGGCAAACCTCTGTGCAGTTTCCACAAAGTGATGATGCAAAAGGCAATTCCTTTGCTTCTTCCAGTCCCAGTAGTGATGGGGTTATGACAGCTCCAATAGGCCCCTGATAAACCCAGCCGTAGGCATGGCCACCGATATTCTGATAAACAGGGCAGGAATTATAGCAGGCCCCGCAGCGAATACAATAAAGCGCTTCTTTTAGCTTTTCATCCGCCAGTAAATTACTGCGCCCATTATCGACGATAATGAAGTATACCTTTTCAGGCCCATCCAAAGTTGAGCTATCCCCCGGACCACCAAATGTTGAAATAAAGCTGGTTAGTCGTTGTCCGGTGCTACTGCGGCATAGCAGGGGTAGAAATAACCCCAGATCTGAAAATTGAGGCAAGAGACGTTCCATACCAATAAAAGCGACATGAATCGGTGTTACTGAAGCACAAAGCCTGGCATTTCCCTCATTTTCAACGACAACGATCTGTCCGTTTTCAGCAATGGCAAAATTTGCTCCGGTTATACCCATCTCAGCTTCCAGAAATTCCTGTCTTAGCTTTTCACGAGCCAGTTTAGTTAGAATTTCCGGTTCCTCGGTATACTCAATGCCCAGATGCTTTTGAAAAATCCCGGCAATCTCATTCCGCGAGAGATGAATGGCTGGACCGGTGAGATGAGACGGTGGATCACCATTCAGCTGAATGATAAATTCACCCAGATCAGTTTCAATTATCTGGATTCCCTCCGATTCCAGATAAGGGTTTAGGCCTATTTCCTCCGTCAGCATAGACTTGGATTTTACGACTTTGCGTACGTTGTTTAGCCTGGCGATTTCGCCGGCATGCCAGACTGCTTCGTCTGCATCTTTTGCGCGTATCACCGTAATACCGTTTTTCTCGGCCTCTCTGGTAAAATCCACCAGGTACGCATCCAGGTTTTCAACGACATCTTTTTTTATAAGGTGGGCCTGCTGACGCATCTCATCCCAGCTTATTTCACTGATCATCTTCTCTCTCTTTTGCATCGATAACCAGGTAGCCTTATCCACATTGCCACGCATAGTGGTATTGTGTAGGTGTTCGGAGAGATCGGATTTAAATAAATGAGCGCGACTTTTCATAGGATCACAGGTTATCGTTTGTCGAAAAAGATAGTAAAGACTCGCTTAGTTTGAAAGTCTGCAATAGAAAACGACCTCTCCGGTAATAAAGAGAGGTCGTTGTAGTCATAGCGTGTAAGGAAAATTCTAATAGGCACCTTTGCACAGCACCACGATGGGGATTGTTTTGGCGATAATCTTCAGATCAAGCCAAAAGGACCAATTGTCGATGTACTTAAGATCCAAACGCATCCACTCATCAAAACCGATATTGCTTCGGCCGGAGATTTGCCAAACACAAGTGATTCCCGGACGCATCGAGAGCCGACGGCGCTGCCAGCTTTCATAGTTCTTAACTTCTGAAGGTACTGGTGGGCGAGGACCAACAACACTCATTTCCCCTTTCAGGACATTTAAGAACTGCGGGAATTCGTCCAGACTGGATTTGCGCAGCCACTTACCTATCCAGGTCACACGCGGGTCGTTTTTCATCTTGAATACGGGACCGCTAACTTCATTCATACCAGCAAGATTTGCCTTTAATACTTCGGCATCCTGCACCATTGTTCTAAACTTAAGCATTGGAAAACGTCTGCCGTTCAGTCCACAACGTTCCTGCACAAAAAAGACCGGGCCTTCTGATGTCAGCTTAATTAGCAGGCTGATAATAATAAAGAATGGTGAAAATATAATTAGCGCAATTGAAGCTACGATAATGTCAAGTCCACGCTTGAATAACAGGGGTAGTAGGTTATTCGGCGTAGAACTGAAGGTAAGCATCGGTAATCCATTCAGGTGCTCAACCGTCGTCTGGGCAATCAGCATTCTAAAGAAGTTGGAAATAAGACGGACCGTAACTCCAACCTCTTCACAGACGTCGATTACTTTTTGTATATTGTCCATCTTTTTGAATGGGACGGCACATACAACTTCATCTATCGGGTAAACCTGCAAAATTTCATGTAGGTCCTGGTCCGTTCCAAGTATCTCATAGCCGTGACGATATTGCCCAATTGTTGATGGATCTTTGTCGATTAGTCCGACAACCCTGATTCCCATAACTTCCTGCTGATGAATCGTTTCCAGAAACTCCTGAGCCTTTTTACCACTACCTACAATAAGCACATTGCGCTTACTATAGCCGTTTTTACGCAGAAAATGAATAATATTTTGAAGAAGGATCTTATTCCCGGTAATCATAATCGTCGCAATACCACCATAAAGAAAGATCAGAATTCGAGAAACAGACTGAAACTTCATAACGAAGAAAAAAACCAAAATGGAGATTATTACCAGTCCCATGGTCTTGGCGGAATTAGCAAAAATTTGCCAAATGCTTTTGAAACGAACCGAATCGAACATTTTCATTTCCTGCCCCCAGAAATAGTAGAGGAAGGGAATGAGAACGAGTGTCATAAAGATTTCATCGGTAACACGTAGACCACGCACGTTTAATGGCAGGAAATTGGTCTTAATCATGTAAGCAAAATAGAGAGCTAGTGAGTTGGCAGCAAGGTCCCAGAAGATGTAAACACGCCGAATAAGCGCTTGTCTTTCTCTAATCATAATTCGATTCCGTTAAAGTAAGTTCTGTGGGCGCAGAGTCTATTCAATATTCACTTCCGTCGGAAATGCAGCTTGCCGAAAATCACGCGGAAATACTCATGTTTTTTGTCAAAGAGACGCCTAATCTAATCGTTTTTTGAACCAAATAAAAACGTCTTTATTTTCTCTTTTAATACCAGGTAAATAAAGATGGAGTTCGTAGTCGCATAGCGTTTCCACATCCTTCCAGGCTCCTGGTAAACACGATAGAGCCATTCTAATCCGTTCTTTTGCATCCATACAGGAGCACGCCTGGTTTTACCTGCAACGATATCTAAACTTCCACCGACTCCCATACAAAAAGGGACTCGCATATCCTGCAGGTATTTATTGATGAATAGTTCTTTCATCGGTGAACTAATACCAAGCAACAGAATGTCTGAATTTGATTCTCTGATAGTGTCGGCTATTCTCTTTTCTTCTTTAGCTGAAAAGTATCCGTGGTGTCCCTGAATTGTCAGCTCGGGATAACGGGTACGATATATTTCCAATACCTTATCATTAACTTCTTTTGTTGCTCCAAGACAGAAGATGCTCCAACCGTTTTCGGCAGCTTCAACGACAAGCCTTTGCATCAGATCTACCCCGGCTACGCGTTCTTTTAATGGCACGCCGAGAATCTTTGATGCCCAGACCACCGCCTGTCCATCAGCATTAATTAGATCACAATCCTTGATAATATCACGGATCCTGTTGTCATGATGCGCCTGCACGGTTTTCAGCGCATTAATAACAACGTGTTGACTAATCTTACGTTCTTCGATAATTCTGTCAATTCGATCTATGGTTTCATCCATAGATAAATTGTCAATCGGAAGGCCGAGAAAGTTAACGCGCTCTTTCCCGGTTTTTCCAGGCTTTAGTTCTGTGGCAACACTCATCTTTTGACGTCGCTTAAATTACGTTTAATAGTTTGTATTGGATTTAAGATGCAACTTTTGGTGATAAAAATTGTGGCAAATCTCAATGTCAGGCAGTAATAAAATATGATCATTGAAAGGTTTCTGTTAAGAATATTACACTGGCCCATTTAAAGGGGTGCTGTCTCAGGTATTCCATCTGATACATCGGCTTCCTTATCGGTATCAAGATACATTTTTAGAAAAGACAGCGCGGCAAACAGCTGTGCCTGTGGCCAGCGGGGCATTGGAAAACGTACTTGTATTCCTCCAATAAACTCACGAGTAACAAAGTATCCATCCTTTACCTGATATTCTGATATTAGCTGGTTTGCCAGTCGAAGAGCAAGAGGCAGTGCCTCCGCATGTGTATTGGCAAGAAGTGTCCCGAGAGAAATACCTTCCGCATAATCATACATCTCACGTTTTTTAATGCGGAGACGTTCAACTTTAAAATATGGTTTTGGCCTCCCTTCTTCATCAATCAGGTTCTTTAGATAAAACTCGTACCCTCTGTTGATAGAAGCCTTAATATCATCTCTACCCAATATAGAGTTAGCTTTATAGAGATTTTTGATGACCATACAAGTATGGAAATTATCAATGAAGCGATCCTTTGGGTTTACGACATCATAAAGCCAGGAACCATCCGAATCCTGAGCTTCTAATATAAACTTGAGGGTTTCTTCAGCCTCTGATAAAAAAGCCTCATCCGAGAAGCGCTTCCATGCATCTGCGAGAAGTGCAGCGCGATAGGCATTGGCGTTGACAACGCTGGTCTTGTCAAGCGGAGAGTAACTGCTTGCAACAGTGCCATTTGCCATCTCCGTTTTATTCAGATCAAGATGTACAAACGTAGCAATACTCCTGGCTGTCTCCAGATAAAACTCATTTTCTGTACGGTCATAAAGATTTGTAAAAACGTAATAAGCGTATGGAGTAGTGGTAATATACGGCGTACCCTTTGGCCAGAACCCGCGATTTGTTTGCCAATCAAAAGGATACCCCCAGCAAATGCCTGAATAACCATCAAGAGAGTATTCCAGCATGTCCTGTGCAAGCCCCTCTGCCTTTTTGAGTAAAGACGTGTCACCACTTATGTCATATTGCCTGATAAAGGCCAGAGCGAAGTGTCCATCTGCAGTAGCCGAGCGCGTTTTCTTTCCAACATAACGGCGAATTCCCGGCCAAACAAAATCTGCTAAAAACACCGGAATAACAAAACCGGCCCCAAGTAGCTTTTTTCGGTGATATAACTCTTTTGCCCATTTTCCATAGCCGGTTGCCCACAGATCGTATAAGTCATAGCCGGCATATCCATATCTATTCAGCCACGTACTGAAACGGTCTATACTGTTACTTATATCAGCGTTTATCTCTTGTAACATATTGTAAGTTCGTCCCTTATCTATAGATATCAGGAAGGCATCCAGTGATAATCTTCTTTTTTTTCAGGTATAGAATCTGAAATAGTGGCGTCATAAATCTGTCGCACACTGGCAGAACGATGAGCCGCATTAAAAAAGTTATTTGCAAATTCAGAATTAAAATTGTGAATTTCCCGGAGTCTATCAGGAGACGCCAGTAAACGATCGCAGGCCTCAGCAAAGCTACCAGGGTTAAAGTCCGGAACAAGTGTCCCCATCTTTGTTTCATCAAAGAAATCTTCCAATCCCCCTACCGGACGTGAAACAATCGCGACACCGAAGGCCATTGCCTCCAATACCGAGGTCGGCATACCTTCTCTATAGCTTGGGAAAAGATAAAGATCGGCTTGCCGGTATAGATCATATTTCTCTTTACCTGTAACATAACCGGTGAAGGATATCCAGCTATCATCTATACATTGTTCACAAGCTTCCTGCTTTGCTGCCCCATCACCTGCAATAACCAGCTTTAATTCGGGAAAGGTTTTCTTAAGTATTTTGCAGCATTCAATCGCTTCAAACAGTCCCTTCTCTTTTTCAAGTCGCGAAAGAAAAAGTATAGTCGGGTAATTTTTAACCTTACGATTATCTTCGGACACTTCTTTTTTGAGAGACGCCTTTATTAAATCCTCATCTATAATGGTTGCTTCCCGAAAAACCTTCCCATTATATCCCCATAGTTTCAGAGACTCTTCAAACGAACCAGCAAGAACCACACAACTATCCGATCGCAGAAGCAAATTACGAAAAAGCCGCCATGGCAACTGATTTGTGCCTGCTGCAAAGTTACGATCCCAGCCATGAAAAAAAACCAACGTTTTATTGCCATATAGCCTGGCCAAAAAAAGTAAGAGACTATCACGAATTAAGGATTGTGGCACAAATGAAGGGTTAATATGAACGAGTTCGAATTCGTTATTACGAACTATTCGAAAAAAGGCGACAAGATCTCTAATTAATTTCCAGAGCTTTGCCCCCTTACCTTGATCTTCCTCAAGCAAACCAAGGTTAAAATACGTAACGTTTCGATTTAATCGTGGAATCAGGATAGAGAGATAATTTGAAACCCCGCCAACTTTCTCGGGGATAGGGCCAGTTATCAGTATTGTATTTGCCGGCATATCCTTAAATTCCTTTGACGGCCGAGCCTTTAAAAGGCATTTCGGCTTCAGTATTCAATCCGGAATCAGAGATCGCAGGACTTTGTCCTTCAATGGATAAGGACAACATTCCCAATGTCCATATTCCATTCGCCGTTGTGGAAGATTCAAGTGAAGCCTCTGAAAACAACGCTTCCAGAACGTTACAATCCAAATTACTTACAGCTGCACCGTTCAGGGCCTCTTCTTTTAGAAAACGATGTTCGGAAATCCAGCGGGCTAAGGGTATAGAGAAACCTTTTTTCGGCGCAGACAGAAGAGAATTCGGTAGCTTTTTAGCCACGGTTTGTCTGAGTATATATTTTCTGACAAAGTGTTTTAGTTTAATACCTGCCGGTACGGTTGCAAGTAAATCAACAAGCCGATGATCCAAAAAAGGAATTCTTGTTTCAAGGCTATTTGCCATAGAAGCACGATCCACTTTGCATAGCATATCATCCGGCAGAGAAATTCTACTTAACCAATAATTAAACTTCGTAAAATCGCTACAGTGATGATACGGACTCAACACTTCATCTATAAATTCTCTGGCCGGCCGGACATCTTTTCGATCCTTTAAGAGATCCGTACGGAGATTCGATGTGAATCCATTCTGCATATCTATAATTCTCGAGACCAGGTCCATATCGGCGCGGTCAACAAGTTTTGCCCAATGCTTAATTTTTCGACGCCCCTTTGGTAGTGGAAGTTTGGTTACTCCACTTAGCATAGAAGAAAGCAGAGGTGTTCCATAAAGCCTTCGTAGGTATGTTCCGACATACTCTCGATGGTGAATACTGTATCCACTTAAGACCTCATCGCCGCCATCACCGGTTAAAACCATTTTTACCTTTTTCCGGGCAATTTTACTAACGATATAAGTCGGTAACGCGGAGGAGTCCCCGAACGGTTCATCAAAATGCCATGCCAATACAGGCATTAGTCCCAGCCCATCGGTCAGGTCTACTTCCTGCTCAAAGTGCTTCGTCTGAAAACGATTTGCCACGTCTTTTGCTAAATCCCTCTCATCAAAAGCCTTTTCTGAGAATCCTATTGTACAGGTTGTAACAGGTGTCTGAGAGGTCTCTGCCATCGCCGCTACCACCGAGCCAGAGTCCAATCCACCGCTTAAAAATGCCCCAAAGGGCACATCACTACGCATACGAATTCGAACCGAGTCATAAAGAAGCTCCTCGAAATCACGTAAAATCTTACTTTCGTTCTGTTGAAACTCGGAGTCCGGCAGCATTGGGATATTGTAATGCTGCTCAATCTTCACATTACCGTTTTCAACGATCAGCGAGTGCCCGGGAGGTAACTTCATTATCTGCTTAAAAAAGGTATGGGGAGCAGGTATATAAAGGAAACTTAAGAGAGCATCCAACACTTCCCAATTCGGCTCTCTGGAAACGCCATAAGCGAAAAGAGCTTTTATCTCGGAACCAAAGACAAACGTATTGTCCTTCGTACTATAAAAGAAGGGCTTTTCACCCATTCTGTCTCTGGAGCAAAAGAGACGGTGATTACGCTTGTCCCAAATCGCGAAGGCCCACATACCGTTAAAATATTCTACACAGCGGGTTCCCCACTCACTATATGCAGCAAGAAGTACTTCCGAATCAGAGTCAGTTTGGAAGCGATGACCTCTTCCGATCAAATCCTGTCGGAGTTCAATGTAATTATAAATTTCCCCGTTGTATGTCAAGACGATCTGCTTATCATCTGAAAACATTGGTTGCTGCCCGGAATGCAGGTCGATAATGGCCAGGCGCCTATGCCCAAGCCCGACTGCGCCTTCCGTAAAATGTCCGTCAGCATCCGGCCCACGATGGGCAAGACTGTCTGTCATGCGACGCAGGATCTCCGCTGAGGCAGGCCTTTGCAGGCTTAAATCAATATATCCGGCAATGCCGCACATCAGTTTACATCCTTTTGAAATATGGTATTGAATAATCTGGTCAGCTCAGCTGCATTGGCAGTCGGATCGAAATATTGTCGGCATTTATTTCTACCATTTCGCCCCATCTCCAGAACAGTTGAAGGGTTACGTACCGAATACTCAAGCGCATCGCTAATTGCAGTAACGTCATCCGGTTCTACCAGCAATGCATCCTCACGATCCTTTAAGTAGCGTGGCACATCCCCGACCTTCGAGGCGATAACCGGATTTCCAGTTGCAAGATACTCACCGAGTTTGAAAGGAAAACCTGCATTGGCATAGTCGCTTCCCACCCGCGTCATGCATAGAATGTCAGCATCGCTCAGGAACTGATAAAAGGCGTCATCATCCAGATAACCAACAAAATTTATTTGCTCTTCACCCTCGACTTTTTGCCGATACTTTTCAGCGTTCTGTCCTTTGCCGGTCAGAAACAACTGGGCTTCCGGAATAGACTCTCTCTTGTTGATAAAAGCATCAATCAGGTTGTCCACACCATCTTTATTGCCAAAAGAACCGGAATAAACAATCTTGACGGGATCTCCGAACGCCACCTTTTCCTGTTCTGTCCCGACATGTGCAGCTATCGGCATCAACAACATTGGAATATTGCCAGACAGTTTTTTTCGATAACGCTCCATTAAATAATGCGAGATAACAACGAGTCCATCCGCAAGATTTTGCAAACGCTTATCCAGCCAAACCAGCGATTTTGCCTTTATTCTGCCGAGTAGATGACGCTGCTCACTGAAGTCTTCCAGCTCCTCAACAATATCAAAGACTATTCGGTAACCTGTTGATTTTGCATACATCAGAAACGGCAGGCTTTCTATAGTAGGTCCACCATAGAAATAAACCACATTATTCATGTCAGAACGTTTTTTGTTTTTCAGAAAATGCAAACCGTCCCTTACATATCGCGGAGCCTTTAGCATCGCAGACAATTTCGGTTTAATGTCGTGTCCGATGGTCTTATAAGTAACCCCCCTATGTTCACCTTCAGGCTCGGGGATCGATTTTCGGGCTCCCTGCCGCAGCAAGAGCAGAGATATCGGATATCCCTGCTCTTTCAGATAATCCACTATATGCTGGATTCGCTTGGTTCCGGCCATGCCATAAGGCCAGGATAAGTTACCCATTACTACTACGTTACATTGCTGTAGTTCAACCGCAGCCATCTTACTTCTCCAGCACGTAGTTACCTAGAACCAGACTATCCATTCCGTTATCATAGAAACAACGGATGGCCTGACGCGGATGGTTGATAATCGGCTCACCCATAATGTTGAGCGAAGTATTCAGCACCAGGTATTCACCGGTAAGATTTCCGAATTCGTTAATTAAATCCCAATAGCGCTCATTGAATTCTTTCTTAACGGTTTGTGGACGCAACGTACCGTCAGCATGAACAACAGCCGGAACTTTACTACGTCGCTCTTCCGGGCAGGTAAAGCTGGTTACCATGAAAAATTCGTCACGCGGATTCTCCAGATAATCCTCTTTGCGCTCCCACTGCATGGAAGGGCAGAATGGTCGGAAAGCCTCGCGAAATTTAACTCGGGCATTAATGGTATCCTTGTTCTCAGGCTTGTTAGCACTCATCAGAATGGAGCGATTACCAAGTGCACGCGGCCCACTCTCCATTCGTCCCTGGAACCAGGCAACGATTTTGTCTTCTGCAAGACGCTTTGCAGCATATTCGGAAACATTCTCTTCATAGCGATACGTCAGGTGACGCAGCTTCAGAATCTCTTCGATTTCCTCATTGCTGTATTCCGGCCCCCAATACAGGTTGTCCAGCGGATGAATTTCGGCATTCGGATTGTTCTGATAGTAAACATGCAAAGCGGCGCCGGCAGCAAGTCCGGAATCTCCGCAGTTCGGATAAATATGCTGCTTTTTCACATTGCCCGACTCCCAGATACGCTGATTGAGCTTCACGTTCAGGAAAACACCACCGGCACAGCTCAGATTACGGGTGTTTTCCTTCTCAAGCCAGGGGTAGATCAGGTTCGCAGTTTGCTCTTCGAGAATACGCTGGGCCTCTGCTGAGACGTCTTCACGACCATGTTTATCAATGATTTTTTTAATTGCGTTTGCATCATCAAAATGCCACTGAATGGCACCAGCTTCATTCCAGAAATAAGGCGTACCAAAGTCATGTGCTTCAGCCATATCACCATTAAAAAAGGCCGGGTAAAAGCCATCCAATACACCCTTCACTTTTTCCGGATCGCCATAAGGCGCCAGTCCCATAGTCTTACCCTCACCATCGCCATGCCACCACCCAAGAGCTTCGGTAACATTACTATAAAACCAGCCCAGTGATCCGTCGACTCCGAATTTCTTGATGGGCTCTATCTTACCATTTTCACCACGCCAAAGACAGGTTGATACTCCGTCACCAGCTCCGTCCATTGTAACAATTAACTGCTTGTCGCGCGTGCCGCTGGTATAATATGCAGAAGCAGCGTGTGCCAGATGATGTTCTACATGCACAAGCTCTGTCTTTGCTCCAATTGGAAAGTTCTTAATATAAAGCGGAGGCTTAGCAGTAGATTTTTTCATAAGCTGAGCGGCAAAATCCAGCATCTGTCGTTTAGCGGACTTCCCTTCTATCCGATCCCCTTCAAGACCCAGTAAAAAATTAAGTGAGGGCAAGCTACCTGAGCTGGGAACAGCAACGGCGTCTATATCATCCATGGTCAAATTTTGCGAAGAAAGTACATAATCAATAGACTTTATCGGTAAGCCGCAATAATGCTTCGTACGCGTAAAACGCTCCTCTGCTGCATCAGCTACAATCTTCCCATTAATTACTAGTGCAGCACTACTATCGTGCCCTACATGAATTCCCAAAACCTTCATCTGTGATCCTTTCTGAAATAATACAAACTTAATCTACTTCGGTAAAACTGTATGTAAAGCCGGAGCTTTTAAATTTATAATTTGATGGTATGCTTGCAGTATTTTTGTTGCGACATTCGCCGGTAAATGTCTTTCACGAGCGACCTCTTTCGCTTCATTTGAGATCCTTCGACTCTTTTCAGTGTCTTGAAGCAATTCAATAATACCTTCAGCAAGCTTTTCTGCGTTCCCAACTTCAAATAGAATTCCTGTTTTTCCATTTTCTACCATAGAAGGAATGCCCCCTACCCTGCTGGCAATTGACGGTAAGCCGGAGACCATAGCTTCTGCCAGACCATTCGGACTATTATCCATAAATGAAGGGAAGACTAACAACCTGCTTTCAGCATGCAGTCTTGCTATTTGACTGGTCGTTTGATGTCCCAAATAATGCACTTTTCCCGCAATGCCGGATGATTTTTCCAACTGGTTAAGTTGAGACCGATAACCGGCATCGATACTTCCTGCCACATTCACCTGAATCTGAGGATATATTTTTGCCACGTTTTCCAATGCGCTTATAAGAGTCTCTATGCCTTTACGCTCGAGGACAGTTCCCACAAAGAGCAGCTTGTAATCTGTTGGTATTTCCCAATCTACCTCAAAGAATGCCGGATGAATTGCCCGATGGATTGTAAACACCTTTGCATTCGGATTCCACTTTCGAATGAACGCTTCATCCAGATTCGTTCGGCAATCAAAATATGTTGCCTCTTTCACAAGATTGCGTTCTAAAGTCATCTTTAATTTGTCGCTATATCGAGTTGATTTTTCAAGGATGTGGTTGAGAATTCCCTGCATAGACACAATAAAAGGATAGGTACTCTTCGAAGCAGCCAACGCATAAGCATTCTCGGTTCCGTAGGCATGAACGATATCGGGTTTAAGTGTATCGACATAGGAGACGATTCGACGGATGTTTGGAGCGTAGTGCATGTATAAGTCGAGCTTAAAGTAACTCGGATAGCCTCGGTTCGTAAAGGGTATGCCGCTTTTTAATACGTGATAGGTAATATTATTTTTTTCTACAACCGTGTGTTGCTTTACCAACGGACTCTCTGTAACGATTTGTAAATCAATTCCAGGAATATCTGCCAAGGCCAGAGATAAATTTACTATCCAGCTGCAAGAATGTCCGGCAAGACGACGGGCGGGCTTCAGCTCGGGTTCGAGAGTTAGCACATCATAGGGAGCAAACCACACTATTTTCATTAGCCGATTCGCCCGGCAGGTATTGCCTTTTCAGTAACTTCTTTTTGGACTTGTGGGCGATAGTAATAAAACGTCCGGATTGCCGCAGACGAAATTCCAAGATACAACCAGAATAATGTCTGGTAATTCATAACACGCAAAATGCTGATTTTATATTGATCCATTAGAAAAAGTGGCCAAAATAAAGCAAGTCCAATGATCAACGGCATCAGATAATGTTTGGAGTTTCGGTAAAGAACGACAATCCGAATCAGGCGAAAGTTTAGTATCAGGATAATTGCAAGAAAAGCAAAGGTACCGAACCATCCATAAATAATTGGAAGCGCCAAATAAAGGCTGTGGAAATCTGAATAAAGAGATTTTCGACCGTTAAATAAAGCTGAATAGTTTGATACCGGAATACCTGATCCATATCCAATAAACCAATTCCCGTTCTGGATACGCTGAACCCCCATCAGGAATAATGGACCACGGTTGATCCCCTCTCCACTGGTCACATCTTCAAAACGAAATGAGGTTTCATCCGAAAACGATTGAAAGCGCCCCAGGGTTGAATCCAATCCAACATAGGAGCCAAGCAAAGTGAGTGCAATGAGGCCGGTAAAAATATATTTTAGATATCGCTTACGCGCGTCAACAACATTAAGCGGAAAGGTGATAAAAACGAACAGATAGCTTATGCCTGCTACTACGGTTAGTAGAAATGCTGAGCGCGTTCCCGACAGTAGCATATTGGATACCGCTATGACAAAAAAGAAAAATACCAGACCTCGGCGTAACTTTAAGAATCGTTGTGTCATGGACGATACAACAAAAGGGATTGTAAGCGTTACCAGGAGCATGGAATACTCTCCAAAGAGCTCGGTATGCTGGAGCGTACTCGCAGCGCGATTAGTACCACCGGCAATCAGTCCACCCGATCCAGCTGCATAGGTTCCCAATAGAGGAGTATTTAAATCAATAATTGCGAATCGCTGGTTCATAGCTGCCAGAAACATATAGGCAACAACGACAGCAAGGACCTGTAAAAGTATACGTAGTAGTCGAGGGGTAAGAACGATACGACTCATAAAAATATAGCAAAAAATGATTCCAAGAAAGCTGGCTACGCTAAATAACAGGGAAGCACCGGTCATCTGGTTCTTCAACAACCATCCGAACAAATTACTAACAACTAGTGTAAGCAGCAGGGTATTTAGCAGGATGTCAGCTTTCCCGATACGAGTAAGCGGTTTACCGGTGGAATAGTATACAAGAAAAAGACCAAATGCCAGTAAGTTCCAGAGACCACCCTGATTTTCGGCATAACTAAAATGGCTGCAGATAAATATGATTAGAAGAAATCCGAAGACGTCTCTTTTATGACAGAGTACATAGTATAAGAGTAGAAAAACAACACCCGCACCAAAAGCTCCAACGAGCTGGGTAGGCATATATTCTCTAAGCAAAAAGTGAGCGAAAAGCAGGCAAGCTCCTGCAAAAGTAAGTATATCCCGATAGTTTTTCGAGATTATTTTACCAAAATAAAATACGCTATACATACTATGAATCAGACCAATATTTTCTGAACAATGCTGTTCCAGTTTAACTCTTTTTCAACCAGCTCCCGACCTCGCTTACCCATTTCAGTAATGTTCGATTTATTACTGAGAAGCTGATTAAGTTTATGCGTCAGATCGGTAGTATTAGCCGGCTTGACAAAGTAGCCGTTCTCGTTCTTTATACGATGTTCGTAGCCATGATATTCCGGAATGATTACCGGTAGACCCACTGCCGAGGCTTCTATCGTGCTAATTGTTGCTGAACCTCCCCAAACTGCAACATCTGCGGCAGAAAAATAATGATGCAGCTCATCTGATGGCACCCACGGAATAAAATAAACCTGATCCTGAATACCGGCATTTATTGCAATATCTGTCAACCGTTGCCGATAATCCTCATTTGCCTTACCCACCAGCATCAGCTTAACATCTGAGCGTCCTATTGAGGCAAGCGCCTCGACAATCACATGTGTTGCCTTGTAGGGTGCGATTTTACCGGTACTGATTATCAGCGTTTCATCGTTTTTTATACCGTATTCATCCCGAATTTTAGTTCTCTGATCCGGCTTCAAATAGATTTTATCGGCATCAACTCCGAGGGTAATGGGCACCAACTTCTGCTTCGCTTGAGAATATACGCTACAAGCATAGTCGATATTAAACTCATTCATCGGCAATACCCGGTCAGCAGCCCAAAGGCAAAATCGCTGACAGTTTCGCATTAAAGCATCCTTCAAAGCTTCACGAAATGAAAAGCCCGAGGATTGTTCCGGCTGATCACTGAGGGTATCAAATCGTTTGTTAACGACAATATAAAAATCAAATTTAGATGTAATTCTTGCCAGAGCGGCAAAAACTCCAATTGTAAACAATTCCAGACTTTGAAAAAGAACGATGTCCGGCTGAATACGCTTCAGTAATCCGGTAAACCCTGGCATTGTTACGTAACCGCCGTTTCTGCCATACTCCTTAAGCGAAAGTCGAACCACCTTATATGGGCCTTCCATTGCTTCCCCTGCCGGCCGGGTCTCTTCAATATTTTTATCCCGAAGAATTTTTGTATAATTTTTGGGATACAGCCGGGTTGAGGTAACGATTGTCAGATCGTAGCCCATCCTTAAAAACTGTTCAGCGAAACCATTTTCCATATACTTAAAGTCTTCAGAAAAATACATTGCAAACAGTACGACTTTTTGACGCTTATTTTCCATATTCATCCAATACCTAAGAACTCTGTTTTTTCCGATTCTTCTTGAAGCGTGATGTCACGTGCTCCACCTCATCTACAAGGCTTAATCTCACCGGCACCTTAAACGGCTCCAGCAGAGAGCGGCAGTGCTTCTTCACACGTTTGGGCAGGGTTGCAGTGTCTGCGTCTTTACCGGGAGTTATCCTTGCACAAACAATATTACCCATAATGGGATTACTCTCCGCATAAACAGTTACCTCTACAACCTCACCCATAAGTTTAATAATATCTTCCACCTCAGCTGGATAGACCTTGTCTCCACCAACGTTTATGATATCGCTTTCCCGACCAAGAATACGCATGTATTCTCCGTCAACTTCAACAGCATCCTGCGTATCAAACCAGCCGTCTTCTGTGAAAGGAGAATCAGCATTTAAATACCCGAGCATAGCAGATTGGGCTTTAATCTGCAGGATACCATCTACAATACGCGTTTGATAACCTTCACCACCGATCTTCATCCAAAGAGAATCCGAACTACGGGATTTGGATCTCAGCGTTCCCACTTCGGTAGTGCCGTATTTCTGAAGGATTGTCACGTCAGGGAAAATTTCGGCGCAGCGTTTTAACGTAATTTGCGGCATTACTTCCGCCCCGTAGGTGATGTATTTCAGGGAAGACAGGTTGAAAGATTTATAGCTTTCACGCAATAGCAACATGTTTAAAAAAGTTGGTGAAACCGGCAGAACCTCAACCTGATGTTTTTCGATCAGTCCACAAATAACATCCGGGGAGCGATCTTCAACTGTTACGAGGCAGCTGCCGTTTGACAGGCAGTAAAGCAGGGTATCTATTCCACCGATATGATCGAACAACAGAAATGCCATTGTTCTCAAATCATGTCTGCGGGTCTGAAATTTTACCAGCAGCTTACTCAGATCGTGTACCGCAGCCTTACTTTTTCCACTGGAACCTGATGAAAACAATACCAGTCCCGGATGTTCATTTTTGCGCAGCTCCAGGTAATAAGGATGCTCAGCGGACATATCAAGGGATTCAACTTCAAACTGCCCATCACCTTCAACTGAAATCAGGAACTCTGCTTCAGCAATTTCACGCATCTCCTCACGGCGTTCAGCCGGCATCATAGTCATAGGAATGATGATGCAACCACACTGTATTAGCGCAAGAAATGCTGCTGTGGCATCAGGTGAAAAATCTGCCTCTAGCGCAACCACCTTTCCGGAGGCGACACCGACATCATCCAGCTGCTGTTTCCAGAAGCGCACTCGTTCCAATAGCCATAGAAACGAATAACTATTGTCCCGCCAGATTATGGCCTCTTCGGTGCTTTTTTCCTCAAATCGCTGTAGCAAAAAGTCTGCGAACATGCCTAGGAGACTCCTCCGAGATACAGAACCTGAGCGGTAATAAAATCACTTTCAGGGCGAATAAAGAAGTCTATCGCATTGCTGATATCACGCATCTCTCCGTAACGCTGAATGGCTTGTCTTTCAATAAGGGCTGTCATTTTCTCCTGAGGAACAGAACGTATTAAATCGGTAGGCACAGGCGTCGGACCAACAGCATTCACAGTTATACCATAAGCAGCAAGTTCTCTGGCAAAGATTTCAGTCAGGGAAACAACCGCGGCCTTCGAAGCAGCATAGATAGCTTCGCCCTCAAGCCTTAGCGGAGTAGCTACGGTTGCAAAGTTGACAATCCGTCCATACTTACCACGTTGCATAAGTCTTGCCGCTTCCCGACAAAAGTTAAACGTTCCTACAACGTTGGTATTCAGTATATTGTGTACGGTTTTAGTCGGCGTCAGCAAAACATGATTCATTGAAGCAATACCGGCGTTATTAAGCAGCACGTCCAGGCGGCCATACCGTTTCCGCACATCGCGCATCATATTCCGGACCGCCCCTTCATCTGCAACATCAACACAGTAATGTCGATAATGCTCCAGGGTGTAGTCGGCTTCACTACGTGAACACCCGACAACCTCATAGCCGAGCTCATGATAATACTCGACTAGGTATTTACCAATTCCCTTCCGAGTACCGGTTATGGCCATCACAGGTCGATCGCTCATGCTCCCTCCGTAATTCTCTCGGTTATATATTCTGCCAGCGTTTCAACAGAACGGAACGGGCTATTTCGCAGTGACATTGCCTTCTCATCCGCAAGAGTCAATGAGACTTCAAACGTGTCTTCAATTTTCTCTTCAGCAATAACAATCAAGTTTACGAGCGAGAGTGAATCCAGTGCGCTACCTTCGCCATACAAGGCTGCATCTTCGGAAGCTTCTATCTGCTCATTTTCTTCTCGCATTTCATTAAGCTCTTTAATCGCATCAACAACGAGGTTGATTACCTTTTCTTTTTCGACTGACATACATCTACCTCAATTTTTGGGCATGTTGATTCATCAAAGTGAAATATTATCATAACCGCATCCTGATCAGCGGTTACGTATTTTGGAAATGTAAAATTTTATTTCTGAGACTTCCATTAGTCGGTTAAGGATTAAGACGAATAGAATGGACAGCAAAATGAGGACCTTCAATAATACATTTTGCAGAAAAGAACCTGTTTCAATATGATACCCCAGAGCAATAAGTGGAATAGCAAACAGCGCTGAACGAATCAAAACGAAAGCCCGATGAGGCACGTAGTAAAATTTCTGCGAATAATACATGTTTGCCGCGAAGATTACAAGATAGCTTATCATTGTGGCCAGTGCCGCACCGACAATTCCAAGCCAGTTTAACAGCAACCAATTCAACACCACATTTAATATTCCACCGACGATACTAATGCTTGCCAGATGACCGGTTTTTTTGGCAATTCCCAGTCCGGGCGTAAATATATACATTTGCGAAAGGAATGTTGCTGTTACTAAAGTCGGTATTACCACAACGGCATCGTAAAATGGTGGTGCGGTCAGTATTATCAGCAACTCACGTCCAAAAATACTCAAAGACGCAATAATTAAAATTGCAACAAATAGGAAAAACCTGAATATTTTTGCAAGCTCGTCCCGCGTTTTTTCATTTTTAAATGAAGCATAGATCATCGGCGTTAATGCTGTGGTTAGCCCACCCATCACCACCGATACGATGGTTGCAAAGCGAAAGCCAATGCCATACAACCCCAGTTCACTTAAGCTTAGCATTCCCTTTATAAACAGCCTGTCCACATAACTAAGAAAGAAAAGTCCGACCCCGGAAGGTACAAAAGGTAGACTGAAACGCAGCATTTCCCTAAACTTTGCCGGGAAGAAACCAAACGTATAACTTTCCCTTGCAAAATAAAACGATAGTAGCGCTGCGAGAGTCCCGGCGATTATTTGAGCCCAAAAAACGCCTATAACTCCTGTTTTGAGCCAGAGAATAAATACAACATTTAATCCAAGGCTAACGATTGAAAAAAGGATGGAGGCAATGGCGTGTTTAGTCGGTTCGATGCGAGCTTGTAGCTGGCATTGAAAGACGTTAAACATTTTTTTTGCAAATATACTGATTCCTGCAGCCTGAACAACACGAACACCATATGGGTCACTACTCTCATACAGCCAATTTCCGAGGGGAATCGCCAGCAGTTCTACCAGAAGCAGGAATATCCCCAACATAATAAAGGAAAAGTAGAGCGCATTTGCCCCAATCTGCTTTTTTTCAGCTGCATTCTCCGCTTCGGGATAGAATCTTCCTACAGCCTGATTAATTTCCAGCGGAAAAATAGTCCCGGCAAGCATAGCAACGATAGCAATAAAATCTATAATACCGTAATCTGCCGGTGTCAGGACCCTGGTATAAAACGGGACGAGTATTAATGCAATACCTCTGCTCAATAAATTACTTACTGAGTATATACTGCTATTTTTCAACAACTGCTTTAACATTTACTAACCAGCCTTACCTACCGTCCTGGATGTTAAGGTTTCAGCAGGTAACTGCAGTGGGCTAACCGGAGAATTCTGTATGAACTGTCGACGCCAAATTTCGCTATGGAAAATCCGCCAAATCATGTGGTCATAGGGTTGGTTTTTCTCGAGAAAACCATTTAACATTTTACCAGCAGCACTCTTTTTATAGGGCGCATCGCCGGGGATTTGACTAAATACCTCTTTAAAAAGGTTTTGCCCATTCCCCTTTATCCAGCGTTCTTCAGCTGTAGCAAAACCGATTTTATTTTTACGATTCAGTACTTTCGACGGCAGTATATCTTTCATCGCTTCCCGTAGAATCCATTTGCTTTTGCCCGCTCGCAGCTTCATCTCGGCAGGAAGTGAGAAGCAGAATTCAACAAGACGATAATCGAGGAAGGGCACGCGTGATTCAATTGAGAAGGCCATTGAGTTTCGGTCTACATTTCGAAGGATTCCCGGCAGGGAACCGCTAAAGGTACTGTGGTACTGCTTACGATCGAAGCTCCCACCCGGCAGCTGATTAAACTCCCGCTGTTCCTGCAGGAACGTTGAGGCATTTCGACCCTCTTCAAAAAAGTCCCGGTTTAAAAAGTTTGAAGCAAAGGCAATATCACCGGCATGGCGCTTCAGGAAACCAAATCCCGGTATTTCGAGCATCAACAGCTTTGCAATGCGCTTTAACGGCACATGATGTAATTCCTGCCGTTCCCGGTAATCCCTGATAAATCTCCACCAATTTCCGCTAGTGACATCCTGAGCCATGCGATAATCCATCATGGAGGAGAAATAGCCACCGATCATCTCATCCGGTCCCTGACCATCCAGCGTTACGGTAACCCCCTCCCGACGGGCCAGCTCAAAAACACTCCACCCGGCAAAGATGCTGGTATTGCCAAAGGGTTCATCGTGATGCCAAATTAATTTATTTACTGCATTTAGCAAGGAATCGGCGCTGGGCATGATAAAGGCCGGTTGAACACTGGTTGCGTCAATCACTGCCTGAGCATATTCTCTTTCGTCGAGGTTTGGATCTTCCGAGGTAACCGTAAAGGTTTTTTGCACGGCGTTGGGGTTTTCAGCTTGCAAAATCCGGTTCACTGTGCAAACGATGCTGCTGGAGTCCAGCCCACCGGAAAGACAGGTGCCGATCGGGACATCTGCCCGCAGGCGCAGGCGCACTGAGTCCATCAACAATTCACGATATCGTTCCGCGCAGGAAGCGTCGTCCGGATTCTCCAGTTTTCTTGACGGGTCGATATTCCACCAGCGAACCGGTGTCAGATCCTGCTCGTTAATACTACGAGAGAGATTTACCTTCAGGCAGTGCCCGGCCTTTAGCTGAAAAATATGCTTAAAATAGGTTTGATGCTTATCTCCGCCGTATGCTTTGAAGGCAAGATAATCGAAGAAAGATCCGGTATCGGCGCCGGACTCGATCCAGGGCAGCATTAAGATCTGCTTGATTTCAGACGCAAATGTAAACTTGTTCTGCTGCAAGCTATAGTGAAAAGGCTTTATTCCCAGGCGATCCCGCGCGCAGAAAAGCGTCTTCTCATGGGTATCCAGAATCGCAAAGGCCCACATGCCGTTAAATTTGTGCAAACAAGCTTCACCCCACTCCAGCCAGGCGGCTAATATCACCTCGGTATCGGTGTCGGTCCGAAAAGAATGGCCCTTTGCCTTCAGCTCTTCGCGAATCTCGATATAGTTATAGATTTCTCCGTTATAAACCATCCAAAGGCGACCGTCGGCATATGTAAAAGGTTGCCGGCCATGTTCTGATAAATCTAGAATCGACAGGCGTCTATGGCCCAATAGAACGTCAGACGAGGTTGCCTGATCGGTACCGATTTCAAATACGTTTTTGAACGGCCTCGCACTGTCTGTTGCTCCACGATAAGCGAGATAACCGAAGTCATCCGGACCACGATAGCTAATCACATCGCACATTGCTGCTATATGAGATGGCTCCAGAGATATTCCAGGGCCGATAATTCCTGCTATTCCACACATATTCGTTTCTCCGGGCTAGAATACCAGCCCATCTCTCTCTCCGGACGGTATTGCTTCACCATACCACTTCATTTCCTTAAGGTCTTCTACATAGCGATTCTGCAAAGCGACCTCATCGGGCCCAAGAACCGGCGTATATGCCGTTCGGTAAAAGTCGGGGTAAAAATCCAGCTCCAGTTCTTCACCGGCTTCCAGCTTCTTCAGGTCGTCCACGATGCGGCGACAGACGACCGTTGTTTCATAGTATTTTTCGACCCAGTTCCTTCCGGCAATGCGCAGCGACTCCTGCTGCGGCAGAGTGGCAAATAACTCTTTCAAATTTGATTTTAAATTATCCGGCGTGGTATGAACAACCGGCGATTCCGGCGGTACCGGCAAAAACGAGGTATCATAATTCGTAACCAGAAGGCACCCGCTGGCCAGGGCTTCAAGACCCAGCTTTCCGGTATATTTGCCGTAGGGATTATAAACCACAATATCCGCTTCGCGAAGTTGAGCCAGTAACTCCTTGTTTGGCATCCGTTCCAGCAGGCGAAATTCAAACTCTTCACCCTCGGCTTTTAGTTCCTCTACAGCCTTAATCACTTCATCCGTCCCCTTTACCGCACGTTCGGTTGCAGCGTGCACAACTATCGGCACCTTATTATTTCTCTTTGAAGAGAATTTAAAGTGATCGAGCTGCATTGGCAGGTAATAAAAACGATAGGGACGTATTTCTATTTGAGCCTGACTGGGGTGAGACAGAATGAGATCTGCATGTTTCTCAAAAATACGTAGAATTTTCAGCTTTTCTTCCAGCGTTACCAGTCCCTCAACCTCTGCTTTTTTAACCAGTGCGGGATCGATTACAAAGCCGAGATGTTCACATTCCTGTAGCTCTGCATAGCGCCAGCGGACATCATCGCCTACGGCGTTAAAGACAATTTGAAGTTTGGGATTAAATCGTTTAATAAGCGGTAAAAAGAAGGACCATTTTACAAATCCAACCGGCCATAAAACGTGAAAAATATCAGCTCTGAGACAAAGAAAGAATAGAAAGAAATGGCGTAATAACGTATTAAGTCGCTTAAATTGAAGGTTCAGCCAGGGATTAGAAGACGTAGGGATCATTTCATCGATCACATAATCATAATCGATGTGCTTGAACATTTTCAACTTGGAACGAACGATAGTCTTTACACTATACCCGCAGGCTTCATAGCCCTTACGATAGTCATCGAAGTGACCAGCGATTTCGGATGTTCCAATTAGAACGCGTTTCGACAATTTATTTCTCCTGTGCTATCCGGAGGCAGCGATCGTAATCTCTACGTTTCGCTGCGAACAAGTATATATTGAATGAGATTAAAAGGTAAGTGGACTAGATTTTGTTGGCTGTGATTAAATCTTTCAATTCCGACAGTTCTTTTTTTAGAGCGATGAGATGATCTTCAACATCGATTTCAAAGCGCGTACGAATGCTCTTCCAGACGTTTCCCGGTTTAAAAGAGGCTTCACCGTCGAAAGAGACCTCACAAAGTGCCAGGATACCGCTGCCGGTATAAACCCAGCTCTCACCACTTGTCTTGTCATGTTTTACTAAATGTCCCGGTGTTCCAATGTCAATCGTCTCCGTTTCAACGACTCTCGTCTTCCAGATATACAGCTTCTTCAATTCACCACTTCGTGTCAAATATGAATAGGCGCCACTATAGGGATGCGTGCTTGCCCTAACCAATACATCAATTTCAGCAGCTGTCATATTCCAGTTAACCCGGCTATCCCTGGGGAGTCTGGGATAGCAGCGAAAGGGCTTTAATCCGGTTTCAGACTGCGGTTTAGGCCTAAGCATCCCGTTATCAAGGCCGGTTGCGGCGCTGGCAAACATTTCCGGAATTTTACCGGCTGCATAGGCATTGATATCAGCAATGGTTGTCTTGTCGGTCAATTTCAGTCTGTCCTGGAGTACGATATCACCCGAGTCCAATTCTCCACCCTGCATAAAGTGAATCGTTAACACCACCTCAGCCTCACCGGCGATCATTGCCCAGTTTGTTACGGCATTTCCCCTGTAGCGAGGCAAATCACCAAAATGGGCATTTAATACCCCGAGCCGAAAGCGCGAAATAAAGGCATCATCGATGATGCTAACCCAGTTCATGCTAATAACGATATCTGCAGATATGGATTCAAGAAACGAGGCAACATCATCTTTTCGCAAGGATCTGGTCACTACGCAGGGACAGCCTATCTCCTCTGCAAGCTTCTGAAAGTCTTCTTCGCTACGTAAATATTCCGGTGATGCCGGAGCGGTAATAATCCCGGAAATCGTATGTTGCTTTCGCAGAGCTACCGCCGTGTCGTATAAAATTTCTGTTCTACCAACCAGCAGGATCTTCATTTATTTTTCAGCTCCGGGTTGATGTTTATGCAGTATATGATCCGGAAAATCCTGACAAAGAGGATATTGAAGCGCTGCTTCTTTTGCAGCAGCAAACGAAGCTGTTGAGACTCTTGCCCGTGCCATTTCTTCTCCAACCTTTAACCCTGCGGTATGTAGTTCAACGATAGGACGAGGACCAACATATCCAGTCGTTACACTCATCGTTCTTGCCTGTTTAGCGGGGCTTTCCGGCTTAAACTCTACTCCAGCTGCAATTAAGGCATCCGCATCAATAAGACCCGAGATATGTGCAATTTTGATATCACGATTTATCTCCAGCAACCTTTCTACGCTCATATTGGCTTGTTCACCAAGCAATTGATCTTCCCGAATATGTTCAGCAAAGACAATCGCGTCTGCTTTTTCCAGAGAAGATACAGCATCGGAAAGTGATGATCCCAGCCAGCGACATTCAGCCGGCATATTTTTTTCAGCTAATGAACTCACCTGCTCCACATTTGAACCCATTTTCAAAAGAGTTTCGGCTACGGATTTTCCAAACTCTCCCCCACCGACCAAAACGATCCTGGAGCGAAAAACTTCCAGCTGAAGTTCATACAGGAGCTTTGCTGCAATTCCACCGACGTAACGAAAGATCTGGAGGTCCGGATGATGCTCATCGGTTCCAAGAACCAGAATATCGCGCTCAAAACAGGCCCTGAGATCGAGATCAGCTTCACGGAATTCCCAGGTTTCCCACATCAATGGAATAACAGCATGAGGTTTCAGCAAACTGATTTTAGACGCATCGATGGGGCGAAGGAACCCCAGGTTGGTAATAATATCGGCTTTACCGAGGTCACTGAAATCGCGAGTTATCGCAAGCCTCTTTTCCACACCGGCTTTTCTGGCAAGCTGTAACAGGTGCGCACTTACCTCTTCAACGCTGCCATAACGGGAATCCCGGGCAACGGCATATACCTTTTCCGCACCGGCCAGCAGCGCACTTATCGGCGTTACGGCAAAATTCCCACTCGCAGCTTCCGTAAAAACGGTGTAGCCCGACAGATTCAACTCAAATGTTTCAATGCAGCTTTCTGCAAGGGATAATAATCTCAGGACTGGTTTTCCTTAAATGTTTTCAGCCACCATTCAAAACAAAGCATGGACCAGATAAAGAGACGACGGTTTTGCTTGCCGCTAAAGTGCTCATTCAATAATTCATGTGCTTTTTCCGGCTGAATATAATCGTAGATTGCTGCACGGTTATTGAAGAGTAAATCTTTAATATAATCTATACTTTCACCTTTGAACCAGCTGGCATCCGGTGCGGAAAAACCGGTTTTTTCGGCTTTTACATAGCTTTCGGGGACGAACGGTTTCAGAGCCTTGCGCAGAATATTTTTGCCATCATTGGTTTTCTCAAAATAGCGTCTGGTTTTGGGTCCGGGCTCATTTTCATTCAGCTGGACAACAGCATTCAGGTCACGCAGCTTGTATTTGACCGGCACTTTCATGGCAAAATCAACCAGATCATTATCGAGAAACGGAACGCGGGTTTCAAGGCTATGTGCCATGCTCAGCTTATCTTCCACAACCAAAAGTCCATGTAGAAAAGTTTTGATTTCAAAATAGAGCGACCGGTTGATATAGTCTTCCGGGGAATTAACGCTGAATCGCTCTTCCTTCATCACTGATCGAAACACGTCTATTGTCGGGTGAGCTTCCACCTCAGGATAAATATCGGGCTGAAAAAAGTCCGGTTTAAAACGATCCGGTATCAAGCGCAGCCAGTAGCGATAGTATTTTTCCATGTACTCTTCGGAATCAGCATTTACCACCGCGCGATAATAACGCCAGGGGTACCCGGCAAAGAGCTCATCTCCTCCTGCGCCGGAGAGAACGACTTTTACAAACTTGCTGGCCAGCCTTGACACATAAAAATTCGGATAGCACTGCCCTACCCTCAGGTCTTCCAGGTGGTAGATCAGTTCCTGCATGACCCGCTCCATATCGCCGGCTTTTAGAACAACTTCATAGTGTTCGGTCTTGTAGCGACTGGAAAGAAACTCTGCCTTTTCCCGCTCATCAAAAAGCATTTCCAGACCACTGGCGGAGGACAAGTCGAATCCGCAGGTAAAGGTTTTGATATTCGGGAAATTATTTGCGGCAATACAGGTAATAGAACCGGAGTCCATACCACCACTCAGATAGGAGCCGACTTCAACATCACTCACCAGCTGCCGGTTCACAGCCTGTTCGAATAAGCGAATCAGCTCTTCTGTATATTCTTCCTCGCTTACAGAATGATCTTCTTCAAATGCAAAGTCCCAATACTGGTTTGTTTTGAGAGAATTGGAATCTCCCAGCTTTAGTGACATTGTGTGCGCTGCAGGAAGCAGTTTTACGTGTTTGAACAAGGTGCGATCCGTAAACACATTCTGAAAAGAGAAATACTCGTTGAGTGCTTTTACGTCTACTTCTGTCTTTAGTGCCGGATGACATAATAAGGACTTAACTTCTGAACCGAACAGGAATACGCCATCACGGTAGTAATAGTAGAGTGGCTTGATGCCATAACGGTCCCGTGCAAGGTGCAGTACGTTAGACCGATTGTCCCAAATGGCAAAAGCAAACATACCGTTCAGCTTCAGCACCGCATCAGTGCCCCATTCCTGATAAGCCTTCAGCACAACCTCGGTATCGGTTTCGGAGCGAAAACGATGCCCCTTTGCTTCCAGCTCGATCCGCAGATTTTGATAATTGTAGACTTCGCCGTTGTAGGTGATAACAAAATTGCCATCATCTGTCTGCATCGGCTGATGGCCGGACGGAGAGAGGTCAATAATGGCCAGACGGCGATGTCCAAACCCCACAAATGACTCTGTCCAGAAGCCACTTCCGTCAGGACCACGGTGAGCTACCACATCGGTCATTTCACGCAGGGTATTAATAGAGACCGGTTTTCCACTAACGTTGAATATTCCGGTTATACCGCACATAGAACGTCTTCCGCTATGGATTTCATATTGCTTACTACGTAATCCTGCTCTTCATCCGTCATTTGTGCATAAAGCGGCAGTGAGAGCGATAGTCTATCACAGATATAAGCATTCGGATAATCCTTATCGGAGATTCCGTATTTCTGCTGATAGAATCCGAGTGTCGTTACGGCATGGGTACCCTGACGCGTTGAGATGCCAATTTCCTCCATGCGCATCATCAGATCGTTACGCAGGTCGTGCAGCTTATCTACGTTATCCATGGTAATGGCTTCCGGATTGAACATGCAAACATAAGACTGGTAGCCATGCTCACAATTATCCGGTACGTGCGGCAGCTCCAGCCAATCTACATCGGCCAGCAGCTCGTCATATCGCTTACCGCGATCGGTGCGCTGCTGTTGAATCCACTCGGCTTTTTTCAACTGCTCAATGCCCATTGCACCCTGCATATCGGTCATGCGATAATTGAATCCCAGCACATTGAATTCGGACAGCAGAAATGCGGCTTTTCCGGTATGCCTTGCCAGATCGGATTTGCTGGCTCCATGATCACGCAGTGAACGCGTCAGCTTTGCATAATCTTCGTTATTGGTAAGCAGCATACCGCCTTCACCGGTGGTAATTGCTTTTCGCGGGTGGAAGCTGAAGCAGCCCATATCGCCGATGTGGCCAACATGTATCCCGTTGTAGTAGGCACCAAAACCGCATGCGGCATCCTCCACAACGCCCAGGTTGTGTTTGCGCGCGATTTCCAGGATTTTATCCATCTCGGCTGCCAGCCCAAAAAGATGAACCGGGATTATCGCTTTGGTTTTTGATGTAATCAGCGCCTCGATCTTATCCGGATCGATATTAAAGGTGCGCGTATCCACGTCGCAAAACACCACCTTTGCGCCCATATATTCGACGACATTTGCCGTAGACACCCAGGTAAAAGCCGGAACAATTACTTCATCGCCCGGACGGATATCCAGTGCAGCAACAGCCATATGAAGAGCAGTAGTACATGAAGAACAGGCAATCGCCTCCTTTGCACCGGTAAAGTCGGCAAAGTTTTCTTCAAACGCTTTCACATGGGGGCCCTGAACGACCCAGCCGGTTTTTAGCGGCTCCTGAATAGCGGCCATTTCCTTTTCGTCCAGCACTGTCTTGGTTATTGGAATTTTCATTGGTCTCTTTCGGTTAAATCGATTTATGCCTGAAGTGCTTTTTCACGAACCAGTTCAATATGCGCTCGGCGCCACTCTATAAGCTTGCGTAGCCCCTCTTGCAAATCTATTTGAGTGCGAAAGCCGATTTCTTTCTCAGCTTTCTCAGTGCTGCCGATGCGATTGGTAACAAAGGTCTGTCCTGCCGGCTCATACTGAATCTCCAGGTCCGATCCGGTTAAGTCCAGGAGCATCTGACAGAGTTCCTTGATGGAGGTTCGGGTTCCACTACCGACGTTGTAAAATTCGTCACTGGCATCGCTTTTCAGGGCGCAGACATTGGCACGAGCGACATCTTCAACATAGATGAAGTCGTAGCTTTGTGAACCGTCACCATAAACAATCGGAGGTAGTCCCTGATCGATACGATCCAGAATTTTCATAATTACGGCAATATAGGTGCCTTTATAGTCCTGACGTGCTCCATACACGTTCATGTAGCGCAACCCGGCATAAGAGAGACCATAGCGATCGTTAAAAGCCCGACACATCGCCTCTCCGGCAATCTTGGTTGCACCATAGAACGTTCGATTATTATAGGGGTGGTCTTCCGTCATCGGTATTTCGACAGCATCTCCATAAACGGATGCTGAGGAAGACCAAACCAGACGTTCAATATTGTAGTCGCGGCATGCTTCCAGAACGTTAAACGTTCCGCGGATGTTTACATCAAAGGCCGCACGGGGATAGTCGTAACACTGCAGCAGCCATAGTGCCGCGAGGTGCACAACGGCATCGGCTTCTTTTACAGCAGAGTTCAGAACATCTGTTTGCAGAATATCTCCACCGATATCATAAATCCGCACCCGTTCATCCGTCAATGCCTCTGACAGGTTTTCGCGGGAACCGCGGCAGAAATTATCATATACGATTACTTCTTTTACATCTTCCAACAGCAGCTGATCGACTACATGTGAGCCAATAAAGCCGGCACCACCAACAACCAGAATTTTCTTTCCGGAAATATCAGGCATTAAAAACCTCCTTTAAACGCAAATCAATTGCCACCGATACCGGCTCCTTGTACTGGCTCGGTAGCAAATGGCGTAAAGTTAACATAATTATACTCCACCTCATTCGGGCGGTCGTTACGATCAAATATCAAATTATTAATTTCAGGGATGTTCACCGTTCCCCAATAGTTGCTCAGTGCATCAATCGTATCTACCAGTGTAGTAGTGCGTTCCAACTGCACAGCATAGGTAGCAGTATTGATAAAAGAATTATTGTTCACCACCGCCGTCATGCTGGGCACCGGATGGGATTCCGGCTCCAGATGGATATTTCTGTCCGCATCACGAAATTCATTAAATTGAATGAGCAGGTCGCTGTTCGGCCCCATGATGATATGTTGAGAGCCACCGATAAACAGATTGTTGCGGATCTCAAATGCCGTAACGCCATCTGAACTACCGCATTCCATTCCTTCGTTACTTACGAGGAACGTATTTCTTTCGATAACCCCCTGCCCTATCAGACTGGCCAGAAAGTCTGCGGCATTATCTAAAAAAATCGAATTATCACAGTTGAAAGAACTCATCTGCCGCAGGCTTATTCCTTCACGGGATTCACGAATTAACGAGCGACTTACGCTACCGAATGAACCATTCATCTCCAGGCCGGCTGATAGTTCGCCCCCTCGAAAAACGCAGTCAGCAAAAGAAAGTGAAGCATTATTTACCTGCACCCGCACGTCATCAACTGCAATAAGGCCACGTACACTTAGATTGTTTTGTCCTTCAAAAATCAATCTGGGCGTATTGGTCCCAATACTGCGGATTGCCGAAAGCGTTGCGCCGGGTTGAAAATTGAGGTCAGATTTAACCGTCAATCGAAAGTCACCGGTTCCGTAGATCAGGTAGTTATCGCCCGATACTGTAAGTGTGGATGAGGCTTCCAAAACCGGATTGCCAAATATTTCCAGCGCTGCATTCTCTACCACAATTGATTGGTTTGAAATACTTCCCGTCGTCAATGAAATCTTTGGATTAGCCTGTATGCCACGAGGATTTCCCGGTACCTCGACATTCGTCTCAATACGCAAACCCAGCTCACCGCCCCGATAGACAAGATTATAAAAACCTTCTTCCATGTCAGCGATACTCCATTTACCATCACTCGAAGTAACGGTGCTGTATAAAGCCAATGTGTCTGCAGGGTTAAACTCAGTCCGTTGGTTAACGCCAGGACCACCGGAGGTATAAGCATCTATTGCGGCGGCAAGTTCTTCATTTATCGCAACTACCGGATACGCTTCAACCGTAATTCCGCTATTGTCACTTACACCGATTACGGTAACGGTGCCATTTAGCATTTCACCGCTACTTCCGACAGGGTCATCACCGGAGCATGCTGCTAACAGCAAAGCGATAACAATTAGACGGATAATATTTATGGAGGATGGATACATTTTATATTCTGACATGCAGACCCCTTTCATGCTTTCACTTTAAGGTTATGCAAAAATATAAGGGGGCACTTTTTTCTGGTTATACTTCCGGTATCACAATTTTAAATTTTCCGGCTCAGTTTCTAACTGGCTTAGATACCATTGGTAGGTCGATTCGATACCTTCCCGAAGAGAGATTTTATGCTGCCAACCTAACTCATGCAGCCGGGTTACATCCAGTAATTTACGCGGTGTACCATCTGGTTTAGAGGTGTCGAATGTCAGTTCGCCCTCAAAACCGGTTATATCACGAATCAATTCAGCAAGCTCGCGGATTGAAATATCGCTACCGGTTCCAATATTAATAATATCATTCCCACTATAGCGTTCCATCAGGTAGCAGCTAGCCGAAGCCAGGTCATCAACATGTAAGAATTCACGCTTTGGCGTTCCGCTTCCCCATATTTCCACAGTAGGTGAGTTATTCTCTTTAGCCTCATGAAATTTACGAAGAAGAGCGGGAAGGACATGCGAGTTGTGGTAATCAAAATTATCGTTTTCACCGAAAAGATTTGTCGGCATTACCGAAATAAAATCGCTTCCATACTGCTGATTATACGCCTGACACATTTTAATACCGGCGATCTTGGCGATAGCATAGGGCTCATTGGTCGGCTCCAGTGCACCGGTAAGGAGAGAATCTTCCCGGATCGGCTGATCGGCAAATTTCGGATAAATACATGAGCTACCGAGAAAGAGCAGCTTGCTGGTGCCACTCATGTATGCGGAGTGGATAACGTTGTTTTGAATCTGCAAATTTTCATACAGGAACTGGCCGCGAAACGTATTATTAGCGTGAATGCCCCCCACCTTCGCAGCAGCCAGAAAAACCCAATCGGGCCTTTCTTCACGGAAAAAGGTAGCTACTCCATCCTGATCCAGCAGATTGAGTTCATGTCGATCTCGTACGATCAGGTTTTCGTATCCCAGCTCCTGAAGTCTGCGAATAAGTGCCGAGCCAACCATACCGCGGTGGCCGGCTACATAAATTTTTCTCTGCTTATCCATGCACTTTCTCTCCGGTTACTGCTTTCCAATCCGCCCTTGCCATAATACCAACCAGCTCTTCAAACTTAACAGAAGGTTTCCATCCTAACTCCCGCTCAGCTTTTGCTGGATCGCCTACCAGGAGTTCTACTTCTGTGGGACGATAATAACGTGGATTTACTTCCACCCGAACGTTGCCGGTAATAGGGTCTATCCCCTTTTCATTTTCCTCGGAACCAGTCCATTCCAGCGGCATATCCAGCTCTTTGAAAGCCAGATCTACGAACTCGCGTACGGTATGGGTTTCTCCGGTAGCCAATACAAAATCATCTGCAACATCGTGCTGAAGAATACGCCACATGCCTTCAACATATTCCGGGGCATATCCCCAGTCGCGTTTGGCATTCAGATTTCCCAGCCTTAGCACGTCCTGCTGACCGGCTTTAATGCGAGCAGCAGCCCGGGTAATTTTTCGTGTTACGAATGTTTCGCCTCTGCGAGGGGATTCGTGGTTAAACAGGATGCCGTTACAGGCAAACAGATCGTAAGCTTCGCGATAGTTTACGATGATCCAATAGGCATAGAGCTTGGCAACTCCATATGGCGATCTTGGGTAGAAGGGCGTGTTCTCAGTCTGAGGTACTTCCTGAACTTTCCCATACAGCTCACTAGTCGAGGCTTGATAAAAACGTGTTTTCAATCCGGTTTCTTTTATTGCATCGATAAAACGAAGCGTTCCCATCGCATCTACATCAGCGGTATATTCCGGTACTTCGAAAGATACCTTTACATGACTCTGGGCCGCCAAGTTGTAAATTTCATCCGGCTGTACCTTCTCAAGAATGCGATTCAGGTTACTCGAATCGGTCAGGTCGCCGTGATAGAGAAAAAGATCAACGTTATTGATCTCCGGATCTTCAAATAGATGGTCGATACGGGAAGTATTAAAAGAACTACTGCGACGAATAATCCCATGAACCTCATAACCTTTTTCCAACAGCAGCTCGGTTAAGTACGACCCATCCTGTCCGGTTATACCGGTAATTAAAGCACGTTTTTTTGACAAAGAACCCTCGAAGTAATGATAATTAGTAATGAATGCTTATTTCACAGCATCTAAAAGTGCGCTGATGATATAATCCTGCTCTTCTCCCTGCAAATAGGGATGCATCGGAACGCTGAAAATGCGCTTAGCGGCATGCATCGTTACCGGAAACTGCTCCTCCTTATACCCCAGATAACTAAAGGCATCCTGAATATGCAGCGGTTTCGGATAGTAGATAGCTGTCGGAACACCGCGCTCCCTCAATTTTGCCATCACTCCGTCACGATCTTCTGTCTGCAGTGAATACTGGGCCCAAACGCTGGTATAGCCATCCGGAATAGTTGGGGTAACGTAGTGGTCTTTCAGAGCTTCGGTATAGCGGGAAGCGACTTCATTTCGCAGGCGAATCTCTTCATCAAACACCGTCATTTTTTCAAGAACAACACCAGCCTGCATGCTGTCCAGGCGGCCGTTCAGACCAATTCGTACGTTATCGTATTTATGATCTCCCTTTCCGTGAACGCGAATAGAAACCAGCTTGGCTGCCAGCTCATCATCATCACAGAAAATTGCTCCACCATCACCATAACAGCCGAGAGGTTTGGCCGGGAAAAAAGAGGTAGTTGCCACATCGCCGAAACTTCCGGCGCGGCGTCCATCATAGATTGCTCCAAATCCCTGGGCAGCGTCTTCCAATACAAACATGCCGTGTTTTTTGGCGATTTCTTCAATTGGATTATAGTCTGCTGCGAGTCCGAACAAATCTACCGGGATAACGCCCTTGGGCTTTAAAGGACTATCGGCACCGGAATAGCATTCCAATGCAGCCTCAAATGCTGCCGGATCGATGTTATACGTATCCTTATCGATGTCAACAAATACCGGGGTTGCACCAAGTAGAGTAATAACTTCGGCTGTAGATATAAAGGTAAAAGGCGTCGTAAAAACCGCGTCACCCGGTCCTACTTCATATGCCATCAGAGCCATCAGCAGGGCATCGGTACCGTTCGCACAGCTAATACAGTGTTTCACTCCACAGTAGTCTGCCAACAGCTTTTCCAACTCAGTGATTTCCGGTCCCATGATGTATTTGCCGTGATCCAAAACTGCAAGCAGGCGTTTTTCGATACCGGAACGCAAACGTTTTTGCTGTGCTGCCAGATCAATAAACTGGATGTTACGTTTTTCAATGACGCTCATATTTTTCCTCATCTATTGGATAAGTTGATTGTTGCTAGTTTACTTCCGCCACTTCCGGCATACGCCGGGCTTCCTCCTGTGTGGCAACGCGCTTACCGTCGCGCGTCATCCAGCCGATAATCTTTGCCGGATTCCCAACGACCAGTGCATGATCGGGCACGTCTTTGGTAACGACGGCACCGGCACCGATAAATGCGGCTTCACCGATAGTTGTTCCACAGACGATCGTCGCATTTGCGCCGATTGAAGCTCCTCGTTTGACCAACGTTTTGGTATAGTGATCCGATCCGCGCTGCGGAAATTCACAGCGGGGGTTCAGCACATTAGTAAACACCATTGAAGGGCCACAGAACACATAATCCTCCAGCTCAACACCTTCGTAAATGGAAACGTTATTCTGCACCTTTACGTTATCACCGATTTTAACGTTGTTTGCGACATTTACGTTTTGACCAAACGAACAGTTCTTGCCGATCTGCACGTTATTCTGCACATGGCTAAAATGCCAGATCTTGGTGCCTTCACCAATGGTGCAGTTGTTATCGACAATAGCCGTTTCATGCAGGAAATAGGAGGGCTTCTCAGCCGGCTTTTCGACCGACGCCACCTCTTCGACTGCTCCGGCTTCCATACTTTTCTGAGCCATTTCCAGAATTTCCAGCACCTTCACCGCATGCTGACCATCTGTTTCGCATTCCTGTTTACCCAGCACGCAGTCGCGAAATGCTTCCTGCTCCAGCTGTAGGGGCATGCTTGCTCCATAGTCGATGGTTTTAAACTCTTCATCACGCTTTATCGGCTCACCATTTACCCAGTCGATTCCCTTCGGATAAAGAACCAGCTTGTTATCCGGTTTCGAATCTTCAAAGACAACCATATTTTTATCGCCGATTACCACCAGGCGGTGCTCCTTAAACGGATGCAGCCAGCTCACGTGAATATGCGCCTGAATGTTATTGGGATAGGTCATAGCGGTAAGCGTAACATCATGAATTCCAGGCTGCAGGAACATGCCACCACGGGCATCAACGCGAATCGGATTATCTCCGATCAGGTATTGCAGCACCGATACATCATGCGGAGCAAACGACCAGAGGATATTCTCTTCCTTACGCACTGTTCCCAGGTTAAGTCGGTTGCTGTAGATATACTGCAATTTACCAAGCTGGCCAGAGTTGATCATGCTCTTAATGCGTCGAATCGCAGCATGATAGATTAACAGGTGTCCGACCATTAAAACGAGATTGCGCTCATCGGCAATGCGGGTTAATTCTGCCGCCTCGGTCGAATAGAGCGCCATTGGCTTTTCAACCAGCACGTGTTTGCCGCTTTCCAGGGCTCTTTTAGCAAGAGCATAATGCGTCTCTGCCGGTGTAGCGATGATAATGGCGTTGATAGATGCATCAGCCAGAACACCTTCAAGATCTGTTGTAAATGGAATATCCGCGGATATTTCCTTTATAACTTTTTCACGTTCTTCATCCATATCAACCACGGCTTTCAGGGAACTGCCAAAGCAATGGTGGGCAGTTCTTACGTGATTACGTCCCCAGCGGCCGCTGCCAATAATTGCAAGATTAAATGAGTTATCAGACATATATACCTCAATAAAGGGTTTCTCTAAAAATCAAATTCCAATTCATTTACCCAGCTGCGATTTTGCAGATACCACTCAATAACACGTTGAATACCGGTTTCGGCATTAGTGAGAGGCTTCCAGTCGATCAAATCGCGAGTTTTGGAAATATCAGACCAGGTAATCAGGTTATCCGCCGGGTGACGCTCCTTGTAGTTACGCACGGCTTTCTTGCCGAGTCCCTCTTCCAGCAGGTCGATAATTTTGTTTAACTCTACCGGGTTATCATCTCCAACGTTGTAAATATTATAGCCGCTGAGCGTCATACCAAGAATGCTGGCATCTGCAGCATCATCCACAAAGGTGAAATCTCTTGCTTGTGTGCCGTCACCGAAAATATTGATCGGTATTCCTTTGTCTATCGCCACCATAAACTTGAAATAGGCCATATCCGGTCTGCCGGCCGGACCGTAAACGGAAAAGTAGCGAGGGATACTGATATCGATATTATAGAGGAAGTGATATGAATGGCAGAGTGTTTCCGCAGCTTTTTTGGAGGCGGCATAGGGTGATATCACTCTATCGGTATTGTCCTCAACGCGAAACGGTGTGTCGTTTAAACCGTAAACGCTAGAGGTTGATGCCTGAACGAGCTTGCCAACGCCATATCGCCGACAACATTCCAGAATATTCAGCGTTCCCTGGGTATTGGTAGAATAATAAATCCAGGGGTTCTCGACACTGGCCCGTACACCGGCACGGGCGGCGATGTTGAAAACACCATCCAGCTGGTGGTATTGGAAGAGCAATTCCAGCGCATCAAAGTTAATGATATTCACTTCACGAAAAGAGAAGTTGGCGTGTCTTTTTAGATTGTCAAGACGCCAGTTTTTTAAACGGATATCGTAATAATCATTCATATTATCGACACCGATTACTGTATCACCTCTCTGAAGCAGCTTATGAGAGATTTTCCAGCCTATGAATCCGGCACAGCCGGTAACAAGATAAACCATGTATTTTCTTTCAATTGGTAACGAGCAGAATTTAGGTGTTGCCCGTTGGTATTGCCAAGTGTAAAATACATTTCCGCGGAATCTTTATCAGTTTGATAGTATTTACCGGGCACGGCTCCGCCCCGTCAGTTACAGGCTTTGTGAATTCATTCACCTGCATATAGGGGGCGACAGAATGTGCCGAAACATCATTTCTCTTCCCAGAGAAAGAATTCCGGTTGTTTTTTCTGGCAATGAATTTGGAGTTTGTCTCTTCCGGAGACGGGTAGCAGGATTCGCTCTGGTAACAGGATTACGGCCCTGTGGTTCCGATGGCACTATTCTGTGGACCTCAACCTTGAGGGTGTATGCTGATTGTCGGCTAATAACAGAAATACTTTACCGCAATCCGGCATTTTGCTTTACAAGGACACTTTTTTTGCAAGTCAGCAATTTAGCCGGATAAGCCTCCTCTTGCAAGTGTAATATTCATTGGTGGGAGGCTTTAGAGAGTGGCGGGTAGCGGGTAGCTTGTGGTAAAAGAGGTTCTGAGTTCTGAGTTCTGAGTTCTGAGTTCTGAGTTCTGAGTTCTGCGTTCTGAGTTCTGAGTTCTTGCTTCTTGCTTTTCGCAAACCTAAATTTCAATAGCCCCTATTCACCGCCAAACGATACCGGAACCAATATGAACGCAGAACAGAAGCGCCTCCGCGAAGAGGAACAGCAAAAAAAACCCTGGAAAAAATGGGGTCCTTATTTAGCCGAACGTCAGTGGGGTACAGTGCGGGAAGACTATAGTCCGCACGGAACAGCCTGGGAATATGTGTCTCATGAAATGTCCAGAAGCAAAGCCTACCGCTGGGGAGAGGAAGGCATTGGCGGTATCTGTGACAATAAACAGTTACTTTGTCTGTCGCTGGCACTCTGGAACGGAAATGATCCCTTTATAAAGGAGAACTATTTCGGACTTACCGGAAACGAGGGCAACCATGCGGAGGATCTGAAAGAGCACTACTATTTTCTGGATAGCACGCCTACACATTCCTACATGAAAATGCTCTATAAGTATCCACAGCAGGAGTTTCCCTACGATGAGCTGCGAAACGTGAATCGCAGCCGCAGTAAAAAGGAGCGTGAGTATGAGCTGGTGGACACTGGAATTTTTGACGATGATCGATATTTTGATGTGTTTATAGAGCACGCCAAATCCGATGCAGAAGATATCCTGATTCGCTATACGGTTCATAACCATGGTCCTGAGAAGGCATCACTTCATCTGTTGCCACAAGTGTGGTTTCGCAATACCTGGTCCTGGAGGGAAAACAGCCCCCGACCGGTTTTAAAGCAGTCGGGAAACTCCATAATAGTTCATCATGACGACCTTCCGGGAAAAGCACTTCACTGCGATCATCAAAGCGACATTCTCTTTTGTGAGAATGAGACAAACTTTCGCAAACTTTATAAATCCTCCAATACCCGCTTAACAACTAAAGATGGTATTAACGATTATGTCGTGGACGGTATTGAAGGGGCCATTAATGCTGAGCAGGAAGGAACCAAAGCCGCTTTTCACGTTCTGCTGGATATTGGACCGGGAGAAAAAGCAGTTGTAAACCTGCGTCTCTGTTCCCAGCAACAAACAAAGCCGTTTCAAGCCTTTGGTAAGCTCTTTAATGATCGCCTTAATGAAGCTGATGAGTTTTATAATGAGCTTCAGGATGGAATTACCGACGCTGATGCACGTAACGTTCAGCGACAGGCCCTGGCCGGAATGATGTTCTGCAAACAGTTCTACTACTATAGCGTATCCGAATGGCTGGATGGCGATCCCGGCCAGCCGGCACCTCCTCCTGATCGTAAACGCGGTCGCAACAGCGATTGGCGTCATCTTAATAATGCTGATATCATCTCAATGCCGGACAGCTGGGAATATCCCTGGTATGCTGCCTGGGATCTGGCGTTTCACTGCATACCGATTGCGCTGGTAGACACCCGATTTGCAAAGGATCAGCTGGCATTATTGACCCGGGAATGGTATATGCATCCAAATGGACAGCTTCCAGCCTACGAATGGGCATTTGGCGATGTAAATCCACCCGTGCATGCCTGGGCAACCTGGCGGGTATACAAAATTGACCAAAAGCAATCCGGTAAAAGCGATATCGAGTTTCTGGAAAGGGTCTTTCACAAGCTGCTATTGAACTTCACCTGGTGGGTAAATCGGAAGGATAAAGGCGGCAATAACATTTTCCAGGGTGGATTTCTGGGACTGGATAATATCGGCGTATTCGATCGAAGCGCAGAGCTACCGACCGGCGGGCATCTGGAGCAAGCCGACGGCACCAGCTGGATGGCAATGTACAGCCTGAACATGATGCGCATCGCTATTGAACTGGCACTGAAGGATCGCATTTACGAAGACCTGGCCTGTAAGTTTTTTGAGCACTTTCTGAACATTGCTTTGGCCATGACTAATTTTCAGGGTGAAGAGGGTCTACAGCTCTGGGATGATAACGACGGCTTCTATTATGATCAGCTCCACCTGCCTGATGGTACCCTCATTCCACTTAAAGTCCGCTCACTTGTTGGTCTGATCCCGCTTTTTGCCGTGGAAGTGCTCGAACCGGGGACGCTGGAACAACTGCCCAATTTCCGCGACCGACTGGAATGGCTTCTCGAAAATAGACCCGAGCTGGCAGAACTGGTAAGTCGCTGGCAGGAGCCGGGTGTTGGCGAACGTCGACTGCTGAGCCTGTTGAGGGGACATAGAATGAAGTTATTACTCAAGCGTATGCTCGATGAAACGGAATTTTTATCAGATTACGGCGTGCGTGCATTATCCAAAGTACACAAAGAAAAGCCTTATAGATTATCCATTGGTGGGCAAAGCTTTTCAGTTACGTATACCCCGGCGGAATCCGATACCCGACTCTTCGGTGGCAACTCCAATTGGCGGGGTCCGATCTGGTTTCCGGTGAATTATCTGCTTATTGAATCCCTGCAGCGCTTCCATCACTATTACGGAGACGATTTTCGCGTGGAATATCCGACGGGCTCAGGAAATTATACCACAATAAAAGATATTGCCGACAAACTTTCAGACCGCTTGACTCGTATATTCTTATGTGACGGAGAGGGTCACAGAGCTGTCTACAATGGTAGTGAAAAAGAGCAAACGGATCCGCATTTCAAGGACTATCTGCTCTTCTATGAATATTTTCACGGAGACAACGGTCGTGGTGTTGGAGCAGCACATCAAACCGGTTGGACTGGCCTGATAGCAAAGCTCCTGCAGCCGCGTCGTTAATGAGGCAACCCAAAAGGAGGATTTGAGTATGGCAAATTTGATTGGTACTACAGCAGGCGATGTTTGGCGCTATCTCGAGGAGAACGGCGAAACCACACTCGCCACCTTAAAGAAGCAGGTCGAAGGCGGTGGAGACCTGGTTAACCAGGCAGTTGGCTGGCTAGCCCGCGAAAGCAAGGTCGAGATTATCCGCAAAGGCCGATCAGTTAAGGTTAAGCTGCGGTAGGTGTTTATTAGAATGGAGCAGTTTTGAAAACTGCTCCATTCTATTCCAAGACTGCTCCACTTTTGATTTAAACTGCTCCATTCTATTCCAAGACTGCTCCACTTTTGATTTAAACTGCTCCATTCTATTCCAAGACTGCTCCATTCTATTATTCGACAAACATTTTGCCCCTACGGGGCTTAAAAGTTGGTCTTCTCATACAAAATAGCTCCGTATTGCTTGCTTCTTATATCACCGCAGCTGCTACATATTTTATTGCATAAATAACCCCATCGACTGCGAAGCCTCATAGTGACAAAATATTCTATCCACTGGTAATAACAATTTATTTTCCCCATAGAAATTTCCCCAAAAAAGATTAGCTTTACGCTATTCACTAAAGAAGGTATACAAATGACAAGAATCTGCCCGATTAGCGGTGTAGAAGTAGATGATCTGGTTGTGCTTGTAAACCCGGAAGACGAACGGGATCTGATTGAAGAAGTCCGTACCTTTGCTCCCGATTGGCAACCGGAACAGGGAATATCTGCCCGTCTACTGGATCATTATAAAGTAAAGCTGATGATGCGTGAAGGTATCATCCCCGAAGCAACGCGTTCTTTCCCAATCCGTTCGCTGGATGAACGCTTAATCCCCCCTACTCCCTATCGCATGAACGCGAATCCACATTACACTGGACGCGGCGTTACCATATGCTTTATTGATAGTGGTTTTTATCCGCATCCGGATCTGCTAATGCCGGAAGACAGAATTTTACACATTGAAGACATTACCAATCCAGGCCGACCCCGCAGCTATTTCAAACGGGTATTTGCCAACAGCTGGCACGGAACGATGACCAGTGTTTCCAGCGTCGGCAACGGATATTTATCCAATGGTCTTTATCGCGGCATTGCCAGCAATGCGAACGTTGTGTTATTAAAAACCATGGAGAATGGACGGATTACCGGTGAACATATCCGAGCTGCAATACAATGGGCGATCGATCATCGGGAACAATACAATATTCGTATTATTAATCTCTCCGTTTATGATGACTATGAAATGCCCTGGCGCGATAGTCCGGTTAGCAGGGCTGTTGAGGCGGCATTTGCTGCCGGAATCTGCGTCGTTGCGGCCGTTGGCAACGATCCGACAGCCCCTATACGCCCTCCGGCAAACTCACCCGGCGTTATCGCAGTCGGTGGCACGAACGATCAGCGCACACGTGATCACAGAGATGATACGCTTTATCATTCAACCTTTGGACAAACAGTGGACGGTCTCCTGAAGCCGGACATCATCGCACCTGCCATTTGGATTGCAGCTCCGATCCTGCCAAAGACGAAAGATGCCAAGGAAGCAGATATTCTCTTTGAACTCTTTCAAACCGGCGACAGCAAACTTAAGGCTCTGCTACAAAGAGAGATCGGCTCAACCGGCTTACCGGAGTCCCTGTTAAACGAAGAAAACCCGGAGGTTATTCGCGCTACGATCAGACAGCGTATCGAGCAACTTCAGCTTATATCCGAATATTATAAACATGTTGACGGCACCTCATTTGCCGCACCGATAGTCTGCAGCATCATAGCGCAAATGCTGGAAGCAAATCCGGACCTATCACCTCCGATTGTACGTGAAATCCTGCTACAAACCGCCAGGAGGCTTCCCGGAAGGGATGTACGCAGACAAGGATACGGTGTTGTTAATCCCAAGGCCGCTGTTGCGCTGGCCATCGAAGAATCTCATCAGCATAATCACGGGATTTTGAATTCACCACAGCTTGGTCCGAATGGCGATACCATCGTGTTTTTCTTTCACAACCATAACGCCCGACGGCTAAATGTTGGTGCAAGTTTTAACGAGTGGCAGTGGGAAACCGCTCCGATGATACCGCAAGGTGATGGGAACTGGCGATTTGAAATACCGATCCTGCCGAGTGGTAAGTATGTATATAAATTTGTGATTGATGGCGAGAATTGGCAGCCCGACCCGCGCAACGGTTATCGCGAACCGGACGGATTTAATGGTCTGAACAGCGTATTTTGGATACCATAAAGACAGGCAGTAGGCAGTAGGCAGTAGGCAGTAGGTTGTAGGGACGCACGATTGTGCGTCAGGATTTGGGACGTACGATTGTGCGTCAGGATATAGGGGACGATCTATGTGTCGTCCCAATGGGTTGTACGGCAGGGATTATATGCGGCAGAATACAGCGGACGACCTATGTGTCGTCCCAATGGGTTGTACGGCAGGGATTATATGCTGCATTTAGCTAAAATACACAACCCACAGCAAAAACAGCGACATCACCGCAACAATAATCTGTAGCGGAATACCGATCCGTACAAAATCCATAAATTTATAGCCACCGGGACCGTAAACCATCAGGTTGGTTTGGTAGCTAATTGGAGTAGCAAAACTGGCAGCTGCCCCCAGAACCACCGTCATAGCAAATGCACGCGGGTCTGCTTCCATCATACCGGCAGTGGATATCGCAATAGGAAAGATTAACGCCGCAGTAGCATTATTGGTCATAATCAGAGTATAGAAACTCGTCAGGAAGTAAATTGCCGTCACAACCCCCATCACCCCGAAGGAACTGCTTAGCTGCACAATCCCTTCCGCCAGCACCGTCGCGACACCGGCTTTTTCAACTGCTTCTGCAACGCCAAGCGACAGAGCAATAATCACCAGTACCCGCCAATCGACCATTCTTCGGGCTTCATTTGAGGTAACGGTTTTACTTAATATCAACAGCAGCACTGCGCAGGCCGCTGAAGCCAATAACGGTAGCCCGGCTGCAACCGTCAACAACAACATACCGAGAAATGCCCCAACAGAGAGATATCCCTGCCAACGCGGTCTGGATGGCGGACTCTCCGAACCGGCAATCAAATAGAAATCGTTACGATGATAATAGCGCTTGCGGAAATCTCTGCTTGCGAGCACCAGAAGCGTATCGCCGGGATGCAGGCGAATATCACCAATTTTGCTCTCCATGCGCTGACCGTGACGATGAATAGCGATGATTACAGCACCATAGTTGGTACGGAAATTACTTTCGCGTACGGTTTTACCTACCAGCGGTGAAACAGATGAGATAACGCATTCAAAGGTACGGATCTGATTGGAGTCATACTGTTTCAGGTCGAAATGAGAATCCTTTGTCAGCTGCAAACCAGGCGTTTTTTGCAGCTCGAGGATGGTTTTTGGAACGCCGGTAAAAAATAAACGATCTCCAAGATGTATTTTCTCGTGAGGCTTGGCAGGAGCAATCATCTCCTCTTCCCGCTCAATCTGAAATAGAAAAAGTCCCTTAAGATGTCTTAAACCAGCCTCTTCAACTGATTTGCCTATCTGGGCATATTCGGGGGTGACCTTAAGCTCTATAACAAATTCCCGGGTATGCTCTCCAAGCTCAACTATTGGCTCTTTGCGATCCGGCAGGGACCGATGCCCAACCATCGCAACATACAGCATACCAACTATTGCCACGGGAACACCGATTTTGGAAATCTCAAACATTCCCATACCTTCCATGCCCGATTCCAGCATCAGTCCATGCACAATCAGGTTCGTGCTGGTGCCGATCAGCGTACACATACCGCCAAATATCGCTGCATAGGAAATCGGTATCAGAAACTTGGAAGCTGCCTTGCCGTACTTATCCGCCCAGTTTCTGACGGCAGGAATCATCATGGCCACAACCGGTGTATTATTCATAAATGCCGAGATTGCCGATATCGGTACCATGATACGCAGGAGTTTGCTCCAGTAAGGACTGTTCCCCTGGCCGAATATATGACTGTTTAAATGCTTCAGCATCCCGGTATTATTGAGTGCTCCCGCAACGACGAAAAGCAGAGCAATGGTTAACATCCCCTCATTAGAAAAGCCGGCAAACGCCTCTTTCAGGGTAATCACATCACCGATAATCAGCAGCATCAAAACACCAAATACCGTTAATTCCACTTCCAGGATTTCCCAGAAGAGAAAAACAGACATTAAAATAACCAGTGAGGATGTATACCAGAACTCAAATCCCATATGCAGCATATCCAGGTTGAAAAAATGTGCAGAAAAACAAAGAGATGCACGCGGCATCTCTTTGTCGATTTACTTCAATTATTGAAAAAACTCCAGGGGTGTCCTAACCGCTTACCGCGGCGTATTTGAGCTGATGAAACGCCTCAAGCCCTTCAAGAATACTTTCCTGAACAGCCAGATCGTTATTATTTCCGGTGCCCATTTTGATCGTATCCTTATTGGTGCCGTGATAATCGCTACCGCCGGAAATTGCAAACCCTTCTTCTTCTGCCAACTTCAGCAGACGATCGGTGTATTCCTGCGACATGGCGGAATAATGAACTTCGAAACCATCAAGTCCTTTCTCGCGCAGATCCATAATGCGCTCAATGGCCTCGTCGATGGTATCATAATGCATGAAGTGCGGATGAGCCAAAATTGCCAGGCCACCGGCATCATGTATCATTTTAAAGGCATCGTTTTCATCCAGCTTCATTTTGTCCATATAAGCCGGCTTACCTTTAGCAAGATAGATATCGAAGGCTTCTTGAATAGATGAAACGATGCCTTTGCGCAGCATGATCTTCGCTACGTGAGGGCGGCCAATTGCCCCCTCACCGGCTTCATCAAGCAGTTCCTGCATCGTAACATCAACATTTAGATCATTCAGCTTGGTAATAATTTTCTCAGCTCGAAGATTCCGCTGTTCCATCAGGTAGTTCAGCGTATTTTTCAGTTCTGTAGAATTCGGGTCGATCAACAATCCCAGGATGTGCATGTGACCGTTATTCGGCAGCTTGGTATCAACACTGATTTCCACACCGGGGACGGTGCGGATACCGTATTTCTCTCCAAGTTCCATGAACTCCGGTATACCATCGATGGTATCGTGATCGGTGAGGGCTATTGCCGAAAGTCCGAGCTCCTTTGCTTCCTGCAGGAGTTGTTCCGGCGTCTGACTTCCGTCAGAATATGTACTGTGCATGTGCAGATCAATCATGATCGTTCCTTTAATCGTTTAAATGTGCTTCCGTTGCATTTCTGTCCATTTACAGGAATCTCACCCTCATGAGTCCCCACTGTTTTTACAGAGACAGGTAGCCGTTAGCCTTCAGGTATCCGATAACCTTGGCAGCAGCATCAGCAGGAGTTCCTTCACCGGTATCGAGAACCATTTCCGGATTCTCCGGTGCTTCGTACGGTGCACTAACACCGGTAAAGTTCGGAATTTCACCGCTTCGCGCTTTTTTGTAGAGTCCCTTCGGATCGCGCTCTTCGCATACAGACAGGTCGGTACTTACATGAACCTCAATGAAGTCTCCGTCAGCCATCAATTCACGAACCTTATCACGGTCTGCTTTGTAAGGCGAAATGAATGAAGCGGTAACCAGCATGCCAGCATCAACAAACAGCTTTGCAACTTCACCGATGCGTCGGATATTTTCCTGACGATCTTCCGGGGAGAATCCGAGATCTTTATTCAGGCCAAAGCGCATATTGTCTCCATCCAGCGGGTAGCAGCGTGCTCCCATGCTGAACAGCTGATTCTGCAGTTCTACTGCAACAGTGGATTTTCCACTTCCGGAGAGTCCGGTAAACCAAAGGCATGCGCCTTTATGCTTATTGAGTTCTTCGCGATGTTGTTTCTTAACGTCTCCATCATGACGAGTAATATTTGTTGCCTTCTGTTCCATGATAATAAAATCCTTCCAGAGTTAGCGATTTATAGTAGTTTCAGATCGTTGCAAAAATAGGGTGTGAAGTGTGGGATGTAAACCCGTAATTCAAAAAGATCGCTCCGCAGCTATACCTGCGGAGCGATTATAAGATTATTGAGCCTCAGCAGAGAGCCACTCGGCTTCATATTTCTTTTTATACCAGTCAACCGTACGGCGAAGACCTTCCTCCAGCAGCACCGGCGGTTTGAACTGCAGGGTATTCTCAAGGCGAGTAATATCTGCAAAGGAATGCTTGATATCTCCGGCTCGCGGCTCGGTATGCACAGCTTTAATATCCTTGCCGAGAATCTTGTTAATCATCGCAACCAGATCATTTAGCGTAGTGCGCTCATGCACGGCACAGTTCATAACAACACCCGGGGGGCAGTCTACCTCGGTAGCGCGAATATTTGCCTCGATAGTATTCTGGATATAGGTAAAGTCGCGGCTCTGCTCACCATCACCATAAATCACCGGTGACTCATCGCGTAGGATAGCCTTGATAAACTTCGGAATGACCGCAGAATATTGGGAATCCGGATTCTGTCGGGGTCCAAACACGTTAAAATAACGTAGAGCTACAGTGTGCAGTCCATAAATACCTGCAAACACCTGAAAGTATTTTTCACCGGCTAGTTTTGATACAGCATAGGGGGATAACGGATTCGGGATCATATCTTCCTGCTTTGGCAGGACTTCGCTATCTCCGTACACTGAAGAGGAAGAAGCCATCACCAGACGCTTTACTTTGGCGTCCTTGGCTGCATTCAATATGTTTAGCGTACCCGTTACGTTTACATCATTTGATGAGATCGGATCACTTACAGAACGCGGTACAGAGGGTAATGCTCCCTGATGCAGAACGAAATCGACACCATCCACAGCATCACGAACATTATGATAATTACGCAAATCACCTTCGATAATCTCAATTTTATCAGCAAACTCTTCCAGATTTTCCCTGAATCCGGTAGAAAAATTATCCAGAATTCGCACCTGATGTCCACGGTTTAAAAGTTCTTCCGTCAGGTTGGAACCGATAAATCCTCCACCACCGGTAATCAAATACTTCATTGCCACCATCCTTTTTGTTTAGTCTTCTCTGATATAAGTATCGTATGTTTTTGTCTTGATATAATCCCTAAAATGCGAAAAAAAGATGCGGTAGAATGTGATCGCGCTAAAATTGACTTATTTTTATGTATTCCCACCTGCTTCGTCAGGATTTACTTTCCTCACCTGCCCTGCTTCGACAACAAAGCTTGCCGCCTGTCGAATACCCTCAAGAAGTATAACCACACTATGCTGCCCGCGTTTTTCCTGAAGATATCCGCGAATCCCCGCCAGAGGTCCTTCGGTGACCTCTACTGAATCACCGGTGCGTAACCAGTTCTCGGCAACCACCGTTGTTTGGCTTTCAACCAGTCGCTTCAGCTGTTCAATCTGCCAATCCGGGATTTGGGCCGGTTTTCCACCGAAGCCAATCAACCTTACAACACCGTTTGTTTCCAGAGCGTAAAGCCTGTTTTTTAACTCGATGTTGATAAATACATAGCCGGAAAACAGCGGAATTTCAACTTCCTTTTTACGATCTTTCCACTGCCGGATTTCCCGGGTAAGCGGGAGAAACGCATCGATCCCTTTTTCTTCAAGTGACGTAAATACGCTCTTTTCATGTCTGGGACGGGTATAAATTGCATACCATGCCATACGTTGTAATTCCTCTCTATCTCCGGCGGATTGCAGCCTGACAGGCTGGTTTGATTGAGTATTGAGATCCGCATAACCGCGTCAGAAACCGCTGAATACACAGATCGTCAATCTGCCGGAAAACTTATAGAGGGAAAGGAGCGTATGCAAACGAAACCTGAAGCGAAATCTATTCTTCACAGGATTTATGTCACTGTTTAATTTCTGCATTTCAGTCGCCGCCAATATGCAACGACGCACATATAAATTCGTGATATGGGGTAAAAAATAGGATTGGGGAAATTTGAAATTCAGAGGTCGGAGGTCTGAAGTCCGAAGTCGGATATCTGACAGCACAGCGTTCAGACATCCGACAGCAAAGCGATCTGATGTCTTTGTTCTGCGTTCTTATCTAACAAGCAGCATTTTTCCGCTACTCACAGTTCCATTGTATGCCAGACGATAAATATAAACTCCTGACGAAACTGGTACGCCATACTCATTCTTACCATCCCAGATTACGGCATGACTACCTGCCGAATGAGTGCCTTTAGTAAGTTGCTGTATGAGTTGTCCAGTGACAGAAAAAATCTTCAGCTGCACGTTACCGGCTTTCTGGAGTGAAAATGAGATGGTTGTAGTTGGATTGAAGGGGTTTGGAAAGTTCTTATGCAACGTTACCGTTTTATTGGACTGTTCTTTTTGTGGTCTTGAAAAATTATTTAAATTACTAAAAGTTCCGCGAAGGATTGACCCACGAGCGCCTATTGCATAAGCTAGATCACGTTTTATATAAGTAATCTTATTCAAAGTATGGCTAGTGATTCTTGACTCAACATTCCATGACTGACCGGCATCAAATGTGCTCGCCATAAATCCGTTTGCTCCAACAACAATTCCATTTTCTCGATCAAAAAAACCTACGCTGGTCAGGGTGTTATTCGTAATTTTATCGATCTCTACCCAAGTTATCCCTCGATCATCACTGCGTAATATCATCCCCCTATTTCCAACAACAACCGCGACCTGCTCATTAACTCGTGAGATTGCATTAAGCTGAATATCAGACTTTTCATTTCGAATTATCCATGAATTACCACTATCTGCACTAGTGTAGATAAGTCCTTGCTTCCCGACAGCTATCCAATTCTGTGGATCCAAAAATTCTATATCATGCATCTGCTCAGGGAATAAATGTAAATGGCGCCACCAGATACCACCATCAACAGTAAAGCGCATGCCGTTACGCCAGGTCAGTGCGATACCGAACAATTTATCCACCATCTCTATATCGTAAACCCTACCGATTGATATGGAATTAGTCCTTTTCCAATCAAAGCCGTTATCTAAACTTATAAATGTAGCTGGATGGTTACCACTAACAATAACTTTAGAATCATCAAAAAAACTTAATGAATATAAATCTCTTGTTGTAGTAATAGATTGCTTATTCCATTCATTTCCCCCATCACTCGTTCGAAGAATTGTGCCGGTTTCACCAACTGCAATACCATCCGTTTCATTATAAAAATGTATATCATAAAGTGCGCTTTTAGCTATTTCTTCACTCACCTCGCTCCAATCAGCTCCGTGATTATCTGTTATCCAAATCCCCCTCGTCTCACCTCCGGTGGCAATCCCGCTGCCAGAGTTATGAAAGTTCAAAAATCTAGGTGAATACTCACCTTCCAGAGTATTACATACCCAATTTTGTCCACCATCAGAGGTTTCATATATTTTTCCCGTCGCCCCCAGCAGCAATCCTGTATTTTCATCAAACATATGAATATCAATCAGTCTTTCTGTAGATGGTAATGGAAGAGTTGTCCAACTTACTCCAGCATCATCGGTCCTAGCAAATAATCCTCTACCTCCAGCAAGGAAACCGATATTTTCATTCAAAAAATGAATATCATAAACTCCGAAGTTACCACCAACTACTGGTATCTGTATCCAACTGACACCGGCATCTTTAGTCGTAAGGATAAAACCAGAATTTCCAGCAACAACACCTTTTTTAGAAGTGGCAAAATATGTTGTATTGAACCGAGTATTAACTCCAGTATGTCGCAAGCTCCAGTTTATGCCACCATCCCATGAATAAAGTATCGTACCGGATACCCCGACAGCGACACAGAAGTCAGTTGTTATCATCTGTACATCAGTTAGATCAAGTATTCCCTCGCTCTGCTGAGGCTGCCAGGTTTCTCCACCATTCTCTGTACGTAAAATTACTCCATGATCACCAACAGCAATTCCTCTCCTCTCGTCTATAAATGATACAGCGCGCAAATTTGATCTTGTATTGCTTGTTTTTGGGATCCAGGTTTCACCATTATCCACCGTCTTTAAGATAGTTCCAAATTCCCCTACGGTTATAAAATTTCCTTCACCAAAAGTGTGAGCTGCCCATAATGCATTGCCTGTTGGCTTCGGATGCGACCACTCCCAGCGCGATTGAGCAGATGCTTCGTTCATGCTGAAAACGACAAACAACAGCAATAAAGCCTGTTTAAACAGATACATTTTCCGTCCCCCCCCGGTTCGGTATTATCAGTAAAGTACTAAATGAAGTGGAGTATTAAATAATATAACGACTATTCGATATATGAGTTCCGAACGACTCAGGAATCGTAAAATAGTAGATAATGAATGGTGGTTGGTAGGCGGTGTAAAGACTTGAGGTAGTCGAACACCCTACAGCAAAGCGATCTGACAGTCTGTGCTCTGTGCTCTGTGTTCTGTGTTCTGTGCTCTATATAATCGATATATCAATCACGACATCATCTTCGGCGTTGAATTGCTTCTCAACCATCTTTTCCAGAGGTACGCCGTTTATCTTTTCGACCTTAATGCGAAAACTTTTAGCATCAGGCGATTTGGAGACCAATTCGCCTTCGATATTTACCGTGCCACGATGCTTCTTATCATAATAGGCAGTTAACACCCGATCACCGGTTTCAAGAGCCGATACAACTTCAACAATTGCCGAAATATCACGCTCCTGAGCGAGATTTTCCAAATCGTTGTTCTCGATAACTTCTTTGATGTCGCCGTCAGTGTAAAGGAAATGAATCAGTCCCCCACCTCGCTTGGCATAAACCGTCTTTTCGGAGTTTTCTTCAATCAGGTCACGCTCAACATTGACAATCTTACCGGAGAATCCTTCGCGACCGATTTCGGTAATTTCAATGATAATCGGCATATCATCCAGTTCACCATCATATCCGATACGTATGAGCTCAACGATTTTACCGCTACCGACCCGTTCTATCTCATCGCGCAGTTCATTCGGATACATCGCTCCCGGTCGCGGGGGATCTACTGTGGGTGTCTGTTTACGAAAAAGGTTAAAGAATCCACGGGTTCTATATGGCGTAATAAAGTTCGTTTTTGCTATAGACGATGGTCGCTTCTGTTTCATACACATTCACCTTCAGATGTGATTACCGTTTTGAATATCGACTGTCAACGATTATCTTTCGTCCCGCTATACAACATGTTGTCAGTTGCCTTTGCGGATGGGTATTTATTCAATGATTTTAATAGCGTTGCAATATAATTAGAAAAATGTTCGGCAAACAATAGTAAATCTTTAATTTTCAGCTTCCTATGCCCTTTACTCTGGAACATACAGACTCCAAGACCAAAGCTCGCACCGGTGTTTTCAAAACCGATCACGGCAGTTTTGAGACACCTATGTTTATGCCTGTTGGTACCATCGGAACAGTTAAGTCACTCTCACCGGATGATTTAAAATCGTGTGGTGCACAGATTATGCTCTCCAATACCTACCATCTCTACCTGCGTCCCGGTACGGAAATCCTGGAAGAGTTTGGTGGCTTACACCGCTTTAACCGCTGGAACGGTCCCATTCTTACCGATAGCGGTGGTTTCCAGATTTACAGCCTGAACGACCTTATCACCAGCAGTGAAGAGGGCGTCGAATTCAAGTCGCATTACGATGGTTCCCGACACCTTTTTACCCCGGAGCGTGTGGTTGATATCCAGCGTTCCATCGGCTCTGACATAATGATGGTGCTGGATTATCTCACCGGTAACCCGGCGGATTACGACACGGCAATGGAAGCGCATCTGCAAACCTTACGCTGGGCAGAGCGTTCACGTAATCATTTAAACTCCACCAAGCCCCTTTATGAGCATCAACAGTTCCAGTTCGGCATCGTTCAGGGCGGAACTTATTCCGACCTTCGGAAGGCCAGTGCCGACGGACTGATGCAAATCGGCTTTGACGGCTATGCAATCGGTGGCTTGGCTGTAGGTGAAGATGCCCCTACCAGACGCAAGGTAACCGACGAGTGTACCGACTACCTACCGGAGAACCAAGCCCGCTATCTGATGGGTGTCGGCAAACCGGAAGACATTCTGAACGGTATTGAACTCGGCGTCGATATGTTCGACTGCGTTATACCAAGTCGCAATGCCCGCAACGGCTCCGTTTTTACCTATTCCGGCAAGTTGAACCTGCGAAATGCCAAACATCGCAATGCTAAAGGTCCAATTGAGCCTGGTTGCACCTGCTATGCATGTAGCAATTTTTCCATCGGCTACATCCACCACATGCTAAAAATTAATGAGATGCTGGGACTCAGACTTGCAACAACTCACAATATTCATTTTTATTTACAGCTCGTAAAAGATTCGCGGAAGGCAATTAAGGAAAATCGGTTTGCAGAATTTAAGCAGGAATTTCTGGAAAACGTGAATCGGTGATCGGGGATCGGGGATCGGGGATCGGGGATCGGGGATCAACTAACTTGTAAAAGTAATATGTGAAAAGGCAAACGTAAATCGTAAAGTGCAAATTAACTCCTCCCTGCCTTAATGCACGTTTCCCAGCGGCTTTTATTGTTTCAACTATTTTTCTCTTGCTCCCCCGCTCTCCGGTTCTCCCGCTCTGTCTTTGCTCCCGCTCGCCCCATCACCTGCTCCGGGACGACACGCAGGTCGTCCCCTCTGTTCTGTGTTCTGTATTATGTTGAACCTTGAAAAATATTTCCGTATATTCTGCCTCTTATAACGAAATACATTGGAGATAGATAATCGTGGAATTTTTCTTACACTCACTCGCACAAGACGGTGGACAGGCTCCCGGAGCAATCGCAACCTTTCTGCCATTCATTCTGATTCTGCTGGTTTTTTACTTTTTTATGATGCGTCCGCAAATCAAAAAGCAAAAAGAACGTGAAGCCATGCTTGGTTCTGTGGAAAAAGGAAATGACGTCATTACCGTAGGCGGCGTTCACGGAAAAGTTGTCGGTGAAAAAAACGGCGGCAAGGTTTTAACCATTCGCGTTTCCGATAAGGTAGAATTTGATGTCGACAGAACGGCCATTTCGCATATTAAAGGCGTTACAGACAGGGACGAGAAGTAACCAAAGGACAACGTATGGCAATTTTGCCGGTAATTAAACTTGGACATTCTTCCCTGCGAAAACGGGCCGAAGAAATTACAGTGTTCGATGATGAATTACGAGCACTGGCTGATAATATGGTCGAGACCATGCGCCTTAATGATGGAATCGGCCTGGCAGGTCCGCAGGTAAATATTCTAAAACGCATTTTCGTTATTGATTTAAACGTTCTGGATGAAACTCAGGAAGCCAAGGCTTATATCAATCCGGAAATTGTAGACTCGGAAGGCTCCGAAAAAATGGAAGAGGGCTGTCTGAGTATCCCGTTTGTTAGAGCTGACGTTTCAAGGCCGGACGTATTGACGGTTCGCTATCAGGATCTGGACGGGAAAGATCATGAGGAAAAAATGGATGAACTGCTGTCAAGGGTATTTCAGCATGAACTGGATCACCTGAACGGGGTTATGTTCATCGACCATTTATCGCTGATTCAACGCAAGCTGCTGGAACCCAAATTAAAGCGCATCAGGGAGGAAAATTCACTTTCGTGAGTAAATCGTTACGCATCGTGTTCATGGGAACTCCCCATTTTGCAATTCCCACTTTAGAGAAGATTCACCAATCCGATCATACAGTCGTTGGTGTTGTTACGCCACCTGATAAGCCACGCGGACGCGGTAAAAAGCTGCTTCCACCTCCTGTAAAGCAATTTGCGCTGGATAACGATATATCCCCCATCCTGCAGCCTGTAAAAATGCGCGATACAGACTTCGTCGAAGAGCTTCGCAAGCTGGAAGCCGATCTCTTCGTCGTAGTAGCTTTTCGCATTTTGCCGGAAGCCGTTTTCACCATGCCTCCTCTCGGCACAATTAATCTGCACCCGTCTGAACTCCCGAAATACCGTGGCGCTGCACCGCTTAACTGGACCATCTTGAATGGCGAAACGGAAACAGCTATTTCCACAATCTTTATCAAAAAAGAAATCGACGCCGGAAATATTATCATTCAGGAAAAGCGAGACATTCATCCGGATGAGACCGTCGGCACGCTACATGATCGTTTTGCAGTAGATGGTGCAGAAATTGTCTTGCGAAGTATCGAAATGATTGCCAACGGGACAGTTGAACCAATGGAGCAGGATGCATTACTCGCAACCCCAGCCCCAAAAATCACCAAAGAAACCTGCCACCTGAATTTTGATCAGCCTGCCCGACAGGTTCGGCAAAGGATTCACGGCCTTTCCCCCGTTCCCGGGGCCTACACGTTTTATCAGGGCGATATGTTTAAAATCTTTTTTGCGGATTTGGTCAATGAAGATCAGCAGCATGATAAACCCGGCACAATCCTGAAGGCAGAGAAAGACTCTATTCTCGTTTCATGCAATCCGGGAACCCTGAATTTGCGTGAGGTTCAAATCCAGGGCCGGAAGCGGCTGAAAACCGCTGATTTTCTGCGAGGGTTTCAGCTTATTGAAGGTGCTGTTCTTGGAGAGATAATTAGCGAGTAAGAATCATACGCCGTGTTTCAAGTAGCTCATCTGTTTGTAGCTGATAAAAGTAAACTCCACTGGTATACCTTCCGGCATCCCAATCAATCGAGTAAGCACCTGGAGAAAGGAAATTGTTTACCAGTGTCTCAACCCTGGATCCGGTGATATCAAAGACAGCTAACTGCACATGCTGCCCCTTGTCGATCTGAAATCGTATAGTGGTAGCTGGATTAAATGGATTCGGATAATTCTGCTCCAACACTGTCGCTCCAGGTAACACCGCGTCGTCTCTACTTATTCCGGTTGTTGGCTGCATTACCCTGTTTAAATTCCCCCAGATTTCATTAAGAAAGTCCAGCGGTACAAGGTTCTGCTGATTGGCATTTCCCACCCTTATCATAATTAGGTTCTCACTCGGAACGATACAAATAAACTGTCCGTTTGCGCCCGCAGCAGCAAACATGTCATTCGGGGCATTCGGGGCGATTGGCCCGGGAAAAGAATCCGGTGTTCCGGGTGGAATATAGCTGCTCTTGCCATTCAACCACCAAAGATACCCATACGATGGATTCATAGACTGCGATGTATTCAGCATTGTATTCATATAAGTTGTATCGGCAAGGATGCTTGTTCCATCCCATTGCCCGTCGGCGAGGATCATAAGTCCAAATCTGGCCATACTCCTGGGCGTGCTGAAAAAAAAGTTATTATATCCGGCAGGCACCCAAAATCCATCCATGCCTATTTTATCCCTAATACGGGTTTTTGTAAAGGAATTCAAAGTAGAACCGGAAGCAGATTCAATGACGTTTCGCATTAAACTATAAGGTGAGTTGTGGTAGTACCAGCGCGTTCCCGGATCTGTCAGATACTGAAGACATGCCGGGTCTGTGCAGTCGAATGAGATGCTTTCATCAAGACCGGCAGACATGCTGAGTTGGTTCAGTACCTTAATATTCTGCTCCTGGGATACCGGAAGAGATGTCCACCCGGTTCCCAAATAATCCGATGTAGGATTTGAGACAGACAACAGACCTTCCTCCTGAGCAATTCCGGCAAGCGTCGCCATGAGGCTTTTCCCGGCAGAAAACCATACCCAAAGACTATCCTGTTGAAAGGTACCGAAGTATTTCTCCAAAACGATGCGCCCCTCTTTCAAAACCAGAAAGGCCTTACTGTTTTCCTGCTCCAGATATTGATACAGAGAGTCCTCTTCATTCACATCCCACCCCAATGCAACCGGAGAGGTAGTTTCCCACGTATCTCCAACCAACGGAGGGAAATACAGCGTTTGGGCAGACAGGGCTCCCGAAAGATAAACCGCTAAAATAAGTAGTAGATATTTTTTCATTTCTTCACCTTTAATACAAACCGGCGGCTATAAGCCGCCGGTCATCATATTAACGCTTGCGAACAACAACGACGCGCTTCTTCTTCCAGTGTCCTTTAACCCAAACATAACCACCCGGGCGCTTGGCCCAATGGCCTGCTACCCAGACATGACCGGCACGCGGGCGAACCCAATAGCCTTTTACCCAGACATGCTTACGGCCATTCCAATGCCAACGTCCATTAACCCATACACCATTTTTAAACTTTGCTTTCGGACGAACCTCCACCTTCACCGCAGGGGGCTTTACCTTTACAATAACGCCAGCCTGTGCATTAAACCCAAACCCAACCATAATGAAAAAAAGTATCGAATATAAATATTTGCGTTTCATAACGCCTCCCATATTTAGTGTCTTGTTTTGCAACTACGCTTCGGACTAATGCCAGATACGTGCCAAAACAGAAATGCGCCGATTTTCGCAAAAAATGGATTAATTTTGATGAATTTTGTCCCTCCTCGTACACCTGAATGCACGAAGAGGAACATTGGAGGAGAAAAATCGAATGTAGATTTGAGACGCTAAGAACGAATGAGTTAAGGGTAAATCATATTCGTAACGGTAAGATCCGAAGGTGATTCCGCCTCGGCCTGAAAAATATTTTCCAAAAGCTGAGTTGATGTCTTTCGTTCCGAGTGAAATGCGTAGTAGAAAATTGCTACAGCCGCAGGTAAGGCAATAACCGGAAGCAAAGCTTGCAGATTAAATCCACCGCTGCTGAATGAGGCAAACATTATAATAGCTGTAACCAGCATCCCGATACCGAGGATAAAGGCAAATAAGACAAATGCAAGAGGGTGGATACTAAACGTCACTTCAATGCGGGAGCCAAATGCATCGTCACTGATTTTCCCTTTGATATCCGGAGCAAACGAATTGCGATAATTTAAGATGCGACGTAATTGAAAGGATTGGGGGTTTACCGTCCCCTCGAACGGAAATCCGGTTGAACGATTAAATCGTACCGTTTTAGCGGGTTCAACTTTAGCCTGCAAACGGTCTGCTACATCCTGCATGCTTAAACCAGACCTGAAAACAGTTTTAAATTTAGGAAGTGTAATCACTGTATGTATGTCTCCATGTTTATTCTACAGGAAAACAGAGACAGCACATATTGTATTTATCTCAACAAAAGTTATTTCATGTCCGGATCGAATCTTGTAATAGCCCTGTAGGCAGAGTTCACAACCTCGGTGAGCTTCTCGAAGTCGAGTGTATCGATTGTATCCGTTGATTCATGATAATGAGGATTACGTAAAAAAGAGGTGTCGTTAATCATTAATGCAGGATAATCGAAGCGCCAGTAGTTATTCTGGTCGGACAATCCTGCCGGTCCAAATGGCGAGGGAAAGCTAATGGTACGCACATCTACTTTCGAATCATATTTCATCAGAGAATAAAAGTATTCATTAAACGCCCTGTATTTCCCTATCCCTACGACAACGATGAAATTGCCAGTATCCGGGAATAGTTCACTCAGTTCAGGGCTCGGGTAAGACTGAGATTTGGGCTCATCAGAGAAGAAGCCAATCATTTCATAGCAGATCATCCCGATAACATCTGCTTTTTCATCATGAAGCGATTTTGCATGAACATAGCTGCCCATATGCTCTGTTCCAAAATAAGGCGGCTCTTCCAGGGAGTAAAATACAAAGTCGATACGAAAATCCAGTTTTGGCTGATTCGCTACAATAAGCCGCATCGTCTCAAGAAGCCCTGCTACAGCGCTGGCATTATCATCTGCCCCCTCCTGGTCCCCGCAGACATCATAATGCGCACCAACAATCAATCGCCTGGCAGCATTGGTATTATAGCTCGTAATAATGTTCCTATAGGTTTCACCTGAGATCTCCCAGGTTTGCTCCGTTGCTTCAAGGCCAACCGCAGCAATTTCCTTTTTCAAATATTCACATACAGCATTCAGTGACTCAACATTTTGATAATTTCGATATGGTCGAAGTTCGGTGAGGAAAGAGACGTCACCATATATTCTTTTTTGGTCTGCTGCTTCACTCATTTTTTCAGTTCCTCCATCAGCTACTGTAATCGAAACGACATAAAACAGCAAAAAAATTACGTAATTTCTCTTTGATCCTGCAATATACTTTTTCATTAAAACCACACATTTTTTTTAATATATTTAAAGATTAAAGTAGTTTTACTGAAATTTTTTATCTTAATATATTTTTATATCTGACTTTTTACTGCTTTGCTATATGGAGTTTCGTCATTACATTCGGCGGGACTAGATACCAGACTTGATAAAGACATGCTTTATAAATCCTTCCTGAAAAGGTATTCAGACAAACTCGGAATCTCCACTGATCAGCTTGGCCAAACGGTTAGTTACTGTGTAGCATTTGTTCTGCTGGGCGCCTCAGATTCTATCCTTGGCCCTTCCCTACCCGGTTTAGCACGTCAAACAGGCAGCACCCTCCAGGAAATAAGCTTGCTATTTATCGCCCGCTCAGTTGGATCAATGTTTACTTCAGCTTTTTTGGGTACGCTCTTCGACACGCGGAACGGCCATAAGCTGATGAATTTTGCCATGTTTCTCTTATCGCTTACCCTCTTATTAACCCCGGTCGTACCACAGCTTTATGCTTTAACGATTATCGTTCTACTCAGTGGAGTCGGCACCAGTTTACTGAACGTAGGCGGTAATATGCTTATTGTATTTGTTCATGGAGCAAAGGTTCCTCCCTATATGGTCGCACTGCATTTTGCATATAGCGTCGGCGCTTTTCTTGCCCCGTTACTTATTGCAGCTTCAGTTTCCATAACCGGAAAATTTGATCTGGCTTATTGGTTTATGGGCATCCTTATGTTTATCCCCATGCTGCTTTGCCACAATACTCCTGCACCGAAAATAATAAAGCCAGACGATCAGGATGCCCAACCAGTTAAGCTAACTGGTCCTCTGGCATTATTTATTACATTTTTCTTTCTGTATGTTTGTATTGAAGCAGGTTTAACCGGCTGGATTTACACCTACGCCATCGAAATGAACCTGGCTGATGAAATCACTGCGGCCTATCTGGTCTCAACCTTATGGGGAATGGAAACGATCGGCCGGTTTTTCAGCATACCACTTGCTGCACGCTACAAACCGATGCATATGGTGATTACCTGCGTTACCGGTGCCACAATCAGCATTACGCTAATGTATTTATTTCCAGCAACATCTGCTGCTATCTGGACAGGAATGGCGCTTCTGGGACTATCACTATCCTCACTTTTCGCATCCATGCTTGCTGTTGCCAGGGCAAAAACCCAGTTAACGGGGAAAACAACCGGCTGGCTTTTTGTAGGAGCACAATTTGGCGGGATGACCCTTCCCTGGCTGGTTGGTCAATACTTTGAATCCTACGGCCCGATTTTCCTTATGCATAGCCTGATGGTTTCTCAGCTGTTGATGGTTGCTGTCGTTTGGGCAATCTGGCGTTTGCCTAACCTTCATTCCTCCCATGCTTAAAGTCATAGACTTTGCGAATGTCATGGGTTTCACGATTCGCGTGCAGCTTCAAAAACCCGATACAAATAAACCAGCATAGGTATTACCATAGCCAACACAACAATCAGACCGATATTCAGCCAATACAGCGTCACCTCAGGTGCAGCGGCATCATAAACCGTCAATTGCGCGCCATTGGTATATCTTATGAACAATGGGAACTGGGTAACAAACCAGCCAAAGAGAATGCACAGGACTTGAACACCGGCTGCAAGCCGCATCATCCAGCCATTAGATTTGGCCATAGAACGAAATAGCAATAATACTGCAGCGAGAGAGACTACAATAAATACAAATTGAAGCGGCTGTATTGCTTTGTCGATCGAAACACTACCGCTTATAGTACCGGCAAGAAGCGTTGTACCCCCAAGGACGAAACTCGCTGGAAAAAAAATCTTGATACGCTTTCTTAACACATCCCGTTCTTCTTCCACATTCAACTCGCCAAAGAAGAAAACCGCGGCCAAATATGCAAACAGGGCGTTTATAAAGAGTGCGCAAACCAGACCAAAGCCATTTAACCAGGGTTGAATATAGATTGAATAGAAATCGACTCCAGCATCTCCGGGTATTGGAAAAGTGCCCAGCATTGCAGCAACGATAAATCCAAACATCATGGGTGCAAGCACGGAGCTTGCGCGAAAAAGCCAACCATAGTAGCGTTGCCATCCATCCGGCTGCGGATCGTATTTTCGGAAGGTGAAAAATGCGCCGCGTAGAATAATGCCCAGTAATGCCAGAGAAATCGGTACAAAAAGTACGGTGGATAATCCAGCATAAGCCTTTGGAAAGCCAACAAATAGAATTACGACTACAGCAATAAGCCAAACGTGATTGGCTTCCCAGACCGGGGCCAGCGTAGCCTGTAGCTTTTTTTGAAGTTTGGGATGCCCACGCAAAGCAAGCTCGAGCAGGCCCCCACCAAAATCAGCGCCGCCAAACAGCACGTATACCGATAGTGCAACCAACAGAAGGATCAGCGTTAACTCCATTACCCCACCTCCGATTCACGCTGAAACCATTTCCAGAGAAGGGTAAATGAAATAAGTCCCAGAATCGAATATAAAACGAGTATTATACCGAAGGACCATTCAAGCCCCGGAACCGGAGTCACGGCATCTGCAGTCCGCATCACCTTATAGATAATCCATGGCTGCCGACCAACTTCTGTGACTATCCAGCCTGCTTCAAGCGCAATAAATCCGGTGGGGGTTAACACGACCAGTGCTTTAAGCCAGTTTCGATTGCTACTCAAGTCGATCTTACGCCACTTTGCATAAAGAAAGATTAGGGATAGGAGAACCAGAATCACTCCGATTCCCACCATAATCTGGAAAGAAAGGTGGGTTATAAGCACAGGTGGACGTTCATCTTTCGGAAACTCTTCGAGGCCCTTCACTTCTGCATCGAAATCGCCAAACGCAAGAAAAGACAGTGCGTAAGGAATATGAATCCCCCAGCTAACCGTTTCGTTTTCCTCATCCGGAATACCGCCGATAAGCAGAGAAGCTGGTTTCTCAGTTTTGAAGTGCGCCTCCATTGCAGCAAACTTTTCCGGTTGGCGTTCGGCAATTGCTTTGGCACTAAGATCGCCAATTATTGGCTGGATAAGTGAAGCAACAGCTAGCACCGGCAAAAGATAAAACAATGCTCGCTTATGAAACTCATGTCCGGGAGAGCGTAAAAGCCCAAAAGCATGTAGTCCGGCAGCACCAATGGCCGTTGCCTGGAAGGCTGCCACCAGCATGTGTACGGCTTGTAGCGGCCAGGCTTCATTAATCATGGCTTTCCATGGCGAGATATTGGTTGCGCTACCGTTTACCCAATCGAAACCGGTTGGTGCATTCATCCAGCCGTTTGCGGCGATTACTAATATACCGGATGCAAGGCCGCAGACCCCCACCATGAAAGCAAAGAAAAGATGTAAGTTTGGACGGATTCTGTCAAATCCATACAGGAATAATCCGAGAAAGATCGCCTCCAGAAAAAAAGCTGCACCTTCCAGGGAGAAAGGCATTCCGATGATTGGCCCGGCATGCTCCATGAATCCCGGCCATAAAAGACCCAACTGAAAGCTCAGGGCCGTTCCGCTAACAGCACCAGTGGCAAATAGAATAGCGCTACCTTTCATCCAGGCACGGGTGAGTCGCAGATCTACATCGTTTTTGTATTTGAGATAATTGCGGTATGCCAAAAACATCAAAAAAGGCATAACCATCGAGATTGAGGCAAAAATAATATGGAATCCCAGCGAAAAAGCCATCTGGCTTCTTGCCAGCATCAAATGATCCATCTGATCCCTCACCCTATCGGTGAAATAAACTGGTCACGTTCAAGTGAAACATGTAACAAGGATTTCTTATTGTCAATGGGTTTGTTGAAAAATGTAACCGACTTTGCGAAATTTCGTAGATGACAATTATATCATTTAACTAAGGGATCATTTATGAAAAAATTCATTCTGCGTTGTAGTGCTCTCTTCGGCATCTCCATTTTGCTTTTACTTAAAGTCATATTTTTTCCTTCAATCAGTTACGCCAATAAAACGATCGTTTCCGAAAACATTACAATTTATCATCAAAAGTCTGTTGCGCCAGAGCTTACAAAAGCCATTTTACGTGGAATGGAACTCGCAAAAGCCTCCGAACTCTACAATCCGGACTTTACCATTGATGTGTGTCTGGATGATGGGTCTTATTATACGGATCTGATGCGTTTTATCCATGGGGAAGCATTTGCATATGGTATGGCAGACAAGACCATTATTGCTACAGAAATCAATCCTGCGGAGAACTATGCATTATTAAGAGGTCGTAAACGACACCTGCATGAGCTGTTTGCACATGAGTTTTTACATAATTTTCAGTATGATACATTTGGATTTGCCACTCTGGATTTTCCTTTCTGGAAACTTGAAGGTTATCCGGAATATGTAATGACGCGACAGGGTGCGGCAGCTTCAGTGCCTTTAAGGAATGAAATTCAGCAGCTTTTAATTGCCCGAAAAATTGGAAAACGGCCCTGGGACTGGATAGAATACAGCGATGGAACCGGAACCACGCCGATTTACCTGGAGAGCAGACTGCGGGTGCAGTATCTGCTCGAGGTTGAAGGGCTCACATATAGGGAGATCATTTCAGACCAAAGGTCAGGGAATAGTGTCGATGAAGAGATGGTCGAATGGTATCGAAGCAGGTAATAGCGAGTAGCGGGTAGCGGGTAGCGGGTAGCGGGTAGCGGGTAGCGGGTAGCAGAAATAAAAAATTTTGTTCTATTAGATCATAAGATTACTTTCCACCTGCCACCTGCCACCTGCCACCTGCCACCTGCCACCTGCCACCTGCCACCTACCTCCAAGCTAACAACCGTCGGTGCCGAATCACGCTATTGCCTCGTATACCGCTGATCGCCTGAGCCAGTAACGCATTGAAGACCAGCGGCTTTTCGATCATTGGGTAATGCCCCGTGTCGCTAATTTCAAACAGCTGAAAGCCAGTGCCGCAATGCATTTCCAGATTGGCAGTTGCTGTCGGCGGCATAGTGCTGTTTATCAGAAAGAGTTTCTTCTTCAGCCCGGAAAGACGGTCGGTTACGCTCATACTATACTGAAACAGATCTGACAGTACCGGATAGGCAACGTCCGGGTTTGCAAAAGCAAAGTCACGTTTGACCCGCTCCCGAATCGATTCCGGTGTCTTGCCGTGAAAGAGCAATTTATCGGCAAACATGGGAGCCGTGTTGCGAAAATCGTCCATCAGCATTGTCATAAAACCGGCATACTCTTCAATCTGCCGTGCATCTGGTATTATACCTACGTTTTTGAATGTATCCACACCAATAAGGCCGATAATAGAGGGATGATTGGTTAGCGTTGCTTCCAGGCAAATCTCCCCTGCCATGGAGTGTCCGACCAAAACCACATTCATCAACTTCTGCTCTTCAATAAAACGAATGATATCCACAGCATAAGATTGAATTGTCCAGGTCTCCCGCCGAGCGGCTGAACGACCAAAACCGGGAAGATCGAGAGCAATGATTCTAAAGTTACGATGTAAACCTTTTAGCTGTTCTTTCCAGTAATCACCATCAATACACCAGCCGTGAATAAATAATAAGGTAAGTTCACCGCTCCCCTGCTCCTGCCAATAAATGTTCTGAATTTTTGTAACCGACTCCATGTTTGCCTCCCTGTGATGATTTCTGCTAGATTTGTGTTTAATCAAACATAACATCACATGGTGACAACCCTATGTCAGTAGTGATTTAAAAAAATCATAAATAGTGTTTTTTCAAATCTGAACTGCGCTCTTTCATCAACGCCAGAAGTTCAGGGGGACCTAAAATCTCAACTTCATTTGTAAACATCAACAACCATCTGGAAAGGCCATCAAGAGAGATTGTCAGGAAGGTCATTTCTATCTTATCTCCGACTTCTTTCTGGTGAACGAAGCCATTGTAGTACTTTTGCCGATCGGCATAATGTGAGGAGATCCTGTTAAAAGAGACCACGCTGGTATGAAGTTCCCTGTCTTCGGCAATCTTTGCGAGATATTCCTGGAGGGTAGGATGCGTTTGTTTAAAAAATTCCTCCCGCCTACGCAGCTCTACGATGCGGTCCAGGCGAAAATCTCGATATGCTTCTCTCAGTCGACACCAGGCAATCATATGCCAGCAATCGTTGGTATAAAAAACACCAACCGGTTCTATTTCCCGTTCGGTTTTTTTGCCATTATAAGCTGCCACATACTCCAGATACATCACTTCTTTTGCGGAAATGGCATTCAGGATAATCGGCATAAATCGTCTTTGAGGTCGACCGTCTATACCGGCATTATTGGGAAAGACCTCTATATTTTCTTCCAGATCTTCCAGAAAGTCCTGTTCTTCAGACCGGAGAATCGAGCGTATTTTGAACAGCGCCGAACGATAGGCCTCACGGGTTGCATTATCGGTCATGGTTGAGACAAACTTTTCAGCTGTCAAAAAAGCGCTGGCCTCTTCACGAGTTAGCATTGCCGGTGGAAGACGATATCCTTCCATAATCGAGTAGCCTACCCCTGCTTCACCCAAAATGGGTATCCCTGCTCCCTCCAGAGAACGGATATCACGATACACGGTTCGCAGGCTGATCCCAAAGCGATCTGCAATGTCCTGAGCCTTCACGACTCTCTGTGATTGTAATTGGATTAAAATAGCAGATAATCTATCGATACGATTCATGAGAGAAAATCCATGTTTGTTTGCTCTTATTGGTTCTGGAAATGATCGGTGATCGGTGATCGGTGATCGGTGATCGGTGATCGGTGATCGGTGATCGGTGATCGGTGATCGGTGAAGGACTAAGTTACAACAGTGAAAAGTGAAAAGTGAAATGGGAAATCTGAAAAGTGAATTAGGCAAGCAGGCCGTTCCCCGAGCGAAGCCGAGGGGAGGTAATTAGGCAATTGTATGATTAAAAGAGGTGAAATGTGAAAAGGCAAAAGTGAAATTTGTTTTGCCGTCTTTTAATTGCCGTCGTAACTCTGCCGTCAGGTATTTCCCGTTCGCTGCCCGCTGCAAGCCTGTCCTGAGCGTAGCCGAAGGAATGCCCGATGCCCGATGCCCGATGCCCGATGCCCGATGCCCGATATGAAAGTGACCCAGAACAAGGTAAGCAAACAACGAAGAAGCTATTTTCATCTGCTTTATTTAATAAAGTGCTGGTATTTCAATAGGATATGTTATTACATCTTTTTCATATTCATCTTGGATTTGTGAAACAGACGGCTTACAATTGCCGTAACAAACTACCGCACGCCAATAAATAAACTCCTTTTCCATCGTTGGGGGAAAGGTAATACATTACTCAAAGTAAGGAGAGACTTCAAATGAAGAAGTTGATACTTGTTTTTACCGTGTTGAGTTTTTTTGCTGTACAATCTGTTAGTGCACAGGGTGCCATGCGTATCGGTGCCGAAGGTAATGTTGTTTTACCTTTTGGGGATCTTGGTGACGTTGCAAGCCCGGTTGGCTTTGGTGCAACTGCACTTTTTATCTATCCGTTCAATGAGAATATTTCTTTTAGTGGCCGTGCTGGCTGGATGACACTTGGTGGCGAAGACATCGAGAGCTCTTTTCTGGGTCAGACCTCAACTCTCGAATATACCATCTCTGCTATTCCGATTCAGGGTGGCGTTCGCTATCACCTTAATGGAACCGGCGAGCCGGGTCTGTATGTTGGTGGTGAAGTAGGTTTTCACATTCTGAGCATCGATGCTGAATTTAGCGGCAGCGGTTCCGAATTCCTGCAGGGAACATCCTCCGGAGATTCAAGCACTGAGTTCACCATCGCTCCGATGGTTGGTTTCTCACTGGAAGCTCTGGACATGTCTGCTTTCGTAAACTTGCTGAACGATGCTACCTGGTTTGGTATTCGTGTAGGTTGGACGATGCCGATGGGCAACTAATCCAAACGGATTAGATTGATTTTTAATAGGGGCGCGATTTTTTCGCGTCCCTATTTTTTTGGTGTAAGAAGCTCCGACGGTGCCACACCAAACTCCTTCCTGAAACTTCTGGCAAAGTAGGAAAGGTTATTAAATCCCACTTCATAAGCTATTTCAGAGACTGTTCCGCTGCGTTTTTCCAGCAAAATTCTGGCACGCTGAAGACGTTGACTGCGAATGAAGTCTGATGGTGTTTGTCCGGTAAGTGCCTTAATCTTACGCTGTAGCTGACGGCTACTCATACCCAATTCCCGGCTTAGAATCTCCGGACCAAACTCTTCAGTGGTTAACTCCCGCTCGACAAGCTCTACCAGCTTCCGCAGGAATGCTTCTTCCATTGAGGTGGCAGGTATATCTTTGGGCTGCAGGATGCCCTCACGACGGAATATTTCACGAAGCTTTCTGCGATTATCGATTAGATTTGAAACACGAGTCCGTAGCTCCTTCGCATTGAAAGGCTTGGTCAGATAATCATCTGCACCAGTTTCCAGACCTTCGAGTCGATCGCCCTCATCTGCTTTCGCCGTTAACAAAATAACCGGTATGTGACAGGTCTTTTCATTTGTTTTCAGCTTTTCACAGAACTCATATCCATCCATTTCAGGCATCATTACGTCACTAATTACTAAATCCGGCAGATGCTCTGTAGCCACTTCAAGTCCCCTTTGTCCATCCTGAGCTTTCAAGAGCGTATATTCTGTTAGCTGAGCACCAACATACTGCCTGACATCAGAATTGTCATCAATAATCAAAAGTAATGGAGCATCTTCATTGTACGTAGAAGAGGAGTCGGTAGATGACTGGCGGGATGTTTCCGTCTCATCCTCGAGCAGATCTCGTTCGGTAATGCGTTCAGGATCTTCAGATGCTGTTGAGTGTTGATCACCTGCAATCTCTTCATCTGAATAGGCCTTGCGATGAATCGGGAATTGGAAGATAAAACAGCTCCCCTCCCCTTCTGAGCTTTCAACATGAATACTACCATGATGCATGGAAATCATTTCCTTGGTTAACGACAAGCCTACTCCACTACCGTCAAATGCTCCACGTCCACTCAACTCGCTATGAAATCGTTCGAAGATTCTTTCGAGCTGTTCTTCCGGTATACCTTGTCCAGTATCTCTTACCGCTATTTCAGCATTTTTTCCAGTCTTTTTGAGCCATACCTGAACCTGTCCGCCCGCTTCGGTAAACCGGAAAGCATTTGACAGAAGGTTTACTATAATTTTCTCAATTTTATCTGCATCGAACCAGGCACTATGAAATTGCTCATCCGAATCAATATCGAGTTGAAGCTGCAGTTCACGCTTTTCGGCAAGCGATGCAAAGGACATGACCAAACCTCGCATAAACCTGGCAAGATTTCCCTGCTGAACTTCCAGCGTCAGTCGTCCGGATTCAAGGCGGGAAAGATCGAGCAGCTGATTAATCAACTGCAATAAGCGACGTCCATTACGCTGCATCAGTCCCAGGTTCATCTTCTCGCTTGCCCCACCGGCCTTAGCAAGCATGTCTTCCAGCGGTCCGAGGATCAGGGTCAGAGGTGTGCGAAACTCATGAGAGATATTGGTAAAAAAGCGTGATTTGTATTTATCCATCTCTCGCAACTGCTCAGCCTGGGCTTCTACCTGATCTTTTTGCTCTCTTAACTCAATAGTTCGTTCTGTAACAATGGATTCCAGTTCAACCGTTTTTTGCTTTAACTGACGAACACGGAAGCGTGAAAAACCGATCAAGAAAAACACTGCTGCGAGAAAATAAGCAGCATATGCCCATAAGGTTCGGTACCAGGGTGGAAGAATTGTAAAGCTAAGTAAAGCTTCCTCACTTAAATCACCATATACATTTCTTGCCTGAACCCGAAAGCTATAGCGACCTTCCGAGAGGTTGGTATATTCTTTTCTAGCTGTAGCTTGCCAATCCGACCAATCGCGATCGAACCCTTCAAGCTGAAAGCGGTAGCGGTTGTTTTGAAATCCGTCAAACCAGGGTAGCGCATATTCAAATTGTATCTGATTTTGTGAATATGGCATTTCAATATCTTGCTGATGTGTTTTCTTACCCGCAGCGTCTTCCCACATCAGTGAATCGCCATTCACGAAAATCCGTCGAAAACGTAATGAAGGTATTATTTTCTTTAAATTCCGTTTTGCGGGATCGTAGCGGGTAACACCATTTACACCACCAAACCAGCAAACTCCATTTGGTTGACTAAGGAATGATGTCCAACGTCGCTGAAAAGGAGGAAGACGTTGAAATACAGTCCTATCCCACTCCCAGATACCCTTATCATTACGTTCCGCCATTGCTGTCAGTCCGGGACCACCGGTAGAAAAGTAAGCCCATAAGTTTCCCTGACTATCTTTTCGAAGACGCCGTACTGCCAGGTCCGGATCTGTCAGGTAGTTGCCGTAAGCAAATTCAGGCTCAAAGCGATCGGTCTCCGGTTTAAAACTTTTCAAACCAGCCGGGGATTTTAAAATAATCTTATCATCAACCCAGTCGATAAAAAATCGGTCCGTAACGCCTTCAGCACTGCCGTAACGCCGAGTTAACACCGGGAACGGGTTTCCCGGCTGATTTTCAAGCTTTAATACTTCACGAAAAGCTGCTCCTAACCATAAATAACCTTCATTGTCTTCGACTATATTGTGAACAGATCCGCTGATCCCATCTACCTTACCTCTTTCCTGCCAACGGCCATCACGATGTTCAAGTACTGCCAGGCCACCGATTAAGCCGGCGTAGACCCTTCCCGGATAAACCTTAGAAGCATATAGCTCAACAGCCCTGTTCAAACCACCGACACGCCTGGAAGATCCATCCTCATTGATGTGAAATATTCCACCGGGTCCTGCTGATAAAATACCGTCAAATGTGGAAAGTAAGTCATGGCAGGACCCCAGATCTCCTTTGATCTTTTCAAACTTTTTTGAATAGGTCTTAACTACTGGTAGGTTAATATTTTTTTTGAAGTAAATACCACCTGATCCAGCGACGTATAGTGAATTGTTATGCACCATCAGATCAAAGACACTTCCAAGGTCTTCCAGTTGAGACAAGAAGGAAATTGGGCTAAACAATTGCAGACGCGATAAGCCACGAAAGTGGGAGGCCCACACGCCGCCCTGTTTATCTTCCAGAACCTGATAAACATTATTATAGGGTAAGCCATTAGACTCATTCAGTATTCGATTCAAGCTGCCGTCGGGATTCAGCAGAATTAAGCCTTTCGATAGCGTGCATATTGCGATCTTTTTATCCGACAACACATTTACGGAACGGACCCGATCGTCTTTTAATAAATTATCTACGTCGGTTGGAAAAGGACGTACTTCTTTACCATCGAAGGTATGCAGGTTGTTTTTGGAGTCATTAAATAAAAACGTCGAATCATTTAATTCTGTAATAACATTACTCGTCTTTAGAGGATTGCCGAATTTATCCCGTACAATTTGAAGTGAATCGCCAACTATTCGCGAAAGACCAAGTCCTTTCTGGCGAGTGTAGAGCTCATTATCGATTACTTCCGTAAATTCAAAGTTACTCTTGGACGTCCATACGGACATTTTATTCTGTTGCCAACGAAACAGGTATCGCGTGGTGCAGAAGTAAACCGCATCAGTAGTAGCACAGGCATATTTTACCGTGGCAAAGAATCGTTTATCAGAGGGGATTTTATCCATTAAGGACTGATACTGTAGCTCTCCATTCGCCTGCGGAACCAGGTGCCCAACTTCTCCTACACTGCCTAAAAAAAGAGTACCTGAACTGTCCATGGCAATAGAGAGTCCCGGCTTCCCTTCAGCCAGCAACTTCCAGTCTACACCGTCATATTCTATGATACCTGCAAGATTTCCAACATACAGATACCCGGATTTACTGAGCAGCATATTAAAGCAATTCGGTTCGAAGCCAAAATCTACCGGATTAATGGTATTGATAAAAGGCTCACCGGGCAGCTGGATATTCACTGGGCTCTCTTCGGCAAAAATTGGCATTGCCAGAATCAACAGTGTAAATCCATAGCATATTCGCTTTAAATATTTACACATCATAATCAAGGGGAGTGCTTTTCTATTAATGATCTTATGTTAAATATACGTTTGTGATATTAAAAAACACACCGACGAGCGTCACTTTTTAGGAAAGTATTGAAACCTTCTTGCCAGTAAAGCCTTGATTTTGTATGATTTTTTAGTGCCCTTTTATCAGAGGGCATATTATTTGCACAGCATTTCAGCAGAATTGACGGCGGTAGATGCCCTTGCTATCAATAGTTGGAGGACATATGAATACGATCAAAATAGCAAACCTATTCTCAATTTTGGCACTATTTCTCATCACCGGATGCTATACCACCTGGGAAGATATTGAAGACAATCGGGGCAGTGGAGGTCAAAGAGGTCCGGAAGGTGCGGTATATATAGAAAATACCACTGGTGCAGGCATTACCATAAACTTGAGTAAAGATGGCGAAGAATGGCGTGAAGTGCGCCTGGAATCGGAAGAATTTACTTACGCCTCTCCCAACAATAATGGCGAGATTTTTATCCGAATTTACAACGATAAGGGAAAAAACCGCCCCAGAGTGATTAAAAAAGCAACTTTATCCTCAGATAAACGCTATGGCGTTTTCTATAATAAAGAGCGTAAGCTGTTTGATATCGGCATGATGCGCAGCAGGAGTTGATAGCACTGCTGTTGTTTTTCAAAAAAACCAGTTGTTTAAGCTTCATGCATACATCACATTACGGCATTATTTTTGCAATACTTTTTGATAGTGTAACGCCTATATTTTTGAGGCGTTTACACTTGAAAGACCCCTCATCACCGTAAATACGCCCCTCGTTAGGTTGTCAGACATTGGAGAAGTTTATGAAAGCATGGATTTCGCTACGATTTTACATCGTTACCTTATTGGTCATTACCGCAAACATGGCAATTTTTGCACAGATTTCCGGTGATGTCTCTCAGACAGGACGCGTATTCGAGGGTCCTTCCCGCGCTATTGATACTCGTGGGGCAATGTGTTATTACGGAGACGGGAGTGAGTTTGTTATCGCAAGCATCATGGAATCCGGCAAGATAAAAGAGTTCTCGCGTCTCACTTTGGAGGCCGCTCCGCTTAAAATAATGGTGGAAGCCGGATATGCTTATCTTGCCTGCGGCCAGGCGGGTCTGGCTGTAATCGATATTACCATTCCCAAATCCCCACTTCTGGTTGGCTCACTATCATTGGATAAGCCGGTTAATTTTCTAACCGTAATGAATAATCATGTTTACCTCTCAACCGGCGATGGCGGCATTAAAGTGGTCAGCATGAATGAACCGGACGTCCCTTCTGTTGTCGCAACGGTTCCGGCAATGGACTTTATTGATGATGTAGTGGGCCAGGATAATATTTTTTACGCCAGCGACGGCTTTGGGCGCATTCGTATTTTTGATGCTTCACAGCCGGACTCCCCTATTGAGTTAAGTACCGAATTTTTTAATACCAGACCATCATTACTTGCTCTCAAAGGCAATACGCTTTTCGCTATCGACCGCTTTAACCTGAGCATTATTGATATTGCTGATCCGCATACCCCCAATCTGTACATTCGTTTGCCGCATAATGCAGATGCCGCAGCCGTTAGCGTTCAGGAAAATACACTTTATTTGTCGGACGTCAATAAGCAGCTCCACGTTTTTGATGTTTCGACGCCGATTAATCCGACAGTTCAGGAAATTATAGAGCTGGACGATAATGCCGTAGCGCTTCATTCCAATGGAAAATTCCTCTTTGCCGCACAAGAAAATCGCAACATGCTAACTTATGCCATATCTGAACCCGGTGTTACTGCATTCCGTTCGGAGATTGAAACCGGCGGCTATGCAAGCGATATACATATTATCGATGACCGACTGATTTTGACCGGCGCACGCACCCGGGTGATGGACATTAGCGTTCCGGCAAATCCGGTTGAAATTGGCAGAAACTACGTATCGAGTCGTATCAACGCACTTTCTGAGGATGGGAATCATCTATTTATTGCAGATAATGATGACACGCTAAGAGTGTTCAATATTAATAGCCCTGATGACCCAAAGCCGGTTGGCTACTATGAAGGTCCCGGACAGGTCGCATTTGCAGAAGTAAATGATCACATCCTTTTTCTTGCAAGACCATATGTTGTTCGTCTCCTGGACGTTCACGATCCAATGACGCCGCTTGAAATATCAACCTATTCTACCGGTGTCCCCTTCGCATTAACAGCAATCGGAGTTCATGAAGAAACGATGTATCTCGGCTTTTCAAATGGTGACATCCGAGTTGTCGATATCAGTGATCCGACTCAGCCCCAAGACAGGGGAAGATATCGGGATTTCGGCAGCGAGCCGGTTGATTTTGCATTTGATAATGATCTGATCTATGCAGCCTATCTGGATAGAGGACTAACCATTTTTCGCCAGGGCTTTGGACCAATTCCCTGGGCTAATATTCCTTCACTTGATGAGACGAAAGGTGTTGCTGTAAAGGGACAGCTGGTTTATATGGCAGATGGTGAAGCTGGTTTAAGGATAATGGAAGTGAAGAGCCCTGAGCAAATCCGCGAAGCAGCTTCATTTAAATCCGGAAGTTCGGCATCTCGTCTGGCAGTCTCGGGTGACCGGGTTTTTCTCGGAGATGAACTCGCCGGGGTATTTATACTGCAAACCGATTTCACACTGCAGTCCCAAGCAGCAAATAAAGCGACCTCAGCAAACACCTTCGACCTTAAGCCGGCTTACCCAAATCCATTTAACCCCGCTACAACTATACGCTTTGAACTCACGAGTTCTCAACGTATAGACATCAGCGTTTACAATGTGCTGGGGCAGGAGGTTCGCACTATTGCAGCCGGAACTTTTGAGAGCGGTATCCATCAGATGCAGTGGCACGGTCTTGACAATACTGGAAGCAGAGTTAGTAGCGGAATCTACTTTCTGAGGGTCCAAAGCAATCATCAGGTTACCACTCAAAGACTGATGCTATTAAAATAAACGTCACTTTATTGTAGCTTGCACTATCCATTCAGCCTGTCTAACTTCAGTCGACTGCAACTGACTGAAAGGCAGGCTTCAGATTTGGCTAATTTTGGAATGATAGATACGCTGTTTATTGTTTTCTGCTTTATAGGCGTATGGATATTTAGTACATCTGCTTCCGCCATCAGCGTCCTGCTTCCCCAGCAAATAGCTGATTTACAAGTGAATAATAAGCTTTTTGCTGGTAACGTTTCATGGTTGGCAAACCGTCAAAACCATACCATTCGAATTTGTGGTATTGCTAATATGGTTTTTCTAGGGCTGATTTGCTTAGTTGCTGGAAAACAACCGTTTACTGTTGAATTACTAAAAAGCGGATCTTCTATATTGTTTGTGGGTTATATGATTTTGGTTTTGCTGACCGTTATGTCACTTTGGATATGGATAGAATCCTTCGGTCAGAAATTTGGAGAGATTTCCCCTACCAAGGCAATACAAATAACTGCCCTACCGACTAAGATAGGTTATATAATTCTGTATCCTCTTCTGGCACTCAATCAATTTTTTGATCATCCCGGTTCGGAATAAGCCTATCCAAAAAGCTTTAATTACCATATCTTTCTATTCAAGCATTTACATCCAGCTTACGTTGGCTCCGAGACAATTTAAACGTCCCACAAGATCTTCATATCCACGACGGATCGGATACGTATTATTAAGTTTGGATTGCCCTTTTGCTGCAAGCATTGTCAGGAATACTATCGCTGCAGGCCTTAATGCCAGAGGTGAATCAATCTCTGCGGCAATAAGAGACTCTACGCCGGTGATCTCAGCTTCATGACGGTTTTCCAAAACCACATTCGCGCCCAACTTGTTCAGCAACAGGTAGTATTTTGCCCGGTCCTCGTACATCCAATCGTGAATTCTCGTCGTTCCTTCAGCAAAGCAGGCAATCGGTGCAAAAAACGGCAGGTTATCCGCATTGATCCCGGGATAGGGTAACGAATGAATCCGGTCTTCTAACGCTATTAGTCGAGAAGGGAATGTCTTAATATCAATAAGCTTCGTATAGCCGTTGGCCGCCAGGTAGCGTTTTGAACAGTCAATCCGAAAGCCCATTTGCCTTAACTTGGAAAGTTCCAGTTCAAGAAAATCGATTGGACAACGACGAATCGTAAGAGTTGACTGCGTCATCAATGCCGCCGTCAAAAAGAACATGGATTCAATCGGATCTTCAGCAATAGTATATTCAACATCCCTGTTGATTTCACTTTTACCATGCACCGTTAGATTAGACGTTCCGATACCATCAATCTCAACCCCCAGGTTCTGTAAAAACAAAACTGTTTCCTGAACCATATAATTCGCGGAAGCTTTTCGGATAATCGTTTTACCGTCAATGCTAGCAGCGGCAAAAAGTACGTTTTCAACTGCCACATCACTGGCCTCAGACATAACCAAATCGGCATTATGTCGTGATAAGGATGAAACTTTCAGCTCACCATTACGAATTTGGATATCAATTCCAAGCTCTCGCAATGCAAGCAAGTGTGGACGAATGGTTCTGCTACCCAGCTTGCATCCACCGGGGACAGGGATTCTGTAAAGCTGATTCAAACCACTAGCAGCACCGGCAAGTAAAATTGCGCTACGTGTTTTCAGAGCAGCTGTTTTATTTATAGAGCCAAAGGAGAAGTTTTTGGGAGGTGTTAGCTTCAATGAGCGTTCGGACTTTTCAATATGCATACCGATACTTCGAAGAACTTCAATAATCCGAAAGACTTCCTCAATTTGAGGTACGTTGTGTAATACCGTCGTTCTACGATTCACGCAGCTCCCTATTAGGAGGCTGACCGCTGAGTTTTTTGCAGAGTTTGTATCGATAATACCGCTTAGCGTTCTACTACCCTCTATTAGATATCCATCAAGAGCTTGATTGGATTCACTAGCCTGAGAAGCTGAATACGAAATATTTGAAGATGAAGTGAAGGGATCTGCTACAGATATAATGGACATAAGGTTTCTTTCTTTTTCCCAGCTCAGTCTGGTCATTATCAAATTTGAATCAACATACAATAGTTGAGGAAAAGAAAAAAGCATAAAAATATCATTATACGCTAAAAAAGTATCACTCTATACAAAAAACCCTTTCCAGCTCCGAATTACTAAATCCTACTAGCTGTGGTTCATTCTCCACGATTAATCCAAACCTTTTAAAGATCATTTGTCGTACGTCATGAAATACAGCCAATACATCCATTGCTGAAGCGGTTCCTTTATTTAGAATGACCAGTGGCTGAGTATAATTAATTTGAGCCCCTCCCCTGCCATATCCCTTTAAACCCAGAGAGTCGATTAATACTGCAGTCGGCAAAGTCCTTAATTCAGCATCTGTTCTCAACATGCTTTTTGTTAATCTCGCGGAGTATGAACCTCCGGCGAGGTCATGAACCTTACGAATGACTTCCTCATACTGTAATTCATTCAGCTTAAAATTCTTGAAAAAAGATCCGGCATTCCCCCCATTTCGATAATCCGGGTAGGGAAATTTGGCATCGCGAATTCGTATTATTCCTTGTCTCATCTCCAAGGCTGAGGGGTGCGCAATTTTTATTTTATTGAAGTAGCGCTCCACATCCGCATAAGTTAGCTGGGGATTTTCTATCGTTGATAAGTTTAAATGTATTCGAAGTATCAAATACTTTTCCACAGCCGAAGTGTTAAAGATGCTTCGACGATAAGCAAAGCTACATTCTTCAGCGGATAAAGTTTTACCGCGTTTCTCCTGTAGGTCATACACGTCCACTGATATGAGCACATCTGATATTTCCTGACCATATGCGCCTATATTTTGAACCACAGCGGCTCCGGCTGTCCCTGGAATATGTGAGAGATTTTCAATTCCCCACAGGTTTCGATTAACACAGGTTTCGACCACTTTGTCCCAACTCTCTCCTGCCTCGACGACCACTATTACATTGTCAGGAGCATTATTGCTAATCTGAATTCCCCTGGTCGCAATCCTTAATGTCAGCCCATCAAAACCGGTATCGTTAATTAACACGTTGCTACCACCTCCAAGAATAAAAAGTGAGTTGCGTTCCGAGGCGAACAGTTCCATAGTCTTGGTTAGGGTTTCAGCATTCTCCAGTTTACAAAATAAGCGGGAGTTACCGCCGATCTGGAAAGAAGTAAACCTGGCTAAGCTAATGTCTTTTTGAACCATATCTGTTTTTCCGAATTCTAAATAAGATTGGAAGATAGGCTCCGAGGAGTTAAATCGGGAGAGTTTCTTTACAATGTTGCTCCGATTCGTCCCGGAAACGATAGTATGAATTAGCTTTTTCTGCAAAAGCTAAATCGTACTAAACACCTTCCTCCAACTTTCCGACAGTATTAATATCTTACTACCTGAATTTATGTACCTTAGCTACGGACTCGGCAACAGCGATACCAAGGGAATGAAATGCAAAACCAGAGCTGCCCCCCTAATGAAAGAATGGTTGTCTTCCTAAATCATTCCGGAGTAAGCACTCATACACTCAAAAAACTTTATGCCCATGCATTAACCAAAGACGAGCAATTCTACTTTTTCGATACGCTCATTTCGGTTACGGCAGTTCTAAAAAGACGCCTACCAAACGTATTGGTTTTTTATTTTGATGCGCCTGATTCTATTTCCGATCGTCTAATACGATTCTACAGAAAATCATATCCTTCAATTCCAATTATTGCTATATGCGATACAACACCGGAAGAAGCGATCTATCTGCGTCATAGTGGGGCAGATAAAATTCTCTCAAGAACCAGCCTATTACCTTCTATGCTTCAAAAAGCCGTGACCACTTTGGGGCTGGCAGCGCAAAAGCCAAAAATGTCCTTTAACGGAGATTTGGAGGAGATCCTTCGGCATCAACATGAAGGGATTCTGGTCCTGGAACAAACTACCGATGAGATTCTATATTATAATCCTGCCGGTGCAGAACTTCTCGGCTCATCAGAGGAAGAACTAACGGGAAAACCCTGTGAGTTATTTTATCAAATTGGGCAGCAGATTGAATGCACCATAGAAAACAGAGGATCCAGCCTAAATGTGCAGATAACGGCGCAAAGTATTCAGTGGCAGAATAAACCGGCAGTTATGATTTCTATGTTAGATATGAGCAGGAGAAAGGCACTCGAGGCTCTATTGCGCAAGGAAAAATTTGTTCAAGCACTGCAGCAGCTTAGCGGAGCTATAGCCCATGAATTCGCTCAGCCCTTACAGGTTATAAAGCTGATAAGTGAGATCCTGCGAGTAGAAGGTGTCGATCCGGAATACATCAGTCGTTTGGAGTCTAACTGCAATACGATGAACGAACTGGTCCTGAACCTGCGTAGCATCGTAGACCTGCAAATCCAATCCTACCCAGGTGGAAAAATTATGGATTTACGAGCATCAGCATCCCGGTCTTCCCCGGTATATGAAGAAACGTTTAATACATCGGAATCTTCCATTTAAAAATTGCAAAAAAAGAAGCCCCTGTCGAATGATTTCGGCAGGGGCTTCTTTTTACTCTAAATATTCGATCTTACTTCAACAACATCATTTTTCTGGATTGGACGAACTCACCGGCTTTTAAGCGATATACGTAAATACCGGAGGCAAGTTGACGATTGTCATCACCAAGTCCATTCCACTTTACAGAATACGTTCCGGCCGCCTGTTCGCCATCCACAAGGGTTCTGACCTTTTGTCCGAGCAGGTTATAGATAACAAGCTCAACTTTTGAGGCATTGCCGATATCGTATCGTAACGTCGTCTCGGGGTTAAACGGGTTCGGGTAGTTGGCATGCAGCTTCGTTGTAGATGGGATAGCTACACCTTCATCTCCGATACCAGTGGGTTCACCGATATAGACTTTCAAGCCCCAGCTATCAAATGTACCGCTAAATGGGCCAAATTCGTCCGATACGGTTAAAATCCACTCTCCATCCAGCGTTGTTCCGCTAAATGTGTTCAGGAGTTCCGGAAAAGGTTGGAACTCGCCAACAACATCATCATCCTGACCAAAGGTAATATTTTCTATACTTTCAACCGCTGCGTCCGAAAGGCTGATATCAGGATTATTACCGCGATTACCCAGTGGATTTGCAGGATGCCCGGGACGTTCCATGATCACAGCTGAGGTGCCTGAAGGTGAACGTAGCTCCAGTTTGAAGTCACCAACATTGGTATGGGTTGCCTGGAAACTCAGAATTACATCTCTGATATTCATCGATTCGGACGAAGCAAAAGTAATGGTATCCGAGACCGGAATTCCAAACTGAACCAGTTGGTTGTTGTCCTGCTCCAGATTGTAGATTTTCTCAACTGGAAAGGTGAAGGGCCCGATGCGCGTCTCATTTCCGCTTCCTGAGTTATCTCTTGCTATAACCTCATATTCAATAACATCACCAAGTGCTACATCTGATGCTGTAAAGGGGAAGTTTGCAGCCCAGGTTTCATTATTTAATAGCAAACCAAATGTAGCCGCCGTTCCACCATTGATAGAATAATCGACTTCAACAGCACCTATACCCAGATTATCGGTGACTAATGCACTTACAGAGACCGGTAGTTCAAGGATATTTGCTTCCGCTACCGGTAGATGCGATACCGATGGTGGAATAGTATCGGGGCCGGTATAAAAGCTATAATACTCAGCCGGTGCATTTGCAGGCGAGACTGCACTAAAATCGAGAGAATCGCTAATAGAAATGTAATAGGTTACATCGGCGATGGTTCCACTACCGGGAATCTCACCGCGATATGGCCCTCCATTAGCGATAGGCACTAACGACACACGGTTAGATAGGTCTCCATTTAATCCATAATAAACGAATAGAGACTCAGCCACAAGCGGGCTACTACCCTCGGACACAACCAGATCCACTTGATACGGTCCGGTCAGGTCCTCTGTATCATCAAGCGGAGTATGACTAATGGCTGGCCCAAAATCAGAAAGTGGTGACTCCCAAATGCCTCGCCCATAGGTAGCAGCTCTCAACATTAGAGTACTATACTGAATTTCAAGCTCCTGAACGATAACGTTCGGCAGGTTGGTATTGTATGCTTCCCAGCTATTTGTTCCGGGCTGCCGGTAAAACACGCCATTATCTGTTCCGACATAAAGCGCATCATTTGCATTTTGCTGATGAATAATACAATTGACCGGAATATTCGGCAGATTGCCGGATATATTACTCCAGTTTGCACCGGCATTAGTACTTTCGAATACCTTGTTGCCACTGCTGAAGCCTGAAAAAACAGCCCAAATTTTTGCCGGATCAACATCGGAAACCGTTACATATCTTAGTGCTGCTGAACCCAGTGGCAACCCGGCTGCGATACTCGTCCAGTTCGAGCCACCATCGCGGGTAACAAAGAGGCCGGTACTGTATCCGGCGTAAAGTGTTTGGGCATCAGAAGGCGCAATCGTCAACACCGTCAGATTTATACCGAATGAGCTTGAGATTGGCGACCATGAGGTAGCACGATTTTCCGTTTTCCAGACGCGCTGGTATCCGGCATAGAGTATTTCCGGATTTTCCGGATCAATAACGTAAGGCGTAACCCACGAACCATTCTCATTAATTCCATTAGTTGCGCTGGAAAATGACTGGCCACCATCGAATGAACGATTTAATCCTCCGTTTTGCGTAGCGCCGTACATAATATTTACATCACTGTAATCGGTAACGGCTTCCATACCATCTGCGCCCAGAACATGGGTCCAGGAACCGCTTTTTAGCATGTTTGTGCCGTTATCCTGGGTTCCACCAATAATTAAGCCCGGATCAATTGGAGAATTGCTAAATCGGTAAAACTGGGAGGTTTCGATCCCTTGTGAGAGCTCCGTCCAGCTATTCCCATTGTCATTTGTAGACCATAGTCCACCATCAGAGCCGGCATATAGAGCAGCACCTCCGAGTGATTCATGAAAATCCAGGCTGTGAATGTCAGCATGTACGTATGAGATATTCTGATTCGGATAATACCAGTAAGCGTTGATGCCCCATGAAGATCCGCCGTCGAGTGACTTCCAGATATTAACACCACCGGTATAAACCTCATCGGCATTTATCGTTGAGACGGCAATTGCCAGGTCATACCATGCCTGTCCACCCGAGGTTGAGCCATCAGGAGCATAGCCAAGAATATTTGGCGAAGTAGATCGCGTTGAAAAAGAGGTACCGCTGTTTTCAGATCGATAAAGGCCAAGGAAGCCGGCACTCTGATTACCAGCCAATAAATAAACATAATTAGGATTTGCTGGAGTTACGGCAATGGCAAATCGAATAACCTGCACGCTAGGCGGCACTCCCTGCGTAACCTGATTGAAGCTGTCTCCTCCATTTGTTGAGCGGAGGAAAGTGGTTCCGGCAGCATAAACAACAGAGGGGTCGCCCGGTTTAAATTCAATATCCTTGTAATTGCCGGTTGCTGTTCTTGTCCAGTTAGAACCGGAATCGACGCTTTTATACACTCCGTTATTGGTTGCAGCAAGCAGTATATTGGAATTACCCGGATCAATGAGCATTTTACTTATACGCCGGGTTTGGGAAATATCCCAGTTCAATCCCGTTGTTTGCCAGGTAGTACCACCATCTGTCGAACGCAGTACACCAATACTATACGTATCCCCGGCATCTCCATCTCCCGTACCGATATAGATGATATCGGTATCCGTTGGGTCAATTACGATTGCGGTAACACCTAAAACCGGTAGATTATCCGTAGTCGTTTCCCAGGTTTGGCCGCCATCAGAGGTTCTCCAAAACCCTCCGGACGGAGCACCAATGTAGATTTTATTGGGATTTTGCGGGTCAACAGCAGAGCAGTTTATTCGGCCGATACCAGGGTTCCAGCCAAAGCCTTCGTTCCACTGAGAAGGGCCCAGAGGCTGCCAATCCGCATTCAAATTTGTTTTGGCACCTGTAGCAGAGCGATATGCACGCATCGCTTTTGCGGTAGCATCAGGGGCTGGAAGTTTCCCTGAAGGATAAACGCGCGGCTCCATAAAATATTCCCAGCGCTTAAACGGCTTCCAACCACTCCCTTTTGAAACTTCTTTACCTTCCCAATACTCATTGAAAGATTGTTGTATATCATAAAAATTGGCTTCCGGATCTTCCATTTTTTTTACCCATTCCTGTTCCTGGGCAAAAAGGGACGTCGAAGCAGTTAAAAACGCAAAACAGACTAGCATTAAAATATAGTTGAGGTGCTTCATGCACTCCTCCGTATCTGGGGATTAACAAGAAAAGACTTCTGAAACATTGGATTATAACTTTAAACCCGCCAATTATCTGTAAGAGTCGCTACAAATCCAATGAACTTTATAAAAGTTTGAATAAAGAAAGCCAATCTGAAAGAACAAAGGCAAATCACAAAATATTTCCAGCTTAGGATGTATTAATTTCATGATCAAAAAATTAGTCAGGGAATAGACATGAAAATTATCCAGGCAAGCTTGCTTCTCTTTTTCAGTATCGTTTTACTGCAGTGCGGTTCAGATGGACCTCCTACCGACACCGCTTCTTTTATCAAAAAGATAGATTATTACGGTAAGGGAAAATGGCTGAAGATCGATACGCATACCCATACCACATTTACGGACGGTAAACATTCGGTTGAAGAAGTCGTTTCGGAGGCAAAACACTTTGGTTGTGATGTCGTTGCGATTACCGACCATTCCGATGGAAATCTGAGTGCCGCAACTCCGGAGTATTTTGCTGAAATCAAGTCTGCGCAGGCAGCACATCCCGGGATTTTTGTTTTTGCCGGCATCGAATGGAACATACCACCATTTCGCGGAGCTGAGCACATGACGGTATTACTTCCAAATGCTTTGGCAGAATCACATCTGGGAGAATTTAAGGAGCGTTTTGATGATTATAAGCGTGAGGATCAACTGGATGTGAACGAAGCACTGAACTGGTTGAAAGATGTTGCCCCAACAGCTGTATTATTTCATAATCATCCCAGTAGAAAAGTCGCTCTGATAAAAAAGAATGTCGCACAAATGAAGAGTTGGATGGACATTAACGACCTGGTCGTTGGTATGAGTGGCGCTCCGGGACATCAGATTGGGGGGAAGCGTGGCATAGGAGCCTACAGCTATCATCATACAACGGTTGATCGCTGGGATCCGGCAGTAGCATTGATCGGAAATGCATGGGACATCTTATTGGCCGGTGGTCATGATGTTTGGGCAGCCAGAGCAGCGTCAGATTTTCATAAATTTAAGGCCAAAAATGCAGCCGACTACTGGCCCGGACAGTTTTCGGAGACCTGGCTATATGCACCGAACAATAGTGAGGCGGGCATTTTAGAAGCATTAAGAGCCGGATCGTTTTTTGCAGCTCATGGACATATCGTTCGCGAGGTGCAGTTGGACGTAAGGGCTGATGGACTGGAAAGACCTGCTTATGCAGGGGAAACAATCGCTGTGCCAACCGGGAAAGATATTTTCATACAGCTAACGATGAACATACCGCAAACGGATTGGCAGGGAGCCGAAAACCGGATTGACCGGGTAGAAATTATTCAAATCAATGAAGGTGGAGGAGCAAGTATTCTTGCCGCCGGAACACCTCTCGACGGCAAGTTTGAAGCCACAGCAAAAATGGGTAATGGGGGTATGGTGTTACGTGCGCGGGGCATCCGGGAGATGCCCGATGAACCTAACCTGAAGTTCTACACAAATCCGATCCGCGTACGACTACCTTAGAAAAATCATTTTTCGGGTGGCAACTTCACTACCCTGCTTCAGCCTGTACAGGTAAACACCACTGGCGACAGCATTCCCGCTATCGTCAGTGCCGCGCCATCCGACCTGATAGCTTCCGGCACTCTGACGGGTATTCACCAAAGTTTGAACTTTTTGACCTACCAGATTATAGACTTCCAGAGTCACTTCACCGCTTTCGATCAATCGATATTCAATCTGGGTAGATGGATTAAACGGATTAGGGTAGTTTTGCTCCAAAGCAAATGCCTGTGGTAATCCGGATTCATTATCATCAATACTTGTCATCACATTACTGAACAGAAAGAGCAAGTCATCAATTTCATCAATTCCGGTTACGTCCATGATACCATCATTATTACGATCATGAAATACTGCACAGGAGGCGGTAGAAGCAGGGGTATAATCTTCAAACGATGGGAAGGTGCCGTCACCGGCATTTTCAAACATCCGCCAGTTTCCACCCATTGGAGCGCCACTACCGAATGCACTGCTCATCATATCAAGATCGCCATCACCATCCAAGTCGCCCAGATCAATGGCAATTGGGAAGCTGGCTCCGGTACTGTAAGTAACTGCAGGTGTCAGATTACCGTTGCCATCGCCGAACATGACTCCGGCAGTACCATTAGATGAGTTCGCAGTAATAGCATCCACAAATCCGTCACCATTTACGTCCCCAGCGACAATCATCCAGGGAGAACCGCCGGCATTCACTTTATCGGATACGGTAAGTCCACCGTTTCCATCACCTAACAGAAGTATCACTTCCTGACTGGCCAATGCACCAACAAATAGATCCTGAATTCCATCATTATTTGCATCCGCTGCAACAATGGCTGTTTCATCTGAGCCGGTGGCATCTACACTCCCGGAGGATATAAAAGTGCCGTTACCGTTGCCCATAAATACGGACAAGTTATCACTGTCACGATTTGCAGTTACGACATCCATCTTACCGTCACCATTTAGGTCCAGAATGGTAATACCTCGCACACCGTTGCCGGCATTTAAGCTGGAGGTGGTAAATCCACCATTACCATTACCCAGCATTACATGAACTTTATTATTCTGAGTGCTGCCAACAACCACATCGATAATTCCATCTCCATTAAAATCCGTGGCTTCGTTTGTCGAAGGTCGTGCTGCACCAGCCAGAGGGACGGTAATAAATTCATCATAACCACCAAGGCGATCATTCATAAACACCCGTACATCGTTAGAGCGTTCATTCGGAACAAAATAATCAGACCAACCGTCTCCATCGAGATCTCCGGCATAGGCACCATAGGTTTGTATCCATCCTTCACCAGGGTTTCGTACTTCAATACGATCAACTTCCTGTAGCAGTATGCTTCCAGGATCAACATCTGTCCAAAAAGACCAGCAATATCCATTATTACCGGTGCTGCCTCCGGAGTTTAGCAGAGCGCTGGAGATATTCACCGTAACCTGCTCTCCGGTCGCAAAATTTTGGGAGGGAGTAAATACAACTCTGGTATTGTTATTCTCCAGAGCAAAGGAACCGTCCATGACACCGGACCAGCGTCCAAAAACAAAGAAATGTTCGGTTGTGAGTAGCGCGCCGTCTACCGGGCCATTAAGATTTACAACAATGGAGCTACTACGAGCTGCATCAACATCATGACTCTCAGGTGATACAGAGGTAACGGAAGATGCGTTTAGATTTAAGGTGATAAAAAAGGCAAGGATGCCTGAAGAGATGTAGCGACGAAACATATATTATTCTCCCGGAATAAAGATTTGATTGGACGGTCAATGATTCTATAATACGAAAGGAATATCAAAAGTGTCCGGGAAAAATGGCTATTTTTTTGTCAAGAAACCGTAATTGGGCTTACTTGCTTAGAACGCGTTTGAGCGTATTTGTAACATCATCAATATTAAACGGTTTTTTGATAAAGGCAGATATGCCTTTGGTCTTCGGATTTTCACTGAGCCTTACCTCACTATAACCGCTGCAAATGATGGCGTTTATATCAGGTCGTAACGCCTTCATACGTTGAAATGTTTCCAGTCCATCTATTCCCGGCATAGTCATATCCAGGATTAACAGACTAAAGAGTTGTATACGATCCCGGAAGAGTTCAATAGCCTGTTCACCGGAAGATGCTGTAACAACTTCGAATCCGTTTCGGCGCAGAATCCGTGAGAAGAGGTTCCTTACAATGGCCTCATCATCTACCACCAGGATCGTCCCGCCACCAGCCCAATCGGCATCATGGCGTTCAACAGGCATGGTTGCAATCGGCTTACCCTCTGGCAAGGGCAGCATAACGTGAAACGTACTTCCCACCTCCGGCGTGCTTTCTACTGCCACACCACCATTATGGCTGCGTACGATACCAAGGACTGTCGGTAGACCAAGTCCACGTCCAATAAACCGCGTGGAAAAGAAGGGATCAAATATTAGTTTCAGCGTATCCGGGAAAATTCCGCAGCCTTGATCCGTTACGGATATTTTCATGTAGTTTCCCGGTTTAAAGCCGGGTGTAAGAAACAGGCTATGCTTGCATACACCATCACAAAAGGCCTGCTCTGTTTTAACGGTAACTTTTTTCCCACTGCCTTCTGCTATGGCCTCACCGGCATTTGATACCAGATTTAGCAAAACCTGCCTTATCTGGTTCTTGTCTGCATTTATTACAGGAGCATCCTCTGCAAGATCCAATATCAAAGAGGCTTTTTTAGCTAGCACCACATTCAGTAGCGGATACATATCCCGGATGGTATCATTGATATTCAATGCCTCAATGCTGTAGCTCCCCCGACCAGAATAGGCAAGCATCTGATTACAGAGTTCACCTGCCTTAGCGGAGATCTCGACAATTTCACTGGCGTATTGATGCTCCATCGACTCTTCCGGGAAGTCCATTTGTAAGAGCTCAGCATTGCCCATAATCCCGGTTAAGAGATTGTTAAAGTCATGCGCAATACCGCTTGCCATAACGCCCAGACTTTCCAGTTTCTGCACATGCTGAAGATGTTCTTCCATTTCCTGGCGTTTTTCTTCCGCTATCTTCCGATCCGTAATATCTACAAGACCGGTTACAATAAAACTTTCGTTCTCCCCTTCATCAAATAACGTCCACTGAATAATAATATGTTTTTCAACATTGTTTGCTGTCCGGGCCTTTCCCTCAAAGCGAAAGGTTCTAATCCCGTAATAATATGCTGCAACAGAATCACGGAATACTTCTTCCGATCCCGGAATAAAGTAATCAACCAGTTTTTCTTTATAATTGCTATTCTCATCAATCTCCAGTAAGCGAACAGCTTCGCTATTCAAATCCAGCAGCGGCATATTATTCATAATGTGAATTAGCAGATCAGGGTTTTTAACAAAATGCTGTTTGATATCCTTAACGCCCTCTTCACGCAGTGTTGAGCATATCTCCTTTACTTTGCGCATATCATGGCGCATAAGGCCGATAGGTGAAGATTCAAAAATGCGGCGTAATTCTCTTTCGCTATCACGGAGTTTTTGCTCAGACTTTTTACGTTCAGTAATGTCGATGGCACTAACAAGTAGGCGATTTCCCACTTCATCTGATTGGAAAATCTTCATTCTCAACAAGGCAAAAAATGTTTCTCCGTTGAGGCGACGAAGAATTGTTTCTGCTTCGAACGTTTCATTACCACTATAAAATGCTTCCAGAGCTTCGATATAAACAGGAAGAGATTCATGCTGGACAACCAACCATAGTTGCGAATTTAGTTCCGCTTGATCGTCTACACCGGTTAGTCTTATCGTTTCATTATTTACCGCAATCAGCTTCAGCTTCTCGAGGATTACTATAAGTTGATCCGGGTTCTCCTTCATATATTTTTTGAGAGATGTTACCCCTTCTTTACGTCTTTCCGCAAACCATTCGCATCCATCAGAATAATCAAACTCACAGAATGCTACCGGGGTAGATTCAAAGATCGAACGATACCGTTGCTCACTATTGAGTAGAGCACGCTGAGCTTTACGTTGTTCGGTTATATCCACACAGGCTGCAAGCAGATATTGTTTGCCACTTGCCCCACCATAAACCGCCCAATGTACCAGCAGCTCCAGGGGTGTCTTTTCAAGATCTGCAAATGATATTGTGAGCTGTCCCTTGTTTTTTCCGGAAATTATGGCTTCGAAGGTCTTTATCCCTGTTTCAAAGAATCCCTTGCGAAAAAGTTTGGAATAATTGTCCAGCATATGTTGCTTTGATTTGGCCTTGGCAATATGTAGCGTCTCATCATTTATACGAATTGGCACAAATTGCAAAAGCCCTTCAAAAACAACTTCCGGGTTTTCCCTCAGATATTCTATGGCATTGTCTTTTTGTTCTTCAAGGAGAGCATCCAGCCACTTCCAGACATTACTCATATCATATTCAACGACACTGGCAGGTGCAGTATTAAATATAGTTCGATATGATTCTTCACTAAGTCTAAGCGCATCATCAGCAATTTGTCTCTGCATTTCCACAGCGGCGCGGGAAGCAAAGACTTCTATAATATTTCCATGCCTTTCGAAGCCAAAGCCCGGCTTTTTGCTCATCACACCCAGAATACCTATAACATTGTTTTGCTTGTCTTTAAGTGGTACAGCATGCAGACTCAAGATCGGAAACTCTGAAAGTAACTCAAAGTCAGGATATGTTTTTTTAACATCACCCAAAGTAGTCGGGTTACCACTATCAATACATTTTACAAACGGTGTTCGTTTTGTGAAGCAGCATCTCGCAGGTAGATATTGCCCTTCTCCATAAAACGCAATCAGCTCTATCGCAGAAGCGTCTTCAATTAGTTTGCCGACACAAACGTAATCAGCATGGGTAAAGTCTCTAACTGATCGGACAAGCTTATTGTAGAATTCCTCACTACCTTCATCACCACTTCCCGATGCCAGATTTTCCAAAACCTGCTCGGCCTCTTTCCGACTTGTAATATCCATTAAGCTAAGGACCAATCGATAACCGTTTTCCGGTGTGCGATTGACTACCCAGTTTGCGCGGACATGGATGGAGTTTCCTTTAATCGTGCTGTAGGAATTCTCCCCGGCAGCAAGTCTAACATTCTTGGCGAGACTTAAAACAAGTCTTTTTAATCCGTTAACTGAGGCGCGATTATGGATTTGATAATAATTTTCCAATAGATGTTCTTTAGAATCCGCCTCAAATAAATCTATTGTCGCATGATTAAAATCCAGAATCTTTAACTTATCCAGAATATCGGTTTTCACAGTTGCTGCACTCAGTTGCTCTTTCAGCGCATCTTTTCCATCTTTCATCTTTAGCTGGATCCAATGAATAAGCTCGGTGGCGTCAAATTCCCAGAAGCTTACCGGAGCATTATCATAGAGCTCACGGTAGCGTTTTTCGCTACGTTGTAGTGCATCGACAGATCGCAGACGCTCAATTTCTGCTGAGGCGCGATCAGAAAAAATGCTAAAAATGGTATTGATACGATCTTCGTGATCCAGTCTCTTTCGGTGCATCACGGCAATAATTCCGTTCACTTCTCCCTGACTATTTTTCAACTGTACACCAGCATAGCTGACTATATCATTCTCAATACAAAATGAGTCTTCAGGAAAGTCTCTTTGTACATGCTCCTGGACCACAACACTGCCCGTATCAATAACAATGCCACAGGGCGCAATATCGGAACTGTAGGAAATATTGGGGATGGGTTCTCCATCAGCAATTAAAGCAAGGGTTTCTACTGTTTTGCCTTCACAACTAACTTCAGCAATCATGGCAAAGTCCGCTTCAGTAATTTCAGCAAGACTTTTAGCGAGTCCTTCAAACACAGAAATACCGGAATATTCGGTTAACCCGACACCGGCCTTTTTAAGCGCCATTTCAGCATAAGCCCGCTCACTGATATCTTCCACAGTCGCAATAGTATATAAGAGCTCATCATTTTCTTCAGAGAAAACGGCCATTACTTTAGTATTCGATATTTGAATGGTTCCATCTTTACGTATATAGCGTTTATTGATGGTAAACTTATCCGTTTCCCGCTCAAGAATCCTATTAAAATGCTGGGTAGAAAGGTCACGATCTTCAGGGTGGGTTATATCGAGAAAAGACATATCCTTCATCTCTTCCGGGGAGTAGCCGAGCATGGCTGCCAGGCTTTTGTTTACCACCATTTTCCCATCACCATCGCAAAGAGAAATGCCAAACTGAATCTCGTCAAAGACTTTAGAGTAGCGATCCAGTATTTCTGCAAAGACTGTACTCGAGTCTTTTACAGTAATTTTGCTGTCCGGATCCAGGCGAGATTTTAGTGATTGATTTTCAGCCTCGATCTGCTGCAGTTTTTCTTCAAGCTCACGTACACGCTGAGCATATAAATGCAGCTCACCCTGTACGGAATCCTTTACCGTTGACATACGGTCTCCGTTGATAACCATGAATACCATGCAGGGCGCGGCACGGATAGTACAAGATTGGAATTTCCAACCTGAATTGGAAAAATGATCGTGGTGTGTTAGACAATATACGACAAAGTTTTTTTTTCAGTCAACTGAAAATCTATTTGATAGTCTATATCAAGTATCTATTCAACTATTATGTAGATTACAGTAATTGTAGATTTCACAACCTAGCATTACATTGCCTTACGAAATCTTTTTAACAGGAGAAATAAATGAAGAACTGCTTCAATAAACTATTAACTATTGCTTTGCTTTCAGTGTTTCCTGCTGGAAATATTGCCGCAGAGATCGTCTCAAAATTAGCTAAAAAGCCACTATTTAGTACGGCAAGGTTATATAGCGGAAATGTGGAAACCGAACTTCTTGGTGCAAGATATTCGACACCGCTAAAAATGACTCCGTCAGATTTCACGTCTCAGCTCCCAAATGCGCTCGGTTTCATCAACGGTTACTCCTACGTCAAGGAAGAGCAGTCAACCGATAAGGTCGGAAATACACGACATTCATTTCAACCTGCTTATATGGGAATCCCTCTGGCAAATAACCGCGTTTTAGTACATACCAATAGTCAGGGGATTGTTGCTGTTACGGGGTCTTTTACCAACACCGGAAATATTGATATCACTCCTGCTATTACCCGGGATGCGGCATTCCAGATAGCCCTCTCCTCTATCGGGGCAGAATCCTGGATGTGGGAAGATGCCGAAATGGAGACGTGGCTAAAAGAGAAAGAGCAGGATCAGGAGGCAACGTTTTACCCGGAGGGTAAATTGGTCATTACCGGAGGCAGAGAGCAGATATCTCCTGCCAATTCCCGGCTTGCATGGGAATTCAGAATTTTCTCGCGAAAGCCACTATTCGAAGAAGATATTTTTATCGATGCCCAAACCGGTGAAGTCCTGAACCGAATACCCCGAGTTTATTTTGAAGACGTCCCCTCTCAGGGAGAGAGTAGCTATAACGGAGTTGTTTCCTTCACTAGCGACAGCTTATCTACCGGATTCTACGTATTGCGTGAACAATCAAGAGGTGGTGGTATCCGCACACTGGATCTATTAAATACGGACAACTTCGCCGGTGCAGCAGATTTTGAAGATAGCGATAACTTTTTCGATGATCCACGTGCTCATGCCGGAGTAAGTGTTCATTGGGCATCCGAAGGAACCTATGACTACTTTTTAAACAAGCATGGTCGGGATAGTTTTGATGGTCAAGGGACAATCGTAACCGGCTATGTTCACGCCTTCAGCGAATGGAATAACGCCCAGTGGCTTGGCGGTCTGAATGCGATGCGCTTTGGCGATGGTGACGGTCTACTCTTCAATGAGCTGGTCTCGGTTGATGTGGTGTCCCATGAATTCACACACGGCGTAACGCAGTATACCGGTGGACTAATCTATCAGGATGAATCCGGTGCACTAAATGAATCCTTCAGCGATATTTTCGGCGCCGTTGTGGAATTTGAAATGCTTGGTGCAGCTAATGGAAATTGGCTGATCGGCGAGGATGTTATGGCCAATGGAAATCCATCGCTAAGGTCGATGGAGTCTCCGAATGCCGCCGGAGATCCGGATACGTATTTTGGAGATTTCTGGGCTCCGCTTGGTGGTAGCGACAATGGGGGCGTGCACAGCAATAGCGGTGTGCAAAATTTCTGGTTTTATCTGCTTACCGAAGGCGGTAGTGGCGTAAATGATAATGGGGACAGCTATAGCGTAAGCGGTTTGGGAATGGATGCAGCCGCAGCTATAGCATATCGTAACCTGGCAACTTATTTAACGCCTTCCTCTGGCTTTAACGATGCTCGTCTCGGAAGCATCCTCTCAGCAATAGACCTTTATGGTGACGGTAGTGCAGAGTTTAATGCCGTTATTGATGCCTGGAATGCAGTAGGTGTGTATTATCCCAGCCTGAATGCACAAATCGGCGCGCCAAGAACGGTCGATTTTCTTACGGAAGTTGGTGAAAGTGGCGTTCAGACGATATATATCGTAAACCAGGGGTTGGATACTTTGATGGTAACCGATATTAGTGTTACCTCCGGAAGCAATTTCAGCCTATTCAACACTCCACCATTACCTTCATCTCTACCTGAACTACTGGACTCGCTCGAAGTCAACGTGGTATTTACACCAACTCAAGAAGGAATCGTTAATGGGGCAATTGAGATTTCAACGAACGATCCGATAACGCCGGTCTTTACTGTTTCGATTGAGGGTGACGGTTACATTGTTCAGGCTATTCAGGAAGGTATACTGTATGCCTCCGGAGGCAGGCTGTCCGGTGGACAACTTTTTACGGTCGATCAATATAACGGAACAGCTACAGCGGTTGACAGTAGCGGTATTTCGGCCTTTGCTGGTCTTGACATTCGTCCGTCAAACGGTGAACTGTTTGGTGTTTTCAACGCCGGTAGTACAACCGATATTTATCGGGTTAGCGCGACAACCGGTCGTGCCTTTGAGCATGTAACGTTCGATGTGGGCAATGTTCAGGGGATCGCTTTTGATAATAATGATGACTTATACGTGATCAACTTCACCGTGGGTCTTCTATACAAAGTAAATCCGGATGACGGGTCTTCATCATTGATTGCCCCAACAGGCGTACGACTGGTAGCGGGTATGGCGATAAATCCGCTTGATGGCCAGCTATGGGCTATTTCAGCAAACGGCATATTATATCAAATCGATAAGTCCAGCGGTGCCTCAACAATGGTAGGGCCTACAGGATTAAATCGTGCAAATGAAATTGTATTTGATGGGGAAGGTAAACTCTACGGCATTGACGGATATGATACTGATCCGGCAATATTGGTTGAGCTGGATCCGGCGACTGCCCTGGCATCCGTAATCGGGCCAATGGGCTTTGATGACATCACCGGATTGGCAGCTCGTGGTATCATTACTGGTCTTGGCGACGGAACATCAGAAACAACCGCATTGCCAACCGCGTTTCAGCTGCATGCAAATTATCCGAATCCGTTTAATCCTTCAACGCAAATTCGCTACGATCTGCCGCAGAACAGCAGCGTGAAGCTGCAGATTTTCAATTCGCTTGGGCAACTGGTACGCACACTGGTATCCGAAGAACAATCTGCCGGATTTAAGACTGTCGAGTGGGATGGTCGAAATCAATCAGGAACTATCAGCGGTTCAGGGATATATCTATACCGGCTTGAGACAGATGGATTTGTGCAGACAAGAAAGATGATACTTTTAAAATAAAGAAGTCAGCAATAAGGGTGAAAAAATCAGAATCCTCCTGCTTTAGGCGAATACGATAAAAACTGATGCCTAAAGTAGGGGTATCCTCACATGAATAGAATCGCAGCCATTTTAATTCATATCTGTATAAACATGTTTTTTCTGCTTGTTATTTTTAGCTGCAGAAAAGCTTCTGAACCCCTGGCAACCAATCTCTCTTTTGAAGAAGCTACACAGATTATTCTGGAGGAAGTTCAACATACCAGAACCCTCTATGCCTCAAGAAGCATAGTTCCGGAAAACACCAGAATTTTCTTAGGCTCAGACAGCACCACCTTTCTGGATCTTATTGAAGATAGCTGGTATTTTGTGCTGTCTCCCGGCTATCCATATGTCAATTCATCCAATAAACATTATTTTGTAGGTAAAGGCTCCGGCGAAATAATAGCCGAATTCCGTAAAAGCGGCAAACTTGTTCCTACAGAATTAGATACATTAATACCCTCATCAACAACCTCACTGACTCTGGAAGATGCAGTAAAATATGTGGAGGCCGATTTTGCCTGGCGCTTTTCGCCTCCGGCAATATTTGCAGGCAGGACTCCCTTCCCCGGTGGAACAAGTATTATAACATCAGACGGAAATAGCTATACAATCAAGTCAACGAGCTGGCTTTTCCTTATGGATCATAATTACATAACGAGTGACTGGCCAAGGCTGGCATTTTTGATTGCTATTGAAAAAAAATCAGGGTTTATAAGGTATAATTTCATTAACTATCCCCCTGCAAACCTCGCTGATTTAGATACGCTCAGTTATCCTTATCAACGTATAAATGAAACGTTGCCAGAGTTTGCTTTTTCAGATACAACTTCAGACAGACGTGGTTGTTGCCGGGGGATATTTTATCAGCAAAATTCGGCATCAAATGCACTACTCGTCCTACAAACCAACTTTGAAACATTAGGTTTAACAACAGAGTTTACTAATTTTGATGTAAGTAATTTACCCGCAAATATGGAATTGTATCTTAATCACTATTATTATATACCCCATCGCTATGTGGATTTGATCCCTTTACTTTGCAGTGATACCGGAAGCAGGCTTTTAGGTTTTAAAGAACCAAGAAAGTGGTTTCCGGTGAGTGGATTACTGCGCATAAGGCGTATCGATAGCAATGATGGTTATTTCCGAATTGAAATGCAGTTTATTGATACGACCTGGAGGAATGAAGAACTCAACAAAGAATTCTTCATTCCTGTCCATAACATTGAAGATACTTTTATGGATTACTGTGAAGGATAGAAACCGCGAGAAATTTAATAAAGCTCTCACAAGGCATTGGTAGGTCCGCAATGGAATAAAATGGAGCAGTTTTGAAAACTGCTCCATTTAATTATTAAATCTATTATTCTGCAACAATACCGCGCACATTCCAATTTACACTTGCTCCTGCCCTATCCTGATAGGTACGCCATATACCGTTTGAAGCGCTATATAGCCAGTCCCCTCTTCCGCTGGCCGGTCCCGCGTCACAGCCTACTGACGTACCACCACTCGGCAGCGTTACTTCAATGCTTATCCAGATATCATCGCTACCCAAAGGGATAACACTGGAGAAGTCGTGACGTAGCCATTGATTCGATCGCAGTGAAGAAGTGATGTCTGCACTGTAGAGCAAGGTGCCGGGTGAGCTTGCTGTGCCGGGACCGTAAACCTTTGCCATTGCGGCATCGGGACGACTGGCAATATAAAAATACAGGCCGGACAAGCTGCTTCCTGCATAGCTTCCGATATCTGATGCGGTAAAACGAGCTGCAAACTCCCAGGTTCCCGGGGTAACCGAAGGTGCGGAATCCTGATCTCCGTCGAAATTTAAGAAAGGACCTTCTAGCATATCACCCGGATCACTGCTGCCGCTGCAGCCAGCGAGCAAGACAAGTGTTATAATTGTGAACCAGCACAGAATCCAATTGCTGCCAAAATACTTTATTCGCATATTCCTACTCAATTATTTGCTGTTATAAGATAGTTTTAATTTGTCAGGCTTCGAGAAATAATTAACCAAAGCTGAACAAATATGAAAATCCTTTTTCTATTCCTGCTATTCTTTTTACTAAAGGTAAATGCCCAACCGGGACAGCTCCTGTTCGACGATACGTATGTCCACACCGTCGAGCTGATGTTTTCCCAGCCGGATTTTTATGACAGCCTGACCGCTAATTACGAGAGTAAAAGCTACCTTCGGGCGGACATACGTATCGACGGTTCCCCGGCAATTTTAGTAGGTGCAAGATTTAAAGGTTACTCTTCCTATATGTTCTATCCGGGACGAAAGAAGTCCTTCAAAATTGATATAAATGAATTCGTTTCCGGGCAAAAGTATGACGGCCTAAAAAAATTCAATCTGCATAATGGCTATCTCGATCCCACCTTCCAGAGAGAGAAACTTGTTAGTGACGTTCTGCTGGAAGCGGACGTACCCGCATCAAGAGTCGCTTTTGCAAACGTAATAGTAAACGGCGAAAACTGGGGTATCTACACGCTGGTAGAGCAAATAGATAAAACCTTTTTGGAAGACAGCTGGTTCGGTAATGATAACGGCAATTTATTTAAAGCTCGTGCCACCAGCCTGGAGTGGATCGGTAATGCAGACTCACTTTATTACGACCAGTTTGATTTGAAAACAAATGAGCAGCAAAATAACTGGCAGGATCTGGTGCAGTTCATTGAGCAAATCAACCTTAGCAGCAGCAGTGACTTCCCATCTGTTTTGGGCAGCCATTTAAATATCGAACGATATTTGAAGGGCTGGGCGGTTAGAAATCTATTTGTTGATCTGGATACCTACTTCCACTCCGGTAATAATTTTTACCTCTACAATAACGGTGGACAATTTGAATGGATCTGCTGGGATTTTAATACCGCTGTCGGGACAACCTTCGGCTGGGCATTGAGTGACCTGCAAAACCTGAGCCTCTTCTACCTCCCTCAGAATAGCAATCGTCCATTAAACGAGCGTATTTTGAATTCACCATCTCTTCGCAATAATTATGTGCAATCTGTTGAGCTCCTCCTGCAAACCTCCGTTACTCAGCCTGCGCTATTCAACAAAATAGACCAGCTTGCCGATATGCTTCGTCCATTTATTGCAGGTGACACATTAAAGATGTTTACAAATCCTGAATGCGAGCTAAACCTGCAGTCTAACCTCACCTATCTTCTGGATGGACAGTTTCCAATTTTGATTCCCGGGCTAAAGGACTTCCTTGGCGTACGCCTGCAGGCTGTTCAGGCAGAGATCAGCGCGCTGGGAATTTCCGATATTCAAAACCATCCCGAAGGCGTTATGCTTTCACAAAACTATCCGAATCCCTTCAATCCGGTAACGCAAATCCCATTTGCCCTCGCTCAACCGGGAAATATCTCACTGGAGCTGTTTGATATCAATGGCAAACTCGTCAAAAAACTTCAGTCCGGGTATTTACAAGCCGGTACGCATTCCTACCAGCTTGATGCGTCTGCGCTAAGTAGCGGCATTTATTTCTATCGCCTATCAACACCTAACGTTACGCTGTCCAGACAGCTGGTTCTTCTACGCTAAAAAAAGCTGCAACATTCAGCAACTTTTCCGGTCAGATTCGTATATGTAAGCATTGCATTTAGACAACGAACATCCCGGAGGTGCCATGCGCACATCAACAACAAAAACAGAATACTCCCGGTTTGGTGGTCTTTTACTGATCCTGGGAACCTTACTTTTTCTATCAGGAATGATTCAGGCGGCTGATGAACCAAAGCCGGGTCGTAGCCTGGACATTGCAGTAAATAACACCGGAATCAGCTTTGGTAATTCACCGGTTTTCAAAGGACTTCGCTTTAACTGGCGAGATCATCACGTAGATCGCATTACCGGCGTGAATATTACTCTCTGGCCAGCCAGAGATAATGAGCGCGCCATCGTTCGCGGGCTCTCAGTTGGGGTTCTTCCTGAAGCTGGAGACCTGAGTGGAATTAATCTTGGTATTCTCGGTGCCGGAGCAGATAGAGATCTGAGTGGATTAAACCTCGGTCTGGTTGGACTGGGTGCCGGAAGAGATGTCACCGGCATTAACATAGCAGGTGTTGGTGTCGGGGCTGGTGAAGAACTACGCGGTTTAAACTTCGGACTGGTTGGTGTTGGCGCCGGAAAAAGCCTGACCGGTATCAATCTGAGTGGAGTAGCAGTTGGCTCAGGTGGTGAAATGATTGGCCTGAACGTTGGATTATTAGCCGCCGGTGCCGGAGAATCTGTGGTGGGAATTAATTTTGGAGGCCTTGGGGTTGGTGCCGGACTTGACCTGACAGGTTTGAATGCTTCATTCGGGGGTGTTGGGGCTGGTGAAAACCTTACCGGGATAAACTTTGGCGGACTCGGCATTGGTGCCGGACGCTCACTTACCGGCTTGAATGCAACGTTTGTAGGAATAGGGGCCGGAGAGAATTTGACTGGGATTAATCTAGCAGGAATCGGTATTGGTTCTGGCGGAAACGTCACCGGAATAAATTTCGCTGGAATCGGCATTGGCGCCGGACATACGCTTACCGGACTAAACGTAGCCGGTATCGGTGTAGGCAGCGGTAATTCGATCAGGGGTATTACCATCGCCGGAATTGGGGCCGGTGCAAATGAGGTTACCGGATTTACCGTAGCTGGAATTGGGGCCGGTGGTAACGATATTCAGGGTGCGACATTCGCTCTGGGATTTATCCGCGTTGAAGATCATCATGGAGAGATTTCCGGCGTATTGGCTAGCGCATTTAATCACGTTAAAGGGACTCAGCGCGGTGTGTCCTTTGGTCTGCTGAATATGGCAAGACGCCTGCATGGTGTTCAGTTTGGCTTGATCAACTACATCGCCGATAACCCAACGCTGTTTAAAATTATGCCGCTGGTTAACTTTAGCTTTAAGGACTAAAGCTGCTTTAAAGCGTCCAGAAGCTCAGTAAGGGTGGATATGTAAATCTCTTTCTCGTCGATTTGCAGAGTCCACCCTTTTTCGTTTAGCATAACGGAAGCAACTCCTGCACTAATTTTTTCGACAAGGTTAAAGCCCGCCCTGCGAACGGCGCGTTTTGTCCACTCTGCTTCTTCATTCTCCCCCAGCACCGCGACTGGCTTTCCTCGCTCATTTGACGGTAGCTGTAGCGTCCCGGTCAATAAATCGAGCTCAAAGCCTGGCCTCGCGAAGGCAGCTTTCAATGCTCCGGACAACACCAATTCCTCCGGCATACCGATCTGCAAATGATGCGCATCATTCAAAAGCCAAACCGAGTCCGCCAGCTGAAGCGCCAGGTTCAGTTCATGAGTCGATAATAGAATCGCTTTACCCGTCTCTCTACTGAGCCTATGAAGAATTGATAGCACTTCAATGCGTGTCGGTAGATCGAGATGAACGGTCGGTTCATCCAGGATAATCACCTCGCTCTCCTGAGCAAGAGCCCGGGCAATCATTACTCGCTGTGCTTCACCGTCGGAGAGTTCCGTAAGCAATCTATCCTGATACTCCATGAGGTGCACCTGCTCCAGACTTTGGCGCACCACCTGATGATCTACCTCCTTAAGCCGACCAAAGAGGTTTGAATATGGAATCCGACCCAAAGCGACCAGATCGTATACCCTTAGCATTCCGGCAGACGGTTTCTCAGTAAGCACAACGGCCAGCTGTTGCGCAAGATCAGAACGGGTAAGCTCCATAACATTTTGACTACCCATCCATACGATTCCATCCATTGGTGGTTGTAAACCAGCCAGGGTGCGCAACAGGGTGGATTTACCCGAACCGTTTGGTCCCAACAGGCAAACCATCTCACCGGCACGAAGTGTCAGATTCAGGTCCCGGCATAAAACACTGGAGGCGCTTGAATAGCCAATTGCCAGTTTATCTGTTTTCAACAGTTCGGACATTCTTCCCCCCTACCGTGCCGGACTGTTTAGATGGCGATTGCGTAGCACAACCCAAATCACCACTGGCGCACCAAACAATGCCGTAATAGCATTCAGCGGCAGGGTTGTTTCCTGACCTGGCAGTTGAGAAATCAAATCAAAGAGAAGCATGGCAATGGCTCCGATAAACATTGAAGACGGCAGCAAAATACGATGATCGGAGGTGCGGTGCAGGTAGCGGGAAATATGCGGGATAGCTAATCCGACAAAGGCAATCGGTCCGCAAAACGCCGTAATGCCTCCGGCAAGAAGACTGGTAGCCAGAATCACAATCAGACGTGTCTGAGCAATTGAAATCCCCAGGCTTGCGGCATAGTTTTCCCCCAATAGAAAGCCGTTGAGAGATTTTTGTAGCCCGAATGCTACCACAATGCCAATCAGCGTAATCGGAACCAGAAATGCTAGCTGAGACCAGTTGACACCAGCCAGGCTGCCGAATGTCCAGATGATATAGCTTTGCAGCATTTCAGCTGCACTGAAGAACTGCAATATACTCACCAGCGCGCCCGTGGTGCTACCAAACATAAGACCGATAATCAATAGTGATACACTATCCTTCACACGTGTTGAAAGCGCTACGACTACCAGCATTACGATTGACGCGCCTAGGAGAGCTGATACAACCAGCCCCCAGCTTCCTAGCAGGGTGAAGAATCCACCGAGCAGTCCACTTGCCATCACGTAAACCGCAACCCCCAGGCTGGCACCGGAGCTGATACCCAATACAAACGGGCCGGCGAGCGGATTGCGAAACAGCGTTTGCATCATCAAGCCGGAAATAGACAGGCCCATTCCAACCAGCACGGCGGTAATTGCCCTGGGCAGGCGGAACTCCATCAGTATCACCTGCCAGCTTTCCTTACTGGCTTCGCCGCCGGTTATGACGGCAAAAACATCACTAAACGGTATCGACACGCTGCCAAGCGACAGATTCAATCCGAAACAAAACAGCAGCAGAATTACGGCTGCGAAAATGATGTATGGAGTGTTCGAACGGCCGGCCAACTCTACTCCTGAGACAAGCGTTCGAAGTATATCAACTGATGATCAGGCAGCCGCTGTGGATGTAGAATTTTAACAAGATCCTGAAGTAAAAGATGCGGCTTTACCAATCCGCTTTCCCAATAATCAGAACTCCCGTTAGCATTCGACCTGGCGGTACTGTTATAAACCTGACCTTTCTTCAATGATCCGAGATTATCGTATCGCTCATCCTCGGATAGCAGGCTTTTTATGGTACGATGTATTCCCGGTTGAAGCCAAAAGTCGGTATTGATCTGCGTTTCCAGAACCGTTTCAAAGCTTAGAGGTAGACTCCCGGACGAGCTATCTGTTGAAAAGACGTAACTTGCACCTGCATCTGCCAGCAATTGCGCTACATAACTTCTACCACCCGGCATGTACCAGGTGCCGCGATAATTATTGCCAACAAAGACACTAGGCCGCTCCTCTACTTTACTTACTTGCTCCTGAAGTCTCAAGTAAGACTGCTCAATTGCATGAAAAACAGAGTCTGCCTCCTGCTGCTTGCCGATTAATCTCCCCACAACCCGCAGCCATTCGGCTCGACCTAAAGGCGTTCGCTCCATCCAGTCAGCATTCAGAAAAACAGGAATATTTACCTGTCTTAAGCGATCAAAAAGCTGGGGTAGCGTTTCGGTAGCGGACATCATTAAGAGATCACATTCTTCCTGTAGAAGAAGCTCCATATTCAGACTTTCCGGTGGCCCGATGCGGGCCAATGTTCCATCAGATGCACGTTTACGCAGCTCTTCGCTGTATAAAAAGTCGGGATTGCTAAAGCCGGTAATCAGATCACCGCTATCAAGGGCAAGAAATAATCCGGCGTGAGACGTAGAGATTAGCATGGGAGACGATAATGGCAGCTGGATCAGCATTTGTTTATCGGACAGTGTAGCAGGTGGAGTTGCCCCCTGTGGAAGCAATACGTAATCGAAAAGCGTCTCCCCTCCTCGCCAGGGATTCAAAACGCGAATAACATCCAGGCCATTCTGCTGCAAAAACCGGAAGCCGGTTGCGTGGCGAACATCAGAATCTAATTGATTATCGTTTTTTGTAGAAGAATTGGAATCCGATTGCTCAGCAGCGCAACCGCTGAGCAACAGAAAGAAAAGAGTTAAAAAGGAAAAAAGCTGCTTCATGTATTCTCCGGTTATAGCGTGCATAAGTTTATTGCAGGATTCAGAGAAATCGAAGCGGAAAGAATCTTTTATCCAACTAATTCAGCCAATTTTTCCAGCACAACCTGCGCATGTCCCTTGGCTTTGACCTTCTTCCAGCTTTGCTGGATAATCCCATCAGGATCAATCAGATAGGTCGTTCGCACAACGCCCATATAGGTCTTGCCATACATGTTTTTTTCCTGCCAGACAGCGTAATCCTGCATCATGCTCTTCTCTTCGTCGCTGATGAGCGTTATGCCGAGGTTATGCTTGTCGATGAACTTCTGATGGCTTTTGCAGGAGTCGGGACTCACGCCGATAACAGCGGCATTCAGCTTTTCGAACTCCGGCTTAAGCGTGGTAAAGTCAATCGCCTCGATAGTACAGCCGGGCGTATCATCTTTCGGGTAAAAATACAGCACGACCCATTTTCCGGCATAATCTTCCAATGAAAGTGTTGACTCGTCAGGTAGCGGAAGTGAGAACGCCGGGGCTTGGGTGTTATTTGCAATTGGGTATTCAGCAGACATTTGGTTCTCCTTTTGGGTTTTGATTTGGGAAACCAAACATCGTAAAAAATGCGGTTGTTGTCAATTAAAAAAGGGAGAGTTGCTCAGGACCAATCAAGTCTTGCAATGAGGTGTTTTGCAGTCCAAGCAGCGAATCTGCTAACGGACGAATCTGCTTATCCAGATAGTGCTGATAGTCCGGGTCTGACGGCTTCAACTGAATGGGGACCGGTCCACTGCGCGTCATTAGATATTTCACTTCTCTTCCGGGTTTCTTCAACATCTTAGCAGCCCGAACCTGTGGAGAAATATTACGCGTATACTCGGCAACCGGCTTTTTGAGGCGCTTGCGATAGATCAGCAGCTCATCGAGTTCCCCCTGCATCAGTCGGCGAACAAAATCCTTCAGCCAGCTGCGAACATCTTCTCCGGACATCACCTTCAAATACAAATCGTATTGAAACTGCTTTGCCAATGGCGTCCAGTCGGAGCGAACATATTCCATTCCCACGAACTCAATTTTTTCATCTGCACCACTACCGCGCAATCCGGCATAACGTTTTCTGGCGCCCCCTTCCCTGCCCCGAGCCAGTGGCAGCACAAAAGTGCTGTAGACCTTCTCAAACTCCATTTCCAGGTATGAGGTAAGCCCACGGGCAGACATCGTTTTGCGCCAGTAATTATTTAAGTCGGCAGCAAGCTCTCGCCCTACTTTCTCAGGATCATAGTGAGCAGACTCCGGTAGCAATACAAATACTGAGTCGGTATCGCCATAGAGCACCTGAAATCCACGCTCTTCCAGCCAGCTACGGCATCCTTTCAGCAGCCATTGTCCGGTAGACGTTATCGCGGACGGTAGGTCGGGATGATAAAAACGGCAGCCGAATGATCCCATTACGCCGTAAAAGCTGTTCATCAGAATTTTGATCGCCTGTGACAATGCCCCATCGTTTGCCTTCTTGGCATAGCTGCGCTGCTCCAACAGCTTATCGATCACTTGCGGTAGGATGTGTTCGGTACGTGAGAAGCGGAATCCGGTGGGTGTCTCCAGCGTATTGATATCAGCGTTCAGGCGCGAATACGGATCGATACAGAAGGTTTGTATAATAGATGGGTACAGGCTCTTAAAATCCAGCACGGCTACGTTTTTATAAATTCCCGGCGTCGGTTCCATCACGTAGCCACCGGCGGCGTGTTCAGTACCATGCACATCCTGTTTATCCGGTGCAACGATGCCGCGGCGATGCAATAGCGGTAGCATATAGTGATCGAATGCTGCTACCGAGCGACCAATCTCCCCGGGCAGCATACCGGAAATCTGTGAACGCCGCGCATAGAGCTCAAGCAAACCGACCTTCTCAAAGATTCGGGTAACCAGTCGGCAGTCCTGTATATTGTAGCGCGCCAGTGCGACTTTATCTTCAGCATAAAGGCGCTCGATTTCCGCCATGCGATCGGTATCGGCATCGATAAGCTTTTCTTCACCTACCAGCTCATGCGCAACAGTGCTGAGCCGAAAGTCTTCAAAATTATAAAACGACGCCCTCAGCGCCTGGGGTCCGTCAATCACCACTCTTCCGGAGACGTTCGCCTGAAAGCCGGCAAACTCATTTTTGCGTAACGAAGCGGGTCGTCTACTACGTCCGAGGGCAAATGGTACGCCGAGTTGACTGCTGCGCTTCTCCATCATCATTAAGTCGAAACCAATTACGTTCCAGCCAATAATAAAGTCCGGATCGACATCACTCAGCCATTTGAAGAAAGTTACCAGCAGCTGCTTTTCAGAGGGCACAAAGAAGATTCCTTCGTCCGGAATATCTGCCTCGTTTCCAACCACAAAGGTGCATTCAGACTCTCCTTTAAAGCCTGATAGATGCACAGCAATGGAATAGATAACGCTATTGCGCCTGCCTGTTTCAATATCCAGCGAAGCAATGATAAACTGCGGCTCAACATCAACCGCCTTTATTGTGGGATTATGAAGACGTAGTAGATTGCCTTCCTGCCGGGACTCTCCGCTTGCTTCCAGCATTGAGAAGATGAACCGTTCCATCAGGAAGCGACGATCGGGTCGCACATCGGACTCGAAGGGAGGTGTTCCGGCTGCTCGCAACAGATCTGCCGTATTCCGCAGTCCACGATAGGAGCTGAAGTAGAGAGCATCCACCGACTTCCCGGCAAAGTTCTGCAGCTCCACCGGCTTTCTGGCAACCAGTTTTTCAGCGTTTTTCGTGTCAACACTACGTTCCAGAAAGCATACCGGCTTCTGATCATCAAACGTAATCTCCACTGCTCCCTTCTCAGGCGAACGGCCGTAGTAGCGCAGCACGTGTCCGCGGGAGGTATCTTCCCATTCGCTGGTGAGCAGAAAGACTGTACATGTGATTTGTTGATTCATAGGGTAAGGTAAATCTTGCCGGGCGCGAAATCAAGAGCGGGCGATGCTGTGAGCGGGTGAAACTCATTTGTTACGTCGAGCATGTCGAGACGCTAGCTGGGAAATATTTAACAAACGGCAGGTCAAAGACGGCAAGGTAAGACCTGTGGGTCATTTCGCGAAGCAGGATATGCTTGCATATCATATCAAAACAACCTATGTTTTAATATCCCCCTCACTACTTTCAATTTATACGCCGGAATACGTTGTCTTTCAATTTTCCGGAAAGGAATTGTTATGCTCGCTCGGAATAAAGTTGATTCTATCGTCTTTAGCATCCTGTTTACCCTCCTCTCGTCTCCTTTATTTGCCCAGCTTCAGTTCGATGCGCACCTACTTCCGCAGACCGAAATCGGCTCATTAAGAATTCTTGATTTAGAAGTTCTCGATGTTAATGGTAATGAAAAAGATGATTTTGCGGCAACATACTACGGAGTGGAAAATAAAGTTATCCTTTTCGAGAACAACGGAAACAATGAAGTGCTTGCTCACCTTATTTCAGATTCGATTGACAGAGCACATCAGATCAGGGCATTTTACTATGATCAGAATTCACTTGTAGATTTTATGGTTTTATCCGGTTTTTACGACAAAAGTATTGACGTATTAATAAATAATGGACAGAATCGTTTTTCACAGCTAAGCTATATAAGCTCCGGTTATACCGGATTAGACTTATCGTTGGGGGATCTGGATGGTGATGGTGATCAGGATATAATAGGTAGTGCCTGGGGAGATTTATATTGGTATAAAAATAACGGTACAAATCCTGCAACACAGCATCGTCTTCCCTACCCTACAATCGAGTCGACGCATAATATTTATCTTGCAGATTTAAACAATGACAGTACACTCGATATCCTTTCCTTTACAACAACAATGTTTGGTAACTCTATCGTGTGGAGCCCGAATGACGGTAGTGGCAATTTTAGTAACCTACCTATCTTACCAAATTCTCCGATTTCTCCAAACTCTATGGTTGTTAATGATTTGGATTCGGATACGGATCAGGATATCATTATGCCGACGTATCGACTACTGACATGGTTAAGAAATGACGGCAATGAAAACTTCTTACTTGATACTCTACTTTACAAAGATGGCTATCAATTTTACAGTGTTGTAGCCGGAGATTATAGCGGAAACGGTTTAGCTGACATTATAGCGCCGGGTTATTATATACCTAGTAGCAGTCAATTTCTTTTTATACTTGAACAAACACAACCTGACAGCTTTTTGGTAAATTCTTTTCCAATGCCTACAGGGCAGATTTCAAGAGTCAAATCTATTCAATTTGATAATGATAGCGATACGGATCTCCTGCTTTATGATGAAACCTCTGTTTACTGGCTCGAGAATCTTGGCGTGATCACCGGAATTAGTGATTGGCCATTAACTTTCGCTCCGGAATCCTTCAAGCTGGAAAACGCTTATCCGAATCCATTTAACCCAACGACGAACATTTCATATCGTTTGAAACATAGTATGCATATTTCACTTAAAGTCTATGATATTCAGGGTAAACTGGTTAGAGTGCTCTATGATGGCCGACAATCCAGTGGAGAATACATAAAGAAATGGGACGGTACAGATTATCAGGGTAACCCGGCTGGCAGCGGTGTATACATTGTCTCACTGCAAAGCGGTGTTCATGAGGATGCGCGGAAGGTATTTTTGGTAAGGTAATCTGCCTTTTCAACTTTTCTCTTTTAATCGCAGCATCCATATACTATATTCACTGCGCTTCACACATATCTGCTCGGGTGGCGGAATTGGTAGACGCGCTGGATTTAGGATCCAGTGTCCCTTGGACGTGCGAGTTCGAGTCTCGCCCCGAGTACAAAGCAAGGCGCTTTTTAAGCGCCTTTTTTTATGATACAACCTTCCGGCTAGACAATACTAAACAAGCTACAATTCATCACCAACCGCGGACTCATCGGACAGGATAAACCGAGAAGCTTTATAGACCAGCGGCCTCCTGACATCAAAGCCATCGCCATCGAACACCAGCACCTGGAGCGCAACGTGAATACGCTCAAAATGTCGGAGGATGTGGCGACAGGATGGAGAAACGACATTGTAGCTGAACTGTTTACACACATTTTTTTTTGGGGGGGGGGAATTTATTTGCTTTATGGGTGTTGTTAAGTTCTGTTTTTTAATATGATCGCCCCATACAAAATTCTCAGTATGGGTCATCGACAGAACTTATTACAATAATGATGAACATTAAACAAACAAAATATATGAGGAGAATAAAACCGTTTCTTATAAACCCGGTTGACTCGGTAAGTTTAGTTTTTTCCTTTACTGACTCAATAAATGAAAGTACTAAACCAATCAAGCTCAGAGGAATCGGCAATAATAAAAGTGTCGATGCAATTTTTCGTACGACATAAGGTAAATACACTCCACCAGTTACCATGTCAGCAATTAAAAACAATAGGTAAAAAGCTATTAAAAGAACTGAGAATTGAGATAGAATGAGTGCTAGTTTTTTTTTATGTTGAAGCTTGTTTAACAATTTGCGTATCGGTTTCATTTGAATTGAATCTAACATCCCAATAAACGCAATTGGGTTTATTGAGGCTAAATATTAAAGGGATGTTTTTATTTATTGGAAATATAGAGGGGCTGTTGTGAAGATACAAGAGATTGTTGTCCGCTATACAAATCAGGTGGTTATCAAACGTAGACACCGAGAGACAATCTCCTACAGCTTAACTTTCTACAGACTTTTAATTAAGGATTTCCACTCCTACATATTATAAAACTAAGGGGCAGGAGCTCTCGCTCCGCAACGACCTTCCGGCTAACCCTTATAATAAACCTTTACTCTAATTAGTGCAATTCACCCACCTCTGACAAGAAGTATCGCAATGATTAGAGCTATTACTCCTGCTTTCTTGAAATAAGGGCTTGATAGTTTAAACTGCAACAGTATATTCTGTGGGGTGAGAACAAGCAGAGGTGTGATACATTTCTATCCTCTGACCGGAGCAATCACATCTAACATTCCAGAGTTATAATATCCTACACCTGTATATTAGCGAGACTGTAGATGATATGTTATTGTCAAAACAGTTGAAATTGGAAAGGTCACGAGACAGAGACTTTTTTAAAAAAGCCATGTACCATCTCGTGACCTCTGGGGGGCTTATTTTAACTGGGGAGTTATTTTGTCTGTCTCCCAGACATTGCCCGGCATCCTTACCAAACTTGCAAATATAAATTGGCAAGCTAAGAGCGGCGGAGTGTTTCCGAACTCTCCTAACTCTGCCGCTCGAAGCTGCCAAATTCCCATAATCTCAAACTGGTCGTTGGGTTGCTCGTTGAACGGTGTTTAGGTTAGGCAGATGAAGCTATGCTATTAAACACTCATAAGCAAATGAAATAAATCCCTTAATAATTACGAGATATTTGATACATCGGTTTTCTCAATGAAAGTCAACCAGCCTTCTTTGTAAAAAACTCTTAGCTTTATCAGTCCGATTGTATAAAATAATCCTCAGCTTAGATTTCAAAGTATCTACATAATAATTCCGAATTGAGGGACAGCGCATGCTTTCAAAAACATTGGCAATACGCATGGACGTCTGAGGTATATTTTCTCCCCTGCACTTGAGATAGAGGCTATGTTCCAGGCATTTTACGATTCAATGGATGTTGGTCAGGTCGGTGTTGAGATAATGGCTAAGATTTCACTACAATATGGTCAAGAGTTCGTAGGTCCTCCACAACAGGCTATATAACTCACGCATAGTTACCTGAGGCCTTCGGGTAGCTACTTCCCTTCCGGCCACCTGGTATACTGTCCCCTAGCTTTACTTATAAAAAAGCGTACTTTCTTGAAATCTTTCGCCAATAAATTGAGTTGATTCCAGCCCGACTCATAATTAGGATATCCAATCATATTACTCCCCCAATGAGAAGTCGTATGGCGTATCCAGAGCATTTGGATATTCTGATGCAGGGTGTACAAGTTTGGAAAGACTGGAAGGAAGGAGTGACTTGGGGCGATTAACGCTGCTAGACACCATATTCGCTTTTCAAGCGCCTTTTTTTATTTGATAATCGTAAAACCTGCAGGTGCTTTCAGAACACCGTAATCATACATATTAATATAAATCGAGACCGTATCTGTCGCCCCCGTCCAGGTCACTCTGTAATTGTCCAGCATTGCTCTGCCCATAAATCCATTTTTACTCTTGATTGGACAACAGCTACCCGCGCGATAATAACTTACTTCTTCACCGTTTGGTCCGGCAAGCGCATTCAGAAATCGACGTTCATTTAATGGCCCTTCATCTGCTTTAATTCCACCCACCTCAATCGGATTTTCTGGGCTATATCCATAGGTGGTATCCGTTGAAATCTCCGTTAACAGAAAGGTGCTATGATCTAATAAGTCTGTCTTTACAACTTTTGGACTGCAGTACAGAAAAAAGAATGTCATCATAATGAATAAAGTAATCTTTTTCATAAAGCCCTTCCCCGAAAACGAACGTCGAAATGTTTCTTTAATGCTTATTACAGAGTTTGGGCTGTAATTTTGAAAACTATTTAAAAAATTTTGGGTATTGTTGGTGGAGTTTATTAAGGGTCAGTCGTTTGCATGGTAAAGCACAAGAGAGCTGAGGAAAATAAAGCAGCATTTCAACCAATAGAGTCCACATATTCTTCGGAGAAACCCAGCTCTCTCAAAACGGTCTGCAGCTTTTTCGCATACTCAGGATTGCGCTCATGCGGTTCAGGAGGCTCAACTAGATTATAGCACAACGCCGGAACCGCTTCGCCTTCAAAGGGCTGAGCGATGAGCGCTTCGGGACGATACACTTCCAGGCCAGGAGCGCTGTAAAGGATGTCGAGTTCAGTGTGTGTTAAAGCAATGAGCATACCATAAGCGCGGCCCCCAGCCGAAGGAACGAGAGTTGCCCGTTTGCCGATATGCAAGGCAAAATCATCAACATATGCATGACGAACATTTGAAGGACTAGTTCCTGCTTGGCGTAAGACGTTTACATCCATAAACAGTCCGTAGAAAAAACCGTCGAGTTTGCGATAGTCCATTTCACTTCCTTAATCGTTTTATCTTAACAATTATTTATGGAATTTCAGCTCTTTTGCATCTATGTTAGTAATGAGAGTAATTATAGTGCCCTCAATTAATCAATATGAGAAAACCATGAAAAAAGTTTCCGGCTCTACTTTTTTTGGAAAAAAGCTATTCCCGACCATATGGTTTGGCTTCCTGGGTTTGATGATTATCGGCATGTTTAACTCTGATGACATTGGCAGTTCCTGGCCAATTATTCTACCAATGTTAGGCATGGCGGCTGTTGGATTTGTGCTCTTTAGACACCTTGCCTGGCACCTTGCTGACGAAGTTTTCGACCATGGAGACTCACTGGAGATCATCAAAGGCAACAAAAGGCAGGTAATTAGCCTGACAGAAATCATAAATATCGATTACAATAAATCCCAGGGGCAGGTAACTCTCAATCTGCGGGAAGCAGGTGCACTTGGTAAGGATGTGACGTTCGTGCTTCCCACAATGGGATTTGGTATTTTTTCCAAAAGTCCGTACGTAACCGAACTGATTGAGCGTGTAGATGAAGCAAGGCGAAAATCCTATATAGAAGCCGCGAAAACACTCTAATACATTGGAAAGATATCTTCAAAGCCAGCAATAATCTGGTGCAGCTAGTATAGCTACTCCTCAGTATTCCACATTTCAATAAACTCTTCAGCATCCAAAACCGATAAACGACTTTTTTTGAAATCTGCCTTATTCCGGGTAATAATAAAATCCAAGTTGTTTTCCATTGCGCATTGATATTGTATTGCATCCTCAAAGTCTGAGAATCCTGAGTTTAGAGCACGATCGATGACCTTCTCATCAACCGGCAAGATAGAAATAACCGTCCGGAGTTTTCTCAAAATTTCCAGAGCAGAGTCAGGGGATTTCGGTTTGCGCAAGATATAGTGTAGGTTGGCAAATACGATTAGCGAAGTATAACCGCTCAGCTGTTTTTTTCTATCAGCGTAAATAGCCGAGCTGCTGACTCGTAAAAAGGTTCGCGTTTGGCAAAAAGATCAAGGATAATATCAGAATCAATAAAAGTTTTCCTTATCAGGAATGCTTCTCAATTAAATAATCCTGATAACCATCTTTCAGCTTAAATCCCTTTTCTAACTCAATAACACTAGAGAGTTCTTTTACAATCGGAGAAAAAGGCATTAGCTCCTTTTTTTCATGTTCAGTTAGAAAACGAAAGTAGGACTCAACAATAGAAGATAGACTGCGTTTATTTTCTTCTGCATAACGCTTTGCCCTTTGAATGACTTCCTTATCCAGATTTAATGTCAGCTTTGTATTCATATTAACCTCAATATCATACGTACAAAATCCACCTATTTCACACGTAAAGTCAAGGCTTATTACCGAATAATCAAATTTGCACTATCATGTTACTCTGCTATCAGACCTAAAAAATTTGGGCAGAAAAAAATGAATTAATCCTGCTCAAAAATATCTTCAAAGCTGCTAACCGCGTGCAACCCGCCTTCCCTAACCCAAAGTAACTCATCGGCACAAGAATCCAGCAGCTCCCGACTATGGGAGGAGATCAGGATAACTTTGCCCGCCTTTGATTCACGGATATAGCCGTAGATATTGCGCAGGGTGAAAGGATCGATACCGGCCATCGATTCGTCGAATATCATACAGGTAGGATTTACCATAAAATTGATCATCATGGAGAGCTTTTTGTTCATTCCGTGACTGTATTCCGAAGTTCGTTGATGAACTTCCGGGAAATCAAACACCTCTATCAGCCGTTCGAACCGGGCAGCGCTGAAAGGCGTACGATAACTCTGCAGCACAAACTCCAACCACTCTTTCCCGGTTAGATAAGGCAGATATTCCGGTTCGTCCGGCGAAAACACGATGCCGCGTTGATAGGCGATCCGGTCATTCAGATGATGCAGACCGTTCATCGTGATATTCCCCTGCTCCGGTTGCAGTACGTTCATCATTAAACGAAACAGCGTGGTCTTGCCGCTGCCGTTAGCACCAATGATCCCGTAGATTTTCCCCACAGCAAACTGCAGCGACAATCCCTGAAAAACCGTATTCTCTGAGCCGTATGAGAAATGTAGGTCGTCAATTCGTAGCAGAATTCATCTCCTTTAATCGCGGATAAGCATCCCAAAATCGTACACCTATAAAAACGGTGAGAACCAGAAAAAGTTGCTGTCCTGGGGTAGATAGGAGCAATATTATGCTGAATAGCAACCAAAGCGGCATATAGCGCTTTCGCACGGTACTCTGACATAAATGCAGCATCAGGGCATCCAAAAAGAGCATGCCGGCTAGAAATGATGTCCCTATTCCTAGCCAGTCGACATTATCTACTGCCAGATCCGCAATAAAGCATAGTATACCACTAAACAATATCAGGATACCGAATACGGGCAGTGAGAGCTGCCGGTAATAATCGCGCAGCCTGCCGGTATAGGAGAGCTGAGTGAGTAAATCCTGGGAAATGAGTAGTGCGGCTGAATACAGCGCCGTCAGTACTGTACAAATACCAAAGACAAAAAAGGAAAAAACAGCAGCATCATTATTCTGCAGCATGGAATGGAGCGTGTAGACAAATGGAATCCACAAGAAGGCAATGCCGAAGAGTGCGTTTGCACGAACGTCTTCAATTCGCTGAAACTTCAACCGCAGATACTGACGAATATAGCGCTGCGCACTTATATCAGCTTTCCTTGAGCCATAGTTCGTTTCCGAGCCGGGTTTACCGGACGAGAATACGTCCCCTGCCCCGAGTTTCCCTACAAGTGCCATAAAGCTTATAGAGCCCAGAATCGCTAATACAGATACCGCAAAATTTGAGATGAACAGCAATATTCCGCAGAGCAAAGCAGACAGGTAATTTTGCTTAATGGGATAGAGTATGGTAAAAATAACCAATACGCCAAAGCAGAACAGGTGGAGTAATACCGCGAGGTTTCCAATACCAGAGGCCTTACCCAGAGCAAAAAAAAGAAACAAGATAAATAGCGCAATTGGAGCAGTAAATATCAAAGAGATACGCAGGAACTGCATCGGATAGTCTGGTAGGAAACGCATCTGGCGAAGAACACCGACATTAGCCTTACGCACCTGAAAGACGATCAGCAGGTATCCACAAAGTAGTATAAGGCTGGTATAACGTTCGTGGTAAGTGTTCGTTCCGATGATCGTCGTGATCAACAGAATAATAAAAATCCCCCAGACGCCAATTTCATTCCAGAGCATGCGCAGGGCGATTTTCATATGATATTCCCACAGTGTGCAATTTAAAGGGGTCGACCTGTGTGTCGACCCACATAGTCCAGTCGATTCATATTGTTCGGTCGATACATAGGTCGACCGTTCGTCAATCTGCGATAGCACTCACAAAACGCTCCACCTCATCCTCCGTATTGTAATAATGCGTAGAGGCACGAATCATTCGAGGTAAGCCACGAGCTTCCGAATCCAGGATTGTTCCGGAAGGAACGGCCATGCTTACATTTATACTCTGTTTTCGTAATCTTTGTTGAATAGTTGCAGGATTTTCCTTTTTGCTGGAAAAGGTTACGATACCACACTGCTGCTTACCTGTATCATGAACAGTAATTCCCGGTAAATCTGAAAGACCGGCACGCAGCATAGAACTTAAGTGCTGAACCCGCTGCCAGATCACTTCCAGACCAATATCCAGCGCATAATCCACTGCCGTGCCCAGGGCGAGCTGAGCCGCAATGCTACTTTCCCAGTTTTCGAAACGACGCGCATCATTCCGTATTGTATAAGTTGAAGAGTTATCCAGTTCTGCAGAGTGTAGGTCTAGAACAGAGGGAGTTAGTTCAGACCAGGCTTTTTGTGAGGCATAGAGAAATCCGGTCCCACGCGGCCCTCGCAACCATTTTCGTCCGGTAGCAGAATAGAAATCACAGTTCAGAGCTTGCACATCAATCGGTATTTGTCCGGCAGACTGACATCCATCCAGCAGATAATAACAGTTGTCAGGGAGCTCCACTTCCCCCAACTCTTCAGCTGGATTTACCAGACCGCCACCGGTTGGAATATGGGTAATTGCCAGCAAGCGCGTACGTTCGGTCAGCTGACGCTTTAGGTCATCCACTGAAAGTTCACCGGTCTCGGTCACGTCAATCACGTCGACCTCAACGCCGTAGCGTTCTTTCCATAGCAGAAAGTTCACGTAATTACTGGCATAACTCTCCCGAGCCGTCAGGATGCGATCCCCCGCTTTAAACGGTATCGCTGTAAATGCGGCAAGCCAGGCTGCTGTAGCATTTTCCATAAGAGCAATTTCGGAAGGATCGGCATTTAAGAGTACGGCAAGAGATTGATAGACGCCCTCAAAGCGATCCATACTATCTGCTTTTGCCTCGTAGCCACCAGTCATTGCCTCCAGCTTCAGATAATCAACCTGCGTATCCAGCACTACCTGCGGCACTAAAGCAGCCCCGGCATTATTGAAGTGCAGAACGTCCTCACAGCCTGGCGTCTCGGATCTGAGTCGGGTTATGTCTTGCTCGGTTAGCATTGTTTCTCCTTTGGTGATCGGTGATCGGTGATCGGTGATCGGTGATCGGTGATCGGTGATCAGAAAACAAAAGTATTCAAAAAAAAGAACGAAAGCGCTAAGAAATAATTGAAAGGAGAAATGACATGTTAGAGGAACTTAAGCATCGTTCGTTGGAGGTTTGGAAATTAAGTCGCAGTCTTGTGAAAGACATTTACTTAATTTCCAGACAGTTTCCAGATTTTGAACAATATTGTTTGACATCGCACATACGCAAGACAAGTATTTCCATTTTATCAAATATTTCAGAAGGTGCAGGCAGGAGGACCTTAAAAGATAGAAAACGATTTTACATCATTGCCAGAGCAAGTTTAACTGAATTAGATGCTCAACTACAAATCGCACTTGATCTCAACTACTTTAAACGCGATGAAGCAAGCGAGATTGAAAATAAAATGCGATCCATATTTAAACTCTTGACAGCAATGCTTAAATAAGACAAAATTTGATGCCCGATGCCCGATGCCCGATGCCCGATGCCCGATGCCCGATGCCCGATGCCCGATGCCCGCTGCCCGACTACCGTCTCAATTCAAACGACACAATAAAATTCCTGCCGGGAGCATTAATCCCGGAGGCATGTTCACGATAGTTCACGTCCAGGATATTTTCCAGGGCAGTGCGAATGCTTAACTGATCCAGCAGGTCAAATCCGGCCCGCAACGTTACGATCTGCCAACCGGGGGTCCCCCCTTCCGGAATGCGGTCGTCATCCAGGTCGTCTGCGGATAGACGATCCTGCTCTGCAGCAAAGCGCAGAAAGCCATCCAGCCAGTAGCGCTTCTGCTGCCAACGCAAGCCCAGTCGGCCAAACATTGGCGGCATCTTGCCTATCGGCTCATCCAGCGTGGTATTCTGACCATAGCTAAACGATAAGGACGCATAGCTACTAATGTCCGGCGTAATTTCTGCTCGCAGGCTGGTTTCAAAGCCGGCTACATAAGCTTCGCCGGTATTGGCCTTTTGCTTGACCTTCAGAGTATCACCGCCGGTAATAAAATTCGGACTACCGTTAAAGGTCGCATCTACGCTGGATAGCAGGTCAGAGATACCCGAGTAGAAACCGGTGAGTTCCCCGCGAATACGTCCGTTTTGATGTCGTAAACTGGCATCGAAGCTCACTATTTTTTCCGGTTCCAGATCGGTATTGGGCACTTCATAGGTATCCCCTTTCGACTCTCCAAGCTTTGCGAGATCGCTGAGGTTTGGAGCCCGGAATCCCTGTCCGGCATTCATGCTAACGCTCCAGCTACCGGTAAACTTATATACCAGCCCCACATTGCCGGTCAGTGAATTAAAGTTTTGCTTTATGGTTTGCAAGCCATTACCTGCAGCATCCGCCACGTCAAACTCTGTATTGAAGCTGCTATAGCGGAGTCCGCCAACCAGCAAAACCCGGTCGGAAGGGTACCACTCGTCCTGGACAAAATATCCCAGGCTGTTATATCGGGCATCATCCGGGTAGCGGCCGCGACTATTAACCGTAATGGCATTACTCAATGGATCCGTATCAAAACTGCCGCTCTCGACCTGATCGTTATAGCTCTCCAACCCGTAGTTCAGTACGTGTCGGCCAATGTTTGAGGTTAGCTGAAGGCTTGAACCGAACGTTTTGGTATCATCATTCTCAGTTTCGATAATCGATTCAGCGGTCTTTTGGGTAATGCGTCCCTCCTGCTGACGATTGAATGAAAGCGACACATTTGATGCGGAGAACCAGCTGCTGTTTTCTGGTTCATGGGTGTATTTCAGGTAGCCGAGGGTTCTGATTTGTGGGTCGTAAAGCCAGGTAATATTGCTACCGCTCTCGTATTTATCATAGCGTGGCACCTCCTCCTGCTCGGCATGCTGCCATGCAAGGACAATATTATGCTCGGAGTTTGGCTGCCAAACCAGCTTGGCATCAGCATCATATCCGCTAAAGCCGGAAGGACTCTGCTTTAGCCCATTGGTTGAGTTTTCCAGTAATGGATTATCGCTATTGCCTCCGCGACGCAGATCGCCAAATTCCTTCAGGCTAAAGCCACCGCTTAATGAAAAAGAGCGATTATAGACTGAAGCCTGAGCTCGTCCGCTGTTCTCCCCATCTGCACTGGCATAGCGTCCACTCAGTTGAGCATTATAACTGATTCCATCGCTGTCTGTTAGCAGGGAAGGCTGTTGAGTAACCAGATTAATGGTTCCGCCAATAGCATCACTGCCATATAGTACTGATGTAGGACCGCGCACAATTTCGATCCGGTTCAGCATATTATGATCAACCGTTGTGAGATACTGATGATTCCCCAAACGGTAGGTTGAATTATTTAATCGGATACCGTCTACTAAAATCAAAATTCGGTTCGAAGAAAATCCGCGAATAATGGCTGATCCACCACCGTGGTTGGTTTTCTGCACGAATACCCCGGTTTCTTCACGTAGGGCTTCAGCCGATGTTTTTGCCTGTCGCTCCTTAATCGCTACTGATTCAATCAAATTTATTGCGGTTGGTATATCTTCAACGGCCTTGCGCGAACGGGAAGCTGTTACCACATATTCCCCAAGTTCAACCGTTGAAGGCTCCAGAATGATGTCACCGGTCTCGATCGCCTGAGTGAGCACGGATAATTTGGACTTACGGAGCTTAAAGCCGACGAATTCGACATGAAGCGTATAGTTTCCGGGTGGTACATCAAAGGAAAAGGAACCGTCTTTACGCGAGAAAGTACCGGCTTTAATTTTAGGTATGCTAATTTGGGCATCGCTTATTGGTTCACCACGATTATCCAATACCCTTCCGGAAATATTATAGGTATCGGCCATCAAACCGACAGACAGGCAAAGTAGTAATGCGAAAATGGAACGTATATATATCATCAAAATAGATTCTCCGTTAAAATCAATCCGTGATCAGCAAGATTCTAAGATACGAACAAGAGGATTTCAGGCAACTGAAAACTCTATTTCTCTACACGCAGGAGCGATCATTGTTCCCGCTTTCGGAGCAAATCAGTCTGTTATTTAAATTCCACCTTCAAAATTCGTGACTCCCGTGTCTTTCAGCTTATAAAAATTTCCTATTATTCGCCCTGTAGAGGGCTGCAATTAAGCCGTTTTTAGTTGCTTAATTATAAAGCTGTCCTTAAGTTAGTAGAGAGTGCGCACAAAACTTGAAATGTCGCCAGCTTTTATCTGATCTCTCAGATAAATTTTCGGTCTCAACCTGTCGAATACTGGCGATCCCGTTACTTCTGTTCCCCTGCGCAAACAACAGGGATTGTTCACTTACGGCGACATGCGAGTGCAGTCATTGAATTCCGGCTTTAGTTTGAAACCTTGTGCGTATTGGATTAATCGGTAGATCGTTTCCAATTTAGGCAGGCTTAGCGATGGGCTTTAAAAATATTTGCATTGGATGCATGGCTGAAAAAGTCCCGGGAGACACATGTCCGGAATGCAAGTGGCCTGATAGCGAGCTGCCGGAAGCCCCTCATCATCTACCACCTCGCACCATCCTCAATAACGTCTATCTAACCGGTCGCGTTCTAAGCGAGGATGAGTTTGGAATTATCTATCTCGCTATGGAAATGAGCTCTCGCGAGAAGCTGGTTATTAAAGAATTTTTTCCCCGCAGTTTTGTCACCCGACATCATAACACGGTACAGGTACGCGAAAGCAACGAATCCCTTCAGGATTTTTTCACCTTCGGATTAGGCCAGTTTATTGAAGAGGGTATGGCACTGTTGAACTCCCGTGACGTTGCCGGTTTACAACGCACTCATGATTTGTTCCGCCTTAACGGCACAGCCTATCAGGTAATGGACCATATCGAGGGTATTTCACTTGAGACAACATTGAGTCTGCTGGGAAAGGTTCTTTCGTTTCAAAACGTCTTGAAGATCGTATTTCCGATCATGAATGCCCTGGAGCATTTGCACAACACCGGACTGCTGCACTACGATATTCATCCCGGTAATATTGTTGTTACCGGAGAAGGCTCCGGCGTTCTGGTAAACTTTTCCGCCTCCAATTTTGCCATTGCCCAAAGAGAAAATAATCTTTCCTCTATTTTACGTCCCGGCTTTTCTCCGCCGGAGCTTTATATAAAAGACGACGCGTTTACGCCGCAAAGTGATATTTATTCTCTGGCTGCTTCAATTCATCGCGCCATAACCGGCAGTAATCCACCCAATGCACTCTCTCGCCTTGAGAATGACAGTATAAAAATGCCTGCCAAGCTCAATCCGACAGTTTCAGAGAAGGGGCAGGAAGCATTGATGAAAGGGCTTGCCGTTAGGCCCGCTGCCCGCTATCAGAATATTTCGGATTTCCGTCGGGAAATATTAAGCGGGATGAAGGTAAAGGACAGCAAAACAAAAGGCACAAAACAGCAGCCACAGAATCCGCAGGATGCTTTTTCTGCGATAACTTGCCCGGTATGCGCAACGCGTAACGAAGTTCTAAAAACCGACTTAAAACTCGGCACCAGCCAGTGTCGGGCATGCGGCCACCCGTTTATTCTGGATGATGAAAATAAGCTGACCAAGCCAGATACGTTTCAGCCAACGAAGAGAACAGCGACGAAAAAAGCTCCTGCACCCAGGAAACCAGCGTCCTCCAGGCAACGCATTAAACCTTCTAAAAAGGCTCCGCCTGAAGCCGTACCGACACAGGCAAAGGCAAAAGGCCGCAAGCCGGCAGCAAATGCCTTTACATTCACAATTGTAAAGTGCAAAAAATGCCTAATGGACAATGAGGTATTGCTGAACGACCTTCAGGCTGGAGCACTATGCTTTAACTGCGCCTCCGTCCTATCGGATTCTATTGAGCACGTTGCTTCAGCAGAGAATGGCAAAACTCCAGGTCATATACCTTCCCCATCAGCCGATACCGCTCCGCCGATGACTTCTCAACCTGCTGCTGGAGAGACTCAAAACCTTGTTGAAGCACCACCAAAGCCTGCGGAGACTCCGACACAAAAGGGTGTTGAACCACCGGTTCATGTCAATGGCAACCATAAGTCTACAACGGATCGTCCCAAGCGCACGCGTCGACCGAGAATTCCATTTACGCCCCCTCCCCCACCCGACGAGCCAACACGCATCGGTGGCTTTCTGGACGACACTGGGGAATTTGATGCGGGCGATATTCTGAAGAAATCGACAACTTCTGAAGAAACCCAGCTTTCAGATACTCAGGCACGACTGACCTGTCCTGAATGTTCATATATCAACCTCGTCCCCGTTGCAGGATTGACTGAAGGCGCATACTGTCAAAAGTGTAATGCTGTTTTACTGCATATTGCTGAAGATGCACGTAGCAACGTCGAAGCAGAAGTAGAGAAGATTAACAAGCCACCGGCAATTAGCGAACCCAAGCCTGAGAAAGATCCAGAGATAACGATTGACGAAGAGGATGATCTGCCTCCATTCGACGCATCGCTATACGATATCAGACCGGAAGAGCCAACCAAAGACTTTTCTCTGGATTCCCCTGTTGAGTCTACAGACATTGATGACCCGGATAAATCTGTATTCTTTGAAGATCCGGATGGATCGGTTTTTCTCGATCTCGACGGCTCGGCATTCGACGGTGAAGAGTTATTATTAAAGCCGGAAGCTCCTACACAGGAATTTGACGTACCACCAATACAGCCAACACCGGATGAAGATCAAGCGATTTTTGATGGTGAAGAGCTGCGCATTGAGCCGGAGGCTCCAACCAAAGAGTTCGAGATACCACCGGATCAGATTCACGAAGACGATTCGCGCTGGGCGGGTGAAGAGAGCACCTTATTCCACCTGAACGACGGTCCCAAGCCGGAAGCTATCGATCATAAGCAACCGCAGATGCTTCCACCGGATGATGAGCCAAAGACACCGGAAGATATTCCATTCAGCGGTGATCAGTCCATTCTGGATCTTAGTGGCGATCCCTCTATTCTCGACTTGAATGAAAGTGTAGAAAATAACGTTCAGGCTCCAGCAGACCCATCGATTCTGGATATGGATGCAAAAACGTTCCATCAGGAAGAGGATAGTGATCGCATTACCGAAGCCGACCTGTTTCCGGTTATTGATCAGTCTGAGCCGGAAGAACTGGACGATAGCAGTAATCTATCCATATTAACCTGCCGTCGCTGCGGGCGGAAGAACAGTTATCACCCGGAGAGCGTAAAAGATGGCCTGCGATGCCGCTACTGTAAAAACGCCTTTGATGCCGATCAAACCAGCGTCAGTGTTCGCCTAAGTCCGGAACAAAAGAATGAGTTACTAAATCTCTCTGATAGTAATGAGATCGATGAGGAACAGAGCGTTACCGTAATTGCCTGCCCAAAGTGCAAGACCCGAAACTTTGTCCAGGCATCATCGATACTTGAAGGCGCTGCATGCAGTCGTTGCAACCATCCTTTCCTTAGTACTCCCATGGCTCCTCAGCCGGAAGAAGCGGTTGCGGAAGTTGATGAAAGTTTTGAAGAAGAGCTCCCCTATGATATTGGCAATGAGAGCAAAAAGAAGCTTCTCTTTGTCGGAACGATACTGGCTGTCCTTCTAACACTTATCGGAGGAGTATTCTACTGGGCTATTGGTAATCTGTCCGAGCAAGAGCAACTCAATCAACATCTTCAGGCAGCTCGTATTGCAAACCAGAATCAGAATTTTACCGAAGCCATAAATCAACTCAAGAGCGCTTTGGCTATCCAGCCGGAGAATGAAAAAATCAGCATTGATTTAGAAAATATGCAGCAGAACCTGGAGAGAAAAAAGCAGCTGGAAGAGGAAGAGAAGCGTCAACAATCTTTCTTTGAAAGCGAAAAGGCTGCTGCTGATTCGCTCTTTGCAATCGAAAAGTACGAAGAATCCCAGTGGGCTTATGAAATTCTCCTGGTTGAGCAGCCGGAAGATTCATTCTTATTAGACCGTTTAGCTACGATAGCAGAGAAGCTGAAGAAGCCGACACCACGACGGGAATCGCGCCCTAGTACTGCCAGTAGATCCGTTCCTGTTTCACAACGGTTACAGATTCGATCCGGCGGTGATCTGCAAAGCTATATCAGACGCGCAAAGCCCAATTCGGTCATTAAACTTTCAAGTGGAATTTATACTCTATCAGCACCGCTGATTATTGATAAATCAATTAGCCTTGAGGGCGACGGTATGAATAAGTCGCTTATTGTTTCGAACGTTGCCGGAAACAGTATTGAGATACGTGGCGGCGCCGTATTTAAGGCAGATAAAATAGGCATCGAGTTACAGAGCGGACAACAAGGGAATCTGATTTACGTCTCCAACGGTGAAGTTGATATCAGACGGTCGCTGTTAAAAGGAGCATTAAAAAGCTCCGGTAAACAAGCCAGCAGCGCCGTTTGGTTTGATAATCGTGGACGCGGCAAACTGCACGCAAATCAAATCAGCAGCAATAATATTGGCGTGCGAATCAGCGGCAGCTCCGATCCGGTTTTAACAGACAATGACATGCTAAATAATAAAGTTGCCGTAGAGATAGGTGATCAGGCCAAGTCTCTGATTCGCGGAAATCGCATCAAGGGAAACAAGCTGGACGGGATTCACATTTCCGGCACTGCAAATCCGCTAATAGAGAGCAATACGATTACCGAAAACCGTCGTGACGGTATAAGGCTGGAGATGGAAAAAGGTGGAGGCACGCTGCGAAACAATCAAATCACCTACAATAACGAGCTTGGAATCCTACTCGCCTCAGCCTCAGCTCCTTCGATAGAAAAAAATAAGATTCGATCGAACTCTCAGGGTGGAATTCACTATCGTGAAAACTCGGGTGGATCTTGTCAGAATAATGAAATTGCCGCAAACAAGCTGGGAATAAGAATTGCCAACAATGCGTCGCCGCGCATATGGGAAAACTCGATTAAGCAGAATGAGGGCGATGGCATAGAAATTATGAACAAGGCCAAGCCTCGAATTAACAAAAACACCATCAGCAGTAATGATGGCGATGGCATTAGCCTGGTGCTGGATCAAAATGGTGGTGAAATTACGAATAATCAATCTCTCAGCAATCGGGGCTATGGCATTAGCTTTCTCAACGACAATCGCCCTACCAGCCTGTTAAACAATACCACTAACGGTAACTACGAAGGCCATATCTACGAAGAAGGTCTCTAATCATATCGATCCAGTCTAACGGGAATACGTTCCTATACCTCCCCTCCATAGCATTACAATTCACTACAAACATCAGAGAATTTATGTTGCAGGAAAGATAAATTCGTATCATATTTTTGAACGCCTAAGGAATATTAATGATACGAGTTACAATACTTTTTCTGCTAACAACGCTCTCTCTGCTTGCTCAGGTCAATAATACGGCTCAGACTCTTTCCCCAGGTAGCTATTCCCTGTCAATCGCTCCTATATACGTTGAGCAGTCTGACGATGACGATTTGGACGTTTATTTCTTTTTTGATTATGGGGTAAGAAGCGGCTTCGATCTTTCTTTTAGAGTCGGCACCGGGGAGTCACCTTATTTCGGTATGGATGGCGAATGGGAACTCTTTAGTCGCGTTCCATATATATCTTTTTCAGCCGGCGGGCATTATCAGGAAGGTCTTGGAACAGACGCAACCCTACTAACGACTATACCGCTTAACCACAAGATGGAATTTTTTACCGGCATAGACTCTGATCTTGAATTCAAATCAGGTGGAGTTTCCGATGAGCTTTGGTGGGCATTAGGCGTTGAGGTTATCCTGCGCCGTAAGCTGGTTTTTCTGTTGGAAGGGGATGTGCCTTTATCAAACGATGCCAGACCACAGGCGGATCTGGCATTGAAGGTTTACTTTTAATCAGGATTTTAAGCTGGTTCGAACCGATATTTCACCATGCAGAGTGCGATGCACCGGACAGCGATCAGTAATTTCCAGCAGGCGCTGTTTCTGAGTCTCATCAAGTGGTCCTTCCAGTTCCAGCTGACGCTCAATCACATCAATTTTACCAACTGTCGTTTCACAATCAGCACAGTCCTGTGCATGGACTTTCGAATGTTTCAACGATACCGTCACGCCTTCCAGTGGCCATTCTTTTCTATCGGCATACATTCTAAGGGTCATACTCGTACAGCTGCCAAGCGCAGCAAGCAGATAGCCATAAGGCGTTGGTCCGCGATCGCTCCCCCCTACTGAAAGCGGCTCATCTGCCAGCTGAATATGACCTTCAGACATCACCTCGGTTGTATAACCCTCTTTTCCGGTATAAACTTTAGTAACACCTTTCTCTGCTCTCAAAACGTTCTGATTACTTGAGGGGATCTCGACATAATTTTCAGCCCATGCTGCCAGAACTTTGCCCACATACAGAGAGTCTTTTTCTCTACTTAAAAGGTGATCGGCCTGATCCAGCGAAACAAAGCTCTTGGGATGTCTTGCCATCTGGTAGATATGTGCAGCATTTTCGATCCCAACCGTATCATCAAGCGGTGAATGAAAAATCAGCAGGGCTTTATTCAGCCGCTCGATTCTATTGTCCATGGTATGATTATCCAAATCTTCCAGGAACTGTCGTTTTATATGGAAACTCCGGCCTGCAAGGTTTACTTTGGCACTTCCGCTCTGCTCAATTTCTTCACGCTTACTATCCAGCAGATGGGTTACATGCTGCGGATTACAAGGTGCTCCAATTGTGCAAACGGCTTTTGCCGAGGGGATATCAGCAGCAGCCTGCAGCACAGCTGCACCACCGAGGGAGTGACCAATCAGAATTTCCGGAGGCATACCTTTACCGGTCAAGACCTCTGATGCAGCAACTAAATCAGCAACATTGGAAGTAAAATTCGTATCAGCAAAATCTCCCCCACTCTCCCCCAGGCCGGTAAAGTCGAATCGCATTACGGCAATACCTTCATTGGTAAGGGCCCGACTGATATGAGTAACCGCCTTCAGATTTTTAGAACAGGTAAAGCAATGTGCAAAAAGGGCAACGGATAATGGCTTTCCGGTTAGAGGTAAATCCAGTCTGCCGGATAGTTCATATCCACTCTGGTTTTTGAAGGTCAACTTTTCTGAACGCATTTAGGTCTCCATTGTTTTCATCTATTATCCAAATCTACAAATTTTCACACGAAAAAGAATCACGGAACAATGTCGAAACAATCAATTTCGTATTTAGCCTAAGGTATAGAAACGAGTTTGCATCTAAGCCAGACCAAGCCATGTAGCTTTTCGCTTCTCTTTCCTGAGGGCCTGACTATTACGGATAACTTTTGTTTCAAGTTTCTAAACGTTATTACGATTACAGTTACATAGTAAAAATCGGTAAATATCTGTTTCGGAATGCTATAACCCCGTTTTGCTATCATTATTCCTTTAGCATGTAGCAACTTCCGGAATATAAAACATGGTCATGGAAGACATGTTAACTCCAGGGGATGGAATATGAGAACTGCCTTATCATCGGGTAAAATCCGGATTGCCCATTTATTGAATTACCTTGCTCCGGCCGGCAAAGAGCTCGGCTTATTAAAGCTCATCCGAAACAAAAACACTGACATCTTTGATACGACGCTAATTGTAACCAACGAAATTCGTGAGGCTGAGCGGATGAATCTTGATGGAATTCGTATCGAATGCCTCGGATACGGTCCTGGCAACCACCCAACCATGCCGCTGGATATCAGAAAGATTTTGAAGAAATCTTCGATTGATATTCTGCACACGCATTCCTGGGGAACACTTCTCGAGGGAGTTTCTGCGGCAAAGTTTGCCAATACCCCAATTATTATTCACGGCGAGCACGGCTCATTTCCTCAACAGTCTCCTCATCGTCAGCTACAGCGTCTTTTCTGGAGCATGTGCGACCGAATACTGGCCGTTTCCCATCCGCTAAAAAAAGCACTGTCCGAAGCTACAGGTTTGTCCGAAAAGCGAATTGAGGTGATACAGAATGGTGTTGAGAGTGAGCGATTCTTTCCATCGCTTGAATTACGTGAGGAGGGGCGACGTAGCCTTGGCTTCTCAGACTCGGACTTCATCGTTGGTACCGTGGGAAGGCATAATAAAATTAAGAATCAAAATATGCTCATTCGCGCAGTTGGGCATTTAAAGGACAAGGGTGAAATCATTCATGCCATGCTGGTCGGCAGCCTGACTGTGGGAAAAGATCATGGGCCCAGGCTCCACTCTTTAGCCAAAGAAATGAATGTAGAGGACCAAATCCATTTTATCGACTTCCAGAAAAACATCAACCGTTGTTACAACATGTTCGATGTTTTTGCTTTAACATCATTAAACGAAGGCTGCTCGAATGTCTTACAAGAAGCGATGTTTACAAAGAGGCCGATTATTGCAACAGGTGTCGGGGGTAATCCGGATCTCATTCAGCATGAGCAAAACGGCTTGCTGGTTGAAAGCAACAATCATATTGAGCTGGCAAACTCGATACTACAATTAAAGAACGATCCTGATTTTGCAAGGCAGCTTGCTGAGAATGCCCGAAATGATGCCTTAAGACTCTATCCGCTGGATGTAATGATAAGTGCTTATGAGCGGGTTTATCTGGAAGAGTATTACAGCAAGGTTGCCGCAACGAAGAAATTTCGTAAAAAGGTGCAGTTAGCTGCTTTAGAAAGATAGTTAAATTTATACTTTGCCCAAAATATCCAGCTGGTGAGCAATATAGGTAAGCTCTCTCCTATCCAACTGCTCTAACCGTTCGTCGTACCAGCTTATTAGCTCGGGGTTGCTTACGGCTTCAATATTTTCCAATGCTCCTCGCACGGTATCCAAAATAAATCTCAGAAAAACAGCCGTATCACCCCGGTATCCACTACCAGATGGAAAAACAACCCAATCCGATGCACCGGCGCTCAAAATCTCTCCACCGAGCTCTGGAATAACAGAGAACAGCTTGCGCCCGGTTTTGCTATCACCCGAGACCACTTCTTTAATAATACGCTCATCCATTGTCCGATGATATTCACCCATAAGCCTCGCCTCACGCTCCGGATCGGTAACAGGTTCAAAGATGGTTTCTCCATCAAAATTAATCGGGAAATAAAATAAGCCCCTCGGTTTTAAAGCAGAGAGAAAAGACTCTACCGCTTTTCGCATGGGCAGCAGGTCTATCAATGCACAGGCAATCAACAGATCGAATCTTCCAGCATTATCATGCAAATATTCAAAGCAGTCTGCTGTAGCAAATAAAAATTCACACTGTCCGGAATCGGATTTAATGATAATGCTTTGCCCCTCTTCGCTATGGGGTAGGTTCTTTTTGGCAAGTACATCAAGCAGGTGTTTATAAGATCGAAGGGTATTTTCTTCAAGTTCATCTACTAATATATACTTTTTGAAAACCACACCTGCATCCAGAAAGCGTTCTGCCATAGCCCCGGTACCGGCTCCCAGCTCAATAATCTCAGGGTTTTCCTTGCAACGTAGTGCATTCAGGCATAGGCTAAAAACATTGCTGTTTAAGGCTGCATCGTCTATTGCTTTTTTCGCCGCCAGATAATCCTGATAGCTAATACTACTTTTCATATCCACTCCATTCTGCAACAATCTTGTTGATAAACCGCTCTGCACCTGCCATACTTGATTTCCAATCCGGATGTTTGCGATACGTTCTCAGAGCATTCCCGGAAATACGTGTAAACGTCTCAGGATCGCTCAGCTCCTTAATTGCCTGTGAGATCTGTTTTGAATTACCCGGATCCACCAGAAAGCCGTTTTCGCCATGCAGAACGATGTTTTTTGCACCACCGGCCGACGAAGCGATAACAGGTAGTGCAAACGACATTGCTTCCAGGTAAACAATACCAAATCCTTCATGCTCTGACGGCATTGCGAAGATATCGTGACTCTTATAAAGCCTGATAAGCTCTTCCGCAGATACCGGCCCAATAAACTGCACCCGGTCGTCCAGATTATTTATCCGGATAAACTGATGTAATTCATCCGTATAAGCCTGCTCAACTGAGTTCTGTCCGGCTATCGTTAAACGACAATTTTTTAGCTTAACAAAGCTCTGAAGGATTGTTTTAACCCCCTTTCGCTTTATGACATTCCCAACAAACAGAACTCGCGGTATTTCAGCATGTGTTTTTGCACTGTTAACCCCGCTATTCAGATGAGAGGCGGCCGGATATGCAATATGCCATAGGCGGGGAAGACCGGCAAAATCCTTAACCGTATCTGCGGTAGCCCGACTGGTGAACAGCATAGCGTTGACAGAATTCAGATAACGCCATTCTATCTTGCGATACAGTTTGGATAGTATGCCGATGGATGAATGTACTTCAGATACACGCAGGTGATGCACAATACTTATTAGCGGCAGCCTTCCTTTTAAGCGGGCGTTCAATCGGATTAAGGATGGATGATTCAACTCATCCTGCAAAACGACATTGTATTGCCCCTGTCTGATCCTATGATACATCCTGTCGGAAAAATTATCCAGCAGATGCCGGGCGTAGTTACGCCACGGCAAAGAAAGGATGTCAACCTGATGGCCGGAATTCCTGAGATACTCAACCAGCTTACGGTCGTATAAATAACCGCCTGAGATTGTATCCATGCTACCGTAAATAATCAGCGCAATATTCATTAAGTGATCTGATGAGAGTAGGAAGCCCAGGCAATGTCGTTTTCCCAAAGACGGAGCGTCAATCCATCAAGCGTAGGAGCCTGAATTCGCTCTGCCATACGCATGCAAAAGATACGCGCAAAATGCTCCACGCTTGGATTCAAACCGGCAAACTCCTCCAGGTCATTCAACGTTTTATCCTTAAAATAAGCAACCTGTGCATCGAGTTGCTTTTCGATATCCACGATATCCACCAGGTAGCCATGTTTATCCAGCTGGCTTCCCTGCAAGATTATTTCAACCTGAAAATGATGAGAATGCCACTCGTTCTCATCTCCCCAGTCTCCACCGATTAAAAAATGCTGGGCTACAAAATCCCGCTTTACGCAAAGTTCGTACATCGTCCACTATCTCCTGTATTTAAAAACCACCTGAAGGTGCGGTTCTGTTGATTTATCCAATAGTTGATAAGCTAAAGTTGCTTCACCTGGTTCAAAGGTGTGTGTGATAAACCGTTCCGGATTAATTTCGGACAGTTTATCTACTGCTACATTAAATCTTCGCTCTTTCGTCCAGCGTCCCGAAAGTGCCGGATTTACCGTGCTCACCTGGCTGGAAATAATCTGAATACGACTGCGATGAAACAGCTCACCAAACCGAATACTGCTTTGTTTCGTTCCATACCACGAGCCGATTACGATCCGCCCGTTAAAACGAGTCCAGTGTATCGCTGAATTTATTGCTGCCGGATTACCGCTTACTTCGATCACCGTATCTGCCCATTGCTCACCTTCAATAGATTTGAGCGCTTCGGGTGCTATAATATCCGCGGTACAAAAGGTACTGAGTAATTTTCGTCTTGCAGCATCAGGCTCAACCAAATGAAGAGAGGCGAGCGGATATTTTTCGAGAAGCAGAGTTGTTAAAAGGCCAACAACTCCCCCACCCTGCACAATCACTCGCTCTCCTAATAGAGGTGCCGCATCCTGAACCAGGCAAACAGCCGTTTCCATGTTCGGCATAAAGACGGCTTGCCGGGATGTAATGGATTGTGGAATTGGTATTACCGAGTTTTCGGATACAGTCGCATAAGACGCATGAGCATGAAAAGCAAAAACGCGCTTTGCAATCCATTCCGAAGAGACATTTCTGCCAACCTCAACAACTTTTCCAACGAAGGCATAACCATAACGCATCGGATAAGATGAGCTGTCTTTTAAACCCTCGATAGTTGAATCCAGCTCCATACTTTCCGGAAGTTCGCCACGGTAAACCAATAGTTCACTACCGGCACTAATCGCTGAGTAGTCCGCTTTCAGAAGCAATGAGTTATCCGGAACTGCAGGTTGCTTTACAGATCGAAGCTCAACGTTTCTTGCACCGTCAAACCATAACTCATCTATTTTCATCCGAGGCTCTCCTGCGTAGACGAACAACCAGATCAGTGCCGAATCTGACCTGTCCGGAAATCTGAAACATATTTTTCTTTAGCGGATGTTTACTTTTTACAGCATTCAGCCCGCTAAAGATATTTGGCGTAATCGTAACCAGCATTTCGTTTATGCTTCCCCGACATAGAAAGTCGCTAATCACCTGCTGTCCACCTTCGACCATCAGAACTTTTACGCCCTCTTTAGCGAGTAATGGTAAAAGCTTACGGATATCCAGTTTACCATTTCCAGCACGGGGAACTTTAAGTAAGCTGGCACCAGTTGCACTTACGCGCTTCTCATCCGTAGATGATGTCTCTGGTGCGGTAACGATCAGTGGACTTTGGTGTGATTGACATAATAATGCCGCATCTGTTGGAATCCTCAAATTTGAATCCAGTACAATAGCCCGAGGACTATCTCCTGCTATTAAGCGCGTTGTCAGTTTCGGATTGTCGGAAAATACTGTTCCTATACCTACCAAAATAGCATCACTTAATGAACGGAGGTGATGCGTAAAGAGTAGCGACTCCTTACAACTAAGTGCCAGCGGACTGGTATTGGTAATGGCAATGCTCCCATTGAGCGTTTGAGCATAGCTAAGTATCACATAAGGCATGTCTACACTATTATGGCCAGCGATGGAAGTTTCTATTTCCTGAATAAATGCTTCCTGTTCCGGATTCATTCTCTCATTCAAACTCTATGCCTCCATCTGAAGAGAGTGGTTTGGATATAGCTGAGAAAATCCATTGTCCACTTTCAATCCAGAACCACAACAGTCCGGTCGTAACAAAGAACATATCTCTAAGGCGAATTAACACGGCAACGGCCAACGCATCTGATGCTGCGACAAATGAGAGGCTTGCCGCTATTACCAAAGAAGCTTCCATTGCTCCGGCCGCGGCGGGTAAAGGCATTGGTAGCCAAAATGCCAGTCTTACTGCAAGAATCAGCAGGATCAACTGTGAAACGTTCAGGTAGAGTCCAATAGCCGCAAATAATAGCCAAAATTCGAATAACAGCAGCAGCCAGATCAAGAGAGAATACATGCTGATTCGAGACAACACGGGTTTGCTGAACCGTTTACGAATGTTCTCCCAGTCAACTTTATCTTTACCATACCAAAAAGCAATCCAAACAAGGACAGCACAAAGCAGGATGAGAAGAAAACTCGCAGGGGAACCGTTCATTATATTGAGCAACTCACTTCCAAACGCAATCGTGAAAAGGAGTATCAAAAAGCCATTTGCAACAAAATCTACTCCCCGCTCAAGCAGAACAGCTTCCGTGGCCTGCCGAGCACTCAGATTCTTTCTCTTACCGAGCAAGACAATCTGTAGCGGCTCTCCACCAATCTGATTTCCCGGCGTCAGATAACTAACAGAAAAACCCACCAGTCGATTTAATGCGAGTTCGTTTAGTGAGAGACCTGAATTTAAGGGAAGCATTAGACGCCAGCGAAGTGCAAAGAGTAAAAACAGGCAGAAATTTGAAATCAAGGCAAAAGCCAGGAGAGTAACTGAACTATTCGAGAGGATATGCTTAACACTTTCCACGGATAGAGAATCTATCTGCGGTATGAAGCCATGAATCGCAAGAAAGCTTACAAAGCAAATAAAAAGGAAGAATAGTATTGCTCTCATCGATTAATCCATTTTTCCTCCGGTTGCCAGATTGCAAAAGCACCTGCTCCGAGCAGTGCGATTGTCGCAGTGTATGCTAATGCCAAATCAGCAAATGGTGATGAACCGGAGATTGTCAAATGCCAGCCTAAAAGCAGCATTAAAAGAACGGCAAGAGTTCGTGATAGGATTCCTGCAGTGATAACTAAACTAAATGCGATGTATACCGGGTAATAATCCTGTCCTTTAAAAGCAATGATAATAATAAAACAGAGCGCAGCACGAAGCACCATAGGCAGCATATCAAATAATCCTCTTGCGAGTAGTGCCTGAATAACCAGGAGCAAATCTCCGCCCTGCTTTAGTCTGCCGCTAACCGTTAGCCAGTCAAATATAAACAAAACGATGAAAAAGAGCAGGTAGATTCTTCCGACTATATGAACGGCATGATTCGAGAACACGCCGGAAAGCGCAACCGCTATAAATCCCATCATAAAACCTGCCATCGTGCGGCGAAATGAGCCCGGTAATAAATCCTGTAGCTCCTTCCCCTTTATGCGGCGTCTGTTCCCGGCAAAGACGAACACATAGTATGCAAGTCCGGCGGCCATAAACTCAACAGATAATAAGCCTTGCCAGCTAGCCATAACTACGCCGGCGAGCATGGCATAACCATCCGTTTCTGTATCCAACATGGTACCAATGACTGTTTGTTGATCAAATCTACGGGCGAGATAACCGTCCAGTGCGTCCAGCAGGATGGCAATCAGAAATAAACATGCGATAATTAATATTCTACCTGCCAGCTGGGGAGCAAAAAGGACTGCCGTAATTGCAGATGTCAACATCCCACCACGCCAAAGTGTTACCAGGGAAGCGATACTGAGCTTCGTCGATTTCTTTGTATTTTGCTCAGTTGATATCAACTCTTTCCGTTCAAAATGGATTCGTAGAAAATAGAGGCTGTGCAAAACTATTCCGCTACCAATCCATATCATCAGTTCAGGAGCCGAGCTAACCTGTAAGAGAACTGCCAAAGATATGTGAGTAATCAGTGCAGGAAGTAAAACCTGGTAGATACCTTTTCCGGAAAGTAGATAGCGGTGAGTTTCCATAATGGGCCTTAGCAAAAAGGGCCCGATTGAAACAATCGGGCCCTTTTAAAAAACATGTATAAATCGTGCTTAAGCAGCAGAGTTCATAGACTCCGATGCACCACGGCTCTGAACCACGGTATAGAAAATAAATGCTGCAATCAAAAACTGTAAAACAACTGCCATCGGGTTTAGTTGAACGTGATGATGGATCATAAAGAAGCGCTCCAGCAGAATGCCGCCCCAAATCCAAAATCCCATAATCATTACTAAACGAGCATTCGCTTTTACCTTGCGGGACATGAGAACCCAGAAAGGTGTAACGAACAGGATCAGGATAACCGCAAACAGCCAGTAACCATAAATATCCAGACGATGCGTGAAGAAAGCAACCTCTTCCGGGATGTTACCATACCAGATAACAATCAGCTGTGAGAAGAACTGATAGGCCCAGAAGATGCTGAAACCGAACATCATGGTCATCATGTCCATTTGTGCTTTTTTAAACGTCTTGGCAGGATACTTCTCTGCATAATAGTCGCTTAGGAAGAAGGTAAAAATAGCAGCAAGTGCCAGTCCTGAATAGAAAGCCTCAACAAAAAAGTAGGCACCAAACAGAGTGCTCAGCCAAGGGAAGTCAAGCGACATTACCCAGTCGAAGGCAACCATGGTTTGGGTGATTACGTAGGAGAATACGTAAAAGATCGCCCACATGACCTTGCCTTTTTCATCATTCAGGGACTTTCTGGCATAAATGCTTGCTACCAGCCAGCTGACCAGCAACAGCGCAAGGTTACGCCAGGTAAAGAACGACTCATTCAGCCATTTTCGTTCCAGTCCTTCAACCGGAGCCGACCAGCCATATACGCTGAGCTTGCCAAGTGCAACAAAACCGGCAAACAGCATCGCAATAAACAGAATCATATGATGCGTCGAAAGCATTTCGCGCTTATAAGGTTTTGCCCAGTCAGACTCACAAATATCAACTGCTGCCATAATAGCAATTGGGCCCATGGAAATTGCAACAAAGAAGAGCATGGTATATAACATGGACGTGGTGCCGGCTGTTGTGGTACCATATTCGATCCCAACAATAAAGGCAGCAGCAACTGCAAAGTAGATCAGAAGTTTAGGTAAATTATTGGAGAATCCCATAGTTTAAGCCTCGTCCTCAATTCGTATTACATATTCATTGCCGGTTTCTTCCGGTAAATTGAACATTTTGGAGAACTTGGGAAATTTGCCAAGCAACAGCAGCCCTACAAATGAGGTCAGCGCTCCAAGAAGAATGGTTAACTCAAATCCGACAACTACAAACGGAACCCAGGAAAGGATCGGCTTACCACCGACGACCAGCGGCCAGTCGAGTGATGTCCATGCCTGGAGAGCAAATCCGGCGGTCACGCCGGTTAATCCGCCAGTCAAAGTAAAATACTTCAGCTTACTGGGAGACGTATATTCTTCAACAAGGTGTTCAACATCATGGTCCGGATGCGGCATAAAGATCTCTACCTTATTGGGAGAGAGGCCGCCGTCGAACAATTCTTTTAATTTTGCCATAAAGCTATGCTTATCGCCAAATCGCCATTCCATTATTCCACCTCCTCTTTCAGCTCGGTAACAGACAGAACCGGAATCGTGCGGGTAAACAGCAGGAAGAAGGTAAAGAACCAGCCAAAGCTACCAATGGTGATTCCCCATTCCGTCCACGTCGGAGTGTAGTAACCGAAGTTATATGGATCGAAGTCCTGTGCCAGCGACAGCACGATAATATTAAAACGCTCAAACCACATCCCGATATTAATCGGAATAGAAAGTATCCACAGATATACCAGGCTACGCCGGGCTTTCCTGTAAAACAGCGTTAATGGTGAGACTACGTTACAGATAATCATTATCCAGTATGCCCAGGCATAATTGCCAAAGAGCCTGTAGTAGAACTGATCGGCTTCATAGACGTTTCCGGCATAGACCGACAGCCCCAATTCCACCATGTAGGCGTATGAGACCACCAATCCGGTAAACATCAGCAGCTTGGCCAGTTTTTCAAAGTCATCAACCGTAATAAGCTTTTCTAGACCATAGAGCTTACGCATTGGCACCATCAGCGTAATTACCATCGCACATCCGGAGAAGATAGCACCGGCAACGAAGTAAGGCGCAAAAATTGTGGTATGCCAACCGTAAACAACACCCATGGCAAAGTCCCAGGATACTACTGAGTGCACAGAGAGAACCAGCGGTGCAGCCAGAGCGGCAAGGAACTTATAGAGTTGATTGTAGTGCTGCCACTCTTTAAAAGAGCCTGTCCATCCAAGTGAGAAGAATCCGTAGATCTTCTTCTGGAAACCGGACTTCAAGCGGCGGGCAATAGCAAGGTCAGGAATAAGACCCACGTACCAGAACACCACACTCACCGTCAGATAGGTTGATACCGCGAACACGTCCCATACCAGCGGAGACTTAAAGTTCACCCAGAGGTAACGCTGATTCGGATAGGGAAGCAGCCAGTAGAACAGCCATACCCGACCAAGGTGAATCAGCGGAAAAAGACCGGCTGTCATAACAGCAAACACCGTCATCGCCTCTGCAGCGCGATTAAAGCGGCTGCGGAAAGCGGCACGGAAAAGGTAAAGGATAGCGGAAATAAGCGTTCCGGAGTGCGCAATACCTACCCAAAATACGAAGTCGGTAATGTAAACACCCCAGCCTACCGGATTCATAATCCCGGCTTCACCCAGACCGTTGATAATCTGGTTTGCCCAGGACATCGCCCCAATAGCGACCATCGTGAGAGAGATGATCAGACCAACGATGAAAAGTTTTCCCGGCGTAGCAATGGCAGCATACACCGTTTCTTCCATCTGGCTTTTCTGAGAGAGCACCTCTTCCGGTGGCAGCTGTTTCGCGCCCTCGAGGGTTACCGTTTCAGAACTCATTAATGTTCCTCCTTGCTAACCAGATAAGTAACGGCCGGATCAACACCCATATTCACACCATCGGTGTAGAGAACTTTTCTGGCACGTTCTTTCTCTTGAGATTTCTTATATACTTTCGATTCTTTATCTGCTGCGTTACCGAAGGTAATGGCCTGCGTCGGACATGCCTGTGCACATGCTGTGGTAAATTCACCATCGCGCACCTTACGTCCCTCGTCTTTCGCATAATCTTTCGCGCGACGAATACGCTGAATACAGAACGTACACTTCTCCATTACACCTTTCGGACGAACCCACATATCCGGGTTAATCATTCGGCTCATCGGCTCCTGCCAGTATCCGCGATCGGTCCAGTCGAACCAGTTAAAGCGACGCACTTTGTAAGGGCAGTTGTTGTGGCAGTAACGCGTTCCAACACAGCGGTTGTACACCATTACGTTTAAACCGTCCTGATTGTGATAAGTAGCGTATACCGGACAAACATTCTCACATGGAGCGTTGTCGCAGTGCTGACACATCATAATCAGGCTGTCCATTGTGCCATCATCAAAGTAATAGGGCTGGAAGCGAATCCAGGACATTTCCCGTCCGTTGATATTCTCTTCACGTCCTACAACCGGCACGTTGTTTTCGATATAGCAGGAAGCAATACAGGCATTACAACCGACACAGCTTTCCTGATCAATTGCCATTTCCCATTTGTAATCAGGATATTCAATCGTCGGATAAAGTGTTTCTTCACCGGTGATATGATCGTGCAGTGGATCGTGAGCATGGCTGTGGTCTGCCCGAACAATCGGACGCTCGCCGTGGAACATCACGTGATCGACCTTTTGAGACATCGAGCCAGCCATAATAGCTAATAATCCGGTATTACCGGTCTTATCGAGCGTAATGCCCGGAATTTGAGCCATCATCTCACCCGTGCGGGGATCGACGGACAGCATCTCGGTATCGATTTGATCGCGATAGATCATACCGACACCGTCCGGCATTCCGGTCTGCTGCATCGCAGGTAAGGTCATACTATTCGTACCGTTACTGACGCTAATCAGGTCTCGGTTATTTTTACTGAAGTTGTCTTTCGTAAGCTCCATAGCCTCATAATCAGCCAGAGAGATTGAAATCCAGCTTCCGTAACTCACAGTCGTCAGCGGATCTGGAATCTCGGTAAGCAGGGTAATCACCTTACTACGCCCATCCCCTACCCTGGATGAAATCGGAACATAAACAGTCGTTCCATTTGAAGCGGCAGGCGCCATAGAAGCCCCTGCCAGGAATGAGGCGGTATTGCCCTGGTTTAATGAAGCGCTAACCGAACTAACGCTAACCTCGGCAAAGCCATCGGTCATCATCTTGGTATAGCCGTCATCACCGAGGCTGGCCTTCCATTTTTCCTGAACGTGATCGGCATAGGTCTTTTCCGAAGCCGGATCCATCAGGCGCATCAGGATATCACCAACCGTATGGGTGTCGTAAAGCGGATCGAGAACCGGCTTAATGAAACCAACCATACCACGTTGTGTTGAGACATCACCAAAGGCCTCGTAATTATTCGTTAAAGGAAGAACCAGGTCGGCGGCTTTGGCTGTCGGTGTATCGAAATCATATTCTTCAATAAACGCTTCGTCCTGCATCAGGAAATCGGTCATACAGACGGTAAGACCTGCTTTTCCAAGACCACTTCGCAGTGCATCGGCGCGATTATAGGTTGCCAGCGGATCGGTGTCTGAGATGAACATTACGCCGACATTTCCAGAATTCAGTCGCTTTTCCAGATTATCGAGGTCCAGATAAGATCCACATGAGCTGAAATCATAGGCCTTCGTAAAATCTACCGTGGTATTAACCATTCCGGTAATCCACTGCAGCACCCCAGCCATTACGGCTGTTTCAAGCCCGTTCTTCTGAGCCGTGGAAACGCCACCGGCAATAACCAGCGGGTTCTTGGCATTCACAAATCCCTGAGCAACTTTCTCCAGTTTCTTAGCACTTAAGCCAGTCATCTCAGCTGCTTTGTCGAGTGAAACTGATGGGAGTGCGTTTGAAAGTTCTGAGGAGAGGGATTGTTTGGTCAATCCGTTGGTGCTGAGGAAGCCAATCAGGTAAGCGAGCAGATAAGATTCACTTCCCGGTTTCACAGTAAGTTTTTTATCGGCTTTAAACCCGTTCATAGAAGCATACGGTTCAGCATGCATCCAGGTCAGGTGATTGTCGTGTCGCGCTGAAACGACCTGTGCAGAATAACTTGCCGGATTCACGAAGGTTTCCAGAATGTCCGCACCGACAGTCAGCATGAAATCGGCATCTTTAATCTTATAATCTGGAACTGCATCAATTCCAAAGAGCATCACGTTTGCGCGGCGCAGGGTATTATAAGCCTGCGGCTCAAAATCCGGTAGACGCTCAACGCCGGTCTTTGCAGAAAAGTCGTTCAGCACTTCACTCAACGTTCCGGTTGTGCGACCTCCGAGATAGAGGCTGGCTTTACCGGCGCTGTTGGCTGCGGCCATTTCCTTTTCAATCAGCTGAAATGCCTGATCCCAGGTGATAGAAATGTAAACACCGTCTTTCTTCAGCATCGGCGTTTTGAGTCGCAGAGGATGATACAGACGCATCAGAGAAGCCTGTACTCTGACATCCGTTGCTCCCGGGCCTCCGGGAATGGCTGTGTTGCCATCAATTTTAATAGGGTTATAGTCGACCAGCTTAACCGTAACACCGCACCCGTTACCACTTTCAGTACAGGTTGTATTGCGATACATCGGCTCACCGGGCAGATAGTCCGGGTCGGTCGGCGCATACATTTGGGAATGTATCTTCTCGATGCTGTATTCCACACCACAAGAGGAGAGGATTGTAGCACTGGAAGCCATACCCATGAATTTCAAAAAGTCTCGTCTATCCATTACATATCTCCAGTAACATTACTTATGGCACGTGGCGCAGTCTATCGATGCATTATTTTGACGGTGGCAGGACACACAGAAGCCCATCTGGAACGTGCGAACCCGCTTTACTTTCTTAACAACCGTCATATCACCATGACAGCTTTCACACTCCACACCTGCAGCGATGTGACGTTTGTGAGAGAAATAAACGTGCCCGGCAACCTGGTGTATTCGGCTCCATGGGACAGGTTCCTTCTTCTCCCAGTATGCTTTCATCTTATCGATTTCCGGTCCCTTAACCGCTTCGTTCTGCTCGTGACAGTTCATACAGATCTGCAGTGGCGGAATACCGGCATGCTTCGATTTCTCTACATATAGGTGACAAGTGGTGCATTCCAGCTGCTGATTTCCGGCATGAAGATCATGAGGGAAATTGATGGGTTGCTCCTCGGGCTCTTCAAAAGTGTCCCAGTAGACACCGGCCCCGACCATAGCAACCATCAGGAACACAAACAATCCCGCCAGAGCGGTCGGAATAACAAAACGCATTGTGGTCTCCTGTATCTCTATATCGTCTATCTTAGTCTAATTTCGTTTCAATAGTTAATTACTGATTCTGCTGCATCTCTTCTACGCGCTTCATGATGTAAATCGCGGCAGATTCAGCTTCAAATGGCTTTAGTCCCTGACTCGGCATCGCCGGATAACTATCATCTACCTTCACAGGCTGATAGATATACTGCTTCAAGGCTTCCAGATCACCATTGTATTTCGGAACAACCTCAAGGTGCGGAGGCCCAACCAGCTTCACGTCAAAACGATGGCAGGCAGCACATTTAGCAGCATATATCTCTTCGCCAAGTTCAAAGGTAGCCTCAACTCCACGAAACTTTTCTGAGCGGGCAATTTCAATATCCAGAGCAACCTTCTCGGCAATTTTGTCCAGGCTGTAGTTTTGATACAGAAGTGAATTACCGCGGGCGGCAGATTCAGTTACAAACGTCATCAGAAAGAAACCGAGTAAGAATACAAAAATACTGGTTGCCGATGCCGTAGATCTGCTACTAAGCACGCCGTAACTTCTCAGCACGGTCAGCATCAAAAAGAATAGAACTGCAACACCAAGGAAGTAAACACCGTATGATTTTGCAGGATAAGGCAAGGTAACCATGAACCAGAGGAACATCAGTGCGGAAAGGATGGAAAAACCAAGCGTTGTTCCACCACCGAAGTTGCGAACCAGTTCGCTGTATTCGGCATCCATTTCCTCCTCTTTGCCACCGTCCCAACGGAAGAAGTAAAAAAGGATTGCTGCACCGGTGAATGCCAGGGCGGCAAACAGAAACAGCTTAAAGCGGGCAATCATATTCCAGTCGTAAGTCAGTGGGATTATCGTTTGAATCTGATCCCATTTTTCCGGCCAGAGCAAAATCGTTACGGAGCTAACAAAGGCAAAAATACCGGCTGTTAATGTGCCCGCAGCTCCCAAGCCAAGCGCGGTATGCATCCAGATCGCATCGTCACGATTTTTGAAACTCTTGGTGTAAATATAGGAAGCGATGATTCCAGCTAAAATTAAGACGGTTGTAATCAGAAGATACTGCCCAATACCGGCTTCAATAACGGAGCCATACATCAAATGTGAAAAGGCAATCAGCATCGTTATTAAAGGCAATAAGGCCAGAGTTATGCCGGCAACCAGATTGTTACCTAACATATTCATCACCTCTTCTGAGAAGCGTGACAGCAAAGGTTTTTCTTCAAAATGCCCCTTGGTGCTGGTAGCAAGTGAAAAAACTACGCTTCCAAATAATACGCTGATGTAGGGAACAAAAAGAAAGGACAGGACTATAACAATGTACCTGGCGATTATGATGAAGTCTGCCCTGGGTTCGTACAGCGGTAGAAAAGACTGTACAACGTTTAACGAATCCATACTATGCAGCTCCTTATATAGTATTGAAAATTAACTGACAACCGTAAAATTGTGTCGCTTGATGATGTAATGGATAGAAAAAATGCATTGCAAAATGTCATAAAAACAGATGTGCTCAAAATGGTGTAGTAACGATTTTATCCCCTAATGAACAATCCCCTTTTTTATAGCGAATCCACACTAGCTGCATAAGATAATAAAAGAAATCTTATTAAGTAAGAATTACTTTTAAAAATCTAGCGGCCATACGAGTATAATTTTATTTCAAGCTACGATTTTCACAAGCACTGAGAAATATAACATATTCGTTCGTAAACACAAGACTTTGTGAAAAAAATTTCAAGAGATTTTTGACCTCTCTCTTCCAACCCTCATATCGCTTTCAATAAGCATTAAATCGTCCTTAATCGTTTAATTATCGAACGAAAATCAGCTTTCTTTAAGCGCAGTGATGGTTTCCTGCATCATCTTCTTACCGTCACCAAACAACATAAGGGTATTGTCGGCAGCAAATAGCGGGTTCGGAATTCCTGCAAAGCCGGGACTCAGACTACGTTTTACCACCACTACAGTCCTCGCCATATCAACGTTGATAATCGGCATACCGGCTATCACGCTTTTTGGATCGGTACGCGCCAGCGGATTCACAACATCATTTGCACCAAGAACGATTGCGACATCCACCTGTTCAATAATCTGATTTACCGTATCCATTTCAAGAAGCTTGTCGTACGGGATATCCGCTTCGGCCAAAAGGACATTCATATGACCGGGCATACGCCCCGCAACCGGATGAATCGCAAAGTCTACCTCTATCCCCTGCCCTTCAAGCAAATTGAATAAATCGCGCACCGCATGCTGCGCCTGAGCTACCGCCATACCGTAACCCGGGACGATCGTAACGTGTCTGGCCGTATCCAGCAAGATTGCCAGCTCATCGGGGGAAGTGCGCTTAATCTTGCCTTCATAGACATCATCGGCACTGGCTGCTTCAGCCACTTCACCAAATCCGCCAAACAGCACGTTGGTTAAAGAACGATTCATTGCAACGCACATAATATTGGTTAGGATAAGTCCTGAAGCACCGACCAGAGAACCGGCGATAATCAAAACGCTATTGGATAATACAAAACCCGTCGCCGATGCCGCCAGCCCGGAATAGCTATTCAACAGGGCCACTACAACCGGCATATCCGCTCCACCAATCGGCATTACCAGAATTACGCCCAGCACACAGGCAACCGCAACCATAATCCAGTAGGCATTTACAGCATCCGGTTGCTGTACAACCATCACGCCCAGCACGATGCTACCCACCAGAAACAAGACTTTTACAATTTGATCTCCGGTATAGCGAACCGGCTTTTCGGTTACCAGCCCTTTGAGCTTGCCGAAAGCTATCAGGCTTCCCAGAAACGTCACCGAACCAATAATTCCGGATGCGGCTATCGCAACCAAAGGCGTTAGCTGAGTAGTAAGTTCCCCACCGCGCATTAGTTCGGCCCCGGCAACCAGAAAAGATGCCAGTCCTCCAAAACCGTTAAATACCGCTACCAGCTCCGGCATGGACGTCATTTCAATGCGGATAGCCAACAGCGCACCGACGATTGAACCGATAATTAAGCCCACTATAATCAACTCAAAATCCAGTCCGCCCTGAAAAAGAGTTGCCAGAATCGCAACCAGCATACCCAGCGCACCGAGCAGGTTACCACGGACTGCTGTCCGGGGATGGGAAAGACCTTTTAGTCCCAAAATAAACAGGACCGAGGCCACTAAGTAAGACAGCGTTATCAGCTGAGAAGACATGGCCTAGTCCTTTCTCTTAAACATTTCAAGCATACGATGCGTTACCATAAATCCACCAACCACATTCACCGTCGCAAAAATAACCGCCAACATTCCCAGCAGGCTGGTTAGAGGATACCCCATTAGAATAATGCCGGAAAGTGAGCCTTCCACACTTAAACCGGCTGAAAGAAGTGCCCCGACAATCGTTATGCCGGAAATAGCATTTGATCCGGACATTAGTGGCGTGTGCAATGTAGACGGCACTTTGGTTATCAGCTCAAACCCTAAAAAAATGGCGAGCACAAAAACGGTTAAGGCAGCTAAAAATTCCATAGATTTATCCTGCTTCCGGTTAATAACATTCGTTTATAATCCGAGCGCTTCCTTCACTCTGGCATTGACCACATCTCCACCGCGTGTGATCAGGGAATCTGCGATAATTTCATCTTCCATATCGATTACAAGCTCGCTCTCTTTTACCAGCAGCCCCATCAGATTGGTAAGATTTTTCGAATATGCCTGGCTGGCATGATAGGCAACGCTGGACGGAAGATTTGTGGTACCAACTATCGTTACGCCGTATTTATCCAACACCTTATCGGCTTCGGTTAATTCGCAGTTTCCACCACGCTCCGCAGCCAGGTCGACAATAACCGAGCGTGGGGGCATGGCCTTCACCATATCTTCAGTAACTAAAATCGGAGCTTTCTTTCCGGGTATCGCCGCAGTTGTGATAACGACATCGGTTTCAGCAAGAATACCGGTCATGAATTCACGCTGCTTACGGTAAAACTCCTCGCCCATCTCCTTGGCATATCCGCCCTTATCCTCTGCCGTATCGGATTCCAGTTCCATCTCGGCAAAACGAGCCCCCAGACTCTCGACCTGCTCTTTTACCGCAGGGCGAACATCGTATGCCGTAACCACAGCGCCAAGTCGTCTCGCAGTAGCAATCGCCTGTAAGCCGGCAACACCGGCCCCAAGAATGAAAACCTTTGCCGGCACGAGCGTTCCGGCGGCTGTCATCATCATGGGAAAAAGTTTTGGAAGATAATCTGCAGCCAATAACACAGCTTTATATCCGGCGAGGTTCGCCATAGAAGACAGTGCGTCCATGCTTTGAGCACGGGTAATTCGCGGCACCAGCTCCATTGCAAAGGCGGATACCCCGCTTTTCGCCAGGGAGGATATTTCATCCTTGGCCGTCAGGGGTTCGTTAAAGCCGATTTGTATCTGATCCTTTTTAACAGAAGCCAAATCTGCCTTCCCTTCAGACGGATTGGCTCCAAGTCCACGCACCTGGAGCAGAATATCTGCAGCGGAAAGCACCTCTTTTCGAGATGCAACAATCGTTGCGCCCACGTCCTTAAAGGCCGCATCGGTAAATCCGGCAGCTTCTCCGGCGCCGCTTTCGACGTGCACATCGACATTCATTTTTTTGAGCGTAGTTACACCCGCGGGAATCAGCGCTACACGCCTTTCACCGGGAAAAGTTTCCTTCACAACACCAGCAATCATAGCGGTATCTCCGGGTTTTGGATCGGCAGATATAATGGTTGGGAAATAGACAGAAATTGCCGGAGACAGGTCGTCTCAGATTGAAAATCCGGGAAATAGATCATCATATAGCTGCAGTTATGCATGTGCATCGCCACCGGCACGAGAATTCAATGTAAATCAGTTTAGAGAGGATATAGTACAGTCATTCTGTAACTAAGGAAAGTTTAGCGAATTGCGTTGAAAAAGACAAGAGTGCAAATAGCACGAACCGTTATTTTAGCACCCACTTCGGATTTTACCAGAGAAGTGAGTGCTAAATCAATTTTATCTACTTAAGCTCGCTTCTTCAGAAGCTCAATTGGAGGAGTAGAACATCCACCGCCGTGCATCTTATCAACCTGCTCTTCCGCATGATAGGAGCTGCGTACTAATGGTCCGGACTCAACATGGCGGATACCGAAGGCTTCACCGAGCTTTTTATATTCGGCAAACTCATCGGGATGCACAAAGCGCTCAACCGGCAGGTGTCGTTTAGTCGGCTGCAGATACTGACCAATGGTAAAAATATCGAGATCGATTTTTACCAGGTCCTTCATCATATCCAGCACCTCGTCCTTCGTCTCACCGATACCAACCATAATTCCAGCCTTCGTGACCATGCCCTGCTTCTTGGATTCATCCAGCACCCATAAGGAGCGGTCGTATTTGGCTTGCGGTCTTACGCGGCGATAGAGACGCGGAACAGTTTCGATATTATGTGCCAGGATCTCCGGCGCTGCATCGATAACGTTCTGCAACGGTTCCATTACGCCCTTAAAGTCCGGGATAAGTACTTCCACGGAAGTATTCGGATTTAGGCGACGGATTTCACGAATGGTCTCCGCCCATACTTCAGAGCCCTGATCGGGTAGTTCATCACGATTAACCGATGTAATCACGACGTGATTCAGATTCATCTTCTTCACTGCGATGGCTACTCTGCCCGGCTCTTCACGATCATAAACCGGTGGGCGGCCCGTTTTAATGGCACAAAAGCCGCAGGAGCGAGTGCAGGTATCGCCCAGAATCATCAGTGTTGCTGTGCCCTTTCCCCAGCATTCGCTCATGTTCGGACAACGTGCTTCCTGACAAACAGTATGCAGATTGTTCGTCTTTACAATGTCCATCAAGTCACGATAGTTATCGTTCACCTGCAGGCGAATTTTTAACCAGTCGGGTCGGGTTCTTTTCTTTGTCATCTATCTATATCCTTGCGGTATTTATTCGAATCAAAGATACTGAGTCAATATAATGTTGTATGAGCTTTCCCCTCGGCTTCGCTCGGGGAACGCAGGAGCCCGCTCCCTAAGCGAAGTCGAAGGGAAGGGCTATATCAAATCCATTAACTTGGCTAGCCTATTCTTAGATCCAGCTTTCTTCAAAATTATGCAGGTAGTGAACTACGCGCTGGAGAAATTTATCTCCCAACTCACCATCTACAATGCGGTGATCATACGACAGGGTCAGGAAACCGATAGATCGGATACCGATCTGATCACCCATTTCAGTCTCGATAACAACCGGACGTTTCTTAATCGCTGCAACACCCAGAATCGCTACGTTGGGCTGATTAATAATCGGGAAGCCGATTACATTTCCGAAAACACCATAGTTGGTTACAGTAAAGGTTGCTCCCTGAATCTCATCAAGCACTAGCTTCTTATCGCGGGCTTTGATCGCCAGGTCATAAGCATTCTTGGCAATGCCGGTAAAGTTCATCTCATCAGCTTTTTTCAGGGTCGGCACCAGCAATCCGTGCTCGGTTGCTACCGCCATTCCCAGATTCACATCTTTACGCTGTATAATGTTATGTCCTTCAACCGAACAGTTGATTCCGGGGAAGTCGCGCAGGGCCAGCATAACGCTGTAGAGGATAAACGGATTGAGGGTGAGCTTCATACCGGCGCGCTCGCGGAAACCTTCGCGATGCTTTTTCACCAGTGCTACAATACCTGTAAAGTCTACCTCTGCAACGCCGTAAACATGCGGCGAGGTATTTTTGCTCATCACCATGTGATCGGCAATTTTCTTGCGGATGTTGTCCATCGGAATCACTTCTACGGCCTGGCCGGCATATTTTGCGGCCACTTCTTCGGTAGTCGCATTTGGCGGAGCTGCCGGTCGTGCCGGTGCCGGAGCGGCTGCAGGCTTCGGAGCTACGGCGGGCGCGGCAGGCATTGCCGGAGCGGCAGCAGGTGCGCCACTTTCGATGAACTTCAGAATATCTTTTTTGGTTACGCGTCCTTCAACTCCGGTTCCGGGAATTGTTTCCAGTGTTGCCATGGAAACGCCCTCGGTACGAGCTATGCTGAGAACCAGCGGAGAATAAAAACGTCCACCTTTCTGACGCTGGAGTCCGCCACCATTCGAAGCGGCAATGGGAGCAGGTACACCGGGTGGGTGCATAGCAGGTGCGGCAGCAGGTGTTGGCGCCGGAGCGGTTGCAGCCGGTGCGGGTGCGGGAGCGGAAGCAGCAGGTGCATCACCGCTTGAGATACGTGCAATAATGCTACCGACCTCTACCGTGTCATTTTCGTTTGCCAGCAATTCGGTAATCGTTCCGGCGTAAGGACTGGGTATCTCAGAGTCTACCTTGTCGGTAGAAATTTCCAGCAGCGTTTCATCCTTTTCGATTGTATCACCGACTTTCTTTAGCCACTTGACAATGGTGCCTTCTGTAATGCTTTCCCCGAGTTTAGGCATTTCCACATCAAAAGCGCCACCACCTGAGGCTGCAGGTGCCTGGGCAGCTGCAGGAGCAGGTGCAGGTGTCGGTTCCGGAGCTTCTTCAGCAGCAGGTGCCGGGGCAGCTGCTGCGGCTCCATCGGCTTCCGAATCGATAACAGCAATAATGCTATCGACAGCAACGGTATCATTTTCTGCAAACTTATGTTCTACAATAACACCTTCATAAGGGCTTGGGATTTCGGAGTCCACTTTATCCGTTGAAATCTCCAGCAGCGTTTCATCTTTCTTGACGTGATCGCCCGGCTGTTTCCACCATTTCACAATGGTGCCTTCTGTAATACTTTCACCGAGTTTGGGCATTAGTACGTCAATTTTCATACGGCTTTCTCCTAATCAATCGCTAGTATATGCTGTCTATAAATTTCAATTCAATTCTATCCGTTGCTTACCACTTCCGCTATTTTAACCGGAGCCTTTTCAACAAGAGTAATTTGTCCATCGTTCTGCTCCCATCCGGCGGTTGTGATGTGGCTGAAGGTAAAAATTTTTTGAAAAGATTGCAAAACAATCTTCCCAACCTCATCCAGCTCAATTGCCTTTCCCAGCTCTTTCTGAAGCGACGTTACTCCTTTATGAAAGATACCGCAGGGAATGATTCCGTCAAAATGACCAAGCTGCGGCTGAACATTAAAGGCAAAACCGTGCATGGTAACCCAGCGGGCAATCCGCACTCCCAGGGCCAACAGCTTTTCTTCTTTCACCCATACTCCGGTAAGCCCATCTTCAGTAGTACCGTTTAAGCCATAGTGCGCCAGGACTTCTACAAACACCTCTTCCAGTTTACGCATGTACCAGGAGATGCTTTTCTTATGATCGCGTAAATCAAAGATCGGATATCCCACCAGCTGACCGGGCCCATGATAAGTTACGTCACCACCACGGTCAACGTGTACGACCTCTATCCCGTCTTTTTCGAGTTGGGCGGCCGAGGCAATCACGTGATTTTCAGTACCGTTCTTACCGATAGTATATACCGGCATATGTTCTACAAATAGAAGGGTATCCGGTATCTGTTGATCAATGCGCTGGCGCTGCAGTTTCTTTTGCAGCTCCCAAACCGACCGGTAGGACGGTTGCTTGCCCAAATCGACAAAACGCAGGATTTTTTCGGTATTTTGATCCATAACTTATTCAGCGACGCACAATCGTATTCAGCGACGCACAATCGTGCGTCGCTACAAGTGTAAATCTATTACAGGTGAATCGGTTCGCCGATGGCAACGTGAGATGCTTCCATAATCATCTCGCTCAGGGTCGGGTGCGGATGCACGGTATTCAGCACTTCCATAAAGGTAGCTTCAACCGACTTTGCAAGCGTAACCTCGGTAATGAGCTCCGTTGCTTCCGGTCCGATAATATGGGCGCCAAGCAGCTCACCGTATTTTTTATCATAAATAATCTTCACAAATCCGGTGGTTTCCCCCATTCCCTGAGCTTTACCGTTTACACGAACCGGGAATTTGCCAACCTGAATATCGTATCCTTCTTCTTTCGCCTTCTTTTCGGTTAATCCAACGGAAGCGACTTGCGGAATACAGTAGGTACAACCCGGAATGGTTCCATAATCCACCGCGACAACCGGATGTCCGCAGAGGTGATCGGCAGCATTAATAGCCTCGCGAGATGCAACGTGCGCCAACCATGGCGGGCCAACGATATCGCCGATAGCGTAAACGCCCGGCACGTTGGTCTGATAGTTCTCATTTACTTTAATCCAGCCGCGATCCATTTCAATGCCCAGCTCTTCGATACCGAGATTTTCAATATTGCCCTGTACTCCAATCGCCATCAGTGCTTTCTCTGCAGTAATGGTCTCGCTCTTTCCATCCTTACCGGAAATGGTCAGCTTCACCTGCGTTTTGGTCTTTTCCAGCTTTTCAACCTTGGTCTCGGTATGGAACTTGATTCCCTGACCTTTAAACGCCTTTTCCAGCTCCTTGGATACTTCTTCATCTTCAATCGGCAGCAGGTGCGGCATCATTTCAATAATGGTTACATCACTGCCCAGCGCATTGAAGAAATAGGCAAATTCTACGCCGATTGCACCGGCGCCGACCACGACAATCGATTTCGGCAGCTTGTCAACAACCATGGCTTCGCGATAGCTGAGTACCTGCTTGCCGTCTACTTCCATGCCGGGAATCTGGCGGGCACGAGCACCGGTTGCGACAATAATATTGGTTGCGCTTACCTTCTGAGCTTTACCATCTGCTCCTGTCACCTCAACCGTATTGCGATCCAGCAGCTTGCCGTGACCGTTCAATACCTCAATTTTATTCTTCTTCATCAAAAAGGTTACACCCTTGCTCATACGACCGGCAACGTCGCGGCTTCGCTGGATGACTTTATCGAAATCGACTTTCGGTTTGGCAACTTTTAATCCGAAGGAATCGGCATGATTAATTAATTCGAAGACTTCTGCACTACGCAACAGTGCTTTGGTGGGAATACATCCCCAGTTCAGACAGATACCGCCAAGTTCGGCGCGCTCTACGATTGCGGTTTTTTTGCCATGCTGTGCAGCGCGTATCGCCGCAACGTATCCACCCGGACCGGATCCGATCACTACTACATCAAACTGCATAAGAGGTCTCCACATTATATTGGTTCATTCAAAAATAATCGACAGAAATATCCAGAAAATAATTTACGGAATCACAGGCGATATGCAAGTGAATAAAAGAATGCTGGAGAGGGTTTGGATTATATTCCGGAGCCGAGCAGGCTGTTGAGTGAAAATGCCAACATTACCAGGAGCATATAGATATTTATGCCCATAAAAGCGCCACGAAAGGAAAAGTCGTTTAGTGCTCCGGTAAGGAGGTGGCGGCTGTTCCATAAAAGCCACCCGGCAGCAGCGATTAAAGACATGTAGAGAAGAATGGATGAGCTTGAACCGAAAACCGGTATCAGCAGACATGAGACGACCGTCAGAATCGTCCAATAATACGTACTGCGAGCCAGCTGCCGATCTGTAAGGAAGCTGGTAAGCGCCGGGAAACCGGCACGCTCATAGTCTTTACCGTAGGTAAACAGGAGCAACCAGAAGTGAGGGATTTGCCAGATAAAGAAGAACATGGCCAGCGCCAGCAGCACCGGATCCAGTAGCGAACCTCCGCCAGCTGCCCAGCCAATCGCCGGCGGAATAGCACCGGTCAGGGAGCCGGGTATGACGGCTCGCGGCGTATAGCGCTTTAGTGGTGTATAGATGCCGTTATACCACATCACGTTGAAAAGTCCAAGCGAGAGGGTAATCAGTCCGTAAGGCCCAAAGAGCAACACAGCGGAACCGGCGACGAGCAGTCCCAGAGAAGCGGTCAGGGCTTCGGCAGAGGACATGCGTCCGGACGGAATGGGGCGCATTCTTGTGCGCTCCATCTGGGCATCCAAATGTCTTTCCTGGTATTGATTGAGTGCGGCGGACCCGCAGGAGAGAAGAAAGGTACCGAGCACCGGAAGGATCATATCCAGTCCAAAACTGCCGGTTGCCATTATATACCCCACAACAGTGGACATGGCAACCAATTGAGAAATGCGGATCTTGCTAAGCTCAACAATCAGTTTGACCCGCGATTCTTTCTTAGCAGCGACGGTAGTGCTCATATCAGGTATCCAATGCGCTTCCGGAGCCTACATAGACTCGTTGGTGTCTGCTGTTTCAACAGCAGCAGTAGAAGCATCTTCCTTCGCATTGGCATTATACCATGCATCGAATTCGGCCTGTTCCAATGCGACGACGGCTGTATACATATAGGCATGATCGAGGCCGCAGTATTCGGTACAAAAGACCTGATAGGAACCGGCTTCGGGTGCAGCAAACCACATGCGATTATCGCCTTCAGGCACACAGTCCTTTTTGACGCGGAAATCCGGAATATAAAAGCTGTGCAGCACATCTACGGATTCCATTTTACAGTCGATAGCCTGGCCAACCGGCACATACATCGTGTCGCTTGAAGCACCATTTGGGTAGTTAAAAGTCCAGCCCCACATACGCGCAACGACTTCTACATCCATCGCATCGTCCGGAATGTTACGCATGTCGTTATAACCGTTAAATCCTGCCCAGAACATCGTCATCACCAATAGTGTCGGACCTACAGTCCATGCAACTTCCAGAGAGACGTTACCATGGATATCGGTTCCCTTGGCATTCTTCGTATGGTGATAGCGGAACAGAAAGTAAAGCATGGTTGCCATAACACCGATGAACAGCGCGATAGAAACATATGTTACATACAAAAATGCGCCATCAACATCAGCAACAAAATTTCCCGAGATCATATCAACCTCATCCTATTAAAAGGCCACGGAGGCCATAGTTTCAACTTTATGGACTTGCCTATGGGCGAAATCCGATATCAATAAAGGTAAGCGTAACAAAAATCGCAAAGGTGATGAAGCAGACCAGAATCATGCCTTTAAACAGTGCAGACTCATACTTCAGGTGCATAAAATACCACAGAACCAAAGCAGATTTTATCGTTGCAATAGCCATTGCGACCGGAACGGTCCAAACACCCAGGTGAACGACAGCTGCCATAACGGTAATGCCGGTTAGTCCTACCAGCGTCAGCCAAACCATCCAGTAAAGCCCGTATCCCGGTCCATGATGTTCATGCGCATGTGTATCGTTGTGACTCATTTTTTATTTCTCCAGTATCGGTTCGGCCGCCCCATTTTCCGGGACGGCAATTCTCATCAGTATCGAATGTTTCTCTTATGTGATGAGATAGAACAGCGGAAACAGGAAAATCCAGATAACGTCTACGATGTGCCAATAGAGTCCGGAGTTTTCCAGCTTTATTTCATTACGCGGATCCATGGTTTCCTTTGTCGGTTCGTAAATCACGTTTACCTCAACGCGTTCTACCTTACCTTCCAGGTCCGTTACCTTGCCGATCTCGTTTCCATTATCGGAAATAACCGCAAGACGTGCCTTACCGCGCAGGTTTTCCAGAATGTTATAATCCATAACCTCGGTGTTCTTTGGGTTGCGGGCAATGAAATAAAGCACGCCGGCAAGAACGCCAATACCAATAACTACGTGAAGACCGTGAAGCCCCGTCATGGCGTAGTAGAGATTATAAAACACAACTTCACCTAGTGAAAAGGTATCCATCAGTTCAGAACCGGGATAAATACCAACGTGAATTTTATGTCCCCACTCAAAATACTTTACGACAAGGAAGATAAACGCACAGACGATGGTAAAAACCAGCAGCCAGATACTGAGCTTACGATTTCCCTTTTGCAAAGCAGTTATAGACATCGCTACCGTCAAACTACTGGTTAAGAGCACCAGCGTATTGAATCCACCGAGCAGCGGATCGAGTCCGGCTGCGGCAGTGTGAAAGTCGTCCGGATACATCGAACGGTAAACGGCATAGAGAATAAACAGTCCGCCAAAGAGCAGAATCTCTGTAAAGAGGAACAGCCACATGGCGATCTTGGCACCCTCAAAGTCACTGGGGTGTTTATGAACGACAACGCCATGGCCGTGATCGTGTGCATGACTAGCCATTTACGCGACCTCCGGGTTATGATCATACGGTCCACCTTTAACGGTGGGAATCTTTTCGAAGTTTTCAAGCGGCGGAGGCGACGGAACGGTCCACTCAAGAGTGGTGGAGCCCCAGGGGTTCTCCCCTACCGGTGTTCCATTGCGCATTCCCTGGATCAGGTTCACGAGCATCACAACAACACCTGCGATAAGAATCCAGGAACCAACTGTTGCAAACAGGTGTCCGTCTGCGAACTCATTGGTAAAGTCGTAATATCGTCGCGGCATTCCCTGATAACCGAGGTAAAACATGGTGAAGTACAGCATGTTGAAACCGATCATCATGGTCAGCCAGGAAATATTAGCAACCATCTTATTATACATCTTACCGAACATTTTCGGGAACCAGTAATGCAGTCCGGCAAACATCCCCATCATCGTTCCACCAAACATAACGTAGTGGAAGTGACCAACCACGAAGTAGGTATCGTGCAGGTGTATGTCTACGTTGAGCACGCCAAGAACCAGCCCGGTGAATCCACCAATTGAGAACAGCACGATAAATCCAAGTGCAAACAGGAAGGGTGGTTCGATGCGAATGGAGCCTTTATACAGCGTTGCAATCCAGTTGAACACCTTGATAGCGGTAGGAATACCCACGATAAAGGTAATCAGCGAGAATACGATATTCGCAGTGTAGCTCTGACCGCTGGTGAACATGTGGTGTCCCCATACCAGCGAACCGGCAAGAGCGATGCCCACACTGGAATATACGATCAGCTTGTAACCGAAGATTGTGCGGCGGGCAAATGCAGGAAGCACATCCGAGATAATTCCCATCGCCGGCAGAATCATAATATAAACAGCCGGATGCGAATATATCCAGAACAGGTGCTGATAGAGAATTGGATCTCCACCCATCGTCGGATCAAAGATTCCGATACCAACAATGCGCTCTACAAATACCAGCATCATGGTAATACCAAGAACCGGGGTAGCCAGAACCTGAATCCAGCCGGTAGCATAAAGTCCCCAGCAGAACAGCGGCATCTGGAACATTCCCATGCCCGGAGCACGCATTTGGTGCATTGTTGTTACAAAGTTCATTCCGGTTAGGATGGATGAGAATCCCAGGATAAACACCCCAAAAACCGCGAGAGGAACATTTGTTGTGGTTCTGACGCTATACGGAGCGTAGAATGTCCATCCACCGTCCGGCAGGCCGCCTGCGGTAAACAGTGACATAAATACAATTACCGCACCGATCATATACAGCCACCAGGACAGGAGGTTTAGTCGCGGAAATGCCACGTCCAAGGCCCCAAGTTGTAGTGGGAGTATAAAGTTACCCAGCGTGGCCGGAATACCCGGAACAACCACCAGGAACACCATTATCACACCGTGAAGTGTAAAAATGGCGTTGTAAGTTTCAGCAGACATTAGCGTTGGGCCTTGAGAAAGCTGCTCTAGTCGCATGAAGAAGGCCAGCGTAACGCCGATCATGAAGAACGTAAGAAGTGATGCCAAATAAAGAAGGCCGATTCTCTTGTGATCCGTGGACATAATCCAGCCCATCAGGCCGGTATGCTTGCCGCGGTATTCAAGATAATTCGGCTCTTGCTTTTTCGCATCGGTAATAGCATGACTTGCCATATGCAGTTACCCCATTTATGATTGAGTTTTTACAGACGTTTTTCTTAAATACAGTGCAAAAGCTATAAGCGTCAGAAGTATGCCTATCCCGGAAATACGTGTGACATTAAATACATATGATCGACCTTCCGGGTCATAACTAAAACAAAACTTGATCACTTTTGCGATACTCGGACCAAATCTATTCTCTGATGCTTCTATCAGCGCCAGTTTTAAGTCGAAGGGATTAAAACTGATGCCGTAAAGGTATCGTGCTATTTTCAGCTCACCTGAAACAGTTATCAAGGCTGCTCCATGAGCAAAATCATCACCTGTTCTTTGAAAACCAAACCCGGCAGACTGTGTGATTTTGGCAATCCCTGCGCTATCCCCTGTTAGCCAATGCCACTGATCCGGGGGAAAATCCTGCTGAAGCTGTGCCAGGTGATTACTCTTTTTCTGCTGCGCAACTTTAGGCGTATCGTCTTCGTTAATCGAAACGGTTATGATCTTATAATCTTCACCCGGAACCCGGTCTACCTGATCGACTACTTTTAACAGGCCGTTTAAAAGCGGAGTACAAATTCCCGGACAGTTGTAATAAACAAATGCCAGGATCAACGGCTTATCGACGAGGTCGCCAAACATAACGGAGTCGCCGTTTTCATCAAAAAGAATAATATTGGGATCAATAGTCTGTCCAAGGCGTTCATTTATTCCGGGACCTTCATCTTCAGCAAAAGCCGGGGTTGCAAAAAAAGCCGCAGAAATTACTAGCAGAGCGAAAAAGAACACCTGCCGGGCAGGGAAAAATATGATATTTTTGATGATAATTTCCATCTTCAGTTGATCGCAGGTGAAATTATTAAAGCAGTGCCTAAATAACAAACGGTAAATAAAAATAGATACATTTATTAGTCGGCCAATAATTTGGCAAATATACAGTGTTTACAACCTGCATTGTGAACACTTTCACATTGCTAAATGTATGCTTTCACAACGGATCACACAAGACAAAAATTATTTACGGTTAGAAAAAAAGCGGTTAAAAACCCAGATCGATATCGCTACACCCGCAGCATCCGCAAGTGCATCCAAAGGATCGGCAAATCTCCCGGGTATAAAATACTGATGAATCTCATCACTCACTCCATACAGAGAGCCTGTCCAGAAGGTATAATACCCCAGTCGCTCCCGTAAGGCCGGATAGCGATCCTGGTAGTAGAAGGCGCGGCAAATCAGGAAACCGAACACACCATATGCGATTAAATGAGACCACTTATCGGAAAAGCGTATGCCAAAATCGGGTCCCTGCAGATCCGGTGTGTGCGACAGGATGAAAATCAAAATAGCCAGGGCAATCGCCGGAAACTGATATCGCATGAAGTGATACATCAGGTATCCTTTCCATCATCCTTTTTGACGCGCTTGTCTCGCATTAATGTATCCGCATGACGCAACGCCTTCTTACCAAAGCGGTTTTGCAGCGTATCCCTGATCTTCTCCAACTCTTCCTTGCGCTCATCTCCGCCGAACAGGCTCAACTGCCCACCTTCAGCTGCAACGAGCTGAGAAACACCTACTCCGATCAATCGAACAGCTTTCGTCTTTGCTTTAAACTGTCCATAAAGCTCTTTACTGATGGCAAAAATGTCATCTGTGAGATGAACCGCTTCCCGTATGGTTTTCGATCGGGTAAATGTGGAAAAATCATCAAAGCGCAGTTTCAGCTGGACGGTCTTTCCGCGAAAACCATATTTCCTAAGACGAGTGGCAACCTTTTCGGAAAGATGCAATAGAGTTGAAACGATTATTTCTTCGTCCCGCTGATCGACACCAAAGGTGGTTTCATGACTAACCGATTTGATGGGATCGCCGCCATGAACCTCACGATTATCTATGCCACGGGCCATTCGGGCCAAATGCGGCCCCATTTTTCCAAATCTTTTCTCCAGCAGCGCTTCGGGATACTCACGCAGTTGTTGTACAGTTTGTAAATTCAGCTTTTCAAGTGAGGCAAAGGTCTTCTTACCAACTCCCCATAATCGGGTAAGCGGTAGCGGATCGAGAAAATCCTGTACCTTGCCGGGATCGACAATTGTTAATCCATCCGGTTTTTGAAAATCAGATGCAATTTTTGCTACGCTTTTTGAAGGAGCTATACCTACTGAAGCCCGTAAACCTGTCTCGGAATAGATGCGTTCTTTTATGGCCTTTCCCATAGATTCTATACTGTTATAAAAATGCAGGCTACCGGTCAGGTCAAGAAACGCTTCATCAACACTAACGATTTGAATTTGTGGAGTGAAGTCTCTCAATATAGAAAAGACTTTATCGGAGTATACTTTATAAGCATTGTGGCGGGGTTTGATATAAATACCGTGAGGACAGAGCTTCCAGGCTCTCTGAATTGGCATTGCGGAGTGAACGCCAAACTTTCTAGCTTCATAAGAGGCGGTTGAAACCACTCCCCTACCGCGTCCTTTTGCAGGATCAGCTCCGATAATAAGTGGCTTTCCAGCCAGGTCTGGATTGCGCAGTACTTCAACTGCAGCAAAGAAGGCATCCATGTCCACATGCGCAATAATGCGCTCCCAGCTTTTTGTCATCGAAAGGCAAATCCCGCTAATACGGCAATAATAATCAATCCGGCAAACATTATATTGCGCTTGCGGTTTTCTTCGTTAAGTACACCTTTCCTGGCTGTAATACCGGTTTCCTGACCGCTAAGAAGATTCATAGACGGTATGCTCAGATCTCCCTGCAAAGAAATCTGCGTTTCACTTTCACCGTCGAAGGCATAGGTAAAGCTGGTATTGATATTTCCCGTTACGCCTGATTTGCTATCGGTTCTGGCAAGATTAAAGGTGCCAGAGTGATTACTGGCATAGAGTTGTTTTTCAGCCAGCCTGCCGTTGCGAAAAATAAAAGCGGTAGAATCAGAACTGCCCAAAGTTACGGTATTCTCAAGTGAGTCATTAAATACGAAATAAACATCCAGATATTCCTGGGAAGCAATTCGCGCATCCCTATCCGCAGACAACAGTAGGTGCAAAACGCTACGCTCTCCCTTTCTTAACTGTGGAAAGTAATAGAAGCTGGTTCCTTCTTTTGTTTGCAGATTCAGCGTTTTGTCATATTCAAGGTCTACATTATTATACAGGAGGGCGTTGTGCGCGTAGTATGTTTGGGCTGACGAGTTTCCGATTGTCAGGCTTATTTCTCCAAAGTGGGGCGTCTCAACAGGTTCCTGAGCGATTGCGGTTAGACCGGCAAGTATCAGGATCATAAAAGTAAATCGAATATTTTTCATCGAAAATCCAATCTCGGATCAACGTCCGTTTCCAGCTTCTAACGCTTCCATTCGCGTTCGTACATCCTTATCCACATTCGCTGCATTTTTAATATACACAGAAAAATAGTCTATTGCTTCTTCAGGCTGCTTTTGGGCTTCTGCGATCAACCCCAGGTATCGGTAGGCAATCCATGCATCTTCTTTTGTTGCCAATACATTTTTGAGGATTAGTTCTGCATTTTCCAACTGCTGCGTCTCGAATAATAAAATGCCTTTTTCGGTCAGGAGTTCCGTATTATCGGGATTTATACTTAACCCTAGCTCGATTTGCTTCATCGCAATATCGTGCTTTACGGCTTTTCTGAAATAGCGGGATCGATATAAAAAGATATCGGAATCACCGGGCAACCGCGGCTGCGCCTTGTTCAGTGCTGAAACAGCAGCCTCGCTATCGCCAAGATGAAACGCCGACATGCCCAGGTATTTCCAGCCCTCACCATCGTTGAACTTCAAATTACAATAATATTTTAACTCAGCCCGGGCTGCGGCATATTGCTCCAGGGTAAAAAAGGAGATTCCTCGCAGCTTATATAGAATGGGCGGATGAGGAGATGCGAAGTTGCGTTGGTAGTTTTCAATTACTCTTAGCGTCCTTGCAAAATCCTTTTGTCGATAGTAACTGTGGGTAAGCTCCAGATAGAGTTCAGCAGAGTCCGGATATACCTCGATCGCTTTTTCCAGCCAGCTTGATGCTTCTTCATATTTCTCAATCTTCAGATATTGGTTCCCCAGGGCTCCCCAGATATTCGGAGCATGGCTCTTATATTCAAGGCTGCGTTTGTAGCTGGCAATAGACGAATCGGGCTGATCCAGCCTGGCTAGCAGCCAGCCGCGGGTTTGATGAAACACTGCAAAATCCGAGCGATAGGTCAATGCAGAATCAACCAGGGATTTTGCTTCAGCTATTTGTCCCAGCTCAATAGACTGGGCGGCCTGAAGGTAATAATTCATAGCTTTACCCGGCTGAACAACGGGCTTATCTGAGCGTGAGCCTCCGCAGGCACTCAGTAATAATATTGATAGCACAATAATCGGATAAAGCGGGATTTTTTTTGGAAATTTCACCATAGGAGCATCTCTGTAGCATATCAATCAGGCGGCTGACCCAACCACACAAATACCACCTGAGTCATTCCTATAACCTACAACAATTTTATTGAAAACACACGGACTTTGCCGGGCTTTGCAAATTATTTTACGTCCTATTACGACAGAGCCAAACTTCTATAGCATCAATTCTGAGACAATTCGCGCTACGCTTTTGGTTGTTTCTCCGGCATGGAGTAGACCGGGAAATTCTCCGGCAATCTTTAAATCCCGCGCAAGAATAAGCTCATTTTGTTTTACCGAGTAAAACTGGTTTTGATCCCGTAGACGCTTTGCCAAGTATTCCTGTTCCGTCTGCCCCGGAGTAGGAACAAACAATGCTTTTTTGCCCAGTTCAGCCAGCTCCATCACCGTCGTATATCCGGGACGAGACAATATCATCCGGGCTCTATTTAAGAGGGTATTCATCTGTTCTCTGGGTAGATGTGAGTAGACCTTCAACCCGGCACTTTCTTTAACCAATCGACTCTCCTCACTCTTCCCCAGCAGGACGACCTTCTCCCCCGGCAGCTTTTCGATATCGCGTAAAATAATTTCTTCCAGCACCGTGCGCTGCGGTTCGGGTCCGGATATGCTCACCAGAAGATCCACATCTTCTTCTACGGACTCCTTTGCAACGCTAGCCATCAGCCCTACATGACGATACTTATCACCTTTCCCCCGGGGAATCCTACTCAACTGTCCGCTGATGACGCCCTCACCTTTACCCGGTAGGTCGGGTATAAACACTTTTTGGTAATGACGATGTGGAATTTGATTCACCCAGCCCACCGGTTTTGAGAACAGGCCGAATCCTGCCGGCATAGCAAAGTAGATCTGGTGACTAATAAAATAAGACGGTACGCCTTTAAAATGAGCACCATAGCAATGATCGCTGATAATGATATCAACGTTATGGCTATATACCACTTGCTGTGTCAATTCTCGCTCCAGCATAATAGCCCAGATCATGCCCGGTGCTTTTGCGGCCAGGTGCGGCAACTGAAAACGTCCACGACTATAGGTGATTTCATAATCCGGAATCACGACGAACTGTTCGCCAGGGAGTTCTGACTTCAGAAAGGCCATTGCGCGGCCACTGCTTCCAAGAACCAGTTTATGACCGCGCTGTATAAGTGCGCGAATTAACGGCAGGCTGCGCGTTGCGTGCCCCAGTCCCATATTGAGGACGGAGTAATAAATTGTTTTAGGCGTTTTTCCCGGCAAGATCGTGTATCCATTCTGCGGTAACGTTTGCAGCTCCCTCAAGCACTTCAGGATAACTTACACCTTGTCGGACCAACACTTTAAAAGAGTGTTCACCGCCTTCAATCCAGTGCAGCTTATGGCGATCTCTCAGGCGGGTAAGTGTTTGCGTCAGCAGGTCCATTCTGGCAAATGCATCACGGGTCCCCTGAATAAAAAGCATCTGCTGTCGAACGGTGTATAGATAGTCATCCCGAACGCGGTCGAACTTTCCGGGCGGATGTAGCGGATACCCCAGAAATACCAGGCCCTTTACATCTGTTGCATCACCTGCGATCATCGTGGCAATGCGTCCACCCATACTTTTTCCACCAATAAACATGTCGCTGCAGGCTACATTGCTCTGAGCCCAACCAATAACGCTCCGCCAGGATTCCATTAGGATGCGGGCACCGTTTGGCGACTTGCGTCCGGAGGTCATGTAGGGGAAATTAAAGCGTAATACGCTTACGTTTTTATCTTCCAAATGGTTTGCGATTGTTTCCAGAAAGGGTGAGTTCATCCCCTTACCGGCTCCGTGGGCCAGGATAAGCAGAGGTTTATCGATTGATGCTGCCTTTGGGGGCAGTAAAGCTAGCTCTCTTCGTTCGTCCAGCTTCAGCAGCAGTTGAGACATTCTATCCTCCGTAGTAGCGGGTGCATAAGCAGGTCTTTTTTTACTGTCTTATTTAGTAAAGTGATAGTTGGTAAAGATTGACGATTATCACGATTGTGGTTAAAAAGCAGAACGCCGCCGGGAAAAATCCGGGCGGCGTTCTGAGATATTGCAAGCCTTATTGGGGCTATTCTTTTTCTTCTGCAGGTGGTTCCTCAGCAGGAGCTTCCTCTTCCGCAGGTGCTTCTTCTGCGGGAGCTTCTTCTGCCGGTGCTTCCTCAGCAGCGGGTGCTTCTTCAGCAGCCGGTTCTTCTTCCTTCTTCTTCTTGGAAGCTTTCTTCGGCTTGCCTTCGGCAGGAGCTTCTTCCAGTTCCGGAACTTCCTCAACCATATCTTTCAATGTGGCCGGGGTAAGCGCGTGCTCAGCCATGTAGGAATCGACTACGGCTTGTTCCTTGCCTTTCAGATATTCGCTGACAGACAGAACGATACGCTTATTTTCTTTATCGAACTCAATCACAGCAAGCGGCAGTTCGTCACCAACTTTAAAGTGATCGGAAGCGCGCTTGATGTTCTGCTTGCCTAGGTGGTTCAGCGGAACGAATGCATCCACGCCCAGCGGCAGTCCAACAATTACACCCTTGTCTATCAGGCGGACAATCTTACCAGTGGTTTCGGTTCCGGTGTCGTAAGACTCGGCAAACGTATCCCACGGATTGGTTTCTACCTGCTTATGTCCGAGAGCAATACGGCGCTCCGGCTTGTTGATATCGAGAACAACCACTTCGATCTCCTCGCCCTTGCGAATCACTTCGCTTGGGTGGCGAACCTTACGGGTCCAGGATAGATCGGAAATGTGCACCAGTCCGTCAACGCCTTCTTCCAGCTCAACAAATGCGCCGAAAGGCGTCAGGTTGCGAACCACGCCGGTATGGCGGGTATCAACCGGGAACTTGGCTTCGATTTCTTCCCAGGGATCCGGGGTCAGCTGCTTCAGACCAAGTGAAATCTTGCGATCGTTTGGTGCAATGTTCAGCAGAACAGCTTCAACAACATCGCCTTCTTTCAGAATCTGCGAAGGATTCTTTACATGGTGGCTCCAGCTCATTTCGGAAACGTGGATCAGACCTTCGATTCCATGCTCCAGCTCAACAAATGCACCGTAGTCGGTAAGGCTTACCACTTTACCTTCTACTTTGGAGCCAACCGGGAAACGCTCGGCAATGTTTTCCCACGGATGCGGCTGCAGCTGCTTCAGACCGAGAGAAATACGAGTTTTCTCTTTGTCGAAGTCGAGGATCATCACGTCGATTTCCTCGTCCAGGTTAACCATTTCACGCGGGTGATTCACGCGGCCCCAGGAGAGGTCGGTGATGTGCAGCAGACCGTCCACGCCGCCAAGGTCGATAAATACACCAAAGTCGGTGATATTCTTGACCACACCGCGACGAACCTGACCTTTCTCCAGAGTGGAGAGGATATCGGCACGCTTGCTTTCGAGTTCTTTCTCGATAATTACGCGGCGGGAAACAACGATATTCTTACGCTGCTCGTTTACTTTAACAATTTTCAGATCGAGGTTGCGATTAACAAAAGCGTCAAAATCGCGAATCGGCTTAACGTCTACCTGCGAACCCGGCAGGAAAGCGTCTACGCCGTTAAGGTCTACCACAAATCCACCCTTGATGCGACGAACCAGGCGTCCTTCAATGGTTTCATTGTTGGCATATTTATTCATCAGGCGATCCCATGCACGCAGGAAGTAAACCTTACGGCGGGAAACCTGGACGTTACCATCGCGGTCTTCCGGAGACTCAAGAAACAGCTCGACTTCATCGCCAACCTTAAATTCTTCAAGGTCGATGAACTCCTCTACCGGAATCATACCTTCACTCTTGAAGCCGATATCTACGATAACATAGGAGGAACCGATTTCCAGAATATTACCGGTAACGATGTCTTCCTTGTTCAGCTTTTCAAAGCTCTTCTCGTAAAGGGCCAGCAGCTCATCATCACTACCGGTGGCCTCAGCCATCATTTTTTCGAGATCTTCCAGCTTAACAACTTGACCAGGCTGAAAGGGACCTTCCGTGTCGTTGCTTGTTGCCTTTTCGGCTACAGCAGGGGTTTCGGCTTGAACGTCCTTGGTTTCAAGCGTTTCTTGTTTAACTTCACTCATTAAGTTTACTTCCTTTCTGGTTGCACATGACGTCAAACGAATTAGAAGTTTGACCAGTTCTAAATGTAGCAACAGAAAGCCTGGAAGTCAAAACGAAAAATTAACAATTATTTTTTTCTGCTATAGCGAATATTCCAGATATCGGTCCAGGTTTCACCACCGTCTGTGGAGCGCTGCCAGTTCCAATCGAAGCTGTTTGGACTGATGTTTTCAAAGACCATTCGCGAGACGATTTTTTTATCCCCCTGTTCGCGAACCGAAGTCCTTAATTCCATGCTTTCATTTTCAAATTTTCCGGTAAAAAGCAGATAGCCCCCGCTATTATCAACCCAGGTTTGCTGCCAAAGTTCAGTCTGAGGATTAAACACGGACCAGCTGCGGCCAACAAATGAACTGTCTGCAGTGCTGAAGTTTTCTTCCACCGTGCAGCCACCAAGAGTTTTGGAAACGTGATTTCGACCTTTACCGGTTACCCCCTCCGGCGTACCAGCCTGTCCACCCGGCCAGGAAAGCTCCCACTCCCCTACCCAAAAATCGAATTGATTCACCCGCTCATCGGTGCAGGGGGCCTGGCTAAAGCAGAAGGTTGTAAGGAGCAATAGAGTTAAAAAGTATTTCATAGGGTTCCTTTCTTTTTGCGGGTAGCAGGTAGCAGGTAGCAGGTAGCAGGTAGCAGGTAGCAGAAACTTAAGACTTGCTTCTCTAGAGCGTAAGATTAATTTCCACCAGCCACCAGCCACCAGCCACCAGCCATTAGATTATTTCATCAACACCATCTTCCGACTAAGATCTACTGCAGCGCTTCCGGAGATTGCCGTCATCCGGTAAATATATACTCCGGAAGATACGTTTGCACCTGAATCGTTTCGTCCGTCCCACTGCACTTGATAACTACCGGATGCATATTGCCGGCTCGTAAGCCTGCGTACCAACGATCCGGTAATGCTGTAAACGCTTAGATCTACCTTTGCCCCCTGCTTCAGTTCAAAAGCGATAGAGGTGGAAGGATTAAATGGGTTCGGCCAATTTTCGTGCAAAAGAAATTGCTCGCTAACCAGTCCTGTATATTCTCCCAGCCCGGTAATACTTTGTAGTCCCTGGCTTTCTGTGGCGACATAAAACTGCTTGATGGTAACATTTTCATAGACGTCTACACTGTCTGAGGGCCAGGTAATTTCCAGCGAATCGATAGTCGAAGCGTCACCCAGGCCAAAGTGTACGTTCAGGCTATTCTGAGCATTAAAACTGTTCTGAGCGGAAACCTCACGGATTTGCCAGACCGAATTGCCGCCGATGGTTGCCTTTGCTCTTACTCTAGTGCCGATGGCCGAGCGATTTGACACAACGCCTTCAGTACGAATATTAATCCAGCCGTTTCCATTGCCCTCAGACTCATTGCGATAAAGTCCTCTCCCCGCCGGAGCGATTGAGTAAACAAACAAATCCAGATCACCGTCCCGGTCATAATCTCCTGTTGAAGCACCACTTTGACCGGCATTTAAGGCAACAATCTCATTTTGAGTATCACGTGTAAACGTCCCGTCACCATTGTTCACATAATAAAATGCCGGTGTGCCGCCATCGTTAGTTACAAACACATCCAGATCGCCATCATTATCAAAATCTGCCCAGTTATTTGCCAGGGCAAAACCAGCATCCGTTACAATAGATCCCACATCCGCAGAGGTCATTTTTGTATAGCTACCACCATCATTGCGATAGAGGTTATTCACCGTTGCTGCATAATTCGTCAGAAAACCGTCCAGGTCACCGTCATTATCATAATCCACCCAGTTCCATACCTGTCCATCTACTGGATCAGTAGCTATAATTCCGCTGGTAATTTTCTCCAGCGTTGCGGTGCCTGTCTCTACGAGTAGGTTGCGATAGAGATTATCCGGTGCGGGATTACCGGTTGCCGGCCCGCTACCGATAAATAAATCCTGATCACCATCCTGGTCAAAGTCGCTAAAGGTGCCTACGGTATATGGGTCAAGACCGGTCGTCACATCACTTGAGTCCTGAGCTACCTTGATAAAATTACTTCCGTCCTGGTTAAAGAAGAAGTGATTGACCGTCGGGGGACCACCGGGAATAAATCCTGCCGGATGGGTAATTAGAAGATCGACAAAACCGTTTTCATCTACATCCGCCCAGGCTGAGGACCAGCCGCGATTGGCAAATCCGTCCCCAATATCTCCGGAGCTAACGTGCATAAACGTACCGTCACCATTATTTACATAGAGTGCGGATGTCGCAGCGGCAATAAAACAGTCGACAAAGCCATCATTATTTACATCAGCCCAACTGGCACCGTGTCCAATACCGGTATTATTGTTTGCGCTTCCGATGCCGCTTGTCGTGACCTTTACGAAGATGCCGTCTCCGTCATTGCGATAAAGCAAATTATTATTGATGAACAAATCGAGATCCTCATCGCTATCGTAATCGATCCAGCTGCCTCCGGCGTATGCTCCGGGACCAAACTGGGTCTCAGCGACAATCGGATTCGAGGTGTCCGTAATGCGTGTAAACTGTTGCGACCAGATTTGTAATGGTGAAAAAAGAGCAAATGTTATTAGTAGAAGCAGCAGCCTTCTCAACTGCAAAATAGTAGAACGAATAGACATATCTTCCTCCTTCGGTTGGTTTGTTTACATCAATCTGAGGAAAATATGCGGCCTTAAACATACCCAATAGTGGAGGGGTTAGGGAGAATTTTGTCGGGATATGCTGGAAATGCGTACCCAATTTGTGTGAATCGGGCAGCGGGCAGCGGGCAGCGGGCAGCGGGCAGCGGGCAGCGGGCAGCGGGCAGCGGGCAGCGGGCAGCGAACGGCAAATAACTAACGGCAATTAAAAGACGGCAGATATAAGTTGCCTCATTACCTTATTCACCATTCACTTCTGTGACTATTCACATTTCACATTTATAACCATTCACATTTTGAGCCCAGTACTTTAAGCCCCGGCACCTAAATAAAGAGATCAGATACTTTTCAGCAAATTGCCCCTTAGGAGCAAACCTTTATTAAAACATCCGGCTTCAAATGAGTGGCTTCATGAATAAGAATCTCCTACTAACGACTGCCTACTTACTACTCACTCTTATATGCGCTTCCTCCTGCTCGCAACGCTTTATGGTAAACACCTTAAAGAAGCGTAATCCAAACGTGCTCTTTTCGGTTGATACTACAGAGCCGCTGATTGCCATAACCATCGATGACGGACCTCATCCAAAGGTAACACCGCACATTTTGGATATGTTGGCAGAATACGGAGCAAAAGCGACATTTTTTATCACCGGATCGAGAATCGAGGGTAATGAAGCAATCATCCAGCGTATGGTCGATGAAGGGCATGAAATAGCCAACCATATGATGACCGGAAAGCCGAGCATTTGGCTATCTGAAGTCGATTTTGAGAACCAGCTGCTAAAAACAGATAGTCTGCTTAGGGAGTTTGATGAGCCGATCTGGATGCGCCCGGCCTTTGGTTTCTTCAACGAACAAATGTTAAGACAGCTCAAAGAGGAGAACTACCTGATTGCGCTCGGCTCTGTCTATCCATTCGACAACGAGCTTCCTTTTGTAGGCTATATCAGCAATTATATTCTTCGTCATACCAGGAGCGGAGACATTATTATCCTGCATGATGGTAAGCCTGGTCGAATTCGCACCGTTAAAGTCTTAGAGCAGATTCTACCACAGCTTAAGGATACAGGATATTCGTTTGTCACTCTAAGCGAGCTGGCATTTTATGATTATTCTCCCTGCCTTACAGAATAGATTTAAAACAGCTCCTGCTCAACCCCGCCCTTCAACATCCGATAATTAATCCAAAGCAAACCAGGGAAGAATTGCAATGACTTACTTTAGTCCGGATCTCGATCAGTATGAAAATGATTTTGAAGGCCTTCATGAATACGAGCATAATGCAGAAGCAGATTATGCTGCCGTAGAACAGCTCTCACGCTGGGCACCCAGTGATTATGAACGTTACTACCTGCCAAAATTACGACTTGCCGGAATCCGCAATAAGCGAGACGTCATACTGCAAAATAGCGCTGACCTGCATATTCATACCCAGTGGTCTGACGGGGATGATCTCGAGCGCGTTTTAAAGCGAGCCGTCTCTCTTGGTCTGGATGCCATCGCTATTACCGATCACGATGAAATTGAGGGAGCGTTCGCTGCACGTCGAATTGTTCATGAACGACGCCTTCCATTGGCTATTATTCCCGGTATAGAAGTCTCCAGCGCTGAAGGTCATATCGGTGCCCTCTTTGTCATGCAACCTATCCCAAAGGGAATGAGCGCACTGGAAACCATACAGCATATCCACGAGCTGGGTGGTATTGCCGTTGCTCACCATCCTTATACCCCTCAGTGGCTGGATACCCTGCTCAATGTGCGGTTAAGCTGTCGTGATCTCGTTAAGATATTGCCTTTCGATGCCATCGAATGTGTAAACGCCGTTCCCGGCAGCGGCAAGCGTTATAACATGCAGGCCATCGAAACGATGCGAAGTGAACATATCAATATTGCGGTAACCGGCGGCAGCGACGCTCATATCGCCGAACTCGTCGGCAAAGGAAGAACTTACTATGCCGGCAATGAAGGCGTGCTGTCTTTACGGAACGCGCTGGTGCATGGCTTTACCAAAGGCTCGGAAGATTATTGGACCGTTACAGAAAAAACAATGTACTACGGTCGTTTGGTACGGTCGATTATTCGCAATACCCTACATAAATTTGGCTCGATAAATTAGAATTTCCCCCATGACAGTGATTTTATACCGCTGAACAATCTGAATATATTGGCCGCTGAATAACCTGAACATATTGACCGCTGAATAACCTGAACATATTGGCCGCCGCACAATCGTGCGGCGCTACACTTGCATCTCGGTATCCTGCTTCGTATAATTTTCAAATACATCACCGCATACGCACAGGCAGACCATGATCCGCAATCCATTTCGTCCACTTATTAAACGCATGTTCAATTTTCAGCGTTTCGGCTCTTCATTCCACCTGACAATCAATTCATCCGAAGATCTGATAAAACTGCTCGAGCTGGATGAGGCTCATTGGGTTGCGACAAATGCTCCCATCAACACCATCAATACAGACCCTGTTTTTCTGACACTGCTGGATAACGATGAGGATACCCGCATCAGGGCCGCAGAAGTAAAGGAAGCCGTTTCCTGGACTCTCAGCGTATTGCGCGATCATCGTGGAATCGATACGGCATCTGACATTCTGGACGTAGCTGCAGTCGATGCAGAAAATGAAGATGGTCAAACTATTATCGAGACTGCAAATAAAATACTCAGCCGACTGCGCAGCAATAAACAGTCCAGCATTACGCTCACACAAATTCGCGAAATTAAGCGCAAAGAGCAACAGGGCGGACTCGACAAGGCAGGCGTTGTACTAGCTGGTGCGGCAGATACGGAAGACGAAGAACAGTTTATCCGGGACATTCTGAAAACGATCGGTGGTGAAACGCATCCAGGTGGTAAAAGCGGAATAAACTTCGATGGGCTTCAGCAGTTTTTAAATGAAGCGACCGAACTGGAAGAGTGGCGTAAAAAGGCTGATATTTCACCCGGTAAAACGTCAGATATTATGCCGTTGGGTGAGCAGACTTTTAAGGCTTATCGCATTTTTCGCGAGCTGCATGAAAAAATTGAGCAGTTCTATGCGCTTTGTGATCTAATCCGCCTAAACCCTTCTGCAGAGCAGTTTGTTTATTCAGATGATCGTGAATTGAATGCCCTTGACGTTCACGATTTCTCGGCGATTAAACAGCACGTTCAACGCGCAGCGGTAAGCCCGCCAAATGATGCCGCAAAACTGAACTTCAAAGCCCGGCACAATCCGCAATTCAGCGAACAGCTCGACGCCTTTGCAAAAGAAGTGCTGAAACCCCTGCTCGGCGCACGTCGCAGCACTATGGACAAGGATGATTGGCAGAAAATCAAGGAGACGTTTGTCGGCTATGGCGATTGGGAAACGGCATGTCCGGATACCAAGCTTCACAACCTGGAGCGCTCAGTCATTCAGAAATATCTTACCGACGAAGAGCTTACAAAATCGCTGAAGCTGCTTATTCAGCAGAGCCACCGCACCGCTTTCGTGCTGGACAATATCTGCAAAGTTGAGAAGCTGCTGCTTTATCAGAAGTATCTGCTGCAATTTGTGAATAGCTTTGTCAGCTTTCCGCAGCTTTATGATCCCAAAGCCAGGGCACTCTTTGAGATGGGCACGCTAATAATGGATGGACGCCACTTCACACTCTGTGTAAAAGCAATAGACCGAAAGCAGCATGTCGCTTATAGCCGGCAAAGCAATATGTTTGTACTTTATGCCGAGATAACTACCGGTACCGGTGAAAAACTTTATGAAGTAGCCGCTCCGGTAACTACCGGAAATCGGGGAAATCTTCAGCCCAACAAATGGGGAATCTTTCAGGATCTGGACGGCATAGAACGTCACGCTCGCATAGTGGAAATTGTGGAAAATCCGATCAGTCTAACTGAAGCAGTTATTGCCCCCTTCAAGCGGTTAGGCAGGGCCATTACTGCTAAACTGGAAGATATTACCCAAAAAGCGCAAAAGACGCTGGAAGAAGACGGCTCTTCCGCTCTGGTACAGGCAAAAACAAATAGCGGAGAAACCGCAAAAGGAGATACCTCAGCCGGTCTCCTGGCCGGAGGCGGTATTGCTGTAGCGGCTCTCGGTTCCTCGGTGGCCTTTATTACCAAAACGCTTGCCAGTCTTAGCTGGCTTGAATTAGTTGGCAGCCTGTTAATTCTACTGGCAGCTGTTATCGTTCCTGCAACGCTTGTTGCCTTTCTGAAGCTGCGTAGCCGCGATCTCAGCTCGATACTTGAGGGTTCCGGCTGGGGAATAAACGCCAGAATGCGCCTCACCCGTAAACAAGCAGGAACGTTCACCCATTTTCCTCCATACCCTATTAACTCAAGCGGCCTTGGTCATAAAAGCTGGTGGATACTACCGCTGATACTTATTGTTGTGGCAACATTCATCTGGTGGCGCTTTTTATAAACTTTTGCCGTATACAAAATTATACACCTGTCAATTCAGTTATTGCATATGCAATTTTCCCTTTCTATCACCCAAAACCATAACTCGATCTTTATCAACACCTTAGAGCCAAATTGAGATTTTGGCATCGTTATTGTTCTCTTATCCGGCAGTTATACACTAAACGCCAGATGGAGACAAACATGCAGATTACTCTTCCGAAACGATTCAGTGCATTTCTGATAACTCAGAGCCTTGGAGCATTTAACGATAATCTATTCAAAATGCTGCTACAGCTTTACGTTATTCAGATACTGGTAACCGAGCACACAGCCGGACTCATTTCTCAGGCCAACCTTGTCTTTACCGTTCCATTTGTGATCTTTGGCCCCTGGTCAGGCTACCTGGCAGATCGATTTTCGAAATCTACAGTCATGAAGGTCGTGAAGTTCGCAGAAATTGGCGTAATGCTCCTGGGGGCATTAGCCTTTTACTATGGCAGCGTTAGTATGATGCTGGCAACACTTTTTCTGATGGCTACACAGAGTACTTTTTTCGGCCCGGCAAAGTATGGTTATATCCCTGAACAGTGCGAAACTGAAGCGATAACCTCGGCAAACAGCTGGGTTGGGATGACGACGTTCCTGGCAATTATTCTCGGCACAACTGCCGGTGGCATACTCCTTTCTCTTCACAGTAATTCCGGCCTGACTGTAGCCGGTTATGCAATAGCCTTTGCTGCTGTAGGTTTTCTGGTCTCTACGCGAATCAATCCGGTTAAGCCGGCCGGAACAAAAGAGGCATTTCCGGTGAATCCGGCAAAGGCGATCTTGAAAGATCTTACCTTTCTGAAAAGCAATCACCCGATCTATCTGGCAGCATTGGCTAACGGCTATTTCTGGATGATTGGTCTCATCTTTCAAACCAATATTTTAATCTACGGCAAGCAGCTGGTGGCAGGGATGGACAACGCCAATATTATGCTTTCGATCCTGCCGGCACTTATCGGTATCGGTGTGGCAACCGGCTCAATGCTGGCAAAGCGCTGGTCCGGTAAAATTGTTGAGCTTGGCTTAGTACCACTTGGTGGTATCGGTATGGCGATATGTGGAATGCTGTTTATTTTTACAACGTCTTCCTATCTATCAACCTGTATCCTGCTGTTTATTACCGGCGTATTTGGTGGTCTTTACACTATTCCGCTCATCTCCTATATCCAGCTAAAAGCCGGTGCAGAGGTAAAAGGACGGATTATTGCGGCAGCAGGAATGCTGAACGGTCTCTTCCTGGTGCTTGGAACTATTCTGCATCGCGTGCTGGCGGTTGAGCTGGCGCTGAATCCGGCTACTATATTTTTTATGATCGGCGTAATGACCATCGGCGTGGTATATATCATTTGCCGTATTATTCCGGAATATTTTCTTCGTTTCTGCACCTGGCTACTTACGCATACACTGTATCGTATTCGTATCGAGGGAGCAGAGAACGTGCCGCAGGAAGGTCCGGTATTGCTCGCACCAAATCACATTTCATATACCGACGCTTTTATGATTACAGCCTCGCTTCAACGTTTTGTTCGCTTTGTGATGTTGAAAAAATTCTATGACATGCCGATCGTTAACCGCCTGTTCAAGCTGGCAAAGATGATACCTATCGACCCATCCGGTGGACGAAAGAAAGTTACCGAAAGCCTTACAATGGCCCGCGGTGAATTACTGGATGAACAGGCTGTCTGCATTTTTCCGGAGGGCAAGATTAGCCGTAGCGGCGAGATGAATGAATTTCGACGTGGCTGCGAGTCTATTATGGACGGAATCGATTGTCCCATTATTCCGGTTTATATCCACAATCCAGATGGGAGCTTTTTCCGGATGCGTAACGGTAAATGGACATGGAAGTGGCCGCGCCGTTTGCGACTGGGAAGCCCCATCACGATTTACTTCGGCAAAGCAATGCCTGCATCAGCACGCGCCGCCGATATTGAGGCAGCCGTTCGCGAAATGTCGCTTCAGCCGGCAGCATGACTGTAATATCGCTCCATACCTCATATCATACCGCACCGGGTTAGCAGGACGCTGATCCGGATGCGGATTTTTTTAACAGCACCGATTTATTGACCCGAATCAATTGATTATTTCAAACTGGCCTTATTAATCAAACATCACGTATATTAATTCATTAATGCTCAGCTAGAATTAAGGCCTGACTGTGTTAAGACTGATTTTGTTCATTGCGACGACTGCATTCTTTTTTCAGTTTCCTCTCTCTCTCCCCTCTTTGGCACAGGAGGAATCGTCCTATCATCCACTCGGCAAATGGTCGATGGTCACCAGCAAGTACGGCTACCGCAGAAATCCGTTTAATAAGCGTGGCAAGATGCTGTTCCACAAAGGTATAGACCTGGCGATTAAGGTTGGCGATCCGGTTTTTTCCTGGCGTAGCGGCACCGTTGTTTACACCGGCTGGTCGAAAATTTCCGGCAATATTGTTAATGTAAAACATGCAAATGGCTATATCTCCAAATACCATCACCTGCATAAAATCATGGTGCGCAAAGGCGACCCGGTAAACGCCGGACAGCAAATCGGCGAGGCAGGTCGAACAGGAAGAGTGACAGGGCCACACCTGCACTTTACGATCACGAAATCGGGAAAATATCTGGACCCCTATCCTTACCTTCGTAAGTCAAAACGGGTTGAGGAAAAGATCGCAGCCCCCCCTAGCCAACCGAACGTTCAAAAAGAGTTCATGGTTAAAAGCTATCCGGTAGAAGGCAAAGTTTTCCTGGATGGGGAATATAAGGGGCAAACGCCACTGAATCTGAAGCTGGCTTACGGTGAGTATTTTATCGAAGTGGAGCCCGGTGGCGGATACGAGTCACATACTGAGCGTCTCTGGATCGGACAGGACAGCGACTATCTCTACACTGCAAAAGTCGAGCGTAAAGGCAACAAGGTGATTGTAGAGGACCTTTCAACAGATTCACCGGATAATGACTACGTAGAAGTTTCCTATAAAACTCGTCGCGTAACGTCCGGCAGATCCTTTAGCGGTCTGATGGCGAGCGCTAATATCCTGTCCCCGGAAAATCAGGCCTTCTCTTCACGAATCGGCAATGCATTTGGCTTTGATGCCGGTATCGGCGGATTCACCGCACCATCAATCTTACCGTTTGTCGACCAGTTTTTGGACGTGCGATTCGGCATGCTAAAAGGCTCATTCAATTCGGATGAATACTTTTTCGTCCTGGATGACGGCAGTATTAACGGCGGTTCCAGCCTGCAGCGTCTCGAGGAATTTCAGATCGTATCCGGTTCGGTTGGATATTATCTCGCTCCGCGAATTACCAGAGGTTTTTCTCTGCTTGCCGGAGCTGAGTTAACCTACGGTGTTATGGAAATAAGAAGCTTTTCTCAAAACGAAGCGCTTATTCAGGGCGGCAGCGGTCAGCCCTTCTCTTTCGGAGAAGGAGATATTGAACTGGTTTCTGCGCGTCTGAACTATTTTGCTCCTGCCTGGTCCGCCGGAGCAATGATTTTCGTAAATGACTATTTCGCCGTTCTCGGAAAGTATCAGCGCACCTTCAGCGCCAGCAATACCGAATGGTCCGGATTTAAAATCGGTATCCTTACGAACTTTGTCTATTAGGAATTTTCAGGAATGAAAAACCTCACATATAAAATGCTGCATCTCTGCGCTTTGCTACTCTTACTTTTGGTTTGCAGCGCATGCTTTCAGGAAGATGACAATGCCGACCATCTGCGCTCTCTACTCTTCGAGCCACAAATTCCTTTTGCTCCGGAAAACCTTCAGCTGACGCAGCAGGGCCAAGACCTCATTCTACAGTGGGATGCCGTAGGAGAAACACGCTACTACCACGTCCATCAGTCCGAGCCCGGCAACAGCGGTTTTTTCCGCCACACCATTAACTATGAAACCACCGAATCACGAATCCGCAACGTGGTCTCAGGACAAACCTACTTTTTCTACGTCACCTCTGTAACATTAAGCGGAACCTTCAGCGATCCCAGTGAGACGGTTGAGATAACGGTTCAGTAAGACAGTTCAGAGTTCAAAGTTCAGAGTTCAAAGTTCTGAGGTCGGAGGTCTGGGTTCTGGGTTCTGGGTTCTGGGTTCAATATGTGAATAGTAACGGATGTGAATGAGGCAATTTAGCCCGTTGGCCGAGCGCAGTCGAGGCCAGAACTCAGGCAATAAGGCAATGAGGCGATTTATATCTGCCGTCTTTTAATTGCCGTTCGATGCCCGATGCCCGATGCCCGATGCCCGATGCCCGATGCCCGATGCCCGATGCCCCATGCCCGCTGCAAGCCTGTTCTGAGCGTAGCCGAAGGAATGCCCGATACCTCGCTCCTTGCTTCTCGTTCCCGAGACTGCTACATTCCTGAAAAACTAACCGGACTCCCAGACATGATAAAATTTTTTTCATATTTCGCCCTCATCGCCCTGCTATTTTCCTGCAGCAGCTCTAAAACCGACATTCAGAAATCCCAACCTGTTGAAAAGCCTCTTCGCGTGATGAGCTTTAATATTGAAGACGTGCATACAGCAGATGTTCTTCGCAGTGATAATCCACGCCTTAAAAAAGTTGCAGCCATACTGCAGGAATTACGCCCGGATGTGGTGTTAATTAAAGAAGTGGCCTATGACCAGCCAGGTGCTCCCGGTTTTCCGGATGGAAGTGAAGCCGGCCTGAACGGACAGCGCTTTGCCGATAACTATCTCGCCAAATCGCAGGGCGAAGGCCTGGCACCACTGCTGTATTATTCCTACATGGCTCCTTCCAATACCGGAATCTCCAGTGGATTCGACCTGGATCGAAACGGCAAGGTTACGACCACTTACCCTGTACCTGCCGCATCTTCGGAGGACGGTAAGCCGCCCCGGCAAACGCCCGAGGGTCGCGCCTATGGTGGTGATAGCTGGGGATTCGGCACTTTTCCCGGTCAATATGCTATGGCACTTTTGGTGCGCAATGATTTCCGCATTCTGGCAAATGAGGTCCGCACCTTTCAAACACTCTCCTGGAGCAGTATGCCCGGCGCTTTGCTACCAACAGTTCCCGAGAGTGATTCGCTTTGGTATAGCGGAGATGCCGGAAAACAGTTTCGCCTCAGCTCAAAGACCCACATGGACATACCGGTTGAGATTAACGGCAAAGTCGTGCATTTTCTCTGTAGCCACCCTACCCCACCGGCCTTTGACGGCCCGGAAGCCCGTAATAAAAAGCGCAATCACGATGAGATCAGGCTCTGGGCAGATTATCTGAACAACGAGACTTATGTTATTGATGACAATGGAAAAAAGGGTGGGCTATCCGGCAATGCTGAATTCATTATTCTGGGAGATCTGAATGCTGATCCGGAAAAAGGCAGCTCGATCAATGATCCCATCGGCAATTTTCTGCTCAACCATCCGCGGGTGCAGGGCGAATACGTTCCGCGTCAAATGAGCGTGGATGGTAAACCAGGTAGCGAGAAGACTGCCTCATGGGGCTTACGTGTAGACTATGTGCTTCCTTCTACCGGCTTTGAGATTCTGGATGGAGGAGTTCATAATTACGAGAGTGATCGCGATAAGTTGGTAAGTGATCATTACCCCGTATGGCTGGATTTGAAGCTAAAATAAAAGAAGCCGCAGGATCGGATTGGGAACTATAGAATTATAGAGCGATCCTGCGGCGTTATCGACAGGGAGTCGTTTGTTATAAACTTATTGTCTCAAGATCTTCTACACCGGTCATTTCCTGAGTAATCTCTAAAATGCGCTTACGTGCATGTTCGATGTGAATTTCATAATAAGGCGGAGCGTTTTTTATAAATCCTTTGTAGGCATCTACAGCCTCCCACATACGACCGGCCTGCTCGCATGCAACAGCTTTATTGTAATAAGGTGCGGCATAGGTAGGCTCCAGCATTATTGCACGGTTTCTATCTGCTATTGCCTGGACCAGCATGTTCATCTTGTAATAGGCAACGCCACGTTCATTATATGCCAGTGCACAATCCGGACTTAAGGCAATTGCTTCATTCAATTCAAGAACCTTGCGATGTTGGTCCCGGTTATTTCCGTACTCAATACCACGGAACATGTGGATTGCAGCTTTCTCGGACATTTGTCCGCTTAATACGCGATTTGTAATGCGCACACTGCCTTCCGCAGGCCAGTAGAGCGGATTCATATCGAGTGACTCCTGAAATAAGTCCTGTGCTTCCTTAAACTTTCCATTCAGTGCCGAGTCCATTCCTTTATTATACAGCACGCGCTCGGAAAGCTGAGTCGATTCTTCTTTGCTACAGCCCCAGAAAGCTGCTGCGACAACCAATGCCAACATAATTCGCTTCATAATCCTGTCCTTCCGGAATATGATGAGTGCAAAGGACGCATCACCCAATTAAATCGGAGGTTTGCGTAACGACGATTGTTTTTCAGGAGGTTAGTCTGCCGGATGGCGGTTGAAGAACATCCCTGTTGTCGAGTGGATCGCATTTATTACCTCCGTGTAATAAACTTTATTGCGTCCCATTGTTTACAATCAAACACTAAGCACTAAACCTGTCTGTTGATGTGGAAAGAATCACAATTTCAGATTTTTGCTAAATATTTTGTGTTTTCGGTCGATAAGGCTGCGATATTTATCCTCACATTCAGCTTAAGAGTGCTTTGAGAGTTTCAAAATACATCTGAAAAACGTATATTTTGATACAAGCTAAGTGTTTATGAACAAAATATTTGCTTCATGCAGGAAAATGATATGAACTACCAGACGAATACAGAGAACCTGAAGTTACTGGTTCCATTACTTCTTATAACCCTGCTTCTCCCCTCTTCGGTTATTTCACAAAACTATCTTGGCCTCTGGAATCGGGGCGGTGAACAGAAGATTTGGGCAGATGCTGAATGGTCTTCCTTTGCTTTGAAGAATAACGAGCTAATTAAAGACGGTTATTATCTCAATGATATTGAAATTGGCGTTGTCAAGGGTGTCAGAAGATTTTCCGGAATCTGGAAGCAACAAAACGTACCCAATAAAATTGAAGTGAATGTTTCCTGGTCTACTCTCGCAGCACGTTGGCGTGAGAATCTGGATTTGGGTTACCGCATGCTTGATCTGGAGATCTATCAAAGCGGTAGCGAAACCCGCTACATCGGCATCTGGAGTCCGCAAACGGCTGAGCAGAAAATCCTGACAGATGTTGCCTGGGCCGATTTCCGCAGCAAGTGGGAAGAATTTGCTGACGATGGATTTCGCTTAATGGATATCGAGGTATATCGGCGCAACGGAACCTACAATTATGCCGGTGTCTGGCAGGAAGGTGGCGGAAATTATCGCCTTCAAGTTGATTTAACTGAGGCTGATTTACGCAATGCCCAGATTCGATCCCAGGAAGAAAAACTGAGCATCGTTGACATCGAATGCTACATTAAAAATGGCGCGACTTATTATACAGCTGTTTGGCGGGACGGCAGGCAGGAAGAGAAGCTGGTACAGGCTCCCTGGAATCGCTTTCTCACCGAAATTCAAAATATGGAAGACAATGGCATGACGCTTTCGGATATTGAGATTGAAGGTGTTCAGCGAGTGCTAACCGTCTCCAGCCCTATAAGCAGTCCCATAGTTTCCACACCACCACCATCCCGTCCTACACCGGATGTTGTGCCGGTTAGTAAAACAAACGACGTGATCGGCAGCGATAAGCTGGAGAATCCGCAGTCTATCGATCCTCCGGCAGCAGAAGACAAGACCACCGACTTTTTGGTTCAAATCGATGACGGTGATAATATTGTCGGCAAAGAGATAAAAGAACCGTCAAAACCGAATATTTTTCGCCGCATGTTACCGGGCATCAGCACTCCGGATGAAGAAATCCTCGGTGAAGGATTAGACCGTAATGATGTAGCGACAAATAACAATCAACCCTCAGCTGAAGAAACACCTCCTGCCGAAGAAGAAGAGCCTCCTGCTCCGGAAGAGCCCGAGATTAAAACGACAGGTAAACCGGAATTCGGCAAGGCATCCTACTATGCTGACAAGTTTCAGGGACGTCCAACCGCCAGCGGTGAACCCTTCGATCAAAATCAGTATACTGCTGCTCATAAGACCCTAAAGTTTGGCACCCGCATTCGCGTTACCAATACAGCCAACAACAAGAGCGTTATTGTTCGGGTTAACGACCGCGGGCCATTTACGCCGGGTAGAATAGTTGATTTGTCTCGCGTTGCATCTAATGAGATTGGTGGAGTGCAGGCAGGAATTATCGATGTAAAGCTGGAAGTTCTAAAAGACTAAGAGCCGGTCTTTCGCGGCTTAATTATCGGCTGCTCGATAGGAACGGCATGATGGCTGTCTGCGATTTTCCCCTCGTCGCGAAAGAGCGTATCAGTAATAATGCCGTTTATATCGTAGCCCGAAAGCTTCTCCATTACGTCCAGACGATTTACCGTCCAGACGTAAATTTCCTTATTCATTTTTTTGGCCTTCTCGTACAACCGGTCGTTAAAATTCTTGAAGTGCGGATGCCAGGCATCGGTCTCGAGATAGGTATCGATATACTCATGAACAAATACCGGATTTTGAAAAAGATAACCGGTACGCACAGCCGGTTCAGCAGTTTTCAACTCGCGTAAGACCAGCGCATTGAACGAGGAAAACCAGACCTGACGGGTAACTCCCATACGGTTAATCAACTTCTTGACGGCTGTGACATATTTTTTATTAAAAGGGCGTAGAGACTTCAAATCAAGATTTATCGGAACCCTACCCCGGAACTGCTCCAGAAATTCTTCCAGCGTACATAGCTTGTCGGGATATTTAAAATTCCGACTGCAAAACGTCAGTTTCTTTAGCTCTGCAAGGTTCACACGGGTAACGCTGCCGGGATAGCCGAAGCAGCGCCGTAGAGAATGATCATGCAATAATACCAACTCTCCGCTGGCACAGAGCTGCACATCAACTTCCAGTCCTGTTGCACCCATTTCGAGAGCAAGTTCACATCCGCGAATGGTATTCTCCGGTGCCAACAAACGCTCACCACGATGAGCGATAATGAGTTTATTTTGATTATTGTTAATCATAGCACCATCACTTCAATCCATTGAAATATTCCAGAACCGGCAGGGCAGCCGGGTTTTCCCATGCAAAGCTGTAATACACAACGACTGCTGAAATCGACAGCAATGCTATACGCCAAAACCAGCGTTGGCCGGCTCCCTCTTCCATCAAAATTTTCTCTCCCATTCGATAATAAATAACAGCTGAAATAAACACGCTGGAGTAGCTGGCGATCAGAAAGCCGTAGTAGATCCAGTTTTGTACCCCGGCCATATTCAGAATACCGGCTGCAGAGATCAGACAGGTATTTACTTTTCCCAGCATATTTGCCATTATCGGCTCACCGGTTTTTCGGATAACCAGCGAACCGCCAATGCTTATCAAAATATCACGATAAATTAAAAGCACTGTAAGCGAGATAGGAAAATCGCGATATAGGATTAAATAAATCATTATACCGGCCATCGATATCTTGTCGGCAATAGGATCAAGAACGATACCCAGATCGGTAATCTGATTATATCGCCGACTAAAATATCCATCCAGATAATCCGTAAACCCGGTAAAAAGAGCTACGATCAGCAGCCAAACATTCCCGGTAGGCGTATTGAGCTGAATGAGATAACAAATTGGAATCGTGAGCAGAATACGACTCAAGGAGAGTAAATTGGACAGGTATAAGAATTCGCGGATGTTGATTTTCATCTAATTTAAGACCCCGGCATAAAATCATTACAAGCGGTCAAGTTTACAAGTCCGGCTGCAATATAGCAAGAGCAGCAATTTTTACTGGAGGTTTTATAGGGTGAAAAACTTTTCCTTAAATTCGTCATTTCATTTCCGTTTGGTCGTTCATCATTTCACAATGCCCATCTGCATCTATACAAAATCGGCCACTCTTCAAATTAAAAGATAGACGCTACACCGCTTCACTGGTGGTAGGCACTTTTCAAACAACTGCCTGCAACCACTTATTTTTCTTGAACTTTAGCGAAACACTTTCGCAGCATGTCCGTATAGATGATCCAGGACCGGGTAGATAATTCCAGATAAATCATTTAGATATCCCCACCGCATCCGATTCCCGGCTTAGACTTTTTAAAAATATGGCACCTATTTTGCAAATTTTTCAGTCAGGAGTTCATATTTCAGAGACACAAGACGACTTCAAACCTGAAGTTGCTGATTAGTTAGGATGGTGGTAAGGCAAATCCGCAACCCGGCGGTAACCTGGGCAAAAGCTTGGATCCGTTGGGGTATGACGTTCACCGCCGGGGCGGATTTCCCTATCGCTTGAATGTGTATCAGAAACCTGTTATTAAATGGAGGGGAAGAACATGATTGAAGAACGAATCCGCTATCACTGTCGTAAGTGTGGGAGTGAAAACATCGTTAAGAACGGCAAGAATCGCTGCGGTAGCCAACAGTATATTTGCCGTGTGTGTAACGCCTCTGGAGTTCTGGTGCCGAAGTCGCGCTACTCAGAAGCTCAGAAAAATGAAATTTTACAGGCTTATTATGAGAAGGGCAACATGCGATTGGTTTCCCGTATCTACGGCGTATCGCGTAAGACGCTTTCAAACTGGTTGAAGAAAAGTGCTGCGAAAGAAAACCAGGAAGCCGCCTAAATCATCCATTGCGTGGGGAAGTAGTTCCCCGGCCTGTGTTACTCCTTGCAACGCTCGCGTCTTTTGTAAAAGGCGCGAGTGGCCGGTTTACTGAAACAGATCACGCTTATCCTGCCGCTCTTCCACAGGCGGGAGTTTTTTCTCAAATGTATCCCCTACCCGATTCCCCATGTTCGCCGTTCGAAACAGCAAAACAGCCAAAGCGACCAAAAGAGCGTAATACGACCATTTCATAAGCGATTGAAACAGGTTGAACTCAAAAAACAAAAAGCGCATGGCGATCAAGCCAATCAGGCTCCACAGCAATACAAATGCTGATGTCCGATGCCCGGCTGCAAATTCCCTTATCTCTTCAGATGCACCATCATAAGCACTGCTTCCACTGAAAGCCGCAAGGGCAACCAGCGCCGCACCTATCAGTAACAACCGACTCGTCCAGGTTTGCAGCTTCTCATTGTCAGCTACCAGATTTATAAAATCGGCAACAATGCCCGCAGCAAGTACGGGAATTGCCACCGTTACAACAATCGAGTGAATATCTTCCACCTACAGATTCCTTTTCCAGAATTCCAGCATGGTATTATAGAGGTGGATTCGTGCAGGATTATCTGCAATACCGTGTTTACGCATTGGATAAAACATCATATCAAAACGTATATCATGCTTAATAAGCTCATCGATAAATGCCCAGGCATTCTGCGGATGTACGTTGTCGTCATAAGTGCCGTGAACGAGCATCAGTCTACCATGTAGGTCTTTAGCGGTTTTTACGAAAGAGGTTTTTTCATAGCCTTCCGGGTTATCCTGCGGTTTTTTCATAGCGAACTCTGCCCAGCGGGTATCGTAGTAATGCCAGTCGGTAACCGGAGCAATTGAAATACCGGCACGGAATTCTTTCGTTGTCGTCATTGCATTCAGCGTGAAGCTGCCACCACCACTCCAGCCCCAGATTCCCACCCGGTTCTCATCCACATAGGGTAAATCCTTAAACCAGCGCACGCCGGCTACCACGTCACGCATTTCGGTAGGTCCGGACATCAGGTTCAGCAGGCGATTTTCAAGGATCTTACTGATAGCTGTTGAGCTTGGGTGGTCCACCCGCGCAACTAAAAATCCGGCATCCAATAACATCTGATCGAAGTAGAAGTTTCCTCCACCCCAGTCATGAAAAACTGTTGGTGCAGAAGGCCCGCCATACACATAAATAATAAGCGGATACTTTCTGTTTTCGTCAAAATTAGCCGGTTTCAATATCTGCGCCGGCATAGGAAATCCTTCCGAAGACGGAATTTTAAACAAGTCCGGATATTGCAGATTAAACCTGGATAAAGCCGCCATATTAGGTTCGACAAGCGTGCCGCGAGATCGACCGGATTTTTCATAGAGCGTCAATGAAGGGAGCGTATTGATATTCGAATAGCGGTTAAGATAATAACGTCCGTTAGGGCTAAAATAGGTACGATGTGTTCCGTCCCGTTGCGTCAGACGAATCAGATTCGAACCGTCCATATCAACGCGATACATATGCCTTTCGATAGAGGACTTTTTCAGCGCTGTAAAATAGATCTGCTGAGCTCGTTCATCGATCGAAACGACAGATTGTCTTAACCAGAATGGCGTTGCGGAAGAAGAACGAAGCGCCCAGTCACCGGAGGTAATTTGATTTACCAACGTTCCGTCCATTTTAAATCGATAGAGATGCGCATATCCATCCCGCTCAGACTGCCAGATAAAATGCTCACCATCTTCCAGAAAATAGAGATCATCGTTGATATTCACCCAGCCTTCATCACGCTCCGTCATTACATAACTGGCCGCTGCGCTGTTGCGATCAACAAAGTAGAGGTGCAGCTCTTCCTGCCCACGAGTCAGGGTTTGTACGCTCACCCGCTTATTATCCGGCAGCCATTTTACCCGGGCCACATATTCCCATGGCTTTTCATCCAGATTAATCCATTTCGTATCCGGACTGTTCAGCTCAATGATACCGACTCTTACAGTTGGATTTGTGGTGCCGGCCTTCGGATAACGCTGCGTTATCAGGCGTGGTTCTACCGGTTTGAAGTCGACATAATGCATTTTGGTGACGGCCGATTCATCCGTTTGCAAATACGCAAGTGCCTTTGAATCTTCAGACCACCAATAGCCCAGATCCTGACGGGCAAAAACTTCTTCCCAATATACCCAGGATAACGTTCCGTTCAGGAGCGTTTCCGAGCCGCCACTGGTAAGCTTCTGCTCACTACTATTATTCAGATAATGAACATGTAGATCGTTGTCCCGGATGAATGCTACTTTTTCGCCATCCGGAGAAAAGCGAGCTGATTTTTCTGATGCGGTCGTATTGGTAAGTCGACGAAACCGAGCTTCAGGAAGATCTAGTACATAGAGATCATCCTCGAAACTATACAGGGCACGTTCACCTTTTTTATCGAATGAGTCGGGCCAACCAAGTGACTGCTTCTCGTATGGTTTACCTCGTAGCTCTTCCAGACTCTCAAGGGCTTTTTTCATATCTAAAGCCGAGGTGAGAGAACGACGCCGGGGATTAAACCATTGAAAAGTGCGCTGTGATTCGCTTTCGCGCATGTCAAGCCACAGTGCCTGATTATTATCCATCCATTGAAAGCGCGGCATAGCCTCGACGTCAGTACGTCCATCGCCGTAGATCCAATCGACCGTCATGGCTTCCTGTTGCGCAAATAGCGATGCTGCGGTAAACATCATAATACAGATGATTCCCCAGATACAAATAGATTGCCTATCCATATATCCTCCTGCGATATCGATGTCCGGGAGTTTGTCAGATCATTAGTGAAGTATATATCAGAACAATATCTATGCTTTGAGAGAAATCAACAAATAAAAATATCTAAACAATATCCAAATGTGAAAAAACGCACCAGGTAGGTAGAAAAAACCGATGCGCATATGACACCACTCCCTCTTTTGACTGAGTGATATTAAAACTGAATTTGACAATTTCAATGAATGATAAACAGACTTATCCCCTGGAGGAATCATGCTCTCAAACTCACGAATCGATCGAAAATATACTCTGCTAAATCTAAGGGTCATTGCCACATTACTCATTGCAGGAATCATGTCGCTTTATGCCCAGCAGCCAGACTGGGAATGGACAGTTAGCAGCGGTGGAAGCAAATCTGACTTTGGATACAAGCTGGCGATAGACAATGCCGGAAATACCTACGTTGCCGGTTATTTTTATCAGACTACAATACTGGGTGGCGATACCCTTCTTGCCGACAATGATGAAATTCTATTACTGAAATACTCCGTTGATGGTGACATGCTCTGGTATAAAAGTCTGGGTGGAATATTCTACGATCGTGCTCGGGATTTAGAGCTGGACAATGATGGCAACATTATCCTTACCGGCTATTTTACCGACACCGTTGAGTTCGGCGACACCATTTTGCAAAGTGCCGGTCAGACCGATATGTTTCTTAGCAAGATTTCTCCGGATGGAGATATGATCTGGACATTGCAGGAGGGTGGCATTCAATCCGAGCTGGGAAATGCTGTTACAGTTGGATCAGATAATCGAATCTATGTGGCAGGTATTCTACGCGGTTCTGCTCAAATCGGAGATACGCTTCTGACCAGCCAGGGCGCCGAGGATATTTTTATTGCCGTATATGATACACATGGTGAATTTATTCGCGCAATTCAAGGCAAAAACACCGACTCCGCATCCCCGGTCAGCATTGCAGTAGACAGTCAGGATAACATTATCGTTGGTGGAGTCTTTTATACTTCCCTGAATATTAACGGATCAAACTTGTTCGGTAGCGGTGAGAGCGATGGGTTTATAAGCAAGCTATCCAATGAGGGTAGCCCCTTCTGGTCGAAAAAGGTTGCTGGAAATAGTTATGACTATGTGTATGAGCTAACGGTTGATAATAGCGATAATATAATTTCAGCTGGTTACTTTTCGACGAACGCTTTTGTCGATGGCAATCTGCTGGTAAGCAATGGGGTTACCGACGCTTTTATCACGAAACACCTGCCTGATGGAACACTGGATTGGGTTAACAGCTACGGTGACACAGGAATTGATGGCGTTATCAGCGTTGCAACAGACGAATCCGGCGTTATTTATACCGTCGGAGAATTCACTGAATTCATCCAACTCCCCGACACAACCCTGCAAAGTCGCGGTAGTTCAGATATCATCCTTAGCGCTTTAGATGGTACCGGTGACTATCTGTGGACAATTCATGCTGGCGGCAACAGCAGAGAAAGCGGCTCCGGTATCGCAATACGCGATGGAGCCATCCGCTACACCGGTATTTTTTATCAAACGACGACTCATGGTGACACGACAGTCAATAGCAATGGGCTGGAAGATATCTTTTTAAGCGCCTTTCAGCTTCCTTCAATTACCGGACTGGAGGATTACAGCACCACTCCGCAAACTTTTCAACTCGGACAGAACTATCCGAATCCCTTTAATCCTTCTACGCGGATTCCCTTCGTCTTACAAAACAGCTCTCGTGTAACGCTTGAGATATTTGATGTTTTGGGACGACGCGTTCGGACATTAATCGATGACAAACAATTCGGTGCCGGTAATCATCTAACATCATGGAACGGAAAGAATGATAGTGGGGATGCGATTGCTACCGGGGTTTACACCTACAGGCTGATAATCAACCATACGGAAAGCATTCAGAAAAAGATGATCTTCTTAAAATAGATCAGGCAATATCAGGCAGATTGTATTTTTGCTCATAATGCAGTTTGAAATGTCTTAAGACATAGTTGTTATGAGGCTTACGAAGATGTGGATCGCCTTCAACAATGGCGAACGCATCTTCACGAGCTGTTTGAACGATCGCGAGGTCGTGAATTAAATCGGCATAACGCAAATCAGGCATACCGCTTTGGCGGGTCCCAAAAAACTCGCCACTGCCGCGTAATCGTAGATCCTCTTCAGCGATTTTGAAACCATCATTGGTTCCTTCCATTGCCGCCATGCGTTCCTGGGCCACCTGATTTAACTGAGCTGGCGTCATCAGTATGCAGTATGACTGTTGACTCCCCCGCCCTACGCGTCCGCGCAGCTGATGTAGCTGGCTAAGTCCAAATCGCTCGGCATGTTCGATTACCATCACGCTGGCATTCGGAACATCTACCCCAACTTCGATTACCGTGGTGGCAATGAGGATTTGAACTTCGCCGCGTTTGAATGCCTGCATCACCGACTCTTTTTCATCCATCTTCATTCGCCCGTGAAGCAGACCGAGCCTAAACTCGGAAAACGCCTTTTGGGTAAGGCTTTCGTACGCTTCCGTAGCGGCTTTCAGATCCAGCTTTTCGGATTCCTCCACCAGTGGATAAACAACGTAGGCCTGTTCTCCCCGATTAATTCTGTCCCGGATAAATTCCTGAACCTGCAGCTGTTTATCCTGGCGACGCCAAAAGGTGCGTATTTCCTGTCTTCCCGGAGGAAGCTCATCAATTACCGATACGTCTAAATCACCATAAACGGTAAGGGCCAGAGTGCGCGGTATCGGGGTTGCCGTCATTACCAATACATGCGGCTTTGGGCCCTTTTCTACAAGCTCTCCCCTCTGAAGCACGCCAAAACGATGCTGCTCGTCGATAACTGCAAGCCCCAACTGCTTGAATTCAACAGCTTTTTGTATCAGGGCATGCGTACCGACAATCAAATCAACATCACCGGCAGCTATTCGCTCCTGCATCTCTCGTTTTTCTTTTGCTTTCATGCTGCCGAGCAGCAAGCCGCAATTAACAGAAGTGTCCTTAAGCATCTCCTGAAGGCTAAAATAATGCTGTTGAGCCAGAATCTCGGTAGGTGCCATCAGTGCGGCCTGATAACCGCTCTCAATGGCCATGCGCATTGCAACAAAGGCTACGACGGTTTTTCCTGATCCCACATCGCCCTGCACCAGCCGGCTCATTGGTCGGCCGGATGCCATGTCCTTTCGTATGTCTCCCAGAACGCGGGTCTGTGCATTGGTCAGTTTAAACGGAAGTGCTGAAATTGTATCTGAAAAGAACCTATCTTCCACATCCATTTTCTGCCCAACCTGCGGCGTGTAGTAATGATGACGACGCAATGCCATCATCAGCTGCAGATAAAAAAGCTCTTCGTATTTAAAGCGACGCCAAACCTGCTTCATATCATCTGCCGTAGCAGGAAAATGCATTTGCTGAAACGCCTGCTTACGCACCGGTAATCGATAGCGCTTAACCAGTCCTAGCGGCAGGCTTTCCGAAATCGCATCACCATATTTTTTTAGTGCCAGTGAAATAATTTTGCGGATGGCATAATTCGACAGCCCGACACGCTTAAAGTGCTGTCCCGATGGGTAAAGTGGGATAAGTTGACCGGTGTTGAGTGCTTCACGCCCATCGGTGAGTATATCGTAATCAGGATGGACCATCTGCCAACTCTTAAAGCGTTTTACCTTCCCACTAAAGGCGACGACCTGTCCCTGCTCGAAAATGCGGTTAAATAGATCCGGCTGATTGAACCAAACGGCATCCATGGAAGCGCTACCATCGTGGATGCGAACCAGCAGCCGTTTTCTGCCGCGCGGAACCAGCTGTTTGGCAGAGATCTCACCCATGACAGTCACTTCATCATCTTCCTGCAGATCGGAAATCCTGCGCATGGCGCTGCGATCCAGATAGCGACGCGGCGTAAAGCCGAGCAGGTCTTCAAGAGTATGAATTCCTGCTGAAGCAAATGCCTCTGCACGCTTCTCGCCTACCCCCTTTAAAAACTGTACCGGGGTCTGCAGGGCGTCATTTTTTTTGAAGTTGTTTTCCATACTGAAATTCGGGACGACACGCAGGTCGTCCCTTTCCGCTACTTATATCCAGCCTGCATCTGGACAAGCTCGATGTGACAAAACGCTCACCGATGCCCGATAACCGATGCCCGATGCCCGATGCCCGATGCCCGATGCCCGATGCCCGATGCCCGATGCCCGATGCCCGATGCCCGATGCCCGATGCCCGATAAACAAAACATAGCTTCAAGTCAATTATCAGGCAAGTCAAATTTTGTAGAAACAAGGAGATATCAGCGGGAATCTACTTCCGTTTCCCAACCGATATACGTCCCGCCGTATGTTTCAGCCTTATGCAGAATAGCTATTATTCGATCGTCAAAATCGCTATCTGCAAGATTTTCATCGCGTGTAAAGTAAAGCCGGTAGGGCATTTCATTTTCTGCATATTCACCGGAGAAAGCATTTATAATCTCGAATCCAAGCTCAGCCAGTTCATTCTTACAGTCCAGCATACCGTCCAGGTTAGCGAAATGAATTTCGTGTTCCAGCGAAAACAACTGATTGAGGTCTTCGCCGGACTCTCTTAATTCCTCCAGCACTTTTCGGTTTACAATCCGCTGTAAATTTTCGCCCTCCGGATATAGGAAATCCTCGAAATAACTCCACTCCTCATCCGGCTGTAAATCAAGCTCATAATCATAGGCTTCAAAATTAGCCATTAAGCCATTCAGAATAAGTTCTGCGGGAATACCGGTCGGAATATAACAAGCGAAAGTCCGCTTCCCGTCTATGGTGCTACGCCCGACATAAATGCCGTAGAGATGTTCTTCGGTTTCGTTTTCCAGCATGCTTTCAATACGAAACAAGTCGCGGTCTTCTTTAGGAGCAGACAAACCGGTTTCTTCCGGTTGCAGGAGAGTAATGGTCAGCAAGCAGAGCTGTGGGAGGGATTGACGCTGGCTTTCGTTGCCGGCGTCCAGATTTACGTTAAACGAAGCAACCTGTTGATCGATGGTCGAAAAATATTGGTTCCAACCGAGCACCGGCTGCTTCCTCACGTGTCAAATTAAGCGGGAGAGACAATCTCTTCGCGATCGATGGTACCGTCTTCCAGGTGAATAATGCGGTGAGCACGACTGGCAAAGCGCTCGTCATGGGTTACGATAACGAAATTTTGCTCATACTTCTTATTGAGATTCATGATGATCTCGAAAAGCGCTTCGCTATTGCGACGATCCAGGTCACCTGTCGGTTCATCTGCAAGAATCAAGCGCGGCCGATTCATCAAGGCCCGGGCTATTGAAACCCGCTGCTGTTCACCACCGGACAGTTGACTGGGCTTATGATGAAGCCGATCTTTCAGTCCAACCTCCATCAGCAGCTCCATAGCCTGCTTTTCATCTTTTTTCCAACCGGCTCCTTTAATCATTCGCGGCATCATTACGTTTTCCAATGCGCTGAATTCCGGAAGCAAATGATGAAACTGGAAGGTAAAGCCTACATGCTCGTTGCGAAACCGCGCAAGCTCCTTTTCGGAGTAGGTAAGAATATTCTTTCCCTCAATCAGGATTTCGCCGGAGGTCGGCCGATCGAGCGTTCCCAGCAAATTCAGTAAGGTTGACTTCCCAACACCGGAAGGCCCCATAATCGCAACAATTTCGCCGCGCTTCAGGCTCAGATTAATATCGCGTAATACCGATACCGTTCGAGGGCCGTCGTGGTAATCCTTTCCCAACCCGACGGTCTGTAAAACCACTTCATCAGTCACAACAAACTCCATTATTCATAGCGGATGGCCTCAACCGGATTCAGGCGAGACGCCTTATAAGCAGGATAAAGCGATGCGAGCAGACAGAGAACCATGCTAATGGTGCCTATAATAGCGAAATCTGTCCAGCGCATCTGCACCGGTAATTTTTCGATTATATATACATCAGCAGGTAACGAGATAAGCCCGAAGGTTTGCTGAAGATAGCATACAACAAATGCCAGAAGGCTACCGAGGGCTGTCCCAAGTATGCCTATAATGATTCCCTGGCGCATAAAAATATTCATAATATCGCTTGAAGAAGCCCCCATGCTTTTCAGTATACCAATATCACGGGTTTTCTCCATCACAACCATAGTTAATGAACTCACGATGGTAAATGCCGCAATAATAATAATCAGGCTGAAAATCAGAGTAAAAAGCCACTTTTCATAGGTCATCCAGCTGTAGAGGCTTTTATTTTGTTCAAACCAGGTTCGGGCTGTAAACGGGTATCCTCCCAACGCCTCTTCGATTTGAGGTGCGATATTTCCAGCCTCCTCAAAATCGGCCAGCTTCACATCTATGCGCGTTACAGCATCTTTCACGCGAAACAGCTTCTGCGCCTCTTCAATGGAGACATAGGCAAAGATCTTGTCGTATTCATAAAATCCGATTTCACTAATGCCGGTTACAATAAACTCCTGGGCCTTAAAGCGGGACAGAAATCCGGCATCTTTTGGGAAGGCGAAAAGAATGACCCGAACTCCGGGTTTGTAGATAAACAGGTTTTCCGCAAAGTAGCGTCCCAGCACAATTCCAGGCAGCTCTCTTCCCTCAGAATCGGTTCTCCCCAGGTTAAACTCTCCCGAGACTATACTTCCGGGCACTTCACTCACCTGATCGGCCGTTTCCGGGTCCAGCGCACGTATGGCCACCGGCTGGGTAAACTCTCCGGACCGTATCATGCTTTCACGGGTAATCATCGGTGAAGCACCAACAACGCCTTCTATACCACGAATTGTATCGGCATGCTTTTTATAGTCTTCGATATCATGACTATAGAATTTTCGCACGTGAATATGGGCATCGGCACCGATTAGCCGATTACGCACTTCAGATTCAAATCCATTAAACGCTGACAGCACTATATCGAGAGCTGCAACTCCGATCAGTACGCCGATAATTGAAAATAAGGTAATAATGGTAATAAAACCCGTGCGCCGTTTCGCGCCCAGATAGCGCATGGCCACAAAGGATTGAAATTTCATATAGGATCCAATTTATTATTTATGATTGAAGATCATTTAACAACAATCATCAATCATCACTGTCTTCAGTTTCAGCACTCATTTCCGGTCGCATATGCGGAAAGAAGAGTACATCTCGAATAGACGGCTGATCAGTCAGAATCATCGTTAGGCGATCAATTCCGATACCGATACCGGCAGTAGGCGGCATACCGTATTCCATTGCACGCAAATAGTCTTCATCCAATAGCTGTGCTTCCTCGTCACCCTTGGCGCGAAGACCCATCTGTTGTTCAAAGCGCTTGCGCTGATCCAGCGGATCATTCAGTTCGCTAAAGGCATTACTAATTTCCTTACCGGCAACAACGGCCTCAAACCGCTCAACGATGCGCGGATTATCACGATGCTTTTTAGCAAGCGGAGACATCTCCAGCGGGTGATTCATAATAAACGTCGGCTGAACCAGTTTGGGTTCGACAAACTCACCGAATACCTCATCGATAATTTTACCGGATCCCCAGGTCTCATCGGCTTCTATTTTCAAACCCTTTGCCGCTTCGCGAAGTTCCTCTTCGTTCATCTCGGACATATCCACGCCGGTAGCCTCTTTAATACCTTCAAAAATCGGCAGTCGTTTCCAGGGTGGCGTAAAGTCGATTTCCGTGCCCTGATAGGTTACCTTCATGCTACCCAGCACCTTTTGTGCAATTTCGGCAATCATGGTTTCACAAAGTTCCATCATCCAGTCGTAGTCCTTATAGGCAACATAGAGCTCCATCTGGGTAAATTCCGGGTTGTGAAAACGGCTCATCCCCTCATTGCGAAAATCCTTGGCAAATTCGTAAACGCCGTCGAAACCACCAACAATCAGGCGCTTCAAATATAGCTCATTGGCAATGCGCAGGTATAGTCGCATATTCAGTGCATTATGATGGGTCACAAAGGGACGAGCGGATGCGCCACCGTAAATCGGCTGCAGGATCGGCGTTTCAACCTCAACATAATCGCGATCGCTCAGAAAATTGCGCATCGTATTGATAATCTTAGACCGGCGAATAAAGACGTCCTTAATTTCCGGATTGACAATCAGGTCGACATATCGCTGGCGATAACGCTGCTCCTTATCGGAAAAGGCATCAAAGGTGGTCTTATTCCCCTCTTCGTCAACCTTTTCCTTTACGACCGGTAATGGACGCACAGATTTGGATAGCATGGTCACTTCATCAGCCGCTACCGATATTTCTCCGGTGCGGGTTCGGAATACTTTTCCACTAACACCGATAATATCACCGATATCAAGCAGCTTGTATAAATCGAAGTTTTCCTCACCAACCGTATCGATTCTTACAAAAATCTGAATACGGCCGGACATGTCCATCAAATCGACAAAACCGACCTTCCCTTTGGAGCGATTTGCCATCACCCGGCCGGCAACTTTTACCTCGGTTCCTTCCAGATCTTCAAAGGCATCTATAATCTCACCGGACTGGTGGGTACGGTCGTAGCTATGTGGATACGGCTCTATATTTCGCTTGCGTAATTCCTGTAGTTTGTGCCAGCGCTGCACAAATTCGTTCCTGCTCTCGTCGCTCAACTTTCGTCTCCTGTTGCATTCTGCCATTAAATTCAAAACTTACAGAAAATTCGTTTCCATCACAATATTTCTTTTAGAATAGCGTATTCTGATGCACGTATAAAGCAGCTAATGATCTTCACGCACACGGTAAATGTAACGATGGTATCCGGTATCCAGTCACCAGCATCTTGCTTCCTTTCCGCAACGTCCGCTCAACAGCGATTCCCAACATATATTTTATATCCATTCAGCTCTATAGGTGCAGCGGGCGATAATATATGCGTGAAACAGTGCGAACTTTTACTTGACATCAAAAATTGAAGTTCATAATTTTTTAAAATTATTATATTTATCAGTTTATTCTACAAATGTGAAACATACTGATTGACAACGGGATTCAGTCGATGTATAATGAATGTCCCATTGGCATAAGATTGACTATAACAGGAGTATCTCAAGGTGAGCCAGGTTTTTGTTAGATCCGATCAACTTCAGGATATCGTATTCGATATTAAGCTGACGATGGAAGAGTGGAAAGTATTATTTGCCGTAGACGGTCAGATGAATGAACAGGGTCTGGCTTCCTTTTTAGACATGAGTGAGCCGGAAGTGGCGACCACTCTTGAGAAACTCGAAGGTTTAAAGCTTTTACAGCCGACCGGTGTAGTTCCGCAGACTGCCGGTGGCCTTGATGACTCGGAAGAATTTGAAATTTCCCTCGGCGAAGACAAGCCTCTGCTGGATATGGATGATGATCCGTCTGAAGAGAAGCTGGAGTTCAACCTCAGCGAGGAAAACGGATTCGATAAGCCCGCCGAGCCGGAAGTTGAAGAGCCGGAGCCGATGCACGATACGCCGGGAGATGATACCTCCGGTGACGAAGACCTCGATAAGCTAATCGGCAAGCTGCTGGACGAAGAAGATGACTTTGAAGAGGATGAAATTGAAATTTCCCTCGAATCAGATCCGGAAATCAACATTACACCGCCAGCAGGTGAAGATGCGACTATTAAGTTCGAAGACGGAGACGATTTCAATCTCAGCAGCATCTTTGAAGAAGAGATAAAAGACGATGTTGCCTCCGTGGATCAGGCATTAAGCGATGTTGACGCACCGGAAGCTATAGTAGATGCCGGTGCCGGTATTATAGAAGATGTAGCTTCCCCGGATGATATTGGAACCGGGACGATTTTGGTAGTAGACGACAGCGTGGTGATCCGTAAGATGGTTGAGATTGCTCTCGAAAACGAATCTTACAAAATTGTAGCCGTTGCAACCGGTAAAGAAGCTCTGAAATATCTTGATGAGAACGATCCGGATCTGATCATCCTGGATATTATGCTTTCTGACGTAAACGGTCTTGATATCCTTAAGGCAATTAAAGCAAGCAAGCAAATACCGGTTGTTATGCTATCAGCAAAAGATACGCCCAGGGAAACAACAAAAGCCAAACAGCTCGGCGCAGACGATTTTATTCCAAAGCCGTTCAAGGATGAAGAACTCGTCAGCAAAATTAAAGAGTTGATTAAGAAATAGCCGCCTGCGGCTTAACAGTGATCTGACGCAAATGAACGACCCTATCGGACTGAATCCGTTACAGGAAGAGGAACGACTTTCCATATTTGAACTGTCCGGTAAGCTGTTTGGATTGGATATTACCCGCTCACGCGAGGTAATACCCCTGCCCCGTTTCACGGCCCTGCCCAATAGCGGGGATATTTTTTTTGGAGTTTTTAATCTGCGGGGAGAAATTTATCCACTCATAGATATCTCGCCGGTTCTGGGCCTTCCCTCCAAACAAATTCAGTCAGATGATATGGCAATCCTGCTTGATGGTCCCGATGGGATCATTATGGCAATGCTTGCAGATAAAATCTACAGCGTGTTGACGTATACGGAAGCAGAATTGAAACCGGCTAGCGGTATGGTTTCCCGAACGATGGAAAGCCACATCGCCGGCATCCTGGAAAACGATGATTCGATAATCCACATGCTGGATTTGGACAGTATTTTTAACGCCAAAGAATTACTTGCTCATTTTTAATCGGGTACCCTGATGAAATCAAATTTTATCGGACTACGCTGGAAGTTCTTCTTCATTATGTTCATGACCGGCTTTCTACTGCTGGTTATTTCGCTGCTTTTTATACGCTCGCATATACGCGATAACGTCGAAAATCAGGCAAAGAGCAACCTCCAGCACGTAGGTGACCTCTACGCCAGGTCCATCTCCGGCGAACTGATCCCCAACGTTACCAGCGTTACGGAAAATAATGATCTGGCCTATCGCCGCCTGTCTGAAAAGACTAACCAGGTATCAAGAGTTGCGGACTATGCGCTTCCCAGAAAGATTTACGGTACTAATGAGAACTACCGCAATCTGTTCCGGGTCAGCTCATATAAAGTTCTGAAGCCTAACGGCAACAAGCTCTCCCCTATCTATCCTCAGTCAAACGATCCGAAAGATGAACTGCCCCGCACCGATGCCGCCTCCGAAGTGATCAGCAGCCGTATTGGTGTGTTGATTGATCATCAGCAGGAAAACGGCAGTGAAAACATATATTACCTGGCACCGGTAACCGGACTAACCCGGGACGTGATAGCTCTGGTTCGTGTGGGTATGAACCGACAGGCCATTGAAGATCAAATTCCATCATTCTGGTGGAACCTGCTGCTGTTTGGAACGCTGGGAGCAGCATTAAGCTTTGCAATGGCCCACGTGTTGGCAAACCGCTTTGTTATCCGCCACATCGATGAATATGTAGACTTCGTGAACCGGGTATCCGAAGGTAACTATGATCTACGACTGAATCAGAATACGCGCGATGAAATCGAAAAGATCGGTAATGCCCTTAATGTGATGCTTGAAAAGCTTGAAGGCCTGATCGAAAGTGAAGCCGACCGAGATCGCCTGCAGAAAAACATCACCAGTCTGCTCCGCATTGTTTCTGCCGCAGCGGATGGTGATTTCACCGTCAGCGCCGAAGTTACCGCAGATACATTGGGTGCTCTTGCGGATTCGTTTAACCTGATGGTTGCAGATCTTTCGAGGCTGATTCGGGACGTAAAAAGCGCTTCAGACCAGATTCAGACCTCTACACGCGAAATTTTAATTAACACTGAAAGCATGTCTCACGGGGCAGATAATCAGGCCAAAGAAATCGAAGGCACCTACCAGGGTGCGGATGAAATGGCCAGTATCCTCAAATATGCAAACGTACGAACCTCACAGGCAGCAGAGTCTGCCCGTCACGCTTCTCAGGTAGCCCTTGAAGGTACCGAGGTTGTCAAGAAGTCTATGGAAGGTATGCGCTTTATCCGTGAACGCGTTCAGGAAACAGCTAGACGCGTGCGTGCACTGGGTGAAAGCTCGGTGGAAATCGGTGAAATTATTGAAGTTATATCAGATATTGCCAACCGGACAAACCTGCTGGCATTAAATGCTACGATCGAAGCTGCGAGAGCCGGTGAAGCCGGTCGTGGATTTGCCGTAGTAGCAGATGAAGTGCGGATGCTTGCCGAGAGATCCAGCCAGGCTGCGAAGGATATTGCCGGTATTATCGAGACCATTCAGGCCGGCACCAGTGAAGCGGTAATTGCCATGGAACACGGCACCGAAGAGGTGGAAAGAGGCACCGCATACGTGGATGAAGCCGGCATGGCGTTAAAAAAGATCATTGAAATGGTTCAAGATTCCTCACAATCTATTACAGAAATTTCAGGATCTTTCCAACAACAGACCAAAAGCAGCTCTGAAATTGCCGAAGCTATGAAGCGTACGGCCTCTATTGCCAAGGAAACGGCAAAGGGTGCCCGCAAGTCACGCGACTTGGCAGAGCAAATGGAAAAACTATCGCGCCGGCTGAATACTGCTGTATCAAAATTCCGCCTGAGCACGATTATTACCAATAACAGAGCAAAAGTAGAGAAATAACCTAAACTCAGGGTTGCATTATGAACGCAAATATGCCCACGACATTCGAATCATTTTATTTCTTCCAATTACTGGATAAGATCAGGGCAAACGGTCAGCAACAGTATGAAAAAGATGATATCAGTTATCTGGAAACCCTCCTCAACTACATGGAGAGTGAGGAAGACGCACATAGCAGCATAGAAAAGCTCGCTATCGCACAGGATACCAGTGACCTGGCCATTTTCTTCTCCGATATTTTGGAGCAGCTACATTTAATGCCGCCGGACAACTCCATGGAACGCCTGGAAGAACGGGCCGGCGATTTCTCCGAGCTATTCCAACTTTATCTGCAAAGTGAGGACTGGAAAGCCAGTTTCTCGATGAATATTAATGGCGATACGCCGGCAGAAGTTTCTGATGATGCTTTAACACCTGCCGAAGAACCGGTAGCCGAAGCAGCACCGGAAGCAACAACCCTGTCGCTGGAAGAATACTGTGATCGCATTCTACGTGAAAAAATAGAGCAGCAAACTGCCGCCCTACCCCAGGATAGAGCGACACGCTTTGAAACTCAGCTCCAGCAAATTCTGCAGTCTCCTGAATTGGCGGATAAACTTGCAGGCCGGATTCATCTTCCGGAAGCGATTGAATTTCGCGATATCGTGAATACCTTGTCCTCCGCTGGAGGTGCTCCTGCTGAAGTAGTCATGAGTGAATTTGATGCCCGGGCAGAAAAGCTACTACACCTGTTTTACAATCTGCAGGAAACACAGCAGCCTGCAATAGATGATGCATTGAAGACCGAAGAAGAAACACCCGCAGAAGAGCCGCTCGAGAATCTCTTCGCCGAAGCGGAAGCATTGATTGATGATAGCGATGAAGCCATTGATTTCTCCAACATAGAAGCGACAGCTGCTTCTATGACGGATGAGCAGTTTGATGAGAAGGCTCTGAGAAGCAGTGAACCGACTGAAGAAGAGCGCGAACGCCGCAAATTTCTGAAGGATTATGTTACCGGGGAAGTAAGCTCATTCAGCAGCGAGATCATGGAAAAGCTGGATCAGCTGATAGCGGAACCCGGTAGCGAATCCGGCTTCCACGAGCTTCAGGAGAGCCTGAAAGGAATGCGCGATCTCGGACAGATTCACTCCTATCCGGCAATCGAAGAATTATCCAGTAACCTCTCCCGCATGTTTAATGAGGCAAATGAAAGCGGGAAAACGATTCCTGCCGAAGCAAAAGGCAAGCTGGATAATCTCCTTCAGTCTCTACCGAAATATATTGAGGCATCACTGGATGATCAGGAAAACAAGCTGGTAGCCGATCTGAACTCTCAGCTAACGGATTTTCGTGCATTACTGCTGGCAGACGCACCGGCCTCCGAGACCGATGAGCTGAAAACGATGCGTGATTCCTTTCAGGATATCTTCTCTCGTTCCATTCAGAAGATTGCCGCTGAGATTGGTGAGGATAACGCGTCTGTTGAAAATCTGCAATCCGTATTCGAGAACCTTAGCTACTGGACGAACCTGCTGAAGCTGGAGCATGCCTCCGCTGCTGTTACACGCGTCCACAGCTTCTTTACAGAAAATGATATTTCCAGCTTATCCAGCGATGAAAAAGCCTCGTTGCAGGCAACCGTCGGAAAGCTGGAATATGTTGATCTGGATGCCGACACAACTGTATGGGGCGCCTATCTTGCGCCGCTGGATGAAGTATTCAGCGAAGAGTCCGATGTTCAGGACGAAACCGTCGCCGTAGGTGATGCGCTTTCTGCAATGCAAGACGTTGGCATACGACATATCGAGACGCTAAACAATAAGCTAAACGATAATGTGAAAGCCTCCAGCCTGGCAGTTGATGAGCTACCCGGCCTATTCCGCACCCTTGAAGAGCAGGCATCTCTCGTTGGAGATTCAAATCTGTCTGAAATGGCCGCTACCCTGCAGTTCACGCTGAATGAGCTGGAAAGCGCCGCCATCCTGAACAATCCCGAGGCAGAAACCAAGCTCGGTGAATTTCTGAGCTCGCTAAAAACAAGCCTCGAAAATCTACCGGCTTCTCCTGAGACCACTTCCCTGTCGGATCAGCTAAGAGCGATTGGCGAAGCAAAAGAGCAGGATCTGGAACTGGAAGGATTTACTGCTGAATCCGCCGGCTTCCTGAGAGACGACTCGGAAGCGGAAATAGTACCCCCGATGTCTGACGAAACCGTAAATGATATCATGGCAATTTTCCGTAAGGAAGCTCAGGTTTACGTCAAAGAGATTCGTGGACATCTGGAAATTCTGAATGAAGATCCCCGCAACGAAGAAGCCTGGCGCGGCATGGGTGTTTCGGCCCATACGCTGAAGGGCTCCGCTCAAATGGTTGGCCAAAATTATGTGGCCGAGCTTGCTGAACCTCTGGAAGAAGCAATCGAGAAGGCCGAAGGCGGAGAGCTGGTTAAAAGTATAATTCTCACCGGTATCCTATCGGAAATTACCGATCATATCGACAGTGGATTAAACGGTGATGAAAAAGATCCCCAGCACGTCATTAAACGTCTTACCTCATACATGGCCGGTGATATCAGCGGTGAAGAGCTGGATGATGCGGACGATCTTGAAGAACTTTCCTTTGCCTTCGAAGAAGATGGTGAAGGACCGGAAGCCGTTGTTGACACTGAAGACAGCGATGACGAAAGTATCGAGATCCTGAATCTTCTGGGAGACGATGAAGAAGAGGAGCTGGCTGCTGAGGTAAGTGATGAGCCGGTTGTTGAAGAAGCCTCTATCGAAGAAGAGGTAGATCAGCCTGAAGACAGCGATGAAGCTGATGATGACACTGCTTACATTACCCTTGCGGAAGAAGATCCGGAGCTTCTGGAGATCTTTAACAGCGAGGTGTCCAATAACTTCGATCTGGTTGAGAAGAACCTGACCAACCTACAGAAATTTGGATATGACAAAGAAGCACTGCAGCAGATTGAGCGTGCTGTTCATGAAATTCGTGGTGCCGCTAAGATGCTTGGCATCAGCGAGATTGCGCAAATCACCGATAAACTGGAGCGCATATTTGAGCTTCTCGTCCAGCGCCGTCATGAAGATCTTCAAGGTGTAATTACCGTTACCCGACGCTCTATGCACGCTATACGAGAGCTGACAACCAACCATCGTGTTCGTCAGGATCTGTACACTGAAGTGGATGAAAAGCTCAGCCACATTATTGAGAACTACGATCAGCCGACCGTTGCAGCAAACGACGACTCGTTCTATGAAGAGCGTGATGAAACCGGTGAAGTAGATGCTCTGACCGAGTCTCTGCTCGGTGCGGGCGCCGCAGCTGCTGCCGGGGTAGGTGCAGCAGCGCTAATCGATGAGGATGAAGAAGATGCACAAGCCGAACCGGAAGAGGCTGAAGAAGAGCGTCCTAAACCAGCTCCCCACCTCCTTGAACTGTATATCCAGGAAGCGCGTGAGCAAATCGATGATATCAACTATCTGCTGCTGAAGCTGGAAAAGAACCCGGAAAATGATGAGTTACAAAATCATCTGATGCGCTGTATGCATACTCTTAAAGGTTCCTCCGGCATGGTTTACGCCAGTCATATTGAAGTACTATCCCATCGCTGCGAGGATATTCTGGAGAAAACCATCAGCGAGAAGGCACCGATGCCGGTGGATCTCTTCAATGTTCTCTTTGAGGTTGTTGATGAAATCACGCTGATTCTCGATCACTTTCAGGTAGACGCTGTAGAGAAAACGAAAAATTTTGAAGATGTAAAAGTTAAGCTCGACACCTATTATAGTCAGCTGGATCCGACTGGAGCCGAGACAGAAGTCCCAACCTCCGCCCCACTCGAGCCGCGTAAAGCCAGTGTTGTTCAGGTTGATGATGATACTATCACAGAAAAGCAGAAGGCTACCTATCTGCGATTGAACATCAATAAGATGAATCATCTGCTGAACCTTGCAGCTGAACTGGTGGTCAGCAACAACCAGTTTAAAACGCAGCTGGACAGACTGAAAAACTTCTTCCCGATGCTGAATTCCAATCTCAAAGTGTTCAGAGATACTGAAGACTATATCAGCACAACATTGCGCGAAGAAAAGCGCCTTCAGGAATCTCTCCAGAAAATGGTGGAAGACAGTCCGGGAACGCAGGAATCGCTCAAGAAGCAGGTTGATAATATCCAGCGCACGCTAAAGAATATCCGCTCGCTGCAGGATGAGATCACCTCGATCACACATACGCTGAAGGAAAATTCCAAGGCCTATGATGAGAACCTGCAAAAGCTGAATAAGCTCAGCAATGAACTGCTCGACGAGATTATGCAGGCACGGCTGGTACGCATTGATCTGCTGTTCCAGCGCTTCCATCGTCCGATCCGCGATCTTGCTAACAGTTTGCAAAAGCAGATCAAGCTAACCATCAGCGGACAGGATACCGAACTGGATAGAACGCTTGTAGATGAACTTTATGAGCCTTTGCTTCACATCATCAGGAACTCTATCGACCACGGTCTTGAGACGGTTGAAGAACGGGAAGCGGCCGGAAAAGATCCGGAAGGCCACCTTTCTATCAAAGCCTATCGCGATCGCAACCAGGTGATTGTTGAAGTGAAAGACGACGGTAAAGGCATAGACATTGACAAGGTTAAGGCCAAGGCTATTGAGAAAGGCCTCCTGAAAGATGAAGATACCGAGAACATGACAGAGCAGGAAATTTTCGAATACCTGTTTTATCCTGGCTTCTCTACAGCTACCGAAACGACAATGGTTTCCGGTCGCGGCGTAGGGCTTGATGCTGTTAAAACGCAGATAGAAAAGGCCAAGGGCGATATCCGCATGAGCACTGAGCTTGGTAAGGGAACCACCATCAGCATTCGGGTGCCGATTTCCCTATCCGTTATTCAGTCGATGCTTACTGAAGTCGCCGGTCAGGTTTACTCGATTCCTCTGCTTCAAGTTGAAGAAACGCTGCACGTAAGCGCAGAAGACCTGATTCTCGAAGAGGATAACTACCTGATCCGCTATCGCGAGAACAAGATTCCGGTAGTAATGCTCAGCAGACTCCTGAAGATTCGTGAGGACGCCGATACCCGACTCAGCAGCACCGGCAGTTACCCGGTGATTATGGTGCAGGACGAAGGTCAGCGTGTTGCTCTGCTGGTAGACAAGATTATTCGTAGAGAAGAAATTCTCATTAAATCGCTTGGCCCGGGTCTGCGTAGGCTGAAGTATATCTCCGGCGGTTCAATTATGGCTGACGGGGCAGTCGTTCTGGTAGTCGATATTCAGCAGATTATCAACGACTTCCAGCGCGGCATCGCAATGGCACCGGAAGCACCGGAAGCGGTGGTAACGACAGTCGAAAAGGTTGAGCCTCCTCGACCGGAGCGCAAAAAGCCAACCCGCAAGCGCATCGAAGGCCGTAAGCCGATGGCACTTATCGTCGATGACTCCCTGAGCATTCGTAAGTATCTCAGCAGCCTGCTGATTCAGAAGGGCTATCAGACTGAGACAGCACGCAATGGTTATGAGGCTCTGGAACTGCTTAACAAGCAGGACTTCGACATTATGGTTACCGACCTGGAGATGCCGAAGCTATCCGGTTACGAACTGATTGAAACAGTGCGTTACGATAAACGTTTTGCCGGTTTCCCGATCATCGTCTTAACCGGTCGTGCCGGCGAGAACTTCCGCCAGCTGACCAGCGAACTCGGTGCTGATGCGTATATTGTGAAGCCGTTTAAGGATCGCGAATTATTCGATCAGCTGGAACGCTTCATCGACTACCGAATGTAAAATTAACGAACACCCGGCAGCTTTTAGCTACCGGGTGTTCGTTTTCTACCCTTCCCCTATTTCTTCCTTACAGAAAAATATACCCTTTTACTCAGTTCAGTTGAAAAACTCATCGTTTTTTTGTATATATTCAAACTGTAAGCCTATGGAACCTGCATCTTTTATCGGGGTATCATAACGCGTAAATGACGTTGAACACTATTAGCTTGAAAGAAAAATGCGGTGAAATCCCCCCTCATTATCCTCACAATACTTCTTGCGATTTCACTGGGACATTCTCAGTCAAACTCCGATAAAGAAAAAACTCTACACTTTAGAGAAAATACGATTGATCGTGACACCCGCTGGGAGGGGAAAGTTTATATTTATCAGGATATACTCATCAAAAGAGGTGTTACTCTTTCTATAGAACCCAAGACAAGAATTATTGTACGGCATCGCAAAGACCGCGGTAATATTGGTAAAGCAAAAGACCGAGTGGAAATTATTGTTAACGGTAAACTCATTGCACGCGGAACGCCTGAAGAAGGAAAGATAATTTTCACCTCTCGTTCCCAGCAGCCTCAAATGAACGATTGGTATGGCATTATTCTGAAAAACCCGCGTGAAAAATCGATTATCGACCACTGCGTGGTAGAATATGCCTTTAATGGTATAACCTGTTACGGTAGCAGCCCGGAGATAAGTAATTCCGAGATTCGCTTTAATCACTACTCTGCAATCAGTGCCGAGGTTCGGGCGAAACCATATATACGGGACTGTATTTTAATTGGAAATGATTTTGCCGGCTTAAACTGTGAGCTGGGCTCCAAGCCGATTGTCGAGCGAACGATCATTACGCAGAATAATAACGGCGTCATCGTTTTTGATCGTTCACAACCTGATCTTGGTCGAGTCGCATCAGCTCCCGGGGAGTCAACCGGAGAAAATCGCATCTACAACAATTTTGAAGTGGACATCTACAACAACTCCAGTATGGAGCTCTTTGCACAGAATAATATCTGGAATAACGCTACAGAAGACGTGATAAAGCAGAAGATAAAAGACGTGGAAGACAATACTCAGTTTGGTGAGGTTCAAATTTCTCCTGTGTTTAACGAGGAACCGGTTCTTGCCAGCCGTCCCCGTCGTCCCCGCCCTCAACCACAAGTAGTTGCCGAACCGGTTGTGCAGGAAGAAGCACCACCGACGGAAATTCGTGACCTACCCGCCAGCCCGGAAATTACCAGCCTGCCGGATATAGCCCAGAGCACTATCGATACCAGCACCATAGGACAGGAGACGTTAACCGTCTATAAGGAAGAGGTTGTCGCGAGGAAACCAGCAGAACAAGAGGCATCTGTTAACCTGAAAGAACCGATTATTGAAGCTCTGTTGGATGGCGGTAGCCGTACTTATGTAAAAAAGGTAAAAGCGTTTTATCCGGAAATTTATAAAAAGACGAACTTCGAAGGACGGGTTTTCCTTGAGGTGATCGTCGGACGAGACGGTAAAATAGAATCACATAAAGTGCTGAAGAGCGACGGGATTTATTTCACCTACGCAGCTGAAGAAGCACTCCAGCAGATGCGTTATGCCCCTGAGACCTTTCAGGGAAAGCCAGTACGCTATAAAATAATAGAGCCTTTCATCTTCAAATTATCCAGCCGCTAGCCGGAAGACAACATCCAATCCCTTGCCGCTTATCACAGACCTTCTGAGAAAATCATACCACATTGTCCTGCGCTCATTGAATAACGATATATCGGTAGAAGTATGAAGTCTGTCATTATTATTTTAGCACTCTTTCTATTCAGTAGTCTCCTTCAGGCTGCTGAATTAAGGTTTTCCGGAGCCATTAAGAAAGACACAAGATGGTCGGGAACGGTTGTTCTCACAGGTGATGTAGTTGTGTCTTCTAGGGCAACGTTGACAATAGAACCTGGAACAAAAATCCTGGCGCTTTCCAGGCAGGACGACCGGCGGGCTGGAAGCAGAAGTGACCGTATCGAACTGACCATCCTTGGACAAATGATCGCCAAAGGCAAGCCGGATGAAGGACAAATAGTTTTTTCCTCAGCATCGGACAATCCGCTTATGCAGGATTGGTATGGCATTCGTTTCCGTTCAAAGGGAGCAAACTCCATCCTCGAATACTGCCTTGTTGAATTTGCCTACAACGGGATTGAATGCAACGGAAGCTCACCGAATATTCGCTACAGCACCATTCGTTATAACTTTCAAAACGGCATCCTATGTGATATCCAGTCAAACCCGCTAATTGCCAGCAGTATGCTGATTGAGAATGGTATGGCTGGACTTTTTTGTGAGTTTGCTTCCCGTCCGCTTGTTGAGAACAGCATTATTTCACGCAACCGTCAGGGCGTCGTTATATTTGAGACCTCACGCCCTGATCTCGGACAGCTTGTTGAAGAAGCTGGACGCTCCATCGGTGAGAACCGTATTTTTGGAAATGATGAGCATGATATTTATAGCCGCTCGTCGGAACGCATTTTTGCCCAGAACAATTACTGGAATTCGAACAACCTTGAACAGATCCGCCGTCTGATTGAGATTGTCCCCGGAGAGGATTCGAAAGCAGGTGAAATTCTCATTGAGCCGTTTTTAGAACATAATCCCTTGCTGGCAGCAAATCTAAACACTCCCCCACCAGCCACACGTTCCTCCAGAACGGTATCGCCCAAAAAGTCTGTAAAAAAGCCGGAAACAAAGCAGCCTGCCTCACAAAAACGCAAGGTTTCTAAGCCGCCGCTGACTAAGCCTAAATCCAGTGTCGCTTCATTGAAATCCCCCGTGAAGGATATTCCTTCAAATGCAACTTCGAAACCTGCGACTGAAAAGGTTAAAAGCGTACAAACTGTTGAGGATAAGGCGAAGATTGTATTACTGGAGCCTGAAGAGCCTGCCAATAATCAGCGCACTCTAAACCCAACACATCTGCAGCGTCCCGGTGAGCCAATAATCGAGATGATGCTGGATAATAATGAACGTGAATATATTGAACGAAAGCGCCCGAACTATCCGTCGGTTTACCTGGCTTCCGGAGTTGAGGGAATTGTTCTGGTTGAGGTTTTCGTCGGAAAGGACGGTCGCATAGACCGCAAGCGGGTGCTGCGCAGTGATGGCGACGCCTTTACCGAAGCCGCTGAGGAGGCGCTGAAGTCGTATCGCTACAAACCCGGTACCATCAATGGGGTTCCGGTACCCTACCGCCTTGTTGAGCGCTTTACGTTTGAGATAGAATAACGTCGCATTGCATGCAATGCGACGGGTTCAAAGTTCAAGGTCAGAAGTCAGAAGTCAGAAGTCAGAAGTCAGAAGATAAAATATACTGCCTGTTTCTCACCACTCCCACTGCCTCACGGCCTCACTGCCTCACTGACCGTTTCTGCCCGACTCTCACTGTTTCTCACCGATTCTGCCTGTACTCACCACTCTTTTCTCCCACTCACCCGCTCGACCATACCCAATGCCCGATGCCCGATGCCCAATCACCGCACCAACAACATCTTCCGTGTCTTCACAAAATCACCTGATTCAATCCTGTAAAAATACACCCCGCTGCTCACTCGACTACCGATATCATTTATACCCTTCCAGCGCAGAGAATAACTGCCGGCGCTGAGCTTATCATCCACCAGAGTAGCGACTTTTTGCCCCAAAACGTTATAGATTTGCAGGGTCGTTTTCTGCGCTATCGGTAATTGAAATTTTATGGTTGTTTCCGGGTTGAATGGATTTGGATAGTTCTGTGCTAATTCAAAAGTCAGCGGCTTGTTCAACTCTCCCTCAATTCCAGTGGGATACTCAGGTGTAAATTCGTATGACAGACCAAGCTCAATACCATTGTAAACATAGAGCTCTAGGACACCTGGATTTTGCAGGAACGTAAATCCATCTTCAACTCTGAGCCACATCCCCCAGAGCGTTGGTACACCGCCAAAGATGATCGCATCCTGGGTATAGCCACCGCCGGTTACCGGATCGTAATCGCTATTCATGATAAATAGATGCTCTCTTCCCCCTATTAATGTATCTGGATTCCACATCAGATCAGCAGAGCCTACATTTGCATCCTCGACAAATATTATGTTCAGTCGCCTGGGATTCGCCGGATCCTCAATATCGTACGCCGCTCCGGGAAAGGTTCCAAGTCCATTGTGCATATATCCAAGATCTCTGCGAAATACGTTGGCATTGGTAACCATCGTTGAGTCAAATACAATTCTTACATCCCGATAGTCTCCCTGTTCCAGCGTGCTGCCAAAAAAGTCGCCCCCCAAATCTGCCCCTCCCAGAAAACTACGTCCTCCCCAGTCCACTCCATCAAGCCAGCGATCACCGCCAAACCATTGCCAATCTCCGACAGAATCTGCTGGAGTAGCTGTGCCCGGAAGGATTGAAAACCCGTCTATGGTTACGGTGTTATGCGCCTGCTCATCAGGAAAAGGCTGGGATTCGGCAAGGGTATCTCCGATTGTAATGTTCTCCAAAGTGTAAAAGAACTCTTGTCTTGAATTCTCTTCGTTAAAGGTTAAACGGTAGTTAGATCCGTTCAGCAAGGATGAATCAAATATCCGATAGCTCATAAGACCTTCGGTATTTCCACTAATTTTTGTCATCGGTAGCTCTAATGGATCATTTGGTAGAGACTCAATTACTATGCTTACCCTATCTGTCCAAACATTTCCTCTCGAGGTAATAAAACTGTAAACGAGTTCAAGACTATCGCCAATAGGAAAGTTATCGTCTATCGTTAGGCTGAAGAATGGCTCTGATGGACTATAAGGCTTAAGATATGAGCTATTACCCGGCAAAGATGCGATTAGCGGTTCATTATTGACCACCTTCAAATCCTGAATAAGCAAAGGCTGGAGCGCTTTTATTTGGTTAATTCGCAAATTGGCATAATTAAATGAGCCCTGATTTTCAACCTCCAGCGTAAATCGGATATTTTCACCAGGATTGGCAATTCCGTCCTGGTTGTAATTATCTGAGCCAATAACAGCTCTGGCAATTCTTACCGGACCACTGGTAGTTATGGTCGTTTCGATATCTTCCCAGAGAAAGTCAAATCCCTGCTGATAGGTCACATCCAGATCAGCAGAAACAGCAGACGGTGCCGGTGTCGTAAACCAGCTGTTCCCCCAAATGCCGTCTCCGGCTACGCCATCGTTATGCTGGCCGTCATCAAACAGCGGCAGCGTCGTAATCGGGAAGCCATTACGCGTCTTCAGCAGCATCTCCATTGCCGTAGCGTCCTGATTTTCTGCCTGGAAACGCACCTCATTCACTTGAGTAGAACTGTAGATTGTTCTTGAAGAAAAATTCACGGCAGTCGGTATGTTACGGAATAAGCTTTTCTGAAGACTGGCTGCAATCTTTCGATTCTTTTTTAATTTGGTGATACTGTCATATCGATTTTCCCCCAGCCCTCCGATCAGGGCGTAAATGACCTCCTGGCTATCACCGGGTTGCATTGAAAAAGGACCCGTTGAAAGATGAAATCTTCTATCACCGAGTTGTGGGTTGTTACCCATTCCGTCAATATCATCACTTCCAACTACTGGATCACCATGTAGTGGGAAGTTTGTCGACTGCCCAAGATTTGGTCCAGAGCCAACATACCAACCCCTATTACCCGGATAGATAATACCTTTCATAAAGCCAAACCACTCTTCAGTTGCCTCATATTGTCCATATGGTCCTGGTTCACTTGGTTCCACTCCACTTGAAAAATACCCAAAGGCGGATATACCCAGATTTCTATTACCCGCTATTCGACTGAAATTAACGGTTGCACTATCACCAGCCGATAAAACAGTCGGTCCCTGTAGGATCAAGTAGCCAAATGCAGCCGGGGCTAAATTAAAAGATCGATATTCCGAATCCTCGGGTAGACCATTATAAACGAATCCCAAATCCAATAATGAGTCACACCCGACGAAGTCATCCGTGATACGCCCCAGATCAACATCTGCCCAGCGGCTAAAATACATGGAGTCTATAGGAAAGCCGGATTTATTGAGAACCCTAAAGCGCTGAAACGTCATATCTCTCAAGCCACCATCTTCACCTTTGTAGCCCCATAAGGTGGTTTGTATTTCCAATCCAATTGGCGGTGAACCATATAAGCCGGTTGTTACGAGAGAATCGAGATCATGCACGACGAACCAGAGCACCTGATCGGCATCTGCAAGCCCCGGCTCATCGATAGCTGGCTCATACATACCATTTCCGTTATTATCATAGAAAGGAGCTCCCAAAGTCGCCGGCCATTCTTGCCAGTCCATTGCATACTGATCCAGAACAGATTGTGCCTGCTGCTCAGTCACCAGGGATGTGTCGATGTTAAACAGCTCTGCTGCATCGAGAATTACATCAGCACTGGAAGTTGTCAACTCGTTATAATCCCGTCGAACACGGAAGATCCTTAGCGGGCTTCCACTTGGAACCGGATTAGGGCCGGGAGTTACAATATAACCGGAAGTCGTTCCGGGAATATAATTTTGTCCACCAACTCGTAATGCCGGTTTGGAAGGATTGTTATCCTGTACGATTCCCCCCCAAACCAAGCCATCACGAAAAACCACACTGGCTGTTTGCCTTGGATAGGTTGTTCCGTTAAAATTTAGATAGGGATTGCTGCCCGAATTTCCATCATTACGTATCCATCCGGAAAGATTATTGATATTCCAGAGGGTATAGTAGGCATTAGGTGGCTCCGGATGTTTGGCAATATTCGTTTTTTGCTGGGCCGAGATCGTCCCTAACGCAAGAGTTAAGCTGATAATTATAATCATAGCCAATTTTGAATCCATATCTCCCTCTTCTACTTAATTTGGAACAGCACATTGGTTATTTGGCGACACACTTGTCTTTGGGCAACACAATGGTTTGTGGGACGATACACCGGTCGCAATATATGGGACGACACGTATTGTTTGGGACGACACACAGGTCGCCCCCTGTATGCCTTCTGTCATCTGCCGTGGATCGACACATATTCTCCGGGGCGACACGCAGGTCGCCCCCTGTTTGCCGTTCGTTTCCAGATCACCGATCACCGATGCCCGATGCCCGATCATCTCACCAACAACATCTTCCTTGTCTTCACAAAATTACCTGATTCGACTCTATAAAAATAAACCCCGCTGCTCACTCGACTGCCGGTATCATTTATACCCTGCCAGCGCAGAGAATAACTGCCGGCACTGAGCTCATCATCTACCAACGTGGCGACTTTTTGCCCCAGCACGTTAAAGATTTGCAGGGTCGTCTTTTGGGCGAATGGCAGCTGAAATTTGATGGTTGTTTCCGGATTGAACGGATTCGGAAAGTTCTGAGCAAGCTCAAAGGTTAGCGGCTTATTAAGACCATCATCAATTCCGGTTGGATACTCCGGTGTAAATTCATACGTCAAACCGAGTTCGATACCATTGTAGACATATAGTTCGAGCTCACCGGGGTTCTGCAGAAACGCCATACCGGTTTCAAGCCTACAATAAATAAACCATATTTTGGGTGCATTACCATAAAGATCCCCCTGTTCGATATATCCTCCACCGGTGACTTCATCGTAGTCACTATCCATGATCATCAGATATTCTTTTTTACCATCATATGAAGCATCCGGATTCCAAATATGATCTGCGGTTGCACTTTCCTCCACAAAAATTATATTTAATCTTCTGGGATTAGATGGATCTTCAATATCATATGCAGCACCATAAAACGTACCCAATCCTGCATGGTTATATCCGAAGTTCCAATGAAACACATTTGCATTCGTTGTAATTGTAGAATCAAATACGATACGAACATCACTAAATTCACCCTCATTAAGCGAGGTTCCAAAGAAACGATTCCCTAAATCCGTTCCTCCCATAAACGACCTGCCGAATAAATTTATGCCCTTTAACCACCTTATCCCATTATTCCATTCCCAGTCTCCCACGGAGTCCTGAATTGATGCTGAACCTGGAAAAACTTTAAATCCGTCTTGAAGGTTTGAACTATGCCCATTTTGATCCGGGAAATGGATTGACTCTGCCAGAGTATCACCGGTAACAAGATTTTCAAGAATATAGAGCGGATCGTTATCTGCGTTAAACTCATTAAATGTAAGCCTGTAGGAATCACCGGCAATCGCAGTCGGATCGAATATGCGGTATTCCATAATCCCCTCGGTATTCCCGTTAACTTTTGTCATCGGAAAATTAAGTGCATCGTTTGATAAGGCTTTAACCGGAATACTTACCGTATGCGTCCAGATATTGCCGTTTTCGGATTTCAGTTCAATAACGAGCTGCATACTATCTCCGGGTGGAAATGCCGGATCAACGCTTAATGAAGCATACCATTGGGTTGGGTTATAATTCCATGTAGTAATACTGCCCGCAGGAAGGTCAAACACCGGTCGTTTATTAACCGTTTTCAGATCGGAAACAAGGCTGGTTTGGAGCGGTTTAATGCTGTTTATCCAGAGGTTCTGATAGTTGAAGTTCCCGGCATTTTCGACATCAATTGTAAAACGAATATTCTCACCGGGATTTACAATTCTGTCCTGATTGGTATTATCCGAGCCAATTTTTATTGCAGAAGCCATCACAGGGCCGCTTGTCGTAACCGATTGATCAATTTCCTCCCACAGAAAGGTATCTCCCTGTTGATAGTCGACCTCCAAATCTGCTATAACCGCATTTGGACTCGGTGTGGTAAACCAGTTGTTTCCCCAAATTCCATCTCCAGCCGCACCATCATGATGTAAACCATCATCAAACAATGTAATTGTAGTAATTGGAAAGCCGTTTCGGCTTTTCAGGTAAAGCTCCATATTTACCGCATCCGGATTGACTGCCTGAAAACGAACCTCATTAAATTGAGCATTACCATAAATTGTTTCGGTGGTAAATTGTATGCTTCCTGGTATCGTTTTGAAGAGATTCTGCTGAAGTAATTGTGCAGTTCGTTGTGTTTCTCTCATTTTCACGATGCTGTCGAGACGATCATCCCCAACTCCCCCGACAAGTGCATAAACAACCTCCTGTGTATCCCCGGGCTGCATCGTGAAAGGCCCGCTGGTAAGCAGCATGGATCGTTGTCCCCAGTAGTATACTGGTAGCCGTTCCACATCTCCGATACCACTAATCGGGTCTCCGGTTAATGGAAAATCGGTCTCAATGTAATTATACGGATCCGGCGGATCATCCGGATAATAGCCCCACGGCATACCCCACCAGTTTAAACCCTTCATAAACCCATAATACTGTTGAGCACCTTCTTCTGTCCATCTGTTCGGATGAGATGGTTCCTGTCCCCAGTAGCTGCTGGCCGTCATATCCAGATTCTTGTAACCGGCGCGCCTGCTAAAATTAAACATTGCACTATCCCCGGGAGATTGGACAAGCGGCCCTTGTAGGAGAGCGTAACCAAATGCCGGAGGAACACGTCCTGCCTGCTGGTAAACAATGTCAAAATCTTTGCGATTATACGCATAGGTAGTGTTAAGAACTGTATCGGTAGCCACACCATTATCAGTTGGGTTCCCCATACTAAAGGCCATGTGGCGGTTAATAAACATAGAATCAATCGCCAGTCCGGACTTATTTATCAAGCGATATCGCTGAAACGTCATGTCGGCTAAAGCTTCATTTTCGCCTTTATATCCCCACATCGTAGTCTGTATTTCAAGGCCGATTGGTGGTGAGGCGTAAATTATATCTGCAGAGTCAACAATGTCATGAGTGACAAACCATAATACCTGATCGGCATTTGCCAGTCCAGGTTCATCGATCGAAGGTTCATATGTCCCGTTACCATTGTTATCATAAAAAGGAGCCCCCAGCGATACCGGCCACTCCTGCCAGTCCAAAGCATACTGATCCAATACAGCTTGTGCCTGCTGTTCGGTAACTACCGAGACTTTTGTTTCATTCAGCTCAGCAGCATCGAGTAGAACTTCCGGGTCGGAGGTGGTTAAGTTTTGGTAGTCCCTTCGAACTCGATATACTCGCATTCCCTCGCCTGCGGGTATGGGGTTAGGTCCCGGAGTAGCAATATATCCAGAACGCGTGCCTATCCAATAATCTCGCCCCCCAACCCGAAGAAGTGGAGTAGTCGGGTCATTATCATCAACGAGTCCTCCCCATACTATTCCATCCGACCAAACCATAAAGTCGGTCCCACGCGGGTAGGTAATACCGATTGGACCATCTGCTCCTATTCCTGGCCGTCGTGCTGAGGAACCATCATTACGAATCCAGCCGGAAAGATTGTTGATGTTCCATAACGTATAGTATGCATCCGTAGGTTCAGGTTGATTAATAATATCCGCTTTTTCCTGGGCGGAAATCGTTCCTAACGCAAGAGTTAGACTGATAATTATAATCGTAGCCAATTTTGAATCCATATCTTCCTCTTCTACGAAATTTTGGGACGGCACATTGGTTATTTGGCGACATACTTGTCTTTGGGCAACACACTGGTTGTGGGACGACACACCGGTCGCAATATATGGGACGACACATATTGTCCGGGACGACACGCAGGTCGTCCCCTCATTGACGTTTGTTATCTGCCGTGGATCGACACATATTGTTCGGTGCGACACACAGGTCGCCCCCAGTTTGCCGTTCGTTCCCCGTTTCCCGATCACCGATGCTCGATCACCGTATTAATAGCATCTTCCTCGTCTTCACAAAATCACCCGATTCGATCCGGTAAAAATACACCCCGCTGCTTACTCGGTTTCCGGCATCACTCGTGCCCTGCCAGTGCAGAGAATAACTGCCGGTACTGAGATTATCATCTACCAACGTGGCGACTTTTTGTCCCAACACATTAAAGATTTGCAGAGTGGTTTTTTGGGTCTTCGGTAACTGAAATTTAATGGTTGTTTCAGGGTTGAATGGATTCGGATAGTTCTGCGCAAGCTCAAAAGTCAGAAATGCCTTCACATCATCTACGGATGTGAGCGCTGGAGTAAATTCATATGAATTACCTAACCGGATGCCGGTTTTCAAATAGAGCTTTAGCGTACCAGGATATTGTAATGCGGTAAAGCCGCCTCGGACTCCCGGCCACAGCGCCCACTGGGTATCTGTATTACCAAAAATCATCGCATCCTGAGCATAGAAGCCGCCATTGCTGGCATCATAATCACTTTTCATTATAAAAATATATTCACGGCCTCCATTAGCAAAGTCGCGCGGATTCCATTTTAAATCAGCTAAACCATCATTGGCATCTTCTACAAAAACAATATTAACACGACGTGGGTTCGAAGGGTCTTCGATATCATAAGCTGCTCCTGGAAAGATTCCCAAACCAGCATATAAATAACCACTACTTCGCCAGAATACACAAGAGATGCTTACCTGAGTCGTATCAAAAACAATGGCTACATCATTTATTTCATCAGTCGTGAGCGTGCTGCCAAAGAACTCCGGTCCGACATCAACACCACCTTCAAAGGAGCGTCCACCCCAATTTACACCGAGCAGCCAGCGCGGACCGCCACTCCATTCCCAGCGATCGGGTAAGTCTTCCGGTATGGTGGTACCACGTGTAATCAAAAAACCATCCTGAGGCGTGCTGTTGTGCGGAAATTCATCCGGATATGCTATACCCTGTTGCAACACGGTGCCGGCTGTTTCATTACGAAGCGTATAAAGAGGACCACCTAATGCTGTTGTATCTTCAAAAGTAACAGTATAGCGATTTCCGGTAAGCTGCGCTGAATCGAAAACACGATATCCCAAGTCACCATCACCACTGCCTGCCAGCTTTGTCATTAGGTAATCTTCCGGCTGCTCTTGTAGTTCTGAAACGAATACAGCAACGGTATCCATCCAAGCTGCACCGGAGAAACTTTCCAGCCTGAAAACCAGATGTAGGGAATCATTAACCGCAATAGCGGGTGAGATTTGCATAAAAAAATAGGGCTCATTTTCCTGATAAGGCCAGCTGAACTCGCTTTGTGCAGGAAGTGAAAATTTTTGAAATCCGTTCTCTATGCGAAAGTTTGGTGTTAATTCCGGCCCAATAGATTCAATAGGGTAAATATTTAAGTCGTTAATTGACACACCGCCATTATTTCTTAATCCTAAGGTAAATCGCACATTTTCTCCAGGATTCACCTGACCGTCCTCATTTAGATTATCTGAGCCGATTAACACCTCGGATATTTCAACCGGCCCACCGGTTGTAATATTACGAGCAATGCGTTCTCGTTTAATCTGAAAGCCGCTGCTGTAGATAACATCCAGATCAGCAGTAAGACCATCATTTCGAGGTGAGGACTGCCAGACGGCCCCCCAAACTCCGTCTCCGGCGGCCCCATCCTCATGATCGCCATCATCATACATAAAGAAATCAGCAACTGAATTTCCATCTGGATCAATTAACCTCAATGTTACTTCCATAGCGTTTTCGAGCAGAACGTTAAATATAACTTCAGATTGGCTTGGAGACTGATAGCGGGTTCGCCACTTAAATTTTGCCTTGGAGGGAATATTGCGAAATCGGTCCTGCTGCATAGCTGCTGCCAGACGTTGTTTGTCTTTCAGATCTGCGACGCTTTGCAGCCAAGTATTGTCTAACCCGCCAATGGCTGCATAAATAACCTCCTGAGTGTCTCCCAGAGCCATTTCAAATGGGCCAGCGGACAACATTATTATTCGGTCTCCTGGTGGATAATTGTCCTCAAGCCCATCCATATCCAAAGTCTGATCACTCGGTTCACCATTTAATGGATAACATGTAGGATTACCGCGAAACGGACCGGCGCCATGAGTATATACTTCTCTAAAATGAAAAGGCGTTGGAACAACACCATTCATAAGACCGAAATACTCTTCTGTTGCCTCATAGTCCGCGAAACGCGGCATACTCCAATTCGCTCCAGCCGCAAAATAACCAAATTTTATTTCCTCTACGTTTCTGAAGTCAGTGATCCGTTGAAAATTAAAAATTGCAGTATCTCCAATGGAGGGTTTTAGCGGCCCTTGAACAAAGGCGTATCCATACGCCGCTGGTGCAAGGCTGTTATTTTCATATGTTGCTTCAAAGGCAATACCATTATAAACATAGCCGATTTGTAAAACCGAATCACAGCCAGCAAAATCATTGTTCCCATCACCAATATCCAGATCTGCCCAACGAGCCACATACATCGTATCCAAATGGTAGCCGGAGTGATTAATGAAGCGGTAGCGTTGAAATGCGATGTCGGACAGCGTACCGGAATCACCGGAATAGCCCCACATGGTCGTTTGGATCTCCAGTCCAATGGGCGGTGAACCGGCAAAGGCTACCGATTGATTCGCGTCCAAATCGTTAGTTACCATCCAGATGACTTGATCCGCTTCGGCAAGTCCGGGTTCATCGATGTCCTTATCGTAGCTTCCATTACCGTTTAGATCGTAGTACGGCGCACCGAGGTGTCCCGGCCAGTTATGCCAGTCGTATGAGTAGCGATTGATTATAGAGCGCGCCTGTTTCTGCGTAACCTCGGATGGATCAACCTGATAAAACTCGGAGGCTTCGAGAATCACCTCCAGGCTATTTTCGGTGAGATCCTTGTAATCCCGGCGAATACGGTAGATCGGCTGCGCAGCAGAGCCTTGCGGATTGGGACCGGTTTGGGTGATGTAACCTGAGACGGTAGAGGAAATGTAGGTTTGTCCGCCGACTCGAATTTCCGGTTTGGTCGGATCATTATCGTTTACCCGCGCTCCCCAGAGAAGACCATCCTGTTTGCTCACACTGGCCACTCGACGGGGAAAATGAACACCAGCATCTCCATTTGGTGCACTGCCGGACAGGCCGTCGTTACGTAACCAAAAGGACATGCGGTTGATGTTGAAGGGTGTATAATAGTTTTCCAGCGGATCATCAGGCATTATAACCGAATGTTTCTGCTGGGCGTTTGTGGTATTAAACAAGCTGATTACCAGAAGGGATAATAAGATACAGTATCGTTTTTTCATAAATTGCTCTCTCATGCCTTTTTCCAACCACCTACAACCAATAGACCAGATTTTATTTTACATATCGCCCCTACAGGGCTTTCGTAACTCTCACTGAGCGGCGGTGCATATTTATCTTAATCTTCATGCAGGTTGCAATATATGGGACGACACGCAGGTCGTCCCCTCATTGACGTTTGTTATCTGCCGTGAATCGACACATATTGTCTGGTGCGACACACAGGTCGCCCCCAGTTTGCCGTTCGTTTCCCATTCCCCGATGCCCGTTTCCCGATCACCTCACCAACAACATCTTCCGCGTCTTCACAAAATCACCCGATTCAATCCGGTAAAAATAGACCCCGCTGCTTACTCGGTTTCCGGCATCACTCGTGCCCTGCCAGCGCAGAGAATAACTGCCGGTACTGAGATTATCATCTACCAACGTGGCGACTTTTTGCCCCAACACATTAAAGATTTGCAGAGTGGTTTTTTGGGTCTTCGGTAACTGAAATTTAATGGTTGTTTCAGGGTTGAATGGATTCGGATAGTTCTGCGACAATTCAAAGGTTAGAATACCTTTTGGTTTACTGACAGATGAAGTTAAGCCCGGAGTAAATTCATAAAGGTTACCAATCCGGACTCCGGTTGTTAAATACAGCTCTAACCTACCTGGATTTTGCAGTGGTATGTATCCGTGGCGAGTTTTCGTCCACAATGCCCACTGAGTATCTGTACTGTCGAAAATCATCCTATCTTGAAAATAACCACCAGCATCTATTGAGTCGTAATCACTTTTCATAACAAACAAATATTCTCGACCACCGACCGTAGAATGAGTTGGACTCCATTTTAAATCTGCTATTCCGTCATTGGCATCTTCAACAAATGCCACATTAACCCTACGTGGATTGACTGGGTCATCAATATCATAAGCGGCTCCGGGAAATGTACCCAATCCGGAATACATATAGTTACTGCTTCGCAAAAACACGCAGGCATTGCTCACCACAGTTGTATCAAATACAATGGCAACATTGGAAATATCATCAGTAGTTAGAGTACTGCCAAAAAACTCAGGACCAACCTCAACACCACCCTCAAATGAACGCCCAAGCCAATTTACGCCACTAAGCCAGCGCGGACCGCCGGTCCACTCCCAGCGACTTGGGTCATCTTCCGGAATAGTCGTACCGCGCGTAATTAAAAAACCATCCTGTGGACTACTGTTATGCGGGAATTCATCGGGATAAGGAGTTCCCTGCTGAAGCGTAATATTCTGCGTTTCATTTCTCAGGGTATAAACCGTTTCTCCGAACTGATTGGTATCTGTAAATGCTACTGAATACGTATCGCTGTTTAGCTGTGCAGAATCAAAAATGCGATAGCCTAAATCACCGTCTCCGCTACCTGCGAGCCTGGTTGCCAGAAAGTCCTCCGGCTGTTCCTGAAGCGCGTCAATGAACACCGCAACAGTATCCGTCCATGCTGCACCGGAGAAACTCTCCAGCTTAAATACCAGGTGCAGTAAATCATTTACTGCAATAGCCGGTGAAACCTGCATAAAAAAATATGGATCACTCTCTTGATATGGCCAACTGAAGTCGCTTTCAGCCGGAAGTGTAAATTTCTGAAACCCATTCTCAATTCTAAAGTTTGGCGTTAAATCCGGCCCGATAGATTCAATCGGATAGATGTTCAGATCTTGAATCGACACTCCCCCATTATTTCGCAAGCGTAATGTAAATCGAACATTTTCTCCGGGATTAATTCGGCCATCTTCATTGAGGTTATCAGAGCCAATCAACACTTCGGTAATTTCCACCGGGCCTCCAGTGGTTATATTGCGTGCCATGCGTTCGCGTGTAATCTGAAAGCCACTGCTGTAGGTAACATCCAGATCAGCGGTAAGACCATCACCACGCGGGAGGGTCTGCCAGACGGCCCCCCAAACACCGTCTCCGGCAGCCCCGTCCTCATGAGCCCCATCATCGTACATCATTATTTCTGAAACTATTCCCTCCTTGTTATTACGCAAGCGGAGCGTAACATCAACTGCATCTTCAAGCTCAACATTAAAGGTCACATCCGAACGCGTAGTAGACACATAGCGCGTCTTCCAATTAAACAATGCCTTGGAGGGGATATTGCGAAAACGGTCCTGCTGTAGGGCTGCAGCAAGCCGCTGCTTGTCCTTTAAATCTCCCACACTTTCTAACCAGGTATCTCCTAACCCGCCAATAGCTGCATAAATCACCTCATTTGTATCACCGGGAGCCATTTTAAAAACGCCACTGGATAGAATAATTTTTCGATCGCCTGCTGGTAGATTGTCCTCAAGCCCATCGACATCGAATGACTGATCCAACGGATTTCCATCAAGTGGAAACCTTGTCGGCATTCCACGAAATGGACCAGCACCATGTGAGAATGGAGTTGGTGGGCAAGTAAAACAAGGAATAAATCCATTCATTAAATCATAATAATCCTGGGTTGCCTCATAATGCCCCAATCTGGGCATGCGTATTGGAGATCCGGAAGCAAATACTGAAAAAGCGCTCATCCTGAGGTTTCGAACTCCAGCCAGACGTGCAAAGTTAAAAGTTGCGCTATCTCCCATTGAAGCTCTAAGTGGTCCTTGTAAGAAGGAATAACCATAAGCAGTTGGCGCAAGGTTCACCATTTCATATACTTGCTCAAAAGGAACTCCATTGTATACATAACCAAGACTTTGAAAGGAATCACTTCCGGCAAAATCATTCTCTCCGTATCCGATATCAAGATCTGCCCAACGAGCCACGATCATGCTATCTAATTGATATCCGGAATGGTTAATAAAACGGTAGCGCTGAAAGGCCATATCTGCCAGAGCACCGGAATCTCCTGAGTAACCCCAAATGGTGGTTTGAATCTCAAGCCCTATCGGTGGGGATCCAGCAAAAGCGACAGATTGATTCACATCCAAATCATTGGTCACCATCCAAATTACCTGATCGGCCTCGGCAAGTCCGGGTTCATCAATACCTTTGTCGTAGAGGCCGTTGCCGTTCAGATCGTAGTACGGCGCCCCGAGATGTCCCGGCCAGTTATGCCAGTCGTACGCATAGCGATTAATAATCGAGCGCGCCTGCTTCTGCGTTACCTCTGATGGATCCACCTGATAAAACTCGGAGGCTTCCAGTATCACCTCCAGGCTATTTTCGGTAAGATCCTTGTAATCCCGACGGATGCGATAGATCGGCTGCGGAGCAGAGCCTTGCGGATTGGGACCGGTTTGGGTGATGTAACCTGAAACGGTCGAGGAAATATAGGTTTGTCCGCCTACGCGAATATACGGTTTACTAGGATCGTTATCATTAACTCCGGCTCCCCAGATGATACCATCCTGCTTGCTCACAGTTGCCACACGGCGGGGAAAATGCACACCGGCCTCTCCATTTGGTGCACTACCGGACAGACCGTCATTGCGCAGCCAAAAGGACATGCGATTGATGTTGAAAAGTTCGTATGAGGGAATGACGTCACCCGATTGCTTCTGAATATCAGGCAATAGAGGTTTCTGCTGGCTTAAAAGACTTCCACCCAGCAAAAGAGTAATAAAGATAAATGGTATTACAGTAGCGTGTTTGTGCATCCGTACTCCAATTTTGAGTGCGGCTGCATATCTCCCGCTAACATATTACGGCAAACTGGGGGAATTCTGAAGAAAATAAAAAAAAGTTCAGAGTTCAGAGTTCTGGGTTCTGGGTATAGAGTTATGAGCCCATGACTTTAGTCGGGGGTGGATAAGAAAATGTGAGAGACGGGCAGAGACAGTGAGAAATAGGCAGTTGGGCAGTTGGGCAGTTGGGTAGTTGGGCAGCACCTCGACAAGGCTTTTCCTGAGCGTAGTCGAAGGGCTCGGTGTGACAACAGTTGGTCGCTTCTCTGCCAGATTCTCACTGTTTCTCACCGCTTCTGCCCGGGACGACACACAGGTCATCCCCTGCTTGCCCGATCGATGCCTGTTCACCGATCACCGTTCACTGATCACTGTCCCCATTAATCGATACCGATGAATCCCCATCCTCCTCATTATCAGCCTGCTTACTCATGGAAAATTCACCGGAAAGGAAGTCCTTGATCATCGGCAGGAATTGTTCCTTATGCCGCTCCGGCCAGGGGTTATTCTTATCGGATGGTCTGCCAAGCAAGCCAAGATGAGCACAGTGGATAATCGGCACTTCCACGTCACCAATTTCAAGAGTTTTAATCGCCGGCTTTACCAGACCGATCTGGTGTTTTGGCGTTTTAGTAGCATGCAAAACCCCGGCGACTTCTGCACCTAGGGTTATCACCAGCCTGGGATGCGCCTCTCGTATTTCACGGGCAATCCAGGGTAGCGATTTATAGCCGAGGTCAAAATAATCGGAACGAAAGTAACCTTCCGGCACCGGCCAGCCAAGCCGCTGATAGGCCTCCATATGCTGCTTACGAAACAGGAAGACCTTCACCAGCGTTGAAACCCAGCAGTCTTTCTTGCGCAATCCCAGCGGTTCCAGAAAACGTTTTTCAAATACCCGCGCCTGAAACTGATCACGCACCTTTGAACCATCAAACCAGCGCTCCGGTGCCAGTGCTCCTGTAATATCCGCAAAGGGTACGTTGCGCTCCTTACCGAACGTGGCCAGACGACAGGACGGATAACCATCGATAAAGAATATTCCATCCAGCGCAATATCTACCGGCACTACCGGACGTAAGGGCGCACCGCTAATATAGCGTGCGTCGTACTTCAGTCCCAGCGAAGCCGCATAGTTGCGATACATGTCTTTTAAAAGCTCTTTTTCCGCCATAATGCTATATCGATAATGTGAAACGTATCAGTGCATATCGTCCTGCAGCTCCTACTCCAACAGCAGTCCGTATCGGTTCATTCAGCAAGTTTGTTGCGCTTAAGTCTACGCGAAGACCTTTGGCATAATTAGAAAGATCATAGCCAACGGCAGTGTTGAGGATGAAAGCGGCATCCAAAACACCTTCCTGAGCGCCATACTTATAGACTGTCTCATCCTGGTAGTGACCGGAAAGATGCAGCGTTAATCCTTTTTCAACAAAAGCATTTAGGCTGGCACCTGTCTTAAAGCGAGGTACATTCGCCGACACCTCTGCATTATCGGCAAATACGGTCGCCGTGGTAAATTGAACCTCACTTCGCTGCTGAGCATAGATATCCAATGTAATATTTTCGCGAATCAACAGCCGGATATCCCCTTCCAGACCGGCATAGGATAAATCTTCAATTTGATAATACCGAGCAGGGATCGCTGTTCCAATACCGGATCTGCCAAACGGTAGCGTCATCTGATTATATCGTCGAAGATAGCCACCAACCGTTACCAGTAATTTATCAAACCAAAGTCCACTATAGACCAGATCCGCCGTTTCGTACTCTTCGGAAGTATCAGAAGTATCCTGAACCGCCGTATAGCCAAAGATCTCACCCTGTGCAAAAAGCTGATGCATGGTCGCTGCATAATTTTCTCTGGCAGCGCGTAACGTTAAGCGATGTTTAGCGCCCAGCCGTAGCTTTAATGAAGCCTCCGGTGAAACCAATAGTGAATTGTCTTCACTTGTCCCCTCCAGCTTAACTCCTGCCCCCAGTTCTGCAAATCGTCCAGGTAAAACCCGACCAATATTCACCGCGCCATTAAAAATCGAATAACCATCAACAGCAGCGCCACCAAATTGAGCGGATGAATCTTCCTCGGCTCGTGTATGCTGTGCTGCGATAGACATGCGAAATCGACCAGAGGCACCCGAAAAATCGTAAACCATCTTTGAACGAAATCGCAGCAGCGTGTCTTTCCAAAGATTCCCGTTGTAAAAATAGGAATCCCCGGTTTTTAATTGATCTGCAGAGGCAGTCAGGTTAAATCGCCCTACCGAAAGCTTTAGACCGGCATCCAGCGATTGCATACCATCCAGCTGAGCAATTCCCATCGGTGTGGGTAGCGTGGCTTTCGTTTGCTGAAGCCCTACCCAGCTTCGAAGCCAGCTGCGTCTTCCGAGACGAAGTGCCAGTTCACCTTCCACATGCATTTTCCGCGCTTGTTCCTGACGTGAGAGGGAATCTGCCTGCCGAACAATAATATCAAGACTATCAGAAGAATTCAGCTCCCATTCGTTTGCCTGTACGTAGGTTGCTGCAACTGTCCAGGCGACTCGTTGACGCGCATAAACATTGGTAGTCCGAAATCCAAGCTGCCGGCTTTGGGCTCCACCTCCTCCGAGCATTAGTGTCACGCCGGGAGATTCCAGCGGATTGCGCTTAGAAAAGAGTAGAGTGCCGTCACTATAGCGAATGTCTGTTGCCTCTGTGGCAGCAAAAGATGCCGACTGTAGCGCTTGAATGCCGCCAGGGATCACATCATAGCTTTCACTTTCAAAACCGGGAGACGAAACCGGGAGACCATCAACCTCAGAGACAAGTCCGGGCATAAACGGACGTATGAATCCCCGAGCTGTAAGTTCACTATGCACTTGCGATATACGGCCACCAAAAACCCCCGGTAGATGTTCTATACCTGCGGGTTCCTGATTGCCCAATAGCGCTGCTTGCTTTCGTGCGTCAATACTCTGTGCAGCACTGCCGCCTTTATTCAACACATCCTCGGAGGCTCCGGTTACTCGATTCGCATCGAAGCCGGAACGTTTTAATCGAATATCGAACTCTTTTGATTCTGCGGGAAGAAAGCGCATACTGATAACCCGAGATTCATATCCTACAAAGCGGACTACCAGCCTAAAATTTCCCGAAGGGATATTTTCAAAACGATATTGTCCATCCAGCTCGGCTGCGGCAATAGCAAATCGTTCACCTGTTGCGGCATTAACAAGTGCAGCATTGGCTCCCGGCAAGGAACGGCCGTCTTGCCCATCCGTAATCTTGCCGAATAGTGACGCTTCCTGTGCAGAAATAACGCTGCACAGAAAAAAGCTTAAAAGCCATATCAGCCGGTAATGTGTACGTCTTCCGATAAAAGTCCCAATTATCGGGTAGCGTGAAAGTGTCAACAAAGAACTCCGTTAGTCCAGATCAAATACAACCAATGCGTGACTCAGTTTCCCTCTTAGCTGCTTTACAGCATCGTCAGGGATGCTGTTTCCGCTAATATCCAGCTGTTTCAGACTCCATAATCCGCTAAGCCAAAATGGCGCGGTCTGGAATTGGTTGTTGCTTAAATTTATCATTTCGATGCTTGGTAGTCCGCGAATACCTTCCGGTAACTGCTGAATATTATTATTCGCAAGGTTTAGCCAGGTTAGATTTTTCAGATTACCAATAAATCCTGAAATACGATCTATGGCGTTATCCCGCAAATTAAGCCTTTTCAAATTTTGCAAATAATTAACGCTGGCCGGAATCTCTTCAATTCGGTTTCGACTGAGATCCAGGACATGCAGATTTTTTAAACCTTCCAGCAATAGTGGAAAGGTCTCAATGGAATTATGGCTAAGGTCCAGCGTTCGTAAATCCGGAATTTTACGCACGACCTCCGGAATCTTCCCAAATGAGTTGTGAGACAGGTAGAGATATTGAAGCTTCCGCAGGTCTGCAAAACTGGATGGTAATCGACGCAGGTTATTATAAACCAAATCCAGCTTCTGAAGATTTCGTAAAAAGCCAATGGTAGGTGGCAAATCTTTGAGTTCATTTACTCCGGCATGCAGCAGCTCGAGCTTATCGAGGTATCCCATTGACGGGGGAAGCTCGCTTAGCTTATTATCGCTGATATCCAGCGTAACCAAATTTTGAAATTGTTCGAAGGAGTCCGGTAAGGAGGTAAGCCCCTGCCCTTTCAGATCCAGATGCAACACGGCATCAGGCCTTGCAAAGGCTTCTTCCAGAGAAGTGTAACGCCCATCAGCGTAAACCGGCGGTAAGCTCACTTCCTGAGCATATACACCGTGTGTTATGAGCAATATTAGTCCAAAAACAAAATGTCGCATAGTCATGTTGCAGGTGCTCTGATTCTATGTCTGATACGTGAACACCCCGCCCTCGCCCACAATTATACGCGATTATTTAATTAAAACTTAAACTTTTCTCACAAAGTTCCAGCCGACAATTTTGAGGTTTTTGATGCTAATAGCGATAAAAGAACTGCTTACAAAAATCCTTTTGTCACACCGAGCTTGCCGAGGTGCCAAGAATGCTCTCAATAGCCCAGACGCGTCTGAGTAACAAATTTTAAACTGCAATTATGCAATCAGAACCTTGTAAGAACACCCAACAGGTTCCAAATCCAGCTATATTTCTCAGCGCTTTAAAAATTGCGTCCGGTTGCTTATCTTCACGGGTTATTAACTGAAATGAAACAGCGAAACCGGACACGACATGAGCGAATCTATACTTATCGGCATTGCAGGTAATATTGGAGTTGGGAAAACAACCCTCACGGAAAAACTGGGCAAGCGCCTGAACCTTAAGACCTACTATGAAAGCGTTATTGATAATCCGTATCTGGATGAATTTTACGGAGACATGTCGCGCTGGAGCTTTAATTTGCAAATCTACTTTCTGGCGCATCGCTTTAGAAGTCAGAAGCAAATATCAGAATCCGGCATCAATGCGGTACAGGATAGAACGATTTATGAAGATGTTGAGATTTTCGCCCGCTCATTGTATGAACAGGAATTCATGTCCGAGAAGGATTATGAATGCTACAGCGACCTGTTTCATAATATGATTCCATTTCTAAAAAAACCGGACGTTATTATCTACCTGAATGCCTCGGTCGATACGTTGATGAGCCGCATTCAGCAGCGCGGAAGGGATTTCGAAACCACTATTGAACGCTCGTATATCGAGTATCTCAACGGTTCTTATGAGCGATGGATGAAGCGGGCAAGAAACGATTTCAAGGTGCTGGAGATCGATGCGAATAAAACGGATTTCGTGAATGGCGATGACGATCTGGAGTGGGTTGCTAAAAAATTGGAAGAAATGGTATTTTGATACATAGCCCATGGTTTAAACCATGGGCTATGGTAATGTGATTACAGGGTGCCGCGCAGTTCCTGCTCGCGCTCAATGGCCTCAAACAAAGCTTTAAAATTCCCCTTCCCGAATGATGTTGCCCCCTTACGCTGGATAATTTCAAAGAAGAGGGTAGGTCGTGGATTTACCGGTTTGGTAAAGATCTGCAGCAGATAGCCCTCATCATCGCGATCTACCAGAATTCCCAATTCTTTAAGCGGTTCCAGGTCTTCATCAATCTCACCAACACGATCCAGCAGCACATCGTAATATGTCGTGGGCACTCTAAGGAATTCCACACCGCGATCGCGCAGGGCCGTTACCGTTCCAATAATATCATCCGTCGCAACAGCAACATGCTGCACGCCCGGTCCTTCGTAGAAGTCCAGATATTCATCAATTTGCGACTTTTTCTTACCCTCGGCCGGCTCATTGATCGGGAATTTAATGCGGCCATTTCCATTACTCATCACCTTACTCATCAGCGCGGTATAGTCGGTGGAAATATCCTTATCATCAAAAGAGATAATCTGAGCAAAACCCAGCACGTCCTTATAAAACTGCACCCACTCATTCATTTTACCCAGCTCTACGTTCCCTACCATGTGGTCCACATATTTCAGACCAATAGATGAGGGCTGATAGTGCGAGTCCCACTTCTGATATCCGGGAAGAAATACGCCATTGTAATTCTTACGTTCGACAAAGATATGCACCGCATCTCCGTAGGTATGTATACCGGAACGAATCACCTTTCCCTGTTCATCTTCTTCAACCTGCGGTTCCATATAAGACTTTCCACCGCGCTTAACCGCTTCGTTATAGGCATAAGTTGCATCATCCACCCAAAGTGCGATCACCTTAACGCCATCTCCATGTCGGTCAATGTGGGCACCAATATCGGTTCCACTTTTCAGCGGTGATGTTAATACCAGGCGAATTTTATCCTGTACCACCACATATGATTCGCGATCACGCAGACCGGTTTCCAGACCTGCAAAGGCAAGAGATTGAAATCCAAATGCCGTCTTGTAATAATGCGCTGCCTGACGAGCGTTGCTCACATACAGCTCAACGTAATCCGTGCCGTTAATCGGCATAAAGTCAGCTGCTTCAGCAATCAGCTTCGGCAGTTCAGAGGTTGGAGTAGCCATAGTTTCTCCTTTAACAAAAGTTAAAAGTGTAGCGTCGCATAAATGCGACGAGTTCAAAGTTCAAAGTTCAAATATTCAGAGGCCAGAGGTCGGACGTCGGACTTCAGCGCTCTGACGTCTGCCAGCGAAGCGATCCGACATCTGCGTTCTGTTTCCTATTTTTCCAGCCAGGACTGATAGTAGATACCATCATCCAGCTTAAGTGCTGCCTCCGTTACCATCAACGGACGAAACGTATCAATCATAACGGCCAGCTCATGCGTTTCCTTTTTGCCGATAGACCCTTCGTAAGTACCGGGATGCGGACCGTGCGGAATTCCACCGGGATGCAGGGTGATATACCCTTTTTCCACATGCTTACGACTCATGAAGTCGCCGTCTACGTAGTAGAGCATTTCGTCCGAGTCGATATTTGAGTGATTATAAGGCGCAGGAATTGCACGCGGATGATAATCATACATGCGTGGACAAAAAGAGCATATTACAAAGGCGCTCGTCTCAAAGGTCTGATGAACCGGTGGTGGTTGATGAACCCGTCCGGTTATCGGCTCAAAATTGTGAATGGAAAATCCGTAGGGATAGTTATATCCGTCCCAGCCAACTACGTCAAAGGGATGTGTTGCATAAACCAGTTCGTGCAAGTAGCCCTGTTTGCGGATTTTCATTACGAACTCACCTTTTTCATCGAAGGTCTCGAGCTCGGACGGCAGCTTATAATCCCTTTCGCAATAGGGTGAATGCTCCAGAAGCTGGCCAAACCAGTTACGATAGCGCTTCGGCGTATAGATCGGATGAAATGACTCAGCATAGAGAATGCGATTCTCTTCAGCCTCAAATTCTATCTGATAAATCATGCCGCGCGGGATGATGAGATAATCGCCATATTCAAAGTCGATCTTGCCCATTAAACTGTGTAGCGTTCCCCTACCCTGATGTATGAAAAGCATTTCATCGGCATCGGCGTTCTTGTAAAAATAGCTGGTCATCGACTTTCGCGGTGCGGCAAGTCCAATATGAATATCGTTGTTTACCAATAAAGCGGTGCGACTCTCCAGAAAATCATCCTGCGGCTGCAGGTCGAATCCCTTCAGCAGACGTGCCTGCATGTTCTTTTCGACAGCAATTGCAGGAGAAGCATCTATCGATTTACCTATTTCACGCACCATGGTAGGGCGATGCAGATGATACATCAATGAAGACATTCCGTCAAAACCGATAGTTCCGAATAACTGTTCATTATACAACGTTCCGTCGGGCTTTTCGAAAATAGTGTGCCGTTTTTGTGGAACATTGCCCATACGATGATAGATCGGCATGCTGCTTTCTCCTTTTATTCAATTAGGACAACAGAATGTTTAAATTAGGTTCTGTCGCCTTGAGCAGAGTCGAGAGACTAATAAGATCTCATTTGGGCCTCGACAGAACTCGTTCAGATAAACTCTAATTGCAATTTTAGTCTGAAAATTGAGAACCTGTTTTATGTTAAAGCCGGCAGGATCTTTCCACTGACATCTCCCAGACCAATACGATACCCCTCGCCCTGTGCCCAACCGCGTAGCGTTAGCGTATCTCCATCCAAAAGGAATTTTCTCTCTTCACCATTTGGTAGCTGAATCGGCTTGCTCCCTCTCCAGGTAAGCTCAAGCAGAGAGCCGTAGGAATCCGGTGTTTCACCACTGATAGTTCCTGAAGCCAGTAAGTCCCCAGGTCGCATATTACAGCCGTTCATTGTATGATGAGCCAACTGCTGCACCATATTCCAGTACATGTATTTGTAGTTCGAGCGCGAAATGACGAATGGCTCGCTCATTTTTTCAGTTTGAAGCAGCACCTCTAACTGGATGTCGTATGTCCATTTACCGCTGTATTGTAAATACGGCAATGGCTCCGGGTCTGACTGTTCCGGTCCATCAATTCGGAAGTCTTCCAGTGCTTCCAGCGTTACCACCCAGGGAGAGATGGATGTTCCAACGCTCTTTGACAAAAATGGTCCAAGCGGCACATATTCCCAGCGCTGAACGTCCCGGGCACTCCAGTCATTTACCAGCACGAGCCCGAAAATATGATCTGGTGCTGCATCTGTCGATATAGGCGTACCATATTCATTTCCCGGGCCGATAAAAAAGCCCATTTCAAGCTCAAAATCAAATAGACGGCTTGGACCGTAAACCGGTGGTTTACTATCATCCGGCCGGGTTTGTCCATTTGGACGCCTTAATGGAGTGCCACCAACAATTACCGAGCTGGCTCTTCCGTGATACCCTACCGGCACGTGCAGCCAGTTTGGCAGAAGCGCATTTTCCGGATCACGAAACATCATCCCTACATTTGTTGCATGCTGTCGGGATGAATAAAAGTCGGTATAGTCACCAATATGAGCCGGTAAATGCATGGTTACGGAATCAATTGGTAACAACGCATTTTCCCGCAGCTCACTATCATCTCTTAACTCGGCAGTTTCTGCTAATAATAATTGCTGCACTCTACTGCGAATCCGCTTCCATTCCCCTCTACCGGCGTTCATAAATGGGTTCAGTTTTCCGGACTGGAAATAATCCGAATCCAACTTTCCGATTTTTTCCATTACGGTAAGATCCAGCACATAATCCCCTATCGCAACCCCGATATGCCTGTCGGATTGAGAGTCCCGACTAAATACGCCGTAGGGCAAGTTTTGAATGGGAAACGGATTATCAGGTTCGTAGGAGATAAAAGACTTCACGAGTAGACCTCAGTAAGTTTTATGGTTAAAAGTTGTCACAACAACCATTGTCAAAACAATATAGAATGCGAATTCAAATAATACAACTATCAATCAGTAAAAATGCTGATACGGCTTAACAGCGATTACATCTTCTGAAAGTTTTCGAACAGCTGATTCAAAATTCGTAAAAAGTTGTTATAATCATCATCGGAGAGTTCTTCCCAACCTTTGCTACGTAATTCAAGAATTGCCGGATAAACCTTATCAACCACTTCTCTCCCCTTATCCGTCAGGAAGATCTTATAACGACGGCGATCGCCATCAAAACGCAGTCTTTCGGTAAGCTTCTTCTTGCATAGCAGATCGATAATACGTGAAACCGTAGGCGCATCTTTAAAGCTATTGTCCGCCAGTTCTTTCTGTGACTGTCCGTTACTCTGATAGAGGCTGTAAAGCAAAACCCACTGCTCGGTAGTGATATCCACATCCTGCTCTTTAAAAGTTCGGGAAAAGACAAAACGGATCTGCTTAAGAGTGCGATCCATGTAGATACCAAAATGCTTGCTAGAGTCAGTCATCAATCGTTCCGGAGGGTAAGAAAACGTTTATCGATATAGTGTTTGGGCTTCTTTAACATAGTTTAGCAAATCGGGAAAATCAATCTTCAAAAGCAAATTCAGACCTATATTTCAGAGTTAATCAGTATCACTTGGAATTTATTGCCGATTGATTTAAGTTTTGCCATAACAAAGCGTTGAAACGTCTGATTGTTCATTTAACTTACCGTTACTGCCTTGTCGAATTCTGAGTTGCCGGACAGACCGCACGTACTATTTATCAACTATTATTTCCCTCCGATGGGTGGCGGTGGTGTTCAGCGTATTGTCAAGTTTATGAAGTATCACGACCCGGCGCGCTTCAAAGCCAGCATTCTGACCGTAAAACCAAGTTTTTTCTACTCCGAGGATAGCACCCTACAGCAGGAATTGCCAAAAGATCTGGAGGTAACGTATTCCGGTTCGCTGGATCCGTTTCGCCTCCTGAAGCTATTAAAGCGTGAAAATCAGATCACTACGCCGGCTAATGAAAGCGGTGGAGCACTGAGGAAAATCGCCAGCTGGCTGTTTATACCGGACTCCCGTATTCTATGGTTACCATTTGCCGTTTTAGCGATCTGGAGACAAAACAAGAAAGAACCGATCGACCTGATGGTAGCAAGTCTTCCTCCATTTACATCAGGTTTAATAGCCAGATTAGCAGCCCGTATATGCAATATTCGTTACGTAGTAGATTATCGGGACTCATGGACAGATAACCCCTATCTCCCCTCCCCGGGCAAAATCCACAACCGCATCAATGAATTTCTGGAGAGCAGCGTTATTAAGCACTCCAGCGGATTTATATTTGTGAATCCGTACTTGAATCGCCGCTATCGCAGACGCTACCAGAAGATGAGCGAAAAGCCTATGGTCACTTTGCGGAATGGATTTGATCCACAGGATTTTTCCTCTGTTCATTCCAATGTTGCCGATGGCCCGTTCACGCTATGCATTATGGGAACAATCTATTCCCAGGGAAATCGACCAACAAGTTTAATTCAGGCAATCGAGCACCTTTTGGATGAAGATCCGGATCTTAAAAGGCAGTTTAAGCTGCGCATAATCGGGAAATGGGCTTCAGAATTTCGAGAATATGCTGAGAAGAGCCCTGCTTCAGAAGTCATTGAGTGGACATCTTATTTACCGCACAGGATTGCGCTACAGGAGGCTTCCAAGGCACATGCACTTGCACTTACACTTGAAGGGGAGATGAACGGTAGCGATATGGTTACACCCGGTCGTATATACGAATATCTGCGCCTAAAACGACCAATATTGGCAATGTGTAATCAAAACGGTGATTTGGCTGATCTGGTAAGAAATAGCAACTCGGGGTTGGTCTTTCACTCTGAAGATATCGAATCAATTGCCCACCAGCTAAAGCTATGGATTCATGCCCCGGAAGAAATGCAGCGCTTTACGTATAAGGGGCTGGATGCATTTTCACGCAAGAACCAGGCAGGCGAGCTTGACGATTTTATCTGTGAGATTCTACAGGCTTAGATTTAACAGCATATCGTACTCGCGGGACTCTTCCAGCTGCTGCCTTAGGATTGGATCCCCAACCGCATCGAGTAATTTTTCAAACGACTGGTGAGCCATTTTAATAAATTTACCGAGGTTTTCGGCATCCCCCTGTTCCTTGGCCAGCGCTGCAAGGTCTCTGACTACTAAGAACTCCAGATGCGGCAGTTTAAAGCGCTGAGCACGATCCAGCGCCTCGTTCAGCTTGGGTTCCGCTTTTTCCAGCCGACTCTTTTTCATCGCAACTCGACCGGAAAGCCATAACGCCAGGTTTTCAAACTTGGCTATACCACGACATTGCTCTTCCCAAAATCCAACAATATCACCGGCCTTTTCCAGATCATTTGCTTCCAGATGAAATGAAACCAGATAGTAGATATAGTTCAATTTCTCCAAAGAATGATCCAGTAAGTTCACAAAAGACTTCCCTTTGGAAAGATAGGTCATAGCAGAGTCCAGCCGCGCATGCTGCATCTCGTACGATGCCAGAAAAAGCGAAGTTTGCAGCAATAATTCCTCATCATGCTGCTCTTTCGCCCATCGATGAGAAGCATTCAATAGTTCCCCGGCTCTAACGAATCCCCTTACCAGCATATGTGCATGCCCAAGGTGAGCCATGATTCGCTGATATTCACCTTCCTGACCAATTTCAAGGGCCAGTTCACCTGCTTCTGTTAGATTCTGCATCGCCGGTCCATATCGCGCCAGTTCTTTTTCGACAATACCCAGGTTAAACAGAAGCTGAAGTCGATTGGCGGTTCCCGTCATCAATAGCGGCATTTTCAACAGCTGAAGCAGATGACTACGTGAGAGATACCACTTCCCTAAAAAAGCATAGATTTCTGAAAGATAAAGCTTGAGCTGCTTATGAGCCGTAGCATCAAGATTGCGATAACCTCGGTAGAGAGCAATAACTTCCGGCAAGGCTGCGGTATATTTTTCTGTCTTTAAAAGTCGGCGTAAATGATCCAGTCGGGCACGTAGATAATATCTTCCATTATTTTCAAATAATTCATTACTTCGTTCAATAAGCTGCTGTAGTTTGTCCTGTCTGTTTTCTTCCTCATAACAACGTATTAACGTATCGTAAACACGCCAGGACAGCCGTTCATCTGCAATTTCCGGTAGCAGTACTGCAGCTTCTTCATAATGCCTGATAGCATAGCCGGGATTACCGCAGTAGCGCTCAACCTTGCCGTATAATAACCCGGCTAGTGCTTTTTCGTTCGGACCGGCAATGTTCTTGATTTTTATTTCCTGCAACAGGTAGCGTGCTTCGGAATAGGCGTCCATTTCAATCAGCACATCCGCCATCTGCAGCGTGACCGCAACCCACTCTTCCGGGAAGTCCCGATGCAGCAGTTCCCGTAGTTCCCTAAACGATTCAAAAGCAACTTCAAATAACCCACGCTCACGTTGAAGTTCTCCGCTCTCACGCAGAACAGACCTCAATAGTTCAACCTGCTCCGGCTCTCTGGCTAGATTACGTTTTATAAAACTAAAGCGCTCCAGAGCTCTTTCCGGTTGCCTTGAAACCCTGAAGCCTCGCGCTTCGCGATATGCAAAATTGATCGCCATCGGTTTATTCCCGATATCAAAAAGCTGATCGGAAATTTGAAAATTAAATCCCCTTAACTCCTCGAGAAGCTCTCCGTTAAAATATTGGAGTGGCTTAAGGGTGTGGTCGATTGGAGTATTGCGCTTTAGATATACCCGTAGCTCCGGCCAATCCATGTGGATATACTCGTTCTCATCACGGAGCAATAAGGTTTTAAACAGCAGACTAACATCGTCAGAAGAAACCTTCAGCATGGTGCAGATTTCCTGAAAATCACTCTTTGGCAGTGGATCATCCATCTTGGCAATCATTGCAAGTAACCCAACAACATCGCTTCCAAAACGTTCAAGCAACGTCTTAAAAATCTCTTCCAGTGACGCGCTTGCCTGAATCTGCTGTAGCTCACCACTGGTTACCAAAGACATGGGGTCTTTGTGAAACAACGACTGGTAGTAGGCTTCCACCATGCAGCGAATCTTACGCTCGTTTCCATCAGATTTGATGTGAACAAAATTGGTAATTAGGCGTGCAGTAATACTATTCATTTGCAGATCTTCCGCCAACAGTCTCTCTGTTTCAATTACAGAGAGTCTTTTCATCTGAACAGGTTGAACAGGAAGATCGCTTTCTAGTGATACCTCATCCTTGACCGAATTGAATATGACCATTGGTATATCATGCAAGCTTTCCAATAGGCTTATAAACGAATTGGTTTCAGGAGCAGGTTGTAGTCCCTGTAGATTAAAGCAAAGTACGGAATCCGCAGCCAGATATCGCAGGTAGTCGCTGATTACATTCCGGAGTATTGCTGATTTTTCGGGTGAGATAGAGGTTTCCTGAACAATTTTCTGAAGAGATTTAGGAAGGGTTTCAGTATAGTTTAAGAATTTACCCGGAGAGCTGGATAGCAAAACATTCATAACGTAAGGCAATGAGAATGTTCGCAAGCGCGATTGAATAGTATAATTATATGAGAAGAGAAGCTGGAAATCAGAATTACTACGAATAATCTTATCAATCAATGGGTAGGAATTGTAACCAGATGGAGCCTGTATTTGTATTACAATTGCCTTATTGGCATCGCGCTGGGATAAAATCCCCTTTATCTGCTCAAATTCCCTCTCGTGTAACATGTGACTGTCAATCCTGTAAGTAACTGAAATTTATATATTTCAGACAAAAATTGTATCGGATCTTCCGGAAGACTTTTCTATAGACTGCCGGATATTTCTGATTGCTTCGCTTCGGTCAGGCTGACCAAAAACTGCACTCCCGGCAACCAGATAATCCGCCCCGGCCTGGTGAACCAGCGGAGCCGTTTTTACGTCTACTCCCCCATCTACCTCTATGATAAAGGATAAATGTCGATCCCGGCGTATAGCATCCAGCGCACGAATTTTATCGATAGATGATTCAATAAACTTTTGTCCGCCAAAACCCGGATTGACGCTCATGATGCAAACCAGATCGACTTCATCAATTACCCACTCCAACGTATTTAGAGACGTGGCAGGATTAAGAGCGACACCTGATTTAATACCGAATGAGCGAATCAGGTTTAAGCTTCGATGTAAATGAACAGTGGCTTCCTGGTGAATTGTAATAATATCGGCACCCGCTTCAGCAAAAACCGGGGTGTAGCTATCGACCTGCTCTATCATTAAATGCACGTCCAAAGCATAAGCAGTATTTTTTTTTAAAGAGGAAACGACTTTGGGACCAAAGGTTATGTTGGGCACGAAATGGCCATCCATAACGTCAATATGAAGCATATCCGTTTCTTTACCCACAGATTTTGCTTCTTCAACGAACAAGCCATGATCTGCAGCCAGGATAGAGGGTAGAATCTTAAAATTTGACATAGCAGTCAACCGACTAGTTTTGATAATCGGGTTCCGTATCGGAGCTAACCACCAGATCGATACTATTGACGTCTTTCAGACTCGTGCCGCCGGGAATAGATTGGGAAACAACCGTATTGGGAACTAACCGCGGCTGATACTGAGTACGTATGTTATTCACATCGATACCCAAAGCTGCCAGCTCTTCACGGACATTGTTCAGGGTCTTCCCAACAAGGTTTGGCAGTACGCGTTGTGAAGGCGGGGGTCCAAGACTGAGAGTAAGATGAACTTCCGTACGCTGCGATACCAATTCTCCCGGAAGCTCAGATTGTGAAATGACAGTACCTTTGTAGGGGTGCGCACGAGAAAACCTTTCTGCAATACGACCGACCTGCAGACCAAGTTCACGTAGCTTAAACTCAGCATTCTGTCTGGTAAGGGTTGTTAAGTCTGGCATATAAATTGGTTTCTCACCATTGCTTTTCACCAAATATACCCTACGACCTTTTTTAACCGTAGAAAATGACGGTGGGTTTTGGCGAACAATAATACCGGTAGGTCGATCAGAATCGTAAACCGAGTCCTGAATGATCGGAATAAAACCGTTGTCCTCTAAAATATTCATGGCCTCAGCCATGCTCTTTTCCGTTACATCAGGAAGCTCATATTCTGCTCCGAGGCGGGTATACCAGGGCATAACCAGAAAATCCATAACCAGGGTAAAGAACAAAACTGCGGCAAAAAGAGTCAGTAGTTTCTGCCACCAGCGAAACGATAGAAAGCGTTGCCAGACAGAAGATTGTTCTATTTTTTGTAAAAAACTCATAGTTCTCGTTGTGTTTCCGGGTGCATAGTAACTTTTACAGGAGCACGCGCTAAAGATAATGTTGAAAAGGCTATAAACCTATCAAATAGCTAAAAAATCCGCTAGGTATTTCGTGGGCGTTTCCGGTCTGTGCTATCAAGAATTATAGTTACCGGACCGTCATTTTGGATATCGACAACCATATGCGCGCCAAAAACTCCTTTTTCGACACGAACTCCGGCAGATCGAACTTTGGTCATAAAATATTCGTAGAGATGTGTTGCCTGCTCCGGCGGTGCCGCATCAATAAAGCTGGGTCGTCTTCCGCGTCGGGTATCGGCAAAAAGAGTGAATTGAGAGATGGCAAGAACGCTACCTGAGACATCTATTAAGCTGCGATTCATTTTACCGGCATCATCATTAAAGACGCGCAAATTTACCATTTTTTCAGCCAGATATTCGGCATCTTCTTCGGTGTCTTCATGTCCGACTCCCAATAATACAACAAATCCGGTATCGATCTTACCGGTTATCGAATCATCGACTGTCACCTGCCCGTGGGTTACGCGTTGGAGGATGGCTTTCATAGTTTCAGTTCAGAGTTCAGAGTTCAAAGTTTTGGATTCAGAGTTCAGGGTTCTCTGCTCTTCTCAGTTTTGTAAGTGAATCGCCTCACGGCCAAGAATCCCCTCAATTCTGCTAATAAAATCATCCGTAAGGAGTACCCGAAAGCGCTTGGACTGAAGCATTAAGCCAACAGGACTATTTTCAGTGCGCACGTCAAACTGCAGCTTTACAGGTCCCGGGAATTCGCGAATGGCTTTTGAGAGGGATTCGATCTGTTCTACAGAAATTGCGCTGGTATCAACCTTCAGGCAAACGGCACCCGCCATACGATTTCGCGATTCGCCAATTGGGATAATCTCGTCGCAGAGCATCTTAAAGGTTTGCTCACCCTGATCATCAACCTTGCCACTGACAAATACGATTTCACCCTGCTTCAGATAGTCGGCATACTTTTCATAGGTACTGGCGAACACAATTCCTTCGAACGTTGTAAAGCGGTCCTCAAACGTAACAAAGGCCATAAAGCGACCTTTTCTATCCATATGGGTTTTTAGCACGCTCACCATAGCTGCAGTCTTCACTTTACGGCCTTTGGTATAGGAGCGATTATCCTGCCAATCGAGATTGGAGAAAAGCTGTATTTCTTTTTCATATCGATCCAGCGGATGTCCACTAATATAAAACCCCATAAGGTCCTTTTCACGGTTCAGCCGATCCTGCAGGGGCCATTCTTGAAGATCCGGCAGTACCGGATACTGCAAAAACGCACCTGCGCTGTTATCATCTTCATTATCACTCATGAGATCGAATAAATTGGTTTGCGACTTATTCTTCGCCTGCTGCTGAAACTTCTGACCGAAGGAGTGCGCCGTTTCAATCGAGGCAAACTTTTGCGCTCGGTTCCCCTCCAGCGAATCTAATGCTCCGGCCTGGGTAAGCGATTCCACAACCTTGCGATTCACCAGCCTCAGATCCAGTTCCTGCATGAACTGAAAGATATTGTTGAACTCCCCTACTTCTTTACGTACTTCCAGCATATTGCGAATGGCGTTCTTGCCGACGTTCTTTATAGCTGTAAGCCCAAATGAGACCTTTCCGGTTTCCGGGACGTCAAATACGGCATCGGATCGGTTCACGTCCGGGGGCAATACATCCAGCCCCATACGTTTACATTCATCGATCAAAATAATAATCCGCTTGGGATCGTTGATTTCCGAAGTAAGCGAAGCTGCCATAAACTCCGCCGGATGATGTCGCTTCAGATAAGCCGTTTGATATGCCAGAATAGAATATGCCGCTGAGTGGGACTTATTAAATCCGTAGCTGGCAAATTTAAAGATCAAATCATAAATCGCTTTTGCAGTCTTTTTATCAATACCATTTTCCGCACAGCCATCAACGAATTCCACTTCCATCTCAGCCATCAGGGCCAGCTTTTTCTTACCCATGGCACGACGCAGGATATCCGCTTTTCCAAGGCTGAATTTTCCGAGATCAGATGCGATACGCATGACCTGTTCCTGATAGACAATAATCCCGTTCGTCTCTTTCAGAATCGGCTCCAGCATCGGATGCAGGTATTCAATCCGCGCACCAAATTTACGCGAGATATAGGTATCAATATTCTCCATCGGTCCCGGACGATACAAGGCATTCATAGCGATAAGGTCTTCGATGCGGTCCGGTTTCAGCTTTCGAAGATATTCCTGCATACCTTTACTCTCAAACTGAAAAATACCGACGGTTGCGCCATCACAGAAGATCTCGTAGGTCGCTTCATCGCTTAGATCCACGTTGTCGATATCAAGTGAAATACCGGTTGTTTTCTTCACCATCTCAACACATTTGTAAATTACCGTCAGCGTGCGAAGGCCGAGAAAGTCCATTTTCAGCAGACCGATTTCCTCGCAACCGTTCATACTGAACTGGGTGGTAACAACCTTGTTTTTATTTGCATCCTCGGTTTGATAAAGCGGCGCATAGTCGGTTAGCTCGCCGGGTGCAATAATAATTCCGGCAGCGTGCACCGAAGCATGGCGGGACATACCCTCCAGCACCTCGGCGTGCTTAATCAACTCTTTATGCTTGGGCGTTCCGTTGGTGGCCACCTCTATCAGCTCTGGAATCTTACTGAAAGCCTCTTTTATCTTCATCGGCTTGCCCTGATGCACCGGAATCAGTTTGGAAATACGATCAGCCTCGGAATAATCAATTTCCAACACGCGTGCAACGTCCTTGATTACACCTTTCGATGCCATTGTTCCAAAGGTGATAATCTGTGCTACGCTACGCTCACCGTATTTCTGCCGCACGTATTCAATCACCTCTTCACGACGTTCAAAGCAAAAGTCAATATCAATATCAGGCATGGTAACGCGTTCCGGATTCAGGAAGCGCTCAAACAGCAGATCATAGCGCAGTGGATCGACATTGGTAATTCCCAATGCGTAGGCTACCAGGCTACCAGCCGCGGAGCCACGCCCCAGCCCAACCGGGATATCCTGCTCGCGAGCATAATCGATAAAATCCTGCACAATTAAAAAGTAACCGGCAAATCCTGTTTTGCGAATTACCGATAGCTCATATTTAAGTCGCTTTTCAATCTCCGGTGAGATATCGCCATAACGATCGGCAGTTCCAATACGCGACACTTTCTCCAGATAATCTTCCAAAGACAGGTCTTTATCTTCCTCCGGTAGCGGAAACTGCGGTAGCTTATGTACGCCCATCTCGATATCGACATCGATCTTCTCCGCTACTTCCAGGGTGCGTTCCAGAGCATCGACCTTGTCAGGGAACATCTTATACATCTCGTCGATGTTTTTCAGATAGAGCTCCTGGGTACCATATCGCAGACGGTTTGGGTCACTGAGACATTTTCCGGAATTGATACAGACCAACACGTCATGCGAATCGTGGTGACTTTTTTCCAGGTAGTGTACGTCATTCGTAGCAACAACCGGTACGTTCATTTCCTTGGCGAGTTTATAAACATTGTCATAACCGGCTTCCATCTCCAGCAGGTGATTTTGAATCTCCAGATAATAATCATCGCCAAACACCCCTTGATACCACTCTACCGTTTCAATGGCCCCCTTTTTGTCCCCGGTTTCCAGATGAGCGAATACCTCACCGCTCATACAGGCAGAGAGCACGATAATTCCCTCACTGTATTTTTCCAGCATCTCCTTATCGATGCGCGGCTTATAGTAGAAGCCCTCGATAAACGCCACGCTGGAGAGCTTCATCAGATTACGGTAGCCAACATTGTTTTTAGCAAGCAGCACCAAATGGTAGGAAGCGCGATTACGGATGCCATTTGCCTTGCGTTCACTGCGATGCCCGGGAGCCATGTAGGCTTCCATTCCGATGATCGGCTTAATATTCGCAGCCTTGGCAGCTTTGAAGAATTCCAGTGCGCCAAACATATTGCCGTGATCAGTGATTGCCAGCGCCGGCATATTGTATTCCTGCGCCTTGGCAATCATTTGCTTAACCTTATTAGCGCCGTCCAGTAGGCTGAATTCACTGTGATTATGTAGGTGAACGTAAGACAACCTTGCACTCCTTGCAGTTTGAGGTTACAAATCCGAGGTGAGATAATTTAGCCAGCGGGCAGGAGGATTGCAAACGGAAGTTTCCTCGCGACGCCAAAAACAAAATTTACATATACTTAACAGACGTAAAAAGTGAAAAGTAAAAGATGAAAAGTGGGTGTATTTTTTGACGTTTTCAGAGGGTAAACAATAGGTTTTTTTGGGGTTAGGTGGGGTGAAATTTGAGGACACAAAATAGTGAACGAATTTAACCTGGTAGCGTGGGTTATAACCCACGCTACCAGGTTATAACCCACGCTACCAGGTTAAATCAAACCAAACATCAGCCCCCTACCCCTACAATGCTCAATAAACCCCGGAAGCACCTTGAGAATACATTTCGCCGCCTTTGGCGAATCATGGCAGACAATGATATCGCCCGATCGGGCTTCTTTAACAAGATGGTTAAGAACGCGTCCAGCGGACCACTTAAAATCATTAGCCATTAGCGTCCAAAGTGCCAGTTGCTGTTTGTTTTCGTGGAGTGGTTTTAAGTAGCTACCACTAAACACACCATAGGGTGGACGACAATATTTTGCTTTGCGATTAAGCTTTTCACTGATAAGTGTATTGGTTCGCTGGATTTCTTCAGTGATCGATGTACTGCTAAATCCGAATTGCGGTACGTGATGAAACAAGTGGTTACCAATCTCATGGCCAGTGTAATTGGGAAGTGAGCGGCAGTTTTGCAGCGCCTCTCCCGAGACAAAAAATGTGGCTGGTACTCTATACTCATTTAAAAGGGTGATAATCTGCTCGGTTATATCTTCGAATGGACCATCATCAAAGGTGAGGTAAATGGTGTTTGGCTCGCTTCCCTTCCAGATCAAATCAGTGAAAGGTGCGTATAGCAGCTTTGCGAGATGCCGATGGGCAATCATCAGGCACTCCGCCAGCGATAAAGTTTGAAAAACCCGGCAAAGCCGGCAATCAGGATATAGAGAATTTGTGCCCCCTGAGCCAGTGGAAATAACGGCAAACTACCGACATGCCCTAAGCTCTTCGCCGCATGCCTCACGACCAGGAACTCACTCCCCAGCTTAAGGAAAAATACCGTAATAACGCTCCACCATGAGAAAATACCAAAAACTGCAAGTGGTATCGCTAATGCCAAAAGCATATAAAATAGATATATGGCAAGTAATACAAAAAAAGTATGCGACCCCGGATAATCACGGCTTTTGGATGCCCAACGAGCCCGCTGATTCAGAAAATCAGCAACCGTCTTCACCGGCTGCGTCTCCACAATACTATCCGGATGGAGATTATAACGTATCTGCCAATGGCTTTGCTCGTGGATATTCTGCATCAACAAATCGTCATCACCGGATGGAATATGCTCATGTCCTTTGAACCCGTTTACTGCCTCAAAGGCCGCTCGCCGGTAACTTAGATTACTGGCATTACAGATTAGCGGGGTTCCGTTCCCTATCGCACCGACCCCGGTAAAGACCAATCCGGCAAACTCCAGAGCCTGCACACGTTGGAAAATCTCGTCCTCATCAGCTTCGTAGCTAACGAGGCCTGCAACAAGGCCTGTTTTCGCATCGTAACGGCGGACCATCGTGCGTATCCAACTTGCGGGAACGATACAGTCTGCATCCGTTGTTAATATGATATCCCCGGATGAGGCGGCAATCCCATGCATGAGCGCATGTTTTTTATAGGTTGGGGAAGTTTGCGGTTGATGCTGCAAACATCGAAATTGCTCCAGATGGTGAGTTGCGATATAGTTGTCTACAAATTCAGCTGTACCATCGGATGAGCGATCATCAACAATACATACTTCAAAGCGATCTGCAGGATAGTCCTGCATAGAAAGGCTTTTCAAAAGCGGCTCTATACGAAACAGCTCATTTCTGGCTGCAACAATAACCGAAACCCGCGGTAACTCGGCATTATTCTCCGTTTCATTACGCCACTCTTCACGCAGAATTCCGATGTAAAAATAAACCATGCAGAATCCATAAAAGGCAGCAAAGGTAAGCAGGAGGATTTCAAAAGTATTCATTAGCTATTGGCTTTTCCAAATCCGCTCTTTCCGTTCCTTCTTTCCCTAATTTGAAACAGGAAATAGAGCCCGGTTAGGGATGGAATCAAAAAGTTAAAGAAGAATATAAGCAGTGAACCATTAAAAACCGCCCCCTCCGAAACACCAAAGTGCTGATAAAAGAATATGGCAATTCCCTCTCTTACCCCAAGCTCACCAAATGTAATAGGGATAAATGTCTTGGTAAATTGGGTTGCAGAGGCGGATAATATGGAGCTCTTGATACTGAGGTCGGTGAAAATGGCAATTAATACATGATATTGAAAATAAATAACGAATACCCATACCAAACTTATGGCCATCATGACCAGGCTATCGCGGGTTTTCAAACCGTCTAATGCATAGGCAATGGAATGGAGTCTGGAGGCTGTTCCCTTCTTCATAGCCCACTGGTGAATCCACTTGCGCAATCGCGGTGGATTAAGCACCACAATCCATAAAATGAGTAAAACAATGGTGCCGGGAATTAGGATGGCAGTAGCGTTAAATTCCCCCAGGAGCGTTCCATCAGCGATCATAATCATAATGGAACTCCAGCCGATACTCATCAGCACAATCTGGCTGGCCAGCTTATCCAACACGTTTAAACCGGTAATCGCCACGCGATCGCGATCTGCAAAGAAGAGACCTCGTCCCATCTCACCAAGACTGCCGGGTGTAAGCAGACCAAGGGAATACCCAAACATCAGAGAACCGAAAATATCCCAGCTTGCCAGATCGGGAAAACGCCGCTTAAGCAGGTAGCGCCAACGCAAGAAGGCCAGCCCGATATTCGCAAAAAAGAGTGCAAAACAGAGTAAGATATACGATGGGCTCAGCCTGGCAAATGCCTTGAGCACAGACTCCCGGTTATCAATCTTATTGTAGAGAACAATGAGGAGAGCAATACCAGCAAGAATTTTAATCCAAAAAATCCATCCGGATGTTTTCATACATCCCTGTCGGTTGGGGTCAAATATCCAATAAATTAAGACCGGTGACATCATCAAACTTACGATTTAAACGCTCGGAGAAGACCTTAATATGCATCTCAACCGTAATCGCCACCACTCCTTCAAAGAAGTGTCCGCCAACTACGTTAAAGGAATCATCGCCAAGTGTTGCGTGGGCATGCAGGAAGGGACTCCCGTCAATCCAGCTCAGATTACCCGAGAAGGAAACGAGTTCGGTAATATTTGAGAAATGTTTGCGTAGGTATGTTTTATCTGAAAGACGATAATAGCCAAGTTCGACGTCCTTTACGGCTCCGATTGCGGACACCGTGGCCGAAGGAATTCCATGCTCGACAGCAAACTGATGAACGGTCTCGGTAATCTTTTCCTCAATCGGAATGCGAAGCAGATATCCGTCTTCCAGCGTGCGATAGGTTTGGATAGTATCACTCATAACAACCTCTCATCTATTTCACTTCTTCCATTCCCAGATTTGCCAGCTGATCGGCTCGCTCATTCAATTCAATACCGGCATGCCCCTTCACCTTAATAAACTCAACGCTGTTTGATTCAACCAGCTTTAGTAGTGCTTCCCAGAGGTCGCGATTTTCAACGGGCTTTTTGGACGCATTTTTCCAGCCGTTTCGCCTCCAGTTCACATACCACTTCTGCTTAAAGCAGTTCACAATATAGGCGCTATCGGAATGAAGCTTGATCGGACGATCACTACCGTCTACAACTTTAAGCGCTTCAATACAGGCAGTAAGCTCCATACGATTATTGGTAGTGTTTACTTCCCCGGCGTAAATTTCTTTTGGTTCATCAGCAGCAATAATAATTGCGCCCCATCCACCAATATTCGTTCGCGATTGATTCCCGGAGCAGGCCCCGTCTGTGTAGATGATAATTTCGTTTTTCATATTCGATACAGTTCAGAGTTCAAAGTTCTAAGTTCTAAGTTCAGAGTTCAAAGTTCTATTCGACAATACCCGATGCCCGATGCCCGATGCCCGAGCACATTATACCAAATGTGTATCTGATTTGCACAGTTTTTATTTTTTGTCGGCAGGCTATTTTGGAGCGATAGTAATATGTTGGATTTTAGTTTCTCAAGAACCGCGGTTTTGCGCGTTTTTTGACCGTTATTTTTAAAAAAACGGCTTTAAAAATGTGGAACGCATCATCGGCAGGAAATTTGCAAACTTTATACTGTAAACAATCTTTAGTATTCCCACGATCTTAGACACCGCAGCCCCCCAATATTAATCAATTCGGGTAGCCATTGGAAGGATTAGAGTATGTTGAGAGTATTCATTACTTTCGCGGCATTCTTTTGCCTTTTTGTAGCAAGTTGTTCTCCAATAAATGATTCGACGGGTGAAGACGATATAGACGATATCGATATCCCCGGCGAGATAGACTTTACCAACACGCATCGCGTCCAGCTTAGGTTTAATGTACTTGGTCCGGGTAACGTCCCGATTCCCAACGTGCTTTGCCAGGTGTACTTACCCTCCCAGGTAAACAATGACACGCTGGAAAATCCGCTGTATACCGGGATATCTCAGCCAAACGGCGTGCTGATCGCAGAGGCCGACTTGCCGGCTCAGCTAGATAGTCTGATGATGTACATCGACTATACTGCTCCGGGGAACCGGGGCGTTGTTGCAGTGTCGAACAAAAGCGCTGAATTCACGCTTGGGCAGGGAAAGCAAAAGTGGTCTGGTGGTAGCAAAAAATCCAGCTACAATAAATTTCCCTACTCCCCTCTTTCATTCATGGGAAGCTGGGGAGCGAACGGGGTGCCCAACTACCTCGACCCAATCGTTTCACTGGTTGACGTCGATATGCTTAATGCGATCAACAATACGGTTTCGGAAACAGAGAACCCCTATACCAAATCGCCTCAGCTGTTTGCCGGTAATCCTCAGACAAATTTGGTGCTAACTGATACAGCCGATGTATATGTCAACATGGTGCATACTCTAACAGGACAAAAGAACCTTCTTGGATTTTTCACCTACAATGTTGGGGATGATGTTGACGAAGAAGATGATATTGATTCGATAAACGTGGTCTTTCCATTCCTCGGGACCTGGACAAACTGGCCATACAGCGGTGGAGAACGTATTCATTTAGGTAAGTTTGATCCGAACACCGTCGTTTCCCTGGTGCAAATTACCAATGGATGGGACGAGTCGGCAAATTTGCCGAATTATCCATCCGGAAGCGCCCGCTATAGTCAAAGTGAATTGAATTCCGGATCAAGCCAGACCATGGCGCTGTTTAAATATGAAAATTTATCCAATCCGGTAAATCCCCTGATAATGGCAGTAATGGAGGATGCCGGTGGCTACATCGACTTTAGTGATCACGCACTTTATTTTGAGGTTTATCCGATTACAGCACTGGATACAACAGGAATACCGGGACCAACCTCATCGCCACCAGATTGTGATGGGGACGGCGTTCCGGATGCGGACGATCTTTTCCCCTGCGATGCTACGAGGGCTTATACGTTCTACCAGAGCACCAGGACACTGGCTTTTGAAGCAGAATGGCCGAGCCTGGGAGACTATGATTATAACGATGTGGTAATTGACTATGTGCTTGCAGGAGCAGCAAATGCTTCAAATGAAGTGGTTAATGCAACGTATCGCTTTGTTCTGAGAGCCAAGGGTACTGATAAGCAGATTGGTTTTGGATTCCAGCTGCCGTTTGCTTCCAGCCTGGTATTAAGTGCATCCGCAGGAGCACTTTCGACAGGTAACATTGTAAACGGTTCAAATGGACTGGAAGATAGCCAAACCAATGCTGTAGCCATCGTTTTTGACAACTTTGACAACCAAATGACACCTGAAAGCGGGGCAATCGGTATAAATACGGAGAAAGGATTCCGCTACGTAACTCAGGATACAATAAGTATTAATATGAGTTTTAGCGGCGGTATTCCCTACACCGATGCAATGGATATTAATCCATTCATCTTTCTTGATGGAAACCGTGGACATGAGGTTCATATCCGTAATCATGCCCCAACTGATTTGGTTGATGGTACGCTCTTTAACACAGCTGATGATGCGAGTAATCCTGGAAGTATGATTTGGTACAGCTCTGCCAGCAATCTTTCCTGGGGCCTTGAAATTCCGCAGGCCTGGGAATATCCATTTGAAGAGACTTCTATCTCAGTGACGTATTTATGGTTTACCAGCTGGCTGGCCAGTGGTGGTTCGACCAATCAGGATTGGTATGAAAGTTTACCCGGCTACCGGGATTCAGATAACGTCTATCGATCTTTTGGTATTTCCAAAAGATAGTTCGATCTGACATATAAAGTTTTCAGACACTGGCGTGCCCAAATACGGTACGCCATGTGTGGTTTATAGAATTGAGTATTTAGAACAAGATACATTAATCAGCAAAAGGGAAAAGAGGACAGATCATGCGGAAACAAAAATGGTTACTGTTTCTTTGTCTTATCGGGATGATAGCATTCTCATCCTGCGGAGACCATCTTTCAGGCGGTGGAGACGCAGGAGATTTGGAAGCTCCCGACGATTTCGACTTTAACAACACAACTACGATGGCCATCGTTTTTCAGGCTCAGGCCTCGGACGGCACCCCACTGGAAGGAGTGCGTTGCAATGTTTACAAAAATCGCGAAGATCGTGAGAACAATGCAAATGCCATGATGACCGGTTTTACCTCCAGCGACGGCAACTTTGCGACGAACGTTACGGTAAGCGCTGCTCAGGATAGCGTCTATCTGAAGTTCAACTATGTTGGTGCCATCAATGAAGCCGAAGCTTCCACAGACGAATCAAACATTACGTTTAAACTGGGGCAAGGTATTAATGGCAAGCGTGGTTACCTCACTCAGACTACACCGGGTTATACCTTACCCAAAAGCAATGCGAATACACCTCCTTTCCGACTGCTGGGAAGCTGGGATGCCAATGGGCTTCCAAACTATTTACAGCCTTCTGTTGTGATTTCCAGCGATGAGCTGGACCGCATTAACGAGGTAATTCCTCAAGGGGTTGGCCTGGTCAATGTATACCCGGAGTATTTTTCATCTGATGTGAGCACAAATGTTCCGATCACTAAGGACGGCGAGGTATTCCTGACTTTTATCCATACTGATACCAGTCCACAGAATGTATTCGCATACTTTACTTATCCTACCGGCAATCCTCCAGACTCAGTAAGTCAGATCGACTCGCTAACCGTGGTGTTCCCTCGTGCGCACTATAATGCTGGATTGACCTCCGGTACTCAGGTAAGCCTTGGAAACTTCACTGCCGGTACAACGATTGGTTGGGCGATCATCCGTAATGGCTGGAGCGGTGGAAGCGCAACTACCGGAACCGATATTTTCTATTCGATAGATAAGTTCAATCCGGAAACGGCGCCAAATAATCAGCATTTTGTAGTCGTTGAGGATGATGAAGTAAATGGTATAGATCGTCTGCTGATTACCTGTGATGATAATGAACTGGTGCCGGACAATTCCCGCTATAATTTTGACGATGTTATTTTCTACCTGACAGCGTCAAACAATACATTTGACGGTGACAGCATTCCGGATTACCCGGATGTTCCGGACTGTGATAATGATGGAGTACCGGACTATAATGATGCTTTCCCATGCGATGAAAACCGTGCTTTACAGATATTCTTTGGCTGGGAAACCCTGGCGTTTGAGGATGAATGGCCGAAGCAGGGGGAACTGGACTTTAACGACCTGATCGTAGATGCTCGTTATACCATCACCTGCGATGTATATGGTGATGTAACAGATGTGATCATCGACTATGCAATTCGCGCCCAGGGCACAAATCAGCAAAATGGCTTTGGCTTCAGTATACCGGTTAGCCCGACTGAGGTAAGCAGTTATACCGGCTATAGCCATACCAACGGTATCATTTCAACAAATATTAACGGTTCGGAGGCAGGACAAACGGAAGCAACATTCATTGTATTCGATAATGCAATGGACATTATGCAGCCAACATCTCCTGAAAAAGTTATCAATACCGCACGCGGTGAGCAGCCAGTTGAGAATGATACGCTAACCATTCAAATTGTTTTTAACACACCGCTGACCACTGCAGTGATGGGCTGGCCACCATATAATCCGTTTATGATTGTCGATCAGGATCGTAGTAAAGAAGTGCATTTAAATAATCATGCACCAACCTCCTTGGCAGACACGACGCTTTTTGGAACCGAAGCAGATGCCAGTAATCCGGGAAGCGGTCAATACTACCGCACATCGAGTAATATACCCTGGGCGCTGCACATACCGGTTTCCTGGGATTATCCTTTCGAGGAAGCTCCCATCAATTCTGCTCATCTTCATTTTAGTGACTGGATATCAACCAGTGGCTCATCTTATCCGGACTGGTATTTGAACAACTCTGGTTACCGTAACTCGGATAATATTTATCGCGCTTTTGGCATCAATAAGCGGTAATTATCCTCCTTTTTTCCCGGCTGGCGAAGATACTTTCGCCAGCCTTTTTTTTCATAACAATCCTGATTTTTTTCTCAAGAATGCGCAAAATCATCCGAAAGTTATCACAACTGGATAAGTACGTACCTTAAAACAAAGGTATTCACGGATGAGAAGCACTCCTTCAATTTCTATCGCCGTTTTATTTTTATTATTCGCTCTAATTACCGCTTGCGGAGACCATGTTTCCAGCCCGGCCACCGGTAACCAGACAACCGGTCTTGTCGATGCACCTGAAAACTTCGATTATGACAGCCGGAGTTCAGTACGAGTTGTATTTCGGGCTTTAAACAATACCGGAGCACCTCTGGATCTGGTACGTTGCAATGTCTACACGTCCCGCGCAGATCGTGAAAATGGTGAAAATCATATCATGCAGGGCTTCACCAATACGCAGGGTACTTTCGCAACAGAAGTACCGGTTGGAAGCGTCGACAGCGTATTTTTAAAATTCAATTATGTCGGCAGTATAAATCAGGCTGAAGCTCCAACAAATATTGGAGACTTAATCTTCATTCTTGGTCAGGGGGTTAATGGAAAACGAGGTCAAATAACCTCGGATGAACCGAAAGACAGAAACTGGTTCGCCGGAAAATCTACTGATTCTCCCTCATTGAGCTATCTGGGCACCTGGAATGCAAATGGACTTCCGGATTATCTGGCAACACCTGTTGAAGTGACGCAGGGTGAACTGGATACGGTCAACCTGTTTATTCCCCAGGGCGTAAGCATGACAAGGGAATTTCCACAATACTTTTCAAGCGGCGTTCAGAACAACATCAACATATTGATTGATACGCCTCTTTATCTGACTTTCCTGCACCAAGATACAGGGCAAAACAATGTATTCTGTTACTTCACCTATCCTACCAATAGTCCACCGGATTCTATCAGCGATATTGATTCCTTAACCGTCATTTTCCCACATGCCCATTTTGCAGCAGGATTACAGGTTGGCGATCGGGTGAAACTCGGAGACTTTACTGCTGGAACGAGCGTCGGGTTTGCGGTAATTCGAAACGGGTGGAATGGTGAGGCACCAACAATTGACGGTCATACATTTTATACGTTTGACGAGTTTAATCCGGAACCCCTGGTGGACTACCAGCACTTTATTTTAGTGAATGATGCTGATTATAACTTTCGTTCTTCGGATGACCGCTTATTAATGAGCTGTGAAGATAACTTCATGATAAATCCCGCCTGGCATAATTATGATGACTTGATATTCTATATCTCCAGCGATAAAGATGCGATAGACAAAACGGATATACCCGAACCTCCGATCGCACCGGACTGTGATGGTGACGGCGTTCCGGATTACCGTGATGCCTTCCCATGTGACGAAAACCGGGCGCTCATTATTGAGTGGGGCTGGGAAACTGTCGCTTTTGAAGACGACTGGCCAAGTCAGGGAGACCTGGATTTTAATGATCTGGTAGTGTCTACCAAATACATTATTACCTGTGACTGGGACAATCTGATTACCGACATACAGGCACAGATTGTGCCCACAGCTCATGGCACCTCCCGGGAAAACGGCTATGGATTCTCACTTCCGGTTTCACCAACGGATGTTACCAGCACCAGTGGATACTATCTAACGGGTGGCTATGTTACGCTAAATGCGAATGGAACTGAGGCCGGGCAGGACGATGCAACTTTTATTGTCTTTGACAATATTACAGATTTGATGCCTACAGCAGAATCCGGTTTCGGAGTCAATACTGAACGCGGTATCCCCTACGTTCAGCCGGATACCATAACCATGCAAATTCTATTCAATACGCGTTTTACCGGGGATCAACTTGGCTGGCCTCCTTATAATCCTTTTATGATTGTAGACCAAACGCGCGGTCGCGAAGTTCACCTTAATAGTTATGAACCAACTAAACTGGTCGATGCATCCCTCTTCAATACCGCAGACGACTCATCTGATGTAGAAAATGGGCGATATTATCGTACCGCTGACAATCTTCCCTGGGCTCTGCATATTCCAGTAGTCTGGGAGTATAATTCCTCTACTGGTTGGTGGACTCGGCGGGAAAAAGCCTGGGATCATCTATTTGAAGGTGAAGCCCTATACGACGGATATATCTATTTCGACGAGTGGTTAAGAAGCGGTGGGGTTGAATATGATGGTATCTGGTACAAGAATGAAGAATGGGCTACCGATCAGGAGAAAATCTACTATCCTTTTGGAATTGGGAAACAGTAAACGTGAATCATGAAATAAAAAAAGCCGGGCAATGCCCGGCTTTTTTTATTTTATAGGCCAATATAAAGCGAAAAGCGCTGATTATTCCCAAGATCATCACTGATTGGTACGAAGGCGTAATCAAAGCGAAAAGCAGACTTTTTAATCCCCAGACCGAAGCTGACGTTGCGCGTTTCATAACCGGTTACAAAACCGGATCGCAGAAGAATTAACTTATTCACCGCTGCCTCAACTCCAATATTAAAGCGCACATTTTCATCCAGAGGTTTAACCACATCTGCAGCAAGCAGGAGGTCCAGGTTCTGCGTTAATGCGGATTTACGATAGGCTGCTCCGGCACGCAGAAGCTTCGGTAGTTCAGTTGCCTCATCCCGAAACTCATTCATACTTCCAAGATTGGCAAATGCTGCTGCAAGTGTTACATCCGGGTGGAGTCCACGATAGCTTACACCAAGATCTGCAGCATATCCGCTGGCGGAATGCACAAATATCTTTTCATAGAGATATTTTGCAGTAATTCCGGCAGAGAAGTCAGACGTTAGCTTTCGCGCATAGGAGACTCCAACAGATGTGTAATTTGCCGAAGTCTCTTCAAGCGGATCAGCACTGGGTATAGTGCGCACCTGAATATCGCCGATACTCATGGTGTATGCGTGAAATGCCAGGCTGGATTTATCACCACGAAACTGCAGGGCACCGAATTCACTGCGTACATCGTCGAAGAGCACATTATGCTGAAAGGTTGCATTGGCACGATCGGCAAAGACCAGGCCGGCTGGATTCCAATAGGTTGCATTTGCATCGGATGATACAGCGGTAAAGGCTTCTCCCATACCGGCAGCGCGGGCATCAGCACCGTTTTTCAAAAATGACAGTCCCGTAGCTCCTTCATTGCCGTCTGCAAAGGCAAAGGTTGTTATCACCATTAAAACCGCTAAAAACGTTCTAAAATAGTTCATACTGTTTACTCTCAATTATGGCGCAATCGTGTTTCACCACTCTGTGTTCAGTGTTCTGTGTTCTGTGTTCTAAAACGTAAATCGCCATGAAAAAACATGACTCAGGCCTTCATCTTCTACGTCATCCACAAATGCATAATCTAAAATAATATTCAAACGCTTGTAGGCCTTTACTTCCACCCCTCCCCCGAGAGTAAGGTGATCATTGTCGAAACCAGCTCTGGCTGCCAACTGCTGATTGCTAATTTCCAGCCCGACGTGGTTCTTCTCTTCACCTTTATTGCTCCACTCAAAATCGTATGCAAATGACAACCAGTCAAGCGGTGTTCGATAAAAAGCACCGACCTTTTGAGTAACGGGGAATTTATTGTCCTGCTGTGTTCCTCTATCAAAAAGATCATTGGTATTCGAATTTAGATCGGCACCGATGTCTTTTACCTGATACCCTATCGACAACCTGTCATGTGGAATAATCAACACGCCGAGATCTATACCGAATCCCCAGTTGCTATTGTAATCAAACTGTTCATTATCTGATAGGCCTTCCCGCAGGAACTTGGCGCTAATACCAACATTAATTAAATTCGGCGGCAGATTTGTCAGCTGACCATCAGCCTGGACAAGACGAAGGATTTGCAGGCCAAATGAGGCGTATATGGCATTTAATCCGTGCTCTACTTCACCAACATCCTGCCCAACGGAGTTGTATGCTCTAAGGTCATTTACCCCGCTGTTGATCCAACCAATGCTAAAACCGCCAAAAGGCTTAAGCGGTAAAGCCAAACCTACATAGTTAAACTTACGATCCAGCGACATCGAACTAAAAGATGCGGAAAACTGCCGATCTTTCATCATGGGTAGGGCTCCGGGATTGTAGTAAACCCCGTATCCGTAATCTGCAGACGCTACCTGTGCATTTCCCATAGCAATGCCGCGCGCGCCTAATCCAATACGCAAAAATGAGCCGGCAAAACCTCCATTGCCTTCTGCAAAAACCAGGCTGCTCATTATCAATACGCTACAAAGTATTCGTTTCATGCCGTTTTATCCTTCATTAGGCGTGCTTAATTCACAATCATTATTTTGCCCCAGTTCACCTCGGAGCCTACCTGCGCACGGAAAAAATACACGCCGTTATCAACCGGCCTGCCGTTACTGTCGTTTCCATCCCAAACCATAGAGCGATCAAAGCTCCCCTGAGTCGGTGCCCCCTGAGAGGAGGTTAACTCGATAACGCGCTCCATTGCAAAATTATAAATCCCGATAGTGACCTCTCCGGCTGCTTCAACGTCAAACTGAAATCGCAGCGGACGATCACTAATCTGTGGTGAATATGGATTGGGGTAAGCATATACGCTCGGGCTTTCAGCATCGCGGGTACTTACAAAGCCGCGAAAGACTGTCCAGTCAAAACCATTATTTGCCGTGGATGCCATTCCGTCCAGAGAACCAACCCATAAACGGTGATTCGGTGACGTTGCCGGTGAGGTCGCAGCAGAATAGAATACCGACGTATTAATTGATTCACCGGAGACATTATCAGTTATCATCGGAAACAGAAACCATGTGTCCCCATCATCAATAGACTTGTAAACCCCTTTTTCGGTTGAGACATACAGCGCAGAGTCGTAAAAGGCAACGTATCGTGCAAACGTACCGTCACTGAGTTCATCCGTTAAATAGGTATCCCAGGTTAATCCACCGTTCCTGGTGCGACTGACGCCGTTGGTTTCGGTAGTATCAACCGAACGGATGGTAGTAGACCAAATGCTGTTGTCCCAGGGATTATGCCAGAGCCCAATAGCCCAATCTGCTGAAATCGGCTGACTTTGATTATCGTGCCTGTACCGTTCCCAGGTTGCCCCGCCATCAGTCGTTTTACTGATCCCGTCGACCGTTCCGATCCACACATTTCCACTGGTGTCGACTGTTGCGGAAAAGCCCCGGTGATTTAACTCATCGAGTGCGCTAAAGGGTTTGCCGTCGGTCGTAATGACTTCCCAGGTTTGTCCACGATCCAGCGAACGCCTAACACCGCCACCGAAGCTGGTAATCCAAACCTCATCCGTTCCACGCACAGCGATATCAAATGTAATGTTCTGCACCCTGGTAGTGGTTGGCTTTTGTCCTCCGGCAGTATCCGTTACGGCATCCACAGGCTGAGGGATAAAAATCCAGTCACTGCTACCTGCTTCGCGATAGCGCAAACCACCACCGATAGACAGGCTTTGATCTTCTTCCACCAGCGTATCGTAAGCAGTGGCAATCCATAACGTATTATCGTCGGAAATGAAGATTGCGGAAACGCCACCCTGGCCACCATAGTCCGCAGCAGTAAAATTCTGCCAGGATAAACCTTCATCTTCGGAAACGCTAAGCCCAAATCCGGTTCCGGCGTAAATAGTGCCGTTTTTATAAGCCAGATCCGTCACTCCGTTTCCGATTAATCCACTTCTATCCGGTTCTCCCTGACCGAGCTTATACCCATCCGGTATTTGCGCAGCAGCAAACAGCGTAAAGAGGAAAACCGTTAAAATCATATTTATCAGCTTCATCATGTATTGCTCCAAATCGTTCCTTTAGGGCAGTATTACAAGCGAATCTACAACAGCAGCAGAAACGTTGGTCACTTTATCCGAACCTTCAAACGTAAAAAAGAATTTCCCAGCCGTGCTGCTTTGAGAAAGCACCAGGCCACGGGAATAAATACCGTCTCCGGCAACTTCATCCCGGGTACCGATAAAGTCACCGTTATCAAACATCTCAATAACCGTAGGTGTGCCGCCAACACGCTGGATCGTCACCTCTACTTTTTCCAGATCAGATATTCCCTGGGGATCGTTAACCTTCACCCGCACGACCAGCGTATCCTGACCGGTTGCCGGTAACTGCACTGTATCTGCAAGCTGCACATTGGTTAAGAATGGTGCCAGATTCTCCAGAAAAATCGGTCCACTGATAACGTTTGATAAAGCCCCAACCAAATCTTCAGCCTGATAGGCAAGCTGGAAATCACCCTGCCGCTCAGCAGCAAATGAGGAGTCCATTGTACCAGAGAAGGTTCCGGTTGTGGATGTTCCGCCTGCCTGCAATGCCAGTGAAAGCGTCCTTAACGTTGAGCCGGAAAGGCTTTGGAGCTGCACTTCCACAAAATTTATATTGCTTAACTCATCCGGGTCGGTAACCTCTACACTCAGCTGCGCACTTTGCCCGGAACGCAACGAATCCGGCAAAACAGCATTTGTAATTACTGGTGCAGAGTTTTCAACCGCTGCAGCATTAGCAACTTGTGATGAAATCTGCTCGCCGTTCGCAGTTGCTGTCGCACGGATGAACACATCTCCTGCCGAGAAGACCTGAGGATCTGAAAATAATCTGTTTGTATAAACGCCATCTCCGGCAATAACATCCTGGGCATCCGGGTTCGTATTCCCGCCATCATCAAATAGCTCAAGTGTTGCCAGAACAGTTGTCATATCTGAAGCAAGGACATTAAGCGATACACCGCTAATCACAGATAAACCCTCGGGATGTGTTACCTCATAAGAAATAGTGTAAAACCTGGGACTTCCAAGGTTCAACAGACTGGGAACGCTAACAGCAGACACGCTGAAGGTTTCAGGCTCAGGTCCTTCAGGGCCCAACTCTTCCTCACAAGCCGGAAGTATTAGCAGTGCAGATATCAGCACCAGCCAAAATCGTTTAAGCATATTATTCTCCAATAGTATCTGCAGCTTACCTAAATAGCTGTCCACTGCATCGATATCCATTCTTTTTTGCGATCCGTACGCCCCAGCTGGAAACCGGCTGCGCTGTATATCTCTTCGACGGCTTTCTCTTCTTCAAGCAGCAAACCGGATAGCAACAGTTGCCCACCGGTTTTAAGTGACTTGCGAATGTCAGCTGCAATCGGTTTCAGAATAAAAAACTGTATATTTGCCAAAACTACATCATAGGGTTCACTACCGGCATTGCCTATATCACCGGTCAGGAAATGGATGTCTTTCAGGTTGTTCAACTGCATATTATGCCAGGCATTGTCAATCGAGTCCTGATCGATGTCGATGCCGACAATACGTCCGGCATGTCGCATTCTGGCAAAGAGAGCCAGGATGCCCGAGCCACAGCCCAGGTCCAATATCTCTGCATCTTTCAGGCTCATAGCGTCCATGCGTTCAAGCATCAACGCCGTCGTCTCATGATGCCCTGTGCCAAATGCCATTTGCGGATCAATAATCAACAGCTCGGCATCTGTACCATCCGGCCTTTCCCATGGTGGACAGATCCAGAGCTTACCGACGGGGTTTAACGGAACAAAATGCTTTTTCCACTCGGCGTTCCAGTCTTTTTCTTCCTGACCTTTTAAGACAGCTTCCATTCTCCGGAAATTCGGATTTAGCTGCTGTAGACGCTCCAGTAGACTTTCAACATCAGCAGGGGTTGTTGCGCCATCGAGGTAAACAACCCACTGCTCATCACTGGCTTCCATAATCCCGCTACAGCCAAAGAGCTGCAGAACGCCACTGAGCGCATCAGTCTCGAAGCCATGCAGAGGTAGGTTCAGTTCAAAATAATCACTCATAACCCTGCTCTACCTTATCGGATCGCAATGTTTACATTGATGCCGAACTCTTTATAAGAGGTATCACCGGTTCTCTTATTACTTGCAGTACTCTGCTCATAAAATGCGGTGCCGTTAACACGTTGGCTAAAACGATAGGTTATAGAAGGCCTTAATTTCCAGTTATCGGTAACGTCCAGTTCCTCAAAATCGGTTTGGGCGATCGTGCGTGTAAAGTTTGAGCTGCTGCTCTGATCAAATGCCATCTGGAACTGAATTTCGTTCTTCAGTTTTTTATTTTTCATAAACGGAATCGGCAGATTAAATCCGCGCGTCACGGAATAGCTGGCATTCAGGCTAAAGCCCGATTGTTCCCGCTTACTGGTTGCCCCCGCGGCACGATAATCAAAGGTGGTAGACCGGTTGCTGCGAATATTTCCGGTAACTCCCCATTTGGTATTTATCGTAACACCAATGAACGGCTGGTAATTGATCGAATAACTGGTGTTATCCCGGTTTTTTTCCTCACCCTCAAAGCGTGAATTTTCAGAGAACTTACCATTGCGTGCATGCTCAACTGAAGCACTGGTAGCAAAGTTCTTAATAAGAGGTAGCTTTTCAAGCCCTGAAAAGCTGATGCGCCAGTCCGGAATCAACTTCCACCACTCCTGCTGCTCAGCATCCGGATCATCTCCTAAAAAGAAAATACTGCTACTGATTGACTGGGTAACCTGATCATTCGCCTGGTTATCGACCTTCTGATAATTGTATTTAAAGTTGGTTTTCAGATTACGTGCCAAATCCAGCTGCAATGAGCCGTCTACACCTCTGGTATTTTTAATGCTGGCTGGCTGTACAACCAGTGGGTTTTCAGGCGTTCCGGCAAAAAGAGTATCCGTTGGATTCGGATTATTTGCAAAGCCAAATTGGTACTGCCAGCGTGGGATACGCAGGAGGTTGGAGTTACCATAACTGTCACTTTTCTTGAAGTCCAGATTAAAAGACTTGAAGGAATTGAAGAAGTGCCAAAGCAATATAGCCGGATTGGGAAGACCACGTCCGCCGGACTTTTCCTCTTCAGCGCCTTTTTCCCCATCCTCTTCTTTCTTTTCATCATCGCCGCCACGACTTGCCGGACGTCTACCACCACGCCCGCGGTTATTCGAAGGGCGAGCCGAACGATTGTTTTTCGGCTTGTAAATCTTATTCATCAGGGTAGACAGTTTAAAGTCCAGCTGCAGAGTCTGGCTGACATTAGATGTCGCGCTACGGGCCTGAAGCTGCGGGTTATCAAAGCTGTAAATAAAGTCCGACTGATAACGATAACCTGTCGTAAGCCATGAAAGGAGTCTTGGATTATAGTTCATTCCAAAGCGCTGATCGACGCGACGATCTTCTCCGAAATCAAATCGACTAAAGATATCATTCAACAAATCCCCCGCTCGTCGTTCAACAACGTTACCCTTGGAGTCCAGGCGACCATCATTTTGATAGTTACGATTATAGTTGAAGGTTAGCGACTCAAACATCTTATAATCCAGCACAAACTTACGGGATGAACGCACCCGGATATTCGGTTCGCGTTCTTCAATTTCCAGACGATTTTTACTACGCGTTATTTCGTCATTGATCGCAAAGTCAGCATCCGCTCTGCTGGGCAGATAATAAAATTTTTGAGAGCTTAATCCTTTCAGAAATGAGCTTTCCCCCAGCCAGGAGAAGGGTTTAAAAAAGGTGTTCTTGCCAAAGGGGATACCAAACTTAAGGCTACCGCTCAGCTTTTCAGTGTTATTAAACTCAACGTTCGGACTGGAGCTTTCTGTGTTCGCATAGTCGACGTCGATGACCAGCTGATTGACAGTATACTTCAAATACCAGGGATCACGCTGACCACGACGTCTCTGAATCGTTCCACCGATAGCCTTGCTCTCCGTTTTGGTTATTTCCTGTTCCAGTCCGGTAGGCGTATCTGCTAATCCAAAGAAAGCATTTACGCGGTTTCCAAAAGAGCCAAGAGAATAGTTAGTACGTCGATCACTGTTAAAAAAGTATTTAGGAACCTTGCGACTGCGGCGCAGACTACCGCTAACCGGAATGTCCAGTCCCCAGCTTTCCGGCAGGAACTTATCGACATTCACATTCATATTGTAGCTCTGTTTCTCGTCGGACTGCCCTTGCCCACTGGCGTTAGAGAACTGATCTTCTACACGGCGGAAATCATCATCAACCAGTTCCCACTGAGCATTGATGCGACCAATATCAGCAATGGTAAGATCTGTTACCAGGCGCATAGCCGTTCCTTTTTCGCGCTCTACTCCGGTCAAACGGAGTTCATCGAACCATACTTCCGTTTCGGATACGTAGGTTCCTTTATTGCGAACACCGGCGATAAAATATTTGATATTATGCAAACCTGGGCTACCGTGGATAGCGATTTCCTTTAGTGGATAGTTCGGGTCCTTGCGTACGATAATGCGCTCGCCGGCATCTGAAATCCCAATGCTGTCCCCTTCTTCCTTTGTTGCCGCCAAAATTTCGAAATCGATATCGACATTGTTGCGCTCGGCACTATCTGTCCACCCGCTGAAGATAGGCTGACGGTATTCGTAGTAAATATCATCCGTTACACCGAAGCGCAGATAAAATTCCAGTGTGTCTCCCTGCATCATCGCCACGTCGTTTTCAACTTCACCGTGAACAAACATGCGAAGATTACGGTAGTTCAACAGGCTGATTTTCTCACGGAGCTGCTTTCGGGCCTCAACACGTGCGCCGGTTGGAAAGTCGTTAATTTGAAAGACTAACGACTGCTCTTTCGATTCGACACGCGTAACGCGATCTACAATACCTTCTACTCCCGGAGGAGAGACATAGCGTTCATTCTCATCGGTATTCAGAACCGTTACCTTAAAGCGGTTTTCGTCGATTTCAAACTGGGAATCGTCATCCTTTTTAAAACCAACGTCCTCCCATTCGTTACCTACAAAGTCGATTGCCGCAACGCCGATGCTTCCTTCAGTCTCTTCAAAGTCATTTAACCAGACGCGTGTATTTAGCACCTGTTGAAATGTAGGATCCGGATTACCTACGGGAATTCTTGCAACATCATTCAGTGGGATACGAAACAACTTCCACCCTGTAGGCCCTTCTTCCCCCACCGTTTCTTCAATAAAGTATGGGCTTAGGCGGCCGCCGGCCCCATCGTTCAGGTTGATGGAATAGGTAAAGTAATTATTGGTTTCGTTCAGCGTTCCGTCACCATCAAGGTCCTCGGTATCGGGGAAACGCGCTCCCTGACGTTCTGAGTTACCTTCCGTACCATTGATAAAGCGGAAGTCTTCTCGGGCAGGATTATTATTTCCGGTATTTGGGGAAGCCCAGTCATCGTTTCCGGCATCACCTTCCACATTCGTGCCGTCCACACCGACGACGCCGTCTACACCGGTATCTTCAAAATCAGCACCGTCGCCCAGGTCTAGCAAACCATTGAAGTTCTTATCTTCGGTGTTCAGCGTTCCAAATCCGGTTCCGAGAGTAAAGTAGTCTTCGCTAATTGTTCCAACATCGACATTTACCTGAGCCCCCTCTCCATTGAGCCAAACCTCAACGAATTTGGTGCGAGACTGATCGCTAAATGAGGCGGTACTACGCATCATTCCACCCCATGCTCGGTCTGGAGCAGCATTTACATCCTGCCAGCTTAACACCAGAATATTGGTCGTGTTTCCACTTTGAGTATTGGTATCGCGATTCGGCCAAATACTGCGAATAGCAATCTGGTTGAACGGATTATACCAGAAATATCCAACGCGACCGGCATCTAGCTGATCGATATATTCACGTCGCGAAAAAAAGTCATCTGCACTGAAGTTGATTGTAGGATCGCGCAATACCCGGAATCGCGCCGGAACCGAGGCAGGCGTCCAGATTTGATACTGAATCCCAAGCGTGGTGAAGCGCCTGCTTCCTTCAAAGTCATCGATATAGGCTACACCATCATTTTCACCTAGTGACTCCTCATTAAAGGTATTCGGGTTCGGATTGACCTGGGCAAATTCAGCTTCAATTTTAAGTTTTGATTCGGCAGAGGTTTCAAGAACCGGCAGCTTATCCAGCACAGTAGACAGGAAGTTCGGCTTAAACGTCAACGCTGTATTAACGTCCCAAACCCAGTTCTGCAGCGGTTCCTGACCAAGACGGACCCTCTGGTCCAGCGTAGACTTGCTGTAGTAAAGTGTTGTAAATCCTATAAAGTTTTCCGGTGAGAAGTTGTATTCGAGGCGGGCACCAAGGAGGCTCTTTTTATCCAGCTGAAATAGCTGGCCCCGTTCGTATTCAATCTCAATCTGAGCATCGGCGCGACGTGCTTCCGGAGCAGAGATTTGTAGCTGACCGCTAAAGTAATCAATGGTATAATCCGTATCTCGCTTCAATTCGCGGCCATTCAGTCGCACCTTCTCCGACCCCTCAAGCACGTTAAAGCCAAGCTCAAAGGTATTTGATACCGATTTCGTGGTGATTTCAATCTGAAACTTGGTACGCTGTAACCAGTCATTTTGAATTTCGGTATCATAAATATCTACATATCGATCCGTATCAAACTGGAAATCCGGATTGTTAGGCCCCGGAGGTGGCCCCGGATCAAAGGGACGCAGCGTCGGTAAAATCAAATAACCATTACTTAAATCGAAAATGAAGGGATTGTTTTCGACATCGATTTTCTGATCGCCGCCTTCAATTTGACCTCCCTGTTCATTCAGACGGTCCAATCCAAGAATAAAGTTATAGGATGTACCACTGGAAGCATCAATAGCCTGATCTTCACCTTTTTCCGTATAGAGAATATCAACATCGAATCCTTCTGGTGAAGCAATTGCTCCAAGGTCATAAACGTTTTTCATTTCCAGATCCCAGGTCGGATAATCGGGATCTGAGAACTGTCCGCGGATCAGCTGCAGAATAAGAGCACTTTGGGTAGTATCCACATTTTGAAACAGTGTTCCTACTTCAGTCGGATTATTCGGGTCGCCATAGGAGTAAGAAATAGCGAGGACCTGCTCATCCTGAATTGTAGAACCTTTGAGCCAAAAATATCCACGATCCGGGTCGAAGGAGTATTCATCTTCCTGCAGGCGCTGGAAACGAGCAACTTCAAAGCGTCCGTTTTCATCGGACCGCGTGGTATCGACCTGAGAGTTTGCATCCAAAACAGCGAAGCCGGGCACGGTTTCGAGACGATTTGTCGTGGCATTTACAGATTTCCAGACGTCAAGCTGGCGGACGCGTCGACCACCGTCAACATTTGGAATCATCTGCTGAGAAAGATTCTCAAATTGCGCCAGGTAGAGGCTGTCTATAAAGTAGAATTTATTGCGGACAAACTCGTAGTCGTTTTTACGGACCGTATTTTCACGAGACGATCCTGAAACGTTCAGCGTTTCATTTTCACCGCGCTCTAAACTGGCAATACCGGTAAAACTGAGGTTACCAACTCTGGCCTCGGTTTTTACACCGAAGAGACCTTGATGATTAGATGTAGTTGAGACAAAACGGGTGGAAGGGAGGGAAAGACCGACATTACCAGCTTCAATACTTTGGATAATTTCGTCTTCATCCCCCTCGTAGGTCAGCTTCAGCGTATTTTCAAAGTCAAACGTCGCTTCAGAGTTCTGATCTACCGAGATTGTTACCTTATCCCCTACCCGGCCTTCAACGCGAAACTGCTGGGTTTGTTTAAATTTGGGAGAGAAGGTATTGCGCTGCTCAATTGAGGTTACGGCAGATCCCTCGCGACTCTCGGTGCGACCGGCAATTTCGAAAGTAATGTTTCCGGACACCCGCAAACCAACGCGATCACCACCAAAAATGCGTTTAAAAGCCTTGCTCTTAATTCTACCGGGAATATTCAATTCAATTCCACCGGCTGAGCTGCTGATGGTTACCTGATTGTCCTTAAATAGTTGTTGGGTCCAAAGGCGGCGACGCTCCAGCTCAAGCTGCTGCTGAAGATAATAGTCGAGGTCCATTTTAACCGGTAAACGATACGCCCTGTCAAATAGACTTTCTTCAATAATCACGTACTGATTGGTGCTATCGAATTCGAGAACACGTCGAAAATCCTGAAAAGGTTTAAAGTAAAGAAGAGAGTCGGAGGCCATTCTCTCCATACCGAGATATACCGGATCGCTAAGCGTAGCGACACCCCTGGGAGTGTTCGGCAGTTTTAATCCCTGGGCAGAGATGGGATTGGAGAAGAATAGTGCGCTTACCAGCCAGAGTAAGAAAGGTAAACAGCCAAGAAATCGAAGGCGCTTAATCATGCAAAATTTGATTTTTAACTTCCACAGACAGATTTAATCGTACCGTTTTATTCTATCGTTTTACCTCCGGCTTAGAGCGACGATTAATATATTTACAGTATGCTATTTAAGCAAGCCAATGTTGATAAAACTTTAATACAAAATCGGGTATTCATTCGATAAAAATCAGCTCTCTGGAAAGGGTTCATCCACACGATACATAAAATTAACAGCAGGCCATTAATGGGGGATCGGCATACTGGTTCCCGTTAGCCATTCCTTTTTCAGGCTATGACAATGTATATATGCCGCAAATCATAAATAGTTCAGTCAATCGGGTTACTTTTTTCATCACCTTTTTCCTTAATTTCCCGCTTCGCCAAAATGCTTTTAGCGAGGGAGACAATTCTTGTCGTCTGTTCCGCAGGTGTTAAGGCGGTTGTGTCAATCAAAATGGCATCATCAGCCTTTCGCAGTGGTCCGGCTGAGCGATTCATATCGGATTCATCACGAGCAATGAGGTCCCGCATAATTTCCTCAAATGAGGCGTTTGCTTCCTTGCGCTTCAGCTCCTGAAGCCTGCGTTCAGCCCGGGCCTCTACGGATGCTTCCATATAAATTTTTAATTCTGCATCCGGGAAAACAACCGTACCGATATCCCGACCGTCCATCACGACACCCCCATAATCCCCCAGCCGGCGCTGCTTTTCGACCAGCAGCTCGCGTACTTCCGGATTCGCAGCAATCGGCTTAATATTCCGGGTCACTTCCGAAGTGCGAATAGCATCACTCACATCTTCTCCATTCAGGAAAAGCCGAAGCCCATTATCAGTCTGCTGAAATGAGATTTCAGCTTTTGCAGCAATCCTTACAAGAGCCTCGGCGTCTTCCATTGCTGCTCCTTCGCGCAAGGCCAAAAGCGTTACGGCACGATACATCGCGCCGGTGTCGATATACAGATAATCCATCTGGCGAGCAACTTCACGGGCAGTGGTGCTTTTACCACTTGCCGCCGGACCGTCGATTGCGATTGTTATGTCTGATATCGGGATTCGTTTCATTGCTCTTCTTTTTTGTGAGAAGATAAGCAATGTGTCGGGGAAGTCAAAAAGATAAGACCGTTTATTCCGTCTTTTGATTGTTATTTTTGGTGTTTGTCTGCTGATTGTCGGCGACATACTGCTTTTGGCTATCGACTTGCTCCTTTAGCTGACGAATTTCACGCGGATTTAACTCACGCCATTCTCCAAAATTCAGCTCGTTCACTTCGAGTCCACCAAATACCTGACGGTGAAGCTTTTCAACGTTATAACCGAGAATCTCAAACATGCGTCTGATTTGGCGATTGCGACCTTCATGGATTTCGACTTCCAGAAAGCTGCGGTTGCCCATGCGGCGCAGTTCTTTGGCCTTACAGGGATGGGTTTTGCGTCCATCGAGCATTAATCCCTTCTGAAAGTGATGCAGATCGATGGGACGGATCACCTTATTCAGAAGAACACGATAGACTTTTTTAATTTCAAAGCGCGGATGTATTAGATAATATGCGAGTTCACCATCATTGGTGATAAGCAGTGCACCCGTTGTGTTGTAGTCGAGTCTTCCAACCGGGAACAGTCTGTGGGAGGAGGAAATCAAATCCATTACGGTTCGTCGCTTACGTTCATCACGGGTAGTGGTAATGGTGCGTAACGGTTTGTTCATGAGCACATAAATCAGCTCATTTAGAGGCTTGACCGGCTTATCGTCCAGTTTTACTTCATCCGTCTCCGGATTGACGCGCATTCCCAACCGGGTTACCAATTCATCGTTTACTTTAACTCGGCCTTCGAGTATAAAATTATCGCAGCCACGTCTACTGCCGGCACCGGCCATCGCAAGAAAGCGATTTAGACGGACAAGTGATTTATCGGTATTGGGCTTTTCGCGTTTTTTATCCTGATCCATGGTCATCCAGAGCGTTTAGTTCTTTATGCTTTATCCGCATCCGCTGCGGTTTCGTCTTCATCGCCTTCGTCTTCAGTCTCTGCTTCTTCAGATGCTTCATTCACCGGAGTTTCACCCTCTTGAGGGCTGTTTTCGGTGTCGTCCCCGGTGGCTTTAGCCGGTTCATTGTCAGTTGTTCCGGACTCGTCACTCTTCCCACCTTTATCAGGCGCTTCAGGACTGTCCTCAGGAGCTTCTGCTTGTGTTTCTTCTTCGGCCTGCTTTTCTTCACCCTCTGCTACTTCACCGTTCTCCTTTAACTGCTTGGGATCGATCCCCAGTGCTGCCGGAGCAATTTCCTGCAGGATTTCTTCCCCAACCTTTTCCTTCAGATCAGGATCCGATTCAATTACCTCATCCAGTTCTTTTAATCGCGGAAGTTCCTTCAGGCTTTTGAGGCCGAAGTATTCCAGAAACTGCCGGGTCGTTTTATATAGGAACGGATTTCCAATAGAGTCAGCCGTTCCGGAAATTGTTACCAGATTGCGTAATAGCAGCGTTTTTACGACGCCGTCGACATTCACACCGCGAATTTCTTCCATTTCATTCTTTGTAATCGGCTGCTTGTAAGCGATAATGGCCAGGGTCTCCAGTGCTTTTGCACTCAGGCGGTTTGCCTGCCGCTTCGCATATAGTCTTTCGACATAGGAGGCAAACTCCGGCTTGGTATACATCAAATAGCCACCTGCAACGTTATCAATTAGAAAGGGGCGATCCGTCTTTTCGTACGTTTTGTTCAGGGCCCGGATTAGCTTACCCACATTGGCTTCGGCCAATTCCGGTGCAACATCCCGTATTCTTGCAGCATTTAGCGGCTCTTCGCTGGCAAACAGAATGGCTTCGACGATAGCACGGAGTTCCTTCTCCGGTAGTCCCGGCTTCTCTTCGGTTACGGCAGGTGTTCCGTTTACCTGCTTGTCACCTTCTTTTTGTACCGGAGCGTCAGCTTTTTCCGTTTTCTTTTTGTCGCTGGCAGACATTTTTTTCCGATCTTTCAGTGAGACACTTTTTCTGTCAAAGAGAATCAATCGCTATATGTAGAAGCGATTCTTAAAATCTACAAAAATGTTGTTGAATTTACCATCGTCGAACCAAATTGACGCATCCCCGGAAAGGCGGCTGGATATAATCAGCAGCAGAGTGACAGGGGCAACGTCTGTAAAGAGTATACTCTGAAAAGACTTACCCTTGTTGATATATTCAACATCTAGGCAATGAGAGAATTAAACAGGCTCTCCCGATCCATCATGAAGAACCGCTTTCTGAATCAGGATTCTCTGTCGAATCCTGATTCTCCGGGTCTTCGACAGCTTCCTCTCCAACCGAGGTTTGCTCAGGATCATACTGAAAGCTTAACTCGGAGGCTTCTCGGGTTTGTTCATAGCGGGACATGGATATTTCACCCAGTGGTACCAGACGAATATCCTCAAACGTTCCGCTTTGCTTACAAGTAATCATACCGACCTTCATGAGATCCAGAATGGCCATGAACGTAACAACCACGTAAATCTTTTCCGGCATATGCTTTACCAGCTTTAAAAAGGACACTGGCTTTCCCTTTTCCATGTCGGCAACGATAACCCGTACCTGATCTTCAATAGAAATTTTAATTTGCCGAACCTGATGTACGGTAATTTTCGGCATATTGTCCAGAGCACGCTTAAATGCCGTCAGCAAGTCGAATAAGGTAGCTTCAATCTCGAACTCTTCTTCGATAACGACCTTTTTCTTTTGCTTCTTCGGCACTTTTCGCGAGAAATATTTACGGCGCTCTGTTTCAATATCATAAAACTCACCCGATGCTTCTTTAAAACGCTTGTATTCCAGCAGCTGCATGGTCAGCTTATGCCGTGGATCTTCAACATCCTCCACATCTCCGGTTTCCTTCTCCGGCAGAAGCATTCTGGTTTTGATGAGAATGAGCGTAGCAACCATTTCGATAAACTCACCGGCCACCTCGAGGTCGAGGATCTGCATCAGGTTCATATACTGCAGGTATTCTTCGGTAATCGTTGAAATCGGAATATCATAGATATCGATTTCATTCTTCTTGATCAGATAAAGAAGAAGATCGAAGGGACCTTCAAAAACCGGTAGTTTAACTTTATACATTTATTTCCTACTTGAGGTATTTTAGCAGGCCCGTGCGTGTTCTAACCCGCTCCATAACGCTTTGAGCTGTTTCTCTGGCTGCCGAAGCGCCTTTTCGCAACACTTCTTCGACATAATCCATATTTGCCACCAGTTCTTTGCGGCGATTTCGTGCATCTTCAAAATATTCTGTGATCGCCTGCAGGAGTTCTTTCTTGGCGTGTCCGTAACCATATCCACCTGCCAGGAAGTTTTGGCGCATGGCTTCAACCTCTTCAGCACTTGCAAAGAATTTGAACAAATCGATGATGTGCGAATTATCCGGATCTTTCGGTTCTTCCAGCGGTGTAGAGTCCGTTACGATAGCCATTACCTGCTTTTTCAGCGCCTTTCCTTCGGCAAAAATGTCGATCGTATTACCGTAGCTCTTGCTCATTTTCTGTCCGTCAATCCCCGGTATAACCGCAACCTCTTTTTGAATCAGTTCTTCCGGTATCACCAGGGTGCCTTCACCAAAGGTAAGGTTAATTTTTTCTGCAATATCTCTGGTAATTTCGAGGTGCTGCTTCTGGTCTTTGCCCACCGGTACGTAGTTGGAATCATAAATAAGAATATCAGCCGCCATCAGGACCGGATAGGCAAATAGTCCGTGATTTGCAGAAATACCGCGAGCGACCTTATCCTTAAATGAATGGGCTCGTTCGAGCAGCCCCATCGGCGTCACCGTAGATAGAATCCATGCCAACTCCGTAACCTCCGGGATATCAGACTGAAGGAAAAGAGTGGTCTTTTCCGGATCAAGTCCCAGGGCAAGATAATCGATCACGACATCAAGTGAGTTTTTACGCAAAACATCAGGATCGGTTATCGTCGTTAAAGAATGATAATTGGCAACAAAGATATAGTTCTCATTCTGTTCCTGAAGCTGCACAAACTGGCGGATTGCGCCAAAGTAATTGCCGATATGTAAAATACCGGAGGGTTGAACACCGCTGAGAATCCGCTTATTGGTTACACCTGCCATATATTGAAACCCGTTGATTTTATCCACCCTGACTTCATTATCAGATAGCCTTAAACATGCATATTTACCGCTGGACAGGCAAGCGGTTTTTTCAATTGATAACACACTTTCTCAAGAGTTAATTTGCTGTCATTTTACGAATAAAATGCGATTGGAGAAGTCATTCGCAAAAAAGAAGTGATTTCGTTGGGGTTGATTTGGCGGATAGTGAAAGAACCTATCCGCCATCGAGGAAAAGCAGCAGTGTTTAACTAGTCCGGGCGTATCACCCTTTTTACATCATCCTTATCCAGATCATTAAAAGCAACAATATACTGATCTCCAAAATAACCTGGTGTCTTAGACTGCAATTTAATCGCCTTTTCGGCGTCCGTTACCCGCCTATACACATAATCCGACATGCTTAGGATAAGACTATCACCCTTCAAACTATCCACCCGATATACAAAATATTTATATACCGGATCTTCAGGATTTTCTCCCAGCATAATGTGGTGATCGTTTACCTTTGGCTCTTGAAGCCAAAGCGCAGTATTGCGGGCATTCTCTTCACTTGTAGTTTTACCAATATATACGACTGTTGATATAAGTGCAGCCAGTAAAAACGACCCTACGAATAGCCATGCCGGTGTTTTTGTGCGCTGTTTTAATTCTATAACATCTCCCAAAGCCATCATAGGTATTTCCTTCTCCTCACCTGTAAATTTACAGTGCGAGCATTCAATAACGGCTTTTTTGGAATACGGGAAAACCGGTATCCAAAACAAATCAAAGTATTTTGAATACACATGCGCACTTAATGCCTTTTGTCCACAAGCAGGACAATCGGCATCCGCTAGCTTCGAACTTGAAAGAACTCTGGAACCTGTTCCAAAAATAATCATATTACCTCCCCCTAAATTTTAATGATTTACACAGACCATCTTACGGCATATATAATACAAAAAAACCTGAGTAACCCGATTGCAACCCGGTTAAATAGAATTCTTCTATAAAGATTTTCTGAGGGAGGTTAAACTTGCTTAAGAATATAAGGAAGGAACCCAAATCTCACAATTTTTACTTCTAAAAGAAGATAGATAAAAATTTAATTCGATTTGTTAAGGAAAATTGTCCATTTAAATTTGAACCGGTTAACAAAAATGGTTGGAAGGCCTTATGAAAATTGCTCCGATGCTCCACAAAAAGTGCCCCCGCTGTGAAAAAGCCGGGATGTTTTCGGGCTGGTTTCGAATGCATGAAACCTGTACGGAATGCGGATTCAAATTTGAGAGGGAACAAGGCTACTTTACCGGAGCAGTGATGTTTAGCTCCATATTTACGACGTTTCTGATTACTCCAATCTGGTTTTGGGTAATGTCTGCAGGATATTCATTCTGGCATATTTTTTTGGCCGCACTGATACCATCGATACTCATCAGTCCGCTGGTATTTCAATACTCGCGAGTGTTCTGGCTTTATATGGATTTTAAGATATTTCACCCGGAATAGGAATCTAATCCCACTCGATTATTTGCTGCACCCGACCAACAGCTCCGTCTTCGAGACGCACCTTTATTCCGCGGGTATGCCGAGGGGCACTGGTAAGAATTTTCTCGATAACCCCCTCGGTGAGTTTTCCGCTACGCTGATCTTTTTTTAAAACGATGGCAACGCGCATTCCCACAACCAGATTATCTCTGATTTGACCATCCATTTTCTATTCCTCCCTACGAAGCCATTTCCAGCGATTCTGTTTCAATTGGCGGTTCGTATAGCCGATCATACCGAGCAGTGTACCAACAAAGATCCCTGCTTTTACCGCTATATAATTCAGTTCAGATATTTGCGGGATAATAAAAATATTTACAACCAGCGCCATTACAGCTGCAAGAAAAAGCAGCAGAAACAGATATTCACGTTTAATCGGCATGATTCTCCCTTCCCGGCAGGAGTTTTTTATCCTGTAGCAGAAAGAAGAAGAATTCATGCCCGAGACCAAAAGCGCAGTAAAGTAACAGCATGTCCAGAAGGAGATACCCACTGATACTCTCAAAAAAAACAATGGCAGCAAACACATGCATCAGCCAAAAGAACTTCACTACATGCCAGCCATCCATAAATGTCACGAAAATTGTCGAGGCTCCGGGAAAAGCCGGTCCTTCTGCCGGGTTACCGTTTTTCCACTTATTTCGCCATGCTATCCGGTTATCCCAAAAGCGGTTTCCCAAACCGGGCTTACCTTTGGCATCGAACTGGTTTGCCAGTTTTTTCCAGACCGAAGCTTCGAAATTATGCGGAGTTCCGATCAGATCCATGCTCGCTTCCCAGAAAGTGCCGATAAATATAATTAGCAACGATATCACCCCTACCACCCCTCGTAGCGCAGCAAAAACATATATTGATTACTGTTGGGAAACTTTGCCCCGATAAAAAAGTCTGCGGGCGGCACTTCAAATTTCCCTTCGAAAACGTCCCCGTTTTTTACCAGGTGGGTAAATTTATCCTCATGAATCAATGCAACCTTCCTGGCATCGTCAACGCTAATTCGAAATACAACGGAATCTCCGGCTGTTAGAAAGCGCTGCATTGGAGAATAAAGGCGGGCGTTAAAATCGTCGAACGATCCCAGTTTTTCCGGAAATCCGACTGTTCCACTATAGCCCTTCTCAGACTTAACCGTATAGTCCATTAACCAGTTGTATTTTCCGGGATCCGTTTTGCGCCGGGCAAATAGCCGAAGCGTATATGTTGCAGGCTGCGGAAAATAAGCGTCCACAACAAATCCTTCGTCACTCCGCTGAGCAAAACTCAGCATATCATCCAGTTCGCTTTCCCCGACGTAAAGTCGTGATAGCAATACAACATCCGGTGAACCGGACATTTGAATTCGAAGTGAGTCCCCGGTAGTGATTTCCCTATCGGTATGGCTGATCATGCGCATATCGTATTTGAAGAATGCCGGCTTGGTAAGGGGCATTTCACTATAGTCACTACGCGTATGAGGCTTCGCCAATAGCTGCCAGCGTGCTCGTTCAGGATAATGCGTTTGAATGAGCTGGTTCGGAGGTGTTAAGAAGTAAAAATCATTAAACGAGGCTTTAAACTTTCTTTCGCTTATATAGCCCGCTCCCCAGGTTGCATCAAGCAAATGCCAATCGTCATTTAACAAGACAGCATTCCAGGCATGGCGATTTTGATCTGCAAACAGGTATTGCGTGTTATATCCATAGCCTTTTGAAAAGCCACCGACCACCACGGCTTGCAGACCGGCGGTTTCAGCCATTTTTTTGAACAGATTGGCATATCCCCCGCAGATTGCCCGGCGTTTTTGTAGTACGTCTTCCGGCTTTAATGCACCATAAGAGCCTTGTAAGAAGGCATCGTAATCATATGCGATATTATGCGCAATCCAGGTAAAAATTGCCCGGCATTTTTCTACATCCGATTTATATGGCCTGGTTAGGGATGCTGTTAACTGTAAAAGATTGTCAGCATCCTTAACTGAAACGGCATGTTTATCCACTGCGACAAAATCCTGAGCAGATAAAACACTCCCATACAAAAAAATGAGTAGAGCCAACCAGCGCATTAGGGAATCCACTTGATGTCTTTAAAGTTTGGTTTACGCTTTTCAAGGAAAGCATTTCTTCCCTCTTTGGCTTCATCGGTCATATATGCCAGTCGAGTGGCTTCACCGGCGAAAACCTGCTGTCCGACCATACCGTCATCCGTCAGGTTAAATGCAAACTTCAGCATTTTGATAGAGGTTGGAGATTTTGCCAGAATTTCCTGGGCCCACTCATAGGCTGTATCTTCCAGTTCATCATGCGGAACAACTGCGTTTACCATACCCATTTCATAAGCTTCCTGTGCCGAGTAGTTTCTGCCGAGAAAAAAGATTTCACGCGCCCGCTTTTGTCCAACCATCTTTGCGAGGTATGCAGATCCGTAGCCTCCGTCAAAGCTGGTTACATCCGCATCCGTCTGCTTAAATATGGCATGTTCCTTACTTGCAAGAGTCAAGTCGCAAACCACATGCAGGCTATGTCCACCTCCAACAGCCCAGCCTGGTACCACGGCGATCACAACTTTGGGCATAAACCTCATAAGTCGCTGAACTTCCAGAATATTGAGTCTTGGCATCCCCTCTTCATCAACATACCCCTGATGACCACGGGCATTTTGATCTCCGCCGCTACAGAAAGAATAGATTCCGTCTTTTGAACTCGGGCCTTCTGCAGAAAGCAGCACAACGCCGATAGATGTATCTTCACGAGCATCGAGAAAGGCCTCGAATAACTCACCAACCGTTTTCGGTCGAAAGGCATTTCGTACATCGGGCCGGTTAAAAGCAATACGGGCAACCCCGCCGGATTTCCGATACGTTATATCCTGATATTCCTTAACTGTAGTCCAGTTAGCTTTACTCATGCGTTATCCCCTTTCATAGGTATTCAAATCGTTTTCAGCGCAACAGAATGGCACAATATAAATCTGTGAAGGGAGAAAGGATAGCAGAAATTCCCGTCGGAATTACCGGGTAGAACCAAGCCTCAGGATTAATCCCGAGGCTTAGTCGAGGAAAAGATATGGACGCCAGCGTTCATGGCGAATGCCGATGAAGTGCTGAAAATAAAAGAAGTGGTTCGGCTTTTTCGGCACCGAAAGCAGCTTCATGTCTGCCTGCTCAGGGGTTCTGTTCGCCTTTTTATTGTTACAGGTCAGACAGGCGATAACAAGATTTTCCCAGGTATCCTTACCGCCGAACTGACGTGGAATAACGTGGTCAACCGTAAGGGGTGGAGTTTTTCGACCGCAATATTGGCAGGTATGCTTATCCCGAATCAACAGGTTCTTTCGATTCAGTAGGATACGCCTCTTCGGAGCACGGGCATAACGAATAAGCCGCACGACCAGCGGCATCGGCATACGAAAATGCAAAGACCGGATCCAGCCGGAGTCGTTTTCTATCGCCTCGGCTTTTCCAAGATATATCAAAATAATGGCCTTTTTAACATCGCAAATCTTCAAAGGCTCATAATTCTGGTTCAGTAGTAATACACTCTGGCTAAGCATCTCAAATCACCTTCAGTTGGTTAGAGAATAGATACTTCACAAAGATATCCGATCTATTTCAGATTCATGAAGTATCGCCTAAAAAGAGGTTGTAATTTTCAAGAATTCACATTGTTTTTATTTTCTTACGACCTGGAAAAAAGCATGTTCCACGTTACTCCATGCAAAGGTGCGCCAGTACTTTTGTGTCGTTTACCATGTTTGATATCACACAATATTCATTGGGTTGATGACACATATCTTCCAGCGTGCTCCACACAGCTGCATTTAAGCCTGCAGCACGAAAAACAGCAGCTACAGTTCCACCGCCAATCCCCTGGGCAGTGGCCTCAACGTCATAGACCGTTTTAATTGCTCGCTTCAGCATATTCACCACAGGAGCATCGGCAGAGGTTGCGGGGGCGGCTTCAGCCTGCTGAACAACCTCGATTTTGACCTTCACATTATGTTTTTTCTCTACTGCGCCGGCTATATCCCGGCATGTATTCATTATTTCATTAAGTGCAATCGTAGGTAAAATGCGGCAGTCGAGATAAAAGACATCCTGTCCGGGAATGGTATTTACATTGCCGACATTGGCTTCTTTTTTCGTTGGTTGAAAAGTGCTGATCGGTGGATTAAATACCTCATCCCTTTCAGCGAACGTTTCGTGAAGCTTATCCAATTGGACAACGAGTTCGGAACCGGCCCGAAAGGCATTGATCCCGGCATCGGGCGTGCTGGCATGACACTGTTTTCCTTCTGTAATAAACTTTAGCCAGAGAATAGATTTTTCGGCGACCTCAATCATTGTGGAATCTGGTTCGCCTGCATCCGGAACGACAATAATATCGTTTTCGGAAAACAACTCCCGATGTTGTTCCAGCAAATATTCCAGTCCCAGTGCAGATCCGGTTTCCTCATCTGCAGCGAGAATAACTGCGACATCAAAACTCGGAATTACATCAGCTTTTTTTAAAGCACGCAAAACAAATACGCTGCTGGTAAGTCCCTGCTGATTATCCTCGGTGCCTCTTCCATAAATTTTGCCGTCTTTTACGACAGCCTCCCAGGGATCTGAGTCCCATAAACCAGGATCCCCTTCCGGCACCACATCGGTATGTGCCATAAGCCAGATCGTACGCTCATCGGACTGCCCTTTAACTCTTGCTATCAAATTGGGTCTGACGCCGTTTTTTGCGGCAGGGTCCGGAGCATCTATTTGCTGAACATCATCAATCCCACATTCCTTCAGCCAGTCTTTAATATACATGGCCTTATCCCACTCTCCTTCTCCACCACTTGTAGGACTCAGTGCCGGAATGGCCGTTATCGCTTTCTGAAAATCTACCATCTCCTGCTCCAGAGCAGCAATAACTTCATTCAGCTTATTAAAATCATCTTGTCGTCGCATGTATCTCTCCACTTGTGCTTTCGTATTGCTCTGAGCAACAATTTCCGTCTTTAATTTCAGTCTTGGCTGTTAAAATAATAATCCATTATTTTTGCGAAGGCAAGATATGAAAAGACCATAAAACTATTTTTTATAAAGCGCATGAATTATTAAGCATATCCACATATTTTTTCTAAAAAATGTAAAGTAATTCGCTGTTGTTTCCTGTATTCAATGCTGAAATTGAAGGGTGTGACACGTATCATCTTCTGAAAGCGGGCTCTTGATTACTATTAGCAAGCCTTCTTATTACAAGTCGCAATAAATCGGAAGTAACGACCATGGATGTCAAAGAACTTATTAGTTCTGTAGAGGGAAGCGTCAGGGAATATCATAACCTCCTGGACAGTGTCAAGTATCCGGAGACTGGGAATATGACCGCGGGAGAATCAATTCAACTTCGCGAGTTAATATCGACCATTGCAGATATTCAGGATGAAGTTGTAAGCTACAGATTATTGAAGATCCTTCGTGAAGAGCACCCCTACATACCTCAAATCTACCCCGAACGAATTCGTAGAAATGTAAAACGTACCTCCTTTTCAATCCGTAAAATTGCAAGTAGTTTTCTTGAGCAGCGCAAAGAGCTCTTGCGAATTCTTTACACATTACCGAGTGATAACTGGAACAGGACAGGTGTGCATGAGGTTGAGGGACACGTTTCTTTCAAGGAATTGGTGCGTAGAATGCTCGATAAGGATAAGGAAGTAATTGGGAAACTGATCGAATACAATAGCAAAGAGATCACCGGTCAGTCACACTAAGAAACATCCCGGGGAAAATCATATGGTTGACTTCCCTGTTTCGGCACTCCTGAATTTCTGATTATAAATTGTCATTAAAACACAGGCAATCGCAGCACCGGTTGCCCATCCGACAAGCACATCCCCTGGAAAATGTACCCCTACATAAATTCGCGAATAGCCAATAAGCACGGCTATAGCAATGATTGACCAGCGCCTCCAATATAACGCCAGAAGCGTGGTTACGGCCATCGAGTTAGCAGCATGTGAGGACGGAAACCCATACAAACTTCCGCAGTGATCCAGCAACCTGAATCCCTCTAACACTTTACAGGGCCTGGCACGCTCAAAAAAAGGTTTCATTAGACCACTGGTTAGTTGATCTGAAAGAACAACCGCTAAAATCAGTAAAAGTGCAACGATACGTCCTTCCCTACCCCCTTTCCAAATTAACCAGATAAGCAGAAGACCTGCAGGAAAGTACCAGGTTGACTTCTCCGTAATAAACCGCATCAACACATCCAAAACCGGATGATGAAATCCATTGTTCAGCATTAAAAAAAGGGTGGTATCAAAGGCGAGTAACTCTTCCAGAACAGCTCCTGAGAGGTTTGTGTTATCGAGTTGAATATAATTGATTATTGGGAGGTCGTCAAATGAAACAGGTGATATCACTAAAGTCGTATGGGCAGGCTAGGAATAATCGTAGATTTGTCGTACTGAGTCCAGTATTTGTTGACGGTTAAACGGTTTACGCATAAACTGAAGCGCACCGGCCTCCAGTGCTTCATGAATTGAGTTATCAACATCAAAACCGGAGGTAAGCAATACTTTAACCGTTGGGTTTTCCTGCTGTAGCTCACGCAGGACACTCAGTCCGTTAGCATCCGGTAAATTAAAGTCAAGAATGACCATTTCAATATGTTGCTTATCTGCCTTATACAGATCGATACCCTCCCGGGCGGTCTCGGCGGTAATTACTTTATAGTCTTCATTCTCCAGCACAGATTGTATAATCTGGCGCAGGTTTTCCTCATCCTCTATGACCAGAACGAAGCGCTGACGGTTTGCATCGGCAATTAACGGATCCGTATCTTCTTGTATCTCGATCATTTTCATGCCGAGCGGAACATCCTGAATTTTGGGGACGGATATTTCACGAAGTTTGCGCAGGATATTTGCAATCCGCATTGAAGAAGTCTGCATTAAACGGAGGTAGTTCTCAAGTCGACTCTGATCGATTTCAGGCTTTGCAACCTCCATACGAACCATATCAATTGCGGAGATAATAACGGTTAACGGCTGGTTTATCTCATGATTTGCTGTAGCAATTGTTGCATTATACATGAGCTTGCGCTCAGCTTCATACAACCGTTGTTCAAGGTCTACCCTCTCCAGAGCACGTTTTACGCGCAGGTGCAGTTCTTCAAGATTAATGGGTTTTAGGAGATAGTCGCTTGCCCCTAGTCTTACAGCCTGAATGGCTGTTTCGATGGAAGCATGGCCGGTGAGTAGTATAGCAGCAACGTCTTTTTCGAGCTCACTGACCTTTTCAAGTAGCTCAAGACCGCTAACCTCTTCCATGATAAGATCGGTTAACATTAAATCGAAGTCTTGTTCTTTGATCAGCTCAATTGCATCCATAGCATTACTACAGGTAATGACTTCATAGTCGTGCTGCTCCAATGCTTTTTTGAGCATCAACCGACTACCGTAATCATCATCCACAACCAGGATTTTATAAATCTTCATGAAACCGGGCCTCAACAACAATTGCCATCGGAAGCAATTCTTTGATACGATCTGCTATTTCATCAATAGAAGTATGGATGGATTATAATGCAGATCGCACTTCAAAATCTGCAATCATATCACAAAATAGCAAATTCATTACTCAGAATTACTTAAACCGAGAATCTGCCTACAGGTAATTTCGAGTGGTAATACCAAATTTGTGTGATGTATTATTAAGAAAGGGGGTCGCTCTCTTCTTTTTCCTTTATAAGGGTAATTGAATTACCCTCAGTATTAAAATATACCTCATCAATGATATGCTTAATCAGCATAAACCCACGTCCATGAGGTTTGGTATCTGCATCGAAGATTTGATTATCATCTGCAATATACGACTTCCAGTCAAATCCGGGTCCTTCATCGGATATGGTAAGAGTAAAACGCATCGGACTTAACTGAAAACCAATCCGCACCATTCGTTTACCGTAATGTGCAGTGCGAATTCTTTCCTCGCGCAGCTCCTCAAATGCCATAATTTGCTCAAAATCCGTCCCTTTCATTGAAGACGGAAGTTCAAGATTACCATGTTCTATCGAGTTTATCAAAGTCTCCATTATAGCAACATAGTATTGATGGTAGTCTTCCTGCTGGCAAAAATCGCTGTTCAACAGCTTTTTTGCCAGATAATTAGAAACCACTCCAGCGTCAATTTCATCAGTGGGGATTTCAAAATTTACAGACAGGGACTGTGCATATGTATAAAGCTCATTTTGCTTTTTACTATTTTTACGATAGCGTAAAACCTTCTCAACAACTTTTCGAACATCGCCCAACTCAAAAGGCTTTGTGATATAGTCTTGAGCGCCATATTTAACTGCAGAAATAGCATACTCCAGCGTTTTGAGACCGGTAATCATAACAACCGGAACGTCAGCACGCGTTTCGCGGGAAAAACGTAGAAGATCGATACCAGACATTCCGGGCATATCGATGTCTGAGATAATAATATCCAGGATTTCATTCGTTGTAATCAGCTTCATTGCTTCTTCAGCATTTTCAGCCGTTCGTACATTGAAATCCAGTGAATCAAAATAATCGGAAAGTAACTTCCGAATAGATGGTTCATCATCGACGATCAATAAATTGTATGTCGGATCGCTCATTTATGGTTCCTAGGTCTCTATCTGAAAAAGTTGATCTAACTTGATCGATCGGAATAATTCAAGAAGATTGTCATTAATTCCTTTAACACTCATACGTCTTCGGGAAGCGACACTATTCTTATAGAAAATAAGAAATTTGCCTATACCTGAACTGGTTATGAAAGGAACATAGGTAAGGTCAAAAACGGCTTCTTCAAAGTCCATTTCCAAAAGTGCAGAGAATTCCTGTTTCAGATCTTCTGCATTATCGTTGTCTACAGCACCGATTATGGTTACGTATACCACATCATCGTCCTGTACAACCTTAAACTCCATTTAGATTCTCCCTTTGTGGTGCCCCTCGGTTTTTAGTTGCAATATAAATATTGAGGCACATTGTTGTGCTACCTGTGTTGGGGGCAGCAAAAACCGCTTTAACTTTTCTAATTCAACAATTAAGAAGCGGATATACTATTGGTCGACCAAAAGCAATTATAATTAAGTGAAATATTGAATTTCAGTCAGTTTGTTGATAAAGATGGGCTATTAGCTTTCTATCTGCTTCAGAGAAGGAAAAGTTCTCCAGGTCATTTATATCAATCCAACGGACCTCATCATGATCAACTGGCTCCCCGGAAGGGGCTTCACCAAGACAGAAATAGGCGATTAACAGAATTTCAATATCAGGATATTTATGGGTAACGACACCTGCGATTGATTCGACGGAAATACTCATACCGAGTTCTTCACTTATCTCTCGTACAATGCCTGTCTCCGGCGACTCCCCGCTCTTTAGTTTTCCCCCGGGAAACTCCCAGTACCCTCCTCTCGTCAACTGAGGTTTTCGCTTGGCGATAAGCAGGCGGTCCTGAGGATCCCGTATAATTGCTGCGAGTACAGGAAGAATCATGCTAAGCGCTCCGGGAGTCCGTAAGCTGTAGCTGAATAAGTTCAAGTAACCTCTCCAGAAGCACGTGATATTCTCCTTCAAACCGGCAGCCGGCAGCCTGTTTATGCCCTCCCCCACCAATTTCACGTGCGATGGTACTCACGTCTACCAGCCCTTTTGATCGCAGACTGATTTTGAAGAGCTCGCTTGTCTCACGTATAAATACGCCAACCTCTGCCCCTTTGGGTGACAGGCTATAGCTTGCAAGTGGATCGATATCAAGAGGCTCGTCAACCTCGATGTGCTCTTTCGGCAAGAAAATAAGCCCCACTTTCCCGTCTAGTTTTGTTTCTAAATCTGCAAGCCCATAGCCAATCGTTTTCAGTGAAAGAAGCGGAATATTAAACATCATGAATTCACTAACTTTTTCTGGCCTGGCACCGGCTTCTATCAGCTTACCGGCAATTTCAAAATCGCGGGCACTGGTATTCGAAAAAGCAAACCGCCCGGTATCAAACATAATGCCTGTTAAAATCAGCGTGGCAAGATCAGCATCTAACTCGATCCCTGAGGCTTCAACAAGCTCGAATACCATTCTTGAAGCAGAACTTGCTGTGGTGTCGTGCATTATGGTGTCGGCAAACTGTTCTTCTTTCGGATGATGGTCTATCATTACACAGCGATCCGGTTCTGGCAGAAGAACGGATGCGTCTCCAATCCGCTTCTTTGAAGAAACATCAACGGCAATAGCCGCATCAAACTGTCTGTTCAGGTCTGCCGACCAGGATTTTATTTCTTCCCACCCGGCCAGGGACTGATATTTTTCATCGATTTCGTCATCGCTAAGAATAACTTCTGCCCTCTTACCCAGCTTTTTTAACATATATGCTGTTGCCAGTGCTGCTCCGTAAGCATCACCGTCTGCGCTTACGTGAGCCGTTACCATAAATGTGTCATGTTGAGCAATAAGTTTGAGTATCGCTTCCGTTTCGCGTTCGTAGTATCTCATCAAGCTGCATCCTGTTTTCTGGTAAGCGTGTAATCTAGAAAAAGACTGACGCTCAATAAAGAGAAAAATGTTTGAAATAACCGGGGAAATCGGGGTTACCCTTGATGGAGCTCAGGGGAGTAAAAGCAGCGAAAAATATTGTTAATTTGGTGTTGCTTTTAGCAATCGAATGTATTATTCTTAGCAACTCTTGAGGAAATGATGCTTAAACGTCCTTTCCATCGGTTAAAATGCACCCGTAGATCAACTGGATAGATCGTCTGACTACGAATCAGGAGGTTGCAGGTTCGAGTCCTGCCGGGTGCACAACGTTTTACCGCCTCATTTTGCGAGCATCCATGCTGGAACAAAATGACGAATATTGGATGGAATTTGCCTTCAAGGAGGCCGAAAAGGCCTACCGAAAGGCTGAGGTACCGATTGGAGCCGTCATCGTCCATCAAAACCAGATAATCGCCCGCGGCTTTAATCAGGTGGAGATGTTAAAAGATCCCACAGCACATGCAGAAATGCTTGCGATAACCGCCGCCGCTGAATATCTCGATGCCAGACGACTCCTGAATACGACGCTTTACGTAACACTTGAACCCTGCTCTATGTGTGCAGGAGCTATTGTGTTAAGCCGAATCCCTCGGCTGGTTTTCGGTGCTAGCGATCCAAAAGGCGGTGCATGCGGAACGCTCTTTAATATCGTGCAGGATCGACGTCTGAACCATCAATTAGAAGTAGAAGGCGGCGTTCTGGAGAAAAAATGTTCTCTCATTCTTTCAGATTTTTTTAGAAAGCTTCGGGAAACAAATTAGATTTTTTAAGGAGAGATGGCCGAGTGGCTGAAGGCGCACGCTTGGAAAGCGTGTTTACTGTAACAGGTAACGTGGGTTCGAATCCCACTCTCTCCGCCAGCCTAGCCCGTCCCGATAAATCGGGACGGGCTTTTTTATTAAAGGGGAGGCCGACGCATGAGGGACTATCTGTTTTGGATACTTTTTGCAGGGGCTTTATTCCTGCGCTTCATAAATATCTCCTCGGAAAGCCTTTGGCTGGATGAAGGTCTCTCCGCCAGACTTGCTTCTATGCCGCTGGCAGATATCAGTGCTCTGGGCCTGCAAACTGACCACAATCCTCCCCTCTATCTTTATCTCCTGCACTTTTGGATAAACCTGTTCGGAAAGAGCGAGTTAGCCATACGCAGCTTGTCCGCACTTCTGAATGCCGCTTGTATCCCCCTTTTATGGCTAATTGTAAATAGGCTATTCAATTCCAGAATCGCCTATATCAGCGTCCTTATATTTGCCCTCTCCCCTTTTCAGATTTACTATGCCCAGGAAGCCAGGGCTTACAGCCTGCTTTGCTTTACGTCTTTAACAGCAACCTGGGCATTTCTTCGCTTGAGGAGCACCCCCAACGGTAATAATTATGCGCTAATGACAATCAGCATAATTCTTCTGCTTTATAGTCATATTTACGGTTGGTTTACACTGCTTTACCTGAACGCCTGGTGTTTATTAGGCCGTAATAATTCTGGTTTGGGGATTCGGTCATGGATATTACTGCAATCCGTTGCTATTACCGCATATATCCCATATGCAGTAATATTAACAGAACTAGTCCAAAATGCTCAACAGGGTTATTGGATTAAAAAGCCAGGGCTGATACACCTCTTCTCAACCCCCGTTTATTTCTCCGGTTCTATTTGGGTATTTCTAATATTGGTCATGGCTGGCCTTGGAAACGGCACTTATTATTTCCTCATAATGAAGGAAAAGCTGAAAAATTTTAAGGCGTCCCTTTTCTTAGTCGCTGCCTGGTTCACAGTTCCGATTCTAGTTCCTTTCCTGCTGTCTCAAATAATTTCGCCATTCTATTTACCGCGCTATGCTGTTGCTGCCAGTCCTGCGTGGTATATCATTATAGCATGTGGAGTTTCTTATATCCCAAAAGCCCGAAGACTCCAGTTTGGAAATATTGCTATAATGGTATTTTGCATGCTCACTATCAATTTTGAACATCAATATTTCACGATGAAAGAACCGTGGCGAGACGCGATACAGGATCTAAAAGCCGCTTCTGAGAATAACATCATATTTGTAGGCTCAGCATTCTGCATTGATGAGATGTTTGGATATTACTGGCCGGAATGTGAAACCGCTATCGGGCTGGAGAGAAAAACGATGGCCGGTGATATTCGGGAAGGCTTGAAGAAGCTACATAACGATAAGACCGTTTGGTTCTTGTCTTCGCATTTTGAAAAAAAAGAAGCGGAAGCCCTTAGCCAATTCAGTCAAGCGTATAACGTTACGAACTATCGTGATTATAGCTATTGGGATCTGTTTGGGCGGCACATCCAAGCGATCCGTATATTCAAGCTGACACGGAAGGAAGATGCTTTAATTGAACCGGACGGTCAGACCGTGGATTAATCCACGGTCCAGGTATTACCGCTAATAAAGAGCTCCTTTAGATTACCAGGCCCCTTTTTCTTGCTTACAGCATCCACCTGCTGATGAAGGTCTTCTTCATAGGTTGGGCGCTCTTCCTGATGAAATACCCCCATCGGTGTCGGTAAACTTGCATCTTCTGCCATTCTTGCCAGCATATATGGATAAATATCGCTACCGCTTTGTGTTGTGTGAATATGCGTTGAACCTTCTGGCCTTTTACTCAACTCGTCTGCGGTTAATTTCAAACTATCCAGAAAGACGCCTTTTGAAGAATCATTGCCATACACCAGGGGCTGTCCGTCCTCAAGATAAAGCAGATAATCTTTTTTGGTATCGGCTTCGGTAAGTAGTCTGAAGGCACCATCATTAAAGATATTGCAATTCTGATAGACTTCAACAAAGGACGTTCCCTTATGAGCAGCAGCCTTACGAAAGGTTTCTGCCATGTGCTTTGTATCGCGATCAATCGTTCGTGCCACAAAGCTGGCTCCGGCACTTAATACCAGCGCCAGCGGATTAAAAGGTGTATCCAATGAACCATAAGGAGTTGTTTTAGTGACCTTACCGACTGGTGAGGTAGGTGAATATTGGCCTTTGGTAAGGCCATATATTTGGTTATTGAACAGAATGATATTCACGTTCACGTTTCGACGGCAAATGTGCATCAGGTGATTACCACCGATACTCAAACTGTCACCATCCCCGGTTATAATAAATACGGTTAAGTCCGGGTTGGCTACTTTTACACCGGTTGCAACAGAAGGGGCACGGCCGTGAATCGTATGTAATCCGTAGGTATTCAGGTAATAAGGAAAGCGACTGGCGCATCCGATACCGGATACAAAGACAACCTTTTCACGCTCAATTCCCAAATCCGGCAGTACTTTTTTCATTTGAGCGAGGATTGCATAGTCTCCACATCCCGGACACCAACGCACATCCTGGTCGGATGCAAAGTTTATCTTTTTTGGCTTTTCTTTTACTTTATCAGCCATAATTCATTCCTTCTTAAAGTAGTTCCAGAATTGCTTCTTTTAGCTCGGCAACCTTCAGTGGCTGTCCTTTTACACGATTGAATCCAACTGCGTCGACCAGATAGCGACTGCGGATTAATCCGAGTAGCTGTCCCGAATTAATTTCGGGAACGATTACCCGCTTAAAAGAAGAGAGTATGTCCGCAAGATTTTTTGGCAGCGGGTTCACCCAGCGCAAATGAAAGAACGAAACACTTTTGCCCTCACTTCGCAGCTCATTAACAGCAGTAATTACCGCTCCATAGGTACTTCCCCATGATAGGACCAGCACGTCCCCCTTTTCATCTCCCTCAATCTCCGGTTGGGCAACAAAATTCGCTACGCGTTCAACCTTCTCGGCCCGCACCTGCGTCATATGATGATGATTGTCGGGATCGTAAGAGACGTTACCGGTTAGATCTTCTTTCTCAAGACCGCCCAATCGATGTTCCAGACCTGGTGTACCGGGTATAGCCCATCCGCGTCCAAGAGTTTCTTCATTCCGCGCGTACGGCAGAAATTCATCTACCGTGGGTTGAATATTAGATTCGATCCTGGGCAAAGCATCAGCATTAGGGATCTTCCAGGGCTCGGCACCGTTTGCCAAGTAGGCATCGGATAGGACAATTACCGGCGTCATGAACTTCAATGCGACTTGCACAGCTTCAAATCCAGCCTGAAAACAGTCTGCCGGACTCTGAGCAGCAATAATCGGTAGTGGCGCTTCTCCGTTTCTACCATACATGGACTGTAGTAGGTCCGTCTGTTCGGTTTTGGTTGGCATACCGGTACTGGGCCCTGCCCGCATAATATTCAGGATTACCAGCGGCAATTCTGTCATTGCAGCATAACCTGCAAACTCTGCTTTTAATGCCATTCCCGGACCGCTGGTTGCGGTTACACCTATATCACCGGCAAATGAAGCTCCGATGGCAGCTCCGATGGCAGCAATTTCATCTTCAGCCTGAAAGCTTTTAACGCCAAAGTTTTTGTGAACAGACATATATTGTAAAACATCACTGGCAGGGGTAATGGGGTAGCTTCCATAGAAAATATTCCGCCCGGCCATCTCACCAGCTGCAACAAGTCCAATGGATAGTGCTTCATTACCGGTAATCTGCCGGTATATCCCCTGCTCAATTTTCGCTTCCGGAACGCGATACGATGCCGGAAAAACTTCTGTTGAATCGGCAAAGTTTCTACCGGCTTTTAAGGCAAGGCTATTTGCTTCCAACCAAACCGGCTTTTTAGCAAACTTCTGTTTTATCCATTCCAGCGTATTATCGAGGGAGCGGGAATACATCCAAAAGACCATGCCGAGTGCAAAAAAGTTTTTGCAGCGTTCCGTTTCCTTATGGGAAAGCTCCAGATCAGCCAGCGCATCTTTGGTTAAACGGCTCATCTCAACCGGGATAACCTGGTATCCACTCAAATAATTCGTCTCAAGTGGATTGTCCTCAAACCCTGCCATACGCAGGTTTCTGGCACCGAAAGAATCGGTGTTAACAATAATGGATCCGTTTTCGCGCAGGTATCGAAGGCTGGCTTTTAGGGCTGCGGGGTTCATTGCAACCAACACGTCAGCCTGATCACCCGGCGTATGTATCATTTCGGAGCTAAATTGTATTTGGAAGCCGGAGACGCCATATAAAGTGCCGGCGGGTGCGCGAATTTCAGCTGGAAAATCCGGTAGGGTACTAATATCGTTATTCGCAAGTGCTGCGGCACGGGTAAACTGATTCCCGGTAAGCTGCATACCGTCACCGGAGTCTCCGGCAAAGCGAATTGTTACGCGATCGAGTTCAAGATTTTTCTTCATTCCATGCCTCTCTAAAGAGCGGTTTATGACTACCTCGGAGCTTAATAAATATTATTGCCATTAGCAACATGCATGGCAAAAAGAAAGTCAGTATTTTTTAACGACTTTGAGGAGAAGTTTAATCTTGGAGTAATGTTTTTAAAATACTTTGTGGCATACATAGATGAAGGATGACGAATTGTTTCTTTAACTCGCATCCTATATCTCATAGGAAAGTGGAAAAATACTTTGGAAAGGATCGGTATAACAACGCTGACACTTAAGACGAGACGGGCTTTATTCTTTCCCGCCTGATGTGTCTTTCTTAAATATTTGCGCAGCCTTCTTCACATCATCAGACGTCGCAGACGTAGCGCGGAGATTTTCCTGCTTGATCCGCTCGTAAACCTCCTCACGAAAAATCGTGATGTCTCTGGGAGCCTCAATACCGATTTTGACTTGTTTTCCATCTATGTCAACAACGGTAATCTTAATATTGTCCCCAATATTAATAGACTCACCCAACCTCCTTGTTAAAACTAGCATAGGGTCTACCTCTTGCTTTTATGTACTGACCAATATAAAGAAATATAAAAATAATGTCAATAGCAGCTGATGAAATAAAATTTGCTCTAATGATATAATATATATACGCTTAAAAGAAATGCTTAGATCTTGTGGGCAAAAATATATTAACAATTCTTGATTGAAATCAAGAATTATTTTCTGTAAAAATTTTCTTCAGCTCTATTTTTGCGGTTTTATGAGGTCTTGAAAATAAAAAAAGCTGCCTGAGACATAGCAGCCCCAGACAGCTTCAATGGTAGGTTTTAAGCTTGTTAATCGTCTTTTCGACCAATTACAACCTTACTCGGTCGCAGTAGTTTTTCATTCAGGGTAAAACCTTCCTGAAAGACTTCCACTACCCTATCCTTATCTTCCTCTTTTTCCACCGGCTTCATCATTACAGCCTCGTGCAGCAGAGGGTCAAAGGTTTTACCAAGCGCATCGATTTTCTGTACGCCCTCTTTTTCAAGAATACGCTGAAAGTTCTCGAAAATCATTCCGGCACCTTCGATAACGCTGGTTTCGGAATCGGCAGCGCCTGATTTTTCCAGCATCATTTTAAAATCATCCAGAATCGGCAGTATCTGCATCAGAATATTCTTTTTTAGATACTCAGCCAGCTCTATTTGTTCGCGCTCGATACGCTTTTTATAGTTTGCAAACTCTGCTCTTAACCGCAGATTCTGTTCTTCAAGCGGTTTGATAATTGCTGCAACGTCTACATCGCCTTGCTGCTTGGCAGCTTTGGTTTCAGCAGCTTTACTCTCAGCAGCTTTGGTTTCTGCAATAACTTCATCCACAACTTTCACCTCAACACGCGGTGCCTTTGGTTTTGCTTCCGCTTTTGGCGCAGCTGGTGGAGTCGACTGCGGCGGGGTCACCTCAGCCGGATCATCTGCAAAATCACCATCTCGTGGTTCACTGGAAACAACGGATGGCTCTTCCACATTGTTATTCGTTTGATCTTGGGACTTCTCCATTAATGTATCACCTCATTTTCAAAATTGTTGTCTCACAGGTTCTCATAAAACGCGGTCGACGAATTCTATTGTGTCGACCGCAATTCCATTTAGGCATCCTTCTTTCCCTGATCGTCATCAACAACCTCGAAGTCAGCTTCTTCAACGCTCTCTCCCTGAGGTGCATTGTCTGCGGCGTGTCCTTCCGGAGCTCCACCGGCCTGAGAATACATGTTGGAAGATGCCTGTGACCAAACCTGGTTCAGAGCTTCAGTTGCCGAACGAATCTCTTCAAGGTTATCAGTCTTATTGGCTTCTTTCAGTCGGTTCAGCGCAGCTTCAATCTTGCCTTTGGTATCGGCATCGATCTTATCGCCATTCTCAGAAAGGTTTTTCTCAGTTTGATAGGCCAGATTATCACCGGCGTTCTTGGCATCAACCATTTCACGACGCTTACGGTCTTCTGCAGCGTTTTCCTTGGCATTCTTAACCATCTTTTCAATTTCGTCTTCGCTAAGACCGCTGCTGGCTTCAATGCGGATCTTCTGCTCTTTTCCACTGGCAAGGTCTTTGGCGGCTACATTTAGAATTCCGTTTGCATCGATATCGAAGGTAACTTCAATCTTCGGAACACCACGTGGTGCCGGAGGAATACCGTCCAGAATAAATCGACCCAGCGTTCGGTTGTGCTCAGCAAGCTCGCGCTCACCCTGAAGCACGTGCACCTCTACTGACGGCTGATTATCGGCGGCGGTCGTAAATACTTCGCTCTTTCGTGTCGGAATCGTCGTATTGCGTTCGATCAAACGGGTCGTTACGTTTCCGAGGGTCTCGATACCGAGAGACAGCGGCGTTACGTCAAGAAGCAGAACATCTTTTACTTCACCGGCCAGAACACCACCCTGAATAGCGGCACCTACGGCAACAACCTCATCCGGGTTGATACCTTTATGCGGCTCTTTTCCAAAGGCTTCTTTTACCAGCTGCTGAATTCGCGGAATACGGGTTGAACCACCTACCAGGATAACTTCGTCGATATCGGTGGTCTTCAAACCGGCATCCTTAAGCGCCATTTTACACGGCGTGAGGGTTTTCTTTACCAGATCTTCAACCAGCTGCTCGAACTTGGAGCGGGTGATGGTCATTTGAAGGTGCTTTGGTCCGCTGGCATCAGCCGTAATAAACGGCAAGTTAATATCAGTTTGCAGAGTAGAACTCAGCTCGATTTTAGCCTTTTCAGCTGCTTCACGCAAACGCTGAAGTGCCATAGGGTCTTTACGCAGATCGATACCATGCTCTTTCTGAAATTCATCAGCAATGAAGTCTACTATGCGATGGTCGAAATTGTCACCACCAAGGTGAGTATCACCATTCGTAGCCTTTACTTCGAAAACACCGTCGCCAATTTCCAGAATGGAGATATCGAAGGTACCACCACCGAGGTCGTATACGGCAATTTTCTGATTGTTCTTTTTGTCCAGACCGTAAGATAGTGAAGCAGCGGTAGGCTCGTTGATAATACGCTTAACGTTTAGTCCGGCGATTTCGCCTGCTTCTTTGGTTGCCTTACGCTGGGCATCATTAAAATAGGCCGGTACCGTAATAACAGCATCGGTAACCTTATCACCCAAATAATCTTCAGCCGTTTGCTTCATCTTCTGCAGAATCATTGCCGAGATTTCCTGGGGCGTATAATCTTTACCATTCGCTTCGATTACGGCCAGGTTGTTAACCCCATCTTTTACTTTGTAAGGAATAATCGTCGCTTCTTCATCAACTTCGTTCTTGCGACGTCCCATAAAGCGCTTGATAGAATAAACTGTATTTTGAGGGTTGGTAATCATCTGACGCTTCGCCGGAGCACCAACCAAAATTTCACCTGATTTTGTAAATCCTACAATAGAGGGCGTAGTGCGAGCACCTTCCGCATTCGGAATTACAATCGGCTCCCCACCTTCCATTACTGAAACGACGGAGTTCGTGGTTCCAAGGTCAATTCCTATTGTCTTCTTTGACATATCGCTATGTCCTCCTGTTACTGTGAATGCTTAATACGTTTTATAGTCTTTTTCAGCAAATACGTCCGCTATTCAGTCGTTATGGCAGAGTTTTTCACAATTTCCATGCAGAAACGTATTCTGAGCCCTTATATCACAAGAATGGTGCCAAAAACAGAAAAAGGAAATAAGGTCAGTAAAAACAAGTAGATAAACAAAACCCACATATTCAGGTTTAATACCTGAATATGTGGGTCAATATGTCAGTTTGCCAAAATGTCTGTCAGGTTGGCAACGACTTGTTAAAGCTGAGAATAAAAGAGCTTATTCCGGTTGATTACAGCAAAAGGCTTGCCTTTGAGCGTCCAACCGATAAAGGGTGAATTCTTGCTCTTGGACAGACTTGACTCCGCCTTGAATGTCCATTCTTCATCCGGATCAAATATCGTCAGGTTCGCAGCCTGTCCTTTTGCAACCTGCGGAATCGGGAGTCGCAGGATATGATAGGGATTAATAGCAAACTTTTCGATCATTTGATTCAGATCGATAACGCCTTCATTCACAAGCTGTGTCTGAGTAAGCCCCATTGCTGTCTCCAGGCCTGTAATGCCGAATGGCGCGTAGATAAACTCGGAGGCTTTTTCTTCCCAGGAATGCGGTGCATGATCCGTTGCAATCACTTCAATGGTATTGTCGCGAATACCTTCCTTTATTGCTTCTACATCCTCGGCCGTACGCAGGGGCGGGTGCATCTTGGTATTGGTATCAAAACCGCGAACCGCTTCTTCTGTAAGTGTGAAGTGATGCGGACAGGCCTCTGCCGTAACGTTAATGCCTCTTGCCTTTGCCTGACGCACCAGCTCTACAGCCTTACCTGAAGAGATATGCGCAACGTGAAATCGGCCGCCGGAATATTCTGCGAGCATAATATCGCGGGCAATCATAATATCTTCCGCCACCGTAGGAATACCGCCCAGTCCAAGACATGTTGAGACAAATCCTTCATTCATATGGCCGTCATGGGTCATCGTATTATCTTCCTCGTGGCCAATTACCGGAATATCTACCATGCTGCAATATTCCAGTGCACGACGCATTAGCTCTGAGCTCATTACCGGATCACCATCATCCGATACGGCAACAGCTCCCTGCTCTACCAGGTCAAGAATCTCAGCCAGCTCATTCCCTTCGCGCTTTTTGGAGATTGCTGCGATCGGGTGTACTTCGACAAGCAGCTCACGTGCACGATCCTTGATATACTGAATGATCTCCTGGCTATCGATAGCCGGTGTCGTATTCGGCATACAGCAAACCGTGGTAAATCCACCATTCGCAGCTGCGTAACAGCCACTTTCAACGGTTTCCTTATCTTCCCTGCCCGGCTCACGCAGATGAACATGCATATCAATCCAGCCGGGAGAAACAACCTTGCCATTCAGCTCAACCACTTCCCCGTCGAAACCGGAAGCGTCAACTTTATCGACTGCCGTTATCTTTCCATCTTCTATCAGAACATCCATTTTCTTATCAAGCTTTTGCCCAGGGTCAACAACCCGACCGCCCTTTAGAAGCAGTTTCCCCGGCAGGGACTGAAATCGTCCTTGGTCATTATTTCCGTTAGCGTATTTCACTTTTACCTCCTGCCAGTAAATAGAGTACCGCCATTCGCAGCGCGACCCCGTTGGTTACCTGTTTCAAAATCACTGAATGTTCGCTATCGGCAACATCACTGGAAATTTCCAGACCACGGTTCATCGGCCCCGGATGCATAATAACGACAGACCGGCTCGCCATTTCCAGTCGCTCTCGGGTAATCCCGAAAAAGTTGTGATATTCGCGTAGTGACGGGAATAAACCGGTTCGCTGACGCTCAAGCTGAATACGCAGAATATTCATAACGTCTACCTGCGGAATCACCTCTTCTATATGATGGTAAACTTCAACGCCCAGCTTATAGATATCGCGTGGAATGAGCGTTGGTGGGCCACAAAGTACAACCCTTGCTCCCATTGCCTTCAGGCCGTAGATGTTCGACATTGCTACACGGGAATGTGAAATATCCCCAATCAGCCCCACGGTAATTCCGTCCAATCTTCCCAGCTTTTGCCGAATAGTAAACATGTCCAGCAATGCCTGGGTTGGGTGTTCATGTCCACCGTCCCCGGCGTTAATGATATTGGCATCGCTAACCCGGGTCAGCAAATGAGCAGCACCGGGAGAGCTGTGGCGCACGACTACCATGTCTATTTTCATAGCCTCAATGTTATGCACCGTATCAATAAACGACTCACCCTTTTTAACAGAACTGGTATTTTTAGAGAAGTTTACGATGTCGGCAGAAAGCCTTTTTTGTGCAAGTTCGAAGGAGATTCGTGTGCGTGTAGATGCTTCATAAAAGAGATTTACAATCGTTTTGCCCTGTAGCGTCGGCACGCGTTTTATTGGGCGATCCAGAATCTCGCGAAAAGATGTCGCTGTATCAAGATACTCCAGTATCTCTTCAGGCGGCATCCCGTCGAGTCCAAGTAAGTGACGTTTTTCTGACATTGCGATCCTTCACTGTTTAAATCTGATATTTAAAAATGTTATTTCTGCGGAGCTTCTACTAAAAAGACGCTGTCTTCCTGATCAACCTCCTGCATTTCCACCCGAACCTCTTCTCCTATTGAGGTAGGGATACTCTTCCCAACGAAGTCGGCTTTAATAGGCAGTTCCCGATGACCTCGATCAACCAAAACTGCCAGGTAGATACGGGCTGGTCGACCAAAATCCATTAGGGCATTCAGCGCAGCCCGGGCGGTACGACCGGTATAGAACACATCGTCTATCAGCACAATATTTTTTTCATCAACCTCAAAAGGAATATTGGTAACCTCTACAGCCGGCTGCTTAAGACGGGTACGGAAATCGTCGCGGTACAGCGTTACGTCCAGAAAGCCGGTCGGTACGCTTACTCCTTCGATTTCTTCAATCTTTTTCGAGATCCGCTCGGCAACATAGGCTCCACGGGTTCGTACGCCTACCAAAACCAAGTCCTGCAAACCGCGATTCTTCTCCAGGATCTCATGCGACAGGCGGGTAACGATGCGATTGATATCACTCGCATTCAAAATCTGGGCTTTTACATGGCCGGACATAATTCTCCTTCATTTATTCTGTACAAAAAAATAGCCTTTAGAGAATTTCTCTAAAGGCTATAGAACTGGCAAAATTTATGTGTACAACAATACGCTTCATGTTCTCACCTTCGTCACCTCACGGGATGACCTTAAAGGTTAGTGGTTACCGCTCTTTACTTCAATCGTTCAAAGATACAACATTAAAGATTGTCACGCAAAATCTTTTCTGCACGAGCAACCGTTGGTGAATCACTATAGTTATCCAGAAGTGTCTGGAACTCTATTCTGGCACGATCCTTATCATTCAGCTTGATATAGCAGCGGCCCAGCATAAACTGCGCATAATCATTTTTATTTGAGTTCTTATAGGTAAACACCTTTTCAAAGGCAATAATCGCGGCACGGTAATCGCGATTTGCAAAATGGCTTTCACCGATCCAATACTGCGCATTAGATGCGTAGGAATGACGAGGATTAGCTGCTAACAGAGATTCGAAAATACTCTGAGCTTCCCGGCGATTACCGGCTTGATAAAGTTCCTTCGCACGAGTGTATTCACGCTTATATTCACTATCGTTTATGCTGCTTCCGGTACTGCGCGGCACGTAATCCCGCTCAACCGGAGGTGAAACGGTCAGGGAAGGCTGCTGCTCTCTGGCATCCGACTCCATAATCATAATACGCGCTTTCAGGTCGGCAATTGTCTTGTTCTTCTCACGAACCTGATCATTTAACTGTGCAACTTCACTCAGTAAACGATCCACGCGGGCATCACCACCGGAGCTATTACCGGAGATCTGATCACGGCTGATTAGACCGTCATTTCCGGAACCGGTATCATTGGAGGAGTTTCCATCGGAATTGTCCTGCGGTTGAAGTAGGCTAAGAAGCTCATCTTCATCGTTAGACGTATTATTCTGATTGTTGGAATCGTCGTTGGTAACCGCCTGATCATCCGGAGTAGAAATACCCAGAATGCGCTCAATCTCGGCGTAATCATCCGGATCAGCCGCCTCAATAGACTCGTCGGTAGGAGGTTTGGAGCCTGCGCAGCCTACAAGAATACTCAAAAACAAGGCCAGCAGCAGATTCAGGGCGGAAATTTTTTGAAGCTTAAACATGCGTTCTCCTGATTGTTTCTGCAAAAAAAATAGAGATAAAAGCCTGTAGAGTCAAGTAGTTAATGAGCTGTTGCCCGTCGAGCCTCCCGGCTTCAGCTTAAATAAAATATATATTCCGGTTATCAACATGACAAAGCTCACGATCTGGTTAAACTCTAATCCAGCAAAAATGAACATCTGCTCTTCATAATATCGCCAAAAATCAATTGTAAACCGGGAAATACCGTAAAGCACCAAGAACCACCCGGTGAGTTGGCCTTCCCAAACGCCTCTACGTTCAATCACCATCAGAACGAAAAAAATAATCAGCCCGTAAGCCGATTCGTAGAGTTGGGTGGGATGGGCTGCCATTCCATTCAGAATATGATGTGCCGCGCTGTTTACCGGATAACTTACAGCCCAGGGTAGCTCACAGGCTTGCCCAAAGCAGCAACCATTTAGCAGGCAGCCGATTCGACCAAAAAAGATCCCCAACGCAAGAGCAGGCATAGCACTGTCCATTGTTTTCAACATCGGCATTTTTCGCCAGCGCATGTAAACAACCGAAGCAGCGACAGCTCCCAGGAATCCACCCAGGAATATCAGGCCGCTGAGCCCGACTCTGCCATCCGGCTGAATAGGAATAAAAGTATAAAGCCAGCGCCCTTCGAATTCAGAGAGATGGAAAAGCACGTATAACAACCGTGCCCCGATGATAGAGCTAATCATGACGAGTATAGACAGATCCAGCAGATTATCTCTGTTTAGTCCACGACGTTTTCCCAAACGAAGCGTCAGCCACAATCCGACAACAAACGCCAGGGCGAGGAATACGCCATAACTGTTTACAGAAAATGCTCCAATACGAAAGAGTTCGGGTTTCATAGAAAAACACCCTGAGAAGCAGGATTAATACTGATATCGATTACGATAGAAATTAAGTAGCAGCCCAATCATGAACATGTTGGTTAACAAAGCCGTACCACCATAACTGATAAATGGTAGCGGTAATCCCGTTACCGGGAATAATCCGATTGTCATTCCGATATTGACTAACATATGAAAGGCCAAAATGGTTCCGATACCAATGGCAATCAGGCTACTGAACTTATTCTTAAACTGATCAGCAAGATGTACGGTGCGAAGCAAGAGAGCGGCAAAAAGAAAAAGTCCGACAAAAACGCCGATAAACCCAAGCTCTTCAGCAATAACGGCATAAATAAAATCGGTATGCTGCTCGGGCAGGAAGCGCAATTGCGTTTGTGAACCGTTCAGAAATCCCTTACCGAATAAACCGCCGGAACCAATGGCCACTTTCGATTGGATGATCTGATAACCTGCTCCCAGGGGATCAGACTCAGGATTCCAGAATACCAGAATACGAGACTTTTGATAGTCTTTCAGTTGATTCCATAGTAGCGGAGTGATGAGTCCAACTCCGATGTTTCCGGCAAAGGACAACACCGCCTGGTGAATGGGAGGACGTATTAAATAAAGCCCGCCAACGACTAACAGCATGATAACGAAGAAGACGGTAAAGTTGAATGATGCCAGAAGCGTTATCAGAGGCGTAATGATAAAAAAGAGCTTTTTGGTCTCCAGACCAGCCCAATAAAAAACCGGCAGTAACAACACCAGCAAGACCAAGCTAGTACCAAGGTCCGGCTGGCGCATAATAAGCACCATCGGCACGAGAACGATAGCTGAAGCAATCATAAACGTAGACAGGTGATTAATATCGTTGCGGTTTTCAGTAAGGAAGCGTCCCAGAGCAAGCAGGACAGCAATTTTTGCAAATTCAGAAGGTTGAAAGCCAAGCCCGCCGATATAAATCCACCGAGTGGCTCCTTTACCGGTGGTGCCGATAAAAAAGACCAGAATCAGCAGGATAAAAGCAAAAGCATAGAATAAATAGGACCAGGTATAGAACAGGCGATGTGGCAAAAAAGTGGTAACGGCAATTACGGTAAGTCCAAGGCCTATCCAACCCAGCTGGAGCTGAAAATAATTCGCTCCCGTACCGGAAAGTATACTCGGCTGCGAAGTTGAATAAAGTGCCAAAAGTCCCAAAAACAGCAGGCCAAGAAGGCTGACTAAAATTACCGGATCGAAGTTTTTAAATTGTCTCTGGCTCATTAGCGAATACTCACTGTTGAATCTACACCGATTTGCACATCTTGCTGAAGCTGCCTTAGGTTATCTCTCAGCTTCTGTTCACGACGTCGCTTTTCGAGGATGCGCTGCATTTCGCGTTCTTCTGCGTAGTCGAATTTACCTTCATATGCAAAATAACGACGTAAAAACTGACCGGCAATCGGTGCAGCAACGGCACCTCCGGAACCGCCATTTTCCAGAACAATCGTAATGGCAACCTCCGGATCTTCATAGGGGGCAAATCCCATATACCAGGAATGTGGCTGACCATGTGGATTCTGTGCGGTTCCTGTCTTCCCGGCGCTGTCAATTTTCCAAACACCGGCTCTCCATCCGGTCCCACCGGCTACTACCTGTCGCATCCCTTCAAGAACAACGTCCCAGACTTCCGGGCTTATTTTATCTATTTTACGTGGGGAGAGTTTGGTTCTCTGTTTCTCGAGCGTAACCTTATCTACAAGTTCACGGGAGAGGTGTGGAGGGTAATATGTTCCGCGGTTGGCCAATATCATCGTGAATTGAGCCATCTGAAGAGGCGTGCTAAGCACTTCGCCTTGTCCGATAGCAATGTTGGCCAGTTGGCCCTTGGATACATTAACCTTTCCGTATGCTTTCTCATAAAAGGCGCGATCGGGTACAGAGCCGCTTCTTTCCGATGTCAGCTCCACTCCGGTTGCCTTGCCAAAGCCCATCATTTTGCTATATTCGCTCATTGCATCAATGCCGACTTTATTGCCTAAATAGTAAAAATAGACATTACAAGAGCCACGTAGTGCACCAACCATATCGACATCACCATGTCCGGCGGCATTCCAGCAGCGCATTGCCCCCCTGCCCCACGGCCAGTATCCCGGGCAGTAGGCAGACCATTGAGGCGTAACCAGATTTTCATTTAGCGCAGCCAGTGAAGCGATCATTTTATAGGTTGAACCCGGTGGATAGGTAGCCTGGCTGGCACGGTCGAACATGGGCTTTCGGGCGTCGTTTAACAGTCCCTTCCAGATCTCCGGTGAAATTACACCGGTAAAATTATTTATGTCAAAATTTGGATTAGAGACCAGCGTCAGGATTTCCCCACTACGGGTATCAATCGCAACCAGAGCACCAATTTTGCCATCCAGCAGAGAATCTGCATAAACCTGTAGTCGGGAATCGATGGTTAAAAAAAGATCCTGCCCCGGATAAGGAAAAGAATTCTTTTCAGAAGGGATTTCATCCACCGTACGACCGAGGGCATCTACCTTTACCAGCTTATAGCCTTTCTTTCCACGCAAGCGCTCATCAAGAACGCGTTCAACGCCTTTTTTACCAACGATATCGCCCTGCTCATATGAGCTGCCTTCTAGTTCCTTCTCTGTAACTTCTCCGAGGGTTCCCAGTACATGTGAAAAAGATCGCCGAAAATTATAGTTTCTTCTCGGCTCTACACGCCATTCAACACCAGGTAAGTTTGCCTTATTTTCCTGAATCAATGTTAGGGCTCGCTGATCGACATAGCGTGCAACTTTTACCGGTTGGAATCGTCTGGAGTGTCGAAAATTACGTCGAATTTCTTTTTCCGTCATACCGAGAGCATTCGCTACAAACGGAATAACATCAGGACTCTTTGCCGCTTCAGCCGGTACGAGATAAAGTGAAAAAGCAGGGCGGTTATCGGCGATTAAAATCCCGTTTCGATCATATATGAGTCCCCGAACCGGGGTTTGCATTTCGATTTTAACGCTGTTTTGGCGGGATTTCTGACGATATACCGACTCCTGAAGCACCTGCAGATTAAAAAAACCGGTTGAGAGCGTCAGAAAGGGTATGATGATAAGGATATAAAATACGGTTTTACGGGAAATGGACATATTAATACGTCGCCTCCTCGTCACGCTTAAGGGAATTTCCAATAAGCAAATAAACCGACAGTCCAAGAATAGTAGTGTAGCCCAATGTCGGTAATATTTGAAACAACATCACAACCCGCCAAGAGATCGGCTGATCGAAATTGCGTACACCAAATAATACAATATCATGGATTAAACAGCTTGCTATCAATGGTACGACAAACTTACTGCCATCTTTGAACAATCCAGCTCCACCGCCGGCAATATAACCGGTAATGGATTTGGCAAGTGAGCCAAAACCGAGTACGTTTCCGGAAATCAAGTCACTGATAATTCCAATAAGGAATCCGGCCGTGCTCCCGGCAACGGCACCATAGTTCAACGAAAATATAACGAGCGCAATTAGAATAAGATCCGGACGGATATTCCCAATATCCATAAATTTGACCAGAGTTGACTGTAGCAGAATCGCAATAAAAAACAACACGCCATATAAGATATGCAGCCTATTCATTTGCCATAACTCCTGTGCTATCGACTAAACTGCTATCTGGCACGATAAGAAAAACTTCTTCAAGGGCATTAAAGTTCACAGCCGGTTTAATGCGGATCGATTTAAAGAGATTAAACTCATCTTCCTCAACGGAGGTTACAACACCGACCTTAATTCCTGGTGGATAGATTTGACTGATCCCTGAAGTAACCACTGTTTCGCCCCGGCTAACCGGAATATTTTTAGGAATATAAAGCAAATCCAACCAGGAATCCCCAGACCAGCTGACCACTCCTTTTTCGCGGGAATTCTGCAGTGTAACACTCACAAGCGAGTTATGATCTACCAACTGCTGGATGATTGACTGTCCGTTCGCAACGGTCAACACCTTACCAATGAGTCCGTCCGGATTAACGACCGCCATATTTCTCCGCACACCGTCCTCTTCTCCTACATCAAGAATCAGCGAACGGATGCGTCGCTCGACGCTCTCGCCTACGATGCGACCGGCAATATAAGTTGCTTTTTTCTCTTCCTTAAGCTCCAGCATTTTACGCAGACGAGCGTTTTCCGCCAGGACTTCCCGAAGGTTCTGAATCTCGGTTTCAAGCTTAAAATTCTTATTGCGAAGGGATTCGTTTTCCTCAAAAAGATTGGTACGGTAGGAGAATTCCTGTCGCATATTATCGGTTGTCTCAACAACACTCAGCAGCAACGACCGGGGAAAGCGTTCGGGATCGGTTTCGCTAACGGACATCAGGAAAAATGAAAGCACGATATAAACAAGCAGTAGAAAAATAGGTTTCTTCAGGTAGGCTACGATTGCTTGCGGATTCATGCAGGAGGTATTCCTTGATTCTGACTTTCCGGATGTAGCATCCGATAGGACATTGACAACGAATCAGAGGTGTTTATCATCTAAGCACCCCTGATTTAAACATGCGCAGACTGATTTACAGTCTACGATTACTTTTCAATAGTACTTTTTGGAAGCGGGGGTATTCTTCAAGAATTTTCCCGGTTCCGCGAGCAACACAACTCAACGGATCATCTGCAACATTTACCGGTAAGCGTGTTTCCTGTATAATGCGATCATCCAACCTTCTTAGCAGCGCTCCCCCACCTGACAGGATAATACCTCGATCCAAAATATCAGATGCCAGTTCAGGAGGCGTATTTTCGAGGGTAATTTTAATCGTATCAACAATGGTATGAATCGGCTCATTTAGCGCTTCGCGGATTTCTACGGAATTAACTTCAACCGTTTTCGGAATACCATCGACAAGATCCCGTCCCTTAACCATAGTCGTTATTTCTTCTTCAAGAGGAAGTGCTGATCCGATCTGGCATTTCAGATCTTCAGCGGTTTTTTCACCGATGAGCAAATTGTAGTTTTTCTTGAAATAGGAAACGATAGACTCGTTCATTTCATCGCCACCTACCCGGATTGACGTATGCTGCACAATCCCGCTGAGTGAAATGACGGCTATCTCAGAGGTTCCACCACCGATGTCAACAATCATATTTCCGACCGGTTTATCGATCTCCAGTCCGATACCAATTGCAGAAGCCATGGCCTCAGCAACCAGGTCAACTTCTCTGGCTCCGGCCCGCTCGGCGCTATCGCGCACGGCACGTTTTTCAACCTCGGTTACACCGGATGGCACGCATACGACAATTCGTCCAATACTAACGCGATTAACGCGTGCTTTTTTTATAAATTCGCGAATCATCACTTCAGTGGCTTCAAAGTCAGCAATCACACCGTCTTTAAGCGGCCGAATTGTTACGATATCGCGGTGCGTACGTCCCAGCATTTCACGGGCAGCATGACCAACAGCCGCGATTTTATTATTATTTTCCTCAAAAGCTACAATAGAAGGTTCATTGACAATAATGCCTTTGCCTTTAACGTAAATCAGCGTATTTGCTGTTCCGAGATCAATTCCGAGGTCGTTCGAGAAAAAATCGAAAAACGCCATTCATTCTCCAGTTCAATTAGTGTTTAAAATGTCTGTATCCGGTAAAAATCATGCTGATACCATGTTCATTTGCTGCGGCAATCACTTCCTCATCGCGGATGGATCCACCAGGCTGTATTACAGCTACAGCCCCTGCCGCTACGGCCTGGTCTATACCGTCACGGAAAGGGAAGAATGCGTCAGATGCAAGCACCAGCCCATTCATTTCCCTATCGGCCTGTTCGGCCTTCATCTTGGCAAGGGTTACGGCATCAACGCGGGACATTTGCCCGGCACCAACTCCGTAAATTTCCATATCGCGGGTAAGAACAATAGCATTGGATTTCACATGTTTACATACTTTCCATGCAAACTCCATTTCTTTTAGCACAGCTCGGCCTGGCTTCTTTTTGGAAACAACCTTCCAGTCTTTCGGGTTCAGCATAGAATGATCGGGCTGCTGCATCAAAAAAGCGCCGTTAATAGACTTCAGCTCTTTGTCTCCTTTGCTTACACGGTCTGCATGTAGCTTCAGGAGCCGGATATTTTTCTTCTTTTTCAATATTTCAAGGGCCGCCGGACTGAAGCCTGGTGCGATAATGCACTCAAAGAATATTTTAGACATCAGTAAAGCGGTTTTCTTATCTACATTTTTGTTCAGGGCAACAATTCCACCAAAAGCGGAAACCGGGTCTCCCTGTAGTGCCCGACGGAATGCGTCGGCAATATTTACAGAGCTTACGGCCGTTCCACAAGGATTGGTATGTTTTACAATTACTACCGCCGGTCCGTTAAATTCCAGTACCACATCATAGGCAGCCTGGGCATCCATATAGTTATTATAGGACATTGGTTTGCCCCACAGCTGCTCGAGAGCCGCTAATCCGGAAGCCTCTTCCATGTACGGCCGATACACTGCTGCATGCTGATGTGGGTTCTCACCGTAACGCACATCCTGTATCTTTTCCAGAAAGGTGGAGACATACTGCGGAGCCTTTTCCTCAGCCGCGTCAATCTGCGTCCCCATATAAGCCTGTACCTGTCCATCATACCAGCTGGTATAAAAGAAAATTTCTCTCGCCCGCCGCAAACTATAAGCCTCGGGAACCTTGCCTTCATTTTCTTTCAGGAGATCGATAAATTCTCCGTATTGATCCTTATGAAAAAGGGCGATCGCATTGCGATTATTCTTTGCGGCAGCACGCAGCATGGTTGGGCCACCAATATCGATATATTCCACCGCATTTTTCATTGCCAGTTTCTGCTCTACTGCCTCGGCCACGAAGGGATACAAATTTCCGACGACTAACTGTATCGGCTCTATACCGTGTGCCTTCAGCTCTTTCTTATGCTCACGACTGCGTTTGGCCAACAAGGCGCCATGAATATGAGGATTCAAGGTTTTCACCCGACCATCCAGAATCTCCGGAAACCCTGTTACCCGATCCACTGGCGTAACTGAGATCTGATTCTTTTCCAGGTGAACGGCTGTCCCGCCACTTGATACAATTTCAACATCATACTTTACCAGCGTTTTCGCCAGTTCCACCAAACCACTTTTATCCCAGCAGCTTAACAACGCCCGTTTAATGGCAATCATTTCTTTTTAATCCCCGAATAATACACGTTTCTCTTCAACACTTACACGACGTTCACATAGCAATTTAACAGCAAGGGGCAGCTGCTGATGTTCTTCTTTTAAAACACGCTCTGCAATTTCTTCCGGCGACCTACAGTCGCTAATATCAACGGCCTGCTGCAGCAAGATCGGACCGGTATCATATTTTTCATCAACAAAGTGAACCGTTATTCCCGACACTTTAACACCTGACTTATAAACAGCCCGGTGAACGTTCATTCCATACATTCCCTTGCCACCAAAAGATGGTAGTAAAGAAGGATGAACATTTATCATACGGTGTGGAAATGCCTCTACAACGTTAGGCGGTATCATTTTTAGGTAACCAGCGAGTATAATAAGCTCTATTTCATAGGCCTTTAAAGAGCTTAACAGGGCGTTGCCGAACAGAAGAGCTGACTCAAAATCGGCAGGACGGACAACCTTAACCGGGATGTTGTTTTCGCGTGCAAATTCTATAGCACCAGCATCCGGATTATTGCTGATAAGCAGAGAAATTTCTGCTTTTATTTCGCCCGCTTCAATTTTTTTAAAGACCGCCTGAAAATTACTGCCTCTTCCTGAAGCAAATACTGCTATTTTCCGCAAAATGCCCCCGCAAACTTGTATCGACAAATATAGCAACGCATTAAGAGCAATCCAAAAACTATGGGAAACCGAAACAAATTTTTCAACACCGGTTAAAAGTAAGCATTTTCAGCGGTTTACAGGTGACCGCCAGCGCAGAAAAAAGGGCTGCGTTTCGAATTCTGCTCTTACCCCCAACGGCATGGGGCAAGAGTCCGAATAATGTCCGTAGGGAAAGCCACGAACAACCGGGGTTCCGGCTGCCAGGCGAGGTAAAAGATAGGGCAAAATATCCAGTTCACCATCACCATATATAAACTTTCCGAGGATTACCCCGCTTACTTTTTTCCAGAACCCCATCATGTCCAACTGCTGTATAATTCTATCCATTCGATACAGGGGCTCATTGACGTCTTCCAGCAGCAGAATTAGATTACGTCGCTGCTTAAAATAGGAAGTTCCACAGAGCGCTGCAATCATGGTCAGTGTTCCTCCCAGAATCGTTCCCCTGGCTCCGCCGGGTATGATTTCCTCTACCCGATTATCGGTAAATTTCTCTGCCGATAATTCTTTTCGTTCACCAGCCAGCATCTGTAAACCGGTTTGCAGCCAGGGATTTCCACTGTGTAGCTGGGTTGTTAGTGTAAAACCACTCAATGAGGGTAGCTTAAGCTTGTTAAACAGCGCCCACTGAAATGCTGTGAGATCGCTAAAGCCAATAATCCAGCGAGGTTTTTGTGAAAGAAGACGATAATCCAGATTCTGTAAGAGCTGCATGCTTCCGTATCCACCACGCAGAGCCCAGATAGCCGAGATAGTGTCGTCTTCCAGGAAGGTATGAATATCTGATAGTCGTTGTTCAATCGGTGCAGACACAATACCATTATTCTCAAAAGCATGCTTTGCAGGAACAGGCATAAACCCAGCATTTTCAAGCTGCTGAAGTCCTTCTTTAACCTGTTCGGGTTTAACGGCACCGGCCGGCGCAACCAATCCAATTTTTCCACCCGGCAACAGTGCCGGTACTTTTGGATCACGCATAATATTCAAGCGCCAGTCCGGCTGCACCGATTAAACCGGCTTTATTACCAAGCCTCGCCGCTACAATTTCAAGACCTTCCTGTGCCGGTTCCATTGCTCTTCGGAAGGCTTCGCGCTTTATTTTTTCGATATACCAATCCCCTGCCTCACTCACACCTCCTCCGATGATAATGCGCTGGGGATTAAAAATGTTGATGAGACTGGCTAATCCGGCAGCAACCATACTGGCTCCTTCCTCAACAACCTCTATCGCGGCATTTTCATTACTGGCATAATTTTCAAATATTTCCAGGGTACTGTTTACATTACTATTCGGCTTTAGTTCACGATAGTGATCGATCATGGCTGTTGCCGAGGCATATTTTTCCCAGCATCCAATGCCTCCACAGCGACAACGCCTCCCATCGTAGTGAATACTCATATGCCCAACCTCGGAACCGGCATAATTGCTGCCGCGAAACAGTTTACCATCGATGAGGATTCCACCGCCGATGCCGGTACCAAGAGTAATGCAAACAACGTTCAGACAGCCTTCACCGGCACCAAAGCGTGCTTCACCCCAGGCCATTACGTTAGCGTCGTTATCTGCAAAAACCGGCAGGGCCAATTGTTCTTCAAGTCGTTCCTTAATCGGAACATTCCGCCAATATTTAAAATTTGGCGTACCACCTTTTAGAAAACCTCTTTCAATGTCTACACTTCCGGGTGTGCCCAAGCCAACTGCAGAAATTTTGATGCCTTTATCTTCAGCAAACTCCAATGCTTCTTTGGCTGCTGCAACCAACTGTTCCAGTACGACTTCCGCATCTTTATCAGCATGCGAGGGCCTCTTGAATCGGGTAATAATTTCTCCCCTATCGCTGCAAATCCCGTATTTTATGGACGTTCCTCCCAGGTCCAGTCCTATCGCATAAAGCTCGCTCATGATATCGGTGATCCTCTTTCCAATGTTTTAGCCTTTTGCCAAACGGCTTTAAAAATTGCCATATCGGCATCACTAAATGTAACCTTTCGACGCTTCATTACTGCTGCAGCTACTTCAACCGCCTTTTCAAAGCCGTATGCCGTCTCGGTATCTCCTCCCCAGCTAAAAGACGGCACGAACTTGGGCGGCATTCCGGTACAGAAAATATTGCTGTTTACTCCGACAATCGTACCGGTATTGAACATCATGTTAATGGCAGACTTTGAATGGTCTCCCATCATCAGTCCTACAAATTGACTACCGGTACTAACCGGTTCACCATTAACGAGTGCGGTGATAATCCCGTAATTATTTTTCAGATCGCTATTATTGGTATCGGCTCCGAGGTTTACCCAGCTACCGAGGTATGCGTGCCCAAGAAAGCCATCATGCTGTTTATTCGAGTATCCCTGAACAATGCTTTCCTCAAGTTCTCCACCGATCTTGCACCATGGGCCGATCGTGGTATTTTCATAAATCTTAGCTGCAATTTTTATTGTGCAGTTGGGACCGACATAAAGGGGACCCTCCAGCACTGCATTCGGCATAACGGTAACGTTTTCAGCGATCCAGACCGGACCATGCTCGGCATCGATTACCACACCCGGCTTAATCCTGCTGCCTTCGGCTATGTAGATCTGCTCAGGCTTTAATAAATGCACACCATCATCTACCGTACCGTGTATTCCCGCTTTGACCAGGCGATGAAAATCTGCAGTAATTTCAGTCCCGTTTTGCTCTACCAGCTGCCAGACATATTTAATCAGGGAAAAATCGGCTTCTTGTCTATTCAGGTTCTTAATAAGACTGGCGGTATCGAGACCGCTTGAGGTAAGGTAAGGTTTTATTTGCTCCGCAGTTAGTCGCGCAGCAACAAGGTCTTCACCACTGGTTAAGGCCTCACCCGATTGAAGTTTGGAAATCGTTTCCCACTGAGATTCCGTAGCAATCCAGCGAGCGTTTATCCATACCGCTTCCTCATAAGAAGCCAGATCAGCTCGCATGTCAGTTATAACAAGGTTTGTTTGCAGATAATCCCTTGCAAAACCGAGGCAGTCCGAACCGGTTATCTGTTCCAGTTTTTCGCGAAGGGTCGTGGCACCACATCGTAGTTCCCATACCGGGCGAAAATAGACCAGCGGCTGCAGGTTATCGGTGTTTAGATCTTCAAAAAGAACGATTGTCATTGTTTGGAATCCTCCATGCGGTCTGTCGATTTATAAGCATCAGTGTTCGTTTGCATAGTCGACAATTTAAAGCATGGCTCAAGGTTGCTGCGTGATGCGTGTAGAATATATAGCTTAAAAAAAAGGCAGTGCTCTTACGAGCACTGCCTGAGAAAACAGTTAGGCATGGAATGGATTACTTCAGCTTGAAGTTGAAGGGAATACTAACCCATACCTTAACAAAGCGGTCTCGCTGCTTCCCGGGCTTGAACTTGAACTGCCGGGCGGCTTCGATTGCGGACTCATCAAGTAGCGGGTGCGACTTAAGAATCTGCACATCTTCCACGTCTCCTTTAGTATTTACCAGCACCTTTACAACCACGGTGCCTTCAATACCGGCTTTTTTAGCCAGCTCAGGATATTTGGGATTAACGCGCTTTATTTCTACCGGCTTATCAGAAAGAGCGTAGAAAGGTACAATCGGCTCTTCTTCTTCCGGTGGCGGAGGAGGTGCATCCACCTCTTCGGTAAAATCGATTTCCGTTTCATCAATCGTGAGATCTTCCGGAATATCTTCATCCTCGGACTCAATCGGAATCTTCGGTTTTGGGGGTGCCGGCGGCTTTTGGAACTGCTGCGTCGGCGGAATAATTTCCGGCTTGATGATGGTATCAACCTTTTTCTGGATCGTTACTTCGTTTTCGAAGCGCTTGAACGCATAGAAAAGCAGCGTTACCAGAATCAGCGTGATCAGCGTAGCCCCTTCAAACCAGCGTTTGGACTTTAACCGTAGATCCGCTTCAGGCTCTTTGTAAATTAATTGTTTCTTCGCCATTAAACCTCTCCTTTATCCTTCCGGAATGGTCGAATAATTTATTCTCAATGTACTAGCCTTACGCAGCTCCTGCTGCACATCCGTGAGGGTTCCCATATCGGCTTCTTTATCCACCTTAAGGGAAATTACCAGGCGCGGCTCGTTAACCAGCTTATTGTAGGCAACGGTTCGCAGATTCGACATCTTGGCAATCGAGACCTCATCCAGTACAACACGGCCATCCTTATCTACCCAAATTGTCGACACCAGTCGCTTACTCGGTAACTTTTCTACCATTTTCGCACTTGGAATTTCCACTTTGAGTCCTTCATACTGGCGAAGTACGGTGGTAACCATAAAGAAGATCAACAGCTGGAAGATAATATCCGGCATGGAAGAAGTCGGTACGGCTATATTGGTCTTGCTCTTCTTTTTAAAGTGGCTCATTCGTTTTTATACCTTTGTCGTAGCTAAATAAAGCGTTTAAACACTTTATGAATTGTAAATTAAACTGTCCCGAAAACTGCGTAAGCATATTCGGGACAATACTTTACATACGTTATCCGACATCGGGATCGGCGATCGAAATACGCTTTGCCCCGGATTCTTTCAGCTCATCGAGCACCTGAATATAAACCCTGTAGCGAGTGCCGCGGGTTGTTTTCAGAGATACGATCAGCTTGTCATTCTCTTCCAGCTTCTCCCGGATAATACGACTGATATCGCGAACAATAACAGGCTCACTATCCAGCAGAACATCACCATTGTCATTGATGAGAATATTGGTAATGTTCTTGCGGTTAATCTCGATTTCTTCCACGTCTTCATCAGGAGGAAGAATCAGATCAAGCCCTTTGTCCACATTAATCGTGGTACAAACCAGGAAGAATACCAGCAAAAGAAAAGCGATATCCGCCATGGAGGAAGAGGGAATCTCTACCGGATCTTTTTCTCGTTTTTTTAACATTTGGCTGATCCTTTTTCGGCATTAACCTTTCATTTCAATCAGAGTGTCGACCAGCTGAGCGGAAGCATCTTCCATGTCGATAATCAGACTGTCGATTTTAGCGGTTGCCAGATTGAAGAAGAACTGAACAATCATAGCCACGATCAGACCAAAAAGAGTTGTTAAAAGAGCCTGGGAGATACCACCAGCTACAACAGCAGGTGAAATATCGTTCTGAACCTTGATTTCTTCGAAGGCCACGATCATGCCCCATACCGTTCCGGTAAAGCCAAGAAGCGGTGCAATAACAATAATAAACCCAAGCCATACCATCCAGCGCTCGAGGAAAGCCATTTCAAGAGATCCGGCGCTTACAATTGCCTTCTCAGCGCTTTCAACTCCGTCCTTGGCGCGAACCAGACCTGCATGCATCACTGATGCAACCGGACCGGAAGTTTTTTCGCACTTTTCCAGTGCTTCGTTCACGTTACCGCTCTTCAGCGATGAACGAATGTCAGCCATAAATTTACCGGTGTTCACACCTGCCTTAAAAAGCGTAAACACTTTCCACAAACTAATAGCCAGTCCGATGATTCCCATGATAAGAATCGGGTGCATGAATCCACCACCCAACTTATAGAGTTCGACCATAGCTTTTGAGCCTCCTCGATGCGTTGTTTACTAAGCTTAAATCATTATTAATATTAGGATTCTATTTTAATGCCCAAAAGTTTACATATTGACGGTCAAAAAGTCAAATACTTTTTTTAAGCCGATGTGACGTGAATAACTTTCCGAAGGAGGTATGGAAAAGGTGCATAAATAGGCGGTTTTTGTAATATCCACAACTCTTTAATCAAGCGGATGGAATGCGTATCATTTAGTGCCCTCCGAAACAGGTCCCCGCTAATCGAATAGCTGGGAAGAAATAAAAAAAGACCGCCTGAAAAACATCAGCCGGTCTTAACAATCAGATTTAATTAAAGGCTAGCGAAGGGTAGCTATCTTCGATGCCTCTTCAAAGAGTTCAAGCGCCCGGGTAAATTGCTTATCTCCGGTAAGCGCAATATAGTAATAGGCATTGGAATCCCATAACTGACGGGCAACTTCAGCCTTTAATCGCAATTCGATAAATTCCCAGTCTTTTTTAAATTCGGCGTCGTCTACTTCTACCCCCTTCTTGCGGGTAAAAGCCATAAAGTCGCGGTAACCCTTATTACTCAGGTGAAATTCATTACGAAAGCGCTTGCGTGAATAACTACCCAGCTCCGGATGCTTTGTCAGCCAACTATTGGCAAATTCAAAGAATACCCGCTTGGTGAGCATTTCATTTGTCAAAGTAGGTGACTTGGAGATGTTACTTGCGATCACTTTAACATCCGGCTGAATACCACCACCACCGTAGACGGTGCGCCCTTTATTCAGGGTATGATAGACAGGACGATTACGCAGTGAATCATCGGAATACCAGCTGGAATCCACAACTTCGCTGTAGTAATCCTCTACGTTTTTGCCCTTGTATTCGCGCTGGATACAGCGTCCGGACGGTGTGTAATATTTAGCTGTGGTGATGCGTACTGCCGAGCCGTCCTGCAAATTGAACTCTTTTTGTACCAGCCCCTTACCAAAACTATTCTCGCCGACAACAAGTCCGCGATCATAATCCTGAATAGCACCGGCCACAATCTCCGAGGCCGAAGCAGATCCGCGATTAATCAGCACAATTATCGGATAGTTACGCACAAATTTACGTCCGAAGTGATCCGCATAATATTCTTCGTCAACCCGCTGATTGCGTCCCTTCGTATACACAACCAGCTTATGCCCTTTAATAAACTTTCCGGCCAGTTTAACCGCTTCGTGCAGATACCCTCCGGAATTACCACGTAAATCGAGAATCAAACGCTGTAAACCGGTACGCTCAAGCTCGACTAGCTTTTCCTCTACCTCCTTGGAGGTAATGGCAGCAAAGCGATTTACCTGAATATAGCCGGTGCTGTCATCTGCCATAAAATGAGCCGTAATCGTGGAAAGCGGAATCACGTCGCGGATGATCGTAAAATCCAGCGGAGAGTCGCTACCTTCACGCTTAATGCTAACGTTTACCTTACTTCCTTTAGGACCTTTCAGCTTGCCGGGCACATCATCACGATCTGCACCAACAGCGCTAACCCCATTAATTTTAACGATTTTATCTCCCGGAAGGATTCCCAAACGATCCGCCGGACCATCCGGGACAGCAGAAATAACGGTCAAATAGTCATTGATGATATCAAATTGAATACCAATACCTTCATACTTTCCACTGAAGTTCTCTTTATTGGTTCTGGCTTTATCCTGAGAGATGTAAACAGAGTGTGGATCCATCTGCTCCAGCATGCCGGATATAGCGCCTTCCATTGCCTCGTTCCAGTCGACATCCTCTACATAATGACGCTGTGCAAACCTCGCCACTTCCATTAGTTTCGCCATCTGGGAATGCAGATCTTTCTGAATACTGGCAAATGCATTGTGAGTGAGTACGAATCCGACTGCCCCAAGCACAACAACGGCAAGTACCAGAAATTTTGAGCTCCTTGTTGATCTCTGCATTATATATTGACCTCCTTGGTTCTTCCAAATGCGCTGATAATGCGCAGCTTATAGTTAGCAAACGTTGGAAAGCTAAATCGGTTCAAAAAGCGCCCATCCGCAGCGAAAATAAAATACGGCTCTTTCCCTTTTTTACATTCTCGGCTACACTGCATTAATATGTAGAAACAATTCTATGGAAGCAAAACAGAAGCAGTAACGACCGTTGTCCAATGCCCTCGTTTATCACCGAGTGCGGTTTGCGTTGTGCTGAACAGTTTACCAATACGGCCGGAATCGCGCCATGTTTCGATTTTATCCCGGAAGCTGCCATCGGGGTCGAAAGGAATATCCATAATTGTCGCAAGCATGGTGCCGGCAAGATCTTCGGCATAATGTGCAGCCGTCTCCTCATCTTCGCCATAACTATGATGTTCGGATAAATAGCCATACAGTGACGGATCGGTGGGCATCGCTACGCCTACAGAGGCGGCAATCATTCTGCCGGGCTCATTGGTTGAGCTTCGACTTAATACAACGTGCATAATCTGCCCTGGTGCGGTATCTTTAAGGCCTTCCTCAGGCTCAACCATTTCACAGTGCGGCGGATAAATTGAGGAGACCTCAACCAAATTAAAATGTGCAATATGAGCATTACGCAGCGCCATTTCAAAGCTGGCTAATTTCTCCTTATGCACACCGACTCCACGCGTAAGGAACATTTTCTTGGGAACATACATCTTTGCTACCTCCAGTATACCTTAAAAACAATCGCCATATCGTGAGTTTGCGCAATCTCACGACAGATTATTATTGATTTCTTCTTCCCGCCAGCTTCGAAAAAGTTGTTTCATCCGGCTTCGCTTCAGCCAAAAGACCAGAAAGAAGATTCCAATTATAGCGATCCATAAAAAATTGTCAAAGTTCAAAAGTAAATACCAGCGGTAATTATCGCGTAGTTGAGTATACCAGTAAATTTCAAATTCCCGGCTATCGTATCCGCTGGCCATTTTCAACGCATTCTCCCACCCGGAGCGTTTAATTTGCTGATGAAACTCCAGCAGCGTCATTCGGCCCTCCATGCGCTCAAGCAGAAAGTCCATTGCTGAAAAAGCATAGATATATGCCATCTGAATTTGTGGTGTCGTAAAACTCTGCAGGCTATCCAGATCTTCCAGAAACATGACTTCTCTGTTGCGGAGGTCAGCAGCAATTCGGGCGGCATCTGCCAGGTTAATGTTCTCTCCGGAGAGCACCTCAGCCAAGCCTTCATTATACCAAAGCGGCACGTTGCGTGCCCCCAGGTGATAATCGACCAGCAGATGAACCAGTTCATGACGCAAATCCTGCTCCAGCGAACGGATAGACCCCTTCCACCCAGGCGACTTAACCAGTATCAATCGTCGCCCGTTCAGATAAACAGCTGCTGCCCATTCCGGAATTTTCAGATCTTCAAACTGGTAGAATTGCCGAGGTCCGGATGCGACAACGACCCGGTTGGAATCCGGCAGCTCCCCGTTAAAATATCCTCCAATACGGGTAAGCTGATCTTCCAATATCAGGTCAACCAGCTCTACTGTTTGCGGATTATCGGCATAATCGACTATTAGGAATGGTGGATGGTGGGTAGTGGTTGACTCACAGAGGGCCGGTACTACAAGAAAGAGCAGGATTAAGGTTAGAAATCGTCTGTATAATTTTGTCCGTAGTTCAGAGTTCAAAGTTCAAAGTCCAAGGTTGAGGGTCGGAAATAGTCCGCACCTGCGGTGCTTGTGGGCTGTAGGTCGTCCTCCTTCTGATGACTCGTCGTTGGTCTGATACCACAGCAAGTGAAACGAGCGTCCAACCACCTACAAGTGAGCGACCTACTGCCTTCTGCCTACTGCCTTCTGCCTATTACTCCTCCAATTCCGCCTCATATGCCGCCAGCTGTTCCTTGCCCTTCTCTTCATCAACAAAATAGAACAGCGCTCCTCCGGAGATAAAAAACAATAGTATCGAAGCTAAACTCCAGCGACTCGAAAGATTGGCAATTTCTTCAGCGGTGCCGTCGTACTGAATCACATCCGTTAAAAGAAAGTTTACAAACAGAACCACAACGCCCATAATCAAGGGGCCGATAAACACTGCGGACTTACCGATCATGTTATAAAATCCAAAAAACTGACCAGCCTGCTTTTTTGGGATGAGCCTGGAATAATAGGATCTGCTTAAAGCCTGAATCCCACCCTGCGTTAAACCGACCATAATCGCAAGTGCATAAAACTCGGTCTTACTTTCCATTTGGATGCCCAAAACCGTGATCGCCATATACATAACGATTGCGAGGAAAATAGCATTTCGTACGCTCCAGGCTTCGCCCAATTTGGCATAAATAATGGCTGCGGGAAAGCCAACAAACTGTACCAACAGCAGTGCTGTAATCAGGTCTTCCTGGCCAAAGCCGAGAGACAATCCGTAATCTACCGCCATGCGGATAATCGTATCGACACCGTCTATATATAAAAAGTAGGCCAGTAGAAAAAGAAAGGTATTCGGCAATTTCATAATATTGCCAAGCGTTTCCCGTAGTTGTGAAAGTCCTTCTCTAACTGCCTCCAAATTCCCGACGGCGGTTTCCTGCTGCGGCTTTTCATCTACCCAGAAAACCAGGAAAAGCGTAAAAAGCCCCCACCAGAATGCAACGCTAACAAAGGCGAGTCGCACTGCAGTTACGCCATCTGAAATACCAAATGTAGCAGGTGATAAATACATTAATACGTTTAACAGGAACAGCAGTCCCCCACCCAAATAGCCTAGTGAGAACCCAAATCCGGAGACAAAATCAACATCTTTTTCTTCCGCTACTTCCGGGATAAGCGAGTCATAAAATGAGTTTCCGGCAGAGAAGCCAACACCACCTATCACATAGAACAGGGCTGCCAACTGCCAATTACCTTCATGCACAAAAAAGAGGGCGGCGGTCATCAGCACACCGAGGTAGGCAAAAAAAATCAGAAACTTCTTTCGTGCAGATGCCTTATCTGCTATCGCACCGAGAATCGGTGCTAAAATTAACACGATCAGGCCGGAGAGCGAGTTTGCAAAAGCCAAATAAGCCGTGCTATCGTTTACATCCAGTCCGGAAGCCCAGTAGCTTTTAAAAAAAATGGGGAAGAATCCGGCAATTACGGTTGTAGCAAAAGCAGAGTTGGCCCAGTCATACAGCGCCCAGCCGTAAACTGGCTTTCCAAGGCGTTTTAAACGATTCAGCGGGTTCATTGGGGATCCAGGTTCAGTTTCTCAGACATCTATCGATCTGACACAATATACAGATGCGCGGGATTTTACCAAGAGACAAAAAAAAGCCTTTACCGAATTTTTCGGTAAAGGCTTTTACAAAACCTATTTGGGAGAAAATTGGTTTTTAGAGCTGCTTTTGCACGTGCTGCACGACGAGGTTAATAATGGATTTCAGGGTATCGAAAACACCGGTTCCCTTAATACCCACCGCCTCAAAATGGGGCACGTTAAAGAAATTCAGTTTCTTTTGCAGAATATCGAGAGACTCGGTATTCGGCAGGTCGCGTTTATTGTACTGGATGACCCATGGAAACGTCTCAAGAGAGTATCCCATAGACATCAGGTTGTGTTCGAGATCGAGGAGGGTTTCAATATTACCTTCCATGCGATCTTTTTGCGAATCGGCGACAAATACAACACCGTCAACACCGTTCAAAATAATTTTGCGGCTGGAGGCATAATACACCTGACCGGGAACGGTATAGAGGTTAAACTTCGGCTTTTTTCCTTTAATACGACCTACTTCTATCTGCATGAAATCGAAGAAAATCGTCCTGTCTTCCTTCGTTTTCAGCGTTACAAGCTCACCTGTCAAAGAGGGATCCAGCTTGGTGTGAATATACTCGAGATTAGTGGTTTTACCACTCATTCCGGGGCCATAATACACAATTTTCAGATTTATTTCCTGTAAAGCCCAGTTAATAAACATAACAATTCTCACTTCAGTTTTAGAGTTTCAGCTCCATTAAATTCCCGACCATGCGGCGGCGACAGCTTACTTAAACGATTCATCCAGCATGTCGCCGAGCATGCTGCTGAAATCCTGATCGATAATCTTACCGGCATCGTCTCCAGCCTCGGAGGTGTCGAAAACGGTGAGAAGATTCTGTATGGCTTTTTTGGTATAGATACGGACGAGTCCCAGCGTGACGCTTACATCGAAAACAACAACCAGAAAGAAATTATCACCGACATTGGACAGGTATACATTGCGTTTTTCACCCTCGTGAAAGAGCAGCTTAAACTTGGCATCCTCACCAACGAGTTTTGCCATTTCGGACGTAGCGGCAAAATCGCTTGCTGCAAGAGCGGAGAGGATCGCTGTATTAATATCATCGGTATTCCCACGTTGGGTAATCAGCTGCCCGCTGATATCGGCAAGCAAAATAGTCGAGGCTTTCGTTTTAGCTGCAAGCTCAGACAAGATTTTTGTAATCTCATCAAACTGCTTGGCAGTTAAAATGATTTGGCGACTTCCGTCTTTCAACTTCTTGACTTGTACCATAATATAAATTCTCCCTGAAAATAGGTTGACTAAAAACGGCCTATAGTCGATTTGGTTTTGAGCCGGGTAAGGCTGGTTTTAAGGCTTTCCTTCATGCGATCTATAGCTACTGCTAGCACTTGTAATTCATTTTTGGCCTTCACTTCAATCGGGGTATTAAAGTTCCCCATGCTAATCTCATTAGCGGCTTCGGTCAGCTTTATTACCGGTCTTGTTACCTGCACTGTAATCACTGCAAGTGCAACAAGAATGATGATTAGCGTTCCGATTGCAATAACGGCTCCGATATAGAGCAGGGTGCGATTTATTTGCTCGTCAACAAATGATTTCCGCAGACCGACCCGCACAAATCCCAGCAAACCATCCTTAATAGGATAGGTAATATCGTATACTTCCTCACCCTGTACGTTGTTTGGTGTCACCGAATACGCTTCGCCGCTTGAGAAATCATAGGTTTCATACACGGCGTTTGACTGCGGTCCCGGAGCCAGCTCTACCGGTAACTGCCCATTATAGGTATCCGATACCACTCCATAATCGGCATCAACAATCAAAATATATTCGTTACTTAGATAGTATCGGTATTTTTCGAGAATTTTCTTAAGTCCGACTACATCTTCTTCGATAAGCTTTTCAGCAGCCAGTTCAGCAATACTTCCGGCAATAATTCTTCCCTGCTCTTCCAGCGACTTCTGCAGGGTATCACCAAGGAAGGAAGAGGTAACAGCGATAATAACACCGCTGAAAACAATTGCACCTATCAGAATGTACAGCGTAATCTTAAAGCGCAGATTATTAAACAGTCCTGTAGACTCTGCCATTAAATCAGTCCCTTTAGTTTTTGTAACATTTCCCGTTGAAACTCGACCCTCTTTTCCGGGCTGGAAATTTCCATTGCCAGCAGCTCCACCAGTTGGGGAAGCTGTCGCTTGTCCAGATTTGCCTTACTACGCTTCAGTTCGCGAAGCATATCTTCGATTAAAATAGCAGCTACTGGTCCCAAATAATAGGTCAGACGGTATTCCACTTCAGCAAAAAGTTCAGCAGACACATAGGGATCATTGCCGCTACTCTCCACAAGTTCAAGCAGTCCGGCTTTTTCCAAACGTTCAAAGAGCTCATGCGTTTCGTCATTATTAAGCGCCAGTATTTCACCGATCTGGCTAACGCTCTTCTCCCCGTTTAGCTGTGTTACAATTGCCCATTCGAGAGACTTCAACTTCATCTCGGAAGGAGAGCGCTTGGTGCTGACGCGAAACACCATATCGTCATGAATTACAGTATCTGCCACGTCTACTTCCCTTCCCGCATATTTTCCAGCATAATCTTTTCAACTTCGTCTAAGCGCGCAGAATTGATATTGCTGTATTTTTGGTCCGGAAGTTTTCGTAGCGTGCGTCGCCATTTCTTCTGTGTATCCACATCATGCACGGCGACATTCATTGCTAAGCGAATATGCGCAATTTCTACAGACAGTCGTGCTATCACCGTCACATAAAAGCGAGCGTGACTCCTGACGAATACCAAACCACGGTCAAAAGGGAGTACTAACTCGTCCATATCATACCTTAAATGCTCGAGAAGGCCGAAAATATGCTGAAATGTTTCTCCGGTCTCGACAAAAACGGCCGGATTGTATTTGGGGGTATTCCAGGAATCGATAATCTGATTACGGTTATCATAAATAACCACTGCTTCAATTCCATTTATGGCGATTAGATCGGAGAATGCCTCGCGGATCATACTTTTATACCTCTAAAAACCTGCCCAACCAGCTTTTGCGGATCCAGCTGAGATAATTCAATTTCATAGCGATTTGCAAGCTGCAGAACGTCTTCGCTGATTTTGTTTAGGTTTATCCTTCTTGCACGCCACATCGGAATGCTTTTCAAAACGCGATTAATTGCAATAACCATTCCCTGGATAAAGGTGGCATTGTGCAGCAGGCGTCGAACGAAGAATGTTTCGTCATCCAGCTTCACCACGCCGGATTGCGGACTAAGAAACGGATAGTAATCTGCCAGTTCAGCACTCACTTTGCTAAAAATTCCCTGAAAGCGATTTTTTCGGAATTGGTCATTCACCAATGCACTTAGATAATCGATCAGCTCTTTCCAGAAGGCCAGGTAGTTCTGATGTTGCCAGGGAATCAGAAAAACGTCCTCTTCAACAAGTGGAGTAGGGTTCTTCGTGCGAAACACATTGACACCGGGTTGAATCATCTCTCCAATCGACTGGAACTTCTGGAAAACGGTATCTCCGGAGGCCAGCTTGCCGGAATTGGATACGATAACAGCTTCGGCAGGAATTCCTTCCAGATAGAAAACAGTGCCCTGCCCTTTGGCGCCACTGAACTTCATATCGACATAACCAGTCACGGACTCGCGCTCCAGCATATCAAAAATTTGACCAAGGGTGTAATTACCGAGTTCCTGCTCATCCTTGTATTGCTGTGCCTGAATTCCATATGCCAGGGCCAAAGCAACTTCGCTGTTCAGGGCAAAAACTTCAATGGTGCCATCTTTTTCCTCGGCTTTTTCCATCAACCGCACTACGGCCTTATCATTGGTTAGCCGTGCTCCATCCTCTTCCGAGTATGCTTCAATCATGCGTCCCATATCCATCACCAGTACGCCTTCATACTCCCAGAAGGTGAGCTTGATATAGCCGCTAAACCGACTTTCGGCCTGCTGTTGCAGCAGCTGATCGAAACGGGTAAATGACGTGCTCAAATTGCGATGTTTTTCTATGCCCTGCGGTAAAAGCACTGTAGTTGCGCCTTATTTTATGCTTACTTGTTTTAAGACCTTCTTAACCATGGTCGTAAATTCCGGAGTGATTACCCGGTGATCCGTCTGCACCACGATAAGATTCGGCCGGAACTCAAAAATAAAATAATACCCGTTCCGGGTGCGTAGTTTCATAAACTGAAACATTTCTGAATAAAAGAGGTTCAGCATCTTTTTGAGTTTATACCAGATAAACGTCAGCGCCAGAGGGTGTATTGCTTCGATTTTGCCTTCGATGACCTGTCCGTTGTAGTTCAACACAAATACGTTCTGTACATTTTTCAAGCCCGAAAGCAGTGCAAACAACTGGCGTGGAATTGGTGCGGTATTGGCCGTTTTTTCATCGTGTACCCGCAGGCCCTCCAGCACGATAGAGTTCCACGGAGTAGTAATCGTTTGAGTCGGCGCTTCAATATTCGCTTCGACTTTAAAGTCACCTTCTTCCAGGGTCAGAAGTTCATGCACGGCACGTTCTCCGACGAAAGGGCCATACTCGGCATGAACGATTGCCCCGCCGGCAAAAAATACCGTTCCGGTAAGGTCGGTTGAGCGAATAGCTACCCGTGCCGTATTGCGTTCGATACAGTTTATCTGAATAATATTTGCCAGTTTCAGGTCTTTTAAATTGCCAACAAGGGCCATATGCTATCCGAGTATGGTTAATACGTGCTGTTTAAGCTCATGAATATCAAACGGTTTTTCTACGTATAAATCTGCACCACGAGAGAAGGCTTCTTCCTTGCGTTCATCGGATCCGTAGGCTGTTATAACAATCGCATGCAGCTCTTTATTAAGCCCCTTCAGGTGTGCCATCAAATCAAGTCCGTTCAATCCGGGCATCGAAATATCGGTTATGAGAAGGTCGAAAGGAGAGGCATCATAATGCGCGATGGCTTCTTCACTGTTAGCGGCTGTAACCACTTCACAGTCGATGGGAACATTAATAAACGTTTGATAGAGGCTAAACGTGAGCGTTTCTTCATCGTCCACTATCAATAAGCGCTTTACCTCATTCATGTCAATATCCTTCTGAAAGCAAGAGACCCATGCTGCAACGGTTCTTATCCCGTGGGCAACATTATCGTAAACCGACTACCTTCACCTTCCCTGCTCTGTACCTCCAGCGTGCCCTCATGCTCTTCAATCAGCCGATTGCAGATGGATAATCCCAATCCGGTTCCTTCAGGACGGGTCGTAAAAAACGGATTAAATATTTTTTCCAGGTGTTCAGCGGCTATGCCGACACCGGTATCATTCACTTCTATGACGACTTTGGGTGCTTCCTTGGCCTTGCCTCGACCTTTTCTTTCCGGCAGGCGGCTGCGTTTTGCAAGAACAGACAGCTCTCCGCCTTCAGGCATGGCTTCAATCGCATTCAACAGCAGGTTCAACAGGATTTGCTCAAGCTGGTTACCATCTGCCCGCACCTGCAAACCGGCAGTTATATCTTCCTGCCAGCGAATGTCATTTTTTTTCAGCGTAGGCTGCAGCAATAAACGAACCCCGCTTACAATTGCTTCAACACTGTGCTGCTCCAAATTAGGTCTGGAAGGACGCGCAAAGCGAAAAAACTCATTCAGAAGCTTGTTCGAGCGGTCAACCTCGCGTATCACCCGTTCCAGCAGGGCGCGACGCGGATCATTGGCGTCAAACTGGCCTTCCAGCACCTGAGATGCCGCCTTTATTCCCGCAAGAGGATTACGAATTTCATGGGCAATACCGGCAGACAACTCTCCCAGTAGTGCAAGCCGCTCCATGCGGGTAACCTGTTCGCGTAGCTGATGAATCTCCGTTAAATCGCGAAAGGACAATATCACGCCTTCGAAACGATTATTATGATCATGCAGTGGGGAGGCATTCACGTCTACCCGTATATGCTTACCATCACTACGTGCAAAGGTTGTTTCCCAATCGTCTATTTTAGCATCCGGCTCGAAAGCCTGCTGCATAAACGCATCGGCATCTTCTCGCTTACTAAAAAAATTCTGCAGCTTTTTACCGAGAAGCCATTCGCGATCACAACGCAAAAGCAGCGCGGCAGTTTTATTGGCAAAGGTGATTTCACCCAGGCGATCCAGCGCAATAAGCCCGAGATTGACGTTTTGGATGATGCTTTTGTGAAAATGATAAACCTGATTGAGCAGGCGCTGCCGGGAAGCCGTTTCGTGCGGCAATACAGCCGAAGAATCGCCTGCAGACACCGTTTTTTCAGACTCATCTTCCGGGTGATGTGTATTGAGGAGCGAAAAAATCTGCTTCTGCTTATTCAGTCGTGACGTCATCAATCCACATTCCCATTATAACACGCTGCCAATATAGAACATTTTTGGCCTAAAATAAACACCTTTTTGCCCGTTACACCGCTCTTAACAAGCAATCAATTTATTGATTTACAGGGTTTTAGATAATTTCGAGGAGTGATTTGCAGTCTTTTACCGTCCCAATCTTCCGACAGCGGTAAAACCGTTGCTTTCGCAGCCTCTCCACCACCCTATCTTTTACTAAATTATACACGACGCATTGTTGTAAAATGTCACAGGTAAATCTGCATTTTTTTTGGAAATGAGTGGATAAAAACAAATAGAATCTGCAAATCACCTCATTTTTTATTCAGAAGTGTCGATAATTTTAGCATAACGGACGTAAAAATGCATTTTTCAACGTTTCCGGGGTGGATTTATTCAAAATTTTTGCAGATATTGCTTACCTGCTGCACAGACGCTTTCCGATCGATCGCAGAACTCGATGCATTACATTGCCCGGTATGCCGGGAACCGTTATTTCAGCTCGACTTAAATGATGCTGAATGTATCTTTATTTTCAAATGTATCGGGTTATGAAACCGGCGGCACTTTCTGTGCGCAAAAACAATCGTTTTCGGCAACCTCTGTTTAGCTTGATATTGCCCGTTTAGCTGATAACGAAACGTAAACAAGAATTCTGATTCCCGCCCCGGAATCCTGTTTGAATACGGCGTTTCATCATGAAAGAAAAAGTATTTTCATCACTCAATCTGCTTTTGGATACCGTTGAAGGTGCCAACCTTCTATTGGAATACTACGCCTCATTCAGTAAGCGGGTGATGGGCGCTCACGATTTTAAGACCATCCTTACTGTTTTTTCCGAAGAGTTGAAGCATATTTACATGCGCCAGAACATTGAGCTGATTCTCTGGCAAAATAATCAGCGCCTGGTAAAGTTTCTTTACGACGACGAGAAAAAACGCGTATATCCTGCAGAAGAGTTCTCACAAAAGAACACGCTCTATAACTACGTCCTGGAGCGTCAGCAGGTTGTCCTGACCAATAATTACGATAATTTCTGCGACAATGTCGGTCTTAGTAAAGGCGACATTACCGCCAGTTCATGGCTGGGAATCCCCATGAAGGTCCGTGATAAGGTGTTGGGTGCAGTCGTTGTCTGGGATGACAATACCGACCATTACCTCAGACTGCAGGATCGCCATTTTCTGGCTACGGTCACCGATATGGTGAGCTTCGCAATGGAGAATGTGTATCTTTCGGACTATATTGTTGAGAAAAGTGACTCCTATAGTATCGTAGAACTGGCACTACCCACCCGGAAGGTTAGAAACTCTACCAAGGGCGTGCTAAAGCACCTGCATCACGCTGTTAGCAAACAAGAGAACGTCCTTTACAACGGCATTTTTCTCAGGCCAACCGAGACCAATCGCTGGCAATTGCTCAGTGAACATTTTGAAAAGCCGATTCTCGGTAAGCTGGGTGTTAAACTGCTAAAAACGCTTCCAGCCTTTGATCACGACAGCAACAGTGAAAGCGATATGCTGGTTTGGAAAAAAAGTGATCGGTCCAACCCCCTGCAAAAATCTATCGCCGCTCCCTTAACGGTGTATGGTATCGAGAATGCGCTTCTTTTCCCCTTTGTGGTTAATCATAGTTATCTCGGAGCTTGGATTATCGCCTTCGACGGTGAAAGCGTTTCTATATCACCCGATCAGCAGCAGCTCTATCAATTCATACTCTACATCATGACTCAGCTGATTGAGAAGCAGGCCCTGCTGGAGCGCAAGCGTAAATATGAAGCATACACCCGACACCTGGAACGTATGAAGTCCGTAGGTGAAGTTGCCAGCAGCTCAGCTCATCATCTGAACAACGTACTAAGCGTTATTATCGGAAAAGGCCAACTTTTACAGCGCAAGCTCGGTGGAACGCCTTATGAGCGCGATATTGCCCTGATGCTGCAGGCGGCAAATGATGGAGCAAACACAATTCGACGCCTGCAAATCCGTGATGTGAACGGCATAGCGCGCGAAGCGGCATCCGACTATAGCGTCCTGAATCTAAACAATCTGATTCAAGAGGTGGTAGATATCGCCCGGCCACGCATAGAAACTGAAACGCGCAGCCGCGGACTTCATTATGAAATTGCGCTCTCACTTGGCGAGATAAAGCCGGTTAAGGGTAATGCTACAGAGCTTCGTGAAATACTGTTTAATCTGATAAACAACGCCATTGATGCAATGCCTCGCGGCGGTAAGGTATCCCTGCAAACCACGCTGAAGAATGAAAAGGTCATGATTTTCGTCAGCGATACCGGTATTGGTATACCTGAAGGGATTCGTGACAAAATATTCCAGCCCTTCTACACCACTAAAAGTAAACAGGGTAATGGTCTTGGACTGAGCATCGCCCGGGAAGTAATCAGCAAGCATAACGGTAAAATCTATGTTGATTCAATTCCGCAAAAAGGCTCGATTTTCATGATCGAACTGCCATACACTACCGATGTTGAAATGCCGGTTACCAATAAAGATGAACTGATGCAGCCATTGAACCATCGCATACTACTGGTAGAAGATGAGGGTGTGGTTCGTGAAACGGTGGCTGAAATTCTTCAGGACGAGGGCTGCACCGTTATAGCTGCTTCCAATGCGAATGAAGCAGTTCTGAAGTTTCAGAAGATCCAGTGCGATGCGGTTTTTACCGATCTCAGCATGCCAAACGTTAACGGCATCGAGCTTTCGCGTAAGCTGAAGAAGCTTAACCCAAACATACCGATATTTATTATCACCGGATGGAATCAAATGGATCCGGCGATGATTAAAGCAAACGGTAGTATCGACGGTATTATCCAAAAACCGCTGAATATCGACAATGTGCGTCAGGAACTGCTACGCGTAACACCAAGAAACGGTGCCGTACAGAAAAACGGTTTCCACGTATAAACAGCTACATTGCACACTTGCCTTCCCCTCCCCCATCACGTTATATTCCCGCATCGAACAACAACTATTACCCGATGAGGACTCTCTATGAAGCCGGAAATACTATCCGAGTTAATTACAACAAACGATTCCAAAATCATTTTTATGGTGATGGACGGCCTTGGCGGCCATCCGATGAATGGTGATCTTTGCGAGCTGGAAGAAGCTAAAACCCCAAATCTCGATCGCTATGCTACAGAGGGAATTACCGGCATGCTTGATCCGGTGGCACCCGGTATCACCCCCGGTAGTGGACCTGGGCATCTGGCGCTCTTCGGTTATGATCCGCTGGAGAACATTATCGGTCGCGGCGTATTATCAGCACTGGGAATCGACTTTACCTTAACCGGTAGAGACGTTGCCTGTCGACTCAACTTCTGCACGATAGACGATAACGGCATCGTTACCGATCGCAGAGCCGGCAGAATCGCCACAGAAATCAACGAGAAAATGTGTAATATTTTACGTGAAAATGTGTCGCTAGACGGAGATGTAGAATTCTTTCTTAAGACGGTTTCCGAGCACCGTGCGGTTTTAGTGCTACGGGGAGATGGACTCGGAGGTGATATCAACGATACCGATCCGCAAAAAACCGGTCTTGCGCCGCGTGAGGCCAAGGGTGGTGATGCGGCATCAGAAAAGACCGTTAAGTATATCAATTCATTCCTGCAGCAGACGCGTGAGCTGCTTAAGAACGAATCGCCAGCCAATATGGTCCTTGCCCGTGGCTTTGCCGCTTTCGATCCCCTACCGACCATGCAGGAGCGTTATGGATTACGTGCAGCTGCCGTAGCACAATATCCTATGTATCGGGGCCTGGCACGTCTGGTTGGTATGGACGTCTTTCCACGACCGAATGATTATGATGCGATGCTCCAGCAGATAAAAGACAATTACGACGATTACGACTTCTTCTTTGTCCACTTTAAAAAAACTGACAGCAGCGGCGAAGACGGCGACTACGAGAAAAAGGTTAAGGTTATTGAGGAGATTGATGCCTGGTGTGGTCAACTGAGAGATCTCAATCCGACGGTTCTGGCCGTAACGGGAGATCATTCGACGCCATCCAAGTTTTCTGCGCATAGCTGGCATCCTGTGCCTGCACTGCTTTGGTCTGAAAACTGCCGCCCGGATCGGGTAACTGAGTTTGGGGAGAATGCCTGTCTGGGAGGAGCGATTGGCAGGATGGCCACAAAACACCTGATGATGCTCTGCATGGCCAATGCGCTGCGGTTTAATAAATTTGGTGCTTAATCTTTTAGTTAGACTGGAGCAGTTTTGATTAGACTGGAGCAGTTTTGATTAGACCGGAGCAGTTTTGAAAACTGCTCCGGTCTTCCTTCAACCTATTTAATCAACGTCATTTTCTTCGTTATTACCTGCTCGCCAGCCCTCAACCGATAGAAATAAATTCCTGACTGAACCGGCTTTCCATTATCATCCTGTGCACGCCACTTCACTTCGTGAACACCGGCTGTAATCTGCTGATCAACCAGCAGGCTAACGCGCTGTCCAAGCAGGTTGTACACTTCGAGTGTTACCAGTTCTGCCTGTGGCAGGCTAAAGCGAATTACCGTTTCCGGATTGAAAGGATTCGGATAGTTCTGAGCAAGGTTAATCTGTTCCGGTACAATAGCATCAGCAACCGGATCTACCGATAACGTCAGATCTTCCTCAATCTCCAGCAGCTGATTTACATCTACTGATGCAATACGCTGGACAATACCGGATGGCCATTCAATGCGAATAGAATCGACGCGTGTAGCACCGGCAAGACCAAACTCTACATCCAGGCTGTTTTGGCTGTTATAGCCTGTCTGAGTGGATATTTCCTGCATCTGCCAACGGTTTTCCCCGTCAATGCGAGCGCGAACATGCACTTTAGCACCCACAGCCTGTGCGTTGGAAAGTAAGCCGTTCAAGCGCAGCTTTATCCAGTTGTTTCCATTGTTTTGATTATTTTTGTACAGGAAATTGCTCAGTTCATTCGGTGCCTGATCGCCATTTGCAGTGAAGAGGTCCAAATCACCGTCGCCGTCATAGTCTGCCCAGGTCATACTGTTCGTTCGGGCAACATCTGTAACCACCGGTTCGCCGGTTACCGCAGTAAACCCACCCAGACCATCTCCGAGATACAGACGATTCAAACCGTTAGCTTCATCATCGCTGATAGCTAGATCGAGATCACCGTCGTTATCAAAATCGCCCCATGCAGAGCCGACTGAGAGTCCGCCATCCTGAACCGGCGCAATACCGGAAGCAGGTGTAAATGTTCCATCGCCGTTATTCATATACAGGGCGTTATTTTCGTTAAAATAGTTGGTTACCAGCAAATCCAGGTCACCATCATTATCCGGATCTCCCCAGGAAGCGGCAACAGAGTTGTTCAAGTCGGAAGCAACACTACCGGTCGTAACCTCACTGAATGTTCCTTCACCATTGTTGGTATACAGGTTATTTACAGCACCCGAACCAAAGTTGGCATTTGCCACAAACAGATCGGGATATCCGTCACCATTATAATCTGCCCAGGAAGATCCAAGTGAGGGAGTATTATTTCCTTCCACACCACTGCCACTCAGTCTAACAAACGCGCCGGAGCCGTCGTTTTCATAAAGAGCATTCGGCTGATTGTAGTTTGCTACAAACAGATCCAGATCGCCGTCAAGATCATAGTCTGCCCAGGCAGCACTCCACGATCCGTTTGCATCGGTAGCTACAGGACCATCCGTAATGCGCGTAAATGATGCATTATCATTGCGATAGAGAAAGTTAACTTCATTCTGACTACCACCGCCGTTTACGACAAACAAGTCCACATCACCGTCATTATCATAATCGACCCAGTGGCTACCATACGAGAAACCACCATCCGTTACCGGTGAAATGCCCGTTACGGAGGTAAAGGAACCGTTGCCTTCATTGCGATAGAGGATATTATTCTGATTAATAATGTTTGTTACAAAGAGGTCGAGATCTCCATCGCCGTCGTAGTCGGCCCAGCTGCCGCCTTCGGAGAATAACTGATCACTACCGATATCTCCAGGTGTAACAGAGGTAAATGCTGCGCGCTCATAACGGAAGGAGTTCAATTCACGTGAAGCCAACACGGAAAAGCCATCGGTGGCTTCAATCATCCATTCGTAGGTGCTACCACTGTTCAGGAGAGATAAATCCAGAGCATAGCTGGTATCGGAAATATTGCTGAATACGGTATCCAGATTGGTACCTTTCAAACGCAAATTGAAGCTGGTTCCCATCTCTGTGCCTAACAGGCCGTTACCGCCAACCAGATCCCAGCGAAGCGTTGCGGCACTTATGGCACGAAGGGTATCACCATCAGCCGGGAAGCCAAGCGAAACCTGCTGAAGCGGTGAAACCTCACCAATTCCCTCTCGAACTTCAATATGTCTGTCAGCCGCTACATTATAGAGTTTATCGACAGTTCCTACCGGCCATTCAATGATAAGAGAATCGGCCTCAGTAGCAGTTCCAAGTCCAAAGTGCGCCGTCATCAGGTCGTTCTGAGAACAAAAGCTATCGCCGGCGCGAATTTCGCGAATTTGCAGATCGCCATTGATATACATAGTTAGACGGGCGCCAACAGCGTTATAGCTGGACTGTGTTCCACGGGTTGTTATTTTCAACCAGTGATTCGTTCCACCGTCATTTATCATCAGACGATTTTGCGGGCCGCCGGCGCTGAAGATATCCATCCAGCCGTCATTATTGAAATCCGCGACCGCCACAGCCTGATGATTGCTTTCGATAATCCCGGCTGTTCCGGAAATATTTGTAAACGTGCCGTTTCCGTTGTTTTTATAGAGGATGTGAGTGGTATTGCTGTTGCCTACGTAAAGATCACACCACCCGTCATTATCGAAGTCTGCAGCAGCGGTAGCAAAACTTGAGTTTGAGAAGTTACCTTCAATGCCGGCAGCGGCTGATACGTCGCTAAAAGTGCCATCGCGATTATTTTTATACAGCACATTTCGACCAACCTGAATACCACCGTGATTGGTATTGGCAATAAAAATATCTAACCAACCATCGTTGTCATAATCTACCCAGCTGATGCCCCAGCTTGCCAGTGAGTCTGCAACACCGGCCTGATAATTAACGTCGGTAAAGGTATTGTCGCCATTATTCCGCAGCAGGTGCTTGATGGAATTGTTCGGATTACCGTTACAGGTTGCAATAAACACATCGGGATAGCCATCGTTATTGTAATCTCCCCAGGACATACCGTAGGAGTTCCCGTTCGTCGGTGCATTGGAAGTAGCGGAAATATCGGTAAACATTCCGTTGTTATTCAGAAACATCTGATTAACGCCGGTATCCTCATTCACAAACAGGTCCAGCTGACCGTCACGATTAAAGTCTGCCCAACCCGCTCCCTGTGTCAGGCCAATTACGTCCAGTCCAACCTGCTGATCCACACGCTCGAACGTGCGATCGCCGTTATTACGAAACAGGCGACTATTGCTGCTAAAGGAAAAGTCCTCAAAAAGCACATCCAGATAGCCATCGCCATCATAATCCCCAAAGACAGCACCGAAGATACTGGAGCCTTCATTAATCCCTGTGGACGACATAATATCAACGAAGCTGCCTCCCTGATTGATATACAGTCTACCAGGATGATAAATATCTACCAGTCCGTCATTATTAAAATCAGCGGCACTGGTTCCCCATTCAAAGCTATTATTCGAAGGAGTAATCTGACTGGATTCATCTGTGAATGTTTGTGAGTAGAGTGATGTGAAGAGGAAAGCAAGACAGCTGACAGCAAGTAGAATCAACCGTCGGAAGGGGTAACCGTTAAACGTCATTCTGGACCTCCGGTGATGAAGATGTCTCTTAAGCTAGGATTAAAATCAGACTATATCCGCTGCCGTTAAGCAGCGAGTTAAACACTGCGTCCAGGTTCCCGCCCCGGACACAGTTTCTAAGATACGGCATTTCTTAACGAATCAAAATCATCTTACGACTTTGCGTCACTCCCCCACTGCTCAACTGATAGAAATATACGCCGGAGCTTACTGCGTTACCGGAATTATCGGCCCCGTTCCATTTAACTTCATGCGACCCGGTAGTTACAGTACCGCTTATCAGTGTTGCAACCTTCTGACCGAGGGCCGAGTAAATGGTTAACTCTGCTGCGGCACGCTGATTCATGGTAAAGCGTATAGTGGTTGAGGGATTAAATGGATTCGGATAATTTTGTGAAAGCTCAAAAGTCTCGGCAACATTCCGCTCATCCGGATTGATTGATGTAGCGACTGAGAACCAGTTAAGCACGTTGCCAATCAGTGCATCCCGAACAGTGGTATTCGTAATCACTTCAATTCCAAAGCCGAAGAATGCTGCTTTCGAATTATTGGTGCTGTTTTCAAATGTAACGGCCGCAGATGGTCCGCCAACATAGGTAAATGCAGTTTGCGCTAAAGCTGCTGCCGTAGGCGACACCACATCCCGCCCTGGCTGTGACGCTGGAAATTGAGTCAGCCCATCGGAGATTGGGTTTCCCGCAACTGGGAATACCAGCGGAGGATTTGGCGAAGCGCCACCAAACTCAGCATCAAAATAGGTTGCCAGGAATGCCGGATCGGCAGAACTGAGGCCTTCCGCGAGATCGACACCGGTAACCAGCAAGTTACCGCCGTTATCGAGGAAATCCTTAATATCACCTATTTCAACCGGATTTAGTCCGGTAGTTCCGGCACCACCGGTAAACCAAATGGCCGCGTTGTTTTGCAGCTGGCTGGTATTATCCAGTGGTACATCCGGGCCATCGGTTTGAATGATCCATTCAAATGCAACGGCTCCACCGGCCTGAATGGCATCCAGGTAGTCTTGAGAGAAATTACCGTCCGGATCATCATTTACCAACAGAAGTGAAGCCGGCTGCCTGTTAAAATCTATGGTCGTAATAACCCCACCGGTTACAACCGGCTCAGGGGAGATGTCTCGCACATAAGGAAAATCTTTTTCGATGGCTACCACGCGATAGTCCGTCCAGATACTATCTGTCTCGGGCAAATCTGCAAACGTATAAATGCCATCGGTGCCGGTGGTCTCTGTAAACACTGTGGGTTCGGAAAAAAAGCTGCTTTCCATGACCAGGCCAACTTCAATACCGGCAAGCGGCTGTCCGTTTTCATCATCGATCAGACCACTAATACTTCCACGTCCGGAGACATTGAGATCTATCGTTATGCTATCGGTATTTCCAGGAACAGCGTTAAATGGGATATCCTGAAATTCATAGCCGAACGCACCAACGCGTAGCGTAAGATTGTCGCTAAAACCTACCCCGGTGCTAAAGACGCCGTTTTCATTGCTGCTTGTAATCGTCCCGGTCTCGACAATCTCTACTCGGGCGTCTTCAATTACCTGACCATTGGACGCATCCTTAATTGTCCCGGTCAACTTATAGGCTCTCGTGCCGTTAAATTCGAACACGTAGAGTCCTGTCGCCATATCACTGGCATAGATTAATCCGTTGGAAGCATAGGGATATATACCCCAGTTACCAAAGGTAACCGGCTGCTCACCGTTTATGGTATCGTAATTACCGACTTCAATTACAGCCGTCGGATCGCTGATGTCCAGAATTTTTGCGCCGGACTGATAGTGAGAGATATAAGCGAAATCACCTTTGAAGAAAGCATTATGGGCAAGAGTGCTCTCACCGATATATTCGCTGACAATCTTCACATCATTCAGGTCACGAATATCCCACATTTTAACCGACTTACCAGCCGTTTCTTCTGTAGTCATCATATAAGAATCGTCCGGCGTTGCCCAGACGTTGTGAACGTATCCGGCTGCCGGGACAGTCACGCGCTCGATAAGTGAAGGATTCAGCGGATCGGAGACGTCGAAGATTGCGATACTCGGACTCACGCCTTCAGCAACATAAAGACGTCCATTTTGAGCGAAAACATCATGTGCATCGTTAGCAAGACCTGAAAGTGAGCCGATTTCCACAGGATTTGCCGGATCTGCCAGGCTAAACATGGTAACGGGCTTGGCAAAGTTAAAATCCTCGATCGCATATAATATTGCTGCTGACGTATCGACAAAATTGTTATGTAAATCTGTTGCGAGGTTGCCGAACTCACCGATGATGGTTGCCGAATTCGGCAAATCGCCAATATCGACTACCAGAAAATTGTTACTGGATTCGGTAGACACATACATGTAATTTTGATAGGTCTTCATATCGTACCAGCCACCCTGTAGCCAGGGGACAAACACGACTTCGCTGATATTTGCAGGATCCGAGACGTCGACAATACTTACCCCGCCGCTTAATCCAAGCAGAGCATAATCTTTTCCGTTTGAATCCGTATATCCCCAAATGTCGGTATAGTTTGCGTAATCGTTTAGATTAGCTAATAGAGTAGTATTGCGATTTTGTGCGAATAAGACCGTACTCAAGCATACAAAAAAAACAATACAGTAGTATCTGACCATCATAGTACATCTCCACTTAAAGAGTAAAATTGGAGGGAAAATACTGCTATCCCATGAAATGTAACGTTCGGCAGGTTTCTGCAGTCCGGAAGATAGGCTTTTTACAGGAAAGACGACAAATAAATAAAAAAATGCTTATTCGTCGAAAAATAATTTCGGGTACCTGCACACGGAGGCTTATACGCTAAAGGATCCCGGAAGTTGCAGAAGGGACGGCATATACTCCATTCCAGTCCAATGGAGGTGGTTTTAGAAGGAATTCCTGGCATCTGAGAAGGTAAATTCTGGAGGGTTCATCAGTATTGTCTATTTGCAAAGCCTGTCGGAAACGATTTGCCGCCAGCTTCCATTCCCGCTTGATATAGAGTTCCAACCCTTCCTGGAAATGGTTCAGTAATTCGACCTGGCTTGCTCCAAGAGCTTCATTTCTCAACCCTAAAAGTTCATTTACATAAAGCGGTTCCGGTTCACCGGGTAAGCGTACGCGCGAGAATTTTCGGGTCCAAACGTGCTCATGAATCAAATCGTAGGTGCGCTGGGTTAGCAATATCCGGCTACCATATAGAGTATTCAAGCGAGCTAGCTGCTGAGCACCTAAAGCTACGGGTCCACCCGAAGTAATCCGCTCCCAGCTGCTGCTACCAACATTTCCTACAGCTAACTTCCCACTATGCACACCAATCAGCCAACCGACGGAGTTGCTGTTCGGCAGGTTCTTCATTTCTTCTTCAATTTCGGATAGATTCTTACGAATCTGCAGAAGCGCGTTGCAAGCACTGATTGTTTGCTCCGGAACGTTTTCAGAATGCTGCCAGAAAGCTGCAACTGCGCCTCCGGGAGCGATTTCTGCCGTTCCCATATGACTCTTTATGGTGTCGATTATAACCTCATTTGCCTGTGAAATAAGCGGCATTAGTTTGGAGGGATCTGTTCTCAACAACTGATCATGGAGACAATCAAGTTCAACAAAAACGCTGGTGCCCTCAAGGGCCTTACCGCGAAGGCTCAGCTGCTCTTCCTGCGCTCTAAGCTGATGCAATACCGGAACAGGAATTTGCGCAGCCAGGGGGTCGGCACGATTGTCATCTGCCCATTCCATGAGCGATGAGATCGTATAGTGCAGTAAAAAGGTAAGCCAGATTGCCAGGACAGACATTCCGGGAGATAATTCAATCCCTATACTGCTTTGCAGCGGTATTGCTATCAGTCCACAAAAAAGAGTTAGCAACACCGCGATAAACAAACCGCCGGCAATTCGGAATTTGCGGTAAAGGAAGATACTCAGGATAGCATAGCCTAATGCAAGAGTAACAGGAAGTGCTCCGATCTCGACACTGCCCGGGACCTGTAACTTTGCCAGAAGAGCCGTATACATATTGCTCGAAGCGGCGATAAACGCCCAACAGAATCCACCAAGACCGATCAGAAAACTACTGCGATTATCAGTGAGCATCAAATTCTACTTCTTTTCTGATTTGCGAAACGTATTTAAAAGCTGCATAAACTGCTCTAGTTCTTCCCGCGTATTGTAGAAATGAGGCGAAAGACGGATTTTTCCATCCCTCATGGAGACGAATAAACGATGTTGCTGCAGATAAGCAATCAGCTCTTCTGCCTGTTCGTGATAGAACGTTACAATCCCGGACCGACAATCCTCCTGATTTACCGAGAAAAGCTGATACCCCGAATAAAGCAGCTGTTCGCTGAGCCATCGACTGTGCTCCAAAACCCTGTTTTCAATCTGCTGATGGCCGGCCTTTTCCATTAGTTTAAGCGATTCATTTGCACCAACTACACCCAGCACGTTAAAAATGCCTGGCTCAAAGCGCCCTGCTCCCGGAAGCAGTTCGTAAGAACGCTGAAAAAACGTCCAGGGCTCTTCCACCGAAAGCCAGCCAGTAGCCATAGGTTTAAGCGCATCCAGTATCCTGGGAGAAACATAAAAAAATGCTGTTCCCCTCGGCCACATCAACCACTTTTGTCCACCGGCAGCGAGGAAATCAATTTTCATTCTGTCTACATCCAGGCGAAGCGCACCAAGTCCCTGTATGCCATCGACGCAAAAGATTACGTCACGCTCGCGACAGAGGTTTCCAACGGCCTCCAAATCGCTCTTATAACCATTTAAGAATTGTACAAAACTTAGTGAAACCAGTCGGGTTCTCTCGTGCAGGCCCTTTTCAATATCGTCAACGGTCAGGCATCCGTTTTCAGTATCAACAAAGTCTATTATCACTCCCTGCTCTTCAAGCGCAAGGAATGGATTTACGTTGGATGGGAACTCAAGATCATTTAGCAGTATCCTGTCACCGGGCATCCACTGAATTCCCTGAGCCAGCCAGTTTAGCGCCATTGAGGTGCTATCGCTTACGGCAATATTAGCCGGTAAACCGTTGATAAGCTTACCTACATACTTTTTAAATTCTACACGGGCTTCAAGACCATCCGGCCAGTATTCGATATGACCTTCGCTGCGCTCTTTCAAACATCGGTTAATGGCTTCCAAAACCGGAGTCGGCAATGGGCCGGTAGCGGCATGATTTAAATACGTCTGATTATTGAGATATGGAAAAAGAGCGCGTATTTCCGAGATCACTTCATTCGAGAGCCCGGTTGATGTATTTTTTTGTTCAACCCTACTCAGAGTTTCTGTATACATAAGACATCCTGTTCGTTCAAACCACGACCTCCTGGTTGTGGCCGGTTTCTATCGGATAAACCTGAATTAATTTGAATGGTGAGAGGCCAGTACGTCGCTGAAATCATTTACCAGCTTCCCGAACTGATCAGGTGTGAAGAATTTTACTTCATGAAGCATATTATCCGGTTCCGGCTGAATCGGCAGCCGCCAGTTTACTCCCCTGTTCGCACCAACAACAGACTTAAGTCTACGGGTAGATTCGTCTACAAACATGCTCATATCAATACGCACTTCAAAACCATCGATATCAACGATAACCGCGATATTGTCGTTCAGAAGATGTTTGGGGTCAAAGATCACCGGATAATCAAGCTGTTCCTTGAAGGAAAAGTAAATATGAAGAGCAAATATCCAAACCGGATAAGCCGCCTCTAAATCTTCCAGATTAAAGGGAGGAAGTTGCCCTTTACGCTGACGCTCGGTGTAAATCAGTTTCCAGAGTGCGTCAGGGTTAATTACAGAGTTATGAATAGCCAGCCAGCTAATAAACATTTCCAGAGTATAAACCGGCAGCTTGCGGAAGGTTTGATCGGTAATATCCGACCGCACCATATTCAGCTCTTCAACCTGTTGCATGAACGATTGAAAAGATAATTGAGATAAAGAAAGCCAATCATTGCTACCGTGAATTGATCGTAGATAGTTGAACAGCTCAGGTTGATTATTGTGATCTTTCAGAACTGTTTGAACCAGCTTTTTCCAGACATCCATTTCATCCGCCATTAAATAATAATTTTCTAACATCTGGCGAATTTCCATATCGGTAGAGTCCTGTCGGAACAAGTCTCTGAGCAGATCAATGCTTTTGTCTACCCTACCCATTTGGAGGATAATTAATGCAATGCGCTTCCTCCAATAGTAGTTCGGTTTCTTACCGATCTCATTCTGGATTGCACGCAGAGCCTCAACATATTTTTCGTCGGCAATCAGATAGTCTACTTCTACATCAAGCAATTCCGTAGGTTCGATTTCAACGTGCCCAGGCAGTGACATTTTCAGAATTTCATATACATCCCGCGGTGAGCGCTGGCTGTTTTCGATCGAGAACTGTAAATAGCGCTTCAGCAGTCTACTATCATCCGGATTTGCCAGAAGAGCATCACGCATTTTATTAAATGCTTCCGGTTTACGTCCCAGCTTCAGCAGAGCTTCAGCCTGTAGCTCGGCAAAAAGGTTGGGGCGCTTCAGCAACTGTTGATAGTGCCTGATTTGTCCCAATGCCGCATTTGCCAATCCCTCGGTAATCAAAAGCGGTATAAAGCGGGCAAGAACATACGTATCTTTATCACTTCCGGTTAAAGCGCGCTCAAATTCACGCAGGGCCTGTTTGGGCTGATTGCACTGCTCAAAAATTTTGCCGCGCAGATAGTAGGGAAAACTGAGCTTGGAATTACTACGTATAAGACGGTTAACAACGACCAACGCCTTTTCAGTCATATCAAGTTTTAGATAAAGACTGGAAAGCTGTCTTAGCAGGAAAGGATTTTCCGGAAGCTTCTCAAGAGCAACCGTTAGCGTTTCTTCTGCTTTCTTATAAAGCTGCTGATCCTGAAATTCACGCGATAAGGTAAGGTAGTTCTCAGCGGCAGTCCGTTGTGTAGGCTGAATCGTAACCGTATTCATAATCCTTTAAAATCCTGAGGTGTAATCTGTCGAGGTAAAAGACATTTCACAACGTCCACTGGTTGATAATGATTGGAAGGTAGCGGATTTTAAAGATCTTATTTTGATCTTTGACTCAAGTATTGAAATGCAAAAAATAAATGACTGGCGGGAGCGGCCAAACTATTCAGTGCATGGGAGCTTTGTTCACCTGGAGCATCAGGACTGCATGAAATAAAACCAGCACCAGAGGAAGGGACTTACGAAAATGAGTGAATCGAAACGGTCAAGCAAGCCGCCATGTCCGGGAAGTATTGCGGAGCTATCCTTTACGCCGGCATCGCGTTTGAATCGCGATTCTATGAGGTCGCCAAGCTGACCGAATATACCGGCGACAATTCCGGTGACAACCAGGTCTCTTAATGCAGTTTCCGGAAGCATAAACATACCGAGGCCAACAGCAACCAAAATAGCTCCCAATAAGCCGGCCACTGCCCCTTCAATGGTTTTTTTAGGGCTAACCGAAGGAGCAAGTTTATGTTTACCGAAGGCTTTTCCACAAAAGTAAGCGGCAATATCACAAATCCAAATGGACAAGAATACCAGCAAAATCAATAGTCCGCCGGCTCGGGAACCGGCATATTGAGGATACCAGGTTTCAAAGTTCAGGCGCAGATGAAGCAACGCCCCCATAAAAACAGCAATGTAAGCCAGGCCGGTTATGGTAATCGCCGTATTAAGAGCAGCCACCTCCTGCTGCTTACGTATGGACAGGAGCAGTATTAAAGCAATTCCACCGAGAGTCACTGGCGCCAACAATGCCGTATTAAGGGCAATAGAAACAAGCATTGCCGCAGCAGCTACCAGCCCCGCATACTGATATGCATATACTTTTCGTTCAGAAAACATATTGTAGAATTCCCATAAGGACACAAGGCCGATAATGAGTGCAAGCACCAGGAATAAATAACCACCGGAGATAATCAAATAGATTACCAAGGGTGCTCCGATAACGGCTACTAAAACTCTTTTTGTCAATTCACTCAAAATATGCCCCTCAAATGGTCTTTCTACAATACTGTCGCTGCCAATATACGGTATTGGAGGCAAACACGGTAGAGAGCGACAAAAAAAGGCTGAATTGAGGAAGTTTTTCAGGGAAGCTGACGGCGAAGCGTCTCAAAGCAGGTGTATATATTTTCGAGTTTATCAATTACGTTACCGAAGCTACGCTCCTCTATCGCCTGATCAAGCTCACTGACAGGCTGCCTGAGCATGGCCAGGTCATAGAATTCCATCGCGGTATGCAGCTTAACGCACTGATTGCGCATCGAGGGGTAATCAGCTTCTTTCAAAAAGCGGATAAACTGAACGTAAACGGTATCAAAGTGGCGTATAAAGCTGTTTCGCATTCTCCCTTTTAGCTTCTCATCCAGCTGTATTCCGGCAATATTGTCGAAAACCGTTTCCGTAAGGGAATGTTTTTCAGTTTGATCCTTCAAAATAAATTCAATTTTTCGGCGGGCATTATTGGGCAGGAAGGGTTTCGTAATAAAATCATTAGCGCCGTATTCGATAGCTTCAATCAGCGTTTCTACATCCGTTCGGGAGGTAACGATTACGATGGGAACATCATGGAGATGCGGAAATTTCCGCATCTCTTCAAGGGCATACAAACCATCCATATCCGGCAGCACTAAGTCGAGCAGAATACCATCCGGGCGGGAATCATAGAGATACTCCAGCGCTTCGGTAGCAGAACCGACCAAAACAGCTTCATGTCCGGCATCGCTCAACAATTGCCTGAATGCTTCCCGGATTACGGCATCATCATCGATTACCAGAAAATTGGCAGCGGGAAATAAATTGACCGGCTCATCCGTGTTGGGATGTTGATTCATAACAGCCAACCTGTTACAGATAGCGATCAATAAATTCTTTTAGTTCAAAGACACCGTCTTCAAGAACAATCTTGTCTGCGAGGTCTATGGGAATTTCCTCAAAGTAGAAGTTGTCAACCTGCAGGTTATCCACCTTCTTTTCAAGCAGCTCAGCAGATTCATTCTGAGAGAAGCGAACCGGGTAAGTGCGCTTCAGAAGGACTTTACTGGTTTCTCCGGCAATATAAAGCGGCTTATTCATCTCTTTCGCGAGAACCGCGATTGAATGAGTACCGGTTTTATTGATAAAGGAGGTTTCCGTAAAGCGATCGGTTCCTGTTAATACGAAGTTACACTCATTCACAGCACGGGCCATGTCTGAATCGGGGATAAGACGGACTTTGATACCGGCTTTAGCGAGGCGCATGGCCATATCTGCCCCCTCATTCAACGGACGGCTTTCGGTGCAAATTACACGGAAGCGTTTCTTTTGCTTCCGAGCTTCCAGCAATATCGATTCGACGACGCTACTGGCTGAATGGGTAAAGACCACATGATGATCGAGTATCAGGCGACATCCCCAGCGGGTTATCACCTTTACATTATCATCTGCCGTACTTCTCAGGCGCTTTATTTCCTCGAGGGTTGACTTGCGGATCGCAGCAATATCTTTCTGCTCTTTCGGGATATTCTGGATATAATCCAGTACAAAGCGAGTGCGATTATAGATAAGGGCCATCAGAGGTTTGGCTCGGACCAGCGCATTACTTAGCTTGGAGAGAGCCTGAATCAGCTCGGTGCGATTGCGATAGAGCTGCTTCTCAACAAACGTTTCTACAATATCCAGTGCCCTGTTTGATAGATAAATCGAGCCATGCCTGGAATCTGATCGTATCGTTTCTACATCCTCACGCCAGTATTCCATTTCAGACTGGTGACTATCTTTCGCTTTCTTCTCCGACATGTTCATCCATCCATTTTAAATAGGTTGACAACCCGTGCTGAACAGGCAGTGCCAGGATTTCCGGAACGTCGTAAGGATGTAATTCCAGTAAACGTTGTTCAAGTCTGTCATAGAGCACAGCGCGGGTTTTAATAAATAACTGTATTTCGTTTTCACTACAAATCTTGCCTTGCCATTCGTAAACCGATTGAATACCCGGCACTATATTGCAACAGGCAGCAAGTCGCTCCGTTACAAGAACATGCGATATTTGCTTAGCAACCGTTTCATCAGGAACGGTGCAAAAAACAATTAGTGGATTGGTTTTCATAAGATGAAAACATAATCCTCACATGGAAGCAAAATCAAGTTCATTTTTAAGCATATTTAATAAATATACGAAACGGTATCCAATGCAATACTGTCTAAATCACGCTAAGAGTGGAACGGAATTTAAATTTTCAAAAGATATTCCTTTTATTTTCCTTCAATTCCTGCTTAGAATTGTGTGGCGTCACGTTAACATGTTACTTTTGAGCGTATGTTTTGCCTGCATTTGAATACGGAACTAATGATAGGAGCAGCATAACTTTTGGAAACGATTCGACTGGTAGTGAGCACTACTTCCGGCAAACGAATAGAGGTGAATGAATTTAACCCGGCAGGCATGTCTCTTGTGAAGCCTGTTTCTCCTCCACCAAGTGCATTTATTCCTATACCAGAAGGGACTAAAATAACCACACTGCAAGGCCGGGTGCCAATGGCTTTTGATCCGGATTTGCAAAAAAGTATTCGACTTCATGAATATGATGGTGAACGTATTCAGCCGGTTGCCGCCATACTTCCGCCGGGATATTTGCAACTGTATCGACCGGCCTACACTGCTGAGCTGGATGCAAGGCGCCTGCCTCCTGCCGGTTACAGCCTTCTTGGTGCAAACGACTCAGGTTATGTTGTTGCAGCCATTTCTCTTCAACAGGAAGCTCAGATAATCAGAGTTTATGAGACGGACGAAGAAGATGAAATAGAACAGAATATTCAGCAGGTTAAAGAGAATGAAAACTCACGTCTCTATTTAGCTCTTACCTCTGAGAAAGGGGTCGATATTGCTGCGAAGTTCGGCTCCGAGCTTGAACCCAACAAGCTGATTCTCAGCAGTCGGGCAGACCTACTCGCCAAACACCCTGCTACCGTTAAGTTCTTTGATTCTGTTTATGTTGAGGTCAATTCCTTTCAGAGTGCCTTTTACGAGCGATTTCAGCCATCCCAATCGATGTCTTTGCAAGAAGCATTGGAGTTCAGCAGCAGCTTAGATACTGCTCAGGCAGGAATATGTTATCAGGTTTTTCCGGGGCTTACGGATCATCCCCTTGAGATGGTTGCAATGAAAGATACATTGCATAAATATGACAAATTAGCAGTAAGACTTCAAAACCTGCCCTGTGACCCGGAATGGTATATAGAAGAGCTGGCACTGACCAGACAACATCGACAGATGGTTGGTATAACCGAATGGCTGAAGGTATACCGACAAACGATCGAGGGCCGCGGATAATTCAGCGGCTTAATTTAACTCCACTCCAACCATCGAAAGGTCATCTCGGCTAACGATCTTACTGGCATTTTCTTCAGCATTGCCGAAAACGACCTCAAGCGCATCTTCCATGGAGCTGTGATGTACATTTTCAATACAGTCCAGGAGTTTAGGGGGATAGATCGTTGAAGCTTCTTCAGAATACGCGCGGGTTACACTGTCGGAATAGATATAAAGTCGTTCACCGAATTTCAACTTCATTTCAAAGGTTTTATGCGTCGCCTCCGGAAGCAGACCAATCGGCAGACCGCCCTTTTTGACGAATTCAGCCTTACCCTCGACATTCACTTTAATGCACGCCGGATAACCAGCAACCGTAAACTTTAACTCCCTGGTTTCCTGGTTATAAATGCCATAAAAAAGGGAAAAGAATTGTGGGTTTTCAAAGTCATTCTGAAACTGGCGGTTTAGTACATCAACCACATCATGGGGTTCCCTTAGAGTGGGATCAGAATTCTTGTCTGATCTGAATAGTGAGTAACCACCCAGGGAAGGTGTCAATAACCGGGTTAAACTAACAGATAAGAGAGCTGCAGCTAATCCCTGCCCACTCACATCTATCAGATAAATCCCCACATTATTATCATCAAACTGAACCATATTTAACATATCACCGGAAAGTTCGTTTGACGTGCGGAGTTTCCAGGCAAGAGAAACACCTTCAAAGGGCAAGGAATTCTGTGGGAGCATGGATTGCTGGATTTTTGAAGCTGCAACCAGCATTTGCCTCATACGATCATTTACACGGGTCAACTGCTGATTATCTTTATGAATTTGATTTTGAGCTTCAAAAAGCGCTTCCTCACTTCGGATGATTCTTTCACCGGCACGAATACGCGCCTCAAGTTCTTTTGGATAAAACGGTTTGCGTAGAAAGTCATCAACTCCTGATCGAATGGCATTAACCATATCCGTTTTGGTATCAACCGAACTCAGCATAATGATATATACATAGTCCGAGCGCGGTATTTCACGAATTCTTTTAACCAATTCAAGTCCGCTTAACTCGGGTAATAACGAATCGACAATTACAATGGAAAAAGGGTCCTGGCAAAAGGTTTTAAAGCCCGACATACCGTCTTTTCGCCATACTGTTTCATAGCCCCACTTTTCAAGACTGCTTTTAATAAACAATCCACTGCTTTTGTCATCTTCGATTAATAAGACATTCATTATTCTTTCCTGTTTTATCCGCTGAAATAATCATCGAACAATTTTTTTAGAAATTAAAAATATTCTTCAGCAGACAAAAAATCCTACCGATTACCTAATTGGAAAGGGAATAAACAGGGATGATCCCTCCAAAAAACAGAAGGAATAGAGATGACGGATAAAAGAGAAGTGCGTACGATAAATTTAGCCGGTTCACTGGAGATTTCCAGTGCTCCGGAACTGAGGCATCAGTTACAAAATGAAATTGAGTCGGGAACGGAGTGGCTGATGATTGATCTAAGCCGAGTGACCTTTATCGACAGTTCCTGTTTAGGTATTCTGGTCGTAGCGTATAAAACAACGCGTCGCAAGGGTGGGATAATTAAATTCGTTAACCCATCTCCGCAGGTAAAACAAATATTTGATCTTACACGACTCAGCCAGCACGTTGAGATTTACGACTCACTGGCTGAATGCGAAGAAAGTTTCGTCTGATAAACGCTGTTCCGTAACGCAGATCCGATATCATGCAGATTGAACGGTTTCGCAACGCAAGCTGTGAAGCCGTATGCACGGTAGTTACTCATTATGGGATCATTCGAATAACCGCTTGATACGATGGCGTTCACATCCGGATCAAGCTCTCTAAGCATTACAATTGCATCCTTACCGCCCATGCCCCCCGGAATAGTAAGATCCATTATAACCGCATCAAAACGGCGATTAAGCTCCATTGCATCTCTGTAAAGCTCAATGGCCTCTTCACCATCGGCAGCGCTTTCCACAGAATAACCCAGTCGCTTCAACATTTGACCAACCAGACTACGAATGGACTCTTCATCATCCATTATTAATACACGCCCCTGACCAGTCTGCATTGTCTCCTCTGCTTCTTCATTTACCGCCTCTTTGTCGGGCACAGCAGGTAATAATATGGTAAATATTGTTCCTTCGCCCTCTATGGAATCTACACCGATATATCCTTCGTGATTTGAGATAATTGAAAAACAGGTTGCAAGACCAAGCCCACTTCCCTCTTCCTTTGTTGTGAAATAAGGGTCGAATATTCTGGATCGGATTTCCTCTGGGATTCCATTCCCCTCATCAGCAATACGAAGCTGTAAATAGTTTCCGGGTGGCATCGGGAAATGTGGATACTCCATTTCGTATCGTATCGGAAAGTTTTTGCAATCGACGTGCAGCTTGCCTTCATTTTCCATCTCGTGCAGCGCGTTAATTACAATATTATTTATTACCTGGCTAATTTGTCCCTTGTCTGCTTCAATCGGCCAGAGATCATCCGGGAAGGAGTATTCACAGGAAATTTTGCTACCGACAATCGTGAACTGAACTGTTTCATGCACAAGTTCTTTTACGCTGGCAGTTTCCTTAATCGGTGCACCACCCTTAGAGAAGGTCAGAAGTTGATGTGTAAGATCCTTCGCACGATTGCTGGCACTTTCTGCTTCTTTCAGTCGTTCGATTGACTCAGTGGAAATACCGCTATCAATTTTTGCCAAAGCTATATTTCCAATAATCGCCGTCAGCATATTATTAAAGTCATGAGCTATTCCACCGGCCAGCAACCCAACTGATTCCAGCTTCAGGATTTTCTGCATTTCCTGCTCGGTTTTTTGCTGCTCAGTAATATCGCGAAATGCCAGAACTGTTCCGGTTGTATTGTCATTATCATCATTTATAGGAGCAACGCTTAATCCGATTATGGATGCTGAATCATTATCATGCTGTAGCATCAGATTAGGGTATTCAATGGTCCTTCCGGTTCTCAAGACCTCAAATGATGGGTTAAGACGGGTCTCCTGATTCTTCTCGGTTGAAAAATGCAGAACATCCATAATATTCCGGCCAATGGCATCTTTATAGGAAAAACCGGTTATACCCTCCGCAGCAGGGTTCATGAACAGGATACAATTTTCTACATCCGTTGTAATTACCCCATCGCTAATACTGTTCATGGTTACTTTCAACCTCTCACGCTCGGAACTTAATTCCTCCAGGAATCGCTTGCGGTCGATAGCACCGGCAATATGCTGCCCAACAAAACTGAGCAGTTCCAGATCTTTCTGAGTAAAGCGAATCTCCTGATTATAGCTTTGCACGACGATGCCTCCAAACGCAACGCCACCACGAATAAATGGAACGAACGCCCATTCCACCGCCAATTCACCGAAGACCTTGAACTTCTTTTCTTCCATCGCGCGGGTTAATTCTTCACGAGATAGTTTCAGTGGCTTACCACCCCGAATCGCATATTCGGTCAGTCCCTCGCTATTATCTCGCGGTGCAGGGAAGCTATCATATTCATCAACAAAATACGGGCAGTCCAACGTCTGCGTATTTTCGTCATAAAGGGCAATGTAGAAATTCTCTGCATAGGTAAGCTGGCCGACTACGGCATGAATTGCGGCATAGAATTCATTCATATCATCCGTAAAGGTGGTAATCTCCGCAATTTTGTAATGGGCCTGCTGTCTGCGCTCAGCCTCTTTTCTTTCGGTTATATCACGAAAAACCGCCTGAACCACCTTTTTGTTATTCATGCGAAACAGATTGGCAGAGACCTCAGCCGGCCAAATGGTGCCGTTTTTACTTACGACATCTATTTCGAAACGCACATACCCTTTTCTGATAAGTTCTGCAGTTGCACTGGTTAAGAGCGCATGCTGCTCTCTGGGGTAAAAGCGGCTAATATTTAATGATGTTACTTCAGCATCAATAATGCCGAACTTGGACAGCACCTGCTCATTGCAATCCAAAAGCCGTCCGGCAAGATCGTAAATGATGATGCTGTCATTGGAGAACTGGAAGAGATTACTGTATTTCTCCTCACTGGAGCGTAGAGCGACTTCGGCCAGGCGTTTTTCACTAATATCCTGATAAATAGCAAGGATTGCCCGTTCGCCATTGTATTTCACAATCGACGTGTTCGCATCCATTAACCGCTCGCGTCCGTCTTTGCGAAGCTGAACCATTTCAAAGTGAGAAGAGCTTCCGGAAATCAAAGTTTCCTTTACGCAACGTGCTATTCGGGATGGCTTTTTCGTAATTGCTTCAATACGCATATTGAGAAATTCTTCACGGGTATAACCGTATATCTCACACGCGCGCTCGTTTACTTCAAGTATGGAATGATCTGTAAGATTGTAAATGATAATTGAGTCGTGCACATTATTGAATAATCCGCGAAGCTCCTGCTCGGACTGCTCTAATTTTGCCTGACTGGCTTTATGTTGACGAATCTCTGATTCGAGGGATTTAATCGCAATACCGCGTTCTGCAACCATCTGATAGAGTTTTCTGATTGTCGGCCTGAAGACAAACAGGCCTTCCAGGATCAGTATTGCTAGAAGAATTAGCAATACATAGATTTCAAGCTGCTTGATGTACTCAATCCGCTCTTCTGATGCAACGGTATAGGTATTGGCAAATTCATCAAGGCTTTCGCTGTAGGCTGCTCCACGAAGGTGGATGAAGCGAATAAGTTCAACAGGCGATAAACGGTCTTCTATGGCAACATTGGGGTTTTTATAGGCTTCCCCAAGTTTCCGGACAAGGTCCTTCATTTGTTGAAGCTCGGGCAGGGATTTATTCAGAATGCGCTTTGCATCTGCCATTGGAGTATCTTCTTCTGCACTCTCAGTGGAGATATCCAGCTCACTATGGTAATTTTCCAGCATCCCCAACAAAGTCTGAACACGTCCGTAAAGTATACTAAAATCTGTCGTATCATTTTCAACGGGCATTTTATCCAGAATATTGTTCATTTGCTGAACGTGGAAACGCTGGCGACTGGCGATAGATATTAGACTCGCGTCTTCGGATTGCTGAACAAGGGAATGGTATATAAACCCGAACCCCATAATTGCCATAAAGGCAATGCAACCGAGAGCAACTCCGTACCTCAGTTTTAAGTTATCCTCTTTAAGAGTTTTGAACTGTCGTGATGCGTCATTCATTGCCAACCCGATCATATCTGCGTCCTTTGCATTACGGCTTCCCGTGTTCAGCCAGACAGAATTGCCCTACTGAACCTTGAAAATCAGGAGAGTCCGATAGTCAGTCCATTTAAGCTTAGCTTCGATTTTAGTTGGCAGCCAAATCAATGCTAGTTTTTTGTTATTGTCTTCTTAAGCGGTTCCGAATGCTGATTGTCCAGCACATCTTTCAATGCAGAACCCAATATCTGTACGTTATAAGGTTTCAGAATCCTTCCCTGAAAACCATGTTTTTGAAATTCAGCCATAATCGGATCGTTCGAGTATCCGCTGGATACCAAAGCCAGAAGATCCGGATACGTTTCTCTCAACGTCGCGACCATTTCTTTTCCCCCGATGCCGCCGGGGACGGTAAGGTCGGCAATTACCGCCTTAAAGGGAGCTGCTTCGCGAATAGCTTGATGATAGGCTTCGATAGCCTCTCCACCATCGCGGCAGAGAACCGTTTCATACCCCAGTCGCGTTAGCATAGCCTCGGCAACTTCCAAAATGGTTACTTCATCATCCATGACCAAAATTTTACCGTTCCCGCCATGGACGGCCTGATTTTCTTTCGGGTTATTCACCTCAAGTCCGGGCTTTGCCGGTAAGAGGATTGTAAACTCACTTCCTTTTTGATAATCAGACTCGACGAAAATATACCCCTCATGCTTTTTAATAATTGAGTAGGAAGTGGCTAGTCCTAACCCGCTCCCCTTCTGCTTCGTAGTAAAATAGGGGTCAAAGACCTGCTCAAGATATTCCTTCGGTATACCCACTCCCTCATCACCAACAACTATCCGAACATAATTACCGGGAGTGAGAAAAATGTTGCGATAGCGGACATTATCCAGAGCCTCAAAATTTTCGCAAAGGATATGAATCGTCCCGCCATTCGGCATGGATTGAGCACCGTTAATCACCAAATTATTGATCACCTGGCTTATCTGTCCTTCATCGACTTCAACATTCCAGATATCAGGTGCAAAGTGATATTCGCATTTTGCACGGTTCCCGCGCAGCACGAAACCAGCTGTTTCACGGATAATTTCTGCTATGGATGCAGCGCGTTTGATGGGTGCGCCACCTTTCGCAAAGGTTAGTAGCTGCTGTGTAAGATCACGTGCTCGAACAGCTGCCCTTTCAGCGTCATCAAGACGTAAGCTTACAGCATGTTGCTCGCTGAGGGATAGCTTACCCAGTGAAATATTTCCGATAATCGCAGTCAGAATATTATTAAAGTCATGTGCGATGCCACCGGCAAGAATACCCAGTGATTCCAGCTTTTGAGTACGCCTTAACTCTTCTTCCAGTGCCACTTCACTGGTGACATCACGCAGTACGATAACAGAGCCTATACGCTGTTTGTCCTCGTCAAACATTGCTGAAAGTGTAGCGTTAATCTTATGCTTCCGTCCATTTTCGCGTGTTATCTCCATCGGCGCTCGATGAATAGCAGTATTGCTGTCTTTTTCCAGACGGTGCAAAAACTCACCCGTACTAAGCTCACCTTCCTTCAATACCGATTGAAGAGGTTTACCGATAATCTGCTCCGGATTACAATCCAACAATCTTCCGGCAACCTCGTTTGCTAGAATTATGCGATTCATATTATCGACTGCAATTACACCATCACCGATACTCTTCAGCGTTACGCTGAGTCTCTCTTTTTCCTCAACCAAAGCACGCAGCGCATTATTTCGTTCCGTAACATCCTCTGCCATAAGAATGATAAACTGCGTCTGCTGATCGCTATTCTTTACCAGTGAAGCAGTAACGTGAACACTGATTTTATTCGATTCAGTCCGTCCCAGTTTACAGTCGAATTGGTGCATTCCTTCAGTATTCTCCAGCGTTGCCAACAGTTCCTCATGCTTTGGCATACCGGAATTCTCAGAATAAAAATCCCTGAAGAAAAGACCACGCATTGAAGAGTTCTGAAGACCGAGCATTTCCCGCATGGCCACATTTGAGACCATAATACTTCCATCGGTGAGGATAAGCATTATACCGATGCCGGCATTATCGAAAATGGTGCGGAATCGCTCTTCGCTTTCCAGCAGGGCAATTTGAACGATTTTGCGATCTGTAATATCACGGGAGTTTACAACGATGCCGCCAATGCTCGGGTTATCTAACAGATTACTGGCCATTGCTTCAAGATAAACACTATGCCCATCCCGATGTCGGAAGCGATACTCAAAGGGGCCATGAAACTCCGGTTCCTCATTCAGCCGCTGAAACGCCTCCTGCAGATTGTTTAAATCTTCTTCATGAACAAAACCATACACGGTTTGTCCCAATACGTCTTCAGCATCAAAACCCAGGAGTTTGGTAACAGATGGGCTGATATAGGTTATCTTTCCATCGGAATTCAGCACGGTAACAATATCGCTGGAATACTGAACCAATGATCGAAATCGCTCTTCTTTCTCGCGGAGTATACGCTCAGCCTCCTTGCGTTCGGAAATATCTCTACCGATTGCGAGAACGGTCTCCTGCCCATTTAATTCAAAAGACTGCGAATTTACCTCAAGCGGAATTTGATCTCCATCCTTGGTTATACAGCTAAGCTCCAATAGTACTTTCTTATTCTTGCGCAACAAAAGTAGGTGCTCTTCCAGCTTCGGATAGTCTGTTTTTAAAAAGAGCTCTCTCGGATGCATCTTCATTAACTCATCACTGCTATACCCCAGAGTGGTGCATGCTACATCATTTACTTCAATAATCGTTCCTATCCCTTCTGCAGTAAGCGGAAACACACAGACGAGATCATTAATACCGCTGAACAGCCTCCTGTATCGCGCCTCATTGAGAATGGATGCAGCTTCCAGTTGATTATTCTCATAGGCAACGCCTACCATATCAGCCGCTATACTCAGAAGCTCAATATCCCTCATGGTTGGCAAAAATTGTTCTTTGCTGTAAACGGTTATTGCACCAACCGCCACATCCTGCTGAGAGAATACCGGCATTGCACAGGAGGAGACGATATCTACACGAAGGGCTGTATCGGCCAGATTTTTCCATTCCGGATTGTTTGCGATACTTTCAGACGTGACGAGTTTTTGCTCTTGTATTGCACTGACAAAAGGACCATTACCGGCTTCACAAGAGAGAACGGACATCGTTTGCTTTAACGTTTGGTTCAAACCTGATTCTGCCACCAGGCTAATAACCTCACGATTATCATCACAAAGGGAGATAGAGCAGGAAGTTTCGGGGATTTGCTTTTTGATAAATTCGGCGATTTCGTTTAAGATCTCCGCGAGGGGATTTCCTCGCGCCATGGACTCAAGTAAATGCTTCTGCCCTGTAAGTAAATCGCTGGCTGCTTTACGCTCGGTGTTGTCTCGTATTAATGTCTGAATGCTCTTTTTGCCATCATTAGGGAAAGGCAGGCTTCTCATTTCAACAAAAGCTGTACGGCCATCAGAGCGTATCATTTTCAACTCAGACAAGAACTCCTGTGCGTCATTATCGTGGATATCGTGAAAATGACGATTCATATCGTCCTGAATGTCTGCAGGGAAAAAGTCTAACAGATTCTTTCCGATGAGGGATTTCTCATCCTTGGCAACCAACAGCCTGGCCCCGGAGGGATTCACGAATTCGATATTACCCATATCGTGAATAATCACTGTTTCCTGACTATGCTCAAGCAGACGACGATAACGCTCTTCACTCTTGCGCATCTGTTCCGCAAACCGAACTCGTTCGGTTATTTCCTGCATTGTCGCCTGAAATGCTTTTCCATCTACCGTTGCAAAGCAATCTCCCAGAGCCTGGACCTGGATTTCACGCCCGGTATGATGCATCGCCCGAAATTCAATATTGATGGTTTTTCCTTCATCAGATAAGCATGTGTCAATAGCAGACTGTACGTTTTGGATATCTTCCGGATGAACGATCTCGGATAATTCTATTCCGACCAGATTCGCCCGGGAGTCTCCGAAGATTTCGGCAAATCGGGGATTGGCATAGGTTATTTTTTTGTCTTCAACACGGAAAACACCCACCAGGGAACGCTCTACAAGAGCTTCATAGCGTGGTTTAAGATGCTCCTGAAGGGATGCCAGCAGGCGATAGGCACCATAAAGCAGCAGAATACAGCCAATTGGAAGGAGGGCATAACGAAAAGTCAGTCCCAATGGTACCAGAAAAGCATACTGATCTATTAGTTCCGGTGAGAGGTTGTGAAATGTGCTACCCACTACAGCATTGCATACAAACAGGGCTATCCCGGCCCAGATCGTTCTAAATCCCTTTAACGGGATTTTGATCAACCGAGTCGTAAGCCGGTAAAATATAATTGTCGAGACAATTACAATAAAAATTCTTAGCATGCTGAGCCAGAACATACAATACCTTCTAAATAAATTACTACACCGCAATGCGGGCAGGCATATTGAAAAATGTATGGATATTAGAAGACAGGTTTGTGCCTGAGATCAGAGGTTACGAAAATATCTGAGCAATTAGAACACAAGTGCTTCTATAGTATACAATGAATTCCAAAGAATGTATACGATAAAATTGTCAATTTTTTAATTGATACAATAAAGGCGGGAAGGAAAAAAAGAAGCCTTCCTGCCCCGAACATCAAAACCTCTCAACCCTCTCCATTCGAGAGATCAACCATGACCATTACAGTTCGGGACAGGAAAGAAACTTCTAGCCTAATCCATCTGCTTTCGCAGGAAGGTCGGTATATCAAGGTCTTCGATGTCGTTGTTCAGGTTCAGATTATCGGTTCCGGTTTTCATCGGACGCGCCTGAGGTTCTTCCGGCTTTTTCTTTTCACGCATAAACGTGGGCAAATCCAGAAGTTTCGGACTGGTCTCAACGGGTGCAGAGTCTTCCTTTGGCGGTTTTGACGCAGCCTTTTCCTCTACCATAAACCCGGTCGCGATTACTGTAATAAAGATCTCATCTGTTAAATTATCATCGAGCACGGCTCCAAAGATCACATTCGCATCTTCCCCGGCCTCTTCGTAGATAATCGTTGTTGCCTCGCTTACCTCAAAAAGAGACATATCCGGTCCGCCGGTAATATTTACCAGTACTCCACGAGCACCGTTGATCGAAACACCTTCGAGAAGCGGGCTTGATATTGCCTGCTGTGCTGCCTGAATCGCTTTACCTTCACCACGAGCAGCACCGGTTCCCATAAGGGCATCACCCATCTCAGCCATGATGGTTCGAACGTCAGCAAAGTCCAGGTTAATAAGTCCGGGCACGGTGATAAGATCTGAAATACCTTTGGTTGCATGAAGGAGCACATCATCAGCTACCTTAAATGCATCCAGCAGGGGTGTGGATTTATCCACAACAGCAAAAAGTCTTTGATTCGGTATTACAATCAAAGTATCGACAACTTTGCGCATTTCTTTAATACCTTCTTCTGCGCGCTTCAATCTTTTTATCCCTTCGAAATTAAAGGGCTTTGTAACGATACCAACGGTCAGCGCACCAATCTCTTTGGCGATCTCGGCAACTACCGGTGCTGCACCGGTTCCGGTTCCACCGCCCATACCGGCAGTAACAAAAACCATATCGGCTCCCGCCAGTACTTTGGCAACTTCCTCACGATCTTCTTCAACCGCCTTTGCTCCTACATCCGGGTTAGCGCCTGCTCCCAATCCCTGAGTAAGCATTTGTCCAATCTGTAGTTTCTGCGGAGCCAGGTTGGTTTCCAGTGATTGTGAATCCGTATTTACAGCGATAAAATCAACGCCAAATAATCCTGAATTCATCATCGTATTAATCGCGTTTCCACCGGCGCCACCAACACCGATCACCTTGAGCTTGGCATTTCGTTCTGCTCTTTCGTCAAATTCAATGGCCATAATCACAGCCTCCTTTAAATGGTTGATCTCTTTTTAATATTGATCTCTCGTAAATCTATATGAACGCGCCTAGAAGAAGCGCTTAAAAAATTGACTAAAACTGGACATCACGTCTTCCCAGAGATTTACATCATCTCCACGTACAAAAGATGTTGTTTCATGATATTTGGCACCGTAGAGACAAAGTCCTACCGCAGTGCTGTAAATCGGACTGCGAACCGAATCGGTAAGTCCGCCAAGATACTTAGGTAGTCCAAGACGTACCGGTATTCCCCAGACGCGCTCAGCCATTTCGGATGTTCCTTCCAGTAAGGCACCGCCACCGGTTATCACCGCGCCGGCTGCCATCAGTTCAAGTAATCCGGACTTATGCATTTTCTGATAGGCAAGCGTTAGCATCTCTTCCATTCGCGGAGCAACGATTCCCACCAGTACGGACTTAGAAATAGTTCGTGCCGGACGTCCACCCACTCCCGGTACCATGATCGTATCACTGTCTGTTAGGTTCTCGTGGCTAACGGAACCGTGGGCCAGCTTTATATCTTCTGCCTGATCGGGTGGGGTTCTGAGTCCGATTGCCAGATCGTTTGTAACGTGCTGACCACCCAGGGCAACCACAGATGTATGCTGAATATGGCCGTCGAAGAACATGGCAATATCCGCTGTTCCGCCACCAAAATCTACCAGCGTTACGCCGAGTGAGCGTTCATCATCATCAAGCACTGCAAGACTGGATGCCAGGGGTTCGAGAATGATATCTTCAACATCATATCCGGCACGCTGGACGCTACGAACGATATTCTGTGCAGACGTAACTGCAGCTGTTACAATATGGACTTCCACCTCAAGCCTTACGCCGGACATACCGAGTGGATCCGGAATGCCGTCCTGGTCATCCACAATATATTCCTGTGGAATAACGTGAATGATCTCGCGGTCGATCGGCAATGCCAATGCCTTGGCGGCATTAATCGCTCGATCGACATCCTCCTGGGTAATCTCGTGATCGTCGCGCGAGACCCCAACCATACCTTTGCTATTGAGGCTGCGAATATGGTCTCCGGCAATACCAACAAAGACGGAATCGACCTCAACTCCGGCCATGGTTTGTGCCTCTTCAAGCGCAGCCTGCACCGATGACACCGTTTTGTCTATATTAACGACCACACCTTTACGAAGCCCATGTGATGGCGAGCTGCCGATACCGACAACGTTTAGCTTTCCATCTGTGTCTTCCTTAACGATAACGGCACAAATTTTTGTGGTTCCGATATCCAGACCGGTGATTATTCGACCTTCCATAATCCAACTCTTTGGTTTAGTTCACTTTCTTTTGAACAATTATGCGATCTTTGAATGACAAGTCTATTCGCTGCACTGTGGGCAACATATCAGAGACCGGTTTCTTATTCAAAAACTCGCTTAGAATAAACAGGCGTTGATACAGATTTTCGTTACCGAGCCTTACCACAGCCCCCCCGCGAACGAGGTAGAGCTCCGGCCAGCGCTCCTTATTGATATTTATTTCTGAAATCAGAGAGAGCAGCTTTTCATCTACCTCCCGGATTTTTTTTACCAGTTCAATAGCCTGAAACAGCGGCGTGCGATCTTCATCCAGCTCGGCAACCGTCAACCCGGTAACAAGCGGCAAATTACTGACCGGCATTCGGGGCAGGCGCTTCAACATCACGCCTGACTCATCTACCATGTAGATGGATTTATCAATCATATAAAGGACCGGAACACGCTCTCTCACATCAATCCGCACCGTCGCCGGCAATGAACGTGCAACATTAGCAGCACGTATATATTTATTCTCCATCAGATTACTCGTTACGTCTTCGATGCTCATACGAAACAGTGCCTGCTCAATCTTAATCCCACTCGATTCGGTAATATCCTCCGGTTCCAGATAATGATTACCGGAAATTTCCATATGCTCAACCCGAAAAAAATCACTTCTGAAAAACAGCTGCATACCAATGGAGTAAACGATATAAAAGCCAATGAACATCACGGCCCAAATCAACGCTTCCCGCGGAGAAGGGTAAAACATCGACTTTCTTTTCAATACTTTTCGTTTCATTTCTAATATCCCGTTTCCGACGCTTCCCTAAGCAGCTATAAGCGCGTTTATTTCTGTTGCGATATGCTTTGCGGCATTTGGCTTAGCCAGTTTCTTCCAGGCCGCTCCCTGCTCTGCTCGCTTTTCCGCAGAATCCAACAGCATTTGCAGAGCTTCCTTAAGCTGGAGATGCCATTCATCTCCCTCTTTAACCATACGGGCAGCACCGGCTTTTTCCACCATTGTTGAATTGAGCTCCTGATGGTTACCCGCAGCATAAGGATACGGTACCAGTATTGTAGCCTTCTCAGCAATAGCCAGTTCTGCAAGACTGCTGGCACCAGCTCGACAAATGATTATATCTGCTGCAGCAAATGCAGCCGGCATATTCTCTATGTAGTTAAGCAGCACTACTCGTTCATCCTGCACGCTTAGTCCGGCCTTAACTGCCTCATACTCTCCCCTACCGGTTTGCCAAATAATCTGCACCGATTTGTCCTGCAGCAGTTCAGGTAACAGTTTGTTCAAGGCAGTGTTGATTGCACGAGAGCCCTGACTGCCACCGAAGACAAAGATGGTCCGGTTTTTCGGATTGAGATTCCATTCTTTCAATCCCTGCTCACGACTTAGAGAGCCCATCTGGCGAATCGGATTGCCGGTAACAACCAGCTTATCTTCGTATTCGCTGAAATGACTACTGGCCTGCTCAAAGGCGAGGCAAATTTTTCGGGCGTAGCGCGCCAACAGGCGCGTTGTAACCCCCGGATGAGCATCCTGCTCCTGTATTAGCACCGGCACTCCCATACGGGAGGCCATGTATAAAATAGGTCCGGTTACGTAACCGCCCATGCCAACCGCAACCTGCGGTTTAAATGAGCGCACAATCTTCCAACTACTATATAGACTGCTTATCAGTTTAACCGGGAACAGCAGATTCTTTAATGAAAAGCTGCGATTAAAACCGGAGATCCAAATCGTTTGCATCGGGATATCGTATTTGGGAACGATACGGGTTTCAATACCGCCTTTTCCCCCGACATAAAGGAAATCGTAGTCGCCGTTTTCTTTCAGCGCCTCAATCGTCGCCAGGGCAGGGTAAACGTGTCCACCCGTTCCGCCACCGGCTACTAAAATGCGTCCTGTTTTATTCGTCGATTCCACGATTGATTATTTCCTGGTTCCTGATTTCGCTACTTTTTTAACACGTGCCTTCGCAGGGCGGTTTTTTCGCAAATTATACGGTTTGGCCTTTTTCTTGCCGAGCGTATCGTTCGTTATTCTCATCAGTAAACCGGCATAGATACAGGAGAATAACAGCGCCGTTCCACCATAGCTGATAAACGGTAGCGGCAGACCGGTAGCCGGTAGTAACTGCATGGTTACCATCATGTTAACGACTGCATAAAGGACAAAATGCGCCGTTAGTCCCACGATTAAATAAAAATCAAATCGATTCTGCGTTCTGGTTGCCGCTTTAATGCCGCGCGCCATAATTATCAGAAAAAGACTGATAACGCCTACCGTGCCCAGCAGGCCTAATTCCTCACCGATGATCGCAAAAATAAAGTCTGTATGCGCCTCCGGCAGGAAGAACATTTTCTGGGTGCTATGCGCAAAGCCGACACCGTTTACACCGCCTGTACCCAGACTTACCAGTGACTGGTACACCTGGTATCCACTTCCCTTTATATCATCGCCAGGTGCCAAAAAAGACAGCATGCGCTGCATCTTGTAAGGCGAAATAAGCACCGCTATAATCATCATTGGCACAAAGCTCAATCCGGTAAGGAAGAGGTGCGAGATCTTAATCGGAGCCACAAACAACATGGTCAAACAGATGCTAATCAGCATAAATGCGCTGCTAAAGTCTGGTTGCATGAGCACCAGAATCGCAAACATTGCGATATAAAACAGGTGCGGAAAAAGACCTTCGTTATAGCTGTTTAAATAGCGTTCCTTTCGGCTCAGCGAATCGGCAAAAAACAGAATCAGCGCAAACTTGGCTACGTCCACCGCCTGGAAATTGATAAATCCCCAGCTAATCCAGCGGCCGCGCTCTATAAATGCTGCGTAAAACAAAATGGCCAAAGCACCCATCAGGATATACCACGTATAGCCCTGCAGCTTGCGATACGGCAGGCTATACATTACCGTCATACCGATTAGTCCGACGATTAAGAATTTCAGGTGGCGCTTCAGGAAGAAGAGATGATCTCCCCAATACTGCCTGGCATAGAAGGCACTGGAGCTGTACACCATAATAATTCCCAACACGATCAGCAGGAAAAATGAGGCAACCAGCCATTTGTCGATATAGTGCTTTTTCACAGCGTCTTCTTTACGGTTAGTTAAGTCTCTAACTTCGTGAATAGTGATACAAAATTTTTTTACTATTTTCCTATCGCACCTTAAACGTTGCCAGGCTTAACAATGCCAGCACAACGCCAACAATCCAGAAACGCACCACAACCTTGGTTTCCGGCCAACCTTTTAATTCAAAATGGTGGTGCAAAGGAGCCATTTTAAACACCCTGCGTCCTTCCCCGTATTTCCGACGGGTATATTTGAAATAGGATGTTTGAATAATTACGCTAAGCGTTTCTGCGACGAATACACCACCGATTAAAATCAAAAAAATTTCTTTTTTTACCAGAATAGCTACAGCACCCAAAGTGCTACCCAATGCCAACGAGCCGGTATCTCCCATAAACACCTGAGCCGGATAGCTATTATACCAGAGGAATCCCATGGCAGCCCCTACGATCGCCAGACAGTAAACCGCCAGTTCCCCACTACCCGGGAGAAAAACGATATTGAGATAGTCGCTGAACTTAAAGTGACCGGTTACATAACTAATACCGGCAAATGCCAACATGGCAATTGCGATTAGGCCGGTTGCAAGTCCGTCCAGGCCATCTGTGAGGTTTACAGCATTTGACGAAGCCGTTAGCACAAAAATCACCAGCGGGATGTAGAGAATGCCGAACTGGATTTCGTAGTTCTTCAGAAAAGGCAGGCTGGTATTGGCATTTAGCCCCTGGGCAATAAAGGCATCGTTGAAATAAATTGAGCATCCCAGGATGAGGCCAATCAGAAACTGACCTACAATTTTATAGCGCCCGATTAAACCGCGCTTCATTTTTTTAACAACCTTCAGATAGTCATCTATAAATCCGACGACTCCCATCCAGATCGTACAAAGAAAGATCATTTGTACATAAAAATTGTCCAGCTTACCCCACATCAAAACCGATATGGAAACGGCACCAAGGATAATCAATCCCCCCATAGTGGGCGTGCCTTTTTTAGCGAGATGAGATTCAGGCCCGTCTGTTCGGATGGTTTCGCCAAGCTGATGCCGGCGCAGCATATTGATTACGCGTGGACCAATAACAAGGCAAAGGAATAGCGAGGTAAGCGCAGCAAGTGCAGCACGAACGGTGATATAACGAAATACGTTAAATCCGAAAAACACGTCTTTGAATTCAAATAAAAAGTCTGCTAACATCTTTAATTCCTCGCGACGCTAAGCGCCGGTTGTTTCGCCATGCAAATAGGTGAGCACTTTTTCCATCTGCATACCACGCGAACCTTTTAAAAGCACTACATCACCAGACACCAGATAGTCTTCCAGATGTTCGGCAATCGATTGGTGTGAACTATACCAGTTCGACTCTGTATCACCGGCGTTTCCGCGCATTTCGCGCAAAGCCGCTTTACTGGCTGGTCCATAAAGCAATACCAGGTCCAGTTCTTTTTCTATCGCCAGCCTGCCGATCTCGGCATGCTCTTCTTCTTCATAGTCACCAAGTTCCAGCATGTCCCCCATCACCAATACAGCGCGATGTCCTTTTTCTTTCATTTCGGCGAGATAGTTGATCGCTGCTTTCATCGAATCAGGATTGGCGTTATAGGCATCATTCAGAAAAAGAATGCCGCCATGCTCAAAGAAATCCATGCGCTTATTTGCAGGCTTAAACGCTTCCAGTCCCGCTTTAATCAATTTGAGGTCCATTCCGGCCAGAATACCGATTCCAGCTGCCATTAAGGCATTTAATAACTGATGATCTCCGGGAATAGCCAGCTTAACGTCTATTTCTCCATTCAGCAGGAAGGTAAGGCAACCCTTCTCATCGCGCTCGGCAGTCATTCCCCAAACATCACAATCTGGTGTGTAGCCAATTCGCATGATCTGATGACGGTCGCTTTGGTAATTCCGCAAGCGCTCATCTTCCATGTTGATAAGAATAGTACCCGCATCCACGGCTTCATAGATTGACGTTTTCTCTTCATAAATACCGTCAAGGCCATCGAAGAAACCGACATGCCCTTTACCGACATTGGTTACCAACGCCACGTCCGGCTTAGCTAGATTGGCCAGATGTGCTATCTCTCCCGGGTGATTGGTTCCCATTTCAAGAACTGCATAATCTGCCTGCATATCCATATCAAGCATCATCAGCGGCAGACCGATATGGTTATTCTTATTTCCTTCACTGCGAAAGACGCGAAATTTCTCTTCCAGCACTGCGGCAACCATTTCACGCGTTGTGGTTTTTCCGTTTGAACCGGTAATACCAATAATCTTTCCCTGAAAGGACTCTCGATGCCAAGCCGCCAACTTTTGCAGAAAGTCCAGCGTATCCTCTACGGCCACGATTGCTCCGCCGGAGAGGGGATTATCCGCAAGCCAACGTTGTCGAACGACTACCGCAGACGCTCCTTTCTCAAGAGCAGCGGCGGCATAGTCATGCCCATCATGCGTCTCCCCTTCTATTGCGACAAACACGCTACCTGCTGTAATTGTGCGGCTATCGATAGACAGCGGCAAATAGGCAACTGCGGCATCACCATTCAGCTGATGCGGATAAGTTGCCAAGAATGCAGCAAGATTCTGTTTCATTTCCGTGTTCATCACGTTTACCTTTATGGGGCACAGCTTAATAAAACTTCAGTATCCACCGTCATCCTGCTACCTGCAGACGGTGTTTGTTTTTTAACCACACCATTACCTTCAACAGATACCGGCACGTTCCACTGACCGAGAATTTGCAGCGCCTCTTTCAGGCTAAGGCCAGTCAGTTTCGGCATATTGGCATCGGCATTCACCCTCTCCGTCCAGAGCTGCACTTCAGTAATATCCGTTAGATCGGTGTAAGCCGGCGGGTCCTGACGTACAACCAGATCGCCCTCGCCAACAATGTTATAACTCACGCTCTTTCGAGCTAATGACTTTGCAGCCTCCTCAACAGTGAGGCCTTCTACAACCGGCAGGTAATTTTTAATCCGCGGTAGTTCAATTTCACTTCTGGCCAACTGAGTTTGGAACGGTCTCAGGTCCTCACCGGGTAAGCCGGCAATGCGTCTTGCAATACGCTTAAAAGCCGGAGCTGCAACCTGGCTGCCGTAGTATCCGTTACGCGGATTATTGACGACCACCATCAAGACGAATCGCGGTTTATCGGCCGGAAAGAATCCAACGAAAGAGCCGACGTGACTATCAGACGAGTGTGTTTTCGTCAGTGAATTGATTTTCTGAGCCGTTCCGGTTTTCCCGGCAACCGGGATATCATTTATGCGTGCCGTCTGGCCGGTGCCGCGCTCTACGGCCCTTTGCAACACCTTACTTACGCGCTGCGCGGTTTCCTGAGAAATCACCTGCCTGACAACCTGAGGATTATTTGCCGCTACAACATCACCATGTTCATTCCGTACGCGGCGCATCACGTAGGGCTGAAGAAGCATTCCTCCATTTGCGACGGCAGCATAGGCCGAGACAATCTGGAGCGGTGTTACTGCAACTTCATAACCGATACTCATATAATAAATAGAGCCTTTGGAGTAATTACCCGGCTGATGCAGAATACCTGGAGACTCTGCCGGCAAATCTATCCCGCTACGGGCACCAAAGCCAAAGTCGCGGGCGTAGCGATAGAAATCCTGCTTTTCAAATTTATTTGCCAGCTTAATCACGCCAATATTGCTGGACTGCTCAAACACCTGACTCGCAGAGAGATATTGAAACTTTTTATGGTCTCTTATATACTTTTTGACCAGTTTGAAACGACCGTTCTCGCAGTAGACCAACTCTTCATTAATATCAATATCGAGCTGTTCAAGCAGCAGTGTCAGAGCGACCATTTTAAATGTCGATCCAGGTTCATATGGATCGGTAATAACGCGATTGCGAAAGTTAGGAAGTTTATAACTACCGTATTGGTTGGGATTAAATCCCGGATAGTTAGCCATTCCCAACACTTCACCAGTGTGCGGATTCATTAATATTGCAGTACCGTTTTTGGCCTTATGCTGCTCGATAGCCTTTTGTAACTCTTCCTCTAGAATCCCCTGATAGACCATATCGATAGTCGTCTCGACCGTCATGCCATTTTGTGGTTCAACCGTTGGAAAATTGATATTCGGGAATTGATTGCCGAGCGCATCACGCAGGTAAATGGACCAACCCGGTTTTCCGGAGAGCCATTTGTCGTATTGTAACTCGAGTCCGCCCTTGGCGTAGTTTTCATAATCGCAATAGCCAACCAGCTGAGCAGCCTGCTGACCATAGGGGTAATAGCGACTAAATTTTTTCTCGAGCTGTAGCCCCGGCAGCTTGAGAGCGCGGAGCTTTTCAGCTTGCTCCAGGCTTACGCGGCGATTTAGATAAACGAATGGTTTACCTGCCGGCATTTTTTTAAGGATGGTGTTTTTCGATACGTCCAGGATTTCAGCGATTTGACCGGCTGCTGCACCTCGGTCATCGAGCTGCCCCGGGCGAACCGCCAGCTCAAATTGAACTAAATCAACAGCAATAGGTTGATTATTGCGATCGACAATAGATCCACGCATCCCCGGAAGCTCCCGACGATTTTCGAGATGCCCACGGGCAATAGTGCGATAGTGATCGTGACGTACGATTTGCACGTAGATCAAACGCCCAATAATGGCGGAGAATCCCAACAGCCACAACAATGCGAGAATACCCAGTCTATTCTGAGTAAGTTTCTCCAGTGGAGTTTTGCTGAAGATTCTGTTCTTTTTCTTGCTGGTCTTTTTGAACATAATATTCAAACGCCTTCTGGTCTACCCTGAGCACGGAGCGATTTCTTGCGGCATCCAGCCCGAGCCGTTCACGCGTCATCTTCAGGATGCGTTGATTGTTCTTCAACCTGGTATTTATATTGGCCTTCAGTCGGCTATTCTCACTCTGCAAGCGCAATATCCTGTCCTGAAGCACCTTTGTTTCTTTTACCGTCTCGGTTACTTTGTATTCTTTCCACTGATAAACTAAAAACAGTCCTGCAACTACCATAATCGCAGCAAAGATCGTTGTGATTACCGTAGCGCCATACAGCGTATTTCGTAGCCCTTTGCGAAACTGCAGTTTGGCGAGTTCCGCACGGGTCTTCTTCTTTTTACGTTTTTTCGAAGCTTCCCGGGCCTTAGCTGTGGTTGTCGATTTTTTGGCAGCAGCAGTCGACCTGGAGCTTGTCTTGCGAGACGTGCTCTTTTTCGCCGCGCTTTTCTTTCTGTTTTGATGCTGCAACGCCATCTTTCTAATCCATTTCCTGGTATTCGGTCAACTTTTTGGCGACCCGCATCCGCGCGCTTCTTGCACGCGGGTTTTTCTCGACTTCATTTTTTGTTGCAACCACTCCTCTTTCGAGGATCTTCACTTCTTTTTCCTTTTCGCAGCGACAGACCGGAAACTCCGGGGGACAGATACAGTCGCGCTGTTTTTCTTTCATGAAGCGCTTTACGATTCGGTCTTCCAGCGAGTGGTAGCTGATTACTACCAACCTGCCATCTTTCCGTAATGCATCGAATGCTTTTTGTAGCGCATCTTCCAGGCGCTCCAGCTCGCGATTCACTTCGATTCGCAACGCCTGAAAAACTCTCGCTAACGATTTATTCAGAAAGCGCTCACCGGTTATACTGCGAACAATTTCTACAAGCTGCCCGCTACGGGTGATGCGCTCACCTCTTCTATGTGCCACAATGTCTCGTGCGATGGCACGCCAGTGCCGTTCTTCTCCGTAGTTGCGAATAACGATACCAAGGTCTTCCTGAGAGTAGTCGTTTACAATTACCTCAGCACTTAATCGCTGACGCTGATCGAAGCGCATATCCAGCGGACTATCCGTGCGGAAAGCAAATCCGCGATCCGGTTCGTCTATCTGGTACGACGATATCCCGAGATCGAAATACACACCATCGACCGGGATTGCCATCAGCTCGTAGAGCACTATATCCAGCTGATCGTAAAACGTTTGCCGGACATCAAAATTTTCAAAGCGCTTTAACCGTTCACTTGCGTAGGCAATTGCATCTGCATCTGCATCGATGCCGATTACGCGACCACCGGTCACCAGCGTATTTAAGAACAACTCACTATGTCCACCACCCCCAAGGGTGCAATCAACATAGGTTCCAGACGGGTTTGTTATAAGGTGTGCAACGCTTTCTTCCGGCATTACCGGAGCATGGTATCGACTTTCCACCGGCTTAACTCCTTACGGAACGGACTTAAATATCCAGATCCAGTGAGATGCGCTGAAACTCTGCTTCTGTTTTGCGCACGTAATCTTCGTAGCGCGCCGGTTGCCACAGCTCAATCTTCTGTTCATATCCAACAACCAGAACTTCGCCTTCCAGCGCAGCATAGTCGATCAGATTTGCCGTTAGATTCAGCCTACCCTGCTTATCGATACGTTGTTCGGAGGCCTGATACATCAATCTCCGGGAGAGGATGGCAAATTCACGGTCACTGGCAAGTCTATCCTTGATTGCAGCGACGGTCTCCTGCCATGATTGGAGGGGGTACATTGCGATGCACGGTTCGGATGCCCGGACCAGAATGAGGGTATCCTCATCCTCTTCCCGAAGATTCTTGCGAAACTTCGCCGGGAAGTTAATCCTTCCCTTGGTATCCAATGTGCTCTTAAAACTGCCCCAGAACCCACTCATTAGGCCTCTTTTCACCCTTTACATGGAATTAAGTGGAATTTTCCCCACTAAACACCACCAATATCACTGCTTTTGGTCTATAAATCAAGAAAAAAAATGAAAAACCCTGGAAAAGCTCCGGGGTTTTAAAAGCGCCCTGTTTTGGGATAGCTGCAAGTGCCACAAAAAAAGCCCCGGGATAAATCCCGGGGCTTTAAGTTAAAAAGCAGACTGGAGCAGTTTTCAAAACGGCTCCAGTCTGATCAAGAGAACAAGAGGGTGAATCCAATCGCCTAAAGGATCAGCATGGCATCTCCGTAGGAATAAAAGCGATACTTCTCTTTTACTGCCTGCTTATAGGCGTGCATTACAAATTCGTGACCACCGAAGGCCGACGTCAGCATTAGCAGCGTCGACTGCGGAAGATGGAAGTTCGTAATCAATCCGTCTACAGCACGGAACTGATGAGGCGGAAAGATAAAGCGGTCTGTCCAGCCGGTTCCCTGCCTTACAAATCCGGAGCGGTCGGCAACGGTCTCGAGAACGCGCACGGAAGTCGTCCCAACTGCAACTACCCTATTTCCATCGTCACGAGTGTCATTAATAACGCGAGCCGTTTCCTTGGTAATTTCATAAAATTCGGAATGCATCTGATGGCGAGAAATATCGTCTACCTGAACCGGCTTGAATGTTCCAAGACCGACGTGCAGGGTAACGGTAACAATTTTGACGCCCTTCTCCTTCACTTTTTCCAGCAGTTCTTTAGTGAAGTGCAGTCCGGCGGTCGGCGCAGCAACGGCACCGCGCTTGCTGGCGTAAACCGTCTGGTAATACTCACGATCATTGGGTTCCGGATCGCGCTTAATATAGGGCGGTAATGGTGTCTGCCCTACTTCTTCCAGAATTTCAAAGAAGTCGCCATCACAGTGGACCTCAATAATGCGCCCACCGGATACCGTATTGTCAATAATGTCGCAGGAGAAGCGATCATTAAATACGATTTTATTGCCAAGTCGTACTTTACGAGCCGGCTTTACCATAACTTCCCAAATACCGTTTTCCAGATTGCGAAGCAGAAAAACTTCCACCTTGGCACCGGTTTTATCCTTCATTCCCATTAAGCGAGCGGGAAAAACCGAGGTATCGTTCACCACCAGGCAGTCGCCCGGTTTCAGGTGTTCCAGTATCTCGTCGAACTTGCGATGTGCAATTTCGTGACTAGAACGATTCAACACCATCATGCGGCACTGATCCCGCTCTTCCAGCGGATATTGGGCAACCAGTTTCTCTGGCAAATTATACTCAAAATCTGCCAGCTTTAACTTTATGCTATTATCATCATCAAAAAAGCTCTTGTTGGAATCCATATCCCCTCTGCTCATAGTTAAAATGTTCGTACGCAAATCGAGTTGCAACGCGTCCACGCGGGGTTCGCTTTATGAATCCTTCCTGGATTAGATAGGGTTCATAGATCTCTTCAATTGTATCGCCTTCTTCACCGACGGCAACCGCTAATGTACTGAGTCCAACCGGACCGCCATTGTATTTTTCAACAATCGTCGCAATAATTCGTTTATCCATTTCATCAAGGCCCATGGCATCTACTTCAAGCATCTTCAGCGCCATATCCGCCACTTCCCGGGTAATTATACCGTCTGCTTTTACCTGTGCAAAATCACGGGTTCGTCTCAGCAGTCGGTTTGCCACCCTCGGCGTACCGCGTGAGCGGCGGGCAATTTCCATTGCACCTTCTTCTTCAATCTCCACGTTCAGCAAGTCTGCCGAACGACGAACGATATGATATAAATCTTCGGCCTTGTAGTAATCCAACCTTAAAACTACGCCGAATCGAGCACGCATGGGTGCTGTAAGTAGTCCGGCACGTGTTGTTGCCCCGACCAGCGTAAACCGTGGCAGGTCAATTTGTATCGTCCGGGCGTTTGCACCACGGTCAATCATGATATCCAGCTTATAATCTTCCATCGCTGAATACAGGTATTCTTCAACCACGTGATTCAGCCGATGAATTTCATCAATGAACAGCACGTCGTTATCCTGCAGGTTCGTTAACAATCCTGCCAGGTCACCGGCCTTGTCCAGAACCGGTCCTGAGGTGGTTGTAATATTCACCTGCAGTTCATTCGAGATGATGTACGCCAGCGTCGTTTTACCGAGTCCGGGCGGGCCATATAACAGCACGTGGTCGAGGGCATCCTTGCGTTGCAGGGTCGCCTCGATAAACACCTTCAGATTATCGGTCTGCTTCTTCTGACCGACAAAGTCATCGAAGGCACTGGGACGCAGTGCGGCTTCAATAGCCTGCTCATCCCCTCTCAAAAAAGGGTCTATCGCGTCTCTGTCTGGTCCGTGCTCATCCGTCATGATCAGGTTTCTTTCAATGCTCGTTTAACCAGCTCGGATAATCCGACATCCTCACCGGAGGCTTTTTTAGCAGCTTCTACTTTTCTACGTGCATCGGCATCTTTAAATCCAAGTGCCAGCAAAGCCTGCATGGCTTCATAGGTCATTCCGGCGGCAGATGTTGCAACCGGTGCCGACGCAGCCATGCCGGAAGATTCCGTTATAATGCCCGGTACTTTTTCCCGCAGCTCCAGAATCAATCGCTGAGCTGTCTTCTTTCCAACGCCGGGAATGCGTGTCAACATGCCTACATCTTCCAAAGCGATCGCGTTACGCAGATCCCTGCTGCTACTCCCGGATAATATGGCCAACGCTAATTTTGGTCCAACTCCCGATATTGTGATCAGCAGCTGAAACAGCTCTCGCTCGGCGCGATCCGAAAATCCATACAGTTGCAGAAGATCTTCTCTTACATGAAGGTGCGTATACAAATCCGACCGCTCCCCCACTTCTGCAAGTGCCTGAAATGATTGTAACGATATATGCACTCCGATGCCAAATCCATGACAGTCGAGTACGCAGAATCCCGGTGTTTTTTCAACAACCTGTCCGCTAATACGTTCAATCATCCCTGTCGTCTCTTGCTTTGCATGAGTGTAAATCGAATTCTATGAAAATGACATATCGCTGCGGCGAGTGCGTCTGCGGCATCCTGCGGGCGGGGCGGTGTATCTGTTTTCAGTATGCGCGTCACCATTGCCTGAACCTGCTGTTTTGAGGCAGCACCGGAACCGACAGTGGACATTTTAATCTCACGGGCAGAATATTCAAATACATCCATTCCTGCCTGCTGGGCAGCGAGCATTGCCACGCCACGAGCATGTCCCATAACAATTGCGGTGCGGACATTCTCATGGTAAAACACTTCCTCTATAGAGCAGTGCTTTGGCTGATATTTGTTCACAACTTCACAAAGACCGGTATAAATAATCCCCAATCGATTCGCCAGCGGAGCATCCTTATCGCGATTACGAATTCCGCCGTAGGTCACGCAGTGGGGTTTATTTCGTATCACCTCGATAATACCGTATCCGGTTATGCTAATACCGGGATCAATGCCGAGGATTCTCATCCGTCGCTCATTTCAATACGAACCGGGGTAGAATTAACCACCCAGACTCTCCATTACAGCATCATCTATTTCAAAATTCGCATATACGTCCTGAACGTCGTCATTGTCTTCCAGTGCATCCAGCAGCTTTAACAGCTGCTCCGCTTTTTTTCCTTCCAGCGGAACCGTATTCTGCGGAATAAATGTCGGCTTGGCCGACTCCATCTCAATTCCGGCAGACTCCAGGTTGGTTCGCACGACATCCAGCTGATCAAAAGGGGTATAAACTTCGAACATATCTTCTTCGGCGACGATATCATCTGCACCGGCATCAATGGCAGTCATCATCAGCTCTTCTTCTTCATGTTCGGCTTTTGGGATTACAATGAGTCCCTTGCGCTCAAACATAAAGCTTACGCAGCCGGATTCACCAAGATTACCACCATACTTATTCAGGAGATAACGCACTTCACCAACAGTTCGATTCTTATTATCTGTGGTGCAAATAATATAGACGGCTACACCACCCGGACCGTATCCTTCGTAGGTAATTTCTTCATATACGACACCGGGGATTTCACCAGTACCTTTTTTAATCGCGTTATCGATATTTTTGTTGGGCATATTTGCCCCGCGTGCAGCTTGAATGGCTGTGCGCAATCGCGGATTCGAATCAACATCACCACCGCCGATTCGAGCGGCGATCGTAATTTCTTTTATGAGTTTGGTGAATATCTTACCACGTTTAGCATCCTGGCGCTCTTTGCGGAATTTGATATTCGCCCACTTGGAATGTCCTGCCATATTTCCTCCGTTTCAATCTACCGGTTCGGATCCGTCCTAGTTACGCCCGGCGCGCGCTGCACTCACTTTTGCTTTTACAATCCATGACGTCGGATACCCGCGTTTTCTGGCAACCTCACGCAACTCTTCTGCAGCATCCCGTGTCGCGCAATCTCCGATTCTAACTTTATACATTGGAGAATCGAACTCGATATAAACACCGATCCCGTCACTGTTAAAAACAAACTCAGCCTCTTTTTTCTCCTGAGTGGCTTTGTCAATCTCCTTGGAAGCAAACAACTGAACCCGGTAACCATCAATGCTGCGACGCTTCGGCGTGTTATCAACATTGGTATCCGTTTGCGTAGGTGTGCTCACATTGCTTCCCTCTTCACGGAAAGAAAGATCTTCATCATTTAGCGTAACCGGGTCGAAAGACTCATCATCACCCGAAGCAGGGCGCTCCACCGGTACGTTGATGGTCGTAGCAGGTTTCGTTGAGCTGCAACTTGCCAGTAATCCAACTGCAATTAGCACAAGGATATGTTTTATATGTAAAAAGGTGCGGTGCATTATTCATGATCCTTTCATTACCACTTGAAAAAAGTTCTCAAAAAATAACGCAAAATCGACGCCGATTCAAGGAAATTATTTTAGCGTCACAGGCTTGTTTTTTTTCGTTTTCGATCTGCTCAGATATTTAGTAAATTTTTGCACTTCAGGGAAAAAAAATCCAGTATTAGAGAGATTATTTACACCTTTGCGCCCTCTTTAAAGACAGCGCCCCTTCATGGCGATAACAAATATAGATATAAGGCTCTGCTTTTTATTGCTAAAGATGTAAATCTTCTGCAATTGGGTCACTTTACTTAACTTTGTTTACAATACGGCTTTGATAATCATCACAATAAATTTTTGAAAATGTCGTTTTTTATGGCTGCATCTATTGAACTAATAATCATGACAGGAGCGCTGTTGATGAAACAACGTATACTTAGAACCGCATTATTAACTCTGGGAATCACCGCGATAGCCGTCATCAACGGCTGCCTGCCGACTCCGGACTATGAACCGCCAATCGTGAACATCCTGAACCCTGCGCCAGAAGAAGTCGTATCGAATGGTGAAACCATACCGATCGTTGTTGTCGCATCAGATGATTTTGAATTGAAAGAGATTGTCATCCTAATTGAAGGTGAACAGGTATTATCGACCGGCGATAACCCGGCTCGTTTTAACTGGGTTGTTGGAAACGGTCCACAAGTTGGTACGGACAATCAATACCATATCTCGGCATATGGGGTTGATGAAGAAGATCATATTGGCCCATCCCAGGTAATCGCCTGTAATCTACAAACAAGCCCGGGAGCTCCGGTTGTTGAGCCACCCACAGCAGAGATCATTTCACCTCTAAACGGTGCAACAATTAGTCGGACCAGCAACTCACAGCGCATCAGCGTTGATGCTTTCGACAACAATACCGTAGAGCGCGTTGAGTTTTACGCCAACGGTAAGCTGATTGGTGAAGATACTGATGCCCCGTACGAGTTGAACTGGGATGTTAAAGCTTCCGGAATGTCCGGACGAACAAATATTTTTGTTAAGGCTTTCGATAACGAAGGTCAAACAGGAGCCCACATTGCAGCGGTAAACATTCGCTAGAAGCACTTCTTCAACCCTATTTCAAATAAGAAGCCCGTCCCGAAATTTCGGGACGGGCTTCTTTATGTTTAAATGCTTTAACAGAATTATTCTATTATTAGAATTTAGTCATACCGAGCTTGTCGAGGGGCTAATAAAGCTCTCAATAGTCTCTAGGCGTCGGGATGACAACATTTGAACAACGATTATGTAGCAAAAGTAATTGTTCAATAACTTAAATCGGTAAAAGATAGGGGCTTATCCGGCAACGATGCCGATCTTGCTCGCCTCAATCCATCCGGACTTACCATCCGGCAATTCTATTCGCACCCAGTCACCACGCTGCTCCGACCGCCATACCTTTACTCCCTCGTGCAGCACAAACACTTCATTTCCCTGCTCGCCGGGAGCGCTTAACACATTTACTCTGGGCGCCAGAACAATGGCATCTCGCTCGCTACCATAGTGATTTGCACCGGTAAACAACAACAGGGCGGAAAATGCCGTCAAAATGATTAATGTGATCACCCCGTACCGGATAAGCCATTCGGGAAGCCGATCGGCAAACAGAAGTTTCACCGCATATAGTGCAACGAACAAAAAGAAAAAGGCTGCGGTTAAAAAGGTTAATTGTCCCAGACTAAATGCCTCTACCAGAGAGTCCCACCAGCGGTAGATAAACAGTTTTGGCGGCTGCTGAATCCTGTCAATCACTTTACTATTAGCAAGATCGAGGTTAAAGCGTATTTCTTCGTCTCCGGGAGCAAGCCTCAAAGCTTTTTCATAATAAAGGATTGCCGGACCTACCTGTTCGAGCTTGAAGTAACAGTTCCCGATATTATAATAGAGTGCGCTGCCGGTATAACCGGTATCAAGGATCTTGTTATACCATTCCAAAGCTTTGGCAAAGTCATTCGCCCGATAGGACGTATTACCCTGCTCGTAGAAATATGCACTGCCGCTCTGAGCGCTTACCGGTAAAACAGTCAATCCTGCTAAAAGTATAAGACAGTATGTAATTCTGATTCTTTTCATTGAAAATGTTTGCCCAGTTTTTCCAGTAATACTTCCGCACGATTATAAAAGGCTTCAGCGCCTTCGGCATTGTCACTGCCGGGAGCAAATCGCTTAAAATCTGCCTCATCAAGATAATTCAGGCATTCACGAACCAATTCATCATTTACCTGCTGCTTACGCAACAGTGTGTCGACATCATCTCTTAAAAGCCCGGCTGCGGAGACGTTACATTTATCAGCTACAAATCCAACGACACCACTTGATGCCTCAGCATAGAAGGCCTCGTATTTCTGCTCATCCAGAAGCGTGCGTGCCCCCTTCAGGCGCTGACTGGCCTGTTTCAATGCGCGTTTACCGCGTGCATAACCAACATTTGTCGTCATTTTATCCTGATGGCGGCGATAGCCAAACGCAGCTGCCAGCCCAATGATCGGCAGCAATAGTGCGATAAAGAACCAACCTGACGTATAAGGTCGATGATTTATCGGTACCAGTTCCAGAGCACCTTCTTTGATAAAATGAATATCTTTACCCAGCAGTCGTACTTCAGACTTGGGAACATATGCGGCAACGCTTCCGTCGGCGTTTTTACCTCTTGCCACATTAATTTCATAAGGAGGAGTCCTGAGCGTTTTATAGCGCCGCTGAGCGGGATCAAAAAAGCTGACCTCCAGAGGCTTTATCTCATATACTCCAGCACTTCGTGGGATTAATACGTATTCCAACTCCTTGGCGGAACTCAGTCTCCGGCCGGATCGGTTTACAGATTCTTTTACCTTTGGATCATACACTTCAAATCCACCGGGAAACTGTATCGCCAGGTCATCTGCCGACTTCAGGTTACCCGAGCCGGAAAGACGTAACTTTAGAGAGATCGCTTCATTCGCTTCGGTCTCGCTTTTATCCAGCTCAGAGGTTAGGCTAAATGAGCCCACCAGGCCGGTAAAGCTATCCGGCTTTCCGTCGTTCGGGAGCGGCTTCACGTTAATCTTGATGCTGCGTGTGGTTAAAACCTTGCGAACGGCTTTACCGAATGAACCGTCAAAGAAATTATCGAAAACATCAAATGGATCTCGACGTTTTCGTCGATTAATAACATTAACCTGAAGCTGCATCGGAGAAATACTCAGCTCCCCGGCCTTGGTTGGAAAGATAGCCATTCGCTTCAGTTCTGCAACGTTATACTGAACGCCGTCGATCGTCTCCTGACTCACCGGTACGTCTTTGGGAATATCAAACTCTTCGACCCAGAAACCAACCGTTTCCGGCAGCTTCAGAAATTCCGGACTGCGGACCGGCGCTCGAAAATAGAGACGATAGCTTAGCGTCAGCTGTTCGTTTACATATGCATTTCGCTTCGATGGAATTGCTCTTAAAAAGACCGAATTCGCCTGCGACTGGCTACGCGCATTACCTGAATTATTGCCGGAAGCCTGTGGTGAGTTAACCTGTTCCTGTACCGTTAGGGTAAGAGGATTACTGCTGATTTTCTTCCCCTGATGCATCACCGAGACGGCAGGAATCGTATAGGTGCCTATTTTTTTGGCAAGCAGGGTAAACGAATAACTCTTACTGGCACTCATCGAGCCATTAATAATACGATAATTTGTGGAAGTGGACGGGCCAGCCAGAACACGAAAGTCTTCCCAAACCGGCAGTTGGGGCTCGGGTAAGTTCTGCGAGCTACCGCTAATTTCCAGCTTAACACTAAACGGATCGGTTAATCCTACCGGATTGCGATCTGCCGTCAGCTTGATGGTTACATCCTGAGCATGGATAGCCGCGGAAAACATAACGCTACACAATAGGAAAAGATGTAAACTAAAATATGTTTTTTTCAGAATCATATTCATGATACTACCAGTCTTTCGCAACCGTGCCTTTACCGCTGGCTTTTGGCTTGCGAAGTTTCTTATTCTCTTTTTCCTTACTTCTTAATGCCTGCAGGATACGTTCTGCTTCTTCCTTAGATATATCTTTTTTTTCTTCTTCGCCTAACTCGGGCTTAGGAGGCTGCTGCTTATCGTCGTTTTGCTGATCCTGCTGATTCTGCTGCTGTTGCTCCTGCTCCTTCTTTTCCTGCTCATTCTGTTCATCCTGATTCTGCTGATCCTGCTGCTGTTCCTGGTCTTGCTGCTGTTCATCCTGATTCTGCTGGTTCTGCTGTTGCTCTTGCTGCTGTTCATCCTGGTTCTGCTGATCCTGCTGATTCTGTTGGTTCTGCTGTTGCTTTTCCTGTTCTTCTTTCAGTTTTTCATACAGCGCCTGCAATTCAGCATGCCCCGGCTCCAATTCCAGACCTCGCTCAACGGCAGCAATAGCTTCACCGAGCTTACCACCAATGTATCCTTGTGCACCCATGTGATAGTAACTATTCGCATCCTCTGCATGCAGGACAGAAGATATTAACAAAATTGTCGAAAGATATATGCTAAACGTTTTCATTCCGGACTTCCTATGTCGACCACTGTTTTAATTCGATCTATAAACTGCTGAAAGGCAGATACCGTATTATCTCTTTGCAATCCTTTGTTCATTAGGTCATACGCTTCAGGATAAAGCTCCATGGAAACAAGATTTTCAGCCTGTGCCTTTAACTGCTTGGCATATTCGGATGGTTTTGGCTGTTCCTGTTGCTGTTGTTGTTCCTGCTGCTGCTTGTCAGACTGCTCCTTCAGCTTAGCGCGAACCAGCTCCAGATTATATTTCGCATCAATATCATCCGGATTTAATTCAAGAGCCTTTTTGTAAGCATCGATTGCTTCCTTATGCTTTTCCATCTTTGCATGCACGTTACCGGTATTATACCAGGTATGCTGCTGAAGGGTTACATCGTTTGTAAGAAGCGCCTTTTTAAGCGATTCAAGTGCGCTTTCATAATTTTCCTGTTTAAACTGAGCGGCTCCAAGATTGTAATGTATCTCGGCATTACCGGGATCGGTTTTCAAAGCTTCCTGAAATTGGCTTTCCGCCTCAGCCCAATCCTGCTGTTTATAGGCTTCCAATCCCCGCTCCAACGCTTCCCGCTCGGCCAAAGCATGGCTACAGAACAGGATCAGCATTAGATATAGTCCGTATCTAATGGTTTTATTCCAGACCTTCATCAGGATATAGCCTTTCGTTTTTTCCGCCTGCGTTCGCTTAAAATAGCTTCGATCAGCAATAGGAGTAAAGCGAATGCGAGAACAATCTGAAACCGGTCTTCAAACTGGGTAAACTCTCTTGATGACAGTTCTTTCTTCTCCATACCGGCTATTTCCGTAAAAATACGAGACAATTCGCTATTTCCGGTGCTGGCAATAAAAAACTGTCCGCCGGTTGAAAAGGCAATTTTCTCCAGCGTTTCCACATCCAGTCGAGTGGTTACAATTTGTCCACTGCTGTCTTTCAAATAACCAATGCGTCGCCCCCGACTGTCATACTGCGGAATTGGCGCTCCCTGAGGTGATCCGATTCCAATCGTATAGATCACCATACCGGCCTGAGCGGCCTCTTCGGCAACAGCCACCGGATCTCCTTCATGATCCTCGCCATCTGTAATTAGAACGAGCACCTTATGCTTCAGTTCCTTTTTCACAAAAGCTTCCGATGCGGTACTAATCGCTTCTGAGATAGCCGTTCCCGGAGTTGGTATATCACCAATTTCTACGTCGCTGAGAAATAGTTTTGCGGCACTATAGTCCAGCGTAAGCGGACACTGCACAAATGCCAGACCGGAAAACGTAATCAAGCCGACCCTATCCCCTTCCAATCTATCGATGAAGCGGCCGATTTCATGCTTTGCTTTTTCAAATCGGTTTGGCGCAATATCTTCTGCCAGCATACTTTTAGAAATATCCAGCGCTATAAAAACGTCAATCCCTTCACGCTTCACTTCTTCAAACCGGGTGCCTACCTGCGGATTCACCAAAGCAAAAATTAAAGCCGCAATCGTCAGAAAAAGCAGCACCTGCTTCCAGGCCTGTTTTTTCCGGCTTACGCTATTCATCAATTTCTCAACCAGCTCACTGTCTCCCAGGCGGCCAATTAAAGAGCGTTTATAGTGCCATGCCCACACCAGAAATACCAGCAGCAGCGGCAGCAGCCAATATAGATGAAAGAACTCTGGATTTGCGAATCTAAGCATTTATTTTAACCATAATATTTTATCGTGGATCAAGACCCACAGAACCTGTCATTCGCTTACCCTTCGACTCCGCTCAGGGTGACGCTTTTTTCAGCTCTGAAGCTTGTACTTCGAACCTTGAACTCTGAACCTCTTTTAAGGTATCTTCCTCAACCAGGTATTTGCCAGCACCAGCTCAAGCAGCAAAAGCGCCAGGGCAGCCAGAATAAAGTTCACAAACAATTCTTCATACCGGGTAAATTCCTTTACCTCGATTTTTGTCTTTTCAAGCTCACCGATTTCGGCATAAATATCGCGCAGCTTATTTGTGCTTGTCGCGCGAAAGTATTGACCACCGGTCAGGTTGGCTATCCGCGTGAGCAGCTCTTCATCGATATTCACCTTGACCGGGACATAGCGCTTACCGAAAAACGGGTCATCGATCGGCACCATGGCTGTTCCCTTTGTTCCGGCACCAATGGTATAAACGCGTATGTTAAAGGTACTGGCAACCTGGGCAGCGGTAACAGGATCAATCTCACCGGAATTATTCTCTCCATCCGTCAACAGGATGATGACTTTACTATTAGCCTTACTGTCTTTTAGTCTTGCAACTGCTGTTGCAAGTCCATTACCAATCGCCGTTCCATCCCATTCCCGTGGTGCGGTATCCGTCTTATCCAGTATTTCCTGAAGGACTCCATAATCAAGAGTTAGGGGACACTGACTAAACGCCTCACCGGCAAAAATAACAAGGCCTATCGGATCATCACGTCGACCTTCAATAAACTCGGAAGCCACAGCACGTGCCGCAGCAAGTCGATTCTTCGGCTTGAAATCCTCTGCCAGCATGGACGTAGACACGTCAATTGCCAACATGATATCAATTCCCTCAGTTAGCACCTCTTCCTGCTTACTACCCGATTGTGGTCGGGCAATCCCGAGAATCACCAATGCCAGGACTGCCAGGCGCAGAAGCGGCAGGTAGCGCCTCAGAATTTGGCGCAAGGAAGCAGGTATCTGCTTCAGGTGTCGCAGCGTTGAGAATTTCATTTGTCCACCGGTTCTTCTGCGCCAATAATAAACAGCTACCAGGGGCAGCAGTAACAGCAAGAACAGATATTCCGGATTTGCAAATCTAAACATATCGACTTTGTTTTGTCTGCATGGCTAAAGCCATGGGTTGATTAAAATCGTCGCATTATCTTGCGACGCTACTTTTTCTTCGTCGCATTATCTTGCGACGCTACTTTTTCTTCGTCGCATTATCTTGCGACGCTACTTTTTCTTCGTCGCATTATCATGCGACGCTACTTACTACTGCCTGCTGCCTGTTCTTCTGCTTTTTCCACTTCCTCCAGCCGCTCAACCGCTTCAAACTCCAGCATGGTTCTTTCAATAAATGCACGGGCCAGCTTTACCGTATCGCTGGTTTGATTATCGGAAGGAATGAACTTGGCAAACTTCACCAGGTCGCAATTGGTCAGTGACTTTTGCAGATAATCTACATCATCTGCGGAAATTTCGGCATCATTCATAGACGCCATCAGCTCAGAGGTCGTTTCCTCCATTGCTTTGATATAGTAGCGCCCCTCTACATAGCGTCGTAAAATATCAGAAAGCTCGGTAAAAAAGGCTTTATGCTGCATCTCTCCAAGCAGGTTACTTTGCTCTAATGCTTCCAGTTCTTCGAGGGCGATTTCATGTGCGGGACGCACAACTTCCTTACGGAAAACCGGCCCTTCACCACTCTGATTGCGGTAGTGCAGGTAGATGGCCAGAGCAATTCCCAAAATCAGCAAGAGTCCGCCAATCATTAGCAGCCACTTCAGCCAGTCCGTTGGCAGGTTAAAAGGCGGCTTAATATCGCGAAGCTGAATATCCCCCTCCTTTAAAATGCTCTCAACAGAGATATCGAGGGCCTCGGATGAAATATACTGCCACTGGCTATCGGCATTCTGAAAGGCTACTGGAAATGGAGGAATTACATAAGAACCGGTATCATATACCGAAATGGTATAGTGAAACTCCTCACGTATGCGTCCGCTATCTTCAATCGGGGGCGTGATCGAATAGTCTTTAATTTCAAACGAGCCCAAATTCGCAGCATCGCCGGGCGTTTTTATATTCAGATCTGCCAACCTGTCGATCACAAGCGTGTACTTTATGCGATCACCGATCGTAATACGATTGCGATCAACGTTTGCATCAACCTCAATAAGCGATTGTGTGTATACCAGAGACGGTGACGCCAGCATGAACACTAATATTTTCAGCACTAATTTCATCTGCATTCCTTTAGCGAGCCCGTTTCGATCGCATCTTAAAAAAGTGCGTAAGCGGTTTCACATAGGAGCGATCGGTATAAATATCGATATAGTCCATACCGATCGAACGAAAGAATTTTTCCAGCCTCAGCTTCTCACCGGCAGTATTATGAGCAATTCCGTCTCTCACGGAGCGAACCGAGGTATCGATCAGGCGAATTTCACCCGTTTCCAGATCTTCCAGCTCCAATAGTCCCACCGAAGGAAGTGCTTCTTCCAGTGGGTCAATAATATGGATCCCTACCAGGTCATGCCGTTTATTGGCGATCTGCAGGTCTTTTTCAAAGGAATCATCCAGAAAGTCGCTAATTAGAAAAACGGTTGCGCGCCTTTTGGCAATCTTATTCAGATATTCCAAAGCAGCGGCAATATTGGTTTTAGTGGCACGGCTATGACCTTCATCGTATTCCACATACAATAATTCACGGATTACGCGAAGCACGTGCTGCCTGCCTTTACGAGGGGGTACGAATTTTTCAATGGTATCGCTGAATATAATCAGTCCAACCTTATCGTTATTTTTAATTGCCGAAGAAGCCAGCAACGCTGCGATCTCGGTTGCGATAAGCCCCTTCATATTTCCTCGGCTACCAAAGACCTCCGAAGAACTACTATCGAAAAGAATCATAACGGTTAGTTCGCGCTCTTCCTCAAAGACCTTCACAAAGGGATGGTTCATACGAGCGGACACATTCCAATCGATGGTGCGCACATCATCACCGGCCTGGTATTCACGAACCTCAGAGAATTCCATTCCCCGTCCCTTAAAGACGGAATGATATTCCCCGGCAAACACCTCGTTTACCACGCCGCGAATACTCAGCTCGATTTGTCGTACTTTTTTTAGTAGTTCTTTGGTTTCCATACTTGTCTGCAATTGTTTGATTATCGATTAATTAATCACTCTTAGCAATTAAGGCACTTCGATATGATTCAAAACTCTGCGGACAATATCTTCCGACGTCACTTCTTCAGCTTCAGCTTCGTAGGTTATCAATACGCGATGACGGAGTACGTCAAGGCCGATAGCCTTTACGTCATCAGGCGTTACATATCCGCGCCTGCGCAGGAACGCATGAGCTTTAGCAGCAGCTTTCAGGCTTAAGGATGCACGTGGTGACGCTCCAAATGCCAGAAGAGGCTTCAAATCCTGGAGACCGTATCCCTCAGGATCACGGGTTGCAAACACGATATCAACGATATAGCGCTCAATTTTCTCATCCATGTAGACCTGATTTACCAACTTTCTTGCCGAGACAATATCCTTGGGCATTACTACAGCTTTTGGCTGGGGAGATTCACCATCTCCCATCTGGCGGATAATTTTTAACTCTTCGTCTTTCGTGGGGTAGCCGACCTTCAGCTTAAGCATAAAGCGGTCTACCTGTGCTTCGGGCAGTGGGTAGGTTCCTTCCTGCTCAATCGGGTTTTGTGTCGCCATAACCAGAAAGGGATCTTCCAGCTTAAATGTCTCGTCACCGATTGTCACCTGACGCTCCTGCATTGCCTCAAGCAGCGCACTTTGCACTTTGGCAGGTGAGCGGTTGATCTCATCAGCAAGGATCAAATTAGCAAATATTGGCCCTTTGTGAGTTGTAAAGCTGCCGTTTTTTTGATTATAAATCAGCGTTCCCAAAAGGTCAGCTGGCAGCAGGTCCGGCGTAAACTGAATACGGTTAAATTTTCCATCAATTACTTTAGCAACGGTATTAACGGTTAGCGTTTTCGCCAGGCCGGGAACACCTTCCAGCAGTACGTGACCATTTGCGAGGAGTCCGATTACCAGACGCTCCACCATGTAACGCTGTCCGATAATCACTCTGCCTACTTCACTGAGCAGCTTTTCTACAAATGCACTTTCCTGCTGTATCTTTTCGTTTATCGCTTGAATATCGATTTCCATTATTCCTCCTTAGGACGGACTGTTTTGTTCAAGCAAAAAGGATTCAATTTCATTATAAATAGCGCTGAATTCATGTGGCTGTAGCTTCTTGCCGGCAAATCGCACCAGATCTATATCGTTTAATGCCTCTTTAAGCGAGGCGGACTTACTCAGTTGTAACTCGGATTCAGTTAATGCTTTAAGGAGATCATCAGCGGTATTGCTGCTATCAATCCCTTCTATTTTTTCACCGAGATAAGTGACAAACAATCCTGAAAGACGCAGAACCATATCGTTAAGGTTACTGCCTTTGGGATCAATCTCCTGAGATATTTTTTTCAAGACACTTTGCTCGGGTGTCAATATTTCAGCAGTCTCTCCATCTGCCCTCGCCCGTCTTTTCTTAAGGAAAACCATGATAAAATAGACAATGGTTGTTAAAAATATCCCAAGCAGAATCCAGTAGATAAGTGATGAGACCACCGCCCCCCCTTCGGAGACCGGCTCTAATATTTCCACCATCACCCGTTGAGATTCAAGCTTCGACGCAGAGCGGGATTGAGTGTCAATATAATTTACTTCCAGGCCATCAATGTAGGCCATTCCCTCTTCCACTGGACGAAGTTTATAGCTGATCATTTTTGTAGAGCGGAGCTGCCCATCTACAGTTTCCAGACGATTTGTTGACCCACTTCCTTCCATGAGCAAATTCGTAAGGATGGGCTGAGGAATATCGGTGATTTGGTAACGGCTCATATCACCATTCCAAGAGAGTTCCAGATTGAAAACAACGTTACGGTTCAGAGGAACCTGTCCGGACTCTACATAGGCACGTAGGGAAATGAGCCCGCCTTGTACCGACAACGTATCTGCTGAGACCGTAAAAAACGGCAAACAGATGGCAAAAGATGCCGCAAGAAAGTAGCGTTGAACATTCGTAGGTAGGATGCGTGTCATTTCTCTAAACCGTAGCAGGTATCCATCCGTCTTAGTTAACCATCTCCGGGTAGTAGACGACAAAGAAAAGAAAAAAGTTTTACCAGAAAATACTTCGTCTCACCGGCCCGGCCTCGCCGCCAGGCGGCTGTTCGGGAGCTATCGAATGAAGCTCCCTGCTGGAAATACACTTGAAACAGCAATTAGTTCGCTGAAGAATTATCCTGATTCGGCTGATCGCCACCCAGGAACGGCAATTCTTCTACTGGCTTGCCAAGATTTTCAAGTTCATATTTTGCGTCATCTGCCAGATCGTGATCAGGGAATTTGCTGATAAAGCTGTCGTAATACTCCTTAGCACGATCTAAATCTTTCAGATGGTTCGCATTGATATATCCGACCATAAACAAAGATTTTGCAGCATAAACACCATTGGGGAAATCGTTGGTAATCCGGGCAAAGTTTTCTTCTGCTTTTTGCCAGTTTTCCTGCCCCATATACTGCTGAGCCTGATCAAAATAGTCCTTTTCACTCAGCTTATTTTCGCAGGCCGACAGCAGTAAGCCAAACAGTGCTGCCAACAAGAGCCAACGTGATTTCATATCTCCTCCTAGTACAAAATTAATATATGACACAGGCGCTAAATATATCGGCTTGAGGGCAGGAATGCAAGCATAAAAGGCAGTGAGAGGCAAGGAGAGAAGAGCAAGAAGTGAGGAGCAAGGAGTAAGAAGGAAAAAGAGGTAAATAAGGGGCGTTGCACAAAGTAAAAAAGAGTCAACTGGAGCAGTATTCAAAACTGCTCCAGTATCATCAACATTCTACTTCAGTAAGACCATCTGACGAACATCTTCCTGTCCACCGGCAGAGAGGCGATAGAAATAGATACCGGCAGGGAGATTATCAGCGCTAAACGTAACCCGATGGGTCCCGGCATTATGCAAACCGCTGGCGACAGTAGCAACCGGCTGACCGGCTACATTATAAACGGTAAGCTGAACATCTGATGCCTGTTTCAGATCAAATTCTATCTGCGTGCTGGGATTAAACGGATTCGGGTAGTTCTGATTGAGAGTAAATGCAGTAATTGCATTCTCTTCATCTTCAATACTGCTTAATGCATTTACCCGAAAGTTTACAAAGTCGGCCTGCGTAAAGTTTGGATTGGTCTCGTTATCAAAGCTGGTAATAACGGCAAGCGGACCGAATTCCTTGGTAACCCATTCGTATTGGATGTAAGTGCGCATATCCATGGAAATCGGCACTCCGCCAACTACTACACTGGTAAACTCCTGCACATCCCGGCGGATGCGAATAACATCAAAACTACCGGCAGGAATATCCATTGTCCCGTAGGCATCATAACTACCGGCGGTAATACTTGAATCGATACTTTCAAAGACTCCCGGAATGCCAAAGCGCTGAACATGGGTGCTGTTGAATGAATTGCCTACCTGAATCGGAAAGGTCGCAATAACTTCTTCAGGATCAAGTGATATGGCAAATGTCGTATCTGTCCCGGCACCTCCACCGCCATAATAACGGATATCAGCATTGTCGATTGAAAAAAAGAAGTCAAACGTCACGGTATCTTCAGTAAATCGATAGGCAAAATCGGCATCGGGAAATTGACCACCAAACTGACTATTTGCCGGGTCGAGGATGGTGAACTCAAAGACCTCTCCATTAGGATACAGGGTTTCATTAAGTGTCCATGTCTGTGGTCCACCTGTCGTTCCCACATTTACGTTATTTGAGCCAACGACTTCATAATTGGAATAAGTTGCACCAAACGCCGGTGTAAAATCCGAAGAGCTAATTGTAATTTGTCCGGTAAGGGACTGACTAATAAAAAGAGCGGTAAATATAATTAAGACAGTAGAGAATCGTTTCATTTGGACTCCTTTAATGATTGGTAGATAGTTATAACGGACAGAAAATAGAGCCGCTGATATTCGAAAAGTGTGATTCAGGATAACTTAGCAGCGGTTTTAAATAGTAAGAGTCGCTGAGGGGTGGATTTCTCTCAGAGGAAGGTTCAAAGTTCAGAGTTCAGAGTTCAAAGTTCAGAGTTCAGAGTTCAGACCATGCCTTTAGTCGTGTGGTGGATGGCAGGCAGAAACGGTGAGAAAGGGGCAGATTCGAAGAAGCAGGTAAAAAACGGCAATTTACAGACGGCAGTACGGAAATAGCTCAGCCCATGACATCAGTCGTGGGGTGGATGGTAAACAGAAACGGTGAGAAACGGGCAGATTCGAAGCGGCAGATAAAAAACGGCAATATACAGACGGCAGTAAGTAAATAGTTCAGCCAATGAATTTAGCCGTGGTTGGGTTGGGCAGTAGTTTGCGTGGGTCGCGACCCACGGGACGGCTACCGAAATACTGATTTCAAGAGAATCTGCAGATCGAGAAAGATGGAATAGTTGCGGATATAAAACAGATCAAATTGAGCAGCATCTTCCGGGGTATGTATTCGATCACCATTAATTTGTGTTAATCCGGTCAGTCCGGGCTGATACCAATAATCCGAATGCTCAGCCTGATCCGGAAGCACAAGAATCTCTGATCCAACCAGAGACAATCGACCGCGAAGAACTTCAAATAGCTGTAGCCAGCGATTCAATATGCTGTTTTTTTCTTGCCTGCTGATTTGAAAGATTTTTAACATCCGATCGTGTGGACTATAAATCGATTGCCTGTGAAGGCGCCTTCCAAAGATCAGCATACCTGGTAAACAAAAGGGTAAGAGGAAAAGCAGGGCTACGAGGCTTCCAAAAATATCTAACATGCGCTTACTAAGTCGATTAAAAGGCTTTCCAATAGCATATTCAACATCAAGCAATGGATAATCATCCAGACGCTCTATGGTTGATTTACCAATCAAAAACTCCAGGTTTGCCGGCACAATTTTATATTCCAGATTAGGCATATCAATTTTGCTCATAGTCTGGAGTATTTGTTCATAACTCAGCACGTCGGAGGAGAAAATGACCTGCTGGGCTCGATGAATGTGTATTAATTGCTTCAGATTTTCCATTCTTCCGAGTACCGGAATGCCTGCTTCACTTAAATATTCAGTCGCCTTGGATGGTGTTACTGCTCCCAGCATATTGTAGCTAATATCGCGCAGGCCGCGGATCTTCTGCCATAATTTCACCAGCCCTTCACCATCTCCTACTAACAGAGTCGGACGGATAAACATATCCTTTCCCCAGGCAGAGCGATCCCCCTTAAAATAATTACGCAACAGCTGTCGCCACCCGATCATAAAAACCGGTGTGGCAATGGCGGCGATCAGCACCACCATGCGTGAGAAAGCAAACTGCTTCAGGAAAAAAGTCAAACAGCCCAACACTGTAAATGTCAGCAACGTCGTCTTAATTATTCCCTGAATCGAAAGACGCTGCCTCGGATAAACCTCCAGATACGTACCGCCAATAATAAACGTCAAAGACGAGAGCAGGTTTATGACCCAGTACTGAGAAAAAAAGTCTGCCCATAGGAAGCCATGTTTAAAGCTCAATCGCACCATAAAAGCCACAACCAGAACAATATTGAGTATCAACAGATCCAGAATAAGTGGAAAGTGCTCGCGTAAGAAGTTCCTGGTATAGATAAAGATTCCGCGCAAAACTATCCCGATCACGATAAGCCAACGAAAGAGGAAAATACTTCCCTGAGCATAATACTTTTCAAAGAATTGATAGAGAGCTTTATTGAAAGTAACAACATAATCGACATTGTTCTTCTTAGTACTCTCCCCCTTGTAGTGAATGATCTGCGTTGTGGGAACGTAATAGATATTGAAACCAGCTTCATTAATCCGATGACAAAGGTCGATATCCTCACAATACATAAAAAAACGTTCATCGAAATATCCGACCTTATCGAGTACGTATTTCTTCACCATCATAAAGGAACCGGATATGGCTGGTACCGGATAGGTTTCTTCAGGATCGAGATATGTGAGATTGTATTGTGCAAACAGCTTGCTCTTTGGAAAGAGCTTGCTTAAACCGGTAACCTTCCAGAATGCGATCATCGGGGTTGGAATACTATGGCGGCAATCGACGGCAAATGATCCGTCCGGATTGATAATCTTGCATGTTGCGGCATCTGCATCAGGCTCGGAATCGAAAAACTCGAGCAGTTTTTCAAACGTGTCTTCCTGCACGACGGTATCCGGGTTAATCATAACAATGTATTCCCCCTTCGCCTGTGCCAATGCAATATTATTGGCTTTACCAAAACCGAGATTTTTTTCACTGGCGATCAGTTTCACTTCGGGGAAACGGACACGTATATGGGGCACACTATCATCTACCGAGGCATTGTCGACCACAATAATTTCATGGGATAGATTCTGCAAGGAGCGCCGAAGAGATAGGAGCAGCTGTTCAAGATATTCTTTTACGTTGTAGTTCACGATCACGAAGGAAAGTTTCACCGGCTTCCCTCGTTCTTTTTCTGTGGCTTATGCACAATCAGTAAAAGGCTTCGCAACATCACTCGCAAGTCAAGCATCAGTGTGATATTTTCCGCATAAAAGATATCCACTTTCAGCCTTTCCTTAAGTAGTTTCTGGGATTCCTGAAAACGATAGCGAACCTGCGCCAGTCCTGTAACACCTGGTCGCACCATCAGGCGTCTATGCAGGAACTGTAGCTGATGTTGATTGTTTCGATACCAGTCCAAAGACTCCGGTCTCGGCCCCACCAGACTCATATCTCCCCGTAAGACGTTATACAGTTGCGGTATTCGATAAAGCTGTGACAAATACATTCGCCGTCCCAAATTGGTTAGGCTGGTCGATTTCAGTTCGCCCTGATACACCCTCTCGGTTATGCGATTCGGTTTTCCAAGACGAAAGACGAACATGTTAAAAATGAGGCCGTTTCGACCCAGAATCGGAATTTTAATCAACACTCCTTTACCGAATTTTTTTCGGATGAATACGCCTAGCATCAGCCAAATTGGCGATAGAGTCAGCAGCACTCCGCTGGCAAGCACGATATCCACCACCCGCTTCAAGACCCACTGCGCCAGCACCATGTTTTCCGGGAAGACTCTGACCAGTCCATGGCCGGCAAGGCCGGGCGTTTTACCCGACACGATTTCCCCCAAAGCCGGGAGCGTTTTTACAACAATCTGCATCCGGTCGCAAATCCCGATAATCTGTAGCAGATCCTGTCGTGAGCGGCTACTAATGGCCACGATTATTTCCTGAATGCGATGCTGCTGAATCAGCTTCGGTAGTGCCTCATACCCTCCCAAAACCGGGTAGTCGGCAAATTTACCGCCACTGGCATCGCGATCGACAATACCGATTATTCGGTAAAGCAGGTGATCATTCTTCTCTATATCACGAATCACCGTTTTGGTCTTACGCGTTGCTCCGATCAGCAGAGTATTTTTATAACTGTATTCCCATATATGGAGGTTTTTCTCAAACTTAATAATAAGCAGTCGAAACAGGTTTACACATATAATCATTACAACACAATAAAACCCCAGCGTATAAACCTGACTACGATTCAGGGGTGATTTATCTGCATTTCCCAGTATCAAATCAAGATTCATCAATACCAGGAAAAAAAGCGTGCCGTATACAATTACACGCGAAACCCGCAGGAGTTTGTCGAATCGACTGACGTCCCACCCCATACGATAGAGTCCGTTTAACCAAAACAGCAACAGCCAGAAAGCTGTTAGAAAAAGGAATACCGGGTTTTCTATAAATTCCCAGAACGTATTTCCTTCATCCGGCCAGACACCCGACTGGAATCGAAACCAGAACGTGAGGTACAGTGCCAGGAACATCGCCAGAATATCGGAAAGGAATATCGCGATCTGATGCCAAATTCGATCAAGGTTAATCGGTGGACGCAGTTCAGCCGGTGTTGCGGTTTCCTGAAGTCCAAAACTGACGATACGCTGCGTTTCGACATAGCCAAGACGCCAGGCCCAGAACAGGGAGCAGATCAGGGCGATTAAAAATAAAAACGTCCCTGCCAGCTCCTGATACACTACCATCAACACCCCTAAAATCGCATATAACAGGGTTAGGTAATACATTAACCAAACGGTATCCAGATGTGACAATCCCAGCTTCAACAGCCGGTGATGGATGTGTTCCTTATCCGGTTTAAAAGGGTGATCACCTCGTCCCATTCTTCGAAGAAAGGAGATTAGCGTATCCGTAATGGGCATACCAAGCATGGTTAGGGATGCAAGAAAATAGACCTGCTGACTTCCAGCAACTTTCAATACCTCAATCGACAGGCAAGCCAGGAGATACCCTAACATCAGGCTTCCGGTGTCCCCCATAAAAATTGTAGCGGGATGATAATTGTGTTTTAGAAAGCCGAGAATTCCACCAATTATCGCAACAGACAATATCGCCAGGAAGACCTGCCCCTTTATCAGAGAAATCGCTAAAAAACCTCCGGCAATAATCATGCTGATCCCCCCTGCAAGGCCATCCAGACCGTCCAGCAGGTTTACAGCATTGATGATAAACATAATCCAGAGAATCGTAAAAGGATAGCTAAGCCAGATTAGATCCAGCGTTCCCTGCTCCGGGCCATAAAATGCTCCGATTAAACAACCACCGCTGGCGGCAATGAACGCCGCGGCAAATTGTCCGCTAAACTTTTGTAGGGCTGAGACACCGTAAATATCATCTACAATACCGGTAAGGAGAATAACAATTAAGCCAATCCAGAAGTGGGTATTTTGTAACCATGTATCTGCCGGGAGCACACCTATCGCGGCGGCGACACCCACGCTTACCAGCAGACCGACAAAGATGCCAAATCCTCCCATTATCGGCTTAAAGTCTGTATGGATTTTTCTGGCACTTGGCAAAGCACCGATACGGAATTTTATTGCCAGCTTTCGCGTAGCACCGACAGCTAATAGAGAAGCAAAAACAGATGTAATAAAAACAGCGATCGTTGCCATAGCATCCCTGGCTTTGTGAAAACAACCTATCGGCACAATCTAAAGTACCGGTTGGATTCGCACAAGACAGAACTACAGAAGTCTGAACTCAGAAGTCAGAAGTCAGAAGTCAGAAGTCAGAAGTCAGAAGTCAGAAGTCAAACAACAAATAGGTCTGACATCGGTAGTCCGACAGCGGAGCGATCTGTGTTCTGTATTCTGTGTTCTGTTATCTGTGTTCTGAGATCTCAGATCCGTGCTCTGTTTTGACATTTCTCACAACGTGCATGCAGCAACTGCCGTATAATCATATTTGTCAATTGATCTCCCGGAAAAATCTATGCGCAATTATCTTCAGCCGATGCTCCTGCTCCTATGCCTATTGCCGGGTATTCTCGATGCCGACTGGCGTCCCAGGGAGATGAAAGTCAAGCTGGAATTAAATGAACCTACAGACCTGGATAAGCTGCGCTCGCTTGGCATATCTCCTGTATCCGAGACGCTGCCGACAGTCTACCTTCACCTGATTCCCACTGAATTAAATCAGCTTCGTGAATTAGGCTTCCGCCCGAAGATCCTTATTCCCAGCCTGGCAAACCACTCATCCGATTTATTAAAACAACCTCATTTAGCAGATTATAGAGATTATGAAGCAATTCACACCCGGCTTTATGAGTTGCAGGAAGAATACCGAAGTATCATGCGGGTCAGCGTTATTGGAAAAAGCGTTTCCGGTCGCGATATATTCGCGGTAAAAATCAGTGATAATCCGACCCTGGCAGAGGATGAGCCTAAAATTGCATTTGACGGTGGCTTTCACGGAGATGAAATCAATACTTCGGAAATCCTGCTCAAATTCATTGAAGATCTTTGTGAGAGTTCTAAAGCCGATGGCCGTATTCGCGAATTGATCTATTCCCGGGAGATTTACATTTTGCCTCTGGTAAATCCTGACGGTAGGAACACCCTAACCAGAAGGAATGCCAACAACGTAGATTTAAACAGGGACTGGGGCTATTTCTGGGACGGTTCCGGCAATAGTCGTCACCCGTATTCGCAACCAGAATCTCATGCATTGCTTAAGTGGATGATTCTTAAAAGCCCCTCGATACACCAAAGCCTACACTCCGGAGCGAAGCTTATTTCATATCCATGGAGTTTTCATCCGGAGAGTGTTCCTGAAGCCGACCTTTTTGAGTATCTCTCATCCGGATATGCAACCTCATCAGGATACGACAATCTAATGCTGGGTAGCGGCTATAATCAGCTTTATCCCATCTGTGGAACAGCGAAAGATTCCTACTACGGCATCAATGGCAGTCTTGCCTGGACAATGGAGATCGGCCATGAAAAAGCACCACCCTATACGCAAACAGCGGAACAATACGAAAAGAATAAACCATCCTTCATTTATCTCTTACAGCAAGCCGGACATGGAATATCGGGCTCTATAAGAGATGCAATTAGTAAAAAGATTGTGCAGGCAAGAGTAAGCATATCCAGTGACCAACGTGAGTATTGGCCGCTTTACACCAGTAACGGCTACTTCCACAAATTCCTGCTTCAGGGTACCTACACCTTAAGAATTGAGGCCAATGGTTATAAAACCTCAATCATCCCCGAAATAAGCGTGCAGGATAGCGGTGCCATGAAGCTTGATATTGCTCTACGCCCCGGTGGAAACAACTATGCTTTTCGGATCATTGCAACTCATCGCACCGAAAAGAACACCCCCTTAAGATCCAAACCATTCAGGGCACTTGGAGAACCTGATCGAAACAGTTACGCCATTGGAAGAAATGGATGGATTATACTTGATATGGGTAAAGAGGTAAAAGATTATCCCGGTGCGGATCTGAGGATATATGAGGGCGGTCGGATGCCGGAAAGCTGCTATCTGCTGGCTTCATCTGATCCGGCGGGGCCCTGGTCTACTATTGGTAAAATCAGCGGAACTGCAGATATCGATTTATCCGAAAGTAATATCAATAGTTTTCGCTATCTACGCATCGAAGATGATGGCGACGGATTTACCGGCATCACAGATAACGGCTTTAAACTGGATGCGGTAGAAACTCGGCTCATTCCCGCTAATTCTGCATATCTAACTGCAACCAACTATACCGTTTTAGATACGCTGAATAACTTTAACGGGATTCTTGAAACCGGCGAGACCGCCGGGCTGCGTATCCTTATCGAAAATCCCGGTAGCGTAACAAGTCGACCTGGTATCGCTAAGCTAAATGCTGCAAAAAGCGGATTAACAGTTTTGGAGGGGTTCAGCAAGATCCCTTCCTTAGCTCCAGGTGCCTCGGCATGGTGTGATGGCTTTCGTTTGAAGAATGACCTCGAGAGAGAAAATTCTCTAGAGGCGCTGGAGGTCCTTCTTCAAACCGATGATGGCAAAGAGTGGGAACATCCCTTTATCATAAAAGTTAGCAGGGGTGCTCGATTAAGCTTAGTGCAAAAAGCCCTGAGCTTCGACAGTGTTTTTGTTCAAACCCAAACCGAAAAACAGCTGACGTTTCAAAACACCGGAGGCGATACGCTAAAGATCTTTCGTCTGCGTTCCAGCTCTGCCCTGTTCTACCCTACCCCCTATCAACTCATTATTCCTCCGGGTGAAGATGCAACATGTTCAGTTAGTTTTCGGCCGACCTACAGCGGTAACGAGCGAGACACTCTGGAAATCCTTAGCAACGACCCGGTTGCTCCACAACAAATTGTATTACTCGAGGGCCGGGGTATTGACGCTCCCGCTCTGGCCTTACAAACAGATTCTCTATTTATAAACCGGCTACCTGCCGACTCATCAGGCTTACTGCTGGGCATGCGAAATACAGGTGCCGGGGGGCTGCATTACAGGGCATATGTTCAGAGTAGTAAATTCGATTTAAGCGGTTATACCCGGCATACCAGTGACGAGCCGGGCAGTAGAAGATTCAACTGGAGAGAGCTGGACGAAAGCAAATCTGTTTCTGCATCCGTTGATCAACCATTAACTCCCCTCCCCTTCGACTTTCCTTTCTACAATACCCTTTATCGTTTCTTTCGCATCAACAAAAATGGAGAACTAGAGCTGGCAAAGGAAAAAGGCGAAGCATCGGCAATCGTTTTTTCCTCACCGGATGGAAGGCTGCTTAATGCCACATCAGATGAGATCAGCTACAGTACTTATACTGATAAGTTGATTATCCAGTGGAAAGAGCTGTCCAGCTCTTCCACCAGTGCGACCTATCAAATGGAGATTGATACGGACGGTCGGATCACCTATCACTTTCTGGAATTAAACGATCTTTCACAGAATTCTTTCGTCAAGCTATCAGGGTATCATAATGAAGAATATCTGCTATTTAAGTTCCTGGAAAGTTCTGTCAGTAACCTGTCGGTTACGTGGACACCGAATTTCAATATCCGATTAACCGGTATGGAAAAGACATTAAGTGAGAATGAGAGCTCATCCATACAATTAAACCTCAGCAGGTTCACTTCACCCGAGAGAAGCAGGGTTTACCTCGTTATTGAGACGAACGATCCGCTGAAGCCGCTGACAAGAATACCGGTAGACATTCATCCATCAGGACATTCATCCTCTGCAAAGACGACTAAAAGCAATGTTGCTCAGGTGCAGCTGGAGCAAAATTTCCCCAATCCATTTAATCCACAAACAACCATCAGCTTCCGCTTGCCGGAGACAATGCAGGTTAACCTGGTTGTCTATAATACTCTGGGACAGGTTATTCAAATGTTAGTCGATGAGTCCTTATCTGCAGGTGAGTATCGTATACCCTGGAAAGCAATAAACGAGTATGGGCAAAGACTACCCAGCGGAATTTATTTTTATGAGTTAAAGGCGGGTGAGTTTTCGGAGATTCGCAAGATGATCCTCCTGCACTAAAAAAGCGCCCCGAACAGAGGCGCTTTTTTAGTTTTATTAGCTTTTATCTTTCAGCAAATCCGATCGATTCAACTTCATTTTCTTGAAATTTTCATCGCTAATTACATAATACCAATTTGCAAAACGATCGTTTAGTTCATCAGAGGCTTTCTGTCCCATCAGCACCTGATCGTTCCAAGCCTGATATGCCGTATGCAGTTCCTTATTCGCCTGATCGGCGGCGGTTAGCACACTATCCGGCTTGCCCATAAAATCCGTATTTGCCGGTTTTCTGGGTTCTTTAAAGCGGTCTTTCAGAAATGCTGTCGTCACAAACAGATAGCGATTTTCCGCAGGTCCACTGGTATTTGCTTCACCGGTTCCGGCACTAACCTCTTCACCGGTTCCATAAGCAACTTCACCAAAGCGCAGGGTATACTGCACACCGTTTTTGGTTTCCACCTGAAGCTCACCTTCATTGGAGAATAAGCCTCTGCCTTCTACCATATAGTATCCTTTGCTCTGTAAGGAAAGCAGGTCACCCATTTCCATAGAGGATTCAGCAGCCTCTCTCTTTAGGCTCGCAGAAAGACCTTTCGGCTTGGGACGCACACCGACAATACTCAATTCATCAATTGCTTTCAGCAGATTTGTAACCTTGGTATTGTCCGCCTCTTTTGAGGAAGGTGTTCGGTTAATCTCCCAGTCAGCACCATTGCGCTTCAGTGTAATTTCATCACGCTCATTAATACGTCCCTGACGCTCATTAACGCGATAATCCTTGATCGTAACGTTGGTAATATCATCCTGACTCGGAACCTTCAGCAGGTCTGCTTCTATCCAGTCACTGAAGGTCGTCGACACCTCAAAGTCCGTACGCACTGCATAAATGCGTTTCTGCTCCGGAATTCGCATAAAGCGAAATCCCTCACGGCCTTCGATCTTATTTCCAATAATGTAGTCTGCCAACACCTTATCATTCGCACCGCGAATCGTGACGCGTTCACCACGGCCGGTAAGGCTGGTAGCACTTTCATCCAGCGGGTCGATTACCCCACAGGCTTCCCAGTCCGAAACGTTGTCCGAACGATAATCGTCTTTCTTAATTCCAATTGCTCCGGCAGCGGTTTTTGCGAGTCGATCCGCCCCATCCGCCGGATAATTATTATGCGATGGAATACTCCAGCGCCCATCATTGAATACCACTTTAAACGGAATGGCTTCACCGGTTTCTTCATCCCAGCGAATCACTTCCAAAGACTGGGCTTCATTCGGATCGGTAAATTCCGGATAAAAGGCCTCTCCCTGATCCAGAAAGGCATCAGGTGTAACCCGACTTGGTGTGGTTATCAATGCAAGAAGCAGCAGCCCCAGCGCCACACCGGCAAACATAAAGGTTGTTTTTTTCTCATTCATGGCTTAGCTCCCTAATCGTCTTGCTGATGAAACACTCTCTTCTTCGCGCTTACGACGACGCATAAAAATCATTACGCCAATAATGATCACCGGAATTGGTGGGATCAACACGGCCAGTGATTTGATACGGCTTTGAATCGCTCGTATCTGACTTTCCATGCGTTCCTTACTCTCGGAGATCTTGGCATCACGCTCTGCCTCAATATTCGTCTTCAACGCATCGAACTTACGCTGCTCAGCTTCGCGAATATTGCTCGACATGATGCGCTTGGTTTGATTGTCTACGTCCGTACGGGACTGAACTTCTGCAACGCGCTCTTCAAGCCGGCGTTGTGCATCCTGCAGGGCAACCTGCGCTTCAGACTCTGCTTTTTGTTCATCTGCTGAACGTTCTTCAACAAAGTCCTGAATATTTCCTTCCACTCGCTCGAGCGTGCGATGCTTTACGCGACGGCTTCGCAGAGAGATGAACGAATCATCTTTCATCATCATATCCATAGAGTTGAGGAAGAAAGAAACATTATCAAAATTCAGTCCACCGACACCCTGCTTACGAATCTCAAAAAACTGCTCGGATATAAAATCGAGATCGGCAATCACCAGTGCATTAATCGGCTTTATCGCGGTTGCACCGGAATCGCTTACAGCAGCACGGGTTAGCTTCGCTGCAAAGGTATAGTCCACCGAATTGGGTCGGTGCGGTAAGCCACGCGTATTCAACTGAGTGCCAAAGAAGCTACGCTGCACCATGCGACCATAATCCTGGGTTGCGGACTTAAAACCGGACTTTACCAGGGGTTGAAAATCCACATCAGATGCGGAGGCTTTGTTAATATACCCGGGAAACATCAGCACCAACTCCTCCAGTTGTGCACTGGCAGAAAGGTCTCCGTTAAACGTTTCCGGATTTTTATTTCCGCGCCCGACAAATACGACTTCCGGCGGCAGGTTACTGAAATCCGGATGCGGATTATAGGCATCCCAAACGATTTGGGCCGAATTCCAGTTCACGCCCAGGCGATTCATAAAGGCATTGATATTTCCCTTCGGCTTGGGCGGTGGCCCCTGCTGCTGCTGGAAGGGATTTCGATTTGCATCTGACTTCTCAGACGGAGATAAACTGAGATCAACAACCGGCAGCGGGTCTATTAGCAGCACAGTCGGAACACCGGTCTCGATAAAGTCCATCACGTGATTCATTTCATCCTGCGCCATAGAAGACGGCATCGGCACGACAATTCCGTCGACCTCTTCGGTAATCGGAGCCGTTGGAGCGATACGAACCACTTCATATTGTTTTTTCAGCTCGTCTACTACCTGCCATGACGGCTTGGTATTCATGGTTTGAAAATCGAAGCCGCCAAAAACATCGGCCTTAGTGACAACCACGCCAACTTTCTTACGCTCTGTGCGAGCAACAGTACGAATACTACGTACCAGCTCGTATTCTGTAGGAAGTCCCGGCTCAAAGAAAGGAATTACTTCTTCCTCTGCACCGCAGGTAAATGCAACTCCCATAAATACCTGATCGATGGATGCGCGGGCATTACCCGATACCGGCACTTCACGCGGAACGATACCGAACTTCTCGCGTGCATCGCGTGCCTGCTGTGTAAAGGGCTCGGTATCGTGAATTAACACCTGAACCTTCGAACCGCTTTCAGCATCGATTTCGGTAAGAAAATCAATCAGATTTTCACGGGTCTGAACAAGTTGTTGCGGAACATCCTTACTAACGTAAGCCTGAACCAGAACAGGACGGTCATCCGGAATTTCATCCAGCAGCTGTGGTGTTTCGCTGGAAAGCGAATGCAGCTGCTCGGCAGTAGTATCAATCCGCACGTCCATACGGCTAATAACAGCATTCAGGCTGATGAGGCCTATTACCAGAGCAAGTGCACGAATGCCGTGATGCATGCTCATTTTCATACCGTCGGCTTCTTTCGGCCAGAGTCGCTTACCGATAAATACCACGTTCAGGTATATCATCAATCCGGTAAGTGACAAGAAATAAAAGAGACCGGAAAAACTGATCACGCCACGGGCAAAATCACTGAAGTGCCCGGTTACACCAAGGGGTGACAGGAAGTTTCGCAGACCTTCACCGAAGACGCCGCCAAGTGCGCCAATAAACACAAAAAGCGCAACAAAGATCGCACCGAGCACAAAAGATATCGTGGCGTTCTTGGAAAATAACGACGCAAACATACCAATGGAGATAAAGGCAACACCGATCAGCCAGTAGCCAAAGTAATTACCGAACATCAGGCCGATATCCGGACTACCCAGCCAAAACAGTACAAAAACATGGCTTATCGACAGTGCCAATGAGGCAGTGTAGATCCCCACTGCTGCAAAGAATTTACCCAGCACGATCTCCAAATCGGTTCCCGGCAGCGTAAGGAGCAGTTCATCTGTTCCCTGCTTGCGCTCATCCGCCCAGATGCCCATAGTTAGTGCCGGTATAAAAAACATCAGGATCAGCGGAAAGAGTTGATTCAACTGACTGAGATTCGCCAGGTTATTGGCAAAGAAGCGCTCCTGCCAAAATGCGGCGACCGCACTTAAAAAAATAAACAGCGTTATAAATACATATCCGGTAGGATTGGTAAAGTAAAGACGCAGGTCCCGCCGGAAAATTGCTTTTACGACATTCCAATTAATGTTCATGCTTTTTCCTCCTTACCCGCAGCCATCTCGGACTTGCCGTTACCGGTGAGACGATAGAACGGCTTTTCCAACGAACCGCTCTCACGCAGCTCTGCGGTGGAGCCGTTAAATACGAGTCGGCCTTCGTTGATAAATACAACGTGATCAGCTACGGCATCTACTTCCTGTAAAATATGAGTGGACAGGAGAATGGTTTTCGATTTGCCTAGTTCACGGATATTTGCACGAAAATCGCGTATCTGATTGGGATCGAGACCAGAAGTCGGCTCATCCATAATCAACACGTCAGGATCATGCAGCAGTGCTTGAGCGAGCCCAACTCGCTGGCGATACCCACGGGATAGTTTCCCGATCGGCTTTTCCAGAACCAGTTCCAGCGAACACTGTTCCGTTACAGCTTTAACGCGTTTTTCAAGTTGATCTTCCGACATGCCGCGTGCTTCTCCAAAAAACTGTAGCAGCTCCAGCGGAGTCATGTCCAGATAAAGTGGTCCGTTCTCAGGTAGATACCCCAGTCGTTTGGCAGCCTGCAAACGTTCGGTCAAAACGTCGTGTCCTGCAATGGTTGCCCTTCCCTCACTAGGGGCAAGAAAACCAGTCAAAATCTTCATTGTCGTCGATTTTCCAGCACCGTTTGGGCCTAGAAACGCGGTTATCTGACCTTCCGGTATTGAGAACGAGACATCTTTGATTGCGACGAAGGAACCGTAGTATTTACTTAGCCCTTTCGCTTCAATCATCGTTTTGGGCGATTTCTCAGCCATATGTCACCTCGTTTAAAAGACCTTGAAGTAAGTAATTAATGTATACAAAGGAAGCTCTGCAATAGAGCGTATTGCCAGCTTATATGACAAACATGTAAAATTGTTTCACCGGATTATAGCATTAAGCGGTGTCCCAGTCCTCCGGTTTTGCGGCAAGAAATTACGTCATTCTACTGTAGTTTTCAAACGATTTCGGAAAAATTCGCCCGAATCGGGCAGATTGAGGGTTGGTGACTTATTGTATCTTGTTTTTCCATGTTACGAAATGTATAATAGAATACATCATAAATGGATGAATTCTATGAAGACAATAACGTTTCAAATACCTGATGATGTCGAGATAAGCGATCTTGATGCAAAGATGTTATTTGCTACACGACTTTACGAACATGGTAAAGCAAGTTTAGGGCAAGCAGCCGAAATCGTCGGTCTTTCCAAATCTGCTTTCATAGAAATCTTGCACCAGTATGATGTGTCCCCTTTCAATTATTCACCTGAAGACTTGAAGCGGGATATAGAAAATGCAGAATCTCATCATAGCTGATACCAGCTGCCTTATCCTATTACAAAAAATCAACGAACTCTCAATTCTCGAGAAGCTCTACACCTCGGTATCTATTACCCCTCAAATAGCTGAGGAATACGGAACAACGCTTCCTGATTGGATACGTATTGAAATTCCTGGGGATCGGAATTACCAGGAAATCCTTGAAACCAGTTTGGACCCGGGCGAAGCCAGTGCAATCGCTTTGGCTCTTGAGAACAAGAACTCTTTGTTGATCATTGATGATTTGAAAGGACGCCGTATAGCTGTTAAGCTCGGTTTGAAAATTACCGGTAGTCTCGGTGTATTAATTTCAGCTAAAAAGTCGGGGCAATTGAAAAGTATTAAGCCAATAATTGAAAAGATCAGAGCATCAGATTTTAGAATATCGGCGAAACTTGAGGAAGCAATATTAAAGCTGTCTGATGAATAAACTTCAAATATAACCCAGTCAATTCAACCTCACTTATGAATCCGAAGGATTCACATATAACTACCACCTAATCTCAAAAATCTGTTCGACCCCGTTGGGGTCGCATAGGCGGACATCCATGTGTGAAAAGTATCTGCGATCCCTTCGGGATCGGTTTTCTCTGGCATCTTGTTTTCTACCCGGACGACCTGAAGTTAGAAAATATTAGCAAGGCCATCGACACCAAAGCCACTGGCACTGAGCAGGCGAGCAAATGCCAAAATAAGGTTATCTGAGGAAGGTGCTGTAAACCTGTTTGCAGAAGGAACTGTAGTGGTAATGCGAACGGTAACAAGGCCACCAGATAGAGTGGAGAGAGTTTCTTTTGATAACGCCATAGCACCGGGATTCCCATTATTATTAGCAATACCAAATCATAAGCACGATGATAGGTTAGCAGAAAGAATAGAATATTCAATAACCAAAGAAGTGTCAAATCGTCCAGCTTATATCCTTTTCGATACAGCCAAAACAACCCACCAATTGCAATGGCAGTAAGTAATAGCACTAATCCGATACCTTGCACACCAAAGACAGCCGCCAGTGGTGCAAGATCCGTTCGGCCGGACGTCCCCATCAGCAAATAACTATTCACGTGAATCGCCTCAAATCCGGACAGGCTCTTCATCAGCTGATCAAAATAGCCGAATGGCCCCCTGGGAAATATTAACGTTGAGGCAAGATGGAGAAAAAAGGCAATGCCTCCAGCAGTGAAAACTTTAGAAATTTCCCTTCGCATCAACAGGAACAGAAAGAAAGGCGCTGCCAGTGTCGGTTTCAAAGTAGCAGCCGCCAGGGCAAGCAAGGCGGACCATTTATGCTTTTCATGGTTCGCATAAAACCAAACCAGTAGAAAGATGACCGGCAAAGACATTTGTCCGGCCGCCAAAGCCAGCCAGCTGCCTTTAAATAAGACTATTGAAATGATAGTAAGAAATACCGCCAGCTTTGATAGGTTATCGGGTAGTTGTTGAAGCGTAAAACGGATTAGCCAGGCAAACATCAGAACTGACATTAGCAGCCATAAAAAGCGAGCAAGGTTCCACGGCATTTCGCCAATTCCTGCTAATAGTGGATAAGCCAGTGGTAAATACGGCGGAATGTAGGGAGATATTTGATTGGAATTGAGAGAAGATTCTTCAGTAGAGAATAATTCCTGAACAGCCCGCACGTGGCTGGAAAGATCCCACTGTGAATGAGCTGTCCAGATAGGTTTAGCTGTATAGCGGTAAATGCCGGTTACCCCGGATATCAGCAGCAGGCCGTATAAAACGGCCTTTGCCACAGGCGACACGTGCTATTCTTCCAGCAGCTTAAAATCTCCGCCACTGCTGCTATTATTGGTCGTTGACGTTCCGCGATTGCCGGACACTAGCCCTGCCCATACACCGCTGAAAGCCTGCCGGCTGCCATTAGGACGCAGCTCAAGGTCTATTAACTCCAAGCCTTCCGCTGCAAACTCGCGTCCCTTGTTTTCAAAGCCGGATTGAGCATCATTGATCCAGATTTTATTGGCGGTATTTCCCGGTAGCCAAATCCCAATATATTGTGTAGACCCATCCTCAACGACGGTTTCAAAATCCTTCAGGTAATGGCCTTCACCACGATATTGCCGATGGCGGCTAATAAAGCCGCTATTGTTTTTAGCCTTCCAGATTTTATCGGCGCGTCCCGGAGCCCAAATCCCTGCGTAGCGGGTTTCGCCACCACTGGTATATCCTTCTACGTCTACGAGCTGCAGACCTTCTTTCAGATATTCAGTACGCTTCTGTAAAAATTGCTGCCAGGTTAGTCCGACCCAAAGCTTATGATCAGCCGTGCCACGCTCCCACAGTCCGACATATTCAAATTCGTTTGTGCCAACACCAACTTCAATATCCATGATGCGATATCCCTGACCACGAAGCTGATTGCGCTGAGAAAGGAATTGCCCCCAGCTGGATGATCGAAAGACTTTACTGTCTCCGGATCCATTACTCCAAACGCCGCTAAAGCTTGAGACAGAACCGCTGCGACGTGTTTCAATATCCACCAACGTATAGCTCGCTGATAACGCTCTGTCGCGCTGTATAAAGGTATCCCAGGCAGCATCCACCATCACCTGATTACCACGCAGGGATGTGGTCTGCGGCCGATATGTTGGCGGCTGCAGGAGCTGAGTTTGAGGTTGTGTAGTGGGCTGTGTAACAGGATTCGTTTGTTGCGGTGCCGGTACGGTTCGGGTAATCACCTGTGTTTTTCCGGCAAAAACAATTACAAAATCTCTCTTGCCGTCTCTTGACGGATCAATGCTGCGCGATATGCTGACTTGCGTCTCAGGATGAGTAATTACCATCTCCTGAACACCGGCATTCTGAGGCATATTTATCAGAAATTCTCCGTCTAAGTCAGATAAAGTGTCTGCACCGGCTAGTGAAATTCGAGCATCTTGAATACCCCGATCATCATCATCTAATATCATACCGCTAATCTGGACCGTGGGACCATTGGAGTCAGCTGTTGGCAGAAATGGAGTCTCACCTCCACTGTTATAAAGTTTGTACATCAGGAATGCAAATAATAGTAGTAATACAATGAATATCACGAACTTTACAATCGGCACTTCACCTGCCGGTATCTGACTGGACTGATAGGTTTCTTTTCTTTTTCGCGCTTTGCGCATGGTAGTTCTCTCCCCTTCTGACATGGTTCCACCACTTCTTGCAGTAGAGTGATACATCGAAAGAAAATAATGCTTTACAGCTAAAATGTCAAGTTGGTTCGGGAAGCGTTGGGAAATGACATTGCTCATTTATAAAGTTGCCTTTTCAACCTCCGACTCTAGAGAAAAGGCTAAATACATTTTTCTTATCAGAAACAAGGAGGTTTCGGAATGAGACGTATATTACTCGTCCTGATTCTGTTTCTCACAACTTTTCAATTAAAAGCACAGCTCGGAGCTCCGGATGTGGAAGCGGTTTATGGTGGCAGAATCAGCTGGATGCAAGCAACCGCTCTGGACTCGCAAACAACCCGAATCTTCATTGCCACAGAAAGTGCAAACTCTCTCTTCTACAGCGACATTGACCACACGGCAGACTTTCCGGCTTACTCGACTTTTGCAACGGTAGCAGATGTAGACAGCAACGATGGTTTCGGCAGAAACGTAAACGATTTTGCAGTGGATGCTACATCAGGTACGGTTTTCTTTCGCCACAACAATGCCCTGCACAGCACACAAGCTGGCGCCGGAACCAGAGTTGAGATTGAGCCGGTTGGTGTTTATGCCGTCCAGGTATTTGACGGCTATCTGCTCTACGTACGCCAAAACCCCGGAGGGCTTGAGCTGGTATACGGTAGTATTGACGCCTCCGGTAATTTTAGCGAAGACACCGATAGCCCGATTCAGCTTTCTGTTGGGCCTCCTCCACCAGCCCCGGGCTATGAATTGCATATCAACCCGCTAACCGAAGAAGTCTACTTGTTTATTCCTGGCACAGCACCGGACATTTATCGTTCCTCCGACAGTGTCGGTAATATCGGATCATCAACAACCTTTTCGGTTCTCAATGTAAGTGGTCTGGGGAGCGACTATGAGTATCGTGTAAGCGGCATCGCTCCTGACGGTCGACTATTTGTTGGAACCGTTGGAGGAGTAGAGCCAAACCACGGCAAATTTATCGGCTATAGCGATGATAATGGTGCAAGCTGGGATACGCTCCAAACCGGCATCGGCGGCACCAGTGGTGCAAATATTGGTTTCTCCGGCGACAGCTCATCTTATCACGTCTTTTTTGGAGTGGCTGTCAACAACAACAAAGGAGGAAGCGGAACATGGATGCCTATGGCCTCAGGAAGTTTTGAAACCCATCCCAATGACGGTCCGGTGATTTCCGATCCCAACCATGGTGAAGTTATCTATATGACAACCGACATGGGACTCGGCACGTCGGTAAATCGCGGCACAGACATCTTCGAAATAAACGACGGTATCGAAGCGGTACAGGTTAATGATTTCGATATGAATGCGGAGAAAACAATTGCCTGGAGCGCCTCCAAGTCCGGTATCCGACGCGTAACAGATTATGCCGGATCAGCAGAAAGCTGGTCGGTATTCTTCCCGAATGGTGATGGATCACCATACTATTCTATCGCCATGGATCATTCCGACAGTACCGGGCAAACAGCCTATGCAGGTAATGTGCGGCTCTATAAAACGACAGATGGTGGCAGTAGCTGGACGAGAGTATTCGATACGCAGGACCCGACTCACGGCTTTGGCTTTTGGAGCTACGTCTCTGCAATTGCGGTGCATCCCGATGCACAAGATGTTGTTATCATCGGAGTGAACTCAGCCAGAATATCCGGCGTTACCGGTGGAGTTTTCTTCACTGAAGATGGCGGTTCAACCTGGAACCGTATTGATACAGGTGTCTACAATACCGAAGTGCGCGACCTGCTGATAACCTTCGATGAAGGTGGCACAACAACCGTTTATTTAGGATGCGAATACGTAAGCGACGGCACAACCTCTTCCTATGGTGTTAAGCGTATCATACATCATGACTCCACCGGCGCCCCCTATTTTGAAAACGATATGATCGGGGAAACGGGCACTAACATCACAAACTTCGGTGCGCATGGCCTGGCAGTAAACAGCAATGGCGATGTTTATGCTGCAGGTCGAAAGGGCTCAGATCTGGAACCTCGTATCTATATGAAGGAAGCAGACTCTACGTTTTGGACGCTTCTGCCCAGCGGCACACTTCCTTCATCCGGAGAAGCATCTGCCGTTACTATTGGCATTGATGAAAACGGCAATGAAGTTCCCTTCACCGCAATAGCAAACGAAATTCACTATCTGAAAAGTAATGCCACCTGGACAGACGGCTATGTCTATCCGGTGGGCACTGAAATCAACATGCTCTTTTGGGATGATTTGCTGGTTGGAACCGGCACCGGTCTGTATGGACATTATCTGCAGAATCCGGTCGGCGTGGAAAGTAGTTCGGATAACCTGGTTCCGACGGGCTATGCACTGGAACAAAACTTTCCAAATCCGTTCAACCCGGCAACGACCATTCGCTATTCAATTCCGGAGCGGAGTCGTGTTACGCTGGAGATTTTCACCATTACCGGTCAAAGAATTACCACGCTGGTAAACGGAATTCAAAATGCTGCTACGCATACTGTGAAGTGGACGCCCAACAGGCTGGCTTCCGGTGTTTACATCTACCGCTTTACGGCAAGTTCAGTAGACGGGAGTATTTCTGCTTTCAGCGGTTCAGGCAGGATGATATTCTTAAAGTAAGACAGTATTATCTATCAGAGACCGGGTAATCGGTCTCTGATAACTTCGGTTGGATCAGGAACGGATAAATATTTTCAACCCTTCGGTGCAGTTACGACACATTTCAATACTGTCTCGGTCGCGAATCACCATTTTTCTAAAGCGCTGATAATTATCGCCTTCCCAAATCTGAGAGAACTCACTCTCCCCTGCCTCACCTAATTGAAAGTCGGCATCTTTATCAAAACAGCAGGGAATAACTTGTTTATCCCAGGTAATAGCAGAGCCATACCAGAGCTTACTGCAATATCCGGAGTAGGAGCCTTTCAGCTTATATTCGCCTTCGATTTTTTCATAGCGACGATATTTCGGATTTTCCGGCAGCGTATCTTCAGCATTCTCGAAATCATAAATCTGCGGGGACTTAAAGATTACCCGATCAACGCCCAGCTCAGCACCTAAAGTTTTAATGTCTTCCATCTCATGCTCATTATGCCGCATTACAATAAACTGTAAATCTGCACGCGGAAAGCGTTTTCCCAGCTTTTTTCGGGCGTCTGTAAACTGTTTTACACCTCGCGTAACGCGATGAAAATGGCCTGCCAGGCGGTAGATTTTATATGTCTCCTCCGTAGCTCCATCAACGGAAAGAATTAACCTTCCCAGCTTGCTTTCAGCTAGTTCATGAGCAAATTCCGGATTTGCCAGACGGGTTCCATTCGTGCTTATGGTAACAAAGATCCCTTTTTCCCAGGCGTAATTGATCATCTTAATAATATCCGGATTGATAAAGGACTCTCCCTGGAAGAACAGGAGCAACAGAACGGTGTGATCGGCTATTTCATCAATTATTTTTCGGTAATCATCAAAACTCATATATCCCTGAGGACGCAAAAGAGTTTGTAATCCGACCGGGCATTGCGGACAGCGCAGGTTGCAGTGCGATGTTGGTTCAATAATAAACGTATAGGGTTTTCCCCAAACGGTATAGCGTCCGGTTGTGCGTGAGATACTATATGAAGCCAGGGTTTTGGCGATATTGACGGCTTTTTTAGGACTGGCAAGGCGGCTTAAAAACTGAAGATCCTGAAGCATTATCTCCTCTCGAATTAAAAAAGAAGGGACATGCGAACATGTCCCTTAAAGCGGCGACGAGGCTTGTCTTGTAAAGCAAGGTGGGAGGTTGCTGGTAGGCTGACCTCATCGCCTTGTCAAATTTATACGACAAGCTTGTCAATGTCAAGCTAATTCGGGCATTAATTTCGTTCAAAATCAGGCAATGAACGTTTTTGCTGCACGTGGAAAAACAAAATGTAGCTCCAGCACTTCCCAGCGGTTTTCGCGCTCGATAAGTGTAGCCTGGATAATATCCCCCTGTTTCAGTCTTATAAATGCATTTGACGGGAGAAATACATTCTCAATTGTTCCACCGTAGTTCATATCTGCCAGGTCAAGCGTATGTCTGGTGCGGCTACGAAAATCTCCGATTTCAAAGAAGCTACTGACCTGTCTGATATCCGCATCTCCTCTGTACATCATTACGTCGAAGAGATTATAATCTTCCAAATATTGCTTCAGAACATTAATCACTCTTGGTACTTCCGTTTTCAAACGTTCATAATACATGGCAAATCGTTTCTTATGATTCACCCCGTAAACGTCGGAGAGCCAGTTAATAAAACGAGCAATGGTTTTAAACAATCTCGGGATACGTTCTACTTCTTCCTGGGCATAGTGCTTAACGACCCAGATCGAAAGGAATTCCAGCAGATGTTCTTCCGATATATCATAGACATTGCGCATATCTGCTTGTTCAATCAGATAGTCGCGAAACTGTTCAATATCGATGGCAATAAATTCAGCAACATCTTCCGCATTCACGTTCCGATCGTTGATGAATTTGCTGACAGATACGGAAATATCTTCGTATGGGCGATTCCACTCTGCCTCAGGTACATCCGCAGCAAACTTTGTTTCGTCTCCCCATTCAGGTTCATCCCTGCTCTCTTCTTCCCTGCCGAGCAGATCTTCGAAACGATCAATTGCCGAATCAGCAGGACGATCCAGTAAGGCATGACCTTCCTTGCGGATGTATTCAACCAAAATATCTTCTACGAAATCTGCAAGCTCGATAATTTCGAAATCTTCTTCATCGATCTCAACACCTACCTCTTCAAAATAGAACTGAAGCAGCGTATCCAGAATTACGTGGTCCATGAGTTCAATTCGGAAGTTTTTCTCGCGAATTATGCCTTCGGTGAGGAATGAGCGTAGACTGTTCAGCCTTTTTTGCAGCGGCTCACCATCTTTCTTAGCAGGCATAGCGCTGTTATTGCTGTCCAGGATATGGTTCAACCGAAAATCTCCGTAACCGTTCTCTTCAACAAAACATTCAAAACTGTCTCCAATATTGAAGCAGAGAGTTCCGATGTTTTCGTTGTCGATGAAGAGTCCTGAGTCGCTGCGGGTTTCGATAAAAAAACGTTTTTCAAGCTGGTGGGCCAGATGATTAATCATCAGGTAAATAAAATAATCGAGGTTAGTCAGTTCATAGACTTCCTTATCCCAGCTTTCCACAAATTCCCTTGCGGATATGAACGGTTTATAGTAGTGTTGCGACACTCCCGTTACCTCAATTGAGTTAGTTTTCTCGGAAGAATTTAATACGTGTCCGAAAATTAATCAACAACAAAATCGGCATTATTTTCATGAATTGAGCGTCTTATCGATAACATCGGAGGTTTGCAGATTTTGATCGCGATATTGCAGCTGATAGAGCTTGTAGTAAAGGCCTCGTTTTTTTAGAAGCTCCTGATGCGTTCCCTGCTCTCTGATCCGTCCTTTATGCATCACAACAATCTGATCAACATGCTGGATGGTAGAAAGGCGATGCGCAATGACGATGGCCGTGCGCCCCTTCAAGACAACTTCAAGTGCAGCTTGAATCAGTGCTTCGGACTCACTGTCAATGTTAGCTGTAGCTTCATCGAGAAGCAAAACGTCGGGATCCATTGCCAGTGCTCTGGCGAGGCTTAACAGCTGCTTCTGCCCTACGGAGAAATTACTACCCCTTTCGCGAACAATCGACTGGTATCCGTTCGGAAGCTTTTCTATGAAGCTATGTGCATTCACCATTTTTGCAGCTCGAATGACCTCTTCTTCAGAAATATCCTGATGGTTCATGCGTATATTGTCCAGAATGGTACCGGAGAACAGAAATACATCCTGTAATACAATGGTCATCCGACTACGCAGGTTTTGCACATCCCATTCACGAATTTCCGTTCCATCGACAAAAATTTCACCCTTTTGGATATCGTAAAGCCTGCCGAGAAGTCTCAACATCGTCGTTTTACCGGAGCCGGTGTGGCCAACCAAAGCGTAGCGTTTTCCAGCAGGGATGTGCAGGTTAATATCGCGCAGCACCGGTTCATCATCATAAGCGAATTCTACATCTTGAAAACGCATATCACCGGCCAGTCGTTCCTGGCGATGTGCTGAAGCAGGAGACTCGATTTCCGGGATCGTATCGAGAAGTTTAAAAATACGCTCAGAGGAAGCCAGGGCTCCCTGCAGGACATTATACTTATCGGAAAGGTCGCTGATTGGGCGGAAGAACATTCGGGCATATTGAATAAAAGCTATGAGTACGCCCAGCGTAACAACTTCACTGGTTATTAGCCAGCCGCCGCGAAAAATAATTATAGCGAGGGCAGTAGCTGAGACGATTTCAACAACCGGAAAGAAGACAGCATAATAAAAGATGGTGCGAATAAACGCCTCGGTATGCTCCCAATTGATTTTTTTAAAGCGCCCCAGGTCTTCCTCTTCCCGATTGAATAGCTGCACAATGGCCATGCCCGAGATTCGCTCCTGCAAATACGAATTGATGTTTGCCAGATACATGCGTATCTCACCATATGCCGAGCGAACTTTCTTTCGGAAGACAAAAGAAGCGATAAACAACAGCGGTATCACCGAGAATGTCCAGAGGGCAAGTTCCAGATTGATGGATACCATCATGATGACAATCCCGATAATCATAAAAATATCACCAAAGATCATCACCAGGCCCTGAGTGAACATCTGATTCAAAGCTTCTACGTCAGAGGTTACGCGGGTCATTAATCTGCCGACCGGATTGCGATCATAATATTTCTGGTGAAGTTGCTGCAGGTGAGAGAAGATCTCATTACGAAGATCGAAAATAATCTTTTGCCCAATATACTGAGTCAGCAAGATCTGAAAATATCGTATCAGGAAAACACCGGTGAGTACTCCCAGGTAGATTCCAACGATTTGCATCAGACCACCGTAGTTATCGACAATTATATAATCATCAACTGCTATCTTAACGAGGTAGGGGCCGACGGTTTCCAGAATAGCCGCAACAATGATCAGAAATACGGCCAGAACAATAAGCACCCAATAAGGTTTTCCGTAGCTCAGCAGCCTGCCGAGCATATCGGAATCGACAGCCGGTTTGACTACGGTATCATCGTCTATTCGTTTTTTCTTACTTAGTAATTCGGGATTTTGTTTTTCGGAAGTAGTCATATGATCTTAGACGCAGTATAGCATAAAACGTTACGTGCGCGGTAGAAATATTGTGAATCATTAATTGATTATAATTGTGAGTAGCCGTTACCCTCTCCTTCGACGGAGTCCATATTTAATATAGTTTGCACCACCTGGTATAAAAAAAGGGAAACTGCATAGCAATTTCCCTTTTTTCAAAATTGAGATCTGGCGGTGTTTAGCCGGGAATAACGCTTACTTTAGTGCGTTTCTTATCCTTACGCTCAAACTTAACAGTACCATCGATCAGTGCGAACAGCGAATCATCACCGGCACGTTTTACATTGTCACCGGGATGCCACTTGGTACCACGCTGGCGAACAATAATACTACCGGCAGTTACGGATTCACCACCGAAGGCTTTAACGCCGAGCATTTTAGGATTACTATCGCGGCCGTTTCTGGAACTACCGACACCTTTCTTATGAGCCATGAGTTACCTCCGTTATCCGGCTATCTTTTTAATCTCGATCGTGGTGAACTGCTGACGATGGCCGTTCAACACGCGATAGCCTTTGCGGCGTTTCTTCTTAAAAACAATTACTTTCTTATCGCGGCCATTGTCCACTACTTTACCCTCTACAGAGGCTTTTTCAACAGTCGGACGACCGGTTTTAACTTCTTTTCCATTATCGAGGAGGAGAACGCGGTCAAATTTCACCTTATCGCCGGCCTCTTTCCCCAGAAAGGGTACTTTTACCGTCATGTCCTTCTCAACGCGGAATTGCTTTCCGGCAATTTCTACAATCGCATACATCGTTTCTTTTCTCCAGATATATCAAATGCTTCTTCAATTCAGGCAAGAACAAAGATAGTCCGGTAAAGGGGTTTAGTCAAGACGAAATATTTAATTTATTTGGCAGGTCGGATGCAGACTTTTCTGAACAGAATGATGTTTCGATCTGATCTTCTTCTCAGCAGTTGATCAAAAGAAAATAATAAAACCTTCATCCTTTTTACCGCTGCAAACCTACAGGATAAGAGGTCAGGACTTCGAGAAGTTCAGAGCGGAATTTCGCCTTACTTTCCTTGAAGCAGAGAGCGTATCCGACAGCAGTTTGCCGAGCTTTTCTTTATCTACCGGTTTAGTGAGATATTCATCCATGCCGGCTTCCAGACAGCGTTCACGATCCCCTTTCATCGCATTCGCCGTTAATGCAATGATGGGAATATGATCCGATGCAAGTTTTCTGATCTCACGTGTTGCCTGATATCCATCCATTTCAGGCATTTGTATATCCATCAGGATTAAGTCAATCTTATTGGCTTGCCAAATGGATACTGCTTTTCGTCCATTTTCGGCTATAATCGTTTCATAGCCCAGTCGCTTCAGCATTCTCACCATAAGCAGCTGATTTACACGGTTATCCTCAGCCAGTAGAATTGTAAAGGACTCAGGATTTTCCTCAAGATGTATTTCATCTGATATAGAAGCTCTGGAACTCCCGTTCGCATCTACATGGCATGTATGTTCTATAGGTGATTTGAGCTGCTGGTTAATAAATCGAACGATCGAGTCCGGATGCAACGTAAAACCACTAAAGATCGATTCATCGCGTAAACAGCGTAAACGCATATGTTGCCAGACCATAAAGGGTATAGTCGGGTTTTCATCTGCGACTTTCAAATAAAATGGATCTGTTAAGAACGATTCATGGATAATAATACAATTCACGTTGGAAAAGCCATCCTCTTCCAGCATCTCTCGAAAACTATCTATTGAATCGATTTTTTGCAGTTGCCCATTGTAAACAGGTTCAAGGATTTCGCTCAAAACCCTGCGCTGCAACCCTATCGGATAAAGAAGGCAAATCTTATTTGTTAAACCAGACTTCTCTACCTCTAGTGAGGAAGACTTTGGGCTTATACCAAGGCTTATTTCAAAGAAGAATGCGCTACCAGGCGACCTTTGCTGTTGTTCAGCTGAAGAAAAATGCCTCTTCCATATCCCGTTATCCAATACCGGGCTTTCGACCCATATCAATCCTTCCATTCCCTCGATGAGTCGAGATGCAATAGACAATCCAAGTCCGGTGCCTCCGAAGCTACGGGTTGCCGAACCGTCAACCTGTGAGAAAGAATCGAAGATCATTCGCTTTTTATCTTCAGGAATCCCAATACCGGTATCCGAGACCGAAACACGAAGCCGGATTTGTCTATCTGAGATTGCTGCTTGCCTGACCTGTAGTAGAACATCACCGTTTCTAGTAAACTTTACGGCATTCTCCAGCAGGACAGACAGAATTTTCTCGACCTGCTTTGAATCACCAACCAATTGATCAGGCAAATATGGGTCAACCCATAACATGACGTTCAGATTGGAGTGAATGATTCTTTTTTCAAGCATTTGATAGGTATTCTCAACAGAGTTCCGCAATGAAAAGGGGCGGTCGTTCGACAGCATTTTTCCTTCTTCAAGAGAAGAAAAATCAAGAATATCCGTAACAATTTTCATGAGTTCCTGGCCGCTGCTCTGAATCATTTTCAGGCATTCCGACTGTTCGGTATTCAAGTCACTTTCAAGAGCAAGTCCACTCATTCCCAGTATACCGTTGAGCGGGGTTCGGAGCTCATGACTCATATTTGCCAAAAAGTCGCTTTTTGCCTGCGCAGCCGCCTCAGCACGTACCCGCTCTATTTTTAGTTGCTTAACGGTCTGATTAAGCTCGTCTGCCTGGATCTCCAGTGCTATCTTGTTTTTTTCAAGATCACTGGCATGCTGCCGAATGGAGACTTCTCTTTCTTTACGCTCGGTAATATCACCAATACGAATTAAATAGAACTGCTCTTCAAAACTCTTAATTTCACTTACAACGAGTTCTCCAATACTCTTTTTTCCGGCAAATGACTGGAGGTCGATTTCTTTTTTTAAGTAATGTTCATCAGCAAGAGGCGATTCATTTAGCTGCTGTAACTCTGCCGGTGTCAGAAGAAATTGTAATAACTCTTCACCTTCTTTATCAGCCCAATTTCCACCTGCATTGAACAGCTTTTTCGCAACGGCATTCATCATCACCATCCTGCATTCCGGCAAATGATAAAGGAGTAATGAATCTGCAGACTCCTCAAAAATTGAGCTGACCAATCGCTTCTGTTTTTCAATAACCTTTTCCATTCTCTCCATGCTGAAGAGATTCACAATATACGCTGCGGCAAGTGCAAAAAAGAGAACCGCAATAAAGAATGGACTTACTTGCGGGTCCGGCGTCATAACACCAGCAACCAAATTCGCTACAATGCCAAAACCACCGTAAACTACCAGATGCAATGATCGTTTAATGATGTTGAAAAATCCACTGAAGACAACCAGCATTCCCAGGGCGTATTCAATGCGGTAGGCATTAACTGATGTTATAAACACGAACCAGCCCAAAATACACAGCGATGCCACATAGATACCGATAAGTAAGTATCGCGAGGCTTTCTTCTCAAAATAAGAAAAGTAAAAAAGTGAAAAACATACCCCACCTACAGCAAAACGCAACCAAAGTGGATCATAGGAGTCGGGTTTGAGGATATGATGATAAATCCCCATGGCTGGTATTACAAGGGCAGCAAATAATGTCAAGTAGCGGAAGCGCTTTATTTGCCTGGCAGTAAGAAACATATTCTCACCGCTAAAAGACTGTATAATTCTATCTATCACAATAACATTCCCATATCTCTAAACGACATCAACCGACTGGCTTACACTGATGAGGTGCAGGACTTCAAAAAGTTCCTTCCGGATGATCGGCTTACTGAGATATCCGTTCATTCCGGCTTCAATACACTTTTCCCGGTCCCCTTTCATTGCATGTGCTGTTAAGGCAATAATTGTCGTCGCAGGCAATTCACGATCCTGTTCTAGACGTCGAATTTCTGCGGTTGCTGCAATACCGTCCATCTCAGGCATTTGAATATCCATTAGAACAACATCAAAGCGACTATCTTGCCACGCTTTTACAGCTTCATATCCGTTTTCAGCCAGAACAACCTGATGTCCTGCCCCTTCCAGTAGCTTTAAAGCAAGCCTTTGATTCACCACGTTATCTTCAGCTAAAAGAATTTTTAACGGTTTGGAATCCGGGGTAGATGCTATTGTTTTAACACTTTCAGTATGGATATTTTCCGAGTCAACCTTTTGAGAACTTCGTTGAATTGCATGAAGTAAATCTGCCGGTCGAACCGGTTTTATTAAATATCCATCGATACCGATTGTCTTACACTTTTGTATATCACCTCGACGATCACCAGAGGTTAAAATGATCATCGGTGCCTCACCTACCAGGGGTTTTAATGCCTTTGCAGTATCAAAGCCATCCATTTCCGGCATTTGACCATCGAGAAGAATAAAATCGAAAGGGACACCATTCTCTTGGGGAATGGACTTACATTGTACAATCGCCAGTTTGCCCCCTGATACACAAACCGGTTCCATTTGCCATCTGCGACGTACTAATTCTTCAAGAATTCGTCTATTGGTAGAATTATCATCGACGATCAAAACACGCTTTCCGGAGAGGTAATCAATACTTTCATTATCAACCGGGTCGGTGACTTTCGTTGCATAGCCGAATCGAGCCGTAAAATGGAAAGTCGTTCCCACTCCACGCTTTGCCTTAGAAGATCGCGGTTCCTCACGCAACCGGTTCGATGCAACTTTTGCACCGTCAATTCCCAAGACATCAGAGGGGCTGCTTACCCAGATTTTTCCTCCCATGAGCTCTACCATCCTGGCTGAAATAGATAATCCCAGTCCGGTGCCGCCAAATTTACGGGTTGTTGAACCATCTGCCTGTTCAAAGGCATCGAAAATGGCTGCCTGCTTTTCCTTTGGAATGCCGATACCGGTATCACTCACAGCAAAGTGTAAATCGATTTCATTTTCACCAATTTTTTCCGGCCATACTTTTACGAATATTTCGCCACAGTGCGTGAACTTTATCGCGTTTCCGATTAGATTAACCAGAATCTGTCGCAGCCTACCGGGATCTCCCAATAAGTGAATTGGAATTTCCGGCTCACACCAGTAAACCAGCTCAAGGGACTTTTGGTGTGCGCGTACCGACATCGACTTCATGATATCCCCAAGATGGGTATCAAGTCGAAAGTCGATCGGATCAAGCTCCATTTTCCCCGCCTCAATCTTGGAAAAATCGAGTATATCATTAATAATAGTTAACAGTGAGTCGCCGGAGTATTTCACCATTCGCAGAAACTCTCTTTGTTCTGCGTTCAGTTCAGTCCCCAATGCCAATTCGGTCATTCCAATAATGCCGTTCATTGGTGTTCGGATCTCATGACTCATATTCGCTAAAAACTCACTCTTTGCCGAACTGGCGGCTTCAGCCTCTTCTTTTGCCTTCTTCAATTCGGCCGTTCGAAGCCGAACCTCCTCGGAAATCAACTCCTTGGTCTGCTCAAGTTTGGCCTGTCGGGTGGCGATTTCCAACATTTCGGATTCACTGTACAGACAGGATTTAATCAAAAACACAAGCTCAAAGACAACCCAGGCCGCATGTTCAATCCATCGCCAGGGACTGGCGGTTAAAACTCCAAAGACTGACATCGGAAACCATGTACCGCGAATAAAATGATCAATTGTAACAACCAGCGTTGCGGTAATTAACACGCGCCAATCCCGATACATTGCCAGAAATGCAAGTGAGCCGAATACGTGAAAGTGGGTTTCGATTCTTCCGCCGGTTATGTGAATCAACAATGCGGACACGACCATTTGTGATGCCGCAAATACATGACGGGTAATTGTTTCACCAGTACGGATACGAGCAAGGAATACCGGATACCACGTTAAGATCCCACCGAGTCCGATAGCCAGCCATACGTGCAGGTGTATCGAATATTCTTCTCCTGTCCAATTATAAGGAGACAGAATCAACGCCAGCAGAATAGCACCAAACCACTGTATGACCATTAAACGGGACATCAGGCTATCCTGGCGGCAGTACAAGGCATGCTTGTGCTCAGCAAGCAAATTAGAGGTCTGCAACGATAGATTTAATTTATTCGACATTGCAGCTCCTGCTTTCACCATTACTGCACGGATCCTCAATTTCGGATCCACGTATAGCGCATCCGAAAACCGGTGTTTCAGCCCGCTCTGGTTCTTCACCCCGGATCGCATCCTGAATAAACTCTATGCCATAATTTGAACCGGCATGTCCCCTTGAGGCGGTTATGCCACCGGAAAACCGGAGTGTTCCATTTGCATCATAGAGAAGAGTTTCGCCAGAGGTATTCAATCCAAGCTCACGGCATATTCTGCCATCCGTATCATAGTGAACTTCCAGGTTCATTTGGTTCATCTGTGCGATCGAAAAACCTTCGGACCATTCTTTATCTTGTCCATCGGGGATATAAACCAGAACAACAACTCTGACTTTTTCATCAAGTTTTGTCTGTAATTTTTGCATTTCACCCAAGCTGGCACGCGAGCATGGACAATGCGGATGTAGCGCCATTATCAGAACATCGCGACCTTCTGACATGGCAAACTGTTGCGGTAATTCCTGAGGATGCTCGAAAACAACTGAAGCTGAATTTTGATATTTTACCATGCTAAAAAAAACGATGGAAACCACCAGGCCCCACAAAGCCGTAAGCATCCCAATTTTAAAGTCCTGCTTATTCTTAGCGGTATTTAAATCATGCGCGCTCATCACTACACCACATCCGTGCGGGAAACCAGTTCTTCTATCGCCTGAAAAAGCGCGTCAAACTTAATCGGTTTTGAAACATATGCGTCCATTCCCGCAGCAATACAGCGCTCTCTATCCCCCTTCATAGCGTGGGCAGTCAGGGCAATTATTGGCTGATGGAGGTCGGAGTTCTTTTCCTGCTCACGGATTGCCGCGGTTGCTTCAAATCCATCCATTCCGGGCATTTGAACGTCCATCAGGATAAGATCAAATTCTTTCTTGGCTCGATATTGCAAAACCTCATTTCCGTTATTAGCCAATGCAGCATCATGTCCCATTTTTTGCAGTAGTTTTAATGCAAGACGTTGATTCACCGGATTATCTTCTGCAAGGAGGATTTGAAGTTTTCGTCTTGGCTGGAGGTTTTTATACGATGCAGCTTTATTCGCGGTACGATTAATTTCAGTACTGGCGACAGACATAATTCCATCCAGCAATACTGACGGCGTGATTTGTTCACCGAGATAAGCGAACGGACGCTCTCCCATCAATTCCTTTTTGAAATAATTTCTTTTCTTAGAACCTGAGAGTAAGACGGGTGTCCCGGAGCTATTACGCATATCGGAGAGCTTCTGAATCAGATCGATTGCTTCTTCTTTCGCATTATCACAACCTATGATATACAGTTTGAACGGACGGTTTACATCAATAGCATATTCCGCCTCTGAATATGCTGCGGTAAAATTTGCAACAGCCTGGGGATCTCCGCCCCAACTGGCAATTATTTCGCATAAGTGCTGGCGTTTTTCAGCGTTCGGCTCTACGATAAGCGTTTGTAAACCGGAGATCAATTCCTGCTGCTCTGGATTGAGGGAATTGTTTGCAGATAGGGATTTCATTGTAAGTGTAAAATGGAAGGTACTTCCCGGGCCGCTTCCCTCTATCTTGCTGTAGCTACCTAATACCGGAAAATATTCAGGGTTGGCTGGGCTTTCTACCCATATTTGGCCGTTCATCATATTTACTAGGCGCGTCGTAATAGCCAAACCGAGCCCTGTTCCACCGAATTTTCGGGTGGTCGATGTATCGGCCTGTGAAAAGGCATCAAATATCTTTTCCTGCTTATCCTTGGGAATTCCGATTCCGGTATCACTTACAGTAAAATGAAGCTTACACTGATTATTGCCCAGCTCTGTATGGCTTAGAGATAAATGAACACCACCTGCCTGAGTGAATTTCAGAGCATTCCCAATTAAGTTTATCAGAATCTGCCTTATTCTTCCGGGATCTCCCTGCAACATTAAAGGCAAATCCGACGCGACATTACAGTCGAGCTGCAAACCAAAGGTTTCTGCTCTAACCTGTTGAATTTTGGCAACATCGCTGATGAGCTTGTTCGGGTCAAACTCTATCATTTCCAGATCGAGCTTACCTGCCTCGATCTTGGAAAAATCGAGGATATCATTTATTACCGTCAACAGGGACTCAGCAGAGGTGTGAACCATAGAGTTGTATTCACGTTGCTCTTCATTCAGCTCAGTATCAGAGAGTAAATCGCACATACCGATAATACCATTCATAGGCGTACGGATCTCATGACTCATATTAGCGAGAAAATCGCTTTTGGCTTTCGTTGCTGCTTCGGCCTTGCTTTTTGCGTCCTCCAGTTCACGGATGGTTTTAGTTAAGGCAATTGCTTTTTGCTCAAGCTCCCCTTTGGCATGCACCAGATCTTCAGCAAATTTTTCCAGTTTCTTCTGAGCCAGATACCGCTCGGAAATATCGCGCAATACTACAACATACAGTACTTCACCACTTTCGAATTCCATAGAACTCAGTGCAAAGTCGGCCGGGAACATATCACCATTCTTTCGCAGACCTTCCGCCATCAAAACATTGCCGATTCGCTGCGGCGATAACAAGTCAGCAAGGTTTTGGATTTCAGTTTCAGGAAAACTGACAATACTCTCGAGCGGCATACCGATAGCTTCTTCAGCCGTCAAACCAAATATTCCAACAGCAGATTTATTAAATGATTGTATATTTGAAGATTTATCAATCGTAATAATTGCATCTACTACGTTATTCATTATCGCAGAAACGCGTATTTCACTCTGTTTCAATACGCGCTTATTCAGATCCATCACCTCCTGAGACATCAACTCAACCGAACGGTCTTTCAATCGTCGTTCGTTATCAAATTCCTGGTATGTCTCGGAGATAACGTTTAACAGCTCCTCATAATCCGGAACGTCTGTTCCGGATCTGCGCTTTGCTTTACGTATTTGTCGCTTCAGTAGCCTGTGCATTGAATGTCTTTCGGCTAATTTTCAGAGAAAATAGTTATGGTCATTGTTTGGTTATGCAGCTCGCATTTTCCGGTTGAAACGTGAGGAGATATTTCACCGTAAGAGTAGAACCCGATCTGCGAGACCTCTTCCCCAAGAAGCTCCTGCACTGCTTCAACCTCGTCTGCAGTACGCTGTCCCAGAATCATCTTGCGGCCGACACAACTAATCAGAATCGCCAGTTTTTCACCTTCAATTCCATCTTCATCAGCTATTTTTGCTGCGGCTCCGGCACCGTCAATCAAGCGCTCAAAGTTTGCTCTCATCAGCTGAGCTATTTCACCCTGTGGGATATCCCCGGCAAAGGTCATGCTCTGATTTTCTTCACTTACTGCCAGGAGGGTTCTTACAACACCAGACTCAGGATCTTCCGGTTTCCGCACCATCAGCGGATACAGTAAGCCACTACCAGGGAGATTTTCAGCTTCATCACCCAGGTATTTTTTATACAGCTCAAGAGCAGGCTTTCCGTCCAATTCGTAGAGCACATTTCCTTCAGAACGCGTTACCACACGTTCCGGTCCGAACGTATCCCATCCACCAACTGATCCATGACCGATCTGAATAGACTGTCCGTAAAACCCAACTGCTGCAATTCGCCCTTCTTCCGGTGCCCCATTGCAGGAAACACGCGTCACGCCAAAGCTGGGACCGTCGCCTGCTAATCCACCGGTAACCGGAACGTTTTCACCGACCAGGGAAAGAATCCCTTTCACCAGCTCACTACCGTTCACCTGTAAACCCTCAGAAACAACCAGGATTCCCTTCAGGTCGTCTGTCAGCAGCTCTGCACCCAGCTGCTCACCAGCCTGAAAGGAACCATCAACTTCACCAATAAGTACAGAAGCAACTCGGATAGGTGTATTATCAAACTGAACAGCAGATACGACCACACTATCATCCCACACTTCATCCATCACGATCTCACCGGCACTACTACAGCCAATAATATCTGCGTCGGGATATTTTTCGCGAATCACGTCGTAATGCTCTGGAGATTCCATCAGTTTGGGGGAAGCAAAAAAGAGGACTAATTGAGGACTATCAACCTGGGTGCTATCGAGGTTTTGCCAGCCCTCTTCTTCATTCCACATCATTTGTTTTACCAACATATTTATTCTCCTGTATAATAAACCCTTGATAGATGGCTTCGACCATCTACTGTAAATGCATTTACTATTCTGAAAAGGGAATAATGACAATCGGCAGGTAAATCTGAGGTAAAACAATAAAACGATTTGCTCTATTGTAAAGAATAAGCAAAACCTTCAGCACGCTTTCCTGCGCTAAAATAATACTCCCTAAAAACAACCAACTACCTAACTAACACAATCACGCGCCAGTTCCTCCAGCGCGTTCGAAACCTCATTCATCGAAGTTTGCAAAGTAACAAAGTCTGCTTCAGCCGTAGAAAGGTCCTCATTGCCTCCGGCAATTTCCAGTTTGAGGGCTGCATCAACAGCGGACTGAGCGCAAAAATTACTTACAGAACCTTTAAGGGTATGCGCACTGCTTTTTAGGGCTGTAGCATCACCATTTTGTATCGCCGAATGAATATCACTCATCAGCTGAGGGTAATCTTCCAAAAAGAGTTCAATAAGCTCCTGTAAAAGCTCCATGTCATCATCTACTCGGTGGTAGACCTCTTTGCGATTTAAAACTGCATCAATATTCATGCACATTCCTCTGTGGAGTTTCATATCCTTTTTTCAATACACTAAGACTATCGACTGGTATTAAAAAAATTAAAGAAGTTTCCACCTAAAAATCCTATTAAGCACCTACTCCGATATTTTTGCTTTTTTTCCGGATACAGCCATGCGAAGCAGCGGGATAAAAACAGCCAGTAGCAATATCAGGAACAGGACTGCTAATGAGCCAAATGCAGGTGAGTAACCATGTGTATCAATTACCATACCCACTATGGGCCCTACCAGGGCGAAATTTAAACGGACGCCCATATTTGTAACAGAATTTACGGTTGCTCTAATATCACCATCAATCATTTGATTTAAGTCATCGCGTAATAATACGGTTGCCAATCCGCGGGTAATATTCAAAAACAGGCCGGCAAATATCCCGAGTAAACCTCCCAGAACAGACATTCCCAAATATCCGGCAGCCGGTAGCAAGGCTATGGCCCAAAGCATAACGCTTCGACCAAAATAACGATTTAAATACGCAGCAGCACGTGCGGTAGATGCTACGGTAAAATTAAAGAATGCCCATAAGTAGCCAAAATAATGAATCGGTATGTTTTCCGCTTCCCAGTATCCCTGAAAAGCCCAGACGCCAATGAGCGTTGAAGTTCCGCTGAAAATCAGGCCCAGTATCGTATAGCGCATTAGCCTTGATCCACGGAACATAATCCTGTAGATGTGCCGTACATTCTCCCCATGTGCATGGCTGCTCATTTTTTTTCTAGGCGGTTCATGTAACGTCAATGCTATTAAAAAAGGCAACCAGCCGGTAAAAGCATTCACCAGCACCGGCAGCTGAAGTGAAATAAATGCCAGTGCCCCACCTGCCAGGGCTGCAAGTGTTTCCGCCATTTGGGAATAAAAAATATTCTTGCCAACAATTTCCTTTTCCTGCTCATGCTGCATCTCCGTTCCGTCCATGCTGTCATAGATTAACGCAATATCACTACCGGAAATCAGGCTACCGGCAATAGCAAGCGTCAGCTCAAAGAGCATAAACCACCAGTAGCTGTCCCCTACAGCAAGTACAACCATACCTATTCCATTAAATGCCCCTGCAAAAACAAGCGTTTGTTTTCTTCCCACCAGGTCCGAGAGATAACCGGATGGAATTTCCAGTATCACTACACAGATCGCATAAAAGGCCTGTAGTTCATAGACAGCCTGCATACCCAATTGATGCGATTTTAAAAAGGGAACCACAATCGGCATTACCAGCAGAAACATCCACGTGGCATTTATTGCCAGAACCTTAGGGATATTTTTTAAATACATATTTTGATTCACGATCTCCAACCACCAGTATTAAGTGAAAGAACAACACTTTTAAAGAGGCCTTTTTTACAGCTGTTTAAAATCGCAAAATATAAAGTTGCCCGGATAGTCACAATCGCTAAGCCGTTTTAATACTAGGTTTTATCTGATTATGGATGATCAGTGACATATCGCCCGTTCAATGTTGTCCGACCGGACTGCAAAACGCCCCAAGGCTCTCCGACGAAACACCTTTATTCGTTCCAAATTCATTATTTAGTAAAAAATATGCTAAAATAGACCACTATTTTGCATGTTTTTGCGCTTTTGCGTTACTTTACAGGCGATTTGTTTATAAATTCAGGACAGGTTTATACGTTGTGATCTGATTTCGACAAAGCTCACAGCAAGAATCAATATTTAATCGTATTTTTGTTGTTTATGCTGAATTTATTTTAAAACAGACAACAACCGACAATCGGTATTTATAATGACGCGCTCCAGGAAATCTTCAAGCAGCAAAACCCGTAACCCGCTCTTTCAGCGTTGGATAGCCGGATATCCGGATTTAAAAGAACATATCCACGAAGAAGACTGGGCTGATTTCTTCCAGTTTATTATTCTGGCCCTTACCGGGAAAAAAACGGAGCGGATCTATCGTTTTCTGGATTTTTACCTGCCTCGCCTGCTCAGAAATGCTGTTACCCCTGAACGAATTTATGAAGCTCTGAAGGGATTGCGTACGCTCTTCCTAAATGAGATACCAACCGGCCTATCCGTTGATAAACACCAGCGGGTTTCAGGACAAATCATCGATCATTTCGATACAGTGTTGATGTTCACGCAGGAAAAGCTGCTAAGATTTTCCGAACCGGGGCTGGGCAGAGAGAATCGCCAGATAGAGGCACAGCTATCTCAGCTCCGCACAATGGCATTTTATACTCGCGGAAACCGGTTTCTTGGACAGAGCTATCAGAACCCCGCTTTTCATGAGTGGACGAATACGGACCCGGGCGAACACATCGCACGACCGATCTGGGAAAGTCAAATCCACCCGGACGACTACCTTCAACTCCCGGAAAAACTGCGTAGCTGCGTTGATAAACAGCAGAGTCTATACGAGCTGAACTATCGTTTAAAGAACAAGGATGGCGAATGGGAACATGTTGTAGAACTTGGCCGCATTCTTTATGACGATACCTCAAAGGCAAGTGGATATCTGGGCGTTATAAGCATCGCAAGCCCATCTTCGCAGCATTTGACCCAGGACTTTGAGTTAATCAGTATCTTCCGACTCCTTCTGGATGAAGAAAAAGATCGTGCCATGCTGCTGGACATGGAAGGGCGGGTTTTGTTTGCAACTCCCAATATCAGTCCCTATTTAAAGACTTCAAATAATACCGACCTGGCACTGACAGATCATATATTCTTTGATCTTCTAGATAACGACAACGAGATTGTCGCACGTAGATCCTGGGACAGCTTTCTTGAACAACCCGAAGATGGTAGAAAGCTATTGTTGAAGCTACAAGACAACAATCTACAGAATCGGATTATAGAGTTCAGTTATCAATCGATCTACAGCACGTTCAAAAAGAAGCTAATTTGTCTTTCCGGAAGAGTAGTTTCTAAGCGTAGTAGCAGCGAAGTTTTTCTGGAACAGAGTAGCGCCTTACAATCTCTTTTCAAGAACCCGGAGTATACGCCTCAGGAAGACTTCCGCAAGCTTCTGGACATTGCTATGAAGCTGGTTCCCGGCGCCCAATTTGCCGCACTGCTCGAAAAGACGCATCTCGGGTATCAGTTTAACAGCGGAATTGGACTTGAGACCAGTCAGTTACAGGATCTTGTTCTGCTTGATAAAACGACGGTTCGCAGAATAAAGGCACTGGATGAACTTGCCGGTATCGACGAAACCGTTAGGCGCGTTTTGCTAAGCGAGACCCGAGACAAATTATTTTCGGTTCTACCAGATGCGCGACGAGATCTTATTCTTAATCAGGGACGTTTGGGTTCAACCGATGAACTGTTACTGGGCAAAATCCGCTTAAACGGCGAATCACATAGCCTGATTGTACTTGGAACATCCGGCGAAGATACCCATTTCAGCGAAAAGGATATGTTCCTGCTGCAGCTGCTGTTAAATCAATCCTCCGTACTGTTGGGCAATGCCATCATGACGAAGGAACTTGCAGAATCCAATCAAAACTACCACCAGCTTCTGCAACATGCTCCACTCGCTTGTTTTGTTGTTCAGGAAAATCGCATTCGATCATTTAATCCATTTTTCAAAGATATGCTTGGATATGAGCAGGACGAAATGCTGGTACGGGATCTATGGCGTCACCTACATCCCGACGACCTGCAGCGTTTTCAAATGGATATCGCGGCCGTTACCGAACGCTACAGCGTTATGGACATGGAAATTCGACTCATTGATAAGCAAAAGCAGGAGCTTTACTGTAGTGGAGCACTGCTGCGCGTGAATCGCAATCAGCAGCCCGCCGTTCTCTGTATCGCATTTGATCAGACAAAACTGCGAATGCTCGAAGAAAAGATTGTTGAAAATGAGCAGGGTGAAATTACTTCATCTCTGCTGGCCGGTATTGTGCACGATTTTAATAATATTTTAGGCACTATCATTCCGGCATCCCAGCTTATCATGAAGCGGCCTGATTCACCTAAGACACATAATCGCGCTAAAATTATTTTCCGCATGGCCCAACGTGCTTACCAAATGAATCAGGGGCTGCTAAAGCTGCCGGAGCGCGAAGGAGCTGATGGTCAGGAAAAGCTTGATATTAAGGCATTGTTAAGGGATAACCATAAAACATTCCGACGCATCCTCGGCACCGATATCCGACTGGATTACGTACTTCCGGATGAAGACCTTACGGTTAATGGAGACTATAAGCTAATTCTACAGGCCTTGTTAAATCTGCTTATCAATGCCAAGGAAGCCATTACCGGAAGTGGCAACATTACGATAAGAGCCAGTGGCCAGCAGGTGAAAGAACAGAACCGCAGGACGGGTGAGTTTCGCACGATGAAACAGGCCGTGATTGCAGTTGAGGATAACGGTAGTGGTATTTCACAGGATATACGCGCTAAAATATTCGAACCCTTCTTTAGCACAAAGCCAAAAGGAAAAGCCGCCGGTCTTGGACTAAATATTGTCCAGCGTATTATGAAACAGCATAGCGGTAGCGTATTGGTTCGTGGAAATCAGGACGGGACGACATTTAAATTATGCCTGCCGATGCTACAGGAAGAGACGCATGCTGCGCCACCGGTAAAAGAAACCAATGGAACACTCCCCCACTCCAGCAACGGAAAAGCCGGTGGTAAAATTCTTGTTGTGGATGACGAACAATATCTTCGCGAAGTATTTGTGAGCATGCTTAAACTAAACGGCTATAGCTGCTATGAAGCATCATCCGGAACCGAAGCTATTGCGTTGTATAAGAAGCGCCATGCTGAGATTGATTTAATTATTCTGGACTATGCAATGCCAGGTATGTCCGGCACGGAAGCTTACAGACAGCTGAAACAAATTAATGCCTCTGCAAATATTATGCTCTGTACTGGTTATGCCGACCAGAAAGAGATCTCAGGATTTATTAAGAATGGCGACATGGAATATCTGCCAAAACCGTTTACAATTGAGATCTTAAACAAGAAAGTACGCAGAGCTCTGAAGCAGCGTAGAACCCTGCAGCAGTCGGGCAAAAAGGATACTCAGTAAAGATATTACAAATAGTGTTACAATAAATTGCTCTGCACTTTTTCTTGCATTATCGCTTCGATTCCATTATAATTTTATTCATATCGAAAAACTGATATAGAATTCGATACGCTTTACAGACGGCTTAGTTTGATAAGCGAACTGTAAGTTTTATACTACTTTGCTGGGATATCATTCCATTTTCTTCTCAAGGTTCACAGGCATTTGAACCGGGAAGCAGCATCCAACCAGACCGGTAGGCAACCTGACGCGCCCCAGGCGCCTGGCCCGGACCACCGGTATATGTACCGGGGTGAATCTCACCCTAAATGTCATTTTAAAGCTGACGGCCCACTTATCCTGGCCGACGGTGCCTTTTTCTATGCTGTAATCCGAGCAGCTGCGACTCTGTGATTACCAGCCATATGTAGCTATTCGCAGCTTATGTACCTCACAGACATTAATGGGTTTAACGGAGAAAGAAGATTATGGACTTTAGCCAGTCAGTGCCTTCCGTTGAGGGCAATGGAGTTGAGCTGGCAGAGGTTATGAATTGGGCAAAGAGCCGTACCAATGCGTCAGAGTTGGGACTCCGATTCATTGTGCGTAGAAAAGACGGCAACTTTTGGTATGTACAAATACGCGTAATGGTAGATGGTAAACGCCATTTTATGAGTGGTAGATCGTTTTACGATAAAGAGTATCAGGACTCTTTTAAAGCTTCGCTTGAAGCAGCCCTAGCCTATAGAGATTCAGAAGCACCCGGTTTTTTTGAGAAAGTCGGATACGATCCTGCACATCGGCTACTAAATAAGAAGCCGGCAAAAATCCCCAAATTCCGAAAGCGTAAAGAGGCCAAAAGCGGACTTTTATCAAATATTCACTATATCCACCTTTACAAAAGAGGTGGTAAATACACTCGCTGCGTCCTGGAAGTAACGGTAAATATTCGGGGTAACAAATACCATTCAACTGCTTATTCCTATGCTTTCTCAAAATATGGCGGAAAAGAGCAGGCCATACGCATTGCCAAAAACGATCGCAACAAGCTGGCAAAGGCGGTTCATCAAAAGGCAATGGAGCTCAACGAAGATTCCAGTAAATCCCCTGATGAAATTCGAGATATTATTAAGGCAATCAAAATTAACCGCACACCCCCGTTTACCGAGCGTGATCCGGATAAGTTCGTGAAGCGCTCCAGGAATAATGATTACTGGATTGTCGCTGTGCGAAAGAAATTATGGGGAGTTTATCACCGCGCAGGGAATCAGCGGTTTTACGATGTGGATTACGGCGGGCAACATAAAAGCCATATTGCTGCCCGCAAGTTCTCGGATATAATGGAATCCCAGATTATCCAGACATTCAAGAAGCTACGTGAAATTAAAGTGACCAATCCGGAAACGATACGCGACAGATTTGAAGAGACTGTATCACGCGTTCTCGAAGAATCAGATCGATTATAGTAGCCCTGCTTTATCCTATAAAGGGATATTACCGTGTTTTTTCGGCGGGTTTTTATCAACCTTGGTCTGAAGCAGCTCGAGAGCACGACAAATTCGCTTACGGGTTTTTTGTGGCTCAATCACCTCATCAATATAGCCATGTTCCGCGGCAAGATACGGATTGGCAAACTTGTCGCGGTATTCGCTTTCCTTTTCAGCCAGCGCAGCCTCAGGGTCATCAGCGCTGGCAATATCACGCTTAAAGATAATCTCGGCAGCACCCTTGGGACCCATCACAGCGATCTCCGCAGACGGCCAGGCATAGTTCACATCACCACGAATATGCTTTGAGCTCATTACGTCGTACGCGCCACCATATGCTTTACGCAAAATAAGCGTTATTTTCGGCACGGTCGCTTCACAATATGCATAAAGTAACTTCGCCCCATGCTTGATGATGCCGTTCCATTCCTGAACCGTTCCCGGTAGAAAACCAGGTACATCAACCAGAGTTACAAGCGGAATATTAAAGGCATCGCAGAAACGAACAAATCGTGCAGCTTTCAACGACGCATCTATATCCAATACCCCTGCCAGAACAGCCGGTTGATTTGCTACGATACCAATCGGGAATCCGTTCATTCTGGCAAATCCGACTACAATATTTCCAGCAAAATGCTCATGAATTTCGAAGAAGTCACCGTCATCAACGATCATCGACACAACGTTTTTCACATCGTATGGTTTTCCAGGATTCTCAGGCACTATTGTAAGAAGTCCCTCCTCTTCCCTGGACGGGTCATCCGAACTCGGATTTCGTGGAGGTGCATCGGCATTATTGAGCGGTAAAAAGCTCACCAGCTTACGTAGCTTTTCCAGACAGTCGACATCATTACGGGCAACCATATGTGCAACACCACTTTTAGAGGCATGGGTCTTTGCACCACCCAGATCATCAAACGAAACCTCTTCATGCGTTACCGTCTTTACCACATTGGGGCCGGTAACAAACATATGGCTGGTATCCTGTACCATAAAAATAAAGTCGGTAATTGCCGGAGAATATACCGCGCCTCCGGCGCAAGGTCCCATTACTGCAGATATCTGGGGCACAACTCCACTTGCGAGAGTATTGCGTAGAAAGATATCGGCATAAGCCCCCAGGCTTACCACACCTTCCTGAATCCTTGCGCCACCGCTGTCGTTCAAGCCGATTACCGGTACACCGATCTTCATCGCCATATCCATCAGCTTACAAATCTTTCGGGAATGCGCCTCGGATAAACTCCCGCCGAAAACCGTAAAATCCTGGCTGAATACGCAGACCATTCTTCCATCAATGGTACCGGTGCCAACAACAACGCTATCACCAAGAAATCGCTGCTTATCCAGACCAAAATCAGTCGTATGATGACGCACCAGCATATCGATTTCTTCAAAACTTCCATCATCCAGCAACACATCAATGCGCTCACGAGCAGTTAACTTACCCCGATCGTGCATCTTCTTAATGCGAGCCTCCCCACCACCTTTTTTGGCCTCCTCGCGAAGAGCTTTCAGCTGCTTAATTTTGTCCTTCATGCTGGTATAGGTTTCTTCTGCTTTTTTTGCCACAACGCGCCTCATCTGATGATATCAATTCGTAAGTATTCAGTTTCAGGAATGCTTCTATGTATTAAAAATACGTAGAAGCGACACATTTAATCAAGTGGTCTCTATTAAATTAAACAATAAAAAAGCCCCGCCAATTACTCGGCGGGGCTTTTTTATAAAATCAACTTCATTTCCCTAGAGATCGCCTCCAAGAGAGAAATACCAAATCGGTTTACTTGAACGATTGAGGTTATAATTCCATGCAACGTCTATCCTCAGCAAAAAGTAGAGAAAATAAACCCTGGCACCTACTCCATAGCCGGATGAGATATCTTTGAAGACACGATTTCCGAACTCGTTAATCTCGGTTCCGCGCCATCCGGGACTTGCACTGTAGAAATTGTCGCCACGATTCCAGGTTGTTCCGATGTCTGTAAACATGGTACCTCGAATATTAAAGAACCGAATCGGAGGAAAGCCAAGTCCGAGAAACTGGATCAGCGGGAAGCGGAATTCCATGTTTGCCAATGAATAGCGGGTTCCTACCTGCTCGTAAAAATAAGCACCGCGAAGTGGCGTAATAAAACGAGAGAAAAAGACATCACCGATATCATTTGTTCTCAGTCCACCGCGTGATTTAAAATTGATCCAATTATCGATACCGCCGAGAAAGAAGAGTTGTGGATCGGCACCTTCGCTAGCACCACCTGAGAAGCGGAATGCAAAACTATAGTCGCGGTTTAGCATCATATACTTACGATAGTCCAGCGCGAAGGTGGTAAACTCACGGCTATTGCTTTCGTATTTGGGACTCGATGTTAAACTAAGAGCATAGCGCGTTCCGTCAACCGGTCCGGTATAACCCCATAACACATTATCGTGTACGAGTGAAGCGGTTGGCAAAATCGTGCTGACACGCTGGTCTGGTGCACCACTGGTAATTTCTTCCCGCGTCACGTTATACCAGTTGAAATCAAACTCCATTCGCTTAAAGCGATTGAAGGGATAAGACGCCAAAAAGTTGGCACCGTAATTTCGATATCGCACGAGCTGTCCGCCACTGTTAAACAGCCAGGCAAGATGGTATCCACCTGCTCCGTAACTGATGCGGCGCTTCAGGTATAGATAAAGCAGGCTTAGATCACTGTTTTTCAGATCTGAAACCAGATTAATATTTAAAAAGGCCTTATGATCGCCCAGCAGGTCGCTGAAGGCAAAGGTCGTATAGCCGGAAAATCCAAAGAAAGTGTTATATCCTGCGTTGCCGGTAACAATGTCCGGACTAAACTTCAGCTTGTACTTACGTATCTTGTAATTGCCTTCGGTATCCTGATAGGTATTTTCCGCAAGCTCAACTTGCTCCTTCTTTTCCTCTGTCTTCTTTGCGCGATAGCGGTTGAATACATAGTTGCTATAGTCTGCAATCTGAGCGTCGCCAAGATTCTCCGCAACGGTCGAGTCGTTTTTCTCCGGCTCCCAGAGGCGGGCATACACCGGCAGCTTTTCGCCACGCATTTCATTCACAAACTGTGTATTTGAGAGTTCCTGCGCCTTTAGTTCAAGCGGATTGTTCATCATGTAGATATCGAATCCGCCATTACTGAAAGAGACATAAACCATTTTATTGGCGCTACGATCCCAATTGATTTGCATAATTCCTGAGATAATATTTGTCACCGCTCTGGAAGAATCGGTATTCAGATCATGCAGGAAAAGGTTTGCAATACCGTTCATTTCCGAGGTATAGGCAAGCTGTTCGTCACCAGGTGCAAATAGAGGGTTTGCCTCTTCCCAGGGGGTATCGGTAATTCGAGTAATATCACCGGTTTCAATATTAATAGTATAAACGTCGCGGGCAGTGTAATCGAAGTCTGCCATATTAAAATCGTCCGGCAGCTGATCGTCACTGACATAGTCTTTGCGATCAGAAACAAAAGCCAGATGTTTACTGTCCGTGGACCAGGACGGGTGGTCATCGGTAAACACATCATTGGTGAGTCGAGTTACAACAGATGACTTCAGGTCCAGCACAAACAGATCGCTGCGTTCGTCTTCATTACCGATAAACGCAATCTTGCTACCATCCGGGGACCAGCTTGTTGTAAAGGCACCGTCGAGATCGAGTTTGTATGTGCGCTGCTTTCCGTTCTTCACATTAACGGTATAAATCGCGTCTTTCGGACCGGCTTTGGCGGCAAATACAATTTGCTTACCGTCGGGACTAAAACCTATACCGGGACGCAGAAAATGCAGTTCCTCGAAACTCTTCGAGCGATTTCCTTTTACCAACGTCTTCAGAATTCTACCATCAATAGCAGACATCAGATAAATATTTTGATAGCCCTTACGGTCAGAGATAAAAGCAATTTTATCGCCATTTGGTGATATGGCCGGACTCACGTTCAGAAAGTTTGGAATCTTACGATGAAAGGTCAGCTGTTTGCTGATTTCCGATGGTTCCTTACGATCGGAAATCTCAGGCCAGTATTGTTTTCTGAGATAGCGATGCCAGCGTTCAGTAAATTCTTCATAACCAACTCCGAGTGCGGATTTTAATACCCGTTCAAACTGAACCTTACCGCGCATCTTTTGCAATAGCTCACCTATTTTCGATCGCCCATAGGTATGGGCAATATAGCGAAAGACAGAGGCACCTCCCTGATATGGCAGCGAAAAATTAAGTCCCGTTAAACTCGGTATATATCCATTTAACGTGGCATCTCGCACAATCATATCGATACGCGGAGACCAGCCCTGAGATTGGAATTCTGCCAGTCCTTCTGCAAACCATAGCTGAACCGGGGTTACTTCACCTACAATCAGCGACTGAACAGATCCACCGTAGATCATATCATTCATTACAGCGTGAACGAGCTCGTGGTGAATCACGTGCCGAAACTGCTCATATGAACCCTCATATTTCACAACAATTCGGTTTTTATACAGTTCAGTTACACCGCCAATCCCCTCTTCCAGATAGGAAATTACCACGTTGGTCTGCTGCCAGTGATTGTGGGAATTGTATACAATGAAAACGATGCGTTCTTTAATTTCGAAGCGCCAGTCGCGACTGATCTGAATGTAGGCTTCCTCGGCAACTTCAGCGGTAAACTCGGCGATCTGCTGCCCACCTTCATAAAAATACACGTCGAAGTGTTTCGACTGGATGTAATACCATTCGAAATTTTTATACTGAACTTTATTTTTACCAAATGCCATCACGCTTTGGGTACCTGCAAGCAGGGCGAACAGCAAAATCGGTAATAGTAAGACTTTTCGCATACATCAGACTCCTTCTCGAGCTCTGCAATTTATATAGCCACTATCGGTGGCCTTATCGAAAGGTGGTTTACTATGTTTCACGGCTATCTCTTAGGCCGTTAATTCTTAGTGATACATCTTATATTCGCTGTAGTTCCGATACTTTAAAAACTTCCGACAGGAAGCAAAACACAGGATTGCAGTTTTTACCTGTTTTTTAATCTCTGATACCCGGTTGGCAAGTTCAATTTCACTTGCTATAATACTCTCCTGTTTATATAATGCCTGTCGTTTGCTGACGCAACTAGATTTAAGTCGATTTTACCAAATTCATGAATAGCTGCTGTAATTAATATGAGAAACTTCTGCACAATCAGTCTTTTACTGATGACGATTTTCCACAGCAATCTTTCCGCTCAGGAATCGCCGATCTCCTGGGAAAGCACCGCCTGGGACACGATTGCGGTGAATATATCGGTTATAGAAGCCCTGGTTGCACCTGATTCTCTTAAAAACGGCTTAATGAAGCAGCTCTTTAAGCGTTATGATATTTCTGCCGAACACTATCGCAACTTCCATGCCCATATTACGACTCAACCCGGTGAAGTTCAAAAAGAGTTCTTCAGCCGTGTAAAGGATATTCTACAGATTTATATCCGGGAAAAACATTTTGAAAACTTTCCCGAGCCGATGTCACCTCCGGACAGCGTAAAAATACAACCCAAGCCGCCCGCTAATCCAAACTAGGCTATTCTAACACATATGCAATACCCAATCCGGGTCATTTTCTCTTCTTCCTCCCTTAAATCGTTATTCTTCTAAAAACAAACCCCTATAAATTTTTGATTCCCGACACTATTGATACGGCAGATTCTCCTACCTTTTGCTAGTGTTCTTAAAAGTTGAATTATGCTGCCCGTAGATCCTACAGGCAATTAATGAAGAAAGCAGAGAGTCATATGCTTCAGTGGTTCCGCAAACAAACCACGGATTCCAATGCAAATCCGACAAATGGCGATCTACACGTTGCGCTAACCCGCAAACTTATTGATTTCCTTACCGGTCAAATATCCCAACCCAAAAAAGCACCCGCAGTACTGGCTCTAATCGACCGGTTCAAGAAATTCCCTCCGACCTACCAGGAGAAAGAACTCCCAGGTCTATATCTCAAAATTGAAAATTATCTGGTAAAAGAAGACAGCGCTCAAAAGTTTTCTCGCGTCCAGCTGCGCAAGACCATCCGCTATCGCTATGAGCCGCTGATGGAAATGCAGAACTTCAGCCTGATATTTGAACCGGATACAACACAGGAATTTCTGCTTAGCCAGTTTTTCTTTAAAAATCTGGTATTGCGGGCCCATAATTTAACCGGCACGCTGGATGAACCGACGATTCGCAATCTAACCGAGTGGGTCTATCGCGTTCCGAACGTTGCCGATCTGCAGCCACCGCTGGATATGTTCGCCTCAACTCCCAAAGACCTGGCAGACTGGTTGCCGATACTAAACGATTTTTCCTATCGTTTCTTCAACTATCTTAAAAAGAATCTTGGTGAGCAGCAGGCCGCTTCGCTATACGACAAAGCCTATAAAGATCTCGCCGAAGTATACATTCTACTCGACACCTTTTCGGCAGTAGTAAATCTGATGCCGGAAGATCTTATCGACGAAGCAAAAACCAGTATGCTCAGCAAGCCTCAAATGCAGCGGGTTTTTCTTGGCAAGATGCGTAACTTCCGCAAAATGAGCCAGCAAATCGAAGAGAATAGCCGGGAACAAATCCAGGTTACGCCTCCTCCACCACCTCCGCCTCCTATCGAGCTGGACGATAGTAAGCAGATCATCGATACTCAGGAACTGCTTGAAAAAGAAAAGGCATTGCGTGAGGCAAGAGAAGAACTCAGCATTGCACACAGTACAGCGATGGAGTCGGTTACACTCTTCCACGGCGTCATGAATACCATTAAGGAAGGTATTATAACCTCGGATGAATCCGGCGTTATTATATCCTCAAACGTTGCAATCAAGACAATTTTCGGATATAGCGAAGAAGAGCTGGTTGGTAAAGACATCAAAATTTTGATGCCTGAAAAGTATCGCGAGCAGCATAGCAAAGGCATGGAGCGCTACATGAAGACCCGCGAGTCCCGTGCGCTTAATCAACGCCTGATGATGGAAGGACTTCGCAAGGACAACACCGTTTTTCCACTGGAAATCTATCTCTCCGAGACCGTCGTATCCGATCAGATCTTTTTTACAGCCGCCATGCGCGATCGCACTGAAGAAGTGCGCTATGAGCAGTCTCAGAAGAAAACTTCGGAAGATTTACGCAGTTCCGAACTTAGATACCGCAACCTACTGGAACGCATTAACGATATCGTTTTCACCCTTTCACTGGATGGCAACTTCGTTTCATTGAACCCCGCCTTCGACAGGATCACCGGGTTCGACAAGAATGAGTGGAGTGGACGCCCCTTTACCCAGATGATGCATCAGGATGATGCGATGGAAGCGCTGAAAGCATTTCAAAAAGTATTACAGGGCGATTCGGCACAGGAGCTTGAGCTACGCATCGGCACCCGTGATGGTGGGCATATTCTGGGCAGATTTATGATCTCTCCTCAATCACACAACGGCAAGCTGACGGGTGTAACCGGTGTAGCCCGGGATATTACTCATCAGGAAGAAGCAACAGAGCTGTTAAAAGCATCCGAAGACCGATTCCGTAAAATGGTCGAATTCAATCCGGATACGGTTGGCATACATTCAGACGGCAAGATCGTATTTATCAACAAGGCTGGACTGCAGCTCTTTGGTGCAAACTCCACCAGAGACGTTCTAGACCAGCCGATTACCAGGTTCCTGAACTCAGGATATCTGGAGCGTGCAGAGAAAAATGTAGCTCAGATTCTTAGCTCAGGCGATGTCGCTCCGGTGAATGAAGAAACCCTGAAAAGGTTGGATGGCGTCGAGGTTGGAGTGGATGCGAGCAATATTCCGGTAATGTTCCAGAACAAACAGGCCATTCAGTTTATATTCCGCGAGAAAAAAGAGCCTGAGATAAAGGAAATTGTAACCGAGGTTCCAGTTGCTGCCGGCGAAAAAGACGATCGGGCAGAATTCCAGAACCTGTTCCATATTTCACCAGATGCGATATTCATTCAGGAACTCGATGGCACGATACTCGATGTAAATCCTGCTGCTGCTGCTATGCAGGGACTCGATCGCGGATCGTTAGTAGGTAAAAAGATTGTCCAGATTCTGCCGGATAACATGCAGGAAGAAGCCTCTGCTAACATTAAAAAGTTACTGCGCGGCTCAATAGACAGCTTTGATTGTGCACTGGTTCGCATCGACCGCGAAGAAGTGCCGGTTGAGGTACGTGCCAAGCAAATTTTTTATTTGGATAACCCTGCAGTGTTATTAATGATGCGTGATGCTCGCCTCAACAGCAAGCACAGCAAGGAAAAAGATCAGCTACAAAGTAAGCTCACCAATTCGGAAAAACTGGCGGCAGAGCAAGAGAAAAGCCTAATCTTGCTGGAAGAACGCTACAATGCCAGTAAAGAAAAGATTGAAGGTCTGAGTAAAGACGTAGAAGCGGCAAATGAAGCGATGAGAGTGCTTCAAACTCAGCTAAGCGAATCCGAAAATACGCTTGAGAGCTCTGCAAGAGAACGTAAGAAACTTGAAGCTGAAATTCGCCGTGTTCAGGATGACCAGGAGAGTTCTCTCACTGAACGCAAAAGCCTTCTAACTCGCCTACAGCAGGCCGAACGCGAGCTGAAAAAAGCAAATGGCGAGAAGCCACTCTTAGAGGATAAGCTGAAACTGGCCGAGCATCAGGCTAAAAAGCTCGAAGCAGAGCTTGCAAAAAAAGAACAGGAATTGGCTAAGAAGGAAGAGGAAAACCAGGTGATTCGCACCAAGTTGCGTAAGCTGGGCGAGCTGATCATGAATGAGAACTCCTGATTTTTTACGCTTTCCCTTTTGTTTCCCGCTGCACTTTTTGTACGTTTATTCGAAAGTGGTTCATATGAACCACTTTCTTTTTTATGAACTCCCTGCTGTCTACTGCGTAAACACGTTATGAAAACAAAGCTCGCATACTACCTGCTATCTCTGCTTCTCACCTTACCGATGATTGCAAAAGAGCGTTTCCAACTCATTTACGATCACAGTTTTGAAAAACGACTGTCTTCTAAGGTGAACCTGGAAAATAGCGCCGCGATTGCCTCTGATATGCGCGGACAGATTTATATCATAGACCGTGGTCGGCATCAGCTTTTACAGTTTTATCCCGACAGTATGGAGATCTTTTCCGTGGGTGGTTTTGGTCAATCGCTGGAAGAGTTCGATGACCCGCGGGATTTATCTGTCACAACGCTGGATGTCTTTGTAGCCGACTATAACAATAGTCGAATCTCTCGCTTCGATCGCGAGCTGAACGCTCTTTCAGAGCTGCGCTCCATTCAAGATCCCCCATTCGACTTCGATCGGGTACTCAGCGTAGCGGTATCTTCTCAGCTGGACTTGTTTCTTCTTGAAGACGGCAGCAAAAAAATCATTAAGTTCGATCGTTTTTCCACTCCAACAGTAACGTTTGGTGGGATTTTTGAGACGTATGGTCAACTTCTCGACCCGCGCCATATCGAGCTGGATGGTAAAAGTCGCCTATTTGTAAGCGATCCTGCTCAAGGCGCAATCGTTGTATTCGATTACCTTGGAAATTTTCTCCGTAATCTCGAGCATCCTGAACTCACACAGCCGCAGGCGCTGCATTGGAGTGCAAATGACATGCTTTTTGCAACGGATAGTGAGTCGGCTAACATCTTTCTGTTCACCAAAAGCCTTAGCTTTATCCAAAGTCTGACCGTTAATACAAACGGTGAAAAAATTGTTGATATAACAAGCTGGCGGGACCCTTCTTCCAAAGAAGAACATATCTTTATATTACTGCCGGAATCCTGTCTGCGCTATACACTTGCAGCAGCCTCGCATAACGAGTCCCACTGACTTGATTTACACCCTATACCGGAGATCTATACCATGTATCATTCTTACCGATCCACGCACATTTCGCTTAAGGGATTGTTACTGTCACTTATATTGTGCTGCTCATTTGGAATAGCACAGACCCCGACGCTCGTTTTATTGGATGACCTCAATGTACCGGGTTCATTTAAAACCGATGTTTGGGGCTATGTTGATATCGCATCGGAGAAGTATTATGCGATCGTAGGAGACCAGTCCGGATCCGGCATTACCATTGTTGATGTAACCGATCCGACGAATCTGATTCAGGTTGCGAATGTGCCGACAGTTCCCGGTTTCGACCTGAAAGTGCATCAGAATTATGTTTACACGGTCAACGGAGGAAATAACGGAAACGGCGGCATCGTTGACATTTCCGACCCTGCAAATCCTCAGGTTGTGGGCGGTTTTCCTTCTGCACATAATATCTGGATCGATAATGGCTATTTATACGCAGAGTTTGACGGTTTGAAAATTTACTCACTAAGTGATCCTGTCAACCCGGCACTACTTTGGTCCAGTGGTGGATTTGACGGTCACGATGCAATCACTCACGGCAATATTCTTTATGATTTTCACGGATACAGCGTAACAAACATTTATGATATAACGACTCCTGGCACTCCTCAGCTATTAGGTGTTATAGACGATCCGACAATTGCGTATAACCACAGTGGTGATGTAACGGAAGATGGTCGTTACCTGTTCATTTGTGATGAGCTGTCCAATGCCCCCTCACCCGACATCACCGTTTGGGATATTCTGGACCCATCCAATCCGGTACGTATTGATGAATATGCAGATAATGATGCAATCGTGCACAACATTTACGTTCGTGGTAGTTATGCTTTCGTTTCTTATTACACTGCCGGCCTGCGCGTTTTCGACGTATCCGACCCTAGCAATATCCAGATGATTGATGAATATGATACAAACGCCGGAACAGGTGAAGTATTTGCCGGGGCATTCGGTTGCTATATCGAAGACCCTCGTGGTTTAATTTATGTCAGCGACTGGGACAACGGCCTGTTTGTATTTGAATTTGAAACTCCGCTGGTTGGAATCGAGCCCGGTGATATCGCCGGAACGATTGAGGACTTCCAGCTTCTTCAAAACTATCCTAATCCTTTCAATCCGGCCACAACCCTGCGCTATAATCTGAATCGGGCTGCAGAGGTTACCCTTACTATCTATAATTCGCTTGGACAACCGGTGAAAAATCTGGTTCGCGGGGAACAGTCCAGCGGTGATTATAGTATCAATTGGAACGGCACAGACAGCAACGGCAATCCGGTTAGCGCCGGCATCTACGTTGCGCGTCTTTCTACCAATGGCTCCGTACAAAGTATCAAGATGGCACTTATTGAATAAAAGGATTATGGGATGGAGAAGTACCTAAAACTGCTGTTTCTATCGGCGCTGATATTACTCAGCGCCTGCTCTGATGATTCTTCAATGGAACCGGAAGATAACAACCCAATACAGCAGCTTTCCAGAATAACAGTTGAGAACCGTGAATTCTCTGATGTTTGGGGTTATGTAAACCCGGCGAACGGCAAAGAGTATGCCCTTATGGGTCACCTTGGCCCAGATCCGAGTGGCATTAGCATTTTTGATGTTTCTGATCCAACTGCTCCGGTTCAGGTAGCACAGATGAACGATATAGCCGGCTTTGATCTAAAGGTTTATCAAAACTATATGTATAGCGTAACCGGAGGCAGTTTCGGTATTGGCAGCATTACCGACCTCACAGACCCGGCAAATCCGGTAGTTGTCGGCACTTTTCCCAGCTCACATAACATTACCATAACCGCCAATGGATTACTGATAGCCGAATCCCCGGGCCTGAAGATTTACAGCCTTGCAAATCCTACCTCCCCCCAACTCCTCTGGCAAGGAGGCGTGTTTAACGAGGGGCATGATGCAACGGTTATGGGTAATATACTTTACGATTTCCACGGCCGCGAAAATACCAACATCTATGATATTTCCTCACCAGGTGAGCCGATTCTTCGCGGGATTATTTCAGATCCCTCGATAGCCTATAATCACTCCGGATATCCCGTTGGCAATGGAAACGTTCTACTGATTGCCGATGAACTCGCGAGAACCGGTGCTGCTGACATCACGGTTTGGGATATTTCCGATCTCTCAAATCCCACACGTATCGGGGAGTATCGCGACGACAGTGCAATTGTCCACAACATTTACGTCATCGGTAGCCTGGCATATGTCTCTTACTATTCTGCAGGTTTTCGGATTTTCGACGTATCCGATCCGGCAAATCTAACACTGCTGGCAGAATTTGATACCTCACCTGATTTCGCTACGCAGGATTTTAATGGCGCATTTGGCGTTTATCCCTTCGCCCCATCCGGTGTGATATATGTAAGCGATATCGAAAACGGGCTGTATTTATTTAGATATAACCCCTGATATAGCGCAGGGCTGCTTCAACCCTGCATTTAAATTTTATCCCATTAACATTTGTAGAAACTACAGTTATTGCCTATTTTTTCACGATATACGGAGCCATATTGAACTAGCGATACCCTGTTGAACTGAGACCAAGCTATACGTGTGATAGGTGAGAACTACAATCGATTTTCCATACTGCTGGTGTTATTTACACTGGCCGTTTCTCCATTGCTAATCGCTCAGGAGTCCCCCCTACCCCGTTCATTTTTAACAATGCCGGAAGATACGGTTGTATCAACACTCCCTTTACCGGACAGCCTGCAGCTTCCTCATACGTTTTTAATTCCCGAGACGGATAAGCTTCTTATAGGAAACTTCAGGCTAATTCGCAATCTGCACTACCGCATCAACTATCGCGCAGGGCGAATCTCTCCAACATTATCATTTCCAAAAGGAGACTCGCTTACAATCGTATATCGCCGCTATCCTTTCCCAATTTTAACCAATATCTTTAATCGAGAGTTAAAACCAGCTTTACAAGACAGTAGCAGCGACAGCTCAGTGATTGCCCTTGAAACACGCTCCCGAATTCTGGATGAACTGGATAGCTATCAGAATAATCTTAGTAAATCGGGCAGTATTGTTCGCGGTATCGAAATCGGCAGTAATCAGGATTTAACGCTGAATTCCGGGTTGAATCTCCAGCTCTCCGGTAAAATAACGCCGGATGTGGAACTTGTAGCTGCTCTTACCGATGAAAGCACCCCCATCCAGCCGGAAGGTAATACTCAAACACTGCGTGAAGTAGACAAGGTATTCGTGAGAATAAACAGTCCCTATGTAGGTGGCACCTTAGGCGACTTTAATCTGCGCTATCGCAATTCCTCCTTCGGAACCATTCAGCGTAAGCTGCAGGGGGTAACGATTGACAATTCCATCAAAAGCACACGCCAACAGTTTACATTTGGTACTTCGCGCGGGCTATTTAACTCAAACCGCTTCCTCGCTCAAGAAGGAAATCAAGGGCCCTATCAATTAAGCGGTCGAAACGGAGAGCAGGATATTATAGTACTCGCCGGCACGGAGAAGGTGTTTATAGATGGTGTTTTACAGCAGCGCGGCGAAAATAATGACTATATCATCGATTACGGATTAGGTCAGGTTACGTTCACCAACAAACGCCTGGTGACCTCTGAAAATCGTATCGAAGTAGATTTCGAATACACCAATATCACCCAACGTTACGGTCGCAATCTAACGGCTTTCTCTACACAGGCAAATTACCGTAAAGGTAAACTCGGATATGATATTCGCTTATTTCGCGAATGGGATGATACGAATAATCTACTGGAAGATGATGCAGAGCTAACTGATGAGGAACGAAATGCTTTGTCGGCAGCAGGCGACAACCCCTTCGAAGCATCGGTATCCGGCGTGGATTCTGTTGGACCCAATAACGGCAGCTATACAAAATCAACGGATCCCGTTAGCGGTGAAGTGATCTTTACCTTTGCCGGTCGCGGAAACGGTGATTTTAATATTGCATTTACAAACGTCGGTAGAAATAACGGTTCCTATCGGCGTGGACCGGCTTTGGGAGAGTTTATTTATGTCGGGCCTGGTCTGGCAGACTATCTACCAATACGCCTGGTTCCACTTGCAGGAGATCGTCGACTTGCCACAGTTGGACTATATGCAAAGCCGAATAGTAACCTTGATATCCGCGGTGAATTTGCCGTCAGTCAATCTGACCTCAACGTTTTCAGCGACCTGGCAGATAGTGACAATAACGGCGGTGCTCTCCGACTGACCTCCACTCTGGGTGATACGGCAATCAGCATCGGCGGCGCTAAACTGGGCAGTGTCCAGCTCCTCACCCGCTGGACCAGACAAGATTCCAGCTTCAGCCCGCTGGACCGGCCGCTACAGCCTGAATATGCCTACAAGTGGAATCTGAATACCGAGAGCCTGGATAATGAGGAAAACAGTATCGAAAGTACTCTCACCTATCAGCCACGCAAGTTTTTGCGCATGCAGGGTTCCTTCGGCGTTCTGGACAAAGCAGCGACTGTTTCCTCAGACCGAAGGGCCGGTGAGATTGAACTACTCGACAACATTCGCCCCGGCATCCGCTTAAAATACCGATATGAAACGATTGGTAGCGAGACCGGGTTCAACTCAACAGATTGGATACGACAAAATGTTTCTGCCGGGAAGAGCTGGAAGCGGTTAAACTGGTCATACGAGTTTCGCAATGAAGACCGCCAATTAGCCGATACCACGCTTTTGAGTGGATTTTCATTTAACGAAAATAAAATGGGGGTTGATGCAGAGGTATTCACGGGTGTAAAGGTTGGTGTAAGTGCTCAAAGAAGAAACGACAAGCTGTATGATCCATCCGATAGAGGTGCATTGTTAGACCAGGCTACGACCGACACCTACGAATTAAACGGCTCTCTTGGCAAAGAAAGCCCAATACAAGGGCGTTTTTCTTTCGCCTTTCGCGACAAAAACTACACGCCTTTCTTTGAAAGTCTACCTTCAGACAGTCTGGAGTCATTCAGACCGGATGCACAGTTTCAGGATACATCCTGGCAGGATCGTCAGAGCCATCTGGCCAATATCGAACTGCAATATCGTAACAAAGAAGGAAGCTTAAACAGCCGACTGGACTATCAGGTTGCCAGCGAGCTTCAGTCCAGTCGTGAACAAGTGTACGTTTTCATCGGAAATAATTTGGGAAATTTCCGCTTCGATTCAACCCTTGCAGAATATGTCCCAGATCCGCTTGGTGATTTTGTATTGGTGCTAAGACAGACGGGTGAATTCGAAAGCGTGATAAGACTCGAGGCTGGCTGGCAGCTTCAATTTCGCCCAAAACCGATTACCACCATAGCCAGCACATTTCGAAAGACGCTCAGTCGCTTTTCCGGAAGCAGTTATATCAAAGTTGAGGAGCAAAGCCGCGAGGACAATATTTGGGATATCTACCTACTCAACCTCAGTAAGTTTCACAATGCGGCCTCTTCTTTACGAGGGGTATATTTATTGAATCAGGACCTGTATTACAACGAGCGAAATCCGGATTGGGGTGTCTTACTCCGCTCGCGCTATCGAGATAATATTTCAAACCAATTCATCTCATCCAGCAATAATGAAACGCGCATTATCTGGGAACGTCTACTACAGGTGCGAAAACGATTTTTCAGAAGAAAGCTCAACGTTACCGCAGAATATACAAATAACTTTAATAAGCGCTTTGTCAGCGCATCCCCAACTCGTAACAGAAACGTTCTTTCCCAGGGTATTACCGGGAAATTCAATTACAGACCGACCGTCAGCTGGCAGTTTCAGTTGGATATCGAGCGTGGATTTGAACTGGACAGAAACCAGAACAGCCGGTTGGAGGTAAACGTATGGGATATACGTCCGCAGATATCATGGTCGCTACGTGGAAAAGCTCGTGCAACGGCAAATACAACCTTCATTCAGGTTCAGGAAGTTGCAAATCCATTTTCACTTCCGATTCCTTTTGAACTTGGTAAAGGTAAGAAGATTGGAAACTCCTGGCTTTGGAACCTGCGCTTCGAATATTTTATAAGTGCAAACGTTACGATAAATGCGAATTATACCGGCCGCGATGATGCCGGAGCACTCAGAACGATTCACCTGGGAAAGGCTGAGGTGCGGGCGTTCTTTTAACATGAGCAGTGGGTAATTTATATCGTTCCCCGAGCGGAGCCGAGGAGAGTTAGTATCAGAAACGTGAGAAACGGTGAGAAACAGGCAGTTGAACTCTGAACTTTGAACTTTGAACTCTGAACTTTGAACTTTAAACCTTGAACTTTGAACTTTTAACTCTGAACTCTGAACTTTGAACTTTTAACCCTGAACTAATTAGATGAAAACTCGGTGTGTATACATTATCCTGCTGGTTCTTTTTACCGGGCAGATTTTTGCACAGCAGAAGCCAATGTTTCTGAACGAGCTTGAGATTGTACTCGATCAGAAGATTGACTTTCCGAAAGAGACCTATCAGCGCCAATATCAGACCCGGGTCTGGTCGGTAGACCTACAGACAGAAATCAAAGAAACCGTTCTAAATGAAATCCGCACTGGAGGTTATTATTTTGCAAAGCTGGATTCCAGTAAAATCCAAATAGATTCTACCAATCAGTCTGTTAGCGCATTTTTGAGCTATACCGTTGGCAGGCGCGTTACCCTTCAGGGCATGACTCTCACTAACCCAACAATTCCGCAAGCTCTCCGGGAGCAAATAAATGAGGTATTTTACGATTACCGGGATAGAATATATACCCCGGTGTTAGCGAATCAGCTATTCGCCGATGTGCTAACCAGGCTGGAGAACAATGGCTATCCTCTTGCAAAAGTACATACCGATGACTTCCGGGTTCGCGAAGAGAAAGATAAGATTTTGCTGGATTTAATACTCAAAGTAGAACCTGGAGACTCAGTAAAACTGTCATATTTGAAGTTTCCCAAACGTCCGCAGGATATTTCACCATACCTGCAGCGGCTGCTGGGTTTTAAGAAAGATCAGGCTTACTCACATCAAAAGATTGCAAACTATCGTCGTATTTTGCGTAGACAGGAATTTATTAAGACTGTAGAAGAACCGATTCTTGCGCAAGACAAGGAAGGAAACTATTTCCTGCAAATTAACTTCGAGGAATCACCGGCTACAACGCTTGACGGCGTGGTGGGTTATATCCCTCCCCCATCCACAGATCCTGATGCAAATGGATACTTTACCGGTCTTCTCAATGTTGGCGTGCGTAACCTGTTTGGCGGGGGCAGAAAATTTCGCATTTTTTGGGAAAAAGAAGATGAGCTTTCAGATGCCTTTGAGGTGAATTACCGTGAACCTTATCTTTTAAGCTTGCCACTTCATGCAACCCTCGGCCTACAGAGACTCGTCCGGGACACCACCTATATTGAGTGGCAGTATCAGCTGGATCTGGAGGTCCCAATAAATGAGACGCTCAGCGGCTTTATCAATTTTTCTACCCGTAGTGTTGCCCCGGATTCTCTTGCCAGCAGACAGCTGCGCCTGCCGATTACCGAGAGCGTCATTACCGGTAGCGGCATCCGATGGGATACCCGAAATGAAAGGCTTAACCCCGTAAGTGGTGTTAATCTGGAGGTTGGTTTCAGTTTGAGCAGACAGGAAAATACCGGTCCCGTCTACCTGCTGGAAGAGGATTCGCTTCGCAAATCTGTAACGCTGCGACGTGTTCGTGCAGATATACATACGTTCCTGCCGACTTTCAAAAGGCAGGTATTTGCAAATCGACTCCACCTGCAATTTATTGAATCGACCGGTGCAGAGCTGCAGCTGGCAGATCAATTCTGGTTCGGTGGTGCAACTACTTTACGTGGTTTTCGCGAGTCCCAGTTCTCAGCAAAGCGGGCTTTCTGGATCAATAGTGAATATCGTTTCCTGCTGGGCCCTCAGGCACGTTTCTTTGTGTTTACCGACAATGGTTATTACAGTAGAAACTCTCCAGACAAGCGCGAAGACTGGTTATCAAGCTACGGTATAGGTCTTCGTTTTGGAGCACCACTCGGTATTGTCCAGGTAGATTTTGGACTGGAGAGAGGTACTCCTTTTCGCGAAGGGAAATTGCACTTCAGATTGATAAATGAATTTTGATCAGGATAATTTCGTAGACTTATCTTCGAAATTTCTAAACGCCTTCTGTAAGTCTTCAATGCGCACCGGCTTGGAAATATAATCGTCCATTCCCGAATCGAGAAACTTTTCTTTGTCTCCCTGCATTGCGTTTGCGGTAAGCGCTATTATCCAGGGCTGTTTTTCCTCTTCGATCATGCTGCGGATTTTTGACGTCGCCTCTACCCCATCCATCTCCGGCATGTGAACATCCATCAATACAATATCATATGTTTTCATTTTCACTGCTCTAACAGCTTCAAGACCATTGCCAACCATATCCGCATCATATCCCATCCGCTTTAACATCGCCTTCGCAACTTTTTGGTTTACCGGGTTGTCCTCTACCAGTAGAATCTGCATAGGTTTGAAATCTACCGGCATAAGCTCTTCGGAATGCGATTTAGTCTTGATGACATGTTGTTCTGTCTGGCCAGATTCACTTTCAAAAACACAGATTAAGATGTGTTTCAAGGCCTCACGCTTTACAGGCTTTGTCATTGTTGCAAACAAGATATCATCTTTGGTGAAATCACCAATTGAGCTAAAAATCAATATGGGTAACTCCGGATACCATTCCTTTAGTAATCGAGCCAGTTTCAGCCCATCCAGCTCAGGCATATCCATATCAAGTATGGCAACTTCTATATGATCTAACTTCGAGACATAAGCCATTACGTTGAAAGGGGATTCATAGACGTGCGGAATCATTCCCCATTCAGCTACCATTTTTTCCTGGATTTGTCGATTAACTGCATTATCATCTACAATTAATACGTGCTTATCCTGCAGTAACTTCACCCTTTTTTCCTGGTCACTGGTTACTTTATCATCCAGCTCAATCAGGATATTAAAATGGAATGTTGTCCCTCTCCCCTCTTCACTTTCAACCCAGATTTCGCCCCCAAGAAGCTCAGTAAGACTTTTGCAAATGGATAAACCGAGCCCGGTTCCGCCGAACTTCCGTGTCGTAGAAGAGTCGGCCTGGACAAAGCTTTCAAACAGATTTTTTTGAGATTCCTCATCAATCCCAATACCGGAATCCTGAACAGAGAAGTGGATTTTTTCAGGTATCTTTAAATCCGGTTCAACCTTGATAACGACCTCCCCCCTTGAAGTAAACTTTATTGCGTTGGAAAGAAGGTTTACGATGATTTGTCTGATACGAGTGCTATCACTGATGACCCATCGAGGTGTCCCTGCAGCTATGTAAGATATCAGCTCAAGTTTTTTATCATATGCATTTTCAGCGAATAAATCCACTGCATCTTCAATACACTGATAAAGATCGAAAGGGTGTTGTTCCAGTTCAACTTTATTTGCCTCGATTTTAGAGAAATCCAATATATCATTTATCAGGCTCAACAGATTTTCACCACTGCTGCGAATAATGCTCAAGAACTCCTGTTGTTCCGTATTCAATTTTGTATTTTGAAGCAGACTTGTCATACCAATTACACCGTTCATCGGCGTACGTATTTCATGGCTCATTGTTGCCAGAAAGGCACTTTTTGCCCTTGATGATTCCAGAGCAGCAATTCTGGCAACATTCAGTTCTTCATTCAGCTCCTTCAGCTGACCATTCTGCTGATCCAGTTGAACAATCACGTCTCTTATTTTTCCAACTATCGGTCGAAAAATTAATATCCCCTCCAAAGCAAGTATCAGCAGAGTTAAAGTCAAAAGTGTTTTTTCGACCATGGTTAGCCATTCTACACGCGCTTTTGCTTCACTGGCATACTGATTAACAATAGCATCCATACCAAGCAGGTAAGAGTGTTCATTTAGAAGCAAAGTTTTGATCGCCGAGTCAAGCATAGTCGTATCGCTAACGAGAAAAATCTGGTCGATACTCTTCAGCATTCGGTCAAAATTCGGTTCTATCTTTTCAAACTTATCTAATATTATCTCGCTATTATGCGGAGTAAACCCTTTGGAGATATTGCCGTTCTTTAGGTCCCGATAGCTATTGTACCACAGATTTCGGGCATTCTTCAGCTCCTCACCATATTTTTCTTTTTGCTGGGAAGTTTTGGCATATCGGATTGTCATTGCACACTTTACAATCTTCTGACTCAGCATACGCTGCCGACCGGCAACATTCACCACCTGACTATCGGCTTCTTGTTGTTTGAGGGACTGCTGAATAAGGATTTGCCCAACAATGGACAAAATTGCAACTGTAGTTAGTGCGACCACGTAATAAAGCGTCGTTTTACGCCAAATTCGCTTACCTGTATCCATCTACTTTCTCGGGTCTAGGATTTTAAACAACGGTATTAAAACAAGTAATCGGTTGCGGGTACGGTAGCATTAGAAAAACAGGGAGATATTAACACGATGGAACAACACAATATTATAGCCTATGATAGGGGGATCTGAGCGGTCTTTCAACACTCATAAATGCCCCGAACGGGTTATTGATAGTTCAATGCACCACAACTATCTTTTACTAAAAGAGAACACTTTCTATCCTCAGCATTAATCATTACCAGAAATAGCACTACATACAGATATATAGATTGAATTACCTGCGTCAGTAACAATTCTGATAATTTTATGGCGTCAGGTTTATGAGTTTTAGGGAGGAAAACCGAAGCGGTGGAGCCCGCTCCGGAAATGCTTCGCTGGCAATAAGCGGGGTAGCTGATGCAGCTGATTCGCAAAGGTATTGCATCATTATGTGGGGGAACTCTTATGGGGTTCCCCCACGTTTTACAATCTGTTGTCAGCCTTCAAGTAAACTATAACCTTCAAGATCGATACTGCCGGGGCCATCTCCATCGGTTGTGATTTCTGTTATCTCATCAGGATTGTAGACCTCAAAAGAAGAGATCGGCAATGGACGGACATCAACACGAGCATCATCCTCATCATCACCAAAAACGACAAACTCGTCGTCGTTAATGAGTCGCTCAGTGAAATCCTTGCGTTCGGCAATTTCTTTTTCAAGCACGCGGATTTCAACGGAGTTTTCAGCAGGATCCTTCTTCAACTCTGCCAGGCGTTTATCCAGCTCCTGCATTACCGTTTCATTTGCCGTTGCAGCCTTGTAGCGATTTTTTTGCTTATCTTTAAACTTTTTGAATACATCGCTGACCTTACTCAGGCCGTCTTCTATGTCGAAGGCATCCTCAAGCTTATTATTCTTTACCAAATAATAACCTAATCCACCGGCGATAAGAAGAAAGAGACCACTGCTTCGCAAAAACGACCATACCATCCAAACGACCAGAATTACCAGCGCATACGTTGCCAACTGCGCCATCTGAGGCTCAAGTCCAAACCCCATAAGCATATCTGTAATAAATTGGAGAATCTGACTGAACATTAGATATCCTCCTCATTCATCACAAGCCCGAGTCCACGCTCGGTTACCGGCATTGTGCTGGCAATAGGGGGAGTCGGAGTGGCAGTTCGTTCTTCCATATCAATCTCGTGCTCTGCAACCTTCTTCTCAACATAGTGGTCGTCTTTCTTATAACGGCGCACCACATAACTACCGGCGAGACTGAAAACAACACCTACCATTGAAACAAACGCAGATTGCATATTATCTAAAACTGCCAGACTTACCGTCGCATGAGGACTTCCGGCATTGCTGAAAGCTACAATAGAAAAGGTAAGCCAAACAATGGCCATTAGTCCTAAAAGCACCATTGCGTAAGTAAGAATTGTAAACAGGAAATCAGGAAATCCCATCGAATTATACATAAGCCATTTGCTGGGCTTATCGCGAAATTGATCGGACATAATGTATTCCTCCAGGTTACATCGCAAGAAATAAGGCGACATGTATTCTGTTTAAGTTGATAGTCTTTGTTATGATACCGAAACGAACTTATCCAGTCCGTTTGCTATAGCGCGTACCAAACGACGCTGATAATCATTATCTCGTAGCATACGTAGTTCTTCCGGATGCGTCATAAAACCCAATTCAATTAGCACGGCTGTCGGAATAGTCTTATGGACCCATGCAAGACTTCGTCCCAATTCTACAGTTGAGATACGTCCACCGCGATGCAGGACAATTCCTTCCTGATCGGCGGCAGTGGCCATACACTTGGCGAGATAGGTTCCGTCAACGGATTCCTGACTGTAAATAACATGAAAACCACGCGTATTCTGATTCGCAACATAGCCTCCTGAAACCGGGTCCCGGTAAGCAGCCACGTTACAATGCACAGAAATAATTGCATCGAATTCCGGGAGTCTTTTACGATGGTGAGCGTTCACCAGTTTACAGCGCGTATTCAGATCCGGCACATTATCGTCGCTTTTGCGTGAGGTAAGAATGCGGTGTTGACGACGTTTTAACTCTTCATTTAATTGAAGCGTAACGTCCAGGTTCAGGTCTTTTTCAAGCACATTTTGCCAGACGGCACCGGGGTCCCGTCCACCGTGTCCGGGATCGGTACAAAAAACGGCCATAGAAGCCTCCTCGTAATCTAATATCAGTATTCAGCGGTGAAGCCGTCCAAATGATAGATACATAAATCATCATGACAGCGATTGCGATATTTCAGGATGTAAAAGAGAACTGCCTAAATATATGATTTTTTTTGAGAAATGCGTTGAAGAAATGAAAAAAAGTTCAGGGTCCGGGGTCAAAAGTCCGAGGTTCAGATCACAAAGCACATGACTTTAGTTATAGGTGAATGGGGCAATTGGGCAATGGGGCAGTCGGCAACTTAAAGATGTGAAAGGTGAAAGGGAAAACGGTGAACGGTGAATGGTGAACAATGCATAACCTAGCATCCTTATGTTCACTTACTGCCCGATTCTCACCGTTTCTCACCGTTTCTCACTGTTTCTGCCCGTTTCTGCCCGTTTCTGCCCGTTTCTGACTTCTGCGCTCTGTAGTCTTTGCTCAACGAACGAGCTCTACCTCCGGAAAACGTCCGATAAATCCGTCATAGGACGAAATTTCTATGCGCTTATTTCCACGTGCAGAAAAGTATTCCTGCCAAAACGCTTCAATCCTCTGTTGCTCCTGAGCAGGATGCACGCCCCCCGGATAAACCAGCTGAACATTCACATTTGCAAAGCGGCGTTTCTCATGACGTTTTGGAGCGGGCGGATTACCAAGAACCGGTTCATGTTTTAGATCGCCGATTAATAAGAGCCATTTCTCCGCTGCCAGATTCGGGTCGGAATCATTGGTAATCCGACGACCAATTTCCTCCACCGTGCCCAGGTAGTCGCTATAGCCGCCGCGCTGCGGCTGCAGGCCATCTAGTCTGGATGTCCAGCGATCACGCTCGCGATCATAATTCTGCCAGCGTTGGGAAAGCTCTTGCTGAAGGGCTTCGGGAAGATCACTTTTCGATGTACCGGGAACATTGACAGGGATCTTGGGAACGCGCCGGCTACTGACAAAAACCCTATCGCGCGATTCTTGAAAATCGCTGGCGATCTGATAGCAGGAAATGCGATCCCCCGGCCCCAGCACCGAAAGAACCTCATCACGCAAAATGTCTTTTGCTTCCAACCGCTGTCCTTCCTGCATCGAATAGGTTTGATCGATAACAACATAAATATCTCGGGTATACACATCTTCCCCGGGTATAAACTCGCTTGCGGCAAGCCCTGTAAAGACCATGAATACTCCCCAAACCGCCAGAGCAGCTCCACCAAGCATTCCCATTAGTATAAGTGGTTGTTTAGAACTCATTTTTTTCCTTTTGATAGATTACAGAATACAGAACACTGAATACAGAACACAGATGTCAGAACACAGAACACAGATGTCAGAACACAGAACACAGAAACGGCCAGAGGCGGTGAGAAACTGGCAGTTGGGCATCGGGCATCGGGCATCGGGCATCGGGCATCGGGCATCGGGCATCGGGCATCGGGCATCGAACGGGAAATAACAGACGGCAGAATTATGACGGCAAAACAAATTTCACTTTTTGCCTTTTCACATCTCACCCCTTTTAATCATAAATTGCCTTATTGCCTTATTGCCTTATTGCCTTATTGCCTTATTGCCTTATTGCCTTCTCCCTACTCACTGCTAACCACCTCAGCCGCTTCCCTTCGCTGGCGTATCGCCTCACGGTTAGGAAAAGCCAGAAAGAAAGTACGTAAAACGCCAAACACTCTGCTTAGAATGGCCGGTGGCCCTAAAACAAATACGTGAAAAAACAGCCAGGAAAAGAATTCCTTACCAAGACGAGTTGCCCAGTAAAAACCCAGCGTTTCGATGCCGGCAATAAAAAATGCCACAGCTCCCATTGCAGCTGGTATACGCGTATTACCCGGCTCTACCTGATTCAGATACATTTCCAGATAAAGCAGCGCCTGGACTCCCCAGAGAGCTAATGTTACAACGAGTACCGTTATCGGCAGTGCATAGTTCAACGCATAATCAAATATTTTAGTAAGAAAATGATCACTTTTTCTCTCGCTGATAAAGTCCAGAGACAAGTGAATAATCACACCGGCCAACCCGATAAAAATGATTAAGAGCAGCGCCAGGCTTTCACTTTCCTCACGGGTAAGATTGAGCACTGTTTCAAGCACATGCACATAAATCGGGAAGTATCCGACAATCGCATAAACCCCAAGCAGCAGTATAATCACGCCAAAAGCGCTGGGAATGACTTTTGGTCGCGGCATGTCCTGAAACTGGGTAGCGAGATAGTCACTGAGCTCTCCGCTGGCATCAGCCAGACTATCGAGCATTCGGGAAATTGTGCGAAAATAATATTCCAATAGAATCCCCAATCCCAGCAGAATCAATCCCCAAATGAGCCAATGAGCACTGCTCTCCAGTCCAGCTAGCTGTAAAAAGGTCGATTTCACATGTTCAACGCGTATAACCGGCGAGGTTGCAAGAGCATAGCGCGGTAATTCCCCACCAGAGATCTCCTCGGATGGCAGCGGATCACTGGTTGCTATAGCTACAAGATCATAAACCGCTTCGGCAGGTTCCGCTTCCTTATCCGGCGTCTCGGCAAAGAATACGTTAGGAACTTTCCAGGCTTTTTTATCCAGCAGTGCAGGACCGCTGAAAAGCCAGGTATCACTGGCATTTCTACGGGTGCCAACCCAAATATAGTTTTTATCGGAACTTGAATTCACAGAACCGGAAACGGCTGCGCGACCACTTGGAGGCAGAATTATCTTATCATCGACGCCGCGTTCTTCGATTTCGTGGATGCTCAATGCCAGGCGGGTTTGCCTTCTGGGCGTCGTTCTGGATTCAACCAGCGTCATCCCCTCCGAGATAGCCAGAGTTTGGTTTCGCCACTCGTCATAACGCAATAGTCCACGCGGCAAAGTCGATGTGGAAGCAATGGCAATCAGACGGTAGGTGCTGTTATGCATGCGGCGCATGCGCTCGCTGTGAACCAGGGGAAGCCGCCAGCTATCGCTGTTTGTAATTGCCGGACCGTGCACTTCCCACAATTCACTGCCTACCGGATTAATCAACACCCAGACTGAAGTTCCCTGCCCCGGACGAAGCAGTGAACCACCGATCTGCAGAATTTCCTGAAGGCTATCGAGGTTTGTTTGCTCCGCACTAAAAACACGCTGGGTATCAACAAGCGTTTGAACGTAATCAATTGCTAACGCGGGGTTTGGCCGTTCAATTGTTGCTACGAGTGGTTTAACCGAGACTTCTGCCGGCTGACTGGTAGCCGTTTTTAATTCCCACCAATCCGAATAACTTACTGCGTTCTCCTCGATCTGTCGATTGGTGATTATTGCCGAGACCTTAAAACGAGTCCACTGGGGTTCTCCCGGATCAGCAATGTCTACATTCTGTATTTCCCACTTTACACCGTTTGTAACAGCTGGACCAAACACTCGCCATTTATCGGCAGTTGCAGATCGCACCAGAGCATAAATAAATTCGTCTGCCCCGGAGCTGCTATCCACCGGCGAGACATATGTGCCGCTTATTTCTGCGGTTGGCTCTACAACAATTGTCTCAGTAGGGGTAATGGTGCGATAATTGATTGTAGACAACCAAATCTTCGGTTCCTGAACATTCTTTGGCATATCAAAAGATTTAACCAAACGTCTCTTCACCGATACATAAACAGGATCAGAAATAGCCAGTGCTTCGCGCTGCCACTCTTCAGCCTCAAGGAAGGCTTTGGTAGGTGATCGTCGCATTACCGCAGCACGGACGGTAAAACGTCGACCTTGAAAGACGCCCTCACCAAAACGTACGCCATGTGCGACCCAGGTTCCGGTTGCTTCACGGTTTGCTCTGCCGTATGCCCACCACTTATTCGCAGCGCGATCATGGACAAAGACCCAAATATTCAGTGCTGCTTCAACAACTCCCCAGACGTCGATTCGCACGTCTTCACCTGCTGTCTCGTCGAAAGACTCCAGGTCAATATAATTTCGCTCTACACCATCCGTTTCCGGACTAATGTATTCACCCCCAACCCAGCGAATGGAAACTGCAGCATTTTCAAGACCTAGTAAATGTGAGCGTTCAGACTGTAAATTAATGTCTTCTGGCGGCTGTAAATCTTCCTGCGCATGCAGTTGCGCAAAGCAGAAAAAAACGAAAAGAAACGTCATCAATTGTCGCATAGACATCTTTCGGTGTATTAATTAACGATGCGAACGTGAATTCGACCTGAAACCGCAATAACTTCACGTTGTTCATTTACGGTTAATTTTGTTACAGGCGATTTTGATACAACCGCCATCAGGATAAAGCTCTGCCCCTCTTCACCAATGGCCACAGGGGGCATTTCCCACTGATGACGTCCTTTCAAACCGGCCTGTCCAACCAGGCTCCAGTCACGCTGGTCATCACGGCTCATTTTTAAAATCCAAACCCGATCGGATTTCCCAAGCGGACGCCCACTGATCGTACCGCTTATTCCGGCAACCGGTTCTACTTCAGTTTCCTCGCTTTGCTGTACCTGCTTTTGATCCACTGTTTTAATATTCACGCGCATTGGCGGAGCTTCCTGTAATTTCAAAGCTATCTGTCTTGAAAAAGCCAGGCTTTTCTCGATTTGCTGGTTGCTTAAAGCACTAACCTCTTCTTCTGCAACAATTGCAATCAGTTTCAGATAGTCACCGGGATTACCGAGCTGCTGGGGAGATAGTTCCCAGTAACGCTGTGATGCAATAGTAGCGCGGCCAATCGCTCTCCAGCTCGAAGACTCGTAATTATCAGATGCCAATACCCACACCGCTTCATCGGCCTTCAACGTCCGTCCGGTAAGTTTACCGCGAATTCCGCTTCGCGCCCCGACTTCCCACTCTTTGCGTGGATGTACCGGTACATTATCCACCGATAGGAAACGCAGAGCCAGCTGATTTTTTGAGGGAGGTGCTTCGATGCGTGTAACCTTTACAACCGGAGATGCACTGCTGATATGCGTCTCCAGATATTGACTCCAGCGATAAAGTGTAATTGGAATACCGAGTGGCAGTGCCTCTCTGATAATGACTGCAAAAACGTTGAATTCCGTTTCATCTTCAAATACCCCGCTTACAAAATCCCCCTTTGCTACCCAGCGTCCATCGCGCACCAGCGGTTCATCTTCCATTACCCAATAGTTTTCAGAATTTACCGGACTAACCACTAGACGAATAACGCTATTGGTTGGCTTTCGAAATTCACCGGAAAAAATGGATTTCAGACCTACCTCATGCGTCGCCTGAGGGGTGAAAATCTGATCATCAATACGTGCTATTCGGATTCTGGGAGTCACAAAGAACTGCTCGGGAACGGATGGTTTACGCTTGATTTGCTTTTTTTCAGATACTCCAACGGTAGCAAAGCGAAGCGATTGGTAGTCCATTGCTCCGGAGGGCAGCGCTTTTTCCGGCTGGATTGCACAGACCAAAACTTCCAAATCCTTTCGGGCATCAAATCCGCTGCCGAGTTCAGCTGCCTGAAACTCCCATCGTTTGGTTTTGGCTGGCTGCGCCAAAAGAATATTCTGATTGGAAATCCACCAGGTTTCCTCTCCAATTTTTCGCCAGGCCAGCTGCAGCAACAATGGCTGATCCTGACTACCGGCAACGGCAATGGTTCCACTGACGTTTTCAACTGCGCCAACAGCCTTACCTTTTTGACCGGGTTGACCAATTGAGGTAATTTCAATATGTACGAGGGATTTCCGGGATTCCGGAGAAGATTCTGCCGGGATAATGGAAAGCAGTAAAAAGATCAGAACGGCTTGAAGAGATGTTAATCTGAACAAACGCGGCATCTTAAGGTGCTCTGCGGTTAAACAAGTTGCAAACGCCGGTTAGGCGGCGACAGGTAAACATACAATGCAGAGTGAGTTTATGGAGATAAAGACATCACGATTTTTAGTGAATCGTTTTTAACGTGGAAAGAGGAACTCCATTGGCCGCCAAAGACGCTTCGCCCAGGCCTGTTCGGAATGATTACCATCCTCATCTTTATAAAAGAAAAAGGAATCGCCCTGATGAAATTTTTTTCGACGAAAGATTCGCAGCACTTTTCTACACCCTTTCAGGAGTTTACGTTCCCCTCCGATATTGCCGCAATCCATATAAAGGCGGATATCCACAGGCACAGGCTGACGCTTAATCCAGCGAACAGCCTCATAGCGGTTTAGAATAAATGTAGGGGATAAGCATGCTGCCTTTCCAAATATATCAGGGTAAAGCCAGAGCTGAAGGAAAGCACATAAACCACCCATAGAAGCTCCCATAACGGCCGTATTCTCCGGTTCCGGCAAGGTGCGATATGTTTTATCGACCAGCGGCTTTACGGTCTCTGCCATAAACGCCAGATAGTGCCGTCCTTTAGTGCCGAGCGAATATTCCTCAAGGCGTTCGGCACTGGCACAATTATTAACCGCAACGATTATGGGAGTTTCAATACGCTTTTCTTTAATAAGTTTTAAGGCTGTTTTATCCGCTTTCCAGGCAACACCGGAGTACGAGGTAGACGGATCGAATACATTTTGTCCATCATGCATATACAATACCGGGTAATGCAGTTTTTCGTCGTCATCATATCCCGGTGGGAGCCAGACCAGTACATCGCGCTTTTCAATTTCGGCAGTGCCGATATCCCGATGAAATTTCAGCGTTCCATTCCGTTCCGGTTCTTCAGCATCGCGTTCAATCGCCGTGGGTGCCAGATCACGCCAACCAACAATGTCCATATCAACAGTAACGTCAGAGGATACCTTTAAAGTATAATTCATCAGGTTTTCACCATTGCTATCAACAGCTTCAGTCTCCCAACTACCTCGCGTAACTTTAAATTCAATTTGAGAATTTCTCTTAATATTAAACTCTTGCTGCCAGCAACCATCGTCCTGAGGTAGGAGCGGTATACGGTTTGGCTGCCAATCTCCCAGCAGTTCATGATTACCAACGACAAACACTTTTTCACCTTCAGGTAAGGTTTTAGAATGTATTCTTATCGTTAGCTTTCTATTTCGCCTTCTAAAAAAAAACATATCGATTCTATTCCGTTTTATAATAACATCGAAGCCCGACAACAGATAACATCGTCGGGCTTCATGCGGCGAATATGATATACGGAGAATAAAAAATCAACTCAATAAAAAATCAGCTCTCTGACTGTTTAAACATGAACAGCAAGGGTTCATGTAGTCGTCTTGCCCAGGCCGCCTCGGTATGCTTTGCCTCAGGATAGAGCCTCCAGATCAATTCGGGTTCATCATATCCAAGTTTACGCAACTCTTTCAGCATTAAATCGCATCCCGGCTGCAATACGACCTCAAGATCCAGCCCGCCATTATCCATATAGATGCGCATTGGTTTTTTCTTACCCGTATAGGACTTCACCATCTTAATTGAACTGGTATCATTATAAACAAAAGCAGGTGATAGACATCCGGCAGCGGAGAAGATGTCGTTATAGTGCCAGATTGCGAGGAAGGAAATGAGTCCTCCCATCGATGAGCCCATAACTTTCGTATTTTCACGGTCCGGAAGCGTCCGGTAAGTCGAATCAATCATCGGCTTCAGCTTTTCGGTAAGAAACCGCAGATAGGTTTCACCCTTCGGTGTTCCGGAATATTCCTTGCTGCGATCATCTGAGTTATCAACTCCGACAATAATTATCGGTTTCATTTCGCCACTTCGTATCAGGCTGTCGGCAATTTCATCCACCCGCCACTCTTCGTTATGAAATGAAAAGCCCGGGGCAAAGATATTTTGCCCGTCATGCATATACAGAACCGGATAACGCTTCGTTTCTTCTTCATACCCAGGCGGAAGCCAAACGCGGATCGTTCTCGGGCGCAAATCTTCAAACGCGATATCGCGATGATAGCGCATGTCGCCGGTGATATGTTCAGCAGCTTCCAGCATACTATCCTGCACAGCATCTCTCCATTCAACAACATCCAGCTCTACCAGAGTATCTCTGAGTATTTCAAACGTTACATTTCCGGGAATTATGCCCCGTTCATACATGGCTTCTTTGGTCCACGTACCACGGGTAATTTTAAATTCAAGACTGGTGCTTTCAGGAAATGTGTTTTTAAAATGCCATACGTTAGCTCCCTGTTTCTGCAGAGCGATACGGTCCGGCTTCCACTCTCCCAGAGCCTTATGATTACCAGTGATATAGACTCCTTCATCATCGGCGACACCATCTGCCGTCACGCGAATGGTTAATTCCGGATCACTTTCACCTTGTTGGCAACTGGTAATCAGGAGGGCAAAAACTATTAGCAGGATAATTGTTTTCATAGGTAATCTCTGGTTGATTAGTGATCGGGCATCGGGCATCGGGCATCGGGCATCGGGCATCGGGCATCGGGCATCGGGCATCGGGCATCGGGCATCGGGCATCGGGCATCAAGCGGCAATTTAAAAATAGCAATTAAATGACGGCAAATAAATGACGGCAGATTAACTACGGCAAATTCACTTTTCACGTTTCACCTTTTGCATTAGTAAATTGCCTCATTGCCTCATTGCCTCATTGCCTCATTGCCTCATTGCCCGTATCTCACCATTTCTGCCCGTTTCTCACTGTTTCTGACATCTGACAGCAAAGCGCTCTGTATTCTGTGCTCTGTGCTCGGTATCCTACTTTCTCCCGGGCCGTGGCTTCTTAAGCTTTTTTCCATATTTCAGGAAATAGTTGATTGAACGTTCCCACCATTTCATAAAGGCAATAAAATGCTTTTCGGTATAGCCGTTTATGAAAGCATTTCCTTCTTCGTTTAATGCCGTAAATCGATAGGTGACGTATACATTCGTGAATCCCGGACGCCGTTCAAGCTCCATATACACCTTACCAATCCAGCGTTGCGGCGCAACGCGAACGAATTCAATAATAAAGCTTTCCGGATCGTGTTTGGATATCACCCAAACAGCATCTTTATCACCAATACTCCGGGATTTAAAGACGCAGCCTTCCTCGGCAAATCCACTTTTGGAATATACCATCTCATATTCCCAACCGTCCAGCCATTCGGTCTGGCGAACCGGGCAAAAGAGAGGAAAAATCTGCTCAGGGGGAGCTTTAACGTTTTGTACGTAGGTGCGGGTTACCCGTTGTGCGACAAATTCCGACATGCATACCTTTTAATTTTTTTGCAATATAGTAATGCGTCATAGTATACCAGTAATTGCTCTAATAGACAATCTGCGACAATCATTTTCAGGTTCCTTTTTCCAGCTTCACACCTTATGTTTAATTCAACAAATCATTCACAACTTCCAAGGAAGTTTTGCGTAGTCTGTAGGTAAATATTCAATATGGAAATACCGTGAATAAAACATTCAATCGAATTTACACCCTGTTTACCAGCGATCTGAACCTTAGCGAAATTGAGCGCCTGGTTAAAAATGATGCTCCGGGAGTATACGATTTCTACATGAGAGAAGTCGAGGCTACGGAAGAGCAGAACCCGTTAAAGCGCGGTATGACGTTTATCGGCAATCTTATTAGTGCGTTTTTATTAAAAATGCACCCCGCCAGACGCTTTTTTTACCTGATTATTTCCATACTGTTCCTCTATGCTTTTGCAATTGACGATTGGGCCGTTGGCGTGCTGGCTTTTTTACTCCTGAATACGCTTCTTGCGTTCGAACTGGCTGATAAGCTTACGGCCAAAGATGAGTTGGAAGTTGCCAGGGAAATTCAAAGCAGTTTAATGCCTCCTGAGGCTCCATCTCATGAAGACTACGACATCGCCTGTTTTTCGGAAGCCGCTAGGGAAGTTGGGGGCGATTATTACGATTTTGTGGATGCTCGCAACGGAAACGAAGATCGATACGTTGTGATCGGAGATGTTTCCGGCAAAGGTATGGGCGCAGCACTACACATGGTACAGATGCAGGCCTTGCTACAAAATCTGGTTGCTCAACACGAGAAACCCTGCGAAATACTATCCGCACTCAATCGTAACCTGCATTATGTGCTGCCCACCGGCACGTTTATCACCGCAAATATGGCAACCATTCATGCGAACAACAAAATTACGCTCTGTCGGGCTGGACATATGCCGCTGATGCACTTTTCATCAAATGGGAAAGGCTGTCGGGAAATTATGCCTGCCGGCATCGGCCTTGGCCTCTCACCGGACCGTTTTGATGAATTGATGGAAGAAGCACAGGTTGATGTAGAATCCGGCGACGTATTGCTGTTCTATACGGACGGCGTCGTTGAGATGATGAATCGGGAAAAAGAAGAATACGGAGAGCGCAGATTAAAAGAAGTTATCGCAGCAAATCGCAGCAAATCCGCTATTGAGATAAAAGATGCCATTCTCTCATCACTCGCCACGTTTCGCGGGAGTGCGCCCCCGCATGATGATCTCACAATGATTATTATGAAGAGACTTTAGTCTTTCCCTATCAGGTCAATACCGGCCAACCCCAAAGCATTATTACCAGGACAATAATGCTTGCCAACATAAAACAGGAAACCGCCCAGCGATGACTGGCAACGACTGTTGTCGTTTTCCGGGTTTGTGTAACACCCAGGTATATAAAAATCATCGCAACTAACATCCCCAGCGTATTTTCAATGCCAAAGAAACGCAGCTCAGGCGATTGTAAAATCTTTTCGAGGGTAAACCCTCCCTGCCGAGATAAAGTATTAGATGACAAGAATACACCCAGACCACTAACCAACTTCATCAGGGCAACATAGAATGCCGCCTTTCCAAGAAATCGGTTTTGTCTGACCAGACTATTTTTCAGCAGTGCCCGTGAGGCATTAAATGTCGCTGTACCCAACACAATTAATAAGCCCCACTGAACCACTTTAAAAATCACTAACGCAACTTCATACATCCTTGAATCCTCCCGAGTGTCGTACCTATTCCTATCGACATAAAGGGGCGCTATGATAATATTGTACTATAAATTGTCTTAGAAAGTCAATATCGCCACATAAACTTATCAAAACGGTAACGGCTCACCGGTTGTCTGGGCTCGCTGATGGTGAAGCTCCTGTAATCTGCGCGTCATCTCACCGGCTTTTCCAGTACCTACTATTCTACCGTCAATCTCAAGAACCGGTGATAATTCTCCCATCGATCCCGTAGTAAACATTTCATCAGCCGAGTAGATCTCGCTAATGGAAATATTTCTTTCTATAACTTCTATTCCGTCCTCGGCCGCTAGTTCCATAACAAGTGCCCGGGTAATTCCCGGCAGGCAGCTATCGGCATGTGGCGTCAGAAGCTTGCCTTTTTTGCAGATAAAGACATTCGTACCGTTTGTTTCAGAAGCGAAACCATTCAAATCGAGCATCAAAGCATCCTCAACACCGGCAACGTTTGCTTCAATCTTTGCCAGGATGTTGTTAATTAAATTATTATGGTGAATTTTGGAATCCAGGCACTGGGGGTTATTCCTGCGTATAGATGACGTAATCAAGCGGATACCGTTCCTATCGTAAATCGGTTTTTTCCATTCGGCTAAAATAATCAATGTTGGTCCGTACTGGTTATGTGTCGGGCTCATACCGCTAGTTACTTTCTTACCGCGCGTTAGTGTGAGTCGCATATGGGCTTCATCGCGCATGTTGTTCGCCTTCAGCGTTTCAAAAACGGCCTGGCGAACTTCTTCCCGGGTAGGCAAATCCGTAAACGCCATTGCATGAGCGCTATTAAACAAGCGATCCATATGCTCTTCAAAACAGAAGATCCGTCCATTGTAAACACGAATACCTTCCCAAACGGCATCACCACCCTGCACAACGCTATCGAAAACTGATACTTTTGCCTCATCTCGGGGATAAAGGCCATCACCAACGTAAATCAGGATATTTTCATTTCTTGGATCGGGTAAAGTGGGGGTCATTTTTTCTCCATTTCAAGTTTAATAGGCAATTAGATAATCGGGCATCGGGCATCGGGCATCGGGCATCGGGCATCGGGCATCGGGCATCGGGCATCGGGCATCGGGCATCGGGCATCGGGCATCGGGCATCGGGTAATTTACAGATGTGAAAGATGAAAAGGCAAAAGGTACAAATTGAAATATGAACACTACCTACTGCCTACTGCCTACTGCCTACTGCCTATCTCTTAATTCCGAATGGCAAACTCCAGCAAATAATCATAGTGAGGTTTACACTCTTCTAATAATGGTTTGAGCCTTTCCGGAAATGGTTCAGTCTTTTCGCTATATTCCTGAAATCCGGTTGATTTATGCACATTGTGATACCAATGCGGTGCCCAGACACCATCTTCCGGCAGCGGACCGGCTTTCCAACTAAGCATGTTTTCATCAAAAGGAATATCAAGTTGCTTACACAGTTCAATCAGGATAAATCGCGGGTTTAGCAGCACCTCTTTAGCATCCAAGACCGGAGGCTGCTGTCCAATTTCACGAAGCTCGTTGAACAAATTTGCCTGAATAGCAAGACCGGTATCCCTGAGATTCGGGACCGGTATTTGATTAACAAGTGAGGGCAACATCTGTTCCGGGTCCCTAACCAGAATGACGTTCATCGTTTCCTTGAGGAACTCCCGGTTCAATTCAACCAGATGATGTGCCATGTGTTTCATAAAATAAACCGGTTTAGCCTTATACGCCATCAGTTCGGCAATCACAGCGTTTCCGTTGTTATTCATGGCATCCAAAACCTCCTGATAGCCAGGATGCTGCATTCCGGAGACCTTCAAATAATGCGCATATAATGGTTCATCTACAACTTTGGTATCCGTTCGTTGCGCAAAGGCATACATTAAGGCAGTCGATACATTTCGTGGTCCGGACCATAAGCAAATACGTTTCATCTGTGCTCCAATCGATTCGTATCAGGAAGAAGATAGTTCACTACCCTGAAAGTTCAAAACAATTGTCCATAGTGTATTTATCGGACAGAAAGCGCTTGCTTTCAAGGAGGCGAACAGCTATATATGGGGAAATAACCGTCTGTAAAATTGGATGAAACATGACGCATTCTGCCAACGCCACAACTCGAAAACCTCGCGTGTTGTGCATTAATCCCTGGATATATGATTTCACGGCATACGACTTTTGGAGTAAGCCCATGGGTCTGCTCTATGTTGCAGCCTATCTTCGTGAACGCGGCGTTTTGGTAGATCTCATCGATTGTCTGGATAGATATCATCCAACCCTGCTGAAAAGACAGTCTGCAGATACTCCGAAAGATCGCAAATACGGCGTCGGCCCATTCTACAGTGAGCAAGTTGAAACTCCTGATCCTATTCGATTTATACCCCGAAAGTATTCCCGCTATGGATTACCGGAAGATATCTTTCGTGATGAGCTAAAAAATCGTCCTCGCCCGGATGCTATTCTGCTAACCTCGGCAATGACGTATTGGTATCTTGGCCCTAAGCGAGCCGCCGAGATTTGTCGAGAAATTTATCCGGATGTACCGTTATTATTTGGCGGTATTTACGCTTCTCTTATGCCTGATCATGCCAAAGAGGTTATTAAACCGGATTATCTGGTAACCGGACCGGGAGAAATTGCCGCAGCGGATATTCTGGCAGAGATTTTGAAATTGCCTCATCTGAGAGAGGAACATCCGAGTAATATTGACGATTTCCCCTTCCCTGCTTACGATCTTTATCCGCATCTCGGTTATCTGATCGTCATGAGTTCAAGAGGCTGTCCATTCCGTTGCACATTCTGCGCAACTTATAAAATTGACGCAGCATTTTCCCAGCGTGATCCTGAAGCCGTAGCAGCTGAAATCTTCGGACAATCAACACGTTTTGACGTCCGTGACATTGCTTTTTATGATGATGCCCTGCTTTTGCAACCCAAGCTGCGCATAAAGCCTTTACTCTATAAGCTGAAAGAGAATCGCCGGGCTATGCGCTTTCATACACCTAACGGCCTTCATGCCAGATTTGTAGATGAAGAAATGGCTCAGCTGTTCTACGACTGCGGTTTTAAAACCATACGCTTAAGCCTGGAGTCTGTAGCGAAGGAAAGAATGCGGGATATCCATAACAAAATTACGCCTGGAGAGATGACGAGAGCAGTTAACAATCTGGTAAAGGCCGGTTACAGGCCCAGCGACATCGAAACCTACATCATTATGGCGTTGCCAAATCAGCCGGACGAAGAGGTTATTGAAACCATTCTCTATGCAAATAGCCTGGGGATTCAAGTGCGCCTTGCCTCCTTCTCCCCTATTCCGGGCACCGTAGACTTTGACCGTTCAATTGAAAACGGCCTGCTGCCGGAAAACCCCGATCCGCTGATCACCAATAAAAGCGTAATACCGATTTACCGAACCCGTGAGGCTTACGAGCGCTTTCACGCAATCAGTCAATTTACGCATATGCTGAATGAAGGAGCCAGACGCGGGGTCACTTTTTTCTCTCCGGGAACGCTGCAGGATTCTCTCTTTAAAGCGCTTGAGCGTGTTAAAGCGTGGCAAAATTAAACGGTAAATTAAACAGGTAATGCACGTTTAGATCTGATTAAGAAAAGTGCGAATGGCTTGCCAGGTTTGCGCACGGGAAAAAACATCATTATGCCCGGTATTTTTTAACGGCACCCAAGTGGTTGCATCCGGTTGAAATAGAGATAATCTTTCTCCATGGGAAAAAGGAATTATTGCATCCTCCTCGCCGTGAATCAATAAGATTGGACAATCGAGATTCTGAAGGTTTTCAGCACTATTGTATTCTTCCCTCAACCATCGACCTACCACCCAGTCCGGGTAATGTTCCCGCGCAACATCACTTAATGTAAACCAGGGACTAATTCCAATAAATCCGGAAAGCTCACTTCTCAACCCGCTGGCAGTCTGAAGTCCAATACCAGCTCCCAGAGACCACCCCATAATTACCAGCGGATTGTTTGGATAAGTGGATTTTAACCAGTCATAAGCCTTCCTGGCTGCTGCAGTGCAGGACTCCTCATTACTGCTTCCGGTGCTTCGTCCATATCCCGGATAGTCGATAGCGAGATAACTGGTTTCCATTTGAGACAGGTTATAGAGCACACCTCCCAACTTCATCGTCTCCAGGTTCTCCGCATTGCCGTGTAAAAGTAAAACAATTGCCGAGGAGTTACTTTTCGGCGGATTCAACCAGCCAACTACAGATGATCCATCTTCCAAAACAAATTGTTTTTCTTCCAGTCCGGGTGGAGCAGATCCAACGGATATTGAGGGAGCTGGATAGAGCAATTTCTGGAGAAGTGAAGGAAGAGACTTATCCAAAATGAATAAAGTTGCCAAACCGGCGAGTAAGAGATATATCATTTTATGCATAACCATCCTTGAACTCAGAAGTCGGAAGTTGGGACACAGAAGTCAGAGTACAGAACACAGAAGACAGAAACGGTGAGAAACGGTGAGATGCAGTGAGAAACAGAAGATAAGGCCGTTTTTTGTTCACCGTTCACCGTTCTCCAATATAAATTGCCTCATTGCCTCATTGCCTCATTGCCCGAACCTTTACCAGCGAACGCAGTGAGCGACAACATCCGACAACCTACCCCCTAATAATCAGCCAGTTCGCCACCCAGGAGTATAGAATAATTCCGATGAAAGCTCCCCAGTGTAATAGGTTCCCAAGATTAATCTCAGCGACATTCAAAGCGGTGCCTGCAAGAACCAGAAAGGTTAAGATCCCGGCATAGATACCTAATATCAAACGTGATCGTTTTGCGGAGGGTCTATAGATGCCTGAAAGCGGTACAATTAACGCAGCTGTAAATGCCGCCCCGACGTACAAGGTATTATTTGCTGTAAACAGGCCCGCCAGCAGAAATACTATAGCCAGAAGAAGTGCCCCGCCAACCAGATTTGATGCGGTAATTTGATCGTCAGAAAGTGCAAGGCGTCCAAATTTATTCAAGCGCAGTAGTAACTCAAAAATGGGGTCGGCAATCCAGGTTAATATGACGAATGCCAGATAGAGTATAATGATCGTCCAGCCAAAGGGTACGAACTCAGGATTCGACTCCATTAAATTATTAACGATGCGAATTCCCACTACCGCACCAATAATTATCAGCCATTGGATTTTGGATTTCAGGCGGGACATCCAGAAAAAATATCTCAGCATCACCCGGTAAATCGGATTCCGAGCCTTCAGAGATTCAACAATCCCTTCCCGGGCCCAGTCGAGGTTTGGATCCAGGCGCAGGGCTTCTTTAAAATTATCCATCGCACCATTATGATCACCTGCCTCAAGTTTGGTCCACCCCTGATTAGCATGAGTAACCGCATTCTCCGGATCGCGGGCAAGTGCACTGTCAATTGTAACCCCGGCTTCAGATCGTCTTCCCAGCTTAACCAATGCCATTGCACGGGTATTGGCAGCACTGACGTTTTCAGCATCAATTTCCAGTGCTTTTTCTGCAGCCTCCAAAGCCTGCTTCCACTCTTTTTGCTGCAGGAGAATACTCGCCTTAAGACCAAACTGATCTGCATCAAATGGATCAAGCTGAATAGCCCGGTCAATTGCTTCTGTTGCAGGTCCCAGGGCGTCGGCATCATGCTGTATTGCAGCAAGTACGTAATACGAATAGGCAATATCGGGTGCGAGAACGATCCCCTTTTCAGCCTCATGCACTGCTGCACGAAACTTGCTCTGTCCGGAAAGTGCTATCGCCAATAGAGAATGTGCTGCGGCACTATCCGGCTGCTCTGCCAGCCAAAGACGTAATTGTTCCTCCGCCATATCATAGCGCGATTGTTGTAAGAGCAGTTGAACCCGCTCAAAGTATGCTGTCATTATCCAACCAGTGATTTAAAAAGGTGTTCTGAAGAAGAGGGAAATATTAGATTTTCAGGTAAGCGAGAATATCGTTATAGATACCGCCCTGATTAGAATACAGAGCATAATTTTTCGCCGTAGAAAACCATTCTTTTGTTGTCGGTTTTAATTCCTTAATCGCTGCCAGCAGCCGCTTTGTCGTAAGTGGTTCAGGAACACCGGACTTCATTGCATCCCGCAATACGGATTCAACTGCCAGGTCTACAACGGCTTTAAGGTCAGCTCCTGAGAACCCTTCTGTTTTCTTTGCCAGCTTATTAAAGTCTACTCCATCATGCGGTTTATCCCGTAACATAATTTCCAGCACGGCCACTCTGGCCGCCTGGTCCGGAGGCGGTACAAATAATATTCGATCGAAGCGTCCGGGACGACGGAACGCAGCATCCAGGTGCCATGGGGCGTTGGTGGCGGCAAGTATGAGCACACCCTCATTTGAGCTTTCCACTCCATCCATTTCAGATAGAAATTGATTAATCAGATGGCGCCCACCTGTTTGGCGCATATCGCTGCGGCTGGCCCCAAGAGCATCTACCTCATCGAAAAACAATACGCAGGGAGAATTTGCCCGGGCCAATTGAAAGAGCTCGTGAAGATTTTGTTCACTCTGTCCCAAATACATATTCAGCACATCATGTATGCCGATTGACATAAAGTTTGCGTCCACCTCACCGGCCGTTGCACGTGCCAGATAGGTCTTGCCGCATCCTGGTGGTCCGTAGAGTAAAATTCCCCCACCAACCTCTTTTCCATAAGCCTGATAAATTTCCGGATGCTGAAGAGGGTGGATGATTTTCATCCGAATCTCTTCTTTTAGCTTATCCATGCCGCCAACATCTTCAAAAGAGGTTTCCGGTCTTTCAATATCGGCTTCAGGCTGCGACTCCTCCATGTTACCACCAAGACGAATTTTAGGAGGCTCAGGCGTTTCCGGATTAACCAGTTCATCAGCATTCATCAAAGTATCATCAATTTCGATACCCAGCTGACTTTCAAGCATAGGATCCGCCAGCGCAGGGTCTTTATCCAAAACCTTAAAGTAAGCTTCACGAGACTTGTCATCTTCATTTAATTCCTGCAGCATTCGCGCAGCAATCAAAAGGCTCTCAGCAGCAACATCATTGTCAGCAACCATATCTTCCAGAATCACCAGTGCAGCAGAGGTTTTTTGCTGTCGATAGAATGCCTCAGCAAGCCCAAGTTTTACTTCAGCATCCTCGGGTGCCTGAGCAAGTGCTCTGCGAAACTCTTTTTCAGATTCAGGGAAATCGCCGTTTTTTAACAGCAATGATGCAAGATGCTTACGAAGGGCAAGGTTATCAGCCGTAGCCTCTAATGCCTCACGTAAGGCAGAGATGGTCTCGTTATGTGACATGCAGTCGCCTCTACTCCTCAATAAATGCGCTGACCCGCGTAGCTGATCGGGATGCTGAAACAATATATATGCCTTTCGAGGCCGGACTCAACCGCTATTTTAAGTTTTCTTCAAAAAGTTTAAAAATGCGCTTATACTCATCAGTCCAACTGCTGGGCTCTGTAAAGCCATGCCCCTCCAATGGATAAAGTGCTACTTCCCAATCCTCTTTGCCGAGCTCAATAAGCCGTTGAGTTAAGCGTACAACATCCTGAAAGTGAACGTTGGTATCGATCATCCCATGGCAAATAAGCAGCGGGTCCTGTAAACCTTCTGCGTGGTAAATCGGTGAACTGCGGACGTAAGCCAGGCTGTCCGTCTGCGGTTCATTTAAAATATTACGCGTATAAGGATGATTGTAATGTGCCCAGTCCGAGACGGGTCTTAAAGCAGCTCCACAGGCAAAAACTCCCGGTCTGGTAAACATTGCCATAAAGGTTATGAATCCACCATAGGAACCACCGTAAATTCCAATTCTCTCCGGATCAACCTTGTATTCTTTCACCAGATGCGCTGCACCGTCCACATGGTCTTCAAGATCTTTTCCACCCATATGCCGATAGATTCCGGTTCTCCAGTCACGTCCGTATCCGGCACTTCCACGATAATCGATATCCAGGACGGTATAACCGTGATCGACAAGTAGGTTGTGGAACATATACTCACGATAGTAAGGCCCCCACCAGCGATGCACGTTCTGTAAATATCCGGCACCATGCACAAAAATCACCGCCGGCCCGTTGGGGACGGGATTCGCCGGACGATAAATGCGTGCTGCTACGTCTGCGCCGTCTTTTGCCTTAAAGGAAATAATTTCCGGAACCCGCCAGTCGTATGCTTTAAACGCCTCGCTCACATTGTCCGTAACCTGTTTTGCAACAGCTCCGGCTTTATTTTTCATGATATACAGCTGCCAGGGCTTCGTTGTGTAGGAATATCGTACAGCAAGCGTTTTTTCATCAGGCGAGAGCGTAATCTGATGACTGCCGCTGGTATTGGTAATTTGAGTACGCTTTCCACCAGATAGCGGCATGGAATAAAAATGGCGTTCCCCCGGATGCACTTCACTGGTCGTCAGATACCAACGCTTCTTATCACGAGACATTTGTACACCCGTAACTTCAAACTCTCCGGAGGTTAATGCTTTTTGCTTACCGCTTAGCACGTCGAGCGTATAAAGATGGGAATAACCGCTTTCCTCGGACTGAAACCAGATGGTGCGGTTATCCGGCAGCCAGCCGATATTACCGTCGACAAATACCCATCCGGAGATCCCCGGTCCGCCAACCCAGGCATCATTATGTTCGCGGTGCAGCTCTTCCATCTTCGCACTTACCGGATCAAAACGCATAATCCAGCGATCTTTATTATCCCAGGCGCGAACAATAACTACGGCACGCTTACCGTTATCAGACCAGTAGGGCCCGTATGTAATCACACTGCGCTGTTTTTTTTCAGAGCTGTCGGAGACTTCTATCCAATGTGGTGGGTCATCAATTCCGGGAATGTCTGCAGGGTTGGTATAGTAGATCGTATCGGATTTTATATCATATACGCCAAAGCGATAGGTATCCTGAGGACTGCCGACTTTAGGTCTGGCAGGAAGATTTTCGGTATACCCACTGATGCGCACATAGTCGGGAACTTCCGTACGTTTGGCTGAACCATTCTCTTTAATCGTCCTGAACGTCACATAGCGGCCATCCGGGCTCAGGTTAACATCTTCAACTTCTGAGCCACTTAAATATATCGGTGTTGGCTGAAACCGCTTTGCACGCTCCCGGTTTTCTTTTGCTTTATTGCTGCGCTGCTCACGCTCTTTCAGTACGGAAATCAGTGAACGCTCCTGTCGCTTCAACCAGGCATCATTCCCATCACCATCTCCTGGCTCGGCTGCTTTGCTACCACTGCGGAAGTCAGTTAACTGCTCGGTAATACCGGTTAAACCATTCCAGCGATACAGATTACTGCCTTTTCGGTAGACAACGACATTTTTATCGCCATTCTGAAATACCGGGCTACGTTCTCTCTCCAATGTTTTGGTGAGCTGTCGTATCTTACCGGACTTTACGGTAACGATAAACAGGTCACCCCGCTTTTCGTAAACCTTATGACTAAAGCTACGATTATAATCCCCGCCGGCCGATGGTAAATTGCGTCTTTTTGAGGCACTCACTTTCACTGGAGTGCCTCCTTTTACCGAAACAGCATAGAGCGAATCTGACTCTGCGCCTTCAGGGTTCCAGTTGAAGTATATGGTTTTGCCATCTTCCCCCCAAAAAATATTTGAGGGGGTGCTGCCGATATAATTCACCGGCTTTTGCATAATCATCGGTATCGTCAGCTCTGATTTTTGGCCAAGAGCAACTTGTGATATCAGCAAAGTAAACAGAAAGAGGAGCAGGGTCAGAATTCTCATTCAATATCCATTTCGTTTAGGATTACAGCGCTTCCAGTTCAGCACTTAGCTCCACCACTTTATCGTCGCGGATAACTTTTATCAGCACCACGTCTCCAGGTGCAAATTTTCCAAGTGCGAATGTATAATCGTAGATATTCTTTATCTCGAGATCTCCAAAAGCTGTGATAATATCGCCGCCTTTTAGTCCGGCTTTCTCTGCCGGGCTGCCAACTTTCACACCGGTGATTCTCATGCCTTTAGGATTCTCATTATAATCCGGTACGGTTCCCATCCTTACCCGAAAGGACATACTGCTACGCGCACGCGGCGCTTCTGCGGCCTCAACAAAAGTTGGCTTGTTTTGCTGCATAGCGATATGCTTTACAATATCATAAGTAAAGTGTGTTAATGAGTCCAAACCACCAAAGTTGATTTTTTCGATATCATCTTCCGGACGGTGATAATCGTCGTGAAGACCGGTGAACATACTTAGCACCGGCATTTTCTTGCTGTAAAATGAAGAATGGTCACTAGGTCCAAAACCATCTTTATTGCGCGTAATTTGAAAATTATATTTCGACTGTAATGAATCCAGCATGGTCGGCCATTCAGTAGCTGTTCCGGTACCGTTAATGACGACACTGCGATTTTCCATTCGGCCAACCATATCAAGATTAATCATCGTAACGCTGTTATCGAGATCTACCAGCGGGTTTTCAACAAAATAAGCAGATCCGAGTAGCCCCATTTCTTCAGCACTGAATCCCATAACCAAAACCGGCCTCGGCAATGGGTTTGCAGCAACAAGACGACCAATTTCTACAACGGCGGCAGTACCGGAAGCATTATCATCAGCACCATTGTGGATTGCCGGTTCTCCACTATCATCACGCGAACCGGCACCTCCCATACCAATGTGGTCGTAATGAGCACCAACGATTATGGTTTCATTTTGCAGCTCTGGGTTTGTCCCCGGAATAATACCGATGATGTTAGCAGTCCCAGTTTGATGAATTTCCAGGGCAACATTCATTCTAGCTTCCCAGCTACTCAGACGCCGGCTTGCCGGTGATTTATCCGTGAGGATTTTCTGCTCGGCCTTTTTTAACTCAGCAGGACCGCCGAAAAGCGGCTCAATAATTTCTCTTTTGGCGTGAATAGCAGCAATTCCGTTTACGTTGCTCATTTCCGGGGGCGACAACGGAATCAGCTCGTCCTTCATTTCTTGCGTGTCCACTAATATGACGCCTGAAGCTCCCTTCTCCCGAGCATTAATCAACTTGTAATGCAGTTCGGCAAAGCTTGCCAACGGTCCATGCGGGTCATTTCCGAAGCGTGGGAATCCACGAAACATCACAACAATTGCGTCTTTTACATCAAGGCCGGCATAATCGTCATAGTTTTTATCATCAGCGCTAATTCCGTAGCCTACAAAGAACAGCTTTCCTGCTGCCCCGGTGTTTGCCGATAGCCCAATCGGTATGTAGTTTTCTCCAAGGGTAAAGCTGGTTGGAGCTGAACGGCCTGCAACAACGCTATACTGATTTCCCTTCCTTGTTGAAACTCCGGTAATCACGTTAAAATACTGGCGGTAATCATCTCCAAGTGGTGAAACACCGGCTTTTTTTAACTCCGAAGCAAGATATTCTGCAGCCTGTTCAATCTCCGGAGAGCCCGGCTTACGTCCCCGCATTTCATCAGAAGCCAAATAATTGACGTGTGCTTCCAGATTTTTACGCGTTTGGATGGCTTCATTATTATGCTGTGCACAGCCAGATTTAAGAAGCATTACACAAAAAGCTATAGTAAAAGCCATAAATATAGCTCGCTTATTAAAAATTGTCATATCTAACATATTGAATTCCATAATGGTGAAAGATGCAGAACATTTGTCAAAATCTATAAAACTGTAGAGCGAAAACAACGTAGAAAAAATATTGTAAGTGTTCTTACACCTTTTTTCACAAAAGGATTTTAGCTTGCCTTGCTGCTACTTATATTTGGGCATACGGGTACATTTTATGAAACGTAAACAAGCTGGTTTTCAGTCATTGGCAGTGTTCATACTGTTATTGATAACAGCCTTTTTAATAATGCCGCAGGACCTCCTTCTGCATAAATCCTCGCAGTCTGCTGCTAAAGAGGTTTGTTGTGGTGAATGCCATCCAATGTCCTGCTGTAAGCTTAAGAAGCAGGTAGAACTCATGAACGCCTGCTGCAGTATTGGATTCCATCCGGACATTGCATATTCTCCCAAGATTACTGTGGAAGAGTATGTAGATGGAATCGTTTTTCATTCAATTCCCCCTGCCAAATTGCCGATAAATCATGGAAATACCTTTGACAATTATTCACCCGAAGTCCTTGTTCCACCTCCCAGGCAACAGCCTACAGGATAGAGGGAGACAATTTCATATAACATAATTCTATGCATATTAAAGGAACATCCATGAAGTTTATAAACGTATTTATTACAGCAATTTTACTTTCTGTAATTGTTATTTCCTGTAGCGATGATAGCGTTAGTCCGGAGCCCACTCCGATTGATTATGAGAATATTACGACTATTGAGTATTCAACACATGTTCAGCCACTGCTTAACGAATATCGTACGATTCTAACCGATAACAATATCCTCCCTGCCGGACTGGATATGTCCAGCTGGGATGAGCTGATTAAAGGATGGGAGCGTGGTGAAGTGGTTATCCCTTTTGACGCAGACAATAGCCTGCTCGTAGAGCTGACCACCAAACTCTCCAATACCACCGAGCTGGATAGCGTAAAAACAGCATTTCTGACCCGCTGGATTAATGAAGGTGCCAAGAATGATGCCGGAGAGGTTCCCTACGCCGGTTCAACCAATCGCCTATATGTCTGCAATCAGAATGCCGGTTCCGTTTCTATTATCGATACGGATGCTAAAGTAGTCATCCGCAATATCAATTTCACCGATCTCGGCTTTTCTACGACTCCCAAGCCGCATGATCTGGCTGTTGAGCCAGATGGGAGTGCCTGGTATGTATCTCTTATTGGCGACGGCAAAGTGCTAAAATTCAATTCCGATAACTCACTGGTAGGTCAGGCTGATTTTATCGCTGCTGGACTTCTGGCATTGAATCCGTCTAAAGATCTGCTTTACGTTGGACACACCCTGAGCGTTCCGAACGTTCCGTCCACCAATGCCGTAATTACCCGATCAACAATGGCACTAACTGAAATTTCATTGCCCTTTACACGCCCACACGGTCTTGTGTCCGATAAAGCCGGTCGCTATACCTATAGTGCAAGCCTGGTAGATTATGCCATTGGCGTATTTGACAGCGATACCGACCCGGCAAGCGGCAGCGCATTTGTCTTCCCCCAAGGAGCAAACCGCACTATTGTTCAGATCAATGTTTCTCCTGACGACCGGCGCATGATTGCTTCCAGCCAGCAAACCAGTGAACTGATGGTATTTGACATTAGTGACCCTGCTAATATTGCAGTTGTTGATTCCTTCAATACCGGCGGTGTGGCACCGTGGCACCCTAAGTACAATACGGCCGGCGACAAGATCTATGTTGGTAATAATGGTTCTCACCAAATAGCGGTAATGGATGCAAACTCAGGGAACGTTCAGGCAACTATCGGCGTTGGAGATGGTAGTGATGGTCTTGCTCAACCGCACGGTCTTGTGGTTTCACCAAGCGATAACTTTGTTTATGTTACCAATCGCAATGTAGCGGAACTGTATACACCGGCGTATCAGTTTGAAGGCGGCGCCAATAGCAATCACGGAACGGTGGCCGTTATTAACACCGCAACCAATACGCTTGAAAAGATTATCGAAATTGGCCCATTCCCCTCCGGAATCGCCATTTACGAAGAGTAACCGCGTAGCGTAATAGCAGAACTTTTTATTCGCAGCCTGCGTCCGGTTTTCAAACGGCGCAGGTTTGCTTTATCAGACGTTCTACCAAGAGGCACATATCATGAGGCGTATCCCGAATATCTATAAACTCGTATTATTTACTCTTTTGCTTTCTCCCCTGTTTGCTCAAAATTTTCAGTTTGAACGCGAGGTAACCCCGTTTCCGGTATTGCAGCTGGACGGTACAGCATATGATCAGTCTCTGCTGGGTGGTATGAATACCCCTCTTCCGGACTTTGTAGACATTGATGGCGATGGAGATTCTGATCTGTTTATCAAGGATAGAGCAAACAGACTGGTGTTTATGAGAAATGTTGGCAGTAACGCCTCGCCTCAATATCAATGGGAGACAGATGACTATCAGAACCTGCCTATCGGTGCCTGGTTCAAGTTTACAGACATCGACAATGACAATGATGTAGATATCTTTGCCGAACTACCCTTCGGTATCATCAGCCTTTTCCGCAATGAAGGAACGCCGACGAACCCCAACTTTGTTTTAGCTGTTGACAGCTTGAAAGACGATACTGGTACTATTATTCTGGTTGATGGGTTCAGCGTGCCCGAATGGGCCGATATCGACTGCGATGGGGACAAAGATCTATTCCTCGGGCGCCAGAGCGGCTACGTATCCTTTTACGAGAATATTGGGACGGACGGCAATAATCTGCCTGTCTTCAGACTGATTACCAATACTTTCGAAGACATTTATATTATCTCCGGTGCTTTAAAAACCGGTGACAAACTCAATAATGAGCGACACGGTGCCAATTCCCTTAGCTGGGTAGACATTGATAACGATAACGATCTCGATTTATTCTGGGGAGACCTCTTTGCCCCCAGCATTATCTTCTTCGAAAATCTCGGCACCTGCACCGACGTTAATATCGATACCTCTTTGATTGTCGAGAACTATCCGCCAGGCTCCCCGCTATCTTCCGGTGGATTTAATGTCCCGCGCTTTACCGATATTGACGGCGACAACGATTACGATATGTTTGTTGGAATTCAGGGAGGCGCTATTTCTTTTATTGCCGACCAGGAAGCGAACCTCTATTTTTATGAGAATCTGGGAAATCCATCCACTCCGAATTTTAACCTTGCTACAAAAACCCTGGTAAGCAGTGTAGACATCGGTCGATCTGCAGCACCGGCTCTTGCTGATCTGGACGGTGATGGGGACCTTGACCTTTTTCTGTCTAACAAAGAAGACATCGATGCCCCCGACCTGCTGAACTGTCGGGTATTTTACTTTGAAAATCAGGGCACATCTTCAAGTCCACAGTTTCGGCTAATGAGTGAGAACTATCTGGATTATGACAAGCGACTAGACCTGAACTACAGCAGCGTTTTTTACGACCTGGACAATTCCGGCACAATCGACTTGCTCATCGGAAAATGGCAGGGAGATTTAACCTTCTATCGAAACGACGGCACAACAACAGTTCCCAATCTAAACCGCATTGATGAAAATTTTGGCGGCATCGACGTTGGCAACGACCATGCTCCTACACTGGCTGATTTGGATGGCGATGGCGATGCGGATATGATCAGCGGTGAGTTTAGCGGCAATCTGAACTTTTTCCGTAATACTGGCTCAGCGAGTAATCCGGTTTTTACGCTAGAGGATCAGAACTACCTCGGCGTTGATGTCGGTAGCTTTAGCTCACCACACCTGGCCGATCTGGATAATGACGGAGATGCAGATCTGCTCATTGGGAGCGATGACCAGGGATTACTGCTTTACCTGAATAATGGTACTCCTCAAAGCCCCGACTTTCAGCTGGATGCAACTTTTCAGCTTGCGGATATTCCACCAGATGTTCACCCGACGACCGGCGATCTGGATAATGACGGCGACCTCGACCTGATTTGCGGAACCGATGGAGGCGGATTCATTTATTACGAAAATAAAGCCATTACAACCGGAATCGAACCAACATCGACCAATTTACCAACGGCGATTACCTTATTAAGCAATTATCCGAATCCCTTTAATCCGAGCACGACAATTCGTATCGGCCTGAACCTCTCCGGGGGGCAGATAGGTAGCAGCTACACGCTTACAATTTACAATTCGGCCGGTCAGCAAATTAGAAGTTGGGAAAGAGCTACAGCCTCCACCAGCGTAGAGACTGAGATCGTCTGGGATGGATCAAACGCTGCCGGAGCACCTGTAAGCAGCGGCGTATATTTCTATGAGGTAAGATTGGATAATGGCCCGGCAAAAGCAGGTAAGATGCTTCTGGCACGTTAGGGATTGTTTTCTTGCGGCCTCTCACCGGATACTTCATTTCCGTTAAGATCGATCCACAGCGGCTCACCGTCCTTCCAAACGCGGGCATATCCTTTTTCAAAAGATAGCGCCCGCGAGTAAACCGCTGGAATTACCAGCTCACCACTACGGTCAATATAGCCCCACTGTGAGTTTACCGAAATCATAGCACGACCATTCGAGAAATCTCTCACCTCGGTAAATTTCGGCTCAATGACAAATGCCCCTGTATGATCTATGAATCCGAATAGCCCATTAAGCTGCACCGCTGCGAGACTATCGCTAAAACAGTTTGCATAATCAAACTGTGGTTCGATTACAAATTTGCCGGATCGATTGATATAACCACGCTTCTCACCTTTTCGAACCGGCGCAACGCCTTCGGTAAAGTTGCCGGCATGATCGAATTGATAATCAATCACCACATTACCGGATTTATCGATGTAGCCCCAGCGTAACCGCCTGTTCATAAACCAACCGGATATCTTGCCTACTGCTGCAAGGCCGTTCGAAAAGTCACCGGCGTCATCGAACTGCTTTGATATCACCAGCTCTCCGGAGGTATCTATGTAGCCCCAACGATAGAGCGATTTTCGAAAGCTGAATTGCCCGGCCTGCACCTTTGCCATACCCTCAAAAAATTCTCCGGCACTGTTGAAACGCGCTTCAATAACCACATCACCCTTTTCATCCAGGTAACCGTATTTGGAATAGTTTTGATGATCGACACGATAGAGGGCCCGATTTCCACGCAGCCTGCCAACATAGTCGACCTGGACACCCGCTGAAGACGCCACAGGTGGTGTTTTACTTTTTTCTTTTTCGAGGATAATAACCGGCTGCTCCTCCTGAGCTACTAATCCGCCGGCCAGGAAAAGCAAAAATACGGCGATAAGGCGCATCATAACATCTCCCTTTTCCAGATTGGATTCACTTTAACATACTGGATTTACCGCAAAAAAGAAAAGAAGAAAGTTCAATAACGATCAGTAATGATACGCCAATTGAGATGAGTTCATAAACGATAGAGCCGGAACCGGACAGCACCGGCAGGTAAAATGTTGCTGGCAGTTTAAGGATTGTCTTCCCGGGGCTTCCCGGATACTTCATTGCCATTCAGGTCTATCCATAGCGGTTCATCGTTTTTCCAAACGCGGGCTTGTCCTTTTTCAAAAGACAAGGCCCATGAGTAAATCGCAGGAATAACAATATCTCCACTGCGATCGATATATCCCCAAAGCGAGTTGACTTCAACCAAGGCCCGACCTTCCGAAAAATCGCGCACTTGAGTAAACTTCGGCTCAATAACAAATTGACCACTGTGATCAATAAAACCAAATAGACCGTTTAATCGAACTGCAGCGAGGCTATCGCTGAAACAATTCGCATAGTCGAATCGGGGCTCGATAACAAAATTGCCTGCCGGGTCAATATAGCCACGCTTATCGTCTTTCCGGACCGGTGCAACTCCTTCCGAAAAGTTTCCGGCATGATTAAACTGACACTCGATCTGAAGTTGACCAGCCTTATCAATATAGCCGAATCGTAATTTCCGATTGAAAAACCAGCCGGTTTTTATGCCAACATATGCCAGCCCTTCCGAGAAATCACCGGCTGCATCGAACTGATGGTCAATAACCAATGCACCATCGGTATCGATGTATCCCCAGCGAAAAACAGACTCTCCAAGGCTGAATCCACCGCCCTGCACCTTGGCCAGTCCCTCTGAAAAGTCACCGGCGGCACTAAAACGAGCCTTTACCACAACATCACCAGACTCATCCAGATAGCCATATTTTGAATGGTTTCGATAGTCTACCCGGTAGAGTGCCCGATCACCATAAAGTCTGCCAACATAGTCATACTTCAGCTCTTCAGATGATTCTTTATGCGGCGTTGAAACGTCACTTTTTTCATGAGCTGTTAAACTCAGCTCATCCTGAGCGGCCAGTGAAAAGACAAAAAACAAAAGAAATACGGTAAGAATGTGCATCGTGGAATCCCCCCTTCCAAGATTGATTACAACACAACATACTGTATTTCAAACAAAAAAGAAAAGAAGAAAGATCAATACCTGAAATGCTTTATCTGCTCGCCGCGCTCTCCTAGATCCGTCATCGATTCAATACCAATCTGAATATGCAGATCGACAAACTCCCGCGTTACCTGCTGGTCGGACTCTTCGGTTTTTACACCGGAAGGAATCATCGGGACATCAGAAACTAAAAGCAATGCACCGGTGGAAATTCGATTTACAAATCCGGCGACAAAGAGCGTAGCCGTTTCCATATCAATTCCAATAACAGCCAGCTTTCTCAGATACTTCTTAAACTTTTTATCCCATTCCCAAACCCGACGGTTTGTTGTGTAAACAACCCCGGTTCGATATTCCAGATCGCGATCAACAAGCTTTTGTGATACAAATTTGTGCAGCTTAAATGCCGGCAGAGCGGGTGCTTTTCGCGGCATGTAGTCATCACTGGTTCCCTCACCGCGGATACCGGCACTGGGCAAAATAAAGTGACCGATTTCGGTAGATCGCTTCAGTCCACCGCATTTACCAAGAAAGAGCACCCCTTTGGGATTTCTGGCGCTCAGTAAATCCATAATCGTTGCAGCATTGGGTGAACCCATACCAAAATTGATAATGCTGAGGCCGGCACTATTTGTTGCAGCCTGCATCGGTCGCCCTTCACCGCTTATATCGCAGTTAAACTGCTCGGCGAATTTATCAACATAATTGCCGAAGTTTGTTAAGAGTACGTAATCACCAAATCCATCGATAGGCATTCCGGTATAGCGAGGTAGCCAGGCCTTGGCCTGATCCAGTTTTGTTTTCATAAAGGTCTCCTTTTATATATGATATCATTGATTTCTTTCAGGAGTATATTGGCCTCTTCAAAAAAATGTATTCTTTCAAAATAGCTTTTTTTTTACGTTTGGCAAGAGGAAATTTATTCTAATCCCATTGCACCTATCAATATTAATGGCCAGGTTTAATATATGGTACCGATAGATATCGTTCTAAAAAGTTTGGTAGCTGGGTTGTTGGCAAGCCTGGCCTGTGGATTGGGCGTATTCCCCTTGCTAATTAAACGGCTGGATCCCGCAAAGCATACCGGCATTGCTTACGGACTTGCCGGAGGCCTGATGTTTTCAGCATCGGTTTATAACCTAATGCTGCCCGGACTGACGTTATCATCATTTGAAATACGCTGGGAAGATACCTGGCCGGTATTAATCGGAATGTTTTTTGGAGCGTTATTTCTTTCTCTAACCAATACCTATCTGACTAGAGAGCGACTTGAACAGCGAAGCTGGAGGCGATGGGGTTCCAAAGCCGAGATTCTGATCTTCATTGCAATGGCAGTACATAGCATCCCGGAAGGAGTAGCTGTAGGGGTAGGTTATGCCTCGGAAGCGGTTTATGATAATGCTCTGGGGACGTATATGGCTGTCGCTATTGGTATTCACAATATCCCTGAAGGGCTGGCTGTTGCAATACCGATGCGGGCAGCAGGTTCATCTATTCATCGGGCTTTCTGGGCAGCGGTCCTCACCAGCATTCCTCAACCGATTGCAGCCGTTCCGGCCAGCATGGCATCATGGCTATTTCAGCCGCTTATGCCGGTGTTTATGGGTTTTGCTGCCGGAGCAATGGTATTCCTGGTTATTCTTGAGATTATCCCGGATGCGCTGGAAGAAGAAAATCCTCAGCGCATCGCATGGGCATTTACAGGAGGGTTCTGCCTGATGTTGCTAATCCAGGTTCTACTCTGATTTATCTTTAACATGATCGATTAATACCTGCCAATCCGGTCTTTTCTTTTCCTCCGGAAGCGGAAAGGATGCAGTTGCTTCCAACAATCGTCTGCGTGTTGCCTGTAGGCGATTAATAACCACCAATCCAACACGCTTTGCCAAACGATAGGCAAACTCCAGATCCTTCTCCAGTATTTCATGCATTAGTCGCGAAGGAAATGCGATAGCCTTGGTTGCCTGTCGGGCCCTTGCATCGAAATGCCATAAAAACGGCGGATAAAGCCAGGACCATCCGAGCACATCATCCGAATGAATATATTCAACCGTAACGGCACCGTAGTTTGCTACAGGCAGTTCGAGTGCAATCAATCCGTTTTCAATTAAGTAAAACGTATCGGCACTGTCCCCTTCCTTAAAAATCCGCTCACCGGCATAAAAATTAACTTCAGTCGCTTCTTTGGCAATCAGTTCGAGATCATCCAGCGGGAAGCCGATAAAAAACGGATGCTGTTGTAATACTTTTTTAATATTTTCCATAAAACCTCCTGTTTATTCAAAGTCTATACGCAGTTACTTTTTAGGGAATTTCATCTTCATATGATGCATTTCCCCTTCATGGGATAAGGTAATAGAGCTTCCGCTTTTTTGAAAGACCATCATCATTGCTTTATTCGTTTTTAAAACATCAGCAGTGAATCCCTTGATGCCGTTTTCTTTTGCAACCTTTTGAAGTTGAAGCATCAGCTCAGTGCCGATCCCTTTTCCCTGCCAGGCGTCCTTCACAATAAATGCTGCATCTGCATAGTTACTGGATCGATCCAAAACGTAGTTGGCTATACCACAAATAACCTCTTTCTCATCATCCATTTCCGTGGCTAGCAGACACATTGTATTAAGATAATCCACGTTTACCATTTCCTGAGCCTGCTGATGAGGAAAGGCGGAGATCTGTGCCATAAATCGTTGGTAGATACTGTCCTTATCCAGTGAATAGAGCATCCCCTTTAGCGCCTCCTCATCCGTTGGGCGAGCCGGACGCAATAGGATATCACGGCCGTCACGCGACTTAAACCGGCGCTCCCATCTCAACGGATATGCCGATCGCGGCATCATAAATTGATCCGATGGTAGCAGTTTGCGATCGCGGGCTGCTTTCATCAGGTCTTCCCGATAGTCCGGATGTGAAATGGCGATCAGTGCCAATGCCCGTTCACGTACGGTTTTCCCCCAGAGGTCTGCCACTCCATATTCAGTAACCACATAATGGACATCGCCGCGGGTGGTTACAACGCCGGCACCGGGCCTCAGTTCCTTCACGATTCGTGAAGCTGTGCCTTTACTTGCGGTGGATGGCAGTACAAGAATAGACTTTCCACCGACGGAACGAGCTGCTCCGCGAATAAAATCTACCTGTCCACCAATTCCGCTATAAAAACGGTGTCCGATACTATCAGCACAGACCTGTCCGGTCAGATCAATTTCGATAGCAGAGTTTATCGAAACCATTTTGTTATTACGGGCAATTACAAACGGATCATTGGTAAACTCAACCGAACGAAAATCGAAAAACGGGTTATTATCGACAAAGTCGTAAAGTCTTCGACTGCCCATACAAAATCCGGAGACCACCTTCCCCGGCAGCAGAGTTTTGCGGGCACCGTTTACGACACCCGACTCAATCAGATCAATGATTCCGTCGGAAAACATTTCGGTATGAACACCGAGATCCCGATGATTTTTCAAACAGCGCAAAACCGCATTGGGTATACTACCGATCCCCATCTGCAGCGTTGCGCCGTTTCCAATTAGGCCGGCGGCAAATTCGCCAATCGCCGCAGCCGTCTCATCGATTTCAGGAATACCGGCTTCCAGGAGTGGGCTGTCATTCTCGACCATCCAGTCGATTTGATCAACATGTATAAAGCTGTCTCCATGCGTGCGCGGCATATTGGGATTGATTTCCGCAATTACCATGTCCGCACTTTCAGCCGCCGCTTTAACAACATCCACCGAGATGCCGTAGCTGCAGTAGCCAAAGCGATCCGGTGGTGTTGTTTGTATCAGTGCTACATCAAGGTGAAGACGGCCACGGCGAAACAGACGAGGGATTTCCGATAGGAATACCGGAGTATAATCCGCTCGTCCACTTGCCACGGCGCTACGCACATTTGCTCCGATAAACAGGGCATTGTGACGAAACACCTCCCCCATATTTTGGTCTGCATAGGGAGCTTCTCCAAGCGTCATCAGGTGTGCGATCTGTGTATCGATTAGATCCGTTCCCCTAGCAACCATGCCCTTCACCAGAAGCTGAGGCTCAGCAGCTCCCGATCCAACAAAGACCCGCTGGCCTCGTTTTATGTGTGCAACAGCTTCTTCAACCGAAACTATCTTATGCTGCCAGGATGATCTTTCTGATGTAGTCGTTTGCATCAGGAATGGCTTCCTTTCAATTCATTTTCAGAATGCTTTTCTTTCTCGTCAATTGGCGTTCGAATGGACAAGACCGGCTTTTCACTAAATCTGGCTACGCGCTCCGCCGTGCTACCGATAAGTAAGTGATCCAGACCTGTCAGACCGCGTGTCCCCATCGCAATCAAAGCAACATCTTCATTACGGGCATATTCAACGACTTCGTTCCAGGCTCGTCCTTCCTTAACCAGATAAATTGCTTCACCCTCAAAGTTCACGAAATCCTTTAGCCTGTCCACAACACGCTTTTCAAACTTATCATCAACCACAAAGGCAGATGCTACATTCACGCTGTAAAAAGCCGGGTGAATCTCATATTCCACCACGTGCATGAAGACCGGTATCAGGTTAAGATCATTTGCCAACTGCGAACCGGCCAGTGCCGCTTTTCTGGATGAGTCCGAAAAGTCAACCGGTACCAGGATTTTCCCTCTATCCGGTATTCCGGTATTTTCATGAACCGTAATAACGGGATACGGAGATAGTCTTACGACCCTTTCACTAACGCTACCGTAAAACCAACGCTTAAGGCCCGTGCGCCCGTGAGTTCCCATCACAATTAGATCAGCTGCAACTTCTTCGGCATACTGAAGGACTTCTTCAGCAGCGGAAAATCCTCTTCTGACTTCACTTGTAAGCAGCACACCGTGTTTCTCAGCTTCTTCACGATGCTTTGCCATGAGTGACATGCTATCTTCTTCCTGTAGCTTCAGATACTGGTCATAATCTCTGGAAAAACTATGGCTCTCGGGCTCGCTTTGAAAAAGCACGATGCTGTGAAAGGCATATAGATTAGCACTGTATTTTTTTGCCAGCTCAATTGCATAGCTTAGCGCCTCATCAGAAAACTTGCTAAAATCCAGCGGGACTACGATACGTTTAATTTTCATGACGATCTCCTTTAAATAGTGGCTTTATGTGCAACTATTATGTTATTAAACAAAAGCCCTGCCAACTCCCCTTGCTCATCTTCAACCAACTGTTTTTAAAAGACTTAATTTCACTTCCCTTAAAAAGCTTATAGATCTCATAAAGCCACAAAACTGTCGAGCGATCAGATGAAAAACAAATCATCCTGATTAAAAACAAACTCTTAGAGAAAAAATTTATTTCGTTCATATTCTGCAGTTCTGTGGCACCTTTTCAGAATAATTTTAGGACAATATTTCTGTTTTTTTGAGAAGTTAAAAATCATAAGTTACAGCTGCCTGCTGAGAAACGATGATTGAGTGTAGATGGACCAACGTTATTTAACCTACCTGAACCAAACAGCCACGACACCCGAATTAGATTTGCTGATGTTATTTTTCAGCTACCTTTTACCAGTCCTGTTGCTAGTAGCGATACTATACTATTGGTACCGACATAGAACCGCGCTTAGCGGCAGTCTTCTTCTAGCCTTGGTCATCAGCATATTATCCGCCCTTCTTCTTCAACATCTGGGTATGCGGCCCAGACCGGATAGTGTACGCCTGATTGCCCCTCAGCCCAATTTTCATTCCTACCCAAGTGGACATGCAGCAGCAGCCTTTGCCATGATGATGGTTATCTGGCTATACGACCGGCGGTTAAGCAGTTGGATAGCAACTCTTGTTTTGGCCTGCGGAATTGGAATTAGCCGGATTTATCTTGGCCATCACTGGCCTTCGGACGTATTGGGTGGAATGATCCTGGGTATATCGATTGGTGCAGCAGTCTTCGGCTTATTCCTGAATGGAAAAAAAGGCTTAGAGCGCTGGCGTTGGTTAGTATGGCCCCAAATTGGATTCGTTATTGTCGTTACTCAAATGGCCTATCTGAACTATCTGCCTTTCCATCTGCTCCGCTGGCAGTACTCAGATAAAGTCTTACACTTTTTTCTCGCCGGACTCGTCACGTTCTGGCTGCATATCTGGCTGAGGGGAAGATCCACACGTCTCCTGGGTATTCCATTACCTTTAGCAATTGTATTGGTTTTCTTAATTGCGTTAATCGATGAAGGCTTCCAATATTTGTCACCTGTTCGCAATGCAGACTTGATAGATCTTGCCAGCGATTTGGGCGGCATGATATTTTTTTGGATACCCAGTCATATCATAGTTTGGTGGTCCAGGCGGAACGGGTAAGTTGCCTTATTGCCTTATTGCCTTATTGCTTAAATATGCGTTAATTTCCCGATGCCCGATGCCCGATGCCCGATGCCCGATGCCCGATGCCCGATGCCCGATGCCCGTTCACCCTTAACCCGAGCTCCCGATGAACATTCAGAATCTTAAAGTTAAAGTTGACGCCATCTTCCCCGAGATAGTTGAAATCCGTCGTGATATCCATATGCATCCCGAAATTGGCTGGGACGTTGAAAGGACTGCCGGAATTGCAGCTAAGGAAATGAGGAAGCTTGGATTAGAGGTACGAGAGCAGGTTGGTAAAAGCGGTGTTGTTGCAGACTTGAATATTCCCGGTGCGTCTGGAAGGATAGCGCTGAGAGCTGATATGGATGCCCTCCCCATACAAGAGCTGAATGACCTTCCCTATCGCTCCAAAAGAGACGGGTTTTCTCACATGTGCGGACATGATTCTCACACTGCCATGCTCATCGGAGCTGCAAGGCTTCTGACTGAGATGCGCGAAACGCTACAGGCAAATATCCGCTTTATTTTTCAGCCAAACGAAGAGAATTTACCGGGCGGTGCACCTTTGATGATTGAAGACGGGGTACTGGATGGCGTTAATGAAATTTTCGGCCTACACGTCTGGCCTAGCCAGCCAACAGGATCTGTAGGAGTCTGTAGCGGCCCGGCGCTCGGACAGCCGGATGTATTTGAAATTGAAATCATCGGCTCTGGTGGACATGCAGCAATGCCGCATCTTACGGTTGATCCGATAATAATTGCCGCTCAATTCATTAATGCTGCCCAGTCTATCGTCTCTCGTAATACGAATCCACTGGAGTCAGCCGTCGTATCCATAACGCAAGTTCATGCCGGTACAGCCCATAATGTTATCCCCAAAACCGCTTCGATTATGGGAACAGTGCGCACGTTTAATCCGGAAATTCAGAAAATGATTCGCGCTAAAATTGCCAGCTTAATGGACAGTCTGGCGCAGGGACAGGGTGCCGAATTTAAGCTCAACTACACTGAAGGATATCCGGTTACCTACAACCACCCGGAATCGAGCGAAACTGTTCGGCAGCTGGCCGAAAACCTTGTAGAGCCTGAGAAACTGATATTCCCAGCTAAACCAACTCTCGGTGGCGAAGACTTTGCTTACTACACCCAAAGGATTCCCGGCTCTTTCCTGTTCATTGGATCCGGTAATCCTGAAAAGGGCTGTATCTATTCCCTGCACGACCCCAGATTCCAGCTGGATGAAGATGCAATGCGTACCGGAATAGCAATGCACGTCCTGCTCGCCCAAAATGCAAAATTTTAATCAGTTTCAATTACTATTTGCCCGGTATTCTGCTTACATTTCTTTCGTTCAATCGACGACTACCAATGAAAGGAGAACGGAGTATGAGTACAATCATGCCTCAAGGCGAGTCAATGCGCAAAGCCATTAAGTGGATTTCCGACCAGATTCAAACGAACGAAAACAGCAATATTTCCAATCTCATTAATGAGGCTTCCATTCGTTTCGATCTTTCCCCAAACGAAGGCAGTTTCCTGATTAATTTCTACAAAGAGCAGCAGGACAAAAGCGATGGATAATATCCGTGCCATAATCTTTGATATGGACGGTTTATTAATCGATAGTGAACGCCCTGCTCGAACGGCCTGGCAAAAAGCTGTTGCCGAATGGGGCTATGAAATGAGCGATGCGACCTATTCTCTGGTATCAGGTCGCACCGTCTCCGATGCCCAACGCGTATTCGCTGAAGTGTATGGGACGGACTTTCCGTTTTACGACATTCGCAAGCGCCGGGTAGATATTGCTCAGGCACATTTTGCCAAACATGGTGTCACATTAATGGATGGCGTTAATGAACTACTCGATCTGATAACTAGCCATGACTTTCCACGCGCGGTTGCAACGTCTACCACACATACTGCAGCATATGAGAAGCTTGAGAAAACCGGACTCAAATCCAATTTTCAAACCGTCGTTACCGGAGATGAAGTCGAAAATGGAAAGCCGGCACCGGATATTTTTCTGCTTGCGGCAGAACGAATCGACGCCGACCCGGCCCACTGTGTGGTACTGGAAGATTCGGAAGCCGGAATACGCGCGGCCAGTTCCGCAGGCATGACGCCGATAATGGTACCTGATCTGGTGAATCCCTCTGAAGAGATACAAAAAATTGCGGCTCATATTATGCCGTCACTGCATGCTGTACGCGACTTATTTGCAAACACATTTTTACGTTAATACCTAAACGAGGCTTCCTTGAAATCAGCCGCTTCACTTTCCCGATATATTCTGACGCTTTTTTTATTCATCCTGCTAAGTGCCTGCGAAACCAAACCGGAATTTGATGGATCCAGAGCATTTGCCTATCTAACCAAGCAGGTAGATTTTGGACCGAGAGTACCGGGTACCCCCGAGCACAAAGCCTGCGGCGACTATCTGATTGCAGAATTAAAAAAATACGCAGATACGGTTAGCGATCAGCACTTTACCTATCAGGATAAAAAAGATTCAACAAAAGTCTGGCCGGGGAGAAACATCCTCGCTTCTTTCAATTTGAAACCGAAAAGAAATTTTCGCATTGTCCTTGGTGCTCATTGGGATTGTAGGCCTTTTGCTGATCAGGACCCTATTGAGTCCAATCGTAACAAACCGGTTCCCGGAGCGAATGACGCGGCCTCCGGAGTCGCCGTGCTGCTGGAAATGGGAAGAATATTTAAAGAGAATCCACCAGACTTTGGTATAGACATCGTCTTTTTTGACCTGGAGGATCTTGGAGATTCCGGCTCATTTATCGAATCAGACACGCTGAATCCCTATTGCATTGGATCCGAATATTTTGTCAAAAACAATCCGCGCTATCGTCCGGCTTACGGCGTGTTACTGGACATGATCGGCGATGCCGACCTGCGAATACCCAAAGAAGGATTTTCCTTAAACAATGCCCCTCAGGTAGTCGATCAGCTTTGGGCCGCAGCAGAAAGAGCGGGAGCAACAGCTTTTGTGGATGAAGAAGGTCAGCCGATTATGGACGATCATGTGCACTTCCTGAGAGCCGGAATACCAATGATTGATCTTATCGACTTTGAGTATCCATATTGGCATACCATCAATGATACACCAGACAAGTGCAGCCCGGAAAGTCTTCAGCAGATTGGTAATACCCTGATTGAATGGATTTATAATGATCTGAATAAAAGATAGAACACAGAATACAGAGCACAGAAGTCGGACCGCTTCACTGACTGAAGTCAGAATACAGAGTAGGGGACGACCTGTGTGTCGTCCCAGATTAGTAGTAGACAGTAGTGAAAAAACAATAGAAAGTGTACCGTGGGTCATGACCCACGCAACGATTATCAATAGAGGATAAAATATGAACTTAAAAGACAGCGTAATATTAATCACCGGGGGTAGCGTCGGTATTGGTCTGGATACGGCGAAGATGGCTGCCGGGAAAGGCGCGAAAGTTATCATTACCGCCCGAAATCAAGAGCGATTGACGCAAGTTGCTGAGGAACATGGACTGGAAGCCGTAAGCGGAGACGTTTCAAAACCGGAAGATGTTAAAAAGGTATACGAATATATTCAGGAAAAGCACGGACGTCTCGATGCCCTAATCAACAATGCAGGCTATGGCTACTTTGACATGCTTGAAAATATTGATTTGGAAAAATTCCAGCAGGTTTTTGCAACGAACGTTACGGGTGCAATGATGATGGCTCAAAGCGCCCTCCCCTTCTTCAAAAGCCAAAAGAGCGGGAATATCGTTAATATTAGCTCCACTGCAGGGACCAAGGGATTTGCCGGAGGAACGGCTTACTCCGCGACCAAGTTTGCCTTAAAAGCGATGACCGAATGCTGGAGAGCCGAGCTTCGTTCACATAATATCCGCGTTATCCTGGTTAATCCGAGTGAAGTACAAACCGAATTCGTTACCAATTCCGGTCGCGAGAAACGTCCCTATAATCCGACCAAGCTACACGGAGAAGATATCGCTCATAGCATCTGCTCTGCTCTTGAGATGGATGACCGGGGTTTTATTACCGAACTGACGGTCTTTGCTACAAATCCTCAATAAGCGCCTAATTGATTATTATTTAACTCTTTATGGCAGAATGAATATGAAAAATATCTTTGTTGCAGCTACCCGACAAAATACCGGTAAAACAATGACGTCGCTGGGTCTATTTCACGCCTTTCAAAAGCGATTTGCCAAAGTAGCCTATATGAAACCGGTTGGACAACAGTATCGCATTGTTAACGGTGAAAAGATAGACAAAGACGCTGTTCTGTTTCAAAAAACTTATAACCTGACAGACAAGCTGTCTGACATGAGTCCGATTGCTATCCCGCGGGGTTTTACTACGAATTATGTGGAGTCCGGAACGCAGGAAGAACTGCTCAATCAGATCCGCAGTGCGTACGATGCCCTTACTGACGGGAAAGATTTTGTTCTAATCGAGGGTACGGGCCATGCCGGTGTCGGGTCGGTTTTTGATGCTTCAAATGCGCAGGTGGCAAAGTTTCTCGGCGCCAAGGTAATCCTCGTTTCACGCGGCGGTATCGGTAAACCAGTCGATGAAATTTTGATGAATAAATCTCTCTTCGATGCTCAAGGAGTTGAAGTCGTAGGGGTTATCGTAAATAAAGTTCAGGTGAATAAGTACGATCGTATTAAAGAGGTTGTAACCAAAGCCTTCGCCCGCCATGGGTTAAGAGTGCTGGGGGTACTACCAATGGTGAATGAGTTGAATGTACCCTCTGTGGCAGAGTTGGCCGAGGATCTGGATGTGGTTGCCGTAACAGAAGACCAGGCGCTTTTAAACGTGCCGATACAGCGTTTTGTTATCGGCGATATGCAGCCGCATAATGCGGTTGAAGCACTAACCGACAATTCACTGCTTATCGTTCCGGGAGATCGCGACGGCATTATTGCGACGGCACTCTGTGGAAATATTCTGGAATCTTCCAGTAGAAGCAACGTTGCAGCGATGGTATTCACCGACGGCATCAAACCCCATGATAGAATCATGAACCTGATTAAAGAGAGCCGGATTCCATTTATGCAGGTTAAAGAAGACTCTTTTAGCGTGGCCACCAGGATCAATAATTCAATTTTTAAACTTCGTGCATCTGAAACAAATAAAATCCGGGAAGCCCAGGCTCTTATCGAAAAATACGTTGATATAGATAAAATTATTGAGCTGATGTAAATGATACTTCCGGCAGCCCTCCGCAATCTGCCGGAAGTCATCAAAGTCTAGCGGGATGTCATCTGCATTTGATCACTCATAATGCTATATGCCTCATCGAGTCCATAACGCAGAGTCCAGGCCATTTTACTGCTGCTGTTTACAGAACGTGCCTGCCTCAACGCTTTCTCCAGCACCGGACTTACCTCAGAAGGTAATCCACGCCACTGCAACAGCCCCTCGGCAGCAACTTCATATATGGCTGCACAAGCTCTTTGTTGACCATGATTAAACAGCGGAACGCCGCGATCGATGGCTAGTTCGATATATTCCAAAGCCGGTTGGATAGAAGAGATTCTCTCATCCGGTATCAAAACTTCATCAATTACGTGAATAACACCATTCGACGCCTGGATGTCGCCACTTACTACGCCGCTCTGATTTATTCGCAGCTGGCCATCGGTTAATGAGGCATTTACCCGAAGACCGGCAACCGTTTTCAAACTTTCCTTTTGTAATACTGCATCAGAATACACTCGCCCACCGACCACATGGTACGTAAGGATCTGCTGCAGCTTTTCTTTATTCTCAGGCTTAAGCAGAGACTGCAAGGTTTCCTTGGGTAGTTTGGCAAAAGCCTTGTCGGTTGGGGCAAATACAGTAAAAGGGCCGTCACCGGAAAGCGTTTCGATAAGTCCGGCAGCCTTTATTGCAGCAGCAAGCGTATTAAACGAACCGGCTTCGGTAGCAATCGTTAACAAGGGTTTTGATTCAGGCAGAAGCACCTGGTCGATTACGTGGATGATGCCGTTACTTGCACGAATATCGGTTTGAATAACCCGTGACTTATCTACCATTAATTTGCCATTGCTGAAATTTACGGCAAAACGCTGTCCATTCAGCGTAGCAGCAGTTTTTACCGTAGCAGCGGTAGCTGCATCTACACGACCATCTATAACATGATAAAGCAGAATAGCCTTTAGCTGATCCTGGTTTTCCGGCTTCAGCAGGTTTTCTACCGTTCCTTGCGGTAGCTTGCCAAATGCTTCATCCGTCGGGGCAAATACGGTTAAAGGACCATCGCCTTGAAGAGCAGATACAAGTCCGGCCTTTTTAGCTGCGGTTAATAAAGTTGTAAAACTTCCGGCATCTGCAGCGGTCTCTACGATATCTTTTCGCGGACCGGCTATGAGGGTTTGCGCAATAATAAGTATCGCGCTCGTGATCAATAGAACTGACCTTGGTGATTTACTGAGCATGGGTTCTCCTTTGGGTTTGGGTTAAAAAACGCTCAAATCGCTCACACCTACCCAATCTACGACATCAATTTGATAAAGTTACAAAAAAGTTCATGTTTGCAGTTATCTGTTGGACTTTCTAGTTTATTTGATCGAAAGGAGATGTTATGAATACCATTGAAAAATCGCTGAAGGTAGAGCGCACTGCACGCTATCAACAGCTGGGAGAAATAAACCAGGCAACAAAGGAGCTATGGTTTGTACTTCACGGCTATGGTCAACTTTCCGGTTACTTTATTCGCCATTTCACCCCCTTCGAAAGAGACGATCGTTGCATTGTGGCACCGGAAGCACTGTCCCGTTTTTATTTGGCGGGAGATGGTGGGCGCGTCGGTGCAACCTGGATGACAAAAGAAGATCGGCTTAATGAAATGGCGGATTATATTTCTTATCTCAATACCTTATATAACTATCTCACATCCTCAATTACTCATTCGCAAAGTATTGCAGTTAAGCTTCTGGGATTCTCACAAGGGGTCTCGACAGTGATGCGCTGGGCACTTCGCGGGAACGTCGCCGTTGATCGGGTCATTTTATGGGCCGGATCAATACCACCAGAGATTGACCTTTCTTCCGAGCGTGATCGCATCAATGCGATGAAACCGATTTTTGTTGTCGGAACAGAGGATCAGTTTATCTCGGAGGAGCAACGAAATCAGGCCGCTGAGCACTTCAAAAGACACGGCATTAATTGCCCTCTGATGACATTTGAAGGCAAACACGTTTTACATGCCCCTACCCTTCAGAAGCTGTTGGGTTAGACTTTGCTAAGTCAGCCCTTTGGGATATATTTATTGGCTGGTGGCTGGTGGCTGGTGGCTGGTGGCTGGTGGCTGGTGGCTGGTGGCTGGTGGCTGGTGGCAGTTTATGCCGTTTCCCGAGCGTAGTCGAGGGAAGGCAGTTGGCAGTAGGCAGTAGGCAGTAGGCAGTAGGCAGTAGGCAGTAGGCAGTAATTTACGTTTTACTTTTCACCTTTCACTTCTAAAATCTTTAAATTGCCCCATTGCCCCATTGCCCCATTGCCCCATTGCTCATTCACCATTCACCATTCACCATTCACCATTCACCATTCACCATTCACCATTCACGACTAAAGATGTAAAAAAAACCTCAAATTCTGTGTAAAAAACAAAAAGAAATCCACACATGAAAAAATTCCTTATTTGGACCGGCCTTATACTATTTCTGCTCATTCTCCTAATCTGGTTTGGCACTCCATGGATGTTAAGCCTATCCGTAGCAGATTACGACGGAGAGATAAGCGTTAGTGGAATCACCACACCGGTAGAAATTACCTTTGATGCCCGCGGTATTCCCCAGGTCTGGGCGGCAAACGAAGCGGATCTGTATTTTTCCCTTGGCTACCTACATGCCTCAGAACGGCTCTTTCAAATGGAACTGGTACGCAGACTTTCAGCGGGTAAGCTGTCCGAAATATTCGGATCGGCCGCCCTGGGCACGGATAAGTGGCAGCGCACGGTGGGTTTTGCCCGCAAAGCACAAGAAGATATACGCGAATTGCCACCCGCAGAACGCGATATTCTAAACGCATATTGTGCCGGTATAAACGCCTGGAAAAGCTCAAAAACCATATTACCCCCGGAGTTCTTTATCCTTCAACTTGAACCGGAAGACTGGACCCCACTGGACTGTGTAACTATCATGCTGTATCAAACCTGGTATTCCCATTCTTTACGGAACTTTGATAGCCGCTATAGAGACCTTATTTCAAAGCTGGGTGAGGATCTGCACTCGGTTCTGCGGGAATATAAGTCATGGTCACCTTCAACTGTTCCGGACGGCATCCTATCCAGCCTCTTCCCCACCCCAGACCATACGCCTTTGAGCATGTCCATGGCATCGAACTCCTGGGTGGTTTCCCCTCAGAAATCAACTTCCGGTGCTGCTCTGCACGCCAGCGATCCGCATCTGCAAATTAACAGCGTGCCCGGATTCTGGTATGCAGTTGGCCTACATTCTCCGTCAACCAATATCCTGGGAATTACCGCACCGGGAATTCCTTTTGTATCGATGGGACATAATGGACGCATAGCCTATGCATTTACGGTTGCTGCTGTCGATATCATTGACCGAGTGCATTACCCTTACTCCGGAAGTGATACCACGATGATTCTTTCTACGGATGGTCCCATAAAGCTACGAACCGTCTATGAGGAAATTCCGGTTAAGGATGAAGCTTCCCCGCGCCAGGTAGCTATCCGGCTAACGGCAGATGGTCCGGTTACCGATAGCGACTCAACCGGAGTTTACGCCATGAAGTGGGCTGGCTACGATTTTTCTACTGCAGAAATCATGTCTGCCGGAATGAAGCTGCATACCACTACAAATTTCGCTGAATTTCGCAGTCGAGTAACGCGACTTGGCGCGCTCGACGTGAACTGGACTTATTCTGATATCGATGGCAATATCGGCTATCAACTTGGTGCACCGGTACCGAAGCGGATTTTCGATGGTGCTTTCACACAACGTTCTGCATCTGATACCGGAAGTGCCCATCTCGGGTATTTGTCTATGGAAAACACGCCAAATGCCTTCAACCCGGAACAGGGCTGGCTGGCTACCTGTAATAATCAGATAGTATCACCTCAGTATAGCGGTTTTGTTATTCCGGGATTTTATGATCCCTATCGGATTACCCGGGCATCAGCATTGCTGTCAGAAAAGCAAATGTTTTCAGTAGCCGACATGACGCCGATGCAAATGGACCTAAGATCCGGAGTTGCATTACGCTGGAAGCCGCTCATGCAAAAAGGCGCTGTAAAACTTGGGGAATCAGCTTTGGCGGATGAGATCGCAGACTGGCAGGGAGATATGAGCCCGGAAAAAACGATGCCGTCCATATTTACGCGCTGGTGGCACTTTATGAATCGTGAGGTATTTGAGGATGATCTGGGAGAGAACTGGAGTAGTGGAAGTGCTGTTCTGGAGGAAGTGATTTCCCGTCCTTTAAATAGCCTGGTAGACGATCAGCGCACTTCCGATAAACAGGAGAACCTGATTGATATTTCTGCACGTGCTCTGCGTTATGTATTGGATAGCTATTCAGAAAAGCCATATGGGGAAATGAGTACGCTAAAAATATCTCATCCAATTGGCCGTCAGGTTGGATTTTTGGATTACTGGCTTAACCTCAGCCGCGGTCCTTACCCGATGGCAGGCGATGATGGTAGTCTGATGGCGAATTTTGGACGCTATGATGCCGAATCAGACGCCCTACGAAGCTTTGCAGGACCGTCCATGCGTTTTGTTCTGGACTGGGCAAATATGGATGAGTTCTCGATGAGTCTGCATTTGGGACAGTCGGGTAATCCTTTTAGTCCACATTATGATGATTTTCTGGAGCCGCATTTAAGAGGAGAAACCTGGAGAGTGCCGTTTAGCAAGGAAGCAGTTTATGCAAACATGAAGAAGAAACTTACGTTGATACCTTAGCCGCCGGCATAAATGCCGACGGCAGGCAGGAAACTTAGTCTACAGTGTTAAAAACTTCTCCGGTCTGACCGGAGTTGTTGTGCTCACCAACCAGAGTATTCTCAACTGCTGGCTTTTCGGTCATATAGTTCGTATTGGACTCCTGGACATACAGGTAAACATTTAGGCCGAAAATGGCAACACAAAACCAAAGGATAGATCGTATAGAAATTGACATGTTAAAACCTCTAAATATAAATTCATTTTAATACTTTATGTTTAAATAACGACGTCTATACTAACACATTTTTTTTAAAAAGCACCCTATTTTTAAAATTTTTAATGGCCTGTGATATACCTAAAAAAAGTGCCCTTTGAATGAGCATTACCAAGCTCAGACAAAGGGCAAAAACAATCCAATAAGCCTTCAAAAAGTTGAAAAATTTTTCACTGAAAAGCAGCGTAAATTCTTATAAAATATTACATTTTTTTCTTAAACCACTCACTCGCTTTTTCGACAGATTCAGTCACCTGATTATCCTGATCGTAGTAATTGAATTGATCAAAGGGAGAATCTAACTCCGTTTCCATCCAGTGTAATTTTTTGTCTTCTGTAGCAATTGAAGCAAAGTAGCTTTTCGTGTAGTCCGGTAGAACCGCTCCGTCCGAGTGAATCATCAGCGTCGGTATGGTGAGGTTCTTAGCGCTTGGCATCGGATCCGTTGTTAACCAGGCTTCCCAGCTCATCACGGCAAACTGATCGGCACTCCACTCAGGAACGGCACCACGCTGCGCGTTAAGATAGTAATCATAAGGTCCGTACATTGCGGCTGATTCATCGGTTGTTGAGATGGTAGGAATGTATTCGACAACTCCTGTCTCTTCATATTTTTTCTTGGCAGCACGCGCGGCCTCGATCTTCGCCTGAACACCTTCCTCACCGCCATAAAACAGTTTTACAGCCTCTGCATCGTGCAGCCATGATGCAGCTGTTGCTACCGACTGAATTCGACTGTCTTTCGATGCTGCCATTAGCGTATACATGGCTCCGGCACAGACTCCGAAGGCACCGATTCGCTTCTCATCTACTTCTTCCAGCCCCTGAAGAAAAGAAACAGCATTTATTACGTCGGCCGTTTTTAATTCCGGACTCTCATAGTATCGAGGCTCTCCCCCGCTTTCGCCAAAATTCCGGAAATCAAATGCCAAGGTGATAAATCCATCAGCCGCAAACTTTTGCGCATATGTTCCTGCCATCTGTTCTTTAACGGTCGTCCAGCTTCCGGATACAACAATCGCCGGATATGCTTTTCCTTCAACATAACCTTCCGGGTAAAAAAGATTGCCTACCAGATTTACATCATCGCTTTTGAAGGATACTTTTTTCATTTTTACCTCGGCATTTATGTTTAAAACACTCAACAACCAAATTCCTATAAACAACCAAACCGTCTTCATTACTCACTCCTTACTTAATTTTATCCAACAATCCGAAACCTTTTGCAGCAGTCAGCGGATTGAAATATTCATGGTATTCCAAAATCTTGCCTTGCTCATCAAAATGAAAAATACACAGGTAGTCGTTCTCATACAGTCCGGCATTATTCTGTAATGTTATTTTACCGGTTACTCGTACAGCTATTTTATTGGGATCATTAAACGGAAGCATCTCCTCAATTGGAAATCGCATTCCATCAAAGTTCCCCGGTACGTCTTTCCAGAATTCATACAGTTTTTCTTTGCTAACGATTTCAGCAGGGAACAATCCGGAATGATAGGGATTAACCTGCTTACCATTTTCAGCATATAATTCAGCAAACTCGTTTATTTTTTCTTCTTCGAGAAGTCTGAAAAACTTTCGAACTGTATCGATATTCTTCTCTCTGGTAATTTGCTCCTTTTCCTGCTTCTCGACTTCAGGGGAGACGCAGGCGCTTAGCAGCAAAATGGAAGAAATAACCAACAGGATAAAGACCTTCATACCTACTCCTTATTTTCGTTTTGTATCAATTTTGGCAAATCAGTATTTCCGTCCTGATACTTAAAGTTGAAGGTCATTGAACTCACCTTCCAGGTATCGCCATTTTTCACCAGCTCAAAGTTATAGCTTCCGACTACAAGCCAAAGATCTTCAGCAACATCATTTGGGAAATAATGACTTGCCGTTCCGTAAACATATACGCTGGCTTTTTCACCATTAATCTTAACGAGGACATTACCAATCTGATGATGTGTGGATTTGAACCCCGGCAGGAAACCACTCCATGCATCGATGATTTGGTCAGGCGTTAGTTCTGCGGCTGCCTGCCCGGTAAAAGACGAATAATCAAGCAATACGTTCTCTGCGAATACTCCCTTAAGCTTTTCCCATTGATGCTGATCGGTATAGATAAACAGATTCGTTACCTGATCCTGAACAATACTCCTGGATTGAAATTCGTTCGTCATATCTTGTGCCCCCAGTTTACAAGTAGATAGAAACACGACCGTTATAAAAGCAGTCAACATAGCTTTAAACATGTATCTCATTTTCTCTTCTCCTTTAATTGAAGTAACTGAGAATAGAATAACTGTTTAGCATGCAACTATCTTGTATATTGTTGCGGGAAGTTTTGTGAATTATTGCGAAAAGGCAGGAATAAAGAGGCTAAAGGTCTTTTCGGTACTGACCGGGAGTGATTCCAAAGTGGCTTTTAAAGACGTTGGTAAAATAGCTCTGATCATTAAAACCCAGATCAAAGGTTATACTGGCTATCGTATTGGATGGTTCAGACAATAACTCTTTTGCGCGGCGCATTTTCTTTTCGAGAATGTATTGAAGTGGCGTATTGCCACTAAACTTTTTAAATTCTCGGAGAAAATAGTACTTACTGTAATTCAGCATCTCAGCGAGTTTATCAATCGTAATTGGCTGATCGAGATTGTCCTCGATAAACTGATCGACCTTTTCGAATTCTAAAGGGCTTATTTTGGAAGTGTTAAGAGTTGAATTTTGTAGATTTACGGCATTTGAATAATTATTGACGTAATAGTTTGCCAGAAGCGATATCAGACTCTGCAAATGGTCTTTTCCTCCCTTTCCATTGGACTCCACTTCATGGTAAAAGAGTTCAACCATATTTTTTAAGCCACCATCCCGCACATTGTAATTATTCAAAAACTTCAAATCTTTCTTTCGGGAAAGGAGATTCGCAGCCTGTAATAAAACATCTTCCTCTATAGCTAAAATAATAAAAAAACAGGGTTCGGATATATGGTGAGTAAATGGGTTTCCAGGGGGATTGATCCATATATCGCCGGGAACGGTTTTTAGAGGCTGCATTTGACCATCCATTGAGGCTTTCCACTGAAGATCCGCTTCCAGAGCCAAGGCAAAATAAAAATATGGCGTATAAACATTTTGTGGAAAAAAATGCGGTGACTCTCCCTTCTCGAGGATGATTCCCTGCCACCCCAACTTCTCACTGGATTTATCAATCACCAGTACATCACCGCAATCGGAGACCTGATTGGTATCGAACTCAAGAAATTTCAGTCTGGATTTCATAGCTAATCCACCTTAATGCGTTACACCCCAACCCCAGGAGATACCGGTAATCAGCCAGCCTTCAGCCGTCTTATGAAGCGTCATCAGTTTGTATTCGGCTTCTTCACGACGCTGATTTTCCAGCCTCAACCTTGCCAGCGCAACGTTCTCATAAATCTCGATGCTCAATAGCTCTTCCACATACATGGTATCGCCCTTACTTTCTTCCAGGCGAAACTGACTTTCTTTATAAACACCGGATTTATCCACATATCTATAAGCACCTTCAGGATGCATGGATGCCTTTTTATGCTCCAGGCTACCGGTGTGATCACCAATATAAAAGTTTTCTATCGTTTTGATTACAGCCTCTCTATCGGAAGATGTATCCCCTCCCGGTTGAGATAGCAAAATAAAGCTGGATCCGAGTAAAACGGAAAGCATTATTAGAACAATTAGTCTCATATGCTTCATAAAAATACCTCGCGGTTACAGGGAAGGATAAATAGTTATTATTTCAAGCAATGTAAGGTACTGTTACTCTATTTTTTATGTTTAAAGCACCTCTGTTAAATCAAAAGTAATTTACCAATTCCTGATTCCCGATTCCCGTTTGCCGACTCCCGATTCCCGACTTCCTAAACATCACCCCGACTGTAATGCCTCTACAAATGCCGTCAGAAACTGATTGGCTTGAAATCCGTCTAGTGCACGGTGATCAATAGTTAGAGTTACATAACACATCGGGCGAATTTCACTAACGTCTTTACCGCGTTTTTCAACTACCACTACGCGCTTCTCCATCTTCCCAATTCCAAGTATGGCAGATTGCGGCTGGTTAATAATTGGCGTAGCGATAAGGCTGCCGGAAGTACCGTGATTGGTTATGGTAAAGGTACCGCGCTGCACGTCCTCTTTCGTCATTTTTCCTTCACGGGCTCGGGTCGTTAAACCCTGTAGAGCTTCGGCCGTCTGAAACAGATCAAGCTTCTCAGCGCTATGTAATACCGGCACCACAAGACCGGCATCGGTGGCTGCTGCTATACCGATATTGCAGGTTTCGAATATCTCCAGTGCATCATCGTGCCAACGGCTATTGGTTTCCGGCACTGCCTGAAGTGCCTTCACCGCAGCCTGCACAAAATAGGCCGTAAAGGTCAGCTTTACACCTTTCTTCTCAAACGTAGCCTTACGCTTTTTCCGGTCGGCCAGCATATTGGTCATATCCAGATCAAAAATAGCTGTCACGTGCGGTGCCGTTTGCAGCATGCTATCCACCATATGACGGGCAGTCATTAGACGGGTAGCGCTGTGCTTGACCATTTTTCCAGGTATACCGGTGGTAGGCTTTGCAGAACCTTTTGAAGATGCTTTAACCGGTGCCGCCTTTTTTGATGATGAGGAATTACTTTCAATAAATGCCTGCACATCCGCAGCCGTAATTCGACCACCGCTCCCCGTACCGGTAAGGCTCTTCGGATCTATACCGTGGGTTTCAATCAGCAGGCGAACCCGTGGCGTAAGCCTTCGAGTTAAATCTGTATCGGATTTAGAACGTGTGGCTCGTTTCGGTGCAGCTTTCTTTTTAACCGGGACCTCAGATCCTTCCGGGGCCTTAACAGCAGCTTCAGCACCGACTGCAATACGACCGATAACCGCATCCGGTTCGATCTCCTGGCCGGATTCAATCAAGATTTCCTGAAGCACACCAGCCTCCGGTGCTGCAACCTCCATAGAGACTTTATCGGTACTTACCTCCACAAGCGGTTCATGGGCTTCAACACGATCCCCAACAGATTTCAACCAGTTTTCCAAAATTGATTGCGTGCCTTCCTGATCGGATTCCGGCAGCTTAATGTCGATTAGTTTAGACATATTTTCTCAGTTCAATGTTTAATATGTGAAAGGTGAAACGTGAAAGGTGAAACGTGAATTAGGCAATTGAGCAATTGGGCAATTAAGATATTTTTTAGTCTTTTGTCCTTTGTCCACTACCTAATACTTGCGTCTCGCGTCTCGCTATCAAGACTCAACCATTTCCATGATCTTATCCGCAATATCATCTGCTCCCGGCAGTATTGCTTCCATCAAGTGAACATTATGCGGAATCGGCACGTCCAACGGAGCCAGACGCTCTACGGGAGCATCAAGGTCATAAAAAGCTTCGCGGGCAACAACTGCGGCAACCTCCGCACCAAAACCAGCTGTCATATTATCTTCATGCACAACCAGGCAGCGCCTTGTTCGCTTTACCGATTCCAGCACGCTTTCTCTGTCCCATGGGGCCAGCGTTCGTAAATCCAGAATCTCGCAGGAGAACCCGCTCTCTTTTGCTCCTTCCACACAACGTTCCAACATTGCTCCCCATGATACAATAGTAATATCTTCCCCTTCCTGAACGGTAGCTGCTTTTCCAAAGGGCACTACATACTCATCCCCCGGATAGGGCCTTCTCGCCCAGACGCCATCCAATAAAGCCCGGTGTTCAAAGAATATGGTCGGATTATCACTTCGCATCGCACTGCGCAACAGTCCTGCGGCATCTTCTGCATTGGAAGGAAAAGCGACCTGCCAGCCAATTCCGTGAGCCCACATTACTTCATTACACTCACTGTGCCAGGGATCGCCGCATTTATTAGCAAATCCACCCGGCATGCGCACAACAATTGGAGCTGCAAAGCGGTTATTGGTACGCCAGCGGATGGTTCCGCAGTTGTCCAGTTGCTCAGTAGCCGGATCGGCATACTTACGAAACTGAATCTCGGCAACCGGCATCAGCCCTGCCAGCGCCATTCCCACAGCACGTCCGATGATGCCTTCTTCCGACAGACTCGTATCAAATACTCTTTGTGGGCCAAATTTTTCCTGTAGACCCATTGTAGCGGCATGAACACCGCCTTTTGGTCCAACATCTTCGCCGAATATTAATACGCGTTCATTACGCTCCATTTCAGCATCCATCGTTCGTCGAATACTGGTAAGCATATTGATACGAGCTGGCTCAGGAGACGGTTCGGTTTTCCCTGGCGGAGGAATAATTCCCTCTGCAGCTAAACCACCGGTTTTTGGAGCATCTATTTTTCCTGACGCGTCGTATTCAGCATAAAGATGTTTATAAATATCTTCCGGCTTGGGGTCAGGACGTTTCATTGCTGCTGCAATTGCCGATCGGACCTCTTTTTCTGTCTCAGCCTTTAGGTTATTCCACTCACTTTCGGTCATTATTTCCGGAATCAAAAAGGCCTTCAGCTTCTTTAATGGGTCATTTGCGATCTCAGCCCCAATGCGACGCTCGGTTTTATAAGCCTGCGTATCCTGGCCGGAATGCCCCGAAAGTCTGGGTAGAGTAAGTCTAAGTAACACCGGACCATTTCCACCGCGTACGCTTTCAACTGCTCTTCGAATATTCGAAGCCGCTTCACCGGGATGAGTACCATCACCACTGATAATCTCCAAATTACCAAAAGACGCCAGATTTCGGGCAATATTTCCGTTAGGAGTTTGTTTATCGGAAGGCACTGATATGGCGTATCCATTATCTTCAATATAAAACAGAATGGGTAGCTTCAGCGTTGTTGCTATCGTAAGTGCAGACCAGAATCCACTGGTTGCCACTGAACCTTCCCCCCCCAGAATAACGCCTATAGCACCGTCATATTGCGCTTGTTTTAAGACCTGACTGCGATAAAGAGCAGCCTGAGTCCAGCCGATTACCGGCGTATATTGAGAGCCTACGTCTCCGGCCATTGGTAAAACTGAAGCCTTTCCCTGAGATGGCAGATTACAAACAACGCCGATATCCCGTCCATCGGAATAACTTCCCGATTTGGCCATTGGCGCCGCAACAGCATCTTCCAGATTCAGGCCCAATGATAGCAATAAAGGCCTGGAACGATAATAAGCACCGGCACAGTCTTTTGGGTGGTTCAATAGAGATCCCAGAAGGATCTGACACATATCATGTCCGCGTGCTGAGAATTGATACAGAACTTTTTTCTGCGGAACCAGTTCATCTTCCTCTATATCATCCAGATGGCGAGAGATAAATATCAATCGCGTAATGGCTTTCCAATCAAAGTCGGTGTGCATGTATATCCTTCCAGCTTTTTCAATCCGTAAGTCTATATGATCGGATCGTAAGGAGATCTTTTCAATAACGATTTGAATCGTTCGGGCAATTATTTTAAGCAGGCGCCTACGCGGCATTATGGATTGAGCACGAACGTGGGCAGATTAATTTAGAAGGTAAAGGGGATCGGGTCAAGACAGATAAGATTTTGTGCACGAACAGTAGGGACGCACGATTGTGCGTCCATTGATTAGACACGATCATACGTCCGATGAATAGACACGATTGTGCGTCCATTGATTAGACACGATCATACGTCCGATGATTAGACACGATTATGCGTCCATTGATTATGCACGATTGTGCGTTGAATTATCATTCGCCGTTTAATGTCACCACCAAATTACGCCCGGAGGCATGATCCCGGTGTTCGCAAAGATATATCCCCTGCCACGTACCGAGATAGAACCGTCCATTTTTAATCGGCAACATCAAGCTGCTGCCCAAAAGTGAGGCTTTAATATGAGCCGGCATATCATCCGGCCCCTCAAGGGTATGACGGTAGTAAGGTGCATTTTCCGGGATCATTTTATTAAAGTGTGCTTCCATATCCGTGCGCACGTCCGGTGATGCATTCTCATTCAGGCTAAGTGATGCAGAGGTATGCATAATGAAGATATGTGCTGTTCCCATCTTTAACTCACGAATTTCCGGCATTTCCCGTTCGATCTGAGATGTAATGATGTGAAACCCACGCGGGTAAGGCTGTAGACGAATCGTTTTCTGATACCAGCTCATTGTGTTTCTCCAACTTTCGGTTCAGCGATTACTTCATGAAACATCCCCAGAAAATGGCGACGGGCAGAAAGTATATTGATTCCAGCTTGTTTCATCAATTCCTGCGGCTCGCGCGTCCAGCAGCATCCCAATGGTTTCGCCTGGGCCTCAGCCCGCCAGTACTGGTAGCGCTTCATCCAGTTGCGGTCACTTAAGCCGTGCTCCAAAAGCAGCAGCCTCCCACCGGGTTTGCAGACGCGCATCATTTCTTGAAGGGCTTTAACAGGATCTGGATAAGTGCATAGGCAAAGCGAATCGCAAACGGTATCAAATGAATGATCATCAAACTCCAACTCCTGAACATTCATTTGTTGGAAAGTTGTTGAAAACGAGAGTGAGACCGCACGATTGCGGGCTATCTTCAGCATCCCTTCACTCATATCAACAGCTGTCAGGTCGATGCCCTCAGGATAATATTTTAAGCTAAACCCGGTCCCAACACCGGTTTCCAGCACCCTTCCGGTAGCGCGGCTAAACAGCCTACGCCTCACCCTTCCGAGTCCCAGCCATTCCGGCACCACCTCGGTAAAGTTGTACGATCGCGCTCCTGCATCGTATTTTTGCTGGATCTCGGTTATGGAAAAGTTCATCAGTATCGTAGCGTCGCATGATTATGCGACGAATTTAAAGTTCCGGGTTCTGGGTTTATGCAGATTGCGTGGGTCGTACCCACGGCACGTTCTGAGCTCTGGAAATATAACACGCTCTCCACCCAAAACAACAGAAGCGGTGCAAAATTGCACCGCTTCTGTATTGGTATAATATAGGGCTCGGCTATTAATACATGCCGGGCATACCGCCGCCCATACCGCCCATGCCGCCCGGTGCCGGCATCGGGTCTTCCTTCTCAGGAATATCCGTGATAACGGCTTCGGTCATCAGCAGCAGTCCGGAAACCGACGAAGCGTTTTCCACTGCGGTACGAGTAACTTTGGTCGGATCAATGATACCGGCCTTAATCATATCGTCTTCGTATTCTTCTTTAGCAGCGTTGAATCCGAAGTTGTCTTTACCGTCCTTAACCTTCTGAACAATAACAGCACCTTCAAGTCCGGCATTGCGAACGATCTGACGAATCGGCTCTTCCAGAGCACGGCGAATAATATCCACGCCTATCTGCATATCGCCTTCCAGCTTCATCTTCTCGAGTCCTTTGATAGCGCGCAGAACAGCAACACCACCACCAGGCACAATACCTTCTTCAACAGCAGCGCGGGTTGCGTGCAGAGCATCTTCAACGCGAGCTTTCTTTTCTTTCATTTCAATCTCGGTAGCTGCACCGATCTTAAGAACGGCAACACCACCGGCCAGCTTGGCAAGACGCTCTTGCAGCTTCTCACGGTCGTAATCGGAGCTGCTTGCTTCGATCTGCTTACGAATCTGAGCAATGCGTCCTTTAATATCGTCGGACTGTCCTGCACCTTCAACGATCGTGCTGTTGTCCTTGTCGATAACAACACGCTTAGCGGAACCAAGGTCCTGCAGAGTTGCACTTTCCAGCTTGAATCCGGTCTCTTCGCTGATAACACGTCCACCGGTAAGGATGGCGATATCTTCCAGCATCGCTTTGCGGCGATCACCAAAGCCCGGTGCCTTAACAGCAGCAACCTTCAGCGTGCCACGCAGCTTGTTTACAACCAGAGTTGCCAGTGCTTCGCCTTCGACGTCTTCTGCGATAATCAACAGCGGCTTTCCGGTTTGAGCAACTTTCTCGAGTACCGGCAGCAGGTCTTTCATGTTAGAAATTTTCTTATCATAGATCAGCAGCAGCGCATCATCCAGAGCAGCTTCCATATTGTCCGGGTTGGTTACGAAATAAGGTGACAGGTAACCACGGTCAAACTGCATACCTTCAACAACTTCCAGAGAAGTTTCGGTGGACTTGGCTTCTTCTACGGTAATCACACCGTCTTTACCAACACGCTCCATAGCGTCTGCAATCAGTGCGCCGATGGTCATGTCGTTGTTGGCAGAAATAGCGCCTACCTGTGCGATCTCGGTCTTACCTTCGATCGGGCGGCTCATTTTACGCAGATTCTCAACAACTGCAGCAACAGCTTCTTCAATACCGCGCTTAATCTCAGTTGCATTTGCACCAGCAGTTACGTTCTTCAGACCTTCGTTAAAAACAGCCTGTGCAAGAACGGTAGCAGTCGTCGTACCGTCACCGGCGTCGTCGCTGGTCTTGGAAGCAACTTCCTTAACCATCTGAGCACCCATGTTTTCGATAGCGTCTACCAGTTCTACTTCTTTTGCTACGGTAACGCCGTCCTTAGTTACGGTCGGTGCACCAAATTTTTTCTCAATTACTACGTTACGGCCTTTCGGGCCCAGGGTAACTTTTACAGCCTCGGCAAGCTGGTCAACACCTTTTTTCAGCTTCCCGCGGGCTTCAGAGCTATATTCAATTGATTTAGCCATGATGACTCTCCATTATATTTTAATTTAACCAACAATCGCCAGAATATCGGATTCGCGCATGATGAGATAGTCTTCCCCATCGAGCTTGATTTCGGTACCGGAATACTTACCATAGAGAACAACGTCTTTTTCCTTAACTTCCAGCTTAATAGCCTTGCCGTTGTCGTCAATTTTTCCAGCGCCTACAGCGATAATAGATCCACGCATCGGCTTTTCTTTTGCAGTGTCCGGCAAAATAATGCCGCCAGGACTGGTGTCTTCACTTTCAAGAGGCTTAACGAGAACGCGGTCTCCCAAGGGTCGGATCTTCATACCAAACTCCTTTTAATTATTATTTTTAAATGACTTAGGTTTTTATTTTAGCAGTCTTATCGCTTGACCGCCAAAAATATATGCGCGGGTTGAGCTGAAGTCAAATAAAAATTCATTTTTTATGTATGGTCTATTGGATTGATTTAAGCACGTGCAAAAGTTGTTTATGGATTCTCTTGTTAATTGCAAAGCGTTATAAACTTTCCTATCTTTGCCAGCATAAAAGAATGGATCAATAAAGGATAAATGCTATGAAGGCATTGATTACCAGCGGCGGCCATGGAACACGTCTACGTCCAATTACACATACACAGAACAAGCACCTTATCCCTATCGCAAATAAGCCCATATTACACTATGCTATTGAAGCAGTCGTTGAGGCAGGCATTAGCGAGATCGGCATCCTGGTGAATGCCGATAGTGATGAAGTACCGAAAGCGATCGGTAATGGAGACAAATGGGGGGTGAAGATTACTCATATCCCCCAGGAGGCTCCACTTGGGCTGGCGCACGTGGTAAAAATTTCCGAACCCTTTATCGGGTCTGATCCTTTCGTCTTCTATCTGGGCGATAATATGGTCGTCGGGGGCATCAAGCGCTTTGTGGATGCTTTCAAGCAGAATGGCAGTAATTGCCATCTAACGCTTTCGGAAGTGAAAGATCCTTCCCGCTTCGGTGTTCCTGAACTGGATGGAGATCGCATCATCGGCATAGAAGAGAAGCCGGCAAATCCCAAGAGCAACTTTGCCGTTACGGGAATTTACGTTTATGACAGCACTATATTTGAGGCTGTGAATAACATTTCTCCATCCGCCCGAGGCGAACTGGAAATTTCTGATGCCCATCAATACCTGCTCGACAAAGGCTATCAGATCTCTTATTCTGAAATTACCGGCTGGTGGAAAGACACCGGCAAACCTTATGACCTACTTGAAGCCAATCGCCTGATTCTGGAAAATCTACCCGCTCGAATTGATGGTGATGTTGACGCGGACTCCCAGCTTGCCGGTAAGGTAATTATTGAGGAAGGCGCGAAAATTGTTAACAGTAATATTCGCGGACCGGTAATCATCGGCAAAGATTGCCATATCGAGAATAGCTATGTCGGTCCTTTTACATCTGTTTATCACAATACAAAAATCAAAAATAGTGAGCTGGAATTCAGTTTGTTAATGGACAACTGTCGTATAATTGACGTAGGTGTTCGAATTGAGGGTAGCATTCTCGGTTCTGATGTGGATGTAACCCTCGCTAAACCGAAACCTCGCACGCATAGATTAATTCTGGGTGCCCAAAGCTACGTGGAAATTGTTTAGACTACAATTTACCCCATTGCCACATGAAGCGTTTTGTGGTATATTCTCTCCATCTACCCTACCGGGAAAGCCCCTGCGGTAGATCGTCGAGTTAAGACCATCATAACCGCAGGCTCTAATTTCCCCGACCTGCCGGTCTTTTGTTCAATTTTATATTGCCGGAGGATACATGTCCGCTGAAGCAACTGTTCTATCACAAATAAAAGACAGTTATGCCATAGTTACGTTAAATCGACCGGATAAGTTGAATGCCTTAAACGTTGAGACCGTTCAACTGCTGGGTAATATCATGAGTGATTTGCAAAATGATGACCAGGTTCGTGCTGTTATTTTGACGGGTGCCGGACCAAAAGCATTCGTTGCCGGTGCAGATATTAAAGAGATAGCCGAACTTGATGGTTCAGGAAGTGACTTTGCCGGATCCGGTCAACAGGTATTTCGTGCAATCGAGAAAATGACTAAGCCGGTAATCGCAGCAGTTAATGGTTTTGCCCTTGGCGGAGGCTGCGAACTTGCTCTTTCCTGCCATATCCGGCTGGCATCTGATAATGCAAAGTTTGGCCTCCCGGAAATAACGCTTGGCGTGATTCCCGGCTATGGCGGCACCCAGCGCTTACCCAGACTCATCGGACGATCAAGGGCGCTTCAGCTAATGCTTACCGGAGGAATGGTTTCAGCAGAAAAAGCTGCAGATGTGGGCTTGGTTAATGAGGTATACACTTCTGAAGAGTTGCTCCCGGCAGCAGAAAAGATGGCCGGCAAAATAGCTTCCCTTGCCCCTGTAGCAGCCTCTCTAATTCTTCAGAGCGTATATGAGGGTGGTGAAACAGATTTGGATAGTGGCCTGGCGATAGAGGCGGAAAACTTCGGCAAGGTTTGCAATACCGAAGATGCACGAATCGGCACCAGTGCTTTTCTCGAAAAACGTAAACCGGAATTTACAGGAAAATAAGTAAGCAAAAAAATGGCAAACAAGGCACTACTTATTTCTTCCCGGAAGAGCTTTCTGGAACACTTCGCCGGCTTATTGGTGATTAACCGCTTCAGTATACAGAAGACGGATGATTTCGAAAGCTGGTATAAAGATCCGGATAAGTTTGAATTTGATATCTGCTTTGTAGATAATCCGGATCGTATATTCAATTACGAGCTTTTCTTTAACTATATCAACCGGCGACACCCTCAGTCCATCGTTATTAACGTGGGCGATCAATCTTCTATCAAATCCTATAATCACAATCTGCTTTTCGGCGCTGACGCCATAAGCGACAGTATCGGAATGGAATCGTTTATTAAGAACATGGGCGTATTTTTAAAGCGCGCAAATACCCGTACTGAGCTCGCGGCAATGCTTATTCATGATATACGCTCTCCCCTGAATAGCCTGATAGCCTATATACAACTTCTGCTGAACAATACCTTTGGTGAGCTCAATGAAGGACAGCAAAACATGCTCGAAAAGGCAATGGTTCTGGGAGATCAGACCCTGGATATGCTGGAAGATATGAATGAGGTCTATAAGAGTGAGCAGTTTGCCTTCACGCTGGAAAAAGAAACCTTCCGAATCTCAAGGGTAATTGAGCAAGCTATGCTGAATCTGTGGGTTCAGGCGGATCAAAAGAATATTAAAATTAAAAAAGAACTGCCGGAAAAATTCCCCTTGATTAAGGGCGATGCATTCCAGATACAACGCGTTTTCGTCAACCTGATTGAAAATGCCATAAAATATTCCCCGGAAGGATCGCAAATCATTATTCATGCCGCGCAAAAGGATAAACGCATGGCCGAGTTTTCGATCTGTGATAATGGAGGTGGCATACCGGAAGACAAGCTGAAAACAATTTTTCAAAAGTCTTATAGAATTAAAGACTCCGCCACCTTCCAAAAAGGTCATGGATTGGGCCTATATATTTGTAAACTCATCATAAAGGCACATAGCGGTATAATTGAGGCAATAAACAACGACATCGGTGGTGTTACCTTTCGCTTTGCCATACCCATTCAACGCCCCGGAAAGTAAATACGCAATGGACTCAAACGTTATTATCAGACTGGATGATCGCCTTATTCACGGTCAGGTCGTTATTGGTTGGGGCTCAGTTTACCCATTCAGTCAAATTATCGTAGCAAATGATGAAATCGCAGTAAATGATTGGGAAAAAGACCTGCTCCTGCTCGCGGCTCCGAACAGCGTTAACGCTGAAGTACTCACCCTTGAGCACGCCGTGCAAAGACTTCCTGAGCTTTTTGATGCTGAAGGTTATTCCATCGTTTTACTAAATAGCCTTAATGACGTAAAGACTCTCTGTAATGAGGTACCAGCCATTAAGAAGATTAATGTTGGGGGACTCCACTTCGCCCCTGATAAAAGTGAGATCCTGCGTTACTTATTTATCAACCATGCGGAAAAAGAGATCTTTCTGGAGCTTATGAATCGCGGTATTATATTCGAGTGTCAGGACGTACCAAACGGTAAAGCACAAAATCTGGCTGATCTTTTGGAGGTAATTTAAGGTAAGATAAATCTTTTGTAGCCCTGCCATACGGAAGGGCCACAAAAGCAAGCTACACAAGTCGATTGTTAAAAGCGCTCCCGCCCAACTCCGCTGTTAAGACGCTACGCTTCCAACCAACCTGCTGTATTTATAGATTCAATTAAGCAACTACTTCGTGAATACGCAGATACTCTTCACGAAACTTCTCTGCATGACCTTCCGTGAACCAGGTAATAATGGCCTCGGTCAGAGAAATTGCCTGCTGTTCTTCTTCAGACAGGGAGTCGTAATATTCTTGAATCGCTTCCAGTTGCGAATGGTAAAAGCTGTTTCCCAATTCCATGGTATGTCCCCTTAAGTAATTCACGATTTAATTAACTAGCTACAAAGGTTTACATTGGACGATTTAGATGTAGGCACCTTTGGGTGTATCCAGACGCGTGTCCAATTGGTTTGAAGGTTTCTCTCCTTCACTAAGCCAGAGCGTAATCGCTTCAGAGAATGAAATGGGTCTTTTTGTCTCTTTGACCTTCTTTTCCCTGAAGGCGAGAATCAGTCTGAGCGTTTCAGATGATCTCATCATAGTATTTCTCCTTTCCCTGGAGAAAAGCAACAATGGTGCCATGTAATACTTATACCCATTCTTTCCTAAAGAGTTGCGAAATACCGTGATTTTCTCAGGATTTTTTTTTCACAACATTTTTAAATGATTTAAATTTCGACAATCCGTTACTCATAAATGACCGAATTTTAAACAGTTTCTGATACTGTACACTTGGCACGGCGTAGATAATCAGGTCCGATACATCAAACTGTTTAAAGTATCATCAGTAAAATGGAAAGCACTAAATCCCTGTGAGGTTAAACGCTCTGGGCGTGATCTTCAGTTCCAGATTATCAATTCTGTCGACATGCGACATTGACGACCGTCAAATAATGCAATTTTGGGAATTAATATGAGGAATTTGAATACATCTGTGCATATCGGTCAGCCTGGATAAAATCTTCCAGCTGAAAACCATCCGGGGATGCAAGAAAATGGCGATGACTGGTCTGAAGCTGAGAAAGGCTTAGCCAGATAAAATCACTATGCTCGTCAGACAGACGAATATGGTGGGATGAGGCGATACAGAGATAACTGACAGATAGGAGCTCACCGATTCCGGCGACATTACCAAACCACACTTCGATAACACCTTTTACATCGACCGATAGTCCGGTTTCTTCGGCTACTTCGCGCCGAACCCCGTCCAGCGGATCTTCTGCTATTTCAAGTCTCCCTCCGGGGGGCGCCCATACTTTTGGCGGATTCAGCCGGTTTAGCAGCAAAAAATCGCCATTCATATATACAAAACCGGTAACAGCTGCACGATGAGTAAGGAGGGTATCAGACATCCTCAAGCCCAAGCGCTTCGATTACCAGCTCTGGAATACGACAGGGTCGCCCCTTATCGTTTACGCAAACCCAGGTCACATCTGCTTCAACAACAAGTTTATCGTCACTCAGGCGTCGTATCACCTGGCTAAAAACTCCACCGACTTTACGTCCGGACTTTACGCTGGTTTGAATTTGCAGTTCTTCTCCCGGCTCGGCAGAATAATGATAAACGATATCGATCTGTCGTATAAGCACCATTACACCAAGCTTGCGAAGCTCTTTCAAAGTAATTCCATGCTTATGCAGCATTTCCATTCGGCCATATTCAAGATAATTTACGTAGGTAGCGTTATTTACATGGCCATAGGAGTCGCATTCATACGAGCGGACTTTTAATTTAGAGACAACAGGATCCATTTTGCTCCACTGTTTGACATTCGAAGCTGAAGGTAGGAAACAGAGGTTTTATAAGCAAGCGGTGATCGGTGATCGGTGATCGGTAAATGTAGCGTGGGTCATGACCCACGCTACATTTATGTGCAATTTCTATACATATTTAATAATCCAAAAAACCAACAATCCCATAAATATGTCGTTTTGAAACTGGCACGTGCTTTGTATTTAGTAGAACCGTAGGGCATAATATCACTATCCCGGATAGCCCTACACAGTTATGTAATCCCCTCCCTCCATCCCAGAGAGCCGGACACTGACAGCGAGAGCTTACGTGTCCGGCTCTTATTTTTTGCCACCTATTGACAAAATCCCGGAATTGCGGTAATCTTTACAAACACACACTACCCGAATAGCCGCCCCCCTTATTCTCACCTTCACATGTTCACCCAACTAAAGGAGAAATTATGAACAGCAAGGTAACCATGGCAATTCGCATCCTCGGTGGATTAGTCCTATTAATCTTCGGGATCAATAAGTTCTTTACATTTATCACCATGCCACCCCCACCGGAAGCCGCAGCGCAGTTTTACGGTGCTCTATTAAATACCGGCTACATTATGCCAATGGTAGCGCTGGTTGAGATCGTTGCAGGTATTTCCTGGATTACCAACAAGTATGTTCCGTTTACGACCCTTTTAATGGCTCCGATATCGGTTAACATCGTCTCTTTTCACCTTTTCCTGGCACCGGGCGGTATTGCTCTGGGAGCAGTTGTAGCATTGATTAATGCATACCTGTTCTATATTCACAAAGACAAGTTTATGCCGCTGATGCAAGCAGATGCATAACAATAAAGGCGGGAAGACTTTCCCGCCTTTTTCCTGCCTTAAAAGCGCCTTTTTTTTTCTCTCCGAATTCACTAAGTTCCCATGCTAAAACTGACGACTCTGTTGTTAATTATGAGTAGATATCTTGAAACTGCCTTTCGGGAGACCGCATGAAAAAAATTTTGATCCTCGGAGCGGGACAAAGTGCCCCCTACCTGATCGATTACCTTTTAAAAGAAGCTGCTGAGCGGAACTGGTTTGTTACCGTTGGAGATCTGGATAAGGACCAGGCATTAAAAGCGATAGGGAATCACCCTAACGGATCCGCAATACGTTTCGATGTAAATGATTCAGCCATGCGAAAGCAACAGATAGAGCAGGCTGATCTGGTCGTCAACTTTCTGTCTCCCGTTTTCCAATATCTGGTCGCTCACGATTGCATTCATGCAAATACACATATGGTATCTGCATCTTATGCGAATAAAAAAGTTATTGATATGGATCCCGATGCCCAGAGAAACGGTGTGCTCATCCTGAATGAAATGGGCCTGGACCCTGGGATAGATCACATGTCCGCAATGAAGCTCATTCACCATGTTCAAAATACCGGTGGTCAGATCACCTCATTTGTGTCTTATGGCGCCGGACTTCCTGCACCGGAGGTATCCGATAATCCACTGCGATACTGTATTACATGGAATGCAAGAAACGTTGCTCGTGCCGGTGAAGTTGGAGCTCTTTACATGGAAGAGGGCAAGCGCAAATTACTCTCACATCACAGCGTATTTAATCGCACCTGGCCGGTTGAGGTAAATGGCCTTGGAACGTTTGAAGCCTATCCAAACCGCAATTCACTGATCTATCGCGACCTGTTTGGATTACCGAATGTCGAAACCATCATTAGAGGCACCCTGCGCTATCCGGGATGGAGCGAAACATGGCATCAGATTATCCGTCTGGGTCTTCCCAATGATAATATGCCGATCCCAAATGCACCCGATATGACCTACCGGGAATTCACCCAGATGTTTATGCCGATCCACCTCTCCGGCTCCAATCTGGAAAGAAGGGTCGCCAACTATCTAAACATCAATCCTACCGGTAAAATAATGCAAAACCTGGAGTGGCTGGGGCTATTTTCAGAAGAAAAAATTGGTGGAAACGTCAGTACTTCAGCGGATATTTTAACGCAGTTGCTGGTGCAGAAACTCCCCTTGCCACCTAATGGGCGCGATATGGTCATTCTGATACACGAGCTTTATGTGGATTATCCAGGCAAGAAACCGGAGCGTCAGCGCATAAAAACAACGCTTATCGATTACGGTAAGCCCGGTGGATTCACGGCAATCGCCAAAACGGTAGGCCTACCAGCCGGTATTGCAGCTAAGCTGATTCTCACGGACAGCCTACCGCTCACCGGATGTCATATACCGACACTTCCGGCAATTTATATGCCGGTCCTGGAAGAATTAAAGACACACGGTATCAAGTTTGATGAGGAAATCAACGAGCTGCCGGCGAACTAGATATGCTCTTTTAAAAACTCAAACCGCTCCTGAAGTTCTCCACGATGTGTTATAAAGGCACGGCGCATTGGATGATCGATTTCCATATCCTCCGGCTCATCATCAAAGTCTGCTGCTGCAAGAGACGGAAGAAATGGCATCAGGGACTCACCAAAAGCAGCGGTTGCCTCTCTCGGAAGCTCCGCGGGTAGCTTATCTATGGTCATCATTGCGATGCCGGTACCTGCAAAACCATCCGTAACTGAATCATCAGCAGGATTATACACATAAACCGGTTTGGTAGAAGTTGTTGCCTTCATCGTCATCTCAATAGAGCCTTCGATATCGCAGGTAATATCGCCAATAGCAATTAACGGGCAATTTCCCTTCTTGCGGGTTGCGGCCTTCAATTCTTTTTTCGAGATGAGTCGCGGATATTCCGGTGCCCAATAGATACCGTTCACCACGGCGCTGAGGTAAGGTAAAAAATCCCCGAAACGGGCCTGGTAACGTTCCGGCTCTGTAAAATATGTATCGAGGTCAAAAGGCTCAATCGGATCTTTTGGTTCAAACATATCCGTTTCATAAAACTCTGCTGCATAGACGTGCCGATTGGAAAATTCCTTTCTCGCAAAAAAGCCCGGCAGCTCATCCGGCTGTAGCTTTATAACCGGTAAATAATCATACATCTTTTGAGCACCCTTGGAGACCTGACCATATCCGGTAAAACCACAGACAAATGGCGTTAGCTCTTCCGGTAGCCCTTCGGTCGAAATAAGATCACCCAGTTCATCCAGGCCGGTTATCGCATCCTGAAGAGAATCGTACTTTGAGGTTTGCTTCAGATGCTGAAAGGGCGACTTTACACCAAGCTTATTCATCCGCTGCCCTACGGTCCACAGCGTATTAATCAAACCGGCATAGCCGGCATAATTACCGAAGAAAACCAAACGGCGTCCATCTTCATTCGTGATTAGCTCATAATCCAGCAGGGTAATCTTTTTATTGATGATGGTTTTCAACATTTTCATGTTGTAAGGCTGTGCTTTTATGGTATGCGAAAAAAAGAGGTAGCGTTGATCCGGCAGCAGGTCCTTTAGCGGAACTTCTTTCACACCAAGTATCAAGTTACAATTAGAAAGGTCTTTACTGACCTTTGCACCTGCAGCACGATATTCCTTGTCTGTAAAGACGCGGGTTTCTGAGGGTTCAACAACAACAGTCAGATAATGGTCATCTACCAGACGTCTTACCTGGTCAGGCGTAAGGGGTGCGCGATGCTCTGTTTTATCCTTGGTTTCCTTGCGAATTCCAATAACATCTTTCATCCATGTTCTCCCTGAATACAATCCATCCGAGCTTATATCGCTCCACAGCGATATCCATCCTTATAATATACGCTATACCCGGGCGATTTTGAAACGGAATCATAATTTCGGCCATTAATGCACCTTGCTATCGAAGATATGATTGTGTATTTTTTGCCTAATTTTTATCTCGATCCGACAAATCAATACAAACTATAGATATCAAACTGATTAAAGCTGAAGGAGACCCCATGACTCAGATAATTGATTTAAATGCACGCGAGATTCTGGATAGTCGCGGTAATCCAACCGTTGAGGTTGAAGTATTGTTGGAAAGCGGAATCCTCGGAAGTGCAGCAGTTCCTTCCGGTGCCTCCACCGGTGAGTATGAAGCAGTAGAGCTGCGAGACGGAGATAAGGAACGCTTTCTGGGTAAAGGTGTGCTAAAAGCGGTACAAAACGTTAATGAAGTGATCTACGAAGAAATTGTCGGAATGGACGCTACCGATCAAATTGCCATCGATAAAACCATGCTGGTACTCGATGGAACTCCTAACAAGGCGAACCTGGGTGCAAATGCGATCCTCGGTGTGTCCATGGCTGTAGCAAAGGCTGCTGCTGAGGCATTAGGCCTCCCGCTTTTCCAGTATTTGGGCGGAATAAATGCCAAGACGCTGCCTGTTCCGATGATGAACATTATCAATGGTGGAGAGCATGCGGACAACAGCGTAGACCTGCAGGAATTTATGGTTATGCCTGTCAACGCGCTTTCCTTCCGCGAGTCGCTGCGTATGGGGACCGAGATTTTTCATAACCTGAAAAAAGTGCTTTCTTCCAAAGGCTACAATACGGCCGTGGGAGATGAAGGCGGATTCGCCCCTGACCTGAAGTCCAATGAAGAGGCGCTTCAAGTCATCACCGAAGCCATTGAAAAAGCCGGATACAAGCCGGGTGAAGATATTTACTTCGCTCTTGATGTTGCTGCAAGCGAGCTATACGACAAGGAGAGCGGCAAGTACAAGCTGGTGTCCGAAAATCGTGAACTGACCTCAGCCGAGATGGCAGACTATTACGCTGAACTCTGCAGCCGCTATCCGATTCTCTCCATAGAAGACGGACTGGATGAAAATGACTGGGACGGTTGGAAATTACTGACCGAAAAGCTGGGCGATAAAGTACAGCTGGTTGGAGACGACCTTTTCGTAACCAACGTTGAGCGTCTGTCTCAGGGAATTGAAAAAGGTGTCGGGAACTCTGTTCTGGTGAAGGTTAACCAGATCGGCACGCTAACCGAGACCTTTGACTGTATGCAGATGGCGCACCGCGCAGGTTATACCACCGTTGTTTCCCATCGCTCCGGTGAGACTGAAGATGCCACGATTGCAGATATTGCTGTTGCAGTAAATGCCGGGCAGATCAAAACCGGTTCGGCTTCCCGCAGCGATCGCATCGCCAAGTACAATCAACTTCTTCGCATCGAAGAAATGCTGGGTGATACCGCTGAGTTTGCCGGTAAATCTATTTTACGCTAGCCTATTCTCTCCCGGGGCAGTGCCCCGGGAGAATATTTCCCGATTATTTTTATCATATTTCGATTGCAAAAGAGCACGTAGCTCTTTATTTTTTAAAAGTTTCAGATCGAAAGGAATCATTTAATGGCAAAAGCGAAACCTCGCAGGCGACGTAAAAAGTCCCTGGAATTGTCTATGGCGGCATGGATGCTGATCGCCGTCTTTGTAATACTCGTTATGTCGGCATTTCTCACCGGAAACAGCTCCCTTATTAATCTTTACAAGCTGCATCAACAGAAGCTTGCTTTAGTTGAACAAGAGAAGCAGTTGGAAGCAAACCTCGTAAAGCTGCGCGCAGAGGTTGCCAGTCTTGAAAAAGATATGAGCTATATTGAAAAAGTAGCGCGGGAAGAATACAATCTGACACGTGCGGATGAAGAGATTTTCGAGATTCGCCCGGAATAATTTCGGGCCCCTCCCCTGTCCGCAGTTTCAATCCGTCGGACATACCTTCCGATATTTCATCGTCATTTTCTTATTATTTCAATCATTTACCATTGCTCAACAGCCTCAGTATACGCTTTCACTGGATAAGCGCTTTATCAGCTGGGCCTGGCTCGGCACATTCAACGGCGACTTTTCAACAGGCAATAACGCCACCCTCTCCGTTCAAAATCGTTTTCAGAGTAATCTTTATCGCCAAAATGCCTCGGACGAACGCTGGAAAGACGAAAACACATTTGCGCTTAGCTGGAAGAAAGAATTTAGGTCAAACCTGAATCTTCGCTCTTACCTGAACTCGCGCATCTTTTCAGATGAAAACACCTCTGTTGAATTCAACAAAAACCTGCTGGCTCAGGAACTCAACTGGAAACCAACCCCAAAAGTATTTATCCAGCCGGCTCTTGGTTGGACGACTGAAGAAGCATTCGATTCGCGTGATCAGGCAATCTATACGCGTCTGGGGATTCGCGTAAGCAACTTTGATATGGGAGAATACCGAAATTTTACCGACTTGAACAGTGAGGTGCGTTTTTTTCCGGATCGCAAAAATCAGGACCATTCGATTTTTACAGGCTGGAATACCAACTTTTCGGAATTTGCCAGCGACTCGTTACGCGTTGGCTATCAATATTCCGAGAGCCGCTATTTTCTTAATCCAACCAGCACCTTTCTGGAACGCGGTATCGAAGCTCCCCGTGAACAGGTGATAATCAATTCTCAATTTCTATTTAATCAGCTCAATTATCGCGTCTCTCCTACCGGCAACCTGCTGATGCTTACCACGCTACGAAACCGTATACTGGATCAGAGCAATCCTGATACGGTGCTACAGAGGGACGAATTTTCGCTGGAAAACCAGTTTCAGTATATCTATGCGAACAAAAAGCTCCAGCTACAAACCGGCGTGATCTTTTCACAGACCGATCGCGATAATCCGGGGTTGTTTACCGACATCAGTTCACTGCAAACGGCATTCACAAATACCCTGCGATTGAGTCTTACCCAGTCTCAAAGAGCCTGGTCGCGCTTTTCCTTTGCCAAATTTGAATACAATACACCCAACGATGGAGTGGATGCGGAAGACCGCGACGAGCAGCGTTTTATTATCGATGTTGGCTATTCCTGGCGTTTGAGCCCATACTATAAATTGACGCTCGGTGGAAACGTCTATTTATTTCATCAGATATATTTGCGATCCGGACGTAGCCAAAATAATAGCTGGAACCGCATCTTTCAGCTAAGCGGCGCCTTTGAACACAAAATCGGCAATCGCTGGCTGCATCAAAGCAAGTTAAAGATTCTGGCAAACTATACCGTTTTTGATTTTGATGAACAGCTTCTCAACGTAAACAGCTTTCTCTTTCGCAAACTCATCTATTCCGACTCCCTGGCGCTTGGGTTATCAAAAAATCTGGAGCTAAGCAGTATTTACCAATGGGAGCAGGAAGATAATGGTGCTTTTTTCCAAAACAGCTTTTCTCAACAGGTTTTGAGAGAATTATCTGCCCACTTTATCAGTTTTTCTCTGAAGCACCGTAATCTGCTCGGATTACAGTTAACCAGTGGAATATCCTTTTTTCTACGCGATGAATGGTCCTTCCGTCCGGACAGAATTCGCGTCCGTAAATTTCGCAGCTTTACTCCCCGACTCTCGGTGGTTTATCCCGCCGGAAAGAAGTTGATGCTCTTTCTAAACTATGCACCAAACCGCACGCGCAACCGCACCCGCAGCAGTGCCGGGACACCTTTTACGCTGACTGAACAGACCTTTACCAGCGGCACCTTAAAACTCACCTATTTATTCTAATTTTTTGTAACCTCCATAGTTTAAAATCATCTTAAATCTAGTGGACTGACTCTACCGAAAACTGCTTGACAAAACGCCTCTTTTTACGGTAGTTTGTAAGGACTCCTGTGAATTGTGCTTAAGCGCATTAACAGCGGCAAGAAAAATGACGAATATTGTATTCCGGAAAGCATGAAAGGATCGGATACATGATTGGAACAGAAGTAAATGTGCAGGTTTCTGAAAAAGCAATCGAGCAAATTCAGAAGCTAATGGAAATGGATGATAAGTATGGTCAGGGACTACGCGTAGGCGTGAAGTCCGGTGGCTGCTCAGGCTTGAGCTATTTTATGGAATTTCAGGCAGAGCCGTTGGCAAATGATAAAATTTTTGAATTCGACGGTGGCGTAAAGCTATTTGTTGATGTTTTTAGCGCAATGTATTTGGACGGCAGCGTGCTGGATTTTACAGATGGCCTGAATGGAAGCGGTTTTGAATGGAGCAATCCGAACGCTCAGCGTACCTGCGGCTGCGGACAGTCTTTCTCGGCATAAGGAGCGCACCAAATGGCAGTAGCAAAAACAAAAACAATCGATATTACCGACTTTCTCGATAATGGAATTCTTCGTGAGAAGAGTTTCCGAGAAAAAGTTGAAGGCATAGATTGGCAATCGGATTATCTGGATGCCAAGGTCGTTATTACCGGTTGCGATACCGTACCGATACCGACCTGGGCCTACATGGTTCTCGCAGCAAACCTAGCGCCTCATGTTAAACGTATTTTTTGGGGTGAACCTTGTAGCGCTGTTCCGATATATGTTCGCCCTTCCTGATCCGGGAAGGCCTGATAAAATTCTTACCGAATTCTGGAATTTAGAAACGGGCACTGCCCGTTTCTAAATTCAACTCCCCTAACAACTTGTTTTCAAACACAATGCTTCAACAAATACCGCACAATATTGATATTATCATATTAGCGATTCATACTGCAACTCTATAAATGACCTTTTTGAGCGTTTATATTTTCTTCTTCCGCTAATAGGTGCGAATCATCACAGCACCAAACTGGATTTTAAGTTTTAATTGATTTGCTGCCGGGGTTTGTCTTGCCCCTCATTTTATTATTAACCACCATTGATTCCGGGTTCCATGAAGTCTGCAATTGACACTTCATACGATAATCTATTGAGTTTAGACGAGAGTGTTCTGCATTTTGCAGGCCTAACTGCTATTACAATGCGGGATAGTGGCTCTATCGAGACCATTTCACCAGCCCTCTCAGATGTGCATGGCTGGAATGCCGAAAACTGCCACGATTTTAGTATTTCTGAACATCTCCTTATCCCAAACAACCTCTCCGATAAATCGATCTTCGAGGTTGCAAATCACAATCAAACCAGCAAACTTCGTATTAAAGGACCGGATGGCAGTCTTTCCGAAGAACGCGAATTTATCTGGAAAGTCACGCCGCCAAATGGAAAGCCCGGAGTCGTTGTTGCCCTTCTACAGGCTGCCAACCCAATTAACAAAAAGTACTACTTCCAGGCTCGCAACCTTCCCGGTTTCCTTCACAATCTTAGCCAGCCACTGGGAACGATTATTGGGCGTATTGAGCTGCTGCAGCATCAACATCCGAATATTCGCGGTCTTGAGACGTTGATCCGGGTGAGTAATACCATGCAAAACATGGTACACAATATCAGTAGTAAAGTGAACTGTGAAGGCGAAAAAGGATTGCAGGCAATTCACCTCAATCGTCTCTTGCATGAAGAGCTGGAGTTTCTAAAATCAGACCCTTTTTTCAAACATCAGGTAGAAGCAACGTTTGAGATGGACCGTCAGGTACCGCAGTTCAACAGCAACTACGCGGCGTTTACCGGAGTCTTACAGGAATGCTACTATTTGATACGTAGCCATACCGAGCGCTTTAATCGCTACACCATGCACGTAACCAGCTTTCGCGAAACCGATAAAGTTGGTTTTACAATAACTTTCAAGGGTCAGTTTTTTCCGAACGGTCAGCCTCTCCCTCTTGAGATTACCGCTGATGCTGAAACGATAAATCAGCAATCCCCCATACGCCTGGACCCCAAATTCCTTAGTCACTGCATGAAACAGCATCAGGGCAATCTATCCATTTTGGGCACTACCGAAAACTTCCATCTAACCTACGAATTTCCCCTACCCTAATACTTCACGCAAGACTTGCAGAAACAGATTTTATGAAGTATGATTGATGATCGGCAATTCGCTTGACCGTGCTATCTCAATTGCCGAATTACGATTGCCGGTTCAAGATTCAAGACCGCCGATTGAAAGTTGCCGATCTCCGAGTCACGATTCACGGATACCGAATGACCAAAAGACCCGAAAAGCTGGAAGAAAAGCTAAAAAATCTGCCCACCCAACCCGGCGTCTATCTGCATAAAAATGAGCAGGGAACGGTGCTCTATGTTGGAAAGGCAAAAAATCTGCGCAGTAGAGTTCGCAGCTACTTTCAGGATCCATCAAACCTAACACCGAAAATCCGGCGCATGGTAAGCCAGGTGGTAGACCTCGAAACCATCATCGTCGATTCGGAGGTTGAAGCGCTGATACTGGAAGCCAACCTCATTAAAGAACATCATCCCAGATATAACGTCCTGCTTCGAGATGATAAATCATATCCCTATATACGCATTACGAAAGAACCTTTTCCCCGCGTTTTTGTAACGCGTAGAATCATAAAAGACGGCTCCAAATACCTCGGCCCCTATACTGATGTAAAGCATTTGCGGCATATCGTTAAAAGCATTGGGAAAATCTTTCCAATTCGCACCTGTAAGTTTTTTCTGGATGATGAGGTAATTGAAGCACGCAAAGTAAAGCTTTGCCTGGAATACCATATCAAGCGCTGTATGGGGCCTTGTGAAGGTCTGCAAAGTCAGGAAGATTATCAGGCGATGATCCTGCAGGTCGAAAAATTCCTCAAAGGTAAAACCCGCGACTTGTTAAAAGAGCTTGAATCGCGAATGCAAAAAGAAGCAGAGGCTATGCACTTTGAGGAAGCCGCCCGGCTCCGCGACCAGATACAGATGATTTCCGACTACAACTTCCTGCCGCGAAAAGTGCAGCTCAGCGATATGGAAGACCGGGATGTTGTGGCAATGGCCACAGAAGATGACGATGCCTGCATGGTGGTGTTTAAAATCCGAGACGGTAAGGTAATCGGTAGGCAACATTATTATCTGAAAGGTGCGGGCGAATCAGAGGATGAAGAGATCCTCGCAAACTTTTTAAAGCAGTTTTATCTAAATGAAGATTACCTACCAAAGCAAATTATTCTCCCTGTTAGCATAGGTGAAGATACCGAAGTTATTGAAAGTTGGCTGGGAGAGCGAGCTGAACATCGCGTTGAATTATTTGTCCCGCAAAAAGGTGATAAGAAAAAGCTGCTCGATATTTGCCAGAAGAATGCGAAGTTCCTGCTTGACGAACTGATGCTGCAAAAGCTCAAGGCAAAAGACAAGGTGCCCTATCGAATCGAAGAGCTACAGAAGAACCTGAGCATGGAAAAGCCTCCCCTGCGTATCGAGGGATTTGACATTTCCAATATCCAGGGTACCGATGCTGTGGCATCCATGGTTTGCTTTGTGAACGGTATGCCTAAAAAAAGTGAGTATCGTATTTTCAAAATCCGATCAAAAGATACTCCCGACGACTTTGCCATGATGCATGAGGCGGTTTGGCGTCGTTATCGACGGCGGCTGGATGAGAAACAGCCCTTACCTGACCTGATTCTGATAGACGGTGGTAAGGGCCAGCTAAACAGTGCCGTTCAGGCGCTTCGCGAACTCGGCATAGAGAACCAGCCCATAATTGGTCTGGCAAAGCGAATGGAAGATGTTTTCGTACCGGGAAACAGCGATCCGATGAATATTCCAAAACGCTCCGGCGCAATAAAGCTCCTCCAACAGGTACGGGATGAAGCACACCGTTTCGCTATTGGCCATTTTCGTAAACAACATAAAAAGACGCTCCTCCACTCCCCTCTTGATGACATAGCTGGAGTAGGAAAATCACGCAAAACGCACTTATTGAAGACCTTTGGATCGTTAAAGAAAATCCGTGCGGCTTCACTCGAAGAGCTGCAAACCCGCGGAAAGCTGCCGCAAAAAGTAGCAGAAGCGGTTATAGAAGCATTAAGTAAGACTTAATTATATTGAAAGGATGTATCATGAATCTGAACCGTCCCCCGTTTAGACTCCTTGTTTTAGCAGTAGCTGCACTGCTATTCGCAAGTTTGAGTGCACAGGACAAATTGACACCTGAAACACTGTTAAACCTGAAGTCGGTTACCAGCGTATCTATTTCCCCTGATGGGAAAATGGTTGCCTACACCGTTTCAGTACCGAACATGGATACCAGCAAACCTGCTCGCAATAAATCTGAGATTTGGGTTCGCAACATTAAGTCCGGCGAAAGTCGTCAGTTCCTCGGCTCCCCGCTCTCCGGCGGCAGGCTAAGCTGGAGCAACGACAGTAAGATGCTCTATTTTGTTTCAAAAATTACTACGCATAATGCCAATGCCCAGGTTTACGGAATGCCCCTTTCCGGCGGCATGATGCAGGCTGTTACCAGCCATGATGCTGCGATCAGCAACTATGCCTGGTCTCCAGATGGAAACTGGCTGGCTTTCATCTCTACAGATGCAAAGACTGCGGATGAAAAGGCGGCAATCGCACGTGGAGAAGATTGGAAGGATTACGATACCAATTACAAATATCCGCGATTATATGTAATGAATACTGCTACCGGTGAAAGTAAGCAGGTAAGTGGTGAGACAACCGCAGTCTGGGCAATGGCCTGGAGCCCGGACAACACTCATCTTGCAATTCAAACCACAGATAAGCCGTTAATCGATGAGTCGATGATGTTCGGTAAGCTGGAGCGTATTTCACGCTTAGACGGATCGACAATCCTCCTCTGCGAAACGGAAGGCAAGATGGGCCCGATGCGTTTTTCACCAGACGGTAAGCGCCTGGCTTTTCTAGGTGCAACTTCACTGAACGATCCGCTGGCACAGACCGTCTTTACGGTTCCGGCAAACGGCGGCAAGGCAATGAATATTAGCGGCGCTTCACTCGTAAATGGATCTGCTACTGCTATCAGCTGGATGAATAATAAAAACATTCTTCTGATGGCGGCTGAAGGCACAGCTGCAACTCTCAGCGTTTTGGCCGCAAACGGTAGCAAGCGAAAAGTGTTCCGTGATAATATTATCAAGCGCGGGCTATCGCTGCATGCTAAAAGCGGTACTGTCGCGGTAGTTGGTGAAACGCCTGGCCATCCGCGTGAGCTGTTTATTGGAAATGTAAAAAATGGACAGTTAAATAAACAGACCGATCATAACCCAGTGCTGGCTAATACAGCTTTAGCACGTCAGGAGGTTATAAAGTGGAAAGCGGAAGACGGCATTGATATTGAAGGGATTATAACCTATCCGTTAAATTATACCAAAGGTCAGACCTATCCGCTGGTGCTGCAAATTCACGGTGGCCCGGAAGGTGTAAGCCAGAACGGTTGGAATACGCGGGCATTATACCCCACCCAGCTGCTGGCAGCGGAGGGATATTTTGTATTGGAGCCAAACTATCGCGGCAGCGGTGGCTATGGCGTTGACTTCAGCAAGGCCGATCACGATGATCTCGGTGGAATGGAATTTAAAGACGTGTTAGCCGGTATCGATCACCTTATTGAAAAGGGCATGGTCGATGGGAATCGCGTCGGTACCGGTGGCTGGTCTTATGGCGGCTACTTTTCTGCACTGGCTGCGACCATACACAGCGATCGCTTTAAAGCGGCAGCGGTATGTGCCGGATTAACCAACTGGATTTCCTTCTCCGGCACAACAGACATCCCTCACGAGATGGCGCTGGTTCACTGGAATCACTACTGGTATGAGAAACCGGATCTGCACATGGATCGTTCTCCGATATGGCATATAAACAATTCAAAAACGCCGACCCTGTTAATACATGGTGATGTGGATGCTCGCGTACATCCGGAACAAAGTATCCAGATGTATGGAGCTTTAAAGCTGAAGAACGTGCCGACCAAACTGGTTACCTATCCACGTGAAGGTCACGGTCTTGCCGAGCGTGCGCACCAAATACATTACCTCGAAGTTTTGATGAACTGGTTTAACACCTACGTGAGGGATGCCGAAACTAAACAGGACGAGGCGTCGTTGAATTAAAAGGAAGTTCAATGTTCTGAGTTCTAAGTTCAGAGTTAACACATTCGCTCTAGATCTCGCACCTGACCTTAGTCCCTGAACTTGGAACTTTGAACTCTGAACTTTGAACTTTGCACTTTGAACTTTTGTCATGAATAAACCACTGATCCTTTTCGACGGCGTATGCAATCTCTGCAATAATTCGGTTACCTTTGTAATCGAACGAGATCCATCTGCTCACTTTCAGTTTGCTGCCCTGCAGTCCGATCAGGCGGCAGAACGTATTGCCGAACATACCAATAAAACGGCTCTGCCGGACTCTATTGTGCTTATTGATGAAAAGGGGCTCCATACCCGTTCCACTGCCGCTTTGCGCATAGCAAGGCATTTGAGCGGTCTCTGGCCACTACTGTATATCTTTGCAGTAATCCCTGCGCCGATAAGGGATATCGTTTATGACTGGATAGCCAGAAATCGCTATAAGTGGTTTGGCAAGGAGGATTCTTGCATGCTTCCTACACCGGAACTGCAGCAGCGATTTTTATAGCGAATGTTTCACGGTTTTTATTACGTTTCACGGACGGCACGGCATATATTGGTTTTACAATTCTGCTACATCGGGCGGCTTTTCGGGGATGCGTCTGATGTGATTATGATGCCCCGAGGAAAGGAGGTGACCTATCTATAGTAGCAATTTGATGGGAGCCTCCGGTGCAACTCGCTAGCACCGGGTTTGATACCGATGCTCCCTATCGGTCTAGATTGCCCCGCTGGATTTTCCAGCGGGGCTTTTTTATGCAAGAATTCCATTGAAATTTATCGCTCTTATAACCTATATTTTACTAAATAAAAGGATTCTAATATGATAGACTGGCAAGAACACATACATTCTGATCCGGGCACTTTGAACGGCAAGCCGGTTATCAAAGGGACTAGGCTCTCTATCGACTTCATTTTAAACCTTCTCGCTGAAGGCTGGTCCAGTGAAGAAATTCTGGAAAACTACCCGGGCTTAACTGAAGCCTCACTTAAAGCTGTTTTTGCATATACTGCTGAAAGTATGCGCGATAATTTATTGTATGCAACCTAGTAGTAGATACCCAAATGCGCTTACTTTGCAACGAAAACATTCCCCTGAAATCCATTCATCAATTAAGAAATTATTCCCATGATGTGTATAGTATCATGGAAAGTAACCCCGGTATATCCGACACAGATGTTATGGAGATAGCGAAGAAATCTGACTATCTTGTTTTAACGTTTGATCGCGATTACGGTGAGTTGATTTTTAAAAAGCAACTCCCGGTTCCCCCGGGAGTTATATACCTACGATTTGTCCCTAAACATCCTTCTGAAACGGCTGATTTGCTTCAACAACTTTTTGATAGAGACGAAATAACTTTTGACGGCTTCTTCACTGTCATTGATAGAGAAAGCATACGTCAAAGAAAGTTACCTTAATATTCCAAATCAGCTTATTATACTATTTCCGCAAATCCAGACAAATCATCTGCTGCTGATCTCGCACAATCAGCATTCCCTCTACAATCGCCATCGGCGCCCAGATATTGGGGCGGGTAAGCAGTTTATGACGCGATAGTTCCTTATAGCCTTCAGGAGAGGGTGAAATCGCCACGAAATCCCCGGTGCGATTGTCTACCATAAACAGCTTATTATCGGCCAGCAGCATAGCGCTACGCCCGAAATTCGGCTTTCGTTTGCTCTCCCAGAGAATCTTTCCATCCAGCGTCATACACGTCAGGCCATTGTTGGCACGATTATCATTACCGTTAAAGTACAGATGGTTTTCATAGAGAATAGGCGGATGAATCTGCACCTTCGGATCTTCCAGACGGAAAACTTCCTTCACGGTAAAACTATCCCCGGACTTCTTTACTTCAATCATAATCTGGGCAGCATTATAACCTCCGGTAAGGAATAAGCGATTATCACCAACCTGCACGGCAGGCGGAATAGCAATATGGCACTTAAAATCAGCAAAGCGCCAGAGCTCCTTGCCGGTCATCGGATCCAGGGCAATAACACCACCACCGGGTACGAGCGAACGTTCAGCAGCCCCATCCTCTGGTGGCTGCCAGTTGGATGATGACACCTGAACAATCATATCGCTGCCGTCAATTGAAACCAGAGCCGGGGAAGAATAGCCCCCGCTCTCGGATAACTGACCAATTTGCCAGGCAATTTTACCAGACTTCCTATTAAAGGCGACTACTCCACTTTTTTGCCCCTGGGGAGAGACAATCACCAGATCTTTGTATACCAGCGGCGATTGACTAAACGCCCAACGCGGCAGTTCTTGCTCATCAGCCTCCATAAAATTATGACTCCAGACCAGCTTCTGAGTCGTCATGTCCACGCAATAGAGCGTGCCCATAGCTCCCATAGCATAGATATGGTTGCCAACCACTGTTGGCGTAGCGCGAGAGCCATCGTAATCAAACGTACCGCTGGATGGGAAATCAACGCTCCAGCTATCTTCCCCGGTCTTCAGGTCAATACTGCGCAGAACGTCTTTTTCGCCACTAATTCGATCCAGCAAATACACCTTGCCGTCTACCACAGCAGGGCCGGCATACCCGGCTCCAACGGCCGTTGTCCAAACTACGGTCGGCCCTTCCTCACCCCAGTCAACATTCAGAGGCGTATTATCCCCTACCGCATTGCGATCCGGCCCCAGGAACTGTGGCCAGTCTTTTGCTGTTCCAGACATCATAAAACAAACGGTCAAAAAAAAGCATAACATGCGTACGCGCATTGCTGCTCCTTTGATTTTTGCGTTGAAAATTGATTTCGGACGGTTGAACTGAAATAAAATAGGCAGGCTGGGTTGAATTACAAAACAAAAATTGGATTGGGCAGCGGGCAGCGGGCAGCGGGGAATTTATATATTAAAGATGTGAAAAGTGAAAAAGCAAACGTAAAGCCAGATCTTTATTCGGGGGACAGTTAAAGGCCCAAGATTCAAGGTCAGGCTTCAGACAGCGAAGCGATCCGACATCTGTATTCTGTGTTCTATGTTCTATTTCATTTTCGGCCGAATCAATCCCTCCTGAACAACCGAAGCTACCAGGCTACCATCCTTATTATAGAAACTGCCGCGCGTAAAGCCGCGTGTACCGGAGGCACTGGGGCTATCAAGAGCATAGAGTAACCAGTCATCCATGCGGAAGGAACGGTGGAACCACATGGCATGGTCGATACTGGCAAGCTGTAAATCGCCATAACCAACCTTGTCGAAATGCGGACGGAGTGAAGTGGTAAGTAGATTGTAGTCAGATGCATAGGCCAAAAGCTCACGATGCAGTGACACATCATTCGGGATGCTGCCTTTAGCTCGAATCCAGATATGCCGACTGGGTTCACGCTTTTCCGGATGCAGCGGATGAATCGGATCGATCGGCCTGAACTCAATCGGCCTTTCCATCAGCATCCAGCGATAGGACGCCGGAAGATCATCTCCCAATTCAAGAAGAAGTTCGCGATCGGAGCGGAGTTCTTCCGGTCCCGGTACATCTGGCATATCCACCTGGTGATCCAATCCTTCCTGCTCCAGCTGAAAGGAGGCAGACATGTTGAAAATCGGACGGCCTTTTTGGATTGCAACAACCCGGCGCGTGGCAAAACTACCGCCGTCACGGATGCGATCGACCTCATAAACAATGGGAAGCTCTATATCACCGGGAAGAATAAAATAGCCATGCATGGAGTGTACGCAACGATCGGAATCTACGGTTTGAATAGCAGCGTTTAAGGCCTGAGAGAGCACCTGACCACCGTATACGCGCTTCCAGGGCGTAGGAATACTCGCACCGCGGAAAATATTATTCTCGATGCGCTCAAGCTGGATAATGCCAATAAGATCTTCGATTGTTTTCATAAATCATTCCGCTAAAACAGATCATCCAGTCTCTTTTTGGCGATGGACTGTAGTGCTAAACCACAGAGCAGACGTGCACTATCGCCAAAGTAAGCCAGACGTTTATCATCGGACTTGCCAATTTTGTAGCGATAATACAGCTGCTGAATAACGATGGCCATCTTGAATAAGCTCACGGCAAAGTAGAAGACAAAGTCACCCTCTTTTCCTCCGCTACGCTGTAAATACATTTCAACCAGTTCACCGCGCGTAAATGCGCTGGAAATTGTCGGCGGTATCATGGTCATCTTGGTCACGTCATCGGCATCCTGAGGTCTTACCCAAAGCGCCAGGCTGGTTCCCAGGTCCATCAGTGGATCCCCCAGAGTAGACATCTCCCAATCCAGCAGCGCCAGTATCTGAGAATAATCTTCAGCTGAGTAAATAATATTATCGAACTTATAGTCGTTATGGATAAGCGAATGCGTGCTTTCAGGAATAATGTTCGACTGAAGCCAGGAAATCAGCTGCTCGATTTCTTTTACGTCATCTGTCTGAACAGCGCGATAACGCTTCGTCCAACCATTTACCTGGCGCTCGATATATCCTTCCGGACGTCCCAGATCGGCCAATCCGGCAGTGGAATAATCTACCTGATGCAGCTGAACCAGCGTTTCAATGAACGTCTCAACCACCTGTTGAATAGTCTTTTCGTCTTTCGGCATCCCTTCCGGCATCTGCTTACGCATGATAATGCCTTTTACCCGCTCCATACCGTAAAACGGGACGCCGATGACAGAATCATCTTCACAAAAGAAGTACGGTTCGGGTACTTTCGGAAAGACCGGATGCAGGTGGGAGATTACGCGATATTCGCGTCCCATGTCATGACCGGATTTTATTTTGATACCGCGCGGAGGATGACGCAGCACGATTTCATTATCAGCAACTTCTATCAGGAAAGTCAGGTTCGAATGCCCGCCGGGAAACTGCTTTATAATCAATTCGTTGTCCCATTCCGGGCGTATGGTGGCCAGATAGGTTCGCAGAGCATTTCCATCCAGAGCGGAGCCGGAACGTAACTCCCCGGCCTTATCTATCAGAGAAGCAGACATTACACTTTTACTCCATAACCCTTCAAAATTTGTCGGGCAACGCTGCTCTTATGTGCTTCATCCGGACCGTCGTAGATTCGTGAAGCACGTTCATGCCGCCACCATTGTGCCAGCACCAGGTCATCACTCATTCCAAGCGATCCGTGCACCTGCACTGCGCGATCCAGCACGTCGCAAAGAATTTTGGAGCAGAAGAATTTTATCGTCGAAATTTCAATCCGAGCTTTATAGGTACCCACGGCATCCATTTTCTTTGCTGCTTCCAATACCATTAGTCGGGCAGCATTTATTTCTGCCTGAGATTCGGCAATCCAATTCTGGATAGTCTGTTTGGACGCCAACGGGACACCTGTTGCTATTTCACGCTCGGCAGCTCGCCGACACATCATATCAAACGCACGCTTACTGATTCCTAACCAGCGCATGCAGTGATGTATGCGTCCGGGGCCAAGGCGTCCCTGCGCAATCTTGAATCCGGCACCACGTTCGCCAATAAGATTTTCTTTTGGTACGCGACAATTGGTATACCGCATCTCTGAGTGGCTACCCCAGCCGATACCGGCATCTCCCATCACCGGAATATTTCGCACCACCTCATATCCCGGCGTATCAGCTGGAACGAGGATCATGCTGGCGCGCTTATGTGGCACCTCTGCATCCGGATCGGTCACGCACATGACGATTGCAAAGGAAGCACCATCGGCACTGGAGGTATACCATTTATGTCCGTTCACCACCCATTCATCACCTTCCAGCACTGCGGTAGTCCCCATATTTACCGGATTCGAACCGGCAAAGTCTTTTTCTGTCATTGAAAAACAGGAGCGGATTTTTCCATGCACCAGTGGCTTTAGCCACTTTTCCTGCTGTTCGGGAGTGCCATACTCGATCAGAACTTCCATATTACCGGCATCCGGTGCCTGGGCATTAAAAGCATAATGTCCGAACGGGCTTTGCCCCATCACTTCACTTAATAATCCGTGATCAAAAACGGATAAGCCCACGCCACCAAAGTGTTCTTCAATTTGGGGAGTCCAAAGTCCCTGCGCCTGAACCTTTGCACGGATTTCGTCCAGCTTTTCAATACAGTCAGCATCCATATGATGCACAGAATAGTTCTCTTCAAGTGGAATCAACTCTTCGTCTACAATTTTCTGAGCTTTGGAAAGGACATCTTCGATTTGGTAGGGCATAATTTATTCCTTTGTCATTAATCTTTGAATTCCGGCGCCCGGCGTTCCATGTTTGCCTGAAAGGCTTCCATCAAATCATCTGATATGAGCATTGATGCATTCCACGCAACCATATAGTTCAGCGATTCTTCCACGGTATGATCACGTGTATAAAGCAGGATTTCTTTAGTGCCGCGAATACAGAGCGGAGATTTTGAAGCTATGATTTGAGCGATCTCCGTTACACCGGAAAGCATGGCTTCCTTTTCGGGATAAACGCGATTCACCAACCCGATTTCTTTTGCCTCCGGACCAAACACCTTGCGGCCGGTATAAGCCATTTCCGCCGCCATACCCGGCGAGATTATCTTCGGCAGTCGCTGAAGCGTTCCAATATCTGCAACCAATCCCAGATCAATTTCCTTAATGCAAAAGTACGCATCCTCAGTGGAATAGCGCATATCGCAGGCAGAAACAATATCAACCGCGCCGCCGATACAACCGTTATGTACTGCTGCCAGCACCGGCTTGCGACATTTTTCAATCGCAGTAATGGCATGTTGCAGCTTAAAGATAAATTCGCGCAGCTTCTCTCGCTTACGTCCCTCACATGAAATAGACTGGAACTTCTGCATATCCATTAGCAGCTCCAGATCAATACCGGCACAAAAATGCTTTCCTTCTCCACTTAGCACAATCGCCCTTACTTCCGGGTTCTGATGCAGCTCCTCAAAGATCTGCTTCATTTCATCCCAGGCCTTTGCATTCAGGGAGTTCGCTTTTTCGGGTCGATTAAACGCAACTTGCGCAACCTTGTTTTCTATGGAAACGGAAAATGTCTCGTACATATTCACCTCTACTGATTCATTACAATTACGGCTTTCCCCATTACGCGGCGCTTCATCATATCTATCAGCGCCTTCGGTGCATCCTGAAGCGGATAGGTCTTATGGATATGCGGCTTAATTTTTCCGTCCAGAAAGAGCTTTAAGAGCTCCATGCTGTTCTTCATGCCTTCACTTGGCTCATGGCGCAGCATAAAATCTCCGAAAAATACCCCGACAATCTGGCAACCTTTCAGCAGGGCCAGGTTGAGAGGAATCTTCGGAATATCTCCTGCAGCAAAACCAACGACTAAAAAACGACCTTTCCACGCCATGGTACGCAATGCAGTTTCGGAGAAGTCACCACCAACCGGATCATAAATAACGTCTACACCTTTACCTTCAGTTAGCTCTTTAATCCGATTTTTCAAGTCTTCCTGCGCGTAGTTGATCACGTGCTCGGCACCCATCTTCTTGCACAGCTCTAGTTTCTCATCAGTGGAGGCTGCCGCAATCACTTTTGCTCCCATCAACTTACCAAGCTCTACAGCGGTTAGACCTACACCACCGGCTGCTCCCAAGACAAGCAGCGTCTCATCAGGCTTAAGCACAGCCCGATCTTTAAGCGCGTGAAAGGATGTGCCGTAGGCCAGCATAAACGAGGCCGCAGTTACGAAATCCATTCCATCGGGAATTGGAAAACAGCTTTTCTCATCTATCACGACTTCTTCGGCAAACCCTCCATAAATCACCACACCAAAAACGTGATCACCGGGTTTATAGCGAGTTACCCCTTCCCCAACTTCTTTTACTATACCAGCTACGTCTCCTCCGGGCGAGAAAGGCGGATCAGGTTTAAATTGGTATTTGCCCTGTATAATCAGGGTATCAGGGAAGTTGACGCCACAGGCTTTTAACTCAAGTAATAGTTGCCCTTTTCCGGGCTTAGGGGAAGAAACCTCTTCCAATACCAGATTTTCCGGTGGGCCATATGATTTACAGAGAATTGCTTTCATAGAGTCAGTTCAAAGTTTAAATTTATAGGTAGCGTTGCATGATGATGCGACGGTTTCTAAGATCCAGATAGCGTCGCATGATGATTCGACGGTTTCAATGTTATTGGGTCGAAGTAGCGTCGCATGATGATGCGATGGTATCCATCAGGAGAAAATTGACTGCAATTTCATTGCAGCGGTCATATCCCCGTCGATTTTGACGCGACCACCCATTACGGCAGATACCGGATTTAACGAACCGCTAACCATTTCACCAAAGGTGGCCATATCGGTTGTTACAGTGCACTCGGCATCCTTGTCATCAGAGGAAACGGCATTTGAATCTCCACTACCGTCGATGTAAATAACGTTTCCGTCCAACACCATTTTAATCGTTGTTCCAAGAGCGGAAATCGATCCTGCTTTTTCGCTGATTTGACCGCGTAGTTCTTCAATCGTCATGTTTGTATCCTTGTTGGTTTTGGGTTCTGCGGTTGCCTTACCGGTAAACCTGGCCGGTCTTTTCTCCAGAAAAGCGGTTACACCTTCAAGAAAGTCAGGTGATTTAGCATTTATATTTTGATTTACGGCTTCTATATCCAGTACGTCTTCCAGGCTGCCGTCTTCGGCCATTCGGGCATTTTGCTTGGTTGATCTAAATGCGATAAAGGGGCCTTCAGCAAGAAATGTAGCCATTTTTCGCACGGCAGCTTCAAGCTCATCTGCAGGAAAGGCCTTATTTATTAATCCACGCTTAGCGGCATCGCTACCGCTAATCATTTCTGCGGTTAGCATTGCCTCCAAAGCCCGATGATAGCCGAGACGCTTTACCATAAAATAGCTACCGCCTCCATCTGCTGAAAGACCGATTTTGGTAAAGATCATGCTGAAACGCGCATTTTCGGCAGCATAAACCATATCACAGGCTAATGCATAGCTAAAGCCCACACCAACACAAACACCTTCTACCTGAGCAATAATCGGCTTGCTGCAGTTTCGCATGGCCATAATCAGTGGATTGTGATAGGTTCGCAGATCATCCTCCAAATCTAACTCATCGAGGCTGCGGCCATCCTTTAGCGAGGCACCGGCACTAAAGTTCCCCTCACTCCCCTTCAAGACGATCACCCGACAGCTACTATTATCGTCGCAGTCTTCGATACTCTTTTTAAGTGCGGTTAAAATTTCCGGAGAGAGTGCGTTTTTTTCAGTGGGGTTATCAATGGTAATTGTTGCGATATGATCTTGGATGGAGATAAGAGTGCCTGGCATGAAATCCTCACTTGATTGATGTTTTTAAACATCGTTCAATTTTGCCTAAAAAGCAAAACCTTTTGCCACAGATTTTTCATCTGTGACAAAAGGTTTGCAAAAATCACTCAATCGCGGAAGCGATTAATAACGGTAGTGTTCCGGCTTGTAAGGGCCTTCCTTCTTCACACCAATATAGTCTGCCTGCTCTTCGCTAAGCTCTTCCAGCTCTACACCGATCTTGGCGAGGTGCAGACGAGCAACCTGCTCATCCAGGTGCTTCGGCAGCATGTATACTTTGTTCTCGTAGCGATCGCTGTGGTTCCACAGTTCAAGCTGAGCAAGAACCTGGTTGGTGAAGGAGTTGGACATTACGAATGACGGGTGACCGGTTGCGCAACCGAGATTTACCAGTCGACCTTCAGCAAGAACAATAATGTCGTTACCATCGATGGTATATTTATCAACCTGCGGCTTAATCTCAACCTTGGTATCACCGTAAGTGCCGTTTAGCCATGCCATATCAATCTCATTGTCGAAGTGGCCAATGTTACAAACGATGGTCTTATCATTCATCATACGGAAGTGCTCTTCACTTACGATGTCTTTATTTCCGGTAGCGGTTACAACAATGTTTGCCTCGGAAAGCGCCTTTTTCATGGTCGTAACTTCAAATCCGTCCATTGCTGCCTGGAGCGCACAGATCGGGTCGATCTCAGTTACAATAACGCGGCAGCCTGCACCTTGCAATGAAGCAGCAGACCCTTTACCTACGTCGCCATATCCTGCAACAACGGCAACTTTACCAGCCATCATAATATCGGTAGCACGACGAATAGCGTCTACGCAGGACTCTTTACAGCCATACTTATTGTCAAACTTAGACTTGGTTACAGAGTCATTAATGTTGATTGCCGGCAGAGTAAGCGTACCATTTTGAACACGCTCATACAAACGGTGGACACCGGTTGTTGTCTCTTCGCTTAGCCCGCGAATTTCACTAACCAGCTCCGGATAGTTATCCAGAACCATATTGGTGAGGTCACCACCATCGTCCAGAATCATGTTCAGCGGCTTTCCGCCTTCAAATGCGTGAAGCGTTTGCTCGATACACCAGTCAAACTCTTCTTCGTTCATTCCCTTCCAGGCATAAACCGGAATACCGGCTTCTGCAATAGCTGCAGCAGCGTGATCCTGGGTAGAGAAGATGTTACAGGAAGACCAGGATACTTCAGCTCCCAGCTCTACCAGCGTTTCAATTAATACGGCGGTTTGAATCGTCATGTGCAAACAACCGGCAATGCGAGCACCTTTCAACGGCTTGCTATCGCGGTATTGCTCACGAAGAGACATCAGGCCGGGCATTTCTGCTTCGGCAAGTTCTATTTCAAGGCGGCCCCAATTGGCGAGGGAAATATCTTTCACCTTGTAAGCTAATTTTTCTTGAATGGCATCCATCTCGATCTCCATAGAATGATTTATATATATGTAAATTATCTACTTTGTTTAACAGCAACTACTAAGATAAATAACTTTGCAACAAAGCTCAAAAGAATAATTATTTCGCGGGAGTGTGAATGGTAGTGGAGGTGAATGGTGAATAGCAACGGAGGTGAATGGGTAATGGGGCAATGGGGAAAGGCAAACGTGAAAAGGTGAAAAGTGAAACGGCAAACGTAAAGCCATAGCTTCAGTCGTAGGTGTTTTGTCAGAAACGGTGAGAAACAGGCAGAGGGGACGACCTACCTGTTGTCCCGTAGAAGCTTTTAAATACGACTTACCCCTGCTATCAGTAATTCAACTTTATAAAGCGAATGATGTCCTGTTATAAAGAGGGTCTTACCATTTTCACCCCCAAAACAAAGATTCGTAACTTCAAAATCAGTGTTGATTTTCCCGATTAAGTGACCGCTTTTGTGAAAGATATTCACTCCATCACCGCATGCGGCATAAAGATTCTCATTCACATCCATTTTTAATCCATCAATCCCCCAGGTCTTGCTTTCAATACCCGATAAAACGACCATATTCTGCAAGCTATTGGATTCATCTACGTCGAATCTAATTAGTTTTCTATCATTCTCCATAGAATTGCCAACAAATAAATGCCTTTCATCTTTTGAAAAGACCAATCCGTTCGGCTTTGAGAGGTCAGTATAAACCGATACGATTTCTTTACTTTTCGGATTGTAGCGAAATATATGGTATTTGTCTAATTCTCTGTACTCTGACGCTTTTTCACCATAAGCCGCTAACAAACCATAGTCAGGATCAGTAAACCAAATTGTTCCATCTTTCTTAACAACAACCTCGTTTGGTGAATTGAACTTTTTACCATCAAATTCAGAGACGAGTACTTCGGCTTTTCCATCCTTTCGAATTATGCCAAGACTTCTTATTCCACCCTGGCAGGAAATAATATTACCAACTGCGTCAAAGGTATTTCCTCCGGCAAAATTACTTGGTTCCAGAAATACCGACACGCCATTATCAGAAGTCCATTGGTGTAGTTTATTACCTGAAACATCACTAAATATTAACCGATTTTCTCTTACGTCCCAGATCGGACCTTCCAAAAAGCCAAATCCACTTGCAAACTCTTCTATCTGATAATTCTCTGCGAGAATATCAGTAAGTGAATTCTGAATATCTGCCGTTTTGGATTTCTTCTCGGCACCATCATGCCCATTACTATCGTAGCATGCCCAGAAGCACACGGTTATCGAAATCATTAGAACTATCTTTTTCACAGGAATATTCTCCTTCGTAACGTGCTATCTATATTCGATTAGCTATCTGCAATACAGGTGTTCAATAAATTTGAAGCAAAAAATCTAAACATTTAGCTGCAATAGTCTTATTTTGACACCTTGCAATAATAACAGACCATTGCTATTCTGTCAAGTAGTCACTTTGTTATAACATAGTCAGAATTTTATAACCAATCCCTTTCTTAGACAGTGGAGAAATATGAAAATTTCCGGTACTACATTTTCTCGTTCGGCGCTACAAGAACGATATTTGAAACATGACTCCTGTCCTGTGGCTGCAGCCATGGAAAAATTTGGTGGCAAGTGGAAGCCAATTATCTTGTATCTAATTAGCCACGGATACAACCGTTTTGGGGAAATGCTTAAACGAATTGATGGCATCAGTAAAACCGTTCTCACAGCAAAATTGCGAGAGCTAGAGGAAGATGGTATTCTTCACAGAGAAGTTTTTGCTGAGGTCCCGCCGAGGGTGGAGTATACATTAACAGATTTTGGACTAACATTACGCCCCGTATTGCTTACCATTTGCAAATGGGGTTTGGAGAATGTTCTGGAGGACAAGGGAGATAGTTGATTAATAAGGATGCAATACCAGAAGTAGGCAATGAGGCAATGAGGCAATGAGGCAATGAGGTAATGAGGCAATGAGGTAATGAGGCAATGAGGTAATGAGGTAATTTATATCTGCCGTCTGTTAATTGCCGTTTTAAAGATGTCGATGCCCGATCACCGATAATTTAGTCCCGAATTAACTGGAACTTCTCACCGAGGTAAAGCTTTCGCGCTTCTTCATCATTGGCAAGGAATTCACTGCTGCCCTCTTTTAATACGCGGCCTTCGAACATCAGGTAGGCGTGGTCGGTAATCGATAGCGTCTCGTGTACGTTGTGGTCGGTAATGAGGATGCCGATATTCTTCTCGCGCAGCTTCATAACAATGCTCTGAATATCTTGAACAGCAATCGGATCAACCCCGGCAAACGGTTCATCCAGTAGAATAAACTTTGGTTCATTTACCAGTGCGCGGGCGATTTCAGTGCGACGGCGTTCTCCACCGGACAGATTATAGCCCTTATTATCGGCAATATGCGTAATACGCAATTCTTCCATCAGCTGTTCAGAGCGCTCTTTGCACAGCGCCTTCGGGAACTTCAGCGCCTCCATAATGGCAAGTAAATTCTCCCGCACCGAGAGCTTGCGAAAGATCGAAGCTTCCTGCGGCAGGTAAGACATCCCAAGGCGCGCACGTTTATACATAGCCAAGCGGGTAATGTCCTGATTGTCCAGCTTGATTTTGCCGCTATTAGGTGGTATCAAGCCGGAAATCATATAGAAGGATGTGGTTTTGCCGGCTCCATTCGGCCCCAGTAATCCGACAATTTGCCCCTGTTTAACTGAAATACTCACCTGATTCACAACGGTGCGCTTCCCGTAAATCTTAACAAGGTTTTCAGATTGTAAAATACTATTGGTCGTTTCAGACATATTCTATACTCGTTGGTATCAGCAAAAGATAATCAATGAAGCGGCAGGTAGCTATTAATAATCTGTCTCAACTTCACCTTCGTAATTCTGAGGGTAGTAAATCCCTTGTGAACCACCCTGAACACCAATCCTGCTTAGCTCGCCTTCCTTAAAATAAATACGAATCGTATCCGCGGAAGCCGTATTGATCCCCTGTCCACTACCATCATCTTCAATATAATAAATACTGCGTGCATTATCACTGGCACGCATTTCTTCAACATCGCTACCCTTTACGAAAGCAAGAATCTGCTTTCCGCTAAGCTTATTGATTTTGCCCTCTACAGAATCTGCAACCGAAGTTGCTAATGCATTTCCTGTAACTTTTATGCGTTGTATCTTCATTTCAGTAAAAAACAGTGATATACGATTTCCCTTCAGCAAATTCGCTTCCTGCTTTGCTTCCGGGTTTACGCTCAGGTCCGCCTGCTCTTTGTCAATATAGTAGATTGCCGAGTCACAGGTTGCCACTAATCCCTGGCGTTCGATAATCACGTTCTCCCTGGCAACTGCTTCTGAGCGGGGAGCAAAATAGTATTCCAGGTATTTACCGCGAATATGCAGCGTATCGGTACCGGTGCTGTCCACCTGCATCAAATGTGCATTGTCTTCGACAAAGCAGCGGTTCTCAATTGGTCGGTAATCGCCCTTTTGTGAAAGAACTGTCGTTCTGGATGATTCATCTATAAGGCGAACATTGGTTCTGGCAAATGCTCTCTCCGAGTCGTAATAATATTCAAGATATTCGGAGAACAGGTCACGCCCGGGCTCCCAGACGTGTACATTTTTCCTTGCAATCGCTAGTTTTCGTCTGGAAAGATAGGTAACTGCTTCAGCAGTTAAAGTTTCCTGATTTCGAAGAATTCGAACGTTGCCGCTTAGTTCAAGTCGACTTTCCGCTCGATAATAAGTAGCAGTATCGCAAAAGATATCGACGGTATCCTGACGGACATGTACATTGCCCTCCAGAATTTGCACCTCTTCTCCCCCACTCTTCAACCCACGTGACAGGTCTGCATGAATAAGCTCAAGGCGTGATCCCTGGGAAAAGAGCGTCGTAGGTAGTAGCAGCCAAACGCTTGTTAAGACAATTGGTATCAGAAATAGATTTCTCATATTATCTATCCAGCGACACACCGCGCGTAGAACGTCCACGAGCATTGCGGATCTCATAATTGGACAAATCAGGCGACGATACAAAATTATCTCCCACTAGCGTATCGGTCTCCGTGGTTATTGTAACCGGCACATCGCTGATAATTTTTTCGCGCTTATTATCCCACTTCAATTCGGTACTGCGCAAGACGACTCCACTATCGGAAACGACGACCACATTACCGGTTGCAACCAGATTTTTTGTATTGTTGTCAACAACGCCATAGTCAGCGGTAAGCACCGAGCTATGCTCGCCATCCGAGTCATAAAAATCGATAACCAGGCTATCCTGAAGATGTGTTTCATTCTTCTTGGCGAAATTAGCGATATATCCAGCCTTGACCTCGGCAACCAGCTTTCCCTCTTTGGTCAGCGTAATATTCGAGTCCCAGCTTTCCTGCACCGGAAATTCCTTTTTGGAGCCGTCAGCTTTTGGCATTTCCTGATCTTCGTCGGTGCTGTAGTCAGAACAGGCGGCTGCGAGTATTATCAGGAGTGAGAGAATGTATGTTAGTTTTTTCATATTCTTTCGTGAATCGGGACGAAAGTTCAAAGTTCTGAGTTCTGAGTTCTGAGTTCAATTTACTGCATCATTGCCTCATTGTCTCCCACGACTGAAGTCATTGGCTCAGCTCTCAGGTCTCACGTTTAACGTTTGCCTTTTCACCTTTGCCTACTGCTCATTCACATCCGTTACCATTCACCTTTCACATAATTACTCGCGACTAAATTTATATGCTCCGAACTCTAAACTCTGAACTTTGAACTTCGAACTCTGAACTTCCGTTAAACTATCCCCGCCCGCATAATATCGTGCAAATGGATAATGCCAACCAGCTTTTTATCCTTGTTAATTACCGGTACGGCCATAATACGATGTTCTTCCATCTTTTTGAATACCGTAAAGGCCAGCGTATCTTCATACGTCATTTTCGGATCGGAGTTCATTACTTCCGAAACCGGAACCTGAAAGAAGTGTTCTGTTTGCTGCACCAGCCGGTTTAGATCTCCATTCGTGATAATTCCCTGGATATGTTTTTCTTCGTCTACAATCACACAAATACCGCGCTTGGATGCCAGTTCCAAAACAGCTTCCTTCATTGTTGCATTCGGAGACAGCATAGGTACCTGATCGCCGCTTTCCATAAGATCCTGTACGCGAATCAGTAATCGTTTTCCAAGAGTGCCTGCCGGGTGTAGGAAGGCAAAATCATCCCGGCTGAACTTGCGTTTTTCCAGCAAGGCAATTGCAAGTGCGTCTCCCAGAACCAGCATTGCTGTCGTACTGGTTGTCGGAGCAAGATCATGCGGACAGGCCTCCTCGCGATTCCCGATAGTCAGTACGATATCACTGTGCTTGGCAAGAGCAGATTCATGGTTAGCCGTAATGGATATCATCGGAACACCGATTTGCTTAAACACCGGGATCAGGTTAACCAGTTCATCCGAGTTTCCGCTTTTGGACAGGCATATAATTACATCATCGCGATGAATCATACCCAAATCGCCATGAACCCCTTCAACAGCGTGTAAAAAATAGGCCGTTGTTCCTGTTGAGGCCAGCGTGGCAGCAATCTTTCGCCCGACGGCGCCGGATTTTCCCAGCCCGGTAACGATGACGCGGCCCTTTCGGTTAAAGATCAGTTCAACCGCATTTTCGAATGTCTCATCAAGTTCGGATAGCAGTTGCTCTACACCTGCCATCTCAAGCTCAATGACCTTCCTTGCTACCTGAAGGCTGTTCGCTTGAACATCTTTACTGCCCATTGAAAAGAAGTCCTTTTTATCTGAAGATACGGTCTAAAACGTTTGCAGCATATGCTCAATCGCACTGTCGAAGCGATTCTGCGCATTCAAAATAAATTCCACGGTCTCCCGAATCACTCCATATCCACCGTGCCTTCGCGTAACGACAAAAGCTGCTTCTATTGTTTGAGGAGCGGCGTTTTGAACGGCTACAGGTAAGCCAACCTGCCTTAGCACAGGAATATCTGCTATATCATCTCCGATATAGCAAACTTCCTCGGGCTCACACTGAAGCTTTTCAAGCAGCTCGGCAAAGGCTTTTGCCTTATCATAACGCCCGATAAATACATGATCAACCTTTAACCAATCTGCCCGACGATGAATAGCAGTGCTGGTGCTGGCAGAAATAATAGCCGTTTTCAGGCCGCAGGATCCTGCAAGTCTAATTGCGAATCCGTCTTGTGCATCAAAGTTTTTTAGTTCATCCCCCTGATTAAAGTAGACGATCTGTCCGTTTGAGAACACTCCGTCTACATCAAAAACCAGGGCGGTTATTTTCCTGGCGCGTCGAAACAGCTCAGCGCTATCGGATGGTTTACAAATCATTATTTCCTCAGTTCAATAGATGCCGCATAAATTTGCAGCATTTCCTTCAGAGCACGGGGAACGAGTTCGAGATTCAATTGTGATCCGGCATCACTGAAGGCATTTGCGGGATCGGGGTGTGCCTCCATAAAAATACCGCTTACCGCCCCAGTTGCTAGCGCAGCCCGCGCAAGCGGAACGATAAACTCCGGACGACCACCGGAAGTAGAGGATTTTCCACCCGGTATCTGTACGCTATGAGTTGCATCAAAAACCACAGGATAGCCAGTGGAAGCCATTGTTATAAGTCCGCGCATATCGACTACCAGATCGCTGTAACCAAAGGTGCTGCCACGTTCGGTAAGCATGATGGATTCATTGCCGGTAGATTTTACCTTCTCCGCGGCATGCTGCATCCCTTCAGGGGATAAAAACTGCCCCTTCTTGATATTAATAACCCGTCCGCTATTACCTGCAGCCAGCAGCAAATCCGTCTGACGACATAGAAAAGCCGGAATCTGCAGAACATCGGCAACATCAGCAACAGCTCCGACCTCCTGCTCGGTATGGATGTCTGTCAGCACCGGAATATGGAATGTTTCCTTTACTTTACGCAGAATACCGAGTGCCTCTTCAAAAGGAAGTCCGCTAAAACCATGCAGGGAGGTGCGATTGGCTTTTTTATAGGATGACTTAAAAACAAATTGCAGCGGTAACCCTTCGGTAGCGTTTATCAGCGCTTCGGCAGTGCGCATAATAAGCTCTTCGCTTTCTATCACGCAAGGACCGGCAATTAGCAATAGTTTTTTCTGTGGACCGACAACATAATCTGAAAATTTTACAGACGTCATTTATTTACCATTCTTTTTATTTCGATAATCCAGCGCAGCATTCACAAAGTTTTTGAAAATAGGATGCGGTCTTAAAATACGGCTTTTTAATTCCGGATGAAACTGACAGGCAATAAAGAAGGGATGATCCTTTATTTCAATGATCTCGACCAGATTGCCATCCGGAGAAAGTCCGCTAAAGACCATTCCGGCTTTACTGAACTGTTCACGATAATCATTATTGACTTCATAGCGATGACGATGACGCTCTACAATGTCTTCCTCACCGTAAATCTTATGCGCCAGCGTACCATCCACCAGTTTGCAAGGATAAGTTCCAAGACGCATGGTGCCGCCCATATCAGTAATGTCTTTCTGCTCTTCCATGATATGAATGACGTGGTTTTCGCTCTTATCCTCAAACTCGGCGCTGCTTGCGTCGTTTATTCCGCAAACGTTCCGGGCAAATTCAATAACTGCAATCTGTAGTCCCAGGCAAATTCCGAAAAAGGGTACGTTATTTTCCCGTGCATACCGCACGGCTTCCAGCTTTCCTTCAATTCCCCTGTGCCCGAAGCCGTAGGGAACCAGAATTCCCTGAACCCGTTCCAGGTAACGTTCAGGACCGTGTTTTTCAATATCTTCCGAATTCACCCACTTTAGCTTTACACGGGCATTATTTGCAACACCTGCATGTATTAGCGACTCCAGAATGCTTTTATAGGCATCCGGTAGCTGGATATATTTGCCGCAAATAGCAATCCGCACTTCTTCATCCGGAAACTTGATTTTTTCCACCACGCTTGCCAGTGCCGAAAGATCCGGCTGTTTACTGGCGAGTCGTAGCTTCTGTACAACCAGCTCATCCAGCTTCTGTTTGGCCAGCTGTAGGGGCACTTCATAAATCGTTTCCGCATCTGCAGCATCAATAACCGCTTCCGGTCTTACATTGCAGAAGAGAGCAATTTTATTCTTGGCCTTTTCATCAATTTCATGTTCTGTTCGGCATATCAGAAAGTCCGGTTGAATTCCGATTTCCCGAAGGCGCATTACGCTATGCTGCGTCGGCTTGGTCTTAATCTCACCCGCAGCGCTGATATAGGGTAATAGCGTTACGTGAATATTTACCGTCTGCAGGTAATCAACCTCCAGGCAGAACTGCCTGATAGCTTCCAGAAATGGCAGGCTTTCAATATCACCGACTGTTCCTCCAACCTCAATCAGCACGACATCAGCCTGAGACTCATTTGCCAATCGGATAATACTTTGCTTAATCTCGTCTGTGATATGCGGAATGACCTGGACAGTGGCGCCGAGATAATCACCACGTCGCTCTTTGGAAATCACTGAATGATAAATCTGACCGGTGGTAATATTATTTATCTGGGCCATATCCTCATCGATAAAGCGCTCATAATGCCCGAGGTCGAGATCTGTTTCAGCACCGTCTTCCGTAACGTAGACTTCACCATGCTGATAGGGACTCATTGTTCCCGGGTCTACATTAATATAGGGATCGCACTTCATGATGGTGACCGTCAGCCCCCGTGCTTTTAGCAGGAGCCCCAACGATGCAGCAGAAATTCCCTTTCCGAGAGAAGAGACAACGCCCCCGGTAACAAATACAAACTTGGTTTTTTCAGGTACAGACGCTTTCACTTCGAATATCCTCTTTCTTTTAACAATGATTCTACAATTTTAATATCGTCAGGTGTATCGACTCCGGGAGAGAAATAATCTGTTGGAACCACACGAATCCGGAATCCTTTTTCAAGTATTCTAAGCTGCTCCAGCTTCTCTCGCTTCTCCAGGGGGCTTTCCGGCCAGCTCAGATAGCTCATTAGAAATGACTTCCGATAAAGGTAAACTCCCAAATGGCGCATCAGGCCGGCATGCGGTGAGAAGTCATCATCCCTGTGAAATGGAATTGCCGCTCGGGAAAAGTAAATCGCATCTCCCTTTTCATCTGTCAGCACTTTAACAACGGAAGGCTTTTGCCATTCCCCATCATCCTCTAAGCCCGTCCCAAGCGTAGCGATTTGAATGGATGAATCTTCCTGCATTTGTTTTAATGCCGTTGCAATAGCCTGCGCTGCAATCAACGGTTCATCCCCCTGCAGGTTGATTACGATGTCGCAATCCAGATTTTCAGAGACAAATCCAACGCGCTCGCTACCGGTTTGAATAGACTCAGGCGTCATAACAGCATGGCCACCGAAAGCTCGCACAGCCTCGGCTATTCGCTGGTCATCCGTAGCGACGATGACTTCAATTTGGGGTGAGATTTCTGTTGCCCGCTCGTAAACCCATTGAATCATGGGCTTGCCGGCGAGTGATAGTAGTGGTTTTCCTGGTAGGCGGGTAGACCCGTAGCGGGCCGGTATAACAACTACCGCTTCACTCATTTAATTACCTTTGGCACTTTGAAAAAGCCTTTTTCCTTTGCCGGGGCGTTTTGCAGAGCAGCTTCCTGGGAAAGCGAATCTGCCACGTTATCTGCTCTTAGTCGATTGGATATTTCTGTTGGGTGGCTTAGAGGTTCAACCCCCTCCGTGTTTACACCTTGAAGTTGTTCGACGTAATCGAGAACAGCAGACAACTCACCTGCAAGCTGTTCCTTTTCGGTTTCATCAAATACCAGTCTTGCCAGTTTGGCAATATGGTCAACTTGTTCTCTGGTAACACTCATATGATCTCCCGGCAAAAATAACTGAAAAAAGTAAGCATTCAAGGATGGAAAAACAACAGATAATACATTCCTTCCTTTCTCAATCACAGATAGGAGTGATTATGTTAAAACGAAAAAGGCGCGTAATTACATTACGCGCCTGAACAGGTAAACCTGAATTAGGAAAATCTGATTATTGAGATTTATTCAGGAAAAAGTCGATTGGATTGAGGTGCTTACCATTGTAGATAACTTCGTAGTGCAGGTGTGAAGAGGTGGATAAACCAGTGTTACCAACTTCACCGATTTTATCTCCACGCCGAACAAATTGTCCTTTACGGACATAAATTTTGTTCAGGTGACCGTAACAGGTCTCGAAACCGTATTTATGGTTGATTTTCACGTAGTTTCCGTATCCACCATTACGACCGGCGGAAACAATGAAACCATCTGCAGGTGCGAGGATCGGGGTACCACGAGTAGCGGCCAGATCTAAACCACGGTGAAAGTGCATTCGTTTAAGTATGGGATGCAGGCGGTTGCCAAATACGCTGGAGATATATCCTTTTTCTACCGGCTTTATACAGGGTAGATAGCGCAATGAGTCCTGCTGGCGCTCAACGGTTGTGAGCAGCTTTTGGTAGCTGGCTTTTTCGAGGCGCACCTCGCGCTCAATTTTTTCGAGGACTTTAAGGTTCTCGATAAGATCGCCACCGAAGGAGAGCTCACCAAATTCCAGTTCGGAAGCAGTATTTAGATTTGTTCCCCCAATACCAACCTGGCGAATATCTGAGGCAATCGGCGGCAGATCCAACATAGAGCGAATCAGGTCGTCCTTATCTTCAATAACGTCAATACTACTGCGAATATCAGCGATAGAGTAGCTGATTTTCTCAAGTTCCGACTTCAGCGTCAGGTTTTCTTTCTTCAGCTGAGTAATTTGCGAATTTTGGGTAAAGTTTACACCGAAAGCGACCGAATATTTAAAAAAGACGATCATTAGTACGGCTAAAACCCCGAGTATAGCTGCTATAAAACGAAAAGAAACGTTAAACTCTTTTACATCAGAGGTTTTCTGATTGATGTATATTAACTTTTTCTTCTCCATTAGAGAAAATCCCCAGACCTTATCATTTTAGTTCATTTGTGTTGTAGGTCACATTGTGAATAAAGTAACCTTCTAGAAATTCTTTGTCAATAGTAAATCAGTTATTAGTTAAACTTTTTATTCCCGGAATGCATTATATCTAAATAAATTAACTGTTTCCGCATAGTGCCGTCAGTCTAACAATCCAAATAAATTAATTTAATTTTGAGAAAAAAAGAACATGCCTGGCATAAGAGGCGTCCGTTTTACTGAAACAGAGCCTTAATGCTCCCCCATGTTTTGGAAAAACTGCTGATATTGGGTATGACGGAGATTGGGTCGGTTAGCTGAAAAGTGCCGTCGTTATTCTCAACTCGTAAGCGATAGTAATAAACAGAGTAAACATTGCTGAGACTTTCGTCTACATACTCATACTGACTATCATTACCAGTTGCGGTTACATTGCCCAATCGGGTAAAATCCTGATCGTTCAATCCGCGTTCTACAACGTATTGAGCAACATTATCCTCCGCTCCGGTCGTCCATCGCAAAGTAATTTTATTGCGATCCGGCTCGGCACTAAACTCAACTATCACCGCATCCGCGAATACGGAAAGGGTGAAAAGCAGGAAAAAGAAAGGTAATATTTTATTTAATTTTTTCATATAGTCAGTCGTAAACCCTGTTTCTACAGTATTTTAGCATTATCGACCCATTTCAGAGTTACTGTAGAGTGGGATAAACTTACTATTTTAAGGGCTAAAAGTCAAATCCTAATGAAAAGTATAGCTGATTCCGTTCACCGATCAATCTTGAGTAGGTTAATTCCAATGGTCCCAGAATTGAGTTAATTACCAGGGAGCCGGAGATTGACTGTAGAAAATCGCTGCGTAAAATGCGATCATCCGGGCGACGCCATGCCGCTCCCACTTCATACTTTGCAATAAAGAATGGTTCAAACGGCAAACTCAATTCAGGGGTATAGCGCAGATCTATGCCGGTCTGTATAAACTGCCGGCCAAATAGCTCATGTTCATTTAAGCCGGGAAAGTTTCTCCGCCCGCCCAGGAAAAAGAATTCGGAAAATGGTAGGGTCAGATCGGCGCTACCAGCCCTCAGGTAGGGATGATAGTTGAAGTTTTCGCGAAACGGATAATAGGCTTCCAAACCGACAAAGATCTTGGTATAAGACGTAGTGCTGCCCAATAGGGTTTGATTACCAGTCTCCCAGTACCAACGATTAAAAATGCCTTTATTTGGAAAAGGTAACCTGTCGCGCTTATCAACCACGGAGCGTAGCGTAAATGCCCTGAGCTGGAAGTCTGCCCGTATCGGAAAAGGAGCAGCATCCGGCTCAACGTTAATACTCTCCATCTTCAATTCCGCCGAAATAAGCCCCAACCTATCAATCTGCTGCCCGATAGAGAATCTTGCTCCCCTACGCGTCAACAAATAATCATTTTGACGGACAAAGTCGTCATACACCCTGTCTATCCGCTCCTTATAGTAGAAGCGTGCTTCTGCCGTAAAAAGGCTACGCAGTAAGCGCACCGTATAAAAGCGTGCTTCTACCGAACGACGAAAGTCGCCAATTGAACCAAATACCGAGGCCTTAGTGGCAGTGCCGAGAAAATTATCCCCAACAAGTTCCACAAAACCGTTGCTCTTTCGCTCCAGAGAATAGTTCGCACCGAGTCGGGATAGTAGGTATCGCCGCTCCCGAACAACCAGTGACAGGCGTTTTCGCCCTTCCAGGCGATCAAACTGTAGCGTGACGCGATTAAATAAACTGGTACCGTAGATATTTCGTATACCGCGCAAGGCCCTTTTCGTACGAAAGACTTCTCCGGCCTGCAGCGGGAACTCACGGAGTATTACAAAGTCCCTGGTTACCTTATTCCCCTCTACAACCACCTCATCGACAACGCCTTCATCCACCCGAATCGTCAATTCATTTCCACGACGATCGAATTCAACAGATTCGATTGTTGCAAAGGCATATCCACGAGAAGAGAGATTACGCAGCAATCCACGTAAAAAGGTCTGCAGCTTATATATGTTTAGACGTTTTCCTTCAGTCTCAAAGCTAAACTGTTTCAGCAGAGAGTCGGGCAGAAGTCCGGAGTGTTTATATCGAATTTGCTGAATCTTCGGAAATGGCTTTAGAAAAAAGTTAACCTCTGCTGCATTGCCATCTATTTTCACTTCCGCAAATACATCCTGCAGGAAGCCGCTATTATTCAGCGTATTCAAGTCATCTTTTAACATCTCAATTGAGAGCTGCTCCCCTACCCTGGTTTTCAGGTCGACTCGCAGTTCATTGAACATCTCCTGAGCTTTGCCGTCACAGGTGATCCTCGAAACCGATACGTTTGAATATACCGGGTCCTCTACTTTTTTCATTTCGAAGAGCTTACGGATAGTATCCATCTGTGCAATAGCGGCTTCATACCCCAGGCGAATCAGCGAATCAGCAGCATTAAAACTACCCGATTTATAGTCACCAAACTCCGGGCGGATTACCATAGATGCCGCTTCCCTGCTGATATCAGTTGGATCGGCCATCATTATAGACGTTACCTGATCGGCAATCTGCCAGGGTAAGGCAATTGCGCTACGATCCCGCAGCTCAGAGGTAGCATCGACTGCAATAACGATATCCGCGCCCGACTCCAGAGCTGCAAGTACAGGCAGGTTTTCGGTGATCCCTCCATCCACCAGCAGCTTACCGTTCATCTCTACCGGAGCAAACAGTAATGGAAAAGCGAGGCTGGCATTTACGGCCACTGCCAGATTCCCGTGGCCTATTACGGCTTTCTCACCACTAATAAGATCAGTAGCAACCGCACGAAAAGGAACGCGAAGCTCATCAAAACTTTCAATGGCTTGGTAGTCTGCATTCAGCAGGCTCTCATAAAGCGTTTGAAAAATTTTTTGCCCATGCGAAATGGATGAAGGGATTTCGGGAGTGATTCCGGCAAGACGCACCTGTAGTAAATGCCGTCGCGGGGTGCTTTTCTGCGATAGGAACTGCTGCTCTCTGACGGTTTGATCCGCAAAGATTTCCTCCCAGTTGATCCCACCAGCCAGGCTTCGTATACGCTCGGGGGAATATCCAGCGGCATACAGCGCACCTACAATACTGCCCATGCTGGTGCCGACAATCATGTCCACCGGCAGGTCATGCTCCTCCAGAGCAGTTAACACACCAATATGCGCAAGCCCACGTGCGCCTCCGCCGCTGAGTGCAAGAGCAATCTTTGGCTTCTTAACCGGCCTCCAGGCAATACCGCTTAACGGTAAAACCTCGCGCGATTCACGATCTAGCTTAACGATAATGTTGGTAGAATCAGATGAAGCTGTAGAGCTGCCTTGCCATAGGCATAAAATAAGCACGGTGGCTATAAAGTTGATCGGCAGTCGCTTCATAGTGGGGACACATGGTTTCTCCGGGGGATAATATATGAAGCGGGGCAAGAGAATTCAATACCGGAGTCGGATTGATTCTACTCATCCTGAGGCTGGCGGGAGAGCAGTTCGTAGTAGGCCTTGATATATTCCTTATACTCCGAAGAATAACCTTCCTTCATGGCATCGAGCATTTCCTTGCGCAGCTTGTTCTCACGCTCCAGCAGCTCGCGCTTTAACGAAGGCGGTGATTTCGCCAGTCGCGTATCTTCACGCTGGGACTGGCGCTTCTGTGAGTATTCTTTCTCACGCATGGACTTCTGCGCATCCAGCATGCGGGAGAGAATACGCTGCTGCCGCTGAATAACGGTCTGGTCGATGTTCTGCTTATTGAGCTCGTCGATAATCTTTTCCATCTCCTTGCCCATCTCACCAAGGCGTCCCAACACATCACCTCTGTTACCCATCTGCTGATTTAATGATTCCAGACTCTTCTTGATCATGCCCTGCTGCGCTGCCATGCGCGCCATAGCGTCCTGCGACATGCGCTGCCCCTGGTTTTGCATTTGGAACATCCCCATGGACTGCTGGTTCAGTTGACCCTGTTGACCGGCCATCTGCTGCATTTGCTGCATAAACTGCTCGAAACCACTTCCGGTACCGGACTGCTGTAATTGCTGCATGGAGCCCTGCATGCTCATGATCGCCTGATTCACGTCGCCCATAGCCTTCATCTGCGAACGGCCGGCAGCGCGCGTATTTCGATTCTCCAGGCTTCTCAGCGCATCATCCATGTTCTGCATCATTGAGCCTATGAGCTTGCTCATCTCAGGGGAAATAAAAAACGTCTCTTTGGAAAGGTCAATCAGTTCTTTCACCACGTTATTGAGGTTCTCGCGGGTCTGGGACTGTCGTCTGGCAATGTCGGTGATGGACTCTGAGGCCATATCGGTCTTTTGTGAACGCTGCGCCAGCTTCTCTTGCTGAAAAGATGTATTCAGCAGGTCCTGCTGTATTTTCTGCATGGCCTGCATAATCTTCTGCTTTTCCTGCTGATTCATCGACTGCTGGCTTTCCTGCATCTTGCTTTGCAGCATTTCCAGATTTTGCTGTATTTTTTCACCCTGCTGCTGGGCCTGCTGCATTTCACCCTGCTGCATTTGCTGCTGCATTTGCTGCATCTGTTGGGGCACCTGCTGCTGCTCCATGTATTCACCGGCCTCTTTCAGCTTCTCGGAGATATCAGCCATATCCTGCTTGAACTCTTCGCTGGTCTCCTCAATTTTCTGGGACAGGTTCTCAGCATTCTCCTTCAGTGCTTCTTCCTTGCGGGCAAGCTGTTCCTGCTGCTTCTGGTCGACATTCTCTTTAGCGAGTTGCTCATTGATCTCTTTTTGCTCTTCAAGCAGGTTCTCGGCCTGCTTCACCAGCTCGTCCATTTTCTGCTCCTGCTGGATCTTCTTAAAGATCTCATAGGTGCGCTCTACCCGGTTCTCAAACTCTTCCACAGATAGCTGAAAGTTCTCAAGCGCCTGCTTCATCTGCTCCATATCCTGATTCTGCATCGCTTCTTCGATCTGCTTCATGGCTTCAAGCAGTTCAGGCGTTGCGAGTTCCTGGAACATTTTTTGGACTTCCATATACTTCTCAAGCGTTTCCGGACTCAGCATTTCATTCTGGTCCATCTTTTCAACCATCTCGGAAAGTTCCTGCTGAATTTCATCAATCTTCTGAAAAGACTCCTTCTGCTTATCCAGCTGTTCCTGAATCTCCTGTTTTCTTTCCCAGGTCAGCTCTTTTTCTTTCAGCATTTCCCGATTGATCTCTTCGAGCTTCTCTTTTAGCTCCTCAGTATCCTTACGGACTTCCTCGGTATCTTCCAGATTATCAGTCAACACTTCTTCTGCCTGATCAAAAGCATCGAGCACAGAGGGCAATCGGATAATAAACGTCTTACTCTTTGCGCTTTTCGGACCGGTGATGCGATCGTTATCCACAACTTCAACAAAGTATTCGATGTAATCATCAGGAATCAGGTAAAAGTCGTAAAGGTTCCATTTATAATAGGAAATAGCCCGATTTCGATCCAGACGCTGTAGCGGCAGCTTAATTGAGAAATCTGCCGTATCGCCCTGTGAACCGGCGCGAACATGTTGTCCCTTCAGTCGTAATGAGGAGAAACCATAATCATCTCTCATCGTAACCAACAGAGGGATATCCAATTCATCTCCCAGGTCAAGATCTTTTCCCGGTTCGGTAATTTCAACAAAGGGTATTTCATCAAGAAGCGCGAAGACAGCATACTGTACGGGCTGATAGTTCGATATCTTTTCCTGATCCTCAATACGTATTTGATACTGTAAATCTTTTTGAACGGTAAACATGCCATTGGCGCGATTGGATCGAATCTCCAGTGGAAGTGTCGTAGAGTCGCTAAATTCCAGCCATGCGTTTCCAAGTGCTTTGTTCGACGTTACATCGATGGAGACTTTTGTGCCGATAAGCGCCGTAATTTCACCGCTATTCGGTGCCAGGAGCTGTGCATCCTGTCGGGTATAACCGGGAAAATCCAGCTTAACCTGCAGCTCCCTAACGTGTGGCCGTTCACGAACCTCAATGCGGGCGGTGTCGCTAACGGCAATTCGATTACTAAAAGCAGCAACATCAACCTGCGCCTCAAACCAGTAACGAAAACTGTCGCGTGCGAAATTCATGTCATAAGAAAAGCGATTTCCGGCGGCAGCGGTTATCTCAATGCGTTCCTGTGATACGGAGTCGGCCTCGGAATGTGTCGTTTCCAGAACAGCCCAGAGTTTGGCTGGTTTCAATCCTTCATAAGAACCCTGTAGCTGAACGGGTTCATTTTTTAATACGGTTTTATCTCCACTCGCATTAATAAGCGAAACCGGCAGGGAAACTTCAAAGCTACGAGTGGGCTGAAGAACCTTTAGCATGGATCTGCTAACCGAACCGGGAAAAGCCAGAAAAAGTAAAAATAGTAAGCTGGCCACGCCTGCGAGACGTAATAAAGGACGCGAGATTTCTTCACCAGAGAGAATCGTATTAAAATCGCTGCCGGCAAACTGGCCATGCAGCTGCTGGAGCGAGCGGTTTTTAAAAGCATCCGGAGAATTGATCCGGCGATCATTATAAATTTGCAGGAAGTTCACCAGAGCATCGCTAACTCTGGAGTTATCTTTTCCAATCATCCGCGACGTTTCGTAGAGATCGGTTTCCGCAGGACGCAAGGCTTTACTTAGCCATGGGAATAAGTATCGATATCCCACATAGGCAAGAGCACCGACACAGATCAGCCAGAAGCTAAGTCGTAACAGAACCGGAAAGTCTATAAGTGTTCCGACAAGCGTATAGATAAGAAACAACGATGCGCAGCCGAATATAAGCCAGAAAAAGGCTGTTCCGGTTTTCAGGAGATAAAAAGAGCGGTTTACTGACATAAGCTTTTGCTTAACATCGGCGAACAACTTATTTAACTGTTCTGGTGGCATGTCTTCCTTTGGTGATCGGTGATCGGTGATCGGTGATCGGTGATTAAGTAATTTAACTACGTGAAAAGGGAAAAAGGAAAAGTAAGTTACCGTTTTACTGTAAAAGTCTCACTATTCCTGGCTGCCTCAAGCTCTATCATGAGTATGCGTCTCGACAAGCTCGACGTGACAATATTTGTTTCTCACCATTTCTCACGTCCCTACCGTCACAACCCTCTCTGAAAGGATATCGAATTCTACAGTAGTATAGCCAAGATCCTAAAACATCTTACAACTTTGAACTCAGAACCTAGAACTCTGAACTTCGCTAATATAACAACGCATAAAGCAGGATATTCGTTCCCATATCAAGAGCAGCGCGACGAACTTCCGGTGGGTTTTCATGAACACCTTCATCTTCACAGCCATCACTGATATCGGTATTAAAGCTGTAAAAGGCAACCATACGTCCTTCTGCAAAAAGACCGAAGCCTTTAGGTGGACCACCGTCATGCTTATGGACTTTCGGCAGGCCATTTGGGAAGTCTTTATAGCTGTGATAAATGGGATGTGAGAAAGGTAGCTCCGTCCATTCAGCCTCCGGAAAGACTTTTTTCATCTCACGACGGAAATGCTTATCCATTCCGTAGTCATCGTCTGCCCAAAGAAAACCACCATTAAGTAGATATTCACGCAGGCGTGTGGCTTCTTCATCAGAGAACTTTACGTTTCCATGACCGGCAATGTAAGCGATAGGGTATTTATACAGGTCGTTATCGAGGATATCGAGGGCGACTTCTTTTTCCTGCGTGAGAACATTGGCATTCTCACGCATATGCTGGAAAAGATTTACAAAAGTAGTGCGGTTTCCATACCAGTCTCCGCCACCGTCATATTTAATGCGAACGACTGTAACGGGTGTTTGAGCAATTACTTCTGTCAGTAAAGCAGAGAATAACAGACAGAGAGCAACAACTAACTTCATATGGATCCTTATTCACGCTGAAAAATGGTATTCTATCTGCCCTGGCGTTTTGCAAACTGGTTGCGCGCCTTTCGGCTGCTTAGTCCGAGTTTATTCAGGTGTGAGCGTACGCCGAACCACCCAACTTTGGTAAAACCGAAATCTGCAGAATTCAGACGCTTGTTAATTTTAAATGCGCCGATGTCAGGATTTCGCGAAACGATGTAGCGAATCTTTTCCTCTACCGACATATTAACGAGATCTGCCCCGCCAAGGTTCCGTCTGATTTGAGGAATCGACTCTTCCGAACGGTCTTCGTACACGTCTTCAACTACCGGAGGCGCAGCTTGCGGTTCTGGTGCCGGCTGACCGGCAACAGGTTCGCTCGGTCGTCCGGGGGTTGTTTCACCACCAAAAGGCGTTTGAGGCTGGGCTTGCGGTTGTGGCTGCGGAGGTGCCGGAGGCGCCTGGGGTTCAGGCTGTTGATGTCCGGAGACAACCTCAACGTATTGCGACTCTTCAAACTTTCCGATTGCTTCATCAAGAGAGTCATACACATCAAGGATATGATGGAACTCTAAAAGTTCAAAAATTTCATACACGTCTGGAATCATGCGCACCAGTTTCAGGTCGCCGTTATTTTCCCGAATCGCTTTAATTTCGCTGATAAAGATACCCCATCCGGCACTGCTTATATAGTCCACGTTGCCAAGATCAATAATGATTTGATAACGGCCCTGTTTTAGCAATCCATTCAGAGCGCGCTCAACCTCGGAAGATGTTGTCGTATCAATATAGCCACCGACTTTAATTACAGATAGTTGATTGCCGCTGCCGGCAACCTCAGTCGAGACCTGAATGCCTTCCATTTCGTCCTCCGTCTTATTCGACGTTTTTCCAGATTAGTATTTAAGTGCTTCAACAATTTTTTGCAATAGAAGTGTCTTTTAAAGTCTGTCATCCCGACGCATCGGGACTATTGAGTCGCTTCATAGTATCTCGACAAGCTCGATGTGACATGATTGATAACTTACTATCTTAGCACTTAATTTATATCAACTTTACTACTATTTACACGAACATCGACAAATAAAACTTATTCGTCGTCACTCTCATCATCCAGCAGTCCACCGTTTCGGGGTGCCGGTGATGGAAGCATGCGCGATTTATCGCCGTTTTCGTCTTCTTCGGTGATCTCAACTTTTTCAAGTTTTTTTCCGCGAGCAGAGATCATCTTCTCACGAGCACGCGATTCCGGCGGTAGCTCGGGCATAAACGGCAGACCGGAACCAGCGTCTTCACTACGGAATCCGACCAGCACTTCGCCATCCAGTGTAAGGAGTGGCGTTCCCGGTGGCTTCAGGCGCTGCTTTCCACCTCTATCAACAAAGGCAGCACGACGCTCCTTGGTATTTAGCTTGGCACGCTTCAGCTCTTCATAGATTAAATTAGAAGATATCTCGGTAAAGCCATATTTCTCGGTATTTAACGCGTCACTGATCTTTTTGGGACCGAACTCCGGATATTCCCGGATAATATCGTACATCTTGGTCTTAACTTCAATACTAAGGTGCCTTAATCCCAGGTTTGTATAGCCATGAAGCATTTCGCGCAGCAGATCGTATCCACCTTCCTGCAAAATGCGTCGATAACGGTAGAATGTTGTGGGCGATACGCCGGCTTCTTTACAGATTTCAGCAACTGTTTGGCTATCTTCTTTATTTTTAACCTCTTCAAACAGTTTCTGAAAGGTATTCACTTTAACATCGACCGCTGCCATATTTTCTTTAATCGCTACCAGCGTGATGTCATCATTCTGCTCATATCCCTGGGTGAAGTTCATAATGTCGGCTTTAATCGCCTTCACGAATTCTACAACATCCAGATTTCCGTAGCGACGGATTGCCTGCAGGAAGCGCTCCTCACCATAAAGCTCGCGCTGCTGGTTCATTGCTTCGGTAATACCATCGGTATAGAGTACCAAAACGTCATCCGGGTGTAAACGAATACGGTCTGCCTGAATGCGCTCGCCAAACAGACGAATATCCGGCAGTGTAATTCCAACCGGAAAGCCTGACGGATTTAAATAAAAAGTCTCTTTGCTTTTCCCACGGAAAAGAATCATCGGATTGTGACCGGCACTCGAAAAGGAAACGATACGTTCACGGGAATCCAGGATAACGTAAAACATGGTCACAAACATACCGCGACGGATGTCGTCGGTAACAAATTTATTTACCTTTGCCAGAATATCAGCAGGATTGCTGTTCCCGCGTGTCTCAAGGCGTAGGGAGGTTCGAATCATGGTCATTACTAGTGATCCTGGAATCCCCTTACCGGATACATCGGCAACACAGATTCCGATCGACTGATCATCTACTTCAACAAAGTCGAACAGGTCTCCACCCACTTCTTTAGCGGATTGGTAGTAGGAGGCAATATCGTAGCCAACCACTTCCGGGAAATCGTCCGGCAGCAGCATCTGCTGAATTTCCTGTGCTACCTGCAGCTCTTTATGCATACGCTGCTGCTCAATTACGCTGGCCTGGGCCTCGCGGAACTTATTGGTCATCTCATTAAAAGCAACTGCAATCTCCCCTACCTCATCGCCGGCATCAATATCGATCTCATCCTGATCGGCCTGGCCGGTTCCGACCTGTCGCACCCATTCTGCAAGCTTATGGAAAGGCTGAGTAATTTGCGTAACCAGAAAAGCAACGATTCCCATGATTAGCGAGAACAGGATCAGCACAAAAAGCAGATAGCGGTTTCGTTCAGCAGCAATCTGATCGGAAATTTTACTCTCGTTTACCGAGACAACAGCATAGCCCAGCGGCTCATCATTGGCATTTTGCAGCTTCACCGGTGAGATAAAATATATAAGTGTTGAATCACCGGAAGCTTCATATATCGTGACGTCTTCTCTGGTTTCCAAAACATTCAGAATGGAGGTATCGAACTTTATTCCAAGTTTATCCACAGAGAAAGGAGAAACAGCCAGAATTTCCAGTTCGCTATTGGTGATAATGGCCTGTTCGACAAGCGAATTACTGCTTGCACGAACGATCTGGGCATTTTCATTTAGCAGCGGACTATTTTCTTCGAGCAGCAGATCCCAATTGCTGGCAGCAAAATTATTCGAGGTTGTTGTGGCCTCTGCAAAGATGTCGTTACGTATAGATGCGGATGAGCTGTACTGTAGAAACAAAAATGTTGCCAGTGCGAGTAGAAATCCAAGCGCGCCGGAAACCAGGAAAAACTTCCTGCGTAGCGACAGGCCTTCAAACCATGCAAGAATGGGTTGCTCTTGTACTGGAGCTTCGCGCTTTTTGGTCAGACGGAGTTCATTACCGTTCCGGGTCAGGTTATACTGAATATCATCCATGAGCTTCTGCATCATGAGGATACCCAGTCCACCTTTCTTACCGATGTCGACATATTTTTGCAGGTCGACCTTGCCGGCTTTTCGCGGATCGAAGTGTTTACCCTGATCGATAATTACGATCGTCAGGCTCTGACGGCGGATAATCGCGCGAATGGTAATTTCGCCATCCTTGATATCCATATAGCCGTGTCGAATGATATTCGTACACGCTTCATCCACAACCAGCTTAAAGGAATTGATAACCTTATCCGCAAAACGATACTTCTTTCCGTTTTGCTCAATAAAGTCCCGAATCTCTTTGAGATAGGCCATGGAGGCAGGGACTGTCAGCTCTTCTTTTGAGACGTTTTTAAACATAGAATTGGGCGATAAAACCTTTATACTAACACCGGCTAAAGTCCGGTAAAATAAAAGATAATGTGGTTATGAATCACCGGTTGAATTCAACATAAAGAGTATACCCCGGTGATCCAAATTCTTTATTGACGAATTACTGATTTTCTCTTGTGCGTTTTATACGATCTTCGACCATTTTTATCGCATCCTGAACCTTTTGATTACTTGGATACTCTTCAGAGAGCTCACGCCAGATACGCGCGGCGTCTTCATACTGCCCTTTCAGGAAGTAATCGGTGCCGATATTGTATTGACGCTCGCCTGCGGCATCCATTTCATCAGGTCCACTACCGGTGCCGAGTCCACGTCGCGAACGCTCAACATACTGGCGAATCGCTTCGTTAGACGGATCCAGTTTAAGCGCTTCTTCGAAGGTCGACAGAGCGGCCTGATAATCACCGGTATCAAACAATGCCAGCCCCTGCTGCACAAATTCCTGTATCTTGATACGATTCGCAAGAATATTGATTTCATCCTTCAGTTCAGGTGATTCCGGAGCAAGGATCAGGGCCTCACTTAACAGACGCAGGGCATCAGAGAAATTCGCCTGCGTAAATTCCTGACGAGCACGGCTAACAAGCGTGCGCACTTCAGAATTCAGGCGCCGCTGGGTCGTTCGACGTGCTTCCTGGATAATCTCATCATCCGGTCGTCGCTCCAGAGCCAGATTAAACTCCTTCAGGGCATCGTTATACTGCTTTTTCTCAAGGAAGAGCTTCCCTTTCTCAAAATGCAGCTCAATATATCGCTGATCTTCTACCGCCAGCTCGGCATCAACAGCCTGGGCAATGGCTTCCTGCTGTCGTCTGTTAAACTGCAGCTCAATCATCGCATTTGCACTATCCAGACCGGCTTTGGCTTGCTTATTGAACGGATCATCGGTAATCACCTTTTGATATTCGGAATACGCATCGAAGAAACGATCATCACGCAAGAATTCCTGACCTTTCTGCATACTCTGAACAATCCGCTCCTGCTTATCTTCTTCCTTGGTGCGTTCGACCAGCTCGCGCTCGCGTCGCAGCCGCTCTTCTTCAGCAAGGATAATCTTTTCCTCACGCGTCTTACCGAGATTAAACGTCACCGAAAAGCGATGTCCCGGAGGCAGTGCCCCCTCATCGGATAAATTGCTGAATGAATAGTCAATATCCATAAAGCGATACTGGAGGCCGGCACCAAATGTCGGTGCATTGCGATCAAATCCGGCCCGTAGCGTGCCAAAATTGCGAAAGGCATATTCAACGCCTGCATGCACACTGGTTCCTGAGACCTCCCACTGTGCAACATCCAGCAGGATATTCATCTTGCCGTTTAAACCAACCGGTATCCCCTTCATCAATCCAAAGGTGAGTTTGGTGGCGACATCTTCCGGGTTCGGTCCGGCTTTAACCTGGGGCTGGATAGCATTCAAATAGTGGAAGCCCAGCGAGAGGTCACGCATTAACGCATTTTCGAACTGCGGGCGGTATAATAAACCGACATCCAGTCCAAATGCACTACCGTCAATGTTTTCTTCACTGAACGACTGACGTTGAACTTTAAAGGTAACTCCCGGCGTAATGCTGAATGGCAGCTTCTTCGCGTAGGCAATATAGATTTCCGAATAAGTGAAGTCTGCCCCACTGGTTCCCAGAATATTGTTCACATCGGTGTATTGAATATCGTTTACTCCAATGCGAGTAAATCCGATACCAATTGAACCGAAGTTTAGCGTCGGATAGAGAAAACCCAGGAAGTCCAGGCTGGCTCCATCAATAATCAGCGGACTATGAAACAGCGAGAAAGAGACCTGCGGTGCATATTCCAGGCCGGCAGGATTCCAGAACACGCCCGTCGGATCGTTAGCCAGGGCAACATAGGCTCTTCCAAGCCCGTATGCCTTGGAACCGACGCCTGCTTCATGAATCAGGCTTTCGGTACCACCATCACCGGTTTGAGCAAACAACGTTGTCGGATAAAAAACCAGTAATCCGATCAGGGTTGTTAACACCATCAGGTTTCGTTGAATCTTCTTCATAAGTATCTCACTCAATCTATCAATCTGTGAAAAACGTGTTTACTTAATATAGACGACTTTAGCCTTAAGCTCTTTGGTCTGACCGTTATCTAAAGTCAATCGTAATACAGCAGCATACACACCGTTTGTAACGCGCTGTCCCTTTCCGTTCAGACCATCCCAGCTAAGGTCTCCATCACTCATTCCACGCGGCAAATTCACCGCATCAAAGGCAATTACCAGTCTACCGACCAGCGTATAAATCCGCAGTTCTGCGGTTCCGGCTTCATCCATCCAGAAGTTGAAGCGGGTTTTACCCTGATCGCTGTTTCCGGTAGCAAAGCTGGTATTCTGACCAAACGGATTCGGATAATTGCGGAAGAGGGTTGCCCGCTCTTCGTTAATTACAGTAATAAAATTCGACTGGAATTCCAGCGGCACGCGGTCGAGCGGTGCATCCAGGATTTTGTCGATCACCTCGACGCTGGAGATAAATGTGCCTATCTCCTGTTCAGCCCTTACACCATCCAGACGGACAGCAAACTTTCGGCTTGGTGCTCCTGAAGCGAGGTCTAACAATACAACCAGCCGAGTCGGTAGATTATCCACTACTTCCGCAGAAGGACTAAACTCTACGGTAAATGGATTACCGGTTTCAGCTGTTATCTGAAGCTCACCAAATACGTCCTGAGCAGGCGTTTTATTTCCTGAGATGTTATTCAGGAAGAAGTCCTCACTTACGATTCGAACACGTGATACCAGCGCTTGTGGATCGACGACGGGTTCGTTATTTGCGCCATCGCGAATGGACAGTCTAAAGTTGCGAATTTGCGTCGTTTCATTTCTTCCCGGATTAGTGAATTCCAGACCGAAGGCCGGTATATCCGTCTCTCCCTGGAAGAAGTTATTCTCGCGATCAATAGAGAACTTCTCAACGAAAACCTGTCCGGCTACCATGTTTACGAAGAACGTTAGCGAGTCATTTTGCAGATCAACCGTTCCAGTGGTGTTGTTATCTACCGGTAGGTTAATAAATCCAATGCCTATTTCGGTATTAATATTGGTATCGGCCGGAGCAGCCAGCTGCCAGGTAACAAAAGCCGAATCTATCGCATTATCAATAGTGAATTCCTGAATTGCCGTGCTACCGTTAACAAGCGCAAACTCAGGACTATTGATGCGAAGCTGGACAGATCCAGTGCCGTTTACGTCGGCAAAGCCCAGGTTTTTTATCACAGCATTAATTACAAATTCCTGCTGTTGCGTTATACGTAACAGGTTCTGGCTTGCTGTTGAACGCAGATCCAAAACAGCACGTCTCTCTGTTGTCAAAGATGTAGTAGACATATCTGTTACAGAATCACTTGATGCATTATTACGATCGCTTCCGCTTACCAGTACCTCCAGCATAGCGTTTTCAGAGCCAACCGGCAGTGTTTCCGGTGCGGTAATCGACCAGCTGGTCATTATACCGCTAAATTCGCGAATGGAGTCGCCAGGAGTAGCATATTGATAGCCTTCCGGCAAACGCAGAGCCGCCCTACGGTTAATCACATTAGCTGGGGCTTCAACCACCAGATCAACATTAAAACTCTGGCCTGTTGAAACTGTTGGCGGTGCCGTAAGAGAAAGGATAGTGATTTCCGGACGTTCATCGATGGTAATAGCAATCGAGTCGCTACCCACGCTCTGGAAAGCCGGAGCATCGGTATTTTCATCAAACGGCACCGGATCTATAACGGCTTTCACAAACGACTGAGAAACAACCTTGCTTATCTTATCATGTAGACTAGCGATGTCACTTTCCAGCTGCTGCAGCTCAAGTTTATCACTGCTAAAGTCATTACCTTCTTCAACCTGCTGCACAGACTGTAGACGCTGTAGCAGATCAGTGTGCATTCGGCGCTTGTCATGGATATCGCGAGTCAGTTTGCTGACCAACGAACTGGTATCGGCCTGAATTGTCCAGCTTACCGGTACGTCTATCGTAAATGGCTGCTGAACGTCGCCTTGAACGACCTGCAGACTATCGCCAAGCTCCAGCCTCACCTGTCCCTGCGGCGTCGTGGAAAGCAGCGCTTCCCCGGTGTTGCTGACGGTAGCTTCGTAAACAAACTGCTGCCCGAAACTTACGGTGTTGTTTGTTACCCCGCTGATTATAGAGCTCTCCAATACCAGGTTTGCTCGCTCCATAACTTCCAGCGGATATTCAAGCGTATCCACAACTATGCTGCCGGGGTTATTTCCATCCTCTCCACGAACAGCAATTTTAAGTATAAAGTTCGTAGCCTTTTTTGCAGATTTTTCCTGATTAGCTTCTTCGGCTTCGCCGTTTTTCGCGTTTTCCTTTTGCAGCACCTGGGGTGCAAAGATTTCCCAGAGCACGGTTGTATCAGCCCGGAACGTTTTCACAAGGGTATCCGCGAGGAATCCGGCTCCAGGTGGCAGCAGTAGTTCAGCGATTCGATCTTCAGCTGCAACGTTACCGGTATAGCGCCCCTGAGCGTTTAGTACAAATCGCTGTCCGGTAGAGATAATATTGTCTATCGCACCATTTGGTTCGCTAATGGATGCCTGTGCAACAGCTGCACTGGCACCGCTTCCAACCGTTACCGGAACGATTACTTCCCCGGTGGTTATTGTCACCAATGTGTCCGGATAGTTATTATTCTGATCCTGCACATCCTGATCGATAATCGTTGCCGTAAAGTTTGCATTACCGGTATCGGCAAGTGCATTCACAATAAAGTCTGCCTGGCCGACGTTATTAACCAACTTTATAAAGCTGGTATCAACGGTTCCGCCTCCGGCAAATGTAAGCAGAGTGTCAATTTCAAAGCGGATTTGCACACTATCCGGCTCCGTCAAGGCTGATCCACTATTGTTCACCAGAATGCTCACCGGAATATTGGTTTGATTCTGTGAGAACTGCGTATTGGTATTAAAGCTGATCGCCAGATCTGCTCGCTCAACCGTTACCACACCAACCCGGTCGGTCTGATCAATTACTTCAGCAGGTACACCGGTATTGGCATCCGGTGCGGCTTCTTCCAGAGTAAAGGTAATCTGCCCGGACGAGGTTGTTGCCGTATCAGGCGCCTGAACCCTTAGCGTATCCAAACCATTTGTTTCTATAAACAATGTGGTCTCAGTTAACTGTCCGGCAAAGAAATATCCTGACGGGAGCGTTACACGAACACGATTATCAATTCCGCTAACCGTTCCAGCCTGGCCGGAATCAGGGATCTCGATACGAACATCAAAGAACTGCTGCGTACTCACCACGCCATCTTTAGCACCGTTCGGGGCCAAAATGCTTCCAACTACTGAAAGTTCAGCACGACGTACCGTTTCTATGGGAATCTGCCGGGTTATAGTTACAATGTCAGGACCAGCCAGGCGCTTCCCTTCAAATTCAAGTATAAGATTCTGCTGTGTTGTAGCCGTATCCGGAGCGATGACGCTCCACTCAATAGAATCATTACTGGATGGCAAAGGCGTAAAAAGCGTATCGTTTCCGCCATTGTATCCTGCTGGAACAAGAATACGGGATTGAATGGTATTGGTATCAATTACTGTCGGGTTAAAAAAGTAGTCTGCCTTCACCAGAAACTCCTGGTTGGTCGAGACGATACCATCTGTCGCACCGACAGGACTTGAAATTTGCTCGTTCGAGACGGCTGCGCTTTGCGTGATCACACTAACTACAACCGTATCATTCGGTACGGACTTAAATGCCGTCTGCGTGGAATTTGTATCCACCGCAGTATCGGTCAGGATGGAGGCCAATAGGGTATCGTTAGCAGACTCAAACAGGCCCTGAAATTCCAGAATTACTTCACCTCGAGTGCTATCATTTAATGTGAGCGGCACCGTAAAGAGAGTATCCGATATCAACGAGATTCCTTTTAAGCCTGAGGAATCCAGAACTACGGTTACTGCTTTGGGAGAAATACCGGCAGTACCGATATTTTCCACAACCGCCGTCATAGTAAACAGGCTTGGATCAACCAGAGTCGGCGCAAGAATATCCAGCGTCAGGTTTGCGCGCTCCTGAATCAGAATAGACTGAGTAAGGGTCTGTGTATTCAAAACGGCCGGCTCACCGGAGCTGGCGTCGCGCGAGGTATCAATCACCACAGCACGCAGTGTAGCAAGTCGCGGATCTGCTCCCGCCCAGATTTCAACATCAACGGTCTGGTCAGGAATTATCGTTACCGTATCCGAATCAATCGTCAGAAGGCTATCGAAAAAGAAGCCGCGATTTTCAAAGTTCAACTCAATACGTGTCGGATCGTTCGGTATCAGATCGCCGGTTCCGGAAACACGATTAACCGTCAGTGACCAGTCGAACTTCTGGAAGGTTGAAACGGTTGCATCCAATGCCCCATTCGGAGAACCAAGCACACCGGTAAAGTTTAGTCCGGCTTTTGTCGTAACGTTTACAACATCACCGATGGTTAAATCTTCATACGAGCCCGGCTGGAGTGGTTTTCGAAGGTCATTAAACGTACCGGAAACGTAGGCCGTTACATCACCGAGCGGCGCGCTGCCCAATACCGTAAAGTCACGCGTAATAGTCGCCGTCTCTCCGGGGGCAATTACCACCGGGAGTGTTGGGTTTATCGCAGTCGTCTGAAAGCTGAAGGTGATATCGCTACCTGAAGTATCTGCGAACAAGCCGTTCAATGCGCTAACAGATGCTGCTGAGCCACCATCATTCCGCAGGGTATATTGTATTTGCACCCCGGTCTGTCCGCGGTTTATATCGGTAGGCAAAATATCGATGCCTGCTACCACAACCTCTGCATCGGGCAGAACGGTCAGGACTGGATCCACAGTTGTTGTATCAAAGCCCTCATAGGTATCACCGTTTGGCAGGCTTCCCTGCATGGAGAAACTGACGGTGTAAAGACCGGAGTTAAAGCTGTTGTCCAGCTGAACATTCGAGAAGTTAAGCGTACTGGTGTCTGGAATCGCATCCTGAGTCCCGCGAATCGTGAAGTTGCCATCCACCAGGGCCTGGTAGTTTAATCCACCATCATTAAAAGTAATAGATGATGTTGCAGGATCCACCAACAGGGTTGTGTTTCCGCTATTGCTAAACTGCGCGGAGAAAGAAACAAACTCTCCGTTTACGACGGAATCCGGTTGTAGTGAGCCCTCAACAAAGGCAATATCGATACCGCTGATAATATTAAAGGATGTACCCGGATCGCTGTAGTTTAGCTGTTCAGCACCGCCGTTGAGGGAAAATGCCACTGAAGCACGAACCGGACCGGTACGCACAATGGGCAGATCGAACGACCAGCGAAATATAGCAACATCCGGTGTCTGCGGAATAATGTCTACAGAGTCAATTAGAGTTGTTGTTACTAAAAGCGGCTCATTATTGTCAGCATAATTTAATGTCAGCGTAGACGATTCAACCGTTGCCGGTAGCGTATTATTTTGAATCTGCACGGCAATTTCTATACCCGTCGCTCCAGGTGGCACCTCGTTTGGGCTAGCCGTCAGCTGACTTACGAAGATGTCTCCACCTACATTAATATTGGTAGATGAGTTGACTTCCTGCATGTAAGCCACACCAAAAGCTGTTCCGTCAATATCAACAAACAGGCGGAAGGTGCCGGGTATCGTCAGCGTACTATCCTGAGATTCTATGCGCACCGTTTCACCCGGATTCAGCGTGAGATCAGAGGCTGCGACATCTATTGGAATTGAAACATTCTGATTAGCATTCTGCGTATCCTGCAGTCGCAGAATCGTATTAGCATTCAGCACCAGACGGGAACCACCGTCATTCCGGATATCTGCGATAATTCGTGCAGACTCTCCGGTTGAGTAGAACTGCGGCGATTGCAGTATATCAAAAACGACTTCCGGCGGTGCAGAGATGACCAGCGTTTCAACCGAGTCTTGTAGTGCTTCCAGTGCAGCACCGGTATTTACATCACTTCCCTCTAGACGAGCACCAATAAAAATAGTGGAATCCGCATTGTTGAGAATAATGTTGTCCGGCACATCCAGCAGATATTGAATATCCTGCGTATCGCCCTGAGCAAGCGTAAACGGGAATCCGGTAGTTTGCAGAGCTGTAGAGAAATTTGCATTCGCCAGCCTAAGGGTTGAGGTATTTAGCTGGGCATTTCCTTCACCGGTATTTGTAGCTCGTATTGTAATAGCAACATCATCCTGTCCAAGAGCAGCGCTATCCGGCACCGCAGTGATTTCAGCAATTGCAAGGTTTGCCTGCTGGACAATCGTAAAGTTGCCGGGCGTAACCGAAGCTCCATTCACAGCCGTAGAGCTGGTTAAGTCCAGTCCGGCAGCAGAAGCGCTTACCTGTACCGGCCCTATATAGCTGGAGGGGTTAGATATATCCAGGGTAAACTCAACAGCGACAGTCTCTCCACCGGGAAGCTGGATCGGCAGTGATGGGATTACCAAAACATCTGTAATATTTGCTCCACCGACATCATAGCTTAAGTCGAGCGTCGTAACGCTAACGGTGGACTGCCCGCTATTGGTCAGCGTAGTCTGCAGAGAAATACCAGTCTGCCCCTCCCCTACTGCAGAAGGTGTAACCGAGATCGCACCAAAGGTAAAAGCAGCCGGTGTTAAGATGTTTAAGGTATCCGGTACGACAGCACCACTATCTGACAGTGTTTGTCCGCTGGTTTGATCGGTTGCCGTATAGCCGGCATCGATCTCTACTGCACCGGGTACCATAGCACCATCAACGGAGAGAGTAAAATTATAGAGTGCAGTTGCACCGGCAGCAATGGTGCCGAGTGGTGTATTCAATACTGCATTGATACCGGTTCGATCCGGCACCAGGTTCAGCGTGTTCACCTGCACAGTACTTTGAGACAGGTTGCGCAGCTGAACATTGGCCCCGATACCGGTTTGCCCCTGTGTAGCATCAGTCGGATTAATCTGCACAAACTGAATCTGCAACAGCGTCGGATCCGCAGCAGTAATAATATTCAGCGTATCCAGGCCATCGTAAGTCAGCGAATAAGAGTCACCGGATATCACGTCGGTAAATCGTGTGGTAACATCGATCGGATCGTTTCCAATACTGCTGTTAGGATCGATATCAATGCTGAAGACGAATTCTTCAATTTCACCTTCTTCAAGAATTTGGGGAATCGTTGGTGACGTTAAGGTTGCCGTATGCGCGTTATTAAACGAAAGTAAAATATCACCAGCATTAATTAGCGCATCACCTTCTCCGTCATTGCGCAAGCTAAAGCGATAGTCCACATTTTGCAGTCCAGGGGTAACGGTTTGGGGCGTTAGTGAATTACTGGCGTTTACTAAAACCACCTCAGGAAGACTTAGCACAGTAAACGTTGCGGTTGTTCCCGACGGATCAACCGTTTGTCCGCTACCGGAGTTGTCATCACTAAACCCGTATGAAACACGTGCTGTTTCAAGACCTGTCGGATAGCTGGAATTAACCGGTATTACGAAATCAATAGTATCACTACTGGCACCCGCTGCCAGGCTTAATGGGAACAATGCATTGTCGGCGCTAATGGGTAGTATACCGCTCAGTCCCCCATTCACCGTCGAGAGCCTGATACTATCCGGACGTGCAAGCGTAGCAGAAGCATTCAAGGCCCCGACATTGGTCAGTATCACCTTGGCAATAAGAGAATCCGTTCCCTGAGTTGCGCTATCGGGTGTAACCGAAAAAAACGAGACCTGCACATCAGGAGCACTTTGAACCAACATCGTATTGGAAGCAACGGCAATCGTTGTATCAAAAGGAGCACCGTTTTCCGTTCCGGATAAGACCAACTGAATGGGATAGGGAGTCCCGCTTGCTGCTGCAGCAACCGTTCGCGGATCAAACGTGAGCGTCACAGCATCCTGGGGCCCGGCTCCCGGTGGTATAGACGAGCTTTGAGCAAGAGCGGCAGAATCATTATCGAAGACCAAAAAGGTTGCTGTCTCATCCAGTACCGTTGTTAATCCACCGAGATTCAGCAGTTGAGCAGTAAAATCGAATGATTCACCGGTTGTTACAACTGTTGGAGACACACTGAGAACTGACAGGTTAGCACTCTGCACCACAGCGAAATTCCACGGATTATTTGCCGATCCATCAGAGATAACAGTTCCTGATGTGGTTGTACCACTAAACTGGCCATCAATGATATAGTTACCAATCGTCGCATTCCCAGGAACGGTTACTTCAAATCCGAACTGGTTATTCGGCGTATTCGGCAGCAGTTGAATTGGATTACCCGGCAAGGCAGATATCGCACTTTGAGGGAATCCACTGATCGTTACGGTCGCTGAATTCACGTTAACCGTATCGGGCCCATCATTATTGACTGTCATGAACGCTTGAAACACATCACCACGCGAATACACTGTATTTGCTGCGGTAATTGCCGATATTTGCGAGCTGAAAATTCTCAGCGAGTTTGAGGGCAGAACAACCTGCCCGGTTAGTACATCATAGGTCCCGGAACCATTAAGTGTTACGATAGGTGCATAACTGGCATTTGCAAAATTCGGATCTATTTGCGTAGCGGTAAAGGTTAGAGCTGTATTGCTACCCGCTGTTAGCGTCACCGGAGCGGTTAGAGATGCAGAGTAAATATTTGTACCATCTTCAAACTCAAAGAGCGTCGCTCCGGCATCAAGCAACACGTCTGCATTTACTGCAGCTGCAGGTGCATTGTTCGCAATGCTAAGTTGAAAGCTAACTATACTATCCGGTGAAACGGAAGACGGCGTTAGACTCGCATTCACATAGGTTAAATGAAATACGTGAAGTTCAAGTGTTGTTACACCGCTTATAACGGCGTTAAAAAAGGAGGCGGTATTGTCTACATCCGTTTTTACAATATTTGAAACGCGGCCATCAGAACCGGTGACAAGCTGAGTATTTTCAAACCCGACGTTAAATCCGGCAACACTGCTGAAATCTATCGTTGTTCCCGGCGCCGGATTGCCAAAAGAGTCGCGTGCTTCGATAATTACCGAAATATTTTCGCCGGCGACAGCGACGACTGAATCACTGGCTATTTGCCTCATAGAGACGAGTGACAATGCTACGCCTGTTCCTGCTGAAGCTTCTGCGCTAACAGTAGCCGTACGCAATGGATTTGAGGTAAGCGTTGCAACAAATTGCTGAGTTCCGACTCCGGCCCCCAACTGCCAGGACGTAGAAGCCTGACCGGAGGCATCAGTTGTTTCGGAAGAAGGTGTTAATACACCACCGTCAGAGGTTGCAAAGGTCAGGTTTTCACCTGATACCGCATTGCCGAAAGCATCGTTTACCTGGAAAACGATAGAGCTACTCAAAGACTGGCCAACCGTACCGCTTTGTTCATCACCGGAAACAATGAATACACTATCGGCTGCGGCAGGCTGATTTGCCGTTCCGGTAAAGTTAATAAATGTTGGAGTAGTGGTTGCTGTTGAGGCCTGCACAATATATGTTCCCAGCCTGCTTCCCAGGGTCAACGTCGTTGAAGCCTGACCAGATGCGTTGGTAACTGCCGAGAACGAACTAAGCGTTGCACCAACTGCTCCTGAAGGCTGGGAAGTGATTGCAAAACTCACTGGAACATCGGCGACAGGATTTCCGCCGCCATCCTGAACCTGAACGGTAAATGCATTACCCAGCAAAGTACCAACAGTTCCGGAGCCACTCGTGCTTCCGACAGAAGACAGGGTTGATGCATTTCCTGCTGATACCAATGCATAGAAGATCACGCTATCCGGTACGGTAACGCCGCCGGCGAATTGTGCAGACAGGCTATCTGTTGAAACCGTGCCGTGAACCGTCCAGCGAGCTGCGGCAATACCAACGCTATTGGTCGTTGCAATCGTTGGGTTTACCGATCCACCAGCAAGTGGATTGAATGTGATGCTGGCATTCGGAACGGCGTTGCCGAAAGCGTCGTTTACCTGCACTTCAATATCACGCGGCAGTTCGCTGTTTATCGGCGCTGACTGGCTATCCGATACGGCAATTTTAGCAAGAGTCGCCGGTGCACCAGCAGTCACCTGAATGGTAGAGGTAAGGTCGGTAAGCGAACCGCCATCCTGAGTTGCACGCAGACGACCGTTTCCAACCGTTTGGGCAGTAAATGTAGTTGATGTTGCCGGGCCGCTTGTAGATAGCACGCCGATTGCGTCACCTTCTACAGCCCAATTGGATGAGACAAGCGCTACAAAATTTCCCGCTGCATCATAACCACCGGAAAAAGCGGTCAGAGTAGATCCTGCGCTAAGCGTCGTAGTGTCAATTTCAGAGGCGGTTCCGGTAGCGCCATCCTGGACCAAAATCTGGGCTATAGCACCTGCCTGAATAGTAATAAAAGCGGTCGTATCATCAACCAGAGCACTACTGGTGCGAATGCGACCGGTCTCCAAGACACTCGGGGAGAAATTTATTGAGGTCGCCGGTCCGGCTGGAACTCCGGTTAGTCCAATACCCGCCCAGCTAACAGATACGTCACCGGTATAATTACCGAAAGCGTCGTAAGAAGCGGCAAATAGTGAAATAGTGGTGTCGGTATCGATTGTCAGTGGCGTTGTATCATAAGCAAAACCACCATTATTGGCCGCGCTACGTATGCGGACAGAAGCTGCCGCCGCTGCTCCAACCGTTAAGACACCGGTCTGATCAAAAACAGCAGAGTTCGATACTGCTTCAGCACGAACAATTCCATTACCGGTGCCCGTTGCAGTAAACACTACGCTATCGACCGCATTTTGAGTGGGCTGTCCGTTTGCAAATTCCCCAAGCGTGGTCGGGCTAATGCTCCAGTTGCTGCTGGTATTACCAATGCGGTTATTGTCGCTATCGTAGCCAACAGCATATAAGGTGAGAGTACTGCCAACTGAAAGCCCTGATAAATCACCCACTTCAGAAGCGATATCGGTGCTATCCGTTTGGATTTTTATAAACGACAGTTCACCGGCAGAGACTGTAATCGTTCCGGTAATATCGGGTAGCACTCCCGGGTTAGACGGAATACTTACGCGAAGCACACCGCTGCTGCTCGAAGCCGGGCTAAAGCTTATCGATTCTCCGATAAAAGGGAAGGTTAATGGTGGAGATGGGTCAAGCGTTCCGCTGGCAACTGTCCATTGCGCATTCGTTACTTCGCCCGTATAGTTACCGAAGGCATCGTACCCGGAAGCATAGAGCACCAGCGTTTCCGTTGACGTTAGGCTTAAATCGACACCACCGAGGTCATTTCCAGTGTTACCGGCCTGGCTGCGAATTTGCAGCTCGAAGATCGTTGAGGGTGTGACCGTTAGCAAGGGTGACGTACCGGTACGGGAATTATCACTATCCAATGAGGCGCGAACGGTAAAACTACCGGCTGTAACATCTGAAACGCTTATGGTATCTGCGGAGTCTGCGCTGAAGGTATAATTCTCTGACGGATTGAAGGCTGCAGTAGCTGAACCGATTGCGCTCATTGTATAGGGCTCGGAATTTACTACGCCGTTACCAAACACGTCCCGGGCAAGCACCTGCACTTCAATTGCCGTATTGGCCGTTACAGATGAAGCTCCTATAACGGATAAGTCAAAATAACTGATTTCGCCGCTCTTTAGCGGTATCGTAATCGTATTGCTAACGCCACCGATACTTACCTGAATCTGATCATCGCCACCGGCAATTGAAGTACTGGCACGATAATCCACTTCAGCAATACCGTTTGCGTCGGTTACATCAGTTGTGCTCGTTCCACCGGATGTAAACTGTGCATCACCGGTAAGAATTTGAAAGTTGACAGTGCTGTCGGGATGCACATTACCAAACGCATCTACCAATCTTACCTGCAAACGCCTGGTTGCACCGGCAACCAGCGTATCTACGGATGAAACAATTTGTAAGGCAGATGGAGCAGCTGGTAGTACCGAAATGGTAGCCGTTACAGCATCCTTATTGGCATCGGTAATATCAAAAACCCTAACATTAAAATCGCCAACAATCGTTTCCGTTACGCTGCGGGTTATATTGTTGGCACCACCAAATGCAACCGTATCTTCCTGAAAGGTTGCCGTCGAGCTACCGAGAGCTCGAAACGTGACCGACTCATTGTTGCTCACCGGGTTATCAAATTCATCAAGTGCGGTAACGGTAAGATTAAATGGCTGTCCGGCGATAATATTGGTTGCAGTCGTAGGTGTAATCGAGTAGCCTTCCACCGATGAAGAAGCATTAACAGTAAAAGAGGTATTCAGTGAAGCTCTTCCGGCCTCATTTAAATAGGTATATGCATCGTAATTAACCGCTGTTGCTCCGGTATTCGTCGGCACGTTCGCGCGAAAGCTAACTGTAATATTATCGCGAATACTCAGTGGCGGTAAGCGGATAAACAGACTATCGTCCGCACTATCATAGAACCAGGTAGCAATATTCGGGAAAAAGTTATATTCCGCTACGGTAGGAGCCGTATTCCTTTGAACAAAGAAGAAATCGTTACCATCAGCAGAAATGGTATCAACGATAGATATAGGTGCCGGGAACGGATTGGCTATACGAATAACATCCGCTTTACCATTGCTGGCGAATGAAGTGGTAGCGGTAAGTGAATTTGCTTCCAATCTGAATGACTGTGCGCTAGTTCCGGCTTCTGCGTTTGTAGGACTAATAGCAGCTGTTCCACTAAGATTTGACAATGGAAAAAATAGAATGGCTAGTCCCTCGGAAAGAATCGGGTCATTTGTTCCATACTCCACAACGTCACCTTCAAAACGGATACCTTCAGTTGCATTGCGACCGATTTCATCATTTAAAAGCGAGCCAAGGTCGAGGTACTGAAATTTGATCAGATTGGTCGTTTCATAAAGAATTATCTGGAACGTAAGAGTACCGCTACTGGAATTCAGCTGAGCGTTACTCCACTCAATGATATGCTTCCGATAAGGTGCAGTGCCTATAGTTTTACTATAGATTTGTCCGTTTTCAGATCCATTAAGAACCAGATTGTCCCAGAAAACCGCAATAAGCGAGTCCGGTTGTCCATTGGGAGGTAATGCATCATTGCTGGGAAAGCTATTACCGTTGTAATCTCTAAACGTAATAAACCCATTGGTACTGACAAACATCGAATCGAATGGCTGAGAGTAAAACTCAAAAGTAAACGGCAGGTTTACAGTATATACCAGATTATCGTCTCCAACATCACCAATAACCGTCCCATCGGAGATTTCTATCCAGCCAAACTCCACGTCAGGGTTATCCGCCCAGGCATAGCCAGCCGGACTTGGTGTTCCGATAATATCGGCAAATGCCTTTTGGCCGGTGGCCATAAAAATCAGGAGCGAAAAAAGAAGAAACTTTATCACACGACTCATAACGTGTTCCATTAATTGAGATCAATATCAATAGTTCGAATTAACTCAGCGGGTTCCTGCTCCCGGCTGTTTACCTGACCGACTGTAATACTGTAAGAATCTTCTTTCGAATCCAGCAAAACAATCGTGCAGCGCAGCTGCTGCGCGGAATTAAGTAAATCCGTAAGTCCACGCAGATCGATGGTAAGTGATGTTTCATCATCCAGCCAGTTTGCCGAACCGCTGAGCGTAGATTCCTCATCAGAGCGTTTCAGCCAGATTTGACGATCATCCAGCCACAATTCCTTTAAAGCAATCGCCTGGCCGGTTGCATCGGCAATCCGCAAGAAAGATTGATTATCAGTAATGTCTGACGCGCTGATTTCAATAGCGATACCATCCTCAAGCGCATCCTTGTTTACGGCAATTTGCTCTTGTGCGACAAGCGGTAGCGCAAGCATCATACAAGCCGTTAACGTAAGAAAATATTTCATTGGTTACTCCTGTCAGAGAGTCCTGGTTAATTACACATCATCATAATTCCGTTCAGCAGTGCCGAAGGATTATGGCTTGGTTCGATAGAACCATTGCCGGTTTTTCAACCGACAGTCAAGATATTCCCGGAAATAGGTGGAGGAGGTGACTGCTGTCACCGGGACAATAAAAGTTCCGACGTGTCTTTTTTCTAGACAATCGTTTTGATTAATGATAAAAACTCCCGGCCATCGTTTTCGACCAAACGCAAATTCTTAACTGCTTTTTCAAAATTCGGGTTAATCCGGGTTGCATCGCGAAAGTTGTCCAGACCGGCCAAAAAGTAGTGGCGGCACTGCATAAGATGAATCAGAGCCAGATAATGCCAGAGGTCAGCATAAGACGGATTGTATTCCAATGCTGATGCAATTTTTTCTTCATACCCTTCCAATGCCTCGGAAGATAATTCTTCTTCGCTGTAAAAGAGCCTGAGATAAAACTGGTAGCCAACAACTTCCGGCGGGACGCGGCGAACGTAATTTTTTTCGCGATGTTCATGGATAAGGCTTAATGCCTTGTGCATATCGTTTTGCAGGAGCGCCTTTGAAATCATCGAACTCTGCTGACGATCTTCCGCATTTCCATGCGTATGGATCTTCTTCAGCATGATCTTGATGAAGTCGGTGCTCTTTTTAATCTCTGCTTCGCGTTCCTGACTTTGCAGCAGAGTAATCGTGCGCTGCATCAGCGCTTCGGCCAAGTTGAAAAAAGCCTCGATATATGACGAATTTTGATTCAGCGCCAGCTTAAAATAATCAAACGCTTTTCGAAAGTTACGCTTCTCAGTCATAATGAGTCCCATCAAATTATGCACGTCCGGGTAATTTGTTTGATTATCCGGAAGGTTAGACAGGATTTCTATAGCTTGCTGATAGCGTTTTTGCAGGTAATAGCAGCGTCCAAGATAAACGTAGCTGCTTTTGCGGTCTGGCTGTAGCTCGATGGAGCGCTTAAAATGCAGCTCAGCCTTGTCAAAAATATGCATGTAGAGAAACACGAGACCAATTTTCTCGTGTGGGGCGGGTTGGTTTTCATCGAAGACCCGATCAGATATTTCAAATAGACTATCGATCTCTTCAATGATTGCCTGATGGAATTGATCTACAATTCGGCGCAAACGCGCCTCGGCACCACGCTCTTCCTTGCCGTCGCGTCGTTCGTAGCGATGATTCTCTACGAATAGTAGACGACCTTTCTGGAAGACCTCCGTCCGGATGATACCCTCATCCAGGATCGTTGCCGTCTGAAGATGGAACTCTCTCGGTCCTACCGAAAGATTCTGATTTAAACCAATATCTGCCATAGATCAATCTTAGTATATAGAGTGTCGCGAATTCGAATTTTAACAGTTATACACAAAAGCGAGAACGACGAACGATTCGCATTCGCTTGACGGTGAAAATGTATCGGTTATTTAGTTTGTGCGAATTGATACATGTCTCATAATAATTATGCCAAAAATAATCTCATCTTCGCACGTTTTAACTCCAATTTATCGGCGCTTCCGCGTCATTACGGTAAAAAAGGCTTCAGCAGCACGAAAGATCGCCAGCCAGTTTCGCATTCGGCTACCTTCTCCACCGGAACGGGCCCGGAAATGCTTTTCCACTCCGGAAAGATCGCCGATAAGATTACGTACCTGATCGACTGAGTCGCTAACGGCCTGTACGTGTTTCCGCGCATTCCCGGTCACCTGAGTGACATCACCGGAAATCTGATTGGCATTATCCAGAAGCTGCGGCAGTCGCTGGTTCAGGCCTTCGGTTACCTCTTCTACCTTACGTAGGGAATGACGCAGTTGAATAATGGTAGGTATCGTAAACATAACCAGCGCAAAAACGGCTAGAGCGATAATCAGAACGGCTATCGCAAGAATAATTTCCCAGGAATCCATAGTCGTATGCCTTTCAGGCTAGAGTCGATTAGTCGTCTGATTTTTTGGTTTTGCGCGTGCGGGATCGCTTTGGCTTCGGTTCTTCAACCGGTTCTTCCACCACCTCTTCTTCTACACCTTTTTCCTTCAGGTAAGCTGATTTAGCCGCACCCAGCGCATCTTTCAGGCGTGAAGCACCCTCTGCAAGGTTCTGCTTGCCCTCTCCAGCGACCGAGCGAAACTTTTCTCCGGTTTCCCGGAGCTTTTCACCAGTCTCACGAAGAGAATCTTCCAGGTCACCACGCACATGCGAAGCGCTGGACTCCAGATCAGCAATCCGCTGACGCGCATGATCATACTGCTCGCGGGCACGCACAAGTTGATCTTCGTATTCCTTTCGCGCGCGATCGTACAGATCACCAGCCTTACCACCAAGTTCTTCGCGCGTCTCACGTCCGCTTTGCGGTGCGTATAGTAATGCAGCAACAGCTCCAATTGCACCACCCACAATAATACCTTTAATAAACTCCAATGCTCCTCGATCAGACATAATTGCCCCCTTTAGACAATAAACGTTAAACCAATACGATTGACCATAAGTTAAAACACCGGAATGCGCACCGCAACCGGACGGTGATCCGATACTTCCGGCTCATAATTTGTAAATACTTCGTCTATTTTTAATATCTGCGTAAAGTGTGCAGAGTATGTATTGTCAATGCTATTTGTAATCATAATATGATCGATTAGCGACCGAAAGCTACCGCCGATAAAAGTATATTCCGTTGTGCTTCCGGCAAACGGCTCCGTTAAGAACGTGTATTCCGACGGAGAATTCAGAAATGGTAGAAAAACATTATCGTTCTGCGGATCTTCCAGCTCATCATTCCAATCGCCAATTAAAATATAATCAGGATCACCGCCTCCAGCAATCTGATTGGAAATGTATTGCTCCATGGAAATAATGGCGCCACGCCTCCGATCCTCTGAAGTGTCATCTCCCTGAGCTTTCAAGTGCAGCACCATCATGGTAAAGTCGATACTACGACCGTCCTTTTCAGCAAGCATTTCAACTACGTAAGGCGCACGAGGGAAGTTAAATTCACCGGTAAAAATATAGTTCTCACTTTGCAGGGTAACGATATCCTTTTTATAAATGATGCCCGGCCATAGCGGAAAATTGTTTGTCGCCCCAAAGCCTACGCGTCCGTCATAGTCCGGCAGACTATCCAGCAGCCGGAAGAAAGCATCGCTATCGCGAACTTCCTGAATTGCATAAATATCCGCATCCAAATCGCGAATAATTTCTTTTACGTTACCAACAGTTGAATCGGATTTGGGAAACTGCTCGATATTCCAGCTGACAATATCCAGGGTTGCCTCGGTACCGAAGGTTTCGACATCTATTCGGTCTGCCGGTGGAAGCGTTCGCGGGGGTGTGCTGACGCGCTGATTACAGGCTGATACAAGGATGAGAATTAGAAGAATAATACTGAAACGCATAGTTGAGACTACCTTTCCTGCTGCCATGTTGGTGGCGGTTCCTGACGGGGCTTTTTGTAAGGATAATTTGCGGTGAAAGAGGAGGCAGCGCAACAGGATTATTCCATTGCGCTACCAAAAACAAAAGAATTACAGCAGTTCGCGTCCGCCGAAAAAGAAGTTGATTTCAATTTCGCCGTTTTCGACTGAATCGGAAGCATGGATCGCATTATTTTCGATATTGGTTCCAAAATCTTTACGGATAGTACCTTCTGCTGCTTCAGCCGGATTGGTTGCTCCAATAAACTCACGGAAAGCCTTTACACAGTTATCCTTTTCCAGCGCCATTGCGACAACCGGTCCACTGCTCATGTAATCGGTGAGATCGTTATAAAAGGGACGCTCTTTATGCACTGCGTAAAACGCTTCAGCATCTTTTTTGCTTAAGCGAACCATGCGCATTGCCAAAATTTTAAAACCACCCTTTTCGATACGGTCAACAATTGCTCCTACCTGGTTGCGCTCAACGCACTCCGGCTTAATCATTGTGTATGTTCGTTCCATTATTTTTCTCCATTGTTGCGTGGGTCATGACCCACGTTACGGTCTGACGCACAATCATGCGTTATTTCTTTTCTTATCTGACGCACAATCGTGCGTCACTACTCTGTGTTCTGTGCTCTAGCTTATCGCTTTCTTCACGGTGCGGCCGAGATCGGCAGGGCTTTCACATACTGTGATGCCGGCAGCGCGCAGGGCCTTCATTTTCTCTGCAGCCGTCCCTTTTCCACCGCTGATAATTGCTCCGGCATGTCCCATACGCTTTCCGGGAGGGGCCGTTTGTCCGGCGATAAATGCCACTACCGGCTTATTGAAGTTTTCCTTCACCCATTCGGCAGCCTCTTCTTCAGCCGTTCCACCAATTTCACCAATTACAATAACTGCTTCGGTCTCATCATCATCTTTAAACAGCTTCAGGGCGTCGATATAGCGCGTTCCGATAACCGGGTCGCCACCAATACCGATACAGGTCGACTGTCCGAGTCCTTCGGCAGTAAGCTGGTGAACCGCTTCATAAGTCAGGGTTCCGCTTCGGCTGATCACACCAATAGATCCTTCTTTATGTATAAAGGCCGGCATGATACCAACTTTGCATTTACCGGGGGAAATAACGCCCGGGCAGTTCGGCCCTATCAATCGCGTCGGAAGGTCTCTCAAACGGTCGTATACGTTTAGCATATCAATAGCCGGAATTCCCTCAGTAATACATACCACCGTCTCGATACCTGCATCAGCGGCTTCCAGAATCGCATCGGCTGCGAACGGAGGCGGCACAAAAATCACCGAAACATTAGCCTGTGTTTCTGCTACAGCTTCACGGACGGTATTAAAAACCGGCACGCCATCCAGAACCGTTCCACCACCTTTACCGGGTGTTACACCTGCAACCACCTTCGTTCCATAGTCAAGCATCTGCTGGGCATGGAAAGACCCTTCTTTTCCAGTAATACCCTGTACGCAAACGCGGGTATTCTTATCTACAATAACACTCATATCTGCTCCTGTTTCAATTTTTCATTATCTTTGTTCATGCACCACGGCAGACTACTGAATTTGTGCAACAACCTTCTCAGCAGCCTCTTCCAGTGAGGAAGCAACTTCAAAACTCATGCCGGAGTTTTTCAGCAGTTCACGCGCTTCCACCGCATTGGTTCCTTCCAGTCTTACAACCATCGGGACGTTTATATCGATGGATTTTGCCGCTTCGATAATCCCGTTTGCAACGCGATCGCAGCGCACGATTCCACCAAAGATATTGACCAGAACAGCTTTTACGTTTGGATCGGACAGAATAATCTGGAAGCCGTTGCGGACAGTTTCTACATTCGCACCACCACCGACGTCCAGAAAGTTTGCCGGCATACCGCCAGCCAGTTTAATAATATCCATGGTTCCCATAGCCAGTCCGGCACCGTTTACCATACAGCCAACATTTCCATCCAGCTTGATATAGTTCAAGTGATATTCGGATGCTTTTACTTCCAGCGGATCTTCTTCGGTAACGTCACGCATCTCGGCAATATCCTTATGACGGTACAGTGCATTGGAGTCGAATCCGATTTTTGCGTCCAGCGCCATAACCTCACCGGAATCCGTAACAACCAGCGGGTTGATCTCGGCCATAGAAGCATCTGTGGATACGAATGCTTTATAGAGGCTGAGAATAAATTTGGTTGCGCTACGAACCTGCGATCCTTCAAGTCCTAATTTAAAGGCGATATTGCGTGCCTGGAACGCCTGAAGTCCTACCGAAGGCTCAACATATTCCTTGATAATTTTTTCCGGGGTTTCCTCGGCAACAGTTTCAATTTCTACACCACCCTCGGTAGAAGCCATGATAACCAACTTGGATTCCGAACGATCCAGAACAATTCCCAAATATAATTCACGGGCAATGTCTACGCCTTCGGCAATCAGAACCCGACTAACTGTTTTACCTTCCGGTCCGGTTTGATGAGTAACCAGGTTCATACCGATCATTTTATCGGCAAGTTCACGTACTTCTTCCGGGCTTTTTGCCAGCTTTACACCACCGCCCTTACCGCGACCACCAGCATGAATTTGTGCTTTTACTACAAAGATATCTCCTCCGAGTTCTCTGGCGGCTTTCTCTGCTTCATCAGCGGAAAAAGCAACGATACCGCGCGGCACAGCCACACCATAGCGCTCCAGAATCTCTTTGGCCTGGTACTCATGAATATTCATAGAGGTTCTCCTAGTATGTTTTCTAACTTCTGTATTTCGGCTCTTAATAAATTCAATCGTATAAGTTAAGAATTTGTGTATGCTTTCTCAACAGAAACCTCAGATCGTCAGTCATTCACAATTAACGTTCCGGCTTCCCCCCGTGCAGCGGCAGCAGAATGTTCAATGGAGGTAATAACCACCCGTTTACCCCCTCCTTTTAGAAAGCGGATTGCAGCACGAATTTTAGGTCCCATGCTCCCAGCAGGAAAATGTCCTTCATCAAAATACCGCTGAGCTTCACTCACAGTTAAGCGATCCAGCTGCTGCTCATCCGGCTTACCGAAGTTTATCGCGACTTTTTCAACTCCTGTCATTATCAGCAGGTCATCCGCACCGATATTACAACCGAGAACAGCTGAAGACAGGTCTTTATCAATAACTCCATCAACACCTTCGAGCCAGCCGTCTTCTTCCTGATAGACCGGAATACCTCCGCCACCGGCAGCGACCACCACCCGGCCTTCTTGCAGGAGCCTTTCAACGAGATCCTTTTCAATAATAGATAATGGATTCGGAGATGGGACGACGCGCCTCCAGCCGCGATTGGAATCTTTTTTAATATTCCAGTCACGCTCATTCATGATCTCACGCGCCCGTTCCTCGGTATAAAACGGACCTACAAATTTGGTTGGATTTGACATGCTGGGATCATCTTTGTCTACAAGGACCTGGGTAATCACGCAGGCAACCGGCGATTTCACTTTTCTCCGCAGCAAGACGTTCTGTAAACACTGCACGATCATATAGCCTATGCCACCCTGTAAATCCGCAACAATTACCCCCAGCGGCACTAATGGGACAACGTCTCCGGCATGTTCGACACGTATAAGGTAGTTACCAACCTGAGGGCCATTGCCATGGGTAACAATCACCCGATGTCCCAATTCCAGAATGTCCGCTACCCCTTCCATACTTTTACGGGTATTGGCAAATTGTTGATGAATACTTCCATCTTCATTTTGACGATAAATAGCGTTCCCGCCCAAAGCCACAACAACTGTTTTTTGAGTATCCACAGCTCCACCTCCATTGTCGGTTCGATTCATCAAGTCGAGAGGATGGGAATATAGCAGACGGATGTGTCTGATGAAATGATAATTATCCTTTCTGCCATATTCCAAAATTAAAGATATGTCCGGTAATGTAACAACCGGATTACCAGACTACTGCTGCATTGATTTTGGGAATTAACACTATTGAAAAATTTGTAGATCCATTCGCAGTAAAAAACAGGAAAAAAATGCTAAATAACGCGCTATAAGCTCCGATACTAACACTACACCTTATTGCCCCGGGATCTATCACATATAGCCTTTTATACTTCACGACCGGCACAATAGCAAACGAATGGGATGCGTTTGCCAGTGCGCGGTGATGCGTATTTACAACATAACTTATTTATAGGGAGGTAGTATTGGAATCATTAGAAATGGAATTCGGATATTTTCAGCAGGGAATGTGGGATGATGCAGAACAGGATCAGGAAGAATACGATGTTCAGCGCTGCCCAATGTGCGGCTCTACTATGGTTTCTGATGGTGAGGAAGAGCGCTGTTCATTTATTATGTGCGACTTTACACGTCCAAAGTAGTATTTAGACATTACGGCTACTGCTGTTTGGTTATAACAGCAGTAGTTAATATGTGCCAACCGTTGAATCCACATCCTGAGCATAGGCTGCTATCCCACCTTCCATACTCACAACGTCTTTCCAACCCTGATTCAGAAGCCAAACGGTAACCTGCGCGCTGCGAATACCATGATGGCACATCACAATGAGCTTCTCATCTTGCGAAGACAGGTTTTCCGGTAATATTTCCGCGCCTTCTGCAGCAAGTCTGCTTAAAGGCAGCTCGACGACTCTGGCATGTTCTACCCGTGCGCGATAGAACTCTTGCTCTTCGCGCACGTCCAGTATCCAGGCGTTCTCGTTTTTTATGAGCTCATCAGACTCAGATGCACTGATTTCCGGAGCTCCGTAAGGATTCGGCATTTAAAGACCTTCTATTAGCTATTAACCTTCTCACTCGCCTGAATAATGTCCCAGAAACTTTTTGAATCCAGGCAGGCACCACCTACGAGTGCTCCATCGATATCCGGTTGGCTGAGTAACCCTTCTGCATTTGCCGGCTTAACGCTACCGCCATACAACAGACTGGTTTTTTTGCCAACGCCCTCACCAAACAGGGCGTCGATCATCTCACGAATAAAGGAATGCACTTCCTGAGCCTGATCCGGTGTCGCTACCTTGCCGGTTCCGATTGCCCAGACCGGTTCGTAAGCAATAGTAATTTGCTTCATATCTGCCGGCGTTAGGTCCTTCAGATCCCACTCGATCTGATTCAGAACGATATCGCGGGTGAGATTTTGCTTGCGCTCTTCCAGAGTTTCACCTACGCAATGAACAATCTTCAGCTTGTTATCCAGCGCCAGTCGAATCTTCTTTGCCAGCATACCGGCATCCTCTTTAAAATAGGCACGCCTTTCCGAATGGCCGATCAGAGTATATTTCGCTCCGGCATTTTTAACCATTTTAGCGGAGACCTCTCCCGTAAAAGCCCCCTCTGCTTCCCAGGCGATATTCTGAGAGCCGGTTAAAAGCTTCGTCCCTTTTGCCGTGGCGGCGACATGAGATAGCGCTGTAGCCGGTGGGCAGACCAGCACTTTGGTCTTCGAAAGAGGTTTCTTCTCCATACGTTTTATCAGCTGGTTTGCCAGACGAACACCTTCCGGAATTGTCTTATGCATTTTCCAGTTTCCGGCAATAATTTTCTGAGCCATTTCCACTCCTTCAGATATCGATATCAATACGTTTCTTAATTGTCCGTCAGCGCAGCGACGCCCGGCAGCGTTTTACCTTCCAGAAATTCAAGGGATGCACCGCCTCCGGTAGAGACGTGAGAAAGCCGGTCTTCCAGGTTAAACTTTTTCACCGCTGCTGCGGAATCACCACCACCTACGATCGTTGTGGCACCGTTATCGGTAATTTCAGCCAGTAGTCTTGCGATAGCTTCCGTGCCCCTGGCAAAGTCAGGAATTTCGAAAACACCCATCGGGCCATTCCACACGACGGTTTTTGCACTACGTAATATTTCTTCAAACTTGCTTATAGAGCCGGTGCCAATGTCAACACCGATCCGGTCTGCGGGGAACTCATGAACAGCAACCGTTTGAACGTCTGCGCCCTGCTCAAATCGATCGGCGGCCAGAACATCCAACGGCAGTTCAAGGCTCGTACTGCTATCCTGTGCCTTAGCCAGAATTTCTTTCGCCATATCGAGGCGTTCCTCTTCAAGAAGCGACTTGCCGATTTCCCAGCCGTGCGCCTTATAGAAGGTAAAGATCATTCCGCCACCGATAAGCAGAGCATCTGTTTTGCCCAGCAGGTGTTCAATTACGTCTATCTTCCCGGAAATCTTTGCTCCTCCCAGAATCGCAACAAATGGACGCTGCGGGTTCTCCAGAGCATCCCCCAGGTATTTCAGTTCTTTCAGCATTAAGTAGCCCGCAGCACACTGATCAAAGTGAGTCGTTACGCCGGCAGTAGATGCATGAGCACGATGAGCGGTTCCAAACGCATCGTTGATGTAACAATCGCAACCTTTGGCAAGTTCGGCTGCAAAAGCATCGTCATTGCCGGTTTCCCCGGCATGAAAACGCAGGTTTTCCAATAAGAGCACCTCTCCATCCTGCAGTGCTTCTTTCATAGCCAGAACATCATCACCGATACAATCGTTTGCAAAACGTACAGATTGCCCCAGCAAAGATGTTAGATGCTCAGCTACCGGCTTTAATGAGAATTCTTCTTTGCGCTGCCCCTTGGGCCGCCCCAGGTGTGAGCACAGTATGGCGCGCCCCCCATCGGCTAAAACCTTTTTGATTGAAGGCAAAGCAGCACGAATACGCAAGTCGTCGGTAATCGTCCGATCATCATCCAGCGGCACATTAAAATCTACGCGCATAAGGACGTTTTTTCCACGAACGTTCAGGTTGTCAATTGAAAGTTTGGCCATGCGAGGCTCTCCGGCAAAAAGGTTAGACAAAAAAAACCATGCCCGGCAAAAAAAATTGCCGGGCATGAAATATTCAGAAACACCAGATTACATACTGGCCATCTTCTTCAGAATATCAACGGTGCGGCAGGAATACCCCCACTCGTTATCATACCAGGTAACAACCTTTACCAAGTTTCCACCCATTACCTTTGTCGATAGTGAGTCAACGATACTGGAATGTGGGTTGTCGATAATATCAGTTGAAACGATCGGGTCTTCAGCAACTTCCAGCACGCCTTTCATCGAACCAGCGGCGGCCTTCTTCATCGCATCATTAATTTCTTCAGCTGTGGTGTCTTTATCGAGTTCAGCAACCAGGTCAACCAGCGAGCCGTCCGGAACCGGAACGCGCATGGCCATACCGTCCAGCTTGCCCTGCAAGTCAGGAATAACCAAACCAACGGCTTTTGCAGCACCGGTAGTGGTAGGGATAATATTCTGAGCAGCGGCGCGGGCGCGGCGCAGGTCTTTATGCGGAGCATCCAGCGTATGCTGATCGTTAGTATAACCGTGAATTGTGGTCATCCAGCCGCGACGTATACCAAAGGTGTCGTGCAGAACTTTTGCCATCGGGGCAAGACAGTTGGTAGTACAGGATGCATTTGAAACCAGCTTGTGCTCAGGCTTTAGAATATCGTCATTCACGCCAAGAACCACGGTGGCATCCATCTCATCCTTTGCCGGTGCAGACAAAAGAACCTTTTTAGCGCCGGCTTCCAGGTGCAGGCTCATTCCTTTGCGGTTTGTAAAAACACCTGTGGACTCGATAACAACATCAACATTCATTTCTTTCCACGGAAGCTGGGAAGGATCACGCTCAGTAAGCATTTTCACACGACGGTCACCGGCAACAAGGATATCTCCTTCCAGAGAAACCGGCACCGGATAACGACCGTGAATAGAGTCGTACTTTAATAAGTGAGTCATTGTTTTGTCGTCCGCAAGATCGTTCAGAGCGACAATTTCAATATCCGAATCGTGCTGCATGGCTTTAAAAGCCAGTCGACCAATGCGGCCGAACCCGTTAATTGCTACGCGTATAGACATAGAAATCCCCTTTTGTACTTGTTTGATTAGACTGTTTATTTTTTAGCTTTTATTGCATTATCTGGATGCTGCACTACCTAAAAACTACAACTTTATAATCGTCTTTGCCAGCTTTTAGATAAGTCAACAATATATCTATGCCCGCCTTTTTTTGCAAGTTGCTTGATTGAATTTTGCTTGATTCTGCCGCCAACCAAGTGTAATTTTAATATCTTGTCTGCTGTGAAAAAAACATTCGTCAGTCCTGTTATTTTTAGTTTAAAAATCGGATAATGTGACTCATAGCGGATTTCCTGCAGATAATTTGTACATATTTACCACTGATATGTCTGCGGACATGTCAAAACTGCAATCTGTAATTATAACGGGTATTCGCCGGAACTTCTATTCCTGCATAAAGTTCGAAAATTGAAAGTCGAATATGTTGGGGATAGTGTAATTGTCTGCCGGCTTACTTTCCCGGCACGGTAATGTGAATTATTATGATGAAAAACGTCTTTAAGTGGCAGGATGTTCACAAACAGTCGACGATGGATCGGAACGGCAAGACGGTATTGACATATGCTACCCATTTCAGGAGGTTTTCGATGCGTCTAATTCTTGTCGCAGCTCTACTCATGTTTCTCTTTTCCTGTAGTTCTAAAACAGTAAAGGAGGAGATTCCGGAAGAACAGGTTCCGACCAGCCTTCTTGAATTGGGTGATGCGTTTTACGCGGAAGGTAATTATGAAAATGCTTTTCGTGCGTACGGAAGCATCTATAATAATTACCCAACCAGCCGCGAATACATTGATGCTGCTATCGGACTGAGTAAGACCTATGGCAAGTTGGAGAACTATGAGAAAAAGTTTGATATTCTCTATGCCCTGCTCCGCGAAAATCTTATTCCCTCCAAAGTTCCGGATGTATACAACGCCATTGCAGAGTTCTATGTCGAAAGTGCCGGTATATCCGAGCAGCTAACCGGTGAAGATTCCGGTGATTATTTAACGGCAATCAGCTACTACGATAAAGCGATAAAGTATCCGAACAGCGAAGACCCAAATGCCAAAAGCTATGCGCAATTCAAGATTGGCGAAGTTTACGAGCTTCTGAATAACTACAACGAAGCTATTGCCGCATATAAGGGAACGATAGGAAACTATGCGGATAGCGAGTGGGCTCAAAAAGCCGAAGAGAATATCGCTTCGATTGAGGATCGCGAAAGACTGAGACGGGAATATGAACAAGACGGCTTACTTCCGGTCAGTAATCCCCCGCTCGGCACAAACGGCAGCAGCGAAGAAAGCATGCCTGAGACCGAAACCAACGGCAAATCCGAGATGAGCGAAATGTTACCAACAACGGAAATGATGCCGGATTCAACAACTGTTCAACCGGACAGCACGATTAAAGAAAATTAAGATCATATCTACTTATGCCCGCTACATCAGCGGGCATATTTTTTTTGGCCACCAATGAAACTGACTCCTGAATTTATCCACAAACTGCCCAAAACCGATTTGCACGTGCATCTTGATGGCTGTTTGCGTATTCCAACCATTATTGAACTCGCCGCAAAACAGCAGGTTACCTTGCCTTCAACAAAGCCTGAGACACTAGCTAAATATGTTATGACCGGCAAAAGCTGTAAAAACCTCGCTGAATATTTAAAAGGCTTCGACATCACTCTGTCCGTTATGCAGGAAGAAGAAGCTCTCTATCGTGCGGCTTACGAGCTTGCGGAAGATGCGGCTTCAGAGAATACCTGGTATATGGAGGTACGCTACTCCCCTATTTTCCATACGCGTAATGGAATGAAGCTAACGACCATCGTCGATGCCGTTCTGCAGGGTCTCGCAGATGCTGAAAAAGCATTTAATATTAAGACGGGGGTTATTATCTGTGGGATGCGCAATATAAATCCCGAAACATCATTAATGCTGGCAGAGCTTGCTGTGGCCTATAAAAATCGCGGAGTTGTTGCGTTCGACCTGGCCGGTCAGGAAGAGAGTTATCCGGCAAAGCATCACAAGGAAGCATTTTACCTGACTCGCAATAATAATATCAACACTACGGCACACGCTGGTGAGGCTTATGGCGCTGAAAGCATACACCAGGCTATACATTACTGCGGAGCTCATCGGATTGGACACGGTACACGCCTTTATGAAGACGGCGACCTATTGAACTACTGCAATGATCACCGAATACCGCTGGAAATTTGCCTGCTAAGTAATATCCAAACCGGTGCGGCAAAAACTTTAGAACGCCATCCGCTAAAGCTCTACTACGATTATGGTCTGCGCGTCTGCATCAATACTGATAACCGCCTGATATCTGACACCACCCTCACAAACGAATATTATTTGGCTGCAAAGCACCTTGGCTTCGACCTGGAGGATATCAAAAATGTTATCACGGATGGTTTCAAAAGCGCATTCCTGCCGAAACGAGAACGTTCTCAGATGCTGGCGAAAGTAACCGCAGAGCTTGATAAATTTGAGCTGGAATAATCCGACAAAAAAAGCGCGGGTGTTACCCGCGCTTTTTTCTTCTATTTAAATCCTCACTAAAACAGCATCTTTAAGTATTCGCTCCATGGCATTTTTTGTATTTCTTGCCACTTCCACAGGGACATGGATCATTACGCCCAACTTTCGCAGCTGCTCTTACAGGCTGCTGACCGCCCCCCTGCTTATTTTGCTGTCCTCCGCCCTTTGGTTGACCGCCTTCTTGCGGAGCACCACCGCCGCTGTAACCCATATTGGTAGCGTCCTTGTGCTGCGTAACCATCCGCGTGGGAAGACCACGTCGACGTTCCTTGCGATCCTGTTGGGCGGGAACAATTCGCCAGAAGAGTGACAATGTCTGCTGAGTGATGTTATCCGTCAGGTCCAGGAACATCTCATAAGACTCCCGCTTGTATTCAATGAGCGGGTCTTTCTGACCGTATGCCCGAAGGTTAATACCTTCCTTCAGCATATCCATTTGATGCAGATGATCTTTCCAGAGATCATCGATTACGTGCAGTGCCAACCGGCGTTCAAAGTCATTTACTTTTTCACGATCGCCCAGGCTTTCCATTTTGTATTCACGAATCTTTACTGCTTCATCCAGAATATACTGCTTCAAATCCGCAGGACTCATTTCCATCAGCTGTTCATCGCTAAGACGGTTCAGGTCGATCATCAGCGTTCTGAGCAAAATATCATTCAGCCCCTCAATATCCCATGCGTCGTTACCACGACGATCGTCGAGATAAATCTCGAACTGAGCTTCAACAAAATCTCCCAGCATACTGCGGATTTTTTCCTCATCCATAGTACCCTTCAGGAGATTACGACGACGTCCGTAAATCACTTCACGCTGCTTGTTCATCACGTCATCATACTCAAGAAGATGCTTTCGAATGCTGAAGTTCTGCCCTTCAACACGCTTTTGAGCACGTTCTACCGCCTTGGTAACCATGGAATGGCTGATAACCTCGCCTTCCTCGGCTCCCAGTCGGTCCATTACCTTAATCATGCGGTCTGAGCCAAATAGTCGCATCAGGTCATCTTCCAGAGAGAGGAAGAAGCGACTGGAGCCCGGATCACCCTGTCTACCGGCACGACCACGTAGCTGTCGGTCGATGCGGCGGGCTTCATGGCGTTCCGTACCGATAATTTGCAGACCAAAGGGAGCTTCCTGTGCACCGGTTCCATCGGTGTCCAACTCACCCCGAACGCCTTTGCCAAGTTTAATATCCGTGCCTCGTCCGGCCATATTCGTTGCAATGGTAACCGCTCCCGGCTGACCAGCCTTCTGCACAATCTCGGCTTCCTGCTTATGGTATTTCGCATTCAGCACATGATGCGGCACTTTACGGCGCTTCAACATGCGGCTGAGCACTTCTGAGACCTCTACGGTAATCGTTCCTACCAGAACCGGTCTTCCAACCCGATGCAGTCTTTCAACTTCATCAACCACGGCATTATACTTCTCGCGCTTGGTGCGATATATCTGATCTTCCATGTCCGCACGCGCAATCGGTTTATTAGTCGGAATAACCACAACGTCCAGCTTGTAAATATCCCAGAACTCATTTGCCTCAGTTTCAGCAGTACCGGTCATACCGGCCAGCTTATCGTACAATCGAAAATAATTCTGTAGCGTAATGGTTGCCAGTGTTTGTGTTTCACCTTCGACCTTTACGTTTTCCTTCGCTTCCAGTGCCTGGTGAAGACCGTCGCTGAATCGGCGACCGTACATGATTCGTCCGGTAAATTCGTCTACAATCAGAACCTTACCTTCCTGAACCACATAGGTTACATCTTTTTCAAAAAGCGCATAAGCCTTTAACAGCTGAGAAATATTATGAAGCTTCTCATTCTTGCGGGCATACTCCATCTGGAGCTCATTTTTTTGCTCACGCTTTTTCTCTTCGCTGAGATCTTCCTCTCCTTCAATCCTGCTGAACTCTTCCGGTAAGTCGGGTAGAATAAACTCGTTCGGATCGTTTGGAGCCAATTCTTCCCGTCCCTTATCGGTGAGATCGGCAATATTCTTTTTCTCATCAACGCTGAAGTAGAGTTCTTCGTCAACCTCATGTAGGCGTTTATCGCGGATAAAAGCATTTTCGACCTCGAACACCAGCTTCTGCACACCTTCGCGTTGAAACAGCTTTCTCAGGCGGTTGTTCTTGGGAGCACCGCGCTGGGCAATCAGCAACTGTAAGCCGGCTTCTTCCAGCTTTTCTTCTTCCAGCAGCTTTTCACCCTCAGCAATAAGTGAAGTAACGTAGCGATTTTGCAGGCGCACCAGTTTTTCAACAATTGGTTTCACCTGATTATAATTTTCATGCGATGAGTGTTCAACCGGTCCTGAAATAATCAGCGGTGTACGGGCCTCATCAATCAGAACACTGTCGACCTCATCAATAATACAAAAGTTATGGCCGCGCACCTGGGACATATAATCTTCATCTCCGGCCATGTTGTCACGGAGATAATCAAAACCGAACTCGTTGTTTGTACCGTAGGTAATGTCGCTCATATAGGCTTCACGACGTTTTGCAGGTTCCATATTGTTCAGAATAACACCAACGGTAAGACCAAGGAATTCAAAGATCGGACGCATCCACTCAGCATCACGCTGAGCCAGATAGTCGTTTACGGTTACCAGGTGGGCTCCCTTACCTTCCAGAGCATTCAGATACAGCGGGAGGGTTGCAACCAGGGTTTTACCTTCACCCGTTGCCATTTCGGCAATTTTACCCTGATGCAGAACGATACCACCGACCAGCTGAACATCAAAATGTACCATATCCCAGGCTGTTTCCTTGCCGGTTACCATCCAGGATTTTCCAACAAATCTGCGTGCGGTTTCTTTTACAACAGCAAAGGCTTCCGGTAAAATATCATCCAGTGTCTCACCTTCTTCCAGGCGACTGCGAAATTCCGGTGTTTTAGCCTGTAATTCTTCATCAGTAAGCGATTCATAGGATTCGAAGTAGTGGTTTATTTCGTCTACTGTGCTATCCAGTTTTTTTACTTCTCGTTCGTTTTTACTGCCAAAAACTTTCTTAAAAAGCTGAGTTACCATAGTTTCCTCTATTCAGTGGGAAGCATCTTCCCGACAAATTATTTTCAAGATATAGTTTACCCTTTGCTTTGATGGCGTATCGGGAAACAAGTTACAAAAATAGGCTTTTGGATATGCGTTCGCAATACTTTTCTTGAACGGAGGGAGAGCTATTGACCTGCAAAAAGGCGCATTGCCAGAAAGGACGGTAATTGGCTATCAACAATCTGTTGATAAGTGGTTTCAACCGGATATTCGAGGCGTCGATAGGTCAGTTTACCTGTTTCATCATCAAAGATCACAAAACAGGATCTCGGGTCGCCGTCACGCGGCTGTCCGATACTACCGACATTTATAATATAGCGATCGTTGTTCAAATCGAGCGTTAGCTCATCCTTATCGATAATCCCTTCTTTATAGGAGAAAACGACCGGAATATGGGAATGTCCGATAAAAGCAACGCGCTGTTTAATCGAATCAAGGTTTCTGCGGGCTTCATCTGCTGAAAATATATAATGCCATTCCTGCGGTTCCAAAGGCGTTGCATGAACAAACAGCGCTTTTTTGGCCGTAGAGGTAAAAGGCATATTTTCGAGGAATGTCTTATTGTATTGCGTCATCGTACGACGTGTCCAGAGGACAGCATCGCGGGCATATTGGTTGAAATGATTCACATCGGTAAGACCGAGAACAGCATGGTCGTGATTTCCCATGAGGCATACATCGGTGCGCTCTTTTACAAGCTCGACGCACTCATTGGGTTTGGGGCCATATCCGACCACATCTCCAAGGCAAATTATTTGAGAAATTTCTTCCGATTCAAGATGAGTTAATACGTTCTTCAGCGCTTCAACATTGCCATGAATATCGGAGATAATGGCGTATTTCACTAGGTATTGCCTTTTTGCTGGGGTTGCTTTTTACGGCTGAGGGCGACCTTTACAGGGATATTCTTTAGCAGCTTATTACCGGCTTTGAGCTCTTTATAAATTGAATCCAGTATACCGTTAACAAACTTGCGACTTTTCAAGTTACTAAAGTCTTTACTGATTTCCAACGCTTCGTTAATGGTCACCTCGACAGGAATGTCGGGAAAGTAGATCATCTCACATAAAGCCATTCGGATCAATACACGATCCAAAACAGCAACCCGCTGATAATCCCAATTGCGAAGATGCTTCTTAATGAGGTCGTTTAGTTCTTCCTCATTTTCAGTGGTTTTCACTACGAGATCCATTGTGAACGGGATAACCCGTTCCTCGAGGCTCTCAGAGACCTTTGATGTCACGTCCTTGATGTTTTCACGCAAAAAATCATTGGTGAAGAGAATTTGCAAGGCCGTCCTGCGAGCCAATCGACGAGAGAGCATTTCATTGTCCTCTAGCTGCTTAAAATCCGTTTATCCAGCACTATACTGAAGTTTTACACATGCCATCGTGCGCTTTATCAACACAATGCATATGTAATTCAGAATTAACCGGATAATCATAGCTGCTTATTACAGATATGTTGCCTTCGGTTCCCCTGAAGATATACGTCCCGCATATCTCTCAAAGGCTGCCTATCAACCGTTTAGTTGTCAATCAAAGATCGAGACTACAAGTGCGGAGAAAATCTCCGCAGTTTAAAAACGTATTGACCCCGCTTTATGCGGGATCAGAATTTATGCCTATTCTGCAAGAAATACAAACACGATTGTATTTATGCAACGGCTTCTACGACAACCGCAACTGCTTCACCACCACCGATACATAGTGATGCCATACCGCGCTGACCGCCAGTGCGCTTCATGTTATGCAGCAAGGTCGTAAAAATACGAGCTCCGCTGGCACCAATCGGGTGGCCAATGGCTATCGCTCCACCGTTTATATTGACCTTTTCAGGGTCAATTTCCAGGTCTGTATTCGCAGCCATGGTTACCACTGCAAATGCTTCATTTATTTCAAACAGATCAATATCATTAACGCTAAGGTCGTTCTTCTTAAGAACAGTTTTCATCGCGTCTACCGGAGCCGTGGTAAACCACTCAGGTTCTTTGGAAGCCGTGCTGTAACCGACAATACGGACCAGTGGCTTAAGTCCCATCTTTTCCGCGGTTTCGGCTGCCATCACCACAACTGCGGAAGCACCGTCGTTAATCGTAGACGCGTTGGCAGCTGTTATGGTCCCTTCCTTATCAAATACCGGACGTAGGGACGGCATTTTCTCAAACTTTACGCGTGCCGGCTCTTCGTCGACATCGACCACCGTATCGCCTTTACGCCCCTTTATCGTTACCGGGACGATCTCTTCCGTAAAATGACCGTCTTTTTGCGCCTGCTGTGCGCGACGATAGCTGGTTGCAGCAAATTCGTCCTGGGCTTCTCTGCTAAACTCGTACTTAGCAGCACACATTTCAGCGGCATTTCCCATGTGAAAGTCGTTATAAACATCCCAGAGACCGTCGCGGATCATGCTGTCGACTACCTGGTTATGTCCCATGCGATAGCCAAAGCGCGCTTTCTCAAGGAGATAGGGTGCATTACTCATGCTCTCCATTCCACCTGCAACAACCACATCGGCATCGCCGATTGCGATAGCCTGGCTAGCAAGCATAACGGCTTTCAATCCGGAGCCACACATTTTGTTGATGGTTAAGCAGCTGACGCTTTTCGGCAAGCCTGCATAAATAGCAGCCTGACGCGCCGGAGCCTGTCCCAGCCCTGCGGCAAGCACGTTCCCCATAATTACCTTATCTACAGCATCAGGTGCAACACCGGCCTTTTCCAGGGCACCCTTAATTGCAACGCTGCCAAGTTCTGGTGCACGTACAGCCGAAAGGCTTCCACCATAACTGCCTACCGGTGTGCGCACGGCAGAGACGATCACAACTTCTCTGATTGATTTGCTCATTCTTCTTCTCCGGTTGTATTTTTCTTATGTTCATCGTATGCAAGAATAATGTCGCGCACCAAGCGATGTCGCACGACGTCTGCCCTGTCGAGCTGTATAAATTCGATGCCGTCTATACCTCTCAGGATACTCAGAATCTCGATCAGCCCTGAGGTTGTTTTGGGCGGCAGGTCTATCTGAGTAGCATCACCGGTGACGATAGCCTTGGAGTTAACGCCAAGGCGAGTAAGGAACATTTTCATCTGCATGGACGTGGCATTTTGCGATTCATCCAGAATAACAAAGGAATTATTGATTGTCCGACCACGCATGTAAGCAAGCGGTATCACTTCAATTATACCCTGCTCCATGTATTTCTTAACCATTTCTCTCGGCATCATATCGCCGATAGCATCGTACAGCGGACGTAAGTAGGGATCGATTTTTTCCTTAAAATCTCCGGGTAGAAATCCAAGACTCTCCCCTGCCTCAACGGCGGGTCTTGCCAGAACAATCTTTTTAACCCGTTTTTCTTTCAGCGCCGCAACCGCCAGCGCAACCGCCATGTAGGTTTTCCCGGTACCTGCAGGACCAACGACTACAACCAGATCGTTCTTCTTGGAGGCCTTTACAATTTTATGTTGCCCCTTGGTTCGCGGTTTGATATAGCCGCTTTTGGTAAACAGAACCACTTCATCCAGTTCAGCCGCCGCACCTTCCCGATTTTCATCGCTGAATGCCTTGGTATCCAGAGTATCGGATTTTACGATGTGAATAAGCGTTTCAATATCTTCACGCTTTAGCTGTCCGTTTTTATTGGCAATGAAGGTGAGCTCGCTCAGGATGTTTTCAACCTGATTCGCTTCCTCTTCCGGGCCACGAATTTTGAGCTGGTCGCCACGCGCAATCAGCTGCACGGGAAAATGGCGTTCAATCAACTTTAAAAACTGATCGCCGATACCGTAGAGTACAATGGGATCTACTTTATCGACGTTGAATATTATTTCAAACTGTGTGGATTCGCTTTTCATATTCTCCTTTGGCTTAATGCTATAAACTTAAAAAGGCTCTCAGCGAAAGCCAAGAGCCTTTTAAGAATGCTTTTAAAAGAAAGACGTCGATTAACGACCGGGGATCTTCAGCAACGTGTGCGGATAGATCAGATTCGGGTCGGTTCCAATCAGGTCTTTATTGGCTTCGTAAATTGATTGCCAGCGGAAGGCGCTTCCAAAGCTACGTGCAATGCTGGACAGATCTTCACCGCGGGCAACGAAGTGCTCACCGATTCCAGCCTGACGCACAATGCGGAATACCTGACGCGGATAGATCAGATCAGGATCTTTGATCTGGTCGCGGTTAGCCGTGTAGATTCGCATCCATGCATAAGCATCGCCGAAGGTTTCCTGCTTGCCGGCAATTTTCCACAGATAGTCGCCACGAACAACTTCGTAACGTCCTGCAGCAGCGGGCTGACCTTTTTGCTCAGCCTGTTCGATCAGACCCTGAATACGCTGAATCGCAGCATACGGATCGGGACCGAGGCTAATCTTGCTCTTCTGCAGTTCAGCCAAGCGATCCTTGAAACCTTGCAGTTCGGAACGACGGCTATAAATTTCTTCCGGGGAAAGCGCAACAAACGCTTTCAAGTCGTTTTCCAGAGCGGTAAGCTCTGCCATGTAGGCTTCATAACCGGCTTTATCGGTGCCGAGAGCAGCATAAATCTCTTCCCACTCTGCATCGGTAGCGGCCATTGCCTCATCTATTGCGGTCTGAGTAGCTGCTTTAGCGGCATCACATTCTGCAATAGCTGCTGTAGCGTCGGCAAGTTTCTTCTGCCACTTTGCCAACTCAGCAGTGTATTCTTCCATCTTCATTTCTTCATAATTGTAGCTGTACTGCTGGCCAAACGCACTAGCGGCGAAAAGCAAAACCAGCAAACAGGTCGTAATTGAAAATGCTTTTGACATAATCTGTCTCCAAATGGTTTGCTTAAAGTTATTCGCCTTGCCAGGATGCCAGACGTTCCATCATGGCAGCTTTTTCATCCTTCACACGCTGAAGTTCTGCCTGTGTGCTGGAAAGCTTGTTATCCAAGGCCGATTTTTCGGAATTACAGTCTGCTACTTTTTGCTCGGCGGAGAGAGCTGCTGAACGAGCTTCTTCCATCGCGCGGATCTGCTCTTCATTCGGATGACTACTGCATGCCGATGTGAGGAACAGTGCAGCGGCTGCGAGAGCAATCACTACGGTATTCATTTTTTTGACCAAAACCATTGTTAGTGGCCTCCTCTGGATTAGTATTGGCAAAAAAATAACGAAATCAGAAATTAGTGTCAAGGGCTATTCCTATAAATTTCTGACATTTATGACATTTTTAGAGGAATAGTCCTGTTTTATCCGTCGATTTTGTGAATCTTTTTGCCTGATTATACAGCGACTTATTTTTTATCGGCGATTTTTAGCCCCAACTCCCTCAACTGCTGCTCATCAGCCGGACCGGGGGTGTTTTCCATAAGTCCAACGGCACTGGCAGTTTTGGGGAAAGCGATTACGTCGCGAATGGAGTTAGCACGGGCCATCAGCATTACCAGCCGGTCGAAACCAAAAGCAACACCACCATGCGGCGGAGCACCATATTCCAGTGCTTCGAGTAGAAAGCCGAACTTGGCCTCAGACTCTTCAGGACCCATTTTAAGTGCGTCAAACACCTGCTGCTGCACCTCACGGGTATGGATACGTATACTGCCACCGGCAATCTCGTTCCCATTATAAATCAGGTCGTATGCTCTTGCCAGCACTTCACCCGGCTCACTTTCCAGTTTATCCATATGCTCTAATTTCGGCGAGGTAAACGGATGGTGTCTTGCGACATAACGATCCTCGTCCTCGGAATACTCAAACATCGGGAAGTCGACGGTCCAGTGCAGCGTGTGAAGACTTTCATCGATCAGCTCCAGCTGAGCTCCAAGCTTATTCCGCAGAAATCCCAGCAGCGAAAGAGCCGTTTCACCATTTTCATTGGCTACGACCAATATAAGCGCATTCTCATTCAGTGCCAGTTCACTGCGCAGTGCAGTCTGTTCAGCTTCACTGACGAACTTGCTGATACCACCTTCAAAATTGCCGTCCTTATACTTCATGTGTGCAAGACCACCGGCTCCGAGTGAGCGCATATACTCCACCAGCTGATCAATCTGCTTACGTGAAAAATCCGCTGCTTCATTCACAACCAGTGCGCCGATCCGTCCTCCGGTATCAAGCACGCTGCGAAAAATCTTGAACTCAGTTGCAGAGAAGATCTCGTTGAGATGCTGAATTTCAAGACCGAAACGGGTATCCGGCTTATCGGAACCATAACGCTCCATACATTCTTTATAGGTATATCGCGGCAGCGGCAGATCGAGCTTTACTTCGAGCACGTCGGCAAACAGCTGCTCCATAAACCGCTCAACCACGTCAATAACGTCTTCTTCCTCGACAAATGACATTTCGACGTCAATCTGGGTGAATTCCGGCTGACGGTCACTGCGCAGGTCCTCATCACGAAAGCACTTTACAACCTGAAAATACTTGTCCAGGCCGGCCATCATCAGAATTTGTTTATACGTCTGAGGAGACTGAGGTAGTGCAAAAAACTGGCCATGTTGCAGCCTGGCCGGTACTAAGAAGTCCCGCGCTCCTTCGGGTGTGCTCTTTGTCAGGACCGGAGTTTCAACCTCAAGAAATCCTTCATCCGAGAAAAACCGTCTGGACGCCTGGGCAATTTTGTGACGATAGACCATCATATCTCTGAGACGCTCACGCCGTAAATCCAGGTAGCGATACTTTAGACGAAGGTCTTCAGACGCTTCCACATAATCTTTTATCTCAAAGGGAGGTGTTTTCGCCGTGTTGAGAATCTCCATCTCTTCTGCGTAGATCTCTACTGCCCCGGTAGTAAGATCGGAATTGATATTTTCTTCCGGTCGCGCCATTACCTTACCCGAGACCGCAATAACAAATTCGGATCGCAGCTTTTTACTTTGCTGATAAGCCTCATCTTCGCTAGGCGAAAACATCACCTGCACCGAGCCGTAACGGTCGCGCAGGTCAATAAAAAAGACTCCGCCTAGATCACGCCAGTTACTTACCCAGCCGCAAACCACGACATGTTTATCTTTTTGTTCGAGCGTAACTTTTCCGCAGTGATGGGTACGCTTGAGTTTCATAGTGTTCTCCTGAATAGAATAGTGCCTGAAGCCGCAAAATATACATGGACGTTTGCGAGCAATCAAGTGTAAAATTGCATGCGGATATTTTTAAGGCAAAAAACAACGCAGCCCACGGTTTAAACCGTGGGCTGCGAGAAAAGATATGTAAAATTTGGGAGAAATTTCTAGAAAATAAAGGGAACGCGAATTTTAACCGGTCCACCGTCATCAACAGCACCAAAGCGCCAGCGCTTGATGTTACGGAGAATACAGGATTCGAGTCGCTTATCGCCCAGTGACGAATTCAGGATACGTGCCGTGCTCACACGACCGCGAGGGGCAATCGTAATCTCAAGATCGATACGACCCTTCAGATTCGGGTTCACCTTGGCGCGCTGCTTGTAACAGTATTCAATCGTTGCGCTCTGCTTATTGATCGAAGCGGTAATCGCTTCAGGATCACGTGAACCGGCACCTTGTGTCAGGCGAACATTCTCAGATTTCAGATTGATCTTACCGCGTCGTGAAAAGTTGGAGCTTCCGCTAACGGTCTCACCGGAAATCATATTGTCGATTCCCACATTGGAACCATCGTTACGCTGACCGGAACCTTTCGCAGCACGGGTGCGATCTCCGGGGCTTCCGGCTGTTCGGATACCGGTAGTTCCTTCAACCACTGATCCGATATCACCAACGCCGCCACCTTCGAGATTCTGCAGCACATCGTTATAAGCCACGTTACCGGAACCCTGTCCACCGGCTGATGTTGCGATAGCCAGGATACCCTGATTGGCCACTTCCTGCTGCATTTTGCGGGAGCGTTCCTCGGCCGAAGCCTTGGTGCGTTGTCTACGCTCTACCTTCTGCGTCTGCGATTCCTCGACGCGTTCGCGGCCCTTATCGCTTACATCGGTTTCTTCTTCCTCTTCGACGGGAACTTCACCGGATCCCTGCTCTTCTTCCGGCTCTGGCTCCGGCTCGTTTTCGACGATAATATCGGCATACACCTTTTGGATAACACGTTCCTTCAAGCGGCTGATCTGATCATCACTGAGCTGCCAATCCTGAGAGGCGACATAGAAGCCGAATCCATAAAAGATTATAAAACTAAGCAGAAAGATGCTGTAGTAGCGTTTGTCGATATTCTCGAACAAACCGCGCTCAAATTCTTTCGGGAATCCGGCCAGTCTAAAGCCACCGGCACCTGGACGTTTTACATTCATTTAATTGTTCCTCTGACTACTGGATAAAATCCTGTTATACGCTTATTTCTCTCTGATCGTTAATAAGCGCAGCTTGTTGAATTCTGATGAACCACAGGTATAAATCACCTTAAATAAGGTTTGAAATGGTATGGTTTCATCTGCTACAACAATCACTTCATGCGTAAATGGTATGGCGTAATTCTCTTCATTCTTCTTGGCCTCTTCTGCCCGACGATCCAGCTCGGTAAACAGAGGCGTAATAATAGCAAGATTCTGATCAATATCGCCAATGCCCATGACCGGCTTATCCGACACCAGGATATTTTCTCTGGTAACAGACACTGTCAGTTCCTTATGCGGAGCCTGAGTACTCAGCGAATATGGCAGCTTCAGGTCGCTTGACGGCGAGATGATAGCTCCGGTCGTTGAATACGTTTTCAGCAGGAACAGCAGAATAATGGTCATGGCATCCATCATCGATGTAAGATTTAGCTCTTCATCGGCGACGGTTTTATGCTTTTTAGCTCTCGATGGTACAAATGCCATTCGATTATTTCCTTAATTAGTAGTGCGTTAAATAACCTGTCCGATATTTATCTGCGGAAACAGTTCCTGCTCGGTCCCGGTTGAATCTTCATAAACGGTTACGAAGTCGATCAACTTGATAATATGTTTGTATTCAATATCCGCCTCTGCAGAAATGATTACGCTTTTATCATCGACAAATCCCTTGCCTTTAATAGCCTCTTTTATTTCGCCCAGCTTGTTTTGCAGCTCGGCAAAATCATAGGTTCCATCGGTATTAATAGCAATTGTGGGTTCGTTTTCCGTTGTAGCTTCACCGGTTAAATATCCGGCGCGATTACCGATATAAACACCGGTTTTCGACAGGATCACCGTTAACTGGAACCGCTTTTCTTTCTCAACCTCTTCGCCCGGAGCCCGGCTGTCGCCACTGCGGCTTGCGGGTGGTAGATTAAGTTCGCGGATGGACAGTTTTACAAACTCGGCGCTATACAACAAGATCGGAATCAACACCACCATCAGGTTCATGACGGGCCGGATATCCAACGGGATCTCTTTGATCTTGTTGGTCGAGCGCATGGATGGTTTAAAAGCCATAGCTATCTATCCAATCTTCTGGTTTAGCGGTTTCCGGTAATCAGGTTAATCAATTTAACCAGGTGCTCATCCATATCATCAATAATCTGAGCAGTTTTGTTCTGAATAACGTTATAGGCGACAATCGTCGGGATGGCTACAGCCAGTCCAAAAATTGTCGTGTTCATCGCAGTAGAGATACCTGAAGCCAGCAGTCTGGTCTTCTGATCGTCCGGAATCTCTGCGCTACCTACGGCGGCAAACGCGATGATCAGACCATAAATCGTTCCCATCAAACCGGTAAGAGTGGCAATATTGGCAATCATCGACAGATAATTGGTGCGTCGCTGGAGCTTCGGAATCACTTCCAAAGTGCCTTCATCCACAGCATTCTGAATGGAGCGGAAGTCCAGGCTCTCGCTTTCGGCTACACGCTTCAGTCCGGCAAGCACAACATAAGGAAGTGCCTTTTGTTTTCCGGCCTCACACAGCTCGATAGCACGCTTAATGTTACCACTGGTTACATATTTGCGAATTTCCATCATGAACTTATCGGAGTTTACGTTTGAACGCACCATTACGTAGTAAATGCGCTCTGCAGCAATAGCTACAGCAACCACCAGAAAGAACAGGATTAACCACATGAACGCGAAGCCATCCGAAGATGTGCTAAAAGACTTAAAAAACTCGTTCCAAAACTGGGTTCCCATAAAAAATTTCTCCTTGGTATTGAACAATCAAAAAAGTAATCGTCGGTTAAAATCGCTTCTTATTTAGCAGGGATTGAATATCTTTAATCGATTTAATCTTTCCACTCGTATTCGGCGTGAACTTCAGTTCTTCGGACTTGCTTGAGAGTTCGGAGGTGAAGCTTTTTTCTACCTTTACTTCGTCGAAATCTGTTTTTTTACGTTTATCGAGGATCTGCACCTGCGGCAGCTCAACGCGTGTATCTACAATCTGCGCCTCAAGCTGAATAACCTGCTGAGGATTTGTAGCGCGCTGCGGCGGATCCTGTGGTTCCTGCGGTTCCTGGGCAAAGAGAGAACTTCCACCCATCAACAGGACAACAACACATATTTTAAGTACGTTCTGCATCATTTTTTCCGCCTTTCTATTGGACAATACGGTTCTTGTTCAAGGTGACCGTCTTACGCAATGTCGCAGGATTGATATCGCTTTGTTGCGTTTGGCGAATCTTATTAATCGTATCGGTAATTTCACCCGGTAACAGTTTTACGGAAAGGTGAAATTTAAGACCATATCGAGGCTCTCCATCGAAATCCGTCACAGAAACCGAAATCAGGTTTTCACCTTTTTTCAGGAATTCGCTAAACGTGGAGAAGCTGATAACGTCTGCCTTTTCGAAAGAATCGGCATCTTTTCCGTTAATATAAATATCGTTAATGTATAATCTATAACTGTCGTCCCCGGCGACGGCAATATAACCATCAATTGCGTTGTTCGACAGGTAAAAACGCTTTCTAAAATATGCTGTTAGCGTATCGCCGGTAAGAGCAGCCATTGCCGAATCACCCAGCGCCGAAGCATCCGGCGGGAATAGCACTGAATCCTGTCCGCTTACAGCCAGCGTATCGCTGTTTAAACGATCCTGCATTTCCAGCGGATTTCCGCCGAAGTCCGTTCCACCTACCGAAGCAGCTCCGCCAATCCATACTGCGGTCGGTGCAACCTGCAGCGAATCGAAAACCGGCGACTTCAGATCGAAGGGCACGCTGACAGAATTTGCACGTCCCATGCCGTTATCGATAAACTCTTCCAGGTTCCAGCCCGGGCTGTATGCTGTTGTGGCAGACCAGGAGGTATCGCTCTGCACCGTAACTTCTTCCTTCGGCAGATCTTCCAGATAGGTAGCCGGATCGATTTCAACCAGCTTTGCCAGGGTCAGACGAGTCCAGACGTTCTCAATCTCCAGCTCTTTACTTATGTCGTAAACAAATCCGAAAATTTCTTCGGAATAGCCCTTCAGCTCAAAGGCCTGGTCGTCAAAGAAGGTGCTTCCCAGCTGATAGTTCTCGTTCTGCGTGGAATCGAAGCGTGTAATGTAGTATTCACTCTTTGACGTCGGCAGTTCAGAGAGGTTTTGCAATGCTTCACCGGCCTCGTAACCGAAGTTGAACATCGCCTGCTCGGTGGTTTGCTTTGCGTCGTTGTTGATATTGTTATCCTGAGCAACCTGCAGCGTTACCTTATACTGGTTCATCGCTATCTTGGAGAACTGATTGGTAAAGAACGTCAGCTGCATCAGGTAATTATCCTGAAAATCGTAATAGTCCATACCGTCCTGTGTGCGACTTTCCTCACCACCTTCTATCAATCGTTCCAACGTGGGAACGGATTCACGATAGATATTGACGGTGCGATTAAAGAGCGCCTCATATTCCTGCGCTAGGATGTTACGGGCCAGCAATACTTTGCGCTTGGACTCTTCGACGTATTTGTTTTCCAGCTTAAGCTCTTCGGATACGGCGATATTCTTCAGGTGTGCTTCAATAGTGGTTTGCACCTGAGGTGCTACCAGCTGCTTTAGCACCTGATCCTCGAATACCAGCGCACGAATGCCGCTATTCGGGTTTTCAACCCGGAGGTATTCGGTAACAAAGTCAGACGACTTTTCAGCAACCTGATATTGAATCAGCGAAATCTTTTCCTTGGCACGATCATACCACTTGATCGCTACTGCGGAACTACTGTCAGCTTCGATTTCCTTTTTCACCAAAGCAGAGTCCGTCAGCGCGATCAGAGAATCCACCGCTACCACTTCCTCATCTTTAACGGAAGTGCTATCCAGGCTTATCTCAAGCTTTTCTGCGAGTGTCGGCAGATTTATCAACACATTCTTGTATTCTTCAACAGCACGGTCGTATGCCGGAACGGCCGCTTTAAATACGCGATCTTCTTCCACCAGTTGCTTATCGCGGGACAGGCTCGGATCGAGTTCCTGATTGGCGATGGCATTAGCGAACTCTTCATAGGATTCAGCTATCCGATACATCGCCTCAAAGCTGCGAATCGAACCCAGTCCGATAACCCGGGTAAACGTTTCCTGCACCTCATCCAGCTTATTACGTTTGCGATCAAGGGCTGCGCGCAGCTGCTGCTGCGGATAGCCAAGGGTAATGTCCTTGTATTCCGTATACAAGATTTCACCCAGCTTATAGTTGGCCTCTGCTGCAAAGAAGAGGTTCGGGTCCCGACCGGCACGCGCAAAGTTGTTGCTGCGATCGATCGCTTTATTAAACTCGGCCTTCGCCAGGTTAAAGTCGTTTTGATCGAAGTAGTAAACACCGCGATTATAGAAAGCTTCCACCGTCAGCGGGTCGTTCGGGTAAAGCGATGCGAACTCTTCGTAGATCTGGTTTGCACTGGCAAGATCATCCAGCTTAAGATAGTATTTTGCGTTCTCGAACAACAGGTCCTTGGACTCCGGATTGGAGGGATAGGATTTGATATAAACGTTGTTCGCGCGAATGGCTTCCTGCCATGCCTCAGCCTTGTCGTAGAAGAGACTGGCGTTAAACAGGGCGTTCTCAGCTTCCTTGGTTCCCGGGAAGGTATCGAAAATACGCTCGTTGGTACGGGCAACATTCAGGAAGTCTTCAAGCTCTTTATAGTCGGCGGCAATGTTGTTCAACGCCGGCAGAACCTGCTTGGACTGTGGGAAGTTATTCACCAGCAGTTCGTAGGTCTCAATAGCACGCAGCCATTCATCTGCCTGCTCGTAGTTACGTGCACCTTTAAACAGGGACAGGTCTACAAACGTCACGTATTCAGATGCTTCTTCATAAACGCGAATGTATTCTTTCGCGGCTTCGAGATAGCGCTCTTCCTGTTCAAGCTTTTCACCGTTTTTATAGATCGATTCACCGATGCGATTTTTAGCAATTTCAACCTGCTCGGACGGTATGTCGGGCGTGGTAAGAATCTTCTTGGCCACAACCTCGGCATCACGATACTGCCCCAGGAAGAAATAGCTGTTCATCAGCGATATTAAGCCAATGCTTTTTTGCTGTGCTCCGGGGAACTTGGTAACCATCGTCTTATAGTATTTTTTCGCAAGATCGAACTGACGGTGGTTGTAATAAAGCGCACCGGCTGCAGCGAGCACTGAGGGGGTTTCCGGTGAATCCGGGAACAGCTTGATAAAGTTGTCGTATGCCTCTGCCAGCAGGTTCTCTTCCGGAGAAAGATCCTTGGACGGCAGGCGGTTTGCCAGCTGATCGCCGTCTAAAACCGTCGGATCATCTGCTGCACGGGCAATCTTCACCAGCGTATCGGCAGCGTTAATCGCATTCACCGCAGCATCAAGCTGATGGTTCGTTTCGAGATAGTCATTACTGACGCGAATGTATTCGGTAAAAGCTTCCTCAAAGCGGCTGAGCTTCGTATCCAGAACAAACGCCAATGCCCAGTTAATTTCATAGGCATTTTCATCGGTCGGATAGTTTTCCAGGTAGCGATTACAGAGATTTACGAATTCCTCGTAATTAGCGATGGCAGATTCACCTTCAGCCTCACGCTCGGAGGAAATGGTAAACAAATAATTGATGTTCGTACGGAATGCTTCCTCGGTAATGCGATAGGCTTCATCCAATGCAGCAATGCGACCTTCGATATTGCGCTGCTCGAGCTGTGCATACCATTCGGACTTGGGGTTATAGCTTTCAAAAAGCATCTTGCGCTCTTCAAAGGCGCGCTCAAACTGCTCATCGGCAATAAAGGCATCCGCTATTTTCTTCTGCACACGCGGCGCATAGGCATGTCCGGGATACATATCGAGCAGCTGAGAGTAAGCACTGATCGCCTCGTTCCACTTGGTAATCTTGGCGTAGCGATCGCCCATATTTTCCATAACGTCGATACCGAACTGGGGTCTTTCCAGCTTTTCGATAAACCCGCGGGCATTATCTACACCGCTTTTTGCATAGTTCGGATCGATAAACGATGCCGCAATAAACTGCAACGCTTCAGGCTTCACATCAGCCCGGACGATCTCGCCGGTTGGGTCGAGTTCCTTCAGACGGTCGATATCCTGAACAACAGCCATGAAGTGAATGATGGCTTCGGTGTAGTAATCCGGATTCTCACCGGCAAGACGATAATAGCTCCAACCCAGTTTATACAGCGCTTCATCGTAGCGTGGAGAGTCTTTGTATTCCAACACGTTCTTATACAGCTGAATTGCCTTATTCAGCTTCAGAATCGTGGTTGAAAGGCTATCGCCTGGCTCCGGGTAGAAAAAACTTTCCGCAAGCTTCATGTAAGCTTCCGGGGCGTATTTACTTTCTGGGTATTCATCAATAATGGTCTGAAAGATCTGTCGGGATGCGACAGTCTCTTCCATCTCCTCAAGCAGATAAGCCTTGTTGTAATAGGCATCATCCACCAGATCAGATTCCGGAAAGTTCTTGATAATCAGATCATAAATTGCGATAGCCTTCTCGTAGTTCTGCTTCGGCTGCAGCGGTTCGGCAGGTGAAACGGAGAGTTCTCCGTTTTCGAAGGCCTTCTGCTGACGCTCATATTCGAGATACTTTTCATCGTATTCGTCGAAGCGGCGCTCGAATTCCAGATCTTCTTCTTCAATGTAGTATTCAGCTACGCGAATCAGAATCTTGTCCTGATTCGAGTTTTCTTCTTTGGTCTTACCAAGAAATTCGCGGGTAACGTCTACTCCACGCTCACGGATCTTTTCCTGACTATCCAGCAGCTTTTCACGCTCACTGGCAAGTATTTTACGAATCTTTACCAAATCCTCTACCGAGTAGATACTCAGGCTTGAATCTCCCAAAAATTCTTCCTGCGCCTGTGCAAAATTTACGCACAGCACGCTCAGGATAAAGGCTCCTATCAAGGTCAGCCGGATATTATTCAGCATCGTATTCATGTCAGCACTTCCGGGTTAGCGGTTCTCCTCTTCCGTTTCCGATTCCCGCGTATCAAAATATGACTCGCGGAAAGAACGCTCGCGCTCTGCGCGCAGCCTGGCCCGCTCTTCACGACGGGCTTTCATTGTCATGAAGCGGATTTCGGCTTCGATCTTCTTGATCTTGCTTTCGATGACCTCTTTACGGGTATCCAGTGTTTTATTGACGCGATCCAGTACGTCTGCGACCTGTAGGAGGCGTCCCTGCATTTTCTGTTTTTGATCGAAGTATACATTTATAATGCCAAACGCTCCGAGATCGCCCCAGCGATTGAATTCCGGATATGGATCTGCCTGCGTATCGATAGCATAGGTTTCAACCAGAACGCGGTCGTAGCGTTTGCGAATATGTTCCAATCGATCGTGTTTTTCTTCCAATTGTGTTACCATGCCGTATTGACGCTCCAGCTTGGCAACGGATATGCGATCCTGAATCTGCTGCAGCTTACCGTCGATATAAGCGATCTCGCCGATAATCTCTTCGCGCTTGCGCGTTATGTCGGCATGCATGGCTGCTTCTTCTGCAACGCCCTTGCTCACCGGATAATCATCAAACAGGTTCAGGTTCTGTGCTTCTTCCAGAATTTCCGGCGGAAATTCACGCAGTGCTGAGGCCAATCGATACTCCAGAGTATCGATGCGCACCAGTGCTGTGGTATTCTGCGTTTCACGCGCTTTAAGCTTCAGCGCATTCAATTCACGAAGCTGGCTAATCAGTGAATTCACCTCGCGATACACCGAAAGTCCGGCACTACTTGTCTCCGATACATCGAGATCCTGTAGTCGACCTTCCAGTTCACGTACCAGCCTGTCGGCTTTCAGATAAGCGGCTTTATCATTAGCTGCCAGCGACTTATCCTTTAATGAGAGAGCATCGCTATACTGCTTTTCAACCAGCTCCCGCTCAACCAGATACTCGTCAATAGAACCACGCTTCACTTTAGTCTGATACACATCGCGATACAGCGCAATTGCTTTTAACGGCTCGTTCTCAAGCTGATTGATGTATGCCAGAAGCCCGGTTGCCTCCATTTTATATGGAGAGCTATAGTATTCGTCCAGCAGCTCCTGAGCATACAGGCGCGCCAGATAAAAGTCCTTTACCTCGCCGGCTCCCTTATTTCGTTCATTTTCGAAATGAGCCCAGGCGAGTGCATTCAATACGTTATCGTATGAGGTAAACTGCCTGTCAACCGCATTCAGATAAAGGATCGCTTCCGAGTAATTCTTCCGTTCGTATTCAAGAATACCCAGTTTGTAATTTGCACGTGCCAGGATATACGGCGGTGTTCGCTCGTCTATGGTAAGCTGTAGATAGCTACGCACGGCATCATCAACCAACTGTCCATCCGCATACGCATTTCCGGTGAAATACTGTGCGAGATGATAGTAGGAATGTCCATCCGGAATATTGGCCAGCGTTTCTACTGTTCGGTCGATATTTCCAAGCTGGTAGTAAGCCATAGCCATAAGGAACTGGACATCATAGTAAGTCTCGAAGTCCGGACCGGCTACGTTTTGATAAAGTCCGGCATAACGCACGGTCTCTTCCGGATTCTTTAGCGTGTAGTTGATTTGCACCAGCCGGCTGTAGACATCAGCAATATATTCTGTTGAAGGATACTCGTTGAGCAGCTCTTTGTAATTCTCCTGAGCGTGCATCAAACGGTTCAGTGCAAAATTGGACTCTCCACGGTAGAACAACACATCGTCGAGGTTCGTAAAGCCCATCTCCGGATACGTTTTTGCGAGATCACCAAGCAGGCGTTCTGCGAGATCGTAATCCCCGAAGTTAAACTGAGTGTAGGCTACGTTCAGCTGCTGATTGAACATGCGCTCCAGCTGGTCCGGCGTTGAAGACTTATGCAGATTCCTTCTGGCCAGGATCACGTCGGCAAAGCGAACGTTCATTGTCACTTCATCCGTGCGCTTCCACTCAACATACAGATCGTAAATGGTCGGACGCGGTCCGGTTGCTCCTGAACCTTCTTCACCCACTTCGCCAAAGCTGCTGAGTAAGCGGTCTTTGGAGTTACCGATACGCTGGGTGAGTTCCCCTTGATTCTGCTGAGTATCCAGGCGAATCATCTCTTCAGATACATAGAGAATCTGAAGCGCGTCTTCGAAGACTTTTTTCTTTTTGAAATTCACATCGCGAATGTTCACGGTGTAACTGATGCGCTTTTCCAGCTCATCAACGAAGGTATCGAGCTCGCTGATGTTGGCGCTGTTCAACCGATCTCTAAGCTGATCGATTTCATCAAGCATACCGCGAAGGTCATCCAAATACTTCTCCTTCGCAGCTTTTGGGTCGCGCAGACGCTGAGAAATCTCATCGTTCACAAGACGCATCATGTTCAGTAGGAATTTTTCATCAGATATCTTTCTCTCGCCATACCGCAAATACAGATCATACACATACCGATTGAGTTCCGCCTGGAACTCAAGATCGGTAACGTATGATACCAGTCTTTGTAACTCTTCTTTGTCGGAAGATTGAGGAGGTAAGGCGTTAATAGTGGAGAAAGATATCAACAACAGAATCGAAATAAGGAGAATACGCCTCATAATCGTCACACCACTATTATCGTTAGATGGATTGCAGTTTAGTCAATAAATGATGTTACGCAGAGGCAGATGATCTTCTTTTCTTTGCCACCTTGAGGCGATTCGTCGCCCGGGCCAGAGCAGCTTCAGCGCGCACAGCATTGATCTTTGATCTATCCTGTAGTCTATCTTCGGCACGCTTTCTTGCTTTTTCAGCCCGATCGGTATCTATATCCTCAGCTTCTTCGGCGGTTTCCAGTAAAAACAGGACCTTATCATCCAGAACTTCTACAAAACCACCACTCACCGCGTAACTTTGAGTCTTGTCAGAGAACTCAATCTTTACTTCACCAATTCCCAGTGCACTCACGAGTGCCGTGTGTCCGGGTAGAACCTGAAACTGCCCCAGAACTCCCGGGGCAGAACAGCTTACCGCATTTTCATAGCTTCGCTTATCACTAGGTGTCGCAACTTCAATTTTTAAATTTTTATCCATTTTGGTAAAAATATAATCGCTGTCTTTGTGTTAGACTTTAGTAATTTTGTTCAAAACCGGAATAAAAAAATGATTCAGATCAAATACTTAGCTCTGCATTTTTTTGGCAGCTTCCAGAACCTGATCAATATTACCCTTCATATAGAATGCCTGCTCGGGAATATCATCGTATTCACCGTTTACCAGACCTTTAAAACCCTGGATTGTTTCAGCCAGCGGTACGTATTCACCCGGTGTTCCGGTAAAGACTTCAGCAACAAAGAACGGCTGAGAAAGGAAACGCTGAATCTTACGGGCGCGCTGCACAACCAGCTTATCTTCGTCAGAGAGTTCGTCCATACCAAGAATGGCGATAATGTCCTGAAGATCCTTGAATTTCTGCAAGGTTTCCTGAACAGCCTTGGCAACGTTGTAGTGCTCCTCACCGATGATATTCGGGTCGAGGATACGCGAGGTTGAGTCCAGCGGATCCACGGCAGGGTAGATACCCATTTCCGAGATAGAACGCGAGAGAACCGTTGTAGCGTCCAGGTGAGCAAAGGTTGTAGCAGGAGCAGGGTCTGTCAAGTCATCCGCGGGTACATAAACGGCCTGTACCGAGGTGATGGAACCCTTTTTGGTAGATGTAATACGTTCCTGCAGACCACCCATCTCTGTTGCCAGAGTCGGCTGATAACCTACAGCAGAAGGCATACGACCAAGCAGAGCGGACACTTCGGAACCGGCCTGGGTAAAGCGGAAGATGTTATCAACGAAGAGAAGAACGTCCTTACCTTCTTCATCGCGAAAGTATTCAGCCATTGTCAGTGCAGAAAGAGCAACGCGCTGACGGGCACCCGGGGGCTCGTTCATCTGACCAAACACCAGAGCCGTCTTACTGAGTACGCCACTTTCCTTCATCTCGTGGTAAAGGTCGTTTCCTTCACGGGTACGTTCCCCTACCCCGGCAAATACGGAATAGCCACCGTGCTCGGTAGCAATATTGCGAATCAGCTCCTGGATCAATACCGTTTTTCCTACACCGGCACCACCGAACAATCCGGTTTTACCACCTTTGGAATACGGCTCCAGCAGGTCGATAACCTTAATCCCGGTCTCCAGAATTTCGGTTTCCGTTGCCAGATCCTCAAATGCCGGTGCCGGTCGGTGAATAGGCCAGCTCTCTTTTGCCGGGATCGGCTCCTTCTCGTCGATGGCATCGCCGGTAACGTTAATCAAACGTCCCAGAACGCCGTCACCAACCGGTACTGCGATCGGCTTGCCGGTGTCCACAGCTTCCTGACCACGAACCAATCCGTCCGTGCTGTCCATCGATACGCAGCGCACAACGTTTTCACCAAGGTGCTGCTGAGCTTCGAGGACCAGTACATCATCATCTTTTCGTTCAACTTGGACAGCATTGTAGATCGCCGGAAGATTCCCGTCCGGGAATTCCACGTCCACCACCGGTCCAATAACCTGACTGATGACCCCTTTGTTCATATCTAGGTTCCTTTTCTTTTATCTTTTGTCTTTCTATAACACGGTAAAGATCAGATGCAGCCTGAGCCGCACCTGCATGTTCAGCAAACTGATTAAGAGGAGGCTTTGAGCGCCTCGGCACCACCGACAATTTCCAGAATTTCCGTGGTAATCGCTGCCTGACGAGCCTTGTTAAACTGCAGCGTAAGATCGCGGATCAGTTCCTTGGCATTTTCAGTCGCATTTTCCATCGCAATCATTCGTGCAGCCTGCTCGGAAGCAAAGGATTCCAGTAGAGCTCGCCAAACCTGCGTATTCAGATAGCGCGGCAGTAGTGCCTTCAGAATTTCCGGCTGGCCGGGCTCGTAGAGATACTCGGTTGAGGTAACACCCTCAAAGTCATCTACGTTCACCGGGAGTAAGTCGGAAACAACCAGTTGCTGGGAGCCAACGGACTTAAACTCATTAAAAATAAGCTTAACTGCGTCGAACTCACCACTGACAAATGCCTCAACCACTTCATTGGTGATGGTTTGAGCATTCGTAAAATCCAGATGTTGAAATATTTGAACATGACTCTTGTAAATGCTGTAGTCGCGCTTACTAAAAAACTCATGCACTTTCTTTCCAACGCAGAGTAGACTGACGTCTTTTCCACTATTGCGGCTAATTTCCTGCAGGGTAGATTTTATTACGTTACCGTTAAAGGCACCACAAAGCCCTTTATCTGCAGCGACAACCACCAGCAGGATTTTCTCCTGCGGACGCACCACCAGAAGCGGTGAATCCGGATTGTCTACGCTGGCCGCAAGATTCTGGATCAGCTCTTTTATCTTAACCGCATACGGCCTTGCAGCCAGCATGCGATCCTGAGCGCGCTTCATCTTTGCAGCCGCCACCATTTTCATGGCTTTGGTGATCTGCTGGGTGTTTTTCACACCCTTGATGCGCCCGCGTATTTCTCTTAATGTTGCCATAGGCTCTTATCCTTCCGCCTTGAAACTTTTCAGGAAGTTGGTGAGTGCCTCATCCAGTGCTCCGGTAATACCGTCGGTGAGCTTTTGCTCTTTCACGATATCGCTGAAGATGCTGGCGTGCTTGGCTTCGAGATAATTGATAAATTCATCCTGAAAACGCTTTACTGCCTCAACAGGAATATTATCCAGGTAGCCTTTGGTACCGGCATAGAGCAGTACCACCTGCTGCTCAACCGACATCGGTACGTACTGTCCCTGCTTCAGCAGTTCAACCAGTCGGGCACCGCGAGTCAGCTGATCCTGGGTATTTTTATCCAGATCGGAGCCAAATTTAGCAAACGCTTCCAGAGCACGATACTGAGCCAGATCCAGGCGCAGCGTACCGGCAACCTGCTTCATCGCTTTAATCTGAGCAGATCCACCTACACGACTAACCGAGATACCCACGTTCACAGCAGGTCGCTGACCGGCGTAGAACAGGTTCGGCTCCAGATAAATCTGGCCGTCGGTAATGGAGATAACGTTTGTCGGGATATAAGCAGACACGTCACCAGCCTGGGTTTCGATAATCGGCAGTGCCGTTAACGAACCGGAGCCTTTGTCTTCGCTCACCTTCGCGGCGCGCTCAAGCAGGCGGCTGTGCAGGTAGAATACGTCACCGGGATAGGCTTCACGACCGGGAGGACGACGAAGCAGCAGTGACATCTGGCGATAAGCGTTGGCGTGCTTGGACAAGTCATCGTAAACGATGAGTGCATGCATGCCGTTATCGCGGAAATATTCACCCATGGTCGCACCGGTAAACGGGGCCATGTACTGCAGAGCAGCAGATTCGGAGGCGTTCGCCTGTACAACAATGGTGTAATCCATTGCGCCGTTATCCTGTAGCGTCTTTACAACGCGGGCAACGGTAGAGGCTTTCTGACCGACGGCTACGTAGATACAGTATACCGGCGAGTCGCCTTTGTGAGTGTCTTTTTGATTGATGATGGTGTCGATCGCCACAGCGGTTTTACCCGTCTGGCGGTCACCAATAATCAGCTCGCGCTGTCCGCGGCCGATAGGAATCATCGAGTCGATAGCTTTCAGTCCGGTTTGCAGCGGCTCGTGCACCGATTGGCGATAGATTACACCAGGCGCCTTGCGCTCCACTTCCAGAAATTCTTTTGCGTCAATAGGTCCGCGACCGTCCTGCGGCTCACCCAGCGGGTTTACCACACGTCCCAGCAGCTCTTTGCCGACCGGAACCTGCACAATGCGTCCTGTACGCTTTACGGTTTCACCTTCTTTTACCTCGCGGTCTTCACCGAGAATTACCGCACCGACGCTGTCTTCTTCAAGGTTAAGAACCATGCCGTTAACGCCGGAATCAAAACTAACCAGCTCCCCGGCCATTACACTTTCCAAACCGTAAATACGCGCGATACCGTCACCTACCTGCAGAACGGTACCAACTTCATAAGCATCGGCCTTCTTCTCGAAACCTTCCAGCTGCTTTTTAATAATAGCAGAGATTTCTTCCGGTTTTACATCAACGGCCATGTCTTTTTCCTCATTGCGTATGATATTTTTCTACTGTATTAAACTTTCTTTCAGCTTGCCCAACTGATGTTTCAGGCTGTTGTCGTAAACCATATCGTTTATCTGAACAACAAACCCTCCGAGCAGACTGTCATCAATCTGCTGCTGCAGCTGTACGTCTTTGGATGTCATCGTATCCAGTTTTTTCTTCAACGCATCAAGCTGCTTACCAGACAGTGGAACAACGCTGGAAACAGTGCCTCTCAGCACTCCGTTGTGCTCATCGATCATGCGACGGCATTCGTCGATAATCTGCACCAGTTCGGCCTCGCGCCCCTTCTTGATAAGAATGGACAGAAACTCGAAGCTCAGCGGCTGGACGGTCTTTTTGAAGACCTTCTCAACCACATCTTGTTTCTGGTGCTTGGGAATCACCGGAGACTCAACAACCTGACGAAGCTCGTCCACGTTGTTGTAGTTGGCTTCCAGCAGGTCCAGATCTGCCGATACCTCGGCAAGCTTCTTTTCCGATAGCGCCAGCTCAAAGAGGGCTTTGGCGTAGCGCTTTGCAACACGAGACCTTCTCACGGATTCTTCCTTTTAGTTTTTGCTGCCGATCTGAGAAATCGCTTCGTCGATAATCGACTCGTGCTTGTTCTGATCAACAACCACGCCCAACAGCTTCTGGGTAGCATTCACCACCACTCCGGCAACCTCTTCTTTCAGCGAGGCAACCGCTGCCTGACGTTCTTTTTCGATATCGGCTTTCGCCCGTTCTACCAGCTTATCGGCATCCTGCCGGGCCTGTTCTTTAATGTCGTTTGCTGCCTTTTCGGCAACGGCCTTGCTGTCTTTGAGCATTTGCTGAATCTCTTCCTGTGCCGAAGCCAGCTTTGCCTGCTGGTCTGCAAGCAGCTTTTCTGCTTCGGCGCGTTCTTTTTCAGCTTTTTCGAGCGACTCAGCTATCGTTCGCTCGCGTTCACTTACAGCGTTCATCAGGGGTTTCCATGCTATCGCGCGAAGCGAAAAGAACAGGAAAACAAACGTCACCCAAAGCCAGACGAGCATACCAGGATTTAGTTTTAACAGATCCATGGATCATCCTTTTCGTTTGGGTATGATGATTTAGGCCTTTCCGCTAAGCAGGAAGCAAATTACCAGACCGAAGAATGCAACACCTTCGATAAGAGCAGCAGCAATAATCATGGAAGTACGAATATCGCCACCAGCCTCAGGCTGACGTGCAGTTCCTTCCATTGCCTGTCCACCAATACGTCCGATACCAAGACCCGTACCAATAACGGATAAACCAGCGCCGATTCCGGCAGCTAACCAAGCCAATCCAGTTGCAGTCATTACTCATCTCCTTTTCACTTGAATCATAGGATTTTGATAGTTAATTCAAAAAAATCAATAGCTATATTAAAGTTAGAAACATTTTTCACAAAGTCGTTTTAAAAAAAACGGCAATTAGTGATCGTGTGCTGCCCCCATGCCGATAAACAGTGCGCTCAGCATTGTGAAGATGTAAGCTTGCAAGAATGCGACAAACAGCTCCAGAAAATTAATAATCAGGGCGAATAGAATCGATACCGGGGCTACCGCCAGGGTACCCAGAACGATAATTAAACCAAGCAGTGCGTAAATAATTGTGTGACCGGCAATCATATTTGCAAAGAGTCGCATTGCCAGTGCAAACGGCTTGGTAAAAAGCCCAAGAATCTCGATCGGCACGATAATCACATACAACAGTGGCGGAACGCCACTCGGTGCGAAGTGTGCCAGATAACCTTTTACGCCATTGGAACGAATGGCCTCAATCTGCGTAATAACAAAAGTAATGATCGCAAGACCAGCTGTAACGGCAATATTTCCGGTAGCCGTGGTAAACAGCGGAATCAGTCCCATGAGATTCAGGGTCAGAATAAAAAAGAACAGCGTTGCCAAAAACGGCGTCAGGCGTGTTCCAAGTGCTTTTCCCATGTTGGGAACGGCCATTTCATCACGAATATAGAGAACCAGAGTTTCCAGAACGCCGGCCAGTCCACGCGGAACAAGCGTTGGCTTTCGGAAGGCAACCCAAAACATAGTGATCAAAATTAAACTGGCAATCCAAAGCATCAGAATATGGCTGGTTATGGAAAAGTCAAATGAAATGCCGAAAATCGTAACGGGATCAAACTGCGGCAGATGTGCTCCGAGCCAGACATCGGTATCCTGAAGGTGGTGAGCAATCCATTCATTCAACGTTTCGTCTTCATGCCCGCCTTCTTCGCCGCCATAGGGCTTATACAAGCTCATTTTGCTTTCCTTTCAACATCCGTAAACAGGTGTAAATAAATCACTTCCAAACCCAGATAGACGAAATAGGTGCCTACGAGAGTAGCAAGCAAGGGGATTTCCCTTAGCTTGAGCGCCCATATTAAAGCAAATAATAGGGCGAAAATCAACAAAAATCTCAAAATCATACTGCCGAACACCGACGCCATAAACTGGCTGTGAGAACGGCGTATCCCCCAGGAGATAATTGCATAGCCGATAAGGGCATTCACATAGCCAATCGCCAGTCCGGCCCCGGCCGCTATACCGTCGTCTATATCACCCAGTTTATAAACAAGTAATGCGGTAATACCGGCACAAAAAAAAAGCACCGCAGTGCATATCAAAAAATAACGAATAGAGTTCATTTATTTCTTCGAACGATCTGGTGGAGACTTTAGAACAACTTTAAATAAGTGATAAAAACCGGCAAAAACTCCAAAGAGGGCACCTGCGAGGGTCATTGCGGGGTCACTGTCCCATCTCTGGTCCAGTTCTCTGCCTAGCAGCGCCAGGCCTGCGATACATCCTGCAAACGTCCAGGGTATATTCAGGTATGGCGCCAGCTGGCGCATCGTCTCACTTCGTGAATCGGCTTTGGAACGTCCGGAATCGGTCTTATTTGATTCCTTGCTTTTGGACATTACCTACTTTCTCATTGTCTTTATCAAAGATGCTTTTCTTCCCGTTGCTGAGGTTCAGCTTATTGCCACCCATCTGGGAGTTGCCGTTAAAGAATGCACCTTCATCAATAATAAGCTTACCCGTCGTCACGTTGCCGTTAAGCGAAGAAGTAGATTCAAGCGTCAGCTTTTGTTCTACAACAACATCACCTTCGATCTTACCGCCGACAATGGCATTTTTGGCATACAGTTCGCCGGTAACCTGACCGGTGGAGCCGATGGTAACACGCTCACTGCTTTTAACCGTTCCCTTTACCTTACCGTCGATACGGATACTACCTTTGGTTTCGATTCTTCCTTCAAGATAAGTTCCCGATCCAATGAGGTTCAACTGATCGGAACCGCCTTCACTGGTCTTCATTTTAAGCGCCATGCTTATTCTCCTACATTAGTATCTAAATCTTTTATATAAAGCCGGGGATTGACCGGCTTGCCGTTTTTCCAAATTTCATAGTGCAGGTGGGGACCGGATGATCCGGCACCGCTGTTCCCCAACAGTGCAATCACTTCTCCCTGCTTCACCCGCTGATATTCCGACACCAGATTACGCTGGTTATGCCTGTAGAATGTCAAGTAGCCGTCCGTATGATAAAGTGCCACCGTATAGCCCTTGTCATATGTCCAGCCGCTAAAGATAACTACTCCGTCTGCAGCCGCGTGAATAGGCGTTCCCTCCGTTGCAACAATATCGATGCCGTAGTGAAACGGCCAGCGATACTCCTGCGAAGGAAACCCTTCCAAAGGTGTTTTAAGCGGAACTGCTGTAGAGAGAGACGAATGCCGCGATTCCGGCTTTATCAGCTCACTTTCGGGAATAACCTGCTCGTTACCGCCATCGGTAAACTTCACATATCCCTGCAGACTATTCCGCACCTTGTCGTTATAGCTGCGCAGCAGTTCCAGCTCGTTCTGTAGCTGATTTACCTTTTTCAGCTGCCCGCGCAGTTCAACGTTTTCCAGCTCCAGCGCATTCTTTTCTGTTGCCGCCTGATATACCTGGCTATAGGTAACAACACCATAAAATATGGCGATGACAAATATACCCAGACCTATCAATAAGGCATTGAGAGAAGCGTAGCGGATCCGGAAATTTTTAGGGGTAGCCTCGTTATCAGGGATCAGCAGGATATTCAGCGTTTTTTTACTTTTCTTTCGCAACAAATGCCCCGGTAATCTCTAGAGTTTAATCCCCTCAAAGATATCCATCAGACGTTCCATATCTTCAGAGGAGTAAAAGACAATTTCTATTGTTCCGCCTTCTTTCTTCGGGCGGATCTTCACCATCGTTCCCAGCTTTTCGCGTAGCTTGTCTTCCGACTTTGCCAGATAAGAAGACTTGCGGGAATTGACGGCTTTATCTGCTTTCGCGCGATGTTTATCTGATGACTTTCGCACCAATTGTTCAACACTGCGAACAGACAAGGCTTCTTTTATGGTCTTTAGCCAGATTCGTTCCTGATTTTTTTTATCAGAGACACCGAGCAGTGCCCGGGCATGTCCTTCACGAATCTCGCCGTGACGCAGGCTTTCCTGAATCTTCGGCGGCAGCTTCATCAGACGGATGGCATTGGCAACCGTAGTACGGTCTTTCCCAATTTTTTTAGCCACCTCTTCCTGAGTAAGACCGCATTCATCTATCAAGCGCTGATATCCCAAACCGAGATCAATCGGGTTGAGGTGTTCGCGCTGTACATTTTCGATGAGAGCAATTTCCAGCATTTCCTCATCAGTATCAATTTGCTTTACATATGCCGGTATCTGCTTAATCCCAAGATCAAGCGATGCCCGCAGGCGCCTTTCCCCAGCAACCACCTGATAGCGACCGCCATCGATAGCCCGCACAAGAATAGGCTGAATCACACCCTTTTCTTTAATCGATTTTTTGAGATCCTGGAAGGATTCTTCCTCAAAAATGATGCGCGGCTGAAACGGATTCGCTTCGATCAGCGCAACATCGAGTTCGGAGATCGCAGACTGCGGCTTGGACAGATCGTCCGTGGAACTCGCGGGAATTAATGCTTCAAGGCCTTTTCCAAGGCGCGCTTTACTTTTCATTGCTGCAGAACTTCCTCTGCAAGTTTCATGTAATTCTGGGCTCCGGTTGAAGCCGCATCAAACATTATTATCGGTAGACCAAAACTCGGAGCTTCACTGAGTCGCACATTGCGCATAATGGTCGTTGAGAACACTTTATCCTTGAAATACTTTCGCACTTCCTGCTCTACCTGCATACACAGATTTAGCCGACCATCATACATCGTGAGCAGTACGCCGTAGATATCCAGGCGCTTGTTCAGATGCTTCTGCACCAGCTTCACGGTGTTTAGCAGCTTACTCAGACCTTCCAGCGCATAATATTCACACTGAATAGGAATTAGCACGCTGTCTGCAGCGGTAAGCGCATTTAGTGTAAGAATGCCCAGGGAGGGGGGACAGTCGATAATAATATAGTCATATGCATCCCGCGGCCCCTGCAGCGCATCGCGTAGAATTTTCTCACGTGCGATAACCTGCACCAGCTCTACTTCCGTCCCCACCAGATTGATGTGAGATGGAATAAGCCGCAGATTGGGCACCTTGGTATTCATGATTACATTTTCGATATTCTCTTCATTTACGAGAACATCATACATGCTGTGCTCAAGTTCCCGCGTGTCGATGCCCAAACCGGATGTCGCATTGGCTTGCGGGTCGATATCAATGAGCAATACTTTCTTCTCGGCAATCGCCAGACAAGAGGCGAGATTTACTGCCGTTGTTGTTTTACCTACTCCACCCTTCTGATTCGCAACTGCTACTACTTCGGCCATAATACCCACATCGTTAGTGTAAATTTGCTGAATATAACCGTATTGCAAAAGCGTCTGATCCAGATATACGTTTTGCAAAATTCAGAATAGAAATGTTTTTTAATCGCTAAACACAAGCCCCAAATGACGTTACTGCGGCGATTTAAAGACCCGGCTATATGAGACTTCCTACAGCGAAAGGAGTCAGAAGTAAAACTTAGACTAAATTCGCACGAAAATCAACATTTATTGTGATCTCTGTGGGAATTAAGCGAATGATGTTCATAAGTTCTAAGTTCTAAGTTCTAAGTTCTAAGTTCTAAGTTCTAAGTTCTAAGTTCTAAGTTCAAGTCCTTTGTCATCCTGAGCCCTTCGACATGCTCAGGATAAACTACGTCGAAGGATCAAAGGTCCCTGGTCTCAGGCCCGGAGTCCGACTTCTGACAGCGAAGCGATCTGTATTCTGTGTTCTAGCGCGCCGGCAGCGTTTTGCGCAATTCACTGGCATCTTCAAGATTATGATTGGCGCGTTTTCGCATGGCCTTATCAATATCCAGTGCAAAGAGATCGTCCAGAAGCATATTGGCCCGGTCATAATCCGCACGGGCAGCGGCTATTTCCGCCAGGCGTAGCAGACAAATAATCTCGTTGTAATGATTCTTTTCTTCACCCAGACGTATTTCCTCCAGCAGGCTGCTGAAGAGCGCTTCCGTTTCATCCGGCTTTCCCGACTTGCGATAAATAGATACCAGCGTCCATTTAAAAAATCGGCTGGTCGGATAAAGCTCATGATTATCAATCGCCAGCTTCAGAGCACCTTCATGATCGCCGCTATCCAGCAAAATCCAGGCGAGTTGATCCGCACCGACCAGTGGAACAAAACGTCCGTTTTCGATCGCCTTCTGAACCATCCCTATTCCGAGATCACGCTCATCACTGATAAATGGAAGCCAGGTAAGTGATTTTGCTTTACTGCTCTTCCAATATTTATAGCTCCCGACTCCCAGATAAGCATCGTAGAAGGTACTGTCCAGCTCTATAACTTTTTCCAGCGCCTTTACTCCGGAGCGTGCATTTCGGTAGGCACTCCACATGCTGCCGTTTTTGGTGTTCATAAAACTACTGTAGAGATGCGCACTTCCCTGAAAGAACAGCATCCAGGGATCTTCCTCATCAGGATCAAGTGCCTTACTCTTTTTTATGCTCAACTTCATCAGGTCTTCGAACTCCGACTTGCGTGAGAAGTTTTCAGCATCCAACATCTTTGCCTGAAGCGTGGCACCATAGTAGAAATAACCTACTGGATGATCCGGATATCGCTCTTTAATGTCCTGAAACAATACAAACGCCGAGTCAAAGTCATTCAAAATTGTAGCTTCCATACCGGCTCGGATAGACTTTTCTTCCTTGGCTACAATCGGATCAGCAGGTGGTTCCAGCGCTGTTGCTTTACTGCACAATACAAGAAGGATGAGCAGCGTAAATCGTTTGAAGTTCATCTGTTAGCCTATTTCTCATTTCCATCTATGTCGACAATGCGAATCGTTGAATAGCGTCCAAGTTGTGGAAGCACAGTTTTAGCGTCTCCTACAATCACAACCTGCATCCGCTCATCAACCAGGAATTCTGTTGCGCTAAGCAGAACATCCTTTGTTGTAACATCCTCGATGGCTTCCAGATAGCTGTTCCAGTGATCCTCCGGGAAGCCGTAGAGGGATTGCAGCAGGAACAGGTTCGCCATTCCGGCCGGAGTTTCACATCTTAGCGGAAAGGCACCAGCAAGGTATCGCTTCGCACTATTTAGCTCATCTGCTGTTGGCTCCGTGGAACGGATTTTATCAAACTCTTCCATAAAACCATCAATGGCTTCACCGGTTGCTTCGCCTCGCACTTCCGCTGAAGCAATCCAGCTACCGGCCTCCACATACACGTCCATAGAGCTGTAGGCACCATAGGTTAAGCCTTTTTCTTCGCGGAGCGTAAGGAAAAGACGACCGCTGCTGCCACCCCCCAGGATTTGGTTAGAAAGCAGGGTTCGGATATAACGCTCATCCGTTCTCGGAAATAGCGGCACTCCAAAAGAGACGCTGCTTTGCACCGATCCCGGTCGATCGACAAGGAGCACATCCGGTTTATATTGCTTTTCTGGAAAGTCTATTGCAGACGCCTCCTGCGCCTCCCAGTCGCCAAACATTTCTCCCGCAAGCCGGACCGCTTCGTCGAATTCTACATCCCCGCTTATCACCAGAAATGCATCTTTCGGTCCGATAGTGCGAGCATGTAACGCTGAGATGGAATCGGCTGTCACACTGGAAAGCGAATCAGCAGTTGCGCTCAATCCATAGGGATGTGGAGAATAAAGCTGCCGGGTCATAAATTTTCGCCCGATGTAGCCGGATGAGCTTTTTTCATTTTCCAGGTCGGCGATGCTGCGATCGCGATCGCGCTGAAATTGTTCTTCGGGAAAGATTGGATTACGAAACATATCGGACATTAAGGCAAGTCCATCACTTGCAAACTCGCTCAGGAACTCCCCCTGTCCATAAAAAAAATCTTTGGAAGCACTTGCCCCTAACGATCCGCCTGTAAAATCCACTGCTTCGGCAAATTCATTGTAGGTTCGGGTTTTGGTCCCCTTTTTCATCATGCCGCTCATGAGTCCGACACTGCCGGCAGGCTCGGAGAAGTCCATTTTTTCACCACCGCGAATCCCCAGGCGGAAGTAAACCTTGGGAATATCAGTTCGGTGAAAATGAATGAGCGTAAGACCATTTTCAAATTGTTTAACCACAGCTGAAGGCAGTTTAAACTCCAGCATATTCTTATCGATGGGTGGATGAATCATTTTTGTTGTCATATATTCGGTACGTACTCGTTTTTGGTATTTTCAGTCGCGGGATAGACTTCAACCACACTGCGATTTGAAGGTTTAATCCATTTTGCAATTGCGTTTTTTACCGCGACCTCACTAATAGAATCATAACGTTCGATCTCTTTATTGATGAGACCCGGATCATCAAACTTCATGGTGTAATAACAGAGCATTTCGGATTTGTAGTATACCTTTTCCAGCTTTGAAGCAAACTCCATTTTAAACTGATTCTTTATCTTTTGCAGTTCCCGCTCTGAAATGGGTTCGCTTAGCAGCTTATCCAGTTCTTCTGCGATCACAGCTTCAACCTGGGCAGCTTCAACTCCAGGTTTGAGCTGAGCAAACATAATCATGGTTCCGGGACCTTGCTTACCATCCAGTCCACCATATAAATGAACGACCAGCTGTTCTTCCCGAACCAGACGGCGATACATTCTTGAGCTTTCGCCATCAAAGAGCAATTTTTCTGCAAGCTCCAGGGCATAATGCTCATCCGTTCCCTTTTGGGGAATGTGGTAGGCGCAAATCCATGCTGGCAAGGGAGCAAAAGCATCATACCAGACGCGTCGTTTTTCTCCGTTCTGCAAGGGTTCGCTCAGATCGACAGCAGGTGGCGTTTCTCCGGAGGGAATATCCCCAAAATGCTTACGCACGAGGTCAAGGGTCGGTAAAACTTCCATGTCGCCGGCAATCGCAAGAATTGCATTTCCAGGATGATAATATCGATTATGGAAGTGGACAACATCATCCAGATCCGCATTATCCAGATCTTCCATCGATCCGATTACCGAATGCTTATAGGCCCAGTTTTCATAAGCCAGGTCATCCAGCATCAAAAATGCGAGTCCATAAGGAGCATTATCAACATGTGATTTACGCTCTTCTTTAACGGTATCCCGTTGATTTTCAAAATTTTCCTGAGTCAGGGCAAGCGATCTCATGCGATCGGCTTCAAGCCAGAGCGCCAGCTCCAGCTGATTCGACGGCATCACTTCATAATAGTTTGTACGATCCTTACTCGTTGAACCATTCATGGTTCCACCGACATCTGCAACCAGCTTCATGTGTTCGGACTTGGCAACATTCTCCGATCCCTGAAACATCATATGCTCGAATAGATGAGCAAAACCACTTTTTCCCTGCTCTTCATTACGCGACCCCACCCGATACCAAAGGTTTACTGCGACCAGTGGCGCGGCATGCGACTTCAGCATAATAACCTGCAGTCCATTCTTTAACTCGAACCGGCAAATACGTCCCTCTGAAGGCTCGGTTGTCGGCTGGTTAATCACACTATCTATCATATTTTTCCCTATTGGTGTATGTATAGGCTTCGACGGAACTTCAGTCCGGCGTTAATAATACAATCCCATACAGGAGATTCAAATAAAAAAGGTATGTAACAACTAATTTTTTTCACTGTCTCTATAATCGAAGGGAATCATAAATAAGATTTCTAATATTTAAATAATTAACTAAAATGACGGAGAATTCTCCTAAACAAATGGCCTAAAACGCCAAACACTTAAAAACTTTAAATATTTTTTTGACGTTTTGAGGTTTTTTGTGTTAACTTATATAGTTTTGCGGGATAGAAGTAAGGGAACGTATGACGAAAAGACATATGTCCAGTCAGAGCATTAACTGGACCACAATAATAGCGACATTATCTATAACCGGAGCTGCTGGAGTAATTCTTCTCAGCATGTTACCGGAACATCGCGGCCTGATCACATACGGCCTGTTCAGCATACCGTCTCACATGCTTGTCGGCCTCATACCACAGGAGCCACTGCTGCTGGTAGCGGCCAAGTATGCCGGCCCATTGCAGATAACACTGGTAGCGGCGATTGGCTACACCATTGCCTCCTTTCTGGATTATTTGTTATTGATACCGCTGCTGAATCGCAATTTTATTCAGGACCGCGTGGAAGACAGCAGTATCTATCAGCGGGCCAGGCGATATTTTCACAAAAGTCCGTTCTTAATTTTGCTGGCAGCCAATTCACTGCCCCTCCCCTTTTATCCGCTCAAGTTTATGAGCATCATTAGCCATTACCCATTCTGGCGATATATGGCTGCCATGCTGCTGGGTCGTCTACCCCGCTATTACCTGATTGCCTATTTGGGATTTGCCTTCGAGATTCCAACCTGGGCGCTGGTTTCCATGCTGGCCGTTTTCTTACTACCGGCAGTTCTGCAAAAGCTATGGAAATCCCGACAGGCTGAGCTGGAGCGCCAGACCACCATGGCTTCTCAGGAAGATACCCAGCCGGTTCTGTAAATTCTTTCTCCCCACTTTTTAGCCGCACATATCTGAATGTGCGGCAACATTTTTAAAATTTCCTCGTTTATGAGATTCCAGCTTGTTAGACTTTTCTCAAAGCACATTGGACGGAGTTCATTATGGGTGACCAAACCACGCGAAATGAAATGATAACAAACGATAAGCATTTACAGGCGCTTTACAAGCATGCAGGCATCTCGGGCAATACCGTTGAACAAATGCGTTCCCTTACCCCCGAGCAGCTTGATTGGAAGCAAAATGATCGAAGCTGGAGCGTCGGTGAATGCCTGGATCATATTACCAATACCACAAATGCATATCTTCTGAACGTTGAGAAGGCGTTAAAAACAGCACGCGATAAAGACATGACGTATAATAAGCCGATGAAAGCGGGGTTATTCGCTCGCTGGTTTATTAAAACCGTAGGGCCCAATTCCAGCATGAAGCTCTCGGCTCCCGGCATATTTCGACCGGAAGCCGTTGAGAGAAACGAAAGCTCGGTAGATGCATTCTTGAAAATGAATGAAGCCCTAATGCAGACCATGATTAAGGCGGACCAGTGGAATGTGAACAAGCCAAAGCTTTCCTCTCCTCTCACAGGTCTAATTCGCTTTTCAATTGGTGAAGCCCTTTGGCTCCAGGTTGCTCATGCACAGCGTCACTTATTGCAGGCCAGGCGGGTTACGGAACATGCGGAGTTTCCGAAATAAGTTGAGAGTTCAAAGTTGAGAGTTCAGAGTTCAGAGTTCTGGGTTCTGGGTTCTGGGTTCTGGGTTCTGGGTTCTGGGTTCTGAAGTTGAAGTATAATGCTTTGAACTTTGAACTTTTTCCTACCAGCCCTACACAAGAAGGCGACCTACAGACTACGAGCGATCCCGAAAAAACGGGAAAGCGCCCTCCAAACGACCTGCCACCTGCCACCTGCCACCTGCCACCTGCCACCTGCCATTAGTGTCACTTTTTCTAAAATCCCACACAATCAACAAAAAGAACATGTGCAGCAAAGTGCAGTACATCACTAAAGAACCGCCGTTTTGTGACGATACCTAGTCTACACCTAATATTCTGCAAGAAGGAGTTTGTGATGGAAAGACCACAATTCGTACGCGATGAACACCTGGCAATGCTCAGTGATCTCGATAAGAAAGTAACGATGGATTTGTTCCTGGCCGTGCCGCAGCTACGCAATCAGTTCCCTGATCTGGATGCCTATCAAGCCCAGCAGGCGCTGCTTTTTTGGACAAATGCCGTTCACAATCCTGTTGAAGAGCTCGCAACTGCTTAATTCTTATCAGACAGGTTCAGATTTTAACCCCGCTGGGATTTATTCCGGCGGGGTTTGTTTTTTATTAATGTGCTTCCAGCCAGTTTTCCCCTACCCCGGCATCAACTTTTAACGGCACGTCCAGCTCCATAGCCGTCTCCATTTGCCGAATCACCAGCTCCATTACCTGATCCAACTCACCCTTCGGCACGTCGAAGACCAATTCATCATGCACCTGCAATATCATCCGGGCCTTAAGCTGATGTTCCTCCAGCTCATGATGAATACGAATCATCGCCAGCTTTATCAAATCTGCGGCACTACCCTGGATGGTCGTGTTTACAGCAACCCGCTCTGCTGCTTCACGGACATTGCGGTTTGTACTGTTTATCTCGCTAACGTAGCGACGTCGATTTAGTAGGGTCGTAACATATTTATTATCACGGGCAAACTGGATGGTATCATCCATGTATTTCTTAATTTTAGGAAAGCGTGCAAAATAACTGCTAATAATATCCTCCGCTTCCGGTGGTTTTATTCCCAGCCTTGATGCAAGACCAAAACGAGAAATTCCGTAGATAATACCGAAATTTACGTCCTTGGCCTTACGTCGCTGATCGGTCGTTACGTCCGCAAGGTTCTCTCCGAAAATAGCTGCTGCCGTAGAGGCATGAATATCCTCTCCACGCTCAAAGGCCTCGCGAAATGCTTCATCCCCGCAGATATGCGCCATCATACGCAGCTCAATCTGAGAGTAGTCGCAGGACATAATCATCCTATCGGCTTCTGACGGCACAAATGCCTTACGGATTTCGCGTCCTTTCTGTCCACGGATTGGAATATTTTGCAGGTTCGGATCACTGCTGGAAAGCCTTCCTGTGGCAGCAATGGTTTGATTAAAGGAGGTATGTAAACGCCCGGTTCGCGGACTAATCAGTTTAGGTAGCGCATCAACATAGGTGGATTTTAGCTTGTTTAGCTTGCGGTAATCCAAAATTTTATTCACCATGGGATGAGCATCGTAACGCAGGAGTATCGCCTCAGTCGTCGAATACTGTCCGGTAGCGGTACGTTTGGGCGTGCGTTTACCAAGGGCAATATGGATTTCCAGTTTATCAAAAAGAATTGAGCCCAGCTGCTGGGGAGAGTTGGTATTGAATTCTTCCCCGGCCATTTCATAGATTTCGCTCTGCAGGGCTTTAGTTTGCTCACCCAAATCATCCGACATTTTAGACAGAAAGTCTGTGTCGAGACAAACACCACTACTTTCCATCTTCATTAATACGTCTACCAGCGGCAGTTCAACATCATGCAGCAGGCTGGAAACGCCAACTTTTTCCAGCTCCGGGCGCAGACTTTCAACCAGTTGGAAGGTGATATCTGCGTCTTCACCGGCATAGATATTCAGCTCCTCCAGCGGCACATCCGTCATAGACTTCTGGTTTTTGCCTTTTTTGCCGATCAGCTTTTCTATGGAAATCATTTTATAGGACAGATACTTTTCCGCCAGCGCATCCAGGCTCAACTGCCTGGCACCGGGGTCTACCAGGTATGCGCCCAACAGGGTATCGAACTCACCACCTTTCAGCTGTATACCGTGCTGCGCAATCATCAGCGCATCAAACTTGATATTTTGGGCACCTTTTTTAAGGTCCTGGTTTTCAAATAGCGGCTTGAGAGTGCCGACAACCAATTCCTCAGTGAGACCAGCTTCCGTCTCCATCGGAACGTAATACGCGCTATGCTTTTCCCAGGAGAAAGCAAATCCAATCACTTCGGAACGCCAGGGATCAAGACCGGTAGTTTCGGTATCAAATACCCAGAAAGATTGCTTCTCCAGATTTGCAGCTAGCTCAGCCAGCTTTTGAGGCGTATCGACCAGTTCATATTTCTGCTTCTTCGCGTCGTATTCTTTCATTTCCGGCAGTGCGTCATCACCACCGCCTTCTAACAGCGCCCTGGCCATGCTATTAAATTCCAGTTCTTTAAATAGCGCATGCAGCACATTCACATCGTAGGTTCCGGCTTTCAGCTTGTCCAGCTCCAGCTTAACCGGCACGTCTGTGACAATGGTTACCAGTTCGCGGGAAAGGTCGGCCATTTCGCGGTTTTCGCGCAAACTGGCCTGCACTGCTTTTTTAGTAATATTGTCGATATTTTCATACACGCCCTCGATAGAGCCGTATTCTTCCAGCAGTGCCTGTGCCGTTTTCTTACCAACTTTCGGTACGCCGGGAACGTTATCACTGCTATCCCCCATCAGCGCCAGATAATCGATTATTTGTTTTGGGGTAAGTCCATAATTTTCATTTACATAGGCTTTATCCCATATTTCGGTATCTTTTCCCGGACGCGTGCTATAGACTTTGATATGATCGGTAATAAGCTGCATATAATCTTTATCACCGGTCGCCATGAATACGTCCAGTCCAGCCTCCTCCCCCTGCTTTGCCAGTGCGCCGATTACGTCGTCTGCCTCGTAAGCATATTTGCCTTCACTATCGTGGAATGGACACTCGATTATGGGAATATCAAATGCTTTTACCAGCTCGTTTATACGCGGAATAGACTCAACCATCTCATCGGGCATTTTCTCACGGGTGGCTTTGTACTGATCATACATATCATGGCGAAAGGTGGGTTCCTTGCGATCAAAAACCACGCCCAGGTAATCAGGCTTTTCATCTTTCAGAAGCTTGTTCAGGAAAAGCGAAAAGCCGTAGGCAGCACTGGTATTTTCACCTTTGGAATTGATAAGCGGATTGCGGATAAAAGCAAAGTAGGCGCGATAGAATTGAGCCGATCCATCGATCAGAAAAAGTCGTTTACGAGACATTAGATTCCCCGGTTGGAGGTGAGACTTATGAAGACGGGGATTAATATACAAAAAGAAACGATAGTTTGGTAGAAGGGATTTTAAGGTTACTTCTTATAGGCAAATCTCCAGATGGCCCTTTCCAATTCCTCCAGGGAAAGGTTAACAGCATCAGCATTCAAACGCTCAGCATACTTCCTGAGATTGCTGCATTCATACAGGATGGTAAGCAACATTAGCTTTGCCCGCAGATCATTATTTAGCTCAGTATCAGCATAACCATATGCACTGAGAAACGCACGCTGCAGGTCCCGGTTTCCCTGAAACATCAGTACTCCTGGAGCCACAAAATCATACTCTGCAGGTCCGCAAATCGCATCACCGAAGTCAAAAACGCCACTAATTCGCCATCGCCCATTTTCTTGTTGAAAGAGCATATTGCCGAGATGTAAATCTCCATGGAGGAATTTTACCGGCTCCGGAACGTTCAACAATTCCATTCTTTCGGAAACATATGCCGGCAGGCTTTTCAACCAGTCGGGATTAGGATTATTTCGTCGCTGCTTCTCAACAGAATCGATCACTTGCTGGCAGATAAATTGCGTCCAGTTGGTGTACGCCGGTGGTAGGAGCGCCGGGTCGGAACGTTCGTGTATGAGTTTGAGTAGCTCACCCACCTCTCCTGCTATCTGAAGGCGTTCCGTTCTATGCATAGTTGCCCAAACCGGTTTCACATTTACTCCAGTTAAAACCGACATTACCACATACTTCCATCCATCTAAATCACCAGAGTAATTTATTTCCGGGGAGCATATACGGGGAACGGCCTGCATCGTCGTCAATGCTGCCATTTCACGCTCAAAACAGTCCCGAAACGGTTTATAGATTTTTAAAATATGCGTATTAGCGATATGGAAGATTATATTTTCTCCTTCGCTCGAACGCTTCATGGCCGTTACTGTAATCTTGTGGCGCTCGCAGATTATTTTTGCTGCTTTCTTCCAGATGTCGTCATAAAAGTGCTTCTTATAATCGGCGAGAGTTTCCACGTTTGGGAGCTTCAACATGGGCATGCGGAGAGTTTGGAATAAAAGGGTTGTGCACACATTTAGTCTTGCGTTAAAATATAGGTGGACAGCGATTATTTTACCAGCAAAACATGCGTTACCCCCTTGTACAATTAACCGGACCGAATTAAAATGTTGCAAGAAAGCTTTTACCCATTTGAGTTCGAAACTGAAATCGTTACCCATATGGTGGGTACGTATCGATACACCGTTGTTTTCCTACCGCATTATCTACAAAGTGCTCTACCACTCAAAGAGCATCCCAGATTGCGCATAGAAGCCGAAGTTAATGGGATTCCGACTGAAGGGGCATGGCAACCTTCTCGAGGTAACTGGTATTTAATGCTGTCGAAACGGCTTTTGAAAGAAGCAGAGTTGAAGTTGGGTGATTATACAGAGGTACGATTTAGGGTGGTTGATCAGAACAGCGTAACGGTTCCTGCGGAGCTAAGGGAAGCCATTTATGCCGATTCGCAGATTGCTGCAAAATGGGAGTCACTGAGTGCAGGAAAAAAACGTGGCTACTGCCATAAAGTTTTATCTGCAAAAAGGGAGCCGACTAAAATGAAGCGCATAAAAGAGGTTTTATTCGCATTGAGAGAGACTATATCATAAAACCTGCACACTTCGACTCCGCTCAGTGTGACATAGCATCCGCTCAGTGTGACACAGCATCCGCTAGGTGTGACAATCTCACAATAATGGTCAACTAATCTTATACTTTAACTACAACTAGAAGTAATGCGCTAAAACAGTCAATATCTTAATCCTTCAGCGTTACAACCGTTACGCCGTTATCCCCTTCACCAAACTTGCCCATGCGCTTGGATTCGACACGCTTATCGCGGGAAAGAAACTGATTGATTTCAGTACGGAGCGCTCCGGTCCCCTTGCCATGCACGATGCGCACTTCTTTCCAGCCGCTGGTAATCGCTTCACCAAGATACTGATTGGTTTCCTCAATCGCCTGCTCGGGATAAAGTCCGCGCACATCCAGCTCCATGCCAACTCCGGCAAGCGGCTTATCGACATCACTGCCTTTGCGTTTCTTAATGACCTTTGTTTTCGGCTTCGCTTTATTGAGTCCACGCAGACTGCTCACATCCAGCTTCATTTTGATATGATTCACCAGAACACGCACCTGCTTTTTATCACCGATATTTTCGAGGAGTTCGCCCTCTTCTTTCAGCGACTCAATAAACACCACGGCACCTTTTTTCAGATCGCTATTATCCGGCGGTGCCGGTTTCTCTTCTCTGGTTAGCTCTTTTACTTCGCTCTTCTTTGCCTCAAGCGCTTCCCGCGCAGCTTTAATGGATTTTTTAGAACCGCCGCTCTCACGGATTTCCTGAACCGACTTCTCAATTAGCGCATTGGCTTTTTTCAGCACCTGCTCTGCTTCCAGAGCGGCTTTGCGCTGCAGCTCTTTCTTGTTCTTTTTCAGCTGATCGACCTGAGTTTCATACAGCGTTGTCATAGCTTCAGCCTTGGAGAGCTTGATACTCAGCTCACGGCGTTCTTTATCCTGACTCTGCAGCTTTTCCTCAAGGCTCAGAATCAAATCTTCCAGGCGGTTACGCTCCTGTCCCACGCGTTCACGAGCCCTGTCAATTAAACTATCGGGAAGACCATAACGGCGGGAAATCTCAAAGGCATAGCTACTACCCGGCACTCCGACACGCAGGTTATAGGTCGGTAGTAGTGTTTTCAAGTCGAATTCCATAGAACTGTTTTCAACCTGCTCATTATCGTGCGCAAAGGCCTTCAGTTCGCCATGGTGCGTGGTTGCTATCGTCAGGATGCCATTATCCGTAAGTTCGCTAAGCACCGCAATAGCCAACGCGGCTCCCTCTCGGGGATCAGTTCCGGTTCCGGCTTCATCCAGCAAAACCAGCTTCTTTTGCGTACTGTTTTGCAGGATATCCCGCAGGCGAACCACGTGAGCAGAAAACGTACTTAGATCGTTCTCAAGCGATTGGCGGTCTCCGATATCAACCATGATCTCATCCAGTAGCGGAATTTCACTATCCGGATGAGCAGGTATCAACATTCCCATACGCGTCATAAGGATCAACAGCCCAACGGTCTTCATGGAGACCGTTTTTCCTCCGGCATTTGGTCCGGTAATCACGAGGGTAGAGAAATCTTCACCCAATACAAGGCTTAGCGGAACAACCTCTTCGCGCGCCATTTTTAGCAGCAGGAGCGGATGTCTCGCATCCTTTAGCACCAGCTTGCGTTCGTTGGAAATTTTGGGCGCATTTCCGTCCAGCTTAACGGCAAAGCGGGCACGCGCCAGAATCATATCCAAAATCGCCAGATTTTCCAGCCCAAAAGAAATATCATCGCGTATTTCACGCACCAGATCCGTTAGAAAGCGTAGAATTTTTATAATCTCATTCTTTTCCTGCAACCTCAGATTTTGAATCTCATTGCTGATTTTCAGCGTCTCCATCGGCTCAACAAAAACCGTATTGCCGGATGAGGAGGTACCGTGAACAATACCGTTAATCTTGTTCACAAACGACGGAATAATTCCCAGCACCATACGCCCGTCTCTCAGGGTGACGATTTCATCCTGACTGTAATCGCCGTAGTTTTTCTGTGCTTTTTGCAGGGCGCGCTTGTTGTCGCTTTCGAGTGAGCGAATCTTGATGCGGATTTTTCTCAGGGCTGGTGAGGCGTTATCAAGAATTTCGCCGGAAGGATCTATCGTCGCTTCTATCTCGCGTGCGATATTTCGGTGGTAGTGAATGTGATCGGCATATTTAGCTGCCAGAGGAGCTTCTGCACGCTTTTCGCGAAAGAAGTGGGATAATTCGCCGCACATCTGTAGATAGCTTTTTATATCCAGCAGCGCTTCCGGTTCGAGATAGGCATTTTCGGGCCTGGACTTATGCAGTTCAGGTCTGATATCGCTGAAGCCACCAATCGGGACGTGGTAGCCGGCATTCAGCAAGCCGGTCATCTCACTGGTCTCATCCAGCCAGCGGCGTACTTGTGCCGTATCACTGGAGAAGTCCAGCTCATTCAGCTTGTCTCTGCCAAATGGGGTCGTAATTTGTTCAGCAAGTGCTTCCAGAACTTTGTGAAAGCCCAACTGCTGAAGAGATGTTGGATCGTGGCTAAGATTATTTATAATATCGGGCCCGGAACTATTCATTTCCGAGCTGCTCATTGAGCTGGTCTTTGAGGTCATCTTTGAGGTGTTCGACTGCATTGTCACGAATTTTTTCCTTACCCTTCTGAATAATCTCTTTTACTTTTTCCGGTAAACCGTCCGAGCCGATGTATTCATATAGTTTCGGCACGAGTTGATACACAGGCTGATAAAACTTGCTCTCAGCCTGATAGGGCTCGAGGGCTTTCTGAAATGGTACAAACGACAAATACATAAATAGGAGGCTAAGAATTAGTGCACCTTTAAATGCGGCGGCACTGCCTCCGGCAATATTATTGAGCCATCCCAGGAGTAAATTTTCAACCAGTGATTTAAGTAGGCCTGCAACCAGCCGGGCGAGATAATAGAACGTAGAGAACAGCACCGTAAAGCCGAACAAATGCATTGCAATGCCGTCGAATGATGGAAAAAATTCAAGTATCCGCTGGGTGAGATTTGCACCGAACATAATACCGGCAAGCAAACCGGCAATTACACCGATAAGCCCTAGAACTTCATGAACGAATCCTCGGCGAATACCGTTAATGAAGTAACCGCTGATAACAGCGAGTATTCCCAGATCCAGTGGAGCCATATTTTAAAGAGCAGTTAGTGTTTCGCGCACGACCTGTTGAACGAGTTTCCCGTCTGCCTGGCCTTTTAGTTTGGCCATAACAGCGCCCATTACTTTTCCCATATCCTGCATGGAAGTGGCACCGGTTTGTTCAACAACGCCAGCAACGATTTTTACGATCTCATCTTTACCAAGCTGTTCAGGCAGATACGATTCGATAATATCCAGCTCCGCCTGTTCTTCATCGGCACGGTCATCCCGTCCGCCGTCGCGGAATTGCTGTATGGCGTCTTTTCCCTGCTTTGCAGCACGTTTTAGAATCACCATTACGTCCTCATCGGTAAGGGCATCTCCCTTCTCGATTTGGGCGTCTTTAATTTTCGAGCGCAGCTGTCGAATGATATTCAGGCGAACCTTGTCACCGGATTTCATTGCTGCTTTCATATCTGCTGTAAGTGTCGTTTCCAGGCTCATGGTAATATAGAGATCCTTTTTGCATAACTTTCGCATCAAATCCGGGACGAAAGTTTCTTCATCCCGGATTTAAGATCGGTGTTACGCTAATTTGGGTATGTCGCCTTCGCAGGCGAGCATGCGTTTACTGCTGTTCCAGCATCAGTTTACGAATCTTGCGGCGCGTTGCATTTTCTTTGCGTTTGCGCTGCTCACTCGGCTTCTCATAGTGTTGATGACGCTTGATTTCAGCCATCAGGCCGGACTTTTCGCAGGCTTTGGTAAAGCGCTTCAGCGCTTTTTCAAAAGATTCTTTTTCGCGTACTTTTACGTGAATCATAGACGTTACACCGATCCTTTTCGTTTAATTTGGTTATTCACCGTATTTATGCGGATTATCAATTCGATCAATTTCATAGTCTGCAGCGCGCTTCCAGTTATTGTCTCTGGAGGCCTGAGCAAAATATTTACGAGCTTCTGAGCGCTGTCCCTTGCCGCGCATCACAAATCCCAGTCCGTAATTTGCACCGCCCTTAACGCGGCTCTTGCGTGCAAAGCGCAGACAGGACTTGTATGCTGCTTCAGCAGCGTCATAGTTTTTCTGCTCCAGCTGCATATCACCTAGACGCAGAAAAGCATCAGCTTTACGAGAGCGGGCACGCATAGTTTCCGTTGCTTTTGTAAGCGCTGTAATAGCGGCAGCGCGATTTCCCTCTTCAGAGTTCGCCATGCCAAGACCGCGCCATGCCAGACCGTCTTTCGCATCTACTTCAGTTGCCTTTGAAAACATTTCAATGGCTTTCTTGTAGTTCTTAGTGTCCATATAAACAAGTCCAAGACCGCGGTGGGCTTTCTTGGCAGACGCATCCAGTTCCAGCGCTTTATTGTAACTTGCAATGGCGTCGTTAAAGCGATCCGCTCTTGCCTGCACCTCACCGAGAGATACATAAGCGCGAACGTAGGAATCATCCTTCGAAATAGCAGTTTTGAAAGACTGCTCAGCAGCTGAGTAATTCTTCTTCATCTTGTTGGCGATGCCGGCCCAGTAGTGGCCTTTGGCAAAATTCGCATCCAGTGCAACTGCTGCGTTGTATTTTTCTAAGGCAAGATCATAGTCACGGGATTTTAGTGCCAGGTTGCCTTCATTGTACAATTTTTTTACGTCGTTGGACAGCTCATCCTGCGCAAACAAAGATACGCTGAAAATAATAGTTAACAGAACTACCAACTTAGACCATTTACTCATTTGGTAATACCTCCAATGTAGCTTAAGTATTCATCTCTCACATTGGGCCCGGGGCGAAAAATGTGACCCTCAGTTAATCCAATTTCTCTTTTTAGACTCACAATCGTCAAAAAAGTTCTGCAACATTACTTGACACGGTCAAGATATTTTCCGTCACGGGTATCTACGCGGATCGTTTCACCTGTTTCGATGAACGGCGGTATCTGCGTTACATAGCCTGTTTCGAGCGTTGCGGGTTTATAGGAAGTGGTAACGGTAGCACCTTTGAGATTCGGATCAGTTTCAACAACTTTCAGCTCTACAGAGGTCGGAAGCTCCACGTCGACGGTAGTCGTTCCGTGAAACAGGATGCTCACCATGGTGTTTTCAAGAAGGAAATACGTGCTGTCGCCAAGGATTTCCTTATTCAAGCTAATTTGTTCGTAGGTTTCCATATCCATAAAGTGATAGTCTTCACCATCTGCATAGAGATATTGAAACTCTTTATTTTCCAGTGATGCTTTTTCAACGGATTCATTCGGACGAAAACGTTCTTCAGCTTTGATACCATCGGATACGCGCTTCATCTTCACCGACATCAGCGCCTGCCCTTTACCGGGGGTTACGTGATTCACTTCGGTTAGACGATAGAGCTCACCCTTATGCTCGATAACATTCCCTTTACGCATATTGATGGCTTTGATTTTCATCTTGCTACAGCTCCTAATTGATTCTCAGAATTATACAATGCCGAATGTACACGGAGACCTTTATAAATGCAAGTCCTTTAAACAATTCTCGTCAATTTTATATCGAAAATTTCGACGCGCATCTTTTACATACGAACGATATGTTCTGCTGCGAAAATACCGACGAAGATAAGCTGCAACCGGCAGAAGCTGCGGTTTATTAAACCAGCTGAACACTTTATCATTCTCCAGAATGCAACCACCCTCAACCGCATGTGACAATTTCGCCAGGTTCAGCTCCTTGCCGAGATCGGCCTCAAGCTGCTGCCGTCGTGCTTCGAATACCGGGTCTACATACTTCGCCGCCCTGGCATAAATCGCCGCATTATGATAGTATTCCGGCCGGTTTATCATTCCGGCCGCGCCACTCACCCGACATAAATGCATCAAAAAAGCCAGAACGCTGCGCCCCAGCCCCAAACCCGGCGCATCCTGCCCGGGCAATCGGGGACGCTCAGCCGTAAAATTACCCAGAGGGTGCTGCAACATCAGCCATTCGATTTGCAAAAGCTCGTCATCGGCATCAATTACCGACTCCAACCCCTGAGGTATCTCAGCTCTACGCTTTACGACCAGCTCGGCAAGTAGAATATCCGCCTTTGGTTTTCCGCAGTATAGCGCAATACGCTGCAGAAAATAATCGCGCGTGTCCAGAGTCAGATAAAATTCGCTATAGCCGAGCTTTTCCAGCCGCCGATAAATGCCGTCTTGTTCCAGTCGCCTGTTCACAGCACTAATAGGCAGCACACCAAGCAGAAGCAGCGATCCACCACTCTCTTCGGAAACACCAAACAAATCCTCTTCAGACAGCTCCAGGTCCGCTGATTTCGGTTTTGCAAGTCTTTTCAGTTTTTGCGGCCACATCTTCTTTTCCCGTTGTCGCGTGGGTCATGACCCAAGTTACCAATTTCTTGGTTGAGGTCCGAGGTCGGATAGCAGACATCCGACAGCGAAGCGATCTGACTTCTCTATTCTATTGCACTGACATCGATGCGCTATTATATTTGACGTTTTTATGTGAATAAAGCAAGCAGTGAATCAAACCCTCTGTGCTTAACAAACCCAACGGAGAACCATGGCTACACATAACGCATCCGGCGCACCGGACATCTCAAAAGTATATGATCCGAAAAGCGTAGAAAAGCGCTGGTATGAAACCTGGCTGAAAGACGGCTGCTTCAATGCGGAAGTCAATTCGGAGAAGAAGCCCTATACCATAGTAATCCCCCCACCGAACGTAACGTCGGTTCTACATATTGGGCATGCGTTCAACAATACCGTTCAGGATATTTTTATCCGTTACAAGCGCAAAAACGGCTTTGAGGCCCTCTGGCTTCCGGGAACCGACCATGCCGGTATTGCCACCCAGAGCGTGGTTGAGAGACAACTCAGAGGAGAAGGGCTTACGCGCCATGATCTCGGACGAGAAAAATTTGTTGAGCGGGTTTGGGAATGGAAAGAGCAAAGCGGAAGCACCATTATCCGCCAGTTGAAAGAAATGGGCTGTTCCTGTGACTGGCGCCGCGAACGCTTTACGCGGGATGAAGCCTACACTCATGCAGTGCGCGAAGTATTTATCCGTCTATTTGATAAGGGATTGATTTACCGCGGTCAGCGCATTGTAAACTGGGATCCGCAGACGGCAACCGCCCTGTCAGATGAAGAAGTTGATCATAAAGACGTAAATGGAAAGCTCTACCACATCCGTTATAACATTAAAGACAGCGATGAATATATAGTTGTGGCGACCACTCGTCCGGAGACCCTGCTGGGCGATACCGGCGTAGCCATTGCCCCGGATGATAAAGAGAAATTACACCTTGTCGGCAAGACGGTAATTATCCCCTTCGTGAATCGCGAGGTACAAATATTTACCGACGAACACGTAGACAAGGATTTTGGCTCCGGCTTTGTGAAGGCAACCCCGGCACATGATCCGAACGACTTTGAAATGGGACAGCGGAATAACCTCGATCAGATATTGATGCTCGATACAGACGGTAAGGTTTATGATGTTTGTAAGAAGGTAGACGGATCTGAGGTTACCGATGAGCTCCCTGTTCCGGATTCCCTTGCCGGTCTCGATCGTTTTGTCGCCCGTAAGCAGATCATCAAAGAGCTGGATGAAATGGGCATGCTGGTTGAGGTAGAAGATCACCCGCATTCGGTAGGCCATAGCGAGCGCTCAGGCGTGCCAGTAGAACCATATTTGTCCAGCCAGTGGTTTGTGAAGATGGAAGAGCTGGCCAAGCCGGCCCTAAAAGCCGTTGTGGATGGCGATATTAAGCTGCATCCCGGCGATCGCTGGTTGAAGACCTATATCCACTGGATGGAAAATGTGCGCGACTGGTGTATTAGTCGCCAGCTATGGTGGGGGCATCGTATTCCGGTCTTCTATGATGATGCAACCGGAAAATGCGTGGCCAAACAAACCATCGAAGAGGCACGTGAAGCACTCGGAACGGAAAACGTGCGACAGGATGAGGACGTGCTGGATACCTGGTTCTCCTCCTGGCTTTGGCCTTTTGCAACCATGGGCTGGCCGGAGAAAACCAAGGAACTGGACTATTTTTACCCGACCCATACGCTGGTAACCGGTCCGGACATCATCTTTTTCTGGGTAGCCAGAATGATTGTTGCCGGGTATGAATTTATGGATGAGAAGCCATTTGCTGATGTTTATCTTAACGGAATCGTTCGTGATGATCAGGGACGCAAGATGAGTAAGTCTCTCGGAAATGGAATCGATCCGCTAAAAATCATTGACACTTACAGCGCAGACGCCCTGCGTTCCACGCTGATTATGCTGAGCTCGGAAGGACAGGACATCAACCTGTCGGAATCGCATTTTGAAATCGGCAGGAATTTTTCAAACAAGATCTGGAACGCCTATCGTTTTCTCGGATTGCACCTTCACGATGCACCGGATCAGCCCTTCAGTGATTATGAGGAACACTTTGAGCTTGCCGACAAATGGATACTCAGTCGCCTGAACCGGGTCATTGATGAAGTGGGCAACCGACTGGATCAATACCAGGTTAACGATTCATTTAATGCTATCTACCACTTTTTCTGGGACGAGTTCTGCGATTGGTATCTGGAGCTGATCAAAGCAAGGTTGTTCGATGAGAGTAATCCAACCGGTCGTAAAACCGCACTCAGCGTAGCCAGACATGTATTGCGAAACTGCATGCACCTGCTACATCCGTTTGTGCCGTTCATTACGGAGGAAATCTGGCAACAGTTAAAATCAGATGACGAGCAAAGCATCGTGATTGCAGACTGGCCGACAGCTGAAGCAAATCGCATCGACGAGTCTGCCGAGCAGCAGATGAAGTTCGTACAGAACGCCATCAGCGCAATTCGCACCACACGCTCGGAAATGAACGTGCCCCCTGCACGAAAAGCAACCCTGCTTTACCGAACAGCAGATGCAGAGATAGAAAATATGCTGCTTGGCAACTCCGGCTACATCATGCAGCTGGCAAAGATAGAAAAGCTGGAGCCGCATTTTTCCGGACAGAGCCTCGATTCTACCGCATCAGTCGTGTTGGATAACGCTGAGCTTTTTATACCGCTGGCGGATCTGATTGACCTTGATTTGGAAAGACAGCGTCTGAGCAAGGAAATTGAACGATTGACCAAGCAGGTGATGGGACTGGAAAAGAAATTGTCTAATGAAGACTTTCTTAAAAAAGCTCCGGAACAAGTTGTTGCTACAGACCGTAACAAGCTGCAGTCATTCACCGAGAAGCTCGCAAAGGTAAAGGCCAATCTGGAAAGGCTGTAAACCTGCTTAATTGTGAGCTGGGTTAATGAAAAAATAACCCAACTTGCGTATAATGATGTATTGATAACGGTATTTGACAGTTTTTTGCATATAAGGCTTACCTATCAATAAATCCACGTGTTTTGCGTGGATTTATTGTGTTTTAGGGGCTGAATAAGGCGTGATAAAAAAAATAAAAAGAAAAAATTAACCTGAATCAAATTTCGCGCCGATGATTATGCCGATTATGCACCGCAATCACAGGGAAAACGGTGCCAGGGAAAGCGGCTAATTTCGATTTATCTTTGACTACAAGAGTTTATTTATGATGCATCAGCATACAGAACTGAGCTACAATGACCTGCAGCGCTGGAAGGCTGAAGAATTTCAAAAGTTCTTTGCCGGTTCACAGACCATTCACCCCTACCTTAACCACCTCAATGAAGTAGAATGGCTTACTGAGACAGAAGCAGATAACCAGCATGAATTTTTTGATTACGAAGAGAGCACAACATTTAAGCTGAAAAAGCTGCTCGGTGCACGACCTTATCAGGCCACAGCTCCACGAAGTAATCTGGAAGCTCAAACACGCCTTCAAATCAGACGTTTTCTGGAGAAGCAACACTCCGGAGGCATTTCGACTGCAACGGCCTCTCAGCTGCCTGCAGTTCTCGAACATGAATTAAGCGATGAAGATATTCTGAACGTTCCGGTATATTTGGAAAACATTGAACAGGTGTATTGGGACACCCGATTCCTCAGCGCCATGATGACCGTCGTCGTTCTGATGGCTGCAATGGCAGGATATGCCTTTGTTAACCAAACCGAGACCATTTACGGTGGCCTGCTTATCGAGTCTAACGTAAAAAGCGCTCGTATCTACCTGGACGAATCTCAGTCCGGTTATACCCAATCAACAATTCAAGGACTGACACCCGGAACATACAAGTTATCTCTTGAGAAGCCGGGATACTTCAGCGACCCCGAATATCGCACGGTAACCATAACCGGCGACTCGCTGACAACACTGTTTGTGAATATGTTTCCGAAGAGTGATCAGAACCAGGGTATCCTGAAAATTTCCGCGAATCATATCGACTCCAAAATTTTTATCGACAACGATTTTCGGGGTACGATCGAAGAAAACCCTTACCTGCCGCTAAACTCCGGACAATATTCGGTAATTATCGAAAAGCACGGCTATAGTTCGGTCCCCGGGGAACAGATCATCAACGTTTCTGCCGGTGATACCATGCACCTGGCTTTTGAGCAGGAGCGACGATCCTACACAAAGGTCGTACGCACAGCCAAGCACCGAAATGCCCGTACAACTCTCGGTATAAGCACCAACATTCGGGGAGCAAAGATTTTTCTCGATGGTGAAGATACCGGTAAATATGCAGACTATGTTTTTGCAGACCTCTCCGAAGGCACCTACAACGTGTCTTTAAAGAAGGAAGGTTATAAGTCCGTTCCGGAAAACCAGGACATCCAGCTTAGCGCGGGAAGCGGTGGTGCTGATATAGATTTTGAAATGATCAAGACCCATGAGAAGCTGAGTATTATCACGACACCGGTCGCCGGAGATATTTTCATCAACGGTAAAAAAGTGGGGCGTGGTAAGATCGAGCAGTTAACGGAAATGGGGCAGCACACCGTTTCTTTTGGCAGTGTTGAAGGCTATAAAACACCACGTCCACGTGTCATTTCACTTTCAAATGCTCGCGAGCAGCTGAACGTCTCCTATTTTCCGGAGATGAAGCTCGATGTTGAGATTACGACCAACGGCTCGGTAAACGTAGACAACTGTGATCTGATTACCGGATATACCTTTGACAACCGGGCATTCTCCGCAAGTAAAGAAGCCGGCCCGGAAGTCGTTTTTGTCGAAAAGCAAAATGACTATTTTTGGAAGTTCGGCTATGCTTTTCCCTACCGCAACCCGAAGGGTAGCGATGGCGTTAAGATGAGTTTTAATTTACCAAAAGTACTCGACCATGAGCAAAGTTTCCGCCTGCAGCTCGAAGCCGCCAGCTCCAAGGAGCGCTACCCACATCGTACGACGAAGGATATCGATATCAGCATCAAGGTAAACGGCAGGGTTATCAGCTACACCTATAGTCCCAAACCACTTGAGAACAATGGTCTGGACGTAATGGAATGGGACATCACCCGATTTATTAAGCCGGGAAACAATGCCGTTGAAATCTCCACTACGGAGAAAAACAATACCTTCTTCTACGTCAAGCGCATTATGCTAACGAACTAATCGACGCCGCATAATAATTTCAATCGCCGCAAAATCTTGCGGCACTACGTTCTCCCCTTTTTCAACGCATTCTCAATCACCGCAAAATCTTGCGGCACTACGTCTTGCTTCTTGCTTCTTGCTGTTTTTTGGTTATACCTTTCCATATGGATCTATTCTCACAACTTGAACCGGAAAAATCGCAAACCAGCGCTCCACTGGCAGAGCGTATGCGTCCACAGACATTGCATGATATCATTGGGCATCAGGCTGTTGTAGGGCCCGGCAGTCCGATTTCCGAAGCAGTACGGCAGGATCGTCTAAGCTCGTTTATACTCTGGGGACCGCCGGGCGTTGGAAAAACAACCGTTGCCCGTGCGATATCCAAAGCAGCTAAAGCAGATTTTCTTAGCATGAGCGCAGTTACCGCCGGCGTTGCACAGATTCGCAAGAGTATTGAGCGTGCAGAAAAAAACCGCAAGTTTACCGGTAGGAAGACCGTATTATTTATTGATGAGATCCATCGGTTTAACAAAGCACAACAGGATGCCTTACTTCACGTGGTGGAAGACGGCACGCTGGTGCTTATTGGCGCCACAACCGAGAATCCTTCGTTTGAAGTTATTGCCCCTCTACTCTCCCGCTGCCAGGTCTATAAACTTGAGCCGCTTACCGACGAAGACATTCGTAATATTGCAGAGAGGGCATTTAAAAACGATGCGATGCTTATTGAGAAGCAGATCAAGGTTGAAGACTGGAATTCTCTCTACCTTTTAGCCGGTGGAGATGCCCGCAGGGCTTTGAACATTATTGAAGAATCCGTTGCCCTGCTGGATAAACAATCCCCCCCTGTTACGCTAAATGCTGCGATCTTTGAGCGGTCTGCTCAGAAAAAAGTCCTGAAATATGACAAAAGCGGTGAGTTCCACTATGATCTCATCTCTGCATTTATCAAGAGCCTGCGAGGCAGCGATCCTGATGCAGCAGTCTATTGGATGGCCCGGATGCTGGAAGCCGGTGAAGATCCGAAATTCATCGCAAGAAGGATGCTGATTCTTGCTTCTGAAGACGTCGGTAATGCTGATCCGCAGGCTTTAACGCTGGCAACCAGCTGTTTTACTGCAGTTACTTATATCGGCATGCCGGAATGTCAGATCATTATGGCTCAGACCGCAACCTATTTGGCGAGTGCACCAAAAAGCAACGCCGCTTACATGTCTATACGCAGGGCTATCGATAGCGTGCGTAAGCAGCCTGATGTGCAGGTACCGCTAAAGCTGCGTAACGCGCCGACCGGTCTTATGAAAAAGCTGGATTATGGCAAAGATTATCAGTATGTTCATGACCATGCCGAGGGATTTACTCAGGAAAACTATCTTCCAGACGAACTACCAACCAAACAGTTTTACTTTCCAAAGAAGACCGGTAGTGAAAACACTATATTAAATCGTCTGGCGAAACAATGGCATGGCATAAAGGACTATCCAAATCACTCAAAAGATGAATGACATCCCATGAAAACAATTAAGAACCGCGTTACAGACTACTTTATACAGCTGAAAACCAAGGGCGTTGCCCGAAAACTGGATTCTACCTTATCCTTTCCGATACCCTCAGATAAAATCAAAAAAGTTCTTATTATCCTCCCCCGAAATTTGGAATCTCTGGATCGGGCTTCAAATTTTGTTCAAGCTCTCAAGAAGCATTATCCGAAATGGCGGGTTGAGTTATTTGATGTCGACAAACTTGGGAAAAACGATTTAAACAACATGCAGCTTCCCAAACCTGAAGTCGTAAACAAGCTGAAGGCGGCCAACTACAATTTTGTTCTCGATCTGAATGATGCTAACGATCAAATAGCTTCATTTATTACGCTCATGACTGAGGCCCCCTACAGAATGAACCTGAATCGCGATGGTGAAACCTCCTATAACATTGCCTTTCAGCCCCAGCGTGCCGACGGTGCCATTCGCTATGAATCGGTTCTCCAATACCTCAGCCAGTTGATCACGGTTTAAATACTCATATACCCACGACTGAAGTCGTGGGCTGAATACCTTTCCCGACTCCCCCACCTTTCCTCAAATTATCCCTTTCCAATGCTAAAGGCATGAGCTGCAAATCCTATGGTTTCTGACCTCTCTATTCTTTGCCCCACTAAATAACATCGTCTGTTTTGGGACGACACACAGGTCGTCCCCTCAATCCCCTCACTTAATCTTACCTACAGGGCTGTGATATCCTCTCACCATTCTCTGAGCTCTGTGTTCTGTGTTCTGTGCTCTGTGCTTTCCATTAGCACTTTTCTCCAACTTTCCTGCGTTTGTATATGAAGGGAAAAAACCGATCCCCAAAACAAGACAGAGAAGAAGAATTGTATCATATCAGGATATTAGGAGGAAATACTATGTTTCGCATTACAACTGCAACACTATTGCTGCTGGCAATATTATTTTCGTGCAGCAAAAACCCATCCGAGCCGGGAACAACCAACCCGCCGACAGATGATGTAAACAAATTTTTAACCGAGTTACCGTCATGGTCTCAGTTTTCACCGCTTCAGAGTCCGGTAGCCCCCACCGCAACCGACACCACATCTAAATTACCGGATGTTACAATGGATGTCGAGACCATTGGAGACAGCGGTGAAGTGGTTATTGTCCCGAATGTAACCTATGAATGTACAACAACACCCTATACAATGACCGATAATCCACAGCAGATCGTTATGTATAGCCCCGATATCGATGTGCTATGGCCGGGCTCTCTTATTCAGGGCAAAAGCTATGCAGATGGTCTCGGATCCCTGCTTGGAATTACCATTGCAGAGCGTAGCCCGATTGAGGTTTCGATTCCCGGGCTGGCAAACAACGATAATTTTCGAACTGTAGATGCTCCCTCTCAGGCCAGAGTAGCACAGGCAATCGGATCTATGGTCGGTAATGCAACAGCTGAAGGCCTCTCCACGCCCAGCACCATCACTTTTAAGCAAGAAGTCTACCATTCCGAAAAGTCATATGGACTTTCCGTAGGACTTTCAGGAAACTATATGGGATTCAGTGCTTCTGCCTCCGGAGATTTCAGTCGCGATGCTTCTGAAACAACCATTACCGCACATTTTTATCAGAAAATGTTTGAGGTTGTTGTAGCGCCGCCTCAAACTCCAGGTGCGTTCTTCAGCGAGGACTTTACGCAGGAAAAACTAGACGAACAAATCAACCTCGGACGAATCGGCAGCGATAATATTCCGGTCTACGTTGCTAACGTAGTTTATGGTCGCATGATGATGTTTTCCATGACCTCTACTGCATCCGAGACAGATATGCGTGCAACATTAAATGCAGCATATAACGGCATTGGTGGTGGTGGAAGCGCCAGCCTGTCAGCCAAACAGAGCAGCATCCTGCAGCAATCCAAGATCGCTATCACTTCACTCGGTGGTGATGCCGAGGCGACGATAGCGATGATCCGCTCCGGAAACTGGGCTGACTATTTTACTGATAGTGCACCGCTTACCAGTGCTGCTCCTCTCTCTTACACGTTCAAGAACCTCGGCGACGGAAGCATTGCCAAAGTCTCTGAGTCTACCGAGTTCAATATTAAAGAGTGCCGGGCCAAAGTTGCGGTTCCCGGAACGTTTAACTTTTTGGATCAGCAAAGCATGAGCCTGTCGATACCAACACCGGCAACAACGCTAAAAGGTGATTTTAACGGCGACGGTAAAATGGATTTTGTATTCAACCATCTTTCCGGCAATAATAATGAAACCGTTATCGCATTTTCCGATGGTAATGGATCATTTTCCATGAGCTCACCGGTAAACCATCCGGATGCTCCAGGCGAGACCTGGGGAATTTTTGATCTGCTGGTCGGCGATTTTGACGGCGACGGCAGCGATGACCTGACCTGGAACCTTACTGATACACGAAACCGCACTTATATTGCGCTCTCTAACGGAGACGGAACCTTCGACTTCAAGCCGGAAGTATTACATTTTAATAACGGTTGGAGCGGCTATAAAGCACTTATCGGCGATGTGAATGGTGACGATCAGGACGACATTGTCTGGAATATTCTTACCGATAACAGCAATCGCACTTATGTCGGATTGTCAAACGGTGACGGCACATTGGATTTGCTGCCCTTCCAGGATCGCGGTGGAAATGGCTGGGCCAACTATGATTTTTTCCTGACCGACATTACCGGCGACAGTCGTGCCGATATATGCTGGAATGTACTCGGTTCAGGCAATTTTATGCATGGTGGCACCGCAAACGCCAACGGCGTGTTCAACTTTCGTTCATGGATCCAGCACCCTAATAGCGGATGGGGGGCATTCGACAATCGCCTTGCCGACATCAATGGCGATCTAATGGGCGACTACATCTGGACAAATTTTTATCTCGACGGCAGCACACCTAAAATTCGCATATACAACGGCACTGCAATCGGAGACGGATACCATACCTTCAATCCGCTACAGGATATTATACTGGAAGAAGATGATGGTACAGTGGTTATGGCAGACGTGAATGCCGATGGTAAACAGGATATAATCCTGAACCACCTTGACACCATTAATCGAACCTATGTTGGACTCAGCACCAATACCCAATTCGACTTCTCCAGGGTTAATCAGCTCCATCCGGAAGTAACGGATTGGTCACAGTATCAGCTGTTCAGCGGCGACTTCAACAATGACGATCTGGACGATCTGGTATGGATCTTTACCGGCTCCAACGCAAGGATGTATGTTGCCCTCGCACAAGAATAATTTTTAAACCCATGTAGCGTGGGTTATCACCCTCGCTACATGGGTTGCAACCCATGCTACAACTTGCCTATTCCCCTCAAAACCGTTAATTTTATCTTACCGCAGATCATATCACCAATCTTATCGGGAAACGGGGTATCGCTATGTCATATCGTCATATATTTTCCATCATTATTTGCGTCTTAATTTCCGGCTGGATGCCGTCGCTTTTTGCTCAGCAGGTAATTAAAACCGTGCCGGCACCGGATTTCCCCTACGGGATTACCTGGGATGGTAGTCACCTCTGGGTAGGCACCTCTTCTACAAACTCCAATAAGATCTGGAAAATCAATCCGTCGGACGGCAGCGTTGCCGGAACAATCGACGTTCCCTTTGAACCATCAAGCGGCTCTTACACCGTAAAAGCACTAACCTTTGACGGCAGTGAACTTTGGGTATTTATGGATCTGCCTTCTTCCCAACATCCCGACAAATTCTACCGTGTAAACCCGACAACAGGTGACATCACCAAAACGCTTAACAGCCCCGAGAACAACTACATCGGTGGGATGACCTATCACGACGACCACATCTACTATACCCAGTATTATGCCAATAACGTAATCGGTAGGGATGTAATTATTAAAATGGATACTACCGGCGTTACTCGAGATACTATTATTACCCAGGGCGAACAGCCTATGGGCATCGACTTTAACGGACAGTTCTTCTGGTGTGCCGAGGATACGGGATTCGGTGCAACCAGGCAGGAAATTTATGAATACGATGCAATAACCGGTGATTTTACCGGAAATATCATCGACAACCCAACAGCATCTCCTAGGGACATGGTTTACGATGGTCAGTATTACTGGCTGGTCAGCTACAACAACACTAACAGTATCCTATACCAGTTTGATATCGCAGGTGGTACCCCGGAGATCGGCATTTCAGCATCAGAATTAAACTTCGGTCTTACCGAGCTTAATCAAACCACCAATCGCCAGATTACCGTATTTAATAACGGCTCCGCTCCACTTAACATTACCGGACTTACCTTCAGCCAACCGGAGTTTTCCAGCGATATCGCATCCTTTCCACAAGTTGTGCCTTCAGGAGGTTCGCTATCGTTTAACGCCACCTTTACCCCTACAGCATTTGGTGCCCGGGTAGCTACCATGCAAATAGAAAACAGTGACCCGGTCGATCCGGTCGTTTCTATAGATCTGTTCGGCAAAGGACTGTTTCCTGATCCGACACTGGCTGTAAGTGCTGCATCTCATGACTTCGGACAGGTCTGGCTACCGAACGAAGGGCTTGCCAGCTGGACGCTTGGCATAAGCAATCGTGGTATTCAAACTCTTGAGCTACAAGCTTTAGTGTTAAATGATCCGGTTTTCTGGGTAGATACACTCACACTCCCCTTCGGCATTGCCCCTGACGACACTGTTGAGGTAACGGTTTGGTTCCGACCGAATGAGGTTTTAGTCTATCGAGACACCCTTCAACTTGGCAGCAACGATCCGGCAACTCCGTCAGAAGTAGCGTTGGTTGGAGCAGGTCTTGCCGGTCCATTTGGATTAGGCACTCCCTTCTGGAATTATCAGGTGCCGGATAATCCCGCGACCAGCTTTCAGGAATATCGCGTAGAAGCCCTGAAGTCCATCGAAGATGTAACCGGCGATGGACTGGACGATGTCGTTATCGCCTCGGAGAATTACTGGACGATTTGTCTGAATGGCGCCAGCTCAGGCTTTGCAGCAGAAGTATGGCGGTTTTCCAGCTATGTTTCAAATTTTAGCGCCGGCTCTATAGGAAGCACCAATGCCTCCCCTCATCAACAAAAGGCCCTGGCAATTACCAACGACCTGAATGGCGACGGTAATCAGGACGTAGTCATCGGAACCGGTGGCGGTAATGAGCATGTTTACGCATTGGACGGCACAAACGGCCAGGTTATCTGGGAATTCGGCACTAATGCGGTAGACAGTTTCTCACTGGGAGATATCACGTCCATTACTGCGGACACGGATTTTAATAACGATGGCATTAATGATATTTTAGCAACCGGATCTGCAACAACTTCAGGCGGACTGGCCGGGCGTCGAACTATCTACTGTTTTGACGGCCCGACAGGACAGCAAATCTGGAAATATTTTGTCGGCGGATTTTTGCGGGTTTCTGCAACCATGGATGACGTAAATGCGAACGGAACTGCCGATGTAGCGATTGCCACCGGGGCTGGTGCCCAAAACTCCTACGTTATTCTGGGACTGGACTCGGAAGGACCGGGTGGATTACCGACGCCGATCTGGACCTTCCCGGTTGGAGCGGCAGCCGGAGGGGGCAAAGAGTTAATCCGCTATGAGGTCCCCGGAGAAACGGCTGATATTATTGCGGGCTCCTTCTTTTCAAATGTCTATCGCATAGATGGGGAGACCGGTATTCAGGTTTGGAACTTCAATAACATCTCCTCCGGCGTGAATCAATTAACCGTAATTGAAGACTTGAATAACGACGGCCTGTCCGAGATTTTAGTATCCAGCTTTGACAACAACTTTTTTTGTCTGAGCGGAGCCGATGGTTCAGTGGTCTGGTCACGCTTCTTCGGCAACTTCAGCTGGAGCGCCGAAGTGATACCGGATTTAAATCAGGACGATATCGACGATATTATCGTTGCCTGCCGCAACGATATTTTGTATGCGTTAAACGGTATCAACGGAGAGATTCTGCTGCAGTACCCGATGAACAGCGGCGAACTTCAGGGGGCAACCATAGCCTTTACGCTGCCTGACATGGACAATAGTAATTCGTTCGAAATCCTTGGTGCTGCGGACGGAGGTCAAATTGTTGCGCTATCCGGAGGTCAAATTCCTACAACCGGCATCAGTCCTGATGAAGCACTGCCGCAAGGCTTTGCGCTGCATCAGAACTATCCAAATCCGTTTAACCCGACGACAACCCTTCGATTCACCTTAAGTAAGCAATCAGAGGTAACCCTGCGGGTTTACGACACGCTTGGACGGGAAGTAGCCATTCCCTATCAACGCGAAAGGATGGCTGCCGGGGAGCATGAGTGGACGTTCAATGCAGCTGATCTAAGCTCCGGAATTTATGTATACACGCTGAAAGTAGACAAAAACAGCCAGACGAGAAAAATGGTCTTAATGAAATAATGCGCCCCGGCATCAGAATTAATAATGTGAATTTATTTGATTTGAAACACAGCAAAATGGGCTCGATAGCGACAAATTGGAACTAATTTTGTCGGAAGATAGACAAAATCTGCGTGGAGCGCAGCTTAGGTCCGTAACATATATCAGGAGTGTTTTCCATGTCCGGGAACATCATTGCCAAACTGACCATCAGTAAAAATTCCGATCCCGATTGGCACGTTGAACGTGATTTCGGTCAGGAGGTGATCACAATTGGACGAGACAACTCTAACACGCTATTACTGGAAGATGGCAAAAAGATAGTTTCTCGTCAACATGCCAAGATCCAGTTTATCGACGGCGACTACCACCTTATCGACTGCGGAAGTCGTAATTTTACGTTCTTAAATGATCGTAAAATTACGCCTAACAAGCCCTGCTTGCTTCGCAGCGGTGATCAGGTTAGGATTAGTGAATACATTCTGCGCTATACGAGTATTCAGGCTGCCCCTGAATCCCAGGCCTACCAGGAAGAAACTGCTCTTCTGGAGAATCCCTTCGGTGAAGACATGCAGATTATTGCAAATCTGCTGAGTAAGATTAAACGAAAATATGATGTGCACGATCCTGCGATGCGTGACGCTACCCTGCGTACTGCATTTCACGAGATGATGACCGGTGTAGAGATCGGAGCCGTGGGTGATATCATCGGCCGAGAACTGGTTCCGCAAAATGGTTTTGCTTCAGACGTGCTGCAATCCGAGCCGATCATGGTTCCGCCGGAACCGGCAGAAGAACAGCCGCAGTCTGAGTCTCAAGTCGCCTATACCGGACAGGATCAGTCTGAAATGATGATGCCAGCGGATACTTCAACCATGTTGCGTATCGGCCAGACCCTGGACATGCTTGCCGGATCAATGATCAGTATTGTGCGCTCATCCGAGAACTTCAGGAATAACTTCCTCGGATTACCAGTCAGTCGTTTGGCAAATTCAATTCACGTTATGACGGTTGAAGAATTCAAGGAATTTCTATTCACCAACTCGATTGCAGAAGAAGAAGCGCAAAACCGCTTTCAGCTGGTCAGACAGCAAGTAGATGATTCTCTTCAGCAGTATCAGGCATTACTGGACGTGTATAAGACCGATTTAAACGACGGCATGCTACATATGCTGGAATCTCTGAACCCGGATAAATTGATGCGTGAGTACGCCCAGCATAGCGGATTTATGAAAGTGATTCCCGGATATGTGAATTCAAGAGTAAATCAATTTCTACAGACGAAACTACGCGAATTACTGGCAGAACAGCGCGATCATGAAGACCACGACTCCTTCCGGCCGCTGTTTGTGAACACGTATATGGAAAAGCTTTCGCAGCATGCTGCGGTAGCAGATTACGAGGAATACTAATCATGACCTCGGGATTTCCGGCAGACCTTAAGTCATTGATCGTTTGCCTGAAAATTACAATGTCCGCTCCCCTTTCGGAGAACTGTACACCGCAAATAGAATCAGTGACTCCGAACAATATTTAAACGCCCCCTTTTACCGATATTACTTCGGTTGCAGAGGATGAGAAAACCTTAAGTTTGATATAAAAATAGTTGAATTGCCGGTCGAATCTGGCTATGCTTAGATTCGATTTTGTTTAGAGGAGTAGCGCGACTTCATGCAGAAATTGGTCGGCACAACAATTGACAACTACAAGATTCTCGGGATTATCGGCCGCGGGGGAATGGGGACTGTATACAAAGCCCTTGATCAGACCCTGGATAAGCATGTCGCGTTGAAAATGATCGAGCCAAGGCTCATCGAGAATAAAAACTTCCTCAAACGCTTTCTGGAAGAGCCTAAACTACAGGCAAAGCTGGAAAGTCCGTATATCGTACGGGTTTTCGCTTTTCGTGAAAGCAACGATACCCTCTTCATCGTGATGGAGTATGTGGACGGCTCAACGCTGGCGCAAAGGCTGCGTCAAAGCGGTGCCATGCACTGGGGTCAGGCCCTCCCGATTTTCAAGCAGATGCTGAAGGCCATCGGCCATGCACACAGCGTCGGTGTTATCCATCGCGACATCAAGCCCGGCAACGTATTGATAGCCAAGGACAACTCGGTAAAGGTTACGGACTTTGGCCTCGCCAAATTCCAGCAGCACGGGGATATTACCGTAACAAAAGCCGTCGCCGGAACGGTGAAATACATGTCCCCCGAGCAGGTTCGCGGTTTATCCAATGTCGACCATCGCGGCGATATTTATGCTCTCGGTATTACCCTATATGAGATGCTGGCCGGTCGGGTCCCCTTCTTAAAAGAAGGTGCTGATTATGCCGTTCTAAAAGCGATTGTCGAAGACGAGCCGCCATTGCCGACCCAGTTTAACGGTGCTATTCCTCAGGCGCTTGAAGATATCATCATGAAGTCGCTGAATAAGGATGCCGGGTTACGATATCAGACAGCAGAAGAAATGCTGGAAGCCCTTGAGCGCTTTGAACAAGCCGACGACGATCACGCGCCGGCAGGCAACAAAACATTTCAAAACAGTCCGACAATTACCTTAATTAAGGAACTAGCAGAAAATCCGGTCAACCTGAAATGGGTAGCCCTACCTATTATTGCTGTGTTTCTTCTGATCGCTGGCTTTTTCGTTGTCCCTACCATAAAAGAGACCTTTTTTCCGGAAAAACAATATGCAGCGCTGGAAATACGCTCCCAACCATCAGGCGCTGTGGTCTATTTTGATAATATTCCTCAGGGGAGAACCCCCTTTTATACGGACAGCATGGCAATTGATATCATCGATATCCGGGTTGAAAAAGCCGGTTATGGGTTCTGGGAAAAGAAAGACGTGCTCTTTGAGCCCGGGGAAACCCTGGAATTTATGCCAACGCTGGTTGAAGGCACCGGTATGGTTTACGGAAGTTTATCCATAAATTCCAATCCATCCGGAGCTGCGATCTGGTTAAACGATCGTCATGTTGGCAATACGCCTTTTAATCGGGACAGCCTGCAGGCTCAGGATTATCTGGTTAGACTCGTAATGAACGGCTATGAAGAATTTCGCGAGACGATAACCCTATCGGAAGGGTCGACGGAAAACATGTCTGCCTCTCTGGTAAGGCTGCCGCGAACAAGCGGTACTCCCCGCAATGGTGGAACCGGCTCAACTACAAATCCAGCTGAAGATCCTTTCATTGCCAAACCTCCCAGCAATATCGGGCAGCTGGAACTACGCGTTGAGCCTTCCGGGTCGATTTTTGTAAACGGTGGCCACAAAGCCCGTTCCGATGAAGATGCGGCAACAGCATCCGTAGCGGTGGATAAGGGTGAACATAAGGTTCGTTTTGTCCATCCCAAATACGGTTCAAGAGAATATACGTTGAATGTGAATCGTGGTGAGAAGAAAACACTCACCTGTTATTTCGAAACCTTTTTAAATATTCAGTCCCTGGACGAAACCGGCAGTCATTTCTTTGCTTATTTGGTTATAAATGGTGAGACAACACGTGAGTCTACACCGATTGCCAATTTCCCGCTCGGTCCCGGAACTCATCGTATTTCGGTCAGGAGATTGGGTTACGAGACACTTGAGGAAGACCAGATTATTACTGTTCGACCTCAAACGAGCAAGCCAAAACAGCAGAAATTGGTCTTTACACTCCGAAAAGAGTAGACGCAGGTCACATTACCCCCTTCCAAACACCCCCAGTTGCGCCGAGTCACAGTTCTTGCCGCCGACAGAACTGTATCTTAAACCCGGAAACAACATCTATGGAAGAAATCTGGAGGTAACATGATGCGCAATAAAAAATCGAAACAGCAAACTTTACGCCCGGCTCTGGCAGCTATTCTTACCGGCATCCTGTTGCTTGGCGTTGCCGTTACCGGAACCGATGCACTTACGACATTCGAATCCGAAGACATCTTAAACGATGCAATTGAAAATTACAATTCTGCCAATTACGACAAGGCAATTGAAATGCTGCGTCCCCTGGCAGATGATGAGACAGTGAATCTAGAGCATCGCAAAGATGCCCTGCGCTATCTCGGACGTTGCTATGTTGCAACCCGAAACAATCAGAAAGCCAAAGCGGCCCTCGAGAAGCTCATCGTTCTGGAACCACCGCTGATCGAGTTCGACCCGGATCGCGAATCACCGCCGCTAATGCGCGTCTATTATCAGGCCCGTAAGAAAAAGTCCAACTCCTATGAACTGGAACGCAAGGATCCCGGCATTAAAACCATGGCAATTATGGATTTCCGTAATAGCTCCATCACCGAGAAGGAAAAGTACGATCCGATGGAGAAAGGCTTCTCTGATATTCTGATTAGCCGCCTGAACGGACAGACCGATCTGAAGGTCGTTGAGCGTGAACGACTGCAGTGGATACTACAAGAACTTGAAATTCAGAATAAGTATAGTATGGAAGGCGCTGTTCGGGCCGGTAAGCAGCTGGGCGTACACGTGGTAGTATTCGGATCATATATCATTGTTGATAACTCCATATGGCTGAGTGCTCGTCTCGTGAAGGTTGAGAGCAGCGAAATTCTCTTTACCACTGACGTAAAGGGTAAGCCGGATGATTTTTTTGAGCTGACTGAAAAGCTCGGTCAGAAAATCCGCAAGGCAGTGGATGGCGGCAAGCTCAGTGAAGCCAGCGGCCCATCCAAAACAACCAATTCTCTGGAAGCGATTCTGTCTTATTCAGAGGGGCTGGAACTGCTGGAACGTGGTGAATATGCCGATGCGCATCAGAAGTTCAATGAAGCACTGGAACACGATCCGACATACGAAAAAGCCAAGTTGAAATCAGACAGCATTAAAGATCTGCTGGTTTATTCAGATAGCGAAACTTATTAATTACAGTTGCAGGTTTAAGGCGAAATTCATATGTTTTGAGCAGATTTCGCCTTTTCCCAACTCTTAGTTCATAAATACCCAATTTTTGATTTGCAGATGTTCCCCTTATCTGCACCTTTCTTAGAAGGATATGCTAATGCTTACTACCGTACGCATCCTGCTGTTACGCTTCCTGGCCGTCAGCGCATTGCTGTTACTTGCCTCCTGCGCCAGCGTAAATTATCAGGAAGATATTGAAGACTACAAGGATGAGATCAGCAAGCTCAATGAGCAGTTGCGAGAAGATCCGAAAGATGCTGAAGCCCTGCGTGATCTCGGTGCGATTTACTTCCAGACCCGGCAGTATGAAGATGCCAGGATTTATCTGCAGAAGGCAGCCAAGCAGGATCTGAACGACCCGAAGACACTCTTTTACCTTGGTCTGTCGATGGAATTCGATGGTAAGGACGATACCGCCCTGAAGTTCTATCGCAACTACGAAAAGACTCCAAGAACATCCCCCTGGCGCAAGCTGATGCAGGGACGCTATCACTGGATCAAAAAAGAAATGGCTGCTGCCGAAGCCAAACGTATCGTGAAAGCATCGCTACTGGACTCTACCAGCATCGGCACTATTGAGTCTGATGCCCTGGCTGTTTTTCCAATGCTGTATCGCGGTTCGGAAGAGCGTTTCGCTCCTCTCGGTGTTGGTTTGTCTGAGATGGTCATTATCGACCTTGGACGAATCTCATCCCTAACACTCGTAGAGCGAATTCGTATTCAGGAAGTGCTAAGAGAACTGGATTTCGCCAAAAACAGCTACACAGATCCGGCTACAAGCCCACGTACCGGCCGTCTACTCGGGGCTTCCCGCGTTGTAAGCGGGGTTTATAACGTTCTTCGTGCAGAGCAGCTCATCGTCGATGCCTCTTCATGGGATCTGGCACAACGCCAGGAACCGGTTATCATCAACCGTGAGAATGAGCTTATCCGATTATTTGAGCTACAAAAAGAAGTTGTTTTCGACATAATACGTCAACTCGGCATACAGCCGACCCCTGCGGAGCGTGAGGCAATTATGTTGGTTCCTACTCGTGACATGAAGGCATTTTTGGAGTACTGTAAAGGCTTAGAGCGAGAAGATGATCGCCAGTATAACTCAGCTGTCGGCCACTATGAAGCCGCGTTGAAACTCGATCCAAAGTTTGAGCTTGCCCGCCAGCGTGCCGAAAGAGCCAGAAGTCTCGCCGATGCAGGTGGCAGCAAGGAAGATGCTGCCGATACTGCCGGCAATCTGAATAAAGGCGGAAGTAGCGGCGGTGGTAAAGACAGCCCTGGTATTGGAGGAATGGAAGAGCTGATCGGCAGCAGGATTAACACTATCGGCTCTACCATCGGCTCTACATTTAGCCCGGGAGAAGATACCCGGAACCCCGGCGAAGAAGTGCTCGGTGCCGGCTTAACTGAATTACCGGTACCACCAGATCCACCGGCAAACGAATAACGATTACGCTGTGTTATTGGAGAATATTATAATGCGATTATTACTGCCCCTTCTCATCTTTCTGCTAAGCGGAATGGTCTTTGCCGACGAAAGTGGTGTTTTTGATTCCAAGCGAACACTGCGCATCAGTCCGCTATTTCAGAACTGGAGTGTTGATGTAGAAGACCGAAGCCTCTCCATTGGCGAGACTTCAAACCTGGTTTCCCTCTACGTGCCGGTAAATGATCAGTTTAATTTTACCGTAAGCGGCATGCAGGCCTATGTATCATATGATTCAGACGATAATGAGACGATTAAAGGCGCGTCGGATATTGAGAACTTTTTCGGCATAAACGACGTGCAGATTGCCGCAAATTATTACGTGCCGAACATCCGGGCCGTATTTGGTCTGAAGGCAAATTTGCCCACCGGAAAAAGAGATTTCGTACAAGCAGATTATAATGCACTTGCAGATTTAAGCAACCCGGTATTTCGCTTCCAGGTACCGTCCTTTGGTCAGGGATTTAACCTGTCCCCAAGTCTTATCATCGCTCAGCCGGCAGGTGAAAAAGCAGTATTGGGACTCGGATTATCCTACACCTATCGCGGCAGCTTCGCACCATTTGACGATGACGAAACGCTCGATTTAAATCCTGGCGATGAGTTCCTGGTAACCGCCGGTATCGACTACAAGCTAAATCAGGCTGCAAAGCTGGCAGCAGACTTTTCTTTCGGTGCCTATACAGCGGATGCGTATGAGACAGATGGTGGAGGATCCCAGGATGTCTTTCAGGCCGGTAACCGAATTCGCGTCAATACCAGCTACAAACAATATTTCGGATTTCATATCCTTCAATTACAGGGCGTATATCGCTCCGAAGCAAAGAATGAGCTGCTTACCATTCAGGATCCTTCAGCAACTGAAACAATAGCCGGAAGTATACATTTCATTGCCTCATTTGCGCAGAGAGCCTCGCAGGTAGTCACGATCGGCTACTCCGCAGAAGCACGCACCTACCAGGATAACAAGACCGACCTGTCCGGTGGGACGCTATTCGGGTTTGCCCTGAGTCCTCAGTTTACCGTATCTAAGGATGTCAGCATACCTCTTCTGCTGCGCTATCGAACGGCCAGCTTCAGTGCTGCCAGAGATATCAGCCTTGGCGGACTCGAAGCAGGAGCCGGAATCACCTTTCGTTTTTAACCATTATCCGGCCCCTTTGGGTCGGATTCGCAGAGACTCTACATCACGCCAATCCCTGAGTTATTTTCACCTTAGCCGCGGTTAACTTGACAAATTCGCCCTAATTTTCTTAACATGTCATTCTCAGCATTAAGGAACTGACATGAAACGAATCCTACTCGCCATTTTATTTACTTCTACAGCTGCATTTTCGCAGAATGAGTATGCTTTTCAAGTAAAAGTAAATCATCATACAACGCTTGCAGAGTTGGTTGCCTCTGGATACCTGCCGGAAGATGTACGCATCCAATATGATGTCGCAGGTAAAACCGACCAATTTGACTGGCTACCGGAGAACAACTTTGTAACGGTTACCGGAGATCGGACAATACAAGCTCGTCTGTCTAATGATGGTTTTGAAGTTTTGAGTTCCAGGCAGATTATTCGAAAGTCTTATAAAGGCAACCCCAGTTATCCTCTTCAGTTTGGATGGCCGCGTGTAATGGATGGCTGGCCATCTGTTTATGGACAGGCGACTACTGTTGCAGACTTTAACGGGAACGGCGATCTGGAGCTATTTCTGAGCAATATAGAAGGCTTCATGTATATGTGGCGCAACAACGGCACCTTCGTATTGGGTTATCCGCGTACACCGATCAATCAGGGCTGGAGTACCGCCTCGAGGGAAGGAGCTGCCGCAGGTGATATCGACGGAGACGGCCAACTCGAAACCATTCTTGGGCAAGCCGAAGGTTTTCTTAGGGCCAATACCTTTTCGAGCCTCCCGCCAAACGGATTCCCACACGCGTTGGGAAATTGGAAATGGACAAATGAACCGGCACTCTACGACTTCGACAACGACGGTAAAGACGAGATTGTACTGGTAACCTATGATTATCCTACCGCCGTGCCGGAAGGCCCTGCCCTGCTGCATATATTTAATGAAGACTTTACCGAACTGCCCGGCTGGCCGCAACAGCTACTGCAGCACTCCGAGTCTTCTCCGGCAATTGGAGACATTGATGGCGACGGTGAGATGGAAATAGTTGTTGGAAGTGGCAGGAGTATTCCGAACGACATTGCCGGTGAGCTGAATGCTTTTAATCTGGACGGCACAAAATGCAGCGGCTTTCCAATTCTGGTCGGACCTGACGTGCATGCCAGTCCGGCACTCTACGACATCGACATGAATGGAACGCTGGACATTCTGATCCGGCTATCTCCGGACGCTACCGGCGTAAACGGTATTTATGCATATGACGGGACCGGCCAGCAACTGCCGGGATTTCCGGCTGTTATCACTCGCGGAGGCTCAAAAAACGGCGTTCCGGCTATTGCAGACGTGAACGGAGACGGTCTGCCGGAAATCGCTTACGGTACTATCGAAGCTGTCGATTCGGCAAGAGTCTGGCTTTTTGATAATGCCGGACAAATTATGCCGGGATTTCCACAGCCGGTTTTCGCAACATGGGTTGAGGAATCTGTCGTGTTGGAAGACGTATCCGGAGACGGCCTTGCAGACATTGTTTGCGGCACCAATGGTGTTGGAAGTGACTATGCAAAGGTCTGGGCATTTGACCATACCGGAAGCGTAATACCCGACTTTCCGATCGCAATTACTGAAACCTTTAGCACACTGGAAACCACTCCGACAATTATAGACTTTGATGGAGATGGTGATACGGAGATTATTACAGTCTCTCATGAAGGGACGGTTCACATATTTGATACGCCCGGAATCCCGTCTGCTTCTTCCTGGCCAACATTCAAGTATAATGCAGCACGCCACAGCAGCAACCCGGCTTCAATAACCGGACTGGAAGAACCATTTACACCCACTATCCCCCGGTCTTCCATTTTGTTTCCACTGTATCCAAATCCCTTCAATCCTACAGCAACCATACGGTTTAGCTTAGCACTACCACAATCGGTAACGATTGAGGCCTATAACATCCTGGGTGCTAAAATCGCAGTGCTGCTGGATAATGAACACAGAGCTGCCGGAGATCATTCAATCCGCTTCGAAGGAGGAAAACTTGCTTCCGGGATATACTTTATATATCTGCAGGCAGGAGAAGACATCCATATTCAGAAAGCTTTGCTAAGCCGGTAAAAAAGGTGATTTTTTAGAAACCTTTCGATTTTCTCGGGATCTCTTTTTAGGTTTCATGATTGAAGATATAGTTACGATGGAGACATACATGTTAAGAGTACCCCGGAGTTGGATTCTCATACTGCTTATCCTGGTGATCAGTGGAATACTGATCTCGAGTGATTCAGACAAATTCACTGCCAAAACACCATCCACCAAAACGGCTATTGCCCTTAGTTCATCACAAATAACCGTTGCGAATAGCTCCATGTGGGTACGTAACGATGGAAAGTCTGCCAATTCGCCGACCAATCGGGCGGGCATTATTTTTCCATTTGAAACCTCCAATACGGTCTATCAGGATGGGCTTGTATGGGGAGGACAGGTTTCAGATGGTCAGTCGGGCACCGAATCGTTGCGCGTTGGAGGGCAAACCTTCCGGGTTGGAACTCAACCTGGTAATATCGTTTCTCCCGGAGTTGCAGCAACAGGCCCAGACGCTCTTTACCGGGTTTATCGCATCAGACCAGACTGGCAATCTATCGATTCACTGGACTTGATTTACGAGGCATCATTGATTAATGAGATAGATACTTCGGAAGTGACCCAGCAGCAAATTCAGGCGGTAATAAATCAGTATCAGCGGGACTGGGAAGAATGGCCGGTCTCATTGGGTGCTCCGTATGTCGATGAGAACAACAACGGAAATTGGGACCCGGGCGTCGATACACCGGGAATACGTAATGCAGACCAAACCATCTGGTTTGTCAGCAACGACCTCGATACATTGCGCACGCGCTTTATGTATGGTTCTCCCCCTGTGGGCCTGGAGGTACAAACAACCATTTGGGCCTTTTTTGAACCGGGTAGTGCGATAAGCGACGCGGTTTTTAAACGATATCGCCTGATTTATAAGGGAGCAACTGCCACGACTCCGGGCTCTGCTCGTATTGACAATATGTATTTAAGTCAATGGTCTGATAGCGATATCGGAAATTATATCGATGATGTTGTCGGTTGCGATACGACTCTGAATATGGCCTTTGCCTATAACGGGCAACCAACAGATACAGAGTTTGCCAACGATCCGCCGGCTTATGGTTATCAACTGCTGCAAGGGCCAATCGTTGTAAGTCCCGGTGATACGGCGGACTTTAATTTTGGTGAACGTATTGGATTCCGTAATCTGGATATGACCTCATTTGTTTACTCCGCAGTCGGAGGTGCGATACCACGCCCTGTGCTGGGTTCATACGATGGCACCCTGCAATGGTATAACCAGCTTCAGGGATTTCAGGCCTTAACGACAGACTCCATTCCCTACGTTATTGGCTCCGGTCCACGTAGCGGAGAGGCGACGGTATTACCGCTTAGCGGAGATCCGGAAAGCGGTAGCGGCGACGTCGATGGTCTGGGCAACAATCTACCGGCAGGTGATCGATTAATGGCACTGAATACAGGTCCTTTCAGCATGGCTTTAAACGATACACAGGAAGTCATCATTGCTGCATTGGGGACTCAGGCAGGATCGTATCTTACCAGCGTCACAGAATTGGATGCAACAGCAGATTTCCTCCGTCTGGCTTACGAGTCCGACTTTGATATACTAACCGCAGTTTCACCTGCCGATAAACCGACAACTACTTTTGAGCTCGCACAGAATTACCCAAACCCTTTTAATCCGTCTACAACCTTGAGCTATAGGCTAAAGCGTTCTACACCGGTAACGCTCACCGTCTATAATCTTCTGGGGCAGCAGATTTCCGTATTGGTAAACAAGACCCAGCAAGCAGGAAATTATTCAGTAGAATGGAACGGTCGAAGTTCCGCCGGGCAGGCAGTAGCCAGCGGTATTTATCTCTACAGTCTGAAGACACGGGAAGGGATAAAAACGCGTAAGATGATGCTCTTAAAATAATTTTTCAAACGCACTTCTGATTTGTGACTTAGCAGTTGACAAGACGCTGTGCATGTATTACATTTAGCTCCGCTTATGCAATGGGGCCGTAGCTCAGTTGGGAGAGCGCTTGAATGGCATTCAAGAGGTCAGGGGTTCGATTCCCCTCGGCTCCACAAAATTTCCTTTAACACAAGGCGCCGTACCCAAGTGGCTAAGGGGGAAGTCTGCAAAACTTCTATTCGGCGGTTCGAATCCGCCCGGCGCCTCTCTTCCCTAAGAAACTCCCCATATGAATTTCGTTTTTTTTATAGAGCCTACCCTACCACCTCTTCTAATAAGTATATTTCGCTATTCTAATAACCTGACACCTGGAGCAATTTGTGGCGAATGATAACAAACGCGTTCAGTTAAAGATTGTAGGTATTTGCGGTAGTCTTCGTTCAGATAGCTATACTCGCTCTGTTCTGGAAATTGCACTGGCTAGTGCACAGGAGAATGGCGCAGATACTGAACTGATCGACTTGCGAAAATTTGATCTGGTATTCTTTGATGAAGATAGAAAAGATGATTATCCTGCGGATGTAGAGAAGCTTCGCTCTTTGGTGCGCGAAGCCCACGGCATTATTCTCGGCACACCGGAATATCACGGAGGAATAAGTGGCGTTTTAAAAAATGCTATCGACCTGATGGGATTTACCGAATTCGAGGGGAAGATGTTGGGGTTGCTTGGCGTATCCGGAGGGCAACTTGGAGCTTTAAATGCGCTGAATAGCCTAAGAACAATCGGCCGTAATCTGCATGCCTGGGTCTTACCACAGCAGGTTTCACTGCCAGAGGCCTGGAAAGCTTTTGATGAAAACGGAAAACTCAAAAGTGCTGCTATCGAAAAGCGAATTAAAGAAGTTGGTAAACTAATTACAGAATTTGCTACGCTGCACCAGCTGCAAAACCACAAAGAGTTTCTGGAATTGTGGCAGCGTCTCGCGAACAATCCGGGCGGAACCAAATAACACAGGGATCCTATGAAACGCAATTTATTAGACCTCACAGGTAAAACGGCAATAGTCACCGGTGGAGCCAGTGGTATCGGTAGAGCGATTTCAGAAATGCTGGTAGAAGAAGGCGTAAACGTCATTATTGCTTCACGCCGCAAAGAACTGATTGAAGAGGTTAGCGAAGAGCTTAACCAGATAGGCACTCCAAAAGTTATTTCCGTCGTCTGCGACTTACGCAATAAAGCCGATATCTACCATTTGGCCGAAGTAGCAAGGCAGAGCTTCGACAGCATAGATTTCTTAGTGAACAATTCCGGTTTGGGAGTGCAATCTAAAATTGTAGACTGCACGGAAGATGAGTGGGATTTGGTAATGGATACCAACCTGAAAGGCACATTTTTAATGACGAAATCTGTGCTACCCACTATGATAGCCCAGAAATCCGGCTTCATTTTAAACATTGCTTCACAGGCTGCAAAATACGGTTATCCGAATGCCGGTCCGTATTGCGCAAGTAAATTTGGCGTACTTGGATTTGGCGAAGCCTTACAGCAGGAAGTCCGACAGTATAATATTCGGGTTCATAGCCTAATGCCCGGACTAGTTCAGGTTCCTCCACCACAACATCCGGAGAACCGGAACGATGGCGTTCTACAAGTGGAAGACCTTGCTGAGACAGCGCGTTTTCTCTTTAAACTTCCGGGGCATATCAAGCTCGAAAATATCGGAATGTTTTACCTGTAGTCTTACTTATACCATTTTTCCTGACAGGTCGGACACATGGTATGCGTAATTTCGGTATTCGCGTGCTTGTGGAGATACACCTCAAGTTCCAGCCAAAAACCATCACTGTCCCTGATATTCTTGCAACAGGAGCACATTGGGATAAGTCCGGCCATGTTTTCAATTTTCTGATGCATTGCCTTATGGTCTGTCTTTGCAACATCGGCTGCCATATCCGCGACAAGAAATAACATGACAACCTCCCATTCCCCACAACGCACAACCTTGACTTTGCGGTTAGAAGTGTGTTCACCCTCTTCAAATTGAACAGATAGTTCCTGTTTGGAATTATGTAGAAAAACTGAGGACATTGCCTGCATCAGCTGCTGCGTTATGTCCTGTGAAAAGACATCCCATAAATAAGCACCCTCTGCATTGGAAAATGAGCTGCTTAAAACAGATTCCGCACTCTCTGTATACTGAATAACCCCATCTCTGTTGACTAACAGTAATTCGCCATCAACAGCCATGAGCATTGCCGATAATTTATCTTCCGAATATAATGTCGTATCTGCCATGCGACCTCCCTGTCACGCTGTGTCGAATATCGAGCTGCTAAACAGCCTCGATAATCAATTCTTCTTCGTTTTCATAAACCGGAAAGCGAAGGATAAACTCGGTACCTTCACCTTCGATACTATTCACTTTCACTGTGCCTTTCATACCCGTAACAACCTCCCGAACGAGTCCAAGACCTATCCCGAGACCTCCTCCCAAAAATTCCTCTTTCGAAGATTTATGATTGAAGGTATCCCCAACCTCATAGAAATCTGTAAAGATCAATTCCAATTTATCACCTGCGATTCCGATTCCGGTATCACGTATCCTAAGCGACACGTAGTCCCCCTGCTTCTCGGCTTTAACAACAACCTTACCCCCATCAGGCGTAAACTTCAGGGCATTTTGAAGAAGCTCCCGCAATACAATTCTGAGCCCCTGCAGCGAACCATTGATTGTTAAAGGATCATCCGGAAGTATCGTTTCAAGTTCTATCGAGCGATGCTCGAAAAGCCGCTTCATATCACCGGCGATCTCGGCAGTATTAACTACTGAATCGACAGCTTCATTGCGGCTAAACCATTGTCTTCTACGCAACCCGTTCAGTAGGTGCATTCGCCCAACGGACTCCTCCATTTCCAGCGAAGTTTTCAGCAGGATCGCTTCTATCTCTTCTCTCTCTTCAGTTTGCTCTGGCGTAAGAAACTTCAGAATCTCCAAATATCCCTTTATTAGCATAATAGGCGTTCGCATCTCGTGATTCGTAATAGAAAGGAACTTATCCTTAAGCAGGTTCAGTTCCTGTAGCCTGAGGTTCTCGGCCCGAAGTTTCGCATTTTCAATTTTTTGTAACAGGTGGGTAAAGCATTTCTCCACAATGAGATAAACGCTTTCAAAATTTACCGGCTTGAGTATAAAATCACTGGCTCCGATTTTCATCGCCTCAATCGCAGATTCTATCGTAGCATATCCGGTAATGACAATCACCTCGGTATCCGGCCAGTTCGCTTTGATCTCGCGCAAAAGTGAGATTCCGTCAAGGCGAGGCATTTTTAAATCTGTAATCACAATATGATAAGGTTGAACCCTGCAAAGGTTTAGGGCTTCCTGACCATCATTCGCTGTCTCGGCAAAATAGCCGCGCTTTTTAAGCGTATGCTGAAACAGCTGACAAATTACCTGTTCATCATCTACTATTAAAATTCGTGTTTCTTCTCGTTGCATATTCCTCCCATAAAACCTATCGGAGCGATTTGTTCTGTTGGTTTTTGCAGATATCTCTATTTCGATGTGGCTTTCGAGAATAAAGATTACCCGTTTATCAATCGCCTGACGGTTTCCATCTCTGTCTTCATTTTGGAAAAATATCGTTTATTGGAAGCCGTATCCAATGTTACAGTCTCTTCCAATAAATACATAGTCGTGCCGATAACGTTTAACCGGCCACGAATTGCACACAGTAAATCCTTTAGATTTTTCACTTCTTCCTGTTGTCCATCTACAGCACATTCACTACTATTTTCCAACATAAAAATACTCCTGCATTAATTCCCGACATCCTATCGATCTTCAGGAGCAACCCTCTTCCCTGAGTCTCCTAATATCAATAAAGCTATTGCAATTTCGGTGCCGGGTCGGGATAATGGAATGTTATACTTCTTTGTGAAAATTTGGGGTAAAAAAAGGGGTAGGTCTGAATATCTCGCGACTAAACATTTTACAGGTGGTGAAAATTCAACAACTCAAAATATGGCTATTTATGTTTAAACATGCTCCAAAGCCGCTCGAACTCTTCCTGAAAGCGCGTTACTAAAAGCGGATTATTATTGACGGTAATGTTTTCAAAATTACCTTTAGAGGCCGATCGTGTCCAATTAAAACTTCCGTTAATCAGCAGGGCATTATCGATGATTGCAAATTTATGGTGCATATGATCTTCCTCGCGATCATAGATGACTTCAATACCTTTTGACAATAAATGCTCTGTGTCTGATCCGGGGTCATATCGCTTCAGGTTATCCGATATCAGACGCACCTTACAGCCTCGATCTGCAGCAGCCTCCACCGAACGTGTCAGGCGATTATCGGTTACCGTAAATACACAGATATCCAATGTATGCCTGGCAGCAGCTATGCGACCGCGAATCTCTTCCAGGCAATCTTCACCTGGCGAAAAAAATGCCTTTGCAATCGGACGCACTGCTGGTGCCCGGCCACCATCAAGCAGCTTGACTACTTCTCCAAGCCATTTCAGCACTTTGCGCTCCTCGTTTCCCGGCATACCATCCCTGGCGATTTCCAGAGCACGATTTCTTAGAAACGCCAGTTTCTCATTGTCGAAAGACAAATCCTGGATGATGTCTTTTAGCATCATACGTTCAGCCTGTGACATTTTCATATCTTCAAATGTAGAAAGCAGAGCATTTTTTAAGGCATTCTGGTCCAAGACCGCCTCCTGATGAGTAAGAAGTTTTCAAGGGGAATAACTTTAACATAGTCAGACTGTTGCAGTCGTGCAAGGAGAGATTAATGCAAAGAAAAGTAAAAGTCTCCAAAGAGTGGAGACTTTGCAGTTAACTTTATTTCAGACCCATCTTTTCATACTGTACTTCTACACATTCAGGGCAAATTCCATGGCTAAATTCGGCCTCGGAATGTGCGCGGATATATTCTTCTATCTGAGTCCAATAACCCTGATCATCACGGATTTTTTTACAGCTCGCGCAAATAGGTAGAAATCCGCTCAAAAGTTTTACCTTGGAAAGGGCCTCTTTCAATTCCTTTACCAGCTTACGCTGACGTCGCTCAGCTCTACGGCGTTCTTTAGTTTCACGCAAGCTAACAAGTGTAGCCATAGAGTTTTGCCATTGAATCGGGGTGATGGTCATATCCATCAGTATTGCCCGATTACCACTATTCAGAAACTCCTGGTCGGCCAGAACCGCATCGAAGGTTTTCGTACGCTCAAGAAAATTTGTTACGTCTTTTTCATCTTTGAAGGTTGGAAACAAGCTAAACAGCGACTTGCCCAGAAGACTTTCGGGGGAATATCCCAGGTAATGTTCAACACAATCGCTTACGAGAAGAATCTGATGATTCGAATCGTCAACGATCATATTCACGTCCAGAGAATTGCGAAATATAGTTTCGAGTGCATTAGATCTGCTGTATAAAGCATCTCTCTCAAGCCTAAGGTTGGAAATCTCTTCTTCAAGCTTCTCAATTGAGACTTTTTCTGCGATTCCGTTTAATGACATTTGCCTACCGCCCTTCTAACATCCATGTATAGAAACATTGCTGCCTTGCATTCTATGTGATCGACGGAGTGCAAATGAAGATTAGTGAAAATATTTCATTCATCAGCGTAAAAACATCAGATGATTGGATTGCACAATCTGGATATTATTCAGACCGCACTTCAGCAATAACCTTTAATTCGATGGCAATCGGCGTCGGTAGACAGTTTATTTCGACAGTGGTTCTGCAGGGTTGGTTCGATTTAAAATGTTCCGCATATATTTTATTATACGTTGCAAAATCATCTTTCATGTTGGTTAAAAATACCGTCACGTCAACGATATCATCCCAGGATGAGCCGATGTCTTCCAGGATAAAACGTACATTCCGGAACACAGACCGACATTGCTCAGCGATATCGTAGCTTTCAATTTCACCGGCTTCGTTCAGCGTTACACCAGGGATATCGCTACCCTCTGCAGAACGCGGCCCTACTCCGGACAGGAACCAAAGATTCCCAACTTTACGAGCATGTGGATAGAGACCAACGGGCTTGGGGGCGCGATCGGAATTTTGTCTTGTGTTTGACATATTATATCCTAGAGTTTAATACACACATTCTTCTGTTCGGTATAAAAGCGAAGGGCTTCCCATCCACCTTCTCTTCCGACACCGGAGCTTTTCATTCCGCCAAATGGCGTTCTTAGATCACGAAGTAACCAACAGTTAACCCAGATTATCCCGGCATCAATGCGTTCTGCCAGGTGATGTGCCCTACGAATATTCTCGGTCCAAATAGATGCGCATAATCCATACTGGGTGCTGTTCACATATTTCAACGCTTCTTCATCATTCTCAAAAGGCGTCAATGTTACCACCGGACCAAAAATCTCTTCCTGATTGGTACGGCAATCATAGGAAAGTCCTTCAACAACTGTTGGTTCAATAAACCATCCCTTGCTGCAACGTCCTTCAGGTTGTACCGTCTTACCACCACAAAGTATAGTTCCTCCCTCTTCCCTGGAGAGCTGAATATGAGACATTACCTTATTAAAGTGGGCCTCGGATACAATAGCCCCCTGTTCGGTATCTTCTTCCAAAGGGTCACCAACCCGTAATGCGGCAGCGCGTTCAACAAAGTCTTTTTTAAAACGCTCATAAAGAGGTACTTCAATAAATATTCGTGAGCCGCAAAGGCAAATCTGTCCCTGGTTATTGAACGCTGCCTGTAAAGCTCCTTCGAGGGTTTTCTCATAATCACAGTCTGCAAAAATAATCGTTGGATTCTTACCACCAAGCTCCAGAGATACTTTCTTAAATTCCGGAGCGGCCTTCGCCGCAATCTCTTTACCGGTTTGTGTACCACCTGTAAAGCTGATAACCGGTATATCCCGGTGGCCGGTTATAGCTGCTCCAACCTTATTCCCATAGCCATGCACAATATTCAGTACGCCGGAGGGAATGCCAGCTTCCCTGGAAACTTCCCCAAGAAGAGAGGCCGTCATTGGTGTAACCTCGGATGGCTTTGCAACAACGCAATTCCCCGCTGCTAATGCAGGAGCTATTTTCCAGGTAAATAGGTATAGCGGCAGGTTCCATGGCGAAATGCAGCCTGCCACACCAATCGGCCTTCTAAGCGTATAATTAATCGCACTTCCGGGCATATCATGCATTTCGCTGGCAAAGTGGCGAATACCGCTTGCAAAAAACTCAAAGTTCATAGCAGCTCGCGGAATCTCGATTTGCCTGGCCCGCTTAAGGGTTTTACCATTATCGATAGATTCTGCCATTGCAAAGTCATCCAGACGTGCACGAATAATTTCCGCTATCTTTTGAAGGTAGTCCGCACGCTCCGCCGGACTGGTTGCCGACCACTCGGGAAATGCGCGCTTGGCAGCTTTGACAGCCAGCACCACATCGCGGCGATCCGAATCCGCAACTTCGGCATAAGTTTCCCCCGTAGCAGGGTTCCTGGAAGGTATATATTCATTTGACAGCGGTGGCACATACTGACCATTTATGTAATTTTCAATTCGTCTCATCTTATTTTCCAGTCTTTCTTGATATCCATTCTAAAGGCATTGCAGTCTTCCACCGTCTACCGGTAGATTAATGCCGTTGATGTATGAGGCAGCCGGGGAAGCCAAAAAACCTACGGCATTCGCGATTTCTTCCGGTGCTGCGAAGCGCCCGGCGGGAATTGCCTCAAGCCACTTTTCTTCCTCTAATGACACAGCATGTCCGGACTTTTTAGCCCGGGCATTTACAATCTCCGAAAGTCGCTCAGTAGATGTTGCTCCGGGCAATACGTTATTTACCGTAATACCAAAAGAAGCAACCTCGCGGGAAAGGGTTTTGGCCCAGTTAGCGACCGCTCCCCGGGTTGTATTTGAGACACCAAGTCCGGGAATCGGCTGTTTAACGGAGGTTGAAATAATATTGATAATACGACCATAACCTGATTGCTTCATTCCCGGGAGCAGGGCCTGCGAAAGGAGCTGATTACAGACCAGATGGTTACGAAAAGCATCATAAAAAGCTTCGATCTCAGCCGTTTCGATCGGTCCGCCGGGAGGGCCACCGGTATTGTTTACCAGAACCTCGACGGGCGTCTCCTGAAAAAGCGGCGTTTGCAGCATTTCCTTTAATTCGTCCGGTTTCGCAAAGTCCGCAACCTGCATAGCGTGATTGCCACCAGGTAACTCGGCAAGTAGTTGCTCAAGCGCATCTGCCCTTCTCGCCATAATTATAACGCTCGCCCCCTGTGCAGCAAGCTGTAATGCTGTCGCACGGCCGATACCTTTACTGCTCCCGCATACCAGGGCGCGTTTTCCATTTAAATCCAGATTCATAACATCCTCATTATTCATCGTTTGCTGAAAAATAAAACCCTAAGTTGCGCTGAACCTTTTCCGGGAGATCCGGTAGTAAGGATCTTGGAACCAGGAAAGTCGAAAGATTAAACAAGTCAGCAAATACGCGATGACTCTCTGCTGTTGATTTCAAATAATTATAACCAGATGAACCACCAGTTCCGGTCTTCCGTCCTATCATTCTCAATACCATCAGTGCATGCCGGTATCGCCAGGTAGACAATAATTCATCCATATCAACGATCAGGTTCAGCAGGCGAAAAGGCAGGTGCAAAATCGGTTGATCACGATAGAGGTGAATTAACAATCCCGCCATAGTAGCATCATAAGACAGTCTTCTACGCCCCTCATTTATCAGCTGGTTATGGGCATCCGGTTCAAAGATAGAATGGAAGTGCTTTTCCGTAGCGTGCACCATTTTAAGACGATGCGTTTCTTCTTCTGCCGTAACACCGGCTTCAAGAATTGCAGCTCTCTCCTGCTCAAGTAACTTTTCAACAGCTGAGCGATAAACACTGCCAAAATTAAAGTCTGGCATATTCAGAAATGGAATGCGTTCCAACCAGGACTCAAGAAGTTCAAACAATGAACTTTCTGCCTCGGCAGCATGAAGCATTTCACGGGATTTATCCGGGAACATCTGATGATAGGCTTGCTGACTGTAGCGAATGCGATCATCTGTTTTAAGACCGAGCTTTATCTCGAGTATTCGAAACTGCAGGCTTTGAAAGCCTGATGCCGGCGTCAGGAAATTGCGAAACTCCAGAAAATCCAGCGGTGTCATCGTTTCCAGAATGCGAATCTGGTCGATTAGTACTTTTTGAATCTCTACAACCCGACCAATCCTCGATACTGCTGTCCCGATACGTTTTTCATCCACATAATCGTTCCGGAACATTTGCAGAACGCTTTCCAGTTCATGAAGTATCTGTTTAAACCACAGCTCATAAGTTTGATGGATAATGATAAATAGGGTTTCGTCATGTGCCGGCTCACCAAACTTGGCACTTTCGCATTGCTGGCTGTTCAGAATTTTCTCCAGCCCAAGGTAGCTACCGTATTCAACAGGTTCGCGTTTCTTAGTCATTGTTTGCTCCGGAGTGATAGAATTTCGTTATTTTACGCGTTTAATAATGAAAAGACAAGCCCTTAGCAAATCGGGTTGCCTCTATTGGAAGATTCACGTATGTTTTGAATTTAGTAAGGAGAAACATATGGTTTTACCCGTCGGAAAGCGCTCGCTGGAGCAGCTAACACATTATAACTGTGGAAAGTGCAAGAAGTGGTGGAGCATTGGTGACAGCCCGACTGAACGAGAAATCTGGTACTGCCCATGGTGTGGTTGTAAGCAGAGAATCCCTGCTGATAATGGGGCGACGGAAGGATTCCCTACCCCATCATCTCAGTAAGTTCCTGACGTATTTCTGTGAGATGAAACGGTTTGGCAATAAATCGATCTTCGCTCTGTTCAAGGTGCGTCAGCAGATCTTCTTCTGGCTCATAACCGGAAGTAAACAGTACCTTCCCGTTTAAGTACGGATAGTGTGCACAAATATGCTGTGCCACCGTTAGACCGTTAGCATCAGGTAACGTAAGATCGACGATTGCCAGTTGAACAGAATGTTCTGCCAGTAAGGCAAGCGCATCTTCTTGCGAGTCGGCGATAAGCGCTTTGGCTCCGTGTAATTTTATTATTTCACGCAGCAATGAAGAGATGTGCTCCTCATCTTCTATCACCAATATGTATTCCTGGTTCATTCCCCATCCTGAAGTTTTTCCCGGAGCAGTTTATTCAGCAAAGCAGGATCTGCTTTACCCCCTGTTGCTTTCATTACCTGCCCAATAAAATATCCCAGTAGTTTTTGCTCTCCCGCGCGAAATTGTGCCAGCTGAGCCGGATTATCCTCTATAGCTTTATCTACCAGTGGTTCCAGCACAGCCGGGTCACTAATTTGAGCGAGCCCCTTTTTCTCCACGATCTCCTGAGCCTGCAGCTCACTTTCCAGCATGTCTTCATAAACCGTTTTAGCAATTTTCAGGCTTATAGTCTTATCGGAAACAAGATTTAACAATCCTGCCAGACGTGCTTCAGAAATTGCAAAATCACTTATCTCAATTTTCTCTTCATTTAAAACCCGCAGCACATCGCTCATAATCCAGTTGCTGGCCAGCTTTGCATCCTTGCTTTCCGCGACAACTCCCTCAAAATAATTCGCGAGTTCTTTTGTTCCGGTCAGAACCCCTGCATCATACTCAGGCAGCCCAAACTCCTTTACAAAACGCTGCTGTCTTGCATGCGGTAATTCCGGTAGTTCTTCACGAAGCTGCTCAATCCAGCTATCCTCCAAAAATACCGGTGGAAGATCAGGCTCCGGGAAATAGCGATAGTCATGTGCTTCTTCCTTGCTCCGCATGCTGCGAACGCGGCCGGCATTGGCATCCCATAGTAAGGTTTCCTGAACAATCCGCTCACCCTCTTCCAGAAGTTTTTCCTGACGACCGATTTCGTAAATAATGGCTCGTTCAACATTCCGAAACGAGTTCATGTTCTTTACTTCAGTCTTCGTCCCGAAGGTTTCACTACCAGCTGGCCGAATAGAAACGTTTGCATCACAGCGCAGACTTCCCTCTTCCATGTTACCGTCGCAAATATCCAGAAAAGTGAGTATCTGCTTCAACCCAACCAGATAGGCATATGCTTCCTGAGCGGTCCGAATATCCGGTTCCGACACAATCTCGATCAAAGCAACACCAGATCGATTCAGATCGACCAGCGTTTCGCTCCCGGCATCATGAATAGATTTTCCTGCATCTTCTTCCAAATGAATGCGATTAATGCGAATGGTCTGTTTCCCGCGCTCTTCACTTTCAATTTCCAGAAATCCATTCGTGCAAAACGGTGCCTCAAATTGAGAAATCTGATATCCCTTCGGCAAGTCCGGATAAAAGTAATGCTTTCTGGCAAATCGACTTTCACGGGTAATCTCACAATTTGTTGCAAGCCCCATCTTCACAATATATTCAACAGCCTTTTCATTTAGAACCGGCAACACACCGGGCAGTCCCAATACAACCGGATCAGTTTTGGAATTTGGTTCACCACCGAAACGAGTTGATGAATGGCTGAATACTTTTGAATCGGTTAACAATTGAGCATGCACTTCCAAACCGATAACAGCTTCGTATTTCATAGAGCGTCCTGATATTTTCCGGGGTTTAGAGACCGGGATTTCCAAACACCGGACTCGAATATAGATTGAATATCGGCACCGTATATTGATACAGAGCACCGTATAAAAAAAGGCAATGCTGAGCACATCGAATTTATCTGAGAATAGCGTATAAAAACGCGCAAAAGCCGACTTTTAGGCGGTTTGAAGCTGCTCGATCAGTCCGGCAGCCTGAAAAAGCTGCTCCTCCTGAAATGCATTCGCCAGAAGCTGGATTCCCCAGGGCATCTTTCCGGGAGTAACATTTGCCGGGACGCTGATCGCCGAGATTCCGGCAAGATTGGCCGTGACGGTATAAATATCCTGAAGATACATTTCCAATGGATCGCTGACTTTCTCTCCCAGCTTGAAAGCTGTTGTCGGGGTTACCGGAGTCAACAACACATCGACATCAGCAAATGCATTTAGGTATTCGTCTCGTATCAAACGCCGAACCTGTTGAGCCTTGCGGTAATAGGCATCGTAATAACCTGACGAGAGAACGTAGGTACCAAGCATAATACGTCGCTTTACTTCCATGCCGAAACCTTCGCTGCGGCTTTTCTCATACATCTCCTGTAAACCAACGGCTTCTTCCGCGCGATGGCCATATCTCACACCATCGTATCGGGACAGGTTAGAAGACGCTTCAGCGGTTGCAATAATATAATACGCTGCAATGGCCTTATCTGTTAGCGGGAGAGTAATATCAACAATTTCTGCACCGGCAGAGGATAAGTCCTGCTGCACCTGTTTTAGCCCATCCCTGATTTCTGCATCAAGACCGTCAGCATAAAACTCGGCTGGTACGCCAATGCGCAGCTTACCGGGATCTGCTTCCAGCACGCTTTGATAATCGGGAACGGATATTTCGCTACAGGTTGCATCCTGCGGATCTTCTCCGGCAATCACCTTTAATAATAGCGCGCTATCTGTAACTGAGTTTGCAAATGGTCCGATTTGATCCAGAGAAGAGGCGTAGGCAACCAGCCCATAGCGTGAAACCCGGCCGTAAGAGGGCTTTAAACCCACCACACCGCAAAACGATGCCGGTTGACGAATCGAACCACCGGTATCGCTGCCGAGTGCCATATCAGCCATACCCGCAGCAACCGCCACTGCCGATCCCCCACTCGAGCCACCCGGCACGAGAGACGGGTCCAGCGGATTTTTAGCTGGGTCAAAGGCCGAATTCTCCGTAGAGGAACCCATGGCGAATTCATCCTGATTGGTTTTCCCGATGATAATACCATCTGCTTCACGTATCCTTCGAACAACCGTCGCATCGTAGGGGCTAACAAAATTATCCAAAATCCGGGATCCACAGCTGGTTCGCATGCCTTCAACACAGATATTATCCTTTAAGGCAATAACCAGGCCGGCCAGCTCACCGAGCGACTCGCCATTGTCACGCCTCTTATCGAGTTCGGCGGCAGTTGCTTTTGCTTCCTGCTCGTAAACCGCAAGAAAGGCATTGAGAGCAGAGTTTTCCTCTATAGTTTGAAGAAATTTATCGACACGCTCAGAGCAACTCACCTCTCCACTTAGAAAGGCTTCACGTATTTGGGATGCGGATTTCACGCTTTATCTCCGGAATATTGAAAAAAGAAGGCCCATACCTTCTGCTATCACAGAAGGAACGGGCCAAAAGCCGTTGTTTGTAAATATGTTTTCTAAATCAGGCGTCTTTGGAAGACTTGCCTTCATGGCTATCAGCACGCTGTTGCGGACGCTCGTCGATCCTGTCCAGATCGAATTCGTCTTTCAGCCCTTGTGTAGCCTTTTTAAACTCTTTGATAGAGCTTCCAAGTGAGCGCGCAAGTTCAGGTAAGCGCTTTGCACCGAATAGCAGAATCACCAGCATAAAGATGATGATCAATTCTGTTGGGCCCATTCCAAATGGCATAATTGTTCTCCTGTATGGAATACGTTTCTTTTTAGTCCATCCAACGTAAAAAATAGGCAAGTAAAAAGATGCCCACAACACCAATTATATTAAATTTGATGCTGAATCCAAATGTAACCTTCAGAATACGCAAATTGATCGTTGTCGGATCAATACCAAAAGGCCACGACTGTAAAAAAAACTGCTTAACCACTCCGGCCGGCAGAACCAGCGCAAGCGCATCTCCAAGCACACTCCCAACGATACCGCCAAGAATGATAACGAACATATAATACGCCAGACTTTTTTTCTTCATGGGAGTACCACCTATTGGATTAAGGATTCAAAGATTCTTCTCCCATCGCCAGATCCCAGTAGCGACTCCATAGCTCTTTCCGGATGCGGCATCATGCCTAAAACGTTACCGGATTTATTGACTATTCCGGCAATATTATTAATTGAACCATTCGGATTTGCATCTTTCAGGGCATTTCCTTCTTCATCACAGTAGCGAAAAACCACCTGATTATTCTCTTCAAGCTGATCTATTACGCTATCATCTGCAAAATATCTTCCCTCTCCATGAGCAACCGGAATGCGTAGCGGCTTTCCTTTCTCAACAGAACTGGTGAAGCGGGTATCGGTATTTTCGCAGTTCAACCAAACATAGCGGCAGACAAATCGCAGCTGCTCGTTACGCAGTAGGGCTCCCGGTAATAAGCCTGCTTCTGCCAGAATCTGAAAGCCGTTGCAGACCCCAATCACCGGCTTGCCGGCTTTGGCAGCACTACTGACAGCAGTCATAATCGGTGAAAAACGGGCGATGGCACCACATCGTAAATAATCGCCATAAGAAAAACCACCAGGCAGGGTAATCAGGTCGTACTGATCGAGGTTATCCGTCTTATGCCAGACGTATTCCGGCGTCACCCCCATGAGCTTCAGCGCTTCAAACATGTCGTGATCGCAATTTGAGCCGGGAAATACAACAACTGCTGCCTTCATTTCCCTTCTCCGTTGTAAAGAATTTCGAAGTCTTCCATTACCGTATTCGCAAGTAGCTTTTCACTCGCTTCGCGCACGATACGTTCTACCTCAGCCTTGTCGTCACTGTCTACATCCAGCTCAATCAGTCTGCCGATGCGAACGCTGTTAATGCTGTCATAACCCAGTTGATGGAGTGCATTATTTACCGTTTTTCCCTGAGGGTCCAGAATACTAGGCTTCAGGCGAACTTTTACTGCCACTTTCATATTATTAGTCCTCATCGGTATCAGATTTATCTGTTTTTTCTACCTCATCGTCCGACGAATTTAGTATCCTCCATAGCAATCTGGCAAGCCCGGAAAAAAGATAAACGATTGTAATCGGGAAAAACGCCTCGTTTGGAAACAGCGAAACGACAACAACACAGATAATCACCGTTAAAATCTTCATTCGCTGTGCCCGATTGCTCTTCAGAGAGAAATTCGGCATCTTCTCGTAGCGAATATTGGTAATCATCATAATTGAAACGAAAAGAATAATTATCAGTATGATTCGTGTTTCAATCAGCGTATCAAACATATCCGGGTAGCGGACATTCAGCAGAATAAATGTAGCAATCGCCATAGCAGAGGCAGGAATTGGGATGCCTTTAAAGTAAGGTTTGTCAAAACCAACCAGTTGGGTATTAAACTTAGCTAATCGCACTGTTCCAAATACCAGTGGCATAAAGCTGATGAATACGCCTACCGATCCCCAGGTATTAAAATAGAAGAAATAAGCCAGAGCAGAGGGAGCAAACCCAAAAGAGACCACATCCGCCATAGAGTCGTACTGTACACCGAATTCGGTAGAAGCATCGGCCAGGCGGGCCAGCTTACCATCCAGCGCATCGAGAATAGCTGCGGCAACAATAAGCGCTGCAGACTGGCGGAATTCTCCACCGGCAGCCTGCAAAGTGGCTAAAAAGCCGCAGAACATATTAGCCATTGTAAAAAAACCGGGAACGATCCCACGATTTACTCGCACATTTCCCCCTGGGGTAGTATCAATTTATCTACTTTTACTTCGCCGGTAATTCACCTTCCGGCATCTGCACCAGCCTTTCCTGCGCTGCAGACATATCTCTCTCATCCGGGAAAAGAGCCAGAACAGACTCACCGGCCCGCACTTTATCTCCGACCTTCACCTGGATCTTGGCATCAAAAGGCAGGAAGACATCCACACGACTTCCGTATCGAATCAGCCCCATACGATCACCGGCATTTGTCCACTGACCTTCCTTCAAATCGCAAACAATTCTCCGGGCAATTAATCCGGCAATCTGCTTAAACAGCACCCGATTTCCGGATGGCATACTGATTCCAATGGATGTCTGCTCATTATCAATCGATGCTTTTTCCTTAAAGGCAGCCAGAAACTGTCCAGGATGGTATGCAAAATAGTCGACATTACCGGATATCGGAGAGCGGTTTACATGGACGTTAAAAACGGAAAGAAAAACCGAGATCCGCTGTACCTTATTGTTAAAGTACTCGGGTTCAGAAACGTGTGTAACGTCTACAATACGACCATCGGCAGGTGAAATTACGGCGAGATCGTTTTTCGGAGCACGCCGATTGGGGTCACGCAGGAAGAACAAATTGAATACAGCAATAAATGCAACAACCCACATAACTCCAGCCGTTACCGGGTGTGGAAAGAAATAGTTTAATCCGGCAAATACCGCCAGCACGGCAAACGTCCCAACAACTAGCCCCATGCCTTCTTTAGCAATCACAATGATCTCCAGAATACAACAAACTTATAATCAATCCGGAAAAGCGTCCGGCATACTAATTAAATCAAAGCCGGGTAACAAAAATGCTACCCGGCTGTGAATGTACGCGAACGGCGGCTTATTTCCAATGCCGTCGCAAAAGAAAAAAAGCATATTTAGCCAACAATGCGGCTCTTCAGCTCTTCCATTACTTTGATCGTCTTTTTGGACTCATCAATACGGTCGAAGGAACCGTTGTCCTTCAGAGGCCACAAACGCATGGTATCGAGCGAAACCTCATCGGCCAGCATTACCTGTCCGTTTTGACGACCGAACTCAAGCTCAAAACTAACCAGCTGCAGCTTGCGGCGTCCAAAGAAAGATTTCAATACAGCATTTACTTTTGTGGCAATACGCATAATGCTGGTCATGTCCTTGCGATCACATAAACCAAGTGCATAAGCATGGTATTCGTTAATCATCGGACGCTCACCCTTCTCATCCTTGAAATACATCTCTACAATCGGAAATTCGAGCATTTTACCTTCCTCGATTCCAAATCGCTCTGCGAGTTCAGCAGATGCCAGATTGTATACTGCAATCACGATCGGAATCATATCCAATCGCTTGGCAACAAAGCTTTTATTGTCCAGCACCTTGGAAAAATGAGTCGGTACATTGTAGCTTTCAAGGTATTCAAACATGTAAGCTGATACGGCATTGTTTACTTCAGCTTTTCCGCTAATGGAGCTCTTCTTTTTGCCATTTGCCAGAACGGTATCAGAAAATTCAACAACTGCCTGTTCGGCATTATTGGTTGCATAAACTTTCTTTACCGCCCCCTGGGCTATAATGTCTTTAATTTCCACGGATCTATTACCTCCGGTTTAGAGTAATTCCAGTCTTTCGAAGACCACTTTTATATTTTTTAATCTATTTTCAAGATTGCATATCTCGCGAAGCTTTTCCTCAGGAAGATAACCAAGCACTTCATCATCTTTACAAAGCTCATCCAGTAGCGTTGTGTTATTATGATAGACTTCCAGAGCATTGCGCTGCACAAGTCTATAGGCATCTTCGCGACTGACACCCTTGTCAATAAGGTTCAGTAAAATCGACTGCGAGAATACCAGTCCGCGATTGGACTCCAGATTGCGCATCATGCGATCGGTGTTTACTTGCATGCCGTCCAACACAAAACGGGTTTTCTCGAGCATATAATATAATGTAATTGTCGCATCCGGCATAATCACCCGCTCTACCGAGGAGTGAGAGATATCGCGCTCATGCCAGAGAGCTACATTTTCCAGCGCCGCCATAGCGTGTCCACGCAGGAGTCTGGCCATACCGGTAATACGCTCTGTTACTATCGGGTTCTTCTTATGCGGCATTGCTGAAGACCCTTTCTGGGAGGAACCGAATGGCTCTTCCACCTCAAGGACCTCTGTTCGCTGGAGGTGACGAATCTCGGTAGAAATTTTCTCGAGCGAAGCGGCAATCACAGCCATTGTCGAAAGATACTCTGCATGCCTGTCACGCTGCAGCACCTGGGTTGAAACGGCGGCCGCTTTCAGTCCCAGCTTCTCGCAGACGTATTCTTCGACATAGGGTTCCATGTGTGCAAAGGTACCGACAGCACCGGAAATTTTACCAACGGAGACGGTATCAATAGCACGCAGAAGTCGGTCGCGATTCCGTAGCATTTCGGAATAGAACACCGCCAGTTTAAATCCGAATGTTAATGGCTCTGCATGCACGCCATGAGAGCGGCCAACCATTACAGCATCTTTATAGGCAATTGATTGTTTCTTAAGCACTTCAATCACGCTATCCAGCTTGGTAAGTATGAGCTCACCAGCCTGTTTCATCTGCACAGAAAGCGTCGTATCCAGCACGTCGGAGGATGTCATACCATAATGCACATAGCGTGATGGTTCCCCGACATATTCTGCAACATTAGTGAGAAAAGCAATTACGTCGTGATGGACTTCCGCTTCGATTTCCAGAATGCGTTTAACTTCGAAGTTCGCTTTTTCCTTGATGACCTCTACTGCATCCGCCGGGATCTTACCCAGCTTTGCCTGTGCTTCACAGGCAAGTACCTCGATATCGAGCCAGATACGGTATTTGTTTTCATCTTCCCAGATGCGACCAATTTCCGGGATTGTATAACGCTCTATCATTTGATAATTATCCTTGTGATTTCTTCCAGTCGCTGAGGAATTTTTCCAATCCGTTATCTGTAAGCGGATGTTTAAAGATTTGTCCGAGGATTTTTGCCGGAACAGTACAGACATCTGCCCCTATCATCGCGGCATGGACCATGTGCATGGCACTGCGAACGCTGGCTACCAGGATTTCTGTTTCATATCCGTAATTTCCATAAATCTGGGCAACCTGCTGAATCAGATCCATACCATTTGTGCTGATGTCATCCAGGCGTCCGACAAAAGGACTCACATAAGTTCCACCGGCTTTTGCAACCAGCAGAGCCTGCATAGGCGAAAATACCAGCGTCATATTCACTTTAACACCGTCAGCAGATAGTGCCTTACATGCCTTGATGCCATCAACTGTTGTTGGGAGCTTTATGACGATATTATCGGCAATTTTCACTAATTCTTCAGCTTCTTTCAGCATCTCTTTCTTTTCGGTCGCGATGACTTCTGCAGAAACCGGTCCGTCTACAATTCGGCAAATTTCCGTCATAATCTCACGCGGGTCGCCTTCTTCTCGTGCCAGCAAAGACGGATTTGTCGTTACACCATCCAATATTCCCATTTCAGCAACATGACGAATTTCGTCTACATTTGCTGTATCGATGAAAAACTTCATTGAAAGAACTCCTGTTGAGATTTAAAATATGCGTGCTGACAGCGACACGCTCTTTTTCTGATAGCCTATAATATAACACCAAAAACGGCCATTTCGACGTAGGGTGAAAAAAATAGTTTTTTCAGTTCAAAGTTCAGAGTTCAGAGTTCAGAGTTCAGAGTCCGAGGTCAGAGTTCGGACTTTGGACAGCAAACAGATTGCGTGGGTCACGACCCACGGTACGGTTCTGTGTTATGTCTTTTCACCCGCTCGCCCTTTCACCCCACCTCCAGTTCTGTTCTCTGTGCTCTAATAAAGAACCTCTTCTAAAACCAATCCTTTCGCCGGGGCTGCAACACCCGCCTTTTTGCGATCCTGCGATAAGAAAATAGCATCGAACTCTTCTACGCTGAACCGCCCCTTTGCCGTATCAAGGATAGTTCCGACGATCGTTCTTACCATGCCATGCAGGAAACGATTTGCAGCAACACGATAAACCCAGCAGTCCCCTTCCTTCCGCCAAAAAGACTCCGTAATAATACAACGCTTATGATCCACCTGCGCCTGATTACGGGCAAATGCTCCAAAATCGTGATTGCCGATCAACTTTTCAGCTAAGGGATTTAAAAGCGACTCATCAAAAGGCTGTGGGATGTACCAGACGTAATGTCTGCGAAGTGAGTTCGGTGAATTTATCAGGTAATACTGATAGACTCTCGCAGTTGCGGAGAAACGCGCATGAAAATCTTCCTCCACGTCCTCTACACTTAACACAGCAATATCATCCGGCAGGTGATGATTCAGTCCGTGCAGCAGCTTATGGGTTGAAAGCGTGCTTTCCAGCTTCACCGATACCACCTGTCCACGAGCATGAACACCGGCGTCGGTTCGACCTGCCGCAGCAACCCGCTTTTCTTCGCCGGTGAGAGCCCGTAAGGCCTCTTCGATTTTCTGCTGAATACTGACGCAGTTCGTCTGATACTGCCAGCCGTGATAATTCGTACCGTCGTAGTCCATAACAATTTTCAGATTGCGCAGGCTGCTCATAGAACTATTCCCCACAGCAATAAGAAATGTATTCCAAACAACAGAGCCAGAAGAGTTAATTGTCCCCAGTGTGGTAAAACCGAAGGCGGGTTTACGTCTGATGGCTCGGTTTTCAAACGAAGAAACTCATTTTCACTACCGACGAGCAGGTCTTGAAAAAAGCGAAAAATTGTATCGGAGAGTATCTGTAGACGTTCGCTCAAACCCCTGCCTGAAAGATCACCGGTTCTCTCCTGAATCAGATTTTTACCACCGCTGAAAGCTGTCGGTATCATATGCATCACAACTAATAGAATACGGCCGGCGCGGAAAAGCATCTGTCCGAAGAAGCCACGTTTTTTTTCAAGTCTGGTTAAATAATAGTGAAATGATTCCGGGGGGGTTGTATAAATGGCTGTGGCACAAAGCAGAAATACCAGCAAAATTCCCGTAGTAAACAACAAGGCGGATCGCAGTCCTTCCTCCGTCATGTAGAGTCCGAATGGAAGCTCAATTAAAATTGCACCATATCCGTTAAGGCTCTGCACAATAAAAATCGTTAGCAGCAGGAATCCGAAGAACCAGCTCTGGCCGGGAAAGCGAAACAGCTTCACATTCTCTATTTTCAGGAGCAGCAACAGCAGTATTATCAACAGAATGTTATAGTTGAGTTGTTGATAAAAAGCAGAAAACAGCAATAAAAAGGCGGCTGCAAGAGCTTTATAGCGGAATGACATGGATTTCAACGGGAATCTCTGAACGATTTTTTAGTGAGGGGAAATATAGTGAAAGAAGCGACCGATTCAAAATCGGTCGGATGAGAGGTTAATCAGACTCAATTTTTAATAAAATCCGATCTACCTTTCGACGAGATCCTTCAATTACCGTGAATAGACTTTGATCCAGCCTTACCTTATCACCTACCTGTGGAATCCGTTCCAGTTGGTCAATCATATAACCTGCCAACGTTTCGTATTCACCTTCCGGAAAGGTCAGACTAAATTGGTCAGATGGCTTTTCCAATTCAACACGCGCATCGATGCTATAGGTATGATCATCGATTTTTCGAAACCAGCTTTCTTCCACATCAAATTCATCTTCTATTTCACCAAATAGCACTTCTACCAAATCTTCGGTGGTAATAAGACCTGCAGTGCCACCATATTCATCAATCACCACAGCAAGGCTGTTATTCTGGCTTCGGAATTCCGAGAGAAGCTCCGAGCAGCGCTTGGTATCGGGCACGAAGCTCACCGGCCGTAGAATGCTCTCCAGAGAGATAGCTCCCATTAGTAAATCTTTAGCGAAAACGACACCAATAAAATTATCTACCGTATCGCGAAAAACGGGAATCTTGGTAAATCCATTCAATACAAAAACCATTCGCAAATCATCCAGCGAGATCGTATCTGCAACCGCAACCATTTCAGTTCGCGACACCATCGCTTCACGCACGCGCAGCTCTCTTAGACTCAAAACTCCGCTAACGAAGATTTCTTCTTCGGCATCAATCCCCTTTACCCTTTCCGGACTCTCGTTAATCAAAACCTCGATATCCTGTTCGGAGAAAAAACGCTCCAGCGCATCACGTTGGTAGCCAAAAAGAAAGAGTAGAAATTCGGAGACTTTACTGACCAGGAAGATAAGCGGACGGAAAACATGGTAGAACAAACGAAGCGGTAATGCGATCTTTTGTACGACCCAGTCTGCCAGGCTGCGGAAAACCGTTTTAGGAATCAATTCACCAATAATCAGCGTGAGCGCAACTACCAGTACCCAGGTAAATTCCGCTCTGATATATCGATTAAAGTAAATGGTTGCATAGGTAGCAAAGGCAACGTTGAAGATATTGTTGCCGATAAGAGTGGTGTATAAAAACTGTTCCGGCTTTTGAACAAAGTCGTATAGTATCCCACCAAAGCGAGCTCCGCTTCGACGCCAAACTTCTACCCGAACCTTGTTTACCGCTACAAAGGCCGTCTCCGTCCCTGCAAAGAAAAAGGACATTGCCAAAGAGATAATGATGATAATCGGTTCGTACATGAATAAAATTCTGCGTCAAATTTTCGGACGCTGAAAGATAACCCGTTTACAGATTATTGTGCAAGAGGAAAGATCGTAACGTGGGTCAAGACCCACGCAATTGGATCCTAACGTGGGTCGAGACCACCGCAACCGACTAATACCGTGGGTCATGACCCACGCAACTTACATACCCAGGACGAGCCCAACATTAAACAGGAAGAAATCGCTATCTCCGCTGAAATCATCCGGGATTTCACTGAAGTCATAATTCAGGAAGACATAGCGAAAGTCGGCAAAGATACGGCTATTTCCACCGAAGGGAAGCTCAACACCGGCCCCGGCATGCCAACCGAATTCCTGTTCAGTCATATCTTCCGGAGTAGCAGGTAAACCGCTCAGCTTTTCTTCATCGTAATCAAAAGTCGTATTATACCAGCCGGCACCAATTAATCCATAAGCAACCGGAAGCGGATAAAGGAGTCCGGATACCATCACCGGCCAGCTTTTTACGGTTACAATCCCATCGGCATATTCTTCCTGACGATAGTTAATCGATGCTTCAGCAGTTAAGGCACTGGTTAACTGAACACGCAGCACACCACCGGGCATGAAATTACCTTCATCGGCATCAGCAGATTTAAAATATCCCACCTGTGGGCCAAAGCCCACCTGGGAAAAAGCAGGTAATGAGAATAAAACTACGCAGACAAAACAAAGTAAGGCACGCATACTTCCTCCTGAGTAAAGTGTTCACAACTTGCATCATCCCCGGAGAAAATGCAGGGGCAGATCAGCTAATATACAACGCTTATGCGAAAAGAAACATATTTACGCATACTTTTCTGCACTGCTTCCTTATCCCTGTCCCATGAATTTCAATTTAACGTTAGCACTTTTGGCTCAGTTCCCGGCGTTAGTAAACAGAGGGTTCATTTCAAGCAGGAAAACCAGTCATTGTTACAATAAGGAGGTTCACATGAGCCGCAGTATATCTAGTTTATTCCTCACACTCTTTTTCACCCTGTTCACTATCGCAGATAATATTCCTCGCACAATCAGTTACCAGGGCGTTTTAACTGACGTAAATGGCAGCACCGTTTCAGACGGCACTTATACCATGAAATTCAGGTTATACAACAGCCTTACCGGCGGCACGCTATTATGGAGCGAAAGTAAACCGGTTATTGTCTCAAACGGTGTTTTTGAAACAAATCTGGGAAGCGCAGTAGATCTCAACCTGGATTTTGATGCGCCGTATTATCTAGCAATTGTCGTGGAAAACGGCACCGAGTTGATTCCGCGAATGCCCCTCAACGCCAGCCCTTACAGCATGATGGCCCAAAGCGTCGCCGACAGCAGCATTACATCCTCTAAACTTGCCCCGGGCCTGTCGCTTCCTCCCGGGGGGACAGCCTCAGGCGATCTTTCCGGCTCTTATCCGGCACCGACAGTAACCGGGCTTAACGGGACGGCTCTCTCAGCCACTGTCCCAACCAGTGGTCAGGTACTGAAATTTGACGGCAGCAGCTGGGCACCCTCAGCAGATTCCGGCGTATGGTCAACAAACGCTTCAACAGCATTTATTACCAATCGCTATGCAGCGGTGGGTATGGAAACAAGTTCATCCTGGCTTGGCGTAAGAGAGTCTGCCGGAGTTTATAATTCTACAGGAGATCAAAAAGTTACCCTCGAGGCTGCCAGCGATGTGGTAGGACGCATTATTACATATGGTCAGGCAGGATCTCAAAACCTCAGGTTTACCTGGCTATCTGGCTACCCGGACAACGGCTTTCTTAATATTTACAATAGTGCGTCCGAATCAAAGCTCTATGGTTATGTCCACAATGAAAATTTTGGAACACTTATCGGTAGAGGACCTAACAGTTTTAATGTGGTAATGGGCACTTTATTTACAAACCGTGATCACGGATTTGTTGGTGTTTATGATGCATCCGACAACGAGCAGGCAGGCATCTATGTAAATAGTTCAGGACAAGGTGTGGTATATGGAGACATCAAAAACTTCCGCACTCAAAGCCCAACCAACCCTAATGAAGAAATCTGGTATGCCAGCCTGGAAGGTCCGGAAGCAGGTGCTTATGTTCGCGGAACCGCAACCCTGCGCAACGGTAGCGCAACCGTCACCTTCCCGGAACACTTTCAGTCTATAGCATCTGAGGAAGGCATGACTGTGCAGTTGACCCCACGTGATGCATCATCAGAGGGAATGGCAGTAGTCAGTCGATCTGCAGAGGGATTTGAAGTCCGAGAATTGCGTAATGGAAAAGGCAGCTACGAATTCGACTGGGAAGTTAAAGCAGTCCGAAAAGGCTTTGAGGATTATCAGGTGGTTCGTCCTAAAATGCAGATGGTTTCCAAAAGCGATCTTGAAGCCAAACCGGGAGATGACAAATGACAAAACCGATTATCACCATAGGAATATTGCTCTTTTTCCTTCCACTACAGGCACAGCAGTATAGCGTAAAACACGGTCATATCGGTAATGGTGCCGGTTCTGCATTAAATGCAACAAATGCTATTAAGGCAACGATTGGTCAGCCTGTTCAGGGAATTTCCCTGAACACCGCAAATATTGCTTATGCCGGGTTTTGGCATATTTATCCGCGAACGCTTGTGGGAATCGGCGATCTGCCGCTGAATACGATCAAGGAATTTGAGCTGTTTCAGAACTATCCGAATCCATTCAACCCGGCAACAAAAATCCGCTATGCGGTTCCAAAGCGCGAAAATGTGCGACTGGAAATTTATAATGTATTGGGTCAGCGAGTCGCTGTTCTGGTGGATGAGGTGCGAAGTCCCGGAATTTATACGGTGGATTTTAACGCTTCGCAGCTGGCAAGCGGGCTGTATGTGTATCGTATGCAGGCCGGAAATTTTCATTCCATTAAGAAAATGCTTCTTACCAAGTAACATCTCCAGTCGTTATGCCCCTGCTGTATTTCCTCCGCAGCAGGGGACGGCTTATTCATACACCCTGTTCAGCTCTTCTAAAAATTCAACATACCCGTTAACACCCTGCTCAATTTCATCCAGATAAATAAACTCATCGGCAGTATGAGATCGTTCCGAACGCCCGGGCCCCATTTTTAAACTGGGAAAGGGAATAACGCCCTGATCAGAACAGGTTGCCGAACCAAAGGGCTTTAATTTCAAATTTTGAACAACCTTCTGAGCAGCGTGGTCAGGGGGTAAAGCCGAAGAGTCCAATCGCACCGAGCGCGGTGTAACATCGCACCGCACGTGTTTACGAATTTCCTCCAGCACATCGGTATTGCTCCAGGTATCCGTCGTGCGCACATCTACCGTGAAACGACAGGCATCCGGGATAACGTTATGCTGTGAACCCGCTTCGATTATGGTTACGCTCATTTTAACAGGGCCAAGTAGCTCTGACTCCTGTGGAAAACGGAAGGAATGAAACCACTGGATATCCGGAAGAGCTTTCAGAATAGCATTTTCGCCAACATCGCGTGCCGCATGTCCTGCTATGCCGTGTGAAACACAATCCAAAACCAGCAGCCCTTTTTCTGCCGTAGCCGGCTGCATCTCAGTTGGTTCGCCCACCAACGCCAGATCAATAGCCCCCAATTCAGATAGGATGCTCTCCACCCCTCCCCTTCCCGATATCTCTTCTTCGGCAGTAGCGGAATATGCCAGGCGAAACGTTAAATCACCTTGTTCACGCAAGTGAAGAAAAGCCGCTAAAAGAGAGACAAGCGCTCCTCCGGCATCGTTACTCCCGAGACCAAACAGCTTGCCTTCTTTAACAACCGGGGTAAAAGGGTCCATTGTCCAACCGCTATTGGGTTTGACCGTATCGTGATGAGAGTTGAGCAGAACCAGCGGCTTTGATTGATCCTCACCATGTATGGACCAGACGTTATTTCCGGAACGCTGAACATCAACTCCCTGCTCTTGTAGAAAGAGGGAAATTCGATCAGCCGTTTTGTCCTCTTCCCTGCTAAAAGACTGGATTCGAATCAGGTCTTTCAGCAGTTCGGTAACGTTTAGGGTCAGTTCGTTTAGCATATCTTATCCTTCGGGTATCGGGTATCGGGTACGCTCGTGGAAAGCCGCAACAATTCCGCTGGCCGAGCGAAGTCGAGGCCCGATCATCATTCACCTTTCACCTTTCACCATTCACCAACAAGGTCCCCGCAGATTTTCCCTCGACCGCTGCAGCAAGGTTTTTCCAGGACAGGATTCGTACCTCACCAACTCCGTTCTCTAGCGCTCGAAAGCCATTTTCCAGCTTTGGCAACATCCCCGCAGCAACGGTATTGTTGGCTCGCATCTCCTGATATTCTGACATCAGCAGGCTCTCTATAACAGAGTTATCATCAGAAGCATCCTGTAGAACACCGGGCTTTCCAAAGCATAATAGCAAACGGACCCGAAACATTTTTGCGAGGTGCTCCGCCAGCGTGGCTGCAATCGTATCGGCATTAGTGTTCAACAAACCATCTGTATCGCTAAAGGTAAGCGGAGCAACAACCGGGACCGTATCATGTTCGAGGTGTCGTACAAGGAATTCTGTATTTACGCTGGTGATATCACCTACGTATCCGTAGTCAATTTCAGCAACCCTTTTCTTCGCACACAGCAACCTGCCGTCGGCTCCGGTTAGTCCAGCCGCATTACAGTTATTTCTCTGAAGCTCAGCGACAATACTCCCATTAATCAGTCCACCATACACCATCACGGTTACATTCCGCATCGGCTCCGGGGTAATTCGCCTACCCTCAAGAAAACGGCTTTCAACTTCCAGTTTCTCGGCAACCTGATCCGCGATTTTTCCACCTCCATGAACCAGAACTGTACTGCAGGACAATGAAGCAATATCCTGCAGTACCTGTTGGAATGAGGAGATATCGGACAGTATTTCACCGCCCAATTTGATGACGGTTATTTCTTTCATGATTTTAGCGCTTTTCGTAGTGCGTTTAGGAAAAAATCGCATTCTTCGTATCCGATAGTCATTGGCGGAAGCAGTCGCAGCACGTTTTTGTTGGATGAGCTACCGCAAAATACTCCCTGCTCAAAAAGCATATTTCGCCGAAGATCTGCAACCGGCACATTGAATTCAAGACCGATCATTAACCCTTCACCCCTTATCTCATTAAGTGAAGAATGGATCCCCGTTAATTCATCTTTCAAATAAGCTCCCAGGTTGCGACAATTTGCCATTAGACTGTCCTGCTCAATTATCTGCAAAACAGCCAATCCAGCCGCGCAGGCAAGGTGATTTCCACCAAAGGTCGTGCCGAGTAATCCATATTTCGCTTCGAACTGAGGGCCTATCAAAACACCGCCGATTGGAAAGCCATTGCCCATGCCCTTTGCAACAGTAATAAGATCTGCCTTGATCCCGGCATATTGATGAGCAAAAAACTCACCCGTTCTTCCATAGCCAGACTGCACCTCATCAAGAATCAGCACGGTTCCGGTTTTTCTGGTCATGGTGCGTAATCTTTTCAGAAAGTCCACATCCGGAATTACAATCCCCCCTACTCCCTGGACACCCTCTATAATAACAGCAGCAATCGTTTCAGTTTCCAACTCCCGTCGCAAAGCTGCTTCATCATCGAAAGGGATACACACCGTTTGCTGCTGTGCGTTCATTGGAGAGATAATAGCCGGGTTATCCGTAACGGCTACTGCGGCAGATGTTCTACCATGAAAGCTTCCCTTAAACGATATCACTTTCGTTCGCCCGGTATGAAAAGAGGCAAGTTTCAAAGCGTTCTCATTGGCTTCGGCCCCGCTACTTACCAGAAAAACAGAATACCCATCATACTCCGAAGCACGAATCAAGCACTCAGCCAATTGTTGTTGAAGGGGGTTTTGCACAGAATTTGAATAAAATCCGATACGGCTCAGCTGTTTATTGACTGCTTCTACGTAAGCCGGATGAGCATGTCCGATGGATATCACCGCATGTCCGCCGTAAAAGTCTAAATACCTTCTGTTATTTTTATCCCACAACCAGGCACCTTCAGCTCGAATGGGTTCAATATCATACAAGGGATAAACATCAAACAGCATACTGTTTCTCCCTAAAATGCGCTGGCTTTAAAATGCAGATAACTGCATTCTTCCAGTCCAAACATCAGATTCATATTTTGCACCGCCTGCCCGGATGCTCCTTTCAGCAGGTTATCAATTGCGGAAGTAACGAGCATCATATCGCCTTCTTTTTCAACATGCAAAAAGCAGCGATTGGTATTCAGAACCGGCTTTAATCCGACGTGCTCATCCAACACCTCTACAAATGGATGTATGGCATAAAAACCGGCGTACAGCTTCTTAATTTCCTCTTCGCTCTTATCGGTTTTCATATAGATAGATGCCAGTATCCCGCGGGTAAAATTTCCGCGATAGGGTATAAAGTGTATTTTTCCTTTAAAACCGCTCTGAACGGCTTTAAGAGTCCGATTTATTTCCAACAGGTGCTGGTGACGAAACGCCTTATAAACCGAGACCTGTCCGCTACGCCAGCTAAAATGTGTCGTTTCAGTCGGTTTTTGACCTGCACCTGTCGAGCCGGTGATAGCACTCACGTGAATATCTTGCGGAAGCGCTCCTTTCGACGCCATCGGCAATAGTCCCAGCTGAATCGCCGTGGCAAAACACCCCGGATTCGCTACGCGCGTTGCGCGACAAATATGCTGCCGATTCAACTCCGGAAGTCCATAGACAAAATCATCGCTATCGCGAAAATCCTGGCTGAAGTCGATCAGCTTCACGTGTTCCGGCAAGATATGCTCTGCCAGAAAGCGCTTCGATGCACCGTGCCCCATGCATAGAAAGAGCACGTCGTATTCTCCCTCAAGCTGTTCTGAGAAAACCATGTCGAGATCTCCTGCAAGATCCTGATGCGCCTCACAGACCTTTTTCCCTGAATGACTGGCGCTTTGGATGCAAGCCAGTTTCACACCGGAATGATGAACCAGAATACGCAGCAGTTCTCCTCCTGTATAGCCGGCACCTCCTGCAATTGCTACTTTAATCTTTTGCAAAACTACGTCCTTTATTTGATTATAGAATCTTATGTATCGCGATTTATGCGATTGAAGAGCATCGCCTGGTTAGCCAAAATTTTAGAGAAGCCTCGTACGTCTTCACCGCTCCAGGAATTGTTCATCTCTCCATATGTCGCTACATCTGAGCTCATTAGATCATGGTCAGACTGGATACCGAGCGTTTCAAATCGTTTTTCACTCAGCCTTATAAAAACGCTTCCATTTACCTGCCTTTGACTATCTTGCAGAAACGTTTCAATATTTCGCATCACTGGATCGAGATATTGCCCTTCATGCAGTAAATTACCGTACCAGTTGGCAAGCTGATCTTTCCAGTAGATTTGCCATTTGGTAAGAACGTGCTTTTCCAGTAATTGGTGAGCCTTCAGGATTATCATTGGAGCAGCGGCTTCAAATCCAACCCGGCCTTTTATTCCGATTATCGTATCGCCAACGTGAATATCTCTACCAATACCAAAGCTTCCGGCAAGGGCCTCCAGCTTTTCAACTACGTGTACCGGATTATCGAATCGTTCCTTATCCAACCCTACCGGCTCGCCGTTCTCAAATTCAAGTTCAATGGTTTGCGGTTCAGTTTTTGTCACCTGAGTCGGATAGGCCTCCTCCGGCAGATAGCCATCCGAGGTTAGCGTTTCTATTCCGCCGACTGACGTACCCCAAAGTCCTTTATTTATCGAATAACGTGCCTTACTCCAATCCTGTTTCACCCCTTTTTTGATGAGGTAATCGATTGAATCCTGGCGGGATAGTCTCTGATCGCGCACCGGAGTAAGAATGGTAACGTCCGGCAACATAATATGAAAGATCATATCAAAGCGCACCTGATCGTTACCGGCACCGGTAGAGCCATGAGCAATATAGCCGGCCTTTGCTTCGCGAGCATATTCTGCCACGGCAACAGCCTGAAATGCCCGTTCGGAACTCACTGAAAGCGGGTATGTATGATTCTTCAGTACGTTTCCAAAGATCAGATAGCGCACACAGTTTTGATAAAACTCATGGGTTTTATCCAGCGTGATATGATGAGATGCACCAAGCTTCAACGCATGCTTGCCAATCTCTTCAAGCTCTTCCGGTGAGAATCCGCCGGTATTTACTGTAACAGTATGAACTTCCAATCCCTTTTCTTCTGTCAGGTATTTTACACAATAGGATGTATCCAGACCGCCGCTGAATGCCAGCACAACCCGTCTGTTTTTTGTAGCGCTCATTTTCACTGCTGCCTCGGTGGAGGGATCGAATAGCAAGCCCGTGCAGAGGCAATGCTTTCGGTCATTACGTTGCAGAATATCAAAGTTTTTGCAGGTGTTACAACCATTCCAGAACTCGTCATCATCTGTTAGCTCGGAAAAGGGCACCGGCTTATATCCGAGATCTGAATTCATTTTCATTACGGCATGGCTGGTGGTTATCGAAAAGATTTTTGCCTTCGGAAAGAGCGTTCTGGATAAATCGAAGGCCGCCTGTTTTATCAGCTTTCCCAGTCTGACTTTGCGAAAAGCCGGTGCCACAATAAGCCCGGAATTTGCGACGTATCGTCCGTGTGTCCAGGTCTCAATATAACAGAATCCGGCAAGGCGGCCGTCCTTGTGGACAGCGATAACGGCTTTTCCCTCGTTCATTTTCCCGCGAATATATTCCGGTGTGCGGCTTGCAATACCGATTGCACGTTCACGTGCACTTTCAGCGATCATTGCGCTAATAGCTTCAGCATATTGTGCATGTGCTTCGGTGGCAACAACAATTTCAAAATCTTCCAAATGCAGTTGATTTTCCATGAGAAACTCCCAAAAAGTCATAAAAACACAGCGTTCCGATTAAATAAACCGGTAGACTGAATACAATTATACAAGGCGGAATGTGGATATGTGAAGTTATAGTAGACCGAGCGGCCTACGACGGAAAACGCGGCGGGAGTGAAGCTGAGTAAGGGTTGATTTGAGCTGCGAAGAAGACACTTGATATATCCGTAAATAAATCGTTTTTGCCACTTTGAATTGGTTGAAATATACTTTGGTGCCATTCTTTTGTCAAGGAATGAAATCCAGTGTTTCAGACAACTGTATTATTCGTTCTTTTTTTTGTATTATCCCATAGATTCCCATTGCAAGCGTTGCTATTCAGCGGCAAGTTACCTATTTTTTATTCGTGGATCTTTTCTCTCACATCCTCTTTTATTTATTATGGTTAACCTTCACCGTTTGATCCACAGCTTACTTTATCAGGAGAAGCTATGAGACCCATTTATTCCATCGGCCTTCTGGGCGGACTCATTTTATTACTGGCTGTTCTATTCAGTGAAAAGGCTGAAAGTGATCAGCAAAATATAACAAAACGTCTTGTTCCCCAGGCAATAGCAGCAGATATAGTGCACGCTAATTTTATTAATCAGGGTAGCGGGCCTGCAATTCTGGTCACGAATAATAACCGGCAATCACTATTAGGCAGCGAAAGCAGCATTGTTCAACAAGCACTTGCAACTGAAGGGAAGCTGGTGAAACAAGTAGTTTCTCCACAAGGTAAATGGTTTGCACTGGCCCATCTGGAAATGCCCGAAGGTTCTCAAATTACAGTCAGCGTTTACGCTTCTGATGGAACCCAACGGTATCAGCTCAAACGTCCCAATGCCAGGGACATGCCGATTCCGGGTCTTCACATATTTGAAAAAGACGGGTCCATTGTTTTGAGTGATGCTGCAGAAGCAAGGTTGTTTTTCTATGGTCCCGGAGGAACGCTGCTTGAGACTATCGAAGTTTATGAGAATGCATCGTACGACCTGGAGCGTGTTATAGACGTTTCTATAGCAGCTGAGACCGGCCACATTGCTGTTGCCGCAGGCAAACACGGCGCCTCACCGGCAGGGTCCACCGCGCTTAAGCCGGACGCTGATCCCCAGCTGTTTTTATTTAACGCAGATCGATCATTACAGTGGCAAAAAGATCTACCGGGATACAACGTGCTCTCTTGCGAAGTCTCACCTAACGGACAGTTTATTGCCGTAGGCAATTACACGGTCTACACTGACAAACCCATGGAACACGTCAGTTCCATACTCAACGAATCCGGTGAGACCATATATCGTAACCAGCGCCTTTTCAAGAATGCTGTTTTCAGCAGCGACTCTCGTTCTCTATTGCTTACCGAAAACCAGCATGCCCAGCTTATCAACTTAACGTCCGCTACGCCGGTCTGGGAAAAAACTATTCCGCGAGATCAGGGAATTATTATGGAGCGTGCGATTCATCCCAGAGGCTCAGAAGCTGCTTTACTGCTGGCAAAGCAAACGTTTAAGAACAATGCCTTTATATTTGAAGAACCAAGTTTGATCAGACTGGATGGATTGGGTGAAGAACAAACCGTTCGGGAAGTAACAGAATCTCCTGCCGGAGTAATTGCCGTAAATTATGCACTGGACGGTACCTTTCACCTCCTTTTAAACAATGGCCTGGTAATCAGCTCGGAGGCAAATTAACATGAAAAGCATTTCGCTTATTTTTACATATATCCTACTTGCCGGTATAGCCCTTCAGGCTCAGACGCAGTGGCCCTGGCCGGTAACACCGTTTAATTCAGCCCAGTATGTAACCGGGACATTTGCAGAATATCGCAGTACCAGCGTAAACGGTCACTTCCACAACGGCACGGATATCCCCAAAGCTGACGGATCACCGGTCTATCCGGTAAAAGACGGTGTTGTGGTAAGCCTTTCCGATGTTGGCTCAAACGCATTTGTGCGAATCGATGATATCGCCTACGTGCATATCCTGCCAAACGCCACTTTATCGATTGGTGATTCTGTTTTTGCTCAGCAAACGCCTCTCGGCACCATTTTACCCGGACTCGGCCACGTTCATTTTACCAATGGCTTTGTCGGTGGTGAAAAAAATAGCATGCTGCCGAATTCAGGATTCACTCCACTGGTAGATCCATGGGCTCCGAAGATTCGCTTTATTAAATTTTTTCAGGATAATACGGAAAATGAGTTTACCGGTGGTGAAGTAACCGGACTCATCGATATCGTGGTTAAAGTGGATGAGCAAAACAATGCTCCGGGTTCATCTACCTCACAACTCAACAACGGCGCCTATCGGGTAGGCTATAAAATTTTCAGCTCGGATACTCAGAACGTAATCATTGAACCGCCAAACAACGGGGTGAAGTTCCAGTTTGATACCAAGCCGAGTAACAGCGTTGTAAATACCGTATTCAAGCGTAGTCTTTCCAGCACAACCAGCCATAGTTATCAGGTAACGAACAACATATCAGGAAGCGGGTTCTGGAATGCTTCGGCCCTTCCGGAGAGCACCTACGTGATCATGGCATTTGCAGAAGATACACGCGGCAACACCGACACTCTCTACCAGGCCGTTCGCACTGCGGATGCTGACCTGGAAGCACCGGCCCAACCGACCTTTCGCTATCTGCGGGAGGCTGCTAATGGTGGTATCGAAATCGCCTGGAATGGCAATAACGAGGCAGACCTGCTCGGCTATCGACTCTATTTTAGCTTCGATAATCTAACCTGGGATCTCTTTAAAGATGAAAATGATCTAACGGCAGCCAGAACCGACACGGTTATCAACCAGGTACTCAATCAGGACGTCTATTTTCGCTTAACGGCTGTAGATGATGCGCCTCAACCCAATGAAAGCGTTGTTTCCGATGTATATGGTATGAGTAACGGCACTATTGGTACCGGCACTCTGAAAGCGCTGGTTGTTAACGGATTTGACCGTGTTGACGGTGGCTATACTCTGCCAAATCACGATTTCGTGTTTGATTATGCCAGCGAAATACTGGCGAATAATATTAGTTTCGATAGTGCACCAAATGAATCGGTAGTAGGCGGTTTCATTCAACTGGCAGACTATGATGCGGTATTTTGGTTCGTGGGTGACGAGAATGAAAATAGTGAATCGTTCAATACAAATGAACAGAATTTGATTAAGGCTTATCTTGAAGGTGGAGGCAATCTATTCGTTTCCGGTAGCCGTATTGCCTGGGATCTGGACCCAGCCGGTGCGGGAACAGCTACTACTGATGATCAAGCGTTCCTGAACGACTATCTAAAGGCTACTTTTGGCCAAACCGTTACCCCAAATCAGATAACCAATCGATCCGGTACAATTTTTAGCAGCCCATTAGCAGTTGATTATAGTCAAACCGGTTATCCGGTAAACAATGCTGACGCAATTACCGCCAGTTCCGGTGGCGTAGCGGGACTCGATTTTCAAGCTGTCAATGACTATGCGGCGGTTTATTACGAAGGAAGTTTTGGACAAAGCAGCGAAACCTCTAAAATGATATACCTGTCGGTTCCATGGGAAACGATGTCTGCAAGCGGAGATCGCCATCTTATTGTTAGCGATGCATTGAATTTCATGTTCAACCTTACCGGATTAGAAGACGAGAACGAAACGGTTCTCCCCCGCACGTTTTCCTTGCAGCAGAACTATCCCAATCCGTTTAACCCGAGCACCACGCTTTCCTGGCAGCTGCCGGAGGCCTCAGAGGTTACGGTAGAGATCTATAATTCACTGGGCCAGCGACTTTTAACTCTGGTAGATGAAAAGCAAACAGCCGGAAATCATCAGATAATCTGGGATGCACGTTCCGAGGGCAATGCCGAACTCTCCAGCGGCATCTATTTTATCCGCATGCAGGCTATCGGGACCTCCGGCAATACCTTTAGCACCAGCCGCAAAGCTCTGCTGCTTCGCTAAAGAAAGACGGGCGGACACATAGATCTGCCATAAAAAGACTGGCGGACCTGCGCGTCCACCCATAGGAGGGGCGGACACATAGGTCCGCCCATATGTAGCATGAGAAACTTCCTTTATATAAAGCTTATCCTGCTTTGCACTCTGATATCCGCCCAGCCCATCAACTGGACGGATATTAGTGCATCACAGAATCTTCCCGCTGCTGTGAAGCTATTTGCCGGTGAGCGCTCTTCGCCTGCGCTAAAAGCCTGGTATCTTGAAGTCGACCTCAGTGACACCAATTACGTGATCCTCCCCTATCTATCCTCTGTCGGAAGCGAAGGGATTGTCCCCTTCTCTAATCGGGTTGGAGCTGTTGCCGCTATAAACGGCGGTTATTTTAACGTAATTAACAGTACTTCGGTCAGCAGTGTCGTTATTCGTGAAGATGTGCTGGCCCAAAACCTCTCAGCCCTTAATCGCAACGGCACCATTTATCCGGTAACGCGTTCTTTTGTAAGCTTTGCAGATGACGGCACTCCGGCAATCGACTGGATCTATCACTTCGATAATACGTTCTCCGGCCTCTACAAATTTACGTCTCCAACGCAAAACAGTCCGGGAAACCCGGCGCCTGTTCCAAATCAGACGAATGGATCAATGTTCGCTCCTCTACGCGGCGGATTGGGTGGCGGACCGACCCTGGTAAAAAGCGGTTTGGTAGACATCAGCTATAACGAAGAAGTTTTCTGGGATTCCGGTATCGGGCTGGATGTGGAAAATCCACGTACGGCAGTTGGCTTTACCGCAAACAATACCGTTATCATGCTGGTTGTAGATGGAAGGCAGCCACAGAGCAATGGATTTACATTGGTAAGCCTGGCAGCATTAATGAGGGATCTTGGCTGTGTTGAAGCCATGAACCTGGATGGTGGCGGATCATCTCAGCTTGCTGCCACCGGCACGCTAATCAACCGTCCCGAAGGTGGCACATTTCAAAGGCCGGTGCCGACGATTTTAGCTATTGTTCATCGCGACTCATTACCCAACCCGCAACCGATGGGGTTTGAGGATATTATAGATACCGGTGATTCTCGTGCCGAGCTTCTCGGTGGCGGCTGGTTTCAATCGGCTAACCCCGGTTTCTATGGTTCTACACCTTCCGAGCTGAATTCAATTGGATCAGGAGATAAAACCGCAGTTTTTCGACCAAATCTCGGCTTCAGCGATTCACTGGATGTATACGCCTGGTGGGTAGCAGCAGGGAACCGGAGCATGGATACGCCAGTCGTGATTAAGCACATGAACGGCAGGGATACGGTGCGGGTCGATCAATCCGTTAACGGATCAACCTGGGCCTACATCGGTAGCTGGATATTTAGCGGAGATTCATCGGACGCGATTATCATTTCGAATGCTGCTTCAACCGGTAGTTTTGTCGTTGCAGACGCTATTCGCTTAACCGGTGATGCCCAGCTGACCGGTATCGATTCTCCAACGGCATACGTGACACCATCAAGCAATGTGTTACGGCAGAATTATCCAAATCCCTTTAATCCAAGTACCACGCTTTCCTGGACGCTCAACCAATCAGCACAGGTTACAATTGAGGTATTTAATACGCTGGGACAAAAAGTGGATCGATTATTTAATGCCCGGCAGTCCCCCGGAGACCATTCACTAATTTGGAATATCACTGATAACACTGACCAGGCCAGCGGCATTTATCTTATTCGCATGCAGGCAACGGACTTAAATGGCAAGCAATACATCAGCTGCCGTAAGGCCCTGCTGATTAGATAGCGGGATATCAAATGGAGTGGCGGGCGGACCTACGTGTCCGCTCCTATTGTCAGCCTGGATATAAAATCATTACCTGGGGCAGACACGCAAGTCTGCCCAGACAACAACGGATTCTCTATGCGCACATTTATTTTTCTATTCACTGCCTTTCTCGCAATAAGCTGCGGCAGCACTATTCCGGGAGATTCGGATATGAAATCGTCCAAACTACTACTAAAGCTGTTGAATTCCGACTCGCAGGCGTTCAAAACGGTTATGCAAAGCCCGGAATCTTATCGCCTTCAGATTCTGTATACTCAAATCGATCGCGATAAAGAGAATAACCCTACTTTCACTTCACACAGTTTCGGTGTACAGTCCGAGCGCTATTTTTATCCGGCAAGCACCGTCAAGTTACCGGCTGCTGCTCTTGCACTGGAGAAACTGAATCGACTTAATATCCCCGGCTTAACAAAATACACGCCCCTGGAGATTGGTATCGCCTACGAAGGACAGGAAACCGTTATAGAAGATCCCTCGGCTTTAAACGGCAAACCCAGTATTGCCAATTACATCAAAAAAATACTGCTGGTTAGCGATAACGATGCCTATAACCGACTGTTCGAGTTTATCGGTCAGCGACAGTTTACCGAAAGCATGCTGGCCAAGGGTTATAACGACAGTAAGATTATCCGTCGCTTATCGGTTGCTGCATCCCCCGAGCAGAACCGCATTACAAATCCATTCAAATTTTACAACGCGGACAGCATTATCTACGACCAGCCGATCGTCGAGAATCCGGAGCAGTATGTAATCGATATGCTGGAGGTAAAGCAGGGCATCGGCTACATGAAAGGTGGAAAGCTGGTTAATGAACCGATTAACTTCAGCAACTCCAATTATTACGGACTCGCCGATCAGCAGGCGCAATTAAGAGCCCTGATGTTCCCTGAGGCGACTCCTGTAAGTCAGCGCTTCGACCTGTCCGAAGAGGATTATCGCTTTCTGTATAAGTACATGTCTATGCTTCCATTCGAAAGTCGTAATCCTACATACTCACCTCGCAGCAATTATTACGATAGCTACGTGAAATACGTTATGTTTGGTGATAACAAAGAGCCTTTACCGGATCATATTCGCATTTATAATAAGGTTGGGCAGGCATATGGTTACTTGATAGACAACGCCTACGTAGCGGATTTTAAGAATAATGTCGAGTTTCTTCTAAGCGTGGTTATTCAGGTAAACGAAAATAAAATCTATAATGACAATAATTATGAATACGACCAGATCGGCCTTCCATTTATTGCTGAACTCGGTCGGGTTATTTATCAACACGAACTGAAACGAGAACAATTCGTTAAGCCGGATTTAAGTCGTTTCGCTGTTCATCCTTAAGAGGCTCTCATGCAATTTCATACAACTATTCGACTGTTTCTGCTGCTCACTCTCTGCATTTTCAGCACTATTAATGCTGAAGAAGGCGAAATGCTGCACTTTAACAGGGTGGTTAATCTTGACATAACGGTTGATGCCGCTAAGACAGCAGCCGGATCAGTGATTTATCAGTCTGTCACCAGTTTTCCTACCAGACATCACTTCGACCGGGTTTTGTTTAACGGGAAACTATACAGCCAAACCATGCAAAAAGAAGATGAGGCGTTGGTGCTTCAGGTTCAGGTGCTTCGTGACGGCGCCTGGAGTTCCTGGCAAGACGCACCGCTTACGGTTTTTCCCAACGGTCGTTTTTGGGCGAGGTTAGATCTGAGTCGCACGGCCAAACAGCTGCGTTACCGGTTGTTTGCTCTTAAGCAGTCCGGCTTGAGTAAACTGGAGATCTTTGCAATTGAAGGCATTGACAGTCGGGCAGTCGCTGAACGTAACCGTCGAATTCAGGAAGAAGCTGAGACTCCAACACCATTTAAATACACGGTAACAGACACGATAGAAAAGCCTCCGGTAATCGATCGTCAGCAGTGGGGAGCCAATCCTCCAGTTGGCCCGTATACGCCGCATTCACCTTTTCGATTAACGCAGCATCACACCGCCGGTGGACGCGTTGCTACCCTTGCCGACGGTATTCAGGAAATGCAGTTTATTCAGAGTTTCCATCAAAACGGTCGTGGCTGGCAGGATATCGGATATCATTTCTGCGTAGATGACTCCGGTAGAATTTACGAAGGTGTACCTTCACAATTTCGTGGTACGCATGTTGGAAACAACAATACCGGAAACGTAGGCATCTCCTATATGGGAAATCTGCATATTGCCGGTGAACTACCAACTCCAAAAGCAATAGAAAGCCTTAAGAAAATGTGGTCCTGGCTCAGTTTTAATTATGGAGTTAATCCGGACTCGCTTTTCGGACACCGCGATTATAATGCGACTTCCTGCCCGGGTGAGAATCTATATATTCGTCTGCCGGAACTTCGCGATGGTGTGAGGGAATCACTCGGATTTGGCGCCCCTTATGTTTCTAATCCACTTCCTCAACCCTTCAGCACCGAGGTCTCGCCAAATGCCGAAGTACGTTTTAATCTGCGGGATGCAATTGAAGGTGTTGACCAAAGCTCAATTGTTTTGCGTGTAAATGGAGCGACCGTAACGCCAACTATAACCGGTGGTCCTTCAAATTACCTCGTTCGATATCAGCCACTGCAACCCTTTCCCTCTTCGCAAAACGTACGGGTTGAAGTAGAAGCGACAGACCTTAGCGCAACCCCGGATACCATGCGTTATGAATACGTCTTTACCATTGAGATAGCTGCTCTATATGTTGAAGCGCAGAGTAGCACACAGCTGCGTAATGGCACCATGATAGTTGAAGGAAGCTGGACGATAGATCCCAATGATGTAGTACTGACGGACCTGCAAAACGGCGTCCGACTTATTGCTCAGGACACCGATGGCAGTCATAAAATTAAAGTCTTTCCGGCAGTAGGCGAAGCAGGAGATTACAATATTTACATAGCCTCGGAAAATAATTACCTCGGTGAAAGCGCCCGCTATCGCCTGGTGGATGAAAATGGTCGGGAAAACGTGGTCTTCCCTGAATACAATTCCCGTTTTTTTCGTCAGTGGGGGCTATTGAGTCCGACACCGGTCTACTTTGATGATGACGGAGATGCTAATGGCTATATTGAACTAGCCGGCCTTAACGGCCTGCCGACACGGCTTGTTATGGATGCCTTTCGGCTGGTAAAAGTAGACCGTTTGGATTCGCCGACGATTCCAAACCTGAAGCTAATTCGGTTAACCGACTCTGCAAATCGTAAAATTGAAGTAAACTGGTATCCGAACAATGAAGGTGATATCGCAGGGTATCGTCTCTATGCCAGTGAAGATGGCCGAAGCTGGAGCACTCCAATAGCAGATGAAACGGTCATTGACGGCAGTATGTCCAGTTATGAAGTAACCTATCCTGCCGGTGCAAAAAGTATGTATTTCCGAATGGAGGCGGTCGATACCAACAAGGTCGAGGATCCTAACGGAGATATCGTTCCCCTTCTCAGCCCGGTCAGTGACATTTATGGAGTGGGCACCGACCGTATCGCCAAAATCCTGGTGGTTGATAATTTTGACCGGCGTGCCAGTTGGCAGGCCAGACAGCATCCCTTTGTTCGTAGTCATGGCGAGGCTCTCGTCCCCAACAATCATGGCTTCGACTCCGCCAGCGAGACGGCCGTTCAAAACGGGGATGCAGATTTATCAGCCTGGGATATTGTCATTTATATCTGCGGGGACGATTCGCGCAGTGATGAATCACTGGCAGCGGCTGATCAGTTTAGACTTCTGGACTATATGGAGGGTGGCGGTAAACTGTTTATCCACGGTTCGGAAATCGGATATGACATCGATGTTTCTCCACTGGCAGAAAAAAATCGCTACAGAGATCTTCTAAAGGCTACCTATGAGGGTGATCTTGCCAGCTCGAATCGCATTATCGGGCAGTTTAGCAGTCCTTTTGAGGGGCTGGATTATCGCTATGGTGAAGTGAGTAGTGACAATAACTATATCGAAGACTTTCCCGATTATCTCCAGGCAACAGCTGGTGGCACCAACTCTCTCTTTTATGGTTCCCTTCAAGTTGCCGGAATCACCTATACCGGACTGTATGGTAATGGAACAGACATTGCTCAAATGCTATATATGGGTTATCCATTTGAAACGACCAATCTGGAAGCTGATCGTATTGAGCTGATGCAGCGTATCCTCACCTATTTCGGTCAACCTACCGCTATCCGGGTAGATAATCTCGACGTTCCGGAAACGTTTACTCTGCAACAAAATTACCCGAATCCCTTCAACCCGGAAACGACGATTCGCTTTTCCATACCAGCAGGTATCGGCAACAATCCGATTGAGCTAAAGATCTACAATCCTCTCGGACAGCTGGTTCGAACACTGGTCAACCAACCGTTGACACCGGGCGTCTATAAATCCATTTGGGATGGTCGTGATGGCAACGGTAATTTGGTAGCCAGCGGAATTTATGTCTACCGGCTATCCGGGAACGCATTTAACACTACGCGTAAAATGATATTAATGAAATAATTTCAAATGGAGCAGTTTTGAAAACTGCTCCATTTTTATTTGCATTGTTGGCATACAAACATCCACTCTCCGTTTCCCTCGGCTACGCTCGGGAAGCGGAGTTCTCGCTCCCTGAGCGTAGCCGAAGGGAGCATAATCGGAGAATTATGAATATGCGAAATCCAATCTATTTAATAATTTTACTGTTTACCACTTTCCTATATCCCCAAACTTTCACCGACATGTCTTCCCTGCTTCAACCCGCTGAACCTAACGGCAATCGTACCGGGCAGCGTGGTGCAAGTGCAGCAGATTTCAACAACGACGGTCTGGTGGACCTTTATCACGCAAACTTTCGCGATCCCGGCAGGCTCTATCTCAATCGTGGGGCAGCTGGATTTACCGATGAACTGTCCCGAATCGGAATTGATGAAGGCACCAATATGTGGGGCGCAGCCTTCGGGGATTACAATAACGACGGCTACTTCGATATTTTATTCGAAGATCTATCTGCAGCCAGCAAGCTTTATCGCAATGATCGAAGCGGAAAATTTACCGAGGTAAACGATATTGCCGGCGTTTCCATTCTCACTTTAGCACAGGGCGCAGCATGGGATGATTTTAACCTTGATGGTAAGCTGGATTTTTTTATCGTGAACGATATCGGCCCCAATCAGCTATTTAAGAACATTGACTTCGAAAGTTTTGAGGATATCAGCGTCAGTGCCGGAGTGCAAACAATAGGAAACTCCTATGGCGTTTCATGGGGCGATATCAACAATGATGGTTATCCTGATGCCTATATCGCAACCTGCCACCCATCTGACCCGCTGCGCTCGATTAACCACCTGCTTATCAATAATGGCGACGAAACGTTTACCAATATTGGACAGGCCGCCGGCGTCGCAGACTCGCTAGCCGGCTGGGGTGTGGTAATGATTGATTACGACGGCGATTTGGATTTCGATATCTACGTTACCAATTCCGAACATCCACCGCGCCTGGGCGATAATCGACTTTATAAAAACGAAGGCAATAATCAATTCTCCAGAGGAGCTGCGGCAGCCGGAGTTGCCGGAGCGGATAATGAAAACAGCTTCGGAAATGCGGTTGCAGACTTTAACAATGATGGCTGGGAAGATATTTATGTAACCAACCGCGGCAGTCGGGATCGCCTTTACATCAACAATGGCGACGGCACCTTCAGTGACATAGCTCAGGCAGCCGGAATACCAATTAATGATCATCGCGCTGTAGCGGTTGCTGATCTGAATAACGATGGCTGGATAGATATATTTAGCGCCGGAGCGCCTACAAACGCTATTTACATGAACGATGGCGGAACCAATCACTGGCTGCGCCTCAATCTACGCGGCATTACGAATAATTACTCGGGTATCGGCGCTACAATGTATTTACATAGCGGTGGTCGCGTGCAATTGAAGGCCATGCGAGCCGGTGATTCCTTTTGCTCACAAAGCCATAGCATTACCACTCATTTCGGCCTCGGAAGCGCAACTGTAGTCGATTCACTGATTATTGCCTGGCCAAACGGAGTCCGTGATCGTATCAATAATATCACTCAGGTGGATAGACATATTACGATCATGGAAGGAGGGCAAATAAACTCTCGTCCTTCTACATTTGTACTCAGCGGACCGACTGATGGGGATACGCTTGATAGCTCAGTAGATCCAATCACCTTTACCTGGACATCAGCAACAGATCCTGACAACGATCCCCTGGCCTACTCTCTTCACCTAAGCGGCACCGATCTATGGACCGGGGCTTCATTCGATACGTCAATTATCAATATTTCATCCAATAGCCACACTTTCTCTCCTGGAGACTTGCCGGGTAATCACCGCTGGCGCTGGTCTGCCGACGTTACGGACGGCAAGGAAATCACGGCGGCAATGGATTTTCGCACTTTAACGATAGACCCATTCGGTGCGATTTTTCAAGTCTCGAATAACGCACCGGGAGGTGCAGGAACAGCCAGTCAGGGATTGAGCTTTGCTGATTTCGACAATGATGGTGATGCCGATGTCTACATCGTAAATGCACCCGATGCAGCAAATGCTCTTTTTGAAAATGACGGCAGCGGCAATTTCTCTGCAGTATCAGCTGGTCCTGCCGTAACCGATGCCACAACTTCTTTTAGTGCCACCTGGGGGCATTTCGATGATGATGAATTTGTTGACCTATTTGTCGCCAATCTGAATCAGCAGAACAACAGTCTTTATCGAAATCTGGGCAACGGATCATTTGAGAGCTTAACCACAGAGCCGGCTACGAATGACGGAGGCAACAGCTTTGGAGCAGCATGGGTTGATTATAATAATGACAACAGGGTAGATCTGCATGTTGTGAATGATTCACAGAATCCGGCTTTTCTCTACCGTAATACTGGCAACGGGCTCGAGAAAATCACGACCGGGGAGATCGTAACGGATAATGCATATTCTCTTAGCAGCGCCTGGAGTGATTACGACAATGACGGTGACATGGATGTGTTTCAGCCAAACACCTCCCCAAATTATCTCTACGAAAACAAGGGAGACGGTACTTTCACCCGAATCACCAGCGGGGATGTTGTTTCCGGGTTCGCATCCTCCAGGGCTGGTGCATGGGGAGACTATGATAACGATGGCGATACGGACCTTTTTGTAGCAAACTCCGGTGTGGACTATTTTTATGATAATAACGGCGACGGCACCTTTACCCGGATCTTTGATGGGCCGCTTGTAACGGGCAATAACAACTCACGTGGAGCACTTTGGGGCGATTTCAATAATGATGGATATTTAGACCTATTCGTTTTGTATCAATCTGACGCCGGTTTTTTTCTAAATAATGGAAGCGGTAGCTTTATTGAGATTGCAGCGCTAACAAGCAGCGGATTCACAGCTGCTCAGGGAATGGCCACGGCAGATGTAGATCAGGATGGCCGGCTGGACGTTATGATTAGCGATGCCTCTGAAGCGGCGCCAAACTATATGTTGATGAACAGCGTTCCCTCGGGAAATTGGCTAAGGCTTCAACTTGAAGGACGACCGGCAAACCGTTCGGCAATTGGCGCAAGAGCACGCATAAAGACATCGCAAAGTAATCGATGGCAATTAAGAGAAATACCTGCTCAAAGTAGCCTTGCTTCACAAAATGATGCGGTGCTTCATTTCGGACTCGCTACTGCTTCTGTTGTTGACAGCTTAATTATCAACTGGCCTTCCGGTTCAACAGAGCTTTTTACTAATATACAGGCAAATCAGAAACTACAGATTGCCGAGCAATTTGTTGCCTCGGTAGAACCAGAGCCCGGTATCGCATCAGAATTTTTCCTGTCACAGAACTATCCGAATCCGTTTAATCCGGAAACAACGATTCGCTATGGATTACCAAATTCCTCAACCGTAACGCTCGAAGTATTTAACCTGCTCGGTCAAAAGGTATCAACCCTGATAAACGAATCTCAGGCTGCCGGTAATTACCAGCTGAAGCTAAGCGCTGCTGATTTTGTCAGTGGAGTTTATGTGTATCGGTTAACGGTAGGCGGGCAGGTATTTTCGCGGAAAATGGTAGTATTGAAGTAATTCATTACAAACTGCTCCAATCTCGAAGATTGGAGCAGTTTTATACATCAAATTATTTCAGCAGGGTCATCTTTTTAATTTGGCTAAACTGTCCAGCCTCAAGACGATAGAAATAAAGACCTGACGGCAGATTCACTGCATCAAAGGTCGTCTTATACGATCCCGCCGGAAGCTGCTCATTCACCAGGGTAGCAACTTTTTGTCCAAGCGTATTAAACACATCCAGCTTTACAGAGCTGCTGGTCAGCAGGTCGAAGGTAATCGTGGTGCTTGGGTTGAACGGATTCGGATAGTTCGCATACAGTGCAAACTCCTGCGGCACGGCATTCGAGATCGGCTCAACACCGGTTAGCGTTCCATCGAATTCCCATTTCTCAACTGCCCAGCCATAATAGGTTTGGCTATAAACAGCTTTTTCCGTCTCATCAACATCGAGATCAACCAGAGAGGTAAATCCACCGGCACGACCGTTACCGGAACCAGAGGAATAATCACCGGTCAACAACAGATTCCACTCGGCAACATCTACCGTATCCAGCGCAGATCCGAAGCGCGCATCGTAACTGTAAATACGACCATAGCTATAGCCGTTGGAGTTTCCGGAGCTGAGGAAGGTATCTACGGCAGCAAAAATAATCGGAGGATCATTTAAATATGCTAGCCCCAGAAAGTCGGTGCTGGCACCATTACCAACCGTATCGGTAGGTGCCAGAGTAACGTTAAAGTTTGCGTCCAGCGTATATCCGGTTGATGGGCTTCCATCATACTTTGCAATACTGCGATTCGGTGTGCTAATGTAGATGGAGCTTCCGTCATCGCTAACGGCCATACCAAGATATAGCCCATCCGGCAGGTCCATGGTATACACCGGTGCATCCTGATGTCCGCCAAATCCACCCCAGTTGGTATTCGGTGCACCGATACCGGCAAAAATTTTCAGTTCATTATTCTTGGCTGCGGTGCCTTCGAAGTCCATTACGTATACAAATCCGTTATTGTCAACATCGATGGCATAGATGTCTTCCGAGCCGGTTTCCATGCGGAAATCGGTAGACTGGACTCCGGTATCATCCAGCTCGAAAACCAGGATATTATGTGCTGCGTCATTATTAGCGACATAGACATACCGATCTGCGCCGTCATTACTTGCCAGGTTGTATGCACCGTCGAAGGTCACATTATCCAGACCGGCTTCCCAGCTCGTAAACTGTCCGCTTGCATTATAGAATGGCACAGTATAGTTACCGTTAATAGGTGAATTCACCCGACCGTTTGCGGAATCAGCATCCCAGTAGGCAACCAGATAGTTTCCCGGGCAATCGAACAGGTTCTCCAGAATATTCCCGCTGGGAGTTTGGGCAACAATGGCTACAAAACGATTCGCCTCAAAAACCGCCACGCTGGTTGTTTGGTCACCAGTACCGTTGCTCGCATCATCAAGCGTTACGTAGTGCGTTCCCCACTCATTGGTCTGAGCCTGTAGAACAGGCGCAGCAATTAGCAGAGCAGATATAATGAATAGTAAAGTTTTTTTCATGATTCCTCCTATTTTTACTACCTTGCCCCTCCCCCTCGACTACGCTCGGGGAACGGGAATTAGTCTTATACTGAGAGGTGCAGCCGTTGGCCGAGCGCAGCCGAGGCCCGGCTACGCTCTATAAATATTTATACTATCTTATCAGCGTCATTTTCTTCGATGTGGAGAAGTTACCAAAGAAGAGCTTATACAGATAAACTCCACTGGCAACCTGAGTGCCATTATTCGTGGTACCATCCCATTTTGCAGTATGTGTTCCGGCCTGATATGTTTCATTATTTATCAGCGTCTTCACTTCCTGTCCAAGAGAGTTATATACCTTCAGGCTTATCGGCTTATTCACCGGTAGCGTAAAGTCTATGCTGGTTGTCGGGTTGAACGGATTCGGATAGTTCTGGCTCAGCTTGTAATCTTCCGGGTAAACAATACTCAGTCCACCATCACCGATACCTACGATCGGGTCGGATAATGTGGAATCGCCCCACTCAAACATGAAGATGTGGAAGCCATTTCGTGCCAGGCTCTCATCACCGATCGAGTCGATAGAGCTTCCTTTCCAGGAGGCAATCAGGTCACGATTTCCGTCACCATCAACGTCCATACCCGGATAGGTATAGATATCATCGAACAGTCCGCCCACATTGCTATAGGCATTGCGAATATCATAAATATTCTTAACGGTATAGCTACTGGAATCGATAACAGATCCACTTTGATACTCTACATCATACATAATGGACCCACTGGAGAGATAAAGGTCTATACCATCACCGGCACCGCTTGTCGGATGGTCCTGATCACCGATATCAAAAATACTGAAGATACCGACATTTGTCATTACCTGGTTCAGGTTGGACTGCGTTACGAAATTATCGGCGATAATACCGTCTACTGTCCAGAGTACGCTTTGACTATTCCCGGTATTGGTTCCGTGCAGATAAATTACTGGTTCACCGTTTACCATGGCAAAACGTGGGTGGGCTTTCACAACAAAACCTGAAAAGTCTGCAACTGAAATAATACTTCCCGGTGTATAGCTGTCAGCACCATCAATCTGAATAAAGCCAAGTCCTGCACCTGAGCCGATATTTTTCCATCCGGCAACAATAATTTCATCGAAGCCGTCGCTATCAACATCGCCGATCTCAGTGCCTACCGGTACCCAACCATCAGGTGCAATGTTTGGCGGCTGCACCATTTCTTCATAGACATACTCGTTTTCTATTACGGCATCTCCACCGCTCCAGGTTCCGGAAGTCACCTGCATAATGTAGAGCTTTGCAACATCAAAGCTGAAGGAACGCGGAGGGAAGAGCATTTCCTGACGACCATCCCCATCTATATCCTGTACGCGCAATCCACTTTCAGTACGCCCGGTACTAACGTTCACAAAGCTGGAGTCAATGGACTCATAAGAAATCTTAAAGGCGGGCTCAGTGCCGTAATCATCATCGTTACCGGTATGCTCAAAGATGTAGATACCACGATCAATAAACTGTGCACTGTCATTGGCAAAATAACCGATTGGAAAGATAATTTCCATCCGTCCGTTGTTGTCAAAGTCTCCAACGGTTACGCTACGTGGAGTTGATCCTCCCCCTGAACCGGCTCCTAAACGCTTACTGGCCCAGACAAATTCCAGCGTATTATCCGCAGCGACCTCATAAACGAAGATCCGTCCGCCATTGCTGTATTCCGTTACCAGTATTTCCGGCTTACCGTCTCCATCCAGATCGGGGTTGTCGGCTACATAAACGCCACGACCGGCATCTGAAGTAAGCGTGTCTACTCCGTTTGTTCTGGCATTTACTCCGGCTAAATAATACTCATTTTCACCGGGATTCGGCTGCTGCGCATATAAACTGCTTAGCAGCAGAGGAATTAAAGTCATGAGCAGAAGGGATGAACCTTTAACGATTTTCCGCATTCTGTGTCCTCCTGAAATAATGTTAGATGATTTAAAAATGGATGGTTCAATGGATACAAACATCAAAATTTGGTATAATCTGCCGGATAATATCAAAAATGTGCAAAAAAATTGATGCTTTTTTAGCACCTAATTTTTGATAGGCAGGCCTCCTTTTTTGAGCTATAAGTGTTCCAGTTTACACAAAATATTCGCGATTTGTCAAGGATTTTTTGGTGGCAAAGGGGTATCAATATCAAAGCAAAATAGTATCAATATAGGGCAAGTTTACACCTTGACAATTTCAGGCATTACAGGTAAATTTCGACTGTTTATCACTTTAAGTCCCATAAATAGCATACTCTTACTAAGAAAAAGGTTGGTGCGCATGACCAGAAATGTTATTGCACTTGCGGCAATCCTCATTTTGGGATTTTGTTCGCTGTTTGCAGGCACAACCGGCAAGATTTCCGGTGTTATTACCGACGCCGAAACAGGTGAAGGTTTGCCGGGTGTAAACATACAACTTGTCGGTACGGAACTCGGTGGCACGACGGATGCCGACGGTGTGTTTATTATACTGAATATTCCACCTGGTCTGTATACCGTTGAGTTCTCTTTCATCGGATATCAGACATTGAAAGTTAATGAAGTACGTGTCAACGTAGATTTCACAACGCGCATGGAGCATAAACTGCGCACCACGGCTGTCGAGATGGATGCCATTGAGGTAACCGGGGAGCGCAACCCGCTGGTCCGGCAAGACCTCACCAATACTCAGGTGGCAATTACCTCCGAGACCATCGATGCCCTTCCGGTTGATCAGATTCGCGAGGTTATAGCCCTGCAGGCCGGCGTTGTGGAAGATGATGACGGCTCTCTGCACATTCGCGGTGGCCGTTCAAACGAGGTGGCATTTCAGGTAAATGGTATCTCGATCAACAATCCTTTCGGTAACTCTCAGGGCGTTGGTTTAGCGACCAATGCCGTTGAAGAGGTGTCGGTTTCGACCGGAACGTTCAGTGCCGAATACGGGAACGCCCTCTCCGGTGTGGTTAACTTTGTAACCAAAGACGGTGGCAGGAACTATGAAGCATCCTTCCGCACCTGGACCGGCGACCACTTTAGCTCGGATGAAGACATTTTCTTCAATATCGATGAGCGGGACGCATTTAATAACCGCCGCGCCGAATGGACTTTTGGCGGACCGGTTCCGCTTTTCGGAAATAAGCTGACCTTTTTTACATCCGGCGTTTATCAAAACGATAACGGACACCTTTACGGCATCAGGCTCTATACTCCGGAAGATCTTCTCTTCGTAGATGGAGCCGACTTCAGGGTTGATCCTTTTGGCTTGAACTTCAGCCGATCAGCAGACGGTCGCGTAATAGCCACTTCCAATCCGGCAGATGCCGGACCAAGCGGTGACGGTGCGATCGTACCGATGATTACCAGCGAAGCGGTTAATCTAAGCGGTAAACTGACCTACAAGCCATGGAACAACGTTAAAATGACGTATGACGTGCTCTTTGATGACGGTGAGCGCTTCAGCTCCGGTTTCCGCACCTATCGCTTTACACCGGATGGCCGTCCGAAGACCGTAAGTCAAAATGTTTCTCATGCAGCTGGTCTAACTCACACCCTGAGTAAAACGATGTTTTACACACTTAAGGTAGGAGTTAACTTTAACCAGGCCCGCACCTCAGTATACGAAGATCCGCTGGATCCGCGCTACGTTCCAGTGCCCAACAATACGCTGGGTGATCTTGCGATTACTCCAACCGGTTATATTGCCGGTGGACAAAGCCTCGGCTGGACAGAAGAGAAAAACCGCACCATCAGTGCAAAAATTGACATCACCAACCAGATTTTACCGAACCACGAGCTTAAGCTCGGTGGTGAGGTGGCACAACACCGTCTGGACCTGAACTCCTTCAGCATTATCTTTGATGAAAATGAACAGCGCTTTAAAATACCGACACCCGAGAATGATCTGAATGCAACCAGCTTCAGCTTCTATCGCCGCGAGCCGGTTCAGGGTGCATTGTATTTTCTGGATAAAATGGAGCTTTCCAAACGCTTTATCCTGAATGCCGGTCTGCGCTATGAATATCTGGATACCAAAGCACTGTATAACCCGGACCTTGCCGGAACGGTAGATGAAGGTGTTGCGAATCCGGAAAATCTGCTTGAAGCCGAGCCGAAGCATCGCGTAATGCCGCGTATCAGCCTCAGCTTCCCGATTACTTCGGAAGGTATTATTCGCTTTTCATACGGTATCTTTTACCAAAATCCGACCTTCCGAAATATCTATCGCAATCCACGATTTGAGGATTTCGATTTCTTCTTTACCCCATCATTCGGTAATCCGAACCTGAACCCGCAGAGAAGTATTCAGTATGAGATGGGTCTGCAGCAGCAGTTCACAGACGACATTAAGATGGAATTTGCCATCTTCTATAAAGACGTTAACGACCTGATTCAAAGCCGACGTGTAGTTGCTGGTGAGGTTGCTGCTTCTCGTGAATTCAACGTGATCACCAATATCAGCTATGCCAATTCCAAAGGTTTTACCGCAACATTTGTGAAGCGCCGCTCTCCGGGTGGACTCATGTCGCTGAATCTGGACTACACCTTCCAGATCGGTGAAGGTTCATTCGATGATCCACTGGCACTTGCCGTGGACAGTAGAACCGGTCGCCAAACCGAGCAGTTTCTGATTCCGCTGGACTTTGACCGCACGCATACGCTGAACGGCGTGCTGGCATTAACCCAGCCGCGAGACTGGTCAGCAAGTATTATTGCCAAATTGCGCAACGGAACCCCCTACACACCTTCGGTTCCCTCCTCCATTCAGCCGGTGGCCTTCGGGCAGAACAGCGACCGACAGCCGGTACAGAGCAGTGTTGACCTGAAGCTGGAAAAGTTTTTCGACCTGAAGGTCGGGGACTTCTCGGTTTTCATGCAGATCAACAACCTGTTCGACTGGAATACCGAGAACACGGTATTCTCTAATACCGGTAGCGCCCTCAGTAATTTAAATGAGACGTTGAACCCGTCTCTGTTTAATAACCTCAGAGATGAAATTCGCGCCAATCCGGCAGATTTTTTCCCGGAGCGTTTTGTAGAAGATTTCTATCAGCGTGAAGACTTTCTGGCCGAGCCGCGTGAAGTGCGTCTGGGTATTAGTGTAGGCTTATAAGGAACCCGGAGGCATGATAATGACAAACGACTTAAATCGACAAATGGATATACGAATGAACAACTCCACCTTTTTAAGGTCCCTGGTGCTGCTGCTTATGATCAGCTGTCTGGCACTGGCCCAGGAGCAAAAACGTCCCTTCAAGTCAATGAACAAGCAGGAACGTGCAAAGGCGGTAAAGAAGGAAATTGAAACGCAGAATAAGTTCCTTCAGGATGATGATCGCCATGACAGGCTAAAGGAAACCATTGTTAATGGTAACCAGATTCGCGTTCTGCTAACCAATCAGGGTTCTATTTCTACTCCCTCTGCCGACAATGCTAATGCCGACCTGGTATGGCCAAATGGCCCGAACGGACTGGGTTACTCCTATGAGTTCGGCCCGCTGGTTGGCGCCGAAGTTGTGGATGAAAACGGAGAGCTGGTCCGCATTGTCAGCGATGGTTTCTTCGGTGGATCCGGTGGTGAATTTAATCCGGTAACCGGTGAACGTTGGGGATGGGAACCAAGACTTGGATTTTCCGATCCAAATTCAAATGAAGTTGCTACCTTTTCAGATCTGGACCGCGACTTTGACGGAAAGCCGGACTCCTGGCCAGAGCGCTGGTTCAACGAAACGCTTGGCCGCTATGTCTGGCCGGCCTTCCTCGGCGATGATGCAACAACTCCTGATGAGGAAGTCTATTATGTAATGGACGACTGGGACAACCAGGAATTTAACTACCGTCCCAGTCCGGGTGATGAAACAATCAGAGGCCTTGGTCTGGAACTGCAGGTACGTATCTTCCAGTTCAACAATCCGCTGGCTGAAGATATAATCTTCCTGGTCTACACGGTAACCAATACCAGCGAGAAAAAGCTCGATCGCGTATTTCTGGGAATGTTTGGTGACCCGCACGTCGGCGGTCCTAACGACTTTAGTGATGATAGTGGTGGATTTATCTCCGGTTTCGACGAGAACTTTCTCCCCAGTCAGCGAAACATGCTTTACGCCTTTGATGAAGATGGTATTGGGGACGGTGGCCTGCCAACCGGTTATTTTGGCTACCGCTTTCTGGAAAGCCCCGGTATTGACGATGACGCCTTTGATAACGATGCCGACGGTATCACCGACGAAAGCCAGTTCAATGATGCCGGAACTTTCGAATTTCGCTCTGACTTTGGTATCTATCGCAGCGAGCCGGGATTTGCCTGGACCGGTGACGAAGACGGCGACTGGCTGGCTGAATTCGACGACGTTGGTGTGGACGGCCTGGCCGGAACCTCCGACTTTGGTGAAGGCGATGGAAAACCAAATCAGCTGTTCTATACGGATCTGAATAACAATGGTATTCTGGATCCGGGTGAGCCAACCGCTGAAGAGCGGATGCAGGGCATGCGTTTCTTCGGTGGCGAACCAAACTTTGGTTTCCTCGACATCGCCGAATCCGACCAGCTTGGTCTTACCAGCTTTAACGCTATCGGCTTTGGTGGACAGAATCGTCCGCGTAACGATGAGCTGATGTGGGATCTGATGTCTACTCCCAACCAGCGCCCCGGTGATGACCCGCCGGTTATTGAGCAGGAAGCTGATAACGTTTTTATCTACGGTTCAGGAGCATTCGAATTGGAGCCGGGTGAAAGCCAGCGTTTCTCTATCGCTCTGCTGTTAGGTGAAGATTTCACGGATTTATTATCGAACGCAACCATTTCCCAACAGGTATTCGATTCGGACTATCGCTTTGCTCAGGCCCCGCGGAAACCCCGCTTAACCGCAGTTCCCGGCGACCGAAAAGTGACATTATACTGGGATACCGGTGCGGAAGCATCATTTGACCCATTTGTTTCCCGTGCCAATCCAAATGATCCCAGCAAAGGTTTCGATTTCGAAGGCTATCGCGTTTATCGCAGTCAGGACTTCTCATTTAACGATACGAGGACCATTACTGACTCCCGCGGAAATCCCTTCCTTTCAGAGCCTCTGCTGCAGCAAAACGGTCTACCGGCACAGTGGGATTTAATTAATGAGTTTGAGGGCCTTTCAGACATCGAGTATGCCGGTCGTGGCGTGCGCTATGATCTTGGTAGCAACAATGGTCTGGTCCATAGCTTTGTAGACTCGAATAACGTAGTAAATGGCATCACCTATTATTACGCGGTTACCTCTTATGACCATGGTGATGCAAACGCGGAAATACCGCCCACGGAGAGCCAGCGTGTTATTCAACGCGATGCGGTTACCCGACTGTTCACCTTCGATGTGAATACGGCTCAAGTTATACCGAACCCACCTGCAGCGGGCTTTCAGGGACCGGGACTCGTAGATGACGAGAACGGTAATGCCACGCGAACCATCGGTGATGCAACCGGTTCTGTGCGAATCGACATTCTCGATCCGCTAAAAGTTGTTGAAGGAAAATCCTACGATGTGGTATTCGATAGCGTTCTGGTCGATTCGGCCGAGTATGTGGTTGGCTACAGCGTTGTAGACAATACCCCTCGCCAGGAGCGCTTCCGTTCACGCGACACCTTGTTTGCCAACCTCGGTGTTGACGGCGGTATTGAGCCCGGATCCGTATCGGTTGAAGCAGCTTCCGGCGGTGCAGTTGATGCCTCCAGGTATATAGTAGACTTTGACAATGCGCGTATACGCGGAGCCAATACCGGCGACCTGCCGCTTGGTGAAGAGTTTATTGCCACTTTTAAAGCTCGTCCGGTTAACAATAGCGCATCGGTAAATCTGGAAGACAATAATCCGGTTTTTGACGGTATGCGTATTTTTGTTCAGCGCGATTCAATCGGTTTAAGCCCCATCAGCACAAGAGGTGGCCAGAGTGGATTTAAACGCATCGACTCCAACACCAACTTCAGCGACGCGACTACCGAGATCGGTCTATCCGAGGCGGGCACAGCGAGCGCTGTAGACCTGGACTTTGAACTGCGATTTTCCAATTATGATACTACTGCAACCGGTGAGCTGGTCAATCCACCGCAGCGCACACCGGCAGCACTAGGTAACGTTGCCCTGCCGTTTTACGTGGTGGAAGTACTTAGCGGCGATACCATTAACGTGTTCGTAAATGAGCCGAATGAAACCCGCAACAATCGCTGGGACGCTAACGAGACTATTAACTTATTACAACCGGGTCCGCCAAGCGCCAATACCACGTATCAGGTAAAGTTTAATCCACCTCCTGACACAGTGATTGTCGGTGGAGATACAACGATTGTCCCGAATCCGATCTATCCGGGTGATGGGGACGTTTTCCAGCTCTTCTCAACCAAGCCGTTCGAGAAAGACGACCGTTATACCTTCACCACCCGCGGAACCGTATTCGATGCGGATGATGCAAGGGACGCTCTACGTGATGTTTATGTAGTGCCCAACCCCTATGTTGCGTTCAGCCAGGGTGAGATTGCCGGCATTAGCCAGGGATCACGTGACGATCGTAGAATAGAGTTCCGCAACCTGCCGCAAAAGTGTACGATAAAAATATTTACCGTTACCGGTGAGTTCGTTGCAGAAATCCAGAAGGATGATAATCTAAGTTACGCTACCTGGAATCTGCTTACCTTTGAGTCGCAACGTATCGCCTATGGGGTTTATATTTTCCACATTGATGCACCCGGCATCGGTACTAAAATCGGCCGTCTGGGAATCATTAAATAATCGGGAAGCAGTATGAACACAATGATAAGTGAGAAAAGAACAATGAGAAATACGATCATTCTACTGGCATGTGCTCTGCTCTTCCTGGCAAACCCTGTTTTTGCCCAGAACGAGCAGGACGTATCGTCTATTAACCGCGTCGGCACCACAGCCGCGCAGTTTCTTAAAATCGGTGCGGGTGCACGCGCTACAGCACTTGGAGGAGCGTATACCGCTATCGCAACCGATATTACATCTATCTATTGGAACCCTGCCGGACTGGCACGATCCTATGGTAACGGAGAGGCAATCTTTAACCACGCAGAGTGGCTGGCAGAAACCGACTACGACTTCGCAGCCTTTTCACTGCGCTTACCAACCCTCGGGACCGTTGGACTAAGCATTACCTCTTTCCGCACGCCGGACGACCCGGTGCGCACCATTCAGGCACCTGAAGGAACCGGCCAGACCTGGAACATGAGCTCTATATCCGCCGGTATCACCTATTCAAGAAATCTGACCGACAAGTTCTCTATCGGTTTTACCGGAAAGTTTGTTCAGGAAAGGCTATTTAACCTGACGGCTCGCGGTGGTGCATTTGACATTGGTATTCTTTATGATACGCCGCTGGAAAATGTGACCCTTGGTGCTACCATCACGAACTTCGGTACCAAGATGCGTCTCGAAGGCCGAGATCTGTTTTTCAATAACGATCCGTTCAACGAGGATGGCTCTGTTGATGCTGTTGCAGCTGAATATCGCACAAACGATTTCGAAATGCCGCTGAACCTGAAGTTTGGTCTTGCCTGGCAGGCCGTTAAAAACGATCAGTATGAGGTATTGGCAACGGTAGATGCTAATCAGCCAAACGACAATATCGAATACCTGAACAGCGGTGTGGAAGTTGGTATTAAGAGCACCGTTTTCCTGCGAGCAGGCTATAAAGCCCTGGGGCTGGAGAATAGTGAGCAGGGTGCCACGTTTGGTGTTGGTATCAACTACGATAACGTAGGTGGTAACTTTAAGTTCGACTTTGGCTGGGCCGATTACGGGGTGCTGAAGAACGTGAAGTTCGTGTCTTTTATTGTGAAGTATTGATAATAAAGATTTGATTCCATTCCTCATTAAGCGGTGTTCCCCTCGACTCCGCTCGGGAAACGGAAGTCCGACTCTCTGAGCACAAGTGCCCGCTCCCTGAGCGGAGTCGAAGGGGGGAATCTAAGAAGTGAAAAGTTGGATTGATGCATGGACATAATTATATTGAACACTCACACAAAACACAGGAGCATTCTGAAGGATCAGAAACGACGAAGTTACTCAGGTTCGATGAGCTGAAGACTCATCTGTTTTTCACATTTAAACGGAGGTAAACATGAAAAAGTTTACAACTGTACTGGCAATCGCAATCCTTTCTGCAATGATGATTGCCCCCCTTAGTGCTCAGCGAGCACCCTTTGATCGCTTCGCAGAGATTGCACCAGACACCAACGATGTTGGAGGTTTCGGTGATCTGATAGCTGGCGTTGATTTGGATGGCGACGGCAAACAGGAAATCTATGCAGTAAATAATGACTGGTTTGACCTTATTGGAAAAGACCTTGTACCGCGTATTTATAAGTATGAGCAAACTCTACTAGGCGACTGGGAGCCGGTTTGGTCAACTCGCCTTCCCTTCGATTTCCAGAATACATGGCCAGGACTTGACCTCGGTGATCTGGATGGCGACGGCAAGCAGGAAGTAATTTGGGGACCGGTAAATAACTTTGGTAGCGGTATCAACCCGAATCCGATCCGTATCGCAGTTTTCGAAACACCCGGAGACGGTAGCGATAACATGGGTGTTGACAATGGTGACGGCACCTGGGCACCGAATGCTTCATGGACAATTACTCCGAACGACAACGATAACCTTCGTCCGATTGTATGGCACGCAAGAGATATCGACAATGATGGCACCGAAGAAATCGTAGCATTCTGTCGTGTTGGTGATGGTATCCAGATTTATTCAACTGACGATGTTCCGGATACAGGCGGCGGCACTGAAAACTGGACACTGGAATATTCAGGTGTTACCGGTACTTTCTATGACGGCTTTGTGATGGAAGGTAAGGCTTATGGGGTTCAGAGTACTGGAACTCTCTGGTCTGTAGAGTGGGATGGTTCAGCATATGCACTTGACTCTACACTTACTGCCACTGTAGGTGGTGGTTCATGGAATGCTGCCGAAGTGGTAGACATTGACGGTGATGGAACTGAAGAAGCGATTATTGCTTCCTGGAGCTCCGCAACCAGCGCCGTATATCTCGTACAGGTATCTGGCGATTCCGTAACATCAACTCTGATCTCTGATGTGCCGGACGCAGCGGCAAATCGTCTGTATGGTGGTGCAGCAGGTGATACCGATAACGACGGAAATATGGACTATGTATTCGGTACCCGTCAATCGACCCCTAACGGTCTGATCTATCGTCTCGAATATCAGGGTGGTGCAGTTAATGATCCGGGCAGCTATGTTCTCTCTGCGATAGACTCGCTGCCTCCGACTGACGGTACTCAGTTTGATGCTCTTGCAATGGGCGACATGGATGGAGACGGTACTGATGAAGCTCTCTATACCGGTACACCTCGTGGTGGATCGGACGGGAATGCATCCCCGATCGTTGTTCTCAATCAGATGGGTCCTGGTGGAATTGATGATGCTGGTAACGTTGCTGAAGGCTTTGAGCTGAAGCAGAACTATCCGAATCCGTTCAACCCGGAAACGACCATTCAGTTTGAGATTCCCACGGCGCTTGACGTTCGTGTAAACATCTACAACGCTCTTGGTCAGAAGGTTCGCAGCCTGCTGAATGAAAACCGTGGCGCAGGCGTCCATTCTGTTAAGTGGGACGGTCGCGATGCTAACGGAAGCCGCGTAGCAAGTGGTATGTATATCTACTCCATGACTGCTGGTAACATTACGCTTACCAAGCGCATGACGCTGCTGAAGTAATTATTCACAACATCTTTTAACATAGAAGGCGATTCCGAATGGAATCGCCTTCTATATTTATATCGTTTCACCAAAATGTCTGCTTCGACTCCGCTCAGCATGACATTTTAAAGGTAACAACCTTTATTAACTTCTGACTTCTGACTTCTAACTTCTGACTTCTATTTTACTCCAATTCCCGGTAAATCATTCAATACCAATCTCCCCTCTTCAACTGTAATTCCGCTATAGGGATCTTCCGCCAGCAATAAATTACCGTCAAGATCGGCCCAATCGGCTAAGGGAGAAAGTGCCGCAGCAGCAGAAATAGCCACCGACGACTCCACCATACAGCCGAGCATGATTTTCATGTCATACAGCTTGGCAAGCTCTATCATGCGCTTGGCTTCCTGCAGCCCACAGGATTTCATAATTTTGATATTGATGCCATCAAAAGATTCTGCAAGCAGAGGGATATCCTTAGTGCTTTTGACGCTCTCATCGGCAACCAGTGGAATATTCACCTGTTTGCGCACCTCTGCCATCTCGGCAAGCATATGTGAAGGCATCGGCTGCTCGACAAACTCTATCCCTTGAGATTCAAGCCAGTTCACCATCGCAACGCACTCATCAATCGTTTTCCATGCCTCATTGGCATCTACCCGAAGCGGCTTATCCGTTACACCACGCACAGCCTCGATAATCGCTTTATCGTTCTCAGTACCCAGCTTAATTTTATACACTTTGAACTCTGGTGCTTCCGCTAATCGTTGAGCCATAACTTCCGGTGAATCGATACCAATCGAGTAGGTGGTTAACGGAGCCTTCTGCTTATCCAGTCCCCAAAAACGATACAGGGGTGTATTCAGAGATTTACAGATCCAGTCCATAAGCGCAATATCAATTGCAGCTTTAGCAGCGTTCTGTCCGCCGGGGAGTGCGCGTAAAGAATTGCCGAGGTCACGATAATTCCACCAATCAGATTTTTCAAGAAGCGGTTTTGCCTGTTCAATCATCTCCGCACAGGACTCTGCGGTCTCATCATAACGTGAATTTGCAGCGGCTTCGCCAATACCGGTTATGCCATCTCTTTCAAGCGTAACAAACACGTTTTCCTTATAGGTGGATGTTCCTCGTGAAATAGTCCAGGCATACTGTAAATCAAGCCGTTTGATTTCAACTTCAACCATGTACGTCTCCTAGATCATTCGCCGTGCTTCGTTAAACGTCCTGTATCGGTAATCATTATAAAGCTCATGACTTTTATCCAGACTATTGATCTGCACTGACGTCGATGCATGGATATAAAGACTATTCCCAAGATAAATCGCTACGTGTGTTGTTCGTCCGGGCCGTGGACCAAAAAACAACAGATCTCCCGGCTTCAGGTTTTCAAACTTCTCACCAGGCTCGACGTCTTTTCCCTCTCTTACGATTTGAGATGCATCCCGCGGCAGTTCGAAGTTATTCAAGCGAAAAACAGTTTGCACGAAGCCGGAACAATCAAATCCTTTAGATGAAGTACCGCCCCATAGGTAAGGAATGCCGAGGAACTTGCGAGAGTCTTTAACGATATTATCCGGCAGTGCTTCAATAGCCTTAAGCTCGCCGGTTGTGATACCTACCCCACGATCAACGGTGCCAACCCGCCCGTCGGGTAGCTTAACCACGAATCCTTTATCTGACTGTCTCACAGTTTGGAGCTTTGCTCCCGGTACCAGATCGACCAGAATTCCGTCCTGCTTTTCCCTATCAACCGGACTTACAACACCATAATTGGCCGTTACGATAATGCCATTGCTGTTCATCCAATCAGTCGCGGATGCAGAGTCGCTGCGAACAACTGAAGCGCGGGTAATCCAGCCCAAATACTTATCGCGATTCTGGATATACAGCCAGCCGTTCTGTTCTTTATAAACTCTCACGACGGTTCCAAGCAGGGTCTGATTTACCATCTCAGCCTGGTGCTTGGGCCCACTGCGCATATTGGCAACGCTCACTTTTACAACCCCGTAGGTTTTATCTCCCAGCTCTGCCGCTGGAAGTAAAACAACATTACTACGAAATTTCAATCCCGGATAAGACGTTTTTAAAGAGTCCATAAGGCGCTGCACATATGCTGCCTGAAATGATTCGCCATCAATAACAATCTCATCATTTTCTACGCTCAGGCCTATATCCAAACGGTCGACGCGTTTATCCGGCACTATTTTCTTTGCGACCTTTTTCGCATAGGAAATAGCCGCGTCAATGTTACCGTTTTCGGCAAATGTAAGTGACGGAACGAATACAAGCAGGCTCAATAGAACCCATCGGAATAAAGGACCGGATTTCTTAACCATAACTCCTCCAATTAATTTTCTATTCAATCTGTTATCCGTATATTTTAGTATTCTAACGTTATTGATGTTTAAGAGAAGCACTCGCCTCTTCTCTCTCGCCCTCCCTTTCGACTAGGCTCAAGGAGCGGGCTGTTGCGTTCCCCGAGCGCAGCCGAGGGGTAAGATTCGATATGGACATCAAATGAATACCTTATATTCAATGAAAATTTGCACCTATTTTTCACTCAATCCGCAAGGGAACGCTTCATGGCATTAAATTACATCTGGGTTGGCTTCTTTGTCATCGCATTTATAGTTGGACTCATTAAACTCATTTTCTTTCAGGATTACGAAGTTTTCTCGGCAATGTTAAAATCTACTTTCGATATGTCGAAGACCGGATTTGAGCTGTCGATCTACCTTACCGGTGCCATGGCCCTTTGGTTAGGTATAATGAAGATCGGAGAAGCCGGTGGTATTATCAAGAGCTTTTCCAGGCTGGTAGCCCCCTTCTTCACACGCCTCTTTCCGGAAATCCCCAAAGATCACCCGGCAATCGGATCCATGATCATGAACTTTTCTGCAAACATGCTGGGTCTGGATAACGCTGCTACTCCACTCGGTCTTAAAACCATGAAGGAAATGCAGGAGGTTAATCCCAATAAGGATACCGCTTCCGATTCCCAGATCATGTTTCTGGTCCTGAACACCTCCGGTCTATCAATCATTCCACTATCTATTCTTATCGACCGTTCCGTATTAAAAGCGGCTAATCCAACCGATGTGTTTTTGCCCATTATGCTGGCAACATTTTTTAGTACGCTGGTTGGGCTGCTAACCGTTGCCATCTACCAGCGGATAAACCTCTTTGACCGGGTTATTATGAGCTATCTGGGTGGGATTACCGCATTTATGGGATTGGTAATGTGGTATTTTACCAGCATCCCTCAGGAGCAGATTGCCCTGGTTTCCAGCGTCGCCAGTAATCTAATTATCTTCAGCGTTATTATCTCCTTTATCGGGGTCGCATTCTTTCGCAAGGTAAACGTTTATGAAACCTTTATCGAAGGTGCAAAAGAAGGGTTCAGCGTCGCAGTAATGATTATACCCTATCTGGTTGCCATTCTGGTTGCTGTAGGTGTCTTTCGAGCATCCGGTGCCCTGAATCTATTGATCTCCGGTTTGGGCAGCGCCATCGGTATGCTTGGTGTGAATACTGAATTTGTTGAGGCATTACCGACGGCTATGATGAAGCCGCTTTCCGGTAGTGGAGCACGCGGTATGAACATGGAAATTATGCAAACCTTTGGAGTCGATTCATTCGTGGGCAGGCTTTCCAGTATTTTCCGCGGTGCCACTGAAACGACCTTCTATATTATTGCCGTTTATTTTGGTTCTGTAAACATTCGTAAAACCCGCTATGCTGTAACGGCTGGATTAATTGCTGACTTTGCCGGAATCATTGCCGGGCTGTTTATTGGATATTTGTTCTTCTATGGTTTATAATATTAAGACTGCTCCAGTCTTGAAGACTGGAGCAGTCTGCTAATATCATTCCGAATAAACCGCTTTAGGCAGATCGCGCAAATTATAACGCGAGGCCATCACCTCACCGTATGCTCCAGCTGTTCGTAATGCCAGTAGATCTCCACGAGAAGCCTGCGGCAGCTTCACATCTTTGGCAAAACAGTCTGAGGATTCGCAAATCGGCCCAACTACATCATAAGTGTTTTCTGACATTGTAGAGGACAGACTTTGTATATGATGATTGGATTGATACAAAGCGGGGCGTATTAATTCCGTCATACCGGCATCGAGTACCAGGAACTGTTTTTCCACTCCCTTTTTTACATACAGAACCCGACTAATCAGGCTTCCGCATTGTGCAACGATAGAACGCCCGAGTTCAAAAAATACTTCCTGACCGGGTCTTCGTTCCAGAAGTTCACCGAAGATATCAAAGTAACTATTGAAATCTGCTATCGGTTCTGTATCCGGCTGCATATAATCAACACCTAATCCGCCACCCAAATTAAGATGTTTTAGTGATATGCCTTTTTCCTCAAACCAACGTTGAAGCTCATTGGCACGATTCGCCAGGCGCCTGAAAACTTCCAGATCCGTTACCTGAGAGCCAATGTGCATGTGTATACCGATCAGCTTTAAATTCGGCAGTTTTTTTAAAGCATCCGTGGCGGCATCCAGCATGGAAAGATGGATACCAAACTTATTCTCCTGCAGGCCGGTTGTTATGTACTTATGTGTTTTAGCATCTACTTCGGGATTTATTCGTAAAGCAATTTCGGCGGTTTTCCCTACACCTGCTGCGAGCATATCCAGTACTTCCATCTCCGCAATGCTCTCACAGTTAAAACATTTGATATCATTTTCCAGAGCGATGTGAATTTCGCGGTCAGATTTACCTACACCGGCAAAAACGATATCCTTTGGCGTAAAACCACATTCCAGTGCATGCAGTATCTCATTTCCACTCACGCAGTCTGCTCCTAATCCGGCAGCATGAATGTGCTTTAGAATCTCACTATTCACATTAGCTTTTAATGCATAGTGCACGTGAAAATGATGTTTTTCCGTTGCTGAATTCAAAGCCTTAAGCGTTTGGTCGAGCAATGCTAAATCGTAATAATAAAATGGCGTCTCCTGGGATTCCAGGTGCTTTACTTTATCTGGTGTGAACATCATATTCTCAACAAGTTAAATTCCAGGTTATAGTTTTGTCATGTCGAGCTAGTCGAGACGCTAGCTGGAAATCGGGCATCGGGCATCGGGCATCGGGCATCGGGCATCGGGCATCGGGCATCGGGCATCGGGCATCGGGCATCGGGCATCGGGCATCGGGCATCGGGCA